>VFQQ010000001.1_pt1 | contig 1542442 bp, 1424 predicted proteins | sample 3512341 | NCBI WGS metagenome assembly VFQQ01 (sample SAMN10412373, study PRJNA504923) | tailings metagenome | isolation source: Relicate 2 Philex TSF1 revegetated site | place: Philippines: Tuba, Benguet | collected 2017-08-29 | reverse complement strand
CGGGCCACTTGGCCCGGGTCGCCTTGCTCCCGCGCCCTTCGGGCTGAAGTTCGAATTTTGCCCATCGTCTCCGCCATTTTTCCGCTCACGCGCCTGTAGGCGCTCCGCGAGGGCGGGCCACTTGGCCCGGGTCGCCTTGCTCCCGCGCCCTTCGGGCTGAAGTTCGAACGTGGCCCCGGGGCGCCATAATGCGCTATTTCATAAAATAATTCTGGTTTTGAGCTGCCGCGCAGCAACCATGCGTAGCGCCGAGCTCTGCGTGTTTTCGCGACATCAGAGGCGTCACACACCCGAGGAGCCCAAGATCGCAAAAAAAAGCCCACGGCATCCCTGCCGTGGGCTTTCGCAGTGTGCGCCGAACGCGGGCCTCAGATTCCCGCTACGAGAAAAACACCGGCAACCGCAATTGCACAGCCCGCGATGCGAGGGATCACGTCCCGCATGTCCTGCGCGCGCTTGAAAGCAAAGCCGATCGCGATGCCAGCGAGGTGAAGCAGGGCCGTAGCAGCCAGGAAGCCTGCCGCATAGCTGGCCCCGGACACATTCATCGGCATCTCGGCTCCGTGGGCATAGCCGTGGAACAGAGCGAAGAATCCAACGAGCCCCACGGCCGCAATCGTCGGAAGCGGAACCTGCAGCGCAACCGCCAGTCCGAGGACGACGACGGACATGGCGATCGCCAGTTCCACAAAGGGCAGCTCGACCTGTCCGATCGCGAGCGCCGCGCCCACCACCATCGTGAGCATGAAAGACAGTGGAACGATCCAGATCGCCCTGCGGCCGAGGAGCGCCGCCAACATGCCGACCGCCGTCATGGCCAGAAAGTGGTCGAGCCCCCCGATGGGGTGCATTAGGCCGTGCGTAAAGCCGTCGACATCTCCGTGTCCCACATGCGCCGAAGCCGGCAGGGCGGACGAGAGTGCGCAGATCGAGGCAGCCACTGACCAAAAGAGTCTACGATGCAGCATTGTCTTTCTCACTTCATGACCTTGTTGCGATGACCGAGATGTCCCTCCGAAACGAGGGTGCCAAGCACGTCGAGGATCACGCGGCACGCGAGCTGTGCCGTGTTGTCGTTGACGTCGTAGGGCGGAGATACCTCCACGACCTCCATTCCGCACAATCCCTCCTTGGCGATCGTGTGAATCATCTCGAAGGCTTCTCGCGGCAGCAGGCCGCCCGGTTCGGGTGAGCCGGTTCCGGGTGCGAAGCCCGGGTCGATCGAGTCGATATCGAAAGAAAGGTAGACGGCCTTGCAGCCTTCCCAGGCCATTTCCAAGGCGATCTCCGCCGCTTTTTTCGGGCCGTGGTGCTGCACGTCGTGCATCGTGAGAACGCTGGTGCCTCTCCGTTTGGCGACGGCCGTTCCCGGGCGGTTGCCGTACCAGCCTCCGATGCCGATCTGGACGAGATTGCGGGGATGGCAGTTTGGCAACCCGACGTCGTGCATGTGGCTGTGGTCGCGGTGAGAATGGGTTCCGCCTTCGTGCGTCGTCCAGAACCAAGGCGTCGTATGCATACGCTCATCCATATCCTTTTCCTGGATATCGATGTGGCGATCGATGTGAATGATGCCGACGTTGCCGTCGATGTGTGGGGCGATCCCGCGAACGTTCGGAAAGCCGAGGGAGTGATCACCACCACAAATGATGGGGAACACGCCAGACGTGTAGATATGGGAGACGGCCTTTGTTACCTGATCGAAGGTCTTCTCGATGTTTCCGGGGATGACAAAAATGTCTCCCGCGTCGCACAAATCCAGCTCTTCGTAGATGTCTACGCCACCGTCGAACCAGTAGCCGTCATAGAGTGCCGAGATGCGGCGCACCGCCTGAGGCCCAAAGCGCGTGCCCGGCCGGTAGGTCGTCGCGGAATCGAAGGGCGCGCCGACGAACGCCGCTTCGAAATTGCCGATTTTGCGCACATCCTCGCAGTAAGGCGCCTTCATGAAGGTATTGATGCCTGCGAAGGCCGGCTGGTGGCCACGGCTGAAGAGCGAGATGTTCCGGTCGATGACCGAGCTCGCCGCCTCCAGTCCGTACTCCAGGCTCTGCCTGACCTCCTCGTCCTGCTTGTTCTGGGAGAGACGGGACAAGGTCTGCATGGTCCGAGCGCCGTGGGTATCCTCCCGCCTCACCCCATGTGGCTGGTGTGAATGCACATGACCCCTGCGTTCGCGGCCATGGTTATCGTTGTTGTTCGCCATCGAGATCCGCCTTGTTACTGGTGAATGACGAGCAACATGATAGTCAGCGCAAATGCGCAAAAAACTCCCGAAAGATTCATGCTCATCATGAGCGCCGTCGATGATCCGCACCCGTGGCTTCCTGCGACGCATATAGATTGTTGCGTCGCCGTTGCTGCGCTCCTGCCTTGCTAGCGCGAAGCGGATATGCAGAAATTGAATGAGCGACACAGCCGCGCAGCGCGCATACCCCGGGGGGTCTATGAGGACAGGCCAGAAATTCTGCCTCGACTTGGACTGGAACCTTCTCAAAGTGTTTCACAGCATCGTCGAGGCGAAGGGCGTCACGTCTGCTGCGAACGTGCTCTGGCGAAAGCAATCCACCGTCAGTCTTGCGCTGCAGCGGCTCGAAAAGAGTCTCGGCAAGAAGCTGTGCCGCCGCGGTCCGGCCGGTTTCGAGCTTACTGACGAGGGGAGAATTCTCCACGAGCAGGTGAGCGAGATTTTCGCAAAGTTCAGCCAGATCCCCGAGAGCATACAGAACGCGTCGCACGAGCTGCGGGGAAGGCTCCGCCTCCGCACCATCAGCAATTTTGTGAGCGCCAAGTTCGACAGGCTGCTCGTTTCCTACAGCACACGGTGTCCGCTCGTGGAGCTGCAGATCGAGGTGGCGCCGTGGGAAACGATCTCACTCGCCGTGTTGCGAAACGAGGTGGATGTGGGGATTGCTCCCATCCAGATGAAATATCCGGAGCTTCAATACGAGTTCCTCACGCGTGAGGTTCATCTCGTTTACTGCGGAAAGCGTCATCCCCGCTTCGGCACCTTCGTCGATAGCGCGGACGAGCTTTGCGAGGAGCCGCTCATCCTGACCGGCGCGGACGAGCCTGAGAGCCTCACCTACTATCGTTTGCGCCATGGCCTCGGAAAGAGAGTGGCTGCCACCACCCCGAATTTAGAAGAAGCAAAGCGTCTCGCTATACTCGGTGTCGGCATTTGTCTTCTGCCTGCCCGTATGGCGGTCGGAGACGTGAAGAGCGGCGCGCTTTGGCCGCTCACCTCGAAAACGCGCGAGCGCGTCGGTTGCGACGTCTATGCAATAACGAACAGCCACGCACCGAAAAGACTGGTCACAGACCTTTTCATGGAAGAGCTTGTGAGGAAGCCAGTTCGCAACCGCTCGGCGAGCCCCGGACTCGCAGAGCCGGCGGTTGCGGACGACGATCGCGATTGCAGCGCAAAAGAAGCCGCTGCAACGACTGCATCCCCCTCTCTCTCGCCAATGCCCGCGAGCGACGAGCGACATCTGCATCAAATCGTTCAATGCAATAAATAGCTCGCCGGGTAGTTTTCTATCTCCGCTCTTGTGGTCTCCTTCACCCTGAGGTGCCGTCTTGTATTTCGAGGCGTCAAACCGATTGGGGCTCAAGCAAGAGAAAATAGGGAGGAGCGGAGAGATGGCTGAAGCATCCATTGCATCAGCGGGTGACATACCTGTGCAATCGCACAAGATGCACCGCACACTAAATTGGACGCACGCGTTCTGGATTGCCTCTGGCACGCCCGTTCTGGTTCTTTTTTCGATTGGTGCGGTCGCCTCGGCTGCGGGCAACATCTCGGCGGGAGTATGGATCATCTCCATGCTCATCGGCTTCGTTCAGTGCTTTACCTACGCGGAGATATCCGGTCTTTTTCCGAGAAAGTCGGGTGGAGCGTCCGTCTATGGTGCGATCGCCTGGGTGCCCTATGGAAAGATGCTGGGGCCGATTTCGGTGTGGGCGAATTGGTTTTCTTGGTCGCCCGTCCTCGCCATCGGGTCCGGACTGGCCGCAGGATACGTCCTCAACCTGCTCTTTCCTCCTGATGCTCTCATCCGCACCTGGCAGATCACCCTCTTTGATTTGAGCTTCATAAAAGAAGGCGTCGTCGTTCGGCTCAACGCGACCTTCTTCCTTGGCCTGGCGCTGATGCTCGCGGTGTTTGCGATTCAGCATCGCGGCATCCTTAAAGCGGCCCGCGTTCAGATGATCATCGCGATTGCGGTGCTTTTGCCGCTGCTTCTCATCGGAATCGTGCCGTTGTTTACGGGCGATCTCCACTCGGAGAACTTCACCCCGTTCGTTCCCCTCATTCGCGACGCGGCCGGCAACCCTGCGAACGGCGCCTGGGACATGGTGGGAATGACAACCTTCATGGCGTGCCTCCTGCTGGCTGCCTGGTCCACCTATCCGTTCGAAACCGCCGTCTGCTACGTCAGCGAGTTCAAGAACCCCGGCTACGATACGGTACGTGCGTTGGTCTATTCGGGTCTTCTCTGCATCGCGTTCTACACGCTCGTCCCCGTGGCCTTTCAGGGCTATCTCGGACTGAACGGCCTGCTCGAGCCCGGAATCTACGACGGCACTGGCGTTGGCCAGGTCATGACGCAAATGGTGGGCGCGGGGCCGGTCCTTGGAAACATCATCATTGCGACGCTCACACTCTCCATCTGTCTCGTGGTGATGACGGCGATGGCCGGCTCCTCACGCACGCTGTTCCAAGGCTCCCATGACGGATGGCTCCCGAAGTATCTCTCGCGGGTGAACAGCCACGGTGCTCCGGTGGCGGCAATGTGGACCGATCTTGCGGTCAACGCCGTGCTGCTGTCGATCTCGGACTATGTGTTCCTGATCGTCCTTGCGAACACCACCTACATGATCTTCGTCTTCCTCAATCTGCAGGCCGGGTGGCTTCACCGGATCGACAGGCCCGATGCCGAACGGCCCTACCGGGCGTCGACGTGGCTGATTGCCGTGGGTGCTATCTGCGGCTTCCTGAACCTGCTGATCATGGGATGGGGTGCGGACTTCTGGGGACAGCGCGTTCTCCTCACCAGCCTTCTCATCGTAGCCGGCATCATCCCCATCTTCGCCTACCGCCACTACGTCACGGACCGCGGTAGCTTCCCTCCGTGGATGCAAGCGGACTTGGAGGAGAATGGAATGCCCATCCGGCGTCGCGCAGGTATCCTGCCCTACGTAACGCTCATCGCAGGCGCGCTGACGATCTACGTCGGCCACCTCTTGGCGACCTACCAGTAACAAACCGGCATTGAAGGCGGTCACACGCCTCACTCACTCCCCGTCCGTAGCAATGTGCACTGCGGATTTCACTGAACACTTCGACCTTCGGGTCGAAGTGTTCCCTTTCCCGCCGGATCGGCACGGCGCGTCAAAGGCAGAAGAGAGGAGATCTGCAATGCCCTCCCTCAAGCAAATCGTGGAGCGCATCCCTGAAGTCCTTCTGCGCGGGATGCTGGTCCGCGCCTGTGCGGTGGGGCCATTGTCGAAAGCGCAGCAGTCCAAATTGAAGGCACGCCTCGAGGCCAGCATCTTCTAGATCACGCGGCGCGATTTCCGCGAACCCAAGTCGCCTGTAGCCGACCTGCGTGTCCAGATCGCAATCCGGCCGCGACTACACCCGATTTTACTCAGTGATCGCACCTTCCGGATCCTGGACATCACCGTTGGCCTGGAGACGTCCTTTCCGCGAGCATCACCCCAGAAATGGGGATGTTGCTCAACTGGAAAGGAGGCTCGAGACGCCTCCAGCCTGGCCGTGCCGAAGGGCTCGGTGGGAGAATGTTGAGACGTTTACAAACCGAAATTTAATCATGATCCGCAAGGGTTGCCCTGACAGGGAAGGTTCGAGTCGGGGGGGGCTCAGACTTTGTCGGACGCGCATCGGACCCGTGTAGTGGAGCCAGTTGGACGAGCGCTCTTTCCCGACAGACGTGAGCTTGCTGAGGGGAACGCCAGTTTATGAAACTTGGGGCAGAGGGCTGTACTAACCTCGTCAGCTACCGACGATCCTTGAAACTGACGGCGGCGGTTGTCGCTTTCGCTTTTACGGCTGCCGACACGCGGCCGGCGCGCGCGCAGTCCGTCACCGGCGCCGGCGTAACCCCCGGCGGCGTCGTGTCGTTACCGCATTGGGTGGTTGGCAGCGACCTTGAAGTCGGCAATTCGAATCCTGGTGGTGGCGTTCTCGACATCCAGGATGGCGGCACCGTCAGCAACGACACGGGGTTCATCGGCGTCGGCGCCTTGGATGAGGGGACTGTCACTGTTTCCGGCCAGGACGGCAGCGGCAATGCATCTACGTGGACCAACACTGGTGACCTCGTAGCCGGCCAGGATGGCATAGGCGTGCTCCGTATCGAAGACGGGGGCCATGTCAACAACAACGACGGCTATATCGGAGGTGGGGCTGGCAGCCACGGTTACGTCTACGTGGCAGGTCCCAACTCGATCTGGAACAACGCTGGCCAACTTCTGGTGGGAGATGGGGGCTCTGCATCGCTGACTATCGAGAACGGTGGTTTGGTGAACAGTGCATTGGCTTCGATTGGCAATAGCATTTCCGGTTCGGGCGCTGTTGTCGTCATGGGCCACGACGCCGCCGGCACTGCTTCGACCTGGAACGTTACCAACCAACTAATTATCGCCTACGATGGCACAAACAACACGCTCTCCATTCAGAACGGCGGGTTGGTGAGCAGTGGGCAAGGCCTCATCGGCTTCAGCGGCGGTAGCGAGGGCGCAGTCACCGTCACGGGACGCGACGTCAACGGCGCTGCCTCGACCTGGAATGCTCTCAACAACATCTATGTGGGGTTCTCGGGCGACGGCACGCTCAACGTCGAGGACGGCGCCTCGGTGAGCACGAGTGGTGCGGGCGGTGGCGCTGCATCCGTCTATATCGGCTTCGCCGCTGGCGGTACGGGCGCGATCACTCTTTCGAGCAGCAATGGGGATGTCTCGAGCTTGACGGCGACAGACCGCATCGAAGTCGGCCGCGGCGGCACGGGCACGATGACCATCGAGAAAGGCGGCTTCGCGAGGGCTGATTCCAATGTTCATATCGCTATTGATGCCACGGGCAACGGCACGCTCCATCTCAATGGCGACGCAACCGGACGCGGCGTGCTGGAGGCCGGCTCGGTGATACGGGGCCTCGGGGCCACTGCTGATCTCGACTTCAACGGCGGCATCCTGCGCGCAAATCGAAACGAAGCAAATTTCCTAGATGGCTTTGCAGCGCTAACAGTGGGCGCCGAAGGCGCATGGATTGATAGCAACACTTACGACATCGAAATCGGCACCGATTTTTCGGGTAGCTCGAGCTTCAACAAGCTGGGCCTCGGGCACCTGACCCTGAGCGGCGATAGCTCCGGTTTTGTCGGAGCAGCGACGGTGTCGGCAGGGACGTTGGCCGTGAACGGCGTGCTTGGCGGCACGATGGACGTGGAACCAGCCGGACGGCTCGTGGGGACGGGCCAGGTCGGCACCACGACCAATCGCGGAATCGTTGCGCCCGGCTACGGAAATGCCATGGGTACGCTCACCGTCCAGGGCAACTATTCCGCCACCGGAGGCCGCCTCGAAATCGAGACGGTTCTCGGGGACGACAGCTCGCAAACCAGTCGCCTCCTGGTCAACGGTGCAACCTCGGGCACGACCCAGGTCGATGTCATAAACCGAGGTGGCCTCGGTGGACAGACAGTGGAAGGGATCAGGATCGTCGAAGTGACCGGCGCGTCCAACGGTAGCTTCGTACTGGATGGCGATTACATCTTTCATGGCGAGCAGGCCGTTGTTGCCGGCGCATACGCCTATCGGCTCTATCAGGGAAGTGTCTCGGATCCCGCGGACGGAGACTGGTACCTGCGATCCGCATTGTTCGAGACGGATGATCCTGCTCCGCCGCCGCTCTATCAGTCCGGTGTGCCGATCTACGAATCCTACGCTGCCAATCTGCAGTCGCTCAACGCGTTGCCGACGCTGCAACAGCGTGTCGGCAACCAAAGCTGGGCGGACCGCGCCAATCCAGGAGCGAGGGGAATGTGGGGACGGACGGAGGGCATACGCACGCGCGCCAGCGCCGATGTTTCGACGACTGGCTCCGATCAGCACACCGACAGCTGGAAGACACAGCTGGGCGCGGATTGGGTGATGGCAGACACCGCCAAGGGCGAGCGGCTGGTCGCGGGCGTCACCGTCCACTACGGCGAGGCGAACAGCGGGGTTCGCTCGATTTTCGGTGACGGCGCGCTAAAGACAGAGGGCTACGGCGTCGGGGCAACGCTGACCTGGTACGGCGTCGAGGGCTTCTATGTCGATGGTCAGGCGCAGATCAGCTATTTCAACAGCGACGTCGCGTCCAACATCATCGGCATGCTCGCGGAGGACAATGACGGCGACGGCGAGGCTTTCAGCATCGAGGCCGGCAAGCGGATGCACATCGGGGGGAAGGTCAGCATCACCCCGCAGGTTCAAACCGCCTATTCCAATGTCCACTTTGATCGTTTCGTCGATCCATCCGGCGCCCGCGTGTCAACGGGCCGGGGCGACAGCCTGAAGACCCGATGGGGTGTCTCGCTCGATCATCAGAGCGTATGGGAGAACGGCCGCAGCCACATCTACGGGCTCGTCAATCTCAACTATGAATGGCTCGACGGCACGCGGGCCGTCGTCTCGGGAACGCCAATCGACCGGGCCGACGAGCGGCTCTGGGGTGAGGTCGGTCTGGGCGCGAGCGTAAACTGGGCCTCCGACCTCACTCTCTACAGTGAGGTTTCCGCCAATAGCCCCTTCAGTGATTTGGGCAACAGCTACGACCTCAAGGGCAGTGTCGGTCTCAACCTGCAATTCTGATCGCGGTTGGCGCAGATAAGCGCGGTGTCTATTGGTCAGCGGCTGCCTTCGGCAGATTTCCTCGAGCAGGGCGCGCTCACCTCAAGACTGAGGCGGGGCTCCGGTGAAAACGTATCCGGAGCCATACACGGCCTTGAAAGGCGGCGGATGACTGCTCACCGCCTCGATCTTGCGTCTCAAGCGCAGCACGACGGCGTCGAGGTTTCTGGGCTCGCCGCCCGGGCTCAGATCCGCGCGCTTCTGAGCGATGTGGGGGGCCGCCATGAGCGGCTTGAGGAAGGCCACTTCCGTAGCCGTCAGCGGCACGACGCTGCCGTCGGGCGTCAGGAGCTGCCAGAGCATGTCATCCAGATGCCAGGCCGTGGGCGGGGATGTAGCATTCGCCGACGGAGACGGCTGGAGCCTGCGCAACAAATTGCGGCAGCACGCTTCGATCTCGCGGAGCGACGTATCCTTGACGAGATAGATGTCCGCTCCGACGCCTCGCCCCGCCAGACGGTGAGCTTCGTCGCCGAAGGCCGTGAGCATGATGATGCCGACTGCCAGGTCGTAGCGCTGGCGCGCCGCGGCTGCTACGGCGAGGCCACTGCCGTCCGGCAATGCGAGATCGAGCAGAATGAGGTCCGGCTTCGAGCGCTCAAGCAGGGCAAGGCTGTCGCGGCAGGTGGCAGCCTGATCCACCCGGAAGCCCCGCGCGAGAAGATAGTCGACGAGATCGATCCGGAGGGCCGGTTCATCCTCGACCACCAGGACATGGCCGTCATGCTGCATGGGGTGTTCCAAGAACTGTGACCGTGACAATCGTTCCACCGCCTTCGCGCGGCACCAGCGCGACGTTTCCGCCATGGCGCGCGGCGAGCTTGCGGACGGTGTAGAGCCCGAGACCCATGCCCGCCGTTCCGTGTGTGTTGGAGGCGCGGAAGAACTTCTCGCCAAGCCGCACGCGTTCCTCCTCGGAGCCGAGGCCGACTCCGCGGTCCTTTACGATCATGTGGACTTGTCCTTCGTGGTCTCGCAGCGAAACGTCGACCAGGCTGTGAGGGGGGGAATACTTCAGTGCGTTGTCGGTGATGTTGGAGAAGATGACGCCCATCATCTTCCGGTCTCCGGTCATAGGGAGGTGCTTGGGCAGGTCAAGCACGAGGCGAGGTGAGTTCGCAAGCGATCTGATCTCCTGAGCGAGGTCGAAGCGCTCTATCCGCTCTTCCATCGCGTCCTGCCGGGCGTGGGCGAGAAACTCTCCGACGAGCACGCTCATTCGCGCTGCCGCAGAGCGGATCTGCGTCACGCGCCGTGCATCGGCCGGGCTCGCGGTCGCCTTTCCTTCTTCGAGGAGCTCGCTCGAGCGCGAGACAATCGCAAGCGGCGTGCGCAGCTCATGGCTCAGCATCAGAAGCTGGGCGCGCTCGTCCTCGATGCGTGCCAGCAGCTCCGTGCGCAGACGCACGCCCACCAGAATGGCGGTCAGCACCCCTTTGACGAGGAACGACAGGAGGTGGAGAAGCAAATAGACGCCCACGAACGGGTTGGGATCGAAAAGGCCTTTGGGAGAGACGAGCCAGACCACGCCCGAGCAGATCGCGCAGGTGCCCGCAAGGATAAACCACCACGCGACGACCACGCGACGCAAGGAGGGTGGCAGGCCGCGATCGTGCAGGAACATTAGCGCGCAGCGGGCGTAGCATATGGCTCCCATAACGGCCAAAACCGACATGCGCAGCGTGACATCCTCCGGCCGCAGCCAGAGCATGATGGGCCAGCCGATGCCGACAACGGCTAACGCGAACGCTTGAATGCGGCGCGGCGCAGGCTGGCTGAGGAAGCGCGCAAACCCCTCGAGAATGAGGACGACGCTGAGCGCGGCGAACAAATTTCCGAACCAGATGCCAATGAATGGAGTGAGCGCCGGTGTAGCAACCAACAGGAGCAGGCCGCTCCCTCTCGCTGCGAAGGCCATCGCCAGTGGAAACATGCCCGGCACCTGCCGCTGAGTGCGCCAAAGCAGCAGGCCGCACAGACAGAACAGGGCGTCCGAAAGGACCGAGACCAGGAAGATGGTTTTGGCATCAAGCATGCGCGTGGATGCTTAAGCGCTTCGTCCGTGGTGACAAGATGCTTTGGCGTCAGTTTTAGTCAGAATCCATCAGACAAAGTATAAATTGGCGGCATGTTTCCGGTTATACTTCGATAAGTTTTGCCTCCTATTGTATTTATTCGACTATTCTCGTGAGGCCAGAGCCGGAATCAGGTAGGGGCGGACGATATTCGTACATGCGCCTTGCCTTTTATGCTCCCATGATTTCGTTCCTTCATTCGTTGCCGGCCCGACATGGGATCGCGCTCGCTGCCGCCTTGATCGGCGGCGTCTCTCTGGCGGCACTCTCTGTGTTCTGGAGTTCCGATCTTGCGCACGTGTTTACTCTGCGCACGGTGTTGGAGCGCGGCGGCGCCGTGACCGAGACGCGCTACAATCCGATCGGAATTCTCGCCCTCTCCATGCTCGCCGTCGCCGGAGGCAGCGGCGTGGTGATGCTCGGCCGGCTCGTCATGCCGCTCGTTTCGCGGAAGCCGCGGATCGATGCCGATCGGGTTGCGTCCGTCAGCAAGACGCTGGGGCGCGAGCTTTCCAATGCGCTCGCCGTCATGCGCGGAGACATCGCAAGCCGGGAGGCTTACGCGCGGGCTCTCGCCGATGCGCAGGTGCGCCTGGGGCGGCTACCCGAGGCTGAGCAGGTTCGCGTCATCGTCAGCCTTCTCGTTGCAGAAAACCAGCGCATGCGGCGTGCCAGCTCGGACGACAAGAACAAGCTCGATGCCTGCGCGCGTGAAATCTCGTCTCTCGAAGCAAACCTTCGCGCGGCCGAGGAGGCGACGCTCAAGGATCCGCTGACAGGCATGGGCAACCGCCGGCTCTTCGACGAAGAGATAGAGAGGGCGGTTGGCGAGAGCAATGCGCGCAGGACGCCGCTGTCGTTGATCATGTGCGACATCGACCACTTCAAGCGCGTCAACGACACGTTCGGCCATTCCGTCGGCGACGAGATCATCAAGGCGCTTACACGCATCATCGCATCGAGCGTGCAGGAGACGGACAGTGTCGCGCGGTACGGCGGCGAGGAGTTCGTCATCATCCTCCCCGGTACGGACCAGCGGGCGGCGACCGCGATTGCTGAACGTATTCGACGCCAGTTCGGCGCCAAGCAGTTCTCGATCCGTAAAACCCACGAGAAGGTTGGTCGGGTCACCGCGTCATTCGGAGTGGTGGAGCACCGTCCGGGAGACGACGTGGAGATGTTTGTCCAAAGGGCCGACGCGAAGCTCTACGAAGCCAAGGCGCGCGGACGGGACCGCGTTGCCGATTATTCCGATCACAGCACGGCTTGACCTCAGCCCGCCGCGCCGAGACGACGGCGTCGCCGCTAGATGAGCTCTTCCTGTTGCTGCTCGCCGTCGTCGCTCTGCATTTCGATCGCGCCTCTCTCCAGCAACTGGAGAGCGACATCCGCAATGGCGCGCTGTGCCTTGTGAACTTCTTTCGGTTTCGGGGTCGCGCCGCCTTCCAGCTCGGCTTCGATGGCGCGTCTCGCGCGGCCGGGAATGGCTTCGAGGATCTTCGACAGCAACGGCTTGGGAATGCCGAACAGAGCCTTGATGATGACATCCGGCTGAATTGAATCGAAGACGGTCACCAGCGACAGCTCGGTGAGCCTGTCGAGATCATCGAAGGTGAAGAGCTGCTGCCTGATCAGATCCGCGTCCTTTTCGTTGTAAGCGCCGATGGCGGCCAGGCAATCGTCCATCAGCTTTCGGTCCATCTTGTTGATGACCTCGGCGAGACGCGTGTGCGGCGACAGATCGGAATCGCGGCGCCGGTTCAGAAGCACATCCTGCACAAACGAGATTTCGAGCAGAACCATCGGCCGCTCCAGCACGGGCCTCAAGCTCAACATGCGCCCGACGACGTCGTTCGCGAGCGGCTTGGGAAGGAGCGTGAGCAGGTTCGCTGAGGTCTGCGGCTCGGCCCGCGACAGAACGAGGGCGATGATCTGCGGATGCTCCTTCATCAGATACTGCCCGACCGCCGCATCGGGCATTTTGGCGAGTTGCTGCCAGACGGCGTTGGTGGACCTTGTTCCGGTCTGTGCCAAAAGAGCCTCGATCTGCTCTGGGCTCAGCACGCCTTCCAAAAGGGCCTGGATCTTTCTCGTGTTGGAGCCGAAGTCGACGCCGCTTTTGATGTCGCTGGCGAAGTCTTCGATCAGCTTGTCGAGCGTCTGGCGTGACACAGATCCCAGATCGTTCACGGCCTGCGCGACGATCTTCACTTCTTCTTCGTCAAAAAACTTGAGAACGCGTCCCGCCAGCTCCTTGTTGAGCGCAAGCAGAATTGCTGCCGCCTTGGAGGTTCCCGGCATCTGCTGGAGAGATTGGTCCTCGTCTGGTTGACGCAAGAGTCCGCTCCTGAATTGCGCAGATTATCTCGTCAGACCACGAATCGACGTCGCGTTGAATATTAGCGGCGCACTACCAAGTTGACCTATCCCTATTTGCAGGTCGGCCTCATCAACCTACCGGCCTAGACTTATTGCCCCCGGCGGCTGCACTTGTTTCGGTTTTTCGCGTGTGGAGCCCGATGGGTGAACGCTCAGCTGCCGAAATCTTTCAGCGCCGAAGGTACTTACCTGTTCAAGCCAGTCGTGGCGTCGCGTGCGGGAGGCGCGCGACGACAGCCAGCACGTGTACTTGACATGCCTACCATGTAGTAGGTAGACACCGGCCGGTAGCTCGGCAAAAAAGGAGTGGCTCATGTCGCTGATGGATTGGAAAGGGTTCCGCCAAACCCTGTTGGGACGTATCGGAGAGCTCGGGAAGTTGTCGCCGGATTCGGTGGGCGGCTATCTCATGGCAAGCGGCGCTGGTGCGAAAACCGGTCATCTCGATGAAAAAACACGGCAGCTGATTTCTCTTGCCGTCGCGGTCACCACACGATGCGATGGATGCATCTCGGTGCATTCGCAGAAGGCCGTCGAAAGCGGCGCGACGAAAGAGGAGATCGCCGAGGCGCTCGGCGTCGCTATCGCGATGAACGCAGGTGCCGCGCTCGTCTATTCCGCCCGTGCCCTCGACGCTGTCGATTCCGTCGCCTAAAGGCGCGGACGGAAAGCGAAGGTCTCGACTTCAATTTTTTGGCTTTTCGCTCATTGCAGGAGATGGCTGAGCGGCACCGTATGCCGCTCAGCCGAAAGTTGCTCCCGTCCGGGGGGCATAATTTATTGATATTTATTGCAGTTGCTCTCTTCTGCCCGTTGGTTGCCGGGCTGGATGCGCGGTTTCGCATTGCCGCCGAAGATGAGAGATAGGCATCTCGATCGCGTGTCGGGTACCGGGTGTGTCGAACGTCTTGATCACAGGGAGCCGACTTCATGCCGGGCTGCCCGCTCGTCGACAAGATCCAGGGAGACACTCATGTCCAGCAAGCCGGAGACTACCGTTCGCCTGCACCGCGTTCTGGCGGCCAAGCCCGAAAAGGTCTACCGGGCTTTCCTCGATGCCGACGCGATGGCCAAGTGGCTGCCTCCCTACGGCTTCACCTGCAACGTGCATCATATGGATGCGAAGGTGGGCGGCACGTTCCAGATGTCTTTCAAAAACTTCACGACGGACAAGAGCCATTCGTTCGGCGGGGAGTATCTCGAACTCGTGCCCCATGAGCTCATCCGCTACACTGACCGCTTCGACGATCCGAACCTCCCTGGCCTCATGTCTGTGACCGTGAGGCTGAAAGCCGTTTCGGTCGGGACCGACATCAACATCGAGCAGTCGGGCATTCCCAGCGTCATTCCGCCGGAAGCCTGCTATCTCGGCTGGCAGCAATCGCTCATGCAGCTTGCGAAGCTCGTCGAGCCGGATATCCCGGAATAGGGCTCGTTCGCGATTGGGGCTTTCGTCTCGTGGGAGGCCATTGTAGCGGGGCTGTCGAGCGCTAGCGCGCTATCGTTGCCTCGTGGCATTGGAGATGCGCGTAGGCGGTTTTCAGTACCGGCGTTTCCAAGCCGTGCCGTCGTGCGCGGCACAGCATGTCTCCGAGTATGTGATCCGCCTCCGTGCGGCGTCCGCTCAGCACGTCGCGCAGCATCGAGGAGGTGAAGGTCGATCCGGGCTCCGTCAGAGACTGCCTGTAAGAGGCCATCGCGGTCTCGTCAGGAGCATAGTGCTCTGCGCGGGCGACCGAGAGGTTCTCCGTCAGGAGCTGCAAGATCAGATCCCGCCCGTCGTTGGTCGATACGATCGTGCCGATACTCGCGCGCATCAGACACGTCATTCCGGCGAGCGTGGCGAGGAACACGAACTTGTTCCACATCTCCTGGTGGATGTCGGGGCTCAGGCGCGCGTCTGTGCCGCCTGCGCTCAGCAGCGCGACGATCTCCCCGGCGACGGGATCGGGCGCTTTCGAGGTGGGCCCGACGATCGCCGAGAAGAAGGGCGTCAGGTGCTCGATGACGCCATCGGATCGCAACGTGAGCGCGCCGTGGGCGATGCCTCCAAGCATGGGGGTGTGAGGGAAGCTGCGGTGCAGGGTCTCGAGATGCGCGACGCCGTTGAAAAACGGTAGAACGCGCGTGTCCGGTCCGATGCCGGGTCCGATGGTCTCGATGGCGCCCGCGAGTGCCGGGGCTTTGCAGGCGATGATGGCCACGTTCGCGGCGAAGCCGGCCGGCGGACCGGCTGCGGCCCTCACCGGAGCTGCGAAGTCGCCAAGCGGGCTCTTGATGACCAGTCCGCTCGCGGTGAGGCTCGCGAGCCGCTCGGGGCGCGCGATAAAGGCGACGTCGGCTCCCGCCGTTTTCAGTCTCGCCCCGATGTAGCCGCCCACTGCGCCGGCGCCGAGGATCAGGACACGCATAACTCTATCCTTGTTTCAGGGGCCTTATCGCGGAGAAGCGCTGCCGCGCGACGCCTTTTGCGCCTCCCAGTCATAAGCGGCCTTTTTTCGAATCCGGCTTCGGAGGATCGAACTGGTCGAGAAGCTGCTCCAGAACAGGCCGTATCCCTTTCAACTCCTGGAGATGCGCCGCCGCAAGGCCATCCATGGTGCGCTCGGCCTTTGGGGACAGCGCGACGGTGACGCGCCGGGCATCCTCCTTGTCCTTGGTCCTGGTCACAAAGCCGTTTTTCTCGAGCCGGTTCACCAGCTCGACGGCGGTGTGATGGCGGATCAGGAGCCGCTCGGCGATGTCGCCTATGCCGAGAGCCTTGCGGTCGCCCGCGCCTTTGATGGCCAGCAGCGCCTGATACTGCTGGGGTGTCAAGCCGGCTTCGCCCGCCGCTTGCTCGCTGAAGGCCAGGAAGCATCTCAGCGCGTACCGGAAGTCGGCGAGGGCCTCGTAACTCTTCTTGGGAAACTTGCGAGGAGGAGTGGCTTTCGTCATGGGTCTCTCTTGATTATATCGTAACACGATATAAAATCGGCGTCACGTGCAACGTCCGGTGCGGGACGGTATGGCGGTTTCCTCTTGCGGTGTCACGCTCCGGGGCGGGCTGGTATGACCAAACGAAACGATCCAAGAACAGTGGCCGCGAGGAAGGGCATCGCGGCGGATACCGCGTTTGGCGCGGTAACGCCGCCCATTCACCTCTCCACCACCTACAGTTTTGCGGGCTTCGAGCGGGCCCGCGCGCACGATTATTCGCGAACCTCCAATCCGACGCGGTCCCTGCTTGCCGAAACCCTGGCGGAGCTGGAGGGCGGGCAAGGGGCCGTGGTGGTGTCTTCGGGCATGGCGGCGGTCGATCTCACATTCAGCCAGCTCAAGTCGTACGACCTGCTGATCGCACCGCACGATTGCTATGGGGGCACGCACCGGCTTCTTTCGGCGCGGCGCGACCTCAAGCATTTCGATGTGATGTTCGTGGATCAGGGCGATGCCAAGCAGCTCGATGAGGCGTTTTCCGCTTCTCCTACGATGGTGCTGATCGAGACGCCCAGCAATCCCCTGATGCGTGTGGTGGACATTCGAGCCATCACACGACGCGCCCGAGAAGTTGGGGCGAAGGTGGCCGTGGACAACACCTTCCTGTCTCCTGCCCTGCAGAGGCCCCTTCTTCTCGGCGCGCACTACGTCATTCATTCGACAACCAAGTATCTCAACGGCCATTCGGACGTGGTGGGCGGCGCCGTCGTTTGTGCGGACAAGACGGACGCCGAGACACTGGCCGCGTGGGCCAATGTCGTCGGTGTCACGGGCTCGGCATTCGATTCCTACCTGACGCTTCGTGGCGTGCGGACGCTGTTCCCGCGCGTCAAGGAGCAGCAGGCGACGGCGCTCGAGATTGCCAAGTACCTGGAGAGCTGCCCGACGGTTGCGCGCGTGCATTATCCGGGGTTGCCCTCACATGAGGGACATGCGCTCGCGAAGCAGCAGCAGTCCGGGTTCGGCGCGATGCTGAGCTTCGAGCTGTCGGGCGGGGTGGAAGCCGTCCGCCGTTTCGTGGAGTCGGTGCGGGTGTTCACGCTGGCAGAGTCGCTCGGCGGCGTGGAGAGCCTGGTCGCGCATCCCGCGACGATGACCCATGCGGGCATGGATGCCAACGCGCGCCGTGCGGCCGGAATTACAGACGGCCTTTTGCGTCTGTCGGTCGGGCTCGAGGCGCCGCGCGATCTGATCGAGGATCTGGAGTTTGCTCTTACGGCGGCCCGCCCCGCGCCTTTGTCGCGACGCGCTGTGCGCTAAGGCCCGGCCGGTGTCCTTCGTGGCAGTAAAACGAAACTGGAGCAGGATATGTTGAAAACGAACACCGATCGCAAACCCGACGCTCCTCGGATTGATCCGATTCATGCGGCCATCGTCCACGTGATCCTGGTGGCAGGCTTCCTTGCGGTCCACTTCGGGGTCGCCCGTCTGTGGTGAGCTGTCATACGATATACGAGGCCGCCGATTAGAGTGCCTTCGGTTGGGGGCGGGCACACGTGTATCTTTGGACTGGCAGTTCTTTTGAACATTGTTCGCGTTTGGGGCGGGCGTCGTGCCTCGTTGGCGCTCGTCCGTTCGTTCCGCCCATTGACAGAACGAGCGGCTCTGCCCATTCTTTAGGCATGATTACACCGGCCGCCTTTCACCTGAAGCTCCCCCGTGAGGGAACCGAAGTCGCGGGCTTCTAGCCCCGGCTTGGCGTGCCTTGTTGAGTCCCCGAGCCGGGGGCGTACAGACCCTTAAAACTTCCTGCACCTTAACGGCCGCGTCCTTGCCGGGCGCAGGTCTCATCAGAAACTCGGAGCGCTGTCCGCGCGTTCGCGCATGAGAGTTTGCGCGTCAGGTGGATTCTGCTCCAGCCCATTGATCCGCTCCTGAACCCGCTTCCAGGCCGAAGCGACCGGGGCGAGACGCAGATACCAGAGGTTTTCACATGGTCTATCATCCGCCTACTGATGCGCTGCCCAGGATCGTCGTCGGCGAACGTGAGGAGCACCGGCTGACCACGCTCGCGACGTCTGCCATGCTGACCGGCCGCTCGCAATATGTCGCGCGCGTGCTTCTCGCCGAGATGGAACGGGCCGAGGTTGTGCCGGATGCGGCCGTGCCGGACACGGTGGTGCGCATGAACGCACGCGTGGCGTTCGAGATCGACGGGGGCGAGCGGCGCGAGGGCGAGCTCGTGTTCCCCGGAGAGGCCAACATCGACGAGGGCAAGATTTCCGTGCTGACGCCCATCGGCACGGCGCTCATCGGACTGTCTCCCGGCCAGGCCATCATGCTGCGGGGCGTGGATGGACGGCCCCACAAGCTGCGGGTGATCGCCGTCACGGCGCCGCTGCCTGCGGGTTGACCGGCGGTCGAGACAGATAAGCTCAATGTGCGCGTCGGCCGCCAGCTCAGAAAGCGATGCGATTCTTCAATGCATCCAGGCTGTGCGTGCCGACCTCGCGCCGCTGGTCGGGCAGGGGAGCCTTGCCGACTACATTCCGGAGCTTGCCAAAGTCGATCCTTCGAAGTTCGGCATCGCGGTGGCGACGGTGGACGGGCGGGTTCTCAGCGCGGGAGATGCGGACGAGCCGTTCTCGGTTCAGAGCATTTCGAAGGTTTTCGCGCTGACGCTCGCCCTCGGCAAGGTGGGCGATGCGCTTTGGAAGCGCGTCGGCCGCGAGCCCTCCGGCACCGCGTTCAACTCGATTGTGCAACTCGAGCATGAGCGCGGGCTTCCCCGAAATCCGTTCATCAACGCGGGCGCCATTGTCGTAACCGATGTGCTTCTCGCCGGACATCAGCCGAAGGAGGCGATCGGCGAGATGGTGCGTTTCGTGCGCTCGCTGGCCGACGACGAGACGATCGCCATCGATCCGAGCGTGGCGGAGTCCGAGAAGGCGCACGGCTTTCGCAATGCGGCGCTGGCGAGCTTCATGAAGAGCTGGGGCAACCTCGTGCATCCGGTGGAGCTGACGCTCGGCGTCTACTTCCACTCCTGCGCACTCGCCATGAGTTGCGCGCAACTCGCGCGGGCCGGCCTGTTCCTCGCTAACGGAGGTCGCAGCCCGCTGACGGGGCTGAACGTGGTCTCGCGGGCGCGGGCCCGGCGCATCAACGCGCTTATGCTGACGTGCGGCCACTACGACGGGTCGGGGGATTTCGCTTTCCGCGTGGGGCTTCCCGGAAAGAGCGGCGTCGGCGGGGGCATCCTGGCCATCGTGCCCGGCGTGGCCGCCATCGCCGTATGGTCGCCGGGGCTCGACGTGCACGGAAACTCGCTGGTGGGCACGCGGGCGCTGGAACTCATCACCCAGCGTATGGGCTGGTCGATCTTCGGGCCTTAACCAACCTGTAAAATCACGGGAAACAATCCGACCCGAGATCTCGATCAGCCGTTAGGCCAATCAGCAAGTTCATTTGCTGCTTTGCAATAGGTGTGGCAGCCTATCCTTGTATCGGTTCGAAAAAATCCGCTTCCGGGTGCTCTGCACCTCAAGGACAGCGTCAAGGGAGGACTGGGCGTGGGGCGAATTACGGCCTCCGCGGGATCGTGTGGAATTGGCGTGGCGAGCACCAGGGCTCCGGCGGTTCATGACGCCGTGTGCGATCTGCGGGCAGCGCTCGACGGTGATTTCCAACACATCATCGCGCTCTTTTCCGTGGATTACGACGCGGCTGAGCTTCATGCCGGTCTCTCGGAAGCGTTTCCCAACGTCGACATCAGCGGATGCTCGACGTCGGGCGGGATCGGCCCGGATGGGCTCATGGAAAGCGGCATCCTGCTGATCGCCTTTCCGCGGCAGGGTTTCCGCATCCACACCGGCATCATCGAGGATATCGGCGCGATCGGTGTGGAACGGGCCAGCGAGATCGTGCGCGGGCTCAAAGCGAAGATCGGCGTGCAGGGTGACGAGAAGCTGGCGGACCGCGTATTCGGCGTGATGCTGGTCGACGGCCTTTCGAACGCCGAGGAGACGCTGGTCGCGGCGGTGCACTGGGCGTTCGGCGATATCCAGCTCGTCGGCGGATCTGCCGGCGACAGCCTCACGTTCAAGAATACCGCGCTCATTCATGACGGTCGCGTGATGAAGCGTTCGGCCATCCTGATGATGGTGGAGAGCGAGTATCCGTTCCGCATCTTCAAGACCTCGAATTTCGAGCCGACGCAGATCAAGCTCGTGGTCACCGCGGCCGATACGGAAGCGCGCACGGTCTATGAGCTCAACGCGGAACCGGCGGCGCGCGAATATGCCTCAGCCATCGGCCTCATGCCCGACGAACTCGGGCCGTTCAGCTTTGCGTCCTATCCGCTCGTGGTGAAGGTGGGCGGCGATTATTACTGCCGTTCGATCCGCAACATGAATCCTGACGGCAGCCTGTCGTTCTTCTGCGCCATAGACGAAGGTCTGGTTTTCACGGTGGCCCGCCCAAAGGATATGCTGAGCTCCACGGCGCGGACACTGAAGGATCTCGACGAGGCTCTCGGCGGCATCGAGCTGGTGCTCGGTTTCGATTGCGTGCTGAGGCGGCTCGACGCCGAGAACCGGCAGATTCATCGGCAAATGGAAGATCTCTACAGAACATACGGTGTCGTGGGTTTTCACACCTACGGTGAGCAGCACAACTCCATGCACCTCAATCAGACCCTGACCGGGGTTGCATTCGGATCGCGGCGAGGCGCGAGGTGACGATCGAGAACCGTTCTGAGTATGGGTCTCACGACAACGCGCTCGAAGAGCTCGAGCGGCGCAATCAGAAGCTTGCCAAGATCAACGCAGCCCTGATGCAGCGCGTCGAGCGCTCCATGGACTACCAGGCGAACGCCTACTCCATGTTTCAGACCGCGATTGGTCTCGAAACGCAGGTTCGGGCGCGCACCGAAGAGCTGAAGGCGGCGCTCAACCGGCTCGAGCGCGCCAACAGCCAGTTGACGCTCGCACGCGACGGCGCGGAGCGGGCGAACCGTTTCAAGACGCGTTTCTTCACGGCCGTGGGGCACGACCTGCTGCAGCCGCTGCACGCGGCGCGGCTTTCGCTTTCGGCGCTGGGCGAAATTCACGGCGAGCAGCAGCACAAACGGCTCATCGGACAGGTCGACCATGCTCTCTCGACCATCGAGGAGCTGCTGCGGACCATTCTCGATCTTTCGAAGCTCGACTCCGGGGCCATCAAGCCGTCGTTCCAGCCGGTCGGGGTGCCGGACCTGTTCCGCTCCGTGCTGGTGGACATCGAGCCGATCGCTCGGGACAAGGGGCTGCTGCTCACGATGCGGGCGCGCGAGATGGCGGTGACGTCCGATCCGCTGATGTTGCGCCGGATCCTGCAAAACCTGCTCGCAAATGCCGTGCAATACACGGAGCGCGGTCGCGTGCTCCTCGCTTGCCGGAAGCGGGGCGCGCATCTCCGGATCGACGTCTGGGATACGGGGCCGGGCATCGCGCCTTCGGAGCAGACCAAGATCTTCGAGGAGTTCCACCGGGGCGCGGCCGGTCAGCGCTCGCATGCGGGCGGGTTCGGCATCGGGCTCGCGATCATCTCGCGTATGGCGGAGACGCTGGGGCATCGGATCGAGCTGTGCTCGGAGCCGGGCCGGGGAACGCGCTTCTCGGTCTATGTGCCCATTTCCGAGGAGCTGCCTGCCAACCGCAGCGTGTCACGCGACCGTCAGTCAGCGGCTACGCGGGCCTACGGCCTCACCTCACTCAAGGTGGTGGTGGTGGACAACGATGCGGGCGTGCGCGAAGCGATGCGGGCGCTGCTCGATCGCTGGGGATGCGACGCCCGCCTGTTCCAAGGGCTCGAAGGTGTGAACGGCATGCTCGCCTCGGATCCGGCCTTCCGTCCCGACATCATTCTCGCCGACTTCCATCTCGACAACGGCGAGCAGGGGCTCGATGCGGTGGCGCGGGTGCGGGAAGCCTTTGGCACGCCGATCCAGGCGGTGGTGATCACGGCCGATCATTCGGTCGAAGTGGCGGAAGCGGTTGCTGCTACGGGCAGCGAGATCCTGCGCAAGCCGGTGAAGCCTGCCGAGCTGCGCGCGCTCATCACTCATCTCGTGGGGTGAGGCGGCGCCTCGTTCTGCTCGCGCCTCAAGTCCCGCTCAGGAGCCCGTCGCGGTCTTGTCGTTCTCCTTGGCAGCCGCGCCTCCGAGAATGGCGTCGTAGTCGAGGCGGGCAACCTCGATGACGGCCTGCGTGCGCGAGACCACGTTGAGCTTGCGCATGATCTCCGACACGTGGGCCTTGATCGTGGTCTCGCCGACGCCGAGCTCGTGGGCGATCTGCTTGTTGAGCATTCCCTGGCGGACCATCTGCAACACGCGAAGCTGCTGGCGGGTGAGGGAGGCAACACGAGCGGCAAGATCGGATTCGCGTGAGGCGCTGCCCTCCTGGTGGGGCGGTGCGTAGCCCTTGGGCAGAACCACGAGGCCGGCCATCACGTCCTGGATCGCCTCGGCCAGATCCCGCTTCTTGACGGACTTCGAAATGTAGCCTGCCGCCCCGCACGTCATCGCCTCATGCACGATGCGCGCGTCCTCGTGGGCGGAGACAACGAGAATGGGTTGTTTCGGGCGGGCCGCGCGCAGCTCGATCAGACCGTCGAATCCGCGCGTTCCAGGCATCGTGAGGTCGAGAAGGAGCAGATCGAACGGCTGTTCGCTGCCGAGCGCCTCGAGGGCCGCGGGAATAGACGAGGCTTCGACGATCTCAGCTTCCGGGTAGGCGGACTCGATCGCGAGCTGAAGAGCCTCGCGAAAGAGGGGATGATCGTCGACGATCAAGAATCTGACCGTCATCGCAGGAATCCTTCGCAGTGCCGTGCGACGTCTCGGGCCGCACTGTGCGCTCTCGATTCAGTCAACGCGGGCAATCCCATCTGGCTGCCAGTTTCGTGACACTTGAGGCTGGGTGTAGCGCGTTTGCAAGAGGAAAAGGCCAACAAAGGTCAAATGCTGTGCACGTAGGCACCCAAGATGCCGTCATCGTGCCCTCAACTCAATGGATTATGCTTAAGATCGCGCCTTTAGTCGAAGCCGGAGCCGGCTGAAATTTGAGCAGGTTAGTCTTGCCCGCTCGGGTTTCTGTGCAACTTGGAAACGCCGGAAGGCTTGTCTATAGTGCAGCGCGACGAGGTTGGCCGGGGGGCCGAGCCGGGAGATGGCGTATCCGTCTCTGCCGGTCAAAGGGGAGCTTTGGGCGGGAATGAGGTGTAATCCTTCGCGTTGGCTTTGGGGTCTCATTCCGATCGCTATGCTGAGCTGGGGGACCTACTACCGCGAGCGCCCTCACGTGGAAGCGGAGCTTTCGGAGCGCGCGATCGAGGCGTTGCGGGCTGCGGGTCAGCCCTGGGCGAAAGTCTCCATGAATGGCCGCGACGCCACCATCACGGGGCGGGCGAAGAAGGACGGCGAGCCGAAGGCCGCGCTCGACGCCGTGCGCTCCGTTTGGGGCATCCGAACCGTTCAGTTGAAAACAGATCTCGCGGGAACGCCGTTGCCGCCGCCTGTAGCCATCGGCCCGCAAGCTGCGTCGCCGGATGCGGCGGAAGCTGCTGCGCGAAAGGCAAAGCTCGAGGCTGAAGCCGCTGCCGCCGCGCAGAAGGCGAAGGACGAGGCCGACGCGGCTGCGGCGTTGAAGGTACAGCAGGAAGCGGAGGCTGCGGCTGCTGCGCAGAAGGCCAAGGAAGAAGCCGAGGCTGCCGCGGCGCTGAAGGCGAAACAGGACGCGGACGCCGCCGCTGCTGCGCAGACCGCCAAGGAGGCCGAGGCTGAGGCTGCCGCCGCTTTGAAGGCGCAGCAGGAAACCGATGACGCCGCTGCCGCGCAAAAGGCGCAGGAAGAGGCCGAAGCCGCTGCGGCATTGAAGGCCCAGCAGGAAGCCGAAGCTGCCGCCGCTCAGAATGCCAAGGAGGCGGAGGCGGCTGCGGCGCTGAAGGCACAGCAGGATGCAGAAGCTGCGGCGGCTGCACAGAAGGCGAAGGAAGAGGCCGAGGCGGCTGCCGCACTGAAGGCGCAGCAGGAAGCGGAGGCCGCGGCCGCCGCACGGAAGGCCAAGGAAGAAGCGGAAGCTGCCGCGGCCCTCGCGGCGAAGCGGGACGCTGAGGCCGCCGCCGCGCAAAAAGCCAAGCAAGAGGCCGATATGGAGGCCGAGGCGAAAGCCGATGCCGAACGGCAGAAGGCGGAGCGGGAGGCCAAGGCGAAACAGCGCAAGACGACCGCGGAGACGCAGGCTTGCGAAAAGCGCCTGGCGACGGCCGCTGCCGAAGGCGTGATCCTGTTCGAGCGTGCGAAGGCCGATATCGATCCGAAGAGCTCTCTCACCATCGCGCGCCTTGCGGAGATCGTGAAGGCGTGCCCGGGGGCGCGCATCGAGGTGGAGGGGCATACGGATTCCGAGGGTGAGCCTGACCGGAACCAGAGGCTTTCGGAGCGGCGCGCGCGCGCGGTGATGAAGAGCCTCATTCATGCGGGCGTGTCTGAGGACAGGCTTTCGGCCGTCGGCTACGGTGCCGAGCGGCCGGTGGCTTCCAACGACACGCCCGAAGGCATGGCACGCAACAGGCGTATTGAATTCCGGGCTTTTACGAATTGAGCCCGTGGGGACGAAGCTGGGGGACGGCGAGATGGAATACCTGGTGATCAAACTGTTTTGGTATCTGGTCGCGGCATTCGCCATCGGTCTCGTCGTGGGGTGGATCAGCTGTGGACGCGTCGAAGACTGAACCTAGAAGCGCGCAGGCGGGCCCCGTGGGAACGCGGGCTCGGGATCGCGCTGAGGTGCTGTCTTTGAAAAGGAGTTGGTGCGAATGACGATTTTGCTCGTGCAGACATTCCTGCTGTTGCTGGGAGCCTTCCTGCTCGGCGCCTCGCTCGCTTGCCTTATCCGGCGCGCTTTCTCCGGCAGGCGCGATGAGGATGTGGCGGAGGAGGTTGCGACCGCCTCCAGCCTCACCAGCGTTTCCCAGCCGAGCGCTCCAGTTGTGCCGCCGGCCAAGCCGATGGAAATGGACCGGTTCGGACGTGCGCTGGCCGGAGGACATGCTCCTTCGGTTCCGCCCGTGTTCCAGACCGCCGGGCAGCCGGTCGTCGAGGTTCAGCCGCAGCCCGCTCCGCCGCCGCCCGCCGTCCAGCCGGTTCCGGCCGTCGCGGAGCCTGTGCCCCCACCCCCCGCGCCTGTCGCGGCTACTCCGCCGGCGCCTGTTGTCGAGCCTGTCGCGCCGCCGCCGGCGCCTGTCGCCGCCGCTCCTCCCGCGCCGGAGCCGCTCCCCGAGCCTCCCGCACCGCCGCCCTCTTTGCCGACGCCGCCTTCGGGTCCGACCTACACGGAGATTGCGGTTGCGGCCGCGGCTGCTGCGGCCGCCGCCGCCGCTGCCAGGGCCGAGGAAGAAGCCGCCGCCGCAAAGGCCGCCGAGGAAGAGGCCAAAGCCGCCGAAGAAGCCGAAGCAGCAGCGCTGGCCGAAGCCTCCGCGCGTGAGCCCGAGCCGTTCGTTGCAAGCGAGCCGGTCGACGACTTCACGCGTATTCGCGCGATCGATACCGACCTCAAGGAGCGCCTGGCCCGGCTTGGCGTCCTGAGCTTCGCGGATATCGCGGCGTGGACGCCGTCGGACGTCAATCGCATCAGCCAGAGCCTTGGTATCCAGGGCCGTATCGAGGAAGAGAACTGGGTCGAGCAGGCGCGGATTCTGGCTGGAGGCGATGAGGCGGATTATTCGCGCGGCCACGCGGAAGGCGAGCCGGTCGATGTCGCCGCGCCCGTAGACGGCGAACGGCTGCATCGCATCATCGGCATCGATCCCGATTCCGAAGCGCTGCTGCGTGCCAACGGTGTCGCCACGCTTGCGGCGATCGCTGCCTGGACGAGCGCGGACGTCGCGCATTTCGAGACGTTGCTCGGAACTCCGGGCCGTATCGGCCGCGAAGGCTGGGTTGAGCAGGCCCGTTTCCTGACAGGGCACAGCGCTGCCGAGCACGCGCCGATCGCGGAGCCGGTCGAGCCTCTGGTAGAGCCCGAGCCCGAGCCGCTTCCCGAGACGGTCGCGTTCGTGGAGGAGGAACCGGCTGCTGCCGCCGAGCCCGACGACACTGTGCCGGATGCTCCGCGCGGGGAAGGCTATTCCGCGTTGCGGTCCGTGCGTTCGGAAGCGTTGCGCGGCGACGGCGGGAGCTCGCTTGGCGTTTCCTCAGGCGAGGTGGACGATCTCAAGCGCATTCGTGGCATCGGCGTGCTGATCGAGAAGAAGCTCAACTCGCTCGGGATCAGCACCTATGAGCAGGTCGCCAACTGGACCGGAGCGGACATCGATCGCATCAGCCAATTGCTCGACTTCAAAGGGCGCATCGAGCGCGAGGGCTGGATCGAGCAGGCGCGCATTCTGTCTTCCGGAGGGCAGACGGAGTTCTCGCGCCGGGTGGATCGCGGCGAGTAAAACGCTCGTTCTTCGGAGAGATAAAAAATGCTTCGGGCACCTCGTCCGAAGCGTTTTTTTGTTTCGAATAGCGTGAGGCGCGGGCCTCAGATCTTCCAGCCGGAATGGATGGCTGCGATGCCGCCCGTCAGGTTGCGGACGGAGACGCGCTCGAAGCCAGCCTCACGGATCATGCCCGCGAACTTCTCCTGGTTGGGGAAGCGGCGGATGCTTTCCACGAGATAGCGATAGGGCTCGGCCGAGCCGGCTGCGATCTGTCCGAGGCGCGGGATCACCTCGAAGGAGTGGAAGTCGTAGAGGCGGTCCAGGATCGGCACCTGGCACTCCGAGAATTCGAGGCACAGAAACCGTCCGCCGATCTTGAGGACGCGATAGGCTTCCTTCAGCGCCACGTCGATGTGGGTGACGTTCCGGATGCCGAAGGCGATGGTGTAGGCGTCGAACGTGCCATCGGGGAAGGGAAGCGCCTCGGCGTTCCCCTGCGTGAGGCGAATGCGCTCGCCGAGCCCTTTGGCGGCGACCTTGGTGCGGCCCTCCTCCAGCATCTGCGGGCTGATATCCGACAGCACCGCAGTGGCGTTCGGGCCCGAGCTTTCGGCATAGCGGATGGCGATGTCGCCGGTGCCGCCCGCAACATCCAGGAGCCGGAAGGGACGATCACCGCGCGGGGCGCCGATCATGGAGACGAACTCCGTCTTCCAGAGCCGGTGCAGGCCGCCCGACATGAGGTCGTTCATCAGGTCGTAGCGCGAGGCCACGGACGAGAATACGGCGTTGACGAGGCCCTGCCGCTCGCTTTCGCGAACCGCTCGGAAGCCGAAGCTCGTGGTGTTATCCGAGCCCGGCGGGGTGTTGGTATCGTTCGACATGGTGCGACCATAGACATATTGCGGCTTCCGCGCCAAGGCTGCGGTTAAGCGGAATGGTTTATGCGGCCACGATGACGCGTCAGGTGCGCAGCAGCGGATGAGGCGATCCCTGGGCGAGATGGCCGGCCACGGCCTCCGCCAGCACAGGCGCCAGAAGGAAGCCATGGCGGAAGGCCCCGTTGACCAAAATCCGCTGTCCGCCGTCGCGGATTTCCGCGTGAGGCATGTTGTCGGGGAAGGCGGGGCGGATGCCGGCACCCGTATCCACGATCTCGGCCTCGCCGAAGGCCGGGTGAAGTGTGTAAGCGGCGCCCAGCAGTTCGAGCGCCGAGCGGACCGTGATCGGTCCCATGTCCTGGCTTTCGATGACGGTGGCGCCGACCAGGAAATGGCCGCCGCTCCAGGGAACCACGTAGAGCGGATGGCGGGGATGCAGAAGGCGCACTGGGCGCGACAGGCGGATCTCGTCCGACTTGATCAGAAGGCGCTCGCCGCGCACGCCGCGTAGTGTCGGCAGGTCGGGTGCAGCATCCATGCCGCGGCAATCGATCAGAACGTCCACGTTGTCGGAGGGCATCCGCCAGACTCCGAACTCGATGGCAACCCCCGCCGCGCGGATGGCGTCCAGCAGAAAGGCCAGCGCACGCGGCGTCTCCATGTGCGCTTCGTCGGGAAAGTAGAAGCCCTTCGCGAAGCGGCCAGCCAGGTCCGGCTCAAGCGCGGCGATGCCGGTTGCGTCGAGTGTCCGGGGCGGCTCCGTCGCCTTCTCGAAGCGGGCAAGCTCCGTGTGATCGCGGGCCGCGGCGACGACCAGGCTGCCGGCGTTGACGAGGTCCGGATAGATCTCGCGCCAGAGCGCGAGACCGCGCGGGCCGAGTGTCCGCAGCTCGGGCGCGGTTTCGCTTTCGCATCCGGGCGCGAGCATGGCGCCTGCGTAGCGGCTCGCACTTTCGGTGAACGGCGTGGGGCTTCTCTCGAGGAGGCGCACGCGATGGCCGCGCCGGGCAAGCGTGAGGGCTTGCCACAGGCCCATGATGCCGGCTCCGACTACCGAGATGGCGAGCGGCGTGTTCGCATGGGGCGAGGGGGTGTCAATCTCCAAGGGCAATTCCTTCGCGGCGCGGATCGGCTCCGCCTTCGAGCACGCCATTGCGTCTCACGATCGCATGCAGCCCCGAGTTCATCAGGTCCGGCGCAATCGCATGACCGTAGCTCTTGAGCACGAGGGCACGCCAGATCGTCGACCAGCCGTATTCCAGCTCCACGGTGTCGCCGGTGCTGCCGAAGTTCGGCAGGTCGAGGGCGGCCTGGGCGTCGAGCTGCCAGTCGAGCAGGCCGACGAGCGCTTTCATCACATATAGAATGATGCGGCTGCCGCCGGGCGATCCGAGCGTGGCGAACACGTCACCCTTTTCGTCGAAGACGATGGTGGGGGCCATGGTGCTGCGCGGGCGCTTGCCGCCTTCCACCCGGTTTGCGACCGGGCGGCCGGTCTCGTCCACGGGGCGGAAGGAGAAATCCGTCAACTGGTTGTTGAGCAGGAAGCCGCCGGCGAACACGCCGGATCCGAAGGCGCCTTCGATGGTCGTCGTAAGCGAAACGGTGTTGCCGTCCGCGTCGATGACAGAGAGGTGGCTCGTGCCGTTGCTTTCATTTGTGGCGTCGATGCCGAATGCGCGCTTGTCGGCGTCCGGCGGGAGGCCGGGCTCCACCAGCGTCATGGCTTGCGCCGGATCTATCAGTGCGCTTCGGGCGGCGAGATAGGCCGGATCGAGCAGCCCTTTCGGGACCGGCGCGAAGGCCGGATCGGCGAGGTAGCGGTCGCGATCGGCATAGGCGAGGCGCTCGGCCTCGACGATGAGATGCAGCACGTCCGTGCGTAGGGCGTCTTTGGGCGTGCTCCCCACATCGAAGCGCTCGATCAGCTTCAGAGACTGGGCGACGGCCATGGTGCCGGACGATGGGGGCGCCATGCCGCAGACGCGGTGGCTCCGGTAATCCACGCAGAGCGGGGGCCGTTCGACGATTTTGTAGCCTGCGAGATCATCAAGGGTCAGATCGCCTGCGGCAGTGTGGGCGTTCTTTACGGCTGCGACGATCTCCTCGGCGACCGGCCCCGTGTAGAAGGCGTCGGCGCCTCCTTTGGCGATTGCTTCGAGCGTGGCGGCATAGGCGGGATTGGTGAGGCGATGTCCGATGGGGCGCGCGCTTCCGGTCTCGTCGAAGAAGTAGCGCCGCGCGGCGGGAGAGAGCCCGGAGGGGCCGAACCAGCGCAGCATGAAGTAGAGCCGGCTCGAAACCTCGAAGCCTTCGCGCGCGAGCTTCATGGCAGGCTCGAACAGCACCGGCCACGGCAACCTTCCGTGGCGTTTGTGGGCGTGCTCCAGCAGGCGGACGAGCCCCGGCGTGCCTACGCTGAGGCCCGAGTGTACGGCGCGGTCATATTCCATCGGCTTGCCAGCCACCATGAAGCGGTCTGGCTTGGCGGCAGCGGGTGCGGTCTCGCGGCCGTCATAGGTGGCGAGCTTCTTTTCGGCTTGGTCCCAATGAAGCAGGAAAGCGCCGCCGCCGAGACCCGATGACTGAGGCTCGACAAGGCCGAGGACCAACTGGGCCGCGATCGCGGCGTCGGTGGCGGAGCCGCCTTTGCGCAGCATCTCGCGGCCCGCCTCCGAGGCGTGGGCGTTGGCGGTCGTGATCAGATGCTTCTTCGCTACGGCGAGGCGTTTTTCCTCGCGGCCCGTGTCGGCTTCCGGCTCGAGCTGCGGGCGAGGGATTGCGACCGGCTCTGCGCGCAGGACGTCATGCGGGGACAAGCAGGCGAGCAGCAGCAGGGCGTAAACGGCGAGCCGGAAAGCATCGAGCGATCTGGAGCTGGTAGAAGAGATTCGCCGGAGCGGCGTGCGGGCAATGCCGGTCATGATCGTCCCTTGCGGCGTCGGCAGAGCATCGGGAAACTCCGGCATGGTGTCTTGTGCTTGCTCGCCGGGCCCGCGCGAGAGACGCGTGCGCGTCTTCTGTCATCGGTTCCAGCGGCAGGATCTCGATACCGTTCTATAGGGGTGAAGACATGCTTGGAAACCTTCGTATTCGCGAGAGGGCGGCAATCAGCCTCTTCTGCACTGTGGCCGTTGCGCTGGTGTGGGTGGATGCGTTGCGTGCACGCGATGTGCCGCCTCCTGCCGTGCCACTTCTTTCCTCCGGCGAGACCGTAGTGGGGGAACGGATCGCTTATCCAGCGGGCGCGCCGGCCAAAGTGACGGCGGCGGTGGTGACACTCGCGCCCGGACAGGAGACCGGCTGGCATACACACGGAATGCCGGTGCTTGGCTATGTGCTCGAAGGCGAGCTCGAGGTCGACTACGGGGAGAAGGGCGTTCGGGTGTACCGCGCGGGTGAGGCGGTTCTGGAGGCGATCGGCGTTGCGCACAACGGCCGCAATACCGGGGTTGCTCCCATGCGCGTTCTCGTAGTTTTCATAGGGGCGGACGGGCTCAAGCCGACGGAGCCGGCGTCACGCTGACGGAGCGAGACTGCGAAAAAAGACGGCCGGAATGGCGGGGGCTCCATTCCGGCCGCTGGGCCAGGCCAGGAAACGAGACGCACACTGAACGCGGGCTGGCGCCACAAGATCGCAGGCACGGGGAAAACTGCTTCGCTTCAGCCGCCGGGTGAGGGCACGGCGACGGGCGAAGAACACAACGCAACACCACACAACTAACGCAACTTAAAATTGTTAATACGCGTAAATGCACACCACATGATTGAACTTACGCCGACCCGGCAGGCCCGGTACGCCAGCCTACCCGGCCGTTACGCCACTTCACCGCACGAGCATCCGAGGGGATCGGTACTCGCTCATGAGGAGAGTTATGCGGGTCGATTTTGTTCTTTTTTTGTTCTCATCAAAATGCGGCAGGTTGTCAAGCTGTAGAGGCACTCAACCTGCCGATTTGCCTTGCAAATCGGCATGCGTTGCACTCGGGCACCGGTCGAGCGGCAAGTGTGCCGGAATTGACGGAAGATGACCGTGGTGTGACTGTGGTGCTCTGCCACCAATTTTAGGACTGGTTTATACGGGGCCTTCATCAAACTGGCGCAACATGCCGGCGATGGGGCGGGACCTTTTCGAGGGAACCGGTTTCGACCCTTGCAGCTTATGACAGCGGGAGTTTTGTAAATGTCGGTGTTGAAGGCAAAGGTCGGTGGATTTCTGGCAGCAGTGGCCGCGGCGGCCGTGCTGGCGGGAGCGCCGGGTGCCGCCAACGCGCAGGGCCTGATCGAGTTCCTGTGGGGTGGCGAGCCCGAGTACGGTGGCGGCAAGCGCCAGGTCGTCAAGTTCGACCCGCAGTATAAGGCCGGCCAGATCATCGTCAGCTTCGGCGATCGCCGTCTCTACCACATCACCAAGGAAGGCCAGGCGACGAGCTATCCGATCGCCGTTCCGCGCGAGCAGAGCCGTTGGCAGGGCACCACCGTGGTGTCGATGAAGCGTGAGAATCCCGATTGGCGTCCGACGCCCGAGATGCTGCGCGAGAATCCCCGGCTTCCGAGCTGGGTGCCCGGCGGCCATCCGATGAACCCGCTCGGCGTGCGCGCTCTCTATCTGGGCTCCAGCACCTATCGTATTCACGGTACGGACGCGCCCTGGACCATCGGTCAGAACGTGTCGAAGGGCTGCATCCGCATGTTCAACGAGGACGTGCTCGACCTCTATCCGAAGATTCCGACCGGCACGAAGGTGGTGGTGACGTGGAATCGCTTCCAGACGGGTGCGGGCGTGGCGTCGGCCGACGTCGAGCAGGCTCCGGCCGTGGCTGAACCGGTGAAGGTGACGAAGAAGACGCGCTCGGTTGCGAGCGCTCCGAAGACCGGCTTCTTCATCTATCCTGACGACGAAGCAAACCCGGTGCGTCCGGAAGAGGGCATGGAGACCCGCCAGGTTGGCGGCGCCGTCTCGCGGACCTCGCATACGAAGGTGGAGTAATCCCGGCATCCACCGCTTTAGCGCGGGCGGATACGCCGATCAGACTCGAAAGGGCGGCTCACATCTGTGGCCGCCCTTTTCATTTGTCGGCTGTCTTGTCCAACGACGTGGCTGCGATGCCGTCATCTTCCCTGTGAGAGGCAGGATTTGAGGCCCGATGCCAGGTTCTTGAGCAGCGTGGCGTAGGCGCCGGGGCCCGGCTCGACGAGCGCGCCTTCGGGATCGAGCGTGCCGGTGTGGGCCTTGGTGTTCTCCGTGACGGCCGCCACCAGCTTCGGCTGGAACTGGGGCTCGGCGAACACGCAGCTTGCAGAAAGGTCCGTCAGTTTCTTGCGAATTTCCGTCAAGCGCTTGGCGGAGGGCTGGGCTTCGGGGTTCACGGTGATCGAGCCTACTGCGGTGAGCCCGAAGCGGCGCTCGAAATACTGATAGGCGTCGTGGAAGACGACGTAGGGCTTGCCTTTGATGGGCTCCAGCTCGCTGGCGATCTCGGCTTGCAGCGTGTCGAGGGCTTCGCTCGCGCGCTCGGCGTTCGCTTTGAACTTGTCCGCGTCGGCGGGGGAGGCTTCGGAAAGTACACGCGCGATCTCGGTGATCATCTTGCGGGCATTCTGAGGATCGAGCCAGACGTGGCCGTCGCGGGTTTCGTGCTCGTGATCATCGTGATCGTCATGAGCCTCGCCAGCCTTTTCGTGGTGGTCGTGACCGGCCTTGGCGTGCTTGTCGTGATCGTCGTCGTGGTCTTCGTGGCCGTGCTCATGGGCGTGATCGTGCTTTTCGAAGGTTTCGCCCGTGCGAACGTCGAGAAGCTCGATGCCTGGGGCATCGGCGAGCGTGACCGTGTGCACCGACTTCGGCAGAGCGGCCACGATCTTGCGCGTGAAGGGCTCGACGCTTTCCGAGACACGGAAGAAGACGTCGGCCTTGTTCAGCGCCTTGGCGTCCGACGGCTTCAAGGCGTAGGTGTGCGGAGACGCGGCGCCTTGGACGAGCAGGGACGGGGTTCCGACGCCTTCCATGACCTGGGCCACCAACGCGTGGACCGGCTTGATGGTGACGGTCACCTTGAGCTCAGCCCATGCCGGGCTCGCAGTGGCCGCGATTGCGGTGGCCGCGGCAGCGATGACAGCGCGATTGCGGACATACATGCATGAGGCGGGCCGTGTGCGGGGCATGGGTGATCTCCGATCTTTATTTACGGATACTATAACATCCATTCGGGCGCAACAAAGGCCGCCGTGCCTTCGTTCTGCTCCAATTTGAGGTTGGTCTCGCGAGCCGCAGAAATGCCCGTCACGGGACGCAAATCCCGGTGATTCGGGGCGGTGTGGCCGGATGTCCCCCGGCAAATCGGGATGCCCTGCGACGTGTGCTAGACTGGGGGCGAACTCGGGCATCGGTGCCGGGACTGGGCGAAGCGAGGAGGGAAGCGTGCGAGCAAGGATGTCGGCGATAGGGAGCCTAACCCTGGCGCTGGGGCTGGCTTTCGTCATGGCGGCAAGGCCAGCGGCGGCGCATCCACATGTTTGGGTCACGGTCGAGACGACCGTCATCTACGAGGGCGGGTCGATCACCGGCCTTCAGCACAAGTGGACCTTCGACGACATGTATACGGCCATGGCGATCCAGGGCCTCGATGCGAACGGCGACGGGCAGTACTCTCGCGAGGAGCTGGCGGAGCTCGCCAAGGTGAACATCGATGGGTTGAAGGAATTCAATTACTTCACGGTGGCAAAGCTCGGCGCGGCGCCGGTCAAGGCGAAGGATCCCACCGACTATCATCTCGAATACAAGGACGGGCTTCTCTCGCTGCATTTCATATTGCCGTTCGAGCAGCCGGTGCTCGCGGACGCCAAGGATTTCAATTTCTCCGTCTTCGATGAATCGTTCTTCATCGCATTCGATTTCGGCAAAGATGATCCGGTGAAGCTAAGCGCAGGCGCGCCTGCGGGCTGCTCGGCCAATGTCGGCATTCCGCAGAACGAGCTGGAGCAGCTTCAGTCGTTGAACGAGTCGTTCGGCGGTCAGCTTACGGCAGGCGATGCCAACGCCGGCATGGGAATGGGTTACGCGAAAACCGTGACGCTGGGCTGCAAGAAATCATGACACGTCTTTTCTCCGCGCTCGGCGCGCTGCTGCTTTGCCTCGTCGTCGCCGTTTCGGCGCACGCCCAGGAAGGCGAGACGAAGAAGTCGCCGTTCGGCGTTCCGCTCGCGCTTGGCCAATCCACGAGCGTTCCGGCGCAGAAGGTGGAGCGCAGCTTTCTCGGCGACGTGTGGTCTTACGTGCTTACGCAGCAACAGAGGCTCAACCGCGAGCTCGCGGGGGCCGTGCGCCAGATGAAGACGGGCAATGCACTGCATGCCACGCTTCTGCTGGCATTCCTGAGTTTCGCCTACGGTGTGCTACATGCGGCGGGGCCGGGTCACGGCAAGGCGGTGATCTCGTCCTACGTGCTCGCCAACGAGAAGACGGTGCGGCGCGGCATCATGCTCTCGTTCCTGTCGGCCTTCATTCAGGCGTTGTCTGCCATCGCCATCGTGGGCGTGCTGGCTATCGCCTTGCGTGCGACGAGCCTCGAGATCAATGCAGCCGAGAAGTGGATCGAGACCGTGAGCTGGGGATTTGTCGCGCTGATCGGCGCGTGGCTGCTCTGGGGGCAGCTCGGCGCGTTGCTCAAGCGCCGGAGCGCCGCTGCCGTTGCGACCGCTTCTCATCATCACGATCACGCGCAGCCTCATGCTCATGCGCACGAACATGCCCATGGAAGCTGTGGGTGCGGGCACGACCACAACCACAACCACAACCACAACCACGGCGCAAGCCATGCTCACAGCCATGGCCACGCGCACGAGCACGACCACCATGCGCACGAGGGGCACAACCACGCGGCGGACGGCTCGTGCTGCGATCATGCGCACATTCCCGATCCGTCCCAGCTTCAGGGTTCGCTTCCGTGGACCAAGGCGCTCGCCATCGCGTTCTCAGTCGGCATCAGGCCGTGCACGGGCGCTATCCTGGTGATGATCTTCGCGCTCAGCCAGGGGCTTTTGATCGCGGGCATTTTCTCCGCGTTCGCCATGGCCTTCGGAACGGCGATCACGGTGTCGGTTCTGGCGTCGCTTGCGGTCGGCTCGCGGGAACTCGCGAAGCGGATGGCAGGCGGCGGGGAAAGCCGGCTCGCCGGCGCGGTTGCAACGGGGGCCGGGCTCATCGGATCGGCGCTCGTCTTTCTGATGGGGGCGAGCTTCTTCGTGTCGTCCCTCGGAGGCGGGGCTGCCCCGCCCCTGTAGAATCGCCAGCAAGGCTTTGGCATAAAATCGTAATTCATATTCTGCGCACGGCCGCGAGTAGCAATCAGGTGCGCCGGCTGGGCCGTCCCCGGCCGGAAAACCGGTTTCCACTTTTCCGCAAGCGCATTATGGGTGGGCGCGTTCCCCGGGGGAAGTCATGAAGCTCTATCGCGCCTTTGCCACCGTCGGCGGCCTGACGCTCGTCAGCCGCGTGCTGGGGTTCGTGCGCGACATTCTCTTTGCTTGGGCGTTTGGTGCAGGTTGGGTCGCGGACGCGTTCAACGTGGCGTTCCGCTTTCCGAATCTCTTTCGGCGCCTGTTCGGCGAGGGTGCTTTCAACTCGGCGTTCATTCCCCTGTTCGCGAAAGAGCTGGAGCTGAACGGCAAGGAGGCCGCGCGCTCGTTTGCCGAGGAGGCGATGAGCGGACTGTTCGCGGTGCTGGTCGCGCTCTCGGTGGTCGCGATCCTCACCATGCCTTGGCTCATGTATCTGCTCGCGCCGGGGTTCAGCGAGACGCCGGAGAAGTTCGATCTCGCGGTGCTGCTTACGCAGATCACGTTTCCGTATCTGCTCTGCATGTCGCTCGTCGCGCTGTTCTCAGGTGTGCTCAACACGTTCGGAAAGTTCGTGGAGAGCTCGTCGGTTTCGATCGTTCTCAACGTCACGCTGGCCGCCGCCATCTTCATCGGTTTCGCGATGGGCTATCACAACGAGCCAGGCGGTGGCGTGGTGCAGGCGGTCGGTGTGTTTGTCGCGGGTGTGCTGCAACTCTGGCTGCTGATCAGCGGGCTCAGGCGCAACAATTTCACGCTCAAGCTGCGCCGTCCGCGCATGACGGATCGCATGAGGCGGCTCATCACGCTTGGCATCCCGGGCGTGATCGCGGGGGGCGTGACGCAGCTCAACATCATGATCGGCACGGTGATCGCCTCGCAGCAACCGGGCGCCGTCTCGCAACTCTACTATGCGGACCGGCTCTATGAGCTGCCGCTCGCGATCGTCGGCATTGCGATCGGCGTGGTGCTGCTTCCGGATGTGTCGCGGCAACTCAGGGCGGGCAACCACGAAGCCGTGCTCGACAGCCAGAACCGCTCGCTCGAATTCGCGATGCTGCTGACGGTGCCTGCCGCGCTCGCGCTCGCGCTCGTTCCGGTGCCCATCATCAAGGTGCTGTTCGAGCGCGGCGCGTTCACGGCAACGGACACGGCGCAGACTTCCGCTGTGCTCTCGGTGTTCGCGCTGGGCTTGCCGGCGTTCGTGATGATCAAGGTGTTCTCGCCCGCTTATTTCGCCCGCGAGGATACCAGGACGCCGATGCGCTACGCAGCCATCAGCCTGATCGCCAACACGGTGGGTTCGATTGCGCTGTTCTTCCTGTTCCGGCGCCTCGGCTATCTCCCGCACCTCGGCATCGCGGTAGCGACGACACTGGGCGGATGGCTCAACGCGGGGCTGTTGTGGACCACGCTCGTCAAGCGAGGGCATTTCACACTCGACCGGCGCATGGCGCGGGCGTTCGCGATGATCGTGCTGTCAAGTGTGGTGATGGGGGCGGCGCTGATCGGTGCGGCGCACTATCTCGGCACCTACTTCGCGCCGGATCGCGGATTCGTGGTGCACGTGATGGCGCTCACGGCGCTGATCGGCATCGGGCTCGTGGTTTATGCTGCCGTCATTCTGGTGACCGGGACCCTCAATCTCCGGCAATTGCGGAAGATCTCCCGGCGGGGCTGAGCCGGGCGGCCGCGAGGCTTGCGCATCCCATTCCGGCGCGTCATAACCCCGGCCGGGCCGACGCGAGGTCTTGGCCGGACGGACGAGGGATTATGGAACTCAAAGAGCGCGTTTTCTCGGGCATGCAGCCCACGGGCAGCCTGCATCTCGGCAATTATCTGGGCGCCATGGTGCAGTGGATCGAGATGCAGAAGACGCACGAGTGCATCTACTGCGTGGTGGATCTGCACGCCATCACCGTCTGGCAGGACCCGGCCGAGCTCACGCGCGCGATCCGGCAGGTGACCGCCGCCTATATCGCCTCGGGCCTCGATCCTAAGAAGAGCATCCTGTTCAACCAGAGCCAGGTGCCGGAGCACGCGGAGCTGGCCTGGATCTTCAATTGCGTGGCGCGGCTCGGCTGGCTCAACCGCATGACGCAGTTCAAGGAGAAGGCGGGCAAGGATCGCGAGAACGCGTCCGTCGGCCTCTATGCCTATCCGAACCTCATGGCGGCCGACATTCTCGCCTATCGCGCGACGCACGTGCCCGTGGGTGAGGACCAGAAGCAGCATCTCGAGCTCGCCCGCGACATCGCGCAGAAGTTCAACAGCGATTTCCGTCCCTCGATCGAGGCCAAGGGCTACGCGGATGGCGTGTTCTTCCCGCAGCCGGAGCCTGTGATCATGGGACCGGCGACGCGCGTGATGAGCCTGCGCGACGGCACGAAGAAGATGTCGAAGTCGGATCCTTCCGATCTTTCGCGCATCAACCTCATGGACGAGGTGGACGCGATTGCCGACAAGATCAAGCGGGCGAAGACGGACATGGTTCCGACGCCTCCCGCCAATCTCGAAGAACTCGGTGCGCGTCCGGAGATCGACAATCTGGTCGGCATCTACGCCGCGCTGGCGGGCGTGACCAAGGAGACGGGGCTCGAGCTTCTGCAGAAGACCTCGGGCGAGGGGCCGAGCATCTTTACCGGCTTCAAACGGGCCTTGACCGAGATCGCGACGGAAAAACTCGGCCCGATCCGCGCAGAGATCGTGCGGCTCATGAACGATCCGGCGGAGATCGACCGCGTGCTGGCGGACGGCTCGCAGCGGGCGCGCGCGATCGCGACGCCGGTCATGAACGAGGTGAAGGACATCGTCGGCTTCATCCGGTCGTAGGCGGCGGCGGGCAGGGGGCGCCATTGGCCCCTCATGCGATGTGTGGCTCCGACGTATCCGGACCCCGGCCTCCGCCGGGGTGACGGCATGTTTGTTATCCGCCTGCTCAGACTCGACGTCCCCACACGCAGGTCGGGGTCCAGACATCTGCATCTGGACTGCTTGTGCTCCAAGGTGTCCGGCCCACGCGCCTGTTGTGAAGTCCGGAATCGCATGGCAGCATCGCGTCCATGACGCCCGCATATCGCAAACGCCGATCCTTCGAGGCTGGCCACACCCGGAAGTTCCTGCTCGTCGTTGACGACAGCCCGGAGGTGGAGCGCGCACTCTATTATGCGGCGGCGCGCGTCGTGCGATCATCCGGGCAGATCCTCATGCTGTACGTGATCGAGCCGCAGGACTTCCAGCATTGGGCGGGCGTGCGGCAGGTGCAGATCGAGGAGGAGACGGTGAAAGCGCGGGCGCTGTTCCGCCTGTTTCGCCGGAAGCTGCACCAGGTGGGGTTCGAGAACATCGTCTGCGAGGAGCTGGTGCGCGAAGGCCTCAAGGGCGAGGAGATCATGAAGACCATCGCCGAAGACGAGGATGTTTCCATCCTCGTGCTGGGGGCCTCGACAGACCCCAAGGGGCCAGGGCCGCTGGTGTCGACGCTGGCAGCAGGCACGGCGGCCGGATCGTTTCCGATCCCCATCACCGTGGTTCCCGGCAACCTCGATTTCGAGGATATCGTGGCCCTGGCTTGAAGCAGCGGCCCGCGCCGATAGATCGCGCCCTGATTTGATCAGGTTCCTTGTGAAATCTCCGATGCCAGGGCTAGACAATTAGGGACGCCTGGCTTATTTGCTAGAATAATTCTAAAGATGGGGCGTGCGAGGGCGGCGCTATGGAGCTGCCTGCACGGTTTGCGAGGAGACACGACATGTTCATTCAGACCGAGGCAACGCCGAACCCCCAGACGCTGAAGTTCATCCCCGGCAAGCCCGTGCTGGAGGACGGCACCGCCGATTTCCGGGCCAAGCGCGACGCCGGCTCCTCGCCGCTCGCCAAGCGCCTGTTCGACATCGAGGGCGTGTCGGGTGTGTTTCTCGGCTCGGATTTCATCTCGGTGACGAAGAATGATGCCGAGTGGCAGCATTTGAAGCCCATGATCCTCGGCGCGATCATGGAGCACTACATGTCGGGCGCAAACATCGTCGACGGCGATGGCGCGAACGACACGGCGGATGGCGCTTATGACGCCAAGGACGCCGATGTGGTGGCGACCATCAAGGAGCTGCTCGAGACGCGGGTGCGTCCGGCCGTGGCGCAAGATGGCGGCGATATCACCTTCGCCGGTTTCCGCGATGGCATCGTCTATCTGCATATGCGTGGCGCCTGCTCGGGCTGTCCCAGCTCCACGGCCACGTTGCGGCACGGCATCGAGAACCTGTTGCGGCATTTCTGCCCTGAGGTGGAAGAAGTCCAGGCCGTGTGATCCCGGTTTTTTCGGAACCCCGCCTTCCCGGCGGGGTTCTTTCTTTTTGCGCCTACTCCGCGTTCCCGCCAGCTTTTCCAGCCTTCAGGATTTCCCGCTATGGCGTTCTCTCTCGACGAAGCCTCTCTTTCGCAGCTCTTTCTTGCCGCGCGGACCCACAGCGTGTGGCAGGACAAACCGGTTCCGGACGAGCTGCTCGTCGAAATCATTGATCTCATGAAGCTCGGCCCGACGAGCGCCAACTGCTCGCCGGCGCGGATCGTGTTCGTGAAGTCGCAGGAGGCCAAGGCGCGGCTCAAGCCGCTTCTTTCGGAAGGCAACCGCGACAAGACGATGAAGGCGCCCGTGACGGCAATCATCGGCTACGATCTCAAGTTCTATGACGAGCTGCCGCGTCTCTTTCCGCATACGGACGCGCGCTCCTGGTTCACGGGAAAGCCGGAGCACATCCGCGAAACCGCTTTCCGCAACGGGTCGCTGCAGGGTGCGTATCTGATCATGGCCGCGCGCGCTGTGGGGCTCGATTGCGGTCCGATGTCGGGCTTCGATCAGGCGGGTGTGACGCGCGAGTTCTTCGCGGGGACGGAGGTGGTCGCGAATTTCCTCTGCAATCTCGGCTACGGCGACGCCTCGGCTCTGCGTCCGCGTTCGCCACGTCTTGCGTTCGAGGAGCTCGCGAAAATCATCTAAGGCATTTCGGGCTGCGATTGCCGAGTGATCCTGCTTTCGATGCAAGCCGGATAGATTAAAAAACTTTCGTTGCGCGAGCCGCTTCAGGGTATAGGCTCGAAGCATGAACATGCTCGCTTTCGATACCTGTTTCGGCGCCTGCTCGGTGGCGGCCACGTGGAGCGTGCCGCAGAGCGGCGCGGGCTCGTCGCGCCGCTGTGCCCTCCGGTTCGAACGTCTCGAGCGCGGGCACGCCGAGCGGCTGATGCCGATGATTTCCGAAGTGATGGCGCACGCCCCGTTCGGGTTCGACGCGCTCGACCGAATCGTAGTGACGGTCGGGCCGGGTACGTTCACCGGCCAGCGCGTCGGTATCGGCACGGCGCGTGCGCTGGCGCTTGCAAGCGGTGCTCAGGTGGTGTCGCTTTCGAGCCTTGCCGTGCTGGCCTATACCGCTGCGGCCAAGCTTGGCGCGATGGAGGCGTCCGGCAAAGTGCTGGCGGCCGCCGTGGATGCGCGGCGCGGGGAAATCTATTTCCAGGCGTTCGCCGCGGGTACTCTGGCGCCGATCGGCGAGCCGTCTCTCGTCACGCCGGAGACTGCGGTTTCGCTCCTCGGCACGATGGATACGATCGCAGCCGGATCGGGTGCAGAGGCGGTGGCCGCCGCTGCGCGTGCCTGCGAGGGAGCGCGTGTCGCGGCATATCCCGGCGCGCTCGAACCCGATGTGCAGTTCATTCCCGAAGCTGCCGTTCTCGGCGCACCAACCGGCTTGCCACGCCCCCTTTATCTGAGGCCGCCGGATGCGAAGCCGCAGGACGGGTTTTCGCTCAAGAGAGTATCATGACCAACGGAGCGCCGCTCGATCCGAAGTACGTCTCGCTGCTGTGGGCTGGGCCCGAACAAGCCGCCGAGATAGCGCGGCTTCACGCGGAGCTGTTCTCGCCCCCGTGGTCGGAGGACAGCGTGCGTTCACTGCTCGATCATCCCGCGTCGACGGCGTTCATGGCTATGGTGGGCGGAGCGCCCAAAGTGTGCGTGGGGTTCGTAATGGCCCAGCTCGCCGCGGATGAAGCGGAAATTCTCAGCATCGGCGTGTCGCCTGCCTGGCAGCGGAAGGGATTGGGGCGCCGGCTGCTCGATGGCGTGGCGCGGGCCGCGCAGCGGGCCGAGGCCAAGAAGCTCTTTCTCGAGGTGGCGGCCGACAACGACGCCGCGCTGGAGCTTTACCGGAGGGCGGGGTTCCTCGGAACGGGGTTGAGGCGGGGCTACTACGAGCGTCCCGGCGCGCAAGCAGTGGATGCGGTGACGTTAGCACTAAGGCTTTAGACGGCCTTGTGGAATCCCCTATTATAATCCAGTAGACCAAAGAGATTCGCGCTGCTCTCGCGTAGGTTCCGGTCGGACTTCGGAGGAGCGCATCCGATCATTGCTCGGGATATGCGCCATGCCGGTCTCGAAAAACGATAGCCTCTCGCGGCTAGAGGTGTTGTGCGCGGAGCATGGACTTCGCATGACGGGCCAGCGCCGGGTCATTGCCCGCGTGCTCTCCGAGGCGCGTGATCACCCTGACGTCGAGGAACTGCACCGGCGCGCTCATCTGGTCGATTCCCACATCTCGCTTTCGACCGTCTACCGGACGGTCAATCTTCTCGAGAAGAAGGGTATTCTCGAACGGCATGCGTTCGGGCGCGGACGTGGGCGCTACGAGGAGGCGTCGCCAGACCATCACGACCATCTGATAGACATTGCGACCGGCCGCGTAATCGAGTTCCACAGCGAGGAAATCGAGAAGCTGCAGGAAAAGATCGCGCGGGAGCTCGGCTACGTGCTGGTCGGGCATCGGCTGGAGCTCTACGGCGAGCCGATTGACAAGAAGAAGTCGCCGCGCAAGGGCTAACGCGGGCTCGGCTGGGATCGCCGCATCGCGCCGACCAAGGTTTCGAGTATGGGAACGTTCAGAGCCACATCCATTCTTGCGGGATTTTTCGCGCTCACCGTGCCGTTGATGCCGATCCAGGCGGCGCTTCTCCGCGTGTCTCCGGCGCGCGCCCGCAGGTTTCCACACTGGTATCACCGGCAGGTGTGCCGGCTGATGGGTGTGCGCCTCTCCATCGAAGGCGAGGTGGCCAAAGACAAGCCGGTGCTGCTCATCTCCAACCACACTTCGTGGCTCGACATCTCGGTGCTCTCGGCCGTCGCGCCGGTCTCGTTCGTGGCGAAGAAAGACGTCTCGCGGTGGCCGTTCGTCTCCACGCTCGCGCGGCTGCAGCGATCGGTGTTCGTCGATCGCGAGCGTCGCACAGCGGTGGGCGAGACGACGAACGAGATCATGGGCCGCCTCGCCATGGGTGATACGGTGGTGCTGTTCGCGGAGGGCACGTCGAGCGACGGAAACCGGGTGTTGCCCTTCAAGACCTCGCTGTTCGCCGCCGCGAAACCTCCCGCGAAGGCAGGCGCGGCCTCTGCGGCGACGCCGGACGTGGTGGTGCAGACCCTGTCGCTCGTCTACACGCGGCTGCATGGCGTGCCGATGAACCGTGCCGCACGCCCGATCGTCGGCTGGTACGGCGACATGGAGATGCAGAGCCACGCGTGGGAGCTGCTCAAGGCGGGGCCGCTGGATGTGCGCATTCGCATCGGCAAGCCGATCCCGCTCGAAAGCTTCGCCGACCGGAAAGATCTCGCGCGGCGGAGCGAGGACGAGATCCGCCAGAACGTCGTAGGTCTGTTGCGCAACTATCCGGCGGATGCGCCGATCGCCGTCACGACCCCCGTGGCGGAGGCGCGCACCGCGAGCCGTCCCGCCAAGAGCGGTGACACGCTGTTTCGTTGAGGGATGCGGCAGAGACCGGGCGTTTTGCAGTTAGGTTTAACGGGCCGCGAGTTTGGGTCAGGTCTTTGATGCAACGTAATATTTCCGTGCCTGTTCGTGCAAAATCCGGTGACTATGTTTGTGCGCCGCACTGGACAAGACACCCCCGCAATGCTGCAATGCGGTGACGTGGGGATGTGGCCCAGATGAATTTGTGATACTCGCTGTGCACGCGTTCAATTCGAGCCGCGCCTGCTATCCGGAAAGCCCCGTGGACGATTTCGAAACATCGCTTCTCGATGAGACGCCGCTCCAGTCGCGGCACAGCGAGCCGGATGCTACGCTGGCGGCGAAGCGTGTCTTCATCAAGACATTCGGTTGTCAGATGAACGTCTACGACTCCGAGCGCATGAGCGAGGCGCTTCAGGCCGAGGGTTATGTCGAGACCAGCGACGCGTCGGAAGCCGATCTCGCCATTCTCAACACCTGTCACATCCGTGAGAAGGCGGCAGAGAAGGTTTATTCGGATCTGGGGCGCCTGCGCGACATCAAGCGTGATCGCGCGAAGGGCGGCAAGGACACGCTGATCACGGTGGCGGGCTGCGTCGCCCAGGCGGAGGGCGAGGAGATCGTGCGCCGCGCCCCGGCCGTGGATCTCGTGCTCGGCTCTCAGAGCTATCACCGTTTGCCGGAGCTTCTCGCGCGTCTCATGAACGGCGAGAGCGCGCTGGTCGAGACGGCGTTTCCGGACGAGGATAAATTCCAGGCGCTGCCTGATCGTAAGCCCGCGAAAGCGGCGTCCGCTTTTCTCACCGTGCAGGAAGGCTGCGACAAGTTCTGCACGTTCTGCGTGGTGCCTTATACCCGCGGCATGGAATTCTCGCGGCCGGTGTCCTCTCTCGTAGAGGAGGCACGCCGCCTCGTCGCGCGCGGCGTGCGCGAGGTTACGCTGCTCGGGCAGAACGTGAACGGCTATCATGGCGATGGCCCGGACGGGCGGGCGACGACGCTTGCGGGCCTCGTTCGTCATCTGGCCGCGATCGACGGCTTGGATCGCATCCGCTATATGACCAGCCATCCGCGCGACATGAGCGATGATCTGATCGCCGCCCATCGCGACGAGGAAAAGCTGATGCCCTATCTGCATCTGCCTTTCCAGGCCGGATCGGACCGCGTGCTGGCCGCGATGAACAGGAAGCACACGGGCGCCGATTACATGCGGCTGATCGAGCGCATCCGCGAGGCGCGCCCCGATATCGCGCTATCGACCGACATCATCGTCGGGTTTCCGGGTGAGACGGACGAGGATTTCGAGGCGACGCTGACGTTGGTCAAGGAAGTCGGGTTCGCGCACGCGTACTCCTTCAAGTACAGCCCGCGCCCCGGAACGCCGGCCTCGAAGATGGAAGGGCAGGTGGCCGAGGGCGTGAAGCGCGAGCGGCTCGAACGCCTGCAGGCGGCGATCGACGAGGGCCACAGCCGTTTCAACCGCGCGACAGTCGGCAGGACGCTGCCGGTTCTGTTCGAGAAGACCGGGCGGCGCGACGGCCAGCTCGTGGGGCGTTCCCCTTATCTCCAGCTGGTGCACGCAGATGCGCAGCCGGATCTGATCGGCCGGATTATCGACGTGGAGATCCAGGCTGCCGGGGCGAACAGCCTTTCCGGTGTCATACGCGGATCCAAATAGGCCTGTTAACCGTTCCGCGGTTGGCAGGGGCGTTGATTCGACGCCCGTCTTGCCTATTCTAGAGCACGTTCTCTTCTGGCCGGGTTCTCACCACCGCATGCGAGCGCACAAAAGGTTCCTGTTCGAAAGTCCGATCAGCGCAGCTCATCGGATCGAGGCCGCTCGCCTCGGCGGCGTTCCGGCTCTAGGCTCAAGGGAAGGAGTCGCGATTCGGCTCCGGTCAGGGCTTTGATTGATCGTGCTGCGCAACGGACAACAGGCTTCCCGTCACTGGGAAGCGCTTCTCTTAGGAGACGAGGCGATTGACAGCAGTTCGCGGCCAGACGGCCATAGGTCGACGGCGAGTGGCTAAATCCCCAATTCCCAACAAGAGAGTGGTCGTCCCGTTCGAGGATAACCGACATCTCACCCGCCTCCTTGGCGAGTTCGACGCCAATCTGGCTCTCGTGGAGGACCGCCTCGGCATCGAGGCGCACGCCCACGGAAATGTCGTCATTCTGAACGGTTCAGAGGCGGCGTGCGAAATTGCGCGCGGCGTGCTGGAACAGCTTTACGAGCGCGTGACGAAGGGAGAGCATGTGGGACCGGGCGATTTCGACGGGCTGATCCGACACTCCCGCCAGCAGGATGCTCCCTCCGACGGGCAGGGGCAGATCGCGACGCGCCGGCGTGTCGTGAAGGCGCGCACGCCGGCGCAGAGCACCTACATTCGTGCGCTCGAGAAAACCGATCTCGTGTTCGGCATCGGCCCGGCGGGCACCGGCAAGACCTATCTTGCGGTCGCGTTCGCTGCGCAGTGCCTCGAGCGCGGGCTCGTGGAGCGCATCATTCTCTCGCGTCCGGCGGTGGAAGCCGGCGAGCGTCTGGGCTTTCTGCCAGGCGACATGCGCGAGAAGGTTGATCCCTACTTGCGTCCGCTCTATGACGCGCTCTACGACGTGCTGCCGCCCGAAAAGGTCGAGCGGGACCTCGAGCAGGGCGTGATCGAGATTGCGCCGCTCGCGTTCATGCGCGGGCGCACGCTCGCCAATGCGTTCGTCATTCTGGACGAAGCGCAGAATACGACGAGCATGCAGATGAAGATGTTTTTGACCCGCCTCGGCGAAGGCTCGAAGATGGTCATCACCGGCGATCCTTCGCAGATCGATTTGCCTCCGGGTATGACCTCGGGGCTCGAGGAGGCGGTGCGCCTGCTCACGGATGTTTCCGGCATTACGGCCGTGCGTTTCTCCAGCGTCGATGTGGTGCGTCGCGACCTCGTGGCGAAGATCGTCGAGGCTTATGATCGTGCCGGTCCTGCCGGGACGAGGAAGCCTTAGACATGCCCGACGATCCGGACAGTCGAAGTCTGAGCGAGGGGAGCCCTGCGGCGCCCCTCTGGCTCAGCCTCGACATCCTCCACGAAGCAGGCGACTGGTCGCGGATCGGCGACCGGGATCGCCTGATCGCTGCCGCGGGCCGCGCGCTCGCCTCCTATCCTCTCTTCGCGGACGAGCCCAAAGCCGAAGCGTGCGTCGCGCTCAGTGACGACGCGACGGTGCGCGATCTCAACGCGCGTTTCCGCGGCAAGGACAAGCCCACGAACGTGCTGTCGTTCCCGGCTCTCAAGGGGCCTCAAGAGGAAAGCGCGCCTCAACTGGGTGACATCATCCTGGCGCAGGAAACGATCGAGCGGGAGGCGGCCGAGCAAGGCTTGACGCCCGCGCATCATCTTCAACACCTCGTCGTGCACGGCCTGCTTCACCTTCTCGGATTTGATCACGAGACGGAGGAGGAGGCTCAGGAAATGGAGGGCATCGAAATCGAGGTTCTCGCGGGACTCGGCATTGCCAATCCCTATGCCGGCGACGAGGTAACTCCAGCAACCCATGACCAGTGACGACGACCAGATGGACGATGTGAGTCTCGACCGAGAGCGGCCTACCATGCGCGAGAGCGCGAGCGGATGGCTTCATCATCTCTGGACCCGGCTAGGGCTTTCAGAGCAGCCGACGTTGCGCGACAAGCTCGAGGTTCTGCTCAAGGAAGAAGCCAAGGTCACCGGCGGCTTCTCGCCGGAAGAGCGCATGATGCTGTCGGGCCTTCTGCGGTTCGGCGCGTCGCGCGTCGACGAGATCATGGTGCCGCGGGCGGACATCATCGCCATCGAGGAGATGGAGCCGCTTGGCGAGCTCGTTCGCCTGTTCGAGGAGGCGGGCGTTTCGCGCATTCCGATCTTCCACGAGACGCTCGACGATCCGCGCGGGATGATCCACATCAAGGATCTGTTCCGGTGGATCTCGGCGGAGGTGGCGGGGCGTGCGCTGAGGGAGCCGAGCAAGCAGCGTCCCGGCCAGGCTGACACCGTCAAAGCGGACGGAGAGAGCCGGCTCGCCGGCGGCAAGCCCGATCTCAGCCGCATCGATCTTACGCGGCCTATTGCCGTTCTGAAATTGAGGAAGCCGGTCCTCTACGTTCCCCCGTCCATGCCCGCGATGAACCTGCTCGTGCGCATGCAGGCGACGCGCATTCACATGGCTCTCATCGTCGACGAGTACGGCGGCACAGATGGTCTCGTGACGATCGAGGATCTGGTCGAGCAGATCGTGGGCGACATTGAGGACGAGCACGACGAGGAGGAGGCCGATCTGATCGCTGTCGATCCCAAGCTTGGGCTCGTCGCGTCGGGACGCGCGCCGGTGAAGGAGCTCGAAACCCGGCTCGGGATCAAGCTGCTCAAGGCCGAAGAGGAGGCCGACATCGATACGCTGGGCGGGCTCGTGTTCGCGATCGTGGGCCGCGTGCCTGCGCGCGGCGAGCTGATCCGCCATGCCTCGGGTGTGGAGTTCGAGGTGCTCGACGCCGATCCGCGCCGGGTCAAGCGGCTCAAGATCCACGTGCCGCACGCGGATGCGGCGGACAGCGGCGTGTCCGGCTGACCTCGATGAGGGACGTGCGAGACCGCCTCGGCGAGTGGCAGCACGCGGTGAGGACGGCGCGGGGCTGGCGCCGCCATGCGATCGCCTTTGCGGCGGGTGCGCTTGCAAACCTGGCGATGGCGCCGTTTCTTTTCGCGCCCATCCTGTTTCTCTCACTTCCCGTTCTCGTCTGGCTGATCGACGACGCGGCGGCGCGGCCGGGCGTGCGTGAGGAGGGGATGAGATCCGCTGCCATCTCGGGATGGTGGTTCGGATTCGGCTATTTTCTTTTCGGCCTATTCTGGATCGGGGAAGCATTTCTGGTGGAGGCCGACAAGTTCGGCTGGTTGCTGCCGTTCGCGGTGACGCTGATGCCCGCGGGCCTTGCGTTGTTCTGGGCGGCGGCGGCGGCACTCTCCGTTCTGCCGTGGCGCCCGGGATTTCAGCGGCTGCTCGTACTCGCCCTCATGCTCGCCGGTTTCGAATGGCTTCGCGGGCATGTGCTCACGGGATTTCCGTGGAACGTGCTGGGCTATGCGCTCACGGGGCCGTCGGTGTTCCTGCAGAGCGCGGGGCTTCTCGGCATCTACGGGCTGACCTTGATTGCGGTGCCGATCTTCGGCGCGCCGCTCGTGATGATGGGCGATGTTTCGGCTGGGGCTGCGCGGCGGCGCGCCGGGCTCCGCGCGGCGCTCGTTGTCGCTGCTCCGCTGCTTCTGCTGGCGGGCTATGGCATCGCTCGGATCGAGACCGCTCCAACGGGACACGTGGACGGCGTCAAGATCCGCATCGTGCAGCCGAGTATTCCGCAACGCGAGAAGTGGCTGCCCGAGAAGCAGGGCGCTATCTTTCAGGAGCATCTCGATCTCTCCGTCAGAACCGCGGCGGGAGAGCGGGACGATCTTGCCGGCATCACGCATGTGGTGTGGCCCGAGGCGGCGATGCCATTTCTGCCGCTGGAGCATCCCGAAGCGCTGGAGGCGATCGGTGCGACGTTGCCGGAAGGCGTCATGCTGCTGACGGGCGCGTTGCGGCGTGAGCCCGCTGCTGCTCCGGATGGCATGGCCGCTCCGCAGGCTTATCGCGCATTCAATAGCCTGATGGTGTTCGACAGCGGCGGCGCGTTGCACAGCGTCTACGACAAGACCCATCTTGTTCCGTTTGGAGAGTATCTGCCATGGCAAGCCGCGCTCGAGGCGATCGGGCTCGAGCAACTTACGCGGATGCGGGGTGGGTTTACCGAGGGTGTTATCCCGAGACCGACGCTTGCCGTGCCGAGGCTTCCGCCGGTGGGTAGTCTTATCTGCTACGAGGCGATTTTTCCGGGTGTCGGTGCGGCGAGTCGGGCGCGTCCGGGTTTGCTTCTGAACGTCACGAACGATGGGTGGTTCGGCAACACCACGGGGCCGCGGCAGCATTTTCATCAAGCACGGGTCCGGGCGGTAGAAGAGGGCCTGACGCTGGTCAGGGTGGCGAACAACGGCATTTCAGCGGTCGTCGGACCAACCGGAAAGATTGTAGTCATGCTCGGTATAAACGTGAAAGGAAGTGCAAGTTCATTACTTCCAATATCTCATAGCCCGCCCGCGTATGCAGTGTGGGGAGATGGCGTTTTTCTGCTCGCTGGCGTGTTGTTCGCTGCTACACTTTTTATTTTGAGGATAAGAAATCATTCCACGTAATGCTTGATGGTCAGTAGGCGAATCCTTAAAGCTGCTATCTGAAGTGCACAAATCTCGCCCATCAATTGTTTTTTTGTATCCGTCTCAATCAAAAGTACTTGATGCAAAGTTCTTTCATGACCGTCAAGATTGACCCGGCTGCGCGAGTTCCATAGGCAAGAGGCGAGCCGAAACGGTCGAGTTGGGTACGGAGCAAAAAAGAATGTCCAAAGACGAAGCAATCGACGAAGAGGTCGATACCGAGCGTGGCTCGCGCAAGCCAAACCCGATCGATGCGCATGTTGGAACTCGTGTCCGACTTCGCAGAATGTTGCTTGGAATGAGCCAGGAGAAGCTCGGCGAGCACCTTGGACTTACCTTCCAGCAAGTTCAGAAGTACGAGAAGGGTGTCAATCGCATCGGCGCGAGCCGGCTGTTCGATTTGGCGCGCGTGCTCGGCGTGCCAGTGCAATTCTTTTATGACGAGGCGCCGGCGGAGCTGGTGGAAACCTCGCTCGCTCCGGGGTTCGCTGAACGGCCGACAGAAAGCTATGTCGTCGAATTTCTTTCGACCCGCGAGGGTCTTGAGCTGAACAAGGCTTTCGTGAAGATCACCGATCCGCGCGTTCGCCGCTCAGTGGTGGAGCTAGTTCGCTCGCTCGGTGGCGAGGAAAACGTCGACTAATTGTAGTCATCCCGTCATGGGGACGTGCGAGCCAATGCGCGGCGCCTGCGGGCCGTCCGCTCGGGGTGCGGCGAAGCGCCGTCGCTCTTGACCGGACTCGGTAAAAGCTGCAAGACACGGCCCGAATTCTCTGAAGTGCTTTGACTTGTCCTGCCCCGCTTAGGATCAAGCACTTTAGGTTCTTTGTTTGTCACATTTTCTACGATGCAACGCTGATCACTTCGTCGGAAAATGTTCCAGCTTTAGCGCGAGATCGAGGGGATCCAGTGGCACGCCAGTCATTCCTGTTCACGAGCGAATCCGTTTCCGAGGGGCATCCGGACAAGGTCTGCGACCGGATCTCGGATGAGATCGTCGACCTCTTCTATCGTGAAGGTGCGAGCGCGGGCGTTGATCCCTGGATCATCCGCGCGGCCTGCGAGACGCTTGCCACCACCAACCAGGTGGTCATCGCCGGCGAGACGCGCGGCCCCGAGACGGTGACGAAGGATTGGATTGCGCATACGGCGCGGATGGCGATCCGCGACATCGGCTACGAGCAGGACGGCTTCCACTGGGACAAGGCCGACATCAAGGTTCTGCTCCATCCGCAGTCTGCCGACATCGCGCAGGGTGTCGATGCGCAGCAGCCGACCAACCAGGAAGAAGGCGCGGGCGACCAGGGCATCATGTTCGGCTACGCCTGCCGCGAGACGCCTGAGCTGATGCCGGCGCCGATCTACTACAGCCACAAGATTCTCGAGGACCTGGCCAAGGCCCGCAAGGCGAAGAGCGGGGATGCGGCGAAGCTCGGCCCCGACTCCAAGAGCCAGGTGACCGTGCGCTACGAGAACGGCAAGCCTGTCGGCGTGACGCAGATCGTGGTGTCTCATCAGCATATCGTCGAGGATCTTTCCTCGCGCCAGGTGCGCGATATCGTCGAGCCGTTCGTGCGCGCGGCGCTGCCGGAGGGCTGGATCGGCAAGGATACGGTCTGGCACATCAATCCCACCGGCAAGTTCTTCATCGGCGGTCCCGATGGCGACACCGGCCTAACCGGCCGCAAGATCATCGTGGACACCTACGGCGGCGCGGCGCCCCACGGCGGCGGCGCGTTCTCGGGCAAGGATTCGACCAAGGTTGATCGCTCGGCGGCTTATGCTGCGCGTTATCTCGCGAAGAACGTCGTTGCGGCCGGTCTTGCGGACCGCTGCACCATCCAGCTTTCCTACGCCATCGGCGTGGCGCGTCCGCTCTCGATCTACGTGGACACGCACGGCACGGGCAAGGTGGAAGAGGCGGCCATCGAGGCTGCGCTCGCCAAGTCGATGGATCTCACGCCGCGCGGCATTCGCCAGCATCTCGATCTCAACAAGCCGATCTTCGCACGCACGTCGGCCTATGGGCATTTCGGCCGCAAGCCGGACAACGACGGCGGCTTCTCCTGGGAGAAGGACGATCTGGTCGAGACCATCAAGAAGGCCGTTTGAGATCTGGAACCGAGTTGTTGCGAACGGCCGCAGGTGTGCGGCCGTTTGTTTTTTGAGGACGGGCACGTGAATCCGGCTGACGGTAAGCAGGGCGGGGCGCATTCGACGGAGCTGAGGTCGTTCGGGCGGCGGCGGGGGCGCAAGCTCAGCCCGCGTCAGGGGCAGCTCATGAGCGATCTGCTGCCGCGCGTGGGCGTGGATCTCACGCAGGGGGCGCCCGCGGACGCTCGTCAGCTCTTCGGGCCGGCCGCGTCGGCCGTGTGGCTCGAGATCGGATTCGGCGGGTCGGAGCATCTCATCTGGCAGGCCCGCCATCATCCGGATGTCGGTCTCATCGGGTGCGAGCCGTTCGAGGAAGGCATGGTCAAGGCTTTGACGGCCATCGACGAGGGGCACCTCGGAAATGTGCGCCTTTGGGGCGACGACGTGCGGCCGCTGCTGCGCTGGTTGCCGGAAGCCTCGATCTCGCGCGTGTTCATGCTGTTTCCCGATCCGTGGCCGAAGAAGCGGCATCACAAGCGCCGTCTGTTCTCCGTCGAGCTGTTGCGCCAACTCGCGCGCGTGATGAAGCCCGGGGCCGAGCTGAGGCTTGGAACGGACATAGGAGATTATGCGCGCACTGCGCTGCTGGCGGTGGCTCAGACCCCCGAATTTCGCTGGACTGCGGACTGCGCGGAGGATTGGCGGGTGCGTCTCGACGACTGGCCCGCCACGCGATACGAGGCCAAAGCAGGCCGAGAAGGCCGGCGCTGCTATTTCTTCCGCTTTTCCCGAGTTTGACTCGAAACTGTTAGCCAAACTCCCGGTTGGCTTTTGTTCCGGGCCTGAAAACCCCAGGAAACACGCTTGCAAGGGGTGTCATAGTCACGTATTATTCGCTTGCTCATGATCATCTCAACTTTGAGAGTGGGCCCCTCAAGGGTCCGCTCTTTTTGTTTTGGCAGCGCCCGTTGCCGCGGCGGCCGGAATTCACTAGGTATGCAAAGTTCGAACGAGGTCGCGTCTCGCGATCGCTTTATTCTGGAAACCGGTCTCGCATCGGATGTTGCGGTGCTTGTCGAGCCCGTGCTCGAGAGCCTCGGTTTTCGCCTTGTTCGCATCGAGATTTCCGGGCGCGACGGCAAGACCCTGCAGATCATGGCAGAGCGCCCCGACGGATCGATCACGATCGAAGACTGCGAGGCGATCTCGCGGGCCGTTTCGCCGCTGCTCGACGTGCAGGATATCGTCAGCGACAGCTACCGGCTCGAGATCTCGTCGCCGGGCATCGACCGGCCGCTGGTGAGACCGTCCGATTTCGTGGACTGGGCTGGCTCGGAGGCCAAGATCGAGCTCAAGGCGCCGATCGACGGACGTAAGCGCTTTCGCGGTATCCTCGAAGGGTTCGAGGACGGCGAGGTGCTGATAGAGGCCGACCTCGGCGAGGACGGCCACAAGGTTATCGGACTTGCAGTCGGGCTTATCGCCAGTGCCCGGCTGGTGCTGACGGACGAGCTCATTCGGGAAGCCCTGAGCCGGGCCAAGGCCAAAGGTAAAGGACAGCTCGGAGACGGCGTCGAAGCCGATCCGGACGATTTGAAGACCGACGACGTGGAGGGTCTCTGAAGATGGCAGGCGTTGCAGGCATTAGCGCCAACAGGCTCGAGCTTCTGCAAATTGCGGACGCTGTCGCGCGGGAAAAGACGATCGACCGCAAGATCGTGATCCAGGCCATGGAAGACGCGATCCAGAAGGCCGCGAAATCGCGCTATGGCGCGGAGAACGACATTCGCTGCGAGATCGACCCAAAGACGGGCGAGACGCGGCTTTCGCGCGTGCTGGCCGTCGTCGATGCGGTCGAGAACGAGGCGACGCAGATCACGCTGGACGACGCCAAGCGCCGCAACCCGGAAGCCAAGCTCGGCGACCTCATCGCAGAGAGCCTGCCGCCGCTCGATTTCGGCCGCGTGGCCGCGCAGAACGCCAAGCAGGTCATCGTGCAGAAGGTGCGCGAAGCGGAGCGCGACCGGCAGTTCGGCGAATACAAGGATCGCATCGGCGAGATCGTGAACGGCACCGTGAAGCGCGCCGAATACGGCAACGTCATCGTGGATCTCGGACGCGCGGAAGGCATCATCCGCCGCGATGAGATGATCCCGCGCGAGAACGTGCGCTACGGCGATCGCATCCGCGCCTACATCTACGACGTGCGCCGCGAGCAGCGCGGTCCGCAGATCTTCCTGTCGCGCGCGCGGCCCGAGTTCATGAGCAAGCTCTTCGCGCAGGAAGTGCCGGAAATCTACGACGGCGTGGTGGAGATCAAGTCGGTCGCCCGCGATCCCGGCTCGCGCGCCAAGATCGCCGTCATCAGCCGCGACAGCTCGATCGATCCGGTCGGTGCGTGCGTCGGTATGCGCGGCGCCCGCGTGCAGGCGGTCGTCAATGAGCTGCAGGGCGAGAAGGTCGACATCATCCAGTGGAACCCGGATGCGGCGAGCTTCATCGTCAATGCGCTTGCGCCGGCGGAAGTCTCGAAGGTGGTGCTGGACGAAGATTCCAACCGCATCGAGGTGGTGGTGCCGGAGAGCCAGCTTTCGCTGGCCATCGGACGGCGCGGCCAGAACGTGCGGCTTGCTTCGCAGCTCACGGGCTGGGACATCGACATTCTGACCGAGCAGGAAGAGAGCGAGCGGCGCCAGAAGGAATTCGCAGAGCGCTCGCAGGCGTTCATGGATGCGCTCGACGTGGACGAGGTCATCGCCCAGCTTCTCGTGACCGAAGGCTTCGCCTCGGTGGAGGAAGTCGCCTACGTGGATCTGTCGGAGATCGCTCACATCGAGGGCTTCGACGAGAACACGGCTGGCGAGATTCAGACGCGTGCGCGTGAGTATCTCGAAAAGCAGGAAGCCGAGCGTGATGCCCGCCGCCGGGAACTCGGCGTTTCCGACGACCTTTCGAAGGTCGAGGGCGTGACGACGGCGATGCTCGTCGCTTTCGGCGAGAACGGGATCAAGACGCTCGAGGATCTCGCGGACTGCGCGACGGACGACCTCGTCGGCTGGACCGAGCGCTCGAAGGACAAGGACGTGGAGCCGGTGCGGCACAAGGGCGTGCTCGACGGCTTCGAGGTGGGCCGCAAGGAGGCCGAGGATCTGATCCTTGGCGCGCGCGTGCTCGCTGGCTGGATCACGCCTGAGGAAGCGACGGCTCCGGAAGACGAGGCAGGTTCGGACGAGTCCGAAGCTGCTTCGGAAGCTTAAGGCCGTGACACGCCGCAGACCAGTTTTGGAGGACTTGGGGCATTGGCAGACCGCCGCCGCCAGCACGACGATGCCGAGCCTGCCGTGGATGGACACGGCGGGGAGCGTCTGTGCGCGGCCACGCGGGAGGCGCTGAGCCCCGACCACCTGATCCGTTTCGTCGCAGATCCCTCAGGGGACATCGTTCCGGATCTCGCGCGGCGTCTGCCTGGCCGCGGGGTTTGGGTCAAGGCGGACAAGGCGGTGCTCGAGCGCGCCGTCAAAGCCAACGTGTTTGCCAAGAGCCTCAAGCGTCAGGTCAAGGCCGATCCGGCCTTGCCGGAGCGCGTAGAGCACCTGCTGGAAAAGCGGGTGCTGGAGGCGCTGGCGCTCGCCAACAAGGCAGGGCTGGTTACTGCCGGTTTTCAGCAGGTTGACGAGCTTTTGGAAGGTGGGACGACGGCCGTCCTGGTGCAGGCTTCGGATGCCGCCGACGGCGGGAGGGAGCGGTTGCAGCGCAAATATGCTGCAGTTGCGCGCGCCCGTGGCAAGGAAGCCTCTTTGGTAACCAGTCTATCGACAGAACAATTGAGCTTGGCCATGGGGCGGTCAAATGTGGTACATGCTGCCCTCATACAAGGCGGAGCCGCTGAGCGGTTTTATGACGAGGCCGAGCGGCTTAGGCGCTACCGGTCCGGCATCGGTGCATCCGATCGGCCGGAAAGTGCTCGTGAATTAAAGGTTTGAACGGATATCGAATGAGCGAAACCAAGGACACTGCCGATAAGACGCTGGCTGGGGGCGGACGCAAACCGCTATCGCTTCAGCGCACCGTTGAATCGGGCCACGTCCGGCAGAGCTTCAGTCATGGACGCTCCAAGTCCGTGGTTGTGGAAAAGCGCAAGACCCGCAAGCTGGCCGCGCCGGGCGCGCAGCCCGAGGCCGCGCCGGCTGCCCCGCAGGCGGCGCCTCCCAAGGTCGAAGCGAAGGCTCCGCCAAAGGCTCCGGTCCGCGCCGAGTCGCGGGCTGATGCCGGTAAGGGTGATCTTCTGAGGCCGGAAGAGCGCGACGCCCGTGCGCGCGCTCTCGCGGAGGCCCGCAAGCAGGCTGTCGAGGATGCGCAGCGCGCCGAAGAGCAGCGCGCGGCCGAGGCCAAGCGCGCCGCCGAAGCGGCTGCTGCCGCTCCGCCGCCTCCTGCTGCCGCTCCGCCCGCTGCCGAGGTTGCTCCTCCTGCAGCCGAGCCCCAGCGTCCTCAGCCGGTTGCTCAGCAGGCGAGTCCTGCTGCACGCGCCGAGCCGCCGGCACGCCCGGCAGCACCGGCTTCCGAGCGCCCCGCTTCGCGCCCGCACGGCGCGGAAGGCGGGCGTCCGGCTTCGTCGCGTCCGCGTCCGACGAGCTACGACACGCGTTTTGCTCCCCGTGAGGGCGGCCGTCCGAAGCAGATCGAGCTGCCCCGCCCCGCGAGTGCGGCACCGCCCGCCGATCGTGGCGGCGGCGCAGAGCCCACCAAGCTCGTGAGGAAAGACGACGCGCGTCCGCGTCCCGTCGCCGTCGAGACGGCGGACGACGAGGAGAGCCGCGCCATCAAGCGCGGCGGCAAGGTCGTCCGCGTGCCGGTCAAGGCTCCGTCTGTCGACGAGAAGCGCGAGCGCGGCAAGCTCACCATCAACAATGCGCTCGACGAGCAGCAGCGGGAGCGTTCACTGGCGTCGCTCAAGCGCAAGCGCGAGCGCGAGAAGCTGAAAGCCATGGGCATTCAGCAGCCCAGGGACAAGATCGTGCGCGAAGTCGTCATTCCTGAAGCCATCACCATCCAGGAACTCTCCAACCGCATGACGGAGCGCGCCGTCGACCTCATCAAGTTCCTGATGAAGCAAGGCGCGATGCACAAGATCACCGACGTGATCGATGCGGATACGGCGGAGCTCATCGTCTCGGAATTCGGGCACACGGCAAAGCGTGTTTCGGAAGCCGACGTTGAATCGGGCTTCATCGGCGAGAAGGATGCCGAGGAGGCGCAGCAGCCGCGCGCGCCCGTGGTCACCATCATGGGCCACGTCGACCACGGCAAGACGTCGCTTCTCGACGCTATCCGCCAGACCAACGTGGTCGCGGGCGAGGCCGGCGGCATCACGCAGCATATCGGCGCCTATCAGGTGACGACGCCCTCGGGCGCGAAGGTGACCTTCATCGATACGCCGGGCCACGCCGCCTTTACGGCCATGCGTGCCCGCGGCGCCAAGGTGACCGATATCGTGGTGCTGGTGGTTGCAGCCGACGACGGCGTGATGCCTCAGACGGTGGAAGCCATCAATCACGCCAAGGCCGCGAACGTGCCGATCATCGTGGCGATCAACAAGATCGACAAGCCGGCAGCCGAGCCCAAGCGCGTGCAGACCGATCTCCTCTCGCATGAGATCGTGGTCGAGAGCATGGGCGGCGAGACGCTGGAGGTGCCGGTCTCGGCGCTGAAGCGGACCAACCTCGACAAGCTGCTCGAGACGATCCACCTGCAGGCGGAAGTTCTCGACCTCAAGGCGAACCCCGACCGCTCGGCGGAAGGCGTCGTGATCGAGGCGAAGCTCGAGCGCGGACGCGGCCCGGTGGGCACGGTTCTCGTTCAGCGCGGCACGCTCAATGTCGGCGACATCGTCGTGGCCGGCATGGCGTGGGGACGCGTGCGCGCCCTCATCGACGACCAGGGCAAGAACGTCAACAGCGCCGGACCTTCGGTTCCGGTGGAGATCCTGGGCTTCAACTCGGCTCCCGAGGCGGGCGATCAGATCGCCGTGGTGGAGAACGAGGCGCGTGCCCGCGAGATCACCGACTACCGTATCCGCAAGCGCCGCGAGACGCTCGGCTCGGCCGGTACGCCGCGCACGCTCGAGCAGATGATGCAGACGCTGAAGGACTCGGCGGGCAAGAAGGACTTCACGCTCGTCATCAAGGGCGACGTGCAGGGCTCGGTGGAAGCCATCGCCGGCGCGCTGAAGAAGCTCGGCACCGACGAGGTCGAGGCGCGCGTCGTGCACTCGGGTGTCGGCGGCATCACGGAGTCGGACATCGCGCTCGCGGCGGCTTCGAAGGCCGTCGTCGTCGGCTTCAACGTGCGTGCCAACACGCAGGCGAAGCAGACAGCCGACTCGCAAGGCATCGAGATCCGCTACTACAGCATCATCTACGATCTCGTGGATGACGTTAAGGCGGCCATGTCCGGCCTGCTGGCGCCGACGCTGCGCGAGAACTTCCTCGGCTACGCCTCGATCAAGCAGGTGTTCAACATCTCGAAGGTCGGCAAGGTTGCCGGCTGCCTCGTGACGGAAGGCAAGGTGGAGCGCGGCGCGAAGGTGCGTCTGCTTCGCGACAAGGTCGTCATTCACGAGGGCACGCTCTCGATACTCAAGCGCTTCAAGGACGATGTCCGCGAGGTGCCCGCTGGCCAGGAGTGCGGCATGGCGTTCGCGAATTACCAGGATATCCGCGAGGGCGACGAGATCGAGTGCTTCCAGGTGGAGACGATCAAGAGAAGTCTCTAGACCGCTCATGCGCGCTGTTCCGATCGCTCGAAAAGAGCGATCGGGCGCGCTCCGCGAGGCGCGACACTCGTCGCGAGTCGCCTTGCTCCCGGGCTGTTTCGCAGCCGAAGTTGCGTCGCTATAGAGGCCATTAGCCTCGTGCCGGTTCGATCCCGGTGGATTGAGAAGATATGTCCAGACGAAAATCCCATAGTGCGAAGGGACCTTCGCAGCGTCAGCTTCGCGTCGGCGAACTGATCCGTCACAAGCTGGCCGAGATGCTGGCCCGCGGCGAGATCTATGACGACGTGCTCGCTTCCCACGTGACGACCATCACCGAGGTCCGCATGTCGCCCGACCTGCGGCTGGCAACGGCCTACGTGATGCCGCTCGGCGGCAAGGACACCCAGACCGTGATCGATGCGCTCGGGCGCAACGCGAAGTTCATTCGCGGCGAGATCGCGCATGCGGTGGATCTGAGGGTGGCGCCCGAGGTTCGTTTCCGCGAGGACGAGACCTTCGACGAGGTCACGCGCATCGATCAGCTCCTGCATAGCGAGAAGGTGCGGCGAGACGTGGAGAAGGACTAGCCCCGCCTCTCGACACGCGACTGGCGCGTGAGGCGGCACGACCGCCGGGATGACGCGGGCGGAGAGATACCGATTGCTTCGCTGATCTGGGCGAGCGGTGCGGGACGCAGGTAAGCACACAATGGCACGACGTAAAAAAGGCAACGCCGTTCACGGTTGGCTGGTGCTCGACAAGCCGTTCGAGATGACCTCCACGCGCGCAGTCGGCATTCTCAAGCGTTTGTTCAACGCGCAGAAGGTCGGGCACGCGGGCACGCTCGATCCGCTGGCGACGGGTATCCTGCCGATCGCGTTCGGAGAGGCGACGAAGACGGTGTCGTTCGCTGTCGACGGCGAGAAGGTCTATCGCTTCGCCGTGCGCTGGGGTGCGGAGACGGCGACCGACGACGCTGAGGGCGAGGTGGTGGCGACGGGCGAGGGGCGCCCGACGCCAGCCCAGATCGAAGCGTTGCTGCCGAGCTTCACGGGCGAGATCATGCAGGTTCCTCCTCAGTTCTCGGCCATCAAGGTCGACGGCGAGCGTGCGTATGCCTTGGCGCGCGACGGTGAGGAGGTGACGCTCGAAGCGCGCCCTGTGGTCATCGACGAGCTTCGTCTGCTCGAGACCCCGAACGAGGACGTCGCGATCTTCGAAGCACGCTGCGGCAAGGGCACCTACGTGCGTGCGATTGCGCGCGACATGGGGCGGGCGCTCGGCTGCCGGGGGCACGTGATCGAGCTTCGCCGGATGCGCGTGGGGCCGTTCGCGGAGGAGGAGTCGTTCTCGCTCGAGGAGATCGAGGAGGCGGCGGAGGCGGGCGAGGATCTCTCGTCGTTCCTGCGCCCCGTCGAGATGGCGCTGGGCGAGATCCTGGAGATCAACGTCAGCCCGTCGGATGCTGCCGATCTGGCGCAGGGGCGCAGCATTCTGATCCGCGGGCGCGATGCGCCGGTGCTGGGCGGTGTGGCGTATGCGATCTCCAAGGGCCAGATCGTGGCGCTGGGCGAGATCGAGAAGGGGGCCTTGCATCCCACCCGGGTGTTCAATTTCGGCGGCTGACGGGATTTGAAGCTTGCGCCTATGCAACTTCGGTTTTTAGTCCTGCAACCTCTTGACCTTGTTTGTGAAACTTTTCACTCGCGCTGTCCGGACGAATGTGTATAACGGCGCATCCCGTTCGCGCCTCAGGCGTGAGCGGCGTTTTGCTTTGGACCGATGATCGCACGTCAGGCGATGGAGCCTGATCCGATCATGGTCCTTGTTTGCGACCTGGCTGGACGACATCCCGGCCATGGCCGTTCATCGCCGCCCGAAGGGGCGGCCTCCCACCTGAAAGGAGACCCCGATGTCGCTGACGACCGAAGCTAAGTCCAAGCTCATCAAGGCCAATGCCACCAAGGCGAACGACACCGGCTCGCCCGAGGTTCAGGTTGCGATCCTGACCGAGCGCATCAACGGCCTCACCGAGCACTTCAAGGCGCACAAGAAGGACAACCACTCGCGCCGCGGTCTGCTCAAGATGGTGAGCCAGCGCCGCCAGCTTCTGGACTATGTGAAGCGCAAGGATGAGGCGCGCTACCAGAAGATCATCGAGAAGCTCGGTATCCGTCGCTAATAGCGGCGGAAATCGGGTTGGTGATGGCCGAGGTGCTGCTCCGCTCGGGTCCCATGGGGGACGCGAAGGGCAAGCTCGGCCTCCGCCATCGCTGGCAAATCGGCCTCCACTTTTTCGAAAGCACTTTTGGCGCCGCCGACCTTTTCGGTTCGCGGCGCTGCTTGCATTCGTGCTATGGAAGCCGCGCATCAAAAGACATGAAACAGAGATAGAACGAAAGAACGCACATGTTCGATATTCATCGCGTGGAAATTGAATGGGGCGGCCGCACGCTCAAACTGGAGACCGGGCATATGGCCCGCCAGGCCGATGCCGCCGTCTATGCGCAGTACGGAGAGACCAGCGTTCTGGCCACCGTCGTCGGCGCAAAGAGCCCGAAGCCCGGCATCGATTTCTTTCCGCTGACCGTGAACTACCAGGAACGTACGTATGCCGCGGGCAAGATCCCGGGCGGCTATTTCAAGCGCGAGGGACGTCCGACCGAGAAGGAGACGCTGACGTCGCGCCTCATCGACCGCCCCATCCGTCCGCTGTTCGTGGACGGCTTCAAGAACGAGGTGCAGGTCGTCGTCACCGTTCTTTCGCACGACCTCGAGAATGATCCGGACGTCGTTGGCATGGTTGCGGCTTCCGCGGCGCTCACGCTCTCGGGTCTGCCGTTCCTCGGACCGATCGGCGCCGCCCGCGTCGGCGTCATCGGCGGCGAATTCGTGCTCAACCCGATGATCGACGAGATGGCGGAAAGCACGCTCGACCTCGTCGTCGCAGGCACCCAGGATGCCGTGATGATGGTCGAGAGCGAGGCTCAGGAGCTTCCCGAAAGCCAGATGATCGGCGCTGTCGTGTTCGGCCACAAGCACATGCAGCCGGTGATCGACGCTATCATCAAGCTTGCCGAGAAGGCCGCCAAGGAGCCCTGGGACATCAAGCTTCCCGACGCGGAGAAGTACAAGGCGAAGGTCAAGGAGCTCGCGGGCGATCTTCTCAAGACCGCGTTCTCGACCAAGGAGAAGGGCAAGCGCCAGGATCTCGTGGCCGAGGCCAAGAAGAAGGTGCTCGAGGGCATTCAGCTGCCGGACGATCCGAACGAGAAGGTGCTGCTCGGCGATACCTTCAAGGCCCTCGAAATGGAGATCATGCGCGGCGACGTGCTGAAGACGAAGCGTCGCATCGACGGACGCGATCTCGAGACCGTGCGTCCCATCCTTTCCGAGGTTCACGTGCTGCCCCGCACGCACGGCTCGGCGCTGTTCACGCGCGGCGAGACGCAGGCGCTCGTGGTGGCGACGCTCGGCACCGGCGAGGACGAGCAGTACATCGACAGCCTGGAAGGCACCAAGAAAGAGCGCTTCCTGCTGCACTACAACTTCCCGCCCTACTCGGTGGGCGAGACGGGCCGCATGGGCTCTCCGGGACGCCGCGAGATCGGCCATGGCAAGCTCGCCTGGCGCGCCATCCATCCGCTGCTGCCGAAGCAGGACGAGTTCCCGTACACGCTGCGCGTCGTTTCGGAGATCACCGAGAGCAACGGCTCCTCCTCGATGGCGACGGTGTGCGGCACCTCGCTCGCGCTGATGGATGCGGGTGTTCCGCTGCGTTCGCCGGTTGCCGGCATCGCGATGGGCCTCATCAAGGAAGGCGATGATTTCGCCGTGCTGTCGGATATTCTCGGCGACGAGGATCATCTCGGCGACATGGACTTCAAGGTGGCCGGCACTGCAAACGGTGTCACGGCGCTGCAGATGGACATCAAGATCACCGGCATCACCGAGGAGATCATGAAGGTTGCCGTGGAGCAGGCCCATCGTGGCCGTCTGCACATCCTCGGCGAGATGTCCAAGGCGCTGACGGGTGCCCGCGAGGAGCTCGGCGAGTACGCGCCGCGCATCGAGACGATCAAGATTCCGACCGATAAGATCCGCGAAGTGATCGGCTCGGGCGGCTCGGTGATCCGCGAGATCGTTGCGGAGTCGGGTGCCAAGATCGACATCGAGGACGACGGCACGGTGAAGATCGCGTCGGCGAGCCGCGAGAGCATCGAGAAGGCGCTCGCCCGCATCCGCGGCATCACGTCGGAGCCCGAGGTCGGCCAGATCTACAAGGGCAAGGTCGTGAAGATCATGGAGTTCGGCGCGTTCGTGAATTTCTTTGGCGCGAAGGACGGCCTGGTGCACATCTCGCAGCTCACGCAGGGCCGCCCGCAGACCGTGGGTGAGGTCGTGAAGGAGGGCCAGGAAGTCTATGTGAAGCTCCTGGGCTTCGACGACCGCGGCAAGGTGCGCCTCTCGATGAAGATCGTCGACCAGGCCACCGGTCAGGAGATTCCGCGTGCCGAGGGCGAGCCCGAGGAGACGTTCTCGGCCGAGCGTCCGCCCCGCCGCGACCGCGAGGGCGGCCGTGGCGAGCGCCGCCGCCGGGAGTAGCCGTTACAAGGCGCTAACGGATTAACGACAAGAGGCCGCTGCGCATCAACGCAGCGGCCTTTTTCGTTAGATTGCGGACAGGTTCGCTTTTCCGGAGGTCTTCTGCTTTGCACCTCACCATCCTCTCCCCTCTCGCCGCGTTGCTGACCGTCTTCGTCCTCATGGCGTCTGCGCGCGCCGACGATGCGACGGAGCTGGTTTTTCATAGCCGGCATGTCCAGAGCGCCTTGAACGCGGATTTTCGGATTGCGCTCGGAGACCGCTATTCGCCGTCGTTCATCAAGGGGCGGTTCCAGCCCTATACGGTCACGTTTTCGGACGAGTGCGAGATGGAATGCTACGTCATCAGCCGCAATGGTGTGTCGTTCAACATCTACGGCAGCGAGGAGAGCGGCAAGATCACGGCGCTTTCGTCGTGGAGTGAGCGCGCGGCCGACAGTCTCGGCATTCGTGTCGGTACACCGCTGCGGGACGCGCTCAAGACGGATCGGGCGCGGTGCGAATATGCGGAGAGCCTGATGTGCCGGTCGGCCGTTCCAGGGCTCAGTTATTTTGTGGACAGCGAGGAGACCTGCGAGTGGGGCGTCCGCTGGGACAGCGGGGAGATCTCGGTGCGAGTGCCGGCTTGCGCCCGTGTCGGCGGGTTTCACATCTCGGCGTATTAGGCTGCCGGTCCGTTCGCCGACAATGCCGCGGCGATGAGGGGGGCGATGGCCGGCGAATTGCCGATGGGGCCGGTGTAGATCGCGTTGGCGCCGGTTTCCTCGATGGCTTCGGGAACGTCGTCTCCGGCGTGCATGCCATCGCCGAAGAAGAATCCCGCGACGATGGTCGGTGCAGGACTTGCTCGCAGCGCATCCTCCAGAAAGGGCTCTTCCTCGAGAAACGCCGTCGTCACACTGGCGAAGCGCCGTGAGAGCGCGGCGCGGGCGGCGGCCTTGCGGGTTGCGCTCGCGGAGGCGGGGCCGAGCTTCGAGCCGTGACCGGCGATCAGGAGACGGGAATTGAGGGGTTCGAATCCCCTACGGTGCGCGATGGCGACGGCCTCCTGCACCAGGATGTCGGGTAGGACCGGGTCGAGGCCGAGGGGGGGGAGTATTCTCGGCTCTGTCGCAAGGCCAGCGGCGAGAACGCGTTCGCGAACTTTATGCACGAAGTAGCCGTCCGCCATGAAGAGCGGATAGACGGCGATGGTTTCAGCTCCCGATGCGGCTGCCTCCGCGAGCGCCTGCTCCAGCGTGGGTTCGCCTTTCAGCACGCCCGCGAAGAGAGGTGTGCCCGGCATGAGGGCGCGCACGGCGTTGGCCTGGGCGTTCAACGCAGCGTTGGGAGAGGCGCCGCCCCGGTCCCCGTGGCTTGCGAAAACGACCGCGAGCGCGTGAGCCGGCGAGGAGGTCATGATGCGGCGGCCTCGGCGATCGCCGTTTCGAGAGCGGCGCGAACCGCAGGGGGAAGATCGAGCCCGGCTGCGGCCGCTTTGCCGTGCTCCGACATCTTGCCGAGCGTCTTCACCAGGATGCCGATGAATTTCCCGGGCTCATGCTTCGCCGCGAAGTCCTCGGCATAGTGGGCGAGAAACACCAGCGAGGCGACGTCCTCGACAGCCTGGGCCTCGGGGTCGCGACGGAAGTTGTCCTTGCGGATGAGAGCGCCGACGCGTGCAATCTCGTCGCCGCTGTAGCCGAGGTCTGCCAGGATGGCACCCGCCCATTCGGCATGCTTGCGGCCGAGGTCCTTGCGCCAGCGGAGGTAGCCGGGCCGGTCCATGGGATAAGTGTTGCGGGGTACTTCCCACCGGCGGATGTGCTGAGCGCGGACGGCGAGACGAAGCGCCTCCGAGGCATCGGGATAGACACGCGCGAGCATGGCCGACATGCGCTGCCCGTAGATCAGCTCGGCGGGATAGTCCGCACCGTCCACTGTAATGCGGTTCGGATCCTGGCTGTTGGCGGCGTCGATTTCGGCGGCCGCGGCGTTCATGCGTTCCATGGGCGTCAGCCTCATAGCGGCCCCCGGAAAATGAAATAGGCTCCCGCCACGATGAGTGCAAAGCCCACCAGGTGATTGAGCGTCAGCGGCTCGTGCAGATAGAGCACCGAGAAGCCCGCGAAGACCGTGAGCGTGATCACCTCCTGGATCGTCTTCAGCTCGGCGGCCGTATAGGTGCCGTGGCCGATGCGATTGGCAGGGACGGCGAGGCAGTATTCGAAAAAGGCGATGCCCCAGCTCACCACGATTGCGATCCAGATGGGCGCGCTCTTGAACTTGAGGTGACCGTACCAGGCGAACGTCATGAAGATGTTCGAGGCAAGGAGCAGAAGAATGGGAGCGAGATTGGTCGGCAGTCCGAAACTCGGCAAGGGGATCTCCGTGGCTATCCAGATGCAAAGGGTTCTGTTCAGCCTTTGATTAAGCCAAGCCGCAGCTCGTGTCTCGACATGAGGCCGCAATCCGTTATTACTGTCGCAGTTTTTCGCGCCTGCGCCCATCGTGCGACATGGGCGAACTCCGTAACCGGAACGGCTGGAATGAAGTCCACGCGCCGACAGCTCGACGAGCTTCTTGCCGGAGTGGCGCGCGGCGATGAAGCCGCGTTCGCGGAGCTTTACCAAGCCACCTCCGCGAAACTCTTCTCCGTTGCCCTGCGTATCCTGAGAAGCAAGGAGGCGGCGGAGGACGTGGTCCAGGATAGCTATTTCAGGATTTGGGAGCGCGCTCAGGACTTTAAGTCCGAGATTGCGGCGCCGATTACCTGGATGGCCGCGATCGTGCGTAACCGGGCTCTGGACGAGGTGCGGCGGCGCGGCGTGCGACCGGAGGCCGACGTGTCGGAGCTGGACGATCTTCCGAGCGACGACGAGCATCCCGTCGAGGTTCTCGGGCGGCGGGAGGATGTGGACCGGCTGCTGAAATGCCTCGAAGGGCTCGAGCCCGACAAGCGGCAGATGGTCCGGCTCGCCTATCTGGATGGCTTGAGCCGTGACGCGCTCGCCAAGCGGTTCGATCGTCCCGAGGGCACGATCAAGACCTGGCTGCATCGCAGTCTGGCTCAGTTGAAGGGGTGCCTCGAGCGATGAACGAGCTCGACGACATCGATGCCCTGGCTGCCGAGTTCGTGCTCGGAACGCTGTCGCGCGCGGAGCGCGCCGAGGCGGAGGCCAAGCTCGAAAGCGACCCGGCGTTCGCCAAGGCGGTCGCCGTATGGGAGCGCCGTCTCGGGCCGTTGGCCGAGGTCGTGGCGCCGGTGCAGCCGCCGCCTGGGCTTTACAGCAAGATCCGCGCGCAAATCGGGCTTTCGCAGCATGTCGTGTCGCTCAAGGCGCGCGAGCAGGCGCTGGTGCGCCGGGCAAGCCGCTGGCGCACCGCGGCCGGTGCGATGACGGCGCTGGCGGCTTCGCTCGCGGGCGTGGTCGGCTGGCAGGAGTACGAACGGCGCCAGATGCCGACGCAGTATGTGGCGGTTCTGCAGGCAACCGATGCGCTGCCGGCGTTCCTGCTGACTGTCGATACCAAGACGAACATGTTCGTCATTTCCGCGATGCAGAAGCCGGCGGAAGCGGAGAAGTCCTACCAGCTTTGGCTCGTGCACGACGACATGCCGCAACCGAAGTCGCTCGGCGTGTTCGACGACAGCGAGATGGACGTGCGGCCCATGGCGGGCGGCAAGATGCACGACATGATGATGGACGGCACCTATGCGGTGAGCGTGGAGCCCAAGGGTGGCTCGCCCACGGGCAAGCCGACGGGACCCGTGGTGTTCAGCGGCAAGCTGGTCAAGGCGACGCCGTGATCGGAGCCTCGGCGCATTCTACGCGCTGGGGCCAAGTCATACGGCCGCTTTTCGTCATCGGATCAACGTTTTTATTTTGCGGATTTTTTGAAACTTCCTTTCGCGGCACGGCGTAGCTCCCAGCATGCTTCCTCGGTCGGCACCCGGGACGGGAAGCCTTCGATGATCACTCCGGGATGGCGTTCATCATAAGAAAGGATACGCTCATGAAACTCACGGTGACCTCTGGCTCCGCTCTCGCTGCCGCCGCTGCAACGCTTCTGCTGGCCGGTGCCGTCTCGGCGCCGACTTATGCTGCCGACGAAGCCAAGGGACATTGCATGGGCGCAAATGCCTGTAAGGGCACAGGCGCGTGCAAGACCGCGACCAACGCCTGCAAGGGGCAGAATGCCTGCAAGGGCCAGGGCTTCACGGAGAGCACGAAGGCCGATTGCGAGAAGGTCGAAGGCGCGAAATTCGAGCCGGCGAAGTAAGCCGCTCCCGAGCGTCATGATGTCCGGCGGCAGGAAGACTACCGCCGGACATCGCGAAATTTGAATTCCGGAGGCGCGCGTCATGACGGCAGAGAAATGCCCGCCGGCCAATGCCGAGGGCTCCTCACAGAAGCCGCCCTACCTCGGTTTCGGCCTTGGTCTCCGGCCTCAGCACTACCAGGACATTCTGGAGGGAAATCCGAATGTCGACTGGTTCGAGGTCATTTCCGAGAACTACATGGTGCCGGGCGGGCAGCCGCTCAAAATGCTGGATCGCATCCGCGCGCGCTATCCGATCGTCATGCATGGTGTGTCTCTCTCGATCGCGTCGACGGCGCCTTTGAACGAGGGCTATCTGCGGGATCTGAAAGCGCTTGCGAAGCGGAGCGAGCCCGTTTTCATTTCCGATCATCTGTGCTGGACGGGCGTGCATGGCGTGAACCTGCACGATTTGCTTCCCGTTCCCTATACCCGCGAGGCGCTCGACCACGTGGCGGCGCGCGTGCATCACGTGCAGGAATATCTGGGTCAGGCGATCGCGCTCGAGAACGTATCGAGCTACGTGCAGTTCTCGCATTCGGAAATGAGCGAGTGGGAGTTTATCGCGGAGCTGACGCGGCGCACCGGATGCTGGCTGGTGTTCGACGTCAACAATGTGTTCGTCTCCGCGTTCAATCACGACTTCGATGCGCATGCTTTCATCGCGGGCGTGCCGAAGGAGCGCATCGTGCAGTTCCATCTCGCGGGGCACGAGCACAACATGAGCCACATCATCGATACGCACGATGCGCTCGTGTGCGACGAGGTGTGGGACCTCTATCGTACGGCGCTGCGCCATTTCGGTCCGGTGTCCGCGATCATCGAGCGGGACGATCACATCCCGCCGTTGGACGAGCTGGTGGCGGAGCTCGATGTGGCGCGGTCGGTCGCGGCCGATACTCTGGGGCGTCAGAAAGCGGCCCAGTCCAACGTCTAGGGGCGTTCTCATGACCGCGAAGCCGCCGTCTCTTGCGGAGCTGCAGGCCCGTTTTCAAGCGGCGATCGTCGATGGCTCGGATGACGTACTCGCGCTCATCCCCGCCAACTCGCGCACGAGCAACGCGGTGCTGCTCGGCGTCTACCGGAACGCTTACGTGGGGCGTCTCGTGGAGGTGGTGCGGAACGCCTATCCCATGCTCGCACGCCACATGGGAGACGAGGCGTTCACCCTCATGGCGCAGCGCTATGTGGCGCTCTACCCGTCTCGGCATGCGAATGCGCGCTGGTATGCGAGCGAGGTGCCAGAGCTGTTGTCGCGCGATCCGTTTGTGGCAGAGCCCGAGCTTCGCGATCTCGCGCTGATCGAACGGCAGCTCGACCTCGCGTTCGATGCGCCGGATGCGCCGGTGCTCGATCTTGCGGGGCTTGCGCAGCATCCGCCGGAGACGTGGGGCGGGCTCGCCTTCGTTCCGCATCCGTCGGCTGCCGTGCTGGACTTCGAGACCAACGCCTTCGAGATCTGGCGCGCTCTCAAGGATGAGGAGGCTGCCCCCGCGGCCGTCCTAGAGGGGCCTCATGCTTTTCTCGTCTGGCGCCGGAACACTGTTCCCTCGGTGCGGAGGCTGGGGGCAGAAGAGCATATGCTGTGGAGCGAGGCCGCGCGCGGCAAGGCGTTCGCGGGACTCGCGGAAATGGCAGCCGTCTATGACGATCCGGACACGGCGGCGCTGCGGGTCGCCCAATATCTCAACGGATGGCTTTCGGCCGGGCTCATCAGCGAGGCCGTGACCTGATCTGGCGAAGCAGCTAGGTTCAGCGTGCAGTCGGGCCCACCCTTACAACATAGGTTGAACCATGACATCCACGCACGACCTCGCCAGTCTCGCCGCGCGCCTTCTCATCGCGCCCGTGTTCATCTGGGCAGGCATTGGAAAGATCACCGACTATGCCGGCTCGGCCGGATACATGGAAGCCTACGGGCTTCCCGGCATTCTGCTGCCTCTTGCCATCGCCGCGGAGCTCGGTGGCGGGCTTGCCATCCTGTTCGGAGTTTTGTCGCGCTGGGCCGGTCTCATCCTCGCCGTCTTCTGCATCGTCACTGCGCTGGTGTTTCACTCCGCCTGGTCGGGAGATGGCGGCAGCATGCAGATGATCAGCTTCTTCAAGAATCTCGGCCTTGCGGGCGGCTTGTTGCTGTTGTTCGCCAACGGCCCGGGGCGGTATGCCTTGCGCGATTGACGTAATAAAGCCGATAGCGATGGGGAACATCGCTATCGGCTCTATGCGTCGAGATCAGATCGCGAGCTTGCCGGCCTGTGCGGCGGCGTAGCGGTCGGCGACGGCCTTCCAGTTCACGACGTTCCACCAGGCCTTGAGGTAGTCTGCGCGCTTGTTCTGGTATTTCAGATAGTAGGCGTGCTCCCAGACGTCGTTGCCGATGAGGACGCGGCCGCCGTCCATGAGCGGCGTGTCCTGGTTCGGCTTCGAGACGAGGGCGAGCTTGCCGGTCTTGTCGACGGTGACGAACACCCAGCCCGAGCCGAACACCTTGGTACCCGCGGTGTTGAAGTCGGCCTGGAGCTTTTCGAGGCCGCCGAGGTCGCGGTCGATGGCCTCCTTCAGAGCGCCGTCCGGGCCGGGGCCGCCGGGTGCGCCCATGATCTGCCAGAACATGGAATGGTTCGCGTGGCCGCCGCCGTTGTTGCGGATCGCGGTGCGGACTGCATCCGGGACCTCCGGGAGCTTGGCGAGCAGCTCCTCCAGCGGAAGCTTGGCCAGCTCGCCGTGATCCTTGAGCGCGTTGTTGAGGTTGTTGACGTAGGCGGCATGATGCTTGCCGTGGTGGATGCCCATGGTGGTGGCGTCGATATGGGGCTCCAGTGCGGCCGGATCATAGGGCAGCGCCGGCAAGGTAAACGGGCCCGACGGCGTCTCCGCGAAGGCGCGGCGGATGCCGCCAACGGATACAGCGGAGAGGAGGCCCGCGGCACCTGCTGCGACAAGGAAGTTCCGACGATTGGGTTTCATCATCAATAGTCTCCGTCTACTTCTGGCTGCCTCGTGAGAAAAGTTCATTACGCTATATAGCCTCCCTCTGTGGCAGAACCAGCGGGCAGGACAGAAAGTTCAGGACGGAATCGGCAATTCATGGGGCTGAGGCTCGACAAGGTGCTTCTTGCGCGGGGACTAGTTCCCACCCGGTCGCGCGCACGTGATCTGATCGTTCGCGGAGCGGTCAGCGTAGGCGGGGCCGTGCAGACCAAGCCTGGTGCGCTGGTGCCGGAGGATGTGCCGATCCAGCTTCTGGAGGCGGCCGACTATGTCTCGCGCGGCAGCCTCAAGCTCGAAGCCGCGCTCGATGCCTTCGGGTTCGATCCGGCGGGCCGGGCCGCACTCGACATCGGGGCCTCGACCGGCGGCTTTACGGAGGTGCTGCTGCGGCGCGGGGCAGCGCATGTGTTCGCGGTCGACGTGGGGCATGGGCAACTCCATCCCCGCCTCGCCGAGGATGTGCGGGTGACGTCGCTCGAGGGGATGGATGCACGTGCGCTCTCCTCGCGGGAGATCACGCGAAAGGTGGGGGCCATCGTCGCGGACGTGAGCTTCATCTCGCTCGAGAAGGCATTGCCGGCCGGTCTTGCCTTTGCCGATGCGGGGGCCTGGCTCGTTGCTCTGGTGAAGCCGCAATTCGAGGCCGGGCCGCAGGCGATCGGGAAAGGCGGCATCGTGCGGGATGCCGAGGTGAGGGACGCGCAGGCGGAGAAGATCGCGGCGTGGGTCGGCTCTCTTGCAGGATGGCGCGTGGACGGCGTGATCGTGTCGCCCATCGAAGGCGGCTCGGGAAATCAGGAGTTTCTTTTGGGAGCGCATCTCGATGGGTGAGGGCTCGGTTCGGGAAAGCGGCGCGTTCGTCATCGAGCGGCTCGGCGCCAAAGGCGACGGCGTCGCCACGCTCGATGGCGAGACGGTGTACGTGCCGTTCGCGCTTGCGGGCGAGCAGTGGCGCAGGAGCGATGACGGCTACCATCGCATAACGGACAGCGCAGAGCGGGCCGAGCCTGTTTGCCGCCATTTCATGCAATGCGGCGGGTGCCTTGCACAGCATATGTCTCCCGGTCTTTACCGAGATTGGAAGCGCGGTCTCGTTGTGGAGGCGTTCCGCCATCGCGGCATAGACGCCGACGTGAAAGAGACGGTGGTGGTGGACGCGCGCTCCCGGCGGCGCGCGTTTCTGGGTGTCGAGCGGCGCGGCGCGGATGTCATCCTCGGCTTTCGTGAGGAGGGGCAGCATACCCTCGTCGATCTCGTGGAATGTCCGGTGCTCGATCCCTTGATCGTCTCGGCCGTTCCCGGCCTGCGCGTCATCGCGCAGCGGGTGATGCCGGATCGCGCGGGCGGGCGGCTGGTGGTGACGCGCCTCGACCGTGGGCTCGACGTTTCGTTCGACAACGGCCGCAAGGATCTCTCGCCTCACGAGCGGGCGGAGCTCGGCGCGCTTGCGCAGAAGATGGGGCTCGCGCGGCTGATGGTCGGAGGCGAGTTGATCGTGGCGGGGGGACGTCCGGTCGTCACCATTGCCGGCGTGGAGGTGGAGATCGCGCCGGGTCTGTTCCTACAGGCTGTGCCTCAGGCGGAGCGGCTGATGGCGGAGATGTGCGTGGCTGCGCTGCCGAAGTCTGCAAAGACGATCGCGGATCTGTTCTGCGGGGTGGGGACGCTCACGCTTCCGCTGGCGCGGCGCGCGTCGATCACGGCTTACGACAGCGACCGGCGGGCGATCACCGCGCTCACGGGCGCGGTTCGTCATACGCAGGGGCTGAAGCCCGTCACGGCGCAGGTACGGGATCTCTATCGCGATCCGTTGTCGGCGCGGGAGCTCGCGGGTTTCGACGCGGTGGTGCTCGATCCGCCGCGGGCGGGTGCGGCCGAGCAGGCGGAGCGGCTCGCCAAGTCGAAGGTGCCGACCGTGATCGCCGTCTCCTGCAACCCGGCGACCCTGGCCCGTGATGCGCGAACCCTGCTGGACGGGGGCTATCGCATGGGGCCCGTGACGCCGATCGACCAGTTCCTCTACTCGGCGCACGTGGAGGCTATCACCGTATTCCGGCGTTGAGCCTCACTAACAGCAAAAGCCCCGGACGCGGGCCGCGTCCGAGGCGCTGACTGCTCATGCACGCAGGATGATTAGGCGGAAGCCTTGGCCTTGGCGGCGCGGGTCTTGCCTGAGAGCTTCTTCAGGCGCTTGCGGGCGGCTGCGGTGTTGCCCTGGATGCGCGTCACCTTGGAGCGGGGAATGGCGCGGCGGGCCTTCTTCTTCTGAATCTCGACCTTGCGGTGATGACGGGCGGTCATGGGCGAAAAATCCTGTGAATGCCGGGCGCTTCGCCCGAATGTCCGATCTATGACGCCTCGTCTAAGGGATCTTGCGGCCAGAGGCAAGCCGAACGGCGCCGGGGCCTGGGGCGGGATGCCACGTGTCGCACGGGGTCCACAGACCTGCCGCCCTTCTGTCACAGGGCTGCAACATGAAGTCGTTAGTCGGGCCCAATGAATAAGCATATTCGGGGGATTTTCCATGAGCGGAGTGGCTGAGGCGCACGTACAAGGTGAAGACGCCCTGCGCGGCAGCCGGAAGAACCATCGGCTGGCGGAGGCGGTGCACCGGTATGGCGTGGCAAGCCGGAAGGGCCTCGAGGAGCGGTTCTTCACCTGGGCGTTCTCCGGCCTGGTCTATCCGCAGATCTGGGAAGATCCCGTCGTCGACCTCAAGGCCATGGCGCTGAAGCCCGGCGAGAACGTGGCCGCCATCGCCTCGGGCGGCTGCAACGTGCTCTCCTACGTGACGGCGGCGGATGTGCGGGTGACGGCGCTCGATCTCAACCCGGCGCATGTGGCGCTGAACAAGCTCAAGACGGCTGCCGTCGCGCGTGCGCCGGACTACGAGACCTTCGCACGCTTTTTCGTGTCGGCGGCAGATGCGAAGACGGCTGAGATCTACGACAGCCTGCTCGCCCCTCATCTCGACGCGGCCACGCGTGCCTACTGGGAAGGGCGGGATGCCCTCGGCCGCCGCCGCATCAGCTATTTCGGCCGCAGGTTCTACCGCCAAGGGCTGCTCGGCAGCTTCATCACGGCGGGGCATCTCATGGCACGCATCCATGGCCGCAACCCGGCCAGGATGCTGGAGGCGAAGGACCGGGCGGATCAGGAGCGGATTTTCCAGGAGGAGCTGGCGCCGTTGTTCGAGATGCGCCACATGCGCTGGCTCATGGACAAGCCCGCCTCCCTGTTCGGGCTCGGCATTCCGCCCTCGCAGTTCGATGCGCTCAAGGGTGATGCGCCGCAGATGGCGGACGTGCTCAAGGAGCGCTTGGCGCGCCTCGCCTACGGGTTCGATCTCAAGGATAACTATTTCGCCTGGCAGGCGTTCGGCCGCGGATACGCTGCGGGTGGCGCGGGGCCGCTTCCACCCTATCTCGAGCGCGCGAACTGGGAGACGTTGAAGTCCCGCGTCGGCAACGTCACCGTGGTTCATGCGTCGTTTGCCGAGCATCTGCGCAGCTTCTCCGCGCCCACCTACGACGCCTACGTGCTGCTCGACGCTCAGGACTGGATGACGGACGAGCAGCTCACGGCGCTGTGGAGCGAGATCGTGCGGACGGGCAAGCCGGGATGCCGCGTGATCTTCCGGACGGCGGGCGAGGAAACGATCCTACCCGGACGCGTTCCGAATGCGATCCTCGGGCGCTTCCGCTACGATGCCGCCCAATCCCGAGCACTGGGCGTCTTCGATCGCTCGTCGATCTACGGCGGATTCCACCTCTACACGTTCGAGGGCTAGCCCATGGCGGATGCCGCCGCCGAAATGGACGCGATCTATCGCCTGCAGCGGCACATCTACGACGCGTCCCGTAAGTACTATCTCCTCGGCCGAGACGGACTGCTGGATACGCTCGACGTTCCCTTGGGCGGAAGCGTTCTGGAAGTGGGCTGCGGCACGGGGCGCAACCTCATTCTGGCGGCCAGGCGCTATCCTTCCGCGCGCTTCTTCGGCTTCGACGTATCGGGTGCCATGCTGGAGACGGCGGCGGCCTCTGTCGCCAAAACGGGTCTCAGCCGGCGCATCACGCTCGGGCAGGCGGATGCCTCGCGTTTCGAGCCCAGGGACCTGTTCGGCGTGGATGGCTTCGACCGGGTGTTCATCTCGTATGCGCTGTCGATGATCCCGCCGTGGCGAGAGACGATCGACCGCGCGCTCCATGCCGTCGCTCCCGGGGGATCGCTGCATATCGTCGATTTCGGCGAGCAAGGGCGGCTGCCAGGTGCTTTTCGCACTGGGCTCAGAGCGTGGCTCCGGAAGTTTTCGGTGGAGCCCAGGGCGGAGCTCGAGGCGGAGCTTCGGCGGGTTGCTTCGGAGACAGGCGCGTCCCTGTCGTTCGAGCGGCCGTTCCGCGACTATGCGTGCTCCGCCATTCTGCGGAAACCCTCGGCCTAGAACCCGTCTCAGGCGCGTGCGGTGAAGTATCCGATGACGAGGGCGGGCGCGAGAAGGGCTGCCGACCACGCGAGGGCGGAGACGGCGCTCACGGCGACGAACGGCAGCACCGGACGCTCCAGCGCGCCGATCTCGAGGGGCACGAGGCCGCGGTTGAAGCCCTGGAACTTGCTGAGGATCAGGCTCAGGTAGCCGTGTCTTTCGGCGAAGGCGCGCGCTTCGACGTGCTGCTTCTGGGTTGCGGAGAACGGCCACGTGGCGATGCGGTCCTCCTTGTGGAGGATGCCTTTGTAATAGGCGTAGAAGTCTCCGACGAAGGCGCCCGCTGCCGCCGAGAGGCACATCAGCGGGAAGTTGCCGTTTCCGATCACCATGAGCGTGCCGAGGCCGAACACGAGGATCAGCGTGGGTACGAACAGGATGGGGCGGGGGATACTGTGGGCCACCGCCAGCAGGAACAGCGCGGTTGCGACCGCATACTCGTGAGCGGCGAGGAAGCCCAGCACCTCGGTCTTGAAGGTGACGAGAAAGAAGGCGGGGGCGATCACGCCGGCCGCCCAAATGAACGCGCTCAGAATGTTGGCGATCTGGAACGGCAGCTCGCGCATCCGGAACATGCCGGCGACGACCGGCAGCACGGCGCGCACGGGGCCGAAGAAGTGGCCGAGGAACACGCCGAAAGCGCCGTATTTGTCGAAGAACTCCTCGGCCTGCGTTATGAGGTGGGGCCGGGTGCTGAACGGCCAGATCTTGTGCACGCTATCTTTGAAGTAGCGGCCGATCCAGAAGGAGACGGCGTAGCCGAGCGTGCCGCCTAGACCTGCCGCGATGATGGCGGGGGTGAGCACCGAGACCTCTATGCCGCTGGCAGCGAGCAGGGCCGCGATGCCTGCGAGAATGGCCGTGCCGGGTATCAGAAGGGAGAGGAAACAGAAGCTTTCGCCGAATGCGACGAGGAACGCGATCGGTGCCGCCCAGTTCTCGTGCTCTCTGACGAAAGTCACGATCGTGTCGACAACTGCCTCAAGTGCCATTGGCAAACGTCTTTCATGTCATGAGGGCCGGGCGAGGGGCTCGCGGCATGGAGGGCGGTTCGTGGCTCCCTATGTGGGGAGGAAATTCAGTTTGGCCAGGGTCAGGCCTTCTTGCAACGCCGATTGAGCTCGGCCTGCAGCTCGCGGCCCACTTCGCCCGCCAGCATGGCGCTGCGGGAAACCTGGGCGGGTGTCAGGCGCGTGCCCATGCTCGCCAGGCTTGTGCGCGCGGTGTCGGCCTCCAGCTTCCCGCGCTTCAGCTCGTCGCAGGAAAGCTCCTTCTTCTTGGTCTTGTAGGCGAACAGGCGCACGCCGGACGCGTAGGCCTCGGGCGTGGGGCTCTCGTGGACCCAGCTCCGGGATTTGTCGTCGACCATATGGCGCAGGGTGGCTTGCCGGCGGCTGATGCATTCGGGTGAGTCGTCCACGCAGCCGAGGCCCGCACGTGTCTCGATCTCCGGTCCCGCGCCGATTGCGCAGGCTCCCAGGGCCAATGCTCCCGCGACCACAGCCAAGTGCGCCGCAATTCGTGTGGCGGCGTGGCACATGCTCATTTCCGGCCTCTTGTGATCACTTGAGGGAGCCAATAGAAGGCAGCCGTGGCAGGGTCAAGGCAGTCTCCTGGCGCCCGAAGGGCCATATCCGGCGAGGCGAACCCGAGCGACATCAATTCTCAATCCGTTTCATGGAGTTGCTCAAATGGTGCATGGGGTGCGCGTGCATGCCGTCGGCGGTGCGGATCGTCTGACTTGGGAGCAAATCGAGGTTGGCGTGCCCGGCCCGGGACAGGTGCGAATCAAACAGCGCGCCGCCGGATTGAACTATATTGACGTATATCATCGCTCCGGTCTCTACCCGCTCGCCACTCTGCCGGCCGTGATCGGCATGGAGGGGGCGGGCGATGTGGTGGCGCTGGGGCCCGGCGTGACGTCGCTTTCGGTTGGGGATCGCGTTGCCTACGCGGGCGTGCTCGGGGGCTATGCCGAAGAGCGCCTGATCGACGCCGACCGGCTTGTGAAGCTCCCCGACGGGATCGCTTACGAGACGGCTGCGGCCATGATGCTGCAGGGCATGACGGTGCGCTATCTACTTAGGGAGACTTACAACGTCGGCCCCGGAACGGTGCTGCTGTTTCATGCTGCGGCGGGCGGCGTTGGGCTGATCGCCTGCCAATGGGCCCGTGCACTCGGCGCGACGCTGATCGGGACCGTCAGCACCGACGAGAAGGCGGAGCTGGCGCGTGCGCACGGCGCTGCCCATGTCATCAACACGTCGCGCGAGGATTTCGTGGCGCGCGTGCGCGAGATCACCGGCGGCGAAGGCTGCCACGTCGTTTACGACAGCATCGGCAAGGATACGTATCCGCGTTCGCTCGATTGTCTGCGCAGGAAAGGGCTTTGGGTAAGCTTCGGCAATGCCTCAGGCCCGGTGCCGCCGTTCGAGCTCACGGCGCTCAAGGGTTCGCTGTTCGCGACCCGGCCTTCGCTCATGGCCTATACGGCGACGCACGCGGAACTCGACGCAAACGCACAGGATCTGTTCCGGATGGTGCTGTCGGGTGTGGTGAAGATCTCGGTCAACCAGACGTTCGCGCTCAGGGATGCCGCCGACGCTCATCGCGCGCTCGAAGCGCGCAAGACGACAGGCTCCACTGTGCTCACAATCTAGCTACGGCTCTATCTGGGGGGATTCCAATGGCGCAAAAGCCGATCGACTTCTATTTCTGGCCCACACCGAACGGGCACAAGATCCGCATCATGCTGGAAGAGTGCGGGCTGCCCTATCGCATCAAGCCGGTGGACATCAACAAGGGCGATCAGTTCAAGCCCCGCTTCCTCGCGATCTCTCCCAACAACAAGATGCCGGCCATCGTCGATCCGGACGGCCCGGGCAAAGAGCCGATTTCGATCTTCGAGAGCGGGGCCATTCTCCAGTATCTCGGACGCAAGACCGGGAAGCTCTATCCGAAGGACGAGCGTGGCCGTGTGCTGGTGGACCAATGGCTGTTCTGGCAGGTGGGCGGTCTTGGTCCGATGGCCGGGCAGGCGCACCACTTCCGCCATTACGCGCCGAAGAAGGTCGCCTACGGCATCGAGCGCTACACCAAGGAAGTGACGCGGCTCTACGGCGTGCTCGACAAGAGGCTCAAGGGCCGCAGCTACATTGCCGACGACTATTCGATCGCCGACATCGCGTCCTATCCCTGGATGGTTCACTGGCAGCGGCAGGGCCAGAACATCGACGATTTTCCGCGCGTAAAGGCTTGGCTTGCGCGGCTTGCCGAGCGCGAGGCCGTGCAGCGCGGGCTTTCGAGCGCTCTTGCGTGACGTCTCCGTCAATCTTCCGGCATGGTTAGCCGGAGGTTACGGAATTCGTTAAACTTGAATTTCCCGGTGACCGGAAGTCACCCGATTGGCTCGAAACGAGTCGCCGGGAAAGGCGTTCTTTTCGAAACGCCTGTTCCCTCGTTTACCGCTTTTCATCGCAGTCGGACCTATCGTTATCGTCAAGAGGCCCACGTTCGCGGCTTTTGCGGCGGATCGGCAGGGGCTCGGAGTTCGACCGATAAGTGCTCAGAGGTAAACAGGAATGGCACGTTTTGATTTTTCGGCCGAGGACGTCGTAGACGGCTCGGCGCAGGTGGACGGGGCGGATGCCCTTTTCCAGCTGGGGCTCATGTATTGCGCGGGACGGGACGTGGAAATCGATCTGATCCAGGCGCACAAGTGGTTCAACATCGCCGCGCTACGCGGCAACCAGGCCGCCAAGAGCTATCGCCAGGAAATCTCGCGCGAGATGACCAAAAAGCAAATCGCGGCCGCCCAGAAGAGCGCCCGCGAGTGGCTTCAGCTTCACTAAGGTCGCTCCGCTTTCAGGCGGAACGACCTTTGCTGCTCATTTGATTCTTGCCGACGTGCTTCAGCTCACGTCGCCGGTTTCGAGACGCGATGCGTTCTGCACCGCCTTCTGCACCTTCTCGAAGGCGCGCACCTCGATCTGGCGAATACGCTCGCGCGAGACGCCGAACTCGCTGGAAAGCTCCTCGAGCGTGACCGGATCTTCCGCAAGGCGACGTGCTTCGAAGATGCGCCGCTCGCGGTCGTTCAGCGTCGAGAGGGCATCGCTGAGATAGGACTTGCGCCGTCCCATCTCCTCCGTTTCGACGAGCTGCTCCTCCTGGTCAGGGGTGTCGTCCACCAGCCAGTCCTGCCACTCGCCGGATTCGGAATCCGCGCGCACCGGAGCGTTCAGCGACGCATCGCCGCCGAGGCGCCGGTTCATCGAGACGACGTCTTCTTCCGACACGCCGAATTTCTTCGCGATCGACTTCACGTGCTCGGGCTTGAGATCGCCTTCCTCGAGCGCCTGGAGCTGGCTCTTGGCGCGGCGCAGATTGAAGAACAGCTTCTTCTGGGCCGCGGTGGTGCCCATCTTCACGAGGCTCCACGAGCGCAGGATGTACTCCTGGATCGAGGCGCGGATCCACCACATGGCATAGGTCGCCAAGCGGAAGCCGCGATCCGGCTCGAAGCGTTTGACCGCTTGCATCAGGCCGACGTTGCCCTCGGAGATGACCTCGCCGATCGGCAGGCCATAGCCGCGGTAGCCCATCGCGATGCGGGCGACGAGGCGAAGATGCGAAGTGATCAACTCCTGCGCCGCATCCGGATCACCGTTCTCGCGCCAACGCTTGGCCAGCATGTATTCCTGATCGGGCTCGAGCATCGGAAAACGGCGGATCTCCTCGAGATACCGAGAGAGGCCACCGGAGCCGCCAGCAATCGTCGGAAGAGTTTTTGTTGCCATTTGTCTCAAACGCTCTGGCCGGGTTGACCAGCCAGTTTACGCTCCCCATCTCAGGAACTGGAGACGCTGCCGTCTCCAGATCCGCTTTCCCTTCCGTTGGCGGAAGGGAGTTGTCTCGCGTTCTGCCGGGCGATCGACCGGCTTGTCCGCTTTGTCTTCTACGTCGTGTCTCAACGTTTAGATCGCTTAGGAGTTCGACACTCCGAACCTTAACGCAACCTTATCCCCGAATCCGTCTGCCGGGCTAATTACCGATTGGAAACGTTGCGCTTCGCCTTGCGTTTCGGCGCTTTTGGCGGTTCGGACAGTGTTGGTTTCAGGGCCGCATAAAGGGCTTCCATGTCGCTTGGTCGCGAACTTGTGAAGTGAAGCGGGCGGTGCGTGACCGGATGTTCGAAGCCCAGCTCCTCGGCGTGAAGCGCTTGGCGGCCTAGGTTTTCCAGTGCTTCTCCGGCTTTTTCCGGCAAGCGCCGCGTGCTCGATTTGAAGCCCGCGCCATAGACTGCATCGCCCATTACGGGATGGCCGATATGGGCGAGATGCACGCGGATTTGGTGAGTACGCCCGGTTTCGAGTGCGACCTTGAGCCGAGACGCCAAGGGCTTGCCGTCAGGTCCTGTAAAGGACTCCACCACCTCGTAATGCGTGACGGCGTGTCGGCCATGCTCTCCACGCAGAACGGCCATGCGTGTGCGGTTTGTCTGGCTGCGGCCGAGATTGGCATCGATGGTTCCGCTTTGGCGGAGGGGAGCGCCCCACACGAACGCTTCGTATGTGCGCACGAGCCGTCCATCGGCTCCGTGAGAGGCGAATTGCTCGGCGAGACCTTGATGCGCGACGTCGCTTTTGGCGACGACCAGGAGGCCGGATGTGTCCTTGTCGAGACGGTGGACGATGCCGGGCCGCCTTACGCCTCCGATCCCGGAGAGTTCGTCTCCGCAGTGGGCGATGAGGGCGTTGACGAGCGTGCCGCTCGCATGACCGGCAGCCGGGTGGACGACGAGGCCTGCGGGCTTGTCGATGACGAGTAGGTGCTTGTCCTCGTAGACTACGGCGAGCGGGAGCGCTTCGGGCGCCGGGCCTGCCGGTTCCGGTGGCGGGATCGTGATCTCGTAGCTCTGGCCGGGCCTCACTTTGGCGCCTGGATCTGTGGCGGTTCCTTGCGGACCTTGGACCTGCCCCTTGCGGATGAGAGCCTGTATGCGGGCGCGGCTCAGCCCTGCCAGGCTGTCAGCGAGAAAGCGGTCCAGCCGTGCGCCAGCAACGTCCTCGGAAACGGTGAGCGTGTGGGAGCCGCTGGGCGGGGCTACCGCCGCGCCTTCAGCTTCGTCGATCTCGCCTTCGTCGTCCAACTCGTCGTCTTGGTCGATCATCGGCTGAGGTCCTTGCGCTTTCGCGGCGTGCTTTTCTGTCGCCTTGGGACAGGGGAAGCTGTTAGACGTTCCGCTTGAATCCAGACGATGGGGGAGGCTCTGCGGGATGGCAGCGCGATACGGAAGGACATCGGCGGCATGACCCAGCCTGCGAGCGATCCGGCCGCCGGTGAGGCCGACGAAACGGCCGTGCGCAAGCGTACCGAGCGCCTCCTGGTTTTCATCGTGTCGTTTCTCGGCCTGCTCATCATTGCCGGACTTACGGCCGTCGTCCTTCGGATCATCTATCTCTCCTCGACGCCCTCGGCACCACGGGAGGCTCAGGAAGCCACTCAGGAGACTCCTGCGGCAGCGGCGCTCCCGTCACAGGACCGGCTCGATCTGCCGGCGGGCGCGGTCGTCAAGTCCGTCTCGTTAAGCGGGGATCGCCTTGCCGTCCACTACGAGGCGCCCTCTGGGGCCGGAATCGCGATTTTCGACCTTGCCAGCGGGGCCGTGGTGCGCCGCGTTGAGGTCTCCCCCGGGGCGGGCGGGCGCTAGGGCCGGTGCCGGCGCCCGCGCGGCCGTTTGGCTCATGGGGAATGTGCATTTGGGCGAAGTTCGTCCTTGATCGGCGGCCCGGCCTCTCCTATAGGTGGCGTCCTTCGGAGAGCAGCCCCGTTCGTCTAGTGGCCTAGGACACCAGCCTCTCACGTTGGTAACAGGGGTTCGAGTCCCCTACGGGGCGCCAAAATATCCTTATAATTCAATGCCGATTTCATCTGTAATAGCTTGTAATAGCTAAGTAAATCCATCTTGCAGATGGGTGGCCTTTTTCTTCAATGTTAGACCCGATGTTAGACCCGGCGTTAGACCCTGGCTTGGTTGAAGTGGGGTGGTTGGGGTAGGTGTGGGCATACCGTTTCGAGCGGGGTGCGCCATGTCCATTTCACTTCGAGAACGCTTCTCGGCCCTTCGGGCCACGGTTGAACAGAGAGCTCCGCCGGTCGTCACCGCGCGCGGCAAATCAAAACGCCTGCAACTCCGCATCCCCGATGAGCTGCTGCTGCAGCTTGCGGTGATCAAGATGGCGGAGGGCGGTTCAACCAATAAATTCTGTGAGGCTCAAATTGCTGAGGGCGCGGCGCGACGCATTGCGGAGCTTCGGGCCCGCTTCACCGTGGACACGTGGGACGCCATCGTTCAGGCCGCGCAAGCTGCGTGGCGCGAGAATGCTGTTGATTGATGGGCTGGTCTTGGTCGGGGTTTTGGGTAGCCTCGGCCTGGTCGCCATCTCAGCGCTGCTCAACTACCGCTTCGGGTTCCGCCTGGGCGGTACCGACGAAGTGGAACGGCAACTCTATGGGCTTGGGTTCGGCTTTGCAGACGTTGTGAAGGCCCTGATGCCATTCTGTTTCGCGCTGGCTCTGACGAAGAAGGATTGGGTGGCGGCCGTGGGCGCTGCCCTGTTCTTCGCGGTGGCCAGCGTGAGCTCGTTTTATGCGGGCATTGGCCTAGCCGCTGAGCACCGGCTGGCCAACGCCGGAGCCAACACCGGCATCCTGGACAACCGCAAAAACCTCCAGACCGAACAGAAGCGTCTGGAAACACGTTTAGAGACCATCGGACACCTCGGAACCCCTAAGGAGGTGGAAAACGCAATAGAGGCGGCATACGCGCAGCCCTACGCCGCTGGTCAGCGGACAGTGGGGGTGCATTCTGACCGCTGCCGCAAGAACATGGTGGCCACACGTGAGGCCTGCGCCGCGATCGCGGCTCTGAATGTGACGCTGGAACAGGCCCGTGAGGCCGAACAGGCGCGAAAGCGCCTTGATGATGTTCAAAACGCGCTGGGCGGGCTGGATTCCTCTGTGCAAAGCGTTGACCCGCAGCTGGATGTGATTGACCGGGTGTTCCGGTGGTTCGATGCTCCGCTTGAAGAGGCGGATATTCGGACGGGCTTGCTGCTTGGGCTTGGATTGCTACTCGAGCTGGGGAGTGGATTGGGGCTGTACACGGTGACGACGCCGTGGCGGCACCGTGAAGGGGATTTCAGAACGAAGATGACAATACTGGGCGATGCGGCCGTGTGGGCCGATGAGCGATTGCAGGTGGTGCAGGGTGGACGATTGACCGCCAACATGGTGTTCGCTGATTACGAGACGTGGTGCCGGGCACGGAACTATGTCGCCATGCGCGAGGGTGTGTTCGTGGACCAGCTTATGACGCTGGCCAACGAGGTGGGAATGCCTATGGAGCAAAGTGGCTCCAACCTTGAGTTCCGTGATGTGGGGTTGGGCCCGGTGTTGAGTTAGAGGCTTAGCTTAGTTTTGGTTTGCCGCTTTTGGCCGTAGTGCTCTGCACGAAGGCTCATGGCCTTTTTGTAAATGAGAACACTCACGGCCTCTGCCGCGTCCGCTGCATGGGTGAGTTGTTCCAACTGAATTGCGATCTGCTCCGCTTGGTCGGCTTGTCCGTCTTGCACGAGGGCGTCAAACTTGTTTTCCAGCCCAGCAATCAGGGCGCGGAGATAGCTCGTGCGCTTGGCAAAATCTTTGAAAATGGAATCGAGGCGTTGTGCCCGTTGAAGTGCTGTGAGCATGGCGCTCAGCGCGTGGGCGTGGAGTTGGGAAGGTGAAGCGGGAAATCCAAATGCTGGAGGGCAGCATCGATAATTTTGGATTGGCAATCGAGGCCGTGTTGGACCTGCGTTAGCAGGTCCTGATCAGCTGTATCGGATAATATGTCCGGTAGGTCCGTGCGGTCCCTCTCGATTTGGGCTTGCATGGCAAGGAGGGATTGCTTTTCGATCATGGTGGCATTGTGGCGTGCACAGACAGATATGTCTATACCCCCTTCCCTTTTTCCATCAATAATCGGCGAAGCCCAGTTCTGAAATTCTGGAAGATGTTTTGAAGAAAATGTTCCGTCCCTGTTCGGAAGAATGTTCTGTAGTGTTCTGTTCTATATATAGCGACTACCGATTATGCGTTCCTACTGCTACCGGTTATGCGTTTACCTGCTACCGATTATGCGCTCGTGCGCTACCGATTATGCGTTGAAGCGCGTTTACCTGCTACCGATTATGCGTTCACGTGCTACCGATTATGCGCTGGGTATCGGTTTGCTGGCGGATTTGCGCGGGTCGGGTGAACGGGTTTTGCTACCGTTTATGCGTTGGCATCGAGTAGATGGTGTCGCTACCGATTATGCGTTTCACACGCGCTTGTGGAACCACGCTTCCCTGCTACCGATTATGCGATGGTTTTGATAGGTATTGGTGTGAGGGATTGGCGGGTATTTGCGATTGATTACACACCGGCAGCTACCGTTCATGCGCTGGTGAAAGAGGTTATCGTGCTACCGATTATGCGCTGCGGCAGCCGATGTGCGCGGACGTGCTGACGGTCGAGGTCCGTTTGGTCGGCTAACTGTCAGAAGGAAAATGGGCGCTACCGATTATACGTGAGATCGCCAGTGATGGCGCCGGTCTGTGGCGGAGCACGATAATTCAATGGATTGGACGGCGCGATGCTACCGTTTATGCGTTCCACGCCGCAACGTGGAACAGCCATCTGCTACCGATTATGCGTTGTCGTTTTGAATGCTTTCAATCATTTGTGCGGAACGGCAAGCACCTCCGATGATCCTGGGTGGATGACGCATCCGTCTTCGTTGAGGAAGACGGGTAGCTTCGGGAACACTTCTTTGATCTCTGCAAGCTCCAGTGCGAGGTCGCGTTTGAAGTTGGTGAAGCGATTATAGCTCTTGCCCCATTGGTCCTTCAGGTTCTCCCAGGAGAGATGGACATCCTCTTTGGCGGTGTAGATGCGGTACCCCAGCCACCACATGAGGTCGATCTTGCGGGGGCTGTTGGAGAAGGCACGCATGGCGTGCGTACTGATTGGCAATGCGTGCTTGGAAAGCGATGTGAAGAACTCGTGGCTGAGTTTCAGTTCCGAGGGCCAGAGAGACCGCTGGTTTGGTTCTTCGCTGAACATTTCAACGGACATGGATGAGAACGGGCTGGCATTGAGGGTTTTTCCAATGCGTCCGTCCTTCCAGCCGATCTGCATTGTGCAGGCGGCGAGCGCATTGATCTGCTGTTTGAAGGACGTGATGGTTCCGTTCTTGCCGCCGGTCGGCGAATATCCGAGTGCGCGGATGAAGCCGCACAGCGTGTCCTCGATATGGATCACAGGTGAGTTGGTGCGGATGGCTTCGCTGCAGACGTGCATCATCATCATGCGGGCGCGGGTGCCATAGGGTACGGGTTGGTCGACCCAATTACCGTCGGGACCCATCAGGCGACCTGCGGTGACGGAGAGTTTCATGCGCCCCTGCTCTGCTTCCCATCGGCGCGTGTCATCCGGGAGCCTGTTGTAAGGCAACGAGCAGATAGCCAGAACGGAGTGGATATGGCGCAAGGAGTCGCGCGTGGGGGCGGGTGCTTCGGCGATGGCGTGGCTTATCTTGGCGCGACGGCGTTGGACGGCCGGCATGGCGGCAAGCGCGTCACGCTTCTTCTGCTCCGTCACGCACTGCCGGTAGATGGTTTCACGGAGGAAGCCAGAACCTTCAATGCGCGCGAGTAGGTCTGGGTCGCGTACCTCGTGGTTGATGAGCTGGGGCTGGAGCATTGTCATGCCCCCTTCTTTCGTTCGTACTCGTTAATTACGGCGCGTGCGATGGTGACGAATTGCGCGGCGCGAGGATTGGTTTCGGCTGATGTGAGTAAGCTGGCGCCGGTGAACTTATAGCCGCTGGCTTCTGCGGCTGCGCGCGCGCAACGTTCAAGGTGAGATGTCGATGGTGCGTTCGCCCGAACGGACGAACGAGCGAACGGACGAACGGACGAACGGGGGCTTGAGTTAGCCATTAATATCCCCTTTCAGCACCTCTCCGCTTTCGAGGATATCCACTTCTTTGATTTTCAGGCCACCGGCTTTGAGCAGCTCGAGGAAGACGCGTTTCTTGGTGATGCCCCGCTTAAAGGCGTCCTGGTGGATTTCGTGGATGACGTAAAGCGGAAGGTCGACCGAGTAGCGCCGCACCGGAGCGGGTCGTGCTCCCCTCACCTTCCCGCTAACGACGGGCAGCGGAGCTTCCACGGTTATCACCTGTTCGCGCTGTACCTGCTGTTGGGGTTGCGGATGGGGCTCTTGCTTGCTTTGCGGATAGACGTTGGTCGGAGTGTTGGTTTTAGCGGCGACTTCGCGTGCGGCAGCGATGGCTTTGGCAACCTCTTCCCGTTTTTTGCTCCCGAGCGAGAGCGTTTTGGGCGAGTCTTGCGCGGCGGTATTGGTGGTCATGCTGCGGCTTTCAGTTGTTGGGGTTCGAGGATTGCGCGGATTTCAGCGACGAGGCTGTCAATTTCGTTGATGGCCTTCGGGTCGGTGGTATTGGCGAGGTGGGGCATGGTTCCGCGCGAGAACGATTTGCTGTAGGCGGCTCGGCGGTAGATCAGCGTCTGGAAGCGGTTTAGGTCGCTGTCGTCTATCTGGCGGATGAGGTCCACTTCGTCTTTGCTGATGCTGCTGGGCACTTCGTTCAGGAGAATGAAGTGGTTCACCGGCTTTCCGATCGTCGCGGACACGTCCAACAGCTTGTCTGCCATTTTGTTGGCTTCGATGATGTCCGGCTCGCTGACCTTTGCAGGGGTAATGGTGAGGGTAGCGAAGGCTGCAATCATGATGGTGAGGTCGGTGAGCGCCCCTGCAAGGTCGATAAGCACGTAGTCGGTGGCGGTGGCGTAGAGATCACCGATATAGGTGTCGAGGTTGTCGGTGGGCCCCTTCTCTACAACGAGGTTGGGAATGGTGCGGGCCGTACGGCTGTCGGTGTACCAGCGCCAGATGGTTTCGGTTTGGTCAAAGTCGATGATGCGAACCTTTTCACCTGCGGAAAGGAGAGCACCTGCAATGGCGAGGCATGATGTGGATTTTCCGACGCCGCCTTTGGGTGAAGCGAAGGAGATGAATTTGGCGGTGGTGTCGTTGCTCATGTCGCAACAATGTGTACACGGAGCGAGCGCGTCAACGGAGGACGCCAAAATGATGTGCAGTTGCGTAGTGGGGGTGTTGCAAAATGAACGGGCGAACGCCCGAACGCCCGAACGGACGAACGGGGCAATTCCAGCATGAAACCGTGCTGAAAAGGATTGAAGCAGTGAGCAAGCGAACGCCCGAACGGATGAACGAACGAACGGGCGAACGCCCGAACGGACGAACGGAATTGGTTGTTTAAAGGGCGGATATCCGCAGGGTTTGGCGAGGGTGTGAAAACGAACGGGCGAACGGACGAACGGACGAACTAACGAACGCCCGAACGGGCGAACGGAAGAACGGAAGAACGCCCGAACGGACGAACGCCGAAAATAGTGGGGAAATGAAGCAGGAAATCATGGTGCCGAACGGACGAACGGGCGAACGGAAAGAGCGCGCGACACTCTTTGGCGGTGATGGTGCAAGGTGCAAAGCGAACGGACGAACGCCCGAACGAACGAACGGGCGTTCGCCCATTTTTCAGGCTGCCAGGAGCAGCCGGGCTGGTGATTTAGAAGGCATGGTTATGGTCTTGTGGGGAGCAGTGCGGAGCCACTTGAAGAGTGTGGGGCCTCTGTACCCGGCGTGCCAGACCAACCAGCAATAGCGTTGCTGTAGGATGCTGCGGGTTGCCTTGCGCGGGTCGCCGTAGGGATAGCAGGTACAATCATCAACCGCGTAGATGATTGCGGGCGGATGTGCTTCGAAGAATGGCGTACGTGTTGGGTGGCAGAGGCTTTGCACGGCAACGAGCATGGCAACCTTGCCTCCAGTTGTCTCGGTGAGTTCGATGGCGTGCTTGCAGAAGGCGTCTGCAAGGCCACGTCCATAAGGAGGATTGGTGATGATGTTGCGGGCCAGCGGCTCCCGCTCCACGAGGAAGTCGCGGCCGGATTGACCATAGCCGTAATCAATCAGATCCGTGGCCACCACGTTGTGGTGATGTTCGGTCAGCACCTTGGCGATATGGCCCTGCCCACAGGCGGGTTCCCAAATAGAACCATCGAAGTGTTCTGCGGAAAGCAGCGCGCGCGTTGCTTCTGGAGGAGTCGGATAGAATTCATAAGCGGCGCGGTTGGGATGGAATTGCCCCGAAGAAGGGAAGGGGCGTGCTCCTCGGTAGTTGTCGTTGGCGGTACGCGGATTGAAGAGAAGAACGGACACGGTTGAAGCTTTCATTAGTTTGTCTTGAGGCCAAGTAACATTTGGATGGCCAGCTCAATGTCCTGATGAACTTCGAGCAATTGTGCGTGGGTATCCAAACTGATGGAGAAGGATACGGTATCGTCAGCGTTCATGACCGCTGAGCTTTTGGTACTTGTGAGCCACGGTAGGGCGACAAGCCGCTGATGTGTTTCCTTGCTGATTGTGATGGTGGTGAAGTCGATGGGTTTCACATGGGGTGCTTTCCTTGGTGGATTGTGATGGTGACGTCGGGTAACGGGTCGAGGCCGTCGGGCTCCTGCTGCTCCACGGTCCAATGGCCGATGCCGGTTTTGACGATGGAGAAGTAGTCCAGCCCTGTTGATTGGCAGTAGTGTCCGATGTTGGCGATTAGGTCGCCTGCGGCTTCCTCCATGGTGAGGTCGGGTCCGGTTAGCTGGATGAAGAGGTCAAGGCATTGTTCGGCCGCACCGGCGCGTTCAAGGTTGGTCATGAGGGATAGCTTTCGTTGGAGAGGTGTTTGTTGAGGTAATCTGCGATTGCTTCGTTGATAAGCGACGAGATGCTGGTATCGCGGAGCGCAGACAGTATCTTCAGCTGGCGCCTTGTTTCAGCAACGTGGTTTTGCTCCACGTAGATACGGAGCTTCAAGGCGGGATGCTTGAGATCATTGGGGTGGGTCATTTACTCACCCCTTCCGCTACCGGCAGCTTTTCATCGAGAAGGGTGATGATCGCGGCGGGTAAGTATCCGCGCGGGTTATCATACCCTAGCGTTGCACTTTCTGGAATCTGCTCAACGCCATCCTTTTTGATGGAGTCTATTACCTCGTTATGGAGACCCCATTCGGAAGATTCGACGACGTAACCGGCTGTTTCAAGCACCTGCACGACGGTGCAGGTTTCTCGTTGCCCATCACCGTCACCAAATCCGAATTTGTCGAAAGCTTGCTCCCAATTCCAGTGATACTGGCCGCCGCAGGTTTGACAGGTGCAACTAGGCATTGGTGTTCTTTCCGCTGTTAATGCGGAAGTCTTTCACTTGACCGGTATGGTCGCAGGCACTGCACCTGCAGCCGGAATCATCATCCCAATCATGGTCGCCGGTCGCTTCGGTGCCATCGGCGCTGAGATACGCCAGTGTGGTGATGTCAACGAGAAGGTCTTCATCACTTCCGCACGTCGGGCAGGCCATGCTGAAGATGCTTTTTACGGTGTTATCCATCGTATCGGGTGTTGTCGTCATAATCGTAGGCCGGATTGTTGCTGTAATGGTCGTTGGCGAACCAGGTATCTATGGCGCGATCGAGGGCCGCCCCGCTCAATCCCCGAACCGGTAGTTCGGGGAAGAGCGTTTGCAGCGCCGCGCGGTCAGCGGGCGAGAGGAGCATTAGTTAGACTCCCCATCGGTGGTGGTTTCGCCGTTAGCTTTCGGTTCATCGACGCGGATGACGATTTTGCCGTCGCCCATTGGGAAGAGGTCAAGCATGACGTTCAGACCTTTGCTGTCGTCGTGCATCCAGGCTGCGCCGATGCGGGTCCAGAAACCTTTTCCGCCCTTCTTGCCTTCGCGAACGTGGAAGACGCCGTGGGTGGGTTTGCTACCTTTGGTTTGAGCCATTGTTGTAACTTTCAGTTGGTTGGTTTGTTCGAGGCTGCATCCATTGCGGCCTGTCGGGGTCACAAGCGCACAGCGGGAATGACGGCGGCTGGAAGGGGAGGGGCATCACCCGGCTGCACGCAGGAAGCTGGGGAGACCCCTTCCGGGCGACGGCCCGTGGGCGATAACCCCCGACGTGAAAGGGCGCATGGCGTGATGGCTCGCCTACCTCATGAACGTGGCAACGATGTTGATCTAGCTACCAACGCGAGGTGTTTGAGACGATGATGGCTAATGCGGTGAAGGGGATAGACTGACCGGGCGGACGCCGGTGCGCGAACTGCTAGGTGCTGGAGTTCACGCTTGATCAGTTACGGAAGGAATGCAGAGCGCTTTAGAAGCGGCTCAGCTTTAACATCGGCAAGCGAGAGCAGGTTCATGATGGAGGCTGGACCTAATCCAAGCTGCGCCAAGCGTAGGCGCTGCATCAGCCTTTCCGTCGCGTAGGTAAAGGCAAGGGGGCATTCTCGGAGTACATCTGCGGCGGAGTATTTGTATCCAAGCGCGTGGCAGACGGCGAGGATGTGAGGAAGCTTGTCCTGCATACTCTTGGTGGAGAGACCAAAGATGGCCGGGTACTTGAGCAAAATTGGTATGACTTCGTGAAGGGGCGAGCAGCAAAGTTCAGCGATGTCGTTTGCCGAGGCACGAATTGTTTCGGGGCGGTAACCGGTGATGCTTGGCCGCTTGAGGATGGTGGCGCGCCAAGTTTCGGTAGAGATGGCCAAGAGCGCGGCGGTGGCTTCGATGTTGCCGAGTATGGTCTGCGGGGCCATGGCCATGAGTTGCGGGGCGCGCTGCATGACTTTGAGGGCAGCAGAGAGTGGAATTCCAAAGGTTTCGGCGAATGCGTTGACCTTGGCTTGAAGCGTAAGGGCTGGCGTTGCCAGGAGCGATGGCATGCGGGTGGCAATTTTGGCGTAGGACTGGGGTGACAGGTCCAAGAGGGCTATTGCAGCTGTGATGTTGTCGGCAAGCGTGTCGGCATTGCTTGCGAGTAGCTGAATATTTCTGCGGAGCATGGCGGTCACGGAAGTTGGCTTCATGGCAAGACTGAAAGAGAGAGTTGCGATGAGGTTCTGCACACCGGCAGGAGTGGTGTTGGCGATGCGGTGATGTTTGAGCACCTTCTTGACATACCTCTTCCAAGGCATGCCGATGAGCGCGGCGTTGTCGGTGAACTGCGTTTGGACAGAGGAGGGGGAACGACGGAAGAAGGGTGGAATTGCTAGAAGGAACGGTTGAAGCGTCTTTGGCGAAAGGCTTAGTAAGCGCATCAGGCCAGCGACATTAGAGACGACGGTTTCGGTAGCGGCTTCTCCAAGCCGTGGGTCTATGCGGTAGGCGCATTCAAGGTCGGAAAGAGTAAGCGTGAACCCCAACCTTCGGTTCATTTCCGCGACTTGGTGGGCGAGCCGCTTGTGGTGGTGGCGTGGAATGGGTTTCACGAAGGCAGGTTATGCTGTGTTCTAGGACCGACCAACCGGAATGCCTTAAATAGAGGCTGTAATTACTGCTTCCGATTGAATAGCGACCCGCGATCGCTGTTGGCTTTGCGCCAAACATGGCACTTGGTTTTCTGCCAACCAGCGTTGCGCCCGGAGACGTAGGGCTGAGTTTTCAGCTTTGAGACGATTCCCTCCATCCCAAGCCCGTCGAGGCGGAATAGGAGAGCGACCGCATCCGCTTGTGCTTCGGAGTAGGCAAGTTCAGGGATTGCCCCTTTAGCGAGTAGCTTTTCCAACACTGCTCGCCGCTTCACAAGCGGTAGAGGCTTCATGTCCTTTCCGTTGAGCTCCAGCAGGTCGAAGCAAAAGCAGACAAGGCTATGGCTTTGTCCACTGACCAGGGCGCGGAAATCGGGAAGACCTTTGGCGTTGAGTGCGACGAACTCGGCATCGATGATGGCGGATTTCGTAGGAAGACGTGATAGCGGCTCGAGCATGGGCTTGAAGCGGGGCATCCACTTCCCATTCCGGGAGAAGATGTGGACGTCATCATCCTTTTTATGCAGCTGGGCGCGATAGCCATCCCATTTTATTTCGTGAAGTCGGTCATTCCCCTCAGGGGGCAATGACCGTTCGATGGGCTCGGAAGGCTTGATGAACTGGAACCTGCTCATAAACAAGCGTCGTCGTTTATGAGGGCAGGGTCAAGGTGTAAGTCCCGGCCGCCGTGGACCATCGGGGGGCGGCAGCCGGGTATAGACAGGAGAATGTGGCGCCGGTCCGCACAGTATTGCTTCGGCGGGGGAACACCCCATCAACAACATCGCCTTGCCGGCGCCACATGCGCGAGAATGGTCGTTCTTCATGCTGTCGGCAACGGGGAGATGAAATACCCTGTGCGTTTGATGCAAAAACCTCCAGCGCGGAGAAGGAGGCTGTGTTTGAAACATGTTTGGTGCCCACAGTGTATGCAACATGGCTTTTCGTGAACAGGGCAATGAGCGATGTAAGGAGGTATGTTCCGCTCGCTTGTAACCGTGATGATGACCTGTGCCACATTGGTAGCCTGCGGCGTAAGCACCTCCAATAGGTATGACTATTATCCTCTGACCATGGATGACTCCGTGATGGTGCGGGGGTGCGACGGGTATACGATCGGAACCATACGCGTTGATCGGAGCGATGGGTCGGCAATGACATGCTTCCCGCTCAAAGCGGGATGCAACGACACACGCGATGAAGGGTGTGGCGAGGGGAGGTTTAGTACAAGTTTCAAGGCGGGGAGGTCTGCAAGATGATTGCCGATGTGCCTCCATTCTACGTCCAGTTCTTGAAATCTCTGTTGGCACGGAAGCGTCATGAACGTGCAACCGGAGCGGTTCGACAACCAGTTGAGCCGGTTGCCGTGAAGCTGCTGCCGAAGCCCGATGTAAAACGATTGGAACAGCCCGCAACGGCGTTGCGCGCGTTGCCGCTTTTCGAAGAAGGACACGCGGATGTTCTTTCGCTTCCGGACAGGGACCACCTGCGGACCGTGGTGCCGGATTACGATCATATGGATTATGGTGATTAGCGTAATTCAGAAGGAGGAAGTCATGCCTGAACCGTTGGAGCGTGTTGCGCGGGCGCTGTGCAGCGCTGATGGCCATCCTGAGGACACGATGTTCGAAACCAAGCCAATGTGGGCGTCGTATGCTGGAGAAGCCGAACTCGTGCTGCGCAAACTTAAGGCGGAGGTTCTCGTTGATGCGTTAGCGTCTGTCATCGAGAACGAACAGGTGCCTGAATCGGTGCGAGAGAAATCCCGGAAAGCGTTGGCCCAATACCGGACAGGTAAAGTTTCTGGGCAAGTGCAGCAGCATTGCTAAGCGGTTGCGGAAAGCGCACAAGGGGTGATGCATTTGGAGGCAGTCCCGTGGCGAGGATGTAAGGTTCCCGATAAACTCCCGGCAAAAAGATTGTTTGCCCGTGCTCCGCAGGTTGGTTTCCATCGTATTCATACTGCCTTCGCTGGCAGCGGCCTCATGGCTCGCCGGGCATTCCGGGGGTACGCCGGGGCAACCATCTGATGCCTGCATGGGAGGCACATTCCGTATCAACGATAATGGAAGCCCGCAAATCTGCGTCGATCGCTAGCCCGTACCGTTGCAACAGCGTTGCTGGCGCTGGCTGCTGCATGGGGGAACGCGCAAGCGGGTGATTGGGGTGATCTGGCCATTGTTTCCGGCACGCTGGGAAACCAATCCCACCGCGTCTGCGTCGGTGCGCCTGATGCCGGACGACCGGCGGATTTCGGATGCCCGACGCATTCCATGTATGTCACGAGCGGCGGTTTGGTGGGCATCAATACGAATAATCCCAATGCCAACCTTGACGTTTACGGCACCATCAGCGCCACCAACTTCGTAGGGGATGGTTCCGGGCTTTCCGGCGTCGTAGCCGGTGCGACGGACCGCATAGTCAGCGGGACGAACGCTGCCACGCGCATGGTCGCCATCAGCAGCACCGGTTACATCAGCATCACGCAAGCGGGTGCGAACAGCGGCTGGTTCAGCCCGTACACCGGGCTGGTGACGTTGGGCGTTAGCGCAACGGGCCCAATTAGCGGAACCAATGGCTACTTCAGCGGGCCGGTGGGCATTGGCACATTTCCCACGACAAACATGTTGACCGTAAATGGAGCGTCTGCCTTTTACCCCCTTGGAATGACGGCTGCTGCGTCGCTCATCCTTCAGGGTGATACTTATCAAGGCATTTCTGACGTCATCCGGTTTCGTCAAGGCACGGCCGCCGGAGGCGGAATCGCATTTACGTTTTTCGACGAACCCTACCCGCCGCTGTTCTTGAAGCGGAACACACCTTCAAAAGTGTCTGTCGGTATTGGTACGGCCACTCCAACGGCAACATTGGATGTGCGCGGTACGGTATCCGCGTCCGATGCCGTTCAGCTGGGCAGCAGCAGCCTTGCCTGCTCTGCTGGGATTGCCGGGGCATTGCGCTATGCAAGCGGCAACATTCAGTTCTGCAACGGTGTCAGTTGGGGTAACCTCGTGGGTGCGGCCGATGCCATGGGTGACCGCATCGTGTCTGGCAGCACCAATGCAATTGCGCATCAAGATCGCAGCTTGACCATCAGTACGGCCGGTTCGCAGCGGATGGTGGTGGGTGAGAACGGCAATGTGGGTATGGGGACGAGTGCGCCTGCTGCCGCTCTGCATATATCGGGAAGTGGATATCCACTTCTGCGCTTGGAGCGCATCGGTTCGCACCCAGCACTTGAGTTGAGCAACGGAACGTCCACGACTGGTATCTACTTCCGAACCACGGGCGTGTCGCGTTTCGGGATCAATGTGCCTGGGGCTGGAGATGCTTTTGTCATAGAGACGCCGAGTGGCAATGTTGGTATCAGCAAAACACTACCGCTGGCCAAGCTTGATGTTGCCGGAACCATTTCAGCCAGCGATGCCATACAGGTTGGAACGAGCACCCTCACATGCGGAGCAGGCATACCTGGTGCCATTCGTTATAGCGGCAGCGCGCTCCAGTATTGCAACGGTGCAAGCTGGACGACACTCGGAACTAGCGCGGGCGTTACCGGTACAGGCAGCGCAACGGCGGTGGCATTTTGGGGTAGCGCAAACGGGCTGACTTACAGCGATGGGTTCTATTGGAACGATGTAAGCAAGCGGTTGGGTATCGGCACGAACCTGCCGGACTGGCCGCTACACATCAGCACGACGTTCCCGATAGTGAAGCTTGATCGTGCTGCCTCTGGCGCCAGCAACGGGGGCCTGTTCTGGTCGGAAAACGGTTCGGACCGTTGGAAGGTCGTCAGTTACAATGGCGCCTTCGCCCAGAACGATCTTCGTAACGCCATCGCATTCCTTCAGGCAGCCGATCGGAACGGTAATCCGCTCAACCTCTATCGTCTGACTATCAATGATAGTGGCAACGTGGGCATCAATACCGCGTCGCAAACCGCGACGCTGCAGGTTAGTGGTAGTTTTATTGTTTCCTCGACCGATACTGGGATTTCTCCGAGCCTTTATGTGAGCACAAGCGGGCGCGTGGGGATTCGAACCATGAGCCCGCAAGGTCATCTGCACATTGCGACCGATGATGCGACTTCTTCGCTTTATCTTTCCCGTGCCGGCGACCTTACCAGCGCGATTAGCTTTGAGAGTTCGCTCGGAAACTCGTTGGTTGCCGGGGGCGGTTCCGCCGGAAACCTCCGTTTTTTCAGCGCAGGCGCCCAACGGATGGTGTTGTCGGCTGCCGGTAATGTGGGGATTGGAGCTGCGCTTCTTCCTGCTGTCAGCCTGAGTGTGGTTGGCGAGGTGCAAGTGAGTAACAGTGGCGTCGCTTGTAGCGCTACCGCACGCGGAGCTATCCGCTACACCCAAAGTGGTGGGGTTCTTAGCTACTGTAACGGCACCATATGGACAACGCTTGGTGCTGCTGGTGGTGGGCAGGAAGACCGCATCGTTTCCGGCACCACCAACGCCATCGCTTGGCAAGACCGCAGCCTGACCATCACCACTGCTGGCACCCAGCAGATGATTGTGGGCGAGAACGGTCGGGTTGGAATTGGAACAGATACACCCCTAGCGAAAGTGCATATCATCAATGATGGGAACGGTGCGGTATGGGTAACGTCTGCGAATGGTGCCAACTATAGTACCCTGAACTTTGGCGTGAACACGACCAGCGGCCTTACGTGGTTCAACAGTACGGGAGTTGGTACTGGTTCCGTCAATCCCATTGGCTTTGGCTTGGGTGGTAGTGAGAGATTCCGTATTTCCAGCGCATCAATCTCAACCACTGTGCCGCTGATTGTTAGCGGAACCATTTCTGCCAGCGATGCCATTCAGGTTGGAACGAGTACGTTAGCGTGCGGCGCGGGGGTTCCTGGCGCGATACGCTACAACGGCGGCTTGCTGCAATACTGCAATGGCACCTCGTGGACGACGCTGGGAACGAGTGCGGGTGTTACCGGTACTGGTAGTGCAACGGCGGTTGCATTCTGGAACGGCAGTAACGCGCTGACTTACGATGATGGCTTCTATTACAATCCAACCAGTAATTTCTTGGGGGTAGGCACCAACCTTCCGCAGGCGCCGCTGCACATTTCCAGCACCGGCGGCAACAACTCGGCGTTGGTGCTGACCGATTCCGACGCGGCGGCTAACCGTAAGCACGCCCGCTTTTACAATAACAACGGCAAGTTCTTCTTGGATGTTCCAAACGATGCCTATGCCGGTGTGACCCTTGTTCCGATGGTCGTGGACCTTGGTACGGGGAATGTCGGTGTTGGGATTATGACTGGTGCCATGGCCACGGCCACGCCTACGGCGACGCTGCAGGTGAGTGGCAGCTTCATCGTTTCCACGACAGGTCAGAATACAACGCCTACGTTATGGGTTGGTGTCGACAGCAATGTGGGGATGGGGACAAGCTCTCCTATGGCCACATTGGATATTCGAGGGGCGAACACGACAAAACTCAACTATACGGATGGTGACAGCTTAGGTGCCGGGTTGGTTCTGCGGGATACCTTGCCGAACTCGCAAAGCGGTGGACAGATTTTGTTTGGTTCGCAGCAAGGGCTATACGCGGGTATCAAGGGCGAGTTGCGCAGTGGTTCCGGCCCAGCGGGGAACATAAATTTCCAGACCCGGAGCACGACGGGCAATATCTACCGCCGCATGGTTGTGTTTTATGATGGCAAAGTGGGGATCGGTGTTTCTGACACCACCAACGTCATTGCGACGACATTGCTGGTTTCCGGAACATTTGCGGTATCTAACAGCGGCTTGGATGGAACTGGCGCAGCTTTGTTCGTTGGAACGAACAACCGCGTGGGTATCGGTACAAGTGCCCCAACCGCAAGCCTGACGGTTGTGGGCGAAGCGCAGGTTGGCAGTAGCGGCGCGGCGTGTGTGACCTCCACCAATGCCGGTGCCATCCGTTACCTTGGTGGTACGCTCTACTACTGTAATGCCTCCAACACGTGGACGGCCCTTGGCACCAGCAGTGGTGTGACCGGCACCGGCAGCGCCACGGCGGTTGCCTTCTGGAGCGGGCCGAGTGCGCTTTCTTACAGTGATGGCTTCTATTGGGATGACACCAACAAGCGGTTGGGTGTTGGAACCAATGTCCCGTCGCAAAGCATCCATGTGGTGGGGCAGTTGCGGATAGACCGCGATAGGAACCAGCTGGCCTTGCATAGTGCCAGCGGTGTGGCGATGGCATCTCTGGAAGGCATTGTAGACGCATCGACCGGCGGCGCTTTGATCTTCAACCCAAAGAATATCGCTGGGTCGTTCACGGAGCGCGCGCGTATCGACAGTGCTGGAAATTTTGGCATCGCAACGCAGTCTCCAACCGCTACGCTGCAGGTGAGCGGCACCTTCACGGTTTCCACTAGCGCACAGAATGCAGCCTCTCCGAGCTTCTATATAGATGGTAACGGCCGTGTGGGTGTCGGCACCAATGCGCCTGGTACGGTCTTTAGCGTTGAAAGCGCGATTGACCATTCCGGCAGCACTGCAAACACGTCCAGCTATCCGTTCCGTGTTGGGCAGACCGGTAGTGGTTCTGTTTTGATGGGTCGCTATGGCGGCCAGCCTGCCATCCAAGGAGCAGGGTCCGGGACAAGCTACCGCCTATTGTTGAACCCCGGCAACGGTAACGTGGGTATCAGCAAGACCGTCCCGTTGGCCAAGCTGGATGTGAACGGCACAATTTCGGCGAGTGACGCCATTCAGTTGGGCCAAAACACAATTGCGTGCGGCACGCAGGTCTCGGGCTCAATCCGCTACAACACGGTCAGCAACACAGTCCAGTTCTGCAACGGCACAGCTTGGACAAGCCTAGCCAGTGGCACCACAGGTGCATCGGCGCTCAGCGTCCTTTCGGATGTTGAACTGACCAATCTCGCAGGCCGGGATTACCTTCGTTACGACAACGCCACCAGCAAGTGGGTGAACATCTCGGAAAGTGTTGTGATGAGTACGACCACCATGGTGCCGAATTGGCCGGATGCTATCCTTTGCACAAGCAGCGGCAATATCATCAATATGGTGATTAACAGCGTTGCGATGCCGGGAGGAAGCGTTAGCTACAGGTATTCTCAAAACCCTGCATCAGCGAACGATTATTTGATAACTTTTGCTTCTAACGGATACTACAGCTCGCACTCGAACATGGCTTCATTCGATTGCATCGGCAAATCAATTGCTACGTTGTATTCCGAAGGCAAAGCCTTCAACTTCATCGGCAATGCGGCCACAAGCGGAGGCGCCCTTGGTGACCGCATCACCAGTGGTACGTTGGCCATGACCGCCAACAGCGATACCGGTATCGTCAGCCTCTCAATCAATGGCACCGTGTGGGGCTACCTTGGCAACGCCGCAAGCTACCTGCCGACAATTACTGCCAACCGCGTAAGCGCGACGAACATCTCCGGTACGCTCATTCAGGTCGCGGACAACGGTGCTGCATGTTCCAGTGGGATGTCCGGTTCGGTCCGCTTCAGCACAGTCAGCGATACCTTGCAGGTTTGTACGGGTAATGGCTGGAAGAGCCTCGTAAGCAGTACCGCAGTGGCATTGGGCGCTGCAGAATGCCGCGTGTGCATCACCGAGACGACGAATGACGCTAATACAAGTTGTTCGGCGTACTCTTCGATGGATGCATTACAGGAAACTGTAGATGCGTACTATGCGAACAATGGTGGCAACGGTGCGAGCAACGTCTTCTCGAGCTTTAAGATTGGTCTCCAGTGCCGTGGCGGTATCATAAGTGGAAGTTCGGCATTGGGCGACCGCATCACCAGCGGCACGCTGCCCTATGCTATGACGCTTAACAGCGCGACGGGCATTGTCAGTCTCAGCAGCGCCGCTACGACATGGGGTTATCTAGGCAGTGTTGCGAGCTACCTCCCGACCTTCAGCAGCACGAACATCTCCGCCAGCAGCGCCATCCAAGTCGGCTCCAACAGCCTCACGTGCAACAGCGGCATCTCGGGCACTCTTCGCTACAGCCAAGTTTCCAGCACCATGGAGTACTGCAACAGCACCGCGTGGGTGAGTATGGGGTCGAGTGCAACGGACGCCATCAGTTTCAGGGCGCAAAACGCCAGCACGCAAACGGTTGCTGTCAGTACGTACGAGAAGATGCTCCTCGGAAACGAGAATTTTGATACAAATAACAACTTTGCATCCGGCAGGTTTACCGCGACAGTGCCCGGAACATATTATTTCTCGGCGATCGTGGCCTGCAAAACGACCACAGGCGGATGCAATGGCCAGCTGTACGTGAATGGGTCTGCCGTTCTCACTGGTTCATTTTCATCGAGCGCAAACGACAACAATTCGACAGTGAGCGGGCTCCTCCGTCTGAATATTGGAGACTACGTCGAACTCTGGGGACGCAACGCCGGTGCAACGACGATGAGCACCGGAACATACTTACAAGGCTTTTTGGTTGGCCCGCAAGCGGGCGGCGGTGGCGGGGCCAGTGCTCTCTCCGGCCTTTCTGACGTCAACACCTCGGGCGCCACCACCGGTAGCATCATCGCGTATAACGGAAGCAACTGGGTGGTGAGCAGTACGGCTGCTGCGGGGATGTCGGCTCTTGCCAGTCTGACTGACGTCACCCTCACCAATCTCGCAGGCCGGGATTACCTGCGCTACGACAACGCCACCAGCAAATGGGTGAACATCTCCGAGTCCGCCGTGATGAGCACGACGACGATGGTGGATGGTTGGCCGGATGCGATCAGATGCACGTCAGCCACTTACGGAGAGCTGGTGTTTTACCACAGCATCTTGGATACTCCCGGATCGGGGTACCGACACTACAGGTTTTTGCAGAACCCAACGTCGTCACTCGACTTCAACATTGCATTCAACGCAGCATCGAAAGCGTATGCCTCCCACGTGAATGGCAGCACGTTCGACTGTGTGTCGAACGCGTGGTCCATTTCCCAGCTTTATGCCCAAGGCCGCGCCTTCAACTTCATAGGCAATGCCAACGGCAGCGGTACCGCCCTCGGCGATCGGATCACCAGCGGCACGCTGGCCATGGTGGCGAACAGCGACACGAGCTACGTCAGCCTGAGCACGGCAGGTACGACGTGGGGCTATTTTGGAAATGCGGGGAGTTTCCTTCCTGCCGTGACGGCGAACAAGGTGAGCAGCACCAATGTCAGTGCCACTTACCTGCAGTTGAGCAGCCCGACTACAGTTCTGTCCTGTAATGCAGGCCTCACGGGCTCCATGCGGTACACATCCGGCACCATGCAAGTCTGCGATGGTAGTAACTGGGGCAATATTGGACTTGGCGTTCCCACCGGCACTATTGCGGCTTTTGCGGCGAGCTCTTGCCCGAACGGTTGGGCGGAATACACCGCTGCGCGCGGCCGCTTCCTGCGTGGCATCGATAATGGCGCGGGCATTGATCCTGCTGGCACGCGGGCTGCTGGCAACCAACAGGCTGATGCCATGCAGCAGATTACCGGTTCGGTGGGGTTCAACCGTACGGCGGGTAGTATCTTCTCCGGTGCATTCGCAACGGCTGCACAAGGCTCTGCAGGCGCCAGCCCTGGGAGTAGCGCGGCGGGTGGATTGAGCTTTGACAGTGCCAACTCCCCAGGCGCGCGTACGTCAACTGAAACACGCCCGTCTAACGTGGCGGTGACATTTTGCGTCTATGCGGGCTTCCAGAGTGCTCCAGGGCAAACCATCCTCACCACCCTTGCCAGCCTTACCGATGTCAGCATCGCAGGCGCGACCACCGGGCAAGTTCTGGCCTATAATGGGGCCAGTTGGGTGCCCAGCACCACCAGCGGTGGTGGTGGCAATGCCCTCGGCGACCGCATCACCAGCGGCACCCACGCCGTCACGGCGAACACCAACAGCGGGTATGTAAGCCTCTCTACGAACGGAACGGATTGGGGGTACTTGAGTGGCGGAATCAGTTACTTGCCGAATATCACCGCCAGCAAGGTGAGCGCCACTAATATTTCGGCAACCTATATCCAGCTCAACAGCCCTACGACGGTGTTGACGTGCAATGCCGGCCTTACGGGCTCGATGCGCTACACCAGCGGCACCATGCAAGTGTGCGATGGCTCCAACTGGGGTAACATTGGCATCGGCGTCCCTACCGGCACGATTAGCGCCTTTCAAGCCACAAGCTGCCCGGCGGGCTGGTCCGAGTATCAGGCTGCACGCGGCCGCTTCCTCCGGGGTTATGACAACAACGCGGGGGTTGACCCCGACGGCAACCGGACGCCGGGTGCGACCCAGAACGATGCCTTCCAAGGGCACTTCCATACTATTGATGGCGGCGGGTCTAACATCGCATGGAGAGCAAGTGGTGGGAACGGGGCTTATCCTGGAGGAACAAACCTTATCGGGGCAGGGGTGGGTAACCCCATCACCGATGGCACCAACGGTACGCCGCGTGTCGATGCTGAAACGCGTCCGAAGAACGTGGCGGTCATCTTCTGTACATATCAGGGCTTCCAGAGTGCTCCAGGGCAAACCATCCTCACCACATTGGCGAGCCTGACGGATGTAAGCGTTGCAGGTGTCACCACCGGGCAAGTGCTGACCTACAGCGGAGGTACTTGGATAGCGAGCAATACAACGGGTGGAGGTGGATCCACTCCGGCAGGTGGGGCGGGAGATATTCAATTCAATAACGGGAGCGCACTGGCTGCCGATACCGGGCAACTGTACTGGGATGCGACGAACAACCGATTGGGCGTGGGTACATCAGCACCCGTAACTTCGCTCGAGGTGAAAGGAACATTCCTAGTGAGTGCAAGCACCACGCCAACATCGGCGCCGAGTCTATACATAAATAGTGCTGGACTTGTCGGGATAGGAAGTGCTCCGTCTTCGAACGTAGGCGTTTACATCAATTCGGTGACGACAGCGGGTACGGCAGTCTATGGATTGAGGACGAATCTTTCCATTGAGCCGGTGACGGCTCCCGCTGCGAGCCAAGCATATCGTGGGCAGTATACCTACGCGGCCTACAATTCAGCGCAGACGGCTGCGAACGGAACGATCCGCGGTGGCGAATTCTATAGCTACAAGACCGGTACCGGAAGCGTGTCGGCAACCTATGGCGTCATGGCATATTCGTCTGCGCGTGGCGGAGGCGGTTTGTCGACTAGTGTCTGGGGCCTCTATGGGTTTGCGAACGTCAGTGATTCTGCATCCACGGGAAATGCCTACGGAACGGCGGGATTGACCTATGATTATACCGGGGCTGGAAGTGGCGGCGGGATTACCAACGCATACAGCTTCTATGCGGCTGGCAGCTCGGCTGCGGGAAACATCGCGAACTACTACGGGCTTTATATTTCTAATTTTGGCGGCATAGACCCGTCCGGTAGCTTTTTTGGCGTGTATGTGGCTGACCCTGCCATGAGCAACTACTTCGGTGGCAACATCGGTATAGGGGTTCTCGCGCCCAACGCGAAACTCGATGTGGCGGGAACGATCTCGGCGAGTGACGCCATCCAGGTGGGTGCGAGCAGCCTCACCTGCGGAGCAGGCATTCCCGGCGCGCTGCGCTATAACAGCGGCAATATGGAGTTCTGCAATGGATCGACATGGATCTCGATGGCAGGTGCTGCGACCTCTGCGGTGAGCAGCACCGGCGCCATCCAGTTCAATGCAAACGGGTCTTCGTTTGGCGGCGACACTGCCAATCTGTTCTGGAACAACGCCACCAAACGTCTGGGTATCGGGACGGCAACACCTTCTTATCCCTTGGATGTGAACGGCGTCGTACAGGCCACAAGCTTCTTCCAGAGTTCAGACAGGACGCTGAAGGACAACATCGTACAGCTTGAGTCGGGCTTGGCGACAATTGAAAGACTCAAGCCCGTGACGTTCGACTGGAAGAAGGATGGCAAGCACGCGGTCGGCCTCATCGCGCAGGATGTCATGAAGGTCATCCCGACCGCTGTGACGTCGAACACTGAAGGTGTCTACGCCGTCGATTACACCCAAACCATTCCGTTCCTGATCAAAGGCATGCAGGAACTCAAGGCCGACAACGATAACGAACTCCGGAATCTAAAATCGGATAACGACGTGTTGAAGGCCGAGATCGCAAAGCTATTGCGCGACAATCAGGCGATCATGAAACGTCTCGACGCCTTGGAGCGGCGGACTGGAACAAGGGGACGTTGATCGGTGAAAGGCATTGGTCTGGCGCTTTTGATGATGCTCCCGTTGGGAGCATTGGCGCAGACCGTCGATAGCTCATCCTCTACCGGCCTGACCTTTGCCACCGGCACATCTTCACCCACCACCGAACGCATGCGCATTACGCCGACCGGCAACGTGGGCATCTCCACGACCACGCCGACGCACAAGCTTGAGGTGAGGGGAGGCGTGAGCGCCACGGCGGTCTACAGCGGCAGCCTTCTGAAAGGCATGCCGATCGGCGTCATCCTGCCGTGGCACAAGAATATGACGGGTGTTGGCGCACTGCCTGAAGGCTGGTTGGAGTGCAACGGGCAGACGATCAGCGATGCGGACTCGCCCATGAACGGGCAGGCCGTTCCTAACCTGAACGACCAAGTATATGCCGGCGGACGCGGGTATTACATCCGGGGCGGAAGCACGTCGGGCAATACCAACGCATCAACGTATTTCAGCGGAAACGCCAACAAGTACAACTTCAGCTACACCGGGAGCAACTATTACGGCATCAACTATGGCCGTGTCCTGAGTTCCGAGAACGGAACGACCAGCAACTTCAGCTCATCGTCGAACAACCTGGGACTTGGGTACTTCCAGGTCGCGGCCATGACGGTGGTGTACATCATGAAAGTGAAATGATGTGATGTGCTCCCTGCGCCATATGCAGTTTGCATTGATCATTGCGACGATGATGTTGTCCGAATCTGCTGCAGCGCAGCAGGTCAGCACGGTCGGCAGCACCGCTTCCGCCGGTATCACGATGGCCGTGGGGGCAAGTTCGACGACGACAGAGCGCGTGCGCATCACGCAAACGGGCAACGTCGGGGTGGGGCTTACGAACCCCAGCCGCAAGCTGGAGGTCAGCGGGACCATCAGTGCGAGCACGGTTTATTCCGGCGGGGGATTGGTTGGCGTACCGGTGGGCGTGATTGTGCCGTGGCACAAGAGCATGTCCAACGTGCCGACCTTACCGCCGCAATGGGTGGAGTGTAACGGACAGACGATCAGCGACGCGCAATCGCCCATGAACGGGCAGACCCTCCCGAACCTGAACGGCCAGGTTTATGGGGGCGGCCGCGGATATTATTTGCGTGGAGGGGTGACGTCTGGAGGTTTCAACAACTCGAGCTACGTCACCAGTAACGCCGCCAAATATCAATTCGGAACGGGAAGCGGCACCTATTACGGCATTGGCTACGGCGAAATCAATAACACCGAGAGCGGGAACGTAGCTTCGTACAGCACGACCGATAGCACGCTTGGCGCGGCGCGATTCCAAGTGGCTGCGATGACCATGGTATACATTATCAAGATCAAGAACTGAAGGGGCAGGGGAAGATGGCTTTCGGTTCGCGAGTTCGGATGATTGGTGTTCTAGCATGTGGACTAACATCATCGGTCCATGCGGCCACGCTCGAGTCAACATCATCTGCCGGAATGCGTTTCGGGGCTTCCGTGACCTCTCCGACGGCAACCCATATGGTCGTGCGACAGGATGGAAAGGTTGGGGTTGAGGTTGTCACCCCAACAACCGAGTTGGAGGTGAACGGGGCGGTCAGCGGCAGCGCGGTGTTTTCGCAAGGGGTTTTGCTGACGGTACCTTTGGGTGTCATCATGCCGTGGCACAAAAGCCTGAGTGGAGTGCCTGCTTTGCCTGGTGGTTGGGTGGAATGCAACGGACAGACGATCAGTGATGCACAATCCCCCTTGAACGGCCAAACAGTGCCGAACTTAAATGGGCAGGTCTATGCCGGCGGGCGCGGTTACTACCTGCGGGGCGGGAACACCTCCGGAAACTTCAATAGCTCTTCGTATCTCACCGGAAACGGCAGCATGTACCGGTTCGGTACAACGTCGGGTTCGTATTATGGTATCGGGTATTCGGTATTTACCGACATGGAGTTGGGTAACCAAGTCAGCTACAGCGGTAGTGACAATGACTTGGGCGGCCCCAACCCGATTCAGGTTGCTGCGATGACGGTGGTCTACATCATCAAGATCAAATGACAGACTTAGTAATGATAAAGGGCCGCATGGCGGCCCGTTTCATGTCCTCCAGTTACTTTCCGTCTCCGACCTTCAGCACCGTCTTGGTCACCGTATAGGGTAAGCATCCGGTGAAGGCCACCTAACAACCTGCCCTCATGTCTGTGATCGTACCGGAGCTAACACCGGTGCTAGGACCGGTCCTAACACCGGTACGAAAGACAAATCATGCAGCCAGAAGTGACGGTAATCACGGGTGTTGAGCGCCGCCGGATATGGACCGAGGATCAAAAACGAGAAGTTCTTGAAGATGCTTTTGCTCCAGGAGCCTGTGTAGAGCATGTAGCCAAACGTAGGGTGTTGATGCCCCGCCACAAGGCCTTGCTCAAGTGGTTGTTACGCCAGATGCGCTCGCTACAGCCGTTCCGGAGAAGGCGATTGAAATCATTCTCGCCCAAAAGGGGAGCATTCACATCCCAGTTAGTGCACCCGCCGATCTCGCCACCGCAGTTATCAAGGCAACGCTCGGCCGATGATCCCCGTCCCGCGCGATTCCCGAGTTTGGCTAGCCCTAGGTCATACCGACATGCGTCGAGGTATGAATAGCCTTGGCCTGCATGTTCAGGAAATCCTCAAACGCAACCCGAATGGCGGAGACATCTTCGTCTTCCGCGGAAGGCGAGGCGACCAGATCAAGATCATCTGGCACGACGGGCTGGGGATGTCGCTTTACGCCAAGCGGCTTGAACGAGGCAGGTTCATCTGGCCGACGCCGGTTGACGGCACCGTTTCCATTTCTTCCTCCCAACTCGGATACATGCTGGACGGCATTGATTGGCGAAATCCTCAATACACGTTCCGGCCTGAGTATGTTGGATAAGTGATTGAGTTATAAACATATTTTACACAAAAAGTGTGACGCACAGATGGAGATGTGCTTCGATTCCGAAATGCAGCCGCACTGGTTTCCCGCATTGCTTGAAGAGCTGAAGGCTGCTGAAGCGGCCACCCCAAAACCAACGGTGCAGTTGACCGAGACCGAAAAGCAGATCGCCTATTACCGCAACGTTGCAGAGTACATCCAAGGGATGGCTGAGGAGCAGGAAGAACACATCCACTTGCTGGTCGATGAACTGACAAAGGCGAAGGAGGAGAACGCCAAGAAGGATGCCGATATCGAGCAGCTGAAGATGACAATTGCCAAACAGCAGCGGGAGATCTTCGGAGCGAGTTCGGAGCATGGCAGCCGTCTCGGCGATCAGCCTGATGTGACACAGTCGGAGCCTGCCGCCCTTGACGACTGCGCGCCCAGTGAAACGCCTATCATTATTGATGTCCCCAAACAGGTGGCGGTCGAACGCAGGAAGCCTTCGCGGAAACCGTTCCCCGCACATTTCCCCCGCGAGCGCGTTGTGGTCGCCAGTCTTTCGTTCTGCGAGTGCTGTGGTGGCACGCATCTGAGAAAGCTAGGTGAGGACATCACCGAAACGCTTGAGGTGATTCCGGAAACCTACAAGGTCATCCAGACGGTGCGTGAGAAGTTCTCATGCCGTGATTGTGAGAAGATTGGCCAACCGCCGGCGCCATTCCATGCCATACCCCGCGGTCGTGTCGGGCCTAAGCTTCTGGCTAAGATCCTGTTCGATAAATATGGCCAGCATCAGCCGTTGAATCGCCTTGCAGATCGCTTTGTGCAGCAAGGTGTACACCTCAGCGTTTCGACGCTGGCTGATTTGGTCGGCGCGTCCCGCAAAGCACTCCGGCCGCTTTTCGAACTTATAGAGGCGCACACGCTCGCAGGAGAGCGAATACACGGCGATGACACCACGGTTCCCGTGCTCGCCAAGGGAAAGACCAAGACCGGACGGTTCTGGACATACGTCCGTGACGACAAGCCATTTAACGGTCCAGCGCCTCCGTCAGCCGTGTTTTACTATTCTCCAGACCGCAAAGGCGAACACCCGCAGGCGCATTTGGCGACGTATAGCGGCATCCTGCAGGCAGACGCGTACGGTGGATATGGCCAGCTTTACGGCGAGGGTCGGATTTCTGAGGCAGGCTGTTGGGCGCACGCCCGACGCAAGTTCTTCGAGTTAGCCGACGTGCGTATTGCCAAGGATCTTGCCCATATCAAGCCAATGGCCGCTTCAGCTGTGCGTCGCAAGACGTTGTGATGGCGGTCGACCGTGAAATTAACGGCAGCACTGCCCACCGACGTCAGTCGCTACGCCAAAAGCACAGCGCGCAATTGGTTGTCGGGCTGGCAACTTGGATGGAGGAAGAACGCAAAAAGCTCTCACGGCATTCCTCCTACAGCAAAGGCCATGGATTATATGCTGAAGCGTTGGTCTTCGTTCGTACGTTTCCTTGACGATGGACGCATCTGCATGACCAACAACGCAGCCGAACGCTCGGTTCGTGGGATGGCTATTGGGCGCAAATCATGGATGTTCGCGGGGTCTGACCGCGGCGGAGAACGCGCGGCAGATATTTACAGCCTGATCGTCCCGGCGAAGATGAATGACCTCGATCCCCAAGCATGGTTGGCGGACGTCCTTGCGCGCATTGCCGGACATCCTGCCAAGCGGCTGGACGAGCTGCTGCCGTGGAATTGGAAGGCAGTACGAGAATCAGCAGCCCACTAGGGCAACCAGAGCGCATTTTGCTGCTCTCATTGGCGTCACAGTACCATTGAGCCCAAGCGGCTACAGGCTTGATTTCACCGCATATCCAGAGCGGAACCCCCGCCACTGTTACCGCTGTAGGCGGGGGTGAGGCCTGACTGCATCTTCCCTGATGCTGCTGAATCATTGAAAACACACCCTATTGCCTCCTCTGGTGGCGAGAGGTGGGCATTCATTGCTGACAACTGACGGATCAGATACTTTGTTACCATGAGCAAAAGAGATTCCATGGCAGCACATCGAAGCAAGGTCATTCGCGCCATACAGCTTGGCTCAGATGATACTGGCCATGTCGTTGGTCAATCTCTCAAAAAGCTCCGTGAGGCCGCTGGTCTCACTCCGAAGCAAATGGGGTTTCGGTTAGAACTCTCAGCCAAAGATGTATCCATGATCGAGAAGAACGGGGACGTTCCCGTTCAACTTCTCCGTCAATTTGTGGAGGCGCTCGGCGCAACCCTCAGTATCGAAGCGACGTTCCCTGCAACTCAGTTCACAGCCGACCAATTCGATCTGCCGTTCGGCACGCTTGCCGGCAATGATCAGCTGGCCTTCCCAATTTTTGGATCTGAGGCCCGCCCCTCTAAAGATTTGGTCTTGAGTATTCATCCTGAGTATACAGACAAAATCATGGAGGGTACCAAGACGGTGGAATTGCGTCGGCGCTTTCCTCTCACCGCAGCGCCAGGAACCGTTGTTTACATTTACTCGACGTCCCCTATCCGCGCCTTGGTAGGCCGCGCTGAAATTTCCGACGTGAACAAGCTTCCGCTTTCACAAATCTGGCGCAAGTTTTCCAAGCCTGCTGGGATTAAACGAAAGGACTTTGATTCATATTTCAATGGATTGCATGAGGGGTTTGCTCTCCAGTTCTCCAATGTGAAGGCTTTACCGCGTCCTCTCACCTTGTCTGAGCTTAGAGACCGGTTCGGTTTCCAGCCTCCCCAGTCTTTCCTTTACGCCTCGCCGATGCTCAAAAAGGCCCTCAGGGATGAGTTCTCAAGCGTATCTTATTGATACGAACGTCATCATAGGCCTTGAGGATCATAAAGCAGTTCAGCCTGCATTCGCTGCGCTTCTTGCAACAGCTGCGAAGCACAAAGTAGATGTCCTCGTGCATGAGGCGGCCAAGGACGACATTAACCGCGACAAAAATGAGAAACGTCGCAAGGTCTCCCTCAGCAAGGTAGACAAATTCCAGATCCTCAAGAAGGTCCGTGGCCTCACGAAAGCCGACCTCGAGAAAGATTTCGGTCCACTGCCAAAACCCAATGACGTCGTTGATAGCACGTTATTGGATGCCCTCGTGCGTGGCGCGGCGGACTTCCTCGTCACGGAAGATGGGCGGCTCCATGCTCGTGCCCGCCGCCATTCATCGGAACTTGGGCGCCGTGTTTTGTTCGTGGCTGATGCCGTGCAGCTGCTCAAAACAACCTACGAGCCGTTGGCAGCGCCTGTTCGTTATATTCAAGAGGTGCAAGCTAACGAAATCCAGCTTACAGACCCCATCTTCGATAGCTTGCGGCAAGGGTATCCGGGATTCGATACATGGTGGAAGACCAAGTGCGTTAAAGAACGCCGCCCGTGCTGGATCATCGAAGACGGTGGTCTCGCGGGTATCGTGGTACGTAAGGACGAGACACCGGCGAAAACCGATGCGACCACCAAAGCCCAGAAGATCCTCAAAATCTGTACCTTTAAGGTCAGCCCCGATAAGCGCGGCGTGAAGCTCGGAGAGTTGTTCCTAAAAAAGATCTTCTGGTTCGCGCAGGCCAACCGCTACGATTTGGTTTATGTCACCACTTACCCCGACCAGGCTTCCCTTATCGACCTACTGGAGTTCTACGGCTTCAACCAAACCGCTAGTAAAGCCGATGGCGAGCTGATTTACGAGAAGACGTTCTCAGCGGCGGCGTTACCGCCGCAGCCGGGCGTATCCAATTTCGATCTTGATCGGCTGAATTATCCACGGTTTGTGACCGGACCTGATGTCGAGGCCTTCGGCGTACCAATCAAGGAAGCCTATCACGACACACTCTACCCGGAGCTTAAACAGCAGCCTGGGCTTTTCGACGGTTCCCTGTCAGCATCAAGCCAGCCCGGCAACACCATCCGCAAGGTCTACCTCTGCCGCGCGCCATCCAATCTTGGCCCAGCAGGCTCCTTGCTTCTCTTCTACAAAGGCAAGTCTGTTGGGGAGCCGACACAAGCCATAACTGCCATCGGCATATTTGAAGATTGTCAAATTGCCAAATCGACTAAGGATTTGATGCTGATGACCGGCGGGCGATCGGTCTACAGCGAAGACGATCTCAAAGCTTGGGAAGCCAGCCCTGAGAAACCAGTGAAGGTCATCAACTACCTATTGGCTGGGTACATCAATCCCCCCATCACGATTCAGCAACTGCAAAAGCTTGGTATCTTCGGCAACCAACCACCGCAATCAATCTTCAGGATTTCACCCGCGCATCTCGCTCTTCTCCTGCCGCGGCTTAAGCTTGGGTTCAACTCATGACGCAATCCATTATCGCCCTTGTGGGCATCTCCGGGGTTGGAAAATCCACGCTGCTTCGCGCCGCCGCTGAAACTGTCAGATTCCAACACCTGCAAGCCAGCGCGCTTATTAAGGCAGCCAAGGAGAAACAGACTACCGAAGCTGTGGTGACCGACGAACTTAGGACTGCAGATATCACCGACAATCAGGCCCTACTTGTGAAAGGGTTCAACCAAGCCAGAGCCCCTGACAGCCATCTCATCATCCTCGATGGACATACTGTTATAGACACGCCAAATGGTCTCACGACCATAGAACCTAGCGTCTTCGCGGCGCTTGGAGTCACAGAGTTCATTTTCATCGCAGACGACCCAGAAGCCATTCATACCCGCCGCGTCAACGACAGTTCTAGGAACCGTCCCAACCGATCGGCACGCGAACTTGCACTTCATCAGGAACACGCACTACTCGCAGCTTGCAACGCCGCACTAAGTCTGGCGGTGCCGCTGCACCTGTATACCCCCAGAAAGCTCGACGGTTTGTTTGGAATTCTCGCTCAAGCAGCTAAACCCCAGTCCTCACCAAACTAAAGGTGAGCCAATTTTGCAGAAGAGTGCTTCACTTTCTGCTGAAACTGAGCTGCCTTCATAGCCATCCGCTTCATTTCCGGTGACACAGGCATGGTGAGCAATGCCTTCACCGGAACCCATTCCAGCGCCTTGGATTCATGGCTCACCATGAAATTCAGGCTGCGGGCCTGAAGCAGATAGCGGATGTCATAGTGCAAATGAAGCGGCTCCCCTTTCTTGGGATTTTCTGGGATTTCGTGCACGTCCACGTCGAAGATGGCTGCCGAAAGAAGCCCGATATCTTCCTTGCCGGATTCTTCTTCAGTTTCACGGAGGGCTACATTGCGGATGTCCGCTTCGCCATCAGCATGCCCGCCAAACTGGAGCCATTTATCCAGCGCGGCATGATGCGTGAGTAGAACGCTCTGCAGATCGGGCGACAGCAAGAAGCCTGAGCCCGTAACATGCCCAGCAAAGTTTTTGCGGTCGAAAGGGTTGGTGTCGTTTCGCAGGAATTGAACCGTTGCCGCAAGATCTACGCGTTCCTTGTCATCTAACGGCTCAACCGCAGCCAGGTCGGCCACAAGGTTATCCTTGCTGTAAATCCGTTGATGCAGTGTCATGGTATCCTGCGTAGTTCTTTTCCCAAGTTTGCGCGATGGTTTGACGCTTGTCATGCCCCAACGAGCGGATGCCCGTGAGACCTGTACCACCATACCCCGCACGGCGAATCTCATCAACGCACATGAGCATCTCGGCCTGCACCAGCCGGATGTAATCCCCAACCACCGCGCCATGCAGGAAGTTGATGGCGTTGCCGTTGTTGGCGAGGCGGATGAGTCTATTGTCCTTGGAATACCGCATGATGTGCCGGTGCGGGCCGCTTTGGTGGAAACTTTCCTGCAGCCGGGTGAGGTCGAATTCATCGTCCGACGAGGTGACGCTGAAAATGCAGGCGCCATCCTTCACCGCATCATAATCGCCGTCGGAGAGGGCCTTGCCCCCTGTTGCGCAGAAAACGTAGTCACTCCCCGCGAGCAAGGTGCTCTTGTCCCGCACGTGATAGCCGAAGGATTTGGCCTGCACCCGCTTGATGGGGTCGATGTCGTACAGCGTGGTGCGGATGTTGCGGTGGGACAGGTTTGAAATGATGCTCTTGCCGATCTTGCCGAAGCCGATCACGCCCACGTCCATCCCGGTCAGAAGCTCTTGGTTGTCGCGCAACACGGCTTCCGCTGAGAACACGATGGAGTGGCCCACCAAGAAGTCCTCGGTTTCCTTGAGAGGGCTGCGTGCCACCGAATAGACAAGCAGGTTGCTACCGGCTCTTTCATACTTTTGGTGGCCGTTCTCGGTATCTTCAACGATGCCCACGCAGTTCATTCCGGCAGCCTGGAAGCGCGGGGCGATGTCGGCAAAGTAGCCGCCGATGTCCAGAATGATGAACCGTTGCTTGGGATGGGAAAGCGCCGCCTTAAGCTGCTTAATGGTTTTGGCGGGCTTCGCGCTGAAATCCTCTCTGGGGATCATCAGGAGGGGATACCTGGCCTTCACCTTGGCCAGCGTGTCTTCATCGATTGACTTCATCTTGGGGATGATGCCGGCAATCGAACCCATCTTGGCAATAGCGTCCAGAAATTCCAACTTGTCGTGGAGAATGTGGGAAACAACGAAGAAAGCCGTGTCGCCGGACGTAAGGGAAAGGCCATCGAAAAACGCGGCGGTCATGAAGGCGTGATAGGTAAGTGCCCCCGCCTTTTCAATACTTGCAGAGTAATATTTTGCCTGCGCTGACGATTGGCAGTGTGGCCTTCACCGGATGCTTACTATCTTGGCGCCTGTCATCAGGCTGTTGGTTTGACTCATTTTGGCCCGCACCGTGAGCAAATTGTTGGAGGCGTTATAGGACCAGCCGAAGAATGTGCTGCGGTTCGGGCTATTGTCGTATTTGCATTGGTATTCTGTGAAGGGAACACTTGTTTTGACGTTGGCGATGTTCCAGACCTTGGCACCTGCTACGCCGGTGCATCCACCCGTGAACCCTCCAAGCGTGCCTTGAACCGAGATGGATGTGGCACCATCCGTCACCAAGCTGGACAGATCGACCGTTTGGGTTGAGCTACCGATATAGCCCTTGCTGTTTTTGGAGTAGCCCGGATAGCTGGAGAACAGCACGTTCCCCAACGCCTTGGATTTCGTGGTGGTTGTAGTGCTCATTGTCGCACCGACGCAACCGTCAGCGTCGGCCGTGCCGTCTTTTGGTTTGTAGAACATGTTTTTGTTGTTGCATCGGAGGATGGCAAGCACGTCCTTGTTCACCTTGCTGATGGCAGCGGTTACGATCGCATTTTGTGCGGTGACGCTGATTTCCGGATTGGCTTCCTTGACGTCTCTCGCGGTCGCGGTTGTTTCGAGCGACGAAGCGGTTTGAAAGGTGGCGCAGGAAAGGATGAGGGCGGTACCGAGGACGATGAACTTCATGGTCGTGCTTTCATTGTGATACTTTAATTCACGGTCACTTCGATGTCGGTGCAGCCGTCTGCATCGGCACCTGACTTGCCGGGCGTGTAGAATCGGCCCTTGCTGGTGCAGGTGAGGAGACGGCTCACTTGGGCATCAAGTGAATTGATGTCGGAAAGTTGGAATGCGCGTTCGGCCGCGAGGTGCCGGAACAAGGTAGCGTTGCTGGCGCGATCGTTGGTACGGGTCGCAGCTTCGAGCGCAAAGAGGGCGGATGGCGTTAAAATCGCCAAGAGCCCGAATACGAAAATGACCTGACGTGGGTGCACGATTGCTCTCCCTTGTTCCGGGGGTTTATGTCCGGAAGAGAAAGCGGACCTGACATGTAGGATCTTCCGACGGGGAGCGCGGTTTTAGGAGGCTATTCGATGACCGGTTATGAGAACGAGCCGGAATACGGTGGTCCTGATCCATCCTGGAAGGAAGCGTTGGTGCTTGCGGCGATCGTGGGCGGGGCGACGGCGGTTTTGCTGTTGCTGACTTTGTAGCGTGTCAGGAGCGTCTAGTTTCTTTTGCTTGTCTCGTTAGAACGGCGGCAGGCTATGTTGTAGGGATGATCTGGAGTCGGATGCCGTAATGGGGTGAAAGCGGCTGCAACGGCCGTTGTGGCGGTTTCAGTGCAATCGACATGATACGACCCGCTATTGCGGGTCGTTGGCTGGTACAAGCAGCCGGATGGCATTCTTGTTGATGGAGAGCGTGACGGTGCGGTGTCCGTCATACGCCGCGAACCATTTGGCGATCGACGCAATGGAAAAGCGTTCCACTCCATCATCTCCGCCGAAAGTTTGGCGCTTCAGGTCAAACCAATCGTCATCGATGGAGGGGTTGCAGCCGTTGGCGTACACGCATTGGCGTGGGGCGCGTTCAAGAGGGTTCGTGAAGTAAACGCCGTCATCACCTACCAGGTTGATGCAATCTGAATGCGTTTCCTTGGCTTGTTTTAGCAGCGCAGCGAGTTCAGATCGGTTGAATGTGAGCTTAGCCATGGCGCTTCTCCTTCTTGGAAGGAAGGGCGACGGCTTTAAGCATGGCGTGGAGATCCGGCCACTCCTCATGCTCGAGGACGTGGGTGAGGACGCGGCTAGTGTAGATACTGCAGATGCTCTCCCAATCGGCGTCAATGAGGTCGCTCCAAGGCGAGTGCTCATAGCTGCATTCAAACTGGCTTACGGCGTTACTCATTTCCTGGATGAGTTCGTACATCTTCAGCGTGCCACCGAGACGATTCACGAAACTGTACCGGTCTGTTTTGTATTGCTCGGACAGCATGAAATCTTCGGTGATGTAAATGGCGTTCAAGGCGTGGTTGTCGGGGTCAAGGTGGCGCAGCAGGTGTTTAGCGGGCTGGATGTCTGGCATACGCGGAATGCTTTCGTTGTCCGGAGCCGCGTGATTGCGGCCCCATCCCGCAGAAAGCGCGCGGCCATGATTGGCGGGCGTGCCGGGCTGTAACCGAAGGCGCGCGTTAGCGCGGCCCTTGGCGCGTTCGCAATGGCCGGGCAGCATGGCGGGGAATGGGGCGCGGGGCGATGGAACGATAAGCGGTTAGCCCGCTTTGGCTTCCTGAAATGCGGCCGTTATGGTGCTGATGACGAAGCGGCTGTCAACGCCTTCTGGAGGAACAAGCAAATTACCGTCAATCGTGAATCCGGCCTTCCGCAATAACGCTATGGTTTTTGCATGCAGCCCTTCGTCATCCTGTGCGGAGAGCGCCATGTGAGTGAAGCCCGCGATGGGAAGGCGTGGTGTGGCCATGTGGATTCTGGAGGATGGTTGTGTCTTATAGGGCGGGAATGGTCTGCGCGGCTTCAGCGGCGTCTTCATCTTCCTCGTTGTCCTCGCCTTCTTCCTGCAAGGTTCCCGCATAGGCGGCTTTGCCCATCGCAGCCTCGATGAGGCGTAGGAGGTTCCGCTGCCGGTCTTCCATGAACGCTTCAAAGTCGTCTGCGCGAAGTAGAGTGGGGTTGATGAAGTGAGAAGAAGGGCAGGCATCCAGTTTTGTGGATTGGATGGGCGGTGTTTTCGGGTTGCCTGTTTCGAGCTTGGAGAGGTAGGCGGACGGTGCCGCGCCGCCGATGATTTGATTTGTTTGTGATGAGAGGGGCGTCTTGTTGATGATGGAATCGGAGACGTTGGGCGGAATGCCTTGCGACTTGCACCAAGCCTGCGGGAAGATGTGGTGGATGTCCACGTTCTCTCCGAAGAACACGGTGTGATCGAACTTCTGGCCCGACCGGAAATCCACTGCCCCTTCTTTCATGAGAAGGGCGTTCATCCCCTTGTAGGCAGCAGACAACCTCATCCGCATGGACTTGAGGCGATCGGCGCGGAAGATGGTTTCGCTCACGGTATCGGGTTCTGGGCCTCCCTTGAGCCATGCCGGCACCTCGAGGAAGTCTTTGCCGATGCGGGTTTCAATGGCGGACCCGTAGAGTTCCCCGAAAACGCCATTCCAGTACCACTGGACGAGCTTGCCGCGGTTGCCTTCATGCTGCCAGTCGTCGCCGATGTCCGCGAGAATGGCGGCAAGCGGAATGATTTGTGTTTGGTAGGGAAGGTCCGAGATGCGGTAGATGTGGAGCATGTGCAGGAATTTGGCGGCCTTGATGAACCCATCTTCCACCTGCGCTTCGTATTTTTTGTAGGCGTCTAGGGGGAGATCAAGGATGGCTTGGCGGTTGCCTGACACGGCGGGCAGGTCGCGGCCTGATTTGCCCTGCTTCTCTGCTTCTCGGCGTTTCTCGCGTGTGTGAAACAGCGATACTGCGTGCAGGAAATCGGTGTTCTTTACGCCTGCAAGGATGCCCGTATCGGAACCCGCGAAACGCAAGATGTCGGATAAGCGGCTGTGGCGACCGCTTGTTTGGCTGTCACCGTACCAGTCCTTTCGGAGCTCATGCCCGGAAGCGGCATACATGGCGGTGACCAACTCGAAGGCGTCGAGGGCTTTCCCACCTGTATTCACCTTCTCGAAGACGACGCACACGGCCTCCTTGGAGGTTTCTTTGTCCAGGGCGATGACAGGCATTTGGTATTTGTAGAAGTTGGTGAGCACCTGGTTCTTGAAGGCGCGGAAGGTATTCTTGACGGCGGCGTCGCCATCCCAATGGTCTTGAAACCCGTCTTGCCAGCTATCCCAATCGAACACGCGGCTTACCGGGAACATGAGAGCGGCAAATTCCATTTTGGGGGTTGAGAGATCCAGCACCTTTTGGCGGCCGAAGTCGGCGACCTCCATTTTGTTCTCTGGGACGCCCACGATGGCTTCCTCGCGGTCGGTGTTTTCGTCGAGGGCCTTCCTGATATCGATGTAGAACCAGCGTCGGACTTTCTTCTTTTTGGGGGTGATAGTGTCGACGACCTCTCCGCGCAATGTCACCTGGTAGAGAGAGGTTATGCGCTGCTGGCCATCGAGAAGAAGTGATGCGGGCACTTCCTTTTGCGCTTCGGAGGGTGCCCCCTGAATGGGGCGCGGCTTGAAATTGACGGGACCCCCGGTGTCCAACGTCATGAGCGCACCAACAGGGAAGGCGCGGGAGATTGAAGCGATGAGGCTCTTGATGCGGTCTTCATCCCACACCCAGCTGCGCTGGAAATCCGGAAGCTGGAGCGTACCTTTGTGGCTCTGCTTGAGCAGGTCGGACAGGTAATATTGGTTGGTCTGGAACGAAGATCCTGTCATGGCAACGCTTTCCTTGGGGCGAGGGAATCGCCGGGAAGGCTACACGACGCTGCTTGATTGCGTTAGGCGGGTGATTACACCGTATGCAACCTATCCACATGCAGATCGACACAAAGTGCAAGAGACGTTTGGAAGCAGACGGGGCTTGGCGAGTATGGAACTCTTCAAAAAGCAACGACTGGTGTCGTTCTCGTTCTTCGTGAATACCGATAAGTTCCAGGGAACCGCGATTTCCGATTGGAGCAAGCATTCTCCCAAGTATCAACTTCACCTTAAGCCTTACCTCGGGCCTATTGGGTGGGTGGATGTACGCGTCGTTCCAAAGAACTCGACCCTAGATCGCGGTTTTGTAGGCTGGTTCAATGAGGCGATGCGGGAGGAAACCAATATCCACGCATTCTGGCGGCATGGTTCGTATGATTGGGAAGCGGGGGAGACCCCTATTGGGGAAAAGGTGAGGCCATCCTTCATCAAGGTGAAGGTTACGGCAGTCTACCTTGTTTCAAGCCGCGGGGATCGTGTTGGTGCTGAGGAAGCGCTGTCGTGCTTAAAGTCTGGCACGGGCAATGTGCTTGAATGGTACGACGCAACACCTGAAGGGAAATGGACGGCGTTGCTGAAACCGAACATATCGTCCGATACCATTGTTGTGCCCCCTGTCAGTGCACGCCAATAACTGCCTCGTTTAGCTGATGAGGTTCATGATCAGGCGGATGACAAGGTCTTTTTGCTTCGGATCGCTTTGCGCGGTGAGCAACGCCAATGCGACCAGTGCAGTGTCATTGACGTTCCGGTGCAAGTTATGGGCGGCGAGATAGTTGATGAAGAGGAAGCTTCCTGCGCGCTTGTTGCCATCGGAAAACGGATGATCCTTGATGACGAAATACAACAAATGGGCAGCACGTGATTCTACGGTCGGATAGAGCGTTGTTCCAAAGACCTCTTGCCCAAGCCCCGTGATGATGGCGTCGAATTGCTCGCCGCGCTCTTGGGCGAACAGATCGTTGGCTTCTCCCTTGTCGAGCAAGGTGCGCTTCAGGGCAGATATGGCCGCGCGGGCTTGTTTCGTTGTGATGGCTTTCGGCCGTGGATGGGCAGAGGGCTGTGGAAGCGTCCCATCGTCGTAGGCGAGCAGGAGGTTCCAACTGCGGGCGTAGCTGCGCACCACGTCGAGGATGGCGCGGCCTTCGTCGGTAACCAGGCCATGACTTGTCAGGGTATCGCCAATGAGGGCGATGGCGGATTGGAGTTCGGTAATACCGCGATGTTCTAGCCGTGCCGCGTTGAGGGTGTATCCCTTCAACAGGTGGTCGCGCAGCACGGTGTTGGCCCAGATGCGGAATTGCGTTCCGCGCCGTGAGTTGATGCGGTAGCCGACGGAGAGGATGGCATCGAGGCTGTAGTGCAGGATGTCGCGGGCTACCGTGCGGTTTCCCTCCATTCGAACTATCCGGAAATCCCGGATAGTTGCATCCTGTTGAAGTTCTGCCGTTTCGTAGATGTTTTGCAGGTGCTCGTTGACGGTGCGGATGTTTACGCCGAAGAGAACGGCAATTTTCTTTTGTGTCAGCCAAACGCTGTCGGTTTCCACACGCACGTCCAGCGCAAAGCCGCCGTCGTCCGTGAAGACGGCGAGGTTCGTGTCGGGCGGTTCGTGGAAGGTCACGCTGCTGAGACTGAGCGCACAGCGCCGTCTTGCCAAGCGGGTTGCCTACGAATGAAGCACGGAAATCAGAACGGACGAGTTGAGCGTGGGTGCGCATGGAAGCGGCAGACTTAGGTGTGCAACCGGCACGTCTGATTATTGTGTGATTTATCCGGGTGGATTGTGGGAGTGGGCTGAGCCATCATTGCTAGATGGCAGGGGAAGCCGCGCGCGTTGTGCAGCTGGGGAGCGAACGGCTTCCGCGTGGCGTTGATAAGGCTCCGCATAGTTCGCAAGCCGAACAGGCGCTGCTTGGCGCCATCATGGTCAACAACCGCTTCTACGATGAGCTCGGCGGCGCGTTGAAGGCAGAACATTTTTACGTTCCCCTTCATGGTGCCGTGTTTGAAGCGATCGACAGCATCATCAACGAGCGTGGTGGGGAAGCGAACCCTATCACCATCAGTCAACGCCTACACGGCACGCCCTACGATGCCGAGAAGGCGTTGTTCCCGCATTTGACCGCGATGTTCGAGAACGCCGCGCTGACGGGCGATGCGAAAAGCCTGGCGGATGTGATCATCACTACGTTCCGGCAGCGGCAACTGATGGGGCTTGCCGAGAACCTGCATGTGCAGGCGCGTGTTGCATCAAGACCGGAAGATGTTGAGGCCATGCTGGAAAGCGTGGGCAGCGAAGTCTACCGGCTTTCCGAAATTGCGGGGAGGGCGGTGAGCCGTGATATGCGGGATAATCTTATGGCGGTCATCCGGCAGGCCGACGCGGCGAAGCGCAGTGGGACAGGCATCACCGGCATTGCGAGTGGCCTAATTGATTTGGACCGGCTTCTGAGTGGATTCCAAAACTGCGATTTCATTGTGTTGGGTGCCCGGCCGAGCATGGGGAAGACCAGCCTGCTGCTCAACATCGCGCAATCTGTCGCCGGCCGGTGCTTGAAGGGCGAAGCGAACGCCGTTCCGGTGGGGTTTTTCAGCCTTGAAATGAGCGGGGAGCAGCTGACGCAACGACTGGTGGCGAACGCCGCCAATGTCAGTTCGCACCATATTGCCAATGGGCATCTTACCGATCTGGACATGATGCGTGTGGTTGAAGCGGCCAATGCGCTGCATAAATTGCCGCTTCACATTGACGATACGCCCGGCCTTACCATCAGTGCCATGCGGTCGCGCGCCCGCGAAATGAAGCGGAAGCATGGGGTAGGGCTTCTCATAGTTGACTATCTGCAACTGATGCTCGCGCCGGTGAAGGGCGATTACAACCGGGTGCAGGAAATCAGCGAGATAAGCCGTGGTCTTAAAACCGTGGCGCGGGAGCTGGAGGTGCCGGTGATTGCGGCGAGTCAGCTGTCGCGCCAGGTGGAATCCCGGGACAACAAGCGACCTTTGCTTTCAGACCTCCGCGAAAGCGGTAGCATCGAGCAAGATGCAGACGTGGTGATGATGCTCTACCGGGAAGAATACTACCTCTCGAAGCAACTCGGCGTGGCTGACGATATGGCGGGTTCTGATGCTGAGCGAAAGCGATCGGGTGACGTGCGAGCGAGGCTGGAGGCCGTGCGGGGAATGGCGGAAGCCATTCTTGCTAAGAACCGGAAAGGCCCCACCGACACGGTGAAACTCATGTTCGATGGGGCTACTACCACCTTCCGGAGCTTTACAAGCAGGTAAACCGCGAGATGCGTTGGGGCCTCGGTTTTGGCTGCTTAGGGGGGAAGGGGAGGGATTGCAGCAGGCGACTTCCTCCCTTTCTTATCGGCAAGACCTTGATGGCGGCGTAGAGGGGATCTTTCACTTCGGCGGGTATCGGATACGGTTGGCCGTAATGCGATACCCTCCCTTGTACAGAGATGATGGTTCGCGTTTGTGGATGGAAGTCGATGGTGATGCGGGGCGTGTCGGCTTCTATGAGGGTCAGGATGCGGGAATCGCCATGTTTTATTTTGAGCCAGTAGTGAAGGTAGAGGATGGCGTCGGGGTGGTCTTGCGTCAGGTTGTGGTGTGAAAGCGCAGCCATATCGAACAGCGAACCGACGCAGTGTCCGAGGGCGAGGGTATCATAGATGAGGTGCCGGGGATCGGTCGCTTCTTCCAAAGTGAATAGCCCATCACTCCAGAGGAGCCTGCGTTCGGGAACTGTTTCGCGCAACCTCAACCAGTACTTTGCGCGTTCCTGAGCCTGGTGTTGCTGGAATCGCCTTAGAATGGAGAACAGGCTTCCCTTGCCGCGAATGATGTGCGGCGAGTGTTTGATGGCATAGATTATGGTGATGATCGGAATTGAGAGAATGTCGGCTTTTGTTCGCTTGCCCATGCGAGTGAGATGCCAAAGAAACTTGATGGTGAGCGGCGTGACATCTTCAAGCGTGAGCACCAAATGGCAATGGCAAAGGATCAGCCTTAGTTGGTGTGCGGCTGCAGTGCGGGCAGGAATATCGTCGGTGAATGAAACCTTGTACGGAATGGAATCCGCGCCATCTGCGGTTCGACCCTCTAGGACGTTGGCGATGGCGTTGTGGGCTCGATAGAGGTTGTGAAAATGCTTGCTGGTCAACATGTGATAAACCCCAACTGAATACTCGAAAATGTATTGAAATGAACAAAAGTAGTGTGCTGCTGAGTATTGGGTAGGTTTTAGCCAAAAGTTTGGTAGGTATATGGACGCTAGTGAACCGTGGCGGGGAGAACACAGCCCCCTTTGATGCGCACTTCCATATCCTTGTAGGCAAGCTCCAGCGCATCGAGGGTGTGGGCGATCGAGATGATGGATTCCTGGGCGGCGATTAACATGCTGTCGGCTTCGAGGTTGCCGGTGGAGTGGCCAGGCAGATGCGCGGCGGCAATCGCGATTTCCGCGCGGTTGTGGCGAAGTTCTGTACGGGCCTCTTCGATGTGAGCCAACGTAACGGGAACCGGCGTGAGTTTAGCGACGATGTTGACGTTGTGGAGGAGTTTGGAGAGGTCTTCGCTGGCCCTCTGCAGTTGCTTGGTGAGGTCGGAAAGGTTGATGGCCCTGCGGGCTTCTATCGGTTGGATGTCGGACAGGCGCTTGCTGATGTGCAGGTAGCAGTGGAGGATCGTTTCTTGTAGGTCGGCGTCGACCTTTTCCGTGCGCGCTTTGAGCGTGCGGGCTTTTCTTGCAAGCGAGGCGGGTATCTCGGGCTGGCTGAGCACGGCCGCGATGCTTGAGAAGGCGTATTCCTTGAATGCTCCCCGTTCGGCTAGGCGGGAGTAGATGCCGAAGGCTTCGGGTTGAGTGAGTTCTCTTGAACGGAAGAGGGCGCGGGCCTTGGCGGCCATGCGGGCGATGTCGTCAAGATCTTTGGAGAGAGCCGCAAGGGTATCGTGCGGGGATGCCTCGATGAGATCGGCTATACAGTGCAGCGGGCCATGGTGGTCGTTCACGGGAAGTAGTGTGGAACCGGACAAGGTTTTGGCAAGAGGGTGCTGCCGAAAAAATTGACCAGCCTGCTTGGCGATTTAGTTGCCGGGTTCGCGGATAGGTTTCGGAGGTGCGGTCAGTCTTGCGGTGTGCTGATTCAATGACGGGGGCCGGTTTGTGGCGTCATGTATTCCCCGCCGAAGCGTTCGATGAAGCGCACGGCATCTTCCTTGTGTGCGAAGCACTTCACATTCCACCACTCGCCGTTGCGAACGAAGCAATGGCCGCGCGGAGACACATCGAGGCCTTCGCAGAACGCATTCTGTGGAGGCCAGTGCTCGCGGCATGAAAGCCGTTCGGGCAGCGCCACCTGGTGGGGCCAAGTTCTATCGATTGCGGATTTGCTGAGCTCGCCCTTACGCCGCACGGGAACCTCCATCTTGACGCCGAACCCAAATAGGAACAAAAAGTGAACGCAAATCAAGAGGGAGTTGTTCCATGAGGGTCCTGGACCTCGAAACACGCGCGAATCTGCAAATTCCACTGATGACTGCACCGGTGGCTGCAGGGTTTCCTTCGCCTGCGGAGGAGCATGAAGACCGCCCGCTGGATTTCAACGAGTTGCTGGTGAGGAATCCCGCCAGCACTTTCGCGGTGAAGGCGCAGGGCGACAGCATGGTCGGTGCGGGGATTCATGACGGCGATATCTGCGTGGTCGACCGGTCGTTGAAGCCTGTGGACGGCTCCATCATCGTGGCGCTGGTGAACGGTGAGTTCACGATGAAACGCCTGCGCATGAAAGCCGGGCGCGTGTGGCTCAAGCCGGAGAATAGCAATTACCCGGATATCCCCATCACTGAAGGGACCGAGTTTGAGATTTGGGGCGTGATTCCCAAGAGCGTGCGGATGCACACGGCGTGATGATCGGTCTGGTCGACTGCAATAACTTCTACGTCAGCTGCGAACGCCTGTTCCAGCCGGGGCTGCGCGGTCGCCCGGTCGTTGTTCTGTCGAACAACGATGGTTGCGCCGTGGCGCGCTCCGAGGAAGCGAAGCAGGTGGGCGTCAAGATGGGCGATCCGTGGCACTTGCACCGCGCAGCATGGAAGAGATCCGGGGTGATTATCCGGTCTTCGAACTACGCGCTCTATGGAGACATGAGCAATCGGGTGATGTCGATCCTGCGCAAGCTCTCGCCGGGTATCGAGGTGTATTCCATCGATGAGGCGTTTGTTGATTTCGGGGGGATGACCGGGAGGGAGGAACAGGTTGCCCGTGACCTGCGGGCCACTATCCTGCAGTGGACCGGCATACCGGTATCGATAGGAATCGCGCCGACCAAAACGCTGGCCAAGGTGGCAAACCGGAGCGCGAAGAAGGAGTCTGCATCCGGCGGCGTGCGGGCGCTGTTGACAGACGAGGTGCAGCAGATGGCGCTATCCAAGCTGGACGTGGAGGATATCTGGGGTGTGGCCACACGTCTGGGTAAGCGCCTTCGCGCGCTGGGTATCGCAACGGCCGCCGACATGCGGAATGCGGCGCCAGAGGCCTTGCGGAAGGAGGGGGGCGTTGTCGTGGAACGCATCGGCCGTGAACTGCGCGGCGAACGGTGCCTGCAGATAGACGATGCAACGCGGCCGGCGAAGAGCATCATGGCGTCACGGTCATTTGGACGCCCGGTGACGGAGTTATCGGAACTTGAGGAAGCGGTGGCTACATTTGTGAGCCGGGCTGCGGAGAAGTTGCGCCGCCAGCATCTGACGGCCGGTACGGTAACGACCTTTATCCACACAAACCCCTTCCGGCAGACGGAACGGCAATACAGTGCGTCTGCGCTGGTCCGTTTGAGCGTGGCGTCATCTCACACTCCAAAACTCATTCAGGCAGCGCTGCAGGCCTTGCAGGAAATCTACCGACCGGGATTGCGTTACGCGAAGGCTGGCATCCTGCTGGATGACTTCGAGTTCGCGGGGACGGAACAGAAGCACCTGTGGGCGCATGGGGATAGTGAAGGTGACCGGCGATTGATGGTGGCGTTGGATCGGGTAAACCGGGAGTGGGGCCGGGATACCCTCAAGATGGCTGCGTGTGGGGTGATGAAGGGGTGGTCGATGCGGGCGGAGCACCTGTCTCCGCGCTATACGACACGCTGGGAAGATCTTTTACGGGTCTAGCAAGTGATTGCGCCGGGAGGCTTCTATGGATTTAGCAACTCTGTTTTTAGGGCTTATCACAGGTATAATGGTTGTCGGATTGGCGCAGTTGAAGGGCACCACTAATGAGGTTGCTTCATCGCTGAAGAGGATCGAGGATGCCATTAAGGATCGGGGTTACGTTGCGCATGAGGTGGAGAAGGAAATCCAGCAGCAAATGAAGGATGAATGGGCGGCCTGTGCCCGTGATCTGGAGGAAATTGACAAGCGTTATGAAACACGGCCTCAGCTTGATCCAATGTTTTGGAGTGATGCTTGGGAAGCCGACACGCTGGCCAAGGCGCAAAAATTGGCAAAGGACGCTGGACGTTGCATGGTGGGATACAACAGAGGATGGCTCTGTCTACAGAGGCGTTCCTGTTGATGAGCACATCGCGTTTATGTTGGCTGCACTGGTAAGCGCTGAAAAGGATTTGGAGAAGGCGGAACGAGAGTGGGATAGACTGAAAGTATCGGAGCTTGCGCATCGGAAGATGCGAAATCCCAATCTTGAGAGCTGGGCACAGTATGAACGTGGCGCGCGGGAAGCCGACGAAAAGGTTGCAGCGTTGAGGAAGAAAATTCCGGAAGCTCGGGCCGAGTTACGGAAGGCGTATGCAGAAGCAAGGAATGAGCATCAGGTGTTGGCTGCCGGTTGAGGCGAAATGTGTAACCTGTATTCCCAGACCAAAGACCGCATGACGGTGATGATGCGGTTCAAATTGCAAGAGAACCGCACCGCGTGGTTCGAACCAAAGTCTGCGATATTTCCCGGCTACCAAGCTCCGATCATCAGGGTGGCGGAGGATGGCGAACGCACGTTGGAGGAAGCGTTCTGGGGCTTCGTTCGTAGGCCACCGGGAAGGGCCCCAAGCAGAGTTGGGAATGTTCGCGACGATACCATTCTCAGCAATCGGTTTTGGACATCGTCGTTCAAAGAACGCCGCGCGCTTGTACCGTTCTCGAGCTATTGCGAGCCGATCGGTAAGCCTGCGTCTTGGATTTGGCACGCTTTGCGGTCCTATAGAGAAGCGCGACCGCTGGGGGCGTTTCCTGCCATCTGGAACGATTACACCGGGCCAGTGAAGAAGGACGGCGAGAACGTCACGCAACGGGTTTTTGCGTTCCTAACGACGTCGCCCAACTCCCTCCCCGCAGCGCAAGAGCATGGGCGGATGCCCGTGCTTCTTACGCGGGACGAAGAGTTTGAGCAGTGGCTGCGTGGAAGCGAGGAGGAGGCACTTGGTTTGGCGCGGCCTTATCCTGCTGAGGGTATGCGTATCGTTCAGGAGGGTCCAAACCGCAAGGATATGCTGGAGGCAGCCTAGAGGGTGAAGGAGCGCTTTTTGGATTTTGCTTTGGTGATGACGGGTTTTGGATTGTCGATCTTGCGCGATGTTAGGAAGGTTTCAAGAGGCGTGGGTTCCACGGTGCCCGGCTGATTGTCGATAGGACGGGCGGCGCGCACCATGTCGTTGTGGCGTTGGGTAAGGGCGTTCGCGTCCTCATAGGGGCGTTGACTGTGGAGGAGCCTTCCGAGGGTCGTTTCGGCCTGCTGGCGCAGACACGCCGCTGTTTCTGCATTTTGGCGAAGGGTGTTGATGAGCGTGTCTAACGCTTCGCTTTCCACACCATCAGCGGTCCACTGTTCGCTTTGGTAATAGGTGAGAGCTTCCTTCAGGTGGCGGGTGGCCTCGTGTTCGCTCCGGCGAAGTTGATATACATGTCCGGCTGTGATTGTAGCTTGTTCCGCTTTGTAGTCCTCGCTCCAGCTGGCGAACGGGTCGGATGAGGTCATCGTGACAGCCCCAAGGATTTCTTCCGCTTCTGTTTCTTCTCAGGTGCGTTCATCTGGCGATCGGCGCGTTGACGGAGGTATTCCTGCCGGATGTGCTGTTCCCGTGCGTCTTGTTCCTCGCGCTGGAGTTGAACGGCTTTGAGCGCTGTCGAGATGGCGGGTTTGAATTGCGTCAGGTGCTGCTCGTTATAGAGGTAGCGGTTGTTGGCGCGATCGAGCTCAACTTGTTTACAGCGCGCATGGAACTCCACATCGTAGGCGTGACGCCGTTCGAAGAGGATGTCGAGCAAGGTATCCAGCCGTTCCTCTTTGCTTCGATTGGGTTTGCACATGCGGTGGCGTTCAGACCACGTTGGGCGCATGAGCAGGATCTTGCGGCGTTCAAAGGCTGACAATCCATGTAGGGGGTTTGGCAGGGGCTGATTGGATTGGGAAACAAGCCGTTGGTATCCGCGGGAGACCTGGTTGCTCATAGGGAGATGCGCCGTGTTTTGCGGCGATTTTGGCGGCGCTGGTAGTCCTCTTCAGGAGTGAGCGGCGGAAGACCCATCTTGTCGCGGCGGTGGTTTTCGGCGGCGTGACGCAGCGTGCGGTCGTTGCTGTCGTCGGCTATGCGCTGGTCGGATGTGGCGGAAAGTGCGGCGTTCATGAGGGGCTGGTAGCGACGTAGGCGTTCTTCACTCATGAGGTTGCGGACGGTGGGCGGTTCTACGCCGCTTCCGGCACACGCCTGCTTGAAGCACCGCTCATAAAGGCGACGCCTCTCCATGAGGATGGTCAGCAGGAGGTTTTCGCGTTCGGGTTTGGTCAGCCGGGGGTTGCGCATGCGGTACCGCTCAGACCAGCTTGGCGGCATCGAGAGGATAAGTTTCTTTTCGTAGGAGGACAGACGTTCGAAAGGGTCGACGCGCCCTTTGGGTTGATCGGGCATGAAACCCTCCGGATGAATCTCCTATAACATGGGGTTATGTTGGTTAAGGGGAGGAACCGCCGCAAGGCGTTGTTGCGGTGTGCCTGCGGTCTGTCCACAACCTATAGGGGGAATGGAAGGAACAAGCTGTTACATTTCGTTGTTGAAGTTGCTGGTATGTCTGAGCGGGATGGCCTATAGGGCTGGTTTATCGGCAGTTTTATGAGTGAGTGCATATCGATGGCAAAGGGCGCGCGCGGAGTAGACCGTCGGCAAGTTGCGGATTGGTTTTCCGGTTTGAGTTTCGAGGTTCAGCAGTCCGTGCTGGATGATCTCGGGAAGTCGCTGGAAACGTCGAAGGCGGCACGCATCTCCAAACTTGAAAATGAGATCGCGGAACTGCGCGGCGGCGTTGCCTCGCGTAGGGAGACATTGGCGGGCGTTGCGGCGAAGCCGGCAAGGGGTGCATCACCGAAGAAGGGCGTGAAAGTTGCGCCGAAGTATCGCCATCCGCAGACGGGCGAAACGTGGGCTGGGCGCGGTATGCAGCCAACGTGGATGCGGGATTACTTGAAGAAGCGTGGGAACAAGCTGGACGATCTGCTGATAAAGCGACCTTAGAAGGCGCATCCGGAGAAACAAAAACGGCGGGGTCCAATAAGGCCCCGCCGTTTTGCATTAGTGCAGCGTGAGATCGGGTTGTTGGTGGTGGAAAGGGTGTGGCGAGGCCAACCCTTTGAACAGGGTATCGTGAAGGTAATCGGGGCGGCGCACAGTTGCTAGCGTTTCACCGTTAAAGAGAACCATTCCATCTTCAGTGAGGCGGTCCAAGGGCAGGCTATCTCCGAGGTAAGTTTGGAGAGATTTCCTTGCTTGCGGAGATTTGGCGCCGAAGAACTGCTGGATCTTGCAGTTGTTGATGATGGATTCCCAATCGTTTCTGTAGACCGATTGCAGCTGTGACATGTCTTGGAAGAATAGCCAGACGCGCATCCCATAGGCGCGCATGAGCGTTAGCGCCGTGCGGAGCTCGTTCATTTCGCCAAGCTGCGCGGCTTCGTCGATGAGGAATAGCGTTGGCTGGGAAGGAGCGCGTCTGCGGCGGGAGATTGCCGCCAGCATAACCCCGATCCAGAGGCGGATAAGCTTGCCGTGGCTGATCAGTTTGTCCGGTGGGATGATGAGGTAGATGGTTTGCATCGCGCCTGCGGTGATGTCGTCCAGCTGGATGGTGCTGCTGGTGAGCGAAGCATGGACGGCCGGGGACCGAAGAAACCCGAGGTGGGAGTTTGCGGTGGCGAGAATGGAACAGAGTGTTCGGCCGGATGCGAACTCTGATGTGTTGAGCAATGAGGTGAGTGTGAGGCGCTCCACTTTGGGTGATTGTTGCGAAAGAAATACCTGTTGCAGCGGGGATTCGGTGGATGTGGCACTCTTGATGATGTCTTGGACATCGGCAAGTGTCGGGCGCCGCTGCATGCGGTTGAAAAGGGCGACAATGGTCTTAATGACCAAGTGGGAGGCGCGTTCGTCCCAGAACGGGTCGCTGTGCCCCAGGCTTCCTCCTTGCATGCAGAGATGGGAGACGACGGCGGCGTTATCTTCAAAATCATCGGCGTGCGGGTCGATGAGGTCCATGGGGTTCAGGCTGTCTCCGCCGTCGCCGCCCGCGACCTGAAACGGGTCGAGCCGGTGAACGATGTGGCCCATGGCACGTCTTCGTGCGGCGGTCACGGCGTAGTTTTCACCGCGCGGGTCTACGACAATTGCAGGGCCGTGCCATGTCATCAGCGCCGGGATGGCGCAGGAGACGCCTTTGCCGCTACCGGTGGGAGCAATGGTGATGAGGTGGCCTTCGCGGGAGGTATCCCAAATGGGAGTTGCAGATTTTGAGGTCTGCGCGTTGCTCCATCCAAGGAGGAGGCCGTTTAAAAGGGTATTGGAATGCTGGGTAATAGGTTTCATGGAGTATCCTGTGGGTACGCTTAAAACATACGGTACCTAGAGGGGTGGTTTAGGTCGAAACTATGGAGAGAGAGGTGGCCGTCGTGAGCGTTGCGCCTTGGTGACAGGGGTGCGCGCCATATATTGCGCGAAGCTGGACGTCGTGGGACAGCTGTAAATACCCTGTCGGTCTGTAAGACGGCAATTGATGAGCAAGTTTAAGGACCGATACGACGATACAGCACTGAGTGTGCCTTGGTCGGTCGCAGATTACGTTCGCTGGCAACGCGAGCAGGAAGAACGAGAAGAGGCAGAATGGGAGGCTGCAAACGCGCGCATCATCACGCGGTATGATCCTGAATGCGAAGCTGCAGTGCGGGCACTTGAGGAAGGCTGGTGGGGCTCGAGGAGTCAGGAAGGTTTGGGCGATAGTCGATAAGCCATTAAGCCCGGATGAACGGCCGGGTGGAGCTACTCCTGTTAGGCCGCCTTCATCTCGGGGCGGCCTTTGTTGTGTCTGATGGTTGCCGGCTCTAATAGCGGCCACATTATCGAGCCATGGGTCTACCTTTTCAGAGGTATTGCATGTGCGGGTATTGGAATTTCATGTTGGGTAGTTTGATGGCCGCTTCTGTGATTGTTCCGGAGCCACTGTGGGGTATCGATCGGGGGTGGCGGGAGTTTAAGGCGTGCCGGATCTACCTTAAGAGCAACGAGGGTTGCCGCGCGTTGGTGGAAGAGATGTTCAAGCGGCAGTTTCCAACGATGACATACAAATGGCCTGCATGCGGCAAGGATGACACCGCAGAAGCGATCCTCTGGGCTGCCGTTTCTGATCGTGAATTTGTGGAAAGGTATTTGGGCCAATTGCGCCGGTTGTGCCCTTAGAAGAGCTTCATCTGGCCATCAGCAGGGTTGGCAATGCCGTAGACGTGGCGTGCGAAGCTGATCGTTGCTTGGCCCTGTAGGGCTGGCCCGTCCTTCGTGCGGCGCACGAATCCAGTGTCGCTTGCCCAGATCCGCAACCCTTCTGCCGTGTACTCGACATCCAAGCCATTCGCGCTGGAACCACCGTATGAGCCGAGTTCATAGGCCAGCCGCGAGGCTAGCTGCTGGTCGGTAAGACCGGTGACTGCATCAGACTGCCAGCGTTGCGCCGCGCCACACATGGATTGCGTGGCCCGGAGGAAGGCGCTTTGGAGAAGGCCGGGGGTCAGCATTCGTCTGCCTCGGTCGCAAGGGTTTGTAGTATGTGGTTCAGGGGCAGGATGCGTTCCTGGCCGTTGGGGTTGGTTGCGTCACGCACGATGGCGATTTGCTTGGTGATGAGCTCAATAAATTTGACGTGGCCTGAGAGCTCTTGCTGCGTAATGGCCGGAGTAACGCTGCGCCCTCTATTGTCGGTTCCTACAACCAGGCCTCGGCCGACGAAGGGTTCGGGCATTCCGCGCACGGCGAAGAAATGCTGCAGCGGTTTTAAGAGGCCTTCGTCGTCCACGTACAGCGCATCGCCATTGGGAAGTGTGACGGCATCGAAAGTGTCGCACTGCAGGTGCTTATAGATGGCCGGCAGCTTGTCGCCGGTATCGGGCAGCTCGGCGGTGGTGATGGTCCGGTTGGCGGGGTCGATGAGCAGCGCTTGCATGTGTGGCTCTCCTTTTGTTGCTCGAGCCGCCCATTGCGGCTCACGCAAGGTCGCAAGCGCCGGGCTGGAGGGGGTGCCGGGCTGGAGCCGCTTGCGGCGGAACCGAAGGCGCGCGGGAACGCGCGGCCCTTGGCGCGCCCGACAACCGGTGCCACTCTTTGCGCGTGAATTTGGATTCCGGGGGGCGGCAAGAAAAGCGCCACAGTCGGCCTGCAGCATACGGGCTTTACGGATGGAGGATGCAATGCGGGATATTTCGAGGCGCGGATTATTGGGAGTATTGGCAGGTATTGGTGGCGTGGCTGCTGCGCCAGCAGCAATTGCATCATCGGTGCCGGTCGGTGCTGCGGCGGCGGGTGAGTCGTTGGGAGAACCGGCTTTCAGCTGGGCGCGGGTGGAGCTATTGAAGCGCGGGCTTATCGGAGAGATAGGCGAAGACCGGTACGATTCATGGTTCGCCGCGATGAAAGTGGAGAAGTATGAGCACGGTGTGCTGTTCGTGTCGGTGCCGGTGGCATTTCTGAAGAAGTGGATTGAAGCGCACTACATGGATAAGCTAGTGCGGGCCGCACAACGGGTGGATGGGAAGATTGCAGAGGTGCGCGTGATGGTGCGGAAACCTTCAGCGACGACCGTCTGAAAGGGGAAGCTCCTTTTAGGTGCCCCACTATCGACTATTGTCCTTCTCCGGTGCTTTGCGTGCTTCCAGATCAATTCCAAGCGAAGAAAGCACCTTGAGGACTGTAGTGAACTCAGGGTTTCCCCCTTCATCGAGGGAGCGGTAGAGGCTTTCGCGGGCCAAGTTGGTTTCACGCGCGACCTGGCTCATTCCTTTCGAACGGGCGAGCGTTCCAAGCACGTCGATTATTCGTTTTGTGTCCCCGGAGGCGAGGGCGGCATTGAGTTCTTTGATGGCTGTTTCGGGCAGGATGGTGCTGTCAGCGCCGTGGTTGTGTGTTGCTTCGAGGAAGTCGGGCTGTGTGGGGATATCGGTGAGGAAGCGCTTTTCCTGCCCGGTTGCGCGCTTCTCGATATCGGCGCGGATGGTGTCTTTGCACGCGCGGTAGAATTCTCTTAGCTGGTCGGCGGTTTTGAAGTTTGTCGTGTGCTTCTGCGGGACATTGTAGAGCACGGCGATTTTCCGTCCTTGCAACAAGCGCACGAGGTTGAGCAGGGTGCCGGGGCTTTTGCCGTCCCAGATCATCAGCCCGAAATCGGCGCGGCGGGCCATCTCGCGGTCTTTCGCGGCGAAGAACTGGTAGTCCTTCGTCTTGCTGTCGACTGTTACGGATTGGATTGGCCAGTGACCGACGTTGTTGCGGGGGCGATCGCCTGAGCAGTACAGGGTGACGTTCTTGAACTTGTGATCCGACAGGTATTTCTGGACGGCTTTGTCTGCGCCGTTCGCATCACCCACAATGACGTGGTGGTCCTTCTTGATGATTTCGTCGAGGCGTGCCTGCACGTCTGCAGGAAGCCTTGTCACCTCGCGGGAGCCTCCGATGAAGATGGTGTTCATTGGTTGACCCTTGTCTTGGTGATGGTGAGGACAACGACATCCGTGGCCTTGCCTGTCGTCAGCAAGAGTTCGGTGATGGCGTTGAGAGTGCTACCTGATCGGTAGAGGTCGTCTAATAGAAGGATGCGCTTGTTTTGTGTCTGCGCAACGTCCACCGCATACAACCCTTCCATGTGCGCTTTACGCTGTTCGGGGTCTGAAATGTCCTTGAGCTGTGCCGTCGCTCGGGTGGCGGTTATGCATGGGCTGTAGGGCTTATGGAGGTTTTTGGCGATGCCCTCTGCGAGGACAAGCACCGGCTGGAGTGAGCGGGTCTTGGATGGCGGCACAGGAACGATGATGTCGAAAAAGCCCACTTTGGGCTGAAGGAACGATACCGCCGCCTCGATGATGGGGGCGGCTGCGTCGGCTTTGCCCCTGTTTTTGAGCTGATGGAGGTGTTCCGCGATTTCCGGCCGCTGCGTATCGTACTGCATGTAGCCGGATTCGTTGTAGCCGATTGGTCGGCTACTTAGCGTGTGAAGATGAAGCGCATAGCCCTTGCGCCAACGGCCGGTGATTTCTGTGGGGGCGATTTCGAGTCCCATGCCGCATTGTAGCCTATGGGTTACATGTGGACAAGCATCAGGGGTGATTTTCGACTTCAATAGCGGACTGCTGGTCGGCTTCGCTTGTCGCGCCGTCGGTCGTGGGTTTGCATTTTGCGCTGACGGTTCTGAAGGCGACTCCATCAGGGGCGTTGGAGGCATTTACGGAAATGCTGCTTGAGTATTGCTCGATGACGGTGGGCGCAATGGACCGAATGCTTTGCTTGAGGACGCCCCTGCTATCGAAGAGCAGGCATTGCCATGTGCAAGCGAGGTTCGTTCCGGACGGGTTGACCATGTAGATCTGGACGCGGGCGCCCTCTATTCGGCAATCGACAAGGGATTGGGCGTTGGCAGCGCCTGCGAAGGCGAGGCTAGTGGCGAGCAGTGCAATGGCTGGAACGCGCATGGGGTGCTCCGGTTTGGCTTGCTGAAAGAGCTTTTTGGGAAATGCGGTGTCAGTATTGTCAGGAGGACGATTTGTGCGCCGCTCCATTTATCAATCAAGATGGGCATCCTGCGCCACCCGCTGCTGCGTCACCTGATAGGCATGACCGGCCTGAGCAATCCGGCTTCACGCGTGGGCGTGGTGGACGGAATGGCTCGACTGGCCGCTAGTGTGTCGAAGCGTCGTTTGGTCTACGGGGACGTTCCAGCTGCGCCAGGTGGCAACGGTTTCTCTGATAGTTTCGCCGATAAGGTTGGACGATGGGATCGGAGCGATCCACTTAAGGGTTTCTAGGAAGCTCATTGAATGCTGCCGCACCTGATATGCGGCGACGTGCCAGTTGTTGAGTAACTGGGTGGGGTGTGCTTCCGCTGTTAACCCATGGCGTACTTCGGCTAGCATTGCGTCTAGCCCGACGATGTTGCGGCGAAGCTGATACCCGCCGTCCTTTGAGTTTGAGATTTCGCGGTCAAATACGGATAGCGCGTCTGTAAGGCCGCGTAGCTGTATTGAGATAATCCCCACCTGGACGTCCGGCGTCGAAGCAATCTTATGCGGCTCCCGAGCCATGGCCTCGAGGTAGGACGCCTGCACCACAAGGTTCTGCACGGCTACCCGCACGAAATCCTCAAACTCCTTCTTCTTCCGGCGTTCTTCGGCCTTGCTAACATACAGCGCGCCAACAACCGCGAGGAACGAACCCATGGCAGATCCGATGAGGGACGCCCATCCGTCGTCGATAGTGCTCCAATCGCGTTCCCAGAGGCGGAAGCGCCAGACGGCAAAACCCAAAGCACTAACAGCGGCGATACCTGAAACAATTTTCAATATGCGGGCTAACACGACGGAACTCCCCCGGTAGCTGTCAGCAATCGTACAATCCTAGCGCAAACAATCAGGAATGCGACTCTGTGTTTTCAGGGGGATTGGGGCAGGGGTGAGGGCGTAGATGCCCCTGACGCGAAACCAGCGGTGTTTGACGTGATTTTGCGGGGTGGGAGCAGGGGAGAAGGGGCGAGGGAGGTGGAAACGAATTTAAAGAGCGCTCAGAGGCCATAGCGGAAAAACCAAGGCCGCTGTTGCGGCCTCGTGCATTCGGTAGCGTCGTGACCGCATCGCGGGTTAGTCGCGCTCAAAGGCAGTAACAGCGGGTTCCTGTCTGAGTTCTTCGAGAAGGACCCCTGCCTCTTTTGGGAAAACTCGGTTCGCCAAGTCTTCCGGCATGGAGGCGCGGTCCATGGTGCGGGCAACCGCGAAGATGATTTTATGAAGTTCGAGGTGTGCCGCCTTGGCCGCGCGGATCAAGTCCAGCTCTTGAGGTGTCGGTTCAAGAGAAGGCTCTTTGTACGCGGTGGAGAGCATCGCATTTGCGGCCGTTAGGAGTTCCAGTGCGTGCAAGGTATATTCGTGGGCGTGTGTATCAGCGAAACGAGTGGTCATCCATGTTGCTTTCCTTGGTAACAACATGGTGGGGCGGTGTTCGCTGATTTCAAGGGGACTATTTGAAAAGGTTGCCCTGCTTTGATTTGGCGATCGCAATGGCATAGGCGGGGTTGCTGGCCTCCCGGTCTGCCCATGCTTTGAAATAGCTGACCGCGCCACCTTGTGCGTCCAGCTCCTTCTGTTCGAGGCCGTGGCGGCAGTACCCGCGCACGCCCAGCGGAAACGGCACGTCTTCGGGGTAACGAAGGGTGATGACCGTCCAGCCCTCGATGCGCCAATCGTGGGTGGTGGTGATGCGGCAGGTGACGCCGCGCCAGATGAGTGTTTCGTAGGTGGTGGACTGCTTACGCTGCATTGGCCACCTCCTTCGGGAGGAAGCCAGCGAGGTAGCGGGCGGCTTCTGAGGCCTTGGCAGCAGCGGTGAAGATGGCGCGGTTGTCCTTCTTCATCACGTCGATTAATCGCGAGGTGTCGATAATGCGCAGATGAGCCGCGTCCGCACTGAATTTCCTGTGAATTGAATGCACGAGGTGCGTTCTTCCTGCGCATTATTTGAGGTCGACTTCTGCTGTCGTTTAGCCAGCAGAGGGGTCTTCCATGTCAAACACCAAGCGCGACCTGATCGCCGAACTCACAGATGTGCTGAGCGCACAGAGCTACAGCCCAGTCGTCGTCAGGAACTACTGCGCCTACGCGCGCGACTTCCTCGCCTACCTGGCGCAGCATGCAATGCCTATCGCAACAGTGACACCGGCACAGGTTGCGCAGTACCTGCGCCATGCGAGGGTCGAATTCAGGAAGCGGCGTGGCCGTCAGCCGGCCCTGGACTGGCACTCGATCCCCCGTTCCGGAATCCACGCGTTGCTGCGCCTTGCTCGGGGGCAATGGCCGCCGGAGCCGGACATCGTTGGACCAGAGGCGACGCTCCGGCATGAGATCTGCCTCAAATACGAGACTTGGTTACGTGACGAGCGAGGCCTTGCGAGCGCGAGCATCGTCGCGTTGATGGCGGAGGCCAGACACTTCCTGGTCTGGCAACTCGAGCGCGGCGGGGCTCAGAGCCTCAAGGGCCTCAGCGTCCAGGACATCGATCTCTACATGGACGCGCGAGCGCCGGGACAGCGGCGCGTATCGCTCAAGGATTACGCCGAGCGCCTGCGCTCGCTGGTGCGCTACATGCACCGGACCCAATACGTCGCGAGCGATCTCGCGGCTCACGTGGTCTCGCCCATGCTGTACGCGTACGAGGGCGTGCCCTCGATCTTAGAGCCGGACCAGATCGCCGCCGTGCTTGAGACCACGAAGCGTGACACGTCCCCGATGGGGCTGCGCGACTATGCCATGCTGCAGCTCCTCGCGACCTACGGGCTGCGATCAGGCGAAGTCCGGAACCTGACCATCGAAGACATCGATTGGCGCGCTGAATCTTTACGGGTTCGGCACTCTAAGACCGGTGCATGCTCGTTTCTACCTTTGCTGCCGCAGGTCGGCGAGGCGATGCTCAACTATCTGCGCCACGGGCGCCCTAGAACGGACAGGAGAGAGGTCTTCCTCCGGTCTCGTGCGCCCTATCGTCCGTTGCGAAACTTCTCCAGTGAGGTGCAGCGTCGCCTGTCGGCAGCCGGCGTCAAGCCACCGGGTAAAAGTGGCCCACATATCTTCCGTCATGCCCGAGCGGTCGAAATGCTGCGCGCATCGGTGCCGCAGAAGCTCATCGGCGACGTGCTCGGCCATCGATCGACCGAAGCGACGATCCCATATCTGAAGCTGGCAACCGAAGATCTCAGATCAATCGCGCTCGATGTGCCGGGATCGGAGGCTCTGGCATGACCGCCCCATGGATCGATCCAGATCGCAAGATCGTCTCCCGCTACCTGGGACAACTACGGCTCAGCTCCCATGCTCGCTCCGTCTATGCCCAAGTCCTTCGCGACTTCCAGGCGGTCGCTGAGCGACGCCGGGCAGTCGACCGGAAGACGCTGGAAGCGTGGCTGCGAGAATGGGGAAAGAATTGGCAACCATCTACCCTGCTTCATCGAGCCCGCATCGTAGATCGCTTCCTCGATCATCTGGTTGAACTGAAGCTGATCACCAGTAACCCAGTCGCGGTGCTGCGCTCGGAGTTGAGCGTCAAGCAGAGCCGGCCGATCTGGCAGGCGTTGGCGTCCCGCAAACCGGATCAGGCGCTCGTTGCACTGCGCCGTCCAAAGCCGTTCGGCAGTGTCCTGGGCGAGACCATGCGCGAGCATGTGAAACGGATGCGCAAGCGGGGATATCGCTACACGACACAGGCCGCATGGTTCCTGCGGTTCGATCAGTTCCTTCAGGATCATCCGGAGCTTGCGAAAGAGCCCGTCAAGACGATGCTGGAGCACTGGTCGGCAGCCAAGCCGACGCACCACCACGCCGCGGAATGCGAAAAGCTAAAGCACGCTCTCGATAATGCACTCCGCCATCGGGATCCGAGCCTGCCGCCGAGGCGATTGGACCTACGGCCACAGAAGGAAGCCGCGCGTCACTTCCGGAAGCCACACATTTACAGCCCCGCCGACGTGCAGCGCATGCTGGAGATCGCCCGGTCCTATCCGTCCCCCCGGGCGCCGCTGCGGCCCATGAGCGCTCGTCTCATGCTGCTGCTCGCCTACTGCGCAGGCCTGCGACGAAGCGAGCTTGCACGCCTCGATCTTGGCGACATCGAGCTTCGAAGTGGCACCATCACCATCCGCGAGACGAAGTTCTTCAAGACTAGAATCCTGCCGCTGCCCGACACCGTGATGGCTGAGCTGCGCGCCTACCTCGATGCCAGACGGCGCGCTGGAGCGCCGCAAGACCCGCAGTCCGGGCTGTTCTGGCAGACCCAAGGGAATGATCGCTACGGCTCGGCGGCCATCGCCTGGTTGATCGTCGACATCCTGCGTCGCGCCGGGCTCAAGCCTGGGATTGGGACCGGGCGAAAGGGGCCGCGTCTGCACGACCTCCGCCACTCTATGGTCGTGAACCGGATGCTCCAATGGTACCGGTCGGGCATCAATCCGCAGGACAGGCTGCCGTTCCTGGCGACCTATCTGGGCCACCGGGATATCAACTCCACGCTGGTCTACATCACGGTTACGCAGGACCTGATGCAAGAGGCGAGCGAGCGGTTTCGTCTGGTCGGGGCGCGCTGCCTCGCTTCTGGCGATGAGGTGCGGCCATGAAGAAGAACACCCACACCATGCGCCTTCGGCACGACCCGTTCCCGGCCTTGCTGCGCAGCTTCTTCCAGGAATGGCTGACGGAGCAGCGCGCCGCCTCTGTACATACAATCCGCTCCTATCGCGACACTTGGCGGCTGTTCCTCCGCTTCGTCGCGGCGCGACAGCGCAAAGAGGTCGCCGAGATCAAGCTCGCCGACCTGACGGCTAGCGAGGTCAGCGCCTTCCTCGGTCACGCCGAGCACGACCGGAAGGGCACGATCGGCACGCGCAACTGCCGCCTTGCCGCGATCCGCAGCTTCTTCCACTTCGTGGCCGGAAAGGAGCCGACCGCGATCGCGCAGTGCACCGAGGTCATCGCCGTTCCGTTCAAGCGCGCACCGATCCCGGCGCCCTGCTATCTTGAGCCGAGGGAGGTGGAGGCGATCCTCGCTGAGCCCGACCGGTCGACGCTGGAAGGACTGCGCGACCATGCGTTGCTGTCCTTCCTCTACAACAGTGGTGCCCGCATCCAGGAAGCGCTCGATCTGACGCCCGAGGCGATCCGGTTCGAGACGCCGAACTGCGTGCGGCTCTACGGCAAAGGGCGCAAGGAGCGCATCTGTCCGCTCTGGCCGGAAACCATACTGCTGCTGAAAAAGCTGCTGGAGTGGCAGCCACGGCTGCCAAGCGAGCGGCTGTTCGTCAATCGGTACGGCGAGCCGCTCGGCGCATCCGGTGTTCGGTTCAAGCTCGCGGCCTACGTGGAGGCGGCGGCGAAGACAGTACCGACGCTTCGCTCCAAGACCGTGACGCCGCACAGCTTCCGTCATGCGACCGCCGTCCACCTCGTCTCGGCGGGCGTCGACGTCACTGTCATCCGCAGCTGGCTCGGGCACGTCAGCCTGGACACGACAAACCACTACGCCCAGGCCAATCTCGAAACGAAGCGAAAGGCCCTGGAGCGCGTCGGCGCACCTGGTCCAGGCAAAAAGCTCCCGTCATGGAAGCGGGACGCAAGCGTGCTCGCCTGGCTCGACTCGCTTTGAGGACACCATTCTGGTGGTCGCTTCAAGGGGTGAAACGGCCACCGGATCTGACGCATTGCATCGACGTTCGCTACCCAAATCGGTCACAGATTGCTTGGATCAATCGGAGCCAGCGCTTCGATAATTCGGCAATTCGCAATAGTGCCGCAGCCGCACTGGCGGATGATGCTGTCGAGTTCGCGCCGCAGGGCCTTCAAATCGGCAAGCTTGCGATCAACGTCCGCGAGGTGGTCGCGCGCGATGACATCGACACCCTCGCAGGAACGCTGCTTCTGATCGGATAGACCCAGAAGCTCTCTCACTTGCTCCAGACCAAATCCCAGATCGCGGGCGCGGCGGATGAAGCTGAGGCGACCGAGATCCTTGGTCCCATACGCACGATAGTTTCCGCTGGTCCTATCGGGGGCAGCAAGCAATCCGATCCGCTCGTAATAGCGGATCGTTTCCACCTTGGTGCCGGTGGTCTTGGACAAATCGCCAATCGTGAGGACGCCTGAACTCATAAGTGTTGACCCTGTAGTTACTACAGGGTGCAATATGGGCTCTTAACGAATGAAAGTCCAAAAAATCATGACGGCTGCCGAACGACCCTCAAAAAACATTCAGACGCTCAAGATGGGGGTTGAGGGCATGGATTGCGGCACATGCGCGCTCAAGATCGAGAACGCTCTGAAGCGTCTCCCCGGCGTCAGCGACATAAACGTGAACTACGGCACCGAGACGCTGGCCCTGAACCACGACGCTGATCGAAGCTCGCGCCAAGCGATAGAGGACCAGATCCGCAGCCTTGGCTACATGCCGCGTCCACTGGCGACTGAGCAGACCGACTCGACCCATTCGGCCGAGCGGGCCGACCGGCCGTGGTGGCAAACCCGCAAGGGGCAACTCGTCCTTGTAAGCGCAGCCCTGCTTGCAGTGGCCGCCATTGTCGCTTGGATTGCGCCGAATCTCTCGCTTTTCGCCTATCTCGCAGCGGCCGTCATTGGTCTCGTCCCTATTACACGGCGTGCGCTCGCCGGTGCCATGTCCGGCACACCCTTCAGCATCGAAACGCTCATGAGCGTGGCGGCAGCCGGAGCTGTTCTCATCGGCGCGACCGAGGAAGCGGCCGTTGTGATCTTCCTCTTCGCCGTAGGCGAACTCCTTGAGAACGTCGCGGCAGGTCGAGCGCGGGCGGGCATCCAAGCGCTAATTGGATTGGTGCCGCGCATCGCCCAGGTCGAGCAAAACGGCGAGGTCCGGAAAGTATCAGTCGAACAATTGCGCGTCGGCGATGTTGCCGTGGTCCGCCCTGGCGATCGGGTTCCATCGGACGGAAAAATCATCGAAGGCACATCGGAACTTGACGAATCCCCGGTCACCGGCGAGTCCGTTCCGGTCCTTAAAACTGCCGACGCGATGGTCTATGCCGGTAGCATCAACGGCAACGGCTTGCTCAGGGTATCAATCACCAAGACCGCAGCCGACAACACGATCGCCCGTATCATTCATCTGGTGGAGAACGCGCAAGCGTCGAAAGCGCCCACGGCCCGCTTCATCGACCAATTCGCGACCTATTACACGCCCGCGTCCATGGCCGCAGCGGCCCTGATCATTATCGTACCGCCACTGCTATTCGGAGCCGATTGGGGGACTTGGATTTATCGCGGCCTCGCCACGCTGCTTATCGCCTGTCCCTGCGCGCTCGTGATTTCGACGCCCGCTGCCATCGCCTCCGGTCTCGCGGCTGGGGCCCGCCGTGGCCTTCTTATCAAGGGCGGTGCAGCCTTAGAGGCTCTTGGCAAAATCAAGACTGTGGCTTTTGACAAGACCGGCACGCTAACAATCGGCAAGCCGCAGGTGACCGATGTCGTTGCCATTGAAGGCGACGACGGTGAGGTATTGGCGAAAGCAGCTGCCGTCGAGCAAGGGTCCAGCCACCCGCTCGGGTTTGCAATCATTGCCGCAGCCCGCGCTCGCTCGCTGGCCATCCCGCAGGCCTACGGGGGCGCATCCGCCGTGCCTGGTAAAGCCGTTGTTGCTCGCCTGAGCGAGGGTTTTATATCGGTCGGCTCGCCGCGCTATGCCGCCGAATTCAACCTGCTGCCCCCTTCCTTAGAGGACGCGGTGCAGAGGCTGGAGGCGGAAGGAAAGACTGTGGTGATCGTGGCCACGAAAGAGCGCGCGCTCGGCCTCATCGCGCTCCGCGACGAACCGCGCCCCGATGCCGTGGCTGGGATCAACTGGCTTAAGGCGCTCGGGGTACACGGCATCATGCTGACGGGCGACAACCGGCGCACCGGGCAAGCCATAGCCAGCGCCCTTGGCCTTGATGTACGCGCCGAGCTATTGCCTGACGCCAAGCTCCAAGCCATTGCTGAACTCAAGACGGCTGGCCCGGTGGCCATGGTAGGCGATGGCATCAACGACGCGCCAGCCCTCGCGGCATCATCAGTTGGCATTGCGATGGGAGGTGGGACCGATGTTGCGCTGGAGACAGCCGATGCAGCCTTGCTCAGCAACCGCGTGAGCGGCGTTGCCGAGCTTGTCAGCCTTGCGCGGGCGACCTTGTCCAATATCTGGCAAAACATCGCGCTCGCGCTAGGGCTGAAGGCCGTGTTTCTGATCACGACTCTGCTCGGCATCAGCTCGCTGTGGATGGCCATCCTAGCAGATACAGGGGCCACCGTGCTGGTCACCGCGAATGCATTGCGCCTGCTGCGATATCGTCCAACGGCGACGGCACCGTCCGAGGAGGTCACATGAGCAGCGCAATCGACACGTCGGCATCGCCCCGCCTGACAAAACTATTTGGATTGGCGGCTATTACTGTCGCCTTCGTTTTCGATCAAGCCACCAAGCTGATGGCGTTAGCGACGCTTGAGCGCGGAAACGCACAATCCGTGCTGCCATTTTTCGATCTGCGTCTCAGCTTCAACCAAGGGATATCCTTCAGCATGTTCGCTGAGACATTCGCGGGCCGACCCACGCTTCTGGCCGGGATCACGCTCGTCATTGTTGCGCTATTTGCCATTCTTCTGATCCGATCGACCGTGCGTTGGGAAGCCATCGCGTTCGGTCTGATCATTGGCGGCGCACTTGGCAACGCTCTAGATCGTGTTCGCCTCGGTGCGGTTGTCGATTTCCTAGATTTTCATGTCCGGGACTATCACTGGCCCGCATTCAACTTCGCGGATGCCGCAATCGTAGTCGGCGTCATGGTCCTGCTCGTAACCTCTTTTGGCAACTTCGCGGACAATCAGTCGAAGGAAAACCCATCATGACCACAGAACATCAGATTTATCGGCGGTCAGCTTGGATGACGGCGTTCGCCATAGGATTTTTTCCGGTTGCGGCAGTTGCGGCATCACTCGAGATGATGACCACCGGAGGATGTTCTTGCTGCCATGCGTGGGCCCGCCACTTGCGGGCAGCCGGTCATGAGGTTGCCGTCAAGGATCTCGCAATGGGCCAGTTGATGAAGATGAAGCTCGATGCGGGCATTCCCGCTGCAATGACGGCCTGTCATACCGCAAGAGTCGATGGCTATCTGATCGAGGGTCACGTTCCCGAGCAAGATATTCGAAAGCTGCTTAGCGAGCGCCCCGAGGCACTCGGCCTCGTTGTGCCTGGCATGCCGATAGGTTCACCGGGGATGGAGTCCGGCAACAAGCGGGAGGCCTACGAGGTTCTACTGTTGAAGAAGGATGGCAGCACCGAAGTTTTCGCCCGATATGGCTCGCAACCTGAATAATACGGATGATCGACCCAAGGCGATCTCGTGCCGCAGTGGGACTGCATTAGGACTATCATCTGCTATGCAAGCGTTGGCCGAAACGAGGAGTTCGCACCTTGGATGCGCTAACGCTATTCGGACTTTTTGCAGTAAGCGCAATGCTTGTCTTTTACGCGCTCGAAGACCGCAGCCCAACCTATGTTCTCGCCTTCGCAGGAGCCTGCGGATTGGCGTCGCTTTACGGCTTCCTGCAAGGCGCTTGGCCGTTTGGCGTGGTCGAAGCGATTTGGTCGGTGGTTGCCCTCAATCGCTGGACAAAAAAGTGATCTCTTATAAATCCTAAAATCCCTGTGAGTGCCTGGTTCGATTGTTTGGCATGGGCTGATGCTTGGGGTCCCTCGCGCTGAGGCCAGAGGGCTGATCGGGTTCCTAGCGCCAGCGGCCAACCTGGCCAAGAGTCTTGATCCAGCTCAATTACGAGGCACCGACGCTAACGTAAAAATAATTCCGGATTGCTTCCTGCTGGGAAGCCGCAAAGAAGAATTGAACGAGGAAAGTCGTGGCAACGCCTCAAGGAGTAATGCACATGACAATGCGTAAATGGGTGATCGCAGCGGCGCTCCTGGCAGCAACTGCGACCGGTTCGCTGGCTCAAGGCCAACAACAGGGCCAGCATATGCCGATGGGTCAGGGCATGGGGATGATGGGTGGCTGTCCCATGATGGGCGGCAATATGGGAATGGGCATGATGGGCCCGGGTATGCAGGGAATGATGGGCCCAGGCATGCAAGGCATGATGGGCAACATGCCGATGGGTATGGGTATGATGGGCCAAGGTATGGGGCCAGGCATGATGATGGGCATGGGTTCCATGATGGAAGGCCGTCTTGCCTATCTGAAGGCCGAACTGGGCATCACTGACACCCAGGCCGCAGCCTGGGACGGCTACGTAAGTGCCGTCAAAGCCCGGGGCAATACCATGCAGAGCATGCACGCAACGATGATGCAGGCCATGCAGACCGGCAGCGCAAGCGAGCGAATGCAGGCGCATATGCAGGCGATGCAGAGCATGGTCGAGAGCATGAAGGCCCTCCTGCCGGCCACCGACGCACTCTACAAAGTGCTGAGTGACGACCAGAAGAAGAAAGCGGATCTCCTGCTTGGAAGCGGTTGCTGCATGATGTGAGGTTCTAATGAGCTACTACTTCAACAAGGTGCTGTCGCTGAGCTTCGATGCGGCGGTTGCAGAGACGACGCGGAAGCTCAAGGATGAGGGCTTCGGCGTGATCACCGAAATCGACGTGGCGGCGACGCTCAAGACCAAGATCGGCGTGGAGTTTCGTCCCTACCGCATTCTTGGAGCATGCAACCCTTCTCTCGCCCATGAAGCGCTCAAGCTTGAGGACAAGGTCGGGACCATGCTGCCCTGCAACGTGATCGTCCAAGAACTCGCGCCGGGGCAGGTGGAGGTGGCTGCAATCGACCCCGTGGCGTCGATGTCTGCGATCGACAATCCGGCCCTTCTTGAGAAGGCGCAAATGGTGCGCGAGAGATTGGAGAAAGTGATCCGATCGCTCTGACTGGTCCCGGATGGCTCACATGCGCTTGGTAATTGGATTCCTTGGTACGTTGATCCTTGCCACACCGAGTTGGGCTCAAACTGGTCCTGTGCCTGGCCCCATGCATGAATGGGCGTGGCGCGGATGGTGGCCGCTGGGCGGGTTTATCTGGCTAGCGTTCCTCGGGCTAGCGATTGTTGGCTTGGTCTCGGTGGTCCGCTGGCTGTTCGGCGACAAGGGGCCCGAACGGAGCGCACCATCATCGGCCCTTTCCATCCTCGATGAACGCTATGCCCGGGGAGAGATCGACCGCGAGGAATACGAGCAGCGGCGTCGGGATTTGGGTGGTTAGCCGACGTCAGCCTTTGTCGGTGGCATGTGGATGGTCTGGTGGCTGGGGTTCAACCTCTCAGTTGCGGTGGCGGTCGGTTTCATCGCGCTCGCAGGCGTAGCCGCCGAGACCGGCGTGGTGATGCTCATCTACCTTGATCACGCGGTGGAGGATGCCAAGGCCAAGTGCAGGCGTGAAGGCCGGGCCTATACGCGTGACGATCTCTACGACGCGATCATGTTCGGCGCCGTCGAGCGCGTGCGGCCCAAGATGATGACTGTGGTCGCGATCATGGCCGGACTACTCCCCATCCTGTGGAGCACGGGCACGGGCTCGGAAGTTATGCAGCGGATCGCTGTGCCGATGATCGGCGGAATGGTCTCATCAACGCTGCTGACGCTCGTCGTCATTCCCGCAATATACGCAGTGGCGAAGGGGTGGCAGATGAATCGAGGGAACGAGTCGACTCAAGCGGACCGGACCGTTCTGGCAAATTCATAATGCCTGCTGTTGGCCCTGAGCCGAAGTTCCCCTTCTACGGCGGAACCAACGCGATTGGGGTTGAAGCGGTCGTGCTCAACTCAGGTCACAAACATCCCTGCCCCAAGCTGGCAAAAGAGGCGTCGCCGGCACAGACCTATCTGGCTTGTGCGTCACGGACCGCGGGCTTCAGCGGCTGCTACGGAGCACCAAATAATGCGCAGGAAGAACGCACCTCGTGCATTCAATTCACAGGAAATTCAGTGCGGACGCGGCTCACCTGCGCATTATCGACACCTCGCGATTACTTACCTTATGCGCAGCTCCCCATAAGTCGAGCCAGTGCTTGATATAGTGGGCGTGGTCGTCGCGGGGCACCGATGAAATGCCAAGCTGCGCCGCCAAAAAACTGGCTGTCAGTTCGGCAACAACTTCTTCGGCCGCATATTGGTCATCCCCGAACCGTTTTCCGAACTCGCGGTTGAGTCTGTGTTTTGCACCGCTCCAGTGGCCCAATTCATGGAACATGACGCAGGCGTGCGCGGCTGTGCGCTCAACGGGGTCGCTCTGACGGAAGCGGAAGTCGTCAGGCATCTGGACGTGATCAGATCCACTTGCGTAATAAGCGCGGTCGCCGCCGTAGCGGATGACAGCGCCGGTCGCGTTGACGAGGCGCGTGGCGGCTTCGTGCTGTTCAAGGGGCGGCATCGGGGACGGTAACTCGTGATCGTATCCGTCAACTTGGCTGACGTTGAACACGTAGCTTGCGCGCGCCACATAGCGCTTCCCGTCATCGTCTGGCTGTTCGGGTTCCGGCGTGACATCGAACTGCTTGTAGAACGCGATGAGCGTTCCCTTCTCGCCGCCGCGCACCTGTGCACCGAGGGATTGCCATTGCTTGTAAGATCCCCAGAGGGAAACGGGGTAGTTGTTCACCTCGGATGCGCACCAAAGCCCAATGACATTACATCCATTGTAGAAGGCATCGGTGCAGGCGTTCTTGGGAATGCTTGTTGAAAGGCCGGACCGCTGCCACGGCATTTCAACCGTACCATCGCTTTGCTCCATGGCCTTGATGATGGTGTCAGTGACCTGTTGATAGACGTCGATCGGTGGCTTTCTGGTCATGGGGTGCTTCCTTGTTCAAGCCGCACCCAACGCGCGGCTCGTGCGCCCCTGGAAGCCGAGGCGCGCCGGGGTCCCTGCACCCAAAGGGCGCGCGGAAGCGCGAGGCGAAGCCTTGCGGGGTGGCGAGGCCGGCTTAGGCGCACGCTCCGAGCCGCGCGGGCGGAAAGGAAGTTGATAAAAGCGTACTAATAAAGTATACAAAGTGGGCTTAACGAAAGTGATTGCATTGAATGACACTGAGCGCGCGGGACTGTTTCGGACAAACCCGGAGCGATATGCGACGACTGGATTGAGCTGGTCGGACCCTGCCCATCACGCCACGATCGCCAACGGGCTGTTCCAGGTCTTGATGATGGTGGTGGCCGAGCAGCAAGGCGTGCGTGATGAGGTATTGCGCGCCTCTCTGCGCAAGCAACAGGCACGGGTGGAGCAACGGATGTCGGTGGTTGAACGGGCCGCATGGCGGGGAGGTGTCATGCTGCCCCGTCGTGTGGACGACGAGGTGTTGATCTACAGTCTTGAGAAAATGGCGGACGCGATTGGTGAAGGTGCTGACTCTTGGACTCGGCGCGATGAGAGGTTTGGGTTCAATACTCTGGCCGGAACGATGCTGGGTGCAGCGGTAGGATTTGCATCTTCGATTGACCGACATCACGCGTGTGAACGCTTTTCTGTTGGTCCGTTTGGTGGGCTTTCAAAGATTGCTCAGCTTGTAATCCGCTTGGATGTACTGGTGGAGATGGAAGACCTGCCTGCGTTTGACGCGTTGGTTCAACAGGCAAGGGCTATTCCGGTTGGGCACGTTGTTGCTCCCGAGAACGAAAGCTGCTCCGCTTTTTATGAAGCTTTCGATTCATTGCTTGCAAAGCTGCAGAGGCGTGGCCAAGAGCAAGCTTGGGCGTGATGGCTTAGTTCATTTTGTTGGCGTAGGGGGCTGAGTTTAAGCGGGTGCCGGTCCAGCGGTCGAACATTGCCCCGCAATCAGGGCAGGCAATGGCGATGGTCATATCAAGTTCCATATCGTAGATCCCGATGGAGCGGCGAAAGTGGGATGCCACGCCATAGTGATGACGGATGTCTGGAGGGATTTCATCCCCAATCCAGGTTGCTCCACAAGCAGGGCAGTTATCCAGGAGTTTGTGAAGCCCATGCATCGCTTGAGAGTTTGGAAGAGGGTCAGGGAACGTGTTCGAGTGCGGCAATGGCGGTCGCATAGATCGGCCACTTCTCTTCGTTGTTGTCGCGCAGCAGGCGTAGGGCTATCACACGATCGCCGTGCGATAGCGCTGCGAAGGACGACATAAGCCACCGGTCAGGGTTCACATTGAATTCCTTGAGGTTCGTGTAGTTGGTGAAGACGGTTTGCTTCTTGAGGTCGAAGGGAACGCCTAGATTTCTGGACCAGCCAAGTTCATTAGCCACGGCATCGTATGTGTATTTTTGGATCAGCGCGGTGCGTACCTTTTCGGGTATCTCAAAGCCTGCTCCAAGATTCCCGTCAGCAAGGATGTTGCGCACGAAGATATAGCGCACCATGCGGTCTTGGGCATCGAGGGTGGCGTTCACGGTTGAGATGTCGCCCGCCTTGACGGCCTCAAACACTTCCTGCTGCAATACTTGGAACAGGGTGGAATGGATTTCGGTGATGGGCTTGGAGGCGGCGATGGCAGCATCGTAGATGGCGGTATGGCCGTTCTTTTTGAACGTTCTGAGTTCCGATGCGGAGAGGTTTAGGTGGTAGGGCTGGCCGTTGTAATAGCGGTCAAGCATGGGTTTGGGGTCGGGATAGTCTTTGCTGACCCGCGTATGCACCACAGAGTTGAAATAGTCCCGGTTGGCACCGTGCTTTTTGGGCCATGAGTGGACGACATTACCGATGACGCTTACGAGCTTCGGATAGTCCATATCATTGGTGATGGGCTCCAGCAGCAATAGGGTCTTGAGTATGCGCTCGAGGTTCAGGGAGAAGCCACGGTTGTTGAGGATGTGTTGGTAGATGGCGGGTAGATGCTCATGGAGGGTTCCTTGGGCGTGGATGAGGGCGAGGTTGCGGTCTGAAATGCCATTCTGTGTGAGGATGTCGTTCGGGAACGCCTCCTGTGCCGCCTTGAGCTGTGAAGCAAACCTTTGACGTGCCGGGTGGCCGTATTGTGAGGCCTGTATGTAAAGGCGTACAAGATGGTCAGGATCTTGATTGTATCCGGCGGCTTCGTACCACGTCGTCCACGAGACAATGTCAGCCTTGGGCATGTTGTAGGCGGATTTCGCCACGGCTAGTTTCTTTTCCGCAGTGCTGGCCGCTTCATGGAGGCGTATGTAGGCCTCCGGAGGAAGGCCATAAAAATCATTGTTGATGGCTAGTATCTGCTGGGGGCTGCACGTGGCGGCAACCGTGGCGCGTTTGGCATCGGTGTGTCCGAGACCGCAGAGTGTAATGTTCACTTTCTGCAGTATGTCATTGGGGAGCGGATTGCTGATCGCTTGCACAACCTTTCTGGCGGCTTTGGCGCGCTCAGGGGTCGGATCTTTGATGAGGGCATTCGCGATGTCGGCGGCCTGGGCTCCAAGATACGGCTTGTAGAATGGCGATGCGGCGAGCTTTGCCACGAAGGCGACGGCGGCCGTTTCTCCCTTCGCCTCATAGATAAGGGCGATGAGGGTGGGTAGTGGCGCATTGAGGTTGAGACTGCCGTGCGCGAGGATGGCGATGAGTTCATTCCGCTCAGGCGATGATTGGAGAATGGTTTCGGCTGTTGCCGGGGCTGTGGCCACGAGATAGGGCCATCCAGTGAACGCTAGGGCGATTTGGACGGGGTCTGCATCGGTATTCCGGTCAGCGGTGACCACGTATCGTAATGCGCTCGAGACGACTTCCGTCATGCAGGATGACGAGATTTGCCGCAGGCAGAGTTCTGGGCTGGCTTTAATTTGCTGAAGCGCGGCTTTGAGCTCGGTATTGGTGTAGGGGCCCAGCTTCTCGTTGGCGGCAATACGCACTGCGGCGTTGGTTCCCTGAAACTCTGTGGTTACGCGAGTTACAGCGGCATCTGCCTTTACGAGAAGGTCGTGCTTCCTGATGGCGTCGGTTTCGATGACGGCCTGTGCCACGGCTTGTGATGCTTCCACGAATAGGCCGTTGGCGGTCTGATCCGGGTTTTCGCAAGCGGAAAGTGCGAACGATGCGCATACTGCAAGGAAGGGGAGGCTGGTTTTCATCGGTGATCCGCTACGGGTTATGGTCGCAATGAATGGCTGGGAAGGGGGCAAGCCCTTCCCAAGATGCGTATGACGGGTGCTGATGCGAATGCTGTTTAGGCTACTTCTGGCGTGTGACGTTTGAGACGGCTTTGGCGGATTTGAAGCCCAGCTCGGCAAAGCCTGCTGCCCACAAGCCGAATGCGGCCGTGAACATGGGAAGGGCGAAGATGATGCCGATGATGGTGAAGCTTAGAATAAGCGCGAACATGAACGTGAACGTTCCAGCGATAATCTTGCCGATGCCTGCCATGATGAATTCCCTCGTTGAGCAATGGTTGGAGTGTGTTTGAAGTGAGCACGTGATGAAACAGTCTGGAGGGGAAACGTCGGTGTTTGACGAGAATCCCCCTGTTAGGTCTTTGGTTTGGGCTTCTTTGGTTTGACGGCGGTCTGCTTGACGTGGTTGCGGCGGAACTCCGATGGTTTGCTTTGGAATTCTCGCGCGAACATCTCTGCGAAATGGCGCTCGTTGTCGTAGCCCGCGCGTAGGGCCACGTCGCGCACCAGCATGCGGGTGTGAATGAGCAGGTGCTTGGCAAAATGCAGTCGGGTGATGCGGATGATTTCACCGGGGGAGGGGCCGTTGAGCTTGCGAAGCTCCCTCAGCAGCGTGGCCTGGCTGATATTATCGAGCCGCTTGGCGAGGTTATCGAGCGTCAGGCGGGTTTCCTTGATGGCTTGTTGGGAAGCCTTTGCGCTGCGCGAGTTATCGCGCTTGATGGCGTCGATGATGAGCCATTCTTCCTGTATCCAGTTGCAGGTTAGCTCGTAGACCCGTGCAAGGAATGGGGATTCCGGCCGGGCTACTGGCGGCATGGGGGGATATGGCAGCATTTTCTCGGCTGGCAGTTTGAATGGTTTTGACATGGGCGAGGGGATGATGCTGACGGGTTGGCCGGCATCATTTGAATCGCGTGGCGATGAGGCAAGCGGGTTGGGTCGGTTTGACCTAAAACCCGCTGGTAAAGACGACATACCGGCGGTTCCATGCAGACTCGGCTGATTAATGGATTGTGGGCTGGGTGCTGTTGAGGGCATCGAATCGCTGCACCGCTTCGTGGAAACCTTTGGGGTTGAGCCACAACCAGGTGAGCAGGATGCAGCGCGGGTCCATGTTCCCCTTCTTCTGGTTGCAGTCGTAGCAGGCGAGCACGGTGTTCCCTGCGCCGCGCGATCCACCGCGCGAGATCGGGATAAAATGATCGCGGCTAGGGGCATCGGGGTGGGGTTGCTTTTCAAATGTGTTGACTGATTTTCCGCAGTACACGCAGCGGCTGTGGAAGCGGGCAACGAGGGTTTCCATTTTCACGAGACGGGCAATCCATGGCTGCGCGTTCGCGCGCAAGGATTTGCGCGGCGTTCGCTGGTGAAGGGCGTCGTTGTGTTTGTGGTGCGCAGTGTGCGCGTGCGTATGATTTCCGGGATGAATGCGGCCGGGATGTTGACGGCATTGCGTCAAAGTTCAGGCGTGGAAATCTGTGATATACCCCCCCCTAGCGGGACGGGTTCTCTGTTTGGTCGTGTTGCTCGGGCGGGAGAAAATGCTCCGGGGGGGTGATGTCGATGGCGTCTGATAGGCGCTGGGCATGATGCCAATCAAAGATGTCGACTGGCTTTCCATTAAGTGCGCGGGCAACGTTCGGTTGCTTCATACCGATGATGGCGGCGGCGCGTGTGTTTGAAATACCCTTGCTGGTCCATAACTCAGAAGCGCGCCGCCAAACTTCTTGTGGGTTCCTTGCGCTTGTGCGGTAGAATCCCCATTCGCGCGCTTCTGCTTCATTGGGTGCTCGGCTGAGCTCGTCTGCCGCTATGTTGAGTGAAGTGGCCAGCGTGGTGATGAAATCCTGATCGATCGAAGCACGGCCTTGCGATAGCGCTGTGGCGAGATACGCTTTCCCCTTTAAGGCCTCCCGCAACGATTCACCCGTGAGGTTCAGCCGGTGCAGGTGATAAGCCAAGCGCGCCTCAAGGGCGTCGGGGTCTTGGCCATCGGCCAACAAGGGCCATTTGTACGGCAGTCCGTTGGGCTTTCGTTCGTGAAAGCCTATGGACGATCTTGCTTACAAAACTGACACCCGCACGTGAGTGTCGTCGACTGTGATGATGTTTGAGCATTATCTCAGCTTGTCATGTTGGCGATGGACCCGAAAGCAGCGAGGGTTGCGCGTTCGAGATCGGGAATGAATTTCTCGTCGATCGGGTTCAGACGGAAATCCGGATGAACCTTCTTCAACATTCGGAGTTCGCGGACGTGGCCACCGGCCGCCAGCAGAAGCGATCGGTCTATGCCCTTGGAGGCGATGAAATGCACTCGAGCTTCAAGCGCGAGAAGAAGTGCCTGTCGGTAGGGTGTAAGAGACGTTGCCCAGGATGGATCTTGCCGAATGGCTGCGACCCCTTCCACCGTGGCGTGAACGTCGCCTTGCAGGACTTTCGCTTTGAGGGAAGTCGCGCGGCAGATGTGAAGCTCGGCATAACGGCCATGCCTCTGCAAGTCGTCAGCAGCTGCGTTCATGAGCGAAGCGATGGATGCTCCATGCAAGATCTTTGGCTTTTGATCGTCTTTGAAGCCTTCTTCCATGGCGAGGTCGGCAGCACGGAGCAGATACACGCCGTTGCCCGATAAGCTTCCCCACGATCCTGTTCTGCCACGTCGGATGAGGTCGAGAGAATGACTGGAGGCCTCGCTGAATAGGTCGTGGAAGTAGCGATGGGCGAGGATGCCATGGAGTAGGTAATCGTTGTGTTTTTCGGCGTAGGCATCACGCATTTCTGCGACGAGGACCGCCTCGCCTTCATGGCCGATGCGGAACAGAGAGAAAGCACCGATTAGGAGGAGGATGGCGCGCTGAAAATCCCTCGTGTGTTTGCATCCAGAGCAGAGCGCATCATGGCCGAATGTGAACCCTGCGCGGAGGAGGCGTAGGTTCGCGGTGGCAGTTTCGGCATCCGCACGGAGGGCAGGTTCATATACGGTTTTGAAGACCAGCGCGGTGAAGCCCTCGGCTGTTGCGAGGTCAGTGACGGAGAAGGGGGCTTGTTCAATCAAGGATTCGACACGCGCAAGTTCGCGGCGATGAGGAGCATAGCGCCTTTTTAGGGCTTGCTCTTCGAAGGCGTCCCGATGGGCCTGAAGAAGATGTTGCCGGCGGTGGATTGGAAGGAAGGTTCGGAACACATGCCTGTCCAATCGGTCGAACAGATCTTCGCTTATGACATGACGGTTGGCGGGCGCTGACTCCTTGACGGCGCGGCGGAGCGTTCTGGTGAGCGTGTCGAAGTCTTGGCGATCCTCGCAGACCAGATTGATGAGCGCGTTGATGGTGAGATCTGGCTGTCGGTGTCGGTCTCTCGCGTTGATGAGACTGTCGTTGAGGGCTGCCTGAACATTCGACAGCCATGTTTCGAGCGGGTCACTGGAGAGAAGCATAATATCGTGGTGAGTCAGGTCGATGCGATTGTCAAGGACAACACCTGAAAGGAACCGTTGAGGGCTTGTCCATGAGAGGCCATGCGATTTCCTGCAAATGGATCGTGCAGACCAGCGAGCAATTCATTTTTGGAGACCGTGTCATGCCCGACGGTGCGATGCCCAAGCCCGCCCTCCCGATCACGGAGAGCGGGCGTATCAAATTGGAAGTGTTCATTCACGGGGAGTGGCAGGTCATTCATTCCCTCGGGCCGGAGTGTGGGCCGTGGAACAAGCGGCTACTCCGGTTGGAAGTGCAGATGATGCACTGGAAGGAAATGGACTACTTTGACGGTGCCGCATTGCGGATTGTTGGCGCTTGAGATACCTGATCTCAACGTGCCTTGGGATGACAACTCGACAAGTGCGTCCTTCGCATTGCGGCCGGCGAAGCCGTTCCATCGAGCTCTTTTCCTGATATTTCTGTTCTCGAAGCGGTGCGGCGGGCTCTGATCTTTGCAGACCAGTGTCACACCGCTTCGGCGCATTGAAGGTGTCAAAGCATGAGCCGTGATCCGCATCAGAAGGCGCCCGGCACGTTGGTCGGCGTCACCGAGCCGATGATCCAGGCGCTGGTTCACGGCTTCTATGCCCGCGTGCGTCTTGACCCGCTGATCGGACCGATTTTCAACCGCGTCATTGTGGATTGGGATGAGCATCTCGAAAAGCTCTGTGCATTCTGGTCATCGGTGACGCTGATGACGGGCCGCTACAAAGGCACTCCGATGAAAGTTCATGCGGAGCTGTCCGAGATCACGCCTGCACATTTCGAGCGCTGGCTCGCGCTGTTCCAGGCGACGGCCATCAAAACTTGCCCGCCCGACGCTGCTGCCCTCTTCGTCGACCGCGCCAACCGCATTGCCGAATCCTTGCAGCTCGGCATCGCGATTCACCGCGGTGAAGGGATCGTACCCCCCTTGCAACGCAATCCGTCTGCAGGGGAGAAGGAGACATGACAGTGCAGTAATGAAGGAATCTGGAACCATCCGCACCGTCTGATAGATGTGACGGTATTCACATTGGTCTTGCCGAAATGAGAGCGCTAACCCATCATCAATGCATGGGTACGATGGTTCTCAACCGCGACGCGAAAATCCTGAACGAGGAGCTGAAACGGCTCTCGCTGCTGGTTGCTCTGGATATGGCAGATATTTCGGACGACCTCGCGACGGCGGAGCTTGAAACCGACCCGGACGAACGGAAAGGGCTTCGGTCCGGAGCGCGGGAGTTCCTGGAATCGGCATCGAGCTACGATATCTCGCTGAACCGTCTCAAAAGCGATGGCGCGTTGAACGTGACTGAGACGGCCGAGGCCGATCGCTTGCTGCAGGGTGTCTCGATCATTGTTGCTGCCGGTAAGTCGATCCTGCACATGACCCGGCAGCGACGCGTCGCATAATATTGTGAATGGTCAAAAACGGCAGACTTCTGCGGTTCGCATTATGTATATTATGTTAATTCGGTTATGCGGAACCATTGAACGGTGAAGCCGCTTCAGCATTGTATTTTGCACGTCGGAGCTGCCTCCCCTCACGGGTCTTTGATTGCACCTGGTTGTCGACCGCGGGCGAACCTACCCGGCTGGAACTGCTGATACGGGACGGTCTCTAAGGATCAAATCCTCAACAGCTGCAATGAGGGACTCGGCTGTGGCGGGTTTCGACAAGTGTGGTGCGTCTTTGCAGGGACCTTCGACGTGGGTGAAGCCGCTGTAGATGAGATAGGGGATGCCTCTCTTGTTAAGGCGTTCGCACAGGTCTGAACTATCCCCGTCCGGCAGGGCATGGTCGAGAATTGCTGCGGAAAGACCGTCCATTTCGACCAATGTCAATGCGTGCTTGAGGGTGTTGGTGGATGTGATCTGAGCCTTCGTGCAAGAAAGGCTGTTTGTCATGTCCAATACGATCAAGGGCTCGTCTTCAACAATGAGGATCGAATGCCCTAGCAGCGTGGGGATTGGCATTTGTCGTCCAATCACGCAGCTACGCGCATATTACCTGAGGCAGGAGCGACACTTTCTTGGTCGCGAATGTCCTGAGCGCCGGTCAATCCTGGGGCCGCAACAATGTACAAAGACCGGCCCGGTGGCAAAGCCCGGTCAGCTAGGACGGGCTCTGTGCTGCGGAAGCCATACAGTTCTCATCGGTAACTCATCGAACTGCAATGCTGTTCCGCGATTGTCACAATCTGGCTGTAGGGCGTTGACCGGAGATAGCCCGAATACGCGGCGGTTCGCAATTTGCTTGGGCAGGATAGCAATCGCGATTTTGGAAATGTCAGGAATTTCAGCGGAAGAACCAACCCAAAAGAAGTACCCAAACGATTCCGCTGAACAGCCCGACACCGAACAGCCAGCGCTGCCACGGCTTTTTCAGAATGATTTCGCCCTGGCGCACGTCTTGTGCGTCATAGGTTGTCGACTTTGTGTTGGTCTCTTTTTCCATGCAGGAATAACGCCTGCTGCCGGGATAAGTTGCTCGACCGTGTCAGGGATAGATGAGTACTGCGGCAGTGGGATTGTGGCGGTATGACATTGACGTCGCAGCTTGTCCGTTAAGGCAATGCGTAAATCGTTACGCTGGTAACTGGCTGGGGTTTTCTGTGATGCCGTATCCATGCAAACTGGCCGCGCCTCTTGCGAGGGCGGCCAGCGTGGGTACGGTCGTGATGCTATGCCTTGTTACGCGCAATTCTGGTCAGCTTGCGCTTGGTGTAGCCAGTAGCGGGGAAGTTGAACCACCGCGGTAGCCATCCGTCGACCTTCTTGCGGCCGTCACCATTGAGGGCCTTTCTGATGATCTCCTTCTTCGTCTTTCCAGTACAGATGAGGTAGCTTGCGGCGGCATCCTTGCCGATGACTTCTGAAAGCATGGCATTCAGCACCTCCTTATCGCGCGTAAGATCGAAGAAAGTGTCGTCCGGCTGCCAACGCTTGCTGACGTCCACGCCCATGGTTGCCCCGAGCGTGTCCACCACGTCGGTTCCGAGGGCGAGCGTTTCGGCGGTGAGTGAGGCGAGGATGGCGAGCACGTCGTTGTCCGGCAACGTCTGCAAGTGGGTGAGGATGACGCCCACGCGATCGCCGTGCGAAGGGGAGCGGATAGCGTCCTTGTCGCCCATGTAGATGGAATCTCGTTTGGAGCTTTTGGGAAGCAATGCCTTGGCTTTAGCGCGAACGTCCTTGAACACTTTGTCGGTTGGAAGATCTTTCAGCGCCTTGGCGATGGTATCGTTGGCGGGCTGGCGCCCTTCCGCGCTGATCGACCAGTGCTTGGACCCGGCAATCAGCTGGGCGACGGCAAGCCGCAAGGCCAGCTTGGGGGTTTTGGCGAGTTCCGCCCTGACGGCCGAGTGGCGCACGAGGTCGATGTAGTTCATCAACGGTTCGGAAAGTTCCGGCCGCGCGGTTACATCCGGCTTCAGGGCGTCGTCGCTTGGAACTTCTTCGTTGTCGCCGTGCGCGTCTTGCTTGCGTTCCAGCTTTTTCAGCTCCGCATGGGTGACGATACCCTTATGCGTTTCCACTTCACCTGTGGATTTGACAACGATGTAGACGTGACCGCCCTTCCCCTTAGCCAGGTCGGTGTAGCTGGAGCGGTGGAAGTGCTGATTGGGCTCAATCAGATGAACCGCGGCCCAGCCCGATGCTTCCAGTGTTTCCTTCTGTTTGGCGATGGCTTCGTTCTGTAGCTGCCAGAAGAGTTCCGCGTTGCTGAAGTACAAATCGTCACCAAACAGATCGGCGGTGATGGGTGCCTTGTACGTGGCAAGATCGAACAGGGCCACGCTGGTTTTGATGGCGGAGCCGCCGAGCAACCAGTCTTTCAGTTGCCATTGCTGCGGGAAGTCCTCGCCTGTTTCAAACGCCTTTACGTACTGCTTCTGCTTGGCGGTAGAGGCCATGGTCAGCAGCTGCAGCTCTTTCGCCCCAATATCCTCGTTGCGGTACATCTGGCGGATTTTGGGGAGCAGGTTGCCGATGGCCAATCGCTTCTTCACAAGCTGCTCGGTGCATCCGAAGGTGAAGGCTATTTGCGGAATGGTCCGGTCCTGCTTCTGCAGCGCGGCGAAGGTTTCGTACTGGTCCATTTCATCCATGGGCAGGCGTTCGATGTTCTCGATCATGGACGCTTCGATGGCGGCGGCGTCGTCACCTTCTTCAAGGATCAGTGCGGGCACCATATCGGTGCCGGGGTGGCCTTCGTTATGCAGCTTGCGGATGGCGAGTGTGCGCCGTTCTCCGAACACCACTTCGTAGGCGCCATTGCTCATGGGCCTTACACCGATGGGCTGCAGCAAGCCGGCAATGCGGATGGTTGCGGCAAGCGATTCCACGTCTTTGTCCTTGTGTTTGCGAACATTGATCTTGGTGAGTACGAGCGAAGTTAGCGGTACGTCCTTGATGGGGCGCTTGAACGGGCGTGATGCTGGTGGTTCTTGCGCGGGTGCTGCTTGTGTTTCGGCCGTTTGGGTTTGCAAGGTCATGGGATGGTGTTTCCTTTTGTGATGACGGTGCCGGCGGGGGCCTCTCCCCCAGCCTTCAGCTTCGTCACCTGACCCCTTCCCTTCCCTCTCACTCTCTTCTTGGACTTCCGGCAGTGCTCAAAAATGAGTCAGCTCGGGTGGCACCCCGGCAAGATTGGACTACCGTGCTCGGCAGAGGGAGGATGGACGCATGTTGGATTACAGTTTTTGGAATGATCCGGAGGTTGCTGCCGCACGTGCGGAAGTTATCTCTTCGGCAGAAGGTTATGAGGCGGGCAATGTGGGAGAACCCGCGCTGGAGCTCGCGGTTATTCAGTTCAATGAGGTGGTGACGCAGGTGCGGGATCGGCTTGGGCACGACAAGGACGAACCGGATGACGGATACAGGTTGACCGAGGAGGAGCGCCGTATGGTACGCGCGCGGTATATGGAGGAGGTGAAAGCGCCGCCGCCGCAAACAGCAGCGGTGGTGGAGGCGCGCACGTACTTATTGAATGCAGTGCGCAACCTAGACAAGCCGCTGGGCAAGTGGGAACGGGAGTTTAATTTGAATTGCTCGTGCATGCGTTACGAGACGACGGGTATGACGGCGCGGAGAGAACAGAGGGAAAGGGAACGTGCGTGGCGAGGGACCAAACCGAAGCCGACTATGAATATGGAAAACTCATCCTTGAGCGTAGGCGGCTGAACAAAGTCATTCGTGAAGCGAGCGCCGGAGCGGCGGAGGAGGGTTTTTCGGCTGAGACGCGCGCCGAGTGGGCGCGTACCCTTGAGCAGTATCAGCTGAAGTTGGAAGTCGTTGAGGTGCGGATAAGGGAGGTGGAACCGCAGGCAAAAATCGAGCAGGCGAAGCGGCATGCGCGCGATCTGGAAGAAGCGGCGGAATACAAGCGCAAACAGCAGAGAATGAAATTCTAGTGTTGCGGTTCTTCCCCTGCCCTATGGGCGGATGGGGCGCGTCACCGGGATGCCAAGGCGCCGGGCGCTGTCCGCCAGATTTTCGGTGTAGCCATTGCCGGGGAAGACAATCAATCCGATCGGCATCGTTTCCAGCATGCGCTCGTTGCGCTTGAATGGCGCGGCCTGCTTGCCATCGCGGTTCCATTCGGGCTTGAAGGGAACGCAAGGCACCTTGCGGTTTACAGCCCATGCGGTGGCGATGGCTTCGGCGCCGCGGTCGGTGCCACCGTGGATGAGCACCATGTCGGGATGCTTCGCGCGGGCGGCGTCCAGCACCTTCCAGATGGCGACGTGGTCGTTGTAGTTGGGGCCTCCGGCGAAGGCGACCTTGGGGCCAGCGGGCAGCATGATTTCGGTTTCCGCACGGCGCTTGGCGTTGATGTAATCGCGGCTGTCGACGACGGCGGCGGTCATGGGCTTGTGGCTGACCTTGGAACCGGAACGTGGGAGCCAGACGGAACCGGTATGCTCGGCGTACTGCTCTGCGGCCTGGTCGCGCATACGTTGGAAGGCGGCGCGCTTTTCGACCAGCAATTGGCCCTTTTCGATGAGGCGTTCCAAGGCAACGCTTGAGATTTCCGATCGGTCATCCTGCTCGTGCGCGGCTTTTTGCTTCATCTCGTTGCTGTCGAGTAAGCGCTGCACGTAGCCGGCCTTGTGGTGGAAGAGGTTGGCGAGCGACCAGAGCAGGTCGGCGATGTCAGGCTGGAGTGCCGTGTCGTTCAGCGGCGAAGCGATGCCGTCGAAGAGTGAGGAGACAATGCCGTCAAGCACGTCGTCGGTGGGGAACGGCCGGTGCTCGGGTTCGTCGTACTGGCCGTGGTGGCCGTAGAGGGAGAGATTGTCGGTGACGCGGGCGGTCGCTGTGGTGGATCGGTAGCCTGAGGGGCGCGCGAAGGTGGACATGGGGTTGAACTTTCCCGTTGCTTTGGAGCCAGGGGCCTCTCCCCTGCCTTTCTGGCGAAGCTCTTGCCAGAGGCGCGTTGCGGGCAGCACCGCGCGGGCTTTGCCCGCGCGGCCGGAACGTAGTGGAGGACGGCGCAGCCGTTGCGCCCGGACCCGGCTCTGGCCTCCTTCGCCAGCTCGAAAGGCGGGAGTGAACCGAGTGCGCAGAGGGGTAAGGCCACCCCAATCTAGCGGCGCGATCAGACCGTTGCTGCGAATGCTACGGGAAGGAACGACATGTCCTCTGGTGCCAGCTGTCGGGCGAGGACGTGATGCAAGGTAGCGACGGAAGAAGCGCGGAGATCGGCGTTCCAGTCGTCCTTGCCTGGCGGTGACAGCAACCGAACAGCAATGCCCATAGCTGTGGCAACTGTCCGCAGCTGCTCGGCCGCTGCAACTCCTGCATGGCCGTGGTCGTGCGCGATGTAGAGGCGCTTCAAGCTGGGTGGGGGCTTGAAGAGGGCGAGATGGTTCGCGGACGTGCAGGCGGCGACCGGCATGTCGGGTAGCAGCGACCTGATGGACAGCATTGTCTCCAGGCCTTCACCTGCGGCGAGCACGTCGGTTGCGGTTCCAATGCGGATGGCGTTGCCAAGCACCTCGCCGAGTGACCGCTTAGGTTCTTCGATGGCGGCTTTATCGAACCCGCCGGGAGCAAGGTAGATCCGTTGCACGCCGGTGATGTCGCCTGCGCCGTCGGTGATGGCGGCGATGATAGTTGGGAGTTCTATGCGGCCGGCGTCGGAGAGGTGGTAGCAGCGGGGATGAAACCGCAGCGCTGGCTCGTTGAGGCTGCAGGTGATGCCGCGGGTTTGACGCAGATAGATCGCACCGGGTGTGCCCTGCAAGGGGATGGACGCGGCGAACAGGCGCCGCGCGGCCGGTCGGCTGTTGGGTGGCACGGGGTGCTGGTCGGGTTTTCGCGCGGTGCTGGGAAGTGAGAGAAAGCGCAAGGCTTCCTCGCGAGCTTCAGCAGGGGTGATGTTGAGGGTAAGGGCGATGATGTCCAACAGATCGCCATGTTCCCCTGTCGCGGCATCGGTAAACTTCCCTGCTGCACCCGGCCCGTAGGTTGGGCCGGTAAGGCGCACGTACATGGAGCGGCCTTTGGTGTTCGTGGCATCACCCACAAGCCAGTGGCGGCCTGATTTGCGGCCGTTGTCGAGGTAAAATCTACAGACGGCTTCAGCGTTTTGGGCGAGGCGTTCGGCGATTTGGCGGATGGGAATGTGCATGGGAGTTGTCTTTCGATATCCGCTTAATCTTAGTGTTGCCAGCGCCAGACAACGTGGTTGGTGTTCGGCGCAATACCTTTGGCCTCGACAATGGCGCAGCGGCGCGCCAATTCTTTGACGTAGGTTTCGGCCTCATCGGAGTTGGCGTAAGCGGCGTTGAAATGTTCGATGGCCACACCGCGCCAGAGGACGTAACCCTCATGGTTGCGGGTGACGTGTTCCACACCGTGGAACCATGGCTTGGTGTAGCCCTTACGCACCTGCTCGAGCAATTCTTGGAAGACAAGGAAGCCCGTTGCATTGAGCACGCCGTTGACGGCCAGTTCAACGAGTTTCAGGTGCTTGGGGTCGAGGTCTTCGCCGTCGCGTGTGCGTTGCAGGATTTCGATGGCGGCATCTGCAAGGGAGCAGGTCATGGTTTCCTCCTTGGTTCAGCTGTTGGGGGTGAGGCGATAGACGCGGCAGGGGATGGTGCAACTGACGCCGCGATGCGCGCCGGGTTGATCGTGGTGAAACATCCACGCATCGCCATCCCGGACGGTGCCGGTGCTTTCAAGGGCTGACCGGTCGTAGAGGACAGGCTTATGACCCCCGGAGAAGCTGCAGTACCACCACGCCCAGTAATAGCTGGCTCCAAAGCGGGGCTCGGCGAGTTGGAAGTGGTCGGCGGTTAAGAGGCTGATGCGGTGAAGCGTGCCGCAGGAAAGCTCCACGTAGTCGCCGATGCGGGCCCCGTGGATGTTGTTCCAGATACCGAGGCCCTGCGTGCGCAGCTGCTCATCGCGGTCATCGAAGGTGAATTGTGAGTTGATGGTCATGCGGAAGCCTCCGGCTTGATGGAGGGCACGGGGTTTTCAGCAATGAAGGCGGCGACGCGGCTACAGCAATCGTCGTGGGGAGTTCGGATGTCGTCGTGAAAGCGGAAGCATCGGTTCTGCATTTCGACGTAAATGGCGGTGATACTACCGGCCGTTCGTTCGGATATTTTGAAGCTTTGCGCAGCGCGGGCGTGAGTCCAGGCGACGGGAGGTAAAACGTTGAGGGCGTATTCGAAGTCTTCCCGTGTGATTTCGTCAACGGGGGTTTTGAAATTTGCTTCGTAGAGGGTTTGCGCCTCGTCAACCGGCATTGTGGTGAGATGGGTGCCGTAGTTGGCAATGAGGCGCTGGATGGCTTCTTGTTCGGTTTCGCCGCGCCCGGCGTAGACGTAATCGATGATGGATTGCGTGGAGGTGCAGAAGACGACGGTCGGTCGGTTCGTGATCATGGTGGCGGGCCTTTCTGATGTGGCCGTGGGGTATGCCTCTCGCATCCCCTTCCCGGCTCACCCGAAAAGCTCCACCCCTCTGCCCCTTTCCTTCAGGCCTGCATCAAGGTCTGGAAGTGGCACGGCCTCTCCACTGCGCGCGCCACCGATCGTCACCGAAGGCGGAGACGCGTTAAGCGGCTCCGGCGCGCGCCTTGCACGTGCGCGCGGTAGAGCGGGACCGCCCGTAGGGCGGGGCGCCAAGCCTCCACATGCAACTAAACTTCTCGGGGTAAGTGAAAGAAGCTTGAAAGGAAAGCTGCTTACGCTCGGTCTTGATAGTGAAAGGAGGCACGCGCGATGGCGGTAAGTAGCAACGTTCCTACCCCGATTGTTCTCGGTGTTTTTGCGGTGTTGGGCGTCATGGTGTTGTTTGCGCTGGGCGGCGGACACAAAGGAGCGGAAGCGGTGTCAGAAGCAACAGCTGCAACGGCAAGGGTGCTGGATTTCGAGGAAGAACGGCTGGGGCTGGAGCGCGCGATAGGGGACTGCGCGAGCCGTAAGGTATCTCCTCCGGTATTTACGGAAGCTCGCTTGTACTGGTGCGTGAACGGCCGCGAGGAAACCGCGAAGCTTTTCATCAATGAAGATCCCAAGCAGCCCGGCAAGGTGCTCAACGTCAAAATGATGTGGAATGAATGGAAGGCGCACATGCCTGACGCTGGGGCGGACCAGCGGGATGCATCGCGCATGGTGCGCGTCGTGATGAAGCGTTATGCGCCGGCACTGGAGGAGGACGTGCTGTATGCCTATTGGGGGAAGGAAGCCAAAACCTTCAGCGCCGAGGGATATCGGTTTGATTACAAATGGACGCCAGGCCCTGGCAGTGATGAACACCTGTTGGTGGTGACTCCAGCAGGCTGATAACCAAAAGGCCCCATTCGGGGCCTTTATGGTTAGATCTACGCGTTTAGCGGCTTTGTTGCTCGTCGGGGATACTTGCGGAATGCTGCGCCTCTCCGCGACGTGACCCACGGCGGCGGGAAGATGTCTCTTCTGCCGGTGCAGGGTTTTCGCTGTCGTGAGCAAAGGCCTGTTCCTCCGCAGGCTCGGCGACGCTGTGCATGGAGGCAATGTCCTCAGGCGAGGCTTCCATGTCCAACGGCTTCTCATAGTGGGGTTGGGTACCGCCGACAACGGACGTGCGGCCGTCTTCGAAGTCATTGGCCCAGCCTCCGAGATCAACGATGGTACCCTTGTCGTTCCAGTATCCATAGAAATCGGCACGACGCTTGCCGTTGTCAGCAATATTACCTTCGGCGTGAACCGCTTCGAAGAAGACGATGCGGCCGTCCAGGACTTCCATACCGTTCACTTCAACCGCAGGGCCCGTGCCGGCATTGGCGCCTGCGCGCTGTTTGTCGACGCCGCGGTCGGTGCGGGCGTAAGCTTCGACATTGCCGTTATAGGCGAGGAGCTCGACACCATCCTTGTTGACGAAGGTGGAGGCCCAGACAGAGACGTTGAACTTGCGGTCGGGTTGGCCGGGTTTGGCGATCCAACCTTTTCCGTTCGGGCGGCGCTTGCCGTAGCGGGTGGTACCGGGGTTGGGGTTGAGATTGACCGAGAAGGTCGGTTCGGGTTTTTGCATGATTGTATGCTTCCTTGGTTGTAGGCCTCCCGCAGTCTTCTTTTTTGTTTTGCAAGTGGGGTTGAGCAAAGGCTGACGCGCGAGAAACAGCGGGTCAACGGCACTGCACACGGAGCGGGCAACTGTGTACGTGTTGAATGCGGTAGCTGCCCGACCGGAAAGCAGTCACGACTTGCGCGCGCGTTGGAAGCGAACGCGGGCGCTGGGTTTCTTCGATGAAGCGGCGCGCGGTGTTGCCCTGCGGGTGACGCGGGTTTGGGTTCCGGCGCATCATTTCCTCACTCATTGCGCGCATGGATTGCGCTATGGCCTTTTCGATCGGGGTTGCGGCCTGTGCGGCGAATACCTCGATGCTGCACTGGATGGAGAGCAGGCAGCTGAAAGGATCTTCTTCCTCGAGTAATTGGATGAGCATGGCGACCAGCTAAGCGCCGCAGGCCAGCATGTGGCTGGAGGGGACTTTGCTGAGGTCGCATGTGGAGTTCATGCAGGAGGTATGGAATCGGCGGCAAGTTTTTCAAGAGGCGTGGATAACGGCGATGGTTGCGTGTTGGCACTTGTGCGGTCTTTGAAGATTGGCGAAGCTTGAGCGTTACCCTGCTCCAAGGGTGACGAGGAGGAGAAAAGGGCGTGGTCTTTATGACCATCCCTTTTCTTCCCGGCATGTCAGGAAACCGGGCAAATGTGGGACCGTCAGAAGCTCGCGGTATTGGCACGTAACAGGAAGGTGGCGCTTTCCGATGTGGAAGGGGCGTTGCTTGCTTTCGCGCGCACGCAGGAGATGACGGACGAACCCAATCTTGACATCATTGCTGCGGCGAAAGAGCTGGAAGCCGCGCTCGACAAGCTGGAACCTGAGGCGACTGATAAGCTGAAGCAACTTGGCAGCACGGAACGTGACGAGGTGCTGCGGGATTTTCTGGTGACGATGGTCAATCATAACCAGAAGCGCATCGACCGGGAGCTGAAGGACGTGCAGGAGCTCGCTGTTGAGCAGCACATGGAAGCGCCGAAGGTTGAAGGGACCGCGCCGGAGAAGAAGCGCAAGCGCGGCTTGAGATTCATCTAAGGCTATCCGCTGAACTACGCCCGCTTTCATGTAGACTTGATCTGCGCACCATCGACATAACGGCGCGTGATGTACAGAATTTCCTCGCGCAGCCCAACCATCACTACAGGCACATCTCGCTTGGCATGAAAGCGTTGCTGCTTTTCATGTATCTCAAGAAGCTTATCGCGGCTCCCCTCGGCGAGGGGCTTCCGAATGTGAAGTTGGGGCGGCTTGCGAACAACACATTACTTTTGGCATTCCGACATCTCGCGCGAGACACGCTGCACGTCTTCCCGGAGCTCGCCGATGTGCCGGTCACGCACGGATGGGACGGCACAATCGGCTATACTTACGATGAAGTGCCTCATCTCGACCGTACGGCAGCGGGCATCTATTACGCTCTTGGCTACTGCGGCTCTGGCGTCTCTCGGGCCACCTATTTCGAAAACAAGATCGCGCTGCAACTCCTAGGTCAAAGCGAGGGACGCACGGCGTTCGACGATCTCAGCTTTCCGAGCTTTCCCGTTCATCCGATCGCAAAAAAAAAAGCGGTACCAGTCGTCGAGACTTGCTACCGCTTCCTTGATGCGAGCAAACGTTATCTTTGCAAAAAGACGTTAAGGAGCAAACGCATGACCAAATTAACAACGACGGCGCGCAAGAACATTTCCTCGGGCGGCGCCTACGGATATTCGCGCGCTGTGCGCGTGGGCGATGACATCCATGTCTCGGGAACGTGCGCGCCAGCTGAGTAGGAAGGAAAGGATGCCTACACCCAGGCCCGTGCGGCTCTCGGGATTATCGAGAAGGCGCTGGGTGAGGCTGGAGCAGGTCTCGAGCACGTTGTGTGCACAGTTGTCTATCTACGCGATATCAAGGATGCAAATGACGTTGCGTGTGCCCACCTTGAGCGTTTCGACAAAATCCGACCCGCCAGCACGCTGGTGCAGGTCACCTCGATGCTGCGGCCGTGGCAAAGGGTTGAGATCGAAGCCTATGCGAAGCCCTGGGTCCTAACGGCTGCCGACGCGTGGACAGGTTGTGTGCAGCAAGACCCATCTGGTGCACGCGAGGGCTATGACCGCCCCTATGCTTGGCGTGACGGATCGCCGTTACCATCACTCAGCCGATGAGCGACCGGCGCGAGAATCCGTGCCAGGCACAAAAGTCGGATTGGTCGGACATTGCGAAGTCTTTGCTTTGTGTCAACGATGGACTGTAGAGACCGGCCGTTCTTGTGAGCGACCGGTTACGAAGGAGTCATTACCTCAGACTCTCCAGGCAGACGGCCTGCAGTTCGATGACGCTTCGGAATGTCGTGCGGCGGCAATGCCGCTTATCCACCGAAGTTGACAAGCAGTTGAGCGCTTCGCGGCGATGGATGTTTCGTACGTCTGTCAGATCGGCGAGCGCGCCCATCAGGTCTTCGTTTATTGGATGCGCCCAGGCACTCTAACAACCTCTGCCAATAAACCGGTGTTGCGTTTCTCTCCAGACCGTCATCGCTAAGTGCCGGCGTTCGACGTTAATTTTGAAGTCCAATACAGCGCATCCATTGCTTTGCCGCCTCTGCAACCCGATCCAATCATCCGCAACCCGCTTCGCAATTGCGAAGAATGCATTCCGCACGTGCTAAGCTCCCTACTTGATATCCGTCATGAGACGGATACATTGTCCGTCGCTTGACGGATAATGGGTTCGTCTTGCTATCAAGCTGGCCATGGGAGGGACCGCATGACGGGTACGCTGGACGTCAGTACAAGTGGGGGGCCGGCGTCGGACGCCGGCCAACTGCATCGCACGATCGACTGGAAAGGCGCATTTTGGATAGCAAGCGGCGTTCCGGCTCTCGTTCTATTTTCCATCGGGGGAATTGCTGGAACGACGGGCAACGTTGCATTCATGATCTGGACGTTGTCGATGATCATGGGCTTCCTTCAGTCGTTTACCTATGCGGAGTTGGCTGGCCTTTTTCCAAACAAATCCGGCGGTGCGTCTGTCTATGGTGCAGCCGCATGGGTGAAGTACTCGAAGTTTCTCGCGCCAGCGATTACCTGGTGCAACTGGTTGGCGTGGACGCCCGCCATTGCGTTAGGATGCTCCATCGCGGCCGCTTACATTTTAAATGCCCTCGCTCCTCTTCCAGTCGCCGAATCTGCTGAAGTCGTATCTTGGGTAAAGCAGAATGTTGGGTCCATAGCTGCCGACTCTCCGCGTGTAGCCGAGTGGATGGCGGCGAACGTGGGCAAAACGGCTAACGATGCCATCGAGGCCCTGCTTGTTCAAGATGGAATCGTCGCGTTAACACCCGCGGTTCGCAACTGGACCCTTTACAGCCGTCAGCTCGGGCCAGTGAGCTTCTCTTTGAACGGAGTCTTCTGGATAGGCGCGACGCTCATGCTAATCGTGTTCCTCATCCAAGATCGTGGAATCCTGAGCACCGCGCGCGTACAAAAACTTATCGGCCTCATCGTGATTGTGCCGATGGCTGTCGTTGCTCTGGTTCCGATTTTCACCGGTCAAATCAACTGGGACAACTATTTTCCGTTTGTTCCTTTGTCAGGCAGCTGGAACATCCCCGGCTGGACGCTGGTTCTTGGCGGTCTCTTTATCGCAGCATGGTCGACATACGCGTTCGAAACAGCCATCTGCTACACGCGTGAGTTCAAGAACCCCGGCTCTGATACCCCAAAGGCGATTTTCTACTCTGGCCTTTTGTGCCTGGCACTTTTCACGTTGGTGCCGTTCTCGTTCCAGGGAGTTCTAGGACTGCAGGGGATGCTCTCTCCTTCCATCGCAGATGGATCCGGCGTTGCGGAAGCTATGGGCAATATGCTCGGCGGAACTCAACTTCTAACAAATATCTTTGTTGTCCTCATGATCTTGGCGCTCATGTGCTTTCTCATGACGGCGATGGCGGGTTCGTCTCGGACTCTCTATCAAGCATCGCTAGACGGCTGGCTTCCTAAGTATCTCAGCTACGCCAATGAGCACGGAGCACCGACAAGAGCAATGTGGACGGATTTCGTCGCAAACCTCGGGATCCTCGCTATTGCGGCGGCAGATGCGACGAGCTTTTTCTTTATTCTTGCCGTTTCCAACGTTTGCTACATCATATGCAATTTCCTCTATATGAATTCAGGTTGGATTCACCGCCTCGATAATGCCCACATTCCTCGCCCCTATAAAGCGCCGACAATTTTACTCACGATTGGCACTTGCTTGGCTTATGTCAACGTTGTCCTTGTCGGCGCAGGCGCCAAAGTCTGGAATCCTTGGGCCCTATGGTCTGGCCTGATCGCAGCGGCATTGATCATCCCAATCTTCGCGTTCCGCCATTACATTCAGGATCGCGGTCAATTCCCCGAGCACATGCTGAATGACTTGAACCTGCATGTTGATTACTCCAAGACCAGGAATGCTGGCGTACTTCCCTACGTTGCTCTAGGTGTCGGCGCAGTGCTCATGTTCTGGGCAAATTGGTACTTTGTTATGCCGTCCTGACGGATCTCCGGCCACAATCAATTATAACGAGGCGCGCAATAGAAGGCGCGCCTCGTTATGTCCACGAAGGGTGTCGCAAGTTTATTTTCTACTTTCCACAATTCATTGCTATGTCGCTTGACGCCCGTCATATGACGGGTATATATCTTCGATATGAATGTATGACTGGATTAATGCTATCGACAGCACGATAAAATTCCACCAACGTCCTCGTTTTTTTTATAACTCGGATTGGCACGCCTGTTTTCGACGATTGTTTCGTCATGCCTCCAGGCTGAGGATCTCGCTCCCTTGTTCCCAGCCCTAAACTTAGGCGCGCATAACAAAATGCGCGCCTTTTTTTATGCAATAACTGCAACTACTCGCTTGAATCGTAAATATTGCACTTGATATCCGTCATGCGACGGGCGATAGTAAAAGGAATGGCGGCACAGCCAAGGCGAGTTGAGGATTAAATAGGCTGCATCATGCGAGTCTACAGGCAAGAAGCGAAGATTAAAGGCCTGAAGCCAGTCGGCTTGTGCGCGCCGCAAATGCGACTTTTGTCGGCTCGGGAGCGTGCGACGCTCGCTGGTGTTTCCAGGTATATGAGCGCGAACTACTCAGAGAAGAATGTGCCCACATTCTGTCTCGCGCTAACAGCAGTCTGGGCATTGATGTTTGAGCCAACGGTACTTCGTCATGGCCGGGTGACGCGCCACCATCGCGGGTCGAAAGTCCGAAGATGTTGACTCTGTGTCGCTTCCTGTTGGCGCCCCAAAAAAACGAGTAATAAACCAACCATTCTTAGAGGAATTCCGTGGCAAGAAACCAAAAGTACGATGTCCTGTTTGAGCCTATCAAGCTTGGGCCGAAAACTAGCAAGAATCGGTTCTATAAGGCACCACACTGCACCGCCCTCGGCGTGGAGCGTCCTGGCGCTCAGGCCTATTTCCGGTCCATCGCGACGGAAGGCGGCTGGGGCATCGTCAACACAGAATATTGCTCGATTCATCCTGAGAGCGACGACACTCCCTATGTCAGTGCGCGACTATGGGACGACGGTGATGTCCGCAACCTCGCACTGATGTGCGAACGGATTCACGATCAGGGAGGACTGGCGGGTGTGCAACTCTGGTACGGTTCGAAGCACGCCCTCAACTACGAAACGCGCGTCGCTCCTCGAGGCGTGTCTCAGGTTCCAAGTGACTACGTCCCGTACCAGTCGTGCACGTCAATGAGCAAGCGCGACATCCGTGAGATTCAAGGGTTTTATGTCGCCGCAGCTGAGCGGGCCCGATTGGCCGGCTTCGACATGATTAACGTTTACGGTGGACATACCCACCCGATCCTCCATCAGTTTCTCGAACCTTTTTACAATAAGCGCACGGACGAGTACGGCGGTACTTTAAATAATCGTGCTCGCATGTGGCTCGAAACACTGGAGATGGTGCGCGAAGCGGTAGGCGACAGCTGCGCGATCTCGTGCCGGTTCGGCATCGATACTTTGCGTGGTGATCTCGGAATCAAAGCCGAAGAAGACGGGATCGGTTTCGTTCAACTCGCCGACCATCTTGTAGATCTCTGGGACTTCACGATCGGAAATCTCGAATGGGGTGAAGACGCGGGGCCATCGAGGTTCTTTAAGGAAAATTTTCAGCGACCATTGGTCGAAATCGTCAAGCCGTATGCGAGCAAACCCGTGGTTGGCGTGGGGCGCTTCACAAGCCCGGATGTGATGGTCGATGCTATCAAGCGCGGCCAACTTGACATGATCGGCGCTGCCCGCCCGTCGATTGCCGATCCGTTCCTGCCTAAAAAAATCGAAGAGGGACGCAACGATGACATTCGCGAGTGCATAGGCTGCAACATCTGTGTTTCCCGATGGGCCATAGGCGCTGCGCGCATTGCCTGCACGCAGAACGCGACCGCTGGAGAGGAATATCGGCGAGGATGGCACCCTGAACGCTTCTCTCGCGTAGCGAACGAAGATTCTAACGTTCTTGTAGTTGGTGCCGGTCCGGCCGGCATGGAGTGTGCCACCGTGCTAGCGAAGCGGGGTTTCGGGAGTGTCCACCTCGTCGACGCTGCTAGCGAACTGGGTGGGAGCCTGCGTTGGATTCCTCGACTCCCAGGGCTTGGAGAGTGGGGACGGGTGGTGGATTACCGCAGGGTACAGCTCGACAAACTGAAGAACGTCGAGATCAATTTGAAAACGACCCTGGATGCAAAGATGATTCGCGAATACGGTGCTGATTTTGTGGTCGTCGCCACAGGATCTCGCTGGGCCGAGAAAGGGATCAATGGCGCAACCCATGAGCCCATTCCGGGCGCAGATGCGTCCCTGCCATATTGCCTCACGCCAGAGCAGATCATGGTCGAGGGCAAGCGACCGGTTGGACAGCGTGTCCTCGTTTATGATTGCGACGGCTATTACATGGGCGGCGTGCTTGCTGAGAAGTTCGCTCGCGACGGCTACGCAGTCACCCTTGTAACACCACTCTCCCAGATCTCGCCCTTCACCGAATACACGCTTGAACTTCCCCGGATTAAACGAACCCTATTGGGTCTGAATGTCGAAGTCGTAACTGAACATTCGCTCGACTTCATCGAACCGGGAATTGCAAAGGGCTCCCACATCTACGACCCTCGAAAGAGTTCTACTTGGGAGATTGATAGCGTGGTTCTTGTAACCTGCAGAAATTCCAACGAATCTCTCTTTCGCGAGCTTGAGGCAGATCCGGATACGCTCGCACGAGAAGGTATCAAGGGTGTCTATCGAATTGGAGATTGCGTTTCCCCGCGCTTAATCGTCGACGCCATATTCGAAGGTCACCGCCTTGCGCGCGAAATCGACACAGCCAATCCCGCCGTGCCGCTTCCATACATTCGCGAATACCGAGTGCTCGGGCAAAGCGATGTCGATTTTGACGCGGTGTTAGACAGCAAGAGGGCGGAGCCGCGGTCGAGCCGATCTAAATTCTCCATTTCCAATTGATCGAAGAGTCCTCCACCCCGAAGTTTCGCAGGTAGCAAATCTTAACAGGAGAATGAGCATGACTACGACAGGTGTGATCCGGCACTCGAACGTAAAAGCCACAAATTACGATGCGTTTACCCTCGAAGCTGTCGAAGGAGACCCAAACGGTAAGGTGCATTGGCTCAAGGCAAGCGCCGAGGGCGAGCCGATGCTCTACGCCGGCTTCTTCACCGCCGAGCCGGGGACGTTCACGTATACATTCGGCGGCAACGAAACCTTTCACGTGTTGGATGGCGGAGTATTCATAAAATTGGAGAACGGCGACCAACTAGAAATGGCCCCCGGCGACGTCGCGTCGTTCCCAAAGGGGCATCGTTCAACGTGGACCATAAAGTCTCCGTTCAAAAAGTTTTTCGTTATCAGCTCATAAGGTCGCCGATAGATGGCGAGTCCCTGGATCCTTCCAGGACCATTCGCGGGCCGGTGAAGAGGCCCGCGAATTGTTGACGTTGCGCCGGTATCTATTCATGAGAGGGACAAGAGAAAATGAAAACCGCAGGTTTATTCAATCACCTCGAACATCAAAGCCACAATCTACGGGCCGTTCACTCGAATATAAAATTGAACGGTCTACCAACTGCGCTTCCGCGTGCTGGGGATCGTGGATGACTTCCCGGTCAAATGCCAAAGTCTGGCGGTAATACTTCACTCTCTGGCACGCACTAGCCCGCGATCAAGACAGTAACGGCAGGTTCTAGCGCAGCGGGAAGAGCAATGCGCAGTGGACGGCTCAACCCTATCTAAGCGGAAGGGGTAGGGCAAATCAGACGGAAATCGCGCTATAGGAAACGCTTTGATGGAATCGCGCGAGCTATTCTGGGGAATCAACGCGCAGCAACTGATCATGTTCTACGTGATCGGAACCGCATCGATACTAATCTTCTTGTACGGGGCGTATTCGCATCTCGCGAAGTATGCCCGCGGCAAGGCGCTCGTGGGTCCTCTCGAATTCTCCGAACGTCTGGGACGCGCGCTGCGCGATATCTTCACCCACCGCACGCTGCGCCGCCGCGATCGACTCGCCGGACTGGCGCATAAAGGCATCTTTTACGGCTATCTCTTCGGGGCGATCGCGACGACGCTCTATTTCATAGAAGTCGATATTCTCCAGCCGCTGACCGGACTGACCTTCATCAAGGGCAAGTTCTATCTGATCATGAGCCTGCTGCTGGATTTGGGGCATCTCGCCCTTACCTTCGGCCTCATCTACATGATCGTGCGGCGCGGAATCCTGAGACCGAAGAAGCTCGACTATCTGCGCAGCTATCGCGGCGAGACGGAACTGCGAGCGGTCGCCAAAGGCTGGCGCATCGAAGACTGGATCTTCATGGTGACCCTGCTCATCATCGAGATCACCGGCTTTCTGCAGGAGGCGTGCGGCCTCATCGTCGACCAGCCGGCTTGGGCGATCTGGTCTCCGGTCGGGTTGATGGTGGCCAAAGGCCTGACGGCTGCCGGCATGACTGTCGAAACGGCGGAGTCCATCCGCGGCATGAACTGGTGGATGCACGGCATTCTCGCGCTCGCCTTCACGGCCGCGATCCCATGGTATAAGGCCAAGCACGTCATCGCCGCGGTCGGCTCGCTGTTCATGCGTGACAGGAGTCCGCTCGCCCTCTTGCCGCCCGAGCCCAAGACCGCCGAAAAGGCCGGCATCTCCACAATCCAGGACTTCACCTGGAAGGATATGCTGCACCTCGACGCCTGCACGAAGTGCGGACGCTGCCATGAGGCCTGCCCGGCGCGCACTGCCGGCTATCCGCTGAGCCCACGCGACTTCATCCTGGACCTTCGCGAGTACAACGACGACGCGAAAGGGTGTCCGACCTCCAACATCGATCTCATCGGCGGTGTGATAGCCCCCGAAACTCTATGGGCCTGCCGGACGTGCGGTGCGTGCCAGGAGATCTGCCCGGTCGGCATCGAACACCCGTCCCTGATCGTGCGCATGCGCCGTCACCTGGTCGAGCAGGGCACGATGGACCCCCTGCTGCGCAACACGATTACCACCATCGGCGATACAGGAAACAGCTTCGGAGAGAACTCGCGGAAACGCGCGCAGTGGACGAGAGCGCTCGAATTCCGGGTCAAGGACATTCGTGAGGAGCCGGCCGATACGCTGTGGTTCGTCGGCGATTTCGCCTCCTTCGATCCGCGCAACCAGAAGGTCAGCCAGACCGTCGCGCGTATCCTCAAGGCAGCGCGTGAGGACTTCGCGCTGCTTCATGAAGGCGAGAAGACGGCCGGCAACGATGTGCGCCGCGTCGGCGAGGAAGGTCTCTACGAGGAGCTCGCCGCGCACAATATCGAGCAAATGACGGGCGCGAAGCCCTTCACGCGCATCATCACCACCGACCCTCACAGCTACAATACGATCAAGAACGAATATCCCGCTTTCGGCAAAGTCGCGCCGATCGAACACTATTCGAGCGTTCTTGCGGATCTTCTCGCGTCCGGCCGCCTCAAGGTGAAGCAACCGCTCAACAAGCGCGTCACATTCCACGATCCGTGCCATCTCGGCCGCCTGAACGGCGGCTATGACGCGCCGCGCAAGGTGCTCGAGCTAATCGGATGCGAGTTGGTCGAGATGCCGCGAAATCGCGACAACTCCTTCTGCTGCGGCGCCGGCGGCGGACGCATCTGGATTCCCGACACGCCTGGAACGCAGAAACCTTCAGAGAACCGTGTGCATGAAGCCGCATCGCTCGGAGGCATCGACATCTTCGTTACCTGCTGCCCAAAGGACCTCACGATGTTTGAAGACGCGCGAAAGACCGGTGGCCACGAAAAGGATTTCGTCGTTCAGGATCTCGCCGAGCTGGTCGCCGAAGCGATCGAGCTGAAATCCATCAAACTCGAGGATCTGCCGCCGCTTGCTGACCGGATCGTCAAAGCGATCGCAACACAAATTTCCGATGCGGTGGCCTCGAAGCTGGATACCGTTCTTACGTCGCGCCTTGCGAGCCTGCCTGCTCTCGCCGCACCCGCTTCCCAACCGCAGATCGCGCCGCCAGGACCAGTGTCGGCGGACGCGACGCCCGCGGCTGTGGAACCTGCGTCGGTTCCGAACGTCGTGACGCTTCAGCCCACCGAGGAAGCTAAGACGCCGGCTTCCGGTCCGCGTCCGGCCCCGCCGACCTCCGACGCACGCCTCACGGAAGTTTCGTGGGATGCATTGAAGCCTGTCACGCCCGCAACCTTTACCGCCTACGAGGCACCAGCCAAGAGCGCTCGCCGTATCCTCGTGACGGTGAAGCATGTGGCGAAGCTGGGCGACGAGTACGGCTTTACGGATGACGGACGCGACGTGGGTCGGGAGTTCATGGAGTTCGGGTTCAACGAATGGGACGATGCGGCCCTGGAAGAAGCCTTGCTTTGCATCGAAAAGCTGGGTGGCGGAGAGGTCGTTGCTGTCTGCGTCGGAGATTCGGATGCGGACACCTCTCTGCTGAAGGCCTTGGCAAAGGGCGCGCACCGTGCCGTGCGGATATGGGATCCCTCGCTTTCCAACGCCGATCCGATCACGATCTCCCGCGCCATCGCGGGCATCGCAAAGGCTGAAGATCCCGATCTTATCTTCACAGGCGCTCAGTCCGGAGACCAGGCACACGGGGCAACGGGAACGGCGCTGGCGCGAATCCTCGACCTTCCCCATGCCGCGGTCGTCGTCGGCTTCGAGTGGGATGGCAACGGCCCGCTTAAGGTCACTCGCGAGCTCGAAGGCGGTTTGCGCCACAGCTTCGATCTCAAGGCGCCCGCAGTCGTCGGCATCCAGACCGGCATCAACACGCCGCGCTTCGCAACCATGAAGATGGTCAAGCAGGCCAAGCTGAAGCCACTCGTTGTCGTCGATGGCGCAGGTGTCGCCGACGGAAGCGCCGGCTATCTCGTTCGCCGCATGTACATTCCCGAGCAGACAAAGGCCGAAATGCTCACGGGCTCTCCGGCGGAGGTTGCGAAGCTCATTGCCAGTATCATCCGTGAGAAGAGAGGAGCCTAGCCATGGCCGGCATTTTGATCATCGCCGAGCACCTGGACGGGGCCGCTCGAGACATTACGAAGGAAGCCATCGGCGCGGCTCGATCCATCAAGGATGGTATCGGCGGCGCGCTTGTTGTGGCCGTTATCGGCAATCAGACGGATACGATCGCAGACTCACTGAACCTGCCGGGCGTTGACAAGGTCGTCACCATCGCTACTCCCTGCGACCACTTCGACCCGCATATCTATGAGGAGTGTGCGGTGCAGCTCGGACAGATGTACCAGCCCGAACTCATCTTGTTCGGTCACACCGTCAACGGCATGGCCTGCGCTGCAGCCGTCGCCGCGCGCATCGGCGCTGGCTTCGCGAGCGACGTTCTCGCCCTAAGTGCCGATAGTAGTGGGCTCATCGCGACGCGAGGTGCCTACGGCAACAAAGTCAATCTAGAAGTCGCCTTCACCGGACGCAAGATCGTTGTTCTGGCTCTGCGCGGAGCGACCTATCCAATCCCCGAAGGACAGGGCAGCACCGCACGCAGCAGCTTCACAGCCGACCTCAGCGAAGCCGCCGACAAGATGCAGCACACGGGATACATCGAGGCGCCGCCGTCCGATATTGATATTTCAAAAGCTGAGTTCATCCTTTCTGTTGGGCGCGGCATCCAGGAAAAAGACAACCTCCCGCGCTTTGAACAGCTCGCCGAAAGGCTCGGGTTCACGTTCGCATGCTCACGGCCGATCGTCGATTCCGGCTGGCTACCCAAGCCGCACCAAGTGGGCCAGTCTGGCAAAGTTGCTAGCGCCTGCAAGGTCTACATCGCATTGGGCATCTCGGGCGCCGTTCAGCATCTCTACGGCATGAAGCACGTCGACACGATTATAGCCGTCAACACAGATCCCGAAGCGCCGATCTTCAATGTCGCGACTTACGGCGTGTGTGCAGATCTGTTCGAACTCGCCAAGGAACTTGAGGCCCAGTTCAACTGAGCCAAAATATACTCATCGATCACTTTGAAATGCGGATCAGCGAGGATTTGGGCGCACGAGTAGGGAAAGAAGAAAACCCACGGCAGGACTGGGAATAAATACGACGATGGAAAGTGATGTGACTAAGCGAGTTTCGCGTGAGGGCCGCTTATGGCAAGTGCCTATTACTTTCGCGATCGCGTCACGCGCCTCGCCTTTGATTTGATGGGCGTCGTGAGTTTCGGTGCGTTCAGCATCGGTAACATAACCATTCGTAGGATTGTCTCTTTCGCTGCTGATAACAGCCCTGCGTACTCAGCGCGCTTCTTCTTGCCGTGTCCTAAGATGAGTACTAGACCTTCGATCATCATAGCCACTAGGGAGGCTCGGTGCATGGCAACGTCGGTCGGCAGCTTGGGGTTAAGAACGACTACCATCTTCTCTATGCTGGCGATGTGCCGAACATAAAACAGATCGAGCGCCGCTGCGACGTCTTCGTCGTGATTGGCAAGGGCCCACAGCTCCGGAAACAATCGAGCAGTGAAGGGGTCCGATAGATCTGCCAAGAGGTGGTCCAACATAACCGCAAAGCGCTCCCGTGGAGTGATGGCCTGCTTCTCCGCAAACATCTTGTCGTAAGTTTCGAAATAGTACTTCTCGATCGTATAGTTGACTACAGATGTCGACATATCTTGCTTCGTACGGAAGTAATACTGAAGCGACTTCAAATGAATGCCGCTCTTCTGTGCAACCCCCCGCATTGAGAAATTGTGGTAGCCCTCATCTGCAATCAGCTGGCGCGCCGCCTCCAAAATCTTCGCCTCCATGGCAGACCACGGCTTCTGCGATGGAGCGGCGGGCGTGTCAGTACTGGCGACGGATATCGGAGTAGGTTTCAAGTGAAAGCTTCCTGTCTTGGTTGTCTTGATGGGACTCTGCATCAGATAGCAGTACTTCTGCGCGGAACAATTGGCTAAGGCAAGGGGAGCGCAGGTCGGAGCGTCGAATCTCAACCATAAGGGATGGGCTACGGCCGGGGTTGATGTTTTCGGTTTTTAGATTGATTCCAAAATGCGTCTAGACGTCCGCAATGACCAAGAAAACGTGGAACCTAGCCGTGACCGCCAACGAAAGAGTGCGAGGGGCGGTTCCCGCCCACTCTGGGCAGTGACGGCAGGGAGAGAGCGGCTTTCCATGACAATCGGAACCGAACTTTGATGACATGGACAGTGTTCTGGATGCGGTCCTCAAGGGCGTCGGTCTCGGCTACGTCTTCGAGTCCCAGATCAAGGGGATTAGTGGACAGTCCAGGATTGTGCGAGTCCTTGAGGACTGCCCGATGATCTCTCTTGCACGCGCTCGAATTACGGTCGCGGGGCGCCGGGCTGCGGCGGCTTGATGACGGAAGGTACGGCGGGCGGAGGGGTGGTCAAACGATCGGGCATGGCTTCAAAGGCCATCACCTTTGAGAGCCGCATGGGGATTTCACCTGGCGATATGGCGATGATGTCGTCGCTAAATTCGCGGCCGCGCAGCTGGTCTTCGGCCGCAAGCGGTTGGCGTTCGTTGACGTAGTAGCTGTGGGTGGTTCCAATGGCCGGCTTGATGAGGTTCACGGCGTCATCGTCGGGCTTCATCCATAAACTGACCCGGCAGCCTCCTATGAGGCCTTTGGCAAGGTCGCGGTAGGCTTTCTTGAACTGTCCGAAATATTGCCCGAACAGCCACAGGCGCAGCCCCGCGCTGCGTCCAAGATCCAACAGGTCGGTGAGCGACGGCATGGCCCCAAGCTGGGGTAACTCGTCGAGGAAGAAGGTGATGGGGGGCTGGTCGGGGCGCGCGGCGTGACCGTCTATAAGCTGGTTGGCGTGCTGCTGGAATAGGATGCGGATGATGGGGGCGAAGGGCTGCAGGTCACCGGGGCGGAGCGAGACGTAAATGGATGTGCCGGTGCGGTAGCGCAGATCCTTTGGTTTCCAGCTCGAGGATGAGATTGAGGCGGCGACCACGGTCGAGCGCGCAAAGGCGGCCGTGAATTGGCGGGCGGTGTCGAGGATACTTTCGATGCGGGCATTGTCAGCGAGCGCGTTTTCGAAGGCGGTGGCGGCATTTGTGAGGTCGGTGATACCCGAGCTTTTTCCAAGCGCGCGCATGGCTGTCATGACCTTGGCGGTGTCCGAGGAGAGGTATGTTTGGTCGGTGATGTCGTCGAAGCTGGTCGGCAGCGACAGGTAGCGCGCCAGAAAGGTGAGGTTGCGGGTTTGTGGGGAATGTTTGAGGGCGACCATCATAGAGAAGGCCCAGATGAAGTCGCGGGCGCGGGTGGCCCAATACTTATTGTCGCCAGAGGGCTCTCCGACCAGCTGGTGGGCGAGCACCATGCACTGGTCGGCGGCCTGCGACGGATTGGTGCTGATGAAGTCGAACGGGTTGTAGGCGTGGGTGAGGCCTGATGTGTTGGTGGGAGAAAAGCGGTAGCAGGGCCCGAAATGCTTGCAGCGGTAGCCCGCGGTTTTCTCCCAGAGCTCGCCTTTGACATCGAGGATGAAGGCTGATCCGGCGTAGTTGAGCAGATTGGTGATGACATGAGCTTGGCTTTTGCCCGACCCTGATCCACCGATGGTTACGAGGCTTTCGTTATGGGGGTAGTAGATGGGCTGGCCGGTATCCTTGTGGCGACCGAGAATGAGCGCCTTTCGCGAGGGTGTCGTTGTGTAGACTTTGCTTGATGCGAGATCCTGTTGGTTGAGCCAGTGGGCTCCAGTTCCCAGCACCTTGGCGGCGGGCATGGGATTGTGGAAGGTGGGCGCGTGGTTGGCATAGCTGACCGCTTCCTGGGCGGCTTGGACGATGAAGTCGTCGTAGGTGGGGAGATACGTCCCAACGAAACTTTTCATCAGCTGCAGTGCGAGGGGGATGTGGGGGGATGATTGGCATTTGCCTTGCGGCTTGAGGCGGCCGTTACCTCCATGCAGCAAGAAGAGCAGCAGGAAGAGCGCCCATTTGTCGACGGAAACTTGCCCTGGAGCATCGCGGTAGATGGCGAATTGCGCCATGAACACGCTTTTCTCCTTGTCGGAGATGGTGAGCGTATCCCGCACGAGGTTTGAGTGCATGAATATGTTGGTCAGCTGGCGATGGTCGGCGGACCGTTTGATGTTTGAACCCCAACCGGTCATGAAGCTCAACAGAGAGGGATTTGGGTTGATGGTGGGTGCAAAAATCACCCGTCCGAGTTGGACTGTGGGGCCACTGTGACCAAGGGCTTTCAATGCGTTGTCATGAAACACGCGCTCCGGAATGAAATTGAAGAACCATTGCGCGGGCATGGAGAGATTGGCCGTTGGGTCTTGCAGCGTGGCCACGAGGAAGCGTTCCACGTCTTGAAGGTTTTCGCCCTGGATACCCAGCATCATGCCTTCGTCTCCTTGCGGAACGCCCAGAACATGGTGCGATCGTCGAAGCTGTCGTATTTGGGATGCTTCATCAGCGCGTTGACGACCTGCATGATTTCAAAATCGTCGGCGCCGGTGGTGGCGATGGTGTGGAGTGCCTGGGTGACGTCGGGGTTGGTCATGCGGCCATCGTCGGCGCTTCGTCCGAGGAAGAAGCTGTCGTTGCCGTCGGTTCCGAGGACGAAAGCCTTGACGTAGGGCTTGCTGACGGTTTGAGCCGTGTACTGCGTGCGCCAGTTGGGCAGGATGATGAGGTTGGGCTGGTCGTTTGAAAGCGCGGTTGCAACACGCGTCAGCCGTTTCCCGTCGTAGCAGTAGGCATTGCTATCGCCGATGTGGCCGACGCTTATGTCATACCCGCGAATGACGGCGGCTGCTAAAGTGCAGGCGTAGGTTCCCCAAAAGGCATTGTCGCGCTGGGTGAGATCGACAAGGGCGTTGTGTGTGTATGAGAAGGCTTCGGTAATGGCCTGCTCGGTTTCTGTTCCAGCCTCGAGCCCGCGCGCGATGGCACGGGCCGTCAGCTGCACGGCCAGTCTGGCCCCTTCCCCGGATTTGCTTGCTTTCGGGTCGCTGACGCCATCGGCGATGACGGCGATGACGGCATCGTTGTAAGCGGTGAGGATGTGCGCATCTTCGGATGGCGTTTTCTTGGATGTGTGGCTGCTGCCCACCGTGGTGACGGTGAGGAAGGTCCACAGGTCGTTTTCTGAGAGCGAGAAGGAATAGCGGGCCGGAAGGCCCGCCAGCACGTCAGTGGGTGATGATGTTGTCGCTTTCGAACTTGGGAGGGGCGGAGTCGGGGGAGACTTGGCCGTTGGCAAGCTGGGTGGCGTGGGTGATGAGGACGGTGACGAGTTGAACCATGTCATGGAAGGCATCCTCGGAATTGGAAAGTTCAAAGGTGTCGGCACCGTTGGCGAGTTCGCCCATCAACTGCAGGCCGGTTACACTGCGGCCATCGGCGAGCGTGGTGCCGCCTGAGTTCAGGTCGCAACCGTTGGCGGTGATGAAGCTTTTCAGGGCGATGTATTTCTTTTCGACATTGGGCGACATGCGGGCGAGGTTGGTTTGCACCTCGGTCCAGATCGGTGAGCCTGGCTGCATGTCAGTTGGCGCGCCGTCGGTGATGTGGAAGATGTTCGGCATGCCGCATTTGATGTTCTGGTTCTTGAGCTTCACGTAGTGTTTCAGCGCATAGCTGATGCCGAACAGGATGGCCTTTCCGGTTTCGGTTCCCCCTTGAGGACTGAACGGTGGGATCATGGGAGGCAGGTTATCGGCCGGCGTCCAGGGGAGATTCACATCGACGTTGTTGCTGTAGGTGAGGATGGCAAGGTCGATGCAATCGCGGTTATCGGCAAGTGGGGTACCTGCGGGCGGGGCACGCAGCATCGAGATGATCTTCTGCATGGAATTGTTGATGCGGTGGATGTCGGCATTGGGTCCGCCGGCGCCGCTGGGGTCAAAGCCTGTCGAGCCTGAAATGTCGACCAGGACCAGGATCGGGAAGCGTGTTTTGCGTGTTGCCGCTGCCGGGATGTTGATGGGCGGCGGTTCTGGGGTCTGTAGCTGCTGGAGCAATGTGGACATGCTTCATTCCTTCATTGTGATGGCGTCAAACGCAGGATGGGGGTTGCCCCCGGCACTAAACGGAATTCGGAAGAACGGCCCCGGTCGGTCCACCCTGAATTGTCGGCGCGACGTAATTCTCGCTGCCTGCGCTTGACGCGGTCGTTCCAGTTTTCACGTTTGGCCTTGGCGTCTCGCTCGGCTTCTCTGCGTCGGCGATCAGCTGCGCCGTTTTCACCGTAGATGTTCTTGACGTAGGGGTAGACTTCATTGGTTTGGGGTGGGGGCGTGTTTGTTGATTGCTTCTCAACGAGCCAAGGAAGTACTTCCGTTTCAGGTTCGGGAGGAGGTTTCGACGGTGACGTTTTCTTCTCGGGTGCCGGTTTGGCGCGAACGGGTGCGGGCTCCTTGGTTGTTGCGACTGGCCGGCTAACAACGGGGGAGGGTTGCGGCGCTTCAGTTATCACTGGCGGAGCAGGAACGGCGTTCGCGGTCGCGTTGGTTTCGTACTGGCGGAAGAACCAGAACATGAGAGCCAGAAAGATGAGGCCCGCGGTGGCTTCGACGCCGCCATGCCTGCGAAATCTTTTGGCTGCTGCGATAACGAGCAGGCGGAGCTGCTTCAAGAGCCAGATCACGATCGCTTTGAAGAGGCGCCAAAGATTTTCGGCGAGCCACCATGCAAAAACCTTTGCCAGTTCCTTGGCGGTCAAACTGCGTTTGCGTGCGGTGCGGGGTGGAGGTGCTGACGCTGATGCTGGTGTCGGTGTCGGTGCCGGTGCCGGTGCCGGCGATGGGACACCAAGCGTGGCTTGATACGTATAGGGCGCAGCTTTTTGCGGCGCGGATGGTGTGTTGTGGGGAGCGGGTTGTTTCGCGGCCGTGCCCGGTGCGCTGGGGGTCTGGACATTAACCGGTGGCTTCGCCGGGGGCGGGCTCGCTGAACCTTCGACGTTGGCGCGGTATTTGGGGAGGATGACATCCCATTCGGCGGCCGTCGGTGGGTTGAACTTTACAAAGGCGCGTTCGAACAGGGCGCGAAGTCCCGGGTGGAGGCGGGCGTAGTGCTTCGGGGTTTCGCCGGGTGGATGATATTTGCTGGTGTCGCTGTAGGGCCAGCGCCGCGCTTTGATGTTGTCGTGCGGGGTGATGATCGCGAACGGGTCGCCGCTTGGGTTGTAGGCCGGACCTGTATCGAAAGGGTGTCCGCCGTCGAGCAGCAGTTGGAAGATATGGATGGCGAGCACGAAGTTGTCGTCTGCCGCCTGGCGTGGGCCGGGTTTGGCGTCGATATGGTCGGGTGAGGCGTAGCCCGGAAAGTAGTGCGGCTTGGTAAAAACGTTCGGGATGATGGAGTGTTGGAAGGCGTCTGCGTCAACGAAGGTGACGTTTGAATGGTCGTTGGAGACCAGGATGTTCTTGGGATTGAAGTCGCAGAAGACGATCCCGTGCTTGTGGAGGCGGGAGAGATAGTTGGCAATGATTGCTGCGATGCGGACAGATTTCTCGGTGCCGAGTCCAAATCGGCCATTTCCGTTGGTGGTGAGCTTTTCCAGCACGGTATGGCCACTGATGTGGCGCATGGTGATACCGGCCAGCGTGGGAAGATGCTGGATGCTGGAGGGATGCTTGACCGTGAATAGAACTTCGATTGGCCAAGCCACGAAGGGCAATGAGTTGGGGCTTGAGAACTCCGCATACTTCGATGTCAGGAATGCGAGACTTCTAAAGGCTTCGGGGTTCAACAGGGCTTTGGACGCGGTATTGTAAAGCTTGGCGACACGCTTTTCGCCCGCGTGCGGCTTGAGCGTGAATATCCCCCCTTCCCCGCCTTCCGCATTGGCGAGGGGTTTTTCAATCTCGTACTGGGTCCACAAGTCATGGGGGGATTGCACACGGCAACCCCAATAGTGGGTTTGCATGGTGAAGGCGCAGCCTCTCGTTGGCGCTTCGGACGATGAAGCGCGCGATGCCGGTCAATGCTGTGCGGACAGGAATGTGTGCCGGGATTAGCCAGGCGGCGCGGGGGAGTGGGGGCTATGCGAAGTGGAATAGTAGTTTCGGGGTAGGATCGAAGTCATTGGCATTATAGGTACCTTATAGGAAAGGGTACGCCTACAATTTTGGGCCTTTGAGTTTGCGCCGTTTGCTTTTTTGAGACGGTGCAGGCGCGTCGGAAGGGTTTGGTGCCTTATCAATACGCTTATGTTCGTTCACGGGCTTATGTTGGTCAACCTTGGACGGAGGGGTTGGGCTGGGGTTAGGTGGTTTTATCTGTGGATGTTCGGAATATCGGTCAGGAGCGATGGGTTTTTGATCAACGGCGCGGGGTTTTTGGTTATTCTTTACGTGACGTTCTACCCCTGAATGCGGTGGTCTGCGTAGGTGTTGCTCCGTGCTCGCCAGATAGGGCATGCCGAACCGCGCGCTGAGTGTGGCGACACGTGCGGATTTTGAGATTCGTGACAGCTTCACTTCGCTTGTTCCGTCATGCAGGACGTGTCCCTGCCCTTTCGCCTTGAGGGTAAGCCCCATCTTATCGAGCGATGAATGAACCTGTTGCCAGCTTGTGGCGGTGTCGAAGAGGTCCGTGATGTGCTTTCGCTCTGCCGCAAGCCTGCTGGCGCTCCATTGCAGTGATGGCGTGGGTAACCCCTTGCGTCGTGCGCGCTGCAGCTCGGCATCGGGGGCCTTCTTGACCTGCTGCTGAAACACGTCTGGGGCGTTGTGTCGGCCGGGCACGTAGCGCAATCCGCGCATCTTGGCTTGGCGCGCCAGGCTTTGCTCGAGCCGCACCCAATCCTGTTTTCGGTTCCAGGCCTTGCCGGTTTCGTGATGGACGCGATTGACGACCACATGCACGTGCTTGTGGCGGGTGTCGTCGTGGGCGATGGCGATGCGCTGGTGGTCCTCTAGCCCCATGTCGCGGCAGGTGTCGGAAACGATGGCGCGCATGACGGTGGTATCGGGGGCTTCGTCTGGCGTCCAGCTGATGACGAAGTGATAGACCGGTGATCGACAGCGGCGCGAGCGATTGGCCGTGGCGCGCATCACCCGGACCGCTTTCGCCGGGTCTGTGGTCACGAGGTTATGGGTTTCGGTCCACAACACGCGGTTTTTTTTGACGTTCGCCCGTTCAGGCGTTCGGGCGTTCGTCTGGCGTTCGTTGGCGTCCGGTAGCTCAGGCTGCAGTGCGTTCCGGCGTTCAGACTTCCGGGCGCCATTCATGAGATACGAGACGATACCTTTGAACCCACGCCCGGCTTTGGGGATCTTCCCGATCATGTGAGGAGTTTCAGCGCGGCGGTTTGCACGGCCGCGGCGGCCTGCTGCACGGTGTGGAAGACAGATAGAATTTCATTGCGGGAAACCGGCACTAGCCCGGTGTTCGCCTGTCGGGCGATTTGATTGAGGTTGGTTCCGATTTTGCGCAGCTGGACGTGCAGGGCGTTGATGCCGGCGATGAGCTCGTCGATTTGCCTGGCTTTCTCAGGTTTTGGTGTGGGCGGCTTTTGCCCCGCGACGGCCGCCATAACGAGCGTGCGCACCATTTGCGCCTCTGTCGTGCCATGCGCTGCGCAGAGTGCTTTGAACTGTTGCAGCTCGTCGTCGCTCATGTAGCTGCGCACGCGGTTGGTGCGCAGCTTAGAATCTGTTTCGGTCCGATCTGCCACGTCTAGGAGCCCCCCGGCACTGAGGGGCAAGCAAGCGCGTTTGAGGCCAAAGGCCGAGGTACGCGATTTTGGGGCCATCTTGGCCCCAAAAGACTTGCTTGCTCCCACGGGGAGAAGGATGCCTGAGTGCGACAACGCTTTCCAGAGTTGGGATAGGTTTTATCCATAAGGCGCTGCGAAGACGGCAGCGTGGTTATCAGGGGCGGGGCCGTGCCGCCCCCACACCCCTTGCCGCAAGTCAGGAACGTAGGCGCCCTGCGCTCGCCACGCGGGGTTTTGGATGGGTTTTGAGGGGTGGGGTAGTCTTCTCCCCGTCTACGAACTCAACGGCTACGAAAACGCGGCCTGTGCTTTCCTACGGTGAAAGCGGGATGGCAATGAACATGTCCTGCGGCGCTGGTGCTTGCATGACGATGAAGCACGATACTTTCAGTGGAAACTGCAGCCTTGTCGTTTGAATGAGGAGGCGTTCCGGCGGCTGGACGCCGTGTCGACGGAACGCCGGAATTTTACAAGTATAGGGTGTGAAGCTGGACGCCATGGAGGCGAGTGGCGTTCGGTGAATGCGGGCTACATTTTAAGTTTGCGGACTTTGCGCTTGGATTGCGCGCGTGGCGTGAGGTGTTCGAACAGATCCTGCTCCTGGACGGTTGTGGTGCTGCCGGTCGCCTTGTCGTATTCGGATGCTTGCCGGAACAGCGTCTTGGTCAATTCTGGATGTGCCTCGGCGCCGCCGCTGTGGCGGATGCTGAGGGTTGCCAGCTGCACCATGGTTTCAAACTCGGTGAAGTCCATGAAGTCGTTGGGATCGCTGGTATTGCGCATCTGTCTGAGCCGGTTGTCCACGAAGTATGTGGCGTTAAACAGGGTGATGGTCGGTAGGGTTGTCATGCGGATCTCCGCGCCAGGTGCTGTCAGTAGCCGTGGATGAGGAAGTCCAATGCATCGCAGATTGTTTGCCGGGATTCGGCAAGAGAGAGCATGGGTTGATTCAGGATTGAGTAATTGTCAAGGGGCGCTAGGTCCGTCCGGGTGGCGGCTTATCCCATGGCGCGTGTGGGTGGTGTCCATCTAGCGCTAGCCCCTGCCGCAATTTGAGACCGCGCGTAATGAGCAGGCGGCGCCTATCGATGACGTCTCGTCGTGTTTGCGCGGCAATGAGCGCATCGAGGTAATCCTTTGTGGGTTTTTGCCGGGATGGACGGGTGGGTGGCTTCGCGGGCCGTCCCACTCCATCGCGTGGCGTGGAGAGCGCCGTACGTAATTCGGGTTTCATGCGCGAAGGGCTTACCGGAAGGGATGGAAGGATTTCCGTTTTGGATTTGCGCGCGGCGTTGCGTAAGGCTCGTTCTTCGTTCACGTCTTTGATGGCGGCTTTGAGGTCGTCTTTCGTGGCGAGGCCCCAGCTCATGAAAGCGCGGGTGATATCAACCTTGTCAACATCCCACCAATGGCGCTTGGAGGGGGCAGGGCGAAGGAGATCGATCGGTGCTTCACGTCTGCGCACCATACCGTTGGCTGTCATGGCGAGATTGAGGCTGGACAGCGTGGCATAACCTTCGCTGTTCCCCAGCACGATGCCTTTTCCCTTCTGCTCAAACAAAAGGCCGTGTTCAGAAGCCAGCAATTGCAAGTCATCAATGGTGGTTCCTCGGTCGAGGTTTTCGGAGAGGTGTTCCCCGAATTCACGCGAAGCGCGGCGGCTCCATTTGATGCGGTCAGTATTGGCCCCCTTCTTTGCCGCCCGGAACGATTTGCTGTCGGGTAGCTGCGGCAGTTCGTCGGTGAGAACCGGGTCAAAGCTGTGTGCGGGTGCATACTCAAAACCGTACTCGTCGGACAGCTGGCGCATGATGCGGTCAAAGCGCTGGAAGTCGTTCGTGGTCTTCCAGGCCTTGCGCGTTTCCGGGTCAACTCGGTTCAGCATGATGTGGAAGTGACGGTGGGCGGTATCGCCGTGCCCCATCACCAAGGCCTGGTGTCCATCTAGACCGGCCATCTCAAGCGTGTGGCGCGCTACCTCCTGCATGATGTCGGATGAAGGCCTTTCCCGTTCGTGCCACGCCACCATGAGATGATAGACGGGTTTCATGCACCGCGTGGAACGCGAGGCGGTGGCCTCCATGTAGCGGGCCGCCAATAGCGGGTCGTCAGTTCCGAGGTTTTGAGTGAGTATCCATTGCACGCGATCGGGGTGCGGTTCGCTCCCCTTCCCCCGAAGAAGATACTGCGCCAGGGCGTGGAAGTCGGTCGAGGTGGGGGCGACTTTTGCGAGCATCAGAGCTGCGCCACCTTGGTGTTGATGAAGCTGATGCAGCGGCGGATTTCCTCGGCGGGGACGGCGACGTATCCCGCGTTGGCCTGGTGGGCGAGCTGGTTCAGGTTGTTTCCTATGCGTGCGAACTGATGCACCAGTTCGTCGGTGAGGCCGCGAGGATGCGGTAGCGAAACGGGGACATTCTTCAAGTGCGCTTTGAGGATGGTGCGCGTGAGGCGCGAGACCTTGATGCCGCGCGCGCTGGCCAATTTCTGCATGGCCGAATGATCATCTTCACTGAGCCGCGCTTTCAAATATCGGGGCTTCAATACCCGATCTTCTTTATCGGCCCTTCTGACACTCCGTCGCACCATGCGGTTCGCTTTCGTTGAAAGGAACGGAGCGGGGCCGCCGGGGCTTGCCCCGGCGCCACAGGCGCCGAAGGCGCCGCCTTTGAACACATATTGTGGTCAAAGGCATACCTCGCTCCGTTCCTTTCAACCTTCACTCAGCTCCACTTTGCATACCAGTCGTATGCCCTGTGTATGGGCAGCTTCGGTGCATGAAAGCCACGTTCGGTGCCTACGTGAAAATCAATCATCGTTGTCGCAACGGATTAGCGATGGATGCACCGTTCCTTGTGTGGCTACGTGAAAACCAAGTGCATACAGAAACGTAAAATCAACAGCGGGCACCGGGTGGCTTCACGCCCCCCGAACCCCCCGTGAAGTAGTTGGAGCCGGTGATGGCGTGTATACAAGTTTACGGGTGCATAGGGCGTAGGCGCGGGTGATTGCCGGAAGGAAGGAGGGCGGTACAGTACACGAGCGGTACAGCTTGAAGAGGCGATGACCGTGCCGGTGATGGGCCACCGCAAGGATTGCGGCCCGAACCACGTTGGCCTCGAGCGAGAGCGCGGGGCCTTTATCATTAGGGGGAGCAATGGAAGATCCAATTGATTTAGGGGCGCGACGAAAAGAGCGGGAGCAAGCAAACCGTAAGACTGCGTTTCAACAGTGGGCCCCTTCCCGTTCGGTGCTGGCATGGACGGCATTGGCCGGCGCAGTGGTCGCCGGATATTTTGTGTTCGGGCAAAGCTGGTCGTTTAATCAGGCCAGCATGGGCGGGATGCAAGCGGGTGGCATCAAGGAATGCGGGCTTATTAGAAGTACCTGCCTCGTTGATGGTGACACGGGTTGGCAGGATGGCGTCAAATGGCGGATGCAGGGCATCGACGCACCAGAGATGAACGACAAAGCGGAATGCAGTGCGGAGCGGGAGAAAGCCAGCGCATCGCTTGCGCGGCTGATTGAGCTGATGGGGGATGGTTACGCCGTGAAGGCGAGCGGTCGGAATGACAAGTATGGGCGCGCTCTGGTGGACGTGGCGCTTCGCGATGGGCGTGATGCGGGGCGCGTACTAATGGCGGAAGGGTTGGCGCAGCCTTGGCCCAATCAGGGGAACGTGTGGTGTGGCCGTTAATGGAAGTTGGCGGGTTTAAGGGGCAGGGCTCAACTTTAACTACCAGTCATGGATAAGGTTGTGGTGGTGGTTTGCATCGGCATAAGGAAGACTTTTGGGTTTTTCAATTGTCGGAGCAATGGTTGTGAAGAAGACTATGTTGACTGTGGGTATAATCGCAGCGGTTTTAGGTGGGGGTTATATATTGTCATCGGTCGACATGAGGTCCGATGAAGAAATTCTGACGGCGTGTTTGCGCCAGGAATCGAGCGTTACGATGGAGCAATGCAAGGCCATTGGTCGCCAGATTCAAGAAGAGTTCTATACCGGTGTGTTCGGGAATGAAGTCGGTGGCCGCTTCATTGCTGAAGAACGTAGACGTTCGGGAGATTGAGAAGTCAATCTGCCCAACACGCTCGCTGTACCCATGTTGTGATGGCGGATTTACATAGGTCCTCCACCTCGGGGTAGGTCATGTTCTCAGGTGTGGAGCTGTGCATCTGCGCGAGTAAGAACGAGCCATCTGCACCCATGCTTGTGGCGTATTTTCGGATGAATTCGTACACGTTATCATCCGTCGGTACGGCTTTCCCATTGTGTGAAGCCTGATGAAAGCCCAGTCTTCGATACGGAGACCAGATCGTCCGATTGGCGCCCCCCAGGTACAAGAGTGGGCATGCTGAGTAGCAATCGGATACAAGCGTGGTGTCCAGCCGCTTTTTGCGGATGAGCACACCGGCAAGGATGGCGTCTCTTACGCTTCCTCCGCCGCTTCCGAGCGCAACGTATTTCACCTCTGGGTGCTTCGCGAGTATGGTGACGAAGCGTTCATAAAATCCTGGGTCGATATCACCCAAAACGTGAAGCTGGTCTTCGTGGACCTCGAACTCGGCGGCTGGTGCGATGCGGGGCATCGCTTCCTTTTGCGTGATGTCATACTGGCGGACGCAATCGAGATTCCAGGTTTCTATCCGGTCACGTTGGGACATGGACAGGATATTGTCTGCTGCAAGTGCCCAGTTGGTGTGAAGTAAGGAATCCGCCTTCACGGCTAATGGAGTTTCCAGATATGTTTCGTGCGGGGTTTCTTCAATCGTTCCAAGCCGTTTGAAGATGGCGTCCTTCTCGAACAAAAAGGCGAGTGAGGCGCACCTGAATTCATTGACGCCCATTTCATTGAATGCGGTCCCAAGATGACCAACTTCCGAAGTATCAATACCTGCACCAACCGTCTCGGCCTTTTGGCGATGCTCTTCGATCATTGCTCTTAGCTGCTGTTGTCGATCGGCTGCTTGCGCAGGAATGATCGTCCCGAATAGGGCGAGCAGCAACCCCGCTAAAGCGCGTACCATGTGGACCCCCTTCACGGATTTGTCGCTACGGTACAGTGCCTCTTCCCGTTGACACATACTCCCGTCCGGAACGGTCCACAGATATGAGTGATCCAATGGCTGCAATGCTAACGGAACCGCTGCCGTTGTTTGTCATCGGCAAAATCCCGCGCCCGGTAATCCGAACTGGGGCGCGTGGTGTTAGGCGGCGTGGACATGAACCCGTATTCGGTGACCTTGCGCTGGGGTGATGCCACGCGACGGTGGTGGGTCGGTGGCACGGTGTGAAGGGCCGCGATCGCTTCGAAGGGGACTTGCGCCAACAGCGCCGGTTCCACACTCAGTTCTTCGCAGAGCTGTAGAAGAAGTGCTTCCGCCCACGCCCGCATGTCATGTGGCTGCATGTGGGTCGCCCCGGCGCTGGCATCGTAGTGAAACGTCCAGGCGCGGCCGTCATCCTTAGGTTCAATCCAGCATTCCAGGCTGAGCTTGGCGCCGAGATAGATGCGCTTGTGACCGTCTTGGCTCTGGGTATGTGTGATGATCATGCAGGAACCCTACCCCGCCTGCGGGCAGGTGAAGCAAGCGCGCGTGGTTACAAGATGGGCAATCGGTGGCGCTAACAACGCGACGGCGGGAGGGAGTGTTGCACGAGTGCCTAAATACGCTGCTGCAACTTCTTTTTCTTCGCTGGCTTGGGTGGGTCGATGTCGGGGCCTTTGAACCCCGGTAGATCATAGGGAAGCTTGGCTTCCTTGGTGAGCGTCACTTTTATGGGGTTGTCCGGGTCATCAAGGTATGTCCAGAGCCCCTTCTCCACATCAAGCGTGAACTCGCGGCCGTCTTCGATGAAGACGCGGTGGTGCTTCGGATCAATTTCGATGCGCGCGTTTTCGCGTGCGTTCACCGCGTGTCCAAGATGATGGGCTGCCTCGCTGAGGCGTGTGATGGCTTCTGCAACTTTTGGATTCTTCGTCTTCAGACGGTGGAGGGTGGCGTTCAATCCCAATTCTTCTGACGAAGCGATCAATTCGTCCATGGCATCGCTGTCTTCGGGCTTGTTGATGACGACAGCCAATTCCTTCCTGGCCGCCCGGTAGGCGGTCTGGGCATCCTTGAAGGTCTGTTCCAATTCTTGGATGTTTTCCGTGGCCATCGTGCTCACTGCGTTTGCAAAGCGGCGTCAGGTTAGCAATGAATACGGCAGGGATGAAGGGGTGGGAAGCGCTGCGTGGACGAGCCAACGAAAAAGTTGGAGCTGCTGAACACCGAAGCGGCGGCCAAATACCTGCAGCTCAGCGAACGCACGCTTGAAGATTATCGTGTGACGGGAGGCGGCCCTGCATTCATACGTGCAGGCCGTGGTCGGCGAGCGCCAGTTCTGTATTTGCTTGATGACCTGAACGCCTGGCTGCTTGAACGGCGCGTCGTGAAATAGCGATCACGAACTTGTCAGTTACGGAATAACCTAGTCACATACGGAGTCGGGACGACTTAATTCGCTTATTAGAATCAACATGTTGCGCTATGGGCCGCGCGGCAAATAATGGCGAGCATGACCGTTCCCGCTCGCCAGTTCAGAATGTCGGTTGATGCCCTTAGGGCATATCGCGTCTTCATTGCGTGGGTGGTGGTTGAGTATGGCCCCGCATATGCTCCACTTCTTGATCGCGTGGAGCGTGATTTGGAAGAGGCGAAGCGCCAAGACCCCATGCAACGTGCGCGCAGCGTGTTGGAAGAACCGGTTTGGGTAGCGGAAATCACGCGGGACCCTATCCGCGGGCGTCTTCCTCCGCCTGCTCCAACGAGGTCTTGAAGGCCATCTTATCAAGCCATTCCTGTTTTTCCTGGAGTGTTGGTGCCCCGTACTTGGGCCGATGCCATTTATGGCCCATCAGCTCTGCGTTGATCTTGTCGGGCGCGTGTACCAATCGCAGGCGGTCGTCGAAGGAGTGGCGTAGGCAGTAGAGTGTTTGCTTTTTTGGAACGATTTTGTTTTCGTGCAGGAACTTGTTGATGGTGGCTGATGCGACGTCGGCTTTATCGAAGTAGCGGTCGAATCCCTTTGGATGGCGTTTGATAGCCTCGAGTGAAATCCCGACAAGCGGTAGCTCTCTGCGCGATGATTTTGACTTCAGCTCTGCATGTTTATCGGTAATGCGGAGATGGGGAACGTCGTGGTTGAGGATGATGTTGTCTTCGCGCAGGTTGCAGACTTCGGAGAGACGCAGACCTGTTTCGATCATTGCGTAGACGATATGGCGTGCGTCTTCGTTCATGCCGTTGAGGTTGCCGGGTTTCAACAGGCAGTCTTGGATGGCTTTGGTTGTGAACGGAATGCGGGGTTTGTTCTCGACGTTTGGGAATTTGAGCTTGCGGAAGATGTTGTTGAGGTTGAGCTGGTGGGTTTCATTGATGGCGTTGAACATGCCGGAAATCCGGGTGATGTTCCTGTTGCAGGTGTCCTCGGCGATCCCCTCATTGAGGACACGGTCCCGTAGCGCGTTGCGGTATTTGACCGTGTGGACCCGCGTGAGGTCTGTGATGGCCATGTCGCCACCGATGGTTTCCTTGAAATAGTCCAGCGCGCTTTGGCGCGCGATCCTCCACTTTTTGAGCTGGCGTGGTGTCTTGCGCTTGAGCGCAAGCGCGATGATGGATTCGTATTCCTTCAGGATTTCCGAGACCATGATGGGGGGCATGTGTGTACCCCCCAGGACGGCGGCAACGACCGCCTCGTTGGGTTCTTGTTTTGCGATGTCCACACGGGCGTAGAAGTCCTCTGGAGGAAGAGTGCTTATTCGCTCCGCGTCAACGTAGGGGATGCCGTGGTCCGCTGCTATCCGGAGACTTTGCTGGTGGAGGTCCCGTTGGGAGGGAGGGCTGGCAAGTGAGGCCCATTGCGATTCGAGGGCTCTATTGAGCTTCGCTATGGCGATGCGGGCGTGGACACCCTTCGGATCTTCATGGATGGCGATTTTCGTGCTCTGGAAAATGATGCTTCGCTTTTCGAACGATCGATACTCGTTTGGCACCCTCCTAACGAGGTACCAATGGCCTTTTCTGCGGTGCGGTTTGAGGTGGGATGTGGGTGCCATCTGTCTGCAACAAAAAGTGATGATGTTAGACCCGATGTTAGACCCGAAGTTAGGCCCAATGAGGGCAGGCTATGGGGCTTCCAACCTGATATTGCTCTATATTTTAGATGTGCAATGATTTGTTTCTTTGGGGTTCGATGCCCCTACGGGGCGCCAGAATATTTCTGTGGAAAATCAAGTACTTAGTATCACTAAGTAATCCTTACACAGAACTTTTTACGGTACAGGGATAACCTTTGAACACGCGGTATAAACGACGGTACGAGCCGATATTCGCTCCTACTGTACCGTAACTGCTGACAAATCCCCTCAGACCAAAGAGTTGCGCCCAAGTGCTGAGAAAATCAGCGCGGGACTCGAACCGTATTCCCCTTCCGCTGTCCCCACCGCAACGTTGCAGGATCGAGAATGCGAGGTATGCTGAAAGCATATTAGTAGTCGCACACTCTTTATGTATCCAGCCGAAGATCATGCCGTCCCGCAAGAACAGCCGGTGGCCTTTATCACTATCGAACAGTGCAGGAAGGAACTGAGCCGCATCGAGGGAAAGCTTTCTCCCATCATGGGGGGCGGCCTGTTGGAAAAGTCATCGGGCGAAGCGCCGTCCTTGAACGAGCTTGATGCTCGCCTTCAACAGCTCTTGAGCCACATTCGCGATATCGGCCGCAGGATCAAACTCTAACCCGCTCACGCGGGTTGATGGGGGAGGGGACACGGTTTGGGGTGGCACCATGCTCCTGCAGAGCTAATCGCCTTAGTGAACCTCCACGTAGATCGGGTGCACTGCCCTTCCCCATCAGCTCACTTCAGCTTCTTCTCGACCTCTTTCCATTCCTCCGCGGTTCTCGCCGGTTTGCCCTCCATGACCTCGCCGAGGCACTTATTGCAAGCGGCGATCAGCGGCGTCGATGACGGCGCAATCGGTGTGAAGATCGTGGCGATGTGCTGATTGCACCGCGTGCATGCAATTCCTAGGGGAAGTCCGCCGGTATCCATTGGTTCGCTCCATAGCAAAAAGCCCCGTCAAAGCGGGGCTGATTCGGCTCAGGAGTCGATACAACAAATTTCGCACTCCACAGCGAAGAGTGCTGCGTGCGTCATATTCGAATCAAATAGAAGAAAATCACGGATCGGCGCGGCCCCAAGCGAAGCCCGCCCGCCGAACCGCAGTATGACCTTGGAGGGGGTCGGGCCGGTGGGAGTTACGCCCTGCCGGCCTAGTTTTTTGACGCCACGCCGAGTTCACATGACGTGAAGTCATGAATCGCAGTAGCCGATTCGCCGGAGTCAATTCAAGCTTTACTTGCGTTATCCGCAAGTGGGCTCATGCCGCGCCAACTTTTCTCATTAGCGCCACGGTACAGCTCACGGTACAAACGGCTTATCTCAGAAAAAAGATAGTGACGCGGCAAGGTCTTAGGGCTCGGTTCACAGTCCCCTACGGGGCGCCAAGTCGATCGACGCTAACTTCCTGAAATATCACATAAAATTGTGGGTCGGGAGGGGTATGGCGTAGCCGCGAGGGCTTGATACGTCGACATATGAGTCGACAATTCATCCGTCCATCTTGCCGCAAGGAGCGGAAGGACGGACATGGCGAACAAGCCCAAAGAAGCTCAACCCATCAATCGTAACGGCTACTGGTACTTGGTGCGTCGCGCGTGCCCAAGGCCCTCGTTCCGCTCGATGGGCGAAGAACGGTGATCTGGAGTACCGGCGTCGCTGTTCATCAGGACCCGAGGGCCGTGTGGGCACGGGTGCTCGTGCGGCAGCCCCTGCAAGCTACTGGGGGACTGGTCAATGGCACGTTGATCGGGCATTCTTCCCTAAAATTATGGGAATAAATCCCGATGGAAGCGCTTAGGTCTGGTTTTCGTGCGGTTGTGTGCATCGCGACGCTTGCCATTGCCGCGTGTGATCAGCCGCGATCTGAGGCCTACAGCCCCGAAGCCGAGATCAACTTCAGACCGGTAACGGCAGTCGTCACGCCCGCGGAGATGGCTACCAAAATCTCCGGCATCGCGACGCTCCTTAGTCCTGACCCTCTCACTCAGCTCAACGCCGAGATTCGCGCGGCAGAGATTGCTCTTGGGTTCAGCAAACGGACTGTGGACCGTTTCAAGGGAACGACCTCCCTCGGCGAGCATCGTCTAGACAATGCCGAGCGGCAGGCCGCAACAGACGCGACGCAGGTCGCGTTGCTCGAACTCAAATTGCGCAACTCTTGGGGCGAGTCAGCGCCATTCCTAGCGGCCGGGAAGCGCCAAAACCTCGTCGATGAGCTTTCTTCCGGCAAGACGACGCTGGTGCGGCTCGATTTCCCGCGCTCCGACGAGCGTGGGCCAAAAAACGTGCGGATTGTTGCCCTCGGTGGGGGCGAGGAGACACCCGTGACAACGGTGTGGCCGGCGCCTTCGGGCAGTCTTGCCATGCCCGGCACCTCGTTCTTCGGCATCATGGCGACCGGCCCCGGCTTAAGACCCGGCGATCGGGCCAAGGTCAATGCCGAGCGAAGTGCAACGACGGCCGGCGTGATCGTGCCGGCCTCGGCCGTGGTGGTTTTTGCTGGCGATTCCTGGTGCTACATCGAGGGCAAGCCGGGCGAGTTCGAGCGCCGCCGTATTACGCTTACGACGCCGGTCGCCGACGGTTACATCACCAACGAGTTTGCTCCAGGAACGAAGGTCGTCGTGGAGGGTGCGTCCGCCCTCCTATCGCGTGAAGCCGACCCCGCTTCGTTCGACGATGATGACGACGACGACCGCGGGGATGATGCCGGGTCGCGCGCCAAGCCTGCGGCTCGCGACAAGATGCCTGCTCAGGAGCAGGACGGGACCAAGGACGACCACGGCTCGCCGCTCGCGAGCTCGGATGCCAATTCCAACTCAGATCCCGACTAGAGCGCGCCAATGGATGCTATCATCCGATGGTCTGTCCGCTACCGAGTGGCCGTGGCAGCCCTTTCCGTCGTGTGGCTGGTCGCCGGAGTGCTCTTTACGCTCAACGCGCCCCTGGACGTCTTTCCTGAGTTCGTGCCGCCTCAGGTGACCATCCAAACGGAAGCGCCGGGTTTCGCACCGGAACACGTCGAGCAAATCATCACGCGGCCCATTGAAGCAGCCGTAAACGGTGCGCCTGGCATTGAGTCAATGCGTTCGGAGTCCGTTTATGGGCTGTCGGTTGTGTTGATCACCTTCACCGAGGACGCCGATCCGCTCACGCTCCGGCAGGGCATATCGGAGCGGCTGGCCACGCTGACTGGAGAGCTCCCAGAGGGGGTGCAGCAGCCGAGGCTCACGCCGCTCACCTCGAGCACGATGGATGTCCTCAAGTTCGGCTTAGTCTCGAATGTGGTCGATGCCTACACGCTGCGCGACATCGCGGACTGGACCATCAATCCGCATCTTCTGTCTCTGTCGGGTATTGCGCGCGTGACGGTCTATGGCGGCGCAGTGCGGCAAGTGCAGATCCAGCCCGATCTCGACCGACTGGCGGGTCTCGGCATTTCGCTCTCCGAACTCATGGAAGCCGGCAGGGCCGCAGTGGCCTTGCGCGGCGGCGGCACCATCGACACCCGCTCGCAGCGCATAACGCTCGATGCCACGCCGCCGACCCCGGATCCCGAGAAAATAGCTCAGGCCCTGGTCGTGATGCAGGACAACGTACCTGTCACGATTGGGCAGGTGGCAAACGTGACCATCGGACCGATGGTGCCGATCGGCGACGCCACCATCATGGGCAAGCCCGGCGTCCTTGTAACGGTCTCAAGCCAGTTTGGGGCTAACACCTTGAAGGCAACGGAGGCTGTGGAGGCCGCGCTCTTGGACCTCAAGCCGGCGCTCGAGAAGCGCGGCATAGACGTCATCCTGCTCCACCGGCCTGCGTCATTCATCGAACGGGCGCTGGGGAACCTCGAACACGCGCTTGCGCTTGGTTCTGCACTCATCCTGTTCGTGCTTTATGCCTTCCTACGGAGTTGGAAGGCGGCACTGATTTCGTTTCTCGCCATTCCTCTATCGCTGCTGGCTGCCATCGTGGTGCTGGCCGAGTTCGGGCAGACGCTCAATACGATGACGCTCGGCGGCTTCGCCCTTGCGCTCGGCGTTCTCGTCGACGACGCAATCATCGACATTGAAAATATCATGCGCCGGCTTCGCCTCGCCAAGGCGGAAGGTCGCACGGACGATCTCGCCACTATCGAGGAGGCCTCGATCGAGATTCGAGGTTCGATGTTTTACGGCACACTGGCCGTCATTTTCGTGTTCCTGCCCATCCTCTTCACTGGTGGCGTCCAGGGACGCTTTATCGGACCGATGGCGCTCACCTTCATCATTGCTGTCATTGCGTCCATGGTTGTGGCCCTCACCGTCACGCCGGCGTTGTGCGCCTTGATGCTCACCGGCGAGGAGACGAAGGAGACCCCGCGCCTGCTAGAACGCATGAAGGACGTGCAGGCTCGTTGCATGAGGGCAGTGCGGAGGCACTGGGGGCTTACCGTGGCCGCACTGATCGCTGCATCCGCTGCTGCGGTCTCTGTAGCCCCCTTTCTGCGCAGCGAGCTCATCCCGCAGTTTCGTGAGGGGCACTTCGTCATTCAAATGACAGCGGCGGCGCAGGGGACGTCTGTCGCTGACGTGGCTGCGACAGGGATCCGCATCTCAAACGAACTTCTCAAACTGCCGTTCATTCTTGCTGTCGGACATCAGATCGGGCGAGCCGAGGTGGGCGAGGATACCTGGAGCCCAGACAAGAGCGAGTTCCATGTCGAGTTGACCGCCGAGCACGAGGAGACGGAAACCGAAGCGCAAGACATGATCCGGAAGGTTCTCGAAAGATTCCCCGAGGTGCGCACCGAGGCAATGACCTTCCTTGGCGACCGTATCAGTGAGACCCTGAGCGGCGAGACAGCGCAGATGGTCGTCAATCTCAGCGGCCCGCAACTCGAAGCTCTTGAATCGGCGGCTGATCAGATTCAACAGGCCATCGCGTCGATCGAGGGCGTGGAAGACCTGCGCATTCCTCGCAAGGCAAAAGTGCCGACGGTTTCCCTCTCGCTCGACAATGCGGCGCTGGCTCGCTATGGCCTCACGGCACAGGACGCGCTCGATGCCGTGCAGACGGCTTTTGCCGGCACGACGATCGGGCAGACCTACGTTGGCGCCCAGACGGTGGACGTTGTCGTAATCCTGGCGCCAGCCGAGAGGGATCGCGTAGAGCAACTCGCGAACTTGCTCATTGGCAACTCCAAGGCTCGTGTGCTTCTCGGCAACGTCGCCTCCATAAAGATCGCTGAAGGACGCTCCAACATTCAGCATGAAAGCGCTCAGCGCCGGGTCACCGTGAATTTCAACGGCTCGGAGGAGCGCTCGCTTCGCGATATCGTCGCCGATGTGAAAGCTCGGATTTCCGAGCTCAAGCTGCCGCCCGCCGTCTATGTTTCATATGCGGGGCGCGCCGAGGAAGAACGCGCCGGACAGATCCGCCTGGCGTTCTTGACCGCCATCGCGATCGGGCTCGTAGTCATCGTGCTGGCGCTAGCGTTCCGGAGGCGCGCGCTCGCCGCGGTGCTATTGGTCAACGTGCCGTTCTGTTTGATCGGAGGAATGGCTGCCATCGTCGCGAGTGGGATAGGGCTCACGCTGGGCAGCCTCGTTGGACTGGTCACCGTGTTTGGGATCGGGGCGAGAAACTCGGTGATGATGCTGGCTCATGTCGAGCATCTCGTCGACAACGAGGGCCGTCCTTGGTCGGCAAGCACCATTCATCTCGCGGCGGCGGAGCGATTCGCACCTGTGTTCATGACGGCGCTGATGGCGGCGCTCGGCTTGGTGCCTCTCGCCTTGGGCCTCGGCCGGCCTGGTCATGAAATCGAAGCGCCGATGGCTATCACCATCCTTGGCGGCCTCGCCTCGGCAACCTTCCTCAACCTCGTGCTGCTGCCGGAAACGGTTATCAGGCTGCAATCCTGGCTTGGTCTTGGCAGCGACGCGACAATAGCGGCCGAGACGCGTGACCTGACCTCAGCAGGGGCGGAAAAGAGATAGCACGTTACTCGTCTTACGAACCGGTTGCGCGGCTAGCCAGCTAGCTCTGACCCTCACCGTAGACCGTGCAAACGTACCCTATGATTGGCGATTTATCGGATCGGGCCGCGCCGGCAAAAGCGTCTTGAAACTAAGCGCCTTGGTCTCGATCGCTGTCCAAGACGCAAATCCAGCTAGTGGTGCCAGAACCAAGGCCGCGAACATGTTCGCAGTGATGCTCATGCTTGGAAAAGCAACCATCAGCGACTGTTGGATCGGCCAGCCGTAGAGGTAGGTGCCGTAAGAAATATCGTTGTGCTGTGTCCACCTGCCGAGTGCGCCCCAAGGCAGCCGTTCAATCTCGGTCAGCACGCGGTCAACGGTAGCAGCACGGAACAGTACGCGGGGATCAACCTGCGCTTCGATTGCAAAAACGAAACGCACTTCGGCGTCGGCGGCGCCTTTGGTCTGACCGATGACAGCGAGGATGCAATTTTGCGGTTAACCGCCGGCTATGAATTCGAGTGATTAGTGGGGCGCTGTAACTTGTTTGGCACGCGAGCGATTGGCCGTGCGCCTTGTCCCTAATTCGCATGACGCAGCGGATTTCTCCTTCGGAAGGGCGCCTCACCGCATTATCTGTGCGAACGTCGCTAAGAGTAACGGTTTGACAGTCACTGTTTCGATCATCGCCGCACCCGAAGGGCGAAGGAGTACTTCGTCACGATCGACGGAGTGATGGCAAGGCAGGTCACTACTATTTTTGTGGCAACGTCCACTTTCTCGGCACGACGGTCATTGATGGCAGCGCAATGCAGCATTAGCTCAGTACTGCTAAGGGTCGTAAGCGCCTGAGCTCCGGTGGAGCAGTATGTCTGCTCACCGTTCAATAGCGGCCTATGCTGAGAGGCGAGGTTCACGTCGGGCAATCGCCATCTCAAACGGCAGCTATTGGGACATCTCGTCCGCGAAGTTGGAACGAGAGCGAAAAAAGGAAAATGACTAGCCCTTTTTGCGTGTCGCCCGGACGCTCGACGGTGCGCCGAGCAGCCTTGGCGTGACATCCGCAATCAGATCGTCGACGTCGAGGCCGGGAACAACTCGCTCGTAGTCGCCGTCGAGCTCGAGCGACGAGGCGCCGTGGACGAATGTCCAGAGCCGCACCGCAATCTGCTGCGCGTCCGTCGTGTGGCCGTTCTTGCGGCAATAGTGGGCGACTTCTTCGACGACATTCTTCAGGCAGTCCTCGCCCTTGCCATCCGCCTTGCTGCTCTTTTTCAGCTCGCCGAACATGAGCCTGAAAATGGCGGGCTGGGCGACGGCGAACCTCAAGTATGAGATGCCCATCGCGGTGATGCCGTCGATGGTGCCGCTGCCCTTCTCGGCCACCGCGCGTGCGTTCTGCTCACGTAACTGATCGAAGCCGCTTGCGACGATCTCTTCAAGGATCTCCCGCTTGTCGCGGAAATGCTTGTAGGGAGCGGCCGTGGTCACGCCGGCGCGCCGGCAGGCGTCCGCCAGCGTGAAGCCGTCGGGGCCGTGCTCGATCAGTAGCTCGCGGGTTGCGGCAATAAGCGCCTCGCGCAGGTCGCCGTGGTGGAAGCTCTTCTTCGAGCGCACCGCCGTCCGCTTTTTTTCTCTCAGTTTTTCTGCTTGGGCCATAACGGGTTATTCCAATTCTACCGGCCGACAACTCCATAAGCTAGCACACTCACCCTAAGTTAGTGGGGTTAACTTTTTTGCCTTCGCGCGTCGATTCTGCCTTGTCAAGTTAGCGGCACTTACTTATAAGTTAGCTTCACTAACTTAGTGCATCAGCCATGCCGGCACAAGGCCGCAACCGCGATGAGGCTCAACATGAGTGCTCCCTCTTCCTCCAAATCTGCACCAACACAGACGCTCGCGCGCCCCATTCTGATCGCGGGTGCACTCGTTTCAGTCGCGGTTAGTCTTGCCGGTTGCAAAAGTGAAGGTGCCGAGTACGTCGCTCTGCCGCAGCCCGTGCGCGCCGCAGAGGTGACGCTCACGGGGGCGGCAGAGACGCGGTCCTATACCGGCACGATCAAGCCGCGCTACCAAAGCGATCTCGGCTTTAGAGTCTCCGGCAAGATCGTAGAACGCTTCATCAATGTCGGCGACAGGGTGACACCCGGCATGACGCTGGCGAAGCTCGATGCCACCGACTACCGCTTGGCCCTCGAATCCGCCGACGCCGAGCTCAAGGCTGCGGAAAGCAGCCTCGCGCAGACGGACGCCGACGAAAAACGTTATGCGCGCCTGACGAAGGACGGATGGGTCAGCGCCGCAGGCTATGATCAAAAGAAGGCGGCGGCAGACGAAGCGCGTGGACGCGTGGAGAGGGCTCGCCGCTCACTCGCTCTCGCCAAGAACCAACTTGACTACACTAACCTTCGGGCAACCGAATCCGGCGTTGTCACGGCGCTCCCGGTCGAAGTGGGGCAGGTCATCAGCGCCGGACAGCTCATTGCGCGCGTTGCACGCCTCGACGAGCTCGAAGCCGTCGTGTCGATCCCTGAGAGCCGCATCGACAGCGACCGCAACGCGATTTCCTCGGTGACGCTGTGGGCGGCGCCCGATCATGTGTACGCGTCCAAGCTACGCGAAGTCTCTCCACAGGCGGATCCCGCCACGCGTACCTACCAGGCACGCTATTCGATCCTTAAGTCCGACGACGGCATAGCGCTCGGCAAGACGGCGACGGTGCATCTTGCGCGAGTGGGCAATGGATCTCAGGCAAAGGTGCCGCTCGCTGCCGTGTTCAAGGATGAGGGGCAGCCCTCAGTGTGGCTGATCGATGAGGCTCACGGGCATCTGACTAAGAAGAGCGTCGATGTCGGCTCATGGACCGAAACCTCGGCCATCGTCACGGGCGGACTCGAGTCCGGCCAGAAGATCGTCGCGGCCGGCGTGCACAAGCTCGACGCCGGTATCCCCGTTCGTATCGTCGAGGTCGTGCGATGAACGCTCCCTTAGAGCAAGATCATACCCCGTCACGGGGTAACCTGTCCGCCTGGGCGGTGGCGCATCCGTCGCTAGTCCTGTTCCTCATCATCGTGCTCTCAGGGGCTGGCCTATTCAGCTACCTGAAGCTCGGCCGCGCCGAGGATCCCTCGTTCGCCATCAAGACCATGGTGGTCAGCGCCGCCTGGCCCGGCGCAACGGCCGAGGAAATGCAGGATCAGGTAGCGGACAAGCTGGAGAAGCGCCTGCAGGAACTGGAGCTGTTCGACTACGTCAAGACCTATACGCGTCCCGGCGTCACCGTCATCCAGATGCAGCTTCGGGACCAAGCGCGCGGCAAGGACGTAGATGATGCCTGGTATCAAGTTCGCAAGAAGCTGAATGACACCAAGCCGGTGCTGCCACAGGGCGTGCAGGGCCCGTTCTTCAATGACGAATACGGCGATGTGTATTCCGCCATCTACATGCTCTCGGGTGGCGACGTTTCGCTCGCCAAGCTCAAGGACTATGCCGAGACAGTGCGTCAGCGGCTATTGCGGACGCCTGGCGTCTCCAAGGTCGACATCGTCGGCATTCGTGAGCAGCGCATCTTCATAGAGTTCAGCCATCGCAAGCTTGCGACGCTCGGCATCACGCCGCAGGCCATCTTCGACAGCGTGGCGCGCCAGAATGCAGTGACGCCTGCCGGCACCGTCGAGACCAGCGCCGACCGCATCGACGTGCGCGTCACCGGGGCGTTCAAAGGCGAAGCGGCTATTGCCGAAGTGCCGATCGAAGCAGGCGGGGCCACGTTCCGGCTCGGCGACATCGCCACGATCAAACGCGGCTACGAAGATCCGCCTAGCAGCATCGTTCGCCACAACGGCACCGAGTCCGTGGGCATCGTCGTTGCCATGACCAACGGCGCGAACGTGCTCGAACTCGGCGAGCGGCTGAAGTTGGCCATTGCCGAGGCAAGAGCGCAAGTTCCGACCGGCGTCGAGATCGACCAGATCACGGACCAGCCTAGCGTTGTCGAAGAGTCCGTAAGCGAGTTCCTGCGCTCCTTCGTTGAGGCGCTCGGCATCGTGCTGGTCGTGAGCTTCATCTCGCTCGGATGGCGCTCGGGCCTCGTGGTCGCGACATCCGTGCCGTTGGTGCTCGCTGTGGTACTTCTCGTCATGTACGTCGCGGAGCTGAACCTCGACCGCATCACGCTTGGCTCGCTCATCATCGCGCTCGGTCTGCTCGTCGACGACGCCATCATCGCTATTGAGATGATGGTGGTTAAGATGGAGCAGGGCTGGAGCCGCATGCAGGCCGCCGCGGCCGCCTGGGATTCGACCGCCTTCCCGATGTTGACCGGCACGCTAGTGACGGCGGCGGGCTTCCTGCCCGTCGGCCTCGCGAAATCGACCGCGGGCGAATATGCTGGCAACATCTTCTGGATCGTGGGTTTGGCGCTCGTGGTGTCGTGGATCGTGGCGGTGTTCTTCACGCCCTACATCGGTGTCAAGCTGCTACCGAACTTCGCCAAGCAAGGCGCGGGCCACGGCGGGCATGATCTCTACAATACCCGAATTTACCGTGCGTTGCGCGGCGCCGTGGGCTGGAGCGTTCGCTTCCGCTGGATCGTGATCGCGCTCACGCTTGCCGCCTTCGTTTCGGCGATCGCCGCCTTCACGCAGGTGCAGCAGCAGTTCTTCCCCACCTCGTCTCGGCCGGAGCTTTTCATCGAGATCCGCCTGCCGGAAGGCACGTCCATCAACGTCACCGAGGCCGCGGCGAAAAAGGCCGAGGCGCTCATCAAAGGCGATCCGGACCTCGACTACTATACGACCTATGTCGGCGAGGGCTCGCCGCGCTTCTTCCTGGCTCTCAACCCCGTGCTGCCTAACGAGAACTTTGCACTCATCGTCATGATGACCAAAGGTGCGGAGGCGCGCGAGAGACTCAAGGACCGGCTCGACAAGCTCGTCGCGGAAAACGTCATTCCCGAGGCGCGCCTGCGCATCGACCGGCTGAACTTCGGGCCTCCGGTCGGCTTCCCAGTGCAGTTCCGCGTTCTCGGGCCGGATAGCACAAGCGTGCGCGAGGTTGCGAACAAGGTGCGCGATGCCATGCGTGCCAACCCGAACACGCGCGACGTGCAGTTCGACTGGAACGAGCAGAAGAAGTCGATCCGGCTCGAAGTCGACCAGGATCGCGCTCGCTCGCTCGGGCTCACGCCGCAGGACATCTCCCAAACGCTGCAGACGCTGCTGTCCGGCTACACGGTCACCGAGTACAAGGAAGGCATCGAGCTGGTGCCCGTCGTGGCGCGCGCCGTGCCCGAGGAGCGTCTGGGGCTCGGCTCGTTCGAGGATCTCACCATACCGACGCGCTCAGGCGCGGCGGTTCCCATCTCGCAGGTGGCGCGCGTCCACTACGAGTTCGAGGAGCCGATCCTGTGGCGTCGCAACCGGGATGTGGTGTTGACGGTGCGCTCGGACATCGCTCCCGGGCTGCAGGCGCCGGACGTTACGGCGCAGATCCAGCCGGCGATCGACACGATCTCCGCCGATTTGCCGCCCAGCATGCGCATCGAGGCGGGTGGAGCGGTGGAGGAGAGTGCCAAGGCGAACGTGGCGCTGTTCCAGATCTTCCCGCTCATGTTTCTGGTCATGCTGACGCTGCTCATGCTGCAGCTGCAGAGTTTCTCGACCTTGTTCCTGGTGTTTTCGACAGCGCCGCTCGGCATCATCGGGGCAAGCTTCTCATTGCTCGCGTTCAATGCGCCGTTTGGCTTCGTGGCACTGCTCGGCCTCATCGCGCTGGCCGGCATGATCATGCGCAACACGGTCATCCTGGTGGATCAGATCGATGCGGATGTGGCCGCGGGCCTGTCGCGGTGGGAGGCGATCGTCGAGTCGACGGTGAGGCGCTCGCGGCCGCTGGTGCTGACGGCGCTCGCTGCCATCCTGGCCATGATCCCGCTGACACGCTCGGTGTTCTGGGGGCCAATGGCCATCACCATGATGGGCGGGCTCCTTGTGGCAACGGTCCTGACGCTGCTGTTCGTGCCAGCGCTCTACGCGGCCTGGTTCCGCGTGCGCCGGCCCGCGCCGGAGGCAATCATCTTGGTTCCTCACTCTCCTGAATCGTCGAGTGACCGTCACGCGCTCGCAAGTTTGGCGTAACTGCTTCTGGAGGTGGATAAACGGGAAGGGATGACGGTTCTGCATCCCGAAGCTGACATCTCGACGCGTACATTGGAGTAACGGAAGGCTGATCACGCCATGACCGCTTCTGGGACGGACCAGCAATCAGGCCCGACGCAGGCTAAGGTCCGAAAGCAGTCTTCAAGCCGGTGGCGTTCTGGGTCAGAAGTAGCTCATCGAGGACGTGATCGCGGGGCGGATCAGCCGGACGTGCTGGCGCGCTGCCGGTCGCAGGACTTGACGCGAATGAAGTGGGGCACGTCCTTGAGCAGAGCGGAGGGCATGCAGCTCGGCAGTCCCGCTTTGCGGGCGCCATCGACGAACAGCTCGGCTTCCCTGTCCGCGAATCCGCCGCCTTCGCTGAGGTAGCGCTCAGCGTTCCACACCGGGTCGAGCTTCAAGACCGAGGCGGCGGCCGCTTCGGCATCTCTCGGGCGGTCGAGATAGGCATAGGTTACCGCCGCAAAGGCGTGGTCGAGGGCAAGGGGCTTCTTCACGAGCAGTCTGTATTCAGCGGCTTTGTCGTACTGCCCGCCAAAGAAGTACACGTAGCTGAGGCCTTGATTATACCAGTCGGGATAGTGCGGGTTGAGCTGTAGTGACCGCTCCGCCAATGCTACGGCTCGTTTCGACTGACCGAGCGGCGGGAGCGACCACGCGACGCAAATCAGCACGTCCGCATCGGAGGACGCGAGAGCTTCAGCACGGGAAAGCTCGGTGGCGGCCTGCTCCTGCTTGCCGCCATACATGTAGGCCATGCCGAGGGCGAGGTGGGTCTTTCCGTCGTCGGGGTCGAGCGTCACGGCCTTTTCCGCGGCATCCATCATTTTCTCGACGGCTCCCTCGAAGGAAGGCGCCAACCCCAGATCGATGAGATAGAATTGGACCTCAGCCAATGCGACGTAGGCGCGGGCAAGCTGAGGATCGAGCTCGATGGCCTTGTTGAGCAGGCTTTCCGCCTCGGCTAGGCTTTCCTTCGTCACCCTGTGCTTCGCCTCGATGCCGAGCAGGTAGGTGTCGTAGGCCGTGAGGCTCGCTGGCGGCTTGCGTCTGACGAGGCGGCGCTCCGCCTCGGCGACGGCTCCCTGGTAGCCCATGAGCGTTGCGGCAATCCGTTGCGTAACCTCGCTCTGCAGCGCGAACAGATCGTCGGCGGGCCTATCGTAGCGCTCGGACCAGACGTGGCTGCCGGAGGCGCTGTCGATGAGCTGCGCGGTGACGCGAATGCGCTCGCCGATGGGCTGGATGCTGCCTTCGAGCACGTACTTCACATTGAGGTCGCGGCCAATCTTTCGAACGTCGATGGGCTTATCCCTGTAGACCTCGGTGGAATTGCGGGCGATCACGATGAGGTCCTTGGCGCGCGTGAGGTCGGTGATGGTGTCCTCGGTGATCCCATCGGCGAACCGTTGCCATCTGGCGTTGTGCCCGATGTTGTTGAACGGCAGAACGGCAATAGATGGATTGTCGGGCACCGGCGGCCTTCGGCTTCCCCAGAAGCTCGCCACGGCGATCAGCAGCGCAGCGCCGGCCAGCAGCCCGGCGAGCGACCATCCGGTGGTCGTGAAGGGAGCGAAGCGCCGCGGTGTCGGCTCGCGCGCGACGGCGTCGCCCAGCAACTGCTCGGGCGGCGGCGCTTTGATCGGATCCGGACCGTGCGCCGAGACTGCGTCCCGTTGGTTCTCGATGTGTGGCGCATAGCTCCCCTTGGGCAGCTCGATGCGAATGGGATCGGTCTGTCCGAGGGTGTCGTAATACTCGCGGAGCTTGTCTCTGAGCCGCCCCGCCTCGATGCGTACGACGGGATCGACGACGGGATCAAACGTGGAAGGGCGGTCGAACACAGCGACGGCGATCGTATAGGCTTTGAGCCTATCGCCACGGCCGGCCAGAGTCTCGTCGACGAGGTAGCGCAGGAACCGCTGCCGGCGCTGCGACTGCTGAAACGGCCCGCTTCTCAGGATGCGGGCCAGCTGCTCACGCACGGCATCTGGATCGGATGGGCTGCAGCCACCGGGCAATGCTGCCGTCACGGTCAAACTCCAATCAGGTGCTGAAACAGAGAATTGCGTCCCGACCTAATGACGTTTGCTACGGTTACATACTAGGACCGGCACACCGGTCCTGTCACGATCCCGCTGCGGGGACGGCGGCCTTGGCCGCCAATGCGTATGACCCATCCAATTGCGAGGAAGTGATATGACCAACAATTTCAAGCGACTGCTCGTCGCCTTTCCCGCGACGCTCATTGTGCTCGGCTGCGGCGCGGCCCAAGCCGGCAAGACCGTCGAAGAAGCCGGCGTGCTCGTCTGCGTGAGCGACAAATGGGATGAGAAGGAGCCCGAGAAGGGGCACAAGCTGGTTGATTACTCCGGCCGCTGCGTCAAGGTTCCGGACGATCCGGCCGCGTTGAAAGCGACGGAGGCGTGTGAGGGAAAGTACGAGTACATGCCCGACGGCAGCTGGAAGGGCAGTGGAACCTGCACAGCCACGAACACGGGTGGCGACACCATTTCCGTAACGTGGGAAGAAGGTTCTCACCTCAAGACTAACCCCTACAAGGCGACCGGCGGCACGGGCAAGTTCAAGGATGTCGACGGTGGCGGCACGTACCAGTACGACCAGTTGACGGAGACGTTGTTCGGCGGTCGCTACAGTAGCAAGTGGGAGCTGCCGTGAGCGCGCTGGCACGGGCTGGCACAGGCGACGCCACGCGGACTGACATGACCCTTACAGCGCGCGGGTTGGCCACGCTCCCGCGCGTATCGAAGGCACTAGTAGCTTCGCAAACTCTTCAGGTCCGCTACAGGGTCATTTGCTCCCAACGGCCGTCGTTTTCGGACGTCCGCTCAGGATCGACCAGCGGGCTTTTCGAGGGAAGAACCATCGGCGCCGCTCGTCGCTTCACCAATGTCAGCTGCTGGGACGAAGCTGTCATCACGCGCTGACCGTCGTGCCGAGAAAGCGGACGTTGCCACAAAAATTGTAGTGACCTGCCTTGCCATCACTCCGTCGATCGTGACGAAGTACTCCTTCGCCCTTCGGGTGCGGCGATGATCGAAACAGTGACTGTCAAACCGTTACTCTTAGCGACGTTCGCACAGATAATGCGGTGAGGCGCCCTTCCGAAGGAGAAATCCGCTGCGTCATGCGAATTAGGGACAAGGCGCACGGCCAATCGCTCGCGTGCCAAACAAGTTACAGCGCCCCACTAATCACTCGAATTCATAGCCGGCGGTTAACCGCAAAATTGCATCCTCGCTGTCATCGGTCAGACCAAAGGCGCCGCCGACGCCGAAGTGCGTTTCGTTTTTGCAATCGAAGCGCAGGTTGATCCCCGCGTACTGTTCCGTGCTGCTACCGTCGAGGGTAAGACCTTTGTGAGAGTCGCCGAGGCCGCCGTACAGCTCAACGCCGAGCGTCATCTTCTCTAGGCCGGTTTCACTCGAGGTGCTGGACACTTCGGACCCCTCATAGGCGCGGAAGAACACGTAGTTGAGCCCAGCCGCATACCCGAACGACCACAAACCATCTCCGAAGTTGACTTCTTGGATAGTATTGAACGCGACGTTCAGATTGCTCGTTAAGTCCCGGCCGAGGATGAGCTTGCTTTCTAGCTCGTGCTCGCTTTCTTCCTCGCCAGCCTCCGCTTCCTCCTCCTCGCCATCTGTCCGACCGACCACGGAGCGGATGAAGCGGCTGTTCGGCTTCTTGTATTCATACTCCGCGTAGAGAACTGGATTTAACAGTGTCTCGCCTCGAAAGAGCCGAAATCGGTTTTCGAAACGGAAGCTCCCGAAATCGTAATTCTCGCCCTCGTCGTAATTTTTTACGCCCTCAAGATAAATTGCAGTCGTGAAAAGGTCAGTGACGCCGTACTCAATCTCGAAAAGCTGTGCTGTGTAGTTTGCCTCACCGTCGCCTACATGGCTGAAATCGGAATAAACCTCGACATCGAGAGCGCCTTTCTCCTCCATATGTTGGTTATAGAGAATGAAATTAGCGTCTTGCCCGGCCTGAACACCTGACACCCCCAAAAGTGCCGCAGCAGTTTGTGATAGCCAAAGCTTGGAAGCGTGCCTCATGAATTCCCTCACAATTGAGATGCAAGGAACTGATCACACGACCTATAGGACCACCATTCTGCACAACCTCCGTGCACGAATTCAATCGCAATAGCGTAGGTATTTAATGCGTCAGCACACTCATGTTGCGCACAGGGCACAGCACAAGCACAGGGCAGTGGTGGGGCTTCCCCGGCCAGCGCGGTCTCGCCGACAAGCAGGCATTCCTCAGTAACTATTCTCTTGCTTTTCTGGTGGCTAGAGGTTGTAGGGCTCTGGCCAAGTCAATGACCCCGCCTCGGAGGCTGCCATGGTTGACATAATTGAAACTCGGTATCGCATCGGCGGCATGGATTGCGCGGGTTGCGCCGCGAAAATCGACCGCGCCGTGCGTAGATTGCCCGAAGTGTCGGATGTCAATGTGTCTGTTGCCTCAGGCACCATGAGGGTGAAGCACCGCGATAAGCCGGGACTCGACGATGCGCTGGCTACGGCGGTCACGCCTCTCGGCTATACGATTCAGCCTCTGAACACCGTCGCGAAGCGTGAGCGAGACAGCGAGGACGTGCCTGCGCCGGAACCGGCGGGCATTGGCGAAAAAAGCGATCGGACGGGGCCGCTTCACGGCGATGCTTATCAACCGACCAATAAGCAGTGGTACGGAACACCAAAGCTCCGTCTCACGATCGCTTGCGGCATCGCGGTTGCCCTGGCGTGGGCTGCCGGCAGGCTTGTCCCGGCGACCGCACCATGGGGCTTCATCCTCGCCATGGCAGTCGGCCTCATTCCCATCGCCCGGCGCGCCATTTCGGCTGCCCGCATCGGCATGCCGTTCACCATCGAAACTCTGATGACGATTGCCGCCGTCGGCGCGATTGCGATTAATGCCGCCGAGGAAGCCGCTGCCGTCGTGTTCCTCTTTCTCGTGGGTGAGCTGCTGGAAGGCGTGGCCGCGGGACGCGCACGTGCAAGCATCTCGGACCTGACCAAGCTGGTGCCCAAAACCGCGCTTGTCGAACGCAACGGCAGGACTGCCGAAGTGCAAGCTGACACCCTCGCGGTCGGAGACATCATTCTCGTGCGCCCTGGCGATCGCATCCCGGCCGACGGCGACATCGTCGAGGGCGATAGCGCGATTGACGAGGCGCCGGTCACGGGTGAATCGACACCGAAACGCAAGCGCGTCGGAGATCGCGCGTTCGCCGGGACCATCAACCAGAACAATTCACTGAGACTGCGCGTCACGGCGGCGGCGGCCGACAACACCATTGCGCGCATCGTCAAGCTGGTCGAGGAAGCGCACGAAGCGAAGGCGCCGACACAACGCTTCATCGACCAGTTCTCCAAGTACTACACGCCAGCGGTGCTGGCGCTCGGTGCCCTGGTCGCGATTGCTCCACCTCTGCTGACTGGGGCACCCTGGAGTCCATGGATTTACAAAGGCCTTGCGATCCTGTTGATCGGATGCCCGTGTGCCCTCGTTATTTCGACGCCCGCCGCAATCGCGGCAGGCCTCTCGAACGGCGCACGGCGTGGGCTGCTGATGAAGGGCGGCGCGGTGCTGGAAAATCTGCGCAACGTTACGACGGTTGCTTTCGACAAGACAGGTACCTTGACCGAAGGCAAGCCGCAGGTCACGGACGTCATTTCGGTTGACCGCAGCGAAGGCGAACTCCTTGCACTTGCTGCCTCACTCGAAGCCGGTTCCAGCCATCCGCTCGCGAAGGCGATATTGGCACGTGCCTCACACGACGGAATTGCGCCCAATGCCGCCAGCAACACCGGCGCGATCGGTGGCGAGGGCGTGGTTGGCACAATCGACGGCCGCGAGGTCTTTCTCGGCTCGCCCGGCGCTGCGCGCAAGCGGGCTATGCTGCCGGATGATCTGTCGGCGAGGATCGGTCGCCTCAACGACGAGGGAAAAACCGTATCTGTCCTCGTCGTCGACAAGGATGTGGCGGGCGTCATCGCCATGCGCGACGAGCCACGTGCCGATGCCGTCGCAGGGATCGCCGCCCTGAATCAGATGGGCATCCCAGCCGTGATGCTCACCGGCGACAATACACGCACCGCAACCGCTATCGCTAAGTCGCTTGCTATGGAGGCGCGCGCCGAGCTCCTGCCGGAGGATAAGCTGCGCATAGTTTCCGAACTTCAGTCGGAAGGCCGCACCGTGGCCAAAGTTGGGGACGGCATCAACGATGCCCCGGCCCTCGCGGCAGCAGACGTCGGTATTGCGATGGGCGGAGGCAGCGATGTAGCGCTCGAGACGGCCGATGCCGCAGTGCTGCACGGCCGCGTGCGAGACGTTGCCGCTATGATCGATCTCTCCAAGCGGACAATGGGCAACATCTGGCAGAATATCACCATCGCCCTCGGACTTAAGGCGGTGTTCCTCGTCACCACATTACTCGGCATCACAGGGCTCTGGCCTGCTATCATGGCCGACACCGGCGCTACGGTGCTTGTTACGTTAAATGCGCTGCGGCTGCTCAATCCAGGTCGGGGCGAGAAAGAGATTTCGTCGTAGGCGACATTGTCGCAGTTTGGCAGGCCGTTTGTTCGTTAGTAGGAGGAAGGCGACGCTGCCGCCGAGATTGTAGGCGCTCGGCTGTTCTCCGTGGACGTCGAAATATGTGGTGAAGCCTGCATTTCCATTCAGCGTCACCCGATCCGAGACGATCTTGATAGGAAGATTAAACTGAAAGCCTGTCGATCCCTCTCCGAGCCCTTTGCCTTCATCTCCGGTCGGCAAAATCAGTGTGGGCCGAGGGGCAACTGCTGGCCTTTGCGCAGTCTCAGCTGACAGCAGTAGTTGAGCTGCAGATCGCCGAAGCCGCTGGCGTCATCGCCCTGATCTCATAGCCAAGAGTATGGGACCGAGATCGAGACTTGATGCAGTTGAGTTACGAGAGGCCACTCGTCGGTGAAGCTGCAAAACCAATTGCCATCCAGGCGGCGAAAAGTGTTGATGTGCCGTACGACACTTGGCTCCTGATTACATGCTTCCTCCATCAGGAATGAGTTGTCTTGGATACCGGCGGCGAGCCGATTGTCCTCTGCCGCCACGATAGGCGACATCAGAATGAGTGCCAAAAAAGTACCGGTAGCGACGCGTACGCTTGGAGACCAAGTCATCGATTGTGCCGCTTTCTGAGTTGCCGTACGCGTCAGAACTCCGAGCACGGAAACAGCAGACTATATCCGAACGGTGAATTGCACTTCGCCCATGATCGTGAATCGCACATGCGGTCAAGCCGCGACCTGCGGAACTGTTGCACTAAATCATGAAGTTCTTTCCGACGAGGTCAGCGGAGCGGTCTCATGGGCTACTGCAGCACATCCAGCTCCGCGCCGCCTCTTCAGGTCCTCCCGCGCGCTGGAGTGAAACCCATGCAGTGCAGTCGAATGCATTGGCAAATTCAAAGACTATCGGGCCGACTTACGTTGGCTGTTGTCGATTTGGTTAGATGTGGGTCGGACGCAGCCCCGCGTAAGCAGCGAGCCCATCCTGAAACCCCGGTTGGAATTGCCGGTCAACAACAGACCGGAACACCCTACCCTATGGTTCACTTAACACTCGGCTGGATATTGTCACCTCCGGCTGCTGCAATACGTTTGAACGGTCCTTCGCATTACCGGCGCGTTCGATTTGAGCATTTGCAAGCAAGCGGCGATCGCAACAAAAAGGTCAGGCCAGGCAGAATCGAACAACCAAACTGCGCCAGCAGTCACGATAACAGTGATATTTCCCGCGATATCGGGGCGGGGAGCGGTTCCGTCTGCACGTAGGTTCTGTTGACCTGTCCTATGAACTGACAAGAGAACGAGGCACGTCAAATTTGACGCTAGGCCAAGAACACCGACCGCACCTATGACATCCGCGCGAGGAAGCTCAGGCGTGAATATGTGAAATAGAGCCGAGCCTAGAACTAACAGACTCATCGCACACATAATACCGGCCTTGCACAGCGCAACGGCCAGGCGAGTGCGGGTATCGACGCCAATGACCGCGAGACTTAGGGCGTAGATCAACGCGTCGTCCAAAAAGTCCAGCGCGTCCGCCCGCAGCGTATGCGAGTCCCACAGATAGCCGGCTATGGTTTCGAGCGCGAACATGGCCCCCGAGATGGCGATGACAATCCTCAAGGTTTGCCGATAGCCGCGTGCTGCGCCATCGAGTTCAAGCATGCCTGTTGGATCTTCACGCTCCTGCATGTCATCCAGAGCAGCAGATAGGCCCTTCCGTCGTTCCTTCATTGCAATTTAGAGGTGGCAATGCCTCGAGCTAGCGTTCGTCGCGTTTCGCATCGACGCTGCGCAACGCGTGTGTCGTCGCAAATCCCGGTCACTACCCTGCGCTCCTACAAACCGGGTAAATTGCGCGCACGATTCGCGCAGCTTTCGAGCGGGGAATGAACAGCAGACCCTATCACCACACAGAGACCATGATGATGATGCGGCATGCTGTCGGCAAAGTTGTAACGCTTCTGGCATGGGCCTTTTGCGCAGCGCCCAAAACCCTTCATGCGACTGTCTCCTGACGCCCATGGCATCTCATGAGCGGCAGCTAGCTGCGTGCCCACCAGGAATTGCATCCACACGAAACAACCAATGAAGAACATTCGGACTGTCATCAGATCCTCTCTCTCAACTTAACAACTACTTGGCTGCATCACGCGTGGATTCCCGACTGTGCCTCGTGCCGACCGTGACTAGGTTCCCCGCAGTCGTTTGCTGCAGGATTACCTCCACCCGAGCTTGATCCTCTCTAACCACAACCTGCTGGCTCACTCTCTTGTCATCGAACTCTCGAATAACCAGACTGGGCGCTCCAAATTTGCTGCTGAATAGCGTCGCCAAGTCCTCAAACCAATGTTGGTCGCCAAGCTTGGCCGTGATGGAGCAAGAGACCAAGTGAGGTTCAGGAACGGATTGGGATTGCACGATAGCGATGCTTCCGAGATTGTTCGTCGCCATCCAACCAGCAGTCAGCTTATGGTTTGCTGTGCTTCCCCGAGCCAGCTGCGCTGCGGTCGCGCTGGTCCAGCCATCCAGTTGGGCAACGTTGACTAGTGCCTGATGGTCATCGCCAAGCCGGATGCAGGTCCGCTCCGCAAATGCCAGCACAGCCTCCACGGACCTTGCATGATCGATTTCCGCGACGATGCGGCGTGTACGTTCCCTTCCGACAACAGCCAGCTCGTCAACCTGGGTTAGAAGCGCGCTCAATCTAAGCCGGGCTTGAGCCACTCCTGCGACGGACCCATCAAGCTGAACTATTTTCTCGTAGTCGGATAGCGCGCTCTCCATCGCATCGCGTTTCACCTGAACGATAGCGCGATTGAAGAACACGTCTGGATTAGAGGGATCAAACTCGGCCGCTTTGTCGAGATCGGAAAGTGCGTCATCGAGGCGACTAAGGTTTGAGTTGACCACGCCTCGGTTCATAAACGCTGCGGCGAACCCGGGGCGGTACTTAATGGCCGACGTGAAATCTTCCAGGGCGAGCTCGAACTCCCGGCGCAGGTGCCGCACGTTGCCACGGTTATAGTATGCTGACGCGTTGAAGGGTTCCCGCTCCAGGACTTCATTGAAACCCTGAAGCGCCTCCAACAGCCTTCCCTGCACAAGGGCTTGTGCTGCACGATCGTGGATCTGCTCCGTCGAACCATCAATAGGTTGGCCACGAGCCAGGCTCGGCGTAACAGCTATTAAAGTCGACGAGCTGACGGCAGCCCATGCCGCGCCGGTGACAGCAATCCAAATCTTAGATTTCTTTGTCAAAGCCCATCCTCCAAAGAAGGAGGATGCCGCCCGGGGGTAGGAGGGCGACATCCTCGGAGGCCTAGAGAGCTCCAGCCGGATAGAGACCTTGCACGAGCGGGAGCAAACCCTTGACCCTTTTCAGGTTCAAAGCGGTGGCATCAGAGTCGTTCTTCTCGGCTGAGTGATGCAGATCGTCGGCTGCCTTATCGAGTTGTTTGAGCGCCGACGCGAGCTTTGTCTTCGCATCGCCGGTTACCATGTCGGACTTGTCTTCGAGCGCGTGCACTGCACTGGCGATGTGCTCGGCCAGTTCGTGAATTGGTTCGATTTTCTTTTCTGCCACCAGCTTTTCGACGTCAGCTGTCGTTGAGGCGATGAACGCCCAAGCCTCTTTCGCCGTAGCAAACGTCTTTGCTTCAAAGTGACCTTTGTCTTCGTGACCATGATCCTTGGCATGGTCATGCGCATCATTGCCGTGATCGTGCCCGTCATTGGCTGCGACCTGAACGTCGTGGTCCTTGTCTTTTTGAGCCCGGCCGTTGTCTTCGGCATATCCGGGGGACAGCGCTGCGCAGCCGAAGATGGCGGCAAAGGCGACTGCTCTGCTGGTGGTCGACATTAGGCGAACTCCTTCTTGGCTGGTGCGTCTCCAATCATTTCCGGCTCATCCCCTTTAAGGATGAAGCGCTTATAGAGTGCTGGAAGAACGACGAGGGTTAGCGCGGTGGCGCTGATCAAGCCTCCGATGACAACGGTGGCGAGAGGCTTTTGCACTTCAGCGCCAGTACCGGTCGCAATTGCCATGGGGACAAAACCGAGCGACGCCACGAGAGCCGTCATGAGAACCGGCCTGAGGCGTGTCATCGCGCCGTCAAAGATAGCTTGGTCACCGGGTAGGCCCTGCTTGCGCAGCTGGTTGATGTAAGTGACCATGACGAGGCCGTTGAGCACAGCTACACCGGAGAGAGCGATGAATCCAACCGCAGCCGAAATCGAAAACGGCATGTCCCTCAAATAAAGGCTCAATATGCCTCCGCTGATCGCGAGAGGAACGCCTGAGAACACAAGCAGCGCCTCGCGGACGTTTCCGAGCGCCGTGAAAAGCATGAGGAAGATGACGAAGAAGCATGCCGGCACGACAATCATCAGACGCGCCCGCGCGGCCTGCAGGTTCTCAAACTGCCCGCCCCAGGTCAGCCATTCACCAGGTGGCACCTTGACCTGGGCATCGATCTTTTCCTGGGCTTCAAGAACGAAGGAGCCAATATCTCGTCCGCGCACGTTAGCCTGAACGACGATGCGTCGCTTTCCGTTCTCGCGACTGATCTGGTTGGGGCCTTCCTCGACGACAAAGCTGGCGAGTGTTTTCAGCGGAATAAAATTCGCCCTCCTTCCGCTTTCCCCGTCGGTGTCGGGGATTGGCACCGGAAGGTTTTCGAGCTCGGCCATGTCGTCGCGCAGCTGGTCGGGAAGGCGGACGACGATATCGAACCGTCGATCGCCCTGAAAAACAAGACCGCTTTCCCGGCCGCCGACCGCGATCGAAATCACGTCCAACACATCGCTGACGTTGAGACCGTAGCGTGACACAGCCTCCTTGTTCAGCTTGACGTTGAGCATCGGCAGGCCTGTGGTTTGCTCGACCTTGACATCCGCGGCGCCCTGAACCGACCGCAGCACGCCGGCAATTTTGTTCGCCGTGTTCCCGAGCCGATCGAAATCGTCACCAAACACCTTGACCGCGACGTCGCTTCGCACGCCCGATATGAGTTCGTTGAAGCGCATTTGGATAGGTTGGGTGAATTCGTAGTTATTGCCCGGCAAGAGCCCCACCGCTTCGGCGATCCTGTTCAGGAGGGAGGATTTCGACTCTGACGGATCAGGCCACTCGTACTGAGGCTTGAGAATGATGAAGGTGTCCGACACATGCGGAGGCATGGGATCAGCCGCCATCTCGGCGGTACCTGTCTTCGAAAAAACGAAGGCGACCTCAGGGAAGCTACGCACCACCCCTTCGACTTTCAGCTGCATTTCCGTCGACTGTGTCAGCGAGGTCGAGGGAATGCGCATGGCGTGCATGGCGAGATTCTTCTCATCCAACTGCGGGATGAATTCCTGTCCCAGCCGCGTAAACAGCAGAACGCTGAAGACGAACAGCGCCACCGCGAGCCGTATTACGAAGCGTGGCTCGCTGAGAGCCGCCTTCAGGATGGGTGCATACCGCGCCTTCGACGTCCGGATGATCCAGTTCTCTTTCTCCTCGACACGACCCGTGACGAAGATTGCGAGCATGGCCGGCACAAACGTGAGCGAAAGAACGAAAGCGCATACCAGAGCGATGATGACCGTCAGGCCCATCGGCTCGAACATCTTTCCCTCGACGCCGGTGAAGGTAAGAAGGGGGAAGTAGACGGTGATGATGATGATCTGGCCGAAGACCGTGGGCTGGATCATCTCCTTACTCGCAACCATCACCTCGTGAAGCCGCTCCTCAAGCGTTAGCAAGCGTCCTTCATGATGTTGCCGTTCTGCGAGCCGCCTGAGCGCGTTCTCGGTGATGATGACGGCGCCATCGACGATAAGACCAAAATCAAGCGCACCCAGACTCATAAGGTTGGCGGAGATTCCCGTTTCCAACATGCCGGTGATCGTCATCAGCATGGTCACTGGAATAACAAGCGCAGTGATTAGCGCTGCGCGAAGATTTCCCAGCATCAGAAAAAGTATGACGATGACGAGGAGCGCGCCTTCAGCCAGGTTCTTTGCCACGGTCCTAACGGTCGCATCAACGAGTTGCGTCCGATTGAGAACGGTCTTGACCGTGATGTCAGGAGGCAGCGCCTTGCTGATCGCTTGCATCTTCTCATCGACGAGATTTGAGACGATGCGGCTGTTACCGCCCTTGAGCATCATGGTCGTGCCAACGACGACTTCATTCCCGTCTTCGCTGCCCGATCCGGTGCGCAGTTCGCGACCGATACCGACTTCCGCAACGTCCTTTAGGAAGACGGGAACGCCATTTTTATTGGTAATGATGACGTTGCCGATGTCGCTGGCCGTCTCCAAGCGCCCGTCGGCACGAACGGTGTATGACTCTCCTTTTTGCTCAATATAACCCGCACCCACGCCGCTATTGTTCTTTTCCAGAGCGGTAATCACGTCGGAGAAAGAGAGGCCAAGCGAGAGCAGCTTCTGTGGATCTGGCTGCACATGGTATTGCTGCTCGTAACCGCCGATGGAGTCGACCTCCGCAACGCCCTCGACACCCTTGAGCTGCGGCCGGATGATCCAGTCCTGCACCGTGCGCAGGTACATTGCGAACTCAAAATCTTTGGTGAGTTTCAGCCCCTCAGGCGTGAGGTAACTGCCATCGCTCTGCCATCCGGGCTGCCCGTCTTTGACCTCGGCGCCTTTGCCGCGCGGGTGCTCAAAGTGGACTGTCCACATGTACACTTCGCCAAGACCGGTCGATACGGCGCCCATGCGCGGTTCGGCGCCTGCTGGAAGATCGCCCTTGGCCTGAGCGATGCGTTCGGCGACCTGTGTGCGGGCAAAGTAGATATCGACGTCCTCATTGAAGACTGCCGTCACCTGAGAGAAGCCATTACGAGACAGCGAGCGCGTGTAGGAAAGGCCAGGAATACCGGCAAGCGCCGTTTCAATGGGAAAGGTAACGCTCTTTTCGATCTCGAAAGGCGAAAGCGAACTCGCCTCGGTGTTGATCTGCACCTGATTATTGGTGATGTCAGGCACCGCATCGATAGGCAGTCGTTGCAACGAGCGGATGCCAAATGCGGCCACAGCTGCCACAAGCAGGACAACTAGGAAGCGATTGGCCAAGGAAAAACTGAGGATACGTTCAATCATGACAACGCCCCTAGTGCTCGTGCTCAGCTTCGGATTTTCCGAGCTCGGCCTTGAGCGTGAAGGTGTTTGATGTTGCAACCGTCTCGCCGAATTCGAGGCCCGAGAGGATCTCGACATTCACAGAATCCTCACGGCCGGTCGTGACAGGACGAGCGCGAAAGCCGCCGCCTTCGTTGACGAAGACTACCGATTTGCCGCCCACCGTCTGTATCGCGGCGAGCGGAACGATGAGGTTTGCCTCTTGCTCACCCGACAGCAATCGAGCATTGACGTAATCGCCGAGGCGCCAGACCAAACCTGCATTGTCCAGCTCGGCAATAGCCTTTGCGGACCGGGTCTCCGGATCGATCAACGGACTGAGGGCAATGATCTTCGCTGTGGCCTTTTGCTGCCCGGCCTCGACACGCACATCCTGACCTTGCTTCGCGAAACTTAAATCTCCCGGAGGGATCGCCATTTCGATCCAGACTTTCGAGACGTCCGCGATGGTGAAGATCTCACGGTCAGTGCCGACCGTCTGGCCCAACACGATATCGCGCGCGGTCACACTGCCGTCGATTGGCGTTCGGATCTCATAGAAGCGGAATTGACCTTCGTCGGAGAGCTTTGGAAGCGCCTTTATCTCATCATGCGTCAGGCCGATGGTGTGAAGCTTCTGGTGGGCGAGATCGAGCTTGATCTTTGCAGCCTGATGCCCGTTCTTTGCAGTGAGGTAATCCTGTTCGGCAGTCACCTTCTGCGTCCATAACCGCTCTTCGCGCTCATATATCGAGCGAGCCAGTTCCTCAGCACGCCACGACGCAAGGTAGTCCGCTTTGGCATCCGCCATTTCGCGGCTCTCGAGAACAGCCAACAAATCGCCAACTTTTACTTTGTCGCCGAGTTGCTTCTCGACGCGGGCAACAGTGCCAGAGAGTTTGGGGACGATTTTTGCCTGGCCATCAGCGTTGATGGCGATACGACCAGGAACGGAAACCTCCTTGACCAGCTTGCCCGACGTCACCGGCGACATGTCGATGCTAGCGGCTTCGATTTGCGCGGCGCTGAGCTTGATCAGCCCTTCACCGCTCTCTTCACCTTCTCCGTGCGCGTGACCGTGCTCGTCTTTTCCACCTGCCGCTTTCTCGCCATCGGAATGCTGGTGACCGTCGCCCTCGTTGGGTGCGGCGGTCGGCATAGCAGCGGGCCTATCGCCAAAACCCAGCGTATCCTGAATGGCTCCGATAACTCCATCTTCACAGACTTTAGTGCCGAAGCCTTCTTCCGCGTGCTGTTCGGATTCTCCATGAGCGTGTTCATGTGCGTCAGCTTTCGGCGTCGGCGCGCAGGAGCTTTTTAGCTCGCGCACACCAATGAAACCGGCGACAGCGACAAAGATCGCAGCGACAATAATTTTCGTCTTCCAGTTCATCACAATCCTCAAGCTCACAATCCGTTCAGGTCGCGCCCGACAAGGGCTTCAACCCTGACCCGCGCCTTTTCGTAGTTAGCGCGCGCCGTGAGTACTTCGAGGCGGGACTCGAACACGGTGCGTTGAACATCGAGGACGCTCAGGATGTCGAATTTTCCTTCGTCAAAGCCGATCTTCGTCTTGTCGTAGGCTCGCTGCGCTCCAGGCAGCACGTCCTTCTCGAGTGCCTTCAATTCCGTCGCAGCCACATTGAGCTCGCCGAGTGCTTCGACGAGCGTTGCGTAAAGTTCATTACGCGTCGCCAACTGCTCGTTTTCCGCCTTGGCGACTCGGCGCTCCGCTGCAGCGATGTTGCCCTGATTGCGATCGAACAGGGGGATAGGCATCGAGACGGACGCCACCATCGCTGCGGCGTCGTTCTCCTGGAAAGTTCTGACGCCCGCGCTAACTGTGATATCGGGGATGGCTTTCGCATGCTCCAAGTCGAGCTGTGCGACGCGACGGTTGATCTCGTCTCCCCACCGCGCGAGGGTGGGATTGTTTTCTAGAAGGGTGATGAGCGCTTCCGGCGCTGGTGCCGTATATCCATTTCCGAGCCGCCCTATAACACTGCCGAATGCAATATCCGCTGAACCCCAGAGTGCGGAAAGCTTGCGCTTTGCTGCGTCCAGCCTCGCCCGTTCCCCCTTTTGAAGCGCCTCGGCGCGAGCTAGAGCAACTGCTGCGCGATCCAGCTCGATCGGGCTTGCCTTGCCGCCCCTCACGCGAGCGTCGACGCTCGTGCGTGTCTGTTTCGCAAGAGAAACAAACTCACCCAGGACCTTGATACGCTCCTGCGCAATCAGCACGTCGACGAAAGCCTGCGCAGCATCAGTTGCGACCTTCACGCGCAAGGTTTCGTGATCCCAGCCGGCAAGGGATGTATCCAGATGTGCGGCCTGAAGACGTTTCAACCGCTTGTCGCCAAGCTCGACCGTCTGGGCCAAGCTGACGGTTTCCTCGGCGGTTTCGAAACCACTCTTGTCCTTGCTGCCTCCGAAATTCTCGGCTTCCACAAGCAGCGAGGGATTAGGCCTGACCGCAGACTGCACCTCCTCGCCCCGACGTGCATCGATCTCGATAAAAGCCGCCCTTACCGAGGGGCTGAATAGAATGGCCCGCGTTACGGCATCGCGAAGTGTGATGGTGTCAGCATAGGCCGGTGCACCAGCCCCTCCGGGCACCGGATGCTCGGGCGGAACAGCCGGGCGCAGCGGCAGGTCGCGATCCGATGCATAGGCTTCCGGCGCAGGTAGGCTGCCCATTTCAGGGTTCTGCGCAAGAGAGCTGCATCCAGCCAGCAACGAAGCCGTCAACGCCACGAGTAATCCAGATCTAAAGCCAGTATGGTCTGGCATGCATTCCCCCGAAAATAAGAGCTACGAGCGCAGCCGACCCCCGTCGACGCGCCGACAAGATTCTGGGGAAGGGAAACCTAGATAAGGAGGATGATGGTCCTCAGCGCATCGAGCTGCGCGTTGCGGCGCGCGCCAGCAATGCCCTGCGCCAAACGCGCAGATCCAGCATAAACTGCCGGCAAGGTGGGTACCCGCGGTAAGATCGCAGTGACGGGAAGATCGTCGTAGGAGAACCCGGCCTTGAACTGAGAAGATGGGCTTGGCTTCTGAGCCGCTGTCAAAAGCTGGCTATCGGTGCACTGCGAAGCAGACGCGACCACAGGGTGCCCGGGACTGGCGCAGTCATCATTCAGTTCGGCAGCGGCGTGGTGATCGCCACTGAGCACGAACTCGATAGCACGGTGACCGTCGGCACCAACACAAACGCGCAACGGCGTCCCGGCCAGCACGGATGCCGGCAGAAAAACCATCAGAGTAAGGATGGCTACAGCGCGTTGCCAAATGGTCATTTTCGAACGAACTACCCAGAGTTAGAGATGCAATCGTAAACGAGTCGTTGACCACCGACAATTGCAACGATGGCACAGCCAGGATATCAAAATTCGACACACTTGCCACAACCTATCCCCCAGGATAGGATTTGGACATGAGCGACACAACTCATATTTCAGTCGTCAAACGCCTGAAGCGCGCGGAAGGGCATCTGCGCTCTCTCATCAGCATGATCGAAGCTGGCAGCGAGTGCGTCGATGTCGCGCAGCAACTGCATGCCGTCGAGAACGCACTCGCAAATGCAAAGCGAGAGATGATCCACGACCACTTGAACCACTGCCTCGAGGAGGCACTTGCGAACGGCGCAATGTCTGCCGGCGAAGCGCTTCAGCAGGCGAGGTCTCTCACAAAGTATCTCTGAAAGGCGATCATGGGCGCGGGCCACGATCATCATACCGGCGACATGAATGCCACAGCGATCACAAAGGCGTTGGCTTTGACCGCGACCTTTATGGTCGCCGAAGTCGTGGGCGGGCTGCTCACCGGAAGCCTAGCGCTACTGTCCGATGCGGCACACATGATGACCGACACCGCCGGGCTTGCCATCGCCCTAGCAGCCATTCGAATAGGAGCTCGCCCGGCCGACAACCGGAGAACATTTGGCTACAAGAGATTCGAAATCCTGGCGGCGGCCTTTAACGCTTTGCTGCTGTTCGGAGTTGCGGCCTACATCCTTTACGAGGGCGTGCAGAGGTTCATCGAACCACCCGAGGTTCAGTCGCTACCAATGATGGCAATCGCGACGGGCGGTTTAGTCGTCAATCTTGTCGCCATGCGAATCCTCAATGCCGGACAGTCCGTTAGCCTGAACGTCAAGGGCGCGTATCTCGAGGTATGGAGCGACATGCTCGGCTCCATTGGCGTCATCGCGGCAGCGATCACCATTTGGCTGACGGGTTGGACCTGGGTTGATCCGATCGTGGCGATCGCCATCGGCCTTTGGGTACTCCCTCGAACGTGGGTACTGCTCAAGGAAACAACGAACATTCTGCTCGAAGGCGTACCGGAAGGTATCGATCTCGATAAGGTTGCCTTGGAACTGACGTCAGTCGCCGGGGTGAGAAATGTCCACGACCTGCATGTTTGGGCGCTGACGAACGGCATGCCGTCTCTAGCGGCCCATCTCGTACTTACTGATGGCGTGGATGCTGACGTGGTCCGCGGTGCTGCAGCAAACGTCCTGCACGACAGGTTCGAGATCCGTCATGTGACGCTGCAGACCGAGAGTAGCGACTGCCGGAACAGCCGGGATGACCACGGCCTGCATTGAACCTGCACACATTGCCGCCGCATTTTGAAGCGAGCAACCGATGGACCATTCATTCCGGGGGCGCTTGCATGTCACTCACCTTTTCTCAGACAGAACTCGATCTGAGCGCGGTCCAATGGCGGCGCAGGGTTGTGCTGGCCTTCTCCATCCTGATCGTGACCGTGCTCTTGCCCTTCGTCTGCGCGGTTTGGCTGCATACCAATCCATTGCTTTACGCACAGATCGAGCACGCAGGGATCTTCTTGATCTTCGTCGCGATCGCAGGCCGCACATGGAGCGCCCTGCACATTGGCGGCAACAAGAAGATCGTACTCGTCGAGACCGGCCCTTATTCGGTCGTGCGTAATCCCCTATACCTGTTCACCCTGATTGGTGCCGCAGGCATCGGAGCGCAGACAAGCTCGCTGGTGATGATGCTCCTCTGTGCGCTAACTGCCAGCGCTGTTCTTGCGGCGGTGGTTTTCAAAGAGGAGACGTTTCTGCGTGCGCGGTTCGGAGCAAAATATGACGCATACGCCCGCCGCGTTCCGAGATTCTTTCCGCGTTTCAGCGCCTATCAGGATGTTGAACACCTCACGATCCGGCCGAAAGTGGTGTATCGCACCTTCTTAGAGTCGAGCTATTTTCTCATTGCCATCCCGGCCGTCGATGCAATCGAGCTGGCTCGGGTTTATGGTTGGCTGCCGGAGTTTATTCATCTCCCTTAAGGGCTGCGCTGACGACTGAGCGGTGCCCTCATGAGGAGGAAAAACTGGAAGAGCCCACGCCCTTCCAGTTTTTTGCGTGCTGCAAGGCTGCTTAATGATGGCCATGGTGGTGATGGTGACGTCCGAACCCATGGTGATGATGATGTCCAAAACCGTAGAAACGAGGATAGTAGCCGTAGTCGGCGTAGGGATCGTAGTAGTAGCGCCGATAGTGTCTGTGCCGGACCTTGCGACAGCTAAGATGTCCATGCCTGTCATATCTACAACGCCGCGCCACTTGCTCGACATCGCTGACGGTCTGTCCGGATACGGCCGTTCCCAGTCCCGACATGCTTGCGGCATTAGCCGGGCCTTCGGCCATCACGCATGCGCCCGCTAGGGCTATTACAATCAAACTGCGATTTCCCAGCATGGTCATTCTCCTTGACGGTGAACCGACGTGTGTGTCGTCGGGCGGTATCCTGGCTAGCGATTTGAGCCAGCTTCAGTGATGATGATGACGGTGGTGATGGCGTATTCTGAAACCATACCAGTGGCGTCGATGGTGGCGGTGGCGCCAATGTCTGTGGTGATGATGTCGCCTCAAGTGTCGATGCCGAATTTGTATGACCTGCGCTTCACCAAACTGGGCGCCTTGCCCCAGTGTTTTCCCGACTGCGCCAGTGGCAACGTTGGCCGAAGCCGGACTGAGGAGAGCAAGAAGTCCTGCACACAGGAGGCCGGCGATTGAGAATTTGCGCATTGTGACTGCTCCTTTCTTTCGCCCGTGGGCGAGAAGAGCCGCGCGACTTTTTCAACCGCGCGGCTCCGTCCTAACTACTTCTTGTCGTGACCGTGTTTGTCGTGATCACCGTCCTTATGGTCTTCGCCCCCGTGTGAGGACGCTTCGAACTTCGCGCCGTCAATTTTGGCGCATTCGTCCTTCGTGAGCTCCTTGTACCCCTGCTTCTCGCAAGCGGCGTCGCCGGCACAGACGTTGGCGCCAGAACAGTGGCCGTGATCATCACCGGCCAACGCCGGCAAGGACAGTGCGGCGAGACCGAGGGCTGCGACAGTGATGCGGATAGTCGATTTCATTTTCGTCTCCATGTGTACGTTGCTGTATCGGATGGCTTGATCAGTGACGCTTTCCACCATGACCATTGCCGTTCCCGTGTCCGTTACTGTTTCCGTGTCCCTTCTCGTGTTGCTTGTTGTGTCCTCCTCCGTGATTGCCTCCTCCGCACACCAGGCCGTCGTGGGTAAGGCGACAGCCTCCGCGCTTTGAATGTTTGCCGTGATGCTTTTTGGCGATCTCGTGCACGTCCCCGTAGCCACCGGCTAATGGAACGCGCGACGGTGCGCCCAAAGTCAGCGCTGAGGCCGTGGACGCTGCCAGCAGCAAGCTCGTTGCAATAAGTGAAGTGTGCAAAGCGATATGCATAAGTGGTCTCCATCGGTGAGCTTGCGCTCACCAGAGTGATTTCATGACAGGCCAACCTGTCCGAGAATTTGGTGACACACCCAGACATGCCGCCCCCTAGAAGGGGCAGCGATGAAGAGCACATCGTTCCAGATGTCTGACCAATCAGGCTTATTGGGACAGCAATCGGCTTCTCTCGATGAGAAGCAGCCCTAAAGGCACGAGGGCTCTAAATAAGAAGCACCACTGTGCGGCGCACTTCGATGCGAGGATCAACCTGCGTCTGATGACGGTTGAAAACGGCGAGACCATCTCCCGCAGATAATCCCGATCGCGAGAGAAACTGAACGCGAACTGGGATTGCCACCGCAAATGCCGGCAGCAACTTGAGGTCCGGCGCTGTCGGCGGCGCCGAAACCGTATCCATCAACGCTTTGTCAGTGCATTTTTCGCCGTCGGCAAAGGCGTCGACTTCCCCGGCGCAGCCAACAGGATCGTGAGCAGCCTGCTCGTGACTTTCGTGATTGCCGCTGTGCAATACGCCATCGATAACGAATTCAATCGCCTGATGGCCGGATGGCCCAATGCAATTGCGCAACGGCATCGCCGCCAGCGCCAACGACGGCACCATCACCAAAAGCAGGACAGAAGCTGCTAGTCTGCGAGCGCGGTTCATGTGAGTCGGATTGAAAGATCCCAGGTGCAATAGGCGGCCATGGCATCATGTCGTTTATTGGGCGTCGTGTCGATCTCGGAACTGAGGCATGGGCTCGATTGCTGTACCTCCGCGCGTAGGAAACCGTCAAACGCGCGTTTCGCTGCTTCGCGATCCAAGCCGACGAGAGAACGAACAAACCGAGTCCTCCATTCTGTCGGGCTTGGTCCAGATCTCCTGGTTGAGCCCCGGCGGCCAGGCTAGCGACCAATGCAGTGCCACCAGTCGTCATGTTCCACGCTGCGAAATTTGCGCGGAAGTGAACCGCTCTGGATTGACGAGACCAAGAGCATGCGGCGAGTGAAGTCGGCCCGTGCATGCCAAAGACGCAACAGACCCATTCGGATGCGGCGATGGGGCCGGCGGGGTTCGATGTCGTTGCAGGCTCGCGCTTCTTGCCCTCAATCTGCAACTTGGTCCTGATTGACCAGACGTGGCTCGGTCGCAGTGGCGGCTTGGCGCCGACGAGTTTCCCTTGTTCCAGGGCACACAGGTGGACTTGAGCGGGGCTTCGGAAGTGCGAGTGTCTTCGTGTTCCATAATCTGTCTCCTTGTTTGAGAGACAGACCAGCATGCACCTAGGTCAGCCCAGCCTGCTGACTTCACGACTGGTTTCGGTCAACTTCTTCTATCCCATGGTTGCCGCTCGTCGATTCTGATCCGACGCAGCCTTGGCCCAAGAGCTTGGTCGGTTGGTTCACTAGTCCGTAGCGCGAACCGCCTCCAACCAAGCCAGCATTTTGCGCATTTCGCGGTCTTGGTTGGTAAACCAATCGGTGGACCAGACGCGGTAGAGCCGCCAGCCCAGATCTTCCAGAATCTCCTGCCGCAAACGATCGCGGTCTCGAACTGTTACACCAGAGTGATATGTGGCGCCGTCGCACTCGATTCCAGCAAGGAAGCCGTTCGGCCAACCTGGATGTCGGACGCCGATATCGATGCGAAAGCCATCGACCCCAACCTGTGGCACGGCTTCGTAGCCTGCTTGCCGAAGCTTGCCAGCCACGTGCACTTCGAAGTCGCTGTCCGGAGGTCGCCCTGTCTCGATGCCCGGTTCAATCCGGCCAACGGCCGCATATTCAAGGAAGCTCTTGAGAACGTGCACGCCGCGGTTGGCGCTCGGCGCCGCGACGATGTCTCCGGACCTCAACGAGGTCACAAGCACAATCTTCCGCTTGGCGCGTGTGAAAAGCACATTGAGGCGCCGATGCCCTGCCTCGCTGTTGATGGGGCCGAAGCGTTGGGCGACCTGTCCAGTCTCGCCTGGACCGAACACGGTCGAGATAAGGATGACGTCACGCTCATCGCCCTGCACGTTCTCCAGGTTTTTGACGAAAAGTGGCTCTAGTGTCTCCTGCCACCGTGCCCGGTAGTCGGCAACGCTCTTGTTCTCGTGAGCAAGCTTCTCGAGAACTTCTAGGACAAGCTCTCTCTGCTGGGTATTCGTAGTAACGAGACCGATGCTGAGCTCAGGGCTGCGCTCGATGAGTTCGCGCGCTCGATCGACCATAACGCGCGCTTCTTCGGAGTTTGTGCCCCCACCGAGATACTGGCCGCCAACATAAACGTGCTCAATGCCAAGACCGTCGGAGGAGTCGGTGGCGGACGGAAAGACGACTAAACGGTCATCGTAAAAGTGCCTGTTCGAAAACGCGATAAGGCTTTCGTGTCGCGATCTGTAGTGCCAGCGCAGCATTCGGGTTCGCCTTAACCGGGCTTCAGCGAGATCCAAGATCGAACTCTGTCCTGCGGCAGCCCCATCCTGGCCATCGGCTCCATCGGCGCTTGTTCCAAAAAAGTCGGTCGGCGGCAACTGCATCGGGTCACCGACGATGATCGTTTGATTGGCGCGTGCGAGTCCACCGACAGCATCAGCGGGCTTCATTTGCGAAGCTTCGTCGATGATGACGACGTCAAAGAAGCCATCTTGCCGTGGCAGATACTGGGCCGCCGTGAGCGGAGACATCATCCAGACGGGTTTAAGCGCGCGCAGTGCGTTTGGCGCCCGACGGATCACATCACGAAGTGGAATATGTCGCCTTCGCTTATTTGCCTCGTTTTCCAATAATGCGCGCTCTGACCACGTCGAGCGCGGGCCTTGATCGTTTCCGTACGGCGCTGTTTGCAGTGTCGCTTTTGCGACGATACGCTTGGCCTCGAGATCGAGGAGTTCCTTGTCCAGCGCTGCAAAACGCGCCCGTGCGTCGTCAAGAGTAGTTCCCGTCAAATCGGCAAGCTCACGCCCCTCAGTCTCGAGTTGATGTCGGATGAGAGTTCGCACGAGGCAGAGTTCAAAAACATCTGCAAGGCGCTCTTCGGTCGCTTCAAGTGCATCGAACGCCTTGGCAATCGGCGCGATCGGGGTCGAGAGCGCTTCGTCGAAGGCATTTTTGTAGCGCATCCAATCGAGCAAGCTTTCCGTGCTCTGCACCGCACGTTGCAGTCGAGAGTGAACCTCTCCGAGCGAAACGGAATGGCTTTCGCCGGCGTTGCCCAAGAAGTCGACTTCGGACAATTGCGCCGTGGCGGCGAAGTGGTCCCACTTTTCCTGGAAGTCCGCCAAGATTGCAGCGAGCTGAGGGGCCGCATGTCTCGCAATCTCGCGATACCGATGAGGATTTGCACTCGTCTTTATCTCTCTCTCCACGGCATCCGGGAGACCTGCACTCTCAATTCCCTGTGCGCACGCCAGGGCTGCTCGCAGCACAGCCGGATCGTCAAGAATAGCGTCGTAGGTGGAGCCAAGAGCTTTCCGAAGATCTGCGCGGTCCCTGAGCTCCCTTTCGCGTCGCTTCCACTCCACGAGATCCTTGGCTTGTTTCCATTCGCCATCCGGCGACTTGTCCATCGAGAGGCTGGCTTCTTTGGTCAAAATGCATCGGCCGTTCTCGAGCGCGGACGCAATCGCTGCATGGCGCTGCCTAGCCCGATCCACCATATTGCCGAGCTCTTCTTCCGCAGGCTCGCATGCTGATAGCCGGCGCTCCAAGTCGGTAAGGTCATCGAAAGAAAAGCGAGCGCGCAGAAGGCGCAGGTTATTGGTGCTTTCCCCTAGGAGCTTCTGATAGGCAATTGATCGAAAAGGTGCGCTCGATCGCGCCATGGTCAAGGCGGCTGACCGGAGAAGATCTGCAGCTGCCCTATAGAGGTCGAAGTCGGAATGGTGGCCTTGAAAGTCTGGGCCAAGGACCTCTCTATTCTTCGGATCCTCGGCAAAGTCATTTGCCTCGGCAAGCAGACACGCAATCTCTCTTAGGTGCCCGGAGCGCGTGTGCGCGTTGGCTTTCGTCGGATTTCGGACCAGGCCACGCCACATAGTGTTCGCTTGCCGCGCTTCTGATGAGAACGCCGTTAAGACATTTGACGCGGCCAGGGTATCAGCGGCCTTATAGAGGGCCTCACTTGAGAATTCTCGCCGCGCTCGCGGGACATCGAACTGCTCATTGAGCGAAGTCTCGCGACTGGCGAGCATTATAGCCTTCCGGCCCGCCACCGCGATGAGTCGCTCGCTGCCATCGGCAAGCATGCCGACCGTTCGCGCATCGAGGACCTCATCGCGTTCCTCGACAAACAACTTGGCTGCCTTGACAAAAGAAAGTGCGTCGTTTGTGGACGCGGGCCAAGGTGTGCCAAGGAAGTCAACGAACCGTTTCAGGTCGTTTGCGGTGTGCTCGAGTGTTTGCAGTTCTTCTAGTGCATATATGGAAGCGGCTGTTAAGGCCGCTACACTCGCTTCTATACCGAGCCTTTGGCAGGAGCCAAGAAGCTCGTTAAGTGTCTTTGGCTCTAGGCTTGTGGGATCGACGAAAAGATCGCCAAGAACACCGGAGAGCTTGACGTGACGCTCGACGTAATCAGCAAGCGTGGTCAGGTAGTCTCCTGCCTGTAGGCAGAGCGACAAAAGTTGCGGATCTGCCGCGAGATCAGGAATCCGCGAAACTGCGTCGACCCAATCTCGCAAGCCCCTAACGTTGTCAGGAACATTAAAGCCCGCCCCTCTAAGTGTCGCGACGGCGTGGATGAGGCGCTGAATCTCATGGTCGGCAGCGCTTGCCGCATCCACGACGTGATTGGCGAGGAACCGGTTCGTCTCGCCAACGCCACGCCAGGGATGGCCGACAAGCTGCTGAGCGCCTGACAGGATAGCATTTCGTGCATTTGCAAGACTGTCGAGGGACGCGCGATGCCGATCGAGAGTGTGCGAATCTATGGCAAGCGCATGTGCGATCCCGACTTTCTCCAGGCCGGCTGGTAGCTGAGGATCAAGGTCGGGGGAATAGCGGTTTGAGAACCACATAAGCTGATGTAATGGTCGCGCAAGCTTACCAATCGGCTTACCCATCAGCGCGACATAACGCGCGAGCTTATCACGCAACGATCTGCGCTGCTCGAGTTTGCGCTCGCCAGCTTCGGGCGCATACAGTGTCTGGAGGTTCAATCGCTCAGAGATTGAAGCCAAAATCTCAGATTTGCGGGTCCTGTCCGAGTGGACCTCAAAGAGGAACGGACCGAAGCCCCGATCCTTCAGTCTGCTCGATACGACATTGAGAGCGGCGCTCTTCTCGGCCAAAAATAAGATGCGCTTGTTAGCATCCAGGGCAGCCGCGATGATGTTGGCAATTGTCTGCGATTTACCGGTTCCGGGTGGGCCCTGAATGACGAAAGACTTCCCGGCTATCGCATCGATCACAGCTGAGTGCTGTGAGGAATCGGCTTCGAGCACAAGGCTCGGTACGGATAGTGGGAAACTAGGGTCATCGATTGGATAGTCGGCTCCAGTGGCGGATTCGAAGGTGTCAGTGAGGCCGCGCCCGCCGAGAAGCCGGCCTACCAGCTCATGTTTAGATAACACATCGCCTGCCCAGTCCTCTGTCGCGAGATCTTTATAGAGTGCGAGGCGTGAGAATGGGAACGTACCAATCGTTACGAATCGGCGGACGCGCCAGCGGCGCTTTGATGCGATCACCTCGGCCACTTGGGCGAGCCAGGGTTCGAGCAGCGCCGCTTCGTCCTGCGCTCCATCGCCAGGCTGATCTTGCTCGGTGGCCAGCAAGAAGGGTGGAAGCGTGAGCTGGTGCTTCTGCTTTAGAAATTCCTGAAGCGTGACGTTCAGCTGTGCTTCGTCGGGCTCAGCCGACATCGTATAGCCGATCTGGCCTCGGTCAGTACTACGGGTGAGCGTGAGCGGCGCGAGAATTAGCGGAGCGTAATGGGCTGTACTCGAGCTGTCGTCTTCATACCACTCGAGGAAGCCCAACGCAGCATTGAGGACGTTGATCCCCTTCTCCTGAATGTGATCTTGGTACGATTCATAAATCTTACGTACGCGCCGATCCAGATCGTCTGGAAGGAAGAGTGTTTGAATGAATTTGTCATGATGATCGTTGCGCGCAGCGCCGTCAGGATGGGGGAGCTCATAGTTGGGATCAATGCCATTGGCTGCGGCAAACACTGCAAGGTTGACCCGGTTAGTGCGTACGGAGATAGGCTCCTTGCCGAGGGAAACTCGAACAGTGTCCCTGAGTTTGCGTTCGAGCCAGAAATCTTGCTCTGGCTGAAGCCCGTCTTCTGTTAGCCTCTTGACCGCTTCGAGATAGGGTTCATCAGATTGGCGTGTTTCGTTTAAAGCAGACTTGAACTCCTCAGTCATTTCGTCTGGAGGAACATGAGTGATATGCGGTAGTGGCTTGAAACGCATGCCGCCGCTACTCAAGTGACGGAACATTTCCGCTGGCAGCTCGTCGACAGCGCGGATGTAGTCGCTTCCCCGATCAGAGTGCTTAAAGCTCAGGAGCTTGTTGCGCGTGGAAAAATCCAACAGCTCAGTTCTGAGCTTGGCAAGCTCTGCTCGAACAAACTCGACCGGATCGAAATCCTGCAATGTGGGCATGGCGCAATAGTCCCGCATGTGTTCGCACACCGATATGCGTACGACGGAGCTTTTTCTCGCATGAGTCGCTGGGGACTACGCGAATCTTGCCGTCAGCACGCCTCATGGTTGTGGAAAAATGGGCACCTTTTCCAGCCAAGCCGCCCAGAGCTTGGCGGTGTGCGGTTTAAGGCAATGAGGTCAATCGCTGTGGATGCGACGCTTGCTCCAATGTGTCCGCTTATTGAGGTGCTGTGCATTGCATTCAAGTGCCCATCTGTCGGGCGGCTGACGTCCGCAATCTCGGCGCCGCAACGGTAGCAGCGTCCCAATAGCAGAAGTCGGCGACCACGGTCGTAGTGTGCTGAGCGTCGAAGCGAGCCGGTCTGCATCGAGGCGAAAAGCGGACGCCGAGCCGGCTAGCGCGAGGGCCGACGCGAGCGCGCCCGCGAGGGTGGCAGCCGAGGCGATCTTGAGTGGTTTGGTCATGCAAGTCTCCTGATGGACAAGGTAAACCCGTGGCGCCGGGAGGCGCGTCGTTTCTCTGGAAGAGGGAGGTTTAGATACCCGCTTCGTCACGCATGGTGAGGGCGGCGGGTAGCGGATGGAAATACCTGGACGGTCTCGAATTCATAGCGCTTGGCTATGAGGACCATGCAATGCCCCTGGCCGAAGGTCGCACAGCAAATGCCGCTTGCTACGATCGGCGGCGAGCAGCGAGGCCATTCAGCTCAGCCCGAGATGAGCTCGTGCACGCTGAATTGCCCCTCGTCATCGATCCAGACATGAGCCGGCGTCCAGTTCGCGGAGAGAGCCAGCTCCTGGAACTGCGCGATCGAGTATTTGTAGGAGTTCTCCGTGTGGATGCGCTCGTTGGCTTCGAAATGGATTCGATGCCCGGCGATCGAGATCTCCTGCTCAATGGTGCTCACCAGATGCATCTCAATGCGCCCCTCACGCGGCTCATAGATCGCTTCGTGGCGGAAGGATGCGACATCAATCGCGCTCCCGAGCTCCCGGTTGATGCGCACAAGAAGGTTGAGGTTGAAAGCGGCCGTGACGCCCGCGGCATCGTTGTAGGCAAGCACGAGCTTCCTCGCGTCCTTCTTCAAGTCGATGCCGATGATGAGCCTGCATCCCCGAGGTAGCGTCGACTTGAAGGTACGCAGGAGCTCCACCGCATCCGGGGGCGTGAGATTTCCGATCGTCGAGCCGGGGAAAAACCCCGTCCTGGGCCGTCCGCTGAGATCGGGCGGAACCTCGATGGGAAGGGAGAAGTCCCCGACGAGCGGTCGCACTGCGATGTGGGGAAAGCGCGCATCGAGGCGCCTTTGCGCGGAGGCGAGGGCACTCTCCGAGACATCGATGGGCACATAGGCGATGCCGTCCGGCGCACGGGCAAGCAGGGTCTCAGTCTTCAAGCTCGAGCCCGAGCCGAACTCGACGAGCACGCTGTCTCGGGCTATTTCAGCCATCATCTCGTCAGCGTAGGCCGACAGGATTTGTGCCTCGGCTCGCGTCGGATAATACTCGGGGAGCCTGGTGATCTGCTCGAAGAGATCGCTTCCCCGAGCATCATAGAAGAAGCGGCAGGAGAGTGCCTTGCGCGGCCGCGAGAGGCCCTCGACAACAGAGAGAGCAAACTCGTCCGCGACCTCCGGCTGCGGTTCCAAAAGGCGGGCATTGGAGCCGGCGTGGCGCATCAGACGGCCTCCGAGGCTAGGCGCAGGCCCACGAACTGCCAGCGCTGGTGGGGGTAGAAGAAGTTGCGGTAGGTCGCGCGTGAGTGACCGTCCGGTGTTGCGCAGGAAGCGCCGCGCAACACGTGCTGGCTAACCATGAACTTTCCGTTGTACTCGCCAACTGCTCCTGGCGGAGGGCGATAGCCGGGGTAAGGGAGGTAGGAGCTCGCAGTCCACTCCCAGACGTCGCCGAACATCTGACGCGGCCGACGGATGCCGGTGGGCTCGGCGGGGAGCGGCCGAAGCGCGCGAGAGCCGAGCGTATTGCCCGTGATAGGCAGGCCTGCGGCCGCGATCTCCCATTCGAACTCGGTCGGAAGGCGCTTTCCCGCCCAGCGTGCGAAGGCATCAGCCTCGTAGTAGGAGACATTGCAGACGGGAGCAGCAGGCTCGACCGGCTGCAGGCCGTGAAGCGTCATTTGCATGAGGCCGTCGTCGCGCTCCTCCCAATAGAGGGGACCTTGCCACTGCTCGCGGTTGACGAGCGCCCAGCCGTCGGCGAGCCACAGGGATGGCGTCCGGTATCCGCCATCGCGTATGAACTCTTGCCATTCCGCATTTGTCACGAGCCGGTCGGCGAGACCGAATGGGTGGATGAGAACGCTGTGGCGCGGGCTTTCGTTATCCCACGAGAACCCGTCGCCCTCGTGGCCCACAGCGCGAATGCCGCCCTCGTATGCGATCCAACTGACCGGGTCGGCCGCGATCCCCGCGTCTGCGGGCGCGGGGCGCGCATAAGACGGTCGAAGCGGGTTTGAAGCAAAGAGCGAGAGGATGTCGGTCAGCAGCAGCTCCTGATGCTGCTGTTCGTGATTGATTCCGATCTCGATCAGCCGCCAGACGTCGCTTTCCGGGTCGAATCCGCTTGCAAGAAGCTTCCTCAAGCCTTCGTCAACGTGGGCGCGATAGGCAACGACTCGTTCTGCCGAGGGGCGGGTCAGCACACCGCGCCGTGGGCGCGGCTGGCGCGGCCCCAACGCCTCGTAATACGAATTAAAGCAGTAGTTGAAAGTTTCGTCGAAGACCCGATAGCCCATGAGGTGCTTCGAGAGAACGAACGTCTCGAAGAACCACGTCACGTGCGCGAGGTGCCACTTCGTCGGGCTCGCGTCTTCCATCGGCTGGACCGTCATGTCCTCGGGGGTGAGCGGAACCGCCAACTCCAGCGAAAGATTGCGACATTCGAAGAGGCGGTGGGAAAGGGAGGTCTTGGCAACCGCCGACGGGAGAGTCGTCATGGTCTCAGCACTTGCATCTTGAGCCATGGGCATCCTCTTGCGGCGGACCTCTCGGGTGAGCCCCAGAGGCTCGATCACATAAAGTGTTGAAAGCCCTGATCAGTTCCGTCAGGGAGCATAGACAATTGCCCAAAGTGTCCAATCCATTGAGCGGCTCTCGAATTGATACCTCAAAGCTATGGAGCCCTCTGGCAAAGTAGAGGGCGATGGGTGCCGCTCCGCGCCCATCTGCAATGCGGTCCACGGGAGTTCACCAGTGACCCAGCACTATGACGCGGCCATCATCGGAACGGGTCAGGCCGGCCTACCACTCGCCAATCACCTACAAGCGAGTCGCTCGCAAAGTCCTTCAGCAGTGGCGGTCCTGTTCCAAAGCCCGCGAGCGCTTTTCCGCCGTCAAAGCCCCAGTGACGCTGATCTACGGCGACAAAGACTGGTCGCGCTTCCCGAGCGGGAGCGCACCAAGGCCGCGCTGCCAGGCGCTCGCTTGGTCACGCTCCCGAACACGGGTCATTTCTCGGCCGTCGAGAAACCGCGCGGCGGATGGCCTGTTCCGCTGGAACGCTTGAGTGCGCTGCGCTCACCGATATTGAACTCGCGGAACGCCGCCGTTAAACTTAGAAGCGGAAGGACGACCTTCCCTTAGAAAAGAATGTCCGGGACGGCCCGGCCCCCAGATGAGAGGGCTGAGCATGTTCTTTATTTCTTTTTTTGCAGCGAGGCGATCCGAGAACGCCGGAACCTCGCTGAAGGCAGCGGCGGATTGGGGTTTCCTCCCTGTCACAGGCCCCAGCCTCCAGATCCTCTCCATTTGTCCCCTTGTCCCTGTCGATCACGAATTCGCCGGTGAATATGGCGGGCGCACGCGTTGGATTGGCCGCTGCGTCGCCAACTCTCGTCCTCGTGGACTTCGAGGAAGCCGATGCCCTTGGGCAGATCTCTCGTGAGGTCCGTGATGTCCGACACCTTCCAGGATAAATCGCGCATTGGAACCTCCAGCTCATTCGAGGTGTTCTTCTCTCTGCGCGGATCACTATCTAGAGACGCGTGGCGCTGGGCTATGATCGCGTCGGCGTCGATCTTCCTGCTCGGCGTATCGCTCCTCTGCGGAAGCGAGGAAGCCTCGTTGGCGCCGCCAACCACCAAGGCGGGCCGGCTGTTGCTCGTGGCTTGGTATTTCGGTCAGGTGACGGTGGTCGCACTCCTTTGCGCCAAGCGGCTTCTCGATATTCCAAGGCCGCTTTGGCTGGCATTGCCAATTCCCATGGCCGGTCTGCTCGGCGGGATAGCCGCAGTTATGCACTGGCATCCTTTTGGGGTGCCTATGGCGTTGTTTGCGGTGTTGGCCTCGACCGCAGCCCTGCCTGCGTTACTCGCCTGCGCCCTCTATGAGCCTGACGATGTTTGAGCCCGCACATGCCTTCCACTTATGGATTTTTCGTTCGGTATCCACGATCGGCAGCGGCCATGCCGCATTTGCGAAGTAATCAGTCTCGCGCGATCTCGTAAGCCCGGGTGGACTGTCCACCGAGTGGAAACGAACGTGTCGGCGCGGGATTTGACCGTTGCGTGCGAGAGGGCAGTCTCCGCGCGGCTGTCATGGGGGCGACGATACGTGACGACAAGATTTCAAATCGCGGCATCGGCGTGCTAGTCTTTCTCCACCGAGACGTCTCTCCCTCATATGCGGAGGAGTTAGCATGCCGGAACCAGCAACTCTCATAAAAGAGACGGACTACGGAACGCCGCGCGCGAAGTCGGCGAAGTCCGTGACGCTGACAATCGATGGTCAGCAGGTGACGGTGCCTGAAGGCACATCAATCATGCGCGCCGCAGCCGAGCTTGGCACCATGGTGCCGAAGCTCTGCGCTACCGACAGCATAGAGGCCTTCGGCTCGTGCCGGCTCTGTGTCATCGAAATCGAGGGGCGCGGCGGAACTCCGGCAGCCTGCACCACTCCGGTTGCTCCAGGTATCGTCGTCAAGACGCAGACACCGCGTCTCATGCAAATTCGCCGCGGCGTCATGGAGCTCTACATCTCCGATCATCCGCTGGATTGCCTTACCTGCGCCGCCAACGGCGATTGCGAGCTGCAGGACATGGCCGGCGCGGTCGGTCTGCGCGAGGTGCGCTATGGCTACGACGGAGCCAACCACGTGTTCGCCAAGAGGGGTGGCGAGGTCAACGCCGAGTGGCGGCCGAAAGACGAGTCGAACCCCTACTTCACGTTCGAGCCATCCAAGTGCATCGTCTGCAGCCGCTGCGTGCGGGCGTGCGAGGAAGTGCAGGGCACATTTGCGCTGACGATTTCCGGCCGCGGCTTCGATAGCCGCGTTTCGCCCGGCATGGACGAGGCGTTTCTCTCTTCCGAATGCGTGTCCTGCGGGGCCTGCGTGCAGGCGTGCCCCACGGCCACGCTGATCGAGTCCTCGATCGTCGACATCGGCCAGCCGGAGCACAGCCTGGTGACGACTTGCGCCTATTGTGGCGTGGGCTGCAGCTTCAAGGCCGAGATGCGCGGCGATGAGGTCGTGCGCATGGTGCCGTACAAGGATGGCGGCGCCAACGAAGGTCATTCCTGCGTCAAGGGCCGGTTTGCGTTCGGCTATGCGACACACAAGGATCGCGTGCTGACGCCCATGATCCGCGAGAAGATCAGCGATCCGTGGCAGGTCGTCTCCTGGGACGAGGCGATCAACTATGCGGCGAAGCGACTGAAAGACACGCAGCGGAAGTATGGCAAGGATTCCATCGGCGGGATCACGTCGTCGCGGACTACGAACGAGGAAGTCTATGCGGTGCAGCGGATGGTGCGCGCGGCTTTCAACACCAACAACATCGACACGTGCGCCCGCGTCTGCCACTCGCCGACCGGCTACGGGTTGAAGCAGACCTTCGGAGAGTCGGCGGGAACGCAGGACTTCAGAAGCATCGACGTTTGCGACGTGATCATGGTCATCGGAGCCAATCCGACCGACGGCCATCCCGTATTCGGGTCACGCATGAAGAAGCGCATCCGCGCGGGCGCGAAGCTGATCGTGATCGATCCGCGGCGAACGGACATCGTGCGATCGCCGCACGTCCAGGCCGCTTATCATCTGCAGCTTCAGCCATCGACGAACGTCGCGATCATCAACGCGATCGGTCACGTCATCGCGACCGAGAACCTGATCGATCGCAAGTTCGTGGAGCGGCGCTGCGAGCTGTCCGACTTCGCCCGCTGGGAGGAGTTCATCAAGCGCCCGGAAAATTCACCCGAAGCACTGGAGCCAATCACCGGCGTTCCGGCCGAAATGGTGCGCGGAGCCGCCCGTCTGTACGCGACTGGCGGCAATGCGGCGATCTACTACGGCCTCGGTGTCACCGAGCACAGCCAGGGCTCGACCATGGTGATGGCGATGGCCAACATCGCCATGGCGACGGGAAACATCGGGCGCGAAGGCGTGGGCGTCAATCCATTGCGCGGGCAGAACAACGTGCAAGGCTCCTGCGACATGGGCTCTTTCCCGCACGAGTTTCCGGGGTATCGCCACGTCGCGAACGTCGAGGCGCGCACGCAATTCGAAAGGGAGTGGAAGGTCGAGCTGTCCGGTGAGCCGGGGCTCAGGATCCCGAACATGTTCGATGCCGCGTCTGATGGCGTGTTCAAGGGGCTGTTCATCCAGGGCGAGGATATCGCCCAGTCCGATCCGAATACGCACCACGTGGAGCATGCGCTGTCGGCGATGGACATCGTCATCGTGCAGGATCTGTTCCTCAACGAGACGGCGGCGTTCGCGCACGTCTTCCTGCCCGGCACGTCGTTCCTGGAGAAGGACGGCACGTTCACCAATGCCGAGCGGCGGATCAACCGCGTGCGAAAGGTCATGCGCGAGAAACAGGGCATGGCCGAGTGGGAAGTCGTTTGCCGCCTCGCCACCGCGATGGGCTATCCGATGAATTACAATTCGGCGTCCGAGATCATGGACGAGATCGCACGACTGACGCCGACGTTCCAGGGCGTCTCGTATGAGCGTCTCGACGAACTCGGATCAATACAGTGGCCGTGCAACGACGAGCATCCCGAAGGCACGCCGGTGATGCACGTCGACGAATTCACGCGTGGCAAGGGGCGCTTCATGCTCACGGCCTTTGTGCCGACACCCGAGCGTACCAACCGCAGTTTCCCGCTGATTTTGACGACCGGGCGCATCCTCGCGCACTACAATGTCGGCGCGCAGACGCGGCGTACCGACAATGTCGTGTGGCATCCCGAGGACATACTGGAGATTCATCCGCACGACGCAGAGGTGCGTGGCATCGGGACCGGCATGAAGGTGTCGCTCGCGAGCCGGGTGGGCGCGACGACGCTTACGGCCGTGGTCTCCGATCGCATGCCGCAGGGTGTCGTCTATACGACGTTCCATCATCCAGTGACGGGCGCCAACGTGATCACGACGGACAACTCGGACTGGGCCACAAATTGTCCCGAGTACAAGGTCACGGCAGTCCAGGTGACGATCTCGAATGCACCTTCGGAGTGGCAGGAGGAACAGCGGGTGAGGACGATGGCCAACAAGCGTATCGTCAAGGACGTGACGCTCGAGGCAGCGAAGTGATCCGTGATCGCTTTTTAGGTTTCAGGTCGGGCTAAATCACAATTGCCCATCCGCATCACAACGGAATTGGATCATGCAAGTCAGCAACCTTGTCCGTATGGCAAACCAGATAACCGACTTCTTCGCTGTCTATCCCAAGGAGGAGGCGCTCGACGGCATCGCAAAGCACATCCATGCCTCGTGGGAGCCGCGCATGCGCAACGCGTTGAAGGCGCACATCGACAGCGGCGGCGCCGGGCTGCAGCCGCTCTGCATCGAGGCAATGACCCAATACTACAGAGGCCCGAAGATTCCGAACGCCCGCCGTGTTCACCCGACCCGGTCGGCCGCGCCAAAGGGCGGGGAGCCCAGTTTTGCGGACGGGGGCGGAGACGGCTGAAGGATTGGGCGCCCACCGGAAGCGTCGAGGGTTGTTCTCTCCGCAGCGGCGCTAGTCAGATCTTCTGACAACTACGCGTGACTGGCATCCGCTTAACTCCAGCGCGTCCCGCGCCGATTGAAGGCCCGCGCATCCCGGCCGTGGGGCCGGGAGACGGCTTTCGCCTGCTCCGCGCGCCGCGCTATTCCTCATAGAAGCTCTCGGGGTGTGCCCGATATTTCTCGCCGGAAGCGATCAACTCGAGGGCCGGAAGATCGCGAATGACGAGAAGGCGAGGGCTTGCCAGGCGAATGAGCCCGTCCGCCTTAAGGTTCGCCAGGACCCGTCCCACGGTCTGTCGCGTCAAGCCGAGATAGCTCGAGAGCTCGGGCTCCGTCATCATGACGCGCGTGTGCAAGACGCGTCGCGAGTCCTCTGTGCTTCGAATAGTGGCGCATGCCGGCAGCGACAACAACGCGGATGCGACCAGGCGAGGGGCCGCCTTCCGGCCGCGGAACGCAACCTGATCGCGGATACGCGCCAAACTGGTGGCGAGCTGTGCGGAGATCAGCTGTTGGGCCTCGATCGACTCCTGGATCGCCGAAATCGGAATGCGCCGCACGATTGCGCGCGTCATCGCCATCGCCCCGAACTCATAAGCCGCCAATGTCGTCACACCGACGATTGCCCGTTCTCCGAGCGCCTCTAGGACTTGTTCATTTCCCTCATCGGTGGGGCGGGTCAGCAGGACAGCGCCCGAAAGCACCTGATAGACGGCATTGGCCTTTTGCCCGCTTTTGAACACCCATGCTCCTTCCCGGAAACAAGCGGTGTCGGCCTCTTGCGCTGGCTTCGATGGCGAGCGGCCGGGAGCAAGCTCCTGCTTTGGGGTCACGAGGTCTTGATTGATATTGTGAGTATTTTCGCCGCGCCGCATTGCGGTGGACGTTTGTTCGGTCTGCATTTTGCTGGCTCTCGCTCAACACACCGCCTCTGCCAAGCGGGGCAGAGACCGGTTGCCAAAGATCCGTTGTGGCTCGTGTGATCAGGCGAGAATCTGGGGAGGGGCGCGAGGGCGCGCATCGGCAGTAATGAAAAGGCGCTCTCCCGAACGTATTGCAGCGCGAGCGCCGAGATCTTCCGAGAGAAGCAGCAGGGGCGCGCCGAGCGACCCGTCGGGGTTGATGAGCCCAGGAGCGCCTGTCAAAAGGCAGGCGTCGCAGACCTTTCCCAAATGGGGTGCGCGTGGAAGGCCGGACTCGCCGCTGCTGGTCAAGCAGAGTTCGGGAATTGTGCCGTCCGGCAGAGCATATGCCGAGAGATCCTGCGCGGCGCTTGCCGGCCGATGGGCAAACGGCAACATGAGCATCGCCATCCCATAAAGGATGGTGACGACGGCCCTGATGGCCTGGTGCCTGTTCAAACCGCGCATAGTCAGGATAGCTTTGTCAAAATGGCAGACGGGACTTTATACCATATTCGCCGTGCTTGATAGATGAACACTATCCCTTCTCCGACGGGGCAGGTCCCCATTGGTTTTGGTTGACTTGGCACCTGCCGGGGGCTTGCCCGCCGAAGCTCGTGCCTGCGGTGGACGGTCAGGCCAGAGGTGCCAGCGCGAGTGAGACGTGGATCGTGTCGCCGTCGACCGTCGTCGTCATGGGCAGACCGCTGCGGCGGAAAACGCCCAGCATGGCTCCGTTTTGCGCCAGGACCTCAGCTTCAAAGCGCGTTAGCCCTCGCTCGCGGGCAATCCGGACGAGATGCCTCAGGAGAAGAGAGGCTACGCCACGGCCGCGCCATTCCCCGGCTGAGACGAAGGCAAGCTCCGCAACGGTAGCTGCGTCCCGGCCCGGTGCGGCGGCGTAACGGCCGCCGCCTATCAGCGGCGCGCCTTTCTCGGGCGGGCCAATTGCAACGAGGGCGACGACGTGGTCGAAATCGACATCCGTGATCGCATGCAGCTCTTGGTCGGTCAGGGCCTTCTTGTACGTGAAGAACCTCGTGTAGACGGACTCGCGGTCGAGTCCCCTGAAAGCAGCGAGGATGGCGGACCGATCGTCCATACGGATCGCACGGACGACCACGGGCGTGCCGTCCGAAAGCGTGTCGTCCGCGAAATAGTGCTTCGCGTCAATCATGACACCGGTCCATGAGCGTGCGCCGCAAAGAGAGATTGCCGCAATTTACTATATCATCCGATGGCGTACTTGTTGGTTCGTTTGGTATAGTGACGATTAGCGGTCGCCGAGGCTTGAACCGTTTCACGGAGGCGCGCTGGATGCCTCTCACAGAGATCGATACCGAACTGGACTATGGGACCGGAGCCGCCGGCGTCCGAAGGCCTGCGGTTCTGCGAGGGCTTGATGTCTGCGCGGCGGCCCAATCCGGATCGTCCACAGCGGTGAAGGCAATGCCGGCCGCAATCGGTCAATGCGCAAGAACCAAACACCAGTGAGCAGCTGACGCGGGCGTGAGCCCGCCGGGCAGGGAGGTTTGCATGGCGGAGCGGCGGATGGCTCGAAAGGGCGTGAACGAAGCCGGCAAGCACAAATCCGACGACGACGATTTGAACAGTGACGGCAAGCTCAAGCGGAAAGCTTTCGAGAAGGAGCTCAAACGCCTGCATGGCGAGCTCGTCAAGCTTCAGGAGTGGGTTCGGCACGAGGGGCGCAAGATCTGCATCGTGTTCGAAGGCCGCGACGGCGCAGGGAAGGGTGGCACGATAAAAGCCATCACGGCCCGCGTCAGTCCGCGAATTTTCCGCGTCATCGCGCTTCCCGCGCCGACGGAGCGCGAAAAATCGCAAATGTACATTCAGCGCTACATTCCCCATCTTCCGGCTTCCGGCGAGATCGTGATTTTCGACCGCAGCTGGTACAATCGCGCAGGCGTGGAGCGCGTGATGGGGTTCTGCTCCGCCGAGCAGACGAAGCGTTTCCTGGATGTGGTTCCCGACGTGGAGAAGGCTATCACGGAGTCGGGGGTCATTCTGCTGAAGTACTGGCTGGAGGTCAGTCCGGACGAGCAGACGCGCAGACTGGAAGCCCGCATCGACGATCCGCGCAAGATCTGGAAGCTTTCTCCGATGGATTTGAAGTCCTATACGCGATGGGACGATTATTCCGAGGCGCGCGACGACATGTTCCGAGCGACGGATACTGCGTGGGCTCCCTGGTATGTTGCAAAGTCGGACGACAAGCGGAAAGCGCGGCTCAACATCATCGAGCACATACTGAGCAAGATCCCTTACAAGAGCGTTCCGCGAGAGAGGGTCAAGCTGCCGAAGCGGAAGGCGTCGGGGAAGGCTTCCGAGCATACCGTCAAAGAGATTCCGGCACGCTACTAAGCCGGGCCGGAAAGGGGCTCTTGCCCTTCGGATGAGCTGGGCGGTCTGCGCCTAATCGATGATGTGATAGCCGCCGTCTATGTAGAGCGTTTCTCCGGTGATCAGCTTGGCGCCGTTCATCGCGAGCACGGCGACGGCCACGCCGACATCGTCGATCGATACGAGGCTGCGGCTTGGCGCTTTCGATTGCGCTTTCTGCAGGAGCTTGTCGAACTCGCTGATGCCGGAGGCGGCGCGTGTTTTCAAGGGACCGGGCGAAATCGCGTGGACACGGATGCCTTGCGGGCCCAGCTCGGCCGCGAGGTAGCGTGTGGCGGATTCGAGCGCTGCTTTCACGGGGCCCATGATGTTGTAGTTTTCGACGACCATTTGCGAGCCGTAGTAAGTCATGGTGAAGAGCGTGCCGCCGTTCTTCATCAGCGGCTCGGCAAGTTTGGCCATGCGAATGAATGACCAGCAGGACAGCGACATCGCGAGCAGGAAGCCGTCGCGAGAGCAGTCCACCACCCGGCCGTGAAGATCGTCCTTGGGAGCGAAGGCGATGGAATGCAGCAGGATATCGAGGGTGCCCCACTTCTTCTCCACGGCATCGAACACGGCTTCCAGCTCGCCTGGCTTCTGCAAGTCCAGCGGCATCAGAATGGGGGCTTTCAACTCGTGCGCCAGCGGCTCCACGAAGCGCTTCGATTTTTCATTGAGGTATGTCACTGCCACCTCGGCGCCGAACGCATGAAACGCTTTCGCGCAGCCCCACGCGATCGACTGGTCGTTGGCGATGCCCGTGACCAGCGCCTTCTTGCCCTTGAGAAGGGCCAGGGTCGAAAGATCGATCATGCGCTTTTTTCCTGAAAGCCTGCATACTCGCGCTTGCGCATCACCTGGAGGGTGTGCGTCGCGATCATTAGCTCTTCATCCGTGGGGATGACGAAGCATGGAATTTTTGTACCTTTGCGGGAGATGCAAAGAGCGTTCTTCTTGTTGGCCTGCGAGGAAAGACGCAGGCCGAGCCATTCGAGCCGCCGGATGACGGCTTCGCGAATGGCAGGCGCGTTCTCTCCGATGCCTGCGGTGAACACGAAGGCATCAATGCCGCCCATCGCGGCCGCGAGCATCCCGGTGAACAGGGCAATGCGATACGTGAAATAGTTCAACGCGAGGGCTGCCCGCGGGTCGGTGCTGGCGAGAAGATTACGGACGTCGTTGCTGATGCCGGAAAGGCCTTTGAGGCCGCAGTCCTTGTAGAGGAAGTCCTGGACCGCATCCGCCGTCATGTTCTTTTCCGTCAGGAGATAGAGCACGACGCCCGGATCCAATTGCCCTGGACGGGTGCCCATAGGCAACCCGTCCATGGCGGTGAAGCCCATGGTGCTATCCATGCTCTTCCCGCCGGCAATCGCGCACATGGAGGCCCCGCTGCCGAGATGTGCTACTACAATCCGACCGTTCGAAATCTGAGGCGCGACCTGAGGCAGGCGCTGCGCGATGTATTCGTAAGACAACCCATGGAAGCCGTAGCGGCGCACGCCTTCCGCGTAGAGGCTCTGCGGGATGGCGTATCTGTCCGCAAGCTCCGGATGACCGCGATGGAATGCCGTATCGAAGCAGGCCACTTGCAGCAGATGCGGACGGCGCTCCAAGACAGCGCGGATAGGGGCGAGGTTGTTCGGTTGATGGAGTGGAGCGAGCGGCGTCAGCTTCTCCAGCTCGGACAGGATTGCCGAGGTCATCACCACGGGACTGGCATAGTGTGGACCGCCATGGACGACGCGATGGCCGAGAGCGTCGGGCAGGTTGCCGCCGATCTGGGGGCGTAGAAACGCAATGACCTTGTCGAGCGCGGCCGGAATGGTGGCGACCTCGGAAGGCGGCCACGTCTCATCGGCGAGGATCGCGCGCTGGGACGTGACCGCGACCAAGCGCGGCCGGGTTCCGATGCCGTCGACCTGCCCTTTGATCATCCGTTCGAGCCGATCGCCCGCTCCAACCGCGAACAGCTGGAATTTGATGCTCGAGCTTCCTGCGTTGACCACCAGAATTGTTTCGGTCATGGCTCACGCCCTTATCGGTTCCTTGTTCCTGCGGCTGTAGGCGAGAAGCGATGCGACCGCGCACGACGCCAGCCGAGTTCTCACGTTGTCGGCGCGCGATGTGAGGATCACGGGCACGCGGGCGCCGAGCACGATGCCGGCTGCGTCCGCTCCCGACAGGAAGGTCAGGTTCTTGGCCAGCATATTTCCTGCTTCGAGGTCCGGGACGACGAGGATCTGTGCCTGGCCAGCGACCGGCGACTTGATGCCCTTGATGCGTGCTGCCTCGAGGCTGATCGCGTTGTCGAAGGCGAGCGGGCCGTCCAGAATGCCGCCTGTGATCTGTCCGCGGTCCGCCATCTTGCACAAAGCCGCCGCTTCGATCGTGGAGGGGATGCTGGGGTTCACCGTCTCGACAGCCGACAGGATCGCGACCTTCGGTACGCCGAGGCCAAGCGCGGCGAAGAGGTCGATGGCGTTCTGAATGATGTCGCGCTTTGCCATAAGATCGGGAGCGATGTTCACGGCAGCGTCCGTGATGAACAGGGTCTGAGCGTGGGTGGGGACGTCCATGATGAAGACGTGACTGATGCGCCGCCCCGTGCGCAGTCCGCCCTCCCGTCGCGTTACCGCGCCGAGAAGCTCGTCGGAGTGAAGGCTGCCCTTCATCAGCAGCTCCGCCTTGCCCTCGCGGACCAGCTCCACGGCCTTCTCGGCGGCCGCGATGCTGTGCGGGACATCGATTATCTCGTAGTTGCCGAGGGCTAGGCCGCACGCTTCGGCCAGCTCGGCGATACGACGCTCGGGACCAACGAGGATCGGAGCGAGCAGCCTGTGCTCGGCCGCCTCTATGGCGCCGCGGAGGGAGGTTTCGTCACACGGGTGCGCCACGGCGACGGGAAGGGGAGGCAATTCCGCGGCTGCCGCAATCAGCCGCTCGTATTTCTCGTGCCGGTGAATATGAGAGACAGTGGCCTTCTTGGTCATGAGAATGGCCCTCCCGACGTCACAACACACTACGCAGCCTGCTGGCTACCACTTGAGGTAAAGCGCTGCGTCTCCTGGCATGCCGCCCGGAAAACTGATGATTTCGGCATGAAGCTTGTAGCCGAGAGGGCGGAGCTCTGCGTCGAAGAAATCGTAGGCCTTCTTCGCGAAGCCTTGCAGCGTGCTCGGCCATTCCGGGTCTGCGATGTTGATCCTGCGTCCGCCGTCGCTGCAGTAGCTGCTCGGGAACGTGATCACCTGGATCTGATGCAGTCCGCGCTGGGCGGCAACGCTGACCGCCTGGTTCAAGCGGTCGAATACCTCGGGATGGATCTCGCGCCCCATGAAGGCATCGCGTAGCTCGAGCTGCTTCTGATCTTTCTTTTGTTTGAGCTTTCGCTCCTCGTCCATTTTCGCCGCTTCGGCGTCGGAGGCCATCAGATTGAGATCCGTAGGGCGTAGTAGCGTCGCCATGGTCGCTCTCCCATTCGCTATCAATCACTGCGGGTGTTTGCCGCCCCTCACCGTTTGCACGCGTGCGGGTCTTATGCGGGCCGCGTGCAGACGTGCCTGGGTTTCGTGCTCAGCGGGGAGGCTGGCCTTCTCTGTGGCTGCCTCGTCGATGAGATGCTCGATGTGGGTCAGCCGCGCTTTGGCTTCATCACTGCGCAGGCCAACGGCATCCACCATGCGATGAAGCGCGTCCGCCATGCGTTGCGTGAGCGCAGGCTCTTTGGCGAACATGCCGGGGAGTGCCGCCACGGCTTTACGCTCGTCCAGCAACAAGAGCAGGAACTGCTCGCGCAGGACGCGCTTGAACTCATCGAGGCTGTATCCTTTGCCGGCCTCCTTGCGTATGGCGCGCAGCAGATTGAAGCCGCGCTCGTCGATCACGCCGTCGGGCATGCGGATGTAAATCAGTGCGCGCAACGCCGCTTCGCGCGGCCCACCCTGGGAGGCACGCTCCTTGATCTCGGCGATATGCCGGCGCACGAGGGCGGCGTGGGAGGCTGTCATTGGCTGGGGCCGATAGGCTTGATCGTCGCTCGTCCTCAAACCGGCGAGAGCCTGCAGGAGCGGCGACCCGTAGATGGCGTGAAATGCGCTCTCGAGCGCCTTGTCTCGCGTCTCACGGTAAGCATCGAGCGACGTCTCGATGAAATCCGAAACGTGGTTTTGCGCCTGCCAAAGGCTATTGCTTTCCGGAACGGGCTGGCGTGTCTCCCGGACGTTCTTCACCATCCATTCCAGCATTTTAACGTAGGGATTGTCCTTCGACAGCATCTCGTACTGGAGGCGGAGCGGATGGAGATTGCGGATGGCATCTGCCATCCACTCGGTGGTGTAGGCCTTGAGCCAAGGCTGAACGAAGGTCCGATACAGGCCGAGGTTGATCTCCGAGATCCGCGCGACGGCCGCGAACTCGCGCTCGTCTGCAGCATCGTTGCCGCCGAATGCGCGAATGTCGTCTAGGGTGCGAGATTCGAAGCGGACCAGATGCTCGCCTTCGACGAGTTCGTCTTTTGCGTCCGTCTCCTTTTTTGGCGTGATGACGGCTTCGTAGAGCCCCGGCGGCAGAACATCGATGAGGTCGATGTTGCTCGCAAACTCGTCGTGCTCCTTGCGGGCGACGGAACCCGAAACGAAAATCCCGAGATGCCCGATGGTCTCGTGAACCGCGTAAACGATCGTCTGGCCGTGGGCTCGAATGTCATCCACCGAGGTATAAAGGTCGAGGATCCAGCCGAGTGCCTGCTGGGGTGGCGTGATGTTGTCGGCCTTCGAGCAGAAGACGAGTATGGGCGATCTGATGTTCCGGAGATCGACTTGCGCGCCGTCGCTCATCGTCAGCGCTCCGCGCGCAAGCTTGTTGCCGATGAACAGCTCGTCGGCGATGAACTGCATCTCCGCCGCGTTGAGTAGAACATGCCCGCCCCACCACTGCTCGAACTCGAGGAAGCGAGGCGCCTCTTTGTCGACGTTGGCGTAAAGGTTATAGTGCTTGGACCACAGCGTGTTGGCCGGGTTCAGGTTTTCGAAGTTGGAGACCAGCCACGCACCATCGAACTTGCCTGCGCCTAGATCTCCGGTGAGGGCCGTCAGCCAGCTTCCGCCGAGCAGGCCGCCCGTGAAGCGCATCGGGTTCTCGCCGCGCACGCCTGCCCAGTAGGAAAGCGGCGAGCCTGCGATGATGATTGGGCCGAACAGATCGGGTTTCAGCGCGGCGAGCATCATGACCGCCCAGCCGGCCTGGCAGTTTCCGATGACGGCGGGCTTTCCGTCGGCCTTGGGATGATCGGCAATGACGCGTTCGAGAAAGGCTGCCTCCGCGAGCGCAACATCCTCGATCGTTTGGCCGGATACGGGGGAAGGCAGGAAGCCGACGAAGTAACAGGGGTGCCCCGCTTTGAAGGCGACCCCTATCTCGCTATCCGGCTTGAAACCTCCGATGCCGGGGCCGTGGCCCGCGCGAGGATCCACGATGACGAAGGGACGTTTGCTGTCGTCGATGGTTGCGCCGCAGGGCGGCTTTATGCGAGCGAGGACGTAGTTGACCGGCCGGGGCAGGGCGCGGCCGTCCATCACAAGCTCACAATCGAATTTCAGGACGTGGGGCGCCTGCTTTGCGGCGTGCGCGTCGTAGCGGGCGCTGCGTTCGCGCAAGACGTCGAGCGTGAGGATGCTGCGTTGCCAGGCGTCGATCCAATACGCCATGGCATCTTGCGTAAGACTGAACGCCCATGGGGCCTGGAAGGATTGCAGCGAACGTGTAGCGGCCTGCGTACTCATGAGCAGCCTCTCGATCTACGTTGTCGCGCGGCGGGTGAGGCGTGAATGCCTACTTCGTGAGGCTGAGCTTGAGCTCAGGTCTTGCCCCGTCGGTCGATCCGGCCGGGCCGGCACTTTTTCGCGTAGTTACTGATCGTATTGTGTGACGTGCAGGATGATCCTGGCGTCGTAGACAGCGCCGCCGCACGGAGTGAACGCTGCCGCGAAATCGAATGCCTCGGGTCTCCATAGCAAACTCACTATTGCTAGCCCGTCAGCGCGTATTTGATTCAGAACAATCGTATCATTTCGGAATTATAAATTTTACTATTGATGGGCGGCTTTAACAATGAAGCATTTTAGCGTCGCGAGCTTTGCATCAAAGCGCGCTGAGGTTCAAGCAGGAATCTGATTTCCCTTTTTTCAGAACGGCTTTTATACGGCCGTCACTCGATCTCCGATGGTCCGACTTCAACGGCGTCGGCCGGTGGGGTGAACAAAAACAGGTCCTGACTGAACGCCGGCGTGTCGACCCACGCGAATTCGTTCGTTTGCACTGTGCGATCGTTGGCATCCAGTTTTCGGCTTACGATTCTGCACGGAACGGGAGCGCCGTCCTTCCTGAGCCAGACGTCCCATTGCTGCTCAAAGCGCTGAACGCTGAAGCGATCGCACGTTTCTTCGCCAATGTTCTGGGAGCCGATCGCCTTCGAGGAGACCTGTTCCCCGTAGTCGATGGTCCAGATGAAGTCGATCAGCTTTGCCTGAGTGCCGAGCAGACCGATGGCGGTGTACATCGTGCCGATCATGGAATCCTTGCTCGGTATTCTCGCGTATTTTCGGGCGTTGGGGCGGTAGATCGTGAGCGTCGTGCCATCCGAGATGAAGAGATAGTCCTCCTTCCCCGACGACAGCTCGATGCGGAAGCTTTCGGGCCTTTTGATAAAGAAGTGCGCCGTGCCGCTCCGCCCCATTCCGGGCAAGTCACTGGTTTCGCGGAACGATGTCTTGAACTCGACGGCGGGGCGCTGCTGGAGGTAATCGTGCATGCGCGTCAAGGCGCCGAGGTCGCCGCGGCCTTGGTCGACCGGCACAATGCCACCGTCCGTCTGGGCAGCGCCGCCTCTGATCCACATCAGAGAAAGCGTGAGGCAGATAAATAGCATTCTGCGCATGCGTGCCTCCGCGACAGGTGATTCAGGGGAAAACCACGGCACGACGAAGATACGCCGCGGGTGACGTCTGCCAACTCGGGGAGCGCGTTAACTTTAAACGATTTCAAGCGCAGATCCGTAAATGAGAAAACGGAAAGCGCAGCGTACGAAAAATTATAGTCTGGAAAGGTCTCCGGTCGTGCTACAAATTTGCAAATCCCTGCGCCTCTCCAATGAAAAAATCGAGTGATGTGCGGGGCTTGTGGTTTTGGCGCTATCTCTGGGCGGCGTTCATTCCCATCTATCGCCTTTTGAAGATCGACAAAGTCAACGATCAGCGTTCAGGAGGAGGGAAGCAATGGCGGACCTGCATCCGGCGGCTACCCCGCATCTCCCAATTTTTGTTACCGCGCCCGATCAAACCGACGTGCTCATGGTGGTCATGGCGATCATTCTGATCGGCTCAATATTGGCCGCGGGCGTTTTCTTTTTCTGGCTGCACTCGCTTCCGGAGCGGATGGTTCACAACAAGGCCCAGTTTGATGTCGTCGCCGTGCTGGCTCTGCTTTCGTTGTTCACTCACATCCACGCGTTTTGGGTCGCGGCCTTGCTGCTGGCGCTCGTCAAGATCCCGGACCTTTCCTTTCCGAGCTTTTCCAAGCCGCTGGACAGCATCGCGGGTTCGCTCGAGACGATGGCCGCAGGCCAGGCGCCGCCCGGGGACCGAAGACCGGCGCAGGTTCCGAACTCAAAGAAAGTTGGCCGTAACGACACTCCCAAGCGCGCCTGACGCGCGGAGGCCGCCATGCTCGAGCTGCTCCTCTGCTCATTTTTCACGATCCTGCCGGACTACCTCTATCGCCGTTACGGGGAGGGCAAGCGGCTTGGCGTCGAGATCGGATTCTATTCGGTTTGGTACGAGCTGAGGTACGGCATCACGGCGTGCCTGATGCTGACGATCGCGCTGATCACCACGATCTTCTATTTCCATCCCTCGACCACAAATGTGACCAGCTACTTCCGGACGGTTCCCATCCTGCCTGAAACGAACGGGCGTGTTGCCGAGGTTTTCGTCGGCTTCTCGGGGCAGGTTAAGAAGGGTGATCCGCTTTTCAGGCTGGACAGCCGCAAGGCGGAGGCGCAGCTCGAGGTCGCCACGCGGCAGATCGCCGAAGTGGAGGCGGCCATGACTGTGGCGAAGGCGGATATCGCCGCTGCGGAAGGCCAGATTCAGCAGGCCAAGGGGGCCTATCAGCAAGCGCTCGATGAGCTTGCGATGAAGGAGACGCTGCAAGCGCGCAACGCGGATGTCGTCGCGCAGCGTGAGATCGAACGGCTCCGCAATGTCGCGGACGGGCGCAAGGGTGCTTTGTCGGCCGCGGAAGCCGCGAAGCAGGCCGCCGAAACCAAGCTTTCGACGTTGTTGCCCGCCGAGAAGGCGAGCGCGGAGGCGGCGAGAGATCAAGCCGAGGTCGAGCTGTCCAAGATGCTCGTCACGGCGGGTGTCGACGGGCATGTGGAGCAGTTCACCTTGAGAGTGGGGGATGTCGTCAATCCGTTGATGCGCCCGGCCGGCGTCCTGATACCGGCTGGGGCAGGCCGGCAATATCTCATGGCCGGCTTCAATCAGATCGAAGCGCAGGTGATGAAGACGGGGATGATCGCGGAGGTGACCTGCGCTTCGAAGCCGTTGAAGATCATTCCGATGGTGGTCACTTCCGTGCAGGACTTCATAGCCGCGGGGCAGGTTCGCACGTCGGAGCAACTGATCGATGCGCTCCAGACGGCGCGCCCCGGTACCCTCACGGTTTTCATGCAGCCGCTCTATGAAGGTGGGCTCGATGGGATCGTTCCGGGCAGCAGCTGTGTGGCGAATGCCTACACCAGCAATCACGATAAGCTCGCGAGCGGAGAGCTGGGCATCGGAAGCTGGCTTTTCCTGCATGCGGTTGACGCGGTCGCGCTCGTTCACGCGATGATCCTGCGTCTGCAGGCGCTCGTTCTGCCCGTCAAGGTTCTGGTCTTCTCGGGACACTGACGTCGAATACTGGGTCTCGGTAGATGCCATTGCTCGCGAGAGTAGCGCCCGGCCTCGTGGAGTTGCGCCATTACAGGCGAAGCGATGCGCCGGCCGACATGAGAGCGGGTCTGTCGGTTGCGGCGGTCGCTATCCCGGTTGCCATTGCCTATGCGGAGCTTGCGGGTTTTCCTCCGCAGGTGGGGCTTTATTCCAGCGTTCTTCCGCTCGTCGCCTACGCGGTTCTAGGCTCGTCACGCCAGCTCATCGTCGGGCCCGATGCGGCGACGTGCGCGGTGGTCGCCGCCGCCGTTGCGCCTCTCGCCGCAGGAGACGCGACGGCCTATGCGTCGCTCTCCGTCATGCTGGCGGCGTTGACCGGGCTCATCAGCATCACGGCGAGTTTTTTGCGGCTCGGAGCGCTCGCCGACTTTCTGTCTAGGCCCATTCTCGTCGGCTTTCTCAACGGCGTCGCGCTCTCTATCGTGCTTGGACAGGCCGGCAAGATTTTGGGCTTTGATGTTCACAATGCGGGCATCCTCCCGCGGCTGGTGGAGATCATCGGCAGCCTCAGTCAGGTCCATCTCCCGACACTTGCGCTCGCGGCTGCAACCTTCGCTGTCATTATCATCGCGCCACGCCTTTGGACGTGGCTGCCGGGTGCGCTCGTGGGGCTCGTTTTCGCCGGGGTGATCGTGCAGGCATTCGGCCTCTCATCGGCGGGCATCAAGACGCTGGGGCTCGTCCCTGCGGGGTTGCCCGCTCTTGCGATGCCCCGCGTTGATCCCGCGCTGCTGCCTGCGCTTCTGGCCGATGCCGCAGGTCTGGCTTTGATCAGCTTTTCGAGCCTCATGCTCACGTCGCGCAGCTTTGCCTTGAAAAATGGCTACGACGTCGATCCCGATCGGGACTTCGCGGCACTTGGGGCGGCCAATATCGCGTCGGCGCTTTCGCAGGGCTTTGCCATCAGCGGAGCAGATTCGCGGACGGCGGTCAGCGATGCGTCGGGCGGGCGGACCCGCGCCGTGGGCCTGATTGCGGCCGTTGTGATCGTTTTCGTTTTGCTCTTCCTGACGGAGCCGCTGCGATATATCCCCACGGCGGCGCTCGGCGCCGTTCTCGTCATGGCGGGTCTGTCGCTCGTGGATATCGGTACGGTTCGCCTCATCTATAGGATCGACAAAACGGAGGCGCTCCTTTCTGTTGTTGCCACGCTCGGTGTCGTGGCTGTCGGCTCCGTCAATGCCATTCTGCTGGCTGTGATCCTTGCGCTCGTGCGTTTCATCAGGGTGCTTTCTCGTCCGAGCATTGAAACGCTGGGGAAGGTCGGCGGTATTCCGGGGCTGCATTCGCTCGAGCGGCATGATGCAGGGGAAGCCATCCCGGGGCTGCTTCTGGTTCGCTTCAATGCCCCGATCGCGTTTTTCAACGCCCCCTATTTCAAGCGGGAGGTGATGAAGGCGGTGGAGCAGGCCGGGCCCGATCTGCGGCATGTCGTGCTTGATCTGCTTCCCATCCCGAACATCGATGCGACCGGGATCCTGACGGTACGCGAGGTGGTCGAGGCGCTGGGCCAGCGGGGGATTACCTTCAACGCGGCAGGTCGGGCCACCGAGTGGCGTCGCTGGATGCTGGCCCGCGGGTTCCACGACGAGCGCATCCGTCTGTTCCCCACCTTGCGCCAGGCGATCCGCGAATTGGGGGATGAGGGTGGCCCGGCGTTGAAGAAGGGAGAGCAATAAGTGCGGCGGCGCGCATAAGCCAAGCGGGTTTCGTTTCCGATATGCGGCTAGGCCGCGGCGTTTGCCGATTGGCCGGGGGCGCGTGGCAGCGGAAATCCGATGGATGGCTCCCCCACGAACGCGTGCGATCCCACGTGTGTCAGCTTGCCTTGCGTATCCAGCCAGATCTTGCCGCCAATGGATCGGAAGCGGCGGCAGAACGCGAAATCCTCGCTGAGATAAAGACCGTCTTGATGGTCTATCTCCGTCTCGAACAGGGCATACCCAGAGCGAGGCTTGGCGTTGCTGTAGGAGTGAATGGCGCGGTAAGCCGTTTCCGGAAACGCCGTGATCATGCGCTCGATGGCTCCGCGCTTGATCAGCATGAAGCCGCAACCGGCGTATTGCCCGGTGACGAAGTCGCCGCGCTGTTCGAATTCGTTCGCATCGCAGGCGAGACCGACGTAGCGCAAGGAGGCCGTTTCGGCGGCTACGCCAAGCTTCATCTGATCGAGGGACATCGGGCCCCAGTCGCGCACCTTCAAGGGGTAGATCCCGCAAACGACATCCTCGTCGAATGCGACCATGCGTTCGACCTGGCTCGGTTCGAAGCCAATGTCTGCGTCGATGAACAGAAGGTGTGTCGCGTTGCTGTCGAGGAAGTGTCCGACGAGCGTATTGCGGGAGCGCGTGACCAGGGAGTCGTGCCCTTGAAGGGCGACGACGATCTCGAGTCCCATGCGTGTATTGTAGGTCGAGAGCGCAAGCAGAGATAACGTGTATTCCTGCGAGACGAGCCCTCCGTAACAGGGCGTGGCTATGAATACGGTTGGTCGCGCAGGGGGCGGCATCTCGGCCATGGATTGTTCCTGGAAAGAGAAATTTCCCCGAACGCTAGGTTGATTCGCATCGTTTGAATGTTTCGAAGCATCTCAAATTGTTTCGCATGACGACAGGCGAGCCGTCCCGAAGTCCTGGGGGCGGCGCGGTCGAGCAGCCGCCTTCACCGAGGCCTTTGGCGGGCTCCAGGCTGCCATCAATTCCGCTGTTTTAAGAATCATAACCACGCTGTGACACACTTCCCGGCTCAATTGGCAGGGAACGTCTCCACGGCGGTCGGCATTTACACAGAGCCGCCTCTGGAGGGGACTTATAGCTCAACGGGTTAGCACATGTTTCGCGGGACGTTCGTTACCATCGTTCAGGCGTTCTTGCTGGTCGCTGCGCTCGCCACGGCTGGGACCTCCGCGGTTGCGGAGCCGCGCAACAAGACAGCGCGGAAAGCGCCAGAGCCGGAAGTTACGCTCACGGGGCCCGCCGTTCTGGCGGTGGTGTCGCTTCGCGATCAGCGTATTTCGGTTTATGACGCCGCCGGAAATGCGGTGAGGGCGCGTGTTTCGAGCGGGCAAACGGACTACGAGACTCCTGTCGGTATCTACAGCATTCTCCAGAAGAACAAAGACCACTATTCGAACCTCTACGACGACGCGCAGATGCCCTTCATGCAGCGTCTGACATGGTCGGGTATCGCGCTTCACGCGGGGGCCCTTCCGGGTTACCCCGCTTCGCACGGCTGCGTTCGTCTTCCCTACAACTATGCCGAGAAGATTTTCGGGTTGGCGAAGATCGGCACCCGCATCATCGTCGCCCGGGAGAATATCGCGCCGTCCGAGATCTCGCATCCTCTGTTGTTCAAGCCGACCGCCAGCGGTGCGCAGGCCTCGGCGACGCCGATCGGCTATGAGCCGGATAGCGAGGCCGGGCCGGCGCCCTTCATGCCGGATCTGCGCAACTGGCCCGAACGCCAAGCTCTTCTCGAGCAATTGAGGGCTGTGGCCTCGACGAAGGCAGCCGAAGCGGACGCGGCGGCTCCCGAATTGGATGAGCTCAAAAAGGCGCTCAAAGAGCGCGAGGCTGCTCGCGCCAAGACCGCAAAGGCGCTGAAGCGCGCCGAGAAGGCGAAGAGCAAGGCGGACGGCTGGGTGGCCAGCGTGGCCAAGCGCGCGGCTGCGGCCAAGACGGACCGCGCCCGCAAATCCGCAGAAGCCGAAGCCGCAAAGGCAGCCGCTGCCGCCGAAAAGGCCGCTTTTGCCTTCAACGACGCGAAAACCAAGGACGATGCAGCGGGAGCGGAGCTGGCCCAGGCGACGGATGCGTTCAAGGTGTCCGATGCCGTAAAGAGGAAGGCGACCGAGGCTGCGAAGGAAGCCCGGCGCAAGACGCTGCCGGTTTCCGTCTTCGTGAGCCTCAAGACCCAGAGGGTCTATGTGCGACAGGGGCATGAGGCGGTGCTCGACAGCCCCGTGAGTATCGCCAATGCCGATATTCCGATCGGAACCCACACGTTCACGGCAGTCGATTACAAAGGGAATGGCGATGATGTCCGCTGGAACGTCGTGACCATTCTTCCCCGTCAGGCTGACGACTTCGATGACGATGGCTACAGCAGGAGCCGCCGCACGACATCTGGCGCCGATGTTCCCCCGCAGACGGATGTCGTGGCCGCGAAGGCCGCGCTCGACCGCATCACGTTGCCGCCGGAGGTCGTCTCGAAGGTGTCGCAGTATGTGTGGCCGGGATCTTCGATCATCGTCTCCGACGAGGAGATGAGCAAGGAGACGGGCGAGGCGACGGATTTCGTCGTGCTGATCAGCGGCGAGCCGCAGGGCGGTATCAAGAAGCGTCCGCGTCAGCAGCCCAACTATTACCAATACGACCCGTACTACGACGACTATTACTACTACGGCGACCGGCGCCGCAGACCGCAGCGCTACACGCCGTTCTTCAGCTTCTGGTAGCTGCTTGAAGAGGGATGGTCATTGGCGGGCGGAAGGGCCAGCAGGCTTGCCGTTGTCGCTTGGGCGATTGCAGCGTGGGTGTGCGCGATCGGCCTCGCGACGGCGGAACCGGTAAATCCGGAGCGTTCCCAGGCCGAGAAGCTGGAGCGCTGGCAAGCTGCGCGCAGCGGCCGCCTTCAGCTTCCGTTGCCAGGGACGCCCGATACGGAAAAGCTGATCACGCGTCTTGCCAATGCCGGCATGCAGCTCGGCGCGCCCGTGCTGATCCGCATCTTCAAGGCGGAATCCGAGCTCGAAGTGTGGATCAAGAAGGGCCGCGCCTTCGAACTCTTCGCGACCTACCCGGTCTGCTACTGGTCCGGCGCCCTCGGTCCCAAGCGCCATGAAGGAGACCGGCAGACACCGGAAGGGTTCTACACAGTCACGGAGGATCTGCTGCATCACGGCCAACGCTGGCGGCGCTCTCTCAACGTCGGCTATCCGAACATTTTCGATCGCGTCAACGGGCGTAGCGGATCGGTCATCCTCGTTCACGGGGGCTGCGATTCATCGGGGTGCTTCGCGATGACGAACGCCGTGAATGCCGAGCTTTACGATTTGGTGTCCGCCGCGCTCCGCATCACACCGCATGTTCCCATGCAGATATTTCCGTTTCGCATGACCGATGCCAACGTCGCGGCCAATGCCGCCTCGCCTTGGGCCCAATTCTGGCGGGACCTCAAGGACGGGTACGACTCCTTCGAGCGCACGCGCCTGCCGCCGAAGGTCTCCGTATGCCAGAGACGCTACCAGGTTCGCGATGCGTCTCCGTTCGAGCGTGAGCCTGAGGGCGTCGAGCTTTGCGAGCAGGATCGCGACAATCTCCCGCCTCATCTCGATCAGGCGGGGCGGGTGCCTGGCAAGCAGGCTCAAGCAGCGGAACGGCCGGCGCCTGCGTGCGATCTCGCGCGCCCGAGCTGCCGCAAGTGGGTATCGCTGCGCGACCGCAAAGGTGCGAACCGGGCCGTCGCAGGCCGTGGCGCGGGAAGCAAGCCATCGACGATCCGCTAGCTTGTGAGCGACGCCGAAAGACGTCAGCGAAGGCGTACGCCGTTTCGTTGGTCAATCGCGCTCTCTGATCTCCAGCAGACGCTTCAGCGGAATTCCGTATCACATGCAAATTCATATTTGCGGACACGAGACGGCACGCCGGCCGTTGGCCGTAACCGTTCGTTTCCGGGTTTCTCGCGATCAATGGGGCGAGGACAGCATGGGAACGCCGGGCAGAGCCATGAGCGGTATCCCGATGTTGTGGGAGTGGGTCGAAAGGGATCGTGAACAGGGTGACAAGCGATAGCGGGGGCGCCATCGGGATCGATGGCGCGCGCCGGTTCGTCGCGTGGCGCGCACCTGTTTGCGGACCAGGCCAAGCTCCGAACTTTTGGAGGATGCAGTGTTTTCCCGGATTCCTATCGCGCCGCGCCTGGGTATTGCGATTGCCGTGCCGCTGGTGATGCTTGGCTTGCTCGCTGGCAACGATGTCTATCTGAGGTGGGAGACGAGGGCCGAGATGATGCGGCTGGTCGACCTCGCCAAAGGGGTAAGAGCCGTCAGCGACCTCGTTCATGAGCTTCAGCGCGAGCGCGGACTATCGGCAGCCTTTCTGGCCAGCAAAGGCGCGCAGATGAGCGCGGATCTCTCCGCGCAGCGCGGGCGAACGGACGAACGGCGTGCCGACGTCGCTGCCGCAGCGGGTGGTCTTTCGGCGCTTGATGAAATCGATGCGAAACGCCGCGAGGTCAGCGCACTGTCGCTCTCCGGTTCCGAGGCCTTCGCCTACTACACGGGAGCCATAGGCCACCTTCTCGATGCCGCGAGCGAGATGACCAAGAAAAGCGCGCACGGGGATGTCACCCGAACGATGACGGCTTATGTGACGCTCATGCAAGGCAAGGAGCGTGCGGGCCAGGAACGCGCGACCGGATCGGCTGCGATCTCTGCCGGCCGCTTCGAATTTGCGTCCTACACGCGGATGCTCTCGCTTGCGGCGGCGCAGGCTGCCGATTTTGACCGGTTCAGGGCGATGGCAAGTCCCGCGCTCCGCAGTCTCTTCGAGCAGGCCATCGCCGGTCCGGTCGTGGATACAGTCGCGAGGATGCGCGAGATTATTGCCGCCGGGGGCCTTACCGGGGATTTGGCGGGGCTCGACGCGCGCGCGTGGTTCGAGGCGGCGGCGGCGCGGATCGATCTTCTCAAGAGCGTGGAGGACCGCGTTGGCGATGAGCTCGTCACGGAGACCGCCGCGATCTCCGGAGAAGCGCTGAAGGAGCTTGTCGCGCTTGCAAGCACGGTGGGCGCCGCAATCGCGGCAAGCCTCGTGCTCGTGCTCATGATCGCGTGGAGCATCACGCGCCCGCTCGATGCGCTCGGGAGTGCCATGAAGACCCTCGCCAAGGGAGATCTCGATACGGAGGTGCCGGGCGCCGACCGTAGGGACGAGATCGGCCTGATGGCGAAGGCGGTGGAGGTTTTCAAGTCGAACGCCATCGAGCGGCGGCGGCTCGAAGCGGAGCAACGAGAAACGGAGCGCCGGACCGCGGAAGCTCGCCGGAATGAAATGTTGACGCTCGCCAACGAGTTCGAAACGGCGGTAGGGCAAATCGTGGAGAACGTTTCCTCGGCTGCGAGCGAGCTCGAGACCGCGGCCGGAAGCCTCACCAAGACAGCGGAGACGACGCGGCATCTGTCGACGACCGTGGCCGCGGCTTCGGAGCAGGCGTCGGTCAACGTGCAGTCCGTCGCTTCGGCGACAAACGAAATGTCGTCGTCCGTCAACGAGATCAGCCGGCAGGTCGTGGAATCGAGCCGGATTGCGGACGAGGCGGTGCAGCAGGCGCAGAAGACGGACATGAGCATCACCGCGCTGTCGCACGCGGCGCAGCGGATCGGAGACGTTGTCGAGCTGATTTCCGCGATCGCCGGGCAGACGAACCTGCTGGCGCTCAACGCCACGATCGAGGCGGCGCGGGCAGGGGAGGCTGGCAAGGGCTTTGCGGTGGTGGCCGAGGAGGTGAAGGCGCTTGCCGCGCAGACCACCAGGGCGACCGAGGAGATCGGATCGCAGATATCCGGCATGCAGGGCGCGACGGAGGAGTCGGTGACGGCGATCAAGGAGATCAGCGGGACGATCGGACGGATCGCGAAGATCTCCTCGACCATCGCCGCGGCCGTCGAAGAGCAGGGCGCTGCCACGCATATGATTGCGCGCAACATAGAAGAGGCGGCAAAGGGCACGACGGACGTCGCAAGCAACATCACGGAAGTGGATCGCGGCGCGGCTGAGACGGGATCGGCTTCGTCTCAGGTGCTGTCCTCGGCGCAGTCTCTCTCGCAGCAGAGCGGCCAGCTCAAGCTTCAGGTCGGGAATTTCCTGACGACGATCCGCGCGGCATGACGGCGTTCCTGCGGCGGATTTCATTTCGAATTGCTGCCGGCCGCCTTCCCAGAAATCAAGGCGACGGCATTTCTGCTCGCTATCCTGATTCGGAAGAATGGATTGGGCGAGATGCACGAGATGGGCCGTTGGCAGAAAGACTCCGCGGAGGATCCGAGGTATTACATCCGTGGATCTGCGCTCGCAGGCTTCGCCGAGTTGGTCACGGCGGCGGGGGGTGACCCGGCCGCGTTGCTCGAGAAGGCAGGCTTCTCGCCCGAGGTGCCCGCTCTGCAGGACGAGCTCGTGTCCTGGACCCGGCTCTGCCTGTTGTTGGAGCGTGCCGCGGAGACGCTGGATAGGCCCTCGCTCGGTATCGAGTGGGCCTTGAGCGTTCCCGATCATTTCCCCAATGTGGGACCGACGCTGCTGCTGGCGAATTTTGCGGGCACATTCCAGGAGTGGATCGAGGCCAGCATCACCTACTGGCGCCACCATACCAACGCCTTCGCGCTTCAACTCGTGGATGACGGGCCTGGGCACGACGCCGTGTTTCGCCACGTTCTGCTCTCACCCGCGCTTCCCATGCGGCAGCACGCGGAATACATGCTGGGGAACGCTTGCCGCATGGCGCGCGCGATGGGCGGGTTGATACATCGGAATCCGTCCCAAGTTCGGTTTCGGCATCAGAAGCCTGCCGATACCTCGTTGCACGAGGCGATCTTCGGCTGTCCCGTAACGTTTGGGGCTTCTCACGACGACATCGTGTTCGACCGGCGGCTGCTCTCCCTTCCACTGCGTGGAACGCCGGGGCGGCTCAGGAAGGTAATGGATCTCCACATCCGCCATCGCTGGCGCCAGATGCCGCTTCGCGACGATACGATGGCAACGACGGTAGGGCTTGCAATTCGCAGCGTCATGGGGACGAAGCTTTGCTCGTGCGGGCTTGTCGCTGGCTCGTTGGGCCTCAGCGCGAAAAAGCTTCAAAGACTACTCTCGCACGAGGGGACGTCGTTCTCGGCGATCCTGGATGATGTGCGGCGGGCCATGGCCGTCCGTCTTCTTTCGGACACGGAGGCGCCGATCTCGCGCATCGCGGGGCTCCTCGCGTATTCGACGCCCGGTCCGTTTACTCTCGCCTTCAAGCGCTGGACGGGCGTGTCGCCGCGCGTCTTTCGCAAGAGGCTACCGGCGTCGTCGCCGTGCGAAGGGACCTGAGAGTGAGCGTTGCCGGGGCGTGGCTCTCCCCGCATTGCAGTGAAACTCTCAACCGTGCGGCCGGGCTTCGGCGGAAAGAGCGGCTGCCAGCATGCGCCGAAGAGCGGTCAAGCCCGGGTCTTTAGCCGTGCTGCACGCGGCGATGAGGCCGAGCCATCGTTCATCGTCGGCAGTACGGATGAAGCTGCCAACAGCTTCGTGCGCCCAGGCGCCGATGTCCGTGCTCGCACGCTTGGCCGCATCCTGAACGCGTGACAGAAGTGGCAAGTCGTTCATCGCGAGCAGGGTTTCGAGTACGACGGCTTCGTCGTCGAACCGGGACAGGAGGGTGCCGAGCTGCATATGTGCCCCCTATGCTACGCGCAGGTCGGCCGGGCTGGGCAGTGCCACGCCTTCGATGTTTGCCCGGGCCGCAAGACGAGCGATGTACTGGGCGACGGCGGTGCGGTGCGCTCGCTCGCCCAGATAGCCGGCAATCTTTTCGCGCACGATCTCGAATGGCAGCTCCTCTCCGGCGATTTTCCGTTCCAGGCGGATGATGTGGAAGCCGTATCGTGTCTCGACCGGGAGTGTGGTCATCTCGCCAGGGTTGAGCGCCATGACTGCGGCCTCGAACTCGGGCGTCGTCTCCCCTGCCGAAATCTGGCCGAGGTTGCCGCCCAGTTCGCGCGACGGGCATGCCGAGTGCGCCCGGGCCAGCGAGTTGAAGCGGTTCGGGTCCTGTTTGAGGATCACCAAGGCTGCTGTTGCGCCCGCTCGCGCTTTTTCGAACGCCGAAGCATCGTCCTTGCGTGCCGCGAACAGAATGTGCGCGACCTCGAAGATGTCCGGCGAACGGAAGCGCTTACGGTTGCGCTCGTAGTAGCGCCTGCATGCTTCGCCGTCGGCGGAGGGAGTTACGACCTCGTTCGCGACGAGGGCGCGGATCGAAGCCTCCTCGTCCGTTTCGCATCGGCCGCTGTCATCGCTGAGAGGCTCGACCGCGAGATCGAGCCGCTTTGCTTCCTCCATCAGAAGGGTGCGCACGACGAGAGCCTGGGCTGCCGCGGTCCACGCTCCGAGCGGCGTCGAGGCCCTGTGGTGCTGGGCTTCGCGGGAGATCGCGTCGTGGGGTATGGCGATGCCGTTGACAGCCACGCGCTTGCGAGGTGCTGCGGCGAGATCAGCGTGTACCGAGCAGCCCATCGTCTCACTCCGCCGGAAGAGTTCTAGCTTTGGCCGATACCGCCTGCGGGGCGTTCTTTCCAGACCGCGACCGGACGACCTGATAGCCCCGCCGTCCCAGGTACCAGACTGGGGCGCTCCACACGTGGACAAGCCGCGTGAAGGGGAAGACGAGGAAGATGGTCATGCCGAGGAAGAGGTGCGCGCGGAAGATAGGATGCGCATCGGCAATGAGGCTGGATACGCCGGGTTGCAGCGTGAGAATTCCCTGCGCCCAGGTCATGAACCGCACCATTTCGTGTCCGTCGAGGTGGTCGAGCGAAACGATGATCGTCGCGAGGCCGAGCAGGAGCTGGACATAGAGAATGAGCAGGACGGCGATGTCGCCGAACGACGACGTCTTGCGGATGCGGGAATCGAACAGGCGCCGGTGAATGAGCAGCGTCATGCCCACGAAGCAGGCGACGCCCGCGATGCCGCCCACGACGATGGCCAGCATCTGCTTGAAACCGTGGGAAATCCCGAGTGCGTCGAACACCCAGATAGGTGTCAGGAGGCCGGCGAAGTGACCCATGAATATGACGAGGATGCCGACGTGGAAGAGGTTTGAGCCCATGGTGAGCTGACGTTTGCGCAGCATCTGGCTCGATCCCGAGCGCCATGTGTACTGCTCGCGATCGAAACGGGCGAGCGAGCCGAGCAGGAAGACGGTCAGGCAGAGGTAGGGATACCAGCCGAACACGATGTGATTGATGAGATCGCGCATGGTTGCCTCCTCAGGCGCGGTTCGAAGGTGAGTGGGCTACGACGGGGCGACGCTGGGGCGGTGACTCCATTCCCGGCGCCGGACGACGGCCTGCCCGGATCTTGGCGGCCAGTCCTTCTGTGTCGCAGGTGGTGTCTGCTCCGGGTCCGAATTTGACTTCCTCGTCGATCCAGGCTGCGTCGAGTGCGGCGAGATCGTTGGGGTCGTCGTCCGGGATGGAGAGGATGGCGTTCAGCACATCTTTGTCGGGCTGTTCGCGGCTCAAGGCCTGAAGCGCCGAGAAGGCGGACGCGTAAGCCGACTGGCGCTTTTCGAGGCGCTGGCGGATTGCTTCCAGGATATGGACCGTCTCACTCAGGTGCTGGCGCGCTTCCGCAGACGGGATAGCAGACAGGAACTCGAGGAAAAGCGGCATGAAGTCCGGCAGCTCGTTTGCCGAGACGGCGAGGCCATGCTTTTCGTAGAGCTGGGCCAGATCCACCATCGCCTGACCGCGGTCCCGGCTTTCGCCGTGGACGTGCTCAAAGAGATGCAGAGAGAGCGAGCGCGTGCGGTCGAACAGCAGCACATAGCGTTCCTGGAGATCGTAGATGTCCCCGGTGGCGTACTCTTTCAGCAGACGGGACAGCGCGTCCTCGGCCTCTTTCGGCAGCGCTTTCTCGGATGCGACTGCGGCCTGCAATTCCGGGATCGCAGCCTGAACATCCTCGCTCGGGTAGCACAGCAAGGCCGAGATGGTTTTAAGCGTCATCTTCATTACGCGATCTCCATCGGGTTCTTGGCGCGCTTGGGAACACCGAACAGGCTCTGGTCGGTTCGTCCGTCGGAGCAGCCGTTGCCGAACGAGAAGCCGCACGATCCCTTGAGATCGTAGGCGTCCTCGCCAAGCTCGCGATGCGCGGTGGGAATGACGAAGCGATCCTCGTAGTTCGCGATCGCCATCACGCGGTACATCTCGTCGATCTGGGCTGCGGTGAGGCCGACTTTCTTGGCGATGCTCTGGTCGATCACGCCGTCTACAGTCTTGGCGCGCATATAGGCGCGCATGGCGAGCATGCGCTCAAGGCCGAGCGCCACGGGCTCCTCCTTGCCGGCTGTCAGCATGTTGGCGAGGTACTTCAGCGGAATGCGCAGGCTGCGAACGTCGGGCATCTCGCCGTCGTGACCGATCTTTCCGGCTTCGGCAGCCGATTGAATGGGCGAGAGCGGCGGCACATACCAGACCATGGGAAGTGTGCGGTATTCGGGGTGGAGCGGGAAGGCGACCTTCCATTCCATCGCCATCTTCCAGATCGGCGAGCGCTTGGCGCCCTCGAGCCAGCTATCAGGCACGCCATCGGCTCTTGCTTGGCGGATCACCTCAGGATCGTTGGGATCGAGGAAGATCTTGAGCTGGGCTTCGTACAGATCCTCCTCGTTGGCCGCGCTTGCCGCCGCTTCGATGCGGTCCGCATCGTAGAGGACGACACCGAGATAGCGGATGCGCCCGACGCAGGTCTCGGAGCACACCGTCGGCTGGCCCGCTTCGATGCGCGGATAGCAGAGGATGCACTTCTCCGACTTTCCGCTCGACCAATTGTAGTAGATCTTTTTGTACGGGCATCCCGAGACGCACATGCGCCAGCCGCGGCACTTGTCCTGATCGATGAGGACGATGCCGTCCTCCTCGCGCTTGTAGATTGCGCCCGAAGGGCAGGACGCGACGCAAGCCGGATTGAGGCAGTGCTCGCACAGGCGCGGCAGATACATCATGAAGGTGTTTTCGAACTGGCCGTAGATGTCTTTCTGGACGCCTTCGAAGTTGTAATCCTCCGATCTCTTGGCAAATTCGCCGCCGAGGATCTCCTCCCAGTTCGGCCCCCAGTGGATCTTCTCCATGCGCTCGCCGGTGATGAGCGAACGCGGCCGGGCGGTCGGGAAAGCGGGCAGCTCGGGCGCCTTCTGCAGATGCTCGTAGTCGAAGGTGAAGGGCTCGTAGTAGTCATCGATCTCCGGCAGGTCGGGGTTGGCGAAGATGTTGGCGAGGACGCGCCATTTCGCGCCGATCCTGGGCTCGATCTTGCCGCTCTTCTTGCGGACCCATCCGCCCTTCCAGCGATCCTGGTTCTCCCAATCCTTCGGATAGCCGATGCCGGGCTTCGTCTCGACGTTGTTGAACCAGGCGTATTCCATGCCTTCGCGGCTGGTCCATACGTTCTTGCAGGTGACGGAGCACGTGTGGCAGCCGATGCACTTGTCGAGGTTCAGCACCATCGCGATTTGAGCGCGTACTTTCATTCTGCTGCCTCCGTCTTGGGGGTTCGCGATAGGGGTTGAGGCTGGTCGGCGGTGGGCGTGTCGAGCCAGTCGACCTCGGCCATCTTGCGGACGATGACGAACTCGTCCCGGTTCGATCCGACCGTTCCGTAGTAGTTGAAGCCGTAGGATTGCTGGACGTAGCCGCCGATCATGTGGGTTGGCTTGAGAACGGCGCGGGTGACGGAGTTGTGAATGCCGCCACGCTGGCCCGTCTGCTCCGAGCCCGGCACGTTCACGATCTTCTCCTGCGCATGGTACATCATGCACATGCCTTCCTTGACGCGCTGGGAGACGACCGCGCGCGCCGCCAAGGCGCCGTTGCTGTTGTAGGCCTCGATCCAATCGTTATCGACGATGCCGGCCTTGATGGCGTCGGCTTCGCTGATCCAGACGATGGGCCCCCCGCGAGACAGCGTGAGCATCAGGAGATTGTCGGTGTAGGTGGAGTGGATGCCCCATTTCTGGTGCGGCGTGATGAAGTTGAGCACCACAGATTTGTTGCCGTTTGGCTTGCGCGAGATGACCGGTTTGACGGTCTTTGTGTCTATGGGCGGTCGATAGACACAGAAGCCCTCGCCGAAGGCGCGCATCCAGAGATGATCCTGATAAAGCTGCTGGCGGCCGGTGAGCGTTCGCCAGGGGATCAGCTCGTGAACGTTGGTGTAGCCGGCGTTATAACAAACCTTCTCGGACTCGAGCCCGGACCAGATCGGAGACGAGATGATCTTGCGCGGCTGAGCCACCACGTCACGGAAGCGGATCTTCTCGTCCTCTTTCGGGATCGCGAGGTGCGTGTGGTCGCGTCCCGTGAAGCCGCTTAAGGACTCCCAGGCTTTGACAGCCACCTCGCCGTTGGTTTCCGGCGCAAGCGTGAGGAGGACTTCCGCGGCATCGATGTCGGTTTCGATCCGCGCCAATCCCTTCGTCGGGCCGGGCTCCGTCACGACACCGTTGAGGTGGCGCAGGAACTCGACCTCGTGCTGGGTGTCCCACGCCATGCCCTTGCCGCCGTTGCCGAGCTTGTCCATGAGCGGCCCGAGCGAGGTGAAGCGCTTGTAGATATTCGGGTAGTCTCGTTCGATGACGGTGATCTGCGGCATGGTCTTGCCGGGGATCGGCGCCACCTCGCCGCGCTTCCAATCCTTGACGTCGAGGGCCTGGGCGATCTCGCCTGCGGTGTCGTGCATGATGGGTGTGAGCACGACGTCCTTCTCGACGCCCAGCACCTCCGGCGCGACGCGCGAGAACGCCTTCGCGATGCCCTTGTAGATCTCCCAATCGCTCCTGGCTTCCCAGACGGGGTCCACTGCCGCGGTCAGCGGATGGATGAAGGGGTGCATGTCAGAGGTGTTGAGATCGTTCTTCTCGTACCAGGTCGCAGTCGGCAGAACGATGTCGGAGTAGACGCACGTCGTCGACATGCGGAAATCGAGGGTGACGAGCAGATCGAGCTTTCCTTCCGGCGCCGCGTCACGCCAGACCACATCCTGGGGCTTCTGGCGTCCGTCCTCGCCGAGGTCCTTGCCCATCACGCCATGCGACGTGCCGAGGAGATGCTTCAGGAAATACTCGTGACCCTTGCCGGACGAGCCGAGCAGATTGGAGCGCCAGACGAACATATTGCGCGGCCAGTTCGCCGGACTATCGGGGTCCTCGCACGAGAGCTTGAGCTCGCCGGACTTGAGGGCCTGGGGCACGTAGTCCTTGACGTCCTGTCCCTTTGCCGCCGCGGCTGCGGCGATGGAAAGCGGGTTTTGCTCCAGCTGAGGGGCGGAGGGAAGCCAGCCCATGCGCTCCGCGCGCACGTTGTAGTCGATGATGGCGCCGTCCCACGGTCCCGGAGGTGCCGTGGGAGACAGGATCTCCTTCACGTCGAGCGTCTCGTAGCGCCACTGGTCGGTGTGGGCGTAGAAGAACGAGGTCGCGTTCTGCTGGCGCGGCGGGCGGCTCCAATCGAGCCCGAATGCGAGCGGCAGCCATCCCGACTGCGGGCGCAGCTTCTCCTGGCCCACGTAGTGGGACCAGCCGCCGCCCGATTGACCGATGCATCCGCACATCACCAGCATGTTGATGACGCCGCGGTAGTTCATATCCATGTGGTACCAGTGGTTCATCGCGGCGCCGATGATCACCATGGAGCGGCCATGGGTCTTCTCGGCGTTACGAGCGAACTCGCGTGCCACGGTGATGATCTGGTCGCGCGGCACGCCGGTGATGGTTTCCGCCCAGGCCGGCGTGTAGGGCACGTTCTCGTCGTAGCTCTTCGCGACGTGGGCGCCGCCGAAGCCCCGGTCGAGACCGTAGTTGGCGACAAAGAGGTCGTAGACGGTTGCGACCAGCGTCTCGCCTTCGGCAAGCTGCAGTTTCTTTACCGGGACGCGGCGCTCGAGAACGCTCGGGTGGTCCGTTCCCGTGAAGTGATCGTGCTCGATGTTGCCGAAGTAGGGGAAGGCCACGTCAGCCAGATCGTCCTTGGTCTCGGCGAGCGTCAGGCGGAGCTTGGTATCCTGGCCCTTTGCATCCTTCTCCTCGAGGTTCCACTTGCCCTTCTCGCCCCAGCGGAAGCCGACGGAGCCCGAGGGGACGACGATCTCGCCCGATGTCTCGTCGTAGGCGACCGTCTTCCAGTCCGGATTATTGGCCTCTCCGAGCGTTCCGGTGAAGTCGGAGGCTCTGAGAAGACGCTCGGGGATGAGCTTGCCGTTCTTGTCTCTGACGAGCCGAACCAGCATCGGCATGTCGGTATATTGGCGCACGTAGTCGCGGAAATAGGTGGCCTGCCGGTCGATATGGAACTCGCGGAGAATGACGTGGCCCATGGCCATGGCGAGCGCGGCATCGGTTCCCTGCTTCACCGAGATCCACATGTCGCCGAACTTGGAGGCTTCCGAATAGTCGGGGCAAATGACGACGCTCTTGGCGCCGCGATAGCGGGCTTCGGTGTAGAAATGCGCGTCCGGCGTGCGCGTCTGCGGCACGTTGGAGCCCCAGAGGATGAGGAAGCCGGAATTGTACCAGTCCGCCGACTCCGGAACATCGGTCTGCTCGCCCCAGGTCTGCGGCGAAGCCGGAGGCAGATCGCAGTACCAATCGTAGAACGAGAGGCAAACTCCGCCCACCAGAGAGAGATAGCGGGCGCCTGCCGCATAGGAAACCATAGACATGGCCGGGATCGGCGAAAAGCCCGCGATGCGGTCAGGCCCGTGGGCCTTGACGGTGTAGGCGTTGGCCGCGCCGATGATCTCGTTGACCTCGTCCCACGTGGCGCGTACGAAGCCGCCGCTGCCGCGCTTTCTGGTGTAGGCCGAGCGCTTCTTGGGATCGGTGACAATAGAAGCCCAGGCTTTTACGGGCGTCTGGGATGCGCGCGCCTCGCGCCACAGCTTGAGAAGGCGGGCGCGAACGAGCGGGTATTTCACGCGATTGCCGGAATACATGTACCAGGAATAGCTGGCTCCGCGCGCGCACCCGCGGGGCTCATGGTTGGGAAGATCCGGGCGCGTGCGCGGGTAGTCGGTCTGCTGCGTCTCCCACGTGACGATGCCGCCTTTGACGTAGATCTTCCAGGAGCACGAGCCGGTGCAGTTCGCGCCGTGGGTCGACCTCACGATCTTGTCGTGCTGCCAGCGCTTGCGATAACCATCCTCCCAGCGGCGATCCTCACGGGTGACCACGCCGTGGCCTTGTGAGAAGTCGTCGACGACTCGATTGAAGAACGTCAGGCGATCGAGGAAGTGACTCATTTCTTATCTCCCGCTTATCAGGCCGGTTGGGCGGTGGCTTTGATGGATGCGCTCGTAGCGCGCTCGATGTCGTAGAGAAGGCCGCCGCGCCGCGCGTAGACCCACCACGTGATGGCAATGCACGTGACATAGAAGATCAGGAAACCCCACAAGGCCGCTTCTGGGCCGCCGGTCAGTGCGATCGACGTGCCGTAGCCTTTGGGAATGAAGAATGCGCCGTAGGCTGCGACCGCCGAGCTGAAGCCGATGATCGCGGCACTCTCCTTTTCCGCATTGCGCCTGCGTGCCGCGTCGTCGGCGTCCGGCATCAAGCGGTCCATTTCCTTGCGCATGATGGCCGGGATCATCTGGAACGTTGAGGCGTTGCCGATGCCGCTCACCAAGAAGAGGAAGATGAACATCGCGAAGAAGCCGGCGAAGTTTCCGAGGCTCAGGAAGTAGAGAACGCCCGCGACGCCGCCCGTCATGCCGATGAACACCCAGAACGTCACCCGGGCGCCGCCCCACTTGTCGGCGATCCATCCTGTCGCGGATCGCGATATGGCGCCGACGAGAGGGCCGAGGAACGCGTAAGCGAGGGCGTTCACCTCGGGGAACTGGATCTTGGCCAGCAGAGGGAAGCCTGCGGAATAGCCGATGAACGAGCCGAATGTGCCGGTGTAGAGCCAGCACATGATCCAGTTGTGCTTGCGCTGGAAGATGACCGACTGCTCGCTGAAGGAGGCTCGCGCGGAGGCGATGTCGTTCATGCCGATCCACGAGGCGAACGCGGATGCCACGATGAAGGGAACCCAGATGTAGCCTGCGTTCTGCAGCCACATGGGGAAAGTCTTGTCGCCTTCGGTGACCATGACGGGGGCTCCGCCGAGCCATCCGAAGACACCGGCTGTGATGACGAGCGGCACCAGGAACTGCGCGACGCTGACGCCCAGATTGCCGAGCCCGGCATTGAGCGCCAACGCGTTGCCCTTCTCGCGCTTCGGGAAGAAGAAGGAGATGTTCGACATGGAGGATGCGAAATTGCCGCCGCCAAAGCCGCACAGAAGCGCCAGGACGAGGAAGATCCAGTAGGGCGTATTCGGGTTCTGCACCGCCATTCCGATGCCGAGGGCCGGGAATATCAGCGACCATGTGGCGAGGGTGGTCCAGAGCCGCCCGCCAAAGATCGGGACCATGAAGGAGTAGAAGATACGTAGCGTGGCGCCAGAAAGGCCGGGAACGGCTGCGAGCCAGAACAACTGGTCGGTGGTGTACTGGAAACCGACGGACGGCAGCTTCGCGACGACCACGGACCACACCATCCAGATTGCGAAGGAGAGCAGCAGCGAAGGAATTGAGAGCCAGAGATTACGCCGCGCGATGGCGCGCCCCTTCTCCTCCCAGAACACGGGCTCCTCCGGCCGCCAATCCTCGATGAGGGCGGGACCCATCGCGCCGACGTGGTGCGGCTTGTGGATGGGCAGCATTTCCGGAAGCTGCGGGAGTTCGGACAGCTTGGTATCGCCCGCCTCCTGCTCCATGTGCCGGATGGCGAGGTGCATCCAGACGAGGGAGGCGGTAACGATCAGGAAGAGCAAGGCGAAGCAGCTCGTCCAGAGTCCCGTCAGGTCGTTCAGGATGCCGAAGACGATCGGCAGGATGAATCCGCCGAGGCCACCAATCATGCCGACGAGGCCGCCGACGGCACCCACGTTATTCGGGTAGTAGACCGGGACGTGCCTGTAGACGGCCGCCTTGCCCAGGCTCATGAAGAAGCCGAGCACGAACACAATCACGGTGAAGGTGACGAGGCCGATCTCGAACTGGAAGGTGATCGGGCCGTTGATGCCGCGCACCACGTATTCCGTCGGGGGATAGGAGAGCACGAACGTGCAGGCGATGGAGACGAGGAAGGTCCAGTAAAGGACGCGGCGCGCGCCATACCGGTCGGACAGCACACCGCCGTAGGCTCTGAAAATGCTGGCGGGAATGGAGTAGGCGGCGGCGATCATGCCGGCGGACGTGATGCTCACGCCGTAGACGCCGATGAGATAGCGCGGCAGCCATAACGCGAGGGCAACGAAGGCGCCGAAAACGAAGAAGTAGTAGAGGCCGAACCGCCAGACCTGAATATTCTTCAGAGGCGCAAGCTCGAGCCATGCACTCTGTGGCTTCTCGCCCTTGAGCTTCCGTTCGCGGATGACGGGGTCATCCTCGGTGGTGAACCAGAAAATGATCGCCATCACGGCGATCGCTGCTGCCCAGACCTGGGCAACGGTGTGCCACCCGTAGGCGACGAGCACGAACGGGGCCACGAACTTTGTGACGGCCGCGCCGACGTTGCCGGCGCCGAAAATACCGAGTGCGGTTCCTTGCTTGCCCGCTGGATACCACCGCGACACATAGGCGACGCCTACGGAAAACGCGCCGCCGGCGACGCCGACCGCGAGGGCGGCCAGGAGGAATTGCGGGTAGGTCTGCGCGTAGGTCAGCAACCAGGTTGCGACGGCCGCTGCAAGCATGACGACCGTGAATATGCGCCGGCCGCCGTATTGGTCTGTCCAAATGCCAAGAGCGATGCGAAGCAGAGAGCCCGTGAGAACGGGCGTGCCAACGAGAAGGCCGAATTGCGTCTCGTTGAGGTTTAGCTCCTGTCTTATCTCGATCCCGATGATCGAGAATATTGTCCAGACCGCGAAACACACGGTGAAAGCGATCGTCGAAAGCCCGAGCGCGCGGTTTTGCTCTTGCTTGCTAATGTTTATTTCGGCCGTCATAATACTAGCTCTCCGCTCAGCATTCGGCAGATGAGCTATATCGATCGCATGATCGATATGATCTATTATTGACCGCAGTTAATCGGAGAAAGTTGCGCAATTCGCCTATCTGAAAAGTCGGATATTTAATGCGCCATCGCGCGCCAGATTATAAGTGTTTGATATTCATGGATATCGGCTGGCGATTTTTTTGTCGTTTGGATACGCTTAGGATGGGTTGCAAGCTTTTATTGTGCCATCCAGAGGGTGGCATTTTGGCGCAACCAGCTGCGTCATTTGTGGTAATTTTAAATCGAAAACGATGAGCGTTTGGCATCCCGCTCGCGCGCTCCGACTTGTGCTTGTGCCTCAGAACCATGGCGGCGCGCTGTAATAATAGTTCTCCGTTTATTTGTTTGTCGTGCAGCAAATAAGGTTTTGCCTATTTTTGATTTGAGCTTGGTATGGCGAAACAAGATGTCGCGCTTTGTAATTTGTGCGCCGCACTTGACTTTTGTTAAGGGCTGATTGGTGTCAGAAAATATGTTGATCGAGAAATTTGGAATTTAAGACGATGTTCAAACGGCTCGCTCAGTGTTCCGCTTATCGGGGAGGAGGCGAGTATGGCCCGTTCAATTGTTCCGACTGGTAGAGAGATTTTTTTTGAGCCCGGCGAAATCATCGTGTCGAAGACGGATCTCAAAGGGCGTCTGACATACGTCAATGACGTCTTCATGCGCATCGCGGGCTACAGCGAACGGGAGTTGCTGGGAGAGCAGCACAGTATCATCCGCCATCCCGACATGCCGCGCACGGTGTTCAAGGTGCTGTGGGAGACGCTGCACGGGGGGCAGGAGATTTTTGCGTACGTGAAGAACATGGCGAAGAGCGGCGATCACTATTGGGTGCTGGCTCATGTGACGCCGTCGCTGGATGCCTCAGGCAACGTCATCGCTTTTCATTCCAATCGCCGCGTGCCGAGCCGCAAGGCCGTGGACGCGATTGCGCCCGTCTACGATGAGGTTCTTAGGGTCGAGGATGGGCATCGAAACGCGAAGGAAGGATTGGCGGCCGGGGCGCGCTATCTGGGTAACTTCATAAAAGCAAAGAAGACGAGCTATGACGAACTTGTGCTCTCTCTCTAAGGGGCTTGGGGCGAGCGCGGTGTGCGCCGGATCGCTGGTGCTCTCCATTGCCGGGCAAGTGCTGGGATGGACGCTTTTATCAAATGCCTCTGCTGGCATTGCGCTCGTGGCTTCGGTCGTCGCTGGCGTCTTCATATGGAGAACGTACGGGGTCGTTCGTCAGGCTGGCCGGGTGTGCCGTGCCGTTGCGGACGGCGATTTCGAGGTCCGTATGGTGCACGTTCGCGAGCGCGGCGCGCTGGGGGCATTGCAATGGTCCATCAACGGCATGATCGATCGTTGCGATGCCTACGTCCGCGAGTCGGCGGCTGCGATGGAAGCGGTGCGGGCAAACAAGTACTATCGCCGTATCCGCGAGGAGGGGCTTCACGGTGCGCTCCTCGTTTCCGCCCGGACGATCAACGACGCCATGGGATCAATCGAGAGCCGGATCCGATCGTTCGAACGGGCGACCGAGGGCTTCGAGCAATCCGTCGGCGACATTGTCGAGCGCGTGTCGACGGCTTCAGGTCATATGGGCGAGGTCGCAACACGGCTCGACCGTGGTGCGGGCGAGACGTCCGAGAATGCCTCGGGCGTGGCGGCGGCTGCGGAGCAGGCGACGGCCAACATTCAGTCCATTGCCGCTGCGTGTGGCGAGCTTCGAGGCTCCGCTCAAGAGATCGGCGTTCAGGTGGTTCGTTCGGCCGAGTTCGTAAAAAGGGCGGTCTCGCGCTCTGCCGAGGCGGAGGCGACCATCGGCGAGATGGCGACGGCGGGGCAGAATATCGCGGAGGTTGCCGGCTTGATCCGGGCCATTGCGGCGCAGACCAACCTTCTCGCGCTCAACGCCACCATAGAGGCAGCGCGGGCCGGTGAGGCCGGGAAGGGATTTGCGGTCGTAGCGGCGGAGGTGAAGTCTCTTGCTTTGCAGACGGCGCGCGCGACAGGCCAGATCGATGTGCACATCGCCGAGGTGAAGGGTGCAACGCGTGGCGCAGTAGAGGCCGTTGCCGAGATCAACGGGCTTGTTTCGGAGGTCAATCAGGTCACGTCCGCCGTCGTCGATACGGTTCACGCTCAAACGCGTGCCACGCAGGAGATCGGCGACAACATCGAGCAGGCATTGGCAGGGTTCCGCGACATATCGGCTAACATCTTCAGGGTGACCGAGAATGCCGGCCAGACGGAGCGTCTGGCCAAGGGAACGAAAGAGGCCTCGGTTGGATTGGCGGCGGAAGCGGATCGTCTTGCGGGGCAGGTGCGCGAGTTTCTGCAGGCGCTCTGGGATGGGCCGCTCCAGGGGCATCGCGAGGAAGACAGGGCCAACGATCGGCCTCCGGCCAAGTCCGCACCAAAACTGAGGCTGGTCGCGTGAGGTAGCGGCGAGCAGCTATGGCGGGCGGGAGGGAGGCTCGATAGTGTGCCTCCGCGATCCCCGACTCGTCAGGATGAAAACGGCCGTGTCTCAACATATCGAAGAAGCCGCCCCGCTCGCTATCGTTGCGGAGGAAGCGCCTTTGCGCTCCAAGCCTTCGAACTATCCCGAGCCGTACTTCAGCCGTATGGCGAAGCGGGAGAAACGACCGCTCGGAGATATGTTCGGGCTCCGCAATTTCGGGGTCAACCTCACGACGCTTCTGCCGGGCGGGGAGTCGGCTCTTTTACATCGGCACAGCAAGCAAGACGAGTTCATCTACGTTCTCCAGGGCGCTCCAACGCTGGTCACGGATCAGGGGGACGTGGATTTGATGCCCGGGATGTGCGCTGGGTTTCCGGCCGGAGGTGTGGCTCATCATCTCGTGAACCGCAGCGCGGAACCTGTGGTCTATCTCGAAATCGGTGATCGCACGCCGGGCGACGAGGGAACGTATCCCGCCGACGACCTCAAGGCCGTTCTGGGCGCTGACGGACGGTGGATCTTTACGCGCAAGGACGGCGTGCCCTACTGAAGGCAGCACATCGGATTTCGCGAGAATAGCGCCGCGCGGGTTGAAAGGTTCGCTGGAGAGACGCTATCCGGATACGCGATTGCGTCCTGCCGACTTTGCGGCGTAGAGCTTCCGGTCTGCGCGCTGGAAGAGGATGGTCGCGTTGTCTCCGAAGCGGAGTTCCGCCACACCGAACGAGGCGGTCACTTTTCCGATGCTCTGGCCGGAATGTCTCAGTGTCAATTTCCGTGACTCGAACTTCTTGCGGATGCGCTCGGCGACCAATTTCGCCGCTTCAAGACCGGTCCCAGGCAGGATCAACGCGAATTCCTCGCCGCCATAGCGTGTCGCGACGTCGGTATCTCGCACCGTAGACTGGATGATCCTCGCCAGCATTTTTATGACTTCATCGCCGACCTGATGGCCGTGCTCGTCATTGATCCGCTTGAAGTGATCGATGTCGGCGAGGACCAAGGCGAGGGGGCGCGCGCCCTCCTGGCAACTGGTTATGGCAGCCGTGAGCTCCTGATCGAACGTGCGCCTGTTGCCAATGTTGGTGAGGGCGTCCGTGCTCAGCTCCTTTTTTGCCTGGGAAAGCTGCTGCTCCACGGCCTGCTTCTCGGCGGTCTTGTTTTCAAGCTCCGCCAAAAGCTGCGTAGTTTCCTCGCGCGACCGCTGATGCTCAGCCAACAGCTCGTTCAAGATGGAGCTCACCACTTGCGCGTCCATCTGTCCGCGGATCTTGTCGCTGAATTTTCCGAGCTGGCCAGCGTAGCTGCCGTTCGTGTCGATGAGCTTGCGCAGGATCTCCGCGACGCGCGTCATCTCGCCCTCTACACGCTTGCGTTCGCCTTGGCCGAGGAGGCCGGCGACAAACGTGCGAAGCGACTGCCAGGATAGCACTTTTCCAGAGAGCCGGCCGCTTCTGGCGAGCAGATGCATGGCGCCAGAAAGAGCGCCGAGCGCGGCGATGATGACAATCGTAATTCCGAGAAATGCCAGTGGGTTGTAGTTCGTGGAGTGAGCGGCACCATCGGTTCCGACAGGCACCGTATAGAGGGTTCGGAATACGGAAATGTCGACGCCAGATTTATTCAGCAGAACAATGAAACCCGCAGCGCAAAGGAATGTGGCTGCGAGGATCGTGGCGGGAGTGAGCCTGAGCAGGTTCATGAGGGATATGATCTAAGGCATGCCGCAAGGATTTGCAGCTTTGGGCTGATGGATGCCCCGTTAGCGTCTATGAAAATATATACGTAATGCCGTGTCTTAAAACGTGGGTCACGAAGCAGCGCCCTGCACTTTGTTTAGGTCCGGTCGCGCCCGTGTCAAGTGTCTCAACGGCCTAGTTCCTTTCTGGTCATGGCTAAGTTAGGGGGCAGAACGCCGTGTGCGATTGCGCCTTTCGGCTGCATGATTTCGCGGGGTTCTTGCCCCATCCCCGAAGGGCAAGTGCCGAGAATGTTTCAGAGACTCTGTCCGGCGCGGGCGGTGATGCCGCGCGGGAAAAGACGCCTCCTCTCTCTCTCTCTCCGAGCCGGCGGTCCGCAAGCTCCGACCGGCACTTGAGGGATGTCAAGCGGGAGCGCACGGACGTAACTATACTTCTTTCATCAAGTTTGCGCGAGCCCACGTTTCTTGTGGGGCCCGTCTCGTTGCCGCCGGTTGCACCAGAAAGAAGAGAGACCATCATGACGTCCTTTGCCCAGAAAGTTGCGGTGGTTTTTGTTGTGACGGCGGGGTTGAGCCCCCTCGCGGCGGCGGCCGAATACGAGATCGGCGCAGCGCAGGTCATCCACGGCATGGAGGTCGCCGCAGTCTATCTCCAGCCTGTGGAGATGGAGCCGGAAGGCATGATGCTGGCGGCTGCCAAATCTGACATTCACCTCGAGGCCGATATCCACGCGGCCGCCGACAACAAGAACGGCTTCGAGGATGGCGCATGGATCCCTTATCTTTCTGTTCGATACGAGTTGAGCAAAGCCGGCGGTGAGACGGTTTCCGGAGATCTCATGCCGATGGTAGCGAGCGACGGGCCGCACTACGGAGACAACGTGAAGCTCTCCGGACCAGGCTCGTACAAATTGCGTTTCACTGTGAGCCCGCCAGGCGGCACAGCCCATGCGCATTTCGGCCGTCACATCGATCGCGAAACGGGCGTCGGCGAATGGTTCAAGCCGTTCTCGGTCGACTATGAGTTCGTGTTCGCCGGCACAGGTAAGAAAGGTGCTTATTGATCGCCAGGCGATGACGCGCGCAGGGGGCGCGATCCCGGTGGCGGCGTGCACGCCGCCCCGGGATCTGTGGCGTGGGATCGGCGCTTGGCTGCTGGCCAATCAGCATGTGATCCGAAGAGTTCAATGGGGTGTGATCGCGGCTTACCTCGTGCTGCTGATCGTTCCCGCAGCTCTTCCGCTTCCGGATCGTTTCTCCCATATCTCGAACAATTTCACGCTGTTTGCCCAGTTCGTATTCTGGGGACTTTGGTGGCCGTTTGTGCTGCTCAGCGTGGTTCTGGCAGGGCGCGCCTGGTGCGGTCTCTTCTGTCCCGAAGGCGCCTTGAGCGAATGGGCAAGCCGGCATGGCCAGGGCCGTGCCATTGCCTCTTGGGTGACATGGCGAGGATGGCCGCTCGCGGCCTTCGTTTGTACGACGGTCTACGGGCAGATGGTCAGCGTCTATCAGTATCCTTCGGCGGCGCTGCTCGTTCTCGGCGGCTCGACGGTTGCGGCGGTTCTCGTCGGAGCGACGTTCGGGCGGGCCAAGAGGGTGTGGTGCCGCTTCCTCTGTCCGGTGAGCGGCGTGTTCGGCGTGCTCGCGAAGCTATCGCCTTTCCACTTTGCCGTGGATGCCGAGGCTTGGCAGGCGTCACACAACGTGCCGAAGAGCCAGCTCCCGCGTGTCAATTGCGCGCCGCTCGTTCCGATCCGCACCATGCGCGGTGCGAGCCAATGCCACATGTGCGGACGCTGCAGCGGGTTTCGCGGCGCCGTCGGGCTGGTTCGCCGTTCGCCCAATCATGAAATCGTCGAGGTGGCTGGCGACACGGCGGATGCGTGGGAGACCGCGCTCATCGTCGTCGGCATGATCGGCATCGCGGGGGGCGCCTTCCAGTGGTCGGTCAGTCCGTGGTTCGTCGCCTTGAAGCAGAGCCTCGCCGCCTGGCTGGTCGGCCATGGTACGCTGTGGCCACTGGAGGCAACGGCGCCGTGGTGGATCCTTACGAACTATCCCGCAAATAACGACGTTCTAACGCTGCTCGATGGTGCTCTGCTCGTTGTCTACGTCGCGACGGCCGCGGCTTTCTTAAGCCTCTTCATCTCGCTCGCCCTTGCCGGTGCCACGCGAGTGCTCGGTCACTGGTCCTGGCAGCGCTTTCATCATCTGGCGCAGGGGCTTATTCCGATCGCGGGCTGCGGGATCTTCCTTGGATTGTCGAGTTTATCGGTCACTCTTCTACGCGCGGAAGGCGTGCAGCTCGCTTGGGTCGGGTCGGTCCGCATGGCTCTGCTCGCGGGAGCCTTCCTCTGGTCGCTGGCGTTGGCCGCCGCGATTTGCCGCCGCTATGCGCATTCGAAGGTGCGTTACGCGACGGCGCTTCTGGCCTTTACGCTGGGGGCCGCCGTCGCGACTGCGAGCCCCGTCCTGCTGTTCTGGGTGTGGTGAAAACTCTCCGAACACCACAGAGATAGAGAGCACCGCCGCTGGAACCAATCGTGCCGGCTCGGGCGTTCTCATTGGCATGGACGAGATCGTGGAACAGGCTCGAAAATTTGCGTACCAGCGTCATGGCTTCGGGCGCCGCAAGCACGAGGATGCGCTTCACACCGAGCATCTCGAGCGGGTCGTGGCGCTGTTGAGGGATTACGGCTACGATGCGCCTGCAATCCTTGCTGCGGCCTATCTGCACGATGCGGTCGAGAAGGCTTCGGTGAGCCTCGCGGAGATCGCAGAGTCCTTTGGTCCCGACATAGGCGAGATCGTATTCTGGCTGACGGACGCGCCGGGCGAAGCGGACCCTTTTCAAAAGGTGGTGTCGGCGTGGCGTCTCTCCAGGGCGCCCCTGGCCGCGAAAGTGATCAAGCTTGCTGATCTCATCGACAACACGCGGACCATCCTCGCCCATGATCCCGCATATGCGGAGACCTACCTGGCGAAGAAGGCTCTGATCCTGTCACACATGGCGCGCGTGGAGGGTGATGCGCTCACGAGGGTGCCGCTCTATGCGGAAGCGAGGGCGGGGCTCGGTGCGGAGGCGCCTTAGCGCGCGTGATGCGGCTCAGCGGTGCAGGCCGGGGGCTTCGTATCCCGTGCGCTCCACGTACTCGGTGTAGCCGCCCCCGTATTTGTGAATGCCGTCCGGCGTCAGCTCAAGCACCCGATTGGAGAGGGCCGCGAGGAAGCGCCGGTCGTGGGAGACGAACAGCATCGCGCCTTCGTATTGGGAAAGGGCAACGATCAGCATTTCCTTCGTCGCCATGTCTAGATGGTTGGTCGGCTCGTCGAGGACCAGGAAATTTGGTGGATCGTAGAGCATCTTGGCCATGACGAGGCGGGCCTTCTCGCCGCCGGACAGCACGCGGCACCTTTTCTCCACGTCATCACCGGAGAAGCCGAAGCAGCCCGCGAGCGAGCGCAACGATCCCTGTCCGGCTTGCGGGAAGGAGTCTTCGAGCGACTGGAACACCGTGCGTTCCCCGTCGAGGATGTCCATGGCGTGCTGGGCGAAATAGCCCATCTTCACGCTGCCGCCGATGGTCACGGTTCCTGTGTCCGGTTGCGTCGTGCCGGCCACTAGCTTCAACAAGGTGGATTTTCCGGCGCCGTTGATGCCCATCACGCACCAGCGCTCCTTGCGGCGCACCTGGAAATCCAGTCCCTCGTAGATGCTGCGGCTGCCGTAGCCCTTGTGTACGTCCTTGAGGGTAACGACGTCCTCGCCGGAGCGTGGGGCTGGCGCAAATTCGAAGAGCACGGTCTGGCGGCGTTTCGGAGGCTCCACGCGGTCGATCTTGGCGAGCTGCTTCACGCGGCTTTGCACCTGTGCCGCATGGGAGGCGCGGGCCTTGAAGCGCTCGATGAACTTGATCTCCTTGGCCAGCATGGCCTGCTGGCGATCGAACTGCGCCTGCTGCTGCTTTTCGTTCAGGGCGCGCTGCTGCTCGTAGAATTCGTGATTGCCCGAATAGGTGGTGAGGGTTCCGCCGTCGATCTCGACGATCTTGGTCACGATGCGGTTCATGAACTCGCGGTCGTGCGAGGTCATCAGCAGCACGCCGTCGTAACCCTTGAGGAAATCCTCGAGCCAGATGAGGCTTTCGAGATCGAGATGGTTGCTCGGCTCGTCGAGCAGCATGGCGTCCGGCCGCATAAGCAGCACACGAGCGAGCGCGACGCGCATCTTCCAGCCGCCGGACAACGCGCCCACGTCGCCGTCCATCATCTCCTGGCTGAACGAGAGGCCCGCCAGCACTTCGCGCGCCTTTCCTTCGAGTGCGTAGCCGCCAAGCTCCTCGAAGCGGCCTTGCACCTCGCCATAGCGCTCGATGATGCTTTCCATCTCGTCCGCGCGGTCCGGATCGGCCATCGCGGCTTCCAGCTCCTTGAGCTCGGCGGCTACCTCGCTCACGGGACCGGCGCCGTCCATCACCTCCGACACGGCGCTGCGGCCAGCCATTTCGCCGACATCCTGGCTGAAGTAGCCGATCGTCACGCCGCGATCGACGGCCACCTGGCCTTCATCCGGCTGCTCCTCGCCGATGATCATCCGGAAGAGGGTGGTCTTGCCTGCTCCGTTGGGGCCGACGAGGCCAACCTTCTCGCCTCTGTTGAGAGCGGCGGACGCCTCGACGAAGAGGATCTGGTGGCCGTTCTGCTTGCCGATATTGTCGAGGCGAATCATATGCGGAGGGGTCCCTGGAGCAAATCCAGCGCACCCTTAGGCCATGCAGCGGGCGCAGGGAAGGGGCCTGTCCGCTCCCGGATATGGAGCCGCAGCGAAGAGCCGCAGGAAGGCGGCTTCGCGCTAGCCCGATGCGTCCTCGCCTTGCGCGTCACGTGCTGCCTGGGCGGGCGCGGCTTTCCGGCTGAGCAGCGGGTCCTGCAACACGACCGTGCGCGTTCCCGTGGGCGTGCGGTTGAAGAGGTCGATCGCGTCATGGTCGAGCAGGCGGATGCAGCCGCTGGATGTCGCCTTGCCGAGCGTCGAGGGGCGCCCGCCGCCGTGAATGCGATAGAGCGTGTCGCGGCCGTCCTGGTAGAGATAGAGAGCGCGTGCGCCGAGAGGATTTTCGGGGCCGCCGGGCATGCCGCGCGCATAGGGTGCGGTGCGCGGATCGCGCGCGACCATTTCGGCGGGGGGCGTCCATGTGGGCCATTCTGCCTTGCGCGCGATGGTGGCGGTGCCGTTCCAGCCGAAGCCTTCTCGTCCTACCTCTATTCCGTAGCGCATCGCCCGGCCGTTACCGCTGACGAGATAGAGATATCGCCGGGGCGTATCGACGACGATTGTGCCCGCGGGCTCCGCGGTTTCGTAGCGCACCAGCTGGCGGCGGAACTTGGGATCGAGCTTTTCGAGATCGGCCGCGGGGATGGGGAAGCGCTCGCGAGGCAGGGCCGCATAGTTCCTGCGGTCGGCCTCGCTCACATCGTAGGCGACGCCGAGCCAATCCAAATCCATGTTGCCGGAGGCACAGCCCGACAAAGACGCGGCCAGGCCGACGAGAAACAACCTTCGGTGCAACATGTCATGATCCCCCAACTGGCATACGTGACCCCAACGACGCGTGAGGCCACGTGCCGCCGCATGTGCGTGCAGACGCATCTCGCGTTCCGTGCGGCGTATGCCTAACGGTCCAGATTAAGGGAAACTTAAGGGCCACCGAGACCGGGAACGGCGGCGTTGTTATTCGCCGAGCGTGGTGCTTCGGCCGCTATCGCAGGAATTTCCGGAAGCGGCGGAGCGAGAACGCGAACAGGATGCTGCCGATCGTGAGGAGCGCGACGAACTGCGGCCAGACCACATCCAGCCCGGCGCCTCGGAACAGAATAGTTTGTGCCAGGATGACGAAATGCGTGTTCGGCGCGGCCAGCATGATGAACTGAATGATCTCAGGCATGCTTTCGCGCGGGGTGACGCCGCCGGACAGGAGCTGCAGCGGCAGGAGGACGAGCATGAGCAGCAAGCCGAACTGCGGCATGGTTCCGGCGACAGTGGCCAGGAAGATGCCCATGCTCGTGGTGGCGAAGAGATGGAGCGCGGCGCCAACGAGGAACAGCGCGATCGATCCTTCGACGGGAACGGAGAGCAAGCCCTCTACGATGACAAAGAGAGAGAACGCCGACGCCAGCAGCACGACGATGCCCATGGACCAGATCTTGCTGATCATGATTTCGGTAGGCGTAACCGGCATGACGAGAAGGTGCTCGATGGTGCCGTGCTCGCGCTCGCGGATGAGGGCTGCACCCGTGAGCACGATCGACAGCATGGTGATGGCCATGATGACGTTCGTGACGGAGCCGAACCACCCTTTGTTCATTTCCTGATTGAAGCGGGAGCGCAGCGTCAGCTCGACTGGCAGAACGGTGTTGGTCCGGTGACGGCTCAGAAACTCGCTCACCTCGCTCGAAACGATGGACTGCACATAGCCGCCGCCGCTGAACGCCTGCGTCATACGGGTGGCGTCGATGTTGAGCTGAATGGTCGGCGATCTTCCGGCGAGGAGATCGCGCTGGAAATTCGGTGGAATGTCGAGGGCGAATGTGTCGACCCCGGAATCCATCCGCACGTCCATCTCGTGCTGCGAGATCAGCGCAGGCGCCAGGAAGTATGGAGGATAGAAGGCCGAAACGATGCGGGTGGATACGGGGGACCGGTCCTCGTCCACGATTGCGATCGGCGCCTGATTGAGCGTTTCCGGCATCGCGCGGGAGGCTGTGTAGATCGAGATCGTGAAGGCGTAGACGATCAAAACCAGAAGCATGGGATCGCGGAGAAGACCGCGAAGCTCCTTGATGCCAAGCTGGAAGATATTACTCCGGTGCATGATCATGTCGCCTGCTTCTTGAGGAGGCTCGCGCCGAGGCCGATCAGGATCGGGCCCGAGATCAGGAGCGGAACGAAGCTTCCCGCCAGGTCTCGGAATTCCAGCGCCTTCGAGAATGTCCCGCGGGCGATGGTGACGAAATAGGTGGTCGGGTAGATCTGTCCGATCAGTGCACCGGCGCCTTGCAGCGAGGAGACGGGGTCGATGATGCCGCAGTACTGCACGGCGGGAATGAGCGTGAGCAGGGCAGTGCCGAAGATGGCGGCGATCTGGCTCTTCATGAAGGTGGAGAGCAGAAGCCCGAACGCGGTGGTCACCGCCACATAGATGAGTGCGGCGGACGCCAGGGTGAGGAAGCTTCCGGTGAAGGGCACGCGGAACGCGAACACCGCGAAGCCGGCCAGCAGGAAGAAATTGAACATGCCGAGGGCGATGTAGGGGATCTGCTTGCCGATGAGGAATTCAAGCCGTGTGACCGGCGTCACGTAGAAATTGATGATCGAGCCCAGCTCCTTCTCGCGCACGACGCTGAGGACCGAGAGCATCGCCGGGATCATGAGAAGCAGAAGCGGGATCACCGCCGGGACCATGGCCACGAGGCTCTGGATGTCGGGATTGTAGCGGTAGCGGAGAGCGAGCTGGAAATCGCCAATGGTGGCGGCGTCGCCGTAGATCTCGCGTGATTTCTGCGCGAGCCAGGTTGCGTGCATGCCTTGCACGTAGCCGCGGACGTTCTCGGCGCGCGTCGGCATGGCCCCGTCGATCCACGCGCCGATCTCGACAGGGTCGCCACGCGCCGTATCGCGGCCGAAGCCGGGCGGGATCTCGATGGCGAGGCTGATCTCGCCGTTCCGCATGCGGCGATCGAGGTCGGCGTAGTCGGTGATCGGAGCCTTCTCGGTGAAGTAGCGGGATCCGGCGATCTGGAGGGTATAGTCGCGGCTCACCGTGGTGTCGTCGCGGTCCAGAACCGCGAAAGTCAGGTTCTCGACGTCCATGTTGATGCCGTAGCCGATCACGAACATCAGGATGACGCTGCCGATGGTGGCGAGCGCGCCGCGAATGGGATCGCGCTGCAGCTCGAGCGATTCGCGTTTCGTGTAGGCGAACATGCGCCGGAAATCGAAGAGGTGGCGGAGGCCGCGCGAAGCCGACGTCTTGCGGGGTATTGGTTTGGGCTCGGACGCAGAGAGGGTCTCTGGCGGCGCCTTCTCTTTCTCTTTCGCTTCGCCGATGGCGTCCTCGAGATAGGCGACGAAGGCTTGCTCGAGCGTGTGGGCGGAGCGTTTTGCGACGATGGCGGCAGGGGTGTCGCTGATCAGTACCTTGCCCGCATGCATGAGCGAGATGCGATCGCAAAGCTCCGCCTCGTTCATAAAATGCGTCGAGACGAAGATGGTGACTTTATCTTTGCGGGAAAGGTCGGACAGGATTTGCCAGAAGGCATCTCGCGCAACGGGGTCCACGCCGGAGGTCGGCTCGTCGAGGATGAGGATGTCGGGCGAGTGGATCATTGCGACGGCGAGTGAGAGGCGCTGGCGGATGCCCAGCGGCAGGGAATCCGGCAGGGCGTCCATCACCTCCGTGAGATCGAAGCGCTTCGCCATCTCCTCAATGCGGGCGGGGATCGCCTCCGGCTTCATCGCGAACAGGCGCGCGTGGAGGTCCAGGTTCTGCGCGACCGTCAGCTCCGTGTAGAGCGAGAAGGCCTGGGACATGTAGCCGACGCGGCGGCGCACCTCGATGTCCTTTGGGTCGACCTCCCGCCCGAACAGGCGGGCGATGCCGCTGGTAGCCGGTAGAAGACCGGTCAGCATCTTCATGGTCGTGGTCTTGCCGCATCCGTTGGATCCCAGAAATCCGAAGATCTCGCCTCTCTCTATGCGGAAGCTCACGTCGTCCACGGCCGTGAAGGTTCCGAAGCGCATGGTGAGGTGCTCGGCTTCGATGGCGATCTCGCCGTCGTCGGCCGGATCGCGCGGCGGAATGATCACCTCGCGGTGGCCTTGGCGCATTTCCTCGGGAAGCAGCGCGATGAAGGCCGCGTCGAGATTGGGGGCGCCGGTTTTGGCAAGAAGATCCTGCGGCGTGCCGGTCGCCAGCACGCGCCCCGCATCCATGGCGACCAGCCAATCGAAGCGCGCTGCCTCCTCCATGTACGCGGTGGCGACAACGACGCTCATTCCCTCGCGGCTCGCGCGGATGGAGTCGATCAGCTCCCAGAACTGACGGCGGGACAGAGGATCAACGCCGGTCGTCGGCTCGTCGAGAATGAGGAGATCGGGGTCGTGAATGAGAGCGCAGCACAGGCCGAGCTTCTGCTTCATGCCGCCGGAGAGTTTCGCGGCAGGCCGGTCGGCAAAGGGACTGAGGCCGGTCCGCGCGAGCAATTCGGCGATGCGCCGCTCGCGCTCGTGGCGGGCGTGCCCGAAGAGACGCCCGAAGAAATCGACGTTCTCGAAGACGGAGAGTGTCGGATACAGGTTCTTGCCGAGGCCCTGCGGCATGTAGGCGATGCGTGGACACGCCGCTTGCCGATGGCGGACCTCGGCCATGTCGCCGTCCAGCACCTCGATGTGGCCGCTCTGAATGGCGCGCGCCCCCGCGACGAGAGCGAGCAGGCTGGATTTGCCAACGCCGTCGGGGCCGATAAGGCCCACCATGCATCCGGACGGGAGGTCGAGGGTGATGCCGTCGAGCGCGCGGATCTTGCCGTATGTGAGCGCGACGCCTTCGAGGCGCGCGACCGGGGGACGGACGTCGGGCGTGCTGTCTCGGGGGGCTACGTTCATTTGACAAGATTTTCCGAAAGCCGCTTCGGCCATTCCGCTTCCGGATCGAGCTTGACGTAGGCCATGCCGGGAAGGCCGGTCTTCACCTGTTGGATGTGCTTACGGAGCAATTCGGGAGGGATCTGAGCCTTGATGCGGAACATCAGCTTCTGGCGCTCCTCCTCCGTCTCCACCGTCTTGGGCGTGAACTGGGCGACGTCGGCTACGAACGACGCGTTGGCGGGGATGACATATTGAGGTGCGGCGTCCAAGACGAGGCGGATCTCGGTGCCAAGCGCGACGCGGCCTGCCTGGCTGGTGGGCAGGAAGAACGTCATGTAGACGTCGCCGAGATCGACCATATTGAGGACACGTCCGCCGGCAGAGAGCACTTCTCCGGGCTGGGCGACGCGATACTGTACGCGGCCGTCGCGCGGGGCCTTCAGCGTGCTGTCGTTGATCTCGACGGTCAGGCTCTCGATGGCTGCGCGGGCCGCTTCGACCGAGGCCTCGGCGTCGACCACGAGGGCCTTGGCCGCGCTGATGGCGGCTTCGGTCGCGGCCTGCTGTGCCTTGGCTGCTCCGACGGCGGCCTTCGCGCCCTGCTCCGTCGCGCGATCGTTGTCGAGAACCTGCTGGGAGACATTGTCCTGTTTGGCAAGAACCTCGGATCTTGCGAGCTTGCGTTCGGCCGCGTCGAGCTGGGCTTCCTGTTGCGCGACGACGGCGATGGCCGCCGTCCGCTCGGCTTCCCGCTGCACGACGACGCTCTTTGCGGTTTCGACGCCGATCATGGCGCGGCGAAGCTGGGCTTCCGCTTGGCGGCGCTGCGCTTCGAGCTGATCGGTATCCATGCGGGCGAGCACCTGGCCGACGGTGACGAAGTCTCCTTCGTCGGCCAGGATTTCCTTGATGCGGCCCGCGGTCTTCGTGGAGATGTCGATCTCGACCGCCTCGATGCGGCCGTTGCCTTTGGCGATCCCATCCGGAAGATCACCTGCGGTGAGCTTGTGCCAAGAGAAGTATCCGACGGCGATAGCGGCCAAGGCCGCGACGGCGAGCGTGCGGTTGCTCCAACCGAAGCGGCTGGGGCGGTCGGCGACGTGCGCGATCCTCTGGTAAGCGGAGCGGAGAGCGTCGGCCGCGCTGGCCAAGGCGCTGGGTCGTTGATCAGCCATCAGTGTTTCTCCGGGTCTCTAGGCCCCGCGCGGCGGGGGGACTTCGTCCGGGCGCTCGCAGGTTTGGGTCGTAGCGTATGTCGGCGACGGTATCGCATCTTGTTGCGACAGTCCTATTTGCACACCGCATACCTGCATTGATGGAGATCAACAGCCGTTGACCGGAGCGGATGGTAAGGATGCGGTGAGTGATTGGCTGTCACGGGTTCGAGGACCGGATGAGGAAGAAGCCAGCAGCACAGCCGGCGAGAGACACGCGGGAGCGAATTCTTGAGGCCGCCATCCGGCAGTTCTCGCGGCGTTCCTACGAGCAGACCGGCCTGCGCGACATCGCGACCGATGTTGGTGTGGATGTGGCTTATGTTCATCGCTGCTTCGGCTCGAAGGAGAATTTGTTTGCCGAAGCCCTGCGTGCGGCGATCGGGGCAGACCATATTTTTTCCTCTTCCGGCGGAGAGCTGCCTGCTGCGCTCGCCAGGCAGGCGTTCGCGCGGGAGGACCGGCGCTCGCGCGAAAGAGCGGGGCCGCTCGACATCGTGGTTCGGTCCTTGACGAGCCCGAAAGCGGCGTCGATCCTGCGGGACTACATCGTGAACGATTTCGTGGAGCCGCTCAGCGCGAAGCTGCGCAAGCCTGCGCAGCAAAGGGCGGCCCTGATCGCCGCGTTTCTGGCGGGTGTCGGCATTCTCCGCAACGTGCTCGAGATCGCGCCGCTTCGCGAGAGCGGAGGCGGGGAACTTGAGGACCTGGTTGCGAGCATCATTGCGACCATCGGGACAGTGGCGCCCGCGCCCCGGCGAACCTGAGGGGCTTGTGACTTTGGTTTTGTTCCGCCTCGGATCGAGGCGTGGCATTTTTTCATCAACGATGAGGTCTCGATGCTTCCTCAAGTTCCTCCCACCGCGCATGGCACCCGCTACGAAGCCTTCATCCAGAAAGCGCGTGATCTTCCGCCGATTCAGGCGGCCATCGTCCATCCCTGCTCGCCGGAGGCCGTGCGCGCGGCTGTGGAGGTGCGGGACGAGCGGCTTCTCGTTCCGCTTCTCGTCGGTCCGGAAGCCAAGATCCGGGCGGCGGCGGATGTGGCGGGCGTTTCGCTCGATGGGATCAGTATCGAATCCGTCCCGCACAGTCACGCCGCTGCGGCGCGCGCGGTGGAGATCGCCGTCGCTGGAGACGTCGAGGTGTTGGTGAAGGGCAGTCTCCATACCGATGAATTGCTGGGTGCCGTCGTGGCGCCGACGTCCGGCTTGCGCACCGAGCGGCGTATCAGTCACGTCTATGCGATGGATGTGCCTGCCTATCCCAAGCCTATTCTGATCACGGATGCGGCCATCAACATCCAGCCCACGCTCGAGCAGAAGCGGGACATTTGTCAGAACGCCATCGATCTCTTGCATACGCTCGGACTGAAAGAGCCGCTCGTTGCGGTCCTTGCGGCGGTGGAGACGGTGAACTCGAAGATGCCGGCGACGCTCGATGCGGCCGCGCTGACGGTGATGGCCTCTCGCGGCCAGATCACGGGCGCGAAAGTGGACGGTCCGCTCGCCTTCGACAACGCGATCAGCCTCGAGGCGGCCCGCACCAAAGGGATCGTCTCACCTGTTGCGGGACAGGCCGACGTTCTCGTGGTGCCCGATCTCGAAGCGGGGAACATGCTGGCCAAGCAGCTCATCTATTTCGCGGGAGCGACCGCCGCCGGTCTCGTGCTCGGCGCACGCGTTCCCATCGTGCTGACGAGCCGGGCCGATCCCATGAGCGCGCGCATTGCATCGGCCGCGCTCGCGAAACTCGTTGCCGCGCTGCGGCCCATGGAAAGGCTTCCTGCCGAATGAGCGACCAACTTCTGATCACTTTCAATGCTGGCTCGTCCACCGTGAAGATCGGGGTGTTCGAGCGAGGCGGATCTGCGCCGCGGAGGCTCGCTAAGGGCGTCATCGATTTCCGGAAGGCGCCTCTCACCTTTCACCTTGTCGAAGGTCCTGAGGTGTTCGATGTGGAACTCAGTGCGCGAGCGTCCGACGACCTGAGCGAGGTTCTGGCCGAGACGTTCGGGTTTGTCGGCAAGCACTTCGATCTCAGCAAAGTATCGGCCGCGGGGCATCGCGTCGTTCACGGCGGAGATGCGTTCTCGGGACCTGTGGTGATTGACGACGCTGCGCTCAGCGCCATGGACGCGCTCACGAAGCTCGCGCCGCTGCACCAGCCGCAGAGCCTGCGCGTTATCCGGGCCATCCGGCAGCTCCGCCCCGAGCTTCCGCAGTCGGCGTCGTTCGATACGGCCTTCCATCGCAGCAACGATCCGATCGTGCAGCGCTTCGCCATTCCCCGCGCAATGCATGACGAAGGTATCAAGCGCTACGGGTTTCACGGGCTCTCTTATGCCTCCATATCGGGGTCGCTTTCGCGGAGGTTCCCGACTGTGGCACACGGCAAGGTGATTGCGGCGCATCTCGGCAGCGGGGCGAGCCTCTGCGCGCTCGATGGCGGGGCAAGCCGTGATACCAGCATGGGGTTCTCGACGCTCGACGGAATTCCGATGGCGACGCGGTGCGGCGCGCTCGATCCGGGCGTCTTGCTGCATCTCCTGGGCGACAAGAAACTTCCTTTGAAAGAGGTCGAGGCTATTCTCTATCATCGGTCCGGACTGCTCGGCGTTTCGGGGATCAGCGCGGACAGCCGCGAACTTCTGGAGAGCGCCGCGACGGAAGCACGGGAGGCGATAGAACTTTTCACGCTCAGGATAGCCGGGGAGATCGGCCGTCTCGCCATGAGCGCAGGGGGGCTCGATGCCATCGTGTTCACGGCCGGAATAGGTGAGAATCAGCCGCGCGTGCGCGCTGAGGTGTGCGCGCGGCTGGCATGGCTCGGCCTCGTGCTCGATCCCGGACGCAATGCGCAGAATGCCGAGGTCATCAGTGCGGCGGGGAGCCGGATCACCGTGCTCGTCATTCCCACGGACGAGGAGCACGTGATTGCGGCAGAGGCGTGCGCGGTTCTCGGCCGTGCGGCGTGACGGGGGAGACTGTCAGCAATCACTCGGCGGTGTGGCGCCTTTGAACAGCAAGCTCATCCATTGCGATGCTGCGTAAGCTGCGTTCATGCCTGCCGTCAAATGCGGTGTGCCGCTCATCATGTGCAACTTGACCTTAGCTCCGCCGCCGCAAAGTTCTTTCGCGTAGGCTCGCGTGATTTTTGGCCTCACGAGGTCGTCGGAGGTGCCTTGCGCGATGAACACGGGCATTCCGTGAGGCAGCATCCCCGTCGAGTTCTTCTGCATGATGTCGCGGATGCGGGCGTCTTTCGTCGGGTCGGAAGATAGGAAGTTGCGGGCAAGTGCGTGCTCGTCGCTGTCCTCCTTCATGAAGTCGGCAAGGTCGAGGATGCAATCGCTGGCCAGGCGGCCGAAGCTTCGTTCCGCATGGGGCACGACGAAGTTGGAGAGTGGGAAGCCGAAGACACGCGACCAGGAATAGAGTGCCATCGCCGTGAGGCTACGGCCGCTGCTCGTCTCGCGATCGGCGTCGAAGAGCTCGATAAGGTTGGTCGCGGGAGCTGCAGCGGCTACGCCGAGAAGCTCGATGTCGGGGGCGTAGGATCTTGCTTCGGCGCCCGTGAACAAGGCTGCGTGTCCGCCCTGTGAGTGTCCCCAAACGACGAAGCGCTTGCCAGCGTGCACGTCCTTCAGGGTGCGTGCCGCCCGCACAGAGTCCAGCACGGCATGGGCCGCGCTTTTTCCGATAAGGTAGGGATGGGCGCCTGGGGCGCCGAGGCCCGGATAGTCCGTTGCGACGATGACGTAGCCTGCGTCGGTGAACTGGTCGATTCCCGGGATGGTGCCTGCGAGATCCGGCATCAGCGTCGGTGCGCAGCGCGTCACGACTCCGCTGGTGGGATGCGCCCATGCGATCACGGGGCGGGGCGAGGTGGCGCCGGCTGCGGGGAAGATGATCGCGGCGCTCACCGCGATCGGCTCGTCCTGCAATCCCGTCGAGCGATAGAGGACGCGGTAGCCTTTGTATCCGGCCTTTACGCCTCCTTCGAGTGGCCAGATGCGGAACACTGTGCCGGGCCTGGCGGCGGCCAGCTCGCCTGTGCCGACCTCGTCACGCGCGGCCGCGGGCGCTGGCGTCATGGCGATGGGGGCGAGGAGAAGTAGGATGATCGCCAAGAAGGCGTCTCTTCGGCTGCCGCGCCGTTTCCGTGCCCGCATTGTCACCAGCTCTCCCCGCTCGATGCGCACCATGTCATCGCCGCTTTATAAGACATGAATTTCGGCATTGCCGCGTCCGCGCGTTTCTTCTTCGTGCACGGCACGAGCAATCGGGAGCTGCGGCGTCCTTCGGCGCTGGGGCGACGGCGTGCGAACCACCCAGACAACCCACTTGCCAGAGGGGAGCGCGGCGGCTATTAAACGGATATTATAACATCCGTAAGTCGAGGTTCTCATGCCCCCGTACAACCGTGAACGCCTTCGGGCGGCCGTTCTGGCGTTTCCCGCCGCTGCTACCGTGATGGCCGTTTCTTCGGCCTCGGCTCAGAGCGTTACGGAGCTTCCTGCTATCGATGTGACGACGGCGAGCCCGATCGTGAAACCGAAGCGGTCCAAGCAGACGCTTCCGGAGGGGGATACCGCGCCTGCGGAAAGTGCGTCGCTTCCCGGCACAGCGCTCGATTTTGCGGATCATTCGTTCGTGGCGGTCACGACGATGAGCGAGAGCGAGATTGCGCCGATCAACGGGGCGACCATCACGGACGCGCTGGAGACGAAGCCCGGAATTTCGGGAACGTCCTTTGCGCCTGGTGCGAACAGGCCGATCATTCGCGGCCTTGACAGCTATCGCGTCCGCACGCAGGAGAACGGCATCGGCACGCATGATGTGGCTGCCATTTCCGAGGATCATGCGATCCCGATCAGCCCGGATTCTGCCGACCGCATCGAGGTCGTGCGTGGTCCCGCAACGCTGCGCTACGGTTCGCAGGCCATCGGCGGTGTCGTCTCGGTCGAGAACCAGCGTATTCCAACTTACATGCCGAAGGGCGGCTTCAGTGGCGCGCTCAAAGGCGGTGGCACGTCGGTGGACGACAGCAAGGACGGTGCATTCCGGGCCACTGCTGGCTCCCAAGGCATCGTGGTCCACGCAGACGGCTTCTGGCGCAAGGCGGACGACTACGAGTCTCCCAAGGGCACTGTCGAGAACAGCTTTGCCGACAGCAAGGGCGGTGCGCTGGGCGGCTCCATCGTGGGACCGGACGGATTTGTCGGCGTTTCGTTTTCCCGAATCGAAAGCCTTTACGGCATTCCCGGCGAGGAAGCGGAGGAGGGCGTCAACCCGCGTATCGACATGGTGCAGGACAAGGTGCTCGCGAAAGGCGAGTGGCGGGTCCGCGGCTCGGCCGTCGATGCGGTTCGCTTCTGGTTCGGAGCATCGGACTATGCGCACGACGAGCTTGCGATCCATGACCCCGGCGTCGAAGACGAGTTCGAGGTTGGCTCACGCTTCACCAACAAGGAGCAAGAGGCGCGCGTGGAGGTGCAACACGTTCCCGTGGGCACCGTGCTCGGCGAGCTGACCGGCGTGATCGGCGTTCACTGGAACAACCGCAAGACGCGCGGGCAAAGCTTCGAGGGTGAATCTCTGCTCGAGCCGGCCCGCACGCAAAGCATCGCGGCGTTCTGGTTCGAGGAGCTTGCATTGACGCGGAAGCTCAGCGTCCAGGCTGCGGCTCGGATCGAGCATGCGACGATCGATGGTTCGGGGTGGGAGGAGTTCCACGGACATCGCGAGGCGCCGCCGGACGATCACGAATGGCATTTCCATTCGCATCGCTTCTCCGGAGAGCGTGACTTCACGCCGACGAGTGCGAGCCTTGGGCTTCTCTATCAGTTGCCACTTCAGACGGTGGCCCGTCTCACGGGGCAGTACGTCGAGCGTGCGCCCGATGCTGCGGAACTTTTCTCGAAGGGCATGCACGAGGCGACGGGGACGTTCGAGGTGGGCAATCCCGGACTCGATGTGGAGAAGGCGACAACGATCGAGGCGGGTCTCAAGAAGTCAGTGGGTGCTCTGCGTTTCGATGCGTCGGCCTACTACACCCGCTACAACGGCTTCATCTATCGCCAGCTCTCCGGACTCGAATGCGATGTGGAGGCGCATGGCGATCATTTCCATTGCTTTGACGAGGGCCACGCGGGTGGCGGCGGGCATGGCCATGGGCACGAGGCGTTCGATCTCGTCTTCTTTCAGCAGCGCGACGCGACGTTCTACGGCGCCGAGCTCGCGTTCCAATATGATGTGGCTCGCGTCTGGAAGGGCGTTTGGGGTGTCGACGGGCAGTACGACTTCGTGCGTGCCGAGTTCGACAACGGCGAGAACGTTCCCCGCATTCCTCCGCATCGTCTGGGTGGCGGCCTGTTTTATCGGGACGCCAACTGGTTTGCGCGGGCTGGTGTCCTGCACGCCTTCGATCAGAACGACTTCGGGGTGAACGAGATCGCGACGCCGGGCTACACGCTGGTTTCGGCGGAGATCAGCTACAGCGTTGCGGGGGAAGCCGTCGATGGCATCGTGCCGGTGGCCACCATCGGTCTCAAGGGTGAAAACTTGGCCGACGACGAAGTGCTCAATCACGCCTCGTTCAAACGCAGCGAGGATGTGCTGCTGCCCGGCGCCAGTGTGCGGGTGTTCGGATCGATCACGCTCAACTGACGGCAGACATAGCAAAACGGCTTCTGCGCAGATGGGATAAGCAGGGCCAGTAGTCTTGTGTATGGATGTTATAACGTCCGTGGCGAATTTGCGAGGTGGAGAATGGATAAGAAACTTGCGGCGCATCTCGAAGGAGTGGCGACAACACGCATCGACAGGCGTCTCCCCGTGACCGTGCTCTCCGGTTTTCTCGGGGCGGGCAAGACGACGCTCCTCAATCATGTGCTGAACAACCGCGACGGGCTCAAGGTCGCGGTGATCGTCAACGACATGAGCGAGGTGAACATCGACGCCGATCTGGTGGAGAAAGGCGGTGCCAATCTTTCGCGCACGGATGAGACGCTTGTCGAAATGTCGAACGGCTGCATTTGCTGCACGTTGCGCGACGATCTTCTGAAGGAGGTGCGCCGGCTCGCCGCGGAGCGCCGGTTCGATTATCTCCTGATTGAGTCGACCGGTATTGCCGAGCCCCTGCCTGTTGCCACGACCTTCGAGTTTCGCGACGAGGACGGCAGGAGCCTTTCGGATGTCGCGCGGCTCGATACCATGGTGACGGTGGTCGATGCAGCGCACCTGCTCAAGGATTATTCGTCGAGTGACTTTCTCAAGGATCGCGGAGAGGTGGCGGGCGAGGGAGACGGGCGCCCGCTGGTTCAACTGCTCGTGGATCAGATCGAGTTTGCCGACGTCATCGTTCTGAACAAGATCGATGTCGCGAGCCCGGATGCCATCGAGGCGGCGCGGTCCATCATCCGCTCGCTCAACTCGGATGCGCGGATCATCGAGACGAGTCATGCGCGCGTTTCATCGCGTGATATTCTCGATACGGGGCTCTTCAGCTTCGAGACGGCGCATCGTCATCCGACCTGGTTCAAGGAGCTGAACGGCTTCAACGACCACAAGCCCGAAACGGAGGAGTATGGGATCTCCAGTTTCGTCTACCGCGCGCGAGGGCCGTTCGAGCCCGCGAAGCTTCATGCCTTCTTCAGCAAGTCGTGGCCCGGCGTCATTCGCGCGAAGGGATTTTTCTGGCTTGCAACGCGGCCACAGTGGGTTGGCGAGCTCGCGCAGGCGGGTGCGCTCGTCCAGCACGAGGCGATCGGCTACTGGTGGGCGGCGGTACCCAGAAAGAACTGGCCGAAGGACGACGACCTTGTCGGCCGCATCAACAAGACCTGGCACAAGCTGTGGGGCGACCGGCGCCAGGAGATCGTGTTCATCGGCACGCCCGAGATGGACAAGGTGGCCATGATGGCGGCGCTCGACGCCTGCCTTCTGCCGATTCCGGCGGAGGGCACTCTCGATACGAGCCAGTGGGCGGATCTGCCGGATCCGTTCCCGGAGTGGGCGCGGGAAGCCGCGTAAGCGCGGCGCTAAAAGCGATCAGGCGATGAGCGGGCGCATCTGGGTAACGAAGCGCTCGCTCGTCACGTAGTCGTGGAGCGCGGTGAAGGCGTTGTTGGCGATCTCTTCGCGCAGGCTCGGCGTGCCGACCAGCTCGCGGACCTTCTCCTCGAAATCGGCAAGGTCCCATCTCAGCGGTACGTAGGTCTTGCCAGGGACGAAGATGTCCGGGTCGGTCTCTATGTGCGACATGTCGGGTTTCAGCAACACCGAGCCGCTCATGATGGCCTCATAGTCGCGCCAGCAAACTTCGCCATAGCCGAAGGGACTGAAGCAGACCTTCGACGCCTGCAGCTCCTGCAGGTAGGCGACATGGCCGAGATTGCCGCCGGTCGCGACGTTCAGGTCTGCAATGGTTCCGAGCGCGTCGACGCATTCGGTTCGCATGGCCTGATACCAGGGCGTACCCTTGACGCCGAGGCGGGCGTGCACGTCAATCGGCTTCTCGCCCACGACCGGAGACGTGCCCAAAAAGCGATGCAGCATGAAGTCGGCTGTCACGAAAGATGGGCCGATGTGAAGTTTGTCGAGGAAGCCCGGGGGGATCGGGAATAGCCGCGTCTCCTCGGCAATTCCGAATTTCTTGCTGAAATGATCGACAAGGTTCGTGTCGCCGAGGGTCGGCTTGCCGTAAAGGGAGCGATCCCGCAGAACGTGCTTTTTCACATAGATCGCGATGTGCGGATCGAGGGCGTCCGCGAGCCTCAGGTCTGTCGGCGCGAACCAGTCCAGATAGACGATGCGGGCTTCAGGGTTCTGCTGTTTGAGGCGCTCCACGATGGCGATGAGCTCGTCACGGGGCGTGTGGAATTGCGTCTGGAAACAGACGGTGGTGGCGTCCCGGGGTGCGGGACTGTTGCCCCGCTCGTATTCCTCGATTGAGACCTCGCGGATCTCGGTGCCGTAATGGCGGCGGAGCGCGTCGGCATAGAAGTGGAACGGATAGATCTGGCTTTGAGGAATGCGCTCGTCGATGGTGACGAGGAGTAGCCGCGAGGTGGCCGATTTCGAGAACGGACGATTGAGCAGCCATTTGCGCGCGGCGAAGCGGCCGGTGCGCTGAATGGCGCGGCGCATCTTTTCCAGGATCAGGCCGTGGCGATCAGATGCCATTGGTCGTCTCAGCGAGTTTGCGCGGCAGGTAGGTGTCGGTGACGAGGTCTCTCGATCGCGAGGCGTGGAGCCTGGCGTTGAGGGCCAGGAGGCGCTTGGCCTTCTCGGCATCGAGGCTTTCGAGGCAAAGCGCGTACATACGGTAGATGTTGGCCGAGCTGCGGTGCAATTCCTTCGAACCCCTCAGGAAGTCCGCGGCCTCCTTGAAGGGCTTCTCCGGCCCGATGGCGAGGAGCATCGAGATGCCGTCCAAGGCGCTCGTGATCTTGTGGAACGGGTTCGGGCGCGTGTGCGGCAGGTTGCGGAAGCCTTCCTGGAAGGGCACATGGCGATGTGCGGGATAGGCTTTAGCGATGGCGTCGTTGTGCAGTTGCTGATCGCGCGTGACGCGATAGGGGAGGGAAAGGCCGAACTCGACGAACTCGGGGTCGAGGTAGGGACAGTAGATGGCCGCGGCGCTGCCGAACATGGAGGTGGGCACGAGGCCGATCTCACGACGGGTGCGGCTCCAGAACCAGAACGCCTGGTAGGGGTCGGGTGCTGAGGCATACTCCTGGATCGCCGTGCCGATGTAGTCGATCGACTCGTCATCGCGTCCCGGCGCGTAAAGAGGGCCGGCGCCCCGGCCCCAGCTCGCTTGCGAGATCACCCTGCCGTGTCCGGCGATCATCCGCTGGGCGATGCCGGCGTAGTCTCCGCGTGAGGCAAGCTGGAAGTACTCCTCGGCGGAGTCGTCCGGGTTCGTCAGGATGTCGCCCGCGATGCCGTCGAGCGCGGCGCAGGGTTGGTCTGCAAGGTAGTCGTGCAGCGGCATCATCTGCGCGTGTTCGTCCGAGCATAGGCTCGTCAGGATCAACGTGCGCAGGATATCGCGCGAGCGCGATCTCGGGTGGCCGAGAATGGTGTGAGAGACGCCGACGCTCTCGCAGACCGCGCGCGCAGCGCGGGCTTCAGAGTTCAGCTCGCGGCCGCCATGGTGGAACGTCACGCAGGTCTTCGGCAGGCGGCCGAGGTGCTGCATTTCGAGCAGAATGTGGCGCGAGTCGCGCCCGCCGCTCAGCGGCAGCACGATGTCGTCGGTCCAAACATCCAGGATGCGCGTCATGCTCTGGCGCGCAAGGTCGATGAAGCCGTCAACCGCGCCTTGCCGCGAGATCTCCCGGACCTGGGGAACCGTGGGGCCGCCTGTGACCGTGAACTCGCCGTTGCGCCATGTAAGACGCCCGCCCGGGGGAAGCACGCGAATGTTCTTGAACGGGGTGTCGTCGTTGATGAAGAGGCCGAGGCGGTAAAAGACCGCGAGGGCGCGATGGTCGAGCGTGGTGTCGGCGCCATCTGCGATCAATTGCAGGAGCGAGGGCGATACGCCGACGGTCTTGCCGTTCGCAAAGAAGAAGAGGTTGAAGTAGCCAAACGGATCCACCTCGGCGACGAGGGTTTCGCCATCCCAGGACCAGGAGGCGAAGACCCCCGCGGGCCGGCCGCTCGTTGTTTCGTATTCGTTTCCGAGGCTGCAGGTGGTGTCTCCCGTCACCGAGACCTGGCCGTTCCGGCACTGAGCGGCGAAATGCGGCGGGGTGGTTTCGAAGACGGGCCAGCGGCGCGTGCGTTTTTGGTTTTGTTGGGCCGCGGCGGTCATAGACGTTTCCCCGAGCGCCCTCGGATCGTTGCCGACCGGCTTCCCGGCCTGTCCTGGGCTCTTTGTGCTTCCGAAAAGTGGCTTGGTTAAAACGGCGTCGATGAGCATGGGCTCGGCAACATGATGTGTCGGCAATTGGTTAGCCAAGCTATTGGCAAGCAACCGTAATCTCGTGCTCCGTTGTTCGAGCTCGCTCGATAAAACGGGTACGGGCCTGGTCGTTGCGATGTTTCGGTGTGTTACAGGCTAGCGCTAAAATATTCTGTAAAAGGCCGTGGGCAAATGACTTCGAACATCTTGGTTTCGAAGGTGGAGGCGGCCCGGTGCCCGGTCGCCGATTTACCGGCCTAGGGCGTAGAGCCGATGGCGTTGAGGGACGCCTGGTGCAGCCCATACCTTTCCAGCGCATCACGATTGCGCTGGCCCGCCGCCGCGAGGCTCGTAATGGCCTCGCACAGAGCGTTCAGAACGCCGTCCCGGTTCGACATATGCGGAAACTGGACATCGAGCTGCTTCACGACGCTTTCGTGAACATCGCGAAGGAGGTCCTTGGTGGCGGAATCGAACCTATCGGAGGATAGAAACTGCATCGCCCACTCCAGCCGCTCGAAAGAGGGGAGGCGCATATCGCGGATGCACTCTCGTCAGGCGGCTCCCAATCTCGCGACCGCCAATATATGCAACTTATCAGGAATACCGGTGTGTGTCCCCCCTCTCATTGTCGATCGCTTCTCTGCCTCCAGCGAGGCCCGTCTTATCGGGCTTTTGCGTGGCCGCAGGCTGTGCCTTACTTCCGGAAGTCCACTAGCGCGTCGTCGCTCATCCGTTCTAAGGTTGCCCCGCGAGCTGGCGTTCACGCCGAACTGCCTGACATATCTATCGAAGTTGTGGCACGGGCGATCCTCCATACGGTCGGGGGATACCGCAGGTGCCGCGCCAGACGGGGCTTGAGACCTATGCTTAGACGACGTGCAACCGTAGCCGCTGCACAGGCGGCGATGGTCTTGGCTTTTCTTTCCGGAATTGCCGGGCCCGCCAGCGCAGGATACAGGCTGTGCGCGCTTCGCGACGGGCCACAGGGACCGTGCACGTGCAAGTCCGATGGCGACGGCGCAGGCAACTTCACTGTGGTGCCGAAGAGCCGCTGCCGCGCCGCGGACGCTGCCCAGAAAAAAGACGCGGCGGCGGCCCCCGCGGAAGGGACACAGCCTCAGGCGGCATCCTCCACTGCGCAGGCTCCGGCTGTTCCCGCTCCGGCGGCCGACCCGCCGCCTACCCAGGTCACGGAGCCTGCTCCTGCGTCCGCTGCCGAAGGAGCTTCTATCGTCACTGCCGCGTTACCGTCCGCTGCGTCGAAACTCGACGAGGTTCGCTCGCGCGGCAAGGTTCTGTGCGGAGTGAACACCGGGCTTTTGGGTTTCGCAGCGCAGACCGGCGCTGGTAGCTGGGCGGGGCTCGATGTCGAGTTCTGCCATGCGCTCGCGGCGGCGGTATTCGGCGATGCGAGCAAGGTGGATTTCGTGCCGCTCGAGACCAACGAGCGCTTCGACGCGCTGAAGAGCCAGAAGGTCGACATTCTCTCGCGCAACACCACCTGGACCATGTCGCGCGAGGTGGAGATGGGCCTGAGGTTTGCCGGCATTCTCTATTTCGATGGCCAGGGGTTCATGACGGGCAGCGAGCGCGGGCTCGTGTCCGCGCACCAGCTTTCGGGACTGAAGGTTTGCGTGGAATCCGGCACGACCACCGAGAAAAACATGGCCTACTATTTCAAGGCGCAGGGCATCGACGCGCAGGTTCAGGCCTTCCCGACGCGCGACGACATGCTGAAAGCCTATGGCAGCGGCGCATGCGATGCCTATTCGGGCGATCGCTCGGCACTGTTCTCGGATCGCGCTTCGTTCTCCGAGCCGGAAAAGCATGACATCCTGCCCGAGGTGATCTCCAAGGAGCCGCTCGGCCCGGCCGTGCTCAAGAGTGACGAGGAGTGGACGGAGATCGTGCGCTGGACGCTTGCCGGTCTCGTGAACGCGGAGGAGGTGGGGCTGGACAAGGCGGCGGCTTCCGGCGGGGGCTCTCTGAGCGACGATGCGCAGCGGCTCGTCGATGGCGCGGGTGCCAGCGGCGAGAAGCTGCGCCTCAAACGAACCTGGCTGCGCGATGTCGTGGCAGGAGTCGGGAACTACGGAGAGATGTTCGAGGCCAATGTCGGCAAGGGAAGCTCCCTCGGCATGGATCGCGGGCTCAACGCGCTGTGGAAGCGCGGCGGCATCCTGTCCGCTCCGCCCATGTGGTGATGCGTTTCACCTCCCCACAGGTCTCGAAGTCAGGCTTTGCCATGCGTCTCATCCCGGTCTCCAGGTTTCGTGCTTCCGCTCTCCGCGTCGTTTGGGCGTTGGCTGCGGTGTCGTGCGTCTCGATGCTCGCTGCCCATCCGGCCGCCGCGCAGCGGCAGCGGACGTTGCCGCCGGAGCCCAGCACCGTTCCCTGGGTGAGCCCGCCCGGCATCCAGGAGCTTCAGGGCGCGATTGCGAAGTATCAGGCGATCGTTTCCGCTGGCGGATGGCCAATGCTGCCCGCCCGTATTACGTTGCGGCCCGGGGATAGCGACGCGAACGTCGCCATCGTTCGCCGCCATCTCGAGATGACCGGGGACATGCGCCGCGGCGGCGATGCGTATCTGTTCGACGCGGCGTTGGAGGCGGGCGTCAAACGGTATCAGCTTCGCAACGGGCTCGAGCCTACGGGGATCGTGTACGGCATCACGCAGCGCTCGCTCAACGTGCCGGCCCAGACGCGGTTGCGCCAGCTTCAGCTCAATCTTGCGCGTATGCAGGAGCTGCTGCCGAAACTTTCGGCTCCGCGGCAGGTTCTCATGAACTCGGCGAGCTTCGAACTGCAGGCGCTCAACGGCGGGCAAGTGGAGCTGACGAGCAGAACGATCGCAGGGAAACGCGCGACGCCGACGCCCACCATCAGCGCGACGCTGCAAGCCCTCAACATCTATCCTTTCTGGCATGTGCCCGGGTCGATCGCGAAAGCCGCGCTCATTCCTGCGGTCCGAAAGGACCCCTCCTATCTCTACAAGGAGCGCATCCGCGTGTTCTCGACGTTCGGCGGCGAGGAGATCGATCCCTCGATGGTCAACTGGTGGGGGCCCGAAGCCGAGCGCTACGTGTTCCGGCAGGACCCGGGACCGCAGAATGCGCTGGGTCTCATCCGCTTCGACATGCCCAACAAGCAGATCGTGTACATGCACGATACGCCGATGAAGAACCTCTTCGATTATTACGAGCGGGCGAACAGCGCGGGCTGCGTGCGCGTGCAACGCTACGTGGATCTGGCCGATTGGCTTCTCGCGGGGCAGGACGGATGGAGCCGCGCGGGGATCGAGGCGGCGCTCGCCGAAGGTCGTGCCAAGACGATCAAGCTTGCGCGGCCCGTGCCTGTGCACTTCATCTATCTCACCGCGTGGGCCGAGAACGGCAACGTTCAGTTCCGCAACGATCTCTATAACCGCGACGACTCGGCGTTCGATCCCGGCGAGGATATCGCGTCGCGCACGTTCAACATGCCGGTGGCGCCCTAGAAGCCGTTCGCACTACGGTCTCGTGCGCATCACCTTGGTGTGGACGCGCGGCGTCGTCAGGATCGGCGCGTAGACGAACGTGAAGAGGGCGAACGCCGCGATCCAGGCCATGGCTGCCGCGCCGAGGAAGACGTTGGTAAGCTCGGGGGGCACCATCGGCGCCATAACGCGCAGCAGCGCGGCCAGAGTGACCAAGCCATAGGACCACACCACAAGGGGCGGCGCGATGAGGCGGCGCCCTGTGTGGCCGAGCGAGGCGCGGCTCATCACGGCAAGGATCATCGTACCGATGGCGCCGGTGCCGAACGCATGGCTCGCCATGGCGCTCGTCACCAGACCGGTCCAATTTGCCATCGCGCTCAGAACGAGCCCGATCACGATCCAGGCGTAACCCAGATGCAGGATCCAGACGATGGGCTCCTTGCGGGCTTCGACACCCCGCCACAGCGCGAGGCGCGCGCCGTTGAGTCCGGCAGCGATCAAGGCTGCGAGGCCAGCCAGTATGGTTGAAATGCCGGATGCGTCGATCAGTAGGAAGGCTACGATCGAGAGGATCGAGGTGGCGTCGAGCCAGACGATGCGGCTCGGCAGCCTGCTCGCCGGGCTGTGAATGTGCACCCAGTTGTGGGTGAAGGCGGGCACGATGCGGCCGGCGATGATGGCCGTCATCGTAATGACCAGCAGCATCGAGAAGCGGACCGCGGACAACGGAGAGGCATCTATATATCCGGCGTTGGCGAGATGGAATGACACGTTTCCGAGCGTCAGCGCCGCAATGATGGCCAGGAAGACGAGATTGCGCGGCATCGGCTTCACGAGAAGCTGGCGCGCGGCGAAGGCTCCGATCAGGGGTAGGAACAGAACGTCGATGGTGGCCGCGAGGGCATAGGGAATGGTGCCGGACAGTCCCATGGCGAGGCGCCCGGCCAGCCAGGCCGCGAATGACACGACAAGTGGAAGGCCGGAGAGGGGTAGCCCGCCTGTCCAGTTGGGCACGGCCGTGAGCAAGAAGCCGGCAAGCGCGGCGCCCGCAAAGCCGAACACCATTTCGTGCGCGTGCCAGGCGAACGGCGATCCCGCAACCGGCAGCCAGTCCTGCGCGCCGCCTCCGGCCGCAAGCGCGATCCAGATCGTCCAGATGCCCATTGCCAGTGCGGAGAAGATGCCCGCGCCGAGAAAGAACGGCCGGAATCCGTATGAGAAGAAAGCATCGAAGCTGGGACGCGCGCCGCTCGGCGCGAGCCGTTGCGAGGGATGGGGAACGGGTGAGAACGTCATCTGTGGCATGCGCCGGAAACAAACCGAATGGCTTCTCCGGTCTCCCTGCTTCATGACTGGTGCGCTCACGCTAGCGCTTTGTCGCAGGGGGCTGCTTAACCGGGGTCAACCGGGGCGCGTGTGCCAGCTCAGAAGCCTTCGTCTCCGCGTTCGGTCGACTCGATGAACTGCTTGAGCAGGGCGATATCGACGATCGTCACGTTTTCGCGGTCCACGCTGACGCCGAGCGGGCGGAGTTTTCCCAAGGCGCGCGAGAGGCTTTCGGGCTTCATGCCGAGGCGGTTGGCGATCAGCGCCTTCTCGTAGGGAAGCTCGATGGTGCAGCCGCCTTCGCGCACCGGACAGAGGCGCAATAGAAAATCTGCGATGCGCTGGGGTGCGGAGAGAAGCTTGATATGCTCGATCTGCTCGACGAGCGCTTTCAGGTGATAGGACGAGGAAGCCAGCATGGAGAGGGCAAGATCCGGCTGCTCACGGATGCGGCGTCGCAAGGTTTGTCCGTCGATCCGCAGAAGCCGCGAGCTGGTCACGACCTCGGCGCTGACGGGATAGCGCCCGCCGATGAACATGGCGCCTTCCGCGAAGGTCTCGCCGCGCCGGAATACGCCGACGACCGCTTCGGCGCCGTCGGGCGTGACGCGATAGAGCTTCACCCACCCATCAAGGACCACGAAGAACGAGTTCGCGCTCTCTCCCTGCTGGAAGAGCATTTCTCCCTTTCGGTGGACTGTCACGGTTTGGTTGCCGATGACGGAAACTGCAACCTCTTGCGGCATGGTGCCAAAGAGCGGGGTCGAGCGGACGATTTGCCAGTCTGTCGGATCCATTTTCCTCGCTCTTCCGGAGATGCCCCTCGGGGATCGGGGCCTTGCTGCTCCGTGCCTCGCGCCGCAGCTCAATAGCCTCGCACACTAGCACTTTTTGTTCTCTCCCTGCTTTGTGCCAGCGTCTCGCAGCTCAATCAACCGCTAGCCCCCTTGACCCCGGTTAAGGATCTCAGGGGATGCCATCGATACCTATGGGGCTCATCACGCGCAGCCGCCCTTGCGGCGTGGAAGTTGGGAGCCGGCGGTGCCGTTACGGATCTTGCGAGGATACCAATCTGCCGGGCTGCCGGGCTTCGCACTCCTTCTTTGTGCCTCCCTTCTGCTCACCTCGCTCGGTTACGCGCCGGCTGCCTATTCCGCGGGTTTTGGCGCGTATACGGCTGACGTAAAGCCCGCTGACGTCTTCCCCGGCGCTGAGACATTCGGGCCCGCGGAGGGCAAGCCAAAAGCCATCCCCGCGCTCAAGGGCGGTAAGATCGCCGGCTACGTCTTTGAGACGTCCGACATCGGCTACTCAGGCAAGCCGATCCGCATTCTCGCGGGTATCGATGTGGCGGGCGTGTTCACCGGTGCGAAAGTCATCGAGCATCATGAGCCGATCCTCTTGGTCGGGATTGCGCCGGAAGAGCTGTTCGGCTTCGTCGGCCGTTTTGCCGGGCGCAACATCGTCGAGATGTCCAAGGAGAGCGCCTCGAAATCGGTCGATGTGATTTCCGGGGCGACCGTGACTGCGGTCGTGATTACCGACGGTGTCATGCGTGGGGCGCTGGCCGTCGCGAAATCGCGGGGGATTGCAGGGTTTCCACCACCGGCGGCCGGGGCGTCTGCCGGGCAATCCCCTGCTGCCCGGAGCGTGCTCGCGGAAATACCCTATACTCCCGCCGACTGGGCCCAATTGATCGGGGATGGCTCCGTCCGGCGCCTGCATCTCCTCAACAAGGACGTGGATGCGGAGTTTCTGAAGATCGGCGTGGGGAGCCCCGAGCCTTACGCGCGTGCCGGTGTGCCGGACGCCGACTTCATCGATCTGCATCTCGGGCTTTTCAATATCGAGACGATCGGGCGCTCACTGGTGCCGGAGGTGGACTACAAGCGGCTCGCATCGTGGCTCGAGCCTGGACAGTCCGCTCTGATCATCGCGGCGAGCGGCGATTACAGCTTCCGGGGCTCGGGCTTCGTTCGCGGCGGTATTTTCGATCGCATCCAGCTCGTGCAGGATGACCAGACGATCCTGTTCAAAGACAAGGACTATCGCCGGGTCGACAGCCTCAAGCCACCCAATCCCGAATTCAGCGAGGTTGGGTTGTTCCGGGTGCCTGCCTCGGCCAGGTTCGACCCCACGAAGCCGTTCCGGCTCGAGCTTCTGGTGCAGCGGCCGACAGGCGCCACCAGCAAGGCGTTCACCAGCTTCTCGCTCTCCTATCAGACACCCCAGCGGTTCCTCGCGACCGCCGCGGCTCCAGCGCCGCAACCGGAGCCTGTCGCGTCTGCGCCCGATCCGGGTGCTCACGAAAGCGCGGCGCGGGCCGATGCTCTGTGGCCGAAGATCTGGCGCGCACGTGTGCTGGACGTCGTCATTCTCGCGATCTCACTCGTCATCCTGACAGGCATCTTCTTCTTCCAGGATTGGCTGGTGAAGAAGCCCGTCATGTTCGCGCGCCTGCGGACAGCCTTTCTGCTGTTCAGTGTGCTTTGGATCGGGCTCTACGCAAAGGCGCAGCTTTCCGTCGTCAATGTTCTCACTTTCGCAAATGCGATCGTTACCGAGTTCCGCTGGGACTATTTCCTGCTCGAGCCGTTGATCTTCATCTTGTGGTGCGCGACAGCCGTCTCGCTGATCTTCTGGGGCCGTGGGGCGTACTGCGGATGGCTGTGCCCGTTTGGATCGTTGCAGGAGCTTCTCAATCACGGGGCGCGGCGCCTCGGCATCCGGCAGATCACCGTGCCGTTCTACGTGCACGAGCGTCTGTGGGCGCTGAAGTACATCCTGTTCCTCGGTCTTTTCGGCGTCTCGCTCGGGAACATGGCTTTCGCCGAACAGCTTGCGGAAATCGAGCCGTTCAAGACGGTGGTTCTGCTGCGCTTCATGCGCGAGTGGTGGTTTGTGCTGTTCGCGCTTTCGCTGCTCACGGCGGGCCTCTTCATCGAGCGCTTTTATTGCCGCTATCTCTGCGTTCTCGGCGCGGCGCTCGCCATGCCTGGGCGCGGGCGCATGTTCAACTGGCTGAAGCGGCGCAAGCAGTGCGGCTATGAATGCCAGCTCTGCGCCAAGAACTGCATGGTGCAAGCCATCCATCCGCTGGGCGAGATCAATCCCAACGAGTGCCTCTACTGCATGCACTGCCAGGTCATCTACTCGGATGATCACGCCTGCCCGCCGCTCGTCATGAAGCGCGAAGGCAGAGGCAAGAAAGCGGCGGCCAAGCGCGATGCTGTTCAGGCTGCGCCGGCACAAGTGCCCGCCAAGCCGCCGGCGCCGATCGAGATCACGTACAGCACCAAGGAGAAGAGTCATGTCTAAGTCAGATCAAGAAGGCCTGAGCAGGCGTGACCTGCTGGGTTCCGGAATAACGGCGGCGACGGCCGCGGGCGTTGCCGGTCTCGCAACGGGAGGAACGGCGGTTCTTATCGCGCGGCCTGAAACAGCCCGCGCCGACAACGATAGCGATGCGCATGCAAAGGTCGCCATCGCGCCCGGAAAGCTCGACGAGTATTACGGGTTCTGGTCGGGCGGCCATTCCGGAGAGGTGCGCGTTCTCGGTCTTCCGTCGATGCGCGAGCTGATGCGCATACCGGTTTTCAATCATTGCAGCGCCACGGGCTGGGGCATCACCAACGAAAGCCTCCAGGTTCTCACGGAAGGCCTGACGCCGGAGAGTCGCGAGTATCTCGCTTCGATCGGGCTGAAGACGTACATCAACGGAGATACGCACCATCCGCGTCCCTCCTATACGGACGGCGCCTACGACGGGCGCTACCTCTTCATCAACGACAAGGCCAACTCGCGTGTCGCTCGCATTCGCCTCGACGTGATGAAGTGCGACAAGATCATCCAGGTTCCGAACGCGCATTCGGTCCACGGTCTGCGCCTGCAACGCTACCCGAGGACCGGCTACGTGTTCTGTAACGGCGAGAACCGCGCGCCGATCCCGAATGTTGGAAAGCTTCTCGACGAGCCGAAGAAGTGGAGCTCGGTGTTCTCGGCCATCGACGGCGATACCATGCAGGTTGCCTGGCAGGTGATCGTGTCCGGCAACCTGGACAACAATGACGCGGACTACAAGGGCCGCTACATCGCGTCCACGAGCTACAACGCGGAGGAAGGCACCACGGTCGCCGAGATGACGGCGAGCGACAAGGATCACATCGTGGTGTTCAACATCCCCGCGATCGAGAAAGCGATCAAGGACGGCAAGTACACCGAGATCAATGGCGTGAAGGTGGTCGATGGACGCAAGACGTCGACACTCGGCGTCACCGTCTATGTGCCCGTGGCCAACAGCCCCCATGGCTGCAACGCCGCGCCGGACGGAAAGCATCTCGTCATCAACGGCAAGCTCTCGCCCACGGTGACGATCTTCGACTGGGACAAGTTCGACGACGTGTTCGCCGGCAAGATCAAGGGCGAGGAGGCCATCGTCGGCAATCTCGAGGTCGGCCTTGGACCGCTCCACACGACTTTCGACGGAAAGGGCAACGCCTACACCTCCCTCTTCCTCGACAGTCAGGTCGTGAAGTGGAATATCGGCGAAGCTATCCGTGCCTACAACGGCGAGAAGGTCAATCCGATCAAGCAGAAGATCGACGTGCACTACCAGGTTGGCCACATCAACGCCACCCACGGCGAGACCAAGGAGGCCGACGGCAAGTGGGCCATCGCGCTCTGCAAGTTCTCGAAGGACCGCTTCCTCAACGTCGGTCCGTTGAAGCCCGAGAACGATCAGCTCATCGACATCTCGGGCGACAAGATGGTGCTGGTGCATGACGGCCCGACCTTCGCCGAGCCGCATGACGCAACCATCGTGCACGCGTCCAAGCTCAATCCGGTCGAGGTGTGGAAGAAGGACGACCCGTTCTTCAAGTTCGCGATGGACTGGGCCAAGAAGGACGGCATCAAGCTCGGTGACGACAACAAGGTGATCCGCGACGGTGACAAGGTGCGCGTCTACATGACGTCTGCGGCGCCTGCGTTCGGCCTCGAGAACTTCCGCGTGAAGAAGGGCGATGAGGTGACGGTGTTCGTCACCAACATCGACGACGTGGTCGATCTCACGCACGGCTTCACCATCGTCGACTACGGCGTCGCCATGGAGATCGGTCCGCAGGCCACGTCCTCGGTCACTTTCAAGGCCAACAAGCCGGGCGTTCATTACTACTACTGCCAGTGGTTCTGCCACGCGCTCCACATGGAGATGTCGGGACAGATGCTGGTCGAGGACACGGGAGTCTAACGCTCGTGCGTCATGAGCTGCGAGCTTTGGCAGGTGTAGTCGCGGGTCTGATGTTCGCGGTGTCTCACCCTGTGCTCGCGGCAGATATTGCGGTGAAGGCCGATGCAGCGGCCTTCACCCAGGCACTCGAGCAGGCGCAGGACGGAGACCGCCTCCTGCTTCAAGCCGGCGTCTATGCGGGCTCCTTCGTCATCGACAAGAAGCTTGCCGTCGAAGGGGTGCCGGGAGCCATCGTCGACGCCGGGGGCAAAGGCACGGCGATCAAGGTCGTCTCTTCGGGCGCGACCGTGCGCGGCCTAACCGTTCGCGGATCCGGAAAGAAGGGTGAGGATTTCGACAGCGGGATCTTCATCAAGAAGGGGGCTGACGACGTCGTCATCGAGAACAACGATGTGGAAGGCAATCTCTTCGGCATCGTTCTCCATGGCTGCAAGGGTGCGCGCGTCCTCAACAACCGCATCGCCAATCGCAGTGATCTCTGGCTCAACGATCGCGGCAACGGCATCCACATTTGGAACACCAGCGGCTCGCTCGTCGCGGACAATCATGTGACGTCCGGGCGCGACGGCATCTACATCGAGATCAGCCACGACAACGTCATTCGCGGCAACCGGTTCGAGGGCCTGCGGTTCGCGGTTCACTACATGTACGCTAACCGCAACGAGGTGAGCGACAATATTTCGATCCGCAACCGGGTCGGCTTCGCGCTGATGTACTCGAACGGCCTCAAGGCACTGCGCAACGTGTCGGTTTCGGATCTGCAACATGGGCTCATGCTGCATACGGTCCACAAGTCCGAGGCGGCGGGGAACCGCATTTTCGGCACCGGCGAGAAGTGCCTGTTCATCTACACCTCCGCGGGCAACGACATTCACGACAATCGCTTCGAGCAATGCGGGGTGGGGGTTCACTTCACCGGCGGCTCCGAGAGTAATGCCTTCTACGGCAACACGTTCCTCCTGAACGAGATGCAGGTGAAGTACACTGGCCTCAAGGTCTACGAATGGTCGAAGAACGGCCGGGGGAACTACTGGAGCGACAATCCGGCCTTCGATCTCGATGGCGACGGGATCGCTGATGCCGCCTATCGGCCCAACACACTCGTCGATTGGGTTCTGTGGAAATATCCGCTCGCCAAGCTTTTGGTTTCGAGCCCCGCGCTCGAGATGCTGCGTTTCGTTCAGGCGCAGCTCCCGACGCTCTATCCAGGCGGTGCGATCGACAGCTATCCGCTCATGACGCCGGGTGCCGGGGTGGCCGCCCTGCCGGCGGACGTCGATCTGTCGCCAGCGCCCCGTGATCCCGCCCAGGCGGGCGCGGATTCGCGGCCCATCATGTGAGGTTCCCATGGCTGTCATCGCGATCGACAATGTGGGCAAGACCTACGGCACACATGCCGTTCTGGACGGTGTGAGCTTCTCCGTTCCGGAAGGGCGGTGTCTTGCTCTTATCGGACACAACGGGGCGGGAAAGACGACGCTGATGAAGCTCATACTGGGGCTCATCACGCCGACATGCGGGAAGATCACCGTGCTCGGCTGCGATCCGGCGCGCGCGGGCAAGGAATTCCGGCACGCGCTCGGGTTTCTGCCGGAGAACGTCGCCTTCCACGACGAGCTGACGGGAACGGACACGCTGACCTTCTATGCGCGGCTCAAGGGGCTCGGATGGCCGGAGGTCAGACCGCTTCTCGATCGCGTCGGATTGCTTCACGCCGCGGAGCGACGAGTGAAAACGTACTCCAAGGGGATGCGTCAGCGGCTCGGGCTGGCGCAAGCGCTGCTCGGGCAGCCCAAGCTCCTTTTGCTCGACGAGCCGACGACCGGCCTCGATCCGGTCTCGCGGCAGGAATTCTTCGGGATCATTCGCGATCTGACGGCCGGGGGAACCTCGGTCATCCTGTCGTCGCACATTCTGACGGAGCTAGAAGCGCAGACGAATTTCGTCGCCATTCTGCGCGAGGGGCAGCTCGCAGCTTTCGGTGATCTCGACGTGCTGCGGGCGGAGGCGAACCTTCCGGTAAGCGTGCGGATCAAAGGGAATGCGCCCGCGATAGCGCAGGGCTTGAACGGGTCCTATCACAAGGTGCTGGGACCTGATCGGGGAAGCATCGAGGTTGATTGTCCGGCGGTGCAAAAAATGGCGCTGTTGCGCACGCTCGCAGAGTTCGGGGACCTTTGCTCGGACATTGAGGTGCGGGTTCCGAGCCTGGACGATCTCTATCTGCACTACAGCGGCCGGCCGTCGGTGACAATCGAGGAGACGGGTTCATGACCAGCATCCTCATTCTGGCGGCGAAAGAGTTCCGGGACGGCTTGCGCAACCGCTGGGTCGCGGCTGCTACACTGCTGCTCGCGGCATTGGCGTTCGCACTGACGTTGCTCGGCTCATCGCCGACGGGTCTCCTCGATGTCAAGCCGCTCGCGACGACGGTGGTCAGCATCTCGAGCCTTACGATTTTTCTGGTTCCTCTGATCGCGCTGATGCTCGGTTATGACGCCATCGTGGGCGAATCTGAGCGGGGGTGCCTGCTCCTCATGCTCACCTATCCGGTGTCGCGGACCGAGATCATCGTTGGAAAATTCCTAGGGCATGGCGCCATTCTCGCGGTGGCTACGGTGGTGGGCTATGGCGCGGCAGGCGCGGCGGCGGCCTGGACCGGCAGCGCGGATGCCGAAAGCTGGCGAGCGTTCGGTGCGCTGCTCGTGAGTTCGGTTCTGCTCGGGCTTTCGTTCCTGGCTCTCTCCTATCTCATCAGCGTCCTGGTGACGGAGCGGAGTACGGCGGCGGGGCTGGCAGTCGGTCTCTGGCTTCTCTTCATCATCGTGTTCGATCTCGCGCTTATGGGTTTCCTGGTTGCGAGCAAAGGCGCGATGGGGCGTGAGGTGTTTCCGAGCCTTCTGCTGCTCAATCCGGCGGATGCCTATCGTCTCTTCAACCTCAGCGCGTTCGAAAATGTTCGCAAGATCTCGGGCATGGCGGGACTGTCGGCCACGGCGCACTTCGCGCCGGCGGTGCTGCTGCTTTCTCTCGTGGCCTGGATCGCGGCGCCGCTGGCGGCGGCCATCGCCATCTTCAGCAGGAGGGAAGCATGAGGCGGGGGCTTACACTCGTTCTCGGACTCGCGCTTTCGCTTGCGGCTTGCGGCGAGGAAAGCGCGAAGATGGCGGCGGTTCCGCGCGAGCCGGGGCCGGATGCGACCGGCTTCTATTGCAGCATGACGCTCAAGGAGCACCAAGGTCCGAAAGGGCAGATCCTTCTCAAGGGCGTCGGTGATCCGTTCTGGTTCTCGTCCGTGCGCGACGCGCTCACCTATGTGAACCACGATCTCGTGAGCGATGCGGACGTGGCCGGGTTTTGGGTGAATGACATGACGGAAGGAAGCTGGGAGACGCCTGCGCCCAAGTCCTGGATCGATGCACGCTCTGCTTGGTTCGTGGTGGGGAGCGGCAAGGAGACGGCCATGGGAGGGCTCGAAGCGGTTCCGTTCAAGGGGCGCGTCGCGGCGGAGAAGTTCGCGAGCGCCGAAGGCGGGCGAGTGGCCGACTACGAGAGCGTTCTCCGCGCGCTGGCGGATGAAGAGATCGAGAAAGGTGGAGGGACCTGATGACATCTACGGGTGGCTCGGCGCGCCTCGATCGCCGGCGCTTCATCGCGATAGCCGCGGCGGCTGGCGGCTCGTTGCTGCTTCCGGGCCTCAGCCGTGCAGGGGGGCTCGAAACGATCACGTGGCGCGGTGTGGTTCTCGGTGCGGAAGCCTCGCTCACGCTGCAGCATTCGGATGCCGCGGAGGCCCATGGGGCAATCGAGGCATGCTTGGTGGAAGCGGCGCGGCTGGAGCGCATTTTCAGTCTCTTCGATCCCGAGAGCTCCATCGCGCGGCTGAACGCGACCGGAGTGCTCGAGGACGCGCCGGCCGATTTTCGTGTGCTGTTGAGCGATGCACTCGATTTGGCCCACCGTTCCGATGGGGCATTCGATCCGACCATCCAGCCGCTTTGGGCGCTTTATGCGCGCCATTTCAACCAGCAAGGGGCGGCGCGGTCCGGGCCTGCGAGGGCGGATATCGAGGCCGCATTGTCGCTCGTGGGCTGGCGGAACGTTTTCATGGAAGGCGGGCGCGTTCGCTTGCTCAAGTCCGGCATGGCCGTGACGCTCAATGGTATCGCGCAGGGTTACATCACGGACAAGGTGGGCGATCTGCTGAGGGCTCGCGGTTTCTCTCATGTGCTCGTAAACATGGGCGAGCAGCTGGCGTTGGGGCCTAAGGGAGGTGGGGAGGCCTGGACGATCGGGATCTCGGATCCGCGCAGTCCCGATCGCGTCATTGAGAAACTGCCTGTGATGGGCGGCGCGGTGGCGACGTCCGGCGGCTACGGTTGCCGGTTCGATCCAGACGGGCGGTTCACGCACATGCTCGATCCGGCGACCGGCGCTCCGGCGCGCCAATGGGCGAGCATGACTGTCGTCGCGGAGCGGGCGGCCATTGCGGATGGCTTGTCGACTGCGCTTTCCATCGTTCCGGACCCCGCCCGCCTGCTGCGTGATGGAGCCCGTGCCTATGGCGTGCCGAAGGGAGAGAGCGTGGGCTTCTGGCTCTGATCCTTTTCCGCGGACGGTTCAAAATAAAAGACCCCGTGAGGCTACGCTCTCTCACGGGGTCTTTTAATTGCTTTCGCGCAGCGCGCCGGCGGCCGGGCGGTCTCAGAAGTTGATGAGAGCGCCGAGGCTGATGAGATCCGCGTCGTCGAGATTGGTCGCGGCGGGCGAGAGAGCAGCTCCGCTCATATCCGCCTCATAGTGTTGGTACTTGAGGTAGACGGTCATCGCGGCCGCGTCGATCTCCTGAGCGATGCCACCGCCGAAACGGTCCATCGTGCTGGAGGTTGCGCCAAGAGCGAGGGCGGCGGGGCCGAGCTGGTCGATGTACTGGGCGTAGTCGCCGTAGATGACGGTTGCGCCGAGCGGGAGCCAGGCTTTGCGGATTCCGCTCTTTACGTACCAGTGCTCGCCATTCTTGGCGCGCCGGCCGTTCAGCAGCAGCGTGTCGTTGTTGTCCTCATATCCGTAGGCGGCATGCACGAACAAACCGGTTGCGAGGTGCTGGGCGTAGCCGCCGACCTGGAAGAACTGCGAATCCTTGTCCCGTGCGACGGCCGCGCCCGTGGTGGTCTCGTCGTGCATTTCTGAGTAGCCGACGCCGAAGGCGAGCTTGAAGCCAGAGACCTCTCCCGCGTAGCGGCCCGCGATCTCCCAGAAGTCGTCCTCGCCCCACGATGCGGAGAAGGAGAAACCGCCGATCGTCGGCGTGTCGTAGCGCACGCCGTTCATCACGATGCCGTTGCAGTCGCCGCCCAAGGGAAGCGCTTGCGAATAGCAGAAGGCAAGCTGGCCCCACGTCAAAGACGTAGGGTTGAGATCGCCGCCTGAGCGGATGATGAGCTGCGGAAAGCCGGCGAGGAACGTGTAGTTGTCGATGATCTGTGTTCCGGATGCGTCTGTGAACATGGCCGCGCTCTTGGCGGCGTGTGCCATGCGTCCGATGCTGACCTTTCCGAGATCCTTGTTCTGCAGATACCAGAATGCCATCTGCGCGTTTGGCGGATCGTTCTTGGTGGCGTTGAACTGATTGATGGCGTTGGCGCCGCCAGAGAACGCGTTTCCGGTGAGGTCCTGGATCCGTAACAGGTAGCCAGCCGTCCAGCCCGGGACGATGGTCGCCTGGCCGTTGAACTTGACGTGCGAGGTCTGCGTGGGGCCGAGGCCGTGAATGTAGGTGTTGGATTCGCCGCCATCGTCCCAATGAGTAATTTCCTGGGCGATATAGCCGGAGATCGTGAGCGAGACCTTGCGCGTTCCCTTTCGGGCGGTGGTGGCCTCTAGCTCGGCGATACGCTCCTCCAGATCGGCGCAACACGAGCCGCCCAGGTCGGCGGCAACGGCCTGCGAGCCGAAGGCTGCCGACAGCCCGATTGCTGCGGCAACTGCTTTCATTTGCCAAGACATTCCCATCCCCCCAGATGGAATGCGCCCGGCGCTGCCGAACGCATTTCGAATCATATCCCTAAATATCTACCAGATCGGCGCTGTACTGACGTATCGGAGATCAAGAAAAGGCATATGCATATCGAAAAACAACAGGCGTTTTCTGATTTGGCTCAGAATGTTCAAGGCCTGCGCATCATGCTGCCGCGATGAGCAGCGAGACGTTCTGCCCTCCGAATCCGAACGAGTTGGACAGGACGGTACGGACGTTCGCCGCGCGCCCCTGGTTTCCGACGGCATCGACCGGGATTTCCGGATCGGGCGGCGCGTAGTTGATGGTGGGCGGCAAAAAGCCGTTCTGGATGGTGAGTAGCGAGACGACGGCCTCGATGGCGCCCGATGCGGAGAGCGTGTGGCCGATCATGGACTTGTTCGAGCTGACCGGCGTTGAAGCAAGGTGGTCTCCGAGCACGGCTTTGAGCGACAGATATTCCATCTTGTCGTTCTCAGGCGTGCTGGTGCCGTGGGCGTTGACGTAGTCGATTTCCTCCGGTGCCGCGCCCGCGTCCAGAAGGGCGTTGCGGATCGCGCCGATGATGGCCGTGCCGTCCGGCTTGGAGCGGGTGCGGTGGTAGTCGTCGGCTTTTTCGCCGCATCCGCGCACGACGCCCAGGATCTCCGCGCCGCGGGCAACAGCGGATTGATAGGATTCGAGTACAAGGGCGCCCGCGCCCTCGGCCATCACGAAGCCGTCGCGCTCTTTCGAGAAGGGGCGTGAGGCGGCCTCGGGCGCATCGTTGCGGGTCGATAGCGCGGACAGCAGAGAGAACCGGATCAACGCCTCGATCTGAACCGAGCTGTCGGTTCCGATGCACAAAGCCGCGTCCGTATCGCCTCGCCGGATAGCTTCCACGCCGAGCTGGATGGCTGTCGCTCCGGATGCGCAAGCGGTCGATATCGAGACAGGGAGTCCCCGCGTGCCGAGCTCGCCCGAAACACGTTCGGCGACGCTTGCGAACTGACACAGCGACTGCAATTCGCTCCAGTTCCCTGCGCGTGCGGCGGCGAGCAGGCGCTTGTAGCCCCTTTCCGAGCCGGCGGCCTGATCATAGAGCGCGCGGCGTTGCGGCCATTCGATCTCAGCCGGCGGTGTCGCCAGATAGAGCGGTCCTGGAAAGGCCGCTTTCGATCCGATGCGGGCCTGCTCGATCGCCTCGCTGCCTGCGGCAAGTGCCATGGCCGCCGACAAGGCCGCCGCCGAGTAGGGTGCGACTTCCATGAAGTCGACGGTTCCGGCGATGGTGGTCCGCAGTCCTTCTGTGGGAAAGCGGCTGATGGTCCGAATGCCTGATTTCCCCTGCGAGAGAGCCGCCCAGTTGTCGGCTTTCCCCCTGCCGAGCGAGGTGACAAGGCCCATGCCCGTGACCGCGACGAGGGGGCGGCCTTTGCTGTCCTGGTATGCGCTGCTCATGGCAACCTCACGCTACGGCTTCGACAAGGGCCAAGCCCTCGCCGCGCCAGTGTCCGACACCTGTTACGAGCACGCGCTGCGGAGGCGCGGAGAGAGGCTGCTCGATGCTCTCCGGTCCGCCCGGAGGCGGGAGCCGTCCGCTCTTCAATGCGAGGGCGGCGAGTGCGATGCCGGCCGGGAACTGTGCCTCGACACCGTGCCCCAGCAAGCTGCCGTAGGCCCGCACGATTGGGTTCAGGTTCTGGGAGGCGAGCTGGGTGAGGAAGACGCGCTCCTCGCACGTCGCGGGGCGCTTGCCGCTCGCACCGCTGAGGGTTGGCAATTCGCCATCCGGCAGGAGGCCGCGCATGCGCCCGAGAAGGTCTGCGAGCGTTCGCACGATCGCGCCTCTTTCGCGCTGAGCGTGTCCGGTTTCGACCGCAACAAGGCGCCCGTAAGGCTTTGCCTTGCGCGCGTCTGCGTGCGCTTTCGATTCAAGCACTACGAATGCGCCGATGCTGCCGGGAACGAATCCGCCGCCGTCCTCACGGTCCCAAACAGGGCAATGGCTGCCGCGCCACAGGTTATGGCCGATCTCATATCCGAGAAGGAGATCCTCGCGCTCGGCGTTCAGCGCGCCGCCGACGAGAATGAGGCCGGCCTGGCCGGCGGCAATCCGGCGATGGGCGTTTTCCAGCGCCGCGAGCCCCGCCATCTCTTCACCCATGAACGTTCGCGACGAGCCGGTGACGTTGTGGACGATCGAAATGTTTCCCGCGAGCATGTTCGAGAGCTGGGCGAGAAACAGCGTCGGTCTCAACGCGCTCGGAAGGACCTCCTTGGCCAGCAGGGCCGCGTCGTCTCGCGGACCGAGCTTTTCCAGCACCTCGCAATCCACTTTCGTGTCGCGCTCGCCGCTTCCGGCGGCGACCACGAGGTCGGTTCGGTCGAGCAGCTCTGGATTGCGCGCAATGCCGGCATCGGAGAGCGCGAGGCCGGCTGCGTAGACACCGATCCTCTGCCACAGCTCCATCTGGCGCTGATCGCTCTTCTTGGGGATCTCGCGCGAGAAGTCGACCTCGGCAAAGGGGTGCACCGGGTATGGCGCGTAGCGCGCCTCGTCCACAGCCGGGGTCACGGGCGCGCCGGAGAAGAGCCGGGCGAGATGCGCTTCCGCATCCGCGCCGAGGGAGCTCGCAAGGCCAACGCCGGTGATCAGGACCTCGTTGCTGCTCGTCTTTAGGGTCACGTGCAACTCCGCTCGCTACAAGGTGACGAGGATTTTTCCGAATACGTTGCGCTCTTCGAGGCGCGCCAAGCCTTTTTCCAGCTCGTCCAGTCCGATGACGGTATCGATCGTGGGTGTGACGAGGCCTTTGGCCATCTTCTCCATCACGCTCTGCATGTTGCTCATGCGGCATCCGAAGCTGCCGATCAGGCGAAGCTGCTGCTGGAACAGAAGATAAAGGTTGGTGCTGGCGGCGACGCCGGTGGTGGATCCGCACGTGACGAGGCGTCCGCCACGCTTGAGCGACATGATGCTGCCTTCCCAGGTGGCCGGGCCTACGTGCTCGAACACGACGTCCACGCCGCGGCGTCCCGTGATCTTGCGCACGCGCCCTTCGAAGCGCTCCTCGCGGTAGTTGATGACATGGTCGGCCCCGAGCGCGCGTGCCCTCTTGGCTTTCTCCTCGCTTCCAACGGTGGTGATCACTGTGGCGCCGGCGGCCTTTGCAAGCTGGATCGCCGCAGTTCCGATGCCGCTTCCGCCAGCCTGGATGAGAATGGTTTCTCCAGCCTTCAGTTGCGCATTGTCGAACAGCATGTGCTCGACGGTGCCGAAGGTAATGGGCGCACAGGCGGCGGACGTCGCGTCGAGACCACGCGGCGCCTTGACGGCGATGCGGGCCGGAACGTTGACCCGCTCCTGCAGGAATCCGTCGCGGTGGAAGCCATACATGTTGGCCTGGGCTTCGCAGAAGTTGTCGCGCCCCTCGAGGCAGGCCGCGCAGTGTCCGCAGGTCTCGGCGCCATAGAGTGCGACCACGTCGCCGCGGAACAGGGTCTCGACGGCATCGCCGACGGCGATCACCTCGCCCGCCGCTTCGGCTCCGAGAACGATCGGCAACTCACGCTTGGCGAAGGCCATGCCCCGCCAGCTCCACACGTCGATGTGATTGAGCGCCACGGCGCGAATGCGCACCGTCACCTCGTCCGGGGCCGGTGGTGGCGGCACGTCGTGGGTGCTGAGCACCACATGCCGCTGCCCCCTAAGCTCTGCTGCCCGTATTGTCGTGCTGCGCATCCGCACACCTTCGCTGCCGTACATGATGGTCATCGTCTTTCGTGAGATGGTTGGGGGTTGCCCTTGCGTTCCGTCATGCCGGCTCTCCGGAGAACACGACGCACACGTTCTGTCCGCCGAAGCCGAACGAGTTCGACAGAACCGTTCTGACGCGGGCTTGCCGGCTTTGCTCCGGAACCACATCGAGCGGCAGATCGGGATCGGGGTCGTAGTTGAGCGTGGGAGGTAGAACGCCTCTCTCGAGCGTGAGGATGGAGAACACCGCTTCCACCGAGCCCGCCGCGATCAGCGTGTGCCCGACCATGGATTTGTTGGAGCTGATCGGCGTGCGCAGAAGATGATCTCCCAGCACCGCCCTCAGCGAGAGGGTTTCCATCTTGTCGTTCTCGGGTGTGCTGGTGCCGTGAGCGTTGATGTAGTCGATCTCGTGGGGCTCCACGCCGGCGTCGGCGAGCGTTTTGCGAATAGCGCCGATCATGGCGGCGCCGTCCGGCTTCGAGCGGGTACGATGAAATTCATCCGCTTTCTCGCCGCAGCCGCGCACGACGCCGAGGATTTTCGCGCCTCTTGCCTTTGCCGCGTCATAGGATTCGAGGACGAGCGCGCCTGCGCCTTCCGCCATGACGAAGCCGTCGCGTGTTCTCGAGAACGGTTTTGAAGCCTTCGTAGGCTCCGAGTTGGCGGTGGAGAGCGCTGAGAGAAGCGAGAAGCGGATCAATCCTTCGGGATGAACGGTTGCGTCCGTGCCGATGCAGAGGGCTGCGTCCGTCGCGCCGCGCCGGATGGCTTCGAGACCGAGCTGGATGGTGGTGGCGCCGGATGCGCAGGCGGTGCAGACGGAGAGGGGGGCGCCTTCCGTGCCGAATCGCTGCTTCAAATGATCCGCGATGGCTGAAAAGCGGACGTGGCGTGCGAGGCCCCCGAATCTCTCACGGCGCGCGTTGGCGAGCAGACGTTTGTAGCCGGTGAGCGCGTTGTTGGGATGAGCGTCGTAGATCTCGCGCAGGTGCGGCCATTCGAACTCGGACGGCGGCGTGGCCACGATCAGAGGTCCGGGGAAAGAGGCGGTGCGGCCGATCTTCGCCTGCGAGATCGCCTCTTCGGCTGCGGACTCGGCCATTGCGGTTGAGAGGTCGAATGCCGAGTAGGGGGCGACATCGAGATCGTCGACAGTGCCCGCGATGGTGGTCTTGAGGCCTTGCGTAGAGAACCGCCTGATCGGCTTGATACCGGAATGGCCTGCAACGAGCCTGCTCCAGCATGTCTCGGCGCCAACGCCGAGCGATGTCACGAGGCCGAGCCCCGTAACAACCACTACGGGCCGGCCCTTGTGATCGAGAGTTCTGCTGGCCATTCCGTCAGATCCTCACTCCGTCAGGTCTCACCAGGCCGATTGGACCAGTGCCAGGCCTTCGCCGCGCCAATGACCGAAGGCCGTCACCAGGATCCGATCCGGGCGCATGTCTGAGGCGTGCTCGACCTCCGATGTCTCGAACGGCGGATAGAAGGTGTCGTGGGAGACCGCCATGGCTGCGAGCGCCAAGCCGACGACGAAATGGGCTTCGAGCGTATGGCCGAGCACGCTACCCCACGCGCGGATCAGTGGCGTGAAGCCGCGCCGCTCGAGTCCTGCGAGAAAGAGCAGCTCTTCCGATGTCGGGAGCTTCACGCCGCTCGCGCCGGAGAGGACGCCGAGGACGCCCGTTTCGGGTGTGATGCCGAGGCGGCCGAAGAGGCGGGCGCCGGCCGCTGCGGCATCGCCCGCCTGCCGCCGCGAGCTGTCGGATACGACGTTTGCGATACGAGCGTAGGGAAGCGCGCCGCGGCGGCGCGCATGGTTGCTTGCTTCGAGAACCAGAAATGCGCCCACGCTTCCGGGCACCAATCCGCCGCCTTGCTCGCGGCGCTGCCAGACAGAGCGATACGGCCCCTGGTAGAGCGAGCCTGCAACCTCGCAGCCGAGGAGCGCGTCGTCCCGTTCCGCATTGAGCGCGCCGCCGACGAGGAACAGCTCGCCCTGGCCGGATTGAATGCGGCTGACCGCGTCCTCCACGGCCGAGACACCCGCCATTTCCTCACCCTTGAAGGTGCGGGACGAGCCGGTGGCCTTGTGGATGATGGAAATGTTTCCGGCGAGGAGATTGGAGAGCTGGCCCAGGTAAAGCGTCGGCCGAAGTCCGGTGGCAAGCTCCTGGTTGAGGTAGGCGCCGCTCTCTCCCGTGCTGCCGATGGCGGCCAGAATGCGGCTGTCGAGGGCGAGATCCCGCTCTCCGTTTCCAGCCGCGATACAGAGGTCCGTTCGGTCGAGCAGGGCTGGATCTTTGCTGAGGTTGGCGTCTGCCAGCGCGAGACCGGCCGCATAGACGCCAATTCTCTGCCAGCGCTCCATCTGCTTCTGGTCGCTGATCTTTGGAATCTGTTTGGAGAAGTCGATGTCGACGAGCGGATGCACGGTGTAGGGGGCGAAGCGCTGAGGATCGATCACCGGGCGTTGCGGCCCGTTGCTGAGACGATTCCAATGCGCCGCCGCGCCTTCGGCCAGCGAGCTGACGAGGCCAATGCCCGTGATCCAGACGTCGTCTTGCACGTTGGGCATCAGCCGGCTTCCGCGTTTTTCAGGAATCCCAGCCGCTGGCCCTCACGGCGGACGTGCTGCTCCAGGGCCGGCGTGGGGAATGCAATCGTGCGCATGGTGAGCTGGGCGTCGCTCACGCGCGTGCCTTCGCATTCGAGGCTCGTCGTCATGACTGCGTATCCGGACCCGGCGTGAAGGCAGTCCGCCTTCACCTTGAGCACCGATCCCGGCAGCACGAATGATCTGAAGTTCGCGGTCTTTGCGCTTGCGAAGAACGGCATGCGTGCGAAGCCATTCTGAGCCATCAGCAGATAGCCCGCGGCTTGCGCCATGGTCTCGAGAAGCAGAACTCCCGGCATGATGCGATAGCCCGGGAAATGTCCGTCGAAGACGGGGCTTTCGTAGGGAACGCGGGCGATGGCCACGATGGACAAGCGCTCGACGTCGATCGTCTCGACCTCGTCGAGCATCTGGAAATTCTCAAGACGCATTTTGCTGCCGCCTTACTCGGCGAGCGCGGCGCGCAGGGAATCTATTTGCGAGCAGAGATTGCCGACGATGAAGTACTCGTCCCCCTTGTCCTTGCCCTCGTTGACCCGACCCATCCAGTCCTCGACGGGAAGCTTGATCCCGAACGCCTGATCGATTTCGAAGGTGATATCGAGGAAGGCGAGGCTGTCGACCTCAAGGTCTTTCATGACATGACTCTGCGGCGTGATCCGCTCCAGAGGTATGTCGCTGGTCGAGGAGATAATGCCGGCAACGGTTTCATAAGTTGAGGCCATCTGCATGCTCCCAGTCCAGATATGCGCGCGAGTTTACCTATCAATCGCGTGGCGCTGAGAGATCCGTGATGTGAATCTGGCCAGCACGATTTCGTGGCTAGTAGCAGCGGCGTCAGGAAGGCCGCTTAACACAAGTCAAACGTGCTGATGATCGCGTTGGCTATCGCTTCCTGAGACAGAAGAACCGGGGCGAAACCTTAACGATGACGAGTGGATCGGATCGCCTTCTCGAGCTCAGGACCGGACAGACGGAACGCCTTGTCCGCACCATTACTGCTGAGGATGTGGCCGCATTCGCGCGCCTTTCCGGGGATACGAATGCACTGCACCTCGACGACGAGTTCGCGGCAAGGACGGAGTTCGGACAGCGTGTCGTCCATGGCTTTCTGAACGCAAGCCTGCTTTCCACGCTCGTCGGCACGAAGCTTCCGGGGCGTGGGGCGCTCTATGTGTCGCAGAGCATCGAGTTCACGCGGCCGGTGTTCATCGGGGATACGGTCGAGGCGCGCGCGACGGTCGAGAAGATCGATACGGAAACGCGTCTCGTCACACTCGCGACGGCGATTTCGCGGGCCGACAACGATTGTGTGATGCGCGGAACGGCAACGGTGAAGGTGCTTCGCCTCGCGGAGCAGGAGAAGCGGGCCGTAGAGCCGGTTCAAGACGGGGCGCGTCTTCTCGATGGGCGTGTCGCTCTCGTGACGGGAGCGTCGCGCGGAATCGGGCGCGCGGTGGCGCGGCTGCTTGCGCAACATGGCGCGCGTGTGTGGATCAACTATCACAAGAGCCAGACGGCTGCCGAAGGGCTCGCGCGGGAGATCTCTGAAGCAGGTGGATGGTGCCGTCCGGTTCAAGCTGACGTGAGCCGAGGCGACGACGTGACGCGGATGCTGGACGCAATCCGCGCCGAGGGTGCGCTCGATATTCTGGTCAACAACGCGGGTCCGAAAATTCAGTCAGCGCCGTTCTCGCGCCTCGAATGGGCGGCCGTGGCGAAGGCCTACGACGATATCGTGGGCAGCACCTTCCGCGTCACTCAGGCCGCGTTGCCAGCGTTGAAGGCGCGCCGCGGGGTCGTCATAAACATTCTGTCCTCGGCGGCGCTCGGGCGTACCGCGCACAACTGGATGCCCTACGTGGGCGCCAAGGCGGCCTTGCACGCGATGAGCAAGAACCTGGCGCAGGAGCTGGGGCCGGATGGCGTGAGGGTCAATCTCGTCTCGCCGTCGATGGTGGATACCGATCTCGTGGCGAACGTTCCGGAGCGGATGCGGGAGATGACCATCTCGCGGACGCCGCTGCGCCGGCTTGCGACGCCGGAGGATGTTGCCGGCGCCGTTCTGATGCTCGCTTCACCCTATGCTGCTTTCATCACCGGAGAGAACCTGCTCGTGACGGGCGGGGAGCACATGCTCTGAGGAGAGAAGGGAATGTCATCGGTGTCTCTGGAGCGCGGAAATCCCCGTAAAAATCCACCGGTCAAAGGCCCGGGCGTGCGGCTTGCGCCGGACAAGAAGATCGATGAGATCATCGAGGCGGCTATCGACGCCGCGCCGGAATGCGTGCGCCAGCGCGTCATTCTGCCGTCCATCGATTGGTCGCTCGTCAGCCCGCACAATGTCGGCCTGCTTCTCGGATCTCTGGCGCAGGCCCGCATGGCAGTTCCTGGCTGGCTGGCCAAGAGCCTGCTGGTCGCCGGGCACACTATCAGCGAAGATCTCGCGCGGTCGCTTCGCGGCGCACACGCGGTGCTCAATCGGCTAAACTGCGCGAGCGGCGAGCTTCATGAGCGGGATGCGATTTCTGCGGCGCTCGGCACGCTCGCGCTCGATGCCGACATAGATCCCGAGCTTGTCGTCGCGATCATCCGGAGGCTCGTTGCGCTGAGCTGGGACAGCGAAGCGCTTCACCTCGCGCTTTCGCAACTTCATCGCGTGCCCAACGCGCTGAAGCCCGCGGCAGAGCTGTTCGGCAAGCATGTTGCTCGTCTGCCTGCCGCGCGGATGCGCGTGTCTGGCTTTTCGACCATTCATTCGTTCGCTGAGATGCTGACGCCCGCTTTTGCCGCGCAAGGATGGCGTGCGGACGTCAGAGAGGGTGATTTTGGAAGCGCATTGACCGATCTTATCGCGCCGCCCGAAGGTGTCGACGCACTCGTTCTTCTTCTCGATCTCGACGGCATCCTTCAGCGCAACTGGCGGCAGCCGGCAGGTGAGCTTCTGGCGGTGCTCACCGAGCGTGCGGATATGCTTGGCAGCGCGCTCGACGTGTTCTCGTCACGCGCGGGCGTTCCGCTGCTGATCAGTACAATTCCCGTGCCGCCAGCACCGGGGATCGGTTTTCTCGACCGTCATCATGCGGCCGGTGTGCGGAACGCAGTCGATACCATCAACAGGCGGATACTCGACGCGGCTGCGGCATCGAGCCGGATCGTTGTGATCGACGCAGACCACGCTCTCTCGACGCTTCCCGCACGCGATCAGGTCGATCCCAAGCTCTGGTATTACGGCCGCCTTCCCTATTCGTCGGAGGCGACGCGGCTTCTGGCCTTTGCGTTCGCGGATGCCTGGAAGCTTCTCAAGCGCGGCCCCGCGAAGGTGGTGGCTGTCGATTTCGACAACACGCTGTGGGGCGGTGTATACGGAGACGACGGTCTCGAGCGGCTTGCCTGTGGAGACGATTTTCCGGGCAATGCCTTCCTCGGCCTTCAGCAGGAGTGTCTGAGGCTCAAGGGGCAGGGGCTCCTGCTCGTCGGCCTCAGCAAGAACAATCCTGATGCGATGTCCGTGTTCGGGCGGCATCTCGGCATGGCGCTCAAGGCGGAAGATTTCGCCTCCGTGGCCGTCAACTGGGAGCCGAAGCCGGACAACATCCGCAAAATTGCGCGCGAGCTCAATCTCGGGCTCGACAGTTTCCTTTTTCTCGACGACAGCCCGCACGAGCGCGAGGCCATGCGGCGGCTCTGTCCGGAGGTTCTCGTTCCGGAAATGCCGCTGGATCCGGCTGAGCGGCCGCTGTGGCTACGCCGGCTCGTGGCCACCTGGCCGGTGCGCCTCACCGCGGAAGATGAGGCGCGAGCGGATCTCTACGAGGTGGGGCGCAAAGCCGAAGCGGCAAAGGCCGAGGCGTCTAGCCTCGAGGATTATCTCAGAGGATTGGAGCAACGGCTCGTTCTGAGTTTCGTCGGGCGGGACACCTTGGTGCGGGTCGCTCAGATGCACCAGAGAACCAATCAGTTCAATCTCACGACGAGACGCCTCACGGAATCGGATATCGCCGGGATTGCAGGAGACGAGGGCCGCGGGATCGTGGTGCTCGGAAAGGTCTCCGACAGGTTCGGAGACCACGGCATCGTCATCGTCGCGACCGTCATCATTCACGAACGCGAAGCCGTCATTCACACGCTGTTGATGAGCTGCCGCGTGATCGGCCGTGAGGTCGAGCGCGCCTTTCTCGGGGAGTTGCTGCGGGAGCTGCGCCAGCGCGGCGTCACCCAGGTGCGCGGCGACTACATCCCGACCGCCAAGAACGCAATGGTGCGGGATTTTTACGAGAATGCCGGCTTCACGGCGTCGCGCTCCGACGACGAGGGCGCTACCGCTTGGAGCCTTACGATCGGCAAGAAGAAATTGCCGGCATCGAAATTCGTGACCGTGAGCTGGGAGACCTGAATGGATACGTGCCCGATCAGAGAAGAGCTGTCGTATCCGGAGATCGCATCGATCTTTTCGGACGTTTTTCAGTATGCGGGGCCGGTGGCGCGAGAGACCTCGCCGGACGATGTGGAGCGTTGGGATTCGCTGCAGCACATCGCGCTGATCCGCGCGCTCGAAACCACGTTCTCAATTCGTCTTTCCATGGATGAGATGATGGAGATCCGCAGTGCGGGCGACATCGAGAATATTCTTCAGCGGCATGGCGTGTGAGCGCGCGCCGGCTGCTTTCTCGCATCCGCTTTCACGGATTTTTGATGCAAAGGCGGCGCTGTAAATTGCTGCGTTTTCCGCTGACCCACGTCGCTGTGGCAATAAGACCTGACTGTATTTGTCCTGAATCAACTGCGAATCCCCTGTGATCGCGCATGAGGGAGTATCAGGACAATCAGAAGGCCGGGCTCGCCGAATATGGACGCAGCCGATTGGGACATCATCAAGTCCACCCCGCTTTTCGGTGCGATGGCATCGCAGACGGCGCAGGCGCTTGTGGGAAATACCACTCCCCGCTGCCACGAGAAGGGGATCACGCTTTTCCTTCAGGGCGAGCCGGCGTCCGCCTTTTTCATCGTGCTCGACGGCTGGGTTAAGATCTACCGGACAACACCCGATGGTCTCGAGGTGGTTCTTCACGTCTTCAAGCGTGGAGAGACGCTTGCCGAGGCCGCGATCTTTCTCGGCGGGCGCTATCCGGCAAGCGCGGAGACGGTTTCCGCCGCACGTATTCTGAGGGTGGACGGGGCTGCCTTCCGCTCGCGCATTGAGGAGCGCCCGGCGCTGGCTATGGCCATGCTCGCGTCCGCCTCCTATCAGCTCAAATCTCTGGTCGAGCAGATCGAGCAGATCAAGGTCAGATCTGCGCCGCAGCGGATCGCGGACTTTCTGGTGCGGATGACGCAGGTTCGCAAGGGTCCCGCCGTGATCGAGCTTCCGTTCGAGAAGGGTCTGCTTGCGAACCGCCTCGGCATGAAGCCCGAGAGCTTCTCGCGTGCGCTCGCGCAGTTGCGCTCATATGGCGTCACCGTCGAGCGCGGTACGGTGTGCATCGCCGACGTCGCGGGCCTTCTCGGATTCGTCGAGTACGCGGACGAAGACGACGCCTAGGATTTCCATCCTTCCTTAACTGTCGCCACCATCACAAGCGCGTGAGTCTCCGCGTTCGCGGGGCTTCGGCCTGTTCGGGTTTAACGAAAGTCAAAATATCGCAGGCGCCTCGCGCGGATAGTGCGCGCGGGGCTGAAACGGCCCCTCTCGTTACGATAACAAGGAGGAAAGCCGATGAAGTATATCGATCCCGCCGTGTTCGGTGGAAACGTCACCACGACGTGGGTTGCGCCTGCTTACTGCGACGTGCGCCTCGGCTTCGAGGTCACCGCCTACGTCTACGTTCGCTGACGGGGAGCAGGGACTGGCGTGGTCCCTGTGAAGGTGGAGAGGAGCACATGGACGTCGAAAGGCGGCTCAGACCCGAGGACGTGGTCGAGCTAAATCCCAACTATCACTTCCGATGGGAAGAGCCGCAGCAAGCGCATGTGCTCCTCTACCCCGAGGGCATCGTGAAGCTCAACACAACGGCGGCTGCGATCCTCGAGGCCTGTACCGGAGCCCCGTCCATCGCGGCGGGAACGGCGGAGCTCGCTCGCCGCTATCAGAAGCGCAATCTCAGCGCAGAAGTCTTGAAGTTCTTGGAGGTGGCTCATGCCAAAGGCTGGATCCGGCTTAAGTCTTGACGGCCTCGGCATGCCCCTTTGGCTCGTCCTCGAGCTTACGTACAAATGTCCGCTCAAATGTCCGTGGTGCAGCAATCCGGTCGATTTCGACCAGTACCGCAAGGAGCTGACCACTGAGGAGTGGAAGGACGTTCTGCGTGAGGGGCGGAAGATGGGCGCCTTGCAGCTCGGGTTCACCGGCGGCGAGCCCATGCTGCGGCGTGATCTCGAGGAGCTGGTCGAGGAGGCGGACCGGCTCGGCTATTACACCAACCTGATCACCTCGGGCGTGGGGCTTTCCATCGAACGGCTAAAGGCTCTCAAGAAGGCCGGCCTCAAGCAGATCCAGCTCAGCATCCAGGCGACCGACCGGGAGCTCAGCGAGAAGCTCGTCGGGCTCGACGTGTTCGAGCACAAGATCGAGATCGCCCGCACGATCAAAGCCGAGGGGTTCCCCATGGTGATGAACGTGCCGGTGAGCCGCTACAACATCGAGCAGACGGAAGCATTCATCGAGCTCGCGGCCGATCTCGGTGTGGAGTATCTCGAGTTTGCGAACCTGCAATACTACAATTGGGCGCTGCTCAACCGTGCGGAGCTGCTGCCCACGCGCGAGCAGCTTGCCCGCTCCGAAGCTCAGGTGAATGCGGCGCGAGAGCGTCTCGGCAAGAAGCTCACGATCTATTTCGTGGTGCCGGACTATCACGACAAGCGCCCCAAAGCGTGCATGAACGGCTGGGGCTCCATCCATCTCACGATCGCGCCGGATGGCACGGCGCTGCCCTGCCAGGAAGCCCGCCTCATCAAGGGCATCAAGTTCCCGAACGTGCGCGAGCACGGGCTGGATTGGATCTGGCGGGATTCGCCGGGCTTCAACCAGTTTCGCGGTGACGGGTGGATGAAGGAGCCGTGCCGGAGCTGCAGCGAGCGCGAGAAGGATTTCGGCGGCTGCCGGTGCCAGGCATTCCTGCTTACGGGAGATGCATCCAATACGGATCCCGTCTGCGCGAAGTCGCCGGACCGTCACATCATCGACGCTTTGCTCAGCACGGCCGAGGAGCGCGGCCCGGCCAGCAAGAAGCCTCTGATCATGCGGGCCAGGGGGCTTCTGAAGCGCAAGGTGTTCGCGGACCGTTGAGGCGGAGACGCGCGCCCTCGGGGCGGGTGGTCAATCGGAAAAAAGAATGGAACTTGGGTCGATCGATCTCGCAGCCCGCTTGCTGCATGTGGCGGGCGTCATCATCTGGATTGGGCACAACTGGGTGAACGTGGTGAACAACCCGGTGTTCCGGCGCGTGCTTCCGGCAGATCCGCCGGAGGCGGTGCGCGCGGTATTCATCGGTGCTTCGAAGCGCGAGCACGGCATCTTCCGCCATGCCTCCCTCGTGGTGCTGGCGACTGGTCTTTACATGCTGTGGCGGCGCGGCGATCTCGTGGATGCGCTGACGCTCTCCGGGCCTTCGGCGGTGATCGGCCTCGGGGCCTGGATCGGGTTCGCCATGGTCTTGAACCTCTGGTTCGTTCTCTGGCCGCACCAGAAGAAGGTTCTGGGCTTCATTCCGGCACCGACCGAGGAGCGCCTTCGGTGCGCGCGCATCACGTTCCTGTCGTCGCGCACCAACACGGTGCTGTCGTCGGTCACGCTGCTTCTGATGCTCGCCGGGGCGCATGGCGGGCTATCCTTCGGTTGAGGGGGAAGGGGCGTGACGGTCTACAGCTTCGCCTCCAGTCACGCTCCGTTGCCTCAAGACGTTCTGGCGGCGCTCAGTGATGACGTTGCCGAGTGGAAGCACAGCGGCTTCTCCGCGCTCGAGCTGCCGTTCACGGGCAAGGACTTCGCCGACATCCTGGCGCTCACCGAGCACGAATTGAGGGCTCTTCTCAATCTTCCGGAGGCGTACAGGGTTCTGTTTCTGCAAGGGGGGGCTTCGGCACAGTTCGCGCTTCTGCCGATGAACCTGCTCGGGAGCGCGTCTCACTGCGATTACGTGCAGACGGGGCACTGGTCGAAGCGTGCCATCAAGGAAGCAGCGGCCTGGTGCGATGTGCGCGTGGCGGCGGTCGGAAGCGTGGGAGAGCTGCCGGTGCCCTGCTCCTGGGATACCTCTCCGGATGCTGCCTATTGCCACTACACCAGCAACGAGACCGCCGAAGGGCTCCAGTTCCAGTGCTATCCCGAGATCTCGGATGTGCCGCTGGTCGCGGACATGACGGCGGACTTTCTGACCCGGCCGATCCCCGTCGAGCGGTTCGGTCTCATCTATGCGAGCGCGCAGAAGAACCTTGGCGCGGCCGGCCTCACGATCGTGATCGTGAGGGAGGATCTGCTGGGACGTGGCCGCTCTGGCATTCCCGCGCCTTTCAGCTACGCGCGGCAGGCGGAAGCCAAATCCAAGGTCAACACGCCGCCGACGTTCTCCGTGCTGGTGGCTTGCCGGATGCTTGGGTGGCTGCGCGGGTGCGGCGGGCTAGATGCCATGGCGGAGCGGAACGGACAGAAGAGCGCCAAGCTCTACGCCGCGCTCGATGGAGACTTCTACCGGTGCGTGGCGTCGCCGGGTTCCCGGTCGCCGATCAGCGTGTGTTTTCGCCTGCCTGATTCCGCGCTCGACGTGCTGTTCGTCGAGGAGGCGCGTGCGCGCGGGCTTTTTCATCTTCAGGGGCATCCGCAAGTCGGGGGGATTCGGGCCTCCCTCTACAACGCCGTGCCGGAGTGCGCGGTGGATGCGCTGGTGAGCTTCATGTCCGATTTCAAACGCCGGAGAGGGTGATGACGCAAGGTGTGCGGGAGAGAAGTCCGTTTCGCTACGGGGAGCGGACTGCGGGAACAAGCCCCATTCGGCCGCTCGGGCAACGAGGCGTCACCGCGCTGGGGCTCGCTTTCCCCAATCCGCTCGGCCTGGCTGCGGGCTTCGATCGCACAGGCGAGCTGATCTCCTCCTTGCGACCGCATGGGTTCGGGCATGTGGAGATCGGGACGATCACGCCTGCGACAGGATTTTCGGGTGCTTTGAAGCGCACGTCCTCGTTGATGCGCGTCGGTGTCAACATCGGCAGCGCGCGCCCTGGATTGGACGATCGGGTCATCGAAGATTACGTGGCGATGCTGAAGCAGGTTTCACGGTTCAGCGACTACGTCGTCGCGAACCTGACCGCGCCGACGCTGCGCCGGGATGGCAACACCGCGGGCGTCGACAAGCTGGTGAAGCGCTTGAGCATCGCGCGCGACGTGCTCTCCGCAGTGGAGGGGCATCGCGTTCCGCTGCTTCTCAAGATTGAGGCTGGGGTCCGTGACACGCGTTTTCCGGCCGCGGTGATGGCGGCGCGTGTGGGTGGCATCGATGGCGTGGTGCTGGTGTCGGATTGCGTCGAGCGGATTGGTGCGATCTCGTCTTATCTCGATGGGATTTCGGTCATATCAGTGGGCGGTGTCCGGACGACGGAGGACGTGGTGGCGCGGCTTGCGGCAGGCGCGTCGCTCGTTCAGGTTCATGGCGCGTTCGCGAACAGCGGCGCGGCGCGCGTCCGGCGCATTTTGAAGGAGCTCAGGGCCCACGGATGAGGCAAGGGGGGCGGCGCGGCGTCTTGCCCTTACTCCTCTACGAAGAGCGGGCTGACCGCCGATCCTCCGGCCAGGTAGTCGGCGACGAGCTCCGCAAGGGCGGGCGCAAGAAGAAAGCCGTGCCGGTAGAGGCCGTTCACCAGAACGTGCCGGCCGCGCAGGACGATCCTCGGCACGTTGTCGGGGAAGGCCGGCCTGACGCCCGCATTGATGGCGAGAATGCGCGAGCCTCCGAACGCCGGGTGAAGCGCATAGGCGGCTGCCAGAAGATCGACGGCGGAATGGAGCGTGACGGGGCCATCGTCCTCGCTTTCGATCACGGTCGCGCCGATCATGTAGGTGCCTCTGTCCCACGGCACGACGTAGAGGGGAAAGCGCGGATGCAAGAGCCGCACCGGCCGCTTCAGCGCGATATCCTGCGTCTGGACGACGATCCGTTCGCCTTTCACGCCCCGCAGGGACGTGACGTCATCCCTCGCACTCATGCCCCTGCAGTCGATCACGTAGTCGGCTTCTCCAAGGGACCACGTGTGATCGAAGGTGATCTTGCCGCCGAGGCGGCGTATTGCATTCAGCAGAAAGGCGGCGGCGGACGCGGGCTCGACGTGCGCTTCCTCGGCGTAGAACAGTCCTTCGCGGAACCGGCCTTGCAGATCGGGCTCGAGCTTGGCGAGGTCGCTCGAGTTGACGGCCCGGTAGCCTTCGGTGAGGCGGGAGAACCTGATCAGCTCGTTTCGATCCTCGGGATGGGCGACGACGAGCGTGCCGTTGCTGACGATCCCGGAAAACGTCGAGCGCCAGATGTCGAGGGAACGCAGCCCCAGATCCTGGACGATGGGAGGAGCGGCTTCCCGCTCGCAAAAGGGGGCGAGCATGGCGCCCGCAAAGGAGCTGGCGGCATCGATCAGCGGGTTCTTGGCCTTGTCGACGAGATGAACGGCATATCCGCGGTAAGCGAGCGTGTAGGCCTGCCACAGCCCCGTGATTCCCGCGCCGACGATGGTGATGACGGAGGGCTTCATGTCAGATCCCAGGTTCACTCGAGAACATAGAGCGCGCCGTTTGTTCCGTGCACGAAGCCGTTGGAGAAGGCGGCGTCGGAGCAGATGGTGCGCATCGCCCGCATGGCGTGCGAAGGTTCGCGAATGCCGTCGAGCACGTCGCGGAAAATCTGCGAGACGGCGACCATATCGCAGGTATGGGGGGAGAGACGCAGGGCTGAGACGCCGAGGCTCTCGAGCTGGCGCGCCTCGAAGATCAGATTGCAGTAGGAGTAGGACAGCGTCTGCACGCCGTTGACGGCAAGGAATCTCTCTCCGTCGAGCGTTTCGACATCGAGGCCGTCCAGGTCCTGCTCGCAGACGAACTGGCAGGAGTCTTTGGTTCTTCCGTGCAGGCGGGCGTGATAGCAGCGCGCGGAGATTGCGAGGGGAATGCGCCCGAACGCCCAGACTTCAATGACCGCGTTCCGGGCGGCCGCGACGATGGCGGAGATGGATTTGAGCGGCAACTCCGGCGGCAGAGCGATGCGCGCCGCTCCGCCTGCGATGAGAAAGGCGGCGGCTGCCTCGTTGTAGACGTTGATCAACGGCCCGATCGCGTGTGGCCGTTTCGCGAGCGCGGGGATCGTCGAGATATCGTTGACCTCGATCATCTGCGAGGCTTCGCGCGCCAGCGAGCCGCAATATTTAAGCTCGCGGTCAAGCGTCGGAAGCGCCAGGGTGCTCAGGATCACCGTCTTTCCGGCGCGCTCCAGCCGCTCGATGGTTTCGGGGATCACGTCGGCGTAGAAGGGCTGGCGCTTGGAGCAGACGACCTCGCCGATGCAGACGGTGTCGACAGGTGCCTCGTCGGCGATGCGCGCGTAGAAATCCCGCCAGTCTGCGGCCGGCCAATTGTAGAGAAGGGGGCCTAGCGTGAGTGTCGTGCGAGACATGCGCGAGCGTCCTCTTTCTGGTTATCGCCAGGTCTTCACGTAGGCGCCACCGGTCACGCTTTGTCCTTCCGTGATCGGGGCGAGCGAGCTGATCGGTACGCTTCTCTTGTCTGCCAGGGCATCGAGCGCTTCGCGGAAAGCGTGGACGACGGCCTTGATGTAGGCGCGGCTGCGTTGGCGCCCTTCGATCTTGATGGCGGTTACGCCCGCATCCTGAAGCGCAGGCAAAAGCTGCCGCACATCGAGGCTCACCGGCTCCTCGAAGATGTGTCCTTCGCCGACGCCGGTCTTGAAGCGGCCTTTGCAGAGCGTGGGGTAGCCTACGGGCTGGTCCGCAGACGAGCGGTTGATAGTGAAGTCTCCCAGGCGTGCGACCATGACGCCGTCTTCCTGACGATAGCTCACGTGGCTCGCGGGGGAGCATACCCCGTTCATGTTCGGGGATTGCCCGGTGGCATACGAGGAGAGCGAGCAGCGTCCTTCGGTCATGACGCAGAGCCCGCCGAACGCGAACGTCTCCGTCTCGCAGGACGCGTTGCGCGTCACCGCCGCGATTTCGGGAACGCTGAGAACGCGCGGCAGAACCACGCGTTTCACGCCGAAGGCTTCGACGTAGAAGTTGATGGAATCCGAGCTCGCGGCTGCGGCCTGCACGGAGACGTGCAGGCGGAGGCCAGGGTGGTTCTTCGCGGCGTAGCTCATGAGGCCCATGTCCGCGAGAATGACCGCGTCGGCGCCGAGGGTTGCCGCATCGTCGATGGCGCTAAGCCAAGGCGTGAGGTCGCCCGCTCGCGCGAAGGTGTTCACGGCGATCAGCACCTTGGCGCCGTGGCTGTGAGCGTATCCGATGGAGGATTTCATTTCCTCGCGGCTGAAGTTCAGGCCCGGAAAGTTGCGCGCGTTGGTTTCATCGCGGAACCCGCAATAGACCGCATCGGCACCGGCTTCGATGGCAGCTCTCAACGCGGATGGCGTGCCTGCCGGGCATACCAGCTCCAGCGGGCGTCGGGTTTCTGTCTTCACGATGCGTTTCCTCGATGCTCCGCGCCGCCAAGGCCGAGAGTGCGACGGACGACGGCGATGGCACTTCGCCCCACGCGATCGAAGGGCGCGGCATAGGGTTCAAGGAGGGCTGCAATCTCGCGCAGGAGGCCGATGTCCGCATCGTCGATTGCGTTGCGCAGGGCCAGAACCGTTTCGATGTCGCCTTCGATGACGAGATCGCGCGAGAAGAACAGAGCATCACCGTCGTAGACGCCGTCGACGAGGCCGACCAGTGCGATCAGGGGACCGGAGATGCGCGCGTGGGCCGTCTCGCTGTCGAGCGTGCGGGCCAGCCTCAAGGTCAGACTTCCCTCGCGCATATCGAGCAGGATGACGAACGGCAGGTCGTTCGGATCGACAGCTACACAACGCCACTCGCTTCCGTTCAACCTGCCGACCAGCTCGGGGTGACGCGCGACTATTCCTTTGACGAGACGGCCGAGGGCTATCTCCAGGGGCAACAGAGGCAAGGGGCGCATCGCCCATGCAACGAAACCCGGTAAGCGTAAAACCTGCTGCGGTGCCTGCTCCTGCATGTCGCCTCCCGTGGAGCCTTTTAGAGGAGGCGAGGAGTCGTGACTTAACTCAGATCAAACTTGACGGTGGGAGGCAGTGTTTAGTGCGTGCGACGGAGCCTGGAGTGCCCATTTCTATGCGCGATCTCGCCTGTTTCCGCACTCTGCGCGACTTTCTCGGCTATCTCGACGGAAAGGGCGCGTTGAAGCGCGTCACCGAGCCGGTCTCGCTGGTGCACGACATGACGGAGATACACCGTCGCGTCTTGCAGCAGGGTGGGCCGGCGCTGTTGTTCGAGCGCCCTCTCCTTGCGGATGGCTCTGCTTCGGATGTGCCTGTGCTCGCCAATCTCTTCGGGACGGGCGAGCGTGTGGCCTGGGGGCTCGGCATCGAGCCGTCGCGTGTTCGGGCTTTCGGCAGCTTGTTGAGCGCGTTGCGTGAGCCCGAGCCGGTCGATGGCTATCGCGATGCGCTGGATCGCCTGCCAATGCTCAAGGCAGCCATGAGCATGATGCCCTCCTTCGTGCGACGCGCGCCCGTGCAATCCCGGGTGCAGAAGGGGCAGGATATCGCGCTCGACAGATTTCCGGTGCAGACGTGCTGGCCGGGGGAGCCGGCTCCGCTCATCACCTGGCCTCTCGTGATCACGCGCCCTCCGGGCGATGACTCGCTTTCGCGCTATAACATGGGCGTCTACCGCATGCAGGTACTCGGGCCCGACAGAGCCATCGTGCGATGGCTCGCGCATCGGGGCGGGGCCGCGCATCATCGTTTGTGGAGCGACGAGGGGCGTGAGATGCCGATCGCGGTCGTCGTCGGTGCCGATCCGGCCACCATTCTCTCGGCGGTGCTGCCCTTGCCGGAGACGATTTCCGAGTTGCGGTTCTCTGGCCTTCTGCGCGGAGAAAGGCCCCGGCTCGCGCGGTGCGTGAGCGTTCCTCTCGCGGTGCCTGCGGATGCGGAGATCGTGATCGAGGGCTTTGTCTCCGCGCACGAGACTGCGCCCGAAGGGCCGTTCGGCGATCATACGGGGTATTACAACGCGATCGAGGAGTTTCCCGTTCTCCGCGTCACGGCCATCACGACGCGGGCCGATCCGATCTACCTTTCCACGTTCACCGGGCGGCCGCCGGACGAGCCGTCCGTCATCGGCGAGGTGCTGAACGAGCTCTTCATTCCCATCCTTCGCCGGCAGGTGCCCGAGGTGGTGGATTGCTGGCTGCCGCCCGATGCCTGCTCCTACCGCATGGCGATCGTTTCGATCCGTAAGCGCTACGCCGGGCAGGCCCGCCGGGTGATGATGGCGCTGTGGAGCCTGTTGCCGCAGTTCTCCTACACCAAGGTGATCGTCGTGGTGGACGAGGATATCGACGTGCGCAATTGGCGCGACATTTCCTGGGCAATCTCGACGCGCATGGATGCGTCGCGGGATCTCATGATCACGGAGCGGACGCCGATCGACTATCTGGATTTCGCATCGCCCGTCTCGGGGCTCGGGGGCAAGCTCGGCATCGACGCCACGACCAAGATCGGAGCCGAGACGGATCGGGAGTGGGGGCGCGTGCTCGCCATGGATTCCGCCGTTGCCGCGCGCGTAGACGCCATGTGGAAGCGGTTGGGGCTCGATGTAACCGGCGAGGGAGCCCGCTCATCTATCGGAGGACACTCATGAAGCTTGCACGCGTGGTGCTCGGGGTCAGTGGCGCATCGGGGGCTAAGATCGCAATCCGCATCGGGGAGCTTCTGTCCGCGGTTCCAGATGTCGAGCTGCATCTCGTCGTGTCGGATGCGGCGAAGCGGACGCTTTTGCAGGAAGCGGGGCGCGATGCGCTGGGGCGGCTCGAGCGGATGGCGACGTTGCGCCACAATATTCGGGACATCGGCGCCTCCATTGCCAGCGGCTCCTTCAGCAGCGCGGGCATGGTGGTTGCGCCGTGCTCGATGCGGACGCTGTCCGCGATCGCATCGGGAATTTCCGACAATCTGCTGACGCGTGCGGCGGACGTTCATTTGAAGGAGCGGCGCCGTCTGGTGCTCATTGCGCGGGAGAGCCCCCTGCATCTCGGCCACCTTCGCGCGATGGCTTCCGTTACGGAGTATGGGGGGATCATCCTGCCGCCGGTGCCGGCCTTCTATCATGGCCCGACGACGATAGAGGAGATCATCGACCATATCGCCCGTCGCGCCATCGATCTGCTGGGGCTCGACATGGCGCCTTTGGCCATGCCGTGGACGGGGGGCGAGCAGCCGGCCTATCCGGGCTGACGCCGCTCGCTTCAGGACGGCGGCCTGAAGGCCCGGCATTTCTCGGGGTCAGTCTCCAGGCGCGGCCCGCCGATCAGATCGATGCAATAGGGGATGGCGGGGAACACGGCCATCATGCAGAGCCGGATTGAAGCGGGGCGGCCAGGCAGGTTCACGATCAGCGTCCTGCCGCGGATGCCGGCTGTCTGGCGCGAGAGGATCGCGGTTGGCACCTGCGCCAGGCTCCGCTCGCGCATCAGCTCTCCAAAACCGGGCAATATTTTTTCGCAGACGGTCTCGGTCGCCTCGGGCGTGATGTCACGGGCGGAAGGTCCCGTGCCGCCGGTGGTGAAGATGGCGCCACACTGCTCCCGGTCCGCCAGCTCGATAAGGGCGCTTTCGACGCGTGTGCGCTCGTCCGGAACCAGCCGCATGACGGGTTGCCAAGGCGAGAGGAGGATCTTACGCAGCACCTCGACGATGGCAGGGCCGCCCTTGTCCTCGTAGGTGCCCGCGCTGGCGCGGTCCGACACCGTCACCACTCCTATCTTGGCCGTCATGTGCTCACTCCGCCTTCTCGAAGACCGCGTTCGGAGGCGACTATCATGCAGGAAAGCCGGGCCACTAGACCGGGGTCAATCGTATCTCGTCGTTGGCGTTTCCGGGCGTGCAGCCAGACCTTTATGTGCTCAGAAACAGTATTTCGGAGGGGAGCGGCTGGGTGGCCTGTGGAGGGGGTTCTTTACCTCACGGTAACACTCGCCCCCCTAATGATTAGGGTGGTCTGCCGAGGAGCGCTCAGCGAGCTTTACGTCGCACAGCTTTGGCACGCTTTGTTTTTCGGAGGCCGTAAGACTGGGAGACAACCCTGTTCCTGCCACACTCGTGTAGGAGGAAGAGGGCTCATCCGTCGGGTACTGTAGCGTTAGGGTCGTTTCTTGCTCAGGCCGTTCATCGTCATAAGTGTTTTGTCGGCGGCGACGGGCGCACTCGCGGAGCCCGTGCCTCTTGCAAACGACGCGCTGAAAGAGGCCGTGTCCGGCTCTCTGGTCGAGATCGATACCCCGCTCGGCACGACACTTCCCATCCGTTTCGGAAGCGACGGTCTTGTCGCTGCGGAAGCAGGCGCGCTCGCGCCCATTCTCGGCTCGCGCAAGGATCGCGGTCGCTGGTGGGTGGACGCGGACAAGCTCTGCACCAAATGGTTCCGCTGGTTCGATGCGCAGGTGCGCTGCCTCACGATCACGCAGGAAGGCTCGCGCATCTATTGGCGCAAGATCGATGACGGCGAGACAGGGACGGCAACGCTCGTCGAGCGGGGAACGCCGGAGAAGCCCGTCTCGGCCCCGGCCGTAGTCGCGAATGCAGACCCGGCGCCTGTTGCTACTCCGCCTGTCAAGAAAGTTGAGCAAGCGCGCGAGACCGTTCCCTCGCAGGCGCCTGCCGAGGTGAAACCGGCCGTGGTCGCAAGCGTGACTGCAGCGCCGCCGGAGCGCCGCGTCGAAGCTCCCGCGATGCGAATTGGTGGAGCGGGCTTCCTCGATGCGGACCGTGGTCACGGAGCGACGTCGCCGGCGCCTGTCGCCTCCGGACCGCCTGATGCCTCGGCACCGGCTGTTACCGTCAAAGAGGACTACAAGAGCGCGAGCGCCCCTCCGGCCAAGAAGGCCGCGACGCCGCACGCCAAGCCCGTGAAGAAGCCTGTCGTCGTCGCTCATCTTCCGCCGGCCGGTGATGCTGGCGCCTCCTCCGATCGAGCGGCTCAGACGCGTGCGGCTCCTGACAAGGAGAAAGCCCAGGGGCGCGCAGGCAAGAGCCAGCAAGTGGCGATGACGTCAGTGATCACGCCGTCCCTCTACAAGGTGCGGGGTGTCAGCCGGGGCGACGTTCTCAACGTGCGGCGCGGACCCTCGGAAACCCATGCTTCGATCGCGGGCATTCCCGCCACGGGGCGGCGCGTCGAGATCACCGGGCAGTGCCAGGCAGACTGGTGTCCGATCCGCTACGGCGAGATCAAGGGCTGGGTGAACAGCTTCTATCTCGCCGAGGACGGGACGCGTGTCGGATCATCCAGTCCCCTCTACGGCTCGAACCAGCGCTGACGCCCGCGCCTGCGGTCAGTCCTGCCGCACAGGAGGTCGCCCGTTCCCTCCGTTCAAGTGATATCCGAACAGCAGGATCGCCGTCAGCGGCGCGATCAGGCCGATCGCCATCACCGTGCCGAGGATCAAGGGAAGGTTTTCGTAGGAGCCGCGATCGACGACAAAGATCGTGTTGAGGTACTTCGTCTGCAGGGCGCCGGCGACTAGGGCGAGGTTCATGAGAGAGCCCATCAGAGCGAACCACGTGGCGCGGCGCTTTTCCGGCGCGTAGATGGCGCAGAGCGTGAGCAATGGGATCATGCTCAATTGCAGGAACGGCGATGATGCGGCGGTGTCGATGATGGCGATGGTGCGCGCGCCGAAACCGAACGTCGCTTCCGTCCATTGGCTGATGCCGAGCGTCAGCGCGAGGCTCGGCAGCGTCAGCACCGTCGCGGCGATGGTAAGCCAGAAGAGCACGACGGGAATGGGCCGGCCGGTGATGGCGTCCGAGAACACCCAGGTGCCGAGAAGAGCCAGCAGCGCGCCGATCTGGTTCAGCGTTCCCTGAAATGCCTCGTCGAAGCCGAGCACGTCGATGGTGAACCAGGTGTAGCCCTGTCCGACGAGCGGCGTCGCGCGGAACACGAAGATGATGAGGGCGGCGTAGAAGATCTTCTCCTTGGTTTCGGGATCGAGATCGCTGACGACGCGCCAGAGCATGGCGGACACCACGGCCATCGACACGAGGAACACCACCTCCTGGCTGTAGGGAACGCCGGTGATGGCGAGCACGAAGACGGCGCTACCGAAGGCGATGCCGCCGCCCAGGATGCGCCAGTCTACAGGCCGGGTCTCGGCGGTGTTGATGTCGATCAGGAGCGCGCCCGATATGGAGATCAGCGGAATGACGAGGCCACAGAGGAAGACGGTCTCATAGGAAAAGACGCTCGCCAGGAAGCCCGCGAGACCTGCCACCGCCACCATGCCGAGCGAGAGCGAAAGACGCCCCAGCACCTGCACCATGCCGAGATCGCGGTTGATGTCTTTCGGGGCGCGCGGTGTTCCGTCCGGGTTCTCGCGGTCTACGACTTCGGTGCTCATGGCGTCGGCAGTCACGTCCTGCAACACCACGCCGACCACGCTCAGGAACGATCCGATGCGGTAGAGATCAGGCGGCGTGGCGAAGGTCAGCCAGCCGCCCGCGGCCCCTGCAAGCGTGAGAAGGCCGATAGCCACGAGGGCGCCGCCGATCAGCACGTAGGCGCGGCGCTGGGAGCCGAACACGGGCACTGCGTCGACGAGCTCTCCGAACACCATCTTGATGGTCCAAGGCAGCGTGAGCCACACGCTGAGTGCCGCCAGCTCAGACGCGGAAAGTGTCAGTGCAGACTTGATCCAGAAGCTTTCGGCGATGGTGACGATGCCGAGGGCGCCGTAAGCGAAGTAAACCATCAGCAGCGGCAGGTAGCGCGGACGGAACGCACGAATGGGATTTAGGAGCGCCGTTTCCAGCTTTTGGCCGAGCCGCTGCCAGCTCGATCCTGTCGCGTCCGTCATGTGTGAGTCCTTCCCCGTCTACTCTAGAGATATAGACAGGGGACCCACGGTGCGAGCAGGGAAAAGTGTACCCTGACGCATGGAACCTCCTCCTCTCCCACAAGTTCTAGGCCCATGACGGAGATGCTCAAACATTTGGGCGGGGAGCTGCGCCGCTATTACGATGCCATCGTGCAGCGTCCTATGCCCTGGCGGATGATCGATAAGCTCGCCACTCTCGAGGAGGCAGACGAGCGCCGGGGGGACAGAGGCTCCTTCGAACATCAAGCAGAAGACGGCGGATTCAGGGAAAGCTTGGAAGATCGGATCCCACGTCGGTGACACTTGGCGTTGTGCTCCACCCTCCGTGCTCGAACCAGATGTTGGCGTCGTAACAAACTGTTACGCAATGATGACACATTTGCTTGCTCCTTGGGCTCTGGCTTCGCGTTGGGGTGAGGGGGAGTATTTTGCGGCAGTTCGTGGTCATTCTTTCGGTCGTCGCGGCGTTTGGCACATGCGAGGCAGCTCGCGCAGGGTCGCTCGAGAAATCGCTGATGAAGCTCGATCCGGAAGAGCGTGCTCACCAGGTTTGTGTTGTGAAGGGACTCGATACGGTGCGTCGCGACAAGCGTCTGTCGCAGGCCGACCGGTTGATGCCGGACACCTTCAAGCGCGCTGCGTTCGATGGAAACGTGGTCTCCGCGAAGGGAGCTGCCGTCCGCTCCAACAAGCATTGGTATCAGTTGAAATTCGACTGCACGGTTTCGAGCGATCAGCTCAAGGCCATCGCGTTCACCTACGAGCTCGGCAAGGAGATTCCGCCGGACACTTGGGAAGAGGTGGGATTGTGGAAGTGATCCGTTGCCGGGAGGCCGTCACGGCCCTTCGCTGACACGCGGAGCCGTTGCGAGGAGATCGCGCAGCATTTTTACGACGCGAGAGGCGGGGCCTCGGCCTCCGCACTGAATGCTGATGCGGGCGCCTTCGAATAGAAGAAAAACTTCGTCCGCAAGCTCCTCGGGATCGCGGTAGTTGGCATCCTGGAAGAGCCTTACGAGATGATCGCGCTTGCGCTGCTTGTAGTCTTCGATCACCGCCCGTGCGGGATGGGCGGCCTGTAGCTCGACGGCCGCATTTGCCAGGGCGCAGCCGCGCTCGAACCGGTTGGTCAGGATCTCCTCGACGTGGTCGACCCAGGCGCAGAGGCGTTTTTCGGGGTTGTCGGGAAACGCCTCGGCGAGCTTCGTCCAGACCGCATCGCCTTCGGCGGCAAGCTGGCGGGCATACTCGACGACAAGATCGTCCTTCGACTTGAAGTGACGATAGAGCGTCATCTTATTAGTCTGAGCAGCTTCGGCGATGAGCTCCACACCGACGGTATGAACACCGTGCCGATAGAAGAGATCACGTGCAACCGCCATAATCCGCTCTCGCGGAGGTAGCGAAGGCGGAGTTGCACCCGCGTCATTTTGTCGGGTCTGGACCAACGTTCTGCTCATTGCCCCTTGACTGTCATGTTACCGATCGGTAGCTAGCAGGGTGTTACCGGTCAGTAACGCCTATCATACTTAGATCAGCTTTGCCAACGGATCAATCCCGCACCGCAAAGCACGTAGTCTGATTCTAGGAATTTCGGCTCATGGTGCAATTTGTTTTGCCCACGGTCGCTGATCTGAAACAAGATCGAAACGCTCGTTTGAGCGCTGGAGGGCATATGTTGCCTCGTCGTTTTCGCCCCGCCGCCGCGGCCACCGTTCTGTTTTCTCTTCTCCTCGCCGGGTGCGGCGAGTCGCAGCCCAACGCCCAGGCGGTAGCGCCTCCCGCTCCCAAGGTAACGGTTGCCAAGCCAGTCAAGAAGCTCGTGTCCGATTTCGACGAGTACGTGGGCCGGTTCGTGGCTTACGACTTCGTGGAGGTCCGCTCGCGGGTCTCGGGCTATCTCGACAAGATCCATTTCACCGACGGTCAGATGATCAAGGAAGGCGACGATCTGTTCACGATCGACCGTCGCCCGTTCGAGGCCGCGCTGGCGCAGGCCAAGGCCGCGCGCGAGCAGGCCGAGGCCAACCTCGCGTTCGCCGAAAGCGATTTGAAGCGCGGCGAAAGCCTGATCCGCGGAACGACCATCACGCAGCAGACGCTCGACCAGCGTACCCAAGCCAAGCGCGTGGCGGAGGCCTCGGTCACAGCGCAGGAGGCCGCCCAGAGGCAGGCCGAACTCGATCTGCAGTTCACCGAGCTCAAGGCCCCCATTTCCGGGCGTATCGGCGATCGGCGCGTGTCGGTTGGAAACCTCGTGACCGGCGGGACCGCGGGCAACACGACGCTGCTGGCCACCGTGGTGTCCGTCGACCCGATCCGGTTCGAGTTCACGATGGATGAGGCGTCCTACCTTCGCTACCTGCGCGCTGCGACCGAAGCGGCCGCGACGTCGAGCAACAGGGGCATGTCACTCCCCGTGAAGCTCAAACTGATCGACGAGCGTGACTTCGTCCACGAAGGGAAGATCGACTTCGTCGACAACGCGATCGACCGGTCCTCGGGTACGATCCGCGGGCGCGCCGAATTCAGGAATCCCGACGGCAAGCTCACACCCGGCATGTTCGGCCGCATCCAGATCGCGGTTTCGAAGCCGGCGGTGGCGTTGCTCGTTCCCGACAGCGCGATCGGCACGGAGCAGGTGCGCAAGTTCGTCTATGCGGTTTCGCCGGATGATGTCGCCAACCCGAAATACGTGACGCTGGGATCCGTGGTCGACGGCATGCGGGTTATCACGGATGGCCTCGATTCCGACGACACGGTCGTGGTCAACGGGCTGATGCGCGTGCGGCCGGGCACCAAGGTTTCGCCCCAGCAGGCCACGGCTTCCAACGGCGATGGCAAAGGCACGGTTGTCGGCACCAACTGATCCTTCCGTCCCGCGATCTCGCCGGTTGCGGAACGGGGCGTTGGCTTTGCATCGCACCTAATTCACTCCGGCGGGCGCGTTTCCGCCCTGCCGCCTCCAGTCCGAGCAGCGGGAACCTCCCATGCGCATTTCGCACTTTTTCATCGACCGGCCGATTTTTGCGGGCGTGATCTCGATCGTGTTCGTGATTATCGGTGCGGTGGCGCTGGGGCGGCTCCCGATCGCGCAGTATCCGGACATCGCGCCGCCGGTCGTGAACGTGACTGGGCAGTATCCGGGCGCGAGCGCGGAGGTGGTGGCCTCTACCGTGGTGGCGCCGCTTGAGCAGCAGATCAACGGTGTGGAGCACATGCTCTATATCTCGTCCAACTCCACGGTGGATGGGCGCTTCTCGATTTCGGTCACGTTCGATCTCGGCACCAACCTCGATACCGCGCAGGTGCAGGTGCAGAACCGTGTGGCGATCGCGCAGCCGCGCTTGCCGGCCGATGTGCGCAACATCGGCGTCACCGTCGCGAAGGCTTCGCCCGACCTGATGATGGTCGTGCATCTGCTTTCGCCGGATCAATCGCGCGACACGCTCTTCATTTCCAACTATGCGAGCGTCAACGTCGTGGATGTGCTGAGCCGCATCGAGGGCGTCGGCTCGATCACGGTGTTCGGCAGCCGCGACTACTCCATGCGCGTCTGGCTCGATCCAGATCGTCTGCAATCTCTCGCCCTGACCGCCAACGACGTGGTTCAGGCGCTGCAACGGCAGAACGTGCAGGTCGCAGCGGGCATTCTCAACCAGCCGCCGTTGGCGCAGCCAGGGGCTTTCCAGGTCTCGGTTCAAACGCAGGGGCGCTTAGCCGACCCCGATCAGTTCTCCCAGATTGTCGTGAAGCAGTCGGGCTCGGCCGTGGTGCGCCTGAAGGACGTGGCGCGGGTAGAGCTGGCGGCCCTCGACTACGGGCTCAACTCCTATCTCGACAAAGTGCCCGCCACGGGTCTCGGCGTGTTCCAGCTTCCGGGATCGAATGCGATCGCGACGGCGGAGAAGATCAAGCAGACGATGGCGGAGCTGTCGAAGAGCTTCCCCGCCGGGCTCGAGTACGCGATCATCTACAATCCGACCGAGTTCATCCAGCAGTCGGTCGATGCGGTCGTGCACACCATCCTCGAGGCGGTGGTGCTCGTGGTGCTCGTCGTGATCCTGTTCCTGCAGACGTGGCGTGCGGCGATCATCCCGATCGTGGCGATCCCGGTGTCGCTGATCGGCACGTTCTTCCTGCTCGCGGCGTTCGGCTTCTCGCTCAACAACCTGTCGCTGTTCGGCCTTGTGCTCGCGATCGGCATCGTGGTCGACGACGCCATCGTCGTGGTGGAGAACGTCGAGCGCAACATGGCGAACGGGATGAGCCCGCGCGAGGCCGCCTATCGCACGATGGAGGAAGTGGGCGCTGCGCTGATCGCCATCGCGCTGGTGTTGTCGGCGGTGTTCGTGCCGTCGGCCTTCATCACAGGCATCTCGGGCCAGTTCTATCGCCAGTTCGCTCTCACCATTGCGGGCGCAACGGTAATCTCGCTGATCGTCTCGCTCACGCTTTCGCCGGCGCTCTGCGCGCTGTTGCTCAAGCCGCACGCGCATGGCCATCAGAAGCAGAGCCTGCTGATGCGCCCCATCAATGCGTTCTTCCGTGCGTTCAACTGGAGCTTCGACAAGCTGTCGAGCGGCTATTCGTGGGTCGTCGCAAGGCTGGTGCGGCTCGCCGTCGTCATGCTGGTGGTCTACGCGGGCATCATTGCGTTCGGCATGAACGAGTTCCGCAAGACGCCCGTGGGCTTCATTCCAGCGCTCGACGGCGGCTACCTGATCACCGTGACGCAGCTTCCCCCCGCCGCGTCGTTGGCGCGTACCGACGAGGTGAACCGGCGCGCGGTTGAACTCGCGCTCGAGGTTCCGGGCGTTGCGCATGCGGTCAACATCGTTGGCTTCTCGGGTGCGACGCGCACCAACGCGCCAAACGCGGGCGCGGTGTTCGTGGTACTCAAGCCGTTCGACGAGCGCGCGCGTGATCCCAACCAGTCGGCGCAGGCGATCCAGAAGGCCTTGCTCGCGAAGTTCTCGACCATCCAGGACGCGATGGTGCTCGTCGTCGCACCGCCGCCCGTGCGCGGTATCGGCAGCGCGGGCGGTTTCCGCATGATGATCCAGGATCGCAACGGGGCAGGTCCCGCCGCGCTCCAGCAGGCCGTCGGCGCCATGATGCAGAAGGCGAACCAGACGCCGGGGCTGCAGCAGGTGTTCTCGATGTTCGAGAATTCCACGCCGCAGCTCTACCTCGACATCGACCGCGACAAGGCGCAGATGCTCGGCGTCAACGTCACGGACGTGTTCACGGCGCTCCAGACCTATCTTGGCTCCGCCTACGTCAACGACTTCAACCTGCTGGGGCGCACCTTCCGTGTCACCGCGCAGGCGGACAGCGATTTTCGGACGAACGCCAAGGACATCCTGAATATCCGTGTGAGGAACTCGGCGGGCGATGCTGTGCCCCTCGGCACCTTCACGACGGTTCAGGACATTTCCGGCCCGTCTCGCGTTCCCCGCTACAACCTTTATCCGGCGGCCGAGCTCGACGGCTCGGCGGCTCCCGGCTATTCGCAAGGCCAGGCCATCGATCTCATGGAGAAGATCGCGGCGGAGACGCTACCCCAAGGCTTCAGCTACGAGTGGACGGAGCTCGCGTTCCAGCAGATCCGGGCCGGAAACACCGCGGCCTTCGCGTTCGCGCTCGGCGTCGTGTTCGTGTTCCTGGTGCTGGCGGCGCAGTTCGAGAGCCTGATGCTGCCGCTGGCCGTCATCCTGATCGTGCCCATGAGCCTCATCGCGTCAATTACGGGCGTTATCCTCAGGGGGCAGGACAACAACATTCTCACGCAGGTCGGTTTCATCGTTCTGATCGGCCTTGCCGCGAAGAACGCTATCCTGATCGTGGAGTTCGCGCACCAGCTCGAAGGCCAGGGGAAGAACCGGTTCGCTGCCGCAACGGAAGCCTCACGGCTCAGAATGCGGCCCATTCTGATGACGTCGCTCGCCTTCATTCTCGGCGTCGTGCCGCTGGTGTGGGCGGTGGGCGCGGGTGCTGAGCTGCGTCAGGCGCTTGGAACGGCCGTGTTTGCTGGCATGATCGGCGTCACGGTGTTCGGCTTGGTGTTCACGCCCGTGTTCTACGTGGTCTGCCGCTGGCTGGCCGGGCTCGGTTTGCGGCGGCGGCGTGCGGCCGCAGAGGATGCGCCGTCGCCTGCCGAGTGAGGCGGGCCCGGCGTGCCGCTTGGCAGATTTGATCTAAAGCAAGGACGGGGGCGCATCAGGCGCTAGGTTCGAGAACGGCTGGAGCTTGCTTCGGCGGGGAGTCTCGACGAGGCCGCTTATGACGCCTGATCTCATCAAACGCTACGCTGCCCCGGTGCCGCGCTACACGAGCTATCCCACCGCCAATCACTTCTCGGCGGCGGTGACGGCGGAGGACTACCGCCGGTGGCTCGGGGAGCTGCCGCAGGATGCCGCGCTCTCGCTCTATGTGCACATTCCCTATTGCCGCGAGCTTTGCTGGTATTGCGGGTGCAGCACCAAGGCAACGCAGCGCTACGCGCCGGTCGGCGACTATCTCGCCCCCCTTTTCGCGGAGATCGAGGCGGCGGCCGCGCTCGTGCCACCCGGGCATCGCGTCACCCATATCCATTGGGGAGGCGGCTCGCCGGATATTCTGAAACCGGCCGACATCCGCCGCCTCGGAACCTTGATGCGCGGCCAGTTCTCGTTTGCGCCGACGGCCGAGTTCGCGGTGGAGATCGATCCGCGCCTGCTCAGCGAGGAGCAGGCGGACGCGTTCGCGGAGATCGGCGTCAACCGTGTCTCGATCGGTGTTCAGGACTTCGATATGGCGGTTCAGCGTTCCATCGGGCGGATGCAGAGCTTCGAGACCACGAGCAAGGCCGTTGGGCTGTTCCGGGAGCGCGGCATTCGTTCCATCAACGTCGATCTCGTCTACGGCTTGCCGCGCCAGACCGAAGAGAGCGCTTCGCGGACGCTGGTGCAGGTTCTGGAGCTTGCCCCCGACCGCGTCGCCGTGTTCGGGTATGCGCATCTCCCCGATCGGCTGAAGCATCAGCGGCTGATTGACGAGAGCACTCTGCCGGGGCCGGTCGAGCGCTTCGCGCAAGCGCAGCTCATCGCCCGCCACTTGACCGATGCAGGCTATGCGCAACTCGGCATCGATCACTTCGCCCGGCCCAGCGATCATCTCGCGACCGGCCGTCTCGCGCGGAACTTTCAGGGCTACACGACCGACCAGGCGGATGCCCTGCTCGGGTTTGGCGCCTCGGCCATCTCGCGCTTGCCGCAGGGCTTCGCGCAGAACGCGGTCGCGGTGGATGACTACGGGCGCCGCGTGGGTACGGACGGGCTCGCAACGGCACGCGGACATGCGATGCATGGGGACGATGAGATGCGCGCGTCCCTCATCGAGCAGCTCATGTGTGAGTTTTCCGTTTCCTGGCCGGATCTCGCACGCCGCTTTGGAGCGGGTGTCGAGCAGCTTCGCCGTGAGGCCGAGGATTTGGCGCGGAATGATGCTGACGCCTTTGTGGATCTTCACGAAGATGGGCTGCGGGTCACCGAGAAAGGACGGCCTTTCGTCCGCATGGTTTGCGCCCGTTTCGATCCCTACCTTTCAGCGGAGGTAAAGCAGCGCCGCCATGCCCTCGCTGTCTAATTGAAAGGCGTCGCGCGTATTTCTACCTGTTGCGTTTGTTATTTTTGTACGGCTTAGCTTTGTAAGCTTGTTGAAAGCTATGGAGCGTATTTCTTGAAACAATGGCCGGCGTGCGCTTTGTCATGCGGCATTGCTGCGTCGAAGCGCAACGCATCCGCTGCGGTTGTTCTGTTCTTTCCCCGTTGAAATTCCGAGTTCTCAAGTGATGAAATGAGCGTCGTGCGGAGAAGGCGCCGTTGCATCGTGGCCTCTTGTGCGCGAGTCCGACTCAGTCGAATTTGTACGGAAATGGGGATGTAAATGACCTGTGTTTGTTATTTTATATAGGATCCCGCGTTTTTCATTAAATTATCTACGTTGTGTTTTTAACTGCGCTGTTTGTGTGCGCAGGGGGATGGGGATCCCGACATCTCCGGACGTAACCATGCCGCTCCAGCTCTCGAGGAAAAAGAGACAGATCATGACCGCCGACGCTTCGATGACAGCGCGACTCTCGTTCAATCAGATCGACGAGGAGGCGCGGCGCCTGCTCCGGGAGAACAAGGAATTTCTATCGCGGGAGCTGCCCGGCGTGCTGGACGTCTTCTACACGCATCTTGCGAAATTTCCCGAGACCGCGGCCTTCTTCAAGACGCGGGACCTCATGACGGGCGCGAAGAACGCGCAGTTGAGGCACTGGCAGACGATCCTCGATGGAAACTTCGACGGCGTTTATGAGGCGTCCATCAAGCGTATCGGCGAAACGCACCATCGTATCGGTCTTGATCCGCGGTGGTACATCGGCGGCTACAACGCGCTGGTAAATGGGTTGTTGGAAGCGATCATGCTTCGCATGCCGCAGGCGCGGGCGAGCCAGGGAGCGCTGGACTGGAAGGCCAAGGCGGCGCCTGTGCAGGACAAGCGCTTCGCTCTCCAAAGTGCGGTCATCAAAGCCGCGATGCTCGACATGGATCTCGCGATCGCGGTCTACCTCGAAGCGGGGCGGCGCGAGCTGAGCACGCTCGCCGGCGCCGTGGTTTCCATGGCGACCTCGGTGGCGCATACGGCGAACGAGCTCGAAGGGGCGGCCGAGTCCGTCGCGTCATCGGCGCGCTCGGCCACGGATCAGACGTCGGCCGTCGCGACGGCCGCAGAGCAGGCTTCGGCCAACGTGCGCACGGTGGCAGCCGCGGCCGACCAGTTGTCCGCTTCCGTCAAGGAAATCTCGCGGCAGGTCGCGGGCTCGACGGAAATCGCGGGACGTGCGGTGATGACGGCTGACGAGACCTCGGAAAAGGTGCGCGCTCTATCCCAGGCGTCTCAGAAAATTGGCGATGTCGTCGAGCTGATCAGCAACATCGCGCGGCAGACTAACCTTCTCGCGCTCAATGCCACCATCGAGGCCGCGCGGGCTGGCGAGGCCGGCAAGGGGTTCGCAGTCGTCGCGCAGGAAGTGAAGTCTCTGGCCAATCAGACGGCTAAGGCAACCGCAGAGATTGGAGCGCAGATCAACGCGATCCAGGGGTCGACGGCGGATGCCGTGGGATCCATCGGAAATATCGGCAGCATCATCAAATCGATGGATCAGATCGCGACGACGATCGCGTCCGCCGTGGAAGAGCAGGGCGCTGCAACCACAGAGATCGCTCGCAACGTTCAGGAAGCGGCGCAAGGGACGTCGGACGTCGCTTCGAATGCAATAGGGCTCTCCACGTCCGCGGCTTCGACCGGGTCGGCGGCCTCCCAGATGCTGGCGGCGGCAAAGCGGCTTGGCTCACAAGCGGCCGAGCTTCGCAAAACGGCCGAGAGTGTGATGGGAAGCAGCCGCGCGGCCTAAGGCGGGCCCGGTGCAGTCAAGAAAAAGAAGAAGCCGCGCTGAGGTATGTGACCTCGGCGCGGCTTTCTTGCTTTTATACTCTTGGCGGATGTCAGACCGGATAGTCGGCGGCGGCGACGCCGCACGTCTCGAGGAACTTCCGGATCTGAATGACCTCTTCCTTGGGAACGCTGTGGTTGACATGCTGAACGGCGATCTTGTGGCCGTTCAGCGAGATGCCGAGGCGGCTGCCCGACTTCGTCTCCAGCTCGGCTCCGAGTGCCTCGAGGGTGTGCTCGATCTCCTTCATGTCGATGTTGGCGTTGACGGGATGGCTGAAAATGGCGTGAAGCACTTTGCGATGGTGATGGTTCATCGGGTCCCCGATTGTGCGGATTACATGATCCGCAAGTTAGGAGCCGGAGAATTTGGACGCTTTGCGTGCGATCAAGGCTGAGGCAAGCCCAGCAAAGCGAGGGCTTGTTGAAAGGTGTGCTCCGGTGACTGGCCAGCATCAATGCGCGTCCAAGTGATGGGGCCGAGATCGCGCTCCGCCTGGGCGCGTACGACGGCTTCATTGGAATCAGAAGCGTCGCCCTTGCGGGCTTCGACGCGGGTAATCTGAATTTCGAGAGGCGCGTCGAGCCATAGCCCGGTGAAGGGGACGCCGAGCTTGGCGGCGATGGCGGATATTTTCTCGCGCTCGGCCGGTTTGGCCGACACGCCGTCGAAAATCACGGCGTGGCCCGCCGCGAGTGCCCGCTCTGTCTTGGCGTAGAGCACGGCGTAGACGTCGTCTGAGGCCTGCTCTCCATAGTGCTCGACGGCGAGCCGTTCGGTTTCCGGCACCTCGAACATGCGCTTGCGCTCGACGTCGGTGCGCAACACGAGCGCGCCTGGCGCGGGGCCGATGCGCGGCGCGAGAGCTGCGGCGAGGGTTGATTTTCCGGTTCCCGAGAGGCCGCCCACGGCGAGCAGCATGGGCTGCCCGGGCGCGAGGTAAGCGTTGGCGGCCGTCACGTAACGGGCGGCGCGGGCTGTGTCCGCCTCGTCCTCGCCTTCGGGTTTCTGAAGTGCGCTTTCTAGAGAGACGAGGGCGCGCACGGCGGCGCGGGTGGCGAGGAACAGCGGGAGCGTTGCGAGCCCTTCGATCTCGCTGCCGGTGGGTTCGGCCGACACATAGGCGTTGAGCACGGTGTTGGCGGCGCGCCGGTCTCCTCGGACATCGAGGTCCATCAGCAGGAAGGCGAGATCGTAGAGCACATCGATGGAGGCGAGGCGCTCGTCGAACTCCAGCGCATCGAAGGGCACCACGCGTCCTTCGAGCAGAACGATGTTACCGAGGTGAAGATCGCCATGGCAGCGGCGAACGTGCCCGGTTTCTCCGCGCGCTTCGAGCAGGGGCGCGATGCGCGCCAGCTCGGTCAGGCTCCGCTCGGCGAAAGTGGTCATGAGAGCGGACAAGGAGGGCGGCGCCGCGTCTGTCAGCGAAGCGGCGAGCTGACCGACGGTGTCGAGCATCACGGCCCCGCCGGACGTCCCGCCGGCCAGAGGAACCGTCCGGTGATAGCGGGCTACCATGTCCGCCAGCTCGCGCGCAATCTTGGGCTGCAGGGGACCTTCGGCTGCGATGCGGGCGAGAAGGTTCTCCTGCTCGAACCGGTTCATCACCAGCGCATAGTCCACCACGGTGCCCTCGCCAAAGGTCAGGCGGCCGTCCGGTCCGCGGCTGATGGCGGACACGCCGCCGTAGATCTCGGGTGCATGATCGCGATTGAGCTCCAGCTCCCGTTCGAGAGCGGCGCGGCGCTTGGGCAAGGTGGAGAAATCGAGGAACGGAAGGGTGACGCGTTTTTTGATCTTGAGAGCTTGGCGGCCGGCGAGAAAAATACGTGCGGCGTGCGTTTCAACGATGTCCACCTGCCCGGGGCGGCCGGGATAAGAGGCAGGATCGGAGAGGAACGCGATCACCTCTGCCTCTTCGCGGTCCGATCCCGCGAGATCTTGAGGTCGGCGCTGTCTCGGCATCACAGGGCTCCGGATTTTCGTGCACTATCCTGGCAGCGTCATTGGCGCGCGATTTGAGGCTGGTCAACCCTTCTCGGCGGAGGCCGCCCTAGCTTCTGCTGGCACTTTTGGCTCGGAGCTTGTGATGAAGCGTGCCGTCATCATTGTCGGTCATTCGCGTGCAGGCACGTTCTGCGAGGCGATCGGGGAGGCCTATCGGACCGGAGCCGAGGCGGCCGGACACCACGCGCAGATTTTCGTGACGTCCAAGCTTACATTCGATCCCATTCTGCGCGGCGCGTATGTCGAGGTGCAGCCGCGCGAGCCCGATCTCGAAGCCGCCTATTCCGCCTTGCGCGCGGCCGATCACATCGTGCTCGTGTTTCCGCTGTGGCTGGGGACGCTTCCCGCGATCCTCAAGGGATTTCTCGAACGGATTCTTCAGCCCGAGATCATCGAGCCGGCGCAGACGGGCCAGTTCGTCAAGGTGCTCGCAGGAAAGTCCGCGCGCGTGATCGTGACGATGGGCATGCCAGGATGGATCTATCGATGGTGGTTCGGCGCCCACGCTCTCAAGATGCTCCGGCGAAATATTCTGGAGTTCATGGGCGTGTCTCCGGTCCGCTCGACGGTGATCGGAAGCGTCGAGCAGATCGGTCCGGCCGGGCGCGCCGGATGGCTTGCCGAGATGCGGCGCCTGGGCGAGCGGCTCTCTTAGTGCTGCCGGCTATTTGCTCGTCTTCGCAAGGAGGTTGGAAAGATAGTCGATGACCGCGCCGATCTCGTCAGGGTCCATGACGAATTGCGGCATGTCCGGATGACCGGAGACGATGCCTTCCGCGAGGGATTCGGCGAGGTTCTCGGGCGGATAACGGTGCACGATCTCGCGGAACGGCGGCGCCTGGGCGTGGGGGCTCTTATCGTCGACGCCAATGGCATGGCAGCGGGCGCAGCGCGATTCGAGCGCGGCGCGGCCTTTGTCGTGGATCGAGGCGTCGGAGCAGGCGGCGATCGGCAGGGCCGCGGCAAGGCATGCGCCGAGTAGCGCGGCCGGGTTTCTCACCATTCGTTCCTCCAACCTTCGCATGGGTGGTGTGCAGGCCGACGCGCCGGACGTTGCCTAATGGCTGGCCGGCTCTTTCAGCGTCATAATATAGGCAATGAGGTTGTCGCGGACATTTTCCGGAATGATGAGGTCCGGCATGGTGGGGTGGGAGGTCTGAAGCCAAACCGCGATCGCCCGCTCCGTCATGCCAGGCGTGTTTGCCACACTGACAAAGGAAGGGGCGGCGAAGTCGGGCGAGACGTCTCCCGATTTGTCCACGGTATGACACTCGGCGCAGTGTGCCTTGGCATATGCCTGCCCCTCGCTTGCGCTTCCGAGGGTGTCGGCGTGGGCTGCAGCGGGGATGAGAAGCGCGGCTGCTGCCAGGCTCCGAAGAGATGCGTGCACGGTAACCTCCATGCTCAAGACGGGAGAAAACTAAAGCGCCGGCGAAAGCGCACCGTTGATCCAACTCAAGACTGCGCTGTCGCCCGGTGCGCAGATGACGCCATTTGCCGGGTGGGGAAGCCACACTGTCAAAAAGCCGAGTGCGCCGATGGCAAGGCCGGCTGCCATGCGCAAGTGCTGGCGCTGTCCTGCGGCGGCGAGCGCGCGAACGCCGAAAGTTGCTGCAAAGAGGCCGGGCAAGGTGCCGACGCCGAACGCCAGCATGGCGAGGGCGCCGAGGGATGCCGATCCCGTGAGCATGGCCATGAAGAGCGCGCCGTAGACCATCGCGCAGGGCATGAGCCCCCACGCGAGCCCTGCGGCGAAGGGAGCCCAGGCGCGTCCCCGTGCGGGCCGGGTGAGGCGTGCGAGGAAATTCGCGACCGGGCTTAAGAGGCGGTCGATGCCGTTCAATGCCGGAAGCAGGCCCGCGGTGGAAAGTCCGATCCACATGAGCGCCACGGCGCCAGCCCATTGCGCCAGCCGGAAGGCAAGCTCCCGGTCGAGCCATCCGACGACCGGAGTGCCGAGAGCGCCGATCAAGGCACCTGCGAGGGCGTAGGCCGTGATGCGACCGCTGTGGGTCAGCGCGAGTGCGTTGCCTTGGCTGCGGAGGTCTCCGGGGCCTGCCGCGAGAAGCAGGCTCGACGAGATGCCGCCGCACATGCCGGCGCAATGCAGCGTGCTCGCAAAGCCGAGGCTCAATCCGGTGACGATGCTGAGGATCACAGGGTCCAAGGAAGGGTGTCCGGTGTTCAACTGACGTAGATCATTCAGCTTCGTATGTCCGGGCCGGGCGCTCCTTGCGCGCGATCAAGCTGATCGGTTTGCCGGTTCGGGTCGTCAGGCGCGCTGGGACGGGCAGCGGATTCGATGAGGGCAGGAACGGCCGACAGGGCGAGCACCCAGAAGACCGCAGATTCGCCATTCAACACAAAGGGATGAAGGAAAAATCCGAGTCCCCACCCGATGACGAGGGTGGCTCCTGCCAGTGCGAACAACTGCCCCAGCCATCGCGGGCAGGCCGCATCGTTGAGACGCTTTACAGTGAGCGACGTTGCCGCATAGCCGCATAGGGCCGCCCAGATGAAGGCAGCCATGGTGGGGGCACCGGACACGGCGTTGGCGCTTTCGTCGAACGAGTCGCGATTGAACAGGCCGATGCCGACCATCGTCGCGACAAAGGCCGCGAGCATGCCGATCCACCAGACCTGCCGGTCGATGCGGCCTTTCAGGGATAGGAACAGGTCGATTACGTTCGTCGTCATCTCGCGCGCTCATCCGTGGCTCTGGAAGGGCCGCGTCCCGGTTTGGACTCTTATGACGCGTTGACGAAAGTAAGATGTGTTCTCCGACAGTCTCGTACCTTGACGCGCGTCAAAGTTTCGAACCTCATTTTCCTATCATTAAGAGGAGCGATCGAAAAGCGGAGGGAAGCTGACATGTCGACGAAGGGCCGTTGGTGGATGATGGCGAGTGCGCTGGCTGTTGGTGCGAGCGTGGTGCTGCCGGTGCACGCGCAGGATCAGCCGGAGCCGGTGCAGGAAGGGCCGTGGCGCATCATTCTCAAGGATCAGCTCAAGCATGAAAAGGGCTGTGATCTTAACGAGGTTCTGACCTTCGAAGAGATCCCGCTCGGCGACGACGTCGGCGTTCAAGGCCGCGTCTCTTGCCTCGACAATAGGCAGTTCGACTTCAGCCGCACCCGCAAGCACCAGAAATTCCGCATAGAATTGTGCGAGCCGAGCGTGTGCTGACGGCAGGAGGCGAAGGGGATCATGACCTACAAAACCATTCTCGTTCACGTCACCGGTGAGCCCGAGTTCCAGACGGTCATGGCGCCTGCCTTCGATCTCGCGCGGCGGTGCGGCGCGCATCTCATCGGCCTGGCCGTGGTCCCTCCCTACATACTTCAGCCGTCCTTCGTGCCCGGTGCGACGTCGTCCGTCGTGGAGGAGCACCGCAAGGTGTTTATTGCGGTGGCGCAGCGCCTGAAGGCGGCGTTCGAGACGTCGGCGCGGGAGGCCGGCATCAGCGCCGAGTGGGTGGACGACGATGCGGGCCTTCTGCCCGTCTGGCGGAGCGCGGTGAACTACGGACGCGCGGCCGACCTGATCATTTCCGGCATATCCGACGACGAAGGGACGGAGCAACTCGTGCTCCAGTCGGGGCGCCCGGTGCTCTTCGTTCCCGCCGGTTGCGATGCGGGTGGTGTGGGGAAGCGGATTACCGTTGCGTGGAACGGACGGCGCGAGGGTACGCGCGCCGTTTTCGATGCATTGCCTTTGCTGAAGCAAGCGGATGCGGTGAATGTCGTTTGGGTCAATCCCAAGGACGACAGTGCAACCGTGGACGATGTTCCGACGGGCGATCTCTGCACGGCGCTCGCCCGTCACGGGATCAAATGCGAGGCGGTGGAGCTGTCCGCTCCCGATGCCGCTGTCGGCGATGCGCTCGCGGACTACATGCAGGCGTGGGGCAGCGACCTTCTCGTGATGGGCTGCTACGGCCACTCGCGGTTTCGCGAGTTCGTTCTCGGTGGCGCGACGCGCAAGGTGCTGAGGACAACGGTCCTGCCGGTGCTCATGTCGCACTAGCGAGCGCCTGGGCCTAAGCCCTCTGCGTGCGGTGTCTCAGTGCCGCCGATCAAGAATGAGATTGATGGGGAATGGCGGCGTCGACCGCTCCTTTCTCCATTCCGTCAGCATCGTTCGGTCTGCCGGTGTCAGCAGGCGGGGCAGCATATCCTCGATGCAGCTCTCCGCCACGGCGTGGTGGCGGCGCGCCTCGAACGCGCTGCGCAGGAGATAGCCGAATGTGTCGTAGTTCGTCAGTTCGCCTGCGACCAGCATCTCGATGTACTCACTCACCTCAGTGTGGCGGTCGGCCAGCTCGGTATGCTCGGTGCTGAGGCGGCCGAGCAGGCTCACCGCTTCCTCCAGGCCGCCTTTGTGGCGAATGATGATGGGGAAGAGGGCGGCTTCCTGGAAATCGACGTGCTCCGACCAACTCGGCTCCAGAATTGCACTCAGGCTGCGCGCGAGCCTGAGATCGGCGAGCTCGGGCAAGCTGTCGGCCAATTCTTCGAGCGCGTTGGAGATCTCCTCCTGCAGATGGCGGTCGGCAAAGGTCACATTGCGGGGATCGATGGCGGCGGACGACCTGGCCTCTGCCGAAGCCGGCACGTCGGTGGGCGGAACGGTCGGGCCAGACGCTCGCTTCGGCATGGGGGCTCCTCGCAGGAATGCCGCCAAAGCTAGCGTCAGTATGCCGGATGCGGATTGATTAAAATCATATGCCGAGTGCTGTTGTCGGCTTTATTCGTGAGTCTGCCCTCATCTCTCGTGCTTGTTACATTCTCTCACAATTCATCACGAACGGCGCATATCGGCGGTTCCAAGACCCTTTTTAATCCTCTCCAGCGCAAATCACGGCGAGGAGAGATCGATGCTCGGAATTCAGACCGTAGAACCCCGCTCTTTCCGCCCCCAGGCCCCCAGAATTTCCACTTCGCCGGCCGCATCCAACAGCCTCGACGAGCGTTTGTCGCACGCAACCGTGCGCAAGCTCGAGAGCAAGGAGCATGTCTTCTGCGAGGGTGATCCGCGGCTCCACGTGTTCCGGGTCGAGGAAGGCGTGATCGCCATCTACAAGACGCTTTGTGACGGCCGCCGCCGGATCATCGATTTCGCTTATCCGGGCGACCTCATCGGTCTCGGCGCGCTCGACGAGCACATTCTGAGTGCTCAGGCGACCTGCACGTCGAAAGTCCGTTGCCTCTCGGCCGCAACGCTCGAAAGCCTCGCGGAGAGCGACGCCAATCTCGCGCTCAAGCTTTACAAGTCGGTTTGCCAGGAGCTTGCCGCGACGCGGAGCCTGCTCGTCACGGTGGGGCAGCGTAGCGCGGTCGAGCGCGTGGCCTCGTTCCTGCTCGCGCTTCATCGCCGCTCAGGTGAAGCCGACGATCATACGGTCACGCTCGCGATGCGCAGAAGCGATATCGCGGATCTCCTCGGGTTGACCATCGAGACCGTGAGCCGCACTCTCACCAAGCTTCGCACGATGGGCGTGATCGGCGTCGAGCAGGGTGGCACGACCGTCACGCTTTGCGACGTCGTCCGCCTTACGGATCTCGCCAACGAATAAGCCCGTAAGCGCCCCGCGTTTGCGGGCTTTGCTGATTTCCGTCAATTTGTTGCGCTGACGCCCTTCCGTATCGGGATGGGGTGTCAGCGCGCGTCTTCTTTTTCGAGCTCAGGCATCCGAATTTTGAGGCCATGCTCGTCGTCGAGTGAGCCGATGCATACCCTGCGTCCGATTGTTTCGATCTCAGCCGTGTTGATCGCAGTCAAAGCAGTGCAGGGGTCACATCATCATCAATCTCAGAATGGTTCAAATTGAACGCACGTAGGGACGGGCAAGGGGCAGCCAATGAAATCAACCAGTGAAGAGGTTATTGCAGTCTCCGGCGCGTTAGGGGTCATGTCCGCAGCCCTTTTCGCGATCCTGGGCGGAGTGCTGGCTTTCGCCGGCCTCGACGAAGTCATCCGGATCCACGGTCTCCTGATCGCGGTCGCCGCTATCGGCGCCGGACTTTACATCATGGCCAATCCGCGCAAGGGCGGGCTTGAGGAACAGCAGTCCTACATGGACGGGCCCATCAAGTTCGCCACGCTCGCCGCGGTGTTCTGGGGCGTGGTCGGGTTTCTGGTGGGCGATGTCATCGCCTGGCAGCTCGCGTTCCCGGTGCTGAACTTCGATCTCCCTTGGACGAACTTCGGGCGACTGAGGCCGCTGCATACATCGGCGGTGATTTTCGCCTTCGGCGGAAACGTTCTGATCGCGACCTCGCTCTACGTGGTGCAGCGCACGTCCCGCGCGCGCCTCGCGGGCTACTGGACGCCGTGGTTCGTGGTGTTCGGCTATCAGCTTTTCATCGTGCTCGCCGCGACCGGCTACATTCTCGGCGCGACGCAGAGCAAGGAGTACGCCGAGCCCGAATGGTACGTGGACCTTTGGCTGACGATCGTGTGGGTTGCCTATCTCCTGGTGTTCCTCGGAACGCTCTGGAAGCGCAAGGAGCCGCACATCTACGTGGCGAACTGGTTCTATCTTGCCTTCATCGTCACCATTGCGATGCTGCACATCGTCAATAATCTGGCGATTCCGATCTCGCTGCTCAGCTCCAAGAGCTATTCGCTGTTCGCAGGCGTTCAGGATGCGATGACGCAGTGGTGGTACGGCCATAACGCGGTCGGCTTCTTCCTCACTGCCGGCTTCCTCGGCATCATGTACTACTTCATCCCGAAGCGGGTGGAGCGGCCCGTTTACTCGTACCGTCTCTCCATCATCCACTTCTGGAGCTTGATCTTCCTCTACATCTGGGCTGGCCCGCATCACCTTCACTACACGGCGCTGCCGGACTGGGCGCAGACGCTCGGCATGACCTTCTCGATCATGCTGTGGATGCCCTCGTGGGGCGGCATGATCAACGGCCTGATGACGCTTTCGGGCGCCTGGGACCGTCTCAGAACGGACCCGGTGGTGCGCTTGCTCGTCGTGTCGGTGGCCTTCTACGGCATGTCGACCTTCGAAGGTCCGCTCATGTCCATCAAGGCGGTGAACTCGCTCAGCCACTACACGGACTGGACCATCGGCCACGTGCACTCGGGTGCGCTGGGCTGGGTCGGCATGGTGTCTTTCGGCGCCATCTACTGCCTCGTGCCGTGGCTCTGGAAGCGTGAAGGCCTCTACTCGCTCCGCCTCGTGGAGTGGCACTTCTGGATCGCGACCATCGGCATCGTTCTCTACATCTCGTCGATGTGGGTGTCGGGCGTGATGCAGGGCCTCATGTGGCGCGCCTATGACCACCTGGGCTTCCTCACCTACTCCTTCGTCGAAACGGTCGAGGCCATGTACTGGCCGTACATCATCCGTGCGACGGGCGGTCTCCTGTTCGTCATCGGCTCGCTGATGATGGCCTGGAACGTCTGGAAGACGGTGCAGGGCGCCAAGCCGGTCGACATCAAGCAACAGCCTCGTGTCGCCGCCGCTCCGGAGCTGCGCACCGGTCTCTTGGCCCATCCGGCTGAGTAAGGGGGACAATCAGTCATGAAGCATGATTTCTTCGAAAAGAACTCCATGGTGCTTCTGGTGGGCATCCTGATCGTGGTGTCGATCGGTGGCCTGATCGAGATCGCACCCCTGTTCTTCCTCGGATCGACCATCGAGAAGGTGCAGGGGATGCGTCCCTACTCGCCGCTCGAGCTCGCGGGACGGGACATCTATATCCGCGAGGGCTGCTACAATTGCCACAGCCAGATGATCCGCGCGCTGCGAGATGAAGTGGAGCGTTACGGCCACTACAGCCTCGCCGCGGAGAGCATGTACGACCATCCGTTCCAGTGGGGCTCAAAGCGCACCGGTCCGGATCTTGCGCGCGTCGGCGGCAAGTACTCGGACGCCTGGCACGTGGATCATCTCAAGGCACCGCGCGAGGTGGTCCCTGCTTCCGTGATGCCTGGCTATCCGTTCCTTGCCGCGCGTAAGCTCAACGGGGAGGACATCGAGCAGAGAATGAAGGCGCTCAGGCTCGCCGGCGTGCCTTACACCGATGAGATGCTGGAGAAGGCCAAGACCGATCTCATTGCCCAGACCCAGCCGGATTCGAAGGAGGCGAAGGGCGTGCTCGAGCGCTATCCCAAGGCTCAGGTACGCAAGTTCGACGGCAATCCCGAAGGTCCAGCGACGGAGCTCGATGCGATGATCGCCTATCTGCAGATGCTCGGAACGCTCGTCGACTTCACGAAGTTCGATGCGGCCGGACCCAACTTGCGGTGAGGAGGAGCCTATGAGCTACGAAAATCTTTCCGCGGCTTCTCAGCTAATTGCGATGGGCATATTCGGCGCGGTCTTGCTCGGCGTCGTCATCCACGCACTGCGTCCTTCCAACAAGGCGCGGTTCGATGCTGCGGCACGTCTTCCGCTCGAGCATGACGATGTCACTGGGGAGCAGTCACATGGCCGGAAATAAGGAAATCGATGCCGTCACCGGCGTCGAAACGACGGGACACGTCTGGGACGGAGATCTCAAGGAGCTCAACAAGCCGCTGCCGAAGTGGTGGCTCTACGTTCTCTATGCGTCGATCGTCTGGTCCATCGGTTACTGGGTGCTCTATCCCACGTGGCCAGGAATTGATGGCTACACGCGTGGTATCCTCGGCTATAGCCAGCGCGCGGAGGTGATGAAGGATGTCGCGCTCGCCAAGCAGAGCCAGGCCTCTTTCCTGGAGGCGATCGCTTCCAAGCCGATCGAGGAGATCGAAAAGAACCCGGATCTCATGGAGTTCGTTCTGCGGGGCGGCGCCACGCAGTTCGGAAACAACTGTGCGCCGTGCCATGGCAAAGGCGCGCAGGGCTTCAAGGGCTATCCTAACCTGAACGATGACGATTGGCTCTGGGGCGGCTCCAACGAGGCCATCCAGAACACGATCAGCTACGGCATTCGCTCGGGCCACGAGAAGGCTCATGAAGGTGCGATGCCGCGCTTCGGGCTCGATCAGCTTCTGACCAATGCGCAGATCTCGGACACGGCTGACTACGTTCTCTCCCTTTCGGGCGCTGCGGGTGATGCCGCGGCGATCGAGCGCGGCAAGGCCGTGTTCGCGGAACAATGTGCGGCATGTCACGGCGCGGATGCAAAGGGTAACCTGGAACTCGGCGCACCGAATCTCACCGATGCCATCTGGCTCTATGGAGGACGGAAGGCGGATGTCGAGGAGACGGTTCGTAATGGCCGGGGTGGCGTGATGCCCGCGTGGGAAGGCAAGCTCGATCCCGTCACCATCAAGATGCTTGCGATCTATGTCCACTCTTTGGGTGGCGGTAAGTAACAGGAGGCGGAGACCGCTGTGACGAACATGGAGCCGGTATCGGTCAGCAAGAACGGCACACCTGCCGAGGCTGCGCCTGGAATCGCTCGTATCGATGTCGCGGCGGTCTCGTCCAAAGCACTCCGCTCGCTCTACGGAACGCGGCAGAAAATCTATCCCAAGCGTGCGAAAGGCACTTTCCGGTCCATCAAGTGGCTGGTGATGGCCGTCACGCTCGGGATCTACTACCTCCTGCCCTGGTTCCGCTGGGATCGCGGCCCGACCCTTCCCAACCAGGCGTTCCTGCTCGATTTCGCCAATCAGCGTCTCTTTTTCGGTCCGATTGAGATCTGGGCGCAGGAGCTTTATTTCATCACCGGCATCCTCGTGATCTCGGCGCTGGGCCTGTTCCTGGTCACCGCCATCGCCGGACGCATGTGGTGCGGGTACGCCTGTCCTCAGACGGTGTGGACCGACCTCATGATCGCGGTCGAACGCTTCTGGCAGGGCGATCGCAATGCGCGTATGCGGCTCGACAGCGCGGGATGGACGTTCGAGAAGATCTGGAAGAAGACAGCGACCCACGTCACGTGGCTTTTGATCTCCCTCGCGACCGGCGGCGTGCTGGTGTTCTATTTCCGCGATGCGCCGACGCTTGCGGGCGAGCTTATTCGCGGCGACGCACCGATTGTCGCCTATGTCTTCCTGGGGGTCTTTACCGCGACCACGTATCTTCTCGGCGGGATCGCGCGCGAGCAGGTCTGCATCTACATGTGCCCGTGGCCGCGTATTCAGGCGGCGATGTTCGATGCGGAATCGCTGCTCGTCTCCTATCACGACCACCGGGGCGAGCCTCGCGGTCCCCATAAGAAGGGGCAGTCTTGGCTCGACCGTGGCGATTGCATCGACTGCAAGGCGTGCGTGGCGGTCTGCCCGATGGGTATCGACATTCGCGACGGCGCTCAGCTCGAGTGCATCCAGTGCGCGCTCTGCATCGATGCGTGCGACGATATCATGGGCAAGGTGGGACGGCCGAAGGGCCTGATCTCGTACGATACTTTCCTCAACGTCGAAGCGCCGGCAGGCGCCGAGCGTTCTCCCGTTCGCTTCGTGCGCCCTCGCACTGTGCTCTATTCGGTGCTGATCGCTCTAGTGATCGGTCTGATGGGCTGGGCCTGGATGGCGCGTTCGACGCTACAGGTGAGCGTGATCGCCGATCGTAACCCCATTTTCGTAACGTTGTCTGATGGTGGAGTTCGCAACGGCTACACGGTCAAGATCCTCAACAAGACACATGCGCATCAGCAGTTCCGCGTGGGGGTCGATGGCCTTGCTGGCGCGCACGTCTCGATCGTCGGCTTCGATGGAAGCGACACGCCTTTGACGGTGGAGGCAGACAGCGTTCGGGCTTATAAAGTTTACGTTTCGGTTCCGCCGGCCTTGCGCCAGCAGCTCAGCAGTTCCACGAACCTCAAAGTGAGCGTGACGAACGTCGAGAGCGGCGATACCGTGATAACCGACACGACATTCAGGAGTTCTGGACAATGATGTTCTCCTCCCAACCTTCGGGGCCAAGGCGCGGGCTCACCGGAACGCATGTGCTGATGTCGCTCGTCGGCTTTTTCGCCGTCATCGTGGTGGCGGACGCGACGCTCATCTACAAGGCGCTCACGACGTTCGGCGGCGTCGACAACGTGAACGCATACCGGGATGGGCTCGCCTACAACCAGCGCATCGAATCCGATACCCGCCAGTCGGCACTCGGCTGGGAAGAGGGCGTCGAGCTCGGCGGCGATCCCCTTCGGCTGCGCGTGTCTCTCAAGGATCGGGAGGGGGCGCCCGTCGCCGGCAAGAAGCTCGTCGCCGAAGTGGGACGCCCGGCGACGAACCGGTTCGACAGCAAGCTCAACCTCGTCGAGGTCAATCCCGGCATATACGAAGCCATGCTCGAAACCGCAGGGCAGGGTACCTGGATCGCCGACGTGCAGGCCTTTTCCAGCCATGACGCCGCGAAGCCGGACTTTCAGGTTCGGAGGCGGCTGTGGGTCGCGCCTTAGATATTCCCCTTCAAGAGCTGAGCGGGCGTGACGCCGGACGCGGTGAGCCGCCCAAGACCGAGACCGCCTCACTGGTCGTCGAGAACATGCATTGCGGCGCGTGCATGTCCTCCATCGAGCGCGCGTTGCGCAAGGTGCCGGGTGTCGTCGACGCGCGTGTGAATCTTTCGGCCAAGCGCGCGTCCGTCACTTTCCATCCGGATGAAGCGCAGCCTCAGGTTCTGATCGACGCGCTGGAGCGGGCCGGATTCAATGCCGCCGAGGCGCCGGAAACGGCCGTCAACCTCGCCGAAGCGCGCGCGAACGACCTGTTGCGCCGTCTCGGCGTGGCGGGTTTTGCGGCGGCCAACGTCATGCTGCTCTCCGTGTCGGTGTGGGCCGGAGAAGTCAGCGATATGGACCGGGCGGCCGCCTCTCTCTTCCACTGGCTGTCGGCGCTGATCGCGATGCCGTCGATCGCTTATTCGGCGCAGCCCTTCTTCCGCTCGGCGGGGGGAGCGTTGCGGGCGGGCCGGCTCAACATGGATGTGCCGATCTCTCTCGGCATCCTGCTGGCCACGGGCATGAGCCTGTTCCAGACCATTCGGGGCACGTCGCACGTCTATTTCGACGCCGCCATCATGCTCACGTTCTTCCTGCTCATCGGACGCTATCTCGACGAGCAGGTGAGATTGCGCGCGCGGAGCGCGGCCGAGAACCTCATCGGTCTCAAGGCGCTCACGGCGCTCGTCATCGGTGCGGACGGCACGGCTCAGCGCGTGCCCGCCCGCGCGCTCAAGCCGGGCATGCGGATCCAGGTCGCGGTCGGAGAGCGTGTTCCTGTCGACGGGCGCGTCATCGACGGCACGACGGATATCGACGCGAGCCTCATTACGGGCGAGACGCTGCCCGCTACCGTTGCGCGGGGCGGCACCGTTCACGCCGGAACCGTCAATCTTACGCGGGCGATCACAGTCGAAGCGACGGCCACCGACGAGAGCACGTTGCTTGCGGAAATCGCGCGTCTCATGCTCTCGGCCGAGCAGGGGCGTGGGCAATACGTGCGTCTCGCTGATCGCGCCTCTCGTCTCTATGCGCCGGCCGTGCATGTGCTGGGGGCTGCGACTTTCATCGGCTGGATGCTGTTGGGAGCTGGCTGGGAACCTGCGCTCACCAACGCCGTTGCCGTGCTCATCATCACCTGCCCCTGTGCGCTCGCGCTGGCGGTTCCTGCCGTTCAAGTGGCAGCGACGAGCCGGTTGTTCGGGAAGGGCGTCATCGTGAAGGCCGCCGATGGGCTCGAGCGCCTGTCGGAGGTCGACACCGTCGTTTTCGACAAGACCGGAACGCTCACGCGCGGCGAGCCCGCGCTTCGTAACGCAGCCGAGATCGGCGACGAGACATTGCGTTCGGCCGCGGCGCTCGCGATCTCGAGCCGGCATCCCTATTCGAAGGCGGTCGTGCGCGCGGCGCGTGACCGGGGGCTCGAGATCGTTCCCGCAGCAGGCGTGTCTGAGGTTCCAGGATCTGGACTGTCGGTGAGCGGAGGCGATGGCGAACGTAGGCTCGGATCTGCGGAATGGGTCAAGGGCAGCACGCCTTCTGATACGAAACGCAGCTCGCTCTGGTACGCTGTTGGCGGCGGCCGCCCCGTCGCGTTCCATTTCGAGGATGCCGTGCGCCCGGATGCTCACGAGGTCGTCGCGCGGTTGCGCAAGGCGGGTTACAGCGTGTGCCTGCTCTCGGGCGACCGGCGCGAGGCCGTCGAGGCCGCTGCGCGCGAGGTCGGTATCACCGACTGGTGGGGGGAGGTTCGCCCGGACGGCAAGATCGCAATGCTGGAGCATCTCAAGGCCACGGGCCGGCGCGTGCTGATGGTCGGTGACGGGCTCAACGACGCTCCGGCGCTGGCGGCTGCGCATGCTTCGCTGTCCCCGTCTTCGGCTGCGGATATCAGCCAGACCGCGGCGGACGCGGTGTTCCAGGGTCAGCAGCTCACGCCCATTCTCGATACGCTCGAAGTCGCGCAGGCGTCGCAGCGCATGGCTGTTCAGAATTTTGCCATCGCACTCGCCTACAACGTAGTGTCGGTGCCTTTGGCGATGACGGGCCATGTCACGCCGCTGATTGCCGCGCTCGCGATGTCGCTCTCGTCGATCGCGGTGACCGGCAACGCTTTGCGGTTGAGACGCCGGAGGCTCGTGCTGGAACGCGTGGGAGGCAAGACATGACTGCGTTGGCTTGGCTCATTCCGTGCGCACTCGTGCTGGGGCTTCTCGGGTTGCTCGCTTTTCTTTGGGCGCTCAACTCCGGTCAATTTCAGGATCTCGAAGGCGCTGGCTGGCGGGCCATTCAGGACGATGACGCGCCCACGCCGCCCGACGATCCCTCTCAGCGCCGCGGCTGATCGCGGGGCCGGCGCAATCTACACGTTCGTTTTCATGCGTGCGCCGGGCGGGCCGCCGAGGTCCAGCGTCACGTGGCGGAGCGTGATGTCGTCGGGCACCGTTTCGATGCGGAACCCGAGGTCGCGGCACATGTTCAGCATGGTCATGTTGGTCGCGAGGATCTCTCCGAAGATCTGCTGCAGGCCTTCCTCGCGGGCGTAAGCGACGAGGTGCTGCATCAGCAGCCAGCCAAGACCTTTTCCCTTCAGATCCGACCGCACAAGCACCGCATACTCGGCCCGCAGGTAGTCGGGATCTGCGGCGAGGCGGCCCACGCCTAGCAACTCGCCGTCCGGCTGGGAGAGGGCCACGAACGCCATTTCGCGCGCATAGTCGATCTGGGTGAGGCGGGCGATGAAGCGGTGTGAGCGATCCGGCTTCATGGTGAAAAAGCGCATGTGCGCATCCTCGGGCGTGACGCGCTCGAAGAAGCGATCGTAGAGCGCTTCGTCTTCGGGGCGCACGGGGCGCAAATGGATCTTGCCGATGCGGGGCAGTTCCAGGTCCTTTTCCCATTCGGCGGGATAAGGCCGGATCGAAAGCGGCAGGCGCGGCTGCGTCAGCGCATCCGCCACGCGCATGCGGGCATCGAGCGCGATGCACCCTTTTTCGTCCGCCAGAAGGGGATTGATGTCGAGCTCGCGGATCTCGGGATGATTGGCGATCATGTAGCTCACGCGGACCAGCACCTCGGCGATGGCGTCGAGATCGGCGCGCGGTCGGTCGCGGTAGCCTTGCAGGAGACGGCTGATACGTGTCTGGCGGATGGCGTCATGGGCCAGCATCAGATCGAGCGGCGGCAGCGCGCGGGCCGTGTCCTTGATGACCTCGACGGCTGTCCCGCCCGCGCCGAACAGCAGGGTGGGGCCGAACGTGCGGTCCACGCTCATGCCAACGATCAGCTCGTGTGCGCCGGGCCGCTCGATCATTGGCTCGACGGTGAAGCCCTCGAGGCGGGCATCAGGGCGGATGCGTGCGACGTCGGCCAGCATGGCACGGGCCGCCTCGCGGGCCTCCTCCGGGCTTCTGAGACCGAGACGCACGCCGCCGACGTCGGATTTGTGGGAGATGTCGTCCGATAGAATCTTGATCACGCAGGCGCGCGTGGTCTGCAATATCCTCTCTGCGGCTGCGGCGACGGCTTCCGGGTCTTTGGCGATGATCGTGTCCGCAACGGGAATGCCGTAGGCGGAGAGCACGGCCTTCGATTCTTTTTCCGTCAGCATGAACCGGCTGCGGGAGAGGGCGTTCGCGATCACGGCGCCCGCGCGCTCGCTGTCGAAATGGAGGTTGCCAGGCGACGTGGGCGGCGTGCGCATCAGCTCGTTCTGAGAGCGCTTGTAGGCAACTAGCTGCATGAAGCCTTCGATGGCTTCGGCGGGGGTATCGAACGTAGGAATTCCGGCCTTGGCGAAGCGGCGGCGTGCCTCGGTAGCGGCGCTGTCTCCGAGCCAGTTGGTGAGCACGGGCTTTCTCTGCCCGAGCATCCGCGTGTCGGCGGCATGCGTGCGGATGATGGCGTTGGCGTTGTCCTCGCTGGAGGCGAGCGCGGTGGGGCAATTTATGACGAGAACGGCATCCAGCGCCTTGTCCTGAAGGAGGATGTCGAGTGCGGCCGCGTAGCGCTCGGGGCCGGCGTCTCCGATGATGTCGATGGGGTTGCCTCTGGACCAGGTGGGCGGCAGCACCTTGTGGAGCGCCGCAAAGGTCTCCGGGGTCAGATTGGGCGGCTCGACGTTGAAGTCGGCGAGGCGGTCTGCAGCCAGCACGCCTGCGCCTCCGCCGTTAGTGAGAATCGCCAGCCGCTCGCCTTCGAGCTTCGGTGTGAAGGAGAGCATCTCGGCCGCGCTGAACAGCGAATCGAGATCGCCGACGCGAACGAGCCCCGCGCGCCGGAAGGCGGCATCGTAGACAGCGTCCGAGCCGGAGAGGGCGCCGGTATGGGAGTGGGCGGCCCTGGCGCCGGAGGCATGGCGGCCGGATTTGAGCACGATGACGGGCTTGGCGCGGGCGGCCCGGCGGGCGGCGGTGAGGAATTTGGGAGCCTGGGTGATCTGCTCGACGTAAAGCATGATCGCCTTGCTTTCCGGATCGCCGGCGAGGAAATCCAGGAGATCTCCAAAATCGACATCCGCCATGTCGCCCATCGAGACGACCTTGGAGAAGCCGATGCCGCGGGCGTGGGCCCAGTCGATGACCGCCGTTACGAGGGCGCCCGATTGCGACATGAACGCGAGATCGCCCTTGAGCGGCATGCGATGGGAGAAGCTGGCGTTGAGCCCGAGGCGCGGCATGAGAACGCCGATACAATTCGGACCGACGATGCGCATGCAGGCCGGACGCGCGGCCTCGAAGGTCTTGAGGCGAAGCTCGCCCTCTATTCCGGCTGTTATGATGACGGTGGCGCGTGTTCCCTTGGCGGCAAGCTCGGCCACGATCGAGGGGACTGTCTTGGGGGGCGTTGCGACGATCGCGAGATCGGGCGTGCGCGGCAGCGCGGAGACGGAGGGGTAGCAGACCGTTCCGTCGATCTCCGTATGGTGCGGATTGACGAGAAAGACTTCACCCGCAAAGGTGCTGCTATCAAGGTTTCTGGCAATGATGCGCCCGATGCTGCCCGGCTGGGGGCTTGCGCCTATGAGCGCGACGGTTCTCGGCGAAAACAGGAACTCGAGGTTGCGAACCGTCATGCAAAAGCCTCTTCGATCCGGTCACGCGACGTGGCGGATGCGCTGCGAGTAAACGCGCGCAGTTTGCACAGTCAAGCCACTGCATTGAATGCGGCTTTCGTCTCGTATCGGAAGGAGATGGCTTGAATACGGAGGGATTCGCGGCCGTGTGTCATCAGGCGACTCGACGCGCTCGAGCAGCTATCCTCAGCACTCTTGCCTTTAGCACGGCTCAGTGACGGATTTCCTGCATCATGCGCGCGAGTGCGGCGCGGTTGCAGGTCTCCGACGTGCATTCCGCCCCGCAGCACTCTGTATCGGCTTCCTGGTCCGGTTCTTCCGCGGGCCGCAGCGGCGCCGTGAAGCCCTCGGCCATCGCGCGTGCGAATACGCCGGGCTGGCTGGCCAAGGCCATGCTCGTCTGGGAGGCGGCTTCGAACACTGCTCCGTTGAAGGTGATCCATGCATCGAAAACCCTCATGAACGGCGTTTGCCATGCGTCGGCTTCGAGCATTTCGTCCAAAGTCTGTGTCATCGGGAGCCTCGTGTGGATGTGAAAGCAAGGAGCTCGATGGGGAGGATCAGTTGGGGGGGGCGGTTATTTCGTGGGTCAGCAGCACCTCACAGCCCGCCTCCAGCAACGTCCGGGACGTCGCGAGGCGTTGCTCCGGGGTCACCGTACGTACAATGACGACAGCCGCTCCGCTGGAGACGCGCTGCACCAGATGCTGGAAAAGCCTCTGGGTTCCGAGCGTGCCGGATTTCAGCCCCTCGGGCGTCCGGATGCTCTCCCACAGAGCCTTGAACGGGGGTGTCGCGTCCACTAGCCGTCGCGACGTGAGGCCAAAGCCGGTGAGATCGCTCGCCGTGCAGCGGAGCGCGCGGGCATGCGGCCGAATGCCGTCCACCAAATGGGGGATGCCGTCCGAAACGAGGAGCGCGTCGCAATCCCGCGCGGACGTGTCCGCGAGGTGCTCGATGGCTTCGCTTGCAGCCGGAACGAGCGGGAATATTCCAAGCACGAAGGTTTGCCGGGTATTCGCAGCGCTTACGTCGAGCGTCTCAGGCGGCGTACCGGCACTCTCAGCACCCTTAACGGGGATCTTAGCGGCCTTCGTCACCAAACGCTCTCCGGTCTCGGATTCTCGAATTTGGCGATGCAAATACATTCTTTACGAACCATGACATTTGGCGCGCTGGCCAATGTGGATTAGGGACATAAGATGGGATCAGCGTCCCAGGCGTATGGTCCGATTGTGAGATTGTGTATCACGATGTGTCAGTCGCCTTTTTTGGGCGGCTGTCTCCAGCGTTCTCGAGGGTTTCGGTTCGGGTGAGCGACGGATGTCTCAACAGTCTCAGCAAGAGCAAGTTCTGATCGTGGACGACGAGCCGGATATTCGGGCCTTGCTGCGCGCGGGGCTCGAAGCGGAAGGTTTCGGCGTTCTGGAAGCAGGAAACGGGGCCGAGGCGCAGGCGCATCTTGACCAACAGCCCGTTGCGCTCATGACGCTCGATCTCAAGCTCGGCGGCGAGGATGGCCTCAAGCTCGCCCGCGACTTCCGGGCGAAGCGCAATACGCCCATCATCATGATCACCGGAAAGGGCGATCCCATCGACCGCGTCGTCGGCCTCGAGCTGGGCGCGGACGACTACATTTCGAAGCCGTTCCTCATGCGCGAGGTGATCGCGCGCATCCGTGCCGTGCTGAGGCGCTATGTGGCCGCCGAGGAGGCGGAGCCCGTGGTGGAGAAGCCGGACGGGAGCCGTTTCACGTTCGACGGGTGGACCATCGACATGAAGCGGCGCGAGGTGCGCGATCCCAAGAGCCGGATTTCCGAGCTCACGACCGCCGAGTTCAATCTGCTGGCGATCTTCGTCAAGCGTCCGGGGCGGGTGCTGTCACGGGACGAGCTGATGGATCTGCTCAAGGGCCACGACTGGACGCCGATGGATCGCTCGATCGACGGTCTGGTTGCCCGCCTGCGCAAGAAAATCGAGCCGGAAAGCGAGCGGCCTCAGCTCGTCAAGACTGTTCGCGGCGTGGGTTACGCCTTTGCCGGTGCGGTGAAGCGGGTGTAGCCGCTTCCAGGTGCGAGAAGACGAGCGCCTAGCCGCTCGGCGCGCGGAGCGCGTTGCGGAGTGCCTTGGCGAGATCCGCCCTCGGATACGGCTTGCGCAGGATCGGTGCATCAATCAGCTCGGCGGGATCGTTGCTCGCCTCCTCGGCGGCATAGCCGGTGGTGAGGATGACCTTGATGTGCGGGGCATTGTCCTTCGCCCAGCGGGCCAGATCGTAGCCGGACATGCCGCCCGCCATCACGATGTCGCTCAGGATCACGTCCACAGGCTCGCCGCTGTCGATCAGGCGGACCGCGTCCGGCCCGTTCTCGGCTTCGTGTACGACGTATCCAAGACCTTCGACCCGCTGCAGTGTCAGCTCGCGAACCTCGGGATTGTCCTCGACGACGAGCACGACCTCGCAATTCTCGGAAAGCGGGATCGGCTCGGCCGCGTCGGGCCGCACCGTATCCGCGTCGGCCGCTGCGCGCGGCAGGTAGAGGCTGACCGAGGTGCCCTTGCCGAGGGTGCTGCTAATTGTGCAGTAGCCGCCGGATTGCTCTGCGAAACCGTAGATGGTGCTGAGGCCGAGGCCCGTGCCTCGCCCCGGCTCCTTGGTGGTGAAGAAGGGCTCGAAGGCTCGCTCCATCACCTCTGGCGGCATGCCCTGTCCCGTGTCGCTGACGGTGATCAGCACGTACTCGCCGGGCCCTATGTTCGCCGGGATGTCGGCGGCCGGAGCGTTCTTCGTCTCGATGATGAGATCGCCGCCTGCCGGCATGGCGTCGCGCGCGTTGATGGCGAGGTTCAGGATGGCATTCTCGAGCTCGCTCGGGTCGGTGCGGGTGTGCCAGAGCTTGCCGGCAAGGACGGTGGTGAGCGTGATCGGCTCGCCGAGGGAGCGTTTCAGGATCTCCGTCAGGCCCAGTACCAGATCGTTGACGTCGATCACCTGTGTCGTCAGGCGGCGGCGGCGGGCGAAGGTCAGCAGGCGCTTGGTCAGGGCGGCGCCCATGTCGGCCGCATCGCTGGCGCGCTTCAGGTAGGCACGGGAGGTCTCGTTCTCGAGATCGTATCCGAGAAGCTCCAGGTTCCCGGTGACGATGGTGAGAAGATTGTTGAAGTCGTGGGCGATGCCGCCGGTGAGCTGGCCGAACGCTTCCATGCGCTGGGCTTGGATGAGGGCTGCCTGGGTTTCCTCGCGGCGGTGTATCTCGGCCTCGAGATCCCGGGTCCGGTCGGCGATGCGCTGCTCCAGCTCCGTGTTGGCGAGCGCGAGGGCGGCTTCGGTGCGCTTACGCTCCGTCACATCCCGCAGCACGACCATGTAAACTTTTTTGCCGCCGACCTGCTGCTTGGCGATGGAGGCTTCGGCCGGAAACTCCGTACCGTCCTTGCGCAACGCAAAGATCTCGCGCCGGTCGCCCATCTTGCGTGCCGCGATGGGGGAGGCGGAGAAATCCGCGACGTGGTGATGGTGAACGTCGTGAAACCGCTCGGGAATGAGCTTTTCGAGGGAGTGGCCGATGATCTCTTCGGGCACGTAGCCGAAGATCGCCGTCGCGCCGTCGTTGAAAAGCGTGATGCGGAACTGGTCGTCGAGGGAGATGATCGCGTCCGCCGCGATGGTCAGAATGGCCGAGATCTGCGTTTCCGCGATCCGCAGCGTCTCGGTCGGGTCGCGTCTCGACGTCGGTGGCGGATGGGGCGTGTCGGCCATGGCCTCTCTCGAAGCTGGGGTAGGACGCGTTGCGGTCTTCGGCGAGACCGTTAACTCTCTCTCCTCCGGACCTCGGGGTCCAAAGCTTTTCTGATCTAGCACCGGCGCCCGGGTCCGCCAACATACATGGTTCCGGAGGTGGTCTGGCGAACGGACGCAGGCCGGCGGAGGGCGCGTGTCCGGGAGACCGTTGCTGCCGTGGGATGAACCGGCATTTTGACGCGGATCAATCCTGAGTTTCCGGTCCGAGCCCAATATTCTTCCACGAGCCCATCAAGGAGGACTTTGCGTGACGCTCAAGCATATCAGACTGGAACTCGCGCGCGATCCGGAGTTTCCGAACGGCAGCCATGACCGGGGGTATGAGTTCATCGCTCCTTTGGGGGACGATGGCCATCTCGACGCCGAGGAATGGCAAGGCGCGCGCGAGCGCTGCCGCGTGAAGCGGTTCTGGCCGCATGAGAAGGATGCCATCGGCCATCTGATCCGGCGGCGTGGCGGGAGCTGGGCGTTCGATTACGATCCGACGCAGAGCGGGGACGACGAGCCGGGCTACAAGCTCGACAAGCATCGCATCGTTCCCGGCGAGTACGTTTCTTTCCGGGAGCACGACGGTGTGCTTCGCACCTTTTTCGTGAAGTCGGTGGTCGATCTCGATTGAGGAGAGCCGCAGCTATCCCTTGAGGTACCAGCCCCAGGGGGCGGGGCTCAGGTAGTTCGTGATCTGCTTGGGTTCCAGGAAGTTCATCAGTCCCCAGGTGCCGAGTTCTCGGCCGACGCCGCTCTTCTTCATGCCGCCCCACGGAGGCTCGAGGAAGTTCGGCTGCGAGCAATTGATCCAGACGACACCTGCCTCGAACCGGTCGGCGACGCGCGCGGCGCGTTCGAGATCGCGGGTCATGACGGCGGCGGCGAGACCGAACTCGCTGCCGTTGGCAAGTGTGAGCGCTTCCTCTTCGGTGCCGAACTCGGCGACGCACAGCACCGGCCCGAAGATTTCCTCGCGCCAGATGCGTGCATCGGGCGGTACGCCGGTGAAGATGGTGGGTTCCAGGAAATAGCCTGCGTCGAATCCGGGCGGGCGCCTGCCTCCGGACGCGAGGCGGGCTTCCTGCTTTCCGATCTCGATATAGCCCAGGACCTTGTCGTACTGGCTGCGGCTCACGAGAGGGCCCAGCAGCACGCCCTCGTCCATGCCGTTGCCGATTGTGATCTTGCGGGCCTCCTCTACGAGGCGCTCGATCAGGCGCCCGGCAATCCCTCGCTCGACGATCAAGCGGGAGGTGGCGCTGCAGACCTGCCCCTGGTTCCAGAAGATTCCGAACATCACCCATTCGACGACCTGCTCCAGATCGGCATCGTCGAAGACGACGATGGGTGATTTTCCGCCGAGCTCGAGACTGACGCTCTTGATGTCCCGGGCGGCAGCGGTGGCGACGGCTATGCCGGTCGGCACGGAGCCGGTGAAGGCGAGCTTTCTTACGTCGGGATGCGCGGCGAGGCGCGCTCCCGCGTCGTTGCCGTAGCCCGTCACGACGTTGACGACACCTGGAGGGACCGCAGCTTCCTCGCAAATGCGCGCAAGCTCGAGCGCTGTGAGCGGGGTGAACTCAGACGGCTTCAGCACCAGGGTGCATCCGGCGGCGAGCGCTGGGGCTACCTTCCATGCCGCCATCAGAAGCGGATAGTTCCACGGCACGATAAGCCCGGCTACTCCGGCGGGAACATATTTCACGGTGGTCTTGAAACGGTCGTCCGGAACGGCGATCGCTTCGCCCTGGCGTGCATCCAGCTCTTCGGCGTAGGCGGCGTAGAGGTTGAAACAATAGGCGGCGTCCGAGATGTCGCCCAGGGCTTCCGGGAGTGGTTTGCCGTTGTCGCAAACCTCGAGTTCGGCAAGCGCCTGCTTCTCGCGCTCGATAGCGTCCGCGATTGCGCGCAGAACGACGGCGCGCTCACGGCCGGTGGTGCGTCCCCAGGGACCTTGTCCCGCGCGCTTTGCCGCTGTGACGGCGCGGTCCACGTCGTCAGCCGTGCCCGCAGAGCAGGTTCTGAAGACCCGCTCGGTCGCGGGATCGACGACGTCGATGGTGCCGCCCCGGGCTGCGGCCTGCCATGTTCCATCGATGAAGAGTTTCGGCGTCATGAGATCCTGTCGGGGTTTCGAGCGGAAGGGGTCACGCAAAGCGGGAGAGGTAGCGTTCGCAGAGCGGCCCTGTTCCTTGCGTGTAGGCGACGCCCATCTCTTGCGCGAGGTTGGTTTCCGAATGGGAGCCGATCCAGGCGACGAGCAGGATGCGTCTCAGCATCACGAAGGTCTCGATCTCCGTCTCCTCCTCCGGGCTCAGCGCGCCGAAGCGGCGGTATCCGCGCGTCCAAGCCTTGATCAGCTCCGGTACCTCCGGCGCATCCTCGAAAAACGAGACTGTCGTCGCGCAGTCGTAGAGGAACCAGGAGAAGCCGCAGTCGTCGAAATCGATAACCTTCACGGTGTCGCCATCGACCAGGAGATTGGCGAGGCGCATGTCGCCATGAACGAGATTGAAGACGGACGGCGACGTTCCGATACGTGCGAGGCGACGTTCGATCACGGCCACGGCTTCGGAAATAACGGCTGCGATCTCCGGGGTGAGCCCCATGCCATCCCGCCATCGCCCCCAGTGCGGCGTTGCGCCCAGGCTCGTCTCGAACGTCCAGCTATGGCGCTCGAACCAAGGTGGCCGGTTCCACGTCTTCACGTGGCCATGCATGTGGGCGGCCGTCTCGCCCAGGCGCTCGAAGCCCGCTATGTCGTTGGGCGCAGGCTCCTGGCCGGCCTCCCACGCGAAAAGCACGACATTGCGCGGGCTGGGTAATCCGTCGATGGCGACGGACTGGATCAGCTCGCCGTCGCGGCCGGCGATGGGCGCTGGCACGGCTGCGGCGCTCGCCTCCTTGAGCGCGGAGAGCCACGCCAGCTCGGATGCAATGGCCGTCGGCGAGTGGTAGCCTTCGCGATGGATCCGCAATGCCCACCGGTTGCCCGTCGCAGGATCGTCCAGGCGATAGGTGGCGTTCTCCGAAATGTTGACGAGGGTCGGCGTGGTATCGGGCGGAAGCGCGAAGCGGCGAAGCGATTGCGCGGCGAGCTTGTCGAGCAACTCGACGGCCGGGGCTGCTTCCGTTTCGCTCACGCTTCGATCTTCCTCTGCTGCGTGGCCGCACTTTTCCGGCGGCCCCACCCCGTGACACACGCGTCCGCGACGTATGCGGACGTGTTGACAGCAAAAGTATATCGCAGGAAGCACAAGGGGATGCACGCGCTCAATGCTCTCCCGCTCGGGCCCCGCCTGCGGTATAGATTTGCGGGTGTGGACGGCGTTGGATGCAATCAGACGTGATGAAGCAGGTCGATTGATGGTGAAACGGAAGGCAGCCGCCCCGGCAACTCGGCGCAAGGCGATCGCGGAAAAGGGGCCTCTGTCGCGGGCGATGTTGCGGCTGCGCATCGTGTTTCCCGATGAGCGGCAGCTCGGGCCGGGAAAAGTGGATCTGTTGGAGGCGATCGGGCGGACGGGCTCGATCTCGTCGGCGGCGCGGGATCTCGGGATGTCGTACCGGCGCGCGTGGCTTCTGGCGGACGAGCTTGCCAAGCTGTTCAAGCGGCCTATCCTCACCACCGCGGCAGGCGGGGCGCATGGAGGCGGCGCGGAGCTGACGGACTTCGGCCGCGCGCTGATCGCGGCCTATCGGCGGATCGAGGACCGCGCAGCGGAAGCCGCGCGCGCCGAGCTTGTGGCTTTCGAGTCCGATCTCGAAAACGTGTGAACGTTGGAAGCAAGCCGGGGTTGCTCTCGCCGGCCGCCGGCCTGCCGTTTCCGCTCATTTCAGAACGGTGAAGCCTTGGCCTTCGAACACCTTCGCGGCGTCCGGGCTCGAGAGGAATTCGAGGAATTTTCTGGCTTCCGCGCTGGTCGACGAAGCGGCGATGGCCACCGGATAGACGATCGGCGGATGGCTGTCTGCCGGGAAGGTATCGATCACCTTCACCTGCGGGTCGCTCTTGGCGTCCGTGCCGTAGACGATGCCGAGGGGCGCCTCGCCACGTGCCACGTAAGCCAGGGCGACGCGGACGTTCTCTGCGCCCGCGACCTTCGCGGACACTGCCTCCCACACGCCCAGTGAGGTGAGGGCTGCCTGACCGTAGATGCCAGCGGGAACGGATTTGGGCTCGCCCATGGCAAGGCGTCCGTCGCCGAGGGCTTCCGCCAGCTTGAAGCCCTTCTCGATCTTGAGGGAGAAGGTGCTCTCCTTGGGTGCGATCAGCACCAGGGTGTTTCCGAGCAGGGTCTTGCGGGAGGCGGGATCGATCAGCTTGCGCTCGGCGACCCAATCCATCCACTTGAGGTCGGCGGAGACGAAGAGATCGGCGGGCGCGCCGGATTCGAGCTGCTTGGCGAGTGCTGACGACGCAGCAAACGACAACGCCACTTTGTTCCCTGTCTTGCTCTCCCAATCCTTGCCGATCGTGTCGAGCGCGTTCTTGAGGCTCGCTGCCGCAAAGACGACGACTGGCTTCGTGCCGGTGGCGGCGCTTTCGGAGGGGCGGGCCTCCTGCGCGTGCGCGAGCCCCGCAAAGGCGAGCGTGAGGGTGCACATCAACAATCGTGCGAATTTTGCCATGAGTGGATCCTGATTGGTGGCTGTATTTTATCGGATACAGCGATCCACCCCGGCGGCGTCTCTGTCAAGCATCGCGAAACACCGCGGGTTCGCGTCATGGCGTTGTAGAAGTGTCATGGCCGGGTTTTGCCGGCGATATTGGCGTGTCCGTCGTTATTTTGCCCGCGGGCGAACCGAGACGGAGCCGCGCGATCAAGCAAAAGGGCCAGGCATCGCAGCCCGGCCCTCCGCTCTCGATGGATTGCCGCCGAGCTTAGTGCGTCTCGTACGCCTTCTCGCCCTTGGTGAGGGCGAACTCTTCTTCGGGCGAGAGGATCAGCTTGTGACGGCCGATCAGCGCGAAGTAGAGGATGCCGATGGCGAACCAAGCAGCCACCCAGTAAACGCCGACTCGATAGACCGGGTCTTGGAGCTGCATGTAGATGGTGACGAGCGCGATGATCACGGTGAGCGCCGCGCCGACGGTGCCGAGCGGGCTCTTGTAGGGCCGTTCGAGCGTCGGGAAATCGCGCTTCAGCTTGATGTAGGTGAGGCCCTGCATCACGTAGGAGAACATGGCGCCGAACACGGCCATGTTCAGGAGCGTACCGCCGATGAGCTGTGCGCCTTTGTCGGCCCCTTCGGCAAACCACACGATCATCATCACGGAGAGACCGACGATGGCACCCACGAAGAGTGCCACGTGCGGGGTCTTACGCGTGCCGTGGGTCAGGGAGAAGGCGCGCGGGAAATAGCCGGCGCGCGACAGCGAGTAGATCTGGCGACCATAGGCGTAGATGATCGTATGGAAGCTCGCGATCAGGCCGGTAAGGGCGACGATGGCGAGCAGCGTTGCGATCTCGGTGCCGTAGATTGCGCGGAAGCCGTCGAGCAAAGGCTCGCCGGAGGCACCGAGCTTGTGCGATCCCACTCCTGTCACAGACGGATTGAGGGTCAGGATGAGGAAGGCGGAGACCAGAAGCGTGAACATGCCCGCGAGAATTCCTTTTGGCATGTCGCGCTTGGGATCGACCGATTCCTCGGCTGCGAGCGGAAGCTGCTCGATGGCCAGGAACAGCCACACGGCGAACGGCAGGCCCGCGAGAATGCCGTAGGCACCGAACGGCAGGAACGGCCCGTTGCCCTCCGGCAGCTCGGCGCCATCGGGGCCGATGTTGAGGGCCCAGCGGCTGAAATCGATATGCCCGATCGCGCTCAGATTGAACACGATGAGGCACAGCAGCGCCAGGATGGTGATGATCAGCGAGAAGCGAAACGACAGCTCCACGCCGACGTAATTCAGTGTGACGAAGATGATGTAGAAGGCGATCCAGAAGAGCGGCTGTGCTTCCGCAGGCGCGCCGAGGATCGCGGCTGCATAGCTGCCGATGAAGAAGACGATGACCGAAGGCGTGATCACGTATTCGACGTTTTCGGCAAGGCCAGTGAGGAAGCCGCCCCACGGACCGAACGCGGTGCGCGCAAACGAGTAAGCGCCGCCGGTGTGCGGCATCGCCGGGCTCATTTCCGCGAGGCTGTAGGTGAGGCCCAGGTACATGGTGGCGATGATGATGGTGGCGAAGAACATGCCACCCCAGCCGCCCTGGGCCAGGCCGAGATTCCAGCCAGAGAAGTGGCCGGAGATCACCGCGCCCACGCCGAGGGCCCATAATGACCAAACGCCGGCGTGTCGCTTTAGACCGCGTGCTTTGAAATAGGCGTCATCGACCTTTTCATAGGTCACGCCTTGCGTGGAGTGTTGTTGCATTGTTTAGCTCCCCTGAGTGCGCCATTTTGGCGCATTCAGGATAAGCTAAGACCGGTCTCTCGGGAGGGGGGTGGTTGTAGCAAAACGGAAAAAAACCCCCGTATTTCTTCAACCTATTGATTTTGCTTGTATTAAGCCGCGACGAGTTCTGGCTTTCCAGCAATCTGCACGCGGTTGCGGCCGTCCTGCTTGGCGCTCATCAGGGCCTTGTCGGCCCGTTGCAGGGCGAGACTCAGGGGCTCGTTTGCGGTCCAGGCCGAGACGCCGAAACTGCAACTCGCGTGGAACGGAGCACTGCCGCCGTCGAACTCGTGGGCGGCGATGTTCTGGCGGATGACGTCGCACCAATGGGCGGCCTGGTCTGCATCCAGAATGGGAAACGCGAGGGCGAATTCCTCTCCGCCGAGGCGGGCAACGACGGGAGCTTCCTCGCCTGCGATGCGCGCGACGGTCTTGATGACGAGATCTCCGACATCATGGCCATAGGTGTCGTTGATGCTCTTGAAGCGGTCGATATCGAGAAGGCACAGCGCAAGGTTGTCCGAGGCATCGAGCTCGCGGCGCTTCTCTTCCATGGTCGCCAGAAATGCGCGGCGGTTGAGTACGCCCGTCAAGTAGTCGGTCTGCGCCTGCTCGACGAGCTGGCGCTGCATGGTGATGATGCGGTTGGCCGCGCGCAGGCGCGCCATGAGCTCCTCGCGGCGCACCGGCTTCACGGTGAAGTCGTCGGCGCCGCAGTCGAGCGCTTCCGCGAGCGCACGCTCGCTGGTGTTCGACGACATGACGATGATGTGGAGCGGGCGCTTGTCGCCGACGAATGTGCGGAGGTTCCAGCACAGCTCCAGGCCGGGTATAGGCTCGAGTTCGAGGCTGGTCAGCACCACGTCCACGGAGCGCGTGGATTCGATGTATTGCAGCGCGAGATCCGATGCCGAAAAGCAATCGACATAGCATCCCGTAGCTTCAAGCTCGATTGCGAGCTTCTGTTGAACGACCCGGCTCGGGTCGATGATGACGACATGCATTCGTTGTTCTTTTTGAAATCGACCACCGACCCACGCACCCTAACCGGATAGGGTGAACAGGTGATTACCGTGAACGGAGCGAAGGTGTTCGCCCTTCGGAGGGTCGGGGAAGTGTGTGGTGCCGACAGCAGTATTGGGAGGGAAGCTGCCTGCCGGCACCACGAGCATGACGCCACCCGTGCTCTAGGGTCGGGGAGGGGGTGCGGGCGGCGTCTGCTGTGCAAGCCCGAAGCGTCGTCATTGATCGCGCGATCTCGATCAGAGCTGGCCATATCTGCGGGATAACGCGGGAACCGCGGGCCGGTTCCCGGGATTGCAACGTGCAGCGTGGGGTGCGGGTCTTCGGAATTTAAATCGCACCTTCCATGGAACCGGCTGGGCCTTCGTGCGTTCCACGGGATGGTTCGCAGAATGTCTTGGTCGGGCTTCAAGGCTCTCGATCTGGCTTAATGTATTGAGAACGCTGGGCTTAATCGCAACGGGATCGCCAGCTTGCAGTTGCGGGAAACATTGAGACACGGCGGGACAGGGGAAATAAACGCAGTAAAAATGAACGCTGCCCTCAAGGGAGCGGCCGCGCATGGGTGTGGAGACGACCGAGGCGGTCCTGCGCGTGCGGTCATGGTCCTGAGTTCTGCGACGGGGCAACTTGGGTTGGAGAAAGTGAAAAGGTTCCGAGGGATCTCATCAAGATGACGACACCTAAATCCGTTCAACCGGCTCAGAGCGTGACAGCCGAGAGCGCCGTCGATACGGAGCCGCCGGCGAGCGTCGACGCGGCTATCCAGGGAGCGCTCGGGCGGAGGTTGCGCGAGAGCTACGAGGAGGTTGTGCGCGAGAAGGTGCCTGACAAGTTCCTGCACCTGCTCGATCAACTCAAGAAGTCCGAGACCAGCGGCAAAGGCGGGTGAAAGTCCCAATGGCAGCACCTGATTTCGAAGAAGCCCTGGTCGGCGCGATTTCACATCTTCGCGCCTTCGCCCGCTCGTTCGCGAACGATCCCGCGCGCGCGGACGATTTGGTGCAGGAAACGCTCGTCAAGGCCTGGAACAGCCGGGACTCCTTTACGCCTGGCACCAACTTCCGGGCGTGGCTGTTCACCATTCTCAGAAACGTCTATTTTTCGCAGCATCGGAAGTTACGCCGCGAGGTGGACGACCCAGAAGATCATTACCAGAACTCGCTCGCCGTTCAGCCCGAGCAGTATGGCCATCTCGATCTCGCGGATTTCCGGTCGGCGCTTTCGACGCTTCCGTCGGATCAACGCGAGGCGCTGGTGCTGGTCGGCGCGGAAGGCTTTTCCTACGAGGAGGCCGCGGAAATCTGCGGCTGCGCCGTGGGCACCATCAAGAGCCGCGTAAACCGCGCGCGCAACAGACTGGTGGAGCTGCTCGGCGACGAGGATCTCAAATCCGGCACGCACTCGACCGTTCCGTCCCAGATCGCGGGGCTGGTCAAGGACAGTGCGAGGGGTTGAGGCCCGACACCTAGTTGTTTGATATGGAACATTTAAATTTGGTTTCGGAACTTTTGACCCCGGCCCGGCGTTAATGACGAGGGTCGCGGCCGTCCGCATGCCAGTGATGGTCTGCTTTGTAGGGAGAAAACACCATGTCGCTTGCTGAAACGATTGCGCCTCAGCTGCCTTATCTCAGGCGTTTTGCGCGCGCGTTGACCGGCAGCCAGGAGAGCGGGGATGCCTATGTGGTGGCCGTGCTCGAAACGCTTGTGGCTGATCCAGACAGCTTTCCGCAGGGCAGCCTGAAACGCGTCGGCCTCTACAAGTGCTTCCTCAAGGTTTGGAACTCGATCAGCGTCAACCACGAGCCGGCGGTGCCGAAAACCCAGGCCGATCGCAGCCTGGAAGCTATTACGCCGCTGCCGCGCCAGGCTTTTCTTCTCGCTTCCGTGGAGGGGTTCACGACGCAGCAGATCGCCGAAATTCTTGAGTGTTCGAACGATGCCGTTACGCGTTTGATCGAGGAGGCGGGTGAGCAGATCGCGGAGCAGACCGCAACGGACGTTCTCATCATCGAGGACGAGCCGCTGATCTCCATGGATCTCGAAGCCCTCGTCAAAGGTCTCGGCCACAGGGTGTCGGGCATTGCACGCACGCACCGCGAGGCGCTGGCGGAGGTCCGGAAGAAAAAGCCAGGTCTCGTGCTCGCCGATATTCATCTGGCCGATGGCAGCTCGGGTCTCGATGCGGTTAACGAGATCCTGCTCGGGTTCAATGTGCCCGTGATCTTCATTACGGCTTTCCCGGAGCGCCTTTTGACGGGCGAGCGCCCGGAGCCGACCTTTCTCATCACCAAGCCTTTCGAGCCCAATACCGTTCGGGCGCTGGTCAGCCAAGCGCTGTTCTTCGGCACGAATGCACACGTTCCCGAGACTCCGGCGGGCATTGGCAGCCAGAGAGGGCCGCGTCTCGGCGCTGGCGCGTCTTCGGCTGGCGGCCGGTCCGCAAGGCCTTAAGCATAACGGCGTCTCTTCCGGCGCTCCGGCGCCGGGAGTATCGTGCCGTCTTCTGGTCGCCTGGAGTGTTCCAGGCGCATTCTCCCGGATGCGCGAAGCGAGAGGCCTCCCCGGCCCCTCCTTCCGATCACATAAACGCGAAAAGGATGATCGCCTTTTTCATTGAATTGAAAGCAGACGTGATTCACGCTCGCGCTTGCCGATCCGGGCCGAGGTTCGCGTTCTATATTTCGCGAGTCACCGGATGCCTGCCGGCTTGCTTTCTATGTCATTGCTCGTCGAGCCGTAATTGGTGGACCTAGAATGGCGCGTGTTCTGGTTGTCGATGACGAAGCCCTCATTGCCATGATGCTCTGCGACCTGCTCACGGAGTACGGGCATGAAACCGTTGGGCCGGCGCACTCGGAAAGTCAGGCGCTGGAGCTCGTGGCTTCCACGCCGATCGATGCGGCGATCCTCGATGTGACGCTTGGCGATCACGATTGCTTCGCGGTGGCCGAGGCGCTGGGCGAGCGCGGCATTCCGTTCGCGTTCGCCACGGGCCATGGCGCTCATGCCATGCCGGATGCATTTCGAGAGCGCATGACGGTCTCCAAACCGTTCGACTTCGACGTGGTGCGCAAGCTCGTCAACGAGCTCGTGACGTCTCAAAATCAGGCATGATCCTCGAGCGTCGTGAGCCTCTCCACGGGATCCGCGTTCCGGGCCCCAAATCCTTGGGAACTTTGGTTGCCGCGGTGCGCTATCGATTGACCAGAGCTCGCCGTGCGAACCACCATTATCGGGTCTTGGGATGACACGTCCTTCGGCCATTGCTGGCCTTCTCGTCCTCGATCCTGCGGTTGCGCGGCATGCCTTCTACCGGGAGGCTCTGGCGGGGCTCGCCGATCGCATCGAATTCCTGACACCGTCGGACGACATCGCCACAGCTCTCGGCGATAGCCAGCAGTACGCGGCTGTGCTGATCCAACTCGACGGGATAGACGGTTCGAGGCTGCGGCAGATGGGCGATATGCTCGGTGCCTTGGCTGGCACCCCCGTGGTGTTCTTTTCCGCTGATGCGGAGCGTGTAGAGGCGATCACGGATGGTCTTGCTGCACCTTTCGACTATCTTCCCTGGCCTGTTCCGCCAGGGCTTCTGCGCGCAAAGGCAAGCCTCTTTCTCGAACGGGCGCGGCTGCACGGCGAGTTGGCGCGCTTGTCCGGATCCGTTGCCACGCTCGGCTCAGACCTGGATCGGCTTCAGGCAACGGCTGCGGAGGAAGTCCGGCGTGCGGACAGATTAGGCTCGCTCGCGAGCGAGCACGTCCACCGCGGCAAGAATCTTCTCGCAATCATGCAGTCCATCTCGCTCAGGACCTTGAGCGAGGGCCGTCCGATGGACGAAGCGCGTGGTGCCTTGATCGGGCGGCTGCGGGCGATTTCGCGCGCCTATCAAATGCTGACGGCGGGGGATGGAAGCGGGGCCGGTATCGGCGAGATCATGGACGGGGAGCTGCACGAGGTCATCCATCGCGTAACCACATCCGGGCCGCCGGTGCGGCTACGCGGCTCGGTGGTGCAAACCTTCACACTTGCCGTGCACGAACTGGCTACGAATGCGATGCAGCACGGCGCGCTCTCCGGTCAGTCCGGCACCGTGAACGTGGGCTGGACCCTGTTCGAGACGGGAGCCGAGCGGTATCTCGAATTCGAATGGTCCGAGCAGGGCGGGACAGTTCCGGCCGTGACGCCACGCCGTGGTTTCGGTCTCAGTCTGATCTCGTCGCTGGCGGGACCCGGTGCGGCGAGCCCCAATATCAGCTTCGATGGGGAGGGTTTCTCCTGCCGTCTCAGGTTTCCGCAAGAAATGATCGTCTCCGAGTAACGTAACCGCTCAGGATTCGAGGCGGCGCGGGGTCGTGAAATGCTCCAGGTGCCCGCTGGCCGACGTGATGTCCTTCCAGCTCGAAGCCTTGAAGGTGAGCACGGCCAGCGCTCCCGTGGGGAACTCTTGCGCGAGGGCGGCGAGCGTCTTGCGGTCTCCATCGCCTGCAAGCTCGAGCGCGAGCGCGTGAAGGCCGGGGTTGTGGCCCACCAGCAGCACGTGCGGCTCGTCCTCGGCGTACTGGCCGAGCACGGTGCGCATGACCTCGGGCGAGGCAAGGTACAGCGCTTCGTCGTAAACCACGCGCGGCGCGGGCGGGCCTAGCTCGGCGAGCAGCAGCGTCAAGGTCGCGCGCGTGCGCATGGCATCCGAGCACAAGGCCAGCGTCGGTCTCAGCTTTTCATGGCGGATGAACTTGGCGAGCGCGGGAATTGCTTTCGCGCCGCGCTTGGCGAGCGGACGGTCGTGATCGTCAAGCTCGGGATCGGACCAGCTCGACTTTGCGTGGCGGAGGATGGAAAGAGTCAGCATGCCGCGAGCATGGCGGATTGCAGCGCGGCGTCAAGGGCCCTGACGGCCAATGTGAGCACCCCCATCCGAGCGGCTCAAAAAGCGTGAGCGGCCGAGGATAAAAAAAGGAGCCCAAGTTTGGCTTGGGCTCCAGTTTAGCTGTTTGGATGGACATTGCCGTCTAAAGAAACCAGGGGAACCTCGATGGTCAAAAGATCGGCACCAAACAGCATCGTACTTGGGAGGAAGACGTAGTGAAGTAGTGTTGGAGGCGTGAGGTAATCAGCGCTCCGAGGCCGGATGGGTCCGGAAACGCAGCGGGTCGTAGAACGGCATCCGCACGACGTGAGCGTTGAGCACCTTGCCGCCGTCGTTGATCTCGACGGCCGTGCCGAGTGCCGTGTGCGACGGCGCGATCTGGGCCATGGCCAGCGACTTGCCGAGATGCTGGCTGAAGGTGGTGCTGGTCACGATGCCGACTTCCTTGCCGCCTGCGAAGACCTTCGCGCCGGGGGTGACGGCTTCGTGGGAATCCACTTCCAGGCCGGTGATGAACGAGCGCTCCTTGCCCTTGCTCGCGGCTACGGCCGCCTTGCCGCGGAAGTCAGGCTTGCTGAGATCGATGGTCCAGTCGGCGCGCACTTCCCAAGGCGTGGTGTCGCCATGGGGCATATCGAACGGGAAGAACAGCAGGCCGGATTCGACGCGGACGATGTCGAGGCAGGTCCAGGAGACCGGCATGACGCCCTTTGCCTTTCCGGCTTCGAGGATCGAATCCCAGATGAAGCCCGCGTCTTCGCGGCTGGTGAAGACTTCGTAGCCGCGCTCGCCGGAGTAGCCGCCGCGTGCGATCGAAACCGGGCGGCCGAAAAGCGTTGTCTTCAGATGCTTGAAGTAGCCGAGCTTCGACAGATCGGCCGGCGTATGGGGAGCCAACACCTCGAGCGCGACGGGGCCCTGCAGCGAGAGAATGTGCACATCGTCATCGGGCTCGATCTTGACGTCGTACTTCGACGCGTACTCCTTCAGCGCTTCGCCGAAGGCGCCGCCGCCATGGGAGATGCGGAACGTGTTCTGGCCGTCGACGTACACGAGAACGTCGTCGATGAGTGCGCCAGCATCGTTGACGGTGTTCGAGATATGCGAGTCGCCGACGGCGGCCTTCGAAACGTCGGTGGTGAGAAGATAGTTCAGGAACTTCGTGGCGTCCGGACCGGAGACGTTGACGATGTTGAGGCCGGTGACCTCGATGAGGCCTGCGCGATAGCGCGTTGCTGCAACCTCGTCATAGGGATCGGTGGCGTAGTTCTGAGGAATCGGCATGCCGTTCCAGGACTGGGTCAGGTCCGACCCGAGCGCGCGGTGGCGGCTTTCGAGCGCAGTTTTGCGGGTGATATTCGACATCATTTCCTCCGAGTACTTTTTGGGCTGCTGCGCATACGCATGCCGAGCTTTTTCAAATTTCTCGCACGTCGTTTCTTTTGAGTCAACTTTTTTTCTTAGTGAGAAATTCAAAATTCGGGAAAATCGAATGCGGGACGCATAGCGGAAACGTCCGGAATGAGCGCAGCGGACGATTGTGCGTGGAAGCTCAATCGTCCGCTGCAAGTTTCAGATCTCAATCAGGACCGCCGCCCTGAGAGGTCGGTGCGCCGTCGTCATACTGAGACAGCCATTCGAGGGTGGTGTCGCGGTAGCGTGTGATGCCCTTGTAGTCGATGAGCTCCTGCGGGAGCGATTTCAGAACGCGATGCATGCGGCGGCCCCACTTCGGCACCGTGACCAGCTCGCGCATCTTGATCAGATAGCCGCGGATGGAGAAGAGGATGGCGTTCGAGCGCGGGAGGCGCCACAGCGCCTGCAGCTCGACGCGCAGGTGCACCTTGTCGCCGACATTCTCCGGCGTGACCGTGGTGCGGTCCTTGCCCCACTTGTTGTAGTTCTCCGGGCTGGTATCGAGACGCGGGTTGATGGTCATCGTCCAGTTGAGGCGGCGCACAGGCTGGCCGAGCTGGAGGTTCAAGAGGAACTTCAGCGCGCGATCGAACACCTTCATGTCATGGGCGAGCGGCACCGGGCCGTGCCATTCCATGAAGTTCATGCCGACGTCGAAATCGAGCGACCAATCGGCCTGGGTGGTGATGATTCCCGCATCCATCCAGAGCTGTCCGTCGCGCTGGTCCTGGATCGAGAAGTCACCCTGGCACTGGCGGCCGATGTACTCCATCGGCTCGTAGGGCAGCGTCGAGGGATCGCCGAAGACGAACTTCTGGTCGATGTTGAGCGGGCGGTTGATCCAGTGCCAGTTGTCGCCCTCGGTCTTGAGCGAGAACCACTGCGGGTAATCCCGCGCCATGGAGGTCATCAGCAGCTCGAGAAAGTCCCACTGCGCCAGCATCATGTGAGGAAGGGCCTGGCAGCGGAGCGGGTCCTCCTTGAGGACGATGGCGCGATCCGCCATCTCGGAGACGTAGTGCTCGTTGATGTCGATGGGGAACTCGAACACCGAGCCCGCAGGGCCCTTGGTGTGCGGCTCGATGTTCACCGAGTACATGTACTTGTCTTCCCAGAACGGGAAGGGGAAGCGCCTGATCGACTCCGGGCTGTTCGAGAACGTGTAATCGTCCCGGAAGGTCTCTTTCTTGAATTCCTGATTCATTAGCTTGCTCCTAAGACCGCATTTCGGGAGGTGACATCAGAGATCGAGAGTGATCCGCGATCCTTTGAGGCGAGAAACGCAGATCATGATTTTGTTTCCAGCCTGCTTTTCCTCGTCGGTCAGATAGTGGTCGTAGTGGAGAATGCTGCCGTTGCAGCTCACCACGGCCGTCTCGCACTGTCCGCATGCCCCGCCGCGGCAGAGATACGGAGGCTCGAGGCCAGCGGATTCGAGTGCCTGGAGGATGCTTTCGTCCTCTTTCACGCGGATGGTTCGGCCCGATTTCGTGAGCTCCACATCGAACGGCAGGCCGCCGCGCGGGGCGGTGAAGTGCTCGGCGTGGACGTGCTGGCTTGGCCAGCCGGCTTCCTTGGCGAGCCGCAGCACATCCTCGATCATCGCGTCGGGACCGCAGACATAGAGATGCGTTCCGAGGGGCTGCTGACCGAGGAGATTGGTGAGATCGATCCGCTGGGCGGAGACGGTCTGATAGTGGTGAAGCTTGCGGCCGTATTTCCGCTTCAACTCATCCACGTATGCGCCCGAGCTCGGCGTGCGGGTGGAGTAGTGCAGCTCGAAGGGCGCGCCGATCTGCTGAAGCTGCTCGGCCATCGCCATGATCGGCGTGATGCCGATGCCGCCCGCGATGAGGAGATGCTTGCGCGCGCGAAGGTCGAGCGCGAACAGATTCGAGGGGTGGCTGATGGTGACGAAAGCGCCTTCGTATAGCTTCTCGTGCACGTACAGCGATCCGCCGTGCGAATTATTGGTCTTGAGGACGCTGATCTCGTATCCGGTGGTGTCGCTCAGCGAGCCCATGAGCGAGTAGGGGTTCTTGATGGTCTTGGCGCCGTCGCGCATCGTGACCACGGTGTGGGCGCCGGCCGAGAAGGTGGGCAGCGGGCGTCCGTCGATGGGGACGAAGCGGATGCGCTTGATGCGCTCTGCGACGGTTTCGACGCGGGCGACGCGGACGGGAATTTCAGCGCCACTCATTTGAACACCTCGACGATCTCGGGAAGCTCGCCGGGAACCTCGGCGTCGACGCACACGCCCTGGAAGGCTGCGAGGCGCTTCGAGTAGTGATCGCGGACGAGAAGATTTGCGCCGCAGTGCGCGCACTTGACGATGTTCGTCTTCACGTTCTCGGTAAATCCCTTGCAATGAACGCACTGTACGCGGCGGGCCATAGTGCCGCGATGCTCGGTCAGGACCGCTTGCGGGTCCATGCCAAGCTCCTGCGCGAGTTGGACGGTGAGGCCGATCATGGTTTCGGTTCCCGCGGCGTAGATGCGGGTTCCCATGCGCGCCACGTGGAGCACGCCGGTCAGACGCCGGATCGCCGTGACGACAGTCGGCAGCGCATGAACGATCTCGACGGGCAGTTGCTTCAGGCGTGTCGTGTAGTCGGCGCTGTTGGGCAGGGTCTCGGCGTAGACGATGGTGACGCGGCCTTTGATCTGCGGACCGTGTTGATTGAAGAGATCGATGATGGCTTGTGCTCCATCGCCATCTGCAGCGATGACGTGATGGTTCGCGTAGCAGTCGGCGATCAAGCCAGGATACTGTGGCCTGCTTTTGATGCCCTCGACAAGCATGCGCAGTTCTCCGCTAGGATTATTGGTTTCTTACGGCGCTTCGGGCGATTTCCTCGCTGTGCTCGGAGATCGCCCTAGCGCTGTGTCTTTTTTTATTGGTGCAGTTTCTTATCAGTTTCTTGTTCGGTCAGTGTCGTGTGACGGCGGGCCTGGCGGCCCACCGTCCTTTCGTCATCACGCCGGAAGCTGGAAGAACCAGTTGGCGAGAAGAACAACAGTGACGCCTGCGATGAGCGTCAGATAGGGCAGGATGCCGGCCTTGCGCACCTTGAGGTCGGCCTCGGTGAGGTTGAGGTCGTCCAGCATGTGAGCGGGGAAGCGGCCCTTGTCCTGCACATAGTGGCGGAACATGAACACCGGAATGATGAGGCCGGCCGCGATGGTGGCTGCCCAGAGTGCAACCGGGTTCCAGACCTTGGCGCCTGCGCCGAGGAACACGGCGTTGACGAAGGAGAACAGTACGCCGATCGCGAGCAGGATCGTGGGAGCTTTCCACGGCCGCTCGATGTGGCCGTTGTCGAACCGGTGGATCCAGCCCGAGTTCAGGTTCAGGAAGTTGAAGATGATGTAGCAGCAGTTCGATACGGCGAGGATGAAGAAGTAGCTCGTCGCATCGGCGGCGGCGATGGCAAGAAGGCCGAGGTTGAAGATGAGGTCGGACCACATCGCCGCGGTGGGAGCGCCGTGCGTGTTCACGCGAGACAGGTAGCGCGGAAGCCAGCCGTCGACGGAGCCCTGGTACAGCGTGCGCGAGGAGCCGCCCATCGCCGTCATGATCGCGAGGATGAGCGCGAAGATCATCAACATGACCATGATTGACGTGACGAAGCCGCCTCCGCCCACCATGTTGCCCATAGCGGCCGCAACGCCCGAGCCGTCGACAATCGAGGCGTCGAGCATTCCGTTGAGGCCCAGCACGCCCTGGAAGGTGAAGGGGACGAGCGTGTAGAGCACGAGGCAAAGCAGGCCCGAGTAGAAGATCGCGCGGAAGGTATCGGTCTTCGGATTCTTGAACTCGCTCGTGTAGCAGATCGCGGTCTCAAACGCGTAGGTCGACCAGGCCGCGATGAACATGCCGCCGAGCACCAGCGTCCAGCCACCGATGTTCCACTCGCCATGTTCAGGCACGTAGGCCTGCTTCAAGGGTGCGAGAGGCGTGTAGTTGTCCCAGTTGATCTGGCCGGTCACGATGGGCGCGATGCCGACGATGAGCATCGGGACGATCACGAGCAGACCGATGTACTTCTGTACGTTGGCGGTGCCCAGAATGCCGCGATGCTGGATCGCGAACGTCATCAGCATCAGCGCGACGCCGATGAAGAACGTCCAGTTGAGGGAGAAGGAGACCGGACCGAGCGAGCCGCTGACAAGAGTCCAGTTGCGGAACGCGGGTGTGAGTGCCGAGACGCCGTCGGCCGCGAGCAGTGCCGCGCGTGCATCCTCGGCCGTCTTGCCGGCGTTGGCTGCCAGCCATTCTGCGATGCGCGGGCTATCGGCGGCGAGAGAGCTGGCGTTCGCCTTTACCCAGGCGAGGACTTCCGGCGACTCCGCGCCTGGGATCGGACCAAGTGCGTTCAGGATGTAGGCGGCTGCGATGGAGCAACCGAGCGAGAGCACCGGCGTCCAGGCCAGCCAGTTGCACCAGACGGAAAGCGGAGCAATCAGCTTCGAGTAACGAACCCAGGCAGAGGCGCCGTAAACGGATGCGCCGCCCGACTTGTTCGGGAAGAGGCCAGCGATCTCGGCGTAGGTAAACGACTGGATGAAGCCCATGCACATGCTGGCCATCCAGACAAGAAAGGCGACATTGCCGGTGGTTCCAGCGATGCCGCCAATGGAAAAGAGAACGAGAGCAGGAACGCCACTGGCGACCCAGAACGCGCCTCTCCAGTCAATTGATCGATGTAATGTTGGCGAGTCAGCCGCCAACGCGCCCGTTACGACATTCATTTTTTACTCCCCAGAGCTTTTTTTTGTTTCCCTCTGCGAGAGCGCCATCGGACATGCGTTGAGCGCTTCGGTGTCGCAGACGGGCAATGGCGGGCGCATCGCTTTTTGGGGTGCCGTCTGTTGCCGGACCCCTGATGCAACCCCCTGGGCGATAATGACGCAGCGGTTGTTTCTGTGTCAACAAATATTCGCGAGAGGAAACATCTTTCTCCGCGTCTTCCCCGTTTGTCACCTCGCGAAGAATGATGCATCTTCGGAGCGGGGATGTTTGGAGAAGTCGGTGTTTGCGCTGGAATACCGAGCTTTTCAGGTCAGCGCAGAGCACAGAGGCGGGTCTCGCCGTCTCTCAATGTGAAACAAAAACGATAGCGATGATGGCCAAGCGTAAAGTGACGAAGAAGCCAGGCACGAAAGCCAAGGCTGCGCATCTGACGACGGGATCCGGCGCGCCGGACATCGTCATTCGTACCCTAGAAAACGCGATCGGCGCGCAGGTGCGCGACTATCGCAAGCACGCGGGGCTCACAGTTTCGGAGCTCGCATCCGTTGCGGATATTTCGTCCGGCATGCTTTCTAAAATCGAGAACGGCCAGATTTCGCCTTCTCTTTCCACGCTGCAGCTCTTGGCGTCGGCGCTCAATCTGCCGCTTACGATGCTGCTTGCGACTTACGACAGCGGGCGGGGCTGCTCGTATGTGAAGAAGGGTGAAGGCGTCGCCATTCGCCGCCGCGGCACGAAGGTCGGCCACAACTATCAGCTTCTCGGTCAATCGCTGGGAGGCGACATCGCCGTCGAGCCGTACATCATCACGCTCAACAAGGACGCGGACACCTACACGGAATTCCGCCACGAGGGCATCGAGTTCCTCTACATGCTGAGCGGTAAGGTGTCGTACGCGCACGGCGACCGCTCGTACGTTCTCGAACCTGGCGACTCGATCATGTTCGATTCCGCCGAGCTGCACGGCCCCGACAAGCTGATCGAGCTGCCGGCGATCTATCTTTCGATCATCATTTACGAGCGCCGGAAGGCGTAACGGAGCGCTTTCCGCTTCCCTTCAGCCGTGTATTGCACCGCACAGCGGACGTGTGCACAGGCGCGTTCGGTTATGCAGCGAGGGCGGAGCCGCGCTTCCCCGGCATCGCTCAAGTTGCGGGCCGATGCGGAGAATCCGGCTGCTGCGCGAGGCGTGTTGCGCGGCCGGATGCTCGAGTTGGACGAGGCGGGGAGTTTCTTTAGAAGAAAATTTGTTTCTCGAACATTGACGCGGCCATTTGTCTCTTGTAGTGTTTCCTCATAATCAACAACCCGAGGGCACGCGTCAGATGTGTGGAATTGTCGGATTATTTCTTAAGGACAAGGCGCTCGAGCCGCAGCTCGGCGCGCTTACGGCCGAGATGCTCGCCACCATGTGCGACCGCGGCCCGGACTCAGCAGGTTTTGCGATCTACGGCACCCCGGAGAAGGGGAAGGTCAAGATCACGATTTCGTCTCCCAACCCGGACGCCGACTTCAAGGGCCTCGATGCCGCCGTCAGCAAGGCAATCGGCAGCAAGGTCGATTTCTCGCTCAAGTCCACCCATGCGGTGTTGACTGTTCCCGAGGACAAGGCTGACGCAGCGAAGGCTGCGATCCGCGCGGAGTTCCCCTCGGTTCGCATCATGGCGACTGGCGCCTCTATCGAGATCTACAAGGAGGTCGGCTATCCGACCGAAGTCGCCAAGCGCTTCGATCTCGCGAAGATGACCGGCACGCACGCCATCGGTCATACGCGCATGGCCACCGAGAGCGCCGTCACCACGATGGGCTCGCATCCGTTCTCGACGGGCGCTGATCAGTGCCTCGTTCACAACGGCTCGCTGTCGAACCACAACAACCTGCGGCGCGATCTCAAGCACGACGGCATGACTTTCGAGACGCAGAACGACAGCGAAGTCGCTGCCGCTTATCTCACGTGGCGCATGAACCAGGGCAAGAACCTTGGCGAAGCGCTGACCAACAGCCTCGATGACCTCGACGGCTTCTTCACCTTCGTCGTCGGTACCAAGGACGGCTTCGGTGTCATCCGCGATCCGATCGCATGCAAGCCTGCAGTCATGGCTGAGACTGATCAGTATGTTGCGTTCGGCTCCGAATATCGCGCGCTTGCCAACCTGCCCGGCATCGAAAAGGCCCGGGTCTGGGAGCCTGAGCCTGCGACCGTGTACTTCTGGGAAAGATAAGAAAAGACGGGAGCATTCATCATCATGCAAACAGTAGATTTGGCGAAGACCCCACTTCGCGACCTCAACCAGGATCTTCATCGGCAGTCGGAAGGCTCGAACGAGAAGGCGTGGGAAGTTCTCAACCCGATGGGCTTTCATGCCGTCGCCGTCGGCATCGATGCACCCATCGATGTCAACATCCGCGGCAACGTCGGCTATTACTGCGCCGGCATGAACAAGCAGGCGACCGTTACGGTGCACGGCTCGGCCGGGCCCGGCGTCGCCGAGAACATGATGTCGGGCAAGGTGCGCATCACTGGCGATGCGAGCCAGTATGCAGGCGCTACGGGCCGCGGCGGCCTGCTCGTGATCGAGGGTAATGCCTCGTCGCGTTGCGGCGTCTCGATGAAGGGCATCGATATCGTCGTCAAGGGCAACATCGGCCACATGTCGGCGTTCATGGCGCAGAGCGGCCACCTCGTCGTTCTGGGCGATGCGGGCGACGCGCTCGGAGATTCCATCTACGAGGCGAAGCTGTTCGTGCGCGGCAAGGTGAAGAGCCTGGGTGCCGACTGCATCGAGAAGGAGATGCGTCCGGAGCATCACGAGGCGCTCGCGAAGCTTCTGGAAAACGCCGGGGTCAAGGGTGTGAAGACGAGCGAGTTCAAGCGCTACGGCTCAGCCCGCAAGCTCTACAACTTCAACATCGATAACGCGGACGCATACTGATGTCATACCATAACCCTCCGACAACGCCGCGCAAATCCTCGACCTTCGACGATTACACGCTGTCCGAAATCCGTCGTGCCGCGCAAACCGGCATCTACGACATTCGTGGCGGCGGCGCGAAGCGCAAGGTCCCGCATTTCGACGACCTGCTGTTCCTCGGTGCCTCGATCTCGCGCTATCCGCTCGAAGGTTATCGCGAGCGCTGCTCGACGGGCGTGACGCTCGGAACGCGTTTTGCCAAGAAGCCGATCGAGCTCAAGATTCCGATCACCATCGCAGGCATGAGCTTCGGCGCGCTTTCGGCGCACGCAAAGGAAGCGCTCGGCCGTGGCGCCTCGATCGCCGGTACGTCGACGACGACCGGTGACGGCGGCATGACGCCCGAGGAGCGTGGTCAGTCGAAGACGCTCATCTATCAGTACCTGCCGTCGCGTTACGGCATGAACCCGGACGATCTTCGCCGCGCTGACGCGATCGAGGTCGTGGTCGGTCAGGGCGCCAAGCCCGGCGGCGGCGGCATGCTGCTGGGTCAGAAGATCTCCGACCGCGTCGCCGAGATGCGCAACCTGCCGAAGGGCATCGACCAGCGCTCGGCCTGCCGTCACCCCGACTGGACCGGTCCGGACGATCTCGAGATCAAGATCCAGGAGATCCGCGAGATCACCGACTGGCAGAAGCCTATCTACGTGAAGATCGGCGGCACCCGTCCTTACTACGACGTTGCTCTGGCAGTTAAGGCCGGCGCCGACGTGGTCGTTCTCGACGGCATGCAGGGCGGCACGGCTGCCACGCAGGAAGTGTTCATCGAGCACGTCGGACTGCCCACGATGGCTTGCATCCGTCCTGCCGTTCAGGCGCTGCAGGATCTCGGTATGCACCGCAAGGTGCAGCTCATCGTGTCGGGCGGCATTCGCAACGGCGCGGATGTGGCGAAGGCACTCGCGCTCGGCGCGGACGCCGTGGCCATCGGTATCGCAGCTCTGGTCGCGCTCGGCGACAACGATCCGTCGCACGAGAAGGAATACCGGCAGCTCGGCACCACGGCCGGCTCCTACGACGACTGGCACGAGGGCAAGGATCCTGCCGGCATCACGACGCAGGACCCCGAGCTCATGTCGCGGTTCGATCCGGTGAAGGGTGGCCGCCGCCTGGCGAACTACCTCAAGGTGATGACGCTCGAGGTGCAGACGATCGCACGTGCTTGCGGCCATAATCACATTCACAACCTCGAGCCGGAGGATCTTTGCGCGCTGACTGTCGAGGCCGCGGCGATGGCCCGCGTTCCGTTGGCAGGCACAACCTGGATTCCGGGTGTTGGAGGGGGCGGGCTTTAGCCGCCCCTTTTCCTTTCTGACGCAAACGAAGAAGCAAGATTAATAGGAAACGTTCATGGTTCAGGATCTCGCGGCGCTCGCGAAAGAACGCGGCGTCAAGTACTTCCTCATCTCTTTTACCGATCTGTTCGGCAGCCAGCGCGCAAAGCTGGTGCCGGCTGTCGCCATCGCGGACATGCAGAAGGACGGCGCTGGTTTTGCCGGCTTCGCAACCTGGTTCGATATGACGCCGGCGCACCCGGACATGTTCGGCCTGCCGGATCCGTCTTCTTTCATCCAGCTTCCCTGGCGCAAGGACGTTGCCTGGGTTGCGGCCGACTGCATGATGGAGGACCGGCCCGTCTCGCAGGCTCCGCGCGTCGTTCTCAAGAACGTGATGGCGGAAGCTGCGAAAGAGGGTCTCTACGTCAAGACCGGCGTCGAGTGCGAGTTCTTCCTGACCAAGCCGTGCGGGACGCAGATCTCCGATGACGCCGACCGCGCAACGAAGTCCTGCTACGACCAGCAGGCGCTGATGCGCCGTTACGACGTGATCTCCGAGATCTGCGACTACATGCTGGAGCTCGGCTGGGGTCCGTACCAGAACGACCACGAGGACGCCAACGGCCAGTGGGAGATGAACTGGAACTTCGACGACAGCCTGCTCACGGCGGATCGTCATGCGTTCTTCAAGTTCATGACCAAGGCCATTGCCGAGAAGCACGGCCTGCGCGCGACGTTCATGCCGAAGCCCTTCATGGGCCTTACGGGCTCGGGCTGCCACGCGCACATCTCGGTCTGGGACAAGGCCGGCAAGACCAACATGTTCTACGACAATACGGACGAGATGGGCCTGTCCCAGCAGGGCTATCACTTCCTCGGCGGCATCATGCGCCACGCGGAGTCGCTGTCGGCGATCACCAATCCGACGGTGAACTCCTACAAGCGCATCAACGCGCCGCGTACGGTGTCGGGTGCGACCTGGGCGCCGAACACGGTTACCTGGACTGGCAACAACCGCACGCACATGGTTCGCGTTCCGGGCAAGGGCCGCTTCGAGCTGCGTCTGCCGGACGGTGCGGCGAACCCGTATCTCCTGCAGGCCGTCATCATCGCGGCCGGTCTCTCGGGCATCCACCGTAAGGCTCACCCGGGCAAGCGCTACGACATCGACATGTACCAGCTTGGCCATACCGTGACGGATGCGCCGAAGCTGCCGCTCAACCTGCTCGATGCGCTGCGCAACTTCGACAAGGACACCGAGCTGAAGCAGATGCTCGGCGAGGATTTCGCAAACTCGTACATCAAGCTCAAGATGACCGAGTGGAACTCCTACACGTCGCATCTCACCGAGTGGGAACGCGCGAACACGCTCGACGTCTAATCGCGAGGGCGAAGGGCTCGCATGGCGCAGCGGGGTGCCATGCGAGCCCAAACTTTGTGAATTCACTTGATGGTGCGCAAGTCGCGACTGACGAACAGCAGTATAATTCAAGAAAAATGGAGATTATGGAGGAAAACTAATGGGTAGCGCTGCCTCTAGCGACTCATCTTTCGCGGTTCAATCCGAACACGCGGACTCCTCCTCCGGCACTCGCTTTCATGCTCGCCGCTCCGCTTCCGCAGAGCCCGTTCTCTACGACCTCGTCGGTGGCGAGGAGGGGCTGCGCAATCTCATCGAGACCTTCTACGACATCATCGAATTCGAGCCGGAAGGGCGCGTGCTCCTCGTGCTGCATCTGCGCGGGCATGGCGTAGCGCACTCCCGCATCGAGCAGTTCAACTTTCTTTCGGGCTTCTTCGGCGGTCCCAGCCTTTACGTCCAGAAGTACGGACATTCGGACGTGCGCCAGATGCACGAGCATGTCGAGATCAACGCCGAGGCTAAGGATGCCTGGCTCAACTGCATGTCGATCGCCATCGATCGCGTCGGCCTTTCCGCCGATGTGAAGGCGCGCCTGATGGCGCCGTTCACGCGCGTCGCAACGATGCTGGTCAATCGGGACTAGTGTCTTTCGAGAGGGCGAGGGCTCTGCTCTTTCTCGCCCTTGCTTTCCGCAAAACTCAGGCAAGAAAAAGCCGCCGAACCCAAGGGCCGGCGGCGAATTAGTTACTGGGCTTGGGAACGCAATCTCAGATCTCGCCTTTGAGACCCTTCTCGAAGTACTTGTGAATGATCTTGTCCTGGTTCTCGAGGAGCCAGTCGATGGACGGCTCGTTCGACATGGCCTTCTGAATGGCGCGGGCGGTCGCCTCGCGATGGATGTTGAACAGGATCTTGTGATCCAGATTGTCGATTGTGGCGACGGAGGGGTTCAGCCACACCGAGATGATGATGCCGATGTCGTTGACGATGGCCTTCGGAAGGTCGCCGCTGCGCACCGCGTCGAGCACGCCCATGGCGGTCGCGTACTGCACCGTACCCATCAGGATATTGGTGTAGCGCTCGTTGGTGACGGTGACCTTGCTTACGCAGAGCGTGGCAGGGCGCACCATCACGTCGGTGTTGAGGAGGGCGAGCACACGGCTGTGGCCCACCACCTGGTTGCCGAGCAGGTTCGCGAAGGCCGTCCCGAACGGGCCGTCGAGATCGCCGATGGCCACCTCGGGCTCGGCCGCGGTGCCCGGAGGGCCGCCGGCTACGAGCGCTTCTCCAACGCGGATTCCAATTCGTACACTCATCGAGATCTCCCGTGATGCGCGCCGGTGCGGGTGCGCCGGGCGTCCTTCGTTGCTTATGCGGGGCGCGCCTAGGCGTGCGCCACACCGTATTCGGCGGCCGAGTCGAGCAGCCAGTGGGCGAAGCTGTCGACGTAGCTCCGGAACAGCGCCACCTCGTAGGTGGGCTTGTCATCGATCTGCCAGAGGATCACGCCGATGTGGCTCGCGTGCGTGATGGCCGCGCTGCCGGGCCGGAATGCGGTTTCGTGGAGATCGAGCGGGATGCCCTTGGCGAGCACCTCACGGGCGCGGGGTCCGGAGATGCGCACCACGACGCGGCCATCGGACTGGTCCACGACGGAGGCGAGCGGGCCAAAGGTCTTCTTGAAGTCGGTCTCGAGATCGCGACCGTCCTTTCGCTCCGCTACGGCGAGCCACTGCTCCGGGCCGGCCCACACGAAGGCGACGCCCTGCTGGCCTTCGACACGCGACGGCGTCTTGGGCAGATCCACGCCGTAGGCGGCGCGAACTGCGGCGTTGAGCTCGTCCTTCTTGCCCTTGGCGGCCGCGAAGCTCGCCATGGTCAGGGTCTCGCGCGCATCGACGGTGAGGTTCGAATTTGCGACGGGCTTCCAGTGGAGGAAGGCCGAGGTTGCTGTCAGTCCCTGCTTAGCCACGGACTCTCACTCCTTCTGGATCGACGAATACGGGGGATACGACTTCGACCAACGTGTCGCCGCCGCGGACCGGATCGTAGGCACGCACGATCTCACCGATGCGGTCTGGGCCGCGCTTCAGGAAGCCGAGGCCGACCCAGTGGCCGTTCGAGGGCGAGAAGGCGACGGAGGTCATGTAACCTTCGTCGGTGCTGGCGCTCGGGACGGCGTCGCGGGCGATGAAGTGCGCGCCAGAGCGAAGCCGTGCCTGCCGGTCCACCGGACGGAAGCCGACAAGCGTCGGCCGGTCGGGATCGGTGAGACCCGGACGCTTGCCGAGCACGTGGCCGATGAAGTCCTTCTTGGACGACACCATCCCGCCGAGGCCCACGTCGCGCGGCGTCGTCGTACCGTTGAGCTCGGGGCCGCTGATGTGGCCCTTCTCAATACGCATGACGCCGAGGGCTTCCGTGCCGTAAGCGCAGGCGCCGAACTCCTGCCCCGCCTCCATGAGGCGGCGGATCAGGGCATCGCCGTAGCGGGCCGGAACGCCGATCTCGTAGGCGCGCTCACCGGAGAACGACAGGCGGTAGAGACGCGCCTTGATGCCACCGCAGACGGTGATCTCGCCCACCTGCAGGTAGTTGAAGCCTGCGTCCGTGATGTCGAACTCGGGGTCGACGACCTTCTGCAGCAGCTCGCGCGATTTGGGGCCAGCGACGGCATACTGCGCCCATTGCTCCGTGGCCGAGACGATCTGCACGTCCATCTCGGGGAAGAGCCACTGGTGGCAATACTCCATGTGCTGCACGGCCTTCACGGCGTTGGCCGTGGTCGTGGTGATGAAGTAGTGGTTCTCACCGAAGCGCGCGACGGTGCCGTCGTCCAGGAAGATGCCGTCCTCGCGCAACATGCCGCCGTAGCGGGCCTTGCCGATGCCGAGCGTCTTAAGGCCGTTCATGTAGATCTTGTCGAGGAATGCGGCTGCGTCCGCGCCCTGGAGATCGACCTTGCCGAGGGTGGACACGTCGCAGATGCCTACGGCGCTGCGGACGGTGGTCACCTCGCGCTTGACGGTCTCGAGCCAGTCCTTCTCGCCGGGACGCGGGAAGTAGGCCGGGCGCAGCCACAGGCCGGTTTCCACGAACACGGCGCCCTGCTCCTTCGCCCAGCGATAGGAGGGCGGAAGGCGCGTGGGCTTGAAGTTCTTCTCGCGGTGATGGCCAGCGAGGGCTCCGAGCGCGACAGGCGTGTAGGGCGGACGTGCCACGGTGATACCGGTCTCCGGGATCGACCTGCCCGTGATCTCGGCCATGATGGCGAGCGCGTTGACGTTGGCGGTGCGGCCCTGGTCGGTCGCCATGCCGAGCGTGGTGTAGCGCTTCAGATGCTCGACCGCGCGGAAGCCTTCGCGCTCGGCAAGCTCGACGTCGGAAGCGGTGACGTCGTTCTGCTGATCGACGAACGCCTTGCCGTTCGGGTTCTTGACGCGCCAGAGCGGGGTTATGGCCTCGCTCTCCTCGGCGGCCTTCGGCACGGCCGTGGGCGTGGCCTGGCGTCCGGTGGAGGTGGCTGCGCTGGCGCCCGCGGTTGCGCCGCCGGCGAGTGCTTTGTGTAAAGCGAGGTCGCCCGCCACGGCGCCGGCCAGCGACATGCCGTGGGGCAGGACGCCCGGCAGGAAGCAATGGAGCGTATCGTTCCAGACCGGCCTGCTGCCCTGATGCGTTGTGAGCTGGATGTTGGGATTCCAGCCGCCCGAGACGGCTACCAGATCGCACTCGAGCTTGATCTCGTCGTCGGTGCGCGTCTGGATGGTCACGCCGGTCACGCGCTTCTTGCCGAGGGCGCCGGTCACGACGCCCCCCGAGATCAGCTTGGTCCCGGCTTCTCCCGCGATGCGCTTCACCTGTTCGGAGAGTTCGGGGCGGCTGTCGACGAGGGCTACGACATCCACGCCTGCCCGTTTGAGGGCGGTTACCGTGGTTGCGCCGTAGTCGTTGTTCGTGAACACCACGGCGCGCTGGCCGGGGGCGACGCCGAAGCGGTTGAGATACGTGCGGACGGCACCTGCCAGCATGACGCCGGGGCGATCGTTGCCGCCGAACACGATCGGCCGCTCGGTCGCGCCGGAGGCGAGTACGGTCTGCTTGGCGACGAGGCGCCACAAGCGCTGGCGGGGCGCGCCTTCGGCCGCTTTGGGAAGGTGATCGCTGACGCGCTCGACGGCACCGTATGTGCCGCCGTCATAGGCGCCGAACGCCGTCGTGCGGCGCAGGATGCGCACGTTCTTGGCCTGCGAAAGCTCGGTCTCTACCGATCGGACCCAGTCGGCGGCGGGCTTGCCGTCGATCTCTGCCGCGTCGTCAATGGCGCGTCCGCCGAGCGCGGCGTTCTCATCCACCAGGATGACGCGGGCGCCGGTGCGCGCGGCCGAGAGGGCGGCCATCAGGCCAGCCGATCCCGCACCTATGACGAGCACGTCTGCGAAAGCGGTCGCTTTGTCGTATGTGTCGGGGTCGGCATCGTCGCTCGCCCGGCCGAGACCGGCGGCGCGGCGGATCATGGGTTCGTACAACTTCTCCCAGAGCGCCGAGGGCCACATGAACGTCTTGTAGTAGAAGCCTGCGACGAAGACCGGAGACAGCAGCGAGTTGATCGACATGACGTCGAACTCGAGCGAAGGCCAGCGGTTCTGGCTGGTCGCGCTCAGCCCGTCGAACAGCTCGGCCATGGTGGCCTTGGTGTTGGGTTCACGGCGCGCGCCGTCACGCAGCTCGACGAGGGCGTTCGGTTCCTCGGAGCCTGCGCTCAGGATGCCGCGCGGACGGTGATACTTGAACGAGCGGCCGGTCAGAACCACGCCATTGGCGAGAAGCGCGGAGGCAAGCGTGTCTCCGGGGTGGCCGGTGTAGGTCTTGCCGTCGAAGGTGAAGCGAATGGTGCGGCTACGGTCGATCAGGCCGCCTCTGTCGAGGCGGTTCGGCTGCGAACCCGTGCCCGAGCGGTGTCCAGGCGTGGCCATTACTTAGTGTCCTTCGTTGCAGACTTTTCCTTGAGGGCGACTTCACGCGCGGCCTCGACCGACGTGATCTGGTGGGTGGCCACGCCGCGCGTGACGACCAGCCAGGCGTGGCAGCCCGCCGCGTGGTACCAGAGCTCGCGGTGCATGCCCGGCGGGTTGGTGCGCTCATACACGTAGCTGACAAATTCTTCGGTCGCGGTGGGGCTCGCGAAGTCGGGCCGTTTCACCGTGGCGTCTCCCGAGTACAGGAACTCGTCGAGACTCCGTTCGCCGCAGTAGGGACATGCGATTCGCATCGCCGGGACTTTCCTATCAGGGTTGATGTCAGTGCAGGTTCGGGTGCGGGCCCATGCCCTTTTCGTCGATCGCGTGGCCCGTGGCGAAGCGATCCAGACGGTAGGCCTTGGCGACCGGATGAGGCGCGTCGCGGGCGATCAGGTGGGCGAAGCAGAGGCCCGAAGCCGGGGTCGCCTTGAAGCCGCCGTAGCACCAGCCGGCGTTGATGTAGAGGCCCTGGACCGGCGTGTGGTCGATGATCGGGCTGCCGTCCATCGACATGTCCATGATGCCGCCCCAGTGGCGCAGCAAACGCACGCGGCCGATGCGCGGCATCAGCGCCATACCGCCTTCGCAGACATCCTCCACGACGGGAAGGTTGCCGCGCTGGGCGTAGCTGTTATAGCCGTCGAGATCGCCGCCGAACACGAGGCCGCCCTTGTCGGACTGGCTGATGTAGAAGTGGCCGGCGCCGAAGGTCACGACGCCGTCGATGAACGGCTTGATGGCTTCGGAGACGAAGGCTTGCAGCACGTGGCTCTCGATGGGAAGGCGCAGGCCCGCCATGGCGGCAACGCGCGAGGAGCTGCCGGCGACGGCCATGCCGATCTTGCGCGCGCCGATATAGCCGCGCGTGGTCTCAACGCCGACGATACGATCGCCTTCGCGCTTGAAGCCTTTGACCTCGCAGTTCTGGATGATGTCGACGCCGAGCTTGTCGGCGGCGCGGGCGTAGCCCCAGGCGACGGCGTCATGGCGTACGGTGCCGCCGCGGCGCTGGAGGAGACCGCCGTGAATGGGGAAGCGGCCGTTCTCGAAGTTGAGGAACGGAACCATCTTACGGACCGCGTCCTGGTCGAGCAGCTCGGCGTCCACGCCGTGGAGGCGCATGGCGTTGCCCCGGCGGGCGAAGGCGTCGCGCTGGGCGTCCGAATGGTAAAGGTTCAGCACGCCGCGCTGGCTCACCATCGCGTTATAGTTGAGCTCGTGCTCGAGCTGCTCCCAGAGCTGCATGGAGAGCTCGTAGAAGGGGATGTTGCCGGGCAGCAGGTAGTTCGAGCGGACGATGGTGGTGTTACGGCCGACGTTACCGCCGCCGATCCAGCCCTTCTCGACGACTGCGATGCGCAGCGGGCCGTAGTGCTTGGCGAGGTAGAAGGCGGTCGCGAGGCCATGGCCGCCGCCGCCCACGATCACCACGTCGTAATCGGATTTCGGGGCCGCATCGCGCCAGGCCGGGCCCCAGCCCGTATGCCCGCGGAGGGATTCGCGTAGGACGGAAAAGATGGAGTAGTGGGACCAAGACATCGTCTGCTCGCTCCTCGAGACTGAGGCTTCTACCCTTAACGGCGAATGCGGTTGTGGGGGATATAAGTGTTATTTATACTGTCGTCATGAGAGACGCTTCTGCCTCACTTCCTTTCGACCTCAGGTCGCTCGAAATTTTCCTGTCCGTCTGCGAGACGGGGGCCATGTCTTCGGCCGCGCGGGCGCTTGGATTGACCCAGCCGGCTGTGTCTCTTGCCATCTCCGATCTCGAGCGGAAGCTCGGGCACGAGCTGTTCGATCGCACCGTGCGGCCGCTGGCCGTTACGCTCGCGGGTGGGCTCTTGCGGCAGCGTGCGAGCGCCCTTCTGGCGGAAGCGCGTCAGATCGGTCCGCTGCTGCGCGAAACGGAGCACGGCAAGCTGCCTCTCATTCGCGTCGGGCTCGTCGATTCGCTCGCGCGCGCACTCACGGCGCCGCTCGCCTCCTATCTCGCATCGAAGGCAGACGAAGTGTGGATCCTCTCGGGGCTCACAGCGTCGCACGCGAGCGATCTGCTGACGCGGCGGCTCGACCTGTTCCTCGGTGTGGACGACCTCGAGGACTGGGCGGGGCTCGAGCGCTGGCAGCTCGCCAAGGAGCCTTATGTTCTGCTTCTTCCGGCGGGCACGGAAGCGCCTCGCACGGTCGGGGCGCTCAGGAAGCTCGCGCAATCCCAGCCGCTGATCCGTTTCAGCAGCCGTTCCCAGACCGGGCTCGATATCGAGTCGCATATTCGCAGGCTCGGCCTCGATGTGCCGCGGTCCTTCGAGTTCGACACGCCCTACGGTGTGGCCTCGATGGTGGCGAACGGATTGGGGTTTGCGATCACCACGCCGCTCTGCATCCGGGAGGCGGCGTTGCCCGAGGCAGGCCTCATTACGGCGCAGCTTCCCGGGCCACAGATCACCCGCAAACTGACTTTGGTCGCGCGTCATCGTGAGCTGGGGCGTATTCCCCGTGACCTCGGCGAGATGGCGCGGCGGGTGCTTCTCGATGCCGGGGCGCTGCAGTAGCAACCTGGGTGCGTCCAGAGGCTCCGCGCAGCTCGCATTTGCCCCCGCCGTTGCGCGCTTTTTTCACTGTGAAATTGCCACGCGGCTCATGTATTCATAGGTGCCAGGCGGGCCCCGTAGCTCAGTGGATAGAGCATCAGATTCCTAATCTGAGGGTCGCAGGTTCAAATCCTGCCGGGGTCGCCATTTTTCTGAATTTTCATTGAAAACGCTTGGATTTTCGTTGCGGCTTTCCACGTGGAGGGCGCGCGCATCACGCTGCGATCCACCCGCGTGAATTTTGCTCTCAGGATTTCACGATCTCCGCGACCGCGATCTCGCCGTCGCAGATGTAGTGACTGGCGGTGCGTTCCAGGCGGTCTCCGGGCTTCACCAGCATCGCATGCCGGATTGTGCCTGATCGCGTGAGCTCGCCGATGATGAAATCGCGCTCGGCATTGGTGTCGGCATCCGTTGCATGCGTAATCTGGAATGTGAGGCGCGTCAGCGAGAAGCCCGTATCCCGCGTGCCGGCGCCCACCCAAAGCGCCAGCTCCGAATCTTCTGGCCGGTCGGTGTTGAGCCAGAAGTCGAGTGTGTTTGCGTTGGCCTCGGCATTGGTGACGTCCTGCGCCCAGAAGCGGACATGGTGGCGCTTGCGCGGGCTATCGCCGATGGCCTTCTGAAAGCCGATGTCCTGTCCGCGTCCAAACAGGTAGAGCGTGCTGAACGGCGCCGTCGGGTAGGGTCTGTTCAGGACAAAGGCCTGAGTCATACGCCACGAGGTGTTGATATTGAGCGGATCCGCTTCGACCCAGCCGGTCGCGGAGAAGGCGGCGCGGAGCTGGTCTAGCGTGCCCACGAGGGCGAGATTGACGGGATCGCCGAGAAGCCCGTCGCCCGTGACCGTGAAGTGCGGCACATGCTTGCGCTGGAGAATCTTGAGCCCCATTCGAACCACGCGGGGCAGGATGACGTAGGCTGCGATGCCATAGGTGATGCCGAGTGCCAGAAGAGTGGGCACCCTCTTGTCCGTGAGCTCGAAGACATAGACGATCAGCCAGATGCCGAGTACGCCGACGCCTAGCACGGCCAGTCGCTGAAGAAGCCTTGCGACGGCTTTCATGGGGTGCTCTCAAGCATTCGGCCGGGTGTTCTTGCTGGCGGCATGACCATAAAGGGCTCTGTGATAGCTGACGGCAAATGCGTCACCCTGCCAAGTTGATTGCGTGGGGGCCCCGAGCCTAAGTCTTGGCCAGCAAGCCGCTTTTCAGCACAGTTTCCGGCTCTTTCGAGCCATGTACCCCTATGATCACAGGTGTTTTTACGGGGTTGCTTCACGAGAACAATTTATCGCATGGCATAGGTAGCCCACGTGGGATGTTGCCATGAACTTCCAACAACTCAAGTACGTCAAGGCCCTCGTCGACGAGGGAAGCTTTGGAGGGGCAGCGGCGCGCTGCAACGTCACCCAACCCACATTGTCGAATGGAATCGCCCAACTCGAGGCCGAGTTCGGACAGCGCCTTTTTCAGCGGACGACGAGAAGCGTTCGCCTGACTGCCTACGGTGAGCATCTGCTGCCGTTCGTTGTCGAGGTGCTGCAGTCGATCGAAGCCTTGAAGGCGCGATCCAAAGCTGCCGTCGAAAAGAGCGTCGTCAACAGCATCCAGGTCGGACTGTCGCCGCTCGTCGGCATCCGGCGTGCCGAAGCCATGCTGGCGGGCTTCAGGTCGAAGCATCCAGATATCCACATCGCCTACAGGGAGTACAATTTCCGCGAGCTCTATGAGCTTCTGCGGGGCGGCCAGGTCGATATCATCATATCGCCCTACGACAAAGGATTGCGGCTCGACACCGAGCACATGGAAATCCTGATGGAGCGTGATCCGTTGGTGTTCGTTCCGAAGTCGTCGGACCGTCAACGGTGGCTCGATGCCGGCAGCGTGACGCTCCACGACATTGTGAACGAGACCTTCGTGCTGGTTCCCGACACGTGTGGGCTGACCAGCTTCACGAAGGCCATCTTCGAATCGAACGATATGATGCTGCGCCGGCACATCGGAGATGTCGGCAGCTATGAATCTATCATCGAATGGGCCGAGACGGGGATCGGCTCCGGCATTCTTCCCAAGTCCCGTATGCCGGAAAAAGCTCCGCTGGCACTTCCCATCGTGCACGATGGATGCGAGGTCTCGATCGACTATTTCACGATGGGCAAACCGTCCACAATTACGCGCGCGCCCTTCTCCGAATTGTGGGAGGCCCTGCGGGAAGCCAGAACAGTTTCCACACGCCAGGCCCCTGGCCCTCTTGCTCGGAAGAGGGAGCTCCGATTGATCAAGACGGCGCCTTAGATCGTCTCCAAATCGAATGAGTGAACGGCGCTGGTGCGTCCAGCGCGGCGGTGGGCCGGCGTGCGCCGCAGATCTCGCGGACTTATAGCGTCGTCTTCAGCAGGCGCAGTAGCCGCGGTAATGACCCCGTAAGCTGAGGAAGCACGATCTTCGTCTCGAGCAGAGAATCCCAAAGCTGGGAAAAAAGACGCGGCGAGATTGTCGATGGCCTTCCGAGCGCGAAATATTCGATCGTGACGGGATGTCCGTTCTGAACGATTGGTATTCCGGGGAACTCCTTATCGGCGATGCAGGACCGGGGAAGAATGCCGGAGCCAATGCCGGCTTGTGTCCACTCGTATAGTGCGCCATAGCCGCTCGCCTCGCCTGAGTGCTGACGCAGCACGATGTTGTGGGACTTGAAGATCTGTTTTGTGAAGCTCGCGAGCCCGCAACCGTCGGAGAGCATTACGAACGTTTCGTTGGCGATATCAGCCAGTGTTACGCTGTCGAACAGCTCCCACTTAGGTTTGCTCGACGGCGTCGGCAGAAAGATCAGAGGATCGCATTCCAAAGAGACGCAGAAGAGCTCCAAGTTGAGCGACGTGTCCAGATCGTAGGGCGCTAGAATAATATCAAGCTGACGCTGTTGGAGCAGAAGGCACAGCTCGTTGAAGTTCCGCTCGTGATAGATGACGTCCGTTTCGGGGTGTTTGGCGCGAAACCTCGAGAGGATCGCCTCGGCGCGGCGGATGCCAATGATCGGTGACAACCCGACATGCACGCTGGTGTGGGATTTGGTGGGTGGCGTTTGGGAGTGGTGAGTGAGAGAATCCAGGACCTGGATCGCAACCAGTATGTGCGGGAGCAGGTGTTCGCCGTACGGGGTCAATCGGACGCTTGTCGCCGTGCGCCGGAAAAGACGTTTTCCAAACTCGGCCTCGAGTTGAGTGATGGCGGTCAAAATGGCCGGGAGAGCGACTGCGCACCGGGCCGCAGCCGCTTCAAAGCTACCCTCGTCTGCGAGCGCCTTTACGAATTTTAGCTGTTCTAGGTCCATGGCGCCCTCCCTGCCGGGCTTCCAATGCCATGAGCTATGCGCTGCTTTCGTGCAACCCCGTGAAAACACGTTCCGCAACGCGTATTGGATGCGCAAATGCAAGTGTTTTGGGCATCTTGGTGTTGCGATGAAAACAGTCGATAAACTGTCTGAGGCCGGTGGCGAAGATGAAACTAGCCGACACGGCCGACTGTCTCTTTTGCGAGTTCCGATATTTCGCTTCGTTCGATTATTGAGGTTGCCAACGCGACGCTCCCCGTCGCCAGCTGGTCGGCTACGTTCTGTCGTTGCTGTATTCGAAACGGTCTCCCCGGGTAGGACAGTAGGCTGGACGTAGCCACCAGCGCCCCTAATCTTGAAGCGGTAAGCTGAAATGGCTCGTTCGTTCTGAGCCCGCATGACGCGGGTTGCTGTCCGCACGCCTTGAGACTGTCTGCATCGGGCTAGCTTTGCGCGTGCAGCATTTCGATCAGCGCTCCCAGCGATTTTGCGCCGGTCTTGGCCATTATGGTGGCGCGATGGCCTTCCACCGTTCGCACGGAGATGTTGAGGGCGGTCGCGATAAGCTTGTTGGGCTTGCCCGTCCTCAACAGGTTCAACACCTCCATCTCGCGCTTGGTGAGGGAGGAAAGGTTCTTGTTGCACTCCTGCCGGCGTGCCTCCTGATCCCAGATTTCCGCGTAGGTGGACAAGGCCGATTGCACGGTGTCGAGAAGGAGCTGATCGTTGAACGGCTTCTGCAGAAATTCGATCGCGCCGCCTTTCATGGCGCGAACAGCGATCGGCACATCGCCATGGCCGGTTATGATGATGATGGGGATGAGCGCCTTTGAGGCCTTCAGGCGCTCCTGCAGCTCGAGCCCGCTCATTCCAGGCATCCGGATATCGAGAATGATGCATCCCCGCGTGCCTGGAACATAGTTGGCGAGGAACTCGTCGGCAGATGCGAAGACCTGAACCTTGAGTTTGACCTGCTCCATCAACCAGCGGATTGCATCCCGCACGGCCAGATCGTCGTCGACGATGAAGACGGTAGGTGTTGCTTTCTTGCTAGCTGCTGAGGACATATCAGGCTCGTTTCCAATTGGGTACGGTCACGCAGAACGTCGATCCCTTTGGCGAGGTCTGGTGAAGCCATAGCTTCCCGCCGTGGGCCTCGACGATTCCCTGGCTTATGCTGAGACCGACACCGAGGCCGGCTTCCTTTGTCGTAAAAAACGGCTCGAAGAGACGGTCCATGTGTGCCTCCTGACATCCGCACCCATTGTCGGACACGGAAATCTTGGTCAGGCTGTCGCCGTCGGCCGTCACGTTTATTTTTAAAGTGCGCTTTGCCTCGTCTACACCGCTCAGCGCGTCGATGCTGTTGCGGATGAGGTTGATCAGCACCTGTTGAATCTGAACCGCGTCTACGAAGACCAATCGTGCTTTCTTGGGCGCGCGGATCTGAAGCTTGATGTTGTTGTGGTGGATTTCCGTCTCCACGAAGGCGAGCGAGTTGTTGAGTATTTCCCGCACGTCGGTTCGTTGCCGCTTGATTTCCCGCTTGCGCGAGAAATTCCTGATGCGGACGAATATCTCGTCTGCCCTCTCGGCTTGCCGGACGATCTGGTTCAGTCCGTGTTTCAGATCGTCGAGATCCGGATTCTCTCCGCCAATCTTGCGAAGGCAGGTTTGCGCGTAGGTCATGATCGCGCAAAGCGGCTGGTTCAACTCGTGCGCAAGGCCGGAGACCATGCCGCCGAGGGTGCTGAGACGCGCCACGTGCGTGAGCTCGGCCTGGCGCTTGCGATCGGTTGCTTTCGCCTCGATGAGGCCTGTCACATCCCGGCCCGTCGCGATGAAGTGCGTGATGTGGCCGTCCGTGTCCCGAAGCGGGCTGATCGTCATTTGTTCATGAAACGTCGTGCCGGACTTCGTCCGGTCCGTTCGGAGGAACTGGAAGTTCCTGCGTTTGCCGATAGCCTCCCAAAGATCGGTGCGCAGCTTGCCATTGGTGCTGAGGAAGTTTGCGGCCTGTCCAACGATTTCTGCGCGCTCATAGCCGGTGAGGAACTCGAAGGATGAATTCACGTACTCCACGCAGCCCAGAAAATCCGTGATGACGACGCTGTCGGCGGTCTGCTCGATGGCGCTCGACAGCTTTCTCATGTGGGCTTCGGCAAGCTCACGCTGAAGCTCGTTCGCAATCCACTGCGACATGAGTTTGAGCGTTTCGCGCTCGGCGGATGTGAACGGGCGTTTTCGTCTTGTCCGGCCGATGAAGCAGAGCGTTCCGAAGGGCTTGCCGTCGATGACGATGCGGGCACCGAAGTATGCTTCAAAGCCGGTTTCGCGATAAGTCGAATGGGTGCACCATTCCGAGTTTCCGGCATCTTCGAGTGCGATCGGCTCGACTGAGTCGATCGTCGTGGAACAGTAAGTCCGGTCGAGGCCGAGCCTCCGCCCTACCGAGAACCGGGGAAGATCGGATATGGATTCGAGAATGGTGAGGGTATTTCCCTCCACCCGGGAGATGATGCCGATCGGCAAGCCGAACTGCTCGCAGCCGAGGTGGAGCACCTGGCGTATCTTCCGCGGAAAGGTGAGCGTGGTGTCGGTGTTGATGGCGTGGAAGGCCCGCAGCGTGTTCGCTATCAGGCGAAGCTCGACGACGGCCTCCGTGCGCTTCTGCTCCGCTTGCACGCGGAGCGTCACCTCCTGGATGACGACCATCGCTCCGCCGCGCTTGCCATTCCTCGAGGAAAATGCGGCGAACGTCACTTCGATGTAGACGCTCTTGCCGCCGTCCATCGGAAGCTCGAAAATTTCGGGGGGAAGCGGATCTTCCGATCCCAGGGCGAGCTTGAGGAGTGCGGACAGCCGCCGATGCTCTTTGCGGGGAAATAGCTCTCGCAGCGGCCGCCCGAGGCCGTGCTGTTCCTTGATTCCCAGAATCTGCATGGATTGGCGATTGAGCCGCCGGACAATCCCATGTTGATCCGTGACGAGAACGGCTATCGGCTCGTTGTCGAAGAGCCCCTCGATGAACTCCGCGTTGGCCGACTGGAGAAGAGGCAGCACCTCGAGCTGGACATGCGCATTCGCGAGCGTCGCCTTCTGGTAGCGCAGGCGCTGCTGGCGTCGTTCGGCTGCGTCTGCGAGCACGGCGGCGAGACCATCGATGTCGCTGGTTGGCCAGACGAGAACCTCATGGCCCAGAAAAGGGCTGAACATCAGGTTCTGCCGCAGCCTGGCGCAGTTCACATCGGTGCTGAGGATGACGATGGGGATCCGCTTGTCGAGCATATTGATGCTCTGGGCGGTGCCGACCTTGTCCTCGATGTCCGGGCCGAGCAAAACGGCATCTACGAACTCGACGCCTGCCTTCAGCTCGCTCAGGCATTGTTCGCTGCCCGGGATGAACTCGATGTGGTGGAGGCGGGTGAGATTGTTCGCGAGATGGAAGCCGAGCTGCTGGTCGACGTCGACAAAAAGGAGCCGACACGAGTCGCTTCCAGTCGAGGCCAGGCGGGTCGCTCTGGCCTGCATTTGGATGGCTTTCGTCGTGTGGGGCATCGCGTTTTGCACTCTCTGCCGCTGAAGACAGGACTATCGCGTCCGTTGAGGCAATCAGTCGGCGAGAAACGGTACGCCGAGAACCCATCTGCCGATCCAGGTTCTCAATAGATCCGTCGATGGAGACATGAGATGGACCGCGCGCACATCTCTCAAATGGCGTGACAGCCTGGAGCCCTCGGCATAGCCGCGTCCGCCTGTCAACGTCATGGCTTCGTTCACGATCGTGACGACTGCGTCTGCAAGCTCGGCTTTGCTGGCCATGACCGGAATCAGCGCGTCGGGCTCGCCCGCGTCGAAACTTGCGGCCGCGCTGTAGATGAGGCGCCGCGTCCGCTCCAGCATCCCCCACAGCACGCCAATGCGATGTTGCACGATGGGTGCTTGCGACAGAGATCCGGTGTGCACGTGGCGGCGCTGTGTGATGTGGGTGCGGGCCTCCTCGAGGGCGCTCGCGGCAATACCCAGGTAAGTCGCGGAAATGGCGATCAGGAAGAAGGGTGTGATGACGTTGAAAATGTACCAGATCTGGTCGCCCTCGCGCCCGAGCAGGCAGTAGCGGGGTACTTTCACGCTACGCAGCGTCATGGAGCGCGAAGAATTTCCCCGCATGCCGACGCCGTTCCAGGGCTGGCCCCAGCTCAGTCCCATCGTGCTGCCCGGCACTACGACGCATGAAAACCGTCCTGCCGGCGCCTCTGGCGAGCCGGCCACGGCCGACACGACATAGGAATCAGCGTGCCCTCCATTCGTGACGAAGACCTTTTCGCCGTTGAGCAGGTAGTGCTCCGGGGGAACCGAGTCCAGTCGCGTCTGCGGCAGGTAGAAGTGTACGCCGGTTCCCGTTTCGCTCAGTGAGAGCGTGGTGATGTGCTTGCCCTGGCAAATCGGGGTGAGGAAGTTCTCCTGTTGCGCATCCGTCGCGTTCACCGAGATCACGGACGTTCCGACGCAGTGCATGCCGTAGCAAATTCCAGTGGATGCACATCCCCTGCTCAGCGCCTCGCAAACGCGCGCCAGCGTTTGCATACCCTGGCCCTTGCCGCCGTACTGGCGCGGGACGAGCAGCCCCCCGAAGCCTTCCGCGAGCAACGTCCGGAGGCTCTTCTCCGGCCATACTGCGTCTGTATCGATACGCTCCGCCTGTGGTGCGAGAACGTCTCGCGCGATCTCCTCGGTCTTTCGCAGAATGGCAGCGCTGCCGGCCTCCCAAAACGACATTCTCGGTTCTCTCTATCAACTAGGGGAGGGCCTAGGCCCTCCCCGGTTCATTCGTGGGCAGCTCCAGTCTAGGGCCTTGGCTAGTGGTGCTCAACGAGGGAAAACGACAAGACCTTCTCCACGGGCTCGATGCGGTTCGCGCCCGCGCCCACAACACACTGACCGTTCTTGTCGCATCCCCACAGGGGATAGGCGTTGAAGCTCTTCAGATCAGCCGGAAGCTGGTCCCTGTGAGGCATGTCCCTGGGCTGTAATTTCTCGCCGTTGCCCGCAGCGGCGAGCGCTTTTCGCACGCGCCCGATTTCCGCCATGAATTCCTTGGCGCACACGCCGTCCCAGCTGCCGACCACGCGCCCTTCAGTGGTTTTGATGTCGTTGCTCATCTTTGCGTTTCCTTCAGTTCCTATGGCGTCTCAGAACCGGTCCGCAATCATGCGGATGACCTTTTTCGGAAGGATCCAGTCCTGGCCTTGCTTCTGCTCCTGCACCGCGATCAACAGGTCGTCGCGTGTGAATTTGAGGCCGCGTTCCTTGGCCATTGCCATGTACATATCGATGAACGCGGATTTGTCGGGTGTGGTATCGAGCTTTTCCAGAAGTGCTGGATCTGCCATCAGAATTTCGCCGAGTTTCTTTATTTCCTTCTCGAAGATGCGCGATTCCGCGTCGCGCTGCATTGCTTTCTCAAGCATGTTTTCTCCCGTCTTGTCGGATTATATGTATTCCACCCAATATGAGCGGTCGGTCTATAATCAACGGCAAGTCCCCTTTGTAAAGCGCACGGGAAACGTATGCTCGGACGCAATGTTGCGGGTTGCTTGAGAATAATCGCGTGAAAATTGACTTGGAACACGTAGTACTACGTGGTTTGCAGCTCCATTTTCGCAGGTTCCCGCGGCGGGATGGGCGGTGTGGAGCCCGCACTGTCCAGGATAAAAAGGCCACCCGTGCTGCATGAACACGGGTGGCGCTTGCGTGGCCAGAGCTATCGGGCTGAGCTATGCGGCGAGGGCTGCTGCTTCCGCCGTGCCCTTGGCGAGAGAGGCCTCACGCTCGGCGTCGCCGAGCAGCGTCTTCTCGACCTTGATGGTGTGGATGTCGGTGATGCCGAGGAAGGTGAGCCAAGACTTCAAGTAGGCATTCTGATAGTCGAACTGCGCTTCAGGGAGCCCGCCTTCGCCGTAGCCGAGGCCGCGCGCGCAAACCAGAACGGCCTTTTGAGTTTTCAGCATTCCGTCGAAGCCGTTCGCGCCGAACAGGAACGTCACGTCCTTCTGCGTGACGAGGTCGATCAGCTGCTTGAGCTTGTAGGGAACTCCGAAGTTCCACATGGGAACGGCAACGACGATCTGATTGGCCTTCCTGAACCGCTCGCCGAGGCTGTGGATTGCTGCCCAAGCCGCGGTCTGCTCGTCGGTGAGAGGCGTTCCGGCGAGGCCGGCATACTTGCCGTCCAATGCGGCGCCGTTGAACGGAGGCAGCTCGTCATTCCAGACGTCGATCGTATCGACCTCAACACTGCCTTTCTTTTTTACGGCTTCGATATAGGCCTGCGCGACGTGAGCCGAGGCAGAGCGCTCTCCTCTTGGTGACGCCTGGATGTAAAGCAATCGAGTCATTTCCGTCCCTTGGATGAGTTGTTAGCGCGCTTTGCGCGACGTGAGTCCGAAAGCCGGCGTCTGCTCGAGATGTGCAGGAGGTGTGACGCGGCGTGCGCATAACACCATAGGCGGCCGGTATCCGGCAGGACGGGTAACTACGTGCACGCCCGTAATCTAACGGGTAGCCCGCCAAATATCTCAAATGTATCGATCGCAGCACCCTGTAATGACGGCTGAGGCAATCGCACGCGTGCGCGCTCACGGGTGAACGGTCTCGCTGTCGGGGTGTCAGGAAACTTGAATCCAAGGAGTTACAGACAGTGATATCGCTCGGTCAGATCGCGCCGGACTTCAAGCAAGAGAGCAGTCGCGGCGTTATCGAGTTCCATAAATGGCTGGGAGACTCGTGGGGTATCCTTTTCAGCCATCCCAAGGATTACACCCCGGTGTGCACGACAGAGCTGGCCGCGGCCGCTCGCCTGATGCCGGAATGGGAAAAGCGCAACGTCAAGGTCATCGGTCTCTCGGTCGATACCGGCGAAAACCATATCGGTTGGGAAAAGGACATCGAGGAAACGCAGGGGCAGTGCCTGAATTTCCCTGTGCTTGCCGATGCGGACCGCGCGGTCAGCAAGCTCTACGGCATGATCCATCCTGATTGCGATCCGACGATCACCGTGCGTTCGGTGTTTATCATAGATCCGTCCAAGCGGGTGCGTCTCACGATGACCTATCCGCCGAGCGCAGGACGCAACTTCGACGAGATCCTTCGCGTCGTCGACAGCCTGCAGACTTCGGATCGCCACAAAGTGGCAACGCCCGTCAACTGGAAGCCGGGTGAGGCGGCAATCATCCCGCCAAGCATCTCTAACGAGCAGGCGAAGGACCTGTTCCCGCAGGGCTGGAAGGAGCTCAAGCCCTATCTGCGGATTGTCGAGCTGGCGGAGTAATCGCTTGCTCACAACAGCAATGGCAATTGCCGTCCTGTTTGTCATGCTCGCTCTGTTTCAGCGTGCAGTCGAAATGCGCCGTCGCAGCGCCATTCCGGTTAGACGCCGCATCGGACGTGAGACTACGCGAGAGGGCGTAATCTCACGCATGGAAAACGAGCGTAGCCAAAATGTATAGGTGGAATTGCAGTGGCTGATCAGCGAGAGCGAAAAAGTTTATTCGCCCGCTGATGGCAAAAAAAAGGTCAGCGCGAACTTGCTGCAGATGTGGCGGAATTCGGCAAGAAGGGAAAGAATGAAATGAAGAAATTGATACTTGGTCACTTGGTGTACTTGTACACCCCGCTCGGGGTGCTCGCATGCACCCTTGGCATTCTCAAGGGCGGCGAATGGGCCTGGCTCGGCATTGGCATCTTTGCCGTCAACATCATCGTCGACACTCTTTCGTCTCCGTTCCATCTTCGTGGCGCTGCATCCGACAAGGATGGATCGGCATCGGGCATTCCCGCCATTCTGAACTCGATGATGTACGTTCAGCTGATCACCTTCATCGGACTTCAGCTTGCGCTCGCCTGGCGCGTCTACCAGTACGTCGCTGGCGTTCCGATCGAGACGATGACGTGGAACGGCTTCGAGTACATGAACGGCATCGATACGGTGACGCTGATCGCAGCGACCATCGGCGCGGGCATGCATCAGGGCCTCGGCATCATCTTCGGCCATGAGCTTTCTCATACGAAGGGCTTCGGCTTCCTGGTTTCGCGTTGGATGATGGCACTCTCCGGCACTGCGCATTTCTGCTTTGCGCATGTCTACAACCATCACCTGGAACTCGGCCGCGCCTGGCTCGGACCGGAAGGCAACAAGATGGGTGACGACACGGATCCGGCGACGGCTCCGCGTGGCCGCTCGATCTACACGCACTTCATCGTCTCGCATATCGGTCAGTCGTATTTCGGCATCCTTACCGAGAGCAAGCGCCTGAAGCGTATGGGCAAGTCGTTCTTCTCGCTCTCGAACCGCTGGATCCGCGGCTACCTCATGAGCATTCCGACGGTGGCTCTGTTCGCCGGCGCCGGCTACCTCGGCAGCGGCGATGCGACGGGCGTCCTCATTGGTCTCGCCGCGATGCTGGTCGTCTGGATCATCTCGAACTTCGAGCTCGAAGCGCTCAACTACATGGAGCACTACGGTCTCATCCGCGTGAAGGGCGAACCCATCGAGTATCGCCACTCTTGGGACAACGACACGATCTTCACCGGCTGGGCCTTCATCGAGATCGGCCGTCAGGCTGATCACCACGATCGCGGCGAGACCCACTTCTGGGAGCTCACCGGCGTGGGTGGTCCTCCCACGGGCGCGCCGAACGCACGCATCGGCTACTACACCGAGTTCGTGATCGCTCTGTTCCCGCCGCTCTGGCACTACATCATGCGCCGCAAGCTTGCCATCTGGGACCGCGACTTCGCGACCCCCGAGGAGCGCAAGATCGCAGCCAAGATCAACAAGGCCGTCGGCTACGACATCGACCCGCGCAAGGTCGAAGGCAAGCGCCTCGAAGTCAGCTACGTGAGCTGACCTCCTATCCAGACTACGACAACAACAAAACGCGATCCGCCAAAATGGCGGATCGCATTCAGGGAGAATATTGCAAATGTCGGAAGCATCTGCGGCGGAAGCGCCAGTTCTCAACTCTGACCAGCAGGCCGGTACGCTCTACGAGCGGCTTGGAGGCCGTCCTCGCATCGAGGAGATCGTGGAGATCATTTGGCAGAACCACACGTCAAATCCCCTCGTCAAACAGCGTTACGTCCGGAGCAACCCGACTGAGGTGAAGCGCCTCGTGACGGAGATGTGCTGCGCCGGGTTTGGCGGGCCCGAGACGTACACCGGCAAGGACATGATCACCACTCATACGGGCATGAACATCAACGAAGCGGAGTTCGTTGCGGTTTGTGACGACGTGCTCGACGCGCTTGACCGTTGCAAGGTCGGTAAGCGCGAGAGGGATGAGATCCTCTGCATTCTGTATTCGATGAAGCCGGAGGTCGTTCATCTCTAGAGCACGCCCGACCGCAACGCCCTCTCATCGGAGCACTGGAACGCCGCAATGTTTGGTTTCTTCAAAAAGAACAAAGGTCCTTTCAACGCCACGATCTCGCCCCTGGGGAAGACGATTTCCGTCAAGGGCGGGTCGTCGGAGAACCTTCTCAAGGTCGCGTTGGAGAATGGGATAAACTGGCCCTACAATTGTCGCGTTGGAAGTTGTGGTTCGTGCAAGTGCAAGCTCGTGAGCGGTCAAATCAAGCCGCTAAACGATTTCAGCTACGTGCTGACAGGCGAGGAACTGGACCAAGGCTACATCCTTGCCTGTCAGACGATGCTTCGCAGCGATATCGAGGTTGAGGTTCCGCTCGAGGCAAACGGGGTGGAGCTCGCGAAGTCGCGGCGCATCGAAGGGCGGATTTCGAGGGTCGAAAAGCTGACGCACGACATCCTCGACGTGGGGATCGAGCTCGAGGCGGCTCTCACCGATTACCTCCCCGGACAATATGCCGACGTGACCATTCCCGGCGTCATCGACAAGGCGCGATCCTACTCGTTCTCGCGTTCGCCCTCGCATGAGAAGCCCAACAACGTCAGCTTCTTCATTCGCCGCGTGCCTAACGGATCCCTTACCGAATGGCTGCATACCGGTGACCGGAGAGGCGATCGCGTGCTCATCGAGGGGCCGCATGGATCCTTCTATTTGCGGGAGCCTTCGGGATCGATCCTGCTCGTCGCGGGAGGCAGCGGCCTGGCGCCGATCCGCGCTCTCATGCAACAGTTCATCGATGAAGGTCGTAAGGGGAAGGTAACCCTGATCTTCGGAGCGCGCACGCGGAATGATCTCTATTGCCTCGACGAGATCGAAGAGTATTCGAAGCAGCTCAATGGTCAGTTTTCCTTCCTTCCGGTGCTTTCTCAGGAGACGGCCGCCGATGGATGGGATGGCGCGACCGGGCACTGTCCCAACGCCATAGCCGAAGGGATGCTGGAGGCGTCCGATGGGCAGGCTTATCTCTGCGGCCCGCCGGTCATGGTGGATGCAGCGGTCAGCCGCCTCAAGGCGCTCGGCATCGGCGAGCAGCGAATCTTCTTCGACAAATTCCTTGATGCATCTTCGATGCCCGGCGGACGGGCCTAAGTCGCCCAGACCATGAAAGGCAACAAGAAAAGGGGGAACTCAGGATGGACAATCTGACCAACATGCCTGACTGCAACAGTGGAGCTGACAGCTTCGAGGCTGGCCTCAAATTGAAGTGCGCCTTTTGCACGTCGCCCTGCGTGTCTCGGGATCTCGGAACGAAGCTGCGTGATGCCGGTCTCAGGCCGACGCGTCAGCGGATGGAACTCGCGAAGCTTCTTTTCGGAAAAGGCGACCGCCATATGACGGCTGACATGCTGTACGAAGAAGCCATGCGCGTGGAGATCCCTGTCTCGCTCGCGACTGTGTACAACACGCTTCAGCAGTTCACGAACGCCGGACTTCTTCGGAGGCTGGCAACCGACACGGCGAAAGCCTGGTTTGATACCAACGTGTCCGAGCACCATCACCTTCTGATGGAAGAGGACGACTGCATCGTCGATGTTCCGTCAGGCTATCTTTCCATCGATCATCTCCCGCCGCTGCCTGCAGGCATGGAGATCGCCAGAATTGAGGTCGTGCTGCGCCTGAGGAGGCGCGAAGACTAGAGACGGCCAGCGTAAAGCTGGCAAGGTGCTTCCCCTCTCATCGTGTCCTTCCTGCCGAGTGCCCGCAATGAGCGAGCTCTCGGCCTTTTTTTGCGCGAATGAGCATCGACGGTGTCTGCGTCTAGTGCCCCGTCGGCGGCCGTCCTAACGAGGGGGGCGATGGAAGCCAACTCGGGCAGTCTAGATGTTCTCCTTGCGAACGATCACGTTCGGCCCGTCAAGTTTGCCCTTGTCGAAGATGTCGCTCGCGGTTGCCTCCAGCAGCGCGCGATGCCTGTTGAATGCATCGAGAAATGCGCTCCTTTCTAGATCGGGATTGCCTTCGAGCTTTTCGAGCGCGGCGGAACGGACCCAGCAAACCTGGCGCTTTGCTCCGTTAGACATGGTCCAGCGGACCGCGAGGCCCTCGACGACGGGTGATTCTTCGTTAGGCGTGAGTGGCATGGGATGGATGGGTTCCTTCGTTCATGAGTGATGCGGGTTCGCAGGCGGGTGATCCTGCTTGCCGCGCGGGAGTTTTTTTAGATGGGCCTCGAACGTTTCGTCGCCGGGATTTGCCGTAACAGACGAGACTGAAAAAGCGCGTTCGACGGGCCGCGATCAATCGAATTTTCTTCCTGCCGCTGCAAGTAGAACTACGCGACCCGCCGCGCAGACAAGCGTATTTCGCGGCCGCTTAATCGGCCCGATATTTCGGCTGTCGCGTGAGCGCGATCTGCCCATCTCGAGCGAAACGGATGATGGGTGGAGACAGAAATATTGAGGAGAGGAACTCACAATGGTTCGACAGGGGATCCGCGCCCGCACCGGCGTATCTCGTTTGGCTCTGGGTGTGCTCGCTGGGTTGGCCGGCGCCTGCGTCGGTCTGCAGTCGGCGAGCGCTGACAATCACGGGGCGCCGCCGCAGGTCGTAGGCGAATTGATCACCACCTCGCCGGATGACAAGAACCTGAAGTGGGGACCGTGTCCCGATATCTTCCCGTCCGGCTGCGAGGTGACGGTGTTGAGCGGAGATCCGGCAAAGGGAGCGGCTGACGTCTATCTCAGGGCGGCGCCTGGAACCGAGCTGAAGGGGCACTGGCATCATTCGCCGGAGCATGTGGTTCTGGTGAAGGGGAAATTCAGTGTGACCTTTGACGGCGGCCGTCAGGCTTCGCTCGATCAGGGCGCCTATACGCTCATTCCGGCGGGTATGCCCCACTCCGCAAAGTGCGAGGGACCCGATGCGTGCGTCATCTTCATCGGCTTCGAGAAGCCCGTCGACGCCATTGCCACCAAGGCTGCAGAGGCCAAGTAAGCGGTAAGAGTGAGAGAAGCACATGCTTCAAGCCGCAGCACAGCGACGGCGAGCAGCGCTTGACGGGGTTGTCATTGCGCTGGTTATCAGTTGGGCTCTCGTGCCTTTTCTGACTTAGCGCCAGCGGTCAGCAGGTCGCTTCGATCCTGTCGTCGATATTTGCTTTAGGATGCCCTACGGGGGCGCTGATGCCTTGTGCCAGCGCCCCCGCATTTTTTTCGAACCCTCGAAGGAGGGCGGAGAGGCAGGCTTTGTCCGCGGGGATAAACGCCCTCTGCGCCTGAGTTCTCGGCGAGTGAAATCGCGGAGTTTTTCGACGTGAGGACAATTGCGTACCTACCCCGAAATTCCCACGTGTTGACGGTGCGCCTGACCCCATGCCTACCTCTTCACTATTCTCAATCAAAAAAGGGAGGGAATATGGGAAGGTTCTTTCGTGAGTTCGGCGAAGCACACGAGACGGCTCCGTCGATGACGATCCTGCTGTTGGGGATCGTGATGTTTGGCGGAATGGCATGGCTGGTGGCCTCCGTGTTGAACGGATCGCCGACGGATTCGATCCTGCAATTCATCGCATCTGTCCAACAGATGCTCCAGCGCTGAGCGAGCCGAGGGCCGGGAGCCCGCAACGGGGAATGGGGAGCACACTCCTTTGAAGAGTTCGTGCAATCTCCGTTCCCCTTGCTGCGCCGTTCGCGGCGAGATGCAGGGACAGGTACTCCGGTGCGCCTAGGCGCGTTTTTGGGCGATCGGAGGAGGAAGGCGGAGAATGGACAAGAACAGCGGCGCAATGAGAGAAGCCGTCCAGCGTATCAAGGAGGCAATCTACGATGCGCAGATCGGCGAGGCGGAGATCACTCCGTCGCGCAAACAGTCTGAGGCCTATGTCGTGAAATTCGATACGCGCGCCGGACGAGCGGGGGAAGTCTCGATATCTTCGTCTCTAGGCTACCGCGAGATCGTCGCTCTGTTGAAGAGAGCGCACGAAGAGAAATCCTGAGGTTGGTACTCCTTGTTTCTGCAAGTTTCGATGAGCGTCGATGCCGTTGTGATTATTCCGGTGCGCTCGTCGCGATCCATTTGTTCCCGTGACACGAGGCGAGAATTGGGCTCCCACCTTGGACGGATCCTGCTATGAGCGAGTATGCAGGATGCCGGACGACGGCAATTGGAGTCATTCTCTATGGAAGCGCGCCTATCCGGCAGATCCGTGGTTCTAATGGCGGCGGGGATCGCAACCGCTCTTCTGGTAGGCTTTTTTGCTGTGTATTCGTCCGGTGAGCCTTCCGCGCCTCCGTCAAAGGCTGCGGAGACGCGTCAGAAGCCATCTGAAGACATCCTGTCGCCGTCGCTCGATTGTTCGTTCACGGCCTTTATGCATAACAGCACGGCTATCATCTTCTATTTCGATGCTGCGATTTCGAAGGGCGAGCCGCCCCGCTTTCTCCAACGTGCCTTTGTGTCGGCGGAAGGCACGCGGACTGCGTTCGAAGGCAATGATCGCCCGATCTGGACCTACGGCCTCAACGAAGACGGAGAGGCGACGATCACGTCGCCGGATGGCGCCACACGCATCGTGCTTTATGGCTTGAAACTCGACTCGCGGGGTGTCCTGCCGGTGGAGGCCGGGATCCGGAGCAACGAGTTCCGAAATCTCGGCGGCCAATGTCGCCAGACCAATCTGGGCGTAACAGCCGCCCCTTGAAAAGGGCCCGCGTTACGCTTCGCTCGCAGGATTTCCTTCTTTCGAGAGATACCAGGCGACTGCGCAGAGCACCATGGTGCCGCCGATCACGGCTTCGACGGCCGGCTGCTCGCTGAAGAAGAGCCAGACCCAGACTGGACCAAGCACGACGTCGAGCATGGCTATGAATCCGGCCTCGCCCGATTTGACGAGGCGCCCGCCGGCCAGGGCGAGCGCGGTTCCGAGCCCATAGGGGATCAGCCCGTACAACGCGCTGCCGGTGAGCTGCATCGGCGTGAGCACCACGTCAGTGTTCATGAACGGAGCGGCGATAATGGCTGTCACACCTGCCGAAATCGCGCTCACCAGAAGGATGTCCATCTTGGGGTAGCGCTTTGCGAAGACGAGCTGGGCGGCAAAGCTCGCGGTCATTACGAAGCCTGCAACGAGCCCGATGATGTCGTCCGTGGTGGCGGCCGCGCCCGCGGTGATGGCGACGCCGGCCATCGCGAACGCACCGGCGATCACGAAGGGCCGGCTCACCCGCTCGCGTAGCCAGAAAAACGCTATGGCCGTGGCGAGAAAGGGAAGGGCCGCGTAGATTGTCATCACGTTGGCAACAGTCGTGTAGCGCAGCGAGATGATGTAGCTGATGCTGCATACAGCGGCGACGGTGACGTAGAGTACGCCGGATATGCCGATCCCGACGATCTCACGCAGAAAGTTGCGCCCCAGGCGGACCGCGCAGACAAGTCCGAGGCCGAGGCACGCGGCGATGGCGGACCAGACGATGAGCGTTGCGGAGTCGAGATCGGCAACGCGCACGAACAGACCGGCGGTGCTCCAACAAACCGCCGACGCCGCAACGAGAGCGACGCCGAGCCGCCGCATGCGCAGATCCTGCTTCGTATTCGCAGGTCTTTCAATCGTGCTGGTGGCCATGTGAGTGGAGCCCCGTACCCCGTCATCGTTCTATCAATATCGTGTCGGCGAAAAACCGACCGCAATAGTGCCGTTTGGCACTATGTGGATGTCGCACGGCACTTGCGGTGCCGCCGGCGCTTTCCCTCCCGCGCTGGCGAACGGCTGTGCCCTGTGAGGTCCATAGGAGCAGAGTTCAGTGAGGGATGCTCTGATTGATGTCAGCGGCGGAGTGTTTTCGATGTGCGTATTGGGTTGCGCGAGATCAGCCAACTAGGCGCGGTTCGCTATTGGGAGCAGCACGGTGAGGTCGAGGTATTTCTGGGCGTGCGCCGTTCCGTGGATGCCGCGGTCATCGTCCCGGAGAGCGTGGAGGCGCGCATCGCGCCGGACCCGGCCGTTGCCCAGTCCTCGCCGATGCTGGTCCGTCTGCTCTCCATCCTGCAGAGCTATTCCGCTCCCGTTCTGGGCTGGAAGGGCGGCTCGTTCCTCTGGGACTCGGTGTCGATCATTGAGGGCCGGAAGTCCGCTTCTGCCGGGGCGGCGGGTGCGTCTCGGCGGTGAACACATCGTAAAGGTCGTCGGCGTCTTCGATACGCCGAGCCAGATCAATCGAACAGCGGTCGTTCTGCTGCTGCCGGAGTTCTCGGTGGTGAACACGGACGGTGCCGGTGTGGATGGTCGCGCGGATGGACCCGGCAGCCGTGTTGCGGAGCTCATAGGCGCTTAGACGTACAAGTCGGCATCGGGATCCTTTCGTCCTTCGACCCAGGCGGAGACGACATCGGCTGCGATCACGCTGAAGGTGATGCCATTGCCGCCGCAGCCGAGAACGGCGAAGCAATGCGGCAGGTTCGCGAGTGGGGCGATGTGGGGCAAGCCCGTCGGGCTGTCGGCGAAGGCGCCCGCCCATGCGTAGTCTACTTTCAGCCTGCGGCCAGGCAGCAGCTTCTCGATCTTAGCGAGGAGGCGTGCGGCCTTGTTCGGAATGGCGGCATCGCGGCGGTCAGCATCGATCAGTTTCGAATCTTCGCCGCCCGCGAGGATGCGATTGTCGTGCGTCATGCGCATGTAGAGATAGGGGTCGGACGCCTCCCAGATCAGGCAGCGATCCGGCCAGACCTCGTCGGCGTTGAGCGGATTGGTGGCGAGTGCCCATGTCGAGATGATGTCGAAGCGGTCGCGCGGAAGCCCGTGTATGACCTCGTATCCCGTTGCGAACACCACGCGGCGGGCCGAGATACTGGCGCCATCCGCCGTCTCGAGGTCGACGCCATCCTTTCGCGTTCTTACGCTTTTGACTTCGCAAGGTGAGTAGAGCCGCGCACCGGACCGTTGAGCGATCCGCAGGCATCCGGCGGCGAGCTGCACCGGGTTCACTTCTGCGGCACCGGACGAGAGGATCGCACCTGTCCGCTCGATTCCGTAGGACGCGAGAAGGGTGTCGTGATCGAGAAACGTCGAAGGCAGCCCTGCCTTGGCGCGGCGCTTCGCCTCCGTTTCGAGGGCGCGCCACCCGTCTTTGTCGCCTGCAAGATAGAGGGCGTCGCGTTCCTTCCACGCACAACTCAGGCCATGCCGCTCGATGAGTGTTCCCAGTTTCTTCACCGCTGCGTAGGAACGCCGGTAGGCTCGCCGCGCTGGGGTTGCCCCAATTTTTTCGGTAAGATCCACGAGTGTCGTGTCCAGCTCGAACTGGATCATGGCGGTGCTGGCCAAGGTGCTGCCGTGGCATGGCGGGCGGCGGTCCAGCACGACCACGTCATGCCCCTTCTCGGCGAGGCTGAGCGCGATGAGGGCGCCGCTGATGCCAGCGCCGACGACAGCGACGTCACAGCTCTCGTTGTCGAGCCGCGACCGGTGGCGAACGGTGATGCGGGGGCTCTCCGCCCAAAGCGGGTCGCCGCCGCGCAGGTCTTTTGGGGAAGTTGGCACGTCGGTGTGTATCTGGGCTGCTGGGCAGCCGGGATAACGTCCGAGATCCAGACGGGTTCCGGACACGCGCTGGGAAGGATCATTCGCGCGGGCACGCCGACCGGCGCATGCGTCGCGTCCAAAAGACGCGAGCCTTCGTCAACGGGCGCGCGTGGCGCGCCTCACGGTCTTGGCCGTCAACATGGCCACGAGCGGCAGGCCGATGGAGGCTGCGAGTGCAGCGAGAAGTCCGCTGCCGGTTTCCGCACTCGATCCGAGCGAAGCATAGGTCGCCGCGACACCGATGTTCGCGAGAGTCGTGATAGCCAGAACGTGTCCGGCAGGCAAACCCGCTACGCCCGCTGCGATGACGGAGGCCTCAGCCAGAACCGGCACGGGACGGCAAAGAACGAGCATGAGCAAGCCATAGCGTTCGAGCTGATGTGTCAGGTACTGAAAGTCCTCGCGTCCGATCATGCGCTCGGTGACGTCGTGGCCCAGGCGGTGTCCGAGCCAGTAGCCCAAGGCGCACCCGAGCGTGAGCGCGGCGGTGGCTACGAGTGTTCCGCCCGCGATACCCAAGACAGCGCCAAGAATGGAGATCACGACGGTCGACGGTATGGGCAGGACGACGTCGGCGGTGAGTAGAAGAAATCCCGCGACGGCGGCGAGTGGCCGGGAAAGCGGGCTCATCATCATGTCGCGAGCCAGCTGATCCAGCGTCTCGCCGAACAGCAGGAACGGAACTACGACGATCGCAATCATCACGAGCAGAAGGAGCGCAAGCTTCCGCGCTCGACGGGGCCATGAAGACACTGGAGACTTCTGCGCGTTTTGTTCACGCGCGGCGGCCTCACGGTCCATGTCGAGGCCATCGCCGGGCATCGGCCTGCTCAATCGGCGCCTGATAAGCGGGGCCGCGCGGCCGCGAGCTTCCGGCCCTCGTCGACAAGGCCTGCGATCTCGTTCTCGGAGAACGTGCGCTCGGAGCGATTGGCGACGCCAAGGGCGCCAATGACCGTATCGCCATCGAAGATAGGAACGACGATCGAGCCGGCGAGTCCTGTCGCCTTAGCGCCAGGACGCACGTCGCCGCTCGTGTCCGTCTGAATGTTGCAGGCATCGACCGGCTTGGCGCGTTCGACGGCGAGGCCCGCCATTCCCTTGCCGACGGGGATCGTCTTTATGATCGCGAGGACGTGGTCGGGCATGCCCTGAGAGGCGGCCGCGAGATGCAGCAAGCCGTCATTGCCCAGAAAATGGATCGTGCCGCTGTCAGCCGCATAGTCTCGCACGATGCGGGCCAGTGCGGAGGATGCGTGCTGCGCAGCGCTTCGTTCGGTTTCGATCGTCATGTTTCGCATTCCTCTTGAGAAGCAAGGAAGCCGAGGCTAGCGAGGCGGCATCAGGGCCATGGGCCATTCCTCGGCGATGTAGCGCAGGTACCAGACGCTGAAGCGATCGGGTTCGGCAGCGATGTCGCTGCGGATTTCTTCGATCGAGGACCACCGATAATCCTCGGCCTCGGCAGGATCGGGCTGCAAGGGGCCGTCATATCGGCCGCGAAACACATGCACGATTTCGTGCTCGCTCAAACCGTTGTCGAAGGCGGCATGGTATTGGACGGTGCCGAGCCATTCGAGAGGGCAGGAGAAGCCCATTTCCTCGCCGAGGCGGCGTTGCGCGGCATCGGCGACCGGCTCGTCCGGCCGGGGGTGTCCGCAACAGGCGTTCGTCCAGAGCCCGCCGGAATGATACTTGCTCGCGGCGCGCTTCTGCAGGAGCTGGCGTCCCTCCGAATCCCAAACGATCACCGAGAACGCGCGGTGGAGCAACGCGCGACGATGGGCATCGATCTTCTCGGCCGTTCCGATCTCACGGTCGTCCGCGTCGACGAGGATGAGATGTTCGCTCGTTGGCTGCAGAGAGTGCTCGTTATGGATCGAAGACATGGGAGAGCATCAGCCCTTTCACTTGACGCGCATCGATGGTGCCCTCCGGCACGAGATGCGGCGCCGACGACAGGAAGACCGGTCCGTGAGCCGCCGGGCCGTCCGCTCGTCCATGAGAGCCTTTCACGAGGGACGCATCAAGGGGGATGACGTCCATCAGTGTCCGAAATCCGAACGCCTTCTTGAGGAGACGCCATGCGATAGCGAGCTTCGGCCAGCGAATTCCTGGATCCAGGAACAGCTCCGCGGGGTCATAGCCCGGCTTCTTGTGAATGTCGACCGTCCGGGCGAAGTCCGGCGCGCGGGCGTCGTCGAGCCAATAGTAGTAGGTGAACCAGGAATCGCCGGCGGAAATGGCGACGAGCTCGCCGGAGCGTTCGTGGTCGAGGTTCCACTTCGCCTGCTGCTGGCTGTCGAGAACATGGGCCACGCCGGGCAGCCGTTCGATCGCCTCGCGCGCCTTGGGAATATCGTCCGGATCGCGCACGTAGACATGCGCGACCTGATGATCCGCGAGGGCAAACGCGCGGCAGCGGGGAATATCGAGGATCTCGCCGCCTTCCTCCTCGCGCACGGCCAGGAGACCGGCCTCGCGAAGGGCGCGGTTGATGTGCACGGGACGGTTGACGGGTACGATGCCGTACTCGGACAGCACGATGACGCGCCGGCCTTGAGCTTTCGCGGTATCGATAAGGTCTCCCACGACCGTGTCGATCTCCTCGACATCCTTTGCGATTTCGGGGTGGTCGGGTCCGAGACGCTGCAGGCCGTAATCGAGATGCGGGAGGTAGACGAGGGTGAGGGTCGGATCGTTGGCCGCGAGCACGTGCTTTGCCGAGTCCGCAATCCATCGGCTCGACGCGATCGATGTTGCCGGTCCCCAGAAGTGAAAAAGGGGGAAAGCGCCGAGCTTCCGCGTAAGCTCGTCGCGCAGCTCGGGCGGATCGGAATAGCAATCGGGGAGCTTGCGGCCATCGGCCTTATAGATCGGCCGAGGGGTGACGGCGATATCGGTCGAAGCCGCCATCGCGTACCACCAGAAGAGATTGGCGCAGGTGAAGCTGGGGTCTCGCGCCTTTGCGGCGTCCCACACGCGCTCTCCCGCGACGAGCCGGTTGGACTGGCGCCAAAGCCAGACCTCCATCAGGTCGCGGAACAGCCAGCCGTTGCCAACGATGCCATGCTCGCTCGGCGGCAGGCCGGTCACGAACGTCGCTTGCGCCGAGCAGGTGACGGCCGGCGTGACGGTCCGCAAAGGACGCTGGCAGCCGTTTGCGGCGAGACGCGACAGATTTGGCGTGCGAGGGCCAAGAAGGGCCGGCGTCAATCCAACGACGTTAATGACAACGGTAGGATGCATCGTCTCCCGGCTTAGGCCTACTTCTTGAGAGAATGGATATAGGCGATGACCTTCAGGATCTGGTCCTGCGTCACCCCGCGCTGGGAGAACGATCGCATGGCGCCCGAGGCGCCGGAGTGGATGATCTCGAACATGCCGACGTCCGTGTTCGCGCGCGCGTTCACAAAGACGTTGTCGATCAGGCTCGGTCCCATGCCGCCGCGGCCGTCGTCGAGGTGACAGGCCTGACAGTTGTCCTCGTAGATTGTCTTGCCGGCAGCCAGCGCCTCGGCGTTGCCGTTGTAGGGATTGACGCCATCCTTGCGGAACGACTTCACGGCGTCGGTGATCTCCTCGCCTTTGATCGGGGAGAGATCGAGCGCGGAGTCGTCGAGTGCGTGGCGGAACTCGACGTCGGCGAGAGCCGGCGCAGCCGCCGCGGCAGCAGCGAGTGTCAGGGCAGTCAGGAGTGCTTTCGTCCGAGTTTTAGGCAGCATGGCGCTCATCGCATGTTTGATCGAAACTTCGGCTCTTCTCAGGCGGAAGGCCCTCCCACCCATGGGGGGTGCAAGGGCCTTCCTTTTTTGCGTGGCTAAACGTGTTGACTACTTCTTCGTCTTCGCGACTTCCGCTCCAGCCGGAACCTTGTCGGCCGGCAGGATCTTCCAGAGCGCGCCCGGCGGGTTGGCCGCAGCGCCCTTGTCGTCCAGGTAGAAGCAGTTGCAGTTCACTGCGAGCACGGTGCCGTCCTCGTCGGTGTTGCCGGCCGTGAACTGCAGCGCGGTCTGGGCGAGCTCCTGGAGCTGCCACTTGCTGCCATCCCAGCCGGTGCCGAAGATGCGGCCCGAGCACCAGTCGCCGGTCAGGAACACGCCGTTCATGCCGCCGTAGTTCGCGACGCCGAGACCCTGAACCGAGCAGCCCCAGCCGTCCTTCAGCTTCTCGGCGCCAGGATAGGGCTCCTGGTGCGGATACTGTGCAGCCGGGAGCACGCCAACGATCGGGCACTTGTCATCCGGTCCAGTCATCGGATGGCAGTTGGTGCCCATGTTGTGCTTCCAGCCATAGTTCTCGCCGCCCTTGCTCGATGCGGGCTGCCAGTTGATCTCCTCGAGATGGTTCTGGCCGACGTCGGCGATGAAGAGGTCGCCGGTCTTGGCGTTGAAGTGGAACGCGTAGGGATTGCGCAGGCCGTAGGCCCACGATTCACCCCGAGCGCCCATATGGATCTGGGAGAAGCCCTTCTCGGTGATGCCGAAGAGCGTCATCATGCGATCCTGATAGGCGCCGGCCCAGGGGTTGTCCTTGGGGATCGTGTACGCCACGTCATCGGGCGTATCGACGTTGATGCGAAGCATCTTGCCCCAGAGCACGTCCTTGCGCTGGCCAGCGTCGAGCGGATCGCCTTCCCAGCCTGCGTCACCCTTGCCGATGTAGAGGTTGCCGTCGGGTCCGAACTGGATGCCGCCGCCGTAGTGATTGTAGTAAGGCTGCGGGATGTTCATGATGACCTTTACGGTCTTGTTGGCATGCTCGACCGACACGACATCCGGGCTCGCCGGATCAACCGTGTAACGGGCGATGATGTGCGCGCCGTTGAAGGGCAGAGACGCATAGCTCACGAAGAAGTGGCCGTTCTCCTTGAACTTCGGATGGAAGGCAACGGCCCAGAGGCCCTGCTCCACGAAGCCGGTTTGCACTTCGCTGCCGAGCGGGCTGTTCTTCGTCAGGTCGAGGAACGGCTTCTCGTTGATCTTGCCGTCCTTGTTGACGATTTTGATCTTGCCCTGGCGTTCGACCACGAAGATGCGTCCGGTGCCGTCTCGCGCAGAGGCAACACCGACAGGATCAAGGAAGCCTTCGGCGACCTTGACGACGGCAATCTTCGGATCTCCAGGCAGCTTCCCTCCCGGCCGAGCCACTTGGTCCGGCGTCTTGGGAACCTCCTGCGCGACCGCGGTCACAGACCCGGTCCCGAGGAGGCCGGCCGCCAATATCGACGCGGACATTAAGAACCGCATTCGCATTTGGACGTTCTCCCATTTACAGTTTTGTTTCTATACGAAGCGTTTTGCGCGACGGCGGACTATTTTGCGTTGCGCAAAGAAATGCACCTGCAGTGCCGAAACTGCATTTGCATTGTGCGGCATGAATGCGCGCGCCGCCTATAGAACAACTAGTTCTTGATTTAGCGCAATCAAGAAAATTTGAATATCAGGAAATTATATCAAATCGGGAAGTAGTCAAAATAATCAATGGATAGTTATCCGGCGGTGTTGTGGGATTAATTCCCGATTGGCGTCAGGGAGGCTCAATTTTAAGCAAGGGGTGGCTCCTGGATCTCGTCTGGGGTCTGTATTTGGGGAGCGTCTGTGTGTTGCCAGCGCCCGGTAATTGGAGCAGAACTTAGCCGTCCGCTCTGGTCGCAAAGGACACAGATGTCGCATGGCCGGGAAAAATTCTGGCCTCCGATGTGGCTTTGATCCCGTGGCGCTTCAGGGCTTCTGACTAAGAATAAACGCGCTTTGTGGGGAAACGTCGTGTCGCGAGATTTAGCTTTGGCCATTCCACCATTGCGGGCCGAAAATAATGCAAGGACTTTCTTGCAGCGTTTCTCTGTCTCTTATGAATTTCCCGTTTTTTTTACACGGGACGTTTTTTCAGTCGAGAATAGAACGCTGGCGGATCTGATCGGCCCTAAAAGCGCGGGCGCGGCCAATCTGTTGACGTTCGTCGTCGACGAAGGCGTCGAGCGCGAGATGCCGGACCTCAAGCGGCGGATAGCGGCCTACGTCGATGCCACCCCGAACCTCTCGCTCGCCGGACCTGTCGTGAGCCTCGCCGGGGGCGAAGCTGTGAAGAACGATCCGCGGCGCGTCTCCGAGCTTCAGCAGCGGTTCGTAAGCGACGGGCTCGACCGCCATTCCTATGTCGTCTGTGTCGGTGGCGGCGCGGTGCTCGATCTCGTGGGATATGCGGCCGCGACGACGCACCGGGGCATACGGCACGTTCGCATTCCGACGACGGTGCTCGCCCAGAACGACTCGGGTGTCGGCGTGAAAAACGGCATCAACGCTTTCGGCATGAAGAACATGCTCGGCACATTCGTTCCGCCGAACGCCGTGATCAACGACTCGGCTTTCATCGACGTGCTTCCAGGACGCGACAAGCGCGCGGGAATGGCGGAGGCGGTGAAGGTGGCGCTCATTCGCGACAGGTCTTTCTTCGAGTGGCTCGAGGAGAAGGCGGAAGCGCTTGCGATTTTCGCTTCCGAGCCTCTCGATAAGCTCATCCGTCATTGTGCGCTTCTTCATATGCGCCAGATCGCGCACGGAGGTGACCCTTTCGAGCGCGGCAGCGTCCGTCCGCTCGATTTCGGTCACTGGGCCGCGCACAAGCTCGAAGTGCTGTCCGGTTACGAGCTTCGCCATGGCGAGGCCGTCGCGATCGGAATTGCGCTCGATACGCGCTACTCCGTGCTCGCAGGTCACCTTCCCGCAGGTGAGGAGAAGCGCGTGACCCGCCTTCTCGAGCGTCTCGGGTTTGCGCTCTGGCATGAGGCTGCCGACCGGCGGGACGCCAGTGGCCGCCGGCTTCTGCTCAAGGGCCTCGAGGAGTTTCGCGAGCACCTGGGCGGGGAGCTCACCATTACGCTTCTCAGCGAGCTCGGCACCGGCGTCGAAGTTCACACCATGGATCCCGAGCTGGTTGAAAATGCGCTGGATTGGCTGCGGGTGGAGGCTGGGGCCTGATGCAGCTTGCGCTTCCCGGACGGCCGCATCTTACCTACTGCACGAACATTCATGCCGGAGAGAGCTGGCCGGAGGTGGAGGCAGCGCTCGCGCGCTATCTTCCCGAGGTGAAGCGGCAGGTCTCTCCAGATGCGCCTATGGGTGTCGGTCTGCGGCTCTCGGCGTTGGCTGCCGCAGGTCTATCCCAGTCGTCGGTGCGCTCGCGCTTCAAGCAGTTCCTTTCGGACGGGGACTTCTATGTGTTCACGATCAACGCGTTTCCGTACGGAAGTTTTCATGGCACGCGCGTAAAGGAGATGGTCTACGCGCCCGACTGGCGCACGCACGAGAGGCTGGCCTTCACCAATCTGGTGGCCGATATCCTCTCAGACATCGCTCCGGGCGGGATGACAGCGAGCATCAGTACCGTGCCGGGCGCTTTCAAAGCGGGCGTCACCACCAAGGCCGACGTCGATCGCATTGCCGAGGGGTTCGCACGCGCGGCTTTTCATCTCTACGGCATTTCTCGCGAGATGGGGCGGTTGATCACGCTTGCCATCGAACCCGAGCCTGCCTGCTTCCTCGAAACCACGGCGGAGGCGCTGAGCTTTCTTCAAGACCATATCTTTTCGGGAACCGGGCGCGCGCTCTTTTCACGGTTGGCCGAGGTGCCGGCAGCCGAAGCGGAAGCCAGCCTGAGACGCCATATCGGCCTCTGCTTCGATGTGTGTCATTCGGCGGTGGCGTTTGAGGAAACCGCGCCGACGCTCGCAGCGGTGCGGGCGGCCGGTATCGCGGTTGCGAAGCTACAACTCAGCGCCGCGCTCAGCGCGACGGGCGATGCCTCGCATTTCGAACGGCTGCTCGGCCGCTTCGACGATGGCATTTACCTCCATCAAACCGTGCAGCGGCGTAACGGAGAGATTACGCGCCACACGGATTTGCCCGAGGCCTTTCTTACGGCGCGGCGGGGTTCGGCCGGGGGAGAGTGGCGTGTTCACTGCCACGTGCCTGTGTTCGTCGACCGTTTCGAGACGCTCGGCTCCACGCAGCAGAACCTCCGCGAGGCTCTGGCTCTGTGCCGGACACAGGAGATCTCGCCGCATCTCGAAGTCGAGACTTATACCTGGAACGTTCTTCCCGAGGCGCTCAAATCGTCCGAGATCGTCGGCGATATCGTGCGGGAGCTTCAGTGGGTGCGGGCGGAGCTCGGCGCGTGAGCACGACCTTGTCGCTACTTCGGCTGGCGCGCATCTCCAACCTGCCGACGGTTTGGAGCAACGTTCTGGCGGCCTCCGTGCTGGCGGGTGGTCTCGGCATGAGCGAGCTCGTGCTTGTCGCGATCGCGATGTCCGCGCTCTATACGGGCGGCATGTTCCTCAACGATGCATTCGATCGTGAGATCGATGCGCGCGTCCGGCCTGAGCGCCCGTTGCCGTCTGGTGAGATTTCCCCTGGCGCGGTGTGGGGCATCGGCGGCGGGCTTCTCGCGTGCGGCGTGGCGGGGCTCTCCATGTTCGGCCTCGGCGCGGCTGCCGCAGGTGGCGCGCTCGCGGCCGCTATTCTCGTTTACGATGCTTGGCACAAAGGTAACCCCATCTCGCCGCTAATCATGGGGCTCTGCCGCGCGCTTGTTTATATCGGCACCGTGGTTGCGGCCGGGGCTGCGCTGTCTGCGCCGATCATCGGCGCAGCGCTGGCGCTGCTGCTCTATGTGGCCGGTTTGACGCTCGTCGCGAAAGGCGTGGCCTTCCGGTCTCTGCCGACCTTCTGGCCTGCCGCCCTTCTCGCAGCCCCGATCGTGCTTGGACTGGCCGATGGGGAGATCACGATGGCTTCGTCGTTGCTGGCTGCGGTTGCGACTGGAGCAATCGGATGGGCGGTGTTTCGATCAAAGTCGGGTTTGGCGAGCGATCGGGAACGTGCTGTCGGTCTTCTGATCGCATCCATCGCGCTCGTGGATGCCGTCGTTGCGAGTGCGCATGGGAACGTGATGCTGGCACTCGTCTGTCTCGCCTTCTTCTGTTTGACGCTGGCGTTGCAGCGCGTTGTTCCAGGCACCTGAGATGGGAAGCACGGGCATGGATATGACACAGGTCGAGAGGGCCAAAGCGCTGCTTCATGGATGGCTCGCCTCGCGTCTCTCCCCGGAGGCGCTCGGCTGGCTCGATCAGCAGATCGCGCTCATCGAAGGGGGAGAGCGGCCCCTTCAACTCGGGATCGCGATCGGGCTTGCGCCGCGCAAGGTGGGCAAGGACGATCTCGCGCTCTCGTTTGCCGAGCAGGAGGCTGGACGGGAAATCCGTCCTGACCTCGATGCGACGGGCTGGAGCGTGGATCAGGCGGCGCGCATTCTCTTTGTTCTCGCGAGCTTCCGGGGCGAGGAGGCCGCCTTTGCCGGGGGCTTCGACCGAATACTCGCCGCGGCGGAGATCGGCGAGCAGATCGCGCTTTTGCGGGGCCTGCCGCTCTTTCCCGCGCCCGCTCGCTTGGTTTCTCATGCGGCGGAGGGCGTCCGGTCGGCCATGCAGCCGATTTTCGAGGCTGTCGCTCATCGCAATCCCTATCCGCGCGAGCAGTTCAGCGATGCGCAGTGGAACCAGATGGTGGTGAAGACGCTGTTCATCGGCAGCCGCCTCTGGCCCATCCAGGGGCTGGATGCGCGCCGCAACGCTGATCTTGCGCGCATGTTGATCGATTACGCCGCCGAGCGGCGAGCGGCCGGCCGCACCATCTCGCCGGAGCTGTGGCGCTGCGTTGCGCCCTTCCTGGAGGGGGCGGAGATCGCGATGCTCGCCTCCATCCTGTGCGATGGCTCCGAGGCCGAGCGGGGCGGGGCGGCGCTCGCCCTTTCCGAGTCGCCGCATCCGTCCGCGAAGGCCGCGCTCGAAGCTGCCCCCGATCTCGCCGCCGCTGCCCGCGACGGGCGCCTCACCTGGACCATGATAGCCTGACCTCTCACGACACTCGTTTGGAGACCTCCGATGTACATCGATCCCCACGCTCACATGATCTCGCGCACGACGAACGACTATGAAGCCATGGCGAGCGCGGGGGTTGTCGCCGTCATCGAGCCCGCGTTCTGGATCGGGCAGGCCCGCACCAACGTCGGCAGCTACAAGGATTACCTCTCACACATTCTGGGCTTCGAGCGCTTTCGCGCCGGGCAGTTCGGGGTGCGCCACTATTGCTGCATCGGTCTCAATTCGAAGGAGGCGAACAACGAGGCGCTGGCGGAAGGCGTGATGGAGATCCTGCCCTCATTCGCGACCAAGGAGGGTGTCGTCGCCATCGGCGAGATCGGCTACGACGAGCAGACCGCGCTCGAGGACAAATATTTCCGCCTGCAGCTGGACCTGGCGCGCGATCTCGATCTTCCCGTGATGATCCACACGCCGCATCGCGACAAGAAGCGTGGCGCGTCGCGCTCGATGGATGTCATCCTGGAGCACAAAGTCGATCCTTCGCGGGTCGTCATCGACCACGTCAACGAGGAGACGATCGGGGAAGTGAAGGATCGCGGCTTCTGGGCCGCCTTCTCCATCTATCCGCATTCGAAGATGACCGCGGAGCGGATGGTCTCGCTGGTCAAGACCTATGGGCCGGAGCGGCTCATCGTGGATTCGGCTTGCGATTGGGGGGTGTCGGATCCGCTTTCGGTGCCGAAGACGGCGCAGCTCATGGCGGATCAAGGTCTCACCGCGGAGGCCATCCGCCTTGTCACCTATGCGAACGCCCTGGCGGTCTATGGCAAGAGCGGCCAGATGAGCGAGGACGACTGGCTCTCGCCGCCGCCGATCGACCAGCGCACCCTCTATCAGGGGAATACGGTGCTGCGCGGAGGACAGGCGCCGCGTGTGGTCACTAAAGACGCCGGGTGAGGCTCCCCATCGCGCTCGGCTCGCGCCGCCTCTTTACCAAGTTCAGCGCGCTGCTCGCTGTTTACCATCGCGGGTAGTCGAGCGATGGAGCAAAAAATAAATTCTATCCGCAGCCGAGCCCTTGCGTGCGGGAGCCTGTGGCGCAAAGCTTCGCTGTCTTTAGATCTCTGGGGGGGCTGTGTGTCGGCGAAGCGGGTGGACTTCGCGCGTCTCGGGCTTGTTGGAGGTCCATCATGTGGTGCCACCGGTCGTCTGCAGTCTGCTTCTGCCTGTTCGCGGCGTTCTCTCTGTCAGCTCCCTTCGCCGTGACGCCTGTGCTATCCGCGCTCTCGAGGACCTACGACTCCGCTACGGACGAGCGCGCCGTCGTGCCTGTCGCGGGGAGGAAAGGTACGCGCAACTACGAGCCGGATGACATGAGCGAGCCGTTACTGCGTGAGCCGCCGCCATCGTCGAACGCCGTTTCGAACGACGAGCTCGAGCACTGCATCAGCACGTGGGATAAAGACACGCATATGACGAAGGAGGCGTGGCGGGAAACCTGCAAGCGCGTCTTGCGCGAGCGCGCCTCGCAGCCCGACATCTAGGCGGCAGGTTCGCCCTCCGCTCACTCTTCGGCCGTGCCCTTTGTGATCGGCACGGCATCGCCGTTGGTGCAGGCGGTCTTTCCGTCGCTCTCGATGATCAGCAGTGCATCATTGGCCCGATAAGGCTGCCGGTAGACAGTGCGATAGGCCGGCACATCGGCGTCAACCTGCGTGCGCATGATTGCCAGGCTGCGGGGTGTTTTTGCAAGCCAACAGGCGATATTCTCTTCCGGTACGATGATGAGGGGCGATTGGAGCCGCGCGAGGAAGCCGAACTCGCCGCGTGTTTTTTGCGCCGCCGCGATCGGCGAACCGGCGTGAGTGGCGAGCACGTCGGCCATCGGCTGGAGGTCGTAGAGCTTCGCGATCGTGCTGCGGCCGATGGCGAGCGCGCTCATCATGGCGATCACGTTTGCAATAGCGATGCCGATCAGAGCGCCACGTATGGACCGGGCGAGAAGATAGATGGCTGCAAATATATCTACGGCGATCAAGATCGCCCATGGGAGACTCAAGTGTTGAACCGCTTCGAGGATGCCTTCTTGCGGCAGGAGGCTGGTCCCAACGATCGACAGCACGACAACCATCGTGACGGAGACGCCGGCGACGGCGATTAGCTCCGTCCGGTCGCGCGGGCGGAATTCGGTTTTCTGCATCCCGAGCGCGACCAGGATCGCGATGCCCGGAATGAGCGGCAGGAGATAGTGGGGCTGCTTGCCGCTGATGAGGCTCAGCCCGATTAACGGCGGGATGATCCAAGCGAGCAGGAAATTGCGAGCAGGTGAGCTCGCGGCGGCGACTTTGCGCACGCCATCGCGCAGGGGCCGCCAGAGGATCACCGGAAGCAGGAAGATGGTGAGAACGGGTATGTAGAACCAGAAGGGCCGGGCATGGGCGAAAGACGAAGAGATGCGGCCTGCGGACTGCTTCCAGAAGATCATTTCGGCATACTCGGGTCCACCGAGGTATGCCGCGCGCAAGGCCCATCCGAGGACCATGGTGCCTCCGATAGCGACGGCCGCTGCCACCTTGAGGTACCAGCGTGGGCGTTGCTCCGGTGCGATCCAGAGCGGTCCGAGAAGTGCAACGGGGAGCAGCGTCAGCAACGCGACCGGCCCCTTGGCGAGGAGGCCCGCACCCATGCTTATGGCGAACGCGGCCCACGCGCGCCGGTCTCCGTATCGTCCGGCGTGCCAGAGCGCGAGCAGGGCTGCCACGACGCAGGCCGTCAGCAGCATGTCGAACATGATCGAGAAGCCGAAGGCGATGAACACCGGAAATCCCGCCAGCAGGAGAACGCTGGTGGCGGGGCGTTCAGCCTCTGCCGTCTCCGTCGCGGCGAGGTCCCCCTCGAGCCGGTGCGCAAGGATCAGAACGGCGATGAAGCTCAACACGCCGACGAGGCGTGCGACCCACACCTGCTCGCCGAGGAGAGACCAGAGGAGATTGATGAGCCAGAAGAGGAGAGGCGGCTTGTGAGAGTAGGGCTCGAAGTTGAGCGTGGGGAGGGCCCAGTTGCCGCTCGCGCGCATTTCCCACGCGACGGTGAGGTAGCGCGTTTCATCCACCGGAAACGCAGGCAGCGTCGTGACGACGACGAGCAGCGCGATCAGCAGGCCGAGCAGGATCGCGAGCGCGGTCCGCTCGATGGACGGCTTGTACTGCAAGGGATGCCTATCTCGCCGTCTGCATGGCGGGCGCGGCGCGGCTCGACGCGCCCGTGACGAAATAGAGGTTGCGGCAGTAGATGAAGAGGCCGGTGGCCTGGCCGATGATGAAGATAGGATCCTGCCGCCAGATCGCGTAAGCCAGAAGTACGGCGCCACCCGACAGGCTGAAATACCAGAATGCGGTCGGGATCACGGATTCGCGCCGCCGCTCGGACGCAATCCATTGAACGAAAAATCGCATGAAGAAAAGTGATTGGCCGACGAGGCCGATGCAGAGCCAGACGTGCTCCGGATTGGAGAAATAACCGATCATAGCATCTCCTCCATCTCGACCTTTGCGATCTGCCTTTTCACGAGCCAGCGCACGCCGATCAGGTCGTGAATGCCGACCCAGAGGCGATCCCACAGGCCATACTTCGACTTGCCTCCGGAACGTGGGCGATGATCGACGTCGACAAGCACGATCTTGACGCCCGACGCTTTCATCATCGCGGGGATGAAGCGGTGGATGTGGTCGAAGAAGGGAAGCTCGAGGAAGTCGTCGCGCCGGAACAGTTTCAGGCTGCATCCGGTGTCGCGCACCTCGTCATGGAGCATCGCGGAACGCACGCCGTTGGCGATGCGAGACGAGATGCGGCGCACGAACGTGTCGCGGCGCTTGCGTCTCTGCCCTGCGATCATCAGGCGCGGCGTTCGCGATTGTGCTTCGATGTAGCGCTGAAAAACGGTGTGAAGGTCCGCGGGGTTGTTCTGGCCGTCGGCGTCGAGCGTGACGATCAGCTCGTTGCTTGCCGCTCGGATGCCGGTAAGCAGGGCGCGGCTCTGGCCTTGCCGGCGGCCGTGTCTCAGCACGCGAAGATTTTCGATGCCGCTCGCTTCCGCGATGGCGCGCTCGGCGGTGGCGTCGTCACTTCCGTCGTCGACGACAACGATCTCGCGGATCGGCAGGTGGTCCATCTCGTCGCGGATCTCGCGAAGCAGACGGCCGATGCATTCCGCCTCATTGTAGGCGGGCAAGACGACGGTCACGAACATGGCTTGACCCCCAAGGTCTCCGCACGTGTGCGGGCTGGGCGTGTTTGTGGCTCGCGAAGCTGACTACAAGCTTACAAACCCGGCGATTATTTGGGCGTCAAAGGGCAGCCGGAAATTTCAGAACGATCTCAAAGCCATCGCTGCGGCCCTGCGCCGGAGACAGCAGCGTTACCGATCCATCCGCCTGTCGCATGATGGTATCGACGATGGCGAGCCCCAATCCGCTGCCGGTATTGACAGGCGCACGTCCGCGCCGAAACCGGTTCTTGAGCTCGGCGAGCGTTTCAGGTGCGACCGGCGGGCATGCGTTGACGATGCGAATGGCATGATCGGTGCCCACGTGAACATCGATCGGCTGGTCTCTATCCCCATGCACGACGGCATTTTCCAGCGCATTCCGCAGCACGATCGCAAGCGCGTCCTGATCCATGGCTACTCTGCACCCGGCGTCGTTGGCGAGGTGAAGGTGGATCCGGCCGTCGACGTCCGGGCGGTGTTTGTACTCGTCCACCAGCAGATGGGCGATCACGTTGAGGTCGCTGCGCTCGCGCGAATGACCAAGTCCGGCCGCCGCCCGAGACATCTCGAGAAGCTTCTCGATCCTGCGGCCGAGCTGTCCCAATTGGGACGCGATGTTCTCGGCGCGCGCTTGCTCGCTCGATCCCACGAGCCTGCTCGCTAGAACCTGAACTTGCGCGCGCGCGGACGCGATGGGATTGCGAAGCTCGTGAGCTGCGTTCGCGGCGAATTCCCGCTCGGATTCGATTGCCCTCTTCAGGCGGGCCATCAGGGTATTGATCGCGTCGACCACGGGCGCGATCTCGCTCGGGAGCCCGGCGTTCTGGATCGGCTCGAGATAGTCGCCGCCTCGGGCTTCGAGCTCGCTCGACACGAGGGATATGGGCGCCGTTGCGCGTCCGATGGTGCGATAGACGGCAAGAGCCGCGAACGGCAACAGGGCAAGCAGAGGGGAGGACAGGCTGATCCAGATGCCTATCGCCGTCTCCCGGCGCTCGAACAGATCCTGGACGACTTCGATCCAGAGGTCCCTGTCCTTGATGTATCGCGTGTAGTAGCGGAATCCTCCGCTGCTCCGGAAGCCTTTTTTGACGGGGAGCACCGGGGAGATGGCCGGTGCGCTCGATTCCGCGAGGATGGTGCCGTCCGCAGCGCGCAGCCGGTAGTGCACATGACCTTTTCCGACGCGCGTGGAAATGGGCCTTCCGGCGGATGATTTCCCGGTGCTCCCAGCCTGCTCCAGCCGGTAGTCCTCGAGCGCCACCGGAATGATCTGCTCGGCGGTTTCGCGGAGTGCACTGTCGAACACCTCGTCGATCTCGTGATGCACCACCAGGCCGGCGATCAGAACTCCCGAAATCCAGAACAGACCGACCAGAACGATCAGCGACTTGATCAGACGGCCTTTGATGGACCATTGGGCCATGGCTATCGATCCATCCGATAGCCGAGGCCGCGCAAGGTGCGGATGGAGTTGCTGCCGAGCTTCTTGCGAAGGCGGCTGACGTAGACTTCCACGGCGTTGCTCTCGATCTCGGATCCGAAGCCGTAGAGGACCTCTTCCAGTTTGCTCTTGGAGACGATGGTGCCCAGGCGGTGCATGAACGAGTCGAGGAGCGCCCACTCGCGCGCGGTGAGCTGCAATTCCTCGCCATCACGCCAGACTTTTCGCGCAGCCTGGTCGACCTCGATGGCGCCGATACGCTGGCGCGGGTTCGGCAGCGCGGAGGCGCGCCGCTGAACCGCGAAGATGCGTGCGCTCAGTTCGTCGAGGTCGAACGGCTTCACGACATAGTCGTCGGCGCCGGCGTTGAGACCGTCGATACGGTCGCGGATCTGATCGCGGGCCGTGATGACGATGACGGGAAGCGGGCGCCCCGATTTGCGGATGCTGCGCAGAAAGTTGAGGCCGTGACCGTCCGGAAGGTTCAGATCGAGCAGCATGAGGTCATAGCTCACCGTCTCGATGGCTTGGGCGCCATCGTCGAGCGTCTGCATCCAGTCGACGGCGTGAGTTTTCTTCAAGTGGGTCGCCACGGCTTCGCCCAGCAGCGGCTCGTCTTCGATCAGGAGAATTCGCATGGTCGCCCCCGTTGTCCGGAGATCCTTCCTTGCCCAAACTGACACGAAGCTGAATGGAGCGGCCATATGTTAAAAAGGGGGCGCGGGAGCGCGTCTTCGACGCACTCCCGTTTTATCGTGTTCAGTCAGGGGTATGTGAGCGCGGCGGCGGTGCCTTCAGCCGCATTGGGCGCGGTGGCGCAGCAGGTGATCGGCCAGAACCAGCGCCATCATGGCCTCTCCAACCGGGACCGCGCGGATGCCGACACAGGGATCGTGGCGGCCTTTGGTGACGATTTCCGTCTCGTGACCCTGCGTGTCGATGGTCTGACGCGGGGTCAGGATGGAGGAGGTCGGTTTCACGGCGAACCGGCACACGATCGGCTGGCCGGTGGAGATGCCGCCCAGGATGCCGCCGGCGTGGTTGGACAAGAAGCGCGGCTTGCCGTCGTTGCCGATACGGATCTCGTCGGCGTTGGCCTCGCCTGTCAGCTCCGCGGCCGCCATGCCCGCACCGATCTCGACGCCCTTCACCGCGTTGATGCTCATCATCGCGGAGGCGAGGTCCTGGTCGAGCTTGGCGTAAAGGGGTGCGCCGAGACCGGCGGGTACGCCCTCTGCCACTACCTCCACCACGGCGCCGACGGACGAGCCGTTCTTGCGCACGCTGTCGAGATAGTGGGTCCATTCCGGCACCATGCCGGGGTCGGGGCTGAAGAACGGATTGGTGTCCACCGTTTCCCAGTCCCAGCGGGAGCGGTCGACCTTGTGCTCACCGATCTGGATGAGGGCGCCACGGATCACGACGCCCGCGCCCAGCACCTTGCGCGCGATCGCGCCTGCTGCGACGCGCATGGCCGTCTCGCGCGCCGAGGAGCGCCCGCCGCCACGGAAATCCCGGATGCCGTACTTGGACCAGTAGGTGATGTCGGCATGGCCGGGGCGAAACGCATCCTTGATCTCGCCGTAGTCCTTGCTGCGCTGGTCGGTGTTATGGATCAGCAGGGAGATCGGCGTTCCGGTCGTCACCTGCTCGCCGCTGGCATCGGGGAAGACGCCGGAGAGTATCTCCACCGCGTCGGCTTCACGGCGCTGGGTGGTGAAGCGCGACTGTCCGGGTTTGCGCCGGTTCAGTTGGACTTGGATTTCCTCGGCTGTGATCGGAATGCCCGGCGGGCAGCCATCGACGACGCAGCCGATGGCGGGCCCATGGCTTTCGCCCCAGGTGGTCATGCGGAAAAGATGGCCGAAGGTGTTGTGTGACATGGAAGCCGCTGCTGGAAGGTGGCGGACGGGCGGGATGCACCGATGCTGATGACAGCAGATCGCATCCACAACTCGCGCACCAGTCAATGACATCCTGTCATAAGTGCCGAGCGCGCCTACAGCAAGCGCGCCGCGCCGCGCTCAGTCAGGCTTTGCTAAGAGGCCTCTTCTCAAGCGGGCGAGAATTTCGGCGCGATGGGCCGTGCACGGCCTGACGCGGCTGCCGCGAAGCCGCTCGATGGCTCATAGTTACTTGAAAATATAATTCTTTTTCCGGTGATGGCATCTACAAGCGGGATCGTGCGCTGTGCCGGCTCGATCCCTGATGGATTCGAAACAATCCCTTTCACTCGTATTTATTTTGCGCTCGGCCGCGACGCAGGTAATCAGGCAGAGTGCCTGAGTGTTGTGCGCCGGTCGAAAGGAGGCTGCATGAGGCGTGTTCAGGCGCGCCCGGCCTAGCCGGGGTATTGTTTTGTGCGTTTGCTTGTGTGCGTTTCTGCGTTCAGCGGACGGTTCCTTCCGGTCTGAGCAACCGGGTCGAGATGTCCGCACCCATGTCTATTGCATAGAAGGGAGCTGGAGCGCCGCTGCTCTGGCTCCCTTTTTCTTTGGGTGGCTCAGAGCCAGCGCATGGTTCCGCCCGTGAGCACGAGGATGCGGTCCTGGGGGCTTTCAAGGCCGGGGATCAGCTCCGGATCCAGTCCCAGGAGATGGGCACGCAGGCAGCGCGAGATGCCGCCATGGGAGACGACCACGCAATCGCGCGTGAGAGTTTCGCTCCAGAGCCTCACGCGGTCGAGCAGATCGGAATAGCTCTCTCCCTGCTCGGGCCGCCATCGGAAGGGGTCCTGGGTACGCTCGGCGAAGCCTGCGGGATCGCGGGCCCGGAGATCGTCCTGCAGGGTGCCTTCCCAGGCGCCGTAAGACAATTCCATGAGGCGCGGGTCGGTTTCGTATCCCTCGGGCGGCAGATCCAGCGCGCTGCGCACGATCTCCATGGTCTCTCGCGCGCGGCTGAGCGGGCTTGCGAGGAAGCCCGCCTCTCTGATCGCAGGCAGGAACGCGCGCAGCGTCTCGCCGTTGCGGCGGGCCTGGGCGCGTCCGGTCTCGTTCAAGGGAATGTCGCGCTGGCCCTGGTAACGCCGGTCACGGTTCCAGTCGGTCTCGCCGTGGCGAATGAAGTAAATCGTCGGGTGATCCGGCATGACGTGATCTGGCGTCCGGTGCTTCGGCGAGATCGGCCTCTGCCGGTCGGCATCAGCCGTCGTTCTTCACAACCGATATGTCGGGCGCATCCTCGTTCTTCATGCCCTGGACGTGGTAGCCGGCGTCCACGTGATGAACCTCGCCGGTGACGCCCTTCGAGAGATCGGACAGAAGATAGACGCCGGCGCCGCCGACATCCTCGATCGTGACCGTGCGGCGGAGCGGGGAATTGTACTCGTTCCAGCGCAGAATGTAGCGGAAGTCCGAGATGCCGGAGGCCGCGAGCGTCTTGATTGGGCCAGCGGAGATGGCGTTCACGCGGATGGCGTTCTTGCCGAGATCGGCCGCGAGGTAGCGCACGGAAGCTTCGAGCGCGGCCTTGGCGACGCCCATGACGTTATAGTGCGGCATCACCTTCTCGGCGCCGTAGTAGGTGAGGGTGATGATGGAGCCGCCGTTGGTCATCAGCTTCTCGGCGCGCTGGGCGAGCGCGGTCAGCGAGAAGCAGGAGACGAGCATGGTCTGGGTAAAGTTTGCTTCGCTCGTGTCGACATAACGGCCGTCGAGCTCGTTCTTGTCGGAGAAGGCGATGGCATGGACGAGGAAGTCCAGGCGGCCCCACACGCGGCTCAGCTCCGCAAACAGCGCGTCGACGGAGGCGGTATCGGAGACATCGCAGGGAAGGACGACCTTCGAGCCGAGCTCGGCGGCCAAAGGCTCGACGCGCTTCTTCAGGGCGTCGCCCTGATAGGTGAGGGCAACCTCGGCGCCTTGCGCGACGGCCGCTTTAGCTATGCCCCAGGCGATCGAGCGGTTGTTTGCAACCCCCATGATGAGGCCGCGCTTACCGGCCATTAGCGTGCCGGCAAGTTGTTCCACATCAGCCGCCTTCTCGGTCATGTGCCCGCGTTCCCTTGGTCTCTGAAATTTGCGCGCATCCTACACAAAAGGAATTGCTGGTCCAGATGGCCGCTTGGCGAAGCCCCCTGCGAACTTTACGGCGTTACCATTTGGACGCGCGCGAGCGGGGGCGTACTGAGAGTTCAGCGCTGGATGTCGTTAAATTTCAGAGTCTTAGGGTTTTAATTCTTTACGAGCCGATGCGACATTGGCGCTCAGCCCTCGAGCACCCAGCGGCGGTTCGGCATGCGGCAGGCGATGCCTTCGGCGGTCCGGGTCTTGTATCCGGTGGTGAGAAGCACCACCACGTGACGGCAGACCGAGCCGTTTGCGTTGCGGAAGGAAACGGTCGGGCGAACGATGCCGGAGAGGCGTCCGTTGGGGCGGCGCCAGACGAAGGGTGTGCCGTCATCCATGCGGGAAAGCCCGACCTGGATGCTCTCCAGCGCCGCGATCTCGTCGGCCTCGTCCAGGGCGCGGTTGAAGTCTGCGAATTTTGGGCGTGTGGCTTTTTGCTGGGCGTCCGGACAGGTGCATCTAGCCTCGTCGGACGGGCGCTCGCCAGCGTGGGCGAAATCGTCCGCGAGAAGGACCGAGGCCGCCAGCATCAAGGCGGTCGCAGCGGTCAGGGCACAAGTCTCCAGCACGGGGGCGTGACGCATGACAGGCCAACTCCACAACACAACAAACACGGCAGGCCACTACGGGGCCAGCCGGTCCATTGTGTGCCGTCATGGTTAAAAGGTGCTAAAGCTGCGTCCCAAAATCTGGGGTGGAGCCGGCATCCGTCAGCGGGTATCGGAAAAAGGCCGGCAACGGCGGGCAACGGACAGGAAGGGAACGGCGTGGCTGAGAATTCGATCGAGGCGGGGGCAGAGGGCGCGAAGGGAGAGGCCGACTTCACCGCCGAGGACGATCCTTTTTCGCTGTTCGAGGCGTGGCTTCAGGATGCGACGCGGACCGAGCCCAACGATCCGAACGCCATGGCACTTGCCACAGTCGATGCGTCCGGCTTGCCGGACGTGCGCATGGTGCTGCTCAAAGGGCTAGATGGTCCGGAGCGGCCGGATCGCGGGTTCGTCTTCTTTACGAACCTCGGCAGCGCGAAGGGCGAGGAGCTCGCGCAAGTTCCGCGCGCCGCCCTGCTGTTTCACTGGAAGACGCTAAGGCGGCAGGTGCGGGTGCGGGGCAGTGTAACGCCCGTTACCGCGGAGGAGGCGGACGAATATTTCGCGTCGCGGCCACGGCTCTCTCGCATTGGCGCATGGGCCTCCGATCAATCGCGCCCGCTCGAAAGCCGGTTCGCGCTGGAGAAAAAGGTGGCACTCTACACGACGCAATTCGGTATCGGAGAAATCCCGCGCCCTCCTCACTGGTCGGGCTTCCGGGTCACGCCGGTGCAAATCGAGCTTTGGCACGACCGCCCGTTCCGCCTGCACGACAGGGTCGTGTTCCGCCGCGCGGGCGCGTCCGAACCGTGGAGCAAGACGCGTCTCTATCCTTGACGCGGCCGCCGGGTCTTCTTTGCAGACTGTTGCAGTTTTGTGTGGCGCAGCGCCGAAATACAGCCGTTCAATTGTCGTGTTTGCGTGCGGTGCATCAATAATGGGCCGCAGACCGCGCTGGGCTATGTCATTTTCTAGACGGCCACAGTGGAATATGCCGCGCCCCACTTGCGGAAGCCGTGGCGTCCTGCAAGTGTGCCCCGACAACTAGTGGGGAGTCGCCTCGGCGGGCGCGCTCGACCGCGAATTCCACGGGGGGATACTTGGCACATACTCTCGCGTCCGGCGCATCCGCGTCCGGTACGTCGGCGCAGCCGCAGAAGGCGCGCGACTGGATCGAGATCCTGCAGCGCTATCGTCATCCGGATCCGGCGCGCAGCACGTTCGAGGTTTTCATCACCCTCGTTCCGTTCATCGCACTTTGGGCAGCGGCCTGGGCCGCGCTCGATATCGGTTATTGGCTCACGCTTCTCATCGCCGTTCCGGCGGCGTTCTTTCTCGTGCGCCTGTTCCTAATTCAGCATGACTGCGGCCACGGCGCGCTCTTCCGCAAGAAGCTGACCAATGACTGGGTCGGCCGGGCGATGGGCGTGCTGACGCTGACGCCCTACGACGCGTGGAAGCGCAGCCACGCCATCCACCATGCGACGCACGGCAGCCTCGACGATCGCGGCACGGGCGACATCGATACGCTCACGGTGCGCGAGTATGCGGCGCTCTCGCCGTTCCGCCGGTTCCTCTATCGCACGTACCGCCACCCGATCGTCCTGTTCGGCATCGGGCCGCCGCTTCTGTTCATGATCCAGCATCGCTTGCCGTTCAGCATGTTGCGCGGCGCGGACTGGCGGAGCTGGGCCAGCGTGATCGGCACCAACGCCGGCCTTCTGGTGCTGGGCGGGCTCGTGATCTGGCTGGTGGGCTGGAAGGCGTTTCTTGCCGTGCAGCTTCCCATCGTGGCGATCGGCTCGTCGATCGGCGTTTGGCTGTTCTACATCCAGCACCAGTTCGAGGACACGATCTGGGCGGAGAAGCCCGAGTGGAACGTGCACGAGGCCGCTCTCCATGGCAGCTCGCACTACGATCTTCCCGGCTTCCTGCCTTGGCTGACGGCGAACATTGGCGTGCATCACGTGCACCACCTCTATAGCCGCATTCCCTATTACAACCTGCCGAAGGTGCTGAAGGACTTTCCGGAGCTCGCGGAAGTGCACCGCATTACGCTGTGGGAGAGCTTCAAGTGCGTGAAGCTGAGGCTCTGGGACGAGAAGGAGCGGCGCCTGGTGCCGCTGTCCGAAGCGGTCCTGGCTTAGATCGCCGGCGTAATTGCCTCAACGCAAAACGGCCGCTCGGAAGAGCGGCCGTTTTCATTTGTTGGTGTCGTCTCTCGATCAGGCGCGCTCGATCGACTTGATCGGACCGCGCGGGCGACCGGAGCGCTCGGCGATCTCGCGGTCCTGCTCCTCGATGGCGGCACGCGCAGGCTCGTCGCCGTCGAGGCCGCCCAGGATATCGCTCGGAACCTTGCGGTTCGAGGTCTGGGATCCGTCCTGATAAAGCACGTTGAAAAGGACGAACTCTGCTTTCGGGTTGGGTTTCTTGCGTGCCATCGGTGGTCCTTTCAGATCAGCAGCCGGCCGAGAACGGAGGAGGGGCTCCTCCGTTTCGGCCGGTTCGGTGTCAAACGTGCGAAGGTGAGCCGCCGCGCCTCGGCGGCGGCTCTCTCACTCAGCCCGCGTCGCGGTTGCGCGGCGCACCCTGGCGCGCCGGCCGGTTGAAGCCGCTCTGACCGCGGCGATCACCGCCTCCGTGCGAGCGGTGCTGGCCGTCGCGATGGCCGTGGGAGGAGGGACGAGCGAGGAAGCCCACATTGTGCAGCGAGCCCGAGCCGGACGCGTCCGATGCGCGGGGCCGGTCCTGGCCGTGGCGCTGGGGACGTTGTCCTTCGTTGCTGCGCACGGGCTCATCCGCGTGGCGTGCATGGTCGCGGCGGCCGCCGCCGTGGCCGTGCCCGCCGTGCGCGTGTTCGGAGCGGCCGTGACCGCGGCCCCGTTCGCCCGCGCCATGATTGCGTCCGCCGCCCTGATGGCGATGTCCGCGATGTCCCCCGCTCGTGCGCTCGCCGTCGTCCCGGCGCGCCGGGGTGCGGTCGGCGACGATGGAGGCGTCGTTGCGGCGGTCCTCGTGGGGGATCTGCTGTCGGGTGAGGCGCTCGATGGCGCGGAGCTGCTCGCGCTCATCGACGTCGCAGAGCGAGATGGCGATGCCCGAAGCACCCGCGCGCGCCGTGCGGCCGATGCGATGAACGTACGCCTCCGGCACTTCCGGAAGCTCGTAGTTGATGACGTGCGTCACGAGGTCGATGTCGATGCCGCGCGCGGCGATGTCGGTCGCCACCAGCACCTTGATGCGGGACGTGCGGAAATCCTCGAGCGCGTTCTCACGCTGGCGCTGGCTTTTGTTGCCGTGGATGGCCGCAACCTTGGTGCCGCCGCCTTCGAGGTGGCGGGCGACGCGGTCCGCCCCGCGCTTGGTGCGGGTGAAGACGAGCGTGCGCTCCATGGCAGGGTCTGCGAGAAGCTCGGCAAGCAGCGCGCGCTTCTTTCCGGCCTCGATATGGATCACGCGCTGGCGGACACGCTCTGCGGTGGTCGCGACCGGTGCCACCGAAACCTTGACCGGGTCCTGCAGCAGCTCGTCGGCGAGACCGGCGATCTCCTTCGGCATGGTGGCCGAGAAGAACAGGTTCTGGCGGCGGTGCGAGAGGTGCGACACGATCCGGCGGATGGGCTTCACGAAGCCGAGGTCCAGCATCTGGTCGGCTTCATCGAGCACGAAGATCTCGGTGCCGGAGATGTCGGCGCAGCGCTGCTCCATCAGATCGAGCAGGCGGCCGGGTGCCGCGACGAGCACGTCGACGCCGCGCGAAAGAGCCTGGATCTGCGGACGATGCGCGACGCCGCCAAACACGACGGCGACGGTGACGCCGAGGTGGCGGCCGTAGGCGCGGAAGCTTTCGCCGATCTGGGTTGCGAGCTCACGCGTGGGCGAGAGCACAAGCACCCGGCAGCCCTTGCGGGGCGCTGCGCGGCGGTCTGCGGCGAGGCGGTTGAGGATGGGCAGCGCGAACGCCGCGGTCTTGCCGGTTCCCGTCTGCGCGATGCCGAGCAGGTTGCGGCCCTCCATCACCGGAGGAATGGCCTTCGCCTGGATCGGCGTCGGCGTGGTGTAGCCTTCTTCGTTCAGAGCCTTGAGGATCGGCTCGGCGAGGCGAAGATCTGAAAACGATGTCAAAGGGTGGTCTTTCTTTTGAAGCCGCGCATGTGCGGCGGAGCAGCCGCGCCGATTCCCGGCGAAGCAGTGCTCGTTTCTCGATGACGCCCCGCGTGGCCTGGGCTGTCGGATGGGGAGTTTTTCAGGGCGCTCAACAGGGGGACGAATTGGGCCTCTTTTGGCCCGACACATGTCCCTTCACGCGGCTGGAGCGCCGGAATACGCTCGACTTTTTCAAGCGTTGGAACGGCTTGTCTCATGTTGCGGGTGCGAAGTCAAGGTAATCTCGGGTTCCGCGGAGTCGCAGTGCCGCCGCGCTGGCCGGCTGCTAACCGTCTGCGCCAGTGCCCTGCGCCCAATTGGAAGGTCGAGCTATGCATCCCGCCGCATCACGGATTGTCGATCTTTACGAGCGTCACGCCGAGGCGTGGGATCGCGATCGGGGGCGCTCCCTGTTCGAGCGGGCCTGGCTCGACAAGTTCCGGGCCGTCTTGCCCGCGGACCGCTCGATTCTCGACATCGGGTGCGGGGCGGGGGAGCCGATCGCCCGCTATTTCGTGGAAGCGGATCATCCGGTGACGGGTGTCGACTCGTCCGCTTCTCTCATTGAGATTTGTCAGGCGCGCTTTCCCGATCACGCCTGGCTCGTCGCAGATATGCGCAGCCTGGATCTCGGCCGCCGCTTCGGCGGGCTTATCGCGTGGGACAGCTTTTTCCATCTGTCCTACGCCGACCAGCGGGCGATGTTTCCGATCTTCGATCGGCATGCGGCGCCGGGTGCAGCCCTCCTGTTCACGAGCGGGCCATACCATGGTGAAGCCATCGGCTCGTTCGAAGGCGAGGCGCTCTATCACGCCAGCCTTGCGCCCGAGGAGTACGAGGCGCTGCTCTCGGCCAACGGCTTCCACGTCGTAGATCACGTGGCCGAGGATGCGTCGTGCGGTGGCCATACCGTTTGGCTCGCGCGCCACGTGTAGAGCGCGATCGGTCCTGATTGAATGAGGATCGCGCTGCAGCGCTTCAGCGAGAGCGATGATCCACGCTTCGGACGGATGGGATCCGAAGCGCTGATGGTCCGGCGCGCAAAAGAAAAGCCGCCGGTTGCTCACCGGCGGCTTCGATCCGATCGGATCTGGAATTCTGGCGCAGCGCCGAATTAGACGAGCTGAACCTGGCCGGCCTGCTTGCCGCGGCCCTTGCGATCGTCCTCGAGGACGAACGAGAGCTTGTCGCCCTCATAGACGCCGTTGATGCCTGCCCGCTCGAGAGCGGAGATGTGGATGAAGACGTCCTTCGAGCCGTCTTCCGGCTGGATGAAGCCGAAGCCCTTGGCGGTGTTGAAAAACTTCACCGTGCCCGTGATGCGATCCATAGTGGTGTTCCTTCACTTTGCGCGCAAAAGATCAGCCAGTCCCGAACGGCGCGCCGTCATTCGGGATCTCAGTCAATGCAGGAATAAGGCAAACGGCCGGTGGCACGCTCTCTCATTCGACCTTGTGAGGGTACGTCCACCTCGGAGCGCACCGGCCCGGGCGTTATGCGGGCTGTCTGTGGCGAAAGCAAGGATCAATTGCGATATCAGATTGCTATCCGAAAACACGCTAAGATACGGAAACTGTGCTCCTTTTGGGCACAAGTTAACCAGTGGTGAAGGCTGCCGGCGTGACGCCGTTTCGTCACACGCTCTCGCCAAAGCGATGAAGTGGCTGTGCGATTGGTGATAGCTCGCCGCCTCGCATTGTCGGTGCGCGGACTGGCTGATACTGATCGTGCCGGTGGGGAGCGGAGCAGGGGCACAGGCAAATGCTGGCGGCTATTCGCATTGCAGGGCGCGCGGGACTTTGCGCACTTGCGTTCGTCGTATCGGGCTGCGCGGAGACCATTCCCGGCGTTGATACCGCTTCCATCAAACCCGCCGCGGATACTGTGACACAGGGGTTCGTCCCGGGGGTGCCCAAGGGCTATCAGTGTCCGCTGGTGCCGAACGGGTTCGACCCGGCTGGCTCGATCTACCGCCTCGACAAGGACGGCACCTATTTCCGGGTGAAGGATTTCACCGCAGATCCCGCGATCACGGCGCTCGGTACTTTCAAGCGCGACGTGCCGATCTCGAACTACGTGCTCTCTGACACGCAGCAGGCGAATGCCGGGCTCTCGTTCGATCTCCTGCAAAAGGTGGTTCCCGGCCTCAGGGCCTCGGGTTCGGCCGACTACAAGAAGGCGATGACGGTGGACATCATCGTCGAGGACATGGTGGGCGAGGTCATCGACGATCACGTGGCCGACAAGATCGTCGATCTCTTCAAGGCTTCGATGACGCCGAAACGCGGCAGCAAGTATTTCCTGGTGCGCGAGACGGTTCGCGCCGGAGCTGTCAGCTACAAGCTGAAGCAGACGGATCTGGCGCGGCTCGGCGGCAAGGCCGAGGTGGAGAAGCTTGCGCAGGGGGCAGCCAACGTCACCGTGCGCGACAACGACGGCGTGTTCGAGATCAAGCAGACGTTCAAGCCGGATCGGATGCCGATCTGCATCAAGTCCGCCGAAATCGTCATCGACAACGGTGCGGCGCCGACCGTGGCGCTCAAGAGTGCGGACGACACGCCCGTTCCGCAGATCAAGCGGGTGGGCGGCGAGTAGGTCCCGCGGTTCCCGCGCACATTTTGATTTCGGTCATATTCTTCTTGCTGCGATGCGGCGAGCCTCGGCGCATCAACATCTCGTTCCATGATGCATCGCGAGATGCGCTTCCGATTCCTTGTCGGCGGGACGTGTCCGGATTATCTTCAAACAAGCGAGGAAAATCAGGGTGGGTGAGATGGCCGATACTCTAACCCGCGATATCACCAAGGCCGACGTGGATCGTTTCCTGTTCGGCAAGCACCTCACGAGCTGTGCGGTGTGCGGGCGTTTCCGCTCCCAATGCGATCTCGATGTTCACACGCTGAGCTGCCAGCGCGGCACAACGGCCGACTGCTCCTCCAGCTCGACGCTGAATGTGCTGATGATCGTCTGTCAGAATTGCGGTGCGATCGAGTTTCACGACCGCACCATCATAGCCAAATGGCTGGAAAGCCAGCGCCCCGTTCCGGTGCGCTAAGTGCGCGCAGAACGTGCGGAAGACGAGGAGGCGGCTAGGTGCCGGCCTCCTCGGTGGCCGGGTTGGGAGACAACTCGCCGGCCTTGCCCTTTCGCCCATTCTCGGCATCCGCATCCGGAAGCGGCGGTTTTCTAGCGGTGATGTTCGGCCACATATCGGCGTATCTGTGGTTGATCTCCAGCCAGTAGCGGGTCGCCTGTGGCTCCGTATCGGAGAAAATCGCCTGGGCCGGGCATTCCGGAACGCACACGCCGCAATCGATGCACTCGTCGGGATGGATGACGAGCATGTTCTCGCCCTCGTAGAAGCAGTCCACGGGGCACACCTCTACGCAGTCGGTATATTTACATTTGATGCAGTTTTCGGTGACGACGTAGGTCATTGCATTGTCCCAATTGCATTGAGGTGTGCCGCGCGGCGCTCCTCATTTCGACAGGTGTTCGAGCGAAAACAGGTGCTGCGTGGAGGCCAGTGGCGCGTGGCACTGCCGGCATGTGTTCAGGTCCTTGTTGAGGCGTTTGCCGTCTGGGCTGAAGATGGCGAAATCCCAGTCTCCGTTGCGCAGGTTCTCCGGAATAGTGCTGCCCCAGCCTTCCTCTTTCTGCATGACCGCGACGGCGGCCAGCTTGTCGCGGATGCGTTGACCGAGCGCGCTTTTCATGACCTTGCCGTCCTTGTCCTTCTTGGCGGCATAGATCTCGCCCACCAGCACGGAGCCGTTGGGCAGCTCTTTTCCGGCGGCTGCGGCTTCCAGTGCAACGGGGTTCGCGAAGAGGCGAATGATCTGGTCCTCGTTCTGAACCCGATCGAGGCTCAGGTAGTTAGTGAAACTCGTCTTGTAGTCCGCGGGGAACGAGATGCGCTCGTCGGCTGCGTAGGCCGTGCCGGCCACGAGGCCGAGTATGAGCAGCGTAGCTAGTCGAGACATTTAGTTTCCTCCCAGGTCTTTTGTTCTCTCGGTTCGCGCCGCGACGCGTTGCTTGCGAGACGTGGCGTTGCACGATCACAGGTCTGTGATTAAGATGCATTACTTATACATCTTATGGCTCGCACCCTGCAAAGACAACCGTTGCATACATCTTATCGGAGATTTGATATGCGCGTGACCGCTTCCCCGGATGCTGCCTCAAAGATCCAAACCAGCCGTGTTCGCCTCAAGCGCGCCTATGCCGAGCCACAGGAGAGCGACGGGGTCAGGGTGCTGGTGGACAGGCTCTGGCCGCGGGGCCTGCAAAAGGAGCGCGCCAAGGTCGACATCTGGCTGAAAGACATTGCCCCGAGCGCCGAACTGAGGCGCTGGTTCGGGCATGATCCGAGGCGCTGGGAGGAGTTCGAGCGCCGGTATCGCGAGGAGCTTCGCGGTAATGCCGAGTTGTTGAACGTGCTCAAGGTCTGGCGCGATCTCGGGGTGGTGACGCTGCTGTACGCCGCCCGCGACGAGGACCACAACAATGCCGTGGTTCTCAAGGCGGTGCTCGAAAACATGGGCCGCTAGGCTCATTTTTTCCGGCCGCTAGACGGCTTCGGGAACCGAATCCGGATCGTGGCATCCAAGGACGCAGGCGGCTCGTTGCCCCGGAGGTTTCGCCATGGTCCATCTGCAAGTCGAGAACGCTCCCAACTCTCCGGAGTGGGACCTTGTGCAGCGTGCCCTGAGGAAGGACGCGCGTGCGGTGCGTGAGATCATCCAGACGCACAATCGCCGGCTCTATCGAACGGCGCGCAGCATCGTGCGGGACGACGGGGAGGCGGAGGACGTGCTGCAGGAGGCGTACCTGCGCGCGTTCTCGGCGCTCGACCGTTTTCGCGGCGAGTCTACGCTTGCCACCTGGCTCACGCGCATCGTGCTCAACGAGGCGCTCCAGCGCCTTCGCCGGCGCACCGATACGCCGTTGCCGGACGGGAACCTTCCGGAGCTTCGCGAAGCTCAGGTCATTCCTTTTCCGTTATCCGGCGGGCAACCTTCCGATCCGGAGCGCACCATGGCTCAACGTGAACTCTGCCACCTTCTTGAAAAGGCGATCGATGCGTTGCCCGATGATTTCCGGATGGTGCTCGTTGCGCGCGCTATCGAGGATATGAGCGTGGACGAGACGGCGGAGCTGCTGGGCTTGCGGCCTGAGACCGTGAAGACGCGCCTGCATCGGGCGCGGCGTCTTCTCAAGGATATGCTGGCCGATCACTTGGGCGCCTTGCTGAGCGACGTGTTTCCGTTCGATGGGGCGCGCTGCGAGAGAATTACCGACGCGGTGATGGCGCGTCTCGAACTCTCGTCGTGAGGGCAGCGGGAACCTCCATCGTCGAGGTGCATCCAAATCTCCGTGTGAACAGGAGCCAGAGGGCTCACAACATGGAGGTCATCAGATGCGTCATCCCAAAGCACTTTATGCAATCGCGGCTGTTTTGCTGACGGTTCCCGGCGGTCTCGCGTTTGCCGCGGGTGCCGGTCCATCGGACGCCCAGATCGCGCATATCGCCTATACGGCGGGCGATCTCGACATCAAGGCGGCCGAACTCGCGCTCGAAAAAAGTCAGAGCAAGACGGTGCGTGCGTTCGCGGACGACATGGTGCGCGACCACAAGGCCGTCAACGACAAGGCGCTGGCGCTCGTGAAGAAGCTCAACGTCTCGCCCGAGGACAACGACACCAGCAAGAGCCTGGTGAAGGACGCGGACGAGAAGCGCGCTCATCTCGCGACGCTTTCCGGCGCGGCGTTCGACAAGGCGTATGTCGAAAACGAGGTTGCCTACCACAAGGCGGTGAACGGGGCGCTCGAGACGACGCTGATCCCGTCTTCCGACAACGGCGAGCTGAAGAGCCTGCTGGAGACGGGCCTGAAGATCTTTCAGGGCCACCTGAAGCACGCCGAGCATCTTGCCGGCTCGTTGAAGTGAGGCCGAGACCATGCGCGCATCCGGTTTCTCCGTTCTTTCATTCGTTCTCGTCGCGCTGGCCCATGTGGCCAGCGCGAAAGCTGGCGAGACTATCGTGGTGAAGATCACGGATCTTGCGTTCGTTCCCGCCGAGGTCAGCGCGCGTGTGGGCGACACGATCGAGTGGGTGAACGCTGATTTCATCGATCACACGGCAACCGCGAGCAACGGCGCCTGGGACTTGGCGCTTCCCGCCGGAAGCCGTGGGCGGCTGGTGGTGAAGCAGGCGGGCGTATTGGGCTACTTCTGCCGAGTTCATCCGAACATGACGGGCACGCTGAACGTTAACGAGAAGTAGCGCAACGCGAGCATCCGAGTGCTCGTTGTCAGTAGGCTGAGGCAGGCCGCCGCAGCCCGTCTTGGTTCCTGCGAAAATGACGCATCGTTGCGCGATCGCTGTTTGCGCCATCGCAAAGAGAATGACGCGAATGCTCCTACAAAAAAAGGAGATCGGGCGCAGTGCGCTCAATCCTTTTGAAAAGGGAGAAAACGATGTCTGAGCAATACAACATGACGCGCCGCACAATGCTGGCGAGCTCGGCGTTTGTCGGCGCTTTGGCGCCTATGCTCACCGCAACGCCCACGTTGGCTGAGAATGCGGCTGCGAATGCGAAAGCGTCTCCCGTCGATATTTCCAAGCTGCCGCGCGAGAAGATCGAGCTGGTGAAGCCGCCGTTCGTTCACAAGCATACGCAGAAGGCCCAGGGCGGCCCGAAGATCATCGAGGTGACGCTCACCATTCAGGAGAAGAAGATCGTCGTCGACGACAATGGCGCTGAGGTCCACGCCATGACATTCGACGGTTCCGTTCCTGGCCCCATGATTGTCGTTCACCAGGACGACTACGTGGAACTCACGCTCGTCAATCCTCCGACCAACACGCTCCAGCACAACATCGACTTCCACTCCGCAACGGGCGCGTTGGGCGGCGGTGGTTTGACCATCGTCAACCCCGGCGAGAAGACGGTGCTCCGCTTCAAGGCCACGAAGGCAGGCGTGTTCGTCTACCATTGCGCTCCTCCGGGCATGGTGCCTTGGCATGTCACGTCCGGCATGAACGGCGCTATCATGGTTCTTCCGCGCGAGGGCCTGACGGACGGCCACGGCAAGGAGCTCACCTACGACCGCGTCTATTATGTCGGCGAGCAGGATTTCTACGTGCCGAAGGATGAGAACGGCGAGTACAAGAAGTACAAGACTGCGGGCGATGCCTATCCGGATGTGCTCGAGGTCATGCGTACCCTCACGCCGAGCCACATCGTGTTCAACGGCGCGGTCGGTGCTCTCACGGGCGAGAATGCGCTCAAGGCGGCGGTCGGCGAGCGGGTGTTGATCGTGCACTCGCAGGCCAACCGCGACACGCGTCCGCATCTCATCGGCGGACATGGTGACTATGTCTGGGCAACCGGCAAGTTCCGCAATCCGCCTGATGTCGATCAGGAGACCTGGTTCATTCCCGGCGGAACGGCGGGTGCAGCTTTGTATACCTTCGAGCAGCCTGGCATCTACGCCTACGTGAACCACAACCTGATCGAAGCGTTCGAACTCGGGGCGGCGGCACACTTCACCGTCACCGGAGATTGGAACAGCGATCTCATGACGTCCGTGGTCGCTCCTACCGGCACCTGACGTCAGTTCGGAAGGCGCGCGCCCGATGGGGAACTCGGCTGCGCGCGCCTTCCGCCTCACTACCAAGGCTCCACGGCTTCAATGAGCGCGCTCCGTCGCTAGGTGGCGGCGGTGCGGAGGAGGCTTTATGGCTTCGCTTTCCACCAGGCATGACATCTCGTGGGCTCTCGTCGTAACTTCGTCGCTGATGGTGGCGGTGATGGGGGCGGTTGGCTTCATTGGAGCGAAGAAGGTCTTTACCGGAAGCCCGTCCTACGTCGGGCTGCCTGCCGCGCCCGAGACTGTGGTCATCGAGCCGCGCACCTTCAGCTACCGGGCAGCTGGCGACTACTACAAGAACGGCTTTGCGGTCGATGGACCGATGCGCACCGTTACCATGACGGGTGCGCTCACCATCATGAAGCATCAGGTGTCGAGCGCGGACTATGCGCTCTGCGTGGAGGATGGCGCGTGTGCGCCCGCAGAGCCGGAGTACCCGGCCGCGGCCAGCGTCGATCGTCCGGTAACGGGCGTGAGTCTCGATGACGCAAAGGGCTATGCGGCGTGGCTCAGCGAGCGCACGGGTGATGTGTGGCAGTTGCCGACGGACGAGGAGCTTGCCTTCGCGGCCGGCTCGCGTTTCCCGGATGACGCCCTCGGGGTGGATCCCAACAGCGCAAACCCAGCCGATCGCTGGCTCGCAGATTACTACCGCGAGGCGAAACGCAAGGCTTCACGCGAGCCGATCCCGCAGCCGTTCGGCCGCTTCGGCGAGAACGAGTTCGGCCTTTCCGATTTCGGGGGCAACATCTGGGAGTGGACCACAACCTGCAGCCGCCGCGTGGACGTGGACCGGCTCGGCGTTCCGGATGCGGTCGATGCCAATGCGTGCGGCATCTACCATGCCATTGGAAAGCATCGCGCGCCGATGGTGTTCTTCGTTCGCAATCCCAAGGGTGGCGGTTGCGCGGTGGGCACGCCTCCGGACAATCTCGGGTTCCGGCTTGTGAAGGATACGCGCTGGTATGCTCCGCTTATCGCGCATTTGCGCGCACGAGGGCTGACTTTCTGATCAGGATCAAGCTCGGCCGGAGGAAATCGATGCAGAGCGGTGAGTGTGGGCTCCTTTGAGCGCGCCGGAGCCTTTCTTGACCGCCTGCGTCTTGATAGTCTCTGTCACCTTCTGCGGTGAGGCCGCCCGGCAGTGAAAATCGATCGAACCGCCGTCAGATCGCTCCCCGTCTTTCATAGGATGAGCGATGCCGACCTGGACAATCTCCTCGGATGCGCAGCCGTGCGGCGCGTGCCGCAGGGGGAAGCGGTTTTCGAGCAGGGGCAGGCGGCGACGAGCTTCTATCTGCTGCTGAGCGGACGCTTGAAGGTTACGCAGGTGACCGACGACGGCCAGCAGATCATCGTGCGCATGGTGCATCCCGGGGACCTGTTCGGCTTTGCGAGGGCGCTTCAGCGGGTCGACTATCCCGCGAGGGCGACGGCCGTTGCCGAAAGTCAGGTCCTGTCCTGGCCGAACGAGCTCTGGCCGCAGTTCGTCGAGCAGAACGCGCAGCTAGCCGCCAACGCCATCCAGACCATCGGCAAGCAACTCGAGGAAGCGCATACGCGCATTCGGGAAATGTCGACGGAAGAGGTGGAGCGGCGGATCGCGCACGTCGTGCTGCGCCTTTCCGAGCGCGCGGGGCGAAAGGAGGAGGGGGGAATCCAGATCAATTTTCCCATCTCCCGCCAGGATATCGCCCAGATGACCGGCACGACGCTGCATACGGTATCCCGCATCCTGAGCGCCTGGGAAACGCGCGGGCTCGTAGAAGGCGGCCGTCAGAAGCTCCTCATTCGTGACCTCAAGAAGCTCGCTTTGCTCGCCGAGGGCGAGCGCGATTGAGCGCTTTTCATAAGACCCACGGGCCGATATTGCGCTTGTTTGCGCCATTAGGGGCTTAGTTCGCCGGGCCGGAAGGTTGGTCTTGTCGGCGGGCTCACTTTCTCCCTCAGATTCCGCTGGGAGGAGGGAAGCTAGAGGTGGGTTTCCTTAAGCACGATTATTTATCGCTGTTCCTAACGTGTCGCGCCTATTGAATAGGTAAGCGGCCTTCCGCATCTCCACTCAATAGCGCCTCGGCCTCTTCGCTTCTGTCCAGGCGCTCGAGGGCGCATCGTCTAGTGCGTGCGCCCCAATCTGTTCCTTGGCCATTTGCCGGTCGCATTGTCCGACGCCCGTTTCCCCTCGTCGGAATTGCCTCGGCGCAAGCTCGGGAGTTACGGCCATGACCCATTCACGCGAACTGCCTCATTCCGGTGGCGCTCTTCACCAGCCTGGCGTCGATGTCCGCTGGCCGTCATCGGCCATTTGGAGACCGGGTGAGCCCGCGATCCGCAAGATCGGCCTTGCCGATGTCGAGGACGCGCTTGCCAAGGGTATCGAGGATTTCAAGGCGGCGCCCAGTCACGCGCTGTTCCTCTGTCTCATCTATCCCATCGTCGGCATGATCCTGTTCCGGGTCGCGTTCGGCTATCATCTGCTGCCGATGATCTATCCGTTGATGGCAGGCTTTGCGCTTCTCGGGCCGGTGGCAGCGGTGGGGCTCTACGAGCTCAGCCGGCGGCGCGAGCAGGGGCTCGACGTGTCCGTCTGGCATATCGCCGAGGTCTACCGGTCGCCTTCGCTCGGGGCGATCATCCGGCTCGGCGTGGTGCTGCTGGCGATTTTCGTTCTTTGGATGATGACGGCGCGCGCGCTCTACGTGCAATCCTTCGAAGGAGTTCTGCCCACCTCCCTCTCACATTTCATGCAGCAGCTTTCCACCGCCGAAGGCCGCCAGCTCATCATCTCGGGTAACGTCGTCGGGTTCTTTTTTGCGCTTCTGGTTCTCGTGATCAGCGCGGTCTCGTTTCCGATGCTTGTCGATCGGGACGTGGGCGTGGGAACAGCGGTGCGCACCTCCATCCGCGCGTTTATCGAAAACCCGTTGCCGATGGCGGCGTGGGGCCTCGTCGTGGCGGCATCGCTGGTTGCGGGCGCGATTCCGTTCTTCTTCGGGCTCGCGGTCGTGTTCCCGATTCTCGGCCATGCCACGTGGCATCTCTATCGCCGTGTGGTGAGCCGCACTGAAGTCATTTGATGCCGCGGAAAGATGCGCGAGCCTCAAGCTGTCTCCGGGACGCGGCACCGCGTCCCGGACTGAGCGGCTAGGGCATCTGCTGCAATCCAAAGCCGCCACCCAGGTTCTCCAGCGTTTCGAAGCCCGGCGGCCGGTCCGACGCCGTGGTGGGGGCTGGCTTTACGTTCTTGTCATGCGCGACTGTATCCGGTGGTGCGCTTTTCTCTGGCGGTGCCGCAGGCTCGGTTGCGGATTTCAGAAATCCTTCGAGAAGGGTAGCCGGCGGCTTGGGCGGGGCCTCCATGCTCGCCTGTACGGGCGGCGGCATCGTCTTCATCCTTGGGGTCCGGTATCGGGCCTTCATGACCTTCGCGGGTTTCGTGCGGACGGGTGATGTCGTCTTGACGGGCTTTTCGCGAGGCTCCGGCTGTCTGTTCTCCGATGCGCTGTCATTCGCCTCGGGTAAGGAGATGGCCGGAGCGGCTTCGGCGAGTGGCGGCACGAGCGCGGCAGGATCGGCGGCAGGCGGTGTGGCCTCTTCTTCGGGCGTTTCGCGCTGGATCGTCAGCCCCAGCACGGCAAGCGGCTCGCCGTCACGCTTCTTGATCTCGATGGTGGTGTTGAAGGTTTCTATTCCGCTCGGCACGACCATGCCGATGTCGGTGAGATCGCCGGCCGCAAGTGTCCATTCGGTGTCGGAGGTCTTGTGCCCCACCGAGAGGCGAACCTCGGGAGGCAGACCTTTGATGGTGACAACGTCGAGTGAATCCAGGTTTTTCGGGTCGTCGCCCAGGGTCGCTGAGCTGGTCGCGTAGACGAGCCCGGGACTTGCGGCCTCGGCGGGCTCAATCGGCATGGTGGCGATGGTGCGCACGATGGACGTGGAGAGCGCATCGCACGGCGGCCTCTCGCACGCCTGCTCCCTCACGAAGCTCAGGCGCGTCTCGGGTGACGGAGGCTCGACGGCCGGTGGAAGCTCGGCAGCCGCTTCTTTCGGCTGTGGCGAGGCTGCGTGAAACGATTGTAACGCCAGGAACAACGCCGCGACGCCGAAGATGGATGCGAGGAAAATCCAGGGCGCGTCCTCGTTCTGCCGCAAAGCCGCAAGGCGAGAGGCACCGTAGCGGGGAGGCAACGGAGACAGAGGAGGCAGGGGAGGCAGAGGTGGCGGCAGGGGCGTGCGTGAGGCGGGACGCGGCCGCCGTGCGCCTTCCGGTTCCGGCGCGTCGTCACGCAGAAACTTCGGCATCTCCGCTTCCGGCTCACGACTGTGCTCTGCGCTGTCCAGCGCGGCGGGCAGCGCAGGTATCTGCGGCGCGCGCGGCGGATCGGCGGCATCAGTTCCGGCTATTGGTGCGGCCGCGGCGGTCTCCATGGCGGAGGCCAGCATCTCGTGAAGTGCTGCGAGCTTGGCGGCGATATCCGGATCGTGAGGCGTCTCCGGCGCCGGGTCCATCGCGGGCGTTGGAATGAGAGGAGTGAATGGGGTCGCCATACGCGCGGACACCCAATGCATGGGTTTTCCGCTTGCAGCCGTAGGCATCTGATCACAGGTGAGGGGCGCCCCAACATCGTCCTGGGACGGGGCGCCCTGGCAGTCGTCCGACATAAAATGTGCTCCGCTCGAGTGCGCGATCCGAGTGGTTGGAATTTTCGCATCGCCCCGCGCGATGAAATTTTTGAATGTCCCGCTCGGCGGATATGAGCGTCCGTTGAAACTTGCACAAGCGTTCGAGCGGCTTTGCGCGTCTCAAACGCGTGTCATAGTTACGGCGTGCAACAAGCCGTGTTTCATTTTGCGCCGTCGCAACGTGAAATCGGCTTTTGCTCTTCGCGGCATAAAGGCAGCAGTGTGGCGCGCATGAAATGCTCAGGCGCGTTCTTTCAAGGAAGCGGCGCCGTCAGGAATAACATCACGCGCAGTCCGCCGTGCGAGACGGGGGCCGTGGGGGGCGCAAACGGCAGTCCGCACGCGGCGGCGAGTGCGGTGTCGGTGGTGATCAAGCCGACACGCCAGCCGGAGAAGCGTGTCGCCAGCGTTTGTCCCAATGCTCGATAGAGCGCGTGCAGGCGCTTCTTGTCGCCAAGTCTGTCGCCGTATGGCGGATTGACAATGACGAGACCGGGAGGTCCGCCGGGTGCGACGAGATCGATAATCTGCTGCTGGCGGAATTCCGTTATGTCAGCGACGCCCGCGCGTTGCGCATTGGCGCGGCTGATGCTTATGGCGCCCGCGTCGCGATCGCTTCCGTAAAAGCGCAGCGCAGGTTTCGCCGGGTTCTCCGTGTCACGGAGTTTGTGCCAGGCTGCTTCGTCGAAGGTTGCGAGTTGCTCGAAGGCGAAACGGCGAGAGCGGCCGGGTTTCAGGCGGGCCGCGATCTCCGCCGCCTCGATGACGAACGTTCCAGATCCGCACATTGGGTCCAGCACGGGCTCGGCGCCGTCATAACCGCATTGGCGCAGGAAGAGGGAGGCCATCGTTTCCCGCATGGGCGCTTTGTTGACGGCTTCCTTGTGTCCGCGCTTGTGCAGCAGCTCGCCCGAGGTGTCGATGCCGATGTTGCAGAAGTCGTCCTCGATGCGCGCGCGGATGCAGACCTCCGCTTCGGGCGAGACCGGTGCACCGAGCTCCTCGTGGATGGCCCGCTCGATGCGCTGGGCGGCGGCTCCGGAATGATAGATGCGAGAGCTTTTGCACGAGGCTTCGACGCGGATGGGTACGTCGGGGCGCAGCACGTGGCTCCAGGCGAGCTTGCGCGCACGCTTGTCGAGTTGCGCGAGGTGCATGGCCCGGAAGCCGCCGATACGGGCGATGACGCGGCCCGCCCCACGGATCTCGAGGTTGGCCCGCCAAACCGCGGACCAGTCTCCCTTGAATGTCACGCCGCCTTTTGCCGCCCGCGCGCCCTTGAAGCCCCTGGCGCGGGCTTCGGCGCAGAGCGTGGGTTCGAGGCCTGGGGCTGCCACGAGGAATATTTCGAAGTCGGTCTCGGTCGTCATGGCGCCTCAATATCGGGAAGCGGCGCGAGTATCGACCTTTTTATGGGAGCCCCGGGGACGGGTGGGCGCAGAGGGCCTTGCCGTGGAGCCCTCCCGTTTTGGGGGGACCGGCCATGTTTTGGGGCCGGGGCATTCGTCAACTCTCCGATGACGGATGTCGTTGACAGCGGGCCGTCGGCGCGATGTGGTGATCTGCAGAGTGGTCCCCTTTTATAACCTGATCCGGTTCGGAGAGGCGCCGCGTGAATCCCGATCTCTCAGACGTTCGCAAGCCGCTCGCTTTCGGGTTCGAGGGCTATCTGTTGAAGCAGGTTCCCTTTGCGGCGGGGATCGCCGCGCTGGGGCTTGTTCTTTTTCTTTGGGTCGACCGTGACCGCGAGAGCATCCTTGCGTCGTGCGTTCTCCTGGCCGCCGGGCTCGGCTTCATAGCCTATGCCTACTATCGGCGTTCGCATCCTGGGAGGCCCGTGATCGAGCTCTCCCCCAGCGGCGTGCGCTATCGAATGGCGAGCCTGAAGGACGTGCTCATCCCGTGGCGTGAAGTTCAGGACGTTGGCGCGGTCGAGATCTCAGGCATCGACTGGCTCAGGTCTGGAGCGGGGCGGTTTCGCGACGCGACGGCTCTGGTGGTTTCGAAGCGGTTCTACACTGCGAACATCGACGTCGGCTCGTGGGTTCGGCGCGGGCGCAGTTGGAACTCCCTGTTCGTGACGAAGGGGGATGCAATCCAGATCGTACTGCATCCCGAGCTGTTGAGTGTTTCACCCGGTGATTTGCGCTTGGCCGTCGAGAGCCGTTGGCGCGCCTTCAGCAATCATCCGAACGCCCAGCGGCCATCGGTGCCGTGGTCTCCGCGAGCGCCGGGTTTGTTTGGCTGGATGCCGTCGCGCGCGCTCAAGATCGCGGGATTGGCGGGCCTCGCCGTGCTGGCGTTGCCGGCGCTCTATTTCTGGCAGTGGCCGCTGGCTTGGAAGTCTCTTTCGTTGTCGCCCGGATCGCGGTCGGCGTATCTCGATGGTCTGCTCGATGGCCGAGGCATCCCGGCCCGGCTCATGGATGGGCGCATGGCCATTCTCGGCCGCGACGATGTTCTGGGCGCCGCTGTGCCCGATTGCGAGCGGGAGATCGTGCGCGATGCCGAGCGCGCGTCTTTTACCCCTGCCTACATCCCGAGCGCCACGTGCACGGCCTTTCTCACTTATAAATCCGGCGCTCCCGCCATTGGCATCTTCAAGCTCGTGGTCGTCGACACGTCGTTCGAGGATTATTCCGGAAAACGCCATCAGAGCCGCGCCCTGGTGACGGAGCCGCTCGTTCTTCGCGAGGCGGAGGCCCTGCTCTGCGCTCGCGGCTACTGCGCCCCCGGTGGGCGGGCAGAGACCGCAGATCGGTGATGGCGGAGCCTCGCGGACGCGGATCGCGCAACGCTGGCGCAAGTCTCTGGTGCGCTACTCCCCGGGTCATAGAAATTTCGAGCGCGGGCAGGCCTATGAAAGTCGGTTTTATTACCCCTCCTCTGATGCAGGCGAGTTCGAGCCGCGCCGCTGCGGCCGGCGGCGACGACCGTCCCGGCGCTTTTGCCGACGTCCTAGCCGGGGCAGGCGATTATGATTTCTCCGACATGACCAGGGGAGAGATCGCGGAGGCGGGCAAGGAACTTTTCCGCCAGGGCAAAATCTCGCTGGACGAGCTGTTCCGGTTCGACCATCCCGATGGCCGGCTGCGGATCGGCCTCGATGGATCGACTGCCGCGCTCAACGCCGACGACCGCATCGACTTCATCGGCGAGACGCGGAAAGCCATGTCCAGCATGGAAGAGACGGGTGAGGCCAATCGCGCAGGCTCGGGCTACGAAACTCTGGCCGGTCTGCTCGACAAGCTAACACGTCTCTGAGCGGCGTGATCACCTCCGCATTGCCTAGCGGCGTGTCACGGCAGGCGGCGCACCATCGGTAAAATTCCGTCGGTATTAAGCTCGCGCCTCTGTTGTGGGATTGTGCTGGGTGCGGGTGAGCGCCGCGTGGCAGCATCTTGCCTTTTCGATCTTCCGCGTCGAGAAATAGGGGGTAAGCGCGGCGGATGCCAGCGGGCGCAATCTGGGTGATGGCCCCCGCCAGGAACCTCCCGGATGGCTTGCGCGTTGGCGTCCCTCGAAGCGCTTTCCTAGCGAGAGGATCTTCCCGATGATGTTGAGACTGACCCTGACGAGTATGCTGGTTGCGCTGGGCTCCGGCGTTGCGCTGGCGGATGCCGATTGCCCTGCGGCTCCGAAAGACAAGTGGCTTTCGGAAGCGGATATGAAAAAGAAGGTCGCCGAGCTCGGTTACACGCATGACGTCTTCAAGGTCTCCGGCAACTGCTACGAGATCTACGGGAAGAACAAGGACGGCAAGGACGTCGAGGTCTACTTCAATCCGGTCGACGGCTCGATCGTGAAGGAAGAGGTGGAGAAGCACTGAGGCATTTGCGAAACGCCTTCGGTCTCGGAAGCCCCGGCGCGCTGCGTCCGGGGCTTTCTTCTGCGCGGCCTCTCGCTCGTGCGGTGCTTTGATCCGGCAAACGTGAATTGACCCTGCTCTTCGAGTTTGCCCAATAGGCGTGGCCGGTTGTGCGCGGAATAGACTAGCCAGCATAAGTGCGGCCGGGAGGAGGGGACAATGAAGCTGCGTTTTTTGCTCGCTGCGCTGAGCGCGATGCTTTGCGGAGCCGCCGCTGCAAGTGATCCCTATCCGTTCGAGGGGTATTTTGCCCTGGAGACGCCGGGCAAGACGCTCGAAGGCTGCGGCTTCGATATCCTGCATCAGTCGCGGGATGGTGCTTTCAGCGGCTACCTGCTCGACAAGCGCCATTGGGACGCTCACAGGCAAGCGCGCTTCGTGCGCTACAAATCCGGCACGTGCACGTTCGATGCCGCATCGGCCATCGACAACTGCGTGACGCACACCCATCACATCGCGGACGTTGCGGACGCGAAGCCGGACCGCGCGAAGGTGACGGTGCTCGGGGACGACGCGGTGGCGATGTTGACGCTCGGCGAGAGCGATAGCGCGGAGCGCCTGCCCGATCTTCCCGCCTTCGTATTCCGCAGGTGTCCGTTCGGCGCAGAGCAGATCGCGCCGCGCCTGGTGGACAGTGTAGGCGACTACTCGAAGGCGGACCTCGCGGAGATGGCGCGGACGCGCAACGCCGCGCTTGCCGCGCAGGTTCTCCAGTCAATCAGCGAGACGCCGGCCGCGGTGGATTAGACGTGCGGGTCTCGCGCTTGCCGTTCGCCGGGCGCACGCACACCTCGGTGTCGTGCTCGGAGTGCGGCGTGGGCGCGACGGGGCCGGACTGCTGCCTCATCTCGCCGCCTGGGCACTGCTCCCCGCTGCTCTCGCCCGGCGTGTTGCGGTCCTCCTTGGCGTGGGCTTTCGGGATTTGGTTCGGGTTCAATCTGCGCTCGGCCATGCGATCCTCCACTTTGCCTGTTTGAACGGCTGCGGGGCGGACAAGTTCCCTCCGACGCGGTGCGTTGACGGCGCGCACGGCGGGATAACCGCGATGTGCCGGGATCGCGGACGGGTGTTCGAAGCGGGTCAAAGAGCGGCGCTGAGTACCCGTTTCCATGCATTCGGCACGGCTCGGGGAGCGGAGCGGCAGGCCATGGGTAACATTCGCAGATGCGGCCATGCCGCTCCGCTGCTGCTGCGAGCCACCGCGAAATTGAATCCGGCGCGCTGGGCATGACTCCAGCGCGGATCGGCCCACGGTGACGCAACCTCCACCGGCGCGGAACCGCGCATGCTGAAAGCATGTCTTCGACATGACCCCGAACATCCACCGTGCACGCGTTCGGCTGCCCGACCCATCCGTCGGGCGGCGCAGCTCCGCACCTTTCCAACTCCTGCTTGGTGGTCGCATATTCGGGCGGCGAACCGGTTTCCACTTCGCCGGAAAATGCTCCGGGCTGATGGTATCAGCGTTGAGGGGAGGCGCAGCTCCCGCTCACCATGCTGGAAGCATGCCTCCGGCATGACACGCCCAGCTCACGCCAGCCCCCGAATGAGTGGGATGGGGTGAGGGTATGTGCGCGTGGAGAGGGCGGGGATAAGATTTGTTGCCGGTGTGCCACGCAACATTGTGGATTCGCGCGTTTCACGTGCCTCGGATGTCTGTACACGCGCAATGCTCGGGCGCATTGTACTCGCCATTGCCATTTGTATGTCGTGCGGGGTGGGCAATGGAGTGCGGGTCACAGGAAACGCTTTGCCATGTTCTGACATGGATCACGGAGAATGAGCTAGCGGCGCGGAAGATCAATGACGCCTTGGTCAAGTTTGGCCAGGACACCACTGGTACCACCGCGCTTGTCGTCGCTTTCCTACAGAAGTATGGCTCCACGATCGTGGGCCTCTTTGGCGCCGCGTTCGGTGCATGGAAGTGGTGGCTCTATCACGAGCGCGTTCTTCACAAGCGCTTAGACAGCTACATCAGCGCGAGAGACGCGCGCCTCAGAGATGTGCGGGATAAGGCGCTCGATGCCGTTCAACGGCCGGCTCCCGGGCAGACACTGGCTGCACCATCCTTCGTCAATCGCGATCTGAAAGCGGTCCTGCGGGAAAACCGCTGGGACAACAGTGCCGTCGCTCCGTCGGTGCTCATGAGTGCAGACTGGCAGTTGGCCAAGGCCATCACGTCAATTTCGAACAAGCTTTCGATTGCGGAGCGCGAGGCCGTCTCTCTCAGGCAAGAGCTTTGCACGGCCTACAGCTTGCGAGGGGCGGTTGCGTCCGCTCGTTCAGGTGCGGAAGCGCATTTGGATGCGCTCTCTCATTTTCGCACGGCTCTCAGTCTGCCCGGCCATGCGAACGATCTTCAAATCAAGGAGCTTGAAGCGCACCAGCTTCGCAAGCTGGGGCACTTTGATGCCGCCCAAGAGGCGTACGAAGTGGTGATTGAGCTGGCGCGCAACCTGCCATCCGAACGGGATCGGGATATAGTTACTGCCAGAGCGAAGCGATATCTCGCGGAAATAGATGGGAGTTCCTACACTGCCTATCTCCGTATGCGTGCGGGCTTAGAAGGCAGTCCCTATGCGCCTGGGCCGATACCGCTCATGGATCGTTGTCAGCCGCTTTCCTCGTGGGAGTGGGTTGAGAAAGGCGACGCGCACTACTTCACGGCCTTTCTTGCCCATGAGTATGATTTCAACCTCATCGAGGATCGAAATCTTGAAGATGCCGATGCGGCCTATGAGGCTGCGCTCCGCGCAATCAGAAGGAAGCGCTGGGAGATCGGGAAATCAACGTCGCGGTTGCGGAAACGCATCCGGGACGGACGGCGGCGCGTCGAGCAGGCGCGTACACAGAATCGATATGACAGGGCGTGGCTGCCGCGCTGGTCAGATCAGGCGCAGAAACCAGCCACAGAAGTAAGCGGCGCCGGAGGCAATCAGGCCGTTACCGAAACTACGTAGCACGACGCCGCGGAGCGTGTCCGAGAGGCCAAGTTCCTGGCCGCGTCGGTACAGAGCGTGATGCTCGGCGTAGGACGTCGATGCTAGCGCGATGGCGCACGCAGCAATGGCCCAAACGCCAACGCTGGCGAAGCCCGCAACGCTGGCCGCGAAGATGGAGATGAATCCGAGCACGTCTGCGCCCTCATGGCCGCGACGCGCACCGGGGAGCGGCGACTCTCGTCGTGCCGCGATTCGGGTGCGGGAGTGGAGACCGAAGGATGGGTTTGCTGTGGAAGGATGTTAGGTTGCGTAGTGGGCAACTGCTTTGACGGCCCTGACGATGCAGCTTAGGTCGTCAATTTCTCGGACAACTCGGTTCGAATACGTCTCGAACCAAGGTCCGTTAGTCGATAGTTTCCATTAGACACTTGAACTACCTCCCTACAATGAGGAGCGATGAGCTTCTGGAGCGTTTTAGTTACCGTTGGCGGGGGTAGCATTGCCGATTTGCCTAACGCGGTACGAGAGAATCCGTCGTCACCCGCGTAATGAAGGAGGAGCAGTATCTCTTCTTCCGGCGCAAGATCTGTTCGCTGAACTAAAACGCGGTTGTCGAAAACGCCGATTACTGGAAGGTCGAACTGGAGTATCTCGCGAATAACCCTCGCAACGGCCTCTCTGTCACCGCTCCAAAATAATCGCAATAATTCATTCATCACCCATCTGACGCACTCTATTACGATCTTAGCGTCCATATGATTCGGCGTGTAGGTAGGCGAGATATGAACTGCGCCCCGCTGACTACGAAATTTATAAACAGTCTTAAGCGTGCGGATAATATGTAAAGCGTTCGCGCGTGGTGTTATCCCGTGAATGACTTGGTCATTCTCAATATATTTTACGCAATTGCTGAAGTCTTTATCTCTGCTTATGTTTCCAGAATCCATATGGTAGACTATTCGAGCTGCGATCTCGGCGAATTGTCCCCCGTCAAGTTGAGAGGGCTCCCAATCTCGCTGGATAAATCGCCTTTCTGACGATGCAAATTCGTCGACTAGCTGTGTGCAGAGAATATGGTCTAGCGGTGGGCTTAAGGTAGCTATTAGCCGCGATCTTTCAGGAAGCCCCACGTGCTACTCCGAATTTCCGAGCGCGACCGCGATCAATTGTTGAACGCGCTTGCGCCCTTCATCGGTTAAGAACCAAGCCGGAGGACTTTTTGTTGCGTCTTCTCCCATTTGCGGCGGTCGCGAAGTCTTTAGGCGTCCGAGATCTCGGTTTACGTTACCTGTGGTTATCAATCCGGATTGTCTAAAGTGTTTGTTGAATGTCTCAACAATCGAGCGAGTCGTTTGTTGGTTGCCTTTGTTGTTCTCTCCAAGCACATAGATCAGCCACGACGCCTTATCGGCGGTGTTCCAGTTCTGACGAGGAACTCCAAACTTTTCTGGACTAGTTTCGAAATCAATCGCGGCGGATTCGACTTTGGACGCCTGCTGCGCGGGCGGAGAAGGACGCCGTTTGCGAAGTTTTTTTGACGGGGCGTCAACGATAGGTATGTCGCTACTATCCGGTGTGGCGGTTGATCCCTCGATGATATGGGCCATTGGTTGCAGCACGCCTGCAATTTGGCCGCCCAAATTTTGGGTAATTAAGGAAGCGTCCTCGCGAGAACCCTCGATTTTGACTTTGAGGCCCTGCAACTCAAATTCCATCTTGAATCGGGACATCCGCGTCTCCTTTCTGAATTGCCGTAAGCAATCATACAGAAAAGAAGGCGTCAAGAACGTAACGCGAACGATCCACACATGAGCGGGCGTGCTGCCCTTAAACCAACCGGCTCTGCTCCACGGCAGCCGCGATGAAGCTCTTGAAGAGCGGGTGCGGCTCGAAGGGGCGTGACTTCAGCTCCGGGTGGAACTGGACGCCGATGAACCAGGGGTGGTCCGGGTATTCCACGGTTTCGGGCAGCAGTCCGTCGGGTGAGAGGCCCGCGAAGCGCAGGCCCGCGCCTTCGAGGCGCTGGCGGTAGTCCGTGTTCACTTCATAGCGGTGGCGGTGGCGCTCCGAGATCTCGTTCGATCCGTAGATGCGCGCGATGTGGCTGTCCTTGCCGAGGGAGGCGGGGAACGCGCCAAGGCGCATGGTGCCGCCGAGGTCGCCGCCCTGGCGCCGCTGCTCCAGCTCGTTGCCCTTCATCCATTCGGTCATGAGGCCGACGACGGGCTCGTCCGTCGCGCCGAACTCGGTCGAGCCCGCGCCCGTGATGCCGCAGAGATTGCGGGCCGCTTCGAGGGTCGCCATCTGCATGCCGAAGCAGATGCCGAAATAGGGAACGCGCCGCTCGCGCGCGAATTTCGCGGCGAGGATCTTGCCCTCCGAGCCGCGCTCGCCGAAGCCGCCGGGCACGAGGATGCCGTGCACGCCGTCGAGATAGGGCGCCGGGTCCTCGCGCTCGAAGATCTCGCTCTCGATCCACTCGAGCTTCACCTTCACGCGGTTGGCAATGCCGCCGTGCACCAGCGCCTCGATCAGCGATTTGTAGGCATCCTTGAGGCCGGTGTACTTGCCGACGATGGCGATGGTGACCTCACCCTCTGGCGAGGCGATGCCGCGCGAGATGGTCTCCCAACGCGTGAGGTCCGGCTTCGGCGCGCCGGTGATGCCGAAGGCTTCGAGCACCTGCTCGTCGAGGCCCTCGCGGTGATAGGCGAGCGGCACGTCGTAGATGGAAGCGGCGTCGAGGGCCTGGATGACGGCTTCCTCGCGCACGTTGCAGAAGAGCGCGATCTTCTTGCGCTCGCCCTTCGGCACCTCGCGGTCGGAGCGGCAGAGCAGGATATCGGGCTGGATGCCGATGGAGCGCAGCTCCTTCACCGAGTGCTGCGTGGGCTTGGTCTTGAGCTCGCCCGCGGAGGGGATGAAGGGGAGAAGCGTCAGATGGATGAAGATGGACGAATGGCGCGGCAGCTCGTTGCCGAGCTGGCGGATGGCCTCGAAGAACGGCAGGCCCTCGATGTCGCCCACCGTGCCGCCGATCTCGACCAGCACGAAGTCCACGTCCTCGTTGCCGGTGGTGACGAACTGCTTGATCGCATCCGTGACGTGGGGAATGACCTGCACCGTGCCGCCCAGGTAGTCGCCGCGGCGCTCGCGGGCGAGGATGTCCTGGTAGATGCGGCCGGTGGTGATGTTGTCGGACTTCTTGGCCGGGACGCCGGTGAAGCGCTCGTAGTGGCCGAGGTCGAGGTCGGTCTCCGCGCCATCGTCGGTGACGAACACCTCGCCGTGCTGGTAGGGGCTCATCGTTCCGGGGTCGACGTTCAAATACGGGTCGAGCTTGCGGAGACGGACGGAATATCCGCGCGCCTGTAGGAGCGCGCCGAGGGCGGCGGAAGCAAGGCCTTTTCCGAGGGAGGAGACCACGCCGCCGGTAATGAAGATGTACCGTTGCATGGGCTTTAACATTACAGCTCTACCTTCGTGATTCGAAGCGGTTTTCTTGTCTCATCCACGATTGCGCGTGGAGCGGGCGGGCCGTTCCATCCGGCGGGACGGCTGGCGTCGCCGCGAGGCGGGCGGGGGTTAGGTCGTGGCGTCTCGGCCGCGTCTTGTTAACTGCACGTCTAGCTGCACGTCTAGCTGCACTGGGCCGAGAGCGCGGGATCGGCGGGCAGGGGCGCCGACAGGTCCTGGTCCAGCTCGGCGCGATACTGCGGGAAGGCCGTCTTGGCTTCCACGTAGCTCGGGTCCGCCGGCTGCTTGGTGTAGGTGACGTTCGCGGTCAAGACGGTGTGCTGCTGCCTGCGCTTTTCCGTGCCGCTACCGCCGCGCTGGCCGCCAACGGTGTATTGCTCGCAGCGGGTGGCGAGCTCCACGCCGTCGATGCGGAAATAGCCGAGGCGGTTTTCAGTGCCGATCTCGGCTGCGCGCGTGGCTGCGATTTTCTCGAGCCGTTCGCGCGGCGTGTTGGCGTTGCCGACGACCTCGATGCGGTACTGGTTGGGCGCGACCTCGGTTTCCTTGAAGCCGGTGGTGACGATGGCGTTCGAGCGTTGATAGGGGAGCGCGCCGGGTGCGAGGCCGGGCATGCCCGCCGAGCAGGCCGACAGCGCAATGGCTGCTCCCATGCTCGCGATCGCTGCTCCGGAGGCGCTGCTCAGTCCGCGACGCCTGGTGCCCCGATGCTCGTGTCCCCGATGCATGGCCATTCTCCGCTCCCCAACCCGGAAGCACGCTAGCAACACGCCGGGGCTGTGGCCAGTTGCGCACCGGCCACATCCTCAGATCTCGCAAGCGGCTGCTGGCTCTTACTGCAGCTTGTCGAGAATGCCGCCGCGCGGGGCGTTGTCGGCAGGGGCAGGCGTCGGCGTACCAGCCGGCGCGGCCGGTGCGGACGAGGAAGCGGGTGCCGCGTTGTCGAAGGCCGATCCCTTGGGTGCCGAATGCTGGGAGACGAGCGTGAGGAGAATGCTCGTCAGGAAGAAGCAGGCGGCGAGAATGGCCGTGGTGCGCGTGAGCAGGTTGGCGGTTCCGCGGCCGGTGAGGAAGCCGCCGCCACCGCCGCCGATGCCGAGCGCGCCGCCTTCGGAGCGCTGCCAGAGCACGACGGCAACCAGTGCGGCTGCAACCATAAGATGGATGACGAGAAGAACCGTGATCATGTGGTGATGGGCTCCATGCCCTCTCCCGCGAGGGCCATTTGGGGGGATTTTTCTGGGCTTCTACACCAGCCGGGCCGCGAGGGCTAGATGGCGGCGCGTCTTTGGCTCCTCAGGATGCTCGGGTTGCCGCGGCGGCGGGCGCGCGGCGTGGTCCAGGTCAGTTCCTGCTCGAGGTCTTGCCCGCGGCGGAGGCGGCGTCCTTGTTCTTCCGCTTGGGCGGAGGAATGTTGGAAGGCGTTGCGCCATCTAGGGAATCGGCTGCTGCCTTGGCGGTAGCCTTTTTGCCGTCCTTCCCGTCCTTGCCTTCCGCGCCGGCCTCCTGCGGCGGCTTGGGCGGTTCCTTGAGGAGCGGGCGGGCGGTCAGGAACTCGCCGCAGCGGAAGCTCAGCTGCTCCTGAAGGGCGATCAGGCGCTCGATCTTCTGCAGTTTGTCGGGGCTGAGGTTCGTCTTCGCCCATGCCGGGCCGCGGTCCATATCGGCTTTGGCGCCGCCCGAGACGAGGCCGTCGTACTCGGTCTTGAGCGCGGTGCAGGCTGGCGCATCGAGCGGCGCGGCGCTGGCAGCGGCGGGTGCGGCCACAAGAAGGATGGCAGCGAGCAGACGTGAACGGCCGATCCGCATGGTTCCACCTCGCTCGTTTGGGTGTCCCTTCATGGCCGTTGCTCCGCGTGCCTGCAATTCAGGGCTGCTACTTATGCCGTTCGTTTTCGGCCGGCGAGATGAATTTTCAGCCCCGCCGGGTGCCGAGGGGTCTTACGCGTAGGCCCGGATAATGGCGAGGAAATCGGCGGCCTTGAGGCTCGCCCCGCCGACGAGGGCGCCATTCACGTTCGGGAGTGAGAGCAACTCCTTGGCGTTGGAGGGTTTTACGGAGCCGCCGTAAAGAATGCGGATGCGCCGGCCAGCTTCGCCGAAGCGCGCCTCGAGGCTCTTGCGGATGGCGGCATGGACCTCGGCCACATCCCGGGGCTCGGGCGTCAAACCGGTGCCGATGGCCCAGATAGGCTCATAGGCAACCACGGTATTGGTGCCGGATACGGAGTCGGGCAGGGACGCTTTGAGCTGGCGGTCGACCACATCGAGAGTTAGCCCGGTGAGACGCTGACCCTTGGTCTCGCCGATGCAGACGATGGCCGTGAGCCCGGCCCGGTGGGCGGCGGTGGCCTTGGCGCGGACGACCCGGTCCAGCTCGCCGTGGTCGGCGCGGCGCTCGGAATGGCCGACGATGACGGCGGCGGCGCCCGCATCTTTCAGCATTTCGGCTGCAATATCACCAGTGTGGGCCCCCGAAGCCGCTGCGTGGCAGTCCTGTCCGCCGACCTTGAGGTTCGAGCCCTTGGCGGCCGCTGCGAGGGCGGCCAGGAGGGTTGCGGGCGGGCAGATCATGACACTTGGAGCGCCCGTGCCTAGACCCGGGAGGGCGTCGCGCACGGCGGCGGCCTCTCCGAGGGTGGCCGCGAGTCCGTTCATCTTCCAGTTTCCGGCGACCAAGGGGCGGATTGCGCTCTCAGCTTCGCTCATCGGCTCGGATGCTCCGTCATCTTTGTTCGTTTCGCCGGCCTGCCCCGCGGGCCACGCCTCCCGGCCCCGCTTTTGCCCCTTAAGGGGTTGGCCGGGAAGCCGGAACTTTGTTTAATGTCCGTTGCGCAGCTCGGTCTTGCATTCAGAAGCGGGCTGGGCTTCATATCAGTCCCGTGCGTCCCGTCATGGACGGGATAAACTTTTTCTGCAAGCGGTGCGGCCGAGCCCAAAAGAAGAATGTGCGCTCGTCGGCCCGCATTTAACAGGAAGATCATTTTCTATGCTCGACGCCCTCCGACGCGGCGCCCAAGGCTGGCTGGCCAAGCTCCTGTTCGCGGTCCTGATCGTGAGCTTCGGTATCTTCTGGAACGTTGCCGACGTGTTCCGAGGATTCGGGCGCGGATCGGTGGCGAAGGTGGGTGACACCGACATCACGGTGACCGACTTCCAGCGCGCATTTCAGAGCAAGCTGCGCTCGGTGCAGCTCCAGGACGGCGGACGCCTTACCACCGAGCAGGGCCTGATGCTGCGTCTCGACCGTCAGGCGCTCAACGAGCTGATCGCGCAGGCGGCCGTCAAGAGCCATGCCGAGAAGCTCGGCCTCTCGCTCTCTGACGAGACGCTGGCGGAAGGCGTGCGCAACGATCCGAACTTCCACGGGCCGGACGGCAAGTTCTCGCGACTGGGCTTCGACGGTCTGCTTCGCCAGATGGGCCTCAGCGAGCAGGGCTTCCTCGCAATCCGCCGTGACGACGAGGTGCGCGGGCAGATCTCTGACGCGCTCTCGTCCGCCATCGTGGTGCCGAAGCCGATGATCGAGGACCTCCACAAGTGGCGGGAAGAGACGCGCACCATCGAGCTCGTGAACATCGATGCGTCCAAGATCACCGTGCCCGATCCGGACGAGGCGAAGCTGAACGAGACCTACGAGGCGCAGAAGACGGAGTTCATGACGCCCGAGTATCGCAAGGTGGCGATGCTGGTGCTGTCGTCGGATGCGCTCAAGTCCGAGATCACGCTGACCGACGATGAGCTCAAGACTTATTACACCGATCACAAGGCGACCTACGACAAGCCGGAGCGCCGCCGCATCCAGCAGATCTCCTTCAAGGACAAGGCTGCCGCGGAAGCGGCCCGCAAGGACCTGGCCGAGGGCAAGAAGAACTTCTTCGATGTCGCGAAGGAAGCCGGTGCCACCGAGGCCGATGTCAGCCTCGGCATGGTGACGAAGAGCGCGCTCATCGATCCCAAGATCGCGGATGCGGCTTTCAGCCTGGAGCGCGACAAGATCTCCGACGTGATCGAGGGCCGTTTCGCGACCGTGCTGGTGCGAGCCGTGGAGATCGATCCGGGCAAGGAAAGCACGTTCGAGGAGGTGAAGGACAAGGTGCGCGACAAGCTCGCGGGTGAGCGTGCGCAGGGCCTGATCCAGGAGCGTTTCGATCTCATCGAGGAAGGCCGCAACGCCGGCAAGACTCTCAAGGAGATCGCCGAGGAGCAGAAGCTCAAGTTCTTCGACATCGACGCCGTGGACCGGGACAACAAGACGCCCGACGGCAAGACCGCGATCGACATTCCGGATGCCGCCATCGTGCTCAAGGACGTGTTCGCGACGGGCGTCGGCACGCAGCCCGACGCCGTGGAGCTTCCCGGCCCCGCATTTGCCTGGTTCGACGTGCTCGGCGTGACGGAGCGCAAGCAGAAGCCGTTCGACGAGGTGAAGGCCGAGGTGAAGACGCTTTACATCGACAAGGAGAAGTCGCGTCTCCTGAACGATCTGGCGCAGAAGCTCGTGGATCGTCTCAAGGCTGGCGAGCCTTTCGAGAAGATCGCCGGGGAAGCGGGCGGCAAGGCCGAGGTGCTTGACATGATCAAGCGCAATCTCTCGCCCCCGGGCCTCACGACGGAGGCGGTGAAGCAGGCGTTCGCCCTGCCCAAGGGCGGCGCGGGCTATGCGGAGACGAGCGACCGGGCGAGCCGCATCATTTTCCAGATCAAGGACATCGTTCCCGCGGGGGCTCCCACGAAGGAACAGAGCGACGCGCTCAACAAGGAGCTCGCCGACCAGCTCGCCAACGATGACCTGATCGCCTACGTCAACGCGCTCAAGGCCGACCTCAAGGTGCACATCAACGAGGCCGAGCTTGCGCGGGCCACGGGTGCGGGGACAGGCACCGAGCAGTAAGGGGAGTCCGTTCTCTTGAGCACGCTCTCGCAGAGAACCTCGGGCATCGAAGCGTTGCCATCGCTCGATGCCTTCACGAAACGCTATCGGGCCGGTGAGCCGCAGGTGGTGTGGACGCGGCTGGTCGCCGATCTCGAGACGCCGGTTTCGGTGTACCTCAAGCTCGCGCGCAGCCGGCCGTTCTCGTTCCTGCTCGAGTCGGTCGAGGGCGGCGCCTCGCGCGGGCGCTACTCGGTGGTCGGGTTCGATCCGGATATCGTCTGGCGGGCGAACGGCGAGGTCGCGGAGATCAATCGCGATCCGGTTCGCAAGCCGGACGCCTTCAAGACGGACGGTAAGCCTGCGCTCGTCTCGCTGCGCGAATTTCTGGGCCAGTCGCGCTTGTCTCTGCCTGCCGAGCTGCCGCCGATGTCGGCTGGCGTGTTCGGCTACATGGGCTACGACACGGTTCGGCTCATCGAGAAGCTGCCGGAGGTGAAGGAGAACGAGCTCGGCGTGCCCGATGCCGTTCTCATGCGCCCGACGGTGATCGTGATCTTCGATTCCGTGAAAGACGAGATCAGCCTGGTGACGCCGGTGCGCCCGGGCGACAAATCCGACGCGGAGAAGGCCTACAAGGCCGCGTTGAAGCGGTTGAAGAGCGCCGTGCAGGCTCTCGACGAGCCGTTGCCTCACAGCGGAGCGCTCACGCCCAAGAAGCTCGCTCAGCCCGAGCCGCGCTCCAACACCACACCGCGCGAATACATGTCCATGGTCGAGAAGGCCAAGGAGTTCATCCGCGCCGGAGACATTTTCCAGGTGGTGCTTTCGCAGCGCTTCTCGGCGCCGTTCGCGCTGCCGCCATTCGCGCTCTATCGCGCTTTACGGCGCACCAATCCGTCGCCCTTCCTGTTCCACCTGGATCTCGGCTCGTTCGCCCTCGTCGGGTCGAGCCCGGAAATCCTGGTGCGGCTGCGCGATGGCGAGGTGACCATCCGTCCGATCGCAGGCACGGCGCCGCGCGGGGCGACGGATGCCGAGGACAAGGCGCTGGGTGAGGCTCTGCTGCGCGATCCCAAGGAGCGCAGCGAGCACCTGATGCTGCTCGATCTCGGCCGCAACGACGTCGGCCGCGTCGCCGAGGTCGGCACCGTCGAGGTGACGGCGAAATTCGTCATCGAGCGCTACAGCCACGTGATGCACATCGTGTCGAACGTGGTGGGCAAGCTGGCCGGAAAGCACGATGCGATCGATGCGCTGATGGCCGGATTCCCAGCGGGCACAGTGTCGGGTGCGCCGAAAGTGCGTTCGATGGAGATCATCGACGAGTTGGAGAAAGCCAAGCGCGGTCCTTATGCGGGCTGCGTCGGCTACTTCACGGCGGACGGCGAGATGGACACGTGCATCGTGTTGCGCACGGCGCTCGTCAAGGACGGCCGTCTCTACGTGCAGGCTGGGGCGGGTATCGTGTTCGACAGCGTTCCCGAGAAGGAACAGCAGGAGTGCATCAACAAGGCCAAGGCGATCGTTCGCGCGGCCGAGGAAGCGGTGCGCTTCGCGTCGCGCGGCAAGGGGCGCGACAAGGCGGGGCGCTAGGCGCAGGGTGAGCCTGACGTCACCTCGTCGAAGGACTGGACCGGTTATTTTCGCGACTCATTGCAGCGTGTGTCTGGATCCCGACCTACGTCGGGATGACGTTTGTTTTGTGAGACGCGATTGCCCAAACACAACGTTATTGCTGCGAGGCGGGAGCCCAGACGTGCCTCACGCATGTCGGTCTTGCCCGGGCGCGTTCCAGGTTCCGGTCTCGTCCTGCCCTTCACCAGCTCCACGGCCGGGCTTGACCCGGCCATGGAGGGGCGTGGTGTTCGTTCACTCGGACAAGCGGTCTGCACGAGGATGACGTTTGTTTTTGTCTAAATCGCTTGCTCGCGTCGAGCCATCGTAGGTTGGCGGGGAGACGCGCTGCTGCAAACTCTCGCAGCGCAAGCCTTGCCGCGCTGGGCAGCTAAAAAGCATGTCAGCGAGCCAGGTGGTCCGCGCTCAGCGCGCGAGGAGGGGTGAGAGCGCCTTGGTGATCGCGTTATTGCCGGCGAGGATGTCGCCGGTTTCGAGGGCCGTGTCGCCGCCGCCGATGCCGGTTGCAATGCCGCCCGCCTCACGCACGAGCACGATGCCTGCCGCGAGATCCCAGGGCTTCAGGTTCCGCTCCCAGTAGCCGTCGTAGCGGCCGGCCGCGATGTACGCGAGATCGAGGGCGGCGGAGCCCGAGCGGCGAATGCCTGCGACCTCCATCATCACCGTCTGCATCTCCGACATGAAGCGGGGATGTCCGGGACGGCCGCGATGGGGAATGCCGGTGACGACGACGGCGTCGGCCAGGGTCTTGCGGGCGGCGACGCGCAGGCGGCGCTTGTCGTTCAGGAACGCGCCCTTGCCCTTCTCGGCGGCGAACAGCTCGTCGGTCGCGGGATTGTAGACGACGCCCGCGACCAGAACGCCGTCGCGCTCAAGGCCGATCGAGATCGCGAAGTGGGGAATGCCGTGCAGGAAATTCGTGGTGCCGTCGAGCGGATCGACGATCCAGCGATGGGTCTTGTCGACGCCTTCGACCTCACCGCGCTCCTCCATCAGGAAGCCGTAGCCCGGACGGGCCTTCGACAGCTCCTTGAAGATGATCTCCTCCGCCTTGTGATCGGCGGCGGAGACGAAGTTCGCGGGCCCCTTCACCGACACCTGCAGGTGCTCAACCTCGCCGAAGTCGCGGGCGAGCGAGCGGCCCGCCTTGCGCGCGGCGGCGACCATCACATTCATCAGGGCTGAAGCGGGCATGATCGGCCAAAGTTGGAGATTGAAGCGGGCTGGAAAGCAGCCTCGCTGGGAAACGGATTGGCGAGGCTCTGACGGGTTCGGGACGGAACGTCAACCTTTTTCGGGGTTGAGCGGGACCACGTCGTTAATGGGCGCGGGTGAGCCCCTCCGTCAAGGCCGTCAGCCCGCTCAGGGCATGATCCGCTTCCTTTCGCGCCATTCGGTCGCGGCGGCTTCGGCTTTCGTTCTATCGGCATCCGGCAAGGCGGCGACGTAGAGGTCGAGCTTGTCGTCGGTCACGCCGGCGGCTTTGGCGATGAAGCGCCACTTGGCGGCTTCAACCGGGTTGGCCTCGACGCCGACGCCTTCGGCGTAGAGGTGACCAAGCCGGTTCTGGGCGCCTGCCACGCCTTTGTCGGCTGCGGCCTGGAGATACGTGACGGCCTTGCCTTCATCCACCTTCAGGCCGCGGCCCTGCAGCAGCATGACGGCATAATCGTATTGGGCGGCGGGGAGACCCTGCTCGGCGGCCTTCGCGCTCCAGCGCGCGGCTTCGAGCGCATCGTTGGGCACGCCGTTGCCTTCGAGGTAGAGGGCGGCGAGGTCGTACTGTGCGGCGGCGATGCCTTTCTCGGCCGCGTAGCGGATGTGCTGGGCGGCGCGGTAGGGGTTCTCGGGCTTGCCGGTTCCGCGCAGGAAGAGGAGGCCGAGATTGTAGTTCGCGAGCGGGTCGCCGGTCGCGGCGGCCTTCTCGAACATCTCGGCGGCGAGGTTCATGTCCTTGGCGACGCCGCGGCCTTCGGCGAGGAAGGTGCCGAGCGCCAGCATGGCCGGGATGTCGCCCAGCTCGGCGGCGCGCGCGTACCAGCGGGCGGCGGTGGTCTCGTCCTTGGCGACGCCGAGGCCGTCGGCATAGATGCGCCCGATGAGAGTATGCGCCTGCGGGTCGTCGCGGCGGGCGGCTTCCTCGGCGAGCTTCAAGGCGGTGAGGTACTGTCCTTGGTCGAAGGCGGCGTAGGCGGAGTCGTCCTGCGGGAGGTTGGCGGGCTCGCTGTTCAGCTCCGGCGTGGCGGTGTGGTGCGTGCTCTGCGGAAGGTACGGGGCGAGCATGCCCGTTGCGGCGAGGCCGCCCAGCACGCCGACGGAAAGGCCGAGAATGCCCAGAACGACAAGGTGGCTCGTTTTCAAGATCGCTGCTCCTTGGGGCTTCCTCGAGGCTTCTAGGCCGCGCTCGCCGGGGCTTTGAGCGCCGCGACGATGCCGGCTGCCCAGGCCTTGCCCGCCTCGCCCGCGATATCGCGGGGAACGGACACGGCGATGAAGTCGGCGCGTGCGTGGACGAGATCGGGGATCTCTCCCGCGGTTTCGATGCCGTAGGCGACGACGGGCACGACGAAGATGTCCGCCCACCAGGCAACGAGATCGAGCTGCGTCTCCTCGGGGTCGGCGTCGCCCCGAGCTGTGCCGAAGGCGACGTAGTCGGCGCCCGCCTCGCCCAATGTCATGGCGTCGTGGCGTGAGGCGCCGGCATCGGCGCCGACGATGAAGTCGGGCCCGAGCTTGGAGCGCGCGTTGTCGTAGGCCTCCTCGATATCGGGGCGTGCGGACAGGTGTACGCCGTCGGCGCCGATGTTCTGGGCCAAGCCGATGTCGTCCGCGACGAGGGCGGCGACTTTCTTTTTCTGGGCCATTTCAACCAGCGCGCGCGCGGCCGACGGATCGATCGCGTCCGCGTCCTTGGGCGTCAGCACCAGCGTGACGGCTCCCGTGGCGTCGATGGCGGCCGCGAGATGGGCGGGCCAGTCCTTGTCGCCCAGAACCTCGGCCACGAGGCAAATCTCCGGTGCTGCTGATTTTTGGGTCATGTCCTTCAGTCTCTTTCCGTCCGGAGCGGAGGCAGGGCTTTGCTTCCGCGAGCGTATCTGGCCCAAATCCGGCGGAAAAGCGACACCCTGTTGAGATGCGGGAGAACTCGCGGAAAGAAGCGCAGGCTGGCCGTTCTGCCCTATCGCCCTCTGGCCCTTTCCGTTATCGTCGCCAGATGCGAATCCAAGCGTAAAGTGCCGACATCTTAACGAGTTGGCTCTGTTTTGAGCAGGTTGGGTCCGGGTTGGACGGCAAACGGCCGCTCACCCGGCGGCGGCGCCGGAAGGCGGTGAAGGGGCCCGGGGCTCTCTTCGATGATCCGTTTCCTGGCGTTCTTGGGCATGAAATCGCCACGCTGATACCTGCTTTTGTCTGGAATTGTTCTGAGGGTGTTTTCACGAGTTTTGGGGTGCCGCGTCTCGCTTGACGGAGCCTGATTGATGTTCACGACTGCTTTTTTGCGCACTGCTGCCGTTACGACCGCGCTCGTGGCGATAACCGTTTCCGTTTCGAGCGCCGAGGCGCAGACAGCGGCCGTGGGCACGACGCCGAGCACGCCAGCGCCGCAGTCGTCATCGTCCTCGTCGCCCCCTGAGACTTCTGCCTTGCCAGCCGCATCGACCGTGGCGCCCGAGAAGCCAGCGTCGGAAACCCCAGCCGCTTCCGGCGCGGTCGCCAACGCGGTGACACCGGCGCCCGCTGCAACGCCTGCGCCTGCGGCCACCACGCCGCCCGCCGCGGATGCAACGCCTTCGGCCACGCCACCGGCTACGGCTGCGCAGGAGACCCCGGCTCCAGCTGCGCCGCCCGCGGCTCCTGCTGCCGCTCCTTCTTCGAGCGCGAGCACTGCCGCGCCCGCGGCTCCCGCAGCGTCCACGCCGCCTGCTGCGGCTTCCGCTCCGGCGGCCGCCACGCCACCCGCCGCAACCGTGCAAGAGGCGGCTCCCACTGCTTCACAGCCCGCCGCCGCCACTGCCACGCCGCCGGCTGCAACTCCGCCCGCGGCCGCAGCAACCGCGACACCTGCAGCCGCTCCCGCGGCTGCGCCTGCTCCCGCAACGGCGGCCGCAACGCCTCCGCCTCAGCCCGTCGTCGATCCGGTGATCGCAGCGGCGCGCACCTGGCTCGGCAGCTCGTCGAACGTCTCCAAGTCCAACAAGGATGACACGGCCGCTGCGGTCGCCTTCTACGGCGCGCGCACGGGCGGGCCGCTGTGGGTCGACAGCGCCGGCTTCAACGCCAAGGCCAAGGCCGCGATGGATGAGGTGCGCAAGGCCGACGACTGGGGCCTTTCGGCTGCTGCCTTCGATCTTCCGGATTTGAGCGGCTCTCACACGCCTGAGACGCTCGCGGCGGCCGAGGGCAAACTCACGCTCGAGCTTCTCAAGTATGCGCGCTTCGCCAAGGGCGGACGCGTCAATCCCACGTCGCTGAGCCGCATTCTGGATCAGACGCCGCCCGTCAAGGATCCCAACGTGGTGCTGACGGAGCTTTCGGCGGCGGCATCTCCGGATGCCTATCTGCGCGATCAGCATCCGCAGCATCCGCAGTTCAAGCTGCTGCACAAGGCGCTTCTGGAAGCGCGCGGAGGCCCCACCAAGACCGAGACCGATGTCGATCCCGCGCTCAAGGTGCGGATCCCGGAAGGCAAACTTCTGAAGGCCGGTGCCGACGACGCGGCGATCGCGCTCTTGCGCCAGCGCCTCAAGGTTCCGGCGGACGCCGGAGCCAAGGACACGCTGTTCGACGAGAAGGTGGAGACGGCGCTCAAGGCCTTCCAGCTCGAGAAGGGTCTCAAGGCGTCGGGTCAGCTCAACAACGCGACGCGCTCTGCGCTCAACCGCGAGTTCGAAGCCAACAGGGCGCCCGATCCCGAGCGCAAGACGCAGATCCTGGTGCTCAACATGGAGCGTTGGCGCTGGATGCCCGAGAACCTGGGCAAGATCTACGTGCAGAACAACATCCCCGAGTACATCACCCGCGTCTACAAGGGCAACGAGGTGATCTTCAAGGAACGGATCATCGTCGGGCTTCCGGCTTGGGCCACTCCGGTGTTTTCAGCGGAGATGGAGTTCGTCGGCTTCAACCCGTCATGGGGCATGCCGGATGGCATCAAGATGCGCGAGCTCGCGCCGCGTCTCAAGGCCATCGGCGGCGGTGATTTCTTCTCGAACCTGTTCGGCGGCGGCAGCAACGGCGCCGCGTCGATCCGTGCCTACGGTCTCAAGGTCTATTACGGCGGACGTGAAGTGTCGCCCGAGAGCGTGAACTGGAGCACCGCGGATCTTCGCAACTACAGCTTCATCCAGCCGCCGGGCGGCAAGAACCCGCTCGGTATCGTGAAGTTCCGCTTCCCGAACAAGCATGACGTCTACATGCACGACACGATCGAGCGGGAGCTCTTCGCGCAATCGAGCCGGGCGCTCTCGCACGGATGCATCCGCGTACAGAACCCGAAGCAGTTCGCGGCGATCATGCTGTCGGAGGGTAATGGCCTCGACGAAGCGGGCGTGCAGCGTGCGATGGCGGGCGGCGGCGAGGTTCATCTCGATCACAGAATTCCCGTGCACATGACCTATTTCACGGCGGTTGCCGACGAGCACGGTAAGGTCTCTACCTTTGCCGACATCTACGGCCACGACAGCAAGCTTTCGGCTGCGCTCACGGGCCGTGCACTCAGGCTCGATCCGGTGATCGAGACGTCGTCCTCGGAGCCGCCATACGCGTCCGAGACCACGGCGACCAGCAACACCAAGGAGCGGAAGGGTAAGAAGAAGAACACCTACGCGCCGCCCGATACGCTGGCTGACGCCATCTCGGGCTTCTGGCTGAACTGAGCCGAACTCGAACGACAAAAAAGGCGCCGGACCTCGTGGTTCGGCGCTTTTTTTTGCTCATTCGGGGGAGGCGCAGCGCGCCTCAAATGCAATCAAGGCGCAACGAGGGGGGCTCGTTGCGCCTTGATGCTTTGCCTTCGCTCCAATGGCCCGAAGACCTCGTTGAAACGTGTTCAGCGTGCCTGGGTTCCGTGGCCCGGGAGAAAAATCACGCGGCCTTTTCGAGCTTCGCTTCCCACTTGCCGAGAGCAGCGAGGCTGTTCATGCGGGCGCGGTGGGTGAAGGCGCGCTGGCCGGCCGCGACGTTCTCCGCCTTGCCGCCCCAGGCGGACAGGGCTGCGGCCTGCAAGGCGCGGCCGTAGGAGAAGGTGAGGGCCCAAGGCAGGCCGCCTGCGGCGTTCATGAGGGAGAGGTGCTGCGTTGCCGCCTCGTCGGACTGGCCGCCCGAGAGGAAGGCGATGCCGGGCACGGCGGCCGGAACCGTCGACTTCAGGCAGCGCAGCGTCTTCTCGGCGACTTCCTCGGGCGAGGACTGGCGCGCGGACTTCTGTCCGGCGATCACCATGTTGGGCTTCAGGATCATGCCCTCGAGCGAAACGCGGGCGTCGTAGAGTTCGCGGAATACGGTGCGGAGCGTCCACTCCGTCACGCGGTAGCATTCGTCGATGTCATGGCTCGAGTGCTCGCCGTCCATGAGCACTTCCGGCTCGACGATCGGAACGATGCCGGCTTCCTGGCAAAGGGCGGCGTAGCGGGCCAGTGCGTGCGCGTTGGCCTTGACGCAGTTCCAGGTAGGCAGACCGTCGGCAATGGTGATGACGGCGCGCCATTTGGCGAAGCGGGCGCCGAGCTTGTAGTACTCCGCAAGGCGCTCACGCAGGCCGTCGAGACCTTCGGTGATGGTCTCGACTTTGGCCGTGGGGCCGGCGAGGGGCTTGGCGCCCATGTCGACCTTGATGCCGGGGATCGAGCCAGCGGCCCGCATGACCTCGACCAGCGGGGTGCCGTCCTTGGCCTTCTGGCGGATGGTCTCGTCGTACAGGATGACGCCCGAGACATAGTTCTTCATCGCGTCGTTGGCGCGGAACAGCATCTCGCGATAATCGCGGCGGCTGTCCTCGGTCGAGACGACGGAGATCTTGTCGAAACGCTTCTTGATGGTTCCCGAGCTTTCATCGGCGGCCAGGATGCCTTTTCCGGGGGCCACCATGGCTTGGGCGATGTCTTCCAGCTTCTCGGTCATGTGCCTCTCGTCCAGTTCATTCTCTTAAAGGTTCAATTCCGATGCGGTCCGCTGCTTCTAGGCGGCGGTCAGCTTCTTCAGGATTTCTTCTGAAACTTCGAAGTTGGCGAAAACGTTCTGCACATCGTCGTCGTCCTCGAGGGCCGCGATGAGCTTCATGATGGATTGGGCGTTCTCCTCGTCGACCTCGGTCGAGAGGTTGGGTTTCCAAACGGCTTTCACGCTCTCCGGCTCGCCGAGCTTTTCCTCGAGTGCCGCAGCGACCGTGCCGAGGTTGTCGAACGAGCAGGTGACGAGGTGGCCCGATGCATCGGACACGGCGTCGTCGGCACCGGCTTCGATCGCGGCTTCGAGGACGGAGTCGGGTGAGCCTGCCGCTGGCTTGAAGCGGATTTCGCCGACATGCTGGAACATGTGCGCGACGGCGCCGGTGGCAGCCAGGTTTCCGCCGTACTTGCTGAACACCGCGCGCACTGCGCCGCCGGTGCGGTTGCGGTTGTCGGTTAGGGCTTCGGCGATGACGGCGACGCCGCCGGGCGCGTAGCCTTCGTAACGGATCGTCTCGTAAGCCTCGCTGTCACCGCCCTGGGCCTTCTTGATGGCGCGCTCGATGTTGTCTTTCGGCATGTTCTCGGCGCGGGCGGTCTGGATGGCGAGGCGCAGGCGCGGGTTCATGGTGGGGTCGGGCATGCCGGACTTTGCGGCGACCGTGATTTCACGCGCGAACTTGGCGAACATCTTGGCCTTGGCCGCATCCTTGCGGCCCTTCTTGTGCATAATATTCTTAAATGCTGAATGGCCGGCCATGTCCGCTTCCGAGGCTGTTTTGGGGGATGGTTCCCGAGGGCGTGTTTTGCGTCCGATTTAATGAGCGGCCGTCTGCCGCCGGTCAACCCCCTCACGGCCCAAAAAGCCCGGAAATAGCGGAGGGAAGCGTCCTGATGGTTGATCCGGAGCAACGGCTCTGAAATAGGGGTTTTGGGGCGGATTGAGGGCCGGCCGCTTTGGCCGGGCCTCGCGGGGGCGAGTAGAATCAACTAGACTTTCGGATATCCCGCTATTGCCCAATTGCGGACCAGGGTGAGCATGTCTCACCATTGCGCCGAGGGCGGGTTAACCCATCCTCAGCGGTTGCCATAGACGATCTCTCACTCGACCCAAAAGAGCGGCTCGGTAGGCTCCAGAACGCCACCGAGCCGCAAGCTTTTCACGCGGATCGCGAGGCCGGTCTTGTCGTCGATCTCGACCGCGAGACCCGAGACGGTTGCGGGGCCGAGGGCCGGCTCGAAGCGCTCGCGCGGGAGGCGTGTCAGGAAGCGGTTGAGCGGCTCGTCGATCTCCATGCCGAGCACGGAATTGTAGTCGCCGCACATGCCCGCGTCCGACATGTAGGCCGTGCCGCCGGGCAGCACGCGCTCGTCGCTCGTGGGGGTGTGGGTGTGAGTGCCGACCACGACGCTGGCCCTGCCGTCCACGAAATGGCCAAGCGCCTGCTTCTCGCTCGTCGCCTCCGCGTGAAAGTCGATCAGGATGACATCGGCCCCGGTTTTCAAGCCGCAGGCAGTGATCTCGCGGTCGATGGCGCGGAAGGGGCAGTCGGTTTCGGTCATGAACACGCGGCCCATGGCGTTGATGACGAGCACGTCCGCGCCGTTCCTGGCCTTGAACAGCCCTGCGCCGCGTCCCGGCGTGCCGGGCGGAAAGTTGAGAGGGCGGATCAGCCGCTCCTGGCGGCCGATGAAGACGAGGGTGTCTTTCTGGTCGAACGCGTGATTGCCGAGGGTCACGGCATCGGCGCCGGCGTCGATCAGCTCCAGATGGATGGCCTCGGTGATGCCGAAGCCGCCGGCCGCGTTCTCGCCGTTGATCACGACGAAATCGAGCTTGTAGCGCTGGCGCAGGCGCGGAATCGCCTCGACGGCTGCTTTACGGCCCGCACGGCCGACGATGTCTCCGAGAAACAGCAGGCGCATCAGGCGTGCCCTCGCAGTAATGGAGGCGGCCGGTCGTGCGTCGATGCGTGTCTGGATCCCGACCTGCGTCGGGATGACGTTGGAAAATGGGAAAGCTGCAGTCCTCCCCGCTCCATCACCCCGGCGGAGGCCCAGGTCCAGGCACGTGTGGGTTTCCCGCCGCCGTTTGCCTCCGCTCTGCGGGGCACGGGGAGAGGGCGCGCGCGACGTTTGGAATGGGCGATCATCGGCTTGTTCGTCATGCGGACTGGCACTTCAGAGGCCCGGAAGGGGTCAGGATCCAATCGAGGCGTTCGTCATAGTCGACGCGGGGCACGGCGTCGACCCGCTGCTCGTCGAAAGCGAGGCCAATCGAAACGACCGGCTTCAGCGCCCTGAGGCGCGCCAGGGTGCGGTCGTAAAAGCCTCCGCCATAGCCGAGGCGGTATCCGAGGGTATCGAAGGCGAGCAGCGGACCCAGCACGATATCGGGGTCGAGCACGGGCGCCTCGGGCAGGGGCTCGCGGATGCCCCATGTCACTTCGCCCAGCGGATCGCCCGGTGACCAGGCGCGGAACAGAAGAGGTTTGCCCTTCGCCTCCATAACAGGCAGGCAGAGGCGATAGCCTTCGGCCATGAGGCGCAGCATGAGAGGCGTGGGGTCGATCTCCTCGCCGATGGCCAGGAAGCCCGAGACGACGGCAGGGGCCGCGCGTCCGGCGAAGGCGATCCCATGGCGAGCGATGTCCGCGGCGGCGGTGGCCCCGTGACGGGCGAACGCGTCCTTACGCGTGGCCTTGGCCTCGCGGCGCATCTCTTTCTTCTGGTCGTCTACAGAGGCTGGCGAAGCGGAATCTTTCACGAGGCGTCCGGCGGAGGTTTTGGGCACGTCCGCAAGACGGGCGCGGTCAACGAGGAAGGGAAAGTGCCGCGGTGGCCGTTGGAACGGTTGATCTCGCCGGGTCCCTACAAATGTAAGGTGGGCGCCATATGTCCGGGGCCACGGCCCCGGCCAGGGACAGCTCCCAGGCAGATCTTATAGGCCCTGGAGATTCATGTGTTCCTGACGAACCCCGCAGCCTTTCCAACATAGGATGCGGCCGGGAAAAAAGCGAGGGCTCAGTCCGTTCTGTCGACAACGCCGCTGAGCGACTCGATGACCCAGTCGATGCGGCTGGCGACGGCGCTGCGGCTTTCTTCGAGCGCGGCGATCCGTGAACGGGCGATCTCGAGCTCTGCCTTGAGCTTGTCGCGCTCCTGCTCGAGCGCCTTCACGCGTGCCTCGGTGCGATCGGCAGGGGCAGCGGCGGAAGCCGGCTCCTTGGCGCGGCTGGCCGGACGTTTCGCTTTCTCTCTGACCCGCTGCACCATGAGTTAACCCGTGTTTTCCCTCGTAAGCCCCGGTACGCAACAGATCTGCCTACCACCCCGTAACAGCATAAGGAATCTCATCTTGCGGCGCAAGAAATGAGGTTTCCGGAATGATGGTCAACGCGATCAATTTTGCCAGAGGCTCGCGGTGTGGCGGGAGATGGCATTGACAGGGCGGGGGGTCCCAAACTTAATGGCGCCCGCCCGGCGGGATTTTCAGGTGCTTCGCTTCTGTCCGCGCCGTCCCGCCCAACAATTTTTACCACCGGTTTGGAGGACTTTTCATGGCACTCAAGGTCGCGATCAACGGATTTGGCCGCATCGGCCGCAACGTGCTGCGCGCGATCTACGAGTCGGGCCGCACGGATATCGACGTGGTGGCAATCAACGACCTCGGCCCGGTGGAGACGAACGCGCATCTTCTGCGCTTCGACAGCGTGCATGGCCGCTTCCCCGGCGAGGTGGTTGTCAAGGGCGACAGCATCGACCTCGGCCGCGGGCCGATCAAGGTGACGGCGGTCAAGAACCCGGCGGAGCTTCCGCACAAGGACCTCGGCGTCGATATCGCGCTCGAGTGCACCGGTATCTTCACCAGCAAGGAGAAGGCCGCCGCCCATCTCACGGCGGGCGCGAAGCGCGTGCTGGTCTCGGCTCCGGCGGACGGCGCCGACCTCACGGTGGTCTACGGCGTCAACCACGAGAAGCTGACCAAGGATCATCTCGTCGTCTCGAACGCCTCGTGCACGACCAACTGCCTCGCGCCGGTGGCGAAGGTGCTCAACGATCTCGTGGGCATCGAGAAGGGCTTCATGACGACGATCCACAGCTATACGGGTGATCAGCCGACCCTCGACACGCTGCACAAGGATCTCTATCGCGGCCGCGCGGCGGCGCTGTCGATGATCCCGACCTCGACGGGCGCTGCGAAGGCCGTCGGCCTCGTGCTGCCGGAGCTCAACGGCCGTCTCGACGGCACGGCGATCCGCGTTCCGACGCCCAACGTGTCCGTGGTTGATTTCAAGTTCGTCGCCAAGAACGAGACGACCAAGGACGAGATCAACGCTGCGATCAAGGTGGCCGCATCCCAGCACCTCAAGGGCATTCTGGGCGTCACCGATCAGCCGAACGTGTCGATCGACTTCAATCACGACAGCCGTTCGTCGATCTTCCATCTCGACCAGACTAAGGTTCTGGACGGCACGCTCGTACGCGTTCTCTCGTGGTACGACAACGAGTGGGGCTTCTCGAACCGCATGGCCGACACGGCCGTTGCCATGGGCAAGCTGCTTTAAGGCGGGCTTACGCCGATCGCTTCGCGCCCGCTGTCCGGCTGCCGGACCGCGGGCGTTTTTGCGTTCAGCGCATCTCGAACAGCTCCTGGTGGAAGCTCGCGGCGTCGAGACCGTGGGCGATGAAGTCGTTGCGAAGCGCTTCGCCGAATCGCGGCGGGCCGCAGAACCAGAAGCTCGCCGTTCGCCAACCTGGAACGGCCTCGCGGATGCGGTCTGCGTTCAAGAGGCCATCCCTGGCATCGACGAGCACGTGCAGGCGCACATTGGCGGCCTTGGCGTCGGCGGTGAGCTTGTCGATGGCTGCCTGATCGAAATCGGTGGTCGGGTGGAAGAGCACGATCTCCTGGGGTGAGCCGGATCGCGCCAGCTGCTTCATGCGCGCGATGAACGGCGTGATGCCGATCCCGGCGCCGATCCAGATCTGGCACGGCTGCTTATCGCCGAATGTGAAGCAGCCATAGGGGCCTTCGACGCTGACGGGCAATCCGGCTTTCAACGTCTCATGAAGGCGCCCTGTGTGGTCGCCGAGCGCCTTGGTGATGAAGACGATGCGCTGGGTGGCTGGGTCCCAGGCGGATGCGATGGTGTAGGGATGGGCTCCTTCCACCGCATTCGACGTCACGAACGCGAACTGGCCTGCCTCGTGCCCTTTCCAATGGCCATCCTCGATCCTGATGGAGGTTTCGAGAACGCGGAGCTCCGGATAGTAGGTGAGGGTTTCGATGGTGCCTTGCGCCGTGCGCCCCGCGCCGATCCGCTGGAAGAGCGCCATCACAGCAGCCACCGACCCGGCCAGCATCAAGATTGCGGTGACCCAGCCGACGGGCTCGTTCCAGTACGAGGTCTTCGTGAGCACGACCGCGTGATAGACGAGGATCAGGTAGGCGACCGCGATCCACTTATGCGTTCTCGCGAACCAGTGGTAGGGGAACCGCTTCCACAGCGCGAGGGCGATCAGCACGACGGCGGCATAGAAGGCCCATTCGCCCACGAACTCGGCAAGGCCACGCTGGCTTCTGAGCCAGCCCTCAATGGGACCGAAGACCTGATCGCCTCCGTGCCGGCGCTCTGGCCGCGTCAGCCAGCCCCATCCCACCATCCACTTGGTGCCCTTGGCCCACCACCAATGGAGCAGGCCGGCGACGAGCGCCGTAATGCCGAGCCATTTATGAAGGCGGTACATTTTGTCGAGGCCGCCGAGCAGCGGCTCGGGCCATAGCGGACGGACGGCGAGCAGCGTCGCCGCGCTCATGGCGCCGATGGCGAGGATGCCCGTGTATTGGACGAACACCGACCGAAACGAAAAATAGGTCAGCGGGTCGGGCAGGATCGTATCGGCCAGGAGCCAGAGGGCCGTGAGCATCGCGATGAACGCGATGAGGGCTGTCTTGATGTTTCTCATAGTTCGGGCCCGCGTTTTTTCTTTGTGGATCGAACACTAACGGGCGAAGCGCGGAGCGGTTTGATCGATCACAAATGGGTCCGGGTGCGGATGCCTCAGCGCCAGAAGTAGCCCGCAGCGATGATCCCACCGCCGGCCAGCAGCATGAGAATGGCGATGAAGTTCGCCACCTTGGCGGCGAAGTGGCCGATGACGGTGCCGGCTGCGCGCTTGGCCTTTCCACCGACGGAGGCTCCCGCATTGATGTCGCGCAGCTTCTGCTCGAGCGCGGTCGGGTTCTCCGATGTGCGCTGGCCGGTAGCGACCTGCCAGGCGCTGTCGACGGCGGCGCCCGCAAGGTCGTAGCGGGAAACCCGCCACATGATGAAGAGCGCGAAGAGGGCGATGCCCGCGCCCCAGATCATCATCCATTCGTTGGTGCCGAGCGTCAGCGACTGAAGCATAGGGGTCCCCCGTGTGGCGGCGTTGATTGGAAACTCGGCGGTGGTGAGTGGAGACGTGCGCGCCGTCAATCCAGCTTGCGGCAGGAATATCCGAAGCCTTTGATCTTTTTCATGATCGGCTCGGACGCGGTGTCGATGCCCTCGATCTTCTCACGCCCCAAGGCATAGGCCACGCTTTCTTGGTCGTAATCGGGCAGGGGCTCGGCCTTCTGCGCCTCGACGTAGGCACAACCCGATTCGCTGTAGCAGGCAATGGACAGGCCTTCGAGCGAGGCTTTCAAATCCTTGAGGCAGAGGAATTCGGGGGAAGCGCCGCCGGCGCTGGCGGGGCTTGCCGCTGTCATGAGTGCGGCCGCGACGGCAAGTGCTGCGGGGGCGGAAAAGCGCATGGTGTCCTCTGGGGTTCCGTATGCTGAGCCTATCCCCGGGCATAACTTCTGAAAAGCGTTCGTAAGTCTCCGTCGCGCGAATCGCGGTATCGGGAGGGATGCAAAAGGACAGGCTGGTTCGCATCATCGGTATCGATCCCGGGCTTCGGCGCACGGGCTGGGGTGTTATCGAAAGCGATGGCGTGCGGCTCAGCTATGTCTCTTCGGGCCTCATCACGTCGACCTCCGACGAGGACCTGTCCTACCGGCTGCGAGAGCTTTTCGAGGGGCTTCTCGGTGTGCTTTCGTCGTCGAAAGCGGACGAGGCGGCCGTCGAAGAGACGTTCGTCAACGAGAACCCACGCTCGACGCTGAAGCTCGGGCAGGCGCGCGGCATGGCGCTGCTGGCGCCTGCGATGCGGGGCCTCAGGGTCGCCGAGTATCCGCCGAACCTGATCAAGAAGGCCGTCGTCGGCTCGGGTCACGCGGACAAGCGGCAGATCCAGGCGATGGTCGGGTTTCTGCTGCCCAAGGCCAAATTCGAGAGCGCGGACGAGGCGGACGCCTTGGCAATCGCTATTTGTCACGCCAATCATCGCGGGGCGGCGGCGCTCGCGCGGCGCGTGCTGAAGGAGGAGATGCGCGGATGATCGGGCAGCTCAAAGGCAAAGTGGACGCCATCGGGGAAGCCCATGCGATCATCGATGTGCATGGCGTGGGCTATGAGGTGCAGCTTTCGGCCCGCACGCTGCGCAATCTCAAGCTCGGCGAGGACGTGACGCTCACCATCGATACGCATGTGCGCGAGGACTCCATTCGCCTCTTCGGGTTCCAGAGCGAGGTGGAGCGGAGCTGGTTCCGCACGCTGCAGAACGTGCAGGGTGTCGGCTCCAAAGTGGCGCTGGGCGTGCTCGGCGTGCTTTCCACGCACGATCTCGCCAATGCCATCGCGCTCGGCAACTGGGCGGCAGTGGAGCAGGCGCCGGGCGTCGGCAAGAAGCTCGCGCAGCGGATCGTGGCGGAGCTGAAAGACAAGGCGCCCTCGCTCTCGGTTGCGGGTCTTCACGTGCCGGTGGCGGGGCCGGGGGGGCCTGTTGCCGCCGAGCTGCCGCCGGACGGCCTTGCCACTGCAGAGGCCATTTCCGCGCTGACCAACCTCGGCTACAACCCCGCGCAGGCCTCCGCGGCCGTTGCGGCTGCCTTGAAGGAGCTCGGAATGGACGCGGATACCGCGAAGCTGATCCGGCGCGGGCTCAAGGAGCTGGCGCGGTGAGGGGTAGGCAGTAGGCAGTAGGCAGTAGGAACTGGCTCGATGTGCAGGCTTTTCTCGTTTCCGGTGTGGCTCGTGCTGTCGCTGATCTGGACTGGGCTCGTCGCCTACTTTGGCTACACGACCGCGCCGCATCTGCCGCTCGACGTTTCGGCCAATGATCCGGGGACCCTCGAGGCGTTCAGGGCGGCGACGAGCAAGCATGCGATCATGTTCGGCCTGCTGGCAGCTGGACCGCCTGCGATTGCGCTGCTTGTCGGCAAGCTGGTGTGCCGGAGGGCCTAGCCTCGCTGCTTTTCTGGTGTGAGATCGCCCGTGTGGCCGCCGTGCGCTTGACGGCGTGTGCGAACACGGTCAGGAACAAATCATGACCGACCGCCTTATCAGCGGAGCGAAGCGCGAGGCGGATGCCTACGAGGCGTCGATCCGGCCGCGCTCGCTCGACGACTTCGTGGGCCAGGAGCAGGCGCGCGCAAACCTTCGCGTCTTCATCGCGGCGGCGAGGACGCGCGGCGATGCGCTGGATCACGTGCTGTTTGCCGGCCCGCCCGGCCTTGGCAAGACGACGCTCGCGCAGATCATGGCCAAGGAGATGGGGGTCGGCTTCCGCGCCACCTCGGGGCCGGTGATCTCCAAGGCTGGCGATCTCGCCGCGCTTCTGACCAATCTCGAAGAGCGGGATGTGCTCTTCATCGACGAGATCCATCGCCTCAATCCGGCGATCGAGGAAATCCTCTATCCGGCGATGGAGGACTTCCAGCTCGACCTCATCATCGGCGAGGGGCCGGCGGCGCGCTCGGTGCGCATCGATCTCGCGAAGTTCACGCTCGTCGGCGCGACGACGCGGGCGGGGCTGCTGACGACGCCGCTGCGCGACCGGTTTGGCATTCCGATCCGGCTCAATTTCTACACGGTCGAGGAGTTGGAGAGCGTGGTGACGCGTGGCGCGCGCGTGCTCGGCGCGCCGATCGGTCCGGATGGGGCAACCGAGATCGCGCGGCGCGCGCGGGGTACGCCGCGCATCGCAGGGCGCCTCTTGCGACGTGTCCGTGATTTCGCGGCGGTGGCGGGGGCCGACATCATCGACGCTGCCATTGCCGACAAGGCGCTGCGCGCGCTCGAGGTGGACCACGCCGGTCTCGACGCGCTCGATCACCGCTATCTCACCTGCATCGCGACGACCTACGAGGGCGGTCCCGTCGGCATCGAGACCATCGCGGCGGCGCTTTCCGAGCCGCGGGATGCGCTGGAGGAGATCGTGGAGCCCTATCTGTTGCAGCAGGGGTTTATCGGGCGCACGCCGCGCGGGCGGGTGCTGACGCTCAAGGCCTTCCGCCATCTCGGAGTTTCCGGACCGGCGCGGGCATCGAGCCCGGAGCTGCCGATCTTCGAGGACGACGAAGGAAGCTCGGCTTGACGGGCGTCCTCTGTGTGCGGTCTATGCGTCCTCGGTGCGCTGCCTCAGCAACATTCTGGTCATCATTTGGTGCTGAGCTTGGCGCCGGTCCGGCGTGCTCATTTCGTCGCGATAAATTTCGGCACAATTCAGAGGCCCCGTGTTGATCTCCCGCAGAACGCTGCTCAAGGGGCTCGCGCTTTCCGGCGTGGCGTCCATGAGCTTCGGTGGCTATGCGCTGGCCGAGCCGTTCCGTCTCGGCATCACGCGCTACCGGATCTCGCCTCCGGGCTGGACGCCTGGTCTCTCGCTACGGATCGCCATCATCACCGATCTTCATATCTGCGAGCCGTGGCTCGGCATCGACCGGCTGCGCCGTATCGTGGCGCGCGCCAACTCGCTGTCCGCCGACATGGTGCTGCTGCTCGGCGACTACGTGGCAGGCTGGCGCATGGGCGTGTTCAGCCGCGCGGTGAAGCACGAGGATTGGGCAGGCGTGCTCGCGGAGCTCAAGGCGCCGCTCGGCGTTCATGCGGTGCTCGGCAATCACGACTGGTGGGAGGACCCCGAGGTGCAGGAGCGGCGCTCGGGTCCCATCAAGTCGCGGGAGGCGCTGGAGGCGGCGGGCATCCCCGTCTACGAGAACGATGCGGTGCGCATCGAAAAGGAGGGGCTGCCGTTTTGGCTCGCCGGTCTCGGAGACCAATGGGCTTATTGGCCGAAAGAGGATACGCGCGGACTCGCCCACAAGAGCGATGGCTATGTGGGGGTCGACGACCTCGCGGGCACGCTCGCCAAGATCGGCGACGATGCGCCGGTGATCCTGATGGTGCACGAGCCCGATATCTTCCCCGAGGTTCCCGCGCGCGTGTCGCTTACGGTGGCGGGCCATACCCACGGCGGGCAGGTGACGATCGCAGGGTTCGCGCCCATCGTTCCCTCGCGCTACGGCCGGCGCTATGTTTACGGCCATATCGTCGAGGAGGAGCGCAACCTCATCGTGTCGGCGGGGCTCGGCTGCTCCACGCTGCCCATCCGCTTCGGGGCGCCGCCGGAAATCGTGGTCATCGATGCCGTGTCGGGCCACGACTTCGCCTGACGCAGTGCCGTTTCTATTGGATCTCAGACACCCTCATGAGCGAGACGACAAACGCCTGGCCGGACATTGCGGGCCGCATCATCGACGACGAGACGGGGCGGCGGCATATCCTGCCGGTGCGCGTCTATTTCGAGGATACGGACGCGGGCGGCATCGCCTATCACGCCTCCTACATCCGCTGGTGCGAGCGCGGGCGGACGGATTTCCTGCGGCTTCTCGGCACCGATTCCCGCCGTCTGATCGACGGCTCGGCGAGCCATGAGCCCGCCGCGTTCGTGGTCAGGCGGATGACGTGCGATTTCCTGCGGCCCGCGCGCATGGACGATCTTCTGATCGTGGAGACGCGGGTGAAGGAACTGGGCGGCGCGAGCGTCACGCTTCTGCAGGCAGTGGTGAACCAGGGACGGCGCGTGTTCGAAGCCGAGGTGACGGTGGTACTGGTGGCGGTCTCCGGCAAGCCGGTGCGGCTCTCGACGGCCGTCCGGAGTGCTTTCGAGGGCGCAGATACTGGGAAAGTTGCTCCCCCCGGCGCGTGAGGCGCATAGACAAGTCATGCGCATGCGGGAATGATGCCCGGCGTACAGGGGTTTATGGGGGAGCAGCATGACCACCGCGAAGGATTCACGCGGCGTCGATCTCGACATCAAGGATGCCGTGGAAGGCTATGAGCGCTTCCGGCTCGAGTTCGAGCGCGACAGGGCCTTCTTCAAAGGTCTCGCAAACCGCAAGCAGAAGCCGAAGCTGCTCTGGATTGGCTGCTGCGACAGCCGCGTGGTGCCCTCGCAGATCACCTCGGCGGATCCCGGCGAGCTGTTCGAGGTGCGCAACATTGCCAACTGCGTGCCGCCGTCGTGGGCGGAAGACGACACGGTGGGGGCCGCGATCGAGTATGCTCTGGGGCACCTCGGTGTGGACGACATCGTGGTGTGCGGACATTCGGGATGCGGCGGCATCCAGGCGCTGGCGGAGCCTATTCCGCCCGGCCAGGAGGCGCACCTGGGGCGCTGGGTGGAGTACACGCGGCGGGCCCATCAGCTCGTGGCGGCCGCGCGCGTGCCGGAGGCCGAACGTATGGCGGCGACCATCCGGGCGCACATCCAGTTCCAGCTCGACAACCTGATGACCTACGAGATCGTCGCTCAGGGCGTCGCCGAAGGGCGGATCGGCATTCACGGCTGGCTCTACGACATGGAGCTGGGCGAGATCCTGGCCTACGATCCCAAAACCGGCGCGTGGCGCGGGCTTCAGGACGCCGCGGCGGGGACGGCATGACCTCGATCGCCCTCTTCGTGCTCATCGCGCTGTGCGAAATCGCGGGATGCTTTGCCTTCTGGGCCTGGGCGCGGCAGGGCGCGCCAGCGTTCTGGCTCGTTCCGGGCGTGATGTCGCTCGTCGCTTTCGCCTGGCTCCTGACGCGGGTGGATGCGGAATTCGCCGGGCGGGCCTATGCGGCCTACGGCGGGGTCTACATCGCGGCGTCGCTCGGATGGCTGTGGGCTTACGAAGGCTTCCGTCCGGACCGCTGGGACCTCCTCGGCGGGGCGATCTGCCTCGCCGGAACGGCGCTCATCCTCTATGGACCGCGTTCAGCCTGAGCGTGTCGTTTTTCGCTCGTCCGGAGGCTGTCCGCACCGGTCGCTGGCCCTTGTTTTGTCATATTGCGCGGCAACATGGGTCTTGATGGTCCGTGCGCGCCAGTGCACGTTGCACACGCCAGGGGGCGGAGTGCTGATTCTGCACCAACATGTCGACGGGGCACTCGGCCGCCCGCTCCAGAGCACGTTCGCTCTTCTTCGAAACGGGCCGTGAGGGGGAGCGTGCGCTAAGTTTTGGTTTCGAGTCCGGTTTCGCTCCCGGTGCGCGCTCCGCTCGCATCTCGGCGGCCGGGCTCTCGGTCTCTGACGATGCCGGCGAGTTGCGCTTCGGATGGATAGGATCCGCGGCGATCACGGTCCAAGTCTCGAAAGACGGTTGACGCAATGAATCCCGCAGACGTGACGCAAACCACCCTTGCGCCCCAGGCGCATGGCGTATCCTTCATCGAACTCTTCATGCAGGCCTCGCCGACCGTCCAGTTCGTGATGGGCGGCTTGCTGCTGGCCTCCGTGTGGTCGTGGGCGATCATCATCGAGAAGCTGATCGCGTTCCGGCGCGCGCGGATCGAGGCGGACCGCTTCGAGCAGACCTTCTGGTCGGGCCAGTCGCTGGACGAGCTCTACAATGGGCTCTCGCGCGGGCGCACGATCACCATGGCCGCGCTGTTCGTCGCCGCGATGCGCGAGTGGAAGCGCTCCGTCGAGGGCAACATCCGTGCGCTCGGCGGCATCCAGCTTCGCGTCGAGAAGGTGATGGACGTCACCATCAGCCGCGAGATGGAGCGGCTGGACCGCAGGCTTCTGTTTCTCGCGACGGTCGGCTCCACGGCGCCGTTCGTCGGTCTGTTCGGCACGGTGTGGGGCATCATGACGAGCTTCCAGGCCATCGCCGTCTCGAAGAATACCAACCTCGCCGTCGTCGCGCCGGGCATCGCGGAGGCGCTGTTCGCCACTGCGCTCGGCCTCATGGCGGCCATTCCGGCGGTGGTTTTCTACAACAAGTTCTCAGCCGACTCGGCGCAGATCAGCCAGCGCCTCGAAGCCTTCGCGGACGAGTTCGCCGCGATCGTCTCTCGCCAGATCGACGTGAGGAGCTGACGACCTCGTGGGATGATCGGGAAATTCGCCATATCGAGCGATCAGGTTCAGAGCGCATTTCTCGATCTGAACCACACGAGTAAATCTTTGATTCTAGTGTCCCCTGTGATTCCGAAGTTCGCTCTGGGACCTAGCCGCAAACTCAAGCGAACTTCGGAATCGGGACACTAGATGGGGATGAGCATCAAAGCGGGGGGTGGCGGCAGGCGCCGGGGCCGGCGCGGTCGCGGCCATGCGCCGATGAGCGAGATCAACGTCACGCCGATGGTGGACGTGATGCTCGTGCTGCTCATCATCTTCATGGTGGCGGCGCCGCTTCTCACGGTGGGCGTGCCGATCGAGCTTCCCCAATCGCAGGGCAAGCAGCTCGAAAGCAACAAGGAGCCGCTCACCATCTCGGTTTCGGCCAACGGGGATGTTTTCATCGGTGAGACGAAGGTCGCGCTCGACGAGGTGGCGGAGAAGCTCAAGGCCATCGCGAAGAACGGCGTGGACGAGCAGATCTTCGTGCGCGGCGACAAGGGTATCACCTACGGCACGGTCATGCTCGTGATGGGGCGCATCAGTGCCGGCGGTTTCAAGAAGGTGTCGCTCGTAACAGAGGTGGAGGATGGGGCCAAGGCCCCTTGAGAATCGAGACGGGCTCGCGGATCGGAGACGACGCCCGGCGCCGGGCCCGCACGAGGACAATGGCATGATGCAGCACAGGCGAGCACATGAGGCGCAAGGCGCCGGCCGCCCGACATCATTCCGGGCGAAGCTTCGCGCGCAGTTGAGCGTGCGTGCTTGCGCGCACTCCGGCGGCCTCCTCACGCCACGTAGCGGGGGCTAGCCGTGCAGTTCGGACTGGCCGTTTCCATTCTTCTACACGGCGGCGCCCTGTTATGGGCGTATCTCGCCATGGCCGCGACGCCGCCTTTGGCGCCGCCCGAGCCCGAACCGATTGCGGTTGCGCTCATCACGCCGTCCGAGCTGCTCGCGCTCAAGAAGGGCAGCGAGACGGCGAAGGAGCTCGAAGCGAAAGCCAAGGACGAACCCAAGCCCGAAATGTCGAAGCTCGAAGCTGAGAAGCCCAAGCCGGTGACGGCGCCCGAGCTTCCGGTCGAGCCTGCGCCGCCGCCTCCGGAGGAGAAGAAAGCGGCCGAGGCCCCCCCGCCTGAGCCTCCCAAGCAAGAGCCTCCTAAGCAGGACCCCCCGAAATCCGATCCGATCGCGGAGAAGCTGGCTGCCATGCCGCCCGATCCGCCGCCGGGGCCGACGCCCGACGAGCTGAAGAAGGCTGAGGAAGAGAAGAAGGCGGAGGAGCAGCGGCAGGCCGAAGAGAAGCGCAAGGCGGAAGAGCAGAAGAAGGCGGAAGAGGAAAAGAAGAAGGCCGAGGAGAAGCGCAAAGCCGAGGAGAAGAAGAAGGCGGAGCAGAAGAAAAAGCTCGCCGAGCAGAAGCGCAAAGAGGAAGAGAAGAAGAAAAAGCAGCAGCAGGCCGACCGCCTTGCGGCGTTGTTGGACAAGGATCCGACACGCAAGGGTGCGCCCAATTCCGCGACACCGCCGACCAATCCGACGGACTATACGGGGCCGACGGCGGGTGCGAGCGAGGGCGACGCACCGCGGCTATCGGCGCGCGAGCAGGACATTCTCAAGAGCCAGATCAGCGCTCAGCTGCGGGGTTGCTGGAAGCTTCCGGGCGGTGGCGGCGGTATCGAGACGACGGTGGTGACGATCCGCTGGCGGCTTCATCCCGACGGCTCGCTCGACGGCGAGCCCACTATCGAGGCGCCGCAGACGGGGCCCGTGTTCCAGATCGCGGCGGAAGCGGCGATCCGCGCCGTGAAGATGTGCTCGCCGTTCAACCTTCCGCCCGATAGCTACTGGGCCTGGAAATCGATCATCTGGGATTTTGATCCGCGCGAAATGCTGTAAGCGTTACGGCTGAAACCTTTCCGGAAGCACTCTGGTGCCACGATTTGTATTGAAGATGAGGACCATGACTGATCCCCGTTCCCCTTCTCACATCGCTCTCCTGGCCCGGACCCTGATGCTCAAGCTCCCTTTGCTCGCCGCGACGCTCGTTCTGTTGGCCATGACGACGTTCGCGCCCGCCTCGTTTGCGCAAGTGGATGACGCCTATCGCCCGCCGGCCGGCGGGGGAGGCGGCGGCGGTGGTTTCGAGGATCAGCTTCGCCAGCAGGGCTATCAGACGCCGCCTCCGGGTGGCGGCGGTGGTGGCGCCGGCGGCGGCGGAGGCGGAGGCGGAGGGGGCGGCTTCTCGGGAGGTGAAGGCGGAGGCCTTCGCGGCACCCAGAGACAGGGCACGGTTGCGCCGATTCCGATCGCGATTCCGGTGTTCGTGGGGGATGATCCGAAGCTCGCCGCAGACGTTGCGCAAGTGCTGATGGCGGACCTCGAGCGGTCGGGCCTGTTTCAGCCTCTGGATCCGGCGTCGTTCCTTGAAAACATTCGTGATGTCAACGCGTTGCCGCGCTTTCCCGATTGGCGCCAGATCGGCGCGGAAGCGCTCGCCGTGGGCCGCGTCACGCGTGGTCCGGACGGACGTCTCACCTCGGAGTTCCGGCTTTGGGACGTGACCAGCGGCAAGCAGCTTGCGGGCCAGCGTTTCACGACCGGCGCGCAGAACTGGCGCCGCGTCGGCCACCTCGTCGCCGACCAGGTCTACGAGCGTCTGACGGGCGAGAAGGGCTACTTCGACACGCGTGTCGTGTTCGTGGACGAGACCGGTCCCAAGGCGAAGCGGGTTAAGCGCCTCGCGATCATGGACCAGGACGGTGCCAACGTGCGGCTGCTCTCGCAGGGACAGGAGCTGGTGCTGACGCCGCGGTTCAATCCGGTCGCGAGCGAGATCGCCTACATGGCCTACACCCGCGATCAACCGCATGTGTTCCTGATGAATCTCGAGACCGGCAAGCGTGAGGCCGTCGGCGAGTTTCCGGGCATGACGTTCGCGCCTCGCTTCTCGCCGGACGGGCAGCGCGTGATCATGAGCCTTCAGAACGGAAGCGATTCCAACATCTTCGAAATGGATCTCAGGACCCGGCAGTCGCGCCAGCTCACCAACTCCGGCGCGCTCGATACGAGTCCCTGCTACTCGCCGGATGGGCGCTCGATCGTGTTCGAGTCGGACCGCGAGGGGACCCAGCAGCTCTACGTGATGGGGGCTGACGGCTCGGGAGCCCGGCGGATCAGCGTGGGCGAGGGGCGCTACTCCACGCCCGTGTGGTCGCCCCGCGGCGATTATATCGCGTTTACCAAGCAGTTAGCTGGCCGCTTCCTGATCGGTGTGATGCGTCCGGATGGGTCCGGAGAGCGAATCCTGACGGAGGGTTACCACAACGAGGGGCCGACGTGGGCTCCGAACGGGCGTGTTTTGATGTTCTTCCGGGAGAGCCAGGGCGAGACCGGCGGAGCGCGAATCTACTCGGTCGATCTCACCGGCTACAACGAGCGAGTCGTGAACACCCCTTCGTTCGGGTCGGACCCTGCCTGGTCCCCCCTCTTAAACTGATACAGTGTTTAACCGGAGCTTAACCGGGCGCGCGTATTCTTGCATCTGCGCCTCTGCGTCAGGGTGAGGCATTAATCTTTGTAAATCAGGGGCTTCCATGCGGCGTGCGGCGGCCGTCCAGAGGCTCGAGGAGCACCAACAACGGCGTGGCATTTTCGCATCAACGAGGGGGGAAAACAGTGTCGCACGACCCTCAGTTCTTGATCAAATCATGCCGGGCCAGTACCCAAATATTCGGCTCGTTGCCGAACAAGCATCAGGAGATAAGACCATGCAGGGTGTAAAGGGGCTGATCGTTCTTTCGGCTGCCGTTGTCGCTGTTGCGCTCGGCGCTTGCCGTCGTGAAGAAGCGGCGCCGTTGAAGCTCGGCGTCGAGGTTCCGACTGCCACGGAAGTGGCTCGCTAACGTCCGAAATTTATTTTGGGACACAACAGGAGATACTACCATGAAGGGCGCTATCGTTCTCGCTGCCGCTATCGTTGCTGTCGCTCTCGGCGCTTGCCGTCGTGAAGAGGCTGCTCCGCTCAAGCTCGGCGTCGACGCTCCGGCTGTTGCCGACGTTCGCTAAAGCGAATTCAAAGTTGGCTTGGGCGTAAGCTCTGGCTGACTTGGAGAAAAAAGAGCTGTCGTAGCGAATGCTGCGACAGCTCTTTTTCTTTTTGGGCACGCTCATACGAGTGCGGGAGAGCTCCGCTCGCGCATGGTGGTTTTCACCTGCGCCGTTTGCTGCAAGGCCATGCGTGGCATTGGTGATCCTTTCCCCAGGGGAATTGATTGGGATCGCATTCGTTGCTTGTCGCCGCGAACCAGATCGCTCATTTTCGCGGCTGAAGCGTGCCCGGGGGCAAATGCCGTGGCGGCTCATGCCGTTCGCGTCCGACTGTCCCTCGACGGTCCAGAGAGACACGGGCGACGCATTCGGGGAAACGCTGCGGGAGCAGAGGGCGGCAGGCAAGTCTTGCGGATTTCGCATGCGCCGCGGGCCAACGGAGACGGCCACTCCGATGGTCATTTGCCGCACTAGGTAGAGTGGGTGGCCACATTTTCGTACGATCGCTCGGTTATTTCCGTCGGTCGTGGGGATTATTTGGTTCCGGTGTGCATCGCGCTGCGCCGTCGAGCCGATGAAAGGATGATGTTTATGGCGCCTGTTTCTCGGGCCTCGAAGTTCGCTAGCGCTCTGCTGCTTCTCGTTGCGGCCGCGGCCATGGCAGGCTGCGCGAACACTCAGAACGATCCTTCGTCTCAGCTCGGCCCGGACGGCAAGGGTCCTGTCACGCCCGGCACGCAGCGCGATTTCAGCGTGAACGTGGGCGACCTCGTCTATTTCTCGTCCGACAGCAGCGACCTGACGCCGGAAGCTCAGTCGATCCTGCAGAAGCAGTCGCAGTGGCTGCGCCAGTATCCGCAGTTCACGATCACCGTCGAAGGCCACGCCGACGAGCGCGGCACGCGCGAGTACAACATCGCGCTCGGCGCCCGGCGCGCGACGACGGTTCGCAACTATCTCGCTCAGAATGGTGTCGCAGCGAATCGCATTCGCACGATCTCCTACGGCAAGGAACGACCGGTGGCGGTGTGCAACGACATCTCGTGCTGGTCGCAGAATCGCCGCGCGCAAACGGTGCTCAACAACCGCGTCGCGTCGTAAGGGCGTCTCTGCGCGATCCGCTCAAGTCCTCCATAGGATATGATTTAGAGGCCGTGACGGTGCATGGCCTCTGCTCGCACTGTGTTGCAAGCCGGCGGTGTGAGCGATGTGCGTCACACGCCTCCGTCTCTTAACGAGACGCGTTATTTTTCCGCTCAAACCGGCTGTTAGGTGGCAAAGTTTAGCCGCATTGCGAGCGCACAGGTTTTCCCGACTATCTGGGCGTTTGGCTCTATCCGGGCGCTCGCGGAAGGTGAGGATGCCATCCATGCGCAAGCGGGGCGCGGCGGACGTCAGCAAACTTCGGATCACGATCGCCGCAAGCGTCTTGGCGGCCGCGAGTGTGCTCGGCGGCGTGGCGCAGGTCGCGCAAGCTCAAGACAATCAAGAATTTCGCGAGGTTCCGATCGGCACGTTCACGATTGGCAAGCCGCATGACGGCTTCTCGGTCGTCGAGCCGCCGGCGGGCGTGCCGGAAGCCAAGGACGACGAATCCGACAACGGCAGCGGACGCTGGTTTTTCCAGCGATGGGAGAAGACCTCGCCGCCGCAGGATGCGCCCGCAGACCTCTACAGTGACGCGATGAAGGCGCTCGACGCCGGCCATACGGACGAGGCACAGCGCCTGTTCGAACGCCTCGTCGCGGAAGCGCCGGCCAGCACCGAGGCCACCGAGGCGCGCCAGCATCTCGGCCGAATCTATCGCGGCGTCGCCGCCAAGCCCTCGCAGCCCGCCGAGGCCGCTCCTGTTGCCGGCTCTCCGCTCACGAGCACGGACACAGCAACCGGCGCGCTGCCGTGGTCGACGCAGGGTGCGCCAGCCACGACGGCTTCGGTGAACACCGCTCCGGTGCTCCCGCGCTCCGTGCTCTACCGGGCGCGCGTATCGTCGGCGATCGACGGGCAATTCCTTTCGGATGCGGGTGACCGGGTGTTCTTCAGCGCCGGGAGCGCGAACCTCGGCGTGCGGGCGCGGGCTGTGATCCAGGCGCAGGCGCGATTCCTCATTCGCCATCCCGAGCTTTCGGCGGCCGTGGAAGGCCATGCGGATGACGGCGCGCTGCCGGATGCCGAGACGCAGAGGCTTTCTGACGAGCGGGCGGCCGTCGTGCGCGACCGGCTGATCGCCGAGGGGGTCGAGGCCGACCGGCTCACGGCCTATGGCCGGGGGCGGGAGGATCGTGTTTCCGACTGTCCGGCGCCCGAATGTCTGGCTCAGAACCGGCGTGCGATCACCGTTCTTCTGGATGGGCGGCTGTTGCTGGGCGACGGCGCCATACGCCGCGTCCAAGGAGAAAGCTCGGATTTGGGGTTTTCGCCCACACAGTGAGCCCGCGGCGGGATCGTTCAAGTTGACAAGCGCGTGTGAAGGACTGACAGCAGGGCCGATTGCGAGCACCATGGCGGAGAGGTCCGCGCACGGTGCGGCATCGGGCTCTGCGCCATGGTCTTCGCCGAAGGCGCGACCTAAGGTGGGCCCGAAATTCGCGATTTGAGTTTCGCCGGTGATCCGGCCGTTTCAGGGAAGGAGGGCGTTTCGCCCATGTATTCGGTCAAGTCCTTTTCCATGCGGCGCTCGTTTGGAGCTGCGGCCGGCGTTCTGCTCACGGCGCTGTGGTGCGCTGGCGCAGCCACGGCCCAGACGGTTCAGAGCGAGCAGCTTCCGGATGTGAAGGGCGCGCAAGGAAAGGCGCAGAAGGCGCCTGCGGCGACGGCCCCGGCGGGGGGCGGCGAGTCTGCCGGTTTGCGTCAGCGTGTGGAGCAGCTCGAGGAGCAGCTCGTCGATCTGCAGGTGGTGATCGGAACCCTCGAATCCCTCGCGCGCACGGGCGGAGCTGCGCCGGCTCCGGTGCGTTCGGAGGCCAGTGGCGGTGTGGCGGCCGGCGATCGCGCCCGGCTCGATAGCATCGAGACACAGATCCGTGCTCTCACCGCGCAGGTCGAGCAGCTTGCGGGCGAGGTGCGGGCCCAGCAGGCTGCTGGCGGGCAACGCCGCTCGGATGCGGGCGGGGCAGCTCAACCGGGCTTTGACCAGCCGCAAACGAGCCGCTTCGGCTCGACCACTGTGACCTCGGACAACGCCGATCCAATCGGGGCGCTCGCCGACCCGAATTACGCGCCCGGTACACAAGCCGGTGCGCCGCCCGTGCCTCCTTCGACCTACGGCGCCGAAACTCTCCCGCCGCCGGGTGGGGTAGCCACTGGCGGCAATCAACTCGCGGCCGTGGATCCGGCTGCTGCGGGCAATCCGAAGCAGCTCTATGAAACGGCTTACGGGCATCTGCTTCAGCAGGACTATGGTGCGGCCCAAGCCGGGTTTCGCGATTTCCTGAAGTCCTATCCGCAGGATCCGCTGGCGCCGAACGCGCTCTATTGGCTCGGCGAATCTCACTACGTGCAGCGGAACTACGCGGACGCGGCGGAAGCATTCGACCTCGTGATCTCGGCCTATGGCACCAGCGGCAAGGCGGCCGATGCCCAGTTGAAGCGCGGCATGGCGCTGGCGCAGCTCGGCAAGCGTCAGGATGCCTGCACGAGCCTGCGTGCGGTCACCTCGAAGTATCCGAACGCGCCGGCGCATCTCAAGGCGAAGGCGGACAGCGAGCGGCAGAGGATCGGCTGTCCGTGACGGCGCCGGCGGCCCGGTGGGGAGCATGACGGCCGCTCCGGGCGACATCCTCCTGCGTGGACTGCGTCCGGGGAGCAGGAGCGGGCTTTGAACGAGCGCCCCCTTCACGATCATTCATTGGAAACTCTGTTCGCGCCGCTGCTGGCGCCGTTCAAGCGCGTGGTGCTCGCCGTGTCCGGCGGCTCCGACAGCATGGCGCTCATGGTGCTCGCGGCGCGGTGGATTGCGTCCGGCCAGGCGCCGCACGATCTCGTCATCGATGTCGCGACGGTCGATCATCGGCTGCGTGCCGGGTCGTCACGCGAGGCGGACTGGGTCGCGGACCGCGCGAAGGCGCTGGGCTTTCAGCATACGACGCTGGTGTGGAGCGGCGACAAGCCGGACGCGAGCATCCAGGAACGGGCGCGCGAGGCGCGCTATGCCTTGCTGGCCGCGCACGCACGCGGCGGGGCACCTTCGGCCGTCGTGACGGCGCACACGGCCGACGATCAGGCCGAGACCTTGTTGATGCGCCTCGGCAGGGGCAGCGGCCTCGACGGCCTTTCGGGCATGGCGCCGTCCCGCCTGCTGCTGCCGGACGGCTCCGTTCATCTCGTCAGGCCGCTGCTCGGCCTTTCGAAAGAGCAGTTGGCCGGAACTCTCAAGAAGACGGACGGAGCGTGGCTCGACGATCCCTCCAACGAGCGGCTCGATTTCGAGCGGGTCCGGCTGCGGATGGCCCGTGAGCATCTCAGCGCGCTCGGCCTTTCCAACGAGAAGCTTGCGCTCAGCGCGGCGCGTCTGCTGCGAGTGCGCGATGCGCTCGAGCAGATCACGGAAGCGCGGCTCGCGGCCCTCGTCGACCAGCACAACGGCGTCTTCGCATCGGTGGCGCAAGAGGTCTGGCGGGGCGAGCCGGGCGAGGTGAGGGTGCGTATGCTCGCCCGTCTCCTGGCGGCCTTTGGCGGCGATGCCAAGCCCGCCCAGCTCTCCCAGGTGGAGGCGCTCGAGGCTGTGCTCGCGCAGGGCATGCCTTTCGCCCAGACGCTCGGCGGCTGCATCGTCTCGCAAGGGCGCACGACGCTGCGGCTTTATCGGGAGCCCGGGCATCATGCGCTTCCCGAGATGATGCTGTCTCGCGGCGGGGAGGCGCTCTGGGATTGGCGGTTCCGGGTGCGCTACGAGCCGCATCAGCCTCTCGAAGGCGAGGGTGACGGCGAAGGGGAGGCTGGCGGCGCGCCGGCCCCCATCCCGCAGGCGGTGAGTGTGCGACCGCTCGGGCTGGCCGCTTATGCAACCCTAAAGGATGGTCTTTCCCCCTATTCCCGGCCGCCGGCACGGGCCGCGGCGGGCTTGCCGGCTTTTTGGGACGGGGACCGGCTGCTTGCGGTACCCTCGCTGCAAAGCGACAGCCGGTTTACGGCACAATTCCTGGGGCTCAAGCGTGGCACGCGCTGAAAGGGGCCGCAAAGGCAGCTTCGGCGGGCCATTGTTGAACGCGGTGTCGATATCCTTCACCAATCCGCAGCGTTACCTCGTCATAGAGGCAGATGCGACCGGCAATAAACTTGGCAAACAGGATCGCGGCACCTATCTTACCATCCAGTTAGACGCGGATCGTTCCGGCCCCTCGGTATTGGGCCGGTTTTTTGGGAACACAGATGAATCCGAACTTTCAGAAGCTTGCGATCTGGGTAGCCGTGTTCGTGCTGCTCGCCGCGCTCTTCAATCTGTTCAACAATCCGTCACAGAGCCGTCGCGGGAGCGAGATCAGCTACTCTGATTTCCTGAGCGCGGTCGATGCGGGCACCGTTTCCGAGGTGACGCTGGCCGGAAACCGCATCTACGGTACGATGCGGGAGAACGCGACGCCCTTCACCAGCTATGCGCCCGCTGACCCGGGCCTCGTGGAGCGGCTGAAAGCCAAGGACGTCAAGTTCAAGGCTCGCCCGTCGGACGAGGACGTGCCGTCGATCCTGTCCGTCATCCTCAACTGGTTCCCCATGCTGCTGCTGATCGCGGTGTGGGTGTTCTTCATGCGCCAGATGCAGTCCGGCTCCGGACGGGCCATGGGCTTCGGGAAGAGCCGTGCAAAGCTCCTGACCGAGCGGCAGGGCCGCGTGACGTTCGAGGACGTGGCTGGCGTGGACGAGGCGAAGTCCGATCTCGAGGAGATCGTCGAGTTCCTGCGCGATCCGCAGAAGTTCCAGCGGCTCGGCGGACGCATTCCGCGCGGCGCGCTTCTGGTCGGTCCTCCGGGCACCGGCAAGACGCTGATCGCGCGTGCGGTCGCGGGCGAGGCTAACGTGCCGTTCTTCACGATCTCGGGCTCCGACTTCGTGGAAATGTTCGTGGGCGTCGGCGCAAGCCGCGTGCGCGACATGTTCGAGCAGGCGAAGAAGAACGCGCCCTGTATCATCTTCATCGACGAGATCGACGCGGTGGGCCGCCATCGCGGCGCGGGTCTCGGCGGCGGCAACGACGAGCGTGAGCAGACGCTCAACCAGCTCCTCGTGGAGATGGACGGCTTCGAGGCCAACGAAGGCATCATCATCATCGCGGCCACCAACCGGCCCGACGTGCTCGATCCCGCGTTGCTGCGTCCCGGCCGTTTCGACCGCCAGATCGTAGTTCCGAACCCCGACATCATCGGCCGCGAGAAGATCCTGCGCGTGCATATGCGCAAGAGCCCGATTGCTCCGGATGTCGATGCCAAGACCATCGCACGCGGCACGCCCGGTTTCTCGGGCGCGGACCTCGCGAACCTCGTCAACGAGGCTGCGCTGCTCGCCGCGCGCCGCAACAAGCGGCTCGTGACGCAGGCGGAGTTCGAGGACGCCAAGGACAAGGTCATGATGGGCGCGGAACGGCGCTCCATGGTGATGAGCGAGGAAGAGAAGCGCAACACGGCCTATCACGAGGCGGGACACGCCATCGTGGGTCTGTCGGTGCCTTATGACCCGCTGCACAAGGTGACCATCATTCCGCGTGGCCGCGCTCTCGGCGTGACCATGAACCTGCCGGAAGGCGATCGCTACAGCCGCACGCGCCAGTGGTGCGAGGCGCGGCTTGCGGTGCTGTTCGGCGGCCGCGAGGCGGAGATCCTGCTCGGCGGCTCGGACAACGTCACCAACGGCGCGACCGGCGACATCCAGATGGCGACGCAGCTTGCGCGCGCCATGGTCATGGAGTGGGGCATGTCCGACAGGCTCGGACGCGTGCGCTACAACGGCAACGAGCAGGAGGTCTTCCTCGGTCACTCGGTCACCCAGACCAAGAACATCTCCGACGAGACGGCGAAGCTGATCGACGAGGAGATCCGCAACCTCATCCACGCGGGTGAGGAGAAGGCAAAGAAGATCCTGACCGACAACATCGACAAGCTGCATGCCGTCGCCAAGGCGCTGCTCGATTTCGAGACGATCTCGGGCGAAGAGGTGTCGGCGATCATGCGCGGCGATAAGATCATCCGCCGTGACGACGACTCTTCCAAGGGCTCGGCTGGCCCGGCTGTTCCGACCGCAGGCCGCACGCGCCCGCGCGAGGAGCCCGGCACCGGCGGCATGGAGCCTCAGCCGCAGGCTTGATGCCTCACTGGGTGCTCGCTTAAGAGTTCGAACGGCCGCGAAGGGTTTCGCGGCCGTTCTCTTTTCGGGGTCTCATTATGCAACGCTCCCTCTATATCCGTCCGCTCGGGATCTATGCCGCGAGGCAGGGAGACCAGACGCTCGAGGCCCAGCAGGAGATCTGGGGCGGTCTGCCGCTCGCGGGCGGGCCACTTGCCTTCTCCGCGCTCGAAGTGCTGGAGCGTGGTCCGCGCGGAACGTCGCGCCGGACCATCGGCCTCGGAGATCTGTTCGAGCGCGACTGGGGGCGGAACACGCTGGCCGCGTCCGATCTCCTTGAGCAAATCCGCGCGCCCAGGCCCCGGCTCGCGGGGCTCTCGCTCGATCGTCCGCGCATCATGGGCATCGTGAACGTGACGCCCGACAGCTTCTCCGACGGCGGGCAGCACGATACGGGGGGAGCGGCGGTGGCGCACGGTCTCGCGCTTGCGGAGGCGGGAGCCGACATTCTGGACATCGGCGGCGAGTCGACGCGTCCCGGCTCGGATGCGGTGCCGGTGGAGGAGGAGCTGAGGCGTGTCATACCCGTGATCGAGGGGCTGCGCGCAAAGACCGACGCGTTGATCTCCATCGATACGCGCAAGGCGGAGGTGATGCAGCGGGCGGCGGCGGCGGGAGCCGACATTCTCAATGACGTCTCCGCGCTCACGCACGATCCGGCGGCTCTCGACGTGGCGGCGGAAAGCGGGCTGCCGGTCATGCTGATGCACGCTCAGGGTGATCCCAAGACTATGAACGACAATCCGCAATACAGCGACGTGGTGCTCGACGTGTTCGACTTCCTGGAGCAGCGCATCCGCGCCTGCATGGAGGCGGGCATTCCCAAGTCGCGGCTCATCGCGGATCCCGGCATCGGCTTCGGCAAGCACCTCCATCACAACGTTGCCGTGCTGAATGCGATGAGCCTCTATCATGGGCTCGGCGTGCCGGTGCTGCTGGGCGCGAGCCGTAAAAAGCTGATCGGGCAGCTTTGCAATGTCGAAGCACCTCGCGACCGCGTGCCGGGGTCGATCGCGGCGGCTCTGCACTCTGTTTCGCAAGGTGTTCAGATCGTGCGCGTGCACGATGTCGCGGAAACGCGCCAGGCGCTCGCGGTTTGGGAAGCGGCGCAGGCGGGCTCGGAGGCGAATCTGGTCTGATGGGACGAGGCGGCGCGTGCATTTTTTTTGCGCCGGACGTGCCGCCCATGCGTGGTCTTCGAATCCGTCAATAATTTCAGTTCAAAACGGCATCGCAAACCGGCTGGGGTTTGTGCGCCAAGGTGTCTTGGCGCTGGGGCGCGGGCGGCTTAAAATCGCAACCGTAAGATCAGTTGAGCGCACAGCGGCCCGATAGCATCCGGGGCTTGTGACAGGCAAAATTTGGAATCGTTTTTCAGGGCACAAACGTGCTCTAAAGTTCCTTTCCAGAGTCGGGTGTAGCGGGCGGCGGTCGAAACGATCCTCCGGTCAGGCTCTGGTTCAAAGCGTAGACACCGCTTCGCGGCAAGAGGCTGGGGAGCCTTTGCGGGGCGCGGTCACGGGGTTGATCTTCCGTGTGAGGGAACAGATGACACGCCGCTATTTCGGGACCGATGGCATTCGGGGCTTGGCGAACAAGCATCCGATGACGTCCGAGGTCGCTCTCAAGGTCGGCATGGCTGCCGGCAAGCTTTTCCAGAGCGGCACGCACCGCCACAGGGTCGTCATCGGCAAGGATACGCGCCTCTCGGGCTATATGCTGGAGGCGGCATTGATGAGCGGCTTCACGTCCGTCGGCATGGACGTGTTCCTGCTGGGGCCGATGCCGACGCCTGCCGTCGCCATGCTGACGCGCAGCTTGCGCGCCGATCTCGGCGTCATGATCTCCGCGTCCCACAACCGCTACGACGACAACGGTATCAAGCTGTTCGATCCGGATGGCTACAAGCTCTCCGACGAGACGGAGCTCGAGATCGAGCGTCTGATAGATGGGCCGAGTGAGCAATTGCTGGCGCCGGCGGACCGCATCGGCCGGGCCACGCGCGTGGACAGCGCGCAGGAACGCTATATCGAGTTCGCCAAGCGGACGTTGCCGAAGAACCTCAAGCTCAACGGCCTGCGCATCGTGATCGATTGCGCGCACGGAGCCGCTTACAAGGTGGCGCCGGAAGCGCTCTGGGAGCTCGGCGCCGAGGTGATCAAGATCGGCGTCGATCCGAACGGGCGCAACATCAACTACAAGTGCGGCTCCACTTCGCCCGAAGCGCTGATCGACAAGGTGCGCGAGATCCGGGCGGACATCGGCATCGCGCTCGACGGCGACGCGGATCGTGTGGTGATCGTCGACGAGAAGGGCAACATCGTGGATGGCGACCAGCTCATGGCGGTGATCGCCGAAAGCTGGCACCGGCGCGGAAAGCTCAGCGCGGGTGGCATCGTCGCGACGGTGATGAGCAACCTCGGCCTCGAGCGCTATCTCAAGTCGCACGGCCTGTCGCTCGTGCGCACGCCGGTGGGCGATCGTTACGTTGTCGAGCACATGCGCCGTCACGGCTACAACGTGGGCGGCGAGCAGTCCGGCCATATCGTGCTGTCGGACTTCACGACGACGGGCGACGGTCTCGTGTCGTCGCTGCAGGTCCTCGCGTGCGTGGTGGCAACGGGCAAGCCTGTTTCGGAAGTGTGCGCGCGCTTTACGCCGCTGCCGCAGGTTTTGCAGAACGTGCGCTATGCCAACGGCAAGCCGCTCGACGACAATCGTGTACGTCGCGCCATCGAGGGCGCGAAGGAGCGGCTGGGCGATGCCGGGCGTCTCGTCATTCGTCCTTCGGGTACGGAGCCCGTGATCCGCGTGATGGCGGAAGGTGACGACGAGAAGCTCGTCAACACTGTGGTGGGCGACATCGTGGAAGCAGTGAAGGCCGCCGCGCAGGCTGCGTAGGGCTTCAAGTCTTAACGAAATCTTTCATCGACGACTGTGTGACACCCGTGCCGCAAGGTGCGGGTGTCGCCATGTTGTGCGCACTGAAACGGCACACCGCTTAAGTGTATATTAAACGTTCTCCGACAGAGTCCTTCGAAGGAAGTGCTGCGTCTGTTTAAGGCCCGCGTGCCCATGCGCGGCCGCATTCGAAAGGGACAGTCATGAGATTCTCACGCGTTTGCGTCCTCGCGGGCGCAGCGGTCAGCGCAGCTATTCTTTCGTTCTCCGTCGCGCCTGCACAGGCTGCTGATCTTGGATACGGAAGCGTGAAGGACATTCCGCCTCCGCCGCCGTCGGGCCGCGCCTGGTATCTCAAGGGCACCATCGGTATGAAGAACGCCGAGCCCGGCAGCATCAACATCAACGAGCCGTCCTACAACAGCGATTTCACCACGCATCACGAAGACATCAAGAGCACGGCTCTTTACGGCTTCGGCATCGGTATCGAGCACAGCCGCTGGCTGCGCTTCGACATCACTGGTGAGTATCGCGGCAAGCAGCTCTTCGTCGCGCAGGATTCCTACATCCATGGCGCTTGCGGCGTGCCCGGAAACTGCGGCACGAACGAATACACCGCCGATATCGAAAGCTGGCTCGGCCTCGTCAACGCCTATATCGACCTCGGCACCTGGCGCGGCGTCACGCCTTATGTCGGCGGCGGTATCGGTATCGCCTCGCTCGATGTGCAGGGCTTCAAGGACGTGAACGTCCCGAACAACAGCGTGTTCTACGGCGACAAGGATACCGCGACGACCAACTTCGCCTGGGCGCTCTATGCGGGCATCAGCTACGACGTGACCCCGCAGTTCACGCTCGACCTCGGCTATCGCTACACCGATCTCGGCGACGCCAAGACCGGCCGTGCGACGGCTTTCGACGGGTCCAGCAGCTACAGCGGCCTCGAAATTCGCGACATCGTCTCGCACGACCTTCTGTTCAGCGCGCGCTATCGCCTCGATCAGCCGCAGCCGGTCTACCCGGTGTCGTTCAAATAGGAATAGAAGGCGCGGCCCGACGTATCGTGTCCCGGGCTGCGTCTTCGTTGGTTTTCACCGCTCGAACGGGGCTGGCTGTTGCCGGCCCCGTTTCGTTTTTCGGTACGGTTAACGGATGTGCGCCGGTGCGGACACTGACGTGTCGCACGCTCGTGAGAAAAGGACGCCCCGGCCATAATTTGGTCTCGAAACGGCCGCACACGAGCCATCGGATGGCTGCCGCGCTTCGGAGCATAAACGCCTGAGCAACCGTGGCGACGTATGCCATATGCCTTCATCTCAATCTCACTTCCAGCGGAAAGGTCGCGCCCCGTGAAGCAAGTCCTTGTTGTCACGCTTCTGTCTCTCATGGCGAGCACAGGGCTCGTGCGCGCCGCCGAGGTCGATGCCCAGTCGCGCGTCGATGCGGTGACCGTGTTCCCGATGGGGGCCGAGGTTCTGCGTGTCGCCAAGGTGCAGCTCGAGAAGGGTGAGCACACGCTTCTGTTCAAGGATCTGCCGGCGAGCGCGGTCGAGGGCTCAATCCGCGTCGAAGGCAACGCCACGGGCAAGCTCGAAATCGGCTCCGTCGATACGCGCAAGCTGCTCGTGCCGCGCGCGGATGCGGAAGTCTCCGCCACGGAGCGGCGCAAGATCGAAACGGAGATCGAAGCGCTGCGCGACGATCGCGCCAGGCTCGATGCGCTGGTGCAGAGCGCGGAGACGCAGAAGACGCTCATCTCCAATCTCACACAGCTTCCGACGCGGCCGGCGCCCACGGCGGGTACGGAGCGCGGCGAGGATTGGTCTGCGATCCTGGCCTTGATCTCGGCAGGCTCGGCGGACGCGCAGCGTACCATCCAGGATGCGCAGGTTCGTATTCGCGAGACCGACCGCAAGATCGAGGATCTCGAGAAGTCGCTCGCGTCGATTGCCCCGGAGAAGACCGAGCGTACAGAAGCAAAGGTGTTCGTGGTGGCGCAGGCCCCGCTTGAAGCGGACATCACGATCCGCTATCAGGTTTCGCATGCGTCCTGGACGCCTCTCTATGATGTGCGTCTCGCCACGGGCGCCAAGACGGTTGCCCCCAAGATCGATCTCGCGCGGCGCGCTTCGATCAACCAGAAGACGGGCGAGAGCTGGGACAACGTCGCGCTCACGCTTTCCACGACGCGCCCCACCGCCGGGGCTGCCGCGCCGGATCTCAAGCCGTTGATCGTCGATTTCGAGCCGGAGGTGCGTCCGGCGCCTCCGCCGCCTGTCGCGATGCCTACGACCGCTCCCGCAGCGGGACGCGCGATGGCGCCGGAGGAGGCCGCCCCGCAGCTCGAGGCGGAAGCCCGCTTCAAGGACAACGACGGCCTTGCCGCTCCGGCCCCCCGCAAGAGGGCGGCCTTGGCGGAGCGTCCGGCGGAGGTCGTGCAGGCGCCGTTCCACGCGCTCTATGCGGTGCCGGGGCGGCTCACCATTCCGGAGACGGGGGAAGCCAAGCGCGTTCAGCTCGGCGCCGAGACCATCGAGCCGCAGCTCACGATCCGCGCGGTGCCGAAGGTCGATGCCAAGGCCTATCTCTATGCCAAGTTCACGCTGCCGAAGGGGTCGCCGCTACTGCCGGGCTCCGTCGCGCTCTTCCGTGACGGCACGTTCGTCGGCACGGGGCGCTTGCCGCTGCTTTCGCCGGGCGAGGAGCACGAGCTCGGCTTCGGCACGGACGACCTCGTCCGCGTGCGTCATGCCGTTGCGCAGGAGACGCGCGGGGAGACGGGCCTCATCTCGACCTCGCGCACGGACAGCCGCAACTACGTGCTGTCGGTGAAGAGCATGCACGAGCGGGCGATCGCGCTCGCGGTGTTCGATCAGATCCCGGTTTCGGCCAACCAGGACATCAAGGTGGAGCTGACGGGCCGGACGACGCCGAGCAAGCAGAACGTCGACGACAAGCGCGGCGTTCTCGTGTGGGAGGGCAAACTCGAACCGGACCAGGAGCAGACCATCGAGTTTGGTTACCGGGTCTCCTGGCCCTCCGCTAAGTCCATAATTTACCGGCAATAATCGCGCAGGCGCGGTTGCGGCTGCACGACTTTGGTCGGAGTATTTCTGTCCCGGGAAATCCTTCCTGCGGAGCCGTGCGGGCGGTGGCGGATAGTTGTTGGCCACGGCCGCGACCGACGCTAAATGTAAATCAGATGGTTCCGGCCCCGGCTCGATCAGCCGGGGCCATTTCATGAGAATTGGTGGAAGACATGGCTAACGTCGTGGTCGTCGGCGCGCAGTGGGGCGACGAGGGGAAGGGCAAGATCGTCGATTGGCTCTCCGAGCGGGCCGATGTGGTGGTGCGCTTCCAAGGCGGACACAACGCGGGCCATACGCTGGTGATCGGCGACAAAACCTACAAGCTCTCGCTGCTGCCTTCGGGGGTCGTGCGCGAGGGCAAGCTCGGCATCATCGGCAACGGCGTGGTGGTCGATCCGTGGGCGCTCTCCGCCGAGATCGAGAAGCTCAAGGCGCAGGGCGTTTCCATCACCCGGGACAACCTGCGTATAGCGGAGAACGCGACGCTCATCCTGCCGTTCCACAGCGAGCTCGACGTGATGCGCGAGGACGCGGCCGGAGACGGGAAGATCGGCACCACGGGGCGCGGCATCGGGCCGGCCTACGAGGACAAGGTGGGGCGGCGCGCGATCCGCGTGCAGGATCTCGCCAACGTCGACACGCTCGGCCCCAAGGTCGACCGTCTTCTGCTGCATCACAACGCGCTTCGCCGCGGCCTCGGCAAGCCCGAGATCAGCAAGGACGCGGTGATGGCGGATCTGCAGGAGATCGCGCCCAAGGTGCTCGCTTACGTGGATGTCACGTGGGATCTGCTGGACCAAGAGCGGAAGGCGGGTAAGCGCATCCTGTTCGAAGGCGCACAGGGTGCGCTGCTCGATGTGGATCACGGCACGTATCCGTTCGTCACCTCGTCCAATACGGTAGCGGCGCAGGCCGCGACCGGGTCCGGCATGGGGCCGGGCTCGCTCGGCTTCGTGCTCGGCATCGCCAAGGCTTACACGACGCGCGTGGGCGCGGGGCCGTTCCCCTCAGAGCTCACCGACGAGATCGGCGAGACCATCGGTGTGCGCGGCCACGAGTTTGGCACGGTGACCGGACGCAAGCGGCGTTGCGGCTGGTTCGACGCGGTGCTGGTGCGGCAGGTGGCGAAGGTTTCCGGCATCAACGGCATCGCCTTGACGAAGCTCGACGTGCTCGACGGTTTCTCCGAGATCAAGGTGTGCGTCGGCTACAAGCTCGACGGCAAGAAGCTGCAGCGTCTTCCGGCGTGCGCGCACGCGCAGGGGCGTGTCGAGCCGGTCTACGAGACGTTCGAGGGCTGGTCGCAGTCGACGCGGGGCGCGCGGCGCTGGGCGGACCTTCCGGCGCAGGCGGTCAAGTATGTCCGCCACATTGAGGAGCTGATCGAGTGCCCTGTCACGCTGCTCTCGACGAGCCCCGAGCGCGACGACACCATCCTGATGCGCGATCCGTTTGCGGATTGAGGGCAGTAGGCCTGCGCTGACTGGGTGCCGTCAGCGGCCGGAGATCTGGCCGCTGAAGCTTGCGAGCGCCCCGCTTTCCAGCTCGAGCGCGAGAATGCGCTGCGGGTTCACGGGGCCCGGGAAGGTGATGGTGCCGGGAGCCACGGGCTTGAAGCCGAAGCGACCGTAGTAGGGCTCGTCTCCGACCAACACCATGAGCTTGAGGCCCGCGGCTTTCGCGGCCTCGATCACTTCCGTGACCAAGGCACGGCCGTAGCCCTGGCCTGCATACTCCGGCGCGACGACGAGCGGCCCGAGAAGGATTGCGCCTTTCTTTCCGCCGATGGAGATCTCGGACATCCGGAGAGCCGCGATCAGCCGGTTGTCGTCGGATGCGGCGAGCCGGCAGAAGCGGGAGATTTCGGCGCCGGTGCCCTTCTGCTCGCGCACGCGATAGGCCGTACGCGCGAAACGGCCTGGGCCGAACACGCGGTCGTGCAGGGCGGAGATCAGAGGGATGTCTTCCGGCGTCGCGGGCCGGCTCAAGACTTTCGAGAGCATCGGGGGCAGATCCTGGGCTGAGTGCGGACGGCTATCTTTCAATGCGCATGGCGCGACGAGCGCGCTCGTCGCGGCGGCATCGGTCTCAGGCTCGCGGATAGACTGCTCATGGGCGGGGCTTTAGCACGGGGTCCGGGATGGGTCCAGACCCTTGGTCCGACGTCGTAAATCGTCGCATAACCGTCACGGAGACCAGTTGTGGGAGCGTGGCCGGAGGCCCCTGATTTCGAGCATGCGCTCGCGGGTCGGGCCGTTCACGGCCTCGGGGAGCGCGTCCCAGGGAAACAGCTTCTGCTCGGCGATCTCGGCATTCGGGCGGGGGATCGCGGGCTGGTGCCAGGCCCGCACGAGGAACAGGACGATGTGATCGTTCGGGAACAGGCGGTGATTGGCGTAGATGCCGAACAGCTCCGGCGGGCCTTTGAGATCGACGCCCGCTTCCTCCCTGAGCTCGCGGGTAAGCGCATCCTCCACCGTCTCGTTCTTCTCGACGCCGCCGCCGGGAAAATGCCAGCCGGGGCGGTAAGTGTGGCGGATGAGGAGCACCCGGTTCGCGTCATCGAGCACGACGCCTTGCGCACCCAGCGTCAAGCCGCGAGAGTGGCGCCAGTAGCGTTGCAACACCTTGCTGATCATCTTGTCAGGCGACACGCGCGTTCTCCCGCATCATGATCGCCGTGCGGCGGCGGTCGAAGGACGACGCAAGCCGCCACGGCTCGAGGGCATATGACTGACACTTTTACGCTTGTCCATCTCTCGGACGTCCATCTCTCGCCGATCACGGGCTTTCATGCGCGGCATTGGAATGCCAAGCGTGCGCTTGGATTCCTGAATTGGCAACGCGGACGGCGGCGCGTGCATCTGAGATCAGTCGCGGAGAGGCTTGCGGCGGATGCGCTGGCGCAGGCGCCGGATCATATCGCGGTGACGGGCGATCTCGCGAACCTCGGCCTGCCGGGGGAATACGCCGCCGCGCTCGAGTGGCTTAAGGCCCTGGGCGAGCCGGAGCGTGTCTCGGTGGTGCCGGGCAATCACGACATCTACACGGGCCGCCTCGGCGGCGCCTCGTGTCTCGATAGCTGGGCGCCCTACATGCGCAACAGCGAAAGCTGGAAGCGGGACGAGGCGGTGCGATTTCCTTACGTGCGCACGCAAGGCCCGGTGGCGCTGATCGGTCTCAACTCCGCGGTGCCCACGCCGCCGTTCGTTGCGGCGGGAGAGCTCGGGCGGGCGCAGCTCGAACAGTTTGCGCTTTGTCTCGAACGGCTCGCCGAGGCGAAGTTCATTCGTGTCGTGCTGATCCACCATCCGCCACTTCCGGGCCTCGCTCCGCCGCGCCGCGCGCTTCAGGATGCGGCCGCGTTCTCCGACGTGCTCGACAGATACGGCGCGGAGCTGGTTCTGCACGGGCACAACCATCGGGAGATGCTCTCGTGGCGCGCCCATTCCGGCCGTGGCGTACCGGTTCTCGGTGTTTCCTCCGCCTCGAGCGCGCATGCGCATAAGGACGAACCGCTGGCACGCTATTATCTGTTGCGTATCAAGCGCGACGATGGCGCCGTTCACATTCACTGCGAGACGCGCGGACTTGCCTCACCGGATGGCGAGGTGATCAGTCTCGGCCGGCGCGATCTCGTTGCTCCGCCTCGATGAAACGCAGTTTGTGACAGCAATTGTGGCAGGCACGCACCGCTCGTGCGGCTGATTGCGGGGGCAGACACGCGCCGCGATCGTGCTAGGGTTCGCGCTTCTCTGAACGCACTCGAGGAGCCTCGTTTTTTGCCGCGCTTCAGACGTCATCTCAAGATCAACCTCGCTCTCCAGGGTGGCGGCGCACACGGCGCCTTCACGTGGGGCGTGCTCGATCGCCTGCTCGAGGAGGAGAGCCTTTCGTTCGAGTGGGTCTCGGGCACGAGCGCGGGTGCGGTGAACGCGGTTGCGCTGGCTGCGGGTCTTGCCGAGGGTGGACGCGAAGGCGCGCGCGCGAAGCTTCGGCAAGTGTGGGAAGCGGTGCACAAGGCCGGTGTGCCGGATCTCCTGCGTCTCAACCCGTTCCTGTTCGGTCTCAGCAATGCGACCACGCTCGCCCAGGTGGCGAGCATCCTCTCGCCTTATGACTTCAATCCGCTGGGCTTCGATCCTCTGCGCAACCTGCTCGCGGAGACAATCGACTTCAAAGCCATTCGCGAAAAGGCGCCGGTCGGTCTCCTGATCGCGGCGACGGAGGTTGCGACGGGGCGTCCGCGCTTGTTCCGGCGTGAGGAGATCACCGTGGAATCGGTGCTGGCATCGGCGTGCCTGCCGACACTGCACCGGACAGTCGAGATCGACGGCGTCGGCTATTGGGATGGCGGGTTCTCTAAGAACCCTGACATCGTGACGCTCGCGCTCGAAAGTCCGGTGAGGGACACGCTGATCATCGAGATCAATCCGCTGGTGCGCCGCGAGTTGCCGAAGGGGGCACGGGAGATCGCTGGGACGGCGAACCGGCTGACCTTCAACGCACCGCTGTTGAGGGACGTGGAATTGATCCTGGCCGTGCGCGAAGCGATGCGCGGGCGGTTCGGATCGATCCGGCGCGGGCGGCAGAATCCGCTCGCCGCGCATCGTTTTCACATGATCGAGGCGGGGCGCTACACCTCGTCCCTTTCGGACGACAGCAAGCTCAAGCCCGATCTTGGGCTGCTCACCTATCTGCATTCCGCCGGGCGCACGCAGACCCACAAATGGCTCGCTCAGAACATCAAGTTCATCGGCAAGCAGGAGACGGTGGATCTCGCGCAGCGCTTTCAGGCAGCCGGCAGCCTCACGGCGGCGGAGGATGAGCCGATCGCGAGCAGCGACACCGAGGCCGTCTCGTCGCGCGCTTGAGCGGACGTTTTGCGGCTCGCGTGTCTGGATGCCGGCCGTCCCTGCGAAGCATGGCTCCGCCATGATCGCCGGCATGATGTTTTGGCGGGCGTGCGCGCAAGTGCAAACTGCACGTCACACCGGCGAAGGCCGGTGTCTAGACCGATGAATTATGGGTCTGAACCGGATTTGCGGGCAATGGAGCGGGCGACGGCCGTTCGGTTATGAATGTGCTCTTGCGGACGCTGCGTCCGTGGCTCCCGCATGTGAATGTCGGCGTTGCCCCTCGGTCCGACGAACGCGCGTCCGGCAAACCGGGTGATCAGGGGCCGACGAGGCGGGCGTAGCCTTCTTCCATCGAGGTTTCGAGCAGGCCCTTGTAGATCTTGTAGTCGGGGTTCTTGGGCATGATCTCGCCCAGCGACAGCGATTTGAACTCCTGCCGCTTCAGATAGACGATGGGTGCCGAGACGGGCACGAACATTGCGCGCTGCTTGTTGAGGGTTGTGATGAGGCCGCGCATCTCTCCGCTCTGGTCGATCTGTGAGATCAGCACCATGCGCATGGCGCCTTTGGTCAACGAGACCAGATGAATGTACATGGAGGATGCGGGCACGTAGAGGCGGCCGCGGTGGGAGAATGGCGCGTCCGGGCGCTCGCGCTCCTCGAACAGCAGGCTCGGCCACTCCGGATCCCACACGATGTCGGTGCGATAGGCGACGATGGCATCGGGCTTGGCGAAGGCCGGGCGGATGGTGAGGTAGCTGCCGATATAGTGGTCGACTGCGGCACGGGTGTAGGCGCCCATATAGACGGGAGCGACGACGCCGCCTTCGCCCTTGAGCTCCATGGGCTGGGCTGTCGACATGGAGCCGAACCAGGATTCCTTGAGCCGCTGATAGTCGAGCCCAAGCACCATCGCCACGTCGAACAGGGTCTGCTCGCGCACGGGCTTTCCGTGCAGAAGGTTCTGGATGGTCTTCTCGTGGCAGTCGGCTGCGTCGGCCAGCTCGGCTTGCGTCAGCTTCTTCTCGACCATGGCGGTGCGGATGATCTGAACCGCCGCTGCCCGCTCCTTCGTGTTGGGTGTCGATTTCATCGCGGCGGAGGCCCAAGTCGCAGATAACAACTTTCCGCAATATACCGAATTTTGCCGACACCCCAAGCGCTAAGCGACATGGTGGTGAAGAGCGCGGTACGGCCCGCCTTTTTGCCCGCTCAGACTGTCAGTTTAAAGAAGAAAGGCGGGCCGTTTTGCGGCCCGCCCTCTGCAACTCGTGCGTTGCTGATCCGGATCAGCCGCGGCCGAGGACCGAGATCGAAACGCGAGCCAGGCCCGCGCCCTGCATGCCGATGGCGCCAGCGGCGGCCTTCGACAGGTCGATGATGCGGCCCTTGATGAAGGGGCCACGGTCGTTGATGGTCACGGTGACCGAGCGGCCGTTCGACTGGTTGGTGACGAGCACGCGGGTGCCGAAGGGCAGCGTGCGGTGGGCGGCCGTCATGGCGCTGGGGTTGAAGCGGGCGCCGGAAGCCGTCATCTGGCCCTGCCAGTAGTAGGAGGCGATGCCGGTCGAGCCGCCGCCGTAAGACGCGCTCGCAGCCTTACGCGCCGCTGCGCGATGGGCAGCCGCACGCTTGGTCGGCGTGGTCGGGACCTTGGAGTAGTTCTTCTTGCCGTACTTATAGCTCGTCTTGGCCGCGCGCTCCTTGTGAGCGCGGTGGGCCGACTTCTTGTAGTGAGCCTTCTTGACTGCGTGCTTGCTGCAGACCTGAGCGTTTTCGCAACGGTGTGCCGCGCTCGCAGGGCGAGCGTCCATGAGGCCAACCGCAAATACGGCGAGTGCTGCGAGAGCAATAAATCGCATGATCAATTCTCCATTCTTCCCAGCGACAGTGCCGTGGTTCAAGCAGAGCTCCAGTCCCGACAAATGGTTCCCCAGGGGACCACTCGGGCTGTCCGCCTGTGGCGGATATCGTTCTTCAATAAGAAGATGAGCTTCCGATACGAGATAGAACCTAAGCGCAACGCCAGAACGCGTTCTGCCACTCAAATATTCCGGAGTGTCGTCAGAGCACCCCGTTCTGGTGCGCGCACCTGACCAGCCGAATTGGGCGGAATCAACGCCTATTCTTGAACGCTGTAAGGCACGCGAGAGGGGCGTGTTGATTCCATTTCGATTTTCATTTTAACGATGTGCGAAGTGCGACGGCACGTCGCAGAGAAAGCGTCTTACGAGAGTTTCGCAACGCTCTGGAAATGCGGCGAGAATGTGTCGCGCGCTTCGCGGTCTCGCGTGACGCTCTTCTCACAGCCAGCCGCGATGGCGGAAATAGATGAAGGGGATCACGGCCGAGATGACCATGAGGCCCAAGGCGAGCGGATAGCCTTCGATCCACTCCAGCTCGGGCATGTGACGGAAGTTCATACCGTAGATCGAGGCGACGAGCGTGGGCGGCATCATCATCACCGCCATGACCGAGAACAGTTTGATGATCTGGTTCTGCTCGTTCGAGATGAGACCGAGCGTTGCGTTGAGCAGGAAGCCGATGCGATCGGAGAGAAAGCGCATGTGCTCGGCAAGAGAGGTGAGGTCGCGGTCGGCCGTCTCGATGCGCTGAAAGATCTTGCCGTCGCAGTTGCGTTCCTGGGCCGTGTTCTTCAGCACATGCAGCACACGCTCGAGGGAGGTCGCGCTTTCCGTTACGCGGGCGACGATGTCGCCCTGGGCTCCGATGCCCTTGAGCAGCGCGTCGAGCTTGGTGTCGCGCGTGCGCCGCTTCTGAAGCTCGAAAACGCCCTTGGCAAGCTTGTCGACGCGATCCTGGATCTGCTCGATGAGATCGGCCTGCCGCTCGATCAACGTCTCTATGAGGCCGATCATGATGCCGGCGCCTGTGCGGCAGGTGGCATCGCCGCGCTCGACGCGCGAGAGGAAGGCGGGAAAAGCCTTGCTGTCCGAATAGCGCACGGTGACGAGCGCGTTGCCAGTCAGGATGAAGGTGAGGGTGGACGAGCCGAGGGTGTGCTCATCGATGTTGTGGACGATGAAGCCCGTCATGTAGCTCGCGCCGTTCTCCTGATAGAAGCGGCTCGAGGCTTCGATCTCGCGCATCTCGGCGCGCGTCGGCACCGAGATCTTGAGCAGGTCTTCGACGCGGTTGTCCTCTTCCTTGGTCGGGTTGAGAAGGTCGAACCAAACCGTGTCGGCGGTGATGGCGGCGGTATCGTCGTGCTTCAGCAGGCTCGTGCCCGTGGTGTCGTAGATCGTCAGCATGCATGTCCTCAGCCGCCTTGAACTCATCCGGCGGGTTCATACCTTACAGCAAGACAGGTTTGCCGAGGTGTCGCGCGGCGGTCACCTTCGACAGATCTTATGCGTGTTTCTTTAGGAACTGCGTCTCGGTGTCGGGCAGGGCTAGCTCAGTGCCCCATCGAGCCTGACCGTCTGCTGCGGGCGCATCCCGCCGGCCGGACGTCTATTCAAGGAGATATTTCATGCGTTTCACTTCCCGTGGTGGCCGTGCCGGTGCTCTGTTTGCCGCGCTGGCCCTTCCGATGGCCTTCCTCGCCGCCGCGCAGCCGGCCGAGGCTCGCATCAAGTGCGTGAACGGAAACCAGATGGTGAACGGCGTGCCGCTCGCGACCCCGTACTGCCAGGACGAGCTCGTGGCCAAGGTCGCGCGCGAGTACGGCATAAAGGTTTCGGCGAATTCGATCCGTCAGAACCCCAATCTCAAGCGCAACGTGTGCCAGCACGTGGGCCGGGACAATCGCATCTATCTCGCCTGCATCGACGCCAACAGCGTGGGGCGTCGTCCGTTCTAGAGCGCGATCGAGTTTGATTGATCAGGAGAGCGCTTCAGGGCTTTATTGAGATCGATGATTCACGCTTCGGACTGACAAGTGTCCGAGCGATCATGGTCTAGCGCAGCAAAAGAAAAAGCCCTCTTCCGGCAGCCGGAGGAGGGCTTTTAACTCGTAGTTGTCAGCGCCGGTCAGCCGGTCTGCTGTTGGCCAACCGGGTAGCTGTTCACATCCAGGTTCGGCGAGATCTCCGCGAGATCCTTCGCGCGGCGCACGCGGCCGTCGAACTGGGCGCCTTCGGAGATCGACAGCGTCTGATGGAAGATGTCGCCCTCGACCTCAGCGGTCGGATGCAGCATCACGTTCTGTGCCTTGATCGCACCACGCACGCCGCCGCGCACCTCGATCTGCTCGGCGCAGACGGTGCCGATGACAGAGCCGTCCTCACCGATCACGATCTGCTTGCCGGTGACGTCGCCGCGGACGTCGCCGTCGATCTGGAGCTTGTTCTGAGAGATGATGGTGATCTTGTCGCCGAGAATGGTGAGGTCCGTGCCGATCACCGATTGCCCCATGGTGGAGGCGGCGCCGAAGGGAGAGGACCGGCCATTGGCGACAGGGGCTGGAGCGGCCGAGGGCGCGGCGCCCGTCGGAATTGCACTCGGAATGACCGGCGGCTTCGGCAGACCGGAATCGGAATTGGAACCTCGGCTGAACACGCTTACCTCCCCTAAAACCCACGCTACGGTGATCCACTATGGACAGAAACACCGCCTGATGGAGAAAATTTGTCGTTAAAGAGTGAACGGGACGATTTTGTCGCGAGCGCCGGCCGGCTGATGCACGGCGGCCATTCTGCTCCCGGTCTTGATAATGAGGGGAGGCGTCAGCCTTTGGTGCCGAGCTCGCCCGTGAGGAACTGGGCGCGGCCATGGCCGAACGACCAGTCCTCGTCCGTGTTCTCGACGATGGACACGACCACGTCGCTCGGGGCGATGCCGCAGCTTCGTTCCAGCTCCTCGACAAGAAGACGGTAAAAGGCCTCCTTGGGTGCCCGCCCGCGCGGACGGCTCGTCACCTGCAGGAACACGACCTTGTCGGTGCGCGGAATGCCGAGTCCGGTGTCCTCAACGATGAGGCGCGAGGGCTTGTGCTCGTGGACGATCTGATAGCGGTCGCGCTCCGGCACCTTGAAGGCGGCCAGCATGGCGCGATGGGCGGCGTCGAGGAGAGTTTTCAGCTCCTCGTCGGAGCGGCCCTCGATGAGATCGAAGCGGAGCAGGGGCATGGGGTGAGACCGGTTGAGGTAGGGCAGTAGGCAGTAGGCAGTAGGGAGGGGAGATTGGCAATGGATAAATGGTTGTGGGGCAATGGGCGAGGCTCGGCCTGCCGGGGCCATATGGACGGGTGCTTGCCCTGCGTGCGAAGCTCGATGGCTTAGGCGTTATCGAGAGGGATGTCGGATGTCGATCGGTCCATGCCGCCGTGCGGTCTTAACCTTGCTGCTTGCAGGTCTCGCGGGGCTTCCGGGTTTTTCGGAGCGCGTGCGGGCGCAGGAAACGCGGGTGCAGGTCACGGTGGGAGACACCACGACGCTTGAACTCGACGGCAATCCGTCCACCGGGTACGCCTGGGCGATCGACAAGGTTCCCAAGCCCGTCACGGTGGATCTCCTGGGTTATGCCAAGCGGGAGCTGGCGCCGGGCGAGAGACCCGTGCTCGGAGCCCCTCAGAAATTCCAGGTTCTCGTGACGGGCGTGGCGCCGGGCACGGCAACGCTCGTCTTCAAGTATGTGAGGGCCAACGATCCCAAGGTGGCCAAGACGCAAGAGGTTTCCGTCGAGGTCGTCGGCGAGGCGCCCGATGCGTTGCCTGAAGAAGAGGGTAGCGATCCGCCCCAGGATTCCATGGAGAACCCGGGCGAGCAGATGTTCGACGATGGCGCCGACAAGTAGCGCTCGCGGAGCGGCTTACCGCAAAAGCAAAGGGGCTGTCCGATGGACAGCCCCCGTGAGATTCAGGCGGCTTATTCGAGCGATTGTTGCGCCCGGCCGCTTGTCGCTTGGCTTAAGCCGCTACCAGAGGCAGATCCGGCTTGAAACCCAGCGACCGCGACATCGCCGTCCTCAAGATCCCACTCGACATCGGATCACCTCCTTCCAGTTGTTGAACGATGGGGTAAGCGTGCCATGCTTCGCGCGATCTGAAAAGTTACGATTTGGATAGTTGCTGCAACGCGTGGAAATCCGGCGCCAAGGTTCCCACGTAAAGGTGTGCGAGGCCGGCGCGCGTGGTCTACAACTCGTCCAGGTGGCGCGTTTCGCTCGTTTTTCCGGTGTTTTTTCGACGTCTCGTCCCATTCCCTTTCCTGCCGTGGAGGCTATTGATGCCCTCGAAGCTCGCAACGTTTGCCGCCGTACTCGGTCTCACCTCGTCCGTGCTTGCCGCCGATGGGCTCGCGGGCGATGGGGGCGGCGCGGCGCGGACGGCTTGGGATTTCTCCTTCACGTCCATCGACGGCAAGCCGATGCCGCTTTCGGACTTCCGCGGCCAGGTACTTCTGGTCGTGAACACCGCCTCGTTCTGCGGGTTCACGAAGCAGTACAAGGCGCTTCAGGAGCTGCATCAGAAGTATGCCCCGCAAGGCTTTGCGGTGATCGGCGTGCCGTCGAACGATTTCGGCGCGCAGGAGCCGAAGGCGGCGGGTGAGATCAAGGAATTCTGCGAGGGGATGTTCGGCGTCGAGTTTCCGCTGACCGACAAGAATGTGGTTTCAGGCGACAACGCGCATCCCTTCTACAAGTGGGCGCGCGATGAGCTGGGATGGATGAATGCGCCGAAGTGGAACTTTCACAAGTATCTGGTGGGGCGCGACGGCAAGCTCGTGACGAGCTTCTTTTCCATGACGACGCCGGATGCGGACCGCCTGGTTTCTGCGGTGGAAGCGGAGCTGAAGAAGCCGAAGGTGGCGGCGGCCGCTCAATGAGCCCTGCCGGAATGGAGCAAGGCTAGACGTCTTCAGATCGTGAACAAGATCGAGGACCTTTTTCATGTGCCGCAATATCAAGACGCTCTACAATTTTTCGCCGCCCGCGAGCGAGGAGGAGATCCGCGCTTCGGCCTTACAGTTCGTGCGGAAGATCTCCGGTTTCAACAGGCCGTCGCAGACCAACGAAGAGGCCTTCAACAAAGCCGTCGATCAAGTCGCGGCGGCGGCTCATGAGTTGCTCGGTTCGCTGGTGACGCTCGCACCGCCGCGCGATCGCGAGGCAGAGGCTGCCAAGGCGAAGGCACGCAACGCGCTGAGGTTCGGCGCCTAGCGACGGAGGCGGGCGTCAGGGCTTGTCAGGCGGCGGCTGCTTTTCGGAGAGGCGTTCCACCTTCGCGGCCATGTTGGGGACGAGCTGCACCCGGTAGCTCATGCCCTCGCATCTCAGGATCCAGACCTCGCTATCGGGCTGCGAGGCTTTCTCATCGCGTTCCGCGCTTTCGGGGTTCTCGCATTCGAAACCCTGCTTGCGGATCTGCACGGCGATGATGTCTTTGGACACTTCGAGTTTTTCTGCGCGAGCCGGGGAGGGCTGTGCGAACGCGCCGAGTGTGATGGTTGCCATCACGGAGAGAGCGAGCGCGGGAAGCGGGATTTGCTGCGTCATGGGTCTGCCTCGCGTTGGGGTCGGAGGGAGAGCCAAATCTTACGCCTGTTCCGGCGCGGCCGCGCCTCAGAGGCGGCAATAACCTTTAAATTTTCTGCCGGGAGCAGGCGGGCGGGCGCCTCCGGGGATGGGCGCCCCGGAAGAGGGCTCAGTCCGGCGTGGCCTGCATCTCGATCATGCGGCCGATGCCGGCGAGCAGGCTTCCGAAGGCAAAGAGCGCGATGACGATCACCTCGATATAGCTTTCCACCCGCTCCTTCTCGATCATGAAATCGGAGATGTTGGCGTCGGCGGTCTTGAACTGGCCCAGGATCTCGTCGCGCCGGGCCTCGGCCTTTTTCACCTGCTCGGGCGGCGCGTTCATCAAGGCGAGCACGGAGAGGTGGTTCTCGAACATCGCGCTGGTCTGGACCTGGGCCGACTGCTGTGTGGAGAACGTGGCGAGGCGCCATTCGATCTCGCGCTTCAGGGGCTCGAGGTAGAAAAGCTGCGCGGCGGCCGAAGCCAGCAGGATTGCAATTCCAATCAGCTCGCAGAGCTGCGACGACTTGAGCTTCACGGCCGTTCCCCCAAATTCCCCCAGTGTGCGGGGCTACCCTAAAGCACGACGGCTCGGATGAAAACGGATGCGGAGGGCGGCTTCCGCTTGACCTTCCGTGCGTGCCGTCTCATATACCGGCCGCGGGCTCGTTGCGCCCGCAATCCAAAGGAAACGACGTGATGCCAAGCGACAGTAGTCGATTGTGTTTGCCGTCGCGGCTGCTCGTGGATCGACGTTAACTCTACGTCGGGCTCCCACGGTCCTCCGCGAACGGCGGATCGTGAGGTGAGCCATGGAAGAACTCCGCGTTGCGGAAGGGGCACGGCTGGGCGGCGGTTTGCGCCAAGAGCACGTTGCCGACAGCGTTGCCCAAATCAACGAACTTGGGATAGAGACCGCCGCGGCTCAGCTCGCGGATCTGCCTCTCGATCATGTCATCGAGATTTTCGACCGGCCGGAGCTCGCGCGTGCGGGCGAGCTGATGCTCGCGCTGCCGGTGGACATGTCCGGGGCGGTTCTCAAGGGAATGTCGGCCGATCGCGCTACCGACACGCTTCGGGAGCTCGATGGGCACGACAGGATGAAGCTGCTCACGCGGGTCGATTTCGAGACCGCGATGTCGCTCAAGCTGCTGCTGGCGTATCCTGAAGGAACGGCCGGCAGCTTGATGACGACGGAGTTCGTCAGCGTGCCCGACACCTACACGGTCGCGCAGACGCTGGCGCATATCCGGGCCGTGGAATCCTCCCGCGAGACGGTCTACGCCATCCTCGTGCTCGATCCGTCGAGCCGCCAGCTCGTGCGTGTCGTGTCGCTTCGCCAGCTCATCACCAGCGAGCCGGAGCAGCGCATCACGGAGATTGGCGCCGGCCGGGCGCCGATCTGGGTCTCGCCCGATACGGACCGGGAGGAGGTCGCGCGCCTCATCTCGATCCATGACCTGCTGGCCGTGCCGGTGCTCAATGGACGCCATCAGGTGCTCGGCATCGTGACGGTGGACGATATCATCGACGCCATCGTTTCGATCAGCACCGAGGACGTACAGAAATTCGGTGGCGTGGAAGGGCTTCCGAAGCCGTACCTCGAAATCGGCTTCCTCGGCATGATCCACAAGCGGGCCGGCTGGCTGTGCGCGCTCTTCCTTGGCGAGATGCTGACGGCAAGCGCGATGCAGCACTTCGAGGACGAGCTTGCCAAGGCCGTGGTGCTCACCCTCTTCATTCCGCTGATCATGAGCTCGGGAGGAAACTCGGGCTCGCAGTCCACGTCGCTTCTGATCCGAGCGCTCGCGCTCGGTCAATTGCGGCTGCGCGACTGGTGGCGTGTGGCGTTGCGCGAGATTCCGGTGGGCTTGACGCTGGGCGCCATTCTTGGCGTCGTCGGCATGGTTCGGATCGCCGTCTGGCAAAAGGCCGGGATCTACGACTACGGCCCCCATTGGGAGCTGGTGGCGCTCACGGTCGGCCTGGGGCTCGTTGGTATCGTGACCTTCGGGGCGCTGGCCGGGTCAATGTTGCCATTCGTGCTCAAGCGGCTCGGGTTCGATCCGGCGAGCGCGTCGGCGCCGTTCGTGGCGACGCTCGTCGACGTGACGGGGCTCGTCATCTACTTCAGCGTGGCGCTGGTGGTTCTGAGCGGCACGCTGCTTTGAAGGGTTTCAGGCTCGCCTCTCCCGGCCGCGCGGTCTTGCCAAGCGGCCGAGGGGCGGGTTGCGCCGATCGCTGATGCGCAGATAAGCTCGGCGCAGGCTGGCGCGAGCGGGGGAGCCCATGCGCATCGTTGCGAAAGTTCTTGGTGTGGCCGGCACCCTGCTGATGGGGCTGTTCATCGCCGACTACCAGCGTCTCTGCACGCATACCGAGTTCCTGAAGGTGTGGGAGTGCAGAACGAGCGGGACCCGCGCGACGCAAGAGACGGCGGCAGTTCCGGCCGTGCCGGTTCCAGCCACGCCAACACCGCAAGCCGTCGCCTTCGTTGGGCACGGATGGGTCGGTGCGGGGCGCTACGCGGACGGCCGCTGGGCGAGCCGCATGCTCAGCGTTCCTCTCGACGCCGCGCCCGAAGCGCTCGTCGGACAGATCGTGACGCCGATGTACGATCAGGGATCGGCGTTGCGGAAGGAGCCCTCCAAGGAAGAGGGCTCCTTTGGCCTCGATCTCGGGAGCGTATTTCCGGGCGACCGGCTCGAGATCGGCAACGTGTTCACGCGGCCGAGCACGGCCGGTGGCCGGTCGGTCTGGGTGGAGGTGCGGAAGCTCGCCTCGCAGTGAGCCTCTTCTTCCTCAGGTCTTGTCCCGCTCGACGTAGACGTTGTTGCCCAGCTCGCGGAATTTCCGGCTCATCTCGTTCATGCCGCTTTCGATCTCCCGCTCCAGGGCAAGCCCTGACGCTTCCTCTTGCCGCTCCGGGGCAAGCCCCGACGCTTCCTCCTGCCGCTCCAGGGCAAGCCCTGACGCGGCTTCTGGATCGATCTGTGTCGTCTCCTCGGCGATCTCGACGGCGGCTTCGTTCAAACGCGAGGCGTAGTCGCGGACCTCGCGTGTGATCTCCATGGAGCAGAACTTGGGTCCGCACATGGAGCAGAAGTGGGCGACCTTGTGCGCCTCCTTCGGCAGCGTCTCGTCGTGGAAGCTCTGGGCCGTATCGGGATCGAGAGACAGGTTGAACTGGTCCTGCCAGCGGAACTCGAAACGGGCGCGCGAGAGCGCGTCGTCGCGGAGCTGGGCTGCGGGGTGGCCCTTGGCGAGATCGGCGGCGTGGGCCGCGATCTTGTAGGTGATGACGCCGGTCTTCACGTCGTCGCGGTTGGGGAGCCCCAGGTGCTCCTTCGGCGTCACGTAGCAGAGCATCGACGTGCCGTACCAGCCGATCATGGCGGCGCCGATGCCGCTCGTGATGTGGTCGTAGCCCGGCGCAATGTCGGTGGTGAGCGGCCCTAGCGTGTAGAAGGGGGCTTCCCCGCATTCGCGGAGCTGCTTTTCCATGTTGACCTTGATCTTGTGCATGGGCACGTGCCCCGGGCCTTCGATCATCGCCTGGCAACCCTTGGCCCAGGCGATCTGCGTCAGCTCGCCGAGCGTCTCGAGCTCGGCGAACTGCGCGCGGTCGTTGGCGTCCGCGATGGAGCCGGGGCGCAGGCCGTCGCCGAGGGAGAACGAGACGTCATAGCGGCGCATCAGGTCGCAGATCTCGTCGAAGCGCTCGTAGAGGAAGCTTTCGCGGTGATGAGCGAGGCACCACTTGGCCATGATGGAGCCGCCGCGCGAGACGATGCCCGTGACGCGGTTGGCGGTCAGCGGCACGTAGCGCAGGCGCACGCCCGCGTGGATGGTGAAATAATCGACGCCCTGCTCGCATTGCTCGATCAGCGTGTCGCGGTAAAGCTCCCAGGTGAGCTTCACGGGATCGCCGCCGCATTTTTCGAGGGCCTGGTAGATCGGTACCGTGCCGATGGGCACGGGCGCATTGCGGATGATCCATTCGCGCGTGGTGTGGATGTTGCGGCCCGTCGAGAGGTCCATGACGGTGTCGGCGCCCCAGCGGATGGCCCACACCATTTTCTCGATCTCCTCCTCGACCGAGGAGGTGACGGCGGAGTTGCCGATGTTGGCGTTGATCTTCACGAGGAAATTGCGGCCGATGATCATCGGCTCCAACTCCGGATGGTTGATGTTGGAGGGTATGATGGCGCGCCCGCGGGCGATCTCCTCCCGCACGAATTCCGGCGTGATGTGGGGCGGGATGGCCGCGCCGAAGCTTTCGCCGTCGCGGAGCGCTGCGCTCGCGCGTTCGAGGGCGGCCGCGCGTCCGAGGTTCTCACGGTGCGCGACGTAAATCATCTCCTTGGTGACGATGCCGGCGCGGGCGTATTCGAGCTGGGTCACCGGCTCGCGGCCGGGCGAGGTGCCCCGCAGCGGCTGATGGGCGACTGGGAAGGCGCGGGCGGCGTGGCGTCCCGTGACGGAGCCGTTGTCCTCGGGCCGTATGGTGCGCCCTTCGTAGCGCTCGACGCCGCCGCGCTCCGTGACCCACGCTTCGCGGTGGCGGGGCAATCCCTTGTCGACGTCGATCGCTGCCGCCGTGTCTGTGTAGGGGCCCGAAGGATCATAGACGCGAACGGGCGGCTCTCCGCTTTCGGGCGACAGCGTGATCTCGCGAAACGGCACCTTGAGGCCGGGCATTCCTTCGGGCTCCGAATGGATCTTGCGCGATCCAGAGAGCGCGCCGGTCGTGACTTTGAAGACGGTCATTTCGGAGGGGCGTGCGGGCTTGTTCATGATGAGGGGCACTCCGTTTCGGATATCGGATCTGGATGTTTGAGAGAGGTGCGCGGTGTTGTGGCCGCACATGCGAGTTCGGGTCTGGCTCTAGACGAGCGCGTAGCCCTTGGCGGTCAGAAAGGCGCCGAGCAGCAGGGCGACAAGGGCCCATGCGGTGATCGTGTTCTCGCCTTTGATCACGCTGTTGCGCAGGGCTGAGACATGCTCGGGCCAGATGATGCGCAGGATGCCGCCCACAACGCAGAGCCAGCCGAGGACGGTGATGAGCACCGTCCATTCCGCCGACCAGATGTTGTGGACGCGCACGATCGCCAAGCCGGCGAGCAGCGTGAAAATGCCGGAAAAGAAAATGAACTCGGGACTGTTCAGTGTGCCGGTAAGAAGCCCGGCGACGGTGCGCCGGTTGATCAAAAGCGCAGCCGCGACCGCAATCAACAGCGGTCCGGCAAAGCCGGCTATCAGCTCTGCGTTCGTCATATCGTCCATCCCTTCGCCGGTATGAGCCGGATCAGGTTCGAAGGGTTCTCATGGGATCCACCATGATCTCAGCCGGTCTTTCCGGCGCCCCTTGGAACTGGCGAGACCTTCGGCCTTTCCGCAATGCGATGCAAGGGCAAAGAACGCAAAAAAAAGAGCCCGGCGAGGGACCGGGCTCAGGGGGAGGATATGAGAATCTTGTCGGGTTAGCGCCAAGCGTAGGGGTTGCGATAGTAGCGGTCGTAACCCCAGCCCCACCGCTTGTGCGAAGGCTTGTGCCAGCCGAAGCGGTTGTGATGCTTCTTGTACTTCCAGGCATACGGAGGAGGATTGTCGTAGCGGTTTCCGTAGCTCGGATAGTGCTTGTAGCCGCGATTGGAATGAGCGAGCTCGACCTTCGCGTGGTCGCTCTTGGTCATGACGGCGGGAGCCGCGTGACGGTAGGTGTCGCTGCCGCCAGCGAGCGCCGGAGTTACAGTGACGAGCGCGGCCGCAACGGCGATCGCTCCGCTGATGAGCTTGGTGTTGATCATATGTCGTCTCCCTATTCAGCCGGACGAACCAACCCCACGTCGGCCGTTCAGCATTGAGGCCATGATGCGAGAGGTGCCTTGAACCGGCTCTGAATGCTTCAGTCAGGTGCCGTTCATGTTTGGGGGCGTGCGTCTTTGCGCTCGGCGCGCGCAAAAAAGAAAGAACGGAGCAGTGCGGGGGACTGCTCCGTTCCTCGGGACATCGCGTGGCGAGGGTGCGCCGCGCGTGCGTAGAGCTCTCAGTTAGCGGGCGGCTTAGCGACCGACGCGGGGCAGCAGCCACCAGCGGCGCCAGCTGTCGTTCTTCTCGGCGCGGATGTTGTGGGCCGCCTTGTTCTGCATCTGCGTGAGCTGGCGGCGCTCGGTCTTGGTCAGGTAGCCCTTCTCCTTGAACGTGCTCTCGGTGCGGGCGATGTCGCGCTGCTCCTTGCGCAGCTTGATGCCTTCGCGCCAGGTGATGGAGCCGTCCTTGCGGCCCTGCTCGATCTTCTCGGCCTGCCAGTCACGGCGCTGGTCGATGGTGTGGGCCGATGCGACGGCCGGGATGGCGATCAGGGCGGCGAGGGCGAGGGTGGCGGTGCGGATCATTGGCGTTCTCCAGTTGGTCATCAGGTCCGGTGTGTGCCGGTGTCTCGATGACGCCAGTGATAGGGGAATGCCTTTGAACCGGGTCTGAATGGGGCCTTCAGAATGCGTTCATCTCGCAGCGTCCCTTGCGCATGGGACCGGAGAGGGGCGCATAGGGGTGGAGAGAGCGTGGATGGAAGGGGGGGCTGGCTTCCGTTGGCGAAGGTGGCCCGTTCGCGGGCAAGGGACTGGCCGCAGATCCCTAACGAGAAACGCCCAACCCCGGGGGGCGGGGCTGGGCGTATTAGCGCTCTCGCGCGCAACGCCGGGAGGGAAGCCGGCGTTCCAGACGATTGCCTCGGTTAGACGGGGGGAGCTACCGATGTATATGGCATCGCCTGACTGACAATGACATAAGCGCAACACGCCAGCTTTCAATAGGGGGGACACGTAATTATCACGAAAACGTGATTGACTTATGCCCGTTATCCCCAATTTGCCGCGATTCGGCCGCCGGGGGGCGCCAAAAATGCCTTGGTATTAGACGCTTCCGTCCACTGCATATTTGGTTGGCAGACCTCCGGATGCAAGGGAGGCCGGCCCCAAAACCATAAATTCAGCTATTGCGGATGGAATTTATTGAGGCTGACCGCCTCGATCTTGAACAGCTTGGCGTCCAACTGCTCTTGCTTGGTGAGCTGGGACAACTCGACGCGGGTATCGAGGCCCTGGGCGTCGGTGGTCACCCATTCCTTGAGCTCCATCTCCGGCTTCGTGGAGAGGAACAGCTTGATCTTGCCGGGGGCATCCGGGCTCTTGTCGCGGAGGGCCAGCACAATCAGGTCATCGGATTCCTGAACTTCGACGATTTTGGCGTCGCGGATCAGATCCACGTCCTTGCGGAGCAGGAGACGAAACGGCGTCTGGTCGAGCGAGACGCGGTCCTCGTTATTGAGATCGAGGTCCTGGATGGCGAGGTATTCGCCGTCGGAAATGATGATCTGCTTCGAGGGCAACGAATAGTCGAAGCGGAAGCGGCCGGGCCGCTTGACCATGAACTTGCCCTTCATGCGCTTGTTGTCGGCGGCAGTCTGGACGAAGTTGCCCTTCAAGTCGCCGAGTGCGTTGAAGTAGTCGTTGACCTTTTTGACGAGTGCAGTCTGGGCGTCGTTGAGAACGATGCCGCCGCCCGGTGTGGCGACCTCGGCATTCCAGCCCGAGCCTTGGCCCACGGCAGCGGCGCCGTCGGTTGCGGGGGCGGCTGCATCGGCGGGAGCTTGCGCTGCGGGTGCTGCACCTTCGGGGCGCGCGGCAGGGACGGGAGCGGGAACCGCGGGCGTGGCCGCCTGCCCGCCTGCGGGTGCGGCCGGTGCCGTGCCGCCTGCATGGGCTGCGGCTGTCATCAGCGCGAGGGCAAAGCCGGCGGCGACGACCAGTTCAGATCTCTTCATGTTCCGTCTCATTGAGCCCTGCCTCACCGAATCGCTCGGGGGCACCCGTCGAAGTCCCAAGGTCGCTGTCTGACCGGACATTGCGACCACAAGTTGGCGATTTCCCCGAGCTTGCCCCGTCGTGACCCTGTGTCTGTAGCGACTGAGCACGGCGGGCGCCAGCATCTATCTCATACCGCAAGATGTTTTTCTGCGGCGGAGCAGAAGGGCCGTTTCACGCAATCGAACGGGCGGGGCCATCGCCCGCGAGAATCTCGCGGCGGCCCGTGTGGTTCGGCGCGCTGATCAGCCCTTCCCGCTCCATGCGCTCGATCAGGTCGGCGGCGCGGTTGTAGCCGATGGAGAGGCGGCGCTGGACATAGCTGGTCGAGGCCTTGCGGTCGCGCAGCACCACGGCCACCGCGCGATCGTAGAGGCTTTCGCCTTCATCGGCTCCGCCGCCGGCCGAGCCGGACCCGGCGCTGGAGGATTCCTCCTGCGCGTCGGCGATGCTTTCGATATAGCGGGGCGCGCCCTGGGTGCGCAGGTAGGCGGCGACGGCTTCAACCTCTTCGTCGGACACGAACGGTCCGTGCACGCGCAGCATCTGGCCTGCGCCGGAGGTGTAGAGCATGTCGCCCTGGCCGAGGAGTTGCTCGGCGCCCTGCTCGTTGAGAATGGTGCGGCTGTCGATCTTGGACGCGACCTTGAAGCTGATGCGCGTGGGGAAGTTGGCCTTGATGGTGCCGGTGATGATGTCCACCGACGGGCGCTGGGTCGCCATGATGAGATGGATACCGGCCGCGCGCGCCTTCTGGGCGAGGCGCTGAACGGCGGTCTCGATGTCCTTGCCCGCGGTGATCATGAGATCGGCGAATTCGTCCACCACGACCACGATGTAGGCCATGGGGGCGAGGTCCATTTCCTCGCGTTCGTAGATAGGCTGGCCGGTGGCGGAATCGAAGCCGGTCTGGACCGTGCGGGCAAGCTGCTCGCCGCGCTCGGCCGCGCTTTTCAGGCGGCCGTTGAAGGCCTCGATGTTGCGCACGGAGAGCTTGGCCATGCGCTTGTAGCGCTCCTCCATCTCCGCCACGACCCAGTTCAGCGCGCCGACCGCCTTCTGCGGATCGGTGACGACAGGGGTGAGAAGATGGGGAATGCCGTTGTAGACGCTGAGCTCCAGCATCTTCGGATCGATCATGAGGAAGCGGCACTGGTCCGGCGTGTGGCGGAACAGGATCGACAGGATCATGGCGTTGACGCCGACCGACTTGCCGGAGCCGGTGGTGCCGGCGACGAGCAGGTGGGGCATGCGCGCGAGATCGGCGATGATCGGCTCGCCGCCGATGGAGCGGCCGAGCGCGAGAGGCAGCACGCCGTCGGCGGAGCCGAAGATGGGGCTTTCCAGCAGCTCGCGCAGGCCCACCATCTCGCGGCGGGCATTCGGCAGCTCGATGCCGATGACGTTGCGGCCGGGGATGACGGCGACGCGGGCACTGGTGGCGCTCATGGAGCGGGCGATGTCGTCGGCAAGCGCCATGATGCGCGTGGCCTTAGTGCCGCGTGCGGGCTCGAGCTCATAAAGTGTGACGACGGGGCCGGGCTTGATGTCGCGCACCTCGCCTTTCACGCCGAAATCGGCCAGCACGTCCTCGAGCAGGCGCGCGGTGCCGCGCAGCACGGTTTGCGAGAACTCGCTTCCGGCCTTCGAGGGCGGGCTGCGCTTCAGCATCGAGGGAGCGGGCCGCTTGAACACAGGCTCGGCGCGGCGCGGGGTTACCGCGCGCAGGAGAGAGGATTTCTGCGGGCGGCGCGGTTGCTCGGCGGGCTTTATGACGGACGCGGGAACGGGCGCGCGTGCGGCGGCCGCGTTGCGGACGATGCGCGGCAGGTCGTCGACGCTCAGCGCGGGATCGCGCGGAAGCGGGCGGGCGTTGGCGGGCGCGAAGCGTTCCGCGATGGCGCGGCTCGACATTTCGAGGGCCGGATCGAGCGGATCGGCCTCCATGTGATCGGTTTGTGCATCGTCATGCTCGAACGCGTCCGGAGCATCGTCTGCGAACTCGGGATGGCTGCCTGGCTGCCGATGCGGGGGTGCATAGTCCCGGTCGTCGTAGGACTGGGGCTGCGGCGTGGCCTCGCCGTAGCGCGGGGCGGCGGCGAAGGCGCCCGGCAGAACCGGTTCTGCGGAAGTGCGGTGGCGCTGGCGCAGCGTTCCTGCGCTTAGAGTGGGGGCGCGATCGGCCCATGCCTTGAGCGTGCCGAGCGCGGCCATGAGGCTGCGGCCCGGACGCGCGCGGACAGGAGCGTGGCGCGGCGCGGAAGGCGGCTCGTTGTTCCAGGCTGCGTGCTGAACGGTCGGGTCGATGGCGCGGACGGCGTGCTGCCGCGCGAGATACGGGGTCTCGTTCGAGAGGCCGAGCGTGCGCATCAAGGCGGAGAGGCCGAGCCCCGCCAGGAGGAGGCCGGCGGCAATGGCGGCGGTATCCGAGCTGATGATGCGCAGCACGGAGGCTACGAAATCGAAGATCACATCGCCCAGGATGCCGCCGTAACCGTGCTCGAGCGGCCAGGATGACGTGCTCGGCAGCGAGGCGACGGCCCCGGACAGTCCCATGAGGGCGAAGGGGTAATAGATGGCCTTGGTGCGGAGTGCTGCGACATGCTCCGAGAGCATCAGCTCGATACCCCACAGCATGAGCGGGAGCAGAGCGACGGCTGCGGCAAGGCCGAGGGTTTGAAGGAGAAGATCGGCGACGACAGCGCCCGGGGCGCCGAGTGCGTTGCGAACCGGGCCACCGGTCGCGTGCATGAGGCTCGGGTCTGCGATGGACCAGGTGACGACGCTGGCCCAGATGGCCGCGAGCACGGCAAGAAGCAGCAGCCCGCATCCCCTTCCGAGGGTGCCGATCAGGCGGGCCTCGAGAGCAGGCGGCAATAGGCGCTGACGATCAAGTCCGGAAGCGGACGACGTGGTAACCGAGGGCATGGGGGCGAACGTCTCTTACGCAGAAACATGAACGAACCGTTCGAGCGCCTCCCTGATCGTTCCGGCATCATGGACCAATGCGACGCGAATGTAGTTTTCGCCCGGATTGGTCCCGTCAGCCCCGGTCTGAGCCAGGTAGGCACCGGGTATGACCTTGACTCCGAAACGTTTCCATAAGGTTAGTGCGGCGTGAGCGCCGTTGCCGATTTGGCTCATGTCGAGCCAAAGGAAGAAGCCGCCCTCCGGCCGGTGGTAGCCGAAGCGGCTGCCCAGAACCTCGCCGGCGACGTCGTACTTCCGCGAATAGGACAGGCGATTGGCGGTGACGTGCTGCTCCTCGGCCCAGACGGCGGCGGAAGCGTGCTGGATTGGCCCCGGCATCTGGGGGCCGATCAGATTGCGCACCTCGAACAGGGTGGCGAGGAAATCGCCGTCCCCGGCCGAGAAGCCGGAGCGTAGCCCGGGCAGGTTCGAGCGTTTCGAGAGGGAGTTGAACACCACGAGGTTCTTGAAGCGCTCCTGCGTTTTGGCTGCAACTTCGAGCGCGCCGGTGGGCGGGGTGCCGCTGTAGATCTCCGAATAGCATTCATCGAAAAAGAGCAGGAAATCGTGGGCGCGGGCGAGGGCGAGCGCGCGGGCGATGTAGGCCGGGCTCGCGACGGCGCCCTGGGGGTTGGCAGGCGAGCACAGGTAGAGCGCTGCCGTGCGGGCGAGAAGCGCGGGGTTAGCTTCGAGGGTGTCGAGATCGGGCAGGTGGCCGGTGGCGGCGGTCGCGTCGAGAAACACCGGCTCGGCGCCTGCCGCGAGCGCGCCGCCGAGATAGGCCTGATAGAACGGATTGCACATCAGGATGGCCGGGCGCTGGCCCGGGAGCCGCTTGCGGCCCACGGCGGGGAAGGCGGCATAGAAGAGCCCTTCGCGCGAGCCGTTGCAGGGAAGAACCTCGCGCGCCGGATCTATGACGCCAGCGAGATTGAAGCGGCGGCCGATCCAGTCGGCGATGGCGCCGCGCAGCTCGTCCGATCCGCGAATTGGGGGATACTTGGCGAAGAGCGCTTCAGCCTCGGCGATCTTGGCGGCGACGAATGGAGGCATGGTCTCGCGCGGCTCGCCGAGCGTGAGGTCGATCGGTTTCTCGTGCCCGGGCTCGACGCCATCGAGAAGCTGACGGAGCCGCGAGAAGGGCGAGAGGATGGTGCCGTCGGCCAATGCCGCGAGGCTCAAGGGATCGGACATCGGGCGGTCTCGGTGTGAGAGAGGGGCAGTGGGCAGTGGGCAGTGGGCAGTGGGCAGTGGGCAGTGGAGTGTCAGGGTGTCGGGTCGCGCTGGGCGCTGTCGAGGTTGGTGGCGGAGGTGAGGCCGATCACCTGATCGAGGCCCTTGGCGTGCCGCAGGTCGGCTTCGTCCAGGTTTGCCCCGGTGACGTCGGCGCCGGTGAGATCGGCTCCCGTGAAGTCGGCGCGCGTGAGGTTGGCCCCGCGCAGATTGGCGCCCGTGAGGTCCGCGTCGATGAAGCGGGCATACTTCAGCGCGGCGCCGGGGAATTTGGTTTCCTTGAGGATCGCCTTGGTGAAGTTGGCGCTGACGAGGGTTGCGGGTGAGAACAGCGACTCCTCCCGGGAGGCGCCGCCGCCGAACACCGCGCCCGTCAAGTCCGCGCCGGAAAAGTCGGCGCGATCGAGCCATCCGTCGGAGCGAATGCGAACCAGCTTGGCGCCGGTGAACTTGGGCGCCTCGGCGGTGACGACCTCGAGGGTGGTGAAAATCGTCGGGCGGAGGATGTGCGCGTCGGTGAGGTCAGCGCCCGAGAAGTCGGCGGATGTGATGGTCGCCCGGTCGAGGCGCGCGCCGACCAGCGAGACGCCTGTGAGCTTGGCGCGCGAGAGATCGGCGCCGTACAGATCCGCTCCGTCGAGGCGGGCGTGCTTGAAGTCGAGATCTGCAAGGTCGAGGCGGGTGAGGTTGGTTTCGCGCAGATCCGGGCGCGAGCCGGGGGCGGCCTTGAACAGGCGGGCGGTAACGTCGCGCGCGGAAAGCTTCACGTCGGCCGCGTCGGCTCCGTCCGCAGGAGCCGGCGCGGGATCGGCGGCTGCGACGGGGTTTGCCGCCGCGAGGGCCAGAATGAGCGCGGCAAGGCCGCTTGCGAGACGCATGTCTGTCCTCTCCTGTCGAGGGGCGTGGCGGGCGAGGGGATGCTCTCCGCCGCCGGCCTTCCTCATCAAGCCGCCGTGGCGCCGTCCTTCAACAGCTTGTAGTTGATGGAATCGAGCAGCGCCTCGAAGCTGGCATCAATGATATTGGGGGAAACGCCAACGGTGAGCCAGCGTTCGCCGGTTGCTGCATCGAGAGTTTCGACGAGAACGCGAGTGACGGCCTCGGTGCCGCCCGTGAGGATGCGCACTTTGTAGTCCACCAGCTCGATCGTATCGATGTGCTTCTGGTAGCGGCCGAGGTCCTTACGGAGCGCGCGATCGAGCGCGTTGACGGGGCCGTTTCCTTCGCCGGCCGACCACAGGGGCTCGTTCTCGCCGTTGACGAACACCTTCACCGTCGCCTCGGAGACGGTGACCAGTTCGCCCAACGCGTTGTGGCGGCGCTCCACCATCACGCGGAAGCTGTCGACGGAGAAATAGCGCGGCACCTCCGCCAGATGGCGGCGGGCCAGAAGCTCGAACGAGGCGTCGGCGGATTCGTAGGCGTAGCCTGCGGATTCGCGGGACTTCACCTCGTCGAGCAGGGCCTGGATGCGCGGATCATCCTTGTCGGCGGCGAGTCCCAGGCGCTCCAGCGAGGCCAGAACGTTGGAGCGGCCGGCCTGTTTCGACACAAGCAGGCGGCGCTCGTTGCCGACAGCTTCGGGGCGCACGTGTTCGTAGGTCTCGGGTTCCTTCAGGATCGCGGAGGCGTGAATGCCCGCCTTGGTGGCGAAAGCGCTCTCGCCCACGTAGGGCGCGTGACGATTGGGGGCCTCGTTCAGAAGCTCATCCAGCACGCGGCTCGCGTGGGTGAGGGTGCGCAGGCGCTCGGGTGTGACGCCGGTCTTGAACCGCTCGGCGAAATCCTTCTTCAGCAGCAGCGTCGGGATGATGGATGTCATGTTGGCGTTGCCGCAGCGCTCGCCGAGTCCGTTCAGCGTGCCCTGGATCTGGCGGCAGCCCTGACGCACGGCGGCCAGCGTGTTGGCGACCGCGTTGTCGGTGTCATTGTGGGTGTGGATGCCAAGGTTGCTGCCGGGAACGTGGGTTGCCACGTCGGCCACGATGCGCTCGACCTCGTGGGGAAGCGTGCCCCCGTTGGTGTCGCACAGCACGACCCAGCGGGCGCCGGCCTCGAGTGCGGTCTTGGCGACGGCCAGGGCGTACTCGCGATTGCCCTTGTAGCCGTCGAAGAAGTGCTCGCAGTCGAGCATCGCCTCGCGGCCGGACGCGACGACGGCACGGATGCTCTCGGCGATGCCCTGGAGGTTCTCCTCGTTGGAGATGCCGAGGGCGACGCGCACGTGATAGTCCCACGACTTGGCGACGAGGCAGATGCTGTCGGCGGCAGAGTTGAGGAGCGCCTGGAGGCCCGGATCGTTTGAGACGGAGCGGCCCGCGCGCTTGATCATGCCGAAGGCGGTGAAGCGGGCGTGGCTGAACGCGGGCTTCGAGGTGAAGAACTCGGTGTCGGTGTCGTTGGCGCCGGGATAGCCGCCTTCGACATAGTCGAGGCCCAGGTCGTCGAGCAGGGCCGCGATGCGCCGCTTGTCCTCGAGCGAGAAGTCGACGCCGGTAGTCTGCGCGCCGTCTCGCAGCGTGGTGTCAAAGAGGTAGAGGCGTTCTTTGGTCATCGTCCGGGTCTCTCGGCGGCTCAGCCCGCCTTCGCGGGGGCGAGCTGCTTTTTCATGGTGGTGTTGGTGAGCCAGAGGTCGTCGCGCGGCACCATGTTGCGCTGGGTGGCCTGGTAGCCGCGGCCTTCGAAGAACGGCTCTGCCGTGTCGGATGCCTCGACCGTGATCTCGGTTGCGCCGCGGCTGCGGGCCAGCGTTTCGATGGCGTCGGCGAGTGCCTTGCCTACGCCTTCGCCCGCGAAGTAGGGGTGAACGTAGAGCATGTCGAAGGTGTTGTTGTCCTTGAGGGAGGCGAAGCCCGCATATTCGCCGTCTACCTGCACGACGAGGGTGGTCATGGCGCCGAGACGCGCGGCAAATGCTTCCGCGTCGGCCGCCGTGCTCGCCCAGGCGACGCGCTGATCCTCGTCATAGTCGTCCGCCGTCAGCTCCTCGATGCTCTGGGCGAACAGCTCGCGCAGGGCCATCGTGTCGGCCGGCAGGAAGGGACGGAGCGGGTATGCGGTACTCATCGCTGGCTCGTCTAGATGTAGCCGTGGGTGCGGGCGAGGTAGAAGGCGAGCGCAAGGATCGCAATCTTGATCGCCACGTAGACCAGCCAGTGCTTGGGAAACGGTGTGTCTTTCCGCCAGTCGTCGCTCATGCTCATCTCCCGCGGCTCGTGATTAGCGCGCGACCTCCCAGGTGGTGATGATCTCGCCGGACTTGGGGTCCTTGGCGTCCTTCAACGACACGCCGAGGGCCGCCAGCTCGTCACGAATACGATCGCTCTCTTTAAAATCCTTTGCCTTGCGCGCGGCCAAGCGTGCGGCAACGAGGGCTTCGATCTGGGCTGCGTCCACGTTGACGCTTTCCACGCCGACATTGAGATCGCTGCGCGTCTCGCCGCCGTAGAGCCCCATGAATTCGAGGGTGGCGCGCAGCTCGCCGGCTGCTTCGGGATTGCGGCGGGCGGATTTGGCGAGGCCGTGCACGATCGAGAGCGCGCTCGGCGTGTTGAGATCGTCCGAGAGAGCCGCGATCACGTCCGCGTTCGGCGCGGCGGCGGGATCGGCGCTGGCGATGAGATCGGCGAAATCCAGCAGCGTCGCACGGGCCTGGAGCAGGCGCTCCGCCGTCCAATCGATCGGCTGGCGGTAGTGTGTGCCCAGCATGGCAAGGCGGACGACGCGGCCGTGCCAGGGGCTCGCGCCGAACTTCCGCGTCTCCAGGAGCTCATGGATGGTGATGAAGTTGCCGAGGGACTTCGACATCTTCTCGCCTTCCACCTGCAGGAAGCCGTTGTGCATCCAGACCTTCGCCATCACGGGCGTGCCGTGGGCGCAGCGCGACTGCGCGATCTCGTTCTCGTGGTGCGGGAAGACGAGGTCGATGCCGCCGCCGTGGATGTCGAAGATCGGGCCGAGGTGCTTCTCCGACATGGCGGAGCACTCGATGTGCCAACCCGGGCGGCCGGGCTCGGCGATGCCGCAGGGCGAGGGCCAGGCGGGCTCGCCGGGCTTGGACGGCTTCCACAGCACGAAGTCCATGGGGCCTTTCTTGTAAGGGGCGACCTCGACGCGGGCGCCCGCCTCCATCTCCTCGAGCGAGCGGTTGGAGAGGCGGCCGTAGTCGGGCATCGAGGACACGTCGAACAGCACGTGGCCTTGTGCGACGTAGGCATGGCCGCGCGTGACGAGCGCCTCGCACAGCCGCTTCATCTCCTCGATGTGCTCGGTGGCGCGGGGCTCGACCGTGGGCGGCAGGACGCCGAGGGCCGCGATGTCGTCATGGAACTGCTTCTCGGTGGCGGAGGTGACGCGGCGGATGGCCTCGTTCAGCGGCAGGTCCGGATAGTCCGCCGCGGCGCGCGCGTTGATCTTGTCGTCCACGTCGGTGATGTTGCGGGCATAGGTGACGTGGGCGGCGCCGTAGTGGTGGCGAAGCAGGCGGAACAGAAGATCGAAGACGATGACGGGGCGCGCATTGCCGATGTGGGCATAGTCGTAGACCGTCGGGCCGCAGACGTACATGCGGACGCGGGCCGGGTCGATCGGCTCGAACGTCTCCTTGCGCCGTGTCAGCGTATTATAGAGCGTGAGCGACACGCGTCCTCTCCTCATGCTTCGCCGGGGGCGGCCCCCGGTGGGTCTGGTCCGGTTTCAACGGGCGTGCACAGGCGAACCCCTCCGTCTGGGCGGGGCGTTTCTCTGTCTTGTCATGAGGCAAAGAACGTGGCCGCGCGCCAGCCGGTGGGACTAGCCGGAAATAATAATAGCGCCGCAGCAGATCGTGACGGCGGGTTTGCGCAGCGGTGTTCTCATGGCGGGTGTTATGCTTGCCGGAGCCCATGGCGTCAAGGGCGGAGCCCGTGGCGTCAAGCGCCGCGCCGGTATCGTGGATGAACGGTGCTCGCGGGAGAGGTTTTGCGGGATAACCCCGGTTCGAGGCGAGACGCCGCATTTCTCCCGCATTGACCCCCTATCCGGAGGTTCGCATAAGTAAAGTGAACGACATGACCAGCTTAGGGGCGTTTGGACCCCCGGTGATCGAAGGGGTCGATGGCAGGTTCCACTAACAGCGGCTTCGGGCGCCGGATGCTCGGCTTGGCGGCGAGGGCCGACAAGCTGGTGGCGAAGGCCGGCAGGCGTAGAGGCTTTGCCGTGCTGGGCGGCGTGCTGCTTGCCGTGAGCGTCGCCGTGCCCGCGCTGGCGCAAAGCTGGTGGCCGTTCGGTGGAAACCAGCAGCAGCCGCAGCAGCGCCAGGCTCCCGTTCCACGCGAGCCCATTTACCAGGATCCCGCCGGGCAGCCGCCTCCGCCTCCTCCGCAAGGCCAGCAGGGCTGGGCCGGTGGCGGGCGCAGCCCAATCTGCCTTCAGCTGGAGCAGCGCCTCGTGCAGGAGGGGCAGCGTGGAAGCGACTCGCGCAATCTCATTCCGATGGTCGAGAATGAGCTGCGTCAGACGGAACAGGCCTATCGTGGCCACAAACAGCAGCTCGATCGCAGCGATTGCTACGAGTATTTCCTGTTCTCTAAGACGCTGAAGCGGACGCGCAAGTGCGTGGATCTCGCCAGTCAGGCAGATGCAACGCGCCAGCGGATCGAGGATCTGGAGGTTCAGCTCCAGCAGCTCCAGGGCTCATCGGGCCGGTCGTACCAGGACGAGATCGTGCGCGAGCTCGCCCGCAACAACTGCGGCGCCAGCTATCAGCAGCAGGCGCGGCGTCAGAGCGGCGGCGGTCTTTCCGGTTTCTGGGAAGACGAGGAGAGCAACTCGGGCGGCAGCGGATCGAGCTTCGGCGCTCTGCCCTATGCCACCTATCGCACCGTCTGCGTCCGTCTTTGCGACGGCTACTATTTTCCTGTGAGCTTCTCGACGCTGCCGAACCACTTCCAGCGGGACGAGGAAGTGTGCCAGTCGAAGTGCGCGGCGCCTGCCGAGCTCTACTATCACCAGAACCCGGGTGCGGGCATGGAGCAGGCGGTGGCGGCGCGGAGCAACGCGCAGTACACGCAGCTCAAGACGGCGTTCCGCTATCGCAAGGAATATGTGGCGGGGTGCTCGTGCAAGATGGCCGAGTACACGCCGGAGCCCGGCGCCATTCCCCCGGGCGGCGCCCAGCAGGGCGATGCGGGCGGGTGGGTCGCGGAAAGCCCGACGGGTGCCAATCCGCAGGTGCCGCCGCAGCAGCCGACCGGACAGTTACCGTCTGGACAACCACCGTCTGGACAGGCGCCGGCTGGACAGGCGCAGAGCGGCGGTGCGCGTGGCGGCGAGACGCTGCCCTGGGCGACCACGCCCTAGAGCACGGCAATTTCCTCACCTCTGAAAGTATAGCGTTCGGGGTCTAGCCCCGGGTGCCGCGCAGGCGTGCTTCGGCGCGCGTGCGGCCGATGAGGGGCAGAAGCGCCTTGAGCTCCGGCCCCGCTTCGCGGCCGGTGAGGGCAAGGCGGAGCGGGTGGAACAGCGCGCGGCCCTTGAGGCCGGCCTCGGAGGAGACCTTGCCCGTCAGTGCGCTCCATGTTCCTGCATCCCACGGCTCGGGCGGGAGCAGCTCCGCAGCCTTGCTGGTGAGCGCGGCGTTCTCGATCACCGGGGCGATCTCGCCCGCGACCACGCTCCACCACTCTTTCGCATCGGACAGCACCGTAATGTTGCCGCGCACCGCTTCCCAGAACGCCGCGCCGCCGGTGATGCCCCACGCGGCGAGCCGGTCCGCGACCTTCTCGTAAGGCGTCTTGTGGAGCAGCTTGGCGTTGAGGGCCTTCAGCTCTTCGAGATCGAAGCGGCCCGGCGCCGTCGAGATCTTGGAGAAGTCGAACAGGGCGGCCAGCTCGGCCAGCTCCGCGTGCGGCTCGATGGCGTCCGAGGTTCCGACGAGGGCGGCATGGCTCAGGATGGCCATGGGCTCGAGCCCGTCGTTGCGGAAGGTCTCGATGGAAAGCGTGCCGAGGCGCTTCGAGAGGGCGTGGCCGTCCGATCCGATGAGCAGGCTGTGATGGGCGAAAGCAGGCGGCTCGGCGCCGAGGGCCTCGAAGATGGAGATCTGCACGCCGGAATTGGTGACGTGATCCTCGCCACGGACGATGTGGGTGATGGCGAAGTCGATGTCGTCGATGACACTCGTGAAGGTATAGAGCGGCGTGCCGTCCTCGCGGATCAGCACGGGATCGGACAGCGAGCCGATGTCGACCGTCTGATCGCCGCGGATGAGGTCGTTCCAGGAGACTATCGTGGGAAGGGGCTCGAGGCTGCGTCCGTCGGTGTTGTCGAGACGGAACCGCCAATGGGGCTTGCGGCCCTCGGCTTCGAGCTTGGCGCGGTCCTCCTCGGTGAGCTTGAGGCCCGCCCGGTCGTAGAGGGGCGGCATGCCGCGGGCGAGCTGGCGCTTGCGCTTGCGGTCGAGTTCGTCCTCGGTCTCGTAGCAGGGATAGAGGCGGCCTTTCGCCTTCAGCGCTTCGGCGACCTCGGCATAGCGGGCCATCCGGTCCGACTGTCGCTCCTCGCGCTGCCAGGAGAAGCCGAGCCAGGCGAGATCCTTGCGGATGCCCTCGGCGAATTCCTCAGTCGAGCGCTCGCGGTCGGTGTCGTCGAGGCGCAGGATGAACGTGCCCTGCGTCTTGAGGACGAGAAGATAGTTCAGCACCGCTGTCCGGATGTTGCCGATGTGAAGCCGGCCGGTGGGACTCGGTGCGAAGCGGAGTTTGGGTGCCATGCTGGCGGCCTAGCTAATCCCTGTGGATACGTCGGCGACACCTTATAGACGCGCGGGGAGGGAACTCAACGGGCTCCGCGGCAAGGGGCCAATCCACCGCGCGTGCTCGCGCGTGGCGAGCGGCCGCTTCGAAGGGTGCTTCCGCTCATCTGTCAAACCCGGTAATCTTACGTTTCGACTGACGATACAAGGCAAATAAACAAAGCTGGCCGTGGGTTTGGGCCGGAACGCAGGGTTCAGCATGGTTGGCAATCCCGATCTCATCGAGCAGTACCGGCAGATTCACGCGACGAGCGCCTATGGCACGACGTCGGTGAAGAACCTGCGGTTCATCCGGCCAGAGATCCAGCTTCTCGCCCCGCGCTCCATCATCGATTACGGATGCGGGCAGTCGCGCCTTATCCACGCGCTCGATCTTGGCTATCCCGCGAAGCTCGTGCGCTACGATCCGGCCATTCCGGAGGTCTCCGAGAAGCCCACCGAGGTGTTCGACCTCCTCATCAACGTGGATGTGCTGGAGCACATCGAGGAGACGGATCTCGACTCCGTCATTGAGGACATGCGCAGCCTGTGCCGCAACGCCCTCATCATCATCGACACCAAGCTCGCGGTGAAGCTGTTGGCGGATGGGCGGAATGCCCATGTGACCGTGCGGCCCGCCGAGTGGTGGAAGGAGCGCCTCGGCCGGCATTTTCCGCACCTCGAGCGCGTCGCCACTGTGCGCCGCTCGCGGGCCGGGTTCCGCACCTGGCCGCGCAAGCCGGGCGAGCTCAAGCGCTACCTCGGCAAGCGCGCGATCGAGAATGCGCGCTATCTCGGAAGCAAATTCAGCGGCCGCGCCAAGTAGGCCCGGCTCCGCTCATTTCACGCGCCATTTGTCGAGGGCAGCCGCGAGCGCCGGATAGATGAACTGTCCGCCCTCGGTGTTGAGGTGGTCGTCGTCGAAGTAGAGCAGCTTGCCGCCGGCTTCGAAGGAGCAGAGCTCGTTCGCGCAGAATACCGTCGCGGGGTCGAAGCGGCCGAAGCGGTGGCTCTGCTCGAGGCTCGTGAACGCTTCCGTGCTGGTGCGGTTCTTCTTGCGATGATCCTTGAGGGTGGCGGCCACGGTGCTCGGGGGCAGGCCGATCCGCTGCATCAGAAGATAGGCGGCCGGTAGCTCCCCGTGCAGCTCCGGCATCTGCTCGATGATCATGACGTTCTTGCCCGCGAGCGCATCGAGGGTGCGCGCGACGCCGTCGCGGAAGACGGTTCTGACCTGACTTTTGACGGCCGTCTTGTGGGCGTCGTCGAGCAGGATCTGCGGCCCTGTGGTGTAGACCTGCCAGCGCGCGGTGATGGCAACGTTCTTCACCTCGTGCTCGTTGATGAAGGCGAGGGCCTCGTCGTTGAACTTGCGGCAGACCTTGTTGGTGTCGTCCTTTGTGCGCCAGACGCCCACGAGGGGCAGGCAGTCGGCACGGGCGGTTGCCGCGAAGGACAGGCCGTTCGCCTCCGCATACTGGCGGAAGGCCGGGATCAGCGAGCCCGCATGGCTGTCGCCCCAGAGCAGGAGATCGACGGGCTCGCCGGGCTTCACGTTGATCTTGCAGAAGTCGTTCGTCTCCTCGGGTGTCTTGAAACAGTTGTCGGGATCGGCCGGGCGCTTTGCGGCGAGCGCTGCGGTGCTCTCGACCTCGGGGCTGAAGCGGCCGGGCCAGCCGCCCGTGCTCCAGCCGTAGGCGCCTACGGCGATGGAGGCAGCGAGGCTTGCGGCCACCAGGCCCGCCATGTCGATCTTACGCGGCAAGAGCCGGCGCTTGCGGATGGGGTGCTCCAGGTAGTGGTAGGAGAGGGAGGCCGCGCCGATGGACGCGGCGATGCCGAGCACGGCGTGAAGATCGTTGCGATCGAGGAACAAGGTGTTGACCGCGCCGAAGATCGGCCAGTGCCACAGGTAGAGCGAATAGGAGATGCGTCCGAGGTAGGTGACGGGGGACGCTTCCAGAACCTTGACGAAGGGATCGCGGACGGTGGGCGAGGCGGCGAGCAGGAGAAGCGCGCCCGAGACCGGGATCAGGGTTGCGAAGCCCGGCACGCTGGTCGTGGGGCCGAACGTGAATATGGGGGTGATGACCAGGGCGAGGCCCACTGCCCGCATGGGGGTGGAAAAGCGGGCGAGTTTCTCGACATCCTGGGCCTTGAGGGCCAACAGCGCTCCGGCCATCAGCTCCCAGAAACGGGAGAAGAGGCTGTAGAACGCGCGGTCGTGGTTTCCGAGCGCGATTTCGGCCTGGGCGTAGCTTACGCTCAGGACCGCGATCAGGGCGAGCGCGGGCACCACGAGGGCCTTGCGCCTGCTGAGCAGCATCAAGAGGACGGGAAAGACGAAATAGAACTGTTCCTCGACCGCCAGCGACCAAGTGTGGAGCAGCGGGGTGACGTTCGCATCGGTGCCGAAGTAGCCCGTGGTCGCGAGAAAGTACCAGTTGGAGACGTAGGCGGCGAAGGCGACGAGGCTCTTTGCGTAGGCCAGGAAGTTACTCGTCGTGTAGAAGGCCCAAGCGAACAGCGTGGTGAAGATCACCATCGGAATGGTGGCTGCGAGCAGCCTGCGGGCGCGTCGCTCGTAAAAGCTCAGGAACGAGAAGCGCCCCTCCGCCATGTCGCGGGCGATCATGGAGGTAATGAGGTAGCCCGAGATCACGAAGAAGACGTCGACGCCGATATATCCGCCCTTCCAGTCGTCGAAGCCGGCATGAAACATGACCACGGCCCCGATGCAGATTGCCCGCAGGCCGTCGATGTCGTTTCGGTAGCTTTGCATGCCCAATCCGGGTTCCAGGTTGTGTGGCGCTCGCGCTGGCACGTGAAGACGTGGCCCCGGCGTCGGGCGGGGGCGGCCGTCAATCCGTAGGAGCTAATCGGCGCTCACGAAATCCTCCGGCGAGCATCGCAGGCGAGGAGGCGCGGCGCTGCTGCATTTGTGCCACATCCCCTTTCCTGTCCACGGAAACGGGCCGCGGGGGCGTCCCATTCCGAGGCACCGTTAGCCGCTTGGTAAGGTTGGTCACCTAGCTTCGGGGCATCGAGTACTCGGGCGGGGAAGTTTGCATGCGCGTTGTCAAGTCTGTTCCAGTTGAGGATTTCGAGTTCCGCGGCAGTATCAAGGATAGCGACGTCGCCCGGATGATGCGGGCCTTCGCCGAAGATCCCCACATTCACGAGAACGAGGCGGAGACGCTGCTCCGGCTGAACCGGTCGTGCCCCATCCAGGCCCCGTCCTGGAGCGGATTCCTGGTCGATGTGATCGCCGATTACATTCTCAATCAAAGCGGCCCCGAGGGCTATATCACCGCGGAGAAGAGCCGCTGGCTGATCGCCAAGCTTGCGAGCGACGGCTGGATCGCCAACCGGGCGGAGTTCGATCTGCTGGTCGCCATTCTCGGAAAGGCACGCTGGTTCCCGCTCAGCCTCGCGACGTTCGCCCTCGATCAGGTGGCGGGCGCCGTGATCCATGGCTTCGGTCCCTTGCGCGCCGGGCACGGGCAGCAGGGCGCCGTGCCGGGCACCATCGGCGAGGGCGAGATCGCGCTCATCCGCGTCATCGTCAATGCGTTCGGCGGCGACAGCGCGCTGCCGCTGACGCAGCAGGAAACCGAGATCCTGATCGGGGTCAACAAGGCAGTCTCCGGTGCTGGGCGCACGGTTCCGGCTGCGTGGACGGATCTGTTCGCCAAGGCGATGACCAACGTGATCCTGTCGGAGCACGGATACGCCGTGCCTCCGCGTGCGGTGGCGTTGCGTCCCTGGGTGTCCGAAGCGGCCTATACGACATTCGACGAGCAGGTGGCGGCCTCGCTCGGCCTGTTGCGGCAAGACTATCACCGGCAGTCGGTCGAGGAGCGCGCGCTCGCCCGGCTCGAGCGTCAGCGGATCGAGATCGTCACGGGCGAATCGATCCTTCCCGAGGAGGAGGGCTGGCTCACGCAGCGCCTCCTGGAGAGCCGGCGGCGCTCGGCGGTGGAGGCGGCGGTGCTGGACCATCTCGGCCGCGAATGCCTCATCGGGGAAGGCTTCGAGCGTCAGCGGATGGCGCGCGACGGCAAGGCCGCCTGAGTTTACCAATTTCGAGAGGCCGGTGTGGCGGGGATTTCGGCCCTGGCCACCCGGAATTGCATGCAAGCCCCCAATGGCGGGGCTTGCCGCTTTCGCGGATTAGAGTTCGGCAGCAGCGGCATTTTTCGTCGCGGTTTACGGCTGCGGCGGGTTTGTTCTAGTGTTTTTTCTGCTTTTCGTTGAAAAGCGCCTGTCCGCTAGCTCTCTGGTTGATCATGCTTCCGGTTGGAAAACCGGTTTCCAGTTTTGCGGAAGCACACTAGAAGTGCCGGATCGAACTACCTCTCCCGACATTCCAGACAGGGCGCCAAGGGATAATGTTCAAGAAAATCCTCATTGCCAATCGCGGTGAAATTGCGTGCCGCGTGATCAAGACCGCACGCAAGATGGGCATCAAGACCGTTGCCGTCTATTCGGACGCGGACCGTGACGCGCTTCACGTCGAAATGGCTGACGAGGCGGTGCATCTCGGGCCTCCCCCCGCCGCACAGTCGTATCTGATCATCGACAAGATCGTCGAAGCCTGCAAACAGACGGGCGCCGAGGCGGTCCATCCGGGCTATGGCTTCCTTTCGGAGCGCGAGGCATTCCCCATCGCGCTCGCCAAGGCCGGCGTGGTGTTCATCGGCCCGAACCCCAAGGCCATCGCGGCCATGGGCGACAAGATCGAGAGCAAGAAGGCGGCCGCCAAGGCCAAGGTGTCCACCGTCCCCGGCTACATGGGCGAGATCGACGACGCCAAGCATGCGGTCAAGATCGCCGAGGAGATCGGCTATCCGGTGATGATGAAGGCCTCGGCGGGCGGCGGCGGCAAGGGCATGCGCATCGCCTTCAACCGCAAAGAGGTCGAGGAAGGCTTCCCGCTGGCGCGCTCTGAGGCCAAGGCCTCGTTCGGCGACGATCGCATGTTCATCGAGAAGTTCATCGTCGATCCGCGCCACATCGAGATCCAGCTCATCGGCGACAAGCACGGCAACGTCGTGTACCTCGGCGAGCGCGAATGCTCGATCCAGCGCCGCAACCAGAAGGTCATCGAGGAAGCGCCCTCGCCGCTGCTCGACGAGAAGACGCGCCGCGCCATGGGCGAGCAGGCGGTCGCGCTTGCCAAGGCCGTGGGCTACGACTCGGCCGGCACGGTGGAGTTCGTCGCGGGACAGGACCGCAGCTTCTACTTCCTCGAGATGAACACGCGCCTCCAGGTGGAGCATCCGGTGACGGAGCTCGTGACGGGCGTCGATCTCGTGGAGCTGATGATCCGCAGCGCGGCCGGGGAAAAGCTCCCGTTCACGCAGTCCGACGTGAAGCTCAACGGCTGGGCCATCGAGAGCCGCGTCTACGCCGAGGATCCTTTCCGCAACTTCCTGCCTTCGATCGGGCGCCTCGTAAAGTACCGCCCGCCGGCCGAGGAGGTCCAGAACGGCATCACGGTGCGTAACGATACCGGCGTCGAGGAGGGCGGCGAGATCTCGATGTACTACGATCCGATGATCGCCAAGCTCGTCACGCACGGGCCGACGCGCATCGCGGCCATCGACGCGCAGGCTGACGCTCTCGACGCGTTCTACATCGACGGCATCCAGCACAACGTGCCCTTCGTTTCGGCGCTGATGCATCATCCGCGCTGGCGCGAGGGCAAGCTCTCGACCGGCTTCATCGCCGAGGAGTATCCCGAGGGCTTCAAGCCGCGGAAGGCGGAGGGCGAAGAGCTCAACGTGCTCGTCGCGGTGGCGGCTTCGATCGATCATATCCACAACTCGCGCCGCCGTCTGATCAGCGATCAGATGGCTAACGGGGCCGTGCAGTTCGCAAAGCGCCGCGTGGTCGACGTCGGCGGCGAGCGCGTCGCCGTCGAGGTGGGGGGCGCCGAGGGCGGTCCCCTCCAGATCAGCTTCCTCGGCGAGAACGGCGTCGTGAAGCAGACGCTCTCCGTGAACTCTCCGTGGGCGGCCGGCGAGCCGGTTTGGCGCGGCGAGGTGAGCGGCAAGACCGTCTCGGTGCAGGTGCGGCCCATTCTGAACGGCGCAACCTTGTCCTACCGGGGCATCCAGAGCCCGGTCTACGTCTATACCGAGCGCGAGGCAGAGCTTGTCAGCCTCATGCCGGTGAAGGCTGCCGCGGACATGTCGAAGTTCCTGCTCTGCCCGATGCCGGGCCTCGTGAAGGCCATCCACACGGCCGAGGGGCAGGAGGTCAAGGCGGGCGACGCGCTGGCCGTGGTCGAGGCCATGAAGATGGAGAACATCCTCCGGGCCGAGCGCGACGGCGTCGTAAAGAAGGTGAACGCCAAGCCGGGCGACAGCTTGGCCGTGGACGCGGTGATCCTCGAGTTCGCGTGAGGCCCGCGCGCCTTTGTCGTCCTCATCTCCGGACGAAATCGTGCCATTTTTTCCCCCTTCCCGCATTCGCGGGGAGGGGGAATTCTTTTTAGGGATCACGATGACGACGGACGCCGTACGAACCGCTCATGTTCTGATCGAAGGCCGTGTGCAGGGTGTTGGCTATCGCCTCTGGACACAGCGGACGGCCGCGGAACTCAAGCTCGCCGGGTGGGTGCGTAACCGGCGCGACGGCTCGGTGGAGGCGGTGTTCGAAGGGCCTGATCCGGACATTCGCTCGATGATCGCGGCGTGCCGGCAGGGGCCGCTCAGCGCCCGCGTGAAGTCTGTGACCGTCGGGCCTGCGGACGCCGAGGCGTTCGTGGGCTTCGAGGTGCGCGAGACCGTCTGAGGGCGCTCAAGCGAGCCGGGCGGCTGCGCTGCGCAGGCCGTGGATGATGAGCTCGTAGGTCTCCTCATCGCGGGCTTCCGGATAAACCATATAGACCGGATAGACGAAGCGGCGTGCGCGTTTGGGCTGGCGAAGGCGCCCCCGTGTCACGTGATGCTTGACGATGCGGGACGGGAAGTAGCCCGACGCCTCGTTGGCGAGCAGGTATTCGATGCTTGTCGATCCGAGGTCGAGGTGGAGGCCGGGGTTGGTGAGCTCGGGATAGGCGGCGGCGTGGTCCTGCTGGAAATCCGGCCCCCAGTCCACGAACACATAGTCGCTCGGGCCACGCCTGCTCGTCTGCTTGGCGCTCGTCACCAGCACGAACTCTTCATCAAAGAGATGCTCGACCACGTGGCCCGGGGGCTGGATGGGCCGGTACATGACGGCGAGATCGAGCGTGCCCTCGATCAGGCGCTGGGTGAGGATGGTCGACGGGCTCGATATGGCCGAGACGGCGATGTCGGGGTTGGTCGCGCGCAGGCGTGCCACCCATTTGAGCAGGAAACCCTGCCACAATCCGAGCGTCGCGCCGACGGCGAGGTGGTCTCTGTGCTGGTCAGAGAGGCTCACTTCGAGCTGAGCCCGCTGCCAGACGCGTACGAGAGCCAGTGCATGCTTGCGGAACTGCTCGCCTGCCGCCGTGAGGTCGGCACCGGACTTCGAGCGCTCGAAGAGCGGGCGTCCGAGAAGGTCCTCGAGCACCTTAATGCGCGCAGAAACGGTGGATTGGGTGATGTTGAGCTTCATCGCAGCTTCGATGAAGCTGCCGGTCTCGGTGACCATCAGGAAGGTTCGCGCGAGGTTGATGTCCATGTGCGGCTCGCATCGCGTCCAAGCGCGTAAACGCTATCTATCGAAATCTTCGATAGTAGTCACCGGAAAATTCCGTTTGAAGCGAGGATTGATTCTGACCACATTGAGGATCGGCCCGTCGTGAGTCGGGTCAGATTCGGCTCAGCTCATGCTGGGCGTTCAATGGAAGGACTAACGAAGATGGCTAAAGCTGCTAAGAAGCCCGCCGCGAAGAAAGCTCCTGCGAAGAAGCCCGCTGCGAAGAAGAAGAAGTAACGAGTTTCTGCCACGAGTCTCGGAGTTGACCGTGATAGCCGGTCGCGTAATCCCGGGGTTCCTGATCGCACTGCTTCTCCTCCCCTCGGCCGGTCACTCGGCTTCGATCACAAATCGGGATGACAAGGACCATCTGGTCACGATCATCGAGGGAAGCACCCAGAAAGACCATATTCTTAAACCGAATGCGGTGCTCGATGGGATCTGTGAGAAGGGGTGCTTGATCCGGCTCGGCGCCAGTCGAGAAGACCCGTTCGAGCTTGAGGGCTCGGAGATTACGTCGATCGAGGAAGGTCAGCTCTACGACGACGAGGCAGGGGTGTCGTCAGAAACTGGTTCGGGTACGCTCGATCCAAGGCCTGGCGCCCAGCCTTCTCAGCCTGGCTCTCGTCCGTAGAGAGGCTCGTTGTAGTGAATAGAGACCCGGTTCCGCTCCTCGCGGGACCGGGTTTTCCTTTGGGCGCAGGCGCGCTCAGTCCCGTTTTGGGCCATTTTGATGGGCGGCGAGCGGTGTCTCGACAGGCTCGTGGCTATCGGCCGTGACGCCGAAAGTGCGCTCGAACGTCCTCCTCAACGACATATCCACATCTTTCATCGATGCGGGGTGGCCCAGGTCGTGCAGGCTCGTGACGCCGTGCTCGGCGATCCCGCAGGGGACAATGCCGTCGTAGTGGGTGAGGTCCGGGGCGACGTTCAGGCTGATCCCGTGGAAGCTCACGCCCCGCCGGATACGGATGCCGATGGCGGCGATCTTCTTCTCCACGCCGCCCTCGTTCGGAAGGACGACCCACACGCCGACGCGGCCGGGGCGGATCTCGCCCCTGATCCCGAACTCGGCGAGACTATCGATGACCCAGTGCTCGAGAGCGCAGACGAAGGCGCGGACGTCCGATCCGAAGCGGCGCTGCACGTCGAGCATCACGTAGGCAATGCGCTGGCCGGGGCCGTGGTAGGTGTACTGCCCGCCCCGTCCGGCCGTGTAGATCGGGAAGCGATCGGGGTCCTTGAGGTCCGCGATCTGGGCGCTGGTCCCCGCGGTGTAGAGGGCGGGATGCTCCAGCAGCCAGATCAACTCGGGGGCGTCGCCGGCTCTGATCTGGCGCGCCCGCTCTTCCATCGCAGCGAGGGCGAGCGGGTATGCGACGGGCTCTTTACTCGTGGTCCAGGCGACCGCGCTTCTATCGAAATCCATCATGGATGGACACCTATCACCTTCTCTAACCCTTGTGGAATGCGGCTTCTTCCGAAGCGGCATGCAGCGCTTCTCGCGCCTCCAGCCCGAACGCATTCGAATTTTCGATGGTCACGTTTCGAGGCCGGGGCTTAGGCTTTCGTCCACGCGTTTGCCGCCCGGGTGCGAGGTTCTCCCCTGCGGCTCGTTTCCCGCTTGCCTTCCTCACCTGCCTCTGATAGTTCGGCGGGCTCTCAGGTGTCCCTTGTTCAACCGATCCGGTTTGGCTATATGGGGCGCTTCGAGCCATGATGCGGTCGTGGCGGAATTGGTAGACGCACTACCTTGAGGTGGTAGCGGGGCAACCCGTGGAAGTTCGAGTCTTCTCGACCGCACCATTTTTGGCTGATCTTTTTCTCTTACTCATTTGATTCCTATTCTATTTTCCGCGGCGGCCCATGGGGCACGCCGGGGGCTCCGGGGGTTGTCCGGAGCTATGGCCCCGTCGCCACGGGATCCTCTGAACGTCGCGCATATATAGAGTGTAACGGCTAGGCCCTTGCCGTGGGCATCGGCGCCCGAAGTAATGCGCTCTTTACCTTCGCAGCGGGCTTAGTCCGCGCGTCAACCTTTCATAGATCGGGACGGCCCTAAATTCGTCCGATGCCCGTATTCCGCGCGTCCGGACCCGTCATGCGTAACAGCAACTCAAGTTCTCCGAGATTTCGAGCCAGGCTCGTGCGTTTCGCGCGGCGCTTCTCCGCGGATACGCGGGGCGTGACGATGGTCGAGTTCGCGCTCGTCTCGATTCCATTCCTGGTGATGATGCTCGGGATCATGACCATCGGGCTCTATTACCTGACCAACCATTCGCTCCAGCGCGGTGTTCTGGATGCCTCGCGCCTCCTCAGAACCGGTGAGGCGCAGAAGGCGGGCATGACGCTCAACGATTTCCGCAATCTCGTTTGCGAGAAGTCGGGTGATCTTATCGCCTGCGACACGCACCTGGTCATTCACGTCGAGAGCAATGCGCTCTTTGCCAATCTCAATCCGCCGACTCCATGCCTGACGGACGGAAAGCTGACGCCGCGACAGGGTAGTGGCTCCGACGGCATCCGCAGCCGGTCGGGAGACGCGAGCATGGCCGTGGTCGTGACCGCTTGCTACGACTGGCAGGGCGGCATGCCGCTCTTTCAGTTCATCTGGAATCTGCTTGCGGAGAGGGGTGAGACCCCACGCGAGCAGAAGATGGTCGTGCTGTCGGCGGCAACGGCCTTTCGATCCGAACCGTTCGAATGAGCCTGGGGGCGAGTGACATGAGCCGAGATCGAGGTGTGCATGGCGCGGGAGAAGTGAGGATGAGCGAGCCCGGCAAGCGGGGAACGATCGCCACGCGTCTCGGCCGGCTGCTCCGGAAATTCCGGCATGACGTCCGCGGACTGGCAGCGGTCGAGTTCGGAATGATCGCGCCGGTGATGATGGTGCTTCTGATCGGCACCGTCGAAATCACGCGCGCGGTTGCGATCCATCAGCGTTTCGGTCTGGTCACCAGCATGGTCGCCGACCTCGTCGCGCGCGAGGAGAAGCTGACGAACGACGACGTCAAGGCCATCTACGCCATCGCCGATCTCGTGATGAGCCCCTACGATACCGAGCAGCTGCAGATCTCGGTCATCCCAGTGATGTCGAGCCCGACCAATGCGAGCAATACGCTCGTCTATCCGGAGATCACGAACCGCTACAATCGCAAACCGGGCGGCGAGTTGGCCAAATGCCAGTCCTATCCCTTGGGAGCGGGCATCGTTGGGAAGAACGAGGCCGTGGTGGTGGTCGAGGCGACCTACACGTTCGTTCCGCTCTTCCTCAACTTCATCATGGGGGAGACGCCGTGGAAGGAGACCGCGATGGCCAAGCCGCGCAAAGGGCTTTGCGTGATCTTCGATACCAAATGTCAGACTTCGTGCTTCTCGTGACGCGGCGAAATTGAACGCTGACCGCCAAAATAAGGCGCGGACAGACCAATACTGCGTTCAGAATATTGCAGTCGCTTTCGATCTTCAGTATGCTGTCACGATGGCTTGCGGGCAGGCACGATTTCGTGGGCTTTTGCGGCGATACCGGAACTGATTGAGCACGTCACCGGTTCGGTGAATCTCGGGGTCCGGTTTCGCCTTGCTTCGTTCCGTCCGTCTTTGACGGCGAATGCGATTCAGAAATTTTGGCGCAGCTTAAGTCGGTGAGTTCGTGAAAGGTTTTCCGGGCGCGTCTGACACATTCGAGCACCCTCAATAGACGCAAATGCAAGTTAGATGCATCTGGCTTTTGCCGCCTCGCTAACGTTGCCTGCGCTTTTTTCAGGATCCACGCTCTTGGGCTGTGACAGCTCTTCGGGTGCTGCGCACGGCTCGGTTGGTAAATGGCCTTACTGACTTGCGGGGTGCTTTGGTTTTCGATGGCACCCTATCGTTCTGGTCTTCATGCGCGAGAGAACCTCCATGGGCCGTCGATCGCTTCACACCGCAGAAGAGCTGAGGGAATTGATCATCGGGGCATCAACCGAGCTGATCCAGCAGTCTGGGCTCGGCGGGCTTTCAGCCCGAGAAATTGCCCGGCGCATCAATTACTCGCCGGGCACGCTCTACAATTCCTTCGAGAACCTGGACGATCTCGTTCTCACCATCGAGGGACGCCTGCTCGACGGCTTGCTGCACGCTCTGGCATCGGTGCCGCAGGGCGGTGATCCGCGCGAGCGGGTTCACCAGATCGCCAATTGCTATCTGGCGTTCGCGGCGCGAGATCCCAATCTCTGGAACCTTCTGTTCGAGCACCACATCCCGTCCTCCCGGACCGTGCCGGACTGGTATCGCCAGAAGCTCGAAGCGCTGATGGGGAAGGTGGAGGACGCCTTGCTTCCTCTCTCCGAAGGGCTCAGCCCCGAAGAGGTGCGCCGTGCGGCGCGCGTGCTATGGGCGGGCATGCACGGGATCTCGTCTCTGTCGGCCGCGGACAAGCTCTCGATCATTGCGGCAGACGACGCGAGCGTGCTGATGGACGATCTCGTGCGGAACTATCTCGTAGGGTTCGAGGCGCAGCAGCGTAGTCACCGTGAAGGCGGCGAAGCCCGGCACGCCTAGCGCTTCGCTCGCTCAACTCGCGCGCGTCGATGATCCCGCGTCTCGCTTCTTGGCTGCTACCCAGCGTCACCTCTAGGGCGTCGTCTTGGGGGCTTCCTTCTGCGTGGGCGCGGCCGGAATCGCGCCCGTCGTGATGTCGGACGCTGGCGGCGTGGCGGCGATATAGCTCGGCACCTTCACCAAGCCGAACCAGCTCTCCTTGGGCAGCATGCGCTCGTTGAGCCCCGCCCACATATCGCGCGAGGAGAGGCCCGAGACGAATGCGCTGGGGGAAGGGGCGAGCCAGACGGCGAGCGCCAAGGCCGTGGCCATGCCGGCCGTCGCGTAGGGGTAGCGGCGGTCCACGAACTTGAGAGCCGTTCCGAAGGAGGACTTGATGCGCGTGTCCATCACGTCGACGGAATAGATCTCGTCGAGGGTGAGGTGCACGAGGTAGCCCACGAACATGAAGCCGCCCGCGAGCCAGGCGACGCCGGCATGTCTGTCGAGGACGTGGCCGAAGACGACGGCGGTGGCCGCCGAGCAGAACAGGGCGGCTATGATGGAATGCCAAATGCCGCGATGGACGGCGAGATTATGGAAGGCGGTGTGCAGCCCGTAGCGTATCAGCACCAGGGTGCCGAGCCACAGGATCCAGAGTTCCGCGATCGAGAAGCGGCCCGCAGCCGAAAACAGCACCGCGAACGAGAAGAAGATGCCGAGGCCGGAGAACATCGCACGGCTGGGCCGGCTGTCCTTGAGATCGATGTCGGGCAGCACCGAGCCCAGCACGCCCGCCATCGTGACCGCGATCAGGTTGTCGGGCGCGATGACGTCTGCGGCCAGTGTCAGCGTAGCCAGCGCGCCAGCGACGATGGTTCCTGCCGCGATGTGTGTCGTGAAATTAGCCATGGCGAAGCGCTCCTCGATCCGAAGCCATGCGCCGGCTTGCACCCCGCGGCGCTCATCCCATGCCTTCGGACCAGATTCGCGCACCAGGAGGGAGCTTGGGCGGTGCAATCGGTGTGGATAACACGCGTTCGCGCCGTTCCCCCGGAGAAGGGCGCTGAGACGCCGCAGGACGTGAGGGGTGGCGCTCGGCTTCCAACTCTGGCAGGAGAAGCCTCAGCTGCGCGCAATCGCGCAATCCTATCATAAGCTTGGACGACGGGACTTGCGGTGGCGGACCTGCGCACGACGAAAACAGTTCACCTGATCGGCTTCGCCAGCATTTTCGTGGCTCTGGCCGTCATGGGGCTCAAGTACGCCGCCTACCGGGTGACGGGCAGTGTCGCGCTCTACTCGGATGCGCTCGAGAGCATCGTCAACCTCGTCACTGCGGTCGCGGCGCTGCTCGCGATCAACATAAGCTCGCGTCCCGCCGACAAGAACCACCCGTTCGGCCATCACAAGGCGGAGTATCTCTCGGCGGTGCTCGAAGGGGTTCTCATCGTCGTTGCGGCCATCCTCATCATGCGCGAGGCCTACGACGCGTTCCTGAGGCCGCGCGAGATCTCCGAGTTTGGCTACGGTGCGCTGCTCAGTGTCCTCGCGACGGCCGGGAACGGCGGGTGGTCCGCCTTTCTGATCCGGCGCGGAAGGGCCTTGCGCTCGCCGGCGCTGGTTGCGGACGGGTGGCATCTCCTTACGGACGTGATGACCTCGGCAGGCGTGGTTGCCGGGCTGCTGCTGGCCTGGGCCACGGGTCTCAAGGTGCTCGATCCGCTGCTTGCGGTGGCTGTGGCCGCCTACATTCTCTGGAGCGGATCCAAGATCGCCGTGACCTCCATGAGCGGACTACTGGACGAGGCGGCGGATGGCGATATCGAGGCGCGCATTCGCGCCGCGATCAAGCGGAGCGGGAACGGCGCGCTGGAAGCCCACGACGTGCGTACCCGGCAGGCGGGGCGTGCCATCTTCATCGAGTTCCATCTTGTCGTGCCCGGCAGCATGACGGTGCACGCGGCACACGAGATCTGCGACAGGCTCGAAGCCGAGATCGAGGCGGAGATCGAAGGCTCGGAGGTGGTCATTCACGTCGAGCCTGAGCATAAGGCCAAGGATCATTCCAAGGGTACGATTCCGCTCTGACGCGCGGGATTTTGGCCATCTGCCCTAATTGATCACCCATCGCGGTGCAGTGTAGGGCCCTTTCGAGCGGAGCGCGCCATCTGATATGATGGGATATGCGTCACGCCGCTTCATTCGGGCCGCGCCGATCGGGTCTGCCGCACACCAGACCTATGGAGGCATGAGCCAAAAAGAAAGATGGCCGTCATGACACTCCGCCCATTTGCCGCAAGCCTGTTGCTGCTGTTCTGCTCCGTCTCCATCGTCAACGCCGCGCCTCAGGAACCGATCGGCTCCACCTTGTCGGTAGTCAATCTGGTGACAGCGGCCTTCAATCGCGATACGCGCACGCTGAGCACCGGAGACCGCGTCAACCAGGACGAGACCATCGAGGTGGGCCTCGATGCCTCGAGCGAGCTCAAGCTCGACGACGAGACCAAGCTGGCGCTGGGGCCCGGCTCGCACCTCACGCTCGACAAGTTCGTCTACGATCCCGCGAAGTCGAAAGGCTCCATCGTGCTCGACCTGGTGAAGGGCACGTTCCGCTTCATGACGGGCGTGGCCGAGAAGCCGACCTACGTTATCAAGACGCCCGCGGCCGCGATCACCGTGCGCGGCACCGTGTTCGACGTCTATGTGCAGGACGATGGGCTTTCGTGGCTGCTGCTGCACGAGGGCGCGATCCAGGTTTGCAATCAGCGCGGGCAATGCCGCGAGCTGAACGAGCCCGGCAAGCTTATCCGCATCACCGGAGACGGGGACGTGGGCTCGCCCGTCAAATGGGCGTCGCTCCCGGGGAAGGATACGGTTCCATTCGACACGGCGTTTCCGTTCGTCGCTAAGACGCCAAGCATCGATCCCAATCCCGTCTTCACGCGCGACGTGATCATTCTCGGCAACCTTCCCACGCCCGAGAAGCCCAAGAAGAAGACGGAGACCACGAAACCCACCAAGCGCGTGGAGCGCACGCGGACCACGCCGACCGAGACAAAGACGAAGCCGAAGAAGACCCGCACGGCGAAGAAGAACAGCTCCGATGACGACAGCAACATCGTCAAGGGCATGGACATCGTGATCGGGATTGGCGGCGGGATCGGGCGCGGCGGCTACAAGGGCGGCGGCGGCGGACGCGGCATGGACAGCCCGATGCGGGGCGGCCGGACCGGCGGCAAGTACTAGAGCGTACCGCGATCCGATAGACTCGGATCGCACGCTCCAGCTTTTTTGATTTGTCGTATTTTCTAGCGGCCCACCGCTCCTTGCCGGCAGATGCGCCTTCAAAGGCGTATCTGGATTCCGGCCTTCGCCGGAATGACGTCATCGGGCGGACGCCCACGCGTCGACATCCTCACGGAACCGTCAGCCCGACGCAGGTCGGGCTCCAGCCACGTCTCAGTAAAAACCGACCGCCAGTTTCTGGGACGCTCTGTGCTCGAAGGCTCGGATCGCATGCTTTTGGATTGGCCGGAGTGTCTTGCGACGAACCGGCTGGATTGGCGTCCTCTCAGGACCTAAGCGCGGCCTCGTAGGTGTCGAGCAGAGCGTCGATCGAGACCGGGGATGCGGTTCTCGCGAGCGTCCGGCAGGCCGCGATCTCGCTCGCGGCCGTTGCGGTGTCTCGTCTCTCGAGGGCTGCGCGCAAAGCCGCGTAGCGGGCGGAGAGCGCCTTGAAGTCCGGTGTGGCCGCCAGCGTGTTGTCGCCCACGAGCGCGAACAACCGCTCCGGGCGATCCTTCCCGCGCAGGCGTGCCGCGGTCTCGATCTCGAGGAAGGCAAAGCCCACCGCCTCGCGTGCGGTGCGCTCGCCGGCGATGATGGGAGCGCCGTAGATCTTGGTCGCGTCCTCGATGCGGGAGGCGACATTCACGGCGTCGCCGAGCACGGAATAGTCGAAGCGCTGGGGCGAGCCGACGTTGCCTACGCAGCAGGGGCCGGTGTTGAGGCCGATGCCGATGCGGACCGGATGATGGGGGGTGGCGGCTGCGGCGCAACGCGCGGCCTCCTCCCGATTGAGGCGGTCCATGGCTTTCTGCATGGCGAGCGCGGCACGGCAGGCGTTGGCGGCGTGATCGCGATCCGGCACCGGGGCGTTCCAGAAAGCCATCACCGCATCTCCCATGAATTTGTCGATGGTGCCGCGGTGATCGAGGATGATCTCCGAAAGCGGGGTGAAGAGGCGGTTGACGAAGCGGATGAGCGTTTCCGCGTCCATGCCTTCGGAGAGGCGGGAGAAGCCGCGAACGTCGGCGAACAGCAGCGTGACCTCCCGCGTCTCCCCGCCGAGCTTGAGCCGAGTGGGATCGGCGGCCAGTTCCTCGACCAGCGGCGCGGCGACGTAATGCCCGAACGCGCGTTTCACGCGGGCGCGGTCGGTCTCGGTGCGAATGAAGGAGAGGAGAGAACCCGAGAGATAGACTGCGAGCAGGGAGAGGGAGGGATAGACGGGGTCGAACAGGTAGCCGCTTTCGGCGAAGGCCAGCCATGAGCCCAGTGCGACGGCGGCGATGGCGGCGACGCCCGCGAGGGCGGCGGCGAGCGGGCCCAAGCGGCGGATGAGACCCGCGACGAGAGCGCCTGCCGCGAGGAGAAACAGAATCTCGGCGCCCGTGGCGAGCGCAGGGCGCGTGAGGTGTGCGCCGGAGAGCATCTGCTCGATGGCCTGGGCGTGGATTTCCACACCGGGCACCGATGAGGCGAGGGGCGTAGCTCTCAGATCGAGAAGGCCGGTGGCGCTCGCGCCGATCAGGACGTGGCGTCCGGCGAAGTCGTTCGGATCGAAGCTGCCGTCGAGGATTTTATGGGCGGACACGTAGCGGCGCGGATCGGGGCGTGCGTAGTTGAGCCAGAGCTGGCCGTCGCTGGCGGTGGGGAGCACGGTCGCGCCGACACGGACCGTTTCGACGCCGGTCTGCTGGCCGAACGCGAGCACGCCGCTGCCGCCGGAGGATCGGACGAACGCCGTGGTCTCGCCCATGCCGGTCCGGAGCGCCTCCAGCGAGAGGGTCGGATAGAGTGTGCCGGAGAGCGTGGCCAGGAGAGGAACCTGGCGAACGATCTGGTCTGCCGCGGGCAGCCAGTTGACGGCACCGATGCCCGCGGCTGGCGCGGCGAGTGCTGCGAGCGGCTCGATGGCGCCCGCGAACGACGGGACGAAGAGTGCGGGGACGTCGCCGGCAGTAGCGAAGCGTGCCTTGGGCGGCCGGGGTGCGGGCCTGGCCGTCGCGTCTCCCGCGACGCCAAGCACCACGGGGAGGCGGGCCGCCGCGGTGGCCAGAAGCGTGTCGTTGGACGGCAGCGCGGCCAGCTCCGCCACGATGGGGGCGAGCTCGGCGCGGTGCTCGGCCTGGCGGGCGAGGGCTTCGGGCGAGAGGCGATCGGGCTCGGCGAGGATAAGGTCTATCGCGACGGTCTTGGCGCCGGCGTCTGCGAGGCGCTCGACGATGCGGGCAAGCTCGGAGCGTGGCCAGGGCCATTGGCCGATGGCGGCGAGCGACGCCTCGTCGATGTCGACGATGCGGACGGGGAAGGCGGGATCGGCTTCGCGCGGCTTGAGGTTGAGGTAGCTGTCGAAGATGGAAAGGCGCAGGCGTGCGACAGGGCTCGGGTCGAGGATCCGCAGTGCAACGGCGAGCCCCAGAACGGCCGCCGTGACGAGGACGTGCAGAGAGGGACGGCGCAGGGTCATCGCCAACTCAACCTTTGCATCAGAGGATGCATGTCCGGACCACGGCTCTCGCGGGGCGACGTCTCATCGTTCGGCAGCGAGCGTATCGTCTCTCTGTTCGGCCGGTCAGATGACGACCGTCGCCTTCGGACCCATGGCTGCCTGCACAGCCTTCAGGGGCCGCGCTGCGCGCCAGACGTTCTCGATGCGGAACTGCTCGTGGCCGCCGCCGAAGATCGAGAGCTTGGCGTCGATGTCGCTGGTGCCGAGCCCCAGGATGCCGAGGCCCAGCAGCTTGTGGGCGATGATGTCGTCGCTGTAGCGGGTCAAGCGGATGTGCATGACGGACCAGCTTTCCGGCGCGCGGCCCAGCACGCTTCCGAACATCTGGACGCGCTCGACCTGGGTGCCGCGGACGCGCCAATAGCTCAGCCGGTCGACGATGAAGACGATGACGAACCAGACGATGAACAGCACCGAGGAGACCAGCAGGTAAAATGCGAGGTTCATGTGCACGAGAAGCGCGGGCGGCTCCGACCAGAGGCCGGGCGTGTTCATGACGACGTAGGTCGCGGCCCCGGCGCCGCCCATGAGGAGGAGCAACAGCAGCGCGTTGACGCCGCGTGCGCGCACCGAGGTGGCGACGATCACGAGCAGCAGGAGCAGTGTGAAGGAGAGGCCGACCCACGCGCTCGTATGAATGAAGAGGGGTTTTGCGTTCTGGCCTAAGGTGAGGCGCTCGCCCTGAAAATAGGTGAGGGCTGCGCAGAAGAAGCCATAGGCCCAGACGACCCACCAGTAGATGATGGGAGAGTGGGCGTAGATGCGGATTTCCGGGGCGCCTTGCGGCGCGGGCGCGGGTGCAGTTGCCTGGTCCGGCATTGCCATTGCGAGACGTCCTCCCCGTTTTATCGGGCGAACTGTCGCACCGGCTCCCGCAGCCTGTCAACGCAGGCTGACGGATATGACGATGTGGCAACAGGAGAGTTAACGGAGGCCGTATCAGCCGTTTCGGACGACCGTGCCCCAGAGGTCGTAGTCGTCGGCCTCGTCGATGTGAGCCTGCACGATGTCGCCGGGCTTCAGTTTCTGCTCGCCGTTGAGAAAAACACTGCCGTCGATCTCGGGCGCGTCCCACTTCGAGCGGCCGGTCGCGCCCTCCTCGTCGATCTCGTCGATGATGACGTCGATGGTGGTGCCGACGCGCGTTGCCAGGATTTCTTCCGAGACTTCCCGCTGCGCCGCCATGAAGCGATGCCAGCGCTCCTCCTTCACCTCTTCGGGCACGGCGCCCTGCAGCTCGTTGGCCTTGGCGCCCGAGACCGCCTCGTACTTGAAGCAGCCGACGCGGTTCAGCTTCGCCTCTCGCAGCCAGTCGAGAAGGAATGAGAAGTCCTCCTCCGTCTCGCCGGGGAAGCCGACGATGAAGGTGGAGCGGACGGCGAGATCCGGGCAGACCTTGCGCCAGTTGGCGATGCGTTCGGCCGTCTTCTCCTGATGCGCGGGGCGGCGCATGGCCTTCAGCACGGCCGGAGAGGCGTGCTGGAAGGGGATGTCGAGATAGGGGAGGATCTTGCCCTCCGCCATCAGGGGGATCACCTCGTCCACGTGCGGATAGGGGTAGACGTAGTGCATCCGCGTCCACACGCCGAGCTCGCCGAGCGCGCGGGACAGATCGAGGAACTTCGCCTTGAGCGGCGCGCCCTTCCATTGGCTCTCGGCATACTTTATGTCGAGGCCGTAGGCGCTCGTGTCCTGGCTGATGACGAGCAGCTCCTTCACGCCTGCCTTCACGAGGCGCTCGGCTTCCGCCATCACGTGGCTGGCGGGGCGGCTCGCGAGATCGCCGCGGATGCTCGGGATGATGCAGAAGGAGCAGCGATTGTTGCAGCCCTCGGAAATTTTCAGATAGGCGTAGTGGCGGGGTGTGAGACGAAGGCCCTCGGGCGGCACGAGGTCCACGTAGGGATCGTGCAGCGGCGGTACGGCATCGTGCACGGCCGTGACTACCTGCTCGTACTGGTGTGGGCCCGTGACGGCGAGAACGCCAGGATGCACCTCGCGGATGCGACCCTCCTCCACGCCCATGCAACCCGTGACGATCACGCGCCCGTTCTCGGCAATAGCCTCGCCGATGGCGTCGAGGCTCTCCTGCTTGGCGCTGTCCAGGAAGCCGCAGGTGTTGACGACGACCACGTCGGCGCCCGCGTAGTCGGGGGCAACCTGATAGCCTTCGGCGCGCAGCTTGGTGATGATGCGTTCGCTGTCCACCAGCGCCTTGGGGCAGCCGAGCGAGACGAAGCCCACCTTCGGGGCCGGTTTCGGCTCGCGCTGGGCAGGTGCAGGGGATGGATTTGCCGGGGCTCGGACGGTCATTCTAGGCCTTGAAGCGCGTGAAAGCGGCCTTCTACCACAGGTTCGGTTTCTGTGGAGCCCTCTGGTGAAGAGGCCGCAGGCGCGGGCGGGTCACCGATCAGCTAAACCCCTGTAACCTTGATTAAAAGTGCCAGCGCGGACGTTGCGAGCAGGACGCCCGGGATATCCCAGCGGCACTTAAAGATCAGGACTGCCGCGACGGCCGAGAGGGCCACCACGCGCCAGTCGAGCGACGTCCACGCGGGGGTCCAAAGCTTCAAGTAGCCCCATTCCACGAGATCGACCTCGGCGAAGAAGACGTGGAGCGCGAACCAGACCGCGAGATTGAGGATCACCCCCACGACCGCCGCCGTGATGGCGGTGAGCGCGCCCGCGAGGCGTGGCTGGTGTGTGATCCAGTCGATGTAAGGCGCGCCGGCGAAGATCCAGAGGAAGCAGGGGGCGAAGGTGGCCCACACGGCGACGAAGGCGCCGAGCAGCCCCATGACGAGTTGCGGCTCGCCGCCGTTCCGGTAGGCGGCGAGATACCCGACGAACTCGGTCACGAGGATGAGCGGTCCCGGCGTCGTTTCCGCGAGACCCAGCCCGTCGAGCATCGCGCCCGCATCGAGCCAGCCGAAGCGGGTCACGACATCTTGCCCCATGTAGGCGAGCACGGCGTAGGCGCCGCCGAAGGTGACGACGGCGAGCTTGGAAAAGAAGAGGCCGAGCTGTGACAGCACGTGCTCGCGGCCGAAGACGGCAGAGATGATTGCGAGGGGTGCGACCCAGATTGCGCTCCAGAGGGCGATCGTGCGCAACGTCTTCGCCGTGGAGATGAGAGGAGACGCGTATGCGGTTTTGGCTGCCGCGATTGCGCTCGGGACATGGAAGAAGCCGAACAGCGCGGCGGCGAGCACGATGAGCGGGAAGGGGGCGGCGAGGAAGAAGATCGCGAGGAAGGAGAGACCTGCGATGAGCCAATGCACGCTGAGCTTGAGCGCGCGCCGCGCGATGCGCAGGAGAGCTTCGATCACGATGACGAGGACCGCGGCCTTGATGCCGAAGAAGAGGGCTTCCACAAGCGGCACGTTGCCGAACGCGGCGTAGATCATCGAGAGGGCGAGAACGATGAGCGCGCCGGGCAGCACAAACAAGAGGCCGGCCGCGAGCCCGCCCGCAAAGCCGTGGAGCCGCCAGCCGACGTAAGTGGCCAACTGCATCGCCTCGGGGCCGGGCAGCAACATGCAGAAGCTCAAGGCGCTGAGATAGCGGCGCTCGTCGAGCCACTGTTTCTCATCCACGAAAACGCGATGCATCAGGGCGATCTGGGCCGATGGACCGCCGAAGGACAGAATGCCGATGCGCGCGAACGTGGCCAGCGCCTCTCGGAACGACGGCGCAGAGACGGGTTCATGCTGCATCGAATGGGTTCGAGAAGGGATCTCGCTCGACATACGTACTCCTTCAGCCGGACGGCCGATGGAGCGACGCTTGGGCGAATGCCTGACGGGGCGGTCGCAGTGGGAGCCCCATGGTCTGCGGTGCAAGATTATCGCGGCCCGCGGCCGCTCTTCAAGCCGCAAGGAGAGCGGCGCGAGACTTCCGTTCGAGCAGAAATATTGTCGTAGTTCTTTTACACGGATGTGACGGACACCAGCGGAGGCGGCTATTTCCGCAGCCCGTCGAGAAATGGCTTCATGGCGGCGAACCACTTGTCCGCCATCTTCTGCTGGCCTTGCGGATTGGGATGCGCCCAATCGAAGGTGTCGGAGCCGGGCTCGCCCGGTCTTTCATGCCAGTCGATGAAGTGGGGCACGGTGACGACAGGGGAGTCCGCGGTGCTGATCCGCTGGGCCAGTTCATCCAGCAACGGGCGTGAGGCGCGCGCGTTGCGGCCGTTGGCGATCATGTGTCCGATCAGAATGACCACGTGCGGGTTCTTCTCGCGCAGCATGGCGATGATGTCCTCAAGCGGGCGAATGATGGCGCGCCGGTAGCTCCAGGCGTGCTCGTCATTGCTGCCGAGGTGAATGAGGGCGATGTCGGGCGCGGCCGGATAGGTGGTCATCCAGCCTTTGAGGTTGTCGCGCACCTCCGACGTGGTCCAGCCGTAATGGCCTTCATGGTCGAGGTCGAACGGCACGCCGTTCTTGTCGGGCCAGACGGCGTCCGCGTTGAGACCGGCGTGAAGCGAGCCGATGAAGTCTACCGGGTATCCGGCGTCCTTCAGCATGTAATAGAGGGGATAGCGGTAGGTGTATTCGGGCCGGTCGTTTCGGCCGCCCTGAGTGATCGAGTCGCCCAACGGCAGGACGTAGATCGGTCGCGTGCCGGATTGAGGAGCGGTGGCGGACGCGGCGGTATCGGCGAGCGCGTGCGAGGCGAACACGAGGAGGCAGGCGACGGCCCACGCGGCCCCGTGCAGGCAAAACCGCGCAGCGGATGGGGGGATGCGTGCTTGTGTGCGGGTGCGGATGATCATGGCGTGGCCCGGACTCGCCCGCGCCGCGAACCCTGGCAGTGAGACGCGGTCGACAGTCTCCACACGGAGACAAGCACGCGGACACGGTTTTGGCACCTTAAGGCGCGGGCTGGGGTTAATCCCGGCGCCTCACCGGCTCACGATTTGGTTCTGGCAAAGGTGCCGGGCGCGTCCTCGATGACGCCGAGGTTTTCGCCGGGCTCGCGGGGAGCCGTCCAGTCGCCGGAGTACTTGGTCAGCCACTCGACCCAGTACGGCCACCAGGAGCCGGGATGCTCCTTGGCCATGCGGACCCACTCGTCGAGCGTATCGGCCGCCGCCTTGTTGGCGGTCCAGTACTGGTACTTCATCTTGTCGGGCGGATTGACAACACCGGCGATGTGGCCCGAGCCCGCCAGCACGAACTCGACCGGGCCGCCGAGCAGTTTCGAGCCGATGAACACGGACTTGGCGGGTGCGATGTGGTCTTCCTTGGTCGCCAGCTCGAAGACAGGCAGCTTCACCTTCTTGAGGTCGAGCTTTACGCCGGCGAGTGTCATCTCACCCTTGGCAAGCTTGTTCTCGTTGTAAAACTCGCGCAGGTAGAAGGCGTGGTTGGCGGCGGCCATGCGCGTCGAGTCCTGGTTCCAGTAGAGCAGGTCGAACGGGAACGGCTTCTTGCCGAGCAGGTAGTTGTTGACGATGTACGGCCAGATGAGGTCGCGCGGCCGCATCATGTTGAAGACGTTGGCCATGCGCGAGCCATCGAGGAAGCCGCGCTCGGCCATCATCTCCTGCAGGTTGGTGAGCTGGCTGTCGTTGGTGAAGAGCAGCAAGTCTCCCGCCTTCGAAAAGTCGAGCTGCGTGGTGAGGAACGTCACCGAGCGGAACGGCTCCTCGCCGCGGGCGGCGAGATAGGCGAGCGTGGAGCCGAGCAGAGTGCCGCCCACGCAGTAGCCCACCACATTGATTTTCTCGACGGCGGTTTCGCGCTTCACGGCATCGGCGGCAGCAAGAATGCCTTCGAGCATGTAGTCCTCGAAGGTCTTGTGCGCGAGGCGCTCGTCCGGATTCACCCAGGACACGACGAAGACCGTGAAGCCCTGATCGACCGCGTACTTCAGAAGGCTCTTCGGCGGCGTGAGATCGAGGATGTAGTATTTGTTGATCCAGGGCGGCACCACGAGCAGCGGCACCTCGCGCACCTTGTCGGTGCTCGGCGCGTACTGGATGAGCTGGAATACGTCGTTCTGGAACACCACCTTGCCGGGCGTGGTGGCCAGGTTCTTGCCGACCTCGAACGCGGTGGTGTCCGTCTGGCTGATCTTGAGCAGATCGCCGGACTTCTCCATGTCGTGCACCAGGTGGGCCATGCCCTGCACGAGGTTCTGCGCGTTGGTGGCAAAAGTCTCGCGGACGACTTCCGGATTGGTCATCGGGAAGTTGGAGGGAGAGAGCGCGCTCGAGAGCTGGCGCAGATAGAACTCGGCCTTGTGGCGCTCCTGCTCGTCCAGCCCCTCGGTCTGCTGAAGCACATCCTCGGCCCAATGGGTCGTGAGCAGATAGGCCTGCTTCCAGAAATCGAAGTAGGGGTTCGAGGACCACTCGGGGTCCTTGAAGCGATTGTCGGAGGGCTCCGGCTCGGCCACCGGATCGACCTTCTCGCCCAGGAGGCGGCGGATCGAGTTGTTCCAGAGATCGAGATAAGAGGTGACGAGCGCGGTCTGGGCTTCGGCCAGCTTGCTCGGGTCCGTGAGCCAGAGGCGGGCGATGTCGGCCAGAGTCTTGGTCGCCTCGTTGACCTCGCTCGCCGCCGAGAAAGGGCTGATCTTGGCGTCAGGCCGCTCGAGGAACTCGGCCATTGCGCGCCCGCCCTCCTCGAAAAGGCGCAACATGTTGCGCGCGAACTCCTCGGGGTTTTCGATCCGGTAGGGAGTAGTGGGCGAGGTAGTGTCTTGGGTCATGGCCACCAAGATAAGAGGTCCATGTGACAACGCCTAGTAGGATGAAAGGAGTACGCGCAAAACGGGCGAGATGTGCACAGCTCCAGGGCCTCCCGGCCCCTGCCTCTGGACGTTTATGCCCGGCTTAGCGTAAATACAGGGAGCTGGAGCCCCCCGGTTTCCTGGCCGGATGGCGGGTGACCGTCGTGCGCCCGGATGACCATGTGCTCGGATGACCGCCGCGTGCGATACGCTGCCCCAGGACCGGCTGTCGTGCGCGTGCCGCAACAAGCCAAGAGATGATCTCGTGATCGACGACTTCCACCGCATCAAGCGCTTGCCGCCTTATGTTTTTGCCGAAGTGAACCGCCTCAAGGCGTCGGCGCGAGCGCGCGGGGCGGACATCATCGACCTCGGCATGGGCAACCCCGATCTGCCGACGCCGCAGCACATCGTCGAGAAGCTCGTCGAGACCGTGGCGAAGCCCCGGACCCACCGCTACTCGGCGTCGAAGGGTATTCCTGGTCTGCGCCGCGCTCAAGCCGCCTACTACGAGCGCCGGTTCGGGGTGAAGCTCGATCCGGAGACGCAGGTGGTCGCGACGCTCGGCTCCAAGGAAGGCTTCGCCAACATGGCGCAGGCGATCTCTGCGCCGGGTGACGTGATCATCGTCCCCAATCCCACCTATCCCATTCACGAGTTCGGTTTTCTGATCTCGGGCGCGGTGCTACGGCACGTGCCGGCCGGGAACGGCGACGATTTCCTGCGCGCGGTCGATCATGCCGTGCGCCATTCGATTCCGAAGCCGCTCGCCGTGGTGCTGTCCTATCCGTCGAACCCGACGGCGATGACGGCCGATCTCGCTTTCTACAAGGAGGCGGTTGCGCTCGCGAAGAAGCTCGACCTGATCATCCTCTCCGACCTCGCCTATTCGGAGATCTACTTCGACGACAATCCGCCCCCTTCGGTGCTGGAGGTGCCGGGCGCGATGGACATCACCGTCGAGTTTACGTCGCTCTCCAAGACCTACAACATGCCCGGCTGGCGCATGGGCTTCGCCGTCGGCAACGAGCGGCTGATCGGTGCGCTCGCCCGCGTCAAATCCTATCTCGACTACGGTGCGTTCACGCCGATCCAGGTGGCGGCGGCAGCAGCCCTCAATGGGCCGCAGGACTGCGTCGAGGAGATCCGCAAGACCTACAAGAGCCGCCGGGACTGCCTGGTGGAGAGCTTCGGCCGTGCAGGCTTCCCGGTTCCTCCTCCGCCGGCCACCATGTTCGCCTGGTGCCCCATCCCCGAGCCGTTCCGCGCGCTCGGCTCGGTGGAGTTCGCTAAGCTATTGATTGAAAAGGCGGATGTTGCCGTTTCGCCCGGCCTAGGCTTCGGCGAGTACGGCGAGGGGTATGTGCGCATCGCCCTGGTCGAGAACGAGCACCGTATCCGGCAGGCGGCCCGCTCCATCAAGAAGTTCCTGGCTCAAACACCTGAAACACTGCATAACGTCATCCCAATTCAGCAAAAAGCCAGCCGCTAGTCGTTTCAGATTAAACAGCCATGTCAGAGCCTTTGACCCTCGGCGTTGCCGGACTCGGCACCGTCGGAATGGGCCTCATTCAACTGCTTTCGGCCCATGCGCCGCGCCTCGAGAAGATGCTGGGCCGCCGGATCACGGTGGCCGGCGTTTCGGCGCGCTCGCGCAGCAAGGAGCGGGGCGAGGGACTGGGGGATGCCCGCTGGTTCGACGATCCGGTAGCGCTGGCGAAGGACCCGTCGATCGCGGTGTTCGTCGAGCTGATCGGCGGCGAGGACGGTGTGGCAAAGGCGGCTGTCGAGGCCGCGCTCAAAGCCAGGAAGCACGTGGTGACGGCCAACAAGGCGCTGCTCGCCAAGCATGGCGTCGCGCTGGCCCGCCTTGCCGAAGAGAACGGCGTCGCCCTCAATTTCGAGGCGGCTGTCGCTGGCGGCATTCCGATCATCAAGATGCTGCGCGAGGCGCTTGCGGCCAACGAGGTGCGGCGCGTCTACGGCATCCTGAACGGCACCTGCAATTTCATTCTCTCGAAGATGACGGACGAGAAGCGGGCCTTCGCCGATGCGCTCAAGGAAGCGCAGGAGCGCGGCTACGCGGAGGCCGATCCGTCGTTCGACATCGGCGGTTTCGATGCCGCGCACAAGCTCTCGCTTCTCACCTGCCTCGCCTTCGGCACGACACTCGCTTTCGACCAGATCCACGTGGAAGGCATCCAGCACATCACCTCCGCCGACATCGAGGCGGCGACGGAGCTCGGCTACTGCATCAAGCTACTCGGCGTCGCGGTCGAGACTGCGCATGGGATCGAGGCGCGCGTGACGCCGGTGCTGGTGGCGGAAGAATCCGCGCTCGCGGAAGTCTCGGGCGTTACCAACTGCGTCGGCATCGACGGCGACTTCGCGGGTAACCTTCTGCTCGTCGGTCCCGGGGCGGGCGCGAAGCCCACGGCCTCCGCGGTCGCGAGCGACATCGTGGACATCGCGCGCGGTCTCGTGATGCCGCCGTTCATCCGGCCCACGGCCGCGCTGGAATCCGCCAGGAAGCTCAATCTCAAAGCGCACCAGGGCAACTATTACGTGCGGCTTTCGGTCTACGACCGGCCGGGTGCCATGGCGGCCATCACCAAGCGCATGAGCGACGAGAACGTGTCGCTTGAGAGCATCGTTCAGAGGCGGCCCGGCGCGGTGCATCCGGGCCAGGCCTGGGAGCCGCCGCCCGGCGCGGCGGAGCCGGCCGTCAATGTTATACTCATCACGCACGACACAACCGAGGATGCAATGCGCAAGGCGCTCCGAGCCATCGAGAAGGATGGTAAGGTGACGGAGCGTCCGCAGATGATCCGCATCGAAGATCTTTGAGAGCTGACTTGGGTCAAGGGAACTCCATGGCGAAGGACAATGGCGACGTCGGGCTGGACCGCATGCTGGTGCTTGAGGTCGCCCGTGTGACGGAGGCGGCGGCCATCGCGGCAGCGCGTCTCTCCGGCAGGGGCAACGAGAAGGCGGCGGACAAGGCCGCGGTGGACGCCATGCGCCACGAGCTGGGGCGCGTCTCTCTGCGCGGCACTGTCGTCATCGGCGAAGGCGAGATGGACGAAGCGCCGATGCTCTATATCGGCGAGGAGGTCGGCAACGGCACCGGGCCGGAGGTCGACATCGCGGTCGATCCGCTCGAGGGCACCACGATCTGCGCCAAGCTGATGCCGAACGCGCTTGCCGTGCTTGCCATCTCGGAGCGGGGCGGCCTGCTCCACGCCCCGGACATGTACATGAACAAGATCGCCGTTGGGCCGGGCTATCCCGAGGGCGTCGTCGATCTCGATGCGCCGGTGCCGCAAAACCTCGCGGCGCTCGCCAAGGCGAAGGGCGTGCCGGTGAGCGGCATCACCGCCTGCATTCTCGACCGCCCCCGTCACGCGGAGCTGATCAAGGCCGTGCGAGGGGCCGGGGCTGCGGTGCAGCTCATCCCCGACGGAGACATCGCGGGCGTGATCTGGACCACCGATCCGGAAGAGACCGGCATCGACATCTACATGGGCTCGGGCGGCGCCCCCGAAGGCGTGCTGGCCGCCGCGGCGCTGCGCTGCATCGGTGGGCAGATCCAGGGCCGGCTGATGCCCTCCAACGATGGCGAGCGCGAGCGCGCGCACAAGATGGGCATCACCGACATCCGCAAGAAGTTCACGCTCGCGGACATGGCCTCGTCGGACGTGATTTTCGCGGCGACGGGGGTGACCAGCGGCTCGCTGCTCGATGGCGTGAAATTCCGCGGCCAGACCGCCGAGACCGAGACGCTGATCATGCGCTCGAAGACCGGCACGGTGCGCCGCATCCGCAGCAAGTTCCGCGACTACGGGCAGCGCCTGCCCGCAAGCCGCGACTAGGGGCGTCCGCCTACTTTGCTTCGAGTTTGAAGCCCGGTACGTCGATGCGGACGGCCGTGCGCTGGCTGTCGTAATAGAGATAGCCGAGCACGCCGATGCCGACGAGCAGCAGCGCGATGATCAGGTTTTTCGGGTCGCTCATGGCGGGGCCTTTTCGCTGTGACGGTTCTGCACCTCTGCCATAAGCCCGGCGAGGGAACAAGCGCGGCCGCTGTGGACGATACATCCTTAGGGAATCGCCTTCCTGGGCCGGGCGTGGGAGCCTTGCCTATTGCGAATCGGGCGGGGGCATCTCGGATATGACGGCACTTCGGAAAGCGCGCGTCTCTCAGCAGGTAGAGCCTGCGGAGGCGGCATTCCTGGGGGTGGTTCAATCGGCGCGGGGCTACCGGTGGAGCGAGACGCTGGAGCCCGCCCGCGCCAAGGATGCCATCGCCATCAGCCAGCAGCACAACCTGCCCGAGCTGCTGGGGCGGGTGCTGGCCGCGCGCGGGGTCGGTCTCGACGACGTGCCGGTGTTTCTCGACCCCACGATCCGGGTGCTGATGCCCGATCCATCCTCGCTTACCGACATGGATAAGGCGGCGCGCCGTCTGGCGGACGCGATCACCAAGCGGGAGCCGGTTGCCATTTTTGGCGACTACGACGTGGACGGGGCCTGCTCCTCCGCGCTCATGGCGCGCTTCCTCGCCCACCATGACACGCCGAGCCGCATCTATATTCCGGACCGCCTCACGGAAGGCTACGGCCCCAACGCGTCGGCGTTCGAGCAATTGATCGGCGAAGGCGCGAAGCTGATCGTCACGGTCGACTGCGGCACGACCAGCGTCGACGTGCTCGCTGGCGCGGGCAAGCGGGGCGTGGACGTGGTGGTGATCGACCACCATCAGGCGGACGAGGTGCTGCCCGCGGTGCACGCGCTCGTCAATCCGAACCGGCTCGACGACATCTCCGGGCAGGGACATCTCTGCGCGGCGGGCGTTGTGTTCCTGGTGCTGGTGGCAACGGTGCGCGAGCTTCGCAAGCGCGGCTACTATGCGAACGTTCGCGAGCCGCAGCTCATCGGCGATCTCGACCTCGTGGCGCTGGCGACGGTGGCGGACGTGGTGCCGCTCAAGGGGCTGAACCGTGCCTACGTCACCAAAGGGCTCGCGGTGATGGCGGGCCGCGACAACGTGGGGCTGCGGGCCTTGTCGGATGCGGCGGGGCTCGGCGAGGCGCCGAACGCCTATCATCTCGGGTTCATCCTGGGGCCGCGCATCAACGCGGGCGGGCGCATCGGCGACGCGGCGCTGGGGGCGAAGCTGCTTTCGACCGAGAACGAGGGAGAGGCCGTGCGCATCGCCGCGGTGCTCGACCGCCTCAACAAGGAGCGCAAGGAGATCGAGCAGGCCGCACTCGAGGAAGCCACCGCGGCGGCCGACCGTATGCTTGAGGAGACGCCCGATCTCGGTGTTCTCCTGGTCGGATCGCCCGACTGGCATCGGGGCGTCGTCGGCCTGATCGCGAGCCGCCTCACGGAGCGCTTCAAGCGGCCGTCCTGCGTGATCTCGTGGGACAAGGACGGCGCAACAGGCGCGATGACGGGTACGGGCTCGCTTCGCTCCGTCTCCGGCATCGACATCGGCGCCGCGGTCCGTCACGCGGTTGCGGCAGGGCATCTGCTCAAGGGCGGCGGGCACGCCATGGCGGCGGGCCTGACTGTGGACCACGCCAAGCTCGACGCTCTAAAGGCTTTCTTCGCGGCGGAGCTCGCGGGGTCGGCTGCCCGTCTGGCCGAGCGCGCGTCCCTTGCCATCGACGGCGCGCTGACGCCTTCGGCGGCAACGGACGCGCTCGTGGATCTCCTCGGCAGGGCCGGTCCCTACGGCCAGGGCAATCCGCAGCCGCGCTTTGCGTTTCCGGCGCATCGGGTGAAGTTCGCGAAGCCGGTCGGGACAGCCCACATCCGCTGTGTGCTGGAAGCGGGCGACGGTTCGCGTCTCGATGCTGTGGCCTTCCGGGCCGCGGGACAGCCGCTCGGTGACCTTCTCATGGAGGCGGCGGGCGGGCTCCCCGTTCATGTGGCAGGACAACTCAGGCGCGATACCTGGGGCGGGCGGAACCGCATCGAGCTGCAGATCGAGGATGCGGCCGATCCGCGGAAGCAAAAGCCTTAATTTCCAGGCGGCTGTGCGCGAAAATGGCGCGCCGGAGCGGAGCGACAGGGCAGCGCTTGCGTCTTGCGGCAAACCTCCCTATACCACCGGCTGCCGTTGGCTGACGCTGTCCGCCGCGAGAACGGTCCCTTCGTCTATCGGTTAGGACGTCAGATTTTCAATCTGAAAAGACGGGTTCGACTCCCGTAGGGACCGCCATGAATTTCTCCATTTAATTCAGCCTATTGAAGTGCTCCGCGCAGGAGGCGGCCGAAGTTGCGCGCCGCGCACACGTGGATGGTTTCAATCCACGCCTCCGCGTGGGAGGCGACCCGTGTCTGCGGGAATGTCCGCGGCGGCCTAAACGAGGTTTCAATCCACGCCTCCGCGTGGGAGGCGACCTGCGACGCAGACGCCGCAGCCTCCCTGATGGAGGTTTCAATCCACGCCTCCGCGTGGGAGGCGACCGGCACCGCGCCAGTCTCCAAGACATCCGACAACGTTTCAATCCACGCCTCCGCGTGGGAGGCGACGTGCGACACGGCCTGGGATTCGAGGATCTCATCGTGTTTCAATCCACGCCTCCGCGTGGGAGGCGACATCATGGGATCGTCGTCGCAGTTTGCCGATCTCGAGTTTCAATCCACGCCTCCGCGTGGGAGGCGACTGCTCCGCTTTCGTCTCTCCACCAGCGCCGAAGTAGTTTCAATCCACGCCTCCGCGTGGGAGGCGACCAGATCCGCCGTCACCGAGACCGGAAACTCGCGGTTTCAATCCACGCCTCCGCGTGGGAGGCGACCTGCCCGTTCTGCGATACCGGCCGCTTGGATGCTATGTTTCAATCCACGCCTCCGCGTGGGAGGCGACCCGAGCGCCTTCGGGATCGGATAGTGGTCGACGTGTTTCAATCCACGCCTCCGCGTGGGAGGCGACGTAAGCCTGAGATCATCCCGCCTGGAGGTACTTCCCATGTTTCAATCCACGCCTCCGCGTGGGAGGCGACTGCCCAGGTTGCCGACCAGGATCACCTTGTTGACGGTTTCAATCCACGCCTCCGCGTGGGAGGCGACTGGGGGTGCGTAACCTATTTGGCGGGCGCGTGAAACAGCGAGGATCGCGCGAACCCGACCAGGGTCGTCACGCCGCTTGAGCCCTTTGAGGGCAGGTGGCGAGTTTCTCTTGTTTGTCCAGTGCCTTGGGCGGGCGCGAACCTCCCAGGATACGCGGGCCTGCTTCACGTTCGCGAGCGCGTGCATGGCTTGAACGACGCCGTCATTCCTCTTGGATGGGGCCGCACCAGCCGGGGAGATAGTTGGTGTCGTGCGTCTTGGATGCGTCCAGCGCCAGTGCGAGCGCGTGCTCGAAGTTCTTCTCCACGGTGGACCGCTTGATGTGGCGGCGCAGATAGTCAGCCCATAGGAACTCGCTGAACGGCGTCGAATCCTTGGAGAAGCCGCCAGCGCGCCGCAGGGCGCCGGCAAGCGAGCGGAAGGGGTCGTCCGTCAAGTGGACTACGGATTTCGGGATCTCCGAATAGCCGCACCGCGAGCCGGTATCGTCGAACGGGTGCATCCAGCTCCGGTTGTCGAGAACGACCCAGAACGCATCCTTTTCTAGATGGCTGAGATCGCTCACGACGGTGGTGAGCACCAGCTCCACCCCCTCCTCGTGGAGCGCGCGCGCGAGATGATGGTGATCGATGAGGTAGGGCCGCGCTTTCGGGCCCATCACCACCGGGATCATGTGCCGGGCCAGGAAATCGCGACCCTCGTGGGCGCTCTTCTCGCGCCATTGCTGACGTTTCTCTGCCACCTCGCGCATGCCGATGGTGATCTGCGTGGGCCTCAAGTCGCGGATCGCGGTGGGCTTCAGCAGGGGCTCGCGAATGGGTGTCATGGGCTGGTCCTGTTACGCTGACATCATGCTCGGTCGCGGGCTTGCGATCTTTGCTCCGGCGCAAGCGCCTGAACGGCATCCTCGACGCTGTGAAAGAGGCGATCCGGCCCGAGGGCCTCGAGTGTTCCGAAGCGGTCGAGGGCGTCCTGGGCCCGGATCGATTCCAGGCGGGCGATGGCGAAGGCGATGCCGGTGCGGCGGCAGTGGCGGATTACCTCGCTCAGCGCTTCGGCCGCGGTGTAATCGATGTCGGCAATGCTGCTCGCCTCCAGGACGACTACGGCGGGGCGCGTGTCGTAGCCGTCGATCCGTTCGATCATGGCGCGCTTGAAGGTCTCGGCGTTGGCAAAGAGCAAGGGGGCCTGGAAGGCGATGACGGCCACGCCGCCCACGCATTCGCCGCGATCTGTCTTGCTGGGTGGCCACCATACCGTGGTGCCGGGAAGCCTTCTCATCTCGACCGGCCGGGTCTGCGTCGTCATCCAGACGCCGTGAAGGAGGGAAAGCCCGATGCCGAATGTCACGCCGATCTGGATGGGAAGCACGACGATCGCGGCTGTCGTGGCGAGCCCGAGCAAGCCTTCGATTGGTGCCTCGCGGGCTATCCTGGCAATGGTGTCCGTGTGGATCAGCCGCTGGGCCACGAACATCAGGATCCCGGCAAGGGCGGCTTGAGGGATGTGGGCGAGCAGCGTGCCGCCGAACACGACGAGCAGGAGCACCGCGCCTGCGGCAAGGAGCGCGCTCATCTGCGAGCTGCCGCCCGCCGCGGCGACGACTGCGGTGCGCGGCGGGCTGGCATCCACCGGCAAGGCGCCGAGGACGCCGGCGGCCAGATTTCCGGCTCCCACGCCGATGTAATCCTGATCGATTGCCGGGGAGCGTCCGTCCGGGTCCGGGAAGGACTGGCTGACGGCCGCCGTCTGGATCATGACCACGAGCGAGACGATCAGCGCCAGGGGCAGGAGCTGCCACATGTCATCGAGCGAGGGGAGCGCGAAATGTGGCAGGCCGCCCGGCAGCGGGCCGAGCACGGCGACGCCACGGCTTTCGAGATCGAAGACCTGCACGATGATGGTTGCGAGCATCACACCGATCAAGGCGCCGGGGATCCGTCCGTTGATGCGCTCGGATGCGATCATGATGGCAAGAACGCCAAGCCCGATGGCAGCCGAGAACGGATTGAGCGAGGGCAGGTTGCGGGCGATGGCCTCGATGCGCCGGTAGAAATCGCTTCCGTCGCCGTCGATGCCAAGCAGCGCCGGGAGCTGCGACACCGCGATGTGGACGGCGATGCCGACCAGAAATCCGGTGACGACCGGTATCGAGAGAAGATTGGCGATCCAGCCGAGCCGCAGGAGGCCTGCCACGATCAGCATGGCGCCCACCAGGAAGGCCAAGGCCACGGCGGCGGCACCGAGCGATCCCGATCCGCTCGCCGCCATGGCGGCGAGCGCGCCCGCGAAAATCGGCGTGATGGTGGAGTCCGCGCCCGCCGTCAGCAGGCGGCTTGCGCCCAGGGCCGCAAATCCCAGGGTGGCGCCGATGAAGGCATAGAAGCCGATCTGCGGTTCGAGACCGGCCAGGCGGGCGGTGGCCATCTGCTCCGGGATGGTGATGGCGGCCAGCGTCACGCCCGCGACAAGGTCGCGCCAGGCGTTGGCCGTCGTCCATCCTCGCAACGAGCCGAAGAGCGCAGGAACTCGGAACTGCATCGCTCCGCATCCACCTGGTTGGGGCAGTACGCCGCCAGAACCTACAATGAGACGCAGCGAAGAGGAATGGTGTCGATCAGCCGGGTTGCCCCGCGCCGTCAGGCGGGGGCATCGGGCGTCGAGGAGCCCAGCATTCGCTCGAGGGCGGCGAAGGAGCCATCAAGGTCCGCGAGCGCAAGAAGAATGCCGCGGGCGGTCTGGTAGTCGCCATGGCGGGGGCTCGCAGCCGTGGACCTCGCGGCCAGCATGCGCAGGAGCGCGGTCAGGTCCGAGACGAGCGTCTTGACGAGGCGTTGCGCCGCCGCGCCGTTCGCGGGCCAATGGAGCGGCGCGGTCAATGCGCGGGCCGTGGTGATGGGAATGCTGTCGCCGAGAATGACGCCGGGGCTCAGCAGCTCGGCGAACCCGGCGTAGGCCTGCAGAAGCTCTTCGATTGCCGAGGGGACGGTTCTGGTTCCGGCGGTGAGCTGCTCCACGATGAGGCCGGAGCGGCTTTCCCAGTCTGTCAGCAAGGTCGCGATTTCAGGGCGCAGGCGCGCGCTCGAGAGATGGTGGAAGGTGAGGCGGCCGAGCCTGCGGACGATCTTCTCCGCTTTGTGGGTTCGCCGGTCGGCGATCTCGCCTGCAAGCGATGCGACGGCGTTGCGAAGGGTTGCCGCGCCGGTGTCCGTTGCGCCCGCGTGTCCGGCTGCGCCGTCGTCGCGTCCGCCTTCTGCCGCGACCAGCACGATATCGCGGAAGAGCCCGGTGGTCATGGCGCGCAGGCGTTCGGTTACGCTCGTCACTTCCTCCGCGAGGTGGAGGCTGTCCTTATGCGTTGCGACCAGGAGCGCGTTGCGGCAGCAGCGCGGAGGGAGCGAGGCCCAGAGCGCGCGCTCGCTTTCGGTCCAGGCGCGTGTCGCGACGGTGCACCAGATGACGATGTCGGCATCCTCGATGAACGCGGCCGGACTGGCGGCGGAGGGGGTATCGAGAATCTGGAGCCTGCGCAGGTGCTCCAGAGGCAACGCCACCTGAATAGCGCGGAAGGCGATGTCGGTCAGCGGGTCGTTCTCCTCGCCATCGACGCGGATGCGGGTGCCCGCTTCCGTGACGCCGAACATGGACGCGGTTTCGGCGTAAGTCATGAGCACTGGCACCTGCGTGTTCGCCACGACGCTGGTGGGCAGCAGGCCCGCGCCGATCAAAAGGTCGGCGACGGAGGTCTTGCCGGAATTGTACTCGCCGAGAATGACCACGCGCACCGGCCGGCGAAGCGCCTCCTCGATGCGCGAGAGACCGGCGATGCAATAGGTCAGCGCCGTATCGGTGAGGCGGGTCTCGATCAGGCGTTCGCGGGCGTCGCGGATCTCCGCGAGGAACTGCTCGGATGCTCTACTCATGGGCGCGGAGCCTCTTCATGCAGGACTTTGTCCATGTACTGGATGAGGTGCTCAAGATGGCGGGTGAGGGTTTGATTGTCCTTCACGCGCTGGTCCTGAGCGCGAAGCCGCTCGGCTGTTTCGGTTGCGCGCTGGGCGCTCTCGGGCGAGACCGCGGCGCGCCGGGTCTCCTCGTACTCGGCCCGTAGAAATTCCAGGCGGCGGCGGAGGGCGTGCTGGATGTTGCGGCATGCGCCGAACGACCATGTGATGGTGGTGGCGCTGAACTCGTGAAAGGCGTTTTCCGCAAGTTGCACCAATTCGTCGGCGACAGGCGAGAACTCGGCGCGGATGAGGGCCTCGATCCTGGCGCCGGACGCCTCCGGCGACGGCTGCCGGCTCCAGAACAGGCGCCAGCGGGACGTGTCGAGATCGAGGGCGACAAGGCGGCTCAAGGGCGCGATGGTGGGCTCCGCGATGGAGAGCGTGGGCCCATGGGGATCGGAGAGGGCGGAGTCCGGCATCATGGACGCTGTGAGTTTGTGCAACTCGGGTGCAACGCGGGCGTGGAACGACGTGAGGCGCTCGGCGGCGTTGCGGAACCCTTCATGGAAGGCGCCTGCCAGTGCGCGCCTCAGCTCCACGCCTTCATGCGTCCAGACCTGTGGTGCGCGCCCGCGCGAGAGGGTGTCTATGAGGACGTCGCGCTCGCGGGCGGCGTGGAGATCGATCGTCGCCATGAGGTGACGGCGCAATGCCTCCCGCTCCTCGTGAATGATGCGGGCAAGCTGCGTCTCGATGCCTGTCGCAGAGGCGTCGATGTTGGCGGTGACGCGGGCAAGCTGCTCGCTTTCGGCTGAAATGCGGGCAAATCGCTCTTCGGCGTCCTGCGGGAGATCGCTGGATCTCTTGGCTGTGTCGGACAGGGCCTCGAGCTCGCTTCTCGCGCTTCCTTCGCACACGCGGGCCATTTCCGCGAAGGCGTGGGTGATCTGGCGCAGCGCGAATGCGGGGCGGGCAGCGCCCATCGCCATGTCGATCGCTTTGTAAACCGACGGGAGGCCGGACATCGCCCAAAGAGAGTGGCGGATGCGTTCGCGGCAATCGGGGTTCGAGAGGGCGGCTGGTGTCAGCTCGCTCGGGTGGAGGAGACCGGCGCGCAAAAGGTGGCTCGCCGAGCGTCGCGCCAGGATGCGGGCGACGGCCTCGGCCTCGAATGCGATGGCCTGATTGCCCCACCAGGCGCTGCCATGGACGACGGGGATGCCGGTTCCGGGAAACTCGGCGTCCAGCCTCTGGCGCACGTAGGCGATGACCTTCGGCAGCTCCGTCTCGACGTCGGCGAGATCGTCGATGCGGTTGATGAGGACGACGATGCGGTCGTTGTTGAGGCCGCGCATGATGCGAAGCAGGCTGACGTCCGTATCGGAAAGCGGCTGGCGGGCAGTGAGCACCACGAGGTGCACATCGGCCGAGCCCAGGCTGCGCCGCGTTATCTCGTCGCGAATGAGGAACGGATCGTTGGTGCCCGGCGTGTCGATGACGGTGACCGGGAACGCGAAGGGCCCGTGATCGCAATAGAGGTCGGCGCTCTTGGTGAGATCGGAGTACTTGCCGATAGCGGCCGCTCCCGCATGGCCGGCGAAATCTCCCGAGCAGAGATATTGCAGCAGGATGCTGGCATCGAAGCTCTCGAAGGCGTGTGCCTGGCCGAGCAGAAGCTCGAACTCGACGCCGAGGCGTTGCTGGGCGCGCTCTCTCAGTTGATCCGCCTGGCGCTGGAGAAGCTGGGGCTCGAAGCCGGGTACGAGGCGTTCCGTCAACTCCCGCACGCGTCCGCCGCTTTCGGCGAGGCTGCTCCATTCATTCTGCTGGAGGAATGTGAAGATCGCCGCGTGTGCGCCCGGCGGCGTTTGGCGGAAGTGCAAATTCGTGACGGCCGTCGTCCAGGGCGTGACGCTGGTCGGCAGGAAGCCCGGGTCCTGCACGAAGGCGTTGATGAAGGAACTCTTGCCTGACTTGATCTGGCCGACGATTGCGACGCGGCAGGTGAGCTGCTTCAGCTTGCGCAGCGCATCGGTGACAAGCGGACGCTCGGCGGGCTCGACGAGATTGGACAGCACATCGCCGCAGCCGAGAAGCTGCGCGCGCAGGCCTTCCAGCCTGCTGCCGATGAGTCCCGAGCGGGTCTCCTCACCCGACATGCTCGCGTTCAAGCGCCCTACGCCTCCAAAAACTCCAACGCTCAAGCGATCATGCCGGAAGGTCGAGAGTATGACCCTTTGGGACGCCGCGTCAGCTTGTTGCGGACGCGGGATAGGGCTATTTGCCGCTCGCGCTCGGCAAATAGCTGGCCGCTTCCTGTGTTCCGAGGGCGAGTGCGCGCTCGTACCAGGCTTTTGCGAGTGCCGGATTTGTCCGGCTATCGGCGAAACTTACCGGTGTTTTTTGAGAGGGATCGTAGCTGAAGCCGAGTTTGAGTGCAGCCGGACCGGAACCAAGCTCGGCCGCTCGCTGCAGCAATGCGCGGGCCGCTTCGATCTCGCCGCTTGCGAGCAACGCATCCGCGCGGCGAACAAGCCCGCTCGCCGTATCTATCTGCTGCGGATCGATGCTGCGTGCGCCTGCTGCGGGCTGGTTCAGCTCGAACGTTCCGGGACTCGTCTTCAGATTTCCCATGCCGCCCAATCTTCCTTGCCAGGACATGAGGAGGAAGACGGTGAGGGCGGAGACAGCTGCCGCCATGACGGCGGCGACGTAGACGTTCGTGCCGGATTTCTTCGCTGAGGCGGCAGCGGGACTTCGGCCTTCCTCCGAGCCGGGGGCAGGCGCGCCGCGCAATGCGCCGACGTAGCCGCGCTGCTCGGTCTCCTGCGGGGTCTTGCCCAGGCTCTTGTCGCCGTCGAGCCCGTCGAGGCGGCGAAGCAGTTTCTTGAGCTCGTCCAGCTTGGGTTCATCGTGGCGTGCCATCAGCGTCTATCCTACCCATGCGCCCACTCGCTATTGCGTCGTAGATCCCCGCAGAGGTTTGGCCGCGCCGCACGCAACAGCCGTCTTATTATGTCGTAGTTCAGCGCTTCGATCGCGACAAGAGCGTTGCGTGACAGACATTTGAGCAGATCGCTCATTCGGCTGGCAGCGATGCGACGGGCGATGTGCAAGCGAGCTTGCGTTCGCGCGCGTAAGCGCTGTTCGCGCAGAGGGAAGATGCGCGCGCCTCGTTCGGCACATGGATTGCTGTGTGAGATTTCACGTCATGCCGAAGGTGGCGAGATGCCGTCCGGCGCGACGTGGCTCAGATGTGCGCGAGGGGGATTGCGAGATGCGCGTTCAATCGAGAAGTCCGCTACGGCCCATCGGGCTCGCGTTTCTCATGACGGCCCTGTCGTGTCCGGCGGCCATCGCCGCACCCGATAAGGGCGATACGGCATTTCTGATGGTCTCGACGGTGCTCGTTCTTCTCATGACGGTGCCGGGGCTCGCGCTCTTCTACTGCGGTCTTGTCAGAACCAAGAACGTGCTTGCCACGCTGATGCACGTGTTTGCGACGGTCGCGCTCGTGTGTCTCGTGTGGATGCTCTACGGCTACAGTCTGGCATTCACGGCGGATAGCCACACTGCGCCATTCGTCGGCGGGCTCTCCAAGGCATTTCTTGCCGGCATCACGCCGGACTCTGTCGTGTCGACGTTCTCTCCGGGCGTCTACGTTCCGGAATACGCCTATGTCTGGTTTCAGATGACGTTTGCGGCGATCACGCCTGCCTTGATCGTGGGCGCCTTTGCGGAGCGCATGCGGTTCGCGGCGTTGCTGGTGTTCATGGTGCTCTGGGTCACGATCGTCTACTGCCCGATCGCCCACATGGTCTGGTATTGGGCTGGCCCGGATGCGCTGATCGATGCAGCCCGCGCCGTTTCGGTCGCCAGTGGCGAGACGCGCACGGCAGCGGAAGCGCACCTTCAGGGCCTATTGTCGAGCGCGGGGCTTGCCGCGCAATGGGGCGCCATCGATTTCGCCGGCGGAACAGTGGTGCACATCAACGCGGGCATCGCGGGCCTCGTTGGCGCGTGGATGCTGGGACCGCGCTCCGGCTATGGGCGCGAGCCGATGCCGCCGCATTCGCTCACGCTCAGCATGGTGGGGGCGGCGCTGCTGTGGGTCGGCTGGTTCGGCTTCAATTGCGGCTCGAACCTCGAAGCGAACGGCACGGCGGCGCTGGCGATGGGCAATACGTTCGGGGCGACGGCGGCAGCGGCCCTCGCCTGGATCTTCGTGGAGTGGGCGGTCAAGGGGAAGCCGACGACGCTGGGCCTCGTCTCAGGCATGGTGGTCGGTCTGGTGGCGGTCACGCCCGCCTCGGGCTTCGCGGGGCCGATGGGCAGCATCGTGCTTGGCCTCGTAAGCGGCGTTTGCGGCTTCCTGGCCTGCACGTCACTCAAGAGCGCGCTCGGCTACGACGACAGTCTGGATGTGTTCGGCGTGCATTGCGTCGGCGGCATTGTCGGCGCGATCGGAACGGGATTGCTGGTCGATCCGCAGCTCGGGGGAACGGGTATTGCCGACTACATCGCGAAGCCGGGGCAGATCACGGTCGTCTACGACATGGCGAGCCAGATGAAGGCGCAGCTCAAGGCCGTGGCGCTCACTCTGCTCTGGTCCGGGCTGGTCTCGATGGCGCTCTACAAGATCGTCGATCTCGTCATCGGCCTCAGGCCGCCGCGCGAGAAAGAGCGTGCCGGGCTCGATCTCTCGGAGCACGGGGAGCGGGGATACAATTTCTGAGAGGGCGGGGAGTGCAGGCTGTTGCCTGGGGGTATCCCGCCCGAAGGCCGATAACTCGGGGAGTGTCGCCTTCGGGCGGGCTATCGCGGCGCCGACGATCGGATCAGCGCCGCGATGAAGCGATGTGGCGTAGTTAGGCCGCCTTGGCGACGGCGCCGGCCGGCACGCCCGAGATCGTCTTCAGAACCTGCGAAGCGATCTGGTAGGGGTCGCCCTGGGAGTTCGGACGGCGATCCTCGAGGTAACCCTTGTAGCCGTTGTTGACGAAGCTGTGCGGCACGCGGATGGAGGCGCCGCGGTCAGCCACGCCGTAGCTGAACTTGTTCCACGGAGCGGTCTCGTGCTTGCCGGTGAGGCGCATGTGGTTGTCGGGGCCGTAGACCGAGATGTGGTCGTCGAGGTTCTTCTCGAACTCCTTCATGAGGGCCTCGAAGTACTCCTTGCCGCCGACCTCGCGCATGTAGGCGGTCGAGAAGTTGCAATGCATGCCCGAGCCGTTCCAGTCGGTGTCGCCGAGCGGCTTGCAGTGGAACTCGATGTCGATGCCGTATTTCTCCGTGAGGCGGAGCAGCAGGTAGCGGGCGAGCCACATCTCGTCAGCGGCCTTGCGCGAGCCCTTGCCGAAGATCTGGAATTCCCACTGGCCCTTCGCCACCTCGGCGTTGATGCCCTCGTGGTTGATGCCGGCCGCGAGGCAGAGATCGAGATGCTCCTCGACGATCTGGCGCGCGATGTCGCCGACGTTCTTGTAGCCGATGCCGGTGTAGTAGGGGCCCTGCGGGGCGGGATAGCCGTGCTCCGGGAAGCCGAGCGGGCGGCCGTCCTTGTAGAAGAAGTACTCCTGCTCGAAGCCGAACCAGGCACCGTCGTCGTCGAGAATGGTCGCGCGCTTGTTGGAGGGATGCGGGGTCTTGCCGTCGGGCATCATGACTTCGCACATCACGAGCGCGCCGTTGACGCGAGCGGGATCGGGATAGACTGCGACCGGCTTCAGCACGCAATCGGAGCTGTGACCCTCGGCCTGGAGCGTGGAGCTTCCGTCGAAGCCCCAAAGCGGAAGCTCGGCAAGGCTCGGGAAGGCGCTGTATTCCTTGATCTGCGTCTTGCCGCGCAGATTGGGGACCGGTGTATAGCCGTCGAGCCAGATGTACTCGAGCTTGTACTTCGTCATGGTGAGCTCCTAGTTTGATGCCTTGACGCGTGAGAGGTCGTGACGCGCTCGCTGTTCATTGTGATGCGATGCGCTCAGTGTGCGGTGCCAGGGTGCCGCGACCGGCGGAACGTTCGGATCGCGCCGTGCGTTGGCGTGATGTCTGTGGGAAATGCCGAGACGCCGGTGCGCGTGAGCGCTCCAACTCTTTGCGCGGATGTCACGCCGCTCAGCATTCGTCCCCCAACGTTCGGAAGAAAGGTGCCTGGTTCGGTAGCAAGTCCGTCGTGTGCCTCGTGAGTGGGCGAAAAACGCGCGCTAAAGCCGCCTCGCCGTCACCAAAATGCTAGCCAAACAAGCAAAAACATTCATGCCTATAATATGAGCAATTCCCGATATTTAACGAGCATTCTGTGCGAACATCAGGCAAAATACGTCTTATTGACGCGGTGTTTTGCGCACTTTGGCGAAACACGAATGGAGAGACGAACGATGACTGCGAAGACTCATCGGGAGAGCGCGGAGATTTTCATGTTCCCGGCTGGCGGCCGTCGCGCCGCTGCGAGCGCGCCATTCAAGTCCGTGAAGAACGTCGAGGAGCTGGCTGCTCAGCGGCTGCCCAAGGTCGTTTTCGGAAGCGGCTGGTATCACGATGCTGCCATCGAGGCCGAGGACAGCCACAAGCGGTGAGCCTTTCGCCGCGCGTGAGAACTGTCGCGCGGCCAAGAGAAGTACGGCCGGATCAAGCGCCGAAGATCGACCAGCCTAGCCTTCTCGTGAGCGCTTCGAGCGCGATGCGGCCGAGGTGAGAGTTTCCGGCCGCATCGAGGCCAGGCGCCCAGACCGCGATGGAGGCCTTGCCCGGCGCGATGGCCATGATGCCGCCTCCCACGCCGCTCTTTCCGGGCAGACCCACCCGGTACGCGAACTCGCCAGAACCGTCATAGTGGCCGCACGTAAGCATGATCGCGTTGATGCGGCGTGCACGCTCGGGATGGACGACGGTGAGGCCAGTCGAGGGGTTGCGTCCGGAATGGGCGAGAAAGCGGCCTGCCATGGCAAGCTGCCTGCACGACATGGCGATGGCGCAGTGGTGGAAGTAGACGCCGAGCGTGTAGTCAACAGGGTTGTCCAGCACGCCGAAGGATTTCATGTAGTTTGCGAGTGCGCTGTTGCGGAATCCGGTTCGCTGCTCGGAGGCCGCAACTTTGTCGTCGATCGCTATCGAGGGATCGTCGGCGAGGTAGCGCATGAAGCGCAGGATCTCGCCCAGTGCCTCGCGCGGCTGGTGGCCTGAGAGAATGAGGTCGGTGACGGCGATCGCCCCTGCGTTGATGAACGGATTGCGCGGGATGCCGCACTCGCGCTCGAGCTGGACGATTGAGTTGAACGGGCTGCCGGATGGCTCGCGGCCGACGCGCCGCCAAAGCCGATCGCCAACCTTTCCGAGGGCGAGCGTCAGCGTGAACACCTTCGAGATGCTCTGGATGGAAAAGGGCGTGTCGGCGTCGCCGCCGGCCGCGGTGTTTCCATCGGCATCGATGACCACGAGGCCGAAGGCGTTGGCGTCGACGCGAGCGAGCTCGGGGATGTAGGTCGCGACCTCGCCCCGATCGGTTCGCTGCCGCATCTCGTCCGAGATCTCTCGCACGACGCTTTCAATTTGGGAGATGGTGGTGCTCATGGCCGCAAAATAGCGGCCTTGCGGCGCCACTCAATGGCTCGTATTCGCGATCTCGCGCGGTTGCTCAAAAAGCGATCAAGGTGCCGTGCGTCTGGGCGGACGCGCCTTATTGCCAGCCGGGCACGGACGCCATGTCCGGGAGCTTGTGGGCGATGCCCTTATGGCAGTCGATGCACGTCTTCTGGCCGGTGAACAGGTAGCGTTCGTGGGCGGAGGCGGCACGCGGGCTTTGCCGCGCCACGTCCATGGATTGGGCGGAATGGCAATTGCGGCATTCGAGCGAGTCGTTCGATTTGAGCCGCAACCATTCGTGCGCGGCGAGCTCCAGGCGTTTGTCGAGAAACTTCTCGCGGGTGTCGATGGTGCCGAAAATCTTGCCCCACACTTCCTTGGAGGCCTGCATCTTGCGGGCGATCTTGTCGGTCCAGTTGTGGGGGACGTGGCAATCGGGGCAGGTGGCGCGCACGCCGGAGCGGTTTGAATAGTGGATGGTCGATTTCAGCTCCGCGAACACGTTGTCGCGCATCTCGTGGCAGCTCGTGCAGAACTTCTCGGTGTTGGTGGCTTCGAGCGCGGTGTTGAATCCGCCCCAGAACAGAATGCCTGCGAGGAATCCCGCGATGATGAGGAAGCCCAGGCTGTAAGCCGTGCTGGGCGTGGTCAGCACGTTCCAATATTCGAGCGCACGCTCGCGCCAGGGGAATGCCGCGAGGCGAACGCGTGCTCGCGCGATCCGGCCCTTGATGGCCGCAGGGGAGAAGCGTGTGCCAGAGTTCATCATTCCGGCGCCTTCCCCGTCGCGTTACGCAGGACCGTATCCACGTCGACGAAGGTGTTCCCTACGGGAGCTTTGACGGCGTGCTGCGGCACGTGGCACTGCGTGCAGAAGTAGCGGCGCGGCGATACGGTCGCCAGGAACTGGCCGTCACGGTCCATGAAGTGGGTGATGGACAGCATCGGCGCCTGGCTCTCGCCGGTGCGCGAGCGCGCATGGCATGAGAGGCACTTGTTGACGTTGCGGTCGAGCTGATAGCCGTCCACGCGGTGTGGAACGAGCGGCGGCTGCTCGGGGTAGTTCCTGATCTCACGATCGGCGGTGTTGACCTCGGGCGTCATGCGATGCGCGGGGCCTTCCTCGTTCAAGGGAACCGGGCCGCGCAGGTTCGAGTGCAGGGGCTCCGGGCTTTCCGACAGCGAAGGCGACTGTGGGATCGCGAGCGCGACGATGAGGAGAGCGAGCGCGGCAGCGCATCCGCCGAGACCGAGCTTGGCGCGCGATGTCATATGCTGCCCTCCTCGGATCTTTCGATGCGGACGGCGCACTTCTTGTAGTCCGTCTGCAGCGAGATGGGATCGGTCGCGTCGAGCGTCACCTTGTTGATGAGCTTGCTCTCGTCGAACCACGGCACGAAGATCACGCCGCGCGGCGGCTTGTTGCGGCCTGAGACCTCGATGCGCGCGCGTATGTAGCCGCGGCGCGAGGTGACGCGGATCTCCTGGCCGCGCCGCAGGTTCATCTCCGCCGCGTCGTCAGGGTTCATGTAGCAGAGGGCTTCGGGAACGGCGCGATACAACTCGGGCACGCGGCGCGTCATTGAGCCGGAATGCCAGTGCTCGAGCACGCGGCCGGTGGTGAGCCAGAACGGGAAATCCGTATCCGGGCTTTCCGCGGCGGGCTCGTAAGGCAGGGCGTAGATCCACGCCTTGCCATCGGCGTGTCCGTAGAAGTCGACGCCGGTGCCGGGCTTCGCGTAGGGGTCGAGGCCCTCGCGGAAGCGCCAGCGCGTTTCCTTGCCGTCGACCACCGGCCAGCGCAGGCCGCGAACCTGATGATAGGTGTCGAAGGGCGCGAGGTCATGGCCATGGCCGCGGCCGAACTCGGCATACTCCTCGAACAGGCCCTTCTGCAGATAGAAGCCGAAGTGGGCGGCCTCGTCGTTGTCGTAGCCGGCCTCGACCTCGGTAGGCGCGAACTTGTCGACCTTGCCGTTGCGGAAGAGAACCTCGTACAGCGTCTTGCCGGCGGTGTCGGGCTTCTTCTCGATGAGGTCCGCGGGCCACACGTCCTCGATCTTGAAGCGTTTGGAGAACTCCACGAGCTGCCAGACGTCGGAGCGGGCTTCGCCGGGCGGCTTCACGAGCTGGTGCCAGAAGTGCGTGCGCCGCTCGGCGTTGCCGTAAGCGCCTTCTTTCTCGACCCACATGGCCGTCGGCAGGATGAGATCGGCGGCGAGCGCCGTCACGGTGGGATAGACGTCCGACACGACGACGAAGTTGTCGGGGTTGCGATAGCCGGGCAGCGTCTCCTCGTTGCAGTTCGCGGCCGCCTGCATGTTGTTGTTCACCTGCACCCAATAGGCGTTGAGCTTGCCGTCCTTGAGCATCCGGTTCTGCAGAACGGCGTGATAGCCCGGCTTGTCGGGGATGGTGCCTTCGGGAAGGTTCCAGATCTTCTCCGTCTTGGCGCGATGCTCCTTGTTGGTCACGACCATGTCCGCGGGCAGGCGGTGGGAGAAGGTGCCGACCTCGCGAGCCGTTCCGCATGCGGAGGGCTGGCCGGTGAGCGAGAACGGGCTGTTGCCGGGCTCGGAGATCTTTCCGGTCAGGAGATGGATGTTGTAGACGAGGTTATTGGCCCACACGCCGCGCGTGTGCTGGTTGAAGCCCATGGTCCAGAAGCTCACGACCTTGGTCTTGGGGTCGGCGTAGAGCTCGGCAAGCTGCTCGATGTGGCGCGCTTCGACACCCGAGATTTCGGCCGCCTTCTCGAATGTGTACTCGGAGACGAACTGTGCGAAGTCGTCGAAGGACATGTCGGTCGCATCGTTCGGCTTGTCCTTGCCGCTGGCGCGTTGCTGCAAGGGATGTTCCGGGCGCAGGCCATAGCCGATGTCGGCCTGTCCGCGCTTGAACAGCGTGTGCCTGTCGACGAAATCCTTGTTCACGCGCCCGGTCTGGATGATGTGGTTTGCGATCGCGTTGAGGAGCGCCAAGTCCGACTGGGGCTTGAAGACGATGGGAAGATCGGCCAAGTCGAACGAGCGATGCTCGAAGGTGGAGAGCACAGCGACCTTGACGTGAGGTGCCGAGAGACGGCGGTCTGCCACCCGGGTCCAGAGGATCGGGTGCATCTCGGCCATGTTCGAGCCCCACAGTACGAATGCGTCGGTGGCCTCGATGTCGTCGTAGCATCCCATCGGCTCGTCGATGCCGAAGGTGCGCATGAAGCCCGCGGCCGCAGAGGCCATGCAATGGCGCGCATTGGGGTCGATGTTGTTCGAACGGAAGCCGCCCTTGAAGAGCTTGGAGGCCGCGTAGCCTTCCCAGATGGTCCATTGGCCGGACCCGAAGATGCCGACGCCGGACGGCCCGTGCTTCTGGAGGGCGGCCTTGAACTTCTCCTCCATGATGTCGAAAGCCTCGTCCCACGAGACGGGCGTGAAGTCGCCGTTCTTGTCGAACTTTCCGTTCTTCTTTCTCAACAGCGGCTGCGTGAGGCGATCCTCGCCGTACATGATCTTGGAGAGGAAATAGCCCTTCACGCAATTGAGGCCGCGGTTCACCTCGGCCTTGGCATCGCCATGGGTGGCGACGACGCGCCCGGATTTCGTGGCGACCATCACGCCACAGCCCGTGCCGCAGAAACGGCAGGGCGCCTTGCTCCAGGTGAGCTGGGTGGCGTCGACCCCGGTCGGAAGGTTGGTGGCGCTTGCTGGGAGCTGAAGCCCCGCTGCTGCGGCGGCGGTGGCCGCTGCCTGAAGCTTCAGAATGGTCCGCCGGTCGAGTGTCGCCTCGGTCATGATCACACCTTCAGGTCGTCTGGGTCGGGCTTATGTTGCGTTCAGGCCAACGCATCGGAGTGCGTGGCCTGGAACACCATCGCTACGGAAACGACGTTCGGGAGCCTGTCGATTTCGATCATGCGATCGCCGGCGAGGCGCTGGGTCTCGGCTTCCACCACGACGACGATCTTTCCGGCCGGGTCGTGGCCGTGGACCTCCACGCCTTCGAGAGCGGAAATGGCTCTGATCAGATCGGGCAGATGCTCGGGTCTGGCCTGAACGATCAGGCTCATGATCTCCGTTTCCGGAGGGCGCTCGGAGGCCGCTTCCGGATAGCTGGCGTTCCACTGTCCGTGAATGAAAGCGCGGCGTGAGGCATCCATGGGCGCTCCTTACGGTTTTTCGATGTGAGATGTCGGGTTGACGATGGGCTCCGTCGGCGAGACGGGCGTGGCGCGTGGGGCTTTCGGGGGGCCTGCCACCATCTGATAGAGCCAGACCGAGAGGCCGTAGCTTCCCACTGTCGCGATGGCGAGCGCGGGGGCGAGCACAAGGGTGAGGGCCACGAGAACGTGGAGCTCAAGCCGGCGTCGGCGTGCGAGTTTGTCCATGGTCGTGGTCTCGGCCGGTTGCGACAATACTCATAGCATCTGTGTAAGACGCATCGGTGATCGAAAAAATGAAAAACTGTCGGCTAGGTCCCTTCGCAAATGCGAAGTTCAGATCGTCATTTAAATTTCCCTGCTCTCTCCCTAAGCCGTGTCGCGCGAGCTGGAGTTGTTCTCCGTCAATTGGAGCCAATTTTTAGAAATCCACAGAAGATTTGGCACCGTCAACGTGTACGGATAGTTTGGTGAGCTGACGGTTCGGCGCAGCATGTGGCGTGCGCGTCCGGCATTCTCGCACCAGACGGCATCTCAGAGCCCGCCATGATAGCCGGGCGCTGTCGCGCGGGAAGCCGGCTGCTGATACGTCAGTGTTTGTTGAGGGTCTTGTCGAGGTCGGTGTCGGTTCCGGCGGCGTGCTTGTCTTCCTCGGGGAGCACGTCGGCCACGGCGCCGAGGCGTTTCCACGAGGGGATGCGCTCCTCGCCGTCCTCTTTCGGCACGAAGTACGATTCCTCGACGAGCTGCATCTTGTGGATGTAGCGCGGGCAGTTCGAGAAGAGGGAGTCGATTACGACGCGGACAATGAGCTTCGCGCCGGGATAGCGCTCCATCAGCGGGTCGCGTTCGGACACCTGCGCCTTGCCGAGGATGCGCAAGCGTGACTGGCGCTCGAAATCGATGAAGAGCAGCCCCACCTTGTTGGTTTCATCGATGTTGCCGACGGAGAGATGCATACCGTTGCCGTCGTAATCCGGGAAGGCCAGCGTCTTGTCGTCGACGATGGTCACGAATCCGCGGGCTCCGCCTTTGTAGGAGCAGTTCGGCTGGCCGTAGGCGTCGGTCGTGGCGAGGAAGAACATGTTCTGGCGGGTGATGAAAGACGCATCGACCGCGCTCAAGTGGTCGTGGACGAGAACGGCTTCCAGCCGGTCGGCCAAGCGACGCGTATCGAAGCGATCCTGGAAATCCCGCTGGCTGTCGGAGAAGAAGTCGGACGCGTCCCGTTCGCCGCTCGGGTCCCTGTCTTTCGTGCAGAGACAGGTAACGTCTGCGAGCTTTTCCATGCACTCGGTCCAGCTCACACGGTAGACCTCGGCTGCGTCGCGCTCGGAGAGCTTCTCGTGGGTGAGGGTCAGCTCCGTCACGTCCGGCTCGAGGGAGCGGATATCGGCGATGACGACCGAAGCGCCGCCCTTGAGGGACGTAATGGGGCCGTCATAGCTCCACGACATGGCGACGCGGCGATCCTCGGCAAGCTCAAGATAGGTTCCGGAGAAGGAATAGGGCTTGCCGTCTCCGCCTACGCCTTCGAGGCGGTATCGCCCGCCTTTTCTGAGGTCGACCATCACCGAGGTGACGACGTGGGCGCCCGGCGCCAGCCATTTCGCGAGAAGGCCCGGCTCTGTCCAGGCGGCAAAGACCGAGCGCGCGGGCGAGCTCAGCTTTCGCACCAGGACGACGGAAACGTTCTTATTTTTGTTTCGAGCGGCCACGGGTCTTCCCGTTCGCTTGTGCGAGAACGCGTTCGAGGGCGTCGAGGCGATCCTGCCAGAAATGCTCGTAGGCACTCAACCACTGAAAGGCTTCGCCTAGAGCCTCGGGCTTGAGGCTGCAGATGTGATTGCGGCCGCTCACCTCCCGGTTGATGAGGCCGGCGCGCTCGAGCGATTTGACATGCTTGGAAACCGCGGCGAGCGACATGTCGAACCGGGGGGCCAGTTCGCCGACGTTGTGGGGGCGCGCGGCAAGAAGGCTCACGATCTCGCGACGGGTGCCGTTCGCGAGGGCGTGAAAGAGATTGTCCAGGTGCTCGGTGCGATCTTCAACCATTCGATTGAGAGTTCCATGAACGGATCGGGTTGTCAAACCGATCTCTGCCCGGACGAGCGGGGCGTGTCCATTCCGGGGTGGCAAGTGAGCAGTGTTTTTCGCAGAGTTGGTTTTGGAGCGCGCTCAACCGCCTTGGGGCTCGGCCTTGAGGAGCACCGAGCGCAGCATGGCGTCGGTCTCATCCCGCGTGGCTAGTCTGCGGGGAGGCATGTCCGGCTGCGGCAGGAACTCCGGATCCTCACAAAGGTCGGCGAGGGCAGCAACTTTCTCCCAACTGATCGGGCATTTACCTTCGTGTGCTGCGAACAGCATGGTCGCGGAGATCAGGATCGCGTTGTCGGAGAGCTTCCAGGTCGCACGATCGTGGACGTGCTGGGCGGGATCACGCGGGTCGAAGCAGAGATAGGCGCCGGGTCGATCAGGGTTCATGTCACGCGAACGGGTCAGGGCCATTTACTGGATCGTAGGCATCTTCATATCGGGGGGAAGCTGACAGCAGACTGACGAGGGGCGATGGATAGGCCTTCCCTCCCCCCTTAGGGAAAGGCACTTGAGGCGGCGCAATTGACTGGCAATGCACCCTCATTACTCTCCCGTCATGGACACGCTCGACCTGTTTCAACGCCTTTCGGTCTCCCTCGCCATCGGTCTCGTGATCGGGCTCGAAAGGGGCTGGCACGCGCGTCTCGAAGCCGAGGGCGAGCGTGCCGCCGGCTTCCGGACGCATGCGCTTGCCGGTGTGCTCGGCGGCGTGTGGGGCGCGATCGCGCGCGGGGGCGGGGACATCGGTCTCGTCGCGCTCGCTGTGGCCTTCGCCACGTTCACGGGGGTTATCGCCTTCTATCGCTACCGGGAGACGGGACACGACGGGACGTTCGGCGCGACGACAGTGGTCGCGGCGATGCTCGCGTTCGCACTCGGGGCTTTCGCGGTGGTCGGTGACGTTCAGGTGGCCGCGGCAGGCGGGGTCGTGGTGGCGGCGCTGCTCGCGCTCAAGGGCGTGCTGCACGCGTGGGTCCAGCGGCTGTCCTGGGCGGAGCTGCGGTCGGGGCTCGTGCTGCTCGCAATGACGTTCGTGATGCTTCCGCTGCTTCCCAACCGTCCCATCGATCCGTGGGGCGCGCTCAATCCGTTCTCGCTGTGGCTCATGACGATCATGATCGCCGTGCTGTCGTTTGCTGGCTATGCGGCCATCAAGATCGTCGGTGCTCGCCGGGGCGTGCTGCTCACTGGCGTCGGCGGCGGTCTCGTCTCGTCGACGGCGGTGACGCTCAACATGGCGCGGATGGCGCGGGAGCATCCCGAGGAACGCAACAGGCTGGTCGCGAGCGCGCTGGTGGCGTCGGCGACCATGATGGCGCGTATTCTCGTAGTGGTCGGCGTCATCAACGCGGCGCTTCTGTCTCAGCTTGCGGGGCCGGTCGGTGCGGCGGGGCTTGCGCTTGCGCTCGTCGCGCTGTTCCTGCTCAAGAGCGGCGGCCCTGAAGGCGACGACGACGGCCAGATCGTGCTCAAAAATCCGTTCGAGCTTGCGACCGTGCTGCAGTTCGGCGCGCTCCTCACCGTGATTTCCGTGCTCGCCAAGGCCGTCACGGTGTACGCGGGAGACATCGGCGTTTATGCCCTTGCGGCGATCTCGGGGATTGCGGACGTGGATGCCATCACGCTGTCGATGGCTCAGCTCGGCGGCGCAGGGTCTCTCAGACTCGAGGTGGCCGCGCGTGCGATCGCCATCGTGGTGGCCGTCAACACGGTATCCAAAACGGTGATGGGCTGGATCGCAGGGGGATCTGAGGTTGGATGGCGGCTTGCTATCGCGAGCGGGCTCGCGATCCTCGCGGGCGCGCTGGGCCTTCTGCTCTCGCCCGCGGCGTCGGCTGGGGTGTGATGCCCGGATAGCTCGTGCGCGAGAGCTGTCCGCCTCAGCGCTGCACGAACGCCTTCTCGATCACAAAGTCGCCCGGCTCGCCGCTGTTGCCTTCCTCGAAGCCGCGGCTCGCGAAAAGCTGGGTAAGGTCGGCCAGCATGGCGGGGTTGCCGCAGATCATCACGCGGTCCGTTGCGAGGTCGAGGGCCGTGAGGCCGAGATCGTCGAAGAGTTTGCCCGAGGTGATGAGATCCGGAATGCGGCCCTGGCGATGGTAGGGTTCCTGGGTGACGGTGTCGTAGTAGTAGAGTTTGTCGGCGGCCAGCTCACCCAGCAGCTCGTGGTTTTTCACGCCTTCGACGACAGATGCAGCAAAAGCCAGCTCGCCCACCGTGCGGCAGCCTTCGGCCACGATCACGGTGTCGAAGCGCTCGTAGGTCTCCGGATCGCGGAGCACGCTCGCGAACGGGGCGAAGCCGGTGCCGGTGCCTAGCAGGAGCAGACGCGTGCCGGGGCGAAGGTTGCCGAGCAGAAGCGTGCCTGTGGGCTTGGGGCCGATCAGGATCTGATCCCCCGGCTTGATGTGCTGGAGGCGCGAGGTGAGGGGGCCGTCCGGCACCTTGATGCTGAAGAACTCGAGCCAGTCGTCGTAGTAGGCGCTCGCGACGCTGTAGGCGCGGAGCAGCGGGCGGCCTTCGTTCATGAGGCCGATCATCGTGAACTGGCCGCTCTGGAAGCGGAACGACGAGGTGCGGGTGGTGCGGAAGCTGAAAAGATTGTCCGTGTAGTGCGTTACGTCGAGCACTTCCTCAGACAGCATATTGCCCGCAGTCCGGGCGGGCACGGGCTTCTCACGCACGGATGCGCCTTCCGGATCGTCCAGCATGATGGAAGCTCCCTCGTCAGTCCGTAAAGCTCAGTCGTCCTCCGAGCCGCCAAGCTGCGAAGGACGCGTACAATAGTTTGATGTCGCGGAATCCAGCAACCCGCTTGATCCGGATCAAAACCGGCGGATTGTGCGGTTATCGGCCGCGCGCGAGAGGTCGCGGCCGTTTTTGCCTATTATATCAGGCGGCGTCGGCAAGCTTCTGCAGCGTCTCGGTGTTGAGGATGCGCAAGCCTGCGGGCGTTTCCTTGACCGCCCCCTGCTTCTTGAGGCTCAAAAGCGCAGCCCCGAGCTTCTCGATGCTCAAGTCCAGCTTTTCAGCCACGAAACCGGCGGTGATGTCGTCGGAAATCAGCGTGCGATCACGCCCTTCCGGACCGTTGAGGCTCGAAATGGCGAGAAGGAAGTTGGCGACGCGGGCCGCGGCGGGCTGCTCCTCGGCAGACAACGCGCGATCGCGAAGATGATCGAACTCACGCTCGACGGCTGCAGCCAGCCGGAACGACAGGCGGTCGTCGGTCTCAAGCGCGGACGCGAATTCCTCTTCGGAAACGAGGCTTACCACCGTGTCGACCATGGCCTGAGCCGTGCTCACGTGATGGCGCAAATGGCCGAGACCGATGATGTCGCCGGGGAATGCGAATTCGATGACGTCGTGACGTCCGTCTGCCCAAAGCATGTAGTGGCAGATGGCCCCGCGCTCGACGCGGTAGAGCGCACGCTCTTCGCCAGCCTGAAAAAGAATTTCGCTGGTTTCGACGTTCTGAAGCACGGATCCGGATGCCAGCGAGGCGGGATTCAATTTCCCAATTCCCTCACAGGGCAGCTCAATATTTCCAGACCGGCAAACGCTCTCCATAACACTTTACTCCCGTACGCACGGTGGATGTAGGTCTGTCATCCGTCACAATCAAGTCATATTTGGCTTCCCTACCAATCAGTAAGGCTAGCGACCTCACGTTAAATCTCCGTGCAAGTCCGTCAGTTCCCTGGGAAACATCGCTCCTGGCGCGTGCGACGTTTTTGATCAGAAGACACGTCCGAAAACGAGCCGTTTCATACCCTTCCGTGCGCTGATTTAACCATAGAAAGCGCGATTGCGGGAAGAGGGGCTGTGCTTTTTCAGGCCTTGCGCTCGGAGATACGGCTCTCGGTCACGATGCGTTTCATCGGAATATCGTGATCCTGGGGTGTGAAATGGGAAACTTCGGTAAAATCAAATCCGATGCCAATTGCGGCGGGGCGCGGCGTGCGCGCCGCCAAAGTGCGGTCGAAATATCCCCCTCCGTAACCGAGCCGCCAGCAATCGTGAAACCCCACAAGGGGGGCAATCACGACGTCGGGATCGATTGGTTTCTTTTCGACGGGCACGGGAATGTTCCAGAACCCGCGGGTCATGCGTGCGCCGGGTTGCCAAAGCCAATATTCGAGCGGGCTCCGGGGGATGGAAACGACGGGGAGAGCCAGCGCAATGCCGCGGGTCTCGCTCAGGGAGGCGGCCCACTTGAGCAGGTCGATCTCGCGTTTGATCGGCCAATAGAGGCCGAGCACCCTGCAGGGCAGATCCGCAACGGCCTTGTCGAGATTGGCGATCACCTGCCGCGCCATGCCCTGACGGTTCGAAAGGGGGAGGGCGTTGCGCGCTTCGAGCAGGTCCGCGCGCTGGGCTCTCCGCAATGCTTTCCAGTCGTCAGGGGCGGGATCGGGCATGGCGGGATCGGGCATGGCGCGATCGCGAGGCTCTGCTGTCAGGATGCGGGCGCGGTGAATTTGGGTGCTGCGAAGCCCGGGCCTTCACCGCGATGCAGGCAGATGCCGAGGAAGAGGGATTCCGCGATGCGTTCTGCCCGATCAATGAACAAGTCCGCCGCGGCCGCGGGGCATACGCGCCGGGCGGTGGCGCGGAACAGGCCGAGCCAGCGCTCGAAATGGGCCTGCTCGATCTCACTGATAGCGATATGAACGGGCATCGGGCGGCCCTTGAACCGGCCCGTCATCAGCACGACGGACGACCAGAATGCGCAGAGCTTGTCGAGATGCTCGGTCCAGTCGTGCACGCGGGTGTTGAATATGGGGCCGAGGACGGGGTCACGCCGCACTTCGGCGTAGAAACTATGGACGAGATCGTGGATCATGGGTTCCGTGATGCCGACTGGGAGCCCCGGAGCCTTCGGATGAGGTTCGCGCATCATGACGGAGACCACTCTCGTCTTGCATTATAAGATATATTTGTAATACATCTTATTTTCGCTCCGGGTCAAGCCGGTCCCCTTGTGGCATTTCGGCGGGTAACCACCATGAGACTGACAGCTCTCTCCGACTATTCGCTGCGCGTGCTGATGTATCTCGGCACCCGGCCGGATCGCCTTGCCACCATACAAGAGATCGCGGAGGCCTACGACATCTCCGAGAACCACCTCATGAAGGTCGTGCACCGGCTGGCTCAGCACGGCTTCGTGCAGACCGTGCGCGGGCGCGGCGGCGGGCTCAGGCTCAACGGCCCGGCGGAGAAGATCCGCCTCGGCGACGTGGTGCGGGCGGTGGAAGAGGACTTCAGGATCGTGGAGTGCTTCGGGACCGACAACGTCTGCCGTATCACGGACGTATGCCGCCTGAAGATGGTGCTCAACAAGGCGCTGGGGGCTTTTCTCGAGTCGCTCGATGCGTGGACGCTCGCCGATCTCGTCGCCAAGCCCAAGGCGCTCGCCAACGCGCTTTCCATCGACGTGCGTTGAGCCGTCACCGGGTTTCTCTTTCTCCTCCCGTCCTGCTCGCGTTTCCGCGATTTCTTCGAGACCGCAATCATGGCCCTCACGACCCGCCTTACCGAACGCCTCAACCTGCTGCATCCGATCATTTGCGCGCCGATGGCGTTCGCGGCCGGCGGCCGTCTCGCCTCGGCCGTCTCGGCGGCGGGCGGTCTCGGGATGATCGGCGGCGGATACGGGGATGCGGCCTGGCTCGAAGAGCAGCTGAAGCTGGTCGAGGGCGAGACGTTCGGATGCGGTTTCATCACCTGGTCGCTGGGCCGCCAGCCGCAGCTTCTGGATCTCGTGCTGGCGCGAAAGCCCAGGGCGATCTTCCTGTCGTTCAGCGATCCGGCGCCGTTCGTCGCCCGGATCAAGAATGCGGGCGCGCTGCTCTTCTGCCAGGTGCAGACGCGGCGTGACGCGGAACGCGCGATCGATTGCGGGGCGGATGTGGTCGTGGCGCAAGGGTCGGAGGCGGGAGGTCACGGCGAAAAGCGCGCGACGTTTACGCTAGTCCCGGAGGTCGCCGATCTCATCGCGCGGCGGGCGCCGGATACGCTGTTGTGCGCCGCTGGCGGCGTGGGTGACGGCCGCGGGCTTGCGGCTGCGCTGATGCTCGGGGCGGACGGCGTTCTCGTTGGCTCGCGGCTTTGGGCTTCGCAGGAGGCCAACGTGGGCCCCAGGATGCACGCCGCCGCACTCGCAGCGACGGGCGACGACACGATCCGCTCGCAGGTCATGGACCTCGCGCGGAAGCTCGACTGGCCGCCCCGCTACACGGCCCGCGTGCTCAAGAACGCCTATACGGATCGCTGGCATGGGCGCGAGCCGGAGCTCATGCAGGTGGCCGACGAGGAGGCCGCGAAGTACCGCAAGGCCTGGGTCGAGGGCGATCCGGACGGCGCCAACACCTTCGTCGGCGAGGCCGTGGGGCTGATCGACGGCATCGCACCTGCGGGCGACATCATCCGGCGCCTCGTGAAAGAAGCCGAGGAACGGCTCGGGCGCTTCTGCCCCTGACACGCTCGCCCCATCTTGCCCGCTGCCCGGCAATCGGGTTGATAGAAGCGGGGGCAATCATGATGTCATTAGATGCGATCATGATTCGCGTTTTGGGGACGGGCGATGGAGCCTCTGAAGCAATATGGCGTGCTGCCTTTCGTCGAGGGCCCGGCGGGTAAGCTGGTTCTGCTCGTTTCCAGCCGTGGCACCGGCCGCTGGGTGATCCCGAAAGGCTGGCCGAAATCCCATCTTTCCGGGCGCGAGCTTGCGGCGCGCGAGGGCTTCGAGGAGGCCGGCATCGGCGGCAAGGTCGCGGCCGAGCCCATCGGTACGTTCGACTATACGAAGAGGCTGCATTTTCTCGCTTGGGCGCGCTGCCGGGTCGAGGTCTATCTGATGGAAGTAACTCATCAATTCGCGCAGTGGCCGGAGCAGGGAACGCGGCGGCAGACGTGGATCGGCCCTGAGCAGGCGGCCGACATGGTCAAGGAGCGCGGGCTGGCGCAGATTCTGCTCGGGCTTGGCCGCAAGCACGCCGTGAGCGCGCCGCACGCGCTGTAAAAGAGCACTCCACTTTGTGCCGCCCTGGGCTTGCCCATTTTCAGGGCGGTTCGGGACGATCTTCCTGTCGTGCCGCGCGCTTGGCTGCAACGCTTCTCCGAAGAACTGTCGTCGTAAGCGGTTCGTGGTTTGTCTTTCCGTGGGCACTCCCTTATGACCGCGCGCATGACGCGATGGATTTCTTCATGACACCGCAGAACCAGGCGCCGGCGCGAGCCAGGCCAGGCCGGCTGCGTAAGTCGACCCTAGACAAGGATCTCGGGAAGATCGGACGTGTGGAGGACGCCACGCGGCTGGTCACGTTGCCGCTCGTCGCGCCGGGTCTCGCGCTGCTTTTCCTCGTTCTCGCCGGAAGCCTCGCCGTTTTTCATATCGGCGCGCAGTCGAACGCCACTTTCATCGTCGCGGCCGCCGTCATCGGCGGCTACATGGCGCTCACCGTGGGCGCCAACGACGTGGCCAACAACGTGAGCCCGGCCGTGGGGGCGCGCGCCCTGACGATGACCGGGGCTCTGATTCTCGCGGCGATCTTCGAAAGTGCGGGCGCATTGCTCGCGGGCGGAGACGTGGTCGAGACCATCTCGGAAGAGCTCATCCGCGCTTCCGATGTGCCCGACCGCTACACCTTCGTCTGGATCATGATGTCGGGCCTGCTGTCGGCTGCGCTGTGGGTCCATCTCGCGACCCTGGTCGGCGCGCCGATCTCGACCACGCACTCGATTGTCGGCGGCGTTGCGGGCGCGGCCCTGGCGGCGGTCGGTTCCGGGCCTATCAACTGGGCTGTGCTCGGCTCCATCGCAGCGAGCTGGGTCGTCTCGCCGCTTCTCGGCGGCTTTATCGCGGCCCTGTTGCTCGCCCTCATCAAGCTCACGATCATCTACCGGCCGGACAAGATCGCGGCCGCCAGGCGCTGGGTGCCGCTGCTGATCGCGCTGATGGCGGGCTCGTTCACCGCCTATCTGATGGTGAAGGGTCTCGAGCGCGTCTGGACACCGGGCTGGCTCGAGGTCGCGGGTGTCTCAGTGCCGGTGTTTCTGCTCGTCTATGCAGTCGTGAAGCCCTTCATCCGCCGCCAATCCGAAGGGATGGAGAACCGCAACCAGTCGCTGAGGCGCCTGTTCCGCCTGCCCCTCATTTTTTCGGCGGCCCTTCTGTCGTTCGCTCATGGCGCCAACGACGTCGCGAATGCCGTGGGGCCGCTCGCCGCGATCCTGCGCAGCGTCGATCCCGAAGTCGCCAACAGCGGCACTGCGCCGGTCTGGGTGATGATGATCGGTGCGTTCGGCATCAGTGTCGGCATCCTGCTGTTCGGCCCGCGCCTCGTGCGGCTGGTGGGCGACCAGATCACCAAGATGAACCCCATGCGTGGCTATTGCGTTGCGCTGTCGACGGCTCTCACGGTGCTCGTCGCGTCGGGCTTCGGCCTGCCCGTCAGCTCCACGCACATCGCGATCGGCTCCATATTCGGCGTGGGGTTCTTCCGTGAGTACTGGGTGGCGGTCAGCCGGCGCAGGCGCCGTCTCGTTCACATCCACCGGATGCGAATCTCGCAGTCGCCGCATCACCTCACGTTTTCGGATCAGCAGGAGCTGCGGCGGCGGAAGCTGGTCCGCAGGTCGCATTTCACGACCATCCTTGCCGCATGGGTGATCACCGTGCCCCTGGCCGCAGGCCTTGCGGCGCTGTTGTACACGCTGATCGACTTCGTCCGCTGAAATTGAACTGCGTTCGGGCTAGTGGCGGGGCCTAGCCGGTGGCCTGGATCGGACTTTTGTTGTTCGTTTTCAAAGGCGATTTTTATGCTGCGCTGCACCCATTCAATTCGCTCGGTAGGTGTGCGGATATTTTAATCACCCACGGTCAATAATCTGGATGTTCAAGGGCTAATTACCCGTCGGTTGAGTATCTGGATTACGCACAAAGATGTGGGGTGGCGTTGGAAATGCTGTGTCGCAGCGTGTGGGCACGGTGGGAGAGGCCACCCGTGTGCACGCGGCGCCCGGTCTCGTCGTCGCGCTCGCTGCGTTGCTCGCCCTGACGCTCTCCGTACTCGTTGTTTGGGATCTCGATGCGCCGTCCATGCTGCTCGGGGCATGTGCGCTTCTCTCGCTCGCGCTTTCGGCCGGGGCGCTCGCGCTTGTAAACGCAGGCAAGGAGTCCGCGGTCCGGTTTCGCAATCAGGCGCAATCGTATGAGCAGATCCTTGGCGACAACTTTTTCGTGCTGAGGTCCGGTCCTGACGGACAGGTGCGCGAGGCCAACGACAATTTTCTCAACCGGACCGGATACACGCTCGAGGAGCTCAGGAGCCAGCCGATCGGCGGATTGAGCGCGGGGCTCTATAGCGCCGAATACCTCGCGCACATGTGGGTGACGGTCCAGGCAGGCCAGACGTGGTCGGGCGAATTCTGTGACCGCGCGAAGAACGGTTCCCTGATCTGGTTCAAGGCCATCGTCATTCCCTGGAAGGACAGGCACGGCGACATCGAAAGCTTCACGACCATTGCGGTGGATGTGACGGACCAGAAGAGCGCGGAGGTCGAGCTCAAGCGCGCTCACGCGCGGCTCGAGGCGTTCGTGAAACATGCGCCGGCGGCAGTGGCGATGTTCGACAACGACATGCGCTATGTCGCCCATACCGAGCGCTGGCTCAACGACTACGCCCTCAAGCAGAAATCGCTGGTGGGTCTCAATCACTACGACGTGTTTCCCGAGGTTCCGGTTCATTGGCGCGAGAAGCATCAGCGGCTGCTTCGCGGCGGCGCGGCGGAGCGCAGCGACGAGGAGCGGTTCCGGAGGGCGGACGGCTCGGAGAACATCATCCGCTGGGAGGTTCGCTCCTGGTACATGCCCGACGGCACCGTCGGCGGCATCATCATGCTCACCGAGGAGATCACCGAGCGCAAGAAAATCCAGGACAAGCTCTGGAAGCTCGCGAAGCTCGATCCTCTGACGGAGCTTCCGAACCGGCTCCTGTTCAACGAAACGCTGCGGGATGCCATCGCGGCGGCGAGCGACACCGGCTCCCTGATTGCCGTGGCCTTGATCGATCTCGATCATTTCAAGGAGATCAACGACACGCTCGGCCATGATGCGGGCGACGATCTCCTCAAGGTGGTGGCGGCGCGGTTGCGCAATGTGCTCGACGGGGCCGGCACCATCGCGCGTCTCGGGGGCGACGAGTTCGCCGTGCTCATTCCCGGCCAGGAGAACGACGAGAGCATTCACACGCACGTGGCGGCGATCGAGAGCACGTTCGAAGATCCGATCAACCTGTCCGGGACGCTGCGGTCGTGCAGCGCGAGCATCGGCGTGACGCTGTTTCCGCGCGATGCATCGCAGCCGAGCGACCTGCTCAAGAACGCCGATCTCGCGCTCTACCGTGCCAAGAGCCTGGGGCGCGGCCGGGCGCAGATTTTCACGCCCGACCTGCGAGAAGCCATCGACCGCAGAGTGGAGCTGCAGGAGAACGTTCTGGATGCCATCCAGCGCGACGAATTCGTGCTGTACTTCCAGCCGATCATGCCATCGGACCGGACGGAGCCGCCCTCGTTCGAGGCGCTCTTGCGCTGGCGCCATCCGATGCACGGGCTGCTGTCGCCGGGAAGTTTCGAGGAGGTGCTCGAGGATCCGAAGGTGGCGCTTGCCATCGGTAACCGCGTCATCGATCTCGCGCTCGAGCAGGCGGCGTCGTGGCAGCGCGATGGGTTCCAGTTCGGCCGCGTCGCGGTCAATGTCACGTCGGCGGATTTCGCGTTCGGCTGCTTCGCCACGCGGCTCAAGCGGAAGCTCGGCTATTTCAAGGTGGAGCCGAGCAGGCTCTGCATTGAGGTGACCGAGCGCGTGTTTCTGGGAAGCGGTGCTTTGCACGTGAGCGAGGCGCTGGAGCAACTGCACGAGCTTGGCGTGGAGATCGCGCTCGACGATTTCGGCACCGGCTATGCGTCTCTCTCGCACATCAAGGCCTATCCGATCGGACGGCTCAAGATCGATCGCTCGTTCGTCAAGGACATGCAGTCCAACAAGGACAGTCTTTCGATCGTGCAGACGATCGTGCAGCTGGGGCGCGGTCTCGGCCTCTGCACCACGGCGGAAGGCGTCGAGACGGAGGAGCAGGTGATGCTGTTGAGCAGCATGGGTTGCGGCAGCCTGCAGGGCTACTATTTCGCGCGGCCGCTGGCTGCGATGGATGTGCCGCAGTTTCTTCTCGACAAGAGCAAGTTCGGTGCGCTTGTCGCATGAACGGGGCCGCGCCGGGATGCCGCTTCCCGGGTCGATGCTATCAGTTTGATGATCAACTGAAGCCCGCCTTGTCCCCGATCGGGCCGCCCTCGCCATTTGATCCATTGTGCTGATCCGCGGGGCCGTGGCACCTTGCATCCATCAGGGGTGTCAACACGGGGCTCAACGGCCATGCTTCCACGATGTGCGGGTCAGCGGACTGCATTCATGCTCGTTCTCGGCGGTTCGCTGCTCGGGCTCGCCGGCTGCCGCGAGGCGGCGGCGCCGGCGCCGGAGATTCGCCCCGTGCGCACGGTGGTGGTGATGCCGAAGCCGATCGACGATGACCGGCAGGCGGTGGGCGAGATCCGCCCGAGGCAGGAGAGCGACATCGGCTTTCGTGTGGGCGGAAAGGTGATCTCGCGCGCGGTCGACGTGGGCGTCTCGGTGAAGTCAGGTGACCTGCTGGCGCGGCTCGATACGCAGGATTTCGACAACAGGCTGAGATCGGCGGAGGCGGACGTCACATCCGCGGATGCCGTTCTGGTGGAGGCGCGGGCCACGGAGCAGCGGCAGAGCGAGTTGCTCGAGAAGGGCGTCACCACGCATTCGAACTACGATGCTGCCGTGAAGAACCGGCGCTCGTCGGAAGCGAAGCTCGAATCGGCCAAGGCTGCCCTGGACCTCGCCAAGGACCAGCTCGCCTACACCGAGCTGAGGGCCGACTTCGACGGCATCGTGACGGCCGTAGCCGCAGAGCCGGGACAGGTGGTGAATGCCGGGCAGATGGTGGTGCGGCTCGCCAAGCCCGACCAGATCGATGCAGTCTTCAACGTGGCGGAGGCCGCGTTCCGGGATCGCCCCGCAGGCGACCGCCCGGCTGTCCTCGTGAACCTTCTGAGCAGCCCGAGCATCGTGGCCGAAGGGACTGTGCGAGAGGTCTCGCCCGTCGCCGATCCGGTGACGCGCACCTATCAAGTGAAGGTGTCGCTCGAGAATCCGCCGGCCGCCATGCGGTTCGGGGCGAGCGTTCTCGGCCGCCTCAAGGCGACGACGGCGCCCGTCATCGTGCTCCCGGGGAGCGCTCTCTACGACCAGGGCGGGAAGCCTGCCGTGTGGATCTATGACAGCGCCTCTTCCACAGTGAAGCTGAGGCCCGTGCAGGTGTCGCGGTTCGAGACCGATCGCGTCATCGTCAGCGAGGGTGTGAGCCAGGGCGAGGTCGTCGTGACGGCCGGTGTCAACCGTCTGCGCGAAGGCCAGCATGTCCGCCTTCTGGATGGTGCCGGCTCATGAGCAGCACTGATCATTCCGGCGGCTTCAATCTTTCGGATTGGGCGCTCCGCCACAAGAGCCTCGTCGTCTACCTGATGCTGGTCTCCGCGATCGCCGGGTTCTACGCCTATCAGAAGCTCGGACGCGAGGAGGATCCGCCTTTCACCATCAAGACGATGGTGGTGCGGGCGCTGTGGCCGGGCGCGACCACCAGCGACACGCTTCAGCAGGTGACGGACCGCATCGAGAAAAAGCTCGAGGAGCTGCCGCATCTCGATTTCGTGCGCAGCTACACCAAGCCCGGCGACACGCTCGTCTACGTCAATCTTCTGGACAGCACGCCCGCGAGCCTGGTGCCCGATCTCTGGTACCAGGTGCGCAAGAAGATCGGCGACATCAAGAGCCAGCTTCCGGAAGGAATCCAAGGGCCGTTCTTCAATGACGAGTTCGGCGACACCTACAGCATCGTCTACGCCTTCACGTCCGACGGCTTCTCGCCGCGCGAGGTGCGCGATCAGCTCGAGATCGTGCGCACGGAGTTGTTGCGGGTGCCGGACGTCGCGAAAGTCGATTTTATCGGCACGCAGGACGAGAAGATCTATCTCGAATTCTCGACGCAGCAGATGGCGGCGCTCGGGATCGACGCGGCGAGCCTGATGGACAGCCTCGAATCCCAGAATGCCATCGTGCCGAGCGGCACGTTGGATGCGGGTGCGGAGCGGATCTCCGTTCGCGTTTCGGGCAGCTTCGATTCCGAGGAGAACCTCAAGGCGATCAATTTCCGCTCCGGGGATCGCGCCTACAAGCTTTCCGACATCGCCACGGTGCGCCGGGGCTACGTGGACCCGCCGCAGCCGATGTTCCGCTACAACGGCGAGCCGGCCATCGGACTTGCGGTCTCCATGTCCCAGGGCGGCGACGTGCTTGCGCTCGGCGAAGCGATCAAGGAGAGGATGGCGGAAATAGAGGCCAACCTTCCCATCGGTCTCGAGCCACACCTCGTCTCCAACCAGCCGCATGTGGTGGAGGAGGCGGTCGGCGAGTTCACCAAGACGCTGTGGGAAGCCATTGCCATAGTGCTCGGCGTAAGCTTCCTGGCACTCGGCTGGCGGCCGGGCATCGTGGTGGCGGTCGCCATTCCCCTGGTGCTCGCCGTCACGTTCGCGGCCATGATGTACTTCGGCATCTCGCTGCAGCGCATCTCACTCGGCGCCCTGATCATCGCGCTCGGGCTGCTCGTCGACGACGCCATGATCGCGGTCGAGATGATGATCTCGAAATTGGAGGAGGGGGCGGACAAGATATCCGCCGCGACCTATGCCTATACGTCTACCGCCTTCCCGATGCTCACGGGAACGCTGGTGACGATCGCGGGCTTCGTGCCGGTGGGGTTCGCAAAGAGCAGCGCGGGCGAATACTGCTTCACGCTCTTCGCCGTGGTCGGTATCGCGCTCATCGTGTCGTGGGTGGTGGCCGTGCTGTTCACGCCGCTGACGGGTGTATTCATCCTGCCGGACAAGATGAAGTCTCATAATGCCCACGGAGGTCCGAGCCGCTTCTCGCGATTGCTGGACCGGCTGCTGCGGGCCAAATACGCGGTGCTGGCCGGTACGGTCGCTGCGTTCCTGCTTGCGCTCGTGGGCATGCGTTTCGTGCAGCAGCAGTTCTTCCCGGCCTCCGACCGGCCCGAGCTGTTGATCAACGTCACGCTTCCACAGGGAGCCTCGCTCAACGCGACGCAGGATACGGTCAAGCGCATGGAGAGCGTGCTCAAGGCCGATCCCGACATCGACTTCTGGACGTTCTATGTGGGGCAGGGAGCCGTGCGCTTCTATCTGCCGCTCGACGCGCAGCTCGCCAACAGCTTCTTCGCGCAGGCGGTGGTCGTGACGAAGGGCTTCAAGGAGCGCCCCGGCGTGCAGCAGCGCCTCGAGCAGGCCTTCGCGACCGGATTCGAGGACGCGATGATCCGCGTGAGCCCGCTCGAGCTCGGGCCGCCGGTCGGCTGGCCTCTCAAGTTCCGCGTGAGCGGGAACGATCCCGAGAAGGTTCGCAATTACGCGCTGGCGTTCGCGGGGGTGATCGGCGCCAACTCGAATGTCGCGAACATCAATTTCGACTGGGGTGAGATGGCCAAGGCGGTCAAGGTCGAGATCGACCAGGACCGGGCGCGCGCCGTCGGGCTCACGTCGCGTCAGATCGCGAGCAACATCAATTCCGTGCTCTCGGGCACCACGATCACGCAAGTGCGCGACCATACCTACCTCGTTGACGTGGTGGCGCGGGCGATCGAGGGCGAGCGGGCCAAGCTCGATACGCTGCGGAGCCTGCGGCTCGCGACGCCGCAGGGCGGAAACGTGCCGCTGGCGCAGGTGGCCTCGCTCTCCTACACGCTGGAACCGCCGCTGATCTGGCGCCGCCAGCGCCAGCCGACCGTCACGGTGCAGGCGGACGTCGCGCCCGGCCTCGAGGCTATGACCGTGGTGCGCCAGCTCGACAAGGACATCGCGGCCTTCCGCGCCACGCTGCCGCCGGGTTACGCGGTGACCGTCGGCGGAACGGTGGAGGACAGCGGCAAGGCGCAGGCCAGCATCTTCGCGGTGTTCCCGCTGATGCTGCTTCTGATGATCACGATCCTCATGGTGCAGCTCCGCAGCTTCCAGAAGCTCGTCATGGTGCTGCTCACGGCGCCTCTCGCCGTGATCGGCGTTGCGGCGTCTCTCCTGCTGTTCAACGTTCCGATGGGATTCGTCGCAATCCTCGGCGTCATCTCGCTCGCGGGAATGGTGATCCGCAACTCGGTGATCCTGATCGAGCAGATCGATCAGCACATCGCGGCGGGTGAGCCTCAGTGGGAGGCTGTGATCAGCGCCACGCAGCATCGTCTGCGGCCGATCCTGCTCACGGCCGCGGCAGCCATCCTGGGCATGATCCCGATCGCGCCCACGGTGTTCTGGGGGCCGATGGCGTTCGCGGTGATCGGAGGCCTGATGGTGGCGACGCTGCTGACGCTGATCTTCCTGCCAGCGCTCTACGTGACGTGGTTCGGGATCGTGCCGCCGGACGGGGCGGCGCCGTCAGGTGCCGCTTCGCGCGGAGAGAGCGGCGTGCTCGCCGGTGCGGCTTGATGGGTCAACGCTCGTACACGTAGGTGCCGGGAGCCGGTTCGAGACGGGTCGGGTTTGCGCCGCTCAACCCCATGCGCGGCGGCGCGACCTTGCGGCCGGAGGATCTTTCCTCGAGCCAGGCGATCCAGGCAGGCCACCAGGATCCCTGCTGGCGCGGCGTTTCCGCGAACCAGTGGTCGGGATCCACGTAAGCGTCGGTTGCCTGGCGGGTGGCGATGCGGAAGGCGCGTTTGGAATTGGCCGGCGGGGAGACGACGCCTGCGTTGTGGCCGCCTGTCGTCAAAGCAAACGTCACGGGTGCGTCCGTAAACAGGTTGAGCTTGTAGACGCTCTTCCACGGCGCGACGTGGTCGGTCTCGGTGCCGATCACGAAGAACGGCGTGCGGATGTTGGTGAGCGCGATGGGCCGGCCTTCGACCTTGTAGTGGCCGCCGCTCAGCTCGTTGTCGAGGTAGAGGTGGCGCAAGTACTCGCCGTGCATGCGCGCCGGCATGCGTGTCGCGTCGGAGTTCCACGCCATCAGGTCCGACATGGGCATACGTTCGCCCATCAGATAGTCGCGCACGATGCGTGACCAGATGAGATCGTTCGAGCGCAGGAGCTGAAAGGTGCCTGCCATCTGGAAGCCTTCGAGATACCCCTGCTCGTGCATGGTGTCCTCGAGGAAGGCGATCTGGCTCTCGCTGATGAAGAGCGTAAGCTCGCCCGCATCCACGAAATCCACCTGCGCCGCGAAGAGGCTAAGGCTCTTGAAGCGCTTGCTCTCCGCGCCCATCGCAGCGGCCGCGATGGTGAGCAACGTGCCGCCGAGACAATAGCCGACGCCGTGCACCTGCTCGCCGGGGACGATGCGCTCAACTGTTTCAAGCGCGGCCATGACGCCGTGCCTGCGGTAGTCGTCCATGCCGTAGTCGCGCTCGCGTGCGGTCGGGTTCTTCCACGAGATCATGAAGACGGTGAAGCCCTGGTCGCGGAGGTATTTGACGAGCGAGTTCTCGGGCGACAGGTCGAGGATGTAGTATTTCATGATCCAGGCCGGCACGATGAGGACCGGCTCGGCATGGACCTTCGCCGTCGTCGGCTCGTACTGGATCAGCTCGATGAGGTCATTGCGGAAGACCACCTTGCCGGGCGTGATGGCGATGTTCTCGCCGACCTTGAAGTTCTCGGCGCCGACCGGCGGCTGTCCGGTCCAGACGCGATCCAGATCCTCGAAAAGGTTTTTGGTGCCGCGGACGAGATTGCCGCCCATCTGGGACACGGTCTCGTTCAGCACGACCGGATTGGTCGCGATGAAGTTGCTGGGTGCGGCCATATCGAGGAGCTGACGGGCGACGAAGCTGGCCACGCGCATATGCGGCTCCGTCATGCCATGGACGTCGTTGGTTGCGGTGTCCCACCAGGATTGCTCGAGCAGGAAGGCGTCGCGGATCAGGTTGAAGGGCCAGATGTTCCACTCGGGAGCACGGAAGCGCTTGTCGGTCGCCTCGGTAGTTTCCGCTTGCGGCTTTTCCTGCGTGTAGGCGGCCGTCATCACCTCTCGCAGCAGATGAGTGGATTTGACGAATGCCTGCTGGGCGAGCTCGGTCTGTTTGCCTGGGGAAGCGGTGAGATGAACCAGCCAGTCGAAATAGACCTCGGCAAGGGCTGCAGGGGCGAGGCCGAGTGTGAAGCGCGAGATCAGAAAGTTGAGAGAGCGGTCGATTGCGCGGCCGCAGCCGGGGACGAACATTCCAGGGATGCAGGGTATCGGCAAGCTCGCGTGCACGTGCGGAGCATGGTGAGGCTTTTCATGCGGTGCACGGGCTGACGGGGCGTGCGGCATCTCGCGGTGCACCGGCTCGCCGGCTGGCGCGGCAGCAGGACTTGCTTCGGGCGATGCGATTTCGTCTTTGCGACGGGCGGAGGTGCCGTTTGTCATCGATGAGCCTCGCGCTATCTGGCTTTGGGATGCGAATGGTATTCATCCCTCAAATAGTGAATACAAGCTCTCGTCCGTAGGGCAGATTGCTCATATCTCCGATGAAGATGCCTCGAAGCGAGCTTCGAGGCTGTGAGCGGCTCACCGGCAGACCAGGACCGGGATGGTGCTGTTGGTCAGGACCTTGATCGCCTGGCTGCCGAGGAGGAAGCGCATCAGGCCTCGCCGTCCGTGTGAGGCCATCACAATCACGTCGCAGCCGCGCTGACCGGCGGTTTCGATGATGCCTTCGGCGGGGAACTGGTCTTTCACGTGCAGCGTCGCGCAGGTAACGCCTTGCGCTTTGGCCTGGGTGTCGACCGCCGAGAGAATGCGGGCGGCGTTGGTGGCGACGCTTTCCTCGTATTCGTGAATGGGGAAAGCCATGGCGACCTCGCCCGGAGCCACGGCGGCCCATGGCTCCGTCACGTTGATCACCGTCACCTGTGCTCCGAGCCCTTTGGCGAGTTCCAGCCCCTGGGTCACCGCCTTCTGGGCAAGCTCCGAGCCGTCCGTTGCAATCAATATGTGCTTGAACATGTGCTTTGGCTCCTGGCTTTAGCGGCAATCGCTATCGATGCAGGCATCATAGCCGGGCGCGCCTGCTCGAATTGTTGACCGCAATCAACGTTTGGGGCGTCCGATTTGCTCCCCGTTTTGTGAGACAGCCTTTGAGGGGCCTGCGGAAAATCGGGGTTCGTCAGAGAGACACCCTAGGTCGTGACAGCACGATGGCGCCTAGTGCGCACGCCGGGCGGCTCCTGGGGCCTGCCTCCGCTACCCAGCGGAAGACCTCCGGTGCGGCGCGACAACGGGATGCGGGATCATTGCATTTTTTGCGGTGGCAGTGGTTGCTCTTAAGGGCCGGCTCGGGTAGATGATCGCAGCGCGCGGTTCGGGTCGCTTCGCCCGCGCGTGTCTCTGCCGTTCCCCAAGGTGAGCGGTCTCGGTCGGTCCGAGGGCGGGCTTCCGCTTAAGGCGCTGAAAATAAAGCGATATATCGGGTCGCTGCCGTAGCTCAGTGGTAGAGCACTCCCTTGGTAAGGGAGAGGTCGCAAGTTCAATCCTCGCCGGCAGCACCAGCTTTTCCCCAAACGAGTCAACGCACTGCGTTGGACAGTTGACGTTCTCCACCCGCCGAACGGCCTGTGAACATCACAGCAACCGGCTGCAGGAAGTGGCAAACTTCTGTCAAACTGCGTTTCTGGATCTATCCGGCGGGGCTCCCATGGAAACAGCAATCAAGACCGTAAAGGTCATTCTTGCACTGGTTGCACTTTTATCCGTTAGTCTACTGATGGCCGGGCCGGACTGCACAAGCGGCGGCGGGGGCTATCTCTCGGACGACTGGTGCGAGAGGTAGAAAGCACATGCCTCAGATCACTAAACTTGAAGACCTCGGGAAGCCTGCCAACGAGGTGATGGACGCCGGGCTGGCGGTCGGACTCCGAGAAATCCTCAATTCAGGCAAAGAATTGTCAGAGAAAGTGTCAAACAATTGTCAAAGCTATTGAACTTATTAGCTTATCTTTCTCTTGGTAAGGGAGAGGTCGCAAGTTCAATCCTCGCCGGCAGCACCAGCTTTTCCTCTTAAATTCAGATGCTTGTCGTGACTCGGTGTTCGAGAGCGCGCCGTGGCGCGCGACGGGCTTTGCCAAAATCGCCCCTGGGGAAACAATAGGCCCGAACCGGACGGCGGATCAGGGGCAGCTTCGCTTGTGCTGCGACAGGTCGGTGGCTGCCTGCAGGCCGATACGGAACAGCTCACCGCCGATGTAGTTCATCAGGTAGGGATGGGCGGCCAAGGGCGCCTTTTTGTCGGTCACGACCGGACCGAGGTACAGGGCGAGAGCATTTTCCGGCAGCGGTTGGCTTGCGCGCTGGGCCTGGTAGGCAGCGGATACGGACTCGCCGAGCAGAGACCACCAGCCCGTGTTGAAGGAGTTGCTCATGGCGTAAGGGCCGTAGCCTCCGGCTTTTCCGACTGTCCCGTAAGAATATCTGTACACGCCGTTGTCGCCGGTCATATAATTCTTGAGCCTCACAGCCTTGAAGTCGCTGCTGGGGGCGACATACACGTCGGTCATGAAGCTTGCGGCGATGCCGTCCAGAATGCGATCGAGCTCCGATCTCGCTGCACTGCCTTCTTCGGAGGCGCACATCAGGCTTTTTACGAACGACGGCACGCGCGAGAAATGTCCGCTGTCCCAGCCGATTCCCCTCACCGTTATCTTTTTTAGATCGGGACCGAGGTTGGGGTTTCCGGCATAGGCAAAGTCAGGATGGTCGTGCCATACGCCCGGCTGAAGTTGCCATTTCTTACCGTCGTATTTTCCTTCGCTCAGAAATACCTGCTGGCCGAGCGCCACAGCTCGCAGTGTCGTTCTAGACGGCGCGGATCCGCACATTTGCATGACGATCTTCAAGTCCGCGGCCACGGCAAACGAGAACAGCTCTTCGTCGAAGAAGGCTCTCATATAGGCCGGAGTAATGGTCTTGTTGGCGAGCTTCCACTCGGCTCTTGCGAACATGTTCGGGAAATCCGGCATCGACCAGAGCCAGGCCGGCGACATGAGCCCGCGCTCGAGCCGCTTTTCGATATGGGAAGCAAGCGATCTCGTTCGCTTCGTGCAGCCTGATTTCGCGGCACTCAGAACGAGGTATCGGGATACGAAATAATTGTACTGCGCCTCGACGGGGAATTTGACGTCTGCATCGATGCCTTGCTTGGCAAATCGCCGGAAGTAGGCGGCATATCGCCGGATGAGATCCGTGTCGTCGCGTTTGAAGGCGTCGATCATCGGGACTGTGAGATAATACGCAGCGTTGTAGGCATCTCGCTTCGTCCAGAGCTTCTGGCGCAGCATATCCTGCAAAGAGTTCAGATCGCTCGTGGCGTTTGGATAGAAAAGCGCGAGGCACAGGATCGTCCCTCGAACGAACGGAAAGCCGCGCATCTAACCCCTTCGTACAACTCTAAACGAGGCGCGGGGCGGTTTCCGTCCTCCATTCTTCTCGCGCTCATCGCTTGAACAGAGCCCCAATCGCCGATTGGGCTCTCTGGTCGATGGTAGCGTTGAATCAATTTGAGGCGGGACAGCAGCTTTGCCGTATAGTTAATCCGGCGCGGGGACGGCTGCCAGGGGCATTTCCTCGGCAGTTTCCGTCGTGTTTACCACTTGGTCTTGAGCGACATGGCTATGATGTCGGCGGACTGGTCGGCATAGCCGACGAAGCGCCGGACCGGGGCAGTGGGGCCTGCGGGTGTCGTCGTCAGGCTATCGATGGGGGCGTCGTCGAAGAAGATGTGGGTGTAGGCAAAGTCGAAGGCAGTGGTTGCGCTGAAGGCATAGGTCGCCCCCAAGCTCAGCCAGACGCGGTCGCTGTCGGCGACGTTGATCTTTCTCTGATCGGCGTCGCGGATCGGCGAGATTTCATAAGCCGCTCCCGCGCGGAGCGTGAGTTCCTTCGTGTAGTCCCATTCACCGCCGAGCGCGAAGAACCAGCCGTCGTTCCAGTGGAAATCGAGAACGTTGAGGGTGTGGCCGGGCGTTACTGGCTGGGCCGAGATCCCGCCGGTCGACTGCGCTATGAAGTCGACCTGATCCAGGCGGCTCCAATTGGACCATTCCACAGAGCCGAGCAGCCGCGTGTCCTGCCCCATTGCCTGGCGCAGGCTGAGCGTTGCGATCTCCGGTGTCTGAAGCTTGGCCTTGAAATCCACCGACTGGAAGGGAACCGTGCTGAGCATGGTTCCGGTCGTCAGGTACCCACTGGCTAGTCTCGCCTCTCCGTCTACCTCATGGGAGACGGCCGAGCGAAACCCGACGCCGATATCGGTGCCGCTTACCGGCTGCCACATCATACCGGCGGTGAAGCCGACGCCGATGTCGTCGCCATCGAGCGCGGACGTCGATTGCGGCGGGGCGAGGCCACCCGACGGGTTAGCCTTGATGGTCAGCGACAAGTACTGGATCTGTGGGCCGGCGCCGAAGGAAAGATGCGGGGTGAGCTGATACGAGGCGATCGGGTTGACGTTGATCGTGAAGAGCTCGGAGCTGCGGTAGTGATATTGGCCCGCCCACGTGGCGTTATCGGCCTTGTTCTTCGATCCGAACGGCGAGGTGATCGACAGGCCGAGCACCAGCCTGTCGTTGGCGCGCCATGCCGCATAGGAGGAGCCGACGAGGGCAAGCGGATCGATCTGGATACGGTCATCGACCAGGGTGGTTGAGGCCGGGAGCGCGGATCCGGGAAGCACACTTACGCTTTCAGCCTGGACGTCGAAATCCGCGTGAATGAGGGCGTAGTGGCTTTCGGACGTCAATCCATAGCCGGCGGACGACATCGCGGCTGGGTTCCAGAAGCTCGCGCTGAGATCGCCACCGGCGGCAGCGCCTGCAAAGGAGGCGCCCTGGGCGGAGGCCGATTGCTCGCGAATGGCCAAGCCGCCCGCCATCGCCTCGCCAGAGATCGCGACGGCGGACCACACGGCGATTGCGCCCTTCACGACCGCCTCACTCCGCCGCCGCGATGCGGATTCGGTGTCCCTGCCGCGTTTCATTGACCTTCTCCCCGCCAAGTGTGTTTTTTATTTCAGCCGTTCTCGTGCTGAATCGATTTTTGCTGCGTGCTTCGTGCAGGAACAAAGTTTTGTTATTCTGATTACGAATATATTAATTCTCTAAAGGACTGCGGTGCAGCATTTTTCGGAAAGTCCGGTTTTTGCCGGATTTGGCGGAATGGCACGGTTCATTGTTGCTGCAAGCTATGAATCTTGCGCGCGCAGTCTCAAACTCGGCGTGGTTGCCGGTGGTGCCGATGCGGCCTTGCGAATGTGCGGGGGGTAGTCCGAGCGGGTTCGCCGTTGCGCACTATTACCCGGCGGAAGCGGCTTCGGCCGGTGTATTCCAGCGCGCGATGAGATTTGCGATTTCGCTGACCGGGAGGGGCGGGGAGTAGAGATAGCCCTGGGCCATGACGCCGCCCAGCTTCTTGAGGGTCGCCAATTCGGCTTTGGTCTCGACGCCTTCGATGACGCAATCGAGTCCCATGTCGCGGCTCAGGGCCAGCAGGGATTTCACGATCTTGTAGCTTGCAGGGCGCTCGTGCAGGCCAATGACGAAGCTGCGGTCGATCTTGATCTTCGTCAGTGGCAGCGCGTGGAGTTGCGTCAGGCTCGAGTAGCCCGTTCCGAAGTCGTCGAGCGTGATCCCGCATCCGAGCAGGCGGAGCATGTCGATGGACTTCTGCACCTGGTCGAAATCGTGGGCGAAGGCGGTTTCCGTGATCTCGAGGTCGAGGCGGCTCGAGTCGAAGCCGCTTTTCTGGATGATGCCGACCAAGGCGAGGATGCTGTCAGAGGTGTTGAGGTCGTGGGCTGAGAGGTTGAACGAAAGCCGCAAGTCGTCCGGCCATTCGCACGCGATGGAGAGCGCCTTGCGCAAGAGCGGGCGTGTCAGGCTGCTGACAATGCCCGCGCGCTCGGCGACAGGAATGAAGTGGCCCGGCGAGACTTGTCCGAGCACCGGGCTCGTCCAGCGTGCAAGCGCCTCGAAGCTGATCGCGCGCTGGGTGCGAATGTCGACGATCGGCTGGAATACGACCGCCAGCTCCCCGTCGAGATCGGCCTGCTTCAGCGTCTGCTCGATGCGCGCATCGCGATGAATCTGGGCGTGGTGGGTCGTGGTGAAGAGCGTGCTGCAGCCACGTTTCGCGCGCTTGCCGTGATAGAGAGCGTAGTCGGCCCGGTCGAAGAGCTGCTCGAAGGTGGAGGCTGTCTGCGGAAATACCGAGATGCCGATGGAGCCCGAAATGAAGACGGTGCCTTCCGATAGCTCGAACGGCGTTTGGAGGGCGGCGCAGATCTCGTCTGCCTTCGCGACGATGCCCTGGTCGTCGGGCGCGCCGGACAGCACGAACGCAAACTCGTCCCCGCCGAGACGGGAGAAGAACATGCTTCCCGTCATGCAGAAGGCGGATAGCCGCTCGCCAACGGCGGTCAGCAGCCTGTCGCCCGTCGAATGGCCGTAGAGGTCGTTCACGGGCTTGAACCCATCGAGATCGATGATGCCGACCGCGAGGCGCTTGCCCTTTTCTCTCGCCTCTTCGAGCTCTGTGTTGAGATGGGTGAAGAAGGCGCGCCGGTTCGGCAGGCCGGTCAGGCTGTCCAGGTTCGCCAAGCGCAGATTTTCGTTGCTCAGCGCCTGGGTTTCCTCCTGGGCGCCGATCATGCGGGCGAAGTTTTGGTAGTTGATCAGCAGGATCGCCAACATGCCCGCGCAAACGAGCACGATGTTGATGGCGATGGCGATGAACGTCGGCTGGCCGGTGGAGACGAAGAAGGCGATGAAGGCGCCGTTGACGATCGCGGTCACGGCGAAGGCGGCCGATCGCAGATACATCAGGCAGAAGATGCAGGCGATGACGGTGATCGCCATGTAGAAGGCAACGTGCGATTTCGTATAGGCATCGCCGTAGGGGAAGAGGGTGAACGACCAGGCCGTGAACACGATGGCGATGACCGCCGCGAGGCGATTGGTGCGGTTCAGCTCGTGCCAGGCCGTCTCGGGATCGGGGGCGATCTTATGGGATTTCACCCAATGGGCAGCACGAACGGCGCACACCACGGTGAAGACGCTCGGAATGACAGCCGTCAGCCAGAACGGCGCGAAAGACATATGCGTGACGGCGACGGCCCACGTGTTCGCCATGAGGATGAAATACATCATGGGCATCTGGCGCGAGATCGCCCGATGCTGCGCTTTCAGCAGCGCAGGATTGTCCGTGGGCACGGACATGAACTGCACTGCACTCGTTAAAACGGAATTCACGAGAGACGCTCCGTCTCGGCTGGCCCGAGGGTGCGTACTTATAGCCAATACCTTCTAATATTTTTCTAGTATTGCTCCGATTGATAATTCCCCATGCAACTGTAAACGCCCTGCAAATGGAAAGGCCGGAGCGTGGAGAGACGCCCCGGCCTTTTCTCATCCGATCGTGCGATCGGGAAAGACGCTGATTTTTGCGAAAGCGGCCACGCTTACTTGGAGGCGACCTTCTTTTCGACGACCGACTTGGAAACCTCGCCGGCGGCGACGAGCGCGTTGATGCAACGCGAGGAGAGGTTCTTGCCGACGGCGCGCATGCACTGGCGGACGCCGGAGCTGTCCGGATCGTGCTGGCTGCAGTGGGCGTAGTAGTCGGAGGCGCAGGCCATCTTCACGGCGAGGCTGGTGGCATTGGCGTGGCCGGAGGCGGCGAGGCTGCCGAGTGCGAGAGCGGCTGCGAGGGCTGCGCGGGCCGTCAGGATGGTGGTGATCGGGGTCATGGCTCTCTCCATCGCCAGGGGTTGATGAGAGAAATTTCGCTCAAAACCGCCCCGCACGCTGTTCCCGGCGGAACGAGATGAAAACATTTCGAATTTCGCGTCGGGATCCTGCGCCATGCGGTCGGGATCGACTAGTCTCGAACGTCCTTGGTGAGCACGACGGCAAGGGAAGGACCGGTATGAAGTACGCAGTTCTTTGTTATCATTCGGAAAATGTGGTTTGCGCCTGGAGCAAGGAGCACGACGACGAGGTGATGGCCAAACTCGCGGTGGTGCAGGAGCGGTGGGCCAAGGCGGGCAAGCTCGGGCCGGTCGCCCGCCTGATGCCGACGACGGCGGCCACGACTTTGCGGAAAGACCACGAGCCCTCCGTGGTGCTCGACGGTCCCTTCGCGGAAACGAAGGAGCAACTGCTCGGGTTCTTCGTCATCGAAGCGTCCGGGCTCGAGGAGGCGCTGGCGTTCACAAAGGAGCTTGCCGAGGTCAACCCAGGCGGGGCCTACGAAGTGCGTCCCATCGGCTACTTCGTGGATTGGAGCGCCAACTCGTGACCGATCTCGCCTGGCTCGATGCGGCTGTGACCGGAGCGCGTCCTCAGGTGATGGCGGCGCTGCTCCGCTACTTCCGCGATCTCGACCGCGCTGAGGAGGCGTTTCAGGAAGCCTCTCTCCGTGCGCTCAAGTCGTGGCCGCAGAACGGACCTCCGCGCGATGCGGTGGCTTGGCTGATCATGGTCGGGCGAAACGTTGCGATCGACGCCCTGAGGCGGGAGCAGAAGTCGGAGACGCTGCCGGACGAGGCGTCGCTGTCGGATCTCGACGATGCGGAAGGGGCGCTGGTCGAGCGCTTGGACGACGGGCATTACCGCGACGACATCCTGCGGCTGCTCTTCATCTGCTGTCATCCCGATCTTCCATCCACACAGCAGATCGCGCTCGCGCTGCGCGTCGTCTCCGGTCTCACGGTCGGTGAGATCGCGCGGGCGTTTCTCGTCAGCGAAGCCGCCATGGAGCAGCGCATCACCCGCGCGAAGCGCCGCGTGGCGGAGGCGCAGGTTCCCTTCGAGACGCCGGGGCCTATCGAGCGGAGCGAACGGCTCGGCACCGTCGCGGCGATGATCTACCTGATCTTCAACGAGGGTTACTCGGCGAGCGGGGGCGACGTGCACGTGCGGCTTCCGCTTTGCGAGGAGGCCATCCGTCTGGCGCGGCTTCTGTTGCGGCTGTTTCCCTCGGAGCCCGAAATCCTGGGGCTCGCGTCGCTGCTTCTCTTTCAACATGCGCGGTGCGCGGCCCGGCTCGATGGCGATGGAGCGATCGTGCTGCTCGAGAACCAGGATCGGGGTCTCTGGAACAAGGCCCTGATCGCGGAGGGCAGCGCGCTCATCGACAAGGCAATGCGCCACCGGCAGCCGGGGCCCTATCAGATCCAGGCGGCCATAGCCTCGCTCCACTCGACGGCGGAGCGCTTCGAGGACACGGACTGGACGCAGATCGATCTTCTCTACAGCACGCTCGAGCGCTTGCAGCCGTCGCCGGTGGTGACGCTCAATCGCGCGGTGGCCGTCAGCAAGGTGCGGGGTGCGGAGGCCGCGCTCGCCATGATCGAGCCGCTGGCGCCCAAGCTTTCCGGCTACTTCCACTTTTTCGGGCTCAAGGGCGCGTTGCTTTCGGAGATCGGGCGGGCGGACGAAGCCCGCGAGGCTTTCGACCGGGCCATCGCGCTCGCGCGGACCGCACAGGAGGCGCAGCACATTCGCGGTCATCTCGACCGGCTCGCCCGCGACAGCCGGAAGGAGGGGGCGTCGCCGCCGCGCTAAGACGGCGGCATTCCCGGGCTACATGGCTTCTGAGGATTATTTCGGCCGGACTGTCGGATCGAAAGACCCAGTTCCGTCCTAGTCTCGATTTATGCAGCTTCCGTCGCGTACGGGTGACGGCAACATCGGAAGGCAGGAGGACGCCATGGCGAAGGTGCTCGTTCTCATCGGAACGAAAAAGGGGACGTTCATCCTCGAAAGCGATGCAGGGCGCCGTTCGTGGTCGTTACGCGGCCCCTTTTGTAACACGTGGCCGATCCAGCACGTGATCGGCGACCCCGGCACGGGCAACATCTATGCGGCGGGCGGCAATGCGTGGTTCGGCCCGGCGGTGTGGAAATCGACCGATCTCGGAGAGACCTGGACCCATTCGAGCGCCGGCCTTTCCTACGCGGAGGGCGAGACCCCGATCGCGGCGGCATGGAGCCTCGCTCAAGGGACGGACGCGCTTTATGCGGGCGTCGAGCCGGCGGGACTCTTCAAGAGCGCAGACGGCGGCGAGACATGGTCACACGTCGGCGGCCTGCGCGACCACCCTTCGCGCCCGCACTGGCAGCCGGGTGGCGGCGGGCTCATCCTGCACGTGATCGTGCAGCATCCGAAAGACGAGAGGAAGCTCTGGGTCGGAATCTCTTCCGCCGGCGTGTTTCATTCGGCGGATGGAGGGGAGACGTGGGAGCCTCGCAACAAGGGTACCCGGGCCGACTACATGCCGGAAGACCAGCGCTATCCCGAATATGGCCAGTGCGTGCATAGTCTCGCGCTGGCTCCCGATGGATCGGACAGGCTCTACCAGCAGAACCACTGCGGCATGTATCGCAGCGACGACGGCGGCAAGGTGTGGAAGAGCATCGAGGCGGGGCTTCCCTCGACATTCGGATTCCCGGCCGCCGTGCATCCGCGCGATCCGGATACGCTGTTCCTGCTTCCGCTCAACGGCGATGTAAATGGCCGCTATATGCCGGACGCGAGGGCTGCCGTCTGGCGCACGCGCGACGGGGGTACGTCGTGGACGGCGCTTCGCAATGGGCTGCCGCAACAAGACGCTTATTTCGGCGTGTTGCGCCAGGCGCTCGCGACAGACAAGCTGGAGCCTGCGGGCGTCTACTTCGGAACGGGCGGCGGCTGTCTGTACGCCAGTGCCGACGAGGGCGAGAGCTGGGCCTGCCTTGCGCAGCATCTGCCGGCCATCTCGTCCGTAGAAACGCTGGTCGTCGACTGAAGCGGGAGCCATGAAGGGTGAGGCGGTGACGGAAATCGAGCAAGGCGACGGCGTAGGGGCCGCGGACGCAACGTGCCGCGTCTCGGTTCTGTTGCCGCGTGCGTTGCTGGATCTCTATCCGGAGGCGCAGCGCGAGGTTGCGGTTTCGGCAGAGACCGTGCGCGCGATGATCGACGTGCTCGATCGCCGCTGGCCCGGCATGCGCGACAGGCTTTGCGATTCAACGCCGCGCGTTCGCCGTCACATCAATATCTTCGTCGAAGGGCAGCGCGCATCGCTCGATACGGCGCTTCGCGATGGCGGCAAGGTGTATGTGTTGACGGCGATCTCGGGCGGCTAACCTTAGCGGTCAGGGCGACCAGCCGAGCAGCGCCAGCATAGCGAGAAAGCCCGCGACGTAGGCGATCGGGATGTACCATCCGGCCTGGAGCCAGGCGGCGACTGAGCGGGCCTCGGGAAAAAGGTTGGTCAACGCCACCCCCGCGGAGGAGCCGAACCAGATCATCGATCCGCCGAAGCCTACCGCGTAAGCGAGATAGCCCCAATCGTAGCCCCCCTGCTTGATGGCGAGAGCCGTGAGGGGAATGTTGTCGAAAACGGCGGATACGAAACCCAGCATGAGGGCGGTCGGCACGGACGCGGCGGGCAGGGCCTCGATCGGCATCAGTGACGCGGCGCTCACGAGGGCGAGCAGGAAGACCGTGCCCTTCACGGCGTCCGGCAGGATGCTCCAGTCCGGCCGGTGCAGGGGAGCCGCGAGCCCGATCGCCGCCCAGACGGCGAGGCCGACGAGGGGGACGCGATCCAGGATTTCGGGTGCATAGAGCGTGGCGAGCACGTTGGCCGCGATCGCGCTCACGAGGATGAAGACCACGATGGCGATGCGCCCCGGCACGATGGCCGTTCCGAGTGGGGCGTCCTTCATGATGGGCTGGAACCGGTGCTGGCTGAGCGCGGCCGGGATGGCGAACACGGCGAAGGCGAGGCCTGCGGCCACATAAGCTTCCAGCACCGACAGAGGGCTCACGCCCGAGATCCAGAGCATGGTCGTCGTGGTGTCGCCGACGACGCTGCCCGAGCCGCCCGCGTTGGAGGCGGCGACGATGGCGGCCAGATATCCGATGTGCACGCGTCCTTGGAAAACGGTGCGCGCGACGGTGCCGCCGATGATGGCGGCCGCGATGTTGTCGAGGAATGCGGAGATGACGAAGATGAGCCCAAGCAGCACCACGCCGCCCATCCAGGTATCCGGCAGCAGGTTGGGCATGATGGCGGGCACCTGCGACTCCTCGAAATGGCGTGCGAGGATCGCGAAGCCGGTGAGCAGCATGAACAAATTGGCGAGCAGCACCGCTTCGTGGGCGAAGTGGATGCCGAGGCCCGCGAGGCCAGGGCCCGCCTTGAAGCCCGTGACCGCGAGCTTATAGGCCACAATGCTGGCGAGGCCCGCGAGAGAGACCACGAGCGTAAAGCGATGAAACAGGGCGATCGCAGCGAGAATCGCCGCGAACATCCAGAGCTCGATCGGAATGGACGGGAACGAGAATGTCATGCGGCGGGCGGGTGAAGGTCTGCCTCGATACTAGAGCGCGGCGGGCCCGGGAAGTCCATCGCCGTCGTGCTGGCCTGGCGCGCCGCAAGAAGGCGAGGGAAGCCAGCATGCGCTCGATAGCAATAATCTCGAGGCCTCAAGCCGAGGTGGTCTCGGGGCCTCGAGTACGCCTCCGCCGGCCAGGGTGCTCGGCCAGCCGGCGGAAACCTGTCCGTGTGTATTAGTGCGTCACTCGGCTGGGCTTGCGGTGAAGCTGCCGATGATCGCCTTGTGGTGCTTGGCCTCCATCACGAACTGCCATCCGAGGAAGACGACGAAGAAGCCCAGGGTGGCGATGGCGAACGGGACCTCCATTCCGGCGAACGGATAGACGGTGGTGACTTCGCTGAGCTTGTTGAGAGATGAGATGCCGGTCGACATGGTGTGCTCTCCTTTCAAGTTGGGTGGTGAGATCCAGGGCGCCTCGGCGCAGTCCGCGTATGCGGCGCCCTAGAATTCTGCTTCGGCCGATAGTGCGGAACGGCGCGCGGCCATTCCGAGAGCTTTTCAGGCCTTCGCTTCCTTGCGCTGAAGCGCTTCGAAAGCGGCTTCCGCGCCCGAGAGGTTCGGGTAGGTGGTGGACTTGCTGTCGCCGTCGAGGCCGGTCAGCTCGACTTTCGGATCGACGCGGAGCATGCCGAACGACTTCAGCACCTTGGCGATGACGTAGGTCGGGATGAAGCCGAAGCCGATCGCGAACACGAGCGTGCCGATGGTATTGCCGATCGGCGTGATGATCGGGATGCCTTCGGCGTTGGTGCCGAACCAGCCCGCGCCCTCGGACAGCGCCACGAGCGTGCCTGCGCTGGGGTTGATGGCGGGATAGCCCCACAGCAGGAAGCCGGCCGCGATGCCGCCGAACACGCCGCAGTAGCCGTGGACGGCAACCGCGCCAACCGCGTCGTCGAGCTTGTACTTCTTCTCGACCCAGTTGTGCATGTAGTAGCCGAAGGCGGTGCCGACGACGGCGAGCGTGGCCGCGACAACGGGATGGTAGAGGTCGTTGCCGGAGCTCGCGCTGATGAGGCCGGTGAGGCCGCCGGAGAAGGTCCAGAACGCGTTGCCGCCCGAGACCATGTAGGCCGTCATCATGCCCGCGAGCAGCGCCAGCAGGAAGTTCATGGTGACGCCCGAGAGCGTGATCGGGAAGCCGTAGATGTTGGTGGCCGTCCAGTACTCGGGCTGGCCTTCGGCCGCGATGTTGACGATCGGGATGTGGCAGGCGGCGTAGAAGCCGAAGAAGCCTACGTAGATCATGAAGAGGCCGAGCGTGACCATCCAGGGGTTGTGGGCCGGGATCTCGCGAGGCTCGCCGTTGGCGTCGAACTTGCCGATGCGCGGTCCGAGGTTCAGAAGCACGGCCAGCGCACCGAAGCCGGCGACGCTGTGCAGGATCGCCGAGCAGTACTGGTCGTGATATCCGAGGTACTGGACCATCCAGCCGTTGCCTGCCCAGGCCCATGCGGCCGGCACGACCCAGGCGATCGCGCCGATGTAGACGGCGATGATGAGGAAGCCGATGGTCTTCGAGCGCTCGATGATGGAGCCCGAGACGATCGAGCCTGCCGTCATTCCGAACAGCATGAAAGCGCCGAGGAAGACGCCCGAGATGCGGTCGGCGAGGTTCGGCGCAAGGGTCTTGGACCAGGGCTCGAAGCCGGTGGAGAAGCTCACCTCGGACGAGCCGATCGGCCAGCTCTGAAGCGCGATGTAGATCCACATTCCGAAAAGATAAAACGCGATGCCGATCGTCGGGATCGCCATCGCGTTCTTGAGCAGCGTGTGTTGGACGTTCTTGGTGCGCGCCACGCCGACTTCGTACATGCAGAAGCCGATGTGGATGAAGAACATCAGGACGATACATAGAAAGAAGTAGAACTCTGTGAACAGCGTCGTCATCGCTGTCGCTTGGTCAGCCATTTGAATCTCCCCTGCTACCAGCAGTGCCAGCCCCAGCTCCGCAGGCGCACGCCACGCCCGATCCCGTGACCGCCTGGTGCCTCGTTTTCCCTTGAGGCAACTCTTGTGCCAGACATGAAAGTGTCCCCGACCATCGCAGGGGATGGCCGCGCAAGCAGCGGTGAAACCTGGGTTTTCTGAATGTCTGCGCTGACCTGCGGGACGGTCAGGAGGGGTGTTTTGCCCGCTCGCTTCGATGCTCAATCGGTGTGCGTCCGGCCCGGTGCGTAGGCAGCGCCACGACTGGCGGGAGGTTTGAGATCGAGGGGTAGTTGCGGTTGCCGCGTGTTCGCCAGGCAGTTCCGGGAATCTCCGGTGGCCGCCCAAACGCGGCCCGGAGGCGCCAACTCTTTAGTCTATGGAACAAAAAATTGCGGTCTAATTCATCCTCATGTATTTTCCTATGAGGCAACTATTGTGCCAGCGGTGAAAGTGCGGTTAGGTAGGCGACGTGCCGCCTACGTTAATGTCCGTGCCGGTTGAGGGTTCGCTTTGCGGCCGTGGAGAGACAACCGGTCTCTCTCAAAACTAAGCGAAAGTGCGCACCACGCAAAGCGCGGGCGTTCGGTTCAAGGGGTAGGCAAACGGCTTTTCCTGCGGGGTTTTTCCAGTCGCGGGCGGGTCGAGGAGGGTGGCACCTATGAAGGTCCTGGTCCTGCAACATCTCGCGGTGGAGCATCCCGGCGTGTTCCGCGACTTTCTCCGTGAGGATGGGGTTGCGTGGCACACGGTGGAGCTCGATCAGGGCGAGGCCATTCCCGATCTCGAGCCCTTCGACGTGATGATGGTGATGGGGGGGCCTCAGGACGTCTGGCAGGAGGACACCTTCCCTTGGCTCAAGGCCGAGAAGGCCGCGATCCGCCGTTTTGTCGCCGATCTCGGCCGGCCTTATCTCGGCATCTGCCTCGGTCATCAGCTCCTCGCGGATGCGCTGGGCGGGCGCGTGGGGCCGGGACGCCGTGCGGAGGTCGGTACGCTTACTATCCGGCAGACCGAGGAGGGGCGGCGCGATCCCTTATTCGCCGGTGTGCCGGATCCCATCGAGGTTCTGCAGTGGCACGGAGCGGAAGTGCAGAGCCTTCCCGACGGCGCGGTGCAGCTCGCGCGGTCGGACGTCTGTGAGATGCAGGCGTTCCGCTACGGAAAGTATGCCTACGGTTTGCAGTGTCACGTGGAAGTGACCGACGAGACGGTGGCGGACTGGGCGGCCATTCCGGAGTACGCGCGGGCGCTCGAAGCCACGCTCGGCGCCGGCATCGTGGACCGGCTGGCTGGCGATGTCGCCCAGCGGCTGCCCGCCTATACGTCGGTCGCCCGTACGCTCTACTCGAATTTCAAAACATTGCTCTGAGGCACGCCGCTATGGCCCGGTCTCCGACCTGCGGGGGGTAATCAACGAGCGCGATGGACAAGCTGGATGCAATGAACGTGCTCGCCAAAGTGGTGGCGAGCGGGAGCTTCTCGGAGGCGGCACGCCGTCTCGGGGTCACGCGGTCTGCGATCAGCAAGGCCATTACGCAGCTCGAGCACGCACTCGGGGCCAGACTTCTGGACAGAACCACGCGGCGGGTGACGCCGACGGAAGCGGGCCTCGCCTACTACGAGCGCTGTCTCGCCATCCTCGCTCAGATCTCCGAGACAGAAGCGCAGGTTTCGCGGCTGCATGACGAGCCCAAGGGCGTGCTGAAGGTGAACGGCCCGATGTCGTTCGGCACGCTCTATCTCGGCACGGCGGTTGCTGATTTCATGAAGCGCTACGCGGAGCTCAAGGTGGAGCTGACGCTGACGGACCGTATGATCGACCCGCTGGAGGAGGGCGTGGATCTGACCGTGCGCATCGGAGCCATGGTCGATTCGAGCCTGATCGCCCGGCGCATCTCGAGCGCGCGGGTGGTTCTGGTGGCGAGCCCCGACTACATCGCACGGCATGGGATGCCCGAGATCCCCCAGGATCTGATCAGTCATCGCTGCCTGCACTATGGCCACTCGACGACGGTTCCGCGCTGGCATCTCACCGACAACGAGGTGCCGCTCACGGTGCCGATCTCGGCCTGCCTCAGCTCCAACAACGGCGATACGTTGCGCGACGCGGCGCTCAAGGGTGTCGGGATCGCGCGGCTGCCGAGCTTCCTCGTGGGCTCGGATATCTCGGCAGGCCGCCTGGTGGTGATCCTGCCAAGCTATCCGCCGCAGAACGTAACCATCCACGCCCTCTATGCGCCCAACAGGTTCCTGGCCACCAAGACGCGGCTCTTCATCGACTTCCTGGTGGAGCGGTTCGGAAAGCCGGTGTGGGAGCAGTTCGACGTCATGAAGGCGGAGACCGTGAAGTCCTGACGAACGGGCTTCCTGCGCGCCCGCACGTCAGGATGCGGCGTCCTCCAGGAGATCGTCGCGGCGCTTCAGCATGGTGTCGGCCTTGGAGGGCAGGATCTCGAACTCCCAGCCTTTGGCCTTGAGCGCGATGTCGTCCGCCGCCTTCTTCGCGTTGCCTTCGCCGGCCGCCTCGATCGTGGCCCAGGCTCCATCCTTCTCGCGGCGCACCTTGAGAGCGATCTTGAGCCCGTCGTCGGTTTCGAATTTCACAGTGCCGGCATCTCCTCCCGTGGCGCCGGTTGCCTTGCGCACGTTTTCGAGATCGAGGAAGGAGGCCGCCTCGATGATGTTGTCGATCATGTTCACGTACTTGATCTTCTTGCCGGGCGGGACGGCGTCGAGTTCGTGCGTTCCGTCGGCTGCGCGCTTGATGTCGTAGGCGGCCTCGCCGGGGATCTCGACGGTGAGCGTTTTCACCTTCTCGGTCGCGGTCTCGAACACCCGCGCGTTCGCCCAGTCCTTGAGGCCGGTGCCGCCAGCGATGCCGGTGCTGGCGAGCCAGCTCTGGGGGTCGCCCGGGCGGCGCACATAGGTTCCCCCGCTCGCCTGACGATTGCCGGTGGGGGATGGCTTCACCTTTCCGGCGATGACCTTGGCGAGGCTTTTGCCGCTCGCGTCCTCGAGCTCGATCAGGCGGGAGCTGGCATTCTTTCCGTCAGGCTCCTCGACCTCCAGCACGGAGTAGCGTTCGGGGTTCTTTGTCTTCGCATCGATCAGCGTTGCATCGGAGAGTGCGATGAGGAGTGCGCGCACCTTCTCGTCGCTCGCGGGGTATCCATTGCGGCTCTTGATGAGCCAGTGATCGCCCGCCTTCTCGATCGCGACGGTCTTGTCTCCCTGGGTTACCGATATGCGAGAGACCTTCTCGGCGTCCGCCTTGAGGCCGGGGAAGAGAAGCCCTGTCCCCGCCGCATCGGATGCCCAATCAGTGCGGGATCCATAAACGAGGATGGCGGCGAGCAAGGAGAGAGCTGCCGCGGCGGCGAGGCCTGCGAACTGTTTCGGTGTCATTGCTCAACACTCCAGCATCATTCTGTCGGGGTCAGGATTTCGAGGCCGATTTCCGGCGGGTGCGCCAGAACGACCAGCCCACGCCGCCGGCAATGATCAGCAGCGGCACCAGCGCGATGTTCGCGAACTGGAGCAGGCCGTCGAGAGTCTTGATGTTGCGGCCCAGCTCCAGCTTGACCTGGCGAAGCTCGCGGCGGGTTTCGAGCATCTGGGTCTTGAAGCTCTCGATGGCCGCGTTCTCCTTCTCGGAGACGATCATGGTGCCGCGGGCGGCGGGGCTCTGCAGCTTCTCCAGCTCTTGCTCCACCGACTTCAGCTTTGCCGTGAGGGCTTCCTCCTTCTCGCGAAACTTGCGCTCGGCGTCGCGGCGCAGATCCTCGACGAGGGTGAAAGTGCGCTCGCGGACGCCGCGGCCACGCAGTGCGATCAGTGCGTCGCTGCCGGTCAGGTTCTCGAGCGCGCTGACGATGAAGGCGGCGTTGTGGGCGGAGGGCACCACGAGCTCCTGTCCGAGCATCTGGCGGTTCTCGACCCAGAACTGATCGGCGAGAAGGTCGGTGTCGGCGATGACGATGGCGTTGACGTGTCCGCTCGCGGCATGGCCGGGCCCGGGTTTCTTCGCAACGGCGGGCTTCGTCTCGGCTGGTTTCTCCTCGGGCTTCGCCGCGGCGGTGCCATCAGGCTTGTTCTCGACTTCCTTCTTGGCGTCCGCGTTCTCGTCGCCGGGCTCTGGCACGCCGTCGGGGAACGAGGTCGCCGCGTCGCCGGAGATGCGCGCCGCGAGCGTCAAGGGCTTCCCGCCCGGTTTGTAGGCGCGGATCAGGCCGACGGGGTCTGCGGCCATGCCGACCTTGCTGCTCGCGATCTCCATGCCGTCCGGCGAGGTCGAGACGATGGGCGTGACCTTGGTCTTCGCCCCTGCGACCGGGGTCAGGACGCCAGCGGATGCGAGGTTCAAAACCTTGATGCCGCTCGAGAGTACGTCGTTCTGGTCGATGTTGGATTGATCGAGCCCGAGCCAGGCGACGTACTCCGTCACCATGCCTTGCTCGCTGCGGCCGAACTGAACGCGGCGCGCGTGCTTGATGTCGGCTGCGACCTTGTTCGGGTCGAACTCGACGCCCCAGGTCTTGAGCAGCTTGGCGAGCTCCGCGCGCCCTTTACCCTGCTTCTGCAGCAACTCCAATTGCGCGGCCTCCGCCACGGGATCGATGAGCACCAGCAGCTTGCCGCCCTTCAGCGCATACTGGTCGACCGCATAGGCCGCCTGAGGCGTGAGCTGGGTGGGCTGCGCGACGAGCAGGACGTCGATGCGGGACGGGATCTCCTTGACGGTCTGCTCGATGTTCTCGACGTCAAAGAACTCGCGGATCTGGCCCATGATGAGCCACGGCGGAGTTGGCTGATTGCCCATCGGAGACTGGCCGCCTTCGAGGGGCAGCGACGTCATGATGCCTACACGGCGCTTCTTCGGATTGGAGAGCGTGTGGATCAGCTTGGTGATGTCGTACTCGACGAAGCTTTCGCGATCCGGCGAGAGGAAGCCGATCACCTCCTGGTCGTCGGTGGAGTTGGTGGCGGCAAGCCCGAAGTAGCCGAGCTCGCCTTCCGCGTTGATGCGCTTTCCGATCAGGCCGGCCGCGACGGCGCGCTCCTCGGCGTCGGAGAAGGGCTCGGGATCGAGAACCTCGAGCTGCAGCTTGCCGCCCGAGATGCGCCTGAACTCATCGAGGAGCGTGCGGACACGATCGAAATAGCGGGTGATGGAGGAGCCTCGCTCGCCGAGCTTCTTCGAGAAGTAGAGACGCACTTTCACCGGCTCATCCATGGACTGGAGCACGGCGACCGAGCCCGGTGCGATAGTGTAGAGTTTGTCCTCGGTGAGATCGGCTTTCCAGGCGCCCAGGGTTTGCGAGGCGATCAGGTTGACCGACAGCAGCGTCACGGCAGCAAGCGCGAGGCCGCCCCAGGCGAGGCGGGAGGTGCTGAGTTTCGAGGCGTAGGCCACGAGGCCGTTGAAGGCGGAGGCGAGAAAATCTTTCATGGAGCGAGCCCTCAGGCGGATTTCTTCTGGCTGACGGCGATCGCGTTGGCGAACAACGCGAAGACGATGAGGGAGGCGAAGAAGACGATCGAGTCGAGCCCGATCACGCCGCGCGTGATCTCCTCGTAGTGGGAGAGAAAGCTCATGCTCGCCACGGCGTCGGAGACGATGCGTGGTGTCCAGCTCCGCAAGACGTTCTGCACCAGCTCCATGCCGCTGGTGAGGAACAGGAAGCAGATGGTGGCGGAGAGAATGAAGGCGATCACCTGGTTCTTGGTGAGGGCCGAGATGAACGAACCGATGGCGAGGAACGCACCCGCGACCAGGAAGCTTCCGATGTAGCTCGTGAGGATCACGCCGTTGTCCGGGTTGCCCAGAATGTTCACGGTGATCCACATCGGGAAGGTGAGGATCAGGGCGAGGCCGATGAAGGCCCAGGCGGCGGCGAACTTGCCGAGGATCGCTTCAGTCGGAGAGACGGGGAGGGTCATCAGCAACTCGATGGTGCCGCTCTTGCGCTCCTCCGCCCACAGCCGCATGGCGACGGCCGGCACGAGCAGAAGGTAAAGCCAGGGGTGGTAAGCGAAGAAGGCGAAGAGGTTTGCCTGCCCGCGCTCGAAGAAGCCGCCGATGTAGAAGGCGAAGGCGCCCGTCGCGGCGACGAAGATGGTGAGGAACACGGCTGCCAGCGGTGTCGCGAAATAGGCCGCGAACTCACGCCTGGCAATGATGTAGGCGGTTTTCAGGGTATCGCGCATGTTTCAAGCCTGCGTGGACGTTGTGATCTCGCGGAAGACGTCGTCGAGCTTGCCGCGCTCGACGTAGATTTCCTCGAAGGACAAGGATTCGCGGCGAAGCAGGTCGCCGATGGCTTTGGCGGGCGCGGCATCGGCCTTGGGCAGCGCGCGGATGAGGCTGCGCCCGTCCGGCTCGGCCGTGGTCTCGACCCGCGCGACGGAGGCGAGATCGGCAAGCGTCTTGGCGATGCGCTCGGCATCTGCTTGCAGCACGCGTAGGGTGACAGCGCCGTGGGTGGGTGCGCGGCGCAGCAGATCCTCGGCCGTTCCGTCAGCGACGATGCGGCCTTTCGCGATAACCACCGCGCGTGTGCAGACTGCTTCCACCTCCTCCAGGATGTGCGTCGAGACGATGATGGCCTTATGCGGTGCCATCTCGCGGATCAACTCGCGGACGTGATGCTTCTGATTGGGATCGAGGCCGTCGGTGGGCTCGTCCATGATGAGGACGGGGGGATCGTGCAGAATGGCCTGCGCGATGCCGACGCGGCGCTTGTAGCCTTTGGAGAGGGTTTCGATGCGCTGGTCGACGACGGAGTCGAGGCCGGCGCGGGAGATGGCCGCGATCACGCGGCTCTTGATGTCGTTGCCTTCGAAGCCCCGAATCTCGGCGATGAAGCGCAGGAATGTGGCGGGCGTCATGTCGCCGTAGGCGGGAGCGCCTTCCGGCAGATAGCCGAGCTTGGCCTTAGCGGCCTTCGGCTCTTCGAGCACGTCGTGCCCGCAGATGCGGGCTGAGCCCGCGTCGGGCTCCAGGAAGCCCGTGATCATCTTCATGGTGGTCGATTTGCCGGCGCCGTTGGGACCCAGAAAACCCAGCACCTCGCCTTTCCGCACGCTCAGCGAGATTCCGTCGACCGCGGTGATCGCGCCAAATGTCTTTCTGAGAGCCGTCGCTTCTATGAGCGCTGCCATGTCTGCAAGCCTCCCCGAAGGCATGTCCAAAGCCGACCGAGATCAGGTCGTGTCTGTTCGTTTTTGTCGTCCGGCCGTCTTCGATTGCGGCCTGCACTTAGCATGCTCGCGCGCCAAGGCCGCGCGCCGCGGTCACGGGCGGGCCGTTCCCTAGGGCAGCGGTGTGCGGCTCTCGGGTCACGCTGTCACATGCGAGCGCGAAATTAATTTGCCGCTCGTTCGATTCAAGAGGGAAGACGCTGAAAATGCTCGCCTTAAGAAAAGTTCATTTTCGTAAGGTTGGGCCGCGCCGATGCGGCTTCGGTGCGGCTTGCGCCGTGCGAAAGACGCGCGTGTTGCCGGCCTGCGCCGATCCTGTGCGGAATGCGTGGAAGGGGCGAAAGCAGGCTTGTTCCCCTGTCACAAATTTGCCATCCCATGCAATGCGTTCGGGGTGCGTTTCCATCCCGGCTTTTCATTGGATCGAGCCATGGCCGCTGCTTCTTCCGCGGGTGTCCTCACGCCGCCCCTGAACGTGATCCCTGCTCGCTCGTGGGCGCCGGATCGCTTGGACGCGTGGTGGTCGACCTACCTTCCGATTACGCTCGTCGTGGCGGTGGTGGCGATCTGGGCGGTGGCGCCAGAGTTCTACGTGAACCACGTGCTGCCGGAGGGCTTCGGCTTTCTCGAGTTGTCGCAATTCGTGCTGGCTGCCGCGGCGTCGGTGTTGTGCGCGCTCGCGTTGCGGTTCGATGTCGTGAAGGGCAGCCGGCTTCTTTGGATCGCGGTATTTTTCTTCGCGCTCGCGGCTTTCTACATCGCGGGTGAGGAGCACAGCTGGGGCCAGCACTTCTTCAACTGGAACACGCCCGCATACTGGTCGGAGATCAACCGGCAGCAGGAGACCAATCTCCACAACACCTCGCCCTGGTTCAACCAGCGGCCGAAGCTGCTGTTCGACAACGCCATGTTCATCGGCGGTCTTCTCATTCCTTTCGTTCAGCAGTGGACGGGCACTTTCCGCCAGCCGCTGCTCGCACTTCTGACGCCGCCGCTCGCCATTGCGCCCGCAGCTCTCATCGCGCTTTCCTTCAAGGTCGTGGACGATCTCGGCAAGGATGTTCTCGGCACGCCGCTGTTCACGCGGCCGAGCGAGGTGGTGGAGACGTTCCAGTATCTCTACATGTTCTACTACGTCCTCGTGCTCAGGCGGCGCCTCCTCGCGCTCGATGCGGCGGGCGTGAAGCGCGTGACGCTTTAATCGAGCCTGGAGCGGGGCTAAGCTCGCGGAACGGAACCGGGCACGGGACGTTGTTCCGCCGGCCGCATCACGCCGCGCGAGGGCTCCATGACGTTCGATTTCTCATCCCTGATCTGGGTGGCCATCATCGTCATGGCGCTCCAGCCTCTGTTTATGGGGCGCTGGTTCGCGGTGCGCCGCGCGCAGGCCATCGCCGCCATCGAGAAGGCGCACGGCACGCGCGTCATTACGATGATACATCGCCAGGAGCAGCGGCGTCTGTTCGGCTTCTCCGTTGCGCGCCATATCGATCTCGAGGACGCGCAGACCATCATCGCGGCTATCAAGGAAACGCCGGATACGGTGCCGATCGACCTTGTGCTCCATACGCCGGGCGGTCTGGTGCTCGCGGCGATGCAGATCGCGCGGGCGGTCGAAGCCCATCCCGCGAAGGTCACGGTTTACGTTCCGGTCTATGCGATGTCGGGCGGCACGCTGATCGCGCTCGCGGCGGACGAGATCGTGCTGGGGGAATTTTCCGTGCTGGGGCCGATCGATCCGCAGATCCTGGGACTTCCGGCGGCGAGCATCGTCAAGGCACGGGATTCGAAGCCGGTCTCGGACGTGATGGACCTCACGCTCGTGCTCGCGGACGTGAGCGAGAAGGCTCTCGCGCAGGTGAAGCGTGGCGCGGTGGAGATCTTGACGCCGCGCCTCGACCAGGCGGCGGCGGAAGCCATCGCCGACAAGCTGGCAGGCGGGCATTGGACGCACGACTATGCGCTGACGGCTACAGAGGCGCAGTCTCTCGGCCTGCCGGTCAAGGTCGCCATGCCGACCGTGGTGATGGATCTGATGAAGCTCTACCCGCAGCCCATCCAGCAGTCGGGCGTCGAGTTCCTGCCGATCGAGCTTCCGCGGCGGCCGCGGGTGTGATGCGGGCTGGCCGGAGCCTTCGATCGGATTTTCGGATGAAGTTGGTAGCGGGAGGCGGACTTGAACCGCCGACCTACGGATTATGAGACCGTCGCTCTAACCACCTGAGCTATCCCGCCGGACATGCGCGCCTCCGTTCGGGGAGGGCGATGCGTTCCGCTTCGGACCCGAGGAGCCGAAGCGATGCTGGTCTATAGGAATCGGCGGGCTCGGCGTCAAGCGCCACCCGCGCCGTATCATTATTTCTTGGGTCTTTGGGCCGTCGAGAGGCGGATTTTTACTCCGCCGCGACCGGCTGAAGGCTGTGCTCGGCCTTTTTCTTGAAGCGCATCATCGTGAAGATGCCCCACGGACGCAGCGCCTTGCGCTCGCTCAGGACCAAGTCGTCGCAAACCATGACGCGCGACTGATCGAAGACGGAGCGCCAGCCGATGATCTCTGCGAAGGGTGCCATGCGGCGCTCGACCCAGCCGCGCACGCCTTCGGTCTGGCTGAAGTGGTTGACGATCAGCACCTCGCCGCCCGGCTTGGTGACGCGCGCCAGCTCCCGCATGACTTTCTCGGGCTCGGGCACGACCGTCATCACGAACATGGCTGTGACGATGTCGAAGGAGTTGTCGGGGAATTTGAGGTCGCCGGCGTCCATTTCATGAAGGCCGGTGACGTGATCGAGGCGCTCGCTGGCGACGCGCTCGCGCGCCTTGTCGAGCATATCAGGAGAGAGGTCGATGCCGACGATCTCGAGGTGGCGGCCGTAGTCCGCGAGGGCGAGGCCGGTGCCCACGCCGACCTCGAGAACACGGCCCTGATCGAGGCTGGAGTTGATCACCTCGGCGGCGTGCTTGCGTCCTTCGGTGGAGACGCGGCCGAACGTATGGTCGTAGATCGGTGCCCATCTGCGATAGGCCACCTTGACGACGTCTTCCTCGATGCGCCCAATGCCGACAATGCGGCCATTGCTGCGCTCGAGGTCTTCTACACGCAAACGGGGCTTTGCCTCGGTCTTCATCTTCTGCACGCGGTTCTCTCCCCCGAAAGTCATATCCAAGATAACGACTTCGGAAACTTCAGTCGCCCGCCTTAGGCAGACGATTCCAGCCAATCCATATTATCGGCCTTCACGGCCTCTGCAATCCATCCGCCGCCCAATACACGGGCTTCGGTCGATCCATCGGCATAAAGCACACAGGCCTGACCGGCCGCTGCTCCATGCTCTCCGTCGCGCAACGTGACTTTCACAGCCCCGTCAGCGCCTTTGGAGACCGTTGCCGGCTGGGGCGCCTGAGACGAGCGGATCCGCGCATAGACTTCCGCTCCCTGACCGGAGACGGCTTCATCCAAGGTGCCGTCGCCGAGCCAGTTGACGTTTCTAAGAATAAGAGTGCGCGTATGCAAGAAGGCACGTGGTCCCACCACCACCTCGTTGCGTTTGGCATTCAGGCTCAAGACGTAAAGCGGCTCGGCGGAGGCGATCTTCAAGCCGCGCCGCTGGCCGATTGTGTAGTTCACGATGCCTTCGTGGCGGCCGAGGCGGCGGCCGTCGATGTGAACGATGTCGCCCGCGTGCAGCGCGCCCGGCTTCAGCTTCTCGATGACGTCGCTGTAGCGGCCCTTCGGCACGAAGCAGATGTCCTGGCTGTCCGACTTGTCGGCGACCAGGAGTCCGAGATCGTGCGCGATCGCGCGCACGTCGTTTTTCACCATTCCGCCCAAGGGGAACCACAGGCTCGCGAGTTGCTCGCGGGTGGTCGCGAAAAGGAAGTAGCTCTGATCGCGGTCGGTGTCGGCTGCGCGGAAGAGGGCGGGCCCGTCGCGGCCCTGGCCGCGCTGGACGTAGTGGCCGGTGGCAAGCAGGTCCGCGCCGAGATCACGTGCAGTATCCAGGAGATCGTTGAACTTGATCTTCTGATTGCAGGTGACGCAGGGGATCGGCGTTTCGCCCGCGATATAGCTTTCGGCGAACGATTTCATCACGGCGTCCGAGAAGCGCTTCTCGTAGTCCAGCACATAATGGGGAATGCCGAGCTTCTGCGCGACGCGGCGCGCGTCCTCCACGTCCTGGCCCGCGCAGCAGGAGCCCTTGCGGCCGACCGCTTCTCCATGATCGTACAATTGAAGTGTGATGCCGATCACATCGTGTCCGGACTGGGCGAGGAGGCCCGCGACCACAGAGGAATCCACGCCGCCCGACATGGCGACGACCACGCGCTTGCGCTTGCCGTCTCCGATTGGCGTTTCAAGGGATGGCGCTGGCACGTCGGTATGTCTCGTCAAATGGGCGGCTCTCGGGGGCCAAACAACAAAATCGGCGCTTCGCGGTCTTCCGCGGCGCCTCCATACCGGCGGCATGATAACGGGCAGTCCGTGCCCTATGCAAGCCGGCTTCCGGAGGGGTGTTCGCCGTCAACCATAAAGTTGGCGTTTGCGTGATTTCGTACAGTGTTTTATGGTATGTTTACTCAATGGCTTAGGCCATGTTTAACAGAAATAGGTTAGCTTCAAGGCTGGTCAGTAGCAGTATTGAGTATCATGACCGAACATCAGATGAGAGCGCGTGTGCGCTATGTTATCGGCCCCGATGGGAGTCCGTTGACCGTTGCCGATCTCCCCCCGCGGGACACGAAGCGCTGGGTCATCCGCCGTAAGGCGGAGGTCGTGGCGGCCGTGCGTGGCGGTCTCCTCAGTATTGAGGAGGCTTGCGAGCGGTACAAACTGACCGTGGACGAGTTCCTGTCCTGGCAGCGTTCGATCGACAAGCACGGGCTTCCCGGGCTGCGGGCGACCCGTATTCAGGACTACCGGAGCTAAAAGCGCGCCCGGTACTGGCCAGTTTGCGTTCGCCGGCGGGAGCCGGCGCGCGCTACATGGCGCTAGTGCGCATCGAGCAACGATGGAAATGCTCAAGCCGTGGTAAGGCTTTAGAGGCCTGATCCTACGGCTTTTTGCTTTTTTCCTTCTTCTTGCCATCGGCTTTTGTGTCGACGACCTGCTCGGCGGACCACCCCGCCGTGACGGGAGGTGTGCCGCATCCGGCTTCGTCTGCCGACCAGCGCTCTACGTCCTCTTTAAGGCGCAGAGCGAGGGGCTCGGAAAGCCGCACGTTCTCGATCTCGACCTTGGTCTTGCCGTCAGACGGGTAAATCCCGATCCGGTAGGCGCGGATGGATCGCGGATCCTCGGCCGCTGCGTCGCGGGTCAGGATCTTGATCTCCGAGCTGCCGCCCTTGGATGCGGGCTCGGCGTCTGCGTGGTAAATGTAGCCGCCTTTCAGGGGCCCGGCGGCGCCGAACCAGCATGTGAGCACGCCCCGGGCGATGCGGGTGTAGACCTCGGTCGGCGTTCCGACGACCAGGTCCTTAGGCATCAGGAAGGCCTTAAGTTTCGAGGTGGCGCTGTCCTGTTCCGGGATAGCCTCGGCCGTCGCGCTTGTTTCAGCGGGTGGGCTCGTCTCACCGGGGGACGGCAGGCTGAGGACCGGGGCGGTGCCCGAGCAGCCCCCGGTTAGCCCTGCCAGCATCAGCGCGACGACCGCGTGGATTCGGTGCTTCCGCTGCATTGGTTCGTCCGGCGCACACCATTCGCGGGCCGACCGGCGCGAGTGTGCTGCTGCTCCCTGGCATCAAGCGACGTGGGCAGATTCTCAGCCCTTCGCGGAGCGATTGACACGGGAAAAGGGCGAACGCAAGTCGGCGACGCGCTGGGTTGCGGCGACGGTGTGGATGGAAGCGGCGGCCACGGCGCGCAGCCGGGCTGCCGGAAAGCCGGGCGCGCGCCGGCTGAAGCGCGCCTCGCAAACGGGTGTGGTGCAAGCGCGACTGGGTCCGTCGCGGGGAGATCGCGCTCCATCCAAGGCTTTGATCAAGCCTGAATTTTCACCTCGGGCACATGGGTCCGAGGTGTGTTGGGCGTCAGCGGAGGGCAATCCCCGCGGAGCGCTCGTGGCGACGGCGGGAGCGGCCCACCTCGCGCGGCTCATCCGCACTTACGCGGGCAAGCTGCTGTTTTGTCTCGTCAAAATCCTGCTGTGCCGCATCGAGCTTCTGGCGCAGACCTGCAATCGAGGCGCGCAGATTATCGCGTCTCTGGCTCGCGGATTTGGCGAAGGTCGAATAGGCGAAATGCTTGGCGTCCTTGACGCCGGTGCGGTCCTCCTCGGCCTGGATCTGCCGGTCCAGGTCGGAGGCGATATTTTCGAACTCGCGGATCATCTGCTCGAGATCGGCGACCTTACGGGCCCTTTCATCCATCTCGAAGCGCTTCAGCCTGAGCGCCGTTTCGCGTGCCTTCATCGTCCGTTACCCCTACTCAAGAACACCTGGGGCTCGCTTCTCAAGAAGCATGCCATCCGGCTTGCCCCTCTGAAAACGGCCCTCGTGTCCCTTACAACCTGCCCGTCCCGACGGTGGACGAAGCCTTAAATTACCGGGGGCCCGCATCCCCGGATGGTTTACCGTGCCACACTCTAATTAAGTTGCGGTAAAGCAACGCCCTACCGTTCTTTATTAAGTCTTTGGGTTGCGCTGCGACTGTAGTTGTTTTCGGGCTCTAGGGCTAGTCGGCGAATTCTGTTACCTCTTGATTCGTGTCATTCGGGTGCAGTTTTCCGGCCAACGCTCTCCACCCCTCCGGGGGTGGCGGTCTCACGGTCCCGGACCCGGGACACCCAGGGGGGGATCTAGTTCTGCAATTTCTGGTTTAGTGGCGCGCCGAAGGTGTTCGGAGCGAGCGGATGCTTGTTGTCTCAAATGGGTTAAAATGAGCCACCTGCTCGCTATCGTGTTTCGAAACGGAAATTAGGATTTGTTAACCTGTCATTGTTACTTTTGTAATGAAAGTTAGCGTTAGGTTGTTCGGATCGCGGTAGCGTTCTTTTAAGATTGGCGGCGCGCCTTGTGATGGGGCAAGGAAGAGGGAATTGGCATGCGGGTCCTTCTGATCGAGGACGATAGCGCGACTGCGCAGAGCATCGAACTGATGCTTCAGTCCGAAGGTTTTAATATTTATACGACCGATCTCGGCGAAGAGGGCGTCGATCTCGGCAAGCTCTACGACTACGACATCATCCTTCTCGATCTCAACTTGCCGGACATGAGCGGCTATGAGGTCTTGAAGATGCTCCGTGTCGCGAAGGTGCAGACGCCGATCCTCATTCTCTCTGGCCTGGCACAGATCGAGGATAAGGTTCGCGGTCTCGGCTTCGGTGCTGACGACTACATGACGAAGCCGTTCCACAAGGACGAACTCGTCGCACGCATTCACGCCATCGTGCGTCGTTCGAAAGGACACGCACAGTCGGTCATCGAGACGGGCGACCTACGGGTCAATCTCGATACCAAGACGGTCGAGGTCAACGGGCAGCGGGTGCACCTCACCGGCAAGGAATACCAGATGCTCGAGCTGCTCTCGCTGCGCAAGGGCACGACGCTCACCAAGGAGATGTTCCTCAATCATCTCTACGGCGGCATGGACGAGCCGGAGCTCAAGATCATCGACGTGTTCATCTGCAAGCTGCGCAAGAAGCTGCAGGTGGCGACCGGCGGACAGCACTACATCGAGACGGTCTGGGGACGCGGCTACGTGCTGCGCAACCCGGGCGACGAGATTGCCGCCGCCTGATTTGAAGAGGCGTATGCCTCCTCGCCGAAAGATTTTCGAAAATTTTAAAGATGGGGCCTTTGTGGGGCCCCATTTTTGTTTTCATACTTTCGTTCTATCGGCCACGCAAAGCGTGTGTCCGTTTGAAATCATCCCCCGGGTCTTTGCGTCTCGTGATAGCGCCATTTGGTATGCGTGCGCGCGTTCGCATGTTACCGCTCATCGGTGCTTCGCACTTTTCACACGTTGGAGCATAGCGCGCGCCTCCAACTTCCTGCGGTTGTGAACGTGGTGAGCCTGCGTTTTCGGGCTTTTGTTCGAGCCGCGATTCATGCAGTTAAATTTTTATGTTTTTCGGGTGTGGCCGCATGGGCGTCGTTTTTAGCGGCGAACGTTTGAGGGGCAGTTAGATGTGGACAACCCATGATGACCTTCTTTTCTGCTTTGAGGTCTCCCGCCACACTCCCTGATGGGGGCGTGTGCGTCGGGATCTGTTCAAGATGACAATTTTCGCGTTCGCTTGGCGGGCATCCGTGGCTGCGGTTCGGAGGCACCCTCTTCCGATCGCGCGCCGGGGAGGCGTGCGTCTGATCGCGCTCTGCGCCGTCGTGACGGCGATGCTGTTCAGTCCCGGCGTTATCGCCAAGAGCCGTGACAACTCTTGGCAGCGTGACAATTCCTGGCAAGCCGATTTCGAGCGCCAGCGCAAGGAGTACGAGCGCGCGCAGCAGGCTGCGATCAAGGCCGCACAGGAAGCACAGAAGGCTGCCGAACGCGCCGCGCAAAAGATGCAGGCGGAACTCGAGCGCCAGCAGCGCATTGCGCAGGAGCGCGCCATGCGGGAGGCCGAGAAGGCGCGCCAGGCCGCGATCAAGGAAGCCGAGCGCGCTGCGCAGCAGGCGGCGCGGGAAGCGAAGCAGCAGCAGCAACAGCAACTGGCCATTCAGAAAGCCAACGCGCTCGCCGCGCAGAAGGCCGCTGCATCTCAGAGCAGCAGCGCCTCGATCAGAGCCACGCAGCCGCAACAACAGCAGCAGCAAGGTGACAGCGGCTCGGGTAGCAACGTGCCCAGCAGCAACAAAGCCGTGCGCGAGGCCGACATCGATGACGGGATGGATAACGGCGACAGCGACCTCGACGACTTCGACCCCGATCTGAACGATGCGCAGCGTCACGTTCGCGAGATGGAAAAGGCCCATCAGCGCGAGTTGATGCGCGCAGCACAGCAACAGCAGGCGCGGCTGCGTCGCGAAGCCGAGCGTGCGCAGCGCATTCGGGAACGATCCATCAATCGTCCGGACTTGAAGCCGCCCCCGCCCGCGCCGCCGCCCATTCCCGTGAAGGCGCTCCCGAAGCCGGACAGCGCTCCGCCGCCGCCACCGGTCACAGCCGGTAACGATAAGCCGGCGAAGCCTGTGCCGGTTGCTTTGCCGGGTGATGGCGTCAAGACGGAAGACCTTTCTTCTCGCGTGGCGCGCCACCGGGACAAATGGCTCGACGAATATCAGCGCCGGTCGTCTGGTCTCGGCATGGGGCCGGGCGCGATCAAGGGGACGCTCGATCCGAAGGGTGGAGCCAATAAAGCCGACGGTGCGACCGTCGTACCGGACCCCGGCGGTCATGGCCCGGCCAAGCCGGCAACGGACCGCGGCCCGGGCCGGCGGGATGCCGACAAGGCTACAGGTGCGAATGACGTTGCCATGCCGTCGCCGGGCGGTACGTTCGCCGGCAAGGATCGCGGCGCTGAAATGCCCCCTGAGGTGTTCGAGAAGGCGCGTGAGGAGGAGTTGCTCGTCACCGAGATCTCGCCCGCCGACGTGGAGAAGGCGAAGGAGCACGGCTTCGTGCTCGATACGCCGACGGTGCTCAACGGAACGGGCACCAAGGTGCAGCGTCTCAGAGGTCCCACGGGTTTCAATCGCGACGAGGCGGAGCGCGAGCTTCACAAGGTTTTGCCGTTTGTCTCGGTTACTCCGAACTTTGCCTACAACATCTTCGTTGGCTCGCTGGGTGAGACCGACAGCGCGGCTGGGCTTGGCCCCGGCATCGACAGGCGCAAGGTGGCTCCGGCGTCGCCGCAGCCGTGCCCGCACAACACCTGCTTCGGAAGCGATCTCATCAAGTGGAAGAGCACGCTCGGCTCATGCGCGAAGGGTGTGAGGATCGGCGTCATCGACACGTCGTTCGATCTCAGCCATCCCGCATTGAAGAACATCAAGGCAGAGCAAGGGGAGTTCCTGGACGGTCAGCAGCCGTCGCCCTACGACTGGCACGGAACGGCAGTGCTCTCTCTGCTCGCAGGCGATCCGGGTAGCGGAACGCCGGGACTGGTGCCGGATGCCACGTTCCTGCTTGCGACTGCGTTCCGCAGCGATGCCGCCGGCAATGCTTCGACGGACACCGTGCGCCTGCTCGCTGCGCTCTCTTGGCTCGAGCAGCTCGACGTGGACATTGTCAACATGAGCTTCTCCGGTCCGCAGGATCCGGCCTTCTCGCGCGCTATCGAGCGGATGAGCAAGAAGGGTGTGGTGTTCATCGCGGCCGCAGGCAACATGGGCCCAACGGCTGCGCCGAGCTATCCCGCTGCTTATCCGAGCGTGGTTGCGGTGACGGCGGTCAACCGCAACGGGGACAACTACCGCAGCGCCAATCGCGGCAACTACATCGATGTCTCGGCGCCTGGAGTCGACATTCTGACGGCGTTGCCGGAGGCGAAGCAGGGCTACCGCACGGGCACGTCGTTCGCTGTGCCGTTCGTGACGGCGATCTTCGCGACGCGTGGTGGCGATGCGACGGCGGCTGGGGCGAAGGCGCAGCTTCTGCAGCAGGTTTCGACACGCGATCTCGGGCCGCCTGGACGCGATCCCATCTACGGCTCGGGTCTCGCGCTCGCGCCTCAGCGCTGCGAGGGCGGCGCCGGTGCGGTCGCGCGCAACGTTCCGGCCGTTCCCTCTCACGATAGCTGGTCAACGACGTTCGTGCGCGCGGGCGCGGGCCCGTGAGGGCGTGGGCTAGGCTTTTCCGATCTTCGACGCGATGGCAAGCAGTGGCGCGCGCCGGCCAGTGAGGTCCGAAAGGCGCGGGGGCCCATCTGGCCTAGGGTGAGGGAGCCTATGGTGCGCCCGTGCTCGACACGTGCCAGCCGTTCTTGAGAAGCTTGCTCTCCTCGTCCGAACCAAAGGCATCGCCCGCAATCAGCGTTTCGACCAGCGCATCCACGGCCGGGACATTTCCGGCGGTTGCCGTCTGGTACGAGCCGGACGTCGTCGTGCCGGTCTGCTTCGGCGTCTCCACATGGATCGCGACGCGCCACGTGCCGTCGACAGTGCGGCAGGCGAGGCCCGCGAAGTCCGGCCCCGACGTGGCGCCCGCGATGCGATATTCCCGGCACACGCCGTTGTTTTGCGTGCGGAACGACAGCACCGGCACGATGGAAGCGCCGGATGCGCTGGTTTGCGAGACGGTTCCGCTCGCGCTCGTCTCGAGGGCGTGGGCCAGCGCGCCGGAAGCGTCGAGGCCGAGCCCTTTGTCAGAGGCTGCAACCAGCGAGGAGGACGGTTTGCCGGTGTGTCCCGCGAGCCATCCTGCCGTGGCGCCAGCCGTGAGCAAGAGAGCGGCACTCATGGCCGTCGCGTAGGAAAATCCGTGCGGGAATAGGGCGGCCGCAGCGGTATCCATGGCGCTGCGGATGCGATCTCCGAGCGACACGGCCCGTGGCTGCGCCTTGGGAATGGGGGCGCGCGCAATGGCTGCGATCAGCCGATCTGGAACCGGCTCGTGCAGCGTATGCTGGAATGCGGTCGCGAGGCGCGTGCGGGTCTGCACGAACGGCTCCAGCCGCGAGCGCAGCTCCCCATCCTGATTGATGAGATTTTCGAGGGCCTTCGTCTCCTCCGGCGTCAACTCGCCGTCGGCGTAGGCCATCAGCATTTCGTCGGGTACCGGGATCATGTCAGCGCTCCCGGGTTGTTGCGGGAATGGGAACTGGGGCCGGCATCGGCCCCTCGGTGAGTGCGGCATAGAGAGCCTGCCGCGCGCGAGAGAGGCGGCTCATGACGGTGCCGATGGGAATATCCAAGATTCCAGCGGCCTCCTTGTAGGAAATTCCCTCGACGCAGACCATGGCGACCAAAACCTGCTGATCGGCTGGAAGGCGTGAGATTCCCTCTGAGACGGCTCTGAGCGTGAGCCGGCTTTCGGTGACGTTGCGGCCGTCTTCGCCGACTACGTTCTCGACCTCATCCAGCTGGTGCTGCTCGCCCCTGCTCTTGCGGCTGCGATGATGGTCTACCCAAATGTTCTGTGCGATACGGTACATCCAACTATCGAGACTCGTTCCGGGTTTCCATTGATCCAGGTGCGCGAGGGCGCGCTCGCACGTGTCCTGTACGAGGTCATCAGCCTTGTCTTTGTCGCCTGTCAGCGCGAGTGCAAACCGGCGCAGACGCGGCAGAAGTTCGATCATCCGCGACTGGATCTCATCCATCACGGCCCCCCTTCCGCGACTGTTGGATACAACGCAACCTCCCATAGGTTATTCCTGACAGAGGTGATTTTGGGGCGAGTGTTGCCCTGGGAGCGCGCTCTCCCCTGTTTCACCCTAAAAGCCGCCCTTCGAGCTGGATGATGCAGCTTTCGATATTGTGAAGAATTTCGTCGGCTTTTTCGACTTCACGCTCGAGCGCGTCGACGTCGGGCAGGGTTTCCCGCTTGCTGAACGCGCGGGAGACACGCCTCAGGGTGGCGAAAAGGCCGCGCTTTCTGGCTTCGCGCTCCGCGGCGGCTTCAGCCCGCTCGATGGTGCGGCGGGCACTGGCTTCCTGCTTGAGGATCCTGCGCTTCAGGAGCGCCAGCTCCTTCTTCTTGTGTCGGAGCTCCTTGATGGCGGCTTTGGCCTCCGCCTCGGACTTCACCTCGACCAGCACTTCGGTCCCGTCGATACGGGCGAAACGCATCTCTCTCAATTGCATGGGATTGCCTGGTGTCCCCCTCAGATACCATGCGGCGGACCCTACACGTTGCCGGTTGGCACGTCAGCATCCCTGCATTGCGGCCCCGGACGAGGCGACCGAAAACCGGTTCCCACTTTTCCGGAAGCGCTCTAAAGGTTCTACGGATGTTCGATCCCAACTCGCAAGGCGGCCTATTTCCACATGACGCAGTCCACCGGTGAAACAAAGACGCTTCGAGCGGCGATCCTGCCGGTTACGGCGTTCCAGCAGAATTGCACGCTGTTGTGGGACGACGTCACCAAGGTGGGAGCGGTGGTCGATCCGGGCGGTGATCTGGACGATGTGCAGAAGGCTATCGCCGAGCTCGGCATCAAGATCGAGAAAATCGTTCTTACCCACGGGCACATCGATCATGCCGGCGGCGCGAAGGCGCTTCGCGAGGCGCTCGGTGTCGAGATCGAGGGGCCGCACGTGGCCGACCGCTTCCTGCTCGACAATCTTGCGAAACAGGGAGCGGCCTACGGTATTCCCGCCGATCCCGTCACGCCCGATCGCTGGCTCGAGGAGGGCGAGACCGTCACCATCGCGGGGCATACGTTCGAGGTGCTGCATTGCCCCGGCCATTCGCCGGGCTCAGTCGTGTTCGTCAATCGCCCGCACCGGCTGATCCTGATGGGAGACGTGCTCTTCCGCGGCTCCATCGGGCGGACCGATTTTCCGTATGGCGATCACGCCGCGCTGATCAACGCGATCACGACCAAGCTTCTGCCGCTCGGCGACGAGTTCGCGTTCATCTGCGGGCACGGACCGACCAGCACGATCGGCGAGGAGCGCCGCAGTAATCCGTTTCTGACGTGACGATCAGCGAACGTTAGGCAGGCGGCGGCTCAGCGCGGATAGCGCAGCTCGAGGCAGCCGAAGATGCCGCATTCGTTGAGCGCGGTGCCGTAGCCGGTCAAGCGCCCGTCGTTCTCGGTGAGATCGACGGTCTCGACGCGCAGCGTCTCCGAGCAGCTTGCGCGGCAAGCGACCCAAGTGCCGCCGGGCAGACGAACTTCGTAGCCCGTGCGCGTGGTGCGGACGGGGCCGGTGACGGTGCCGTTTCCGTATCTGCTGACCGCCACGGCGACGTCACGCTCGGGCGGCGAACGCCAGCGTCCGGCTTCGGCCGGAAGCGTGGAGACCAGGACCGCCGGTGCCGCGCCGACGAGGGCCAGCGCGATGGCGGCGAAGGTGGATCTCTGCGTCATGATCTCGTGCTCCTCAAGCGTTGTGACGGGCGTGTCGCGCCGCCGCGGCCTCAGCCGTTTTTCGCGAACTGCAGGTTGACGCCCGTGAAGCCGGGGCCGCCCGTCGAAATGGATACCGTCTGGTTGCTGCCGGTCATGGAGACGGACATGGAGCCCGAAAGCGCGCCGGTAAATTTCAGATTGAAGCCGCTCGCCGTCTGCGTGCCGGATACGTTGCCCGTCTGGTTGAACTCGCGCTCCTCCCAGGTGCCGCTGATGCGGCCGCCGCTGGCCTTCAGGTTGGCGCGCATGTTGATCTTGAACGAGGCGTTGCCGCAGTTGATGGCCATGCCGAGGGCGTTGCCCGCCTTGGCATTGTAATAGCCCTTGCACTTCAGGCGCTCGGTTTTGCCGTTCTCCAGGCGCACACTGCCCGAGCCGCCCCAGGCGCCATCGAGTGCCGAGAAGGTCGCGTCGGCGGCATGGCCTTGAGCGACGGTCGCGGCCATTGCGATGGCGGCAGCAGAAACGGCGGCAAAACGAAAGCGAGTGAACACGTAGGCCTCCCCTGGGCATCTCCAGCACGGGGCGGGAGTGTCCGCTTAGCTTGTCAAAACAGTCTTATCATCGCTGATAAATTTTACGATGGCGCCGCTGCAACACATGGAATGCGTTGCAAACGGATTGATCGCGCTGATGCGAAACGCTTTCCCCGGCGAAATCGGGGCTGCGGCGCCTGCGCGCAAGGTCCGGCTTCCGGGAGCTTCGGGTATTTATCTGATTTTCATTGTTTTTTCTGCTCGACTAGGCCGGCGAGCGCGCTGCCCTCCGGGCCGATCTCGCGCAGGGCCGCACGGCAATTCCATTCATGCACGAGACGGCACTGGTTTGGCCCGCCCGACTGGCGGCAGGCGTCGCGCCAAGCGTTGAAGATCTTGTCGGCCTCATCTTTGAATGCTTTGCGGTCGGCGCCGGAATATTTTTCGGCGAGGCGCGCGACCGCATCCGTGGTGCGCAGCAATCCGAAGCAGATGTGCTCAGAGCCTAGGGCCTGGCCATAGCGTGCCCCGGCCTCGCGAGGCGTGAGGCTCTGTTGCGTCCGGGCGGGTGAGGGCTTTTGCACTTCTGCGCCGGCTAAAGCCGGTGCTCCCATCGCGATCCATACCGTGACCAAGCCGACGGCTGGTGAGGCTCTCATTTTCCCTCTCCTTTGTTCTGCTTCGCTTCTCTACGCAGGGGAGGCGGTGCTGGATCGGGAAAATATGGACGTCTGTTGCGGGGTGATACTTCCCGTAACTTGGCAGTTCTTCCGATATTTGAGGGACAATCTCCAACTCTTTACTTGCACAGCGCCTGCCGGCGGCTATGGTCCGCGAAAAGAAACACTATAACGTTTTGGGAGGATGAGACGATGCGGTTGGCCTGGGTGCGCCTGGTGTTTGCGAGTGCAGGCGGATTGAGCGTCCTGTGTGGGGCGGCGGTCGCGGACGAGGTGCGGTTGCCCGAGCGCAAGGCCGGTCTGTGGGAGCTGACCACGACGATGGACGAGGGGTTGGGCCCCAAGGATCAGACCATGCAGCTTTGCGTCGATGCCGACATGGAGCGCGCCACCGTGGAGGCCAGTCTCCACGAGCACGACAAGCAGTGCTCGAAGTACGAGATCAAGAAAGAGGGCGACAAGACGATTGTCGACATGTCCTGCCAGTTCGCGAGCCGCCACGTGACGAGCCACACAGAAATGGGCGGCGATTTCCAGTCTTCGCTCACGGTCAAGATCGAGAGCACCACCTCGGGCGATCAAAACGGGCAGACGGTGGCCGTGAAGCGCACCATCACGCAAAATGGCAAGTATCTCGGCGCCAGCTGCGGAGATCTGACGGGCGGCGAGGCGAAGGGACCGGATGGCACAAAGGTGATGGTGCAGTAAGTCAGTAAGGCAGCAGGTGGATATGAAAACAGCCGCGGGGTGCCGCGGCTGTTTCCTTGAGTGCGATTGCGCGCCGGGCTTCTACCAGCGGGCGCATCCGTGACGCATTACGCAGCGGCGGAAGCGCCACGAGCCCCAGCCAAAGCGGTCGGCGCACTCATGACGCACGATGCGGCAGCGGTTGGCGTGATGCCAACGGCGGTGGCCGACGTCTTGAAGCAGGCCGCCATCGGCGATGCGCGACTGCTGCGCGGCCGGCGCAGGCAACGAGGCGGCAGAGGCCGGATGGGGCGCGAAGGTGGCTGCCGCTGCCAGAACCGACGCGACGGCAAGAGCTTTCAGTTTCATTTCATTCTCCCTGGTGGTCGTCTTTGAGCCCCCGGCATGTGGGAGTTTTTTTACGGTATTCAGGATGACGAAATGACGGCACCCAGATGAATAAATACTCATCTGGCCATGGAGTTGGCTGATCTCGACCGGCGGGGCGCGGTTTCGCCGAGCAGTGGTCATGAGGCGCGTGCGCCGCGGCTCATCGAGGCTTCAATGTGCTCGACGAGGTCTTTTGCCTCGGTGAGGCCGATGCCGAGGGCGTGACGCACGTCGCGGATCGCCTCGATCTTCCGACCGCTGCCGAGCAGAAGGCGCACGTTGGCCTGCGTGTCAGCAGGCAGTGCGTCCAGAAGATCGGCCGAGGATTTCGCAGGCGCGGGCGAAGTCTCGATGTCCCGGCTCTGACGCGCGGCGCGCGACGGCGCCGTCGCGCGGCCGACAATGAAGCCTGCGACGAAGAGCATGAGCATGGGGAGCAGCGTGTAGGCGGGGCTCAGTTCCGACATAAGCGACAATCCACGGGAGTGGCGAAGAGGGCGCATCTCAGCACCCGCGAGGGCGGGGCTGCATCGCCGTGTAATGGCTCAATCTTCGGGCACCATGGTGGCGTACTCGTTCTTTACCCGTGCGATTTTTCCGGATGGGCCGCGCGCGATCTCCGGCACGATCTCGATCTTGAGGTCGAAGGCGTTCTCCAGCCCCTCGGCCTTGACCTGCTCCATCACGACCTGGCGAATGCGATCGGCCGAGAGCTGCTGGCCGGATACGGGGACGGCCCGGATCTCGAAGTTTCTCGGGCCGGTTTGAACGACCTGGTGCTCGGCCAGCTCGAGCACGTGATGGAGGCCGGAGAGAAAGACATAGTAGGGTACCTCGCGCCGCTTGCCGCCGGTCTCGATCCAGAGACGATCCTTGGTGCGGCCGCTGACTTTCTCGATACGCGGCAGCGGGCTGCCGCACCGGCACGGCGACGCGCTCATCGTGACGCGGTCGTCGATCTCGTAGCGAATGATGGGCTGCACGCGATTGTAGAGGTTCGTGAGCAGCACTTTGCTTCCCTCCGTGCCGGGAGGAACGGGCTGTCCCTGGTCGTCCACCACCTCGAGGATCGCGAGATCCGCATTGAGGTGCGAGCCGCGCCCGGCGACGCATCCCGATGAGAGAACGAGGCACTCGCCCATGGCGTATTCGTCGGTGACGCGCGCCGCGAACACGCGCTCCAGGAAATCGCCCGCCTCGTTGGACAGCGGCTCGGCGACGTTGGTGATCTGCTGCAGACATCCGATCTCGCGCAGCCGCATGCGGCCCTCCGCCTCCTCGCGGCCGAAGGCTTCGAGCGCGCTCGCGTATCCGGTGATGAACTCGGGACGGAAGCGCTCCAGCTTGCGGATGTTCCGCGCCATCGGGTCGGAGACGGTGAGGTGCAGGACCTTGAAGACGGGCGTCAGAAACTTTGGGAAGTAGGCGAACGCCGAGGCGCTTGGATAGAAGCCCGGCTGCACGGTGAGGACGGCCATGCGGGCCGGGTTCAGGATGCGGCCGAGGTGGGGGAGGAAGCGGCGCTTGAGCTTGGTGCCGCGGGCGAACTGGACCGCGAACACCAGGTTGAGGGCATCGCGATCCTGCACGATGAGGGCGGGTTGGCCCTGGCTTCCCGAGGTGTGGCTCACGCCGTAGCGGCCGAGATAGAGCCGGCCGAGATTGCGCGGGTCGTCGACGAAGGCGGAGAGGTCCGCTTTCTTGATCCGGCGATCGGTGACCACGTCGTCGTAGTGCGCCATCATCTCCGATTTGGTCAGCGTCGGAAGGTCGGTCAGCGTGCAACGGGCAAGATCGAGGCCGGCGAACCGCCGCCGGTAGAAGGGGGAGTGCCGGGCCGCATAGGCGAGAAGCGCGCGAAGCCTCTCCTCGCGCTTGGCTTCGATCTGGGAGGCGTCCTTCCAGAATGGGTAGAGCGACTGCAGCGTGACGACGAAGCGAACGAGATCCAGCATCAGCGGGCTCCTCAGTGGCTCCCTCTCTGGTTAAAGCTCAATCGAGCATTCTGGTTGCATCGTGGCGATTGTTTGCCACAGCGGGGAGCGGGCGTGCGTGAAGGGCGGCGCCAAAGAGCGAATGTGTCCGGCGGCTGAAACTTCCGGCTTCGCGGTCCGTATGCCTGCATGACAGGCGGACTACGGACCGCCTGTCATGCAACGCAAACGCGGACTGGAGGCTCCCATGCGGACGATTGTCGAATGGCTGATCGATATGCCGGAAAGGCTGTCGTCCGTGTTCCACTGGTTGCCACCTCTGTTCGCGCGCCTCGTCGTCGGCTGGGTGTTCATGTGGACGGGTTGGGCAAAGCTGAACAATCTTCCGCAGATGATCCAGAACTTCACCGAGTGGGGTATTCCCTATCCGGAGATCATGACGCCGTTCGTCTCCGGCGTCGAGTTCATCGGCGGACTTTTGCTTCTGCTCGGGCTTTTCACGCGCCTCGCCGCGACGCCCTTGGTGATCGTGATGGCCGTCGCCATCATCAGCGCGAAGCTCGATCAGATCGACTCGCTCGAGACGCTGCTCGGCTTCGAGGAGGTGGCGTACATGGCGCTTTTCGGCTGGCTGGCGGTGGCAGGGCCGGGCGCGGTGTCGCTTGACGCGCTGCTCCAACGCAGTGTGCCGCGCGGTAAACTGGTTCCTCACGCGTGATCACGATCCGCGTGTTTCCCCGCACCGTCCTGTGAATGGGAGTGATTGGTCCTCGGCGGGAAAGTTTCCTACATATCAGTCATCGAAGTGACGGCGGCGCAAGCGATCCGCCGTCTAGGATATGAAGGAGAACCCAATGAAGATCTGGACCGCTCCCGAAGTGCGCGAGCAGAACGTCGGCCTCGAAGTCACGAGCTACCTGCCCGCAGACATCGACATCATCTAAGCGAGCCTCTCTCTGGCGACCGGCCGTGTCTCCCTGGCCGGCGCCGTTTCTCGCGCAACCGCAAATCCCCAAGAGGTAATCCAATGATCCGCACTCTTTCGTTGGCCGCGGCACTCGCCGCCGGCCTGAGCTTTCCTGCGCTTGCCGCTGAGACCTCCGGTCCCGCAGCGCACAACCTCTTCACCGAGGTTCAGGCTCGTCAGCATCTGATCCATCTCGGCTACACCAACGTTTCCGAGCTGACCAAAGACCAGGGCGGCAAGTGGGTGGGTACGGCCACCAAGGACGGGCAGGTGCGCGGCGTTGCCGTGGACATCAAAGGGCCCGCCGCCCCGGCCAAGGCCGTGACCAACTAACTTCGCTCCCTTCCCTCGCGTTTTCCTCTCGGTGTCCGTTTCCCAACGGGCACCTTTTTTTGTCCCGCTTGTATGGGTGCGGTGCGCTGCCTAGATCAGGCCGGCGGGGTGGCGCCGTATTTGGTTGCGTCCATGCGGCCGCCGGCCCGCCATCATGAGCAATGGGGCACTTTCATCATGAGCACACCTTCCGCGGACCTTTCCGGCCGCTTCTCGATTGGCGGCGATCTTCCTGTGCGCCGTCTCGGCTTCGGCGCCATGCGCATCACGGGCGATGGCGTGTGGGGAGAGCCGGCCGATCCCGCGGAAGCGATGCGCACTCTAAAACGGCTTCCCGAGCTCGATGTCGATTTCATCGACACGGCGGACAGCTATGGCCCGGAGGTGAGCGAGCGGTTGATCCGGGAGGCGCTGCATCCCTACCCGCGCATCGTCGTCGCGACGAAGGGCGGGCTCGTGCGCCCCGCGCCGGGTCAATGGATTCCCGTGGGGCGCCCCGAGTATCTGCGCCAGCAGGTTCATCTGAGCCTGCGCCGCCTCGGCGTGGAGCGTATCGATCTCTGGCAGCTTCATCGCATCGATCCCAAGGTGCCGCGCGAGGAGCAGTTCGAGGTGATCCGCGACGTGCAGAAGGAGGGGCTGATCCGGCACGTGGGGCTCAGCCAGGTGAGCGTCGGGGATATCGCGGCGGCGCAGAAAGTGCTGAAGATCGCGACCGTTCAGAACCTCTACAACCTCGCCGACCGCAGCAGCGAGGACGTGCTCGACTATTGCGAGGCGCAGGGGATCGGATTCATTCCGTGGTTTCCGCTGGCGTCCGGCTCGCTCGCCAAGTCGTCGGCACTTGCGCGCATTTCTGAGCGGCATGGCGCGGCGCCGAGCCAGATCGCGCTCGCGTGGCTTCTGCGGCGCAGCCGGGTGATGCTGCCCATTCCGGGCACGAGCAAGGTCAAGCACCTCGAGGAGAATGTCGCGGCGGCCGCCATCAAGCTCGGCGATACGGATTTCGCCGAGCTCAATGCACTCGGTAAGAAGAGCGCGCAGGTCTAGGCAGGTGCCGCCGCGGCCGGGGTGCGGGTCACGATGCCCGTGCTGCCGCAACGGCGATGGCCGTGTACGAGGCGTTCGGCGGAAGATCCGCCGGCATGTCCGAATAGTCGATGCGGATGCGCTGCTGCGGCGCGCCGGATTGAGGTTGCGGCGCGTGCGCGGAGGCGGCGGCGATGGCTGCGTAGGACGTGGCAGCCTCGGGTTTTCTCTCGTTGACGCTACCGGCGGCGCACGGCGTGAACGGCTCACCCGCGAGCCCTTGTGCCGCGCGTGCGGCCGTTGCGACGGCGATGGCTGCATAGGAGGCGCCCGGCGAAACGCTCGTCGCCTCGCTGGAATAGTCGATGCGCTGCTGTTCTGCGGTTGCGGGCGGTGCAGGGCGTGGCCCGGCCTTCGCCGCTTCGACGGCGGCAATGAGCGTGTAAGAGGGTTGCGAGGCGGCCTGCGAAGACACGGCGGGTGCCGGAGCGGGCTGGGTGCGAGGCAGCTGGACTGATTGAGGTGCTGGGGCCGCAACCGGTGCCGGTGCCGGTGCCGATGATGGCGCGGGCGCGGCAGGTTTCGGTGCGGATGGTTGCGTTTGGGCGGTGAAAGCGGGCTGGTGTGGGGCGGCGGCTGTCGGCTGTTTTGCTGGCGTAAGACGCCGGATAACTATGGCCGCGAACGCAATGGCCGCGACCACCGCAATGAGAAAGGCGAGTGTCTGCTCCGGGCTGTACTGTCCCATAACCTTGGTTCCCCTTTTTGTGTCTCGGCTTGTCCTGGCAGCCTCGTGAACTGCTCCGCGCCGTGACTTTTCGGGGATCAGACTGCAATTGCGGTCTGGCCGGTATTGAACTTTTGGCCAGCGGATGCTCCCGGCCTACTCGCCGCGCGGGTTTGGAATGGCAGGCGCGAGCGGTCCCGGCGGGCTTCCGGGCGGCTTGTGAAGGAACGTCATGGTGAGGAAGGCGCCCGCCCAGGAGCCGATGGCGGCGAAGGCGATGTAGACCCAGTTGCTGGTGTAGGAGATGACGGCGAACGAGGAGAGCAGATACCAGAGGCTGCTCCAGTTTGCGGCCCATATGCGTCGCCGGGCAATGACAGAGGATGTGAACAGCACGTAGACCGCGTCGGTTGCGGCTGTGGCGATCGTGACGCCGATTGCCAGGAGAGGGTCGACTTCAAGGATCATGGCCTGCCTCGCTTCCCATCGTTTCGCGACGGGAGTGAGCGTGCTTCCGAGCCGAATTCTGATCAAGGTCTGACGATGGGGAGAGCTAATCGGGACCGCCGCGCGGTTTCCCCGGTGACAGGATCGGCTCCGGGAGTGTGGCAGTGTCGATCGCCAGCCTGCCTTCAGCAGGCGGCGACCAGGATTTGCCATGCCCCTCCGTCAGATCGTCAGGATTGCCGCGTCGCTGCATGTCGCGCTCGCTCTCGCGGGGCTCTATTACGCGCTCCGCATTCACAATTTCACGCCGGTTTCGGATCTGCCGAATACCGATTTCCTGGTGTTCTCCGCATTGGCGGCGCCGCCCGCGGTCGCGGCGTGGCTTGGTTTGCGTCTCGCGCGCGGGGCGGTGGCAGAGCGGCTGCTAGCCTTTGGGCAGGCGCTCGCGGCAACCATTTTTGCGGTGGCGTTCGCGCTGGTTCTCGGAAGCGACGAGCCGTTGGCGCCTCTGCTGCTGGTGCTCGCCACGTTGTGGCTCGCGGGCGGCTTCGCGCTTTTGCTGATCGCCGTTTGGTTGGCCGGACGATACGGCAGCAAGTCGGCTCGCGAGGTTAGTTCGTGATTTCTCAACGCCTTCGATGGTGCGAAAAGAAGGAAGCCGGAGGCAGTGCTCCGGCTTTTTTGCGCTCGTTCGATGTGCAGGGCGATCAGGCGGCCAAGGGCGCGCGATCGTGCTTTCCTTCCTCGACCTCCTCAATGATCTTGGCGACGAACGCATCGAGGTCGCCGGGATTGCGGCTTGTGATCAGGCCTTGATCGGTGACGACGGGCTCGTCGCGCCAATCGGCGCCGGCATTCATGAGATCGGTCTTGATGGACTTGTAGGACGTGGCTTTGCGTCCGCGCACGGCGTTCGCTTCGACCAGCAGCCACGGCGCGTGGCAGATGGCGGCGACGGGTTTGCCGGAATTGACGAACGCCTTGATCAGCGCCATCGCCTCCGCGTTTGCGCGCAGGCTGTCCGGGTTCATCTGTCCGCCGGGCAGCACGAGGGCGTCGTAGAAGCTTTCGGATGCGTCGGCGAGCTCGCGGTCAACTGGGACGCCGTTGCCCCAGTCCTTGTCCTTCCAGCCCCGGATTTCCTTCTTGTCCTTGCGCTCCTTCGGTGCGGCCACGTGAACGAGGGCGCCCGCTTCCTTGAGCTTGGTGAGCGGCACCTCCAGCTCCGACTGCTCGAAGCCGTCGGTGGCGAGGATCAGGATTTTTGCTTTCGATATCTTAGGCATAGGGCCTCCTGTCATTGCCTTTGGGGGACAGGAGGGAAACGGTTGCTATGCGGCAGAGGTTCCGCTGCCGTGCCGCGTGCGATCGCCGCGACCAGACGGGCGTTCAGCCCGCCTTTGCGCTGATCTCCTTGCGCGTGCCGGGGGTCGGCGGCGTGATACCCATGGACACGTATACGCTCATGAGATCGTCGATCCCGCAGTCCGCAGGCTCGATCCATGACGCGGGGACGTAGATCAGCGCGCCGCCGACGGGAACCGGCGCGGAGGGAACGAGCACTGCGATGTAGTCCTCGGTGCCGAGGCGGAGCGGTGTTTTGGACGGCAGCAGCGCCAGAACGGCGGCGCCCGGTTTGCCGCCGAAAAAGCACCAGACGGGGCTCATGCTCTTGATGCTGTCACCGTTGCCGGAGTCGACGATCGAAACGAAGCGGCTCGAGATATCGTAGACGTTAGAGATCAGCGGCACGCGGCGGATGAGCCTGTCGAACAGCGTCGAGACCAGCGATCCGAAGCGCGAGTGGACAACCAGGCCGAGCGCATAGATGCCTGCGATAATGATGGCGAGGCCGATGAGATAAGGCGCGAGCTCGGATGCGTCTGCTCCGAATCCGAGAGATCGCAGGAAACGGCCGAAGCCGCTGCTCGGCCCGAGATACTGATTGATCAGCGACAGCAGCCAGCCGGTGATGAAGATCGTGAGCATCAGCGGCAGCGCAGCCAAGAGGCCCGCCAGAAAGACGCGTCCGATTCTGCTCATGTGGAGTGCTCCATTGGCCGGTCTCGATTCATCGCATACGGAGGGGAGCGTCTGCGACTGGCTGTGTGCCGTCAAGGCGCGCCGATGCGATCTCAGGGAGCGCCGTCCATTTGGCAGGGGCGCGACGCGATGAGCGTCCAGGCCGTGGTGCGAGGGCCACGCCGGGCCGGTATTCGCACTTTCGCTGCAGGTCTCAGGGGATGGAAAACTCCCACCGGGGCGCATATGCGCTAGATTGCGCGACCTAGGTACAAATACGGAGGGTTTTCCATGGGCGTTTTTCGCTTGTCTTTACTTGCGGTTGCCTCACTGGCCGTGAGCTGTGCAGGCGCTCACGCAGGCTGCCGCACGGTGGTCGGCTCGGCCGATATGGTCACGACCGACCTCGCCAAGTTCATGGCCAATGCGGCGCTCAAGAATGCCATCGCGGCGCACGGTCTCAAGCCCTCGGGTGAGATCAAGCTGACGTGCCGCGAAGACACCTTCACGACTTATTGCAAGGCGTCGCGCCCGGCCTGCGGTTGATCTCGCATCGGTAACGGAGCGGGCGGACAGTCCGCTCCGGCCTGCGTTCGGACTTCACGGAAAAGGATGGTAGCCTCGCGACGGCGCCACGGGAGGGCGCAATCGCATGGGCCCTGCTCGGATCGCCACGACAGCGGCGGGCCTTCACGTTCTGCTGGTCGGGGCGGCCGTCTACTATACGACGCGCGTGAACAACGACGTCGCGTTGTCCGAGATCTCTGCCAAGGAGCTGGCCGTGATGTGCGGGATGGCGCTGCTGCCCGTGATGTCGGCCTGGATGGGATTGCGGCTCGCGCTCTCTGGCGTGGCGCTTTGGCTGCTGGCGATTGGCCAGACCGTTGCGCTCGTATTGTTCGCGGCGACGTTCGTGTCGGTGCTTCGGAGCGCAGAGGGGATGGCCCCGCTCCTGTTTTTGCTCGTATCGATGTGGCTCGCCGCGGGGCTGGCGGTGCTTCTGATCGTCGTGTGGCTCGCCGGGAGGCGGGGACGGTAACGTCGCCGCGTTCGCGGGGCTATTCGTTGTCAGCGAGCATCGAGAAGGCGGCGCGGCGATCGGACGGCTTCAGCTTTAGGAACGCTGCGCGCGCGGCCTTGATGTCCTTCTCGGTGCCGCTTTCGGACGCTTTGCGCAGCGCGACGGTCGTCGGATGGTCTGGGCTGCAGATGAAGGCGAGGGCCTTGGCGAGCCGCCCCATCGCCGCGCGGTCGATCACAGGTTCTGACATTCGAGTGTTTCTTTTCTGAATGGTTTGGCGGGGCTGGTCAGCTGCGCAGCCACCGGGCGATATCGGTGACACCCCGAATGATGCCAGCCATGGCCAGGACAAACCAGACCATCGCGGTGGCGATCACGAGGGTTATCCAAATCCCAAGCTGGTTGTCGATCGTCCCAGTGTTGAGGAAATTGAGGGTTATTCCGAAGAGCAGGAGCGGGGCGTAGAAAACAACCAGAAACGGGATGTTGAGTAGAAACTCCAGCACCCAGGCGCTTGCGCCCCCGCGGCACGAGAACGCGACGACGACGAAAGAACAGTTGTCCAGCAAGCCGAGTTTATACTTGTAATCAAGAAACCCGATGCCTTGTGTAACAACGAAAACCACCGCCACTCCCGACCAACTGATGGCGGCCCAGCGACAGATTTGCCAGAAGATTTTCATCGACGATTATGCGCCCGGCCTTCCGGTTTTCTTCGCGCGGCCGCGGCGGGCTTTTTTCTCGGTGTCGGTTTCGATGTCGCGCGTGATCGTCGGTTTGGGCGGCGCGGCGAGATCCGGTTTTTTGGGGAGCGGACCCGATGCCTTCTTCACGGCCAGCGAGGCGTGCGGCCCCATCTCGTCGAGCGTGGGCTTGTGCGGACCGCGCACGCCTTCACCGAATGCACCGGCCTTGGTGCGCGGGTCGACCTCGGTCATTCGCGACGGAGGCGGCGTGTCGCGTCGCGGAATGGCGCGGTCGGTGCCCGGACCCATGTCGTCGAGCGAGGGCTTGCGGACGCGCGATCCCGATGCGGGCCGCGATGCGGATTGCGCATGGGTGGGCTGAACGGGCTCGTACTCGGTCGAGATGCGAGAGCCGCCTTTGCCGCCTTTCTTGGACTCGGTGAGCATGTTGGCGTTGCCGGCAAACTTGCGGTCGCCCTTGTAGCTGCCGGCTTGATCCTCGACCGATGACTGGCGAGCCAGCGGATCGTCGGCGATGGCGAGCTCCGTCTCGCGCAGGCGCTTGATCTCGTCGCGCAACCGCGCTGCCGTTTCGAACTCGAGGTCGGCGGCGGCTTCCTTCATGCGCCGCTCCATGTCCTCGATGACGGCCGCCAGGTTGTGGCCCACGGCTGGGCTGTCTGCGAGGCCCGAGTCCACCGTCACGTGATCCTGCTCGTAGACCGAGGAGAGAACGTCGGCGATGTTCTTCTTGACGCTCTCGGGCGTGATACCGTGCTCGACATTGTAGGCGAGCTGCTTCTCGCGGCGGCGCTCGGTCTCCGCCATGGCGCGCTCCATCGAGCCCGTCACCGTATCGGCGTAGAGGATCACCCGGCCGTCCACGTTGCGCGCGGCGCGGCCGATGGTCTGCACCAGCGAGGTCTCGCTACGCAGGAAGCCCTCCTTGTCGGCGTCGAGGATCGCGACGAGCGCGCACTCCGGAATGTCGAGGCCCTCTCTGAGCAAGTTGATGCCGATCAGCACGTCGAAGGCGCCGAGGCGCAGGTCGCGGATGATCTCGATGCGCTCCAGCGTCTCGATGTCGGAGTGCATATAGCGCACGCGGATACCCGCTTCGTGCATGTACTCGGTGAGGTCCTCGGCCATGCGCTTGGTGAGCGTGGTGACGAGCGAGCGATAGCCGCGCTTGGCCACCTGGCGCACTTCGTCCAGGAGGTCGTCGACCTGATTCTTGGCGGGGCGAACGAGGACCGGCGGATCGATGAGACCGGTGGGGCGGATGACCTGCTCGGCGAAGCTGCCGCCGGTCTCGTTGAGCTCCCACTCGCCGGGCGTCGCGGAGACAGCGACGGTCTGCGGACGCATGGCATTCCACTCCTCGAAGCGGAGCGGGCGGTTGTCCATGCAGGAGGGGAGGCGGAAGCCGTATTCGGCGAGCGTTGCCTTGCGCCGGTAGTCGCCCCGGAACATGCCGCCGATCTGCGGTATGGTGACGTGGCTCTCGTCGACGAACACGAGCGCGTTGTCCGGCAGATACTCGAACAGCGTCGGCGGCGGATCTCCCGGATTGCGGCCGGTGAGATAGCGCGAGTAGTTCTCGATGCCGGCGCAGGAGCCGGTGGCTTCCATCATCTCCATGTCGAACACGGTGCGCTGCTCCAGCCGTTGGGCTTCGAGCAGCTTGCCGGTGTCGTAGAGCTCGTTGAGGCGCTGCTTCAGCTCGGCCTTGATGCTCTTGATGGCCTGCTGCAGCGTCGGCTTCGGCGTGACGTAGTGCGAGTTTGCGTAGAGCTTGATGAGCGCGAGGTCGTCGGTCTTCTGGCCGGTGAGAGGATCGAACTCCGTAATGCTCTCCACCTCGTCACCGAACAGCGAGATGCGCCAGGCGCGGTCCTCGTAGTGAGCGGGGAACACCTCCACGGTGTCGCCACGCACCCGGAAATTGCCGCGCGTGAAGGCGGCATCGTTCCGCCGGTAGTGCAGCGCCACGAGGTCGGCGAGAAGCTGATCGCGCGAGAGCCGCTCGCCGACCTTAACCGCGAACGTCATGGCGGTATAGGTCTCGACCGATCCGATACCGTAGATGCACGAGACCGAGGCGACGATGATGACGTCGTCGCGCTCGAGCAGGGCGCGCGTGGCCGCGTGGCGCATGCGGTCGATCTGCTCGTTGATGTCGGCTTCCTTCTCGATATAGGTGTCCGTGCGGGGCACGTAGGCCTCCGGCTGGTAGTAGTCGTAGTAGGAGACGAAGTATTCGACCGCGTTCTCCGGAAAGAAGCTTTTCATCTCGCCGTAGAGCTGGGCGGCGAGAGTCTTATTGGGCGCCAGGATCAGCGCGGGGCGCTGGGTCGCCTGGATCACCTGCGCCATGGTGAACGTCTTGCCGGAGCCGGTGACGCCGAGCAGCACCTGCGTTTGCTCGTTCTCGTTGATGCCTGCGACGAGGTCCGCGATGGCGGTCGGCTGGTCGCCCCTGGGCTCGAACTCCGAGACGATCTCGAAAGGCCGTCCGCCTTCGCTCTTCTCCGGGCGCTCGGGCCGGTGCGGCATGAACATCGGCATCGCGCCCGATACCAGCGGGTGCTGCGCGATCATCGGCTGGCGCGCCAGGATTTCCTTAGCGCGATCGGTGCGCTCATGCGGCCGGGTGAGGATGGCGGTCAGGCTGTCGCCGAGGCTTTCCCCGACTGCGCCGCGCGGAGGCAGGGGCCCCTGCTGGCGGAGCGCAGGAAGCTGCTTCTTCGACGACGTCTCGGCTTCAATCCTCGCCTGCTCGGCAAAGTAGGCGGGTGCGAACTCGCCGAGCGGCCCAGACGCGGTGAAGGCCGACTGAGGCGCCTCCCCAAAACCCGGCGTTCCCGCCGATGTCTCGACAGGGGGGGCCGTGGGCTTGCCGGAGCGGCCGCGCGACGGGCGCGGCGGCTTGGCAGCGCCTGGAGTTTTCGGGGACTTGGCCATGGGCGGAATATGGCGTGCCCGGCGGTTCGAGGGAAGAGGGGCCGGGAGATGGCCGGCGAGCATACAAATTCGTAGGCCGGCTTGCAGATGCTTGCGGCGCGGACCACGTGGAAAGGCGGGAAAGGGGTCGGATTTTGAGGAGAGACGACATGCGCAACGCAGTTATCAGCGCACTTTCCGCTTGCGGTCTGACGGCAGCGGGGCTCGCGCTTTCAGCACCTGCCGCGGAGGCCGCTATCGTATGCCGGGATGGTTTCCAGTACTCGGGCGGCAACTGGATTTCGACGCCTTACTGCAACGACGCCGATCTCGCGCGGATTGCGCGGGAGCACGGCGTGCGGGTTTCCGCCGCTGAGGTGCGCAACAACCCGGCAAAGAAGTACGAGGTTTGCCGTTTCATCGGCAGCAGTCCGGCGGCTTCCAGCTATTGCCCGGACGAGGATATAGGCGACAGCGGCCGTTGAGGCGGCTCGCCCCGGCGGCGTTGAGCGAGGCTGGGTCTGGCTGACGTAGCGTTGCGCGAGGGTCACAGTCTCGGATTTTGCACCGCTCCAGCCCCAAAAAGCTCCTTCGCCGCCCTTTGATTGCCTCGATTCCTGTACCATCTTCGCCCAAAGGCTTGATGACTCTGGATGGATTGGCAATGAGATCATTGATTTCCGCTGTCGCGCTCTGCGCCGCGACGCTTCTTGGCACGCAGGCGGCGTTGGCGTTCTCGTTCGAAAACCAGGGAACCACCCAGCCGTCGGCGAATGCGCCGCAGGGCAAGGCTGGTTTTCTCGACACCGATCCGGGCTCGCTGATGCCGCCGATCGGCCAGTCGATTCCGAACTCCGGTTACGATTTCGGCCCCGGCGCGTTCAACAACGGCTTGGCCTCGCAGCCGACCCGTAACGACTCTGTCGGCCCGAGCTGGCTCTACCCGCCCCGCTGACCGCGTCCGAATACAGAGCAAGATCTTAGAAAGCGCGCCCTCCCGGCGCGCTTTTTTCGTTTTTCGTCCGTTCTCGTTCGATGTGTGCATCCGCAACTGTCTGGCCGGTGCGGCGAAGCGGGCTAAAGCGGGACTTTTTCCGCGCGTTGGGCGTTTCCTGTCGCACAAGAGGCGCTACACTCACGGCCGGACTCACGGCAGCGCGCAGAGGCTCGGAGCATCATGACCGCCACACGGACCGCACTCGTCTCAGGGGCGAACAGAGGGATCGGCTTCGAGATCGTGCGCCAGCTCGCGCGGCTGGGGGTGCTGGCCGTCATCGGCTCTCGCGATCCCAAGGACGGCCTTTCGGCGGCCGAAAAGCTGCAATCCGAAGGGCTCGATGTGCCGGTCGTGGCGCTCGATGTGGACCAGGAAGGCAGCGCGGCCGAGGCCGTGGCTGAGGTCAAGCGGCTCTATGGGCGCCTCGATGTGCTCGTGAACAACGCGGCGGTCCTGATCGACAGTCCCGGCGGCTTCAAGGCGAGCCTGTTCGATCTCACGGGTGACATTGCGCGCCAGACGTTCGAGACCAATTTGCTCGGCCCGTTACGTTTGATCCAGGCCGCAGCGCCGCTGATGCGGGAGCAGGGATACGGGCGGATCGTGAACGTGTCGTCCAGCGCGGGACAGCTCGCGGAGATGGGGCGCGGCTATCCGGCTTATCGTATGTCGAAGACGGCGCTCAACGCGCTGACGCGCATCGCGGCGGCGGAGCTCAGCGAAGGCAACATCAAGGTCAACGCGATGTGCCCCGGCTGGGTGCGGACCGAGATGGGCGGGGCCAACGCCGATAGGTCGCCGGAACAGGGGGCGGATACGGCGGTCTGGCTCGCCACGCTGCCGGACGAGGGGCCGACCGGGGGCTTTTTCAGGGATCGCAAGCCGATCGCCTGGTAGGCGGATCGGCCAGTTCCGGGTGTTCGCCGGTCAGAGGCCGCGCACGAGGTTGCCCACCATCAGCGTCAGGTAGGCGGTGATTGACAGCCAGAATTCCTGATGGGGCAAGTAGCGCGGCACCGGGATGAACCCGAGCTTGGTGATCAGCGCCAGAGTCGCGAGCACAAACGAGATCAGAAAGATCACGATTGTCGGGGGATTGAGCCTCATGCCGCGAACTCCCTTGGCTGTCCGGTGGCCGCATAATAGGGAGACAGGCGGCGCGTGCAACGGGGGGAAGCACGGGACGCGGGAAGTGTGGAGCGCGGTGAGATCATCCGGCCACAACAGGACCAGGCAGAGTCTCCCGCCCGGCGTTCAACCTATATCCTGAGAGCCGACGGCTTAGAGTGCGCGGGCGGACTTTTGGGCGTGACCCGTGTCAGCCGGGGCCAGGAATGTCGTCAGCTTGCCATCGGGCGCGCCAAGCTCGCGGCAGGTGACCGCGACGTGACGCGTTCCGCCGGCGGTGGCGCTCGCGGGCATGGTGCCCGGCTCCACGTCGGAGATGGCGACCACCTGAAGGACGCGCTCCGATTTTCCGGTCGAGATGGTGATGCGGTCGCCGATGGCCAAGCCAGCGGCGAGCGGTGGCGACCAGGCCGCAGGTTCGAGGGCGGCGCCGTCGGTCTCGTGGCGGCGCTTCTCGGCCAGCCAGAAGGCCTCGCTGCCGGAGACCAGGGTGTGGTTGGCCGCCTCGGCCGTCGCAATCTGCTGGGGTGCGGCCTCGAGGGCGGCGGTGAAGCGTTCGGCGACCACTGCGTCGGTGTTGGCAGAGCCAATCCCCACGCCGGTGAGCGCAAGCAGCGCGAGCACCGCGCCGGTGCGGGCGGATGGTTTCGAGGCGAGAGCGAAGCGGCGGAGCGTCATGATTGCAGCCCTTTGGCGAACCCTAACTCACGGTACCTTACAACGCTTATAGCGTGGACATAGTTCGTGTGCGAGCCCGGCTAAAGCGTTAATTCCCCGTTTGGTTGAGCTTACGTGCGGGGAGGCTGGCCGGATCTCAAGGCCCGGCGGGCGGCAGCCTTTCGGGGGGTGGCATAGGCCCGGCAGAGGTGGCGGAAGAAGGCCATATTGAACACCGCCATGGCGGCGAAGGCGCCGGCCAGGAGGAGGGCGGAGGCGTTGCGGTCGAGGCTCGCGGCCGCGCCCCCATCGGACGCCACGGCGATTCCGATGTGCCAGCCAGTCAGGCCGATCATCAGAGCGAACACGGCGAGGCCGGCCACGAGATCGGGCAAGTGCTTGCGATAAATCGGGGATTTCTTGAAGCGCGTCATCCTTGCGACACTCCTTTCCGGCGAATCCATCACCAGCGTGATCCGAGGGAATGACAACCCTGCGCTGTGGCGGGGGTTTGCCCGGAATGTGGCAAAGGCAAGCTATTCCATGGGCGGTAAAATTTTATATTTCCTTTGTGCCTGTCGCGACACGTTGGCCACCCCTGTGGCGGGCTCGCGGGCCGGGGCGACAAATGATCCGCACTAGACGTTGGGCATATTGACTTCGCAGACGCGAAGCGTAGCGTCCGCGCCGCTCGCACGCCTTAGCGAGCGCCGCGCCGAATGTGTGCCAGGTGCGCCGCGCCGCGCCCCGGAGATCCCCTCTCCGAAGCACTTCAGGTCAACCGAGGAACGAGAGATCGCCGATATGGGCTTTTTTGCCGACAGCCTGAACCGTATTCAACCGTCCGCGACCATTGCCGTCTCCATGAAGGCCCGCCAGCTCAAAGCGCAGGGCCGGGACATCATCTCGCTCTCGGCAGGCGAGCCGGATTTCGACACGCCGGAGAACATCAAGCTCGCGGCGATCAAGGCTCTTAAGGACGGGCGGACCAAGTACACGGACGTGGACGGCATCCCCGAGCTCAAGGCTGCCATCGTCGCCAAGTTCAAGCGGGACAACGATCTGACCTACACCGCCGCGCAGGTGTCGGTCGGCACTGGCGGTAAGCAGGTGCTCTACAACGCGCTGCTGGCGACGCTCAACCCGGGTGACGAGGTGGTGATTCCGGCGCCGTGCTGGGTTTCCTATGCCGATATCGTGCTGCTCGGCGGCGGCAAGCCGGTGTTCGTCGAGACGAAGCTCGAGGACGGCTACCGGCTCAAGGCCGAAGCGCTCGACCGTGCGATCACCCCGCAGACCAAGTGGCTCATTCTCAATTCGCCGTCGAACCCGACGGGCGCGGCCTACTCGCATGCCGATCTCAAGGCGCTGACGGACGTGCTGCTGCTGCCCAAGAACCGGCACGTGTGGGTTCTGACCGACGATATGTACGAGCACCTGCTCTACGACGGCCTCAAGTTCTTCACGGCCGCGCAGGTCGAGCCCCAGCTTTTCGATCGCACGTTGACCATGAACGGCCTCTCCAAGGCCTACTGCATGACGGGCTGGCGTCTCGGGTATGCCGCAGGCCCCGAGCCGCTGATCAACGCCATGCGCAAGCTGCAGTCGCAGTCCACCTCGAACCCCACCTCGATCACACAGTGGGCGGGCGTCGAGGCGCTGAACGGGCCGCAGGATTTCATCGCGCGCAACAACCAGGTGTTCGTGGAGCGGCGCGATCTCGTGGTCAGCATGCTGAACCAGGCCAACGGCCTCATGTGTCCGAAGCCGGAAGGCGCATTCTACGTCTATCCGAGTTGCGCGGGTGCGATCGGCAAGACCACGCCCAAGGGTGTCACGATCAAGAACGACGAGGATTTTGTCACCGCGCTGCTCGAGGACGAGGGCGTCGCGGTGGTGCATGGCGCGGCGTTCGAAGGCTCTCCGGCGTTCCGCATCTCGTATGCGACCTCCACCGAGGCGCTGAAGGAAGCCTGCACGCGCATCCAGCGCTTCTGCGGGAACCTCAAGTAGCGACATCCGCGTGAGACGTGGCAGGCGCGTTGTGGTCCCGGCTGTCATGCGAGGCATGGCGCCGGGAGGCCGCGCCCGTGGAAGCGGATCGCCTCCTCCACGGTGGCTGGACCCCGACCTCCGTCGGGGTGACGTTGTTTTTGTCTGCGCCGTATGCCTTCCTTCGACGTCATCCCGGCGCAGGCCGGGATCCAGACACCTCTCACACAGGGCACGTTTCACGTTGCGCGCCCCCCAAATCCATGGCCGGGCTTGACCCGGCCATCCAGGGCCATGCGCTCTGCCGTTCAGGCAAGCTGCCCCGCCTCAAGGGCGGTCTGCTGCGGTTGGGGGAACGCCGATGGAGGTCGGGGTGCGGATGCGCTTGACGTTAAGGTGCGCAGGGCAAGAGGGCGGCTGGTCTGCACGGCGTTGAGGCCGGCGCGAAGCCGTGTTCACTCGGGGCCGTTTTCAATAGAGCGCGAGTCGGCCGCCAGCGGCGAGGATGCCGCCCAGCACGATCGCGGCGGCGAGCACCAGAGAGATCGCGGCGCGTGCGAGCGGGTTCGTCACGACCGCCGCTTCTGAGGCGTCCGCATAGGGTGCGGCCGGCTTCTTTCCGGTTACCATCGCTTGGATCAACGGGTCCTTCTTCACGAACGTGTAGAGCACGTTCACGGCGATGTGGAGCGCCGCCAGCGGAAGCAGAACGAAGTTGAAGATCTGGTCGTGCAGGCGCGCGGCCCGTACGTTCTGGCTTTCGCTGACCAGGCGATAGAGCGGCCCTCCGACGAGATCGTTGTCGTCGGTGGCGAACAGTCCGAAGCCGCCAATGGCCGCGAGGGTGGCGAGCAGGGTGAGCACCATCAGCGCACCGAGGGGGTTATGCCCGAGATAGCGCATACTGCGGCCGCCGGGCAGCGAGGCGGCGTAGGCGAGGACGGCGGTTGGGGATCGCACGAAGGCCGAGAAGCGCGAGGTGGACGAGCCCCATACGCCCCATATCAGCCGCCACACGATGAGCGTCAGGATGGCGAGCCCGTTGGCACGGTGCCAGACCAGCGTCTCGTCGCCGATGGCTTCGGCGAATTCGTAGCTCACCCACGCGCTGACGATGAGCACGACGAGCGTCCAGTGAAACAGTCGCGTGGGAAGGTCCCAGACGTGTACGGTGCGCGGTTCACTGGACGTCTCTGGCATCGTGGCTCGGCGTTCCCCGGATGGTGTCAGGCGAAGCGTGCGGCTCAGGATTTCGGCTTGCGGAATTCCTTATGGCAGCCGCTGCAATTGCCCATTACGCTTTTCCAGGTGTCGGCGAAGGTGATCTCGTCCGTGATCGCCGCTTCAGCCGCTTTCGCGCTCTCGCCGAGCTTCTTGAAGCGCGCTTCGAAGTCCGCCTTCTTCTCCCAGATCACGGGAAGAGCTTCCGTCTCTCCTCCGGTCTTTGCGTCGTCGGGGAACAGGGTCGGCAGGATCGCTGCCTTCTCCTGCATGACCTTGAGGGCGGCTTGGACGGCTGCGAGATCGAAATCCGCCTCACCCTTGAACATGGCGTTGGCCGGCTTGGCCGTGTCGCCCATCTTCTTGAGGTGCTCTTTCCGCTCCTTGATGATCGTTGTGTTCTGAGCCGCGGCAATGGTCGTACCCAGGGTGACGGCAAGAACCGCACAAAGAACTCGGCGCATCGGCAATCTCTCCTCCTATCCAACCCGTCGACAGTGAACGGCGCGGGTTCGCACTTTCCGTCGTGGAGGCTTGCATCAGGCCCCGGGGGTGTCAACAAACGCGCGGACCAGATCAATACGGGGACGTCCACGTAAAAAGCCCCGCCTCGTTTGGAGGCAGGGCTCGTGATGTCGACATGCGGGTAGAGTTTGGGGGTAGAGTTCAGTGCTCAGCGGCTCGGGAGCAGAGCGCGCGGAGTGTGCGCCCGGAATTCCGGGAACGAGAGCATGTGTGCGATCCAGTGCTCGAAGCGGGCAAACGGCAACGACATGCGGCGCGCGGCGTTGGCCGCAGCGGCGTGTCCGTTGCGAAGAGCGACTTCCGGCTGGCGCAGGGTCCAGTCCGTCAGATCCTCTTCTCTCGATGCCATGGCGTAGCCCGCCGCATCGGCGGCCTTCACCAGCGATCTGTTCAGAGATTCTCTACTCATGAGGCACGTCCTTCCTTGAAGGGTAAGCGTCACATGTAGGCATTTGGTTCCATGAACCTTGCCCGCGCCTTGTCGCCTAGCCTTTGCCTCTCCCGGGCGGTTTCTTGTTGCCTGCCAGCACCGTTCGAACCGTCATCTTGAAGCATTTACGCGCCCAAGCTGACACTTTCATGATGCGGCGAGGATCGCCTTAATTCAAGTAATTTTTGGAAACATTCTTCACGAAACCCCATTGCGCATCTGCGAATACTTATTGCGACGCAACAACTTGAGGCTCTCGTGTGCTTCCCCTCCTCACGACTCATGCCTTCGAGTTTGGATGGCAATGATTAGAGCAAGATTAAGCAGGAAGCCTCTTGCGTCTTTCCTTCGCCGGCGCGACCATCAGCTCGTCGCGCTCCTTCGAGAGGCGCGGGAGGTGCGCGACGTGCGCATCCCTCTGCGCCTCGTAGCGCTCAACCCGGGCTCAAAATCCGGGGAGCGGGAAGGAGGACACCATGGGGCAATCCGACGGCCCAAGGGGCACATCACCAACGGGTGCCGGCTCTGGGCAATCTTCGGGCCGCAGCACCCGCTGCATCGCACTGATCGGCCCATTTCTCTCAGGTAAGACATCTCTCCTCGAATGCATCATTGCCCGGACGGGCGGCGTCGTGCGGCCGGGGTCGGTCGCCGAGAAGACGTCCGTGGGTGACGCTTCCCCCGAAGCGCGCGCACACGGCATGAGCGTTGCGCTCAACATCGCCGACGTGAGCTTCCTCGGCGACACGTTCACCTTCATCGACTGCCCGGGCTCCATCGAATTCCAGTACGAGGGAGCGGAGGCGCTGACGGCTTGCGATGCCGCGGTGGTGGTTTCCGAGCCCGATCCCAAACGTGTCCCTGCGCTGCAGGTGATCCTGAAGCAGCTCGAGGACCGGGGCATTCCGCACCTTCTGTTCCTCAACAAGATCGACGCCTGCGAGACGCCGATCCGCGAAATCATTCCGGCCTTGCAGCCCGCCTCCACCAAACCGCTCGTGCTGCGGCAGATCCCGATCTGGGAAAACGGCGTCGCGACCGGCTTCATCGATCTCGCGCTCGAACGGGCCTTCCTGTTCCGCAAGAACGCGCCTTCGGAGATGGTCGAGATCCGGGCGTCCGATCTCGATCACGAGAAGGAAGCGCGCTTCCACATGCTGGAGCAACTCGCCGACTACGACGACGCGCTGATGGAGAAGCTGCTCTCCGATCTCGCGCCCGAGAAGGAGCTCGTGTTCTCCGATCTCTCGCGGGAGTTCGAGGACGGGCTCATCTGCCCCGTGCTGCTCGGCAGCGCGCAGAACGGCAACGGGATCCTGCGGCTTCTGAAAGCGCTGCGTCACGAGGCGCCGTTCGTGACCGCCACGGCCAAGCGCCTCAAGGTGGAGAACGCGAAGAGCGCCGCTTACGTGATGAAGACGCTCTACACGGGGCACGGCGGCAAACTCTCGATCGCGCGCATTCTCACCGGCGACCTCGCGGATGGCGCGAGCGTGACCGGTGGAGATGCCAACGAGGAGCGCGTGGCGGGCGTGTTCTCGCTCAAGGGCGAGGAGACGCAGAAGCGGCAAATGGCGCATGCGGGCGATACCGTGGCGCTGGGCCGCCTCGATCACGTGCGCACAGGAGACACGATCACGACCGAGAAGGCCGGTATCGTGCAGATCGGCGGCGCCGACATTCCGGAGCCCGTGCTCGCTTCCGGCATCGGCCTCAAGGACCGCAAGGACGAGGTGAAACTTTCGTCGGCGCTGGCGAAGCTGATCGAGGAAGATCCCTCGCTCGTCATCGAGCACAACGCCGAGACGCATCAGGTTCTGCTCAAAGGGCAGGGCGAGATGCATCTTCGCGTGTCGTTCGAGCGGCTGCAGCGCAAATACGGCGTGGTGGTCGAGAGGCAGAAGCGGCACGTTCCCTACAAGGAGACGATCCGCAAGCCGACGGAGATCCGCGGCCGTCACAAGAAGCAGTCGGGCGGACACGGCCAGTTCGGCGACGTGGTGCTGTCGATCCGGCCTCAGACGCGCGGGGCGGGCTTCGCGTTCAACGACACCATCACGGGAGGCGTCGTGCCGAAGCAGTTCATCCCGTCGGTCGAGATCGGCGTGTCGGACTACATGAAGCACGGTCCGCTCGGGTTCCCGGTGGTCGATATCGCGGTGACGCTGACGGACGGCTCGTTCCACACCGTCGACAGCTCCGACATGGCGTTCCGGCAGGCCGGGCGCCTCGCCATGAGCGAGGGGATGCCGAAGTGTCAGCCGGTGCTGCTGGAGCCGGTGATGGCGGTCGAGATCTCCGTTCCCTCGGAGGCGACGGCGCGCGTGAACGGCATGATCCCGCAACGGCGCGGGCAGATCCTGGGCTTCGACAGCCGCAAGGGCTGGCCGGGCTGGGATGTCGTCTCGGCCCACATTCCGGAAGCGGAGATCGAGGACCTGATCGTGGAGCTGCGTTCGGCGACGTCGGGTGTCGGCACCTACACGGCGCGCTTCGATCACCTTGCCGAGCTGACCGGACGCCTCGCGGACCAGGTTCTCGTTAGCCATGGTGAGGCGGCGGAGTGAGGCGCGGCGCGCCGTCTTGATAGCAAAAACGAAGAGCGGGCCCACGAAGGCCCGCTCTTTTTTATGGTCGTTGCGATCAGCGGCGGCCGCGATCGTCGAAGCGGTTGGGCGGCGGCGGGCCGCCGGGGCCGCCCGGACGGTCTGGACGTTTCCAGCCGTGCTCCGGCGGCGGCTTCATCCCGCCGTAGGGCTGATAGCCGGAGCGCCACCAGCCGGGCTGACGCTTGCCCGGCGGCGGGGCGTGCCAATTCTGGCGCGGACGCGGCTTATATCCGTACCAGCGGGTCCGCTCTCCGTACCAGGGGCGCCCCACGTAGTGCCGGCCCCAATAGTCGTTGGCGGCGAAGCGAACCACGGGGATGCGGAGCGCGGAGAGGCCCACGTCGGGCAGAAGCACGTAGTCGCCGCGCCGCTGAAAGGCGAGGTATTCGCTGATCACCCAGCCGCGGTTGCCGGCCCAGATCACGTCACACCAGGACTCGTCTCTGAGGCAGCCCCTGATCTCGAGGGGAGAGCCTTCGGGAATGAGATCGACTCTCGGGAAGTCGATATCCGGGCCGGCGCGCATGTTGACGTTGGCGGTCGAATAACCGGGCGCTGCGTGCGCGGTGGCCGCCCCCATCAATGTAGCGCCGAGGACGGCGCCCATCAGTTTCAGTTTTCTCATCGGAACCCTCAGTGCGGTTGGTGCGCAGTCGGTGGACCAGAGCATTGCCCACACATGCACAACGGCACTAACGCACGAAATCCGGCGCTGGTTTGTTTACAAATGCCGCAAGGTTTGTGGCGAGAAATGGCGCTGAAAGCGGCGCTCAGCGGGCGGGTGCGGGCACGAAGGTGAGCGCCACGCCGTTCATGCAATAGCGCTTCCCCGTGGGGGCTGGACCATCGTCGAACACGTGCCCCAGATGTCCGCCGCAGCGGCGGCAGTGGATCTCGGTGCGCGGATAGACGAGCTTGAAATCGGTTGAGCTGCCGATGGCATTTTCGAGCGGCTCGTAGAAGCTCGGCCAGCCGGTTCCGGAGTTGAACTTGGTGGCCGATGAAAAGAGCGGCTGGCCGCAGCCGGCGCACCGGTACTCACCTTCGGTGTAGGTCTTGTCGAGCGGGCTCGATCGCGGACGCTCGGTTCCGTGCTTCCGCAGCACGTCGAATTGCTGAGGCGTGAGGTCCCGCTGCCATTGTGCTTCGGATTTCACAACCTCGAAGGTTTGCGGGCCGGATTGCGCGGCTTGACCCTTGCGGGCGGATAGGCCCGAAAAGATGAAGCCGAGAGCGGAGATCGCGACGTTTCGTCGGCTCAGCATTGTACGCACCCTCCTGCGCCCTGCGGCGCAGACTTCGCATTTCCATCCCGGCGGCCGGTTGATCCCGTCCGCATCTCTCTATTGTTTGTACGCGCCACGCGGATGAGAGTTTCGCGCGGCGTTCGATGTTCGCAGTATGGCCCGTTTCAGGCCTCGATGGGAATACGTCGCGTAACGGTGATCTCCTCGGGGGTCAGGCGGCAGGCGTATGCGATGGCCTCGACGCCGGCTGCGTGTGCGGTGCGGAAGGCTTCGGCGTAGCGGGGATCGATGTCGCCCGCGAACGTGAAGCGCTCGGCATCTGCGCGCTGGACGAGATAGAGCATCACCGCGCGATGGCCAGCGGCAACCATGGCGCTGAGCTCGGCGAGATGCTTCACGCCGCGCTCGGTGACCGAGTCCGGAAACTCGGCGAGACCCGCAGTGCGCGAGAGGTGCACGTTCTTGATCTCGACATAGGCGAGGCCCTTGGCGGGATCCTCCAGCAGGATGTCGATACGGCTCGCGACGCCGTACTTCACCTCGCGTCGCAGACCTGCGTAACCGGCAAGCTCCGGGATCGTCCCAGCTGGGATGGCTTCGGAAACGAGGCGGTTCGGGTGGTTGGTGTTGATGCCAACCAGCTCGGGTCCGCGTCCGAGATCGGCTTCGACCATTTCCCAGGTGTGAGGATACTTGCGCGTCGCGCTCGTGCTTTCGGAAAGCCAGACGGTCGCTCCGGGAGTGGCGAGGCCTAGCATGGAGCCCGTGTTCGGGCAGGTCGCGGTCACGGCCGTTCCGTCGTCGAGGAGGACGTCGGCGAGGAAGCGCTTGTAGCGCTTTACAAGGCGCCCGCGGAGGAGGGGGGATGGAAATTTCATGGCGGGCGAGCTTTAGGGAGGTTGGCGGCGGCCTGCAAGCCAAACCGAGGCAGAGGGCTTCCGTCCTGCTATGATCGCGATAAGAACAAGCGAGCGGACGTACCAGGGAGATAGACTCGTGACCGGCAGCGACATCATCACGGCAGCGGTGCTCGTGATCGGCGACGAGATCCTTTCGGGGCGGACCAAGGACCGCAACATCGGCACTATCGCCGAGCACCTCACGGACATCGGCATCGCGCTCAAGGAGGTGCGGATCGTCGGAGACGACGCGGCCGATATCATTGCCGGAGTGAATGCGCTGAGGGCGCGCTACACTTATGTTTTCACGACCGGCGGCATCGGGCCGACCCACGACGACATCACCGCCGACAGCATCGGGGCTGCGTTCGGGGTCACCGTGGATGTGGACCCGCGCGCGGTGGCGCTCATGCAACCCGTCTATGCGGCGCGGGGGATCGAACTCACCTCGGCGCGGCTACGCATGGCGCGGATTCCGGCTGGGGCCGACCTCGTCGTCAACAGCGTCTCGGCCGCGCCGGGGTTCAAAATCGGCAATGTGATCGTGATGGCGGGCGTGCCGGACATCATGAAAGCGATGCTTCTTGCTGCGACACAGCAACTCAGGACCGGGCCGATAGTGAACGCTGTTTCGATTGTTGTCCGGAAGCCTGAGGGCGACATAGCCGATCTTTTTGCCGCCCATCAGCGGCTTTATCCAGACGTGGTGATGGGCAGCTATCCCTCTTTCGTGGAGGGGGATTATCGGACCGAGTTGGTCCTCCGCAGCCCCCATCCGATCCGCCTCGAGGAGGCGCGTGCAGGGCTCGAGCGCGCACTCGTGGAACGCGCATTTCTCTGAACAGCCTTAATTTGAACGGCGTGCAAAATTAACTATGCGGCAACTTTGCCGCTCGCCCTGCTGCGTTGCAGCTGCTCTTTTCGCGGCGCCACAGAGTTAACGGCAGGGGGGCTGCCGTCTCTGGCCAATCCCGAACAGAAACAGACATGGAGCTGATCGATGAGAACCCTCACGCGCAGATTTGCGACTTTGGGTGCACACAAGATCGGACGGGTAGGACTTTCATCCCTTTCAACGGCTTTCGGCGCCTTGCTTCTGACCACCGCGCTGGGTGGCGGCGAGGCGGAGGCCAAGACGCCGGGCAAGACCTATTGCTTTCACGGCAAATGCCACCGGGTGAAGACCATTGCCGAGACGGAGGCCATGATCGGCCAGGAAGAGACCGTCTCCGCCTCGTTCTACGATTCCTGCAAGCGTGATCGCTACAATCCCTGCGGCCTCACATCTTCGGGGGAAGTGTTCCGGGCCGATGCTGCCGACAATGCGGCGAGCCCTACCTATCCGGATGGAACGACGTTGCTCGTCTGGTCTCCGGTCACGCAGGCGTCGGTCGTGCTCAGGGTCAACAACGCCGGTCCCTATTGGGGCGGGCGGAAGCTGGACGTGTCGCGCGGGGCAGCCGACAAGCTCGGCTTTTCGGGCCAGGGCGTCGCGACGCTCAAGATCCGGGTTCTGGATGCGCCGACCGCGGCTGAGGCGGCCTACAAGAAGGGCCGCAAGTACGATCCGCTGCCCGGCTATATCGGTAAGTTCGCGAGCCTCGATGAGGCCCATGCGGGTGTGGCGGCCGGCTTCGCCGTCGCCGGGCTCACGCTTCCGCCGGATCTGGCAGGCACGAGCGGCACGGCCGTCGCGCAAGCAGGCATAACGGCCGACGGCGCCGTCCAGCTCGCATCGCTCGCGGCTTCTGATGTCGTTCAGGCCGTATCCGCGCCCGCAGAGATCGCACCGGTCAAGGTTTCGGTGGCTGTGGCGGCAATGGAGCAGCCCGGTGCGGAGACGGCCGTCGAACGGCAGCCCGTGCGCCGCGCCGTGGCCGAGACCCAGAGCCGCGCCGAGCGGACGGCCTCTCGCAATTCTCGCTCGTATCGCGTGGCAGCCAAGCAGCAGAAGCGCGAGGCTGTGCGCACCAAGCCTGTCGAGGTGGCCACTCTCGAGCGTGAGCCGCAGCGCAAGTCGCGCATCGTGACGCTCGACGGCACGAACGACATGTCGGTTTTCGCGCGCCATACGCATGCCGGCATGGACCGTATTGCGCCGCAGGAGCCGATGGGCCGCCGCGCGTATTCGGCGCTGGGCCGCAGCCCGCGTGACGGCAACGACGGCTGATCGCGCCGCCGCCTAAATGATATTCGCCCGCTCCGAGCCTCGGAGCGGGCGATTTCTTTTTTTTCTCTTTATCTCTTTATCTCTTTATCTCTTTATCTCTTTGCGCGGTTGCGGCGCCGTCTGCTCAGACTACCGCGCCCGTGGTGGGAGATGCCGGCTGCGCGGAGCCCGTCTGGCCTGCGCGCGCGGGCTGCTCGTAAAGCTCGTAGTGCGTCTCGAGCGTATCGAGGAACATCGCGACGAGATCGAGCAGTGCGCCGAGGTTCATGCGGCCCGCAACGAGGAACTGCTCCGTCACGGTGAGGCTCGCGGCCTCGAGCGGGGCGGCCGCGTCCTCGGCGATCAAGCCGCGCGAGCGGAGGTAAGCGGTCATGCCGTCACCGGTCTCGAAGGCGTTGGCGGTCTCGTCGGAGAGCTCGCTCGCGGCTTCGGCGACGATGTCGGTGCCGCTCGTGTAAAGGCGGGCGACCAGCCTGAACTCGGGCTCGGTCTTGGCGAGCTGGTGGGCGGTCTCGCGCGATTTCAGCACGCGGGCCAGCAGCACCATTTCCAGCGCGCGCGCGGCGTCGAGGGCTTCGCGCTCCTCGCGGCGCTGATCGGTGAGCCCCTCCGGCGAGCGGGCATCGCCGGCGTTCCAGCTCAGCGTGGATTTCAGAAGGTCCTCGCCGGCGGCGAGGGCAGCATCGAGATGGTCGGCCAGAAGATAGACGACGGCAGGGGCCGCGAGGCCAGCGGACGACATGAAAAGCTCCGTATCGCTTTTTGAGGCCGGGCCAAGAACTTACCTCTTTGGAACGCGATACGAGGCAGGCGGGTCTTGAAGGGCGTCTCAGTGTAGTTGAATTCAGTAACTTGCACGTCCGGGCCGATACTGAACCGATTCGGGCCGGTTGGGTGTCGCGCGCTTTCCATACTCACATGCGGAAAGCGCACTCTGGTTTAAGGTTTCGGCAACATGGACAGGAGCGTAACCAGGGCGCGCTCGACGTCCGTGCCGGTACTCGCGAGATACTGAGCGAGCGTGGAGGCTTCCGCCGCGTGCCACCGTTCCTCATGCGAGGGATGGCGCGCGATGGAGACGATGCTCGCCAGGAGCGCGTCGTCCGAGAACGCCGTGCCTATGCCGAGCTGCGTGCGGATCCGAGGTGTGAGACGCGCGAGGGTGCGAAGTATGACCGGGTCGTTGGGCCTCTCCTCGAAGACTTGGCCGTCTTCGGGGTGCGGCGGGCGCTTCCTTCCCGCGCCTGTTCCGGATGTGATCCGTGCGAGCCTGGGAATGTATGTGGTCACGGTCGACCTCGTTTGCGTCTTCCTGCTTCTTCTCCGGCTTTCTCCTCAACGTAACGCTTGAACGCCCAGGACGGCTTTGCGTTTCGACAAACCGTCTGTGCGCTGCACAGTGAATTTCCACGTCTGCAGCACGGCCGATGATCGACGCTTCAGGCTGATGGGGTCCGAAGCGGTGGTCATGACCGTCAGCGTATTCGGAGCCTTCCTGCGCAGGCCCGCCGTCACGAAGACATGCGGTCGAACGCCTGACGTGCCCCGCACGCCTTTGGCCATCTTGCGCTTTTTGCCGTCACTGTCTGTTGCGCGATGGCCCGATCCACAGGCGCGGGCGTCTGCCGGTTGTGGATTATGTGGGGAACGGGGAATAGCGGCGCAATTGGCTATGCACCTTTATTTGCTGCCAAAAGTCAGCCTTTCAATCGCGACACATCCATTGCGCGAAGGGAGCGAGCGGGCCGCCGGGTGCTGGCGCGGAGCGGACGATGGCGCGCTCTGCCTCGTCTCTGGAGGCGTAGACGCCCACGGGATCGGCGTAAGGCTGCGCTGGCGCTGATGTGTCCTCTCCCGCTGTCTCCAATCTGGCGAACGAGCCTGCGACGAGGGTCATGCCGGCCATCGCGGCGGGCCGGGCCACGTACCAGCGGCCATCGGGGAGCTCGAGAAGCTCGAAAGGAGTGGCAGGCGTCAAGGCAGGCCTCTCGGTGTTCGTGTTGCGATGTCCTCTGTGTTCCTTCCCTCGGCCGGCTTTTCTTCTTGAAACGAAAAAAGGGCGGGACCTTTTGGACCCGCCCTCGTCATTCGTCACGAGCAGCCGCTCGTCGAGCCGCAGGTGTCACATTTCAGGCAGGTGCCGTTTCGCACCATCGTGAAGTTCGCGCACTCGGGGCACGAGACGCCCTCGTAGCCTCTGAGGCGCGCCTCGGCGACGCGATCGGATGTGGTGCGGGCCTTCACGACCTTCGTCTCGGAAACCGTCGTGCGGTGGAACATCACCTCCGTGTCGGACTTGAGCGCCGTGGCGCCCTCCGAGGCATAGAGCGCGGTCGCACCTTCCGAGATCGGATAGGAGGGGGCGAGATCACGCTGGAGCGACGAGAGCGACGTCTCGGTCTCGTGGTGATGGCCGCGTCCGCCCGAGGCGAGGCGCAAGTTGCCGCGCATGAAGCCCTTCGACACGACCTTGGTCACGCTCTCCGGCAGGTCGAGGTCGAGCTGCTCGTCGGTCTCCTCGTCGGAGGAGCCGAGGCCGGTCTCGCCCACGATCTCGCGCGGATCGACGTGTGCGAGGTCGTTGCGTCCCAGATAGGAGACCGCAAGCTCGCGGAAGATGTAGTCGAGGATGGAGGTGGCGTTCTTGATGGTCTCGTTGCCCTGCACGAGGCCCGCGGGCTCGAAGCGCGTGAAGGTGAAGGCCTCCACATACTCCTCCAGCGGCACGCCGTACTGCAGACCGAGCGAGATGGCGATGGCGAAGTTGTTCATCAACGAGCGGAAGGCGGCGCCTTCCTTGTGCATGTCGATGAAGATCTCGCCGAGTGCGCCGTCGTCGTACTCGCCGGTGCGCAGGTACACCTTGTGGCCGCCGACGGAGGCCTTCTGGGTGTAGCCCTTGCGGCGGCCCGGCATCTTGGCCCGCTCGCGGACGTTCGCGCGGTCGTTCGCGAACTTCAGCTCGCTCTCGAGCTCGGTGACGCGCTTCGCGAGCTTCTCGGCCGCGGCCATGATGCGCTGAACCTGCGGCTTGTCCGCGGTCATCTGCTCGGCAGCGTCGTCCTGCTCGTCGACATCGTCGCCCAGCACCTGCGCGTTGAGAGGCTGCGAGAGCTTGGAGCCGTCGCGATAGAGCGCGTTGGCCTTGAGCGCGAGACGCCAGGAGAGCTGGTAGCTCGCCTTGCAGTCCTCAACCGTCGCCTCGTTCGGCATGTTGATGGTCTTCGAGATCGCACCCGAGATGAAGGGCTGCGAGGCCGCCATCATGTGGATGTGGCTGTCGACCGAGAGGTAGCGTTTGCCCTTGCGGCCGCAGGGGCTAGCGCAATCGAACACCGGGAGGTGCTCGGGCTTGACGTACGGAGCGCCTTCCAGGGTCATCGCGCCGCAGACGTGCTCGTTCGCCGCCTCGATGTCCTTCTTGGAGAACCCAAGGTAGGCCAGGAGATCGAAGGACGGCTCGTCGAGCTTCGCCGCCGGAACGTTCAGCGTGCCGGTGAGGAAGTCGTCGCCGAGCGTCCAGCGGTTGAACACGAACTTGATGTCGAAGGCGGTGCCGAGGCCCGCCTCGATCTTCTTGATGGCCTCCGGCGTGAAGCCGCGGGCCGCGAGCGAGCCATGGTTGATGGCAGGCGCCTGCGCCAGCGAGCCGTGGCCGACCGCGTAGGCTGCGATCTCCGCGATCTCGCTCTCACGGTAGCCGAGGGCACGCAGGGCCTCGGGAACCGCGCGGTTGATGATCTTGAAGTATCCGCCGCCTGCGAGCTTCTTGAACTTTACAAGAGCGAAGTCCGGCTCGATGCCCGTGGTGTCGCAGTCCATGACCAGGCCGATGGTGCCGGTTGGCGCGATCACCGTTGCCTGCGCGTTGCGGTAGCCCCATTTCTCGCCAAGGTCGATGGCGAGATCCCAGGCGTTGCGGGCAGCTTCGACGAGCGGCTGCTCGGGGCAGTTGCCGGCATCGAGCGGCACCGGTGCGATGGAGAGCTGCTCGTAGCCTTCGCTATGGCCGTAAGCCGCGCGGCGATGGTTGCGCATCACGCGCAGCATGTCGGTGCGGTTCGGCTCGAAGCCTGGGAACGGACCCAGCTCGCCCGCCATCTCGGCCGAGGTGGCGTAGGAGATGCCGGTCATCAGCGCCGAGATGGCGCCGCAGATCGCGCGGCCGGCCGCCGAGTCGTAGGGGATGCCGGAGGCCATGAGCAGGCCGCCGATGTTGGCGAAGCCGAGACCCAGCGTGCGGTAGCGATAGGAGAGCTCCGCGATCTGGCGCGAGGGGAACTGCGCCATCAGCACCGAGACCTCGAGCACGATGGTCCAGAGGCGGCAGGCGTGCTCGAAGGCTTCGATGTCGAAGCTCTTGTCGGCCTTGCGGTAGGTGAGCAGGTTCAGCGACGCCAGGTTGCAGGCCGTGTCGTCGAGGAACATGTACTCGGAGCACGGGTTCGACGCGCGGATCGGTCCCGACTGCGGGCAGGTGTGCCAGTCGTTGATGGTGGTGTGGAACTGAATGCCCGGATCGGCGGAGGCCCAGGCGGCGTGGCCAATCTGCTCCCAGAGATCGCGGGCGCGGATCGTCTTCACCGTTTTGTTGGTGGTGCGTGAGGTCAGGTTCCAGGTGCCGTCACCCTCGACGGCGCGCAGGAACTCGTCGGTGACGCGCACCGAGTTGTTGGAGTTCTGGCCGGAGACGGTGAGGTAGGCCTCGCTGTCCCAATCGGTATCGTAGATGTCGAACTCGATGTCCTTGTAGCCCTGGCGCGCGAACTGGATGACGCGCAGGACGTAGTTCATCGGCACGTCGTCGCGGCGTGCTTCCTTGATGGCGCGCTTCAAGGCCGGGTTCTTGGCGGGGTCGAAGCAACGCTCATCGTGGCTGCCGTCCACCGCGCCGCTCTCGCGCTCGCAGTTGACGCACGCCTTCATGATTGCCTTGAGGCGCTTCTGGCAGATGCGCGAGCCGGTGACGAGGGCGGCGACCTTCTGCTCCTCGCGCACCTTCCAGCCGATGTACTCCTCGATGTCCGGATGATCGACGTCGACCACAACCATCTTGGCGGCGCGGCGCGTGGTGCCGCCCGACTTGATGGCGCCGGCGGCGCGATCGCCGATCTTGAGGAAGCTCATGAGGCCCGACGAGCGACCGCCACCCGACAGCTTCTCGTTCGCGCCGCGCAGGCTCGAGAAGTTGGAGCCGGTGCCCGAGCCGTACTTGAAGAGGCGCGCCTCGCGCACCCAAAGGTCCATGATGCCGTTCTCGTTCACGAGATCGTCGTTCACGGACTGGATGAAGCAGGCGTGCGGCTGGGGGTGCTCATAAGAAGAGGCTGAGACGGTGAGCTTGCCGGTCTCGAAGTCCACGTAGAAGTGACCCTGGCTCGGGCCGTCGATGCCATAAGCCCAGTGCAGGCCGGTGTTGAACCACTGCGGCGAGTTCGGCGCGCCCATCTGGCGGGCGAGCATGTAGCGGTGCTCGTCGTAGAAGGCGCGGGCGTCGTCCTCGGTGGTGAAGTAGCCGCCCTTCCAGCCCCAGTAGGTCCAGGTGCCGGCGAGACGATCGAAAACCTGGCGGGCGTCGGTCTCGCCGCCGAAGCGCTCCTTCTCGGGGAGGACAGCGAGCGCGCGCTCGTCGGGGACAGAGCGCCAGAGCCAAGACGGGATTTGCGTCTCTTCGACCTTCTTCAGGCGGCGGGGCACGCCGGCCTTGCGGAAATACTTCTGAGCGAGGATGTCGGCGGCGACCTGGCTCCAATCCTCGGGCACCTCGAAGCCTTCGAGACGGAAGACGACGGAGCCGTCGGGGTTCTTGATCTCGGATGTGGCGCGGCGGAATTCGATCGTCTCGTAGGGAGACTTTCCAGCCTGAGTGAAGCGCCGCGTAATTTTCATAGTTCCCCCTTGTGCCGTCGGCCCTTGAACCTCGTCGTGTGTCCTCATCCACACGTCTCGGCGTCCTCAGAAGCCGGCACACACTTCCCCCGCGGCCGCTGCGACACATGAAGCGCGACGGCCGAGAATGGGTGCTCGGATTGTGGGGAACGCCAAGAAACGAAACGTGGAGAGCGACTGCCGCGGCCGAGTGAAACGTGGCGGCGGCATGGCAAGACCGTATGCGATTCGGGGCGCGGGAAACAAATGGAGAGAACTAGATTTTGTGGTCGCAGCGGCAACTGCGACTATATCTAGTGGCTGTTGGCAAGTTGGGGATTGACAGCCGAGATGGCCGGAAAATGCGGGCTTGGAGCCGGATGCCTGAAAAACAGGCGTGTGTAAAAGCCCAAAAACCTGGCATCGCCGAACGCTGATCAAACGATAATCCGAGTCGGGTTCAGACGGGTATCAGGGAGTCTGTTGTAAATCTGCCGCAAAAGCTGTGTCAGCAACTTGCGCGGGGCGACCTCCGTCAAGAGACCCGGTCGCGGGAGGTGATAGTGGCTTTTTCGGCGGGCAGCGTTCAGGGCCGGCGGGTGGTGCGAGAGAGAATGCGCACTGGCGCTCCCGCGGCTCACGCGCTAATCCGGTGACATACAGCGCGGAGGCGATTTGGAATGGGGATTTTCAGCGAGATCTTCAGCTGGTGGGGCGGCAATACCTGGGGCACGCGGCTGACGATCGCCCGGCAGGGCAGGTATGTGGGCAGCGACTCGTTCGGCAACCGCTATTATGAGCAGCTCAAGGGCGTGGGGCCCGAAGGCCCGCTCGGCCGGCTGCGGCGCTGGGTGACGTACACCAAGCTCGCCGACCCGTCGAAGGTGCCGCCGGAGTGGCATGGCTGGCTCCATTATACCGTCGATACGCCTCCTACCGAGGAGCGCTATACGCCGAAGCCCTGGGAGAAGCCGCATCAACCCAACATGACCGGGACGCCTGGGGCCTATCGGCCGGCCGGTTCGATTCTCGGCACGGGGCATCGAGCCCGGGCTACCGGCGACTACAAGCCCTGGCGCCCCGAGTGAGGCGATCTGCGCTCGCGCCCGCCATCCAATGCGGGCGGTAAGCCTTGTGCGCGCCATCGTTGCGTCGCAGATGAGTGGAGGCGCGGGATTGCGCGCCCCAGAGCGGACCAGTCCGCGCCAGACACGAAACAGGACGAAGCTCGCATGACCGGCCGGCGGCCAGATTCCAGCCTCAGCACGACGGGAGCAGTTCGCGCAGGCGCGTGCGCTCTCTCGGCGCTGCTCGCGATCGGGGCGGGCGGCATCGCGGCCGGGGCGGCCGAACGGCTCGATAATCGCCTTGCCGTGTTTTCGGCCCTCGACAAAGTGACGGCGACCATCAAGACGCTGGAAGTGCCGATCAACGAGACGGTGCAGTTCGGTGCGCTCAAGGTGACGCCGCGGGTCTGCTACTCGCGCCCGGCCACGGAGCAGCCGAAGACCACCTCGTTCGTCGAGGTCGACGAGGTGCAGCTCGACGGGAAGGAGAAGCGGATCTTCTCGGGCTGGATGTTCGCGCAGAGCCCGGGGCTCAACGCCGTCGAGCATCCGGTGTTCGACGTGTGGCTGACCGATTGCCAGAAGCCGCGCAACGCGGTTGCGCAGCAGGCGCCGCCTGCGGTGGGAGCCGACATTCCACAAGGCGAGATCGACTCGCTCGGCCCCGAGGAAGAGCCCGCCGACATGCAGCGCCGTCGCGTGCGGCGCTAGCTTCAGCCGTATCTGGAGCACGGCTTCGCCGCGACGCCGGCGAGACGTTAGTTATGTGGACACGAACCACCGAAACCTCGGTGTCATTCCAATTGATAGCCTGAGGATTGGGTTCAACCCGGATCCGCCAAACCTAACGTCATCCCGACGCAGGTCGGGATCCACGCGAGCCTCCGCGGGTTCAACGAACCGGAAGCGCATCCCGTTCGAAACGTGTCGTGGGTGCCGGCCTTCGCCGGCATGACGTTACTGCAGCGGATTTTGCCGACCCCAAAACTCAGCCATCCGAGGCAGCTTGCCGGAACGCGGAGGACGCGCCCCCTGGATGTCCGGGTCGAGCCCGGCCATGGGGTTGGTGGAAGATGGGACACGCGGCCAGGGCTGAAACGTGCCCTGCTGGAGGCATGTCTGGACCCCGATCTTCATCGGGGTGACGTTGTTTTTTGATTGCGCCGTACGCCGTTCTTCGACGTCATCCCGACGCAGGTCGGGATCCACGCGAGCCTCCGCGGGTTCAACGAACCGGAAGCGCATCCCGTTCGAAACGTGTCGTGGGTGCCGGCCTTCGCCGGCATGACGTTACTGCAGCGGATTTTGCCGACCCCAAAACTCAGCCATCCGAGGCAGCTTGCCGGAACGCGGAGGACGCGCCCCCTGGATGTCCGGGTCGAGCCCGGCCATGGGGTTGGTGGAGGATGAGACACGCGGCCCTGGGATGAAACGTGCCCTGCTCGAGACATGTCTGGGCCCCGATCTTCATCGGGGTGACGTTTTTTTTTGACTGCGGCGTGCGCCTTTCTTCTCTCGATCTGCTCCCAGAGACGCGAGCTGTGTCGATCATGACTCACATGCGCCGCTAAGTGCAGCGCCAGCGCGGTTCAATTGCGGTTTGGGGTATCGCGAATCTTTGTCCTACATCATTCTTTGTGCAATCAAATTCGCTGCGAGCGACGTGGATTTTGCACATCTGTTCCTGGTGGAACGGCAGAATCCGCGGAGGCTCGTTAGCGTGGGCGCCGATGCTGCGCTTCTGATTTCGCGGTGCTCCGTTCTGCGGATGCACTCAGGTTGTCATTCGAGACATCGGAGCCTCCAATGACCGATAACCGTTCGATCGCCTACGACGCGACGTTCATGGTTCTCTACATCGGACTTTCGGCCGCTATGGCCGTTCTGTCCGTTCTGCTGCTGGCCTTGCTGGCGCTCGAAGCGGAGTTCGGTCCGCTGCAGGTCGGCGCGGCGGTGGCCAATCTCGTCGGCTGGGCCGTGCTGCCGTTGGCGCCGTGGCTCTATCGCAAGATAGTCGGGCACCCGTTCTCCTGGCGCGCGAACGGCGCGCTCGGCGGAGACGTGGATTTCTAAAGTGTGCAATCCAATTCTCTCGGCTCGCACGCTCTAGGTATTTGGCTGGTCGCATTTTCTTACGACGGACCGGCCTCCACTTCGTCGGAAAACGCTCCGGAGCTTGTGCTCAGCCTGCGCGCGCCTGCAGAAGCTTCGCGACGCGCGGGGCAAAATAGGTGAACACGCCTGATGCGCCCGCGCGCTTGAAGGCCATGAGGCTCTCCAGGATGGCCTTCTCCTCGTCGAGATAGCCTTTCTCCGCCGCGGCCATGATCATCGCGTACTCGCCCGACACCTGATAGGCGAAGGTCGGCACCTTGAACGTCTCGGACACGCGCCTCACGATGTCGAGGTAGGGCATGCCAGGCTTCACCATCACCATATCCGCGCCTTCAGAGAGATCGAGCGCGACCTCGCGGATGGCTTCGTCGCTGTTGGCGGCGTCCATCTGGTAGGTGCGCTTGTCGCCCTTGAGGAGACCTCCTGAGCCGACGGCATCGCGGAAGGGGCCGTAAAAGGCGCTCGCATACTTCGCGGCATACGACATGATCTGCGTGTTGCGGTGGCCGTTGCTTTCGAGCGCCTGGCGGATGGCGCCGATGCGGCCGTCCATCATGTCGGACGGAGCGAGGATGTCGGCGCCCGCCTCGACCTGAATCAGGGACTGACGGATGAGCGCTTCCACAGTCTCGTCGTTGGCGATCTCGCTGCCGATCAGGAGACCATCGTGGCCGTGGATCGTATAGGGATCGAGGGCCACGTCGAGAATGATGCCGATGTCGATGCCGGCATTCTTCACGGCCCGCGTCGCGCGGCAGACGAGGTTATCGGCGTTGAAGGCTTCGCGTGCGTCGTCGGTGCGCAGCTTCACATCGGTGTTGGGAAAAAGCGCGATCGCGGGAATGCCGAGCCCGGCGGCTGTCCGGGCGGCTTCCACCACGAGATCGACGGAGAGGCGCTCGACGCCGGGCATCGAGGCGACTGGCTCGCGCCTGGCTTCGCCTTCGATCACGAACAAGGGCCAGATGAGATCGGCCGGGCTCAGCGTGCTCTCGGCGACGAGGCGGCGTGACCAGCCAGACCGGCGGTTGCGCCGCATCCGGACGGCCGGATAGCTGGCGGCGGGAAGCGATTGAGTAGAAGTTGCGGTCGGCTCGGAAGGTGCTTTGGAACGGGTCACGCGGAAGCCTCGGAGATTGGAGCCGTTACGCGGGCGCGCTTCGGCAGTGTGGCGCGACCATCCCGCCTTGCGGGGCGGCGCGCAAGGGGGCGAAATGGCGATCAGTAAACCGGCGCGCTCGATAGCCCATCAATAGCTGGGGTGGTGCCCCGCTAATCGCAGATCTTGCGGACTTTGCGTTCGGCCATGTCCACGTGGAAATGGTTGCGGTGCGCTTCGTTGGCCTCGGGACCGAGAGTGGTGCCGAAGATGCGGCAGCCGGCGGCGTGAGCTTCGTGCAGGAACTTGCTGGTGGGCGTCTTGGGGGCCGGGGCGACTGCCGGTTGGTCCTCGGCGCCGGGCGGCGGGAGCGATGCGGTGGTCTCCGGCTCGGCGTTCCCTTGCTTTTTCTTGGCCGCGTCCTTCTTGGCGCCCTTCTGTTTCTTATCCTCGATGGGCCTGATCTCGACCTTGGTCTCGACCGCGTTCTTCGGGCCGCCCAGACGCGTCGGGGCCATGCCGAAGCCTTCCTTCGAGACGGAGGCGGGGAGCGCGAGCGAGGGATCGAGATGCTTGGTGGGCAAGCCTTCGATAAGCGTCTTTCTCGGAAGCGGCGAGTTGGTGGTCTCGGACTTGGCCGCGACCTCGGCCGCTTCGGCGCGCTCCTTGCTCGCCTTCTCGGCGGCGAGCTTCACGGCTTCCGCCTTGGCTGCGGCCGCCTTCGCCGCGGCGATCTGCTTCTCCACGTCGCGCTTGGTCTGGCCCCAGTCGGCCAGCACGACGGCGTGATCGCCTTTGCGCGTGGTGAAGCCGCGAATGTCGAGCGCGTTGGCTTTGCCATGCTCGGAGAGCTTGTTGCCGATGCGGCCGTAGGCCATGCGGCAGGAATAGTCGCTCATCGATTCCATGCGGATCACTTCCGATCCGAGATGGCGGCGGGCGAGGGGCTGGACCTCGTCCTTCATCCATTTGGTGAGTGCCACGACCATGTCGCAGGTGACGACGGCTGGAGGTGAAAGCGAGACCTCCGGGTTCTTGCCGATGGAGATGAGGCGCACGGGAGCCATGGTTCCGCAGTCGCCCTTGCGGAAGGGCGCTTCGGGGACGGTGACTGCATCGACGCCCTTGAGGAGCTGGGTGCAGCGGGCGCGGGCCAGCTCGACATCGACGGCGGGCCATTCGGTGGCGATCAGAGGTTTCTTGGGCGCGGTCTCGGCTGCTTTTCCGGCAGGCTGCTCGCCCGCCTTGATGCCATTGGCCGTTGTCGCGGCGCCCTTGCCGTCGGTTGCGGCTTTGTTGGCGTCCGCGGGCGTGCCGTCCTGCTTCGCCGGTTCCGCTGCCTGCTTGGTGTCGTCGTTGGTGGCGTTTTTCTTGCCGGCGGACTTCGAGGATTTGCCGTCCGCTCCGGCGGTGTCCGTCTTCTCGCCGTCCTTGCGCGCCTTTTTGCTACGCGTGGTTTTGTCCGGCGCGAGCGCGTCTTTTGCGGCCGACGTCGCTTTCGCAGCCGCGGTCTTGGCGTCGATGACGATCGTCTCGAAGGCGTTGGTCACAGTGCCCGAAATAGAGCGATCGGCCGCGTTCGCCACGGCCGCGCCAGCGCTACACAGAGAGAAGATCGCAACGGCGTGCCGAAACCGCATCATAGGCGCGTCCTTGAGGCTCTTCGGATGCCTGCGGGCGAGCTTTAACACCTGCAGGCGTGCGGGAAATTTCCAGACTCCGCATCGAGCCGCGAAGTCGCGCTGCGAATCATGCAGCCAGTTTCATCTCAACGAGGAAGCCTGTATAGCCGCAAATTGTGGCTCAACAAGGCGACTGTCCCCACTTATCACATTGGCAGACCAGGGACGTTTTGGTAGGGCGCAGAGCGCATTTTTTGGGTTTGTGCCGCTTGGGTGCGGCAACGGGTGCTTCACTGCGGGGCGAGGGAATGGCCGAGACGGCAGACGAGACGCTGAAAGTCGAAATCACGGGCTCGCTTGCGCTCGTGACCTTGGCACGTCCCAAGGCGCTCAACGCGCTGACACAGCATATGCGGACCAAGCTATCAGAACGGCTGTGGGCGGCAGCGCGCGATCCGCAAGTCTATGCGGTGGCGATCCAGTCGGAAAGCCCGCGTGCGTTCTCGTCCGGCTCCGACGTGCGCGAGGTGATCGGGCTTGCACGCGCGGAGATGGAGGCAGGGCTCAAGACGTTCGCCGACGAATACTCGCTCAACTGGCAGTGCGAGTGCTTTTCGAAGCCCACGGTGCCCTTGATCAACGGCATGGTGATGGGCGGCGGCGTGGGGATCTCGCAGTACGGCACCCACCGCGTCGCGGGGGAGGGCTATTCCTTCGCCATGCCGGAGACGCTGATCGGGCTCTTTCCGGACGTGGGCGTGTGCCATGTGTTCGCGCGCCTGCCGGATCATGTGGGCATCTATCTCGGCCTCACGGGCCGCAGCATCGGGCGGGCGGACGCCTATGCGCTGGGCCTCGTAACGCACTGCATCGATCAGGCGGAGTTCGAGGCGATCAAGGCGGCGCTCGCGGATACCTGGCCGGTCGATACGGTGCTGGACGAGCGGCACAAGGATCCTGGTGAGGGCGCGCTTTTGCCCTATCGCGAGTTGATCGACCGCTGCTTCTCGGCGCCGAGCGTCGAGGAGATCGTGGCGCGCCTCGAAGCCGTGCAGGGCGTTCATCGCGATTGGGCGGGAGAGCTTGTCGCCAATCTCCGCCATCGCTCGCCGCTCGCGCTCAAGGTCACGCACCGGCATATCCGCGACAGCAAGGCGCGCGATCTCAGGGAGACGCTCCGGGCCGACTATCGGATCGCGACGCGTTTTCTCGAAGCCAACGGCGATTTCTACGAGGGCGTGCGTGCAGCGCTGATCGACAAGGACGGAGCGCCGCGCTGGACTCCGGCGCGGATCGAGGACGTAACGGATGCCATGGTGGCGGCGTACTTCGCGCCGCTCGGTGCGCGGGATCTTGCATTGCCGACGCGCGAGGACATGCAGAAGGCGCGCGCGTGAAAGCGCGTTCCGTAGATTCAGCCCCTTGACGCCGGCTATGCGCCCACCTGTCTCGACTCCGACCTCCGTCGGGGTGACGGCGAAGCTTGTCGCTGTGATCCGCATAGACGTCGCCTCGTGTTGAGGCTGAGATTTACCTGCTATTTACCGCATCAATTGAGCTAATTTTTATCGGTCTCGCTTAGCCTGCACTGAGAACCGGAAAACCGGTCGCGTCAAACAGGTTAGTAAGGCAGGGTAATATGAGCACCGCACTCAACGCGGGGCGCCAGCGAGCGCCCGTGGATCAGGATCCTACTCTTCGTTCGGAGTACGTTCAGAGCCTCCATCTCATCGAGAGACTGCATCGCTTGCTGCTCGATGTCATCAAGGACGAGTTTGACCGCAACGGCAGCTCGGACCTCAACGCCGTGCAGGCGCTCCTTCTGTACAATATGGGCGATAACGAGCTGACAGCCGGCGAGCTCAAGAGCCGCGGCTACTACATGGGCTCGAACGTCTCGTACAATCTCAAGAAGCTCGTCGAGATGGGCTACATCGACTACGAGCGCAGCGAGAGCGACAAGCGCAGCGTGCGCGTCTCGCTTTCGGCAAAGGGCCGCCAGGCCTCGGAAGTGGTTCATCGCCTCTATCAGCGCCAGCTCGGCTCGGTCGAGACGGTGGCGCAGGTTTCGGGCGAGGAGCTCAAGGGCCTCAACAAGGCGCTGGGCCGCCTCGAGAGGTTCTGGACGGATCAGATCCGTTTCCGCCTCTAGTCTCACGACGCGTGCCTTGGGGCGGGCACGTGCTGGATCGGTGGCAAGGGGGTGCGCGGGGGCGTGCCCCTTTGTCGTTTGCGGAGGGGCGCGCAACCGAATCGCGGGGCGTTGATGGACCGGGCGGCGTGGCGCAGCCCGATCGGATCACAGCTGGATCCGGGGCGATGTCCACATTCCAGAGGTGTTCGTGCGGATGTAGAGGTGCCCGGGCTCGACCCGCAGAAAACGGGTGGGCGCTTGTGCGGGCGGCTCCGCGGTGGCGCGGCCCTCCGTGGGGATTTATCAAGGATAAGAGCCCCCTGCATCGTGACCTGGGGGTGAGGGACTCTGGGGACGGCTGGATTTCCGGCCTAGCACTCAGACGGCGGACGTCCCGGGCGGGTAGGGGTTCCTACTTGTGGCAGGCCCGCACCACGTCGAATGCAGCCCGGCGCCGGGGGCTTTTTGTCCGGTCCGGATCATGTAATTGTCCCGGCAAAACGGCGTTATCCTGTTTCCGTATCAAAGCATGCGCAGGTCGGGGTCGATGGCGCGTGCTTTCCGGCACAGGCAGGTTTGCGCACGGTCTAGTCGATGTGCTGAAGGCGGCGCCCACGCAACAGGAGATGGGCGATTTCTGGCGGGGGGCTCCATGGCGATATCGTTCAAGCTCGGCACGGGATTGATGCTCGGAGCTTTGGCGGCCGCATCTTTGACCGCACCTGCTCGTGCCAACGACAACTGGCTCTCGTTCGGACCCGTGAGCGGAAGCGGGAGCAGTGCGAGCGATCCGACGACGGAGCGTGAAGCGCTGAAGGAGTTCGAGCGCAATCCGCCCGCGGGCCTTCCCACTCTCTCCCCAGCCAACATCGAGGCCACCAAAGCCGCTATCGCGCGCTACAAGGAGATCGTTGCGGCAGGCGGGTGGAAGCCTGTGCCCGATGCCGTGGTCAAGCCGGACGAGCAGCATTTTGCGATCGTGGAGCTGCGTGACCGCCTGATCGTCTCAGGCGAGTTGCCCGCGGATCAGGCTGGCGGCGAGACGCTCGACGGAAAGCTGGTGGAGGCGCTCAAGGCCTATCAGGCAACGAACGGACTTACGCCAAACGGCCGGCTCGACAAGCCGACGATCGCCGCGCTCAACGTTTCGGCCGAGGACAGGCTCAAGCAGCTCGAGACCAACCTCAAGCGGCTCGCGGAGCTGACCCAGGTGGTCAAGCCGCAGCGCAAGTATGTCGTGGTCAACATTCCGGCCGCGCAGGTGGAAGCCGTTGCGCTCAATCGCGTGATCACGCGCCACACTGGCGTCGTCGGCAAGGTGGACCGGCCGACGCCGCTCCTGCGCTCGACGATCACGGAGATGAATTTCAATCCGATCTGGCGCCTTCCGCCGACGGTGATCCAGAAGGATCTCATTCCCCAGGGCCGCGAGATGCAGGCCGAAGGCAAGAACGTGCTCGTCAAAACGGGCATCGAGGCCTACGACGGGAACGGCAAGAAGGTCGATCCGGAGAAGATCGACTGGAACTCGTCGGCACCGAAGTCGTACTCGTACCGGCAGCCGCCCGGAAAGGACAACCCGCTCGGGTTCGTGAAGATCAACTTCGCCTCAGGCGAGTCGGTCTACATGCACGACAGTCCATCGGAGGGTCTGTTCGGCCGCAATTTCCGAGCAGCAAGCTCGGGATGCATTCGCGTCCACAACATCGAGCGGCTCGCTTACTGGCTGCTCGGACAGAACGACGGCTGGGACGAGGACAAGATTGCTGCGATGAAGCAGACCGGCGAGCGCAAGGATGTGCGGCTCGCTACTCCCGTGCCGCTGCATTTCGTGTACATCACCGCCTGGGCGACCGAGGACGGGGTCATCCAGTTCCGCCGCGATCTCTATAGCCGGGACGGCGTGGCGGAGATCGCGACTTCCTATTGAGAAGCGGGCTCTCACCGCACGGGTGCGACCTGTTCGCCGCGAGGCCGATGGGGCTGAGCAACTTGACCGATGTCAATGCGATCGAGCCTGCCATGCCTCAATCAGGATGCACGGCACGCTTATGGTTTCCCAGGGGGGCGACGGGGCTCCAAATCCCGGCCCATTGTTTCCCCGAACAGCCGAAAAAGCTGGGGTTGCCGCGACATTAGAACGGTTGCAATGTAACACTATCCGAGGGATGCTAGCCTAAAAGGCAGTCTGCCGTTACATACAGCGGCAGTTCTGACGAACAAAGGTTCGAGGAAACGTCGATGGTGGACTATGCGAGGCACTTCAAGGCATCACTCGATGCGATCAGGCGGGAAGGTCGCTACCGGGTTTTCGCCGATGTGAAGCGCCGCCGAGGTGCGTTTCCTGCTGCTGAACATGTGACGAGCGCGGGCACCAAGCCGATCGTCGTGTGGTGCTCCAACGACTATCTCGGCATGGGCCAGCACCCCAAGGTGGTGGCGGCCATGCACGAGGCGATCGACTCGGTTGGCGCCGGTTCGGGCGGCACACGCAACATCTCCGGTACCACCCATTATCACGTCGAGCTCGAGCATGAGATCGCCGATCTCCATGGCAAGGAGCAGGCGCTGCTGTTCACCTCGGCCTACGTCGCCAACGAGGCCGCGCTCTCGACGCTGGCCAAGCTGCTGCCGGGCTGCGTGATCTTCTCCGACGAAAAGAATCACGCTTCGATGATCGAAGGCATCCGTCACGGCGGCAGCGAGAAGCGCATCTTCCGCCACAACGACGTGGCCGATCTCGAAGCAAAGCTGAAACAGGTTCCGGCCGGCACGCCGAAGATCATCGCTTTCGAGAGCGTGTATTCGATGGACGGCCACATCGCTCCGATCGGTGCGATCTGCGATCTCGCCGAGAAATACGGCGCGCTGACCTATCTCGACGAGGTGCACGCCGTCGGCATGTATGGCCCGCGCGGCGGCGGCATCGCGGAGCGTGACAACGTCATGCACCGCGTCGACATCGTCAACGGCACGCTGGCCAAGGGCTTCGGCGTGATGGGCGGCTATATCGCCGGCACGCGGGATCTCTGCGATGCGATCCGCTCGTTCGCACCCGGCTTCATCTTCACCACTTCGCTGGCTCCGGCCATCGCGGCCGGCGCACTCGCCAGCATCCGGCATCTGAAGAGCAGCTCGCTCGAGCGGGCCCGTCACCAGGAGCGCGCGAAGGCGCTCAAGACCCGCCTTCTGGCCGCGGGGCTCCCGGTGTTCCAGAACCAGAGCCATATCGTGCCCGTGCTTATCGGCGACCCGGTTCACTGCAAAGAGGTGACCGACCGTCTTCTCGAGACGCATGGCATCTACGTGCAGCCGATCAACTATCCGACCGTTCCGCGCGGAACGGAGCGCATTCGCCTTACGCCCGGCCCGCATCACACCGATGCGCAGATGGACGAGCTTACGGAAGCCCTGCGCATGCTTTGGGCCGCGTGCCCTGCAGCCGTGGGCAAGACGGGCAAGCTTGCTGCCGAGTAAATATTTTTTCATGGCTTGCGGGCGGTGGCAGCTTTGTCGCCGCCCGTTTGCTTTTGCCTATCTTGCGAAGATCTTCACAGAAATCCCTGTTGCGCTGCACATCGCCGGTGGGTGCGACGGAGACTTCCTTGTTGCTTTCGCTTGACGCATGGTAAGGGCATTCGCGAGCGTTTGCCGTGGCACCATTGTACTTTCGTCATACAAGGAGCTGGCTGCAACGGTTCTCCGATTTCGTAAATGAATTCAGTGCTATCGCCACCCTCCCCATCAAAATCTCAGCCGACACCACGAGGAAACGTCATGTCGAACACCGCCCGCTTCTTCAAATCTCATCTTGCCGAGACCGATCCGGAAGTCGCGTCGGCGATCGACAAGGAGCTGGGGCGCCAGCAGCACGAGATCGAGCTCATCGCCTCCGAGAACATCGTCTCCAAGGCGGTGCTCGAGGCCGCGGGCAGCGTGCTGACCAACAAGTACGCCGAAGGCTATCCGGGCAAGCGCTACTATGGTGGCTGCCAGTACGTGGACATCGTCGAGGACCTGGCGATCGAGCGCGCCAAGAAGATCTTCGGCTGCGGCTTCGCGAACGTGCAGCCGAACTCCGGCTCGCAGGCCAACCAGGGCGTGTTCAACGCGCTCGCCAAGCCGGGTGACACCATCCTCGGCCTCAACCTGGCTCACGGTGGCCACCTCACGCACGGCGCGACGGTCAACCAGTCGGGCAAGTGGTTCAAGGCGGTGCACTATCAGGTCGAGCCCGAAACGCACCGCATCGACATGAACAAGGTGCGCGAGATCGCCAAGGCCGAGAAGCCGCGCATCATCATCGCGGGCGGCTCCGCCTATCCGCGCCAGTTCGACTTCGCCGCGTTCCGCTCGATCGCGGACGAGGTCGGCGCGCACCTCATGGTGGACATGGCGCACTTCGCGGGCCTCGTCGCTGCCGGTGAGCATCCCTCGCCGTTCCCGCACGCTCACGTCGTCACCACGACCACCCACAAGACGCTGCGCGGTCCGCGCGGTGGCATGATCCTCACCAACGACGAGGACATCGCGAAGAAGGTCAACTCGGCCATCTTCCCCGGCATCCAGGGCGGTCCGCTGATGCATGTCATCGCCGGCAAGGCTGTGGCGTTCGGCGAGATTCTGACGCCGGAGTTCAAGGCCTATGCGAAGCAGGTGATCGTCAACGCTAAGGCGATGGGCGAGGTTCTCGTCAACGCCGGCTTCGCGCTCGTCTCGGGCGGCACCGATACGCACCTCATCCTCGTCGACCTGCGTCCGAAGAAGCTCACGGGCAACATCTCGGAGAAGTCGATGGGCCGCGCGCACATCACCTGCAACAAGAACGGTGTTCCGTTCGATCCCGAGAAGCCGATGGTCACCTCGGGCATCCGTCTCGGCGCACCGGCCGGCACGACCCGCGGCTTCGGCGAAGCGGAGTTCCGCGACATCGGCCGCATGATTGCCGAGGTCCTGGAGGGGCTCGCCAAGAACGGCGAAGCCGGCAACGGCGCCGTCGAGGAGAAGATCAAGGCCGAGGCCACGGCGCTCTGCAAGCGCTTCCCGATCTACTGATCTCCGCCTTTCGTCTCTCTCAGCGGGAGATGTGAAGGAGCCGTTTCAATGCGGCGGGACTTGCACTAGAAGAAGGCGCCGGAGCGGTTCGCTCCGGCGCCTTTCATTTCAGGAGACCGCCAGACATGCGTTGTCCGTATTGCTCCTGCGAGGAGACGCAGGTGAAGGACAGCCGGCCGACGGAGGAGAACGCCGCCATCCGCCGCCGCCGCGTGTGCCCGGATTGCGGCGGCCGCTTCACCACGTTCGAGCGCGTGCAGCTTCGCGAGCTGACCGTCGTCAAGCGGTCGGGACGCAAGGTTCCGTTCGATCGCGACAAGCTGTTGAAGTCTGTCGAGGTGGCACTGAGGAAGCGGCCGATCGAGAGCGAGCGCATCGACCGCATGGTGTCGGGAATCGTGCGCCAGCTCGAAAGCACCGGTGAGACGGAGATTCCGTCCTCGACCATCGGCACGTTCGTCATGGACGGTCTTCGCGCGCTCGATCCCGTGGCCTACGTGCGTTTCGCTTCCGTCTATCGCGATTTCCGTGAGGCCGCCGATTTCCAGGAAGTGCTCGGCGAGATCGCGCGCGACGATGGCCCCGATGATGCGCATCGGGCGGCGAAGAAGCACTAGTGGGCAGTTAGGCAGCAGGCAGTCGCCGTGGATTTTTCGCCGTTCGATCAGCACATGATGGACATCGCGCTCACGCTCGCGCGGCGGGGGCTCGGCACGACTGCGCCCAACCCTTCGGTGGGCGCGGTGATCGCGGATGAGAGCACGGGTGAGCTGATTGCACGCGGCGTCACGCAGCCAAGCGGGCGGCCACACGCGGAGACGGAAGCGTTGCGCCGCGCGGGAGCGCGTGCCCGCGATGCCACGCTCTACGTGACGCTCGAGCCGTGCGCGCACCACGGAAAGACGCCACCCTGCGCGGATGCCGTGGTTGCGGGCGGCATCCGTCGCGTCGTCATCGGCGTCGGCGATCCGGACCCGCGCACGAAAGGACACGGCATCCAGCGTCTCAGGGATGCCGGCATTGCGGTTGAAACCGGTTTGAGGGGCGAGGAGGCGCGCTGGGCGACGCTGGGGCATATTCTCCGCATCACGGAGCGGCGCCCCTTCGTGCAGCTCAAGATGGCCTTGTCGGCCGCGGGTGCTGTGCCACGCGGCGCCGATGGGAAGGCCCTGTTCGTCACGGGACCGGAGGCGCGGGCGCAGGGGCATTATTTACGCGCGGCTTGCGATGCCATTCTGGTCGGCGGCCAGACGGTTCGCGATGACGATCCCGACCTTACATGCCGTCTGCCGGGGCTTGCGGAGCGCTCACCGGTCCGCGTGGTGCTCTCGCGCTCGCTCGGCTTGTCTGCCGGCGCCAAGCTCGTGCGTACGGCGCGAAGCGTGCCGCTGTGGATCGTCGCGGGTGAGGATGCCGATCCGGCACGCGCGGGAGAGCTCGAAGCGGCGGGTGCGAGGATTTTCCGTCTTCCTGTCTCAGGTCATGGGATCGCGCCGCGCGATGTGCTGGGATTGCTGTCGGACGAGGGGATCACACGGCTGCTCGTCGAAGGTGGAGCTGCAATCTGGAAAGCATTTTCGCAGGAAAAGCTCGCGGACGAGGTCGTTCTGTTTCAAGCGGGATCAGGCGAGGCCGAGGTGCCGGCCGTGGAGCTTGCCGCGCGTCTCGCTCCGGGGCTAGATCTCGATCTCGCGCGGCGGCGCCGGGTGGGGGCCGACACGATGTCGGTTCTCCGGGTGCGGACGCCGGGCTCATGAGCGGGGAGCGTTAGAGTGTTTACGGGAATTATCACGGACGTCGGCGAGCTGATCGGCCGGGAAGGCGGACGCTTCGCGATCCGCTCGCGGTATGCGGCCGACGGCATCGCGCTCGGCGCATCGATCGCCTGCGACGGCTGCTGCCTTTCGGTGGTGACGCTGCGGGCCGATGGCGCGGGCTCGGCCTTCACGGTCGACGTCTCCAACGAGACGCTGTCCAAGACCACGCTCGGGAGCTGGCAAGTGGGCCGGCGGATCAATCTGGAGCGTGCCCTCAAGGCGGGCGACGAACTCGGCGGACATATCGTCTCGGGTCACGTGGACGGCGTGGGCCAGATCATCGACATGCGGGCCGATGGAGAGAGCATTCGCGTGCTCATCGAGCTGCCCCAGGCGCTTGCGCCCTATGCGGCGCCGAAGGGCTCAATTGCCCTTGACGGGACCTCCCTCACCGTTAACGAGGTGAGCGGAAACCGCTTCGGCGTCAATCTGATCCCCGTGACCTTGACCGAGACGACGTGGGGGCGCAAAAAGCCCGGCGACGAGGTCAACGTGGAGATCGACCTCTTTGCGCGCTATGTGGCGCGGATCATGGAGTTTCGGGTGTGAGCACCGGTCTCGGTAAAATTACGCAGTCGGAAATTGCCGGCTTCCTGTCGTCCACCGCGGAGATCGTGGAGGACATGCTGAACGGGCGCATGGTCATCCTCGTTGACGCGGAGCATCGCGAGAACGAGGGCGATCTCGTGATCCCCGCACAGATGGCGACGCCGGATGCCGTCAACTTCATGGCCAAGCACGGCCGCGGCCTCATCTGCCTCACGCTGATGCAGACCAGGGCGCAGGAGCTCGGGCTCGAGTTCATGGTGCGGACCAAGGCGGCGCGCGAGCGCACGGCCTTCACGCAATCGATCGAAGCACGCGAAGGCGTTTCGACGGGCATCTCGGCGCATGATCGCGCGCGTACGATCGCGACGGCGATCGATGCCACCAAGGGCGCCAACGATCTCGTTTCGCCAGGGCATGTGTTTCCGCTCGTCGCGCGCGAGGGCGGCGTGCTGATCCGCGCGGGTCATACGGAAGCATCCGTCGATCTCGCACGTCTCGCCGGTCTCTATCCGGCGGCGGTGATCTGCGAGATCATGAACGAAGACGGCACCATGGCGCGGATGCCGGATCTCATTCCGTTCGCACAGCGGCACGGTCTCAAGATCGGCACCATCGAGGATCTCATCGCCTACCGGCTGAAGCACGACCGGCTGGTGAAGCAGGTCGCGCGCACGCAGGTGGACACGTCACTTGGCGGCACGTTCGATCTCCGCGTGTTCACGACGACGGTCGAGCCGGTCGAGCATCTGGCGCTGGTGAAGGGCGACATCAGTCCCTCTGGCGGGCCTGTGCTCGTGCGTGTTCATGCCGTGAACGTGCTCGGCGATCTTCTGGGCATCGCGGGGGATCATGGCGCCGTCGCGAAGTCCATCCGCGCCATCGAGCGCGAGGGGCGCGGCGTGATCGTGCTGATCCGCGATCTCGGTCCGAAGAGCGTTTCGGAATGGGTTGGCCGCCGGTCCAAGGCCGATGCGGGAGAGAAGGCTGCACGCGGACGCCGTCAGGTAGAGATCGGCGTCGGCTCGCAGATTTTGAGGGAGCTCGGCGTTGCCGACATGGTGCTGCTCACCAATGCGCCGGACGACGTGTACGTCGGCCTCGAGGCCTATGGGCTGCGCATCGTCGGCACGCGGGCAATCGAGTAGTTGAAATGGTCAAAGACGATAATCGCAAACGTATCGAGATGGAGCTGCATTCCGGTGGCTCCGCGCGCATCCTCATCATCGAGGCGCCCTACTATCAGGAAGTGACGAACGAGCTGGTTGCCGGCGCGCGGGCGGTGCTCGATGCGGCGGGCGTTGGCTACGACCGTGTTCCGGTGCCGGGTGCGCTCGAAATTCCGCAGGCATTCCGCCAGGCTGTTTCGGCGGGTCTGTTCACGGGCGGGGCGAAGCCCGTCTATGCAGGCGCCATCGTGCTCGGCTGCGTGATCCGCGGAGAGACGTCGCACTACGACATCGTGTGCAACAACACCAATCATTGGCTGATGGAAACGGCGATCCAGCACGACATTCCCGTCGGCAACGGCGTGCTGACCGTCGACACGGAAGCGCAGGCACTTGCGCGCGCGCGTGGCGGTGCGGAGGGCAAGGGCGGCGATGCGGCGCGGGCGTGCCTCCGGCTCATCTGGCTCGCGCAGACATTCAGGCAGCGCGCATCATGAGCAGCGCTCCCCGCAGAAAGAAATCTACCGGCGATGGTCCGAAACCGCGCACGGTTTCGCGCATGGCTGCCGTGCAGGCGCTCTACCAGATGGATCTGGCGGGCACCGATGCCGGCGAGGTGATCGAGCAGTTCAACTCGCCGCCGCCTTCGCCGCCGGAAGGCGCGCCCGAGCCAGAGCCTGATGCCGACAGCATGACGAGCCTCGAGGGCGCGGACGCGACGTTCTTCGCGGACGTCGTGAAGGGCGTGGTGCGTAGACAGCGCGAGATCGATCCGCTGGTGGACCAGCAGCTTCGGACCGGCTGGCGGCTGGTGCGCGTCGATTCGATCCTGCGTGCGATCCTCCGCGCGGGCGTATTCGAGACGCTCGAGCGCAGCGACGTGCCCGCACGCGTGATCATCAACGAGTACATCAACATCGCGAAGGCGTTCTTCGAGGGCGACGAGCCGAAGGTCGTCAATGGCGTGCTCGACAGGATCGCGCACAAGCTGCGTGCGAAAGAATTTACGACGCCGGGCGACGGGGAGTAGACCGCTTCCAGATTCGGAGAGTGCGCGGTGGGCGAGGACGAGCTGATCCAGACGACGTTCGCGCCGCTGGCCTCGGGCTTTGCCGGTGCGCTGGGCCTCACGGACGATTGCGCGTTTCTTACGCCGCCGCCTGGTGAGGATCTCGTTCTCACCACCGATGCAGTTGCGGCGGGCGTCCATTTCTTTCCCGAGGATGCGCCGGCCGACATCGCGTGGAAGGCGCTCGCGGTCAACGTATCGGACCTTGCAGCGAAGGGCGCGCGCCCGATCGCCTATCTCCTATCGATCGCTTTTCCGGAGTTGCCGGAGCGCGCGTGGCTCGCGGAGTTCGCGCGCGGGCTCGGCGAAGCACAGGCCGCGTTCGGGATCGCCCTCGCCGGAGGGGACACCGATCGCAGGCCTGGCCCGCTCACCGCGACCGTGACCGCCATCGGCAGTGTGCCAAGCGGGCGGATGGTGCGGCGTGGGTCAGCCAAGGCGGGCGACCTGCTTTTTCTCTCGGGTACGCTCGGGGACAGTGCGGTCGGCCTCTTGCTGCGGCAGGACCCCGACAGGCGCGTCTCGCTCGGTCTCGATACGCGCGAGGCAGCGATGCTGGTTGGCCGCTATCTCCGTCCGGAGCCGCGCGTGGCGCTCGCCCCGCATCTCCTCGCCCATGCGTCGGCGGCCATGGACGTGTCGGACGGACTGGTCAAGGATTGTGCACGTCTCGCGCGCGCCTCCGGGCTCGCCGCTTCGCTCGATTGTGTGCGCCTGCCGCTCTCGCAACCGCTTTTGAGCGCACTTGCGCGCCAGCCGGATCTCATCGCGACCGCGCTCACGGGGGGCGACGACTACGAGGTGCTTGCGGCCGTTTCGCCTGGAGAGGCATCCGCGTTCCAGGCCGCAGCTCAAGCGTGTGAGGTGCCCGTCTCGGAAATCGGACGGCTTTCCGCCGGAACGGGCATTTCCGTGCTGGGTGCGGACGGGCAACCGATGTCGTTCACTCGGCCTGGATGGGATCATTTCCCACATTGACGGAAGCCCGAATGGGACGCTTCAGTGTGTCCGGCGGGACCCGCTGAATTTCCAAGGGTTTGGCGATAGTTTGATTGATAATGGGTCTTTGTTTGGCCATATCGTTTTCGTTTAACGGCCCTGGAATCGCTCGCGTTGACGCCTGATCGTCCGTCGCCAGGGCTGGCCTTCAGCAAACAGGGAATGACCTCGCTCATGACGTTCTGCCGTAGCCTACGCGTGTCGTTCGTCCGCCGCAGAACGGAAGCGACGCGAGCTTTCATCCGGCGCTGCTCCGTGCCGGTGATGGCGGGGGCGCTGTTCGCCGTGGCTTCGAGCTGGTCCGGAACGTCGGCCGCGGCGCAGGACGGCAATTGGTGGGAAGGAATCACGAGCTTCGGCACGCCGGACTATTCTGGCCGGCGCGCGGAAATGGAGCGCACGCCGCCGCGCCAGGACGTGCTCAACGATCTCCGCCCTACCGACGTGCCGTGGCGCAGCGATGAAATGCTGGTGGCCATGGAGAAGGCCATCGCCCAGTACCAGGACATCGTGAGCCGGGGCGGCTGGCCGATGATTCCCGGAAACCGCATGCTGCGCGTCGGTGAAGACGACGAGCGCGTGGCGGCGCTCCGGCGCAGGCTGATGGCGACGGGTGAGCTGCCGCGTTCGGCGAGCTACAACGACTACTCGTTCGATTCAGGGGTCGAGCAGGCGGTCGTGCGTTTCCAGGAGCGCAATGGCCTGCGCGCCACGGGGCGTGTCGACCAGCCGACGCTCGCCGCACTCAACATCACCGCGGAAGAGCGTCTCGCCCAGCTTAAGCTCAATCACGGCCGCATCCTGGAGCTCGTGCAGACGCCGCCCGAGGAGCGTTATGTGCTGGTCAACGTGCCGGCCTTTCAGCTCGAAGCCGTCGAACGCTATCAGACTGTGCTGCGCCATCGCGTGATCGTGGGCCGCAACGGCCGCGAGACGCCGTCGCTCAAGGCGATGATCCGCAATTTGAACTTCTTTCCCTACTGGCGCGTGCCGGACAGCGTGGCGCAACTCGATGTGTTTCCGCGCCTCGTGAAGGAGCCGGACTATTTGACGAAGGAGCACATCCGCGTCATTTCCGGCGATTTCAACGGGCCCGAGCTCGATCCCACCTCCATCGACTGGTCGCAGGCGGACGCGCGCCGCGTCAAGCTCAAGCAGGACCCGGGCCCGCAGAACGCGCTCGGCCTCGTTCGCATCGATATGCAGAACGAGCACGGCGTCTATATGCATGACACGCCGATGAAGCCGCTCTTCCAGCAGCGCGCTCGTGCGTTCAGCGCAGGGTGCGTGCGCGTGCAGGACGTGTTCCAGCTCGTCGAATGGCTGGCGCGTTTCGAAGCCGGATGGGAGCAGCCGGGGCGCGTGCAGGCCGTCCTCGACCAGGGGCAGGCGCTCGACGTGGCGCTGTCGCGTCCCGTTCCGGTTTATTTCACCTACATCACGGCGTGGGCTGAGCCCAACGGCGTGATCGAGTTCCGTCCCGATATCTACCGGCGCGACGGCGCCATGGCGATGGCGGATGTCTACGATCCGGATGCGCCCCCGCCGCCAGCCCAGGGCCTCGCGCCGTAAGGTCCAGGGTTCATGACAGGCCCGCTGGAGAGACTTGTCTTCAGAGCCCGCCAGTGGGATTCTCCCGCGGCCATGCTGTCGTACTTGACCCGCCACGTGATCGAGACGCTGGAGTTTCTCCGGCGGCATTGGCTCGCCGTCGTGCTCCTCGCGCTTGCGGGCAGCGTGGTCGCCTTCGCGGTGCAGCTCTCGGACGAGCAGGGCCGGATGGACCTCCCGCTCGCTTATTCGATCCGCATGACCTGCGAGGACGATATCGAGGCCTCGCTCTGGCGGGGCGGCTGCAATCGCATCGCACCGGATATCGCGAAAACAGGGCGGCCGTCGTTCGGCGAGCTCTATCAGGCCTTCGTCACGGTTCATCATGCCCCGAGTCCGCGTGAGGCGAACGCGCCGCGTTTTTCAGGCGAGGCGCCCGAGGCGAACTTCGATCTCAAGTCGATCGTGGCGGGCCAGCGCTACAGCCTCGCCTCCGTGATGCCCGAGTTCGAGGGCGTGCGCAGCCGCGTGCACGCAGAGGCCGTGATGGAAGGCATCGACCAGCGCGATCGTGCGCTGCTGACGATAGGACGTGCGGGGCTCGGACACGATGCGCTCTTTGCCGGGGCGCTTGCCAATCTCGCGCATCCCGGCGCGCTCGTGAGCGGGGCATCTCAGTATGCTGCCATTCTGATGGGAACCGCCAAGCGCAGCGACTTCACCGCTACGGGCATGTCCGGGCAGCGATAGCGCTCTCGCCGGGCGCGGCGATCACGCCTTGATGCGATAGCCGGTCTTGAAGATCCACCAGATAACCACGAGGCAGACCGTGAGGAAGCCGAGCGTCATGGCGAAGCTCACGCCTACGTTGACGTCCGAGATCTCGTAGAAGCTCCAGCGGAAGCCGCTGATCAGGTAGACGATCGGATTGAAGAGCGTCACCGTGTGCCATGGCTGCGGCAGCATGTTGATGGAGTAGAAGGTGCCGCCGAGGAAGGTGAGCGGCGTCAGCACGAGCAGCGGTATGATCTGCAGCTTCTCGAAGCCGTCCGCCCAGATGCCGATGATGAAGCCGAACAGGCTGAAGGTTATGGCCGTGAGGACGAGGAAGCCGATCATCCAGAACGGATGCGCGATGCGCAGGGGAACGAAGAGGCTCGCCGTCGCGAGGATGATGAGGCCGAGAATCACGGATTTCGTGGCGGCCGCGCCGACGTAGCCGAGTGCGATCTCGAAGGGCGATATGGGCGCGGAGAGCAATTCGTAGATGGTGCCCGTGAAACGCGGAAAGTAGATGCCGAAGGCCGCGTTCGACGTGCTTTCGGTGAGCAGCATCAGCATGACGAGGCCGGGCACGATGAAGGCGCCGTAGGGCACGCCGTCGATCTGGGCAATGCGCGAGCCGATGGCCGCGCCGAACACCACGAAATAGAGCGAGGTGGAGAGCACGGGCGAGACGATGCTCTGCATGAGGGTGCGCCCCCAGCGGTGCATCTCGAAGGCATAGATGGCGTGTACGGCCCGGATGTTCATTGCGATTGCCTCACCAGGTCGACGAAGATGTCCTCGAGCGAGCTTTGGCTGGTTGCCAGATCCTTGAAGCCGATGCCGGCTTCGCGCATGTCGCTCAGCAGTGCGGTGATGCCGGTGCGCTCGGCCTGCGTGTCGTAGGTGAAGACGAGGGTGCTGCCGCCGGGGCGCAGCTCGAGCTGATAGCGGGAGAGACTTGGGGGAAGCGCATCGAGAGGCTTCTGAAGCTCCAAGGTCAACTGCTTTTTGCCGAGCTTGCGCATCAGCTCGACCTTGTCCTGCACGAGGATCAACTCACCCTTGGTGATGACGCCGATGCGATCGGCCATCTCCTCGGCTTCCTCGATGTAGTGCGTGGTGAGGATGACGGTGACGCCGCTGTCGCGCAGGCCACGAACGATTTGCCACATGTCCTTGCGCAGCTCCACGTCCACGCCGGCGGTTGGCTCGTCCAGGAAAAGGATGCGTGGCTCATGGGCGAGCGCCTTGGCGATGAGCAGGCGACGCTTCATGCCGCCGGAAAGCGTCATGATGCGGCTGTCCTTCTTGTCCCAGAGGGAGAGATCGCGCAGCACCTTCTCGACGTAGGCGGGGTTCGAAGGCTTGCCGAACAGGCCGCGGCTGAACGAGACCGTCGCCCATACGGTCTCGAACATGTCGGTCGAGAGCTCCTGGGGCACGAGGCCGATCAGGGCGCGGACGGCGCGATAGTCGCGTGCGATGTCCATGCCGTCGACCAGGATCTCGCCGCCGCTCGGATTGACGATGCCGCAGATAATGCTGATCAGCGTGGTCTTGCCGGCGCCGTTCGGGCCCAGAAGCGCGAAGATCTCACGCTCGCGGATATCGAGGTTGACAGTCTTGAGGGCGACGTGACCCGACGCATAGGTCTTGTTCACGCCCTTGATCGAGATGATGGCCTTCATGCGTACCGCCGCGGCAGGAGAGCGTGAACTTCTGTTGCGGAGCACCACATAGGTGCATTTCGCGGAGGCCGCAAGGCGGGGCCCCCTCCGCAGGGTGCGGGTGCTACTGCCGGCCCAGGGGGAGCGGCTTGATCCAGCAGCCCGTGAGGCCCGCTGCTTTCAGGCTTCGGCACAGGTCTTTGGCGTCCGCGCGCGAGTGCGGCGGAATGAGAGACAGGCGGTACCATGTCTCGCGGTCCTGCCCCTGCACGCGGTCCACGCGCGCCTTGGCGTCACCCAAAATCTGCGGGTAGGCGGATTTGAAACCCCGGTAATCCTGCTGCAACTCTTCCGTGCTGCGGCGCGTGGAGAGCACGACGAGGTAGGGCTGCTCCATGTTCGGCGACACGACGATCGGTCCTTGCGTCTCGTTGCCGACCGACGGGGATAGGACCGCAGCTTCGGCACTCATGGCGCCGGAGGCTCGCGGCGCGGGCGCCTCTTCCGTGCTCGTTTCCCCGGCGGTGGCGAGGCGGCCGTCGAGCTTCTTTCCGGGTTCCAGCGTTGCTGCGGCGTGGCGGCGCGTGCCGTCGCCGATACCGGGCGAGACGATGCTCAGGATGGCGATGGAGAGGCCGGCGACGACAGTGAGAGCCGCGAGTGCGGCGGCGGATGTGGGGTTCTTGTCGACGAGCGCCCGCATGGCGGCGACGCTCGACGCGGCGACAGCGCCGGCGCTTCGCGCTTTATCCGCCTTTTTGGCGGGGCTCTTGGGCGGCATGGGTGCGCGCTGAGCGGACGGCGGGGGCCGCTGCCCTACCGGCTGTGCCCATTGGGGTGCGGGCGGAATGGGGGCGTGCTGCTGCGGATACGGTGCTGTGGCAGGCGCGGGCAAATAGGCGACCGGGCCGCGTGGCGCGGCCAAGCCCGGCATCTCCTGGCGAAACGCGCTCTGCTCGATCTCGCGCGATGTGGCGAGCAGAGCGGCGTGCGCCTGGGCGGCATCCGGCGCGGCGTCCATGCGGGGCAGCAGGCCCGATGCTTTCTGCTCCACCACTTCCAGCAGATCCAGCGCGCGGCGGTGGCTGCCGAGGATGTGCGTCAGCACTGCGATGTCCATCAGCTCGCGCGGCGGCAAGGCCGCCATGAGCTGGTCGATCTCTCGCTGGATGTCGGCGATCAGGCGGGCGGACGCTTCGATGTCGGCGCCAATGTGCGGAGGCGCCGCGCGTGACCGCTCCAGCACCTTGAGCAGCCTGCGGGCGACGTTGAGCGAGATCTCATGGATCTGCTGGCGCTCAAGCGCGGCATCGCGATTGAAGGCGGCCATGGCGTCGGATCTTGTCCCTACCCCGTTAATTCCAAAGTCTTATCGGAAAGCGGGCCATTCGGCCTGCTGTCCCTGCGTCGCATCCACCGCCGCTTCGGGGCCGATGCAACCTCTCCTCAGCCCGCGTGACATTCGGGAAACATGGTGCGCAACACGTCGATCGAGCATCCCGGTGCTCCTTCGATGCACTGATAGTTGATGTAGGGGACGGCGCCCTGGCTCGCGATGGAGATCTGGCTCCGGATCTTCTTGGTGAAGCAGCGGGCCAGCGTACCTTCGTCCGCGAGCTCGATGGAGGCCAGCACGCTCGCCTCCGGGCAGCTCTTGTTCTCGATCATGTAGGTGGCGGAGGAGGATTGGCTGATGGTCAGGCATTCGGGATCGTCGGCCACAGGCGCGGCGGCCAAAGGCGCGGCGGCCGGGGCCTCCTTTTTCTTCTGCTGTGCTTCGGCGGAAGGAATGGCGCAGACAAAGCCAAGCGCGATGAGTGCGGCGGCGATCCCCTTGGGCACGCGCCGCGCAGCGGAACGGCAGATGGCAGCAAGACACGCTGAATACACGCTTGAACTCCGACGGGGCGGACCTGGCCTGTTGCGTTGTCGCATTTTCTTCTTGAACGGGCCGAAGCCCATTTCGCCCAGAAAGCACGAAAGACGTTTCGAACTTGAATGTGGACCCGCCACTCCCCCCGGACCGGCCGCTTTACAAACCACATCGGCTCGCCTGCGTCGAGTACGCGAGCGAGATGGCTGATGTGTGGTGACGACGCTCGCGCGGCCGGCTTATGAAAATTCTGGGGATAACCCGCAGGCGTTGCGGGCAGGCTCTTGCACGGCGGCGGCGATGATGAGCCGTGAGCTGATCAATGCGCTCCCGCTCAGCGGGTTTCGCCGTCACCGCGATTGTAGATATCGTCGCTGCGGATGATGTCGTCCTCGCCGAGATAAGTGCCGATCTGGACCTCGATGAGCTCCAGAGGAACTTTTCCCGGATTTTCGAGCCGGTGCCACTGGGTGGCGACGATGTAGACGCTTTCGTTCTCGCGGACGAGCTTCTCGGTGCCGTCCACGGTCACGCGGGCGGTGCCCTGCACCACGACCCAGTGCTCGGAGCGATGATGGTGCATTTGCATGGAGAGGATGCCGCCCGGCTTCACGTGCAAGAGCTTCACCTGGAAGCGCGGGCCCATGTTGAGCGTCTCGAAGAACCCCCACGGCCGATAGCTTCTGAGGTGCTGCTCCTGCTCCTTGCGGTTCGCGGCCTTGAGGCGGGTGACGAAGCGGGCAACATCCTGTGAGCGGGATTTGTCGGCCACCAGCACGGTGTCCGGCGTCTCCACGATCACCAGATCCTTCACGCCGATGGTGGAGATGAGGGCCTTCTCGCTGCGGATGTAGCAGTCGGTGGTGTCCTCGGTCAGCGCGTCGCCCTGGATGAAGTTGCCCTCCGCATTGCGCGGGGCGGCATCCCAGAGCGAGGCCCATGATCCGAGATCGCTCCAGCCGATGGAGAGAGGCAGCACGGCGGCCTTATCGGTCTTCTCCATCACGGCGTAGTCGACGGAGATGCTCGGCGCCTTGGCGAAGGCTGTGGCATCGAGGCGGAGAAAGCCCAAGTCCTCGCTCGCATGTTCGAGCGCTTCGCGTGCCGCGGCCAGCACGGCGCGGTTATGGCGGGCCAGCTCGTCCAGATAGGTGTCGGCCCGGAAGACGAAGATACCGCTGTTCCAGAGGTAGCGCCCATCATCGAGGTAGGTTTGCGCGGTTTCCGCGTTCGGCTTCTCGAAGAAGCTGTCGACCTCGAAGGCGCCCTCGGTGCCCTCCGCGAGGGCGTTGCCCTTGCGGATGTAGCCGTAGCCGGTGTGCGGCTCGGTGGGCGCGATACCGAAGAGGACAATACGCCCGCGGCTCGCGACCTCCGCTGCGCGGCGCACGGCGTCCGCGAAGCCCGCCGCATCCGCGATCACGTGATCGGACGGCATGATGGCGAGGATGGCAGCGGGATCGCGCCGGGCGGCGAGGAGCGCGGCGACGGCGATGGCAGGGGCCGTGTTACGGGCGCTGGGCTCCAGCACCACGCTCTCCGGCTCCACGCCCGCCTCGGCCGCGTGCTCGCGCACCAGAAAGCGGTGCGCGTTGTTGCAGACGACGATGGGGGCAGCGAAGCCATTCTGCGGCGCGAGGCGCGCGAGGGTGGCGGAGAGCAGGCTCGCCTTCTCTCCGTTCAAACCGCTGACGAACTGCTTCGGATACATGGCCCGCGAGAGGGGCCAGAGCCGGGTTCCCGAGCCGCCTGACAGGATGACCGGGACAATCTTATGCATGTGCTGACCTCTGGACGTGAGGCGCACGGTATCGTCCGATGTCTGGACTTACAAGATTTCAAGACATTGAATCGGCGGGCTTTTATCTCATACGGTTACCGAAAGCCACGCCTGCGTGCGGCGGGCCGGCGAGGATTGCGGCAGGCGGCCTGCCGCAATCCTCGCCCAAGTGCCCGTTCTCGTTCAGGATCAGTCGTTTTCGTAGATGTCCGGTACGTACAATTCGTCCGGCACCGGGGTACGGGAGTAGTCCGGGTTATGGACACGCTCCGGCAGCGTGACGTCCGCGCGGGGGACCTCCTGGTAGGGGATCTGGGCCAGGAAGTGGCTGATGCAGTTGAGGCGTGCGCGCTTCTTGTTGTCCGCTTCCACGATCCACCACGGTGCCTCGGGGATGTGGGTTCGTTCCAGCATCGCTTCCTTGGCTTTCGTGTACGCCTCCCAGCGGCGCCGGGATTCGAGGTCCATGGGCGAGAGTTTCCACTGCTTCAGGGGATCGTTGATACGCATGCTGAAGCGGAAGTTCTGCTCGTCGTCGCTGATGGAGAACCAATACTTGATGAGCTTGATGCCCGAGCGGACGAGCATGCGCTCGAACTCGGGAGCGGAGCGGAAGAACTCCTCAACATCCGGCTCGGAGCAGAAACCCATGACGCGCTCGACGCCCGCGCGATTGTACCAGCTGCGGTCGAACAGCACGATCTCGCCCCCCGCCGGAAGGTGGGCGACGTAACGCTGGAAATACCATTGACTGCGCTCGCGCTCGCTGGGTGCGGGAAGGGCCGCCACGCGACAGACGCGCGGGTTGAGCCGCTGGGTGATGCGCTTGATGACGCCACCTTTGCCGGCCGCGTCGCGGCCTTCGAAAATGACGACGACCTTGAGCTTCTCGCGTACCACCCAGTCCTGCAGCTTCACCAGCTCGCGCTGCAGCCTGAACAGCTCCTTGAAGTAAGCCCTGCGGGGAAGGCCGCCTTCCTCGGCTTGCTCGCTGTCGATATCTTGCGGGCCGGTCAGGCGCTCGTCGTCCAGCTCCAGCTCGAGCTCTTCGTCGAAGCTGTCCAGCATTTCCGCCTTCACTCTGGCGGAGATCGCGTCTTCCTTTTTCATCGCTTTCACCTGGCTGCGCGGCTCGATCTACGGTTCGAGACGTCCGCGGTTGTGCTTCGCCCTCGCATGTTTCGGCGAGATCTGTGACGGGTGAATGACAGTGCGTCGCCGGACTATCTGCCCGCAGGCGCGGGAGCGGGTGACGCCCCCTCCATCTTTTCCTTGCGGATGAAGAAAAGATTTCGGGCGTAGATGAGCACGCCGAACTGGCCGAGAATGATCACCGGATCGAGGCGGTGCAGGCCGTAGGCGAACACCAGAAGGCCCCCAAGGAGGCTCAGGTACCAGAACGTCTCGGGCATGGTGGAGCGGCGCGACTTCTCCGTGACGAACCATTGGATCAGCCAGCGGGCGGAGAAGAGCACTTGCCCGACGAGGCCCACCGAGAGCCATAGAAACTCTGCGGGTGTGAGTGCGTTCCACCACGCGATCAGTTTTGCAGCCACAGCCGTTCCTCTCCTGGCGACGAGCTTTTCGATAGGGGAAGGGGAGACGCGAGCGCTGTTTGGCCGTTGGCCTGCGGCGCGCGCGGCGAAAGGGGAGCGCCGGGCAACATGGTGCGCTTGATGAGCCAGCGAACGCCGACGAGGTCGTAAATGCCGATCAGGGCGCGTCCGAAGTTCGTGTACTTCGAGGTGCCGGCGCGGCGCGGGCGGTCGTTCACCGGATGATAGACGGCTGCGTGTCCGTAAGCCTGGAAGAGCGCTGGCAGATAGCGATGCATGCCGGAGAAATAGGGCAGGTCTAGAAACACCTCGCGGTGGAACACCTTTATTCCGCATCCGGTATCGGGGCAGCGGTCGGCGAGGAGGGCGTCGCGCAGCCAGTTGGCGAACTTGGAGGCAAAGCGCTTCGAGGAGTCCGCCCGGCGGTTTACGCGGACGCCGCCTGCAAGCGATACGTTCGTCGGCCCGGTGCCTTGAATGAGCGCTGCGAGGCTTGCGATGTCGCGCGGATCGTTCTGGCCGTCTCCGTCCATGGTGGCGATGAGGGCGGCAGTCGCTGCGCGCACGCCTGTTCGAACGGCGGCGCTCTGTCCGGCGCGGTGCGTGTGGCGGATGAACCGAAGTTGCGGGACGGAAGCCAGCAGCGCTTGCACCTCGCGCGGGGTGTCGTCGTCGCTGCCGTCGTCTACCACGATGATCTCGCGGAGCATGTCGGCCGGAACCGAGGCTAGGGTTTCGCGGATAAGCGCGCCGATGTTGCCTGCTTCATTGAGAGCCGGGATGACGACCGAGATCCCGTAGCGTGGGGTCTCGCTCATCCGCGCACCTTTGCGAGCGTATCCGTGCCTGCGCGAAGGAGCGGAATGAGCGGCGCTGTGATCAGGGTCCAGGTTCGCCGCGGATCGCGCCAAAGGCCGATGAAGGCGATGTGGAGGAGACTCACGGTGATGGCCATGAAGACGCCGGCGAAGACGACATCACTCAGGAAGTGTGCGCCTTGAATGATGCGGACGGCTCCCGCCAATGTGCCGGCGGCGATGCCCCCGGCAAGCAGGGCCATCCGGTATTGCGGCAACAGGAGCGCAAGCGCGAAGAAGGCCGCGTAGATGGACGAAGCCTCGCCGCTCACGAACGAGCAGTTTCTCGGGCATTCGCGGGACGGCACGAGGGGCGGCGTGAACGCCTTGCTGCCGCCGAACTCGATGACGTCGCGCGGACGTGCGCGACCCAGGTTGTCCTTGAAGATCAGATTGGCGACGACGCCGGGGCCGACGAACAGAACCGCGATCATGAACCAGCAACGGGCCTGCTCGGACCCGAACCACTTGCGACGGGTGATGATTACGCGCGCGGTGACGGCCAGGGTGGCGAGAGCGACGAGCGCGAAGAGAACCATGAACAGCTGGCGGGCCAGGGTGACAGCCCAGGTGGCGCACCAGGGCTTTCCGGCGGCTGCGGCCGGGCAGGCCTCCCAGGCTGCGCCAGAGATGGACAGATCGATCTCGGGAGCGGAGATCAGCACCGCGCCGAGCGGTATGGCGAGCATGGCTGCGCCGATCAGGAACTCGCGCCGGAACTTCGTCTCTTCGGGTGTGTAAGGGTCGACGGATGCCATGCGTCACCTGTGTTGATAACCATCGAGGGTCGAAAAGTGGACGGTTCGTGTGGTGTGCCGGCCCGCGGGTATCTCGCGCATAGTGACCGGCGTCGCAGAGGCGAAGCGTCTCGTCACGGGAGAGGCCAGCCGCGGCGTGACGAGCAGAACGGGCGCCGGGGCCGCGGCGGTGAAGGGGCTCTTGATCTCGAAGTGGCTGCGGGGCGAGGCGCCGTCGCGCCAGGAGAGGATGGGCACCGTGATGCCGCGCCCGTAGTAGGCGAGGGCCGCCGCATACTCGCGATCATCCGTCAGCACCGATCCGATCGGCTTGCCTTCATTCGCGGCTCTAGCGAGTTCGGCCTCCACCGCCGTGGCCAGCTCGCGATTTCCGAGGGTGCGGGCGAAGGGATCGCCGACGATGGGGAGAGCGAGGTGGCCGGCTTGCCATGTGGCGAGGGCCAGAAAAAGTGCGACAGCGCCGTTGATCGCGAACGAGGCGCGCATCCACGTCCATTCGCGGTCGCGGATCATCACAGCGGTGATAAGCACGATGGCGGCGATGTAGGCGGGGGCCGCCCAATTGGCGTGGGCGCGCGAGATCAAGGCCTGCAGTGTAACGGCCGCGAGGATCGGGACCGAGAAGGCGAGCAGGAGCTTGTCCGAGGGGCCGGCCACGCTGGGCTTTCTTACCGCGCGCCAGACGATGACGAGGAACGCGCCGAACAAGACAGGTCCGAACACCCCAAACTGGGCGAGCAGGAATTCCGCAGCCTTGCCGGGATGGAACGGGATGCCGCGCCAGTGCGCATTGTCGGCGGTGTGGGCGAAGGTGACGAAACCGTTCGTGGCGTTCCAGAGAACGTTCGGCGCGATGAGCGCTAGACCGCCTGCAAGCGCCAGCCAGAGATGAGGGCTGCGCAGCAGTCCGCGGCTTTCCGGCGCGATCACAAGGTAGAGCGCGGCGGAGGCGGCGAAGTAGGCCATTGCGTATTTGGCATTGAGCCCGAGGCCCAATGCGAGCGCGAGCAGCAGGGCGTTTGCCAGGCTCGGTCCATTCAACATGCCAGCGAATGCGAACAGGGCGAGTGCCCAGGCCGCGAGTAGCGGCACGTCGGTCGAGATGATGCCGCTCGAAAGGGAGACCGCGGGGAGAAGCGCGTATCCGAGGCCAGCCCAGAAGGCGACCGTCTTGTCGTACAGGCGCCAGCCGATGGCGTAGACGAGGAGCGCCGTGAGAAGGTGGAGGGCGATCGCGGGAAGGCGGACGCAGGCTTCCGTCTCTCCGCAGACCGTGGTCGCGCCATGAATGATCCAGGCGATGAGCGGCGGCTTCGAGAAGTAGCCGAGCGCCGGTTCGAGAGACCACGCCCAGTACTGGGCCTCGTCCATGTAGAGGTCTGTGCGATTGAACGCGAGGGCGAGCAGGCGAAGCGCAGCGATCACGCCGACAACGGCGAGAAAAGCGGTGGTGGATCGCTCGCTCAGGCTTCGGGACGCTCGCTTCCGCATGCCGAGCACGACAGTGTCCGGTGAAGCGTTCGCGTATCCCTGCTGACCGTTCATGCCTCGCGCCCCCCGGCGCACGCTCGCGGCACTCGAGACGCCGCACATCAGCATTTGGCTATCAGCGGTGTGCGACGGCCCGGCTACCGTTCGGCGACAGACACATGACAACGCGATGTGTGATGCGCGGGCATCACGGGCAAGGGCGGCGAGGTTCCTTGATTAACGCCTTGAAGCGCGAGCGCTATGCGCATGCATTGGTGCGCGATCGTCTGGCGCAATTTTCTTGCGGCATCCACGCGGGCTGCTGCGCACTGTTGTGGATAGGTGGGCTGCTTCGCGTGCGTCTCAAGCTCAGATCGGTGATCGCAATCGCGGGGCGCGTTGCGATCACGATCTCATCGCACCAGCTTCTTCGCGCCCGCCTTAATGTCCGCGCTCTGAGCTTTGCTCGAATGGTGAGCTTTTACGTTATCCTGTTTCAGTTCGGTGATTCTTTTGCCGTTTAGGGATGAAACCTGTGCAGACGCGTTCCAGGAAAAAGAGAGATCATGCCGTCGACTTCTCACGCCTCCGAGGCGGCCGAGAGCAAGGTTTTGCGTAAGGCTTCGCGCCGTCCGATCTATTACTTCGATGTCGTTCACGACTATCCGGCAATCGGCGGCGTCGTCGAATTCTCCGAGCTTCTCTTCCGTCAGTTGAAGAAGCGCTACGGCAAGCGGCTCATTTCCGCACGGGAGGCAGCGCAGCGCTTCGGCGCCCCCGATGCGACGATGCCCTATCTCGATCGCGAGCGGCGTGTTGCCGAAATTCTGGCGCGGGTCGATCCTCATTCCACGTTCTTCTTCCCGAATTTCCATTCGCCGATTGCGCGGCGCGCCGATGGGCATGGTCCCACGATCATCAACGTCATTCACGACGTCCAGTTTGCATTCCTTCCCGAGCTCTACAGTGAAGCGAGGCTGCGCTGGCTCGAGCGCGCCTTTGCCCGGACGCGGGAGAATGCCGATCACGTCGTCTTCATCAGCCATGCTGCCGAGCAGCAGTACACGCAGCGTTTCGGGGTCCCGCGCCGTCATACTGTGATCTACAATCCGATCGAGATCGATCGCGCCGCCTCGACCACTCTGGATGACGGCGCGCCGTTCCTGCTGGCGTCGATCCATAATCATCCGCATAAGAATTTCTCGGGCCTGCTGGCGCTGTTCGCCAAGCTCGCGGAAAGATCGCCCGAGTTGAACCTGGTGGTCACCGGCCACGGCGGGGAGGCCTTCGCCTCGCACCTCGCTCATCTTCCGGCGAGCGTGGCGGCACGCGTCCGCCATCTCGGCTATGTGCCTCGCAAGGAGCTGGACGGGCTCTACCGGCGCGCGCGTGCTTTCGTCACGCTGTCGCGCTTCGAAGGCTTCAACATGTCGGCGGCGGAGGCCGCGAGCCACGGCACGTCGTTGATCCTCTCCGACCTACCCGTGCATCGTGAGCTGTTCTCGGAGCAAGCCTGCTTCGTCGATCCGATGACGCCTTCGGTGGACGCGGTCGAAGATTATCTCGCTGCGCATGCTGGACGTTCGGTCGCCTGGCCGCTGCACAAGGTGTGCGCGCCATCTGCGGTTGGGTCTGCCTACGCAGACGTGATCGACAGGTGCGCGTGCGCCTGTGAGACGTCGCCTGAGCAGGACACGGGGCGGGGCGTCCTCGGCGGAATGGTACGGGACGCTGTATCTCGCGCATCGGGTGCCGCGATGGCGCGCGCCCTTCTTTGCACCACAATGCTGGTCGGCGCTGCGAGTGCAGCGCTCGCAGCTCCGCCCGCGCCGGTTTCCGGCCTTTCGGATGGCGGCAAGGGCGGTGGCTATGCCGGCTTCGGCGGCCATCAAGAGGGCGTCGACGGCGGTACGGGCTATATGGGCGACGCCGGCGAGGATGGGAGCGCGGGATCTCCCTACTTCGGCGGCGGCGGTGGTGGTGCCGGCGGTGGCGTCGGCGGACTTGGCGACATCTTTACCTGCGCGCCGATGTTGTGCTCGGTTCCTGGCTTGGGCGGTGCCGGCGGCACGGCGGTCAGCCCGGACGGCGAGGACGGCGTCAGTCCCAACTATGCAGGTGGCGGCGGCGGCGGCGGTGGCGGCTTCCATGGGAACGGCTTCACCGGCGTCCTGGGCACGGTCGATCTCGTCGGCGGCCGCGGCGGCAATGGCGGCGATAGTCTCAATGCGTCCGCTCCAGGCAGTGGCGGCGGCGGTGGCGCGGGTGGATACGGCGCCGTGCTGACGGGGACGCCGACACTCGACAGCGCGATAAACCTCACAGGCGGCCGGGGAGGCGACGGCGGAAGCTCGGCGTTCTTCTCGTTCTCCGGCGGCAGCGGCGGCGATGGCGGCGTGGGATTGTTCTTCGCCGATCCGGGTGCGGTGTTCACCGGCTCGGGCTCCATTACGGGCGGCGAAGGCGGGACCGGTGGCGTTGCCAATGGCTCGAGCCCGAGCGTGCATGGCGGGCGCGGCGGCGACGGCGGCGCGGGTGTCGCGGGCAGTGGCGTGACCGTTCGCGTCGAGGGGCAGGTGACGGGTGGCACCGGCGGCTTGGGGGGCGCCAGCGTCAACGGCATTGAGGGCGAAAACGGCAATGGCGGCGCCGGCATCTCGGGCTCCGATCTCACGATCATCAATGCCGGGACGATCTCGGGCGGTCTTTCGGGCAGCGGCGTTCGTGCGAACGCCATCACGTTCACCGGGGGCGCGAACGCGCTCACTTTCGAGGCCGCAACCACGGGACTGGTGGGTGACATCGCGATCAACGGCGCGGGAAGCCTGACGTTCGATCAGGCGGACGGCGTGGACGTGACCGTCGACACGGTGATCATGGGCGACGGCTCGGTGATCAAGGACGGCGACGGCACGGTGATCCTGACCGGCACCAACACCTATACGGGCGGCACCTCGATCACGGGGGGCGTGCTCTCGGTCAACGGATCGATTGTGGGCGATACGAGTGTCGGCAACGGCGGCACGCTCAAGGGCACGGGCTTGCTCGAGAGCGTGACGGTGGGCTCCGGCGGCGTTCACGCGCCAGGAAACTCTATCGGAACACAGACGGTGACGGGCGCCTACACGTTGCAGGCAGGCTCGATCCTCGAGATCGAGGCCAACGCAGCGGGGCAGAGCGATCAGGTCGTCGTCAACGGGACTGTCGATCTCACGGGGTCGATCCTGCGCGTGCTGGCGGAAGCCGGAACCTATGCGCCCTCCACCGGCTATGTGATCATCGCCAACGATGGCGTGGATGCCGTCACGGGAACCTTTTCGACGACGACGACCAACCTCGCCTTCCTGACCGCAAGCGTGAATTACGCGGCAGGCGACGGCAATGACGTGGAGCTGACGCTCCTGCGCAACGACACCGGCATCGACGAGGTGGCGCTGACGCCCAATCAGAGCGCGGTCGCGGCTTTCCTGAACGGTCTGAGTCCGGGACACCCGCTTTACGATGCGATCGTGGCGCTCTCCGAGAACGAGGCGCGCGTGGCGTTCGATGCGTTTTCGGGTGAGGTGCACGCCAGCGTTCTCGGTGTGCTGTTGCAGGATAGCAAGCAGCTTCGCGACGTGCTTTTCTCGCGTCTCTGGCAGGCCGTGCGGGGAAGTGGGGCGGGATCCGGCGCGGGCTCTGGGCAGCCGACGACGGTTGCCGCGCGTGACGATGCGCTGCCCGGGCGCATGGCGCTCGGCGCGGGCCGCCGTGGCGAAGAAGCTCCCGCTCTCGCGCGCTCGAGCACTCTCGCGTTCTGGGCGCAGGCTTACGGCTCGTGGGGTGAGTTCGACGGCGACCGCAACGCGGCTGGCGTGGATCGCTCGGTCGGCGGTTTCGTCTCGGGAATGGATGCGGCGTTGGGCGGCGGCTGGCGCGCCGGTTTCGCGACGGGCTACGGGCAGTCGAACGTGGATGTCGCCGCGCGGCTCAGCTCGGCGGATATCGAGAGCTATCATCTCGCGGCCTACGCGGGCGGCAAGCTCGGCGGCTTCGCGCTCCGCACGGGAGCGTCGTGGACGTGGCACGACGTCGAAACGGAACGTGCCATCGTCTTCCCGGGCTTCGCCAACCGGGTCGAGGCGTCCTACGACGCCGATACCGGGCAGATATTCGCGGAGGTGGCTCTGCCGCTTCAAGTCCGCTCCGTTGCGTTCGAGCCCTTCGCTGGCCTCGCGGGGGTGCATGTCGACAGCGATGGGTTTGCCGAGACGGGCGGGCTCGGGGCGCTCACGGCGGCTTCCAGCAACGAGGACACCGGGTATTCGACCCTGGGTGTGCGGGCGGAGACGCAGATCCGCACCAACGGGCTGCTTTTGCTGCCGCGGATCTCGGTTGCTTGGCAGCACGCCTTCGATGACGTGACGCCTGTGACGGCGCTGGCGTTCGCCTCCGGAGGGCCGGGCTTCACTATCGCGGGGACGCCCATCGCGCAGGATAGCGCGCTGCTCGAAGCCGGGCTTGGTATCGTGCTCGGACCCGACGCGACGCTCGGTGTCTCCTACCATGGAGAGTTCGCCGACGAGACGCAGGATCACGGTGTAAGCGGCCGGCTGGACTGGCGCTTCTAGGCCGCATCCGGCCCGAAGCAGCTTGGCTTTCGGAGCCGGGCTGCTTCGGCGTTCTGCCGCCTCTTTCCCGCGCCGGGTGAGCCTGCTGGCCTGCGTCAGGCGCCCTCATCCTGTCTCCGTTTCCAGTCGCCATAGAGGTCAGGACACGAGTCCAGACGGACCGGGATGTGGGAGATTTTCATCGACTGCTCTGAGAAGGGCTTGGCCATCTCGGCGTAGATCGCCGCCGTCGAGAGGCCGTGAGGCGCGCCGTCTTCGTTGGAGTAGGCGTAGGCCACTGCGCCGATGCCTGCCATCCGCATCGCCGCCATGCACATCGGGCAGGGATGGCCGCTGGCATAGACAACGCATCCGGCGAGGTTCGGGGAGCCGAGCTTCCGGCTGGCGGAGCGGATGGCGTTGAGCTCCGCGTGTGAGGTCGGGTCGTTGGTGCTCAGGATCTCGTTCACGCCGGTCGCGACGACCTTGCCGTCCTTGACCACGACCGCGCCAAAGGGGCGGCCGCCGTTCGCGCTGTTTTCGTGCGCGAGCTCGATCGCGCGGCGCAGAAAGTTTTCCTCTTCGCTCATGTGCAGAGTCCTTTTTTCGAGGGCGCGCAGCCGAGAAGTTTTCGCATGCACGTGCGCCTTTCGAAAGCTATTTCGCAGGTGCAAAAATTATTGGGAGATCCCTCGGTGGTGATGCGAAAACCCTTATTTTATCGGCAGTTTTTCGACCTTTGAGACGCCAGCTACTCCTTTGGAGGTAGCCCGTAGGGAGAATTGTGAGAGCCACGCCAAATGTTGAGATTTCGGAAGCGCGAAATGCTGCTGACGGACGGAGAATAAGATGGCCCGCGATCCCAAACACGACATTCTATTTCAGCCGATTCAGATCGGTCCCAAGACGTTGCGTAACCGCTTTTACCAGGTGCCTCACTGTATCGGTGCGGGATCGGACAAGCCGGGCTTCCAGGCGGCACACCGCTCGCTCAAGGGCGAGGGCGGCTGGGCTGCGATGAATACGGAATACTGCTCCATCCATCCGGAGTCCGACGACACGATGCGTTTGTCGGCCCGCATCTGGGACGAGGGCGACGTGCGCAATCTGCGCGCCATGACGGACGAAATTCACAAGTACGGCGCGCTGGCCGGCATCGAGATGTGGTACGGCGGCGCGCATGCGCCGTGCCTCGAGAGCCGCTGCACGCCGCGCGGCCCGAGCCAGTACGCCTCCGAGTTCGAGACGCTGAGCTACTGCAAGGAGATGGACCTCGCGGAAATCGCGATGGTTCAGCAGTATTATGTGGACGCCGCCTACCGCGCCCGCGATGCCGGTTTCGACATCGTTTACGTGTACGGCGCGCACTCCTATCTGCCGCTGCAGTTCCTCAATCCCTACTACAACAAGCGCACCGACAAGTACGGCGGCTCCCTCGAGAACCGCGCGCGCTTCTGGATCGAGACGCTCGAGAAAGTGCGCAAGGCCGTCGGCAGCGATTGCGCGATCGCCACCCGCTTCGCGGTCGACACCATCTACGGTCCCGACCAGATCGAGATCGAGGTCGACGGCATGAAGTTCGTCGAGATGGCCGATCCGCTGGTTGATCTCTGGGATGTCGACGTCGGCGACATCGCCGAATGGGGCGAGGACGCTGGACCGTCGCGCTTCTACCAGCAAGGCCATCAGGTTCCCTGGACGCGCTTCGTCAAGCAGGTCTCGAAGAAGCCGGTGCTGGGCGTCGGGCGCTACACCGATCCCGAGAAGATGACCGAGATCGTCACCAAGGGCTTTGCCGATATCATCGGCGCTGCGCGCCCGTCTATCGCCGATCCCTTCCTGCCGAAAAAGATCGAGGAAGGCCGTTACGACGACATCCGCGTGTGCATCGGCTGCAACGTCTGCATTTCGCGCTGGGAGATCGGCGGACCGCCCATGATCTGCACGCAGAATGCGACCGCGGGCGAAGAGTACCGCCGCGGCTGGCATCCGGAGAAGTTCCCCAAGGCGCAGACGAAGGATTCGGTGCTGGTGGTGGGCGCAGGCCCGTCGGGTGCAGAAGCCGCGCGCGTGCTGATGGAGCGTGGCTATACCGTCCACCTCTACGACAAGGCAGAGAAGATCGGCGGTCATCTCAACAGCGTGGTGACGCTGCCGGGGCTCGGTGAGTGGGGCTACCACCGCGACTATCGCGAGACCCAGATCGCAAAGCTGATCAAGAAGAACAAGGACTGCGTGCTGGCGCTGGGCCAGAAGCCCATGACGGCGGATGCGGTTCTGCAGTACGGCGCGGAGAAGGTGATCATCGCCACTGGCTCCTCGTGGAACACCGATGGCACCAACTGCCTCACGCATGCGCCCATTCCCGGCGTGGACGCGTCCCTGCCCGACCAGCTCACGCCGGAGCAGGTGCTCGAAGGCAAGAAGCCGATCGGAAAGCGCGTGGTGCTGCTCACCTCCGATACGTACTTCATGGCGCCGAGTCTCGCGGAGAAGCTGGCGACGGCCGGTCACGAGGTCACCATCGTCTCCGGTACGCATCTCGCCAACTACATGCACTTCACGCTCGAATATCCCAACATGATGCGGCGTCTGCATGAGCTGGGGGTCAAGGAGATCGGGCACCACTTCTGCTCGCGTGTCGAGCGCGGCCGCGTCGAGGTCTACAACATCTGGGGCGACGGCTCGAAGCGCAGCTACCGGGGGCCGGGCGTTTCTCCGCGCGACGCCAACAAGTCTCATCGCTGGGTGGAGTTCGACTCGCTCGTCCTGGTCACGGGCCGCCATTCCGAGAACGCGCTCTACAACGAGCTGAAGTCCCGGGAAGCGGAGTGGGCACAGAACGGCGTCAAGGGCGTCTATGTGATCGGTGACGCCGAGATCCCGCGCCTGATCGCCGACGCGACGTTCAGCGGACACCGCATCGCACGCGAGATCGATGCCGCCACGCCGCAGTATCCGCTGCCGTACAAGCGTGAGGTCGCGGTTTGGGGTGCTGCGCACATGCCGGGCGGCGAGTTCAAGATCGAATACAAAGTCTAAGCACCGAGCAGAAGCTCAAGCAGCGCGAGATCGCCGCCATGCGCAGGCATGGCGGCGATCCGGGCTCGCGCGATTTTTCATTGCCTAACGTGACGAAGTGGGTGCTGCCGTGGATCCAAGAGACATAACCCGAATACTCTTCGAGGATTTTCGACCGCAGACCATCTATCTGTTCTACGCCGTTGGTTATGCGGCGATCGCCGTGTTCCTCTACGGAACCTACACGCAGATCCGCAAGTATCGCCGCGGAAAGCCCGATGCGGCGTGGGGCGAGCTTTGGGCGCGTTTCCTGGACATGGCGAAGACCATGTTCACTCACCGCACGCTGAAGCGCCGCGATCCCGCAGCCGGAAGAATGCATTCCGTCATTTTCTTCGGCTTCGTGCTGCTGTTCATCGGCACTTCTACCATCACGCTCGAATACGACATTCTCGCGCCGCTTCTCGGCGTTCGCTTCTGGTATGGCGATTTCTACCTGCTGTTCTCGCTGGTGATGGATGTTGCCGGCGTGGGGCTGATCGTCGGCCTCATCTACATGATGTACCGGCGCAAGTGGCTCAAGCTGCCGAAGCTCAACTACGCGCGCCCCGACCGGAAGCCCGGAGATCCCGACTACGACCGCACCTTCTATCGCCGCGAGGACTGGGCGTTTCTGTGGACGCTCATCCTGATCGGAGTAACCGGCTTCGTTCTGGAAGCGGTACGCCTGGTCTGGCTCGCCGATCGTCCTGCCGTGTGGGATTTCCGGTGGTGGTCTCCGGTCGGTGCCGTGCTCGCGCACATCATGCAGGTCGCGGGTCTCACAGCGGAGGGCGCGGGTGCGCTGCGCCCGGCACTCTGGTGGTTCCACGGCATCCTGGCGCTGACTTTCATCGCGTTCATTCCCTTCACCAAGGTCAAGCACATCTTCACGGCCGCCGCGTCGCTGATGTTCCGCAATCCCATGGCGGGGCGCGTGCTTCCGCGGATACCTGAAGAGCAGGAGAGCGCGGGCTTCAAGACGATCACCGACTTCACCTGGAAGCAGTTGCTGAATCTCGACGCGTGCACGAAGTGCGGCCGCTGTCATGAGGCTTGCCCGGCCAATGCAATCGGCGCCCCGCTTTCGCCGCGTGACGTGATCCTGTCCCTGCGCGAATTCGCCAACAAGACGCTCAATGCGTCGGAGCTGCCGTCAGAGGCGGAGCTCGATGTGCACGGCAAGGGTCCGGATCAGATCCTGCAGGAGACGCTGTGGTCGTGCCGGACGTGCCTCGCCTGCGTCGAGATCTGCCCGGTCGCGGTGGAGCATGTGCCGATCATCGTGCAGATGCGCCGCAAGCTGGTGGAGGAGGGCGAGATGGAGCCCATTCTCCAGAAGACGCTGCAGACCATCCACAAGAGCGGCAACTCTTTCGGTGAATCGAAGCGCAAACGCGCCGCCTGGACCAAGGCGCTGCCGTTCCAGATCAAGGACGCGCGCAAGGAGCCGGTGGATATCGTCTGGTTCGTCGGCGACTACGCCTCCTTCGATCCGCGAAACCAGAAAGTAACGCAGGCGTTCGCGCGACTGATGAACAAGGCCGGGGTTGATTTCGGACTGCTGTTCGAAGCGGAGATGAACGCGGGCAACGATGTCCGGCGTGTGGGCGAGGAAGGCCTCTACGAGGTTCTCGCGACATCGAACATCAACACGCTGAAGGCGTGCGAGTTCAAGTCCATCGTGACCACGGATCCCCATTCGTTCAACACCATTCGCAACGAGTATAGGCACTTCGACGGCGACTTCGAGATTCAGCACTACACCACGCTGGTGAAGAAGCTGATCGAGGACGGGCGGCTCAAGATCAAGAAGAAGGTCAATTACCGTGTGACCTTCCATGATCCCTGCCATCTCGGCCGCTACAACAAAGGTTACGACGCGCCGCGTGACATCCTGAATCTCCTGGGCTGCGAGCTGGTGGAGATGGCGCGCAATCGAGATAACTCGTTCTGCTGCGGCGCCGGCGGCGGCCGTATCTGGATCCCGGATACGCCTGGTCTCGAAAAGCCTTCGCAGAACCGTATGCGAGAAGCGGGCGCGATCGAGGGACTGCAGGTGTTCGTGGTCTCCTGTCCCAAGGATCTGACGATGTTCGAGGACGCGCTCAAGACCAGCGGGTTCGAGGGCAACTTCGTTGTGCGCGAGCTGATTGAGCTGATCAATGAATGTGTTGAGGATGGCGATTCGGAAGCCTGCGCGCCTGCGGCGTGAAAAAGCGCCGGCGAGCGCCGGTGCCCTGGTGCGCGAAGCGCTATCGGGAGGCGATGTCTACGCGGCCGCTGCCGTTCACGCGATCGCAGAGGGCGAGGATCGCGAGCAGATCGAAGCGCTGATGTGCGGGGACCGCCGCACTGTTCTGACGCTGGCCCGTTGGGAGCATACCCCGGCTAACGTGCTGCAGGTTCTCTCGGGGCTCGAGGATGAGGCTGTTCATCTGCGGCTCGAGAAGAATCCCGCGACGGCGGCTCAGACGCTGAGCCGGCTGTTTCAGAACGAGCGGGATGCGACGCTCGTTGCGCTCATCGCGTGGCATCGCCATACGCCACCCGCCGTGCTCGAACGGATCGCCGAGCAGGAGCATGATCGCGCGGTGCTGCGTGCCGTGTGCAAGCATCCGGCGACGCCGCGGCGTGTTCTTGCCGTCGTGGAAAGGCGCTTTCCCGGTGCGTTCGACAGCGAGATGGCCACCCATCCCGCGACCTCGCCCCGGATGCTGGAAACTCTCTACCGGCGAGGGGATGCGTTCGTGCGGGCGGCCGTGGTCTCGCATTCGAGCTGCTCGCCCGAGGTGCTCGGTCTGGCCGAGGGAGACAGCGATCCCGTCGTGCTGCGTCATCTCGCCGGGAACGAGCGTGTCTCCGCCGATGCCTTGGAGCGGATGAGCCGGGATGCAGATGGCGCGATCCGGCGCGCGGTTGCGGGCAATCCGCTTCTGCCGCTGGGCTGTATCGATCATCTGGCTCGGGACAAGACAGACGCGGTCCGGCGTGCGCTTGCGATGCGCAAGGATCTTTCGGCGTCGGTTCTGGACATGCTGGCAGACGATACGGACCATTGGGTCCGCCAGTGGGTGGCGCGGAGCCGCGTGCTGCCGCTCTCCCGCCTCGAGATGCTCGCGCGGGACGCAAACCCCGAGGTCCGGCGCGCGGCCGCGCGCAACCCCAATTGTTCGCAAGAGCTGCTCGAGGAGCTTGCGCACGACGCGAATGCATGGGTGCGTGCTGCCGTGGCGTATCAAGAGAATGTGAAGGCGTCTCTTCTCACGTTCCTTGCGGACGATGACGACATCGACGTTCAGAGCGGCGTCGCGGCCAATCCGCGGACGCCCCAGCGATTGTTGAGGCAGATGGCGGCGTCCGTGAATGCCGATGTGCGCCGCGGCGTCATTCTCAATCCGCGCGCTGCGCGCCGCACGCTGCTGCCGCTGCTCAGAGATCCGTACTACCTGCACCGGCTGCTCCTGGTGGACAGCAAAGTGCTGGAGGATGCGGACAAGTGGCACCTGCACGAGGACCCGGACCCGTCGGTTCGATTTTCCCTCTTCAGGTGGTTCGCAGGAAAGCTCATGCAGCCTGCTTCACGCCTCGCGTGCCGCAACCCACTAAAATTTGTCAAGGAGAGGAGAGCGCCATGAAAATAATGGTCGCGGTGAAACAGGTCGCCGCGCTGGATGAGGATTTCAAGATCCGCGACGACGGTCTCGACGTGGAGGAGGACTTCCTGCTGTACGACCTCAACGAGTGGGATGATTTCTCGCTCGAGGAGGCGATGAAGATCAAGGAATCGTCGGACAGCCCGGTCGAGGTGGTCGTGGTCTCGGTTGGTCCGGACCGCGTCGACGAAAGCCTGCGCAAATGTCTCGCCAAGGGGGCCGACCGCGCCATCCGGGTGTGGGACGATGCGATGGAGGGTTCTGATTCCATAACCGTTGGCCGCATTCTGGCCGCCGTCGCCAAGAAGGAAGACGCGGGCATGGTGTTTGCGGGCGTGCAGTCTTCAGACGACGCAAACGCTTCCACCGGCATCTCGACCGCCGCCCATCTGGACTGGCCGCACGCGGCCGTCGTAGCGGGGCTCACCTATTCGCCCGGCAGCGCGAAGGCGGTGCTGAGCCGCGAATTGGAGGGCGGCTTGCAGCAGAACGTCGAGATTGCGTGCCCGTCCGTGCTCACCATCCAGCTCGGTATCAACAAGCCACGCTATGCGTCGCTGCGGGGCATCAAGCAGGCGGCTGCCAAGCCGATCGAGAGCCTCGCGCTTTCGGATTTGGGACTGACGGCTGCCGATGTTGGCGCCGGCCGCGCCCTCTCGCGCGTGCGGCGGATGTACGTGCCGGCCAAGGGCCGGGCGGAGATGATCGAAGGCACCCCGGCCGCACAGGTCGCGAAGCTGGTGGAGATCATCAAGGAATTCAGGGGAGCGTGAGCATGAAGACGATTTTGGTTGTGGCAGAGCATCGGCGTGGCGAGTTGCGTCCGATATCGCTCGAGCTGATCTCGGCCGCGCAGGAGCTGCGCCAGGCTGACGACAAGGTGGTGGTCGCGCTCATCGGCAACAAGGCCGAGGCGCTTGCGCCAGCCGTTTCGGTGGCAGGCGTGGACGAGGTCGTTACGGTGAAGGTTGCGAGCGACGAGTTCGATCCCGACCTGTTCGAAGCCGCCGTCTCGCAGTTGATCGAAACGAGGACGCCGGCCGTCGTGCTTCTCGCGCATTCGGTCGATTCGCTCGGTTATGCGGCTACGCTGGCCAGAAAGGGTGACTTCGGCTTCTCGACGGACGTCTTCAAGGTCGAGTATGACGGGGCGGATCTGGTGGCCACGCGCGCGGGATACAATCAGAAGGTCAACGTCGAGGTCGATTTCCCCGGCAAGGCCTGCGTGGTGCTGACGCTCCGCGGTAGCGTGTTCAAGCCGGCGGAAGGCACGAGCTCTCCGGTTCTTGGCGCCATCGATCTCGCTGGCCAGGCCTCGCGCAGCAAGGCGCTCGAATACGTAGAGGCTGGCGGGGCGGAGGACGTCGATATCACGGGCGTCGAGTTCATTGTCTCCATCGGACGTGGCATCGCCGAAGAAGACAATGTCGAGCGCTTCCGCGAACTCGCCGATACGCTCGGGGCGACGCTCTGCTGCTCGCGTCCGATTGCGGATGCCGGGTGGCTGCCGAAGTCCAGGCAGGTCGGCCAGTCGGGGAAGGTTGTCAGTAACTGCAAGCTCTACGTCGCCATGGGCATTTCCGGCTCCATCCAGCATATGGCCGGCATGAAGCATGTGCCGACCATCATCGCGGTCAACACTGATCCGGGCGCCTCGATCTTCACCATCGCCAAGTACGGCATCGTTGGCGACATCTTCGAGATCGAGGAAGAGCTGCGCAGCCAGCTGGCGGCCTGAGGCCAGTTCAGAAGTTCTCAAGCGGGGTAAAAAAGGAAGAGCGGCGAGGATATCCTCGCCGCTCTTTTTGTTGCTCTCGGTACTCGTGACTTCTGTGATCAGGCCGCGATCACGAGACCAGGCTGTGGGTGAAGTAGACCACGAAGGCACCTGCGGCCAGCGTGAGGTAGGGCAGGATGCCGGCGCGAGATGATACGCCCGCTTCGGAGCCCGCGAGATGCATGTCGTCCAGCATCGCCTGCGGGAACACGCCTTTGTCCTGGATGAAGTGACGATACAGGAACACCGGGATGATCAGCGACGCGAACAGCAGGCCGGTGATCAAGGTTCCCGAACCCCAGATGTTGGCACCCAGACCCATGAACGTGAGGTTGAGATAGCCAAGGATGGCGCCGAGCGCGAGCAGGATCGTCGGGGCCTTGTAGGGGCGGCTCCAATTCGGACGGTCCATGCGATGGATCCAGCCCGAGTTGAGGTTGAGGAAGTTGAACATGATGTAGCCGACGTTCGAGGCCGCAAGCACGAACACGTAGTCGGACATCAGGAGCAGGATCAGGTTGAAGCAGAGATCGGTCCACATGGCGCTGGTGGGTGCGCCGTGCTCGTTCACGTGAGACAGGTAGCGCGGCAGCCAACCGTCGACGGAGCCCTGATAGAGCGTGCGCGACGAGCCGGCCATCGACGTCATGATGGAGAGCATCAGAGCGAGAACGAGCATCACCACCAGAATGTTGGTGACGAACGCGCTGCCGCCGAGGATGCCCGCGAGCGCATTGGCAACGCCCATGCCGCTGTAGATTTCCGGCGCCAGCATGCCGTCGTACACGGCAGGCGTGGTGACGGTTCCGTTGGCGTCGGTCACGGCCGGCGTCACGAGCTGGCCGAGGCCCAGGTGTCCCTGGAAGGCCAGAGGCACGAGCGTGAAGACGGCGATGCACAGCAGACCCGAGTAAAAGATGGCCCGAACCGTGTCTCTCTTCGGATCCTTGAACTCGCGCGTATAGCAGACGGCGGTTTCGAAGCCGTAGGTCGACCAGGCGGCAATGAAGAGACCGCCCGCCATCAGGGCCCATCCATCGATGTTCCACTGGCCTTCCACGACGTTGCCGACGGAATCGTAGGCAAGCGGCGCGAGAGGGAAGAAGTTCGAGGCGACCATGTCGCCGGTGAGCAGCGGCACCACGCCGATCAGCATCAGAGGCAGGAGGCCCGTGAGGCCGAGGATCAGGGTCGTTCGTGCCGAGCGCAGAATTCCGCCATGCTGAATGGCGAAAACCGTGAGCAGCAAGGCGGCTCCGATGATGAAGGTCGCGTTGATGCGGAGCTGCAATCCGGATTTCAGCGCACTGAGATCAAGAAGCGTGATCTGCCACGTGTTGATCACAGCGTCCGGCGGGAAGAGCACGCTCAGGATGTAGCCAGCCGCCAGTCCCGATCCGATCGCGAGAACAGGCGACCAGGCGAACCAGTTGCACCACACGGAGACGGGGGCCACGAATTTGCTGTAGCGCACCCATGCCACGGCACCATAGACCGACGCGCCGCCGGATTTGTGAGGAAACAATCCTGCGATTTCGGCGTAAGTAAATGCCTGAATGAAGCCGAATGTGATGGAAAGGATCCACACAAGCCAGGCGGGCTTGCCGACTGTTGCCGAGATCGCGCCCATCGAGAAGAGCACCAGCGCCGGAACGCCGCTGGCCACCCAGAAGGCGCCTGTCCAACTGATCTTTCGATGCAGGGTGGCGTTCTGTATGACCACGTTCTCGGATAAGTCGGCACTGATTGCGTCTACGTTCGTAGACTCCTTGTTCATTCCTACCTCCCCTTTGATCGGGGCAAACCCTCGCTCCGCTGCCCGGCGTCGAATTTCCGAGGCGATTGGCGGGCCAGACTTTGCTTTTTGATTGTTGACTTAAATCACTGCGGGAAAACCCATTAGTCGCGGCGCTGCTCCGATACGCCGCATTTATTTCACCCTGGGTTCGCGCTATTCCAACAACAAGCCGATGCGATGGCTCTGCACAGAGCGGTGCTTTGGCCGGGATGTGTTTCGTTTCGGTCTGCTTTTGGGAGCGCCCCATTTCCAGCCCCTGTCCGGGCATGAAAATGGAAAATCGCCCACGAAACGCTATCCGAATGCAATTCCGGAATGAATTGCGCCGAAGAGGTACTACCATGGTAGTAGCCTTGACTTTTATCAAGTAAGCGGCGATAGATGCTGTGGTGCACAGCTCGCGCTTGCGAAGCTTCGCTCCTTCTCTCCAATAAAAAAACTCCGAACCCTGCGGTTGGTCTTTCGCGTGCGCGAAATGTACCTCGAAGGTAGTAACCGCTTGTGGTGATGGACGCTTCCTTCGGCGGCGTTACGATTTGGGAATAGGATTTCAAATCCTCAAAAACAAGTCGTTTCACAACCGTCTTTTCGGAGGACGCAGCACATGGCGAGAAACCCGCGGTTCGATATTCTTTTCACCCCGTTGAAAATAGGGTCGAAAACAATCCGCAACCGTTTCTATCAGGTTCCCCACTGCAACGGTGCCGGTACCAATCATCCTGGCATGAACATGGCCCACCGCGGAATCAAGGCCGAGGGCGGCTGGGGCGCCGTCAACACCGAGCAATGCTCGATCCATCCGGAATGCGACGACACCCTGAGAATTACCGCCCGTATCTGGGACCAGGGAGACATGCGCAACCTGCGGGCGATGGTCGATCACGTCCATAGCCACGGTTCGCTCGCGGGATGCGAGCTGTTCTACGGCGGCCCTCATGCGCCGGGCCTCGAGACGCGCACCATCTCGCGCGGACCCAGCCAGTACAATTCCGACTTTGCGACCGTGCCGGGCTGCCCGGGCTTCACCTACAATCACGAGGCGGACAAGGATGAGCTGCTGCGGCTTCAGCAGCAGTACGTCGACGCGGCCCTGCGGGCGCGCGATACGGGCTTCGATCTCGTCAACGTGTACGGTGCGCACGCCTACGGGCCGATGCAGTGGCTCAATCCGTATTACAACCGCCGCACGGACGAGTACGGCGGCAGCTTCCAGAACCGGGCCCGGTTCTGGATCGAGACCCTCGAGAAGATCCGCAAGGCCGTGAACGACGACGTGGCGCTGGTCACGCGCTGCGCCGTCGATACTCTCTACGGCAACAAGGGCGTCGAGATCGGCGAGGACGGTCTGAAATTCATCGAGCTGGCATCGCCCTATCTCGATCTCTGGGATGTCAACATCGGCGACATCACGGAGTGGGGCGAGGATGCGGGCCCTTCGCGCTTCTACCAGATCGGGCACGAGAACGATTGGATCCGCTACATCAAGCAGGCGACCAGCAAGCCCGTGGTCGGCGTGGGCCGCTACTATGATCCCGAAAAGATGCTGCAGGTGGTGACGGGCGGCATCGTGGACATCATCGGCGCGGCGCGTCCTTCGATCGCCGATCCGTGGCTTCCGAGGAAGATCGACGAGGGCCGGATCGACGACATCCGCACCTGCATCGGCTGCAACGTGTGCATCTCGCGGTGGGAGATGGGCGGCGTTCCGTTCATTTGCACACAGAACGCCACCGCAGGCGAGGAGTACCGGCGCGGCTGGCATCCTGAGAAGTTCGAACCTGCCAAGTCAGACAAGGACGTGCTGATCGTGGGCGCGGGTCCGGCCGGCTCGGAGTGCGCGCGTGTTCTCATGGAGCGCGGCTACACGGTCCACCTCGTCGACAGCCGCGAGAAGATCGGTGGCTACGTGAACGAGGTCGCGACGCTTCCCGGCCTCGCCGAGTGGAGCTTCCACCGCGACTATCGCGAAACGCAGCTCACCAAGCTCGTCAAGAAGAACAAGAAGTGCCAGTTGGTGCTGGGGCGGAAGCCGATCACGGCCGACGAGATCCTGACGTATGGCGCTTCGCGCGTGATCATCGCCACGGGCTCGAAGTGGAGCACCACGGGCGTGAACCACCGCACGCACGAGCCGATCCCCGGCGCGGATGCCAGCCTGCCCCACGTTCTCACCCCCGAGCAGGTGTTCGAGGGCAAGAAGCCGATCGGCAAGCGGGTCATGATCATCAACTACGACCCGTACTACATGGCACCGAGCCTCGCCGAGAAGTTCGCGCGTGCGGGTCACGAGGTGACCGTGGCCACCGTGTGCGGACTTGGCGCCTACATGGAGTACACGCTGGAAGGGGCGAATATGCAGCGCCTCATCCATGGGCTCGGCATCACCGTGCTGGGGGAAATGGCGTGCTCGCGGGTCGAGAAGGGCAGAGTCGAACTCTTCAACATCTGGGGCGACGGCCACAAGCGCGAGTTCAAGGGATCGGGCCAGCTGCCTCGCACTGAGAACAGCAGCCATTCCTGGCACGAGTGCGACACCGTCATTCTTGTGACGGCCCGCCGGTCCGAGGACACCCTTTATCGCGAGCTGAAAGCGCGGAAGGGCGAGTGGGAGAAGAACGGCATCTCGGACGTGTTCGTCATCGGCGACGCGGAGGCACCCCGGATCATCGCGGATGCGACGTTCGACGGGCATCGTCTCGCACGTGAGATCGAGGACGAGGATCCGCAGCACCAGAAGCCCTTCAAGCGCGAGCAGAGGGCGTGGGGCACCGCGTACAATCCGAACGAGAATCCCGATCTGGAATGGAGGCTGTAAGCGTTGAAGCGTCTCTCAGAGGATGCCAGGATCGCAGTGGGGAGGGCGCGCCGCTCTCCCCACGGCCACGGCCTCCTCAGGAATTCGCTACGTCGGCTGGAAAGGCATGAGCGGGTAACAACAGCAGTTATGCGCTCGCAATAACAGGATATAGGCAATGTCATCGATTTCATCTTTCGGCACCTACAAAGCTCCTAAGTCTGCTCCCATCACCGCCGATCTGGAAGGGTGGAAGCCCGTCGAAGGCTCTCCGACCATGAAGACCTGGATCGAGAACAAGACGGATGACGGGAAATTTCTGACCGGCTTCTGGGAGGCGACTCCGGGCAGCTATCACGTGACCTACAAGGCGGATGAGCTCATCCATCTGTTCGAGGGCAAGGTCACGCTGACCGAGGACGGCAGCGGCGAGCAGAAGACGTTCTCGGCTGGAGACAGCTTGCACATCGCGGCCGGGTTTACCGGAATCTGGAAGACCGAAGAGCGCATCCGCAAGATCTTTGCGATCAGAATTAAATGATCGTGGACGTGCGCCACCTTTCCCTCAGAGCGGCGCACAGTACGAAAAAAGCCATGCGGTAAGCATGGCTTTTTTTGTTTCTGGAGGGAGAGTAGCGCGCGGCGGCAATAGCCTTCGAATGGCGATCTAACGGCGCGCTATTCCGTCTCCTTTGGAGGGCACGGCGCTTTGCGGCGCCGACTGTTGCGAGGGCGCGTTCGGCTTGCCGGGGGCGCCGGGCGGGTTGTTGAAATTCCAGTCCTCCCGGTCCGGTCCGAACGGACAGCAGCCGGAAAGCTCGCAGCGCGGCTTGCTCTGGTGTTTCCAGACCGCCGCTTCCAGGCGGCTCGTCAGGTTCAATTTGCGCAGCAGGTTCTTGATGTGAACCTTCACCGTCGTGCTGCTGATCCCGAGATTGCGCGCGATCGTCTTGTTGTTCAGCCCGTCAGCCAGGCACTGGAGAATCTCATGCTCGCGGTCGGTGAGGCCGCTGTCGCTTGTGTTCTTCTTGGTAGCGGGCTCCAGAAGCGCGTTCTTCAGCACCTCCGTCAGCCGATCCTGCAATACGGTTGTGCCGGTTGAGGCCTTGAGCAGGTTCGTGCAGAGGTCCTCCGGCTCCATGTCCTTCAGCAGGTAACCATCGGCGCCGGCGCGAAGGGCTTCCAGCAGGTCTTCCTCGGCATCGGACACGGTGAGCACGATGTAGCGCGCGTCGAGATCGGTAGCCTTGAAGCGGCGGAGCGTTTCCAGCCCGTCCATGCCCTTCATGTTGAGATCGATAAGAACCATGTCGGGCTGGAGTTTTTGGGCGCAGTCCAGGCCTTCCTGGCCGGATGCGGCTTCTCCGACGATCTCAAAGTTTTCGTTGTCCGAAATGATCTGCCCCACTCCCTTGCGGAACAGGGCATGATCGTCGATGAGCATGACTTTGATCATTCGCAATTGCCTTCAATAGTCATTCTACCTACTGCGCCAAACTCGGCGTGAATGTCAGCCTCACCCGCGTGCCGCCCTGCCGTCTGGTCATCACCTCGATGTGTCCGCCGAGGCTGTAGGCGCGCTCCTTCATGATGGCCTGTCCGTGATGCCCCTGGCCATCGGTCGGCGGGCTATATCCCACTCCGTCGTCGTCTATTGTAACCAATACGGAACCATTCCCCTGCATGGAGAGCCCGATGAATGCGTTGTTGGCACCGGCGTGATGGACGATGTTGGACAAGGCCTCGCGCACGACATGCAGGATATGAAATTCTTCGTTGACGGTCAGCCGGCAATTCACAAGACGGTTGTCGAGCGTGATGGAAAGTGTCGAACGCTGCGAGAATTCGTCGATTGCCGATTGCACAGCATAGCCCAGCCCGCGCACGTCCATGTGCACGCGGAAGGTGGCTAGCAGCTCGCGCAGCTCGCGGTAAGCATTATCCAGTCCTCTTCGCAGCTCCTTGATCACAACGGGGCTGTTGTTGCCATTGCTCGTATTGGCGCTGCTCGATTGCAGCCGCGCGAGCTGGATTTTCATGAAGGAGAGGGATTGGGCGAGGGAGTCGTGCAGCTCGCGCGCAATGGCTGCCCGTTCCTCGAGAACGGCGATGCGCCGGCCTTCCTGGTCGTGGTTCTGGAATTTTGCGGTCATGGAGAGAAGCCCCGCCGTGATCTCCAGCACGCGGATTTCGGTTTCGTCGAGAAAACGGCCTTTTTCCATCTCCACCAGGAGCGCACCGCGCTCGCCGGACGGCTCTGCAAAGGCCACCGCCATGCACCGCACCTCCTCGTTTTCCGCGTATTTCTGCATGAAGGTCGAGACTTTCGCCACGCGAAGCTCGCTGACGATGGCGTCGCTCAGGGGGCAAGGCTCGTGGTGCGAGTAGACGGCTCGGCCGGTAGGTGCGCTGGCCTCGTCCTCGGTGTAGAGAATGGCCGCATTGTTGACGTCCAGAGAACGTTCCAGCGAATAGAGCATCTTGCGGAGCGTGGCATCGATCAGCGGCTGATCGTTAATCAGCTCGACAAACCTGGCGAGAAATTCCTGCGCGCCGATCATGCGCCGCAAATGCTCGCTGGTCTTGTTGGCCCACGTCGCCTCTGCAACGTAGCCTTCCATGCGCGCCGTCATGCCCGACACCCTCTGCTCGAGGCGCAGCAGCTCATCTGCTTCGGGGCGGGCGGTATCGTAAACGAATTTTTCCGGGATGAATTCGATCAGCCGGTCGATGCGGTCGACGAGCACGCGCCGCGTTCCCAGTGCAATTCGTGCAACGCACAAAATGACGAACAGCAGGCCCATCAACTGCAGCGTCGCGATAACCGATTGCTTGGTTTCGACGTCGCGCTGCAACGCGACACCCAGCGACGCGTAGGACGCAAGGACTTCGTCCGCCAGCAGCAGGCGTGTCGCGATCGGCGCATCCTCCTCGCGCGCGCGGCGAAGGCGCTCCTCGGCCGCGGTGATGTTTCCGACCTCTGTGCTCAGGTTGGGGCGATCCCGCCTGATGAGCCAGACAACCTCTCGATCACGGGCGTCGAGCGGCTTTTCGCTCAAGTGGTTGAGAATGGTTTCGGCGTCGCGCGCGGAGCTCGCTCTCGCTAGCTCGAGCTGACCCTTCCAGTGCAGTTGCTGCTCGTGAATCTTGTTGGTGACGGAGTGGCTGACGGGAATATAATCGATCAGAAATAGCGATCCGGCCTGGATCAGGATCGATGTCAAAGCGATGCAGAGCAGCAGGGTCAGGATTCTCACATAGATCGTGTGTTGCCCGAGCTTTCGCAGCTCGGCGCACGCCCGCCGGAAGCGTGATGGCGAAACGCTCGAAAATTTATCCGCGAGACTGCGCAGAACCTCATGGGCCGTCGTCATGAGCCTCGAGGTTTTCTGCATGGCGGTGCTGAGCATCGTCTTCCTGATCGTTTTCGGTATGTGGTGGGATGGTAGCGCTCCGCTCAAGATCCATCTAGCTGCTCTTACCGTCACCATGGTGGTGGTGGTGACCGGCGTGTTGATGATCTCTCTTTATCCGTTCGTCGCTGCGCGGCGGCCCTCGCGGGTCAAGGAAAGCAATCTCGATACCATCGAGTGGGCGAGCGACGTCTCGCGCAAGCTGTCGACGCCAGCGGCCATTCTCGATGCTCAGTCGACGGTCGTCGTCGCCAACAAGAACTTTCTGGCCGAGCTCGGCATGCACGGCATGAGTGACCAGATCGTCGGGATGCCGATCTCCAACCTGGTTCATCCGAGCGATCACAACACGCTCGCGAAGTTCATCGCGGCGGCGGTGCGAAACGATCTCAGCAACGATACGGTCGCGCTCAGGATGCTTTGCGCCGATGGCACCATTCTCAGGGTGCACATGTCGCTTTCTCCGTTGCACGAGGAGGGGAACTCCGGGCTCAACCTGCTGCAGTTCTCCGTGCTGTCGTCTCAGCGCACGGCTGCCAGCGATCCCATCGGGGAGTACGACTATCATCTGCTGATCGACCGCATCGAGCAGATCGTCTTCCAGATCAATGCCGATCGGGACCTGATTTTTCTGAACCCCTCCTGGGCGGCCTTGCTGGATCACACTGTTCAAGAGAGCCTGAACAAGCCGTTCGTCTCCTTCGTGCATCCCGAGGACAGGCTGCTCGTCGAGGCTCACGTCAAGGCGCTCACCCGCGGAAAGCGCAACAGTTGCCATATCGAAACCCGCATGATCGCAAAGAACGGCACCTCATACTGGGTGCAGTTGCGCGCGAAATCCATGTCTTCGCTCAAGGGGGAGAAGACAAGCGTCATCGGAACGCTTACTGACGTAAGTCAGATGAAGCGCACGGAAGCGAGCCTGCGCGCGAACCGGCGCTCGCTCAGCATGTTGCTGAGCAACATTCCGGGGATGGTCTACCGCTGCAAGAACGACCGCAACTGGAGCTTCGAGTTCGCGAGCGACGGGTGTCTGGATGTCACCGGCTACGAGCCCTACGAAATCGTGGGGGACCCGAACTTTTCCTACGTCGAGATCATCCATCCGGAGGACCGCGCCGTGGTGTGGGAGCATGTCCGTCAGCAGGTGGCCATGCGGCGGAAATTCCAGATGATCTACCGGATCATCAACCGGACGGGGAACGTCAAATGGGTTTGGGAGCAGGGGAAGGGCGTGTTCTCGAGCACGGGAGAGCTGTTGGCCCTGGAAGGGTTCATCACCGATATCGCCAGCGCTGACGAGAGCGATAGCGCGATCCTCAAGGGCTTTCAAAAGCTCTTCGCGGGGCAGACACTCGTCAGTCCGTGATGCCGCTCTGAGCTATGCCCGGGAGAGGTGGGGAGCGCTTCGCCGAACTGCGGATGCAAGGACGCAGAGACCCGCGATCGCGAGCGCCGCGCTAACCCAATAATGGACGGGATCCGTTGCGCGGCCATACCACGTGAGGGCGTGTAAGCCGACTGCCGCAAGAATGGTCAGGCCGGCGAGGACGCGCAAAAGGTGCGTCAGGCGCACCGCGTCGGGCGCGAGGGGCGCTGAGGAAATCGCCAGTGCCGTTACGGCGGCGTAGATGGGAACTGCGTAAGCCTCTCCGATAACGAAGATCGTGAGCGCTGCGGCGGCGATGGCGAGCGGCTGCCCCCAGGTGACAGCGCTCCAGATCTTCTCCCAAAGCGGCAAGGGGCGGCCCTGCTCACGGCGGCGCGCGAGCCAGATGGCGATGCCGCTATGAGTGACGACGGTGAGTGCGAAGCCGAGAAGTCCGTACGCGATTTTGACGACGAGGCCGCCGAACCATCCGAAGTGCAGCGGCTGAAGTGCGCCCAGGATCTGCTGGCCGACGGTGCCGGTCTCGAGCCCGCCGTCGCCGAGCGGCTTTCCCGTGCCATCGAAGTAGTAGCTGTTGGCCATGGCGAGATGACCGGGGGTGCGCATGCCGAGATGGACGACCTGCCCTGCCTTGGCGATGTGCTGCATGTTGACACTTACAAACATGGCGTCCGGCTGCCCGGCTTGAACGTGGCGCATCATGGCTGCGACGTCAGGAACGGGAGCGGCGGTCTCGTTCTCGGTCGCGCGGGGACCGAGGATCGTTGCGAAGGCTTTCTCGGTGTCTCCGTCATAGGCGGCAAGCGCCAGCACGCCGACGATCAACGTGGAGAGGCCCAGCAGTGCTCCGGTGGTGGAGACGACGACGTGGAACGGAAGCCCCCAGACACCGAGGCGGTTGTGCAAGTCTGCCTGCTCGAGACGGCGGGAGCCGCCCCACCTCAGCGCGAACGCATCTTTGAATAGGCGCGGATGGGAAAGAAGCCCGGAGATCAGGGAGGAGAGCAGCGTTACGCCGGTGAGGCCGACCAGGAACAGGCCCCAGGTACGCGGCAGGTGAAGATGGATATGGAGCGCTCCGACGAACTCCGACCAAGGCGCGTGATGAGCAACGGCGAGATTTCCGGCCGCGTCGCCGATCCAGTTGCCTTCGGTGCCGGTCGCGTCGTCGTGAAAGTTGACCAGCACCCGGCTCTGCGCCGGGCCGGGACCCATGACGAAGAGGTCGTGGGCGGCTCCGGCTGCGAGCGCTTTCTCGTAGCCCGCTCGGACGAGTGCCGAGACGGCCTCGGATGAGAGCGGCGAGTTCACCACGGGCGCGTCGGGCTGCTCCCAGCGATGCAACTCGTGCAAGAAAACGGCGAGCGTGCCCGTGAGGCAGACAATGTAGATGAGGGCCGCAAAGGCGATGCCGAGGGCAGAGTGTCCGGCCAGCATGGCGCGCACGAACTGCGGCGGAAGAAGCGGTCGCTTCTTGGGCTTCGCCGGAATGCTGGTCGCCTGCGGCGCGGTCATGAGAAAGCCTTTGGTAGGAACGCCACGCCGTATCCGAGGGCGGAGATCGCGACAAGGATGATGGTTGCGCGTGTAAGGCGGGGGTCGCACAAGGTCCACGCCATGCCTGCGCCCCAGAGCGCGGGGACGAGCAGGCCGCCGAGGACGGCGCGGTCCTGCGGCGGGAGCGGCAGATGGATCGCGGCGACAACTCCGACGCCGATGGATGCGATGCCCGCGAGGACGATGGCGAGAAGCGCCTTGCCTATCCCGCGCCGCCAGTTGGTCGGCCGCTCCTCGGGATCGACGGTTCCTTCGCGGGTGCGGGCCTTGTTCGTCCGCCTCTCGAAGGTAGCGGCGATGACGGCGTAGGATGCGAGCGAGAGTATGCCCAACGCGTATGTGGTGCCGAGCTCCGCGCCCCAGGCTTCCGCGAAAGCCAGCAGAGAGCCTGCAATCGCGATCCAGCCGCCGATGAGGAACGCCCTGCCGGCCTTGCCTCGCTCCAGCCAGCGCTTTCGCAACATGACGACGCCGGCGGCCAGAAGCAGGCCACCGGCGATCGATAGGAGAATTGAGAATTCAATCGAGCCGACCGTCAATGCCGGGCTTTCCTCTCTGTGTCGGGATCAGAATTTGTAGGTGAAGCCCGTGATGATGGTGCGCGCTTGACCGATGAAGCAGTCTCCGCGGTAGGCGGCGCAGGAGGTCACGGTGTACTCGTCCTCCAAGTTCTGCGCCGTCAGCTGCCATCGCCAGTCCGGCGTTTCGTAGGCGACCATGGCGTCGAACAACGTGAACGAGGGCGTCTCGATGAGAATTTCCTGCTGAGTGACGATATCGCGGCCGTGGCTTTCGCTTCCGCCCACGTAACGCACGCCGCCTCCGAACGATAAGCCCCTCAGAGGGCCATCCAGCACGCTGTAGATCGCCCACAACGAAGCAAGATGCTGGGGAATGCCGTCGACCCGCTTACCCTCCATGAACTCCGGAATGCCGGAGGCAAACGGATAAAGCTCAGGATACTTGTCGAAGGTGGCGTCGGTGTAGGAATACGAACCGATGACCTTGAGCTCCTTCGTGACTTTGCCGACGGCCTCGATCTCGAAGCCGCGCACCTTGACGTCGGCGCCCTGCACGGCAGCGAAAAGAACGTCAGGCTGCACGATCTGGTTTTTCTCGGTCAGCTCATATGCGGCGGCATTGATCGCGAATGGCGCGCCGTTCGGCTGATACTTGAAGCCGATTTCGACCTGCTCGCCTTCGATCGCGCGCGCGGGCTTCCACGTTGCGAACGGCGCCAGAATATTGGTGCCAACGGGTTGTCCAGGCAGCGGGGAGAATGAGGTCGAGTAGCTCACGTAGGGCGTCAGGCCGAAATCGAAATTGTACATGAGGGCCGCGCGGCCTGTGGTTGCCTTGTCGTTCTCGTCCGCCGCGCCATCCTCCTCGATCTTGAGCCAGTCCTGTCGCAGGCCGAGCACTGCGCTCCAGGGACCCATCTTGAGCTGATCCTGGATGTAGAGTCCGGTCTGGGTCTGCGTTTCAGTCGGGCGGTTCGTGAACGGAAGCGCGTCGGGCGAGACGAGGCCGTCACTGAACGAGATGAGATAGGTCGATTTCCCGTATTGGGGATTGTACAGGTTGAACCTCGGCTGCAGTCCGAACCAAGGTGGCGGCAAAATGGGGTTGGTCGAGGCTTCGGTCAGCAGGTTGTCGACGAGCGTGCCGGCATTGGATTGGTCCGTCTCGTAACGCATGTAGTCGAAGCCGCCGGTCACCTTATGACCCACCCATCCCGTGGCGAAGGTCGCGGTGAGATTGGTGTCGGAGTTGAAGACGTCGGTGTCCTGGTATGTGGCCGTGCGGGCGCGGGCGACATCGGTGTGTGTGGCGTTCAGGAACGGCGCGTTGTCTCCTACAAGCGTGCCGGCCGGCACGCCGAACAAGCTCAATGCTCCGCTTATCACGCCCATGCGTGCCGGCGTCAGAATGGCCGCGTAGGTGGAGTCGTAGTCGTTCTCCGTGTGCGCGTAGCGGGACGCATGATGAAGCTTCAGGTCGTCGCTGAACTTGTGATCGACGAAGACCGATGCCGATTGTGCTTCGGTGTCGTAGTGATCGGTCGGCTCGCCCGTGAACGTGCCGCGCCTTAGCCGCTGTCCAGTTACGGTGTTGGGATAGAGCGTTCCCTCGGCCGGCATGAACTGCTGGGTCGAGCCGCTTTGATCGTCGCGGAAGTTGCCGAGGACCGTGATGCTCGTGTCGTTGGTCGGGCGATAGGTGAGGGAGGGCGCGAGCATGAGGCGGTCATTCTCGACGAAGTCCACCTGGGTATCTGCGTCGCGCGCGAGGCCCACGATGCGGTAGAGCCATTTACCGTCGTTGGTGAGCGGCCCGGTCATGTCGAGCTTCACTTGCTTGAAATCGAAGGAGCCGTACTCGACACCGATCTCGCGATAGGGGATCTCGCTCGGAAGCTTGGATGCGGCGTTGACGATGCCGCCGGTCGGTGCCTGTCCGTAGAGCATGGAGGCCGGGCCGCGGAGCACCTCGAAGCGTTCCATCGCGTATGGCTCGATTGGAACCGTCGTCTGGCTGTAGCCATAAGTCGTGCGCAGGCCGTCGACGAAATAGGAGCCCGCTATGCCGCGGATGATGGAGGAATCGCCGCGGCTGTCGAACCCGTACGGATCGGCGAAGACACCCGGAACGTAGCGCGTCGCTTCCTGCAGGGTCTGGGCACCCTGATCCCGAATTTGCTCTTTGCCGACGACGGAGATGGATTGCGGCGTTTCTCTCAAGGGCGTGTCGGTCTTGGTGCCGACGGACGAGTCCGTCGCGACGTAGTCCTTCACGGGAGACGCACCGTTCGTCACTCCGGCCGGACGGGCCTCGGGTGCGGCTGCTGCTTCAGCGGCCTGCGGTTGCGCGGCGGCCTTGGGCGCAGCCTTGGCCTGGACCTTCTTTGCGGGGGCTTTCTGTTTTGCCGTTTTGGCTGTGACCTCGATTGGCGGAAGCTCGGCGGGCTGAGCGGGCTTGGCCGCTTCCTGTGCGGAGGCTGCTGCCGGTAGCGTGGCGAGCGCCAAAGTGGCGAAGACGTGCCGATAGGCACGCGGTGTCGTGGATCGTGTCATGAGTCCCCAGCCCCAATTCAATCGCGCAGACGTCGAACTATTTTGGCTGGCGATACCGGGAGAAATCCGGCCTGGGCTGGCTATCGACTACTCTGACATGAAACAGTCTACCCAGTCCGGCCTCTTTGTCTACCGTCCGGGTATAGATTCTGCTCGCGCGTGACAAAGTTGCTCGCTCGGGGGCTCCCGGCTGCGGGTGAGAGCTCGCGCTTCCCCGTCGGTGGAGGGATCGCTGGCGGTGTTCGATCCTGCGCGCAGTGGGCTATCTCTCGATTTTGATCGCAATCAACGTAGTGGGCGCTACGCGGCTATTGGTGTGTGAGGCCGGGCCGATTGCGCGCGCTTTCCAGGGGCGCCCGGTCGCGCTCCTCGCGGGCTCCTCACCGAACCGAGGCCGCGCTAAGATCGATCCGCCGCAGGAGGGAATGCAGGATGCGCATTGCCACGTTCAACGTCGACAGTCTGGACATGGGGCCGGATGCGCGCATTCCTTTGAGCGACCGCATTCCGATCCTGCGGCCGCAACTTGAGCGCATGCGTGCCGACATTGTCTGCCTGCAGGAGATCAACGGCCAGCATGGATCTCAGCACGGATCCGGCCAGGGTCCGCGGATGCTGCTGGCGCTCGATGCCCTGCTCGAGGGCACGCCGTACCAGACTTACGCCCGCGCGATGACGACTGCGCCTGGCCGCGCAGGGGCGGCCGATGTGCACAATCTGGTGACGCTCTCGCGCTGGCCGATCAAAGAGAGCCGGTCGATCCGCAACGATCTCGTGCCGCCGTTGCATCATCGCGCTCTGACGGCCATACCGCCTGATCCCCAGCCCCATGACGTCGCGTTCGAACGGCCCATTCTTCTCACTGAGATCGAGATAGCGCCCCACGAGGTTCTCTCGGTCATCAACGTGCATTTTCGCGCGCCCCTCGCGGCCCCCGTCGCAGGCCAGAAGGAAAGCGCGTTCGTCTGGAAAACGGTGTCGGGGTGGGCGGAAGGATATGCCCTGGCCGCTTGGAAGCGCACGGCCCAGGCGCTCGAGGCGCGGCTTCTGGTCGATAGCCTGATGGATGCCGATCCGACGCGCCTCATCGCCGTGGCGGGAGACTTCAATGCCGAAGATCACGAAACGCCGCTCAAGATCCTGATCGGCGCGGAGGAGGACACGGGGAACGGGCTTCTGGCGCAGCGCGCGCTGGTGGTTCTCGACCGGGGTCTTGCGGGCGACCGGCGATTCAGCACGCTGCATCACGGCCGCGCGCTTATGCTCGACCATATCCTGGCGAGCCACGCGCTGCTGGCGCGGCTCAAGGGCATCGAGATCCACAACGAGGCGCTGGGCGACGAGATCGTCAGCTTCGGAAAGTTGCGGCAGGAGGTCGGCTCGTTTCACGCGCCGCTTGTGGCCGAATTCGACATCGGGTGAGGCGGCGCGCCGTGCCGTCGCGCTCCACTAGACGCCGAACGGATAGGTGTCGGGAAGGCCCTGCAAAACGGCGGTGTCGAACGGCGTGATCGCGCTCGTCCTGTCTATCCAGATGAACTCGTCGAACTGCCGCGGCAGCACGGCCTCGAAATAGTGGCTCGCGAGCTCGCTTTCCGGGCGATAGACGACGCCGATGGCGCGCTCCAGCCGCGGCGCCGTGAGACGATCACGTAACTCCGCGCGGGCGCCGCCGGAAAGGGGCACAAACAGGCCCGGGGCGTTCGTCAGATGGAACAGACGTTCGTAGCTCTGGGGATGGGCGGCCCGCACCTGCATGATCTGCATCGGGGCCTCCCACGAGGACGCCGCGGCGACGGTTCCGTCGTTGGTGCCGAAACCGATGTGGTAGGTCTCGCCCGGCAGATGCTGGCGGCAGAGTTGTCCGATGTTGTGCTCGCCGCGCTGGGCCATCTCGGTCGCCAAGGCGTCTCCGATGTGCGAGTTGTGCGCCCAGACGACGGCCTTCGACTCCGGACCGCGGTGGTCGAGAAGGTTCCGCAGGGTCTCGAACATGTGGCTGTCGCGCAGGTTCCAGGAGGCGCGCGATCCGTAGTACATGGTCCGGTAGTAGCGCTCGGCGTTGGCGACGAGGCGGGCATTCTGCGCGGCATCGAAAAAGCGGTCGCCATCCTTCAGAACATAGCTCTGCTGGTTCTCGAACAGCGTGGTCAGCATATGCGCCACGTCGCGTTCGCAAGCCCTGAAGCCTTCAGACAGCACGGCGTGGCCATAAGCAGCCGGATCGGCCTCCCAGGGGCTGAGGCAGCCGTAACGCTCGCGGGCGACGGTGGCGAGTTTGGGGTCGATCTTATCGAGATAGTGAACGACGGACCGAATGGAGCCGTAAAGACTGTAGAGATCCAGGCCGTAAACGCTTGCGCGGCTTTGCGGGGCAAGCGGCTCGTTGTGGCCGTGCAGCCAGTCCACAAACGCCCGCGTCTCCTCGTTCCGCCACATCCAGGTTGGGAAGCGTGCGAACGCAGTCCAGTCGGCGCGTTCCAGATGACGGTGGCGAACGTAGTTGTCGATCCGGGCGCCATCGGGCCAATCGGCCTCCAGAGCGACGATGTCGAAGCCCTTCTGCTCGATGAGGCGCTGGGTAATCCTGGCCCGCATCCGATAGAACTCGGAGGTACCGTGCGTCGACTCGCCGATCAATACGATCCTTGCGTTTCCGATGCGCCGGAGCAGCGGATCGAGATTGGCCTTATCGGGGTCTGTGAAGCTCTCGGCATGTTTGGCGATGATGCCAGGCGTCGAGATGCTGACGGCGGGGCGGGTTTGGATCACGCGCGGGGCGCGCGTTTCCCACTCGCTGTCCTTGCTTTCCCATCCCTCCTTGCCAATGAGGGGCACGAAGCGGACGTCGGCGATGTCCTCGCGCTGGTACTCGTCGTCGTCCAGGCGTGTGACGCGGACGAGCTCCTGAGCGCGCGGATCGCGTCCGACCGGAATGACCATGCAGGCGCCGATCTTTAGCTGATGCAGCAGGGATTTTGGAATATCCGGTGCGCCTGCCGAAACGAGGATCGCATCGAAGGGAGCGTGGTCCGCCCAGCCCTCGGTCCCATCGGCATGGCGAACGTGGACATTCGTATAACCTGCGCTCTCGAGATTGCTCGCCGCTTTCTCGGCGAGCTGGCCGATGCGCTCGACGGTGAAGACCTCGCCGGCGATCTCCGCCAGAACGGCCGCCGCATAGCCGGAGCCGGCGCCGATCTCCAGAACCTTCTCTCCGCCCTCGAGCCCGAGAGCCTCGACCATGAAGGCGACGATGTAAGGCTGGGAGATGGTCTGCTCCCCTCCGATGGGGAGCGGGCTATCGGCATAGGCTTCCTGCTTCAAGTGCTCGGGAACGAACTGCTCGCGAGGCACCTTGCGCATGGCGGCGAGCACGAGGGCATCGCGCACGCCGCGCGCCTCGATCTGCCCGGAGACGAAGTGCTCGCGGCTTTCGCTGGTCTCCGCTGGTCGCGTGGTACGCTTTGCCATGGCTTTGCTCATGTCATCAGAGGCGCTGCCGGTATGTTCTCGCGGTTTCCGGCCATAGCCTCTTGACGTCTTGGGGGAGCTGATCGATCACCTGCGAAATCTCGCCCGCATCGCAATGGTGCGCGAGGAGGGCGAAGACATCCTGCACGGCACGCTCGACGTCGCGCCGCCGCGGTAGAAGCTTTATGGTAATCTCGTCGAGGAAGACTTCTTTCGAGCGGATGCGCTCAGGCGTGCGCGAGGGCTGCCACGCCTCGTAGTAGATGCCGCGGAGGAGCATCGGAAGCTGAGCGCCGAGCTCGACGGCTTCTTCGGGAGTTAGGCGATCGCGAAGCTGGTGCATCACGGCGCGCAGCACGCCGAGGGCTTCTTCCTCATCATCCAGCCCTGCGTTGTCGCGCAATTCTTTGAGCCAGACTTGAGTCTGCTGCACCGTGTGGGCGATCGAGGCGGGAATGGTCATTTGGCGCCTCCTTGGAGTGTGCGGGGCCGGGGTTCTGCTGGTGCCCGGCCCCAGGACCGTTACGCGGCTTTCTTGCTCTCGATGGGCGGTCTCTCCCCTTTCACCTCGATCTTCCGTGCCTTCTTCTGAACTTCCGTAGGCTTGGGAACGGTGAGGGTGAGGACGCCGTTCTTGAAGCTCGCCTGCACCTTGTCGGGATCGATCTCGAACGGCAGCGCCATGCAGCGCTGGAACGATCCGAAGGAGCGTTCGACGCGACGGAAGGTGCGGCCCTTCTCCTCCTTCTTCTCGTCGATCTCGGATTTCTTCTCGCCTTTGATGATGAGTTGGTCGCCCGAGACCGTCACATCGATGTTTTTCTCTTCGACGCCCGGGAGCTCGGCTGTCACCGAGATGTCCTTCTCGGTCTCGCTGACATTCACGCGCGGAAGGAACTCAGTGCGGGTCCAGGGCATCTCGGCGGACGAAAGGTCGCCGACCCAACCCGAGAAGAGATCGTCGATGTCCCGTTTTAAGGATTGGAGCGGGCTCGAGTCCTGGCTCCAAAGGGATGGAAGTGACGAGCGGAGTCTCATGGTGGCCTCCTGATTTTTGGGGGTGATACAAGTCGACACAAAAATAGAAAGGTGTGTGCGGGCCGTCAGCCGTGATGAGCGGAGACAGCCGCCATCACCTCTCCGGTGAGGGAGCGAGAGCCGGCGTGGGAGACGTCGCCGAGGCTCAACATGCCCACCATCCGCTTGGCTTCATTGAGAACAGGAAGACGGCGGATCTGCTTCTGCTCCATAACGCGCACAGCGTCGGCGAGATCTTCGCTTTCGTTGCAGTAGACGATGCCTTTCGTCATCACGTCGCGCGCGGTGAGCTTGCTGCAATCCTTCGCTGCCGCGACGCCGCGGCACGTGATGTCACGGTCCGTGACGATGCCGATCAGGCGGTCATTCTCTCCAACGGGAATCGCGCCGACGTCATGCGTTTTCATCAACTCGGCGACTTTCGCGACTGAGGTGTCGGGGGCCACCCATTGTACGCCAGGGTGCATGGCGTTCTTGACTTTCATAACCGTGCCTCCTTCGAATTGGCTCCTTCGAAAATGCGCTACGATTGGTCAAAGTGCATCTCGGCGGCGGCTTCGCCGCGCACCGGGTCTTTACCGGCAGATGAGCACCGGAATCTTGCTGTGAGTGAGCACTTCCTGGGCCTGGCTGCCGAGAAAGAGCCGTTGCAGGCCGCGCCGGCCGTGCGACGACATCACGATCACGTCGCATCCGGTCTTCTCGGCGGCCGAGAGAATGCCATCAGCGGGATACTGATCGGGTTCGTGGATCGTCGTACACGCGATGCCGATCCGCTTGGCCATGTCAGAAACAGACGAGAGGATGTCCGCAGCATTTTCCTTGGCCGCCCGCATGTATTCCTCGATCGGAAATCCGATCTCGGTTTCTCCGGGCGCCACGGATGCGAGCGTCGGTGTGACCGTCACCGCGGTGGCTTTTGCGCCGAGTGCTTTGGCGAGCTCCAACCCGGTTTCAACAGCGATCCGCGCAAGATCCGACCCGTCGGTGGCGATGAGAACATGCTTGAACATGCCGTTACTCCGGCACTAGTGCCTCGCAGCTTCCGGATGCGGATTGGTCCAGCTGACGAGCGCGTGGGTGCCGATGCGCGCAAGCTTGGCGTATTCGTCCTGGTAATCCTGCGACGCCTTCAGCAAGAAGGTTTGGTAGGTCTGTGCGAAGTCGGTCGGGCAGGTGCAGGAGCCCAATTTCGAGAGCAGGCCCATATCCTCGGCGCTACGCCGCTGCAGGAAATTGACGTACTCCTTGCTCCAATCGGCAAACGCGGCGCCGATTTCCGCGTTGAGCGTTGCGGCGCGCTGCATGAATGGTGCCCAGTTCCAAGCGGATTTGAATAGGTCGCTGGTCTGGCGTGCCGTGAGCGGTGTCTCAGAGATGGTGAGCATGGTGAACCTCACACATAACGCAGGACAAAGTGGTGTGCTCGTGGAGCCTACAGGTAGGTAGGCGGATGTGTTTGATGGCGATCAATAGAAGAATGGCGCTGGGTTCATCAAAATCAATGCCCGGAGACGGCGGATTAAGTGGCGACGTCATCCGGGATCGTTCGAGGCACTTGCTCGCTCTCGAAACGTAGCAATTGAAACGCAGCGTTCAGGAAACGCGCGCAGTCTGCGCGTAGATCGCTCGCTTCACGAACTCCACGGATGCCAGATAAACAGCGACGGTTGCGACGAGAAGCGCATAGAAGAGCGGTGGAAGGGGCACGAGACCGAACAGCGTTCCGAGCGGCGTAAAGGGGATCAGCACGCCTGCCAGCGCAACGCCGATCGAGAGAGACGCGAGCAGGATGTGCGGGCGGCTTTTCCAGGGGCGGCGATGGGTGCGGATGACCAGCACAACGAGCGTCTGCGTGGCGAGCGACTCGACGAACCAACCCGACTGGAAAATCTGCTCGTTGCCGCCAAAGAGTGTCAGCAGCGCCCAGAACGTGAAAAAGTCGAATAGCGAGCTCAAGGGGCCGAGGATCAGCATCACGCGCTTGATGAGGCCGAGGTCCCAGCGGATCGGCCGCGAGACGGTTTCCGGATCGACCCGGTCGAACGGCACGCCGACCTCGGACAGGTCGTAGAGCAGGTTATTGAGGAGAACCTGCGTCGGAAGCATCGGCAGGAACGGCAGGAACAAAGCGGCTCCCGCCATCGACACCATGTTACCCAGGTTCGAGCTCGAGCCCATCAGAATATACTTGGTGACGTTCTCGACCGTGCGGCGCCCCTCGCGTACTCCCTCCAGAACCACATCAAGGTTGCGGTCGAGCAGAACCATGTCGGCCGCTTCTTTTGCTACATCGGCGGCAGTATCGACGGAAATGCCGACATCGGCGACGTTGAGCGCGGAGGCATCGTTGATGCCGTCTCCGAGAAACCCCGCGACGTGTCCCGCGTGCTTGAGGGCGGCGAGAATGCGCGCTTTCTGTTGCGGCAGAACCCGGCAGAAGATGGTTGTGGACGGGAGACGGGCGCGGAGAGCTTCGTCGCTCAGGCCGTCTATCTCTGTGCCGGTGAGGAGGCCCGTCACCTCGATGTCGAGCTCCCGGCAGATGTGCTGGGTGATCCGCTCGTTGTCACCCGTCAGGATTTTCACGGTGACGCCGGCTTTTTTCAACTCGCGGATGGCGTTGGCGGCGTCGGGCTTTGGCGGGTCGACGAAGGCGAGGAAACCCGCGAATGTCAGATCACGCTCGGCGGCGCGTGCGTCGCGCTCGCTTGGTCCGAGATTTCGAACCGCGACCGCCAGCACGCGATAGCCGTCCTCGCCCAGGCGCTCGAACTCTCCGGTCAGGCGGCGGGCCCAGGCTTCGTCCATGGGACCTGTCGCGCCATTCGCCTGCTCGAGCCGCGTGGACAGGGACAGGATGTCCTCGGGCGCGCCTTTGACCACCAGCAGGCGGTCTCCGTTCTTTTCGAGCAGGACGGATACGCGGCGGCGCTCGAAGTCGAACGGGCATTCGTCCACCTTGCTCCATCCCGAGTCGGGCAAGTTTTCGTGGGCGACGACGGCGCGATCGAGCGGGCTCGCAATGCCGCTTGCCAAGGTGCTGTTGAGATAGGCCAGCTCGAACACGCGCGCGCTTGGCGTGCCTTCGGCGTCGACGTGGTGCGCAACTGCGACGTCTGCCTGGGTGAGAGTGCCCGTCTTGTCCGTGCAGAGCACGTCCATCGCGCCCAGATCGTGGATGGATGCGAGCCGCTTCACGATCACGCGACGCTCCGCCAGACGGCGGGCGCCGTTGGCGAGGGTGACGGTGAACACCATCGGGAGAAGCTCGGGCGTGAGGCCGACGGCGAGGGCGAGGGCGAAGATGAGGGATTCGAGCCACGGCCTGTCGAAGAGAGTGTTGGCGGCAAGCACGAATAGAACGAGGAAGATGGTGAGCCGCATCATGAGCAGGCCGAAATCCTGGATGCCTCGCTCGAAGGCATCGCGCGGGCGCCGCGCGGTCAGCGATCGCGCCACGGCGCCAAGCTCGGTTCGCCGTCCCGTCTCGCAGACGAGGGCGGTCGCGCTGCCGCTGATCACGGAGGTGCCCGCGAATACGGCGTTCAGCGCTTCGGCAGGGCTACCGGATGTGGCCGTGGCCGCCGCATCCTTCGCGACGGGGTAAGGCTCGCCCGTCAGCAGGCTTTGGTTGACGTAGAGGCTCGCGGCTTCGAGCAGGCGGCAATCGGCGGGCACGATGTCGCCTGCGGAGAGACGGACGACATCGCCCGGAACCAGACGCTCGACAGGAAGCTCCGCCTCCGTTCCGTCCCGCACCACAGTCGCCTTCAACCCCACGCTCCGGCGCAAGGCGTCGACCGCGTTTTCCGCGCGCCGCTGCTGGACGACATCCAGGACGACGCTCAGGAGGACGATGGCAACGATGATTGCGAAGCTCAGGACGTCGCCGGTCCACGCGGACAAGGCGCTCGCGAACAGAAGGATCAGAATGAGAGGGTTCGAGAAGCGGTCGACGACGGCTCGCCACAGCGGGCGGGCGCGTTCTGCGAGCACGTCGTTCGGGCCGAATTTTTCGTACCGCTCGCTAGCCTCAGCCTGGGTCAACCCCCGAGACCACGGCCGTGGTCCCGGCAGGGCTTCGATCGGGGACTGCCAGAAGCGGGGCGGTGGCGTGCCGGGCATCCATCATTCCTTGCCTTTGCCTGGACGGTAAGCGGGAACGGCTTCGGGATGCTGATCGAGAAAGTGCTTCAGGCAGGCGAGAAGCTCGTGCACGTGCTTGTAGTCGCCACGATCGTGAGCTGCTTTTACGTCCTCGACGATCATGTGGCGGATGACCTCGGCTCCGTGTTTCTGCTGGAGAAGGGTGTTGGCGAGCGCAGCGGCGACGATATCGGGCACGTGCTCGTGCTCGGCGATGGCGCGGATCTCCTCATCGCTGAAGCCGCACAGCGCAACACAGTCCTCGAACGTGATCATGACGTCCACCACCCTGACAGCAGCGCGGGCTATGCGGTTCTTGCCTCCGCAAGGCGTTTCGCGATCTCCGAGATTGGCGCGCTCGCGAGATCGAGGAGAAGCTCTTGCTTGAGGTGGCTGCGGACGGCGTCGGACAGTTCCGGGCGCAGGTCTCCGATCATCTGGGGCGGGGCGATGATGATGAGGTGATCAAACGCCTTCTTGGAAAGGCCGACATCCAGGGTGTGCGCCAGTTCCTTGGCAAAGTTCTTTTTCTCGGCGCGATGGGGATCGTGTTTGGGCGCGATTGCATGGCGCCCTGGGCCGACCGAGTCGAACGTTCGCGGCAGGGAGTCGCGAACCATGTCGCTCGATTTCGGTAGCTGGTGTTCCAGTCCCTCGACGAGGGTGAGGCCTTCCTTGGGGCTCGATTGCTCCAGGACGCGCGCACTTCCGGCGTCGGCGACCAGAACCCATGTTTTCGTGTGTTTCATCTGAACCTCCACATGGGAAAGTCCAACTGAAACGCTCAAACGGGATGATCGCCTTGCGCAAGATCAAATTGTTCCAGGCATCGGGGCCGGCGCGCGAGCCTGGGGCATGTTTATGGCCGTGGCCCCAACGGGTTGAGCTGCCTGCCGTCGTCGTGCGCGCGGAACGCGTTGTGCTCGATGTTCGCGATGGCGGGTCGTTTGGGCCGCGTGCGGGCCTTCGGTCGCTCACTCCACGAGCGAGGCGACGAGGCCCTGACGCATGCAGAGATAGACCAGCTCGATGTCGGAGCGCACCGCGAGCTTGGATTTGATCTCGCTGTGATAGTTGGCCACGGTCTTGGGGCTGAGGTTGAACGAGGTCGCGATTTCGTCGGTTGATTTCGCATCCAGGATCATGCGCAGGATTTCGAACTCCCGGGGCGAGAGCTGGTCCACGACGGAGGCGTCGTCGTAGAGCCTGCTCGTTGCGATGGCCTCGTTGATCTCGGCGCATAGTGCCGGGCGCCCGACGAAGACATCGCGGATGGCGCTCACCAGGATTTCAGGCGGGCTGCTTTTGGTGACGTAGCCGCGCGCGCCAGCGCGGAAAGCCTGTTGGGCATAGGTCGCGCTCGCGTGCATCGTGAAAATCAGGACGCGGGCATGCGCATCGAGCTGGCGGATCTGGCGGACGAGATCGATGCCCCCGCGCCCCGGCATCGATATGTCGATCACAACCACATCGGGCTTCGCCTTCTTGAAAGCTTCGTAGCCAGAGGCGGCGTCTCCAGCCTCGGCGACGACCTCGATTCCGGCATGTTTTTCGATCAGCCTGCGATAGCCTTCGCGGACGACAGCGTGATCGTCGACCAGCAGCACGCGGATGCTCATGCGGTCAGGCTCCCTGCTGCGAGGTTGGGAATTCGACCTGAAGGCCGAAGCCGCCGCTCGGAAGGGGACCCGCCGCAAGCTTTCCGCTGAGAGCGGCGACCCGTTCGCGCATGCCGACGAGACCGACGCCGGCGAGCGGAGCGGAGCTACCTGTGACGGCCGATCCCGCTCCGTCGTCGACGACGGAGAGCTTGATGCGCTCTTCTGTGCTCTCGGCATCGCGTGTCAGCGAGACGGCTACGCGGCGCGCGTTGGCGTGCTTGGATGCATTGGTGAGAGCTTCCTGGACGATCCGGTAGACATGCGCGCTCGTCTCGGAGCGGAGCTGCTCGATTTCGCCGGCGGTCTCGATGGAGTACGTTGTACGTCCGCGGGCGGCTCTGTTGTGCTGCTCGACGAGCGCCTTCAGGCTTTGCACCAATCCCAGATCGTCGATTTCCTGCGGGCGGAGATAGGTGAGCGTCCGGCGTAGCGAGATCATCAAGTCGGACGCCATCCTTTCGAGATCCTTTGCTTCATTCACGAGGGGAGGTGCCTCGGTCTGCGCGCTTTTGCGGATGGAAGCCGCAAGCGCGTTCAGGGCGGCGAGCCTCTGGGCGACATCGTCATGCAGCTCGCGAGCGATGTGGCGGCGCTCCTGCTCCTGCATATCGACCAGGCGCCGGGCGAGATCGGCCCGCTCCGACGTGGCCTTTTGAAGCTCTGCCGAGACCGCATTGAAAACTTCGCTGATACGCTGCAGCTCCGCCAGCCGAAACGCCGGAAGGCGGTATGAGAGATCGCCCCTCGCCAGGCGGTTGAGACCGGTCAGGATGTCTCGCGCGGGCAGCAGCGCGCGGTCGACGACGAGATACGTCACGAGGCACAGGGCCGCGACCAGCACGGCCGATAGACCAAGGAGTGGCGCGATGGTCGCCCAGGCCCGCCCGGCGGTCGCGGCGGGATCGAAGGTGGCGACGATGCTGCCTCGAGGCGCGCCCCGATAGACGAGGGGCTTCGCGGCTGAAAGGTGGCTATTCACGAGCAGGCGATAGGCCGCGGAAAACCAACTCGGCGCGGTCATCGACGTCGCGTCGAAGCCCGCGCAGCTCGAACGGTTGCGCGACAACTCCTCCGCGCTGAACTCAACGCATTGGCCGGGCTGCAAAGCATAATTCGAAACGAGATCCCAATCCGGGAAGCGGGCCGGGATGTCCGTCGACCTCGCGATGCGGGAGAGCTGCAAGTCGAGCTGGCGGCTTGCGAGCTCCACCAGATCCATATTTTGCCGCTTGGCATCGCGGGCGGACATGTAGAGCGCGAGGCCCGATCCGGCGAGGAAGCAGGCGAGCGCCACCAGCGTAATTCTTCTCACCAGAAGCCATTTCAGATCCATGAGGAGACCTCGCCGTTCTCATTTGGGGGCAGGCTAGAGGGCGCCGGTAGGGCTGTGAAGGGCTCGGCGCCATCTTCGGGAAAATTTCACAAGCCTCCTCGGGCGATCCACACTGTTCGTTGGGCCCGGCCATTTCTAGCTTCGGGCCGGCGGCTGGGTGTCGAGGAGGCCGGCGAACATGGAGTGGCTCGGAACAAGCCCCCTTCGGCACTGGTTGAGGTGGCTTTGCGGTGAGGGAGGTCCTCGCCGGAGGGAGGTGGCGATCCTTGTCTCTCTCTCGATCGCGGTCTCGGTGTCCGTTGCCTCGGCGGGCGTCTACCTCGGCAATCTGACCAAGACGGCGCGTGCTCAGGATCGCGCGAGTGCCGACACCGCACTGCCGGATGTCATGGGGAGCCGCTGCCAGGATCAATCTGCAAGATCAGCGTCGCGGTCCCCGGCCGTGGGTCTTGCAGATCATTTCAACGATGGAGGAGGAGAAGTTTTCCGATGAGAAAAAGTTTGATTGCGGCCGCGATGCTGGTGCTATCCGGCGCGGCTTTCGCGGCCGATCCCAATCAGCATGCCCGCGAGCTGACGCCCGCTGACATCAAGTTCGAGGACAATCCTGCGTTTCCCAAGGGCGCGCAGTCCATGCTCATTCATGGCGATCCGTCGAAGGCCGAATTCTTCATCATCCGCCTCAAGTTTCCGCCGAATTACATCGTGCCCGCGCACACGCATCCCGCGCTCGAGTCCGTGACCGTGCTCACGGGATCGATGGGAAGCGGAATGGGCGAGAAAGTGGATACGTCCAAGGGCAAGATGCTGGGTGCGGGATCGCTGCTCATTCTTCCCGCGAACCATGCGCACTATGTCTGGACGGAGAAGGAGGAGACGATCATCCAGGTGGCGGCCACCGGTCCATTCGACATCATCTACGTCAATCCGGAAGAAGATCCGCGAAAGAAGAAGTAGGACAGCCTCATCTTATCGGGTGGCGCCACGGGCGCCTCCGACTTTGGTCAAGCAGGGCATTGTCCTGCTTGACATTGAGGAGGCTTCGGGGCGGCATCGCATCAGTTCCGCTCCGCGCGTCCTGCCAACCTCTATTTGGTCCTCCTCATGCTCAAGCCGCCGAAGCTAAGCCGCATCCTCTCCGCGCTCGCCATGCTGGCGTGCGCAACGCCTGCGTCCGTGTCCGCCGAAGTGGACGACCGGCGTTTGACGACGGCGGGCGAAAACCGTGGAGAGTGGCTTCTCTACGGACGCGACTACGGGCAGCAGCGCTTCTCGCCGCTCGATCAGGTCAACGCCGGAACCGTGAAGCGGCTTGTGCCGAAGTGGATCTATCAAACCGGAAGCGCGGCGACGTTCCAGACGTCGCCCCTGATTGCAGACGGCGTCATGTATCTCACCGCGCCGTTCTCGCACGTCGTCGCGGTGGATGCGAAGACAGGGCGCGAGATCTGGCGTTACGAGCACAAGCGGCAGGCCGAAAAGATCTGTTGCGGGCCTGCCAATCGTGGCGCGGCGCTCGGCTATGGGAAGGTCTACGTCGCGACCGTCGATGCCCGGCTGGTTGCGCTCGATCAGAAGACCGGGAAGCCGGTCTGGGATATCGGGCTCGCCGAGCAGGGGACAAGCGCGACCGAGGACAAGGGCGTGCTGGCGGCGGGCGATCCGTTGCATGGCCGGAACATCACGGGTTCCACAGGCGCCGGTGCCGTCATCGCGCCGCTGGTCTACGACGGGAAGGTGATCGTCGGCATCACCGGCGTCGGCTACGGATTACATCTCGACAGCCCGAGACCCGGAGCGCCGCTCGGCGCGGTGGTCGGCGTGTCCGGGCGCTACGGCCGCCCCGGCTTCCTCGCCGCTTACGATGCGGACACGGGAAAACAGATCTGGAAATTCGAGACCACGCAGAAGGGGTGGGAGGGAGAGTTCGTGAGTGCAACTCCCGACGGCATGCCGCTTCCTCGTGACATCCCCGCCGAGAAGGCGAGCATGAGCAAGTTCGGGGACGCCTGGCGCTACGGCGGCGGCTCGATCTGGCATACGCCCACGGTCGATACCGCGACGGGCCTTCTCTATTTCGGTATCGGCAACCCTTCGCCGCAAGCGGCAGACGGCACGCGGCCCGGTGACAACCTCTATACCGTCGCGCTGGTCGCGCTCGAAGCCAAGACCGGCAAGCTCGTCTGGCACTATCAGCAGGTGCCGCACGATTTGTGGGGCTACGACGTCGCCAGTCCGCCGACCCTGCTCGACGTGGACGTGGACGGCAAGGTGGTTCCCGCATTGGGGCAGGCGAGCAAGCTCGGCTGGTATTACGTGCACGACCGGCGCGACGGCAGGCTGCTGTTCAAATCCGAAGCCTTCGTGCCGCAAGACAATCTGTTCGCGCGGCCAACGCCCGAGGGTGTTCGCGTTACGCCGGGTCCGGCGGGCGGGTCCAACTGGTCGCCGGCCTCGCTCGACGCGGGACGGGGGCTCGTCTATGTGGCCGGGATGCATATCCCGATGATCTACCGCACGGATGAACTGCCGGCGGACGGCGACAAGCCGCCTGTGCCGTATTTCATCATCGAGCCCTCGCATGAAGAAAATTGGGGCACGCTGACAGCGCTCGATCTTCGTAACAAGGGGCGCATCGCGTGGCAGCACAAGACCGACCAGCCGCTCGTCGGGGGCGTGCTGGCGACGGCCGGAGGGCTTGTGTTCACAGGCGAAGGCGGCGGCGATTTCTCGGCGTTCGATGCGAAGACGGGAGCGAAGCTCTGGAGCTTCAACTGTGGCGCCGGGGTCAACGCGCCGCCCGTCAGCTACGAGCTCGACGGCGAGCAGTATATCGCGGTAGCGGCAGGCGGCAGCCAGATCTGGGGCTTCCGGCAGGGTGGCGCCGTCGTCGTGTTCGGGCTCGCGAAGGAGTAGCGGTCGGCACGCGGGCGAGGCCTCGGTTGGCGGCCGCGAAAAGCCTTGTGGCGCCTTTATTCGTTCATGGCCCCATCCAGAGCCTCATAAATATCAGCCGGCGGACCTTGCCCGCAAGACCGGCTCTCGCCGCCTTTGCTGCATTGCGATACGGGCCTCACGGCGCTGGGGCCGTTTTTTTGTCTGCGCCCCGGGGAGACTGCGGGATTTGTTCCCAATTTCGCCTTTACGCACGTACAGATTGGGTCTGTTCATTTTGTCATAAAGCCGTCATCCTTGGCGGCGGTCGTGCCTCCGGAGACGGGCCCCAAAACAACAACATGTCTACTGATCTGCCCGAACCGAAGAGGCAAGCGGCAACCGATCTTGCGCTTGCAGTCGCCCGAGAGCGGCTCTACAGCCGCGCAGGCCTCGCGTGTGCCCTCTCATGCGGCCTCGTCATCGCGATGTGGATGTACTTCGTCCGGCACGAGTGGCCATGGACGAACATCGCCTTCACGCTCGGTGTGACGGCCTCGCTCATTTCCATCCTGCTCATCGCGTCGCGGCGCATTCTCTTCTCGACCGCGCTCGTGACGGCCCTCGTCGTCATGACGATCGCGGCCTCGGAGGTGAAGCGGCATTACCTCGGCATGGGGCTGCACGCCTACGATCTCGTCTTCTACCTGTTGTCGCCGGATACGCTCTCGTTTCTCTGGACCGATTTCAAACTCGAGCTTGTCGGACTCACGGCTGCGAGCTTCGCCTTCCTTGGCCTCGCTTGGCTGCTCTACAGGTTCGATCCGACGCGGATTTCGCGCGGGCTCGGCGCGAGCGCTGTTATCGTGTGCGTCATAGCTACGGGCTGGGCTGCGGAGCTACGGGGCGGGCGCCATCACACCCTTTTCTATTGGGGCCATCACTACGTCTCGTCGTTCTACCTCTCGTGGGCGGAGACCATCGAGACGCTGTGGCGCGGCCAGCTCATCGAGGCTGCGCCCGCGGGCGGGAACACCGCTCCGTTCGCGCTCGCCCGTACCTGCCGGATCGGGGCGCGTTCTCCGAACATCATCCTCATTCATCAGGAGAGCGTTTTCCCGCCGAGCCTGTTCCCCGGCATCTCCTATGACCGCGGGCTCGATCCCTTCTTCCGGTCGCACGACGGGAAGCTGCACAAGCTGCGCGTGGAGACCTACGGCGGCGCCTCGTGGCTGACGGAATTCTCGGTGCTGGCGGGCGTCTCGACGTTTTCGTTTGGCGGCATGCGGCCGTTCGTTCAGTCTCTGATGCAAGGCAAGGTGCACGATACCGTTCCCGAGACGCTTGCGCGATGCGGCTATCACAACGCGCTCTACTATCCGATGAACAAGGATTTCGTTTCGAGCGGGAAATTCTACGAGAGCATCGGGTTCGACACGATCCTCGATCGCAAGGCGCAGGGCGCCAAGCGTTACAACGAGCGCGATCGTTTCTACTACGACAACGTGCTTGCGGGGCTCGCCGCGCACTTCAAGGAGAAGCGGACGCCGGTGTTCAACTTCGTGATCACGGCAGCCACGCACCTTCCCTATGCGCCAGCGTTCATGCCCGAGATCAAGGTTCCGGGCGGCGGGCCGTCACCAGAGATGCACGAGTATCTGCGCCGGGTCGGGCTGGCGAAGATCGATTACGATTACTTCCGCGCGGAGCTCGCGCGCCGCTTCCCGGACGAAGCATTCGTCATCGTGCAGTACGGCGATCATCAGCCGATCGTGACGCGCCCGTTCCTCGGCTTCGACGCGAACGTGGCGACCGAGGACATGTCGATGGCGACCGACTCTCAGGGTTATCTCACTTACTATACGATCGACGGTGTCAACTACGATCCCGGTCCCGCGCCCGATGTCGAGGTTCTCGACGTGCCCTATCTCGGCGCGCTTCTGCTCAATGCGGCCCGCGTCCCGCTTTCGGAGGTTCACCGCGAGCGCCTCCGGTTGCTCGATGTCTGCAAGGGGCGCTACTTCACCTGTACCAGGCGCGACGAGATCCTGTCGTTCCACCGCAGGCTCATCGATTCCGGTCTCATGATGGCGCGTTGAGCGCGAGCGGAGAGGCGGCGGGTACGATGATGGTCAGCCGATCGTCGCTGAGCGTCAGCTCGCGGGGGGACGGCGCGAAGCGCTCTCCGTCGAGCTGAACCGCGATTGCGGGAGAGCCGGGAAGCCGCACGTGCGTGCAGGGGATGATGCTCACGTCGCGCCGGGCGGCGTGATGGCCGCGCGCGATCGCGATCAGGACGGCGGCGAATGCCTGCCGGCTTTCCGCCGTCGTGACGATGGCCTGGAAGCCGTCGTCGGAGAGCTGCTGGTCTTTGGCGATGACGAACGATCCGCCGTAGTGGGCGACGCGGGTCACGACGAGCCATGTCGCGCGAACCGTGCGATTGTCGATCGCAACCTCGAACGGCTTCGGCCTTTGAACGATCTGGCGAATGATCGGCCAGGAGTAGGCCATCTTTCCGATCTGGCGCTTCCAAGGGAGGTTGAGATGCTCGACGACGTGCGCATCGAAGCCCGCGCCTGCCATCATGAGAAAGGGCGTGCCATCGGCCCTGCCATAGCGCACAGGGACGCCCGGTCCACCGAGGAGGGTTGCCGCGAGAGCCGCCGGGTCCCGCCCAAGAGCGATCTCCTCGGCGAGCACATTGCCGGTCCCGACCGGAATGATGCCAAGGGGCATTGCGCTGCCGATCAGGCCACAGGCGACGCCGCGTATGGTGCTGTCGCCACCCGCCGCGATCACGGCGTCGAAGGCGCCGCTTTCGGCGGCCGATCGGGCGAGATCGCGGTCCTGCTCGAGTGTCTGTGCGTCCTCGATGCGCACGGCCGCTCCAGCGTTCTCGAGATGCCGGCGCACCTCTCCCAGGAGCTGGCGCTGCCGTAAGCCCGCGTGGGCATTGTGAATGATCAGCAGCCGGCTGCGCATGAAGATATGAACGATCGCTGGAGAGGGACGCCCCTACAATCTCTTGCACCGAGACACCTCCGGCGGAGGCATCCCCAGTAATTCATTGATTTAGAGTAAAATATTGGCTCCGTGGGTAGGATTCGAACCTACGACCGTCCGATTAACAGTCGGATGCTCTACCACTGAGCTACCACGGAATGGCCTTATCGCCTTGGCGAGCCGCGCTCATAGCAGATGGTTGCTGCCAGGGCCAGAGGCTAAGCGAAAATTCTCACCAAATAGCGACGTCTTATTTGGTGCGTGCTTCGCAGGCGGCGAAGCACCGTCTCCCTAGCTGTCTCGCGGCGGTCTGACAAGGGGGGTGTTCGCCGCGGCTGCGTCGGGCCTGCGGTGCTGAGGCGGTCAGGCGGCTCAGTGTGCCACCGCCGATCCCGCGCCCACCCCTGTCTCCGAACGCACGAACTGGGCCCGGAAGGCCCTCCGCTCGGCTTCAGCTGCCGGGCTCCGGTCTAGCTTCGAGACGAGGTAGATACCCCCAAACGCCAGCGTCATGGAGAAGAGCGCCGGGCTGTCATAGGGGAAGAGTGCGACGGGGAAGCCGAACGTCTTCACCCACACGGCCGGGCTCAGCACCACCATGGTGATGGCGGAGACGAGCCCCAGGAAGCCGCCGACCACGGCGCCGCGCGTCGTCGTCCCGCTCCAGAAGATGCTCATCAGCAGAACCGGGAAATTGCAGCTCGCGGCGACGGCGAATGCGAGGCCCACCATGAAGGCCACGTTCTGCTTCTCGAAGATGTATCCGAGCATGATCGCGACGATGCCGATCACCACGGCGCTGATCTTCGAGAGGCGAACCTCGGTCGTCTCCGAGGCGCGGCCTTTCGCGAACACGCTGGCGTAGAGATCGTGGCTCACGGCCGACGCGCCGGCGAGCGTCAAGCCGGCGACGACGGCGAGGATGGTGGCGAAGGCGACGGCCGAGATGAAGCCGAGGAAGAGCGAGCCGCCGACCGCTTTCGACAGGTGGACGGCGGCCATGTTGGTGCCGCCGATCAGGCCGTTGATCTTGTCGTAGGTGCCGCCGTCCTGAGCCTTGAAATAGCTCGGGTCGTTCATCAGCAGCGTGATGGCGCCGAAGCCGATGATGAAGGTGAGGATGTAGAAGTAGCCGATGAAGCCGGTGGCGTAGAACACCGATTTGCGCGCGGCCTTGGCATCGCGAACGGTGAAGAACCGCATCAGGATGTGGGGCAGGCCCGCGGTTCCGAACATGAGCGCAAGTCCGAGGGACACCGCCGAGACGGGATCGCTGACGAGCTTGCCGGGGGCGAGAATGGAAAGCCCGCCGGGATGTGTTTCCGTGGCCGCGCGGAACATGGCGTCGGGCGAGAAATTGAAGTTCACGAGCACCATGATGGCCATGAACGTGGCGCCGCCGAGCAGCAGGCAGGCTTTGATGATCTGCACCCAGGTGGTCGCCACCATGCCGCCGCTTGCGACGTAGGTGACCATGAGCACGCCCACGATGATCTCGGCATAGAGGTATGGCAGGCCGAACAGGAGCTCGATGAGCTTTCCGGCGCCGACCATCTGGGCGATCAGATAAAGCGCGACGACGGCCAGCGTGCCGACGGCGGAGAGCGTGCGGATAGGTGTTGATCGTAGCCGGAAGGCGGCGACGTCCGCGAATGTGTAGCGGCCGAGGTTCCTCAGCCGCTCGGCGATCAGGAACAGTACGATGGGCCAGCCGACCAGCCAGCCCACGGAATAGATGAGGCCGTCGAAGCCCGAGGAGAAGACGAGCGCGGAGATGCCGAGGAAAGAGGCCGCAGACATGTAGTCTCCAGCGATGGCGAGCCCGTTCTGGAAGCCGGTGATCCCGCCGCCCGCGGCGTAGAAATCCGCGGCGGTGCGGGTGCGGTTCGAAGCCCATCTCGTGATGACAAGCGTCGTTGCCACGAAGATGAGAAACATCACGACGGCTTCGATGTTCACGAGATCCTCTCCAGGATGCGCTGGGTTGTGACGTCGAAGTCGGTGTTGGCGCGCCTTACGTAGAGGCCCGTCAGGACGAAGGCGGCGAGGATCACGCCCACGCCGAGGGGAATGCCGACGGTCAGCGTCTCCTTGCCGAGAGGCATCGCGAGGAAGCCCGGCGCGAAGGCGACCGTGAGGATGAAACCGAAATAGATGGCGGCCATCGCCGAGGAGAGCCCCCAGGCGAAGCGAGAGCGTCTTCGCACAAGGGCCTGGAACTCGGCGTCATGCTCGATACGCTCGAGCCGCGCGTCAGTGTCGGACGACATTCTGGTGCTTCCCCCAATTCGCGACCTTGTCCGGCATACCGGCGGCGCATCTCGTTGCGGGGCAGCTTAAACGATTGAGAGCAGAGCGGTAGCCGGTCGTTAGACGAAAATTTCGGGCGGGATTCCGCTTTGGCTGGAGGTTTGGCCGCGATATGCGCCGATCAAGGGACGCGGCGCGGACGGCTCATGCGACGGTATGATAGCCGTTGTCGGCATAGACGACCGAGCCCGACAGAGGTGCGGCGGCGCCACTCACCAGAAACGCAGCCACACGTCCGATCTCGTCGATGCCGACGAGACGTCCGGCGGGGGTGCGTTTTTGCACTTCCTCGAGCAACTCGTCGAAGCGGTCGATGCCGGAGGCAGCGCGTGTTTTCACCGGGCCGGTGGAGATGGCGTGGGCGCGAATTCTTTTTTCCGCGAGATCAGCCGCGATGTAGCGCACGCTCGCTTCGAGCGCGGCTTTCACCGGTCCCATCAGATTGTAGTTCTCGACCACGCGGTCTGCGCCATAGAAGCTGACGGTCAGGAGACATCCGCCGTTCTTCATCAACGGCGCGGCGAGCTTCGCCATGCGGATGAACGAGTGACAGGAGACATCCATCGCCAGGGCGAAGCCTTCGGGCGAGCAGTTGACCACGCTCGTATGCAGGTCCTCGCGCGGCGCGAAGGCGATCGAATGGAGCAGGAAATCGAGCGCGCCCCAGTCAGCCTCTATTCTCTCGAATACGGCGTCGAGCTGTCCGGGAATTCGCACATCGCAGGGAACCAGGATGGAAGCCCCTAGCGTCTTGGCGACGGGCTCCACGAAGGGCATGGCCTTGTCGTTGAGGTAAGTGATGGCGAGTTCGGCGCCTGCTTCCGCGAAGGCCGCCGCGCATCCCGCGGCGATGCTGTGTTGGTTGGCGATGCCGACGACGAGACCACGCTTTCCGGCAAGATCGACAATTGCGGACAAAAGCTCGCTCCTGTTTGCGCACTAACGGGATGAATTGTCTGCTCCACGTCAGCGAGTTAGAGCATGGTTCAGCGCGTGAGCCACGGGGCGCTGCGTGCGACTCATGGTCTATCCGGCGCGCATGTCGCCTGGATGTCGGTCTCCAAGGTGAAAAGGTGGGGACAGGAGAAGGTGGGAGTGATTTGGAGGCCACGCCCGGAATTGAACCGGGGTACGCGGATTTGCAGTCCGCTGCGTCACCACTCCGCCACGTGGCCTCTGGATCGTGTATCCCGGACAGGGGCGCCCTGTTGCCGGGGCTCGGGCCGAATCAGGCTGGCCGAGCAGCGCCCGTTTCCGGCGCGAGCGACGCATCTATCATAGAGAGGAAGCTTAGCACAAGCATATGGATGTCGATCTCGGCGACGGCGGTAAGGGTGTGCAGGTGACCGGACGGGTGCGGAACGCGGTTAAGCGATGGTTTCGGCGGCTGGAGGAGCTGGCCCGGCGGGCAAAGCGCGACGGCCTCGCGCTCTATCTCGCCACCCGGGACCCGCGCGTGCCCTGGGCGGTGAAGGCCTTCGCCGTGCTGGTGGCAGCGTATGTGCTCTCGCCCATCGACCTCATCCCGGATTTCATTCCGGTGATTGGCTTTCTCGACGAGCTCATTCTGCTGCCGCTCGTGGTCGGGCTCATCGTGCGGTCCGTCGACCCGGCCGTGATGGCGGAACTCCGGGCCGAGGCCGCACGATTGGCCGAGCGCCCCCGGAGCCGCCTTGGCGCTGCGCTGATCCTCGTCATCTGGGCCACGCTGGCGGGCCTCGCCGTGTGGATGCTCTGGCCGCGAAGCGACTGAGCGCGCGGACGTTCAATTCCGAGCTGAAAAGAGGGGTTTCGGTCTGCTCTGCAATGTCGCGGGGATGTGGCCGCGGGGCGCGACATTGAGTATGGTCGGCGCAACGCACGGCCGTTATTGCTCAAGTCATGGTTCGGATTTTCGTGCTTCGTAGGGGGCTCGATTCTCACGGTCCCGAGGTGCAGCGCGCGCGAGAGCGGTCGCGCTGCCATCGGGATCTGGGCTCGCTTTCGCGGACGCACTCGGGAGGACGCAGTGGACTACGCCATTCAGCGCAAGAACATGGTCGAATCGCAGGTCCGGCCAAGCGACGTGACGGACCGGCGGATCATCCGCGCGATGCTGGACCTTCCGCGCGAAGAGTTCGTGCCGGACCGCGTGCGCGGCCTCGCCTACATGGATGGTCCTGTGCAACTCGTGGAGGCGGGCGGCAAGACGCGGCGTTCGCTGCTGGCTGCCCGTATCTTTGCCAAGCTAGTGCAAGCCGCACAGATCGATCCGACGGCGACTGTGCTCGATGTCGGCGCGGGAACGGGCTACTCGTCGGCGGTGCTCGCTCAACTCGCCGGCCGCGTGATCGCGCTCGAAAGCGACGCCGGCCTTTTGAAGACCGCGCGCGCGAAGCTTCCCGCGGTGGACGGCGGGAAGGTGACCTTGGTCGAGGGCGAACTGCCGACGGGCTGGGCAGCCGAGGGGCCCTACGATGCCATCGCGGTGGAGGGTGCCATCGAGACGGTGCCGTCCGATCTCCTGGATCAGCTCAAGGACGGCGGGCGGCTGGTCGCGATCGTGGGCGACGGCCGGACTGGACGCGCAACGGTCTGGCTGCGGGATGGCGGGGCATTCGGGGCCACCGAAGTGTTCGACGCCAATGCCGAAATCCTGCCGGGCTTTCACAAGGCGCGGGCTTTCGCCTTCTGAAAATTGTTGCTCAGGCATCTTGCATCTTGCGGAGGCCCACTTATCCACCGGATTGGCGGCGGGCAGAGGCTCCGTGGGCGGCTTTGCAAATTTGTTTCGTCAAATCATGACGTTGACTTGTCTTTTCCGCTCAACCCCAAGGAGATGCGCCGAAGGCGTTCCTGGGGGGTGTGTGTGAATGCGGCCACTCTTTTTCCGGCTTGTCGCTTTGAAGGGGGCTCTCGGTCTTCTGCGAATCGGGCCGCTGTTCTAATACGTTAGCTAAGGCACTGGTGTTTCCTTCCAGGGCCTCTGGGTGCGCGCCGGTTTTTAGGTGTTGCCTGGAGGAACCTCGGGGCAGGTCTTGGAGTCGAATTTGGTCGAGCTCAAACACACTTTGCGGTCTGCTGTCTTTGCTGTGGTCGCCACGGCAAGCGGCGCCGCTATTTTTGCGCCGACGGCTGCTCGCGCGGAAACACTCATGCAGGCGCTCGCGTCTGCTTACCAATACAACCCTCAGCTCGATGCCGAGCGTGCACGCCTGCGTGCCACGGATGAGGAAGTGACGCGCGCCCGGTCCGGCTTCCGGCCTGTGATCACGGGTAACGCCGACGTCAACTACCAGAACACCAAGACGCGGACGACGCTCGGGACGACCGAAGCCGAGACGAAGCCCAAGGGCTACTCGGTGGATGTCGTACAGCCGATCTTCAGCGGTTTTCGCACCATCAATGCCGTGAACGAGCAGGAAGCGAACGTACGCGCCGCGCGCGAGACGCTGCGTTCCGTCGAGCAAACCGTTCTTCTCGACGCGGTCACGGCCTTCATGGACGTGGTGCGCGATCAGGCGATCGTGAAGCTCCGCGAAAACAACGTCAACGTGCTGTCGCGCGAGTTGAAGGCCACGCAGGATCGCTTCGCGGTGGGCGAGGTGACGCGGACCGACGTCGCGCAGGCGCAGGCTCGCCGCGCAGGTGCCGTTTCGGCGCTAGATCTTGCTCGCGCCAATCTCAAGACGAGCCGCGCAAGCTACGAGCGCGTGATCGGTCATGCGCCGGACAACCTGGTGGAGCCCGGTGGCCTCGAGCGCTATCTTCCGCGCTCGCTTGACGAAGCCAAGAGCATCGGCACGCAGGAAAATCCTGCGGTCGTCGGCTCGCTCTACCTCGAGCAGGCCGCCCGTTTCGGCGTCGATCGTATTCGCGGTGAGCTTCTGCCTCAGGTGCAGCTCGAGGCGTCCTACTCGGACCGCTACGACACGACAACCACGATCGAGCAGTCCGAGGCGGCAATCGTGACCGGCCGTCTTACGGTTCCGATCTACGAGGGCGGCGAGGTCTATGCCCGCGTTCGCCAGCAGAAGCACATTCATGTGAGCCGGTTGCAGGAAATCGAGCAGGCACGTAGCGAATCCGAGGCGCAGGTGGTTGGAACCTGGTCGCAGTTGCTCGCGGCTCGTGCTCAGGTCGAATCCGATCAGTCGCAGGTGAGTGCCAACACGACCGCCCTCACGGGTGTGCGTGAGGAAGAGCGCGTTGGCCAGCGTACGCTGCTCGACGTGTTGAACGCAGAAGTGGAATTGCTCAACTCTCAGGTGCAGCTCGTCTCCACGCGTCGCAACGTGGTGGTGTCGAGCTACGCAGTGATGGCTGCGATCGGCCGGCTCGATGCGGTGAATCTCGGGTTCACCTCGATCGCCTACGATCCTGAAGCACATTATCAGGAAGTGCGCCGTAAGCCCTGGGGCACTTCGATAACTCATTCGGACGGCCGCATCGAACAGCTTCCGGCTACTGAATCCGTAAAATAAATTCCTTGAGCAGCTCGGGTGCGGCGGGTTAGCTGACGGCTGACCGCCTGCCGATTTGTGTTGTCATGTGGCTTTGCCACATCGTTGCCCACTATGGCGCTTAGCTTGGAGCGCGGTGGGAGTCCCACACACAACTTTGCATATGCGGGTATGCAGCTCTGTCAGGGCGCGGGTAGTCCTTGGCAGATGCAGCTCTACGAACGCCTCGTTGCGCGGGTACGCACCGAGGCCGGGGAGGCCGTTTCTGCGGGCTCCTCAGTCGGGGACGGCGTCCATGCGGGTCGGATGCTGGAAGTGCTTGTCGTGGTGTGCGTAGGGAGTGGCGTAATGAACATGACAGAGAAGAACGGCCAGCCGAGTATGGAGGAGATCCTGGCGTCGATCCGCCGGATCATCGCCGAGGAACCGGCAGGGCCGCATCCGAACAGTGAGCTTCGTGGCACGCCGATCATGCTCAAGGGCGATGGGGTGCTCGAGGATGCCGGCGATTTCGATCTGCCCGCAATTTTCAGGTCTTCCCCGCCCGCGCAGACGGAGCGTCCGACTCCGTTGCTTGGCCGTCTGACCGACGCCATCCGCGGTGCGACCGCGGCACAGCCGGAGCCGCGCGGCACGTTCAATGGCGAAGAACTCGTTCACGCGGATGCCGTCGAGGGGGGAGTTCTTTCGTCCGAGCCGGCCTACACCTATTCGGGGCTGAGCTCGCTCAAGCCCGTGCGGCCCGCCGATGCCGGCCCCGCCAATCCTGCGCATTATATGGACGGCGCGCCGTTCACGCCGGAATCACCACCTGTCGCGCATCAGGCGGCGGCTGTTCAGCCGACCGCGTCGGCCGGGCCTTCGGGACCGGAGCCGAAACGGCAGATGGCCGCTTTCAAAGACACGCACTTCCTGCGTATGAGCGCGCCGACGGCCGCTGTGCCAGCTCCCGCTGCTATTCCGGCTCCGGCTGTTCCGCCGGTGGTTGAAGCAGCGCCGCTTCCGGCACCGGAGCCTGTGACGCCGGTTGATTTCAGCGCGATTATTCCGGGCCAGTTCGACCGGTCTGCGCTCGCGGCTGGGCAGACCCCGCCGCCGATCGCCGATCCGGCATCGGCACCGCCGCCAGTCGCGGCGGCACCCACGGTCGTCGCCATGCCGCCCCCTCCGCCGCTGCCGGGCGAACCCGTGCACAACGCGCTGGTGGTGGCCGGAGCCCAGGGTCACGAGGAAACGGGCTCGATCGAGGACACGACTGCCGATCTGCTCCGGCCGATGCTCCGTCAGTGGCTTGCCGACAACATGCCGCGCATGGTGGAAAAAGCCCTTCACATCGAGATCGCGGAGAGCGTGAAGCTACCGAAGAAGCCGTAAGCCGGGATCGGGCCGCTTGGTGCGAAATACCGCTTTTCTGCCTCTAAAACGTCGCATGCACCGGTGAGCATAAGGCGTTGAAGAGTGCGGATAGGGTGGTGGAGACGCATTGAAGCCGGCCCATTGCCGGGGTACGTCTTCCCTTTGAGGCGAAATTCATAATGCGCACTTCCGATCGCCGTCGGCCATGTGGCGTGGGGCAGGACGGCGCGGGCGCTCATCGGGCGGTAGGTAGGGCATGAACAGACCGGACAAAGCCGGCGAGCCGAGCATGGAAGAGATTCTGGCGTCGATCCGCCAGATCATTGCCGACGAGCCGTCGACCGATCGGCCGGCATCCGCCGCTGAGGTTGCCGGGGGCGCTGGGCTCGCTTCCTCTCCGGATCGCGGCCCGGCTGGGGCTTCCTTGACGGACGACAACCGGCCGCCGCTGCTCGACCGCTTGAGCGGCGTGCTGAGGAGCGGGTCGCTGCCGCCCACCAAGCCACTCGGGTCGAAGCGGCCGCTGTCGTTCGATCAGGATCTCGCCGACATGTTCGACGAGGACGAGGCGAATGCCGTCGCCGCGCCGAAGCCCGACATCCGCGTGCCTCCGGAGCTCTCCGTTTCCGCTCAGCCCAAGGCGGCGGAGACGAGCGCTGCCAGTGCCGCTAAGCCCGAGGTCGACGGAGCCTCCGCGCTTCCGCCTCAGCTCGCACCCTCGAAGCCGTTCGTTCCGCCGCTTCCGTTCGGTGGTTCCGATCCGCAGGAGAAGGAGCCCGCTGCGCCGCTCGCGCCGCGCAGCTTCGGTTTTCCGCCGCTTAGAAAGCAGGGCTTCATTCCGCAAACGACGCCGGTGCTTCCGCCGCTTCCGCCGACCGACACCAAGGCCGAGCTTGCGGTTGGGGCGTCCGCATCGGCGGGCACCGGGCCCTCGGCCGAGGATGCGTTGAAGCGCTTGTCGGGATTCGGCGCTGTCGTGCCTGGAGAGATCGCTGCGACGCCCAGCTCGCCCCAGCCCTCCACGGGCCTGTTCGGCGCTCCGGCGCTGGGCTCTGCCGATGCGGGTTCGGGCAGTGCGGGTGTGCGCGCGCCTGAGCTTTCCCTCAATGCCGACCGGGCTCCGGCCAGCGATCCGGTTTCCTCCCCCCCATCGCCCGCGCCGCCGCTCGCAACACCGGCTCCGTTGCGTGCGGGCTTTATCGACAGCATCGCCGATCGTCCGCTGCCCGAGGTCTCGCCTGCCGTGGCGGATGTGAAGCCTGCGGAAGAGCCCAAGCTGCCGCCTTTGTCGCCGACGCCGCTCGCCACCGACAAGATCTTCGACGAGCGTCCGCTGCCGTCGTTCTCGGGCGTCACTGCCCCGGCCACTGCCACGCTGCCTCAGGCGAGCGTCAGTCCGTCCGCCGAGCTGCCGCGCTATGCGGCCAGCGCCGATACGGCGGCCGTCGCGGCCCAGGCGCTCGATGCGCTGGCACAAGGACTTGCTGCCTCGGCGGCGGCCTCGGCCGTTTCGTCTGCGGCGGCAGGGTCTGCCATCCCGCTGACGCCGGTCGTCGAGCCGTCCGCTCCCGTCGTGCACCCTGCGCCATTGGCGTCCGCCAACGCGCTTCAGCCCGCGGCTCCGGTGAACGCCGCGCCGCCGCGCACCCTCGAAGACGCGGTCGCCGACATGCTGAGACCCATGCTGCAGCAATGGGTTGCCGACAATATGCCGCGCATCATCGAGAAGGCGCTCAGGGTCGAGATGGCCAAATCGATGAAGCCGGGCTCCAAGCCACCGGGAACCTGACCTTCAGCCATATCCGCCACCGCACAGGCTCTCTGCGGCTTCGCCGCCGGACGCAAAGGGCGTGTCCGCCCTTTGCGCTCACGATTGACAGGCGGCAAGCGGGTTCGTAGGACGCCACAACCCTATTTGTCGTGCTCGCCCCGGGAAATCCGATTTCCCGTGCCGGCCAGCACTCTGTTTCATTGCGAAAAGGCTCGCGCGACCCATGCTCGAAAAGACTTATCAGCCCGCTGAGATCGAGCCGCGCATCAACGAGGAGTGGAACAAGGCAGATGCCTTCCGCTGCGGACGAGCAGATCGCAAAGATGCCGCCGCCTACTCGATCGTCATTCCGCCGCCGAACGTCACCGGCTCGCTCCACATGGGGCACGCCCTCAACAACACGCTGCAGGACGTGCTCGTGCGCTTCGAGCGTATGCGCGGGAAGGACGTGCTTTGGCAGCCGGGCATGGATCATGCCGGTATCGCTACGCAGATGGTCGTCGAACGTCAGTTGATGGAGCGCCAGCAGCCGAGCCGCCGGGAGCTCGGCCGCGAGGAGTTCGTGCGGCGCGTCTGGGACTGGAAAGAGCAGTCGGGCGGAATGATCGTCAACCAGCTCAAGCGGCTCGGCGCGTCCTGCGACTGGTCCAGAGAGCGCTTCACGATGGACGAGGGGCTTTCGCGCGCTGTCGTGAAGGTGTTCGTCGAGCTTTACCGCAAGGGGCTCATCTACAAGGACAAGCGTCTCGTCAACTGGGACCCGAAGTTCCAGACCGCGATCTCGGACCTCGAGGTCGTGCAGGTCGAGAAGAAGGGCTCGTTCGCGTGGGTGGATGGAGATCCCGAGAAGCCGTTCGACGGTGACGCGCTGGCGAAGGTTCTGAAGAAGGATCCTTCCGGGCACATGTATCATTTCCGCTATCCGCTGGCGGAGAAGGTCGCGGGCTACGACAAGGATTACATCATCGTCGCGACGACGCGGCCCGAGACCATGCTCGGCGATACGGGCGTGGCCGTGCATCCCGAGGACGAGCGCTACGAGGCGCTGATCAAGGCGGGCGCCAAGGTGCGCCTGCCGCTCGTCGGGCGCGAAATTCCGATCGTCGCCGACACGTACTCCGATCCCGAGAAAGGGACGGGCGCGGTGAAGATCACGCCTGCGCACGACTTCAACGACTTCGAGGTTGGCAAGCGGCACAACCTCGAGAAGATCAACGTGCTCGATGCGTTCGGCAAGCTGACGGACGACGTGCCGGAGGCCTACCGCGGGCTCGACCGTTTCGAGGCGAGGAAGCGCATCGTCGCCGATCTCGCGGCGCTGGGCCTGCTCGCCAAGATCGAGCCGACCACGCACACGGTGCCGCACGGCGACCGCTCGAACGACATCATCGAGCCGTGGCTGACGGACCAGTGGTACGTGAACGCGGGCGAGCTTGCGAAGCCCGCCATCGCCGCCGTCGAGACCGGCAAGACGCAGTTCGTGCCGAAGAACTGGGAGAAGACCTACTTCGAGTGGATGCGTAACATCCAGCCCTGGTGCATCTCGCGCCAGCTCTGGTGGGGGCACCAGATCCCGGCGTGGTACGGGCCGGACGGCCATGTGTTCGTCGGGCCCGACGAGGCGGATGCCAAGGCTCAGGCCGCCAAGCACTACGGAAAGGATGAGGCCCTGACGCGCGACGAGGACGTGCTCGACACGTGGTTCTCCTCGGCGCTGTGGCCGTTCTCGACGCTCGGCTGGCCGGATGAGACGGCCGAGCTCAAGCGCTACTATCCGACGAGCGTGCTCGTCACCGGCTTCGACATCATCTTCTTCTGGGTCGCCCGCATGATGATGATGGGCGAGCACTTCATGAAAGAGGTGCCGTTCCACGACATCTACATCCATGCCCTCGTGCGCGACGAGAAGGGGCAGAAGATGTCGAAGTCGAAGGGGAACGTGATCGATCCCCTGCAGCTCATCGACAAGTATGGCGCGGATGCGTTGCGCTTCACGCTTGCGGCCATGGCTGCGCAGGGGCGCGACATCAAGCTCGCGCCGCAGCGCGTCGAGGGTTATCGCAACTTTGCGACCAAGCTCTGGAACGCGGCGCGCTTCGGCGAGATGAACGAGTGTGTGCGCCAGTTCGATTTCGATCCGCACGCCGTCAAGCACACGCTCAACCGCTGGATCGTGGGGGAGACCGAGCGCGCGGCGAATGCCGTGACCTCCGGTCTCGAAGCCTACAAATTCAACGAGGCGGCAGGGGCCATCTACGAGTTCGTCTGGGGTGTCTACTGCGACTGGTACCTGGAGCTGATCAAGCCGATCCTCGCCGGTGACGACGAGGAGGCCATCGTCGAGACGCGCGCCTGCACGGCGTGGGTGCTCGACCAGTGCCTCAAGCTCCTCCATCCGTTCATGCCCTTCATCACGGAGGAGCTGTGGGCGCACATGGTGGAGCACGGAGAGCGCCGCCTGACGCTGCTCTGCCTCTCCGAGTGGCCGCGCCTCTCGGGGCTCTCCAGCGCGGAGGCCGACGAGGAGATCGGCTGGGTCGTGAAGCTGGTGTCGGACGTGCGTTCGGTGCGCACCGAGATGAATATTCCGGCAGGTGCGAAGATCCCGCTCGTCATCACGGGCGCGAGCGAGGCGACGATCGCGCGGGCGCGCCGTCACGACGAGACGATCCGCAGGCTCGCGCGCCTCGACGGTATCGCGTTCGCGGAGGCTGCGCCGAAGGGGGCTGCTCTCATCGTGATCGGGGAGGCGACGGTGGCCCTGCCGCTCGATGGCGTGATCGACATGAGCGCTGAGCGCAAGCGTCTCCAGAAGGAGATCGAGAAAGCCGAGGGCGATCGCAACAAGGCGGCGACCTGGCTCGCGAACGAAGCGAATGTCGCCAAGTCGCCGGAGCACGTGGTCGAGCTCAATCGCGAGCGCGTCGCGGAAGCGGGCGACCGGATCCAGCGCCTCACGGCGGCGCTGAAGCGGATCGAGGGCTAGAGGCTGATCGGGCACTCTGCATGAGCCACTCTCCCCGCGAAGACGGGGAGAGTGGACATGGCAAGTTTACCGCTGCGTATCGGGCTCGGAAATGCGGAACGAGGCGCGGAGCCATTTCATCATGGCGGGCTCGCGTGCATCCGGGCTCACGGCGGCCCGCGCACGATATTGCTCGAGCTCGCTGCCGGTCAGGGCGGCCGCGGGGCCGCGCAATTCGTGCGAGCCGGTCTCTGCTGGCGCGAACGATGCCTTGTGGATCAGCGATGGTGTTTCCGCGCGGCGTTGCTTGCCGACATTGAGGACGGTGCCGGCGCCGGCATACGCATAGCTCTCGCCGAACGTCTCGATCAAAGCCGCGAAGGTCGGCTCGCCGGTGCAGTGGCCCGGCGCGATGTTGGCGATCTTCCATTTGTCGCGCAGGGAAGCCGCGATCGTGGCGATGCTCTCGTCGGGGGCGTTGACGAGGTGGAAGCCGCCGAGCACGTAGTGGATCTTCGGATTGATGGCGCTCGCGGCCTCGACGATCTTCTCGATGCCGGGGTGCGAGCAGCCGACCACGAGCACGATGCCCTCGGGCGTGTCGACGGCGAGCGAGATTTCCTTGAGCTCCAGCGTGCCCTTCTGATCGGAGACGAGTGCGATCAGCCAGATGCCGGGCGCGATCTCGGTGGTCTTGTCGATGGCCTCGATATTGGCACCGTCCCAGGCTGTGCCAAACTTCAATGTCTCGTCCGGCTTGCCGTCGTAATAGCGCTGCTCGGGCGGGAGCTTGTCGTTCTTGCGATAGAAGCTCGACGGCAGCGATGAGCCATAAACGCCGAAGCCTTCCTTGGGTCCGTAGATCTTGACCTTCGGATTGACCTTCAGAATTTCGGCCAGCCCCGCGAAATGATCCGAGTGGCGATGCGACTGGACGATGAAATCCAGGGTCGAGAAATCGACGCCCTTTGCTTTGGCATTGGCGAGAAACACCGCGGCATTGTTGCCGGTGTCAAACAGGATCTTCTTGCCCGCAATCTCGACGAGGGCCGAAAAGCCCCAGTCCTTGCGGACGCTCGCGTCCTTGCCGAATGCGTCGTAGAGCACCGTCACGCGGGCGGGGGAGGTCTCAGATTGGGCAAGTGCCGGAGCAGCCGGCACTGCTAGCAGCGCGGCGAGCGACAGGCCGCGCGCGAATTTCGATGGGGTCATCGTCAAAAGCTCCGAGGCGATCGCCGACCTCGCGGATCGGCGTTCCCGCGTAGCATTTAGGAGAGGGGCCGCTAACGAACTAATCCTGGAATGTAATTCAGGACGTGCTCGTGCGCCGAGGAGACCTCATACCGGATCTGCTGCGACCGGAACGGCGGCGTTCTGGACCGTGCGGAGGCGCAGCTCCGTGAGCTTCCATTCGAGGCCCCGGAGCTGCAACAGTCCGATGTAATGGCGGGTCGGATCGTTGCGGTCGGCCATCTCGATCTCGAACTCGGTCGGTGAGTGGAATTCGGCGCGCTTGATGCGCGACCAGAAGCCCTTGAGGCGCTCATGCCAGGGGAGCGCCGCCACCGCCGCCGCGTCGCCCGAGATGTTTTCGCGGTAGAACTGGCGCGCTCCGAAGAGCTGCGGCAGGCCTTCGGGCGTCACGTAGCTCCGGATCATGCTGTCGATGGCGCTGCGGCTCAGGGTGTTCTTTATGCGCGCCCAGAGGCCAGGCTTGGCGGGCTCCGTGCCGGACGTGGCGACGGCCGTGGGTCCGATGGCGTATTCGGTGAGGGATGCCCGCAGCGTTTCGCGCACCGTCGGCCATTCGATCTTGGCTTCGAGATAGGCGGCATCGCCGGTTCGCATGGCCTCACGGATGCTCCAGGCCGTCACGAACGGCGAGGCGACGTAGGCGAGTGCCGGGAGGAGAAGGGCGAGGGCTGCGATCAGGAGCTTCTTCATCGGGCGTCCCAAGGGCCGTTGTCGATTCCCGCGACGGAGCGGCCGAATACCGTTCACCATATAGACCGACGATTGGGGCCGCGTTCGGGCCCGGTTGCGTCATTTCCAGGTGGGAAGTGTGCCGTTTTCCCCTCCGTTTCAAGGATGATGCCTGTCTCAGCCCTTTGAAAGGGATTGCTTTTCACGAATTGCGGCAAGGTTGCCAAAGAGTGGCGGATTGTTCCGCACTCAGTCGCGAGACGGCCCAAGTCGGGTCAATGAACGGCCAATGAACGGCCGGGATCGGGTGCTAGACCAAAAGCTGCCGATGGTTAGGAACGGCGTTAACTGTGATCCGAATGACACGCCTGACGTATAGTCCTGAAATTGGAGGTCTCCATAGGGCGCTGTTGCCGCAACGCAACGAAATACGAGGGGACGTGCCTCGTTTGGGCCACAAATAAGAGCGACCACTTGCAGCAGAGAACGGGAGCTGCGGGGGCTTCAGGTTCGGAAGTGGCGGGGCGTCCAATTTCGCGGACGCGGATACCGTCCCCTTTTTCCGAAGCGGCCTTTTGGAAGATCAACAGTTCCTACTCTCGGCTGGCGACAGCGCGCGTGCGTTGCGCTCGTGGGAGTTTCAGAGCGATTGGACTTGAGTTGATGGACGCGAGGACGTTCGACAAGTCGAAGTTGCCGAGCAGGCATGTAGCGGATGAGACGTCGCGGGTTCCGTACCGTTCGCACTCCTATGCCCCGGGTCTCGCCGAGACCGAGATCAGCCAGCCGTTCGCCGGCATCGTGTCGCGCGGGCAGGCAGCGGCGCCCTGCGACATCGCTCTCAAGCGCCAGTGGCAGCCGGCCAAGGCCAAGCGGCGGATTAACACGTGGAAGGCTTCGCCGAACTCATACCAGAGCGGAGCCATCAAAAAATTTGCAGTTCAGGTGGGGCAGTCTCCTGACGGGGCCGAGACCCACGCAGGCGGGAAAGCGGAAATTGTTTGCTATGCGGACATCTAGGCTGGTTCTCGGGTTTTTGTTGATCGCGTTCGCGCCCGCCTGGGCGCTGGCGCAGGCGCCGACGTTCAGCTCGCCGCGCGAAGCGCTGCGACAGGGTGTGAGCGCCTACCAGGGCGGCTATTACGAGCTTGCCATGCCTCCGCTCGAGTACGCGGCGGCGCAGGGTGAGTTCATGGCGAGCTACTACCTGGCCAAGATCTATCAGGACAATACCGGACCGCACACCGATCATGCCAAGGCCTACGCACTTTTCGAGAAAATCGCCGACGAGCATCTCGACGCCGATCCCGACGATCCGCGCGCGCAGTATGTGGGCAAGGCGCTGACCGCGCTTGCCGGATATGTGCTGCGCGGGCTGCCTGAGATCGGGCTCGCGCCCGATCCCGAGCGCGCGGTGTTCTATCTCAAGAACGCCTCCACCACCTTCAATGACGAGGATGCGCAGTTCGAGCTCGCCAAGCTCCAGCTCAAGGGCGAGGGCGTCGAGACCAACGTGCCGCTCGGGCGTCACTGGCTTTCGGTGCTGAGTCAGAATGGGCATGCGGGCGCGCAGGCGTTCTTCGCGGACCTTTTGTGGCGCGGCAAGCATATGGAGCCCGATCCGGCACGCGCGCTCGCGCTGATCGCGGTGGCCGTCGACAACGCGTCGCCGCAGGATGCGATGTGGATCGAGGATATCTATCAGAACATCTTCTGCGGCGCGGCCGAGGGCACGCGGCGGCAGGCAACCGGCATCGTGGCCCAGTGGGGCAACCGCTATGGCCGCAAGCCGACGGAGCAGCGTGATCGCAGCGGGCTCGCGCAGCTCGCGGTGGGGCCCGTCCGCACCTGCAAGAACGGCGAGCCCGTCGACGTGATAGCCCCGCGTGCGGAATTGGCCACCACGCCGCGGCTGCCTGCGGCGCGCACGTTCAACTATGGCACCATGAGCGGCGAGCCGCCGAAGCTGCAGGATGTGACTACGCCTCTGGCCACTAATCCGGCTCCGGCCGCTCCGGCGGGCTACACGCGCTAATTTTCAGGATCTTCCAGGATGCGAGCCGATGCTGCTCGCATCTTTCTCGTTTCTCGCGATCCCTGCAGGTGTCAGCTTAAGCGAAGGTGGACCAGACCGGCGCGTGATCGGAAGGTTTTTCCCAGCCGCGCGTGAAACGATCGATACCGCACGAGACCAGCCGATCGGCAGCCTGCGGCGAGAGCAGATGATGGTCGATGCGGATGCCGTCGTCCTTCTGCCAGGCGCCCGCTTGATAATCCCAGAACGTATAGAGGCCCGGCTCGGGGTGGCAGGCGCGGATGGCGTCCAGGAAGCCGAGGTTCTCGAGCCGTCTGAAGGCGCTTCTGCTTTCGGGCTGGAACAGGGCATCGTTGACCCAGGCTGAGGGACGTTTGGCGTCCATCAGCTCCGGGATCACGTTGTAGTCTCCGGTGAGCACCACGGGCATCTCGGATTCGAGAAGCGTGCGGGCGTGGGCTTCGAGGCGGGCCATCCAGGCGAGCTTGTAGGAGAACTTTTCTGTGCCGATGGGATTGCCATTCGGCAGATAGATCGAAGCCACGCGCACCGAGAGGGAGCCCGCCGTGACGGTGGCCTCGATGAAGCGGGATTGGGCGTCCGCCTCATCGCCGGGCAGCCCGCGGCTCACGTCCTCCAGCGGATGGAGCGAGAGAATCGCCACGCCGTTGAAGCCCTTCTGGCCATGGGTGGCCACCTGATAGCCCGCGTCCGTGAAGGCTTCGAGCGGGAAGCCTTCGTCCACGGATTTGATTTCCTGCAGACACAACACATCCGGCTTCGTTTCGCGGATATACGTCAGCGCATTGTCGATGCGCGCCTTGATGCCGTTGATGTTCCAGGTGGTGATTTTCATTGGCTCGGCGGGCAGGAGTGGGGAGTAGACAGGCAGTAGGGCTCAGAGGGAGAAGCTCGTGCCGCAGCCGCACGAGGCGGTGGCGTTCGGGTTCTGGATCTTGAAGGAGGCGCCGATCAGATCGTCCACGAAGTCGATCTCGGCGCCCGCCAGATACTCCAGCGACACGGGATCGATCAGGACCTTGGCGGTGCTCTTCTCGACCACCACATCGTCGCTCGCCGCGGTGTCCACCAGGTCGAACTTGTACTGGAAGCCCGAGCAGCCGCCGCCTTCCACCGAAATGCGGAGCATGGTGTTGGCTGGCTCTTCGGCCACGATTTCCTCGATGCGGCGCGCGGCGCGGTCTGTCAGTGTCACGGTGTGCGTCATTCTCGCCATCCTCGGAGGCGCATGCGCGGGCTTTTCCAGCGGGTGCCCTCGCGTGTAAATCCATGAGAAAGATAGTAATCGACCGATGTAAGTCAAATGGCTTGCACGGGCCCCAAGCGCTATTAACGGGCCTCTGGTGTTTCTGGATCAGCATGGGCAAGGCGATACAAGACGCAGCAGCGAGCAAATCCGGGTACGGCGAGGCGCTGCGGCCGGGCGAGCGCTCTCCTGCTTGCTATGCGGCGGGTGCGATTCCCTCCCGGGGCAGAAGATTCCAGGAGCCGGAATGTCCGACGCGCAGTCCGTTTCAGCGCGACCGCGACCGCATTCTTCATTCGACCGCGTTCCGGCGGCTCATCCATAAGACGCAGGTGTTCGTCTATCACGAGGGCGATCACTACCGGACCCGCCTCACCCACAGCCTCGAAGTGGCGCAGATCGCGCGCACCATGTCGCGGCAACTCAGGCTCGACGAGGACCTGGCCGAGGCTCTGGCGCTGGCGCACGACCTCGGGCATCCGCCGTTCGGACATGCGGGGGAACGGGCGCTGGACGAGGTGATGGAGGCCTACGGCGGCTTCGACCACAACGCGCAGAGCCTGCGTGTGGTGATGGCGCTGGAGCGGAAGTATCTCGCGTTCGACGGCCTCAATCTCACGTGGGAATCGCTCGAAGGGCTCGCCAAGCACAATGGGCCCATCACGGGCGACGATCATGGTCCGGTGCGTAAGGTGATCCGCGATCTCGAAGCGTGGCAGAGCCTCGAGCCCGAGCGCTGGGCCTCCGGTGAGGCGCAGGCGGCGGCGCTGTCGGACGACATCGCCTACGTGAGCCATGACATCGACGATGGGCTCCGGGCCGGGCTCATCACGCTCGAAGACCTTGCGGGGGCGCCGCTTGTCGGCGAGATCGTCGCGGGGCTTCCGGCGCCGGTGCGTCCGGGGGACCGGGGGCGCCTCACCTACGAGGTGACGCGGCGGATGATCACGCGCCTCATCCAGGACGTGGTGCAGGAGAGCCGGGTGCGGCTGGCCGCCCTCGATCCTCAGTCTCCGGCGGACCTTCGCGGCGCGCCGGCGGCGACCGTCTCCTTCTCGGCCGGGATGACGGCGGACATCAGGAAGCTCAAGGACTTCCTGATGCAGCGCGTCTATCGCAGCCAGCGCGTGATGCACGTGATGGACGAGGCTGAAGCGGTGGTGGCGGCGCTGTTCGGCCGCTATTTCGAGGATGCCTCCGCCCTTCCGGACTCCTGGCGGGCGGCGCAACAGGGCCTGTCCGAGCGTGCGCGGGCGCGCGTGATTGCCGATTTCGTGGCCGGAATGACTGACCGCTATGCCATAGACCAGCACCGGCACCTGTTTGACGCGACGCCGGAATTGCGATAGCGGGGCCGGTAATTCCGCGCATTAGGCGATGCAGAGGCGCTCTATCCCAAAGGGGTAGCGGGGCAGCCGCCACTTCCAGGGACTGAGCTTCATGAACGTGTTCGCAGAGGTCGAGGGCAAGGTTCTCGATGCACTGGCAGGCCTCCAGAAGGCGGGGGCGCTGCCCGAGGGTCTGGATTTCAGCGCCGTCGCCGTGGAGCAGCCGCGCGATCCTTCGCATGGCGATCTCGCCTGCAATGCCGCGATGGTGCTCGCTAAGGCCGCTAAGGCGAAGCCGCGCGACATTGCCGACAAGCTGGCCGCCGCGCTCACGGCCGATCCGGATGTCGCGTCTGCCGAGGTAGCGGGGCCGGGCTTCCTCAATCTCAGACTGCACCCGCAATTCTGGCATGGCGTGGTGAAGGCCATCATCGACCAGGGAGCCCGCTTCGGCGCCTCCAACGTGGGGCAGGGGGCGAAGACCAACGTCGAATATGTCTCGGCCAATCCCACAGGCCCCATGCACGTCGGCCATTGCCGCGGCGCGGTGTTTGGGGATGCGCTTGCAAACCTCCTCGCGTTCGCCGGTTACGACGTGACGCGGGAGTATTACATCAACGATGCAGGCGGGCAGGTGGACGTGCTCGCGCGGTCGGTGTTTCTGCGCTACCGCGAGGCGTTGGGCGAGGAGATCGGCGAGATCCCCGCGGGCCTCTATCCGGGCGAGTATCTGAAGCCCGTCGGCGCGGCTCTGGCGAAGGAGCATGGTTCTTCGCTTATCAACATGCCCGAGGAACGGTGGCTGCCGCTCGTGCGCACGTTCGCGATCGAGCAGATCATGCCGATGATCAAGGACGATCTCGCGGCCCTCAACATCAAGCACGACATCTTCTTCTCCGAAGCCTCTCTCACCAAGGGCAGCGAGGACAAGGTGCAGGCGGCGGTGGCCGAGCTGCGCAAGAAGGGGCTGATCTACGAAGGGCGGCTGGAGAAACCGAAGGGGCACGACGACGAGGAGTGGGAGGACCGCGAGCAGACGCTGTTCCGCTCCACCGCGTTCGGAGACGAAGCCGATCGCGCGCTGATGAAGGCGGACGGCACGTATACCTACTTCGCGGGTGACGTCGCTTATCACTACGACAAGCTCACGCGCGGCTTCCGGCATCTGATCAACGTGTTCGGCGCCGATCACATCGGCTACATCCCGCGCATGCTGGCGACGGTCGCGGCCTTCGCGGACGGGACGGTCGAGCGCGACGCCAAGGGCAAGCTCAAGCACTGGCACACCACGGGCGGCACGGCCGATCTCGACATCAAGGTCGTGAACCTCGTGAAGCTGTTCAAGAACGGCGAGCCCTACAAGATGTCGAAGCGGGCGGGCACGTTCGTCACCTTGCGCGACGTGGTGGACGAGGTGGGCCGCGATCCGGTGCGCTTCATGATGCTCTACCGGAAAGAGCTCGAGCAACTCGACTTCGACTTCGCGAAGGTAACCGAGCAGTCGAAGGACAATCCGGTCTTCTACGTGCAATATGCTCATGCGCGCGCGGCGTCCGTGCTGCGCAACGCGCGGGAAGCGTTCCCGGATCTCGTGTTCGCCGACGGCGGAACGGTGGTGGCGAACCTCGATCTGCTGACGGATGCCGGCGAGTTGGATCTGATCCGGAAAGCGGCCTTCTATCCAAGCCTCATCGCGGGGGCGGCCAAGGCCCATGAGCCGCATCGAGTGGCATTCTATCTCTATGATTTGGCTTCCGCTTTTCACGGCCACTGGACGCGAGGCAATGATTTGCCACAATTGCGAGTTATCCAGGCCGGTGATCGCGCGCTGACTGCGGCCCGGTGCGCGCTCGTTGCGTCGCTGCAGCACGTGTTATCCTCTGGTCTCTCGGTGCTCGGTGTCGGAGCCCCGGAGGCAATGCGCTAGAGTCCTGATTCGGAGGCTCTATCCGGCGCAAGGATCACGCGGGCCGAACCGGGGTTCCCAGACTGAGCCTGTGGGGCTCATGGGGATTACGGGCTAGGGGGACCATCTTGCGGCGAGTGGGGTACGGAATTGCGTTGGCTGGGGTGTTCAGCCGACGGTACAGTTCCGCCGACAGGACATTTGCCCAGGGCGCAGAGAACGCGTGCTCGGGGTGTGCGACGAGGGGTTCCGAGAGATGACACGGTATAGCAATCCTCTGCCGCATAATCCGGTGCCACCCAACCAGGTGCCGCATTCGCAGGGACGTCCCGCAGGTCAGAGCCCGCAGCCCGCTCACGCCCACATGCCGCATATGGACCACGAGCAGCCCGCATGGCCGTCGCAGGGCGTGCCGCGCACGGGGCGCCCGGCTGCGCAGCAGCCCTATGCCGACCAAGGCTATCAGCCGGAGTATCCGGCTCCCGCGCCGCAGGATCCCTACGCGGCCCTTCGCCCCGACGGGTACGGCTATTCTCAGCCGGTTCCCGCAGCGGACCCTTACGGTCTTGCCGGGTATTCGGCCCCGCAGCCGTCGGCCCCTTCGCAAGGCTACGGAGCCCGCCCGCCGCAGCAGCAGGCCCCTTCGCCGATGCCGCAGCCGTCCTATGAGCCCTATTCAGCCGCCGCCGATCCCTATGGCGCGAACGGCGGATATGGCTACGCCGGTCAGTCCAATCTGCAGGCTCCGCCGCCGTTCGGGGCTGCCCAGCCGCACGCGCAGCCCGCGCCTTCCGCGCCCGCCTTCGGCTCGTCCGGACACAGCTATGCCCAGCCTGCCGCGCCGCAGCCTCAGACCTCGCCCTACGGCGGGGGTTATGCGGCACCACAAACCAATTCCTATGCGCCGCCTCGCGCGGAAGCACCGCTCAATCCGCTGGCCGACCAGTGGGGCGCGCAGAGCCTCGCGCTCGATGCGCGGGATTATGATGGCCACGCCTACAGCGCTGGGGGCCTGAACAACGCGTTGCAGCAGGGTGCGGCAGGGCAGTGGGGCGGCGATCCCTACGGCGAGCCGCAGATGGAGCCGGATCTCGGCGGCCAGGTCTATCAGAACAACGCCCAGCAGCCGCACGCTTCGTTCGACCAGAGCTACGCCGAGGACGACGCGCAGTACGAAGAGGAGCCGCGCCGCTCGAGCTGGAAGAAAGTCGTCGCGCTGGTAGCGTGCACGGTGGCCGTGGGCGGTGTGCTAACGTTCGCCTACAGCAGCATCATGGGGCCGAGCAACAACGGGCCGACGCCGCTCGTGAAAGGCGCGACGGGACCGACCAAGGTCAAGCCGTCGGAGCCGGGCGGCAAGCAGTTCGCCCATACGGACAGCAAGATCATGGGCCGCCTCGGGGAAGGCGCCGAGCCGGAAGCCGATGGCGCGGGTGTGCGCAAGGTTCCGGTGGTGGTGGTCGGACGCGATGGATCTATCCAGCCGCCGCCCGCAGCTCAACCCGCCGCCCCCCAGGACGAGCAGACACGCGCCGTGGTGGCCGTGCCCGGCCTCACGGTCATCGATGGTCTCGGCGGTGCGCCCGCGGGAGGACCTTCGCCGAACCGCCCTGTTACGCCACGCACGCAGCCGCAGCAGCAGGCTTCGCCGCCGGTGCAGATGGTGACGGCCTCGGACACCGATCAGCCGGTGGTGGTCGCGCCATCGCAGCAGGCTCCTAAAAAGGCCGCCAACCTGATCGCCAACGCCGCGCCGTCCGAAACGGGCGCCGTGCAGACCAAGGCGGTCGCGACGCCCAAGGCCGAGCAGGCGGCGCCTGCGCCGAAGAAGGAGAAGGTCGCCGCGGTGGCCGCACCGGCTGCCGTCAGTCCGCAGCCGACGGGAGCGGGCTACGTGGCCGTGCTCGCGTCCGTTCCCGCCTCGGGCAGCAGCCGCATCGACGCGCTGAAGCAGTTCGCCGACATGCAGCAGAAGTACGGCACCATTCTCTCCAACAAGACGCCCGACGTTCAGGAGGCCAACCTCGGAACCAAGGGAACGTACCACCGCCTGCTCGTCGGGCCGCCTGGATCGCGCGATTCCGCCAACTCGGTGTGCGCGCAGCTCAAGGCCGAAGGCTACAGCGGGTGCTGGGTCACCGCGTACTAGGCACGTGGACCTTTCGCTCCGTGACGAGCGGCCTGTGATCCGCTTCTGCGAGGCGGGACGGCGGATGCCGGAGACGGTCTCTCGTTATGGATGGCCGTTGGGCGAGGCCGGTGATCCTCCGTCCGCGAGATCCGGTCTCCGAGCCTCACATCCCTTTGCGAGGGCGAAACCTCAAACATGACATCAGCCTTCATCACCGGCGTTTCCGGCGCGACGCTTTCGGCCGACGAGGCGCGCTTTCTCAAGTCCGCCGCACCGGCCGGTCTCATCCTCTTTGCGCGCAATTGCGTGAGCCACGATCAGATCCGCCGTCTCGTCGGGGATGCGCGAGGCGCAGTCGGCAGCGACGATTTTCTTGTGCTGATCGACCAGGAGGGCGGGCGCGTGCAGCGTCTGCGTCCTCCGCTCGGGCGCGCGCTTCCTCCGGCGGATGCCTACGCGTGCCTCTACGAGGACGATCCGGCGTGCGCTTGCGATGCCGCTTTCCTCGCGGCGCGATTGCTGGCCGACGATCTCAGGAGCCTCGGGATCAACACCGATTGTGCGCCTGTCGTGGACGTACCTGTGCCCGGCGCCCATGACATCATCGGAGACCGCGCCTACGGGCGGGAGCCGCGGCAAGTCGCGGCGCTGGCGCGGGCGGTCGCGGAGGGCTTCATGGCGGGTGGCTTGCTGCCCGTGATCAAGCACATTCCGGGGCATGGGCGGGCCATGGCGGACAGCCATATCGAGCTTCCCGTCGTCACTGAAGCGCGTGCGGTGCTGTCTGCTACCGATTTCGCGGCTTTCAAGGCGGTTGCCGACATGCCGGCGGCGATGACGGCGCACGTCGTGTTCACGGCCATCGATGGCGCCCAGCCGGCGAGCACGTCGCGGACGGTGACGCAGGACGTGATCCGCGGCGAGATCGGCTTCGATGGGCTCCTGATGAGCGACGATCTCAGCATGAAGGCGCTTTCGGGCACGTTCCGGGAGCGCGCGGAGGGGGTGCTGAGCGCGGGCTCGGATCTGGCGTTGCACTGCAATGGGGTGCTCGCGGAGATGGAGGAAGTTGCGTCGGCCGTGCCAGTGCTGGCAGGCGATGCGCTGCGGCGGTTCGAGGCGGCGTTGGCCGTATTCCGGCGCAGGGAACCCTATGATTCGGGGCGCGCAGAGCAACAACTTGCGGTCGCACTGGGAACCGCAAGACGGCGCACTGAATCAGTGTAATCTGGCGAAAAGATTCCTATTTTGCGCTTGGACCTTGCGCGAAGCAGGACAGATCGCAGGGATTGGCGAGTGCTGGATCGATGATCGACGACGCTGGGCAGATGGGCGAAGGCGAGCAGGGCTGGGAAGCGCCCGATCGCGATCTCGCGCCCGCGGCGTCGGAAGCGCTCATCGTGGACGTGGCCGGTTTCGAGGGTCCGCTCGATCTGCTGCTCGCGTTGGCGCGCACGCACAAAGTCGACATCTCGAAGATCTCGATCCTGGCGCTCGTCGACCAGTATCTCGCCTACATCCACGAGGCGCAGCGGCTCAAGATCGAGATCGCGGCCGACTATCTGGTGATGGCAGCGTGGCTGACGTTCCTGAAGTCGCGGCTGATCCTGCCGCGCGAGGAGAAGGCGGGCGACGAGCTTTCGGCGGAGGAGATGGCGCAGAAGCTGTCGTTCCGCCTGATGCGCCTCGAGGCGATGCGCCGCGCGATCGGCGAGCTGATGACGCGCAAGCGTCTCGATCGCGACGTGTTCCAGCGCGGCATGCCCGAGCAGACGCAGACGGTGAGTGAAGTGAAGTGGACGGCGGAGATCTACGATCTCCTCAAGTCCTATGCGGATCTGCGCCGGCGCACCATCAAGGTCACGCATGTGGTCAAGGCACGCCGCGTGTGGTCCATCAAGCAGGCGCGCACGAAGCTCGAAACCCTCGTCGGGCAGGCGATCACCGATTGGGTGGAGCTCGATAGCTGTCTCAAGACGTATCTCGCTACCGTCGAGGAGGACAAGACGGTGCTCGCAAGCTCCTTCGGCGCGACGCTGGAAATGGCGCGCGAGGGCATGATCGATCTGCGCCAGGACGAGCCGTTTGCTCCGATCTACATGCGCAAGCGCGAAGCGGGCGCCGAGTGGCAGCGTCTCGAGGTGGTTTACGGCGGATCTCAGCCCTCCGGCGCATGAGGCGCGGCGAGGATGCGAGAGGTTCGCTCCGCGTGATGAGCAAGGGTGGTTGCGGTTTTTCGAGTGGTGGTTCCAACGGCGATCTCACCCGGACATAAGGATGGCGACATGGTTCCGCCGAAACTGAGACTGGTGACCCGCGACGGGATCGAGGACGATCTTGCAGGCGATGAGCCCGAAGCGCAGGAGGCGATCGAGCTTGCGCGCGCTCTCTCCGAGGCGGACGCGGTGGAGGCCGGACGCGCGCCCAGGGCGGAGGATCGTCTCGCGGATCTGCGTATCGTGGAGGCGCTGCTGTTCGCCTCCTCGACGCCGCTCGACGAGGAGTGGCTCGCAAAGCATCTGCGCCACGGCAGCGACATCGGCGCGCTGCTCTCCGACATCAAGGCGCTCTATGCGCCGCGCGGCGTGAACCTCGTGCGCGTGGCCGGCAAGTGGGTGTTCCGCACGGCCGAGGACCTCGGCTATCTGCTGGAACGGGAGACGGTCGAGGAGCGGCGGCTTTCGCGGGCTGCACTCGAGACGCTGGCGATCATCGCCTATCACCAGCCGGTGACGCGCGCCGAGATCGAGGAGATCCGCGGCGTCACGACGTCGGCCGGTACGCTCGACATCCTGATGGAAGCGGGCTGGATCCGTCCGCGTGGACGGCGCCGCGCGCCGGGCAAGCCGCTCACCTACGGAACGACGGACAGCTTCCTCGCGCACTTCGGTCTCGACAGCGTGAAGGACCTCCCGGGGCTCGCCGATCTCAAGGCGCAGGGGCTGCTCGACGGACATCTCCCGCCGGGCTTCACGGTACCCGACCCGTCTATGGTCGCGTCCCTCATGCCGGACGAGCTTCCGCTCGAAGAGCCTGCCGAAGAGGAGCAGTCGCCTGAGGAGGATGAGGGCGAGGAGGCCGGCGCCGATCAGGAGACCGGCGGCGAGGACGATGAGGCGGGCGCGCCATCCGCATCCGCGGATGGTCCGCCGGAGCCGCAAGACTAGTTTCAGGCTCTTTGGTGGGGGGTGGGCGGCTCCAATCGCCGGAAAGGTGGCTATCCTTGCCCCGTGTCAATTCCAGCCCTTGATGTTAACGATCAAAGTCGGGAATGTTGCCTGCAGGTGATTGCCGGGGCATGGTCCGCTGCGAGGGTGGGGCGCTCCGGTGCACGCCTGGTCCGATCCGGCGCATCAAGCCGGCCATGAAGGTTTGCTCCCCGGTGGTACGCTGGTTGTTCAAGAGATCTCCGAAACCTCCGACGGAGCCCGCGCTGGCAGGGTCTCCGCGCGTGCGCGCAGGGGCGACGTTCGCAGCCCGCCTCTCGTTCGACGCCGTCACCAAGCGCTACGGTGAGCGGCTGGCGCTCGACGGGCTTTCGCTCGACGTAGAGCCGGGCGAGGTGGTGTGCCTGCTGGGGCCATCGGGATGCGGCAAGACCACGCTGTTGCGGGTGGCGGCCGGTATCGAGCGGCCGACCTCCGGGCGCATCCTCATCAGCGATATCGAGGTTGCCGGCCCCGCGCGCTTCGTGCAGCCCGAGGATCGCGGCGTCGGGCTGATGTTTCAGGACTTCGCGCTGTTTCCCCATCTCACCATCGTCGAGAACGTCGCGTTCGGCCTCAAGGCGCTGCCGCGAGAGGATGCGCGCCGGGAAGCCCTCCTGATGCTCTCGCGCGTGGGGCTCGAGCGCTACGCGGATCAATATCCGCACATCCTTTCGGGCGGACAGCAGCAGCGCGTTGCGCTGGCGCGCGCCATTGTTCCGCGGCCGGCCGTGATGCTCATGGACGAGCCGTTCTCGGGGCTCGACGTGCAGTTGCGCGACGTCATGCAGGAGGAGACGCTGGAGCTCCTCAACGAGACACGGGCGACCACGATGATCGTCACGCACGATCCGGAAGAGGCCATGCGCATCGGCGACCGCATCGCGGTGATGCGCGCGGGACGTCTCATCCAGACGGGCCGGGCGCAGGATCTCTATCATCGTCCCGCCGCTCTGTTCGTCGCGCGATTGTTCTCTGAGATCAACGAGATCACCTATCGGGTTGCGGGCGGGCGCATCTCGACGCCGATCGGCTCGCTGCCGGCTGAAAGCGTCGCGGAGGGGGCGCTTGCGACCCTCTGCGTCCGTGAGCGGGGCGTGGGGATCGTCGCGGCTGGGAGCGGCTCCGTGCCGGGGCTCGCGGCACGGGTGCGGAGTGCCAAGTTCCTGGGGGATGCCGTGCGCTACGAGGTGGTCGCGGAGGGCTTCGATGAGCCCATCAACGTGCGGGCAAATGTGGGCTCGCCGTTCGAGAAGGGCAGCGAGGTGCGACTTCATATCGACCCCGGGCAGGTGCTCATCTTCCCGCCCTGTGCCGACAAAGTAGTTTAAATATCAGTATATTAATTCGCGGGCTTCTGCCCCGCCCTACGCTTGCGAGGGGGGTGGGTTTCTGCAATAGTGGGCCTGAGCCTATGCGACGCGTCGTGTGACGACGCGGGAGCGGGACGCTTGAGAAAGGTCAACCTCACAAGCGTACCAAGCTCTAAACAATTTAAGTCAGACCATCGCCTTAGCGCGGATCGTCAGGATCGCGCAGGCTCGTGGTCGAGAGGAGGCGTTTCATGGGGTTGAGTGCGACCCATCTGTTGTTGCTCTTGGTCATCGTCGTGCTGTTGTTCGGCCGTAACAAGATTTCGGACCTGATGGGCGACGTGGCACGGGGCATCAAGAGCTTTAAGAAAGGGTTGTCCGAGGACGAGCCTTCCGTGGCGGATCCCAAGGTGATCGACAACCCGGCACAGCACGCCGCCGAGCGCGACAAGTCGAAGGCGGGTTGACCGCGAGCAGGGGTTTCGTTCCTCTCGCGCAGTCTTTTTGCGAGACATGGGGCGTGAGCGGCCGCGGGTAAGCCGGATGGGTTCCGGCACCGCAGCTGCTCGAGCTTTCTCGCTTTTATCTGGACGTTCCGATGTTCGATGTCAGTTGGAGCGAGCTTCTCATCCTCGGCCTCGTCACGCTGATCTTCGTGGGGCCGAAGGAGCTGCCGCGCTTTCTCGGCACGCTCGGCAAGTATGCGGGCGTCGTCCGCCGCCAGGCCAACGAGTTCCGCAGCGTGTTCGAGCAGGCGATGCGGGAAGCCGAGATGGACCAGATCCAGAAGGAAATGCGGGATGTGCGCGACGGCGTGAAAGCCTCTCTCGACGAGGCGACGCGGTCGGTGGATGCCGTAAAGTCGGCCGCGCGGGTCGATAGCGGGACGCCTGCAGCCGCTTCCAAGCCGGTGAGCGCGCCGGAAGGCGAGCGCTCCATCGCGCCTCCGTCCTCGTCCCAAGAGACCGTACACGCGGCGGATCAGCCGGAGGCAGACGTTAAGTCCTCTCCGGAGAAGCCCGCCTCCGAGACCACGGCGGGGCAAGCCTGATGCAGGAGAGCCTTCCGCGTCCCGGACAAGACGATATCGACGCCTCGAAAGCGCCGCTGCTCGACCATCTGATCGAGCTGCGCCAGCGGCTCATCTACGCCGCCGTCGCCTTCTTCGCGATGTTCATCCTCTGCTTCACGATCGCACGGCACATCTACGACGTGCTGGTGTGGCCGTACGTCTGGGCGTCGGGCAGCGACCATGTCCGCCTCATTGCCACGCATTTCCTCGAGCAGATCTTCACGCACCTGAAGCTTGCGATGTTCGGCGCGGCGTTCCTGTCGTTCCCGGTGATCGCGGCGCAGGTCTACAAATTCGTGGCGCCGGGTCTCTACAAGAACGAGCGCAACGCGTTTCTGCCGTATCTGATCGCGACGCCGGTGTTCTTCGTGCTCGGCGCGATGGTCGTCTACTTCATGGCGATGCCCATCCTGATCAAGTTCTCGATGGGGCTCGCCCATACGGCGAGCGAGGGCCCGGCAACGATCGAGCTGATGCCGAAGGTGTCGGAATACCTCTCGTTGATCATGACGCTGATCTTCGGGTTCGGGCTCTGCTTCCAGCTTCCGGTTGTGCTGACGCTCTTGGCGCGGGCCGGGATTGTCACGGCCGCTACGCTGCGGAGCGGGCGCCGGTTCGCCATTGTCGGCATTTTCGCCGTGGCGGCGGTGCTGACCCCGCCGGACGCGCTCAGCATGGTCATCATGGCGCTTCCGACCACGCTGCTCTACGAGCTTTCGATCCTGGCGGTTGCTTGGGTCGAGAAGAAGCAGGCGGCGGCCGAGGCCGGGCGCGACGTGGCTTCCAGCTAGCCTCCGGTCTTCGGACCGGCGGCCACCCCAACGCGACCTCTCCGGAAGCGCGCAGACGTGTCGCCTGGTCGTCTGGACCTCGGGCGCGCCCCGCCCTATAGGTCTCTCAGTTCACAACCGACTCTCGCCCGAGGCATTCCCGTGTTCGACATCAAGTGGATCAGAGACAACGCCGAGGCCTTCGATGCCGGGCTCAAAAGCCGTGGGCTCGAGCCGCTTTCGCCCAAGCTGATCGAGCTGGACGAGGCGCGCCGCCGCCACCTCGCCAAGCTCCAGGATGCCCAGAGCCGCCGGAATGCCGTTTCGAAAGAGATCGGCAAGGCGAAAGCCGCCAAGGACGAGGCCCTCGCGACCAAGCTCATGGCGGAGGTGGCCGAGCTCAAGGAGGTCATCCAGCAGGGCGAGGAGGAGGAGCGCGCGCTCACCAAGGCGGTGGACGATGCGTTGTCCGTCATCCCCAATCTTCCGCGTGAGGATGTTCCGCTCGGCAAGGACGAGACCGGCAACGTCGAGGTGCGCCGCGTCGGCACGCCGCGCGCGTTCGACTTCAAGCCCAAGCAGCATTTCGAGATCGGCGAGGCGCTGGGCCTCATGGATTTCGAGACGGCGGGCAAGGTGTCGGGGGCACGCTTCGTGTTTCTGAAGGGCGCTCTCTCGCGTCTCGACCGGGCCATCGGCTCGTTCATGCTCGACCTGCACACGACCACGTTCGGCTACACCGAGACCAACCCGCCGCTGCTCGTGCGGGACGACGCGGCCTACGGGACCGGCAACCTGCCGAAGTTTGCGGAAGATCTGTTCCAGACGACCAACGGCTACTGGCTGATCCCGACGGCGGAGATCTCGCTCACCAACGTGGTCCGCGACCAGATTCTGGACGAGGCGCAGCTCCCGATCCGCATGACGGCGTGGACGCCGTGCTTCCGCTCGGAAGCGGGCGCCGCGGGGCGCGATACGCGCGGCATGATCCGCCAGCATCAATTCTCCAAGGTGGAGCTGGTCTCGATCACGACGCCGGAGGAGAGCCTCGCCGAGCACGAGCGCATGACCAATTGCGCCGAAGAGGTGTTGAAGCGGCTCGGGCTTCCCTATCGCACCATGCTTCTGTGCACGGGCGACATGGGCTTCGCCTCGCGCAAGACCTATGACCTTGAGGTGTGGCTGCCAGGGCAGGATGCCTATCGCGAGATCTCGTCGTGCTCGGTGTGCGGCGATTTCCAGGCGCGCCGCATGGGTGCGCGCTATCGCGCGAAGGGCAGCAAGGACGTGCGCTTCGTGCACACCTTGAACGGCTCGGGCCTTGCCGTCGGGCGCACGCTCGTCGCGGTGCTCGAAAACTATCAGCAGGCCGATGGCTCCGTCACAATTCCCGAGGCGTTGCAGCCGTACATGGGCGGGGCGACGAAGATCGAGAAGGCAAACTGAGGCGTTCGGCTTTCACCAGGAGAGCGGGACCGATTTGGAGATGGTACGTCAGATGCGCATTCTGATCACGAACGACGACGGAGCGGGCGCGCACGGTCTTTCGGTGCTGCATCAGATCGCGAAGTCGATTTCTGACGACGTTTGGATCGTGGCGCCGGAGACGAACCAGAGCGGGGCCTCTCACGCTCTCACGCTGCAGGTGCCGCTGCGCTACCGCGAAATCGGCGATCACGCGTTCGCGGTTCGCGGCACGCCCGCCGATTGCGTGATCATGGGCGTGAAGCATGTGCTGAAGGACAAGGCGCCGGATCTCGTGCTGTCTGGAGTGAACCACGGTTCGAACCTCGCGGAGGACGTGACCTACTCGGGCACCATCGCGGGCGCGATGGAGGGCACGCTGCTCGGCATCCGCTCGATCGCCATGAGCCTCACCATCGGCTTCGATCCGGAAGGCAGGCAGCACTGGAAGTCGCCGCTGGAGCACGGCCCGCGGCTGGTCGAGCAACTGCTCTCGGTCGATTGGCCGGAGAGCACGCTCATGAACATCAACTATCCGGATCTTGCTCCGGGCGATGTGAAGGGCGTGGCCGCAACCCGGCAGGGGCGCCGCGACCAGGGCGGGCTGCACATCCAGGAGCGCAGCGACACGTGGGGCGATCCCTATTTCTGGGTCGGCTTCGAGCGCCGCAGGGCCGATCCGCCGAAGGATTCGGATCTGCGCGCCATCGCCGACGGCTTCATTTCCGTAACGCCGCTGCATCTCAATCTCACGCACGAGCGTGCGCGGGATACCCTCGGCGGTGTGCTCTCGCTGGGCGGCGATAGGAACCGCCTCAAGGACGCGGGCTAGCGCGTCCTTCGCCGATCAATCGACGCTCATTTCTGTTTTGCCGAAGCCGGTGCGGGCGGCATCGAACGCGAGAGCGCATCTGCAACTTGCGCGATAAGGCCGCCAAGTCGCCGAGATTTCTCCGTCATCGCAGCACAATCGAAGCGTATGTGGGTATGCGTGCGGGGTCCGATTTACGGCATGCAGCCGGGCAGCCATCTCTCGATCCCTGTTCGTCTCTCAGGCGCGCCGTGGCGCGTGCGCCGGAGTGCATTTTAGGGGTTTGATTTACGTTCACGATGCGCGCGGGACCCGCTCACATCTCCGACGAATCAAGCCCAGAACGGGTTTGTGCCCCTCCGTTAAGGTTCTCTTAACTGGTTAAGGGTTACCTGGAGAGTGGGTATTCAGGGTGTGTGGCATGTTAAGTTCTTTGCGTAAATGTCATCAATCCTCCGGCGTTCAGGGATTGAGGATCGGTCTGATCTTCTCCGCCGCCGCGGCATTGGCGGGCTGCAGCGCCGACATTTCTCGTTTCGATCTTGGCAATCCCGAAGGGGCGCGCGCCCACTCCGATTACGCGCCCTCGGGCGGGGCCACGGGCCGCTCGGCTTCCTCCGAATTCGGCTCTGCCGGCTACGACCGCCCCAGCTATCGCGGCAACACCGTCGCGCGCTCCGAGCTTCCGCCCACGCCTCAGGCTCCTCTCACCACGAGCGCCATTCCGCCTCAGCAGCAGCAGGCTCCCTACGGGGGCTATGGGCAGCAGCAGCGCCAGCCGAGCTATGGCTCGGATCAGCGCGCGCCGCAGTACAATGCGCAGCCGAGCCCGTCCTATTCGGGCGGATCGCAGTATGGCGGTGCAGCACCGTCGGGGCAGGTCGCGCCGATCGCCTCTCGCGATGCGGGCGGCGCCAAGGGCGACATGATCGAGGTGCGCCCGGGTGATACGCTTTACGGCATCTCACGCCGTCACAAGGTCTCGCTCAACGAGCTGATGACCACGAACGGCCTGACCTCTCCCAACCTGAAGCCGGGCCAGCAGCTTTATCTGCCGGCCGGCACACGCGCGGCTGCGAGCGAGACGGCGCGTCCTGCGCGTGAGGATCGCTATCACACGTCCGCCGCTGCGGAACCGGCTCAGTCTGCACCCACCGCCGAGGCGCCGTCCGACTGGAACGGCAGCTACACGGTGCGTTCCGGCGACTCCCTCTATGCCATCGCGCGCCAGAACAACGTGAAGCTCGCGGAGCTCGAGCGCTACAACGGCATCCAGGATTCGCGGAAGGTGAAGCCGGGTACTGTTCTCAAGATTCCGGGTGGGGCCGCGCCTGCGGCTTCGCAGGTTGCGGACGCCGCGCCTGCCGCAGAGGCCCAGCCTTACCGCGAGCAGGCCCAGACGCCTGCGCCCGCGCCGGGAGCTGTGCGCCTGGGCGAGGCGACGAGCCCGCCGCCGACCTCGTCGTCGCAGCAGCCGATGCTGCTCAACGGGTCCAATACGCCTGCGCCGCCTGCTGCCGCGCCGAACGTCGAGCGGGTCGCGAAAGCGGAAACGCCGGGCGCTGCAAGCGATGCCGTCACTCCGGCTGCGTCGCAGAACGCAGGCTCGGTGGCCGGGTCACGGCTGCGTTGGCCGGTGGCCGGTAAAGTCATCAGCGGCTTCGGTCCGCGCCCCGACGGTACGCATAACGACGGCGTCAATCTCGCTGCGCCGATGGGGACCGACATTCATGCAGCGGAGAACGGCGTGGTGGCCTACTCGGGCGACGAGCTCAAGGGCTACGGCAACCTCGTGCTGATCCGCCACGACAACGGCTGGGTGACGGCCTACGCGCATGCCGACGAAATTCTCGTCAAGCGTGGCGACCGCATCAAGCGCGGCCAGGTGATCGCGAAAGCTGGCCGTACCGGCCAGGTGGATCAGCCGCAGGTGCACTTCGAGCTGCGCCAGGGACAGAAGCCCGTCGATCCGACTCCGTTCATGGAGAGGCTGTAGATGAGGGCAGTGGGCAGCAGGGTGCTGCCCTGTCCTGCCCATCCCGCTCGCTGCTGCCTGTTGCCGGCTGCCCCTATAGCGGCAGCGTCTTGCCCAAGCGGCCTGCCAAATCCTGCGTGAACTGCCAGGCGACGCGGCCGGAGCGGCCGCCACGGGTGACGCTCCATTCGAGCGCCTCGCGCACGAGTTCCTCACGCGTGATCGGTAGACCGAAGTGCTCGGCATAGCCCGACACCATGGCGAGATAGTCGTCCTGGCTGCAGTTGTGGAAGCCGAGCCAGAGCCCGAAGCGATCCGACAGAGACACCTTCTCCTCGACCGCCTCGGACGGGTTGATCGCCGTGGAGCGCTCGTTGTCGACCATGTCCCGCGGCATCAGATGGCGGCGGTTGGAGGTCGCATAGAACAGCACGTTGGGCGGGCGCCCTTCGATGCCGCCGTCCAGGACTGCTTTCAGCGATTTGTAGCTCGTGTCGTCGCGGTCGAACGAGAGGTCGTCGCAGAAGACGATGAAGCGGTGCGGAGAGGCGCGTAGCGCGCCGAGGCAGGCGGGGAGCGTCGCGATGTCCTCACGATGGATCTCGACCAGCTTCAAGCCCGCAGCGCTGGCCCGATCCGCGAGGGAGGCCTCGACCTCGGCATGGATCGCCTTGACGAGGCTCGATTTGCCCATGCCGCGGGCACCCCAGAGAAGCGCGTTGTTCGCGGGAAGGCCTTCGGCGAAGCGGCGCGTGTTGTCGAGGAGCTGGCGTGCCGAGCCGTCGATGCCTTTGAGAAGCGTTCGGGGAACGCGGTTCACATGGGGGACCGGCTGGAACGAAAGATTGGACGCTTGCCAGACGAAGGCGCCGGCGGCCTCGAAATCCGGGAGAGCGGGCGGGGGCGGCGCCAGCCGCTCCAGTGCGGCAGCGATGCGGTCCAGGTGGGCCGTAAGGTCGGCTTCTTCACTCATGATCAGTTTTGGCCTTGAATTCCGGGCATATTCTTGCTGTCCGGGATGGGACGTGCCCCTACTGGCTGATCCCGGCCGTCCTCTATACTCCTGTCGGCTTTACCCAGGCCAGTGGGCGTGCTGACCCGGGCCACGTCCGGTGCTGCAAGGGTTGCAAAGCGGGCTCCGCCCACTATAGTCGCGGCCGATCTCAGGCGGACAGGCTTGCGGAGTTGATCCTCCGTCGAGGCTGGCCGCGATTCGCTTGTACGATCCGATATAGACGATCCCGACGAGGACCAGTCCCCTATGTTCATCTCTCCGGCCTATGCCCAGAGCGGCCCGATGTCAGACCCCTTCAGCGGTCTCCTCATTCCCATGCTGCTGATGGTGCTCATTTTCTATTTTCTCGTCATCCGGCCGCAAAGCCAGCGCCAGAAGCAGCACCGCGAGATGATCGAGCGCGTGCGGCGGGGCGATACGGTGGTGACCTCGGGCGGGTTCATCGGCAAGGTCTCGCGCGTGCCGGACAACTCCGACGAGATCGACGTCGATCTCAGCGATACGCTCAAGGTGCGGGTGCTCAAGAGCACGCTCCTCGACGTGCGCTCGAAGGGTGAGCCGGTCAAGGACGGCGGCACCGTCACGAAGTAATACGCTATGCGCACGGAGGCGGGGCCGCGCGTGGTGCCCGTCTCGACGCGACAACGCTTACGGGAGAGGTTCGCTCCGTTATGCTGCACTTCGAGCGCTGGAAGATTTTCGCAATCGTCGCGACGTGTCTCCTCGGCCTGCTGTTCGCCTTGCCGAACTTCTTCTCGAAGGAGACGGTGGCTTCCTGGCCGAGCTTCATCCCGAAGCGGCAGATGCCGCTCGGTCTCGATCTTCGCGGCGGCGCTCATCTGCTGCTCGCGCTCGACCAGAACGAGATCCGCAAGGACTGGCTCGCGAACCTGCGCGAGGATTCGCGCAAGACGCTTCGCGAGGCGAAGATCGGCTTCTCGGCGATCGGTGTCTCCGGCGATGCGGTGCAGATTCGTCTCGTCAAGCCCGAGGACACGGAGACCGCGCTCAAGGAGCTGAAGAAGCTCGTGCAGCCGATCGGCAACGCCATTCTCGGCACCAGCGGAAACGACGTCGAGGTTGAGAAGGGGGCGGAACCGGGCCTGATCCTGGTGAAGCCCACTCAGTTCGGCATGCAGGAGCGTCTCTCGAATGCGGCCTCGGCCTCGATCGAGACCGTCAACCGCCGCGTGAACGCGCTCGGCACGGCGGAATCGACCGTGGTGCGCCAGGGGCGCGACCGCATCCTCGTGCAGTATCCGGGCCTCACCGACACCAAGCAGCTCAAGGATCTGATCGGCAAGACGGCAAAGCTGTCGTTCCACGCCGTGCATCCGACCATCACGGCCGAAGAGGCCAAGACGACGCGTCCGCCGATGGGCTATCGCGTCTATCCCGCCGCGGAGCGGGAAGCCGGTTTCGAGCAGGGCTACGTGCTCGCCGAGACGCCGGTGGTGCAGGGCGACGACCTCGTGGATTCGCAGCCCGGCTTCGACAGCCAGACCAACGCCCCGATCATCAGCTTCCGGTTCAATCAGTCGGGCGCTCGCAAGTTCGGCAACTTCTCGAAGGATCACGTGGGCGAGCCGTTCGCCATCGTGCTCGACGACACGGTGATCTCTGCGCCTGTGATCCGCGAGGCGATCCTCGGCGGCTCGGGACAGATCTCGGGCAACTTCACCGTCGAGAGCGCCAACAACCTCGCCATTCAGCTGCGCTCGGGCGCGCTGCCCGCCAAGCTCACCATCGTCGAGGAGCGCACCGTCGGGCCTTCGCTCGGCGCCGACAGCATCGAGGCGGGCAAGCTCGCGGGCATCGTCGGCCTGATCGCGACGGCCATTCTCACCATCCTGGCCTACGGCACGTTCGGCGTTTACGCAGTCATCGGCCTGCTCGTGCACGGCGTTCTCATTCTCGCTCTGATGTCGGTGATCGGCACGACGCTGACGCTGCCCGGCATCGCGGGCTTCGTGCTCACCATCGCCATGGCCGTGGACGCCAACGTGCTGATCTATGAGCGTATGCGAGAGGAGCTTCGCGCCGGCCGCACACCTATCGCGGCGATCGAATCGGGGTTCCAGCGCGCGTTCGTCACCATCCTCGACAGCCAGCTCACGACGCTGGCGGCGGCGGTGATCATGTTCTGGCTCGGCTCCGGTCCGATCCGCGGCTTCGCCGTCACGCTCACGCTAGGCATCATCACATCGGTGTTCGCGGCCGTGACCATCACGCGTCTGCTGGTTGCCATGTGGCTCAAGAATGCGAAGGCCAAGGGCCGCTCGCTCGTCGTTCCGATCTAAGGAAGGTCTCCCACAATGTTCCTTGTGCCCGACTTCAAGGGTAATGACTTCTTTCCCCACGGAACGCGTCTGCCGTTCATGGACTACAAGGGGCTGTGCGTCGGGCTCTCCATCATCGCGATGGTGCTCTCGTTCGGCATAATCATGATCAAGGGTTTCAATTACGGTGTCGATTTCAAGGGCGGCTCGCTGATCGAGGTGCGCGCGAAGTCCGGCAAGGCCGACATCGGCGTGATGCGCGACAAGCTCGGGGCGCTCGGTCTCGGCGACGTGCAGATCCAGAGCTTCGGCTCGGAAGCCGACGCGCTGATCCGAATCGAGCAGCAGCCGGGCGAGGAGGAAGCTCAGCAGGCAGCCGCAAACAAGGTGCTCGATACGCTCGGCTCCGACTATGAGCAGCGGCGCATCGAGGTGGTGGGTCCTGCGGTTTCGAGCGAGCTTCGCACAACAGGCCTGATTGCGGTGCTCGCGTCGATCGCGGCCATCGTGACCTATGTGTGGTTCCGTTTCGAGTGGCAGTTCTCGGTCGGCGTGGTGCTCGGCCTCTTCCACGACGTGCTGGTGACGGCCGGCATTTTTTCGCTCTTCCAGCTCGCGTTCGATCTCTCGATCGTCGCGGCTCTGCTCACCATTCTCGGCTACTCGGTGAACGATTCCGTCGTGGTCGCGGACCGAATTCGAGAGAACTTGCGCAAGTACAAAAAGATGCCGCTGACGGAGCTGCTCAACCTCTCGATCAACGAGACGCTGTCGCGCACCATTCTCACGGGCGTGACGACGATCGCGGTGCTGTTCGCGCTGTTCTTCCTGGGCGGTGAGGTGATGCAGAACTTCACGTTCGCGATGCTGTTTGGCGTGATCATCGGCACCTACTCGTCGATCTTCATCTCGGCGCCGGTCATCGACTATCTCGGCATCAAGCGCGACTGGAGCGACGAAACGCAGAAGGCGGCCGCCGGAACGCCCGCGCGGCCCTAGCTGGCTCGGTTCTGGGGTAGGCGGCCCAAATGGGTTATCAGGCGCATCTGCCCCGGCAGGTTCCGATCGAGGCTTACGGCAACGGCGGCTTCCGCTTCGGCGGCATGAGCCACAAAGGGTCTCTCCTGTGCCTGCCCTCCGGCATCTGGGGCTGGCAGGCGACGTCGGTCGAGGGGCTCGATCAGGAGGCGCTGGCGCCGGTGCTCGGGCTTGGGGGCGGGCTGTCGTTTCTTCTGCTCGGGACCGGGCGGGCGCTCGTGCGGCCGAGCCGTGAAATCCGCAAGCTGTTCGAGGATGCTGGGCTCTGGCTCGAGGTCATGGATACGGGGGCCGCGGCGCGAACCTACAACGTGCTGCTCGCCGAGGGGCGCGTGATCGCGGCGGCGCTGATCGCCGTCGAATAGGAAAGCATCGTCCATGAGCGCGGCCAATCCGCTCGCAGATGCCGAGGCGCCCGTTCTTTCCGTTCGCGACGCGGCGCGCGAGCACGAGCAGGACCGTTATCTTTCAGCGCTGCTTGCACCGCCTCGCGCGCGCGACGACCTCGTGGTGATTGCCGCTTATCTCGGAGAGCTGCGCCGTATTCCGCTCATCACGCGGGACGCGGCGATCGGAGAGATCCGGCTTCAGTGGTGGCGCGATACGCTGGCCCAGGCGGGCGCCGTGAGCGGGCATCCCGTGGCGGATGCGATGAACGCGCTCGCCAGTCGCCGCTCGCTTCGCCGTGAGTTGGTGCTGGCGCCGCTCGAAGGTGTTTCGCGGGAGCTCTACGAGGACGGCATTCCCGATGCGCGCGAATTCGATCTCTACGCCGAGGAGACGGAGGGTGCGGCAATTCGGCTCGCGCTTTCCGTGCTGGGCGAGGGAGGCGCGCAGAATTCGGAACGGGCGGTCGATTCTGCGGGGCGGGCGCTGGCTTTGACGCGGCTTGCCCTCACCTTGCCACAGCATGTTGCGCATGGTCGTCTGCCGCTTCCCGAGACGGTTTTGAATGGGGTCCGCGATCCGCGGGGAGCCCCGCAAAACGAGGCGCGGGAGGCCATGGGAACGTTATCGGTGCGGCTTGCAGACGAGGCGCAGGCCTCGCTCAAACAGTTCAGGGACGTGAGGGGACGCGTCAGCGCAGCAGCGATGGCCGCGTATCTGCCGCTCTCGCTGATCGAGCCGTACCTGCAGGCGCTCCGTAGACCGAAACGGGACGCTTTGCTGGAAGTCGCGGATATTTCTCCGCTTTCGCGTGTCACCAGACTGTGGTTCGCTCATTGGAGGGGCCGCGTTTAGCCTGCCGGTGTCGTTGGCGGGCGAGATCATCGGGATCGTTGACGGGCATGCTTCGTTTCATCGCTTCATCAGCCATCGGTTTCGCTCTCGCGGCCGGTCTCGCCATTTCTGAGCCTCGTGCGGCCGGAGATGACGCGGGGGCCGTCACCATCGCTCAGTGGGGCCAGAGCGCTCCCGTGGAAAGCGAAGGACGCGCGGACCCGCGAGCATCGCCCGATGCGCAGGTGTCTCCCGATCCGCAAGTATCGCCCGATCCTGGAGTGCCGAACGATCCGGCGGCGCCGGGAGGCCCGTCCGTCGGCCAGGCGGTGGATCCTTACGTCGTGCCCGCGCCGTCCGGGACCACTCCAAACGCCTTGCCTCTGCCGGCCGATCCGGCGACGCCCGGCATCGACGAGCTGATGCAGCTTGCTTCGGTCGAGATCGAATGGCGGGTCGAGAATCCGTTCCGCTTCTTCGCCGATCCCAAGGACACCGAGGTTCATCGCGCGACCTATCTCGCGCTTTCGCCCGAGCAGCGCGACGCGGCACCAGTCCTCGCGGCCGAGCATGCACTGAGCCGGCGGCATGACGACGGCTGGGCGGAGAGCATGTTCCGCAAGACGTGCTGGGCGGGACCGCGCAACAGGCACGTCTGCCCAGACAAGAGCGATTACGTCAATCCGGATCGCCATCGCGTGGTGGTCTCGCTCAAGGGCATGCCGGAGCCGACCGTCGATTGCCGCTGGTTCTCGTCGGCCCTCGGCGGCGGCGACGGTGGCGAGAACGTGATCACGCAGGCTTGCGGTGAGCCGCTCACGCTGACAGCACCCTATCCGCATGGGCTTTCCGTGCGCGTGGAGGTGGGCGGCATCACGGTGGCATCGACCGAGATCAAGGTGCGAGACATCTTCGTGGTGGGCATCGGCGACAGCTTCGGCTCGGGTGAAGGCAATCCGGATGTGCCCGTGCGCTTCTCGCCCGAGCGGACCATCGCCTACGGCAAGGGCGAAGGAACAGGCGACCTCACCGGATATCCAGCGCGCGTAGGCGCGTGGAAGCAGGTGGGCGACGACGAGTTCGTGAAGGAGAACGCGCGCTGGCTGGATCAGGCGTGCCATCGCTCGCTCTATTCGTATCAGCTCCGCGCGGCGCTCGAGCTTGCGGTGGAGGATCCGCATCGGGCTGTGACGTACACGGGGTTCGCCTGCTCGGGCGCCGAGGTCACGTGGGGACTGTTCCTGCGCTACAAGGGCAACGAGTGGGTGCCGCGTCCGCCGGACCTTTCGCAGATCTCGGCCGTGGCGGATGCGCAGTGCGGAAAGCGTGAAGCTCCGTTGCAGGACATGCCGGAGGCGTTCCACATGAAGGGCACGATCTCCGAGCTGCAAGGCGGCCTCGTGCTCAACAAGTGCCCGGTGGATCAATCGCGCAAGATCGATCTTCTGATGATGTCCATCGGCGGCAACGACGTGGGCTTTGCGCGTCTCGTAGCGAACGCGGTGCTGTCGGACTCCTCGCTGGTGCGCAGCCTGGGCGGCTGGTTCGGCCAGGTGCACGGAAACCAGGAGAGCGAGGCGCTGCTCGACCGGCTCGACGAGCGCTACAAGGCCATGAACCGCGCGGTGCACGGCATTCTGCACATCCCCTGGGACGAGAGCGACCGCGTCATTCTCACGGCCTATCCTCCGTTCGCGCTTCTCGACGATGCGGGCGCCATGTGCCCGGACGGAACGGCGGGCATGGAGGTGTTCAACGAGTTCGCGATCACGCAGAAGGCGGCGCTATCGAGCGCGTGGCTCGCCGACAAGCTCGACCAGGTGATGGAGAAGAGCGCGCACACGCACGGCTGGACGTTCGTCGAGGGCCATCGCAAGACGTTCGTGGGACGGGGGCTGTGCGCGGGGCATACGAACGGGCTCGGCTCGATTGCGGATGACCTGCGGCTGCCACGCCGCCATGGGGACGTCTGGGTGCCTTACAACCCCGCGCATTACGAGGCTTACGCGGCGCGCCAGCGCTGGTTCCGCACACCGAACGATGCGTTTTTGACCGGCAACTTCCACGTCGCCGGGTCGGTGATGCAGAAGGTGCTCAAGCTGCAGAGCTTCTCATGGTTCCAGGTGCTACTGGCCTCCACCTACTCGGGTGCGTTCCATCCCACGGCCGAAGGACATGCGGCGATCGCGGATTCGGTGGTGCAGAAGGCGCGTGAGGTTCTGAAGCGTCACGGGCAGCAATCGGCCGCCGCTTTCGGGGCGACGGCGCAATAGCGTCTCCGTTCCGGCGATAGAGCTTGCTATTCGGCTGCTTCGCTGCCGAACTGCAATTCGGAAAGGCGCGCGTAGAGGCCGCTCCGCTGCACAAGCTCACGATGGGTTCCGCTTTCGACGATGTGGCCGTTGTCGAGCACCAGGATGCGATCGGCGTTCTGCACCGTGGAAAGCCGGTGAGCGACGACGATGGTGGTGCGACCCTTGGTTAGGGCGTCGAGCGCGCGCTGCACGGCCAGCTCGTTCTCGGTGTCGAGGGCGCTGGTCGCCTCGTCCAAAAGCAGGATCGGCGCGTTCTTGAGAATGGCGCGGGCGATGGCGATGCGCTGGCGCTGGCCGCCCGAAAGCGAGACCCCGCGCTCGCCGAGGCGGGTTTCGTATCCTTGCGGAAGCGCGCGAATGAAGGCGTCGGCCTGGGCGGCAACGGCGGCGCGGACCACGTCCGTCTCGGCCGCATTGGGTGTGCCGTAGCGGATGTTTTCGATCACCGTATCGGCGAACAGAGCCACCTCCTGCGGGACGAGAGCGGTGGTGCCGCGCAGCGCATCGAGTGCGAGGTGGGAGATGTCGATGCCGTCGATCAGGATCTGCCCGCTCGCCGGATCGTAGAAGCGCAGGATCAGGTTGAGGACGGTCGATTTGCCGGCGCCGGAGGGACCGACGAGTGCCACGCGCTCGCCCGGCGCGACGCGGAACGACACGCCGTCGAGGGCCGGGGCATTCGTGCGTCCGGTGTAGGCGAAGCGCACGTTGCGGAATTCGATCTCGCCTTTCACCGGCAGAGGCAGCGGCACCGGATTTGCCGGCGACTTGATCTCGGGCTCTATGGTGAGGAACTCGGTGATGCGCTCAGCGGCGCCTGCGGCCTGCGTGGTCTCACCCCACACCTCCGACAGCTCTCCGAGGGCGCCGGCCGCGAACAGCGCGTAGATTACGAACTGGCTGAGGCGTCCGCCGCTGATCTCTCCGCTGATGACGGAGGACGCGCCGTACCAAAGTACGCCGACGATGCTCGAGACGACGAGCAGGATGACGAGGCCGGTGAGGCCGGCGCGCGCCATCATGCGCTCGCGCGCGGCGGTGAACGAGCGCTCGACGGAGGCGGCGAAGCGGCCGGCGACGGCGCCTTCATGACCGAACGCCTGCATGGTGCGGACGGCGGCGAGGTTCTCCGCCGCGTAGGCCGAAGCTTCCGCCAGGGTATCCTGGGCGCGGCGCGACAGGCGGCGGACGACGCGTCCGTAGCCGATGAGAGGAAGCACGATGACGGGGATGGCGATCAGCACGAGCAGCGACAGGCTCGGGCTCGTGATGATCATCATCACGAGCGCGCCGATCAGCATGATGGCGTTGCGGAGCGCCTGGGAGATAGAGGAGCCCGCTACCGCCTTAACCTGGGTGGTGTCAGCGGTCAGGCGGCTCATCACCTCGCCGGAATGCGTGCGCTCGTAGAAGTCCGGTCCAAGGCGGGCGAGGTGGGCGAACACGTCGGCGCGCAGATCGGCCACCACGCGCTCGCCGATCCAGTTGACGAGATAGAAGCGGGAGGCGCTGGCGATCGCGAGCACGAGGCCGATCGCGATCATCATCATGAAATACTGGTCGATCATCCCGCCGTCGCGGGCGCCGAAGCCATTGTCGATCATCCGGCGGACGGCCATCGGCACGGCGAGCATGGCGCCAGCCGAGAGGACGAGGGCAACGGCTGCGCCGGCCAGTCGGCCGGGGTGGCGGAGCAGATAGGGCTTGAGAGCGAGGAGGGGCCGCAGGGACGCGCGCCCGGAGGCCGGCGTTTCTTCGGTTGAGGTGGTATTGGCGGGCAGGGGAGTTCCACCCCGCGCATTTTCACTTGAGCTCAAATCTCGGTCTTTCGCGTTGGGCGTTTCCCGTCGCACCTCTTTGGGTGTCTTTCGTTAAGCGGGACCATGCGGGACGCAGGCCCCTGGCGTCAACGCCATCCGGTTGCCTGAAACGGAATGCCGCGTTTCTCAGGCCCATGGCGAACGTTAAGGGAGAAAACGGTTGGGAACCCTTGATTTTGAGCAAGTTAGAACCCCTCAGTAGGGCGCTTTTTCGATGCTTGTGCGGGCCGGGCATCTCGACTATAGAAGCGCATCCAGAAATTCGGGGTCGTGCCGTGTCGGGCATTCCGCCGCTTTTGGGCGTTGCTGCGCGCATATCTGCGCAGTTCCCTGCCCTCCGGCCCCATTTTGCAGCGAGCTACGGTCATGAAGAAAGACGCCGATCTGCATCCCGATTATCACCAGATCACGGTCAAGATGACCGATGGGACGCAATTCGTTACCTACTCCACCTACGGCAAGGAGGGCGATGAGCTGCATCTCGACATCGATCCCACCTCGCATCCGGCTTGGACGGGTGGCGATCAGCGCCTGATGGACCGCGGTGGCCGTCTGTCGCGCTTCAAGAAGAAGTTCGAAGGCATTTTCTAAGCCTCGGAGCGCGCGGGGCAGGGGCGAAGGCGCCCCTCGCTTCCTGTGGCGCGTTGCCGCGGGCTAGGTTTCAAGTCCGAAAAAACAAAAGGCCCGGTTTTCGCCGGGCCTTTTTGCATTTGGGTTACCGGCCTCGAGCCTCAGCGAGCCGAGGCCGTGCGCAAGCCGCTCGCGAAGGCGCGCTCCAGCGTGTTGAGCTGGGAGGCGACGGGGTTCACGGGCGCTTCGGCTTCCGTTCCTGTCTGCTGCTGCGGCAGCATCGCGCGATCGAGCTGCACGATGCGATCGTGAAGCATGAAGCTCGCGTCGATCAGGTCGCGAAGCCCCTGCGGCAGGTCTGCGAAGCCCTTGGTGTGCGCGGGACGGCCGAGCGTCTGCAGCTTGACGCGTGCGCGCTTGGCTTCTGCTTCCTCTCTCGTGATCTCGCCTTCCTTGAGGGCGCGGCGGATCAAGAGCCAGGATGCGAGTTCCAGCAGGCGCGTCGTGAGGCGCATGCTCTCGGTCGCATAGAGGACGGTGATCTGGCTGGGGAGACCCTTGGACTCGCGGCGTCCTTCGCCATCGAGATAGGCGGCCGATCGCTCGACCAGGGCCATGCCTTCGGAGAAGACTTTGTCGAACTGCTCGGAGGCCTGGAAACGCTCTCCGAAGGAGACCGTCTCGCCCTTGCTCGCGAACAGGCTTTCTACGCGGGAACCGTTGTTCATCATACGCTTCGATACAAACGCCTACACATTGGTCACCATAGCATCGATAGATCCTAAGAGGCCAGGGTTAACAACTTGGCCAAGAAGGAGACAACGCGATGCGCGCGATCCATGTCCGGATCCTTGCAAGAGCCGCGCCGGAAAAAAATGAGCCGCCTCACGGCGGCTCAGAAGTCAACAGGGAGGCGTCAAACAGGGTGGCTAGGCACCACCCAGGATCCAGATATCTGGATGACGAGGACGATACGCCCCGTTCCCTAACGAAGGCTTAATGATTGACGAATTCCGAATCGTTTTTGCATTCACGTTTGCGGGGCACCTGTGGGTAAACGTTTTGCTTCAATGTGAGACAACGACGGCAGTGCGTGTCTCTCGCACGGCAGCCCGTGCCGAATGCCTGCACAATCGAGCATAAGGCTCGCCACGTCTCACGGCGGATGTCAGACGGTTTCGGGCACCATGCGGGAAGCCAGCACCTTGTCGATGCGCCGCCCGTCGAGATCCACGACCTCGAACAGCCAGTTTCCGGACCGGATCTTCTCACCCGTCTTGGGAATGTGCTGCAGCTCGGCGAGCACCAGTCCGGCAACCGTCGCGTAGGGGCGCCGTTCCGGCAGAGGGAAGCCCAACAGATCCGCCATCTCGTCGGCAGGCATGGAGCCAGAAAGCAGCCAGGAGCCGTCGTCGCGCTGGGTGGCGTTCGGCTCGTCGGAATCGGATTTGAACACGCCCACGATCGCCTCGAGGACGTCTGCGGGTGTCACCAGCCCCTCGAAATGTCCGTACTCGTCGTGAATCAGCGCGATGGGCACGTCGGCCTCGCGGAGCACATTCAACGCGTCGAGCGCATCCATGGTCTCTGGGATTATCGGCACCTTGCGCAGGTGGCTGCGGATGTCGAGCGGCTTGCCTGCCAGGATGGCGGCCAAGAGCTCGCGCGTGCGCACGATGCCGACGAGCTGATCGACCGAGCCTTCGCCGACGGGGATCAGCGAATGAGGCGTCTCGATCAGTTGTTCGCGGATCTCGTGAGTCGACAGCGAGATGTCGATCCAGTCCACATCCGTGCGCGGCGTCATGAGGCCCACGACGGTGCGGTCGCCGAGACGCATCACGCCGGAGATCATCTCGCGCTCATGGGATTCGAGCACGCCTGCGGCTTCCGCCTCGGCGATCACGATCGAAATTTCCTCGTCGGATACCTGGCTTTCGTTCGCTTCTTTCTGTCCGAAGACGCGGAACACGAGGCGTGTCGACGTGTCGAGCAGCCATACGGCCGGTCTCGCCAAGCTCGAGAAGGCGGCCATAGCTGGGGCGACGGCGCAGGCAATGCGCTCGGCATTGCGCAGCGCGATGTTCTTCGGAACAAGCTCGCCGATGATTACGGAGAGATATGTGATGACGGCAATGACGGTGCCGTAGCCGAGAGGCGCGGCCACAGCATCCGGGAGGCCGGCTTCGCGTAGCGCGGTGTAGGCATATTCACCGAAGGTTTCGCCCGAGTAGGCGCCGTTGATGATGCCGATCAGCGTAATGCCGATCTGCACGGCAGAGAGGAAGCGGCCGGGATCTGCAGACAAAGCCAGGGCGCGTTTGGCGCCCGGATGGCCGGATGCGGCCAAAGCCTTCAGTCGGGGTTGGCGGCTCGATACAACCGCAAGTTCAGAAAGAGCAAAGAGGCCGTTGAGTAGGATCAGGGCCGTAACAATCAGAAGTTCGGTCACTTTGTTTGCGGCCGTCGATGTGCATCGAGGCCACTCCATGTTGCGAAGGGGGCGGATGCTATCGGCCTGGCGCGCCCCGGTCAATGCGGGTCAGTGCGGATGCTTCGGGGCGTCCGAGCCCGGCTTTTTCTCAACTTCCTGGTTTTTTGAACAGTGCGGCGGCCGCGTTCTCGTGGGCACGCTTGCGCGCAAGCTCGGCCTTCACGCGCTCGATTTCCGCCTCCAGCGCCGCGATACGGCTCTCCAGCTCGGACACGGAGAATGTCTCCAGATTGTCGCCAATACTCGCGGATTTCGGCGGTGCGGGCCTTGCGTCGTCCCAGTCCATATCGGTCGCTCCCGGTCGCACTTTCTCTCACTTTGGGTCGAACGTGTCATTTTCGCCGTCCCGTCTCAAGCACCTCTGCTTGTAACCCTGCGCGCGCTCGGGCAGGTATGGCGCATCATCGACGTTCTTCTGCCGGAGTTTCCAAGACATGAGCGCACTGCCCGAAACCATGACCGTCATCGCCATCGCGGGCAAAGGTGGACCCGAGGTGCTGACCGCGGAGCAGCGCCCTGTTCCTTCGCCCGGCGCGGGACAGGTGCTGATCAAGGTGGAAGCGGCGGGCGTGAACCGTCCGGACGTGCTTCAGCGCAAGGGGCTCTATCCGGCGCCCAAAGGACATTCGGAGCTGCCGGGGCTCGAGGTTGCGGGAACTATCGCGGCGCTGGGAGAGGGTGCGTCGCGCTTCAAGATCGGCGACCGCGTCATGGCGCTGCTGAACGGCGGCGGCTATGCGGAGTACGCTCTCGCGGAGGAGCCTGCGACACTTGCCGTTCCCAAGGGCGTCTCCATGGTCGAGGCCGCAGCCATTCCGGAAACGTTCTTCACGGTCTGGCACAACGTGTTCGAGCGCGGCGGGCTCAAGAGCGGAGAGTGGTTCCTGGTGCATGGCGGATCGAGCGGCATCGGCGTGACGGCGATCCAGCTTGCGGCGGCGCTCGGCGCCAAGGTGATCACGACGGCGGGCTCCGCAAAAAAGTGCGAGGCGTGCGTTGCGCTCGGCGCAGAGCGCGCGGTTGACTACACGCAGGAAGATTTCACCGAGGTGGTGAAGGCGGAGACGCAGGGGCGCGGTGTCGATGTCATCCTCGACATGGTGGGCGGCGATTACGTGGACCGCAACATCCGCTCGCTCGCCGACGACGGGCGTCTCGTCAACATCGGCTATCAATCGGGCTCGAAAGTCACCGTCGACATGATGCGCGTGATGCTGAAGCGTCTGACGCTGACCGGCTCGACGCTGCGCATCCGTCCGACGGAGATCAAGGGTGCGATCGCGCGCGGTGTCGAGACACATGCTCTGCCGCTCGTGGAAAGCGGCAAGGTGCGTGTGATCGTGGACAGCACGTTTCCGCTTTCCAAGGCAGCCGAGGCGCATGCGCGGATGGAGACGAGCCAGCACATCGGCAAGATCGTGCTTACGGTGGCGGGCGCCTAGGCCGTCGAACGTTTGGCGCTCACCAGTGGAGCACGGACATGGCCGCGATGGGGCTGATGTCCGGATCGGGGAAGAGAGTGGTCAGCGTGTCGCTGGACAGCCCCGACGAGACGTGAACGCCGCTTGCGATGAACACGCTGTCGATGCCGGCTGCCGCCGCGCCTTTGATGTCGGTGCGGATGCCGTCGCCGATGGCGAGAATGCGCTCACGCGGCACGGCCTTCCCCTTGAGCCTTTCCACCTCGGCAAGCGCCAGGTCGTAGACGGGCAGATAGGGCTTGCCGGCGTAGGACACGCTTCCGCCGAGCGCTTCGTAGGCGGATGCCAGCGCGCCCGCGCAATAAATGATGTTCGAGCCGCGCTCGACGGTGAGATCCGGGTTCGCGCACACCATCGGCAGCTTGCGCGCGGCAAAGTCTGCGAGCATGGGGGCGTAATCGTCCGGGGTTTCGATCTCGTCGTCGAAGAGGCCGGTGCAGGAGACGGCGTCGGCATCGCCGGGGTCGGAAAGCGTGACGCCGAGGCCATCGTAGAGTGCGAGATCGCGCTCGGGGCCGAGGTGAAACACGTTCTTGCCCGCGAATGCGCCGACGAAGGCACGGGCTGCGTCGCCGGATGTCACGATGGTATCCCAGGCAAAGCGCGGTACACCGATGCGGTCGAGCTGCACGGCGATGTTTGCGGCGGGGCGGGGCGCGTTGGAGAGCAGCAGTACGGTGCCGCCGGCCAGCCGGAAGCGCGTGCAGGCTTCGCAGGCGGATGCGAACGGCTCGACGCCGTTGTGAATGACGCCCCAGATGTCCGTCAGCCAGACGTCCCGGCCTGCGGCGAGGCCGGTGATCGAGGGGACGATGGGGATGGCGCGGGCGATGCGTTCAGCGGGTGTTTCCATACCCGCATGGGTAAAGGCTGGCACCTCATTCGGCAAGCGGCGCGCGGGGGTGCCGCGCGCCGCTTGGGCCGTAAAACTCAGACTTGACGGCGATCAGGCCGCAGCCGTCGTGTTGGCGCGGGTGTTCACCACGTCGGCACGGACGGGGCGGGCGCCGCCGAAGAGCTGGCCCTGGCCAAGGAGAACGCCGAAGCCGAACACGCGGGCAAGCTGCTCGTCGTTGTCGATCCGCTCGACCACGAGCGTGAGGCCGTGGGCGGCGAGATGGCGGCAGACGTCGCTCGACGGGATGCGGCCGCTGGGGGCCGGCAGGCCTTCCAGGAACACGGATGCATCAAGCTTGACGAAGGCGAAGCCCTGCTCGGCCAGCTCCTCGAAGTCCATGTCGAGATCGGTGATGGCGGAGAGTGCGAAGCGGAAACCGAGCGCGCGCATGTCGGCGAGGGAATCCCACTCCGGCGTGGAGAAGCCGCGCACGTCGCTCTGCGTGAACGAGAGGACGAGTTGCGTGGCAAGGCTCGCGCGCTGGTGCAGGGTCTCCGCCAGCTCACCGAGGAAGTGCTCGTCGGCGACGGACTCGCCGCTGAAGGACGAGAACACGGAGCCGCCCTTGCCGCGCTCTTCCAGGCGGCGGGCTACGGCGGCGGTGCGCGTGATGCGAACGCCGTCGAACAGCGGAAGCAGGCCGGTGCCGCGCAGGTCAGGTCCGCCGGAAACGTTGAGCGGGTTGCCGTCAACGTCGCGCAGGCGAACGGTCACCTCGTAGTGGCGCGTCTGCTGATCCTCGAGACCGAGGATCGGCTCGAGCGCGACGTCGATGCGGCCGGCCGAGATGGCGTCCGCCATCAGACGCGCGCGGGCATCGGACGGAGAAGACGGGCGCTGCGGAGCCGCGCCGCGCACGAAGGGCGGGAGCGGGGGCGGCTGCGGTGCCGAAGCGCGGGGCGGCGGCGGGGGAGGCGCGCTCATGCGCGGAGCCTCGCGCTCGCCCATTGCGGCGCGCATAGAGCCTGCCGTCATGCGGAGCGCGTCGATGGAATGCTCGACACCCATCTCGGGGGCGGCCGGCGCGCGGGGCGCCTGCATGGGTGCAGGTTGGGGAGCCGGCTGAGCGGCGGCCGCGCGTGCTTCCTGCTGCTCGGCGGCGTTGACCTCTTCCAGCAGCCTCTTGATGGCGTCCTGAATGATCTCGACGTCGGCTTCGCGCGGCGCGGAGGCCTGCTGGGGCGCGGCGTGCCGCGCGGGAGCAGCCTGTGGTGCCGCACGCGAGCGGGCGGGCTCTGTCTGCTCGGCGCCGCGGCCGGAGACGCGCCCGGTCACGAACGGCGGCAGCTCCTGCTGGCCCGCGGTGGGACGGAAAGACCAGAAATCCTGGAGATCCTCTCCCTGTGCCACGGCCTCGGCGGACGGGGCGAGGGGGGTCGCCGGCAGCGGCGGCGGAGCCGGGCGCTCCGCCTTCAGCGGCGGCTGGCCCGGATGGGCGGCGTCAGGATAGGAGGGGGCGGCGCCGTGAGGACGCGGAGGCGTGGCGGCGCGCTGCGGCTGGGGCATCGGCGGCGGCGGGACAGCCGGACGGGCGGCACGTGCCGCAGCCGGGGCGGGCGCTGCAAGCCCGGCCGCGCCGGGGGCGGGACGCGGCTCGTCCTTCATGCGGCGAAGCTCCTGCTCACGCCGGTCGAGGATGCGCGCGGGCTTGAAGCCCTCGCGTCCCCCGCGCCAGATGAAGGTGTGGACGGTGAGCAGAAGCAGATAGGCCGCAAGAGCCGCCGTCGCGGCCACCGGACCCGGGAGGCCCGCATGCTGATAGAGCGCCACCGCGCCGGCACCAGCAACCAGGCCCATCGCTACCACCACAACAGTCTGTGAGGCTGTTTGATTTCGCGTCATGTTCTGCTCTTCCCCCAATACCCTTGCGGACGCGACACCCGAGACTCCGGTGCGAATCGCATGATTGAGGTTCGGTCGGTTCCCTACGCAAGGCAATGCGAGGGGCCACAGGTATCACCAGGATTTCGTGAGGCGGTTTCCCGACTTAGGGAGGGGCGTGGCGCGGATGCATCGGCGGGGTGGCGCTTTGGTCAGCAGGTTTCCGGCGGGAGGGCCGCAATGGCGCCACGAGGCAGCCAACAGGCCACCCGAATCGAGCAGCCGTTTAGATGTCGTTAGGCGAATCGGACTGCTATGGTCTTGTCCGGGCCGCCTCTCTGTCCGGCGTACGAAGGAGACCAGCCCTGATGTTGATGAGCGTAATTTCGCGCCAGTGCGAGTATGTTGCCATGCCCGAGCTTTCGGGTGCCCGTGTTCTGATTACCGGCCTGACGTCGTCCTCGGGCTTCGATCTCGCCCGCAGCTTCGCAGACCATGGCGCGCGCCTCATCATTCAGTCGCCGGAGGATACTCCCGAGATGACCGAGCTTGCGGCGGTGCTCGCCGAGAGCTCATCCGACATCAAACTTTTCAACGACCCGCTGCAGAGCGACGAGGAGGCCGCCCGTCTGGTGCAGTCTGCGGTGCAGGAGTTCGGCGGTCTCGACGTGGTCGTCAATCTCGCCTCCGTCAGCTCCACGGCCGTCGCGAAGCTGGAGACGGTCGAGGACGCGGACGCGCTCGTCGCTCATGCATTGCGTCTTCCGCTGCGGCTCACCGAGGTTGCGGCCAATCGTATGCGCCTGGTGTGGATCGAAGGCGCCATCCTCAATGTGGTGCGCGTTCCCGATGTAGGGGGCGGCCGGGCCATGATGCTCTCCGACCTGCTGCGCGCGGAGCTTGCGGACATGACGCGCTCGCTCGCCGCGAGCTGGGCGGAGCACGGCATCCGCATCAATGCGATCGGTCCCACGTCATCGGTGGCGGCGCTCGGCGGACACACGGCGGGGTCTGATGCCGATCTCGCGGCCATCGCTCTTCAGCTCGCGAGCCGCAGGGGCGGCAACGTCTCCGGCCATCTGCTCGATGCGGAAGGCGCGTCGCGCCGCTGGTGCTAGGACGCCATCGCGATCTTCAGCCGGAAGCTCATTCCGCGGGCGTTGCGAGGGGGGTGCCTTCGGGCTCCTCCGCGCGGTGCGATGCGCCGATGTAGCTCAGCACCGTCGGGACGACGAACAGCGTCAGCAGCGTGCCGAGGCTCATGCCGCCGACGATGACCCATCCGATCTGCTGGCGGCTTTCTGCGCCGGCCCCTTCCGCGAGGGCAAGGGGGACCGCGCCCAGCACCATGGCGCCGGTGGTCATCAGGATCGGCCGGAGGCGCAGGCTCGCGGCTTCCGTGATGGCGTCCATGCGGCGGCGGCCCTCCTGCTCCAGGTGATTGGAGAACTCGACGATCAGGATGCCGTGCTTGGTGATGAGGCCCACGAGCGTGATGAGACCGATCTGCGAATAGACGTTGAGCGAGCCTCCCGCATAGTGCAGCGCGCCGAGCGCACCCGAGATCGAGAGCGGCACGGTGAGCAGGATGATCAGCGGATCACGGAAGCTTTCGAACTGCGCAGCGAGCACGAGGTAGATGAAGGCGAGCGCCAGCACGAACACGAGCGCGAGGCTCTGGCTCGAGGCGCGGTAGTCGCGGCTCTGGCCGTTGACGTCGGTCTGCACGGTTTGCGGCAGAACCTCGTCGACGGTGCGCTCGATGTGATCGAGCACCTCGCCGAGCGCATAGCCGGGGCCGATGTTCGCCGATAGCGTCACCGAGCGGAGCTGGTTGAAGCGCTTCAGCTCCTTCGGCGCAACGCTTTCAACCACGCGGACGATGTTGGAGAGCTGGATCATCTCTCCCGCGGGCGAGCGCAGGAAGATGGTGTCGAGGGCCGCCGGGGTGGAGCGGTCGCGCTCGGCGAGCTGGACCAGCACGTCGTATTGCTCGCCATTCATCTCGAAGCGCGTCACTTGGCGTCCGCCGAGCAGCGTTTCGAGCGTGCGGCCGATGATGTTCACGTCGAGACCGAGGTCGGAAACCTTCGCGCGGTCGATCTCGAGGCGGAACTCGGGCGTGTTGAGCTTGAGGTCGGTCTCGAGGCTTTCGAGGCCTTTGTAGTTGGCGAGGGCGGCGACCAGCTTCTCAGACAGTGCCTGCAACTCTTCGTAAGTGCCGGACGACTGGATGATGAACTCGACGGGGCGGGAGCCGCCGCGCTGGCCGAAGGCGTTCGGGTTCTGCACAAAAGCCTGCATTCCGGCGATGCGTCGCACCTGCGGCGTCAGCTCGCGCGAGATCTCCTGCTGGGTGCGCGTGCGCTCCGACCAATCCTTGAGAGGGGCGAAGATCAGGAAGCCCGAGACCTCGGGATTGCCGTTGATGAGCAGGCGCGACTTGATCTCCGGCACCTTGGCCAGCATGGCGTCGGCTTCGGCGCTGTAGCGGCTCGTGTAGGCGAGCGTGGCTCCTTCGGGTCCCGTGCCGCGGACGCGGATGACGCCGCGATCCTCGACGGGCGCAAGCTCAGATTTGAGGTTCACGAAGAAATACACGCAGGAGCCCGCCACGACGGTGGCAAGCAGGAGAATGACGGGCCGGTTGGCGAGTGCGATCGAGAGCGCGCGCCGGTAGCCGTTCTCGAGGCCGGTGAGAAAACGCTCGATCAGGAGGAAGATACGGCCGGGCTTCGTCTCGTGGCGCAAGAGCCGCGAGCACATCATCGGCGTCAAGGTGAGCGCGACGAAGCCCGAGATGATCACGGCGCCCGCGAGGGTGAGCGCGAATTCGAGGAACAGGCGTCCGGTCTTGCCGGGCGCGAAGGCGATGGGCGCATAGACGGCGGCAAGCGTCAGCGTCATGGCGATAACGGCGAAGCCGATCTCGCGGGTTCCCTTGATGGCCGCCTGCACCGGCTTCATGCCGTTTTCGATGTGGCGGTAGATGTTCTCCAGTACGACGATGGCGTCGTCCACCACGAGGCCGATGGCGAGCACCATGGCGAGCAGCGTCAGCGTGTTCACGCTGAAGCCGAAGGTGAACATCAGCGTGAAGGTGGCGATCAGCGAGATCGGGATCGTCACGATGGGGATGAAGGAGGCGCGGAAGGAGCGCAGGAAGAAGACGATCACGAGCACGACGAGCAGGATGGCTTCGCCGATGGCGTGGTAGACGGCGGCGATGGAGCGCTCGATGAAGATGGCGTCGTCGTTGGCGATGTCGGCCTTCATGCCGTTCGGCATGGTCTCGTTCATCTTCGGCAGAAGTGCGCGGATCTCGCGCGAAACGTCGAGCGGGTTCGCTACCGATTGCTTGATGACGCCGACGGCGATGGCGGATTTGCCGTCGTAGCGGCTTTCGCGCCGCTCATCCGCGGCGCCGAGCTCGACGCGGGCCACCTCTCCGAGCTTCACCTGATGATTGCCGGAAAGCTTGATGACGACGTTGCGGAACTCTTCGGGCGTGACGAGGCCCGTGCGGGACAGCACGCTGAACTCGCGGTTGGCGCTTTCGATGCGGCCCGACGGCAGCTCCACGTTCTGGGTGCGCAGTGCGTTCTCGATGTCCTGGACGGTGAGCGAGAATGCGGCGAGCCGCTCGCGGTCGATCCAGATGCGCATGGCATAGCGGCGCTCACCGTAGATTGTCACATCCGCCACGCCGTTGAGGTTCTTCAACTGGTCGACGATGAAGCGGTCGATGTAGTCTGTGATCTCCAGCGGCGACAGCGTGGGGCTCGTGAAGACGAGCAGCATGATGGGCTGGGCGTCCGCCTCGACCTTGGCGATCACCGGCTCGTCGATCTCGTCGGGGAGGCGGCCGCGCACGCGGGAGACGCGGTCGCGCACGTCGCTTGCGGCAACGTCCTGATCGACCTCCGGGCGGAAGCGCACGCTGATGCGGCTCTGCTCGGAGCGGCTCGATGAATCGAGCACGTCGATACCGGAGATGCCGGCGATGGAGCCTTCCAGAACCTGCGTGATCTGCGTCTCGATGATCTTCGCCGAGGCGCCCGGATAGCGCGTGGTGACGGAGACGACCGGCTCGTCCACGTTTGGATACTCGCGCACGGTGAGGCGCGTGTAGGAGACCATGCCGAGCAGGACGATGACGAGGCTCAGGACCGTCGCGAAGACCGGACGGCGGATGCACAGCTCGAACAGGTTCATCAGGTGCCCCGCGCGGTGGGCTGGCTGCCTGTCACGATCTCAACCTGGCTGCCGTCCTTGAGCTTCTGCTGGCCTGCGGTGACGACGGTGGCGTCGACGGCGAGCCCTTCGAGGATCTCGACAAGTCCGTTGTTGCGGCTACCGAGCGTCACTTTGGCCTCCAGGGCCTGTCCGTTCTCGACGCGGAAGACGATCTTCTCCTCGCCGCGCGGAACGATGGCGCTCTCGGGCACGACGAGCACATTGCGCTTCACCTGTCCCTTGACGCGCACGCGGGCAAACAGGCCCGGACGAAGGATCAGCTCGGGGTTCTCGAGACGAGCGCGGATGTTGAGGGCGCGGCCGTTGACGTCGAGGTGCGGGTCGATGGCGTAGATGGTGCCCGTGAAGGTGCGGCCGGGGAGGGCGTCGACGCTGATCTCGATGGTCTGCCCGGTCTTGACCTGCGAGAGGTAGAGCTCGGGAAGCTTGAAGTCGATTTTGAGGGTGTCGATCTTCTCGAGATTGACGATCGGGGCACCTGCCGCGATGTAGGCGCCGGGCGAGACCTTGCGGATGCCGGCGACGCCACTGAAGGGCGCGCGAATGGTGTGCTTGGCGAGGCGGACCTTGGCGAGCTCAAGCGCGGCGCGTGCGGTCTCGGCATTGGTGGAGGCTTCGTCGCGGGCGCGTTCCGTCACGTTGCCGGACTTGGCGAGCGAGTTGGCGCGGCCGAGGTTGCCTTGCGCGAGATTGTAGCGGGCCTGGGCGTCGTCCAGCTCGGCAACGGCGAGGGCATCGTCGAGGCGCACCATGACGTCTCCGGCGTTAACGTGAGAGCCTTCGCCGAGCGGGATCTCGGTGATGCGCCCGGTGATCTCGGAGCTGATCTGAACGGATTCGTCGGACTGGAGCGTGCCGATGGCGCGCAGGTCCTCGGTGGAGCTGGTGGAGACCGCAGTCGTGGCTTCAACCGCCACGCCTTGCCGTCCTGCCGATCTCTCGGCGCCTTCACCCTTCTTGTTTTTCGGTTCGGCTGCCTTCTCGGGAGGCGCAGTCTTCAGCAGGGCGGACGGATCGATGCCGAGGTGCTGTGGCAGCCCCCAGAGCTTCCCTTCCGTCGCGTAGAACGCGGCGCCGGCCGACAGCAACAGCACGGCGCAGGCGAACCAGACTTTCAACATTCATGCACCTTCTGCGGGTGGCAGCGACGTGAACCGGATAGCGGTGTCTTTTGCGCCTCGGGCTCTGTGGCCCGGTTGCGGTCCGGACATTGGGCGGCAAGCAGATGTCTGCGCTCCCCTCGACACGGTAAACGTGGCAGCCCGTCAAAAGCCGTCGAAATTCGTCTGCTGCGCCGGGGATGGTGCGCACCGGGGTGAGCTTACGCTTGAAATATGGCAGGGGCTACAGCTCTCGCGCCGGATAATGACCGGTTTGCTGCGGCAACCTTAGGCGGCGGGAGAGGCCTGTTTCTGGCGCTTGTGGCGGCGGGTCTTGGCCGGTGTGCTTGCGCGGCGCAGGGGCTGCGCGGAAGACGCCGCCTGCTTGTCGGCCGCCGGCACCTCCGTGACCCTGACCTTGGCGGGAGGGGCCAACTCGGACACGGCCGGATCGAGCCCGTCAGCGGTCTTGGGCGCCGGAATGGGCCCGTAGAAGGGAACCAGCGCCTTGTACGGCGCCTTGGCCAGGATCGGCTGCAATTCCGTCTCGATCGTGGCCAGCGGGACGACGTCGCTCTTAGCCTTCAGGTGAACGACCTTGAAGCCCTTCGCCTTGAGTCCTGCCAGGATTGCGGGCAGCGCCTTGGCCGTGGGCTTCTTGAGATCGTGAAACAGAAGGATGCCGCCGTGACGCGCTTCGACCAGTTTCAGCGTGCGGTCGGCGATGCGCTGGGGGCTGCCGATGAAGCTGTCGTTCGAGATGACGTCGACGGTGAAGCTCGCGATGTTGCGGGACTGAAGATAGGCGAGAAGCTCGTCGCTGTCGTTGAGGCCCGGGAAGCGGAAGAACGGCGCGATGCCGGTGGCGGCGGCGAGCGAGACAGCCGCGAAGCCGCGCTCGATCTGATCCTTCGCCTTCTCGATCGAAAGCCGCTTCAGGTTGTTCGGGTGTGTCCAGGTGTGGGTGCCGACGGTGTGGCCGCGCGCCAGCACGTCCTTGGTGGAGGCGGGATAGGAGAGCGCCATCTCGCCCACTGAGAAGAACGTGGCCTTGGTGCAGAAGGCATCCAGTGTGTCGAGGATGGGCGTCGTGACCCACGGCACGGGCCCGTCGTCGAAGGTCAGCACCACCTCGTTCGGGCCGAGGAAGCTCTGCTCCTTGTCGCGCTGGGTGATCGAGCCGAAGATCGGGCCGCCCTTGGTGTCGATCTCGATCACGCGGGAGACGCCGAGCGCTTTCGCGGGGTCGTTGCAGTCCGACGCGAGAGAGGGAGACACGCCAACTGCAAGCGTGCATACGGCCAATGCCGTCGCTCTGATCCGCAGGCGCATGGCCAATCGCTCCCGTCATCCGCTTCGATGTAATCCGCGCGGACTTTCGGTGATTTTCCAAGCTTGAACAAGCACCTGCCAGGCAAAACGCCGATTTTTCAGGCAAACAGCGGCTTTTGAGTCCCGGTCAGTCGTGTCCGAGGGTCTTGAGTTGCCAGGGATCGTTGGAGGGGTTGGCCCAATCGAACGGCTTGGTGGGCTTTGCAGCCGTGCTCTGCTTTGGGGCCGGCTGTGTTGCCTTGGGAGGCGCGGGAGGCGCCGCGGCGGCAGCGGCGGGCTCCTCGCCGGAGACCGGCCAGGTGACGGAGCGCTTGGCCATCGCGGAATTGGCGGCTGCAACCGATTTGGCCCGCAGCGCCTTCTCGGCGATGGCATCGTATTCGGGCAAAGTGACCGGTGCGTTTTTCGGCACCATGTGCACGACCTTGTAGCCGCGCGTCTTCAGTTCGGCGAGCAGGCTCGCCAGCGCGCCCGCCGTAGAAGGCTGGATGTCGTGGAATAGGAGGATGCCCTTCTTCTCGCGATCGAGCTGGGTCAGCACGTTGCGTAACACCACGCCGGGGCTCTTCGTGCGGAAGTCAGCGGAATCAACATGGATGCCGAATACGCCGAGGCCGCGGTTCTGAAGATAGGCGAGCGACGCCTTGCCGTGAGCCAGATAGGGGAAGCGGAAAAACGGAGCGATGGGCGTTCCGGCCGCTGCGGCGACGGCTGAGAGGCCAAGCTCGACCTCGCGCTTCATGGCATCTGCGCCGAGCGCCGAAAGCTTCTTATGAGACCAGGTGTGGGTGCCGATGGTGTGGCCGCGGCGCGCAACCTCCTGCAGCGTCGCGGGGTCGGAAATCGCCATGCGGCCGACGGAGAAGAACGTGGCTTTCACGCACTGCTCGTCGAGCGCGTCGAGGATGGGGATGGTGTAGCGGCGCATGGGGCCGTCGTCGAACGTGAGCACGACCTCGCCGTTCTCGAGAAACTTGGTTTCGTCCTTGTGATACTGGTCGCCGAAACGGGGGCCGGAGGTGGTGTCGATCTCGACCACGCGCGAGATGCCGAGCAGGTCGGGCCGGTTGGCGCAATCGGGCGCGAAGTAGGTGCCCGGTGAGATGGTCGGATTGGATCCGGCTCCCGGATTGACGGGCGGGGTCTGGTCGTGGGGCGAGCGAATGGCGGAGGACGTGCCCGGCGGCGGTCCCAAAGGCTGTGGAGTCTCGGCCCGTGCCGTCGCGAGGCCGCATGTTGCGCCGACGAGCGCGGTCGCAAACCCCACTGCCAGCCATGTGCACCGACTGGCGCTCATCCTTCGTCTCCTTTGCGCCCGGTCTCAATCCCGATGGGAGCCCGAAGCAATTAAGCCGTATTGAACCACGGTTCGTACGGGAATTTGTAGCTAATTTGCAACCCGCTTCAGGCGCGGCATTTTTTTGGCGCTTCGGAGTGTCGCCGATGTGACGGCTATGCTAGGGGCTTGTCCTCATATAGAGGCCTCAAGGCTTTTTTTATCGCCGGGGTGCGCATCCCGGTGCCGGAGGCCGAGGTTTTTTACACCTTAATCCACGGCTTCTTGGAGCTTTGATGTCGGGCTTGGACGAGCAGGCGGCCCCTGAGGTCGATGCGATCAGTGTGGCAGACCTCGTGCGCGATGTTGCCCTCGCGTTGCACGATGGCGACACCCAACGCGCCGCCCAACTGGTGGTGGGCCTTCGTCCTCGCGATCTCGCCGACGTCATCGAGCTCTTGTCCCCCGAGCACCGCATCGCGCTCATCCAGGCGCTGGGGCCCGCGTTCGATTACGAGGTGCTCTCGGAGATCGACGAGACGGTCCGCGACCAGCTTTCGGAAGCGCTGCCTAACGAGCTTCTGGCCAAGGCCGTCACCGAGCTCGACACCGACGACGCCGCCTACCTGATCGAGAACCTCGAGCAGGCGGATCGCGACGAGATTCTGGCACAGGTGCCGAAGGGTGATCGTCTGGCGCTCGAGCGGCAGCTCGAATACCCGGAAGAATCCGCCGGCCGCCTGATGCAGAGCGACTTCGTGGCGGTGGCGCCCTACTGGACCACCGAGCAGGTCATCGAGCACGCCCGCGAGACCGACGATCTTCCTGACACGTTCTCCGAGATCTTCGTCGTAGATCCCGCCTTTCGCGTGCTCGGCAGCGTGGACCTGTCGCGGCTGTTGCGCACCAAGCGCGACGTTCCGGTGTCCGAGATCATGGAGACCGATCTCAACGTGGTGCTCGACACGTCCGACCAGGAGGAGGTGGCGCGCCAGTTCGAGCGCTATGGCCTGATCTCGGCGCCTGTCGTCGATCAGAACAACAAGCTCGTGGGCGTCATCACGGTCGACGACGTGGTGGAAGTGCTGCAGGACGAGGCTGACGAGGACATGAAGGCGTTGGGCGGCGTCGGTGACGAAAGCCTGACCGACAGCGTGGTTCAAACGGCCCGCAGCCGCGTGCCCTGGCTCATCATCAATCTCGGAACGGCGGTTCTGGCGTCCTTCGTGATCAAGGCGTTCGATGCCACGATCGAGCAGATGGTGGCGCTCGCCGTGCTGATGCCGATCGTCGCTTCCATGGGCGGCAATGCCGGTACGCAGACCATGACGGTGACCGTGCGCGCGCTCGCAACCAACAAGCTCGGCGCCGCCAACTCGCAGCGGATCATCTCGCGCGAGACACTTGTCGGCCTTCTCAACGGCCTCATTCTTTCGGTCATCATGGCCACCATCGTGTTCCTGTGGTTCGGCTCGGGCCGTCTCGGCGCGGTGATCGGCATGGCGATGGTGGTGAACCTGCTGGCTGCTGCGCTGGCCGGCATTCTCATTCCTCTCGCGCTCGACCGGCTGAAGCTCGATCCGGCGCCCGCATCGGGTGTTTTCGTGACCATGGTTACCGACTGCGTCGGCTTCTTCGCGTTTCTCGGGCTCGCCTCCCTGATCCTGCTCTAGCGACCGATTCTCTATGACAGCCTGATGACGGGAACGCCGCAGTTTGCTGCTTGCGGGCGCCCGGCGATGCGTGGTTATCAAGGAGCCGACTGGCCTTCAGAACCGCGAGATCACGCTTATGGCCCCGATCCCAGAGAAGCGCGTCAAGCATTTGCGCCAAATTCTCCTGTGGCCCGTTTATCTTCTGCCTCTCGAGGAAGACGCGCCGATCGATGACCACTGGGAGGCCCTGGCGACGCCGAGCGCGGACAACCCCTGGCGGGAGCTCGACGACGAGTTCGGCGATCCGGCCGAGTTCCAGACACGCCACTACAATGAGTTCGTGACCTTCCTGCCGCCTGTGCAGAGGTTTCTCTACGGACAAGGGCTCGGCCGCTCCGTCAGCAAGGTCTACGGCGAGAGCCCGATCCGTGTCATGCGCCGTTCGGACATCAAGCGCGTGCGGGTGACGCTCGACCGCGACGACGAGCCGATCACGCTCCACGTGGCTCACGTGGACCTCTATTTCTTCTTCGACATCGACATCACGCTCCTCGCCCTCGAGGTCTACGTCGACGACATCGCGTTCGATACGGCGCAAACGCTGATGTTCCGCTTCGGCCGGGCTTATCCAGCCTATTGGGAGGGGAGCGGGCGCGGCGGTCACTGCCCATGGAAAGTGGAGTGGCTGGGCGCCGGGGACGAGGTTCTGGCCACGTCGGACTACGAGAACCGCGAGAAGTTCCTGTCTTTCGTCTGCAAGCACAGGGCGCCGACGACGGCTGCCCATTGGGAGTTTCTCATGTCTCCGATGGTGCTTCACCATGGCGACAAGAAGGGGCCCGTGCGCTACCGGCAGCTCGAATACTACCGCATGCCCTACATGGCCTACCTTGCGCTCGATCGCGCCGAGACGATCTCGCGGTCGGATTCGATCCGGCTCGCGCTTGGCAATGAAGCGGGCGACGGCGGGTCGCTTCCCTACTCGGAGAGCTACCTCGCGGATTTCGAGACGCGCTTCTGCTACGACCGCAACTTCACGTCAGGGGGAGGACAGAAGGCCGCCAGCGTTAGGTTCCATGCCTCGGGAGATACGCTCGTCGTGACGGGGGACGCGGACGATGTGTTCTACACCAGCCAGGAGGGCGGCATTCTTTGCCGTTTCCGTCATCAGCATTTTCTGATGTTCCTGATCGCGCATTTTCAGAAAGCGTCGTTGCACATGTTTTCCGACCGCATGGTTGCGGCGGTGAGCAGGCTCGAGATCGCGAACGCGAAGGCCAACCGCATTTTTCGAGGGGACGTGCGCAACACGCACGAGAACTTCCTGCGGTTCGCGCATCGCTACTGGTTCAGCAGCATCTCGCATCAGGCGCAGGTGCACGAGCTGTTCGACATGACGCGCCGCCATCTCAAGCTCGACAGCCTCTATTGCGAGGTGCGTGAGGAGTTGCAGGACATGGGCAGCTTCCTCGACGTCGAGGCGATGCGGAAGCAGAACGAGACCGTGGTGCGCCTGACGGTGGTCACGACCTTCGGTCTCGTCGGAACGGTGACGACGGGCTTCATCGGCATGAACCTGTTCGATTGGACGCAGGAGCCGGCGTGGTGGCGGGTGGCGGCGTTCCTCGCGGTGTTCGTTCCCACTGCCGCTCTTACACTCTACACGGTGGTGAAATCCCGCCGCCTTTCGGATTTCCTCGACGCGCTGTCCGACGAGAAGGTGACGTGGGGCCGGCGCTGGCGTGCGCTGCTCAGGGTCTGGTTCGGGAAGTCGTAGAGCCTGGCTTCGTGCCGTGCTAGTCGCCGCTCGGCGAGATGCGGAACTCCAGCAGGTCCGTGCGCGTGCGCAATTCGCTCGCGAGCGTTTCGATCGCGTGCTTGCTCCCTGTGCGCACCATCATCCGGTACTCGTAGAAGCCGCCCGCCCGGTCCAGGCGATAGCTCATGTTGGCGATCGAGAAGCCTTGCGCTGCGATGAGCGTGCGGACATCGCGCTCCGGCAGCACTTTGTCCTCGGAGAAGCGCAGCACGAGCTGGCCGAAGGTGTGGCTCGGGATCCAGGCCTCGATGCGGCGGAAGATGGCGAGCGTCCCCAGGGTGGCGAGCGTCGCGAGCGTCGCCGGGAAGAAAAAACCCACGCCGTAGAGGATACCGATCGCCGACGTGATCCAGATCGATGCCGCGGTCGTGAGGCCGCGAACGGTAAGCCCGTCCTTGAAAATCACGCCGGCGCCGAGAAAGCCGATGCCGGTCATGATGCCTTGCGCGATGCGCGTGGGGTCGGTGCGCACTGTTTCCATGGGAACGGCGCCCAGCCAATCCCACTGGTAGGCGGTGACGACCATGAGGAGAGCGGCAGCGAGACAGACGAGAGCGTGCGTGCGAAATCCGGCAGGACGGCCGTGAAAGCTCCGCTCGAGACCGATCAGGCTGCCTGCGGCCCAGGCGGCGGCCAGATGAGTGGCGATCTCGACATAGTGCGGATGCATCGCTCTCCAGGTCTGTGGCTCAGTGGCTTTCCGCGCTGCGGGCCGGGAGCGCTTTGGCCGGTGCATCGGGGCGATTGGCGAGAATGGCGTCCGCGACCTCCACGAAGCCCGCCCCGCCGGCGCCCTTGGTGATCCAGGTCGGCGGGTGAGGAATGTCCGCCAGATGGCGGGTGACGGTGCTGACGCCGACGGACTTCGGCATATGGGCGAACATCGGCGCATCATTGGCGGAATCGCCGACGAACAACAGACGGTCGCGATCGAGATCGATGTCGAGGCCGGTGATGGCGGGCAGGAATTTGCGGACCGCGGTCACCTTGTTGTAGCCGCCGAACCAGGCGATCACCCACAAGGAGTTCGCGGTAGCGCTCGCGCCTCTCGCCTCGAACTCGCGGAGCACGGCGCGCGCCGTCGCGCGATCGTCCGGCCTTGCCAGGGCGAGGCTCGTGCGGCGGAAAGGCTGATCATCCGACAGGGTCAATTCGGGGTGCTTTTTCATGATCGTGCGCGCCATGTCCGCGAGGCGAGACTGGGCCGCTTCGAGCATGTCGGGCGTGCTCCAGAAGCGGCGCGTCACGCTCGTGCCCTCGCGGCTGAAGCAGAAGCCGCCGTTCTCGCCGATGACGGCCGTGACGGGCCACATGCGCACCATCTGGTCGCACCACCCCGCGGGGGCCGCCGTGACGGGGATGACGCGCACGCCGGCAGCTTCCAGGCGCTCCAGCGCGTCATAGGTCTCGGCGGACAGCTTTCCATCGAAGGTCAGCGTGTCGTCCATGTCGGTCAGGACAACTTGGACGCCGCGCAGATCGACGGATGCGGCGGCCGAGATCGGCCTCATGGCGCGAGATCCACGGGCCTGCGTCTCTCTTGAGATGTCGCGGGGGACACGTGCGGTGGCGATAGCCAAAGGGGTGGCTCCAGGTCAGTAGGTTTGCGAACGTAATGTGACGGGGTGACAAGTCGAACGACGAAAAGCCGATAAGCTCCGCATCAGAACTGCAATAGGAATATGAGAAGCGGGCATTGCCCCGGTTTCCACCGCGTCAGCTCGTGGGTGCATCCAGCTTGCGGGTGAGGTTCTCGAACTCGCGCCGCAGCTCCTCATTCTTGAAGATCTGCTCGAAAGTCGGTGCCTCGAGCTTCTGGATGGCTTCGAACGAGGTGGAGCTGTCGCGCATCAGGTTGCGCAGTTCGAGGCTAGCCTCGACGGTATCGAAGGTGTTGTCGGCGATGCGCAGATCGTGCGTGGCGCGGGTGCGGGCGGCCGCGATCTGCTCCCGCTGCTGGGCGAGGTAACGGCGATAGCCTTTGGCGGCTTCCTCCGCGATCTTCTGGCTTTCGCGGTTGGCGTCGAGAGCGCGCTTCTGATCGGGGCGGTTCTCGGCGCGCATCAGCTCCTGTGTCTTGCGCTTCGCCTCCGCCAGATCCTTCAGGATGGCATCGAGCTTGGGCATGTACTGCGTGTCGATCTTGGCGATGGTCGCATCCTGCGCGTGAACGAGCAGCGCGAAGAGGGCCGCATGCATGGCGAAGTACTTGCGCGCCGCGCCGGGGTTCTCGGCGGTTGCCGTCATCAACTTGGCGAGCTGGCCGTCGATGATCTTGGCGGCGTGGAAGGTCGCGACGAGGCGGACGAGATCGCCCGAGAGCACGCCGTCGAGCAGCAGATCGAGCTGGTCGGGCGCAAGATCCACGCCCGATTTGGTGAGTGCGTCCTTGATCTCCCCCTTGGCCGCGGCGATGGAAGCTTCGTTCTCCTTGATGCGCGTCTTGTGCTCCGCGATCTTGGTGCCGAGGCTGTCGACGGTGTCGTTCAACACGCCGGGCAGCATGGCGTCCTTCGGCGCGGTGAGTTGCTTTTCCTTCAGGGTGACGATGTTGGTTTCGAGATCGCGGATGTTGCGGCGGTAGCCCTCGATCTTCTTCTGCACCTCCACAACGGGAGCATCGGTCACGATGCCGAGCGCGGCGTCGAGAAGCTGGCGGATGCGGGCTTCGCGATCCTCTCTGGTCTCGGTCCAGAGCGGGGTAACCAGAAACTCGTCCTTGCCGGGGAGCTTCTTGGCTTCCGAGCGCTGCTCGGCCACGTCCTTCAGGAGTCCGTCGATGGCGTTCATCAGAAGGCGCGCCTGCTCGTAGGCGGGATCGCCTTCGCGCGGATCGCGGGGAGCGGCGGGTGTGTCTGCGGCAGTGCCGGTGGGCGCGGGCGCCGCTTTCGGGTTTCCAGCCGCCTGCGTGGAGTTGAGGATCTCGGCGATGCTGTCCTTGGCGCGCGCGGACTGAGCCAGGGCAGGAGGCGCAAGGCCGTTTGCGATCACGGCCGCGAGGGCTGCTCCGGCGACTGCGGTCATCCGGCCAACAATGCGTAGCGACGAGTTCGAGCGGGGTGCCAAATCTGCCTCCTCAGGGCCGCCATGCAGCACCGGAATTCAGGCAAATCGATGATTTGCGACAGGCGTCCCGTGGACAGCCTGCGCCTGCCGCCCGTCTTAGTCCGGCAGAGCTAGCCGCCTTTGGCTGCGTGCGTGACGGCTGCCAGCAGGGCAGGGGTGATCTGGCGCGCATCGGTGAGCACGGCCATGTGGCTCATGGCAGGAGCACCGCGCAGGGCGAGCTTCGACGCTTCGAGGGGCGCATCCTGCGGCCGCTCCTTCAGCGCAAGGCCGAGGCGCAGCTCCTTCGCGGTGATCGTCAGGACGCCGAAAGTGGTGCCGCCGAGGTGGAAGGTCAGGTGACTGTCGAAGGGCGTGGTGACGGTGCCGGGCACGGCCTTGCCGACCTCGGCGATGACGTAGTTGGCGAGGGGGCGGAAGGCCTTCGCGCGGGCCAGCAGGGCCTCCAGCGTGACCGGGTCCAGCGCCGGGGCGGGCGTGAGCGGTACCGTCGCGGCAGGGGCGCTCACGGCAACGGGGAGGGGTGCAACGGCGAGGGGTGCCGCTGGCGGCGGGGGTGATGACGGTGCAGTGGCCGGCGCCGGGTTCTGCGTCTCGCGCGGTGCTTCGGGCGGGGCTGCGGGGCGCTGGCGGGGTGGAGCAGGTGTGCGCCGTGCGGCCGCGGGCCGGGGGCTTCCCGCCCCGGCGTAGATCGGCCGGCCGCCGTTGTTGTGGATGCGCTCGATCCAGGAGGCCTTCGAGAACATGAAGCCCTGGCGGCGCAGCCAGTCGATGATGTCGTTCCTGTGGGTCAGGCCTTCGGCTGCGATGGCCGCCAGCCAGTCCTCGAGCGCACGGCCGGTGTCGGCCTTCAGCGTTTCCAGAAACTGGCGCTCCTTCTCGCCATAGTCGGTGCTCACCAGAAGTCCCCCACGTGTCAGATCCAGCGCCGGGTGCGGGCTTTGTAGTCCCGGTAGGCGTCTCCGAAGCGCTCCTCCAGATGGCGCTCCTCCGGCAGGATAGCGAGCCACGTTACAAGGACGGCGAAGGGCAGCGCCAGGATCACGAACCAGACATTCTGTGTCAGCTCCGCGATGCCGAACAGGATCAGGATGTCGGCAACATAGATGGGATTGCGCCGGAAGCGGAAGGGTCCATCGGTGACCAGTACGTCAGCGGCTTTGTCGGGCAGAACGGTGGTGCCGTGACGGCGCAGCGTCCAGACTGCCCAGACGAGCAGAGCGAGACCGGCCGCGCCCAGGCCGCGCCCGACGATGTGGCCCATCGTATCGTCCTCTCCCGGCCAATCGAGGGGGAGCATGTGTCCAAGCGCGATCGCGGCGGCAACCGTCGCGACGAGCAGGATCGGGGGCCAGGGGATGGTCGAAGGCGGCGTTGCGGCTCTGCTTTCCGTTCCGGACATGTGTTTCGATCTCGGGTTTTTGATCTCGGGCGGTATCTTGAGGTGTCTGCCACGGGAGATAGGGTTAATCTCATGCGCAGGGCCAGGCAAATGTCCGGCTCCGTCGTTTAGGCCATACTTTTATCCGTAATCGGCATTACCAGCGCCCCGTTCAGATCTGGTTCAAATCCGGTTCATCAAGCCCGGTGTATCAGGCGCGTCGTGCTGGGCGCGCGCGCCGCGTATTTTCAAGGAAGGAAACCCCATGACATCGAAATCTCCTCTCATGCTCGCGCTGGCCGGGCTCGTGGCGCTGTCCGGCTTCTCGGCCGAAGCGCAGGCCGCCACCAAGTACGGCTGCTTCAAGGTGACGGTGCCGAGCCTCAACCTTCGCGCCCGCCCCTACAGCACGGCGGATGTGATCGGCGTCGCACACAAGGGCGACATCCTGGAGAAGCGGAAGCTCTTCTGCACGCCGCGCGGCTTCTGGTGCGCGGTCCGCAAGGGCTCGCTCGAGGGCTATGCCGACAAGTCGAACATGGCGAAGATCGCCTGTCCGTAAGAGCCGAAGCGGCGGAGACCGCGCGACGCGCGGCTCTGCCGGTCTCCTCGCTTTCGACCGACCGGGGCTAGATGCCTTTCACGCTCTCCAAAATCCTGGCGCTCCTCGCTCAGCCATCGTCGGTGCTCGTGATTTGCGTGCTCGCCGGCCTATGGCTGATGCGGCGTGACGGAAGCCGTCTCGGGCGCCGCCTTGCCTGGGGTGGAGCGCTGGGCTTGCTGGTGTGTGGCCTCTTCCCAGTCGGCAACCTTTTCATTCTTCCGCTCGAGCAGCGTTTTGCCTCCGTCCCTCGTCCGGCACAAAGCGACCGGGTCGCGGGGATCATCATTCTCGGCGGGTTCGAGGATGGATGGGTGTCAGCAGGGCGCGGCGGTCTCGGTCTCAACGAGGCGGCGGAGCGCGTGACGGAAGCCTTGCGGCTCGGCCTTCGGCATCCGGAAGCCAAGGTGGTGTTCACGGGCGGAGTCGGCGGATTGCTTGCACGCAACACGGGCGCGGCCGAGCCCGTGGCCGCGTTCCTCATGGACGGGGGCATCGCGCAGGATCGCCTCGTGCTCGAAGGCCGGGCGCGCAATACCTACGAGAATGCGGTGCTCACGCGCGACCTCGTCGAGCCCAAGCCCGGGGAGCGCTGGTATCTGGTGACGAGCGCCTATCACATGCCGCGCTCGATGGGGCTCTTCCGCAAAGCCGGGTTCGATGTGATCGCCTATCCGGTCGACTATCGCACGCGCGGTGCGGAAGACCTGATGCGCTTCTTCGAGCGGATTCCGCAGGGGCTGATGCGGCTCGATCTCGCGGTCAACGAATGGCTGGGGCTTCTTGCCTATCGGGCGCTCGGCCGGATCGACGAGCTGTTTCCAGGTCCCTGATCAGGGCTGCTTTACGAGACGTGTGCGCGGCGGATCCTTGGCGGCCGGATTCAGCTCCGCTTCGAGATCGAAGCTCGGGCATTTCTTTTCCTCGAGCCGCTTATTGTAGGCTTCGAGTTGTGCGCGGTCGCGTGCGTAGCGGCCGTCGGGATCCGCGCCCACGGATGTGCCGCCGAACACCGGCGTCGTCGCCGACTGAATGCCTCGCGAGAGCGCGGTGGTCTGACGGCGCGTCTGGAAATCGCGGATCTGCACGATCCGCACGGCCATGCGGCCGGTGAGCTTCCTGCAGTCGAGCTCAAGATCGGCGTCCGTGAGCTGATAGCCGCCCGGGGGCGGCAGCTTGCTCACCGTCTCGCCGGACGGCAGCGCAGATGTGATGGTCGGAGCAAGGCTCTCGCTCTGCGAGGCACAGGCGCCGAGTAGCAGGGCCGCGAGGGCCACACATCGTTGCGGTTTGAGGCTCAGGGGCATGCGAGGCGGAAAGCCGGTCTGTCTGGGTTCAATGGCGAACCTTATCTCCCAGCGGGGCGATTCCCGCGAGTCCCCCAAATGCCGGGGGCTGAGGTGATCATCGTCTAAAAAGCGGCATGACAAAGGCTTATGTCCCGTGCGCGGGGCGCGGGCAAGGGCTAGGGTATCGATTGGCGCGGGTGTTCGCGGAAAACCGCTTCACAGCCGTCCGGAAGCGCTCTAACCCTCTGGCTTGGTTCGAGTTAGACGGCCGCTCGGGCGGGCGGCCAGACGGAAGGGGCGAGTATGACGCGGTGTTCGAAACTCGGGGTTTTGGATCTCGGTGTGGTGCGGGGGCTTACGGCTGCGGCCGGGCTTTGCGTTCTCGCGGGTGCCGCAGCGGCCGAGGACGTCCCCAAGAATCTCGTCTGCTCGTTTACGTCGGGCGCTTCCTGGAGCTACGACGCGGGCGTTTTCCATTCGAAGCCGCCAAGCCCGCTCTCGTTCAGCATCGAGGAGATCGACCTCGAGCAGCAGAAGGCCACGTTGCAGACGGAAAACGGGTCCACCGGTGGCAAGCTCAGCGTGGTACGCGCCATCAACGCCAACCATTTCATCGAGATCGTGAACGAGGGGTTCATGAACCTCACGACGATCTACGACAAGGATGCGGCGTCCGGGAAACATCCGGCCGTGCATTCCCGTCACTTCGGCATTCTAGGGCAGCCGGTTTTCAGCCAGTACACGGGCTTCTGCAGCGACAAGTGACTTGTGGATTGCCTCGTCCGGACGGCCGGTTTCGGAGTAGAACACGGGTGCCGGCCGCCGGGCCGCGCGATGACCGGATCTCATCATGTCGCTTCACATCGTCAAGCTCTGCGTCGGCGTCTCCTCGATCGAGGAGCTAGCGGCGTGGCAGAAGGGCTGGGTGAAGGAGCAGAAGGCGCGCGGTGAGAAACCGCGCATCTATCACCGCACGCTCCAGACGCCCAAGAAGCAGGAGGCGCTGCTTCCCAACGGCTCGCTCTACTGGGTCATCAAGGGTGTCATCCAGGCCCGCCAGAAGCTGATCGGTTTCGAGGAGGGAACGAGGGACGACGGCACACCGTGCTGTCTCATCCTGCTCGATCGCAAGCTGGTGGCGGTGCGCCCGGTTCCGCGCCGCGCCTTTCAGGGCTGGCGCTATCTGACGGAAGAGGACGCGCCGGAGGATCTGGCGGGCGGCAGCGGCGGCGATTTTGCCGCGCTTCCACCCGACATGCGCCGCGCGCTACTGGATCTGGGACTTATCTAGCAGGGACCACGCTTCAGGCGCCGCCGGAGCATCGGTCTTGCCAAGGCACATTTGAGAAGACCGCCGGGGAGCACATGGGACGGCCGCCGATCACTCGCATTGTTCGAGACTTGCCGAAGCTCGTTCCGTTCGTTGGCCCTGAAGCCCAGGAACGGGCACGCGGCAGGCCGTTCGCGGCCCGGCTCGGCGCCAACGAAAGCCTGTTCGGTCCGAGCCCCGCTGCGATCCGCGCGATGCGGGATGCGGCTGCGGAAAACTGGAAGTACTCGGATCCCGAGAACTACGATCTTCGCCATGCGCTCGCCCGCCACCACGGCGTGGCGGCGGACAACGTGGTGATCGGCGAAGGGATCGACGGGCTGCTCGGGCTCGCGGTCAAGATCGCTGCGGAGCCCGGCGAAGTGGTCGTCACGTCGGATGGCGCGTATCCTACGTTCAACTTCCACGTGGCGGCGCAAGGCGCGACGCTGGTCAAGGTGCCCTATCGCGACGACAGGGAGGATCTCGGCGCGCTGCTGGATGCGGTGAAGCGCCATGACGCGCGGGTGGTGTACGTTTCCAATCCCGACAATCCGATGGGATCGTGGTGGCCTGCTTCCGAGCTTCTCTGCCTGATCGACGCCTTGCCGGATGGCGTGCTGCTGCTGCTCGACGAAGCTTATTGCGATACGGCGCCGCTGGATGCGGCTCCGCCGATCGATGTCGCCAATCCGCAAGTGCTGCGGCTGCGGACGTTCTCCAAGGCGTATGGGCTTGCCGGGGCGCGGATCGGTTATGCGGTGGGCGAGCGGGAGTTGATCTCCCTCTTCGAGAAGGTGCGCAATCACTACGGCATCAATCGCGTCGGGCAGATCGGTGCACTGGAAGCGTTGATCGATCAGGCCTACCTCGCTGATGCGGTGGGCCGGATTGCGCGGGCTCGCGACAAGATTTCCGACATCGCGCGCGCGCAGGGCCTCGTTCCGTTGCCGTCGGGCGCGAATTTCGTCACCATCGATTGCGGCGTGGACGGCGCATTCGCGCGTGCCGTGCTGGATAAGTTGCTCGCGCGAGACATCTTCGTGCGCAAGCCTGCCGTTGCGCCGCTCGACCGCTGCATTCGTGTTTCCTGCGGCCGCGACGAGGATCTGGCGTTGTTCGCCGCCGCTCTGCCTGCCGCCTTGGCGGCCGCGCGGGAACAAAAATAAATTTGCAGCGCTCTTCGTCGTGAAGATCGGGTTTCCGACGTATACTTTCGGCGTCAGGCCGGGTCAGCCTGAAAAGCGGGCCGGAAAACAGCGCAATAGGGGTGTTCCCGCTCTTGTTCGAATCGATTTCGCACCCAAATCTTTGCGTGATCGTGCTTCCTTCGTGAGAAGCACATTTTGAAGGGGAGACTGATGCAGAAATCCGCACGGGGCATGTTTCTCTCTTTGGGACTGGGCGCGCTTTGTCTCGCCGCCGTAGCCGCGCCAGGACGTGCCGACTCTCCAGGGCTTGCGGGCTCCTGGAAGGGTGGGGGCACGTGGACTTATACGTCCGGCGCGACTGAGCGGGCGCGCTGCCGCGCAACGTTCAGTCCAAGCGGCAAGGCGGCATACGACGTGAGTGCGACTTGTGCCACGCAGTCCGGAACGGTTTCACAGACCGGTTTCGTGCGCGGCTCGGGCGGCACATTCCGCGGCACGTTCTACAATCCGGAATTCGACACATCCGGAAAGATCGTGATTTCCGTTAGTGGAGGCAGCCAGGTCGTCAGGCTCTCCAGCTCCAAGGGTTCGGGCGTCATTCGCCTGTCACGCTAGGCGCTGGCATAGACCGCAGAGAATGCTCACGCCGGTTCGAGAGATCCGGTTCGAGAGGTCCGGCGTGATGCTTTTTGAACTCGCGGTTTTGGACTTGCCTTTCAGGGCCAGCGGCGCAGAGCGCTTCTGAGGAACACCCATTCCGGCGTGACGAGCTGGCCGCCGATTTCGGTCGAGTACCAGGGTGTGCCGTCTGCCGATTTCGGGTTCTTGAGAACGTGGATGTCCTGGGCGGGCATGTAGCTCTGAAGCAAGAGGAAGCGCTTCTCGCCGGTTGCCCTGTTCTCGACCATGTCGGCAACGAGGACGGCGTGGCCGGGGAAGCCGCCTTTGATGAAAACGTCGCCGATCGCCATTTGCTCGGGCTTCACCGGCTTCAGCTCCCGCTCGAGCGAGTAGGTGCCGGCGTAGGCGAACACCAGATCCATGTACTTTCTGAAGCCGGCGTGATCGCTGCTGCGGCTGCTTGAGAAGCGGCGGCGTTTTCCGTCGGTGTCGTTGAAGGCGATCTCCTTGTCGCGGTTCTGGCTGTAGAGCCATTCCGCGCGCAGGCGCATGATGGCGTCGGCGCACTGCTGGAGGTCGCGCTTGCCGATGTCGATATTGACGACGGCGACATGGACATCCTGCCGCCATTTGGGCGCACCGGTGTAGGTCATCACCTTTGCGCCTTCGGGACGCATCGGAAGACCGCGCAGCCAGGCGGCGAACGAACCTTCAGGGGCCGCAATCCGCTCGAAGCCCGGAGGCGGCGCAATGCGCTCCGCGAGGCTTGGCGCAGGCAAGGCCTGCGACGGCAGCCAGCCGTAAGGCGCGCGCGCGTAGGCCGTGCCAGACAGTGTGAGAGCGATAAAAAGAAGACCGAGGCGCATCATTGCGTCTCGGTCGCATTCAATCATGGCGGCGCAACGACGAGATGCGCCGCCGGTTGTCTTATTTCACGCGCCCGATCAGTTGGCGCGCTCGATCACTCGCTGGATCACTTGGCGCATTGGGCCTTCACGTAGGCGAGCAGGTTGGCGCGGTCGGTCTCATTCTTGACGCCGGCCGGGAAGATCATCTTGGTTCCGGGCACGAGCTTCTTGTTGTTCTCCACCCATTTCAGAAAGTGGTCATCGTCCCAGGTGGTCCAATCGGTTTTCTTCAGGCCCTCGGAATACTGAAATCCCTCGACGGACGCGACTTTGCGGCCGATCACGCAGGTCAATTCGGGACCGAGCCCGTTTTTCGCGCTTGGTCCGATCTGATGACAAGCTGCGCACTTTTTGAATACTGCAGCGCCTGCTTCGACGTCCTGAGCTGATGCTGCAGTCGGAATGACTGCTGCGAGAACCGCCGCCACCGTCCACTTCCACATATTACGAGCTCCATCCTTGGATCCAGCCTGTTCCGGCTGTGTGCCTACGTATAAATACTTCCGTAGGTTAAATCCAGATCGCTTGACGGGAGCTCCGTCCAGATTCCTTGACGTGGTTTGGTTGGTTTTTGCTGCAGTGCGCTACGCCGCAAGGTGCGCAGCGTTGCGCTGGCGACCTCAACGGGGAGCTATACGCGTGGCGAAAAAACTTGAGCCCGCCGGAGATTGCTCCAGCGGGCTCGCGAGATCGCGGACAAGGACTCTTTCAATTGCGCTGCGGGGCGTCACGAACTTCCGTTACGAGAGATCTGCCTTCGTCGAAGGATCGCGTCTCTCCGGAGCCGCCTGCCGGTTCCGCATTTCGTCCTAGCCGTCTGATCCTTTTTCGTGGGTGCTTGGTGGCTATGCTGCTTTCCTTATCGGGCCCTGCATCGGTCCGTGTCGGGAAAGGGCCGGATACGGCCTCTCTTTCTCCCTGTCGATCCCTCTGGCCTCCGATCCCTGGCGCCAGGTCTGTCGATCGAATTCACGGCCTTCCGCCGCGATGCTTAGAAAGCTCGCAGTCTTACCCAAGTTTCCACGTGCAATTTCAAATTGTCTGTTTGGCGCCGCTCGCCAATTGCTCTCTTAAACAGAGCAATCCACTCAGTTCGCGAGCGGTCTCATCTGATCCGGTGGTGACATTTTCTTAGACCTCCTTTCGAGGAGTTTTGAAAGTGTGCGCCTGAGACCCAGAGCTGTCAATATCCGAAGTATGCACAAGTCGCGGGCCGCTCCGGATCCGTCGCGGCCTTGGTTAACCGAACGTTGAGGCGGGCGGCTTAAGCTCGGGATGCGCCTGAGAAGCGGTCAAGCCGCCCGGCGCTTTCGGTGTGCTCCAAGTTCTGTTCGAGCCTGCTTTCCGTTTTCGATGCGAGCGCGTCTCGCTCGCACCCCACACGGTCAGGCCAAGCCTCGCGAGGCTCACATGAGATCGGCGATCGGGTTTCTTTCGCTTCTGGCTTTCGGATTTCTCGCTGCCGGCGTGCTGGTGGTGATCGGCTCGGCGCCGGTCCCCGATTTTTCGTTCGACAGTCTGTTCACTGGCGATCACTCGGGCGTGCAGCCGGGCTCGCTGCTTTTGGGCCTGGTGCTCGGGTTCGTGCTGTCGGCGCTCGCGCGCGTGTCGTGGAGCGAGCTGCCGCGCCGCTTCGTGGGCTGGCTGATGCAGAACGAGCGCAGCTTCTACCGGCTCGCGCTGGCCTCGATCTTCATCGGCGTTCTGCTGTTCTACTGAGCGCTTGTCTGCTGAGTGCTCCGCAGAGATCCATAACGAGAAAGGCCCGGCATCGCTGCCGGGCCTTTCCTTCCCCCGTCGTGATCGGGGTGTCTCTCAGACCGAGTAGTACATGTCGTACTCGACCGGATGCGGCGTCATCTCGTAACGCATGTTCTCTGCCATGCGCAGCTCGATGTAGGCGTCGATCATGTCGTCGGTCATTACGCCGCCAGCCTTGAGGAACGCACGGTCCTTGTCGAGCGAGGCGAGGGCCTCACGCAGGCTGCCCGCAACGGTCGGGATCTTGGCGAGCTCTGCCGGCGGCAGGTCGTAGAGGTTCTTGTCCATCGGGTCGCCCGGATGGATCTTGTTCTGGATGCCGTCGAGGCCGGCCATGAGGAGAGCCGCGAAGGCGAGGTAGGGGTTGGCGCCCGGATCGGGGAAACGCACCTCGATGCGCTTGGCCTTCGGGCTGGTCACGACCGGAATACGGCAGGAGGCGGAGCGGTTGCGCGCCGAGTAGGCGAGCAGAACGGGGGCCTCGTAGCCCGGCACCAGACGCTTGTAGGAGTTGGTGAGCGGGTTGGTGAAGGCGTTGATGGCCTTCGCGTGCTTCAGGATGCCGCCGATGTAGTAGAGGCAGGTATCCGAAAGGTCGGCGTACTTGTTGCCGGCGAAGGTCGGCTCGCTGCCCTTCCAGATCGACTGGTGCACGTGCATGCCCGAGCCGTTGTCGCCGAAGATCGGCTTCGGCATGAAGGTCGCGGACTTGCCGTAGGCCTGAGCGACCTGATGGACCACGTACTTGTAGATCTGCATGTGGTCGGCCATCGTGATCATCGGGCCGAACTTGACGCCGAGCTCGTGCTGAGCGGCCGCCACCTCATGGTGGTGCTTCTCGACGGTGACGCCCATCTCGGTCAGCACCGAGAGCATCTCGGAGCGGATGTCCTGGCAGCTGTCGATCGGGGGAACCGGGAAGTAGCCGCCCTTGACGCGCGGACGGTGGCCGAGGTTGCCCATCTCGTATTCGGTGCTGGTGTTGGTGGGCAGCTCGGAGCTGTCGACCTTGAAGCCGACGTTGTACATGTCGGTCGAGAACTTCACGTCGTCGAAGATGAAGAACTCGGCTTCGGGGCCGAAGTAGACCTTATCGCCGATGCCGAGCGAGAGCATGTAAGCCTCGGCCTTCTTGGCGATCGAGCGCGGGTCGCGCTCATAGGGCTGGCCGGTCAGCGGCTCGATGACGTCGCAGAAGATGGCAACGGTCGTCTGAGCGAAGAACGGGTCGACGTGGGCGGAAGACGGATCGGGCTTGAGGAACATGTCCGAGCTCTCGATGCCTTTCCAGCCGGCGATCGAAGAACCGTCGAAGGCGTAGCCCTCGAACATGGCTTCGTCGACCGTGCTCACGTCAGCGGTGACGTGCTGCATCTTGCCCTTGGTATCGGTGAACCGCAGGTCGACGAACTTCACGTCCTTGTCCTTGATCAACTTCAGGACGTCACTGACCGTTTTCATAAACACTCCCCTTTGGATTTGAGTTTGCGTATCACGCGTGAGACGCAGCGCAGATCAGATCGCTTCTGCGCCGGTCTCGCCCGTGCGTATGCGAATGGCTTCCTCGATCGACGAGATAAAGATCTTGCCGTCGCCGATGCGGCCGGTTTTGGCCGCTTTCTGGATCGCCTCGACGGCCTTGTCGAGCATCTCATCGCCCAACACGACCTCGATTTTCACCTTCGGCAGGAAGTCGACGACGTACTCAGCGCCGCGATACAGCTCCGTGTGGCCCTTTTGACGGCCGAACCCCTTCGCCTCGATCACGGTGATGCCCTGCAGGCCGATCTCCTGGAGAGCTTCTTTGACCTCGTCGAGCTTGAAGGGCTTAATAATGGCCTCGATCTTCTTCATGCGCCCTTGTCCTCCAGCAGTCCCGATCGCAAAGCCAGATGCGCCGGACCGGCCATCGGGTAGCACGGGATATGCCAAGTCGATTGATCCAAATTAACTTGTTTGTTTTCAGAAGCTTGGTTGATTACTGCCTTTCGGATGGGCAGTCCAGCTGCCCTTAATAGCTCAAAAATTGTGCGTTATGCGCGCTTTTTGTGCACGAAAGTCCGCCAGAGCCGTCCGTGGTGCCGCTGCCGTAGGCGGTTGGTCAAAGTATCCGTCCCGCGGCCGGCATGGCCAATGCGCCCCGATCTCTCTACGGTCGGGGTCGAAGGTTTCACGAATAGGACGAGGCACGGCGTGGCGACGCAGACGATTTGGCTGGACGGGGGGCTGCCGGAGCTCCTGACGCCGAGCGAGATGGGGCAGGCGGACCGGCTGGCGGTCGAGCACGGGGTTGCAAGCCTCGCGCTGATGGAGACGGCAGGACGCGCGGTTGCGGATGCCGCGCGCCGTCTCGTGCCACCCGGCTCGCGCGTGGCGGTGCTGTGCGGCCCGGGCAATAACGGCGGTGACGGGTTCGTCGCGGCGCGGCTTCTCAAGCGCGCGAGCTACGACGTGCGCCTGTTCCTGCTCGGCGAGAAGGCGGCACTCAAGGGTGATGCGGCCGAAATGGCGCGCCGGTTCGACGGTCCCGTGCGGCCGCTCGACCCTGACAAGCTCGAGAGCCTGCATCTCATCATCGACGGGTTGTTCGGGGCCGGTCTCTCGCGGCCGATCGAGGGTGTTGCGGCGGAGGTGATCGCGGCCGTCAACGCGTCCGGCACGCCAGTTCTCGCCATCGATGTGCCGAGCGGGCTCGACGGTGCGACGGGTGAGGCGCTAGGCTCGGTGTTTCGCGCCACGGAGACCGTGACGTTTTTCCGCCTCAAGCCCGGGCATGTGCTCTTTCCAGGCCGGGAGCTGTGCGGCACCGTGCGGCTCGCGGACATCGGGACGCCGCCGGATGTTCTGGCGAAGCTCGACATCAAGGCGCGGGTGAACGGGCTCGCTCTGTGGCGCGAGCATTTCCGCTGGCCGTCTCACACGGGCCATAAGTATGCGCGCGGCCATGCCGTCGTCGTGTCGGGTGCGCCTCATGCGACGGGGGCGGCCCGGCTGGGCGCGCGCGGCGCGCTCCGGGCAGGCGCGGGGCTGGTGACGGTGGCGAGCCCGCTCGACGCGGTCGAAGTCAACGCGATGCATCTCACCGCGATCATGCTGCGGCCGTTCGAGGGACCGGAGGGGCTTTCGGCGATCCTTGATGACGAGCGGAAGAATGCGCTCCTGATCGGCCCCGGCGGCGGCGTGGGAGAGGCCATGTGCCGACTGGTGGAAGCGGCTCTGCGCTCGCCAGCGGGTGTGGTGCTCGATGCGGATGCGCTGACGTCCTTCTCGGGCGACCTCGCGCGCCTCGTGACCGCTATTCGTGGCCATGCGGGCCCCGTCGTGCTGACGCCGCACGACGGCGAGTTCGCGCGCCTGTTCGGCGCGGGCGGGGGCGCGCGGCTCGAACGGGCGCGGGGCGCGGCCCGGGAGACCGGCGCGATCATTCTGCTCAAAGGGCCGGACACAGTGATCGCGGAGCCTTCGGGACGCGCGGCGGTGAACGTGAACGCGCCGCCGTGGCTCGCGACGGCGGGCTCGGGCGATGTGCTCGGCGGGTTCATCACCGGGCTTCTGGCGCAGGGGATGCCCGCATTCGAAGCGGCCGCTGCGGCGGCGTGGCTGCATGGCGCAGCCGCCTCGGATTTCGGGCCTGGCCTGATCGCGGAGGATCTGCCGGAGCGTCTTCCTGCGGTTCTCGCGCGGCTGATGCCGGCCGCGGCGCGCTAGGCGGATCAGGCGCCGGGCTGGGCGGACCGGCCGGCTTCGCGCATGGAGCGATCAGCGGCAAGGAACGCTTCGACCTCGGGCGACATCGGTGGGCTTTCCGCCGGGCCGCCAATCAGCTCGAACAGGTCTGGTATGGGGACGTAGCGCTGTTCCTTTCGGTCGTAGATCGCGCCTTTGACCAAGGCCTTGGCCGCCACCTGTCCTTCACGATCTCCCGCGGCGAAGACGAACCTCTGCTCCATGACGACGGCCTGCTCCGTCCACGCTACGGCACGTGTTTCCAGGCGATAGCGCTCGAAGGCGCGCAGCTCGCGGCGAAAGCGGATGACGACGGCGTTCGCGACGGGGGTCCAGCCGTTGCGCCAGACTGCCTTTCCCAAGCCGCCTCGGATGATGAGATCGATGCGCCCGAGGTCCATGATCGTGAGATAGCGCCCGTTGTTCATGTGCAGGCTGAGATCGAGATCGTTCGGGAGCACCCGGAGGGTGAGCGTGGAAAAGCCGTCGGGGACCGAGATTTTCGGGCGGAAGGGTGCCGTCAAGAGCAGCCACACCAGGCGCAGCCAGAGGTTCATGGAATTACCAGGGGACTACCGGGGGCCTATTGCGGAGATTGCGGGGCGTTCGCTGCCGTATCGTGCCCGGGCCACAATCTGCCTTTATTGAACGTTGCGCTATATTGGGAAGAAGATTCGCGTCTTCCATCCGTCTACTATGCCGGCATTTCCGGCACGTGGCCAAGAGGTTCGATGGTTCGCCTGCATCCCGTTCGCGCCGTGCTCGCGCTCGCCCTTCTCACGGGCGGGCTCAACGCGCCTGCGCAAGCTGCACCCGGCGAGCCTCAGATCGCAGAGGAAGCGGCGGGCGCGCTGGTGCGCGGCGAGGTTCAGCAGGCAGTCCAGAGCTATACCGAAGCGCTCAAGGACACGGCGCTTCCGAACGACCGTCGCGCCGCCATCCTCAACGACCGCGGCGTCGCCAACATCAAGCTGGGCCTCACGCGGCAGGCATTCGAGGATTTCAATCTGGCAGCGCAGCTCTTTCCGGAGTTCGCTGCCGTCTACAACAATCGCGGCAACCTGCTCTTGTCGCTGGGGCTCGCCAAAGAGGCGGTGAAAGATTTCGACCGCTCGATCGTGCTGGCCCCGGGCTATGCCGCCGCCTACAACAACCGGGCGGGCGCCTATGTACGCCTCGGCGAGCTCGACGACGCGATCGCCGACTACACGAAGGCGATCCAGCTTCTTCCTTCCAATCCCGCGCCGCTCAGCGGCCGCGGCCTCGCCCATCTCGCGTTGCTGCGTCCGCACGCGGCGATCCGCGATTTCACGCGCTCGGTCAAGGCGGATGCGCGCTTCGCCGCCGGATACCGTAACCGCGCGGAAGCCAAGCTCGAGGTGGAGCACTACGACGAGGCGATCGAGGATCTTTCTCGCGCCATCGCGTTCGATGTCTCTCATGCCGAGAGCTACGTGCTGCGCGGCAAGGCTTACCTCGCGACGCGCAATACCGCCTCGGCGATCAAGGATTTCACCAAGGCCATCGAGATCGATCCGAAGAACGCGATCGCCTATGCGGAACGCGGGTTCGCCTTTGGTCTCGCCGAGGCGCAGGACGACTCTTTCGGAGATCTCAACCGCGCCATCGAGATCGATCCGCGCTCGGGGCTCGCGTTCGCCTATCGCGCCTATGCCTACAAACAGGCCGGACAGATCGATGTGGCGCTGCGCGATATCGAGGTTGCGCAGAAGCTCAATCCCGAGACGGCCGAGGTCTATTGGGTGAAGGCCGAGATCGAGGAAGCCCAAGGGCAGACCGAGCAGGCGATCGCCGATCTCAAGAAGGCGCAGACGCTGCGGCCCGGCTATCGTGACGCGACGGAGTCGCTGCAGCGGCTCGGCAGCGTGCCGTCTCGCGCGGAGGATACGGTTCTTGCTGATGCGGGGATCGATACGTGGCGTGTCGTGTCACGCGGTCAGCGGTTCGTGGCCATCAACGATCTGTATCCGCGGCTCGCCATTCCGCTGGAGATGATGGGAAGCGGGCAGCCGAAGCTGCTCGAATGGGAGCTCAAGCAGCCGCCGTTCAAGGGGATCGGCACGCTGCGCTTCTTCGGCGGCTCCGTGACGACGAAGACGGGTACGGAGGATCTCGAGCAGGTCGCGGTGGTGGATGTGGAGGCGGGCGTCGTCGTCGCCATCGAGCCTCACAAGCAGGGCGAGAAAGTCGCGACCTGGACGTGGGAGAACGGCAAGGTGACGGTTGCGAGCGTGGACGGCGTCACCGACGAATTCGCGTTGCGCGCGGATCGCCCCGAGATGGCCGGGCAAGGACTGGCGGGTGACCGGCGCTTCACGAGCACCAGCCAGACGGGCGGATGGGCGCCCTGGGACACGCCATTCGGCGGCGCTTTCGGCCAGCAGCAGCCGCCTCCGGCGAAGCGCGCCACCGTGAAGAAAAAGCCCAAGACGATCTTCGATCTGCTTTTCAACTAGAGGCTCGATCCGAGCCGCATACCGCAATCGCGCGCCGCCCTGCGTGATTTCCGAGTGATCCGTCGCGCGCGAAAGCTCGTTTTGCGAGGGACGTCTTTTCTCGATCGCGCGGGTTTTTATGACGGACAAGCCGATTATCGTCTGGTTTCGCCGGGACCTTCGGCTTGGTGATAACGCAGCGCTCTGTGCAGCGGTGGAGACGGGCTCTCCCGTGCTCGCGGTCTACATCCTGGATGACGCTGCTCCCGGCTCCTGGCGTGCGGGTGCGGCGTCGCGCTGGTGGCTCCACAACAGCCTCGAAGCGCTCGATCGTTCGATCTCGGGGCTCGGCGGATCGCTGGTGCTGCGGAGAGGCGCCAGCGGGGATGTGCTCTCCGCCTTGGCGAAGGAGACGAAGGCCGAGGCGGTGCATTGCTCGCGCGCCTACGAGCCCTGGGCGCAACGGCTCGAGCGTGAGGTGCGCGACAGGCTCGACGCGCAGGGCGTGGGGCTGCGGCGGTTCGCGGGAACGCTGCTGCACGAACCCGAGCAGCTCACCACTCAGGCGGGGGGACCGTTCAAAGTCTACACGCCGTTCTGGCGCGCGTTGCGGTCCAAGGTCACGGTTTCGAAGCCGCTCTCCGCCCCCACTCAGCTTCGCGCACCCGCCAATCTGCCGAAGAGCGAGCGTCTCCAGTCGTGGGGTCTTCTGCCGGAGCGGCCCGATTGGGCGGGTGGCATGAGAGACGCATGGACGCCGGGCGAGGACGGCGCGCGAGCGCGCTTCTCGTCTTTCCTCGACGAGGCCATCGCCAACTATACGGATGAGCGAAACCGGCCGGATCTGGAGGGCACTTCGCGCATATCTCCGCATCTCGCATTCGGTGAGATCAGCCCGCGCCAGTGCTGGTGGGCCGCGGAAGCGGCGGGAGCGCGAGAGCGGAAGGCGGCCGGAGGTGTCGAGACCTATCTCAAGGAGCTGGCTTGGCGCGAGTTCTCCGCGCATCTGCTCCATCACTGGCCCGATCTTCCCGAGGTGCCGTTCCGGAGCGAGTTCTCCGGTTTTCCGTGGCGCAAGAGCGCTGCTCACCTGAAAGCCTGGAAGAAGGGTGCCACCGGGTATCCGATCGTGGATGCGGGAATGCGGGAGCTGTGGACCACGGGCTGGATGCACAACCGTGTGCGCATGATCGTGGCATCCTTCCTGATCAAGCACCTTCTCTTGCCTTGGCAGGAGGGCGAGGCGTGGTTCTGGGATACGCTGGTGGATGCCGATCTCGCGAACAACGCGGCGAGCTGGCAGTGGGTGGCGGGGTCCGGCGCGGATGCCGCTCCCTATTTCCGCATCTTCAATCCCGTGCTTCAGGGCGAGAAATTCGATCCGGAGGGCGAGTATGTGCGCCGCTGGGTGCCGGAGCTGGCGGGGCTTCCGGCCTCCGTCATCCATCAGCCCTGGCAGGCCTCGGCGGCTGTTCTGGAGGCGGCTCAAGTGAAAATCGGGTCCACCTATCCGGCCCCGATCGTCGCGCACGCGGAGGCGCGTGCAGCGGCGCTGGGTGCGTTCGAGGCGATCAAGACCCAGGCGTGATGGCTCCGGCGCTTGCGTGGGGCAGCCCGGGGACTGCTGCTCCAGAGGTAAACGGCCGATAACGTGTTTACCTGGGTATCCGTCGGCCTTTGAAAGTCTGATTGGGAAACGATATCCTAACGGAATTGCGGTTTCTTTTTCCTGATGCCGCTCTCGCGGCCGCCCTCTTCTGTGTCTGGAGTAAAGAGTGATGCGCCCTCTCGTCCTCGCGATCGCCCTTGCGGTCGCGTCGGCCCTCGTGCCTGCCACGGCCTCGGCCAACGTCCACGCCCGCATCAGCAAAAGCAGCCAGACCATGCAGGTCTATGTGAACGGCCAGCTCTACTATAGCTGGCCGGTGTCCACGGGCCGGGGCCGCTACGCCACGCCGTCGGGCAACTTCCGGGCGCAGCGCCTGGAGCGGCGCTGGTACTCTACGAAATACAGCGGCGCGCCGATGCACAACGCCGTGTTCTACAGCGGCGGCTATGCCATTCACGCCACCAACGAGGTGAGCCGGCTCGGACGTCCCGCGTCGCACGGCTGCGTTCGCCTGTCGCCGGGAAATGCGGCCGAGTTCTTCCAACTCGTGCGCAGCTACGGCGCGGGGCGGACACGCATCACCATCACGCATTAAGGTCGGGTTTTACGGGCGGTCCCGGTGCTGCCCCGTTCATGGTCCATCTGTACGAGTTAGGTCTCTGTGCTCGTCATTGTTACCTCTCAGTTTGTATCGCGTTGGAGAGTTGTGATGAGGTTGAAGGTTCTGGTCGGTGCGCTTGCCGTCTCGTTGGGAGCGGCGGTAGCACATGCGCAGACCGCGCCCGAGAAGCCAGCCGCGCAGGGTGGCGTTCCGACTGTGACGATCATCAACAAGTCGGCTGCCGGCCCGGCTGAGCCCGCGCCGCCCACGCTGACGGTTTCTCCTGCGCCTCAATCCATTCCGAAGGCGCCCGAAGCGAGTGTCGAAGCGGCCGCCGCGCAGGCGCCTTCGGCCACGCCCGCCTCCGAGACGGCTGCCGAGCGGATGAGCGCTCCGCAGCCTGCGTCAGGCACGGCACCCGCTTCCGCGATGGCGGAGGAGCCCAAGACCGCAGCCGTTACGCAGGAGCCTCCGCCGGAGCCGACGCTTGGCATCAACATCGATCTGACGCGGCAGGTGATGACCGTGTCGGAGAACGGTACGCCCCGTTACACATGGAAGATCTCGTCGGCCCGCTACGGCTACCGTACGCCGACCGGCACGTTCCAACCGACGTGGATGTCGAAGATGTGGTACTCGCGCCAGTACGATTACGCGCCGATGCCGCACGCGATCTTCTTCCACAAGGGCGTCGCGATCCACGCCACCTATGCGATCAACCAGCTTGGGCGCCCGGCCTCGCACGGGTGCGTGCGGCTTGCGCCGAAGAACGCGGCGGCACTGTTCAAGCTGGTCAACGATCACGGCAAGGCGCGCACGGAGATCGTGGTGCACGGAACCCCGGATCATTCCTATTCGGAGCGTGTGGCCTCGCGCGAGCGGGATGAAACATCGACGCGCCGCGCCGGATACCGCTATCTGCCGCCGAGCTATGCGCAGCGCGGCAATTACGCCTATGCGCAGCCGCCGCCTGGCTACTATGCGCCGCCGTCTCGCAAGCGCCGGTACTACGCCGCGCCGCGCCCGTACTATCAGCCGCGCGGTTTGTACAACAGCTACTCCTACGGTTACGGCTTCTGAGCTCAGCTTCCGGCTCCGAAACAAAAAAACCGCGCCGGATTTCGTTCAATCCGGCGCGGTTTTCTGTTTCGCGGGCGTTCGATGTCTCGTCTCAGAACGGGTTCCAGGTCGGGCGTGGCGTAAACCGCACGTAGCCGATGCTTGCGCCGAGCCTCAGGCCGAGACCGGAGCGGATCGGTGCCATCAGGACGGGGCCGCCCTTGAGCAGCGTCATGCCGACGCCTCCGACGAGATAGGCGGAGCCGTCCACGCCGGTGAAGCGGCGGAAGAGGCTGTTGGCCTCATCGAGATTGTAGATCAGGAACAGTGTGCGCGATCCCTCGGCGCCGACATCGTAGCCGATCGACGGGCCGTGCCAGAACACTTGCTGCGTGCCGCCGGAGCGCAGGTAGAGCGTGCCTTCGCCGTAGCGGAGGCCTGCGAGGAACGCGCCGCCGCCTTCCTTGCCGAGCACGTATGCCGTGGGTCGCCCCGCCTGCTTGAAGGCGTGCTCGATGACGCTCGCGAGCGAGGTCGAGATTGTGCCGAAGAAGCCCTGCGTCGCCGCTCGGATCTCGTCGATGGTGTAGCCGTCCTGGGCATGCGGGATGCCGTCTGCAGGGGGCAGCGCATAAGGCGCGCCCGGCGGATCGCCAGGTGCCGGAGGCTCGAAGGCGGGCGGGAGATCGTGGTTGGGCGACGGCGTGCGCACCACAGGCGGCGGCGGGATCACGGCCTGCGCGGTGGTGGTGCTCCAGCTCGAAGATTTCTCCGTCTCCTCCTTACCCTTCGAAGCCGCGGCCGGAGCCGACGCGGGAGGCGGTGAGGTGGCGGCCGGCTTCGTGGTCTCGGTCTTGGGGGTTTCGGTTTTGGCGGTCTCGGTCTTGCGGACCGGAGAGGCAGGCCCAGCGGGTTTCTCGGGCTGTGCGTCTGCCGACGCAGCCGGTGGTGATGCTGGAGGGGGCGACGCGGGCTCGCGCGACAAGGACGGTGGCGGAACGGCCGGGGTGGGAGCGGGGACCGGCTCGCTGGTCGCGACAGTGGATGGCGCCGCGGCGGCCGGTGCGCCGATTTCCTTGTCGATCTTGGCAATGAGATAGGCGGACTTCGCGCGCATCACGGCCATCAGCTCGCTGGAAGCGGCTTTCAGCTCCGAGAGATTGGCGCAGCTGCCTGCCGCCGCCGCCTCGGTCTCCGGTGTGCCGAGTGTATCGATCTTACCCAGAAGCTCGCCCGCCTGGGCGTCGAACTCGTCGAGCTTCTTGTCATGGACGAGCGCGAGCCCCTTGGCCTCGAAATCCGGGTCGGTCCACTTCTTGTGGTCCCGCAGGGCCTGGAGCTTCTGCTTGAGCCGGGGCTGCGTCTCGGCGCTGAAGGCGCGCAGCTCAGCGGCCGACTCGTCGACGGCTTCGCCGAAGCTTTCGGCAGAGCAGGTCTCGGCGGCAGCTCTCTGGGCCGGCATCAGCGCAAACGCCAGCGCAAGGCCCAGCAGAGCCGGGCGCAGGATTCGTCTCATGTTCATCAAAACTCTCTCTCGCCCAGTTTTGGCGTTTTTGAGGAGTTTACCGATGAAGCGGGCGTGATGTGACTACTTTTTCGTGTCGATACATGTCGGAGGCCCCTGCGGTTAACCAATCGGGAGGGCTTCCGGACCGTGTTATTGGCCCGTCGGGACCGTTTTGATCACGCTCGACATCGGCCGCTCGGCGCCGACCGCCGGAAGGCCCTTCACGTCCTTCTCGATCATCGCGTCGTACTCGGCCAGGGTCTTGAGGTCGTCCTTGGCTTTCATCTGCACGATCTTGTAGCCGCCAGCCTTCAGCGCTGCGAGCAGGCTCGGCATGGCCTTGGCCGTATGGGGCTGAATGTCGTGCATCAGCAGGATGCCTTTGCCCTTCTTGTCCAGCCGCTTCATGATGGCTTGAACAAGCTGCTCCGGCGTCTGGCGCTTGAAGTCGAAGCTGTCGACGTCGGTCGAGAACACGGCGATGTTGCGGCTCGCGAGGTGGGCGAGCGTCGCCTGCGAGTCACGGAGGTAGGGGAAGCGGAAGAACGGCGAAATGGGACCGCCGACAGCGCGGCGCACGCCGCTGATGCCCTTCTCGATCTCGTCCTTCGCGTCCTGGTCCGATTTCTTTCTCATGTCGGCGTGCGACCACGTGTGGGTGCCCACGGTGTGGCCACGATGGGCGACGTCGCGAATGATCTCAGGCAGGCCGATCGCCATTTTGCCGAGGCTGAAGAAGATCGCCTTGGTGCACTGCTCGTCGAGGGCGTCGAGAATGGCGCGCGTGGTGTTGACCTGCGGGCCGTCGTCGAAGGTCAGGACGACCTCCTTTTCCTGCAGGAAGTCGTAGGCCTTGTAGTGATCGAGGCCAAAGCCGGGGCCGCCGGTGGTATCGATCTCCACTGTGCGGGCGACGCCGAGCGCGTCCGCATTCGCGCAGCTCTTCTTCGCGGGATTGTCGGGAAGCGCGGATGTTTCCGTTGCCGCCGCGCCGGCCGCCTTGGCCGCTGCGCCCGTAGCCGGCGGAGCTTTGGATGCGTCTCCAGCGGTTGCCGCGGTGGCAAGCAGAATGAGCAGCGTGGACAGCGTGAAGCGCATTGTGTCTCTCCCCGATTCTTGCACCCTTTCTAGCAACAAAAGCCGTCCGCGGGGAGGCCCGCTGGCCACACACTGCGGAGAGTGGGGATAAAGGGGGCAGTGGGACGGGGACGAGGACGAGGGGGACGTCAGGCGGATTTTGACGCGATCCTGGCCTTGAAGCGTTCCGCATCGACGACAACCCGGGTGTGCCGCGCCGCGCCGATCTTTTCCTTCGAATCGCGGGCTTCGATCTCGAACGTCAGCTTGCGTCCGTCCACGGCGACGAGGGTGGCAGTGGCGTAAATGGCGAGGCCAACGGGCGTGCCCGCTGTGTGACTGACCTCGATCTGAACGCCGAGGCTCGCCTGGCCAGGCGCGAGGCGATGCTCCACGCACGCCACGGCCGCGGCCTCCATGAGAGCGACCATGCTCGGCGTGGCATAGACCATGATCGCGCCGCTGCCGACGGCGGGAGCGCACAGGGCTTCCGTCACGCGCACTTCCGCGTGCCCCGTGAGGCCGGGTGTCAAGACAGGGGAGGCGCCGGGCGTACTGGTGCTCATGGAATGCTCATTAGCTGGCTTTCTCGCTGGGCGAGGAGACTGCGCGCGAGATTTTTCACGAAAAGCCGCGAGTGTCACGCCTGGAACAGCGGGCGATGGCGGAGCCGTTTAGGTTCACGGCATCAGATCACTCAACCCGCCCTTGACCGAGGGGCACAAGATGGAGGCTTCGATGACCATTGCTCGCACCAGCGCTCTCGCCGTTCTCGCTGCCGCAGCTCTTCTGTTCCCGCTCATTGCCAGCAGCGATGCGGATGCGAAAGGCGGCAAGGAATACTTCGCCCAGACCTATCAGTTCGACAAGCCGATGAACGGCTACCAGGGTTTCTCGGGCGCTTATCACTGCTCGTACGTCAAGACGCCGAAAAACGTGTGCGTCGCCGGCAAGTGCAAGCGCGTCTGGGAGCTGCTTCAGACCTGCCAGTAACACCCCGAAACGACCTTCACGTTCTGGATCCCTTCTCCTCCCACACTCCTGGCCCCGGCCCGCACCGGGGTCCTTTTTTTGCGCGAGTGGGTGGAGATGCGGGCGCTCAGCGTGTCACGCGCAGCTCGACGCGGCGGTCGAGCTGGTAAAGCGCCTCGCCCTTGTAAGCCGTGCGATCGACGCCCATGAACGGCTCCGTCTTGCCCTTGGGCGTGAGTTTCAGCTCGCCGGTGTAGCCGCCGTTTCTCAGGATCTCCGAAACCGTATTGAGGCGGTCGCGCGAGAGATCGAAGTTGTAGTCGTTGGTGCCGCGCTCGTCCGCGTGGCCGGTGAGCTCGACGGCCGAGAGGCGCTTCAGCGTCAGGTATTCGAGGAGCAGGCGGGCCGCGCGCTCGCCCTCGGGCGTCAGCACCGCCTCGTTATAGACGAACATGATGGGCACCGGGATGACGGTCGTGGTGCGATCCGTATCGGCGGCGGCCGTCTTTTCGCTGGCGGTGGTGCTCGTGCTTGCACCGGCAGCTTGCTCCGTGGTCGTGCTCGTGGCGTTGGCTGCGACAGAGGTTTCGGCTGCGCTGCTGGAGGACGACGCCGTGGTCGAGGATGAGGCGGGCGCGTCCGGCGTCGCAGGTGCTGCCGTTGCGGCAGGTGTCTCGCCCTCGCTCTTCTTTCCGGTTTGTTGCGTGTCGTGCGCGTTCTTCTCCGCTTCCTCACGTGCTTCGGAAACGAGGTTCTCGAATTTGCGCATCACGTCGCTCGCGACCGCGGAGGGCGAGGTGGGGCTGGCCGGGACGGGTGCGGCGGCCGCCACTTGTGTTTTAGGCGGTTCCGGCGCGGGGGGCGGTGTCTTGCTGGTCGAGAAGGTGAGGGTCGGGTCGGTGCTGGCGAACCTATGATCGGTGACAAGGCTCCACTCGCCCTGCTCGTCTGATTTCACGGTGCCTGCCGGCTTTCCGTTTTCCATGACCGTTACATAAGTATCCGGCTCGGCGCGTCCGGCGAATACCGACGAGCCATCCGGAGAAATGCGGGAGATGTCGATCTCGACGTTTCCGGACGCGGGTTTTGGCTCGTCCGATTTGCCGAGCGCCGCGACGGTCTGGTCGATGACGGTTTCGGCCGACTTGGCGGCCTGCTCTTCCTTGGCAGCGGGCGCCTGTTCACGATCTTTTGAGACCGGTGCGGCCGTTTTCTGCGCGGGATCCGGCGCGGTGCTGCTCGCGATGTCCCACGGCAATGTCACGCCGAAGCGGCCCGCGGCGAAGATCGCCGCAAGGCCGGATGCTGCCAGCAAAAGCAAAACGAGTGCAACGCGCCGCAGCATTGCCACCTCAACCTGTGTCATGATCCGGAAAGACCACGATGATCCAGGTTTGGGGAGTTATCAAGGCTCCGGCGGCAATTCTTCGAGGAGAATGAGGCGCGGAGGGTTAACTCCGCCCGCGCCTCTTGCCGGATTAGCCCTTGTCGCCGGGAGCGGGGCCGTCCTTCTGATCGTCGGGGCCGTGGCCGCCCTTCTGGTCCGGACCGTGATCGCGCTTCCAGTGGCCCTTGCCGCGACGCTCCGTAAGCTTGGCCTTCTGCTCCTCGGTGAGGCTCGCGTAGAACTTCTCGGCCGCCGGGCGGTAGGTCTTCAGCGCCTCGAGAGAGGCTTCGAGACCGGCCTGCGTCTGCGCGAGGCGCTCGATCGGCGTCTTGCGCGGGGTGTTCTCGTCGCTTGCTTCGGGCTTCTTGGGGCAGCCTTCGCGCAGCTTGTCGGCGGCGGCGCGGGTGGCGGTCTTGAATTCCTCGAAGGCGGGCTTCTGCTCGTCCGTCACTTTCACGCGGTGCTCGAGACGCACGAGCATGAGGTCGGCGAACTCGGCGCTGTCGCCGCGGCAGATGCGGCCATGGGGACCGCCGAAGCCGAGGCCCAGGAGACCGGCCGAGGCGCCGGGGCCGAAGTGATGACGGCCTTTGTGGCCTTCCCAGTGTCCGCGCTGGGCGATAGCGCCCGCTGCGGCGAGACCTACGGTTGCGGCGGCGATGCCGGCGAGAATGTACTTACCCTTACGTGTCATATGTCCGTTCTCCTTGCTCGACCGGCGCTCTCTCTGGGTCTCTTCCGGTGGGGGACCGGATGCGCCGTCTTGTAGGGAAGAACGGGGAAGGCGCGAGTTTCCGTCGCGCCTTCCGGCGGTGCTACTGACAAACTTTCTGACGCGCGTGGCAGTCGGTGGCGATCATGCCCGTCTCGCATTTGTAGGTGGTGGCCCCGGAAGCCTTTGCGTACCCCTGGTTCTCGCGGATGTTCTTCAGCGCGGCATCGGCCATGAACTTCGCGATGTCCTGCGTGACGCCGGTTCCGACCGCGCCGATCTGCTTGCAGGCTGCATTGGCGCCGCCGCTCATGACGGCGAGCGTGCCTGCGGCCAGCGCGAACGCTGCGCTTCTGGCGATCAGTTTCATCTTGTTGTTCTCCCTGATGTGACGTCCGTCTTGCGTGCGGGTTCGCGGCCCATCTCGGGACCGCGGGACACGGCGCGCGTGGACGCTGCTCCCCGGGCGCGGGCGAAATGTGGCGCAGATCGGGCAGGCGCGTCGAATGATGGGGACGTGTGGCGCGAACGCAGGCGCCCCGGACCGACAAGTCCGAGGCGATCAGAGTTCAGTATCGGCGGTGTGAACGCCTACCGGCAGGCGAGCAGATCGCGGGAGCCGGCCTCGTCCGTCACAGTCAGCGTGTCGCCGGAGACGGTGAGCGTGAAGTTGTAAGGTTCCGCGCTCCCTTCGATCGTGCACTCCGAGCTGACCTTCCACTCGCCATCCGCGCCGTCGACGGATTTGAACTTGCAGTGGGTCTCGTGTTGATCGTAGCCGTCCTTCGAGAGAACGAGGGGGGCTTCCTGGCGATCCTGGCCCACTTTGCACTGAGCCAGATCGGAGGCCCACGTCCCCACGTAGGAGGGATCAGCCGCGCGCGCGGGGGCGGTTGCCGCCAGGACTGCCGCCAGTGCGGCGAAGCCGAGCGAGAGTGTTGTCGTGGTCGTGCGCATGATCTCTGTTCTCCCGTTTCTTTGGGGCCCGGCAGGCGGACCGCTCATGTCAGCAAGGCAAGCGTGTCGGGCGTAATCATGTCAAGAGGGGGCGCTAGACTGGTTTGTAACGCGCCGGGGTGATATGCGCCCTGCGTCGACGAGGCTCTGGTTCGGGGAAGACACGATGTTGAAGCGAATTGCCCTTCTGGTTGTCGCGGTGGTGGCCGCGTTCTGCGTCTACGTGGCCTTGCAGCCCTCGGCGTATCGCGTCGAGCGGTCGGCGATCGTCGTCGCCACGCCCGAGCAGACGTTCGCGGAGGTGAACGACTTCCACAACTGGGACGCGTGGTCGCCGTGGGCAAAGCTCGACCCAGCGGCCAAGGCAACGTTCGAGGGGCCGGCGTCGGGCCAAGGCGCCGTGTTGCGCTGGTCCGGCAATCACGAGGTCGGCGAAGGCAGCATGACGCTCGTCGAGAGCCGCCCGAGCGAGCTCGTCCGCATCCGCACCGATTTCGTCAAGCCGTTTGCGGGATCGGCCAACAGCGAGTTCGTCTTCAAGGGCGATGGTCCGCGCACGATCGTGACGTGGAGCATGTCGGGTGAGCGCGGGTTCCTGGAGCGCGCGATCTGCACGATCATGAACGGCGACAAAATGATCGGCGGGCAGTTCGAGAAAGGTCTCGCCAATCTCAAGAAGGTGACGGAAGGCAAGGCGGGCTGACGCAGCCGATCCCGTCACTTCTTCGGCTTGCTTTTGGGAGCGCTCGGTTTTGCGAGCGCTTCCGTGAAGGCTTGCGCGGCGGCGGGAGCGCGGATCTTGCCGCCGTGAATGAAGTAGACGAAGACGTCACGCGGTTTGCCGGGTTTCTTTGGTGGCTCTCCGGCGAGATCCGGGGCGAGCGCCTTGGGCAGCTCGCCTGCGGCCCACGCGTTTGCCGTTGAAGCCCAGGTAGCGATCTCCTTGGCCGGATAGGCCGTGGGGTTTTCGTCCTCGCCTTTCTGCAGACGCGCGTAGACGAAGTCTCCCGTGAGATCTGCGATGGCGGGATAAGTCGGGTGATCGGCATAGCAGACCGGGATCTCGAAGTGGCAGAGGAGCGTCACGAACTCGCTGTCCTTGAACGAGGGATGGCGTACCTCGACGACGTGGCGCAGAGCGTGGCCGTCGAATGTTTTTGGCAACAGCTCGAGAAAGGCGCCGAAATCCGCCGCATCGAATTTCTTGGTGGGCGCGAATTGCCAGAGGATGGGGCCAAGCCTGTCCCCCAGCATGGTGGGGCCGGAATCCAGAAAGCGTTTGATCGAGTCGCCGGCTTCGGCGAGCACGCGCCGGTTGGTGGCGAAGCGCGGCCCTTTGAGGGAGAACACGAAGCCGTCCGGCACCTCGCTGGCCCATTTCCCGAATGTGGCGGGCGTTTGCGAGCGGTAGTAGGTGCCGTTGATCTCGATCGTGCTCAGCGCGCGGCTCGCATAGTGCAGCTCTTTGGCGTGCGGGAGTTTTTCCGGATAGAAGACGCCGCGCCAGGGCTCGAAGGTCCAGCCTCCGATCCCGGCTCTGATGGTTCCGCGTTGGCTCATGGCTGCCATCTCCTTTTGGCGGACTATAGGGCGGAGAAGCCACGGCGGGAGGGGAAATGTCGAGCGCCCCGATAGCGGAGCACGCCCTGCCCGCGTAGTCTCGGGCCGGGTGAAAGCTTCGCGGAACGTAGATGGCACCGCCGGGGTGAGATATCGAGGCGGGTGACATATCGGGAGCGACAACCTGCCGGTTGTGAAGGCGGATGTGGGGCGCCATGTGATGCGAAATGCCAGGATGGGCGCCGCACCTCACGTTGACAGATGAGCTCATGCAAACTGCCGATGAAACGTTTGCGCTGACTGAGCGGCTTGTTCCACCTCTGGAGAAGGGGCAGCGGCCGTTTCAGGTTGCGCTTGCGCTGGCGTTTCTTTTTCATGCGGCGTTGTTCATCGAGATCGGCCGTTCGGTTCCGCGCACAATGGGAGACCGGTCGGGCTCGAACGATGCGATTGCGGTGGAGCTCGTCAGTGCCGCCGATTTGCGCAGCCTCGAGTCGGTTGCGATGCCGCCGCCGGGTGCTGCGCCCCCGGTGAGCCCCACGCCGCCGGTTCCACCGCAACCAGAGCCACCGCAACAAGAGCCGCCGAAGCCTGAGCCGAAGCAGGCAGAGCCAGCACCTCCGCAACCGGCTCCGCCCGAGCCCGCGCCGAAGGCCGCGGAGCCGCAACCTCAGCCGCCGCCGCAAGAGGCGAAGCAAGCGGAGCCTAAACCGGAACAGAAATCGGCGCTGCCGGACTTCGAGACGCTGCTTCCCGATCTCGCGACCATCCCGCAGCCGGCCGATCCGCCGGAGAAGCCAGCCGAGCCGCAAAAGCAGGAGGAGGCGAAGCCCGTCGAAAAGAAAGCGGAGGCCGCCCAGCCTGCGGAGAAGAAGGCCGAGCCCGCCCCGCCCAAGAAGAAAGCCCAGCAGCAGGCGCGGCTCGAGCCTTCGCCGAAGGGTGCCGCAGTCGCGCCTCCGGGACGCTCGTCCTCCGTCTCGCGCCCGCCCGGCATCACACGCTCGGGCGAGAACGACGAGTTCGGGCGGGGCGTGATCCGCGCCTTGCGCGCAACCATGCCGCCGCCGAGAGGTGTGTTCGGACGTGTCACGGTCCGGCTCATTCTGACCGAGAACGGAGACCTTGCGGAAGTGCGCGTGGTCGAGCCATCGGGGCGCGACGGGCTCGATCAGAGCGTCGTGTTCGCCACCAAGCAGACCTATTTTCCGCTGCCGCCCTACAAGTCGACGATTGCGGACCGGACCTTCGTCATCACCTACGTGTACCGGTGACGGAGCGCTGCTAAAGGAAGGGAGCGCCGCAACGCAGGCAGCGCTCCCCAAGGACAAGCTCGCGATCCGTCAGAACTTCGCGGTGGTGCTGAGAAGGAACGAGCGGCCGGGTTCGTAGAGCGGCGTCACTTCGCCGGGGAACTCGTGGCCGTAAGACGCTCGATCCGAGTAGGTCTCGTCGAAGATGTTCTGCACGTCGAGGCGGAACGTCAGATCGTAGCTGGAGAGCTGCGGCTTGTACTCCATGAACGCGTTCACGACCCGATAGGACGGGTAGGGCGGCGAGCCCGCGATAACGCGATCATACTCGGGCGCGAACTCGGCGTCCGCGCCGACGGTGAGGCCGGTTCCGGCGAACGTGTGAGCGGCGGTGACGGTGATGATTTCGCCCACGGGTGTCACGAGGTAGTTGCCGGTGTAGGAATCGGCCGGCAGGCCATCGATGGTGGCATCGATGTTTGCGTACTTCACGCGCAGGAAGCCCGAGCCCCAGTTGTAGCCCGCGCCGATCTCAAAGCCTTCGCTTTCCACGTCGCGGGAGATGAGGGCGATGCGGGCGCTGTCGATCTCGGTGCGGAAGATCGTTCCTTCGAGCGTCCAGCCGCCGTAGCGTGCGACGAGGCCCGCGGTGTAGTTGTCGGCAGTGGTAGCTTCGAGGCCGTTCGGATAGGTCCAGGCGGGGCTCATGATGAAATTCTCGGCGAGGGGCACCCCGGCCCAGACGTGCGAGTAGCCCGCCTTCGCGGTGAGGAAGCGGCCGAGCAGATCCTGCTCGCCGGAGATGTTGCCGCTGAGGCCGCTGTCGTTCCACTTCGAGCCGTTGACGCCGGTGAACCACTGCTGGTCTGCGCGGCCGCCGAACGAGAGGCGCGTGCCGAGAACCGGCTCGATCCTGGCCTGCGCATAAGCGCCCGCGACCGTGCTTTTCTCGCGCGGGTACTCACCGGGAAAATCGAGAGCGGCGCGGCTCTTGCTGAAGTCGATGCCGGCGATCACGTTGCCGGTGTCGAATGCGAACTTGTTCTCGGCCTTTCCGTTGAAGGTGTCCGTCTCGCCGAGGGTTGGCGAGACGCGCCCGTTGCGGCGATTGGTGAAGGGCGTGAAGACCTCGGTCTTGCTGTAGGCGAGCACGACCTTGGGGTCCCACCAGCCCTGGGGTGTCGCGTCGCTGTAGTTGAATACCGTCGTCTGCCGGTCGAGCCTGTACTCGCGCAGCGCGGGCTCGAGACCCAGCGGGGGAATGATCGCGTTCGCGCGATAGGGACGCAGCCCTTCGTCGTTCAGGCGCTCGTGGCTGATCTCGAAGCGATCGCCGCTGGTCGCCTGATAGGCGAGCTTGCCGATGCCGCTCAGGAAGTCGGTCTCGCTTCCTTCGACGGTCTGGCCGTTGCCTGCTTTGAAGTCGTCGCCATCGCCGAAGCTGAAGTAGCCGAGCGCTTCGAAGCCCTTGGACATGCCGTAAGCGGCGAGGTTGCTGGTGAAGACGTTGCCGTTGGTGTTGAAGGACGATTTCACGAACCCGCCGAGGCCGTCACGGTCCAGCAGGTCGCCGACGTCTTTCGTCTCGTAGGCGATGGAGCCTGCGAGTGCGCCGAATCCCGCATCGGCAGGCGCCACGCCCGCGTCCACGCGAGCGGCCTTCAACAAGCTCGGGTCGATGAGATTTGTGCCGTTGTGGTGGAACACCTTGTTGTTCTGGCGGGCGCCGTCGACGGTGACGGAGAGGTTCGTTTCCTCGATGCCGTTGACGTACACCTTCTGCGACATGGGCAGCGAGCTGCCGACGAGGATGCCGGGCTGGCCGGAGAACACGTCCTTGATGTTGCTCGGATTGATCCTGGCCAGATCCTGCGAGGTGATGTCGGTGGTGTTGGTGCCGATGCTGGGCTCGGCGGAGACGGTTGTGGCCGCGGGTTTCGCCGCAGGCTGGGTTTCGACGGGCGCGGATGCGGCGGCTGGTGCGGGAGCCGGGTTGGCCACCTTCTTTTTCTTTTTCGCGCTCTGTTTGGCGGTCACTTCAAGGGGCGGCAGCTCGGCTGGCTGCTCCTGCGCGAATGCGGGGCCGAGCCCGATCCAAAGCGGTGCCCCCGTGCCGAGCATGAAGGCCGCGGATCGCGACCGAATTCCACTTATGTGACGCATAAATCTTCCCCAAGTCTGTCAGCGAAACGGAGCTGCGCAGATGCTCTGGCGGCTTCCAGCTTCAAAGGCGGCTGGCTGGCTAACGTCGCGGCGGGCGCGGTGGCTGGCTGGCTGATAGGGTTCAGATTTTAATTGCTGACTGTAGTAGTAAATAAAATGATCGGGCAGCCGCGAGAAGGGAGGGCGAGCGGTGCAGAATGGTCACAGGGGCCTATTTGTGCACGGCACTACGCAGCCTGGTCAGCCGCTCGAGCGTCGAGATGGCCTTCGGCGGGTTCTCGGCGGCCATCGCGAAATTTATTGCTTCGAGGCATACGAACGTTGCGCCGTGCAGAGCGATACGTCCCGCAAAGCCGCGCAGAACCGGGACGACGGCGGTTGCGTGACGCGTGAGCGCGACCTCTTTCGAATCTGTGATGAGGACGACCGGCGCCTTCAGGCGCCGCGCTTCGCCAAGTGTCGAGATCGCTTCGCGGAACGGCTTTCCGTAGGCGAGCATCACCAAGGCGTCGACGTTGCGCATTTCCAGGAGTTGCTCGGGAAGCGGCGACAGGCATCCGTCGAACACGAACGTCGGGTAGCCGATGCGGTTCAGCGACATTGCGAAATAGCGCGCCAGAAATGCGGTTGCACCAATTCCGAACACGCCAATTCTCTTGGCCGGTCTCAACTGCGCGACCGCGGCGAGAATGCTCGCTTGCGTCTCGGGTGCGGACAGGTTGTTGAAGGTTTCCTGGTGGTCGGCGAAGACCTGCTCGACGGCCGTTGCCGATCTTGCTTTTATCGAAGCGACGGTGCGGGCGATGGTGTCCGCAGGGGTTTGGCCGACGCCCGAGGCCGTTGCCACCACCCGCCGCAACTCGCGCAATCCGCTGAAGCCGAGCGCCTGGACGGCGCGGACGACAGTCGCGTCGGATGTCCGCAGGGTTGCTGCGATTTCCAGCGCCGACTGGGTCATGACCTCGTGCCGGTTGTTGTCGATGAACTCAAGCACCCGCGCGATCGCGGGAGAGACGTTGCGCGCGCGGACGCGGATGCGGTCGCTGAGCTTGTCGTTGGGCCTGCCTGCCGCCAGCATGTGTGATCCGAAAAGTACACTACTACAATCTAGTATTGAGATGTAGTGGATGTTACGCGTTGCGTTCAAGACCAATTCGACTGCGCAGCCCCATCCCGCTGCGCTGCATCAGTGTCATGGAAGTCTATGCTCGCAGCAGAAGCCCGCGTCAGCTCGGAGAAGGCCAGCCGCTATCTGGTGCAGCTCTGTAAGCACTTTGCTCACAAGACGACGGCCGAATACGACGCGGATCAGGGCCGCGTCGATTTCCAGCCGGGCGCCTGCCTTTTCAGAGCTACCGAGGCCCAACTCCTCCTCATGTGCGAAGCGGAGACCGCCGAGGATCTCGAGCGCATCAAGCTCGTCGTTGCTGACCACCTTGTCCGGTTTGCGCGGGGTGAAGACCTCCGCGTGGAGTGGGCGGATCGACCGACAACGTCCGGCGACGGTTGAGATTTGTTTAAAAAGTCTCAACGGCAACAGATAATTAAGCATAAGCGCTAAGCAGAATTTCACGCGTCCGCGGCATTTTGAGCTGCTTTGTATGGAACGCCACCGGACATGGTCCGGGTGACGAAAGGGCGTTCCTGTCGAAACTGGTTCATTGCGATCGGCCGAGCCCATGACACGGACCCTGCGCCTTCCCACGATCCCCAAAGAGCTGGTTGGGCTTACGGCTCAGATCGCTCTGACCATCTTCGTGGTCGAGCTCTTTCTCCTGATGGCGATGCGGACGCAGCAGGGCGCACCGGCCAGCGTGATCGATCATCTCTGGGACGCGGCTTTCGTAACGGTCGTCAGTGCGCCTCTCATGTATTTCTGGATCGTCCGGCCGTTCGTCAACGCGGCGCTCGCGGCCAATGCCGAGCTGCAAAAGGTGGCGAGGACGCTTGACGATGCGCTGCAAGCCAAGAGCGTCCAGGCGGAAGCTCACGCTTCGGCGCTCGCGCGGCTCAAGCTGCAGCGGATGATCCTCGATCGCCTCGCCATTCTCTCCGAGACGGACGTGCGCGGCACCATCACCGAGGTCAACGACAACTTCTGCAAGATCAGCGGCTATTCGCGTGACGAGTTGATCGGGCGCACGCATTCGCTCGTCAATTCGGGCCTCCATCCCAAGTCCTTCTGGACCGAGATGTTCGCGACGATGGCCAGGGGCGAGGTGTGGCAGGGCGATGTTCGCAACCGCGCGAAGGACGGCAGCTATTACTGGGTCCATTGCATCAACTCCGCCGTGCGGAATGCGGATGGCAAGCTCAAGGGCTACATGAGCCTTCGCATGGACATCACCGAGATCAAGACGATCCAAGCCAAGCTGCACGATCAGAACGTGAAGCTCGATGCCGCCCTCAAGCACATGTCGCAGGGGCTTGTCATGTTCGATGACGAGCAGTGTCTGGTCATGTGCAACGAGCAATACGCGAAGATGTACGGTCTGCCGGCGCAACTCTGCGTGCCCGGAACCCCGCTCGCGGATGTGATCAACAACCACGTCATCACCGATATCTACCGGGACGGGATGCCGGCCGATTATCTGCCCGAGCGTGTCGCGGGCATCGCGCATCTCAAGGAAAGCGTTCATGCGCTTTCGAATGGCAACTCGATCGCGGTGGTGCGCAGCCCGATGCCGGAGGGCGGCTGGGTTTCGACGCACGAGGACATCACGCATCGCTTGCGTCTCGAGGACCGGATTACCCATCTCGCGCTGCATGACGGCCTGACCGACCTTCCCAACCGCACGCTTCTTCGTGATCGTCTCGATCACGCGCTGGCGAAGCTCGCGCCCGGCGACAGTGTTTCCGTGCTCTATCTCGATCTCGACCGCTTCAAGCAGGTGAACGATACGTTGGGGCATGCCGTGGGCGATGCGTTGCTCAAGGCGGTTGCCGAGCGGATCCGGGCTTGCATCCGGAAGACCGATACGGTTGCGCGTATCGGCGGCGACGAGTTCATCGTCGTGCAGGTTTCGGCGGATGCGATCAAGGATGCTGCCGTACTTTCGGAGCGCTTCATCGACGAGCTTTCGGCGCCTTATGAGGTCAAGGGCAATACGGTGAGCATCGGCGTTTCGATCGGCATCGCAATCGCGCCTCGCGACGGGGCGAACCAGGAGCAGTTGCTCCACAACGCCGACCTTGCGCTTTATCGCTCGAAGGCGTCGGGCCGGGGCACCTATCATTTCTATGAGCCGGATATGGCCGATCGGGCGTCCGAGCAGGCGAGCGCGGCCTGATCCGGCGCTTTCGGCCGGCGAGCCTGATAACGGCTTGCGTCGCCACAGGGCCCGGTGCGTTGCGCCGCGGGAACCAATCGTGAGCGAGGTGCCGCGAAACCTGCGTTCGCGATCTCCAACGCGTCGCCTCCCGTGACATTTCCCGAGCTTGACGTTAAGAGGCGCAGTCCTGACGGGGCTGTTCGGGCCTGGGCGTGCGCTTTGCCGTCCGGCCGGTTCCGATGAAGGCTGATCGGGTGGAGGCCCCGCTTACTCATGTCACAAGACGCCGCGTTCAACGCTGCGAAGGCGACGCGCCGCGAGTGGATCGGGCTTGCGGTGCTTGCGCTCCCTTGCGTGCTCTACTCGATGGATCTCACGGTCCTACATCTCGCCGTACCGCAGATCACCGCTGCGTTGAAGCCGAGCTCGGCGGCCTTGCTCTGGATCGTCGATATCTACGGCTTCATGGTCGCGGGCACGCTGATCATCATGGGCACGCTGGGTGATCGCATCGGCCGGCGGCTGTTGCTGCTGATCGGAGCGGCGGCTTTCGGCGTCACCTCGCTGCTGGCTGCCTTTTCCACGAGCGCCGAGATGCTGATCGGGGCGCGGGCGCTGCAGGGGCTTTCCGCCGCCACGCTCGCCCCTTCGACACTCTCCTTGATCCGCAACATGTTCCATGACGACGACGAGCGGGCATTCGCGATCGGCGTGTGGGTCGCGAGCTTTTCGGCGGGCGCTGCCGTGGGGCCGCTCATCGGTGGCGTATTGCTCAGCCATTTCTGGTGGGGCTCGGTGTTCGTGATCAACGTGCCGATCATGCTGCTGCTGCTCGCGCTGGGGCCGTTTTTGCTGCCGGAGTTCCGCGATCCCAACGCCGGGCGCATGGATCTCATGAGTGCGGCGCAATCCCTCGTGTCCGTGCTTTCCATCATCTACGGCATCAAGCGCATCGCCGAGGACGGCTGGGCCTTGGGGCCGGCCGCGGCGATCGGCGTGGGGCTCGTCATCGGTCTCTTTTTCTTCCGCCGCCAGATGCAGCTCGCCGATCCTCTGATCGACGTGGGTCTGTTCCGGGCGCGCGGTTTCAGCGCCGCGCTTGCGACGAACATCATTGCGCTGTTCGTCGTTTTCGGCACCTTCCTGTTTATCGCGCAGTATCTTCAACTCGTGCTCGGCATGGGGCCTCTCGAAGCGGGTATCTGGACGGCGCCCTCTGGGATCGTGTTTGCGCTCGGCTCGATGGCCGCGCCGTTTCTCGTGCGTGCGTTCCGGCCCGGCACGGTGATCGCGTGGGGCTTTCTGCTGTCGTCGCTCGGCTTCGCTTTGCTGACGCACCTCAGCGCGGCACACAGCCCGTGGCTGCTGTTTGCAGGCATGATGATCTTCTGTCTGGGGCTTGCGCCGATCGGAGCGATCACGACCGATCTCGTCATGGCCGAAGCACCTCCCGAGCGAGCCGGAGCTGCGTCCGCAATTTCCGAGACGAGCTTCGAGTTCGGCGGCGCTCTCGGCATCGCGGTGCTCGGCAGCATCGTGACGGCGCTCTACCGCAGCGCGATGGGCGGAGCCGTGCTGGGCGACATGTCTCCGCACTCCGTCGAGGTGGCGCGCGACACCCTCGGGGGCGCGGTCTCTGTCGCTCATCAGCTCGGGGGAGACGGCGGCGAACGGCTGTTGGCGACGGCGCGCGAGGCGTTCGTCTATGCGTTCGAGGTGACGTCGGCAGTTTCCGCCGTGGGGGCGATCGTGGCAGCCGTGATCGCAGCGCTGCTCCTCAAAAGAGTTGAGCGGTGACGATGCATGGGAGGCGCCCTGCATCGTCACCGCGCTTTCGTCGGCAGGATCTAACGTGCTTCTCGTTGGGGACGAATGGAAAGCACGCTAGTCGCGGCAAGGGACCGAGATGACGCGGCCGACGTAGGGGATCTTGTATTTGCAGGTGCGCTTCGGCTCGGCGTCGAAGCTCTCATCCTGCGACGCAGCAGGCGCGGTGGCTGCTTTTGCCGGTGCCGCTTCCTTCGTCGCGACAGGTTCTGCTGTTGCAGCGGGTGCTGCAGCCGGGGTGACCTCTGCGACGCGTTTCTTCGGCGCGCCCATGAGGGCAAGCGAAGCGCTCGATGCTCCAAGCGAACGTGTTGATGAAGGCTCACGCGCGGGCTCTTGCGTAACGGGCGTGACGTCCCGCGTGGCGGCGGGCTCCGCCTTGGCTTCGACCACCTGCTTCGGGGCTGCTGCCGTCGTCTCGCCGCAGCGTGTGATGGTGTCCGGCGCGCGGTTCCAGGTGAAGGTCTTGCTGAAGAACGATCCGGCGTTGCCGACCACGCGGAGGGTGCTCTCTCCGGTGCGGGCGAGCTCGACGCTGTATTTCTTGCCGCGATCGGGGCTGTAGATCCAGCCGCCGCCGTCCGGCGTGACGTTGCCGAGGATCTGCATTCCGCAGCGCTTGGCGTTTTTCTCGTCCTTGATGTGGACGACATAGCCGCACAATCCAGCGCCCGTGGCGCAGGGCGCGATCTCGACCGCGCCGCGCCCGTTGTGATCGAACCAGATGCCGGTGGGGTCGGAAGCAGCTTGCGCGGAAGCCGACCAAAGCATCGCTGCCGCCGCAGCGGCGAGCCTCAGGGTACGGGTGTTCATCTGCATGACGCGCCTTCCTCCTCGGGGGTGTCCATGGCCGGGAGTTTGGCGGTGGCCCAGGCGGGGGGCTATTCCCTGGGGAACAGGTGACGGTCTTTGCTGATTGGTGAGGCGTAAACCTTGGGTTTGCCTTGCGGGCAGCTTGTCTCCAGGATGCGCGATCCCGCGTGGAGGCCCGCCGGAATCTGGGCTAGACTGGCCCCGAAATCGGAGATGCGATCATGAAACGCCTGATCTTGCCCGTTCTCGGAATTGGAGCGCTCGTCGCGCTCATGCCGGCAGCGGTTCGCGCGGATTCCTATTGGGAGGTGGAGCACGCCCGTGCCAATGCGCGGGCTGGCGGCCCCGTGAGCGAGCGTGACGCCGAGTTGCTCGAACGCTATGGCTGCCTGAGCGGAACGCGCAGCGCGTTCTGTCAGAAGCTCTCGGGCGAACCCAGCAAGAAGGCGCGCTACCGTGCGGAGCGTCGCGCTCGCCGCTAGCACGCGTTTGCGCCTCTATGGAAGCGAACGGCGCTCCTGGCCTTTGCGGTCCGGAGCGCCGTTCCTTTTATGTGGGTCTGCCGCGGGCTATTTGACGTCCAAGAGCTCGACGTCGAAGATCAGCGTGGCGCCGGGCGGGATGACGCCACCCGCGCCTCTCATGCCGTATCCAAGCTCCGAGGGAATGACGAGGGTGCGCTTGCCGCCGACCTTCATGGAGGCGACGCCGAGATCCCATCCCTTGATGACCTGCCCCATGCCGATCTTGAACGGGAACGGCTCGCCGCGGTCTACGGAGCTGTCGAACTTCGTGCCCTTCTTGCCGTCCTCCAGGAGCCAGCCCGTGTAGTGCATGATGCAGGTCTGCCCCTTCTGGGGCGAGGCTCCGGTGCCGATCACCGTATCGGTGATCTGCAAACCGCTTTCCGTTGTCACAGTCTCTCCTACCTGTTGGGCCGTCGCGGTGGCGGGGGCGACGAGGATCGCCGTGGCGCCAAATGCGAGGGCGGTTGCCGCTGCCGCGAGGGTGTTGGCGGGCCTTGCTGTTTTCATCTTTTTTCCTGCTCCCTGGGTTCGATGTCTCGAATGCCGGGGCCGTATGTAGCCTAACACTATGGCGAGAGGCAGAGGAACATTGCCTCAGTGCGCCGCGCCGGCCTTGGCGGGCTTCGCCCCGTTGGCGGCGTGGCTCAAATGATCCACGTAGGCGATGCCGATGGCCGACAGGATGAACGTGACGTGGATGATGGTCTGCCACATGACGCCCGCCTCCGTGAACTTGGCGCTCTCCATGCCGAGATTGCCGGCCTCGATGAAGGTCTTCAGGAGATGGATCGAGGAGATGCCGATGATGGCCATGGCGAGCTTGATCTTGAGCACGCTGGCGTTGACGTGATCGAGCCATTCGGGCTGGTCGGGATGGCCTTGAAGCCTCAAGCGGGACACGAAGGTCTCATATCCGCCGACGATCACCATCACGAGCAGGTTGGAGATCATCACCACATCGATGAGGCCCAGCACGATCAGCATGATCTGCTGCTCGCCGAAGGAGCCCGCATGAAAGAGGAGGTGGATGAGCTCTTTCATGAACAGGAAGACGTAGACGCACTGCGCGATGATGAGGCCGAGATAGAGCGGCACCTGTAGCCAGCGCGATCCGAAGATGAGCGACGCGAGCGCGCGAAGCGGGGAAAAGGCGGGCTGTGCGGACATGGTGCGTACCTCTGCGGGTGAGCTTGCTCTGCGAAGACGCTGTGTCTTCCTCGTGAAAACGAGGGGCGCTCGATAGCATCCGCGATTGCAATTCTAAATGCGGCATGCAGGAAGCCGCGCACGCACGTAGTTCTCCTGAAGGGGTGCGATTTGGCGTTATTTTACGGGGTTTGAATGGGGTTCAATGGCGAAGCCGCGACGCTGGCGCGCCGCGGCCTCATCCGCCATCGAGGGGAGATCGCCGGATCTGTGGCTGTCCGTCAGCTCTTGTGCACGTCCGGAATCGGCTTGTGTGCCCTGAGCGCGGTCTTGCAGGCCGAACGGAATTTCACGCGGTCCTTGCCATGCAAGCCTTTGGCGTCTGCCTCCTGCGAGCACTGGATCGACTCCGGGCTTCTCGCCTTCGCCGTCTTCGTAGCCGGCGCCGATTTGGTGGTTGCGGCGGGTGCGTTCGACTGCGCGTTCGAACCGTAGTTCGCCGCCATCGCTCCGCTGCTCGCGATCAACATGGCCGAGGCGGCAAGCGCCGGAAGATATTTCAAAGCCTTCATCGGGGTCATTCCTTCCTTGAAACCTACATTTCGAAAACGGGCTGGGACGTGCCGCCCGGCCCGCTTTCGGGATGGGGCCGGACGGCCTTCTTGCGGGGGAGGCTACTGCCTTCGCCCACTCCTAGTGATGGGGGTTAGCCCGGGGCTTCGCCAGCGGTGCGGCGTATACAAATCGGTAAAGCGCTTGGGGCGTCGCGGGGAGCAGGGACTGGTGGGGGGCGGGCGGGATTAAGCCTGTTAGCGCCCGCGAAAACCCGGCGCTCCCGCGATTTTCGGCCGGTCGCGGCTTCATGTCCGATGTTCACATTTGAATCCGGCCGCGCTCTCGGATTTTATGGGGCGGGTGAGTCCTGCCCGGGCCGGCCAGGCCCGGACGACGATGATCTAAGATGAGCAAGAGCCGCGAAGGCGCGAGAACGGAGTTTGAAGTTATGGCGGACACGACGGATACGACCGAGGCGATCAATCAGCTCAAGCGCGAGAACGCGGAGCTTTCCGGTCTGGCTCTCGCCACGGGCGTCATTCTCACTCAGCTTCTGCAGACCATCTGCAAGCGTGAGATGAATCCCCAGCAGTCGGCGGGCAAGATCATCGCCAACGCGCGCGATGCGGTGGAGGGCTTCACGGCGCAGTCCGGGGCCGATCCCGTGATGAAGGCGCGGGCGCTCGAGGCGGTGAAGCAGTACGAGGATCAGATCCGCTCCGTGCTGGCCGTGTAAGGATCGCCTGATCCTAGGGCCTGATCTCAAGACATCTGAAAGCGCCGGGAGTTTTTCCGGCGCTTTCTCTTTTATCTGCGTGAGATTTCATGTGCCGCGCTGGGCTGCCTCGACCCGTGCAACTCGCGGACGCTCGCTCAGCAGCCGTGGCGCACCACGCAGCGGCGGAAGCGCCAGCCCCATCCCCAGCGAGCGCGGCATTCGCGATACCAGAAGCGGCAGGAGCGGCGAACCTGCACGGTTTCCACCATGCTGGGCTGCGACAGGGATTTTCCGAGGGCGGCGGCGTTGGGGGCGGCACTGGAGGACGGGATTCCGATACAAATCATCGCGCCGGCGGCGAAGGCCGCGGCAGTGAGCTTGTGCATGGAGTTGTCTCCTTCAAAATTCGACCCGGCTTCACTCAATGTATGGGTGCGGATTTTGTTCCGGAAGGCAGGCTGCGGGCAAAGGGGAGCGGGCTGCGTCCTTCACAGCGCGATTACCTTCTCGCGTGTGTTTCGAGATGCGAGCGGCCGCCGGTGCCCGATGTGCATGGCGGCCGCTGGTCAGGGTGTCTCGTTGTGGCTGAGGATCAGAGATTCATGTGCGTGCAGATCAGGACGCCGCCTATTTCCGTGCACAGGCTGACGCAGCCTTTGGTTTCAATCGCGGTGACGTGGAACTTGGCATCGATGGTGACGGCGTCGGCCGAGCTGGTTCCGATTTTCGTGACAGCTTCCGCCAGCGCGCGCTCGGCGATAGCGCGAGCTCAGGAATCATTGGTGTGAATGTTGGCCATGTGGTCTTTGATGTACTGCGCGTTCAGGCTTGCCATATACGGGTCCTCCAAAAAGTTATGCAACTTAAGATTGCATTACTTTCATGCGAGTGGCAAGCACTACTCCGTTGTCGGTGCTTTTTGCCTCCGGGGCCGCGGCTTCCCTTCGCGCCCATGATCCCGTTGGAACAGACGGCCTGATGCGGGCTCTCTAGCGTTCCGTGCGACGGCGGAATGCGCTGCGAGAGAGAAGGGTTTCCCCATGATGCGCATCTTCGATTGGCTGTTCGTGAACCAGTTGTTCCGCACCACCGAGCGCGGCGAGGTGGTGTTCTATCCCAACGGCTTGACGGGCCGCGGCTACCTCCTGCCGCCTTCGCGCGAGGCGGAGGTGCGCGGAGGCGTGCGGCGCCTGGTGCTGCTCGCGCTCGCGAGTGTGCTGGCCGTCGTGGTGATCGCGCCGCGCCTCATCGAGGGCTGGATGGGTGCTGCCATTTCGCTCGGCTGGTTCGTCGGCGGCGCGCTGGCCGTGCTCGTGATCGAGACAGCGCTCATCATCCGCGCCCTGGCGCGGCTGACGGAGGGGCTTGAGCCTCTTCGCTGATCATAGCGAGCTGCATCCGCGCGGCGCGCGCAAGCCTTTCCGAAAGCACGAGCTTGTCTGAAAAGAGGGGCTGTCGCCGGCACTGGCGGCAACAGCCCCGCTCCGCGTGGCAAGCGAACGCGTGTCTTGCCGCTTTCGTGGACTCGCGGATAGACACTCGCTCTTTGACTGGACGTGCTTCTGATCGGAAAATCGCTTTTCCGGAAAGGCTCTAGAACTCGATCCAGATGCCGTTGTGCCAATAGCCGCGGCCGTGGCCGGCGTCGCGCCAGCGGTAGCGACGGGCTTCGGCTTCGGGCCATCTCCAGTCGTCGGCGTAAACGCGCAGGCCGAACTCAGGCTTGTAGTCGTGGCGTTCCTTGACGCGCCAGCAGTCGCCTTCGGCGTTGCAGACGACGGCGGCCGAGGCGGTGGTGGCCATGAGGGCGAACGTGCCGGCGAGGGTGAGGCCAACAGTGGCGATACGCATGGTGACGTACATGGGCTCCTCCTGTGTTGGGGGCTTCTCGTGTTGGCGCGCCGGAAACGCTCAGTGGGCCGATTTGGTTCGACGGGGCGGTAGGGAAAGAGAGGGCGGCGCACGCGGCTGCGCCCGGGCGCGGGCGGTATTCGGGTTTGGAGTCAGGGTGGTAGGCAGTGGGGTAGGAAGCAGGGAGGGGCGGTAGTGGGCGCCCGGCATTCGGAAGCGGGTGCGTTTAGGAGCGAACTTGCTTCTCCGCCGCCGTCGGGGCCGAGGATGATGATCGGGTCAAGGTTTGATGCCGATTGCTCTGGGGTTGGAAAGTGAGCAGACTCGCCCGGTCTTCAAGTGAGAGGTCCTCTTCATGAAGCCCTTGTTGCCGCTCACCGCGCTTGCGGTTCTCCTGTCGGGCACGGCCACTTTTGCCGCGCCGCTCGACCAGGAGAGCCTGGCGCCTGCGTGGGCCTCCGCCAGCCAAGCCGAGAAGGAGGCCTGGATCGCTGCGTTCAAGTTCAAGAGCGCTGACGCCGATAAGGCAGGGGTGATCGCGTGTCTCGACAAGCACGCCGGCAAGCCGCTGTTTGCGACCAACGCTCTCTCTGGCGCGAGAGCATCGCCGCGCTGCCCCAGTGAGGGGGTGAGGTCTGACGGCGCGGCCTTTGGTCTATTTCTCTGCGCACGCTTCCGGCATGACTGGATAGCCGCGTGGTGCCGGGCGCGCGGATGCGGGGGCTATGGGCTGTTGACGACAGAGGATCGATTTCGATATCCGGCAAATGCTCTTAGATTAAAGGGGGGCCATGATGAGACGTGCAGCAGTGATCGCTATCGTGCTCTTCGCTTCACAAACGGCGTTGGCACAAAGGCCTGATGCAAATGACGCTAGAACTGCATCAGAGCGTTCGGCATACAGCAAAGCGCAGTGCGTCTTCGACGCTGTGACTGAAGCCGCCCGGGTATTTACGTCAGATAAGGTAGGAAAAGAGCCGATTCCTCCAGCTGTCCAGGCGCGAGCTAAGCAGCAGAGCGATGCGTTTTCCGTCGTCGCGAGAAGAGGGGTACGAGAGTGTCTATCGGAACAGGAAGTTTACGAGTTAGGCCGGTACTCGTGGCTTGAAGATACTGCTTTCGCTGACGGTTCAGGTTGCCATGTGAGAAAGGCTCCGGCCGCACGCTTTGGCCGCACACCAAACAACAGTGACGGCGGCCTTGTGAACGGTGCTGTGCATTGGGCAGAGGTAACAGTGCCTCTGGAAGCGCACCCTTTCTTCGGAGGTCAATCGGAAGCCCGAGAGGAATATCGGCACGCCAAGATTTCCGTCTGCCGGTCTATCGTTGAAGAGTACGGGCCAAGTGGCACCCGTATGCCGGGTTTGGTGCAGCTTCCCTAAGAGTCACGGCGTACTGCGACGTGCGAGATCGTTGGTGCTTTGAACTGCGGCGCTTGGGTGCGGTCGTGTTCCAGGTTGATGGAACTAGCAGGTAGAGAAGACGCGCTGGCCTGCCCGCGCTTTGTTTATGCTCGCCTCCGGCAAGACCTCCCCAGCTCGCGTCATGCCGAAGGCATGCCCCAAGAAAGCGCCCCGGATGATGAGCGGAATGTGGAGAGGGTAGGTGCAGGTGGCGGGAAAGTTTGGGTGGAGAGGGAGAGCCATGCGGCATAACGCTAGGCGGATGTATGTGGTTCACACGCGATGTGAGGGGATAAAGCTCAAATGACTATGCACTTTCAAAAATGTGAGGCAGATCATCTCAACAAATTTGAAACTTGTTTCTCCGGGACAACCAAATGAACCGGCCTTTAGTGGTTTATCTGGATACCTCTGATATTATTCAGATGTATAGTTCTGGTCCCGGCTCGCGTGCGCAGGAAGTTCTTGCGATCTTGAACGCTCGCGCAAGTGCAGGTGAGATTGTAATGGGGCTCTCTTATGTACACTTCTTTGAATTTATTCAGAAGACACAACCGAACTTTCGCGATGAAAGGTACGCAAGGGTCGATTTTTTATCAAATCTCATGTGCGGCTGGTCGTTTCCATTTTATATGGATCTAGAGAATAGCTCTGCGATCTGTCAGGGGCCATACTGGGTGCCGCGGGAGGCGCTTGAAGGTTTTGAAATAGAAAAACTTATCACCGATTTGCATCAAAGGTTTTGTGCGGCAATTCATGTGCATGCACCTGCTTCGGTTGATAAAAGGGAATGGAAAAAGATCAAGACGAGAAATGGATTTGTGAAGTTTGTTAGAAGTAGGCCGGACATCCTTTCAGGCGTGAGTAATGGTTCGATGCCTGAGATGTACGCTGCTGTTTTTCGAAGCGGAGTGTTGCGCAAATACATACTTGGACAATTGGGGCGTCACGAAGCGAATTTTATTCTTAGAAATGCAATCAGTCTGCGCGCTATTTATCGGTCTAATTTTGAGGAGGTGCAAGGGTTAAATCCTATAACTGATGGCTGTAAGGTCCTCAAGCAGAGTTGGGACACGCATTTCCAGCGTTTAGAAGGCGTTCTAAAGCTTGCTCGCGATCTTTTGAGAGATAGTGAGGACCTTGCCAGGCGCACGTCCGATCTAGCGAAAACTCCGCACAAGCATGTCGCCGATGCGGCAAGGCATATGAAAATCGTGGTGCGGGACCGTGTGCTAGAAATAAAGCGTTTTCTGAGGAGACCTATAGATTTTTCTCAGTGCTCATTTATTGATTGCCATAAATCGAGCTTATTAAATAATCAGTTTAATGCGAATGCGTCTGCATTTATTAATGCAACCGCTCAAAAACCGATAATTAATTTTCTCCAATCAGATATTGCTGACCTCTTGCATTCTCTTTATTTGCCATTCTGTGATCTGTGGAGAGGGGACCGTAGATTCTCCAGCATTCTGCGAATTGCGGATGTCCCGTTCAATGAAAAAATTGTTTCGAATCTTTTTGATCTTCCGCGGCGTATTGATCTGCTGTTGAGCGAATAATTCGTCTATAGCTTGATTGATTGGTGAATTTATGATCGTCAGATCTGCGATCTTGATTACCTCCTGCGGTCGAGCCCCCCCCCTCACGCCTTCTTTACGAACTCGGACTTGAGGCTCATGGCGCCGATGCCGTCGATTTTGCAGTCGATGTCGTGATCGCCGCCGACGAGGCGGATGTTCTTCACCTTCGTGCCCATCTTGATGACTTTGGACGAGCCTTTCAGCTTGAGGTCCTTGATCACGGTGATGGTGTCGCCGTCCTGCAGGACGTTCCCCGCGGAGTCGCGGATCATGGTTTCGTCCGCTGCTTCGGACGCTTGCGGGGCGTCAGCGCTCCATTCGTGCGCGCACTCCGGGCAGATGAGGAGGCTTCCGTCCTCATAGGTGAAGGTGGAGTTGCACTTGGGGCAGGGAGGGAGCGTGCTCATGTCAGTGTTCCGGTTCGTGGTCCGTGATGCGGGGTGTTGTGGGCAGTTGAGGTCGCGACGATGAGGTGAGCCTGGGAATCGCGAGCATCCGGCGCTAACCTCATGCGCGGTTATAGAGCATGGAGACAGCCGTCATGTCGAAAGGCCAAAGAGCACAGAAGGAAAAGCGCAAGCCGAAGAAGGAGAAGCCGAAGGCCTCTCCCGGCGGCAAGTGAGCTGGTTGGAATGACCGGGCAGGCGGCCGGCGCGCGGGTCGCTACTCCGCCGCCTGCTTCTTGCCGCCTGATGACTTGGAGCGCCTGACCAGCAGCTCCTTGAGATAGCGGCCGGTGTAGCTTTCCTTCACGGCTGCCACGTCTTCTGGCGTGCCGGCCGCGACGATCCTACCGCCGCCGTCGCCGCCTTCGGGGCCGAGGTCGATGATCCAGTCGGCGGTCTTGATGACCTCGAGGTTGTGCTCGATGACGACGACGGTGTTGCCGGCGTCGGCCAACTCGTGCAGCACCTCCAGGAGCTTCGCCACGTCGTGGAAGTGAAGGCCCGTGGTCGGCTCGTCGAGGATGTAGAGTGTGCGGCCCGTGGCGCGGCGTGACAGCTCCTTCGACAGCTTGATGCGCTGCGCCTCGCCGCCCGAGAGCGTCGTCGCCTGCTGGCCGATGTGGATGTAGCCCAAGCCGACGCGGGCCAGCGTCTCCAGCTTGTCGCGGATCGGCGGCACGGCCTTGAAGAAGTCGGCGCCTTCCTCGACCGTCATGTCCAGCACGTCGGCGATGGACTTTTCGCGGAAGGTGACCTCCAGCGTCTCGCGATTGTAGCGCTTGCCCTTGCACTGGTCGCAGGTGACGTAGACGTCCGGCAGGAAGTGCATCTCGATCTTGATGACGCCGTCGCCCTGGCAGGCCTCGCAGCGGCCGCCCTTCACGTTGAACGAGAAGCGGCCAGGTCCGTAGCCGCGCGCCTTCGCCTCGGGCAGGCCCGCGAACCAGTCGCGGATCGGCGTGAAGGCGCCGGTGTAAGTGGCCGGGTTCGAGCGCGGCGTGCGGCCGATGGGCGACTGGTCGATGTCGATCACCTTGTCGAGGTGCTCGAGGCCTTCGAGCTTGTCGAAGGGGGCCGGGTGCTCGCGCGCGTTGTTGAGCTTGCGGGCGACGGCCTTGAAGATGGTGTCGATCAGCAACGTGGACTTGCCGCCGCCCGAGACGCCGGTGATGCAGGTGAGGAGCCCCAGAGGGATCTCGGCGGTGACGTTCTGCAGATTGTTGCCGCGCGCGCCGGTGACTTTGAGCGAGCGGCCCTTCTCGGGCTTGCGGCGCTGTTTCGGCAACGGGATCTGGCGGGCGCCCGAGAGATACTGGCCGGTGAGGCTCTTGGGATCCGCCATGATGTCGTCAGGCGTGCCCTGCGCGATGATCTCGCCGCCGTGGACGCCCGCGCCCGGGCCGATGTCCACCACGTGGTCGGCGGTGAGGATCGCGTCCTCGTCATGCTCGACGACGATGACGGTGTTGCCGAGGTCGCGCAGGTGGCGCAGCGTGCCGAGCAGGCGGTCGTTGTCGCGCTGGTGCAGGCCGATGGAGGGCTCGTCGAGTACATAGAGCACGCCGGTCAAGCCGGAGCCGATCTGCGAGGCGAGGCGGATGCGCTGGCTCTCGCCGCCGGAGAGGGTGCCGGAGGAGCGGGACAGCGTGAGGTATTCGAGGCCGACGTCGTTCAGGAAGACGAGGCGCTCGCGGATCTCCTTCAGGATGCGCGTCGCGATCTCGGTCTGCTGCTTGGTGAAGGTCTTCGGAACCTCGGCGAACCACTGGTTGGCGGCCTTGATGGAGAGATCGCAGACCTCGCCGATGTGCTTGCCGCCGACCTTCACGGCGAGTGCCTGCGGCTTGAGGCGGTAGCCGTGGCAAGAGTCGCACGGGTGGGCGCCCTGGTAGCGGGAGAGCTCCTCGCGCACCCAGTCGCTGTCCGTCTCGCGCCAGCGGCGCTCGATGTTGCCGATGACGCCTTCGAAGGCCTTCGAGGTCTTGTAGCGGCGCAGCCCGTCCTCGTAGGTGAACTCCACCTCCTCCTCGCCGGTGCCGTAGAGGATGGCGAGCTGCACGTGCTTGGGCAGGCGCTCCCATGGCATCGACATCGGCACCTTGTAGTGCTTGGCGAGGGCTTCGAGCGTCTGCTCGTAGTAGGGCGAGGTGTTTCCGGTGCGCGACCACGGGTAGACTGCGCCGTCCTTGAGCGAGAGCGTCTGGTCGGGCACGACGAGGTCGGGCTCGAACTGCAACTCGGTGCCGAGGCCGTCGCATTCCGGGCAAGCGCCGGCGGGCGCGTTGAACGAGAAGAGGCGCGGCTCGATCTCCTCGATGGTGAAGCCGGAGACGGGACAGGCGAAGCGGGCCGAGAAGGTGATGCGCTCGTGCGTCTCGTTCTTGCTCTTGTTGGCGCCTTCGGTCTCGGCCTTCGAGAGCGGCTTGTCGGCGAACTCCGCGACGGCAATGCCGTCGGAAAGGCCGAGGGCGGTCTCGAAGCTGTCGGCCGCGCGCTTGGCGATGTCGGCCTTCACGACGAGGCGGTCCACGACGACGTCGATGTCGTGCTTGAACTTCTTGTCGAGCTTGGGCGCGTCGGGGATCTCGTAGAAGCTCCCGTCGATTTTGACGCGCTGGAAGCCCTTTTTCTGGAACTCCGCCAACTCCTTCTTGAACTCGCCCTTGCGGCCGCGCGCGATGGGGCCCAGCAGGTAGAGGCGCGTTCCCTCGGGCAGTGCGAGCACGCGGTCCACCATCTGTGAGACGGTCTGGCTTTCGATGGGCAGGCCGGTTGCGGGCGAATAGGGCACGCCGACGCGCGCGAACAGCAGGCGCAGGTAGTCATAGATCTCGGTGACGGTGCCTACGGTCGAGCGCGGGTTCTTGGAGGTCGTCTTCTGCTCGATGGAGATGGCGGGCGACAGGCCGTCGATGTGATCGACGTCCGGCTTCTGCATCATCTCGAGGAACTGGCGGGCGTAGGCCGAGAGGCTTTCGACATAGCGGCGCTGGCCTTCGGCGTAGATGGTGTCGAAGGCGAGGGACGATTTGCCGGAGCCCGAGAGGCCGGTGAACACGACAAGGGCGTCGCGCGGCACCTCGAGATCCACGTTCTTCAGGTTGTGCTCGCGGGCGCCCCGGACGTGGATGGTTTTCATCAACTCGGAGCCGGGGCGGGGGGCGGACTTCTTCGGGGATTTGCTCATGGCGCCCTACGTAGCGCGCCGGCTGGGCGGCGGCAATGCAACCCAACGGCGCGGCGGCAAATATTGGCGTGAATGCCGGGATATAGGATGCCTCGGTCGATCTTTACATCCCGGTTTGGCACGGGATGCCCGGCGGCACCCGCAGAGGGTGTGCTGAGGGAGTGGTCTCTAAGCTTAGGCGGGACAAGCAGAAATTCAGATTTTCTGGCTCGCCCCGTTGCTCTATGTCTGCTGCAATCGCTCTTGTCTGCTCAAGGCTGTAGCTCGCCACGGATGGCTGTCTCCACGATGCAAATGCCCGATCTCGACGACGCGCAGCGTGCCCACGTCGCCTGCATCGCCGACAGCTACGCCCGGCTGATGGGGCAGCCGCTGGTCGCGGGCGGAAGCGGCTTGGCGGCCGCGCTGTGGTCGGCCCCGCTTGCGATCGTCGCGCATGGCACCGAGGCCGATCCGATCTTCTTCTTCGGCAACCGAACCGCGCTCTCGCTGTTCGAAATGAACTTCGACGCTTTCACGCGGTTGCCGTCGCGGCTCTCGGCCGAGCCGCTTCATCGCGACGAGCGCGCGCGTCTGCTCGAGCGGGTCACGCGCGACGGCATCATTACGGATTATGCGGGCGTGCGGGTGTCCGCGACAGGCAAGCGTTTCCGCATCGCCAACGCCGCGGTGTGGAACCTGACGGATGCCCAGGGAGCGGCCGCTGGCCAAGCCGCTGCGTTCAGCGAATGGCATCCGCTCTGAGCCTGCCCGGAAGCCGGATAGACCCCGTCGCGACGCGGGGCATGTGTCCGGAACACGCTCAGCGGCGCCAGCGAACCTCGCCAGGGGTCATCCCGTATTCCTGTCGGAACGCGCGATTCAATGCGGAGGCCTCGGGAAACCCGCATTCGAGCGCGATCGATAGGATCGATCGGCCGGCGTTGTGCGGGCTCTCCAGCATCGCGCGGGCACGTGCGACGCGGGCCTGGCGCACGAAGTCCGAAAAGCTCGTGCCTTTGCGGGCGAGTAGCCGTTGCAGATGGCGAGGGGTGACGTTCTGGCGGGCGGCGATCCATTCGAGGCTTAGGTTGGTGTCTCCCAGGTTGGCGAAGACGTCGGCTTCGAGGGCTTTCAAACGAATGGAAGCGAGCGAGGTTTGTGCCGCTTCCTGCTGAAATTCCGCCGAGGCCCCGACCGCCAATGCCAGCATGTCCTGCAGGTGGCGCGCGGCGATGGCCTGGACCGCAGTGCCCGCCAGCGGATCGGCCTCAAGCAAGCCCCCGTAGCGGGCGAGCAACGAAAGCATGGGGACGTTCTTGCGGATCGCCAGGATGGGCGCGGAGCCGATCTGCGATGTCAGGCGCGCGATGTCACGATGGGCTACGCTCAATGCCCAGCATGAGCTGCGCTCGTGAAGTACGAGCCGCATCTCCCTTGCCTTTGACAGAAGCACCGCATCGCCGGGCTGGAGAATGATGTCGTCTCTGCCCGGCGCGACGACCGTCATGCGTGATTGTGGCATCACCAGCATGAGGTCGTCGCAGCCGTCCTTGACGAGCGACGCCGTGCGCGCGGTTGCCACCGCTGACGAAATCGCGGTTCCCCAGCTGGCTCCGGGAACGATCCGCAGGCCGGCCGTGTATTCGAACGGCGCGTCGGGCGCCAGGGCCTCGACCTCGGTCTTCATCATGTCGGAAAGGTAGTCTCGCAGCGCGGAGAGGCGCTTGTGGTCCGGGACGCTGACAGCGGAGAAGCCGAGCGACGGTGCTGGTTGCGAGGTGTCTGGTTCCATTGCGCATCTCAGAGCTTCGGTATGCCGACTATGAGCACGGAGGGTTCGCCCGATCAACCCGCACAGCGAATTTCTCTTTGAAACTGCAACGCTTTTAGCACATCGGCAGGAATTCGCGCGGGAGGTCGCCTGGCGTCAAGCCCGAGGTCGCCGGGCGTCAATACGGATAGGGGGCAATCCTTATCTTGCATCCGGGCGGGTGCGCGAGTCGGTGGCCGCGCTGGGTTCATAGAAGAGGGCAGGATGAAGTCGAGGTCGTCAGCAAATCGCGTGGCGTTCAAACGTGAAGGCCGCCCGGCTTGGCCGAAAGGGGCGGGGCTTCGCTCTGTGTCCGTGCTTGTCCTTGCGGTTGCGGGGATGGCACGGCCGTCGGTGGCAGACGAATGGACCGGCGCGTTTTCTGATGTGTGGCACAGCGCCGCCAACTGGGACACGAATACCGTTCCGACGGGTTCGACCTCGGTCTTCATCAACACCGAGGGGGCGGGCTGGCCCGTCATCAACGGTGCCAACGCGTATGCGGAAGTGGTTCGTATCGGTGTTTCTGCCGCGGGTGGAAGTCTCTCCATTTACAACGCCGGAACGCTCACGAGCTTGTCTGCGGATATTGGGCTCAACGATACCGGCTCGGCCACTGTGAGCGGGGCCGGGTCGCTGTGGGCGGTTGCGACCTACATGGAACTGGGGTTTGTGGGAAGCGGAACGCTGACGATCCAAAGCGGCGGCGCCGTGACGAGCCAGGACGGTTATCTCAGCAATCGGGCTGCCGGCAGCGGCACGGTCGATGTCACCACCGGCGGCTCGTGGACGAATTCGCGGGAGTTGTTCGTCGGATATCAAGGTGCGGGCGCCTTGAATGTGAACACCGGCGGTACAGTTTCTTCGGTGATTACGACGCTCGGCTTCTATGGTGCGTCCACCGGTACGGTGATCGTGGACGGGTCCGGTTCAGCGCTCAGCAGCTCCGGCAACCTGTTCGTCGGGCGAGAAGGCACGGGCACTCTCACCGTGACCAACGGCGGCGTTGTCAGCAATTCCACAGGCCTAGTCGGCAGGTACGCTGGATCCCGGGGCTCGGTCAGCGTGGATGGCGCGGACTCGAGATGGGACAACGCAAACAACCTGGCTGTCGGTGTGGAGGGCCAGGGTACCCTGTCCGTTACCAATGGAGCCGCGGTGACCAACTATCGCGGCTTCATTGCAGAAGGTGAAAACTCGTCGGGTTCGGTGACGGTATCCGGCTCCGGTTCGACGTGGACCAACTCCGGCGATCTGTGGGTTGGTGGGGCCGGCGACGGCGCCCTCACGATCCAAGACGGTGCACAGGCCGTCAGCAATGGCGGTATCATCGGTCGCTATGGAACAGGGTCGGGTACGGCGCTAGTGACGGGCGCCAACTCCGTTTGGGATCTGGGTAGCGAACTTCTCCTTGTCGGACTGGGCGGGGAGGGACAGCTTACTGTTTCGAACGGCGGCCTTGTCGACGGGCGGATCAGCATCGGAAGCTATGGCGTTCTAAATGGTAACGGAACGGTTGGACGCACGTTCGTGTCCGCGGGCGGTGTGGTGGCGCCGGGGCTTTCGATCGGAACGCTCAACATATCGGGTGATATCGACTTCGCCGCTGGTTCGATCTACGAGGTGGAGGTAGATGCCGCAGGCCAGTCAGATCGCATCGACGCGACGGGAATTGCAACTCTCGACGGCGGCCACGTGCGGGTGCTCGCGCAAGCAGGCCTCTACGCCGCTTCGACGTCCTATACGATCCTCAACGCCGCAGGAGGGCTTGCGGGATCCTTCGACAGCGTCAGCTCCAATTTTGCCTTTCTCAATCCGTCGCTGAGCTATGATGCCAACGCCGCCTACCTCACGCTGATGCGCAACGCGTTCAGTTTCGGATCGGTCGGCGCAACACCGAACCAGATTGCGACGGGAGCCGGTGTCGACAGCACCGGTTTCGGAAACCCGATCTATGATCAAGTTCTCTATCTGACGGCGCCCGAGGCGCAGCGCGCGTTCGACCAGTTGTCCGGTGAGGTCTACGCGTCGGTTCAGAGTGCGTTCGTGGAAGATAGCCGTTTCGTGCGTGCGGCAGCTCTCGATCGCCTGCGTCGGCTGCTCGATGATGGCGCCCCGGCCGGAGGCGGTAATGCGCTGGCTTCATGGGGGCATGGCTTCGGATCCTGGGCGCACACCGATAGCGATGGAAACGCGGCGAAGCTGGATCGCGTGACGGGGGGCGTCATCGCCGGCGTGGATGCGCGCGCGTTCGACGCGTGGCGCGTCGGCGCGATGGCCGGTTACAGCCGCACCGATTTCGATGTTGACAACCGGGCTTCCTCCGGTGAAAGCGAAAACTATTCGCTCGGCTTTTACGGCGGCCGCCAGTGGGCTGCGCTGGCGTGGCGGTCTGGCGCCGCGTACACATGGCATGATGCCGACGTTTCGCGCGCCGTGGTGCTGCCAAGCTTCTCCGATCAAACGACCGGGCGTTTCGATGCCGAAACGCTGCAGATTTTTTCGGAACTCACCTACGGGTTCAGGGCCGGAGGTGTGCGTTACGAACCGTTCGGAAATTTTGCTTACGTCCGTGTCGACGCTGATCGCCTGCGCGAGGCAGGCGGAGAGGCGGTACTTGTGATTTCCAGCGGAAGCATGGATACGGGGTTCGCCACGCTCGGCCTGCGGGCGGCTGCGGATTTCTCCCTTGCGGGTCTGTCGGCGACGGCTAAGGCAACGATCGGCTGGCGGCATGGCTTCGGTGATACTTCGCCGTCGTCGTCGATGCGCTTCGCGGCCGGCGGGGACACTTTCGTGGTCGGCGGCGTACCGATCGCGGACAACGCGTTCGTCGTGGAAGCCGGTCTCGATTTCAAGCTGTCGCCCTTCGCTTCGTTCGGCCTGTCGACGAACGGACAATACGCGTCCGGCTTCGTCGATCAAACGGTGCGCGCCAATCTCGACGTCCAGTTCTAGGCCGGCGGCGGGTGTGGCTTTATTTGGTGTGTAGAAGCTTGGTGATCTTGGCCGACATGCTTTCCAGCGAGAACGGCTTGGGCAGCAGCTCGACCCCCTCGTCCAGCACGCCGTTGTGGACGATCGCATTGCGGGTGTAGCCGGTGGTGAACAAGACCTTGAGGCTGGGGTGCCGCCGCAGGGCCTCCTCGGCAAGCTTGCGTCCGTTCATGCCCGGCATGACGACGTCGGTGATGAGGAGCACCACCTCCGGGTGCCGGCCGGCGAGGGCCAGAGCCTCGTGACCGTTGCTCGCCGACAGGACGGAGAAGCCGAGCTCGGTCAGCATCTCCGTGGTGAGGCGGCGCACGTCGTCGTCGTCCTCCACGACGAGGACGCGCCTGCCCTGTCCGCGGATGGGCACGACCTCCTGCTCGATAGCGGGGGGACTGGTGACCCGTTTGTCGGCCAGACGGGGGAAGTAGAGCTTCACCGTCGTGCCGACGCCGACCTCGCTGTAGATTTTGACGTGTCCATTGGACTGCTTGATGAAGCCGTACACCTGGCTGAGGCCGAGCCCCGTGCCGAGGCCGACCTCCTTGGTCGTGAAGAACGGATCGAAGGCGCGCCGAATGACCTCGGGCGCCATGCCATGGCCGGTGTCGGTGACGGCGATGAGCACGTACTGGCCTGCGGTGATGTCGGCATGTGCTGCGACGTAGGGGTCGTCGAGATAGGCATTGGCGGTTTCAAAGGTGAGCTTGCCGCCTTCCGGCATCGCGTCGCGGGCGTTGACCGCGAGATTGAGGAGCGTGCTTTCGAGGCCATGCTGATCGACGTGGATGCTCCACAGCCCACCCGCTCCCACGAACTCCATGGTGATGTTTTCGGGAATGGTGCGCCGGAGAACGTCGGCGATGCCGCCGAGCAGCTTGTTGGCGTCGGTCCGCTGTGGCGAGAGCGGCTGCTGGCGTGAGAAGGAGAGGAGGCGCGAAACCAGTGTTGCGGCGCGTTCGGCGCCTTTCACGGCGCCGCCGATGAACTCCTGGATTTCGAAATCGCCCCGCTCCATGCGCCGCTCGGCGAGCCTGAGGCTGCTCAGGATGACGGCCAGCATGTTGTTGAAGTCGTGGGCAATGCCGCCAGTGAGCTGGCCGACGGCTTCCATCTTCTGGGACTGGCGGAGCGCTTCCTCGACCGTGCGCAGACGCGCCTGCTCGTTGAGCCGTTCCGTGACGTCGTATACGAACTGATAGGCGCCGATCAGTTCACCCGTGGTGTTGAAAAGAGGGTTGAAGCGCATTTCGTAGAAGGTGCGCTGCTCCAGATCTCCGAACTCGGCGATCTCCATGAACGGCTCCCCGGAGAACGCCCGCTGCCAAAGTGCGTGCGCGGCCTTCTGCTGCTCGGGAAAATCGCGGAGGAGATCGATAAGATTGTCGCCGACGCGGGGCTCCATGCCGAACAGGCGCTCGAACTCTCGGGCGGCGGCGCCGTTGAGCGCGATCCAACGGTAATCCGTGTCGAGGACCTGGACGAAGGCGTCGGTCGCCTCGACGATTTCGGCGAGCACCTTGCGCTCGGCGAGCGCCTGGGCAACGCGTCCTTCGAGCGTTTCGTTGAGCCTCTGAAGCGCCTCTTCCGCTCGCTTGCGGGCCGTCACGTCCTGAAAGAGGACGGCTACTTGCTGTAGGCCCGCGGGTTCGATGCGGAATGCCGAAAGAGCGAGGTGGCGTCCGGTCGCGATCAGCTCGCGCTCGAAACGGATCGGCTCGCCGGTGACGAGCACGCCGCGGTAGAGCTCCACCCAGCCGTCGGCTTCGTCCGGGACCATATCGCGCACCTTCTGCCCGACGACATTCTGGATGCCGGCGTGGAGCGCGTAAGCGGCGTTGGCTTCGATGTGAATGTAGTCGCTGAGCGGGCCGTGCGGGCCGTCGAAGAACTCGATGATGCAGAAGCCTTCGTCGATCTTCTCGAAGAGGGTGCGGTAGCGTTCGGCACTGAAATCGAGCGGGTCTCTCGTGTCCCCCTCGGCGGCCGTAACCGATTTCAAGCGCGCGTTCTCGTCTTCCAGGATTGCGATGCGGCGCTGCAGGTCTTCGAGGTGTTCGGATGTCACGCGGGCGGTCCAGGGATGTTGCGATCTAGGCGTGCTCGCACCGCGGGCTGGCGAAAGTCGCAAAATGCTGGAGGCGCACGCAAACATTAATGGCCGTCATGGCGTGGAGTTCCATGCGATGGCCGATTTTGTGCGTGGTGGTGCGAGCGCGGCGCTGGGTAGCGCCGGCACAGGATGCGCGTCTCAACGCCTTTGGCTCTTGACAGACGAGGCTATCGGACCAACTCTCATAGGTGACGGCTATCGCTGTCGTGGCTTCCCTGGGACGGATCCGGATGGTCCGTTTCGCGTGGCGGACAGCACCCCCCGGTTGCGAGGATGGTCGTCCTTCGTTCAGATCATGTGTGCTGCGTCGGATTGACTGGATCCTCCGCTCTCATGGTCCTCGGAGTGCCGGATCAACAGCGAATGGAGGGAGCATGACGCCACCTGGTTACATCGCCGGACCCCGCGCTCAAGCGAGGTCCAAGCTTGGGTGGTGAGAGCCGCTGCAGCATAAGCTCCGCGCATCCAGGTTTTTCAAACCTCATTGCTGATCATTTTCATGCGAGGGCGGAACGCCGGTCAAGATCTGGACCGAGGCGCCAGAGCCTCGCCTCATAAGCCCGGCTTAGCTGGGCAGGTTACCGAAGACAAAAAGAGCCCCGGTCGGCTGAAGGCGCGACGGGGCTCAATTTTTTTGCCGACTGCTATGTTCCGGCCGTAAGGAGGGGCCGGGCGCGCGAGAGAGACCACACGTTCGCACCCGGCCCGAAGCCGCGGGGGGAGCGCGGCTAACGACTTCATGCCTTCGCTATTGGGTCACGGTGCCTTCGACGACGGTGGCGCCGTTCAGCTTGCCGTCATTGAAGGTGAGCTTGTCGCCGGACTTGGCCATCCAGGAAAAGCCCCAGGGGCCGGTGAGGCCACAGCCGTCCTTGCACTTCGCGGAAAGATCCGCGGACTTGCCGCCGGCGACGGTTTCCACGTGCTCGACGTTGCCTTCGTCGATGCCGACCTTCAGGTCCGCCTTGTCCTTGTTATCGATGGTGAGCGCCATTGCGGGAGACGCGATGAGCGCGAAGGCAGCGGCGGCAAGCCAGGAGGCTTTGGGATGGTGCATGGTTCCTCTCCAATTGTTTCTTGGTTACCCTCTCGCCAGGCGCGCCACCTGTCGCTCGCGCAGACACGGAAGGTGTTTCACGTCAGCGTGTTAGCGCGCGCCGGCGATTGTCATGTATCTAGGAGCAGGAGGAGCACGCACCATTGCGGACGGCACCGTCCGCGTGCGCCATTACGGGATCGCGACTACGCGATTTTGCGTGTTGAAATGGAGGCTTTGGCTTCTATTTAAAAGCCTTTTGGGCTCATGGTCCCATGCACGCGTTTTCATTGTCGGCTGCCGTTTTCGGTTTCGGCGCGTTGGCGGCCGGCCGGCCGGAGCCGAGAGCGCCGTTGGCGCGGGCGCGCAGGTAAACGTAGATGTCGTCGAGGTAGCACATCACGTTCTTGTTCGTGCCGAAGGCGGGCATGACGAGCGCCTGGGCGGTGTTCACGGCCTGCTTTCCGCCGACGACGGTCTTCACGAAATCGTCGTACGACATGGACTTGAGGGAATCCGTGAGGTCCGGGGCAAAACTCGATCCGGAGCCGTCGAAGCCGTGGCAGACCTCGCATGAGCCATTGAAGCGGCGGTAGCCCGAGAAGGTGTACCAGTCCACCTCGCCGTTCTTGCCGATCTTGTACGTAGGATTGCCCGCAGCGTCGAAATACTTGCCGTCGTCCGAGGAGGCGACGGCCGGATCGTTCGGGACCACGGGGGCGGCGACCGCGGGTGGAACCGCTGGGGCGAGCATCAGAAAGAGGGCGAGGCATGACATGGATGTGCGCATGGACGAACTCCCATTCGGTGGCGGGCCTGTGGGGTGATCAGGCGAGGGGGAACCGTGTTTTTCAGGTATGCGCGGACGAGGCGCCTGCAAGGCGCCTTACGCTTAAGTAAACTCGATGGTAAGGGCGCGCCGCGCGCGCTAACTTCGCCTGCCTAGAGGCGGGCTGAACGCCAGATGAACTTTCCGCTCAACGGCGGTTCAGGGAGCCTGTGTCACATCCCGGCGTGAGACTTCGCGTAACGAAGCAGGCCGTGCATGACGTATCAAGCAACGATATCCGAGGGAACGATACCGATGACAGAGCGAGCTATGGGCGACGATCAGCATCTTGGCCCGGTGCAGCGCTTCGTTCCGTTTCTCAAGACGGCGGCGCTGGTGGTGACGATTGTGGGCGCGGTCCCGACCGCAATCACCGCCTATCATGCCTGGCAGTACAAGGTTCCGTTCACGCAGGTCTCGCACCGCTTGCAGCAGTACGAGATCTGGGAACGCAACATCGACTGCAAGATCGACTACAAGGCGCTTTCCACCTCGCAGGGAACGAAGGTCGATGCGGGGGCGTGTGCGAGCACGGGCGACATCTCGCTCAAGGTCTCGACGCCTGATGGAAAAGCGACCTACGAGTGGATTGCCTACAATCAGCTTCAGAAGCCGGGCGAGCCGCCCTCATCGAGCTTCATCGATCTCTTTATCGGCGCCGCGCGTGCCGATGGCGCTTTGCCGCAAGGCGTGCGCGTTGCGCAGAGCCTCGAGGTCGTCTGCCAGTCGCTCGTGAGCAAGACGCAACTCGTGCGCGTGGTGAAGGAAGGCGGCAAATGCTATCGCGAGGTCATGTCGCCGATGCGCGGCACGGTGGACAAGCGCGAGGAGGTGCCGTGCGATACGAAGTGCACGGCCGCGGGCTAGCCTCGCGGTCTTCCCCACCATGAAATGAAAAATCCGCGGACCGGTATCCGGTCCGCGGATTTGTTTTTTATGCGGTGCTCGCGGCGCGCGCTTACTTCTTGGGGCCCTCGAAGAGCATCTGGAAGCTGCCGGCGCCGGGGCCTTTCTGGGCCTGCTTCGAGGAGCGCGGCTTGTTCGCGCGCTTGCTGCGGGCCTTCGCGGGGGCGGCCTTGGCGGGCGCGGCATCGGGCGCCGTAGCGGCCGTGGCCTGGGCGTCTGCCGGCTCGGCGACAGGGTTCTGCGGAACCAGGCCCTGGGCGGGCGGCGCGGCGGTGGCGGTGACGAGAGACTCGCCGTCGGTGGAGATGGTGGCGTTCTGGGCGACGAGGCGCGAGAAGCCCCACGGGCCGGTCACGGCGCATTCGGAGCTGCAATCCTGCGTCACGTCCACGGAGCCGCCGGCCGGGATCTGATAGACGGCCTCCTCGGATCCGTTGTCGACGCCGACCGAGACCTCCTTGCCGGAGGTGTTCTTGATGGTGAGTGCTGCAACCGGAATGGCCGCGACGGTAAGCACGGCGAAAGCGGCTACGGCGCGCGTCATGAGGCTCATGGTCGTCTCCCTGGTCATGCGGCGGGGCCGTTGCTCACTCAACCGTTGGCCTTCCGCGGGCGCGGCCGCCAGATACCATTCTGGGGGCGTAGATGGCATCATAAATAATGTATGTTTAACAATTTACTTAAAATTGCTCCTATGCAGAGTTATCTCTGCAATTCATTTGCTTGATTTTCCGTGTTTATTTTCTGTTGTCCCGACGAAGCAAGCTTTAACGGTTCGTTGTTACGGCAACCCAGGTCGGGTCTTCCTGTGAGCGGCGCTCGAAGGCGAGGAAGTCGTAGTAGCCGCAGCGGCCCTTGCCGGGGAACGAGCGGCAGACCGAGGGGCGCGCCTCGTAGATGGTGCAGCGGCGCTTCACGGTATCGAAGAAGCGGCAGATGGCGCCGAAGTGGCGGTCCTTCTTGCGCTTCATGGCGTACTTGCGCCCGTGGGCCTCGCGCGTGAAGGCGCGGCGGGCCTCCTCGAACTCCATGCCGTGATGACGGGCGAGACGCTCGACGTCTCGCTTGTCGAGCGCAATGAGCGGGTAGGAGCAGCAATACCCGGGGCACTTCTTACAGTCGTACACGCGAGAGATATCCGTTTCGAGGTTTGTGGCTTGACGGGTGAGCGGGGGCGAGCGGCCGGCGTGCTTGGCTTCCTCTGCGCGCAACCTCGGGCGCCCCGCATCCACCACCCTTCTCTTCCTGTTATCGCCCCTTCTCGCCCACGGCAACGGCCAAAGCCTGTGTTGCCAAAGGACTAGGCACTCGAGGTGCGTGCTTTTTGCGTCCAGGGGGCAACAATCCGCAAGAAAAGTGCTGCAGGCCGGGACCTGGTGCCCTGGCCTCCGGACACACTTTCTCCTTTAATGTCGGCGCATGTCAGTACCCGTATCTTATCGAGGGTTCCCGGAATGACGGATTTGGCTCGTGGCGCGCCAGAGGGTGAAACGCCGGTCAACCCGTACAGTCTGCTCGAGGCGGTGAACAGCTCGAGCGACACCGCGCATACGGGCTGGCTGATCTTCCTCGCCATAATGGCCTACCTGGTGATCGCTGTAGCAGGCGTCACGCATAAGGATCTGCTGCTCGAAACGCCGGTTTCCCTGCCGATCCTTCAGGTCAATATTCAGCTCAAGCAGTTTTTCCAGTTTGCGCCCATTGTGCTCGTGCTGATGCACCTGGGGCTCGTGTCGCAGCTCACGCTGCTCGCCCGCGAGACGCTGGAGTTCGACTACGCCATCCGGCTGCTCGAAGCGACGGACAAGCGCACGCATCCGCTCCGGCTCGAGCTCAACAACTTCTTCTTCGTGCAGGCGATCGCGGGGCCGTACCGGAGCCGCGTGATGAGCGCGTTCCTGCATGGCATGAGCTGGCTGACGCTGGTGGTGCTGCCGGTGGTGCTGCTCATCTACATCCAGGTGGTGTTCCTGCCGTACCACGATGTGGTCATCACGTGGACGCATCGCGTGGCGCTTCTGGTCGACATCGCCATGCTGATCTCCATCGGCGTGTTCCTGATGCGGGCCGAGACGTCGTTCATGCAGGCGTTCCTGCGGACCACGTCGGCACATCCGGTGAGCTTTGTCGCCACTATCGTGGTGCTGCTGGCGGTGTGGATCTTCTCGTTCTTCTTCGCGACGATCCCGGGCGAGCAACTCGACCGCACCACGCAGCGCATGCTCGGCTTCAACAACGAGGACGAGGTGGGCGAGCGGCCGCGCTACGTGGCTGGGTATGCGGTGCCGCTGCTGACGTTCGGATCCGAAGGATCGCTGCTCGGCATTTTCAAGCGCAATCTCGAGGTGATCGATACCGATCTCGTGGTGGACAAGGAACAGACGCCGGGCGAGCCCAGCATCAGCCTGCGCGACCGCGATCTCCGTTTCGCGAAGCTCGACCGCTCGGACCTGCACCAGGCGGACCTCACGGGAGCGGATCTGCGCGGGGCGTCTCTCATCGGCGCCGATCTTCGCGGCGCGTGGCTCGCGTGCGCGGATGCGATGCAGCTCATCCTCACCGAGGATCGGCAGGCGGCGAATTGCACGACGGCGCGGCGGGCGGTGTTCACGCGTGCGCGGCTCGACGGCGCACACATGACTGGCGTCGACCTTCGCGGCGCAAAGCTCGACGAAGCCCGCCTCGAAGGGGCCGAGCTTCCCTATTCGCTTCTGCAGGGCGCGAACTTCTCGTCGGCCCGGCTCGACAAGGCGGATCTCACGGGCGGCGTGCAGGCGCAGGGCGCTAATTTCCTGGTGGCCAACCTGCAAGGGGCGGATCTCACGGGTGCGCACCTGCTCGCGGCGGATTTCTCGAGCGCCGACATGACGGGCGCGGTGCTGAGCTACGCGCATCTCGATCTCGCGGAGCTGCGTGACGCCAAGCTCGACGGGGCCGTGCTCTATCGCGCGTCTCTGCGCGGGGCCGATCTCATCGGCGCCAGCATCACCGGCGCTGACTTGCGAGAGGCCAAGGTGTGGCGGACGGTGCCGCCGACCGTCGACCCGGAAGGGCTGGCGGACCTTTCGGGCGTTGCCGTCACGGCGATGACGGAGACCGACGTCTCTGACATCAAGTATTCGCTGGAGCGCATCCTGAGCCGGCGTGTGAAGGCGCGCGTCGCGGAGCAGGTGGAGCCGCTGGTCAACCTGCCGGAGGTGGCCAAGTGGGAGTCGACGCCGGATTTCGCGCAGTGGCAGGGGCTCGCCTCCAACGGCGCCCAGCCCGTGGCGGATGCCTACCGGACGCGTATCACGGACTACCTGATGCGGCTGCAGTGCCGCCCGCGGTGGAGCAACGGCTCGGTGGCGACGGGCGTCGCGCGGCGCGCGCAGCGGCAGGAATTCCGCGGCGACCTGACGGCGATCTACGACCGCCTCAAGACCGAGGACTGCCCGGCTTCGAAGACGGTGGCACCGAAAACGCTGAAGGATCTTTCGGCGGCCGCCGACATCGCGCGCGGAGGCTGACTGGCGGTCGCGGATGGGCTGCGCTGTTGCCAAGACGCCGTTCGGGATGTAGAACGCAACGAGAACTGTGGCGATTTCGCCAGCGCGGGTGGTCGAAAAGCGACGGCGAGCGCGGAACTGGTGCGAACGTTTCCGTCCTAACTTCGTGGCACCAGTGGAGAAAGCTTTGGGGACAACCGCCGACGGGTTTCCCGGCGGGTCACTATTACGGGTAGGGTGCTGCAACTTGAGTCGCCGGTCGCGGGCAGAGGGTGCCGCGGCGAGGCGGCCATCGATGCGCCGGCTCTGCAGGCGTTCGCAAGCGAAAGAACAAGGAGTTCGATATGGCTGGATCGGTCAACAAGGTGATCCTGGTCGGAAACCTCGGGCGTGATCCCGAGATCCGCCGCACGCAGGACGGGCGTCCGATCGCCAACCTCCGGATCGCCACCAGTGAGACCTGGAAGGACAGAAACAGCGGGGAGCGCCGCGAGAAGACCGAGTGGCACTCGGTCGTCATCTTCAACGAGAACCTTTGCAAGGTTGCCGAGCAGTATCTGCGCAAGGGCTCGAAGGTGTACGTCGAGGGCCAGCTTCAGACCCGCAAGTGGCAGGACCAGCAGGGCCAGGAGCGCTACTCCACGGAAGTCGTGCTGCAGGGTTTCAACGGCCAGCTCACCATGCTGGATGGCCGCGCAGGCGGGAGCGGCCTCGCCGAAGGTGGCCAGTCCGACTACGGCGGGGACAGCGGCGGCTTTGGCGGTGGCAGCAGCGGCGGCGGGTTCGGTGGCGGCGGCGAAGCCAAGCGCTCGCCCCGCAGCAGCGGCGGCGGCTCCAAGGGCGGTGGCGGCATGGACAAGCCGTTCGACGACGAGATTCCGTTCTAATGGGACGGCAGCGGGCAGCCGGAAGCAGGCAGCACGTGTGAGAGTGTAGGGCACGGGGGCTGACACGCCGCTTCCAAGGCTCCGAAGATGGTCGAAACGGTGCAGGAGCGTGCGAACCGATGAGCTCGGATCGCGCGCTTTCGTTTTTAGATCGGCCGCTATTGCTTTCGACGAACCGGCATCCCCTTCGCCGGAGCGGCGCTAGTGCCGCTTCTTCTGGCGCTTGCGCTCTTTGCGGCTCAGCGGTTTTGCGGGCGCCGGATCGCTCGCGAGGGTGAGTGTCGCGGCAGGTGCCTGTGGCCGGGCGGCGGGTTGCTTCGCCGGCAAGGTTTGGGCTGGCGAGGCTGGAGCCTGGGCGGTCTCGGCTGGTGAGCCACCGGGCGAGGTCATCGCCCTCTCGGCGCGGGCGTGATCCTGCATCGACTGGCCTTCCAGGAAGAAGCGCCGAACGGCCGGGTGCTGCGCCTTGATGGTGCGCTCGATGCGGGAGGTCGCCTCCTCGATGGCGGCCGCGGTCGCCTGATCCTCGAAATCGACGCTGGCCACCACCAGGATATCGGTGGGACCGAGATGCATGCTGCGGATCTCGTTGATGGCGCTGATGGTGCGTCCGACGCCACGCTCGGCCGCGATGGCGGCGCGGATGTCGTGCAGCACGGCGGGAGAGGCCGCCTCGCCCACAATGAGGCTGCGGATCTCGATGCTCATGAAGGCGGCGACGGCGCCGAGCAGGAGGCCGATCGCGACGGAGGCGTAGCCGTCGGCCGTGGGCGAGCCGGTGAGATGCGAGATGGAGATGCCGAGGGTCGCGATCGTGAGGCCCGCGAGCGCGGCCGCATCCTCCAGCAACACCGTGAAGAGGGCGGGGTCCTTCGAGCCGCGGAGCGCGCGGAATATGGGCGTATCGCCGCGACGGCGGTTGAACTCCTTGATGGCACGCGCGGCGGAGATGCCTTCGAGCAAGAAGGCGACGGCGAGGACCACGTAGTTGACGATGGGGTCGGTGATGGGGTGCGGGTCGAGCAGCTTCTCGACGCCCTCGTAAATGGCAACGCCCGCGCCCAGCGAGAACAGCAGGATCGCGACGACGAAGCTCCAGAAATAGAGCTCTTTCGAATAGCCGAAGGGGTGGACGGCATCGGCGGGCCGCTCGGAGCGCCGGATGCCGTGCAGGAGCAGCACCTGGTTTCCGGTGTCGACGAGGGAGTGGATCGCCTCCGATAGCATGGCCGACGAGCCGGTCCAGGCGGCGGCTGCGAATTTCGCGACGGCGATCCCGAGATTGCAGACCAGTGCAACGACGACGACGCCTGTCGAGCCACCCGCTGCCACGTGCCTCTCCCTCGATCCCGTGCTCTCGCTCGTGTTTAGGCCGGTTTGTGCCGGCCCGGAAGGCGCCTCATGCAAAAGCCTGCCGCATGGTTACACGCGGCAGGCTTCGCAAACCTTAAAGGCTCAAGTGCCGATCAGGGTGCCGGAGTGGCCGGAGCTGGCTCGCTCGGTGCCGGGGTTGCCGGAGCCTCGGGAGCGGGTGCAGGCTCGCTCGGCTTGGTGGCGCTGTCGACCGCCTCCTTGGCGGAATCGATCGCGCCCGAGACGGCCTCCTTGGCCTTCTCGATGGCGGGCGCGGCTGCCTCCTTCGCCTTGTTGAGAGCCTCCTGAGCCTTCTGCTTGGCGTCGTCGAGCTGGGGCTTCGACTTGTCGGAGAACTCGTTGACCTTCTCCTTCGCGCGCTCGAGCAGCGACTTCGCAGGCTTCTTGCGCTGGAATTCCGGCGCGGTGTCGAGCGTTTCCTTGGTCAGGTCCGGCAGGGATACGAAGAGCTTTCCGTCCTTCTCCTCGAACTTCAGGGAGGAGAGGTCGACGCCAACCTTCTTCTCGGCCCATCCGAGATAGCCGCCGGTGCCCATAACAACGCCGACGACCTGATTCTGGTCGTTGATGATCAGATCCTCGACGTCGCCGACGATGGTGCCTTCTTTGCCGTGAACCTTCGCACCGATCAGGTGATCCTTCGCGAGGTACTGGGCATCGGTCTGGGCGGGGACGAAGACGGTATCGGCCCAGGAAAGGGTGGCTGCCAGCGGGGTTGCCACGAGAAGGCCGGCAGCGAGAAGCGAAATGTGTTTCATGCGGTTTCAGGTCCTTGGAACAGTATGCGTCTTGTACGTGATGGGACGATACGCGTCTTACAAGCACGGGTTCCAAGAAAGCACCACTTTTTGGCAGGCGTGCGTCCAAACGCACAGGGGAGAAAATCCTGCCAAGGCGCTCGAATCACGGACATAATTGGGGAGGAGACGTGCCTTTCGCCGCGCCAGGATTGCAGGGGCGGGGATCGGTCGGCTAAACTCGCCCCTATCGTCGAATCTGCACGCGGACGGGCGTTTTTGGGTAGTTGCTCGATGGCCCCGGGGTGCTTTGTGAAGTGGGCTCGCGCCTGCCTCTCAAACGACCGGGGTTTCGCCGCCGTCACGTCACCGCTTCTAGGACACCGACATTGACAGACAATAGTGACCGGCCCGGCGCCTCAGGTCCGAGCGACATTCGTCCCGTTCTCATTCAGGACGAGATGAAGCGCTCGTATCTCGAATACGCGATGAGCGTGATCATCTCCCGCGCGCTGCCCGATGTGCGCGACGGCCTGAAGCCCGTGCACCGGCGCATCCTCTACGCCATGCAGCGGCTGGGGCTCGACTGGAACAAGAAGCACATGAAGTCGTCCAAGGTGGTGGGCGACACGATGGGCGACTTCCATCCCCACGGCAACCTCGCCATCTACGACGCGCTCGTGCGCCTCGCGCAGGATTTCTCCATGCGCGTGCCGCTGATCGACGGGCAGGGCAACTTCGGCTCGGTGGACGGCGATCCGCCCGCGGCCGAGCGCTATACGGAAGCGCGCCTCTCCAAGATCGCGCAGTTCCTGCTCGACGATCTCGACAAGGATACGGTCGACTTCAAGCCGAACTACGACGACCGTCTCGAGGAGCCGTCGGTGCTGCCGGCGAAGTTCCCGAACCTGCTCGTCAACGGCGCGGGCGGCATCGCCGTCGGTATGGCGACGAACATTCCACCCCACAATCTCGGGGAAGTCATCGATGCCTGCATTCTCATGCTCGACAACCCGGAGACGAGCATCGACGATCTCACGCAGGTGATCCCGGGGCCCGATTTTCCGACGGGTGGTCTCATTCTCGGACGCGCGGGCGCGCTCGCCGCCTATCACAAGGGCCGCGGCTCGATCATCATGCGCGCCAAGGTCGAGGTGGAGGAGATCCGCAAGGATCGCGACGCGCTGGTCGTCACGGCCATCCCCTATCAGATCAACAAGCGGGTGCTGATCGAGAAGATCGCCGACCTCGTGCGCGAGAAGCGCGTCGAGGGCATTTCCGACATCTGGGACGAGAGCAACCGCGAGGGTATGCGGATCGTCATCGAGCTCAAGCGCGACGCGATTGCGGACGTGGTTCTGAACCAGCTCTGGCGCTATTCGGATCTGCAGACCACGTTCGGCGCCAACATGCTGGCGATCAACGGCGGCAAGCCCGAGCAGCTCAATCTCCGCGACATCATCGAGGCGTTCACGACGTTCCGCCAGGACGTCGTGACGCGGCGGACGCGGCATCTTCTGTTCAAGGCGCGCGAGCGGGCGCACGTGTTGGTGGGCCTCGCCATCGCGGTCGCGAACATCGACGAGGTAATCAAGCTGATCCGCTTCTCGCCCTCTCCGGCGGAAGCCAAGACGCAGCTCATGGCGCGCGACTGGCCTGCGAAGGACATGGCCCCGCTGATCGAGTTGATCGCCGATCCGCGTCACGGCCTCGCGGCGGACGGCACCTACCGGCTCTCGGAAGAGCAGGCCAAGGCGATCCTCGAACTGCGTCTCTCGCGCCTCACGGCGCTGGGCCGCGACGAGATCGGCGACGAGTTGAAGAAGATCGCCGAGGAGATCAAGGACTACCTCGCCATTCTCTCCTCGCGTGCGCGCATCGTCGACATCGTCAAGGGCGAGCTCATCGCCATCAAGGACGAGTTCGCGACGCCGCGTAAGACGGAGATCGTCGACATCGAAGGCGAGGTCGAGGACGAGGACCTGATCCAGCGCGAGGACGTGGTCGTCACCGTCTCGCACAAGGGTTACATCAAGCGCGTGCCGCTCTCGACCTACCGCGCGCAGCGGCGTGGTGGCAAGGGGCGCTCCGGCATGTCGACGCGGGACGAGGATTTCGTCACGCAGATCTTCATCACGTCGACGCACACGCCGGTGCTCTTCTTCTCATCGCGCGGCATGTGCTACCGCATGAAGGTGTGGCGGCTTCCGGCTGCGACGCCGCAATCGTCGGGCAAGGCGCTGATCAACCTGCTGCCGCTGGCGCAGGGCGAGGTGATCACGTCGATCCTGCCGCTGCCCGAGGATACCTCGACGTGGGCTAACCTCGAGCTTATCTTCGCGACCCGCAGCGGCAACGTGCGCCGCAACGCGCTCACCGATTTCGAGAACATCAATCGCAACGGCAAGATCGCGATGAAGCTCGACGCCGACGAGGCGGGCGAGGTGGATCGCATCGTGTCGGTCGCCATCGCCTCTCCGGAGGACGACGTGCTGCTCACCACGGCGCGCGGGCGTTGCATCCGCTTCCTGATCAAGGACGAGGTGCGCCTGTTCAAGGGGCGTGACTCGAGCGGCGTGCGCGGCATCCGGCTGGAGGACGACGACGAGGTGATCTCGATGGCGATCCTCACGCACGCCGAGGCCTCGCCTGCGGAGCGTGCGGCCTATCTCAAGCAGGCCGCGCAGATCCGCCGAAGCGAGACGGGGGAGGAAGCCGAGCAGGCACCCGAAGCCGAGGTTGAGGCCGAGGAGGGCGAAGAGGCTGCGGCGGAGCTTTCGCCCGAACGGTACGCCGAGCTTTCCGCCAAGGAGCAGTTCGTGCTCACAGTCTCCGAGAAGGGCTACGGAAAGCGCAGTTCGTCCTACGAGTACCGGACGAGCGGGCGCGGCGGCAAAGGCATCGTCGCCATGGTGGTGAACGATCGCAACGGCGATCTCGTCGCCTCGTTCGCCATCGAGCATTCGGATCAGATCATGCTGGTGACGGACGGCGGCCAGCTCATCCGCTGCCCCGTGCACGACGTGCGCATCGCCGGGCGCAACACGCAGGGCGTGCGTATCTTCAAGACGGAGGCGGAGGAGCGGGTGGTCTCGGTGGAGCGCATCCCCGACGACGGCTCCGACGGCGAAGCAGGCGAGAACGGCGGCGCGGCCGACGCCTGAGCGGCGCCTCGTCCAGCCGCGTCAGGGCGCAGGTATATCTTGCAAAATCAGATGGATGCGGGCCGGGTAGCGAAAGCTGCGCGGCCCGCATCCGTTTGGGGCTCTGGGTCGAGGAGGTCTTGCAGAGTAAACTCGTGCTGGAAACCCGAACGGGTGCGATTGCGTTTAGAGTGCACGCCCAAAGGGTCGAGTTTCCGTGATTTGCGTGGAGGCGGCGACCTTCGAAGATGCCGGAGAATCCCTCCCGAGTTTGGATGATGACAAGCCCCGAAGGCGTTACCCTCACCAATTGCGATCGCGAGCCGATCCACATCCCCGGCAGCATTCAACCTCATGGCTGCCTGCTGGCCTTCGATGCGGAGCTAAGGTCCGTCGAACGGCACTCGGCGAACGCCGCGGTGCTGCTCGGCCGCGAGGCAGACTCGCTGATGGGTGCCAGCCTCGACACTCTGGTGGGGCCGCGCTGCGCACATGACATCCGCAACGTGCTCACCACGTCGACGAATGCGGCGCGGCCGGGTCTCATGATGGGCGCGGCGGTGCCGGATGGCTCCGCCTTCGATATCGCGGTGCATCGCTACAAGGGCAATGCCATCGTCGAGCTCGAGCCCGCGCGGAGAGATCGCGCCGGAAGGCCGCTCGAGCTGGCGCGCGCGCTGATCGGTCGCCTCAAGGATATGAGCAGCGTGGACATGATGATGATGCAGACGCCGCGTCTGCTGCGCGTGCTGCTCGATTACGACCGGGTGATGATCTACCAGTTCGCCCACGACGGGGCAGGGTGCGTGAGGGGTGAGGCGAAGCGGGAGGATCTCGAAAGCTTTCTCGGCCAGTATTTTCCGGCGAGCGACATTCCCCGGCAGGCCCGTGAGCTCTATCTCAAGAATACGATCCGCATCATCTCGGATGCGAGTTGTGAGCGTATTCCGATCCTGCCGGATCTCGATGCTTCCGGCGAGCCCTTGGACCTCAGCTACGCGCATTTGCGCAGCGTCTCTCCGATCCATTGCGAGTATCTGCGCAACATGGGCGTCGCGGCCTCCATGTCGATCTCGATCATCGTCGGAGGCGAGCTTTGGGGGCTGATCGCATGCCATCACTATTCGCCGCGCTCGCTTTCCATGGCGGAGCGTGTGGCGGCGGAGATGTTCGGCGATTTCTTTTCGCTCCACCTGGAGGCGCTGCACCAGAAGAACCGGCTGGAAGCGGCTGTTGCTGCGCGACGCGTGCTCGACGGCCTGTTGCGCGAGGTCAGCTATCATAGCGACATCGAGAGCTTTCTGCGTGAGCGGATCGCGACGTTCGCCAATCTGATACCCTCGGACGGCGTCGGGCTCTGGATCAACGGCGCCTATACGGCTCATGGCACCACGCCGCCCGCTGCCGCGATTCCTGCGCTTGCGCGACTCGTCGCGTCCGTTTCCGAGGGGAAGGTGTGGGGAACGCACGAGCTTTCGTCGCTGCTGCCTGCGGCGGAAGCCTATCGGGCGGATGTTTCGGGAGTGCTGGCCGTGCCGCTGTCACAGGTGCCGCGCGACTATCTCCTCTTCTTCCGCAAGGAGGTGGTGGAGACGGTGTCGTGGGCCGGCAATCCCGACAAGGAGTATCAGACGGGACCGTCCGGCGACCGGCTGACGCCGCGCAAGAGTTTCGCGATCTGGAAGCAGACGGTGGAGCAGCAATCCCTGCCGTGGATGGCGAGTGACCGGGAGAGCGCAGAAGCGGTGCGCACCGCGCTGCTCGAAGTGATCATGCGGCAGACCGAGCTTCTCTCTGCCGAGCGGCGCAAGGCAGATGTGCGCCAGAAGGTGCTGAACGAAGAGCTCAATCACCGCGTCAAGAACATCCTGGCGTTGATCAAGTCGCTCGTTTCGCGGCCGGTGGAGGATGCGCGCTCGCTCGACGAGTACGTCGTGTCGCTCAAGGGGCGTATCATGGCGCTCGCGTTCGCCCACGATCAGGTGATCCGCAGCGACGGAGGCGGCAATCTTCGGGATCTGCTCGAGGCGGAGCTCGGACCCTACGGGGGTGGCAAGGCTCGGATCACGATCGAGGGGCCGAGCGTGGGGCTCGATGCGCGCGCCTATTCGGTAATGGCGCTGGTGTTTCACGAGCTGGCAACCAACGCTGCCAAGTATGGCGCGCTCGCGGTAGATGGCGGGCACCTCGATGTGCGCTGGTCGCTGACGGAGACTGCTGACTGCGGGGTGCGCTGGCGCGAGACAGGCAAGGTGGGGATGTCGGCGCCCGCGCGCCGCGGCTTCGGCATGGTTCTGATCGACAGGAGCGTGCCGTTTGATCTCGGCGGTGAGAGCGAGCTGGTGTTCGAGCCGGGCGGTGTCTCCGCGCGCTTTCTCATTCCGAGCAAGTTCGTATCGGCGGTCAGCGTCGAGCGAGGAAAGACGGGTGCCGTGCGGGCTGGAGCGGGCGAACAATCGGCTACGCTCGAGGGCCTTCGGGTGCTGATCGTGGAGGATCAGCTCGTGATCGCCATGGACGTAGAAACCGTGCTGTCGCGTTACGGCACACAGTATATCGACACGGCAGCGACCTCCGCCGAGGCCCTGCGGATCGTGACGCGGACGGCTCCAGACGTCGCGATCCTCGACATCAATCTCGGCATCGGCACCTCTCTTCCCGTTGCGGAAGAGCTGACGAGGCGCAAAATCCCGTTCGTCTTTGCCACCGGATACGGGGACTCGCTGATCATTCCCCGCAGCATGGCGTCCGTGCCGATCGTGCGGAAGCCGCACGACGAGGGGCTGTTGGTGGAGGCTATCAACGTGGCTCTCTCACGTGCACGGGCGGGCACCTCGCACGGCTAGATGCCCTTTGGGTTACACTCGCGGAAATTATTACGGGCGGACGTTCGGGCTTCGCCGTTCTGACTCAATGCAGCCGTTTGCTGTGCGAGACGGGGCGAGTCGCGCGGGGCTGTCGTGCGAGCTGTCCGCTCACAGGGGCGGTCGTTTTCGATTGAAACGCGATCGTGCTCGGCGTCTCTTGTGTGTTCTTTGATTCACGCTTGGGATCGCCAGCGATTCCGGGGACTTGCTTGTCGAAGTTGGTTCGCAAAGGGGAAATTGGATGAAGGGTCTATTCGTAGTGGCCGCGTTGTCGCTGTCGATGTCCGCAACGGCTGCGCTGGCCGTGAATGACGCGGTGAAGAACGCCTGTCGCGACGACTATCACAAGCACTGCGACAAGCTCGAAGTCGGCAGCGACGAGCTGCGCTCCTGCATGAAGTCCAAGGCGACCGAGCTGTCGAAGGAGTGCCTGCAGGCGCTCGTCGACAACAAGGAAGTCACTGAAAAGGACGTCGAGGAGTACCTGAAAGAGGTCGAGCAGAAGAAGGCGGCCCAGTAAGGCCCGCAGTCTGCGATCGAATTACGAAGGCGCCGGCCCCGTTATGCGGGGCGGCGCCTTTTTTCGTGAGAGAGGAGGGTCTCGGTCAGATAGCCGGTAACGGCTGGCGGACCGCGGTGCCGTGCATGCGCTCGAGCGTCGTGGCCAGCGGGCATTCGCTTTCGAGCATCTCAATGCTGCGGCAGACCAGACGATTACGGCCAGCGACCGCGATGAGCCCTTTGGCGCGCATGCGCGAGACGATGCGCGAGACCGTATCCGCATTGAGCGCCAGGTGCTCTGCGATGTCGGTACGTGAAAGGGGCATGTCGAACACGAAGCCCGCCGGCGTCTGCTTGCCGATGCGGAGCACGAGTTCCGTGATGAGTGCTGCGACGCGCTCTTCGCCTGTGAGACCGGCGATGATCGCGTTGTGCAAGGCGAGGCGCGCCGTTTGGTTCGCGACGCGATCCGAAACATAACGTGCGAGGTTGGGATCGGTCTCCATGGCGGTCTTGGCGGCCGACCAGCGGACGCGCCAGACCTCTCCGCTCTCCGTCGCCGCCGTAATCTCGGAGCCGTCGAGCGGCGGCATGGCGGCCGAGCGCACGCAGTCTCCAGGATAGAGGATGCTCATGATCTGGTGACGCGCATGGGGCATGGATGCCCGTGCGAGAAACAGCCCTTTGCGGACCAGATACAGGGTCTCGTCAGGCTCTCCTGTGAGAGCGATCTTCTGACGCTTGCGCGTAGCAATGCGAACCGCGTGCGGTTCCAATTGCTGCAGGATGAGGTCGGGTGCGGGTTTCATGTCGGATTAGCGGATCCCGTCCGTTTCGATTCTGGTTGTTGCACCCGCCTTGCGGCGGGGCGACGGTCACGATGAATCCGGTGCGGATCCTCCTCCCTCGACCGTCTGAACCACATCTACATCTTCGGGACGGAGCGCCTTGACGGCAGTCAAAAGGGGGCATTTCGGAGCCTGGCGCCGTTGCCGCATCCAAATTGATCCAGGTCAACACTCTCGTGGCGGCGCAGCAACGCAGCGAGTGGATTGATTTTCCTCCTGACGCACGTCAGCTCGCCCAGCGAATTGCCGCTTAAGGTCAGTCCCCGACCCAGCACAAAGTCAAGGCATCAGGTGCCGGCGCGTCGATTGAGTCGGTTACGGGGGTTTCAGGCGGAAGGACGCGATTATCATGACGATGAAGTTTTTGGGGGCTATGGCAGCCGTGGCCACGGGATTGGCCACGATGGCGGCGGGTTCGCTTCCGGCTGCGGCGGGAGACAGCAACGGCAACTTCCAGATCAAGGCCGGCGTCTCCGGCGTGTGGACCGATGACGATACGACCAGCCTGGTCACGTCGGGGGGTGTCAATCTGCTGGCCGCGGGCGCTCATGCCTCGACCGACGACATGGTGCTGCCCACGCTGACGCTCACCTATTTCTTCAACCGCAACGTGGCGGTGGAGCTGTTCTGCTGCTTCGGCCAGACCAGCGTTGTGGGCGAAGGCATTCTGCGCGGGAACGGCGAGCTGGCGGAGACGTGGATGTTCCCGCCGATCCTCACGCTGCAGTATCACTTCGACGGATTTGGTGCGGTTCGCCCGTACGTGGGCGCCGGCGTGGAGTGGATCCACTACTTCGACAGCAAGGTCGGCAAGAACGGTCTCGGTGCGGCTTCGGTGGATCTCGACGACAGCTTCGGGTTTGCGCTGCAGGCGGGCGTCGATTTCGACCTCGGCGGCGGCTGGTCGCTGGGTCTCGACGTGAAGAAGGTGTGGGAGGACACCGAGGTGACCTGGAAGTTCGCCAACGGCACGTCCATCAAGGCCGATCACGACATCGATCCGCTGATCGCGACCGCGAATCTCGGCTACCGCTTCAATCTCGACGACCTGTTCGGCCGGCGTGAAGCCGCGCCTCTCAAATAGACAGCAGGCTGCTCCGGCCTTCCGGAGCAGCCCCGCATTCCTTTCCGTTGTCCGTTGCGACGGAACACTTGGGCCTGGCGCAAGCTGGGCCTTTTTTTACCATCTGCAACTTGGGACGCGCCGGCCGGGCTCTTTCACGAGACGGCTCTGCTGGCTGCTTGCTCTCGCCTTTGGCGCCCGGCTACAGTGAGTCCATGAGCAGAACCGGTTTCTATTCGGGGTCGTTCGATCCCGTCACCCTTGGGCACACGGACATCATCGCGCGCGCGAGCCGGCTGGTGGACCGGCTGGTGATCGGCATCGGCGTGCACCCCGCAAAGGCGCCACTGTTCTCCGACGAGGAGCGCGTCGAGATGCTGGAGGTGGAGACGCGGGCCATTGCCACCTCTGCCGGGATCGACATCGACGTGATCACCTTCTCCGATCTCGCGGTCACGGCGGCGCAGCGGGTGGGTGCGAGCGTCATCTTTCGCGGGCTGCGCGACGGGACGGACTTTGACTACGAAATGCAGATGGCCAACATGAACGGGGAGATGGCGCCCGCGGTGCAGACCGTGTTCGTGGCGGCCTCGCCGGAGGTTCGGCATATCGCCGCCAATCTCGTGCGCCAGATTGCGCTGATGGGCGGCGACGTGACGCCGTTCGTGTCCACAGGGGTTGCGCTGCGGCTCGTGGACAAGGCAAAGGCCAAGCGGTAACGCTCTGGGATAGATCAACTTTCCAGCATCGGGTTGCCGCGAGGGCCGCAAAAGGCCATAACGGCGGCTCGGGCAGCGGCGGTCTTGCCGCGATAGAAACCGGATTTGGGGAGCGCGCATGGGAACGATCAGGTGGCTCGTCTCGCTGAAGGGGGCGGCCTTGATGGCGCTGGCCTTCGTCATGACGGCCTGCAGCGGCAACAGCTCTCAGATCCAGGTGGTCGACAAGACGCAGCCGGCGACGGCGGGCAGCATGGTGACGACGGGGGCCGTCGCCGCGGATCCCTCCAACACCCTCATCATGGAACTGAAGACCGGGAAGGTCACCATCCGGCTGAGGCCGGATCTGGCGCCGAAGCATGTGGAGCGCGTCAAGCAGCTCACGGCCCAGGGCTTCTACAACGGCCTCAAGTTCCACCGCGTGATCCCGGGCTTCATGGCCCAAACGGGCGATCCGCAGGGAACCGGCGCGGGCGGCTCGAACCTGCCGGATCTGCCGGCCGAATTCACGCCGACGCCTTTCGAGCGCGGCACGCTCGGCGCAGCGCGCACCTCGGACCCCAACAGCGCGAACAGCCAGTTCTTCATCTGCTTCACCTATGCGCCGCACCTCAATGGGCAGTACACGGTGTTCGGCCAGGTGGTTGACGGAATGCAGTTCGTAGACCAGATCGCCAAGGGCGAGCCGCCGCCGAAGCCCGACGTCATCGTGAAGATGTATCTGGCAACGGCCGCACCCTGATCGACGTTTCGATCGCAGCTCCTCCTCCCGGGTGGCCTACGGGCGCCGGGCGGTGGACGCGTTTTTTCCTTTCACCCTTTCAAGTGGAGCTTTCCCAATGGCCGAGATCAAGGATCCCGAGAACACGCTGATCATCGATACGACGCAAGGGCGCGTCGTCATCGAGCTTCGCCCGGATCTGGCGCCGAACCACGTGGCGCGCATCAAGCAGCTCGTCCGCGAGGGCTTCTATGACGGCATCGTGTTCCATCGCGTGATCGACGGCTTCATGGCGCAGACGGGCTGCCCCAAGGGAACGGGCACGGGCGGGTCGAGCTATCCGAACCTCAAGGCCGAGTTCAACGCCGAGCCGCATGTGCGCGGCGTGTGCTCGATGGCGCGCGCGGCATCTCCCGACAGCGCCAACAGCCAGTTCTTCATCGTGTTCGACGATGCGACCTTCCTCGACCGCAAGTACACGGTGTGGGGACAGGTGATCGAGGGCATGGAGAACGTGGACAAGATCAAGCGCGGCGAGCCGGTGCAGAACCCCGACAAGATGGTGTCGGTGAAGGTGGCTGCGGACGCGGCCTGAGGCGAGACCGGAAAGGGCTCATATGTCGGACGGGCGCTGGGCTTATTGGAACGCGGGGCTTGCTCCGTTGCTGGGTGCGGCGGGCGTGGCGCTCGCCGCAGTCGCTGCCCATCGCGTATCCGACACGCAGCTCGCGACGGCCTCGCAGTTCCTGATTGTCCATGCGGCGGCGGCGTTGGCGTTGACGGCGTTCGGTGCGGGGGGCGAGCGGCGTACCGGCTTTCTAGCCGCCGCCTCGCTCATGATTTTTGCCGTCTCGCTGTTCTCAGGCGACCTCGTGGTGCGCGCGTTCACCGGCGAGCGCCTGTTTCCGTTCGCGGCGCCCACGGGCGGCTCGCTGCTGATCCTGTCCTGGGTGGTGGCAGCGTTCTGCGGTCTGCGCGGGGCTTTCTCGGCGCGCGGCAGGGGCTAGACCCACTTCGGTGGCGGCTCGGATGGCCCCACGGGCGGCTCGATCTTGGGCTCGGGCTCCTTGTCCGGTGGCGGCACCGGCTCCTTTGTCGGATCCGGGTTCATCGGCTCCGGCGGCTTGTGCGGGTCCGGATCGCCGGGGGATCGCGTCGGTTTGTTCGGGCCGGGCACGGGCGGGTCCTCGCTGGACAGAGATGTACTTAACGAACGCGTCGTCGTCGCAGAGGGTTCCGCCCCGGGCCGGGAGCCTCTATGAGAGCGCGATGCGCACCGACCTTTTCGATTTCGACCTTCCTGACGATCGCATTGCCCTGCATCCGGCCGAGCCGAGGGATGCGGCGCGGATGCTCGTGGTCGATCCCGGCCGCGTGCCGGTGCTCGCCGATCTCGGGGTGCGGGATCTGCCGGATCTCTTGCGGCCGGGCGATGCGCTGGTGCTCAACGATACGCGCGTCATTCCGGCTGCGCTTGAGGGCGTGCGCATCAGGGGAGAGTTGCGCTCGCGCGTTGCCTTCAATCTGCTGCGCCGCGTGGACGGGGCGCGGTGGCGGGCGCTCGCGCGTCCCGCCAAGCGGCTCGCCGTGGGAGACCGGGTGCGGTTCGGCACGGAGGCGGAAGGCATGACCTGCCTGCTGGCGGCGCTCGACGCGACCGTGACGGAGCGACTGGACGCTGGCGAGGTGGAGCTGGCCTTCGATCTTTCGGGCCCAGATCTCGACCGGGCGATCGAGAGCGTGGGCGAGATGCCGCTTCCGCCCTACATCGCGCTGAAGCGCGGGCCGGACGCGCGGGATCGCGCAAGCTATCAGACCATTTACGCGGCGCAGGAAGGGGCGGTGGCCGCGCCGACGGCAGGGCTGCATTTCACGCCGGAGCTGTTTGCGGCGCTCGATCAGCGCGGCATCTCCCGCCATTTCGTGACGCTGCATGTGGGGGCGGGCACGTTTCTGCCGGTCAAGGCGGACGACACGCGCGAGCACAAGATGCACTCCGAGTACGGGGTGGTTTCGACGGAGACGGCGGCAGCGCTCAACGCGGTGCGCGCCTCGGGCGGGCGCATCGTTGCGGTCGGGACGACGTCGCTCCGCATTCTCGAAAGCGCGGCCACCCCGGACGGCGTCATCCATCCCTTTTCGGGTGATACCGCGATCTTCATTACGCCGGGCTATGCCTTCCGCGCCATCGACGTGCTGCTCACCAATTTCCATCTGCCGCGCTCGACGCTGTTCATGCTGGTTTCGGCTTTCGCCGGGCTCGACACCATGAAGGCCGCGTACGCGCATGCGGTGGCCTCCGGATACCGCTTCTATTCCTACGGGGATGCGTCGCTGCTGTTCAAAGCGGCACCGGCTCCCCCCGACCACAAGGACAGTCATGACTGAGGCATTCTACTATCGTCCGCTCGGGCGGGACGGACTGGCGCGCCGGGGCGAGATCGTGACGCCGCGCGGGATCATCCGCACGCCCGCGTTCATGCCCGTTGGCACGGTGGCGACGGTGAAGGCGCTCTATCCGGAGCAGGTGCGCGATGCAGGCGCCGACATCCTGCTCGGCAACACCTATCATCTGATGCTGCGGCCGGGCGCGGAGCGCGTCGCGAAGCTGGGCGGCCTGCATAAGTTCATGCGCTGGGAGAAGCCGATCCTCACGGATTCGGGCGGCTTCCAGGTGATGAGCCTCTCCAAGATCCGCAAGATCACGGAGGAGGGGGCGCTGTTCCAATCGCATCTCGACGGATCGCGGCACATGCTTTCGCCCGAGCGGTCGATCGAGATTCAGTGCCTGCTCGGCTCAGACATTCAGATGCAGTTCGACGAGTGCATCGAGCTTCCGGCGGAGCGGCGCGAGGTGGAGCGCGCGATGGAGCTGTCGCTGCGCTGGGCCGAGCGGTCTCGCACGGCGTTTCTGGGGCAGCGCGCGAGCGGCGGCGCTGGGCCGGGCCAGGCGCTGTTCGGCATCGTGCAGGGTGGTACGGACACGGACCTGCGTCGGCGCTCGGCCGAGGCGCTGGTCGGTCTCGATCTCGAGGGCTATGCGGTGGGCGGCCTTGCGGTCGGCGAGGGGCACGACCTGATGCTTGCCACGCTGGAAGCGACGCTGCCGTTCCTGCCGGAGAACAAGCCGCGCTATCTGATGGGCGTCGGCACGCCGCTCGATCTCATCGAGGCGGTGCGGCGGGGCATCGACATGTTCGATTGTGTGCTGCCGACGCGGAACGGGCGCCATGGGCTCGCCTATACGTGGGGCGGCCCCGTCAATCTGCGCAACGCGGTCAACGCCGACGATGCCGCGCCGCTCGATCCGGAAAGCTCGTGCCCTGCGGCGCGGGACTATTCGCGCGCTTATCTGCATCATCTGATCCGCTCGGGCGAGTATCTCGGCGCGATGATCCTCTCGTGGGTGAACACGGTGTTCTACCAGGACCTGATGGCGCGCATGCGAGCCGCCATCGAGGAGGGCCGGTTCGCAGATTGGGCGGAGGAGACCAAGGCGCGCATCGTCACCAAGCCTGCCGCGTAGGTTTCACTGCCAGGGAAGGGCGGATCAGGACGGCGGAGCGGCGTCCACCATCTCGCGTGCGATGCTGCGCTCGCGGTGGACGAGATAGACGCCCGAGCCCACGATCAGCGTTGCGCCGGCCAGCGTCCACAGATCCGGCAGGTCTCCGAACACCGCGTAGCCGAAGGCCACCATGGTGAGGAGCTGCATGTAGATGAAGGGCGCGATGGAGGAGGCGGGCGCGAGCCGGTAGGCGTGCAGGAACAGCCAGTGGCCGACGCCGCCGAGAATGCCGAGCGCGCCGAGCATCACCCAGGCCAGGAGATCGGGCGGCGTCTGCCAGCCGGCGTATGCGATGGGTGCGCCAGCGAACGTGCCGACGAACATCGAATAGAACAGCGTGACGAGCGGCGGATCGAAATGCGCCATGTGGCGCGTGAGCAGCATGAATAGCGCATAGACTAGCATGGCCGCGAACGCATAGAGCACGGCCGGATGGATGACGCCGAAACCGGGACGGACCGCGATCAGCACGCCGATGAAGCCCACCATGATGGCGACGAGCCTACGGCGGCCGACCCATTCGCCGAGCAGCGGGCCTGCGAGCAGCGCCACCATGAGGGGCGCGAGGAAGACGATGGTGATGGTCTGGTCCAGGCGCATGTATTGCAGCGCAAGGAAGTTGAAAGCGGTGGTTCCTACCATCAGCACGGAGCGGACGAGTTGAAGCCCAAGCCTGTTGGTGGTGAAGAGCGCTTTTGCGCTCATGATACCGAACGCTGGCACGAGCAGGAGCAGCAGCACGAACTGGCCGATGAAGCGTGCCCACACCACCTGGCCGACGGTGAGACCGTCGCGCGTGACGAGATACTTCGCGGTGGTGTCGAGACCCGAAAAGAGCACGACGGCGGCCACCATCAGGCCGATGGCCTTGAGCCGCTGGCGGGCGGCTTCGGTGTCATTGGAACTATCGGGAGCGTCTTTCATGGCGGGCCGGGTTCGATGCGCGCTTCTCTCGTCGCCGAAGGGCCGAGTGCCGGTGGCGGCTGTCGCGCTCGGCGCGCCTCAGCGCATCGCGAACGATCAGGCTTTAAGCATGTGCCCCGTCTTAATGCACGGAATTGCGGAGGAGGCGCGGCATTTTCGCTGTGCGTCGTAACTGATCCTGCCCTGCCCGAGACCGGCTTGCTTTTGCGATGCCCGGGAAGCCCTGTGGCGCTCACGCGCGTTTCCCGAGCGTTTTTTCCGGGACTGGGCGACCGACGCCCCGTTTGCTGCGTTAATTCTCGTGCCCCATGTCGGAAAAGCGCTTCACACTGGTCCGGAACCACACTAGAAAGCGCTCTCTCCATGAGGCCGTCCGCACGCACTGCGTGAGACGGCTTGGGGCCGGTAGCTCAGAGGTAGAGCACGTGACTTTTAATCATGGGGTCGAGGGTTCGATTCCCTCCCGGCTCACCAAAATTTCTCAATAGCTTTAATCGACTAAGGACCAGCGCGGGTCTCTGGGACGCGTTTGCGTCCGGCTGTTGCCGGACGCAATGGGGACGCGGGGGACGGCGTACTCTGGCGTTTACTCGCAGGGGACGGTCATGGTCTTGCCGACGGCGGGGAAGAACTTCTTGCAGCCGACTTCCGCCGCGGGTTCGGGGGTAGCGTTCGTGGTTTGGCGGCCGGTCTCCAGGAGCATCGCGGTCGAAACCGGGGTTTCGCGCTGGGGCTGGGCTTCCTCGGCAGGGGCCTCCGCGGTGGCGACCTTGGTGGGCGCGGTTTTGGCGGCAGGGGCGGGATCAGCCTTGGCAACGCGGGTTTTCTGGGGTGCGGGGAGGCGCTTCTGCTGCGTCTCAGCGACGTAAACGCGCCTCTTTTGCGGGCGCTTAGCCTGGTTCGTCAGGTGGGGCCGGACGACCTCCGGGGTGTATTCGCAGGAGATGCAAGCCTGAGCGCCCGAAGCAAAAAGCGTTGCCGAAGCGATGAGTGAGGTGGCGATGGCCAGAATGGTCCGTGTCATTGATGCCTCCCGAGGTTTCGCGTCCTAACCTGGTATTCGTCCCGGGATTGATCATGCGCGTCCGGCCCCTGCGGGGCTGTTCCAGCCGGAACAGGCTCCGAAATTTCTAGAGGCCAGGGTGCGCGTGAGGCCTTTTCGGCGCTTGGACCTACCTGAGGCGGTAGCAGTTCGAGTAGGTCCGGGGCGTGCGGGTGACGTCGTAGCCCGACAGGCACTGCACGAGCGAGGTCTCCGTCGGATGGCGGAAGAGGAGCAGCGCGGCGCGGTTGTCGTATCCGCTGGTGAAGCCTGCGACCTGCCAGCCGGACTTCAGGAGCTCCTCGATGGAGATCTGCTCCTCGTCCGGCTGGGAGCGAGCGTTCGGCGGCGGGAGAAGGAAGGCCGCCGTGAGCGCAAGGGCGCCTGCAAGGGTGGTGCGATAAGGGAAAGTCATCACGTCCTCCTGTGCCTCGAAGGAATACCGGACCGCGCCCTCTCGTCCTGATCCAGAACGGGGGCATCATATCGCTTTTTTGCCGCATGAGGGGGTGGTTTGCCCGGAAACGCCGCGGCTGGGCGCGACCTGCCTGAAGGACGGGCGAAAGCCACGGACGACGCTCGGAAATCCAGGCCCGCGCGCCCTTGCCGCCACTTGCGGGCGTCACACGGCGCCATTAGGGTACGCTCCGCTGGGTGGTTCGAGTGCGACGCAGGGCAGGTTTTGCCCTCCGGGCCACACTATCCCGTAGGTTCTCGGGTTCGTCCCTCACAGCCAAGATCTTCGCGGCTGGCACTCCGCTTGCCTCAGAGCCGCATGCCACAAGTGTCCAAGGAGGATTTCGTGCCGGGTAGCGCCAAGAACTGGATTGTCGAGACGGACTGGCTGGCGGATCATCTCGATGCGCCCGACCTCATTGTTTTCGACGGCTCCTGGCATCTGCCGAACTCGGGCCGCGACGCGAAGGCGGAGTATCTCGCCGAGCATATTCCGGGTGCGCTGTTCTTCGACATCGACGATCTGGTCGACGAGAAATCGCCGCTGCCGCACATGCTGCCGCCCACGCCGAAGTTCGCGTCGCGGATGAAGAAAATGGGCGTCGGCGACGGCATGCGCATCGTGATCTACGATACCTATGGCCTGTTCTCCGCCGCGCGCGTGTGGTGGACGTTCCGCGCCATGGGGCACCAGGACGTGGCGGTGCTGAACGGCGGCCTCAAGAAGTGGAAGGCCGAGGGGCGTCCGCTCGAGGACATGGCGCCGGTGCCGCGCACGGCGCGCCACTTCACGCCGCTCCTCAACAACTCGCTGGTGCGCGATCTCGACGACATCAAGGGCTATGTCGCCAAGGGCGGCACGCAGATCGTCGACGCGCGGCCGAAGGCACGTTTCGAGGGCACGGAGCCCGAGCCGCGCCCGGGCCTGCGCGCCGGACATATCCCCGGCTCCAAGAACGTGCCGTCGTCCACCATCCTGAATGCAGACGGGACCCTCAAGTCCAAGGCGGAGCTCGAGAAGATCTTCCGCGACGTTGGCATCGATCCCCAGCAGCCGGTGGTGACCACGTGCGGATCGGGCGTGACCGCCTCAATGCTGTCGCTGGCGCTCAGCGTGATCGGCCAGGACAACGCTGCCGTCTATGACGGCGCGTGGGCAGAGTGGGGCCAGGAGGCGCTCGATACGCAGGTGGAGACGGGGCCCGCGAAATAGCTCAAGGGCGCGTCTGTTTTCCGTTTCGGCTGTTCCGTTTAAAGTGAGAAGCGCGCGGGCTCCCAAGTCCGCGCGCTTTTTCGGTCCTGGTCCGGTCGAAGGACGGTCTCATGCGCAGTCTCTCTGTTGCTGCCGTTTCAGCGTTCGCCTTGTTCGCATCCGGCCCTGCCTCGGCTGCCGGCGAGGTGCGCTGCCTGGACGATGCAATGCTCGTGTTCGACGCCTCGGGCTCGATGGCAGGAACCGACATGAATGCCGTGCGCCCGCATATCGCCAAGGTGCGCGAGGCGCTCGCGAGCGTGCTGCCGGCGGTGACGCCGCGGCGCCATCTCGGGCTCATGGTCTACGGTCCGGGCCCGCGCGCGAAATGCAGCAACATCGACCTGCGCCTCAAGCCCGGCCCGAACAGCGCCGAGACCATCATGGGTGAGGTCAACAGTGTGGTGCCCGCAGGCGAGACGCCGCTCACGGCGGCTGTGAGAGGCGCGGCGGAGGAGCTCAAGTTTCGCGAGAAGCCCGCGGTCGTGGTGTTGCTGACGGACGGTGAGGAGACGTGCGGCGGCGATCCCTGCAAGCTTGCGCGCCAGCTCAAGGCCGAGGCGAGCGCACTCACTATCCATGTCATCCAGTTCAAGATCAGCGGCTCCACGTGGCTGCAAAGCGGGACGGGATCCGCCTGCATGGCCGCGGAGACGGGCGGTGTGTCGCTCACGGCCGGTACCAAGGACGAGCTGATCGAGGCGCTTCAGAAAACGCTCACGTGTCCCCTGTTCTCGGAGAGAGCGGCGCGGCTTCGTTGAGCCCGGCGGCTACGCCTCGGGGAAAAACTGGAAGACCCACGTCTCGGTGAGGGCGCGCTCGCCCTGGCGGAGGAAGACGCGGATGTCCACGGGCTCGGAGCCTTTCGCCTCGATGTCGAACAGTGCGCGCCAGCGTTCCCGCTGATCGACGACCGGATGGCTGTAGGCGTTGCTGATCTCTCCGCGCGACGGGGTGACGACCAGCTCCACGCCATCGTTGCGGCCGATGCCGCGGAATACGGTGCCCTGGAAGTCGATGACGAACTTCGTGACGCCTTCGGGGCGCTTGTGTCCCGGACGGCCGCCGAGGCCGGTCCAGGTTGCCGTTGCCTTGGCGAGCGCGCTCGGGAACGGAATCTCGTCCACCCACTTGAGGCGATAGTGATAGCGCCGTTGCTGACCGGCCCGGAACGGCTCCTTGGGGCACCAGTAGGCGGCGATGTTGTCGTGGATCTCGTCGTCTGTCGGGATTTCGAGAAGCTGCACCTCGCCTTCGCCGAAGCTCTCGATGGGCTCGATCCAGACCGACGGACGGCGCTCGTAGAAGACGCTGTCGTCGAGATAGTGGACGAAGTCGCGGTCGCGCTGCAGAAGGCCAAAGCCGCGGATGTCGCGGTCGACGAAGGCGTTGACCATGACGCGAGGCGGATTGTTGAGGGGGCGCCAGATGCGCTCGCCCGCGCCGGTCCAGATGGCGAGGCCATCCGAGTCGTGAATCTCCGGGCGCCAATCGACCACCTGGCGGCGGCTCGTCTCGCCGTACCAGTACATGCTCGAGAACGGCGCGATGCCGAGGCGTGCGATATCGCGGCGGGCGAACAGCTCGGCCTCGATCTCCATGTCGATGCGCGCGACGTCGCGCTTGTCGGTGGTGCGCCGCGCCTTGATGCGGTAGGCGCCGGTTACGCTCGGGCTGTCGAGTAGAGCGTAGAGCGTGAGGCCGTCGTCCTGGGGAGCGCTGCTGTCGAGCCAGAACTCGGTGAAGCGCGGAAACTCCTCCGGCGTCTGCATGCCGGTGTCGATGGCGAGGCCGCGGGCGGAGAGACCGTACTGGTTGAAGGGCCCGGACGTGCGGAAGTAGGACGCGCCGAGGAAGGCGAGCCAGTCGGTCTTCTGGTCAGGCGCCATGACGCGGAAGCCGGCGAAGCCGACGCCGTCGGGCAGCTCGCGGGCCGGGTGATCGGGCGGGCTGTCGAAGAGGCTCGCGCTGTAGAGCACCTCCTGCGCTTCGCCACCGCGCGCCAGGTGGATCTTCACCGGATCGGGCGACATGCGGCTCAGGTGGAAGAGCTGGACGGGCAGGCGATGCGCCGGATCGAGCATCAGGCTCATCTCGGGGCGAAAGCGAATGGCCTGATAGGCGTCGTAGTCGATGCGGTAGAGGATCTCGGGCACGACCTTCGGCGTCGGCTCCCAGGCCGCCTTTGCCATGTCCTTCGCGCGGTCCTGGAGGATCGCGAACGAGAACGGTTTAGGAGCGTCGAGGCTCAAGCCGTTGTTTGCTGTGCCTGCGTCGGCTGTTCCGGCGCTGGCCGTGCCGACGACATTCAGTTTTGCGGTCAAACCTGCCGCTGCCACTCCGGCAAGGATCTGCCGCCGATCGAGCTCCGAGCGCTTCACAGTCATACTTTCTTATTTGTGTCGTCGTTGAGCGTTTCCCCCGGCTTCCCTACCGCAGAACGCGGAGGCTGGCCAGCGGCGGCCGCGGCATTTGGCCCTCCGCCGCCTGCCGCCGGGGAGGGGCGCAGCCCGAAAAATGTGCAGCCGGACGTGGCGAGACCGAGGGTGCACGGACGACTAAGACCTTGCAATCGCCTGTGCATCGCAACACTGGACTGTTTATAGATGAAGACCGTAAGGATAGAGAAACCGACGGGTTGGGGGGCAACGAGGGGAGTCATGAGCCGCTACTTCAAGGTGCTCCGCGCAGTCTTGGTGCTGACTGTGGCAAATTTTGTGTGCGCCGCACCGCTGTTCGCCCAGGGGCCGCCGGCCCCTGCCGTGACCGTTGCAACGCCACTCGCGAAAAGGACGACGACCTGGGACGAGTATTCCGGCCGTTTCGAAGCGGTGGAAACCGTCGAGGTGCGCCCCCGCGTCTCCGGCTTCGTCGACAAAGTACATTTCAAGGACGGACAGATCGTCAAAGCGGGCGATCCGCTGTTCACCATCGATCCCAGGCCGTTCGAGATCGCAGTGGAGAGCGCGCGCGCCGAGATCTCGCGCGCCAAGGCGCAAGTCGCGCTGGCGTTGAGCGAGGTGGAGCGCGCGGCGCCGCTGGTCAAGTCGGGCGCGGTGACCGAGCGTGACTTCACGCAGCGCAGCGCCAACCTCAACGTGACGGAAGCTCAGCTTCAGGTCGCGGAAGCCAATCTCAAGGCGGCCGAGCTCAATCTCGAGTGGACGGTTGTGACGGCGCCGATCTCGGGACGCATATCGGATCGCAAGGTCGACATCGGAAACCTCGTGATCGGCGGATCGCAGGGCACGACGCTGCTCACAACCATCGTCTCGCTCGATCCCATTCACTTCGTGTTCGATACGTCGGAGGCCGACTATCTCAGGTATGCGCGTCTCGGCCTCGCGGGCGAGCGCACGTCCTCGCGCGACACGGCGAGCCCGGTTCGCATCAGGCTCGCCGACGAGAGCGACTGGGCGCACGAAGGCCGCATGGACTTCCTCGACAACCAGTTCAATCCGCGCTCGGGAACGATGCGCGGACGCGCCATCATCGCCAACAAGGATCAATTGTTCTCGCCAGGCATCTTCGCCCGGCTGAGATTGTTCGGCGGCGAGATCGACGCTCTATTGCTGCCCGACAGCGCGGTCGTGTCCGACCAGATGCAGAAGATCGTGTTCGTGGTGGGTGACGACGGGGTGGTGAAGGCCGCGCCGGTGACGCTCGGTCCGCTGGTCGAAGGCTTGCGGGTGGTGAAGGGCGGCATCAAGGCGACGGACAAGGTCGTGCTCGACGGGCTCGCGAGCCCGTTCGTAAGGCCGGGTGCGAAAGTCGTGACGCAGGCCGGGGAGATCAAAACCGTTCCGTAAGGACACGGCCGTCGTCTTTTTTTCGTCATTCCGGCGCGTTGCGAAGATCCTTCGGGGGATCGGCGAGCAGATCTAGGGGCGGGTGCCCGCGGAAGAGTTTCATGCGCTTTTCTCACTTCTTCATCGATCGACCGATCTTCGCCACCGTGCTCTCGGTGATCCTCACGATCGTGGGCGTGATCGCGGGTGCCGCGCTGCCGATCGCAGAATATCCCGAGATCGCACCGCCCACGGTGAACATCTCGGCCTCCTATCCCGGTGCGTCGGCGGCGGTGATCGCGGAGACCGTGGCCGCGCCCATCGAGCAGGAGGTGAACGGCGTCGACAATATGCTCTACGTCGTGTCGCAATCGACCGGTGACGGGCGGCTGTCGATCAGCGTGGTGTTCAAGCCGGGCACCGACATCGACCAGGCCCAGGTGCTGGTGCAGAACCGCGTGTCGATCGCGGAACCGCGCCTGCCCGAGGACGTGCGGCGCCTCGGCCTCACGGTGCTCAAGGCCTCGCCCGACCTGATGATGGTCGTGCACATGATCTCGCCGGACGGCTCCCGGGATCAGCAGTACATCTCGAACTACGCCACGCTCTACATCAAGGACAGGCTGGCGCGTATCGACGGCATCGGCGACAGCCGCGTGTTCGGCGCGCGCGACTACTCGATGCGCGTCTGGCTCGATCCTGCGAAGGTGGCCTCCCGCGATCTCACGGCCTCGGAGGTCGTGGCGGCGATCCGGGCCGCGAATCTGCAGGTGGCGGCGGGCTCCATCAACCAGCCGCCCGCGTCCTCGCCGGGCGCCTTCACGCTCTCTGTGCACACGCTCGGGCGTCTCTCGACGGTCGAGGAGTTCGAGAACATCGTCGTGCGTGCGGAAGAGGGCGGCGAGGTGGTGCGCGTCAAGGACGTTGCGCGCGTGGAACTCGGCTCGCAGGACTATACGGTCAACGCCTATCTCTCGAACAAGGTCGCGACGGCGGTGGTGCTATTCCAGCGTCCCGGCTCCAACGCGCTCTCGACGGCTGCTGCGGTGAAGGCCGAGATGCAGACGCTGGCGAAGGATTTTCCGCCGGGCGTGGGTTACACGATCGTCTACAACCCGACAGAGTTCATCCAGTACTCGATCGACGCCGTGGTGGCGACGCTGATCGAAGCGCTGATCCTGGTGGTGCTGGTCGTCATCCTGTTCCTTCAGACCTGGCGCGCGGCGGTCATCCCCATCATCGCCATTCCGGTGTCTCTCATCGGCTCGTTCGTGGTGATGGGCGCGCTCGGGATCTCGTTCAACTCGCTCTCGCTGTTCGGGCTCGTGCTCGCGATCGGCATCGTGGTGGACGACGCGATCGTCGTTGTCGAGAACGTGGAGCGGCGGCTCGCGGAAGGCCTCGCGCCGAAAGAGGCCGCGCATCAGACGATGGACGAGGTGGGTGGCGCACTGATCGCGATCACGGCGACGCTGATCGCGGTGTTCCTGCCGACGGCCTTCATCTCCGGATTGCAAGGCACCTTCTACAAGCAGTTCGCGATCACCATCGCGGCTTCGACCGCCATCTCGTGCTTCGTGTCGCTCACGCTGTCGCCTGCGCTCGCGGCGCTGCTGCTCAAGCCGCATTCCTCGCATCATGAGAAGCAGGGGCTTCTCGCGCGCATTCTGGGCGCGCCGGTGCGCCTCTTCTTCCGCGGCTTCAATGCTGCATTCGACGGCCTTTCGCATGGGTATGCGGGCCTCACTGGCCGGCTGATCCGGCTGCCGCTGATCCTGCTCGCGCTCTACGGCGGGCTTCTATTCCTGACCTACGACCGGCTCGCGAAAACGCCGACGGGCCTCATCCCGCAGCTCGATCGCACCTACTTCATTACGGTGTTCCAGCTTCCGCCGGGATCTACGCTCGATCGTACGGACGCGGTGGTGCGCAAAGCCTCCGAGCTGATGCTTAAGCGGCCGGGCGTCTCGGATGCGGTGGCGTTCGCGGGTTTCGACGGCGCGACATTCACCAATGCGCCGAACACGGCTGTGATCTTCGTGCGGCTCGCTACATTCGAGGAGCGGCTCAAGGCGGGCATCACCAAGGATCAGATCCTGGCCGACCTGCGCGGGCAGATGGCGACGATCAAGGAAGCCTTCGCGTTCGTGCTCGAGCCGCCTTCGGTGCCGGGCATCGGCACGGGCGGCGGCCTCAAGGGCTATGTGCAGGACCGCAGCGGGCGCGGCTATCACGCGCTCGAAGGCGCGGCCTGGACGGTCGCGGGCGGCGCCGGGCAGGTGCCGGGCATCGTGCAGCCGTTCACGCTCTTCAACACGCGCACGCCGCAGATCTGGGCGGATATCGATCGCACCAAGGCCGAGCAACTCGGCGTGCCGATCGGGCGCGTGTTCGATGCGCTCTCGATCTACATGGGCTCGGCGTTCGTGAACGACTTCAACATCCTGGGGCGCACCTACCGGGTGACGGCGCAGGCGGACAATCCGTTCCGCGAGACGTTGCGCGACGTGGCGAACCTCAAGACGCGGAGTGCCTCCGGCGACATGGTGCCGCTCGGCTCCGTGGCGACATTCTCCGATACGACGGGTCCCTACCGCGTTCCGCGCTACAACCTGTTCCCGGCTGCGGAGGTGCAGGTGGGGCTCGCGCGCGGCTACTCGTCCGGCCAGGGTATCCAGGCCATCGAGCACATCGTCGACTCGGCGCTGCCGTCCGGGTTCGGCTTCGAGTGGACGGAGATCGCGCTGCAGGAGAAGCTCGCGGGAAGCACGGCGGTGGTGGCGTTCGGCCTTGCGGTCGTGTTCGTGTTCCTGGTGCTGGCCGCGCTCTACGAGAGCTGGCTGTTGCCGCTCGCCGTCATCCTGATTGTGCCGATGTGCATTCTCGCGGCGATGCTCGGCGTCAACTACATGGGCCTCGACCGTAACATCCTGGTCGAGATCGGCCTCGTGGTGCTCGTCGGTCTCGCTGCCAAGAATGCGATCCTGATCGTCGAGTTCGCCAAGCAAGCCGAGGACGCGGGCATGAGCCGCTACGAGGCGGCGGTGAGCGCGGCGCGGACCCGCTTGCGGCCCATCCTCATGACATCGCTCGCCTTTATTCTCGGCGTGGTGCCGCTGGTGCTGGCCACGGGCGCGGGCGCGGAGATGCGCCAGTCGCTCGGCACGGCTGTGTTTTCCGGCATGCTGGGCGTGACGCTGTTCGGCCTGATCTTCACGCCGGTATTCTACGTGGTGACCAGCAAGCTCGCCGGGCGGGGGAGCAAGGCGGACGAGGCGGCGGGTGCGGCGGCCGAGTGACCGGCGCCTCCTGGCCGGGCGGGCGAGGGGAAAGCTTGATCTCCGACCGCGGCCCCTAGTATATGTGCCCATCCTGGCGCGGCCTTTGGCTCCCGAACCGGGCCGGCATCCCTGTTAACGCTGGTCCTTCCGGGCCGGGCCGTGAGGTTCCCGGCGCTCGGTTGACGTGAGCTACGCGATTGATTTTGCGTAGACTTCATGTTCGAGGTCGCTACGATCTCAGGCGATCAAGCTCTAGGCGGGCGTGGCGGAATTGGTAGACGCACTGGATTTAGGTTCCAGCGGCGAAAGTCGTGGGGGTTCAAGTCCCTCCGCCCGCACCAGGGTCGGAAGCGAGGATTTTGAGGGTTTCGCCCCGCGAGGGGCATTCGAGAGTTGAACGAGCGAGCGAAGGCAGCAGGACGTCATGCAGGTTACGGAAACGAGTTCAGAGGGCCTCAAGCGCAAGCTCAAGGTCGTGGTCGGGGCCGATGAGCTCGGCGAGCGCTTCAGCGCACATCTCGACAAGATCAAGGATCAGGTGCAGCTCAAGGGCTTCCGCAAGGGCAAGGTGCCGATCGCGCACATCAAGAAGGTGTTCGGCCGCTCGGTGATGAACGACGTGCTGCAGGAGACGATCCGCGAGACCTCGAACAAGGCGATCGTCGATCGCAAGGAACGCCCGGCCATGATGCCGGACATCGCGCTCGCCGAGAACGCAGCAGCGATCGAGAGCGTGGTCGAGGGCAAGGCCGACCTCGCCTACGAGATGAGCTTCGAGGTGCTGCCCGAGGTGGCGCTCACGGATCTCAAGTCGCTCAAGCTCGAGCGGCTGGTTGCAGATGTCGACGACGAGCAGCTCGACAAGGCGCTCGGCGAGCTGGCTGAGCGCAACCAGACGTTCGCCGCCGAGGAAGGCCGCGCCGCCGAAGAGGGCGATCGCGTCACCATCGATTTCAAGGGCACCATCGACGGCGTTGCCTTCGAGCGTGGCGAGGGTGAGAACCTGCAGCTCGTGATCGGCAATGCCGGTTTCATCCCGGGCTTCGAGGAAGGCATCAAGGGCGCCAAGAAGGGCGAGAGCCGCGACGTGAAGGCGACGTTCCCGGCCGAGTATCCGGTGGCGGATCTTGCCGGCAAGGATGCCGTGTTCGCGATCACGGTCAAAGAGGTCGAGAAGCCCGTCAAGACCGAGATCAACGACGAGTTCGCCAAGGCTCTCGGCACCGAAGGGCTCGACAACCTGAAGGAGCTCATCTCGGCGCAGATCAAGCGCGAGCTGGATCAGGCCTCCCGCATGAAGCTCAAGCGTGAGCTGCTCGACGCGCTCGAGACGGCGCACACGTTCGAGCTGCCGCCGACGCTCGTCGAGCGCGAGTTCGAGGCCATCTGGAAGCAGGTGACCGAAGGGCTCGCTCGCGAGAACAAGACGTTCGCCGACGAAGGCAAGACAGAGGACGAGGCGAAGGCCGAATACCGCACCATCGCGGAGCGCCGCGTGCGCCTCGGCCTGGTGGTCGGTGAGATCGGCGACAAGAACAAGATCGAGGTCACGCAGGACGAGATGCGCCGCGCGCTCATCGAGCACGCCCGCCGCTTCCCAGGCCAGGAGAAGAACGTCTACGAGTACTTCGAGAAGACGCCGGGCGCGCTACAGGAGCTGAGAGCGCCGATCTTCGAGGACAAGGTGATCGATTTCGTCATCGAACTCGCGAAGCCGGCCGAGAAGAAGGTGTCGCGGCAGGAGCTGCTCGACAGCCTCGAGAAGGTCAGCAACGCCTGAGGCGGATTGTTTCCGCGCGCCGAGGCGAGCGGGAAATAGGCTGTGACTTGATTGCAGGCGCTACGTTCCGGACGGTCCCGTCCCGAGCGTTGCGCCTGTGATTTTGAGGTGGTTGCCTCCGTGAGGCGCGTGTGCCTTCTGCGTGGGTTACCGTTGCGCACACCACATGCCGCCGGGGGGCTTGAAGTCGCGCTCCGCTATGCTGATCTGATGTCTCTGCTGCCGGCCGATTCGGCGGTGCCGGGCCTCGACTCGTCCTCGAGCGGGGCCTAGTCTTTTGTTTGATCGGGCTTCTTGTCGGAATGCCGGGCTGCCTCGATAGGGGCTGGTGTTCTGGAAGCAATCTGAGTTTGATCGTGCTTCTTGTCGGAAAACCGCTTCCATTCCGGTCCTTGCCGGGACAGGCTTTTCCCGAAGCACTCTGAGGAGCTAAGACCCCATGCGCGATCCCGTCGCTACTCTCACCGGTTCCTTCTGGCCCATGGTCGTCGAGCAGACGGCTCGCGGCGAGCGGGGCTATGACCTGCCTTCGCGGCTTCTCAAGGAGCGCATCATCTTCGTGACGGGTCCGGTCGAGGATCAGATGGCCGCGTCGATCTGCATGCAGCTTCTCTTCCTGGAGGCGGAAAACCCCAAGAAAGAGATCTCCATGTACATCAACTCGCCGGGTGGCGTGGTGACTGCCGGCATGGCGATCTACGACACCATGCAGTTCGTGAAGCCGCCGATCGCGACCCTGTGCATCGGCCAGGCCGCCTCGATGGGCTCGCTGCTGCTCTGCGCCGGCAACAAGGACATGCGCTATGCGCTCCCGAACGCGCGCATCATGGTTCACCAGCCCTCGGGCGGGTTCTCGGGCCAGGCTTCGGATATCGAGCGGCATGCCGAAGACATCATTAAGATGAAGCGGCGTCTGAACGAAGTTTACGTCAAGCATACGGGGCAGCCGTATGAGACGATCGAGCGGACGCTGGACCGCGACTACTTCATGACTGCCGATCAGGCCAAGGATTTCGGTCTCATCGACCGCGTGCTCAACAAGCGCGACGATGTGGACACCAAGGCTGACGAGGCCAAGACGACCTGATAGTCTTTGTTTGCAGGGGTTTGGGAGCGGCGGTGTGCCCCACCGTCGCACCCGGCCCGGTTTCCGGCCACCCCTTGCAGACTTTGCTATGCTTGGTCGAGACAGGCCCACCGGCCGCGGCGACCGTGCCGGGCCCCGGGTTGGGTCCACGCAAGGTTGGCAGGATATTGTTGCCCCCTTAACCGGTTTGATCCGTTCGACTTTTCGGCATCAACTCTGTGGTAATCAGGCCGAAAGGTTCAGACGGGGACGGGAGAGGCATTAATCGAATCTTGATCTCGGGAACGCTAGCGTGTTGAGATCGGGTGTAACAGTTTCGTGTACCTCGCGGCGGGCTACGCCGTAGACGCTCCGAAAGGCCTTTGCCGGCCTTAATTAATCCGGATCTTCCGGGCGTACTTCCTGACTGCGGGTGAGAGAACAGAATGGCTCAGGAAAAGAACACCCTTTACTGCTCTTTCTGCGGAAAAAGCCAGCACGAGGTCAGGAAGCTGATCGCCGGCCCGACGGTATTCATCTGCGATGAATGCGTCGAGCTGTGCATGGACATTATCCGCGAGGAGAACAAGAACACCCTCGTCAAGTCGCGCGACGGTGTGCCGACGCCGCAGGAAATCTGCACGGTGCTCGATTCCTATGTGATCGGTCAGTTCCACGCGAAGCGCGTGCTGTCGGTGGCCGTCCATAACCACTACAAGCGCCTTAACCACGCGGCGAAGAACAACGACGTCGAGCTCGCGAAGTCGAACATCCTCTTGGTCGGCCCCACGGGTTGCGGCAAGACGCTGCTCGCGCAGACGCTCGCGCGCATCCTCGATGTTCCGTTCACGATGGCCGACGCCACGACGCTCACGGAAGCGGGCTATGTGGGCGAGGATGTCGAGAACATCATCCTCAAGCTTCTGCAGAACGCCGACTACAACGTCGAGCGGGCGCAGCGCGGCATCGTCTACATCGACGAGATCGACAAGATCAGCCGCAAGTCCGACAATCCGTCCATCACGCGCGATGTCTCGGGCGAGGGCGTGCAGCAGGCGCTTCTGAAGATCATGGAAGGCACGGTTGCCAGCGTGCCGCCCCAGGGCGGCCGCAAGCATCCGCAGCAGGAGTTCCTGCAGGTCGATACGTCGAACATCCTCTTCATCTGCGGCGGTGCGTTCGCTGGTCTCGAGAAGATCATCGCGCGTCGCGGCAAGGGGACGTCGATCGGCTTCGGCGCGCGGGTGATGGGTCCCGACGAGCGGCGCACCGGCGAGGTGCTGCGCGAGGTGGAGCCCGAGGATCTGCTGAAGTTCGGCCTCATTCCCGAGTTCATTGGCCGTCTGCCCGTCATCGCCACCCTCGAGGATCTCGACGAGGCGGCTCTGGTGCAGATCCTCAACGAGCCGAAGAATGCGCTTGTGAAGCAGTATCAGCGCCTCTTCGAGATGGAGGACGTGAAGCTCACGCTGACGCAGGATGCGCTGCGGGCGATTGCGCGCAAGGCCATCGAGCGCAAGACGGGTGCACGCGGTCTCCGTTCGATCATGGAAGGCATCCTGCTCGACACGATGTTCGATCTGCCGGCGCTCAAGGGTGTCGAGGAGGTCGTGATCGGGCCGGAGGTCGTCGAGGGCGGCGCGCGTCCGCTCCGGATCTATTCGGACAGGGCCGAGGAGAAGGGCTCCACAGCCTCCTAAGCCGGCGGGCTGCCCTGAAACAAGGCGTCTGACGTGGATATGTGGCCGCGGGCACTTCTGTGCCCGTGGTGCGGCGGGGGAGGCGAGGCTCATTATTGATTAGGCCGGGGACCGTCCCCATCTTTCCTCAGCGACGCTTCCCATGGGCCGGCTCGGTTCTGGGGATTTCAAAATGAAAGATGCGGCGTGGGTTTCCCGGTTTCGGCCATAATGGCGCGAGCCTTGGGGACTACAGTGGGCTTCGAAGGCCGGTCAACGGCCGCGCAGCGCAACGCGAATGGGTGACGATGATGAGCGAAGAAAAACAGACAAAGGACAAGCCGGGCGCGCGGGATCATTATCCCGTTCTGCCGCTGCGCGACATTGTCGTGTTCCCCTACATGATCGTGCCGCTGTTCGTCGGGCGCGAGAAATCGATCAACGCGCTCGAGGAAGTGATGCGCGCCGACAAGCACATCCTGCTTGCCGCGCAGAAGAACGCGGGTGACGACGATCCGGCGACGGATGCGATCTATCAGGTCGGCACGCTCGCCTCGGTGCTGCAGCTCCTCAAGCTGCCGGACGGCACGGTGAAGGTGCTCGTCGAGGGCACGGCGCGCGCACGCGTGCTGCGCTACACCGACAACGCCAACTATTTCGAAGCCGAGGTCGAGCGCATCTCGGAGACGATCGGCACCAAGGCCGAGATCGAGGCGCTTGCGCGCTCGGCGGTCTCTCAGTTCGAGAACTACGTCAAGCTCAACAAGAAGATCTCGCCGGAGGTGCTCGGCACCGTCGCGCAGATCGAGGACTACTCGAAGCTCGCCGACACGATCGCCTCGCATCTCGCAGTCAAGATTGCGGACAAGCAGGACGTGCTCGAGACTACGGTCGTCTCCGACCGGCTCGAGAAGGTCTACACGCTCATGGAGAGCGAAATCTCCGTGCTGCAGGTGGAGCGCAAGATCCGTTCGCGCGTGAAGCGGCAGATGGAGAAGACGCAGCGCGAGTACTATCTGAATGAGCAGATGAAGGCCATTCAGAAGGAGCTCGGCGACACTGAAGAGCGCGACGACATCGCGGAGTTCGAGGAGAAGATCGACAACACCAAGCTGTCGAAGGAGGCCAAGGACAAGGCCACTGCCGAGCTCAAGAAGCTCAAGCAGATGAGCCCGATGTCGGCCGAGGCGACGGTGGTGCGCAACTACCTCGACTGGCTGCTCTCGATCCCGTGGGGCATCAAGGGCAAGGTCAAGAAGGACCTCGAAGAGGCCCAGCAGGTGCTTGATGCCGAGCACTACGGTCTCGGGAAGGTCAAGGAGCGCATTCTCGAGTATCTCGCGGTGCAGGCGCGCACCAACAAGCTCAAGGGTCCCATCCTGTGCCTCGTCGGCCCGCCCGGCGTGGGCAAGACCTCGCTCGGCAAGTCGATCGCCAACGCTACGGGCCGCGAGTTCGTTCGCATGAGCCTCGGCGGCGTGCGTGACGAGGCGGAGATCCGCGGTCACCGGCGCACCTACATCGGCTCCATGCCGGGCAAGGTGATCCAGTCGATGAAGAAGGCGAAGCGGACCAATCCGCTGTTCCTTCTCGACGAGATCGACAAGATGGGCCAGGACTTCCGAGGCGATCCGGCGGCGGCTCTGCTCGAGGTGCTCGATCCGGAGCAGAACGGCACGTTCAACGATCACTATCTCGAGGTCGACTATGACCTTTCGAACGTGATGTTCGTGACGACGGCCAACACGCTGAACATTCCGCCGGCTCTCATGGACCGCATGGAGATCATCCGTCTTGCGGGTTACACCGAGGACGAGAAGGTCGAGATCGCCAAGCGCCATCTGCTCACCGAGCAGCGTCAGGCCCATGGCCTCGAGGACGGCGAGTGGGAGGTCGAGGACGGCGCGTTGCTCGAGATCATCCGCCGCTATACGCGGGAAGCCGGCGTGCGCTCGCTCGAGCGCGAGGTCGCCAAGCTCGCGCGCAAGGCGGTGAAGGAGATCCTGACGTCCGACAAGAAGAAGGTCGTCGTGACGGCTGCCAACGTCAGCGATTATCTCGGCGTGCCGAAGTATCGCTTCGGCGAGGCCGAGGTCGAGGACCAGGTGGGTATCGTCACGGGCCTCGCTTGGACGGAAGTCGGCGGCGAGTTGCTCACGATCGAAGGTGTCATGATGCCCGGCAAGGGCAAGATGACGGTCACGGGCAACCTGCGCGACGTGATGAAGGAGTCGATCCAGGCCGCGAACGCCTACGTGCGCTCGCGCTCGGTCGAGTTCGGAATCCATCCGAGCCTGTTCGAGAAGAAGGACATCCACGTGCACGTGCCGGAAGGCGCGACGCCGAAGGATGGTCCCTCGGCCGGTGTCGCGATGGCGACTGCGATCATCTCGGTGCTCACCGGCATCGCAGTCCGCAAGGACGTGGCGATGACGGGCGAGATCACGCTGCGCGGACGCGTGCTTCCGATCGGCGGCTTGAAGGAGAAACTGCTCGCGGCACTGCGCGGCGGCATCAAGACCGTGCTGATCCCCGAGGACAACGTGAAGGATCTCGCTGAGATCCCCGAAGAGGTGAAGAAGAAGCTGGAGCTCGTGCCTGTGGCGCGCATGGAGGACGTGGTGAAGACCGCGCTCGTCAGCGTGCCCGAGCCGATCCAGTGGGACGAGCAGGCGGAGGCGACGACGGTTCCTTCCGACGGCTCGACCGGCGGACCTCGCGTGACGGCGCATTGACCCGCGTCGCGCATTGATCCGAATGCCGATGCTCTCTTTGAGGATAAATTTGTCCTAGCGAGCAGACGCAAATTTGAATGAACGGCGTGCGGGTGTTTTTCGATGGTTCACTCCTCGAAAGCGCCCGCACTTCTTTGGTTAATCGTGTGCGTATTTTCTACGCAGTGCGCTGCCTCAGCGATGCTCGGATGCGCCGATTTTTAAGGCCTAAAGGGGCGTTTTGCCCCTTGACGCGCCCTGTCATTAGGGGCTTTTGTGCGGCCACTATCGCCGATGCAACGGTCTCCAAAAGTAAGAATTGAACCGCATCGGTGTGCGCCAGCGGCGCGAGATCCAGAGACCAAGCCAATCCAAATTTATTCCAGTCACGAGGACGGAAAAATGAGCAAGAAAGATTTGATCGACGCCGTTGCCAAGGAAACCGAGCTGACCAAGGAGAAGGCTGGGACGGCAGTCGATGCAGTGCTCGCGCACATCAGGAACTCGCTCAAGAACGACGAGGAAGTGCGCATTCCCGATTTCGGCACGTTCAAGGTGACCAAGCGCAAGGCGCGCGAGGGCCGCAACCCCGCGACTGGCGCCACGATCAAGATTCCCGCTTCGCGCGTTCCGAAGTTCAGCCCCTCGAAGGGCCTCAAGGACGCGCTGAACTAAGCGCGTTCGAACCGGTTTGAGGAAGCGCGTCGCGGTCGGTCTGCGGCGCGCTTTTCATTTGCGGCAGCAGACAACGGCAGCAGGCGGCAATTCGAGCTTGCGGACCGATTGGCGATTGCCGATTGCGTCGCGTGCCGTTATGGAATGCGTGTCGGGCGGTTAGCTCAGTGGTAGAGCGCTGATCTTTTATCGCTCACGCGCGCTGATCCGTTCGCTTTCGCGACCGGGCGCGCTCCGCGGGGGCGGCGCTTGCGCCGAGCCGCCTTGCGGCCAAGGCCCTTGGCCTGTAGGAGATGAGTTGGGGCGGTTAGCTCAGTGGTAGAGCGCTTCGTTTACACCGAAGATGTCGGGAGTTCGACCCTCTCACCGCCCACCATTCCCTACTTCGCCTGCTTCAAGCGAATACGATAGGATGCGTTCGCCGTGGCCGACGCGAACTCCTGAGCACGTGATCCCCGTAGCGCGTTGACCTGCACATTCAGTCGCGCGAGCTCGCATGTGTCCGCGATCGTCGCGGTCAGGTTGGTGCATTCGTTTCCGGCCATCTCGTAGAGCATCCGGCGGCCCTTCTCCATCGCGTCCTTCTGGACCTCCGGATCGTCGGATTTGAGGGGAACGGACATGTTGTAGCTGACCGTGACTTCAACGGCGCGTGCGGCGTCGGAGGCTTGCGCGCGGGGGGCCGTCGAAAATGCCGTCCCGGCTGTGATGGCAAAAAGCAGGTGGAGTACAGATATACGCATGCCCGGTCCTTCCCGATGATGATCGCTGTCGAGACTAGGCACAGAAGATGACCATGGCACGTGCGCGGCGGCCCGATCGCGTGCGATGGTAAAGGCGCTCTAACCATGAGGAAACGCATGTCCATCACGATGCACGAAATCGCCGTTCCGTCGTTTACCAAGCATCTCGAGGCGCTCGACGCGATCCTCGACAAGGCGGCGGCTTACGCAGAGGCGAAGAAGATCGATCCCAACGCGCTGCTCACGGCGCGGCTCTATCCGGACATGTACACGTTCACCAAGCAGGTGCAGTCGGCCTGCGATTTCGCGAAGCTGTCGGTGGCGCGTCTTGCGGGGATCTCGGCTCCCGTGCACGACGACAGCGAGACGACGTTCGCGGAGCTCAAGACGCGTATCGCGGAGACGCTTGCGGTGCTCAAGGCCGCGCGCCCCGAGCCGATGGAAGCCGCTGCGGACCAGGAGGTGAAGATCAAGGCGGGTCCGCGCGAGCTGACGTTCACGGGGCGCGAGTATCTGCTCCACTTCGCGCTTCCCAACTTCTATTTCCACTGCGCCACGGCCTACGGAATCCTGCGCCACAACGGGCTCGAGATCGGAAAGCGCGATTTCATGCGGCGCATGCCTCCCGCGTAAGGGGCTGCAGGCTGTGAGCAGCGGCGGCGGGATCGAGCGGTTTCTCGTGGTGACCGGCGGACCTGGGTCTGGGAAGACGACATTGATCGATGCGCTTCGGGCGCAAGGCTTTCAGGCCATGCCCGAAGCGGGGCGCGCGATCATTCAGGACCAGGTGGCGATCGGCGGGGCGGCCCTTCCCTGGGCCGACCGGCTTGCGTTCTCCGAGCTGATGCTCGGCTGGGAGCTGCGCTCCTACCGCGAGGCGCAGGCGCACCATGGGCCTGTCGTGTTCGACCGCGGTGTGCCGGACGTGATCGGCTATCTGTCGCTCTGCGGGCTTCCTGTCGGAGATCACGTCGCGCGTGCGGCAGAGCTTCACCGCTATCGGCGTGAGGTGTTCATTGCGCCGCCTTGGCCCGAGATCTTCACGCAGGACGCCGAGCGCAAACAGTCGCTCAATGAGGCGGAAGCAACCTATCATGCCCTCGCGGGCGCCTATGAGCGCTGCGGGTACGGCCTCGTGCCACTGCCGCGGGTGCCGGTTGCGGAGCGGGTGCGCTTCGTGCTGTCGCGGATCGGGTGAGGGGCGGAACGGTGCTCGGCCGCCGCTGCGCTCTGCGGCAATGGCGCCCTCCGGTAAAAACACCTAAAATAGGTCGTTCGCTTCGCTTGACTTAGGCCACGCGAACACGTATCTCACCCTTCGCTTTTGCGTCGTTCGGCCGCCAAGTCGTGCCGGGACGCGGATTGCGGGAGTAGCTCAGTTGGTTAGAGCGCCGCCCTGTCACGGCGGAGGCCGCGGGTTCAAGTCCCGTCTCTCGCGCCATTTTTCCGAACCTCGATGCCATGACCGATGACCGATCTCGCCCTGGGCCGCACCTGGGGTTGTGACGCGTACTCGCGGCTCTTCGAGCCTGCTTGGCGCTTGAGCTGTGGCCGGGCTCGCTTCATCCGCAAATTTCTTCGCAGGGCTCAACCCAGATCAAAGACTGGGGGATTCGGAGCCGCCATGGTCCCCGCATCCTGGCCTTTGGTTCGCGGCAAAAAAGGCCGGCAGAGAGCCAGGATTTCCCTCGGTAGCTGTTGCGTGTCCGACGGGCTATGGGTTAACACCAAGGGCGTGATTTTGCGTCGCGATAAGTCCTCGCAAAAGCGGACGTGCGGGCTCCGGAAGGACGGGACTTCATGAACGAGCTGCTCACTGACTACCTGCCTCTTGCCGTCTTCATCGGCGTCGCGCTCGCTATAGGTGCAGCGCTCATGATCGCGCCGTTCCTGGTCGCCGTTCGCAACCCCGACCCCGAGAAGGTCTCGGCTTACGAGTGCGGCTTCAACGCCTTCGACGATGCGCGCATGAAGTTCGACGTGCGCTTCTACCTCGTGTCTATTCTGTTCATCATCTTCGATCTCGAGATCGCGTTCCTGTTTCCGTGGGCGGCTGCCTTCGGCGATGTGGGGCTGTTCGGCTTCTGGTCGATGATGCTGTTCCTCGGGGTGTTGACTGTAGGCTTCATCTACGAGTGGAGAACGGGAGCGCTCGAATGGGATTGATCGTTCCGCCGGAGTTTCAGCTCGACCGCGCCAAGGAAGGCGCTGGCGGGTCTCAGGGCGCGCTGGTGAAGCCGGGTGATCCGTTCTTCACGGAGCTTTCCAACGAGCTCGGCGACAAGGGCTTCCTCGTCACCACGACCGACGATCTCATCAACTGGGCGCGCACGGGCTCGCTGATGTGGATGACGTTCGGCCTCGCGTGCTGCGCTGTGGAGATGATGCAGGCGTCGATGCCGCGTTATGACCTTGAGCGCTTCGGCTTTGCGCCGCGCGCTTCGCCCCGCCAGTCCGACGTGATGATCGTCGCTGGCACGCTCACCAACAAGATGGCCCCGGCGCTGCGCAAGGTCTACGACCAGATGCCGGAGCCCCGCTACGTCATCTCCATGGGAAGCTGCGCCAACGGCGGCGGCTACTACCACTATTCCTACGCGGTGGTGCGCGGTTGCGATCGCGTCGTGCCGGTGGACGTGTACGTGCCGGGCTGCCCGCCGACGGCGGAAGCACTCGTCTATGGCGTGTTGCTGCTTCAGCGGAAGATCCGGCGCACGGGAACGATTGAGAGATAGGCGGCAGTAGGGCCTCACCTGCTTCGATCACGCACTGCCTACTGCCTTAAGGCCTGTTGCCCAGGATCTGACATGCTGAACGAACTCGACGCGCACATTTCGTCCAAGCTCGGCGACAAGGTTCTCGACCGGCGGATCGCGGTTGGAGAGCTGACGCTCACAGTATCCGGCGACCGGATCGTGGACGTGCTCACCTTCCTCCGCGACGATGCAGGGTGCCGCTTCGAGGTCCTGATCGACATCTGCGGCGTGGACTGGCCCGCGCGGGCGCAGCGCTTTGACGTGGTCTACCATCTGCTGTCGCCGCGGCTCAATCAGCGTGTCCGCGTGAAAGTGCTGACCGACGAGGAGACGCCGGTGCCGAGCGTGATCGGCGTCTATCCGGCTGCCAACTGGTATGAGCGGGAAGCCTACGACATGTACGGCATCCTGTTTACGGGCCATCCGGATTTGCGCCGCCTGCTTACGGACTACGGCTTCCAGGGCTATCCGCTACGCAAGGATTTCCCGCTGACGGGCTATGTGGAGGTTCGCTACGACGACGCCGCAAAGCGCGTGGTCTACGAGCCGGTGAAGCTCGTGCAGGACTTCCGTTCGTTCGATTTCGAGAGCCCCTGGGAGGGGCCGCATTACGTGCTTCCGGGCGATGAGAAGGCCGGACCGCAATGACCCTCGAGGCGGAGCGTCTGGCGCAGATCAAGGCGAACGTCGAATTTGCCCTGCAAGAGTTTCGCGAGCTGGCTGACAAGGATGTCTCGCTCGACGCAGATTCGGTTGCGTGGGTCGAGGGCTTCATCGAGAGCGCGCGTGGCCGCTACGTCGGCGTGGACGGTGGCGTGCCGAGCGGGCTCATCGGATTGATCGGCAGCTATCTCGGTGAGGCGATCATCGCCGAGACCAATGGACAGTGGGTCGAAGACGAGGCCGGCGGCTTGGGCGTCGCCTTTCCGAACGGCGATATCGTCTTTCCCTTCACCAAGGTCGAAAAGCAGTTCGACATGGGCGTTGCGGGCGGCGAGTCGATCCTGAGCTTCTATACGGTGGCCGTGAGCTACATCGCGGTCGGAGGATTGCGCGACGCCGCGCCGGCAGGGGAGCGGTCATGAAGGCCACGCTTCAGCCCGGCGCCAAGGCGCAACTGGTGTTCACGGTGCCGCCCGAGAAGACGGTGCCCAATCTCTATCCGGAATCGCCTGACTTTCGCGCCATGCCGGGCGTGTTCGCCACTGGCTTCATGGTGGGGCTCATGGAATGGGCCTGCCTCGAGGCGATGAAGCCGCATCTCGATGCGGGGGAGGGCTCGCTCGGCATTCACATCAACGTCTCGCACAGCGCCGCGACCGTGCCGGGGCAGACCGTGACGGTGGATGCCGAATGCACGAGCGTGGCCGGGCGCAGGGTGGCGTTCAAGGTCACGGCGCACGACGGCGTCGAGGTGATCGGCGCGGGCAGTCACGAGCGGATGATCGTGCCGTGGGATCGCTTCGTCGGACGGGTGAACGAGAAGGCCAAGCGCGCGGGAGCCGCGCCCATTGCCGCCGTCGAAAGCGTGGGGGCTTGAGCGATGGCGTCGGCAGGTCACACGGTCAAAGGGCACTGCCTCTGCGGGGCCGTCGCGTTCTCGGCGGACGTGGCGAAGCTCGAGGTCGATGCCTGTCACTGCAGCATGTGCCGGCGCTGGGCTGGCGGGCCGTTCATTGTGCTTTCCTGTGACGGCGAGCTGCGCATCACGGGCAAGGATCATCTCGCCACCTATCGCTCGTCCGAGTGGGGCGAGCGCAGCTTCTGCCAAACCTGTGGGACGTCGCTCTTCTGGCATCTCGTCGGCACCGATCACTATGCACTCTCGGCAAACACGCTCGACGACCAGAGCGGGCTGGTGCTGACCTCGCAGATTTTCATCGACGAGAAGCCCGGCTTCTACGAGTTCGCCAACGACACGCCGAAACTGACGGGAGTGGAAGTCGTCGAGGCGTTCGAGGCCAGCAAGGGAGGGGAGAGCTGACGATGGCCGCCTCCCTTGATGTCTCCGGGCACTGCCTCTGCGGGGCCGTGAGCTACAACGCAACGGCCGTATCGCATGACGTCAGCGTATGCCACTGCGGCATGTGCCGGCGCTGGACCGGCGGGCCGCTGATGTATTTCGATGTCGAGGGGGCGCCCGTGATCGAAGGCGCCGAGTCGATCGGCATCTACAAGTCGTCCGATGTCGGCGAGCGCGGCTTCTGTAAGCGCTGCGGCTCGGTGCTGTTCTGGAAGGTTGCGGGCGAGGATCGCTATACGTTCACGGCGGGATCGCTCGATACGCCCTCGGGGCTTATCCTCACGAAGGAAATCTTCGTCGAGGACAAGCCCGCGTTCTATGAGTTTGCCAATCCGACCGAGAAGCTGCGCGGATCGGATGCGATGTCGGCCTATACCGGCGACGAACCCAAGTGAGACTGCGACATGGCTGAGACAGAGATCCGCCCGTTCAACATCAACTTCGGCCCGCAGCATCCGGCGGCGCATGGCGTGCTGCGCCTCGTGCTCGAGCTCGACGGCGAGGTGGTGGAGCGCGTCGATCCGCACGTGGGGCTGCTGCATCGCGGCACCGAGAAGCTGATCGAGGCGAAGACCTATCTGCAGGCGATCGGCTATTTCGACCGGCTCGATTACGTGGCGCCGATGAACCAGGAGCACGCGTTCTGCCTCGCGGCGGAGCGGCTGCTCGGCATCACGGTTCCGCGCCGCGCGCAGCTCATCCGCGTGCTCTATTCCGAGATCGGGCGGCACCTCTCGCATCTTCTCAACGTGACGACGCAGGCCATGGACGTTGGCGCGCTGACGCCGCCGCTGTGGGGCTTCGAGGAGCGCGAGAAGCTGATGGTGTTCTACGAGCGCGCGTCGGGCAGCCGCATGCACGCCAAGTATTTCCGCGTCGGCGGCGTGCACCAGGATCTTCCGCCGGAGCTGATCGACGACATCTATGCGTGGTGCGACCCGTTCCTGAAGGTGCTCGACGACATCGAAGGGCTTCTGACCGAGAACCGCATCTTCAAGCAGCGCAACGTCGACATCGGCGTCGTGAGCCTGGACGACGCGTTCGCGTGGGGATTCTCGGGCGTGATGGTGCGCGGCTCGGGCGCGGCCTGGGATCTCAGGAAGTCGCAGCCCTACGAATGCTACGCGGAGCTCGATTTCGATATTCCGGTGGGCAAGAACGGCGACTGCTACGATCGTTACCTGATCCGCATTCTCGAAATGCGCGAGAGCGTGAAGATCATGAAGCAGTGCTGCGAGAAGCTCAAAAGCGCCGATGGCGCGGGGCCGGTGACGGCTCCCAACACCAAGGTGGTACCGCCGCGGCGCGGCGAGATGAAACGCTCCATGGAAGCGCTCATCAATCACTTCAAGCTGTACACCGAGGGCTTCCACGTTCCCGCCGGCGAGATCTACGCGGCGGTGGAAGCTCCCAAGGGCGAGTTCGGCGTCTATCTGGTGGCCGACGGGTCCAACAAGCCGTACCGCTGCAAGATACGTGCGCCCGGCTTCCCGCATCTCGCGGCCATGGACTTCCTGAACCGCGGCCACATGCTGGCCGACGTGTCAGCGATCCTCGGCTCGCTCGACATCGTGTTCGGCGAGATCGATAGGTAGGCGCAGGGCTGGCCGAGTGCGTGGCCTGATCTAGGGTTCGAAGCCCTCGAAGATCGGCGCGTCGGCGTGGCGGGCCGCGATGCGGCGGTCTTCGTCCGTGCGGACAGTCCAGGTGAAGAGCGGAAGCCCTGAGGCGCGGGCGCGCTCGGTTTCGGGCGTGGGCAGCGCGGCGATTTCATACGCATAGAATGCGGGATCGACGGCGGCGCTTTCCTCCAGACGCGCCAAGCTGCGGCGACGCTCGTCCGTGAGCGACGAGCCCGGCCACCAGCCTTCGCCATCGTCCTCGAAATAGGAGCCCGAGACGATGCCGCGCGGCACGGCGGGCGCGAGGTCTTTCAGCACGGCCATCACGCCGGGGTCGAACGACATGAGTGCAAGCGGGCCTTCGTAGCCCGCCGCGAGACGTGCGATCTCGGCAAGAAAAATGCGGTCCGGCGGATCCCATTCGCTCTTCACCTCGGCGAGCAGCGGCACGCGTCCGGCGACCAGCGCGAGCAGATCGGCAAACGTCAGGATGCCGGTCAGGTCCGCGCCTTTGAACGGAAGCTTGGCCGCGCAGGCGGGCTGGAGATCCGTGATCAGGCCGCTGCCGCGCGTGAGCCGATCAAGCTGGAGGTCATGGAAGACGAGCGGCAGGCCAGTTGCGGCGGGCTGCAGATCGCATTCGATGCCGTAGCCCTTGGCGATGGCCGCCTCGAACGCGGGCCTCGTGTTCTCGACAACGCCCTTCGCCGCGTCGTGGAGACCGCGATGCGCGATGGGACGCAGGAAAGCCGCGCGGTCGAGCATCCACTTTACCCGGCGATGGCGATGATGGCGTCCACCTCGACGGCGCAGTTGAGCGGCAAGCTCGATACGCCGACGGCGGCGCGGGTGTGGCGTCCCTTGTCGCCGAGCACTTCCACCATAAGATCGGATGCGCCGTTCACGACCTTCGGATGGTCGGCGAAGTCGGCGGTGGCGTTGACGAACCCGGTGAGCTTCAGCACCTGGCCGATGCGGTCGAGGCTGCCGAGGGCGGATTTGGCCTGGGCGAGGATGTTGAGGGCGCAATGGCGCGCGGCCTGCTGGCCGGTCTCGACGCTGACGTCGCGGCCGAGGGCGCCGGTGACGACGGTGCCGTCTGCGGCCTTGGAAATCTGTCCGGAAATGAACAGCAGGTTTCCGGAGATAGAGAAGGGCACGTAGTTGGCGACCGGATTGGGCGCTGCGGGCAGGGTGAGGCCAAGCTCGGCGAGGCGGGCTTCGATGGTTCCGGTCATGGGAACGTGTCTCCGGGTGTTAGCGGGCGGGTGAAAAGGTGCGCCGGTGCCGTTTTCGGGGGCACCGGCCGCAGAATGGTCAGGGTTCCTTGTTACCGCGTCGAACGGACTTTGCAACGGCCTGACAGTACCCTAGATTCCAGGGACTGAGGGCAGGGCGGCTCGCGCCGCCTTCGCGATGAACAGGATGAGCAGAATGCAGGATCGGACTCGAAGCCGGGCGGGCGGCGTCTTGAATGCGGCGTCGGCGCTGGGACTTATGGCGTTCGCGGTTTGGTCCGTGCCTGTAACGGGTGCCTATGCGCAGGCCGCGCTCAAGGAGGTCGTGTTCGCGCCCCATCGGGCTGTCTACGATCTGTCGCTCGACGGCGCGAAGTCCGGCTCCGGCGTGGCGGGCGTCACCGGGCGCATCGTCTATGAGCTCAGCGGCAATGCCTGCGAGGGCTATGCGCAGAGCATGCGGTTCGTGACGCAGACGCTCAATCAAGAAGGCGAGATGCAGACGACGGACCTCAGGACGTCGAGCTGGGAAGAGGTGCCGGCGCGCAAGCTGCGGTTCAGCACGAGCACCTATCAGAACGAGATGCCGGCGGAGCAGACGCAGGGCATGGCCAAGCGCGCGCAGCCGAACGGTCCCGCGACGGTGGAGCTAACGCGCCCCAACGAGCGCAAAGCCAATCTCAAGGGGAACATCTACTTCCCGATCCAGCATTCGATGGCGATCATCCAGGCGGCGCGGGCTGGGCGGACGATCCTTGCCGCGGACCTGTTCGACGGATCCGAGACCGGCGACAAGATCTATTCCACCTCGACCGCGATCGGCCGGCAGATCAAGCCGGGCACGGGGCCGGTGGTCTCGCTCGCGAAGGGCGTCGATGGTCTCGACCGCGTGCCGTCGTGGCCGATCTCGGTCAGCTATTTTGCATCCACGCAGGAGCCGGGCGATGCGGTGCCGCTCTACGAGATGTCGTACCGCTTCCACGAAAACGGCGTGACGGGCAGTCTGCGCATCAACCATGGCGATTTCGCCATTGCGGGCGAGCTCAAGGAGCTCACCTACTTCCCGCCGTCGCCCTGCAAGCATCCTGCGCCCTGAGGCACTCTTCTCACGTGTTCCATAGCCAGGCGGCGCCGCGCACGCCGCTGGCGTCTCCCCATTTGGGGGGACGGATGTCGAGGGCTACGACGTCGGAGAAGACGTAGGGCGCCGCGAGGCGGGGCAGCACCTCGTAGAGGTGCGGCAGCTTCGAGAGGCCGCCGCCGAGCACGATGATTTCCGGATCGATGACGTTGACGATGTGCGCGAGCCCGCGCGCGAGGCGGGAGGCGTGGCGGTCTAGGCTGGTCTGCGCGGCGGCCTCTCCCAGCTCGGCGCGCGAGACGATCTCGTGGCCCGACACCAGCTCGCCGGTCCGTCTCTTGTAGTCGGCCGAAAGGCCGGTCCCGGAGGCCCACATCTCCATGCAGCCCTTGCGGCCGCACCAGCATTCGGGGCCGGGATGCTCGTCCGGCTCGGACCAGGGAAGGGGATTGTGGCCCCATTCGCCGCCGATGCCGCGCGCTCCTTCCAGAACACGGCCGTCGATGACGATGCCTCCGCCGCATCCGGTGCCGACGATGACGCCGAAGACTGTTCGGGCGCCGGCTCCCGCGCCGTCGACGGCTTCCGAGAGCGCGAAGCAGTTGGCGTCGTTGGCCATTCGCACCTCGCGTTCGAGTGCGGCCTCCAGATCCTGACGCAAGGGGCGGCCGTTGAGCCAGGTGGAGTTGGCGTTGCGGACGAGACCGGTGGTGGGGGAGAGGGAGCCCGGCATGCCGATGCCGACGGTGGCGCGGGAGCCGGCCTGGGCCTCAAGGTGGCGGACAACGTCCGTCAGCGCCGTCACCGTGTTCTGATAATCGCCCTGGGGCGCCAGGATACGGTAGCGGGTGATCTCCTCGCCATCGACGGCCAGCACGCGGCCCTCGATTTTGGTGCCTCCGAGATCGATGCCGATGCGGAGGCTCGGGATCACCGGGCTACTCACGGGCGGCCTCGATGCCGAGCGATTGCGCCAGCGCGGCGCGCGACGGCTCCACGCTCTCCGGCGCGATGCCTTTGGACGCTGTAAATACAAGAAGAAGGGATTCGTCTCCGAGCAGGTAGTCGAGCACTGCGAGCAGGGTCTCGGGGGCTCCTGCCGCGGCGCGGAGCTGGTCAGGGCCGATGCCGGTGAGGGCGAGGAAGCGGCCAAGCCGGGGGCCGTCCTCGGCGAGGAAGGAGAGGCCCGTCAGAGCCAGTGTCGAGGCGCTTTCGGCCGTCGGTTTCGAGCCCGTTTTTCTCATTCCTGCGCTTTCTCCCTTTTCTTTTATTTTCCGCTAGTTAGCGCACCATCGGTCTCTAGGCGCCATGTTTCAACAGTTGCTTAAGCTAACTCGGGCACACTGCTCTCCATATGGCCCGCAGAATCGGTGCAGTTAAAGGCGGGGCAAGGTGAAGACCTTCGACGATGACCTATCAGGAGACGAGAATGGCCGTCGAGGGCCAGACGCAGGGCGTTCGTCGTGCTGCGAAGACCGTGCTGATCGTGGAGGACAACGAGCTCAATATGAAGCTCTTCCACGACCTGCTCGACGCTTATGGATATCTCACCGTCCAAACCCGCAATGGGCTCGATGCTCTGACGCTCGCCCGGGTGCACCGGCCAGATCTTATTCTGATGGACATCCAGCTTCCGGAAGTCTCCGGGCTCGAGGTGACCAAATGGCTGAAGGAAGACGAGGAGCTGCGCGACATTCCCGTCGTTGCGGTGACGGCCTTTGCCATGAAGGGGGACGAGGAGCGCATTCGGTCCGGGGGATGTGAGGCTTACGTTTCGAAGCCGATTTCGGTCGCGGTGTTTCTCGATACGGTGCGGCGTTTCGTGGGGGATGCTTGATCCGCGCGTGGATTGCGGAACGGGCGTCGGTGTTTTGAGAGTTAGTCATGACTGCCAGAGTTCTTGTCGTCGACGACATATTGGCCAACATCAAACTTCTGCAGGCCAGGCTCGAAGCCGAGTACTTCGAGATCGTCACGGCAACGAACGGGCGCGACGCCCTCGAGATCTGTCAGCGTGAGCGCGTCGACGTGGTGCTGCTCGACGTGATGATGCCGGGCATGGACGGCTTCGAAGTCTGCCGCAGGCTCAAGGCGTCTCCGCAGACGCTGCACATTCCCGTGGTGATGGTGACGGCGCTGGACCAGGCGTCGGACCGGATTCAGGGCCTCGACAGCGGCGCCGACGATTTTCTGACAAAGCCGGTGGACGACATCGCGCTCGTCACACGCGTCAAGAGTCTCGCGCGGCTCAAGATGCTGAACGACGAGATGCTGATGCGCGTGACGACGAGCCGGCAGATGGGGCTCGCGGACGAGGACACGCTGGGGCGCATCCTGGCCGACCGGCCGGGGCGCGTGCTGGTGGTGGACGACCATCCCCGCTCGTCTCAGCGCGTGATGTCTGCGCTCGCCAAGGCGCATGATGCCTACATCGAGACGGATCCGCAGGCGGCGCTTCTGCATCTTGCCGATCAGCCGTTCGACCTTCTCGTGGTGGCGCTCAATCTCGAGCATTCGGATGGGCTGAGGCTCTGCTCGCAGGTTCGCTCCCTGGACCGCACGCGCCATCTTCCGATCCTGATCATGGTCGATCCCGGCGACGAGGCGCGTCTGCTGCGCGGCCTGGACATGGGCGTGAACGACTACCTGATGCGGCCGGTGGACCGCCACGAGCTTTTGGCGCGGGTGAAGACGCAGATCCGTCGCAAGCGCTTCTCGGACTACCTGAGAAACCAGATCCGCGAGAGCGTGGAGCTCTCCATCACCGATCCGCTCACGGGGCTCCACAACAGGCGCTACATGGAGCGCCATCTGAAGACGCTGATTACGGATGCGAAACGCAGCGGCCGCTCGCTCTCGGTGCTGATCGCCGACATCGATCACTTCAAGAACGTCAACGATACCTATGGCCACGATGCCGGCGACCTGGTGCTCAAGGAATTCTCTGAGCGCTTCCGCCGCTATACCCGCGGCGTGGACATGGCGTGCCGGCTCGGCGGAGAGGAATTTCTGATCATCATGCCCGACACCGACAAGATCCTTGCCCGTCAAGTGGGGGAGAGGGTGCGTGAGTGTGTCGCAGTCCAGCCCTTCCAAATTGGGCAAGATCGCGAAATCTGGGTCACCGCAAGCGTCGGGCTTGCAACCTGGGAGGGAGACGGGGATACCCCCGAAGCGCTCTTCAAACGGGCAGACAATGCTCTTTATGCTGCCAAAAGGCAGGGGCGCAATCAGGTCGTCGCGGATGCGGCGTGAGAGCCGTAGGCGACAACCCTTTTAAAGAATTTCAGAAAACTGGATTGCTGCATAAGCGAGCAATGTTCAATGCTGCTGTGCGCATAAGTGCAGTCAACGGACTATAATCTGCTATCTCGATCAGCCTTCGGGGGAATTAACTCCGAATCGGATTGTGGCCGTGGTTGCCACGCAATGGTCAAGCTCTAAACTTGCAATCGCCGATCTGTTCTGCCAGACTTATATTTAGTGGAGGGAGATCACACAATATTGGTCTTGATACCGATTGGCGCGAGTTTGCGTTTTGCCGATCGTTCAAGCCCAACGGTTCCCGCAGCCCATTGGGTCCGCCGCATCTCCTGATGGAGCGGGAAATTGTAGTGGGGTCCGCGACGGCTTGGAGTCACCTCCTCAGTTACACCGTTTCTGGGTCCACTACGACACCAGGTGGTAAGTCAACGCCCTCTTTGACGCCATCTGGTCACTAGGCCAGGGTCCGTGGCTATCTCGGAATGCTTACCCCGCTGCCGAGCGGTTACGGACCCTGGTTGAGGGCCTTTTCCGAAATCAGATCTGTCAAAGCCTGCTGGCATCCCGTGCGCTGATCGGGGGCCGGGCCATCGTGCGTCTGGCCTTTGCGCCGCTCGAAGGCGAGCGGCGGCGCATTACTTGATCTTCGTCTCTTTGAACTCGACGTGCTTGCGAACGACGGGGTCGTAGCGCTTGAAAACGAGCTTCTCGGTGGACGTGCGCGGGTTCTTTTTCGTCACGTAGAAGAAGCCGGTTCCCGCCGTGGAGAGCAGCTTGATCTTCTGGGTAATCTGCTTAGCCATTGGCCTAGAGACCTCGAAGTGGAATAACTCTTAAATTCGGATTGGGCACCATACTGACCGCGCCTTGAGTGTCAAGCTGTAGAATGGGCGCGTTAGATAATCTTGCGTTCAAGGCGGCCGTAGCGCTCCACATAGAACGGAACACCGTTCTTTTGACGATGTTTTCCATGCATGTTTACGAGTGTCGCGATGTCCTCCATCACATGGCGCGTGATGGACGGGAGATCGAGCGTTTTCGCGCGTTCGATGGTGTACCAATCGATGTCGAGCAACTCGCCGTCGACGCGCTCGGCGCGATGGGCGACCTCCGAGGCATCGACGATGAAGAAGCGCGTGTCATAACGGCGTGGGCGCCCGGGCGGGGTGATGGCCCGTGCAAAGAACGCAAGCCTGTCGAGACGCGGCCGGAAGCCTGCCGCCAGGAAATCGCTCCAGCCGCCCTCAGGGTCCTGCGGGACTGCGCCTGCGGCCTCTCCAACAACGATGCCCGTCTCCTCGAACGTCTCGCGAATGGCTGCAAGTGCGAGGGCGGCGGCGCGCGTGTCCGTGGGGCGTCCACGCATGGCGATTTTCAAGCGCTCCGTCTCGCTCGGTGCGAGTGCGTGGTGACGCGCGAATGCGCGGTCGGCTGCCTCCACGCGTCCGCCTGGGAACACGAAGGTGTTGGGCAGGAACACCTGATCGGGCCTGCGCCGTCCCATCAGGATGCGAGGGGAGGACGTTGTGCGATCGACGATGACGAGGGTGGCGGCGTCTCGCGGCCTCTGATGCGCGCGCGATGTATCGCCGGTGTCGCGCCCGGGCTTCGGCAAGCCGTTTCGTCTCGGGCCGGTCATTGCCGCTCGGGATCGGGCAGAGGCTCGACCTCGTCGGCGTGGCCGCCAAAGCCGTGCATGCGAAGCGCCCATTGCAGGCCGACGAGCGCGCCTTTGACACGCGGGAGCAGAAGCAGGCTCATGATGATGATCGTCGGCAGCCAGATGACGAGGTGCACCCAGCTCGGCGGTGCGTAAGTCTGCTCGAGCGCCAGCACGCCGCCCACCACCACGTGTCCGACGACGACCATGGTGAAGTACGGCGGCGCGTCATCTGCGCGCTGATGGTGCAATTCCTCGCCGCATACGGGGCAGACATCCGAGACCTTGAGGTATTTGTGGAACAGCGCGCCTTCTCCGCAGGCAGGGCATTTCTGTGCGAAGCCGCGCATCATGGCGGTGGTGACGGAACGGGGCTCGGCGCTCTCTGCCGGGCGTGAGCCGGGCTGCGGGGAGGCGGTGTCGAATTCGATCATGGTACGTCTTCCTGGGGGCGGAGGCGGGATTCCCAGCAGGGGCTCGGTGACCTCTCACTGCTCACTCTAAGCGGGCCTATGCTCGCTCTCAACGTGGCATTGTCTCTCTTATCCGCCTCATCTGCGCCGCTGGCGAGGGCGCTTGCGGAATTTGTGGGCGCCCTTGAGGTGGCTGAGCGTGCCTTTCTTACCCGGCGTCAACATCTCGAAACGCAGGGCGCCGGCGGTGGGCACGGCCTCTACGAGGCGCACCGTCACCTCGTCGCCGAGCTGATAGGTCTCGTTGCTGCGGCTGCCGACGAGGGCGTGGGCTTCCTCAACGTGGTTGTAGAAGTCCTGTCCCAGCGTCGAGACCGGCACGAAGCCGTCGGCGCCCGTCTCCTTCAGCTTGACGAAGAGACCCGAGCGCGTGACGCCCGCGATGCGTCCTTCGAACGTCGCGTTGATGCGCTCGGCCAGGTGAGAGGCGATCAGGCGGTCGACGGTCTCGCGTTCCGCGGCCATGGCGCGCCGCTCGGCGTCGGAGATCTCCTTGGCGGTATCGGCGAGGCGCGTGATCTCCTGGTCATCGAGGCCATCCGGGCCAAGCTTCAGCGCGCGGATCAAGGCGCGGTGCACGATGAGATCGGCGTAACGGCGGATTGGCGAGGTGAAGTGGGCGTATTTCGCTAGGTTCAATCCGAAGTGGCCGATGTTCTGCGGCGTGTATTCGGCCTGTGCTTGAGAGCGGAGGACGACCTCGTTCACGAGCTCCGGCACGGGTAGCGACTTGGCTTGCGCGAGGATCTTGTTGAACGCCTCAGGCTTGAGGACGTTGCTGGCGGGCAGCCTCATGTCGAGCGTTTCGAGGAAATCGCGCAGGCTCTTGAGCTTCTCCTTCGAGGGCACGTCGTGCGTGCGATAGACGAGCGGGGTCTTCATCTGCTCGAGCGTCTCGGCGGCCGCGACGTTCGCCTGGATCATGAACTCCTCGATCAGCCGGTGGGCATCGAGGCGTTCGGGTACGACGACGCGGGCCACACGGCCTTCCTGATCGAGAAGGATCTTGCGCTCCGGAAGATCGAGGTCGAGCGGCTGGCGCTGGTCTCGGGCGCGGGCGAGCGCGCCGTAGGCTTCCCACAACGGCGCGAGCGCGCGCTCCATGAGAGGGGCGCATTTCTCACTGACGCGTCCGTCGATGGCAGCCTGGGCTTCCTGGTAGCTGAGCTTGGCCGCACTCTTCATCACCGCGCGCAGGAATTCGTGGCGGCGCTTCTGGCCGTGCGCGTTGAAGATCATGCGGACGGCGAGGCAGGGCCGGTCTTCGCCTTCGCGCAGCGAGCAGAGATTGTTCGAGATGCGCTCTGGCAGCATGGGCACGACGCGGTCGGGAAAGTAGACCGAATTGCCGCGAAGCTGGGCTTCCTTGTCGAGGCGTGTCCCGGGGCGGACGTAGTGCGCGACGTCGGCGATGGCGACGATGACGACGAAGCCGCCGCGGTTGCGCGGATCGGCATCGGGCTCGGCGTAAACGGCGTCGTCGTGGTCACGCGCATCGACGGGGTCGATGGTGAGGAGGGGCAGTGAGCGCAGGTCCGTGCGGTCGTCTGCCGAGAACGGCTCCAGCGCTTCGCTCTCCGCCATGACGGGGGCGGGGAAATCGTCTGGCAAGCCGTGGGCGTGGACGGCGATCAGGCTGATCTTGCGCTGGTCGTGCGGATTGCCCAGGCTTTCGAGCACGCGCGCTTCGGAAACGGACTGGCGGTTGCGCGCCGAAAGATCGAAGCGGACGAGGTCGCCGTCCTTCGCGTTGCCGTCGTTGCCCTGGCGCACCTGCCAGGCGCGCAGCTCGCGGCGGTCCACGGGCTCGATGGTGCCGCCGCCGCGCGCATGGGTGCGATAGATGCCGAGCATGCGGCGTTTGTCGCGCGGGAGAACCTTGATGGGCTCGGCCTCGTATTTGAGGCCTTCGACATCGGGCTCGGCGAGCTCCGTCACGCGAGCAAGAATGCGGTCGCCGACGCCGATGATGGCGTCGCGCTCCTCGGCGCGTGCGCGATGGGTGAGGACGAGCACGGCGGGGGCTTCGCCGTCGGCCGCATTCCAGACGGCCGGGCGCGCGATGAGATCGCCGTCGCTGTCGCGGCCCGTCACTTCGAGCACGGTGACGGGAGGAAGCTTGCCGACCTCGCGCAGCTCCTTGCGGGTGCCCGAGAGCAAGCCTTCGGCTGCCATTTCGGAGAGCAGGCGCTTCAAGCCGATGCGCGCCTCGCCCTTGATGTTGAAGGCGCGGGTGATCTCACGTTTGCCCGCAGTGCTGTCGCTTTCGCGCAGAAACTGAAGGATCTCCTCGCGCGAGGGCAAACCCTCGTCGCGCTGCCGCCTTACGGGCTCTCTGCGAAACCCTTTGCCACCTTTCGGCATCGAGCGTCGCGTGGGCGGCTTGCGTGCCATGACTGACCTTATGCGGAGATCTTCGTCGCCATCAGCTTTCGGTGGAGGCCTTCGAGGCGGCTTTCTTCTTGGCGGCTGGCTTGGCTTTGGCGGCGGTTGAGGACTTGGGCTTTGCAGCCTTGGCCTTGGCGGGCTTCTTCTCGCCCTCCGCTTCGGCGTCGGCCGCGGCTGTCTTTGAAGACTTCGCCTTGCCAGCTGCCTTCCTCGCAGGCTTCTTGCCGCCGCCCTTGGCGATGCGCTCCTGCAAGAGGCGGATCGCGTCGTCGATCGTGAGGGTTGCGGGATCGGTGCCCTTGGGCACGGTGGCGTTGACCTTGTCGTGGCTGACGTAGGGGCCGTACTTGCCTTCCAGCACCTGGATCTTGCCGCCGCCGCCGGGATGCTCTCCGAGATCCTTCAAGACGGTCTTGGCTGCCGCGCGACCGAAGCGATTGCCCTTGCCCGCGCGCTTCTCCGCAATCAGCGTGACCGCGCGGTTCAAGCCGATGGTGAAGACATCCTCGATGCTGTCGACGTTGGCATAGGTGCCGTCGTGCTGCACGAAGGGGCCGTAACGGCCGAGGCCGGCGAGGATCGGCGTGCCGGTCTCCGGATGGATGCCCACCTCGCGCGGCAGAGAGAGAAGCTGCATGGCCTTCTCGAAATCGATGGTGGCCGCATCGATGCCGCGCGGGATCGAGGAGCGCTTCGGCTTCTCGTCGCCTTCGGCTTCGCCGAGCTGGAGATAGGGCCCGAACCGGCCGGATTTGACGAGCACGGGGAGCCCGGTCTCGGGATCGAAGCCAAGCTCGCGGTCACCCGTAGCGCCCGAGGTATCGCCCGTGAGCTGGCGGGTGTATTTGCAGTCGGGATAGTTGCCGCAGCCGATGAAAGCGCCGGACTTGCCCGAGATCTTGAGCGACAGGCGGCCGGTGCCGCACTTGGGGCAGGCGCGCGGATCGGATCCGTCCTCCTTGGCGGGGAAGATGTGCGGCCCGAGCATCTCGTTCAGCGCTTCGAGCACATCGCCGACGCGCAGGTCCTTGATGCCGTCGATGGCGCTGGTGAAATCGCGCCAGAAATCGCGCAGCACCTCTTTGTACTCCATCTCTCCGGAGGAGATGAGATCGAGCTTCTCCTCGAGCGCGGCGGTGAAATCGAACTCCACATACTTGCGGAAGAAGCTTTCGAGGAAGGCGATGACGAGGCGGCCCTTGTCCTCGGGGATGAGGCGCTTCTTGTCGATGCGGACGTAGTCGCGCTCCTGCAGCACGGCGAGCGTGGAGGCGTAGGTAGAGGGGCGCCCGATGCCGAGCTCCTCCATCTTCTTGACGAGGGTGGCTTCCGAGTAGCGCGGCGGGGGCTGCGTGAAGTGCTGCTCGGCCTCGATCGCGCGGTCGGTGACGCGGTCACCTTCGCGGAGCTGGGGCAGGCGGCGGCTGGTATCCTCCTCCTCGGAGGTATCTTCCTTGCCCTTGTTGAGGGTCATGACGCGATCGTCACGGCCTTCGTCGTAGACCTTGAGGAAGCCGTCGAACTGAATGACGGAGCCCGTTGCGCGCAGCGTGTACGTCTTGCCGTCGCGGCCCTTGATCTCGATATCGGCGGTTGTCTGCTTGAACTCCGCCGAGGCCATCTGGCTCGCGACGGCGCGTTTCCAGACAAGCTCGTAGAGGCGAGCCTGGTCCTTGTCGAGGTAGCGCGCGACATCGGACGGCTTGCGCGTCACGTCGGTGGGGCGGATAGCCTCGTGTGCTTCCTGCGCGTTCTTCGCCTTGGTCTTGTACTCGCGGACGAAGGGAGCGACGTACTTCTGCGAGTATTCGCGCGCCACGAGACCGCGGATGGCGTTGATCGCCTCCGGCACGATGGTGACGCCGTCGGTTCGCATATAGGTGATGAGGCCGACCGTCTCGCCGCCGACGTCGACGCCTTCGTAGAGGCGCTGGGCGACCTGCATGGTCTGCTTCGCGGAGAAGCCGAGCTTGCGAGAGGCATCCATCTGCAGCGTGGAGGTCGCGAACGGCGCATAGGGGTTGCGCTTGACGTCCTTGCTCTCGACGGAGACAACGCGGAACTCGCCCTTCTCGATGGCGCGCTTGATGGCGAACGCGGTCGCCTCGTCCTTGATGCCGAGCTTCTTCAGCGTTTCGCCGCCGATCGCGTTCAAGCGAGCCGGAAACTCCTCGCCCTTCGCAGTGGCCAGGGTGGCCTCGATGGTCCAGTATTCGTCGGTCTTGAAGGCCTCGATCTCGGCCTCGCGGTCACAGACCAGGCGCAGCGCCACGGATTGCACGCGGCCGGCAGAGCGCGCGCCCGGCAGCTTGCGCCAGAGCACAGGAGAGAGCGTGAAGCCCACGAGATAGTCGAGGGCGCGGCGGGCGAGGTAGGCGTCCACCAGAGGCTCGTCGATCTGGCGCGGTTCGGCGAGTGCGGCGAGGATCGCCTGCTTGGTGACCGCGTTGAAAGCCACGCGCTCGATCTCGAGACCCTTCTTGAGGGCTTTCTTCTGGCCGAGGATCTCCAGCAGGTGCCAGGAGATGGCCTCGCCCTCGCGATCAGGGTCGGTGGCGAGAATCAGTTTGTCGGCGTTTTTGACCGCGTCTGCGATCTCGCGGATGATTTTCTGGGAGCCGCCGTCGATCTCCCAGGTCATCTCGAAGTCCTTGTCGGGGACCACGGAGCCGTCCTTCGACGGCAGGTCGCGGACGTGACCGAAGGACGCCAGCACCTTGTAGTTGCTGCCTAAATATTTGTTGATCGTTTTGGCCTTGGCGGCCGATTCCACGATAACGACGTTCATAATATTGCGGGCCTTGACCGTTCCGGCGCCTGGGATTTCCCGCCGCGCTCCACTTTAAATTGTCCGACGCGGTGCGCTGCGCGGGACGGTTCCATGCTTCAAACTCGGGCCGGGAACATGGGAGAGGATCGGCCCGCTGTCAAACGGCCTACCGTCTCAGAGCCTTTCCAAAGCCCTAATATAAAGAGAGCGGCACAGGGGCCGCTCTCCCGAAATCATTGGATATTTTCGCTCCGGCGATGGCGCCCGGAGGATTATTTTCCGATCGCGCCTTCGATCTCCGTGGCGACGGCGGCGGCCTCGGTGAACTGGCTCTGCTCGCAATGGCCTTCGAGCTTGGTCAGCAGATCCTCGATCTTGGCCAGCTTGTCCTCCGGGAGCTTCTTTTGCTCGGCGGATTCGGCCAGGTCGATGGCACGCTTCAGGCACTCGTCCGAGTCCTTCGGCGCATCGGCCGCGAACGACGCAGTGGCGAGGGCCGCGGAGATCGCAAGAGCGGCAGTCAGTGATTTCAGCATATGACGTATCCTTTTTCCTTGTGACCTGTCGCAGGTCTCGAACGCGGCCGGATGGCGCCGGCGCATTCTAACGTGTTGAGTTGTCTCGTTGTCCCTGACAGCCCGGCGTTGTGCCGCCAGGCCAGCCCCTGACCGCCTCCTCGACGGCAAACGTCCTAGGCGTGCCATCTGTTAAATTTGTGGCTTTGCAGCTCCGGCCGCGGCTCCCGCGGAAAAATTGGCGAGGAGCGCGCGGACGGCGGGTTCCAACTCGCCATAGCCCGTGATGATGGCGTCCGGCGCGAGGGTATCCATCGGCGCATCCGAATAGCCGAAGGTGCAGCCAATGACCGGCACGATGGCGGCGCGGGCGGCTGCGATGTCGATGCTGGTGTCGCCCACCATGACCGCGTTCCTCACGTCACCGCCCGCCATGCGCACGGCGCCGGTCAGGTGATCGGGGTGGGGCTTGTAGACCGGGAAGCTGTCTCGCCCTGCGATGGCGGCGAAGAGGCCATCGATGCGCAGCTCCCGCAGCAGGCGCTCGGCGAGCGCGAGGCGCTTGTTGGTGCAGATGGCCAGGCGGGCGCCTTCTCCCTTCAAGCGCTCGAGCACCTCCACGGCGCCTTCGAAGGGGCGGCTCTCGCGGGCGATGTTCGGCTCGTAGTAATCGAGAAAGAGCGCCAGGAGGCGGTCCAGCTCGGCGTCCGGCAGCGTGAGGCCGGTCTGCTTCAGCCCCTCCACAATCATGCGGCGGGCGCCGAACCCGATGGCGTGACGCAGCGTTTCGGCAGGGATGGGAGGCAGATCGAGGTCGGCGAGGGCGTGGTTGGTGGCGGCGACCAGATCGGGCGCCGTATCGACGAGCGTTCCGTCCAGGTCGAAAACGAGGGTCGCATTTTGCATGGTCCTCGTTTATGCGCTTAAGATAGGGCTCGCAAGGCGCACATCCGCCGCATTCTTCCGTCTGAGCCTCTTCCGGCCGTTCTTCAAGCTTGCCCTCGCGCTGATCGGCTGGCAGACAAAGGTATTTTCGGAAGGACAACGGAATGTCGTCGGTCGATACCTACAAGCTGGACGCAGCGCGCCGGGCGCTGAGCTTCGTGGAGCCCAGGATGCGGCTCGGCCTGGGTACGGGGTCGACGGCTTCACTGTTCGTAGAGCTGCTGGGCGCGGAGGTTCAGAAGGGACTTTCCGTCATCTGCGTGCCGACCTCGGAGGAGACGCGGATCAAGGCCGCGCGCTTCGGCATTCCCCTGACGACGCTCGACGAGACGCCGCTGCTCGATCTCACGATCGATGGGGCGGACGAGCTCGACGGCGAGCTGCGGCTGATCAAGGGCGGGGGCGGCGCACTGCTGCGTGAGAAGATCGTCGCCACGGCGTCCGACCGCATGATCGTGATCGCGGATTCTTCGAAGCGCGTGGAAAAGCTCGGAGCATTCCCGCTTCCGGTCGAGGTGGTCCGCTTCGGTGTGACGGCCACGCGCAACATGATCGAGATGCTGGCCGCAGACGCGGGCTGCCATGGCGAGATCAGGCTTCGTCTGGGTGCGGATGGACAGCCGTTCGTGACGGACGGCGGCAACTACATCTTCGACTGCGCCTTCGGGCGTCTCGACGATCCCGAATCCCTCGACGAGGCCTTGAAGTTCATTCCGGGCGTGGTGGAGAACGGCTTGTTCCTCGGCATTGCCGATGCGGCCATCATCGGCGGTCCCGACGGGGTCGCGGTGATCGAGGCCAGCTACGGGGAGAGCCACGAAGAGGCGGTCTGATCCCGGTCTTGGCCGGCGCTGCGGCGGCCAGGCAGGTTGCGCGGGTGGCGCAGTTCAGTCAGGTTTACGCCGACTTACGGACCCATGAGCCCGAGCCTTAAAACATGACAGCGACGGACTATGATCTCTTCGTCATCGGTGGCGGATCCGGTGGCGTTCGCGCGGCGCGCATCGCGGCCGGCTATGGAGCGAAGGTCGCGATCGCGGAGGAGGACCGCTACGGGGGCACGTGCGTCATCCGCGGGTGCGTGCCGAAGAAGCTGCTCGTCTATGCGTCGCGCTACGGCGACGAGTTCGAGGATGCGCGCGGCTTTGGGTGGACGAGCGGGCTTGCGACGTTCGACTGGCGGACGCTGATCGCCAATAAGGATCGCGAGATCGCCCGTCTGGAGCAGATCTACGAAAGCAATCTCAAGGCCAAGGGCGTGGTGACGCTCAAGACGCGCGCGGAGCTGATTGGCCCCGGTGCGGTGAAGCTTTCCGACGGGCAGCGGATCACGGCGCGGACTATCCTGATCGCGACCGGCGGGCGGCCGAGCCGTTACGGCGATATTCCGGGCGCCAATCACATCGTCACCTCGAACGAGGTGTTCGAGCTGGAGGATCTGCCGAAGCGCATCGTGGTGTGCGGCGGCGGTTATATTGCGGTCGAGTTCGCCTCGATTTTCGCCGGGCTCGGCGTGGAGACGACGCTGGTTCATCGCCGGGACAAGGTGCTGCGCGGCTTCGACGAGGATCTGCGGGACGGCCTGATGGAAGCGCTCGCGGGGCGCGGGATCAGGCTCCTGATGAATGAAGCGCTGACAGGTGTTGCGCGCGATGGCGCGGCCTACCACGTGGCGCTCAGAGGCGGGGGCTCGCTGGAGACGGATCTCGTCCTCTCCGCGATCGGCCGCGAGCCGTCGACGAAGGGCCTAGGGCTCGACTCGGCGGGCGTGCGCACGGGTGCCAAGGGCGAGGTCATCGTCGACAGCTTCTCGCAGACGACGGTGCCGGGCATCTTCGCGGTGGGCGACGTAACGGACCGGGCTAACCTTACGCCGGTCGCCATTCGCGAGGGACATGCCTTCGCCGACACCGTATTCGGCAAGCGCCCCGTCCAGGTCGATCACACGCTCATTCCGACGGCTGTGTTCACGACGCCCGAGCTGGCGACGGTCGGGCTTTCGGAGGAGGCCGCGCGTGCGCTCGGGCACGAACTCGATCTCTACAAGTCGCGCTTCCGGCCGATGCGCAACACGATCTCGGGGCGCAACGAGCGCATGTTGATGAAGCTCGTGGTCGACCGGGCGACGGACCGCGTACTCGGCTGCCACGTGCTGGGGCCGGATGCGGCGGAGATCGTGCAGATGGCGGCGGTGGCGCTGCAGCTCGGGGCGCGGAAATCGGACTTCGACGCGACGATCGCGCTGCATCCGTCTGCTGGCGAGGAGCTGGTTACCCTGCGCGAGAAGTGGGCGCCGCCCGCCTGAAGGATTCAGCAAACGATACGATTTAATTCCGGCCCGCTCAGGGCTGTTGCATAGTTCCGGGGACCAGCAATAAGTGGCAGACGGAACTCGGCGGAGTACTTGGGAAACCGGTCTCCCGCGCGCCTGACGTCGTCCCGCAGCCGTGCTTCGCAGGGCCGGCCGGGATCCTGACATCTCTGTTGCATCGCGCTCTCGTATTCTCATCCACGAAGGTTTGAAGGCATATGGATCGACTGAAAGACAAGGTCGCGGTGGTGACGGGGGCAGGGGCCGGCATCGGCCGTGCGATCGCGAGCCTGTTTGCGGCCGAGGGTGCGCACGTGTTCGTGACGGATCTCAACGGAGAGAGTGCCGCCCAGGTTGCCGAGGGACTGCGAGGGCAGGGGCTTCAGGCCACGGCGATGACGGTTGACGTCTCGCGCGGGCAGGACGTGACGGCATTGTTCCGCGAGGTGGAGCGCGCCTTCGGGCGGGCGGACGTGGTCGTCAACAACGCCGGCCTCAACGTGCGCAGCGACTTCCGGCATCTCTCGGATGCGGACTGGGTGAAGATCCGGGAAGTGAACCTGGACGGCGTGGTGCGGATCGCGCGGGACGCGTTCGGCTTGCTCAAGGCTTCCGGCGACGGTTCGCTGATCAACGTGTCGTCGATCATGGGGCAGCGCGGGTTGCGACAGCTCGCGGGCTATTCCGCAACTAAGGGCGCCGTGACGGCGCTGACGAAGGCGCTGGCGGTCGAGTACGCGCCCTACAATATCCGCGTGAACTCGGTGGCGCCGGGCTACATCGACACGGCTCTGACCGAGCGCTTCCTCAAGAATCCGCTCGTCAGCAAGGCGCTGCTCGATAAGACGCCGCTCAGGCGTTTCGGGACGGCCGAGGAAATCGCGCGGGCGACGCTGTTCTTCGCGAGCGCGGATTCTGCCTACGTAACGGGTGCCGAGCTGGCCGTGGATGGCGGCATGACGGCGGGGCTCTAAGCTTCCCCGGCCTCGCCGCGCCTCATGCGTGCGCGTCGCGGCCCAAGATCTTGAGGGGCGGGGCGGCGTTCAAGCGCGCAAGCTTGATCGGATGGCGCTGGGCCTTGACGGCGATCGCAGCCGTCTCCTTGCGGCCTTCGCCGCTGGGCTTGGGCGCGATGGGCTTCCTCGACGGCTTGGCGCGGAACGGCGGGAACGGACGCAGCAAAATCGCCTCCATCATCAGGGTTTGCGGTGCGGGCGGGATACCCCTCGGGGGCCGCCCGATGTAGCACTCGCGTTTCGAGATCGACAATCGGCGAGGATGCCTCGCCCACAGACATCTCTGTCCGAAAAGGAATAGCAATCGTCATGCCAGGGTGGTGTGACGGAAAAATGCGTGGCAGGTCAGGCCGGTGCGCCGGCATGTTGCGCTGCATCGCCTGAGCGGGGCGCCGGCGCGTTCAAAGTTTCGGCGCGCTCTGCCTATATCATCGGCATTCTTGCGCCCGGAAAATCGCGATCCGGTCCAAACGACTGGCTCTTGTCCTCGCTCAAGAGCTATGGTCTGAAAACGAACGAAGCGAAGACAGGTGCCTTCATGCGCTACGAAGATGACGACCGCCAGAGCAGCAACGTAGATGACCGGCGCGGTCAGGGCGGCGGCGGGTTCCGTTTCCCGGGAGGTGGCGGCGGGCGCGGTATCCAGATCCCGATCGGCGGCCGTGGCGGCATGAGCATCACGTCGCTGCTGATCCTCGGCGCGATCATGCTGTTCTTCGGCATCAACCCGCTGGACGTGCTGCTGGGCGGTGGTCAGGGCATTCCCGACATCTCGAATATGCCTCAGCAGCAGCAGGCGCCGCGCCGCACGGCGGAGCGCAACAATCCCTTCGAGATCCCCGGGCTGCCCGGCGCTGAGCCCGCCGGACAGGAGAAGCCGGTTCCTAAGGCCACCGACGAGATGAAGGTGTTCATCTCGCGTGTGCTCGCCGATACGGAGGACGTTTGGAACCAGGTGTTTCAGAGCTTCGGGCGCAAGTACAAGGAGCCGCAGCTCGTGCTGTTCAGCGGCGGCACGCAGACGGCGTGCGGCACCGGCGTTTCGGCCATGGGGCCGTTCTATTGCCCGCTCGATCAGAAGGTCTACGTGGACCTCGTTTTCTATGACGAGCTGAAGCGCCGCTTCAACGCGCCGGGTGATTTCGCGCAGGCTTACGTGATCGCGCACGAGGTCGGCCATCATGTGCAGACCCTGCTCGGCATCTCGGATCAGGTGCAGCGGGCGAAGTCTCGCGTGAGCGAGCGGGAAGGCAACCGCATCCAGGTGATGATGGAGCTGCAGGCCGATTGCCTGGCGGGCGTGTGGGCCAATCTCAACGATCAGCTCAAGAACCGGCTCGAAAGCGGCGACATCGACGAGGCGCTCAACGCGGCGAGCCAGATCGGCGACGACATGATCCAGAAGCGCACGCAGGGCCGCATCGTGCCGGATGCGTTCACGCACGGCACCTCGGCGCAGAGGCAGGCGTGGTTCAAGCGCGGGTTCCAGTCCGGCGAGATGAAGGCGTGCGACACCTTCAAGGCGGACGATCTCTAGGTTTCACTGAGGCGCAGATCCTTTCCCGGTCATAGCGGAGTGATGCTCCGCGAGGGTCGGGAGAGGGAGGCCGGTGCCGGTCACTCCTTCTCGCGATCGTAATAGTCGACCGTGTTCTCGGCGCGGAAGATCTTGCGCAGGGCGCGCTCGCCGCGATTGCCGGTCACGATCGAAACCTTCTGTGAATCCGGGTATTCGCACGCATCGACGTCGACGAGGTTCGAGAGTGCCAGATAGCGCATCGTCGTCGCGCCCGTGTTGATGATCTGATGCGCCACCTCAGGTCCTCCCGGCGGGCACGCGATGACGTCGTGCTTGCGGATCGGATAGCGCCTGTCTCCGAAGCGCAGCTCGCCTTCGCCTTCGAGGATCAGAAACATTTCCTCTTCGCCGTGATGGCAATGGAAAGGGCACTGGACCTTCCCCGGCGGCAGGACGGTCAGATTGTACCCCAGTTTCTTCGCGCCGATGTGATCGCTGATCTGGCCGCGGCTCGACGTGTAGATGCCGTTTTCTTCGACATCGTCGAATTCGACCTCGTCGAGGTTCATGATGGGCTTCATGTGTGCTGCTCCTCAGACCGGTTGGTGTCACGCGGTTCTGGCGTGCAGACATGGCGGTTGTTTGCCGGCGCGTGCCTTGTGGCGCGCGAAGCCGTCGCCAAAACGGCGTCTCCCCGCGCTCGTGGCGGAGCTGAGCTTCGCCATGAGCCGGGGAGGACGTGTGGTCGCGTCGTGTCGCTCGTGCCGTGGGCTAGAGCGCGTCGCCGGTGAAGCGGCCGACGGAGCAGGGCGTCGCCTTGAGGGCCAGCTCCTGGCAGAGCCTGCGCGCCTCGTCCACCGAGGCGACCGGGCCGACGACCAGATCGTAGGTCTGCTCGGCGCCGGAAGAGTCGGTGGTGTAACGCGGCTCGAGGGCGCGGAGGGTGTCGCCGTGGCGCTCGTTGAGCAGGGTCCAGCTCAGACGCAGGCTGTCGACCGAGGGGCCGGTCGCGATCTGCACGCCGATAAGGGGCTTCGCTGGCGGCGCCGTCTGCGAGGGCGGAACGGCAATGGTGGTGGTGACGGTCGGCGGGCCAAACGTGATGGCGCCGGCTGCGGGCTGGGCGACGCTGCCGGTCTCTAGGCCCGGCGCGGCCTTGTTGGCGGCCGCCTTCTTCGCGGCTTCCTTCTCAGCCGCTTTCTCAGCCGCTTTCTGGGCGGGAGTGGCTGCGGCCGTCTGGGCCGGCTCGGCCTTGGTCTTGGCGCCCTTGGCCTGCGCGGCTGCCGTCTTGGCGTTGGCATCCTTGGCGGCAATGCGCTGCGGGTCCGCCTGATCGGCCGCTTCCAGCGCCGCCATGCGGGTGGCGAGATCACGGGCCGCATCGGTCTGGCCCGAGACCTGGGCGCGCAGCTCGATCAGCTCGTTGCGGAAGAGATCGATCGTCTCGCGGAGCGTATGCACCTCCGCCACAGCCTCGCCGATGGCCTTCTGGGAAGCTTCAGTCTCTGCCGCGGCCGTCTTCGTGCCGGCGGCGCCCAGATAGCGGGCGACGAGGGCGGGCTGCGTGGCGAGAAGACCGAGATAGATGAGCGACAGGGTGGCGAGACCCGCCCAAATCAGGACGTAGGGGGTGAAAGTGCGGCTCCTGGCGGGCGGGGCGCTCGACGGCGAACTCGGCTGCGGGAGGCTTTTTTCCGTCATGATCTGTTTTCCGGACCCTACTGTGTTGGAGGCTTTCCAGCGCCGCCGCCAAATGAAACCGGCCTTTCGATCAGGCCTTCCGAACACCGGGCGACGCGGCCTCTTGCATGAGAATGTTGGTGTCTGAGTCGGGCCCGGAGGGTCAACGTAACGGGGTGATGCAACTGTGGACGATTTGGGGAAAAGCCAGCAGGCCCGGGAGGGGTGTCCGGGGTGCATCAGTCCGGCGGCTGATTTGCGATCCGGCGTGGGGAGCGATAGCGTGCTGCCCGATTCTCGCGTGCTGCGGCCGGTCCCGGTTCCCAAAGGACCGTAGAATGGTCGCAAGCTCTTCAATTGGCCGTGCTTTTCTGCGGGGAACCGGGTTCCGGTCCTCCGGCGGCCCTCAAGCGTCCAGGGTTTCTCCATGAGCAGATCGCTGCTTACCGTCATACTTGCCGCCGGCAAGGGAACGCGCATGCGCTCGAACCTGCCGAAGGTTCTACATCGCATCGCGGGGCGATCGATGCTGGGGCACGTGCTCGCACGCGCCAAGAGCGTCGGCGGGGACAAGCTCGCGGTGGTGGTGGGCCCCGGCATGGACGCGGTGCGCAAGGAGGCGACGGCGGCGGTTCCGGATGCGGCTGTCTACGTGCAGGAGAACCAGGCGGGGACGGCGGATGCCGTGCTGGCCGCGCGCGAAGCCATCGCGGCGCATAAAGGCGACCTGCTGGTTCTGTTCGCGGATACGCCGCTTATCACGAAGGAAACCCTGGAGGCGCTCATCGGAGAGCTGGACCGGGGTGCGGCGGTGGCGGTGCTCGGCTTCTATGCGCGCGATCCCGGCAGCTATGGGCGGTTGCTCACGTCGGTAGACGGCACCCTGCTCGCGATCCGTGAAGCCAAGGACGCGAGCCCGGCCGAGCGCGAGGTCAAGCTCTGCAACTCCGGCGTGATGGCATTCCGGCTCGATTCGCCGATCGCTGTGCTCGACAAAATCGGCAACGCCAACGCGAAGGGCGAGTTCTATCTCACGGATGCGATCGAGATCGTGCGCAGCCAGGGCGGCCGCGCGGGCGTGGTCGTGTGCGAGGAGGACGAGGTGCTCGGCGTCAACGCGCGCCGGGAACTCGCTCAGGCGGAAGCGATCTGGCAGCGCCGCGCACGGGAGCAGGCCATGGACGAAGGCGTGACGCTGATCTCGCCCGAGACGGTGTGGTTCTCGTTCGATACCGCGCTGGCGCGTGACGTGGTGGTCGAGCCCAACGTGTTCTTCGGCCCCGGCGTGACGGTGGACGAGGGCGCCGAGATCAAGGCCAACTCCTACCTCGAAGGCGCGCGTGTGGGCGCGGGCGCGCGGGTCGGCCCCTACGCGCGGCTCCGGCAGGGCGCGGTTCTGGGACGAGACGTGCACATCGGAAATTTTGTCGAGGTGAAGAACGTGGCGCTTGGCGACGGGGCCAAGGCCAACCACCTCTCCTACCTGGGCGACGGCTCGGTGGGGGCGAAGGCGAACATCGGCGCCGGTACGATTTTCTGCAATTACGACGGCTTCTTCAAAAGCAAGACCGAGATCGGGGAGGGGGCGTTCGTCGGCTCCAACTCCTCGCTAGTCGCGCCGGTCAAGATCGGCGCGGGGGCCTACATCGGATCGGGCAGCGTGATCACCAAGAACGTGGAAGCGGATGCACTGGCGCTGGAGCGCAGCTCCCAGGAGGAACGTCCTGGGTGGGCTGCCAAATTTCGCATCATGATGGCGCGCCGGAAGGCGCAGGCGAGTGGGAAATAAGTCGCGTTAAGAATCGACATATTGTTTGATTTGATAGGCCGCCGCTCGTTTCGTACGGCAAGTCCGGGGGCGTCTTCCATCTCTCCGTCCGATTCCGGTCGATCTCCAGCTTTGCAGCGAAAGGCTCACCGATGTGTGGCATTGTCGGCATTCTCGGCAGCAAACCCGTGGCGACGGATCTCGTCGATGCGCTGAGGCGGCTCGAGTATCGCGGCTATGACAGCGCCGGTGTGGCGACCGTCGAAAACGGGCATCTCGAGCGGCGGCGCGCGGAAGGCAAGCTGCGCAATCTGGAAACCCGGCTGCTCTCGGAGCCCCTCTCGGGGCACACGGGCATCGGGCATACGCGCTGGGCGACACATGGGCGGCCCACGGAGCGCAATGCGCATCCGCACATGAGCGCCAAGGTGTCGGTGGTTCACAACGGCATCATCGAGAACTTCCGCGAGCTCAAGACGGAGCTCACTGCCAAGGGCCACACGTTCGAGACGGACACGGATACGGAAGCCGTCGTGCATCTCGTCACCGATGAGATGGAGCGGGGCGCGGGGCCGATCGATGCGGTGAAGGCCGCGCTCGGCAAGCTGAAGGGTGCGTTCGCGCTCGGCATCATCTTCGCGGGTGAGGACGATCTGATGATCGCCGCGCGGCAGGGAAGCCCGCTCGCCATCGGGCACGGCAGCGGCGAGATGTATCTCGGCAGCGATGCCATCGCGCTCGCGCCGTTCACGGACGCAATCACCTATCTCGAGGAAGGCGACTGGGCGGTCATGCGCCGCGCGGGCGTGCAGGTGTTCGACCGCGCAGGCCAGCCCGTGACGCGCCCGCTCATCAAGTCGGTCGCGAGTTCGCTGCTGGTCGACAAGGGTAATCACCGCCACTTCATGGCGAAGGAGATCCACGAGCAGCCTGACGTCATCAGCCATACGCTCTCCAACTATCTGGACATGGCGAATGCGCGGGTGAACTTTCCGGATCTCGGCATCGATCTCACCAAGATCTCGCGCGTGACGATCTCTGCGTGCGGCACCGCTTACTACGCAGGTCTCGTGGGCAAGTACTGGATCGAGCGCTACGCGCGCGTGCCGGTCGAGATCGATGTCGCCTCCGAAATGCGCTATCGCGAGGCGCCGCTGCCGGCGGACGGCCTCGCCGTGTTCGTCTCGCAGTCGGGCGAGACGGCGGACACGCTGGCGACGCTGCGCTATGCCAAGGCCAACGGCCAGCGCATCGCCTCCATCGTCAACGTGCGCACGTCGACGATCGCGCGCGAATCGCACGCAGTGCTGCCAACGCTCGCGGGGCCTGAGATCGGCGTCGCCTCGACCAAGGCTTTCACCTGCCAGCTTGCCGCGCTCGCGTGCCTCGCCATCGCGATTGGGCGTGCGCGCGGGGCGATCTCTCAGGAGCTGGAGCAGGAATTAGTGACGGCGCTCGTTGAGGTGCCGCGTCTCATCTCGACGGTGCTGCGCAACGAGGAGCAGTACATCGAACTTGCTCACGGGCTCTCGAAGGCGCGCGACGTGCTCTATCTCGGACGCGGCTCCAGCTATCCGCTGGCGCTCGAAGGGGCGCTCAAGCTCAAGGAGATCTCCTACATCCACGCGGAGGGCTACGCGGCGGGCGAGCTCAAGCACGGGCCGATCGCGCTGATCGACGAGGCGGTGCCGGTGATCGTGGTGGCGCCGGAGGACGACCTGCTCGAGAAGACGGTGTCGAACGTGCAGGAAGTGGCCGCCCGCGGTGGACAGATCATATTGATCTCGAACGCTAATCCCGAGACGATCGGGTGCGCGCTCGCGGCCCATATCCCGACGCCCAAGGCGCATCCGTTGACCAATCCGCTGATCTACGCGATCCCGGTTCAGCTTCTCGCCTATCATACGGCCGTGTTCATGGGGACCGACGTCGATCAGCCGCGTAATCTCGCCAAGTCGGTTACGGTCGAATGAGGGGGATAAGCGCGGTCACCGTGTTGCCCCGGATTTGCCTCTTCCGTCTGGTTGACTTAGATGTTCGTGGGGTGCTGCGTCAGGTTAGCGGCAGGGAAAATAGCGCATGGTAAACGCTGCTCATCGAAAGACGGGCGCCGGGCGGGTGGGTTTGCCCTTGTTGGCAGCCGCGCTGGCGCTTGGCGTCGCGGTGCTGCCGGCGAGCGCCTATGCGGCTGGCGAGACGAACAAGAAGACCACCAACAAATCCGCCAAGCAGAAGAAGCAGGATGCCGCGCCGCAGGTCGATACGGCTGCGATCCAGCGCGCTTACGCCGCCGGTACCAAGGCTTTCGAATCCGGTGACATGGCCGGGGCGGAGCAGCAGCTCAGCGTGGCTCTAGCGGGCGGCGGTCTGCCCAACGCGCAAATGGCACGTGCGCTGTATTTCCGTGGTTCGGCTTATCGGCAACTCGGCCGGCCCGCGCAGGCGATCTCGGATCTGACCACAGCCATCTGGCTCAAGGGCGGGCTTCCGGACACTCTCAAGAAGAAGGCAACCGAGGAGCGCCAGCTCGCCTATCGCGAGGCCGGGCTGGGTGATAATCCGCCCCCGATTGGTGCGGCGCCGCTGGATCAGTCGACGGCGGCGGCCTCTGCAGGCGGGGCGAAGCCCGGCGCGCAGGTGGTGGATGTCTCGCAGCAGTCCTCGTTCTGGAATTTCCTTTCGCTGCCGACACTGCCGTCGCTGACCGGCGGCTCGTCCTCGCCGTCGCCGGCGCCCGCGCAGCAGACGGCGCAGGCTACGGCCGTCGTGCCGACCTCCATGTCTGCGGCCATCGCTCCCGCGCCCGCTGCCGCACCGGTTTCCGGGTTTGCAGCGGCTCCCGAGGCTCCCGCGGCCGTTGCGCAGACCTCGTGGGATACGCAGACCGCGACGACGAGCTCGCCGCCACCGGCTCAGGCGCAGATCGTGGCAGGCTATGCCCCCGCGTCGGACGCGGGCGGTTTCAACACGATGCCGGGCGCGGCCGCCGCGCCGCAGAGCCCGGCCTCGAACCCTCTCGCGGGCGCAGGCTCGGCGGTGAGCGGGTTCTTCGGCAACATCTTCGGCTCCGGCACGTCCGGCTCGCAGGCCTCCGCCGAGGCCTCGCCGGTCACGACCGGCTCGACGGCGCAGCCGTCCGGCTGGGGCCCGGAGACGACAGTTACCACGGCGCAGACGTCGTCCATGGTTCAGCGCGGACCCGACGCGCCGACCGAGCTGCCCTGGGGAGGCCCGCAGACGGCAACCGCACCGGCGCCCAGCAAGAAGACCAAGACCGCATCGGTGGGTGCGGCAGGTGGTGCCTACAAGCTCCAGGTCGCGGCCGTGCGCTCGCGCGAGGAGGCCGAAAAGCTCGCGCAATCGCTGCGTACCTATCAGGCCGTGCAGAACGGCACAGTGACGCCCGAGATCGACGAAGCCGTGATCGGCAGCATGGGCACGTTCTACCGCGTGCGGCTCGGGCCTTATGCCGATGCGGCGGAGCCCGGCCAGCTCTGCAAGACGCTCAAGCCGCAAGGTTTCGACTGTCTGGTGGTGACGCAGTAGCGGACCGGCGGCCGGGACTTGGCGGATCGCGGCGGGTGTTGACGAGTGACACCCGAGACCCCACCATGGTCCTGCGATGACGAACACCCCTTCCGGCAAAAAGCCCAGCGGCAGCGACGACGGCGGACTTTCTGCCGGGCTTCAGCGTCTGGCTACCGATGATGGTGCCCCGCTACGCATCGGCGCCCGGCTCCGGAACTACTTTCTGACCGGCCTCATCATCGTCGGTCCGGTCACGCTCACGATCTACATCATCTGGTGGGTGATCAACGTCACGGACGCGTGGCTCAAGCCGTTCGTGCCGCGCATCTATCTTCCGGATACGTATCTTCCCTTCGCGGTGCCCGGCATCGGGCTTCTGTTCGGCATCCTGTTCCTGACGGTGACCGGCGCGCTCGCCGCCAACCTGTTGGGACGCTCGCTGATCTCGTTCGGTGAGATGGCGCTCGATCGCATGCCGATCGTGCGCAACGTGTACCGGGCGCTGAAGCAGTTCTTCGAGTCGCTGGTGTCGGCGTCAGCGAGCGGCACGCAGCAGGGCTTTCAGAAGGTGGGTCTGATCGAGTTTCCCTCGAAGGGTCTCTGGTCCATCGTGTTCGTGACGGGCGAGACCAAGGGCGAGATCAACATCGCGCAGCCCGGCGGGGAAGAGGACCTGCTGACGGTGTTCATGCCGACAGGCATCGTGCCGCCGACGGGCTTCATCTGCTTCGTGCCGCGCCGCGACGTAAAGTTCCTCAAAATGAGCGTCGAGGATGCGGCCAAGATCGTGATGTCGGCTGGCATGGTCGTGCCGGACTACGAGGCGCGGCTCAAGCAGCTCGCCGAGCGCGGCATCAGAACCGAGACGAAGCGGCCTCCGCCTCCGGCTCCCGGGACGACGCCCGAGGGCGGGACGTGAGCGGCTAGCGCTGCCATCCGGAACGTGATGCGCGCGGTTCTGTCTACGCCGCGCGGAACAGGCGGATGGCCTCGTCGCATTCGAAGAGATAGAGCAGGCGGCGCAGGGCCTGGCCGCGCTCAGTGGTGAGCGCGGGGTCGGCCTGATAGATCAGGCGTGCGTCGTCGTGGGCTGCTTGCAGCATCTCGGAGAAGTTCACGCCGCCCGCAACGCGGAACTCCGCTTCTCCGCTCTGGCGCGCACCCAGCACCTCGCCGCCGCCGCGCAGCTCGAGATCCTTCTCCGCGATCAGGAAGCCGTCTTCGGTCTCCTCCATCATCTTGAGGCGCTCTTGAGCAGTCTTGGTCAGCGGCTCCTGATAGAGCAGCATGCAGAAGCTCTCGCGGCTGCCGCGGCCTACGCGGCCGCGGAGCTGGTGAAGCTGGGCCAGGCCGAAGCGCTCGGCGTGCTCGATCACCATGATGTTGGCATTCGGCACGTTGACGCCGACCTCGATGACGGTTGTGGCGACAAGCACCTTGAGATTGCCGTCGGCGAAGGCGGCCATGGTGGCGTCCTTGGCAGTGGCGTTCATGCCGCCGTGGAGGAGGCCGACGCCTTCGCCGAGGATCTGGGTCAGATGCGCGTGGCGTTCCTCGGCGGCGGCGAGATCTGACACGTCCGAGCTTTCGATGAGCGGGCAGACCCAATAGACCTGCGCGCCCTCCGCAAGCTGTACCTTGATGCGCGCGATCAGCTTCTCGATGCTGGTGTTGGGGATTTGGCGCGTGGTGATGGGTTTGCGGCCGGCGGGCTTCTCGGAAAGGCGCGAGACTTCGAGATCGCCGTAATGCGTCATGAGAAGCGTGCGCGGAATGGGCGTTGCCGTCATGACCAGCATGTTGGCGCCGCCTTCGCCTCCCTTGGTCTGGAGCGCGAGGCGCTGGTGGACGCCAAAGCGATGCTGCTCGTCGATGACGGCGAAGGCGAGATCGCGAAAGACGACGTCGTCCTGGAAGAGCGCGTGGGTACCGATGAGGATGTCGATCTCGCCCGAGGCGAGGCGGCTCAAGAGCTCGTCGCGGGCGCGGCCTTTCTCGCGCCCGGTGAGAAGGCCGACGCAGAGGCCCGCGGCCTCCGCGAGCGGCGCGATGGTTTCTGCGTGCTGGCGGGCGAGCACCTCGGTCGGGGCCATGAGGGCCGCTTGTGCGCCGGCCTCCACCGCCGTTGCCATGGCCAGCAGCGCGACGACGGTCTTGCCGGAGCCCACATCGCCCTGGAGCAGCCGCAACATGCGCCGCGGCGAGCTCATGTCGATTTCGATCTCCTTGAGCGCGGCCGTCTGCGAGCCCGTGAGCTTGAAGGGTAGGGCGGCGACAATCTTTTGGCGCAGGCGTCCGTCGCCTTTCACAGGGCGGCCGCGCTGAGCCTTGAAGCTTTCGCGCACGATGGCGAGCGCGAGCTGGTTGGCGAGCAGCTCGTCGTAGGCGATGCGCTGGAGCGGGGTGCTGCCGGGGGAGACGTCTGCGGCGTCGTCCGGGTGGTGGAGGCGTTTCAACGCCTCGGCAAAGGTGGGCCATCCCCGTTGCTTGAGCCAGGCCGCATCCTGCCACTCGTCAAGCGCGGGGGCTTTGTCGAGGGCCTGGCGCTCGGCCTTGAGCAGCACCTTTCCGGAGAGGCCGCCCGTGAGCGGATAGACCGGCTCCAGCAGCGGGAGATCGCCGCGCGCCTCGGGGGCCACGATGTAATCGGGGTGCGCCATCTGGAGTGTTTCGCCATAGCGCTCGACGCGGCCGGAGATGTAGCGCTCCTCGCCCACGGGGAGCTGCCGCTCGATGAAGGAGCGCTCTGCGCGGAAGAAGATGAGATCGAGGCGGCCGGTCTCGTCCTCGGTCGAGACTTTGTAGGGCGCTTTGTTGTTTCCGCGCGGGGGCGCCTTATGCTTCAGCACGCGCACCTTGAGGGTGGCGATGGTGCCGGGAATGGCGGCGGCTACGGTTGGCTCGGCGCGCCGGTCGATGACGCCCGTAGGCAGATGCCAGAGCAGGTCGATGACGCGGGGTTGCGCGACGCCCGGGGGCAGTTTCAGCGCCTTCTTGAGCAGCGTCATGACGTGCGGGCCGACACCCTTCAGGGTATCGGCGGATGCGAACAGGGGAGATAGCTCGTTGGGCCGCATGTCGTCTGCGTCGGAACCGCGCTCGGGGGTTTGGTTATCTCGTTGTTCTGGGTCTGGAAAGAGTTTCCGGAACCGGCCTGCGGCGACGCGGGAGGGCGACCGCCCTCTCCATGGGCTGACAGGCCCCGGAGAGGGCGTTATATGACACCCCGAGGCGGGCGAAGCAAAGCGGGCCCGGCACGCAAACGGTTTTTCTGATCATGAGCGACGATATCGAGGTGCGGCGCCGTCGCGCAGCCTGGCGCGCGGCCCACCGGGGAACCAAGGAGCTCGATCTTCTGGTGGGCCGGTTCGCGGAGGAGCGGCTCTCCGGCATGTCGGGCGAGGAGCTGGCGCGGTTCGAGCGCTTCCTGGCCGTGACCGAGCCGCAGATCCAAGCCTGGCTGCTGGGGCCGCCTCCCGGCGATGTGGCGTTCGAGTTCTCGGACGTGGTTGCCGAAATCCGGAAGTTTCACGGTCTCGGTTGAGCGGGGCTGGCGCACGCACCGGCTGCGTGCGGATCAAGAGGTATGAACGAGGCTATGAGCGAGCGGGCGGATCTGATCTTCACGGGCGTGCCGGAGGGGCTGGACGCGCTCGTGCTCGCACGCCTGGTGGAGGAGGCTGCCGAAGGCGAGCGTGCGGGCATCGTGCTACACGTGGCGCGCGACGACCGCCGCCTCGAAGCGCTCGAAGGACAACTGCGCTTTTTCGCGCCGAAAGTGCGCGTGGTGCCGTTTCCGGCGTGGGATACGGTGCCGTATGACCGCGTGGGGCCGAACCCCGAGATCGTGGCCAAGCGCATCACGGCGCTGTCCCGCCTCGCCCTCGGCAACCGCAGTGAGCCGCTGATCGTGCTGACCACGGTGAACGCGGTGCTTCAGCAGGTGCCGCCGCGCGCGTTCATCCGCAACGCCATGAAGAGCGTGGCGCCGGGGCAGCGGGTGGATCTCAACCGGTTCGTCGCGCGGCTTTCGCTTGCGGGCTACACGCGCACCGGCACGGTGATGGAGGCCGGCGAGTTCGCCGTGCGGGGCGGCATTCTCGACCTCTTTCCGCCGGGGCGGCAGAACCCGGTGCGGTTCGATTTCTTCGGCGACACGCTGGAAAGCATCAAGGTGTTCGATGCGGAGACGCAACGCACCGCCAAGCCGCTACGCAAGCTGATCGTGATGCCGGTTTCGGAGGTGGCGTTCGGCGAGGCGCCGACGGCGCTGTTCCGCTCGCGCTATGTGGAACTGTTCGGCGGGGCGACCGGTGACGATCCGCTCTACGAAGCCGTGAGCGCGGGAAGCCGCTACGGCGGGCAGGAGCACTGGCTGCCGCTGTTCCACGAGACGCTCGAAACGCTGACCGACTACATGGACGGCGCGACGCTGAGCTTCGACAATCTGGTCGACGACGCGGTGAAGAGCCGCTTCGAGCAGGTGAGCGAGCACTATCTCGCGCGCACGGAAGGGCTCGAGGCGCAGCGGTTCGGCGCGCCGCCCTATAAGCCGGTGCCGCCGGACATGATGTTCCTCGACGCGGCGCAGTGGGGAAAGGTGCTCGCCCAGCACAAGGTCGTGCGGCTGACGCCTTTCGAGATGACCGAGGGACCGGGCGTTCGCCCCTGGCGCGGGCGTGCGGGGCGCTCGTTCGCGCCCGAGCGGCAGAATCCGGATGCGAACGTGTTCGATGCCGTCGTGGCGCACGTGAAGAAAGTGCACGCCGAGCACCGGCGCGTGCTGGTGGCGGCGTGGACGCCTGGTGCGCGTGAGCGGCTCTCGTCTCTCCTCTCCGATCACGGCCTCAAGGCGCAGGCCAAGGTCGAGGGATATGCGGATGCGCTCGCGCTCGATCCCAACGTGACGGGGCTTGCCGTTCTCGGTCTCGAGCAAGGCTTCGAGACGCCGGAGCTCGCGGTGATCGCGGAGCAGGACATCCTGGGTGACCGGCTCGTCCGGCCGCGGCGCAAGGCCAAGCGCGCGGCCGACGTTCTGACCGAGGCTACGAGCCTCTCGGTCGGCGATCTCGTCGTGCACGCGGACCACGGCATCGGCCGGTTTCACGGCCTCAAGACGATCACGGCGCTGGGCGCGCCGCATGACTGCCTGGAATTGAAGTACGCGGGCGGCGATACGCTCTACCTGCCGGTCGAAAACATCGAGCTTCTCTCGCGCTACGGCTCGGACGACGGCACCGCGCAGCTCGACAAGCTCGGCGGCGTCGCTTGGCAGTCACGCAAGGCCAAGCTCAAGAAGCGGCTGCGCGAGATGGCGGCCGAGTTGATCAAGATCGCAGCGCTCCGTCAGCTTCGCGAGGCGCCGGTGCTGGCGCCCCCCGCCGGTGCCTACGACGAGTTCGTGGCGCGGTTCCCCTACGAGGAGACGGAAGACCAGGCTGCGAGCATCGATGCGGTGCTGGGCGACCTGCAGGCGGGCCGGCCCATGGACCGCCTCGTCTGCGGCGACGTGGGCTTCGGCAAGACGGAGGTGGCGCTGCGGGCTGCGTTCGTCGCCGCGATGAACGGCTTGCAGGTCGCCATCGTGGTGCCGACGACGCTGCTCGCGCGGCAGCATTCGCGAACGGTGAACGAGCGCTTCAAGAACCTGCCGCTCAAAATCGCGCAGGCCTCGCGCCTCGTCTCGGCCAAGGATCTCACCGAGGTGAAGGACGGGCTCAAGAACGGGACTATCGATATCGTTGTCGGGACGCACGCGCTGCTCGGCAAGCAGATCGAGTTCCAGAGGCTCGGGCTTTTGGTGATCGACGAGGAGCAGCATTTCGGCGTGTCGCACAAGGAGCGGCTGAAGCAGCTCCGCGAGGACGTGCACGTGCTGACGCTGTCCGCGACGCCCATTCCGCGCACGCTGCAATTGGCGCTGACGGGCGTGCGCGAGCTTTCGCTGATCACGACGCCGCCGGTGGATCGCCTCGCCGTGCGCACCTACATCTCGCAGTTCGATCCGGTCATTCTGATCGACGCGCTGAAGCGCGAGCGTGATCGCGGCGGGCAGACGTATTACGTCGCCCCGCGCATCTCCGATCTCGACGACGTGGCGGAGTTCCTGCGCGAGGCGGTGCCGCATCTCAAAGTCGCGCGGGCGCACGGACAGCTCGCGCCCTCTGAGCTCGAAGACGTGATGACGGCCTTCTACGAGGGGCAGTACGACGTGCTGCTCTCAACGGCGATCGTGGAATCCGGTCTCGACGTTCCCAACGCGAATACGCTGATCGTGCATCGCGCCGACATGTTCGGTCTTGCGGCGCTCTATCAGCTCCGCGGCCGCGTCGGCCGCTCCAAGCGTCGCGCGTATGCCTATTTCACGACACCGCCGGGGCAGAAGCTCACGGAAGGCGCGGAGAAGCGCCTCAAGGTGCTGCAGTCGCTCGATACGCTGGGCGCGGGATTCTCGCTTGCCTCACACGACCTCGACATTCGCGGCGCGGGCAACCTTCTCGGCGAGGAGCAATCGGGCCATATCCGCGAGGTGGGCTTCGAGCTGTACCAGTCGATGCTGGAGGAAGCGGTCGCGGCCATGAAGGGCGGAGACCTGGGCGAGGCGGACGAGCGGTGGAGCCCCGAGATCTCGATCGGGCTTTCCGTGCTCATCCCGGAAACCTACGTCGCCGATCTGCAACTCCGGCTCGGGCTCTACCGGCGTCTGTCGGCGCTGGAAACGCGGAGCGAGATCGACGCATTCGCGGCGGAGCTGGTGGACCGGTTCGGCGAGCTGCCGGCCGAGGTCGATCACCTGCTCGACGTCATGGAGATCAAGGGCCTTTGCCGGGCGGCCGGCATCGCGAAGGTGGATGCGGGGCCGAAGGGCGCCGTCATCGTGTTCCACCGCAACGCGTTCGCCAACGCGCAGGGGCTCGCGCAATTCCTGCAAGCCTCGCGCGGACTCGCGAAGCTGCAGCCGGATCACAAGCTCATCTTCAAGGGTGATTGGGACCAGCCGCAGGTGCGCTTCAAGGGCGTGCGCGGGCTCGTGGCCGCGCTGGCCGAGATCGCGGCCAAGGGCGCCAAGGCGGCGTAGGAGAGGAGGCAACGGGCAACAGCCAGCGCGGGTTTATGCTTGGCTGTTGCGTGTAGGGCCGCGCGATCAGGCGCCGGCGCGCTTGGCGTGACCGCGAGCCGTGGGCGAGGGTGCGCCGCCGAAGGCGATCTTCGCGAGGTGGATCGCCTGATGATAGACCAGCGGGAAAATGACGATCAGGAAGGCGCCGATGATCTGGAGGTCACGCAAGTCAGCCTGGAACCCGCGGTAGAAGACCAGGATGCCGGAGACGAAGCCGGCGGAGCAGAGCATGGTGACCAGCACGGCGTGCAGATGATGGGCGACGACATACCAGCCGCCGATCACGGCCAGCAGCACGAAGACGCCGAGCGAGCCGAGAATGACCGGATGGTCCATCAGATACTGCGTCAGCTCCTGAAGCATGGTTCGAACCCCCTCTTACGCGATGATGCGCGCCTTTCGCGCGACGGCGGGCGAGCGACCGCTCTGCCCTGTGCCATCATTTCCTAGAGAGCGGTCGATTGAATCCGGATCGCGCTCCAGGGCTTTAACGAGACCCGACATGGTCTAGCCGGTCTGGGGGCGTCCCGCCAGCCGGGGACGCCAACTCTATGGGGATGAGAGGCTTCGCTGCCGCACCTCGGCGCGACGGGCCTATTTTCCCGCTGCGGCTTGCTGGAGAAGCCGTTGAGGCGGCTTGCGTTTACTGCGAGGCGTAAGCGACGAGCGCCGAGCGTTTCACCTTGCCGTTCGGCGTGCGGGGCAGGCGGTCGAGAAAGCGGATCTCGCGCGGGCATTTGTAGGCGGCGAGCCGCTCGGCGGCGAAGGCGAGGATGCCGGCGCTGTCGGGGGTGGCCTCGCTCTTCAGCACCACGAAGGCGCCGACAACGTGCACGTCCGCCCGCACGGCGAGCTCCGCGCAGGCGACCTCCGCGATGTCGGGATGGGTGGCGAGCACGGCCTCCACCTCCATCGGAGAGACGCGGTAGCCGAGTGCCTTCATGATGTCGTTGTTGCGCCCGGCGTGGGTGATGTAGCCGTCGGCATCCATCAGGCCGAGGTCGCCGCCGGTGAACCATTCGCCGCGCTTGACCTCGATCTGCTCGTCCGGCCGGTTCCAATATCCCAGCATGAGGCCCGGATCGGAGGTGTGAACGGCAATGAGGCCCTCGGTGCCGGGCGGCAATGGCGTATCATCTCCCTCCGTGGCCAGGATGGCCACGCGGCGGCCGGGTTGTGGCTTGCCAACTGTTCCGGGCTTTCTCGGTATGCCCGGGCCGGTCGAGATGTAGGTCGAGATCTCGCTCATGCCCAACGCTTCGTAGAGCGGGCGACCGGTGCGGTCCTGCCAGTCCTCGAACAGGCCCGGAGGCGGGGCCTCGCCTGCCATGAGGGCGTGGCGCAGCGTCGGCATGGCAGCAGGCGACAGCTCCGCGTACTTCAGGATCTGACGGAAGAGGCTCGGGACGCCCGCAAACAGCGTTGCCTGCGCGAGGTCGATCAGGCGCGGCCAGAGGGCGGGGTCTTTCTCGCCCGTGTAAATGAGCGCGGTGGCGCCGTTGGCCCAAGGGTCTGTGAGGCCCACGCCGAGCGTGAAGGTCCAGTTGAACGCGCCCGCGTGCAGCACGCGGTCGTTCGCGCTGATGCCATACCAGCCTTGGTACATCGGGCGGCGGCCGAGGGCCGCGCGCTGGGCGTGGAGCACGCCTTTTGGGTTTGCCGTGGTGCCGGAGGTGTAGATGAGGAACGCGGGGGTTTCCGCGTGCGTCGGCGCATAGTCGATGCGGGGGCCTTCGCGCATCATGCGCGCGACGTCGGCGGGGGTGAGATGGATCGGGGCCTTGCCTGTGCTCTCCGGAGCGAGCGTGACGGCGGAGGCGAGGACAGCGGCGCCGCTGTCATCGAGCAGGAAGAGGGCCTCGCGATCGGTGAGCTGGCTGGAAGCCGGAAGCGCCACGAGACCGGCTGCAAGGGTGGCGAAGAACAGGATGGCGTAGGCGCTGGTGTTGTCGAGGCGGATCATCACGCGATCGCCTTCTGCAAGCCCCATCTGGCGCAGCGCTCCGGCTGTGCGGAGCACGGCGTCCTCGAGCCCCGCGTAGGTCCAGGTTTCGGCAGGTGTGGCCGCTGCAGGATCCGCGATGACGATCAGGGCGGGCTTGTCCGGCGTTGCGGCGGCGGCACCCGCGAGACAGTAGCGGGCCATGTTGAACGGCGGATTGACGGCGGGTGTGAAGAGCGGCGTGTACATCGGTGTTGTTCTGACGGTCAGTTCTGGGGTTTGACCCACCATGTGTCGAGATTGAAGCCGAACAGCGGAATGGTGCCGGGGTGTGCGAGACGCTTCCAGGACGCGATCCACTGGGCTGGTGCATGGAACAGTGGGATCACGTAATGCCCCGAGAGCAGCACGCGGTCCAGTGCGCGGACAGCGGAAACGAAGTCCTCGTTCGAGTGGGCGGCGAGCATGGCTGCGATCATGGCGTCCGCGGCGGGGTTCTGCACGCCTGCGTAATTGTAGGAGCCAGGATCTTTTGCGACGCGGGATGACCAGCGGAAGAGCTGCTCGTTGCCGGGCGAGAGGGACGAGGGCCAGGTGAACTGGATCATGTCGTAGTCGTAGTCCTTGAGGCGCGACTGGTATTGCGCGCTGTCCACGACGCGGATACGGGCGGTGATGCCGAGCTTCTGCAGGTCGGCGGCAAAGGCGCCGAGCAGGCGCTCCTGGCTCGTCGTGGAGGCCAGGATCTCGAAGGCGAGGGGTTTGCCCGCCGCGTCCACGAGGCGGCCTCCCTTGAGGCTGTAGCCAGCCGCTTCCAGGATTTCGTAAGCCCGCCGCGCGTTGGTGCGGTTGTGGGGCGTGCCGTCGCTCACGGGCACGCGGTAGGTGCCGTCCAGGATTTCGGGCCTGACTGCGCCAGGGAACGCTGAAAGCAGGGCGCGCTCACGCTCGTCGGCCGGGCGGCTGGCGGAGGAGAGCATCGAGCGCTCGAAGTAGCTCTCGGTGCGCTTGTAGAGGCCGTGGAAGAAGCTCTTGTTGACCCATTCGAAGTTGAACAGGTGGATCAGGGCTTCGCGCACGCGCTCGTCGGCGAAGATCGGGCGGCGCGTGTTGAAGACGAGCCCTGTCATGCCGGCGGGAAGGCCGATGGGCATCTCCTCGCGGGCGATGCGTCCGTCGTTCGCTGCCGGGAAGTTGTAGCCCTTGGCCCAGAGGGCCGGGTCGTCCTCGTTGCGAAGGTCGATGGCGCCGGTCTTGAAGGCTTCGAACAGCGTCGAGCCCTCGCGGTAGTACTCGAAACGGATCTCGTCGAAGTTGAAGCGGCCCCGATTGACGGGAAGGTCGCGGCCCCAATAGTCCGGATTGCGCTGGTAGGTGATGGAGCGGCCGGGATCGACGGCGGAGATGCGATAGGGGCCTGATCCGATAAGCGGCGTGAGCGTCGTCTCGTCGAACTTCTCGGCGCTCATGGCGTGACGCGGCAGGATGGGCATGAGGCCGAGGATCAGGGGCAGCTCAAGGTCGTCGGCATCGGCGAAGACGAAGCGGATTTCGTGATCGGAGATCACTTCCGCCTTGGTCACCTTGGCGTAGTAGGTGCGGTAGTTGGGGCGCCCCTTGTCGCGCAGGGCTTCGAAGGAGAAGAGCACGTCGGCGGACGTGAGCGGCGTTCCGTCCGAGAATTTGGCGAGCGGGTTCAGGCGGAACGTCACCTCGCTGCGGCTCTCGGGGACGTCGATGGTCTCGGCGATGAGGCCGTAGAGCGTGAAGGGCTCGTCCTGGCTGCGGGCCATGAGGCTTTCGATCACGAACTCGCGGATGCCCTGCACCGGCTCGCCCCGGATGATCATGGGGTTCAGGTTGTCGAAGGAGCCAGACGAGCCGAGGGTGACGCGGCCGCCCTTTGGGGCGTCCGGCACGACATAGGGAAACGCCGGGAAGTTTTCCGGTAAAAGGGCGTCGCCGTGCATGGCTATTGCGTGCGCCGGTTTTGCCAGAACCGGTGAGCGGATGGCCCCTGCCAGGACGAGGGCGAGGACCGCAAGGCTCACGATGATTGATCGTTGCACGGAGTTCTCCTCAAGGGGCTTGCGCAAGGCGTTGGTTTTGCTGACAGCCCAGCGATCACGTAGCACACATCGAAGGCTCTCCAATGGCGGATCAGCACGATGTTTGCGTGGCGGGTTTGCAACGGCCGTGTCATTTCGATCTGTTGAAGATGCCGGCTTGGTTTCTACGGTCACGGGATTGCCGCAATCCAGGCTTTACTGCCGGTCCGGATGACGCCGCGGGCGTCAGGACCCGCGCGCCCAGAATTGCCGATTGAGCGCAGCGAAGTGGGGCTGAGCCGCCAGCAGGGGATTGTCGGGCGGCTCCTGGACTGGCTCATAACGAAAGGTCGATTTTTCTATGTCACACAGAGATGGCATCGCAACCAGCTTGGGGCGCAGCGTGTTGGCGTGCGGCGCCACGCTCGCTCTGGTCCTCGGGCTCGCCATGAACGGCGGGGCTGCTTACGCCCAGGACAAGAAGGACGCTCCCAAGGAGAAGGCCGCTCCGGCTGCCAAGGACGCCAAGGCAGAGGGCGCCGCGGCCGCCGGCAAGCAGAGCGCCTGGGTGAAGCTTTGCGAGAAGTCTCCCCTCGTCAAGCGGGACAAGGACGGCAAGGAGGTCAAGGAAGAGAAGGACATCTGCCTGACCCACCATGAGCGCCTGGACGGCAACTCGGGCATGGTTCTGGTCTCGGCCGCAATCCGCCAGGTCGAGGGCAACGAGCATGACCACCTGATGGTCATGGTTCCGCTCGGCATGGCTATCCCACCCGGCATCAAGGCCGCTGTCTACACCAAGGAGCAGTGGGAGAAGGCCGCCAAGAACGAGAAGATCGACGACAAGGATCTGAAGCCGATCGACCTCAAGTTCTCGCTCTGCCACCCCTCGGGCTGCACGGCTGAGGTCGAGGCGACCAAGGAGATCATCGATCAGATGAAGACCGGCGGCGGCATCATGGTTCTCGCCATGAACGCCTCGGCTCAGCCGATCGGCTTCCCGGTTCCGCTGGACGGCTTCTCCGAGGCTCTCGCTGGCAAGCCCGTCGACAATGCCGAGTACAAGAAGGCCCGCGGCCAGCTGATGGCGCAGATTCGTCAGCGTCAGCAGGAAGCCTACGAGAAGTTCAAGACCGAGCAGATGAAGAACCTGCCGCCGCAGCCGGGCGCCGACGGTGCCGCTGCTGCTCCCGCGGCGAAGAAGGATGCGAAGCCGGCCGAGAAGAAGTAAGCCGGTCAGCCGTTGAAATGCAGAAGGCCGCCCGAAAGGGCGGCCTTCTTGCTTGGCGTTGTGGTTGAAACGCGTGAGCCGCGTGTGCTGCGGAGTGCGCCGTCAGTGCGGTTGGAACACCGCGCGATAGCGGCCGTCCTCGTCCTCGACGAAATAGTCGCCGAGCTGCGGGTGGCGCAGGGGCTCGCCGCTGGTGTCGGGCAAAAGGTTCTGCTCCGAAACGTAGGCGATGTACTCGGTCTCCGCGTTTTCGGCCAGCAGGTGGTAGAAGGGCTGGTCCTTGATCGGGCGGATCTCCGCCGGAATGGACAGCCACCAATCCTCGGTGTTGTTGAACACGGGATCGATATCGAACACGACGCCGCGGAACGCATAGACGCGATGGCGCACGACCTGGCCCACGGAAAACTTGGCTTTCCGCATGGCAGGAGTAGCGGCCGCAGGCTTCGGAGAAGCCCGCTTGCGCGGTTTGCGTGTCACTGATTCAGGTTTGGGCGGCATTGTCTAATCCCCACGAGGCTCCATTCGAGGGGAGGGCTCTCCGGATGTCAACGGATCTGTGCAACATAGTTGATTGACGAGACTTCTTTAAGCCTCAAAAGCCGTAGGCCGCGGCGCGCTCGGGATCCTTCTTGGCGACGAGGCGGGCGAGATCGACGATCACCTTGGCCTGCTTCCATGTGGCGTCGTCCTGCATCTTGCCGTCGATCATCACGGCGCCGGTGCCATCGGGCATGGCCTCCAGGATCCGCTTGGCGAAGGCGACTTCCTTCACGTCAGGTGAGAAGACGCGCTTGGCGATGTCGATCTGGGTCGGATGGAGCGACCACGCGCCGAGGCAGCCCTGGATGAAGGCGTTGCGGAACTGGGCTTCGCAGGCGGCGCCGTCGGAGAAGTCGCCGAACGGGCCGTAGAACGGCTTCAGGCCATAGGAGAGGCAGGCGTCCACCATCTTGCCGACGGTGTAGTGCCAGAGATCCTGCTGATAGCGCGCGCGCTCGGCCTTCGCATCGGCGCCTGCGTCGGCGAGCACCGAATAGTCCGGATGGCCGCCGCCAACGCGGGTGGTCTTCATGCCGCGCGAGGCGGCGAGATCGGCGGGGCCGAGGCTCATGCCGTGCATGCGGGGCGAGGCCGCGGCGATGGCTTCCACGTTTTTCACGCCTTCCGCGGTTTCGAGGATCGCGTGGATGAGAATCGGCCGCTTCACGGCGTACTTGGCCTCGAGCTGGGCGAGGAGCTGGTCGAGGTAGTGGATGTCCCAGGGGCCTTCGACCTTGGGCAGCATGATCACGTCGACCTTGTTGCCGGCTTCCCGCACGATCTCGGTGACGTCGTCGAGCATCCAGGGCGAGTTGAGGCAGTTGATACGCGTCCAGAGGCCGGTGTCGCCGAAGTCGTTCTCGCGCGCCATCTGGATGAAGCCCTTGCGCGCGGCCTCCTTGTCGCCCACGGGGATCGCGTCCTCGAGATTGCCGAGCACCACGTCAACCTGGGAGGCGATATCCTTGATTTTGGAGCGGATCTTCTCGTTGTGGGGCGGCACGAAGTGAATCATGCGCTCGATGCGGACGGGAAGCACGCGGTAGGGCTCGGGAGCGCCGATGGCCAGGGGGGCAAAGTGTTTCGCAGGCGTGCGGACGGCGCTCATCGGGCGAACCTCTAGATCAATCGCAAATGCGGGATGGGATTTGCGGCGCACTCTAGTGGCCGGACGGCAAGAGTCAACGCGAGGGCGCCGCGGCATGGTTAGCCGGGTAGCGGGGTAACCGCGGTCGCTTGCCTGGGTCAGGGGGCCCGTGTCGGGCCTGGATCAGCGGGCCGATCCGTTGGGCGTCGCGCCGTTCACCGCCGTGCCGTTGGGGGCGCGCCAGTCCACGACGTTCTCGCGGGCCGGATGCAGCGAGCGATACGGCAGGGGCATCTTGGTTTCCGAGTTGCCGGCCTTGCGCTTGAACTGCACCGTGCGGATCATCTCGCGGATGCGCGGCTGGATCTCCGTGCGCCAGCGCGTGCCGCTGAAGACGCCGTAGTGCCCGACGCCCGGCTGGACGTAATAGTAGTGCTCGTCCACGGGGATGCCCGTGCACAGGCTGTGAGCGGCTTCCGTCTGGCCGAGGCCGCAGATATCGTCCCGCTCGCCTTCCACCGTCATCAGCGCCGTCTTGCGGATCGCGGAGCAATCGACGCGCTGGCCGCGGTGCATCATCTCGCCTTTGGGGAGCGCGTGATCCTGGAACACGGTCTTGACCGTCTGCAGGTAGAAATCCGCAGGGAGATCCATGACGGCCAGGTATTCCTCGTAGAAGGACTTGTGCTGGTTGACGCTGTCGCAGTCGCCTTTGACGAGGTTCTCGAACAGCTTCATGTGCGCCTGCGTGTGGCGCTCGAGGTTCATGGTCATGAAGCCGGTGAGCTGGATGAAGCCCGGATAGACGCGCCGGCCGAAGCCCGCGTTGGGGAACGGCACGTAGTGGATCACGTTGCTCTCGAACCAGGAGAGCGCTTTCTCCTCGGCGAGCTTGTTCACCTGCGTGGGATTGCGGCGCGTGTCGATGGGGCCGCCCATCAGCGTCATGGACGCGGGCTGGCACGGATCGTCGTTGGCGGCCATGACCGCTGCCGCTGCGAGGGCGGGCACAGCCGGCTGGCAGACTGCGATGACGTGCGTGTTCGGACCCAGGAACTGGATGAACTCGATGATGTAGTCGATGAAGTCGTCGAGATCGAACGAGCCTTCATAGGCGGGCACGTCGCGCGCATCGATCCAATCGGTGATGTAGGTGTTGTGCTCCTTGATCATCTCCTGCACCGTGCCGCGCAGAAGCGTCGCGTAGTGACCGGACATCGGTGCGATGATCAGCACCTTCGGATCGTAGCGCTTGCCGACCACGGTCTCGTCGCGATCGAAGTGGAGCAGGTTGCAGAAGGTCTTCTTCATCACGATCTCCTCCCGCACGGGGACGGTGAGACCGTGGACCTTCGTTTCCTTGATGCCGAACTCCGGCTTGCCGTAGCGGCGCGTCATGCCTTCAAACACTTCGCAGGCCGCCGACATGTTCTTGGCGATCTCGGTTTCAGCGAAGGGATTGAAGGGGGCGTCGATCTGCGCCTTGAAGGCGCGGGTCATAAGCCGGACGGGATGCATGAAGGCGTGAGCAAGCTCATAAGTGTAATAGTGCATTCCGTCAGCTCTCCCGAAGCCCCCGACATCCTGCAATGCAGCAGGCATGTCCGCTGACGTCAAGCATTCCGTCTTAGAAATGTCTCAATTGGCGAAATTACAGGCAAATATGTGACTAATCTTTAGTCGATATGCCTCGAGAACGCGGCTTGACCGCGAATTGCCCGACAATGCAGCATCGTTGCAATGCACAATACGGGCGCCGGGTTGTTATTGTATTGTTGTGCCGCAGCTTTCGCCCGTCAGCCCCTCGAGGTCGTTCCCGGCGATGGCGATTTTAACCAGCCTCCACCACGTCACTCGATACGTTTATGACAAGCCCGTTTCGCTCGGTCCGCAGATCATTCGGTTGCGACCGGCGGCGCACTGCCGAGTTCGCATCCCGAGCTATTCGCTGAAGGTCTCGCCGGGTAACCATTTCGTCAATTGGCAGCAGGATCCGCACGGAAACTGGCTCGCACGCTACGTCTTTCCGGAGAAAACAACGGAGTACACCGTCACCGTCGATCTTCTGGCGGAGATGGCGATCGTCAATCCGTTCGATTTCTTCATCGAAAGCTACGCGGAGGAGTTTCCGTTCGCGTATGCCGATTCGCTCGCGAGCGATCTCGCCCCGTATCTCGTGATCGAGGAGACGACAGGGCCGCTGTTCGCGCAGTTCGTCGGCAGCGTCGCACCGAACGGAAAGGCGGAGCGGACCATCGATTTTCTCGTGGCGCTCAACGCGCGCATCAATCGCGAGATCAGCTACCTCATCCGTCTCGAACCGGGCGTGCAGACACCCGAGGAGACGCTGAAGCTCGGGTCTGGATCGTGCCGCGATTCGGCGTGGCTGCTGGTGCACGTGCTGCGCAAGCTGGGTCTCGCGGCGCGATTCGTCTCGGGCTATCTCATCCAGCTCAAGCCGGACATCAAATCGCTCGACGGCCCCTCGGGCACGGACCACGATTTCACCGATCTTCACGCGTGGACCGAGGTCTATCTGCCGGGTGCAGGATGGATTGGCCTCGATCCGACATCCGGTCTCTTCTGCGGCGAGGGGCACATTCCGCTCGCGGCGACGCCGCACTACAGAAGCGCTTCGCCGATCAGCGGCGGTGTCGATCCTTCCGAGGTGACCTTCAATTTCGACATGAAGGTGAGCCGTGTCGCGGAGAAGCCGCGCATTACGCTGCCGTTCTCGGAAGAGAGCTGGGAGGCCCTGCTGGCTCTCGGCGATCGCGTCGACGGCGACCTTGCGGCGGAGGGCGTGGGGCTCACCATGGGTGGGGAGCCAACGTTCGTCTCGATCGACGACTACCAGTCGCCCGAGTGGAATACAGCCGCGGTGGGCCCGACGAAGCGGGCGCGCGCCGACGATCTTATCCGCCGCTTGCGGGCGCGCTTTGCGCCGGGCGGCTTTCTGCACTACGGGCAGGGAAAGTGGTATCCGGGCGAGAGCCTGCCGCGCTGGACCTTCGCGCTCTACTGGCGCTGCGACGGTAAGCCGATCTGGCGCAACGATGCGCTCGTCGCGCGCGAAGGTTTCCGCGCCCCGACCGATGTGGAAGGCGCCAAGGCGTTCTGCGAGGGTATCGCCGAGCGTCTCGGTGTCGGCGGCGAACATGTGATCTCGGCCTACGAGGATCCCGCGCACTGGATCGTCAAGGAGGCGCAGCTTCCGGTCAATGTCGACCCGCTCGACAGCAAGATCAGCGACGCGGAGGAACGGGCGCGGATCGCGCGGGTGTTCGATCGCGGGCTCGGAACCGCGTCGGGGTTCGTGCTGCCGATCCAGCGCTGGAATGCGCGCGCTGGTAAAGGCTGGATGAGCGAGAAGTGGAAGCTCAGGCGCAATCAGTTGTTCCTGGTGCCGGGCGACAGTCCGCTGGGGCTCAGGCTACCGCTCAACTCACTGCCGTGGCTTCCGCCTATGGCGGTGCCGCACGTCGTGACCGACGATCCATTCCTGGAACGTGGCGATCTCCCCGATCCGGACGCGTTTCTGCAAGTCTATCGCCGCGTGGGCGACAACCCGTATCGCCAGCCCATTCCGCTCGTGCAGGACATCGAGGGGGCGTCCGTGCGCACGGCGCTCGCGGTGGAGCTTCGCGAAGGCAAGCTCTGCGTGTTCATGCCGCCGCTCGGTGCACTCGACGACTATCTGGAGCTGCTGACCGCGGTGGAGGCGGCCGCAGACGAGCTGATGCTGCCGGTGCACATCGAAGGTTATCCGCCCCCGCCGGATCATCGTCTCAACGTCATCAAGGTCACGCCCGATCCAGGGGTGATCGAGGTGAACATCCATCCCGCTTCCTCGTGGCGCGAGTGCGTTGCGACCACGGAGGGCGTCTACACGGAAGCGCGCCTTTCGCGGCTCGGCACCGACAAGTTCATGACGGACGGGCGCCATACGGGAACGGGCGGGGGAAACCACGTCGTGGTGGGCGGTGCTGCGCCGTGGCAGAGCCCGTTCCTGCGCCGCCCTGATCTGCTCAAGAGCCTCATCGTCTTCTGGCAGCGCCATCCGTCGCTCTCGTATCTCTTCTCCGGCCTCTTCATCGGGCCGACGAGCCAGGCGCCGCGCGTGGACGAGGGACGTCACGAAAGTCTCTATGAGCTCGAGATCGCGCTCGGCATGATCCCGGGGCCGGGCGAGGGGCCGCCGGTTCCGCCGTGGCTGCTGGACCGGCTGCTCCGTAACCTGCTCGTCGATTCCTCCGGCAACACGCATCGGAGCGAGATCTGCATCGACAAGCTCTATTCGCCCGACGGCACGGCGGGCAGGCTGGGGCTGATCGAGTTCCGCTCGTTCGAGATGCCGCCGGATGCGCGCATGAGCCTGGCGCAGCAGCTTCTCCTGCGCGCGCTGATCGCGAAGTTCTGGAAGGAGCCCGAGCGCGGTGATCTCGTGCGCTGGGGCACGGCGCTGCACGATCGCTTCATGCTGGAGCACTACGTCTGGGCGGATCTGCTCGATGTTCTCGACGTGCTGCGGCGGGCGGGCTACGCTTTCAAGAGCGAGTGGTTCGAGGCGCAACGGGAGTTCCGCTTTCCATTCTACGGAAACGTGGAGCATGGGGGTGTGAAGCTTGAGGTGCGCCAGGCGCTCGAGCCCTGGCATGTGATGGGCGAGGAAGGGGCGATCGGGGGGACGGTGCGCTACGTGGATTCCTCGGTGGAGCGGTTGCAGGTGAAGGTGGACGGGTTAAATCCGCGCCGTCACGTGCTTGCCTGCAACGGGCGGCGCGTGCCGCTGGCCTCCACAGGGCGCTCCGGCGAGTTCGTGGCAGGCGTGCGGTTCAAGGCATGGCATCCGCCGTCCGGGCTGCATCCCACCATTCCGGCTCATGCGCCGCTGACCTTCGACGTGCTCGACACGTGGAGCCATCGCTCGCTCGGCGGCTGCGTTTACAGCGTCGCGCATCCGGGCGGGCGGAACTACGAGACCTTTCCGGTGAACACTTACGAGGCCGAGGCGCGCCGGCTCGCGCGCTTTCAGGATCACGGCCATACGCCGGGCCTCGTCACGACGCCGCCTCCCGAGCGCAACGACGAATACCCGCTGACCCTCGATCTCAGGCGGGCGCCGTCATGACGCGGGACGTATCGTGACGTCCGGGGCGGCTCAGATATCCGGTGGCGCGCCGGACGGCACGGGATTGATCGCGGGCTATCGTCCGCTACCCGGCGTCTACGACGAGATGGTGGATGAAGCGGGTCTCGTGCGGCCGCATTGGCGCCCGTTCGTCGAACGGCTCGCGGCAGAAGGGCCGGACGCGCTGGCCCAACGCTTCGGCGCCGCGGATCGCTATCTCAAGGATTCCGGCGTCTTCTATCGCGTCTACGACGATCCGGCAGCGGCCGAACGGCAGTGGCCGCTCGCGCATGTGCCGCTTCTGATCTCGCCCGAGGATTGGGCGGTGATCGAGGCCGGCGTGATCCAGAGGGCGCATCTCATCGAGGCGTTTCTGTCGGATTGCTACAGGGGCGGGCGCCAGATGACGGCGCTTGGCCTGCCTGCGTCGCTCATCACGGGCAGCGCGGAGTTTCTGCGGCCGCTCGTTCAGGCCGAACGCCCGTCTCCACGGCAGCTTCATCTCTTCGCAGTCGATCTGGGGCGGAGCCCGACCGGGCAATGGTGGGTGTTGCGGGACCGGACGCAGGCCCCTTCGGGAGCGGGCTTCGCGCTCGAAAACCGCATCGCGCTGTCGCGGGCGATGTCGGAGGTGTTTCGCGCGTTCGACGTGCAGCGGCTGGCCCCGTTCTTCGACGCCTTCCGCGCGGCGCTCGCCAGCCATCGCGAGGCGGACGATGCGGGCGTGTGCCTGCTGACGCCGGGACCTCTCAACGAGACCTATTTCGAGCATTCCTATCTCGCGCGCTATCTCGGCCTCCGGCTGGTCGAGGGCATGGACCTTCTCGTGCTCGGCGGGACGGTTTTCCTGCGCACCGTGGCAGGCCTGCGGAAGGTGCGGGTTCTGTTGAGGCGTATCGACGGCGATTTCGCGGACCCGTTGGAGCTCAACACGCAGTCGCGGCTCGGGATCGCGGGGCTGGTGCAGGCCGTGCGGCAGGGCAACGTGACGCTTGCCAACGCGCTTGGCTCGGGGCTCGCCGAAGCGCGCGCGCTGCTGGGCTTTCTGCCGACGCTGGCGGAGCCGCTGATCGGCGAGCGGCTGCTGCTTCCGAACGTTGCGACGTGGTGGTGCGGGCAGGAGGATGCGCGCCGGCAGGTGCTGGATGCGCTCGACGACCGTGTGATCGCGCCGGCCTTCTCGCGCGCTTCGAGCGGCATACCGCCCGGCGGGCCGTGGGTGATGTCGGAGCTTTCGTCGCCGGACCGCGACATCCTCACGACCGCGATCGAGCGGCGCGGCGTGGATTTCGTCGGCCAGGAGGTGGTGAAGCTTTCGACGACGCCGGTTTGGGCGAACGGGCGGCTCGAGCCGCATCCGTTCACGTTCCGCGTGTTCGTCGCGGCGACGGCGGACGGCTACAAGGTGATGCCCGGCGGCTTTGCGCTGATTGGCGACCAGCGGGACCTGCGGGCCGTCACCATGCAGCGGGGGGCCCGCTCGGCCGACGTGTGGGTGCTGTCGCGTGGACCGGTGCCGCAGACGACGCTGATCCCGTCCGAAACGCAGATCATGGTGCGCCGCTCAACGGGTGCGCTGCCGAGCCGGGCGGCCGACAATCTGTTCTGGCTCGCGCGGTATGTGGAGCGGGCGGACGAGACGTTGCGGCTGATCCGGGCGCTGGTGGCGCGCATCTCGGCTTCGCGGGCGCAGACCCTGCCGGAGGTGGGCGGTCTCTGCGAGCTGCTGGTGCGCTGGGGCGCGGCAGGGAACACGGCTTCGGGTGGCGAGCCGGTGTGGATCGCGGAGACGGCGCTTCGTGACGGCGAGAGCCACGGGGCGGTGCCGGCGCTGGTGGCGGCGGCGCGGCGCGCGGCTTCCCTCATTCGAGATCGCTTCCCGCCGGATGCATGGCGGGCGTTGGAAGACCTTCACGCCTATATGCAGACGCCGATCGACGGCCAGGGCGGCAGCGCGGCGGCTTTCGACAGGGCGAGTACCGCGCTCAGGCTGATCGCGGCGGTCACCGGGTTTCAGCTCGAGACCATGAACCGGCTTGCGGGCTGGCGGTTTCTGAAGCTCGGGCTTCGCATCGAGCGTGGGCTCGCCGTCTGCCGGTTCGCGCGGCAGTTCGCGCGGCCGCAGGGCGGATCGCGCGAGGAGCTCGATCTGTTGCTGGAGCTCAACGATTGCCAGATCACGTATCGCTCGCGCTATCCATTGGGAGCCGCATTCGCGCCGGTGCTGGATCTCGTGCTGCTCGACGAGAGCAATCCGCGCTCGCTTCTGTTCCAGCTCGGGCGGCTCAAGGCGCACACACTCGCGCTGCCGCTGCTGCCGCCTGCGCATCGGCCGAGCCCGGCGCTGGCGGTGGCAGAAGCGCTCTACGCGACGGTCTCCGCGATGGAGCCCGCCAAGATCCGCAGCGACGACATCCTCGGCATCGAGAACGGCCTCATGCATCTCTCGGACGAGATTTCGCTTTCCTATTTCCGCGTGCGCGACCCATTGCTGACGGAGGGGAGCGCATGACGGTCTACGACATCCGCCAGACGACCTCCTACGCTTATGGCTCGTTCGTGCCGTTCGCGGCGCACGTGCTGCGTCTCATGCCGCTTTCGGCCGGGCGTCTCGACGTACTCGACTGCGACATGGTGATTGATCCGGTGCCGAGCGAGTATGCGGTTGGGCGCGATTTCTTCGGCAATGCGACGACGCACATCACGCTCAAGGCGCCGCACAATCGTCTTACCGTGGAGAGCCGATCCGTCGTGAGGCTCGCGCCGTGCGAACTCGTGGAGCCACGCGATACGCCGCCCTGGGAAGAGGTGCGCCGCTGGGCTCATGAGACGGCGAGCCTCGCTCGACGCTCTCCTGCACATCAGATCTTTGCGTCACGTCACGTACCGCTCGATGCGGCGTTCCTCGACTATGCGGCGGCGCTGTTCCCGCCGGGGAGGCCCGTGCTCGAGGGCGCGCTCGCGTTGATGGAGCGGATCCGTGCTGAGTTCACCTACGATCCCCATGCCACGGACGTCATGACGCCAGCGCGGGTCGCGTTCGCGACGCGGCGCGGCGTGTGTCAGGATTTCGCGCATATCATGATCGGCTGCCTGCGCTCGCTGGGGCTCCCGGCAGCCTACGTGAGCGGCTATCTGCGCACGCACCCGCTACCCGGCATGGCGCGCCTCGAAGGCGCGGATGCGATGCACGCGTGGGTCTCGGTCTGGTGCGGCGAGGAGGCCGGGTGGCAGGATCTCGACCCCACGAATGCCATGCGTGCGGAGCGGGATCACGTGCCGCTAGCTTTCGGACGGGACTATTCGGATGTCTCGCCCATCGATGGGGTGATTTTCGATTCCGGCCGCCATTCGCTCTCCGTCGCGGTGGATGTGTGCGAGCGGGTCGAGGATGCGTGAGACGGCGGCGCGTCTCAGGTGAGCACGCGTGTCTCCGGCGGGCCACCCGAGCGGACGGGAAGCGTGACGTTGAGGGCTGTGCCGGCAGGCTGCATGGTCTCGATGACCAGCGTGCCCGAGAGCGCGCGGACGCGCTCGCGCATGCCGGCCAATCCGTAGCCAAGCGCGGCGTTGTCGGAGATGCCGACGCCATCGTCCGTAATGCGCAGGCGCACGCTGCGTCCGGCCTGAGCTTCCTCTGCGGACATGCTCACCGAGACCAGCGACGGGCTCCCGTGGCGGACGGCATTCGTGAGGCCTTCCTGCACGCAGCGATAGAGCGTGAGGTCGATGTCCTCGCCGAAGCTCGTCGGGAGATCTGCAAACGTGCGCTCGAAGCGTTTGTCGGGATGGCGGCGCTCGAAGGTGAGGATCAGCTCGCTGATCAGCTCCGTGAGCGTGGTGCGGCCGAGCGCGACGGGGCGCAGGCGGTTCAAGAGCTGGCGATTGAGGCTCTTCAAGCGCTCGGACACGAGCGAGATCTCGTTCACGCAGGAGAGGATGGTGGACGCCTGCGGCTCGGGCAGATTGCGGGCGTGACGCTCGATGGCGCCTGCACCGGCCGTGATGCCGAACAGGCAGGGGCCGAACTCGTCGTGCAGGTCGCGTGAAATCTGACGGCGCTCGTCTTCCTGCACGGCGACGAGCTGGCGGTAGAGGCGGCTGTTCTCGGCGTTGGCGCCGTCGAGTGCCTGGGCGAGCGTGTTGAAGCTGCCGACGATGGCGGCAAGCTCACGCACCTTCGGCGGCTCTATGCGGAGGCCATAATGCCCATCCTCCAGCTCGCGCATGCCGTCGGCGAGCGTGACCAGCGGGTCCAGGATGTAGCCGAGGACGAAATACAAGCCGACCATCATGAGTGCCGTTCCCCCGAGCCAGAGAACGGCCATGAGAAGGAGCAACTCCCAGGCTTCAGCGATTTCGTCGTCCGGCTCGCCCTTGATCAGCACGTTTCCGAGCAGCATGCCGTTTGCAATGACGGGGACGTCGCGCACCTCGACCGTGGGCTGGACGAGGCTTACGAACCAACCAGGCGCGCGATCCTCGCCGCGTGCGTCATGGGTCGCGAGCTCTGTCTCGTGGGCGCCGCTCGAAGCCTTTCCGGCCGGTGTGACGACACGGATGGAGACGTGGCGCACTTTCGCCATCTCCTGTGCGAGGCGCCAAGTGAAGGGCGCGAGATCCGCCGGCCCATCGATCTCGCGCGCCTGAGCCGCAATGTGATTGCGCCAAAGCTCGACGTTGGATTGGGTCTCGATTGCGGCGCGCGTGCGGGAGTCGAGCACGGCCAGCACGCCCCCGACGAGGCCGGTGAAGAGCGTGAGGAGCGTGATGGCGATGAGGATCTGCCAGCGGAACGGGCACGCGTACCAGAGGTTGGCGATCCTCTCCAGGAGCGGGAGAAAGCCTTTCGATGTGCGCGGAGGCTGGGAGGAGTCCGACGGGCTCTGGGAGAGAGGCATTTCCAGACGTGACCTGAGTGTGTGGGCGCGCGCTTGCAGCGCCGATGTCGCGTTGCGGGTAGTCACACCACAGCGCGCATCTTATGCGAGATCACAATTATGTTATAGAGTTACTTTTTTCGAGCCGCGTGGTGCCGGGGTGCCGAGCATGGAAGCCGGGATGGTTGCGGCCTTGACCTCGCGGAGCACGAAAGAGGACCTGAGGCGCGTGACGCCCGGAAGGCGCGACAGCTCCTGCTTGTGAATGCGCTCGTAGTCGGCGAGGTCACGCGCGAGAACGGTCAGGAGGTAGTCGTCCTCGCCGGACATGAGCTGGCATCCGACGACGGAGGGCGCCGCCGCCACGGCCGCCTCGAAGGACTCGAGGCGCTGCTCGCTCTGGTTCTGAAGACTGATGAACACGTGCACGATCATCTCCAGCCCGACGGCGCGGCGGTCGATGCGGGCCTGATAGCCCTTGATGATGCCGCTTTCCTCGAGCGCGCGTATGCGCCGCGCGATCGCGGTGGGGGAGAGCGGAATGCGCTCCGCGAGTTGGACCTGGCTCAGGCGTCCGTCTTCAAGAAGCGCGGCCAGAATGGCGCGATCGAGCGCGTCTAAGGTATATTGCATTGCACATCTGCGAAAAATTATTCGATTTTGCAGATTATCTGCGTCCGTCGTTTTCTTTTCAACGAAATTTGCGGAGTTTCCGAGCGGTATCCTTGATATGGTCTCCGGCACCGAATTGAACGCAGCCGCAGGTACGGAGACCCCAATGCGCATCGGTGTTCCCACTGAGATCAAGAGCGACGAGTTTCGTGTCGGGCTGGTGCCCGGCTCCGTGCGGGAGCTGACCGCGCGGGGTCACGAAGTCGTGGTGCAGTCCGGCGCCGGAGGCGGCATTTTCGCGGACGATGCGGTCTATGAGCGGGCGGGTGCCAAGATCCTGCCCACCGCAGAAGCTGTGTTCGAGGCGGCGGATATGATCGTCAAGGTGAAGGAGCCGCAGGCGGTCGAATACAAGCGGCTCAAGCCGCATCAGATCCTTTTCACCTACCTCCATCTCGCGCCCGATCCCGAGCAGGCGCGCGGGCTGATGGCCTCAGGCGCCGCTGCGATCGCCTACGAGACAGTGACGGATGCCGCGGGCGGTTTGCCCCTGTTGGCGCCGATGAGCGAGGTCGCGGGACGTCTTTCGATAGAGGCGGCGGCCATCGCACTCCGCCGTCCTGCGGGCGGGCGCGGCGTGCTGATGGGCGGTGTTCCAGGCGTTCGCCCCGCGAAGGTCGTCGTGCTGGGCGGCGGCGTGGTGGGAACGCACGCGGCGCGGATGGCGGCTGGTCTCGGCGCTGACGTCACCATCATCGACAAATCGCTGCCGCGGCTGCGGCAGCTCGACGAGCTGTTCCAGGGGCGCGTCCACACGCTGGCCTCCACCATGCACGCCATCGAGATGGAGGTGATGGAAGCGGATGTGGTGATCGGCGCTGTTCTCGTGGCGGGCGCGAGCGCGCCCAAGCTCGTCACGCGCGACATGCTGAAATCCATGAAGCGGGGCGCGGTGCTGGTGGATGTGTCCATCGACCAGGGCGGCTGCTTCGAAACCTCGCGGCCGACGACGCACGCCCATCCGACGTTCGAGGTCGACGGCATCATTCACTACTGCGTGGCCAACATGCCGGGCGCGGTGCCGGTGACGAGTGCGCAGGCGCTCAACAACGCCACGCTGCCGTTCGTGCTGAAGCTCGCCGACAAGGGCCTCGCGGCGTTCGATCGCGATCCGCATCTCGCGGCCGGGCTCAATGTTCGCGATGGGCGCATCATGCATTCCGCCGTCGCGGCGTCGCTCGGGTTCGACAGGCTGGATGGCGGAAAGGCACGGTCCGCGGCGGCATGATGGCATGATGGCGTGATGTTTCACGCTGCCTTCGCGGTTATGGCGCGCTCGTTCTTCCCTCCCAACGTTCGGCGCCACTTGCCGGTCCGCTTTCCCCCGAGCGGGCCGGCTTCATTTTGGAAGGCTCTTTCCGCGAGAGCGTTTTGCGATCCCGTTGCGTGGGCTTGCAGGCGATGTTCCAGGTTGGAGGAGAGTGCGTTCCTCAGGCGTGTCGGGATCCCGACCTGCGTCGGGATGACGTCTAAAGAAGGCACACGGCGCAGGCAAAAAACAACGTCACCCCGGCGAAGGCCGGGATCCAGACACGTTGGCAGTCACGTTCGCAGGCAATGGCCTCGATTGGGCACATCGTCGTCAGCTTGAAACTTCCTGTTGGGCGGGGTGACGGAATAGCCCAGATCTTCTCATTTTCGTGCGAGGAACCGGTCTCCACTTCGTCGCAAGACGCTCTAGCCGCCGCGCAGCTTCGTTGCCATCACCGAGATGGTGCGCTGGTAGACCTCGGCGCGGTTCCAATCCTTGATGACGTTGTAGTTCGCTGTGCCCGGATGCCAGGGCTGGCCCGCCTGCCAGCCGTGGCCTTTGAGGAAATTGGCGGTGGAAGCCAAGATGTCCGGGATGCTGTGGATCAGGTCCTTCTTGCCGTCGCCGTCGTAGTCCACCGCGTATTTTACGTAAGGCGTGGGGAGAAACTGCGTCTGCCCGATCTCGCCCGCCCAGCCGCCGCGCATTTCAGCGGGGCTCATGTGTGCGTCGTCGATGATGCGAAGCGCATCGACGAGCTGGCCGGTGAAGAACGCCGAGCGGCGGCAGTCGTAGGAGAGTGTCGCGAGCGAGCGGATGATCGAGAACTTGCCGCTGGTATCTGCGCCATAGTTCGTTTCTAGCCCCCAGATTGCGATGACGACTTCCGCGGGCACGCCGAACTGCCGCTCCATGCGGTCCAGCGTCCCGCGATGGGCTTTCATGCGGGCGCGACCGCGGTTGATCAGCGCGGAGCCGACGCGGCGGGCATAGAACTGCTCGAACGAGAGCTTGAAGGATTTCTGGTTGCGGTCGAGCCGGATGACGCGCGGGTCGTAGGTGACGCCCACGAGGCCCGAGGAAATGGCGGATTGGGAGACGCCTTGGGCGGCCGCTCGTTTTTTGAACGCGGCGAGCCAGGGGCCGAAGCCGCCGGCTGCCTCTCCGCAGGTTGCGGCGTGCGTGGCAGGCGAGAAAGCCATCAGAGCGGCCAGGGTGAGCGGGATGGCACTCGCCAGACGGAGGGCATTCGGCTTCATTAATTTTTCCTTGTTCTCAATGGCTTCGCTCGTCATCTCATATCTGTCAGGTTGGCCATAAAAAATCCAGCCGGGACGTGTCGGATCGGGGGCGCGCCGCTCGTCTTCAAGCGGAGGGCGGCTCGATCCGCCCGGACGACCGGAGGCTCAGGGCCAAGGAAGGAGACGCGGAATGTCGACGTCGGGCGAAATCAAGTTGCCGAAACTCGGAAGTGTCACGCCGCATATAGTGTGTGCGGGCGCGGCGGATGCCATCGCGTTCTACAAGAAGGCGTTTGGCGCGGAGGAGATGATGCGTCTTGCGATGCCGGACGGGAGGCTGATGCACGCCTGCATTCGCATCGGCAACTCTTACGTCATGCTCGTGGACGAAATGCCGGAGTGGCAATCACTCGGCCCCAATGCGCTCAAGGGCACGCCGGTCTCGATCCATCTGATGGTGGATGACGTGGATGCAATGTTCGCGCAGGCGGTGGCCGCGGGCGCAGAGGTGATGATGCCTGTCGCCGATATGTTCTGGGGCGACCGCTACGGCCAGGTGAAAGATCCATTCGGACACCGCTGGTCGATCGCAACGCACGTGCGCGACATGACCCTGGACGAAGTCAAAGAGGAGATGATGAAGATCAATCCGGACTGCGGCCCGGAGAGCGATGCGAAGGCGGGCGGCAAAGAAAAAGCCAAGGCCAAGGGCGGCGCCAAAGGCAAGGCGAAGGTGAGCTAGCGCTTTTTTGACTGCGAGCTATGCCCCGAAGGGAAAGGGAGCGAGCCGTGTTGGCTCGCTCCCTTTAGCTTTACGGGTGCGCGATGGCGTCAGTTCCGCCCTGTGAAGTTGAACTCGGCGCCGGAGCGGATGCCGGTGGGCCAGCGGGCGGTGACGGTCTTGATGCGCGTGTAGAAGCGCACGCCTTCGGGACCATAGACCGCGTGATCGCCGAACAGCGAGCGCTTCCAGCCGCCGAAGGAATGATAGGCGACGGGCACGGGGATCGGCACGTTGATGCCCACCATGCCGACCTCGATCTTGTCGGCGAACGTGCGCGCGGTGTCGCCGTCGCGGGTGAAGATGGCGGTGCCGTTGCCATACTCGTGGCTGTTCACGAGATCGGCCGCCTCGTCATAGCTCTCGGCGCGCACGACGGAGAGAACCGGTCCGAAGATCTCGGTCTTGTAGATCGTCATGTCGCGCGTCACGTGGTCGAACAGCGTGCCGCCGATGAAGAAGCCGTTCTCGTAGCCTTGAAGCACGAGGCCGCGCCCGTCGACGACGAGCTCGGCGCCTTCTTTCACGCCGAGGCCGATGAGATCGGTGATGCGGCGCTTGGCTTCTCCGGTGACGACGGGACCCATCTCGGAGTCGGGATCCGTTGCGGGAGCGACCTTGAGCGCGCGCACGCGCGGGGCGAGCGCTTCGATTAGGCGGTCTGCGGTCTTCTTGCCGACGGGAACGGCGACGGAGATCGCCATGCAGCGCTCGCCGGCCGAGCCGTAGCCCGCACCCATCAAGGCATCCACGGCCTTATCCATGTCGGCGTCGGGCATGACGATCATGTGGTTCTTGGCGCCGCCGAGCGCCTGCACGCGCTTACCGGCCGCGGCGCCGCGCGTGTAGACGTATTCCGCGATCGGCGTCGAGCCGACGAAGCTCACGGCCTTGACGTCGGGATGATCGAGCAGCGCGTCGACGGCGGTCTTGTCGCCGTGCACGACGTTGAATACGCCCGCGGGGAAGCCTGCCTCCTGGAACAACTCCCAGATCAGCATCGGGGCGGAGGGATCGCGCTCGGAGGGTTTCAGCACGAAGGTGTTGCCGCACGCGACGGCGACCGGGAACATCCACATCGGCACCATGGCCGGAAAGTTGAACGGCGTGATGCCCGCGACGACTCCGAGCGGCTGGCGGTCCGACCAGCTATCGATGTCGGGGCCGATGTTGCGGCTGTACTCGCCTTTCAGCAGATGAGGGATACCGCAGGCGAAATCCACGACCTCTATTCCGCGCTGCAACTCTCCCAACGCATCGGCGTGCGTCTTGCCGTGCTCGGCGGAGATGGCGCGCGCGATGGCGTCGGCGTTCTTCTGCAACAGCTCCTTGAAGCGGAACATGGGCGCGACGCGCTTCATGGGCGGCGTGGCGCCCCAGCTCTCCGCGGCAGACTTCGCGGCAGCTACGGCGGCGGCGATCTCCTCCGGCGTCGAGAGCGGGAGGCGCGCGATGGCCTCGCCGGTCGCGGGATTGAAGACATCCGACGCGCGGGGCGAGGTGGAGGCGACTTTTCTGCCGCCGTAAGCGTTCTCGAGCGTTCGCATGATCCGGTCAGTCCGCTTCTTTGAGTACGGCGGTGAAGATGTCGAAGAGCTGGTCGATCTCGCTCTCGGTAATAATGAGCGGGGGCGAGAGCGCGATGATGTCGCCGGTCTGGCGCACGAGCAGGCCGCGCTCGAAGCATTTGACGAAGCGGCTGTAGGCGCGCTGGGCGGGGGCATTCGGAATCGGCGCGAACTCGATGGCACCGATGAGGCCGATGTTGCGGATGTCGATGACGTGCGGCAGGCCCTTCAGGGCGTGCACGCGCTCCTGCCAATAGGGCGCGAGCTGCGCGGCGCGGGTGAGAAGACCTTCCTCCTGATAGGTGTCCAGCGTGCCGATGGCTGCGGCTGCGGCCATGGGATGGCCCGAGTAGGTGTAGCCGTGGAAGAGGTCGATCGCGTTCTCGGGGCCGGTGGTGAAGGCCTCGTAGATGTGGCTCTTCAAGAAGACGACGCCCATCGGGATGGTGCCGTTGGTGACACCCTTGGCACCGGTGATCATGTCGGGGGAGACGTCGAAGTAGTCGGCGCCGAAGGGGGTGCCGAGGCGGCCGAACCCGGTGATGACCTCGTCGAAGATCAAAAGGATGTCGTGCTTGCGGCAGATGGCTTCGAGCCGCTTCAGATAGCCCTTGGGCGGGATCAGGACGCCCGTGGAGCAGGCGACCGGCTCGACGATGACGGCAGCGATGGTAGAGGCGTCATGCAGCGCGACCAGGCGCTCGAGATCGTCGGCCAGATCGGCGCCGTGCTCGGGCTCGCCTTTGGAGAATGCGTTCTTGGCGAGATCGTGTGTGTGACGGATATGATCGACGCCCGCGACCAGCGTTCCGAACATCTTTCTGTTGGGCGAGATGCCCCCGACGGAGGTGCCGCCGAAGTTTACGCCATGATAGCCGCGCTCACGTCCAATGAGGCGTACCTTCGAGGCGTTGCCTTTGGCGCGGTGGTAGGCGAGTGCGATCTTGAGGGCGGTCTCGACCGACTCGGAGCCTGAGTTGGTGAAGAAGACGTGGTCGAAGCCCTTGGGCGCGATGTTGACGAGGCGGGAGGCCGCCTCGAATGCCTTGGGATGGCCCATCTGGAAGGTGCCGGCGAAGTCCAGCTCCGCGGCCTGCTTCTGGATCGCTTCCACGATGCGCGGGCGGCAGTGCCCCGCATTCACGCACCAGAGTCCGGAGGTGCCGTCCAGGATCTTGCGGCCATCCTGCGTAAAGTAGTGCGTGTCCTTGGCGGAGGCGAGCAGGCGGGGGGCCTTCTTGAACTGCCGGTTCGCGGAGAACGGCATGAAGAAGGCTTCGAGGTCGTTTGTCTTGAGCTGGACGTTCATGGGCGCCTCTTCTGACGTTCGTGACGTATTGATGATCCGATCAAGCGAGCCCAATCGGCGGTGCGGCTAGGCGGCTGGACTCCGGCCTTCGCCGGAGTGACGGGTTGTTTGTGGCGACCCGACTGCCCGATATCGACGTCATCCCGGCGCAGGCCGGGACACGTTGAGCATCGTTACTGCGAACTTTCATGTCTTCGACAAGGGCCTTCGGTCTCTCCGGTTGCGACGTGCTTACTGAAGCTTGCTGACGGCCTCGGTGAGGCTCGCCTCGAAGACGTCCATGCCTTCCTTCACCAGGGCGTCGCTCGCGGTCAAGGGCGGCAGGAAGCGGATGACGTTTCCATAAGTGCCGCACGAGAGCAGGATCAAGCCACGCTCGTTGCCGGATTTCAGCACTTGCGCGGTGAGCTCGGGGGCGGGTTCGCCGCTCTTCACGTCCTTCACGAATTCGACGGCGCACATGGCGCCGACGCCGCGCACGTCGCCGATGCAGTTGAGGTTCGAGCGGGCGGCAAGCGCGCGGCAGCGGCCGAGGATGATTTCGCCGATGGCGCTGGCGCGGTCGCACAGCTGCTCGTCGTTGATGATGTCGAGAACCGTGTGAGCGGCGGCGCAGGCGACGGGATTGCCCGCGTAGGTGCCGCCGAGGCCGCCCGGGTTTGCGGCATCCATGATGTCCGCGCGTCCGGTGATGGCGGAGAGCGGAAGGCCGCCCGCGAGGCCCTTGGCGAGCGTCACCACGTCGGCCTTCACGTTCGTGTGGTCGAGAGCGAACATCTTGCCGGTACGCGCAAAGCCCGTCTGGATCTCGTCGGCGATGAGGACGATGCCGTGCTCGTTGCAGATGGCGCGAAGCTCGGAGAGGAATTCCGCGGGCGCGATGTTGAAGCCGCCCTCGCCCTGCACCGGCTCGATGATGATGCCGGCGATGGAGGAGGGATCGGCCTGATACTTGAAGAGCGCCTTCAGCGCCTTGACGCTGTCGGCCACCGAGGTGCCGTGATAGAGGTTCGGGAAGGCGACGTTGTAGATGTCGGCCGGGAAAGGCCCAAAGCCCTTCTTGTAAGGCACGGCCTTGCCGGTGAGCGCCATGCCCATGTGCGTGCGGCCGTGGAAGCCGCCCGAGAACGAGACGATACCGGGGCGGCCGGTGAAGGCGCGCGCGACCTTTACGGCATTCTCCACGGCTTCGGCGCCGGTGGAGGCGAGCATGGTCTTCGCGGGGCCAGAGACGGGCGCGATGGCGTTGAGCCGCTCGGCGAGCGAGACGTAGTTCTCGTGCGGCGTCACCTGGAAGCAGACGTGGGTAAATGACTTCATCTGCTCGGCGATGGCGGCGAGAATGCGCGGATGCTGATGGCCGGTGTTGACCACGGCGATGCCGGCGCCGAAATCGATGTAGCGCTTGCCGTCCTCGCTCCAGATCTCGGCGTTCTCGGCGCGCTTGGCATAGATCTGCGTCGCGTGGCCGATGCCGCGGGGAACGGCTGCATTCCGGCGTGCGTGAAGCTCGGCAGAGGTCGCCATCGGTCTCACCTTCCTTGTGTCGGCGAAGCGGATGCCTCGTCGACAGCCGCTCCGTAGTGATCAATAATTTGATCTATATCCGGAACCGTACTCTACGCAGTCCCCAGCTTCAAGTGCTGCAGTTCTGGCCTTAAGTCGCGCTTGTGTGTTCGTTTGATCAAAAAATTGATCAAAATTTGTCGTTCGGGGCCGTGCGCCGTGCTAGCGTTTCTTCAGTTCTCGCAAGGCAGGGTTACACGCATATGGCGCGACGCAAGAGATCCAGGGACGGAGCCGAGACGCGGACGACGATCGACGTCGGGGCGCGGCTCAAGGCGCAGCGCATCAAGAGCGGGCTCACGCAGCGGGATCTTGCCGCGAAGGCGGGCGTGACTAACGGCATGATCAGCATGATCGAGCAGAACAAGCATAGCCCCTCGGTGGCCACGCTGAACCGGCTGACGGACGCGCTGGGCTTGAGCTTCGCGGAGTTCTTCTCGATCTCGTTGCCGGAGGCGCCTCAGGTTTTCTACATGAAGGACGAGCTGGTGGCGCTGACGGAGGGCAAGGTGCGCTTCTTCGTCGTCGCGGGAGAGAGGCCGGAGAAGGCGCTCCAGATTCTGCACGAGGTCTACGAGCCGGGCGGCGACACCGGCAGCACGATGCTGACGCACCGGGGCGAGGAGGGCGGCCTCGTAATCCAGGGGCAGATCGAGGTGACCGTCGGTGACCAGCGTCGCGTGCTGGGGCCTGGGGATGCCTATTATTTCGAGAGCATGATTCCGCATCGGTTCCGCAATGTCGGCAAGCAGGCGGCGGTGATCGTGAGCTCGTGCACGCCGCCGTTCATGTGAGGCAGCAGGCAGCGGGCAGCAGGCAACAGTGAGAGTAGGGAGTAGGGAGTAGGGAGTAGGGAGTAGGGGCTCTCGTTCGGGTCGCGGGGCTGGCGCTTATGAGGCATGGCTTCACGGGACGGGATGACCTCGACGTTATCGGGAGCGGCTTGCCCCGTGACTTCGTCATCCCGGCGAAGGCCGGGATCCAGACACCTTACAATTCTGCTTTGCCGCGGCGGCCGGCATCACACACTCCACTGCCCATTGCCTACGACAACAGCACCACGGGGCTCGAGCCGGCCCAGCTTACCCACACCTGCTCTTTCCAATCGAAGCTGTCCTGGTCCCACCGCGAGCGGTTGGGGCGCGAGACACGGATCAGGTTTCCTTTGCCGGTATCGATGTGGAAGATCGAGGTGTCGCCGAGATAGGAGATCTCGCGGATGACGCCTTTGGCGATGTTGTGGCCTGCCGGGCATTCGGCGGGGGTGGGCGGTGTGCCGCTGTCCTTGTGTAGCGTGATCTTCTCCGGCCGGATTGCGACCCAGACCGGCGTGTTGACCTTGCCTGGAACGGCGTGCGGCAGATGAACGGCGTGGGGTGCCAGCTCGGGGCAATCGACCACGGCCTCGTCCGGCTCGTCCCTGACGAGAGTGCCCTCGAACATGTTCACGGACCCGATGAAATCCGCGACGAAGCGGGAAGCGGGGAACTCGTAGAGATCGGAGGGCGTGCCGAGCTGGGCGATGGAGCCCTTGTTCATGACAGCGATGCGGGACGCGATGGCGAGCGCCTCGTCCTGGTCGTGGGTGACCATGATGAATGTGATGCCCACCTTCTGCTGAAGTTGAGACAACTCGAAGCGCATGGCCTCGCGCAGCTTGGCGTCGAGGGCGGAGAGCGGCTCGTCGAGGAGCAGCACTTTCGGGCGCTTCACGAGGGCGCGGGCGAGGGCCACGCGCTGGCGCTGGCCGCCGGAAAGCTGATCCGGCATACGGGCCGCCAGATGGCCGAGCTGCACGAGGTCGAGCGCCTCCTGCACGCGCGTCTTGCGCTCGGGCTCAGGGACGCGGTCGATCTTGAGCCCGTAGGCCACGTTGTCGGCCACCGACATGTGCGGGAACACGGCGTAGGACTGGAACACCATATTCACCGGCCGCTTGTTGGCGGGAATGGTGCGCATGTCCTGGCCGTCGATGAGGATCTCGCCCTCTGTCGGGACCTCGAGGCCTGCCAGCATGCGCAAAAGCGTCGTCTTTCCGCATCCGGATGGGCCGAGCAGGGCGAAGAACTCTCCCGGCTCGATGTCGAGGCTCACATTGTCGACCGCGACCATGGAGCCGAATTTCTTGACGATGTTGCGGAAGCTGATGATGGGCTTCACGGCGGATTTGGGTGGAGCTGGAGATGCGTCGTTCACGGGATCAATCCTTGCATCGCGGGCGGCAGCCCGGTTTTCCATCTGTCACGATCTGCGTTGAGACGATTTCTGCATGAGGGCTCCCAGCACCATGAGCACCACCGTGAGGAGGATGAGCATGGTGGAGGCGGCGTTGACCTCGGGCGTCACCGAGAAGCGGACCATCGAGTAGACCTTCACCGGGAACGTCACGGTGTTCGGCCCCGATGTGAAGAAGGTGATGACGAAGTCGTCGAGCGAAAGGGTGAAGGAGAGTAGTGCGCCCGCGATGAGGGCAGGGCGGATATGCGGGATCAGGATGTCGCGGAAGGCTTGCCATTCGCTGGCGCCAAGGTCTTTCGCGGCTTCCTCCTGCTCCTTGTTGAAGTTGGCGAGGCGGGCGCGCACCACCATGGCCACGAAGGGGAAGCAGAACGAGACGTGGGCAATGATGATGGCGCCCAGATTGAAGGGCCAGACGAGATTGTTCGGCCAGGGCACGACGCTCGAGAAGAACACCAGCATCGCGACGCCCATGCAGATCTCGGGCACCACGATGGGGAGCGCCATGGCGCCTTCAACGGCGGCCTTTCCCGGGAAACGGAAGCGCCAGAGCAGAACGGCGGCGAGCGTGCCCAGAACGAGGGAGAGCAGGGTTGCGACGAAGGCGATGGTGAGCGAGTTCGCGAACGCGATCATCAGGTCGTCGTTGCGGAAGAGCTGGCCGTAATATTTGAGGGTGAAGCCTTTCCAGACGATGTTGCGCTTGCTGTCGTTGAAGGAGAAGGCCACGAGCGCCATCAACGGCGCGTAGAGAAAGATGAACACGCCCGCGAGCCACAGGCGCATGGACCAGCGGCGATTGTATTCGAGGGGCGCTGGCCGGTCCTTTGCGGTTCTCATGGCTCCTCCCTCAAATACCGTGCGCATCGGCCGCCTTGCCGCGCGAGAGATAAGCGCGCAACGCGATGGCGATGAAGGTTGCGTACATCAGCAGGAACGAGAGCGCCGCGCCGAAGGGCCAATCGTTTGCTTTCTTGAACTGGCGCTCGATGACGTTGGCGATCATCTGGCTATCCGGTCCGCCGAGCAGGTCAGGCGTCAGATAGGCGCCGAGGGCCGGCACGAATGTGATGATGACGCCGGAGATGATGCCCGGGAGCGCGAGCGGAACGACGATGGAAAAGAGCGTGCGGAGGTGTCCGGCTCCGAGATCGAGACTCGCCTCCATCAGCGAGCGGTCGAGACGATCGAGGGCGGCGTAGAGCGGCAGCACCATGAAGGGGAGGTGCACGTAGACGAGGCCGAAGACCACTGCGAAGTTGTTGTAGAGGAGCTGCAGGGGCTCGTAGGGCGCCAAGGGCTCGAGGCCGACCAGGGTCTTCAGCCAGCTCGCGCTCTCCCAAATCCACGCGAGGCCGTAGTTCACATAGCCCTCCGTTCTCAGAACGGCGATGAGGGCATAGGTGCGGATGAGCAGGTTGGTCCAGAACGGCAGCATCACCAGCAGCAGGAGCCACGGGCGCCATCGCTCGCTGGCGAACACGATGGCGAGCGCGACCGGGAAGCCGATGATGAGGCAGAGAAGGGTGGTAACGCCCGCGACGAAGACGGATTTGGCGAAGATCTGCAGATAGAGCGGCTCGAAGGCGCGCGCGTAGTTGGCGAAGGTGCCGCTGATCGAGACGCCTGTGAGCCCGAGGTTCTCGCCGAAGCTGTAGGCCCAGATCACGCCGAGCGGAATGAGGAAGAACACTGCCACCCAAAGCAAGGGCGGCAGTGCCGTGGCCCAGAAGGCTAGCCTCGATTCCGTAGATTCACGAGCTGCCATGAGACCCCATTCCTCGCGCTGTCGCTGCTACATCACGGTGGTCATTCTCCGGTCTCAGTCGGCGCGGAGGCGCGTCATGCTCTCGTCGAGCAGGCGCGTGATCTCGGTGCCGGCGTATTGGGGATACTCACACTTGGCCACCAGATCGGCCGGCGGGAAGATGACGGGATTGTTCTTGTAGTCGTCCGGCATCAGCGCGGTTGCTGCGGCATTCGGAGACGGGAACTTGATGGTCTCGTAGATCTCCTTGCCGGTGTTGGCATCGAGAAGGAAATTTATGAATGCGTGCGCGTTCTCGGGATGCGGGGCGCCCTTCGGGATCGCCAGCGTATCCGACTGCTTCAGCGCGCCTTCCTTCGGCACGATGAAGCTGATGTCGTCGTCCTCGGTCATGATCTGGGCGATGTCGCCGTTGTACTCCATCACCACGTCGACCTCGCCCGAGAGCAGGAGGTCCTGGCCGTTGTCCTCGTGGAAGGATTTGATGAAGGGCTTCTGCTTCTTCAGGATCTTCTCGGCTTCGAGGATCAGCTCGGGCGTCGGCTTGTTGGCTGAGTGGCCGAGATACTTGAAGACATGCCGGTAAAGCTCGCTCGCATCCGACATGACGGAGATGCGGCCCTTGTACTGGTCGGACTCGAACAGCACCTTCCAGCTATCGGGTGTCTCCTTCACCTTGCTCTTGCGGAAGGCGATGCCGATGACGAGCCAGGTGTAGGGCAGGCTGTACTTGCGGCCCGGATCGTAAGGCGCGTCGTTGATGAACTCCGGCGCCACGTTCTTGATGTTGGGGATCTTGGCGTGGTCGAGCGGCTCGAGCAGGTTGGCCTGCACCATGCGCTCCACGAACTCGCTGCCGGGAACGATCACGTCGTAGCCGGGGTTGCCCGCTCTCAGTTTGGCGAACAGCTCGTCGTTGGTGGCGAACAGGCTCATGTTGACGTCGATGCCCGAGGCCGTCTTGAAGTCGTCGAGCGTCGTTTCGCCGATGTAGGTATCCCAGTTGTAGAAGTTGAGCTTCTTTTCCTCTGCGGCGAAGCCTTTGCGGGAAAAGCTGAAGCCGACGGCCGCTGCGCCGAGGCCGGCCAGAAACGAACGGCGGCTGGCCGAGCCATTCAGTCTAGAGAAAATCTCGTTCGCCATGGGTTGCTCCCCGTTTGATAAAAGCTAATCGACAATAGCCCCGCCGCCGAAATCGAGAGTGCGCAAAGTGTAGTCAGTTATGGAGAGGCGTTGCCTCGTTATGAGGCTATCCCTCCGAGACAGATGAACTTCGTCTCCAGGTATTCATCCAGTCCTTCGGCCGCGCCCTCGCGGCCGAGTCCGGATTCCTTCACGCCGCCGAAGGGGACGGTCTCGTTCGAGAACAATCCTTCGTTGACGCCGACCATGCCTGCATCGAGAGCCTCGGCGACACTCCAGGCGCGGCCGAGGTTCTGGCTGAAGAGATAGGCGGCGAGGCCGAACGGCGTGTCGTTCGCGATGCGGATCGCCTCCTCGTCCGTCTCGAAGCGAATGAGAGCTGCGACGGGGCCGAAGATCTCCTCGTGCACGATGGTCATGTCGGGCGTGACGCCGGTCACGACGCTCGGCTGATAGAAGAGTGGACCGGCAGCAGCCGGGGAGCCGCCGACGATCACTTTCGCGCCCTTGCCGACGGCATCGCGCACGAGGCCATCGACCTTCTTTGCTGCATCCGCGTTGATGAGCGGCCCGATGACGACGCCCGCGTCGCGTCCAGGCCCGACCTTCAGCTTCTTCACCTCGGCGGCCAACGCTTCGGCGAAGCGATCGTAGATGCCGGACTGCACGAGAATTCGGTTCGCGCACACGCAGGTCTGTCCGGCGTTGCGATACTTGGAAGCCATGGCACCGGCGACGGCCTGCTCCAGGTTCGCGTCGTCGAACACGAGGAGCGGCGCGTTTCCGCCAAGCTCCAGCGTGAGCTTCTTGACGTTGCTCGCGCACTGCCGGTAGAGCGCCTTGCCGACCTCCGTCGAGCCGGTGAACGAGAGCTTGCGCACGCGGCTGTCCTCGCACAGCACCTTGCCGACGGCGGGGGCGTTCGCGGTGGTGATCACGTTGAACACGCCGGGCGGCACGCCCGCATCGAGCGCGAGCTTGGCGATGGCGATGGCGCAGAGAGGCGTATCCTCGGCGGGCTTGACGACGACCGTGCAGCCCGCGGCGAGCGCGGGCGCGACCTTGCGGGTGATCATCGCGATCGGGAAGTTCCAAGGCGCGATGGCGGCTACCACGCCGATCGGCTGCTTGATGGTGATGTAGCGCTTGCCGGCTGCCGTCGTCGGGATGGTGCGGCCGTAGGCGCGTTTTCCTTCCTCGGCGAACCACTCGATGAAGGACGCGCCGTAGGCCACCTCGCCGCGCGCTTCGGCGAGCGGCTTGCCCTGCTCGGCCGTCATGAGCTGAGCCAGGTGCTCGGTATCGGCGGTTACGAGATCGAACCAGCGCTTCAGGATCTGAGCGCGCTCCTTGGCCGTCTTCTTCGACCATGCCGGAAGCGCGGCCTCGGCAGCGTCGATGGCCGTTTTCGTTTCGGCGGCACCGAGATCGGGCACGCGGCCGACCTCCGCGCCGGTGGCGGGATCGATCACCGGGAACGTGTCCGGCCCGGTGACCCACTGGCCGCCGATGAGCGCTGCGTTGGGATACCGGGGCGGAGAGGCGTTCATGGTGTTCACCGTCAGAGGAGCGTGATGGAGACCGATTTCAGGTCGGCATACTTATGAAGGGCGTGCAGCGAGCGGTCGCGGCCGAAGCCGGATTGCTTGAAGCCGCCGAAGGGCATCGTGATGTCGCAACTGTCCCAGCCATTGACCCAGACGAGACCGGCGCGAAGCTCGCGGGCGGCGCGATGGGCGAGGCTCACGTCGCGCGTCCAAAGACCGGCGGCCAGCCCGTAAGGCGTGTCGTTGGCGAGCTTCAGCGCTTCGTCGGTGCCGCCGAAGCGCGTGACGGCGAGCACGGGTCCGAACACCTCCTCGCGGGAGAGCGTCGCGGATGGGGCGATGTGATCGAAGACGGTGGGCTCGACGTAGTAGCCGCCGCTTTCGATGCGCGTGCGATTGCCGCCGAGACGGAGCGCGCCGCCTTCGCGGTTTGCTGTATCGATGTAGCGAAGGGCCGTCTTCATCTGCTCGGCGGAGACCATGGCGCCGAAGGCCGTGGCCGGATCGAGCGGGTCTCCCGCGGCGATGGAGCGGGCGACCCCGAGCAGCTTGTCGACGAAGGCGTCGGCGATACTCTCATGGACGAGAAGGCGCGAGGCTGCAGTGCACACCTCGCCCTGATTGTAGAAGATGCCCCAAGCCGCATGGGTGGCCGCCATCTCGAGATCGGGGCAATCGGCGAACACGATATGCGGAGACTTGCCGCCGAGCTCGAGGCTCACGCGCTTCAAGTTGCTTTGCCCGGAGTACTGCATCAGCAGCCGGCCGACCGCGCCCGAGCCCGTGAAGGCAATCATGTCCACGTCGTTGTGGAGCGCGAGTGCCTTGCCCGCCTCTCCACCCATGCCCGGAATGACGTTGAGTACGCCGGGCGGCACGCCTGCTTCGAGCGCAAGCTCGCCGAGCTTCAGGGCGGTGAGGGGGGACTGCTCGGCAGGCTTCAGCACCACCGAGTTTCCCATGGCCAGGGCCGGGGCTACTTTCCACATCGCCATGTGGAGCGGGAAGTTCCACGGCACGATGGCTCCGATGACGCCGAGCGGCTCGTGCACGGCGAAGGAGAAGCGGTCGGGGGTCTCGGGACCCACCTCTCCGTAGATCTTATCGAGCGCTTCGGCGTAGTAGCGAGTGGTGCGGATGGCCTGGGGGATGTCGGCGGCGAGCGTGTTGGAGATCGGCTTGCCGACGTCGAGGCTTTCGAGGACGGCGAGCGTTTCCGTCTCGCGCTCCATGATGTCGGCGAGTTTGAAGAGAATGCGCTTCTTCTCGCGGTAGGGCAGCTTGCGCCAGCGCCCATCCTCGAAGGCCGCGCGCGCGCTTTCGACGGCGATGTCCACGTCGGCTGCGGCGCAGGCGGCGACCTGGTTCAGCACGCGGCCGTCGCGCGGCGATACGTTGTCGAAGGTGATGCCGCTCACGGCCGGCACTTTGTGACCGCCGATGATGGCTTTGCCGGGAAGCGCGAGGGCTTCGGCAATTTTCTGGAAGTGCGCGAGTGAGGTCATGTTACTGCCTCGTGCAACTCTGGTTCATGCAACTCTGGTTCTCATGCCACCTGCGCGTACCAAAGATGGTCGAGCGAGGTGACGATGCGTTCGAAGTTCAGGCGCTCCGTGTTCTTGAGGCGCGCGAAGACGTTCTGGAACTCCACGCCGAAGGCGTCGCGCACGACGGATGAGGTCTCGAAGCGCTCCAGCGCGCTCGCCCAAGTGGTCGGCAGCGGGGTGGCGTCCAGCTCCTCGCTGTTGCCTTGCACCTCGGGGCCGGGGTCGATCTTGTTCGCGATGCCATGGGCCGCTCCGGCAAGGATGGCCGCTATCACGAGATAGGGATTTGCGTCGGCGCCCGCAACGCGGTGCTCGACGCGCGTGCCCGGGCCCTTCTGATCGGGGATGCGCAGCGCCACGGTGCGGTTGTTGAAGCCCCAGTGGGCGGCCATCGAAACGTAGCTTTCCGGCACGTAACGGCGGTAGGCGTTGGCGGATTGAGCCCAGATCGTCATGAAATCGGGCATGGTCTCGCGCAGGCCGCCGAGTGCGTGGCGGAAAAGCGGAGAGATGGGATCGCCCGCGAAGACATTGGCACCGGCCTTGTCGATCAGGCTCATGTGAATGTGCATGCCGGAGCCCGCCCAGTCGTGGTGCGGCTTGGCCATGAACGTCGCGAACAGGCCGTGGGCGCGGGCGGCGGCTTTCACTGCGCGCTTCAGGAGGAGACCGTCGAGCGCGGCCTGCACCACGTCGTCGCTGTGCTTGAGGTTGATCTCGAACTGGGACGGACCGCTTTCCTGGGTGAGCGCGTCGACCGGAAGGCCCTGCGTCTCGGCGATGCGGTAGATGTCGTCGTTGAACGCCTGGAGCGCGTCCATGTCCTCGAACTGGAAGGTGAGGGGGATGTCCGGGTCCTTCGATACGCCGGGGGGCGCTTCGAGCGTGAATGAGCCGCCCGGGCCGGGACAGGTTACGTAGAACTCCAGCTCGACGGCGGCGACGGGCGTATGGCCGTGGGCCTTGAAACGCTCCACCTGCTTCTGAAGAACGAAGCGCGGGTCGAGCGGATCGTCCTTCTCGGGCACGATGACGGCCTGGGCGAAGCGCGTACCGTCCACGGGAACGGCTCCGAGCGTGCCCGCGAGGATGCGGAAGTTGTAGTCCGGATCTCCGGTCGTCCATAGCCGGCCCGTTTCGGCGATGCAGTTGCCGCGCGGGTCCATGATGAACACCGAGCCGGGCATCATCATGCCGCTCTTGGCAACGCCGACGAGATCGCCGCGGCGCAGCCGCTTTCCGCGCGGGTGCCCGTTCGTGTCGAGCACGAACGCATCGATCCACTGCACCGTGGGATTGGCCGCAAGGAAGTCCTTGGCCTCGTCGACCGAGAGAAACCTGTTGCTCATGACGATGAAATCTTTCTGGCCGCGTCGCCAAAGCGCCGGAACAGCTCAATGGAGACGGGATTGTTTTTAGCGTGCCATTCGGGATGCCACTGCACGCCGAGGCAGAACGGATGATCCTTCGGACCGAGCACGGCTTCGACCAGCCCGTCCTCGGCATAGGCCTGCGGACGCAGGCGCTCGGCGAGGCGCGCGATGCCCTGGCCATGGAGGGAGTTGACGATGATCTGGTCCTTGCCGATCCAGGAGCGCAGTTCATCGTCGAGCTTGATCGGATGGGCGGGGCCGAAGCGATCGTCCATCACGAGCTTCGGGTTCTCGCGGTGGTCGTTGAGGTGCGGCTGATCGTGAACGGCCTGATGCAGGCTGCCGCCCATGGCGACGTTCAGCTCCTGATAGCCGCGGCAGATGGCGAACAGCGGGATCTTGTTGTCCACCGCCGTGCGGATGAGCGGGATGGTGACGTTGTCGCGCGCGGGGTCCATGGTCTCGGGGCGAAGCGGGTCCTCCGTGCCGTAAAGGCTCGGATGCACATTGGAGACGCTGCCCGAAAGCAGGATGGCGTCGGCGATTTCGAGAATGGCGCCAATGTCCGTCAGCGCCGTGTCGAGCGGTACGAGCAGCGGCTGGCATTCGGCCACCTCGGCGACTGCCGTGGAGTATTTGCGCCCCACGGCGTCGAAGGTCAGGCCCTCGATGACTTTGGTGTCGGACGGGATAACGACGAGGGGCCGGCTCATGCAGCGATTTCTCCGGCGACGTCGGCGAGCGTGAGATCGAGCGCCTTGCGGATCACGCGCTCGGCCTCCGCGAACTGCTCCTCGCCCCAGATGAGTGGCGGGGCACAGACCATGGTGTCGAAGACGGCGCGCATGATGAAACCTTCGCGGAAGAAGTGGTCGCGGCAGATGAGGCCGACGCGGCCGGGGTTGTCGAAGCGGCGGCGCGTGCGCTTATCGGCGACCAGCTCGATGGCGCCGAGCATGCCGACGGTGCGCACCTCGCCGACGAGCGGGTGGTCCTTGAACTTCTCGAAAACCTTGGCGAGAGCGGGAGCGCCCACCTCGTTCACGCGCTGCACGAGCTTCTCGCGCTCCATGATCTCGAGGTTCTTGAGCGCGACGGCGCACGCCACAGGATGGCCCGAGAAGGTGTAGCCGTGGTTGAAATCGTCGTCGTGGCCCATCAGAGCTTCGACGATGCGGTCGTCGATGAGGAGGCCGGAGAGGGGGATGTATCCCGAGGTCACCGCCTTGGCGAAGGTGATGAGGTTCGGCTTGAGCCCGTAGTAGTCGGACGCAAACCAGGTGCCGAGGCGGCCGAAGCCGGTGATGACCTCGTCGGCCAGGAAGAGGATGCCGTACTTGTCGATGATTTTTTGAACCGCCGGCCAATAGGTGGCGGGCGGGATCTTGACGCCGCCGGCGCCCTGCACAGGCTCGGCCGCGAAGGCCGCGACGTTCTCAGGACCGACGGCCAGGATCTCGTCTTCGAGAGCCTTCGCGGCGCGCAGGCCGAACTCATCGAGGCTTTCGCCGTCCTTGCCTTCGCCGAACCAGTAGGGGTCCATCACGTGGCGGAAGCCTTCATATACCGGATAGCTGTGCTGATGGACGTGGGGCATACCGCCCATCGAGCCCGCCGCAATGGTAGAGCCGTGGTAGGCGTTTTTGCGGGAAATGATAATGCGCCGCTTGGGCTCTCCCTTGAGCGCCCAATAGTGGCGGATGAGGCGGATGGCCGTGTCGTTCGATTCCGATCCCGAGGAGCCGTAGAACACCTGATTGATGTGGGGTGGCGTGATCTCGGCGAGCTTCTGGGAGAGGGCAATGACCGGCGGGTGCGTGGTGCGGAAGAACGTATTGTAAAACGGCAGCTCCAGCATCTGGTCGCGGGCGGCGTCCGCCAGCTCGGCGCGGCCGTAGCCGACGTTGGTGGTCCAGAGACCGGCCATGCCGTCGAGGATGCGTTTGCCTTCGCTGTCCCAGATGTAGGGCCCGTCTCCCTTGACGATCACGCGGGCGCCGCCCGCGCGCAGGGACTTGTGGTTGGTGAAGGGATGGAGGTGGTGGAGAGCGTCGAGATCCCTCAGCTCCGTGGTGCTGTTTTTCAGCCTGGTGGTCGACATGGGCGTTTCTCCTGCGGGAGCGGGCCTCAAGGTATCTCCGCTTCTCGTTCGAAAGCTCCGATACCCTGGGAATTGTTTGTGCGGTCGTGCGTCTCTCGGGATGAAATCCGGGCTTCCTCGATCCGGAAGCGCGGGAAGGACGGGCGCAAAGCGCCTCAGGCCCCGAGCGGGGGCGTGAATCCAATACGCGCGCAGAGCTCCAGAAGCTCTGTCTTGCGTGTCTTCGCTGCTCGACCGGACAAGGTCACTTCACTTTCTTCCTCGGCCCTGGACCGTACATCGGTGTGCGCCGTACTCTATCCCGTCAGACGCTGAGCAAAAGATGCTCGCGTTCCCACGGGCTGATCACGCGCATGAACTCCTCGAACTCGGATCGCTTGAGCTCAAGGTATACGTGGCAGAAACGTTTGCCCAGAATCTCGTGCAGCTCCGCGCTGTCCTCGAACTCGGTCAGCGCTTCGAGCAGACCGCGCGGAAGCTGATGGTCGTTGCGGTAGGCGTTTCCGACCACCGGCTGGCGCGGCTCGAGACCATTCTTGAGACCCAGATACCCGCACGCGAGGCTCGCGGCAATGGCGAGGTAAGGGTTGGCGTCGGAGCCGGCGAGACGGTTCTCGATGCGGCGCGCGGCGGTCGGCGAGAACGGCACCCTGAGGCCGGCAGAGCGATTGTCGTGGCCCCATTCGACGTTGATGGGGGCGGCGCCGCCCGGCACGAGACGGCGATAGGAGTTCACGTAGGGGGCGAGCAGGCAGGTGGCCGGCGGCAAGTAGCGCTGCTGGCCCGCCAGGAAGTTATAGAAGTGCTTGCTCGGTCCGCCGGTGTCGTCGGTGAAGATATTGCGGCCCGTCTTCGCGTCGACGATGCTCTGGTGAAGATGCATGGCGCTGCCGGGCTCGTTGGCGAGCGGCTTGGCCATGAAGGTCGCGTAGCAATTGTGCGTGAACGCCGCTTCGCGGATGGTGCGTTTGAACAGGAAGACCTGGTCGGCGAGATCGATCGGATCGCCGTGCAGAAGGTTGATTTCGAGCTGCGCTGCGCCGCCTTCCTGGATGATGGTGTCGATCTTCAGGTACTGGCGCTCGGCGTAGTCGTAGATGTCGTCCACGATCTTGTCGTACTCGTCGACGGCGCCGAGGCTGTAAGCTTGGCGTCCCGCGCCCGCGCGGCCCGAACGGCCCGTCGGCGGCTCCAGCGGATAGTCGGGGTCGGGATTGGTCTTGGTCAGGTAGAATTCGAGCTCGGGCGCGACGACCGGCACCCAGCCCTCCTTGCTGTAGAGATCGAGCACGCGCTTCAAGACCGATCGCGGGGCGATCTCGACGGGATCGCCGTTCTGCCATTTGGCGTCGTGGATCACTTGCGCGGTGGGGCTCGACGCCCATGGCGCGGGGCGAATGGTCGTGAGGTCGGGCACCATCATCAGGTCGCTCTCGGCATAGAGCACCTGGCCGTCCTCCTCAAACCCCACATAGTCGCCGGTGATGGTCTGGTGGAAGATCGAGATCGGCAGGTGCACGGCATCGAGCTTCACGAATTTGCCGGCGGGCATCGTCTTGCCGCGCGCCACGCCCGCGATATCGGGGACTGCGCAGTCCACTTCCTCAATGCGGTGATGGTTGAGCCAGGCGCGCAAGTGCTCGGGCTCCGTTCCGACGCTGAATGTTTCGCCGGTTAGCCCTGCCATCGATCCGTTGTCGGCCGACATGATGCACCTTGTTTCAGAGGACGCGTGTTCCGTGGCCGGGGCGCACGCCGACCCATGCGACGAGGCGGATGCCTCACCTCAAATGGTGGCGCCGCAGGACGGACCGGGCGTCATTCGGCAATAATGTGATCACAAAAGGCGCGCAAACTCAAGCGCCGCGCGATGCCGGATTGGCTAATGGGGGGAGGCCTTGATAGTTCAAATCGTTAAGTCGAGCGCTTCAAGACGGCTTCGCCGATGAAGTTCATGCCCTGGCTGATATCGGCGGCGATCGCTGCTTTCAGACCCTTACGGTCGCGCCGCTCCAGGGCGGCGATGGCAGCCTGATGGTGATCCTCCAGGGTGGACGTTCCGATGCACCCGTAGGCCATGCGCATGAACGGGCCGAACTGAAGCCAGATGCTTTCCACGAGAGCCATAAGCGTATCGGCACAGGCCCGCTCGTAGATGGCAAAATGGAAGCGGTAATTGCTCTGCATGTAGCCGTCCACGTCGCCGACGGCCATGGCGCGGTCAACCGCCTGGTCGAGAGTGGTGATCTGGCGGATCTCGGCGCGCCCGATGCGGTCCATGGCGCGCGCGGCCAGCTCCGGCTCCAAAGTTTTGCGGGAAAATACAATCTGCTCGAAGGTCTCGGTCGTCATCGGAGGTACCAGGACGCGCCGGTTGTCCTGCATCTTGAGAGCCCGCTCGGCAATGAGGCGGCGGACTGCCTCACGAATAGGCATAGGACTTACGCCCATGTCCTCCGCGAGGCCGCGCAGTGTGACCGCGCTGCCGGGAAGAAAGCCGCCAAACAGGATGCGGTCCCGCAAGCCGCGATAGACGTTCTCGTGCGTTGTCACGCTTGTGTTACCGAGGGCAGCAGGCAGGCGTCCGTGACCTGCAGCGCTCGCGCGGGCGAGGGTTTTTTTGGGTGCGGCCGTTATGTGGCGCTGCGACATCGAACTCGTCGTCACCTCACGCTCGCAGAGCTTTCGTCCGTACCCATTGCAGGCGCGGACACCCGTGTTCGGCAGTGCGAAAGAGCGGTGCCCAGCCGAACCAAGCGGGTTGCCATCAGGAAACACTTGTAGCGCGCGATTATTGTGATCACAATAGAGCGGTCAAGGTCTGCGGCCAAAGCCGAGCGCGCGGTCCTTCAACCGTTCGGGCAATGGCTCCCCAGGGAGGAAGTCGAATGATCAAACTTGCAGGCATCCGCGCACCAATCGCGGGCACCATCGCGCTGGCGGCGCTCTTGGCCGGTGGGGCAGCCTTGGCCGCAGATCGGGAGGTCCGGGTCTACAACTGGTCGGACTATATCGATGAGGAGATTCTCACCGAGTTCACCAAGGAGACCGGCATCAAGGTCATCTACGACGTTTTCGACAGCAATGAGGTGCTGGAGACGAAGCTGCTGGCGGGCGGCACGGGATACGACGTTGTGGTGCCTACGGGGCCGTTCCTCTCGCGCCAGATCGGCGCGGGCGTGTTCCAGAAGCTCGACAAGTCCAAGCTTCCCAACCTCAAGAACATGTGGCCGGAGATCTCGAAGCGCACGGCGATTTACGACCCGGGCAACGATTACTCGATCAACTACATGTGGGGCACCACGGCGATCGGCTACAACGAGGGGAAGATCAAGGAGCGGATGGCCGATGCTCCGATCAACTCGTGGGACATCTTCTTCAAGCCGGAGATCCTCGCCAAGTTCAAGGATTGCGGCATCCACGTGCTCGACGCGCCGGATGATGTGCTGCCGGCGGTGCTGAACTATCTGGGCCTCGATCCCAACAGCTCCAACCCCGACGACATCAAGAAGGCGGGCGAGCTCGTCGAGAAGATCCGCCCGAACATCCAGAAGTTCCATTCCTCCGAATACATCAATGCGCTCGCCAACGGCGACATCTGCCTCGCGATCGGTTATTCGGGCGATATCCTGCAGGCGCGCGACCGCGCAGAGGAAGCCAAGAACGGCCAGACCATAGCTTTCTCGCTGCCCAAGGAAGGCGCGCAGATGTGGTTCGACCAGCTTGCCATCCCGGCCGACGCCAAGCACGTGGAGGAAGCGCACATCTTCCTCAACTATCTGATGAAGCCCGAGGTGATCGCGAAGGCGTCGAACTACTCGAACTACGCCAACGGCAACCTCGCCTCGCAGGAGTTCCTCGACGAGGGCGTGAAGGGCGACACCTCCATTTATCCGGACGCGGAGACCATGGGGCGCCTGTTCGTCAAGACATCCTACGATGCCAAGACGCAACGCCTCGTGACGCGAACCTGGACGAAAATCGTCACTGGACAGTAACGACATCGCGCCGCGCCCGGGACCCGCTCCCGGGCGCGGCCTTCTTTCAGGGCTGGGTGAGGGTGCCCGAGGCGGTCTCACCGGAGGAACATCGAGGATCGCCATCATGAGTGAGACTCAAGCGCTCGGCGCATCGCCAACCGCCACGCCAGGGGCAGGTCCGACGCGGGCCACGGTTCGCACGCCTGCCCCGCAATCCGGTTTCGCGCCATGGAAGGATCCTTCGAAGTCGCCAATCGTGCGCTTCGAGAACATCGTGAAACGGTTCGGAGACTTCGTCGCGGTCAAGGAGTGCACGCTCGACATCTACGAGCGTGAGTTCTTCGCCCTGCTTGGCCCGTCTGGCTGCGGAAAGACAACGCTTCTGCGCATGCTTGCGGGCTTCGAGAAGCCCACCAGCGGACGCATTCTCGTTGCCGGCGAGGACATCACGGAGCTCGCGCCCTACGAGCGGCCGGTCAACATGATGTTCCAGTCGTACGCGCTCTTTCCGCACATGACGGTGGAGCAGAATATCGGCTTCGGCCTCAAGCAGGAGGGAATGCCGAAGGATGCTATCGCGGCCCGCGTCGAGGAAGCGATGGCGATGCTCGAGCTTTCGCGCTTCGGCAAGCGCAAGCCGCATCAGCTTTCGGGCGGGCAGCAGCAGCGCGTGGCGCTGGCTCGGGCCATCGCCAAGAAGCCGCGTATCGTGCTGCTCGACGAGCCGCTGGGCGCGCTCGACAAGCGGTTGCGTCAGCAGGCGCAGTTTGAGCTGATGCGAATTCAGGAGACGACCGGCACGACGTTCATCATCGTCACCCACGATCAGGAAGAGGCGATGACGGTGTCGTCGCGGATCGCGGTGATGGATCACGGCCAATTCATGCAGGTGGCTACGCCCGGCGACATCTACGAGGCGCCGAACTCGCGCTATGTGGCGAACTTCATCGGTGACGTGAACCTGTTCGAGGGCAAGGTCGTGCGCGTGGCGGACGGATTTGTCGAGATGGACTGGGGGCCGGGGCTCGCCCGGTTCAAGTCGGTTGCACCGGAGGGCTGCGTCGCCGATCAGCAGATTTGGCTGGCGCTGCGTCCGGAGAAAGTTCGCATCGCCTTCGAGAAGCCGTCGGAAGCCAGCAACGCCGTGCCGGGGAAGGTTGTGGACGTGGGCTATCTCGGGTCTATTTCGCACTACCACGTTGAGCTGGCGAACGGTCAGCGGGTGAGGGCGTTGCGCGCAAACTCTGCGCGCACGGTGGCGCGCACGATTAACTGGGAGGACAGCGTCTGGCTCGAATGGCCGCCTGAAACGGGCATCGTGCTCACTCGCTAATCCCGTTGCCCGCTGCTTTCGATCCCTCGAGGAGAAACGTCCATGCGCCGCTGGCTTCTGATCTCGGTGCCTTACCTCTGGCTCCTGGTCTTCTTCCTCGTTCCGTTCTTCATCGTCTTCAAGATCTCGCTTTCCGACATCGCGACGGCCATCCCGCCCTATACGCCGACATTCGACTGGTCGCAGGGGCTGTCTGGGATCGGGACGTTCCTCTCGCAGCTCGATTTCGAGAACTACTTCTTCATTTTCGAAGACCCCCTCTATTTGAACGCCTACTGGTCGGCGCTCACCATCGCCGCGATCTCGACGTTCCTGACGCTGCTCATCGCCTATCCCATCGCCTACGGCATGGCGCGGGCGCCGAAGGAATGGCAGCCGACGCTGGTGATGCTCGTCATCCTGCCGTTCTGGACCTCGTTCCTGATCCGCGTCTATGCGTGGATCGGCATCCTGAAGAAGGAGGGGCTGCTCAATCTGTTCCTGATGAACCTCGGCATCATCAGCGAGCCGCTGACCATTCTCAACACGACGACGGCGGTCTACATCGGCATCGTCTATTCCTACCTGCCGTTCATGATCCTGCCGCTCTACGCGAGCCTCGAGAAGATCAATCCGTCGCTGCTCGAAGCGGCCGAGGATCTCGGGTCGCCGCCGTGGAAGGCCTTCTGGCAGGTGACGTTCCCGCTCTCCGTTCCCGGCGTGCTGGCTGGGTGCTTCCTCGTGTTCATTCCGGCGACGGGCGAGTTCGTCATTCCCGACCTGCTCGGTGGCTCGGATACGCTGATGATCGGCAAGACGCTCTGGAACGAGTTTTTCAACAACCGCGATTGGCCGGTCTCGTCGGCGGTGGCCGTGGTGCTGCTGCTGGTTCTCGTGGTGCCGATCGTCCTCTTCCAGCGTAACCAGGAAAAGCAGCGGGAGGCCGGGCGATGAGACGCTTCAGCTGGTTCAACGCCACCTCGATCGCGCTGGGGTTCGCGTTCCTCTACATCCCGATCCTCCTGCTGGTGATCTACAGCTTCAACGAGTCGAAGCTCGTCACGGTGTGGGGCGGCTGGTCGACGAAATGGTACTCGAGCCTGCTTCAGAACGAGGGGCTCCTGTCGGCCGCGTGGGTCACGCTGCGGGTCGCGGTGGTGTCGTCAACGCTCGCGACGATCCTCGGGACGCTGGCCGCGATCGTGCTGGTGCGAATCGGACGTTTTCCGGGGCGCACGCTGTTCTCGGGGCTCATCTTCGCGCCGCTGGTCATGCCAGAGGTGATCACCGGTCTCTCGCTGCTGCTCCTGTTCGTGGCGATGAACGTGGATCGCGGCTTCTGGACGGTGGTGATTGCGCACGCGACGTTTTCGATGTGCTTCGCAGCAGTGGTGGTTCAGGCGCGCCTCTACGATTTCGACAAGTCCGTCGAGGAGGCGGCGATGGATCTCGGCGCGCCGCCGGTGAAGACGTTCCTGCAGGTGACGCTGCCGATCATCGCGCCTTCGGTGATCTCCGCGTGGCTCTTGTCGTTCACGCTGTCGCTGGACGACCTCGTGATCGCGAGCTTCGCGACAGGGCCGGGCGCGACCACGCTGCCGATGAAGATCTACAGCCAGGTTCGCCTCGGCGTCACGCCGGAGATCAACGCGGTCTCCACGATCATGATCGGGCTCGTCACAATCGGCGTGATCTTCGCGTCCTATACGACGAAGCGGGCGAGCGCGCGCCAGGAGCGCGAGATGAAGGCCGTAGACGCGGGCGCGAAATAGAAAAGGCGGAACGGGCAGGGCGGGTGAAGGTTAGACTTGTGGACCATTTGAACCATCATCCAAACATTCTAGAACGGCCTTCATGTCAGCGACCCACATCAACTCCTACTATGCCGCCACGGCGAACGAGGACTCGTGCCATCCCGTGTTGCAAGGCACGGTGCGCGCCGACGTCTGTGTGATCGGCGGCGGCTTTTCGGGCATCTCGACGGCGCTCAGCCTCGCCGAGCGCGGCTACAGCGTGGTGGTGCTCGAGGGCGCGCGCGTGGGTTGGGGCGCCTCGGGCCGCAACGGCGGGCAGATGATCGCTGGCATCAGCGGCGAGCATCGCATCGAGAGCCAGCTCGGCGAGGCCGGGCGGCGGCTTCTGGCGGACATCCGCTATCTCGGCCACGACATCATTGAGGATCGGATCCGGCGCTATCAGATTGCGTGCGATCTCAAACATGGCTGGGCGGAAGTGGCCGCGCGCCCGCGCCATATGAGCGGGTTGCGCTCCTACGTCGAAGCGCGGCAGGCGGCGGGCGACGGCGATCAGCTCGAGCTGGTCGAGGCCGAACGCGTGAGCGACGTGATCGGCTCGCGCCTCTATCACGGCGCGATGATCGACCGGCGCAGCGGGCATCTGCATCCTCTCAACCTCTGTCTCGGAGAGGCGCGGGCCGCAGCGGGGCTCGGCGTCAAGATATTCGAGGAATCGGCCGTGATCGGCTTTGGGGGCGGTGCGAAGCCATACGCGGATACGGCGCACGGGCGCGTCGAGGCTACGTCCATCGTGCTCGCCGGCTATTCGGATCCCGCTTTCCAGCGGGGGCTGCTCAACGGTCTGTTGTTTCCGACCGGAAGCTACATCGTGGCCACCGAGCCGCTGCCCGAGCGTGTGGCGAAGGAGATCAGCCCGCAGGACCTCGCCATCGCGGACAGCAATGTGGTGCTCGACTATTTCCGGCTTTCGGCGGACCGGCGGCTCTTGTTCGGCGGGCGCTGCAACTATTCGAACCGCGATCCGCGCGATATCCGCGAGACGCTGCGGCCACGTATGGTGGAGGTGTTTCCGCAGCTCCAGGGCGTGGCACTCGATTATGCGTGGGGCGGCAAGATCGACATCGTGCTGACGCGCGTTCCGGCCATCGGCCGGCTCGAGCCGAACGTCTACTATATGCAGGGCTATTGCGGGCACGGCGTGAACGCGACGCACATCGCAGGGCAGATCGTGGCCGATGCGATCTCGGGGACGATGGAGCGGCTCGATCTGTTCGAGCGTATCCGGCACGTGCGGCTGCCGGTGGGGCAGTTTCTCGGCAACCAGATGCTGGCGCTTGGAATGCTCTATTACCGGCTGCGCGATCTGATTTGAGGCTTTGCACATGAGAAAGGCGCGCCGTGGAGATCATCCACGGCGCGCCTTCTGTATCTCAGCCGTTCGCTCCTAGCCGATGGTCGCGGACTTTTCGAGCAGCTTGGCAACGGCCACGTTGGCCTTGGAGATGGCTTCATCGCAGGCCACGTAGGCCGGGGTTGCGGCGGCCCAATTGCGGTTGCGAACCTCGTCCACCATCTTGGTGGCCTGGGTCTGGGCCGTCGCGAGGGCCGACGAAAGGTCGGACGCCAGCGCGGAGCCGCTGCCGGTGGCCTTGCAGATCTCGTCCGCCTCGGCGAGGACGCCGGTGTGGGCGAGGAGCGGAGCGGAGGCGGGCGCGGCGACTGCGCCGAGGAGGATCTGGGCGAGCTGGCGTTTCCAAGAGAGTGTCTCGGCGCCGACGCGGATGAGAGCGGGGCAGCGAACCGGAAGCTCTGCGGTCTCGAAGGCCTTGCGGAGCGTGCCTTCGCAATCCTCGAGGCGCTTGCCGATCTTCTGGACCTCGTCCTTGCTCTTGGCGGCCTTCTCGGAGATGCGGACTACGTTCTGCGTGATTTCTGTGGTCGCTGCGCGCTGTTGTTCGAGAACGTTCGAGAGACCGCGGATGCGCTCGGCGACCTCGGCTACCTCGTCGCCCATGCTTTCGATGATCGTGCCGACCTGAGTCACGACGGCGCTGCCGGAGGTGACGGACTTCAGGCTGTCGGCGACGGCGTGGCGGATCTCGCGCATTTCGCGGGTGAGCGCTTCGACGCGCGAGCGGATCTCCTGCGTCGCCTTTCCGGTTTCGACGGAGAGCGTCTTCACCTCGGCGGCGACGACGGCGAACCCGCGTCCGGCTTCACCGGCGCGTGCGGCTTCGATGGTCGCGTTGAGAGCGAGCAGATTGGTCTGGCGTGCGATGGAGTCGATCGAAGTCGCCATCTCGCCGATCTGATCGACGGCGCTCTGCAGCACCGAGACCTGCTCGCCGATCTTGCTCGACTGGCCCTGGATGTTGTTCATCGCCTCGACGGCGGCGCGGCTGTCGTTGATGCAGCTGCGCATCGTATCGCGGGCGTTCTCGGTCTGGGTGGCGCTCGATGCGGACACGGTCGAGAGTTCGGCGATGGAGGCGGCCATCTCTTCGACGGCGCTCGAGATGGAAACTGTGGACTGGGCGACTTCGCTGAAGTCGTGCGAGAGCCAGCCGATATTGATGGAGGCCTCGCAGGCTTCCTTGCCGAGATCGTTGGCCAGCAGCAACTGATTGGTGTTGGCGGATTTGACCAGGCGTACGAGGCGGTTAAGAGTGTTGCCGAGCGCGCCGTCCAAGGGAACGTTAGCCGTAAGCTTGGAGCGGATCAGGGTTTCGAGCGCTTCGACGAGATGCTGCTCGGAGTGACCTGCGGGAGCATCTGATTGGACGGCGATGCGGTCTTTGGAATCGCCGGGGCGGCGCATTGCAAACACTGAATTTCTCCTTGGCGTAGGTGACGGATGCCATCCATTTGCACCGGAAGCGCAAGCTCCCGGCGATTTTGGCGGACTATTCTGAGAACACCGTTCCTATAAAATTAGATGTCAGCCGTTAAAGGGCGCTTAAGCGGACGGCTGATGCCTTACATTTTGTAAGACAGCTGACAGAGAACGCCGGATATTGGGGGGTGATGCAACTCTCTATCGCTTGTATCCGGGCAGGCGGCGCAGGAGATCCTCGATGGGATTGTCCACCCAGGCTTGCGTGACGAAGCTCCTGTGGGAGGCGTCACCGCCCGCGAGGAACGCCACATCGCCTTGATGAAGGGGGCGGTCCAGCTCGGTCGCGTAGTCGATATCGCGCGCGCTCAGGGCTTCGGCCAGCTCAGAGTTCTTCTCGCGCGTGGAGCCAAGGTAGGCGCTCACGAAGAAGGCCGAGCGATCGTTCTCGATCCAGGACGTGAACTTGCCGAGCTCTCCATAGAGTGCGTCGAGCAGCACCACTCCGCGCAGGCGCTTTTTGAGGCCGCCGTTGATGGCGCAGGATGCGGCAGCGAGATAACCGCCGCTGTAGGCGACGAAGATGACGGGGCTCGATGCGAAGCTGCGCACGCTCTTGGGATCGCCGTGCAGCTTGGCAAGGGCTTCGGCCGCCTCTCCCATGAAACGCCCGAAGGCGCCCGGCTCCCAGAAGCGCCCCGCGCTCGAGTCCGCGGCATCGACCGCGAACTGGGGTGCGATCAGAACGGCGTTGGCGCCGGACTTCGAAATCTGGTCGGCCACGCGCTGGCGGCGCAGGACGTCGCGCTCGAGGGTTGCGCCATGGCCGTGAAAGAACACGATCATGAGCGACGGGCGGCGGACGTCGAACCCTTTGGGGATGTGAAGGAGGACGCGGTTGTCGCTGTAAGTCTCGTCTTCCCAGTAGAGGCGGCCATAGGGGGTGGAGTGGCCCCGCCGGCCGTCCTGCTCGATGTTGAGGAAGGGCTTGCCGGTGCCGGGGACGTTTCCGCGGTAGGGGAAGGGCGCGGTCTGAAAGGCGACGAGACTCGTCCTCGCCTGCTTCAGAGGGCCGGAGCGGGACTGGACCTGATGGGGCTGGGGAACCGCGGCCTGGGTGCCGGCGCGCGCTCCCCGCGCTTCGGCCCATGATGGAGCGGACGCCAGCAAGGCCACGAGGCCTGCGGCGAGTGCCACTCCAACTTTGATGCCGGAAAAGCCGGCTCGGGGCCTCATAAGTCTCTAGTTCCGCTGCGAATTGGGATGCTACGGCCGAGGTTCGCTGGACCTGCCGCGCCTGCTTGTCGTGAAGAAACAACCCTAGGCTCGGAATGGTTTCACGAAGCTTGATGCCTGTTTCATTGGGCATAGCGGCCAATCGTGTCGACATCTGGGAGGGGGCCGGGGAGCTGCCGGTGTGCCCATCGGACACGCAAACGGTGCAAATCTGCCACTCGTTTACGCTCATTTTGTTCCTCTGCTTGTTGATCCGTGATCCCACTCATAGGGTAGGGGCCGTTCAGGGGCTCGGTTACATCAGGACGCGTCGCTACTCATTTCGCTTCTCGTTTTCTCAGCGCGAACCGCCGGGAAAGCTCACGTGCCAACCCCTTACGCTTCACGGGTTTCTTCATGACATCGTCCGCTCCTGGATCGACTCCGGCTGCCGAGCCAGCCGTGCCGGACAGGCGAACAGTCTCTACTACGACGGCAACGGCCATCGCGATTGCCGACATGATCGGCATCGGCGTTTTCACGAGCCTCGGGTTTCAGCTCGCAGCCATTCCGTCGGGTTTTTCGATCCTCATGCTCTGGATCGTCGGCGGCGCGGCGGCGCTTTGCGGCGCGCTCGCCTATGCGGAGCTCGCGGTGGCGTTTCCGCGTTCGGGCGGCGAGTACAACTTCCTATCGCGCATCTATCATCCCGCGCTCGGCTTCATGGCGGGATGGATCTCGGCCACCGTGGGCTTCGCCGCGCCGGTGGCACTCGCCGCGATGGCGTTCGGCGAGTACTTCGCGGGCGTCGTTCCGGGTGCTCCGCCCCTCTTCGTCGGTCTGGCGGTCGCCTGGGCGGTGACGCTGATCCTGCTGTCGGGCGCCAAGCTCAGCACGACGTTCCAGAACGTCTCTACGCTCATCAAGGTTGCGCTGATCGCGGTGTTCATCATCGCGGGCTTCTCGGTTGCGGAGCCGCAGCCCATCTCGTTTCTACCGCAGCCGGGCGATATCGGTCACATCCTGAGCGCGCCTTTCGCGGTCAGCCTCGTGTTCGTGATGTACTCCTACTCGGGCTGGAACGCGGCGACCTACATCGCGGGTGACGTGCGCACGCCGGAGCGGAGCATTCCGGTCGCCATGCTGGTCGCCACGCTGATCGTGGTGCTGCTCTATGTGCTGCTCAACGCGGTGTTCCTCTACACGACGCCGATGGCTGCGATGACGGGCCAGCTCAACGTGGCGCAAGTTGCGGGCGAGCATATTTTCGGCGCAACCGGCGGGCGGATCGTGGCCGGGCTCATCTGCGTCGGGCTCGTCTCCGCGATCAGCGCGATGATGTGGATCGGGCCGCGCGTGACGGTGGCCATGGGCGAAGATTTTCCGCTGCTCTCGCTCTTCTCTCAGCGCTCGCGCAGCGGCGTGCCGACGATAGCGCTGCTCTTCCAGATCAGCGTCGTAACGGTGCTTCTGCTCACGCAGAGCTTCGAGACGGTGCTGGAGTTCATCCAGTTCAGCCTGACGCTGTGCTCGTTCCTCGCGGTACTCGGCGTCATCGTGCTGCGCGTGACGCAGCCGGGGCTGCCTCGTCCCTACAGGGTTTGGGCCTATCCGCTGACGCCGCTCGTCTTCCTCGGCGTCACCGGTTTCATGATGTACTACCTTTTTTCGGAGCGCCCGCTGCAATCGCTGGCGAGCCTCGGTCTGATGGCCTCGGGGCTCGTTCTCTTCTTCCTGTCAAAACGGGATTTCGTGCGCGGCGAAGCTCTTCAACGCGCGGTCAAGGGATGATCAAGAACATGATACGCAATGCGGCACTTCTGGCGGCCGTGCTCATGGTGCTGCCGTTCGCGGCCCACGCGCAAGCGCCCCACGCGACGGCCGACGATACGGCGCGCATTCTGGCGGGAATGCAGCCCTCCTCGGGATCGCCGCTCGAACCATTCACGCGCGAGGCGTCGTGGCAATCGCACGCCAAGTATTTCGACAAGGCGTGGGCGCAGCTCGACGAGCGCCAGCTCAGCAAGATCCGCACTTGGTCGGCGAAGAACGTGCCGAACCGCAAGCCGGTGCTGTTCTACATGTTCAGCGGCCCGGACTTCCTTTATGCGGATGCGTTCTTCAGCGGCGCTTCGACCTATGTTCTCTCGGGGCTCGAGCCTGTCGGGCAAGTGCCGGATCTCACGGCTCTGACGCCCAAGGCGCTGGGGCAGGAGCTGCGCGGCCTGCAGGGCTCGCTGAACTCCGTGCTGAGCTTCAGCTTCTTCATCACCAAGAAGATGAAGACCGAGCTGCGCGACGGGCGGCTCACCGGCACGCTTCCGATCCTCTACACGTTCCTGGCGCGCAGCGGGAAGACCATCAGCTCCACCACGCTCGTCTCGCTCAATCCGGACGGCACGGTAACCCCGCTCGACGGCGCGATCGCCAAGGGCGCGAGCCCGGGCGCGAAAATCGAGTTCTCGACGCCGGGCGGGCCGACGCAGACGCTCTACTATTTCAACACGGACCTCTCTGACGGCGGCATCAAGACGAGCGGCTTTCTGACGTTCTGCAAGGGGCTTGGGCAGGGTGACAGTTTCGTGAAGAGCGCGTCGTACCTGATGCACTCGGACAACTTCTCTCTGGTCCGCGGTTTCCTCGTCGAGAACACCTCGACGCTGGTGCAGGACGATTCCGGAATTCCGCTGCGGTTCCTGGACGAGAAGGACTGGCGGCTCCAAAGCTTCGGCCGGTACCTCAATCCGCTGGGTATTTTTCCCAGAACTTACCAGCCGAAAATGAAGGACCTTTTTGCCAAGGGACGCGCGCAGCCTCTGGATTTCGGCATCGGCTACCGGTGGAGGCCGAACGAATCCAACTTGCTGCTTGCGGTGCGCGAAAGCATGGCGAAGGCCGAGATCAAGCCGTGAGCCGCGCTTCGTTTCGGTGGTGACGCCTGTTCGGAAGGCTGTGCGGGCCTGAGATCCGCGCGGCGGCAGGTCTGGGCGCTTCCGGCAGTTTCCCTTTTTTGCCGGGACGTTGCGGGGCTTTGCCTATCTTCAGTCCACATTATACCTTATCGCCGTCACGCGATTTCACCGGGGGATTTCATTCAGGGCATGTTCAGGCGCCAGGGCGGATTTCCGGCATCGGGCGCGGGCATGCCGCGTACATGTTGAGCGGCCAAGTTTAGGTCTCGATGCGCGCCTCTCCGCGTGCATTCCAAACGATCAGGCTGCTGTCGAGCTAGGGAGGGTCTCGTGGCCACCGTCGTCACTGTTCACGGCACATTCGCGCGCACGGGCGGAATGGCGGATGCGCTGAACATCGGAGAGCAGGGCGAGCCCCAGTGGTGGCAGGAAGGCAGCTCTTTCGACGCCGACCTCCAGGCGTTCGTGAAGGGCGCGGACGGGCCCTTGCACTTCATCCCGTTCACGTGGAGCTCGATCAACAGCGAGATGGACCGGCGTGCGGCGGGAAGCGATCTCCTGCATGTGATGCGCCAGCTCGATGCGCAGGGCGAGCCTTATTGCGTCGTGGGGCACAGCCACGGCGGCTCGGTGATCGCCTCGGCGCTGATCGAGAGCGTTGCTCGCAAGCGGCCGCTCACGCATCTCAGAAAGTGGATCACCGTCGGTACGCCGTTCGTCGGGATGCGCAAGGAGCGCTTCCTGTTCTCGCGCCTCACCCTCTCGCGCAAGGTGATGTTCGTCGCCTCGTTCATGCTGTTCATGATGTTTCTGTTCTACGTCGGCGCGGAGGCGCTCGACGACGCGCAGCATTTCCGCAACGAGCGCTACTACACGGCGATCCTTTTTTCCGGCGTGATGATGACGCTGCCGATGTTGTTCTTCTATCTCGTGTTCCGCTTCTTCGATAACCGGGAGCTGATGGGATACAGCATGGGCGCGGTGCAACGCGCCAAGGAGCACTATCAGGACAAGTGGCTGCCGCTTTGCCACAAGGATGACGAGGCGGTGCAGGGGCTTCGTTTCCTGCCCAAGGTGAAGGTGCACTTCTTCGAGCAGGATTTTGCCACCTCCATGCTGACGAAGGCGGCGATCATCGCGCTGCCGCTGCTCTACCTATTCGCCGTCACGTCGGCGCCGATCATGCTCACCATCTCGGATTTTCTGCAGACGCGGGTCTACGACGTGCAGGAGCTCGCCGTGGAAAACACGCCGGTGACGCAAGCGCGCGATGAGCTTCGTGGTCTTGCGCGCCGCATGCGGGAGGCACATCAGCAGGCGGAGCGCGGAGGTCTCGAACCGGCGGCGGCAGAGGATGCGCGCCGCCGTGCCGACGACCTGAGACGCCAGCTCGGTGAGAAGCGGCGGCAGGTCGAGCAGAACTTCCCGCAGCTCGCCGACGTGGAGCGGGCGCAACGCTTCAAGCGCCGGTTCCTTATGCGCGATCGCAAGCCGTGCGATCAGGGGAGGCTGTGCGGGCTCGGCCACGACTATGCGCTGAACAGCAAGCTGCTGTTCCACGTGGTGACCGACGAGCTGTCGTCGGCGGTGGTGGATGACGAGATGTTCTCGGGCGCGGTGGGCGGCATCATTCGCCTTCTCATCCCGATCGTGCTCGTGCCGCTGGTATTCGCCGCGATCGCGCTCGTCATCCTCGCGATCATCCAGTACATCGCCTCGCATGTGAGCGCGTGGCTGAGCCGTGTTCTCAACTATCTCACGCTCGCGGAAGTGAAGCGCTCGACGTTCGGAAACGACACCGAGGGCGAGATCGTCGTGGGCGCGGACTACGGGCCGTCATGGCTCGATCCGGTGACGTGCCTGCTGCCCACCGACGTGACGGACGAGATCTCCACCCACAGCAACGCCATGGCGGCGCAGTCGATCGCCAAGTTCCGCAACGCGATCAGCACGCTGGCGTTCGCGGAGGGCGAGGATACGAAATCGGGTCTGATCGCCAACTATCTGTCTTGGAAGGAGCTGGTGCACACGAGCTATTTCGACGTGCACGAGTTCCGCAAGATCATCGTGCAGGCGATCAGCCAGTCTGAAGGTTTCGCGCCGACGGACGAGTTCAAGCGGGACGGCGATTTCGACCGCACCACGATGTGGCTGGCGGAGCTCGGAAAGAAACTCGACGCCGCGAGCCCGGAAACAGGGCTCGTGGCGGGCGCGCCGCCGCCGCCAGTGACGACGTTCCCGACCTGATCGCCGCCCGCGGGATGCGGGCCGCGATCAGGACTTGATCTCCAGGAACTCGACCTCGGGATTGCGGCCGGCGTTGTAGTTGAGCGTGAAAATCGAGCCCGGCAGGTAGACGTAATCGCCATCGAGATCGGTGGCGATGTACGAGCGGTTCTGCTCGATGAACTTCTTGAGCGCAGCCGGATCCTTCGAGCGGATCCAGCGCACGGCATCGCAAGGCGCCGGGTCGAAATCGGTCTTGAGTCCGTACTCGTGGGTCAGGCGGTCGGCCAGCACGTCGAGCTGAAGGGCACCGATCACGCCGACCACCGGCTGGGTTCCGTCGAGCGGGCTGAAAACCTGCACGACGCCTTCCTCCGCCATCTCGCGCATCGCGTCCTTGAGCTTCTTGGCCTTGATGGCGTCCTCGAGCCTGATGCGGCGCAGGATCTCGGGCGCAAAGCTCGGAATACCGAGAAAGGTGATGTCCTCGCCTTCGGTCAGCGCGTCTCCGATGCGCAACGTGCCGCGGTTCGGAATGCCCACCACGTCTCCCGCATAGGCTTCCTCGGCGATGGAGCGATCCTGCGCGAAGAAGAACTGCGGCGCGGAGAGCGCCATGGTCTTCCCGGAGCGCACGTGCTTCACCTTCATTCCGCGCGAGAGCTTGCCCGAGCAGACGCGCATGAAGGCGATGCGGTCGCGGTGGTTGGGATCCATGTTAGCCTGGATCTTGAAGATGATGCCGGTCATGGCCGGCTCCGTCGCCTTGATCTCGCGCGTGGCGGCATGTTGCGTGCGGGGCGGTGGCGCAAAGGTCTTGAGCGCGTCGAGCACGTCACGAACGCCGAAGTTCTTCAGCGCCGAGCCGAAGTACACCGGCGTCAGCGCGCCGTGCTGGAACTGCTCGAGATCGAACTTGCCGCAGGCTTCGAGCGCGAGCCCTATCTCCTCGCGCCAGCGCTGGTAGGCGTCGGGCTCCAGTAGCTCGGCGAACAGGGGATCGTCCGGGCCGGTGACGGGCTGGCCGTCGTAGTCCTGGTCGAGACGGCGCACGCGCGGCTGGTAGAGATCGTAGGTGCCGCGGAACTCGCGACCCTGGCCGATCGGCCAGACCATCGGCGCGGTGTCGAGCGCCAGCATCTTCTCGATCTCGTCGAGAAGATCGAGCGGGTCGCGGCTTTCGCGGTCCATCTTGTTGACGAAGGTGACGATCGGGATGTCGCGCATGCGGCAGATTTCGAACAGTTTGCGCGTGCGGGTCTCGATGCCGCGCGCGGCGTCGATCACCATGATCGCGCTGTCGACAGCGGTCAGCGTGCGGTAGGTGTCGTCGGAGAAGTCCTCGTGACCGGGCGTGTCGAGCAGGTTGAAGACGGCGCCGCCGTACTCGAACGTCATCACCGAGGTCGCGACGGAGATGCCGCGTGCCTTTTCGATTGCCATCCAGTCGGAGCGGGTTGCGCGTCCGTCCTTCTTGGCTTTCACCTGGCCCGCGAGCTGGATTGCGCCGCCGAACAGCAGCAGCTTTTCGGTGAGAGTCGTCTTGCCGGCGTCCGGATGCGAGATGATCGCGAACGTGCGGCGGCGGTTGATCTCGGTGGCGAGCTTCTGGCCTTCGGACCCGGAAGTCTTCGCGGATGGTGCCGACGCGGCCTCTCCCTGGGGCGAGGGCGTGTCTGCCACACTGTTTTCATTCATTAATTTGCTGAGTCCTGCTCAGAATAGCGGTTTGCCGGGCTCTATAGCACCGTTTGGCCGGAAAGCGAGAATCCCTCTTTCGGCGCGATTTAAGCGAGCTCGGCCAGGAGGCATTTCAGGACGCCGTAGTTGAAACGGCCGTCGAGGGCGGCGTGGGCGGGGCCAAGCTTTCCGCTGTCTACGGTGCCGAGCCGCTCGAACACGCCATGGATCTCGTCGAGATCCTCGGGCTCGAGATCGAGCACGTCGCTCATTGAGACGACGCCGGCTTCGATGGCCTCGGCAAAATGGGTGTAGACGGTGCCGACATCAAGGCCGCGCTCGGCGGCGATCTCGTCCGCGCTGCGGCCTGCGAGATGCAACGCGAGCGTCTGGTTGATGGTCGGCGAGAGCCGGTTGTTCAGCACCGGGTTCGGGCGGAAGGCGGAGACCGTTTCCAGGAACGCCTTGCCGTAGCGCTTGATCTTGCTTGCTCCGAGGCCGGTGATGCCGTGCAGGCCCTCCTCGTCGGCAGGGCGCTGGGTGGCAAGCTCGAGCAGCGTGGTGTCGTGGCAGATGACGTAAGGCGGAAGCTTGGCCTCTGTCGCGAGACGGAGGCGGAGCGCGCGCAGGGCGTCGTAAAGCGGCCGGTCGGCCGCATCCACCTTCTGGGTTGCAGCGGAGCTGCCCTTGCCTTTTGTTTTCCGCTCTTTCGTCGGCGCGAGACGTTGCAGGAACCGCTCCTCGCCGCGGAGCAGTGGGCGCGCCTTCTCGGTGAGCTGAAGCGTGCCGTGACCCTCGTCGTCGGACGCCAGGTAGCCGAGGGCTGTGAGCTGGCGGAACAGGCTGCGCCACACCGAGGCGTCAGTGTCCTTGCCAATGCCCCAAACGGACAAGCGGTCGTGGCCGTTGCGGTAGGCGCGCTCGTTCTCCTTGCCGATCAGCACGTCGATCAGATAAGCGACGCCGAAATTCTGTCCGGTGCGGTAGACGGTGGAGAGCGCCATCTGCGCGGGCACCGTGCCGTCGACCGTTTGCGGGGGGTTGAGGCAGTTGTCGCAATTTCCGCAGGGGGGCGAACCGGTCTCGCCGAAGTAGGAGAGAATGAGCTGGCGGCGGCAGGACGCGGCTTCGCAGAGGCCGACGAGGGCATCGAGCTTTTGGCGCTGGGCGCGTTTGAAGAGGTCGGATCCTTCGCTGCTCGCGATCCATTGGGTCTGCTGGACGATGTCCTGCATGCCGTAGGCGAGCCAGGTGTTGGCCGGCTCTCCGTCGCGGCCCGCGCGTCCGGTCTCCTGGTAGTAAGCCTCCATGGAGCGGGGCAGATTGAGGTGGGCGACGAAGCGGACGTCGGGCTTGTCGATGCCCATGCCGAAAGCGATGGTCGCCACGATGACGATGCCGTCGTCCTTCAGGAAGCGCTCCTGCGCCGCGCGGCGCACCTCGGGCTCCAGGCCCGCGTGATAGGCGAGTGCGGTGCGTCCTTTGCGGGTGAGCCAGGCGGCCGTCTCCTCCACCATCTTGCGGGAAAGGCAATAGACGATGCCGGCGTCGTTTGGGTGTTCGGACTCGATGAACGACCAGAGCCGCTCGCGCGCGCTGATGGAGCCCATCTCGGCGATGGTGTAGCGGATATTGGGGCGATCGAAGCTCGCGACGAAGCGGCGGGCGTTCTCGAGCCGGAGCTCGCTCGCTATCTCCTCCCGCGTGCGGTCGTCGGCGGTGGCGGTGAGCGCGATGCGGGGCGTGTTCGGAAAGCGCTCGGCCAGCACCTTGAGCTGGCGGTACTCTGGGCGGAAATCGTGTCCCCACTGGGAGACGCAGTGCGCTTCGTCGATGGCGAACAGCGCGATGGTCGCGCGATCGAGAAGGCGGAGGGTGCGGTCCTGCACGAGGCGCTCGGGGGCCACGTACAGGAGGTCCAGCTCGCCGGCAACGAGCTGGCGCTCGATGGCGTCCTGCTGGCTGCGGTCCTGCGAGGAGTTGAGGAAGGCTGCCCTGACACCCGCTTCCTTGAGGGCGTCCACCTGGTCCTGCATCAAGGCGATGAGAGGTGACACCACGAGGCCGGTGCCGCGCCGCACGAGCGCAGGGATCTGATAGCAAAGTGACTTGCCGCCGCCTGTCGGCATCAGTGCGAGGACGTCGCCGCCGCCAACGAGGGTTTCGATGATGTCGGCCTGGTGGGGGCGGAAGCTCGTGTAGCCGAATACCTCCTCGAGCACGTGCTGCGCCTCGGCGAGGCTCGGCGCGGGTGCGAGGGGGGCAAGCGACGGCTTTTTCCGCAGGGCGGCAGGCGGCATGAAGAAATCCTGGGCGGCGAGCGGCCGGCGGAACGTGAACTCTCGGATGCCTGGAGGCTAGCGCGATTCTCGATGGGCGCCGGAGTGAGGCTTCGCGCTGTCCCGTGGTTTTTCCGAGCGTTGAGGGCGCGGGTTGCCGTATCGGGTCGCGCTGCGATGCCGTACACTCGCGGAGCGCCAGGGGTCCAATTTCACCCCGCCCTCCATGGCGCCACTCGCCGGGAGGGGGGCGGCCCGAATATGCCGAATAAGGCCGCAGGGTCCCTGGCGTCCGCAACCTCTGTGCATAACCTTGAACACGATAGACGTCGCCATCGGCTTGGATTGCGGCCGTTTTGCCGGGTTTTCCTATGTCGGTGCGTAATCGGTGGGCATTACCGGTTGCCGTTGCGCAACAGAAGTTTTCGAATCGTTACCGTATCCGTCTGCCGTCTTCTCAATGGGGGCGTTGATTTGCGAGAATCAGGCTACGCGTCTGTTTGAGATTTGCTGATATTGCACGATTGATGATTTTGGGGATTGGCCGATGACGTATATCCGTTTCAAATGGTCCATTACCGGCTTGTTCGCCCTTGTTGCGGCGAGTGCGGCCATGGCGCCCGGAAGTGCTCAGGCTCAGTCGCCCTGCTACTATTACGATACCTTCAGCGGCAGCTACGTGTCGGCCTACTCGGAGTGTAACGAATCCGCCTCCGGTACCTCGGCCGTTGGCGCCAATCTCTCGGCGATCGGCGAAGGCTTCGTTCAGCAGCAGCTCAACATCGGATTTGGCGGCTTCACGAGCCCGACGGGACGTCTGCGCCATACTGAGCATGACGGCCTCACCGAGAAAAGCACCGGGATCCGCACGAACGGCTTCGAGATCGACGAAGGTTCGGTTTTCGCGAACGGCAGCTACGACCTGCCCGGCACCTATTTCGGCGGCAAGGTCAGGGTCAACGGCCTGCTCGGTTACAATCGCCTGTCGCTCGATCTGGATCGGGCGCCTGGTGACGTGACCGCAGGCAAGACCGACATCGACGCCTTCATCTACGGCGGCAGCTATCTGTGGAGCCAGGGTTCGTTCTACAGCATGACGCTCATCATCGGGGTCTCGGGCGATGCCGATGCTATCGATAGCCTCTCCGGCGGCCGCTACTCTTACGATCTCTCGGGTTACTTCTCGAACAGCGTGATGGGTTACACGTTCGATTGGCCTGGTAACGGCTGGAAGTTCGACCTGCGCGGCGCCCTCGGCCACTACGACATCCATACCGACCGCTTCGCGTTCGCCAACGGCCTCGGTACGATCAAGGGCGTGAGCGAAGCTTGGAGCGGCTCGATCACGGGCACCCTGTTCACCGTGTTCGATTACAATGGTGGCACCATGCGGCCCTACATCCTGGCCTCGTACAAGAACGTGTTTGACGAGGACATCAAGGTGAAGGGCGACTTCGTTGCCGAGTTCGAGCAGGCAAACGATTTCGGCAAGGTCGAGGTCGGCTTCGACTATGTGCAGGGGATCCTGACTTACGGCGCGGCCGGCTACACCGAGTTCTCGTCCGACGAGAGCACCTTCGGCGGGCGCCTGGGCGTCTCGATCAAGCTGCAGTAGCCGCCGCCCCGTCGGATTGGTTAAGGTTTTCGAGGCGGGCATGTCCGACATGCCCGCCTCTTTGTTTCCGATTTTTTTCGAGCGTCCCTTTCCTGTATCGCAGGGAACAGACCGGCTTAACTCGCTGTGGTCATTTGGCTATCAAGCGCGGAGGGTTAACAGCCCCCGCCGTAAGATCCGTCAACCGAGGTGGCTGCCGCCACTGGTCAGCAATGGTCCTGCGGGGTATATTGCTGCTGTATTTCAGGAGGTTCCGATGTCGTCTCTTTCATTTCGATCGAGAGCCTTTTCACTTAGTGCTCTCGCTATTTTCGCGCTTTCCGTCAGCGCATCCGGGCCCATCAACATCGCATCTGCCGATCAGGCCGGCTCTCCGTCGGTTCAGCAGATCATCGATGCCCTGAAGCCGCGCAAGACGCGCGGGCTTTCCGTCAAGCCGACGCAGGCCGAGGTCGAGCGCGCGAAGGTCATCGACGATCTCAAAACCAAGGCCGCCAGCCGCGGGCTTTCCGTCCCTGAGCGCGAGGAACTCGCCAAGGCGGTCAGCGACAAGCCTTCGCTCGATTTCGTGATCTATTTCGATTTCAACTCGGCCACGATCTCGAGCCGCTCGAAGGCGTCGCTCGATGCCCTCGGCACCGCGCTCCAGGACGACTCACTCAAGGGCGCGTCGATCATGGTGGCGGGGCACACCGATGCCAAGGGACGTTCGGAGTACAACCAGACGCTCTCCGAGCGCCGTGCGGATTCGGTTCGCAAGTATCTCAACGACAAGTTCAACATTCCGACCGGCGACCTCACGGTCGTGGGATACGGAGCCGAGCATCTCAAGGACAAGGCCTCGCCCTACGCCAGCGTCAACCGCCGGGTGCAGATCGTGAACCTGACGGACGCCAAGGCGGCTTCGGCGAGCAAGCCGATCAGCGACCCCGCTCAGTAAGGGCGCTGATCTGATTTTCCAACTGGAAGGATAGTGCCATGCGCGCGAGCACCGTACACCTTTCCGTCCTGTCGGTGGCGCTTGCCGCCGTCATGTCGTTTGCCGTGCCGGCAGATGCTGCCGGCCGGCGTCTGGCCCTGGTGATCGGCAACTCCACGTATCAACACGTGGCGGAGCTTACGAACCCGCAGAACGACGCGACGGACGTGGCCGAGAAGCTTCGGAACCTGTCGTTCGACGTGATGCTGGGGACCAACCTCACGCGCGACCAGATGCACGAGGCCTTCAAGAAGTTCTCAGACGAGTTGAAGCCTGGAGACGAAGGTCTGTTCTTCTATGCGGGCCACGGCATCTCGCTCAGCGGCGAGAACTTCCTGATCCCCGTCGACATGCCGGGCGAGATCCAGGTTCAGGACGAGTCGCAGAGCAAGGACGCGCTCGACAAGAACCTCGTCAACATCTCTGCGGTGATCGAGCCGTTGCAGAAGGCCAAGCTCGGCATGATTTTCCTGGACGCGTGCCGCAACACGCCGTCCCGCGAGGAACTGGGTCTGCAGATCGTTGCGCAGGACGGCGAGACGCGAAAGCTGCGCTCGCTGTCGTTCAGCCGCGGCATGACCAAGGTGAACGTGCCGTCGACGAGTGGCGCGTCGGGCATTTTCCGCGCGTATGCCACGCAGCCAAACAACGTTTCGGATGACGGTGGCGGGCGCAACAGCCCGTTCACCAAGGCGCTGCTGAAGCACCTCGGCACCAAGGGCGTCGACGTGCACCAGATGATGATCAAGGTTCGTCTCGACGTGCAAAACGAGACGAACGGCCGGCAGATCCCCTGGGAAGAAAGCGCGCTGACCGACGTCTACTACTTCACGCCGACTGCGCCGGGGATGGCCGCTCCGCTGTTGCCGACCTATAAGGATTCAGGGTCGGGCTCAGGCAAAAACGCCCAGGCTCCTCGCCGCAACAAGAACGCCGGCGGTGGTGGCGGAGCGCCGAGATCAGCACGCCGCAGCGGACCGCCTCCGGGTCTCGGCGTGGGCGTCGGCGCAGGGCTCTGATCGCTCTCCAAGCGTCAAGCGAACATACAAATGCGGGCTCGAAGGGCCCGCATTTTTTGGTGGCGAAAGGTACGCCGGTGGGCCCGCTCAGTTGGCACCGAGGCGGCGCAGCCCTTCCGCGCTGCTTTCGGCGCTGGCATCGAGCGTCAGCGCTTTTTTGTAGTCGCTTATGGCGGCGGTCTTGGAGCCGCGGGCTTCGTGAATGTGGCCGCGCGTGTCCCAGATGTAGGACTTGGTCCCGTCGAGCGAGACCGCGCGGTTGGCATCCTGGAGCGCTGCGTTCAGGTCTCCGGTCTTGTAGTAGGTCCAGGCGCGGTTGTTGATGGCTTCGGCGAGCGACGGGCTTAGCTTCAGTGCCGCCGTGTAGTCGTCTATAGCCTTCGCGTAGTCGCTCTTGTCGAAGTAGGCGATGCCGCGATGATTGTAGGCGTCGGCCGTCGGCTTCAAGGCGATGGAGCGATCGTAGCTCTCGATGGCCTGGTCCGGTTCACCCTTGTCGCGAAGCGCACGGCCCAGCTTGTAGCGGACGGTAGCCTGATCGTCGTCGTTGAGGCCGCCGGATTCGAGGAGCCCTTTGCAGGCGTCCGCGGCCACATCGGCATTGGTGCTCTCGTGACAGTCGTTCCATTGGCGCGTGAGAACGTAGCGCGAGGCGAGCGGGTTCGGCCGCTTCTGTTCGCTATCGGTAGTCCCGGACGAGGGCGCGTTGAGGGCTGCCTCCACCTGTTTCTCGACCTCGGAGGGTGTCGTCTCCTGTGGCTTCTCCGCCCGCTTGGGCTCGGGAGGTGGTGGCGGCTCGGTTTTTTCGGGCGCCACGGGTGCGGGCGTCGCGGCGGGCTCGGGTTGCGGTGTGGCTGCCACAGTCGGGCCGGCAGACGGTGCGGGTGTTTCCGCCACTGGTGCGGGTTGAGGCTGCCTGGTCTCGAGGCCGATGGTTTCACGCACCGAGTCCGGCAGGTATTCGTAGGCATAGGCGCCTGCAAGCGCGATGGCGAGAACCGCGAGCCCGGCGGAGATCAGATGGGACTGGCGGTCCGCGGCAGGGACAGCGGACTTTTGCGCGGCGGCAGGCGGTGCCTCGCCGCCGCCTGCGTTCTGCATGACGACGGTGCCGGGGTGGCTTTCCTCCAGCGCGAGCGTGTAGGCGTGAACACGCTCCGGAATGTTTTTCAGGGACTGGGGGCCGGCGTCGGAAAAGCGCAGCGCCATCTTGCTGGCGACGGCCTCGTGGACCGAGCGTGAGACGCAGATGCCGCCAGGAGGGGCAACCGATTCGAGGCGCGCTGCGATGTTCACGCCGTCGCCCAGGAGATCGCCGCCCTCGCGCTCTACCACGTCGCCGATGGTGATGCCGATGCGGAAGTTCATGTGGCGGCTGGGCGGATAGGCAAGATTGCGGGCTTTGAGGCTCTCCTGCACGTCCACGGCGCAGCGAACGGCTTCTACCGCGCTTTGAAACTCGGCCAGGATGGCATCGCCCGCAGTGTTGAAGATGCGGCCGCCGCCACGATCGACGAACTCGGAGAATACGGTGCGATATCCCTCGAAGCGGCGGAGGGTCTCCTCCTCGTCCTCGGCGATCAGGCGGCTGTAGCCGGCGATGTCCGCTGCGAGAATGACGGCGATCTTCCGTTTCACGCGAGGCCCCTCAAATGCTTCGTCAGGATGCGGGAGTGTTCCATAGACCGCTTGCCCGGCGCAAGCGCGGACGGCCCGAAAGGCTTATGAAATGCGGGCTCCGAGGCGCGTGTGACGAATCGCGTCTACGTCTGAGGCTTAGGGCTTTCCCTCCAGGATAAGTTTGCAGCTCCTTCTGCAAGGGCGTGCCCCGCGTAATCGAAACAAGGCCGCCAGCGCTCTCGTATTGGCGGCCTTTCTCAATTGAGGCGGTCAATCGCCCAGTTTACGCGCGGGCGAGCTTGGCCGCGATCTCGGCCACATGGCGGCCCTGGAAGCGCGCGCCGGCAAGCTCGTTCTCGCTCGGCTGGCGCGAGCCGTCGCCGCCTGCGATCGTTGTGGCGCCGTATGGCGAGCCGCCGCTGATCTCCGCGAGTGTCGTCTGTCCCTGGAACGAGTACGGCAGGCCGACGATGACGAGGCCGTGGTGGAGGAGGACGGTGTGTGTGGCCAGGATCGTGCTCTCCTGGCCGCCATGCTGGGTGGCTGTCGAGGTGAAGACGGAGCCGACCTTGCCGATCAGCTTGCCCTTGAACCAGAGGCCGCCCGTCTGATCGAGAAAGTTCTTCATCTGGGCTGCCATGTTGCCGAACCGGGTCGGCGTGCCGATGATGATCGCATCGTAGTCGGCGAGTTCGTCGACGGTGGCGATGGGTGCGGCCTGGTCGAGCTTGAAGCCACTCTTCTCGGCGACCTCGCGCGGCACGATCTCGGGCACGCGTTTGATGACGGCTTCTGCGCCGGCTTCGCGGACGCCTTCGGCAACGGCCTGCGACAGCCGCTCGATGTGGCCGTAGCTCGAATAGTAGAGGACGAGGACCTTGGTCATGGTGTTTCGCTTTCGGTTCGGGTTCTGAGTTGCGTTGAAGAGCGGCGTGGCGGGCCGGGCGGAACGCGTGTGAGCGCCCGCCCGGCGGGTTTCGTCATGCGCCGATGTCGAACAGCAGGATCTCGGCGTTGTCGTTGGCGGCGATCTTCACTTCCGTCTCGTCCGTCAACGCGGCGCCGTCTCCCTGTCCGACGAGCGTGCCGTTTACGGTGACCTCGCCGCGCGTGACCTGAACCCAGACCTTGCGGCGCGGGGCCAGCGCGTGGGTCACGGCGTCACCCTTGGCGAGGTTCGCGACGTGGAGGTCGAGATCCTGGTGGATCGTCACCGCTCCGTCGCGTCCGTCGCGGGCGCCGACCAGTTGCAGACGTCCCCGCCGTTCGCCGGGCGGGAACGATTTCTGCTCGTAGCCGGGTGCGAGGTTCCGCTTCTCAGGCAGCACCCAGATCTGCAGAAAGTGCACCGGCTCGGTTGGCGAGGCATTGAACTCGCTATGGGCGATGCCCGTTCCGGCCGTCATGCGCTGAACGTCTCCGGGGCGGATGACGGATCCCGTGCCGAGGCTGTCCTTGTGCGCCAGCGCGCCGTCCAGCACGTAGGAGATGATCTCCATGTTGTCGTGGGGATGGGTGCCGAAGCCGGCCCCGCCCGTCACAACGTCCTCGTTGATGACGCGCAGGGTGCCGAAGCCCATGTGGCCCGGATCATAGTAGTGGCCGAAGGAGAAGGTGTGCTTGCTGTCGAGCCAGCCAAAGTTGCTCGCGCCGCGCTCCGTGCTTTTGCGAATGGTGATCATGGCGAGGTCTCCCTGAAGGTCCGGCGGACGTTTGGGTCCAGCCGCTGTTGGAGACAAGATGCCACCTCGCCATTTCAGAACCAATATATCAAAATCGAAATAGATTGCTTCCTAATTAGATACAATTGAGGGCGCCCGCATAATGCGCAGACGCCCTCTTTCCGTCTATCCTGGCCGGATGCTGCGCTCAGGCGGCCTTGGTGCCGAGAGCCGGATAATCCGTGTAACCCTCTGCGCCGCCGCCGTAGAACGTGGCCGGCTTCGGCTCGTTCAGGGGGGCGTCGCGCTCGAGCCGCTCGACGAGATCGGGGTTTGCGATGAAGGGGCGTCCGAAGGCAACCAGGTCGGCCGCACCGCTCTCGATGGCTTCGATGGCGCTTCCGCGGTCGTAGCCGTTGTTGGCGAGGTAGACGCCCTTGAAGCGGCTGCGCAGGCGAGCGACGTCGGCGGCAGGCGCGCGTGGGCCTCCCGTCTGCCCCTCGACGAGATGCAGGTAGCCGAGTCCGAACTCGCTCGCCTTTGCGATCGCCGCTCCGAACGTGGTGATGGGATCACTGTCGGAGATGTCGCCGAAGCCAGAGAAGGGGCTGAAGCGAACGCCGACGCGGAGCGCGGGGAACACGGACGTGAGGGCGGCGAGAATTTCGCCGAGGAAGCGGATGCGGTTCTCGACGCTGCCGCCGTACTCGTCTGTGCGCTTGTTGGTACCGTCACGCAGGAACTGGTCGATGAGATAGCCGTTGGCGCTGTGCAACTCGACGCCGTCGAAGCCTGCGTTCTTGGCGTTTTCGGCGGCCTTGCGATAGTCCTCCACGATGCCCTTGATCTCGGCAATCTCGAGCGCGCGAGGGGCGGAGACGTCGACAAAGCCTGATGCGATGAAGGTCTTCGCATTGGCCTTGATGGCGGAGGGCGCGACGGGGGCCTTGCCATCCGGCTGGAGCGAGGTGTGGGAGATGCGGCCCACGTGCCAGAGCTGGGCGAAGATGCGGCCACCCTTGGCGTGGACTGCGTCGGTCACTTTGCGCCAGCCCGCGACTTGCTCCTGGTTATAGATGCCGGGTGTCGCGATGTAGCCCTTGCCCTCCGGCGAGATCTGCGTGCCTTCCGAGATAATGAGTCCGGCGGATGCGCGTTGAGCGTAGTACTCGACGTTGAGGGCATGGGGGACATCGCCATCGGCGGCGCGGTTGCGCGTCAAAGGCGCCATGACGATACGATTGGGCAGCGTGAGCGTGCCAATCGTCAGGGGAGAGAAGAGTTTGGCGGACATGAAGTCAGGTCTCCAGCAGTCTATTGGATGCAAGATGTTCGCTGCCGCCGTTCAGGGAGGGCGAAGCTTGCCTGGCAACATATGGACCGTTGGATACAGAAAGAAAGCCCCCCGCGCGCTCCTGATGCAGGATTGCGCAGGGGCGCATGATTAACTTAGCGCGCTGGCGAATAAGCGATCGGATGATGGAACATTCTCGTAATGCTTCTTCTGGTCCGCCAAGAGGCCAAGATAGTGCTGCATCACGGCCGCGCCTGCGATCGAGGTGATGTCGGCATGATCGTAGGCGGGTGCGACCTCCACGACGTCTCCTCCTACGATGTCGAGGGCACCCAGGCGGCTAAGGATCATCAGCGCTTCGCGTGAGGAGAGGCCGCCAGCAACAGGTGTTCCCGTTCCGGGCGCAAAGGCCGGGTCGAGACAGTCGATGTCGAACGTCAGATAGGTCTTCGCGCTGCCGACGCGCCTCAGGATGCGATCGACCACGCCCTTCGCACCAAGGTCCGCGATCTCCTCGCCATACACGATCTCTATCCCGCAGGTCTCCGGCGCGTGCGTGCGGATGCCGATCTGGATCGACCGCTCGGGCAGAATGATCCCCTCCCGCACGGCGCGCGCCACGAACGAGCCGTGATCGATCCGTTCGTCCTCATCGAACCAGGTGTCCTGGTGTGCATCGAATTGCACGAGCGCCATCGGACCATGCTTCTGCGCGTGTGCTTTCAGGAGTGGCCAGGTGACGTAATGGTCTCCGCCAATCGAAAGAAGTTTCACGCCGGCATCGATCACCTCGCGTGCCTGCTCCTCGATCTGGCGGGGCGTGTTCGCGTGACGGCCGTAGTCGAGGGCGCAATCGCCATAGTCGACCACGGCCAGCCGTTCAAACGGGTCCGCGTGGAAGGGGTATTGGGGATCGCCGCCGAGGATTGCGGACGCGCGGCGCACGCCTTGAGGCCCGAAGCGCGCACCCGGACGGTTCGAGACCGCCGCGTCGAAGGGAATACCCCAGACGGCTACATCCACGCCTGCGAGGTTCCGCGTGAGCTTTCGGCGCATGAAGGACAGCACTCCGCTGTAGGTGGGCTCGGGAGAGCCGCCCCTCCTGGTTCCGGCGAAAACGGCGGTGTCGGTGGTCGAGGTGTGCAGGGGATGTTTCAGCGTCTGGGTCATGATCGGCTCCTCGGGTGTGAAGCGACTCCAGGATCCGACTTGCCGAAAGGCTCGACAAACGGCTAATTTTCCGTCGTGAGTTGATAAAAACTCATCTCATTCATGTCTCTGCCGCCGGTGCCCCATGCCGCTCCCTTCGCTCAATGCCATTCGCGCGTTCGAGGCCGCGGCGCGGTTGCTCAGCTTCAAGGAGGCAGCGGAGGAGTTGCGGCTCACGCCATCGGCCGTCAGCCGTCACATTCGCTCGCTCGAGCAGGCGCTGGGCGTGGAGCTGTTCGAGCGCGGCTTCCGGCAGGTTCAGCTCACCGAAAAGGCGACGCACTATGCGCGGCGCCTGACCGATGCCTTCAACGTCATCCGCGACGCGACGGAGGAGGTGAGCGTGTACGGACCCGCCCGGAAGCGCGCGCAAAAGCGGGTGTCGCTCTCCATCAATTCCACGTTCATGAACCTGTGGCTTGCCGACCGGCTTCCGCGGTTCCGGGCGGCGTGCCCCGCGTGCGAACTCGAGGTCTCGATCCATGACGACACGGGGAAGGGGGGCAATCCGCGCGCGGATCTCAGGATCCTGTTCGTGCGCGAGGACGAGGCGGATGCTTCGCTCTCTCCGCTCATCTCGCTCATCATTTTGCCGGTGTGTGCGCCTGCGCTGGCGAAAGGGCCGAATGGGCTGCGCAAGCCCGCCGATCTCGTGCGGCACAGGCTGCTGCACGAGAATACCACGGCCTGGTGGGAGGAGTGGATCGCAGGTGTGGGCGTCAAAGGCGTGGACGCCAAGTCGGGCGCGATCTTCCACGATCCGTCGCTCGCCATCCGGGAGGCGGTGAACGGCGGAGGCGTCGCGCTCGCGGACAACATCATGGCTGAGGATCTTCTGGCGCGTGGCCAACTCGTGACGCCGTTTCCGATCCGCCGCGCAATTCCGAGTTGCTATGCGCTCGCCGTGCGTCCTGGCGCAGCCTCCCTCGCTGGCGTCAAGCAGTTCCACCAGTGGCTGCTAGCGGAGATTGTCAAGCACAAGCGCGCCATGCACCTCACGTAGTTCCTGCGAGAAAAATCGCGCAGACGGCGGATGGAGCCCAAAAATTGGGCGGCTTTCAGTGTCCATTGCCGCTGGAGTGGCAACAATCTTGCTGGACCCTGGAAATTCGGTAACGCTGCACGCATATGAGCAGGTACGCGCGGGAGGGGAGTTCCGTGCGCCTTCTCAAAATCTATTTTCGGAGGTGCCTTGATGGCTAAGTTTCAGCTCAACGGCCGCGAGGTCACCGTTGCGTCCGAGGACGACACGCCGCTTCTCTGGGTCGTGCGCGACGAGCTGGGCCTGATCGGCTCGAAGTTCGGCTGCGGGGCCGCGCAGTGCGGCGCCTGTACGATGTATCTGGAAGGCCAGCCGATCCGCTCGTGTGTGACGGCCGTTTCTGATGTCGATGGCAAGTCGGTGACAACCATCGAGGGCTTGTCGGGGCCGGTGGCGGAAGCGGTGCGCGCGGCCTGGCAGAAACTGGACGTCGTACAGTGCGGCTATTGCCAATCGGGGCAGATCATGGCCGCGACGGCGCTGCTTTCGGAGACGGCTGCTCCTACGGACGATGACATCGATAGCGCGATGAGTGGAAACATCTGCCGCTGCAACACCTATCAGCGCATCCGGACTGCCATCCACACTGCATCCGAAACGCTCAAGGGCTGAGGGAGATCACGCACATGTATGGCCGAATGGATCTGTCTCAGTTTCGCGCCGACACGGCGCTTGCGCTCGACCGTCGTAATTTCGTGCGGCTCGCGCTCGGTTCCGGTGCCGGGCTCGTCATCGGGGCGTGGCTTCCTGCAGGGTCCGCCCGCGCCGAGGCAGCAGCGCAGGGCAACGAAAGCGGCGGCGTCTTCATGCCGTTCGTCAAGATCACGCCCGACAACGTGGTGACGGTGCTCGTGAAGCACCAGGACAAGGGGCAGGGCGTTGCGACGGGACTCTCCACGCTCGTCGCCGAAGAGCTCGATGCGGATTGGGCGCAGGTGAAGCCCGAGTTCGCCCCGGCCAACGTGGAACTCTACAAGAACCTGTTCTTCGGCGTGCAGGGTACCGGCGGCTCGACCGCCATCGCCAACTCGTTCGAGCAGTATCGAAAGGCGGGCGCGGCTGCGCGCGCCATGCTGGTCGAAGCCGCAGCCAAGCGCTGGGGCGTGGACGCGTTGTCGGTGAAAGTCGCCAAGGGCGTCGTTTCATCCGGTGCGAATTCGGCGACGTTCGGCGAGCTGGCGAAGGATGCCGCGAGCATGGCCGTGCCTGCCGACCCGAAGCTCAAGACGGCGGACGAGTTCGTCTACATAGGCAAGTCTTTTCCGCGTCTCGACTCGGTGCAGAAGACCACGGGCGCGCGGATCTATACGCAGGACGTGCAGCTTCCCGGCATGCTGGTCGCCACGCTCGCGCGCTCGCCGCGCTTCGGCGGGACTGTGCAATCGGTCGACGACAAGGCTGCGCGCGCAGTCAAGGGTGTGGTGGATGTCGTGCAGACGCCGCATGGTGTCGCGGTTCTCGCCACGTCCACCTATGCGGCGATCAAGGGCCGCGACCAGCTTGCCGTCTCTTGGGACGACAGCAAGGCGGACATGCGCGGCACCGACGCACTCGTTGCCGAGTACAAGGCGCTGGCCGATAAGCCGGGGCTCGTCGCACGCAACGAAGGTGACGCTACTGCCGCGCTCGCCAAGGCCGATAAGGTGATCGAGGCCGACTACATCTTCCCGTTCCTCGCGCACGCGCCCATGGAGCCGATGAACTGCGTGATGCAGTTCAAGGACGGAAGGGCGACGCTGTGGACCGGATCGCAGCTTCAGACCGTCGACCAGAACGTGACGGCGGCGATCCTCGGCATCAAGCCGGAGGAGGTCGTCATCAATACGCTGTGGGCCGGAGGATCGTTCGGCCGCCGCGGTGTTTACAACTCGGACTACATCGCAGAGACCGCCGGCATCGTGAAGGCGACGGGCCGCAGCGAACCCATCAAGCTCGTGTGGACCCGGGAGGACGACATCAAGGGCGGCTACTATCGTCCGCTCTATGTGCACAGGGTCAAGGTCGGGCTCGGCAAGGACGGCGAGATCCTGGGCTGGCATCACCGCATCGTCGGTCAATCGATCGCGATCGGAACGCCTTTCGAGGCGGCGATCGTGAAGGACGGTGTGGACGGCACGTCCGTCGAAGGCGTTGCGGACACGCCCTACGCCATTCCCAACATGCATGTGGAGGTTCACAATACGAAGGCGGGTCCGCCGCCGCTTTGGTGGCGCTCGGTTGGGCATACGCACACGGCCTATGTCATGGAGACCATGATCGACGAGATCGCGGCGCTGCAGAAAAAGGATCCTGTGGCTTTCCGTCTTTCGTTGCTGGAGAAGCATCCGCGCCATGCCGCCGTGCTCAAGCTCGCCGCGGAGAAGGCGGGCTGGGACAAGCCTGCGGCCGACGGTGTGTTCCGGGGCGTGGCCGTGCATGAGAGCTTCAAGAGCTTCGTGGCGGAAGTAGCGGAGATCCGGATTGTCGACAGCAAGCCGAAGGTCGAGCGCGTGGTGGCGGCCGTGGACTGCGGCCTGGCCATCAACCCGGACAACATCAAGGCGCAGGTGGAGGGGGGCATCGGCTTCGGGCTCGGTGCGGTGCTGCACAGCAAGGTGACGCTGAAGGATGGCGTCGTAGATCAGGCCAACTTCGACGGCTACGAGGTGCTGCGCTTCAACGAGATGCCTAAGGTCGAGGTGCACATTCTGCCGTCCGCGGCTCCGCCCACTGGGATCGGCGAGCCAGGTGTGCCGCCGATCGGCCCGGCCGTTGCCAACGCTGTCGCAGCCGGCACAGGGCAGCGGGTTCGAGTGCTTCCGTTTGCGGATGGGTTGAAGCTTGGATGACGTTGTAACAGAGGCTGGCTTCCTGAACGGGACCGAAAGCGGCGCGGCAACCTGCGCAGCCCGCGTCGAGGGTGCGCGCGATGTCGTCTCCATTGCGCGACACTGGCTCGATACCTTCGGGACGATCGCGCTTGCGACGGTGATCAAGACGTGGGGCTCCTCGCCGGTTCCTGTGGGCGGGCAGCTCGTCGTCGGCCCGGACGATCGCTTCGAGGGCTCGGTTTCGGGCGGCTGCGTCGAGGCTGCGGTGATCACGGCGGCGGCCGAGGTGATGGCGTCGGGTGTGCCGCGATGCCTCGAATTCGGTGTCGCGGATCGCACGGCGTGGAGCGTGGGCCTGGCGTGCGGCGGGCGCATCGAGATTTTCGTCGAGCGCCTGCAAGGCCCGGCGGACGCGGCGTATCTCGACAGCGTAATCGCGCATCGCGAGCGGCGCTCACTCCTCGTCGTGGAGACCGATCTGCGGACGGGTGAGAGGCAGATTGGGCGCGAGGCGCGCTTCCATGAGGCGGAGATCGCGCAGCGGCTGGATGGCGGAGAGAGCTTCGTGATCGAGGAGCCGGAGGGACGCCGTTTCCTTCATGCGCTCGTGCCAGGCGTGCATGTCGTTCTCGTCGGAGCGGGGCACATCGCACAAGTTCTCTCCGATCTTTCGCGCCGCGTTGGCTTCCAGGTGACGGTGATCGATCCCCGCACAGCCTTCTCGTCCGAGCATCGGTTTGGCGATGTTCCGCTTCGTCACGAGTGGCCGGACCAAGCGCTGCCCGCGCTGGGGCTCGATCAGCGCACCGCGGTGGTGACGCTCTCGCATGAAGGGCGCATAGACGACGAGACGCTGTCTCTCGCGATCCGGTCTCCCTGCTTCTACATCGGCGCGCTGGGCTCGCGGCGGACGCATGAGCAGCGTGTCGCGCGGCTCAAAGCGGCGGGCTTCTCGGATGCGGAGATCGGGAGGATCGACGGGCCGGTCGGCTTGCGCATTGGCGCCAAAGGGCCGGCGGAGATTGCCGTCTCCATTCTCGGCGCGATCATCCGGGCTCGTCACGGAGCTTGAGATGGAGACGTCTCGGGAGATCCGTGTCGGCGCGGTGCTGCTTGCGGGCGGGGCGTCGCTCCGGTTCGGAGCCGATAACAAGCTGCTCGCTCCGGTAGACACAGCTCCCCTCATCGCGAAAGTTGCGCGATCGGTGATCGATGGCGGCGTCGACACGGTGGTCGTGGTGACCGGTGCGGAGGAGGACGCCTACACGAGCGCCCTCTCCGGTTTTCCGGTGCGTTTCGTCCATAACGGGCGCTGGGCGGACGGTATGGGCGGCTCCATCGCGGCGGGTATTCGTGAGCTGGAAGATGCCTGCGACGGCGTGTTCATCGTTCCGGGAGACATGCCAAATCTCACGAGCGATGTGTTTTTCCGGCTCGCGAGCGTGTTTCGCGAAAAAGGGGGCACGCGCGTCGTCGTGCCGGTGACATCCAAGGGCGCGCAGCGTAACCCGGTGCTGTGGCCGGAGCGGCAATTTTCCAAGCTCGCCGCACTTTCGGGGCCGGGCGGCGGCAAGTCTCTGCTGGACACGCTCGGCGATGAGCGCCTTGATGTGGTTTTCGACGACGAGTCCCTTTTTGTGGATATCGATACGGCCGACGACTATGCGCGTTTCATCGGAGCTCGAAGGTGACACTGATCGACCGGACGCATCGCGCGGGAGGATCGCCACAGGCGTCCGCTCCCCTGCTGCGTGTTTCCGATGTGCGGAAGTCCTACGCGACGCCGCAAGGGCCGATTCCCGTGCTCAAAGGCGTGGATCTCACGCTCGCGGCCGGTGAAAGCCTGGCGCTGCTCGGGGAATCCGGCAGCGGGAAGAGTACGCTTCTGCATCTGATCGGCGGGCTGGATGACGCCGACAGCGGCGAGATCATGCTCGACGGCGTGCGCGTGACAGGCCAGCCCGATGCCGAGCGCGCGGCGTTGCGGCGTGAGCGCATCGGCATCGTGTTCCAGCAGTTCAACCTCGTTCCGAGCCTGACCGTCGCCGGCAATATCGCCTTTCAGGCGCGGATCGCCGGGCGTTTCGATGCCGCCTGGCAGGAGGAGCTGATGGAGCGGCTTGGCCTCGCGGCTCTCGGGCATCGCTACCCCGAACAGCTTTCCGGCGGCCAGCAGCAGCGTGTCGCGATCGGGCGCGCTCTGGCGATCCGGCCGCGTCTCCTCATCGCGGACGAGCCGACGGGCAATCTCGACGAGGCGACGGGCGACGAGGTGCTGGGGCTCGCGCTCGATCTCATCGCGCGCACGGGCTGCGGCTTCCTGATGGTGACGCACAGCACGCGGCTCGCGCGGCGCCTCGACCGGCAGGTGACGCTTGCGTCAGGTGTGCTGGCAGGCGCGTGACATGGCCCCCGATCGAGCGTTCTGGATTTTCGCTACTCTCCTCAGCCATTGGCGGCGGCATCCGCTGAACTTCGCCACGCTGGTGATCGGCCTAGCGGTGGCCACCGCGCTCTGGAGTGGCGTGCAGGCCCTCAATCAGCAGGCGCGCACGAGCTATGACCGGGCGGCGCAGGTGTTCGGCGATGCCGGGGCGGCGAGTATCGTCAGCGCCAAGGGTACATCGGTCGCGCAGGAGCACTATGTGGCGCTGCGGCGGGCCGGGTGGAAGGTTTCGCCTGTGATCGAGGGCAGCGTCCGGATCGGCGGCGTGTCCTACCGGCTGGTGGGCGTGGAGCCGTTGACGGTGCCCAAGGGATCGGCCGTGGCGGGGCTCGCAACGGGCGGAGATCTCGAAGCCTTTCTCAAGGCGCCCGGGCAGACGCTGGTCGCGACGGAAACCTTGCGCGAGCTGGGCGCGGCGGGCGGGTCCCGTCCCGTCACGGAGGGAAAGCAGGCGTTGCCACCGCTCGTCGTCACCGAGGCGGTGGCGCCTGGGATCCTCGTCATGGACATCGGTGCGGCGCAGGTCATTCTCGGCAAGCCGCAGCAACTCACGCGCCTAATAGGCGGCCAGGGTGAGATGCCGGATGAGGCGTCACTCGTCGCGATTGGCGGAGACGCGCTCAAGCTCGAACAGCCGGAGGAGCGCGGCGATCTCGCGCGCCTCACGGACAGCTTCCATCTCAACCTCACGGCCTTTGGCCTGCTCGCCTTCATCGTGGGGCTGTTCATCGTTCATGCCTCCATCGGGCTCGCATTCGAGCAGAGGCTCGGGACGCTGCGGACCATGCGCGCGGTGGGTGTGCCGTTGCGGCTTCTGATGCTCGTGCTGGTCGGCGAGGTGGTGCTGCTCGCGCTGCTGGCGGGCGCCATCGGCATGGTTTGCGGCTATGTGATCGCGGCGGCGCTTCTGCCGGATGTGGCGGCGAGCCTCTCCGGTCTTTACGGCGCGCACGTGGGAGGCCATCTCGCGCTTCAAGGCCGGTGGTGGGCCTCGGGTCTCGGCATGGCTTCTGCCGGTGCGCTCGCAGCCTCTGCCGTGAGCCTGCTCAAGGTTTACCGGCTTCCCATCCTCGCCGTGGCAAAGCCGCTGGCGTGGCGGGAGGCGCAGCATGCGCAACTCCGGCGGCAAGGCGTTCTTGCTGCCATGTGCCTCGTCATTGGGGCCATCGCGTTTCTCTGGGGCCGCGGGCTCGTCGCCGGGTTCGTCGTCATCGCGGGCGTGCTGCTGGGAGCGGCGCTGCTTCTGCCGTTGCTGCTGGCGGTCGTTCTGCGTCTCGGGGAGCGGCGGGCAAGCGGCGCACTCGCGCAGTGGTTCTGGGCGGATACGCGGCTTCAGCTTTCGGGCCTCTCGCTCGCGCTCATGGCGCTCCTGCTCGCGCTCGCGGCGAACGTGGGTGTCGGCACGATGGTGGAGGGCTTCCGCAAGACGTTCACGGGCTGGCTCGACGAACGGCTCAATTCCGAACTCTATTTCGACGCCGCCGGCGCTCAGGAAGGCGGCGAGATCGCCGAGTGGCTCGGCCGCGATCCGCGCGTCACTGCGGTCCTGCCGGTGTGGAAGGCCGAGACGCGCATCGGAGGATGGCCGGTGGACGTCTATGGGACGCGCGATCATGCGACTTACCGCGATCACTTCACGCTTCTCTCGCACACGGCCGATGCCTGGGATCGGGTGCGGGACGGGGAGGGCGCGCTGATCAGCGAGCAGCTCGCCCGGCGCATGGACATCGGTCTCGGCTCGCCGCTCGCGCTTCCGACCGCGGATGGCGTGTGGGAGCTTCCGGTGGTCGGCCTCTATCCGGACTACGGCAATCCAAAAGGCCAGGTCCGCGTCAACGTAGATCATCTGGTGCGGCATTGGGCGGACGCACGCCGCACGAGCTATAGCGTTCGCGTGGCGCCCTCGGATGCGGGGGCGCTGATGACCGCGATGCAATCGCACTTCGACGGCAAAATCGCGCGCATCGTTGATCAGGCGTCCCTCAAGCAGATATCGACGCAGATCTTCGAGCGGACGTTCGCGGTGACGGGCGCGCTCAACACGCTCACGCTAATCGTTTCGGGGATCGCCTTGTTCGCGAGCCTTCTGACGTTGAGTGATCTCAGGCTCGCGCAGCTTGCACCGGTGTGGGCGCTGGGCGTCACGCGGCGCAAGCTCATGGATCTCGAGATCGGCAAGCTTTTGGTTCTGGCCGCGATCACGGCGGTGCTCGCGGTTCCACTGGGCCTCGTGCTCGCCTGGTGTCTTGTCGCGATCGTCAACGTGCAGGCTTTCGGATGGCGGCTGCCGTTCCATGTGTTTCCAACGCAGTGGGGGCTGATCGTGGCGCTTGCGCTGGCCACGGCCTTTCTCGCTTCCATCGTTCCCGTGGTCCGGCTCGGCCGCACCGCACCGCAGGATTTGCTCAAGGTGTTCGCCAATGAACGTTAGGCGTCTTGCCGCCGTTGCGGTGATTGCGCTCGCGGCGCTGGGCCTCGGCCGCGCGGCGGCAGGCGGGTTTGCCGGGCTCGGCGACGAGGCGGCCGGGTTCGCGGAGGTGGTTCCGGGCAAGCCGCTTTCTTTTCCCGCAGATCATGGTGCGCATCCCGGCTACCGCATCGAGTGGTGGTACGTGACCGCGAACCTCAAGGACGCTTCGGGGGCGCGCTACGGCGTGCAGTGGACCCTGTTCCGGCAGGCGCTCTCGCCCGGTGCCGAGCAGGAGGGCTGGGCCAACCAGCAAGTCTGGATGGGCCATGCGGCTCTCACGAGCGCTGGGTCTCATCGTTTTGCAGAGACGCTCGCGCGGGGCGGTATCGGGCAGGCGGGTGTCGTCGCGGAGCCGTTCAAGGCGTGGATAGACGACTGGTCGTTCGCAAGCGTGGATGCGGCAGGCCGCGGCACGCTGGAGTCCGCTTCGCTTTCCGCCAAGGGCGTCGGCTTTTCGTACGCGCTCACGCTTACGAGCCCGCAGGCGCCCGTGCTTCAGGGCGACCACGGTTACAGCCGCAAGTCCGAGCGCGGGCAGGCGTCCTACTATTACAGCCAACCTTTCTTCAAGGTCGCCGGAACGCTGACGCTCGACGGGCGCGCGATCGCCGTGACGGGACAGGCATGGATGGATCGCGAGTGGAGCAGCCAGCCGCTCGCCAAGGATCAGAAGGGCTGGGACTGGTTCTCGCTGCATCTGCCGGGCGGCGAGAAGCTGATGCTGTTCCAGCTTCGCGACGAGGCAGGCGGTTCCTACCGCGCCGGGAGCTGGATCGGCGCGGACGGCGCCGTCAACTCGCTTGCAAGTGCGGACATCGTGCTGACCCCAGGGCCTTCGCGCACTGTCGCAGGGCGCAGCCTTCCGGTGACGTGGAAGGTGGAGGTGAAGAGCCGGGGGCTTTCGATCGAGACCGTGCCGCTCAATGCCGAAAGCTGGATGGGGACGGTGTTTCCCTATTGGGAAGGACCGGTGCGCTTTACGGGCTCGCACGCAGGCGATGGCTATCTCGAGATGACCGGCTACTAACAAAAAAAAGGGGCCACTTGCGGGAGTGGCCCCTGTCGCACTTCGGAGTTGCTGTCCTCTGGTGCGGAGTTTGGCTGGGGGAGAAAACGCCTTGCGAAGTTGGAAACTCAGACAGCGGGCAGGATCTTCACAGCGATCCGATGCCCATGACTCTCACGATACTGAATGCGAACGTCCTCGCCCCTGCGCAGGCTCATGGCCGTGAGGCGGGGATTGTAGCGGTAAGTCTGGCTCTTCACCGTCAGGTGGTGCGCGCGCGGGTTGAGGTGCTGGATGCGGCCAGTCACCTCGTGCGGCGCGGGGCTTGCCGCCGCTGCTGCACCTGCACCTGTCGTAATCGCGAGGGCAGCGACACCAAGCTTCTTCAAACGTGTCATGGATGTATTTCCTAGTTCATCACGAGTTTGGATCGTGGGGGGATGGGCTTGCGGAGGGATGGTCGATTACTTGGCGTGATGGACCTTCGAGGCGACCATCTTGCCGTCTTTCGTCTCGTAGGTGATCGCGACCTTGTCGCCGGCCTTGAACTTCTCGAGCTTCACGTGGCTGTTGATCTCGAACGTGCTTCCGTTGGCGAGGGTCAGCTCGTGCTTGGCCGTATCGGTGGATTTGACATCGCCCGTCATCGTCTGCGACGCGGCGAGGGCGGCCGTGGACAGGGCGGCCATGCCGGCAAGCACGAGCGGAGCAACGCTTTTCTTGAACATCGGACTTCTCCTCATTTGCTGAGCCATCTCTTCTTGTCGGGGCGGCCCATGCAGAGACTTATGCGCCCCTAAGCTTGCCGCTCCTTGGCCGGGGACATACGGATTCGTAAGAGAGGCGTAAGTCATTGATCGGGCGTAAAACTCTTCCTGTTCGGAATGCCGATTTCAGGTGCGGCTCAGGCCTTGGGGAACGAAATGGCGACGTGCAGGCCGGGTCCGCGATCCTGGAGCGTGATCCGCGCGTCATGCAGCTCCACGATCGCGGCTGCCAGCGTCAGACCGAGGCCGCTGCCGGGCGTCGAGCGGGCCCGCTCGAGCCTATAGAGGCGGCGGAAAACTTTCTCGCGCTCCTCGACGGGAATGCCGGGGCCGGTGTCGGATACCTCGGCCCTGTAGCCGTCCGGCTCCGCTGAGAGGCCGAGGGAGATGTTTGTTCCTGCCGGGCAATGGCGGATGGCGTTCTCGACGAGGTTGGCGAAGAGCTGCAGCAGCAGCTCGCGGTCGCCTTTCACGATAGCGGGAGCGTGGCGTCCGTTGCTCCAGGTGAGGTGATGGCCGGCATCCTCGGCCACAGCGGCATAGACGTCGGCCACGTCGTCGAGCACGGAGCCGAGGTCTACGTTCGCGAAGCGCGCCTTGCGGGCGCCAGCCTCGATCTGGGTGATGCGCAGAAGCGCGTCGAAGGTCTCGATCATGGCGTCGAGGTCGGCGAGGGTGTCCTCGATCGTCAGGCGGAATTCCTCGGCCGACCTCGCGCTGCGGCGGGCGATGTCGAGACGCTGGCGCAGGCGTCCGACGGGCTTCTTGAGGTCGTGGGCGATGTCGGACGAGGATTGGTTGACGTTTTCGATGAGCTTCTGGAGGTGATCGAGCGTGCGGTTCACCTGCGCGCCGACGTGATCGATGTCGTCGCCTGTCTGGGTCAACGGTACGCGGGCGGCGATCTGTCCTTCCGAGACGGCGGAGAGCGTTTTCGCGAACGCATCGATGCGATGCTGCGTGTTGGCAGCGAGGTAGGCGCCGCACAAGGCGCCGAGCAGCGTCGTTGCGATGAGGCCGATGCCCAGCACCTCGAGCAGGAACGTCTGCGTCCGGCGCAGCTCGCGGTTGCTGCTGCCGACCAGGAGGCGGCCTTTCGAGACGGGCTGCCAGAGGGCGAGAAACTTATCGTCCGGCTCTCCATTGTCCCAATCTGGCTGAATGTCCTCACGCTCGAGCGTCAGCCAGTCGTTGGACTGGCGGATGTCGTGCACGTTGCCGGCGACGTGGCGGCCGTTCTCGTCCACGAGCTCGAAGATGAAATCCGCATCACGCACGGACTCGCTTTCGCTGGTAACGACGGAGGCGAGATCCTCGAATGCTTTCTGCCGGTCGACCACGAGGAGCGCATCCATGGTCTCCTGCGTGCGCACACGGATCTGCTCGCTCAAGCGTGCGGTGAGGCCGAAGAACAAGATGGCAAACAGCACGATGACAGTGGTGGCGAACAAGGCAGTAAACGTCGCCGCCAACCGCAAGGGCGTTCGCTTCAGCACGATGTCATCCCTGTCATGGGCCTTCGTGCAGACTGTAGCCGCTGCCGCGGATGGTGTGAATGAGCTCGCTGTCGAAGGGTTTATCGATCTTGGAGCGGAGGCGGGAAATGTGCGTCTCGACGACGCTCGTCTTGGGATCGAAGTGGAAGCACCAGACACGCTCGAGCAGCATGGTGCGGGTGACCACCCGACCCTTGTTGCGCATCAACACCTCGAGCAGGCGGAATTCGCGCGGCTGGAGATCGATCTCGGTGGTACCGCGATAGACCTTGCGGCTGATGAGATCGAGCGCGAGGTCGCCGACCTTGAGGCGGGTTTCCTCTCCCTTGAGGTGCGGGCGCCGTGCGAGCGCGTTGAGGCGGGCCAGAAGCTCCGAAAAGGCGAAGGGCTTCACGAGATAGTCGTCGCCGCCGGCATCCAGTCCGTCGACGCGGTCGTCCACGCCGCCGAGCGCCGTGAGGAAGATGATGGGAACCCGCCGGCCGGCGGCCCGGACGGTTTTGACGAGGGCGAGGCCTTCGAGGCCCGGCAGCATGCGATCGACGATCAGGACATCGTAGTCTTCGCCCATGGCGAGGGAGATGCCGTCGCGGCCGTCCGGCGCGTGATCGATGATGTGGCCTTCTTCCTCCAGACCTTTGACCACGTAGGCGGCGGTGTCGGGGTCGTCCTCAATGAGGAGCACGCGCATGGCAGGCATCCTGTGCGATGACCTCGCCGGTGGTCGGAGGGAGCCCGGTCGATCCGGTGAGGGCTGACGAGTCGTACCCTTCAGTATAGGTACCGGACCTGTTCTGCCTCTTACGGGCTCCTTACAGTTTCGTAAGATGGCTCCTGGTCAGGCTCTCTTTTTTGCAGCCCTGATCAGGCCGGCAGCTCCCGGCCCGTGAGCGGCGGCGTCTCTATTTCGTTCTCCTCTGGCTTGTGCTCGGCGGCGACCACCAGATAGATGACCGGTAGGATGAAGAGGGTAAACAGGGTGCCGATGGCCATGCCGGACACCAGCATGATGCCGATGCTGTTGCGCGCTTCCGCGCCCGCGCCCGTGACGAAGACGAGCGGCAGATGGCCGAACACGGTGGCGGCCGTGGTCATGAGAATGGGACGCAGGCGTGTCTTCGCGCCTTCCCGTATGGCGGCCAGCTTGTTGAGGCCCTGCTTCTGCAACTCGTTGGCAAACGCGACGATCAGAATGCCGTTCTTGGCGATGAGGCCGACGAGGGTGATCAGGCCGATCTGGCTGTAGATGTTAATGGTGGTGTAGCCGAGGAAGGTGAAGACGAGTGCGGCGGACAGCGCCAGCGGGACAGAGCCCAGCAGCACCACGAGTGGATCGCGGAAGCTTCCGAACTGAGCGACGAGCACCAGGTAGATGAGCAGGATCGCGAAGCCCAGCGTGCCGGCGAGGGTGGCGCCTTCCTGGCGGATCTGGCGGGATTCACCGGCGTAGTCGATCGTGTACTCGGGAGGCAGGATGGAGCGCGCGGCCTTCTCCAAAGTTTCGAGGGCGGCCGCCTTGGTGACGCCCGGCACCACGCCGCCGTAAACCCGGAAGCTGTCGGCTTGCTGGAAGCGGGCGAGAGTGCGCGGCGCCGTCTTCGTCTCGAGGCTCGCGACGGCGGAGACGGGGATCTGCTTTCCGTCGCGGGTGCGGATCTTGTAGTCGAGCAGGCGCTCGGCCACGGCGCGGGCACTCAGGTTGACTTGCGGGATGACCTTGTAGGCACGGCCTTCGCGCGTGAAGCGGTTGACGTAGTTGCCCGAGATCAGGATGCCGAGCTGGCGGCCGACATCCGCGAGATCGAGCCCGAGGTCGGCCACGCGCTCGCGATGCACAGTCACGAGCACTTGCGGAAGATCGATCTTGAGATCGGTATCGGCGAACATGAACTGTCCGCTGGCAAACGCGGCGCCGACGAGCTTGGCGGCATAGTCGGCCATCTGCTCCGGCGTGCCGGGTCCCTTGAGCACCAGCTCGACGTCGTAGTTTCCGGCGCCGGGCAATGCGGGCGGCAGTACGGGGAAGATCTGCAGCTCCTTGATCTTCGAAACGGCGCCGTAAACCTGGGGCTGGATCTCCTTGGCGGTGCGCGCGCGCTCGTGCCAGTTCTTCAGCATGAAGCCGCCGAAGCCGTTCGAGGGGAAGACGATCTCGAACATGCCGTCGTATTCGGGCAGGTCCTTGCCGATCTTCAGGACCTGGTCCATGTGGCCCGCGGTGTAGGCGAGCGAAGCGTCGGGCGCTGAGTTGACGATCAGCAGAATGAAGCCTTCGTCCTCGACGGGCGCCAGCTCCTGCGAGGAGAAGTGATAGAGGGGCACGGCGAGCAGGCAGATGAATGCGCCGAACGCGAGCACTTGGCCGCGCAGGTTCAAGACGACATCGAGGCAGCGGCCATAGCCGTTCGCGAGGCGGTCGAGCATCCGGCCGACGAAGCGCGCGTAGCGGCCTTCGTGCCCGCCCTCGGCCGCCGTGTAGGCGCTCATGATGGGCGAGAGCGTGATGGCGACGAAGCCGGAAACGATGACGGCGATGGCCAGCGTGAAGGCGAATTCCTTGAAGAGCACGCCGGTCAGGCCAGAGAGGAAGCCGATCGGCGCGTAGACCGCCGCCAGCGTGATGGTCATGGCGATGATGGGCGTGAACAGTTGCCGCGTGCTGACCAGGGCTGCCTGAATACGGCCCATGCCGTTCTGCATGTGGCGTGAGACGTTCTCGACCACGACGATGGCGTCGTCGACCACGATGCCGACCGAGAGCACGATGGCGAGGAGCGTGAGAAGATTGAGCGAGAAGCCCATGGCCATCATCGCGGCCATGGCGCCGATGAGCGAGATCGGGATCGTGACGAGGGGCACAAGGGCACTGCGCGCGGAGCCCAGGAACAGGAACACGATCAGGCCGACGATGAGCACGGTCTCGGTGAAGGTCTTGCCGATCTCCTTCAGCGAGTTCTCCATGTAGACCGTGCCGTCATAGGCAAGCGCGATGTCGGTTCCGGGCGGCAAGTCGGGCCGGATGGTGTCGAGCGCGGCGCGAAGGGCGTAGGCCACGCTGATCTCGTTCGCGCCCGGCAGCGGCCAGACGGAGAGGTAGACCGCGTCCTTGCCGTTGTCGCGAACGTTCGCCGTCTCCTCCTCGGAGCCGAGCTCTACGCGGCCAATGTCCGCGATCCGGATGATGTGCTTCTTGTCCTCGCGGACGATGAGCTGCTCGAACTCGGCAACGCTCTTGAGATCGGTGTTGGCGAGGAGGTCGACCTGGACCTGGCTTCCTTTCGTTCGGCCCACGGCGGCGAGGAAGTTGTTGCGCAGAAGTGCTGCTTCCACCTCGCTCGCGCCGATGCCGAAGGCGGCCAGCCGATCCGCGTCGAGCCAGATGCGCATGGCCTGTGGGCGGGCGCCTTCCAGGCCCACGCGCTGCACGTCCGGAATGGTGCTGAGGCGCGGCTGGATGTTGCGCGAGAGATAGTCGGTGATTTCCGGCGGCGTCATGCTCTCGGAGGTGACGCTGACATAGAAGGTGGCGTAAGGCCGGTCGGCGCGCTGCACCTCGACGACCGGGCTTTCGACCTCGGCGGGCAACTCGCTGCGGATCTGGTCGAGCCGGTTGCCGACCTCCGTCAGGGCCACCGTGCTCGGGTGGTTGAGCTTCAGGCGCGCGGTGACGGTGCTGATGCCCGCGACACTCGAGGATTCCACGTAGTCGATGCCCGTGATCGAGGAGACCGCGCGCTCGATCGGCGTGGTGACGAAGCCGCGAATGCTCTCGGCAGATGCGCCGATATAGACGGTGGTGATGAGGATCGACGAGCTTTCAATGCGCGGATACTGCTGGATCGGAAGCTGCGTCGCGGCTCTGATGCCGATCAGCACCAGCGCCAGATTGACGACGATGGCGATGACAGGGCGCCGGACAAAGATTTCGATGGCGCGCATGGGCTCGCTTCCTCAGTTGACGCCGACGTCCGTCGAGGGAGCGGGGGCCGGCATTCCGGCATCGACCAGGAGGCCTTCACGCAGCTTGAACGATCCCGAGGCGGCGATCAGCTCGCCTGCGGCTAAGCCTTTTTCGATCGCGATGTCGTCGCCCTGGACGGCGCCCGTCTGCACGGTGCGCTGGCGGGCGCGCAGCTTGCCGTTCTCCTCGACGAGAACGAAGACGTGCTGGCCGTTCGGCGAGCGGCGGACGGAAGCGAGCGGCACCATGACGGCGGTGCGCGGCTCGGACGTTCTCACGATCACATCGACGAACGTGCCGGGGCGGAGCTTCTCGCCGAAGCCCGCTGCGGCCGCGCGGAAGCGGATCGAGCGGTTGGAGCCGTCGGCGCTGTTGTCCTCCGCGATGATCTTGGCGGTAGTCTCGCCGCCCGGAACAGCCGGGCCCGAGAGCGTCACGACGGTTCCCGGACGTATGGCCACGGCGCTGTCCTGGGGCAGCGAGAAGTCCACATAGGCGTCCGTCGCCGTGCCCTGGAGGGTGACGATCAGCGTGCCTGCATCGAGATAAGCGCCGGGCTGCCAGTTGGTGATGCCGACGCGTGCGCGGAATGGCGCGGTGATACGCTTCTTGTCGACGATCACCTCGAGATTGCGGGCGCGCGCCGTCGCGGCGTTGAACTCCTCGCGCGAGCGATCCAATTCCTGCGCGGAGAAAGCGGCGCTGCCGCGCAGGCTCTCCCGGCGATCGAGCGTGAGCTTGGCGAGGCGGGCATCCGCTTCCGCCGCGGCGAGGGCGGCCTGCTCCTGGCGGGTGTCGAACTGGACAAGAAGGTCGCCCTTCTCGACGATGGCGCCGGACGTGAAGCCGATCTCCGAGATCGCGCCTGCGATCTCGTTCTTCACTTCGAGCTGACGCAGAGCAACGACAGTGCCGATGGCGCGCGTCACGGCAGACCACTGGCCTTCGCGCGAGCGGGTCGAGAGTACCGATTCCACGGGCTCCGGCGTCGCCTCGCCGGCGGCGATAGCGGTCTTGATCTCGCTGTATTTGTAGAACCCCAACCCGCCGGCAATTCCGGCGACGGCGAGGATCACGACCGTCCAGGCCATGATATGCCTAAGCATGCTGTCCTCGGGCAATTCTGTACGTCATCAAGCAGAATGCGGGGTGTGTACGTCTTGCAGTGTCGAAGGAATGCCAGGACGCTCCCCGTATCCGAGCTTCCTAAATTTCATCTGTGAAACAGTTTCCCGCCGATTGTCCCTGCGCAGAATGGCATTGCGAAGGCTTCGCGGCGGGGTTTCAGGAACGCTCAGCTCAAGGACGTGCGAGAAGATGCGCGCCCGACATCGCGTCCGGACTATTTTGCCGTTGTTACGGTGCTTCTTTCCGCCGGGCCTGCGTCCGCGGTCAAGCGATATGTTGCCTGAAGTACAGGCAGCGTCCGCGGCCTGCGGCGAGTCCGCTCCAAGCGTGACAAGTTTATCGCAATTTAACCGTGATTTCCAAGCTAATGGCGAGCTGTTGCGTATTCCCGGTTGCAGCGGGAGCAGGGCCGCAACAGCTCCAGAACCATCCGCTGTCGGTCAATCGGCGGCGGGCGTGAGGGTGAACCTGACGGTGTCCTTGTGGAGCCCGTGCACCTGGACGGAAAACGGACCCGAGCCGATCTCGAAACGAACGCTCTTGCGGATCCATTCGCATTCGATTGCGCCGGTGTGCGCCGTTGCTTCGAGGGGCTTTCCGTTCTGCACGACGTCGATCCATCCATGGCCCGACAACGTGATCTGATAATGGCCAGCTTCGGGGAGCTTGTCGAAGCTCACGATGCCGCCGAAGGCTTCTGCATCCTCGGGCTTCGGCGTGCTTGTGGGATTCACGGCGAAAGGCACCTTGGATGCCGGCTGCAAGGCGACCTCGATCGCCTTGTCCGCGGGCGGGGCAGGCAATGTCGCGCCGGAGGCGACTTTCTCGCTGCCCCCCTTCATCCAGGCCAGCTCCTTGGTGAGAGGCCAGAGGAAGCCGTCGCAGCCGGTTCCTGGTGCGGCGAGGGCGGGAAGGGGAGCGGCCAGCAGAGCGCTGCAACCGGAAAGCAGGATCAGAAGTTTACGCATCTCATTCCACCGCGACCATCACATCGGAGGCTTTGACGACGGCGGACGCCGTCATGCCCGGGGCCAGTTTCAACTCGTCCACGGCTTCATTGGTGATTGAGGCCGTGATGACGCTGCCCCCGAGATCGATCCTCACATGCGCCGTGGTCGCGCCTTTCTTGATGTCGACAATTTTGCCTTTGAGCACGTTGCGTGCGCTGATCTTCATGGCCGTGTTCCTTATCCTCCTGGCGCGATATTTTCACGTATATAGCACTCGCGGACTGGATTGGGGATGGCCTTGGATCAAACTTCGGGCCACTCGTTCGCGGGAGCAGCCCGAAGCCGTCGTTATCTAGAACTTCACCCTCGCGTTGGCGAAGAACTGGCGGCCCGCTTCGGGGAAACCTTCCACGAGCTCGTAGTTCTCGTCCGTGAGATTCGTGCCGCCAATCGCGGCAGAGAAGTTCTCGCTGAACTTGTATTCGGCCTGCACGTTGAGCAGGGCGTAGGCGCCTGTCTCGATGTAGGTGCGCGTGGTGCCGCTCGTCACGATGCTGTTTCGATCGCTTGCGAGGGCAAGGCTCGGCGTGATGGTCAGGTTCGGCAACGCGGTCCAGGCGAGGTACAGGAAGCCTTCGTGGCGAGGTGTTCCCTCCGGCTTGGTGCCGGGCGTGATGTAGTCGTAGTCCCGCTCGAGGTAGGCGTAGTTGCCGCCGACACGGAGGCCGGGCGCGAGATCCCAGTCGACTGAGATTTCGGCGCCGTAGTGCGTGCCGTCAACGTTCTGGTTCTGGCTCGTTACGTTGCCGCCATTGATGATGTAGGCGGATTGAATCGCGTCTTTCAAATCGGAATAGAAGATTGCAGCCGAGACGCGTGCCTGATTGAAGAGCGTGTCCGATACGCCGAGCTCGTAGTTGGTCGAGCGCTCGGGGGCGAGATCCGGATTGGGCGTGGCGTACCCGAAACGCGTGCTGTAGCGCTCGAAGACGGTGGCAAAGCGGGTGCGGCTCGAGACCGTGGCGTGCACCTTGCCGTCCTCGGAGTAACTATAGATCGCGCCACCCTGCCAGTTCCAGGCGTCCGCAGTAGTGACGTCGTTCTGGCGGATGGTTCCGGTCAACGGCGGGTTCGCGCCGGCTACGTAATCCTCGGCTTCCTTCACGTCCTGATAGTCGTAGCTGATGCCCGCGATGATATCGAGGCGCTTGCTGGCATGGAGCGTGTTCTCGAGAGCGAACGACCACGTATCCTCGACGTTGTGCTGCCAGGGCTCGACGTAGGCCGTTGCGCTGTCCGGGCGCGCGAAGTTTCGCTCGGAATGATTGTCACGGCGATAGTGAATAGCCGCCTTCGTGGTGTTGTAGGGAAGGAGCTCCGTGCCGAACTCGAGGAAGCCGCCGTAGGCATAATCCTCGTAGTCGCTGTTGAAGGTGTAGTTGGCGAGCTGCGTCGAGTAGGGCGGAATGACCGCCGTCGGCGCGTTGAAGGAGCTCAGGCGATTTTCGAAGGTGTTGTAGTAGGCGTTGCTCTTGAAATAGGAGCTTTCGCCGATCTGCGTCTTCGAGAGCCATGAGAGGCTCGTGATGTCCCAGTAGGGCCAGGTCCAATAACGCTGCGTCTGCAATTTCTCTTTGGCGACATGGAGCGGGGCGTTCTTCTCTCCGCTCTGGGTCGTATAGTTCACGCTGTATTCGTCCGTGGCATTCGGCGTGATGCCGGCTTTGGCATTGATCTTCCAGTCGCGGAAGTCGGATCCGTCACGCGCGCCGCCGTCCTCGTAGGGGAACAACGGATCGTAACCTGGCGAGCCCGGTTGTGTCGGCCTGAAGTCGTCGGACAGATTGAACGAATCCTGATCGACAATGGTGCCGCTGATCTGAGCGTAATAGCCCTTCTGACGTGTTCCGGCGTAGGCGTAGCTGCTCCACTGGTTCATGTCGCTGACGTCGCCGTTCATCACGAGGCCAGAGCGGGCTTCCACCTCCAGCTCCTTGGTGGGTTTGCGCGAGACGAGGTTGATTGCGCCGCCCATGCCCCCGGGTCCGTTCAGCACGGAGACGTAGCCTTTTTGGATCTGGATCTCGGAGAGATCCGGCGTCAGGAAGCGCGCCATGTCGAGGCGATTGTCGGCCGGCAGATAGATGCGCACGCCGTCGATAGAAAGCGGGACGCGATAGCGATCGAAGCCGCGAACGTAGATGTCACGCTCGTTTCTTCTGCCTCCGGCCGTATGCGCGACGACGCCGGGCGCCATCTCGACCGCCTGATCGAGGGATTGCTTGTTGAAGCTCCACATCGCCTCATTGGTGATGGTGGAGCCGCCGATGAGGTCCAGCTGACCGAGCGTGAACACGCCAATGGCCGGGCCTTGCGCGCCTCCGAAGCTTCCTCCGCCTTCGCCTTCCGATTGTGCGGTGGCTGCGCCTGCTCCCGATGAGGTCTGCTTTTTGCCGGTGCGGCGGCTCGCAATCGGCTCCTTCGGCGATTGCACGACGATCGGCGGCAGCGGCGTGGCCTCGTCGGCGGTGACGTCACCACCAGCGGTTACGGCGCTTTCCTGGGCGATTGCCGACGATGCTGCAATGCATAGGCCAGCCGCAGTGACTGCGGCGAATACTTTTTTGGGCATTTCACTCCCCCCAACTGCACGGGTCTCCCAGACCCAGTCCCCTTTTAGTTATATTCAGAGAAATATAACGAAGGGCAAGTTCAAATTTTCGATGGGTTGATTGACCGCATCAATGAAAGTCGCGGCTCTTGATGGAGAGCAAGTTCGAGGCTGGGGCGCACGCCGTGAGCGGAGCATCCGGATCAAGCAGATCGGGCTCGTGAAGAAGAGCGAGATCGCCGCTGAGATCGACGAAGCTTTCGGCGAGGACATGCACCACGGATCCCGCGCGCTGGAGACGGCCTCGCACGAGGATAAAGCGCGCAGACATCACCGTGCGGCGGCTTTTTGCGAACACTTTCGGCCAGATGATGATGTTGGCCACGCCCGTCTCGTCCTCGAGCGTGAGGAAGACGACCTTCTTTCCTCCAGGCATCTGGCGCGTGAGAACGAGTCCGGAAACACAGATGTTCTGATCGTTTCTCGTGCGTGTTTCATCCTTCAGATCCGCATTGGGAACGACCTTGCGATCCGTCAGACGCTTGCGGAAAAATGTCACGGGGTGTGTCTTCAGGGACAGCCCGGTGGTCACGTAATCCTCCGCCACATGCTCGGGAAGCGCCATTGGAGGCAGGTTGATGGGCGGCTCGGGGAAAAGCTCGTCTCCCTGGCGCGGGTCGAAGAGAGGGAGCGTTTCATCCTGAGACTGCGACAGCCTCTTCTTTCCATTGGGCATGCCGATGCTGGCAAGCCTGCGTGCAGACCACAGAGCTTCGCGCCGGTCCAGCCCCATCGAGCGAAGCGCATCGGCGGCGGCGAGGCGCTCTATTGTTCCATGCGAGACGCCTGAGATGGCGGCGAGGCGCTCGATGCTCGCGTAGCCGTTGCCACGCGTCGCGACAAGACCCTCCATCTCCTTTTCGGAAAGCCCCTCGATCTGGCGCAGCCCCAGGCGCACGGCAAAGCGGTGGGGACCTTTGGTTGCGGGCTCGAGCGTGCAATCCCAGTTGCTGAAGTTCACGTCGGCCTCGCGCACCTCCACGTCATGGTTGCGTGCGTCGATGACGAGCTGGGCCGGCTGGTAGAAGCCCATGGGCTGGCTGTTCAGGATGGCGGCGCAGAAGACATCCGGATAGTGGCATTTCACCCAAGCGGAGGCATAGACGAGCAAGGCGAAGCTCGCCGCATGGCTTTCGGGGAAGCCGTACTCGCCGAAGCCCTCGATCTGGCCGAAGCAGCGTGTGACGAACTCGGGGTCGTAGCCGCGGGCTGTCATGTTTCGGATGAACGTCTCACGGTATTTGTGAACGTTGCCGTTGTGGCGGAAGGTGGCCATGGAGCGGCGCAGCCCGTCCGCCTCGTCGGGCGTGAACTTGGCGGCGGTGATGGCGATCTGCATCGCCTGCTCCTGGAACAACGGCACGCCGCGCGTCCGCTTCAGCACCTCCTTCAATTCGTCCTTGTCGCCATGCCCGGGGGCCGGGGAGGGATAGACGATGGTTTCGGGGTTCTCGTCGCGCCGCTTGAGATAGGGATGCACCATGTTGCCCTGGATCGGGCCGGGGCGAACGATGGCGACCTCGATGACGAGATCGTAGAATTCCTTCGGTCTCAATCGCGGCAGCATCGACATCTGCGCGCGGCTCTCCACCTGGAACACGCCGATGGAGTCGGCTTGCGACAGCATCGCGTAGACTTTATCCGCGTCGGGGGTGCCGTCTCCCGGAATAGCCGCGAGCGTGAGCGGTCTTTCATAATGGGTGCGAAGAAGGTCGAAGCCGCGGCGCAAGGCGCTCAACATGCCGAGGGCCAGCACGTCGACTTTCATCAGGCCCAGCGTATCGATGTCGTCCTTGTCCCATTCGATGTACGTGCGTTTGTCCATGGCGGCCCGGGCGATGGGGACCGTCTCGTCGAGGCGTCGTTTGGTGAGGATGAAGCCTCCGACGTGCTGGGAGAGATGACGGGGGAAGCCGATCAGCTCACGCGCGAGCTGGATAGACTGGCGAATTTTCGGATTGGCGGGATCGAAGCCGGCTTCGCGGATGTGCGTGTCGGGCAGGCCGTCGGCGTGGCTGCCCCAGACTGTCCTGGCGATAGCGGCGGTGACGTCGGGCGTGAGGCCCATGACTTTTCCCACCTCGCGGATGGCGCGGCGCGAGCGATAATGGATGACGGTGGCGCAGATGGCGGCGTATTCGCGGCCATATCTCTCGTAGATGTGCTGGATGACCTCCTCGCGGCGGTCGTGCTCGAAATCTACGTCGATATCGGGTGGCTCCTGACGTTCGGCCGAGATGAAACGCGCGAAGAGAAGGTTGGAGGTGGCTGGGTCGATCTCGGTGATGCCGAGGCAATAGCAGACGGCGCTGTTGGCGGCCGATCCGCGGCCCTGGCACAGGATCTCTTTGCCGCGCGCGAAGCGGACGACGTCGTGGACGGTGAGGAAATAGCGCGCGTAGTCGAGCTTGGCGATGAGCGTCAGCTCCTCGCGGATCTGCTTTTCGACTTTCTCCGGAATGCCGCGCGGATAACGCTTGCGGGCGCCGATCCAGGTCAAATCCTCGAGATGCTGCTGGGGTGTCTTGTCCGGCGGCACCGGCTCGTCTGGATATTCGTTCTTGAGATCGGCCAGGGAGAAGCGGCAAGCGCTCGCAATATCGAGGGTGCGCGCCAGGGCTTCGGGATAAGCCTCGAACAGGAGCGCCATTTCTGCGGGCGACTTCATGTGCCGCTCGGCGTTGGCGGCGAGGCGGAAGCCCGCTTCGGCAATCGTGCATGTCTCGCGGATGCAGGTGACGACATCGGCAAGAGGGCGGCGCTCCGGAGTGTGATAGTGCACGTCATTGACGGCGACGAGGGGCGTGCCGGTGCGTCTTCCAAGCTCGTCGAGCATGCCGATGCGGCGAGGCTCGTCGCCTCGATGGTGATGAATGCCGGCGAGGTAGCTGCGCCCCGGCGCAGCGCGGGCGAGCTTCTCGAGATGCTGGGTGAAGGCGGGCGTAAGCTTGCGGGGCGGGAGCGCGATGAAGATCTGGCCGTCCGTAGTCGCGAGAATGTCCTCGAACGCCAGATGGCATTCGGTGTGTGTCTCGTGGGAGGCCTTGAGCCTGCTTTCGCTCAGGAGGCGGCAAAGGCGCGCGTAGGCTTCCCGGTCGCTGGGATATGCGAGGGCCTCGAAGCCATCGAGGGTGACGAGACGCACGCCGACGATGAGCTTGAGACCGGCGGACTTGCGGTTCTTCCACGCCCCAAAGGCGCGCACGACGCCAGCGAAGCTGTTGCGATCGGTGATGGCCAGCGCATCGAGGCCGAGATCTTCCGCAGCGCTCACCATCTCTTCCGGATGGGAGGCACCCCGGAGGAACGAGAAGTTCGTGGTGACGGCAAGCTCGGCATAGCGGGTCATGCGCGGCCCTTCCGACAGAGGCGCGCGCATTTCTTTCTCCGAGCGGCTCTCGCCTCTCTCCGGAGAGCTTTGCCTGCGCTGAATGAGACAAGAGCGGCGCTGCTCATGCGAAGAGCCCGTGTACGAACCAGCGGGGAGTGACGCGCCCGCGCCCGGGGATGCCTTCGCGAAAGAGCCAGAAGCGATGGCCGGTGCCGTTCTCAACGAGGTAATAGTCGCGTGTCGGCGGGCAGGTCTCGCTGCGCCACCATTCGGCGGCAATGCGCTCAGGGCCTTCGGCGTGCATGATGGTGTGGACCTTGCCGCGCCAGCGCAGGCGCATCGGCGGGCCGTTGGGGATAGGCGCGACGACATCAGCCGGCTCGGGCCGTGGCAGGAGAAGCGGAGGGCGTGGGCTCTCGGCGTCAGGCCACGGCGTGGCTTTCTCCGGAGCGAGAGAGGAGGCCTGGCTGCGCTCGGGCCAATGACTGGCGACGGGTGCCAGGTTACGGACGCTCTCTGCTCCCAGCCGCTGGCGCAGAGCATCGAGCAAGTTGGTGAAGCGGCGTTCTCTTTCCGCGTCCTCTGATGCGGTGGCGAGCGTGCGCTGGCGTGGCTGGATGCGCTCGGCGACAGTGACGGCGAGGCTCAGGGTTTCGAAGCCGAAGCCTGCCTCCAGTTCGCGCGCCAGGCGTTCGAGCTTGAGGCGGAGCAGGCGCGTCACGTGCTCCGGGCTTTGTGTCGGGAGGGTTAGGCGCACGCCGAGGCTCTGGACGGCACCGTCCACGCGGTAAAGGTCCAGACGCAGGGCGCGCGCGCCGGCGTCATCCGCTTCGAGCTTGGGGACGAGGTTCTCCATCAGGCGGCCGGCGGCGGTGAGGATCGCGTCCTCCGTGCTGATGGGCTCGAGCAGCGACCGGGTGCAGATATAGGCAGGAGGCGGGGCGAGTAAGCGCAGGGGTTCGGCGGCCAGACCGAGAGCGCGATCGAGGCGTATCAGCAGCTCCTTCTCGAAGCGCGCGGCAAAGGGCGCGCGTGCTTTTCCGATGAGATCGCCGATGCGTTTGAAGCCGAGCCTGCGGAGGGTGAGGGCGGTTTCGGGCGAGAGGCGCAGCGCTGCGACCGGCAGGGGGGAAAGCGTTTCTCTTTCGGCGCCTCTCTCTATGATCCTCTCCGGGGTGCGGGCGAAGTGCGAGACGGCCCAGGCCGTGCCGGGTGTCTCCGCGATGGCGAGGCAGGACGGGAGGCCGAAGCTTCTCAGGCGCTGAGCAAGATCGGACAGCAACTCCCGCTCGCCGCCGAGCAGATGGGCTGCGCCAGTGACGTCGAGAAAAAAGCCGTCCGCTCCGCTCACCTCCCCGAAGAGCGCGACGGAGGGCGTGTAGCGTGTGGCCCACCGCGCCAGGCGTGCGAGGGCGTCCGCGTCTGCGGCGCAGTCGCTGATGCGGACTTGAAGGGCACCGATGCGCGCTCGTGCGTCCGCCAGGCGCTCGCCCACGGCTAGGCCGCTTTTCAGGGCGGCCGGATTGAGGGCGGTGATGCGCGGAGCGTCCGTCGCGTCGGCGAGAACGAAGGGGGCTTCTGGATCAACCGGTACGCCTGAGGGACGGCGCCTCTCCGCCGCGAGCCAGCGATGGATCGGCCACTGCGGCAGCCAGACTGAAACGATGCGTGGCATGATCGAACTCCAACATCCAGGCGCGCGGCTCTCCGTTTCGGCAGCGTTCGAGGTTCGCGTGCCAGCGCCAGCCGGCGAGAAGGCCGAAGCGGTCCTGTGCGCCGGGCGCCGCGCCGATGCGCCAGCGTGTGGCGGCCGTGGCCACGCTTTCCGTTTCTCCTGGCCGCAGCAGCAGAAGCGGAACGCCCGCTTCTCGGGCGGCGTAATGCAATCTCTGGCTTGCTTTGAGATCGAGCTTGCCGCCGATCGCGCTCGCCACGGCGGCGGGGGCGCGCGCCCGCACCGCTTCCTCCGTGGCCCAGAGGGCTTCTGCCGCATTTTCGGTTTCGACCAGCGTCAGGCGCGAGGGAGCGAGGCCGAGCGCGGCGAGGCCAGCTCCATGGGGCAGCCCGCAGCGGGCGAGCTTCTTCGAGGCGAGGACGAGCAGGAGCGGCGCGCTTCCGGGCGTCCGCGCCAGCAGGGCCAGCAGAAAGCCGAAGGCCGCGGGGAGATCTGCCTCGCTTGCGGTGCTGATCTCATGCACGGTGCCGAAGGCCAGGCCGCCTTGGGGGAGATGCTGGTCGAGCGCGGAGAGGCCAAACGAAAGAGCGCCTTCCCGGCCTTTCGGCACGCCTTCGATCCGGGCCATGAGGCGGCGCAACTCGTCCACCACCGCGTCGCGGCGCGCGTCGCGATGTGGGAGGCGGGCGGCAGGCGGAGAGACGGCGGGCGACATGCAAGTGGCTCTTCCCGAAGCGAAAACGGCTCAAGGCAGAGAATAGAACAAAATAGGAACATTGCAAGAGGGCTTAGCGGGCCTTCATTCCACGAAAGCTGCAAGGTTTGCCAGGCTCGAGGCGATCCCCGCCTTATGGTCGCTCTCGCCGATTCCCTCGGGAACGTCCTCGCAGACGACGGTCACCTCGGTGCCGCCGGAGACGGGCCGGAACGTCGTGGTGATGGTCATCGTGCCTCTGAACGCGGGATCGTCAGAGACGAAATCGATCTCCTCGACGATGCGCTCGCCGGGGATCAGTCCCACGAAACGCCCTTCGAACGTGTCGGTGTGGTCCGAGGTCTTGCCCTGCACCTCAGGGTCCGGCTCGGTGTAGAGGAACGACATGCGATAGTATCCGCCCTCTCGCGGGTCGAAGGTGTGGATCTCGGCTTTCATGCCTTGGGGCGGCCGCCAGGAGGCAATGGCGGCGGGGTCCACGAATGCCCGATAGAGAGCCTGCGGGGATGCCGCGATCACGCGTGAGGCTGTGTCCGTCCTCTTCTTGCCGGAGCCTGTCGGCATGACATCACTTTCCGTACTGACAGGGCTTTCCGCGCTCTGTGCGCTCACCCTTTTGCGACAGCCGCTACGTGGCTCGCAAACTCCGGTGACGACATGAGGGCCTTGCAGCGCTCGAAGCGGCCTGTCGCGTAGGCCCAGAAGTCGTCCGCCGGGTTTTTATTGGCGTGCTGGATCAGGCCCCAGAGCGTCCAGAGAAGATCGCACATCGCCTTATAGATGACGACGCGGCCGTGCTCGGCGGCTGTGGGCGCTCCGCCGAAGTACGCCTGGATGAGCTCCGTCTCCTTGTCGGGCGTGAGCTTCGCTTCCACGATGACGTCGCCCACGTCCCAGAGCGGATCGTTCATGCCCGAGTATTCCCAGTCGACCAGCCACATGCGTCCGCCGGCATCTATGAAATTCTCGGAGAGCGGATCGCAGTGGCAGGGCGCGAGCGGCAAGGGATGGGCCTCGAGCGCCTGGCGCACGCTCTCGGAGGAGGCGAGCACATCGTGATAGCCCGGCGGGAGATCGATGGTCTTGGTCGAAAGAAGCTTCAAGTAGTCGTCGATCATGGCGAACAGCTCGAAGCGGAAGTCGAAACGCTCGCCGCTCGTATGCAGCTTGCGGAGCACGTGCGCGGCGCGCGTGGGTGCGCCCGGAATGCTCGCGAAGCCTTCGGGCGAGAGCGTCACGGCGTCCTTGATCGCGGCGGTCAGCATCAGCCCGTCGTCTGTGACCGCAATCACCTCCGGGCTGACGTTTGCGCGTGCGGCGGCACGTGCAGCGACGGCTTCGACCTTGCGGTTGATGTATTCCTCGGTGCCTGCTCCCGGAATTCGGAGAACGTGCTCGCCGCGCGCCGTTGTGACGAGGAAGACGCGATTGGTGAGGCCGCCGAGCCGGCGGATCGTGGACTGGGCGATCTCCACCGCGTTGTGAGCGCCGAGCCTGTCGAGCGCCTGCCACACGTCGCGGGTGTCCTGGTCCATGACGTTCCCCCTTGTTTTACCGACGGGCTATGCGAGAAGCCTCGCGTTGTCAGGATCGTAGATGGTGCGTGCCACGCGCGTTGCGGCGTAGCTCTTGTCGTAGGCGTGGATCTCGAATGCGGTCTCGGCGGAGATGTTACCCGGCAGCCAGCCGAAGGCGATCGTCTTGCCGACGGTGTGGCCGAAGCCGCAGCTCGCCGTCTGCCCCACGACGCGGCCATCGCGAACGATGGTTTCGCCGCCGAGGAACGGGGCGAAGCCTTCGACCGTGAAGCTGCACAGGATGCGCTTCGATCCTTCGCTCTGGATTTTTGCCAACGCGTCGCGGCCGATGAAATCCTTTGTGAGGTCGATGGTGTTTTCGAGTCCGGCGGACAGCGGATCGTAGTCGGGGCCGATCTCGGAGGACCAGTACACATATCCCTTTTCGAGACGGCAGGTCTCGATGGCGCGATAGCCGGTGTCGGCGATGCTCCAGGCTGCGCCCGCAGCGCGCACCGTTTCGTACAGGGCAGGCGCGTACTCCGTCGGCACGTGCAGCTCATAGCCAAGCTCGCCGACGTAGCCGACACGGACGGCGCGAACGGGCACGTTGCCGATCTCGATGTCGCGGACGGCGAGGAAGGGAATGGCGGCGTTCGAGAGATCGTCGTCGGAGACGCTCTGCAACACGGCGCGGGCGTGAGGGCCCATGATGTTGAGCACGGCGGTGCCCGAGGTCGCATCGCGCAGGGTGATGCGGGAGCCTGCCGGGATGTGACGGCGAACCCAGCTCGAATCCCGGACGCCGAAAGCGGAGCCGCTGATCATCAGGAAGCGCTCGGGCGCGAGATGGAGCAGCGTGACCTCTGCTTCGATGCCGCCTTTGGGATTGAGCAGCGTCGTATAGATGCAGCGCCCGGGCTCGCCCGCAATGCGATTGGCGCAGACGCTGTCCAGGAACGCCGTCGTCCCCGCGCCTTCGATCTCGAATTTCGAGAATGAGGTTTGATCGGTAAGCGCGACTGCGTTGCGGATCTGGCGGTGCTCGGCGCCCACGTGATCGAACCAGCCGGGTTTATCCTCGAAGCTTGAGCGTGCCTCGTCCGCGCGGTCTGCCTCCGTGCGCGCGAACCACAGCGGGCGCTCCCATCCGAAGCGCGAGCCGAATACCGCGCCGTTCTTTTCGAGCGCACCATGAAGCGGCGAGCGGCGCAGGCCGCGTCCTGCACTGCTCTCCTCGGCCGGCCAGTGGATCTTGTAGTAACTGCCGTAGGCCTCGATCGCGCGTTCGTCCAGATAGCGTCCGGTGCTGTGGGGGCGGCCGAAGCGGCGAACGTCGAAGGCCCAAAGGTCCATGCCGGGATCGCCGTCGACGATCCAGTTGGCCATGGCTTCGCCCGCGCCGCCCGATGCGGCGATGCCCGCGGTGAAGCCGCAGGCGACGAAGAAGTTGTCGAGCTCGGGGGCGAGGCCCATGATCGGCTCTCCGTCGGCGGAGACGGGAATGGGGCCGTTGATGACGGTCTGGATGCCGATCTCGTTCAAGACCGGGAGACGCTCGGCGCAGGGAAGCGCGAACAGCTCAAGCCGCTCAAAGTTTTCCGGGAACAGCTCGCGGCCGAATTCGAACGGCGGCTTTGCGTGCCAGCAGCTCTTGGTGCCGTCCTCCCAGCCGCCGATGGCGAAGGCCGCGACGTCGGGCTTCAGATAGAAATTCTTGTCGGGGTCTCTCAGCGTCGGCAGCGTCTTCGGCAGGTCGAGCTTCTTCTCCGTCAGGAAGTACTGATGCTCCACCACGCCGGCCGCGAGCGAGACGCCGGCCATGTCTCCGATGCGCTTGGCCCAGAGGCCCGCGCAGTTGACGAGGATCTCGCAGCCGATAGTGCCGTGATCGGTCACGACGCCGGTGACGCGGCGGCCGTCCTTCACGATCTCGCGCACGCACACGCCTTCGCGAATGGTGACGCCGGAAGCGCGTGCTGCGGCCGCGAAGGCATGCGTCAGCGCGTAGGGGTCTACGTAGCCGTCGGAGGGAATGAACGCTGCGCCTACCACGCCTTCTGGATCGATGTAGGGAAAGAGATCCTTGGCTTCCTTCGCCGAGAGGGCATGGCATTCGAAGCCGAAGCTCTTAGCGAGCGTCATGGAGCGGCGGATCTCGCTCCAGCGCTCGGGCGAGGAGGCGAGGCGCAGCGAGCCCACCTTCTTCCAATCGATAACGCGGCCGGTCTCGGCTTCGAGCCGATCGAGCACCGCGACCGAATTCTGCATCAGGCGCGTGAGGTTGCGCTTGCCGCGGAGCTGTCCCACGAGGCCAGCGGCATGCCAGGTGCAGCCGTTGGTGATCTCGGATTTTTCGAGGACGAGCACGTCGCGCTCGCCGCGGCGGCCGAGGTGGTAGGCGAGGGAGCAGCCGACGGCGCCGCCGCCGATGATCACGATCCGGGCGTGCGTATCGAACGATGTCGCCATGAGGGAAGCGATCCTGGTTTCGAGGCCGATTTTAGGAGAATGGTCTCTGATATCCACTCAAGTCAACGAATATGTTGGTTTTAAATGTGAATGACTTTGGGTTATCTGAAAACTTGTGGTAATTCGTGGGTGTTCGCGGCAATGCGAAATAGCCATGTGCAAATGCAGCAATGAGTAGGTTTTGCGATGAGCGAAGCGGTTGAGATTTCCAATTTTGCCGAAGCGCTCGCGGACGTCGCGCGGGATCTGGCGCGTGAGCATTTCCGGTCGACCACGCAATTCGAGCGAAAGGCGGACGACAGTCCGGTCACGGTTGCCGACCGCGCGATCGAGCTCGCCATGCGGGTTGCGATCGAGGAGCGTTACCCCGGTCACGGAATCCTGGGTGAGGAGATGGGACGCCTCGCGGGCGATGCACAGCTCTGGGTGCTGGATCCCATCGACGGCACCAAGAGCTTCATCACGGGCATGCCGCTGTTCGGCACGCTGATCGCCTTCGTGGAGGAGGGCGTGCCACAGCTCGGCATTATCGAAATGCCGGCGCTCTGCGAGCGGTGGTCGGCGTCACGTGGTGTTACGGCCTTCGGCGGAAACCCGTGCCGCGTGAGCGGCTGCCTCGCCATCGAGGACGCCCGCATCTATACGGCGTCGCCGGACATCTTCTCTCCCGCGGACTGGGAGGCGTACGATCGTCTGAGCCGCCGGGCTGCGATCCGGCGGTTTGGCGGAGATTGCTATCAGTACGGGCTGCTCGCGTCCGGGCACTGCGATCTCGTGGTGGAAGCCTCGCTGATGCCTTACGATTTCATGGCGCTGGTGCCCGTCGTGGAAGGCGCGGGCGGGCGCATCACCGATTGGGAGGGCCGCCCGCTCGGGCTTCATTCGGATGGGCGCGTGGTCGCCTCCGCCAGCGCCGCGCTGCATGATCGGGCGCTCAGGGAGTTGGCCGGAACGGCCTGATTCAAAGGCTTTATTCTCCTATTTTAATTAGGGATTCCTCGCTGCGTCAGGCGGGTTCGGCCGTGGTTTCGGCTGGCGCGACGACGATCTCCGTACCGGCTGCTTCGAACTGCTGGCGGAGCGGGGCGGGCGGCATGGCGTCCGACACCAGGAGAGAGATTGGCTCGAAGTTGCAGACACGCACGCGGGCCTTGGCGGTGAATTTCCAGGCATCGGCCGCGATGACCACGCGGTCCGCGCGGTCGATCATGGTGCGAGCGACGCGGGCTTCGTCGATGTCGAAGTCCATGTAGCCGTCCTTGGGATCGATGGCGCCGATGGAGAGGATCGCGAGGTCGCCACGGAACTCACGGATCAGCTCCAGAGCCTCGTAGCCCACAGTTGCGCCGATGTCGGCGCGCAGCGCGCCGCCTGCCAAGTGCACCGCGCAATCTCCGCGGCCGACCAGAGTGCGCGCGATCTCGAGCGAATTGGTGACGACGGTCAGGCCGTTCTTTTGCAGGAGGGCCTGGGCGACGTAAGTGGTCGTCGAGCCGGAATCGATGAGGAGCGTCATTCCATCCGCCACCTGCTCGGCGACGGTCCGCGCGATGGCGCGCTTGGCGGCGACGCGCTCCTTGATGCGGCGCGAAAAGGGCGGCTCGGCAAGAGCGCCCACGAGAATGACGCCGCCGTGCACGCGGTGCACCGCACCCTGCTCGACGAGGTCCTTCACATGGCGGCGCACCGTCTCGTCGGACACGTGGAGCCGTTCGGCGAGCGAGGCGATCGACTCCCGGCCGGTCACGCGAAGCGCATCGAGAATTGCGCTCTGCCAACGCGTGGGGAAATTCATGGATATATCTCCGACACTTTGCTCCAGTTTTGGGCAAAATCACACAAAAGGCAATAAAGATATGGATTGTTTATTGACATTTTGTGGCTTTTCGCGCGACGCTCAAAAAACGCGCTTTGTGGCTCGAGTGAGGTACACCGCGGCAGCCATTTCGCGCTCGAACAGTCGGTTCCTCATGTTGGATCACAAGACAAACGGGAGAAAAATGGTGATGCATCGCTCCTCGACCGCGCTCGCGGCACTTGCGCTTGCGTTGGGCTTATCGTCGCCCGCGCTGGCGGCGGATTCCAAAGACCCCATCAAGCTCACCCTGCATGACTGGACCGGGCAGCTCGTCAGCGCCCACATCATGGGAGAGGTGCTGAAAAAGGCGGGGCTCAACATCGAATACGTGCAGGCCGACTATCTCGCGCAGTTTGCCGGTCTCAAGACGGGCGACGTGCATGTGGCCATGGAAATCTGGGCGACGACCGGAAAGGAAGCGCTCGAGGAGGCGGTTGCCACCAAGCAGGTCGAGAACCTCGGCGAAACGGGAATGCTCGCGATCGAGGAGTGGTGGTATCCGCTCTACATGAAAGAGAAGTGTCCGGGGCTGCCGGACTGGAAGGCGCTCAAGGAGTGCGCCAAGGCGTTCAGCACGCCCGAGACCGCTCCGAAGGGCCGTTATGTGGGCGCGCCTGCGACGTGGGGCGGCTTCGACGATGAGCGTGTCGAGGCGCTCGACCTGCCGTTCGAGGTGGTGCACGCGGGAACCGATGCGGCGCTCTTCGCAGAGCTCGAGTCCGCTTATCAGCGGCAGGCGCCGGTGGTGCTGTGGGTTTACGCGCCGCACTGGGCGCCGATCAAATACAAGGGCGAGTGGGTCGAGTTCCCGAAGTATGAGCCCGCCTGCTACAGCGATCCTTCCTGGGGCATCAACAAGGAGAAGGCTTACGATTGCGGCAAGCCGCGCGGAGCCATCTGGAAAGCGGCATGGGCCGGTCTCAAGGACAAGTGGCCGTCTGCCTACACTGCGATCAAAGGTTTCGAGCTGAACAATGAGGAGATGGGCAAGCTTGTCGGCGAGATCGATCTCGACGGCAAGAAGCTCGACGACGTCGTCGCAGAGTGGATGAAGACCAACGAGGCACGCTGGAAAAAGTGGATCGGCGGCTGACCCGCGATTCCGTTCGGCACTTTCGAGCCCGATGCCTTGGCATGATGTCGGCAGGTCCATGACATGACGAACGCCACTCTCGTTTGCCGCAACCTCTGGAAGCTCTACGGCCCGGAGCCGGAACGCTTCATGGAGAAGCATGGGCCGTCACCTTCAGAAGCCGCGCTCAAGTCGGCGGGGCAGGTGACGGCGGTGGCGGACGCCTCGCTCACCATCGAGCGCGGTGAGATTTTCGTCATCATGGGGCTGTCGGGATCTGGCAAGTCGACGCTGGTCAGGTGCCTCTCGCGCCTGATCGAGCCGACGAGCGGGGAGGTGATCTTCGAGGGCGTGGACCTGCTCAAGGCTTCGCCCGAGGATCTCATCGAGCTCAGGCGGCACAAGATGGGCATGGTGTTCCAGCACTTTGCCCTGCTGCCGCACCTCAGTGTTCTCGACAACGTAGCATTTCCGCTCGAAATCCGCGGTGTGGGCCGCCGCGAGCGCGAGAAGCCCGCCCGTGAGATGATCGAGCTGGTCGGCCTCCAGGGGCGCGAGAACTACCTGCCGTATCAGCTTTCGGGCGGGCAACAGCAGCGGGTGGGCATCGCCCGCTCGCTGATCACCAATCCCGACGTGTGGTTTCTCGACGAGCCGTTCTCCGCGCTCGATCCGCTGATCCGCCGCGAGATGCAGAACGAGTTCATGCGTCTGCAGGACGCGCTGCACAAAACCATCGTCTTCATCACGCACGATTTCGAGGAGGCGGTTCGCGTCGGCGATCGCATCGCTATCATGCGGGAAGGCCGCGTTGTGCAGGTGGGCACGCCGGAGGATCTGGTGCGCTCCCCGGCCGACGACTATGTGGCGGAGTTCACCCGCGATGCGCCACGCAGCAAGATCTTCTCCGCGCGTGCGATCATGCGGGCGCCCAAGGCGGGCGAGGCTATCGCGGGGCTCATTCCGGCTGCCAGCAAGGTGCGCGAGTTTGCGGCGCGCGTGGATTCCTCCGAGCTTCCGTTCGGGGTGGCTGATGAATCCGGTCAGCAGATCGGCGTGGTTGACCGGCGGGCGGTGATGTCCGTGCTGGTCAGCGCCTGGGAGCGGGCATGACAGTGGCCGCCGTCGAGACGAAGATAAGCCCCTCGACGACGCGGCTCGGACCCGACACCGTCGCGATCCTGGCGTTTGCGGTGCTGGCGCTGATTGCCTTCTTTCTTCCCGGCGGCGTGCTGCCCGCGTGGATGACGGAGCTGCCGCCGCGGTTCCGGATCGGTCTCGATACGGCGGTCTCGGCTGTTCTCAAGTGGCTCGTGGAGGATGCGAGCTTCGGTCTCTTCACGTTCAAGGAGATGACGCGCGGGTTCGCGCAAGTGCTGAACGTTCCGCTCGACATCGCGACCTCCATCCTTTCGACGGGATTGCGCGAAGGACGCGGATCGGCTGCGGTTCAGCTTGCGCCGCCGCTGCCGTGGATCGCGGTGGTCGGTGTCGTCTCGGCGCTGGGCTATCGCTTCGGCGGATGGCGTCTCGCGGCGCTCGCGGGTGGCGCGTTCCTCTATCTCGCCGTGTTCGGTCAGTGGGAGAGCGCAATGCTGACGCTCTCCTCCATCGTCGTGGCGGCGCCGCTCGGTGTTGCGGCGGGTTTGGTCACAGGCGTCATCGGCTATCGCGTTCCGGCGTTCCGGCGCTTCATCACGCCGGTTCTCGATCTCATGCAGACGGTACCGACGTTCGCCTACCTCATTCCGATCCTGTTCCTGTTCGGCTTCGGCCCTGTGGCCGCAATGATCGCCACCATCATCTACGCGCTGCCGCCGATGGTGCGCGTGACGATGGCCGCCCTCGAAGGCGTGCCGCGCGAGATCGTGGAATACGGCACCATGGCCGGAACCACGCCGAGGCAGATGATCATGAAAGTCATGCTGCCGGCCGCGCGCCCACAGCTTCTGGTGGGCGTGAACCAGGTGATCATGCTGTCGCTCAACATGGTGATCATTGCGTCGATGATCGGCGCGGGCGGTCTCGGGTTCGATGTTCTGACGAGCCTTCGGCGCCTCGATATCGGGCGCGGGCTGGAATCGGGCCTTGCCATCGTGGTGCTGGCCATCGCGCTCGACCGTCTGAGTCAGGCCTACGCCGATGGGGCGCGCAAGCGCGGTGCGGAAGGGGACCTGAAGCCGTTCCTGCTCGCGCTCGTGGCATTCGTCGCGGTGACCTATGTGCTGGGCCTGTTCGTGCCGTTCGTCGCTACTTATCCGGAGGCGCTCCAGATCTCGACGGCGCCGTTGTGGTCGGAAGCGGTGCGCTGGATCAACGTCAACTTTTTCGACGCGTTCGATGCGGTGAAGACGTTCTTCCTTCTCAACCTGCTGCTGCCCGTGAAGCGCTTCATGATGGCCCAGCCTTGGCCGCTGGTTGCGGCGGCGCTCGGCTATGCGGGATGGCGGCTCGGCGGCGTGCGCCTCGCTGTTCTCGTCGTGTCTCTCGTCCTTTTCCCGGTTCTCAACGGGCAGTGGGAGATCACGATGATGACCGTGTATCTCTGCGGGCTTTCCGTGCTGTTCGCGGCGCTGATCGGCATTCCCATCGGCATCTACGCCGGTCTCTCTCCTAGGGCGTGGCGCGTGATCGAGCCGGTGATCGACACGCTGCAGACGCTGCCGAGCTTCGTCTACCTCATCCCGGCCGTCATGCTGTTCCGCGTCGGCGACTTCACGGCGATGCTCGCGATCATCCTCTATGCGCTGGCGCCCTCGGTTCGCTACGCGGCGCACGGAATCCGGCAGGTTCCCCCGATGTTGATCGAGGCCGGCACCTCGATGGGCTGCACGCCGCGCCAGAGCCTGACGCGCATCCAGCTTCCCGTGGCGCTTCCGACCATTCTTCTCGGCATCAACCAGACCGTGATGCTTGCTCTCTCCATGCTGGTCATCACGGCGCTGGTGGGCACGCGCGATCTGGGCCAGCAGGTGTACATGGCGCTCACCAAGGCGGATACGGGCAAGGGGCTCGTTGCGGGGCTTTGCGTGGCGGCCATCGCTATCGTCGCCGACCGGTTGATCAACGCGGGCGCGGCGCGGCTCGCGGCGCAACGAAGCGGAGGTGGCGATGCCGTTTGAGGTCATCGACGATCCGCTCATCGTCAGAGTGTCGAAGCTCGATATCTGGTTCGGAACCGTCGATCCGGAGCCGCTGCTCGGGGGCATTACCAACAAGAACTTCGTGGTGCGGGATCGCGGGCGGCGCTACGTGGTGCGAACGGGCGGGGACATTCTCGCCCATGGCGTCGTGCGCGCGAGCGAGCTGGCGGCGACTCGGGCGGCTCATGCGGCGGGCATCAGCCCGGCTGTCATCCACGCCGAGCCCGGCATCATGGTGATCGAGTTCATCGAAGGCCGGACGTTTCAGCCCGAGGATGTGCGTAATCCGGCAAACCTCGAGAGGCTCGTCGATCTCATCCGCCGCTGCCATCGCGACGTGGCGCTGCACCTGCGAGGGCCGGCGCCGATGTTCTGGCCGTTTCATGTGATCCGCGACTATGGCCACACGCTACGCGAGGGTGGAAGCCCGCACGCTGGTCTGTTGCCGGATCTGCTGACGCGGGCGGAGCGGCTCGAAAAGGCCGTGGGGCAGATCGACGTCGTGTTCGGACACAACGATCTCCTGGCCGCGAACATTCTTGACGATGGGGCACGCCTTTGGCTGCTCGACTGGGAATATGCGGGCTTCAACTCTCCGCTGTTCGACCTCGGCGGCCTCGCCTCCAACAGCGAGATGCCGGCCGATCTTTCGGAAGCACTTCTCGCCTCCTATTTCGGCCGGCCGATCGACGCGCTTCTGCGCCGGCAGGCCGCTGCCATGACCGCGGCATCTCTTCTGCGCGAAACGCTGTGGGCCATGGTGTCGGAGATCCATTCCTCCGTCGATTTCGACTACGCCGCCTACACCGCGGAAAATCTCGCCCGTTTCGAAACCTCCTATAACCACTACGAGACACTGGAGTCCCCATGAGCGCGTTGCCGACCTCAGCGAAGATCGTCATCATCGGCGGTGGCATCGTCGGATGCTCCACAGCCTATCACCTCGGGCAGATGGGCATGAAGGACGTGCTGCTCATCGAGCGTGCCAAGCTCACCTCGGGCTCGACGTGGCATGCTGCGGGGCTCGTCGGTCAGCTTCGGACCAGCGCGAACATCACGCAGCTTCTCGGCTACTCGGTGGCGCTCTACGACAGGCTCGAAGCGGAAACGGGTCTCGCCACAGGCTGGAAGCGCAATGGCGGTCTGAGACTCGCCTGCAATTCCGAGCGCTGGATCGAGGTGAAGCGGCAGGCGACGACGGCCAAGTCGTTCGGCCTCGACATGCATCTCCTCACTCCCAAGGAGGCGCAGGAGCTTTGGCCGCTGATGCAAGTCGACGACGTGGTCGGCGCTGCCTTCCTGCCGACAGACGGGCAGGCCTCTCCCTCGGACATCACGATGTCGCTCGCGAAGGGTGCGCGGCAGGGCGGCGTGACGATCCGGGAAGGCGTGCGCGTCACGGCTATCGAGACGGAGCGTGGCAAGGTTCGTGCGGTCGTGACGGACCAGGGCCGGGTGGAGTGCGAGAAGCTCGTCATTTGCGCCGGGCAGTGGTCGCGGGCGGTGGGTAAGCTGGCGGGCGTCAACATTCCGCTCGTCTCGATGCAGCATCAATACCTGATCACGGAGAAGATCGACGGCGTGACGGCCTCGCTGCCGACGTTGCGCGATCCGGACCGGCTCACGTACTGGAAAGAGGAAGTGGGCGGTCTCGTGATGGGCGGCTACGAGCCCAATCCAAAGCCGTGGGCGGAGAACGGTATTCCGGATCCCTTCGACTTCCAGTTGCTCGAGAACGACCTCGAACACTTCGAGCCGCTGCTGGAGCTTGCGGCCGGACGCGTACCTGCGATGGAGACCGCCGGCATTCGCCAGTTCCTCAATGGCCCGGAGAGCTTCACGCCGGATGGCAACTTCATCCTTGGCGAAGCGCCGGAAGTGAAGAACATCTATGTGGGCGCAGGTTTCAACGCATTCGGCATCGCGGCGGGCGGTGGCGCGGGCATGGCGCTTGCGGAATGGGTCGCGAAGGGCGAGCCGCCCTACGACCTGTGGCCGGTCGATATCCGCCGTTTCGGCCGCAACCACCTCGACACGGGCTGGGTGCGCACGCGCACGATGGAAGCCTATGCCAAGCATTACACGATGGCCTGGCCGCACGAGGAGCATCATTCGGGCCGGCCTCTACGCCGCTCTCCCCTCTATGACCGGCTGATCGCGCAAGGCGCCGTGTTCGGCGAGAAGACGGGATGGGAGCGTCCGAACTGGTTTGCCGATACGAAGGCGGGCGAGGAGACGCGCGACATCTACAGCTACGGGCGGCAGAACTGGTTCGAGGCTGTAGGCCGCGAGCACAAGGCGGCGCGCGAGCGCGTCGCGGTGTTCGACCAGACGTCGTTTGCAAAGTTCATGATGGTGGGCGAAGACGCCGAGCAGGCGCTGTCGTGGATCGCTGCGAGCGACGTTTCGAAGGCGCCGGGTCGTCTCGTCTATACGCAGATGCTGAACGGAAAGGGTGGCATCGAATGCGATCTGACGGTGGGGCGTCTTGCGTATGACGAATACTACATCGTCACCGGAACGGGGTTCGCGACCCACGATTTCGACTGGATCAAGCGCTCGATCCCGGCGGGGCTCGATGCGCGGCTGATCGATGTGACGTCCGCCTACGGTGTGCTGGCGGTTATGGGGCCGCGTTCGCGGGACGTGATCGCGGCGCTTTCGAGTGACGACTTCTCGAACAAAGGCTTTCCGTTCGGCCAGATCCGCCGTGTGCAGATCGCGGGAGCGCCGGTGATTGCGCTGCGCGTGACCTATGTGGGTGAGCTTGGCTGGGAGCTGCACATTCCGGTGGAATTTCTGACCACGGTCTATGAGGTGCTGATGGCGGAAGGTGCCAAACACGGCATCGCTAACGCGGGGTATCGCGCGATCGAGTCTCTCCGCCTCGAAAAGGGCTACCGTGCGTGGGGCTCCGAGATCGGACCGGATCACTCGCCGCTGGTGGCGGGGCTCGGCTGGGCGGTCAAGCTCAAGGCCAATACGCCGTTCCAGGGACGCGATGCGCTGAGCCAGCAGGCGACGAAGCCTCTGCCTCGTCTGCTCGCCGGCTTCACCACCGATCCCTCGGTCGTGCTGCTCGGGCGCGAGACGATCTATCGGAACGGCGAGCGCGTCGGCTGGCTCGCGAGCGGCGGCTTCGGCTATACGGTCAACCGCTCTATCGGCTATGGCTATGTGCGCCGTCCTGATCCCGGCGTGGACGCGGAATTTGTGCTGTCCGGCACCTACGAGCTCGAGGTAGCTACGGAGCGCGTGCCGGCTGAGGTGACGCTCGGGCCGCTCTACGATCCCGAGAACGCGCGGATCAAGGCGTAAAAAAATCGGAGCGGGAATGCCGCTCCGATCTCTACGCACGCACGGGATCTTTTGCGGGGCGGTCGGTCAGGCGCATTCGTAAGGGATGGCGGCGCCCGTCTCCGCGACGAAGCGGATGCAGGTCTGCTCGCGCGATGCAATCGTGAGCTCGTTCTCCGGACCGTCCTTGCCGAGGCTCGCTTTTTTCAACGGTTTCTCTGACTTAGGGCCGAGCTCGATGTCGGCGATGGCGTCAGGCTGATAGCCGCGATAGGGGCAGCCCGCGTTCGCTGCCGACATCTGAAGCGTGGCGACGAGCAAGGTGGCGAGAACGATCGCGACAAAGCGGAACATCATGTGGGGCTCCCCTGATTAGGCGTCTTGGCGGGCCGCTTTCTCAAGCAGCCCCGTGACGCCTTCGTGCCATGGGGGGAGGGGCCAAACTGTTACGCGCGGAACATGGCCTGGAATTTCCGGCCCGGGATCGTCAGGCTACGGAGCTGGGCTGGCCGATGCGCCGGTAGATGAAGGGCGGCGCGGGCGCTTTGCTCTCGCGCTCGGCGATCTCGGCGAAGGCCTCGTGCCACGGGGAAAGCGCGCAGGCCGGGTCGGCGTTGGCCGCGTCTCCTGTCACGGCAAGCGCCTGGCAGCGGCATCCGCCCCAATCGACCTCGCAGCGGTCGCAACCCTTGCAGGGCTCCTTCATCCAGGCCGTTCCCCGGTATTTGTTGAAGGCCGATCCGTTGAGCCAGATGTCGGCCAGGGAGCGGTTGCGGACGTTGTCGATCTCGAGCCCCGGGATCGTCTCCGCGGCGTGGCAGGGAAGTACCTTGCCCGAGGGCGTGACGTCGATGAGGTTGCGGCCCCAGCCGCCCATGCAGGGCTTCGGCCGCACGGCATAGTGATCGTGCGAGACCACGTCGAACACGAGGATGCCCTTGAGGCGTTCCTTGGCCTCGCGGGCGACGTCGAGGGAGCGGTAGAACTGCTCGCGCGTGGGAATGAGCGCGGCGCGGTTCTTGAGCGCCCAGGCATAATATTGCGTGTTCGCGATCTCGATGCGGCCCGCACCCACCTCTACAGCGTAGTCGATGAGGGCGGGGAGGTTGTCGATGTTGTGGCGGTGAACGACGACGTTGACGGTAAGCGGGAGGCCCAGGTCCTTCACCCAGCGGGTCACCTCGCGCTTCTTGGGCGCGCCGCCCTTGTAGCCCGAGATCCAATCTGCTTTCTCGGGATCGGTGTCCTGGATGGAGATCTGCACGTGATCTAGGCCGCGGGCGGCCAATCCGGCAAGCCGCTCGCGGGTGAGCGTGACGCCCGAGGTGATGAGATTGGTGTAGAGCCCCGCCTCGACAGCGCTCGTCAGGATCTCCTCCAGGTCCTTTCGCGCGCACGGCTCGCCGCCTGAAAGGTGAACCTGCAGCACGCCGAGGGCCGCCGCATCGCGCAGCACGCGATCCCATTCGGCTGCGCTCAGCTCGCCGCCCCGTTCCATTTCGAGGGGGTTGGAGCAATAGGGACATTGCAGCGGGCACCGATAGGTGAGTTCGGCAAGCAACCCGAGAGGCGCCAGCGGACGGCTGCACGCAGGCGCTTCAGCGGTGTTGATATGCGTTCCGGTACTCGTGCCGGCAATCTCAGTCACGGGGCAAGTCCTTGCTGTTGAGACGTCCTCTCCTCATCGCGGTTCGTCCTGGTCGATCGGACTCGTATCCGGCCCCCGGCTTCGCGGGACAGCGAAGCCGGAAGGGTCTTCGATCACGGAGGAATGACGCTGCGGATTACGCAAGCGCTTCGTCAGGCCGATAACAGCCGGGCGGAATGAGGCCAACCACGTAGGCGTGGTGCAGGGCATCGAGCTGCGCCCAGAGCACGTCGCACTTGAAGCGGACGGCGTTGACGCAGGCTTCCTGCAGGTCACGCGTATTGGCGTATTGCTTCACGAACTCGAGGGCGAAGGTCGCGTCACGCGGGGCCTGAGAGAGACGGCGCTTGAAGTACGCCATCACCTCGTCGTTGACGAAGTCGTAGTTGGCGAGCATGCCCGCGATGCGCTCGCGGTGGATCGAGGGCGCAAACAGCTCCGTCAACGAGGAGGCGGCCGCGACGACGAGCGGCTGCTCGACGACGAACCGCACGTAAGCCTCAACGGCGAACCGGGTGGCGGGAAGCGCGCCGCGCATGCTCGTCACGTAGTCGCGATCGAGGCCGAGGCAGTCGGTGAGCTTGAGCCAGCGCTCGATGCCGCCTTGCTCGTCGGGCAGCATGCCGTCGTGATCGTGAATGCGGTGGATCCACTCGCGGCGCAGCTCCCGGTCGTGGACGCGGCTCATGAAGGCTGCGTCCTTGCGCGGGATCGCTTCCTGATAGCAGTAGCGGTTCAGCGCCCATGCTGAGACCTGACCCTTGTTGAGCTTGCCGCCGTGGAGCAATTTATGAAACGGATGCAGATCGTGGTAGCGGGTGGGCCCCACAGCGCGGATTTGCGCCTCGAACTCCGCAGGCGACCAGGGGGCGTTGGCAGCTTCGATTTTTCTTACGAACTCGTTCATCCTTGGGGAACCTTTCCGGGGTTGGCGTGCTGACATGGGCATCGCTTTTCCGGAAATCTGCCGGGCGCCGGAGTTGCTTGCTTGATCCATGTCAAGATTGGGATCACAGGTGGTTCAAAGGCTCGTGTGACGAACAGGATGGCCGAGGACTGAGCCCATGCGCGTAAAGCCCGTCATTGTCGTCGGCCACGCGGCCCTCGACCGTGTCTACCGGATCGATGCTTTTCCCCCGAAGCCAACCAAGGTGCGGGCGCTCGAGCATCGGGAGGAGGGTGGCGGCTCGGCTGCGAACGCGGCTGCCGCCGTCGCTCGGCTAGGCGGGGCTGTGACGTTCTGGGGTCGCGTGGGCGATGACGAGACGGGAGACAAGGTCAAGCGCGCGCTCGAACGCGTGGGAGTGGACGTGACCTCCGTTCGTTCCTGCTCGGCTGCCATCACGCCGACGGCTGCCGTCATCGTGGACGGAAGGGGCGAGCGGCTGGTGGTGAGCGAGGATGATCACGTGATGCCGATGGAGGCGGACTGGCTGCCGACTGGTCAAGTGAGATCGTCGAGTGCCGTTCTGAGCGATCTGTCGTGGCTGGAAGGTACGGAAGCTGCCTTCATGGAAGCGCGGGCGCTCGGTGTGCCGACGGTGCTCGACGTAGATCTCGGCGGCGGCAGCCTGCTCGCGCGCCTGCTTCCTCTCGCCGATTTCGCGATCTTCTCGGCTCCCGCATTCGAGAAGCACGTCGAAGGCTCGACGGACGACGCGCGGCTTTCGGCTTTGATCGAGGCTGGTGTGCGTCATGCCGGCGTAACGCGGGGTGCGGCCGGATATGTCTGGAAGTCGCGCGCGGGCAGCGGCGTCCAAGCGGGGTTCAGGGTGCCCGTCGTAGACACCACGGGCGCGGGAGATACGTTCCACGGGGCTTTCGCCTATGCGCTGGGAGCGGGATTTGACGAGGCCGAATGCGCGCGTGTCGCTGCTGCCGCCGCTGCCTTGAAATGCCGGCGGCTCGGAGCGCGTCTCGGACTGCCGACGGCGACGGAGCTCGACGCCTTCCTGATCGAGCAGACAGGGCAGGGACTCGCCGCCCCGCTTCTCGAGGATGGCCTGATGGCGGATGCGTCCGAGCCTAGGGTTTCGCCGGATAATTCAGGCCCGTGACGACGCGGTGATAGAGCACGGCACAGGCGACGATCGCCGCGCTTCCGACGAGCACGGGCATGACGAGGAAGCTCGGTGTCGCGAGCGAGGTGAGCACCACGAGCGGATTGGCGCCTGCCGGCGGGTGCACGGTGCGCGTCAGCACCATTGCGGATATGCCGAGGCCGACGCCTAGGCTTGCCGCCGCGATGCCCGGGCCGAACGCGGCGCAGGCGAGGAGGCCGGCGGTGGCCGTCACGAGATGTCCGCCGATGACGTTGCGCGGCTGGGCGAGGGGACTAGCAGGCAGCGCGAACACGAGCACGCACGATGCGCCGAACGGGGGGATGAGGAGTGCGTATCCCCCCGACATGGTGAGCGTGGCGAGGAGCGCGATGGTGAGCGCGCCGCCGAGCCCGGCGAGCGCGGCCGTCTGCCAGGGATGCTCGCGTAAACGACGCATGCCAGGAATGATGGTGCCCTCCAGGAAGGCACGCTGATGCCGGTCGCTCATGATGTGTCTGCTCGTTTGGGGTTTCTGCCAGGAGGAGGCGAGACGGAGATGCGGCGGGCCTGCAGGGCGGCTCTGAGCATTCTCCGTCCGCTTTCACGCCCGGGAGAGGTGCAGCGGCGCGCCCCTCCCGGACGATGCAGATCGTGGATCAGCGTTTGAACTTTGCTGCTTCCTCCGAGCCGCCGGTGGCGTTTCCGGCGCTGTAGGAGTGGGCGCCGACGCCTGCGAGCTTGCCGCCCTGGACGACCAGGTACTCGTTGCGGATCGGCCTTCCCTCGAAATAGCACTCCAGAATCTCGCGGGTGCCTGCCGCATAACGCGTTTGCGCCGAGAGCGAGGTGCCCGAGATATGGGGCGTCATGCCGTGATGGGGCATCGAGCGCCACGGATGATCCTGCGGCGCGGGCTGGGGGAACCACACGTCGCCCGCGTAGCCTGCAAGCTGGCCGCTTTCCAGTGCGCGTGCGATGGCATCGCGATCGCACAGCTTGCCGCGTGCCGTGTTCACGAGATACGCGCCGCGCTTGAAGTTCTTCAGAGACTTCTCGTTGATCATGTGCTCCGTCTCGGGGTGGAGCGGGCAATTCAGCGTGACAACGTCGCAGACCTTGGTGAGGCTTTCGAGGCTCGTGTGGTGCGTGAGGTTCAGCTCCTTCTCGACAGCGTCCGGCAGCTTGTAGCGGTCCATGTAGTGGAGGTGGACATCGAACGGCTTCAGGAGACGAAGCACGCGCAGGCCGATGCGGCCGGCGGCCACCGTTCCGACGTGCATACCCTCGATGTCATAGGAGCGAGCGACGCAGTCGGCGATGTTCCAGCCGCCCTTGATCACCCAGTTGTAGGACGGGATGTAGTTGCGCACGAGCGACAGCATCTGCATGACGACATGCTCGGCCACGCTGTTCGAATTACAGTACGTGACCTCGGCGACGGTGATGCCGCGATCCATAGCCGCCTGAAGGTCTGTGTGATCGGAGCCGATGCCAGCCGTCACGATCATCTTGAGCTTGGGAGCCTTGGCGATGCGCTCGGCCGTCATGTAGGCGGGCCAGAACGGCTGGGAGATCACGATTTCCGCGTCATGCAGTTCCTGGTCGAGCTTCGAGTTTGCCCCGTCCTTGTCGGACGTCACAACAAGCGTGTGTCCATTCTGCTCGAGGTATTTGCGCAGGCCGAGCTCGCCCGAGACGCTGCCGAGCAGCGTGCCGGGCTGGAAGTCGATTGCCTTCGGCGTGGGTGCCGTCTGGCCGTCGGGGTACTTGGTGATTTTCGGAATGTCGTCACGGGCGTAGGTCTTCGGGTAACCGGTCACGGGATCGTCGTACAGGACACATACGATCTTTGCCATTTTCATCTCCATCATGGGTTCAAGTCGATCGAGAGCCGGCGGTCGATGGCAGCAGGCTTTCGGCCATGAGGCAGCGTTTCGGCCGGCGTGGTGCCGGTCGATCCTTTCGATCACGATCGAAGAGGGGCAATGTTGGAACGGTTCCAGATGTGGCCGTTCGGGCGTCGCTCCTCGCGCTTCCTCGCCACTTCGAGCACCGGCCGTTCTCTGCGGCGCATGTGTTTCCGTCGTGGTCGCAGGACAGTCTGACGCAACGCGAGCGCGATCAAACAAATGATGTGAGACGGGTGATCGACGGCGTCGATCAAACTGCGACAGGCGTCAGGCCGCCGAGCATCTGTTCGAGGTCAAGACCATCCGCGCATTTCACGAGCGCATGAGCGAGCGGCGATTGCGGATCGCGGTCGAGCGTCACGAGGCCGATGGTCTGGCTGTGCACGGGATCGACGAGATCGATCAGCGCGAGATCCTCGCAGCCCGCGAAGATGTAGGCGAACGTATGCGGGATGATGCTCGACCATTCGCCGCTTCTCACGTGCGAGCAGACGGCGAGGAACGAGTTGGCGGTGACGGTGGGGTTAAGCTCGACGCCGAGCGATTGTGCGAGCTTGTTCAGAACGCGGCGGTTCTGCATGGCTTCGTGCAGCAGGCATAGATTGTCGTCGACTGCTTCACGCCAGCCGATGGCCGGTTTCTTCGCACGCGGGTTCGCGACGTTGGTCACGAAGATGTAACGCTCGCGGTAAAGCACTTTCTTGCGCACGTTGGCGAGGGGCTCGTTGTCGAGATATGTGATGCCCGCATCGAGCTCGAATTTTTCGAGACCGCTCTGGATCGCGAGGGAGCTCACCGACTGGATGTCGACGGTGACGCCCGGATGCTTCGCGCAGAAGGGCGCTGTGAGGAGTGCGACCGTCGGCATGGCAGCCGGAATGACGCCGAGCCGGAGCGTGCCTTTGAGCCCCTCGCGGTAGGTGCCGACGTCCTGCTTCAGGCTCTCGTAGTCCGCGAGGATCTGGTAGGCCCATTCCGCCACGCGCTCGCCTTCGGGCGTGAGACCCATGAAGCGGGGCTCGCGGATGACGAGCGTCATGCCAAGCTCGCGCTCGAGGGATTTCAGGCCGGCGGAGAGGGTGGATTGCGTGACGTGACAGGTCTCGGCGGCGCGTGCAAAGTGCTTCTCGCGCGCGAGGGCAAGGAGATAAGTCATCTGGCGGATGAACATCGTGCATACCCGTGTCGTTGGTCCGCGGCCCGCGTTCGATATAACGCATTGGATATAACGAGGCGAGATTAACTATCGGCCGCGGGTCGATTGCCGTTCATGCTTCAGCAAGATGGGCGTTATACTTGTTTGAGCAACCGCAACCCGCTCGAATATTCGCCGTTCAAGCCTTATATGAAGGGCATCGTGGCTTACGGGGCGGCCTTTGCTCCCGGCAAGCCCGCACGGAGGACTTGATGGATCCCAGGCGTGAAGAGACTGTCATCGTCATCGACAGGCATGGCACGACGACGGAGTTGAAGGGCTGGCGCCGCTGGCTGGCAGCTGGCACGGGCTATCTTGTGCTCGCGCTGGTGGCGCTGGTCGGCATTGCCTTCCTGGTCGGCATCGCGATGACGGCGGCCATGGTGCTGGTGGTGGCCGTTCCGCTTGCCATTGTGCTGGCGCTCATCGCCTACGCGACGGGCTATCTCAAAGTCGATGTGCAGCGCGACAAGTTTTGAGCCTCGATCGCCTGCCTAGCGCCCCCCGGGGTAATCAGGGAGCCGGGGGCTCCGGCACGTCGATCTCCGGCTCGGCTTCCTTGGGCGCGGCTGCTTCGCGCGGCAGCTTGGTCACCCAGGGCACAACGTTCGTCACGATCTTTCCGAATGCCGCGTCGAGTGCCGCGACGGCGCCGGGCGCATCGACCGATCCCAGCGGCACCTGCTCGTGGAACACCTTCGAGCCCGTGATCTTTCCGCCCGCGCTCAGCATCTTCACGGAGATCTCGACGTCGGCTGCCGGTTTCGGCGCCATCGTGATGGCGAACTGGCGGATCTCGGTCTGCAACTGATCCGACGGCTCCAGGCTGTCGAGCGGGCGCGTGACGGCGGAGAAGCATCCCGATTTCTCGAAGCTCTCGACCATCTTCGACTGGACGACCGAGGGGATGTTATCGGTGAATTGAGCCTTCTCGAAGGGCGCGTTTTCCGGCGGATCGCCGACGACGATCACCTTGTCCGAGTTGAACGCCATGGGCGCTGCGGGTTCCGGGATCACGAGCTGGGGCAGGGAGGCCTCCTTGCAGACCGAGGCCCCTTTGACCGCAGTAAGCGTGTAGATGCCCGGCTTCGCTTTCGCGCCACCCGCGAAGCGCTCCAAACCGGCGAGGATGCCATCGATGCGCTCCGAGTTGCGCGACAGAACGCCCGCAAACGTGCTGATGCCGGCGATGGCGTCATGCAAGGCGGCGCTGTTGTCGTCGATCACCTTGTCGAGACGGTTGAGCGTTGCGCGCGCGGATTGCGACAAGCTCTGGGTGCTTTCCTCGCTTGCGGTCAGCAGCGGAATCTCGCCCGGCGCTGCTGCGACCGGCTGCGCGCCGGTGGCGCCGCCCGTCAGCTCGATGACCGGTGCACCGGTGAGCCCCTGGAAATCGACATTCACCACGGTATCGGCCCGGATGGGCGTGTCCGGGGCGACCGCGATGGTGACGAGCACCTCCTTCGGGGCATCAGGGCTCAGGGTAATGTTGGTGACCTCCCCGACGCGGATGCCGTTGAACAGCACGTTCGAGCCGGTCAGCAGGCCGGAGACGGAGCTCTGGAAGCGCACCTGATAGCTCTGCCGGTTGATGAGCCCGCCGGAGTTGTTCAGCCAGTAGACGAAGGCGAACACGGCCAGCGTGACAGCGAGCACAAAGGAGCCGATCAGGGTGTAGCGTGCCGACGTTTCCATGTTTCGGGCCTCAAGGCTCAGTGTTTTTGCTCATAGGTCATGGCTCATGCCTCTGACCGCGGAGATCCGGCAGTGCCGTGATCGGGACGTGAGAAGAGGGCCGTCGCGCGCCGGCCCCGGAAATACTCTCTCACCCACGGATGCTCGGACTGAAGCATGGTGTCGATCGAGCCCGTCGCCACGACGCGTCCATCGGCAAGCGCGCCGACACGGTCGCAGATCGTTTTCAGGCTTTCGAGGTCGTGGGTGATCATGAAGACGGTGAGACCGAGGGTGCGTTGCAGGGTGCGGATCAACGCATCGAAATCGCCTGCCGCGATCGGATCGAGGCCGGAGGTCGGCTCGTCCAGGAACACCAGCTCGGGATCGAGGGCGAGGGCACGGGCCAGCGCCACGCGCTTTGTCATGCCGCCGGAAAGCTCCGAGGGAAGCTTGTGGTGATCGGCTTTGCGAAGCCCCACCATCTCAAGTTTGGTGGCGGCCATCTCGTCCATGAGGCGTTGCGGCAGATCCAGGTATTCGACCATCGGGAACTGGACGTTCTGCAGCGCGGTGAGCGAGGAAAACAAGGCGCCCTGCTGGAACAGGATGCCCCAGCGGCGCTCGATCTGGCGGCGCTCCGCGTCCGTCGCGGTGTCGAGGCGGGTTCCCAGAACCTCGATGGAGCCGGAGCGGCGTGGCAGGAGCCCGATGATGGTGCGCAGCAGAACGGATTTTCCGCTGCCCGATCCGCCGACGAAGCCAAACACTTCGCCGCGGCGCACCTGGAAGGTGACGCCGTCGAGGATGGTCCGGTTGCCGAGGGCAACGACCAGATCCCGCACCTCGATGACGTTGTCTCCGGTCATGGGCCCTACATGTCGACAGAAGCAAAGAAGACAGCGAAGAGGCCGTCGAGAACGATGACGAGGAAGATCGACTTGACGACGGAGGCCGTGGTCTCGCGGCCGAGCGACTCCGCGCTTCCCTTGACCGCAAGGCCCTGCGCGCAGGCCACGACGCCGATCACGAGCGCCATGAACGGGGCCTTGATCATGCCGACCTCGAAATGGGTCAGCGACACCGCTTCCCTCAGCCGTTCGATGTAGATGTCGGGGCTCATTCCGCCGTAGAGCCATGCGACCACGCCGCCGCCATAGAGCGCGGCCATGGAGCCGAGGAACGTCAGGATGGGCAGCGCGATGACGAGCGCCACCACGCGCGGCAGGATCAGCACGTCCATGGGATCGCGGCCCATGGTGCGCAGCGCGTCGATCTCCTCGCGCATCTTCATGGAGCCGAGCTCGGCCGTGTAGGCGCTTCCCGAACGGCCGGCCATCATGATGGCGACGATCAGCACGCCGATCTCGCGCAGGATCAGGATGCCGACCATGTCGACGACATAGGCATCGGCGCCGAACTTGCGGAAATGGAAAAAGCCCTGCTGGGCGATGATGCAGCCGATGAGGAAGGTGATCAGCACCATGATCGGCACGGCCTGCCAGCCGACGCGGTCGAGGTGGTGAAGGGTGGACGTGAGGCGGAAGCTCCTGGGGTTCGCGATCACGCGACCCAGCGATACCACCAAGGCACCCAGCATGGCGGCAAATGCCGTCAGCTCCCGGCCGATGCCCGCAGTCGCGCGGCCGAGCCATTCGATTTTCGCGGGGATGCTGAACGCGTGCTTAGGAGGAGATGCCGGCTTGCGCTCGGAGCGCTGAACCTGCTCGTAGAGTGAATGATAGCGCTCGGGCAGCCCGTAGAGCGTCGCGCGGCCGGGCAGGGCCTCACGGGCTCGTATCAGGCGCTCGATCAGCCAGGCGCCGTAGGTGTCCAGGCTGGTGATGCCGTGCATATTGACGGCGATCGGCTGGTCGGGGGGCGTCGTGCGCACCGTCTCGTCGATCAGCCCATCGAGATTGCGGGCGTTGGCGACGGTCCAGGATCCTTCGGCCGTCAGCTCGATCCTTCCCGATCCGGGCCGTGCGACTAGCGAGGGCGGCGAACCCATCTGACCTTCACCTCCTTGGGGAGCCTTCACGCAGCCGCGTCACTTTCGCGACAGGCTCACCGTGACGCTCTTGAGCGGGATGCCCTGGGTCGCGATGGCCACGTTCTGCTTCGCGCGATCATAGGTGATTGTCATGGTTCCCGCCACGCTGCCGGCGATGGCGAGCGAAAGCTTCGTGTCCGTGAGCTTGCCCGTCACCGCGCCTTCGGCATTGTAGGTCCGCTCTTCCCAGTTGCCGCTCAGCGATGTGCCGTTGGCGCTCAGCTTGGACCGCATCTCGATCTTGTTGGTCTGCCCCGAGCACCGGACGGCGATCCCGAGCTGGGAACCGCTTCCAGTATAGTAGGCATCGCATTTGAGCTTTTCCGAGGTGCCGTCCTGGAGCTTGTAGGTTCCGCTCCCGCCCCAGGATCCGATCAGCGGCTCGAACGTGGGATCGGCAGCGCTCGGCGTGGCGGTGGCGCAAACCAGGAAAAGCGGGGCGGCGAGCACCGGAATTAGGCGAGACAGCAGGCCCGGACGTTGAGGCTTCATCGGTATCCCTCGGGTTTTCGGCGCATCGCGGACCCGCCCCTGCTCGGGTGCCTGATGCTCATCAGTGCTTTGATTCAGCGATCCAACTCGAAAATCGTAGGTGTTCTTTCGCAGTGCGGGATCGTCAGCCGTCCACGAACGAAGCAGCGGCACCAAAAGACACTGAATATGGACAACGTGCAACACCGCATCGTGACAGAACCGCACGTACTGGGGCGGATTGTGGGGAGGGTCTTCTACCGGACGGGCAGGCTCCCGTGCGCCCTGTCGCGGGCAAACGGAAACGCCCTCCGTACGCGATACGGAGGGCGTGGAACGGCGGTGGTGCCGGGCAGGGCGCATAGCGCGCTGATAGGTGAGCGATCTCGTCGTTTCAGCGTCCTGGCTCAGCAGGTGTAGCTGACCCAGACGTTCGGCTCCTCGTAGCGGCCGAAGCGGCGCTCGACGTCGATCTCGACGGGAACGAGGGCGCCATCCAGGGCGTAGGAGCCAGTGCGGTCGTAGGTCTGCCTCGACCAGGTTTCCCAGAAATCGAGCGGCTCGTGGACGACCATGGAGCGCTCGCAGGGTCCTACGAGCTTGCCGCCGGACGAGAGGTGGCTGCGAAGCCAGGGATCGTAGATGCGTCCTTCACCATCGGTCCAGGTGATGTAGTCGTCGATCGAGACCCAGGGATGATGGGCTTTTGCCGAGGGGCGAACCGGAGCGACGAGGCCGTGGAGGCCCTTGGATTCGGCCAAATTGAGCAGGGCACGGATCATTATGCGCGCGTAGCCCTTGGACCGGTGAATGGCGGGGACCGAGATGGCGAGAGCGCCGAGCATTTTGTGCGGCGCCTTGGGACGGGCAGCTGTCTCTACAAGCCAGTCCCATCCTTCCGGCGGCAGATCATCGGGGCCGGAGCAGGTGAGGGGGACGCAGTTCGCCACGGCGACGGGATAGTTCGTTTCCTCGTTCACCAGGCAAAGCTGGTAGTCCGCGTATTGCGTGAGAAGATCGGTGTAGAGTTCGAAGTGTGCGCGTGTGTAGTTGAGATAACCCAACTCGCTCCACGCGGCTTGTTCTATCGATAAGGCGGCTTTTCTTAATTCGTCGCTGTCTGCGCGTGTGCGAATTACGAGAGGGGCTTCCATAATGGGCTCGAAACTCTTGTTTTACGCAACTACAACTCGCGGGCCGAAACGCCCTTGTTTCAAGCCTTAATAAAGCGTTAATTCCCGGAAAGCAATGGTAAAATAGTTAACACGCCGATTATGGTCAATATGGCACGAAAATAAACCGTCCATTCACGATGTTTTGAGAGAAGGCGCGCGAGTCCCCCTCATTAAACAATGACTTAGGCGTTGACGGGGATGATGACGGCGTAGAGTGCCAAAGGACCCGCAAACTAATGTTGTTGGGAGATACAACCGGCCTGTATGAAGGCGATCTCCGCCGGCTGACGAAAGTTATTCGGGCGGTAATTACGTTCTTTGGTCTGCTTTTGCTCGCAGTTATTGCATTTGCAGGTTGGTCGGCAAATCAAACTGCAACTGACAGAGAGCGTACTCTGCTCGAGAATGCGCTCAATCAGAGCATTGCCAACGTGCTCGACGGGCAGAAGAGCGTCGCCTGGTGGGACGATGCGGTACTGAAGATCACCGACGAATCCATCGATCTCGAGTTCACCGATGCGAATTTCGGAATCTTCCTGACCGAGACTTATGGTCATGACGAGGTCTACATCCTCGATGGCCAGGACAAGCCCATCTATGCCTATACGGATGCGCAGCGTACGGAGCCTGGCATCTTCGAGAAGCGGCGCGGGGACGTCTCGCCGGTGATCAACGAGGCGCGCCTCGGCAAGATTTCCAATCTAAAAGAGCGTCCGGACGAATTCGGACAGGCTCAGACCAACTACCGGATCCTCGCGGGTGCCGTGCAGCGGGCGCGTTGGGCGGGTCACATCATTTCCGTCGCCGGCCGTCCGGCCGTGGTGACGGCCATCACGATCGTGCCCAACGTCGATATGTCGGTGCTGACGGGCACGCCCAAGCTTCTCGTCAGTGTGATCTACATCGATGAGAACTTCGTGTCGAAGATCGCCCGATCGCTTCTATTGTCGCGCCTGGCGCTCACGCCCGAGCCGGTGCATGCGAGCGGCGTGCTGTCTCAGCCCTTTATCGGCGATGACAATGTGCGGCTCGGCTACCTGTCATGGGTCGGCCGGCGGCCGGGTCATGTGCTGATCACCATCATTCTGCCCTTGGTGGCCTGTGGTGTGTTCGCTACCGGGTTCCTGTCCAACAACATGTTCCGCCGGCTGCGGCGCGCGTCCGACGAGTTGACGCAGCGCGAGGCGAAGGCGCGCCATGCCTCGCGCCACGACGCTCTTTCGGGGCTTCCCAACCGGCAACATATGGTCGACGAGGTGGAGGCGCGGCTCAGCGCGGCCGACCTCGGTGTTCGGGGCCTGCGGGCGATCGCGGCTTATGTGGACATCGACCGGTTCAAGGACATCAACGACACGCTCGGCCACGAGGCTGGCGACAAGCTGATCAAATCGGTCGCCAAGCGGCTTACGGCGCGCTTGCGCTCTGACGATTTCCTTGCCCGCTTCGGCGGCGATGAATTCGCGGTGCTGTGTCTTTCGACCGATCCCGAGGCAGACCAGCTTCTGGCGCAGCGGATCGCCTCGGCGTTCGAGGAGCCGTTTGCGCTCGACGGACAGATCCTTCAGGTGACCGCCTCGGTCGGCATCTCGATGGCCCCCGAGCATGGCCGATCTGCGGACGAGTTGCTCCGCCACGCCGATATTGCCCTTTACGAGGCCAAGAATCTCGGGCGCAACCGCGCCGTCTCCTTCTCGGCCGAAATGGCCCAGCAAGTGGAAACGCGCCGCTCGATCGAGGTCGACCTGCGGACGGCCATCGAGCGGGAGGAACTGGCGGTTCATTACCAGCCCATCATCTCCTGCCGGACGGGCGCCATCGTCGGCGCGGAGGCTCTGCTGCGCTGGAACCATCCGACGCGGGGGCCGATCTCGCCTGGAACCTTCATTCCCATTGCGGAGACCTCGGGTCTCATGGCTTCGCTCGGAACGTGGATGATCGAGCGCGCGATGCGAGATGCGAAGCAGTGGCCGCAGCTCGAGATCGCGGTCAACCTTTCGCCGGTCCAGTTCTCGCAAACTGATCTCGAAGCCGTCTTGAGGCGTCTCACCGCCGAGCATGGCGTGGCGCCGAAGCGCTTCGTGCTGGAAATAACGGAAGGCGTTCTTCTGGAGGCGACCGAGCACACGAAGTCCGTGCTGAACGCGATCCAGGCCATGGGCTTCCGGACCGCGCTCGACGACTTCGGAACGGGCTACTCGAGCTTGGCCTACCTCTGCAATTTCAAGTTCGACAAGATCAAGATCGATCGCTCGTTCGTCACCAACGTCTCCAATGCGCTGACCTCGCGCACGATCGTGCAGTCGGTGGTGTCGCTCGGCCGCGGGCTCGGCATGCAGATCGTGGCGGAAGGCGTGGAGACGGAATACGAAGCGCTGATGATGAGCCATTTCGGCTGCACGGAGCTTCAGGGCTACTATTTCTCGAAGCCCGTCGAAGCGAGCCAGCTCGGCCCGTTGATCGAGCAGTTCGAGCCTCGCCATATGGCGCCGATCGGTGAGCCTGCCAAGCTGCCCTCTCCCGAGAGCGCGACAGCTTGATTTTTCAAGCGCGGTAAGCTCTGTCTTTGTCCGCTGGCGATCACGCGGCAGCAGAGTGAGGCTGATCCGATGGATCGGATATGCTCATTTTGCTGCCTGGCGCACACGCTGCGGCGAGGGGTGCTGGCGTGCCGGTAGAGGCTAGGGGCGGAGCGATGGTCGACAATGACGAGACGGGCGGGGCGAGCGGAGCCGGCAACGCCGACTATCAGTGGGCGAAATTCGATTCCGAGGCCTACTTCCAGCACTACTACGGCGAGCCACACCCGGATGACGATCTCGTCATTCGCGTCGCGGTGGAGGCGCTGAAGGGCGCGCTGCCTACCGATGAAAAGCTCGATATCGTCGATGTGGGGACCGGTCCGAACCTCATTCCGTTCTTCTGCGCGCTGCCGCGTGCGCGCCGCCTGACCGCTTGGGAGTATGCGGAAACCAACGTCGCCTGGCTCAAGGAGGAGCTGTCTCGCGATGCCATGCGTCCGCAGTGGCAGCACTTCTGGGGCGTGACGCGGGATGCCTACGGCCCGGAATGGCAGTTGCCTGACAATCCCATTCCGGCGTTGCGCGAGATGTGCGTCGTCACGCAGGGCTCGATCTTCGATCTGCCGCGGCAGTCGTGGGATGCCGCGACGATGTTCTTCTGCGCGGAATCGATCACCGGGCGCCAGGACGAGTTCGAAGCCGCCTGCGCCGCTTATGCACGCTCGGTGCGAAAGGGCGGCACGCTTGCCGCGGCTTTCCTCGTGCGCTCGGAGGGCTATGTGGTCGCGGACAGGCCGTTTCCTGTTCTCAAGCTTTCTCCGGAGACGATCGAGGGCGTGTTCCGCCATCATGCGAGCAATGTGCGTGCGGAGCTGATCGGGATCGTCGACCGGGAGATCCGGAGTGGATACTCCGGCTTCATTTTCCTGACCGGTACCGCCGATTGAGGCTCCCTCGTCGCGCTTTCCTCGATACCTAGGGGGACGACAGGGGCTTCAGGCTCTCGATCTCGGCTCTGGTGGCTTCGAGCATCCTGCGGGCGTTGGCCAACTGCTCGAGCAACTCCGGCCCGCTGTTTGATTGTCTCGTTGAGGTCGCTGCTTCAGGGGTGTTTGCGGAGAGAGCGCCGATGCTTTTTTCCAGATCCGTGATAACGCGTTCGATGTTGGCGCTGAGGTCGAGATAGGAGGCGAGCGCGGCTTCGATCGATCGCTCCAACGGCTCTGTGCCGTCCCTGGCCATTCGTTGGGGGAATGCGATTACATCGGCCATTGCTTCGCCCGCTGAGGAATGAGACGCCTTTCGCCGTCTTGGCGAAGGTCTATCCTGTCAACGCATGTTTGGGGTGCGGGTTCCGATGGGGCAAGGCCCGCCGCTCTCGTGATCCACGGCGAGCTGGCCCGATCCCGATGCCGATCGGAGCATGTCATTTCGAATCCAATCCATTCATCCTCAGGTTGCGGAGGATCTGGATGCCGCTTCCCCGAAGAGCCGTGAGCGGATCGTGGATGAGGCCTGCTAGCTCGTGCACGCCTTCCCGTGGAACGGGACGGGCGAAGAGATAGCCCTGGCCTTGCTCACAGCCGCTCTCGAACAGCATCTCGCGCTGCCGCTCGTTTTGGATGCCTTCGGCCAGAACCTCGAGGCGGAGGCAGCGGGCGAGGCCGATGATGGCCCTCACGATCGCGGCAGACGCCGGGTCTGTGGCGATGTCGGTCACGAAGCTGCGGTCGATCTTGAGCTTGTCGACGGGAAGCTTCTTCAGATAGGCGAGCGAGGAGTAGCCGGTTCCGAAGTCATCCACCGCGAGCCTCACGCCTGTCGCCTTCAAGGCGTGGAGTGTGGCCAGCGTCGCGCGGTCGTTGCCCATCAGCGTGCCCTCGGTGATTTCGAGCTCGATGTGCTCACCGGCAAGCCCCGTCTGCTGGAGCGCGTTTGCGACCGAGGCCGCGAAGTCGGGATGGTGGAATTGACGCGCGGAGATGTTCACGGCCATGGAGGTGAGTGCGAGACCTTGGTCGCGCCAGGCTTTCATCTGCGCGCACGCCTGCTGCAGCACCCACTGGCCGATGGGTACGATGAGGCCGGTCTCCTCGGCAACGGGGAGGAATTCCGCAGGCGGAATCATGCCTCGTACCGGTTCCTGCCAGCGAATGAGAGCCTCGAAGCCGAAAATACGCTTGTCGGCGAGCGAGACGAGCGGCTGGAAATGGAGAACGAATTCGTTCCTGCTGAGCGCGTGGCGGAGTTGCGCATTGAGCGCGAGGCGGGAGTTTGCGACGGCCGTGAGGTCCGACGAGTACAGGCGGTACGTCGATTTACCGGCCGATTTTGCTTGATAGAGCGCGGTGTCGGCATGTTGGAGGAGTTGCTCGGGCGTGCCGCTGTCGTGGGGGAAGAAGCTGATGCCGGCGCTTGCGCCAATATAGATCTCCTCTCCGGAGGAAAGGACGAACGGCTCGCCCAGGCTGGCTATGAGCCTTGCGGCGAGAATGCGCGTTGCCTCCTCGGTGGTGTGCTCCAGGAGCACGATGAACTCGTCGCCGCCGAAGCGGGCCAGGAAATCGTTCATCCTGAGGGCCGAGCGGAGCCTCTGCGTCACCAGCGTGAGCAGCTCGTCACCCGCTCCGTGGCCGAGGCTGTCGTTGACGAGCTTGAAGCGATCGAGATCGACGAACACGACTGCGCCCATGCCCCCGTTGACCCGCACCCGTTCGAGCGCTTGATCCAGCTTCGCGCTCAGGAGACGGCGATTGGGAAGGCCCGTCAGCTCATCGTGGTGGGCGAAGTGGTCCAGCTTCAGTTCGGATTTCTTGATGCGGCTGAGGTCGGCGCTGCTGCCGATGAAGTGCGTGATCCGCCCCTCTCTGTTGCGCACGCTGCTGATGGTGAGGAGCGCCGGATAGACCTCGCCATTCTTGCGGCGGTTCCAGATTTCGCCTTGCCAGTATCCCGATTGGCTCACGCGGTGCCACATGTCGCGGTAGAACGCACGGTTCTGCCGGCCCGACTGAAGCGTTCGCATGCTCTTGCCGACGATCTCGAGAGCGGCATAGCCGGTGATGGAGGTGAACGCAGGATTGACGGCGACGACGATGCCGCTCGTGTCCGTGACGACGATGGCTTCCTGGGTCGAGTTGAAAACGGCGGTCGCCAGATTGACGACCGTCTCTGCATTGGGGCGCTCAGGGCCGCAGGTTGCCTGGGGGCGAACCGAGCCAGCGGTTGAGATAAGGTTTTCCATCGCGCCGGTTCCCCTGCTGTAGACTGCGACATGTTCGCCCAGCGGAAGTGAGGGGCCGGTTAACCGAAGGGGGCTTTTTACGCCGTTGAGGATGGCAAAAACCCTATGTTTATCTGCGATGGCACCATCTGGTTGCGAACTAAAACTATCCGCACTCGTCAACTTGACTAAATGAGTTTGCATACTGATATTCCAGCTTCTTTTTGGCGGGGGCTGTATGCTGGCGCTTGAGATCGGGGAACTGCTTCTGCAGCTCAGCAGGGGTATGCTTGCGGAGCGCGAGGGTGACCGGTTAACGTCGGCGCAGTGGCTCGCGCTGCGCTTCTTTTCGAGAGCCAATGTGTTCAGCCGCACACTCTCGGGCCTCGCCGCCTATCAGGCGACAACGCGCGGTACGGCTTCGCAGACCATCAAAGCGCTCGAGCATCGCGGCTACCTCAGGAGAGAGAAGTCTCCCTACGACGGCCGCAGCTCTATTCTCACCGCGACGGAGAAGGCGCAAAAGCGGCTGGCCGAAGACCCGCTGGCGTCGATTTTCAACGATATCGACCATCTGAGCGACCAGAAGCAGGAGCTGCTGCGCGATATTCTGAGGCGGCTCGTTGGGCAGCTCGGCGGCGAGACGCGGCGTCAGGCGGTTGGGAGCTGCCGCGATTGCATCTTCCTGCTGATCCGGCGATTGAAAGCCGAGGGCAACAACGTTCACGTCAACTTCTTCTGCAAGTGCATCGGATTGCCGGTGAAGGAGTGCGATCTGGGATTGCTCTGCACATCCTTCCAGGCCAAGGCCGAGGTGCTTGCGGTTGCTGAAGACGAATTGGAGCGAGGCCGCTAGGCGCTCGCTCCCTTTTCTGGTGACGGGGCGCTTTCCATTCCGCCCGTCTGTACTTATGCGGCCCGCACGGTCGCGAGGAACGATCTCACGGCATCGCGCAAGCTGCCGCTTTCGCTCGAAAGCTGCTTGGCGGACGAGAGAACCTGCGAGGAGGCGCTGCCCGTCTCGAAGGCGCCCTTGCTCACGTCCGTGATGCTGGTCGCGACTTCCGAGGTTCCCTTGGCCGCTTCGAGCACGTTGCGGCTGATTTCCTTGGTCGTCGCGCCCTGCTGCTCCACGGCCGCGGCGATGGCGCCCGCAATTTCGGACATGCGGTTGATGGTGCCGGTGATGTCCTTGATCGCGCCGACCGCTTCGCCGGTCGCGGTCTGCATGTCGGAGATCTGAGACGAGATCTCGTTGGTGGCCTTGGCGGTTTGCGCGGCGAGCGCCTTGACCTCCTGTGCGACGACCGCAAATCCCTTGCCGGCGTCACCCGCTCGCGCCGCCTCGATGGTGGCGTTGAGGGCGAGCAGGTTGGTCTGTCCTGCGATCGTGTTGATAAGGCCGATTACGTCGCCGATGCGATCTGCCGAGTGGGAAAGCTCGCTGACGCAGTCGTTGGTTTTCGATGCCTGGTGGACGGCCTGAGACGCGATGATGCTGCTCTCCTGAACTTGCCGGCTGATTTCCTGGACCGTCGAGGAGAGCTGCTCGGAGGCGGCCGCCACACCCTGCACGTTGGTCGAGGTCTGCTCGGAGGCGCTGGCCACGGAACCCGAAAGCGACTGCGTGGTTTCGGCCGTGCGGGCGAGGGAGCCTGCGGCCACCTCGAGCTGAGCGGATGCCGAGGAGACGGTGTCGACGATGCCGCCAACTGCGCGCTGGAATTCGTCGGCCAGCTTGTGCATATCGGCCTTGCGCTGTTCGGCCACGCGGCGCTCGTTATCGCGCCTCTCAATCTCCATCTGCTCGATCTTGAGCAGGTTGTCCTTGAAGATGCGAGCGGCACGCGCGTTCTCGCCGACCTCGTCCTTGCGCTCGGTGAAGGGGACCGCGACGGACTTGTTGCCGTTAGCGAGCTCGAGCAGCACCGCCGAGACGGCGCGAATGGGATTGGCGATGCCGCGGCCGATGAGCCAGGAGAGCACGATGCCGCCGATCAGCCCCGCGAGCGACAGGACAAGGGCGGAGCGCTGGGAGGACGCAATGAGATCGAGCGTCTCGCGCTCCAGCTTGTGCTCCTCCTCGACGCCGCTCACTTTGATATCGCTGGAAAGCGTCGCAATCTCTTCGGCGATCTTGCGCATCTCTCCGTTCACGAGCGTATCGACCTCGTGATAGTCCTCGGCCGCGCCGGCAAAGGCTTCCTGGTACGTGCGGGTGGTGGCGGCGACGTTGTCGTAAGCCTTTCGTGCGTCTTCCGCGAGGTGGAGCTTGCCGATCTGCGCAATGACGGTCGCGAGGTTTCGGAAAGCGCCCTCCGCGGCTTCCTTGGCGCTCTCCTCATGGCGGGCGAGCAGCTTGTTCGCATTCAGCCGGGCGATCATCAGGTGCTGCATCGCCTCATTGCCGAGGATCACGACGTTGGCGTTGCCGCTTCCGGCCCCGCTTTCGATCATGGCGTTGATGTTGCGGTAGAGCGTTTCGCCGGCCGGATCGAGCACATCCTTGATCTGGGTTTTCTGGTCGCGACGGAGCGGGGCCAGTTTGTCGAGGCTCGCAGTGTAGATCTCGAAGTCCTTGCCGATGGCACGCATCTTAGCAAGACGTTCGGGGTTCTTGATTTCGTCGAGCCCCTTGGCGATGTCGGCCGAAAGCTTGTGCCGGATCGCATTTGCCTTCTCGAGATCCTCTTCGTGCCCGTTGATCGAGAATTCCCTCACGAGGCGGCGGAACGCGAGAAACTCACGATCCACATCGCGGGCGATGCCAACCACCTTCACGCGCTGTGCGTAGGTTTCGAACTCATGCCCGAGTGCGACGAGCGTTTTCAGGCTTAGCCCTGCCACGACGATCAAGATGGCCAGGACTGCGGCAAATCCCGCAGCGATCTTGGTGTTGACCTTGAGATTGTTGAAGGCCGTAGCGAGGGCGTTCATTGCCTTATCCTCTTGAATGGGGGTACGGGCTGCGGGGTTCACGGGCTGGCTTCGATGAGGAAGCGATTGTTCTTTCTCTGCACGGGGCGCGCGTTATTCGGGAACAGAGCCGCGAATTTCTGAATCTGGGCCGGAGAGGCTTCGATAGGATCGCGGAAAACGGTCCACACCAGTCCCTCCGAACAAGGCGGCGTGGTGAGAGATCCGGCATAGCGGAAGTGATTGCGCGCGGCGGGAAGCAGGCTCGACGGGTCGATCTCGACATCCGCGACGGTGGCCGCACCTTCGCTGGCCGGCATTCTCGAGAAGATGCTGTCGAGCGCGGGGTTGTGGCTTCCGGATGCAACGAAGACGCCTATGACAGCGAGAGCGCCGTCGGCCGACTTGTGGACCAAATGCAATTCCATGTCGAACGCTTTGCCATCCAGCAAATGCTCGCTTGGGTGATGGAAATGAAACTGTGCGAGATCATAGCGCGTGTCGGCGATGCTGAAGGCGCATCCGGTGCTGCAATCGGCCTGAATGGTATGGCCGTTGTTCAGCACCTTGAACGGGACGTTGTGATAATCGATCGCGAGCGATCCGAGATCGGCTTTCAAAGACCCTGAGAGATCGATAGGCGTCTGCTCCAATCCGAGGCGGCACACCTTGAAATCAGGGGAAAGCTCGCCCCAATGGGCGGGTCCCGTTTGGCCTTCGTAGGACCAATGGGATTTGTGATCCGCTCCGGGAGCATGTGATTGGGCGCTTTCGTTTCCCGCGTGAGCGGAGAAGCCGGAAAGTCCACAGGCGCAACTCGCAGTTGCCATTTTCAGGAAAGTGCGTCTTCCGATGTGCACGAGATTCACCCTCGATTAACATGACTTATTATTTTTCTTTTCGAGCGCCACATTGCCGCAGATATGGCTTATTGAGTGTTAATCCTGTGCTTGAAATCAGATGGTTTATATCAATCCGATGATATTTTTATTCCCTCGTTTGCAATTTGAAATCATTTCCAATGTGGTTCCCTACGTAAAATCTTTACTTTTTAAATAAAGATGCGTATGCGCCACGTTTGGCGCGCGGTGTGGTCGCCTCAAACCAAACTAAAAAGAGCGCGCCTCCGTTCTTCGAAAGCACGCTCTTCGTCTCATCCGGGACGTTTTTGCGGGGAGGCCGCTACGGTGTTACGGCAACCTTCAAGACCCCGTCGCGCTGGTTCGCGAACAGATCATAGGCGTCCTCAATCTGGTCCAGAGTAAAGCGATGGGTGACCAGACCGCCCAGGTCCACGCGGCCGGAGGCGACCACCTCCATCATGCGCCGCATCCGTTCCTTTCCCCCTGGGCACAGTGTGGTGCGGATCGATTTGTCACCGAGGCCGGCGTTGAGAGCGTCCACGGGGATCTTGAGATCGGACGAGTACACACCGACACTCGAGAGCACCCCGCCCGGGCGGAGGACACGGAGGGCGGATTCGAAGGTTCCCTGGGTGCCCAGAGCTTCGATCGAAACGTCGACGCCGCGCCCGTCGGTGTGGCGCAGGATGGCGTCCACCGGGTTCTCCTTCTTGAAGTCTATGACGATGTCGGCTCCCATGCGCTTTGCCATGTCCAAGCGGGCAGGAACGGTATCGACGGCGATGATGGTGGTGGCGCCCATCAGCTTCGCGCCAGCCGTGGCGCAGAGACCGATCGGACCCTGAGCGAAAATGGCGACGGTGTCGCCGATCCTGATCTGGCCGGTCTCGGCGCCTGCAAAACCCGTGGACATGATGTCGGGGCACATGAGGACCTGCTCGTCCTTCACGTCGTCACGGATCGCGGCGAGGTTGGCCATGGCGTCCGGAACACGCAGATATTCTGCCTGGCACCCGTCGATCGTGTTTCCGAACTTCCAGCCGCCGATGGCCTTCCAGCCGTGTTTCGTCCCCGCTCCGTCCTGGGCGCCGCAGCCGCATAGGCACGCGTTGCTCCAGCCTGAAGGGGTGATGGCGCCAGCGATGACGCGCTGGCCTTCGCGGAAGCCTTGCACGCCCGAGCCGAGCTTCTCGATGATGCCGACCGGCTCATGGCCGATGGTCAGCCCTTTTTCGACGGGATATTCGCCTTTCAGGATGTGAACGTCGGTTCCGCAGATCGTGGTGGTGGTGATGCGGATCAGGGCGTCGGTTGGGCCGATGTCCGGCACCGGCTTCTCGTCGAGCACGATGCGTCCCTTTTCGACGAAGATTGCGGCCTTCATCTTCTTGGTCATGTCTCGATACTCCTGTCTGGAACGGGGAACGCCTCCCGGGTGTGGAGCGAGAGCCGCTCGTGGTGCGGTGGTGCTCCGACGCTCCGGTGTTGCGGTCCGCTTATGCGGCCGACCCTTGTTTATTCGCTCGTCGCGCTTGGATCTCTGTTTTGGATCAATGGTCTGGCGTCGCCCTGTCACGGATTTGCGGGTGCGTTCCGGCAAGCCGGGCGGTTTTGTTGTTGCGGTGCGAGGGCCGTGCTAGGCAGGAGAGCGGCTTGGCTGGGGTCTCGGGGGCCCCCTCTTGATCTTCAATGGGCATGTTCACACGCGGCGTGGCGTTTCTCATCGTTTGCTTTCTCGCGTGGGCAGAAGCTGCGGCTGGTGCCGGCGATGCGGGGAAGGGTGCGCCACCCCCGGCGGCTGCTGAAGCGACAGTCGCGACGGACCCCAAGGCTGGCGCGGCTTCAGGGCAGGGCGGCGAGGTGGGCGCAGCGTCCGGCGTTCCTGATGCCTACAAGCTCAACCTTTTGATCCGCACCACGATCATCGCCCTCAACCAGGCGAACGCCACGGGCAACTACTCGGTGCTTCGCGATCTCGCGGCGTCCGGCTTCCAGGAGGCCAACAATCCGGCGCGTCTCGCGGAGATCTTTGCGCAGGTCCGAGGGCGGAACCTGGACCTCTCGCCCATTCTGTTCTTCGAGCCCAAACTCGTGCGCCCTCCGGCCATACAGGCGAATGGCCATCTGAGGCTCTCGGGGTATTTCGAAACGCTTCCCGAGCGGGTGAGCTTCGACCTGGCCTTCGAGCGGAGCGAGAAAGACTGGAAGCTCTTCGGGATCGCGATCGAGGTTGCGGCGCCTCCGCCTTCGCAGAGCGCGACCGCTACGGGCGAGACCCCCGGTCAGCAGGTGTCCCCGCTCGCTTCGTCCCCAAAGGACGCGAAGTCCAACGCGGAGCCGAAAGCCCCTTCGTCCAAGGCGGAGTCCCCCAAGGCGCAGAAGAAACAGCCCTGACGCCTCTGCCCTGCACTCAGCGGGGCCCCGCGTTTCCTTTCTCAATCGGTCCAGAGGCTTGGGGTGCGCGCCTGGAGCGCAACCCGCATTTCGTTTCGAAACTTGATCGTGGTTTTCTTGCAACGCGCGGCCCGTAAGATGATCAGCCTCCGTGCTTTTGTGTTGAAAAGAGGCGGGCGAGTAGCTCCTTTATGAATCGTCTGTGGACAACCTGTGTGCAAGCCTTGCTTGTCGTGTCGGGTTGAAGCAGGCGCCAACCGGCGCGTTGCGGGGAATATCCGAAGCGCCGGTGTCCCCCAGAGGGCCCGGCTTGCACGGGTGGGGCTGCGCAGTCCGGAGAGCGTTTTGCTCTCCCAAAAGCGAGACAGGGCGCGGGGGCGCGTTCTGCAAACGCCGTGTTTGTCGGCGTCTCGCAATTCGTTTCCAGACCAAAGCGCGGGGTGCGCGGGTTTTTCGGTATGGCGCAAAAGCCGTAGCCGGCAGCGTGTGGCTGCCGGGACGGACGCGTGCGCCCTGATCGAAAGCTCTGGTGGGCAACGTAGTGCGTTCGGGGAGTGGCGTTACATGTCGCGTCGCGTACAGGTTTCAGGTTCTCGCGGTCTTGCCGTTTCGATGCGGCCGCTTCTCTCAACCGTCAGTGCAATCGCGCTCGTCGCGGCTGTGAGCTTCGCGACCGCGGATGGAGCGAGAGCCGAGGAGTGCATAACGGATGTCGCAGCGACCACCGGAAACGCGGCAGGGCCCGGCTCCCACAATCACAGCATTTCTTCTGGCACGGACGGCGCGTCCTCGATAGGCGCGGGCTCCTTTGCGTGCGGACCCGGAGCGCAAGCTGTCGGACAAGGTACGACGGCAATAGGCGACAACGCGCAGGCGGGTTTGGATGGAATTATCGTCGACGTCAACAGCCCATTCACGACCGTCGTCGGCAACAACGCGACGGCAATAGGCATTACGAATGGGACCGTCGTCGGTCAGGATGCCAATATCACAGCGGTCGTTGGCAGCGCGAACAATGGAACCGTCATCGGGCAGGGTGCGAACATCAATGCGCTCGGAGGCAACGCCAACAACGGCACGGTGACGGGGCAGGGTGCGAGCATCAACGCCGTCGTGGGGGGCGATGCCAACAATGGCAGCGTGTTCGGTCACGGAGCGAGCATTACGGCCGTAGCTGGCCTTCATGCAAACAACGGCAGCGTTTTCGGCGACTCCGCCAGCATTCTGAGCAGCAGCGACGCCAGCGTGTTCGGTCAGGGCTCGTCAATCACGCTGAGTAACAACGCCAGTCTTTTTGGTCAGGGCTCATCCATCAGCGGAAGCCCGAATGCCAGCCTCTTTGGATCCGATTCCACGATCGCGCTCAGCCCGAACGGTACGGTCGTTGGCAATGGCGCGTCGTTGGTGGCCGGTCCCAACGGCACCGTGATTGGCCAAGGCGCAAGCGCGAACACATCGGGCAATGCAACTGTCGTCGGTCAAGGTGCGAGCGCGAACAACAGCCTCAACTCGAGCGTTTTCGGTCAGGACGCGCATTCGGATACGAGCTTCTTTTCGACTGCAATTGGCGCCGGTGCGGATACGAGCAACAGCACCGGCTCTGTCGCGCTTGGTGCGGGTGCAGACGCAAGCGGAACGCTCGGTTCCATCGCGATCGGCTCGGCCGCGCTTGCCAACGGTGACGGAACGACTGCTATCGGCACGGGCTCTGGTCAGGGATCGAGTGGGGACGGCAACACGTTTACCGGTGCTTTCTCCGGCCTCAACGTTGTCGGCAACTTGAACACGGCCAATGGTTTCGGTTCAGGTGTCAACGTCATCGGCAATAACAACAGCGCAACAGGCGCTCTCTCGGGCATCGGCGTGACTGGTGATTTCAATGCGGCCAGCGGATCAGGCTCAGGCAACGACGTAACCGGAAGCGGTAACAGCGCAACGGGCGCTCTTGCGGGCAATGGCGTGGAGGGAAGCGGGAATACCTCCAACGGTTTCGTTTCCGGCAATGCGGTTACAGGCGATCTCAATACCGCTGGCGGGGCACTCTCGGGCAACTTCGTGGATGGCTTCGGAAACACATCTTACGGCGCGTTGACCGGGAATGCGATCGGCGGCGACCGCAACAATGCGAGCGGCTTTGCGTCCGGCAATTTCATCTCGGGCGACGACAACCAGGCCGCTGGCACGCTCAGCGGCAACGGTGTGAGCGGTGACCGGAACAACGCGTTCGGGTTCTTTGCAGGAAATGGCGTGAGCGGGAGCGACAACTCCGCCAACGGCACCGGAAGTGGCAATCTCGTGAGCGGTGATTTCAATACTGCGCTCGGGGCTTTCACGGGCAATGGCGTGACGGGAGATCGCAACACCGCCGCTGGCTTCCTGAGCGGTAACTTGGTTGGCGGTTCGGACAACAGCGCGACGGGTACTGCGACGGGCAATATCGTCACCGGCTCGCGGAACGTCGCGGCTGGTGTTGGCTCCGGCAATGCGGTGAGCGGCGACGACAACAATACGACGGGTACGGGCACGGGCAATATCGTCACTGGCTCGCGCAATGCTGCGAGCGGCGTGCTCTCGGGGAACGTTGTGGCGGGCGACGACAACCAGGGTTCCGGCACGGGCACAGGTAACATCGTGACCGGCTCGCGAAATGTTGCGGCGGGTGTCGGGTCGGGCAATGTGGTCACGGGCTCTGACAACAACACGACGGGGACGGGGACGGGCAATGTTGTCACCGGTTCGCGCAATGCTGCGAACGGCGTGTTGTCGGGCAACGTGGTGACGGGCGACGACAACCAGGGTTCCGGCACGGGCACAGGTAACATCGTGACCGGCTCGCGAAATGTTGCGGCGGGTGTCGGGTCGGGCAATGTGGTCACGGGCTCTGACAACAACACGACGGGGACCGGGACGGGTAACGCTGTCGGCGGCAGCCGGAACTCGGCGAAGGGCGTGGGCACCGGTAACGTCGTGCTGGGCGATGACAACAACGCCGAAGGCACAGCATCCGGCAACGTCGTGACCGGTGACGGCAACCAAGCGAGCGGCGTGGGCTCGGGCAACGTGGTGACCGGCGACAACAACGGCGCGGAAGGCCTCGGCGTTGGCAACTTCGTCGGAGGCTTCAGCAACTACGCGCAAGGCGCATTCTCCGGTAATTTCGTCGCGGGCATCGGCAACCAGGCGAGCGGCATCGGCTCCGGCAACCTCGTCGTCGGCGTAGGCAATCAGGCCAGCGGTCTCGGCGTGGGCAACGGCGTGGCCGGTTTCAATAACCAGGCCAGCGGCGCGCTTTCCGGCAACGGCGTCGGCGGCAACAACAATCAGGCCAGCGGCTTCGCGTCGGGCAACCTCGTCGGAGGAAATCGGAACAGCGCTTCCGGCGTTGCAACGGGCAACGTGGTGACGGGCGACGACAACCAAGCTTCGGGCACCGGTACAGGCAACGCCGTCAGCGGCAGCCGCAACGTCGCGTCCGGTGTGGGCTCCGGCAATGGATTGAGCGGCAGCGACAACGTTTCGGTCGGCACAGGCGCTGGAAACGGACATGTTGCCTCTCGCACGATCTCGGTCGGCAACAACGCGCTGGCATCGGAAGACGACGCGATTGCTGTCGGTACGGACGCGGCAGCGTCCGGCGTGGCGGCGATCGCCATCGGCCAGGGTGCTGTTGCGACCGGGTCCGTCGCGATCGGCCGGGTCGCGCGTGCCTCGAACGGCGGTGCGGCGTTCGGCGACAACAGCACGGCCACCGGCGCGAATGCCACGGCGGTCGGTCCGGGCGCGACGGCGACGCATTCCAACTCGTCCGCCTTTGGAACGGGCGCGCAGACGACGACCTTCAACGAGATCGTCATCGGCCGCGGCACGGAGACTTACACGACGCCGGGCATCACGTCGGCGCTCAGCAAGTCGCGCCAGACGGGTCCGCTCGAAGTGGTGACGTCGGACAAGGCCGGGCATCTCGCGACGGACGGCGGCTCCATCTTCGAGCGCCTCGACGAATCCGAATCCGGCATCGCGCTCGCAATCTCCATGGAGAATCCGGATCTGATCGCGGGGGAGAAGTTCGGCATCGCCTTCAACGCGGGCTTCTATGAAGGTGCGCAGGCGCTCAGCTTCAGCGCACAAGGCGTGATGGGCTACAACGTGTTCACCGATGGCGACCGCGTGACGTTCTCGGGCGGCATCGGTGTGGGGCTGGAAAACGGACGGGGCAGCGATGTGGTCGGCGGGCGTGTGGGCGGCCAGATCACCTGGCGGTAAGCGCCCGTTCGAGGCAGACGTGTGCGGGGCTTGTAATCGGCGAGGGCTGGTTGCAGCCCCGTCTCGTCAGGGCGTGCTGCTGTTCTTCGCCGGGAGCCTTCGGCGCAGGAGGCCGGTTCGGGGGGCTAGCAGGAAAGCGGCGACGAAGGCGGTTGCCTGGATCAGCACGATGCAGGGACCGGTGGCGCCGTCGATGTGGAAGCTCACGAGCGTGCCGATCACGCTCGATCCGACGGCGACGGCGGCGGATATGGCGAGCATGCGCTCGAAGCGGTCGGTGAGCAGGTAGGCCGTGGCGCCCGGCGTTATGAGCATGGCGACGACGAGAATGACGCCGACCGCCTTCAGCGCTGCGACGATGGTGAGCGACAGCAGCACGAGCAGGCCGTAGTGGATGAGCCGGACAGGAAGGCCGATGGCGCGGGCGTGCTGGGGATCGAAGCAATAGAGGAGGAGGTCGCGCCGCTTCGCCAGCACGATGAGCAGGGTCACGCCGGCGATCAGTCCGGTTTCCATGACGTCGCGCCAGGTGACGCCCAGCATGTTGCCGAACAGGATGTGGTTCAGGTGCTGGTCTGTCTCGACCTTGGTCATGAGCACGAGCCCAAAGCCGAACATGCCGGAGAAGACGATGCCCATGACAGTATCTTCTTTCACGCGGCTGTTCTCCTTGAGATAGCCCGTGAGCAGCGCGCAGGAGAGGCCGGCGGCGAAGGCGCCGACAGCCAGGGGAAGGCCGGTGACGAAGGCGAGCACGATGCCCGGAAGAACGGCATGGGAAATGGCGTCGCCCATCAGCGACCATCCGCGCAGGACGAGATAGCACGAGAGAACCGAGCACACCGCACCGATGAGAACGGCCGCAATGAGCGCGCGCTGCATGAACTCATAGGCGAGGGGCGCGGTGAAGAAGTCGAGGATGGCGGTCATTGCGCGGCTTTTCCCGTGGCGTCGCCGGACGTCGCGGCCTGCCTGCGGGCGGCCAGCATCCCGTGCTTGGGGGCGAGGAAGAACGCGGCAAGGAAGAGCAGGGTCTGCAAGGTGACGATCACGCCGCCTGTCGCGCCGTCGATGAAGAAGCTGAGATAGGCGCCGAGGATGCTCGTGCCCGCGCCGATCGCCACGCTGAGGGCGAGGAGCTTGCCGAAGCGGTCGGTCAACAGATAGGCGGTGGCGCCCGGTGTTACCACCATGGCGATGACCAGACACGCGCCGACGGTTTGCAGCGCGGCCACCGTGCAGGCGCTGAGCAGCGTGAAGAACAGGATCTTGAGCAGCGCCGGGTTGAGACCGACCGAGCGCGCATGGGCCTCGTCGAAAAAGGCGACCATCAGGTCCTTCCACTTGAGCAGAAGGACGGAAAGCGAGATCGCGGAGATGACGACGACCTGGAAGGCGTCTTCGTCAGAGATGCCGAGGATGTTCCCGAGCACGATCGACTGCACGTTGACGGCAGTTGGATTTATGGAGACCAGCAGGAGACCCGCTGCGAAGAAAGCGGTGAACACGATGCCGATGACAGCATCCTCCCGCAGTTTGCTCTGCTGGCGCACGAACCACATGCCGACTGCGGCGAGCAGGCCGGCGAAGAAGGCGCCGGCGGCGAAGGGAATCTGGAGGAGATAGGCCCCGGCGACGCCCGGCACGATGGAGTGAGCGAGCGCGTCGCCCATCAACGACCAGCCTTTGAGCATCAGGTAAGCGGAGAGGAAGGCGCAGGTGGCGCCGACGAGACCGCTCACCCACATGGCCTTGACCATGTAGTTGTATTCGAAGGGGACCAGGAGCTCACCCATGGTCAGGGGCCTTTCTTGGACTCTTCCGTGCCGCGGCGCGGATCGTTGCGGTCGCCGTAGAAGACCACTGGACGTTCGTCGTCGGTGAGCACGGTGACGGCACGGCGGTCGTCGTCCGCATGGAGATCGGAGCCGCCGAGCTTGAAATGACGCAGCACGCCGCCGAACGCCTTCTCCAGGTTGGATTGGGTGAAGGTGGTGGCGGTCGGTCCGGCCGCGAGCAGCTTGCGGTTGATCAGCACCACCTGATCGCAGAAGTCCGGCACGCTGCCGAGGTTGTGCGTCGAGACCAGCATCAGATGGTTGCGCGCGCGGAGATCCCGCAGGAGCTCGATGATGGCGCTTTCGGTCTTGACGTCCACGCCGGTGAAAGGCTCGTCGAGCAGGATGATGGGGCTCTGCTGGGCGAGCGCGCGGGCGAGAAAGACGCGCTTCTTCTGGCCGCCGGACAGCTCGCCGATCTGGCGCTTGCGGAAGCTCGTCATGGAGACGCGTTCGAGGGCTTCGTCCACGCGGCGGCGGTCTTCCTTGGAGGCAATGCGCAGAAAGCCCATGTGGCCGTAGCGGCCCATCATCACCACGTCCTCGACGAGCACGGGGAAGTTCCAGTCCACGTCCTCGCTTTGGGGGACATAGGCGACGAGGTTGGCCTTCAAGGCGGCGTCGACGGGAAGGCCCGCAATGCGGATTTCTCCGCGGGTCGGGCGCACGAAGCCCATGATGGACTTGAAGAGGGTGGATTTGCCGCTGCCGTTCACGCCGACGAGGCCGCAAATGGTGCCCGCAGACAGCGAAAAGGACACGTCGTCGAGGGCGACGTGTCCATTGCTGTAGACGACGGTGACGTTGCGGACGCCGATGGAGGGGGCTGGGCCCGGCGGAACTCCTGTTGCAGGGCTTTTTCGATGCGCGCCGGCCGTTTCGAGGCTTTCGGTCAAGATGTGAAACCTTCGACGATCGTTTCCACGGTGACTTTCAGGAGGTCGATGTAGGTCGGAACGGGGCCGTTCGCGGCGCTCAGGCTGTCCACGTAGAGCACGCCACCGTAGCGGGCGCCTGTCTCCTTGGCCACTTGCTTCGCGGCCTTGTCGGAGATCGTGCTTTCGCTGAATACGACAGGGATCTTGTTGGCACGGACGAGGTCGATCACCTTGCGGACCTGCTTGGGCGTGCCCTGCTCGTCGGCGTTGATGGGCCAGAGAAACGCTTCGCGCATGTCGTAGTCGCGGGCCAGATAGCTGAAGGCGCCTTCGCTCGAGACCAGCCAGCGCTGGGCTTCCGGGATGGCACCGATGCGGGCGCGGAGCGGGGCGTCCAGCTCCTTGATCTTTGCTGCGTAGGCGGCCGCGTTGGCATTGTAGGCTTCGGCATGATCCGGATCATGCTGCACCAGGGCCTTGCGAATGTTCTCGATGTAGACGAGCGCGTTGGAGGGCGACATCCAGGCGTGCGGATTGGGCTTGCCCGTATAGGGGCCGTCGGTGATGCCCATGGGCTCGATGCCGTCACTCACGACGGCGCTGGGCACGTCCTTCACGTTCTCGAAGAACTTCTCGAACCAGCGTTCGAGGTTCATGCCGTTCCACAGCACGAGGTCGGCGGACTGGGCTTTGACGATGTCGAGCGGGGTCGGCTGGTAGTCGTGGATTTCGGCGCCGGGCTTGGTGATGGATTCGACGACGGCCGACGTTCCGGCGACGTTCTGGGCGATGTCCTGGATCACGGTGAAGGTCGTGACGACGCGGAAGGGCTTGGCCTTCTTTTCGTCTGCGGCGCGGGAAGGGGCCAGCAGGGCCGCCAGGGCGAGCAAAATGAAGCCCGCGATCGCTCCCATCAGAATGGAGCGGCGGATTTCTCCCGTTGCGGCAGGCTGCATGCAGGACTCCTGGATTGCATCGCTCCTTTATGCATATGCGAATGATTTGCAACTGTCAATGGGCGCCCTTCGGCGGAGCCTCGCACGGCGCGGGGCTTGCGCGCCGGAATTGCGGGCGCGGGACAGGTTTTCTCCCCATGGTTCCGGCCTTCGCTTGACCGGCCAGCGTTTTTTCGAGACGGTCTCCGCCGTTACGATCGAGACTTCCCACGCTGAAAGTGCTCCCCGCTTGAACCTGCCCTTTTCGATCTCATTTCGAGCGCCGCTTCTGGTCGCGACCTTTGACGCGCCTCAGGCGATGCTGAGCTGGTCGCTCACGAAGCCCGGGTTTCAAGACGCGCAGCGCGTGGCGTGGCTCGAAGTCCGGAACGTGGATCTCCCCGCCTCGGAGGATCCCCTCGTGAGCATCGAGCGGCTGATGCGGGATCATCATATCGAGGACGCCGTCACGCTGATCACCTCGCGCAACGTCGCGCGCCATCATCTCTTTCAGGCGACTGTGGAGGGGGAGACGGCGACGTGCCTCGCGACCGTCGGGCTCTCGAACGGGGAGCGTGTGGGGGAGCGGTGTGCCGAGCCGGTGTGGCTGCCGGGGACGGTCAATACGCTCGTCCATGTCTCCTCGCCGCTGACGCCGGGCGCATTGGTCGAGACGGTCTCGATCGTGGCTCAGGCGCGGACGGCCGCCATCCTCGACACGGACGTGCGCCGGGCGGGCGCGGCCATCACGGGGACCGGTACGGATTGCATTGTCGTGGCGGCGCCCAGGGGGGCGGACGGCGCGCGGTTCGCCGGGCTTCACACGGCGATCGGAGAGGCCGTCGGAAAGGCGGTCTATCGGGCCGTCGCCGAAGGTGCAGAGACGTGGCGGCGCGATTTCACGGCGCTGGTGGGAGATTCGGCCGCAGCCCGCTTGGCGGATGGGGCAGGCCGTCCGGACGCCTGATTCCGGGCATTGCGGGTGGCCTTGCCTTAACGACGGCTGCTTCTGACACTGCCACTCATGACGGGTGGCGTTGCGCTGAGGGCGGCCGGCGTGCCATGAGCAGAAAAGCAGAGGACGATTGAGAGGCAGGCGATGGCCGAGCGTGTGGTGCTTGTAACCGGGTCGCTGGCGGAGCCGCGCGTGAAGCGCGTGGCTGAGCAGGTGGCGAGCGATAAGCTCGATCCCGTCGTCGCCAACGTCGGCGTCAAAGTCGCCGCGTTGATGACCACGGACATCGTGGAGCGGCGCCTGACATTGCCGGAAGGGGCCGACCGGGTGGTGATGCCCGGCCGCTTCCGTGGCGATCTGGACCGCCTCTCGGATCACTTCGGCACGCGTTTCGAGCGCGGGCCGGACGAGGTGGCCGATCTGCCGGAATATCTCGGGCATGCGCGCGAGAAGGTCGATCTCTCCCAGCAGAACGTCACGATCTTTGCGGAGATCGTGGATGCAACTTTGATGACCCCGGCGGAGATCGTCGAGCGTTCAAGGAAGCTGCGGGCGGACGGCGCGGACGTGATCGATCTCGGCTGCCTGCCGGATAGCCCGTTTCCTCATCTCGAGGAGGCGATTGCGGCGCTGCAGGCGGATGGCGTGCGGGTGAGCGTCGATTCCTTCAATGCCGAGGAGCTGTCGCGCGCCACCAAGGCTGGAGCGGACTTCCTGCTCAGCCTTTCCGAGAAGACGATCGGCATCGCGGACGAAGGACCCGCCGTACCGATCCTGGTCTCGGCGGGCGCGGCGGATGCCGCTTCGCTCGATCGCGCCATCGACATGATGATTGCGAAGGGGAAGCCTTTTTATGCGGATCCCATTCTCGATCCTATCCACTACGGGTTCGCGGCTTCGGTGGCGCGCTATGTGGACCTGCGCAAGCGGCGGCCGGACGTGCCGATCCTGATGGGCATCGGTAACGTCACCGAGCTCACAGACGCGGACACGACCGGCATCAATGCGCTGCTGATGGGACTGTGCTCGGAGCTCGACATCACGGCGGTGCTGGCCGTGCAGGTGAGCCCGCATTGCCGCACGGCGATCCGCGAGTTCGATCGCGCGCGGCGCGAATATTTCGCGGCCAAGAAGGCCAACTCGCTGCCGCAGGGTTTCGGCATGGGGCTGATGGCGCTTCGGGATCGGCGCGGCTTTGCCTCCACGCCGGAGGAGATCCGCACGCTTGCGACCCAGATCCGCGACGTGAACTATCGCATCGAGGTCGCGGAGGACGGCATCCACATCTACAACAAGAACGGACATCACGTGTCCGACGATCCGTTCCAGCTCTACCCGCATCTCGAGACGCGATCGGACGCGGGCCACGCCTTCTATCTCGGAGTCGAGACCGCGCGCGCGGAGATCGCCTACCGTCTCGGCAAACGCTATGCGCAGGACGAGCCGTTGCCGTTCGGCGTCGTCGGCGAGACGCGCGGCTCTGCGGAGGATGCGCACCTGATGAAGTTCAAGGAAGCGGGCTCGACCTTCAAGAAGGACGAGAAGTCCGGGAAAGGCTGAGGCTCTGCGCGCCGGTGGCTGTTCGGGCTAGAGGTAGTACAGCCCCACGCGGTGGCCATCGACCTCGTGGATGGCGATGTCTATGCCGAAGATCTCACGCAGAACGTCGGTTCTCACGATCTCCGCAGGCGAGCCCTGGCGCACGACGACGCCATCTCGCATGGCCACGATGCGGTCCGAATAGATGGATGCGAAATTGATGTCGTGGATGACGATGACGAAGGTCTTTTTCAGGTCATCGGCGATGCGCCGCAACAGCTTCATCATGCCGACCGCGTGCTTCATGTCGAGATTGTTCAAGGGTTCGTCGAGCAGCACGTAGTCGGTGTTCTGGCACAGAACCATGGCCACGAAGGCCCGCTGGCGCTGGCCGCCGGAGATCTCGTCCAGAAAGCGGTCCGCGATGTCGTCGAGCGCCAAATAGCTGATGGCTTCCGAGACCATCCTCTGGTCCTCGGCGGTCATGCGGCCTTTGGAATGGGGGTAACGCCCGAAGGCCACGAGATCGCGAATGGTGAGGCGGGCGGCGATGTGGTTGTCCTGCCGCAGGATCGAGAGGCGGCGCGCGAGCACGTCCCCGGCGGTGGTTGCGACATCGAGGCCGTCGACCGTGACCGAACCGGCTGTCGGCGTCAGCAGGCGGCTGATGAGCGCGAGCAGCGTTGACTTGCCCGCTCCGTTCGCGCCGATGATGGACGTGATGCCGCCGCGCGGGAGGCTGAGCGAGACGTTGTCGACGACAACGGCGCTGCCGTAGCTCTTCGTCAGGGCCTTTGTCTCGATCATCGTTGTGCACTTCTAAGGGTGAGAATGATGAAGGCGATGCCGCCAGCGAACTCGATAATGATGCTGAGGGCGGTTTCGAAGGCGAACACCCGCTCGAGGACGATCTGGCCTCCGACGAGGGTGAGGATGGCGAGCAGGATGGCCACCGGCAGAACATGGATATGTTTGGATGAGCCGGTGATCTGATAAGCGAGGCTCGCGATGAGCAAGCCAAAGAAGGTAACCGGGCCGACGAGGGCGGTCGAGACCGAGACGAGGACGGACACGATCACGAGGATCAGTGTCACGGTCGCCTTGTAGTCCACGCCGAGGCTGATGGCGGCGTCGCGTCCGAGCGCCAGCACGTCGAAGGTGCGAAGGTGGCGCCATCCGAGCAACGTGGCGGCGACGAGAGCGACGGCTGAGATGAGCAGCACGTCGCTGTGCACGGTGTTGAAGTTGGCGAAGAGGCGGTCCTGCAGCACCACGAACTCGTTCGGCGCCATGATGCGCTGCATAAGGTTCGAGAGGCTGCGAAAGAGAACGCCGAGCACGAGCCCCACCAGAAGAACCAGATGCAGGCTCTGCATGCGGCCCGAGAACAGCGTGCGGTATAGCATCCAGGAGAAGGCGATCATGGCGGCGCATTGGGTGAGAAACAGCGCCTGCGGGCCGAGTGTCGTGACGCGGGAGCTGCCGACCGCGAAGACGAGGGTCGTCTGGATCAGGATGTAGAGGGAGTCCAATCCCATGATCGATGGGGTGAGGATGCGGTTGGCGGTCACCGTCTGGAACAGGACGGTTGAGACGGCGATGGCGTAGGCCACGAGCGCCATGGCCGCGAGCTTGGTGCCGCGGAAGGGAAGCACGAAATCCCATTGACCTTTGGCGCCGACCGTCATGAACGCGACGGCGGCGAGCAGGGTGGCGACGGCGAGCGCCGCAATGACCTGCAGCGGGCGGCGGTGGGCGGGATCAAGCCAGGCGAGCATGTTTGCGCAACAGGAGATGGAGGAAGAGGGCGCTGCCCACGACGCCGAGCATGGTCCCGATGGGGATCTCGTAAGGCGCGTTGATCAGGCGTCCGGCGATGTCGCAGGCGAGCACGAGCCCCGCGCCGAGGAGCGCCACCCATGGCACGGTGCGCCGGACGTTGTCGCCCAGGGTGAGGCTTACGAGGTTCGGCACCACGAGCCCGAGGAAGGGGATCATGCCGACGGTTACGACGACGACGGCCGTCACCACCGAGACGATGATCAAGCCCATCGAGACGACCGAGCGATAGTCGAGCCCGAGATTGACGGTGAAATCCCGCCCCATGCCGGCGACGGTGAAACGATCGGCCATGAGATAGGCGATCACGGTCAAGGCGAACGCGAGCCAGAGCAACTCGTAGCGGCCTCTCAGGATCATCGAGAAGTCGCCCGTGCTCCAGGATTCGAGCGACTGGATCAGCTCGAACCGGTAGGCGATGAAGGTTGCGACCGCGTTGATGACGCCGCCGAGAAGGATGCCGATGAGCGGCACGATGAGGGTCGAGTGCAGGGGGAGCCGCTGGAGGATGCGAAGAAAGATCGCGGTTCCGGCGAGGGCGAAGAGGGATGCCACGATCAGCTTTACGAAGATGGGCGCGCCGGGAGCTGCGATGAGCACGGCAAGAAAGCCGAGCTTCGCGGCTTCGACGGTGCCGACGGTCGACGGCTCGGCAAAGCGATTGCGGGCTAGCATCTGCATGAGGGTGCCTGAAACCGCCATCGCGGTACCTGCGAGAATAAGCGCAAGCGTTCGCGGAAGCCGGCTGATGAGAAGGACCTGCATGGGGCCGTCCTGCCATCCGGATTCGAGCAACGTGGAAAGGGTCACGTCGCTTGCGCCGATGAACAGGCTCGTGAGCGCGAGGCTCACGACGATGGCGATGCCCAGGGCGATGGGGAGCATGGCGGTGTTCGCTCGATAGTTTGGCGGACGGGGCGGCGGGTGCTATTTCCGTTCGATCGCCTGGGCGATCTGCTCGACGCAGTTCTGAAGCGACGGCAAGCCGCCGCCCACGAGATACCAGCGCACGGGATCGAGATAGACGACCTGCTTCTTCTGCCAGGCCGTGGTGCGGGCGATGAGGGGATTTTCGAGCAACTGGGCTGCGGGTTGTCCGGTGCGTCCCACGGCGAGGTCTCTGTCGATCACGAACAGCCAGTCGGGGTTCGCTTTGAGGATCAGCTCGAAAGAGATGCCTTGTCCGTGCACCGCCTTATCGAGGCTCTCGACAGCCGGCGCGAAGCCGAAATCGCGATGCACGGCGCCGAAGCGCGAGACGGGGCCGTAGGCGCTCATCTTTCCGCCGGTGGTCAGAACGATGAGGCCTTTGCCGGCGGTTGCAGATTTCGTGCGCAAGGCCGCAATCGAGGCTTCGAGCTTGCCGATCAGGGCCTCGACCTCGGTTTCCTTGCCGAAGATGCGTCCGAGGGTGCGCGCGTTGGCAAGCGCGCTCGCCACATAGTTGGCTTCGTCGACCGTTAGATCGATGGTCGGCGCGATCTTGGCGAGCTCGGGAAGCTTCGGCCCGGAGCGGGCGGCGACGATGATCAGGTCCGGCTTGATGGCGTTAATGGCCTCGTAGTCTGGCTCGAACAGGGTCCCGGCCTTGACGTAGGCTGCGTCCTTGTACTTCGCGAGGTGATCGGGCAGCAGCGTTCCGATCACTCCGGTGACGGGCACGCCGAGCGCGTCGAGCGTCTCCAGTGAGGTGAAGTCGAGCGTGACGATGCGCTGGGGCCTTGCCGGCAGCGTGATCTCGCCTTGCACGTGTTTGACGACGACTGGCTCGGCCCGGGCGGGCGCAGCGAGACCGATCAGGGCGAGGCAGGCTGCCGCGAGGGCGCTCACGCGGATCTTGTGCCAGCGCACGCAGATGAGACCGATCACGAGGTTTCCTTTCGGTTGGATGAGAGGCAGGGCCGCGCTCTGCTAGCGCTTGATCGCCTTGGGCAGGATGCCGAAGGCGCGGCGAAATGCAGTGGTGAAGTTGGCCGGGTTCGAATAACCGGCGAGGAAGGCGGCTTCTCCGATGCTGAGGCCGTCGCGTTCGAGTGCGTCGCGCGCCTTGTCGAGCTTTCGTGCACGCAGGAAATCGACAACCGTGGTTCCGTATGCCGCCTTGAAGCGGCGCTGCAGCGAGGTGGGGCTCACGCCGATCTCGCGCGCGATCTCCGGGAGGCTCAGCACCTTGTCGAGATTGGCCTCGATGTAGTCGCGCGCCGCCCGCGCCTTGCGGGCATCGCGTGTCGCGAGCCCGGTGGTGATCGCGGGCGCGTCCTCGCCGCCGAGGGTCGAGACGGCTTCGGCGATCATCTCGATGCTGCGGCTTTCGATGTACATGTCCCTGAGAACGGTGCAGTGGTCGGGTGGATTGAGGATCTGCTCGGCCAGCGCGAGCAGGCGCGGGGAGGCCCGCCAGGTGGCGTGCGAGAGATGCGACGTCGTGAACTGGCGCAGACGCTGTCCGTTGCTGCCGTCGGCCATCTCCGCGAGCCAGTCTCCATCGACGGAGACGGTGACCTTGCGGGTGCGGTCGCCCTTATGAGCGCGGCGTGTCATGACGGCGTGTTCCGTCAGCATCAGCGCGCTGCAGTCGGCATTCCGCAGGGCGTTGCGGCGGTCCGCAGCGAGAAACTGGCGGTTGTCGACGGAGAAGTCGACGAGGCCATCCAGCACGACGAAGAAGGTGAGGTCCGGCCCGGCGACGAGCTGCGTCGTCATCTCGTGCAGATCCCTGATCTCGGTCGCGTGGAGCACGATGCCGGACTTGAGGCGGCAGAGCAGGAAGCGGCCCTCGATCGCGTTGTCGCTGGGTTCGAGATCCGGCCGGATGAACGTGTGGTCTGTGCCGGCGTGGTGCATCTGGCGCGAGATCTCCGCACAGCTCACCTGCGGGCGCTCGCATCCCCTCGATACGTCTGTGGTGATGGCCATCTACTTTCCCCCGAACGTGTCGGTCCCGCGCTCGTCCGTTCCGCCCCCGGCTTTGATACCGGCATCCGTGTTCGTTTCTAACGGACGACCGGAAAACCGCTGTTTCGTCAAAAACCTTTGGCGATCGCGCAAAGGCATCGCCGCTGGGCATGCTAGGCCCCAACTTATAAACTTGAAAGTAACAGTCAAGGTTATGCAGAGTGACTGGGGTATTGGGGGGACTGGAATGACTAAAGTTGGATGCGGAGTGCGCTCAGCCGGCCGGTGGGCCGCTGGAGGGTACGGATTATCGCTGGTTGCCTTGATGTTGGCTGCGCCCGGCGCCGCACAGGCTCAGAGCGCGGCTGACAAAAGTCAGCCGCTGCCGCCGATCACGGTCGAAGCTGCCAAGCCTGCCAAGAGCAAGGCAAAGAAAAAAGCGCCCGCTCCCGCGGCTCTCGAAGCTGTGGCCGAGCCGGAATCGTCCGCCGAGCTACCAGTCGATCAGGTGACCGTCAAAGGTCCGCTGGGCAAGGGGGCTGATGTCACGATCACGCAAGGGGAGCTGGCGCGGACACAGCCGCAGAACATCCAGGATCTCTATTCCCGCGAGACGGCGGTCACGGCGGGCGGTACCACGCAATCGAGCACCAAGGTCTACGTGCATGGCATCGAGGAGACGATGCTCAATGTGCAGATCGACGGCGCGCGGCAGGCGCAGCGCAACGGCTTCCACCACAACGGGAACAACGTCATCGATCCCTCAATGCTGAAGGGCGTTGCCGTCGATGCGGGTGTCTCGAGCGCAGACGCTGGCCCCAACGCGCTGGGCGGCGCCATCCGTTACACGACGAAAGACGTCTCCGACCTTCTGAAAGAGGGCCAAAAGCTCGGCGGCTTTGCCGAGCTCAGCTACGATACCAATGCGAACGTGTTCAAGAAGAGTGGCGCCGCCTACGGAAAGAGCAATGGCTTCGAGATCCTCGGCTATGCGTCGGGATCGGACGGGGATGCTTACGAGGACGGCCGCGGCAACATCGTGGCCGCGACGGATGTCGATCTCGTGAACTACCTTGGCAAGCTGGCCTATGAGTCGGCCGATGGGCATCGCTTCTCGGCGTCAGCGGAACACATCAGCGACGAGGGCCTTCGCCCATTCCGCACCAACCTCAGCGTGCTGCATCCGGGCTTTGGTCCCGCGTTCGCGATCTCCGAGCGCGATACCTACACGTTCCAGTACAGCACGACCCGGCCGACGGCCTGGTACGATCCCGAGGTTTCTTTCTATTACAACGACAGCCAGCTCGAGCGGCGCCGGCCGGCCGGGGTGTGCGGCGTGGCGGCGGCCAGCTTCGGATGCACCGCTTACGGCACTGTCGATATCGAGAGCATCGGCGGAAAGGTGCAGAACACCTTCGTGGTCGGCCCCGGAAAGCTCACGGCGGGCGTGGACTTCTATCGTGACGAGACGACGACCGTGCATCCCTCTAACATGCACGTGAATTTTGCGGGCCGCTTCGGTGAGACGCTCACCAACTTCGGCGCTTATGTGCAGTACCGCTTCGAGCCGATCGAGCATCTGCGCGTCTCGACCGGTCTGCGTGCGGACGCCAACAGGCTCGAAGCCGCGGATGGGAGCGATCTCGACACGAGCGGGGTGAGCCCCAACATCGCGCTCGAGTACGACCTCACGCGTCAGATCACGGCGAAGGCATCCTACGGCTACAGCTTCGGCGGCATTCCGCTCTACGAGGCGATGCTGCTGCGGCCTAACAATCCCTCGGCGTACGCCCCGGGACTAGATCCGCAGAACTCGGAAAGCTACAAGGCCGGTCTGCAGTTCTCTGAGAGCGGCCTCCTGATCGAGGCCAGCTACTTCAACACGCGCATCCAGGATCCGGTCTGCCCCAGCTGCGCGGTGGTCGTGAACGACGACGACATCGAAACCCGCGGCGTGGACGTCTCGGCGCGCTATTCGTGGCGCTCCGGCACGATCGGCGCCAACTACATCCATGCGGTCACCGAGTACGGAGACGGGCCGTTGACGACCACGAGCTGGTACTATGGCACGCCCATCGGCGACCAGCTCAAGATATACGGCCATTACGAGTTCGCGAACACGGGGCTGGCGGTCGGCTTCCTGTCGCAGATCGTGTTCGACTACGACGACCTGGAGTTCGTGCCGGGTCCCGGAGGCCCGTATGGGGTTCTCGAGGGCTATGACGTTCACAACATCTACGCCCAGTGGGTCCCGAACTTCGCTCAGAGCCTGACGCTTCGTGCCGATGTGCTGAACCTGTTCGACACCTACTACATCGACCGGGCGAACGCGTTCGGCGGAACGCTGGTGCCGATCGCCAACCAGGGCCGGACGTTCCTGCTCTCGGGCAAGGTCGAGTTCTGACCGGCATAGGGCTGCTGCCGGGCGAGATCAACGAGCTGCCCAGCCGCTGCACTTAAGGGAACGGCCAGCTCGACCGGCTGGCCGTTTCACCTATTCAGCTAGCACTGCCATGAGCGGGGAGGCTCGGGACATGTACATTGCAGAAGCGCGGGTGACGTCCGAAAAGGCGAGCCGCTATCTTATTCAGCTCTGCAAGCATTTCGCGCATAAGACGCCGGCCGAATACGACGACAAGCAAGGCCGCGTCGATTTCCGCCCGGGTCTGTGCCTGATGACAGCGGCGGGCGACGAGCTGGTGGTGCGCTGCGAGGCGGGCACGGAGCCTGAGCTTACCCGCGTGAAGCTGATCGTAGAGGACCATCTGGTGCGGTTCGGATGGCGGGAGAAGATTGGCGTGAGCTGGGCCGAGCCAGATGCCGCCAACGGTACTGGCTGAGGCTCGGGCGGCCGCTCGCCGAGCCCGCTAGCTCTCTCGCGCGAGACATGCGAGGTTCCGCGAAGGGGCCGCGCAGAGGGGGCAAATCAGATGGATCTAGACGAGGCGCCGGTGCCGGAGCGCTCGCTCGTGCACAAACTCCTGCGGCGTGCCGTGGATGTCGAACGGTCCGAGGTGGTCGCGGCGCTGGGATCGTTCGTGACGTTCGCGCTGGTGCTCGGCGGATACTACCTCATCCGCCCGGTGCGCGAGAACATCAGCGCGGAAGCGACCGCGGATCAGCGCCAGCTCTGGTTCCTGCTGGTGTTTCTCGCGATGCTCGCCGCCGTTCCCGTGTTCGGCTGGGTTGTGGCGCGGGTGCCGCGCAAGGCGGTGCTGCCCGGCGTGTATGCCTTCTTCGTCGGGCTCATGCTGTTCTTCTGGGCGGCGCTACGCGCGGACGGGACCGGCGCGCTCGGTGGCGCCTTCTTCGTGTTCGGCAGCGTCTTCAACCTGTTCGTCGTCTCGCTGTTCTGGATCCTGATGTCGGACATCTACGACAGCGCGCAGGCAAAGCGCCTCTATGGCTTCATCGCGGCGGGTGGCACGACGGGGGCGGTTCTCGGCCCGTTCGCCGCGAACGGCTTGGTCCGGATCGTCGGGCAGGAGAACCTTCTGCTGATTGCGGCTCTGATTTTCGTTGTGGCGGCTGCGCTTTCGGTTTGGCTGCGCGGGGTGGCGATTCGCTCTGCGCCGGAGAGTGCTGCGCTCGACGAGCCGCCCACGCTGCGCACGCTTCTCTCGGGCGCGGAGCGCGTCGTGCGCGACAGCTACCTTCTGCGTATTGCGGGGTATGTGCTGATCGCCAACCTGCTTTCGACCTTCTTCTATCTCGAGCAGTCACGGCTCGCGGGCGAGACGATTGCGGATGCGACGGCCCGTGTCCAGTTCTTTGCCGAGCGGGACCTGATCACAAGCATCCTCACGGTGCTGGTGCAGGTGTTTCTCGCCGGGCGGGTGATGTCTTGGCTTGGCGTCAGCGCGGCGGCCTCGGTGCTGCCCGCGCTGACCGTGCTCGGGCTCGCGATCTACGCCGCATGGCCCGAGCTTCATGTGGTAGCGGCGATTATGGTGGCGGAGCGGGTGGCCGCATTCGCGCTCTCCAATCCTGCAACCAAGGTTCTCTACACGGCCGTCGACGCGGATGAGCGCTACAAGGCGCAGAACTTCATCGACACCGTGGTCTATCGCGGAGGAGATGCGCTGTCGGGGGCGGTGTTCAACGGGCTCACGAAGGCGATGGGGCTGCCGCTCGCGGCCGTCGCGCTCGCTTCGATCCCGGTTGCGGGGCTGTGGCTCTTCATGTCGTCGCGGTTCGACGCGGCGCTCAAGGCGCGTCTGGCGGAGGGCGTGAGATGAAGGGGCGTTGAAGCCGGCGCGCTGATCTCGGTGATGAACTTGCGCCGGAAGGAGCGGCCGAAGTCCTCGTATCCGTCAGCGGGCGAGATGAAGCTTCCCGGCCCGCCGACGACGTGGGCGTTGTACCATGCGTCGAGCGTGGTGCTATCGCGGTCGAGCCCCAGGTCTTCGAATGCGAAGCCAGGCCTGCGGAAGGTTCCCGCGCCCACGACGTCGTTCTCGCCCGCCACGATGATCGGCAATCCGTTGAGCGTTGCGCCGCCTTTCACGAGCGTGTCGCGTGCCGTGTTGGAAGCGGCGGAGACCTCGCAATTGTCGATGCCGTCGCCGGAGACGTCGATGACAACGCGGTCCGCGCGGGCGGGAAGAGCCGGCATCGTTTCGGATTCGACGCTCCGCAGCATGCGGGCGAGGCAGGTGTATTGGCCGGAGTGATGGGGGAGGCTGCGAACGCGCCGTGCCACCTCGAATGCGTCGGACTGATTTCGGATCAACTGCCAGGGCATCGCGAGTTTCGCGTCGTCCGCCCAGGCGACGAGCGAGAGCATGATGGCGCCTTTCGCTCCGCTGGTGATGGCGTCGACCACGGCGGGGTCCTCGATGGCGCGGGCGATGCCTTCCATCTGAAGCCTGTAACGGGCCTCGTCCACAGAGTCTGAAACGTCGACGGCAAGGACCAGAGCCGTATCGATCTCGGCCGGTGCCTGGGCCGTTGCCGACGAGACGGCCCATAGTGCAATCAAGGCCGGGGCGGCGAACGCCAGTGCGTAGCGCACCGAGATGCGTGATCTCGCGGAGAGAGCGGCGGGCGGTGGCATGCTCATGACGGCTGCGGGCGACGGATGGGATGCGCCATGATGGCGTGAAGCTCCTCGAAAAGAAAAGGGGGCAGGACGCCAGAAGCGGCCCGCCCCGGAGGAGAGGAGGAAGAGACGTCGTTATTTGGCTTCGGCCAGCTTCTTAGGAAGCTTGAACGTCCAGAGCATGCCGCCCTGATTCAGGTTGGCGACGGTCTTGGCGACCTCGCCACCCCAAAGAGGCACTGCACCACCCCAGCCCGACAGAACGGAGACGTACTGCTCGCCGTCCTGCTCCCAGGTGATCGGAGGAGCGACGATCCCCGAGCCGGTGTTGAAGCTCCAAAGCTGCTTGCCGTCCGTGGCATCGAGGGCCTTGAGCTCGCCTTCGGGCGTGCCGAAGAACACAAGGTTCGAGCCGGTCGTCAGCACGCCGCCCCACAGCGGCGCCCTGTTCTTGTAAGTCCACACGATCTTGCCCGTGGCCGGATCGACGGCCTTCAGCGCGCCGATGTGGTCCTCGAAGATCGGCTTGATGGTGAAGCCAGCGCCGAGGTAGGCCGCGCCCTTCTTGTAGGTGACGGGCTCGTTGTGGAGATCCATGCCCCACTCGTTGGCGGGCACATAGAAGAGCTTGGTGTCGGGGCTGTAGGCCATCGGCTGCTGGTTCTTGCCGCCGAGGAAGCTCGGAACGGCGAAGATCGACGAGCCCTTCTTGCCGTCAGCGGCCTTCTTCGGATCGCCCGGGCGGTTCGCGGGATCGAACACCGGACGGCCGTCCTTGCCGATCTCCTTGGCCCAGGAAATCTGCTCGACGAACGGCGTCGCGGAGATGAATTTTCCGTCCTCACGGCCGAGCACGTAGAAGAAGCCGTTGCGGTCGGCCGTGGCCACGGCCTTGGTGCCGTTGAGGTCGAAAGAGACCACCTCGTTCACGCCGTCATAGTCCCAGCCGTCGTTCGGCGTGGTCTGATAGCCCCACTTGATGTTGCCGGTCTCGGGATCGATCGCGATGCGCGAGCACGACCACTTGTTGTCGCCCGGGCGCATGTGGCTGTTCCAGGGAGCCGGGTTGCCCGCGCCCACGAAGATCAGGTTGGTCTCGGGATCGTAGGTGCCGCCGAGCCAGGTGGCGCCGCCGCCCGTCTTCCAAAGATCGCCCGGCCAGGTCTCGCCCTGCTTGCCGGTCATCGTCGAGGGCTTGCCGTTGAGCGTGCCGACGTGGCCTTCGATGGTCGGGCGCGACCAGACCAGCTCGCCGTCATCGACCTTTCGCGCTTCGACGCGGCCGACGATGCCGAACTCGCCGCCCGAGACGCCGGTCACCACGATGGGTCCGTGTGCCTTGGAAGGAACGATGAGGGGGGCTGCGGTGTAGGAGTAGCCGCCCTTGTAGTCGTCGATCTCCTTGGTCCAGACGACCTTGCCGGTCTTCTGGTTGAGCGCGACGAGCTTGGCATCGAGCGTGCCGAAGATCACCTTGTCGTTGATGAGGGCTGCACCGCGATTGACGACGTCGCAGCACGGCAGAATGCCTTCGGGCAGGCGATGATCGTACTGCCAGAGCTCGCGGCCGGTCTTTACGTCTACGGCCCACATGCGGCTGTAGGAACCGGTAACGTAGAGCACGCCGTCCTTGACGAGAGCCTGCGCCTGCTGGCCGCGCATCTTCTCGCCGCCGAGCGACATGGCCCAGGCGGGCACGAGCTGCGCGACGTTGTCGGCGTTGATGGTCTTCAACGGGCTGTAACGCTGGCCCTGCGTTCCAAGGCCAGAGGTGACCACGTCGTTCGTCGTGGTCGCGTCGTTCACAATGTCTTCGATTGAAACGTCGGCGAGTGCAGGTGCAGCCAAGCCTGCGAGCATCGCGCACACACTTGGCGCGATCAAAACTTTCCAGGACTTCATTGGGATCCCCTTCTTGTTGCGTTTCCCACCTGCTTCCGGATTATTTCCCGCTACGAAATGGGAAGAATGCAGGTCGAAGAGGACGTTATTCGAGCTTGAAGTCGGGAATAATTGGCAATTGGTCTATTCGCCTAAAGTCGCAGCTTTGTGAAATGTCAATTGCGTCAGGATTTCTGATCCACGCGCGGAAGTTTTTCGGCTTCGAGCTTCGGATAAAGATGCATCACGCTGCGCTCGTACTCGTAACGAGAAACCGCAATATTCTCGGCCCATTTCGGCAGTGGCAGCGCCATGGCCTCGTTCATGTCGAGGCCGCGGTCGAAGGCATCCCTGATCATGGCTTCGATGCCTTCGAGCCATTCGCGCGTCTGGCGGATTCCGCGATCGCCGGGCTCGGCTGGTCCGTGGCCGGGGATGAGACGATTGTGTGGAATTCCTCCCAGGTTCGCGAGGCTGATGCGCCAGCGCTCAAAATCGGCGTGCGGCGTGGTCGGCGCGCGGTCGAGGAACACGAGGTCGCCTGAGATCAAGACGCCCGAGACCTCGTCGAACAGGACGAGATCGGATGCGGTGTGACCGCGCATCGGCAGAGCCCGGATGCGGCGATCACCGAAATCCTCGACCGGAGCGGAGAGGATGACCTTAGGCAGAACGACCTCGGTACCGCGCATCCAGTCGCCGACGGTTTGATACATGGAATCGGAAAATCCTTCGCCGAGGGCTTTCATGCCGTCGACAACACCCTGCGTGGTGGCGATGAGGGCCGGATCGAAGGCTTGGTTTCCGAAGCAATGATCGGGATGGAAATGCGTGAGGTACACACGCGCCACGCTTTTGCCGGTCAGCTCCTGGGCGAGCTTGAGGAGCGCCTCGCCGTAGCGGAGCGACGGACCGGTATCGACGACGATGGCGCCGGCGGACGAGTCGAGAATGGTGATGTTGGCGATGGCCCCGCCGTTCTCCTGCGTGATGGCCTGCTGTGCACCGGGCACCATCCAGATGCCCTGCTCTAGCTTTTCGGGACGCAGCTCGTAGGTGAGGGGCGCGGCGTGCGCTTTGCTCGGAAGCAGGGGAAGGCTCGCTGCTCCGGCAACGAGTTTCAGCGCGTTGCGGCGGGTCAGCATCGTGCGGTTCCCTGCTCGAGAAGCTGCTTCGTAGGTGCGAGGATGCTCTGCCGCCAGGGAGCCGGAACGGAGGAGCGATAGATGGCGCCGTTGTTGTCGCGTCCCTGCACGTCGAGCGCGGTGTCGCCCGCGGGCAGGCGAACCAGCAGCGTGAGCGTGGGATCCTGGCTCACGGGCTCATACATCTCGAGCAAGGCAAGCGGCTCGCCCTTGTTTCCCTTGAACTCCATGCGCTCGATGTAATAGGCGGGCGTGTTGTCCTTCGCGAGGCCGGTGTCCATCGGATGGCGAATGCGGAAGCGCAGGCGCGAGAAGCCGTCCGCTTCGCGCCAGAGGCGTCCGCTTGCCTGGCCGAGCGTTTCCGACCAGGAGGCTTCGCCGCGCCCGACCGCGGGAGCCGAGCATCCGCCGCCCGCTGCGTTGAGGAAGATGCCGCCCACGTGCCAGACCCCGTCACTCGTCAGCGCGGCCGCGCGGATCGGCGTTGCCTGCTCGATCTTCATGCGGAACGAGATGAAGGGAGCGGCTTGGCCGGGCGTTAGCGTGAGCGCGTGCTGGATCGGGTTGAGATCGGCGAACACGATCATCTTCACGACGTTCGGAAGTGCGCGCGCGTCGGCGGTGACAGGTACCTGAGCCTGATTTTCAACGGTCGACGGCACGCTGATCTTCACGCGCTCGTCGAACTCGATGGCGTGTCCCGAGAGAAGCCGCTCGGCCATATCCTGCCAGTTCGGAGATTGCAGAGGATCCTGCGGCGGTGCCGCCGATGCAATGCCGAAGCTGGTTGCGAGAAAGAGCAGGAAGAAAGCCGTGCGCATCATGTGCGTGTCCTAGGGCGGTGGAGGTGGCGGCACGTAGGTGACGCCGTGGGCTTCGAACATGCGGGATAGTTCGCCGGTTTCGCGCAAGCGCTTCAAGGCGGCCTCGATCGCGTATCCGAGATCGCGGCTGTTCTCCTTCCACGCCATGCCGACGAGCCAGTCGGTTCGAACGATGCCGGGCATCGGCGGTTCCACCAGCGTGGGCTTCATGCCGTCGCGATGAAGGAGGGATTCGATTTTCGAACGAACCCCCATCAATGCGGCCGTATCCTTCGAAATGAACTCGCGTGCTCCCAACTCCGGTTTCACATGATGCGAAACGTTGGAGATGAGCGCTCCATCTTCGTAGGTCATTAGAAAGTAGTCGGCAACCGTCGCGAGCTGCACGCCGATCTTCTTCGTCTTGAAAACATCGAAGTTGGGATTTGTTCCGGTCAGCTCGGGATGAATGGCCACGGCGACGCGTTCCTGAAAATACGCGTTGCCGAGAACCGCTTCGCGATTGCGGAGCGCGAACTCGCGATCGATGGGCACGTGCATCATTACGTCGCCGGTTCCGCCGCCGGTCAGCGGGCCGCGCCAGACGTTGGCGCGCAAGTCGTCATCGGCTTTCTCGCCCTGCATCCTGAGGACAACCTCGGCTTTGACGCCGAGCTCGCGGGCGATGGCGTGCGCGAGATCGACATCTATTCCGCGCGGCACGCCGTTCTCCTCCTCGGAGAACGGAGCGTTGTCGAGGTAGGCGATGACGCGCAAGGTACCCTCGGCGATGACCTCGTCGAGAGGGCGCGCCGTTACGCTGCTCGAGATCAGGACAGCCCCCAGCAGCACCGTAGAGAAGCGATGAAGGAGCGAGTGGGTCACACTCACGGCCCTCCTTGGGTTCGGCGCTTACTGCTCGCTGAATTTCGACTCGACGTAGGCACGGATGGCCCACATGGCCTCCTGGCTGAAGGTGCCCTCGAAGGCCGGCATGATGGTGGTGCCGTCGGTCTTCTTCGCGCCGTGGCGGATGCGCTCCATGAACCATTCGTCGCCGACCGGACCCTTGTCGAGATGACGAAGGTCAGGCGCGAGGCCGCCCGAAATCACTTCGAGGCCGTGGCAACGCGCACAATTCTGCGTGTAGCCGGACTCGCCGATCTCGATGGCCTTTGCGTTGTCCCGGTAGGGATTTTCTTTGCGCCATTCCTCGCCGAGCGGCTCGAGGCCGGCCGTATCGATCGGCTGGGGCGTCACGTCGCCGTGGGCGAGCACGCGCGTGTTGTCAGTCGCAATCAATAGAATTGCCGCGGCGAGGGCCGCCACGAAAGGACGTACAAACATTCAAAAGCGCTCCGGTTTCCTGCCCGCATCGTTTCTTTGTTGGTTCGCGGAGGCGCAACTTATGTCGGTCGCGGAGCGAACCGATATTGCCCATTGGTGCAAATTTCCCGATTGGATCAGAAAAGTCCCTTCTTTGTCGGGCATTGTACCATGGTCGAATATCTCTGGGATTTTGCGTTTGTCATGCTCGTTTCTTAAGCGGGCTGCCAAAACTCGTGTGCGCCGCGCCCTGCATTCCCGTGTTTGCCAAGGGTTCCGATATGCGCCACATCAGCCTTGCCTGCGCCGTTGCCTCGCTGCTCGCTTGTCCCTACGCGGCGGCGCACGAGGTCTACATCTCGAACGAGAAGGACAACACCGTCTCCGTCATCGAGACGAAGTCGCTTCAGGTCGTGCGAACATTCAAGGTGGGCAAGCGTCCGCGCGGGGTCACGTTCGCGCGTGACTTCAAGACATTCTACGTGTGCGCGAGCGACGACAACGCGGTGCAGGTCTATGATGCGGCGGGCGAGACGCTGCTTCACAATCTTCCGTCGGGCGCTGACCCGGAACAGTTCGCGGTCTCGCACGACGGGCGCCGTCTCTACATCGCCAACGAGGACGATGCGGTGACCACCATCGTCGACATTCCATCGCGGAAGGTGGTGGCGCAGGTGGATGTGGGCGTGGAGCCCGAGGGTATGGCAGTGTCGCCGGACGATAGCATCGCGGTCACGACGTCCGAGACCACCAACATGGCGCACATGATCGACACCCGGACCAACGAGGTTGTCGCGAACGTGCTCGTGGACCAGCGTCCCCGTCATGCCGAGTTCTCGCCGGATGGCTCGAAGCTCTGGGTGTCTTCCGAAATCGGCGGCACGGTGAGCATCATCGATATGGCGAAGAGGGAAGTGGAAACGCGGCTCACCTTCGAAATTCCGGGTGTTGCCCGCGATTCCGTGCAGCCGGTCGGCATCCGGATCACGCGTGACGGCGGCACCGCGTTCATTGCGCTCGGGCCGGCGAACCGCGTGGCGATCGTGGATACGCGCACGCTCAAGGTGATCGACTACGTGCTGGTGGGGCAGCGCGTCTGGCATCTCGCTTTGACGCCCGAGGAGAACATGCTCTTCACCACCAACGGGGTGTCGAACGACGTGACGGTGATCGATACCGGCACGCGCAAGCCCATCAAATCCATCAAGGTCGGCCGCTATCCTTGGGGCGCGGCGGTCCGCCCCATGCCGACGCACACGTCCGGAACCCATGAGACCGAGACACGCTGAGCGCGGGACGCGGTTATCGAGCCGGTGCTGGCTGCTGGTTGCCGCCGTGCTCGCGGCACCGGGGCTTGCGCATGCGGCGGACAATTTCGATCCAGCGACCGGCTATCGGATTTCGCGCTATCGCGCGCCTGTGCCGGAGGGCGTTCCGGGCGGCGCGCGCGTCGACTCCGAAGCGGTGAAGCGTCTCGTCTCGGAGAAGAGCGCTCTTCTGATCGATGTCATGCCGTCCAACGGAGCCGGGCTCGACACGGCGTCGGGGCGGTGGCGCATGCTCCGGCAGCATGAGCACATTCCGGGCTCCACGTGGCTTCCGGACGTCGGGGCTGGCGCGCTTACGCCGCTGATGGAGTCCTACTTCAGGGACGAACTCGCCCGGCTGACGCAGGGAGACCGGGCGCGCGCGCTCGTGTTCTATTGTCAGGCGGATTGCTGGATGAGCTGGAACGCGACCAAGCGCGCTTCGGAGTACGGGTATACAACTCTCTATTGGTTCCCCGAGGGGACGGACGGCTGGCGCGACTGGGAAGGGCCGCTGGTGCCTGCAACTCCGGTACCCGTGGCCGGAGCCGCGCTCGATCGCGGCTAATCTTTTTCAGTCTCGCTCGGCCTTCATTTCGATCCATCCTTTTTCACACTCTATATATGCGTGCGCGTCGGGCTCGCATTGTTTGGCCTTTTTCTCCCGGAGATCCGTGTTTCTCTCGATTTTTTCGTATTCCCCCGTGGGCGATGTGAGGGCGGGGCGTTGCCCTAGCCCGTTCCGCCCCGCGCGGTCCGATGAAAGAAAATTTCCGACTGCTATAAGTTTAAGCGTTTTTCCATCAAATGTCTGCAAATGTATGTTTTATCAGCTTCTTCTTGGGTCACTGTCATGCATATGCATTCGCTTCCCGTGAAAATCGCGCTCGTCGCTGCTGCAACGATCGCAACTGTTTTTGGTATCGGAACGTATTTTCTCGCTTCGAATGCGGGGCACGTTCTGGATCAGCAGAACGCCGAAATTCAGACCGGAATCGGTCAAGTGGAGGCTTTGAATACCAGCCGCAAACTGGATGTCGCCGCCCGGGTGGCCCAGAATATCGCGTCCGTTTCCGTTGCCATGAAAACAAAGGGCATTGTGGATCGTGATGGTCTCGACCAGACGCTCAAGCAGCTTCTCGAGACGAACCCTGAGTTGCTCGGTACCTGGACGGGTTGGGAGCCTGACGCTCTCGACGGGAAGGACAAGGAGTTCGCGGGCGCCACCGCCCACGATGCGACCGGCCGTTTCGTCCCCTACTGGAACCGCGCCGACGGCAAGATCGCGCGTGACGTTCTGGTCGATTACACCAAGGAAGGCCCTGGCGATTACTACCAGCAGCCCTACAAGCAGAACCGTGCGGTGGCCATCGAGCCCTACCTTTATCCGATCAACGGCCGTGACGTGCTGATCGCTTCGTTCGGCGTGCCGATCGTGGTCGACGGCAAGACTGTGGGCGTCGGCGGCGTCGATATCAATCTCGAGAGCCTCAACGTCGAGATGCAGAAGATCAAGCCGTTCGGCACGGGCTTCGTGACCGTGGTCTCGTCTGCCGGCCGCGCCGTGACGCATCCGAACACGGCTGCCGTCGGCAAGGCGCTCTCCGAATTCGACGCCCCCTCGGCGAACGCCGCGAAGCAGGCGATCGAGAGCAAGACGTCGGTCTCGATGGATGGCATCGGTCCCGATGGCGAAGGCTGGCATTTCCTTGCCGTTCCGGTTTCGGCTGGCGGCACGAGCGATATGTGGGCGGTCGTGGTCGGCGTGCCGGTTGCGACGCTCCAGGCGACGGTTACCACCACGCAGCGTTCGATGTTCGCGCTGTCGGCGGCCTGCATCGTGCTGATCGCCGGTCTCATGTTCTTCGTGCTCCGCAGCTTCGTCGGCAAGCCTCTGGCTGCGCTCTCCACGTCGTTCGACCGCATGGCGGCCGGCGATCTCGATACGCCCATCCCGGGCGCCGAGCGTCTGGACGAGGTCGGGCAGATCGGCAAGGCTGTGATGCGTGTCCGCGACAGCCTGCAGGAGAAGGCCCGTATCGAGGCCGAAGAGAAGGTGGCTCGTGATGCAGCCCTCGCGGCTCAGCGCAAGTCGGAGATGAACCGTCTCGCCGAGGAGTTCCAGCGTGCCGTTGGCGGCATCGTACAGACCGTGTCGTCGACTGCGACCCAGCTCGAAGGCGCTGCGCTGTCTCTCACCAAGACTGCCGAAACCACGCAGACGCTCTCGACCAGCGCGGCTGCGGCCTCCGAGCAGACCTCGGCGAACGTGGAAGGGGTTGCTGCGGCTTCCGAGCAGCTCGCTTCGACGGTGACCGAGATCAGCCGTCAGGTTCAGGAGAGCAGCACTATCGCCGGCCAGGCCGTGAGCCAGGCGGCAAAGACCAACGAGCAGGTGAATGCGCTGTCGCAGTCCGCTGACCGGATCGGTGACATCGTGAGCCTGATCAACACCATCGCAGGTCAGACGAACCTGCTGGCGCTCAACGCCACCATCGAGGCTGCACGTGCCGGCGATGCGGGCAAGGGCTTCGCGGTGGTTGCCCAGGAGGTCAAGGCGCTTGCCGCTCAGACGTCCAAGGCCACCAACGAGATCGCTTCGCAGGTTTCGGGCATGCAGTCCGCGACGCGTGAAGCCGTCGATGCCATCAAGGAGATCACGAACACGATCAACATGATCTCCGAGATCTCGGTTGCCATCGCGGCCGCCGTCGAGGAGCAGGATGCCACGACGAAGGAGATCAGCCGCAACGTGATGGAAGCCGCGCGCGGTACGTCGGAAGTTGCAAGCAGCATCACCGACGTGACCAACGGCGCTTCCCACACCGGCTCGGCCTCCTCGCAGGTGCTCGCCTCCGCGCGGCAGCTTGCAAGCGAGAGCGGCAACCTTCACTCGCAGGTGGAAAACTTCCTTTCCACGGTGCGTGCGGCCTAACGCACGGGCTGCTTCGAAAGCGGCGCGTCACACAGGACACATCACGGACGGCGCGGTCATCCCGCGCCGTCTTTTTTGTTGCGCAGGTGCGATGAGGCTAGGCGCCGTCTCTCGCTTCCGCGAGCCGCTGCTCGAGATAGGGAACGAGCATCTCGATGGCTTCGCGGCGGACGCCCGTGTAGAGCCCGTTTTCCCGATCGCGATTGAAGAAGATCGAGGAGCTTCCTTCCAGCACGGTTCCGAGCACATAGAGGGAATCGCGCAGGCGCCGCGCTTTTTCCGCCTGCACCGAGACGCCGAGCGACTTCATGCAGACCTCGACGGCGTTGTCGTAAAGCTGGGCCAAGCCTGCCGCTACCTGCGGATTGTGCGTGGCCATGGCCCAGAGCTCGAGAAAGACAGGGGCCGTTTCCGGTGATACCGCATCGTCGACGAGCCAGGTGACGAGCGCGCGGATCGGGCTTTCCTGCTGTGCTTCAATGGAGGCCACAAGCTCGTCGAAGCGGGCCCGATAGCGCTCGAGGATGCCGTCGAGCATGGCCTCGACGAGTTTGTCACGGGTGGCGTAGTGGTGGGTGACATTCCCGTAGAACACGCCCGCGCGATCGGCGACGGCCTGCAGCGTGAAGCCGGAGAAGCCCTTCTCAGCCAGCACGGCGATGGCCGCATCGATGATCTTCGTGCGGGTGGCCGCCCCCATGCGGTTCGGCTTGCCCGGCGGTTGGGAGGTCGCAGTCATGACGCGATGTATTCACGAGATTGCCTTGGGCGGCAAGCGATTGCAGGCACTTAAGGGAGCTTGAGGGGCGCCGTAGCCTGTTCGCACGCGAGACTATGAAGTTTGGTGCAAATACCAAACTTCGATTGACTGGTGTCAGGACCAATCTTAGGTGTGTTTAGCAGTCTATGCGTGAGTCGGTCTTTTTGGGGCCTTTATCGGCCCGACTTGTGCGGGGGCATGACCGGCTATCCCGAGCGTAGAAGGGAAGCGAACTCCAACATTCAGTCAACGCAGATCCGCGAACCAGCGTTCGCGGAAGCGGGTGTGGTTTGTCTGCGGTCTGTGCAGCTCGCGCAGTCGCAAGCGATGCCGGGGGGCACATGATCGCGCGGGGATTGAAGATCGCATTGGCGATGATGCTGGCGGCGATGGCCGTGGCGCACGCTCCGCGGCAGGCCTTTGCAGCGCCATCGGCCGATTGTGATGCGATCAACACCATCTACGGCGGCGGCATGACGATCGCGAAGCCCGCCGGCAGCAATGTTTTCGACTCCAGAAGCTCTTTCACCCCCGGAGAAGTCATCCGCTACAGCGTGAGAAGCGTTTCTGGCACGATGAAGCTGTCGCTGAGCGCTCTCACCGAAAGCATTGCCGCGGTGACAAGTGGCGACTTACTCGTCACTTCGGGCAACTTTCGTGTGCAAACCGTGGGCACCTCCGGCAGCATTTCATTCAGTATCACTTGCGAGACGGGGCCTCCGAATGCCGATCTATCGAACCTCGTCATCTCCAGCGGAATGAGCCCGGCCTTTTCGTCGGCAATCACGAGCTACACGCTGTCGCTTCCTTACTCGGCGTCGACGACAAAGGTGAGGCCGACGGTTTTTCTGCCTAACTCGACGGTGACAGTGAACGGAGTTTCCGTCACCTCCGGAACCCTTTCTGGTGCGATTCCACTGGATGTCGGTCCCAATACGATCAATACAGTCGTGACGGCCGCAGATGGCACGACGACCAAGACCTATTCCGTCGTGGTGACGCGGGCTCCTGATCCGACCAACGCCAATCTCTCGGCGCTTGCGCTGACGTCCGGGACACTCGATCCCGTATTTTCAAGCGGGACGACGAGCTATACGGCGACCGTTTCCAATTCAGTCTCGTCCCTCCAGGTCTCGCCAACCAGCAGTGCAGCGGCTGCGACCATCAAGGTGCAGGGTACGGTGGTTTCCTCCGGAGACACTTCAAGCGCGATCGCGCTCGATGTGGGTTCGAACGTGATCAGCATCGAGGTGACGGCCGCGAACGGCACGACGAAGAAGACCTACTCGGTCACCGTGACCCGTGAGGGCTCGAACAATGCCGATCTCGCGAACCTTTCACTGAGCGCGGGATCACTGTCGCCCGCCTTTTCCAGCGGCCAGGCCTCTTACGTCGCGACGGTCGCTTCGAGCGTTTCGAGCATCGCGCTGACGCCCACAACCGATGACGCCAATGCGACGGTGACGGTGGACAATGTGGCGGTAACGTCCGGCGTGGCCACGGCGCCCATCGCGCTCAACTTTGGCTCCAACACGATCGCGGTGCGCGTCACAGCCGAGGATGGGACGACCAGCAACACGTATACGGTCGAGGTCACCCGGGAGGCTTCCACCGATGCAAATCTTTCCGCCCTGAGCATCAGCAGCGGAACGCTCGATCCGGCGTTCGCGAGCGGGACAACGAGCTATACGGTCGAGGTTCCCAACTCCGCCGCCCTGGTCGCGATCACGCCGACCGTTGCCGATGCGAACTCAACCGTCGAGGTCGGGGGGAACGCGGTTACCTCCGGCACGGCTTCGCCGATGCTCTCGATGTCGGTGGGATCCAATCCGGTGGCCGTCCTGGTCCGGGCGCAAGACGGCACGACGACGAAGACCTATACCGTCGACGTCGTGCGCGCACCTTCGAGCACCGCTGTGCTCAGCGCACTCAGTCTCAGCCAGGGGACGCTCTCTCCTTCATTCTCCGGCAGTACGTACAGCTATTCCGCCACGGTTCCGAATCCGGTCTCGTCGGTGACGGTCACGGCGGGGATCGGCCACTATGCCGCCTCGGCGACGGTCAACGGCTCGATGGTCACGCACGGCACGCCCTCGACGCCGGTCGCGCTCTCCGTGGGTGCCAATACGATCACCGTCGCGGTCACGGCGGAGGACGGTGCAACGACGCAAAACTACACGATCACGCTGATGCGCGCGGCGCCGGGCGTCATCGCCTTCGCGCCCGCGAGTGGCGCGCTGCCGGACGGCATGGCGGGTGAAACCTACGCGGCGGGCATCACCACAAACGCCAACGCAGCGAATTCGCCGATATTCTCGATCTCCGCGGGCGCGCTGCCTCCGGGCCTGATCCTCAACGTTTCGACGGGCGAGGTCAGCGGCACCCTCGCTGAAAACGCCCTGGGCGACTACAGCTTCACCATCTCGGCCGAGGACAACGCGTACTTCCAGGGCTCGGCCTCGTACACGCTGAAGGCCGTCGAGAGATCGATCACGGTCTCCGACAAGAGCGTGGATGTGCAGCCGGGCAGCACGCCGCCAAACGTCTATCTCAACAACGGTGCGACTGGCGGGCCGTTCACCTCGGGCGAGGTGGTGACTGTGGAGCCGGCGAACGCGGGCACGGCCCGGATCATTCAGGGCGAGCTGGCGCAGGCGGGACCAACCGGCCCGTTCGGATTCTACCTGAAGTTCACACCCAACCATGGGTATTCGGGCGCGGCGAAAGTCGGCTTCAAGCTGATCAGCGCGCTGGGCACGTCCAACATGGGCGTCGTGACCTACAACGTTTCCTTCGATCCCATGGCCGTTGCAGCGGAGATCGACGGTCACGTGCACAGTTTCGTTCAGGCGCGGCAGAACCTGGTTGCGTCCAACGTAAAGGTTCCCGGACTCATCGAGCGGCGCCGCATGGGCAAGGCGCGCGATGCGGTGACGACGCTCGCCTCGCCGAATGGCAACGGCATGATGCTCGGCATGTCCACGAGCCTTGCCGAGATGCGCGCAGCCCAGAGTGGTGGCCTGTCCGCTCAGCAAGCGTTCAACGTCTGGGTGGATGGCACGCTGATGGCCCACAAGCGTGACGAGACCGATGGCGATTGGGGCACGTTCGGTATGCTTTCGGTGGGCGCGGACTATCTGCTGTCGCCGCGTGCGCTCGTTGGTGTGTCGCTGCACGTCGACCGGATGACGGATCCGACCGACGAGGATGCCGAGCTCAAGGGTACGGGCTGGCTTGCGGGTCCTTATGCGTCGCTCGAGATCGGCTCAGGTGTGTTCTTCGACACCAGCCTTCTCTATGGCGGCTCCTCGAACGACATCGACACGACGTTCTTCGACGGCTCGTTCGATACAACGCGGTGGATGTGGTCGGCGAAGATCTCAGGAGAGTGGAGCCTCGACGAGGTGACGACGCTCACGCCACGTCTTCGCACCGTCTATCTCAGTGAGGAGGTCGAGGACTACGGAGTGGGCAACGCGACCGGCGACAGGCTGCTGCTGCCTGGTTTCACCATGGAGCAGTTCCGCGTCAGCGTAGGCGCGGATTTCGAGCGGCGCTATCTGCTCGAGGACGGGCTGCTGCTTACGCCGAGGATCGGTGCCACGGCGGGTATTGCCTCGCTGGACAACAGTGGCGTGTTCGGCTCGGTCACGGCGGGGCTTGCCCTGTCCGACGGTTTCAACTGGGATCTCGACGCGTCTGTTCTCTTCGGTTTCGAGAACGACGGAGAACTCGGGATCGGCGGAAAGCTTGGCGGCAGCCTCCGGTTCTGAACCGGAGCGTCAAGCCAGCGCCCGGCCATCCTAGCCGAGGGGTGGCCGGGGGCTTTTTTTGAAACGGCAGCCGGGAAGACCCTCCGCGCTCCTTCGTCTGTCAGGGAGAGGCGCGTGCGCTGGGTGCGGTCACAATCGGTTCAGGTCCGCAGCGCGGTGACGGTGTGGCTCCGGAAAAAGGACGGCGACACGCGCTTGTCGGTCGCCTCCCAGGCCACTGCTTTGACGCGGTCCTCGCAGAATGCGAACGAGGATCCGTGCTCGGGATCGCCCCCCAGGCGCAGCCCGGGCAATGGAAACCGTCGGGTTGATTGGCCTTGAGCGTGGCGGCTGCGCCTGAGAGAGGGGGGGCCGCCCGCTAGGAGCCTCTTTCCACAGCTCTTGAGCGCGTCCCAGGCGCCTCCGGGTTTACCCACCGCCCGCATCCCACGATCCGGAAGATCATTGTGCATCTGCGAACTGGGGTTTTTCCGCAGTTTGGGCTCCGCTTATGGCTGACATGCCCAAACGGCAGATCCAGATCAGGCGAGGGCTCAGCCGTTCCGTTTGTGTTACTTTTGCGTCAACATTTCACTCAATCCCCGTGCTATTCTTGCACTCAAGAGTGCCATGGGTTAACAGCAGCGACCAACTTTTCGGCTGCTTGACCCAAGGACGCCAAATGGCGATCAAACAAGGCGCATTGGCGAACCTGTTCGGCCCTTCGAACAACGAGAGGTTTGCAGCACTTCTCCAAGATCTGTCCGATACCGTCGTCAAATGCTCGCAGCATTTCCTGGAGACGCAGGCGCGCGATCTGCCCGGCATCGTGGACTTCGAGCACAAGGCGGATGCGCTCGTCGAAGAGATTCACGAGCTCCTCGATAACTCGTTCATCCTGCGGTTCGACATTCCGGATTCGATGAGGCTGACCGACGACCTTGACAACGTCATCGACGGAATGCGCAAGGTCGCGATTCATCTCGACATCTACAGGATGCATGTCCTCGAATTGCGGCCGGAAGCCATCGAGCTCATGCAGCTCAGCGATCACATGGTCTCGCGTCTGCATGCGCTCGTCGCCATGCTGGGAGAGCCGAGGTTGAAGCTCGCGAAAGTCCGCGAGATCGCGCGCACCATCGATGAGGCCGAAGCGCAGGCAGACCGGCTGGTCTCGCGGGTCGAGCACATGCTCGTGGCGGAGTACAGCCAACCGGGCGCCAATGCCATCGGCTTCATCGCTTGGCACCAGCTCTTTCACCTTCTCGAAGAAATGACCGACGACGCCAATCATGTCGCCCGACAGATCCTCTCCCTTGCCCGCAAGGAGGCTTGAATGGATGCGTTGACGACGGGCGTCGTCATCGCTCTCCTTGCGGTTCTCGTCGCAGAATTCGTCAATGGATGGACGGATGCGCCGAACGCCATCGCAACGGTGGTCTCCACCGGCGTGATGACGCCGCGCTCCGCTATTCTGATGGCAGTCGTGCTCAACACGCTCGGCGCCATGTCCGGTACGGCCGTCGCCACGACGGTGGGGCAGGGCATCGTCACGCCGTCCGCCATGACGATCCCGGCCATCACCTCGACCATGGTCGCGATCATCGCGTGGGGGACCCTGGCGGCCAAGCTCGGCATTCCCGTCAGCAAGTCGCACGCCCTTCTGGCGGGGCTCGCTGGAGCGGGCTTCGCAGGCGGCGGGTTCGACGCGCTGCAATGGCACGGGTGGCAGAAGGTCGGCATCGGCCTCGTTTGCTCGATCCTCATCGGGTTCATCATTGCGGTCTTGCTCGTTCGCATCATCATCCGGATCGCAGCGAACGCGTCTCCGCACAGGGCCAAGCGCACGTTCGATTACCTGCAGATGGGATCGGCGGCCTTCATGGCCTTCAATCACGGCCTCAACGACGGGCAGAAGTTCATGGGCGTTTTTGCCCTCACGCTGCTCGCGGGCGGGGTGACGGACGAGTTCTCGATCCCCTGGTGGGTGATACTGATCTGCGCCGTGACCATGGGCATCGGCACGAGCGCGGGCGGCTGGCGCATCATCGAGACCATCGGCAACAAGATGGCGCGTCTCACGTCCTGGCAGGGCTTCGCGGCAACGGCCTCCGCGTCGAGCACCATCTTCGTGGCCTCGCTCTACGGTGTTCCTCTCTCGACGACCCACACGATCACGAGCGCGATTGTCGGCGTCGGCGCGGGTAAGCGTGTTTCGGACGTACGCTGGGGCGTGCTGCGCAGGGTCGTCATGGCTTGGGTGCTGACGTTCCCGTCCTGTGCCCTCATCGCCTACGTCGCGGCACTGATCGCGAACCGCCTCTGGGCGTGAGGTCTAGTCCAGGCGCGCGATCACGGCGCCTGGCCGTTGACCCTGGCCAGAAGGGTGGCGACGTTTCGCCGTTCGATCCAGCCGATGAAGTCGCCCGGCGTCTCCAGTGCGACTGATGCATCGAGCAGCCAGAGGTCCCACTCCCGGTCTACGACGTAGACGAGAGCGAGCCCTTGATCGTCCGGGCCGGGCTGCAACTCCGATATCGGGCGCAGAGCAAGAGCGCCGCATTCCATTGATCGTCTCCGTTCGAACCATAGCCACATCAATCCATAGCGCAGATGCTCCGCGCGTGGCGAAGGGACTGCGACGTTAGAGGCTTTTGGGGGATGCGGGTTTTGATCGCGCGCAGGGAGGCAGATGATGTCTAGCAGTCGAGAAAGCCAAATTCTTCCGATGCTCTTGGCATCCCGCGCTCCGCGAGGTGCACCAGGCGTGTTACCCGTCCGCGTTCGATGCCTGCATTGCTGGTGTTCGATGCAGTACCGGCACGCCTTATTGCTTGATCGTCTTGATCACGGCGAACTGCATATTTGGGATCGCCCTGCTTCGCAGATCGCTTCCACATCTGCCTACGTATGCCGGCGGCATGAGCCGAGCCTGATTGCCAAGTGTCGCTATCGTTCGAGCCCAATGCTGCGCTGTTACGCAGGGCTCGATGCCGACGACCACGTGACGTGACGAGTAAGTTACCCGCATAAACGGACTATCGACTCGCAGCATTCCAACCATTGCGGACATTCAGGCCAACGAGAGTTTCTAGCACGACCGACGCGAAAATTTTACCGGTCAAACAAACCTATAGTTTTCTTTTTTGACCTCTCGTGGTAATAGCCAATGATAGTCGTTTATTACGTAGTGCATGTACGGGGGGCTCAATTTTGGAGCCCACATGCGAAAAACATCCGTCCGCGCGACCATCGACTGCTCTGAGCGACACGCTCATTCCGTAGAATGGCGATCCGCAAGCCGAGGCGGCGGCCGGATCATCCAATTGAGCAAGCTTCGGACGAAAGCACGCTCAGCCGAGGTGGGGCTGTGTGCAAACAGGTATGCACAAAATGCCTGCCGCACTCCCGAGAACCCGCGCGGTCCCAAACGCGAGGCGAGCTTCGACCCCGGCCAGTCCCACATCAGGATTCCGCGTGAGGTACTGAAGGGTGTCTCACACCTGCGCGTGCCCAACCATTGCCGGCGTTATCGCCCTGCGGTGTGCCACCGTGAGCCTGTCGACAGGTCCACCGGCCACGTGGGGTTCAGATGCATCGTTCGTGCGGGGAGGGATGCTTGATGGCGAGAGCCGGCGAAGATCGCGAGCACAGTACACTCGCCTTGATCGTGGCTCTCATTGTGTTGGGGTTGGTTCTGCTAGGCATCGTCTGGTACGGCGTGTCGAGTGAGGTTCTACAGCGCCAATGGCAGGATCTGACCGGCCGACCGGGCGGTTCGATGTCTTTTCGATTCATCCTCCAGCCGGCAATGGCGGTGATCGCCGCTGTTCATGACGGCGTCAGGGACGCTCAGCTCGGCCGGTCGCCCTACTTCTGGACCATCGTCAGCGATCCTGCGAAGCGCGCAGGTCGCCTGCGTGAAGGGCTCGTCTCGACCGCCCGCATCATGTTGCTCGGCATCGGCATGGACGTGATCTATCAGCTCAAACAGCTCGGCACACTTTTTCCGGGCGAGGCGGTCATCATCGCGCTCGCCCTTGCCTTTTTGCCCTATCTGCTGCTTCGGGGCCCCGTCCAACGCATCGCCCATTGGTGGCTCAATCGGCCGCCGCAAGGAGAGACCGGATGAGCGACAGCCCACACGTCTCACGTACGTCACCTTCGGATGACATTTCGGTCGAGCTATCGTCGCGGCGCACCGGAATGAGTTTCCAGCGCACGCGCATGAGCGCGGACCGTACATTGATGTCCGTCATCCGCACATCGCTATCGCTGATCGGATTCGGATTCACGATCTTCCAGTTTTTTGAGAAGCTGCGCGAGGCTGGAACGGTCACGCATGCGGGTTCGGCGCGCAACTTCGGCGTGGCCCTGGTCTTGCTCGGCATCTTGATGCTGATTGGCGGCATCATCTATCACGTCCAATTCATGGTGCATCTGCGCGAGCAGCGCACAGCCATGATGGGCGACGGGCTCGTGCACGGCGAAAGCCAGTTCCCTGTTTCGCTGACGCTCGTTACGGCTTGCATCCTGCTGTTGATCGGCATCTTCGCCATCATCAGCATGGTGTTCCACGCGGGCCCATTTGGGTGAGGGAGAGGAGGCAGGCATGTAGACGAGGTGACACTTTGACTTTCACGGTCACGGGGTAACCAACGTCAACGGGGGAGGAGAAGCAAACAGCCGGGAGTAACGCGTAATGGCTAAGGATCCGAAAGGCGCAAGCGGCAAGAAGCCAAATTTCTTGATCTTGTGGGGCGACGACATCGGCCAGTCGAACCTCAGCATTTATACCAGAGGCTTGATGGGCTATCGGACCCCGAATATCGACCGCATTGGCGAAGAGGGCGCACTCTTCACCGACTACTACGGCGAGCAGAGTTGCACGGCTGGCCGCGCCTCCTTCATCACCGGTCAGTGCGGCTTGCGAACCGGACTCACCAAGGTGGGCATGCCGGGCGCTGAACTAGGTATGCGCGCCGAGGATCCGAACATTCCGGAACTCCTGAAGCCGCTGGGATATGTCACGGGGCAGTTCGGCAAAAATCATTTCGGCGACAAAGACGAGCATCTGCCAACCGTGCACGGTTTCGACGAGTTTTTCGGCAATCTTTATCACTTGAACGCCGAGGAAGAGCCAGAGAACCCGGACTATCCTAACGAAAAAGACTTCCCCAACTTCAAGAAGAAGTTCGGCCCGCGCGGAGTGCTGCATTCATGGGCCGACGGCAAGGGCGGACAGAAGATCGAGAACACCGGCCCGCTCACTATAAAGCGGATGGAGTCGGTCGACACAGAATTCCTCGCAGCCGCGAAGGATTTCATCAAGAAGGCCGTCAAGGACGACAAGCCGTTCTTCGTCTGGTTCAACACCACGCACATGCACTTTCGCACACATATCGAGGACCGAATCCGCGGGCAGTCCGGGCGCTGGCAGTCGGAGTATCACGACTGTATGATCGAACATGACAAGCATATCGGACAGATGCTTGATCTGCTCGACGAACTCGGTGTCACAGACAATACCATGGTCATGTACTCGACCGACAACGGTCCGCACATGAACTCGTGGCCAGATGCCGGCATGACGCCGTTCCGGAGCGAAAAGAACTCAAACTGGGAAGGTGCCTACCGTGTGCCGTGCCTCGTGCGCTGGCCCGGCGTCATAAAGCCCGGCACGGTGGTCAACGACATCGTCGCTCACCTCGACTGGCTGCCCACCATTGTCGATGCGGCCGGAGATCCGGACATCAAACAGAAGCTGCTGAAAGGCGGCGTTGAAGCCAACGGCAAGAAGTTCAAGTCTCATCTGGACGGCTTCAGCCTGATGCCATTCTTCACCGGCAAGGCGAAGAAGCCAGAACGCGAGGGTTTCCTGTATTTTACCGATGACGGCGATCTCGCCGGCCTTCGCTTTGACAATTGGAAAGTGGTGTTCGCCGAGCAGCGTGCGCCGGGCACGCTGCGAATTTGGGCGGAACCTTTCGTGCCGCTCCGTGTCCCCAAACTTTTCAATCTGCGGATGGATCCCTACGAACGCGCGGATATCACGTCCAATTCCTATTATGACTGGCTGCTGAGCCGCGCATTCATCTTGGTCCCCGCGCAGGCGGGCGTGGCGGAATTCCTGAAGAGCTTCAAAGAATTTCCGCCTCTACAGAAAGCGGCGAGCTTCAGCATTGACCAAGTGATGGACAAGATGAAGGAAGCCGTCGGGGGTGGGATGCACTAGCCGCCACGCACGGACGGGCGGCTGGAGCGACCCCGCCGCCCGTTTATTCCTGAGGCACGCAATGACGTGCGATCTAGAACCTGCGCAACGACAGCATGTCGAGGGCGTGTGCGATCGACGCGAACGGTTTGCTGCACCGCTCGTGATACTCGCCGCTAAGCCCGTCGAAGCCATACGGATCGGTGTCAAAGTGGAGGCGAACGCTGCGCTCATCCTTCAAGATCGGCGCCTTGCAGTGCGCGCACCAAGGCCCGTGCGGCTCCTCGCCGCCAAAGGCTCCGTCAAGAGGCATAAGATTTTCCCCGATATTCCAGTGTTTCCTATAGGCTGGCATAGCGGTGCGCTTCATCCAAGGTCGATTTGGTCACAGGCACACCGAAAAATTGAGGACGTGAAAATGGAGTGACCAACTGAAGTCACCGCCTTATCCACTTGCACGGATTCACGCCTCCGCTTTTCCGCCACGTCCTTTTACCCCTGATCTGCCGCTGCTTTCTCGCCGTCCGAAGTGTGTCGTCGCAGTGTCCGCAAAAAAGCCAGCCTCCCGGACAGGAGGCTGGCTCGAATTTGCGACGCAGGCGATGCGCGGCTGCCTATTTAAGGGGTGCGGCTTCCGCCCGGTGGTGGCCGAAGAGATCGAACTGGAGGATCGCGCGTGCACCGGCGTCTTCTGAATCACCGCTTCCACTGTAGAATCCGCTAACGCCAAGCATGGCGCTGTCGCCGATGAGCACGTTGAGGCCCGCTTCGACCTTTCCGAATGTCTCATCCTGGAAGACGTTGAATGTCTGGCCTGCGGCGACCGAGTCGATCGTGCCCTTGTAATCCACGAGTTGGTCGATGGAGACCTTCACAAAGGGGTTGTAAACCACGCCATCGCGCGGCAGCAGTGCAAAGAGGCGGAGGCTTGCGCCGAGGCTCCAGTAGCTCTGCTCTTCCTCTCCGTATGCAAAGCCGCCGCTGTCGACGTAGGCGTCTGCGCTGCTGTCGATTCGCGCGATGCGCACTGCCGGGTCGAGGTAGACAGAGCTGGTGGTGACTGTCTGCGGAGTCTTGGATGTGTAGCCTTCTCCGCTCAGCGTGAACACACGGCCGATCTCGGTGGCGGCAAAGAAGCCGTCAGTATCGAAGCTGCCGCTGTCGCCGACGATGTCGGTCAGGCGGGCCTCGCCCCACTTATAGCCGACGACGCCAGTGGCGTGCCAGGCGCCGTTCACGTAGCCGAAGTTCACGCCCAGGCTATTCTCGTCGGTATCCTGGCGCGCGACGACGAACGGCGCGGCGCCGGGGAAGTGGAGGATGTGGTCGGTGTCGGACCACGAGCGCGTATACTGCACGCCAACTACGAGTTGCTCATTGGCGCTGAGGCCGAAATATTTGCTCACGTCCTGAGCAGCCCAGGTCATGGCTGTAATCGTATCCGTCTCCTGGGCCGCTGGAGCGAAGCCGGCGTTGATATTGGAGCGCCAGGGATCATGCGACGAGGAATGGTAGGTGACCTGCGGATCGAGCAGCAGGAACATCAGCAGCAGCGACTCGAAGGGATCGGCCACGCCGGGCATTCTGAAGAAAGACGGCAAAAATGCCGCCGAGGGTGTCGCCATCAAGGAGAGCGCGCACGCCGCACCCAGAAATGAGGACGCAATTTTCCGCTTCGGCCGGCCCCCTGCGGAGTTCAACACTCCAATCTCGCAATCTGACGTCATCCCAGTATCCCTTGAGCAAGTAAATATTAACGACTGCGAGAGGGCTACGATTCGGAGTGTGGTGCGAAGGCGTGATAATACTCTGTTCGGTGATTTTCTGTTCAGAGTTACGAGATCACCACAATTTGTTTGTTGACTGACTATGTGGTGGAATGGGCTGAGCGTAGCGAGGGAGGGCCAGCGGCTCGGCGCGCGGCAGCCCGGCTGGCGTACCGTGCCGGAGGGCGTGCGCTTAGTGCGTGCGCGGGTGCAGCTTCGCCCTCCTGCATCACTCGCCGCGACCAGCGCTGCGTTTTTTTTGGTTTATCCGGCATCCCGCGCGTAACCCCCTGCACCTCCATCTCCGCAATCGTCGGCGCGGCATCGGGTCCAATTTCTTGGGCTTGGCCACACAACGTTTTGCAGGGTAAATGAGGCTCTGCCAGAGACTTGGCCCGAGGCTCTTTTGAACGACCGATCTCACAGGTTCTGCATCGCTCCTATGATGGATTGGACGGACCGGCATTGCCGGTTTTTCCATCGCATTCTGTCGCGGGAGGCGCGGCTCTATACGGAGATGGTTACGGCGGATGCCGTGATCCATGGCGACCGGGAGCGGCTGCTCGGGTTCGGGGCGGAAGAGCATCCGATCGCGCTGCAGCTCGGGGGCTCCGATCCGGCAAAGCTCGCCGAGGCCGCGGCCATCGGGGAAGCGTTCGGCTACGACGAAATCAATCTCAACGTCGGGTGTCCTTCGAGCCGCGTGCAGGACGGGCGTTTCGGGGCGTGTCTGATGGCGGAGCCGGCGCTCGTTGCCGCGTGCGCTGCCGCGATGCAGGCGCGTGTCTCGATCCCCGTCACGGTCAAGTGCCGGATCGGGATCGACGAGCAGGATGGGGAAGCGGATTTCACGCGCTTCGTCGAGACCGTGTCCGCCGCGGGCGTTCGCATCTTCATCGTGCACGCGCGGAAGGCGTGGCTGCAAGGGCTCTCTCCGAAAGAGAACCGGGAAATTCCGCCGCTCGACTATGGGCGCGTCTATCGGCTCAAAGCGGCGCGGCCGGATCTCACCATCGTCGTCAATGGCGGAATTGAAACGCTCGACGCATCGGCCGGGCATCTCCAGCACGTGGATGGCGTGATGCTCGGGCGCGCGGCTTATCAGACGCCCTATCTGCTGGCGGAGGTGGATCGCGCTCTGTTCGGCTCGCCGGAGCCCGCCGTGTCTCGCGGCGCGGCGCTTGAGCGTCTTCTGCCTTATGTGCAGACGCATCTTGTGGACGGCGGGCGGCTCAATTCCGTCACGCGGCACATTCTCGGGCTCTATCACGGCCAGCCGCGCGCGCGGCTGTTCCGCCGCCATCTCTCCGAGCACGGCGTCGGCGAGGGGCCGGGGCTCGACGTGCTTGTCGAGGCGATCGCGCTGGCGGAAGGGACGTCTTCCGCGCGCAAACGCGATGCCGTCGCGGCAGAATAGGGGCGCTCTCCCTCATGGACATGGATCTTGCGTTGGCGCACGGCGAACTCGCCTGGCTCGTGGTCGCGCTGCTCGCGGCCGGATTGATCACGGGCTTTCTCGCGGGCCTGCTCGGGATAGGCGGGGGCGGCGTGCTGGTGCCGATCCTCTACGAGACGTTCACGTTCCTGCATGTGCCGGACGACATCCGGATGCACATGGTGCTTGGCACCTCCTTCGCGGTGATCGTGCCGACGGCGATCCAGTCCTTCCGCGCCCATCGCGCCAAGGGGGCCGTGGACGAGGGCGTTCTCAAGCGGCTCGCGCCTTATGTGATCGGCGGTGTGCTCGCCGGGATCGCCCTTGTTTCCAGCGTGAGCGGTGTGGCGCTCAAGTGGGTCTGGATCGTCTGCGCGGGGTTCCTTTCCCTCAAGATGGCGCTGGGGCGCGAGGACTGGCGGCTCGCCAACGATGTGCCGGACAATTGGCTCGTGCGGTTCGCCGCGTTCGCGATCGGACTCGTCTCGACGCTGATGAGCATCGGCGGGGGTATGTTCCTTGTGACGATGTTCACGCTCTGCGGCTGGTCGATCCTGAAGGCAGTCGCTACGTCCAGCGGATTTGGGCCGCTGATCGCCATCCCGGGACTGCTCGGCTATGTGTGGGCGGGCTGGGGCAATCCGGAGCTGCCGCCGGTCTCGCTCGGCTTCGTGAGCGTGCTCGGTGCGGCGATCATCATCCCGATGAGCGTGCTCACCGCACCGCTCGGCGTGCGCGTGGCGCACGGCATCTCGCGGCGCAAGCTCGAACTCGCGTTCGCGGCGTTTCTCTTCACGGTCGCGATGCGGCTTCTGATTTCGGTGGTTTGACGCGCAACCCGTGCGCTCGAAGTGCCTGACCGGATTGGCTCGACAGATATGTCAGGCGCTCTGATCGCGTACGACCGCGGCGTAGTAGAGGACGAAGACGAGCGCTGAGACGAGCGAGGTGGCGATGAGCAGGAAAGGCTGGTCGCGTCCGTTCGCTGCCAGAGCGGTTACGCCGAGGACAAAGGCGCCGATGACATAGGTGAAGGCGAGCGCGGCAATCCGCGGCGCGCGCCAGTTCACGTCTCCGGTGATCCCCCACTGCATGGGCCATGAACCTTCGGCCGGTGTCGCGCCGTACGCCCAAAGACCGCCGCCAGCAATGGCGAAGGCGCACACCGCAGCCGTAATATTAGCGATCAGCATCCGTTGCAAAGCTCCGCGGTTGGGCGAGTAATGTCGCCTCACGAACGGGGCCGTGCAAGGGCTCAGATTTTTTGATTGTACTCGCCCACCTCGGGAAACTTCGCGAGGCGCGCTTCGATATCGCGGAAGATGGCGATCTTGTTTTCCTCGGACACCGGGCTCTCGACGACGATCACGAGCTCCGGCTTGTTGGAGGAGGCGCGGACGAGGCCCCAGGTGCCGTCCTCCAGCGTGACGCGCACGCCGTTGACGGTGACGAGGTCGCGGATCTTCTGGCCTGCCACGGTGCCGCCCGCCTTGGCGAGGGCCTCGTAGTCGGCCACGACGCGCTCGACGATGCCGTACTTCTTCTCGTCGTCGCAGTGGGGCGACATGGTGGGCGACTGATATGTCTTCGGCAGCGCGCGGCGGAGATCGGCGATGGTCTGGCCCTGGGCGCGATCGAGCATGTCGCAGACGGCGAGGGCGGCGACGAGGCCGTCGTCATAGCCGCGGCCGAGCGGGGGCTGGAAGAAGAAGTGACCGCTCTTCTCGAAGCCGACGAGAGCCTTCTGCTCGAAGGTGTAGCGCTTCATGTAGGAGTGGCCAGTCTTCCAGTAGAGCGTTTTCGCACCGGCGGCCTGGAGCACGGGATCGGTCATGAAGAGACCCGTGGATTTCACGTCGGCCACGAACACCGCGTTCGGATGACGGGCGGAGATGTCGCGCGCCAGCATCACGCCCACCGTGTCGGCGAAGATCTCGTGGCCTTCGTTGTCCACCACGCCGCAGCGGTCACCGTCACCGTCGAAGCCGAGGCCGACGTCGGCCTTGTGCTTCACCACTGCCTCGGCGATGGCGTGCAGCATCTTCATGTCTTCGGGGTTCGGATTGTAGCGCGGGAAGCTGTGGTCCAGCTCGGCGTCGAGCGGGATCACCTCGCAGCCGATGGCTTCCAGCACCTTGGGCGCGAACGCGCCGGCCGTGCCATTGCCGCAGGCTGCCACCACCTTGAGGCGGTTCTTAAGACGCGGACGATCGGCGAGGGCGGCCATGTAGCGCTCTGCGAGATCGGGCACGAATATATAGCGGCCGCCATCCTGCGGCTCGAGGTTGCCGGAGAGAACGATCTCCTTCAGGCGGCCCATCTCGTCGGGGCCGAAGGTGAGGGGGCGGGAGAGCCCCATCTTCACGCCCGTCCAGCCGTTGTCGTTGTGGGAGGCCGTCACCATGGCGACGCCTTCCACATCGAGCGCGAACTGGGCGTAGTAGGCCATGGGGGACAACGCGAGGCCGATGTCGTGCACCTCGAAGCCGCCGGCGAGAAGCCCGGTGATCAGCGCCTGCTTGACGGAGGCGGAGTACCAGCGGAAATCATGGCCGACGACGATGCGCTTTTTCACACCGCGCTCCTCGAAGAGCTTCGCCATGCCGAGGCCCACCGCGTTGAGGCCCATCAGGTTGATCTCTTGCGGGAACAGCCAGCGCGCGTCGTACTCGCGGAAGCCGGTTGGCTTCACCAGCGGCAGGCGTTCGAAATCGGCTGTGTTGGGGACGAGATCGGCGCGGGGTTTCGGAAACATCGAGGGACCTTTGTTGGGATCGGCGGAGCTTCGCGGCGGTGAGGCAGGTACAGTGTCTATCGGGGGCATTGCCGGCGTGTGTCTTCATTGCCAGTGCGTGTCTGGCCGGCGAGGGTCTTGGGACCGGAATACGGCGAAAACGCGTGCAGTCTGACAGGCGTCCGTATACGGCGCCGTTTATGCACCACAAGCCCAGGGCATTGCCAGCGCACGGCGCGGCTTCAATGCGTGAAGCTTAAAATCGTTTCCTGACGAGGCGCGGCTATTCGACCAGGACGAGACGGCCCTGGCGGATGTCCACGCGCTCAAGCTCAGACAGAAAGCTCATGCCGAGCAGGGTCTTATTCAGGCGTCCGCGCTCGCAGACGGCGGCGCGCACGTTGCGTACGGTCACCCGGCCGATGCTGACGCGATCGAGCGTCACGGGTGCCACGGCGGCGACCCCGTTGGCGGTGCTGACGCGGTTGGTGAAATCGGAGGGCTTGAGGCGGATGCCGGCGCGTTCGGCGTCCTCGTATGTCAATGCAACCATGGAGGCGCCGGTGTCGACCATGACGTCCAGGGCGCGTCCGTTGATCTCGGCGGTAGCGTAGTAGTGGCCGTCGGGGCCTGCTTTCAGCTCCTCCGTTCCGTTGCGGGCGGGGAGGGGCTCTGCGGACGCCTCCGTTTCCGGGGTGCTCCCGTCGGAGGCCGGGATGCCGAGAGCGCCGTTCATCACGGTGCGCAAGGTATCGTAGTGGGTGACGCCGGCGATCAGGATGAAAGCCGCAGCGCCCCAGCTTGCCAGTTCGCCGAGTAGGGACCGTGTGCCGGACGACAGGGCCATGGATTGCGCTCCGGTGCGAAGCGCCAATCCGGCGCCTCAAGGACCGGCCACGTCAGCCCCGGAGGGTGAGGAAATCGCCGGAAAACTCATAGGATCGCAAACGCTTTAAGAAACTCATACCGAGCAGGTTCTCGGACAGCGCGCCGGGCTGGGCGACGAGGGCCTCGACGTCACGGATCTCGAGGGGGCCGACGGAGACGGCCTTGAGGCGCACGGGGGCGGCGTAGGTGGTCCCGTTCGCGGTGGAGACAGGCGCGGTGAAGGACAGGGACTTGGTGTCCACGCCTGCCCGCTCGGCGTCGGCCGGTCTCAACACCACCGTGGAGGCGCCGGTGTCGACCAGAAGCGAGAGGCTCACGCCGTTGACAGCGCCGCGGGCGACGAAGTGGCCGTTGTCGTGACGGCGCAGGCGCACGGCCTGCTCGCCGGTCGGCGCGTTTTCCACGAGCAGCGAGTGGCCGGGGGGCAGAACCTCGCCCGCCACGCGGTAGGCGACCGTCTTCAGCTCCTCGCGGTAGGTGTAGGCCACGATGAGGCCAAGCGCGATTACGATCCAGGTCGCGGCGTGGCGGACGGCCTCGCGCCGCTTGCCCTGGTAGTCGCCGCTCATCGTCGAGAGATAGAGCGCGGCGAGCGCCAGCCCGGCGACGATGTAGGCAGCATTGTCGCTGGCCGCGGCGGCAAAGGAATCGGTGTCGCCGCTCAAAGCCCAGTAGAGCGCGACGAGGCCCGCAAGGATGGCGATGAGAATGGCGAGCATGTCAGGTTGTTTCCCTGGCTTGGCGGTGCCTGATCCTGCGCCTCATCCGGTGTGCTAACCGTTGACGTTCGCGCGGCGCTGCTTCAGCGCCTGCATGATCGTGCGGCGCTCCGCGTCCGAATAGGACGACCAGCGGGCGATCTCGTGGCGCGACCTCAAGCAGCCGTCGCAGAGGCCGTCCTTCGGGTTGATGACGCAGACCTTGATGCAGGGAGAATCCATGAACGCCTCGTCGGCGGCTCCGTAATTTTTCGGCTTCCGGTCAGCAATTTAAGCAGTCCCGGCGGCGGCCTCAATGGCAGGCGGGCGCGGCAAACGCGCCTTTTTGCGGCCGTGTGCCGGATTTCAGGCGACGCGGGGTGGGCGCGGGGTCGGTGTCGTGGTTTTGGGCGGCATGCGAAGGCGTGGCTGGCGGCTCGACGGCGGCGGGGCCACCTGGCGGTGGCGCTCGGCGCCGAGAGGCTGAAGGGGGGCCACGGTCGCCAGCACACGCTTCGGCGGCAGCGCCACGCAGACGTCGGTTCCCTTGCGCAGCTCCGAGCGCAGATCGAACGTGCCGTCGTGCAGCTCGATCAGGCTCTTGACGATCGGAAGGCCCAATCCCGTGCCGCCTTCCGCGGTCTCGTGAGCCAGCGAGCCCTGGCCGAATGCCTGGAGCACTTTCGGGATCTCGTCCTCCGGGATGCCGGGGCCGGTGTCGCGCACGGAAAGGAACTGGCCGCCTTCTGGTGTCGGCGCGACGGTGATCGTGACCGTTCCGCCCTTCGGTGTGAACTTGATCGCGTTGGACAAGAGGTTGAGGCAGATCTGGCGCATGGCGCGAACGTCGACCCAGACCTGGGAGAGGTCCGGTGCGATGTTGAGGTTCACCTGCAGGCCCTTGCCGCTCGCCCGGAGCGCGAGGAGGCGCTGGCAATCCTCGGCGATGTCGCCGAGGTGGGCGCGCTCCTCGGCCAGCTCGTAACGCCCGGCCTCGATGCGCGAAAGATCCAGGATCTCATTGATGAGCTGCAGGAGGTGGCGTCCGCTGTCGTAGATGTCGCGCGAGTAGTCGCGGTAGACGGGCGTCGTATGCTCGCCGAACAGCTCGTCCTTCATCACCTCGGAGAATCCCATGATGGCGTTGAGGGGCGTTCTCAGCTCATGGCTCATGGTGGCGAGGAAGCGGGACTTCGCCTTGCTTCCCGCCTCAGCGCGCTTGCGTGCCTCGTCGCTTACGAGCTTCTCCTCGTCGAGCTCCGCGATGAGGATGTCCTTCTGGGCGCGGAAGGCGAGCATCTGAAGGGTGGTCTGCTGGAGACCCTTGGCGAGGAACACGAAGTAGATGTGCACGCCGACGGCCATGGTGGCGAGCGCGTAGTAGAACGGCTCGTCCAGCATGAGGAGGCGGGCGGAGACGGCGAGCGTCATCGGGATGGTGCCCACGTAGAGCAGGCTCATCATCGTCGAGGTGAAGGTCATGCGCACCGCGAGCAGCACGATCAGCGATGCGAAAATGAAGACGTGAGAGGAGAAGACGGCGGATTGCGCGGCGGGCGCTGCGCCCTGTCCCTCCATGCCGACGAGCGCGAAGCCGGCCCACACGAGGCCGCAGAACAGCTCCGCGAGGATGAAACGGCGCCGCCAGACGCGCAGGTCGCTGTCGGGGCGGGCCTGAGCGACGAAGCGGCGGCAGAGCTCGAGCAGGGCCACCTTCGAGGTGATGACCAGGATCAGCCACAGGCAGCCTTGCTTCCAGGGCGCCCAGAACATGGAGGCGAGGGAGAAGATGGCGGCGAGCGCCCAGATGGTGACGGCCGCGCTCAGCTCGTTGCGCGCGAACATGCTCATCAGCTCGAACTCGAACTCGGGCTTGATGTCGGTGCCGCGGGTCAGGCGGTCGCGCGCGGCCTTCACGTCCTCGTCCGTGCGCTTACGGGCGGCGTGGCGCTGTCTCAGCTCAGCAAGAATTTCTGTTCTTGTCTCTTTGTCCATGCTTCCGCCGTGCAGGGTTTCACGACGGCCAAATGCCCGCAATGCCGCCCGAATTTTCGGGACCTTGTCGCGAGACTGCCGAGGGTATAGGTCGTGGGTCTGCCCACCGCTACTGTCCCCAGAATTCGCTAACGATGGGTTTATCCCCGCGGCATTCTAGGCCGCTCCGTCTGTTCCCAAGGGAACAGGCGAGCAGGGCGCGGCGCGGTTAGATGGGAGATTGAACTGCCAATGCGCGTGCTGGAGCGGGCATGAAGCTTACAATCATCGGATCGAGCGACGCCTTCGGATCGGGAGGGCGTCTGCAAACCTGCTTTCACGTGTCGTCTGGCGCCGGGGAGTTCCTGATCGACTGCGGGGCCACCTCGCTGACCGGAATTTTTAGGCAAGGTATTGATACGAATAATATTTCTACGATATTTATCACGCATCTGCACGGCGATCATTTCGGTGGTCTGGTCTGGTGGCTGATCCATGCGCTGCATGTTGCGGGGCGAACGCGTCCTTTGACCGTGGCCGGGCCCAAGGGGCTCGAGGAGCGCTTCAAGGTTGCGGCGGAGGCGCTGTTTCCTGGGTGTACGGCCACCCCCCGGCGGTTCGAGCTTACTTTTGTCAGCTATGAGGATTTTACGCCCCTTACGGTCGGCGGGGTGCGGGTCACGCCGTTCGTCGTCAGCCATCCCTCGGGGGCCACCCCCTATGCGCTGAGGTTCGAGGTCGACGGCAAGGTGCTGACGTTCTCCGGCGATACGGAATGGGTGGAGACGCTCGTTCCGGCGGCGAACGGGGCCGATCTCTTCATCTGCGAATGCTTCGCTTTCGAGGCTCCCGCCCGCTATCATCTCAACTGGCGGATCATCGAAGCCAATCTGGACCGGCTGGGTGCCAAGTCCGTGATGCTCACTCATCTCGGGCCTGAGGCGCTGGCCAACAGAGAGGCTATCCGCCATCCCAAGGTCAGCATCGCGGAGGATGGTCTCCAGCGCGAGATCTGATCCGGCACAACAGTCTCAAGCAGGAAGGCAATCGCTTGAAGCCAGCGCTCGGCCGGCTGGTGGGTGAAATCCGTCGCTGCCGCCAGTGTATCGAAGCTCCGCTCGGCGCGCCGCTTCCGCACGCGCCGCGCCCGGTTCTGCGTGTCAGCCAGACGGCGCGCTTGGCGGTGGTGGGGCAGGCGCCGGGGACTCGCGTGCACGCTTCTGGCGTTCCTTTCAGTGATCCCTCCGGCCGGCGTCTCCGCGACTGGATGGGTGTCACCGATGCCGAGTTCTATGACGAGGCGCGCATCGCCATCATCCCCATGGGCTTTTGCTTTCCGGGACAGGACGCGGCGGGCGGAGACCTGCCGCCCCGGCGTGAGTGCGCGCCGCTCTGGAGGCCCCGGCTTTTCAAGCTGTTGCCACAACTCGAGCTGGTACTGCTGATCGGGATCTATGCCCAACGCTGGCATCTGGGTCCGGAGGCCGGGCCCAGCCTCGGCGAGACGGTGCGGGATTACCGCCGTCATCTCGGGCGGTCAGGCTTGCCCCGCTTCCTCCCGCTTCCCCATCCGTCCTGGCGCAACAACGCCTGGCTCAAGCGCAATCCGTGGTTCGAGCAGGACCTGGTGCCGGAGCTCAGGCGGGAGGTCGATGCCTTGATCCATGGGAGTAGTAAAATTACTCGGATTAATTCGCTTGACCATGGCGAGGGAACAAACTGATCTTGCGGAAAGTCTTTATTCGGAAAATCCATTCCAGCCGATTGGTCTCCGCATGCTCGACGACATGGACGTCAAAATTCTTTCGATCCTGCAGGAAGACTGCACGAGGCCAGTTGCGGAGATCGGAAAAGAGGTCGGGCTTTCGACGACACCCTGCTGGCGGCGCATCCAGAAGCTCGAGGAGCTGGGTGTCATCAAGCGGCGGGTTGCGGTGCTCGATCCCGTCAAGGTCAATGCTGGCGTGACGGTGTTCATCTCGATCAAGACGGACAAGCACAGCTTGGCTTGGCTCGAGCGGTTTCACGCGGCGGTTGCGGACTTTCCGGAGGTCGTCGAGTTCTATCGCATGTCCGGCGAGGTGGATTACCTGCTGCGGGTGGCGGTGCCAGATATCGCGGCCTACGACGTGTTTTACAAGAAGCTCATCTCGCACGTAGAGATCGCCAAGGTGTCCTCCGCGTTCGCGATGGAGGAGATCAAGCACACGACCGCGCTGCCGCTGACCTTTGCCCGGCCGCCGATGGAGAAGAAGCGCAGCGGTTGAGGCGCGGCGCTCCTACACAACCAGATTGATGCCGGCCAGCACGAAGCAGGTGAGCGCCGCGAGGCCGATGGTTATCAGCGTCAGCCACATGCCCATGACGCGAAGCTTCAGCACGTGAGGCGTCTGCGAGAGCGCGTAGGCGTGAATGTAGCGCCCCGCCACGAACGCGGCGCCGAGCGCATGGAGCGCGATGGACGGCGCTTTGAGGCTTTCCGCGAAGGCGAGCAGCAAGAGCCCGATGGGCACATACTCGGCGAAGTTCGCATGAACGCGCGCGCGGCGCAGCAGCTCCGGGCTTTCTCCGTGGCCGATCTCGACGCGGGCCTCCCGGCGCTGGGCGATCACCCGCGCGGTGAGGAGAAGGAACAGAAACGCCAGTAGCGAAGCGTAGAAGGCCGTGATCGGCATCGCGTCACCCTATCGGAGGTTGCCCGGGAGCCGTTGCGAACGGCCCGCTCACACCAATCCGGAACTAAGGCGATTTGAGGCCCCAGGAGCGTGCGGCCGGGTTCCCTCGGATCACACGCTCCAGTTTTTTGAGTGGTGTCGTTTTTCAGGTGCCGGGCCGCGTGGAGGGCAGGCGCGCGATAAGGCTCGACGTGTCCCAGCGGCCGCCCCCTTTGTCCTGGACTTCGGCGTAGTAGCGGTCCACCAGCTCCGTGACTGCGAGCGTCGAGCCGTTCCGCTTCGCTTCGGCGAGGCAGATGCCGAGATCCTTGCGCATCCAATCCACGGCGAAGCCGAAATCGAAGCGGCGCTCGTGCATGGTTTTCGAGCGGTTTTCCATCTGCCAGGACTGGGCTGCGCCTTTCGAGATGGTGTCGATCACCGACCCCACGTCGAGGCCGGCGTTCTCGGCGAATGCGATCGCCTCCGAGAGGCCCTGCAGCAGTCCGGCGATGGCGATCTGGTTCACCATCTTGGCGAGCTGGCCGGAGCCTGCCGGTCCCATCAGACGAACCGCCTTCGCGAACGCGCGGATGACGGGATCGGCTGCCCGGAATGCCGTCGCGTCGCCCCCGCACATCACGGTGAGCTGCCCGTTCTCCGCACCGGCCTGTCCTCCAGACACCGGCGCGTCGATGAAGGAAATGCCCTGCTTCTGGGCCGCCTCGTGGAGCTCGCGGGCGACGTCAGCGGACGCCGTGGTGTGATCGACGAAGATGCTGCCGGGGCGCATGGCCCCGAACGCGCCATCGGGGCCAGTTGTGACCGCGCGCAGGTCGTCGTCATTGCCCACGCAGGAGAAGACGAAGTCTGCGCCTTCCGCGGCGGCGGCGGGCGTGGCATGGCGGGTTCCGGCGCCATAGGCCGCGACCCAGGCTTCCGAGCGGGCTCCGTTCCTGTTGTAGACCCGAAGCTCGTGGCCGCCCTTCGTGAGGAGATGCCCTGCCATGGGGTAGCCCATGACGCCCAAGCCGATCCATGCCACTTTGGCCATTCGCTTCGATCCTTGTCTCGTTCCAGGCAGCCGTTGTATCGAATTCCGCACCGGCCTCAAACCCTATCGGGCGGCCGCGTTTCTCAAGGCAAGGACCTCATGGCCGATACCCCGGATACTGAACTTCCCGTCACCCTCGAGGACGTACGGCGGGCGGCCAAGATTATCGATGGCGCCGTCGTGCGCACGCCTTGCGACAGAAGCCGGACGCTGGGTCACGATCTCGGCGCGGATCTATGGCTCAAGTTCGAGAACCTGCAGTTCACCGCATCCTACAAGGAGCGTGGCGCGCTCGTCCGTCTCTCGGCTCTCTCGCCCGAGGAGCGCAAGCGGGGCGTCATCGCCATGTCGGCCGGAAACCACGCGCAGGGCGTTTCCTATCATGCGGGGCGGCTCGGCATTCCCGCGACGATCGTGATGCCGGAAGGCACGCCCGCGGTGAAGGCGGAGAACACCAAGCGCTGGGGCGCCCATGTCATCCTCGAAGGCAAGACGCTGGAAGAGGCCGCGCGTTTCGCCCGCGCCTACGGCGAGGAGCACGGGCTCGTGTTCGTGCATCCCTACAACGATCGCCTCGTCATCTCGGGGCAGGGGACGGTCGCGCTGGAAATGCTCGACGCGGTGCCTGATCTCGAAGTCCTGATCGTGCCGGTCGGTGGCGGCGGGCTCATCTCCGGCATGGCGGTCGCCGCGAAGGCGATCAAGCCCAGCATCGAGGTGATCGGTGTCGAGGCCGCGCTCTACCCGTCGATGTACAACAAGATCAAGGGCACGCACCTTCCGACGCGGGGCGATACGCTGGCCGAGGGCATTGCCGTGGCGGACCCCGGTCTCATTCCTGCGAGCATCATCAGCAAGCTGGTGGACGATATCGTGCTCGTCAGCGAGACCGATCTCGAGCGCGCGACCTTCGCGCTGCTGATGATCGAGAAAACTGTTGTCGAAGGAGCGGGTGCCGCTGGGCTCGCCGCCATGATGGCCGACAAGCAGCGCTGGAAAGGTCGCAAGGTCGGGCTGGTGCTGACAGGGGGCAACATCGACCCGCGTCTGCTCGCAAGCGTGCTGACGCGTGAGCTTGCGCGCGAGGGGCGGCTTTCGCGGCTGACGATCGATATTCCGGACCGGCCCGGCGAGCTGTCACGCGTTGCGGGAGTCGTCGGGCAGGCAGGCGCCAACATCGTCGAGGTCTATCACCAGCGCGTGTTCACGGATCTGCCCGCGCGGGGAACGGAATTGAACCTCGTCATCGAGACGCGGGACCGTTCGAACCTCGAAGGCGTGCTCGCGCGGCTCGAAGCATCGGGCTATCGCGTGGTGGTGAAGAGCAGCCAGGCGACGTCTTAGGGGTCACCTTTCTCCGGCGCGGAGGCAAGGGTCTTCTCCAGCAGGGCCAAGGCTTCCGAGAGCGGGCGGGCTTGCGGTTTCAACGTTGCGCCAGCACGCAAGTCTACACTCGCTCCGCTCGACGATGCCTCGTGCGATCGCGCTGCGCGGGCTAGCGGCCCTCGCGCCACCAGGCCATAGCCATCAGGGCGAGCAGGGCAGCGAGTGCGAGGAAGCCGGTGAACATCGGCGTCAGCTTCACGCCTTTGGTCACGTAGGCTTCGCGGTCGCGCAGACCCATCCAACCAGAGCCCGCGAGTACGCGTGCACCCGACATCATGGCGACGCGGGGGACGGTGACGTCTGAGCCCGCCGTCGTGCTGTCGGTCCGTGTCCAGTAGATGCCGCCGCCGGTGCCTTCGATCAGCGGCTTCAGCTTGTGGTCGGTGGCGACCACCTCGCTCATCTCGCGCGGGTCCTCGACGCCGGCGTGCGCGACGGCCGTCAGCGTGCCCGACGGGCCTTCGCTCTCGGCTTTGTAGAGGCCGGGCAGCTTCACATCGAGCGTCGATTTCCATACGCCGGGACGCTCGCGCTCGAGCGTGACCTCGGTGCGCTCGCCGCCGGGTGCAGAGAGGGTAACCGGGGCGACCTTGTCCTCCAGCGTGCGCCGCTCGATGGTGAGCTTGAGGCCGCGCGCGGAGGCGATCAGGCGCTCCTCCTCAAGGTCCGGCTCCTTCATCAGCCAGTGCGAGAGGCGGCGCAAGAGATCGGTGTGGGGACCACCGCCTTCATAGCCGCGCGCCCAGAGCCAGGCGTGATCGGACGTGAGGAGCGCGACGCGGCCCTTGCCCTTGCGGTCGAGCACGAGCAGCGGGCGGTCTTCAGCGCCCTCCATGACGACGCGCCCGCGATCGGGGCGAACCTCGGCCTGGCGGAACCAGTGGCCCCAAGTGGCGGGGCGGTCCGGTCCGATGGAGTTCGCGCCGAGAAGGCCCTGGGTGACCGGGTGACGGAATCCCTCCTCGGTAATTTTGGCGCGGAACGGCTCCTCCAGCACGCGCCCCGTGGGGGCAGCCGGCAGGATGGGCGACAGCGGCGTGCGGTAGAGGCTCGTCATGCCGGCATAGTCGTCGCCTGCGGCCACGAGCACGGCGCCGCCGTGGCCTTCCACGTAGCGGGCGATGTTGTCGTAGTAGATGAGCTGCAGGATGCCGCGATGCTCGTAGCGATCGAAGATGATCAGATCGAAATCCTTGATCTTGTCCGAGAACAGCTCCTTCGTCGGGAAGGCGATGAGCGAGAGCTGGTTGATCGGCGTGCCGTCCTGCTTCTCCGGCGGACGCAAAATGGTGAAGTGGACGAGATCGACGGCAGCATCCGACTTGAGAAGGTTGCGCCACGTGCGCTCGCCCGCGTGCGGCTCTCCCGATACGAGGAGCACGCGCAGGTTCTCGCGTACGCCTTCGGCGACAATCACGACGCGATTGTTGGCGGGGGTCAGCTCGCCGGGTGCGGTTTCGAGCTCAACCTCGAGAATGTTGGTGCCCGCGTGCGGGAACGGCATGTCGATGGTGACGGGCTGGTTGATGGCGGCGGTGCGCACCTCGTCGGGGCGTCCTTCGCGGCGCACCTTCAGCGTGACGGGGCCGCCCGCCTGCGGTGATTTTCCGGATTCCCGCACTGCGATCTCGATGTCACGTGACTGGCCGACGAGGCCATAGCGCGGCGCCTTCAGCGTCTCGATACGCCGGTCGAACTCGTTCGGCGTTCCTGTCAGCAGGGCGTGAACCGGCGCATCAAAGCCGAGCGCAGTCGTCTGCTTCGGGACGTCGTGCACCTGTCCATCGGTGATGAAGATCACGCCCGCGATGCGATCCGGCGGGGTGCTCGTGAGGGCCTGGTTCAGGGCCGCGAAAAGCTGCGTGCCCTGGCCGGTGGTTGTGTCCTCCTTGGCGGCGGACACCCATTTCACCTCGAGGTTCTTGATCTTGCCGAGGCGCTGCTCCAGGTCGGTCCGGATGGCGGCGCGCTGCTCGGGGCGTTTGTCGAGAGCCTGACTGGTGCTTTCGTCGACGACGACGAGGGCGATGTTGGCGAGGCTCTCCCGCTCCTCCTCGCGCAGCGTCGGGTTGAGAAGGGCTGCGATCAGGGCCGCGAGCGCGAGGCCGCGCCAGAGGGCGCCGCGGCTCTTGCGGAAGAGCAGGATGGCGACCAGAAGCACGGCTGCGACGGCGGCCGCCCAGATGAGCGGAACCGGCACCAGCGGCGCAAACTCGATCGACCAACTCATGACGTGCTCCTCACGTGCGGCTTGCCTTTCTCTTTGCTCTCGACTGTGTGCGTTGCGAACTCACTGCCCCAGACGCTCGAGCAGAGCGGGGACGTGGACCTGGTCGGCCTTGTAGTTGCCGGTCAGCGCATGCATGACGATGTTGATGCCGGTGCGCAGCGACATCTCGCGCTGGCTCTCGCCGCCGGGAACGACCGGGTAGAGCGGACGCCCGGAGCTGTCGAGCGCCCAGGCAGAGGCGAAATCGTTCGAGGTGATCATGATGGAGGTGACGCCGTCGGCGCGGCGCGCCTTGCGGCTTTCACCGTCGCCCTCATCGCTCGCTTCGACCCAGAGCTGGCCGCCTTCCCAGCGTCCGGGGAACGAGCGCAGCAGGTAGAACGACTTGGTCAGCACGTGATCCTCGGGAACGGGTTCGAGGCGCGGGACGTCGAGGGCGCCAACGAGGCGCTTCAGCGCCATTCCGTTGCGACCCTCCATCGTCGATCCCGAGGGCATGCCGGTGCCGAAATCGCGCGTGTCGAAAATGATCATGCCGCCTTGCTTCATGTAGGCGTCGATCTTGGCGAGTGTCGGCTGGGGAAGGGGTTTGGCGCCTTCGATGACGGGCCAATAGAGCACGGGGAAAAACGCGATCTCGTCCTTCACGATGTCGACGGCGATCGGCTCGCCGGGCTCAACGGCGGTGCGGACTGCCAGGATGCGTGAGAGACCGGAGAGACCGGCCTTGCTCGTCGCGTCCGCGCCGGGGTCTCCGGTCAGCACGTAGCCGAGGGTGACGTTCTCCGTTGCCTTCTGGGCCGTCGTGCCGCCCGGCATATCGGCGATGTTCTCGGGGCGCGAGGATGGCGAGCCCGCGGGCGTTTGAGCCTTCGCAATGTTAGGCGTGAGGAGCGCGCCCGAAACGAGGGCGACGAGCAGGGCGCCTGCGGCCGTCCGCGCTCGCGGCTTCAGCCAGCTCGCGATCCAGCCGAGCGCGCCGAGAAGGGCGAGCACTGCGATGATGTCCGCGAAAATCAGCGCCAGCGAGCCCGTGAGCAGCGCGGGGGCGAGCGGCGTCGACGGCTGGCTTTCGTAGAGCATGCGCGAGGCTCCGGTCGGGCGGGCAGGAAGCGGAGCGAGCGTCGCCTTGGGACCCAGAACGTTGAGCGCGTGCGGACTTCCTTGTGCCCCATAGTAACCGGGCGGGTGAACAAGACTAGCCTCGACGGTTGCCAGTTTTTCAGCCGGAATGCCTTCGGCGGTGGGCGGCGGCGGGCGCAGGATGCCGAAGCCGTCCAGGGTCTGCACGGGAGCAAAGGCGTCGGGAGAGGCCGCGGCCGTTTCGCTGGTGGCGGCCTTGTCGGCGGCGGTGTCCTCGTTGGCGCCGACCGGAGCCAGGCTGCCGAGGGCTGTGATCCGCCGCAACATGTCGACGAAGAGGCCCGAGATCGGCAGGTTCGACCAGTCGGAATTGGCAGTCACGTGGAAGAGCACGACCTGGCCTGCGCCGAGGGTCGTCGCGGTGACGAGCGGCGTGCCGTCCGCCAGGCGGGCCCAGACCTTGACGGATGGCGTCAACTGAGCCGGGTCGGCGAGCACCTGCCGGCTGACGGTGACGTCCTTCGGAACCGGGATGCCGGTGAACAGGCTCGTGTTGTCGAAGTCGGCGAGGGGCTGCGGGCTCGACCAGGAGAGCGCGCCGCCGAGCGTGCGGCCTCCGACGCGAAGCGCGACCGGCAGGAGATCGTCGCCGCCGCTTTCGAGGCGGGGGCCTGCAAAGCGCACGAGCACGCCGCCTTTCTCGACCCAGGATTTCACGCGCTCCTTCACATCGCCCGACAGCGTTCCGATGTCGGCGAGCATCAGCACGCTCGCCTTCTGTTTCAGCACCGTATCGATGCCCTGGGCGAGGTTGTGATCCTTTGGCCGGATGATCTCGGCGTAGGGCTGCACGGCCTTTTCGAGATAGTAGAGGGGCGCGAGGAGGGGCTGCGACTGCTCCTGGCTTTCGCCCGAGATCATGCCGACGCGCTGCCATTGCGAGCGTCCGTCGAGCAGGCTCACGGCGCCTGCCGAATGCTCGGAGGCGATTTCGAGGCGTGTCACCTGGTTGCGCAATTCAAGGGGCAGATCGAACGTCACTTCGGCGGCCGTTGCTCCTGCAGAGAGCGTGAAAGGCGTCTCGCCAAGGCGCTGGCCACGGGCCGAGAACGCATCGATGCGGCCAGCGCGCGAAGATCCGCCGGTCCTCAAAACGGTCGCGATCAGCTTGCCATCCGGTCCGACGCCTGCCGTCAGCCCCAAGGGCTCCTCGCCGCTCGATTCCTCGACCACGGCAAACGTTCCGCCGGAGGCCGCAGTTTCGAGGCCGCTCGCGAAGGCCGCGGCCTCTTCCTTGTGATCGATGCCGTCGGTCAGCCAGAGAATGCTCGGGCCAGCGGCTTTCGTGGTGGCGAGCGTCTCGGTGAGAGCGGCAAGCGTTGCCTTGCGGTCTGGCGCGTAGGGGCGCGGCTGGAGCGCCGCGAGGGTGGCGCGCGCGTCGCTCGGCGCTTCGAGCTTCAGCGTTCTCGACTTCGTCTCGGGTGCTGTCTCGGCCACGATGACGGGCCGGTTCTGGCGCTGGGCGTCGGCGATGACCTGCTCGGCGAGCCCCGTGCGGCGCGTCCAGCCCGAGGCCGCGGCCCAGCCGTTGTCGATGACGAGCACGACGGGGCCGGTGCCGGTCAGGGCGCGGTCGCGCGTGGGGTTCAGCACGGGCTCGGCGAGGGCGAGAATGACAAGGGCGGCTGCGAGGAGGCGGATCAGCAGCAGCCACCAGGGCGTCTTGGCGGGCGTCTTCTCCTCGTTTTCGAGGCCGACGAGAATGCGCGTCGCCGGAAACTCCACCTGCTTCGGGCGGGGCGGAACGGTCTTCAGCAGCCAATAGATCAGCGGCAGCGTGGCGAGGCCCGCCAGCAGCCACGGATTGAGGAATGCCAGGGCGCCGAAGCTCATGGGCCTCCTTCAGTGCCGGGCGCGCCGTGCTCGGCGGCCCCCGGCGTCGGTATCTGCCAGCGGTATCCGGAATCGCGCCCTTCGAGGCGCATGATCAGGGTGAGCAACGGCTCGGTCGCCGGGCGGTCGGTATGATGGACGAGGAACGACCAGCCGAGACGCACGGCAAGCGCCTGCAACTCGTCGCGGTGCTCCTTGAGGCGGGCCTGGTAGCGGGTGCGAAGGCTTTCGGCGCGGTCCGCAATCCAGCTCTCTCCGCCTTCGAGGCCGAGGAACTCGGTGCGTCCTTCGTAAGGCAGGGTCTCCTCGGCGGGATCGAGCACCTGGATCATGTGACCCGTCGCGCCGTTCGCGGCCAGTACCTCGACGCTTTCGCGGATGGTCTCGATTGGATCAAGGAAATCGCTCGCGAGAATGAGCCCCGAGAAGCGGCTCACGCGCGCGTTCGACGGTTTGCCGGAGGCGAGTTGCGGTGCGTCCGAATTCGAGGCGATGGCTTCCGCGATGCGGGTCGCGGCGCGCCGGCTCGAAGTCGGCTGTGTGAGGCCCAGAAGGCCCACGCGTTCGCCACTTCTGACCAGCAGCTCGGCGGCTGCGAGTGTGAGCACGAGGGCGCGATCGCGCTTCGTAACGGATGCGAGATGGCTACGGAAATTCATGGACGGAGACAGGTCCGGCCAGAGCCACAGCGTGTGCGCGGCCTCCCATTCCCGCTCGCGGACATAGAGATGATCGGAGCTGGCGGAGCGGCGCCAGTCGATCAGTTGCGCGGCGTCCTGAGGCTCGTAGGTGCGGAACTGCCAGAAGGTCTCGCCGGGACCGGCGCGGCGGCGGCCGTGGACGCCATGGGCCACGGTCTGCGCGATGCGGTCGGCTTCAAGCAGCAGGTCGGGCAGCCGGTCGGCCATGCCATGGGCGTCGCGCTCCAGGCTGAAAACCTGCGCGTCGTGCTGTTCTGATGACTTTCCGGGGATGCCCCCACGGGGCGCCGCCATCAGCTTTACTCCACCGCCTGGGCCAGGCGTGCGATGAGAGGACCAAGCTCCTCGCCCTCGGCTCGCGCCGCGAACGAGAGCGCCATGCGATGCTTGAGAACCGGCTCGGCCAGCTCGATCACGTCGTCGATCGAGGGGGCCAAGCGTCCGTCGATGAGCGCCTTGGCGCGCACGGCGAGCATCAAGGCCTGGCTGGCGCGGGGGCCGGGTCCCCATGCCACGAAGCGATCCGTGTCGGCATTGGCGCCGGTGCCCGGGCGCGCAGAGCGCACGAGTTTGAGGATCGCCTCCACGACCTTGTCGGGCACGGGGATCTGCCGCACGAGGCGTTGAATGCTCATCAGCTCGCCGGCGTTCAGCACGCTTTCGACGACGCGCTCGTCAGTACCTGTGGTCGCATACAACATACGCCGCTCGGCTGCGAGATCCGGATAGGTGACGTCGATCTCGAGCAGGAAGCGGTCGAGCTGGGCTTCCGGCAGCGGGTAGGTGCCTTCCTGCTCCAGCGGGTTCTGGGTCGCGAGCACGTGGAACGGCTGGGGCACGTCATGGCGGGTGCCCGCCACCGTTACGTGATGCTCCTGCATGGCCTGTAGAAGGGCCGACTGTGTCTTGGGCGAGGCTCGGTTGATCTCGTCCGCCATCAGAAGCTGGGTGAAGATCGGTCCCTTGATGAAGCGGAACGAGCGGCGCTGGCCAGGGCTCTCCTCCAGCACCTCTGAGCCGATGATGTCGGACGGCATGAGGTCAGGCGTGAACTGGATGCGCTTCGCGTCGAGGCCGAGCACGCGGCCGAGCGTCTCGACGAGAAGGGTCTTGGCGAGACCGGGAACGCCGATGAGAAGCGCGTGTCCACCAGAGAGGATGGTGATCAGCGTCCGCTCGATCACCACGTCCTGGCCGAAAATCACCGAGCCGGCCGCTTTGTGGGCGCGCTTGATGCGCTCGGCCGCCGCTTCGAGCTTTGGCACAATCGCTTCTTCAGTCTGGATGACGGTGCTCATGGATGGAAAGGGCCCAGCTCTCGTGTTTAAAGGGGCGCCGCCGGGACAAGCCTGACGCGCATCTTAGGGATGTGACCGGCTCGCGGGGCTCCAGGTCAAGTTAATACTCGGTAAGACGCCTCGGGATACTACCTTACCCATTGAAATGCGCGTGAAGCGGATGGCAAACGAAGGGCTGAGGCGGGGTGCGATCGCGGCTTCCCCCATCCTCCTGTTTTGCGGCAGGCGAGCATTTGACTAATGGTCTGACCGAGCCATGATTTTCACGAGTTGAGCGCGAGACGCGGACACGATGGACAGGCTCCAGGATCTTCTCAAGAACGCTGACCAGAACGGCGCCGCGCCGGTCGAGCGCTGGAACCCGCCCTATTGCGGCGACATCGGTCTTGCCATCGCCCGTGACGGGAGCTGGCACTACCAGGGCAGCCGCATTCCCCGCCCGGCGCTGGTGAAGCTCTTTGCACGCGTCCTGCGGCGCGACGAGGATGGGCGCTACTTCCTGGTGACCCCGGTCGAGAAGGTCGACGTGGCGGTGGCAGACGTCCCGTTCATCGCCGTCGAGATGGAGGCCAGCGGGGCGGGGCGCGGGCAGTCTCTGCTGTTCCGCACCAATGTGGATGACGTCGTCAGATGCGGGGCTGACCATCCGCTCCGGTTCGTGGCGGAGGGGCGGGACGGAGGGCTCAAGCCCTATGTCCACGTGCGAGGCCGCCTGGACGCGCTGGTGACGCGGGCGCTGGTGTACGATCTCGTCGATCTCGCGTGCGAAGGTCCCGATGGATCCGGCCTCGGGATCTGGAGCGAGGGGGTCTTCTTTCCGTTGCCGGACGTGTGAGCCTGCTAGGGGGCGGAGGCCGTGGCCCGCTCCTTCGGCGGCGGCGCGGTGGCCGGGGTGGCCTCGTTCGGCGCGTCCTTTTTGGCTTCGGCCTTGGCGGAAGCGGGTGTGGACGCAGCATCGGCTTTCACCGGCGCGGGCTTCTCCGCCTTCGTGGCGGCCTTCGCAGCCTCCGTTTTGGCGGCCGGGGTTTTCACCGCGGGCGCCGCGACCTTGGTCTTGCTGTCCTTCCCATCCTTCTTGTCCGCCGTTTCCGGTTTCGCGTCGGGCCCATAGCGCTTGGCGCACTGGGAGTGCATGAACTTGTTGATCGACTTGATCATCGGGCGGTGGAAGATGCCGATCGAATCCTCGAGCTTGGCGGCGGTCCAGATGGTCGACTTGACGTCGGCCGGGCCGTCGATGCTTTCGAGGTTGATCCAGACCTTGTCGGCCTTTCCACCCTTGAACACCAGCTTCGGCGCGACCTTGGCGGTCAGCGGCTTGACCTGGCCTTCACGCTCGATGACGCAGTTGACCTCGTGGGCGGGGATGAAAACGGTGTGCTTCGGCTTGGTGAGCGCCGCGACGATGTCGGCGCGGCCGAGCTTCAGGTTCACCGAGCAGCGCGCATCGCCGAATCCCCAGGAAACACCCTTGCTTTCGCCGCCCTCTAGGGAGGATTTCGCCCAGGTCTTCTGAACGTCACACTTGAGGTCGTCGCCCTTGGCGCTCTTGTCGAGAATCATCGTGCAGAGACGCTTTTCGCAGGCCTTGAGCGCGGGCATCTCGCCGGGTGGCTCTTCGAGCGCGAAGGCCGGCAGAGCCAGTGCCGCGAGCGCGGCCAGGGCGGCAGCGAGTCGACCAAATCGGGTGTATGTTCCGTCGAAAAACGGTCCGGCGGTCAGACGTTTGGGCATCAGAGGCTCCTGCAGCCCACTCCGTCTTTGGTCGACGTTTGGAGGGGCTTGCCGGTACTGACACCTGATTTGGCCCAGATTTAGGCCCTTCCCGCGGCAGTTCCGGGGTTTGATCTTCCGCACGTAGAACGCGCGGCGGGCTTGATGCGCGGGGTGGCTTGGGTTACCAAGCGAATATAACCAATGCACATCCCGGGAGGTTTTTATGGGGGTCAATACAGCGGGCGGTCATCCGGCAATGGACTACGCTGAGCACAACCGCACGTATGCAAACTTCATCGGCTGGACCAAGTTCGCGATCGTGTTCCTTGTCCTGCTGCTTGCCGGCATGGCGTTCTTCCTCGTCTAATCCAAGACTTCACGAGCGTGTCCGGGTGTCGGATGGCGCGCTGACTGGCGATTTTTCGCACGGCTCGCTGTTGTGGACGCCTGGCACGCTGTGCTTGCCGGGGATGGCCCCGGGGCCGGCATGGCCGGTCTCATCGACGTGTCTACGGATGGTCCGATGGTTACGATTGCTGTGACGGCCGAAGGGCCGGATGAGCCGCGCGTCGCGGTCTCGCCCGAGACGGTGAAAAAGCTCGCGGCGCTTGGCGCAAAGGTTCGCGTCCAGAGCGGCGCGGGGCTTCGCTCCCGTTTCTCCGACGAGGTGCTCAAGGCGCAAGGCGCGGAGATCGCCGGCACGGCTGCGGAGACGCTGGCCGGGGCCGACATCCTGCTCAAGGTGCGCCGTCCCTCGGTGGACGAGGTCAAGCAGCTCAAGCCGGGTGCCATCGTGGCGGCGATCCTGGACCCCTACGACAAGGCCGGTATCGAGCCGCTGGCGGGGACGGGCGCGAGCCTCTTCTCCATGGAGTTCATGCCGCGCATCAGCCGTGCCCAGTCGATGGACGTGCTGTCAAGCCAGGCCAACCTTGCCGGCTACAAGGCGGTGGTGGATGCCGCTTCGCAGTTCGGACAGGCACTGCCGATGATGATGACCGCTGCCGGCACCGTTCCGGCGGCCAAGGCCTTCATCATGGGCGTCGGCGTCGCGGGTCTGCAGGCAATCGCGACGGCGCGACGTCTCGGCGCGGTGGTGTCGGCGACGGACGTGCGCCCAGCCACGAAGGAGCAGGTGCAGTCGCTCGGCGCGAAGTTCATCGCGGTCGAGGATGACGAGTTCAAGCAGGCGCAGACGGCTGCCGGTTACGCCAAGCCGATGTCGCCGGAGTATCAAGCCAAGCAGGCCGAGCTGGTGGCCAGCCACATCAAGACCCAGGACATCGTCATCACGACCGCGCTCATTCCCGGCCGTCCGGCGCCGCGTCTCATCACGCGCGCCATGGTCGAGAGCATGAAGCCCGGCTCGGTGATCGTGGATCTCGCCGCCGAGCGCGGCGGCAACTGCGAGGCGACGGTGCCGGGGCAGACGGTGGAAGTCTCGGGCGTGAAGATCGTCGGGCCCATCAATCTCGCGGGCACGGTGCCGGTCAACGCGTCGAACCTCTACGCGAAGAACCTCTATACGTTCCTCGAGCTCTTCTTCGACAAGAAGGAGAAGGTGCTCAAGGTCAACTGGGACGACGAGATCCTGAAGGGGACGCTGGTCGCCAAGGACGGCAAGATCGTGCATCCCAGCCTCGCTCCGCAACCGGCCGCCTGAGGGTCCTGCTCATGAAAAAGGCATCGCTTTTCCTTTCTCCGCTCGCCGCGGGATTGGGCGCGGCTCTCGCGCTCGCTCTCTCCGGCCAGGCGGCTTTCGCGTCCGGCGACGGCATCGGCGGCGCGGTCGATCCCTCGATCTATCGCCTCATGGTGTTCGTGATGGCGATCTTCGTCGGCTATTACGTGGTGTGGAGCGTCACGCCCGCGCTGCACACGCCGCTGATGAGCGTCACCAATGCGATCAGCTCCGTAATCGTGGTCGGCGCACTGCTCGCGGTCGGCGTCGAGCTCGTCGCGGAAGGCACGACGCTCGCTCGCATCTTCGGGTTCCTCGCCCTGGTGATGGCCTCGATCAACATCTTCGGCGGCTTCCTCGTCACCAGCCGCATGCTCGCGATGTACAAGAAGAAGGACAGCGCCGGCGGCAAGGGTGGACGTCACTGATGCTCCGTCGCCTGGGAGAAACGCTTCGGCTTCCGGCCGTGCCGGCTCGGCGCTTCTTGCGCCGTCCGGGAGCGTTGACACTTGCGTTTCTCCTGCTCGCCGGATCGTACGGCATCGCCGCCGCCCGCAGCCTCAGCGGCGACGAAGTCGGCTCGCTGAAGGCGACGGTTCAACGGTTCGATGCTGCCATGCGCGGGAGCGACTATGGCGTGGTGGTGGACACCATTCCGCCCCGCGTTCTCTCGCACATCGCGGAGCAGGCGGGCCTCGAGAGAGACAAGCTTCGCACGCTCGTTATCGGGATGACGAAGCAGGCGCTCGAGACCGTGAAGCTCGTCTCGTTCGGCATGGATACGTCCAAGCTGGAGGAGAAGCAGCTTGCCGACGGAACGCCGTTTGCGTTGATCCCGACTATCACCGTGATGGATGCCGGAAACGGCAATATCTCGGTGAACTCCCACACGCTGGCGCTGATGGACGGGGGAGCCTGGTATCTGCTCCGGGTCAGCGAAGTGCAGCAGATCGAAATTCTGAGGAAGGTCTATCCCGAGTTCGCCGGAGTGGTGTTTCCCACCGGCTCGGTTGAAGCCATGAAGGACTAATTCGTCATGACCGCCAATGCCGCTGCGTTCCTCTACCTCGTCGCCGGTGTCCTGTTCATCCTGGCGCTACGCGGCCTTTCTCATCCGGAGACGAGCCGCAAAGGCAATCTCTACGGCATGATCGGCATGACGATCGCCGTGCTGACGACGCTCGCGGTGTCGAGCCCGCAGAACGTGCTGACGTGGCTGCTGATCTTCGCTGGCCTCGGCCTCGGCGCGGGGATCGGTGCCGTCATCGCCAAGAAAATCCCGATGACCCAGATGCCGGAGCTGGTGGCCGCGTTCCACTCGCTCGTCGGTCTCGCGGCGGTGTTCGTCGCGGCGGCGGCGCTCTATGCACCCGAGGCTTTCGGCATCGGCCATCCGGGCTCCATCGCGCCCGCAAGCCTCGTGGAAATGGGACTCGGCCTCGCTATCGGCGCCATCACGTTCACGGGTTCGGTGATCGCGTTCGCGAAGCTCTCGGGCCGCATGTCGGGCGCGCCGATCATCCTGCCCATGCGCCATGTGGTGAACCTCGGCCTGTTCCTTGCGCTCGCCGTGCTCATCTACAAGTTCTGCATTTCGGGTGGCGATGCGACGCTGTTCTGGGCGATCACTGCCATCGCGCTGGTGTTCGGCGTGCTGATCATCATCCCGATCGGCGGCGCTGACATGCCGGTCGTGGTGTCGATGCTCAACTCCTACTCAGGCTGGGCGGCCGCCGGCATCGGCTTCACGCTCGGCAACATCGCCCTCATTATCACGGGCGCGCTGGTCGGCTCGTCGGGTGCCATCCTTTCCTACATCATGTGCAAGGGCATGAACCGCAGCTTCATCTCGGTGATCGCGGGCGGTTTCGGCGGCGAGACGGCGGCGGCCGGCGGCGGCGGCGAGCAGAAGCCGGTGAAGCTCGGATCTGCCGAGGACGCGGCCTACATCCTCAAGAACGCCTCCAAGGTCATCATCGTGCCCGGCTACGGCATGGCCGTCGCCCAAGCTCAGCACGCGCTGCGCGAAATGGCCGACAATCTGAAGAAGGCCGGCGTCGAGGTGAAGTACGCGATCCATCCCGTGGCTGGCCGTATGCCGGGACACATGAACGTGCTGCTCGCGGAAGCGAACGTGCCTTATGACGAGGTGTTCGAGCTCGAGGACATCAATTCCGAGTTCTCGCAGGCCGATGCGGTCTACGTCATCGGCGCCAACGACGTCGTGAACCCCGCGGCCGAGGACGACAAGTCCTCGCCAATCTACGGCATGCCCGTGCTGCAGGTGTGGAAGGCCGCGACCGTGTTCTTCAATAAGCGCTCGCTCGCGTCGGGCTATGCCGGCATCGACAATCCCGTATTCTATCGCGACAACACCGTGATGGTGCTCGGCGACGCGAAGAAGATGACGGAAGAGATTGCCAAGGCCCTTGGCCACTAATCCGATGATCGCGGCCGCGCGCTCGTGCGGCCGCCGCTGGTGATCTACGCATGAAGGTCGGCTACCGACAGCTCCTCGACGCGGCGAACGCCGAGATCACGACGCTCGGTGCCGCCGAGGTGCGTGACCTCGCCGATCGGGGCGAGATCCAGCTCGTCGACTTGCGGGACCGCCGCGAGCTCGAGCGCGAGGGGCGTATTCCCGGTGCGTTCCATTGCCCGCGTGGAATGCTGGAATTCTGGATCGATCCCGAGAGCCCGTATCACAAGCCGGTCTTCGCGGAGCCGCGCCGTTTCGTATTCTACTGCGCGAGCGGATGGCGCTCGGCCCTCGCGACCAAGGCCGCGCAGGACATGGGGCTCGATCCCGTGGCGCATCTCGGCGGCGGGTTCACCGCATGGCGCGAGGCCGGGTTTCCGGTCGAGCCGGTTTCGAAATAGCAAGCGCCACGCCGAGAACGGCGACGCGATTCTCAGAGCCTCACACCCCTACAGCCATCGCACACGCGCCATCGCACGGGCCTCCGCCGGCTGATGATCTGGTGCGTTCTTTCGATTTGACCTTGACCGCCAGCGGCTTGAGGTGCGGCTGCGCACAGTGCCCGCCGGTGCGTCAAACTTATCCCCTTGCGGGAGAGATCGGGAAGACTCTAGCCTTCGTTCAACAGTCGAGCACTGTACGCATCCTAGGGGTCGCGGAATGAGGGTATCGGCACTCTTGCTCGTTCTTGCACTGCTGGCCATCGGCGGCCGCCCTGCGGTTGCCGAAGGGCTGGAGGTTCAGCCCATCATCGGCGGCAACCCGATGCGCTGCTATGACTATCGGGGCGCCCTCGTCCGCACGCTGCAGACGACGCAACTGGGCGACGTGGGCCGCGCCTCCATCATCCAGCGTATGCCGATCATCTCGCTCGATACGGAGCGGATGGCGAAGCTGCCTGCCAAATTGCAGATCTTCTTCTTCATGCACGAATGCGCCCATCACGTGCTGGGGCATGTCATCCAGCCGACTTTGCAGAGCGAGCGCGATGCGGATTGCTGGGCCTCCAACTATGGGCGTTGGGCGGGGCTCTTCACGCGCAAGGACGTGGAGGACTTCGCGCCCTTCTTCGCGAAGAGCAACGGTTCGAAGTTCGGCCATCTGGCCGGACCGGAGCGGCAGGCGTACATCCTGATGTGTTTCGATACGCCTGCGAGCGAGCCCGCGATTTACGCCCATAGCCGGTAGCGCCAACCTCAGCGGTAGCGCGTGGGGATCACGAGGCGCTGGCCGATGGCGATGCGTTCGCTGGGCAGCCGGTTGGCGGCCACGAGATCTCCGACCGGTACATTGTAGCGGCGCGAGAGACCGTAAAGCGTATCGCCCTCGCGCACCTCGACGATGTTCGGGCTATGCGTCGGCTGCTGCGGGGGAACCGGAGCCGAGGCTTGGGGTTGAGGTTGCGTCCATTGGGTGCGTGGCGTCTGCTGCCAGCGAAGGCCGGGGTCGCCGGAAGGACCAAGGCTTCCCGTCTGGACGGGGGACGAAGCGTAACCGGGCTGGCCGCCGTAGTAAGGGGCCGCAGCCACCTGACGCGGCGTGGGCTGGCCGGGATCGACGTATTGGCGCGGAGCTTGGGCGTAGGGGCGGCCGTAGGTGCCGTTCGAGTAGGCGCTGCCGTTGCCGTAGTTTGAATAGGAGCCGGGCGACGATCCGTCCGGATAGGAGCGCGGCTGCTCGCGCACCATGCCTTGCTCGGGGCGCTGAGAGAGGCTTGCGGAGGTGAAGGATTCCTGGGTGCCGCCGGAGCTGCAACCGGCGAGAGTGGCCGACAGGCCGGAGAGAACCAGCGCGCTGGCGCCGATTGAGCGGGGACGGGAACGCATGACCAATTACTCCGCAAACGCATACAACCTCAAGAAGCGCAGCTTTTGGTTAATGGAGCCTTAAGAATCGCGGCGCCGGCCGTGATATGGTCGCGTCGAAGGTAAGCGTTGCGGAGATCTGAGATTGAGGGTGATCCTCGGGGCAGCAGCGGGAGTGGTGATGGCGATGGGTTTGTTGGCGGCGATCGTTCCCACGCTTCAGCGCAAGCTCATGTACTTTCCGGATACGACGTACTTCACGCCGGAGCGCGCAGGGCTCAAGGGCGTATCCGAGGAGGTGCTGAAAACGCCGGACGGGGCACGCGTGCTCGCGTGGTACGGACCGGCGAAGCCCGGACAGCCTACGCTTCTCTATTTCCACGGCAACGCTGGCTCACTCGAGACGCGCACCGAACGGATTCGCAAGTACACGGCTCGTGGCGTCGGCATCTTCATGATGACGTACCGCGGTTTCGGCGGCAGCACGGGGCATCCGTCCGAAGCCGCGAACGTGGCGGATGCGATGCTTGCTTATGACCGTCTCGTCGCGAAGGGCGTCGCGGCGCGTGACATCATCGTCTACGGGGAATCGCTTGGCACGAGCGTGGCGGTGCAGGTGGCCGCGGTGAAGCCCGTCGCGGGTATCGTGCTCGATGCGCCCTACACATCGATGGTGGATCTTGCGGCGCTCCATCATCCTTTCATCCCGGGCCGCTGGTTCATGACGGACCGCTACGAGACCTACCGGCACATCGCGAGCGTGACGGCGCCGCTGCTGATCATCCATGGCGAGGCCGACGACATCGTGCCGGTGGAAATGGGCCGCAAGATCTACGCGCTCGCGCCGGGCGAGAAGACGCTCAAGACGTTTCGCGGCGCGGGTCACGCGGACCACTACCTCTTCGGCTCCTACGAGGCCATCCACGCCTGGATCGACGCCTTGCGAAGCAACGAGGCCCTGCGCCGCAGTAAATCGGGGTAGGCCGGAACCGCCGCCGTCACGGTGTGGCGCTGGCGAACGTCACGAGCCCGATCACGGCGAGGATTGCGTAGACCAGCAGCGGCACGATTATCCCCGCGAGGTAGGGGTATGCCTTGAGCCGTCCCGCCGTCGTGTTCAGCTCGCTCAGGATGACGTAACCGCCCATGCTGCGGCGGAACCATCCCGTTGCTTCGCCCTTGGCCCCGATATGCGGCTTCACGCGCTTCCAGCCGGTCCACAGATCGCCGAGCGGCCCCCAGAGCGAGCGGAAATCGACGCTCGTGCGGCCCGTGCGATCGGCGAATATGGTGTCCTCTCCGATCACGGAGCCTGCGTTGGCGCGGCCGATGACCTCTCCTTCGAGACGCACCGGGCGGCCCACGATGGGTGAGGCGGCCACGTCCCCCATCAGCTCGACAACGGTCTGGTTCGCCGGTGCCGAGAATGGATAGGTGATGGGGATGAGCAATGCCCATGCGAGGATGGCGGCGGGAACCGCCAGCACGGCGATCATCGGGATGCCGGTCGCAAGGCCCGCTCCGACGCCGACGACGAGTGTCGCGAGGGGAAGCAGCGGCAGCATCAGCTCGCGCAGGAATTTCCGCCACAAGGCGGGCTTGTCGACATTGGCGCGCCGCGCGGCTCCTTCGATGTCGATCTCCTGGAAACTCTGCTGCTTGGCCTTGGCGATGGCTGCAAGCGCGTTGATGCGCTTTCCCGTGAGCGGGTGCGTGGAGCTCAGCTCGATGAGCTTCGCCCAGGGATTGTAGATGTCGAACAGCATCGCATTGGCCGTGGCCTCGGGATGCAGCTTGGAGGCTTCCACGACGAGGCCCAGATGGCTCGCGCCCTTGAAGTCCACGACGCCCATGTGGCGCGTGGAAGCGAGAAGCTCGCGGGTCTGGTCGGTGTCGGCCGCTTCCGCGATTCCGTATGCGATTTTTACGAGAGCGTTGGCGAGGTGGCGGGCTTCCACGCGATCGGCGGCGAAGCTGTCGGCGAGGTATTCGCGCGTGCGGCTGAGGTAGAGCAGGATGTAGGTGCCGAGCACGTACATCACGTAGGCGGCGAAGCCGACGATGGCGAGATTGTTCTTGCTCTTGGAGCTTCCGGACGACCGGGTCTGGCGCGTGAGGCTCGAGTAGATGACGTAGAGCATCTGCACGAGCGTGCCGGCGACTGTCATGACGAGGAAGTCGCGGTTGACGATGTGGCCCAGCTCGTGGGCGACGACGGCGCGCGTTTCCTCCTCGTTCAGGAACTCGAAGATGCCGTCGGTCAGCACGATGCGCGCGCCGGGCCGGAACAGGCCGTAGGTGAAGGCCGTGGGGTTGCGATCGGGGATGATGCCGACGGACGGCGCTTTGAAGCGGTACTCTCGCGCAACGTCATGAATGATGCCGTGGACGTGCGGGTAGCGCGATTTCAGCGTGGCGTCGTCGATGAACTCGACCTTGTTCACCCACCGCAGCATCCAGTCCGTGATCCAGGGGCTGATGAAGAAGATGACGGCGTTGATGATGAGAACCAGGACAAGGGCAAAGCCCACGTCCAGACTGCCGGCTGCGACGAGGGCGGCGATCACCACGCCTGCCACCATCGCGGTGAGGAGTGAAAGGGTCACGAGGGAAGCGAAATAAAGCTTGGCCATCTGTGCGCGCTCACTCCTGCTGGAATAGCGTTTCAACGAGAAGCGATGCTCGCGCAGTCGCACTCATCTCGTGCGTAGAACCTGTTCTGACGATAGTCTGGCTCCGTATACGGAGCCAGAGTGATTACCCCGCAAAAGCTCCGGCGCGGATCGGCGATCCACCAAAAAAAACAACCGCCGGCAGACCTGCCAGCGGTTGCGAAATTCCAATCGAGTGGGCTCGGAGGCCGCTCGGATCAGCGAGCGCCGAAACCGCCGCCGCCGCCAGCACCAGCGCCGCCGCCAAAGCCGCTGCCGCCACCGGGGCCACGACCGCCGCCGGGGCCACCACGGCCAGCGCCCTTGGCGCCAGGGCCGCCGCGCGTTGCTGCGGGCTTGCCGGGGAGGAGACCTTCGCGCTGCAGCTTCTTACGAGCCAGCTTGCGGGCGCGGCGGACGGCCTCAGCCTTCTCGCGGGCCTTCTTCTCGGAGGGCTTCTCGAAATAGTTCCGGAGCTTCATCTCGCGGAAAATACCCTCGCGCTGCATCTTCTTCTTGAGCGCCTTAAGGGCCTGATCGACGTTGTTGTCGCGAACGAGAACCTGCAAAGGTGACCTCTGTGATTGAATCTTCTCAGAAAATAACACAACTCAAAGCCCCGGCGGGCGGCCCCCGGCGCTTCGAGCGGAATTGGTTTGGCTGGCTTCTATCAAACGCCGTAGCGCTTGTCCACGGGCTCTTCTTAACGTTTTCGTCCTTTTTCGCTGATTATGACCGGGGCTTCACCCGGTTAACATGGCCCATTTTGCGGCCTGGACGCGCTTCGGGCTTCCCGTAGAGGTGGAGGGCGGCGCCGGGCTCGGCCGCAAGGGCCTGCCAGGCGTGCACGTCCTCGCCGATCAGATTCGTCATCGTGACGTCCGAATGCCGGCCGGTTGGGCCGAGCGGCCAGCCTGCGACGGCCCGGATGTGGTTCTCGAACTGGCTGACCAGGCAGGCGTCCATGGTCCAGTGCCCGGAATTGTGAACGCGGGGCGCGATCTCGTTGACCACGAGCGGCTCGGCCGCGTCGGGGCCTAGGTAAAACATTTCGACGCCGAGAACGCCCACGTAGCCGAGGGCGGTCGCGATGGCGGCGGCCATCTCTTTGGCGCGGGCGGCGTGGGTCTCGGAGATCGGGGAGGGCACCGTCGAGGTATCGAGGATGCCGTTCTTGTGGGTGTTGAGCGGCAAGTCGTAGAAGCGCACCTCGCCCGAGATGCTGCGGACGACGAGCACCGAGACCTCGTAGGCGAACGGCACGAGCCCTTCGAGCACGCACGGGGCCCGCTTCAGGCTTTCGAAGGCAGGCTTAAGCTCGGACGCGCTCTTGATGCGGACCTGGCCCTTGCCGTCGTAGCCGAGGCGGCAGGTTTTCAGGATGCCGGTCTCGCCGATGGCGTGAATGGCGGCTTCGAGCGACGCGTCGCTGTCGACGGGCGCGAAGGGGGCCACGGGAATGCCGATGCCGCGGATGAAGGTCTTTTCCTCGAGACGATCCTGGGCAACGGCCAGTGCCTTGGGGCCGGGACGAACAGGCGTCACCGCCTCGGCGGCCGCTGCTGCTTCGAGCGGCACGTTCTCGAACTCGTAGGTGACGACATCGACGCTTTCCGCAAAGGCGCGGATTTTCGCGGTGTTCTCGTAGGCGCCGACGGTCGAAGCCGCGGCGACGTCGAACGCGGGGCCCGGCACATCCGAATAGATGTGGCACTTGAGGCCGAGGGGTGCGGCGGCGAGGGACAGCATGCGGCCGAGCTGGCCGCCGCCGAGAATGCCGATGGTGGATCCGGGAGGGAGGGCCGTCGTCATGCGTTCCGTCTTCGTCATTCGTTTTTGGGGTCTTCGGAGACGCTCGCGGTCTGGCGTGCGCGGTATTCGGCGATGCGAGCGGCGAGCTCCTTGTCGGAGAGCGCCAGGATCTGCGCCGCGAGGAGCCCGGCGTTGGTGGCTCCGGCTTCCCCGATGGCGAGCGTGCCGACGGGAATGCCGCCCGGCATCTGAACGATCGAGTAGAGGCTGTCGAGACCGGAGAGCGCCTTGCTCTGGATCGGAACGCCGAGGACGGGAAGGGCCGTCATGGAGGCGGCCATGCCCGGCAGATGGGCGGCACCCCCGGCGCCGGCGATGATGACCTTGAGACCGCGCTCGGCGGCGGATTTGGCGTAGGAGACCAGGCGATCCGGCGTGCGGTGGGCAGAGACGATCTTGGCCTCGTAGGCGACGCCCAGCTCGTCCAGGACGGCGGCGGCCTTCTTCATGGTCGGCCAGTCGGACTGGCTGCCCATGATGATCCCCACATCGGCGCGGTGTTTGGTCATTGGCCCGTCACTTCCGAATCGAGGCACTTCCGAATCGAGGCCCGGCGGCGGATGCCCTTCGGGAAAACGGGCCATTTAGAGGAGCCCGCGTCCGGTTGCAAGGCGGAAGCGGCGGTATGGTGGGTAAAACCGGGGCGTCTTGGGTTAACGGCAGTGGGCAAGGGGCGACCCTGACGGAGTGGCGCTTTTCTCGGGCAGGCTCGAATCGCCTACTGTTCCGCCGCCTGCGCTTTCGGCTCAGGCGGCGTGCCGCGTCGGCTTTTGGGCCCTTCCCTCATGACAACGAGCGCACCTTCCTGGACCGCCGGCTATGTGTCCGAGCTGGACTATACGCACGGATACTACCGTGAGATGAGCCCTCTCAATCTCGAGCTGGCCATGCTTTCGCGGCTGCAGGCGCACAGCGTGAAGCGGCCGCTGCGCTATCTGGAGCTGGGCTTCGGGCAGGGGCTTTCGCTCAACATCCACGCGGCCGCCTGCGAGGGCGAGTTCTGGGGCACAGACTTCAACCCTACCCAGGCCGCGAACGCGCGGGAGCTCGCGGCGGCTTCGGGCGCCGATCTCAAGGTATTCGATCTCTCCTTTGCCGAGCTTCGCGACCGCGCGGATCTGCCGGAGTTCGACATCATCGTGCTGCACGGCATCTGGAGCTGGATCTCGGACGAGAACCGGCGGGTGATCGTCGATCTTGCGCGCAACCGGCTCGCGGTCGGCGGGCTATTTTACATGAGCTACAACACGACGCCCGGCTGGTCTCCGGCGATGCCGTTGCGCCATCTCATGTCGCTGCATCTCAATCTGGCGACGGGTGAAGCGACGGGTCTCGGCTCGCGCATCGACGCGGCCGTCGATTTCGCCGAGCAGGTCGTGGATTCGAACGCGCTCTATTTCCGCGCCAATCCGGCCGTTGCGGAACGGCTCAAGGGCATCAAGGGGCATAACCGTAACTATCTCGCGCACGAGTTCTTCAACGCGGATTGGCATCCGATGCCGTTCTCGGAGGCTGCGGACCTGCTCGCGCAGGCCAAGCTCTCGTTCGCGGCCTCGTCCAATCTCGTTTCTCACATCGACACGTTGCATCTCACGCCCCAGCAGCAACAGCTTCTTGCGTCGATCGCGCATCCGGTGCTGCGCGAGTCCGTGCGCGACTATTGCGAGAACCAGCAGTTCCGCCGCGACGTGTTCGTCAAAGGTCCGCGCGGGCTTTCGCCACAGCGTCAGCTCGAGATCCTCCAGAGCCATCGCTTCGTGCTGCAGGTGGGCGAAGGGGACGTCGCGCTCAAGCTGAATGGCCCTGCCGGGGAGGCGCACCTCCAGGCCGAGGTCTACCGGCCCATGCTGGCCGTGCTCGCGGAGCGCGGTCATGCGCCGAAGAGCGCTGCGGAGATGCTCGCTCATCCGCTGATGAAGAAGGTGACGCCCGCTCAGCTCGCCCAGGCCCTGTTCGTGCTCACCGGGCTCGGCAACGTGAGCGCTGCGCAGGACGAGGCTCAGGTGGCAGCCGTGCGCGCACGAACGCAGGCGCTGAACCGCCACTTGGTCGACAAGGCTGTATTCTCGAATGAAATCGGCTTCCTGGCGAGCCCGGTGACTGGCGCGGGCGTTCCGATCGGGCGCATTCAGCAGCTTTTCCTGCGCGCGATCCGGAGGGGGCGGACCACGCCGCAGGAGTGGGCGCTTGATATCTGGCCGCTGATGGAAGCGCAGAACCAGCGGCTGATGCGGGATGGGAAGCCGATCGCGTCGGCGGCGGAGAATATCGCCGAACTCGCCAGTATGGGTCAGGATTTCGCCCAGAAGCGGTTGCCTATTCTCGATGCGCTTGGCGTCATCGAGAGGTCGGGCTCGGCCGCTGCGGTTTCGCCGGATCTGAGCATTGCGGCGGCGTGAGCACACCCGGCGGGTAACCGGCGGCGGCAAAAGCCTCCGGCCGTGACGCCGGGGACGATGACGATCTAGGTTTTGCAGGAACACATCGGAGACGCGTGATGGGCCGCTTGATTCTTTTGGCGATTGCCTCGCTCCTGATGGCCGGGGCCTCGAGTGCGGCGCTGGCCGAGACCGCATCGCCTGCTGCCACAGCGGCCACTTCCGCGCCAGCCGCGCGGGCGCTGTCACCCGAGGCGGACGCCGCCTCTCAAGAGGCGGCCGGCGCAACCGACGAGGGGGGCGCCGCAGCGGCGGATGCGAAACCCGAGACGGCCGCGGCGCCGGAAGCCAAGCCTGCTGCAGCGGAGCCCACGACCCCTGCGGCCGTTGCGCTCAAGGCACGGCTCGACGCCATTCCCGGCGATGGAGCCGACGAGGAGAACAAGGAGCGCGCGGCGCTGATCGCCTTCTACGGCGCGCGCGCCTTTGCGCCGCTGTGGGTGAACGCCCAGGGCTTCAACAGCGACGCCAATGGCGTCATCGAGGCGTTCTCGACGGCCGGGTCATGGGGGCTCGCGCCGGAGGATTTTCCGACGCCGAAGATCGCGGGCGGTGAACTGTCTCCCGAGGCCCAGGCCGCCGCCGAGGCTGAGCTTTCGCTCACGGTTCTCAAGTATGCGCGCTATGCGCGGGGCGGGCGGATCATGCGTCCTGCCGAGCAGCTCAACTCGAATCTAGACCGCAAGCCGCAGCTTCTCGATCCGGCGAAGGTGCTCGACGGGCTCGCGGCGGCTTCCAACAAGGCGGCTTATCTCGTCGGCACGCATCCGCAGCACGCGCAGTTCCAGCGCTTGCGCGAGAAGTATGTCGAGGCGCTCGCCAAGAACGGGGGCAAGCCGAATGCGGGTGCCAAGAAGATCCTTGCCAACATGGAGATGTGGCGCTGGATGCACGACGATCTCGGCGATCTCTATCTCCTGGCGAACGTGCCGACCTACATGATCAGCGTCGTCAAGGACGGTGCTGTCGTGCACACGGAGCGGATCGTCGTCGGTGAGATCGGCAAGCAGACATCAATCTTCACCCGGCCGTTGAAGAGCGTGACGTTCCGGCCCATGTGGCGCGTGCCGGAGAGCATCAAGGTCAACGAGCTGTGGCCGAGCCTGCTGCGCGGCGGCGGGCTGATGCGCCAGTACGGTCTCGAAGTCGAGACCAAGGACGGACGGCGCCTCGATTATCGCACCATGGATTGGCGCACGCTCGATATTCGCAACTATGAGGTGGTACAGCCCGCGGGGCGCAAGAGCGTGATGGGTGTCATCAAGTTCTCGTTCCCGAGCCAGCACACGATCTTCATGCACGACACGCCCGACAAGTGGATGTTCAATTCGCAACAGCGCACGTTGAGCCACGGCTGCCTCCGGCTGCGCAATCCGCTCTCCGTCGCCGAGATCCTCCTCAAGGAGGACAAGGGCTGGGACGCCGACAAGGTGCAAGACCTCGCCCGGAACGGGCCGATGAACAACGAGGTGGCGATGGACAAGCGTGTCCGTATGCACATCGCCTATTTCACGGCCTGGGTGGACGAGGACGGCAAGCTCAAGACCTATTCGGACATCTACGGCCACGAGAAGCGCGTGACGCAGGCACTCGACGGCAAGTGGCAGCAGATCGCCAAGGGCCGCGATCATCTCGCGCCCGTCGTGCCGGACAAGGCGCATCTGGAGGACAAGCCGCAGAAGCAGGCGGCGAGCGGAGGGAAGTCAGCGAACGACGACTTCCTGGGCTCGTTCTTCGGCGGGTTCTAAGACCGCGCAGAGCGGTGCACGACACCGCTCTGCCGCTTCTCACGTTTCGGCACGCGCCACCCTAGGCGGCGCGAACCGTGCTCAGGAAGCGGGCGACCTCGGCCTTCAGCACGCTGCTCTCGCTCGAGAGCGTCACCGCGGAGTGTAGAACAGCGGCAGAGGCCGTTCCGGTCTCGCTGGCGCTGCTGTTGACCTCGACGATGTTGGCCGTCACTTCGGACGTGCCCTTGGCCGCTTCCATGACGTTGTTGCTGATGTCCTGGGTCGCGGTCGCCTGCTCGGCGACGGCGGCTGAGATGGCGTTCGAGATGTCCGAGATCTTGCCGATCGTCTCCACCACGCCGCCGATGGCGTTGACGGCTTCCTGCGTCGCGCCCTGCATGCCCTGGATCTGGACGGCGATATCGTTCGTCGCCTTGGCGGTCTGGGTGGCGAGCGCCTTCACCTCCTGCGCGACGACGGCAAATCCCTTGCCGGCTTCGCCTGCGCGTGCCGCCTCGATGGTGGCGTTCAGCGCGAGCAGGTTCGTCTGCGAGGCGATGGTGCTGATGAGACCCACGACGTCGCCGATGCGATGGGCGGATTGCAGGAGCGCCGTGACGCATGTGTTCGTGGAGTGGGCCTTCTCGACGGCCTGATGGGCGGCGGCGGCGCTTTGCGAGATCTGTCGCTCGATCTCGCCCACTGCGGTGGAAAGCTGCTCGGTGGCCGTTGCGACGCTGCCGACGTTGCCGGACGTGATCTCGGAAGCTGTGCCCACCATGGTCGAGAGCTGGCGGGTGGCATCCGCCGAGCGGGTGAGCGTCTTGGCGGTCCCTTCGAGGGAATTGGCCGCGATGCTGACTTTCTCGATGATGGCGCCGACGGAGCTTTCGAACTCTTGCGCCAGGCGCTGCATGGTGAGCCGGCGGGCTTCCGCGGCGCGCTGCTCTGCCTCCACGCGCTCCTTGCGCATGCGCTCGTTCTCCTCGATGCCGTGTGCAAACACGCCGAGGGTGCGTGCCATGTTGCCGATCTCGTCGGCGCGTTCCGTGCTGGGAATCACGGTGTCAAGCTTCCCATCCGACATGCGGACCATCGCCTGCTCAAGGCCGGCGAGCGGTCGCACGATGCCGCGCATCATGAAGACGAGCGTCATCAGGACGCCGGCGATGGAGAGCACGACGGCGGTGTTGGTGATCCACGATGTCATCTCGGCGAAGGCCGCGGCCTCCGCGCCCAGGGTCTTGGCATCCTGCTCGATCTTTTCACCGACGGCTTCGAGCGACTGCTCCAGCTCCTCGAAACGGGCGTTGAAGGCGGGCATCGCGGCGAGGGCGCGGGGCCGATCGCCGAAGGCTGCGGTCACGGTGGATTTGGCTTCTTCGAGGTACCTGGCGAGCGGGGCATCGACGCGGGACAGCTCGGCCTTGATGGTGCCGGAAAGAGGCAGCGCCTTGTTCGCGTTCACCAGCTCCACGAAATGGGTGCTCATCTCGTCCAGCTCCGCCCGGATCTCCTTTTCGGAGGTTCCGAGCTCTCCCGAGGTGAGGGCGGCCAGCACGATGGCGCGGAGGCCGTCGTGGTACATGTCGAGCGTGGTGTGGTTACGAACTGCGGTAGTCAGGACCACGGAGTTGTCGAGACTCTCGATCAGCCGGTTGCGTACGAGGATGCTGGTTGTGGCTGCGATGAGCGTGGCCACGAGGCAGGCGCCGCATACAACAGTTGCGCGGCCGGACAGTGATTTCGGGATGAAAGGCGGCGACAACATTGCGGCGGTCCTGCGCTGAAATATTCATGCGAATGCGCAGGATCATATGTCTGATGACTTAATTTTGAATTTCAGTTTGTTCATCTAACAGTAGCTATTTGCTAATTTTTCCTAAATCTTCCGGCGTGTCGAGCTGCGGTCAATTGGCGCCGGAAATTTGATCTGTCCGGGGTGTTTCCATGAGGTTGCGGGCGGCTTCGATGGTATCGGCTTCACGGGCAGGCTTGTCCCACCGGATGCGATGAATGCGCGGAAAGCGCATGGCGAGGCCCGATTTGTGACGGGGCGAACGGAAGATCGCGTCGAAGGCGACCTCGAGCACGAGCCTCGGCTCCACGGCGCGAACAGGGCCGAACTGCTCGGTGGTGTGGTTGCGCACGAAACGATCGATCTCGGTGAGCTCCGCGTCGGTGAAGCCCGAGTACGCCTTGCCGACCGGAACGAGCTCGTGCCCCGGATACACGTCTCCACGCGGGCTCGTCTCCGATTGCGGCTCCTCGATGCTGCGCCAGACGCCGAAGGTGTAGTCCGAGTAGTAGGACGAGCGCTTGCCGGACCCGCGCTGGGCATACATCAGAACGCAGTCGAGTGTGAGCGCCGCGCGCTTCCATTTGAACCAGTGACCACGCGGGCGGCCCGAGAGATAGGGGCTCGTCCAGCGCTTGAGCATCAGCCCTTCGATGCCGGTGTCGCGCGCGTCGGCCCACAATGTGTCCAGCTCCTCGCGCGTGGCGAAGGGCACGAGCGGGCTGATGTCGGAGAGGGGAGGGCGCTTCCTTTCGTACCAATCCTCGAGATGCACTCTGCGCTCTCTGAAGCTCAAGGATCGCAGATCCTCGCTCCCGTCGATGAGAAGATCGTAGAGGCGCACGTGGGCGGGATGATCCTTCAGCATTCGGCCCGTGACGGCCTTGCGGTTGAGGCGCTGCTGCAGATCGTTGAACGGCGCGACGATACCGCGTCTCGCCACCAGCAGCTCGCCGTCGAGTAGCACGTCGAGCCCTTCGAAGGCGGAGACGATCTCCGGAAATGAGCGTGAGATGTCGTCGCCCGTGCGGGAGAACATGCGCGCGTGCCCGCCGTGCGCCGCGATTTGGACGCGGATGCCATCCCACTTCCATTCGGCGGCAAACTCGCCGGGCTCGAACGTCGTCCAATCCTGCTCTTCTATGGCGTGGGCAAGCATGAGGGGGCGGAAGACCGGTTTCCCTCCGGCATCAGGCCGGGGCCCTTCGCCTTCGAGCCAGCGGAACAGATCCGTATAGGGCGGCGCAATGCCGTGCCAGATCTCCTCGATGTCGGAGACGTCGTGGCCGCTCATCTCGGCGAGTGCCGTTTTGGCGAGGCGTGCCGAGACGCCGACGCGCGGTGCGCCGCCGATGAGTTTCAGAAGCGCCCAGCGGCCGCGCACATCGAGGCGATCCAGGAAGTCGCCGAGAATGGCGGGCACCTCGGTCGGTTGCGCTTTTGCGAAGGCAGCGACGACCTCTCTCAAGCGGGGCGGCTCGCCGCGGAGCTTCGGCTCGGGCCACATGAGCGCGACCGTTTCGGCCGTGTCGCCCACATAGTCGCGCGAGAGCGCGTAGAGCACCGGATCGACGCGCGTCTCGAGCAGCACTGCGAGGCTGCGCCGGAGGGGAAGGCGCGGAAACAGCCCGTCGGTCAGCGCGGCGAGGGCGAAGCCGCGGTCGGGATCGGGGCTCGCGCGAAAGTAATCGACGAGGAGCGACAGCTTGCCTTTTCGCGACGGGGTCGTGGTGAGGGTGTCGAGGAGAAGCGCGAAGGGCTGCATACCGGACTAGTCTCCCTCGTCCTCGAAGCCCACGAGCGCGAGCGCGCGGGCGTTGAGGCCGCGGCGGCCGAGCTCGTAGACGAGGGCGTCCTCGCGGCCGTGCGTCACCCAGACATCCTCGGCCCCGGTTTCGAGCACGGTTTCGATCAGCTCCGGCCAGTCCGCGTGATCGGAGATGACGAGGGGAAGCTCCACGCCGCTCTGGCGCACGCGACCCTTGATCCGCATCCATCCCGACGCGAACGCCGTCACGGGATCTGGAAAGCGGCGCGACCAGCGATCGGCGAGAGCGGAGGGCGGGCAGAGCACGAGGGCGCCCGCGAGATCGGCGGGGCGTGTGTCCGCGACCGCACGGATTTCGCCGAGCGGAATGCCGAGCCGCTGGTACAGCTCGGTCGTGCCCATGAGCGCGCCATGAAGATAGATCGGCGCGTCGTAGCCTGCGTCGCGTGCGAGGCGGATCACACGCTGGCACTTGCCGAGGCCGTAGGCGCCGACCAGATGCGTGCGGTCTGGATTGCGGCGGAGAGAGGCGAGCAGGCGGCCGACTTCTGAGATGGCGGGCTCATGGTGAAAGACCGGCAGCGCGAACGTCGCCTCGGTCACGAACACGTCACAGGCAATCGGTTCGAACGGCGGGCAGGTTGGATCGGCGCTGCGCTTGTAGTCGCCCGAGATCACCGCCCGCTGTCCATTCCATTCGAGCACGATCTGCGCGGAGCCCAGGATGTGCCCCGCGGGAACGAACCGAACCGATACGCCCGCGAGCGATTGCGTGGCGCCGAGAGGGGTCGCCTCGAAGCGTCCGGCCGCCTCGGCGCCGAGGCGCACCTTCATGACTTCGATAGTTTCGGCGGTGGCGAGGACTGCTCCGTGTCCGGGACGGGCGTGATCGCTGTGCCCGTGCGTGATGAGTGCGCGGGGCACGGGGCTCGCGGGATCGATGTAGGCGTCGGCGGGCTCGCAATAGAGACCGCGGTCAGTTGGGTAAAGCCATCGGTCTATTCCGGCAGAACGCATGGCACTCACGCCGCAGCTCTCCTCACCTCTGGCCCCGCATATATCTACGACAGGCTCAGGAATGCGGATCGGCCGTCATCGGTTTCCAGGCAGGCCCGTTCTTAGGCTCGCGCAATCCCGGGCGCGCGTCCGCAGCGCTCAGGCGATGATGTCCGGAAGCAGCTGGTCCTCGATCTTGGTGATCTGATCCTTGAGGGCGAGCTTCTTCTTCTTCAGCCGCCGTATGGTTAGCTGATCGGCCGCCCCACCCGTTTCGAGAGCGAGGATCTCGTCGTCCAGCAAGCGGTGCTCGGAGCGGAGCTTAACAAGCTCTTCTCGAAGCTCCCTGTCGTTCTGCCGCTGCATGTCGATGCTCGTTCGAAAGCCGGATCTGCGTGGTGCTCAAAGAAAACGCAGGGCGCAGGTCCGGCGGGACTATCGTCTCATTTGCTGCGTTCTGCAAGCAAGTCGGTATGCGTTTGAGATAAAACACATGGATAAACCGATGCTTAGCGACGCGTTAACGGGCGCGCGCCGTTTAATGTCCTATTTGCGACGACTGCTCTTCCAATAGACAATTCGTGGCATATCTGTAACAATGCTTCGGTCTTCAAACTCTGAAAAGGAGGTCAGGATGGCGCTTTCGGCTCATCTTCAGGAACTCTCAGAGAAGCACCGGCAACTCGAGCGTCGGATTGAAGAGGAGACGGCAAGACCTGCTTCGGACGACGTAACGATCCGCCGGCTTAAGCAGGAGAAACTAAAACTCAAAGACGAGATCGTAAGGCTTGGGGCCGAGACACGCCACTAAGGCGCGCTCGGTGATCCTCCGCGGAGCTGCGGTGGAGCTGGCTCCCAGCTGCTATCGCATCTCCCGGCATCGCCTCGTTTCATAATTTCCCACATTGCTGCGCCTCACAAGCGGCGTCACGGCCGAAGGGCTCGTGTGTCGTCTGCCGGGTCGCGCGTATGTGCGAAACAGGCTCTCGCGACGTGCTCGCGAAAGAGCTTGGCGGTGGCTTTGTGGCTTGGAGCGAAACGGGCTCGGAGCAAGCGCGGGCTGCCGTCAGGCGTCCTTCGCGAGCTCGCGCAGCCTGAACTTCTGCACCTTGCCGGTCGATGTCTTCGGCACGTCGATGAAGACGATACGCCGGGGCGCCTTGAAGTGCGCGAGGCGCTCGCGGCACCACGCGATCAATTCCTCCTCGGTGGCGCTCGTCCCGGGCTTCAATTCCACGAAGGCGCAGGGCGTTTCGCCCCATTTCTCGTCGGGCTTCGCGACCACCGCGCAGACCGCGACGGCGGGGTGCTTGTAGAGAACGTCTTCGACCTCGATCGACGAGATGTTCTCGCCTCCCGAGATGATGATGTCCTTGGAGCGGTCCTTGAGCTGGATGTAGCCGTCCGGATGGAGCACGCCGAGGTCGCCGGAATGAAACCATCCGCCTTCGAAGGCTTCGGCGGTGGCTTCCGGGTTCTTCAGGTAGCCCTTCATCACGATGTTGCCGCGGAACATGACCTCGCCGATGGTTTCGCCGTCGGCGGGAACGCGCGTCATCGTCACCGGATCCATGACGGTGAGGGCTTCGAGGGCAGGATAGCGCACGCCCTGGCGCGAGCGGCGCGCGTCCTTGGCGGGCTTGGGCAGGTCGTCCCAGGCGCTATGCCATTCGTTGAGCGTCGCGGGGCCATAGGTTTCGGTGAGGCCGTAGAGATGCGTCAGCGCGAACCCGGCTTCGTTCATGCGCGCCATCACGCTCTCGGGCGGAGGGGCTGCGGCGTGGTTGAACGCCACGCGATGGGTGATCTCGCGGCGCTCTTCGTCCTTGGCGTTGAGCAGCGTCGCCATGACGATCGGCGCGCCGGAGAGATGCGTGACTTTGTGGTCGACGATGGCGTCGTACATCGCTTTGGCTCGCACCCAGCGCAGGCAGACGTGGGTGCCTGCGACGACGGAGAGCGACCAGGGAAAGCACCAGCCGTTGCAATGGAACATCGGCAGCGTCCACAGATAGACGGGATGCTTGCCCATGCCGGTGGCGATGGTGTTGGCGTAGCACATCAGCGCCGCGCCGCGGTGGCTGTAGACGACGCCTTTGGGATTGCCTGTGGTGCCTGACGTGTAGTTGAGGCTGATGGCGTCCCATTCGTCCGGCGGGGTGCGCCAGGTGAAGGCCGGATCGCCGCTGGCGAGGACGGCCTCGTAATCGAGATCGGAGAGCGCGGGGCCTGCCGCGTCCGGGTATTCGGTGTCGTAGTAGTCGATGATGAGCGGTTTCGCTTTCGCGAGCGCGAGCGACTCTTTCATCAATCCCGAGAACTCGCGGTCGGAGATCAGGATCTTCGAGTTCGCGTGATCGAGCTGAAAGGCGATGATCGGCGCGTCGAGCCGGGTATTGAGGCAATGAAGCACGGCGCCCGTCATCGGCACGGCATAGTGCGCTTCGAGCATGGCCGGCGTATTTGAGAGCATCACGGTGACCGTGTCGCCGGGGCCGATGCCGCGGCTCACCAAGGCGGACGCGAGGCGGCGGGCGCGAGCGTAGAACTCCGAGTAGGACACCCGCTTCGAGCCGTGGATGATGGCGGTGTGCTCCGGATAGACGGCGGCGGCCCGTTCCAGGAGGCCGATCGGAGTCAGCGGCTGATAGTTGGCGGGGTTCTTGTCGAGACCGATGGAGTAGGGGTTTTCGCTCATCAGGGGCCGTCGGTTCTTGGTTTGGTTGTGGTGCGGTCAACGCTAGCGAAGGACACCCGCGGCGGCAATGTCGATCCGCGCACGGGCTTGTCGTTGCCTGACGGCACGCCAGCGTCTGCCGACATATTGGGCAACTTCACTGTGAAGCTTTGCGGTTTGTGCCTTGAAACTCGGGCGCGGGTCTATAGCATCTTCGGGTGTGTCGTCAGTCCCTCTTTGCAAGGGAGGCGGAAATGACGGAGCCCAAGCTAGAAAACGTGGCGTTATGGGTGGTCGCGGTGCTCGTTTTGATGGTGCCGTGGGCGCTTCTGTGAGTCGCGCGGCCTCGGCGGTCTGCCGAGGAGCCGGGCTGGCATAAGCCCGGATCTCAGAAAAGGTTTCGGCGCGGTAAGGTTTCCCCCTTTTCCCGCGCCGTTCCCCCGTTTTGTCCTGTCAACTTCTGAGCAGCCGTCTCGTGCGGCCATGGGGAGATATTGGCACGGCAAATTGGAGATCCGATTAAAGAAACTGCTTAGCAACGCATGAAAATTTGATCCATTCGCCGGTTTTTGCCGGAAAAGGGGCGAATTGGGCGCCGCGCTACTTCAACAGGTGCGAAAAGGTCGCGGCCCTGCAGGCGCTGCCGCAGCCTTGAACCCTTTTGGGGGATGGGGCAGGAAAAGAAGTTGCACTCAATTGTCGATCTAGAGGATCCAGAATGACCGTCCAGCTCGAAACCGCTCCCAAGCAGCTCCTTCACCTCGTTTTCGGCGGTGAGCTGCAGGACCTCGAAGGGATCGAGTTCCGGGACCTCAAGAGCCTGGATATCGTTGGCATTTTTCCGAATTATGCGGAGGCTCTCGTTGCCTGGAGGGCGGCCTCCCAGAAGTCGGTCGACAATGCTGCGATGCGTTACTTCATCGTGCATATGCATCGCCTTCTTGAGCCCCTGGCGAAGGCGGGGCAGGCGCCGGCCTGACGGGACGTTCCGCGCGGCCCCGAAAAGGGCCACATGGGCGCCAAATCATACACTTATTACCAGCTCTCCACCGGAGGTCGGTCGGCTGCGGTGCTGACTTCCGCTAAGCTCGAAGATAAAATCGGGCGTTTTTCGCGTGCCCGAGCCGTGCGTAGCCCAGAGGCGGACTGCCGTCGTTTTCTTTAGGAGCCCTTCACAGTCGATGGCGACCGCACGCACACCACGGCATGGGCAAACCGCGCGCCCGAAGAAGGCTGCCCTCGACGCCCATTCGCGCAAGCTTCTGTCTCGCTTCCTGGCGGACTGGGTGAAGCCGCGCTGGCGCGAGCTGCTCGTCGCGCTTGCGCTGACGGCGGCCCTGGCCGCGGCGACCGGCGCCTATCCGATGGTCATCAAGTTCTCGTTCGACAATCTGCTCGCGGGTGACGTCTCGTGGCTGCCGTGGGTGCTCGCCGCGATCATCTTCATCACGCTCGCGCGAAGCACGTTCCTTTACCTGCAGACGGTTGCCACGCAGCGGATCGTTCTCCGGTTGATGGCGGACATGCAGAGCGTCACGTTCCGCCATTTGATCAACGCGGACTATGCGCGCCTCACCCGCGATACGCCCGGGCGGCTGATGTCCAAACTTACGAACGACGTGCAGTTCATCCAGCAGGCTTCCCTCGCCTCGATGAACTCGATCATGCGGGACACGCTCTCGATCGTCGCGCTCGTGGGATCGATGTTCTATCTGGACTGGCTCATTTCGCTGGTCGTTCTCGGCGTCTATCCGTTCGCGGCCGTGCCAATCGCGAGCATCGCGCGTCGGGTGCGCCACAATTCGACGCGCACGCAGGCCGAGCTCGGCGGCATGACCTCGCTGCTGGTCGAAAAGCTCGGCGCGACGCGGCTCATCAAGACCTATCGTCTCGAGGACTACGCGGCCTCCCGCGTGAACCGGAGCTTCGAGGAGGTCTTCCGGTTGAGGCTCAAAGGCGTCGCTGTGAAGGCGCGGCTGGAAGCGTTGCTGGAAGCGCTCGGCGGCGCGGCCGTGGCTGGCGTCATCTGGGTCGCCTACTGGCGCATTTCGAGCGGAGCCTCGACGGTCGGCGATTTCATGGGATTGACCGCCGCTCTTCTGATGGCGGCACAGCCTCTCAAGGCGGTTGGCGGTTTGATGGCGCGTCTCCAGGAGGGCCTCGCGGCCGTGGAGAGCATCTACGAGATCCTGGACGAGAAGCCGAAGAACAAGGATCTGCCGGGGGCGAAGCCGCTGCACATCACAGAGGGCGCGGTCAGCTTCGATCACGTGTCGTTCCACTACGGCGACGAGTCGATTCCGGCGATCATCGATTTCAATCTCGACGCCAAGGGCGGGCAGACGGTCGCGCTGGTGGGCCGGTCGGGAGCCGGAAAATCCACGATCGTCAATCTCGTGCCCCGGCTCTTCGACGTGACGGGCGGCAGCATCCGCATCGACGGGCAGGACATCCGGGAGGTGACGCTGGCGTCGCTGCGCTCCTCGATCGCCCTCGTCAGCCAGGATGTCACGCTGTTCGACGATACGATCCGCGCGAACATCGCGCTCGGCAGGCTCGGCGCGAGCGACGAGGAGATCGTGGCGGCGGCCAAGGCGGCGGCGGCGCACGAGTTCATCCTCAGCCAGCCGCAGGGCTACGAGACGCTGATCGGCGATCGCGGCGTGCGGCTTTCGGGCGGGCAGCGCCAACGCCTCGCGCTGGCGGCGGCCATTCTCAAGGACGCGCCCCTCCTCCTGCTCGACGAGGCCACGAGCGCGCTCGATACCCAGTCGGAACGGCTCGTCCAGCAGGCGCTGGCCGATTTCACGCGCGGGCGCACGTCGATCGTGATCGCGCACCGCCTCTCGACGGTGCAGAACGCGGATCTCATCTGTGTGATGGACGGCGGGACCATCGTCGAATCCGGCTCGCATAGCGAGTTGATCGCCCGGGGTGGGGCCTATGCCCGCCTCGTGCGCGCGCAACTGCTGTCGGATTCCGATGCGGACAGCCCGCCGCCGGGATTGCCTTTGAACTGAAGCGCGACAGCTCGCCCGGCTGCAGGGCACGGCCTGCGGGCCGTTATTCGCGGCGGAAAATCTTGTCGACGACGCGGTTAGCCCAGCTCTGGGAGTGAAGGCGGGCCTCTACGTCCTTCGGATCGTAGACCGTCTCCACCCATTCGTAGAACGAGATGGGCGTTTTCTCCGCATAGGCGAGATAGGCTTCGAGGAAGTGATCGAGGATGCCGGTGTCGGCCTGGCGGATGTGGCCGTATCTCAGGGATAGCTGGTTGCGCGCATCTGCGATCGGGATCTGGTGGCGCGTATGCAAGTAGAGCGCGCTCATCAGGCCGACGCGGTCCGCACCCGATTTGCAGTGCATGAGAATGGGATATTCGACGGTCTTGAACAGCTCGCGGGCGCCGAGCACCTCGTCACGCGTCGGAGCCGCGCGCGAGCGGACCCGGTAGTCGACCAGATTGATTCCAGCCTCCCGGCATGCCGCCTGCTCGTAGGCGTAGGTGGAGGTATCGAGCTGACCCCGCAGGTTCACCACCGTGCGCACGCCGCGCCGCGCGACGTCTCGGATCTGGTGGGGCAGGGGCTGGGCGGCACGCCAAGCTTGATCGGACAGGCGGTGCCGGTTGGGGAAAAACAGGCGGATGATAAGATGGTCAAGCAGCAGCATGTCGAGATAGCGGGCATACGGCTCCGCACGCCGGCGCCAAGACACCGGCAGCGCCGACGTCACGAGTCTCAGCCCCGCCCAACCCGAGCGGCGTAGAACGCGCCGTGCCCGTTTTGTGAGGGATGCCATGTGCTCTTTGATTTCCCGCGTAAATTGCCGCGTCTGGAGAGGAGCGTTCCACGGCGGCCTCTCAAAGCGGTCCAGTCTATGGGCTCCCTAGCATTATCCTGCCGGATCTGTCGATGATTCAGCGTCCACAGGCGTCGCCACAACATCCACATCGGCTACGTCCTTGTTCTGGCGTGCTTCTTATGTGGGAAACCGCTTCACACTTTTCCGGAAGCGCTCTATAGGGAAATGTCCGGAAAACGGCGTCAGGATTATTGCGGCTCGAGCAGGGAGAGGCGAGAGAGGCCGATCGATGGCACAATCGCCAAAGCCAGAGTCGAGAATTGGCAGATTCGCCGGTCTGCTTGCGGCGCGCTACACGCGCTTCGTCCGAAATACGTCCACCGTCGTCTACGAGCCGTCCGACGCAGTTGCGCGCGCGGGTGAAATACACCCGTTCATCCTGGCAATGTGGCACGGCCAGTTCGTGTTGATGCCGACGCTGCACCAGGGCGCCTTTCCGGTGTCGGCAATCGCGGCCCGCCATTCCGATGCGGCGGTGGTGCGCACCATGCTCGGCGAGTTCGACATCGAGGTCGTGCAGGGAGCAGGCGCGGGCGAGCGCAAGCGGGATCGCGGAGGTGCGACGGCGCTCCGGATCGCGACGCGGCTGCTCAAGGGCGGCAGCACCTTTTCCATGACGGCCGACATTCCGCCGGGGCCCGCGCGCAAGGCCGGCACCGGCATTACCATGCTGGCCCGCTATTCGGGCCGTCCCATCGTTCCGTTCGCGGTCGCCACGTCGCGCTTTCTCGTGCTGCCGACTTGGAGCCGAATGACCATCAACCTGCCGTTCTCGAAGCTGGCCTACGTCATCGGCGATCCGATCTGGGTGCCGCCCGACGCGGGGGAGGATGTGCTCGAAGAACGCCGGCGCGCGGTGGAAGCAGGCCTCAACCGCGTGACGGCGCGTGCCTATGAGATCGTGGGCGGAAATCTGGCGCGCGTGACGCCGCCTGCTCCGCCCGAGGCGTTGACTGCTCCGGCGGCCGAGGGGCTGACGCTCAAGCTCTACCGGGGCGGAACCCGCCTGTTCGGGCTCGTCGCGCCGCTGCTGCTCGCAGTTCGCGGCCGGCAAGGCAAGGAAGATCCCGAGCGACGCGGGGAGCGCTACGGCAAGGCGAGCCTGCCGCGTCCGGACGGTCCGCTCGTGTGGGTGCACGCGGCGAGCGTGGGCGAGACCAATGCGGTGCTGCCAGTGATCGAGCGGCTGCTCGCGGAGCGGGAGGATCTGTCCGTTCTGCTCACGACCGGCACGGTGACGTCGGCGGCGCTTGCCAAACGGCGGCTTGGGCCGCGCGCGTTCCACCAGTTCATCGTGCTCGACGTGCCGGAGTACGTGCGCGCGTTCCTCTCGCACTGGAAGCCGGATCTCGCGGTGTTCGCGGAGAGCGAGATCTGGCCCAACCTCGTGATGGAATCCTCGGCACGCTCCATTCCGATCGCGCTCGTCAATGCGCGCATGTCGGCGCGCAGCTCCAAGCGCTGGAAACGGCTCAAGGGCATCTCGCTGCCGCTGTTCTCGCGTTTCGATCTGGTGCTCGCGCAGAACGATCAGCTCGCGCGCGCCTTCAAGGGATTGGGCGCGCGGCGCGTGCAGGGTATCGGCAATTTGAAGATCGACGCGCCGCCTCCCGTCGTGGACGTGATGGAGCTCGAGCGGCTGCGCCAGGCGCTCGACGGACGGCCTATCCTGGTCGCTGCCAGCACGCACGATCCCGAGGAGGAGATCGTGGGCCGTGCACACGCTCTCATCGCGCGCAAGCTTCCGCGCTTCTGCACGATCATCGCCCCGCGTCATCCGGCGCGCGGCAAGGCGATCGCCGAGATGCTCCGGGGCAAGGGGTTCCGCGTAGCGCTGCGCTCTGAGGGCAAGCTGCCGGATGCGGATACCGACATCTACGTCGCCGACACCATCGGCGAGCTCGGCACGCTCTATTCGCTTACCGACATTGCGTTCGTCGGCGGATCACTGATCCGGCATGGCGGGCAGAACCCGGTGGAGGCCGTCGGCCATGGCGCCGTGGTGCTTACCGGGCCGCACTGGACGAACTTCCGCGATTTCTACACTGCGCTTCTGCGCCGCAAGGGTGCGCGCGAAGTGAGCTCGGCCGAGGAGCTTGCGGCGGCGGTCGAGCAGATCCTCACGCAGGAGGGTGAGCTCGAGCGCATGAGAGGCGGCGCCAAGACGGCGCTGGCTTCGCTCGCCGGCGCGCTCGACCGGACGGTCGAGGCGCTGATCGAGATGCTGCCCGAAGGCTCGCGCGTGCGCCGTGCCTCTTGAGGAGCCCTCGTGGTGGTATGGGGCAGCCGGTGGCTCGCACCTCGCCGAACGCCTGCTCAGTCCAATAAGCGATCTCTACGGCCGTGTTGTCGAGCGCCGCTTCAAGGCCGTGCAGCCCTTCCGGTGCGGCCTGCCGGTGATCTGTGTCGGCAACTTCACGGCAGGCGGCACGGGCAAGACGCCGCTCACACGCTTTCTGGTTTCGATGCTCGCAGGCGATGGCGTCACGCCGGTCTGTCTTACGCGGGGTTACGGCGGCTCGCTTGCCGGTCCCGTCTGGGTCGCGCCCGAGCGTCACAGCGCAGGTGAGGTCGGCGATGAGCCGCTGCTCATTGCGCGGACGGCGCGGGTGATGATCTCGCGCGATCGCAAGGCGGGCCTCGCGGCGATCGCGGCGAGCGAGGGTGTCGAGATCGTCATCATGGACGACGGATTGCAGAATCCGAGCCTCGCGAAAGACCTCTCCATCGCGGTCGTGGATGCGGGCCGCGGATTCGGTAACGGCCGTGTCATTCCCTCGGGTCCGTTGCGGGCACGCCTCGATTTCCAGCTCGGTCTCGTTGACTGCATCGTGGTGATGGGTGCCGATCCACCGGAGGGGCCGTCGCCGATTTTCGAGGAGTTGAAGAAGCGGTTTCCCGGCCCGGTGCTGAGAGGGGCGGTGGCGCCGACGGGGGACTGCGGCTGGATCGCGGGAAAGTCGCTGCTTGCATATGCCGGCATCGCGAACCCGGAGCGCTTCTTCCGTCTGCTGGAAAGCTTCGGGCCGGACAGACTAGTGCGCCGCACGTTTCCCGATCATCACGCGTTCACGGAGGGCGAAGCCGCGGGGCTGATCGCCGAAGCAAAGGCGCTGGGCGCGGATCTGGTCACGACCGAGAAGGATCTGGCACGTCTCGCGGGGGGCTCGGGCGCGCCTGGAGAGCTTGCGTCGCTCTCGCGCACGCTGCCTATCGAGGTGCAGTTCGACGACCGCGATCTTGTGCGGCTGCGCTCTCTGGTGGACGGAGTGCTGAAAGGGGCTGCGCGCGGCTGAGGCGGAGGGCGGTCAGCCGGCTGCCTTGCGATTGCGGACGGATTCGAGATAGCGCTGGAGCGAAATCTCGGAGGAGGCATAGGGCTCCTGCAACTCCACGCTCCAGTAGCGCAGATCCGCCAGATCGATCTTCTGCCCCGTCACGGCGCAGCGCACGAAATCGCCCGGCGAGACCACCTGGAACTCGCCGTCGAGGTAGCGCACCTGGGCTTCGCCCCGAATGCCAAACAGCTTGTCGAAGCGGTTCATGTTACCTCTGTCCTGCAAATACGTGCCGGCCGGAACGCTCGAAATGCGTGCTCGTGAGCCTGTCGCACCGTTCAAATCGCCAATTGGGGGGGCGGCGTCAAGGGACGGACTTCGAATTTTGTTATCAGAAGAGCGAGCCTTGCTCCCCCGGGCCCCGCTTCTGGGCTGTCGTTGCAGGCTTTTCGGGCGCTTTGCGGCCCGGCTCTGCGCGCGGCGAGGGTGTCGCGGGGGGCCTTCCGGGGCTCACGCCCTTGACGTCGGTCTGGACGCGTCCGTCGCCGAACTCGATTTCCAGGCTTTGCCCGACGGTTACGGCCGCGGCCGAGCGGACCATGGCGCCATCGGCGTCGCGGACCAGGGCGAAACCGCGCGCCAGGACGCTGTGATAGCCGAGCGAACCCAGGAGCTTGGCCTGGCCTTCGAGGGTGTGACGGCGCTGCGCGAGGCTGCCCGTGAAGGCGCGATCGAGGCGGCGGGCGAGGGTTTCGAGGCGCTCGCCGCACCGTTCCACGCGATGGCGGATGGGAGCCGGCTGAAGCCGCCCGGAGGAGCGCTCTAGCCGAGCCCGGCGCACGGCGGCTGTGCGCGCAAGGCCGTCGCGCGCGCGGCGTGCGAGACCGTCGAGCCTGTCGGCTGAGCGCTGGAAGCGAATTTCGAGGAGACGGGGATCGAGCCGCGACGTGATGCGCACATGGCGTGTGTGATGGGCTTGCGTGTTGGCGGAGAGGGCGCGCGAGAGGCGCAGCCCCGTCGTATCCATGCGCTGGCGGTGATGGATGACGAGGGTGTGCGGGCTCGGCAGACGTCCGGCCACCTGAGCGAAGCGCGTGTGGCTGCGCTGAACGCGGGTTCTGAGCGCTGCGTCGAGCCGCATGGCGACATTGTCGAGCCGCTGGCGGGGAAGGGCTGCGAGGTCCTCCGCACGCGGCAGTCCACGCTCTGCGGATTTGAGGTCGCGGCGCAACGTCTCCAGAAGACGGCGGATGGCGACGGAGAGGCGAAGCGTGAGCTTGCCGGTCTCCTGCAGGAGATCCGAGTGCTTGGGCACGGCCCATTCCGCCGCCTTGGTGGGGGTGGGTGCGCGGGCATCGGCGACGAGGTCGATCAGCGTCCAGTCGGTCTCGTGGCCGACCGCAGAGATGACGGGGATGGTGCTCGCGGCGACGGCGCGCACGACGGCTTCATCGTTGAAGCCCCAGAGGTCTTCCAGGCTGCCGCCGCCACGCGCGACAATCAGCACGTCGGGACGGGGAATTGCGCCTTCCGGTGAAAGCGCGTTGAAGCCACGGATGGCGGCTGCGACCTCGGCCGCGCTGCCTTCGCCCTGCACGCGCACCGGCCAGACGACGACGCGCGTCGGGAAGCGCTCGCGGAAACCGTGCAGCATGTCGCGGATGACGGCGCCGGTGGGGCTCGTCACGATGCCGACGACCTTGGGCAGGAAGGGAAGGGGCCGCTTGCGCTCCTCGGCGAAAAGGCCCTCGGCGGCGAAGCGGCGCTTCCTCTCCTCGAGTTGCGCCATCAGCGCGCCGAGGCCAGCGGGCTCCAGGCTCTCGATGACGATCTGATATTTGGATGAGCCGGGGAAGGAGGAGATCTTGCCGGTGGCGATGACCTCCATGCCCTCCTCAGGCTTGAAGCGCAGCTTGCTCCAGTTGCCGCGCCAGACGACGGCGTCGATCTTGGCCTTGTCGTCCTTCAACGAGAAGTAGCAATGGCCGGAGGCATGAGGACCGCGGTAGCCTGAGATCTCGCCGCGCAGGCGCACGTGGCCAAATCCGTCCTCGAGCGCCCGTTTCACCGCGTTCGAGAGCTCGGAAACGGTGAATTCGGCGACGTTGTTGCCCTGGCTTGAGGCTGGGGAGGGAGTGGAAACCACGAATCGGTCCTTGCTTGTTCGGCGAGCCATCCATGATACACGATGGGCAAAACCCCATCCAAGATCGCCAGGATCTTCTTACCTATGAATGTTCTCCTGATCGGCGGCGGCGGGCGCGAGCATGCGCTGGCCTGGGCCCTGAGCGCCAGCCCGCTGCTTACGAAACTCTATGCCGCGCCCGGAAACGCGGGGATCGCGGAGCTTGCCGAGTGCGTCAAGCTCGACGTGACCGATCACGCGGCGGTGCTGCGCTTCATTGCCGAGACCGGCATCGGCTTCGTCGTGATCGGGCCGGAGGCGCCGCTGGTCGGCGGGCTCGGAGATGCGCTCTCGGCGGCGGGCATCAAGCATTTCGGTCCCTCTCAGGCGGCGAGCCAGCTCGAAGGCTCGAAGGGCTACACCAAGGATCTCTGCCGCGAGGCGGGCATTCCGACCGGCGCTTATGGCCGTTTCAAGGATGCTGCCTCGGCGCACGCCTATCTCGCGCGCCAGCCCGTGCCAATCGTGGTCAAGGCCGACGGGCTCGCGGCCGGCAAGGGCGTCGTCGTCGCGACGACGCGGGCCGAAGCCGAAGCCGCCATCGATGCGTGCTTCTCGGGCGCATTCGGTGCGGCGGGTGCGGAGGTGGTGATCGAGGAGTTCCTCGACGGCGAGGAGGCGAGTTTCTTCGCGCTCTGCGACGGCAAGACGGCGCTCGCGCTCGCGACCGCGCAGGACCACAAGCGCGTGGGTGACGGCGACACCGGGCCAAACACGGGCGGCATGGGTGCCTATTCGCCCGCGCCCGTGATGACGCCGGAGCTGGTCGAGCGGACGATGGCCGAGATCATCCGGCCGACTGTCAAAGCCATGGCGGCCCGCGGCACGCCTTTCAAGGGGGTGCTGTTCGCAGGCCTCATGATCACCAAGGAAGGGCCTAAGCTCATCGAGTACAACGTGCGCTTCGGCGATCCCGAAACGCAGGTGCTGATGATGCGGCTCACCTCCGATTTGCTGACGGCGATGCTGGCGACGGCGGACGGCGTGCTCGATGCCTGCGATCTGCGCTGGCGCGAGGACGTGGCGCTCACGGTGGTGCTCGCGGCCAAGGGCTATCCCGGCACGCCGGAAAAGGGCACAGAGATTCGTGGCCTCGAAATCGCGGGGCAGGTGCCGGGCGTGCAGATCTTCCACGCGGGGACGCGGCGAGACGGGGGGCGCCTTCTCGCGGACGGCGGGCGCGTGCTCAACGTGACCGCGCTCGGCGCCACTGTCGGCGAAGCGCAGGAGCGCGCCTATACGGCGATCGCCAAGATCGATTGGCCGGGCGGCTTCTGCCGGACCGACATCGGGTGGCGCGCAGTCGTGCGGGAGAAGGCGGGAGAGACGTGATGGGGCGGTTCGCAAGCCTCTTGCCGGGCATGGTCTTGGCGTGGACGCTTGCCGTCTCCGCCGCCGTTGCCGCAGATAAGCTTGCGACGGATGACGCTGTTCGCCGCGAAATGAAGGCCATTCGCGACCTGACGCTGAACGTGCACACGCTGGTGACGCACCGGCGTATGCCGCCCGCCGATGCCCGCACCTATCACGCCCGCGTCAAGGCGGCCGTAGAACGTCTCCGGACCGAGACGACGCTGGACGGCGGCGAGCGCGACGAGATCGAAAATCTCACGCAGGATATTCTCGCCGGCGCCGAGGCCATCGGACGCTCACCGTCCTCGACGGAAGCCATCGACGGGATCGTGGCCATCGACGAGGCGCTGGCGCGCTACGCGAAGCAGTTCGATCATCCAGGCTGGCAGCCGCTGCGATAGCAGCCTGGCGCGTGCGAAAATATCAGGCGCGTCTCCGGGAAGGATGTCCCTCACGCAAGGGACGATTTGAAGCTTGCGTACGCTGCGTCTGCGCGCACATGCTCGCGCTCGAGTGTGAGATGCCTGCATGGCACCCGCGGGGATGAGGCACAATGCTGCGCATAGTCACTTTGATCGTTGGCGTCGTGGTCCTGGCAGTTTCCGCCCATGCCGAGGTTTGGATGGTCAAATCCTCGGGCGTCGTCGGATGCCGGGATCGCGAGACGCTCGCCAAGCTCGACGCATCGCAGGCCTCGCACGACGGGGCCGCGCCGGACGGCTGCGTGCTTCTCTATCCGGGCGAGAGATTGCTGGACCAGCCCGAGGTAGGCGTGGGCTTCAACGAGTTCATTCGGGTGCAACGCCACGACAGCAGCACGGTGTTCGTCACGCGATCGGCGATCGTTGCCGATCCGGGGATCGGCGCGACGGACGATCGCGCGGAGTGACGCTGGTTTACCCGTGAGAGGCTCACGTGCGGACGGTGGCGGCCCAGTCGAGCCAGAGGCGGACGCGGGCTTCGGGATGGGGTGCCGTCATGAAATCGGTGATGACGGCGATGCTGTCGGCGCCGGCTGTCCGCACGGGGCCCGCGCGCTCGGGCGTGATGCCGCCGATGGCCACGAGCGGCAACGTGCCAATGCGCTTGCGCCAGATGCCGATGCGCTCCAGACCCTGCGGGGCCCATTTCATGACCTTGAGCTTGGTCTCGTAGATGGGACCGAGCGCGACATAAGCCGGATCAGCCTCTAGTGCGATCTCCAACTCGTGCTCGCTGTGGGTCGAGACCCCGAGCGCGATGCCCGCACGGTGGATGGCCTTGAGATCGGCGCGGGCCAGGTCCTCCTGGCCGAGATGGATCTCGGTGGCGCCGAGGTCGATGGCCTCCTCCCAGTAGTCGTTCACGATCAGGCGGCAGCCCGCGGCCTTCGCGACAGGGATCGACGCGCGGATCTCCTCGCGCACCTCGCCGGGCTCCAGGTCCTTCACGCGGAGCTGCACGGTGCGCACGCCGAGCGGTGCGATGCGCTCGAGCCAAGCGGCGCTGGGAACGATCGGGTAGAAGACATCGGGGGCAGGATGGGCGGTCATGGGAGGCTCATCGGCGGGTGCCGCCGGAGTGTGGCGGCTCGAAATCGAAAAACGGCGTGCCGGCGACCGGGGTCGAGGGCTGCGCGCGGTCGCTGGGCTCGATCAGGCCGGATTCGAACGCCGCGCGGCCGGCGTCTATGGCATTCGCGAAGGCGGCGGCCATGGTGACCGGGTCCTGCGCCTTGGCGACGGCCGTGTTCAAGAGCACGGCGTCGTAGCCCATTTCCATGGCAGCGGCGGCATGGGAGGGCGCGCCGATGCCCGCGTCGATGACGAGGGGCAGGTCTGGGAAGTAGGCGCGCATGGTCTTGAGCGCCAAGGGGTTGGACAGCCCGCGGCCGGTGCCGATGGGCGAGCCCCAGGGCATCAGTACGCGGCATCCGGCGGCCACGAGGCGCTCTGCGGCGGAGAGGTCCTCCGTGGTGTAGGGGAACACCTTGAAGCCGCGCTTCACGAGCTCGGTGGCGGCTTCGACGAGGCCGAACAGATCGGGCTGGAGCGTGTCGTCGTTCGCGATTACCTCGAGCTTGATCCAGTCGGTCTCCAGAAGCTCGCGCGCCATCTCGGCGGTGGTGATGGCCTCCTTCGGCGTACGGCAGCCCGCCGTGTTCGGAAGCAGATGCACGGGGAGCGCGCGGATGAGATCCAGGAAGCGCTCGCCGCTGCGCCCGCGTGCCTGCTCGCGGCGCAGCGACACCGTGACGATGCCGGCGCGGGCGGCGCGAACCGCCTCGCTCATGACCTGCGGCGAGGGATAGAGCGCGGTGCCGAGCAGAAGGCGAGAGGACACCTGCACGCCATAGAAGGAAAGGGGCGTTGAGGTGGCGCCCGCCATGGCGCGGCGCAGAGGTTCTGTCTGGTTCATGGCTCAGCCGCCTTGACGGACCGAGAGGATCTCGATGCGATCGCCGTTGCGAACGGGGGCGCTCTCGCGCAGCCGCGCGGCGACGAAATCTCCGTTTACGGCGGTGGCGACCTTGACGTCGCCGAAGCCCTGCTCCGCCACGAGGTCGGCCAGCGTCTCGGCGGCGGTGGAGAGCGGGCGGCCGTTGAGCGTGACCTCGCGCAGCCGGTCCGCGGCCGCGATAGCTCCTCGATCGTCTGGTTTATGGGCGTTCAAATCTTGTCTTTCAGGTTCGTAAATAACATCTGGGCCGCTAGCATCGGCCCCCGGCGCGGGCCTGTCAATTAACGTGACTTTATCAGTGATTTGACAGGGTTGCGGGGTTTCTCAAGCTTAGTTAGGTGACGTCGGCACTCCAGAGGCCATGCAACTGGTCTTAAACCGTTTTTTCGGCTCTCCATAAAGGGCCGTGGTTTGACCATGATCAGGCCCCTAGTGGATGTTCGGATCGCGGCGTCACGGCCTTGGTGCTCATTCGTTTTCACGTCTCCCGGCTCGACGGCCTACCCGTGACTGATCGAGCCGGACGTGCTCTAGGTTCGGCCTCATTCGCTTCTCGAACGGCCTTTACGGCCGTTTACAGGATCTCTCCCCATGTTCACTGCGCTGATTACAAGCCGCCGCTTCGCACCGCTGTTCTGGTGTCAGTTCCTGTCGGCGCTCAACGACAACTTCGTCAAGAACGCGCTGGTGATCCTGATCCTGTTCAAGCTCGGTTCGCAATCGGGCGGTGCGTTGGTGGCGCTTGCGGGTGCGGTGCTGGTCGCGCCTTTTTTCATTCTGTCAGGGATCGGCGGCGAGCTCGCGGACCGCTATGACAAGGCTGTCGTCGCCGAGAAGCTCAAGCGCGCGGAAATTCCGGTCGCGATCATCGCGGCCGTCGGCTTTGTCACGCACTCGGTTCCTGTGCTGTTCGTCGCACTTGGTCTTTATGGCGTGATCGCTGCGCTGTTCGGTCCCATCAAGTACGGCATTCTTCCGGCTCTGCTCGAGCCCCGCGAATTGCCCGCCGGCAACGCGTTCGTGGAAAGCGCCACCTTCGCCGCCATCCTGATCGGCACCATCGGCGGCGGCCTCGCGGCATCCGACGCCAACGGCGTGTGGGTGCTCGCGGGGCTGGTCGTCGGTCTCGCCGCGCTGTGCTGGTTCTCCGCTTCGCTCATTCCGAAGACAGGAGCCGCCGCACCGGGGCTCGCCATCGATTTCAATCCCTGGACCTCGACCATGACGCTCATCCGCCATCTGCGCGGGGACCGTCGTCTGTGGGTCGGCGGCTTGATCACGGCCTGGTTCTGGCTCGTGGGCACGGTGGTGCTGTCGCTGCTGCCGGTGCTGATCAAGGACGCGCTTGGTGGCGGGGAAAGCGTCACTATCCTGGCGCTCGTGATCTTCACAATCGGCATCGCGGTCGGCTCGGGTCTTGCGGCGCGGGCCAGCAAGACACGCCCCAATCTCGCGCTGGTGCCGATCGGCGCCTTGTTGATGGGCGCGTTCTCGCTCGATCTCGCGCTGACGGTCTCGGGGCTCGTGAAATCGCCGGAAGTGCTGACGGTCGGCACGTTGCTCAAGAGCGTGTCCGGCTGGCGCGTTCTCGTCGATCTCGCCGGTCTCGCGGTCGCGGGCGGCCTCTTCATCGTTCCCTCGTTCGCCGCGGTGCAGCTCTGGGCGCCCGTCGCGGAGCGCGCGCGCACCATCGGCGCGTGCAACGTGATGTCGGCGCTGTTCATGACGGCCGGCAGCCTCGGTGTCGCGCTCTTGCAGTGGCAGGGGGCGAGCCTCGGTCTGCTGCTCGTGCTGCTCGGCGCCGGCAATCTCGTGGCCATGGCGCTCATCCTGCGTGCGTGGGGCAAGCAGGGCGTGCAGGACGTCGGCGCGTTCCTGTTCAAGACGTTCATGGGGCTCGAGGTGAAGGGCTATGAAAACCTTCCGCCAGAGGGCACGCGCACCATCATCGCGCCGAACCACGTGAGCCTGCTCGACGCGCCGATCATGCACTCGATCCTGCCTTCGCACGCGGCTTTCGCCATCGATACGGGCATGGCGCAGAAGAGCTGGATCAAGCCGTTCCTCAAGCTCGTCAAGGCGCACGCCATCGATCCCACCAAGCCGCTCGGCACGCGCCATCTCATCCAGGCGGTGAAGGCGGGCGAGACGCTCGTCATTTTTCCCGAAGGGCGCCTGACCGTGACTGGCGGCCTGATGAAGGTCTATGACGGCACGGCGATGATCGCCGATAAAGCGGACGCCGTGATCGTGCCGGTGCGCATCGACGGGCCGGAGCGCTCCTATTTCGGCTATCTCAACCGCTTCCAGGCGCGCAAGTCGCTGTTCCCGAAGACGACGGTCACCATCCTTCCGCCCGTGAAGCTCGCGGTGCCCGAAGGCCTCAAGGGCAAGGCGCGGCGGCAGGCCGCCGGCATGGCGCTGCAGGATCTGATGGTGGATACGGCCGTGCGGACCGCCAATCTCGATCAGACGCTGTTCTCCGCGCTCGTCGAAGCGAAGGCGACGCGCGACACGGGCAAGCCCGCGATCGAGGATCCGCTCGGGACGCAGCTCAGCTATGGCAAGCTTATCCTCGGCGCGCAGGTGCTCGGCGCCAAGCTCGCGCCGCTCGCGCCGGAAGGTGCGGCGGTCGGCGTGATGCTGCCGAACTCGGCAGGCGTCGCCGTCACGTTCTTCGCGCTTCAGACCATCGGCCGCGTTCCCGCCATGCTGAACTTCACGGCGGGCCCGAACAACATCGAGGCGGCCTGCACGGCCGCCAAGGTCGACGTCGTGCTCACATCTCGCACGTTCGTCGAGAAGGCGCATCTCGAAGCGGTGGTGGCGAAGCTCTCGGAGCGGCGGAAGATCGTCTACCTGGAGGACGTGAAGGCCAGCATCTCGTTCTCAGACAAGATGCGCGGTCTTCTCCTAGGCTCGCGTCCGCAGGTCGTGCGCAAGGCCAACGATCCGGCCGCGATCCTGTTCACGTCCGGCTCGGAAGGACTGCCGAAGGGCGTGGTTCTCTCGCACCGGAACATGCTGGCGAACGCCATGCAAAGCCTCACGCGTGTTGCCGTGAACGGGCAGGACAAGGTGTTCAACGTGCTGCCGGTGTTCCATTCGTTCGGCCTCACGGCCGGGCTCGTGATGCCGCTGGTGGGCGGTGTGCCGGTCTATCTCTATCCGACGCCGCTGCACTATCGCATCGTGCCGGAGCTGGTGTACGGTTCCAACGCCACCATCCTGTTCGGCACGGACACGTTCCTCAACGGGTACGCGCGCTCGGCGCATCCGTACGATTTCGCACGCGTGCGGTTGATCCTCGCTGGTGCGGAAGCCGTGAAGGAGCGCACGCGGCAGATCTACATGGAGAAGTTCGGCGTTCGCATTCTCGAGGGCTATGGCGTGACGGAGACGGCGCCGGTGCTCGCGATCAACACGCCGCTTGCGAACAAGTCCGGCACCGTCGGCCGCCTTTCGCCGCTGATGGAAGCCCGCCTGGAGGCGGTTCCCGGCATCGAAGGCGCGGGGCGCCTCTACGTGCGCGGCCCCAACGTCATGCTCGGCTACATGCGGGCCGAGAACCCGGGCGTGCTGGAGCCGCCGGCGGACGGCTGGCACGACACGGGCGATATCGTCGCTATCGATGAGCACGGCTTCATCTCGATCAAGGGCCGCGCGAAGCGTTTCGCCAAGATCGCGGGCGAGATGGTCTCGCTGTCGGCGGTGGAAGCCTTGGCGACCGAGCTTTGGCCCGCCGTAACGAGCGTGGTGGTTGCGCTGCCGGATGCGCGCAAAGGCGAGCGCCTGGTGTTGATGACCACCGACACTTCAGCCACGCGCGATGCTTTCGGCCGCTACGCGCGCCAGAAAGGCGCCAACGAGCTGATGGTGCCTGCGGACATTCTGGTGGTGCCGGGCATTCCGCTTCTCGGCAGCGGCAAGCCGGACTACGTGGCCGCGCTTCAGCTCGCCAAGGAGAAGATGGCGAGCGCGCCGCGCAGGGCGGAAGCGCTGGTGCCGGAACCACAGCTCGGGCCGGGCGGTCCGATGCCTGCAGTGTAGCCGGCTTTTTCTAGCCGTTACGTATCCGGACACCGACCTTTGGCGGTGTGACGTCTCGGGAGACGGTGTGTTCGCCCAAGTATGACGTCACCCCGACAGTGGTCGGGGTCCAGATGGATGGAAAATCGTGTTCGACTACCGGCGCTCCTTGTCGCGCTGCCAGTAGAGGAAGAAGGTGGTCACCAGCGCGGTGAGGATGATGGTGCCGATGATGTCGCTGCGCTTGATGAAGGCGAGCCAGACGTCGACGCCGGCCAGCGTGCCGCCGCGGCCAACCAGGAAGCCGTTGATCATCATCACGAACAGAACCACGCCTGCGGTGAGAAGCGCAGCCGAGGCCACCTGAAGCGATCTCTTCATAACGCGGGGCATCGCCACCTTATGGCGGCCGACGGCGAACTGAGTACGGTCAGACATGGCGGGCTCCCTGCTGTCAAATCTGCGATCGTGCCGATCGGGCTGCTGCGACATGCGGTCGAAACTCGAAGCGAATCAATCCTGTGACCAAGATAATCCGCGAAGGCCGGGACGCAACGCTCCCGGTGAGCATAAGACGGCCTACTTGCGCAGCCTGACGCCGACGCGAACCTCGTCGGTGTCATAGTCACTGTTCACCTGATTTGAGGCATAGCTGAGGTGCTGATAGCGCGCGAATAGCACCAATTCGGGGCTCGCATAGTATTCGGCGCCCAGGAACGAGGTGAGCGCGCTCTCTTTTATGGGGGAAGCGTCGTAGTCGTAGTGCGTGTAGCTGAGGCCAGCGGACGCGATGAGATAACGGCGCATGGCATGGCGCGCTTCGAGGCCCACGGTTTGTGAGACGACGCCGCCCGAGTCCGGCGTGGTCGTGTCGTAGATATCGCTGCGGGCGGTGAGCAGGAACGAGGTGATCTCCGTGGGACGCCACGCGAGATTGGCGTCGAACAGGAAAGCATCCACCGCGTCAAGGCGGTGGTCGTTCGGCGTCTGCCGTCCATAGCCGACACTCACCTCGCCGCGCAGGATCGCGCCGGTCGAGCCGAAGTCGAGACCGACGCGGGTACGCGTTCCGTCCGAGTCGCGCGGGATGCCGTCGCTCGGCGCGGCTTTCTTGTCGCGCTGGTTCAGCTCCTGCTCCGCAAACACGGAGAATGTGGGCTTGAACTGCCAGCTTCCGCGCACGGCCTGCTGAGTTTCGAGGGTATCGCGGTCCGCGTTGCTCTGGCCGTCGGTCTCGGAGTAGGTCGTGTCTGCGACCGATCCCCTGAGCTGGACCGACAGGCGGTTGAAGCGGTGGTTCAGCGAGAGCTGGGCCTGATCCGTCGTCACGTTGGCGCGGTTGCCGATCTGGTTGGCGTCGATCGCCGAGCGAGACTCCTGGCTCCGGTTGTGAGCGGCCAAAGCCTGGATGTTGGTTCGGCGCGTGATGTCGAGGCGTCCGCGCGCTTCGACGCCCCAGGCGCGATCGTCCTCGCTCGGGAAATCGTCGTGGAAGCTCGTGAGGCTCGTGCCCTTCAGCTCGAGGGCGTGTGTCGACCAGTTCGAGACGAGGCGCGAGGTGCCCTGGATCACGGCTGCGATGTCGGATCGCGCGTCAGGCGAGCTCAGCACGTTGTTGGTCGAGAGCCCTGCGATCTCGGTTTCGGGAAAGAACACGAAGCTCCCGACGCGGATGCCGATCGGATCATAAGGCTCGAAGCGTGCGAGCCGCGCGGGACGGCGGTCCGTCTCGATGGGATCGGTGTCCTCGATCTGGAACAAGAGCGGATCGTGGCCGGCAGGCGGGTTCTCGAAGACCTCGATGTCCTCCGGAGGGCGCGTGTCGCGGGTGGGATCTGCGCCATCCTCGAAGGGCTGCGGCTCGCTGAGATCGACAATGCCATCGGCGGTCGCGGCGCCGTCGGCAGGTATCACGCCGTCCCCGTTGGCAACGCCATCCGAGGGCGCCTGCTCGCCTCCGTCCTGGTCGTTAGACGAATCCACCTCGCGTGCCTCGTCGCTCTGCTCGGAGGCTTCGCCGTCCGCGAAGCTATCGGGCACCGCACCGCGCAAGCGCTTGGGCGGCGTTTCGTAAGCCGTCGCGGGGTCGCTCGCGGCGGGCTTCTGCGTGCGCGTTGCGCCTTGCGCCGCGCCGTCACGTGAGGAGGTGGAAAGGGTGGGGCGTTGTGCGCCCGTCTCAGCCGATTGCGCGCGGGCGCCGGGGGCATGAAAGACCGCAGCCGCGAGCGTTGCCGCCGCGAAGCCGAAAAGCATCAAGCCAAGCCGCCAGACCACTGCCACAGTGGCGCCCTCATGAGGAAAGAACCGCACGCGAACGCACACTGATGACCGGCGGCATCCGAGAAATCGGATGCCGTTCAAATCGACAGTAGGGAGGGGTGGTTAAGGAGCGTTTAAGGATTGCACCGGCTCCCTCCCGAAGCGGGAGGGGAGCGGCAACTCAGGCGGGCTCGACGATGAAGACCGTGCCGTGAGAGCCGGTGATGCGCACGCGCGCACCCTTCTCCGCGTCGGCGCCGGAGGCGGGCCAGAGCGTATCGCCGACGCGGACGCGTCCGCGCCCGCTAGTGATCGCATCCTCCACCACCACAATGCGGCCCACATACTGGGCACCGCGATCGTTGAGATCCTTCTCGTCGCTTTCGACGTTCTGGGCGTTCGCGAAGCGGCGCACCCAGAACACGGTTGCGACGGAAATCACGGCGAACAGCACGAGCTGCCAAGGCAGGCTCAGCGCCTCACCGAGCCCCGATGCCGTGAGCGCGAACACAAGAATGCCGACGACGACGGCTGCGAGGCCGAACCATAGGAAATGCACGCCGGGGATCAGCGTCTCGAGCGCCATCAGAAGAACGCCGGCGATGAACCAGTTCCAGGGACCGAGGCCGGTGACGAGATCGACGATCATGGGCGAAACCCCGAGGTTGCTGCGTGCGGCCGGTCCCTTTCGGTCTGCCGCACTCCAATCGCATTGCAATCATGGCACAGAAGCGGAGCCGATTGAATCGGCTCCGCGGTCGTCCTTAGCGGGACGAGGGGACACTGGTTCCGCCGCGAGGCGCAGGGGCCGGAGCGCCGCCGGAGGATGCGCCCTGGCCTCCGAAGGCTTCGCCCGTGATTTGGGCGAGACCCGCCAGCGAGCCGATGACCGACGAGGCTTCGAGCGGCATCAGGATCACCTTCTGGTTCGGTGCCTTGGCGAGGGATTCAAGGGCCTTCACGTAGTTGTTGGCGACGAAGTAGTTGATGGCCTGCACGTTGCCGGAGGCGATGGCGCTCGACACGAGCTCCGTCGCCTTGGCTTCAGCTTCGGCGGCGCGCTCGCGGGCCTCGGCGTCCTTGAAGGCGGCTTCGCGGCGGCCTTCGGCTTCGAGCACGACGGCCTGCTTCTCGCCCTCGGCCTTCAGAATGGCGGCGGCGCGGAGGCCCTCGCTTTCGAGAATCTGCGCGCGCTTCTCGCGCTCGGCCTTCATCTGGCGGGCCATGGCATCGATCAGGTCACGCGGGGGCGCGATGTCCTTGATCTCGATGCGCGTGACCTTCACGCCCCAGGCTTCCGTCGCGGCGTCGACCACGTGCAGCAGCTTGGCGTTGATCTGGTCGCGGTTGGAGAGCAGCTCGTCCAGGTCCATGGAGCCCATGACGGTGCGGATGTTCGTCATCGTGAGGTTGACGATGGCGTTCTCGAGGTTGTCCACCTCGTAGGCCGACTTGGCGGCATTCAGCACCTGGAAGAACGCGACGCCATCCACGCGCACCATGGCGTTGTCGCGGGTGATGACGTCCTGGCTCGGAATGTCGATCACCTGCTCCTTGACGTTCACGTGGTGGCCGACACGCTCGACGACGGGCACGAGGAAGTGCAGGCCAGGGTGAAGCGTGCGCGTAAAGCGGCCGAAGCTCTCGACCGTATAGTGGAAGCCCTGCGGCACCACCTTGACGGTCGACCACAGCACTGCCGCCGCCAATACGATGAGAAGGAGGCCAAAGACCTCGAATCCGCCGCCATACATCTCAAGTGTCCTTTCCCGCGATCAATCTGTCTGCTGAGACATACCGCCCTGATATTACCAATCTATGGGCGTTTCAGGGCGGCGTCTGCCGACGGGTAAATTGATCCTTACTGCTCCCGGCTTCTGTCTCGCCGGGAACAGGCGGGCACGGACGATCAGAGCCAGCCGGACAGCTCGCGCCGCACGACGGCCTCGATCACGTCGATGCCTTCCTCGCTGTCGTTGAGGGCGGGGAGATAGGCGAACTTCTCGCCGCCGCCGCCCTCGAAGATGTGGCGGTTCTCGCCATCGAGCTCTTCCAGCGTCTCGAGGCAATCGGCGGAGAAGCCGGGCGCGACGAGGGCCAGACGCTTGATGCCTTCACTTGCGAGGCGCTCGACGGTCTTGTCGGTGTAGGGCTGCAGCCACGGATCGTTGCCGAAGCGCGACTGGAAGGTCGTGAGCCAGCGGTCTTTCGGCCAGCCCAGCGCCTCGCGCAGAAGACGCGACGTCTTCTGGCACTGGCAGTGATAGGGATCGCCCTGGGCGAAGTATTTTTCCGGCATGCCGTGGAAGGTGGCGATGATGCGCTCGGGCTCGAAGTCGAGCTTGGCGAGGCTTGCCTTCATCGAGCGGGCGAGGCTCGCGATGTACACCGGATCGTCGTGATAGGCGGGCGCCAGGCGAACGGCCGGCTGGTTGCGCAGCTTCATCAGCGCGCGAAACGCCTGGTCGGCCGCCGTCGCCGTGGTCGCGGCGGCGTACTGCGGATAGAGGGGCACGAGAAGGATGCGGTCGCAGCCCGCCTCGACGAGAGCGTTGATGCGGCTCTCCGTGGTGGGGTTGGCGTAGCGCATGGCCCAGTCGACGATGACGCGGGGATTGGCGAGGCGCTGGTTGAGCTTCTCGGCCTGGCCGCGCGTGATCGTCTTCAGCGGGCCTTCATCCCGCTCATTGTTCCAGATGGTCGCATAGTCCTTGCCCTTTCGGCCGGGGCGGACCGTGAGGATGATGAGATTGAGGATCGGCCACCACTTCCACCTCGGCTCCTCGATCACGCGCTCGTCGGAGAGGAACTCCTTGAGGTAGCGGCGCATGGACCAGTAGTCCGTGCCGTCCGGCGTGCCGAGGTTGAGGAGAAGAACGCCGATACGGCCGTGCTGGACATTTGGATGGTCCTTGGGCCAGTGGCTGCGGTCGGGCTCGAACGTGCTTTGCGATTGTGGCGGCATCCCCGCGTGGTGCTCCCGCTTCGGTGTCTAACGGGTCTGTTTTACGCGGTTCTCAGGGAATTGGATGCGTCTTTTTGCTCCGGGATGGCACGGCGCCGGCGGCGTCTCGTCAGGCGCGGGCAGACGAGGCCGCGGGCAGGAGCTCGGCGGCCTCGCCTTTGGCGGCGAGGGCGGCATCCTGACGGCTTTTTGCGGTGGCAGCGTCCCATACGGACGTGATCCAGCGCCCATGGGCTTTGGCGCTCGCCGCAAAAATGAGCTGGGTGCGAGGCTTGGCGGCCAGGCGTAGCGCCTGCTGGCGCTCGGCGATGAGGGCTTCGGCCTCGCGTGCATCGTCGTCGGCAAGCGCGTTGCCGGACAAGCTCGCGACCTTGAGCTTCAGGATGGCGAGATCATGGTCGTCTCCCAGGATTTGGGAAAGCTCGCGGGCGGCCGCGATGCGGGCCTCGAAAAGGGCCGGCCACGCGCGGGAGAGAAGCGCCATGTGCCGCCAGTGCGCCTGCACGCATTTGCGCAACTCGTGGAAGGCTTCGTCTCTGCCGTCGGCGTAGGCGATTTCGAGCCATTTGAGGCCGCGCTTGTAGCTGCGCGTCAGCCCCTTCACCAAGGTCGCGAAGTCGTTGGGCGCGATGCGGAGATTGCGAAAGCGCTTTGCGGCGCGCTCGAGTGCGGCGCTCGCCTCGTTCATGCTCTCGCGGCTTGCGTTCGTGTCCGCTGCAAGGCTGGGATCGAGCACTGCTGCTCTGAGGCGTGCGAGCGCGGGGGCGGCATGTTCCGGTGTTTCGGTTTCGAGCTTCAGGATCGTTTGCAGCACCACGTGCTGGTCGCGGGCGGGTGCCATCAGCGCGGCGATGGACCGGAAGCGTGCGTTCTCCGCGCGGAACGTCCGGTCGCCCAGGCCCTCGCGGCCGAGCCTCAGCAAGGCGCGAATGCGCTTGATGCATTTGCGCGCTTCATGAACCTCCGTCGCCGCGTCGGCGTTCGCGGCCAACTGCGTGCGGGCGCGCTGGATCTGCTCCAGCCCTATGCGGCGAAAATCCTTCTCGATGGGCTCGTCCAGCTTGAAACGGAAGGCCATGTGCGCGCGCAGATTGCTGCCGGGAAAAATTGGGTATTCCCGAATAATAGCCGGTCTTGTTGACAATTTTCTACTGACGGCGCGCAACTCGGTAAGCGCGCTTCAACCACCGATGCGGACGATGGAGATGCAACCGGTGGCGGGCTCCGGTTGCCTGGTGGAGTCCGCGGCCGGGAGGGCCTGCTGCGGGAGATCGGATTCGATCCGGTGGGATGGGCACGCGGATTTCGGCCCAGTATCGGCCGCGGCTGGGCCAATTAACCTTCCTCCGACGAGCGTTGCCTCGCCCGCCCCGCGTTTTGCTTCGCGCCAGGCTTCGAGCTCCTGCCGGGCGGGGCAGGGAGCCGTGGCGTCGGTAGTGCAAGAGGCGGGCAGGGCGACGGAGGCGAGCCACAGCGTGCGCCCGCGATCGACAAGACGAACGGCGGTTGCCGTGGCGGTCTGCTCGCTCGTCCGGGATTGATCGAGGGCCGCCGGATCGTCCAGGCGGAGCGCGTGGGCGCGGGCGGTGACGCGCAGCGTCTGCTTCGCCTTCACCGCGATCGCTGTCGCGGCGGGAAGATCGATGCGCTCGGTCTCGGTCGCTTCTGGGTCGCCGGGCGAGATGATGCTGCGCGAGACGATGAGCCGCCAGGTGCGTGGCGGGAAGAGGCGCCGCAAGGGGGCTGCTGCCTTCACGCCCTGAATGAGGACCGCGTCGCTTTCGGCGAGGGCCGCGAACGGTGTATCGGCAGTCACGGGTTTGACCTCGGGCTCATTCTGCCGCTCGGAGCCGAACGATGTGCGCCAGGCGGCACGCGAGGATTCGGGTGCTTTGACAGGGGCGAGGTCGGAGGCGTCCGCCAGATCGAGGATGGCGATGGTGAGGGGGCCGGGGTTGCCCCGGCGCGAGACCTCGGCCGCGTGGCCCGGCCGGGCGGCAAGCAGCGCGGCGACGATGAGGCTCGCGAGGACGGTACACGCGGCCGCGAAAGCGTGGCCGTGGCGCTTTTTCGAGAGCAGGCGTCTCAATGGCCGTGGCACGCGGCATCCTCTGTCGAAGCCGACCGGTCATCGGTCGAGAGCGGTGCTACATTTCGTCTGATTCTGTAGCTATCCTCCGACGAGTCCTCCAAACAGGCAAGGTTGCTCGAACCCCATGCTCGCCGTTCCCGAGAGAGAGCCGTCCGCAAGCCGTTGGGCAAGCCGCGCTGCGTTGTTCTCGTTCGGCCTGATCGTCACGACCGCTTTTCTCCATCGCGTGTTCGGCATGGCGACGCCCGTGGCCTTCAACCTGGTCATGGTCGCGCTCGGCATTGCCGTGTTCTCGATCGCGTCGGCGTTGGCCGCGGCTTTCATGATCTGGCAGACGGGGCGGCCGGGCACCGCGCGCGTGCTGTTCGCAGTCTGCTTCAGCCTCGCCATTCTGACGGCGTCGCTTCTGTTCGTCGTCTGGGTGCGCGACTATCCGCAGATTTTCGACGTCACCACGGATTTCGATCGTCCGCCGGAATTTACGGCCGTTACGCAACTCAGAACGCCCGGCAGCAACTCCGTCGCCTACGACCGGCGCCATTCGGCCGAAACGCAGGCGCACGCCTATCCCGATATCAAGCCGATGACGATCGGCCGTTCGAGTGAGGAGGTCTATGCGCTCGTGGTCGATGCCGTGAAGCGCCTCAAGATGGAACTCGTGCGCGAGGATGCACCCGACCTCGATGCGGGCACTCCCGGGATGGTGGAAGCGGTGGATCGCACGCTGATCATGGGCTTCTATGACGACGTCGCGATCCGGGTTTCCGGCGACGGCGAGACTTCACGCGTGGACATCCGCTCCGCCTCCCGTTTCGGGTCCGGCGACATGGGCCGCAACGCGGAGCGCGTGCGGGAGCTGATCAAGGAGATCCAGGCGCGCGTGGATGCCACGATGCCCTCCGCGCAGGAAGGGCGCGAACAGGCCAAGCAGCGCAAGGGCGCTAAGCCGGAGAGAGATGGCGGTCCCAAGTCGGAGACCCGTCGCAAGTCACGAGCCCGCGAGCAATGAGGTGCTCCACGTGGGCCTGCACGGAAAGTGCGGCGGCGCGGGTGAGCTTCTGGTCGATGGTGGGGTAGACGACTGGCACGATGCTCTCGATGGTGCCTGCGCCTTCGCGGATCGCTTCCAGGATCGATTCCTCGCGCCAGCGGCGATGCAGCAGGTAGGCTTTGACGACGCGCTGCGGCTCGTCCAGCTTGCCGCCGTGAGCCGGCAGATAGAGGCTTTCCGGACGCTCGAGCAGCCGCTGCAGAGATTTGACGTAGTCGCTCATGGAGCCTTCCGGCGGCGCGACGAGCGTGGTGTTCCAGGCCATCACGTGGTCGCCCGAGAAGATGATGCCGCGGCCGTGAAGCGCGAAGCAGAGGTGATCGGGAGCGTGGCCAGGCGTGTGGATGGCTTCGATCCGCCATTCCTTCTCGTTGATCATGTCGCCGTGGGCGAGCTTCACGTCGGGCGTGAAAACATAGTCGATGAACTCGGCGCCCTGCGGATTGACGGAGGGACCTTCGGCGGCGATCAGATCGCGTCCCAGCCCCATGATCGGCGCGCCGGTCGCGGCCTGCAGGGCGGCCGCGCCGTCCACGTGATCGCGATGGGCGTGCGTAACCAGGATCTGGCGGATGGGACGGCCGGCCGCCGCTTTCAGAATGGCAGCCAGATGAGTGTCGTCGAGCGGACCCGGGTCGATGATCGCGAGCTCGGTCATGCCGACCAGATAGGTGTTCGTGCCCTTGAAGGTTAACGGGCTCGGATTGTTGGCGACGACACGCACGATCCCAGGGCTCACCGGCGCGGGCTCGCCATACGCGAAATTCATGGTCGTCTTGAATGACAGCTCGTGCGACATCGGCGTCCGGAGGTTGCTCAAGCGGCCGACGTTAGTCGATCCCGGGCGTGCCGCAAAGGCGGCGCCCGGTCGCTTGCTTATTTCCGGGCGCCGTTTCGCAGATCAGGGATTGAGCTGGTAGGTGTGCGCCAGCCAGCTGTACGCCGTGTTTCCGCGCCGCTCGATGTAGCCGACGGAGGGGAACGGCATATGATAGCCGATGACGGGAATGCGCTCCGTCGCGAGCATGTCGTAGACGCGCTTGCGGGTCTTTGCGGCCTGTTCTTTGTCGCCGTCGAAAACACAGTGCCAGCCGGGCTCGGCCAGTGACGCCACCTGATGGTGGGCGCAATCGCCCCAGAAATAGATGGCCTGTCCTTCGCTCTCGATGTGGAAGTTCAGGTGGCCGGGCGTATGGCCGTAGGCTTCGACGGCGCGGATACCCGACACGACGTCGTCACCGGGCTTCAGGAACGTGAATTTGCCGGCGATCGCCTTGGTGTTCGTGCGGAACACGGCTGCGAATTTTTCGAGATCGCCCGTGTGCTTTCCTTCCGGGGCCCAGAAGTCGTACTCGACCTGGCCGATGACATACCGCGCATTCGGAAAAAGCGGCTTGCCGCCTTCCATGAGGCCGCCAACGTGATCGGGGTGGCCGTGGCTCAACACCACCACGTCGATGTCCTCGGGCTTGAAGCCCGCGGGCGCGAGGCCGGCTGCGAGCCAGCCGCCGTTGGGGCGAGGCACGAAGCCGTTCTCGCCGTTTCCGGTGTCGAACAGCACGACCTCGCGGCCGGTATTGATGAGGGTGGGCGTAAAGCCGGGCTGATAGCGCCCTTCGGGCAGCAGGTTCTCCCGCATCAGCTTGCGGACGTCGGCTTCGTTGGCGTTGGCGCCGATGATGGGATAAGGGCCGTCGATGAAGACCTCGCTGTCCGCGATCACGGTCATCTCGAAACCGCCCACTTTGTAGCGCCAGTGCCTCGGCTGCCACGGACCGAGCTTGCCGGCCTTTGCACCGGCGGGCGAGAGCACGGCGTCGAGCCCCAAGGGCGCGGCGGCGAGGAGAGCCGCGGAGCCCAGCATTTGCCTGCGGCTCGGGCGGAAATCTGCGATGGACATTGAGGTCGTCTCTCCGAATTGCTATGCGCGATCGGGAGAGGCTAGCGATCGGGGACCCCAGGCGCTTGTACGAACGTGCTGTGACAGCTTCCGGTGCTTTCCTTCCGATCTGGCATCTGGATCGGGGCCGCGGGCTGTTCGTGGGACCGCTCACCTACAATGCGCCGCATGCCCATAGCGTGCCGGTCTATCTCGCCGGTCTCTACGAAGCGTTCGGACTGCGGGTCGCGGGCGGCGCATGGATACGCTGCCGGACGGCAGTCGTGCCGGCGGGGGTCTCCTACGAGCTCGATGTGGGCGGCTCGCCCATCGCGGTGCTCTATCTCGAACCGAACGAGGCGGGAGCTCATGCGCTCGCTCCGCTGGTGCGTGGGGCCTGCGACGAGCGGGGCGCGCTGATCGGTGATGATGGCGAGATCGCACTCCTCCGCGATCTCTACGAAACATCGTCGGGGGCGGGAGCCGTCGGCGACGCGCTCGACAGTCTCATCGCGTTCTCGAAGCCGCGCGCCAAGCGCCCGCTCGATGGACGCGTCGCGCGTGCCGTCGTGCTGCTGTCCGAGCGCGCACAGGACGCGATGCCCGCCGCCGACGTGGCGCGCAGCGTCGGGCTCTCGTCCTCCCGGTTCCAGCATCTCTTCGCCGAGGAGGTTGGTGTGCCGTTCCGGCGTTTCCGTGTGTGGCAGAGGCTGCGTGCGGCGATCGGCGAGATCGTGGCTGGCAGCACCTTCACGGAAGCCGCCCATGCGGCGGGTTTCGCGGATCAAGCGCACTTTGCGCGGCAATTCCGCCTGACGTTCGGCGCGCCGGCATCTCCAAGCTTGCGGAAGGTGCGCCGCGCGTCCTAGCCGCGTGCGGCGCTGGCCTTCTCCAGAACGGCTGCGATGCGCAGGCAATGGTGCTCATGCCACGGCTTGGCGATCACCTGAATGCCGTAGGGAAGCTCATCGCTCTCGCGCACGGGAACCGCTGCCACGGGCAGGCCTACGAACGAGATCGGCTGCGTGTAGATCCCCATGTTGGCGCGCAGCGGCACCTCGCGGCCTCCGAGCACGATGGTCTTCTGGCCGAGCTTCGGCGCGCGGCATGGCGCGGAGGGGGCGAGGATGATGTCGTAGCGTTCGAACAGCTCCGCCATCGTGCTCTCGAAAATGCGGCGGAAGCGCTGGGCCGAGACGTACCAGGAGGCCGGAATCAGAGCGCCCGCGATGAAGCGGTCGCGGGTGTCGGGATCGAAATCCGCGGGACGCTTGCGGAGGCGCTCGAGGTGCAGGGCGCTTCCTTCCGCATTGGTGATGAGGAATGCGGCGGCGCGCGCCTCGGCCACCTGGGGGACGTCGATCTCGTCGACCGCGCCGACGGTTTTCGCCGCCCAATCGAGCGCGGCCAGCGCACCGGGCTCGGCATCGTTACGGAAATAGCCGCCCGCAACGGCGATGCGCAAGCCGTCTCCGCCCTTCGCGATCTCGGGCGACGTCTTCTGCACCGGGCGGCGTGCACACACCGGATCGGACGCATCGTGACCCTGCAGCGCATCGTAGGTGAGTGCGAGATCCTCGACCGATCGCGCGAACGGTCCCAGATGATCGAGGCTGTCGCAGAAAGGGAAGGTTCCGGTGCGCGGCAGGCGGCCGTAGGTGGGTTTCAACCCATAGAGGCCGCAGAAGGCGGCTGGCACGCGGATGGAGCCGTTGGTGTCGGAGCCGAGAGACACGGGCACGAAGCCCGCCGCGACCGCCGCCGCCGAGCCGCCTGACGATCCTCCGGTCATGCGGGTGGGATCGAGCGGATTGCGGGAGGGGCCATAGTGGGCGTTCTCGCCCGTGAAGTCGTAGGCGTACTCGCCCATGTTGAGGGCGCCGAGAAGCACGGCGCCTGCGGCTTTCATGCGCGAAACGAGCAGCGCGTCTGCATGTGCCGGCGGATCGGCGGCGTTGATCTTCGATCCTGCGCGGGTGGCAAGTCCGGTCACGCCGTAGAGGTTCTTGACGGCATAGGGGACGCCGGCGAGCGGTCCCAGCGCCGCGCCCGCAGCGCGAGCGCGGTCCACCGCCTTCGCTTCCTCGAGAGCGCGCTCGGCGGTGATGTCGGTGAAGGCGCCGATCGCTCCATCCTGCTCCGCCACGCGATCGAGCGCGGCGCGGGTGATCTCCTCTGCCGAGGTTTCTCCGCGCAAGACGGCGTTCGCGATCGCGCGGGCTGAGGCAAAGCGGTGCAAAGTGCTCATTCCGATGATCTTGGCGTGAAGACGGGGGCGGCTTCGGCGGCCGTGACAGCGTTCGTGCTCTCGATCATGCGGGCCATGCCGCGTGCAACCTCAAAGAACATTTGCACGTTGGGCTTCCATTCGGGCGCGATGGTGAGCCCCAGATTGGCTGCGGCCTTGTCGATCAAGTCCGCGGTATCGTCGGTTGCCATGGGGTGTCTTGTGATCCTCGGGCAGAAATCCTTATCTTTCATGCACGGTAATGGTGTGTGGATAGTCTGGCAAAGGCGAAGTTGGGTCACGGGACTGTGGGAGAACGCCCCTATGGTCCCAATCGCCGCTTGCCCCTCGGGCGAAGGAGAACGCAATGAGCTGGCAGCCTTGTGACGATCCGAAGCCTGGCGACGCGGCTTCTTGCGATGCGATCGAGCATATCGTGGTGCCGCGGGTGCGCGATCTCGGCGGCTTCGAGGTGCGTCGCGCGCTTCCCGCCGCCGCAAAGCAGATGGTGGGGCCGTTCATCTTCTTCGACCAGATGGGCCCGGCCGAGTTTCTGATCGGGACCGGCATCGACGTTCGTCCGCATCCTCATATCGGTCTCGCCACAGTGACCTATCTGTTCGACGGCGAGATCATGCATCGTGACAGCCTCGGCACGGAGTTGCCGATCCGCCCAGGCGAGCTCAATCTGATGTCGGCGGGGCGCGGCATCGTGCATTCGGAGCGTGCGAGCCCTGAAGAGCGGGCCAAGGGGCCGCGGCTGTTCGGCATCCAGGCGTGGGCCGCGCTGCCGAAATCGCACGAGGAAGGCGAGCCGACGTTCGCGCACTACGACGCGCCGTCCCTGCCGCGCATCTCGGGCGAGGGCAAGACAGTGCGGCTCATCATGGGCTCGCTCTATGGCGCGCAGTCGCCTGCCGAGTTTCCCCAGCCCTGCTTCTACGCGGAAGCGACACTGGCGCCGGGCGCGGTGCTCCCGCTCGATGCCGACTACGACGAGCGTGCGGTCTACGTGGTTTCGGGCGAGATCGACGTGGCGGGGCAGCAGTTCGGGGCGGGACGGCTCCTGGTGTTCCGGCCGGGCGACCGGATCTCGATCCTCGCGACCTCGATGGCGCGCCTGATGCTGGTCGGCGGCGAGCCGATGGATGGGCCGCGCCATATCTGGTGGAATTTCGTCTCCTCCTCCAAAGACCGGATCGATGCGGCAAAAGCAGACTGGAAAGCTCGGCGTTTCGCCCCGGTTCCGACGGACGGACAAGAGTTTATCCCGCTGCCGGAGTAATTTGAGTGCTGGCTTTTCATGCAAGGAGTCACAAGAAGCCAGTATGCGTGAAGCGCGATAGGCGCTACCAATACAGTCACCCCCAAGTTCAGCAATAAAGCCGGAGAAGCTCATGTCACAAAACCCGTTCGAAATCCCTCAACAGATGCGCGATCTGGCTGAGAAGAACGTCGACCAGGCCCGGGCGGCCTATGGTCAGTTCATGGATGCCATGACCCAGGCGATGAGCTTCTGGACGAAATCGCTGCCGGCCAACGACGTTTCCAGTGGTTTCCGCGTCGTGCAGGACCGCGCGACGAAGTTCGCCAAGCAGAACGCCGAAGCCGCTTTCGCGCTCGCGAGCGACCTCGCCAGCGCCAAGGACATTCAGGAGGTGCTCGCGCACCAGAGCCGTTTCGCCCAGGCGCAGATGCAGGCTTACGCACTGCAGGCGCAGGAACTCGGCCGTCTGGTCGGCGAGGCCATGCAGGGTCTGCAGAAGAAGTAGTCGGCTTCCCGCGTTACGTTCGGCCGGGTGGCGTCAGGCCGCCCGGCTTTTTCGTTACGGCTCGTCCGTGAGAAGTGGGTGCCCGTGAAGGGCGCGTCGCCGGATTCGTCCCGTGCGACTAGGGACACTGGTCGGAGCGGGGAGATTCGAACTCCCGACCCCTTGCTCCCGAAGCAAGTGCGCTACCAGGCTGCGCTACGCTCCGCCCGACCGTGTGTCCTAGACCGATGCGCGCCAACCCTGGGGGTTCGCGGTGCGTCTGCCTAAACTCATGAAGTAGAGCGTGTTTCGTGGCTTTGATTGGTGCAATCAAAACCCAACGTGCTCTAGACGTCGCATGAGGGTTGCGCCTCGTCAGCCCGGGTGGGTGGCGAAGCGCGAGGCGGCTTTATAGCGACACGTCCCCCGGAGGGCAAGCTGATCCCGCATGTGATTTTCCACTCTCCGAGGATTGCCGTCGCGCGGCGGTGTCACTATGGTGCGGCGCCCAGCTCCCGGCCTATGATGCCGAAGGCTGCCGGATAATGGGACGTAGCCAAGTGGTAAGGCAGCGGATTTTGATTCCGCCATTCGGAGGTTCGAACCCTCCCGTCCCAGCCATCTCCAAATGCCCAGGTTGAGGCCGATTTCACGCTGTTTTCTGGCGGATTCGGCACGTGGATCGCGTCTCTAAGGATTGTGCTCGGGATAGAGCGGATCGATGAGGCCGATGTTCTCCATGTCGGCCACAATCATCAGGAATCGGCTCCGCGTCAGCGGCCCGAGTTCCGTCCAGGGGCGATAGCGATCGTTGCCGTAGAGGGCACGCATTTCTTCGTAGACCTGCTCAGCGAGTTCCTTGCGCGGCACAGCTTTCATCCGGCTATCGGCCTTGTGTGTCTGCAACTTCGGCGTATGTGCCATTGGAGGCACCTGTTTTGGTGAAACTCCGACCCTATAGCGAGGGGGGCAGACGGGGGCTTTGACCGTGCGCAAAGGTCGCGCTTCACACCCGGCGAGGGCGGCGAAAATGGCGCAATTCCTGATTTGGAAAATCAGATTTATGGAGCCCGCTTACCAGACGCCGCGGGTGAGACCGGTGGCGAGGTATCCCCAGAGCGTCGGCGGAAACCACTTCTGGCTCGGCAGATCGACCCGCCGGGGGGTGAGGCGCCCGGCAAGGGCATCCTCGATGGCGCGGACGAAAAGGGGCAGGGCGGTCGCGGCCTGGACGTACTGGTAGGTGGCGATGGTATCGCCGGGATCGAAAGTGACCTGCGCCTGATAGAGCACGGCGCCGGTGTCCACCCCTTCGTCGACGAGATGGATGGTCACGCCCGCATTTCCGGCGTCTCCCGTGGCGAGTGCCCAGTAGCCGGGATCCTGGCCGCGGTACTTCGGGGTGATACCCGCGTGGTAGTTGATGAACGGGGCATCGACGGCCTGGAGTGTCGCCCGCTTCAGCAGGCGGGTTCCGTAGACGGCGACCACGGCGGGGGTGAGTTTCGTCAATAGATCGCGGCACGCGTCGGAGTTGACGGACGGCACGCTATGCAGCGTCACCGCGGGATTGTCGGGGCTCGCGTCGAGGCGATGGGTCTCGAGAACGCGCTGGTATCGGGCCTTGCGCTTCGGATCGAGGCGAAGGGCGAAGCTCAGGGCGACCTGGCCCGCCGCGCGGACGGGGCCGAGCAGGCGGATGCGTCTGCGGAGGATCTCGCCTTTGCTTTCCGGCTGCTCGGAAATCACGGTCAGGGGGCCGAGGCGGGCTGCGAGTCCGTTGACGACGATCCGGCTCAGCGCGCCTTGGGCGGTGAGCACCACGATGCGAGGCGGCTTGGAATCGGGCTCGGCGTGGCTGACCATGTGTGACGCGGGGTGTTCCCTGTTTCCACTCCGGCTGGGGAGCGCTCGGCACAGCATGGCGGGAGCGGCCTAACTTTCAGTGAACTCAGGGCCTCTTGCAGGGCTGACGGCCATGCTAAGGCAGCGCGAACGCTCGCTCGGAGCGGGGAGGGATGCATGACGACGGTGCTCATTCACGGGGTTCCAGACACGGCGCGGGTGTGGGACCGTCTTTTGCCGCTGCTCCCGGACGAGCACGTCGTTGCCCTCGATCTTCCCGGCTTCGGGTGTGGCTGGCCTGCTGGGTTCGAGCCGACCAAGGAGCGCTATCTTGCCTGGATCATCGAAGCGCTCGAGGCAATTCCAGGTCCGCTCGACGTGGTGGCGCACGACTGGGGCTCCATCCTGATGTTGCGTGTGCTGACGCTGCGGCCGGATCTGATCCGAAGCTGGGCCGGGGGCGGGGCGCCCTTTTCCGCGGATTACGCGTGGCATCCGACTGCGCGGCTCTGGCAGACGCCGGGCGCGGGAGAAAAAGCGATGGACCGGCTTACGCCCGATATTGCCGTGGACATGCTGCGCCGGGCGGGCCTTTCGGAAACCGACGCGCGGGTGACGGCGGCCAACATCGACCTGCGCATGAAAGAGTCGATCCTCGGTCTCTACCGGTCGGGCCGGGACGTGTTCGCGACGTGGGGGCCAGAGCTTGCCGGCATCCGGGATCGCGTGCCAGGTCTCGTACTGTGGGGCGAGACGGATCCCTACGCGGAGCCTCGGTTTGCCGAGCGCATCGGCGAGGCAACGGGCGCGCGTGTCGCGTGCTTTGAGGGGTGCGGGCACTGGTGGCAGGTGGAGCGGCCGGAGGAGACTGCGGCGGCAATCGTTTCGTTCCGGCAGGCGGCCGGATTGTCATAGACAGGGGCTTGGTTAACGGCGCCGTGGCCGCTTGGGCTTCATGATCGCCCGCGTCAGCCGCTCCGGCACCGGCTCATCCAGTATCCCGTTGAACGCCTTCGAAAGAAGGACGCGGGTGACGCGGTAGATCTCGTACTTGTGCCGCACGGCATCGTCCTGCCGGATCGCCTCGCGCACATGCTCCTCGACGGAGGGCTCCAATTCGCCGTCCGCCAAGGCCATGATCAACTCGTCTCTTACCGATACGATCATAACTGCTCCCGTCACCGGAGCACGCCTCCGGCGTGCCGGATGCGCTGCGCCTTCGCGCCGCTCTCCGTATTCCAACGGAGCAAGCCCGGGCGTTCCGTCGCCTTCTTTTTGAGGCGCCAGCAAGCATGAGAGGGGGTGGCTCTCGTTTGATCGCGGAAAACGTGCGAAGCTGAAACTTCGGGCGTTTCATCGAGGTATGAGTTCCATGGCTAAGAAGTCTGGCAAAGGCCGTAAGCTCGGAAAGAACGAGAAGCTCGATCTCATTCTGGCGGAGATCGGGAATCTCAAGGCCGAAATCAGGTCGCTCGGCAAACAGCAGGCCGCACCACAGTCCGGCCGCGCCGGAAAGCCTGCGGCCGCAAAGGCGAGCAGCAAGCCTGCCAAGGGCAAGCCTCCTGCCGCGAAGGCACCGGCCCGCAAGCCGCAGGCCGCACCTAAGCGTCCGGTGCTCGTGGCCGCCGCCGAGACAAACCCGGCCACCCCTCGCGCAGCCGCGCAATCCTGAGGCGGGTTCGCCGAGGAGATACGATCAGGCGGCGAGGCCAACCGTCTTGCGCCGTTCGCTTCTCGCGATGCGCCGCCACGTCATGAAGGGGCGTATTTCCGTCGGCTGACCGTCTGCGAGCCGCACCAGGGGCCACGTGCCCGGCTCGCACGCGATCACCTGCGCACTGATCCACCGCTCCACCACATCTTCGCCCGCACCGGTGGCACGCCACAGGCGGTATTTGATTTCGAGGACGTCGCCTGTTTCGAGATCTTCGAAGGTGGCTGACATTTTGCCGCTCCCGGTTTGTGATTCCGTCGGTCGGGGCGGAGCATAGTGGCGTATCTTCTCAGTTTTTTGGCGTCTTCGGGGCAGCGTCGGAGCGTGCATCAAGCCCGCCGTTGCTGGAGTTCGGGGCTTATGCTCCCGGTTCTCGCAAGGCTTTTGTGGTGCTAATAAGCGAGGACGTTGCCGCAATTGTGGGAGTGGGGTCATCATGCGTACCGGCAATTCCGAGACGGAAGCAGAAGCACTCGACGAAGTACCCTCCGAAATCGAATCCGTGGCCGTCGCGCGCGTGATCGTCGAGACCAGCGAAGCCGAGCGGATCGAGTTGCTGCACAGGCTGCGCCGGTCGTTCAAGCTCTCGCGCACGGTGCGTGGTCTCAATCGTCTTCTCGATCGTCCCGCACATCGTCCTCTCGGCCGTGAGGCGCTGCGCCGGCTCGGCCTCGAGTTCGCCGGCTGAGCCCGCGCGATCCGCCTTCGCGGAAGGCAAGTCTGCCTGCTGTCATCCGCCCGTCATTCAAGTGACGGACAAGGGCCCTCCATCGCGACTTGGAGGGGACATGGCCACTTATTTTGCCCGCATGCTGGACGGCGAGACGAACGGTGAGGGCTCGTATGCCTTCGAAGGTCCGGACAACCTGATGGGCCAGACGGCCGACGAGATCGTCAGCGTCTTTTTCGAGCATGTCGAGCGCGAGGTGCTCAAGACGCACGCGGATTGGGAAGTCAACGGCGTGATGAAGAACAAGGAGCGGGGCATCGTGACGGCCATCGGCTCCCTCATCCCCGAGAAGGATGACCGGCCGCTGCCGTTCCTTCTCCTGATCAGCGATCATAGCACTGCGCACGCCTGAGGGTTGGGTTCTCTGCGCATGCGGTGAAGCCAGCATTGCTTATCAGCAAATCCGCGCTTGCAGGCTGCGGACTGTCGGCATGCTGAGAGCGCTCTCCATTATTTCGGATATATGACAGGCGTACGCGGCGAAATGGCGCCGCAGATGAAGGGCATAGATCGTTGACGGCCTCGCGTCCGGCACGGTTAGATCGCTCAGTCCTTTGATTGTCACTCGACGCTCTGGACACACTTCTCCCACGAACTTGAACAAGGGGGCGCTGCTGGCGTCCCCTTTTTTTTGCGCGCTCGCACGCGAGCGTGTCGTTGCCCTGTCATCGGCCTGTAACGTGAATCCCCGAAAGCACGCGATGGAATGTCGGCGGCGACGAGGAGCTTGCGGGACCGTGATCGAATGGGCTGCCCTTGTGTTCTGCACGCTGGCGACGCTCGTCCATATCGCTTCGGCGGCGATGTCGCTCTGGCGCGTGAGACAACATGCTGCTCCCGCCCAACCGCCGCGCTCGCTTCCGCCGGTCTCGATCATTCGACCGGTTTGCGGGCTCGATCCTTATGACGAGCTGACGCTGCGCTCGACGTTCGAGCTCGCGCATCCCGATCTCGATCTCGTGTTCTGCTCGGCGCGTGAGCGCGATGCGGCCGTTCCGCTGGTGCGCCAGCTCATGGCCGAATACCCGCACGTCTCGGCCCGTCTGCTCATCGGCGACGACAAGAGCACGCCGAACCCGAAGCTCAACAACATCATCAAGGGCTGGGTCGCGGCGCGCCATCGCTGGATCGTCATCGCGGACAGCAACGTGCTGATGCCGGCGGACTATGTGCATCAGCTCATGGCTGGGATGCGCTCAGATACGGGGCTCGTCTGCTCGCCGCCGATCGGCAGCCGTCCGTCCGGGTTCTGGTCTGAGGTCGAATGCGCGTTCCTCAACACGTATCAGGCGCGCTGGCAACTCGCGGCCGACACGTCCGGTTTCGGGTTCGCGCAAGGCAAATCGATGCTGTGGCGGAAGGACCTGCTGGACGCGGCGGGCGGCATCCGCGCGCTCGGCGTCGAGATCGCGGAGGATGCGGCGGCGACGAAAGTGGTGCGAGCGGAAGGACTCAGGGTCCGCCTCGTGGACGCGCCTTTCGAGCAGCCGCTCGGCCCGCGCAGCAAGCAGCAGGTGCTCGACCGGCAGATCCGCTGGGCGAGGCTGCGCCGCGCGACGTTTCCGCTCTGCTACATGCCCGAGCTTCTGACAGGGAGCGTGCTGCCGGTGATATCGGCGGCGCTCGCTGCGCCGGTTCTGGAGATCGACAGCATCTCGGCGGCGGCGCTCATGGCCGCCCTTTGGTTCGGTGTGGAAGCACTGCTCGCGCGCGGAGCGGGCTGGCATGTAAGCGCCGTCTCTCCGGTCGCCTGGCTGGTGCGCGATCTCGTGCTGCCGCTGGTGTGGCTCAAGGGCTGGACGGGTGACGGCTTCACCTGGCGCGGCAACGACATGACGGTTGCCGAGCCGGAGCAGACACGCGCTTGAGGCTCGCTTCTCGGCCCCGGCAGAGGCAGGTGCTCAGCCGCGTCCGCGATAGGGCGCGACGCCCTGGTCTGGAAGCCAGACGTCCTTCGGCAGCTCGCCCGTCTGCCAGAACACGTCGATCGGAATGCCGCCGCGCGGATACCAGTATCCGCCGATACGCAAGAAGCGCGGCTCGAGCAGCGCGGCGAGTCGCTTGCCGATGGCGACCGTGCAATCCTCGTGGAAGGCGCCGTGGTTGCGGAACGAGGCGAGGTAGAGCTTGAGCGACTTGCTCTCCACGAGCCAGGCGCCGGGCACGTAGTCGATCACCAGATGGGCGAAGTCCGGCTGGCCGGTCACGGGGCAGAGAGAGGTAAACTCAGGCGCCGTGAAGCGCGCGACGTAGGCGGTGTCGGAATGCGGATTGGCGACACGCTCCAGCAGCGCCTTGTCGGGGCTTTCCGGAATGGCGGACGATCCGCCCAGAAGTGTGATGCCCGTCGTCTCGGCGGTCATGTGCGCGCTCTCTGCGTTTTCTATTCGGCGGCGAGGGCGGCCGGGTGCGAGGCGGGCGTGCCCGTATAGATGCAGCCTTCGTTGCAGCTATCGCGCGAAACGTGAATTTCCGCGAGGCCGGGAACGCGGTTCTGGAGCCTGTTCCAGAGCCAGATCGAAATGCGCTCGAGGGTCGGAAACTCGAGCCCGTCCACCTCGTTCAGCAGACGATGATCGAGCGCATCGTGTGCTTCGGCGATGGCGGCGGCAAGATCGTCGAAATGGAAAACGAGGCCGGTTTCCGGATTGGGCTCGCCGTCGATGACGACGCGCGCGCGGAACGAGTGGCCATGAATCCGGGAGTTCGGATGGCCTAGGGGTGCCGACGGCAGGTAATGCGCTGCCTCGAACAGGAATTCCTTATAGATGCGCATGTCGGTGACATAGGGGATTTTGGCGTTAAACGCCAGCAGGCGCGGCAATCGGTGTCGAGCCCAAAGCGTCGGATGGCGGGTGGCGCATGTTCGGCAATTGGCCGGGAACAGCCCGCTAGGGAATTCCGATCCGCTTGTGGGTCTGGACCGAGAGTCGCCAGGCGGGGTTGGCTTTGACGTAGGTCACGGCAGCGGCCGTGTTCTCCGCGAGGCGAGGGCCGTCCATAGGGCTCAGGAAGCGCCGGGGAAAATCGAGGCTGAGCAGGCTTTCCGGCGCAAGCCCGGGCTGAGGGTAAACGAGCTTCAGCTCGTCGCCGGAGGTCTGGCGGATCTCGGTGCCGGACTTGGGGCTGACGCAGATCCAGTCGATCCCTTCGGGCAGGGGCAGGGAGCCGTTGGTCTCGATGGCGATGGTAAATCCGTGGAGATGCAACGCATTGAGAAGCGGAGCATCGACCTGGAGCGCGGGCTCGCCTCCCGTGAGCACCACGAAACGCTCGGCGGGGCCGCCTTGCCAAGCGGCGAGGATGGCGGCTGCGAGGTGCTGAGCGTCGCGAAACTTGCCGCCGCCTTCGCCGTCCGTGCCCACAAAATCCGTGTCGCAGAAGGTACAGGCGGCCGCCGCGCGGTCCGCTTCCCGTCCCGACCAGAGATTACAGCCGGTGAACCGGCAGAACACAGCGGCGCGGCCGGCGTTCGTCCCCTCGCCCTGCAGCGTGTAGAAGATCTCTTTGACGGAATACATGGGCCTGATCCGTAAAACGTCGCAAGCCGGTGTCAAGCGGCACATCGTAGCCCGGCCGGGCGAAGCGGCGGGCAGGACCCGTATCCCGCTTCAGGCGTTTCCGGTAAATCTGGAGCCTCTTCGGGTCTCATGAAGACGCAGTCGCTCCGGGTTTTTCACCGGGACCGAGGCGCGTCCGGCCTTTGGGCCGCACCTACTCCGGTCTCGCGGAGCGAAGAAAGGACCAGCATGCAGTGCCCTGTCTGCGGAGCGGAAGCGGAGGATCTCTCCTCCGGCGAATTCGATGGTCTCATCGTGGGCTGCAAGAGGTGCGGCCATTTCGCGGTGAGCGATGCAGCGCTGAATGATTTTCTGAGATTGGATTTCGATCAGCGCGTGGCGACGCTCGATAGGGCAAGAAAGGCCGCCGAGCCCGGATCACCGCCCCTGGTTACGGTCGCCGCGCTCGACTGAGGGCGCGCGGGGGCGCGCAGTCGGGGGAGGGAGCATGAGCGCTGCGACGCGGCGATCCTATCGCTATTACGATCTGGTGATGGCGGCGTTCGTCACCGTTCTCATCTGCTCGAACCTGATCGGCCCGGCCAAGATCGCGCAGGTCGAGGTGCCCGGAGTGGGTCCTTACGTTTTTGGCGCGGGCGTTATGTTCTTTCCAGTCTCCTACATCTTCGGCGACGTGCTCACCGAGGTCTACGGCTACGCGCGGGCACGTAAGGCGATCTGGACCGGCTTTGCGGCGCTCGCCTTCGCATCGTTCATGGCGACCGTGGTGGTGGCGTTGCCTCCCGCGCCGTTCTGGCCGCATCAGACTGCCTACGAGATCGCGTTCGGCAACGCGTGGCGCGTGGTGGCGGCCTCGATGGTCGCCTATTTCTGCGGCGAGTTCGTCAACTCGTTCGTGCTCGCGAAGATGAAGGTCGCGCAGGGCGGACGGCATTTGTGGATGCGCACCATCGGCTCGACGATCGCAGGCGAGGCGATCGACAGCGCGCTGTTCTATCCACTCGCGTTCTACGGGACGGGCATCATTCCGAACGAGGCGCTGCCGCTGGTGATGCTCACGCAGTTCGTGACCAAAACGCTGGTGGAGATCGCCTTCACGCCCGTGACCTACAAGGTCGTGGCGTTCCTCAAGGAGGCGGAGCAGGAGGACTATTACGACCGCACGACGGACTTCAATCCGTTCAAGCTGGAGGCTTGAGGAGAGGCAGCAGCCAACTGGCAGCCGACAGCAGCAGATGCGCGAGCTGCCTGCTGCCCCGTTGCCTACCACCTAATCTTCAGTGACCCTCGACCGAAGGGCGGCTCGCTTCGAACAGGAACCAGTGACGGCGCTCGGTCTCGTCGATCCAGACGTCGAGGAGGCTCGAGGTCGCGAAGTCGCGATGCTCGTCGGTCAGCTCGTGGACGGAGCGCATGCGCGCCACGAGATCCTTGTTGTCGTCACGCAGCTCGGCCAGCATGTCGAGCGCGTCCACGTAATCGGCATCGTTGTCCTTCACGTGCTGCAGGCGGGCGATGTGTCCGATGGAGCGAAGGGTCGTGCCTCCCAGCTTGCGCACGCGCTCGGCGATGGGGTCCGTCATAGCGAAGATCTGGTCGCCGTGCTCGTCGAGCAGCAGATGGTAGTCGCGGAAGTGCGGGCCGCTCACGTGCCAGTGAAAATTCTTGGTCTTGAGGTAGAGCGCGAAGACGTCGGCCAGGAGCTCGTTGAGAGCGCCGGTGAGGTCGCGCACGGCGTTGTCGCCGAGGTCGGTCGGGGTGGCGAGCGGGGCTTTACGGCGCTCTGCTGCTTTCTTGAGGTCGGCTTTGGATTCGGCCATGGGGGAGGCTCCGTCGGGTTCATTGGTGGGGGTGCCTCTAAGGTAGGAGCGCATCTGGGGGAAGGGAAGGACCCCCTGTGTACAGGATCATCGCGCCGTTAACCGACCGGTAGCCTTGGCGCGCAAGCGGGCGGAGCGGTCTCGGTCAGCGCGAAGGGTGTGCCTTGGCGGCGTTCCAGATTTCCCATCCTCTCGCGCGCAGCTCGCACGCGGGGCAGGTGCCGCAGCCCCAGCCCCAATCGTGACGGTGCGTGCGGTCGCCGAGATAGCACGTGTGGGTTTTTTCACGGACGAGGTCGACCAGGGCCGCGCCGCCGAGCGTCTCGGCCATCGCCCAGGTTCCCGCCTTGTCGACGTACATCAGGGGCGTCTCGATCCGGAATGGCTTGTCGAGGCCGAGCGCGATGGCCTGCTCCTGCGCGCGGATGGTGTCGTTGCGGCAATCGGGATATCCGGAATAGTCGGTCTCGCACATGCCTGCGACGAGGGTCGTGAGGCCGCGCCTGTAGGCGAGGGCTGCCGCGTAAACGAGGAACAGAAGATTGCGGCCGGGAACGAACGTCGACGGCAGGCCGGCCTTCGTCATCTCGATTTCGGTCTCGCGCGTCAGCGCGGTCTCACTGATGCGTCCGAGTTCGGGAAGCGCGATCTCGTGATCGGGGCCCAGGCGCGGAGCCCAGGACGGGAAGCTCTCGCGAAGCGCGTCCCGCACGACATGGCGCTGGGTGAGCTCCACGGCGTGGCGCTGCCCATAGGCGAAGCCGAGCGTTTCGACATGCGGATAGCGGTCGAGCGCCCAGGCCAGGCAGACCGTGCTGTCCTGTCCGCCGGAAAAGAGAACCAGTGCACCGCCAGCGGACATCAGAAGCTCTTTCCGTCGACGCGTTTGATGGTGAGGGTATCGGGATCGATCTCGTCGATGCAGCGCACGTTGAGCGCCACCATCGGCGTGCCGTCCGGCATCACGCCGCGGGCGAAGCTCGTGACGCCGCAGGTGCGGCAGAAGAGATGATGAATCATCTGTCTGTTGAACTGGTAGTCGGCGAGTGCGCTCTCGCCCGTTTCAAGTGTGAAATCGGCCGCCGGGATGAACGCGAGGAGGGTGCCCTTGCGGCGGCACATCGAGCAGTTGCAGCTCATGGCCTGCGTAATGGGGTCGCTTTTGGCCTCGTAGCGCACGGCGCCGCAGTGGCAGGAGCCATGGTAGGTCTGTTGGTCCGGCATCGGTTTTCAGCTCCTATGTCGTCAAAGTATCGCGGGAGCGGGGTAGGTCCGCCTACCCATTGGGGTCTTTCCGCGCCGTGCGAACCCAGCTAAAACCCGCTCCGATCCCGTCATGGTGCCTCACGGCCCATGCAACTCCTAAGATCCTCTCATAAAACGTTTTTTCTATCACCTCCCGAGGAACCTGCCCCATGACCGCCATCGTCGACATTCTCGGCCGCGAAATTCTGGACAGCCGCGGCAACCCGACCGTCGAGGTCGACGTGCTCCTGGAAGACGGCTCCAGGGGCCGGGCCGCCGTGCCTTCGGGAGCTTCCACCGGCGCGCACGAGGCGATCGAGCTTCGTGACGGAGACGCGAAGCGCTATCTCGGCAAAGGTGTGCTGAAGGCCGTGGACGCCGTCAACGGCGAGATTTCCGATGCCCTCATCGGGCTCGATGCCGAGGACCAGCGCGGGCTCGACGCCGCCCTGATCGCCGTCGACGATACGGACAACAAGAGCCGCCTCGGCGCAAACGCCATTCTGGGTGTCTCGCTCGCGGCCGCGAAGGCCGCCGCGGAAGCCTCCTCGCTGCCGCTCTACCGCTATGTGGGCGGAACGTCGGCCCATGTGCTGCCGGTGCCGATGATGAACATCATCAACGGCGGCGCGCATGCCGACAACCCGATCGACATCCAGGAATTCATGATCATGCCGGTCTCGGCCGAGACGGTCGCGGACGCCGTTCGCATCGGCGCCGAGATCTTCCACACGCTGAAGAAGGGTCTCAAGGAGGCCGGCCACAACACGGGCATCGGCGACGAGGGCGGCTTCGCGCCGAACCTCAAGAGCGCCGACGAAGCACTGTCCTTCATCATGAAGTCGATCGAGAAGGCGGGCTACAAGCCTGGCGACGACGTCATGCTGGCACTCGATTGCGCCTCGACCGAGTTCTACAAGGGCGGGAAGTACGAGCTTCATGGCGAGGGCAAGAGCCTCGATAGCGCGGGCATGGTCCGCTACCTGGAAGACCTCGTGAACCGCTTCCCGATCATCTCGATCGAGGACGGCATGGCAGAAGACGACTGGGCCGGCTGGAAGGCGCTGACCGATGCCATCGGCAAGCGCTGCCAGCTCGTGGGCGACGATCTCTTCGTCACCAATACCGAGCGTCTGTCGCGCGGCATCAAGGCCGCAACCGCCAACTCGATCCTGATCAAGGTCAACCAGATCGGCACGCTGACCGAGACGCTGGATGCGGTGTCCATGGCCCAGCGCGCGGGCTACACGGCGGTCATGTCCCACCGCTCGGGCGAGACGGAGGATTCGACCATCGCCGATCTCGCGGTTGCGACCAACTGCGGGCAGATCAAGACGGGATCGCTCTGCCGCTCGGATCGTCTCGCCAAGTACAACCAGCTCATCCGCATCGAGGGCGAGCTGGGCGACGTGGCGCGCTATGCCGGCAAGGGCATCCTGCGCGGCGACCGGGCCGTATAAACGGCCGTCAGGAAGCGGCGCGGGATGGAGCCTGCGAACTCGTCGTCGCCGACGCGCCGCAGGGCTTCGAGAAATTCGTTACGCGCAGGCTCGGGAAGCTGCGCGACGGGAGAGAACGTGGCGCTCAGCGCGAGCATCTGCCCGGTGCTGAACGTCACGTCCCATCGGATGATCTCCACCGCGCGCTCCTCGAAACCTTCCCGTTCCAGCTCCGCGAGCCTCCGTTCCCTATTGAGGGCGTAGGGCTTCTTCTCCCGGTCCGCGAACGTGGGCGGGCGCTCCAGGCTGTCGAACAGGGCGTGCGTTCTCACCTGGAAGTCGTCCGGCGCGTCCGGATCGCCGTAGACGTTCCACCACATGGCCCAGTGCCCACCCGGACGCAGAAGCTGCTTCACCTTTGGAAGCCCGATGGCCGGATCCAGCCAGTGGAACGACGTCGCCGCTACGCCGAGATCGAAGGCGGTGCGGGGCAGGGCGGCCTCCTCGAACGGGGCCTGCATGACCGTGAGGCGGCCAGGATGAGCCGGGCCGAGGCTCTCCGATAGATAGGCGGCCAGACGCGCATCCGGCTCGATGGCGCAGACGGTGCAGCCGAGGTCGAGAAGGCGGGCCGTTGCCTGTCCTGTTCCCGGGCCAATCTCGAACGCCGCCGTCTCGGGTCCGGCGCGACAGAGGTCTCTCAAGATCTCGGCAACGCGCGGGGGATAGCCCGGCCGTCCGCGGGCGTAGAGATCCGGGGCGGAGCCGAAGACCGTGCGTCCAAGCTTGCGATCCAGCGTGCTCACGTTTCCCCCGTTTGGCGCCTGCGTCAGCTTGGCCATCCGGTTTCGGCAAAATCAGGACGGCGCTTTACCTCGTTTTAATCGGCTCGGCGGTATGGTTACGTCGTTCCCGGTTCTCATAACGCGTAACGTCGAACATCCGTGCTGCGTCAGCCAATATATGATCGGCGAGCCAAGTCGCGGCAGGCGCTGGTGTTGCTTCTCTGCCTAGGATTGACGGCTTATTTCGCCTATCACACCCTAAAAGGCCGGCATGGCCTCGAGGCGCGAGACCGACTTGCGGAGCGTGAAAGCGCTCTGCAGTTCGAGATCCAGAGCCTCGAGGCTGTGCGCGCCAAACTGGAGCGCGATGTCGCTCTGCTCCGTCCCGATCTCCCCGATCCCGATTTCGTCGAAGAGATTGCCCGCGAGGTGCTTGGGTTCGCCCATCCTCGCGATCGCGTCGTGCTGGAGTCTGCTCCCTCCGGGTGAAGCCTGTGGGGAAGTGGGGGTTTTCCGCGCGGACGGGACTGGCGCGATGGCGCCATAGTTGTCATTCAGGCAGGCGCGTTTGCACGACTATCCTGGTGGGCCATTTCGCTGCGGCGCAGCATGAGGGGCGCTGGCCTCGCGACGGGCTCGTCGTGTAAGTTTCGCTGTTCGATGGCACTCTCGGGGCTGGCCCGGGCGGCGTATCTCGGCCTGCGAGATCTTCCAATCGTCAACAAGAGGAGCGGACATGACGGGAAGCCCCCTTGGTCCGGCTGGCGCGGAGGACATCATGTTCTCTCCGGACGAAGAGATCGCGGCTTACCGCAGCATGCTGCTCATTCGCCGTTTCGAGGAAAAGGCCGGACAGCTTTACGCCTTGCAGGCCATTCATGGCGTATGCCCGCTGTGCATCGGGCAGGAGGCTTCGATCGTCGGCACGATGATGGCCGCACGCGCGACCGATCCCGTGATCACGAGCTATCGCACCCATGGCGCGCTTCTGGCGCGCGGCGTAGCCCCCCGTCTCGTGCTGGCCGAGCTTCTGGGCCGCAAGACGGGTCTCGCGCAGGGGAAGGGCGGCACCGTGCGCATGTTCGCGCCGGAGCATCATTTTTTCGGCGGTCATGGCACGGCAGGGCTTGCTGCGCCGCTCGGCGCCGGACTCGCATTTGCCTCGCGCTATCGTGGCGGGGATGATGTGACGCTCTGCTTCTTCGGCGACGGCGCGGCTGCGCGCGGGCGCGTGCTCGAAGCCTACAAGATCGCCGCGCAGTGGGCGCTGCCGATCGTTTTCATCATCGACAACAACACCGCCGCGCCGGGCGCCAGCATCGTGCTGGGCCAGCTTCCCTCGGCGCTTGCCGAAAGCGGGACGCCGGTCGCCATTCCAGGTCATCAGGTGGACGGCATCGACGTGCGGCGCGTGATCGTTGCGGCCCGGCAGGCCATTGCGCGGGCGCGCGACGGGGACGGGCCGACCATTCTCGAAATGCTGACTTATCGCTATCGCGGGCATGGCGGCGTGCCGGCGCGCGCGGGCGCGTCCGAGCGGAGGCTCGAGGAGGCCGATCCGGTCTCGAGGGCCCGCGGGCGCATTCTGGCGTCGGGCATCCTCAATGAGCGCGCGCTCAAGGCGCTTGAGAAGGAGGTGAAGGAGTCCGTGGTTTCTGCAACACTCGCCGCGCGTGCGGAGCCCGTTCCGGAGGCAGCCGATCTCTTCGCGGCAACTGGGGCTTGAGGAGCGAAATGCGTCGAGAAATCCTCATGCCGATCGTGACGCCCTCCATGACGGACGGCAAGATTTCGCGCTGGCATGTCGCGGAAGGGCAGCAGGTGGCCGCGGGCGACGTTCTGGTGGAAATCGCCACGCCGACCGCCACGCTCGAGATCGAGGCCGAGGACGAAGGCCACGTCGAGCGCATCCTGGTTCCCGCAGGGACAGAGGGCGTGAAGGTCAACACGCCGATCGCGATCGTGCTGGCGGGCGTGCAGCAAAAACCCCTGTCAGCGCGGGGGCTCGCTCAGCCGCTAGGGTTCGCGTCTCTCGATCCGCTGCCGGATCTCGCGCCGGCGCCGCCTCGTTCGGCCGAGACGGCGGGCCGCAGCTATCGCGAGGCTTTGCGCGATGCGCTCGCCGCAGAGATGCGTCGCGATCCCGACGTGTTCCTGATTGGCGTGGACGTTGCGCAGAACCGGGGCGCGCCCAAGGTGGCGCAGGGGCTGCTCGACGAGTTCGGTGCGTCGCGCGTCGTCTCCGTTCCCCCCATCGAGGACGCCTTGTTCGGCGTTGCGGTGGGCGCGGCGATGGCCGGCCTCAAGCCCGTGGTGGAGCTTTCTCATTGGGGGCGCTCGATCGACTCCCTCGGCGCCTATCTCGCAAGCGCTGCGGAGACCTTCTATCTCTCGGGCGGCAAGCTGCCGGTGCCCATCGTGTTCCGCGGGCCGAACGGGTTCGTGCCTGGGATGACGGGGCAGGATGCGCGCTGTGTCGCCGCGCAGCTCGCGCACATTCCGGGGCTCAAGGTCGCGCAACCTGCGACGCCGTCTGCGGCTTATGCGCTGCTCTCCCAGGCGATCCGCGATCCCGGTCCCGTTGCGCTGCTTGAGCACGACCAGCTCTATGCGACGCGCGAGCAAGGCGATGTCGCAGAAGGTGGCGCGCTCGGCGCCGCGCGGATCGCACGCGCCGGTTCGGATCTTACGATCGCCGCCATTGGTCACGCGGTTCTCGGCGCGCTGGAAGCGGCCGGCCGGTTGAGTGCGGAGGGGATCGAGGCCGAGGTCATCGACCTCATGTGCGTGCGCCCGCTCGACCGTGACGCGGTGGCCGCCTCAGTGGCGCGGACCGGGCGCCTCATGACGCTCGAGCAGGGCTGGGGGGATGGCGGCATCGGCGCGGAGCTGGTGGCCTCCATCGCCAGCCGCTCGTTCGCATCTCTCAAGTGCGCGCCCGTTCGCCTTGCCGGCGCGGCAGTTCCGATGCCGTACGCGGGAGAGTTGCAGGCCGCCGCGCTTCCCGGCGCGGAGCAGGTCGTGAAAGCGGCCCTCGAGCTGCTTGGGCGGCCCCGCTAAGGTGGCGCACGTCGCCTCGGGCTTCGACCGGAGCGCGCGCAGGTTCAGCCGTTTTTCGATGCATCCAGGCAGGCCCGGCCCTGGGCTCCATGTGTTCGCAATGTGCTGATTCGCGGATTTCAGTCCGCGAGCCGTTCAATATTTCGGTTTTACTTGCAACGCCTTGCGGAACCTTGTGGCCGGATCGCCACGTGGGCTGTGTTTCCACAGATTCGACCCTGTCAATTTGCTCAATGCACGGGCATTTTATGGGGGGCTTCTTGTGACGGGCTCGGACTCGAACGTAGACCAAGAGCACGTACAGGCAACACATGCCATAGCAGTACGTCACGGGGGACATCATGTTCAAATCGTCAGCAACTCTCGTCTTTGCTGCACTGGGCGCGACACTGCTTGCCGGATGCTCGTCGGATGGCGGCATTCTCGGCACGTCGCTCACCACCCAATCCATCGGCACGAATGCCGGCGCGACTCCGGTAGTTGCTGCCGCGCCGAAGGTCGATCCGGCCTGCTACTCGCTCTCCCAGCGCATCGACATGCTGCGCAAGGAAGGCGTGACCGATCGGCTGGAGAAGGCGTCGGTGGGCAAAACCTCCACGGTTGCCGTCAAGCGCGCTTCGCTGGCCCAGGCGGCCGAACTCGACAAGGCGAACGCCGAATTCCAGGCCAAGTGCTCCGCGTTCGGGCCGAAGCCCGTCGTCCAGACGACGGCGCAGGTCACGCCGGGCATTCCGGCAGCGAACTCCGCCCAGGTGGTCTCTGCCAACACGCCGCGAGCCAACATCGCTCCGCCGGTCGTTCAGCAGCAGCAGTAAGCTGGTACGAATCGCCGTCCGTACGGCCCCGTGCTGGCGGCTTTCCGGGTTTGACCTTCCAGGCTCTGAGCGTATCCGGTCCCCCGTGCCGGATGCGCCTTCTGTGTCGGCTGCAAGCGGGGGAATTCCGGCTTTCGTAGGAAGAGTTTTCGACTTTTGAACCGGGATTGCGGCCACTGCTGCATCCTGGCCACACTTTTGCGCGAAAGCCTTGATTAGAGCGGCCAGGGGTTCAACAGCTCCGTCGAAAATCTTAACGTACCGCGTCGATTAAATGCTTCGAGAGGGCTTCCAATCCATGACTGCGATGATGCGCGGCGGCGCAGTGCGTGTCGTTTTGCTCGGTGCGTTGGGAGCGGCGGTCGCGGTCGGCGGTTGCGCGTCGGGAAGCGGAAACGGTCCCAGCGGCAAGGCGCTGGCGAACGGCGAGAGCTGCGGGTCCATCAAGCAGCAGCTCAATCGCCTCGACGCGAAGGGCGTTCCGTCGTCTGTTCAGGCCGAAGCCTCCGGCAAAAAGCTCAGCGGCCAGCAGAAGGCCGACGCCGATCTCTACAATCGCCTCCTCAACGACTACCTCGGCGCTCGCTGTCACGTTTAGCCACGGGCTCGCTCGCTCTCGTTTGTGGCGGCTTGCCTGAAAGCTCGCGTGGATAACGCGGGGGCGTCTCTACGCGTTCTTTTTCGGCCGGATACGCGCTCGGAATACGGGTTCCCAGCTACCGGGAAGCGCTCTAATCTCGCGCCGCAGCAACCCGGAGATGGACGGGCACAACGACCCGGCACGCGTGGTTCGCTGATGGGGAGCTTTTGATGGATTACGTACAATTCGCAACCGACAACAAGGTCTGGATCATCATGATCCTGAACGGCCTGGTCGCAGGCTGGCTCGCCGGGCTTCTGCTCGGTGGCGGCGGGCTCATCCGCAACCTCCTGGTCGGCCTGATCGGCGCCGTGCTCGGCGGATACCTCGTGTCGGCCGGCCTTCTGACCCTTCCCTACGACTTCGATGCGATCGTGCCCTACGGCAACCAGATCGTCGTTTCGACTGTGGGCGCGCTGATCGTCGTCATCGTGGCGCGCTTCCTCGGCGGGCGCTGATCCGCCGCGTCATGCACGGATGTACTATGGTGGGCGCCGTGAAGCGGGTGCTATCGCTCGCATCGCGGCGCTTTCCGCTTTAAGCTCGCGGAAAACGCGAATCCGGCTCGGACGGGATCGGCATGGTCACTCTCATCGATAAGCGGATGTCTCCAGGCGACGGCTCGCGTCCGCGCCATCCAGAAAAGGCGCACCGGCCCGATCGGCCGATGCTGCCCAAGCCGCCGTGGATTCGCGTCCGCGCCCCATCCTCCGACGGGTTTTTGTCGACGCGCAAGATCGTGCGCGAGCATGGCCTCGCGACGGTGTGCGAGGAGGCGGGCTGCCCTAACATCGGCGAGTGCTGGCAGAAGAAGCACGCCACCATGATGATCATGGGGGAGATCTGCACGCGCGCGTGCGCGTTCTGCAACGTGGCGACGGGCCTGCCGCGCCCGCTCGATACTGGCGAGCCGGTGCGCGTCGCGGATGCGGTGTCGGCACTGGGGCTCGAGCACGTGGTGATCACGTCGGTCGATCGTGACGATCTTCCTGACGGCGGGGCCGCGCATTTCCGCGATGTGATCGGAGAGGTGAGGGCTCGCGCACCGCAGACCAGCATCGAGGTTCTGATCCCGGACTTCCTGCGCAAGGACGGCGCTCTCGACGTGGTGGTGCGCGCGCGGCCGGATGTGCTGAACCATAACCTCGAAACCGTGCCGGGGCTCTACGTGCGGATCCGGCCCGGTGCGCGCTACTTCCATTCGCTGCGTCTCCTGCAGCGCGCAAAGGAGATCGATCCGACCCTGTTCACCAAGTCGGGCCTCATGGTCGGCCTTGGAGAGACGCGCGACGAGATCCTGCAGGTGATGGATGACCTGCGCAGCGCCAACGTTGATTTTCTCACCATCGGGCAGTATCTGGCACCATCGGCCAAGCATGCCGAGGTGAAGCGCTACGTGCCGCCCGACGAGTTCGCAGATCTCAAGAGGATCGCGCTCGCCAAGGGCTTCCTGGTCGTGGCGGCGAGCCCCATGACGCGGTCGTCCTATCACGCGGGCGACGACTTCCGCCGCCTCAAGGCTGCGCGCACCGCGTAGCTGCAACTTTTATGCGGGCGATGGCGCCGGCGCGGCCGGGATCATGGTCTCGGGATTTGCGAGGTCTGCCTTTGCCGAGTTTCCGCACCGTCCGGCGCGTTTCCTTTACGCCCGAGCAGATGTTCGACGTGGTCGCCGACGTCGAGCGCTATCCGGAGTTCCTGCCGCTCTGCGAGGGGCTGACCGTGCTCGAGCGCAGCGCGAGCGGCGATGAGCTCACGGCCACCATGACGGTGGGCTACAAATCGATCACCGAACGCTTTACGACGCACGTGACGCTCGATCGGGCGGCGAGCCTCATCCGGGTGCGCCACCTCGACGGGCCGTTCAGCCATCTCCAGAACGAGTGGCGCTTCACCCCGGCGGACGGAGGCGCTGACGTGCACTTCTCGATCGATTACGCGTTTCGCTCGGCGATGCTGTCGCTGATCGTGGGCGCGGCGTTCGACAAAGCCGTGCGCAGCTACACGGATGCGTTCGAGGGGCGGGCGCGCAAGCTCTACGGATCGCCCGCGTCCGCTTGAGTGTAGCTTTCGGATCGCAGGTCAGTTGATGGCTTTTTCGCGGTTCAGCGCCGTGGCCATGCCGGACGCCGTATCGAGACCTTTGACACCGGTGAGCTTGGTGCTGTCGAGATCGGCGTGGCTGAGATTGGCGCCGGTAAGGTCCGCCCCCGTGAGATCGGCGTGGGACAGGTCGGCGTTCTGCAAGATGGCGCCCTTGAGGTTGGCGCCCTTGAGGTTGGCGAAGCGTAGCGAGACATGGGTGAGATCGGCGCCGGAGAGGTCAGTGCCCCCCAGGTCGGCGGACTCGAGCTTCGAGCGCCACAGCATCTCGATGAAACCGGTGTTGTTGAAGGGCGCGAGCGAGACGCCGGTCATCTTGGCGCCTGCGAAATTGCCGCCGCTGAAGATACCGAACATGCGGGCCTTGGTGAGATCGGCGCCGGAGAAGCTCGGGGCCTCGCCTCTGCTGCCTTCGAAAGACGAGGTGGTCGTGGGGCGCAGGAGGCTTGCTCCAGCAAGGTTTGCGCGGTCGAAGCGCGTTCCGATGGCGATGATGCGGTCGAGACGGGCCTTGCTGAGATCCACGTCGGTCAGATCCGCGCCGCTGAGATCGGCGCCGAACAAGTCCGCTTCCGCCATGCGCGCCTTCTTGAAGCCGAGCCCCGCCAAGTCGAGACCCTCGAGATTGCGGCCGCTGAAATCGATGCCGCTGTCGGGAGCGGCTTTGTAGAGCTGCTCCGTCACCTGCCGGGCGGTCAGATCTGCTGCGTTGAGGGGCGCGATGCTGGCCATCACGGCGAGGATTGCCGTCAGAAAAAGGGGTCGGCGGAGGCTTTGCAAGGCGCACCTCAACGTTGCGTCACGGATAGCAGGCCGAGACCAAGCCGCGGCGCGCGGCGTTCGGACTTTCTCACGAGCATATACGAAGTCGGGCGCCTCGCGGTTGCCATCTCGCGACATTTTTCCCGCTTCCGGCCTTCTCCTCAAGCCGCAAGACCACGAGCCAGCATGGCCAGCGCCTCGGTGACTGTCTGCAGCCGGATTTCCGAGCGGCCCAGATTTCCAAAGCGGAATTCGCGGCTTAGGGCAGGCTTGCCGCGAAGCGCGAGTCCGATATGGACGAGGCCGACCGGTTTCTCCGCTGATCCTCCCGCAGGCCCCGCGATCCCCGTCACGGCGACGGCGGCATCGGCGGCGGAGGCGCGCAGGGCGCCGGCCGCCATTTCCCTCGCCACCTCGGCGCTCACTGCGCCGTGGCGATAGAGGGTGTCGAAGTCGACGCCGAGATCGCCGATCTTTGCGGCATTGGAGTAGGTGACGAAGCCGCGCTCGAAAACGTCGGAGCTGCCCGCGATCTCCGTGAAGAGGCCTGCGATCAGCCCGCCGGTGCAGCTTTCCGCAGTCGCCAGTTTCCAGCGGCGCGCTCTCAGCCCGGCGAGCAGACGCTCCGCTTCGGTGACAAGCTCCGGCGTGAACATGGCAGCCTCTTTTCCGTCCGGCATCCGCCAAAGAAAACGAGGCGCTCCTTGTGGGGCGCCTCGTTGAGACTAGTCAAATCGTTGGGATGTCCGCAACGGAACGCGCGGCCTATTCGGCGATCAGCTTTTCGGCGAGACGCAGCAGCTCATCGAGCTTGGCGCGCGTTTCGACGCCCATGACGGCAACCGAGCGGGCCTGCGCAGCCTGCCAGACGGGATAAGCGTCCTTAAGCACCGCCTGGCCCTTGGGCGTCAGGTGCAATCCGCGACCGCGGCGGCCTGCGGGCGGATCCATGATGATCATGCTGAGCGCGAGAAGGCGCTTCAGGTTGCGCGAGAGCGTCGACTTCTCGATGTCCAGCTCGTGGCCGATCTCGACGGCCGTGATGCCGTCGCGCGAGGCGAGCTGCGCGAGCAGCGTGTACTGGCTGGCGGTAATGCCCAGCGGGCGCATGGCGTCGTCATAGAGACGCGTGATGATGCGCGAGAGCTGGCGAACGCGGGTCGCCAAGCACGTCGCCGCCGTGGTCTCGGCGATGTCGGAAATATTGGCGCCGCCGGTGTCGCCCGTCGCGGGACGCTCAAGAGTGTGCATCAGGTTCATGGAGTTGGCCCCCCGGGATCGCTTTTGGTCATACAACCACCTGTCCCGGTGATGCCGCGATTCTGGCGGGGGGGTCAACGCGCGCTTGGAATTGGGCTGAGGATAAGGCGGGCTTTATCAAGCCGGAAGCAACACCGTAGCCGAGGCGAGGGCTGCGATGCCCTCCTTGCGGCCCGTAAAGCCGAGCTGCTCTGTGGTCGTTGCTTTTACGGCCACACGTGTCAGCTCGATGCCGAGCATGTCCGCGATGGCGTTGCGGATCGCGTCGCGGTGGGGGCCGATGCGCGGCGCCTCGCAGAGAATCGTGACGTCGACGTTGGTGATGCGTCCGCCGCGCTTGGCAATGCGGGCGGCGGCGTCCTCGACGAATACGCGCGAGCGCGCGCCCTTCCAGGCGGGGTCCGACGGCGGAAAGTGCTGGCCGATGTCGCCGTCTCCGATGGCTCCCAGCAGGGCGTCTGTGAGGGCGTGGAGCGGGGCGTCGGCATCCGAGTGGCCCAGAAGGCCGCGATCGTGGGGGATGCGCACGCCGCCGAGCCAGACGTGATCGCCCTCGCAGAAGGCGTGGACGTCGAAGCCGGTTCCGGTGCGGGGTTCCCAGAGGGGCGCTTCGGGTCGGAGAAGCTGTTCGGCCATGATCAGGTCCTCTTGGGTCGTGAGCTTGAAGTTGCGGCTCGGGCTTTCGACGAGCGTGACGGCGATGCCCGCCCATTCGGCAATGGCGGCGTCGTCAGTGAAGTCGGTGCGCCCTTGGGCGGCTGCGCGGCCGTGAGCAGCGAGAATAGGAGCGTAGCGGAACCCCTGCGGGGTTTGCGCCTTCCAGAGGCCAGCGCGCGGAACGGTCTCGGAGACGGTGCCGTCTCCCCGGTCGCGCTTCAAGGTGTCGGCCAAGGGCTCGGCGGCAAGTGCGCCCTCATGGGTCTCGAGCGCGGCCAGCACGCGGGCAATCGTCTCGGGCGCGACGAAGGGGCGGGCCGCGTCGTGAATCAGCACGTGTCTCGGTGCCTCGCGTTCGAGAGACGCCAGCCCGAGGCGGACGGAGTCCTGGCGGGTGGCGCCGCCGGGCACCGGGGGCCTCAGCTTGCTGGCGCTCTTCGGCGCAGACGCCGCGTAGAGGTCGCGGTCGTCGGGATGAATGACCACCGTGATGCTGGAAATGCCGGGGCAGGCCTCAAAGGCCGCGATGGCGTGCGCAAGAACCGAGCGGCCGGCGAGGGGTGCATATTGCTTAGGCGCCAGCCCGTCCCGGGCCGCTCGGGCGCCGCGGCCGGCGGCTACGATCAAGGCTGCTGCTGTCACGGATCTCACTTCCGGATGGTTTCAAGTCGGAGGGCACTTAGCCCGCGGCGCGGCAATTGGGCAATCTCCCGGCTGCGCTTCGCGCTTGCACAATCGTGGCGGGCAGCATAGTGTGCCTAAATCCAAGGCACCGAGTAGAAGTGATCAAGATATAGGCAAAAGCGGGATACTCGGCTTTGACTTCACTCAAAATCGGCAATCAACCCATTGCAAACAATGTGTTTCTGGCTCCCATGACGGGCGTCAGCGATTTGCCGTTCCGGCAGCTCGCCCACGGGTTCGGCGCCGGACTCGTCGTTTCCGAGATGGTGGCGAGCGCGGAGCTGGTGCAAAGCCGGGCCGACGTGCTTCGTCGTGCCGAGGGTGGTGATCTCACTCCCTTTGTGATGCAACTCGTTGGCTGTGACACCCGCTGGATGGCGGAAGGGGCGCGGATCGCGGAGGCGAAGGGCGCGCATATCGTCGACATCAACATGGGGTGTCCGGCGCGCGAGGTGACGGGCAAGGCGTCTGGTTCCGCCCTGATGCGCGATCTCGATCACGCGCTGGGCCTCATCGAGGCAGTCGTTGCCGCCGTGAAAGTGCCGGTGACGCTCAAGATGCGGCTCGGCTGGGACGACCGGTCTCGCAATGCGCCCGAGCTTGCGCGTCGCGCCGAGGCGGCGGGCGTTCAGCTCCTCACCGTGCACGGGCGCACGCGTCAGCAATTCTTCAAAGGTAAGGCCGACTGGTCGGCCGTCCGCCCCGTGAAAGAGGCGGTTTCCATTCCGGTCATCGTCAATGGAGACATCGGCACGGTCGAGGATGCGCGCACGGCGCTCTCTCAGTCCGGCGCGGACGGCGTGATGATCGGGCGGGCGGCCTACGGCGCGCCCTGGCTTCTCGGGCGGATCGCGTCCGCGCTCGCCGCCGACACCGAGACGGCCGCTCCCCCGCTCGCGGAGCAGGGGCGGATCGCGCGGGCGCATGTGGAAGCCATGCTCGCCCACTACGGCGAATTCATCGGGCTGCGTAACGCCCGTAAGCACATCGGCTGGTATCTCGAGACGAGCGGCCATCGAGCCAGCTCGCTCAAGGCGTGGCGGCAGCGGCTCTGCACGGAAACGAACTCCGTGCGCGTGCTGGAGCTGCTCGATGCCTTCTACGGAGATGCGCCGGAGGTCGAGGTTTTGGAGAGAGCTGCGTGAGCAAGATCGCTGCCGAGCGTACCATTCCGTTTCCTGGGCCCATCGTGGAGCACGATCTGCTGCTCGCGGCGCTGCCCCATCCGATCCTCGTGATCACGGACGACAACCGGATCGTTTACGGCAACGCGGCGGCTGAATCGTTTCTCTCCACCAGCACCACGATGCTCACGCGCTTCAAGCTCGACGACCTCGTCGCCTTCGGCTGTCCGCTGCTCGCCCTCGTCCAGCAGGTGCGGGAAGGCGGGTCGACGGTCAACGAGTACGGCGTCGAGATGGCGAGCCCGAAGTTCGCGGCGCCCAAGCTGGTCGACGTCTACGCCGGTCCGATGAGCGAGGGCGCTCATCTCATCGTCATCATGCTTCAGCAGCGCTCCATGGCGCAGATGATCGAGCGGCAGCTCACGCACCGGGCGGCGGCGCGGTCGGTCTCGGGCATGGCGGCCGTGCTCGCGCACGAGATCAAGAACCCGCTGTCAGGCATCAAGGGCGCGGCGCAGCTTCTCGAGCAGAACCTCTCGGACGAAGACCGTGTGCTGTCGCAGCTCATCTGCTCGGAGACGGAGCGCATCCGCAATCTCGTGAACCGGATGGAGGTGTTCGGCGACGAGCGGCCGCTCACCAAGGAGCCGGTCAACATTCACGACGTTCTCAATCATGTGCGCAGGCTCGGGGAATCGGGCTTCGCGCGCGGCGTGCGCATCATCGAGGATTACGATCCCTCGCTGCCGCCCATTCCCGGCAATCGCGACAAGCTGGTGCAGGCGTTCCTGAACCTTCTCAAGAATGCTGCGGAAGCGATCGGCGACAACGAGGACGGGCAGGGGCGCATCATCATGCAGACCTCGTTCCGGCCGGGCGTGCGGCTTTCGGTTCCAGGAACGGATGCCCGCATCAGCCTGCCTCTCATGATCCAGATCGAGGACAACGGCTCGGGCGTTCCCGACCACATGAAGCCGCATCTCTTCGATCCCTTCGTCACCACCAAGCATAACGGCACGGGTCTCGGCCTCGCGCTCGTCGCCAAGATCATCGGCGATCACGGCGGCATCATCGAATGCGACAGCGAGGCCAAGCGTACGGTGTTTCGCGTTCTCCTGCCGATGCAAGACCGCACACGAAAAGATGGCGCCGTTCCGCGGCCCGTTCCCGCTAACGACAGGAGAGGTTGACCCCGATGGCCCGTGGCACCGTTCTCATTGCCGACGACGACACCGCGATCCGCACGGTTCTGAACCAGGCGCTCGCGAGAGCCGGGTATGCGCCGCGCGCGACCGGAAACGCCGCAACGCTCTGGCGCTGGGTAAGCCAGGGCGAGGGCGACGTGGTGATCACCGACGTGGTGATGCCCGACGAAAACGCCTTCGATCTCATCCCGCGCATCAAGAAGGCCCGGCCCGAGCTGCCGATCATCGTGATGAGCGCGCAGAACACGCTGATGACGGCGCTGACGGCGGCAGAGAAGGGGGCTTACGAATATCTGCCGAAGCCCTTCGACCTTTCCGAGGTGGTTGCAGTCGTCGGACGTGCGCTCGCGGGACAGGGACGTCGTCCGCGCGCGGCCACGTCACCCGAGATGGAGAGCGAGGAGCTGCCGCTGATCGGCCGCTCGCCCGCCATGCAGGAGATCTACCGCGCGCTCGCGCGCCTCACCCAGACCGACCTCACCGTCACGATCCAGGGCGAGAGCGGCACGGGCAAGGAGCTCGTGGCGCGCGTGCTGCACGATTACGGCAAGCGCCGGCAGGGGCCGTTCGTTGCCATCAACATGGCGGCCATCCCGCGCGAGCTGATCGAGAGCGAGCTTTTCGGGCACGAGAAGGGTGCGTTCACGGGCGCGCAGACGCGTACGCCCGGCCGCTTCGAGCAGGCCGAAGGCGGCACGCTGTTCCTCGACGAGATCGGCGACATGCCGCTCGAAGCCCAGACACGCCTTCTGCGCGTGCTGCAGCAGGGCGAGTATACAACTGTGGGCGGGCGTACGCCGATCAAGACCAACGTGCGGATCATCGCGGCGACGCACCGGGATCTCAGAAGCCAGATCCAGCAGGGGCTCTTCCGTGAGGACCTCTACTATCGCCTGAACGTGGTGCCGCTTCGCCTCCCGCCTCTGCGTGAGCGCGTGGAGGACATCGGCGATCTCGTCCGGCACTTCCTGCGGCAGGCGGCACGCGAGGGCCTCGGCCAGAAATCCATCGAAACGGCGGCGATCGAGCGGCTCAAGGCGCATCCGTGGCCGGGCAACGTGCGCGAGCTCGAGAACTTCGTGCGGCGCGTCGGGGCGCTCTATACCCAGGATACGCTGACCCAGCAGATCATCGAGCAGGAGCTGGCGGAAGTTCTGCCCAAGCGCAGCGCGACGTCCGACAGCGAGCCGAAAGACTTCACCGAGCTGGTGGAGCGCTATCTCGCGCAGTACTTCGCGGGCTTCGGCAAAGAGCTGCCGCCCCCGGGGCTCTATGACCGGGTGATCCGGCAGGTCGAGTATCCGCTTCTGTCGGCGGCGCTCACGGCGACGCGGGGCAACCAGATCCGCGCGGCGGAGCTCCTGGGCCTCAACCGCAACACGCTGCGCAGCCGCATCAAGGCGCTCGACATTCGCGTGTTCAGGACGCCGATGCCGTAGGGGGGCGGGGCCTTCTCCTCTCGTGTCCAGACGCGGGCCTGCGCCTGGATGTGTCCGTCTGCGCTGCGACCCTCCAAAAAGAAGCGCGGGCTAAAGCTTGCATGGGTGCCGGGTCCGTGCGGAGCACGGATTCGCCATGATGCCGGCATGACGTTCAGTTTGTGGGCGATGCCGGAAATGCGACGGTCGCAACAAGGCATGGTCTCGTGCAGGCCCAGGCTCGAGTCCGTGGCTCCATGCCATCGCCTATGCAACGCGTTTCGCAACAGGACGCGTTGCAGGCTTGCACACAAGTCGTTAAGTCGCACCAATTGCGTCGCAGGAATGTCACAGTTACAGTGTCACTTGTGCCCGGCACACGTCAGGGCCGTTGCCGAAATGGCAAGAATGCTGCGTCCGCCGCGAATGTTCGTGGTCGGAGAGTAACACTCGCGCAGAGTTCGTGTGCACAGCAGTAACGGAAGGTAGAATGGGCGGTAGAGGCACCACGAGCGAGGCCGAGTGGACGGACGGTGCTGCGTCTCCGCTTCTGGACCTCACCGACCGCGCGTTCTGGACGGGACTCGTCGTCGTCGTCCTTTCGCTCATCTCGGCGCTTGCGACCTATCTCATCCTGACGGGTCTCACGCCTGTCGCGCCGCGCGACGACATCGTGCTCGGTGCGCTGCTCATCAATCTCATTCTGATCGCCGCAATGATCGCGGTGATCGCGTGGCAGGGCTACGGCATGTGGCGCGCGTGGCGCGCCAAGCTCGCGGGCGCCCGTCTGCACGTGCGCATCGTGCTGCTGTTCTCGATCATCGCGGCGCTGCCCGCGATGCTGCTCGCAGTCGCGGCCACCACCACGTTCTCGCGCTCGCTCGATAGCTGGTTCTCGACGCGAACCCGCGCCATCATCAACAACTCGGTCGAGGTGGCGCAGGCCTACGTCGACGAGCACGGACAGCTTCTGCGCACGGATCTCGCGAACATGGTTCGCGACGTCGATTCCGCGGCCGACCATATTCCGGCGGACTCGCCCGAATTCCGGCAGCACATCATCGCGCAGGCGGGTCTGCGCGACATTCCCGCAGCCTATGTGATCGATGCCAACGGCGATCCCGTCATCGCCGCGCTCGAGGATCAGGCTCAGCCGTTCACGCCGGTGCCTTATCCGTATCTGGCTCAAGCGAAGAACGGGCAAGTGGCGCTGTTCACGCCCTCCGGCACCGCGCAGGTATCGGGCGTCGCGAAGCTCAGCCGCTATCCGGACCGTTTCCTCTATGTCTCGCGGCTTCTGAGCCCGAAGGTCGTAGGGCATTTGCAGCGAACGGCGCAGAGCGTCGACGAGTACAACCGGCTGCGTGCGGCGCGCGGCGGTCTCAAGTTCGCGCACGGCCTCATCTACACGATGATCTCGATGACGGCGCTGCTGGCCGCCATCTGGGTCGGCCTCTGGTTCGCGAGCCGGTTCGTTTCCCCCATTCGCCGCCTGATCGCGGCCGCGCAACAGGTCTCGCGCGGCAACCTGGCCGTGGAACTGCCCGAGCGGCGCGGCGAGGGCGATCTCCGCCGCCTCTCTACAACTTTCAACACGATGACGCGGGAGCTGAAACACCAGCGCGACGCGCTCGTGATGGCCAACGAGCAGCTTCTGGACCGGCGCCGTTTCATGGAGGCGGTGCTGTCGGGTGTGTCGGCTGGCGTGATCGGCCTCGACAGCCAGGATCGCATCACACTCGTCTCGCGCGCGGCCGAGGAGCTTCTTGCCACCACCGAGGCCGCCGTCGTCGGAAAGAAGCTCGTCGAGGCGTTGCCGATGTTCGCGCCCGCGCTCGAACGGCGTGACGAGCAGGGCCTCAAGGTGCGCGGGGCTCAGGAGATTTCCGTCACCATCGGCGACGACGAGCGCACGTTCGCGGTGCGTGTCACGCGCGAGCGGGCGGGGCCGGGCGACGTGGGCTCGGTCATGACGTTCGACGACATCACCGAGCTCGTTTCGGCGCAACGCACGTCGGCCTGGGCGGACGTGGCGCGGCGCATCGCGCACGAGATCAAGAACCCGCTCACGCCGATCATTCTTTCTGCCGAGCGCATCCGGCGCAAGTACGGCAAGGTGATCGTCGACGACCGCGAGACGTTCGACAAGCTCACCGCGACCATCGAACGGCAGGCGGGCGACATCAAGACGATGGTGGACGAGTTCGCCTCGTTCGCGCGCATTCCGAAGCCCGTCATGGAGAACAACGATCTCAAGGACGCGGTGCAGGATTCCGTGATCCTGTTCCGGGAAAGCCACGGCGGCGTGGTCTACGGCCTCAAGCTTCCCGAGCGGCCGCTTCTCGCCTCCTTCGACCGCCGGCTTCTCACGCAGGCGGTGACCAACCTCGTGAAGAACGCAACCGAGGCGGTGGAGACCGCGGCGGATGCGGAGCCCGGACGCCAGGGACGGGTAGACGTGGAAGTGCGCATCGACAACACGATGGTGGCGATCGAGGTGTCGGACAACGGTCCAGGCCTTCCGAAGACCAACCGCTCCCGCCTGCTCGAGCCCTATGTGACCACCAAGGGCCACAAGGGCACGGGCCTTGGGCTCGCCATCGTACAGAAAATTATCGAACAGCACGGCGGGCAGCTCATCCTGGATGACGCCCCCGTGACCCCGACACGCAGCTCCGGCGCGCGCGTGACGCTCTCGCTTCCGCTTTCGATCCTGACACCTCAGGCCGGGTCGCAAGCGGAGGAGATCGAGCCCAAGCGCGCGGCCGGGGGCCGAGAGATTTGACGCGAACAAAGATTGCTTTGAGGAGTTGAGAGATGGCTGCAGACATCCTGATCGTCGATGACGAGGCGGATATCCGAGAACTGGTCGCGGGCATTCTCGAGGACGAGGGACATCGCACGCGGCTCGCCCGTGACAGCGACGAGGCGCTGCGCATCATCGAGGAGCGCCGTCCTCAGCTCGTCATTCTCGATATCTGGCTGCAGGGCAGCAGGCTCGACGGCCTCGAAGTGCTGTCGGTGATCAAGCGCACCTATCCGGACCTGCCGGTCGTCATCATCTCCGGACACGGCAACGTCGAGACGGCCGTCACGGCGATCAAGCGGGGCGCTTACGATTACATCGAGAAGCCGTTCAAGGCGGACCGCCTCGTGCTCGTGACGCTGCGCGCGCTCGAAGCCTCGCAGCTCAAGCGCGAGGTGCGCGAGCTCAAGGAGCGCTCGACGGTCTCGGCGGAAATGATCGGCAAGTCGCCGGCGATCAACCAGCTCAAGAGCGCGATCGATCGTCTTGCACCGACCAACAGCCGCATTCTGATCCGTGGCGCCTCGGGCGCCGGCAAGGAGCTGGCTGCGCGGCTCCTGCACCAGAAATCGCATCGTGCGGACGGGCCGTTCATCGTGCTCAATGCGGCCTCGATGGCGCCGGATCGCGTGGAGGAGGAGCTGTTCGGCACCGAGGATCGCTCGGGCGGGCCGCGCAAGGTCGGCGCGCTCGAGGAAGCGCATGTCGGCACGCTCTACATCGACGAAGTGGCGGACATGCCGCTCGAGACGCAGGGCAAGGTGCTGCGCGTGCTGGTCGAGCAGAAATTCCAGCGCATCGGCGGCGCGCAGAAGGTCTCGGTCGATGTCCGCATCGTCTCCTCGACCAGCCGCGACATCGAGCGCGACATGAGTGAGGGCCGTTTCCGCGAGGACCTCTATCATCGCCTCAACGTGGTGCCGCTTCGGGTGCCGAGCCTCGCGGAGCGGCGCGAGGACATTCCCGACCTCATCCAGTATTTCGTCACTCAGCTTTCGCAGGCGTCCGGGCTTTCGCCGCGCCGCATCGGCGAGGATGCGATCGCGGTTCTGCAGGCGCACGACTGGCCGGGCAACGTGCGCGAGCTTCGCAACAACATCGAGCGCCTGATGATCCTCGCGGGCGGCGATCCCGGCGCGGTGATCACGGCGGACATGCTTCCGGAGGAGATCGGCTCCAACGTGCCGCTGCCGGTGAACGGCGGTGCGGAGCATCTGATGTCGCTGCCGCTGCGCGAGGCGCGCGAGATCTTCGAGCGTGAATACCTGCTGGCGCAGATCAACCGCTTCGGCGGCAACATCTCGCGCACGGCAGAGTTCGTCGGCATGGAGCGCTCGGCGCTGCATCGCAAGCTGCGCGCGCTCGGCGTCTCGTCGGATCAGCGCGGCGCCGAGATGAAGATCGGCTGAGGCGAGCGTTCCGCCTTGCCCGCATACACATCTATTTTTCTCAAGAGGGATACCTTGGCATAATCTTTGAGACGTGTCTGACGTCGAATTTCGGCGATCGGTCGACCCACTATAAACGTCATCCCGACGGAGGTCGGGATCCGGTCACGCTGCTGCATCAGACATGGACAGAGCTATGCGAATGCATCCTTCGGGAGAGGTGAATAGGCGGCGTTATTTTATCGCCTCTCCCCGCCGGGGAGTGGTCGGAAGCGACTGCAAATCGCTTCCGGGCGAGTGGGGAGCGCGGCGATCGACATCTCATTCAAGGGGCAGGGCATGACGCGCGTCGTCTACGTCAATGGGCGGTATCTTCCCTATGCCGAGGCCGGCGTTCACGTGGAGGATCGGGGCTTCCAGTTTGCCGATGCGATCTACGAGGTGTGCGAGGTGAACGGCGGACGTCTCGTCGACGAGACGCGCCACATGGACCGCCTCGAGCGCTCGCTCGGTGAACTGCGTATTCCGCTGCCGATGTCCCGCCGGGCCCTGGGGCTTATTCTGCGCGAGGTCATCCGGCGCAATCGCGTGGAGACGGGCCTCGTCTATCTGCAGGTGACGCGCGGGGCCGCGCCCCGCGATTTTCCTTTTCCGGCGGCTGGCGCGACGAGCCCGACGGTGGTGTGCCTCGCTCGCCGCGTCGACGGCACCAAGCGGGAAGCGCGTGCGGAAGGCGGCATCGCCGTGAAGACCATGCCGGACATCCGCTGGGGACGTTGCGACATCAAGACGGTCATGCTGCTGCCCGCCGTGCTCGCCAAGGAAGCCGCGGCGGCCGATGGCGCTCAGGAAGCGTGGCTGGTCGATTCCGACGGTTTCATTACGGAGGGGGCTTCCAGCAACGCCTGGATCGTCGACAAGGCCGGCACGCTCATCACGAGACCCACCGGAAATGCAATCCTGCCCGGCGTCACGCGCAGATCACTTCTTGACGTCCTCAGTCGGGAAAATATCCCGCTCGTAGAGCGCCCCTTCTCCGTTGACGAAGCAATTTCGGCGCGAGAGGCGTTCATTACGTCAGCTTCCGGCACCGTAATGCCCGTTGTGAGGATCAATGGAGTGTCCATTGGCAACGGTTATCCTGGAGATCTGACACGTCGTCTGCGCTCAAAGTTTCATCAGGCTGTCGAATTTTCCCGCTGAGTGCGACTGAGATCAATTCTACGTGTTGTCCGTGCCGGTTCTCGCGCTTATTGTCCTGCAATCAAGATATGTTAGGTGCTCCCGAGTCACGAGTTGCTCGGCGTGCCCATGGCTTGTTGGGTGACGACGGAGCTATCAACCGACGCCCAAGATCAAAGTCCACGAAGAGGCTAAAAAAGAAGAGGCAACAAACTATGGCCGCAGATCGCGCTCAGAACCTTCAGGACACGTTTCTCAATCACGTTCGCAAGAGCAAAACGCCTCTCACCATTTTTCTCGTCAACGGTGTCAAGCTACAGGGCATCGTGACGTGGTTCGATAATTTTTGCGTCCTCTTGCGCCGCGACGGTCACTCGCAGCTCGTTTATAAGCATGCGATATCGACCATCATGCCGGGTGCTCCGGTCCATCTCATGGAAGCGGAGACAGACGGTCAGCAAGGGTGAGCACGTCCCATCGACCGCACGATGAAGCCGGGATCAAATCCGGCAGCGCATAACCCTAAAGAGCAGGGTTCCAAGGATCAGGCTACGACACAGGCGGACGCAATGCGGACGCTGGTGCTCGTTCCTGTGCTCACGCGTTTGCGCACGGCCTCGTTCGAGGGAGGCGGCTCCAGGGCCGAGCGTGCGCCTTCGCTTCATTCGCCCGAGGACCGTCTCGCCGAAGCCAAGGGGCTTGCCGAGGCGATCGATCTCGATGTGATCGACGCCAGGCTCGTCACCATCGCGGAGCCGAAGCCGGGGACGCTGTTCGGATCGGGCAAGGTGGAAGAGATCAAAGAGCTCGTGGCCGAGAAGGCCGTTGGGCTCGTGATCGTCGATCACGCCATCAGCCCGGTGCAGCAGCGCAATCTCGAACGCGCCTGGAATGCGAAGGTGCTGGATCGCACGGGACTCATTCTCGAAATCTTCGGCCGGCGCGCGCGGACGCGGGAAGGCCGCCTGCAGGTGGAGCTGGCGCATCTCACCTATCAGAAGGGCCGTCTCGTCCGTGCCTGGACCCATCTCGAGCGCCAGCGCGGCGGGCGCGGCTTTCTCGGCGGCCCCGGCGAAGCGCAGATCGAGCTCGACCGCCGTATGCTCGACGAGCGGATCATCGCGATCCGCCGTGAGCTCGAAGGCGTGGTGCGCACGCGCGAATTGCATCGCAAGGGACGGCGGAAGGTGCCGTATCCGATCGTTGCCATCGTGGGCTACACGAACGCCGGCAAGTCGACGCTGTTCAACCGCGTGGCCGGCGCGGGTGTGCTGGCGATGGACCAGGTGTTCGCAACGCTCGATCCCACCATGCGTGAGGTGCGGCTGCGCTCCGGCCGCCGGATCATTCTGTCGGATACGGTCGGCTTCATTTCCGACCTGCCGACACAACTCGTGGCCGCGTTCCGCGCTACGCTCGAAGAGGTGATCGAGGCTGATCTCATCCTGCACGTGCGCGACATCGCGCATGCGGAAACGGAAGCTCAAGCGCAGGACGTCGAGCAGGTGCTCAAGGATCTCGGCGTCGACACCGTCGCTGCCGACGGATCTATCCTGGAGGTTTGGAACAAGATCGATCTCCTGTCTCCCGACGCCCGCGACGAAGCGATGGCCGCAGCCCGCTTCCGCACGCCGCAGCCGGTCATGATCTCGGCGGTGACCGGACAAGGCCTCGACCAGCTGCTCGACCGGATCGACTCACGTCTTGGGCAGGGCGACGAGATCATGACCGTGACCGTTCCCGCCAAAGAAGGCCGTCTGATCGCCTGGCTGCACGAGCATGGGGACGTGCTCGAACAGGCGAGCGACGAGGAAGGAACCGTGACCGCGCGCGTGCGGATCGCGTCCGAGAAGAAGCTCAGGCTGATGCACGAGTTGAAGCGCGCCGGGCTCCCGCTGCCGTGAGACCGTCTCGCGCGTAGGGCCCGCCACTCCCCGTCCACGTTGAAAGGGAGTACACTGCGCAATCCCGGAGGCGGACCGGAGGCGCGCGTCCATGACGACCTTCAAGACCGAGTGCTGCATTGCTGGCGGAGGGCCGGCGGGTCTGATGGCGGGCTATCTTCTCGCGCGTGCCGGCGTGCAGGTGATCGTGCTCGAGAAGCACGGGGATTTCCTGCGCGATTTTCGCGGCGATACCGTGCATCCCTCGACGCTCGACATCATGGACGAGCTGGGGTTGCTCGACCGGTTTCTGAAACTTCCGCACCAGAAGGTGGAGAAGCTTACCGGGCTCGTCGGCGATACGCCCGTCGCGATCGCGGATTTCACCCATTTGCCGGTGCGGGCGAAGTACATCGCGCTCATGCCGCAATGGGATTTTCTCAACTTCCTGGCGGAGGAGGGGAAGCGCTATCCGGGCTTCGACGTTCTGATGAAAACCGAGGCCACCGATGTCATCGAGGCCGACGGATCCGTCGTCGGCGTGCGGGCGAGGGGAGACGACGGCACCTCTCGGGACATTCTCGCCGATGTCGTGATCGCAGCGGACGGGCGCGGCTCGGTGCTCCGTGACAGGGCGGGGCTCACCGTCGAGGATCTCGGCGCGCCAATGGATGCGCTCTGGTTCAAGGTTCCGGCCCATCCGGACGATTCCGATCAGACCATGGGGCGGTTCGGGGCCGGTTACATTCTCGTGCAGCTCTTTCGCGGCGACTATTGGCAGTGCGCCTACGTCATTCCCAAAGGCGCGCTCGGCAACATCCAAGCCAAGGGCATCGAAGCCTTCCGCGACTTGATTTTCGAAGCCGGTCCCTTCGACCGGGAACGCCTGAAGGCGATCCGCTCGTGGGACGACGTGAAGCTGCTGACGGTGCGGGTGGACCGGCTCAAGACCTGGTACCGGCCCGGCTTTCTCGCCATAGGGGACGCGGCCCACGCCATGAGTCCGATCGGCGGCGTGGGCGTGAACCTCGCGGTGCAGGACGCGGTGGCGGCGGCCAACCAGCTCGCGCGTCCGCTGCGGGAGGGAACGGTGAGCGTGTCCGATCTCGAAGCTGTACAGACGCGCCGGATGTTTCCGACGCGTGTCATCCAGGCGATCCAGGTTGCCGCGCAGAACAACATCATAGGGCCGACGCTGCGGTTGAAGGAGAAGCCAACGCCGCCGTTCGCGCTGCGCCTGATGCAGCGTTTTCCGGTTCTACGTCGCATTCCGGCGCGCGTGCTCGGTCTCGGCGTGCGCCGCGAGCACGTCGCCGAATTCATCCGCCACGCAAAGGGATAGAGCGGGCTTCTTCCGATCAGGATGGGTCCGGCGTGCGCTCCAGCGCCTTGGCTTCGTCCCAGAGGGCATCCATCTCGGCGAGCGTCGAGCTTTCCGGCGTACGGCTCTGCTCGGCCAGGCGTTGCTCGATGTGGCGGAAGCGGCGGGTGAATTTGTCGTTTGCCGCGCGGAGGGCGGCCTCGGGATCGATCTTGAGGTGACGCGCCACGTTCGCCATCACGAAGAGGAGATCGCCCAACTCCTCCTCGATCTTCGCCGTCAGCGCCGGGCTGCGATCGGGTGCAGACGCGCGCGGATCGGCGGGCACGGCCACCTCCTCCAGCTCCGCCATTTCCTCGCGCATCTTGTCGAAGACGGGGGCCAGAGACGGCCAGTCGAATCCGACCTTCGCTGCTTTGTCCTGCAACTTGACGGCGCGCATCAGGGCCGGAAGACCGAGCGAGACATCGGCAAGCAGGCCCTCTCCACGCCGGCCGGTTGGGAGGGCCTCCGCAGAGCGCGGCTCGCGTGAAGCCGGCAAGGCAGCACGCTCTTTCGCTTTCGCGGCGCGCTCCTCGGCCTTGATCCTGGTCCAGAAGCCGGGCGCGGCACCGGCAGCGCGCTCCTCCTCGGTGCCGAATACGTGCGGATGGCGGCGGATCATCTTCGCGGTGATGGCCTCGACGACGTCGCCGAATGCGAACGCGCTCTGCTCCTCGGCCATGCGTGCGTGATAGGCGACCTGCAGGAGAAGATCGCCCAGCTCGTCCTTGAGGTCCGGCAGGTCGCGGCGCGCGATGGCGTCCGCGACCTCGTAAGCCTCCTCGACGGTGTAAGGCGCGATGGTTTCGAACGTCTGCTCGAGATCCCACGGGCATCCCGTCACGGGCGTACGGAGCGCGGCCATGATCTCGAGGAGGCGCGCGATGTCTTTCGAAGGTGTCATTGGAACGTTCTTGTCAGCCTCTGAACTCGGGCCGACCCTAACGGAGCGGGGGCTATGTGGCGAGTGCCGGGCGGCGCATTTTGCGCGGAAGAAGCGGGGCAGGGGCCAACACAAGAACGAGCGCCAGGGGGATCAGCCATCCAAGCCACGTGGCGCACGCGTACACGGGATCGAACGGCAGGTCCCAGGAAGTGACGGCTGCCGTCGTGAGGCGCACCCAGATGGCGCCGGAGGCGACCGCGGCCATGGCCAGCATCAGCGTGGCGTGGCGGGCATAGTCCTTGGCGCGGATGGCGCGGACACCTTCGGCAATGAGTGCGAGCCAGACGAGCCCTTGTGCGGCAAAACCGATGCGGGCCGGGAGGACGGAGGTGCTTTCGTAAGCGACCGGAAAGGAGGTGAGCGCGCCCGCGATCACGAGCATGGCCGTGAGGCGTCCCAGCGGGCGATGCCAGGAACGGTAGCGGCGCAACGCGATCACGGCCGGCATCAGCACCAGCGCCGCGCCGGAGGCGAGCATGTGGATCTGGAAGATGCCCGGTAGCTTTTCGTTCACCAGATGCAGGTTGAAAGGAAGCGGCAGGGCACCCACGCCTTCGATCACGGCTACGACGCCGGTTGGCACGGCGAGAGCGACCAGAACGGCGGCAGCCAGGAACACGGCGAGCCGCGACACAAATTTGCCCGGGCGGGCTGATTTGATCGGAACCGTGATCAATTTTTCGGAGGCTGCAAGGCGCGTCATGGTGAGTTTGAAAACCCGGGCCGGTCGTATCGTGTCGCGTGGGACTGCTTCAAGCTTTGCCGTACTTTGTGTTCTGGCTGCGGCGGGCGCGGCGCTCGCCGGAGACGCCGCAAGCCCTCCATCCGGCGGCGACGCTGTGATCGATATCTCGGGACGCTGGGAAGGACGAAGCTACGAGCTTGCGCGGACGAAGGACTGCGCGGAGAAGCCATGCACGCTTACCCTCGATGTGGCGCGATGCGCCGCCGGCTGGTGCGGAGTGGAGGTGCTGGACGCCGGTAGAAAGTGCGGCAGCACAGCGCTCAAACTCGACGCGGGCGAGCGGAGCGCCATCAGCGGCAACACGCTTTTCAAGGGCAAGCTCGAGCTGGCTCAAGGCACGGAGCCCTATGTCGTGGAGGTGAGCCTGATCAACTGGTCCGGTGACGAGCCCAAGACGCAGCTTCACATTACTGGCGATACGGGTGGGGAGTTCCGCATGTTCCGCCGCACCTTCCCGTTCAACGCCACGCTCGCGCGCTCGGGCGATGCGCACTGCCGCCCGGAGAGCACAGTCTCGCTTCTCGATTGAGGGCACGGCGCTCGTTCCGTTGTCTTGACGCGCAGCTTCGCGTTACATCTTGCGGTGCTTCCGAGCCTGTACGAGCGGTTTTGGCCGCCTGTCCTTCCGGAGGCGTGTTTCGGAGCGCCGCCTGCCTCTCATGATCGTCATTCGCATCCTCCTCAACGGACTGATCATGGCGGCCGAGATCGGTGCGGTCGCGGCCGTCGCTTGGCTTGGCTACGTACACCCGTTCCTGTTTGCGGCGCTCACCGCGGCGCTGAGCTTCGCCCTGGGCCTCCGGCTCGAGATCAAGCGTCTTTCGTTCGAGCTGCCGTTCTATTTCGAGGGCGCGCGGTCGCCGCGTATCCTCCTCGTAGGGCTGGTCGGCTTTGTGGAAGCGCTGATGAAGGGGGTGCTGGCCGGGCTCGCCGCGCTGTTCACCTTCGCAGGCACCGACAGCACACGGCTGTTCTGGGTGGCCGTCGTCTTCGGCGTTACGACTTATGCGGGGTCGGCAGCGCTCAGGGCGCTCTCGGTGTCGCTCAGGGCTCAGCCCTGGCGCTGGGGCTACTTCAGGCTGGCGCCGCCGCTGGGGCTCGCATTCTCCGCTGGCCTCGCGATGCTGGCGGCGGTCGGTGTGCTGCACGCGACCAGCGTAGGTGAGATCGGGTGGAAGCTCGTCTGGGAGCTTCCACAGAAGCCGTCTGTCAGCCAGGTGAGCGAGCTCTTCTTCCAGCTCAAGCAGGCGTTCGACGATTTCATCGTCACGCTCTTGCGGGCGGTGATGAGCGAGGAGTGGGCGCGGGTGGTCGGCATCGTGGTCAGCGTGAACGTGCTGACCGGTTTCGTCGCCGCCGTTTATGCGGCGGTGATCGCAGCGTGCGTGCGGGCAGCCGAGGAACGGCTGCCGTGAGCGGCTGGGCGGGGTGGAGCTTCGCGCCCGGCTATCGCAGTGGAACTTTCCGGGGGAGCTTTCCGGCTCGTCTTGAGGCCCAAAGCAGCGCCCATCCCATGGCCGCCGCGTCCATCCTCAATTCGCATAATATATATTATGGAAAATAACGAGATGGAGCGACCTTAGAACAGTGTCTTAATGGTTCATTCAGTGGCGCCAGCGAGCCAAGCCCATCGGCCGGCTCGCTGGCTTTTTGCGTTCCGCCCTTACTTCTCGGGCTTCTCGAAGTTGTCGGCGATGAAGCGGTCGAGGAGCTGGACGCCCCAGCCCGATCCCCAGCTCGTGTTGATCTCGTTCTTCGGCGCGTCCATCGCGGTGCCCGCGATATCGAGATGCGCCCAAGGCACGTCCTTCTTGATGAAGCGATTGAGGAAAGCGGCCGCTGTGCAGGCGCCGCCCCAGCGGCCACCCATGTTCTTCACATCCGCGTTCTTGCTGTCCATGAGCTTGTCGTAGGACTTGTCGAGCGGCATCCGCCAGACCTTCTCGCCCGTCGTCTTCGAGGCGGCGATGAGCTGGTCGGCCAGCTTGTCGTCGTTGGAGAAGAGGCCGGCGAAATCCTTGCCGAGCGCCACCATGATGGCGCCGGTGAGCGTCGCGAGGTCGATGACGAAGCGCGGCTTGAAGCGCTCCTGCACGTACCAGAGCACATCGGCCAGCACGAGGCGGCCTTCGGCGTCGGTGTTGAGGTTCTCGACCGTCTGACCCGAGAGCGAGACAACGATGTCGCCCGGGCGGATGGCGGAGCCCGAGGGCATGTTCTCGACGATGCCGATGGCGCCGATGGCGTTGACGGGCGCCTTGCGCTCGGCGAGCGCGTACATGAGGCCGACGACAGCGGCGGCGCCGCCCATGTCGCCCTTCATATCCTCCATGCCGGCGGCCGGCTTGATGGAGATGCCGCCGGTGTCGAACACGACGCCCTTGCCGACGAAGGCGAGCGGCTTGGCGCGTTTCGACTTCGCGCCATTCCACTGCATGATGGCGACGCGTGCGGGGCGAACGCTGCCCTGCGCAACGGACAGCAGCGTATTCATGCCGAGCTCTTTCAGCGTCACGTCGTCGAGGATCTCGACCTCGAGGCCGATGCGCTCGAGCTCCTTCACGCGGTCGGCGAACTCGACCGGGCCGAGCACGTTGGCGGGCTCATTGACGAGATCGCGGGCGAAGTGCACGCCCGTGGCGACCGCGCGCTTGGCTTCGAACGCCGCGCGGGCCTTGTCGGGATCGGCGCAGTGAATGGTGAGGTGGACGAGGCCGTCCTTGGCGGGCTTCTGGTCGGCATTTCCGTTGCCGTTGGCAGCCCCCTCCTCGCCTCCGGTCTTCTTGGTCAGGTACTTCTTGAAGGAGTAGTGGCGGAGCAGCGCGCCAAAGGCGAGGTTCGCGGCCACCGCCTCGGGCTTGATGTCGGCACCCGAGACTTCGGCGAAAAGGCTCGCCTCCGCGACTTTGCGCGCCGAGATCTGGCCGAGGGCATAACCGCCGAGGCTTGCCCAATCGCTGTCGCCGTGGTCGCCCGCCTTGCCCGCGCCGATCACGATGAGGCGCTGGATGTCGAGCTTCTGCGGGGCGAGGATCTCGATCGAGGTGTTCTTCTTGCCTTTGAACTCGGCCGCTTCCGCGGCCTTGAGGATCTGCCCGTCGCTCCGCTTGTTGAGGTTCTGAATCGCGGGCGACAGCGCGAGATCCTGGCCGACGAACACGGCCGACGTTGCGGCATGGGCGGCATCGAGACGGGCGAAGGTGATTTCAAGCGGCGTAGTCATCGGTGGGTGGTGCTCCTCGAGGACATGGGGTTCGTGAGAACAGGGGATCGTTGCGGCGGGTCCGGACCTGCCCGCGGAGCGGGTCCGGCGTGTTCGGGGTATCTGCTGGGCCGGAGACGGGTTTCGAGCAGGCCCCGGATGGCCGTGCGTGGGCGCGTCTCATGCTCAGCAGACAACGATTAGAGCATCCTATACGCCCAGGATCGGATCAAACTGCTGCGATCAGGGGCCGGCGGCACGATCGGGCTTCAGCCCGCCGCCGGCTTCAAGCCGCGGCCATGCTCGAACAATGGGCAGGCGTTTTCGATCTTCGCTGTGGAAATTAGACGCTTGCGGGGGAAGTGCAAGCCGCGGACGCTCCAAAAGTCAGCCCCACACATTAATCTGCTGATAGGGTTAGGTTTGGCGGGGCTCCGCGGGCGTAGCAGGGGTTGTTTCCGCATTGCATCAATGGGGTTAGAGGCTTGGATTAGAGCCGAAATTCCGCCATTGTCACATGGAACGACGGTGGTTAAGTGCGTACCGCTTCGACGACGGGGGTTCGAGTTTTGCGGGCGGGTGCTCAAGATATCGCCGTGCGCGGCCGTGGCGCCGTCCTCGGCGGCAGTCTTCGCCCTTCGGCTTCGATGGCCGGTTCCTCGACGTCGTCTCACTCGAAGCTCAGCGTGATCACCGTCAGATGACGATTTTCTCACGATATGTTTTTCGGCAGACGCTGAGCGCGCTTTTGCTGGTGCTGCTATCGCTGACCGGCATCGTGTGGATCTCGCTCGCGCTGCGCGAACTCAACGTCGTGACCAGCCTTGGCCAGAGCGCGCTGACGCTCGTCACCATGACGACGCTGGGCCTTCCCAACTTCGTCGCCGTGATTACGCCGTTCGCGCTGCTGATCACGGTGATCCACACGCTCAATCGCCTCAACAGCGACAGCGAGATCATCGTGCTGACGGCGTCGGGCGCCACGGCGTGGACCATCGTCAAGCCGTTGGCGACGCTGGCGCTGATCGTCGTGGCCTTCATCTCCTACGTGAACCACGTGGCCATGCCGTGGAGCCTCAGGCTTCTGCGCGAAATCGTGATGGACGTCCGCACCGATCTCCTGACCCAGGTGATCCAGCCGGGCCGCTTTTCGAGCCCCGAGCGCGGTTTGACGTTTCATATCCGCGAGCGCTCGCTCGATGGGACGCTGCAAGGCCTCGTGATGCACGACGCCCGCAATTCCAAGGAAGTGCAGTCCTATCTCGCCGAAAAAGGCCTCATCCTGAAGGACAAGGGCGAGTCCTATCTGTTCATGACCAACGGGCACATTCTGCGCCGTGAGGGCGGGATCTCCGAGCCGACACAGATCATCGAGTTCGACAAGTACGCGGTCGATCTCGACCGTTTCGAAGCCAAGACGGCAGGACCTGCGGATCTCAAGCCGCGCGAGCGCTACTACGACGAGCTGGTCAATCCCGACCCCAACAGCTCGGCCTACAAAGCCGAGCCCGGCCGCTTCAGGGCCGAGTTGCATGAGCGCTTTTCGAGCGCGCTCTACCCGCTCGCCTTCGTGTTGCTGGCGATCGCGCTCGTCGGCCAGGCGCAAAGCACGCGACAGAACCGTCATGCCCGAATGGGCTTCTGCTTCCTGGCGGGCGTGGGACTGCGGCTATCGGGGCTGGCGGTGAACAACATCGTGGTGCTGCACGCGAGCTTCGTGCCCGTGCTCTACCTCATTCCGCTCACGGCGATTTGCGTTTCGCTGTTCCTGATCGCGCGCGGGACGCGGCCCTCGCGGGGCAACGCGATGCTGGACAAGATTTCCGAGAGCGCGGCGGAGCTTTGGGCGAGCCTTATGCAGCGCTTCTCCCGCCGGCGGGGCGTCGCCGCGCCTGCCGGGTCCAGGAGCTAGCGGCCGATGCCCGGGGTCTCCACGCTCTCCGTCTACATCGGGATGCGCTTCCTGATCGCGATCTTCGCGGTGTTCGGGCTCTGCACGGTCCTGATTTTCATGATCGATTTCGTTGAGCTTTTGCGCCAAGCCGGCAAATACGGCAGCGTGCCGGCCTGGCTTCTCGCCTGGATCACGGCGCTGCGGCTGCCGGCCTACACGGAAATCCTGCTTCCGTTCGCGGTGCTGGTGGGTTCGATCAGTGCGCTGCTGATGCTGGCGCGCAAGAGCGAGCTCGCGGTGATGCGCGCGGGCGGCATGTCGGTCTGGCAGTTCCTGCGTCCGGGCGCGGCCGTCGCAATGATGCTCGGGATCCTGAGCTCCACCGTTTTCAACCCTTTGGCGGCTACGGCGAGAGACAGCTCCGAAAAGTTGTATTCAGAGGCGTTCGGGCGTGAATCAAGCCTGCTCGGCAAGGGCGCCTCAGGCACATGGCTGCGCCAGGACGGTCTCGACGGGCAATCGGTGCTCACGGCAGGCAGCACCCGGCGGCGGGGAACCGAGCTCACCACGGTTACGGCGTTCGTTTACGATAAAAGCGGGCGCTTCTCGGAGCGAGTCGACGCCAGCCGGGCGAAGCTCGAGGAAGGGTACTGGGTGCTCGAAAGTGCCCTCGTCTCGCGCGTCGGCCGGGAGCCCGAAACCTTCGGAAAATATCTGCTGTCCACCTACCTCACGCCGGAGCGTGTCGTGGACGCCCTCGGAAGCGTCATCTCGGTCTCGTTCTGGGAGCTTCCGGACCTGATTTATGTGACGGAAAAAGCGGGTCTTTCAGCATCAAAATTGCGCATTCAGTATGAGTTGCTGCTGACTCGCCCGCTGCTCTGCGTGGCCATGGTTTTTTTGGCGGCCACTGTGTCGTTGCGGTCATTCCGCTCGGGTGGGATCCAGACTATGGTCGTCACCGGAATGATCGGGGGCTTTGGATTTTTCCTTTTCACGGAGATTTCAAGGCAAATCGGAACGGCGGGCCTCGCCCCAATCTGGGCGGCGGTGTGGGTTCCGGTGGTTCTCGCAATCCTTGTTTCGGTCACGGTGCTCTTGCACCAGGAGGACGGCTGAGTGATGCGTGTTGCGCGCAAAATGCTGGCGACATGCACTGAGTTGGGCAACTCGTGTCCGTGCCGCAAGGCAGTGGGACACGGGCGTTTGCGCGTGCTTTCCGGCGTGGCGGCTACGCTCGCGGCAGCTGCGGCGCTGCTCGCCTCCCATCCGGTCTCCGCACAGAAAAAATCCAACAGCTTCCAGGACGAGGTGACCTCCTCCTCGAAGACCTCGGCTTTCGGCAAGTCGGGCGATGTGTTCGGCAAGCCGCAGAAGATGGACAAGACGCTGCCGCTCTACCTGCAGGGCGACGAGCTGATCTACGACACCAAGGGCAACCGCGTGATCGCGCGCGGCAACGTCGAGATCTACTACAACAAGAACGTTCTTACGGCCGATCAGGTCATCTACGACCAGGGCGCCAACACGCTGACGGCTTCCGGCAACGTCGAGCTCAAGGACGCGAACGGCAACATCATCCGCGCGGACAACTACACGTTGACGGACGACTTCCGTGACGGCTTCGTGCAGTCGCTGTCGGTGGTGACGAGCGACGAATCCCGCATCACCGCGGAGCGGGGCGAGCGGCGCGAGGGCAACGTCACCGAGTTCGCCGAAGCAACCTTCACGGCTTGCAAAAGCGAAGGCAACGTGCCGCCGCTGTGGTGCATCGGCGCCAAGCGCATCGTGCACGACCAGGCCAACGCGACCATTTCGTACCAGGATGCCGAGGTTAAGTTCTACGGCATCACGGTCGGCTATCTGCCTTACTTCGAGCACCCCGATCCGTCGGTGAAGCGCAAGAGCGGCTTCCTCGCGCCGTCGTATGGCAACTCGAACGATCTCGGCGTGTTCGTCGAGATTCCGTACTACTTCGCTCTGTCGCCGAATTACGATTTCACGTTCCATCCCCGCTACATGACCGAGCAGGGCGTGCTGTGGCAGGGTGACTGGCGCCAGAAGCTCTCCAACGGCGAGTACTCGATCAACTTGGCCGCCATCGACCAGGACGCGAGCGATCTCGGACCCGGCAATGAAGATCTGGACGGCTGGCGCGGCAGCGTTGAGACGCGCGGCAAGTTCTCGCTTTCGAGCTGGTGGAGCTACGGCTGGAATGCCATCATCGAAAGCGACGACACGTTCCGCCGGTACTACAAGCTCGACGGCATCCTGCTGACCGACCGCGTCAACGACGTCTGGTTGCAGGGCATGTCGGAGCGTAACTATTTCAGCGCGAAGCTCTATCAGTTCGGCGGGCTGCTGGTGAACGACACCGACGCGTCGGAGTCGCTCGTTCATCCGATCATCGACCACAACTACGTGTTCAAGGATCCGGTACTCGGCGGCGAGCTGCGCTGGAGGTCCAACGCGCTGAGCCTGTCACGTTCTGATGTTCGGCTTGATAATGCGCCTCCGAATTCGGATCTTGTCTCGCAAGACATGAATCGTTTTGTGACGGAAGTGAAATGGCGCCGCCGTTTCACGGACGCGATCGGCATAACCTATACGCCGTTCGGCGAGCTGCGTGGCGACATCTACCAGATCAACTATGAGGACCCGATCGCTGGCGACCTCGATGAGACCTTCTTGCGCGGTCTCGCGACGGGTGGAGCCACGGTGTCCTATCCCTGGGTTGCGAACGTTGGCGCAAGCTCGCACGTGATCGAGCCGATCGGGCAGATCGTGGCTCATAATTCCAGCGTTCGTCAGGATGATCTGCCGGATGAAGACGCCAAGAGCCTGATCTTCGACGATACCAACCTGTTCGAGAGCACCAAGTTCTCGGGCTATGACCGCCTCGAAACGGGCGTTCGAGCCAACGTCGGCGTCCAGTACACGTTCCAGGGTCCGGTGGGCTACGCTCGCGTGCTCGCGGGACAAAGCTTCCATCTCGCTGGCACTAACGCTTACAATGAGCCGGGTAACGACTTTAACTCGGCCAGCGGACTTGAGACTAATAAATCTGACTACGTGCTCGGGTTGTACCTCGCGCCAACAGATGTGTTCCGGGTGATCTCCCAATCTCGTTTCGACGAGGACGACCTCTCCCTGCGACGGCAGGATTTGTCGGCAGCCTTTAACTATGGGCCGATTGTCGCTCAGGTCACATACACTTACGGTGACGTCTACGATTACGACACTGCGACGTACGACCAACAAGAAGACATCCTCGGCTTCGCCTCGCTGCGGATCACCGATCGCTGGACGCTGTCGGGCGCCCTTCGCTACGACCTCGACGCGGGCAGGACTCTCACGGATTCGATCCGTATCGCCTATCTCGACGAATGCTTCATGCTGAGCGCGACCTACAGCGAGACATTCATCAATGATCCGGATCGCGATATCGAGCCGGATCAGACCGTCATGCTGCGCTTCGAGTTCAAGCACCTCGGCGGCTTCAACTACCAGACCAACGTGGTCGACTTCATGGGCGGCGAAGACGCCTCGTCGCTGGGCAGTGCTCTCAACCGCTGATCGGTCAATGCCTTGCCAACGCCATGGTTGGTGTGGATAAGGTCCGCGACCTTTGCATTCTGCTGGTCACCCTTTATTGTCGGGATTCCCGGCGCTTCGAGGAATTGGCCAAGCGTCAGCGCTTTCCGTCGCGCCGTGATCCGTTTTTGCTGGCGAGACAGCATCGATGCCTAATCTGCCCCGTTTCCTCCTTCTGACCTCCGGCGCGCTCCTGCTTGGCGCAGGCCTCGCCCTGCCCGCCTCTGCGGTGGAGCCCAAAACCAAGGCGAAGGGAGGCTCGGTCACGGCCAATGCGGAGCTTGCCAACCCGGCTGCCGGCGGCACGGGCAAGGCGCAGCGCCAGAAAGGCGGCCAGTCGATCGCGGTGCTCGTCAACGACGAGCCGATCACGGCCTACGAGATCGAGCAGCGTGCCTCCTTCATCGCGCTCCAGGGCGGCGGCGGCGGCCAGGATTTCAAGGCGAAGGCCGAGGCACGCTGGAAATCGATCGTGCAGGATCCAAAGACCAACGAGCGCTTCAAGGAGCTGCTCAAGAAGAACAACGTCCAGTCGCAGGAGGAAGCCCGCGCGCTGCAGACGAAGTTCGTCAAAGATCTCCAGGCGAACATGGTTGCCCAGCTCAAGCGGGAGGCACGTTCCGGCGCGGTGGCCGGCTCCCGCAGCAAAGCCCAGGATGAGCTGATCGAGGAGAAGCTGAAGCTGCAGGAAGCCAAGCGGCTCAACGCGGTTACGGACGAGAAAGAGGTCGACCGGATCATCGGCGGCATTGCCGAGCGCAACAAGATGACGATCGACCAGTTCGCCCAGCACATGAAGGGCATGGGTGTCGACATCAACACCATGAAGGCCCGCTTCCGCGCCGAGATCTCCTGGCGCGAGGTGGTCCGCCGCCGTTTCGGCCATCTCGTCGCGATCACGGAACGCGACGTCGATCAGTTCGTCGCGAATACGTCGTCGCTGGCTCAGAGCGAGGTCGAGTTGCAGGTCCAGCGCATCACGCTGCCACTTCCCTCCTCGCTGGATCAGGCGCAGATCGCCCAGCGCATCGCTGAGGCTGATGCGCTGCACCGGCAGTACAGCGGGTGCGCCTCCATGTCCGCGCTCGCCGCGGCGACAGCGGGTGCCAAGTTCGAGGATCTCGGGATGCGCAAGCCCGCGTCGATTCCCGAGCCGACCCGCAGCCTCCTGCTCAACGCGACCGACGGCGATCTGCTGCCCGCGAGCGTCGGACAGGGCAGTGTCGAGCTTTGGGCGCTCTGCGGACGCAAGGCGCCAGCCGGGCAGGGCTCGGCCCGCGAGAATGCGCAGAACGAGCTTCGCCAGAAGGAGTTCGAGGTTCTCGCCCAGAAGCATCTCAAGGACCTGCGGCAGGACGCGGCCATCGAGATCCGCTGATGGCACGGGGCGCGCATAGCGACCGCTCCGCGACGGCGCGCGTGCCTCTCGTCGCGCTTTCGATGGGAGACCCCGCAGGCATCGGGCTCGACATCACGCTCATGGCCTGGTCGGAGCGGGCGCGTCATGCTTTGACGCCCTTCGTGCTGCTCGGAGATCCGGACGCGCTCGCAGCGCGTGCGCTTGCCCTCGGCCTCGACGCTCCCATCGAGATTGTCAGCGATCTCAGCGACGCGATCGACGCCTTCGAGAGCCGCCTTCCCGTTCATCCCGTGCGCTGCGCGGCTCCCGTGATGGCGGGCCAGGCGGATACACGTAATGCGCCTTCCGTCATTGCCGCTATCGAAACCGCCGTCCTCGCTGTCAAGCGCGGCGAGGCACAGGCGGTGGTCACCAACCCGATCGCAAAGAGCGTGCTCACGGCCCACGGCTTTCCGCATCCCGGCCATACGGAGTTTCTTGGCGCGCTGGCGCGGGAGCATTTCGGAAGTGCGCAGAGCAAGCCGGTGATGCTTCTGGCTTCGGACGAGCTCAAGGTCGTCCCCCTCACCGTGCACATTCCGCTGAAAGATGTGCCTGCCGCGATCTCGACGGACGCTATCATCGAGACGGCGCGCATTCTGAACCGGTCGCTGCGGGACGATTTCGGCTACGTGCGCCCCCGCATTGCGGTGACGGGTCTCAATCCGCACGCAGGCGAGCAAGGCACGATGGGCACCGAGGACGATCGCATCATCGCGCCCGCGATCGCCGCGCTCGCGCGAGAGGGGCTTGCTGTGACAGGGCCGCACCCGGCCGATACGCTCTTTCACGCAGCGGCGCGCAAGACCTACGACGCGGTGCTCGCAATGTATCACGATCAGGCGCTCATCCCGATCAAGACGCTGGCGTTCGACACGGGCGTGAACGTCACCATCGGCTTGCCGTTCGTCAGGACGTCGCCGGATCATGGCACCGCCTTCTCCATCGCGGGCACCGGACAGGCACGCGCGTCGAGCCTCGTCGAAGCCTTGAAGCTCGCCGGCTCCATTGCTGCGCGCCGCGTGGCCTCCCCCGCTCCCGCAGGCGTTTCATGAGCGAGCTTCAGGCCGAGACCAAGAGCGGAGCAAGCCCCGACGGGCTCGATCCCTTACGTGAGGTGATCCGCCGCCACGAGCTCGCGGCGAAGAAGAGCCTGGGGCAGAACTTCATCCTCGATCTCAATCTCACACGGCGGATCGCGCGGGCCGGCGGCTCTGTCGAGGGGCGGACTGTCGTCGAGGTCGGCCCCGGACCTGGCGGCCTCACGCGCGGGTTGCTGCTCGAAGGCGCGGCGCGCGTGATCGCCGTCGAACGCGACTCCCGATGCCTTCCCGCGCTGGCCGAGATCAGCGCACGCTATCCCGGCCAATTGAACGTGCACGAGGGCGATGCCCTCGAGGCGGACTGGCGTGCGCTTCTCGGTGGCAGCGCGCAAAAAGCGGTGATCGCGGCGAACCTTCCCTATGGCGCGGCTACGTCGCTGCTGATCGGATGGCTCGAAACGGAGCCGTGGCCGCCGTGGTGGGATCGCATGGTGCTGATGTTCCAGAAGGAGGTGGCGGAGCGTATCGTCGCCGAGCCGGGCACCAAGGACTACGGACGCCTTTCCGTCATCTCGCAGTGGCGGAGCGAGGCGCACATCGCGCTGACGCTGAAGCCGGAGGCGTTCACGCCGCCGCCCAAGGTCTCGTCTGCCGTGGTCGTGTTCAAGCCGCGGCCGGATCCGCAGCCCGCCTGCTCCGTGAAAACCCTCGGCAAGGTGACGGCGGCGGCTTTCGGTCAGCGCCGCAAGATGCTGCGCGCTTCCCTCAAGACGCTGGTGCCCAATCCGGAAGAGCTGCTGGACGCTGCCGGTATCGCGCCCGACCTCCGGGCCGAGCGGGTGCCCGTGCGCGATTTCGCGAAGCTCGCCCTCGTCTATGAGCGCTCCATCGCGGGGCGCTGACGAAAGCCCTGCGCGTTCTCGTTACTTCACGCCGAGCTTCTTCTGCAGGCTGGACGACGAGGTCGTGTACTGGAAGAGCAGCTTCTTGTTGGGGTGCACGTACTTGTGCGCCTGCTGCGCCATCAGGGCCGCCTCGTGGAAGCCCGAGAGGATGAGCTTCAGCTTGCCCGGATACCAGTTGATATCGCCGATGGCGAAGATGCCCTTCTCGCTGGTCTCGAACTTCTCGGTGTCGACCAGGATGAGGTTTTCATTGAGGTTGAGGCCCCAGGTGGCGACCGGGCCGAGCTTCATGGTGAGGCCGAAGAAGGGCAGCATGGCGTTCGCCGTCACCCGCTGCTCGCCGTCGCCTGTCTTCACCGTGACGGCTTCGAGCGTTCCGTTCTCGCCGTGGAGTTGCGTCATCTGGCCGATGACCAGGCGGACTTTTCCTTCCGCCACGAGGGCACGCATCTGCTCCACCGAATGGGGCGCGCCGCGAAATTCGTCGCGACGGTGCAGCAGCGTGAGCGACTTGGCGATGGGCGCGAGGTTGAGCGTCCAGTCGAGCGCGGAGTCGCCCCCACCCACGATAAGCACGTCCTTGCCGCGCAGCTCCTCCATACGGCGCACCGCGTAGTGCACGGAGGTTCCCTCGTAGGCTTCGATGCCGTCGAGCGGGGGGCGCTTCGGGGTGAACGAGCCGCCGCCCGCGGCGATGACGACGACCTTGGCCAGGATCTCGCGTCCAGCGTCGGTCTTGAGATGGAAGCGGCCGTCTTCCGAGCGTTGCAGCTCGTCGACGCGCTCACCGAACACGAACGAGGCGCCGAAGGGCTTGATCTGCTCCATCAGCCGGTCGGTCAGCTCCTGGCCGGTGACCGTGGGGAGCGCGGGAATGTCGTAGATCGGCTTTTCGGGATAGAGCTCCGAGCACTGGCCGCCGGGCTTACCCAGGATATCGATCACGAGCGATTTGACGTCGACCAGCCCCAGCTCGAACACAGCGAACAGACCCACGGGGCCAGCGCCGATGATCACCGCATCGATCTCCGTCACGCCTGCGTCTGTCGCCTGGCTGGCTTCGTCCAACGCCATGGTCGTCTCCTGTTTCGCGCTCGCCGACGCGTTCTTGCCGCCGAAGAGGCGGCGGGATCTCAGAACTGCTTGGTGGGCACGCGCATGGTGAGCCCGTCGAGGTCGGGCGTGACCTTGATCTGGCAGCTCAGGCGGCTCTCCTTACGCACATCGAAGGCGAAATCGAGCATGTCCTCTTCGATATCGGCGGGCTTGCCGGTTTTTTCCACCCAGGCCGGCTCGATGTAGACGTGGCAGGTCGCGCAGGCACACGCGCCGCCGCACTCCGCCTCGATGCCGGGTACGTCATTCAGCTTTGCCGCCTCCATAACGGTCAGGCCCGGCTCGACCTCGACGGTCTGGCTCGCGCCGTCGGGCTGGATGAAGGTGAGTTTAACCATTACGGCCGGCTCCAATTCCTGATGTTCGCCCGGTTTCCCGGGACGGTCGCGGGCAGGATTAATGGGCTCGTTCGCTTTATTCAAGCTCTGCCACGCCGCGCCCTGTCTGATGCGGGCCGGAGCCGCCGGTTTCAGATTTTCTGATGCGGAAGCGTGCGGTTACGATCCGGGGCGGGCAGGCTCGGAAGGAAAGGCTTCCTCCACATAGCTTTGGACGTGCTCGCATGCCTCTTCCAGGCGGGCGAGCAGCCGCTCGCGCTCCTCCTCGTCGGTCGCGCCCGAGGTCTGTTCGGCTTCGAGGGCGATCTGGCTCACCTGCCAGGCGCCGACGGCGCGGGCGGAGCCCTTGATGGTATGGGCCGCCACATGCCATTCGCGGTCGGTGACTGCGAAGCGAAGCTGCTCGATGCTGAGCGGGAGCTGCGCGAGGAACAGGCCCAGGATTTCCCGCTCCAGGCTCGGGCTGCCGAGCGTATAGCGGGCCAGATGCGCGCGGTCGATCGGGCCCGCGCCCTCCCCCGCCATTACGGGAGACGGCTCACCCAGGCCAAGCGCCAAGCGCTCATGGCGACGGTGGGTCGCGCTCTGTCTTTGGGTCGTCATCTGCCGCGTGGCCTGCGTTGGGACGTATTTATCGGTGGATCAAAAAAGCGCCTTTCGGCCGGTCCCGGCGGCGTCAGGGGCGAGCACCCCGGAAGCGAGGGCTTCCGCAGGTCATGGCCCATCCTGCCCGTAACGCGCTAAATAGTTGTAAACCAATCATCTCTAAGTCGCTTCTTGGGGGAAAGGTTTCTTTAAGGCTACGGGTTCTGGGCGGCGTTGGGGCGAACTTCATTTGGCCCCAAAGACGGCCTACTCGGCATAGAGCCTAGGAGGAGGCTCGAACCCTGAAAAAAGGGCGTTGATGGGGCCTGCTCATGGGAGAAAACCCGTTTGAGCACAAGCCTCGGACTGCGGTATCATGGTTTAGAGCTGGGCGTGGGGCTGCCGGTGGTTACCGGCTCGGACGGGTTGATGGCTCAGGAACAGAAATCTGACTCGGCGGCGGCTGCCAAGGCGCTGCCCGACGTGGCCGCATCTCCGGCCGCGTCGCAGGCGTCGGCCTCCGCACTGATTCCGCCTCCCCTGGCCGGAAACGCAAATTCCGGCGCTAAATCCTCGGGCCCCGATCTCAGCGACGCCCTGTCCCTCGTCTCCACGCCTGCGAGCGCGCCGAACCTCGGCTCCCCGACGGCAACGGTGCACCATAGGTTGCCGCCACCACTTCCCAACATGGCTTCCCGCGCGCAGGCTGCTCCGGCCGTGATGCCGCCTCTCTCCGGCAACGACAAGGGTGACCGCCCCGGCGGAGACAAGCAGCCACCTCAATCGGCCGAGCCCGCGGCGCGGCGCATGGCGCGCCGGCGACCCGCCGGACCTCCCCGCGGAAAGATCGCGGCCAACGACGACGCGCCCTCCATCGGCGGCCTCATCTACGCGCTCGAGCAGAAGCCTTCTTCGGCGCCTTTCAAGTACGCCGCGATCGCGACCGCTGTCTGGACCGTCATCTGCCTCGCGTTTTCTTACGTCATCGTGCGGGCGGAGCTCGAAGCGGGCGCGACCTTCCTCTCGCTGTTCGAGAAGCCTTCGACGTTCCTCACCGCGACCGCGATTATCGTTCCCGTGGCTGTGCTGTGGGCGCTGGCGCTTCTCGCGTGGCGCTCCGACGAGTTGCGCTTACGCTCCTCGACCATGACAGAGGTCGCAATCCGGCTCGCGGAGCCGGACCGTATGGCCGAGCAATCGGTCGCCTCTCTCGGGCAGGCTGTGCGCCGTCAGGTCGGCTTCATGAACGACGCCATCTCGCGCGCGCTCGGACGCGCGGGTGAGCTCGAAGCCCTGGTTCACAACGAGGTCACCGCGCTCGAACGCTCCTACGAGGAGAACGAGCGAAAGATCCGCGGTCTCATCCAAGAGCTCGCGGGTGAGCGCAACTCTCTGCTCTCCACCAGTGAGCGTGTCACAGAGACGCTGAAGACGCTCGGAACCGATATTCCCTCGCTGATCGACAAACTCTCGAACCAGCAGATCAAGCTCGCGCATATCATCCAGGGCGCGGGCGACAACCTCACCGCCCTCGAATCCGCAGTGGGGCAGAGCACCGACCGGCTGGAGCACGCGCTCGGCAGCAAGACCGAGCAACTGCAGGGGATGCTCGAAGGGTATACGTCCGGCCTCGCGATGGCGCTCGGTGCACGCACGGACCAGCTTCAGGACGCGATCGCGAGCTACGTGACAACGCTCGACACCTCGCTCAGCAACAGGACCGAGAAGTTGCAGCTCGTCTTCGAGGAGTATGCGCGGGCCCTCGACACCTCGATCAGCAATCGCGCGCAGGCGCTCGACATTCAGCTCGTGGAGCGCACCAAGGCGCTCGATGCCGCGTTCGGTCAGCGTTTGAAGTCGTTCGACGAATCCATCGTGCGCTCGACCATGACCATCGATACCGCGGTTGCCGAAAAGGCGCGCGCCCTCACCTCCGCACTCGACAATCACGCGCGCACGTTCAGCGAGACGATCTCGCGTCAGGCCGTCAATCTCGATGAGAGCCTGATGCACGGCATCAACTCGGTGCGCCGCACGAGCGAGAACATCACGCGCCAGTCGCTCAAGGCCATCGAGGGACTGGCAGGTCAGTCCGAGATGCTGAAGCGCGTGTCGGAGAACCTGCTCTCGCAGGTCAACGCCGTCACCAATCGTTTCGAGGGCCAGGGTCAGGCGATCATGCGCGCCGCCAACTCGCTCGAGAACGCCAACTTCAAGATCGAATCCACCCTGCAGGGCCGCCACGCCGAGCTTTCCAGCACGATGGACCGGCTCTCCGGAAAGGCGGACGAGTTCGGCCGTTTCGTAGAAGGCTTCTCGTCGTCGATGGAAGGCACGCTGGCCACTGCCGAGCAGCGTGCGCGCGCGACGGCCGAGCAGCTCAGGGCGAGCGCGGAAGCCACCAAGCGCACGGCCCTCGACGATCTGGAGCGGTTCCGCCTCGAAGCCGGCGCGGAGGGCGAGCGCGCGCTCGACGAGCTTCGCTCGCGCTTCTCATCGATCTCCAACGTGGTCTCGGAGCAGCTCTCCTCGCTCACGAGCCGGATCGACCAAACCTCCGACGAGGTCAGGCAGCGGGCGAGCCGCGCGGCCGCCGATATCGCCGCCGAGCAAGTGCGCCTCAAGGAGCAGATGGAGCGGCTTCCCACCGCCACGCGCGAGAACGCGGAGGCCATGCGGCGCGCGCTTCAGGACCAGCTCCGCGCCATCGAGCAGCTTTCCAACCTCACGACGCGCTCGCTCGCCGGGCGGGATGTGACGCCGCCGCAGCCGCCCATGCCCGGCACACCCGGCGTTCCGTCTCTGACGAGCAGCTATGTTGCAGAGGCACGCGCCGTGTCGGACACCGGGCCGCGCGCGCTCAGCACGCTTTCCACACCGGCGGCGCCCGATCCCGTCTACCGGGCCGCGCCGCCTCCGCCGTCGCCCTATCAGGCACCGCTCTCACGTCCCGCCGTTTCGCAAGCGCCTGCCGCAGAGAACCGTGATGGGTGGTCGCTCGGCGATCTTCTGGCGCGCGCGTCGCGCGATGACGAAGCCCATCATCCCGCGCCTGTCATGCACGCGCCTCCGCAGGCGCCGGTCCCCTTCCACAGCCAGATCGACGTGATCGCGCGTGCACTCGATCCGGCGACGACGGCCGCGCTCTGGCAGCGCATCGCGGCAGGCCAGCGCGGCGTGATGGTGCGCAGCATCTATACGCCGGAAGGCCGCGCCATCTTCGACGATCTCAGCGTGCGTTACCGCACCGATCCGGACCTGCAGCGGACGATCAACCACTACCTCGTCGACTTCGAGAACATCCGGCGCGACGCGGAGCAGCGCGATCCCTCCGGCCGGGCGATCAACGCTCATCTGCTGTCGGACATGGGGCGGGTTTATCTCTTCCTCGCGCACGTCAGCGGGCGTATCACTTAGCTCCCTTCCCGCTGGCGATCGATGCTGCGCGTCGATGATCGCGCGTCTGGGATCGCAAGTCAGGCGCCACGGTTTTCATGTCTCTTCGCTCCCTTTCCATCTCCGTCGACCGCTTCGCGCTCAAGGTGCCGTTCGTGATCGCCCGCGGAGCAAAGACGCATGCGGTGGTGGTCGCGGTGTCGATTTCCGACGGGCGGGTGACCGGTCGGGGGGAATGCACGCCCTATGCGCGCTATGGCGAGACGCCGGAAAGCGTGGTGGCCGCCATTGAGGACGCAAGCCGTGTCCCTGGCCTGCTCGCGAGCCGGGACATTCTTGCCGCCTCGTTGCCTCCGGGCGCGGCGCGCAACGCGCTCGACTGCGCGCTCTGGGATTTCGAAGCGAAAGCGAGCGGGAGGAGCGTGGCGGCAAGCCTGGGATGCGCGCCGCTCGCGGGTGTCGAGACGTGCTTCACCCTAAGCCTAGACACCCCTGCAGCCATGGCGCGCGCTGCGCAGGATGCAACCGCGCACAGGCTTCTGAAGCTCAAGCTTGGCGGCGCTGGCGATATCGATCGTATGGCGGCGGTACGCCAGGCGAGACCGGACGCGCGGCTCGTCGCGGACGCCAACGAGTCCTGGACCGATGACATGGTGGGGCCGTTCCTGGCGGCTGCGGCCGAATCCGATTTCGAGCTCGTCGAGCAGCCGCTTCCGGCTGGCGCGGATGCCATGCTCGAAGGGTTGATGCGCTCCGTGCCGGTGTGCGCCGACGAAAGCGTGCATACGCGCGCCGATCTGGCGGACGTTCTCCATTGCTACGACGCCGTCAACATCAAGCTCGACAAGGCGGGCGGGCTCACCGAAGCGCTCGCCTTGCGGGAGGCGGCAGGGGAGGCTGGGCTCAAGGTGATGGTTGGCTCGATGGTCGCGACCTCGCTCGCGGTCTCGCCCGCGTTTCTGATCGCGCAGGACGCAGATTGGGTGGACCTCGACGGACCTTTGCTGCTCGCGACCGACCGCGATCCGCCCGTGCGCTTCCAGGATGGAAAGTTGCAGCCACCTTCCGCGCAGCTCTGGGGCTGAGCCCCCTGGCCTCAAACTTTCGCGGCCTCTGGGCTGGTCCACAGCAGGCCGCCCTGCCAGTTTGCACGCACGTAAAGCGCGGCGGCAAATCCTATTGCCGCGAGGAGGGCCATGGCGAGATAGGCGTGGCCGCCGATGCTCGGATAGAGCCTGCCTGCGGTCAGCGTGGCCGCGCCCATCAGGAGGCCGGCCGCGACCGTCGCGTACATGGCCTGAGCCGTTCCCTGCGCGCTTTCGGGAACAGCGCGCGAGATGAAGTGCATAGCACCCAGGTGCGAAGCGCCATAGGTGAGCGTGTGGAGCATCTGGAGCGGGATCAGCGCCGGGAGCGACGGACTGAAGCTCATCAGCGCCCAGCGCAGCACGGCGGCGGCGGTGGCGCTGACCATCAGCGTCACGGGTCCCCAGCGCTGCACGATGTCGCCGGAGTAGGCGAACAGCATCACCTCGCCGACTATGGCGATGGCCCAGAGGGCGCCGACCCAGGCGGTGGAGATGCCCTGGGCGTGCCACGTGAGCGCGCCGAAGGTGTAGAACATGCCGTGCGCGCCTTGGGCGGCGCCGGCAGCCAGCAGGAACGCCAGGAACACGGGCGTGCGGACGAGACGGAGCGCCTCCTCCGTGCTGCCGCCGCGAATGGCGCCCTGATGGGAGAGCGTTTCGGCAGGCACCTGATCCGGGCCGGGCGCGAGCCGCAGCTTTTCCGGAAGCTGTGAGGCGATGGCCACCGTCGCGATCGCGCCGACGATGATACAATAGACGACGGCATCGGCGCCTGCGTGATCGATCAGCCAGCCGCCGACGAAGCCCGCGGTCACGAACGTGATCGAGCCCCAAAGGCGCATACGCCCGTAGTCGAGCCCTTTGGCGCGCACACCGGCCACGGCAATCGTCTCGGTCAGCGGCATGATGGTCGAGAGCGCGATGGCGAAGGGCACCGCCAGCAGGAAGATGGCCCAGAAGCTCTCCATCCGGCTCAAGGCCAGCACGAGCACGAGCGCGAGCCAGGCGAGCCCGTTGACGATCCTGCGATGGGCGCCGGTGCGATCGGCCAGGATGGCGACGGTGGGCGTTATGAAGACGCGCAGGAAGAAGGGAGCGGCCGTGATGGCGGCGATCTCGCCCGCGGTGAGGCCGCGCGTGTCGAGCCAGACGGGGAGATACGGCAGATGCACGCCGTAGATCAGAAAAAGGGCGCCGTAGAACGCAGCGAGACGCAGGCTGTAGGAGGCGCGCGCCGACATCGCCAGGAGGCTGCTCCCCCGCCCGTCCTTCTCAAGTCCTCCCATTTCGGCAGTCCGATCTCGCGGCTTGGCTCTTATTATGGCGCCTGCGTTTGTCCGGCGGCGCGAGCGTCTTTATCAGGGGCCTGCGGCGGGCGCGAGCGCTTCGGGCAAGAAAAAACCGGCCCGGAAGAACCGGACCGGTTTTTTGCCGAGCTTCGCAGCGTCCCTGATCGCCACTTAGCTCCCCCCAAAGTCGTGTAGTCAGTAGTATGTGCGCTGCTCTATCGCCCCCCGACGACGGCGCTGCACGGGCAGGAGAGTTGCAGAACCCAAAGAGACTGACAAGATGGGCGCGACGCATTGCCGGTCCGGCGATGCTTCGGCGCAACAGTTACTGTCTCCGGATTGCATGGAGATGATCGACAGGGCCGTCACCCGTTCCGACGGACAGCGTTTTTCCGGCCTCGATCGCCTTCCAGACGAAGCTTTTCGCATCCGCCACAGCCGTCTCGAGCGTGGCTTTTTGCGCAAGACGCGCCGCGATGGCGGCGGCCAGCGTGCAGCCCGTGCCGTGGGTGTTGCGCGTGGCGATGCGCGGCGCCGTGAGACGGCTCAGACCGTCCCGGCTCACGAGAATGTCGGTCGCGTCCGCCCCCTCCCCGTGCCCGCCCTTCACCAGCACCGCCTTGGGGCCGAGCGCCAGAATGCGGCGGGCCTGCGCCTCCATCTCGCCGAGGGAGGTGGCGACAGGCGCCTCAAGCAGGCGGGCGGCCTCACGCAGGTTCGGCGTCACGATGTCGGCGAGCGGAAACAGGCGCGTTCTCACGGCGTCGATCGCTTCGGGAGCGAGCAGCACGTCGCCGCTGGTCGCCACCATGACGGGATCGATGACGAGCGGCACTCCCGCGAACCGCGCGAGACCCTCGGCGACGGTTTCCACGGTCACGCGATCGGCCAGCATGCCGGTTTTTATTGCGCCCACAGCGAGATCGGAGGCGACCGACGTCATCTGCGCAGCGATGATGTCGGGCGGCAGCGTCAGCACGCCCTGCACGCCGCGCGTGTTCTGCGCGGTGATGGCGGTGATCACGGACGCGCCGTAGACGCCCAGCACCGTGAAGGTCTTGAGATCGGCCTGAATGCCCGCCCCGCCCGAGCTGTCGGAGCCGGCGATGGTGAGCGCGATGGGTGTGGCCACGTCCTCAACCTCCGGGCGTTAGCGTGCGGAGATCGTGCTGGAGCTTTTCGGGCGTCATCAGCTCCTCGACGCGGGCTAGGCCCGGGAACGTCTCGATCAGCCATTGTCCGAGCGCCTGGATGCTGAACCACTCGAACACGTTGAGGAAGGCGATGCCGGTCAGCACCAGCAGCAGGCCCATGATCTTCTCCATCAGCCCCAGATGGCGGCGGAAGCGGTGCATGAACGACAGGAACGGGCGGATGGCCACCGCGGCCATAACGAACGGAACGCCGAGCCCGGCCGAATAGACCGCGAGCAGCCGCACGCCTGCGCCCAGGCTCGCCTCGTTGGCGGCGAGCGCGAGCACCGTCGAGAGGATGGGGCCGATGCAGGGCGTCCAGCCGAAGGCGAAGGCGAGACCCATCACATAGGCACCGGCGAGGCTCGCGCTCGACTGCTCGGCCTGATAGCGCTTCTCGGTGAGCAGGAAGGGGATGCGCAGCACGCCGAGGAAGTGCAGGCCGAACAGGATGATCACGAGGCCGGCGGCGAAAGAGAGCTCGGCGCGCCAGGTCTGGATCACCTGGCCGATCAAGGAGGCGCTGGCGCCGAGCGCGATGAAGACAGTGGAGAAGCCGAGCACGAAGAAGACGGAGGCGAGCACGACGCGGCGCCAGACCGCGCGCTCGAGACCCTTTTCGTCGGAAAGCTGCTCGAAGGTGGTGCCGCCGAGGTAGCTCAGGTAAGGCGGCACCAGCGGCAGAACGCAGGGTGAGAGGAAGCTCACCAGACCCGCCAGCGCGACACCGAGATAAAGATGGGCTTCAGCGAGCATCAGGCAGCCCTCGTTCGATCATCGTGCGAGCGCGGCTACGCCCGGCAGCTCGCGGCCCTCCAGCCATTCGAGGAAGGCGCCGCCCGCGCTCGACACGTAGGTGAAATCGTCCGTCACGCCGGCCGCGTTGAGGGCCGCAACGGTGTCACCGCCGCCCGCCACCGAGACCAGCGATCCGGCCTTGGTTCTCTCGGCCGCCGCACGCGCGAGCGAGAACGTCCCCTCGCCGAAGGGGGCGATCTCAAAAGCGCCGAGCGGGCCGTTCCAGAGCAGCGTCTCGCAGCGCGAGAGCACATCGACGTAATGGGCGACGGTCTTGGGACCCACGTCGAGGATCATCTGATCGGCCGGAACCTCGGTGGTGATGACGGTGCGCGAAGGTGCGCCTGCTTCGAAGCGCGCGGCGACCACCACATCCTGCGGCAGCACGATCTCGCAGCTCCGCGCCTTGGCGGCGTGCATGATCTCCTTGGCGGTCGCGACGAGATCGGGCTCGGCGAGCGACTTGCCGATCTCGATGCCGCCCGCGAGCAGGAACGTATTGGCCATGCCACCGCCGATGATCAGCTTGTCGACCTTGGCCGAAAGATTGGTGAGGACCGGGATCTTGGTCGAGACCTTGGCGCCGCCGACGACGGCCGCGACCGGCCGTTTCGGTTGATCAAGCGCGCTCCGCAGAGCCTGGATCTCCTCCATCATGAGGGGACCGGCGTAAGCGGGCAGCAGCTTGGCGAGCCCTTCCGTCGAGGCGTGGGCGCGATGGGCCGCGGAGAACGCGTCGTTCACGAAGATATCGCCGAGTGCGGCCAGCGCTTTCGTGAATTCCGGATCGTTCTTCTCCTCGCCTTTGTGGAAGCGGGTGTTCTCCAGCACGACGATGCCGCCGTTCTTGAGCGCGGACACCGCGTCGGATGCCGCCTGCCCGATGCAATCCGAGGCGTGCGCGACCGGGAGGCCGACGAGCTTGCCGAGCGCGGCGGCGACGGGCGCCAGCGAGTTCTCCTTGTCGGGCCCATCTTTCGGACGGCCGAAGTGCGAGAGCACCACCACACGCGCGCCGCGTTTCGCGAGATCCTGGAGGCCCGGAACGATACGCTCGAGGCGCGTTGCGTCGGTCACCACGCCGTTCTTCGCCGGGACGTTGAGATCCGCCCTCACGAGCACGCGCTTGCCAGCGAGATCGAGGCCGTCTGTGGTCTTGAGCTTGTCGAGGTTCATGGCTGCCCGTGTGGAGTTGCGCTTGCGGTTATGTTCACACGTGTCTGGACTCCGGCCTTCGCCGGAGAGACGAAATGAAGGGAGCCGGCTGCCTCCGAGACGTCATCCCAGCGGAAGCCGGGATCCAGACATATTTCGGTAGAGCAAAACGTCCCCACGATCTGCACCTCAGCCCTTCTTGGCGAGGGCGCGGGCGGCCTCCGCGATCTTGCCGGTGGTGAGGCCAAAATGCTCGAAGAGCTTCGCGGCCGGCGCCGAGGCACCGAAATCGGAAAGCCCGATGAAGCGATCGCCGGGACGCAGCCACTCGTGCCAGCCCTGGGCGACGGCAGCCTCGACGGCGATGCGCGGCGCGGAGCCCAGTACCTCGTTGCGATAGGCTTCGTCCTGGCTGCGGAACAGCTCGAACGACGGCAGCGAGACAACGGCCGCGTTGATGCCGTCCTTAGCGAGGAGCGCCGCCGTTTCGGCCACGAGGCCGACCTCGGAGCCCGTTGCAATCAGCGTCACATCGCGCTTGGCGCCACCGCTCACCACGTAGCCGCCCTTGGCCGTGAGGTTCGTGGTCTCGCCCGGATTGGCGCGGAGTGCCGTCGGCACGGCCTGACGGGAGAGCGCGAGCAACGACGGCGTCTTGGTCTGCGAAAGTGCGATCTCCCAGGCTTCCGCCGTCTCCAGCGCATCGGCCGGGCGCAGCACGACGAGGTTCGGGATCGCGCGCAGCGAGGCCAGATGCTCGACGGGCTGATGGGTGGGACCGTCCTCGCCGAGGCCGATGCTGTCATGCGTCATCACGTAGACGACGCGCTGGTGCATCAGCGCGGAGAGGCGGATCGAAGGACGGCAGTAGTCGGTGAAGACGAGGAACGTCGCGCCATACGGGATGAAGCCGCCGTGCAGCGCGATGCCGTTCATGGCCGCGGCCATGCCGTGCTCGCGCACGCCATAGTGGATGTAGTTGCCGGCGAAGCTTCCGGGCGCAACGGACGTGTGATGCTTGGTGCGCGTGCCGTTCGACGGCGTGAGGTCGGCCGATCCGCCGAGCAGCTCCGGCACGACGGGCACGAGGTTTTCGAGCGTCAACTGCGACCAGACACGGGTCGCGCGCTTGGCGGTGTCGGCGGCGAACTGCGTCTTGGAGGCGGCGATGGCGTCCGCGATCGCCTTGCTGCGCTGGGCGGCTGCAGGGGTCTCGAACGCAGCCTTCGCCTCGGGAGACGCCTTGGCGAGGCGCTTCTTCCAGGCGGCGTTCTCAGCCGCGCCCTTGGCACCCAACGCGCGCCATGCGCCCAGCACGGGAGCCGGGATGACGAAGGGCTCGGCGCTCCAGCCGAGCTTCTCGCGCGCGCCCTTGATCTCGTCCACGCCCAGCGGCTCGCCGTGGGTCGACGACTTTCCAGCCTTGTTGGGCGCGCCGTAGCCGATCACCGTCTTGCAGGCGATCAGCCAGGGCTTGGAGCTGTCGGCGCGGGCCTTTGCGAGAGCGGCCGAGATTGCTTTCGGATCGTGGCCGTCGACGCGGATGGTGTTCCAGCCGGACGCGGCGAAGCGTGCCACCTGATCGTCGGAGACGGAGAGGTTCGTCGGGCCGTCGATCGAAATCGAGTTGTCGTCCCAGAGCACGATGAGCTTGCCGAGCTTCAAGTGGCCCGCGAGCGAGATCGCCTCGTGGCTGATGCCCTCCATCAGGCAGCCGTCGCCGGCGAGGCAATAGGTGTAGTGGCCCACGAGATCGTCGCCCAGGCGGGCATTCTGAAGCCGTTCCGCGAGCGCCATGCCGACCGCGTTGGCGATGCCCTGACCCAGAGGGCCGGTGGTGGTCTCGATGCCGGGGGCGTGGCCGAACTCGGGGTGACCGGCGGTCTTCGAGCCGAGCTGGCGAAAGTTCTCGATCTGGCCGATGTCCATTCCCGGATAGCCGGTGAGGTACAGCAGCGCGTAAAGCAGCATGGAGCCGTGGCCGGCGGAGAGCACGAAGCGGTCGCGGTCGGGCCAGGCGGGGTCTGCGGGATCGAAACGAAGGGCCTCGGAGAAAAGCACCGTCGCCACATCCGCCATGCCCATCGGCATGCCGGGATGGCCGGAATTGGCCTTCTGCACGGCGTCCATTGCGAGCGCGCGGATCGCGTTGGCCATATCCTTGGTGGCGGCGGTCGCCCCCACCTTCGTCTCTTGCGCCTCACCCATTCTCGCCTAGTCCTTCCGAAGTCCGCGGCCGTCCGGCCTTGTCAAGCGGGCACATTTAACGGGGCGAGGCCCAGCCGTCTACCGCGCAAAGGGCGCAGCGGCGGTTCGCCGACAGGACAATTCGCGCTTTGCCGGACAGCGCCACGCTCTGGCGTTTTGCTGCCGAAAAACCCGTTCGAGATCAGATCTTTGTCAGGCGGCGGTCTCGCTCTTGGCAGCAGGCTTCTCCTGCAGCACCGGTTTCGCCAGTTTGGCGGGCTTGGCGTCCCCGATTTCCTTGTCCGCCTCCCGGTCCTCGGCGAACAGCCGCTCCAAGGTGGCCGCGTCGCTCCGGGCCTTGGCCTGCATCTTCTCCATGTCGCTGTAGTCGGCGTAGTCCTCCATCAGGCGGCGCTGGTCGTGGGCCTTGAAAGTCTTGGTCACACGCTCGCTTTCCCGCTCGCTGTAGCCCAAGCCGACGAGGAGCTGGCGGGTGGTCTCGATGGCCGAAAGGAACGTCTCGCGCTGGATGCTGGTGATGCCGAGATCGAGCAGGCGATGGGCGTGGTTGCGATTGCGGGCGCGGGCAAAAATCGGAACATGAGGATATTGCCGCCTGACCAGCTCGGCCGTGCGGAGGGAAGCCTCCACATCGTCGATCGCGAGCACGAAGGCGCGCGCCTTTCCCGTCTGCGCAGCCTCCAGGATATCCCCCCGGCTCGCATCGCCAAAGAAAGCCTGGGAGCCGAACTTCTTCACAAGATCGACCTGCTCGGCGGAAATGTCGAGGGCGATGAACGGGATCTTCTTGCCGCGCAGAACACGGGCCACGATCTGGCCGAAACGCCCGAAGCCCGCGATCACCACATGCTCGTCGCGCAGGGGCAGGTTGTCGTAGGCGGGCGCGGCGCTCTTTCCGATGCGGGCGCTAAGCCGGTCGAGGGCCAGCAGCAGCGGGGTCGCGGCCATCGAAAGGGTCACGACGGCCACCAGCAGATCGCTCGTATGGCGGGAGAGAACGCCCGCGCCGAGGCCGGCTGCGAACAGCACGAAGCCGAACTCCCCGCCCTGGCTGAGCGAGAGGCCGAGACGGCGCGCTGGCCGGTTGTCCAGCCCCACTGCCCGGCCCAGGCCATAGAGAATGATCGCCTTCACCGCGACCAGCGCGAGAGCGAGACCCAGCACCGTGCCCGGCTCCTTGAGCACGAGGTTCAAGTTCAGCGACATGCCGACGGCGGTGAAGAACAATCCCAGAAGAAGCCCTTGAAAGGGTTGTATGTCAGCTTCGAGCTGGTGGCGGTAGGAGCTTTCCGAGAGCAGTGCGCCCGCGATGAAGGCGCCGAGGGCCGCGGATAGCCCCGCTTTCTGCATCAGGATGGTGACGCCGACGACCGTCAACAGGGCCGCGGCCGTCATGGCCTCCTTCACTTTGGTCCGGGCGACGAGCCTCAGGAGCGAGTCGAGGCCGAAGTAGCCGATCAGCGCCACCGCCGCGATGGTTCCGAGCCCGCGGAGGGCCGCGGTGAGGTCCATGGCATTCCCCACGTCCACGGCTTTGGACGCGAACAACGGGACGAGCGCAATCAGGGGGATGGCCGCCAAATCCTGGAACAGGAGAACGGCGAAGGCGAGACGTCCATGGCGAGCGGCTAGATCGCCCTGCTCTTCCAGCACCTGAAGCGCGAACGCCGTTGAGGAGAGCGCCAGGGCAAGCCCCACGAACAGGGCGGTCTGCCAGGCGTGGCCGAGCACCGACGCCGCCGTCGCCAGTACCATCGCCGTCAGAGCCACCTGAGCGCCGCCCAACCGAAAGATGGCGTTTCGCATGGCCCAGAGGCGCTTGGGGCGCAATTCCAGACCGATCAGGAACAGCAGCAGGATGATGCCGAACTCCGACAGCTCCAGGATCTCGTGGGCGTCGTTGCTCGAAAACACGTGGCGGATGCCGTGCGGCCCCAGCGCAATCCCGGCCACCAGATAGCCCAGCACCGTTCCGATCCCGAGCCATCGCGCCACCGGCGGCGCGATCGCCATGGCAGCGAGCAGCAGGGCAATCTCGGTCAACGTGACGTGCGGCATCTTTCACCGGCTTTTCGGGGATGGGACGATACTTTCACAGGTTCGAAGCTGCTGCGTCCACCCTCAATGCGTCTTGCCATGCGGATTCGGAAATCCAGCCGCCCGACTGCTGCGTAAGGAGCCAGCAAGGGCTGCGTCTGCCGCGGTTTTAAGCGTATGGCTGGGCGCGACTGCGAGGTTCCGCTATGCTTCGGGTCCTTGATGGGGGGCGCGTCCTGCGTTCCCTCGCAGTGAATGCACCGAGGACTATGGCTGATCTCTTGCAACGGGTGGCCGCGAACGGCGACGTCGAGGCCTTCAGGGCGCTGTTCCAGTCCTACGCACCGCGCGTCAAATCCTACATGATGCGGCAAGGGGCTGATCCGCGCACTGCCGAGGAGCTTGCGCAGGAAACCTTGCTCACGGTGTGGCGGAAGGCGGCCCTTTACTCCGACGACAAGGGAAGTGCGACAACGTGGATTTTCACGATCGCGCGGAACCTTCGCATCGACCGCCTGCGCAAGGAGGTGGCCTGGCAGCCTCTGCCCGAGAACAACGACGAGGAGCCGTCGCCGGAGCCCACCCCGGACGAGGAGCTTTCCGAGCGGGAGCGGAGCGAAAAGGTGCGCAGTGTGCTCGCCGAGTTGCCGGCCGATCAATCCGAAGTCGTCACCCTCGCGTATGTGGAGGGACTGTCGCACAGCGAGATCGCTCAGCGACTGGGCTTGCCGCTCGGCACCGTGAAATCACGCATGCGCCTCGCCTACCAGAAGATTCGCGATGCGCTCGAGGACTTGAGATAGATGACGATCTCGCATCATCCGGACATCGCAAACCTGATGTGCTGCGCGGCAGGCAGCCAGCCGGAGGCGTTCGCCGCCGTGATCGCCTCGCACCTGTCGCTGTGCAAGACCTGCTGCTGTGAAGTGAGGCGGATGCAGCAGATCGGCGTCGCATTGTTCGACAAGCTCGAGCCGGTGGGCATGAGCGGCCCGGCACCCGTGGTCGCCATGCGGGCTGGCGAGGCAGACGCCGACGCAAAAGGCGATCCGTCCTCAGTTTCCGCACCCGCGCCGTGCGGACAGAACGCGGGCGAGGTGCCCCGCCCGCTCGTGCCTCTTATCGGCGCCGACCTCGATCAGGTGGCCTGGCGGTGGGTTGCGCCGGGGATCTGGATTTTTCCGGTTCCGCTCTCCAAGGGATGCTGTGGCGAGCTGCGCCTCATTAAGGTGGCCCCGGGCAAGACCATGCCCGAGCATGGGCATGCGGGCCAGGAGCTCACCCTCATTCTGCGGGGAAGCTATACGGATGCGTTCGGGACTTACCGCGTGGGCGACGTGGCGGATCTGGACGAAGGGGTCGCCCACGGGCCGGTTGCCTGCCCCGAGAAAGGTTGCATCTGCCTGATGGCGACCGAGGGCAAGCTGATCTTCAAGAGCCCCGTCGCCCGCCTGCTGCAGCCTCTACTCGGGCTTTGAACGGCGCTCAGGTCCCGGCGCGCGACTTGGTCAGTGCGTCGAGAGCCATCAGATCCTTCATAAGCGGCTCGAACTCCTTCAGCGGCAGCATGTTGGGGCCGTCCGAGGGGGCGTTGTCAGGGTCCTGATGCGTCTCGATGAAAAGCCCCGCCACGCCAACGGCGACGGCGGCACGCGCCAGCACGGGCACGAAGCGGCGATCGCCGCCCGAGCTACCGCCCAGGCCGCCCGGCTGCTGGACGGCGTGAGTCGCGTCGAAGATCACCGGCGCGCCGGTTTCGGCCATCTGCGGAAGGCCCCGCATGTCGACCACCAGGGTGTTGTAGCCGAACGAGCTTCCGCGCTCGGTGAGCAGCACGTTCGGATTGCCCGATCCCACCACTTTGGCGACCACGTTTTTCATGTCCCAGGGCGCCAGGAACTGGCCCTTCTTGACCTTCACCACCCGTCCGGTTTCGGCGGCGGCGATGAGGAGGTCCGTCTGCCGGCAGAGAAAGGCCGGGATCTGGAGCACGTCAGCCACAGGAGCCACGAGCTTGCACTGATCTTTCTCGTGCACGTCGGTGACGACGGGCAGCCCCAGTTTCTCGCGGATCTCGGCAAAGACCTCGATGGCCTTGTCGAGGCCGATGCCCCGCTTGCCGCCGAGGGAGGTGCGGTTTGCCTTGTCGAACGACGATTTGTAGACGAGGCCGAGGCCGAGCCGTCCGGCCGCTTCCTTGAGGGCGCCCGCCATTTCGAGGGCGTGGGTGCGGCTTTCCATCTGGCAGGGACCGGCGAACACCACGATGGGGGCCGAATTGGCGACGGTGAGCGAGCCGATGCCGACGCGCGCATTGGGTTTTAAGGGATCGATTTGGGTCATGGCGCCCTTATAGCGGCTTCCGAAGGGCCTTGGGAGTGCCCCCTCCCGCCAACCCACGGATTATGAGCATGCCGGTTTCCGTGTGCTCGATGCAAGCTCTGGGGCCGGTGTCGCAAGCTTGACGCTTGCCCTTTGGATCAAAGTCGCAAGCTTGACGCTTGCTCCGGGGCTTTCTACACCCACATCAGCAACTTCCTGCGTCAGATTGGCCGATCTTGGGCCATTCGGCGCTTCAGCGCCCCCACCGAGGCCCAGCCCCATGCTCGTCCTGATCGATAACTACGACAGCTTCACCTACAATCTCGTGCATTTCCTGGGCGAGCTCGGCACCAAGTCCGAGGTGATCCGCAACGACAAGGTGACGGCGGAAGAAGTGCTGAAGATGAAGCCCAAGGCGATCGTGCTCTCGCCCGGCCCGTGCACACCGAACGAAGCGGGCGTGTGCCTCGATCTCATCGCCAAGGCCGGCTCGAAGATCCCGCTGCTCGGGGTTTGCCTCGGCCATCAGGCCATCGGCCAAGCCTACGGCGGCAAGGTGATCCGCGCGCCGGAGCCCATGCACGGCAAGCTGTCAACCATCCGCCACACCGACAAGGGCGTGTTCAAGGGGCTGCCCGAGCGCATCGAGGTGACGCGCTATCACTCGCTCATCGTCGAGCGGAAAAGCCTGCCCGATTGCCTCGAGGTGAACGCCGAGACCAGCGACGGGCTCATCATGGGCCTCATGCACAAGACGCATCCCGTCCATGGCGTTCAGTTCCATCCCGAGAGCATCGCATCCGAGCAGGGCCATGCCCTCCTCGCCAACTTCCTCGAAATTGCGGGCCTCTCGCCGCGCCGGCGGAACGCGCCGCGTCCGCGCGACGCCGCTTGATCGGGGCTCCGGGGGACGCATGGTCAACGTGACAGGCGTGAAATCCATACTGCAGGCCGTCGCCGCAGGGGAGAAGCTCTCGGCCGCGGAGATGGCGCAGGCCGTGGACGTGCTCACGGCGGAAGCCACGCCCGTGCAGATGGCGGCCTTCCTGATGGGGCTGCGCGTGCGAGGCGAGACCGTGGACGAGATCGCGGGCGCGGCGCGCGCAATGCGCGAGAAGATGACCGCCGTCTCCGTTCCAGCGGGCGCGATCGACATCGTCGGCACGGGCGGCGACGGGCACGGCACGTTCAACGTCTCGACGGGTGCCGCGCTGGTTGCGGCGGGCGCGGGCCTCAAGGTGGCCAAGCACGGCAATCGCTCCGTCTCCTCGCTGTCGGGCGCGTCCGACGTGCTCTCTGCGCTGGGCGTAAAGCTCGATTGCGGCCCGGCGCTGATCGAGCGGGCGGTGAATGAAGCGGGTGTCGGTTTCCTGTGGGCGCCTGCCCATCATCCCGCCTTCAAAGCTTGGGGTGCGGCCCGCGCCGAGCTTGGAATTCGCACGCTTTTCAACCTGCTCGGCCCTGTCTGCAATCCCGCGCGCGTCAAGCATCACGTGCTCGGCGTGTTCGACCGCGCCTGGGTGGAGCCGATCGCGGACGTGCTGCGCGCGCTCGGGTCCGAGCGGGCGTGGGTGGTGCACGGACACGATGGCCTCGACGAACTTTCGACGACCGGCCCGACCACCGTCGCCTCGCTCGAGAACGGCAAGATCACGACGTTCGAGGTCACGCCGGAAGACGCAGGCCTCATGCGCGTGAGCCTCGCCGATCTCAAGGGCGGCGACAGCGCGCACAACGCGCAGGCGCTCAAGGACCTGCTCGCGGGTGCCCCCGGAGCCTATCGCGACATCGTGCTGCTCAACACGGCGGCCGCACTGATCGTCGGCGGGCGGGCACGATCCCTTGCCGAAGGCGTTGCTCAGGCGCAGGAGTCGATCGGTTCTGGGCGGGCGGCTGCGGCGCTTCAAAAGCTCGTCTCCATCAGCCAGCAGGCAGGTTGACCTCTTTCCTCGTGCAGGATTCCGTGTCCCGGCGGGCGTGGTAGGGTGGCTAATTGCCGTGCTCGCAGCCGAGAGAGGTTCTCCTCCATGCCCCGCGCTCTCGCCACGACGTTGCTTGTGCTTCTGCTCTCCGCGATCGGAGCCGTTGTTACACCGCTCCAAGCGGGCGAAGCGCAAATGCCCAAGACGCTGATCATCGGCTACGACGAGGAAGGCAAGGTTGACGCCTCGGAGGAGGCTTGCCGCGCCTTCGTGACGTCAGTGGTCGAATGGGAGAAGCCGGAGGTCGATCAGGGCGTGAAGGACGTCTGCGCCATGCGCAAGCGTCACGTGGACGCCTACGCAGCGTTTCAGGCGGCTTATGCGAAGCTCCGCGCCGCGCTGGTGGATCAATCGCGCCTCGACGGAGCGGCTGCCGCCCAGCATCTCGCGCTGATGATCAAGAGTTGCATCGATCACAAATGGGGCCTCACCACAGGCGGGCACAACATCCGCCTCGACATGGTGCCGAACGAAATCGCGGCCGACTGCCTGACCCTCGGCCGCGACCTGATCGTCAAGGAAACGGCCTTTCTCAACGGCAACTAGGCGCCCTGCCGCCAAGCCTCCGTTGGTAAATGGCGCCCGACCCGCCGCGATGCGCCGTATTTCCGGGCCTCATTCGCTCTCCGATCGGCCAATTCGGGCAGGGCGCTTGATCTTTGCTTGATCCTCAGTCTTATCGATGTGGAAACTTCACCTTCCGAGGGGCTTTTCTGGGCCTTCGGACGCATCTGGTACGCGCTTCGACATGGCAGACATTCTCGAGAAGATCACCCAGTACAAGCGCGAAGAGGTTGCGCGTGCGCGCGAGGCCTTGCCGTTGCAGGTTCTTGCCGAGCTGGCGCGCAGTGCGCCCGCCGTGCGTCCGTTCGCTGCCGCGCTCGACGCGCGCCATCGAGCAGGCCAGACGGCGCTGATCGCCGAAATCAAGAAGGCCTCGCCGTCGAAAGGATTGATCCGCGAGGATTTCGATCCGCCGCAGCTCGCCCGCGCCTACGAGGCAGGCGGAGCGGCGTGCCTCTCGATCCTGACCGACGGTCCCTCATTCCAGGGCGCGCCCGACTATCTCACGACCGCGCGCGCGGCCGTCTCGCTGCCGGTGCTGCGCAAGGATTTCATGATCGACACCTATCAGGTGGTGGAAGCGCGCGCCTGGGGCGCAGACTGCATCCTGATCATCATGGCGGAGGTGGACGACGCACTCGCGGCGGACCTCGCCTCGGCTGCGCGCGACTGGGGCATGGACGCGATCGTGGAGGTGCACGACGGGGCCGAGCTCGATCGCGCCTTGAAGCTCGATTGCCGCCTCATCGGCATCAACAATCGCAATCTCAAGACGTTCGAGACGACGCTCGCCACCACAGAAGCGCTCGCCCCGCGCGTGCCGAAGGACCGCATCGTCATCGGCGAGAGCGGCATCTTCACGCCGGCCGACATCAGCCGCCTGAAGTGCGCCGGCGTCGAGACCTTCCTGGTCGGCGAAAGTCTCATGCGCCAGGCCGACGTCACGGCGGCGACGCGCACCTTGCTCACGCCCGAGGCCGCCTGATGACGAAGCTCACCCATCTCGACGAAGCAGGCCGCGCCCGCATGGTGGACGTTGGCGCGAAAGACGTGACGAGCCGCACGGCCGTTGCGGAAGGCTTCATCGCGATGAAACCCGAGACGCTGGCGCTCATCCGCTCGGGTGGCGCGCCCAAGGGTGACGTGCTGGCCGCCGCGCGAATCGCGGGGATCATGGCCGCGAAGAAGACGAGCGAGCTCATTCCGCTGTGCCATCCGCTTGCGCTTACCAAAGCGGCCGTCGATTTCACGCCGTCTGAGACGCCGGCCGGCTTTCATATTCGCGCCGAAGTCAGCGTCACCGGGCAGACGGGCGTGGAGATGGAGGCCCTGACCGCCGTCTCCGTGGCCGGCCTCACGCTGTACGACATGCTGAAAGCGGTCGATCGCGGGATGGAGATCAGCGGCATTCGCCTCGCCTCGAAGACGGGTGGACGCTCCGGCACCTACGAAGCGCCCAAACGCGAAAGCGGATCCTGACGCCATGACACTTCTCTCCGCCGACGCTGCCCTCGCCCGTATCCTGGATGGCGTCGCGCCGCTTCCCGAGGAAACGGTTCCTGTCGAGCAGGCGGACGGGCGGGTGCTCGCACGCGATCTCGCGGCAACCCTCACGCAGCCGCCGTTCGATGCGTCGGCGATGGACGGCTATGCGGTGTACGGCGATGCGGCCGCTAAGCCGGGAGACCGCTGGACGGTGATCGGCGAGTCGGCGGCCGGCCGCGGCTTTGCGGGCTCCGCCGCTCCGGGTCAGGCGGTGCGCATCTTCACAGGCGCGCCCCTGCCCGCTGGCTGCGGCACCGTCGTGATCCAGGAAAACGTCGCGCGCGAGGGCTGCGACATCGTCGCGACGGATGCTACTCCGGCCAAGGGCAACATCCGGCCCGCGGGGGTGGATTTCGCAGCCGGCATCGTCGCGCTCCGGCGTGGGCGCCGCCTCGATCCTCATGCGCTGACACTCGCAGCCGCCATGGGGCACGCCTCGGTGCCGGTGACGCGCCGCCCTGTGGTCGCGATCCTGGCGACGGGGGACGAGCTCGTTCCGCCGGGCACGCAACCCGGTCCCGATCAAATCGTTTCGTCCAATCCAGTAGGTCTTGCGGCGCTGGTCGAGCGCGCGGGCGGCACGGCGCGGCTTCTCGGCATCGCGCCCGACCGCTTAGATGCTCTCGCCGCGCGGATTGCAGAAGCACGCGGAGCGGACGTGCTCGTCACGATCGGCGGCGCGTCGGTCGGCGACCATGATCTCGTGGGACCTGCCCTGCGCAAGGAAGGCATCGATCTCGCGTTCTGGAGGGTTGCGATCCGGCCGGGCAAACCGCTGATGTTCGGCCATCTCGGAAAGACGCGGGTGCTGGGGCTGCCGGGCAATCCGGTTTCCGCGCTCATCACCGCGCGGGTGTTCCTGGTGCCGCTCGTGCAGGCGATGACCGGGTTGCCTGCGGATGCACAGGAGCGCGAGACCGCGATCCTCACGCAGCCTCTCGACGCCAACGGTCCACGCCTTCATCTGATGCGCGCGAAGCTCGGCCGGAGGCACGACGGCCTGCTCACGGTGGCGCCCATGCCGTCACAGGACAGCTCGCTGCTGACGGCGCTCGCGGAGGCCAACTGCCTCATCCACCGGCCCATGAATGCGCCCCCCGCCAAGCCCGGCGATACGGTGATCATCGAGCGCCTGCGCGACTGACCGGCTGATCCAGAACGTTGCACTTGCAGAACGTGGCGAGAACGATTAGCGTACATTCACGTTTTGTTTAGGTGAGTCTCGCGCAAAACGTTCGTGGTCGTCGTTTAGGGTTGAGGATCGCAACGGTCCCCCGCGAAAGGATAGCTGCGCGTTCGACGTTGAGGGGCCGGTCTTGCGCGACGCAGGAGCCTTGTCCATTCGAAATGGATGGCCCTTCGAAAGGGATGTTGGAGCGCCGCGTTGTTGGCGCCTCGGCGCGTGATCGGAACAGATATTTTATTGTCTTGGCCTCGCAATGAGGTCTCGCACGGGAGGCACGATGCTGACTTTGAAGCAGAAGGAGCTTTTGCTCTTCATTCATGAGCGCATGCAGGCCGATGGCGTGCCGCCTTCGTTCGACGAGATGAAAGACGCGCTCGACCTCAAATCCAAGTCGGGCATTCACCGCTTGATTACGGCCCTGGTGGAGCGGGGCTTCATCCGCCGCCTTCCTCATCGCGCCCGCGCCATCGAGGTGCTGAAGCTTCCGGAAAGCTCGACGGCCGCGTCTGCCGCCACTGTCGCGACGGTTGCAGCGGAACCCAGGCGGATCGGCTTCCAGCCGAGCGTGATCGAGGGCGCGAAAGCCCGCAACATCATGCCCCCGCCCTCTCATATGATCGACAGCCGAACGGTCTCGGTTCCGGTGATGGGCCGGATCGCTGCGGGCGTGCCGATCTCGGCGATCCAGAACCATACGCACGACATCGCCTGCCCGCCGGATCTGCTCACCAATGGCGAGCATTTCGCGCTGGAGGTGAAAGGCGACTCGATGATCGAAGCCGGCATTCACGACGGCGACACGGTGATCATCCGCCGCTGCGATACGGCCGAGAACGGCGACATCGTGGTGGCACTCGTCGAGCATGAGGAAGCGACCCTCAAGCGCCTACGCAAGAAGGGCTCGACGATCGCGCTCGAGGCTGCAAATCCCGAATTCAAGACGCGCATTTTCGGTCCCGATCAGGTGGACATTCAGGGGCGCCTCGTGGGGCTCATCCGCCGCTACTAGTCGCGCTCGTCGTCCAACGGCATCTCTTCGGTGGGCTGGTCGCTCGATGGTGACCGGCCCATCGTGTTTTCCGGAGGCGTATCAGGGGCAGGCGCGCGGCGGGGCCTCAGCGGGCGCTCTGTCCAAGGCCGCTCGCCCCTCCGGCTCGCGACCGTTTCCACCTTCTCGATCGCCGGTTTCTCGCTCCCCTGCGCCGTCGCAAGATAGATCGCGTGGGTGCCGTCGCGTCTCAGCGTGGCGCGATCGAGGACGAGGCGCGGGTGTGCGCAACCCCGGGAGCGCTCGGATCCGCCGATCACGATGTCGGCCTTTTTGCAGTCTTCCGCCGCCGCGGACGGGTGGCGCTCGACGGCGAGCGTAAGTCCTCGCACACCGGCAATGCAGCCCACGCCATCGCAACGAAATGCCGTCCCGCGCATCACGTCGCGGGGGGCGCGCGCATCGCCATCGTGCTCGAGCCAGCGTGTCAACTCGAAGCTGCCAGAGCGTGAGCCCATGGCGGCGAGCGTGCCGTCGCTTGAGCGGAGAGCTACGAGCTCACCCCCGCGTCCGGCGAGGACGTCGGGACGCGGGTCATCTCCCGCCACGACGAGGCCCGCTCCGATGGCGGCGAGGCCGAACATGCGCCACCGCGTCTGCCAGAGTGTGAGCCACAGGCCTCCCGCGATCATGAGGGCAAAGCTCATATCGGAGATCTTGGGAATGTGCATCACGGCGCCGGGCAGGCTCGCGACCCAGTGAGCGGTTGCGGACATGACGTCGATCCCCTTCGCCATGATCGCGAGGGGCAAGGCTTCGAGGCCGAAGGGCATCATCACGAGCGTCAGCAGCGCCGCCGGCATGACGATCAGGTTGCAGATCGGAACCGATATCAAGTTCGCGAGCAGCGCATACTGCTGGCTGCGGTGGAAGTGATAGGCGCCGATGGGCGCGACGGCGAGGCTTGCGATCACGGTGGAGAGCACGATGCCGCCGAGGAAGAACGCGACGGGGCGAAGCCAGCCCGCAAGCTCCCGCTCACTCGATTGCGACCGCGCCGTCTCATAGGCGGCGATGAGCGACACGACGGCCGCAAACGACATCTGGAACCCGGCGTCGAGCAGGCTTTCGGGCATGACGGCGAGAACGACGAACGCCGCGATCGCGACGTTGCGCATGGCAAGGGCCTGCCGGTCCAGCATCACGGCGGCGAACATGATCGCGATCATGAGAAACGCGCGCTGGGTGGCGACGGACTGACCGGAGATGAGAAGATAGCTGGCCGCGCCGGCGAGCGCTGCGGCGGCTGCCCATTTCTTCGTGGGGAAGCGCAGCGCGATGGCCGGAAACGCGGCGAGCAGAATGCGGATGGACGCGAACACCGCGCCCGCCATGATCACCATGTGCAGACCTGAAATGGAGAGAATGTGCACGAGGCCGGAGTCGCGATAGGCGTCGTTGGTGGCCTCCGTGATGGCGCCGCGCTCCCCGGTGATGAGTGATACGGCGATGGCACCGGTTTCGCCCGGTACGGCGGCGCGTATGCGCTCACCGATGCCCTGGCGCAGGCGCTCGAGGGCATCGCGCGCGTTCTGGACGAGGCTCTGGTCGCGCGCCTCCGCCTGCGCGATGATTTCGGCTGGGGCGATGGCGTAACCGGTCGCTCCCAGACGTTGGAACCAGGCCGTGCGGGCAAAGTCGTAGCCGCCCGGCAGTGCGGGGACGGAGGGCGGGCGCAGCGTCGCGCGCAGGCGCACGAGGTCTCCGGGCTTCAAGCCCTCGCGCTCGATCATCACGCGGATGCGGACGCGTTCGGGGCGATCCCCGGGGGCGAGCCCCTTGATGTCGGTCACGCGCAGGGTGATGCGCTCGCCGCGGGCCGGTCTCGGCTCGATCAGCTCGACGATCCCTTTCACCTCGGCCCGGCGGATCTCGTGGCCGAGTACGGGTGCGCGGGTCCATTCGGTGCGCAGCTTGGCGAGGGTGAAGCCGAGGGATGCGGTCAGTACGCCCAGCGCCAGGATGGACAAGAGACCCGCCTTGCGGCTCGCGCCCGCGAGACCCAGCGCCATCATGGGGAGCGCCAGCGCTATCCAGAGGCTTGGCTCGTGCGCGCGGGCAAAGTAGATCGCGATGCCGGTGCCGAGGGCGACGGGGGTCCACACGAACCAGCGGGCACGCTCGCGTTCGAGGCTTTCCCGCAGCCCGCCCGCCTGCGCCAGAACAGGCGAGATCCGCCGCCAGGCCGCGGCGAGCGTGCCTTCCCGCCCTGCACTCTCGGGAGAAACGTCCAATCCCGCCCCCTGCCCCGCGCGTACCTGCCTTGCCCTAGGCCTTTGATTCCGATCTCTTCTTCGCTCGCGAGCCCAGGCCGCTCTTTTCGGCAAGCACACTAGTCTCGCCTTGTGCGGCTATGCTACATGGCGAGCCAATTCACACCAACCCGAGCCGATCATCCATGACCGAGTCCAAACGAACGCCGCCCGGCGCTCCCGTCGTGCGTTTCGCCCCTTCGCCCACCGGCTATCTGCATATCGGCGGTGCGCGCACGGCGCTTTTCAATTGGCTCTACGCCAAGCGCACGGGCGGCACGTTCCTGCTCCGGATCGAGGATACGGACCGCGAGCGGAACAATCCCGAGGCCGTGGCCGCGATCCTGGACGGCGTGCGGTGGCTCGGGCTCGAATGGGACGGCGAGCCGGTCTCGCAGTTCTCGCGTGCGGATCGCCATCGCGAGGTGGCGCTGGCCCTGCTCGAACGTGGCGGCGCCTATCGCTGCTATCTGACGGCAGCCGAGATCGACCAGATGCGGAAGGACGCGGAAGCTGAGAAGCGTCCGCTCACCATTCGCTCACCCTGGCGCGATCGCGATCCGTCGGAGGCACCGGCCGGTCAGCCGTACACGATCCGGCTCAAGGCGCCGCGCGAAGGCGAGACGGTGGTCGAGGATCATGTGCAGGGCCGTGTCGTGTTCCAGAACAAGGAGCTCGACGACCTGATCATCCTCAGAAGCGACGGTAACCCGACCTACAATCTCGCCGTGGTTGTGGACGATCACGACATGGGCGTGACGCACGTCATTCGCGGCGTGGATCACCTGACCAACGCCGCACGCCAGTCGCAGATCTATCTCGGCATGGGATGGGCGATCCCCGAATGGGCGCACGTGCCGCTGATCCATGGCGCGGACGGCGCCAAGCTTTCGAAGCGGCATGGCGCTCAGGGCGTCGAGGAATACCGCGCCATGGGCTATCTGCCGGTGGCGCTGCGCAACTATCTTGTGCGTCTCGGCTGGAGCCATGGTGACGACGAGATCATTTCGACGGAAGATCTCATCCGCTGGTTCGACATCGACGACATCAACAAGAGCGCAGCACGCTTCGACTTCAAGAAGCTCGACGATCTCAACGGTCATTATTTGCGCACAACGCCCGATTCCGAGCTGCTTGCCGGAATTCAGGGCATCCTGCCTCATCTCGATTTCGCAGCCCTCTCGGCGATCGCCGTCGATCCCAAGGCGCCGATCAGATCCGACATCGCGCTCGCCCGCGAGGTCGCGGCCCAGGTGCCGGGCGTCACCACAGGGCCGGAGCTGGCGCGCCGCTTCGAGGCCAAGGGATGGGAGCGTCTGCTCCAGGCCCTGCCTTCTCTGAAAGAGCGAGCCAAGACGCTTGCGGAGCTTGTCGGTCAAGCGCTTTTCATCGTGGCCGAGCGCCCCCTTAGTCTAGATGACAAGGCCCAGAAGCTGATGGATGCTGAGGCCCGGGCGATTCTGACGGCTCTCGTGCCGCGTTTCGAAGCCTCCGCCGAATGGACCCCGGGTGCGCTCGAGGCTCTTGTTCGCACGTATGCGGAGGAAACAGGCACGAAGCTCGGCAAGGTTGCTCAGCCGCTGCGCTCCGCCCTCACCGGACGCACGGTTTCGCCGCCCGTGTTCGATGTCATGAGCGTTCTCGGGCGTGAGGAAACCCTCGCCCGGCTTGGCGAACAAATTCGCTGAAGCCGCTTCACAAGCTTCGCTACTTCGTCATTTCGTAGAATTGCATTTCCGCTATACTGCGGTGCAGCATTCGAGCGCCTGCCGCTTTCGGCTGGTGAGTTGATCTGATCCCAAGCACGCGGGTGCTTGATCGAAGGAGACGCGGAATGGGCATTCAAGAAAGCTCAACCCCCAAGGCGGGGGCAAAGGGTCAGGCCGACCTCGTTCTGAAAGGGAAAACGGTCTCACTCGATGTCCGCAGCGGAACGATCGGCCCCGATGTGATCGACATCGCGAAGGTCTATCGCGACACCGGCTGCTTCACCTACGATCCGGGATTTACCTCCACGGCCAACTGCTCCTCGCACATCACCTTCATCGATGGCGACAAGGGCGAGTTGCTCTATCGCGGCTATTCCATCGACGAGCTGGCCGAGAACTCGAACTTCCTCGCCACGTGCTATCTGCTTCTGCACGGCGAGCTGCCGACCAACGACGAGTTCAAGCAGTTCCGCAACACCATCACGCGCCACACGATGGTGCACGAGCAGATGACGCGCTTCTTCACCGGCTTCCGCCGTGACGCGCATCCGATGTCTGTGATGGTGGCCGTGGTCGGCGCGCTCTCGTCATTCTATCACGACTCCACCGACATCAACGATCCGCGTCAGCGCGAGACGGCGAGCCATCGCATGATCGCGAAGATGCCGACGATCGCGGCAATGGCCTACAAGTATTCGATCGGCCAGCCCTTCATCTATCCGCGGAACGATCTCGACTACACGTCGAACTTCCTGCAGATGTGCTTCTCAGTTCCCTGCGAGCCCTACATCGTCAATCCGATCGTGGCGCGCGCGCTGGATCGCATCTTCATTCTTCACGCGGATCACGAGCAGAACGCGTCCACCTCCACGGTGCGTCTCGCGGGCTCGTCGGGCGCCAATCCGTTCGCGTGCATCGCGGCCGGCATCGCCTGTCTCTGGGGCCCCGCCCATGGCGGCGCGAACGAAGCCGCGCTCAACATGCTGGAAGAGATCGGCTCGGTGGACCGCATCCCCGAGTTCATCAAGAAGGCCAAGGACAAGACGTCGGGCTTCCGGCTGATGGGCTTCGGCCATCGCGTCTACAAGAACTACGATCCGCGCGCCAAGGTGATGCAGAAGACTTGCCATCAGGTGCTGGACGAGCTCGACAAGCGCAACGATCCGCTGCTCGCGGTGGCGATGGAGCTCGAGCGCATCGCGCTTCAGGACGAGTACTTCATCGAGAAGAAGCTCTATCCGAACATCGATTTCTATTCGGGCATCACGCTGCGCGCGATGGGCTTCCCCGTCTCCATGTTCACGGTGCTGTTCGCGGTGGCGCGCACGGTGGGCTGGATCGCGCAGTGGAAGGAAATGATCGAGGATCCGGAGCAGCGCATCGGCCGTCCGCGCCAGCTCTATGTGGGACCCGCGCGCCGTCCGTTCCCGAAGCCGGGCTCGTGAGCCTGGCCGCTTCTTCCTAGAGCGGAAGACGGCTCACCGGGCCGCAGATCTTCCGTTCAGCGCATAATCCAGAACGATATCGGCGGCAGCCTCGCTGGGGCTGTCGCCTTCGATATGCATGAGGTGGGGAACCCTCGCGAGGGCAGCAAGCTGGGCGCGTCTTTCGGGCGTATCCGACAGCAGCGGCTCCAGCGCGTCCGCGAGGTTCTGGGGCGAGCTTTTCTCCTGGTGGAATTCCGGGAATGCGTTCTCTCCCAGCACGAGGTTCGCGAGCACGGTGGTGGGCGCCTTGATCATGCGGCGAAGAAACGGCGCCGCGACCGGATCGACACGATAAGCGACCACCATCGGCGTGCCAGCGAGCGCAAGCTCGAGCGTGACAGTGCCCGAGGCCGCAAGCGCCGCTTTCGCAAGCTTGAAGGCGCGATACTTGTCGTCCGGGTCCTCGACGATATGAGCCGCAACCGGCCAGCTCGCACGTCCCTTCTCCACCAGCCCGCGCACATGCGCGACACAGGGAACGATCACCTCCGGGGCCTTTCCGCGCTCGCATAGGAGACGCAGCGTATCGCCGAATGGCTCCATCAGGCGGCCCACCTCGGATGTGCGGCTGCCGGGCAGCGCGACGATCACGGGCTTCTCCGGATCCAGACCGAGACGCGCTCTCAACGGCTCGGGATCGAGATCGCGCAGCCAATCGAGCCGCTCGATGAACGAATGTCCCACATAGCTGCAGGGCGGGCCGCCGAGCCGCTTGTGCGCGGCAGGCTCAAACGGGAGAATGCCGAGGATATGATCGACATAGGGGCGCATCTTCGCGGCGCGGCCTGGCCGCCATGCCCACACGCTGGGACTCACGTAGTCCACGATCGGGATGTCAGGGCGGGCCTTGCGGATGCGCTTGGCGATCGGATGGGTGAACTCGGGGCTGTCGATGATGACGACGGCGTCTGGCTCGAAGCGAAGCGCGCTGTCGACGGCGGCATAGACGCGGCGGACGATACGCGGCAGGTGCCGCAGGATGGAGAGCGGGCCCATCACCGCGACGTCTGACATGGGGAAGCCGGAGACGAAGCCTCGTCGCTGCTCCATGGCCTCACCGCCCACACCGGCCAGAACGAGGCGATCACCCAGACGGGTGCGCAACGCGTCGATCAGCTTGGCGCCGAGTGCATCGCCGGAATGCTCACCTGCAATCAGGAATATCCGGACCTCGCCGGTTGGGCGGGATTCTCCCGTCACGGTCTCCCTCATGTTGCAGCTCCGACAGGCGGCTCACGGACGAGCAGGAAGATGCCCGCATGGTCAGCTTCGGCGAGAAGCTTCGGAGGGACCGCCGCGGGCTCCTGCGGCCCGGAGGCCAGGGCGATGCCTGCATAGCCTGCGGATGCGACCGCTTTGACGACGGCTGATGTCAGGTCCGTGACATCGCGCAGCGTCGCGACGCCACGGCGCGTTCGGGTGATGCTCGCCCACTGGCGCAGTCCGGCCGCGCGCCGGACGGCCTCCTCCGCGCCTTCGCCGGTCTCTACGGCCAGGACGTGATTGCGCACGACGATCACCGCGCGGCCGATGCCGAAGCCCGTTAGCGCATCGAGCGTGGCGATGCCCTTGATAGCGTCGTGGGTGCCATGCTGCTCCGGGGCTGCGCGTCCCAGCACGCGAAACTTCATCGTGACTTTGCGTGCGTTGAAGCGGCGCGGCGGGTCTCGTTCCTCGCCGTCGCTCACGCCTTCGACGAACACGCCCATGCCGTCCGCGCAACGCACGGTCTCGGCGCGCTCGGCGACCAGCACTCTTCCCGCTTCGACCGCGACCCCGGCAAGACCGGCTTCCTGTACGCCTTTCACCGTGGCGGGTCCGATGGCCGGCATGTCGACGCGCAGGTCCTGTCCGGGCTTCGAGCGCTTGACGAGCACGCCCGCGGGCTTGCCGCTTCCGCGCGCGGTACGGCGCGCCGCGGCGCGGGCGATCATGCGATCGGTGCCCTCGGCTCCTTCGATGACCTCGATCTCTCCGTTTGAGATGATCACGCTCTGTCCGATGTCATAGGCGCCGAGCGCGCGGATCAGATCCAGGCCGCGTGCGATGTCGGCCTGATCGGATGCCGACGATGTCGCGCTGCCGATGGGGCCTTTGCCCACCACGAGGCCGGGCGCCGCGTCTCCCGGTCCGATCACCGTGATGCCGTGGCGCTCAAAGAAGCGCACGACGCGCCTCAGCACGCTGTCGTCGCCGCCCGACGCTACGATCTTCACGATCTGCGGCAGGTAGCGGAAAAAGCCGAGGTCGGGCTTCAGGCCGCCGAGCTCCGGGCGGTGCACACGTCCCACGATGACGAGATCGGTGGCTTTGGCAGCCTTGAGCGTGCGGATCATGGCGCCGATCTGGCCCCAGTTGACGCGCGTCACCGGGTGGCTGCCGAAATCGGCATTCGCCTCCCCGTCTATGGCGACGATGGCAACGAGCTCGCCGCGCGCGGCCGCGCTGTCTGCGATCTCGCGCGGAAGCTCTCCGCCCCCGGCCAGTATTGCGAGCCGCCGTGCGCGCACGTCCATGCTACCCCTCTCGGCGCCTGCTGCCGTATCAGGGCAAGGCTATAGACAGGCAGCGGGCAGCAGGCAACCGGCAGCAGGCCGGACATGGAAAAGCCGGCAGCAAATGTCTCCGCCGCCGGCTGTCCGTATTTGACCTTATCCCGCTTCAGACGTCGAGCGTGTGGTCCCGCTCCCACTGGGTGAAGTGGGAGGCATAGGAGTTCCATTCGCTTGTCTTGAGCTTGATGAACGCGTCCGCGAACTCGGTTCCGAGTGCCTCCTTGAGGCTGGTGTCCTTGTCGAAGTTGCGCAGGGCGTCGAGCAGGTTCAGCGGAAGCTTCGGCGCGTCCTTTACCGTGTGCCCCTCCTTGTACATGTCGATGTCGAGGCGCTTGCCCGGATGGGCGTTTCGCTCGATGCCGTCGAGGCCGGCGGCGATGATGACCGCCTGCAAGAGATAGGGGTTCGCCGCGCCGTCCGGGAGGCGCAGCTCGAAGCGGCCCTTGCCCGGCACGCGAACCATATGCGTGCGGTTGTTGCCGGTCCATGTGACAGAGTTCGGTGCCCACGTTGCGCCCGAGATCGTGCGCGGGGCGTTGATGCGCTTGTAGGAGTTCACCGTCGGATTGGTGATCGCCGAGAGCGACTCCGCGTGGCGCATGATGCCGCCGAGGAAGTTGTAGCCCTGCTGCGAGAGGCCCATCTCGTCGGAGTTGTCGTAGAACATGTTGGTCTTGCCCGTCGCCGCATCCCAGACCGAGATATGCGCGTGGCAGCCGTTGCCGGTGAGGGTCGGGAACGGCTTCGGCATGAACGTCGCGCGCAGGCCATGCTTCTCGGCGATCGAGCGCACCATGTACTTGAAGAACGAGTGACGGTCGGCGGTGAGCAGCGCGTCATCGAAATTCCAGTTCATCTCGAACTGGCCGTTGGCGTCCTCATGGTCGTTCTGGTACGGACCCCAGCCGAGCTCCAGCATGTAGTCGCAGATCTCGGAGATCACGTCGTAGCGGCGCATGATCGCCTGCTGATCGTAGCAGGGCTTAGAGGCCTGATCCTTGGGATCGGAAATCGTCGTGCCGTCGGCGTTGATCAGGAAGAACTCGCACTCGACACCGGTCTTGATGCGCAGGCCCTTCTCAGCGGCCTTCGCGACCTGCTTCTTCAGCACCACGCGCGGCGACTGGGCGACGTGCTTGTCCTCCATCACGCAATCGGAGGCGACCCAGGCGACCTCGGGCTTCCAGGGAAGCTGGATGAGACCTGCGGGGTCCGGCATGCCGAACATATCGGGGTGCGCGGGCGTCATATCGAGCCACGTCGCGAAGCCCGCAAAGCCTGCGCCGTCTTTCTGGATCTCGGCGATCGCGGCTGCGGGCACGAGCTTGGCGCGCTGGAAGCCGAAGAGATCGGTGAAAGAAATCATGAAGTAGCGGATGCCGCGCTCTTTTGCGACCTGAGCCAGATCCTGTGACATTGGTTTTTCCCCGGACACGGTTACGTTGCTGTTCGACTTGTGTTTCCAGAACCTAGAGAACATGTTCGGCCTCTACTCACGCCTCTGGACGCACTCGCCCGCAGCGATCATTGGCTCTTTTCGTTCGTAGCCGGCCGCGATCGAGTTCCGGGCGGATTTGCCTGAAGCGATAGCGGCCGTTGTGATCCGACCACCGGTTTACGTCGCGGGCCGGCTGGTCCGAGACGATCGGGATCGTTTTTTCGACCCGCAAGCCCTGCTTCGGAATGCAGCTCCCGAAGCGCGTGCGGTCACAAGCCACCCTGACCCGGAATCCAGCTCGTTCCCGCGAGCGGCACGCGCGCCATGGCGGCGGCCTCGATGGTGAGCGCGCAGAGGTCTTCCGGCTCGAGATTGTGGACATGGTTGTGGCCTGCCGCGCGCGCGATGGTCTGCAGCTCGAGCGTCATGACCTTGAGATAGTTGGCGAGACGGCGACCGGCGCGCACAGGATCGAGGCGCTTGGCGAGCTCGGGATCCTGCGTGGTGATGCCGGCCGGGTCGCGCCCTTCGTGCCAGTCGTCGTAGGCACCGGCGACGGTGTTGAGCTTCTCGTACTCGCTTTCGAGCGCCGGATCGTTGTCGCCGAGAGCCACGAGCGCGGCGGTGCCGATGGAGACGGCGTCCGCACCTAGGGCGAGTGCCTTGGCGCAGTCGGCGCCGTTGCGGATGCCGCCCGATACGATGAGCTGCACCTTGCGATGCATGCCGAGATCCTGGAGTGCCTGGACGGCGGGGCGGATGCAGGCGAGCGTGGGCTGGCCGACATGCTCGATGAACACTTCCTGCGTAGCCGCGGTGCCGCCCTGCATACCGTCGACGACTACGACGTCGGCACCGGCTTTCACCGCGAGCGCCACGTCATAGTAGGGGCGTGCGCCGCCGACCTTGATGTAGATCGGCTTCTCCCAATCGGTGATCTCACGCAGCTCAAGGATCTTGATCTCGAGATCGTCAGGCCCGGTCCAGTCGGGATGACGGCAGGCAGAGCGCTGATCGATGCCCTTGGGCAGCGTGCGCATCTCGGCGACGCGATCGGAAATCTTCTGGCCGAGCAGCATGCCGCCGCCGCCGGGCTTGGCGCCCTGCCCCACCACCACCTCGATGGCATCGGCCTTGCGCAGGTCGTCCGGATTCATGCCGTAGCGAGACGGCAGATACTGGTAGACGAGCTTCTCGGACTGTCCGCGCTCCTCGGGCGTCATGCCGCCGTCACCGGTCGTCGTCGACGTTCCGGCTATCGTTGCGCCGCGCCCGAGTGCCTCCTTGGCGTTGGCCGAGAGCGAGCCGAAGCTCATGCCCGCGATGGTGATCGGTATCTTTAGCTCGATCGGCTTCTTGGCGAAGCGTGTGCCGAGCGTGACCGTCGTCGAGCATTTCTCGCGATAGCCCTCGAGCGGATAGCGCGACATGGACGCGCCGAGAAACAGCAGGTCGTCGAAGTGCGGAACCTTCCGCTTCGCGCCTGCGCCGCGAATATCGTAGATGCCCGTCTGGGCCGCGCGCCGGATTTCGGAGAGCGTGTAGTCGTCGAAGGTGGCGGACTTGCGGGGCGTGGTCGGCGGATTTTGATAGCTCATCAGTAGGCATCCGCATTGTCGATGTTGAAGGTGTAGAGCTTGCGCGCGGAGCCGTAGCGTTTGAACTCCGACGTCTTCACATCGGTCACGCCGGCCTTGGCGAGCAGAGCCGCAAGCGCCTCGTGATGCTCGGGCCGCATCTCCTTTTCGATGCAGTCGGCGCCGAGGCTCTTCACGCTTCCGCGCACGTAGAGCCTAGCCTCGTAGATGCTGTCTCCCAGCGCGTCGCCCGCGTTGCCGAGAACGACGAGGCTGCCGGACTGCGCCATGAAGGCCGACATGTGGCCGATGTTGCCCTTGACGACGATGTCGATGCCCTTCATCGAGATGCCGCATCGCGAGGACGCGTTGCCTTCGATGACGAGCAGGCCGCCGCGGCCGGTGGCGCCCGCGTACTGGCTCGCGTCGCCTCTGACGATGACTTTGCCGGACATCATGTTCTCGGCAGCGCCGGGGCCAGCCGATCCCTCGACGATGACGGTCGCGTGCTTGTTCATGCCGGCGACGTAGTACCCGACGGAGCCGCGAACGGTGACCGTGACCGGCGCATCGAGGCCGACGGCGATGGCGTGCTGTCCGCGCGGGTTCAACACCTCCCACTCGGTCTCGTTGGTGCCGTCTTTCTGCTCATGCAGGCTGGCGTTGAGCTCGCGGAGCGGCGTCTTCGTCAGATCGATCGACCGCATCTCAGCGCTCCCAGAAGTAGACGGTTGCGGGCTCGGGCTCCCAGACCTTCGCGTTCTCGATGCCAGGGAGACCGGCCAGAGCGCGGTACTCGGAGCCGAAGGCCACATAGTCGTCCGTCTCGGCGAGCACGGCCGGCTTGCAGGCGATGGGATCGCGCAGAACGCCAAAGCCGTTCTTGGTGCCTACGACAAAGGTGAAGAAGCCGTCGAGATCGTCGAGGCTCTTCTCCAGCGCCTGGCCGAGATTGAGGCCCTGGTTCATGCGCCACGTGAGATAGGCGGCAGCGACCTCGCTGTCGTTCTGCGTTTCGAAGGTCATGCCGTCGTGCTTGAGATCGCGGCGCAGATTGTTGTGGTTCGAGAGCGAGCCGTTGTGAACCAGGCACTGATCGGGGCCGGTCGAGAACGGATGGGCGCCGAGCGTGGTGACGGCGCTCTCGGTGGCCATGCGCGTGTGGCCGATGGCGTGCGTGCCGGACATCTTCGCAAGATCGAAGCGCTTGGCGACGTCGGTCGGATAGCCGACCTCCTTATAGATCTCGATCACGTCGCCGGCGCCCATGATGCGGACGCTGGGGAATTTCTCGCGAACAGCCTTGCGGGCCTCTTCAGCCTTGTCGGCCGGGCAGGTCAGGATGGCGTGGGACGACTTCACGTCGAGCTTCAGATCCGCGCCAATCGCCTTCCCGACGGTCTTGGCGAGATCGGCGAAGTCAGCCTCCGCACTGGGCGACTGAAGGGTGATCTTGACCTTGCCGGAATTGGGAGCGCCGTAGACGGCGAAACCTGCAGAATCCGGCCCGCGCTCGCACATCGTGGCAAGCATTCCCGCCGTCAACTCACCTAGCCGAGGCTCCAATGCTTTGTTCTTGATGAATAGCCCAACTATTCCGCACATCGGAAGGCGCACCCCGTATGCCGTTTGCTGTTTCTATACAGACGCTAGCACTTCATGTTTCTCGATTCAACTGAGATGCAACTTTTTTTCATCGCGCGATATTCGAAAGTCCGCGACTCCATCTTTCGTACTGCAGCCGTGCGATGCGATAGGCATCGGGAATCGAGAGCGCCCAGACAAACAGACCAGCGGCCGAGCGGCCGATGAAGGAATGCTCGGGTGTGGTCGTGTGCCAGGACACTAGCGCCATGAGGAGCGCGAAGAAGGCGAAGCCGAAACCTCGCTGCGGTTGTCCGACGGCCACGTGCCCCATCCCGGGCAGCACGATGGCCAATGCAAGAACCGTGTAAGGATTCATGGGTGCGCGTGACGTCGTCATGCGTAGGTGTGCTCCCGTTGCGGATTTTCGATTGCCGTGCGGAGCGTATCGATCTCGGCAAGCACGCTCTGGAACTGATCGGCGGAGACGGCGGCCTCATCGAACACGGCCTGCCTCAGAAGCAGGTATTCGCCGCGCCGGCCCTCGCCCGCCTGGCGAATGATGCGCAGGCCCTCGCGCGTGACGGCGATCTCCTTGACGCGCGGATCGGCCAGGATCGCGGCCATCGGTTTAGCGAGCTTTTCAAGGAGTTTTTCGGCTCTCGCATTCTCGCCGCGGATGATCACCTCAGGCGGGAACTCCGGCGGGGTTTCGAGGATGTAGGGGAACTGAGGCGTCAGGCTGTAGAACTCGTAGCCGGAGGGCCGGACAAGCACGGCGAGGCCGGTCGACCCCTGCACCTTCTCCAGCACCGTGACCTGAAGCCAGAGCTGCGGAAGCCTCCGGATGGTCATTGTGTCGCTGATCAGGCGGATGTCGACGTTGCGCCGGTCGCACCGTCCGCTGAGCTTTGGAAAGCTGTCGCCGCTGTGCGTCAATGCATAGCCGTTGAACAGGCGTGCACAATCATCGAGCAAACCGGCGCGGCTCGCGCGCAGGGCCTTGTGGTCGCGCAGGGCAAGCCACGTCAGCGGACCGACGATTGCAATAAACGATATAAGGGCCGTCGAAAGCGAAGACACGGGCCACACTCTCCGTTGGGATCCGGGGTGCCACGCCATCGTGGAAAGCTGCAACACCCGGGCTCTTCGATTGATCGTGGTTCGATGACGGCACCGGCACTGCGAACGACCGCGCGCTCCGCATCCGCTGCCTTATCCGAGAAACGCGGCCCGGTGTTTCCGAGCCGCGTTTCTTCTGTTGCGTGTCGTGATCAGTAGCCGACCGGCTTAGGCCAGGGCATCGTGAACTGCGCGCCGCGCCGCACGAACTTGTAACGGTGGAATGCGAACCACAGCGAGGCGACGATGTAGAACACCATCATCGCGATGAGCTGCGTGCCGTATCCGAGGAACACCGCGAAATACGTGACGGAGCAGAGCAGCAGAAGCACGAGAGCCGGCAGCGGATGGAACGGGTGCACGTAGCCCCGCTTGATCACGCCGAGCGGCCATTTCTGCCGGAACATGATGACGTTGATCGCCATGAACGTGTACTCGAGCAGACCCGACAGGATCGAGAAGGTGATCACCTGATCGAGCGGCGCGAAGTACGCGAACACAAGGGCCACCGGCACCAGGAACACGATCGCCCGATAGGGCGTCCGGTACTTGGGATGCACGGCGCCGAAGACCTGCGGCAGATAACGGTCACGTCCCATGGAGAACCAGGCGCGGGATGCGTCGTTGATGCAGCCGTTGGCGGAGGCCAGCGTCGAGAAGATGGTGCCGATGAAGAGAAGCACCATCAGAAGCGTCGAGTCCGTGAGACGGGCCGCATCGAACAGCGGCGTCACGGCCTGGCCCAGATACTCCCACGGCATGATGCCGGCGCAGATGTACCAAGTCATGGTCGCGGCGATGAGCAGCGTGATGATGCCCGTCATGGTGCCGAGGGGAAGTGCGCGCGCGGGCGAGCGAACCTCCTCGGCGGCCTGCGTCGTACCTTCGATGCCGAGGTAGTACCACATGCCGAAGTGGAGCGCGGCGAGAACGCCGAGCCAGCCGTATGGCAGACCGGTGAGCAGGTCGCCGTGCTTCATGTAGACGCTGCTCCAGGGCTGAACGGCGAAGAACAGCACCCAGATGGCGACGAACGCGATGGCCGTGATGACGAGGTTGAACGTCAGGGTCGCGTAGACGCCGCGGTAGTTGAGCCAGGCGAGGAACATGATCGTCAGCACGATAAACGGCTTGTCATGCGTATCCGCGAACCCCGCCATCGATCCTACCGTCTGCACGAGATAGCCGAGCGTGATCGCGTTGGCCGCTTCGAGCATGGTGTAGGCGAAGACGAGGAACAGGCCCACGTTGAAGGCCATCAAAGGCCCGACGATGTGCTTGGCCTGCGCGTACTGACCGCCGGCGGCGGCAACCGTCGAGGTCACCTCCGAGTCGATCATGGCGACGCAGGTGTAGAGAAGACCGGCCACCCAGCAGGCGATCAGAGCGGCGATGGCGCCGCCCTTGCCCACTGCAAAGTTCCAGCCCATGTACTCGCCCACGAGCACGATACCGACGCCAAGCGCCCACACGTGACCCGGACCAAGCACGCGCAAGAGCGAAATTCGCTCGCCGTGAACTGCTGTTGTCTGAGTCACAGGTGGCCTCCTTGATGAGGCGGATCGATGACGAGCGCGTCTTCGATTTCACCTTCCTTGGAGGAGGTCAGCAGTTCTTCGCTGTAGGTCTTGTCGGTGCGGATCAGGTCGATCAGCATCCACAAGCCAAGCAGCGCGGAGAGGCCCCAGGCCCCGTATTCGAGCAGTTGAAAGTTATTCACGGGAACCCTCCTCTCACTTGTTGTTGAACCGCTCGTCGATCACGTCGCGGTATTCCTTCTTCGACCAGTGAAAGACGATGAAGAAATACCCGATGACGACGAGTGCAGTGATGGCGAGCTCAACAGGCTCGAAGGAGTAGTCGAAGCGCGATGAGATCAGCTCAGCAGCCGATGTCGCGTTCTCCTCCGTCTTCGGGCCTGCGGTGAAGCCGAGCTTCTCCCACTGCGCCTGCATGGTCGCGTTCTGACCCATGCCCGCCCACGTGGTGTCTTTGAGCTCGAGCGTCGTCTTTCCGCCTCCGGCCAGGCCGAGGTAGAGCGGAATGAAGAGCGCAGCCATAACGAGTGCGAGAAGGAAAAGGGTATCGAAGGTCTGGCCGAGCAGAGACTGCGTCGGCGGCTTGTACGGTGTCTTAGCCATGTGCTCGCTCCCTAGCCTTTCGACTTCTTCATTTCGTCGAGGTAGTGGATGTCGAGCCCGTAGATGTGCTCCTTGTCCTCAGCGTAGTGCTTGATCATCGCGATGATCGAGGCCGAGTTGAAAAGCAGGACGAGGCCACCGGCAACTGCAAGAGCCTGAAGAACCCCATCCGCCGGGGCGGTCTGCGTGAGCCGCCAGAAGACGAAGCCATAGAGCGTCCAGAGGACAATAACCGCGCCGAACGCCCACGTGCGATCGCCGGAGAACATCGAGTGGACACGTGGATCTGGTATTTTTTGTTGCATAACTCCCCCTTGGGATACGGTTTTCAGGGTTCCTCCTGGAGTTGCCTGTGAGGCAACGTTTTTTTATGTGCGGAAAAACAGTGCGTCCTCCTGCCGCACTTTGTCAAGGCGTATGATGTTGTGGTGAGCAGATTTGCCACCAGAACGCTTGTCTTTTGGGCGCTTTTAGCTGTGCGTCGGTTTTCTTGAACGCTCCGAATTATTTATTCACTCCGGGAAGAAGCGGTGGATTCACCCCTGCTTCCGGCCAGACCCTTCGATCCAGGATTCCGGCGTCTATGTTTGAAGTCGGACAGAATTTGCTTCGACCTCCGGCATTCCAGAGTTGGCTTCTGGAGGCGCTGCAAACGCCCTTCCATCGCGCGCGCAATGTTCTGTGTACGGTTATATTTTCTCGAACCGTCACTCCCCGGCGAAAAATCCGCGAACTGATCGGGGTCAGATATGGGCCTCGCGCGAGCGTGATCCGCAATCCGGGTCGCGCACCTCTCCGGCTCCGCGTCCGGTGCGCCGACTTGATCCTCGCGAAAATGTGTGCGTTCAAAACTTGCTAACGATCGCGCACCAAAGATCCATCACCGAACACGTCAGTTGCCAAAACGTCAGCTATCGTGGTTCGATGCGACCGGAGGACTCTCCGCTCCTCCACCATTTTCCGGTGCCACGTCGGCCCTGCATCGCTCGACAGGCTGTTGTAGTTTGTTCGCGAAAAGGTGGTGTTTCTCTTCGGCATCGAACACACATGGGGGCTCGCAGCGCATGAACCAGAGATCGGGAAGCTCCTTGAAGAAAGACAGCGCGACAGAGATCCCGAGCACTGAGGGGCGCGGCGAACAGAAGCGCCGCAAAGCGCTGTCTGCCGAAGAGTTCGCCGAGGTCATGCAGACCATCGAAACCAAGGACGAGCAGGATCCGCATGCGCTGCAAGGCGCGCGTGACAGCATGCTCGAGGTGGCGATCGGGCGCGAGGTTCGCGCATTCCGCAACAAGCTCGGCATCACCGCGTCAGATCTCGCGCGCGCCGCGGGTCTCTCGCTCGGTATGCTCTCGAAGATCGAGAACGGCGTCACGAGCGCGTCGCTCACCACGCTGCAGCGGCTCTCCAAGGCGCTGGGCGTTCCCGTCACGGCGCTGTTCCGCCGCTTCGAGGAGCGGCGCAACGCCGTTTTCGTCTCGGCGGGGCAGGGCCTGCTGATCGAACGGCGCGGAACCCGCGCGGGCCATCAGTATCAATTGCTCGGCCACACTGGTGGCCAGTCGGGCGGCGTGGTGGTGGAGCCTTATCTGATCACGCTCACGGAAGAGTCGGACGTGTTTCCGCTGTTCCAGCACGCCGGTCTCGAGCTGATCTACGTTCTCGAGGGCCAGGTGGTCTATCGCCATGCCGACAAGCTCTATCCGATGAAGCCCGGCGACAGCCTGTTCTTCGACGCGGATGCGCCGCATGGGCCGGAGGAGCTGGTGCAGCTTCCGATCCGCTTCCTCTCGGTCATCAGCTACGCGCGTGAGCTGCCCTGACCGGCCGGCTTCGACCTCATTCGAGCGACTGAAACGCGGGCGCGTAGGCGACGGGGTCGTTGGCGTGCGCGAGAGACGTCCCATCGAGCGCAAGCGCCATGAAGTATGGCCCAGCGTAAGGCGTCTCGAATCCTGCCGCCTGCTCGACGCTGAAGCCGAAGCGTGCGTAGAACGCGGGATCTCCGAGCACGAAGACGGCCTGCCATCCTTCCCGTCTCGCTCGCGCGAGCCCCTCGCGGATCAGATCGCTCGCGATGCCTTCGCCGCGGCGGCTGGCCTCCACCGCAACGGGTCCGAGACCGAGCGCCTTCATGGGCGCGGTCATCGCCGAGAAAAGGACGTGGCCCACCACCTCCTCGCCGTCCACCGCAACGAGCGAAATCGCAACGTCGCCGTCGTGGCGCAAACGATCGACCAGATCCGCTTCGGCGGCCGTGGGAAACGCGCCCAGCGCCAGGCGTCGAATGCCGGGGCGATGGGCGGGCTGCTCGGCCTCGATGCGCATTACGCTACTCCAGCGCGGCGTGGAGCCCGCGGACGAACGACGAGAGGCCTGTCATGCGATCGCGGCGCAGACGCTCCGCCGCGAGAATGGCGCGCAGGCCCGCGCTGCTCTCCGCGAGATCCGAATTGACGATGACGTAGTCGTACTCGGCCCAATGGCTGATCTCGTCGGACGCTTTCGCCATGCGCTTGGCTACGACCTCGGGCGGATCCTGGGCGCGCTGCTTCAAGCGCGTCTCCAGCGCCTCTGCGGACGGCGGCAGCACGAACACGCGCACGAGATCTCCCGCCATGCGCTCGGAGAGCTGCTGGGTTCCCTGCCAGTCGATGTCGAACAGCACATCGCGGCCCTCCGCGATCGCCTTCTCGATCGGGGCGCGGGGCGTGCCGTAGTAGTTGCCGAAGACGGTCGCCCATTCGAGGAGCTGATCCGTCTCGATCATGGCCTTGAAGCTCGCTTCGTCGACGAACCAGTAGTCGCGGCCGTCCACCTCTCCGGGACGCGGCTTGCGCGTGGTGACGGAGACCGACAGGGCGATATGAGGATCGGCTTCGAGAAGCGCGCGCGATAGGGACGTCTTGCCGGCGCCGGATGGCGAGGACAGCACCAGCAGCAGGCCGCGCCGCTCGATCCTCGGATTTTCGCTCGTCATCTCCCCGGTCTCCCCGCGCGCTCACATCCCGCCCAGAAGCGACTGATAGGGGCTGGGCCTTGCCGGGTCCAGAGCGTTTTCAGCGCCCTACTCGATGTTCTGGACCTGCTCGCGCAACTGATCGATCACGACCTTGAGGGCGAGGCCCGCGTGGGCGATCTCCTGGTCGGCGGCCTTGGAGGTCAAGGTGTTGGCTTCGCGATTGAACTCCTGGGCGAGGAAATCAAGCTTGCGGCCGATGGCACCCTCATCCCTGAGAAGCGCGCGCGCGGCTTCCACGTGGGCGGCGAGGCGCTTCAGCTCCTCCTCCACGTCGGCGCGCGTCGCCAGCAGGACAGCCTCCTGATGAAGCCGCGCGGGATCGAGCCCCTGCCCTGTCTCCATGAGGCGGGCGACCTGCTCGGCGAGGCGGCGGCGAATGGCTTCGATGGTGCGGGCGGGGGAGGCCTCGACCGTTTTCGCCAGACGCTCGATCTCGTCGATCTGGCGGGCGAGAACGTCCTTCAGGCGGCGGCCTTCGTCGCGGCGCGCGGCCACGAGGTCGGCGAGCGCCTTGTCGAGGTCATCCAGCACGGCCGCCTGCTGGGCCGCCAGCGTCTCCTCGGTGTCGGCATCCTCGACGACGTCGAGCACGCCCTTCAATCCGAGCAGCGCTTCCACGCGCGGCGTCTCGGCGCCGATGTTGTGGCTCAAGCGGGTGGCGATGGCGAGGATGCGCTCGAGCGCCTCCTGGTTCACGCGGACCTCACCCGCCTGCGTACGGCGCGTGACGCTGAGGCTGGCGTTGACGCTGCCGCGGGAAATGGCTTTCGCGATGCGGTCGCGAACCTTGGACTCGATCTGCTCGTAGCCCTGCGGCAGGCGCAAGCGGAGGTCGAGCCCCCGGTTGTTCACGCTCCGGAGCTCCCAATGCCACGTGGTGCCGTCGAGCGCGCCGTCGCTGCGGGCAAACCCGGTCATACTTTGAAGGGTCATGTTTTTTATCCGGGGAACGTTGTCCGTTCAGGTCTAGGTCGCGCGGCAAGTGGAGCTCGCTCGCCGCGCTGCTGCGAGAGAGACGTACGCGCCGCATCCGCGGGCCGCAAGGGGCGCTTTCGGCGCAAGGCCCGCCGTCCGCACGCGGTTAGCGCTTGGGCTTGCGTATGGGGAGCGGCATCGTGGACGCCGTTGCCGTCGCCGGGACGGCCGCAGGTTTCTCCTCGGCGGCGGCTCCCGCAGCCTTCGCCTCGCCGCCCGCGTCCTCGGCTGGCGGGTTCGGAATTTCGGTGATCGGGTTGCGCGCCACCTCGCCGGGCGCTGCCTCGGCCCCTTCGGGGGCTCCGTCCTTGGCGGCGGCCTGACGCGCCCGCATCTCTTTCTCGAACTTGCGCCAGTTCGAAACCGCCGCGTTGTGATCCTTGAGGGTCGCCGTGAAGATGTGGCCGCCGCTGCCGTCGGCCACGAAGAACAGATCGCCGTGCTGGGCCGGATTGAGTGCGGCTTCGAGCGCAGGGCGCCCCGGATTGCAGATCGGCGTCGGCGGCAGGCCCTTGATCTGGTAAGTGTTGTGGGCGTTCTTGGCGTCCTTCTCCGACTGCATGATGGGTTTGCCCCACTGCACGCCGCCGCCGTAGATGCCGTAGAGAATGGTGGGATCGGATTGAAGCGGCATCCCCTTGTTCAAGCGGTTGACGAAGACGCCCGCGATGCGGTCGCGCTCGTCCGCGCGGCCGGTTTCCTTCTCGATGATGGAGGCCATCACCACGGCCTGCTCGGGGCTCGTGTAGGGAAGTCCCTGCTGGCGGCGCTCCCAGTTGCTTTCGAGGACCTGCTTCTGCTTCAGCGCCATGCGCTCCAGCAGCTCCTGGCGCGTCATGCCCTTCTCGATGCTGTAGGTCTCGGGCAGCAGCGAGCCTTCGGCGGGAATCTGGGCGACGTCGCCGGTCAGGTTCTCCTCGCTCTTCAGGCGCTCGACGATCTGCTGGCTGGTGAGACCTTCGGGGATCGTCACCTTGTACATCACCGATTTGCCTTCGGAGAGGGTCTCGATCACCTCGCGAATGCTGACGTTCGGCTTGAAGAGGTATTCGCCGTGCTTCAGCATCACCTCTTTCGGGCGCATGCGGCTCTGCACCAGATAGTTGATCATGAAGGCCCAGCGGCTGGAAACCACGCCTTCGCGCTCGAGGTCGTCGGCGATGTCGTTGCTGCTCGCGCCTTTCGGGATGACGACGGTCTGGCTCACGGTAAGGGGACCGGGGCGGCTATAGAGGTGGCCGACCAAGAGCGTCATGCCTCCGGTCGCGAGCATGGCGACGAGCAGGATCGTCATCACGCCGCTCACGACGCGGGCAAAGCCAGAGATGACGCGCGATTCCTTGCGCTGGCGAACGCCACGGGGACGCGGCGGCGCGCGTCCCGGCTCCAGAGCCTCGGCCGGGCTCCTCGGGCGGACACCGTCACGCCTCGAGAGCGTGGGCGGCACTTCCCGGCGAACTTTACTCATCGACCAGCTCCCGTCTCGCGTCCCAAGCCGCAGCGACGCTCCCCGCGTGCCGCAACGGCCGGCTCCTGGCGCTTTCCGGCCCGCCTTGGCTCAGGCAGGAAACCACCGTCAAACTCAAGCTTGTACGCACAGCGAGGCGCGCCGGGACCGGCACGCCGTACTCACCCCAAGCCTACGCGCCGACGTGATCTCGCGATTGTGGCAAAAGCCCGGTCAGCGCTGGCGCTCTCCGGGCGATCGCGGACCGATGTCAGGCCACTTTACGCATCACGAGCGACGCGTTGGTGCCGCCAAAGCCGAACGAGTTCGAAAGCACGGTGTTGATCTCACGCTTCCGCGGCGTCTTGGGCACCAGGTCGAGGGCCGTCTCGACCGAAGGGTTTTCGAGGTTCAGGGTCGCGGGCGCCACCTGATCGCGGATGGCGAGCACCGAGAAGATCGCCTCGACGGCGCCGGCAGCTCCCAGGAGGTGGCCGATCGAAGACTTGGTCGAGGACATGGAGGTCTTGGCCTGGGTGTTGCCGAACAGGCGCTCCACCGCGCCGAGCTCGATCTCGTCGCCCATGGGCGTCGAGGTGCCGTGCGCGTTGATGTAATCGATGTCGCTCGGTGAGACGCCCGCGTTCTTCAGCGCGGCGCGCATGCAGCGGAAGGCGCCGTCGCCGGTCTCCGACGGCGCTGTGATGTGATAGGCGTCGCCCGACATGCCGTAGCCGATGACCTCGGCATAGATCTTGGCGCCGCGCGCCTGGGCGTGCTCCAGGCTTTCAAGCACGACGACACCCGCGCCCTCACCCATGACGAAGCCGTCGCGACCCTTGTCGTAAGGACGCGACGCCTCCGTGGGCCGGTCGTTGAAGCCGGTCGAGAGAGCGCGGCAGGCGACGAAGCCAGCCATGCCGATGCGGCAGATGGGGCTCTCGGTTCCGCCCGCGACCATGACCTCCGCATCGCCGAGCGCCACGAGACGTGCCGCATCGCCGATGGCGTGGGTGCCGGTGGCGCACGCCGTCACGACGGCGTGGTTCGGTCCCTTGAGGTCGTGCTTGATGGAGACGTAGCCGCCCGCGAGATTGATGAGGCGGCCGGGAATGAAGAACGGAGAAACGCGGCGGGCGCCCTTCTCCTTGAGCAGAATCGAGGTGTCGGCGATGCCGGAAAGGCCGCCGATGCCGGAGCCGATCAAAACGCCGGTCGTTTCCTGCTTTTCCTGGGTATCGGCCTTCCAGCCTGCATCGGCGAGGGCCTGATCGGCGGCAGCGACGGCGTAGATGATGAAGTCGTCGACCTTGCGCTGCTCCTTGGGCTCCATCCAATCATCGGGATTGAACTTGCCCTCGTTACCCGCGCCGCGCGGTACGAAATTCGCAATCTGACAAGAGAGATCGGAGGCGTCGAATTCCTCGATCCGGCGTGCTCCGCTCTTGCCTGCGAGCAGATTGCGCCAAGATTCCTCGACCCCGCATCCGATCGGGGTGACAAGACCAAGCCCAGTGATGACGACGCGGCGCATGGCTCTCAAGTCCACTCCATCGGTAAGGGAGAGATGCCCGCCAACGCCCAGTCGTATGCCGCCCTGGGCCTTGCGGGGTTCTCTTGTTGCCGCGAGGCGCGACCCGCCAGCTTCGCCCCGCTTCCTTTAACTCACTCGTGTCACTCAGGCTTGCGAGCCGTGGATGGAGACGCTTACGGCGCATGTGCGCCGATACGCGATTCTCCACTCCACACGCACCGCAGTGCGGGCCGGCTGCGGCTTCATCATTCGAGGCACCGGCGGCGCCTCGAACTCAGCCGCTCCGGACCCGAGCAGCCTTAGGCAGCCGTGGCGTTCTTCTCGAGGAACTTCACAGCGTCGCCAACCGTCAGAATGTGCTCGGCGGCATCGTCGGGGATCTCGCACCCGAACTCTTCCTCGAACGCCATGACCAGCTCGACCGTATCAAGGCTGTCAGCGCCGAGATCATCGATGAAGCTAGCGTTCTCGGTGACCTTGTCGGCCTCGACGCCAAGATGCTCCACTACGATCTTCTTCACGCGCTCTGCGACATCGCTCATCGTCTTCCCTCGTGTCCCTGCTCTGTGATTTGGTTTGCTATCGTCTTCTCGGTCCCGTCGTTCACCGGGGCGCTGAAGTCAGTCGGTCGTAGTCCCTTGCCGGAAAACCGGATCCTACTTTTCCAGAAATACGCTCGACCTCGAAGTCCTATCTCGTCCTGGTGCTGGCGGCGCCATCAGGGGGGTTATCCCAGACGACAGCGCGTGAGCGTTGATCGTTAGGGCGTTTCCCAGAGCTGCGCAGCAAAAAAACGAGGCTCGTTAACATATCTCCTAGGCCTTGGCCAGCGTCGCCCCCCTGTGTTGCGGCTCGCGAAAGCCGACCCGGAGAGCGACACATTGCCCCCGGCGAACGCGGCCTTGCGCATGCCGGAGCGTCTTAACCAAAAACGCCGTCAGATCATGGCCATGCCGCCGTTCACGTGCAGCGTTTGTCCGGTGACGTAGCCAGCCTCGACGCTGGCAAGGTAGACGGCCGCGGCGGCAATGTCATCGGGCGTGCCGAAGCGCTGGGCCGGGATGTGCTGGGAGATCTCGGATTTCTGCTTGTCGTTCAGCACATCCGTCATCGCGGTCTGGATGAATCCAGGCGCAATCGAGTTGGCGGTGATGCCGCGGTTCGCGACTTCGCGGGCGAGCGATTTGGTCATGCCGATCATGCCAGCCTTGGAGGCTGCATAGTTGCCCTGGCCGGGATTGCCGATCACGCCCGAAACGGACGAGATGTTGATGATGCGGCCGTAGCCGGTCTTGGAGCGCAGCATGTGACGGGCGGCGGCGCGCATCAGCATGAAGGTGGAGGTGAGGTTCACCGCGATCACGTCGTCCCACTGCTCGTCCTTCATCACCATGAACAGGTTGTCCTTGGTGAGACCGGCATTGTTGACGAGGATGTCGAGGCGGCCGAGCTTGGCGATGGCGTTGTCGATCAGCTTCGAGACGGCTTCCTTGTCGGCGAGATCGCAAGGCACCACGTGCGCGCGCTCGCCGAGCTCGGCGGCGAGCGCTTCGAGCTTGGCGACCTGACGGCCCGAGAGCACGACCTCGGCTCCGGCTTTGTGGAAAGCGCGCGCGATGCCTTCGCCGATGCCGCCGGTCGCACCGGTGACAAGCGCTTTTTTGCCGGTCAAATCGAACATGTCTTGAATCCTTTTACGAAGAAGAGCGTGGTTTGATTGCGTCAGACGAGCTTGGAAGCGGCCGCCTCGATATCCGCGGGCGTGCCCAGGCTCGCGGCCTCGAGCGACTTCTCGATACGCTTTGCGAGGCCAGCGAGCACCTTTCCTGATCCGATCTCGAACACGTCGGTGACGCCGTTGGCTGCGAGATAGCCGACGCATTCGCGCCAGCGCACGGTGCCCGTCACCTGCTCCACCAGAAGGCGGCGAATCTGCTCGGGGTCGCTCACCGCGCTCGCCACCACGTTGGCGACGACGGGGACGACCGGCGCGTTGATGGTGACCTTGGAAAGCGCATCCGCCATGGCTTCGGCGGCGGGCTTCATCAGGGCGCAATGGAACGGCGCAGACACGGGCAGAGGCACCGCGCGGCGCACGCCATGGGCCTTGCCGATCTCGGCCACGCGATCTATGGCGGCTTTCGAGCCCGACAGCACGACCTGGGTCGGCTCATTGTCGTTGGCGACCTGGCAGACGTCGCCCTGGGCGGCTTCGGCCGCGACCTTCTCGGCCACGTCGAGGCCAACGCCAAGAAGAGCGACCATCGCGCCCTGGCCGACCGGTACGGCCGCCTGCATGGCCTGGCCGCGCAGCTTCAGGAGACGCGCTGTGTCGGACAGTGAGAACGCGCCTGCCGCGGCGAGCGCGGAATACTCGCCGAGCGAATGACCCGCAACATACTTCACCGTGCCGGCAAGCTTGATACCCTTCTCGCGCTCGAGCACGCGCATCACGGCCATCGAAACCGCCATCAGCGCGGGCTGGGCGTTCTCCGTGAGTGTCAGCGTTTCCTTGGGGCCTTCCCACATAATGGCGGAGAGCTTCTGTCCGAGCGCCTCGTCGACCTCGTCGAACACCTCGCGCGCGACCGCGAACGTCTCTGCCAGCTCGCGACCCATACCGACATCCTGGCTACCCTGTCCGGGAAATACGAATGCGCGTGCCACGCTCGCTCCTTTTGATTGATTTCCACTCGCCGGGCGCGATCGCCGACAGGTGAGTGAAAGTTCACAGTCTGTCGCGCTTTCGACATGTCCGGCTCGGGATTGTCAAGGCCTCGGGGAACAGGGAACGATGGTCTTCCCCGCTGCTCGTGGCTGCACCGCGCGGCCGGCCGAGTTGTATGGCGCGCAGCAAACAGGGGCGTTTTGTGTTTCTCTCCAGAAGGATAAGCCATGGCAACTAAATCGGCGGGACGGCGTCTTCTCCCCTTTCTCCTAGCCCTCGCGCTGGTCGTGGCCTATCTCGCCGCATGGCAATGGGATTTGCTGCCGCGCGAGACGATCGCCACCGGCACGGTGATGGCGAAGGACGGCAAGGTGTTGGAAACGCGGCAGTTTTACCGGACATCCCGCGACAACGCGCACAAATCCGCAGCACCCGGCCCCGCCAAGCGCGAAGCGGCATGGGAGGTCCGGCTGCCGAGCGGGCGGTGGATCGACTGCGACGGCGAGGACTGCCTCGCGGCGTACGAGCGCAGCGTTAACTAGCTTGCCCCTTGCCCGCGCCTGGAAAACCCGTATAAGTCGCGCCGTCACGCGCTTCGGTTGGAGGCTGAACGGGGCCGCGGAGCTATTTCAGCTCGGCGGCAAGGTCTATTGGACTTGTCCCTCTCTTGGGCTTGTCCCATGGTCTGTCCCCCGGTGTCTTCGCTCTTTGGGTGCCTTTGGGCCTTTCTGGGGTCCATGAGGGGCTTTGCGCCGAAGCGGTAGCGTGATCCGCGTGCTTGTCATGCGGCCAACTCGAAACGAAAGGCCAAACATGCCCCTTTACGAGCATGTGTTCCTGGCGCGCCAGGACGTCTCGCAACAGCAGGTCGAGGCGCTTACGAAAGAATACACCGACGTCATCACCGAAGGCGGCGGCAAGGTTACGAAATCCGAGTACTGGGGCCTCAAGGGCCTCGCATTCAAGATCAAGAAGAGCCGCAAGGCGCACTATTCGCTCCTCAACATCGACGCACCCGCCGCAGTGGTGGCAGAGATGGAGCGGCGCATGGGTCTCTCGACCGACGTCATCCGCTTTCTCACGCTGCGCGTCGACGAGCTCGAGACCGAGCCGTCCGTGATGATGCGCAAGCAGGATCGCGACGAGCGCGGCGGTGAGCGCGGCGCCGGTGGTTTCCGCGGCGGTGATCGTGGGGGCTTCCGTGGCGGCGATCGCGGCGGTTTCCGCGGTGGCGACCGTGGCGGCTTCGGCGGCGGTGCCGAGGGCGGCTCCACGTTCCGCGCCCGTCCCCCGCGCGAGGGCGGCGATTCCCGTCCGCCGCGTGACGGCGACCGCGGTCCGCGTCCCCCGCGGCCCCCATTCAGAGACAACAAGCCGGGCTCGGAGGGCTAATCGATGGCTGAGATCCAAGAAATCGCCGCTCGCCGGCCCTTCCATCGCCGCCGCAAGACCTGCCCGTTCTCGGGCGATCAGGCGCCGAAGATCGACTACAAGGATGTGCGCACGCTCGGCCGTTACATCTCCGAGCGCGGCAAGATCGTGCCGAGCCGCATCACGGCCGTTTCGGCCAAGAAGCAGAGAGAGCTGGCCCGCGCCATCAAGCGCGCACGCTTCCTCGGACTCCTGCCCTACGTGCTGAAGTAATCAGCCGCCGGGTTTCTAGATTGGTTGGATGAGCGGGGCCGCTCTCTTCGAGAGATGGCCCCCTCACCCTAACCGCAGCGGATGCGGGACAGCTTACGGATGAGAACGACCTATCTGGCAGGTGCTGGCCTTGGGCTGGTTGCGGCGGTGGTATTCGCCTCCGCGACCACGGGGCCGTTGTTCATCCGCTTCCTCCTCTTCTTCGTCACACCGCTTCCCATCGCACTCGCCGGGCTCGGCTGGGGCTGGCGCTCGGCGCTGCTCGCGGGCCTTGTCGGCAGCGGTATCGTGTTCGCGTTCGCCGGACCGCCGACCGCACTCGCTTTCGCGCTGACGCAAGCCGTGCCGATGGTGCTTCTGACCTATCTCGCGCTGCTCAGCCGCCCCATTGGGGAAACCGGCCTCCAGCACGCCAACGAGAACGGTCCAGCCGTCGAGTGGTATCCGGCCGGAAGGCTCGTCATCTGGTCGGCGGTGATGGCCGGCGTGATGGCGGTCGCCTCGCTCGCCGTCCTCGGCGGAGATCTGGAAGAGCTTCGCAAGGCACTCGGCGAGTTCATCAAGGCGACGATCTCGTCCGGTCTGCCGCAGACGGACGGCCAGCCCGTGCAGATCAGCGAGGCGGAGATCGCGTCGCTCTCCGAAATCGCCATGTCCGTGCTGCCGGCGGCGTCCGCGATGTCGTGGATGGGCAGCCTGCTGTTCAACCTCTGGCTCGCGGGGCGCGTGACCTTCGCATCCGGCCAGCTCGGCCGTCCGTGGCCGGATCTCGCTGCGATCACCTATCCGCAGGGCACGCCGCTGGCTTTCGGCGTCATCCTGCTCGGCACGATGGCTTCGGGCTACCTGGGGCTCGCCGCGGCTGCATTCGCGGGCGGCTTCTTCGTCGCCTACCTGCTGCTCGGTCTCGCCATCCTTCACTACACGACGCGCGGCCGGCCCTGGCGCCCGTTCGCTCTGTGGGCCCTCTACGGCACGCTTCTCGTCGTCAACATCTGGATCGGCTTTGTGATCGCCCTGCTCGGGCTCGCAGAGACGGTTCTTCATCTTCGTGCGCGCTCGGCACTTCCGCCGGGCCCGCCGCCTCATCCGAACGCTTGAACATTTTCAAAGGAGATTACGTCCATGCAGGTCATTCTACTTCAGCGCATCGGCCGCCTCGGCCAGATGGGTGATGTCGTCAACGTCAAGGACGGCTATGCCCGCAACTTCCTCCTGCCGCAGAAGAAGGCTCTGCGCGCCACGAAGGAGAACATCGCTCACTTCGAGACCCAGCGCTCGCAGCTCGAAGCCAACAACCTCGAGCAGAAGAAGGAAGCCGAGGCCGTTGCCGCGAAGCTCGACGGCAAGGTGTTCGTCGCCATCCGCTCGGCGGGCGATACGGGCCAGCTCTACGGCTCGGTCTCCACGCGCGATCTCGCCGACGCCGTTACGGCGGGCGGTTTCACCATCGACCGCCGCCAGGTGATCCTCGAGCGTCCGATCAAGACCCTTGGCCTGCACGAGACCAAAGTTGCGCTGCATCCGGAAGTCGTCGTGAAGGTCATTCTCAACGTCGCGCGTTCGGACGAGGAAGCCGAGAAGCAGGCCCGCGGCGAGGACGTCACGGTCATCAAGGACGAGGCGCTCGAACTCGAGACCTTCAACCCGGATTCCGTCTTCGAGGAGGGTGCTGCTCCCGAGGGCGAAGGCGAAGAGCAGCAGGCCTGATCGCCCCGGGCGATCCTTGGCCGACCATCGCCGGGATATTTCAGCGGCAGCCGGAAGCTCAGTCTTCCGGCTGCCGTTTCTCTTTTCGGGGCCTGGGATCGACGCCCATCTCGAAATTGCGGGCGCGGCTTCCTACACTTACGGAAGAAGGGGGACACAACGGCCGGCGCCCTTTCTCCGGGGGTAGGCGCCTCAGAAGGCGGTGCCTCGATGCTGAAGCCCCTCTCCCTCCTCCTCTCCAACGTCGTCCGCGACGGCAACCTGACCTTCATCGACGCTCAAGGTGCTGCGCATGCCTTCGGCAACGGAGAGGGCGCCCCTGTCGTCGTGCGCCTCGCGGACCGGCGGCTCGAATGGCACCTGGCGCTCGACCCCGAGATGGCGGCGGGCGAAGGCTACATGAGCGGCCGGCTCAGGCTCGAAAAGGGAAACGTCTATGACTTCATCGCGCTGATGATGCGCAATCTCGCGGACCATCCGTTTCCCGGGTATTCCCAACGGCTCGCGTTTCTCCGGCGCATCCTGCGGCGCGCCGCCCAGTACAATCCCGCAGGCCGGTCGCGCAGTAATGTCGCTCATCACTACGATATCGATCCCAGGATCTACGATCTCTTCCTGGATCCCGACCGGCAGTATTCCTGCGCCTACTTCGCATCCTCCGGCCTGGGGCTCGCCGATGCGCAACTTGCAAAGAAACGGCACATCGCAGCCAAGCTCGCGCTCGCCCCCGGCCAGCGTGTGCTCGACATCGGATGCGGCTGGGGTGGCCTCGCGCTCTATCTCGCGCACACGACGGGCGCCCAGGTGACGGGCATCACCCTCAGCGAGGAGCAGCTCAAGATCGCGCGTGAGAGGGCGGATGCGTTGGAGACCGGGAGCGGCGCGCCGGCACCGGCTTTCGTTCTCAGCGACTATCGGGCCATCTCGGAGACGTTCGACCGCGTCGTCTCCGTGGGCATGTTCGAGCACGTGGGCCTGCCGCACTACCGCACTTTCTTCGATACGCTCGCAAAGGTGCTCACGCCGGGCGGCACCGCCCTTCTCCACACCATTGGCCGCACCGACGCGCCAGCGGGCACCAATCCGTTCATCGCGCGCTACATCTTTCCCGGCGGCTATATTCCGGCGCTGAGCGAGATCATGGGCGCGGTCGAGCGGTCCGGGCTCGTCGTGGCGGACGTCGAAGTGCTGCGGCTGCATTACGCCGAGACGCTGCGCGCCTGGCGGCATCGCTTTCTCGCGAACCGCCCCGCGGCCGTGGCGATCGCTGGTGAGGACTTCTGCCGGATGTGGGAGTTCTATCTCGCGGGATCGGAGTGCGCGTTCCGATTCCAGAATTTCGTAGTGTTCCAAATCCAGCTCACCCGGCGTGTGGATGCGTTGCCTATCACGCGGGACTACATGGGCGAACGCGAGCAGGATCTCATGAGGAGCGACGGCGAGGTGGCGCAGCGCCCGCTCGGCGTGGCGGCCCGCAGATCGGGATAAGTTGTGCAGCCCACGTGTTTTTTTGCGTTCGATTCGCCTCAGACAAGCGCGAAGTTCGAGGGGTGTGGGTAATGGGGACGGCGCAGCGGGCGGGCGCCTGCGTGCTCGCTGCGACTCGGGGCGCGAGCTAGGGTGCGCCCATGGCAAACGAAGCACTCCTCCAGTCCGAAAAACTGCGCGAAGCCGCCTCCGCGGCCGAGCCGATCCAGTTCCGTGAAGCACCGCACAACATCGAGGCGGAACAAGGTCTTCTCGGCGCGATCCTGATCAACAACGAGGCCATGGACCGGGTCTCGGCGTTCCTTCAGCCCGTGCATTTCTTCGATCCCCTGCATGGGCAGATCTTCGAGACGGCGGGCAAGATGATCCAGGCGGGCAAGCAGGCCACGCCGATCACGCTCAAGACGTTCTTCGATGCTGCCGAGCCCATCGACCAGCACCTCACCGTGCCGCAGTACCTCGGGCGGCTCGCCGCCAACGCGACCTCGATCATCAACGTCGAGGATTACGGACGCACCGTCTACGATCTTGCCGTGCGCCGCTCGCTGATCGTGCTCGGCGAGGACATCGTGAATTCGGCCTACGACGCGCCGATCGATTTCCCGCCCGAGACGCAGATCCAGGAGGCGGAATCGCGTCTCTACGAGCTTGCGGAAGGCGGCAAGTACGGCCAGGGCTTCATGACCTTCGGCACGGCGTTGACGCACGCCATCGACATGGCGAACGCCGCTTACGAGCGAGACGGACACCTCTCCGGCCTTTCGACCGGGCTCAACGACCTCGACAACAAGATGGGCGGCCTGCAATCGTCGGACCTCATCATTCTCGCCGGCCGTCCTTCGATGGGTAAGACGGCGCTCGTGACCAACATCGCCTACAACGTCGCGAAGGCCTATCGCTCTGAGAAGCAGTCGGACGGCACGGACAAGACGCTGGAAGGCGGGCGCGTCGGCTTCTTCTCGCTCGAAATGAGCGCCGAGCAGCTCGCTACCCGTATTCTCTCCGAGCAGGCAGAGATCGCGTCGGAAAAGATCCGCCGCGGCATGATCACGGAGGACGAGTTCCGGAAGCTGGTCGCCGTGTCGCAGGAGATGAGCCGCGCGCCGCTCTTCATCGACCAGACGGGCGGCATCTCCATCGCGCAGCTTGCAGCTCGCGCCAGGAAGCTCAAGCGGCAGAAGGGCTTGGAGCTTCTGATCGTCGACTATTTGCAGCTTCTCTCCGGCTCCTCCAAGCGGGGCGATAACCGCGTGCAGGAAATCACCGAGATCACCACCGGCCTCAAGGCCCTTGCCAAGGAGCTCGCTGTTCCGATCATTGCGCTTTCGCAGCTCTCCCGTCAGGTGGAGCAGCGCGAGGACAAGCGGCCGCAGCTCTCGGACCTGCGTGAATCGGGCTCCATCGAGCAGGACGCCGACGTTGTCATGTTCGTGTTCCGCGAGGAATACTACGTCGAGCGGCAGAAACCGCGCGAGGGAACCCCGGAGTTCAACGATTGGCAGACGCAAATGATGGCGGTGTCGGGCAAGGCCGAGGTGATCATCGGCAAGCAGCGTCATGGTCCCGTCGGCGCCGTGCAGCTCGCGTTCGAGAGCCAGTACACGCGCTTCGGCAATCTTGCCCGCGAGTTCCAGCTCCCCGAGCGCTACGAGTGAGAGCCATTGCGGCCCAGGTCCGTCGAGGCGACGTGCGCGCGGCTCGCCCCTGTCGTCGCGCCGGCATTTCTCTCCCGCCAGGGCAGAGGGAAAGAGACGCGGCATGATCGGGCTTTCGCTTCCGCCCGACGCGACGGGAATCATCACCATCGATCTCGATGCGCTGCAGGAGAACTGGCGCTCGCTCTCGCGACTGGTCGGGCCAGCCGAATGCGCAGCCGTGGTCAAGGCGGACGCCTACGGGCTCGGCGCCTCGGAGGTCATCCCGGCACTCGCGCTCGCGGGGTGCCGCACGTTCTTCGTCGCCACGCCCGAGGAAGCGCGCGCCGCGCGCCAGCTTGCACCTGCCGCGCGCCTGTTCGCGCTCGATGGAGTGTTGCGAGGCTCGGCGGCGCTGTTGAGAGCGGCGGACGTCGCGCCTGTGCTTTCGAGCCTCGAGGACGTGGAGGAATGGGCGGCCGAAGCGTCGCGCCATGGCGGACCGGTTCCCGCCGCGATCCAGATCGATACGGGCCTTCATAGGCTGGGCCTCGGCGAGGAGGAGGTGCGCGCACTCGCGGCGCGGCCGGACCTGCTCGCCGCGATCGACCTGCGTCTCGTGATGAGCCATCTCGCCTGTGCCGACGAACCGGACGATCCGCACAATGAAGCGCAGCGGGTGGCCTTCGAGCAGCGGCGCGCGCTGCTGCCGGCGGCTCCCGCAAGTCTCGCCGCGTCCGACGGGCTGATGCTGGGGCGCGCATATCATTACGATCTCGTGCGGCCGGGCTACGCGCTTTACGGCGGCCAGGCCTTTCGCGGCGGGGCTACTCCGGTGAAGCCGGTCGTCTCGGTGCGGGCGCGCATTCTGCAACTGCGCACGGTCGAGCCAGGCGCGTCCGTAGGCTATTCGGCCACGTGGCGGGCGGAGCGGCGGACGCGGCTCGCGATCGTGGCGGCCGGATACGCGGACGGACTTGCCCGTTTCCAGAGCGCGGCCTCCGGACAGACAGGCGGCAGCGTTCTCGTGCGCAACACGCTCGCGCCGATCGTCGGGCGTGTGTCGATGGACCTCATCACCGTCGATGTCACGGACGTCGAAGGCGAGGTGAAGCGCGGCGATCTTGTTTCTCTGATCGCGCCCGATCTTCCCATCGAGGCCGTCGGCAAGGCGTCCGGCACGATCGGCTACGAGGTTCTCACCCGGCTCGGCCCGCGTTTCGTGCGCTCTCATACCGGCGGAGGGGCGTGAGAAATGGCCAAGGCCGCGAAATCGAGCTTCGTCTGCCAGAGCTGCGGGGCGATCTCCGCGCGCTGGGCGGGCAAATGCGGCTCATGCGGCGACTGGAACACCATCGTCGAGGAGATGGCGTCGCCGCCCCCGCCGGGGACCGGGCTCGCCAAGGCCAGCAAAGGGCGGGTGCTCACGCTCGAAACGCTTACGGGGGCACCTCAAGAAGCCCCTCGCCTGCTCACGGGCATGCCGGAGCTCGACCGCGTCACCGGCGGCGGCATCGTGCCGGGCTCGGTGCTGCTGATCTCGGGCGAGCCGGGCATCGGCAAATCGACGCTGCTGCTTCAGCTTGCGGCCTCGCTCGGGCGCGCGGGGCGGCGCGCGATCTATTTCTCTGGCGAGGAAGCCTCGGCCCAGGTGCGGCTCCGCGCGAGCCGCCTCGGCCTCGCGGATGCACCGGTCGCGCTCGCCGCCGAGACGAGCCTCACCAATATTCTCGCGACGCTTGCAGCCGAGCCCAAGGCCGATCTCGTCGTGATCGATTCCATCCAGACGCTATGGACCGACGCGCTCGAAGCCGCGCCCGGCTCCGTGAGCCAGGTGCGGGCGGCGACGCAGTCGCTCGTCCGCTACGCCAAGTCTGCGGGCTGCGCGCTGCTGCTCGTCGGACACGTCACCAAAGAGGGCCAGATCGCCGGGCCCAAGGCGGTGGAGCACGTCGTCGACACCGTGCTCTCCTTCGAGGGCGACCGGGGGCATACCTACCGTATCCTGCGCTCCACCAAGAACCGCTTCGGCGCCACGGACGAGATCGGCGTGTTCGAGATGGCGGGCGCCGGGCTGCGCGAGGTCGCCAACCCTTCCGAGCTTTTCCTCGGCGAGCGCGACATCAAGGCGCCGGGCACCGCGGTGTTCGCTGGAATGGAAGGCACGCGCCCGATCCTGGTCGAGATCCAGGCGCTCGTCGCGCCTTCCGGCCTCGGCATGCCACGCCGCGCGGTGGTCGGCTGGGAGCAGAGCCGGCTCGCGATGCTGATCGCGGTGCTCGAGGCGCGGTGCGGCGTCTCGTTCGCCCATCACGACGTTTACCTGAACGTGGCGGGCGGGCTTCGCATCATGGAGCCTGCGGCCGACCTCGCGGCCGCTGCCGCTCTTCTCGCCTCGCTCTCGAACCAAGCGCTCGATCCTCAGCAGATCCACTTCGGCGAGATCTCGCTTTCGGGCGCGGTGAGGGCAAGCCCCCACATGGGGCTCCGCCTCAAGGAGGCCGCCAAGCTCGGGTTCACGGAGGCCGTCATCCCGGCCAGCGGCGACTCGAACGCCGACGGGGCGAAGCTCACACTTCGCAGGATTTCCCATCTGAAGGAGCTTGCGGAGGACCTTCTCCCATGCGACTGAACGGCCAGGGACACTCAAAGATATCGCTTATAATGCCGCTTCCCGCTTTTGGAGGAGCCTAGATCATGATCGGGCCGCTCACCTATCTCGACGCCGCCGTGCTCGCGGTCTGCTTCATTTCCGCGCTGCTCGCCATGTACCGCGGGCTCACGCGCGAGCTGATGTCGATCCTGTCGTGGATCGCGGCGGCCGGTGCCACCCTCTATTTCGTGTTGAATCACAAGAAGGTGGCCGAGGACATGGCCGCCCAGCTCAACACGCAGGTCGCGGTGGCGCAGATTGCCATCGGCGCGGTCATCTTTTTGATTGTCCTCATCATTGTTCACTTGATCACGGCCCGCGTCTCGGACGCGATCCTGGATAGCAGCGTCGGCATGATCGACCGCATCCTGGGCTTCCTGTTCGGACTGGCCCGCGGCTTCCTGCTCGTCGTAATCCCTTACATGTTCTACGCTTCTTTTGTTCCGGACGAGCAGAACCACCTGCCATGGGTGCGCGATGGTCTGTCCACGCCCTATATCAGGGCGACCGGAAACGTGATCCGGGGTGCGCTCGAGACCTATATGCCGACCACTCTGTCGCAGCCTCCGGCCCCCAGTGAGCCCCCTGCGCAATAGGCGGTGACAGATCCGCGACATTCGCAACAAAGCTCTTTAACAGTCCTTCGATTATCATATATTCCGCGCATGCAACGGCGGTGTAAGACCCTCCGGATGTGTGCGACGAGCACCCGTTGCGTGTACTTGCGTAAGAAGTTGCGGCGGATGCTTTAGCGGGAGGCAGCCATGACGCACGATCACGCGCCCAAATCCGGGAGCGAGGAATTTCCTGATTTCGGCCTGTCTCGGATGGGCGACGACAGACTCCGCGAGGAATGCGGAGTCTTCGGTGTTTTTGGACACCCCGAAGCGGCTGCGATCACGGCGCTCGGCCTCCACGCCCTTCAGCATCGCGGCCAGGAAGCAGCCGGCATCGTGACCTACGACGGCAAGCAGTTCCACTCGGAGCGGCGCCTCGGTCTCGTCGGCGACAACTTCAACGAGGCGGGCGTCATCCATCGCCTGAAGGGCAGCATGGCGGTGGGTCATAACCGCTACTCGACCACCGGCGAGCCCGCCCTCAAGAACGTCCAGCCGCTCTATGCGGATATCGATACCGGCGGATTTGCCGTCGCCCACAACGGCAACCTCACCAACGCCCTCACGCTCCGCCAGGAGCTGATCAGCTCCGGCGCCATCTTCCCCTCCACCTCGGACACCGAGGTCATCCTCCACCTTCTCTCGCGCTCCAAGAAGCGGCGCATGGTCGAGCGCTTCGTCGAGGCGACGCGGCAGATCGAAGGCGCCTGGGCGCTCGTCTGCCTCACCAACGACATGATGATCGGCGCTCGCGATCCGGTCGGCATCCGTCCGCTGGTGATCGGCAAGATCGGCGATGCCTACGTGCTCGCCTCGGAAACCTGCGCGCTCGATATCGTGGGCGCCGAGTTCCTGCGCGAGGTCGAGAACGGTGAAGTCGTGGTGATCACGGAAGCGGGGCTCGAGAGCCATCGCCCTTATCCGCGCCGCCCCGCGCGCCCGTGCATCTTCGAGTACATCTACTTCGCCCGCCCCGACAGCATCATCGGCGGTCGGTCGGTCTATGACGTGCGCCAGCAGATGGGCGTGCAGCTCGCCCGCGAGACTCCCGTCCAAGCCGACGTCATCGTGCCCATTCCCGACTCGGGTGTGCCCGCCGCGATCGGCTTTGCGCGCGAATCCGGCATTCCGTTCGAGCTCGGCATCATCCGCAACCACTATGTCGGCCGCACCTTCATCGAGCCGGAGCAGCAGATCCGGGCGCTCGGCGTGAAGCTCAAGCATTCGGCCAACGCGGGCGTCATTCGCGGCAAGCGCATCGTGCTCATCGACGACAGCGTGGTGCGCGGCACCACATCGAAGAAGATCGTGCAGCTGATGTACGAAGCGGGCGCCAAGGAGGTGCACATGCGCATCTCGTCGCCGCCGATCACGCACTCGGACTATTACGGCATCGACACGCCGAGCAAGAAGGCGCTGCTGGCCGCCAACTACGACCTCGAAGGCATGCGCGCCTTCATGGGGGCCGACAGCCTGGCGTTCCTCTCCGTGGACGGCATCTATCGCGCCGTGGGCTACGAGGGCCGCGATGCGCGTGCTCCGCAGTTCACCGATCACTGCTTCACCGGCGAGTACCCGACCGAGCTGACGGACCAGAACGGTCTCGCCGGCACGCGCCAGCTCTCGCTTCTCGCGGAAGTGGGCTAGCCCCGGCAGGCGGCCCCCTCCTCTCGTTCCTCCCCGCGCCGAGAGCGTCGGACTGGGCCGCGCCTCGAAGGCTGGCTCGCCCGTTTTTGAGCGCGCGTGGTGCCCGGAGCGATAGCTATCCGGAGAGCTGGTGTAGCGCCGCCCTAGACTTGCATATGACCCTCTAGAACAAATCCGGCCCTGCGGCGTGCTTTCCTCTTGGAAACTAATCCGAGAGGCGGCACTTCTCTGCCGCAAGCTTCCCGGCTTACAGTCTCCTTCTTGGCTCACGATAAAACCAACGCGCTTCCGCCCGGAAGACGCCTGAAAGGCCAGCCATGGCATCGCGCCCCCGCTTCAAGGACCGTCTCGCCCTCGTCACCGGCGCGTCACGAGGGCTCGGCCGTGAAATGGCGCTGGCGCTGGCGCGCGAGGGGGCTCACGTCGTCATCTGCGCTCGCTCGGCGGGTGCTCTCGAAGAGCTCGACGACGAGATCCGCGCGGTGGGCGGGCACGCGACGATCCTGAAGCTCGACCTGCGTGCCGCCGATCGCATCGACCAGCTCGGTCCGGTGATCTACCAGCGCTGGGGCAAGCTCGACGTTCTGGTCGCGGCCGGCGGCATTCTCGGCTCGCTCTCGCCGCTGCCGCATGTGAGCGCCGATGCCTGGAACTCCGTGCTCGACATCAATCTCACGGCCAACTGGCGCCTCATCCGCACGCTCGATCCGCTGCTCAAGCGGTCTGACGCGGGCCGTGCGCTGTTCGTCACGTGCGAAGCGGCTCACGGAAACGACGCGTACTGGGGGCCGTATGCCGTTTCGAAAGCCGGGCTCGAGGCGCTGGCCAAGACCTACGCGCAAGAGCTCGCGAACACCAATGCGCGCGTTGCGCTGCTCGACCCCACGCCCATGCGGACCGGCCTCCGCGCCAAGGCGTTCCCGGGCGAGGACAAGAGCAAGCTCGCAGATCCGGCGCAGGTTGCGGCCTTCGCGCTTCCCCTCCTCCTGCCTGCCTCCGAGCTCAATGGGGACGTGGTGCGCTATCATCCGGACGGCGCGGCCGCGTCGCTCGCAGCCAGCAACGACGCCTGAGCTTAGCAGCGCGAAACTGCCCAATGCGCGTGCTTCGGCATTTGAACCTCGGGCCTGCCTTCGACGTGTCTGGACCCCGATCTTCATCGGGGTGACGTTGAATGTAGGCTGACGGCCCGCCATACTCCGACGTCATCCCGGCGCAGGTCGGGATCCAGACGGCATTCGTCCACGCGTGGAGGCGTGGTGCTCAGGATGCCTCATCTCGGTCTCGACCGTCACTTGTCGGATTGCTGGCAATCGACGCGTTGGGACATGGGACTCTCAGGCCTGCCTTCGACGTGTCCAGGCTCCGGCCTTCGCCGGAGTGATGCCGAGGTGCGAGCGGCCCTGCCGAAGCTCGCGCCTCAGACTTCGATCACCATGTTGTCATAGGCGGGTTCGACGTTTGCTGGAAGCTCACGGCGCAGCGCCTCGTAGTCGAGATCGCCGGTCATGTGGGTGAGGATGGCGCGTTTGGCGCGGAGACGCGCAATGTGCTCCAGCGCCTCCTTCACGGAGAAATGGCTGGGATGGGGCGTGTAGCGCAACGCGTCGACGATCCAGAGATCCAGGTCTTCCAGCAACGCCACCGAATCGAGCGGCAACGCCGACACATCAGGCGAATACGCCACGGAGCCGAACCGGAACGCGAGGCTTTCGATATCGCCGTGAAACTGGCGGATGGGCAGCACATCGATTGGACCGCCCGCGCCCTCGACGCTGATCATCTCGCCCGGAGTCAGCGTTTTCGGGACGAGGATCGGCGGGTAGGTGGAGCCGGCCGGCGTCTCGAAGCAATAGGCGAAGCGGGTGACGAGACTTTCGCGCGTTACCGGATCGAAATAGCAGGGCACGCGGCTCTTCATGGCGTAGGCCACCATGCGCAGGTCGTCGATACCGTGCGTGTGATCTGCGTGGTCATGCGTGAAGAGCACCGCATCGAGTGCGTCGGCGCGCACGGAGAGAAGCTGCTCGCGCAGATCCGGCGGGGTGTCGATCAGGATGCTGGTGACGCCGCCCGGGCCGCGCCGCTCGACCAGCATCGCGCAACGGCGGCGGCGGTTCCGGGGGTTTTGCGGATCGCATCTGCCCCACATGGCGCCAATGCGCGGCACGCCGCCGGAGGAGCCGCACCCGAGGATCGTGAGACGCAGGCTCATGGGGCGGCCATCTCCGCCGTCTGCGGCCGCCGCGCCTTGGTGTAGAGGCGGAAAAAGTTGTCGGTCGTCGCGCGCGCGATCTCGGCTTCCGAGACGCCACGGATGCGCGCGAGAGCGGACGCGGTATGCACGACGTAGGCGGGCTCGTTGGTCTTGCCGCGATAGGGCACGGGCGCGAGGAACGGCGCGTCGGTTTCGACCAGGATGCGATCGAGCGGCACGTCGCGCGCGATCTCCTGCAACGCTTCCGTCTTCTTGAAGCTGATCACGCCGCTGAAGGACACATAGAGACCGAGATCGACGGCCCGCAGTGCCAGCTCGCGCCCGCCGGTGTAGCAGTGAAGCACGGCGGGGAACGCGCCTTTCTTGTGCTCGTCCTCAAGGATGGCGAGCGTATCGGCGTCGGCTTCGCGCGTGTGGATCTCGAGCGGGAGGCCGGTTTCTCGCGCCGCCGCGATGTGGGCACGGAAGCCTTCGGCCTGAGCCTCGGGGCTGCCGTTCTTGTAATAGTAATCGAGGCCCGCCTCGCCCACCGCCACCACCTTCGGATGCTGCGAGAGCGTCACGATCTCGCTCGACGGGATGCCGCGCTCCTCGTCCGCGTTGTGCGGGTGGGTGCCGACGGAGCACCACACATCGTCGAAGCGCTCCGCGACGGCGAGGATCTGATCGAACTTCCGGATGCGGGTTGAGATGGTGACCATGGTGCCGACGCCGGCCGCTTTCGCGCGCGCGACCACACCCGCGAGATCTGGCGCGAACTCGGGGAAATCCAGGTGGCAGTGGTGGTCAACCAGCATCGGGCACTCCTCCCTCGCCCTCTTAACGGAATGCGGTGGGCAAGGGGTTGATTTAGGTCGTCTCGGGCTTTCCGCCCTTCTTCTGCTTCGGCGGTCTGGGCGCAGGGGCGGGCTTCGCAGCCTCCTCCGGATCCACGTAGCGCGGGAAGACGCCCTGCGGCTCGGGGATCGCGGCGCCGGGCACAAGGCGGCCGGCGGCTCCGAGCTTCGCGAAGGCGCGCGCCTCCGTATCGCCAGGCAGCAGCAGGTCGAGCAGCTTGCCCGCAAGCTCCGGCATAACAGGCTGCGCGAGGATGCCGAACTGGCGCACGATCTCGGCCGTCACATAGAGAATGGTCTCCATGCGCTTGGGGTCCGTCTTCTTCTTCGCCCACGGCTCCTCGGCCGCGAAGTAGCGGTTGGCGTCCGCGATCACTGCCCACACGGCGTCGAGGTAGCGGGTGACGGCCTGCTTATCCATCGCGGCGCGGGCTTCGCCGTAGAGGGCGTCCGTTGCCGCGAGGATCGCGCTGTCCTCAGCCGTGAACGCGCCGGGCTCCGGAATCTTGCCGTCGCAGTTCTTGTAGATCATCGACAGCGAGCGCTGCGCGAGGTTGCCGAGGTTGTTCGCGAGGTCGGCGTTGATGCGGTTGGCGATGGCCTCCGGCGAATAGTTGCCGTCCTGGCCGAACATCACCTCGCGCAGGAAGAAGTAGCGCAGCTGATCGCGGCCATAGGCGCGCACGAGATCGAACGGATCGACCACGTTGCCGACCGACTTCGACATCTTCTCGCCCTTGTTCAGCACGAACCCATGCGAAAAGATGCGCTTTGGCAGATCGACACCCGCCGACATCAGAAAGGCCGGCCAGTAGACGGCGTGGAAGCGCACGATGTCCTTGCCAATGACGTGCACGTCCGCCGGCCAGAAGTCCGCGCGCGGCCCGACCGGCTTGTTGAGGAGGCCGGTCGCGGTGACGTAGTTCGTCAATGCGTCCACCCACACGTACATGACGTGGCCCGGCGCATCCGGTACGGGAATGCCCCAGTCGAGCGTCGAACGGGAGATCGAAAGATCCTCGAGCCCGCTCTTCACGAAGCTCACGACCTCGTTCCTGCGCTCCACGGGCAGGATGAAATCGGGATTGGCGTCGTAGTGGGCGAGCAGGCGATCCTGGTAGGCGGAGAGGCGGAAGAAGTACGTCTCCTCCTCGTTCCAGTCGACGGGCGTGCCCGTCGGGATGGCGTAGCGCACGCCTTCGCGGACCTCGGTTTCCGATTCCTTGTAGTAGGTCTCGTCGCGCACCGAATACCAGCCGCCATACTTCTTCTTGAAGATGTCGCCGGCCTTCTCCATGCGCCGCCAGATCTCCTCGCACGTCTCGTAGTGACGCGGCTCGGTGGTGCGGATGAAGTCGTCGTTGGACAGGCCCAGAGTGGCCGCCATCTCGATGAAGCGCGCGGCGTTGCGGTCGGCGAGCGCGCGGGGTGTGAGGCCCTCCTTCACCGCCGTCTGCTTCATCTTGAGGCCGTGCTCGTCAGTGCCCGTGAGGAAGAACACGTCCTTGCCATCGAGACGCTCGAAGCGTGCGATGGCGTCGGTGGCGATTGCCTCGTAGGCGTGTCCGATGTGGGGAACGCCGTTGGGATAGGAGATCGCCGTGGTGATGTAGAATTTAGCTCGCCCGCTCATGGGACCTCTTGGAGACTTGGTTGTCGCCGGGTTTCACTGGCCGATCGTTCACGCTGCCGAACGCGCGCGGACAAGCCGTCACATTCGGCCGGGGCGCATCGGCACTGACATGAACCGGGTCATCGTCGAGCGGGCCTTCACTGGTAAAACCGTTCACGTGCGCGCGGCCGCCTCAAGGCGGGTAAATACGTCGAGGATCAGGGCCTTCCGGTCGAGGTTGAGGGCCGCCGTCTCGGCTTTGTCCGCGGCCACTCTTTCCCATAAGCCGGCCCAGGTGGCAAGCCGAGCGGGGCCGATCAACCGCCGCGCAAGGGCAATTTCGGCCGGATCCCCCTCGCCCCGGGCCTCCGCGTTGACGAGACGGGCCACCCAGTCGGTCAAAAGCTCGAAGAAGAGCTCGTAGCGCTGGTCGGCCGCCTGGCTGGACAGCTCGTCCCCCAGCGCGTGGACGGCACCCCAATCCACCGTGGGCAGACCGCTCAAGATAGCGGAGATGCGGTCGTGGAGCGCGAGCCCCTTGGCAGCGTGCAGCGACAGGACACGGCGCACGCTTCCGCCCGAGAGGCGCGCCAGCCGTTCCCATTCCGAGGGGGTGGGGGCGCCGCCCGATACCTCCTCCCCGCTCGCCGCGAAGGCCTGGGTCACGGCGCGGCGCAGAGGCTCCTCCGCCAGCGGGGCCAGATCGAGCGTGCGCACGCGCGACCGGATCGTGACGAGAAGGCGTCCCGGAGCCGACGAAATGAGAAGGAACACGGTGCGCGGCGGCGGCTCCTCGAGCGACTTCAGGAGCGCGTTGGCGGCCGAGATGTTGAGCTCGTCCGCCCGGTCCACGATCACAACGCGCCAGGCGTCGTCATCTGTGGTGCGGCCGAGGAAGGTCTTGAGGCGGCGCACCTCGTCGACCGGGATGCTCGCCGGGAAGCGCTTGCCCTTCTGATCGTAGGCGCGGCGGATGACGAGCAGGCCCGGATGGGAGAGCGCGAGAACCTGGCGGAAAGCGCGCGTCTCCGGCGCGACGTCGAGGGTCCCGGGCGTTCGCTCGGCGGGATCGGCCAGCACGTAACGGGCGAAGCGATAGGCGAGCGTGGCCTTGCCGATGCCTTCCGCGCCTGCGACCAGCCAGGCGTGATGCATGCGGCCGGATGCGAACGCGGCTTCGAGCATGTGCTCGGCGGCCTCGTGGCCATAGACGCGCTGGGTGGCGCGCGGGTGCGGAAAGCCTTCGAGGCGATCGGCCTCGGGCAGCTCCTCGATCTCCTGGACGGCTGGAGCGCGGGCCATCGCTATGGGGCCTTCACAAGGAAACGCTCCGCGACCGTCCGCCAGATTTCCCCGGCGATGGTGTCGGGATCGCGATCGGCGTCGATCAGGAGGCAGCGCGCGGGCTCGGCGCGGGCGATCTCGCGAAAGCCCTCCCGCAAGCGGCGATGGTAATCTGTGCTCTGCGCGTCGAAGCGCGAGAGGGCTCCGCGGGCCTCCGCCCGCTTCAGGCCGACCTCGGCGGGAAGATCCATCACGAAGGTGAGATCCGGGACCGTGGGCGCGACGGAATGGCTCTCGATGGCGCCGATGAGATCTCGCGGCACGCCGCCGAGAAGACCCTGATAGACCCGCGTCGAATCGATGAAGCGATCGCAGACGACCCACGTTCCATGGTCCAGCGCCGGACGGATCAGCTTGCCGACGTGCTCGGCGCGTGCCGCCGCGAAGAGCAACAGCTCCGTCACGGGCTCCGGCGAAGAATCGAGCACGAGGGCGCGCACGCTCTCGCCCAGCGGCGTGCCGCCGGGCTCCCGCGTCACCACGGTCTCGATACCGCCGTGGCGCAGCCGTTCGGCCAGCCGAGCCACCTGGGTCGACTTGCCGGAGCCTTCGCCGCCCTCGAATGTAATGAACAGTCCACGTGCCATGCGGCGGAGACTAGTGGGTCGCCGCCCGAGATCAAGCAAATCCCCGCAGCTCATGCCTGGCGGTGAAGAAATGGACACCACAAGCACCTCACCCTGGATGACCGGGTCGAGCCCGGCCATGTTATGAGGGGCGATGCGGGGCTATGGCCTGAATGGCGCCCCTACGTTACACGTTTCTGGACCCCGATCTTCATCGGGGTGACGGAGAGTTTTGGCAACGCGGTCCTACAAGACGTCGCGTCTCGCGAAACAAGCGTCATCCCGGCGCAGGCCGGGATCCAGAGGCGCTGCGGATGTTCCGCCAATCGTGTGGTCGCGCGAGCCGCGGGTGGCTCACGTCGACCGGTCCCAAGATCAAAAGACGTAGTCGCAGGCCCCGTTCGAGCCATGATGTAGACGTAAAACGCATTCGCCACGCCCCCTCCGCCATGGCTGCCCGCAGAGGCGGCCATCCACCGGCCACCTTCACCCGCGCATCCCGACGAAAAATCAGAGCTTCACAAGGCGCAAGGCCAGATGGAGGAGTGAGTCCACGCCGCGCCACATGAACCCGGCCTCGTCGACGTCGATTTCCGCGTAAAGCGGCGTCTCGCTCACGGCGATGGGCTCCGGACTGCCGGGAACCGTGCTGGTGACGCGGAACATGGCCACCTGATCGCCCTTCCGGACCGGCGGCTTCAAGGGACCCTGATAGACGATCTCGCCGCGGATCTTCTGGTTCACCGGGAACTTCGGCAAGATGACCTCGAGATCGCCCTCGCCGGTGAGCGGCACATAGAAATCGGTGCCGCCCCAGACGCGCGCATAGCCGATCGCCTCTCCGGCGTTGAACAGCTTGGCGCGGGCGACACTCTTCGCCCCCCACTCCAGCATGCGCCGCGTCTCGTCCCGGCGATCCTTCTCGTTTTCGAGGCCCATGATCACGCCGATCAGGCGGCGTCCCTCGGTCACAGACGACACGACCATGCCGTAGCCCGCCTGCGAGGTGTGGCCCGTCTTCATGCCGTCGACGCCGATATCGGCAGAGAGAAGCGGATTGCGGTTGTAGAACTTGTGCTTGCGATACTGAAACTCGCGCTGGCCGAAGACTTTGTACTGCTCGGGATACTTCTTGATGATGTAGCGGGCGAGCAGCGCGAGCTCGCGCGCCGTCATCAGGTGCTCGGGGTCGTGGAGACCGGTCGAATTGCGAAAGGTGGATTTCGGCAAGCCGATGCGCCGCGCCTCGGCCTCCATCATCTTCGCGAACTCCGGCACGGAGCCCCCCATCCCTTCCGCGACGGTGATGCAGGCATCGTTGCCCGACTGCACGACGATGCCCTGGATCAGCTCGCTGATGGGCGTCTTGTTGTGGATCGGAATGAACATCGCCGAGGTGCCCGAGGGCGCGCCGCCGGTGCGCCAGGCGTATTCGCTGGTCTGGAACTCGTCCTCCGGCTTGAGCTTGCCCTCCTTCAGCGCCTTGAACAGCACCGCGAGCGTCATGAGCTTGCTCATGCTGGCGGGAGGAACGAGCTCGTCGGCCGATTTCTGAAAGATGATGGAGCCCGAATCGTAATCCATGAGGATCGCGTTCGGCGCCTTGGTGGTGAAACCGCCCGACTGCTGGGCGTTGGCAACGGACAGTAACGCCGGCAGCAGGCCAAGCAGCACTGCGGCAACCGTCATCATCCGTGTCATGAGCAGGGTCCTCGCCGGAGGGGCAAACCGGCGTTAACTATGGCGCCCCCCGGCCGCGAGTCAATGCGTGGGAGCCCCTAGAACGGTCTCGCGTTTTTCGGAGCGCGCACGGGCACTTGCCTTACTGCGACGTCGCGTTCGTGGAGGTCTGCCAATCCTTGGCGTTCATCGAGATGGTGCCCGACTCGAACGCGCGGGCGTCGTAGAACGGCAGGAGGCGCTCGAAGCTGACGGAAATCGGCTTTGCAGGCGTGGACGTGCCGAACAGAGTGTTCTTGCTCTCGGCCTGTGTCACCGTCAGGGTGAATTCGTAGGGTCCGACCTCGCGAATGATCTGCTCGGGCTTCTCTTCCTCGCCCCGGGTGTAGAACAGCAGCGACTCCGTGCGGCTCGTGCGCCCGGCGAGCGAGATGGGCGCGAAGCCCGTGTAGCTGCGCGTGCGGGTACGATCCATCGACCAGACTCCGAACTCGGCGGCGTAGAAGTGCTTGGTCTGTTTGGTTCTCGGATCCGTCACGGCGAGATCGAGCTGCAGGACGGTGCCCGTCTCCGCGCCGTCGTTGGTGATCGTCACGGGGATCGAGATCATCTCGAAATTGGTGTTGGTATAGGGCGCGGCGTAATAGATCACGCGCGGCACGAACACCTGAAGGTCGGCACTCTTGAGGGACGTGTCCCACAGGCTGTAGCCCGAAAACAGGACAGCGACCGCCGATAGCACCGTCGCGCCGAGGCCGCCGGAAAACCGTGTCGCATTTTCGACGGCGATATCCGAGCCGTCCTGAACGCCTTTTGCTGCAGTACGAAATACCATGTTCTTCCCCCAAGACGTGCGGATGGCCGCCGGCCATTCTCGATGCCGGTGCAGCGCGTGCGCTGCCTCCGGCCCCCTGACGGTCGCATGGTCAAACCAGCAATCCGGCGAAGGTGTGGCCCGCCGCGATCATGGTGCAGTGCAGCGCATCGTTAATGGGGAAATGGGGGTGGGTAGGTCCCAACACCACCCCTTAGTGTAGGACGATTGGCAGCGTCGCCAGACCATTGCCCGGCGTTTTGCGCGTGCCTATACCACAGCCTCACAAATCGAGCATTCCACCGGCTTTCCAAGCGACGCTGCTTCCTGGAAAGTGCGAAGAGTGGAGGCCTTGGGGGAAACGAACGAGATGCACAGAAACAAGGTCATTTCTGCCGACGAAGCCATCGCCCGCATCAAGGACAACGACGTCATCGCCACGACGGGCTTTGTCCAAAGCTGCATTCCGGAAATGCTGCATGCCGCGCTCGAGAAACGGTATGTCGAGACGAAGGCGCCTCGCGATCTCACCCTCATCATGTGCGCGGGTGCTGGCGACAGCAAAGGGCTGGGCACCGGCCGCCTGCATCACGACGGACTTCTGAAGCGCGTGATCGCCGCCAACTTCGGCCGCATGCCGAAGGTTGCGCAGGCCGCGCAGGACAACAAGATCCAAGGCTACAATCTTCCCCAGGGCGTCATCTCGAAACTCTACCGGAGCTGCGCTTCCGGAAGCCCGGGCCTCTTCACGCGCGTCGGCCTTCACACCTACGTCGACCCGCGTCTCGGCGGCGGCAAGGTCAACACCGTCACCAAGGAAGACCTGGTGAAGCTGGTCGAGGTCGATGGCAAGGAGTGGCTGTTCTACAAGGCGACGCCGATCAACGTCGCGCTCATCCGTGCGACCAGCGCCGATCCGCTCGGCAACCTCAGCATGGAGAAGGAGTGCCTGACGCTCGACGTGCTGGCGCAGGCGATGGCCGCGCACAACAACGGCGGCGTCGTCATCGCGCAGGTCGAGCGGCTCGTCGCCGACGGCTCGATCAAGCCGAAGGACGTGAAGGTGCCGGGCATTCTCGTCGATTGCGTCGTGGTGGCGGATCCGCCCGAGATGCATCGCATGAACTACGGCGTCATGTACGATCCCGCGCTCGCCGGCGAGGTGCGCGTCACCGTCGACAGCCTGCCGAAGATGGAGCTCGACGAGCGTAAGATCATCGCGCGCCGGGCCGCGTTCGAGCTGCCGCCGAACGGCGTCATCAACCTCGGCGTCGGCGCGCCGGACGGCGTCGCGAACGTCGCCAACGAGGAGAAGGTTACGCCGCTGCTCGTCATGACGACGGAAGCGGGCGCGGTGGGCGGCGTGCTCGCGGGCGGATCGAGCTTCGGCTCATCGGCCAACGCGCACTCGATCCTCGATCAGAACCAGATGTTCGACTTCTACCACGGCGGCGGTCTCGATCTCACCTGCCTCGGCATGGCGGAGTGCGACAGCCTCGGCAACGTCAACACCTCCAAGTTCGGCGGCAAGCTGAACGGCTGCGGCGGCTTCATCGACATCTCGCAGAACTCGCGCGCGGTGGTGTTTGCCGGAACGTTCACGGCGGGTGGTCTCGAAGTCGCTGTCGAGGACGGCAAGCTCAAAATCGTCAAGGAAGGCCGCGCACGCAAGTTCGTGAAGCAGGTCGAGCAGGTCACCTTCTCCGGCACCTACGCCGCGCAGAAGGGGCAGCCCGTGATCTATGTGACGGAGCGTTGCGTGTTCCTGCTCACGGATCACGGCCTCGAGCTGATCGAGGTTGCTCCGGGCATCGACATCGATCGCGACATCCTTCCGCACATGGCTTTCAAGCCGCATATCCATCGGCCGATCACGATGAACCCTGCGCTCTTCCGCGACGAGCCGATGGGTCTTTTGGCGGATCTGCTCAATCTCAACCTCAAGGACCGCATCAGCTACGACGCTGCCCGCAACGTTCTCTCGATCAACCTCGAGGCTTGGAGCGTGCGCAAGAAGGCGGATGTCACCGACCTTCAAAAGGCGATCATCGACGCGTGTACGGCCGCGGGCCGCCGCGTCAACGCCATCGTCAACCAGGACGGCTGCCGGATCGCGGAAGACCTTTACGACGAGTACGCCGACATGGTGGCGTATGTGAGCAAGCACCACTATGCGCGCATGGCCCGCTATGCGACGAGCGTGATCACGCGCACGAAGCTGCAGGACGCGCTGCGCCGCCGTGGCCTCGAAACGCGGGTCTACGAGAATGCGGACGAAGCCTACAAGGTTATCGAAGAAGCGGTCGCCTCGTAACGCGCATGCCGGAACCGAGAGAGGGCTCGCCTGATTGGCGGGCCCTTTTTTATTGTCCGCCGCGAGACTTCACACCACGGCCTCGCTGGGCGCGCGTGCATTGAGTGCCTCGGACAGGATTTCGAGCGCCTTGGCGAGTTGCATGCGGTTGCGCGCGGCGCCGAGCGCGATGCGAATGGCGTTGGGGGCGGGACCGTCCACGGCGAACGCTTCGCCTGTCACGACGGCGAGGCCTCTCCCATGGAGATGCGCGGCGAAGCCCGCTGCGGACCAGCGATCGGGAATGGGCAGCCATACGTGATGACCGTTCGGATGCGCAGTGAAGGGGTGGCCTGCGAGTGCGTTTCGCGCCAGCGTCTGGCGCTCTTTCGCTTCAGTGCGGATCGCGGCGATGATCTCGTCCGCCGTGCCGTCCCGCAGCCATCGCGTCACGACCGCAGCCATCAGCGGGGCGGGCATCTGCACGGTGGCGCGCAACGTCGTGCAAAAGCGCGCCGCGATTGCGCTATCCGGCACGACGACAAGCGAGGTGCGGAAGCCCGGCGCGATGCATTTCGAGAGGCTCGCCGCGAGGTACGCGCGCTCCGGAACGAACGTCGCCACCGGTGGAAGGCCCGGGCAGAGAAACGTATAGGGATCGTCCTCGATCAGGGTGAGCCCCCGCTTGCGGACGACCTCGGCAATGCGCGCCCGGCGCTCGGCCGGCATGGTGGTGGTGGTCGGATTGTGGATCGTCGGCATCAGGTAGACGACCTTGGCCGCGTGCTCGCGCGCCGCCCGGTCGAGGGCTGCCGGCTTCAAGCCGTCGGCATCGCTCTCGACGCCGATCAGCGTGATACCTGCCACGGCGGCTGCGGCCTTGAGGCCCGGATAGGTGAGCCGCTCTGTGAGCACGGCACCGCCCGTGGGAACCAGCATCTGAAGCAGGCAGAAGAGTGCCGGTTGCGTGCCCGGTGCGATGACGAGGCGGTCGGAGCCGACGGCGGGGAAAAGACGATGCAGCCATTCCGCCGCCACCTGCCGCTCGGCCGACGTGCCGCCGGGCTGCTGATACGTGAGATAAGCCGCGAGGCTCTGCTCCGCCCGGATCTCGGACAGGGCCTTGGCCAGACGGCCGTCGAGATCAGCCTCTGCCGGTTGCGGCGGCAGATTCATCGACAGGTCGATGCCGGGAGATGCGGGCGCGCGAAGCGTGCCCGGGCGCGACCTGACGAACGTTCCGCGGCCCACGCGCGCTTCCGTCAGGCCCTGGCGCCGTGCTTCCGTGTAGGCGCGCGTCACCGTTGTCAGGTCCACGCCCAGCGCCGTCGCAAGCGCCCGATGCGTGGGGAGCGCCTGTCCTTGATGAAGGCGGCCGGAGGCAATGTCATCCGCCAGCGCATTGACGATGCGCTGGTAGAGCGGACCTTGGCGGTCGGAGATTGTAGGCGTCCAATCCATACAAGTGGGTCATATCGCGCGTTGCGAACCCATACAATCCGCATTAAACATCGAAAATCAATAGTTCAAAAATCGACCAGCTGGAGGTCCCGGGATGACCACGTCAGAACCGTCCATGCAAGTGGCGTTGATGCGCGGGGCAACCTGCAAGTGTCCGCAGTGCGGCGACGGACGCCTGTTCGGCAAATTCCTCAAGGTTGTTCCAAAATGCGATAGCTGTGGCGAAGAGCTTTATCACCACCGCGCCGACGACATGCCGGCCTACATCGTTATGTCGATCGTCGGTCATATCGTCGTGGGACTGGTGATGTGGGCCGAGTTCACGTATGCGCCGCCTGTGTGGGTTCACTGGGCGCTGTGGCTGCCGCTCACCCTCATCCTGACGCTCGCGCTCCTGCAGCCCGTGAAGGGCTTCATCGTGGCGCTGCAGTGGAAGCTGCGCATGCACGGCTTCGGCACCAGCCGAGCAGCACTCGCGCCCGTGCGCACGCAGGCCTCGTAAGGCGCTCAATCCTGCGCGCGATGGGAGCTAGGTTCAAAAGCCCATCGCGTCGCGTTTCGCGATCCTTCTCGAAAGCCCCCATTCGGTGAGCGCCCAGCCCGACAGCCTGTCCTGGCGCCACGCGCTCCTCGCCCTGGCGGTGACGGCCGTGTGGGGATCGAACTTCGTCGTCATCCACGCCGCGCTCGAGCATCTTCCGCCGCTGCTGTTTGCGGCGTTGCGATTTGCCTTCTCGCTTCTGCCGGCGGCGCTCTTCCTCAAACGTCCCGCGGTTCCCTGGCGCAATCTCGCGGCCTATGGACTGCTCGTCGGCGCTGGCCAGTTCGGCCTTCTCTACATCGCCATGAACGGGCACATCACGCCCGGCCTCGCCTCGCTCGTCGTTCAGACGCAGGTGTTCTTCACCATCGGGCTCGCGACGATGATCAGCGGCGAACGCGTTCGTCCCTTTCAGGTTCTGGCGCTCATCGTGACGCTCGCTGGCGTCGGGATCATTCTGCATCACACCGACAAGACGACGACCGCGCTGGGGCTCGGGCTCGTGCTGGTGGCCGCCGCAGCGTGGGCCGGCAGCAACATCGTGGTGCGGGCGACGCCCAACGCGGACATGCTCGCCTACGTGGTGTGGGCGAGCCTCTTCGCCGTGCCGCCGCTGCTCGCCTTCTCGCTCGCGTTCGAGGGCTGGCCGCAGATCCGCGCCGGCCTTGCTTCGGCGGATGCGGTCACGTGGGGTGCCGTGCTCTGGCAAGCCATCGGCAACACGCTCTTCGGCTATGCCATGTGGGGCTGGCTGCTGTCTCGCTATCCCGTCGCGGCCGTCGCTCCGATGGCTCTGATGGTGCCGGTATTCGGAATGGGGTCGTCGGCGCTGGTGCTGGGCGAACCGCTGCAGAGCTGGAAGCTTCAGGCAGCCGGTCTCGTGATGACGGGTCTTGCGATCAACCTGCTGTGGCCGCGGCTCCGGGCGCGGGTTGCTGCGGTGACGTCTCTTCCTCTGCCGCCTTCGGCACGGTGAACCCGCCTTCCGTCACCATCCGGGCGAACAGCCCTTTCCCCGCCGCCAGCGTCTCGAAGCGTCCGCGCTCGACGATCCGGCCCTGATCCAGAACCAGGATTTCGTCGGCGTTGGCGACGGTCGAGAGGCGGTGCGCGATGATAAAGGTGGTGCGCCCTTTCCGCAGGCGGTCCAGGGCGCGCTTGATGCGCGCTTCGGTCTCCGCGTCGAGCGCGCTCGTCGCCTCGTCGAGCACGAGGATCGGCGCATCCTTCAAGATGGCGCGGGCGATGGCGATGCGCTGACGCTCGCCGCCGGATAGCGCGACGCCCCGCTCGCCGATCACGAACCCATAGCCGCCGGGCTTGCGCGTGATGAAGTCGTGTGCCTCCGCAAGGCGCGCGGCGGCTTCCACCTCTGCGAGCGTCGCGCCCGGGCGGCCGATGGCGATGTTGTCGCCGATAGAGCGATTGAACAGGCCCGCATCCTGAAACACGACGGCGATGGACTGGCGGAGCGAGTGCAGCGTGACATCCGCGATGTCGTGGCCGTCGATGAGGATGCGCCCCCGGTCGGGCGCCCTCAGCCGCATGAGCAGCGAAAGGGTCGTGGATTTGCCGGATCCGGTGGGCCCGACGAGCGCGATGGTCTGGCCCGGCGCGGCCGTGAGCGCTATGCCGCCGACGCCCTGCTCGGTCCCCGGAAAGCGGAAGCTCACATCCTCGTAGCGCACCTCGCCGTTCACTTGCGGCAGCGGCGGGGCGCCCGGCTTCTCCGCGATGCCGTCCGGCTCGTCGATGAGGGCGAAGTAACCCTTGAGGACGGGGGCCTGACGATGGATCGCGGTGATGAAGCCCGAGATCTGATCGAGCTTCGAGATGAGAAGGTTGGCGAAACCGACGAACGAGACGATCTCGCCGACGGACAGCTCTCCGCGTCCCGCGAGCACGGCTCCCATTGCGAACACCGCGACCATCGTGATGGTGGCGGCGGCGCGCTGCAAGACAGTGAGGATGCCCCACCAGGTGAGCACGGGATACTGTGCGGAGAGCAGGTCGCTCATGACGGCGCGCATGGCGTCCGTCTCCGCCTTGAGGCGCGCGAAGCTCTGCACCACCGTCACGTTACCGATCACATCACCGACGCGCCCGTAGACAGCCGAGTTGTATTGCTCGACGTTGGCTTGCCCGGCCTTGGTCTTGCGCATGACGTAGGTGTTCATGACGACATAGGAGACCGCGAGCACAGCCAGGATGGCCGCCATGCGGATGTCCATGCCGATGGCCGTCGGCACCAGCAGGACGATGCCCGCGACTGCGGTCAACTGCTCGCGCATGGCGCCGAGCCACAGCCAGAACAGAGCATCTGTGCCTTGCAGGATGGAGCGAACCACCGCGCCCGAGCCGCGCTCGGCGTGATAGCCCTGCGGCAAGGTCATGGCCCGCTCGAACGCCTCCGCCATGGCCGCGAGGTGGCGGCGATGCGCGAGACGGTCGGCGAATACGGCGACCACGACGCTGGCGAGGATCCCGAACAGGCCCAGCGCCGCCCAAAGCGCGATCGTCGGAAACGCGGCGTCGCCGCGCGAGAGGGTGTCGACAACGCGGCCGAAGAGGATGGGCTCGGCGAGCTGCACGAGACCTATGGCGACGGACGCGACGGCAAGAACAACGGCGAGCGTCTTCTCGGCTGCGAGCATGCCGAGCGCGCGCTGGTAAAGGCGGATGAGGTCCATCTGGCGTCGAGAAATCCCCTGTGCCGTCCGCTTTGTGCGGCAGCACATCTTAGACGGGGATCACCCAGGGTGGAATTGCGGCATTCGTGCGAGGGGCGCGAGCGCGATCCCCGCGGCTTTGCTCAGGGGACGACGATGGCGTGGCGCAAATCGTCGATGGCGTAAGGCTTGGCCACGATGGCGGCGTTGGCGAAGTGCGGAGGGAACGTGAGCTGGTCGCCGTAGCCCGTCGCGAAGGCGAAAGGGATGGCGAGCTCGCGCAGGCGGTCAGCAACGATAAAGCTTTTCTCGGTTTCGAGATTGACGTCGAGAAGACAGAACTCCGGCGGCTGCAGCGTGATTGCGTTCAAGGCGTCCAGAACGTTCTTCGCCGTGCGCACGCTGATGACGCCGATCTCGCGCAACATGTCCTCCGTATCGAGGGCGATGATGAAATTGTCCTCGACCAGCAGCACGTCGGCAGGCGTGCGGGTGGTTGGAGTCGGCAGGTCGTTCGGCGTGTTGCCCATCGATGATTGGCTACCTCATATGGAAGGATGCGGACTTGGATCGGGGTCAGCGCATCCTCTTCCGCCGCAGGGCCAGCAGAGGCTGCATCATTGGTGCAACGGAGCTTGCGACCGCCCTCAGGGCGCCTCGCAGCATAGCGCTCGACATATCCGACCGCAGCCACCGGATTGCATTTCAGGCCGCGTGTCATCGGACCGCGCCCACTCAATCAAATCCCACTTGCTCTGTCTGTGCACTTGTGCACACAAGAGGGTGATTGCGAGCAAGGACGAGAGCCCCGTGGCCGCTCACCAAAGCCCATTTCTTCCGGATGACCCGCTTGTCAGCAACCTGCTCGGCGCGCTGCGTCCGGCCGACTACGATCTGCTTTCGCCCCACCTCGAGATGACGGAAAGACGAGCCGGGGAGCTGCTTTACAACCCCGGCGACAACGTCGCGACGGTGTATTTTCCGTATGGTCCGAGCCTCGTTTCATTTCTCGTCGCAAACGCGGACGGCCGCGACGTGGAAACCATACTGGTGGGCCGCGAGGGGGCCGTGGGCGGCATCGTGAGCTCCGGCAACCTGCCGGCCTATTGCCGTATCCTCGTGAAGTTCGGCGGCCCGTTCGCCTCGATCTCCGTGAGCCATCTCGAGGCCGCAAAGAAACAATCACCGAGCCTCAGGGCGCTATTCGCGCGCTATGCCGATTGCATGCTTGCACAGATGTTCCAGGCCACCGCCTGCAACGCGATCCATTCCATCGAGCAGCGCACCGCCAAATGGATCATCTCGGCCATGGATCGCACCGGCGACCATCTCGTGCCGCTGACCCATGACGAGCTGGCTTCCATGCTGGGCGTGGGGCGCAGCTACACGAGCCGCGTCATCCAGGTGTTCAAGGCAGACGGCATTCTCGAAACGCGCCGCGGCGCGCTCATGGTGCGTGATCGCGATGCGCTCTACGCCCGCTCGTGCCTCTGCAATGAGAGCGTCAAGGAGCACTTCGAGGATGTGCTGCGCGGCGTCTATCCAAGCGAGAGCGAACGCGCATAGGCGCTTTGTGCTGTCGCCGCCTTGACGGTGGCTTCATGAGAACATATAGAGAACAACAAAGCTGGAGGCTGCTCCATGGAGTTGTTCGAGAAGCTCGCAATCCTCGCTGACGCTGCGAAATACGATGCGTCCTGCGCCTCGTCCGGCGCGCCGAAGAGAAAAGCCGCCGAGGGCGGGCTGGGCTCGACCACGGGAGCCGGCATCTGCCACGCCTACACGCCGGATGGACGCTGCGTTTCTCTGCTCAAGATCCTGCTCACCAACTACTGCCTGTTCGACTGCGCGTACTGCATCAACCGCCGCTCCTCGAACGTGCGCCGTGCGCGCTTCAGCGTCGACGAGGTGGTGCGGCTTACCGTTGAATTCTACAAACGCAACTACATTGAGGGCCTCTTTCTCTCGTCGGGGATCATCCGCTCGGCGGACTACACGATGGAGCAGCTCATGCTCGTCGCGCGGAAGCTGCGCCGCGAGCATGGCTTCGCCGGTTACATTCACCTCAAGACCATTCCCGAGGCGAGCCCCTGGCTGATCGAGCAGGCGGGGCTTTGGGCCGACCGGATGTCGATCAATCTGGAGCTGCCGACGGCTGCCAGCCTTGCGAAGCTCGCTCCGGAGAAAAGCGGGGCGACCATCGAGAAGGCGATGGACCAGATGCACGCGCGTATCGCCGAGGCGCGCGAGGAAAAGCGCCGCTTCTCGCCCGCGGGACAGAGCACGCAGGTGATCGTCGGTGCCGATGCGACGACGGATACGGAGCTGCTTACCGCCAGCGCGACGCTCTATCAGCGATTCAAACTGTCTCGCGTCTACTATTCGGCTTTCAGCCCCATCGACCACGCAAGCAGCCTGCTGCCGCCCAAGGCGCCGCCTCTGGTGCGGGAGCACCGCCTCTACCAGGCCGACTGGCTGCTCCGGAACTATGCGTTCTCCGTCTCCGAGATCGCGGCGTGCAGCAACGACAACATGCTGGATCTCGAGATCGATCCCAAGCTCGCGTGGGCACTCAAGAACCGCGGATCGTTTCCCGTGGATGTGAACACGGGACCGCGCGAGATGCTGTTGCGGGTGCCGGGCCTCGGCACCCGCGCCGTCGACCGCATTCTGAGCGCGCGCCGTCATAGGCGCCTTCGCTCCGAAGACGTGCGCCGGCTGACGAGCTCGTTCCGGCGGGCCGCGCCGTTTCTCATCACGGCCGATCACCGGCCCACGCGACTGACGGACCGGGTGGATCTTCGCGAGCGCGTCGCTGCACCCCGCCAATTGAGCCTGCTCTGATGGCGCCGAGGAGCGTCACCTTGCGCGAGGGCGCAGATCTCGATGGGTTTCGCCTCGCCGCGCGCGGGTTGATCGCGGCGGGCGTCGCGCCCTGCGACGCGGTCTGGCAGACCGCAGCGGCGCCGTCGCTGTTCCACGGGCCGAGCCCGGAAAATGCCGCTCCCATCGTCTTGCCGCGCGAGGTGAGAGATCTCATCCAGAGCGTCGTCTGCCACCGCGATCCGGAACGGTACGGGCTGCTCTACACTTTGATCTGGCGCGTGACGCAAGGTGAGCGGAGTTTACTCGAGATCACGAGCGATCCGCTCGTTTACCGCCTCATGGCGATGGCGAAGTCGGTTGCGCGAGACCTGCACAAGATGCACGCGTTCGTGCGCTTTCGGCGTGTGGCTGCGGAGGGCAGCGAGCGTTTCGTCGCGTGGTTCGAGCCTGATCATTACATTCTCGAAGCAACGGCAGGGTTCTTCGTCGACCGCTTCCGCGCGCTCGACTGGTCGATCCTCACCCCCATCGGGTCGCTGCATTGGAACCGGGAGGCGCTCACACTCGGCCCGCCGGGAGAGCGGAGCGACGCGCCGGAGAGCGACGATCTCGAGGCCGGCTGGGGTGTCTACTACGCCAGCACCTTCAACCCGGCGCGCGTGAACGTCGCCGAAATGCAGAAGCAGATGCCGAAAAAGTATTGGCGCAACATGGCGGAGACGAAATTGATCCCGGACCTGCTACGCTCGGCCGGTTCGCGCGTTGAGTCCGTCATGACCAAGGCCCCTGCCCCGCCCCGAAAGAAGGACCCGGCGAAAGCCGTCGCCGCCATGCACGATGGAGACGTGCGGACGCTCGCGGATCTGAACGCGATCATCTCGGCCGCCGACCCGTTCGTGCCGGGTGGCAAGCGCGCCGTGCTGGGCGAAGGCCCTCTCTCGCCCTCCTTGGCGTTCGTCGGCGAGCAGCCGGGCGACCAGGAGGATCTCCAAGGGCGGCCGTTCGTGGGGCCAGCCGGACAATTGCTCACCCGCGCGCTCGCCGAAGCCGGAATTGCGCGAGACGCTTGCTATCTCACCAATGCGGTCAAGCATTTCAAATATGAGCAGCGCGGCAAGCGCCGGCTTCACCAAAAGCCCACTGCGGGGGAAGTGCGCCACTATCGCTGGTGGCTAATGAAGGAACTCGAAATCGTCCGGCCTTCCTTGATCGTCGCGCTCGGCGCCACGGCGGTGCTGGCGCTCACGGATAAAGCGCTTCCGATTACAAAAGTGCGCGGGCCTGCCACATTCGATGCGGGCCCGGGCTTCATCACCGTGCATCCCTCCTATCTCCTTCGGTTACCGGACGAAAGCGCCAAGCAGGACGCGTATCGCGCATTCGTCGCCGATCTCGCCCATGCCCGTTCGCTCGCCGTCCAGTCTCGTGCCGGTGCTGCCTAGCCGCATCGGTCACACCCGCGTGACCCAACCGCTGAGCGCTGGCGCCCGGCGCCCCTGAAACGCTAGCATGCGGGAAAAAGGACCTCGCCACATGCGTTCCAAGCCCGCCTTCGCTGCCAGACTTTCCGCTGCCCTCATGGCCGGCTCCTTGCTGACCGGGTGGGCTTTCACGCTCGCGGCGGCCGCACAGGATCTCTGGCAGTACATCGACCTCAACTCCGACGCGTTCACGAAAGCCGACGTGACGCGCGCCGATGTGGAGGCTGCCATTGCCGCCGCGGGAAGTGCGGGGAGCGTCGACTTCAGTGGCAAGCAGCTCAACAGGCTCGATCTTTCCGGGCTCGACCTGCACGGCGCCAACCTGCAGGCGTCGCGCCTCAATGGCGCGAAGCTCACGGGCGCCAATCTCTCCGGCGCGCGGCTCGATCAGGCGTGGGGGCTCGACGCGGATCTCACGGGAGCCAATCTCGAAGGAGCGAGCCTCGTCTCCGCTCAGCTCATGCGCGCCAAGCTCGACGGCGCGAACCTTTCGCATGCGCGCCTCGCCGGCGACTTCTCCCAAGCAAGCCTGATCGGGGCGCACCTCGACGGCATCAACATGGCCGATGGAAAGCCCGCGCGGGACAGCCGCCGTCATCCCTTCGTGATGCGCTCGGCGAGGCTCGACAAAGCCACCATCACCAACGCGGGGTTGATCGGCGCGATCCTCGACTTCGCCTCTCTGAAGGACGCCGACCTTTCGGGCAGCATTCTAGCGGGTGCGTCGCTGGCTGGTGCCGATTTCACCGATGCCAACGTGGCGAAAACGGACTTCAACGGCGCCGACGTCGGCTCGGCTCATCTCGAGACGCTCAAGGGACGGGAGGCCGCGGTCAACCTCGACAAGGCGCGCAATCTCGAAGGCGCCTACCAGAAGTGACGCACGATCGCGTGGGCGCTACGGCGTCTCAGGCGAGAATTTGGCTCCGCGCGCGAGTTCCTCCAGGGGATCCACGCCGGAGAACGGGCTGCGCCCACCGTCCCGGCAACTGGAGCGCGTCGCAGCGATCAGATAGACCCCGTCGCGGCGCGGCACACAGATGACAATGCCCTTCGGCACGGCATTGCGGCAGCGCGTATCCGCCACGAAGCGCTCGGCCGCGATGCCTGCGATCTCGACTGAGGTCGCGACAGGCTGCTCGTACATTTCGCTCCATAACACCTCGCGGACCTCTGCCTGGCATCCTTCGCCGCGTTCGCTCGGCTTCCACGTCACGCGGACGTCTTCGTGATCCCGTGAACTCTTGTCCACCGGCTTGAAATCGAAGGCGTGCTCGCCAGCTCCCTGCATAGTCCAGCGTGCCGTGTCGTAGGAAAGCTCGAGGCTTCCCAGGCGCAGCACCCAGGGCTCATGCGCCGCCCCTTGCGCCACGCACGCGATAACGGCGAGCCCTGCCAGCAAACAACTCCGTATGCCTGTCCGCATTCGCACGCGCTCAATCCCGGTCTGGTGCGCCGGGCGGAAAATACGGGCGGAACGGGCGGGCCTCATCGACGGCGCGCGCAAACGACGGGCGCGCGAGCAGGCGTGCGCGATACGCCTTGAGCGTCGACAACTCCGCCGGGATCTCGTGCACCCAATCGGCGTAGAACAAGGAGGGCGCGGCGGCGCAATCGGCCAGGCTGAACGTGTCGCCCGCAGCCCATTCCCGGCCGGCGAGCTTGGCGTCGAGCCAGGGGTAAATCGTGTCCAGCATCTCATGGGCCTGCGCGACGCCATAGGGATCGCGGCCCTCCGGCGGGCGCAGATGATCGAGCACGATCTTCTGCATCGGTGTCATGACGTAGTTGTCGAAGATGCGATCCAGGGTGCGCGCTTCCAGCGCCGCATCCGCGCCGGCCGGCACGAGCTTCACGGCTCCCGGGTGATGCAGGTCCAGGTACTCGATGATGGCGGTGGATTCGAGAACGGTTCGCTCGCCGTCGGCCAGCACCGGCATTTTTTTGAGGGGCCACAGCGCGGCCCACTCGGCGCCCGTGGCCGGATCTTCGGGCCCGAGCAGACGATAGGTGAAAGCCGTCGCGTTCTCGTAGAGGGCTGTCTCGACCTTCTGACAGTAAGACGAGAACGGGTGGGCATAGAGCGTCAGCATAGAGTGCGGCTCCCTCCTCGCGCTGGGGCATCAGCACGAAGCTACAGCTCTATACGACGTTCTCGTGGCGGCCCGCGAGAAAACCGCTCAGGCCCCTTTCGCGTCCGAGACGCACTTCTTCACGAAGCTGGTTTCGGCGGCGCCATGCAGGTTCTTTGTTTTGGCGTCCGTCTCACACTTCGCCTTGGCGTCGGACGCGCATTTCTTGAGGAAGCTTGTCTCGGCCGCGCCGTGCAGACTCTTGGCGGTAGCCTGGGCCTTGCACGTATCGGCGGATGCAACGCCGGCGAAACTGGCGAGAATGAGAAAGGAAACAGCGAGCCTGATCATGGGATCCTCCTGTGATCCCCCCTGCCTCATCATAGGGAGCATCCCAGGCGATGCCTCATACAAATCCGTAAGCTGCTTTAACGCGACGGACGGCAACGCTTCAGGAGCGCGCCGCGAAATCCTTCGCGAGCAGGTCAATGCCCACGAGCAGCAGGAGCTGGTGGAGCCCCCACAAGACGAACAGCACTCCGAACGTCATCGCCGCCGTCCGCGCATAGTCTTGCGTGATCAGCGGCTTGCGCCCGTTCAGCGACACCGCGAACGCGAGCGACGCGATCGCGGCGATGGCCAGCAGCGACCACGGCCGATCCAACGTTTCGACGGCCAGAAACCCCAGCACATAAGCGATGAAATACGCCGCTACGTGACGCAGGGCCGGCGGATTGCCTTCGCGATCGCCGCGGAGCCGTGACTTGAGGTCGAGCGCCACCACCGACGCGATGGCCGCTCCGAGCGATATGACGAGGATGAGGTTCCAGTCGCCCGTCATATCGCCCCCCAACTGACCTAGCGCTCGAACCGCTTGTACTTGATGCGGTGCGGCTCGACGGCGGCGTCGCCGAGGCGGCGCTTCTTGTCCTCCTCGTAGGCTTCGAAGTTGCCCTCGAACCATTCGACGTGGCTGTCGCCCTCGAAGGCCAGGATGTGGGTCGCGAGACGATCGAGGAAGAAGCGATCGTGCGAGATCACCACGGCGCAGCCAGGGAAATCCTCGAGAGCGGCTTCGAGCGCACCCAGCGTCTCGGTGTCGAGGTCGTTGGTCGGCTCGTCGAGGAGCAACAGGTTGCCGCCCTCCTTCAGCATCTTGGCGAGGTGGACGCGGTTGCGCTCACCGCCCGAGAGAAGGCCGACCTTCTTCTGCTGGTCCGGCCCCTTGAAGTTGAACCAGCCGCAGTAGGCGCGCGAGCTCATCTCCCGCTTGTCGCCAAACTTCATGATGTCGAGGCCGCCGGAGATCTCCTCCCAGACGGTCTTCTTGTCGTCGAGGTGCGCGCGGCTCTGGTCGACGTAGGAGAGCTTCACGGTGGGGCCGAGCTTGATGGTGCCCTTGTCCGGCGTCTCGACACCGGTCAGCATCTTGAACAGCGTGGTCTTGCCCGCGCCGTTCGGGCCGATGACGCCGACGATGCCGCCCGGCGGCAGCTTGAAGGAGAGATCGTCGATCAAAAGGCGATCGCCGAATGCCTTCGAAAGCCCCTCGGCCTCGATCACCATGTCGCCGAGGCGCGGGCCCGTCGCGATCTGGAACGAAGCCTTGCCGACCTCCTCGCGCCCGGCCTGCTCGACGAGCTTGTCGTAAGCGGAGATACGCGCCTTGGACTTGGCCTGGCGGGCCTTGGGCGAGGAGCGGATCCACTCCAACTCGCGGGCCATCTGCTTCTGGCGGCCTTCCTCGGCGGCCTTCTCGCTCTCGGCGCGCTTGGCCTTCTGCTCCAGCCAGCTCGAATAGTTGCCCTTCCACGGCACGCCCTGGCCGCGATCCAGCTCCAGCGTCCATTCGGTGATGTTGTCGAGGAAGTAGCGATCGTGCGTCACGAGGATGACGCAGCCGGTGTACTCCTTGAGGTAGCGCTCGAGCCAGGCGACGCTCTCGGCGTCGAGGTGGTTGGTCGGCTCGTCGAGCAGCAGGATATCCGGCTTCGAGAGCAGGAGGCGGGTCAGCGCCACGCGGCGCTTCTCACCACCGGAGAGCTTCGTCACGTCCGCATCGCCCGGCGGACAACGCAGTGCGTCGAGCGCCTGCTCGACCTGCGTGTCGAGGTCCCAGAGGTTCAGCGCATCGATCTGATCCTGGAGCGCCGTCATCTCGTCGGCGGTCTCCTCGGAGTAGTTGGCGGCGATCTCGTTGTAGCGGTCGAGGATCGCCTTCTTCTCGGCGACGCCCTCCATGGCGTTGCCCAGCACGTCCTTCGAGGGGTCGAGCTCCGGCTCCTGCGGCAGGTAGCCGACCTTGATGCCGTCGGCCGGTCTCGCCTCCCCGAGGAAATCGTCGACCGTGCCGGACATGATCTTTAGCAGCGTCGACTTACCGGCACCGTTCAGGCCCACGACGCCGATCTTGGCGCCGGGCAGGAATGACAGCGAGATGTCCTTCAGGACCTGCTTGCCCCCCGGGTAGGTCTTGGAGAGCTTGTGCATGTGATAGACGTACTGGTGGGCCGCAGCCATTCGGGCGCCTCTCGGGTTGCGCGGTTTCGGGATTTGCGGGGGTTTTAACCGATCGTCGGGTCAATCTCAATCGCCGGGTGGGGGCGAATTACAGATATGTAACTCCCTGATCCTATTGCTGTTGTTCCGGGCCCGCTCCACGTCACGCATTGAACCCCGCCGAGGACTGCGCATGTCGAACCACGCCAACGGGTCCAGAACCGACCGGTGCGCCATCACCGGGCGCGAATGGACACGCCGCCAGCTCGTGAATCTGGAGACGGTTCGTCCCGCCCTCGTCGAGCGGATGCGGCGCGACTATCCCGATCTCGCCCCCGACGCGCTCGTCTCGCGGCAAGAGTTGCAGAGGTTCCGGGGGCTCTATGTGGAGGAGCTTCTGCGGGACGAGAGCGGCGAGATCAGCGACCTCGAGCGGCGCGTCGCGGAGAGCCTCGCCACGCACGACACGCTGAGCGAAAACGTCGAGGCCGAGTTTGAAGAGAAGCGAACGTTCGGCGAGATCGTCTCCGATCACCTTGCCTCGTTCGGCGGAAGTTGGGTGTTCATCATCAGCTTCCTGGTGATGCTCGGGGTTTGGATGGCCTACAACGCGGCGCGTGGAAGCGACACGTTCGACCCTTACCCGTTTATCCTCTTGAACCTCGTGCTCTCGTGTCTTGCCGCATTGCAGGCCCCCATTATCATGATGAGCCAGAAGCGGCAGGAGGCGAAGGATCGCGCGCGCTCGCTCAACGACTATCAGGTGAACCTCAAGGCCGAGCTCGAGATCCGCCACCTGCACGAGAAGCTCGATCACCTGATCAGCAAGCAGTGGCAGCGGCTGGCGGAGATCCAGCAGCTTCAGCTCGAGATCATGCAGGACCGCCGGCGCTAGAGGAAAGCGGAAGTAACCGCTCTCCCCTTGCCGTGTGCCGCGTCAGTGAACCAGTGCGACGGAGGACGGCGAGACCGCCTGCTCGGGAAAGGCAAGCTGCTCTTTCGCGCGCCATTCGCTGGTGACGTAATTGACGACGAGCAGCTTGCGTACGCCGTCTATCCTGCGCCGCTCGAAGCCATGATACGTGATCGTGGAGGGCACGAAAATCATGCCGGAGTTGCTGGAATAGGGCGTGCGGCCAACCCAGTTCTTGCCGGCATCGTAGATGTCCGTGCCGAGATCGGCGTGCGCGTTTCCCTTCGACAGGTAGATCAGGAAGGTGAACGCCTTGACGCCGATGTCGGTGTGCGGCTCCAGCCAAAAACCATCCACATCCTGTGCGAACTCGATGCGCAGGTGCGTGCCGTTGAGCCTCGCGTCGAAGGATTTCTCGATCGCCGCCGTCACGCGCTGATCCTGAAACGCGGCTGCGACCGCAGACACGCATGGGAACTTGGTGCGGTTCTCGACGTCGAAGTAGCGCCGGCTCTGATTGTGCAGCTCGCGCTTGCCGGACACGCCATCGAGATCGGCGGCACCGAACGGCAATCCAAGGACTTCGTCGACGATGCGCTCCGGCAGGCAGTCGGCGAGCAGCCAATATCGGTAAGGTGTCTCGCTTTTCTCGGCTCGCTCGAAAGCCGCGACGAGAGACAGTGCAACATCATTCCGCGACGTCGGCATAATTCATGCTCCCCCGCTTCAATGCTGAAGGCAGGAGTCATGGCGCATCGCAGCAAGGCTGGCACCATACAAATCCGTAAGGTTGAAGAAACTTGTGAATGAACGCTTAAATTGAACGCCTGTTCACAATGCGCATCTCTGCAAACCGCCGATCAATTTCGCCGGCGATGGCAGATGCCGAACTCAACGGCTCGTAGTCCCACGTCTCGAGCGCATCGATGCGCTCCGGCATGGCGCGTGTTGCGCCGTACTGCATCAGGGCTTCGTGGAAGCGGGTGAATTTAGGCGAACCGCCATCGGGGTGAAAAACATAGACGGGCCTGCCGGTGACGCACGGCTCGCCTGTCATGTTGATGCTGTCGGCGGGCGCGAGAAACATGTCCGCTTCCGCAACGAAGAACGGGTAGGGATTGTCTCCACTCATGTTCCAGAAGAAATGCGGAAAGGGCTCCACGGCTTGCCGCGAGCATTGAACGATCGCGGGCTCGGTGCGCCGAGACGGCGTGACGAGTAGGCTCGCGCCTTTCTCGCCGAACGCGCGGATCGCGCGGCCCAAGCGCTCGAGCGCAGCCGGCGAATAGACGTAATCGCCGTTCGAGCCGCCGAGCATGATCGCCACGCGCGGACGAGGCAACACGGCGATGTGAGCGGGGATCGCGCTCTTGAGCGCCTTGAGACGCTGCTCCGAGAAGCCGTGCGGGGCAGTAAGCGTTGTGATGACGTTGGGTCCCCGCAGGCGATCGTGCTCGGGAACCCAGAACAGATCGGCGGTCGCCAGCGAAACCTTCGGATCCTGCAGGATCACCGTGAACGTCGCCTCGCGCGCCATCTGCTTCAGCCTACGGATATAGGGTGTGGTGAGGCGTCCGATGGCGATCGCGACATCCGGCCAGGGCGGCGCGAACGCGCTTCCGGGCGCACCGAAACGCTCGCGGCGCGCTACGCCGATCCAGGGTGACAAATGCTTGTGGAGCCCTTTCGGCGCAATCCGCTTCACGGTCACGTCGAGGCCGAGCGCATTCGCTATGCCGAGCGATTGCACGTCGTTGCCGGCCTTCCCGTCGCTGAAGAGCCAGGCCTTGCGGCCACGCAAATCGTTGCCCAGAGCCGATCCCCTCTTCGCTGATCGCTGCGCGAGACTAATCCCGCGGGGGGAAGCGCGTCACTTTACAAACCGGCAAAGAAGACGCGCCGCCCACAGCTCAGGGATTTTGAACGCCCGTGAAGAAATAGCGGCCGAGACCGATGGTGAAGATCAGCCATCCCCAAAGCGTATGCTCGATGAACACCGCCCAGAACGAGCGCGACATGGCATAGCGCGCGGCCAGGATCATTCCGCCGAGCGCGGTTGCGGCGATGGCGAAGGCCGAATTCATGACGATGTGCGCATAGCCGAACAGCAGGCCGTTCACGATCACGATCAGCCACGCATGGGTGCCGAAGAGCGGCCCGTAGCGATGAAAGAAGAACGAGCGGTAAAGCAGCTCCTGCGCGGCGACGGAGAACACCGGATAGGCCAGCATAATGCGCGTGTAGGTCTCCGGCCGGTTGGTCGGAAACTCCAGGAACCACGACGGATGATAGGTCTTGATCCACCACGTCGCCGCGCCGCCCATGATGAGAAAGATGAGAACGATCGAGAGCGCGTTGCGCCAGCCGAGACCACGGCGGAGCTCATCGCGCAGACGGAACGTGGGATCGGCGAGCAGGAGGAAGGCGGCGATGAACAGGACCGGCAGCAGGGCGATGAAGATCGGGATTTTGGTGCCGGCCGGTATGTACTCGGAGAGCAACGGAACCCGCTCTCCGTGCACGACCCACGACATCACGATGGGCGCAGCGCCAAACAGCAGCGCCATCTCGATCCACCGCAAGAGGCGCGCGAGAAGGGAGACCTCTTGCGCCGAGGTTGTCGATCCGCCGGCCGTGATCATTCTCGTCTCTTTCCGATTGCTCGCTGAGGACAGGCGTCAGGTCAGCCCCGCCAGCAGGCTCTTGCGGCGCTGCCAGCGCTGCTCGACTTCATCAGCGATGACGTCGGCGGCGTAAAGGGGTGTGTAGCTCCAGGTGTCGAGCCCGCCGAAGCGGTCCGGCGCGATGCGCGTCACGCCCTTCGCCCGCAGCGCGGCATGGAAAGCCGTGAATTTGTCGGCGCCGCCTTCCGGCTCGAACACATAGATCGGGCGCCCGGTGGCCGCCGCCTCACCCGCCATGTTGATGCTGTCGGCGGTAACGAGGAAGGCATCCGCATTGGCAAGAAACTCCGGGTAGGGATTGGGTCCCTCCCCTTTCCAGAAAAGCGCGCCCGCCTCGCGCGCCACCTCGTCCAGCGTCGCAACGAGCTCGGGCGGCGTGCGGCGGGATGCGGTGATCATGAGGCCCGCTCCGAGACCGGCAAGCGAGCGCACCGTCTCCGAGAGCTTGTCGATCACGGGCTTCGGATAGCGGTAGCGGTCGTTCGGCCCTCCGACGAGCACCGCCACGCGCGGGCTCTTCAAGGCTGTGATCGCTCCGCTCGGCCGCGCACGCAGATCGGCGAGCCGCTCCGGCGAGAGCGGATGGGGCGCGGTAAGCGTGACCACGACGTTGGGTCCGCGTGGCCTGTCGTGCTCGGGCACCCAGACCAGGTCCGCCGTCCTGGGGCCGGTCTTCGGGTCCATGAGCACGACCGTGAAAGTCTTGAGGCCGGCTTTCTTCTTCAGCGCACGTATGTAGGGGGTGGTGGTGCGCCCGGCGGCGATCGCGATCTGCGGCCAGGGCGGCGCGAACGGGGTGTGAGGCGTTCCGAACTTCTCGCTCGGCGGGACAGGACCCCAAGGCGCGAGCGCTCTCCAAAGTCCCGCGGGCGAAACGCGCTTCACTTCGGCAGCGAGCCCCAAGGCCTCGGCGACGCCGCGGCAGAGCGCTTCATGGCCGGCCTTGCCATCGCTGATGATCCATGCGCTCGCCCCGGCGAGGGGACGCGCATGCCCCGAGCGCATTCGTCCCGTCACCCGTGTCGCATTCTGCATGCCTCACCTTCCCCGGTAGCGCTCGCTCTGTCGAGTCCTGCCGGACTCGGCATGCGAAGCAATAGTGCAATGGTCCACGACAGGTATTCTTTGCATTTGTTGCGCGTCTGCCCTTAGGTCATGCAGCAATTCTTTTCGAGAAAGACCGATGTCCCTCCGTCTCGACGCAACCGACCGGCGCATCCTGCGCGAGCTTATGGCCGATGGGGCGCTCACCAATGTGGCGCTTGCCCAGAGGGTGGGGCTTTCCGCACCTCCCTGCCTGCGGCGCGTGCGCGCGCTGGAGGATGCGGGGGTCATCCAGGGGTATACGGCGCTGGTCGACGAGGCGGCGCTGGGTTTCGAGCTGACCGCGTTCGCCATGGTCGGGTTGCATAGTCAGGCAGAAGGCGATCTTCGTGCGTTCGAGAACCGGGTGCTGGGCTGGCCCATGGTGCGCGAAGCCTACATGCTCTCGGGCGAAAGCGACTACGTGCTCAAGTGCGTGGCGCCGGACCTTCGCTCGTTCCAGGATTTCATCCTGAAGGAGCTGACGGCCGCCCCCAACGTGGCGAGCGTGAAGACCAACCTCGCCATCCGGCGCGCCAAGCGCGTGCCCGGCGTGCCGCTCACGGGGCCGGACGAAGATGCCTGAGACGCGCGCGCGATCAGATCAGGTCAATCGCCGCTTTGCGTAGAGGCCCGGGAACAGGCGGGTCCAGAGCGCGGTGACCACCAGCGTGCCCGCGCCGCCGATCACCACCGCGGGGACAGCGCCGATGAACGCGGCCATGGTGCCGGCCCGGAACTCGCCCAGCTCGTTGGATGCGCCGATGGCGACGCTGTTCACGGCCGTCACGCGGCCGCGGACGTCATCGGGCGTCGCGAGCTGAATGAGCGTGGCGCGGACGTTGACGCTCAGCATGTCGGAGGCGCCCATCAGGAACAGCGCCGGGATCGAGATCCACAGCGTGGTCGAAAGGCCGAACACGATGATGGACAGTCCGTAAGCGGCCACGCCCGCGAACATCACCCGCCCCGCGTGGTCGCGGATGGGGTGGCGCACCAGCCAGAGCGCGACCACGAGGGCGCCGACGCCGGCGGCCGAGCGCAGAAGACCGAGCCCCCAGGGTCCGACCTCCAGGATGTCGCGAGCGAATACCGGTAGAAGCGCCGTCGCGCCGCCGAGCAGCACCGCGAAGAGATCGAGCGAGACGGCGCCCAGCACGACCGGGTTGCTCCAGATGTAACGGACGCCCGCGAGCATGGTCTCGATCGAGCGGGCCTCGGAGATGGTTTTCTGCGCGGGCTTCGGGATCATCGCCACCAGGACGACCGCGATCGCGAACAGCACGAAGGCGACAGCATAGGGAACCATCGACGAGAGGCCGTACAGCAGGCCGCCAATGGCTGGGCCGATGGTGAAGGAGGCCTGCATGGCCGAGGAGTTCCACGTCACGGCGTTCGGGAACACCTCGCGCGGAACGAGATTGGCGGAGAGCGACTGCACTGCAGGCGTGAGGAACGCCCGGGCCACGCCGAACAGGGTCAGAATGATGAAAACCGGCCAGATCGGATGGTGCTCGCTCGCGCGGGCAGCGTGCAGGATCCAGAACCCCGCGAGGGCGGCCACGCAGAGCGCCTCGAGCGCGATGCAGAGCGCCATGACGGCGCGGCGATTGTAGCGGTCGGCGACCGTGCCGGTTGCGAGCACGAAGACGAGCGCGGGTGCGAACTGGACGAGCCCCACGAGGCCCAGCAGAAAGGGATCGCGCGTCTCGTCGTAGATCTGCCAGCCCACGGCGACGGAGACGATCTGGATTGCGAACCCGTTGAGGAAGCGCGCAACCCAATAGAGGGTGAAGGCCCTGTAGGCGAAAGCCGACGGCGGCCGGGCCGCCTCGGCGCTTGCGTCCTGATCCAACAGACCACCTGATACGGCGTTACGAGGCCCGGGCCTGCTGCTCCGGGCCGTCCGGCCGCTTCACTCTACTTCCATTCGACCTTGAGAACTTCGTAGGAGCGCGCCCCCTTGGGCGTCGTCACCTCGGCCGTGTCGCCCTTTGACTTGCCAATGAGGGCGCGGGCAATGGGGCTCGAGATCGAGATCTTGCCCTCGCGCACGTTGGCCTCGAGGTCGCCCACGATCTTGTATTTCACCTTCTCCTCGGTGTCCTCGTCGACGAGGGTGACGGTGGCGCCGAACTTGATCGAGGCGCCCGAAAGCTTCGAGGTGTCGACCACCTCGGCGCGGCCGATCTTGTCCTCGAGCTCGGCCACCTTGGCCTCGTTCATGCCCTGGGCTTCCTTGGCGGCATGATATTCCGCGTTCTCGGACAGATCGCCGTGCGAGCGTGCCTCCGCGATTGCCTGGATGATGCGGGGACGCTCCTCGGCTTTCAGGCGGTGCAGCTCCGCCTCGAGGAATTTGAAGCCCTCGACCGTCATCGGAACACGTTCCATCGACATCGCTAAAGTCTCCCATTCGGCCTGGCCGGTAGCCAGCACCCTAATTCGCGAGATCCCGATACTCTAATGGGACTTGGCCGTCAGATAATGCCCGGAGCGGCTCTACGTTTCACGAAGCGCGGCCCACATAGGCCTGCAACGGAGCCACCTTGAGGATATCGGCCTTCAAGGCCTTTATCGCGCGGGTCACGGCAACCGCGCCTGCAAAAGTTGTATAATAGGGGACGTGGTGAAGCAAGGCCGTGCGGCGGATGTCCTTGCTGTCAGCCACCGCTTTTGCACCTTCGGTTGTATTGAAGACCAAGGCTACTTCGCCATTCTTAATGGCGTCGACAATGTGAGGCCGGCCCTCCAGGACCTTGTTCACAATCTCGGATTGTAGCCCGTGCGCCTCGAGGTGACGGCGGGTGCCGCGGGTGGCGATAATCTTGAAGCCGAGGTCCGCAAGCTCGCGCAGCGGCCCCACGATGCGATCCTTGTCGCTGTCCTTCACCGAAACGAACACCGTTCCGGAGGTAGGCAGCTTCTGGCCGGCACCGAGCTGGCTCTTGGCGAAGGCCACAGCGAAATCGCGGTCGATGCCCATCACCTCACCGGTGGAGCGCATCTCCGGACCCAGGATTGGATCCACGCCCGGGAAACGGGCGAACGGGAACACGGCTTCCTTGACGGCGACGTGATCGACCTTGGCCGCCTGCAGGCCGAAGCTCGCCAGCGGCTTGCCTGCCATGATCTGAGACGCGATCGCCGCGATCGGCTTGCCGATCACCTTGGCGACGAAGGGCACGGTGCGCGAGGCGCGCGGATTGACCTCGAGAACGTAGACCTCGTCGTCCTTGATGGCGAACTGGACGTTCATGAGGCCGACGACGCCGAGAGCCAGGGCCAGCTCGCGCGCCTGGCGCTCGAGCTCGGCGATGATCTTCGGCGAGAGAGAATGGGGCGGCAGCGAGCAGGCCGAGTCACCCGAGTGGATGCCGGCTTCCTCAATGTGCTCCATGATGCCGGCGACGAACGTGTCCTTGCCGTCCGAGAGGCAGTCGACGTCCACCTCGATGGCGTCCGCCAGATAGCGGTCGATCAGCAGCGGGCGCTTGGCCGAAACCACGAGCTCCGACGGACGGTCGAGCGTCGCGGAGAGGCGCGCGATGTAGCGGTCCACCTCGGCGCGGTCGTGTACGATTTCCATGGCGCGGCCGCCGAGCACGTAGGACGGACGGATCACGACCGGGAAGCTCACGCGCTCGGCAATGGCGGCAGCCTCCTGCGGGGTCGCGGCGATGCCGCTCTCCGGCTGGCGCAGGCCAAGCTTCTCGATGAGCGCCTTGAAGCGATCGCGATCCTCCGCGAGGTCGATGGCGTCCGGAGACGTGCCCAGGATCGGCACGCCGGCTTCCTCAAGTGCGCTCGCGAGCTTCAGCGGCGTCTGCCCGCCGAACTGAACGATTACACCCTTGAGGGTGCCGTTCTGCTGCTCGCGGCGGATGATCTCCAGCACGTCCTCGGCAGTCAGCGGCTCGAAATAGAGGCGGTCCGAGGTGTCGTAGTCGGTCGACACGGTCTCGGGGTTGCAGTTGACCATGATGGTCTCGTAGCCCGCGGCGGTGAGCGCGAAGCAGGCGTGGCAGCAGCAGTAGTCGAATTCGATGCCCTGGCCGATGCGGTTCGGGCCGCCGCCGAGGATGATGATCTTCTCGCGGTTCGACGGATCGGCCTCACACACGGGAGGACCGGTGAGACCACGCTCGTAGGTGGAGTACATGTAGGCCGTGGGCGAGGCGAACTCGGCCGCACAGGTGTCGATACGCTTGAAGACCGGATGCACGTCGGCCGCCTGGCGCGCAGCACGCACCTCGGCCTCCGTCTTGCCCGAGAGCTTGGCGAGGCGGGCATCAGAAAAGCCCATGGCCTTGAGCGAGCGGAGATGCTCGGCCGACGTGGGCAGGCCGTGCGCCTTCACGCGCTCCTCGACGTCGAGGATCTCCTTGATGCGCGCGATGAACCACGGATCGATCTTGCAGAAGGCGTGCACCTGCTCGGCATCGAGGCCGAGGCGAAGCGCCTGGGCGACCTTGAGCAGACGGTCGGGCGTGGGGCGGCCGAGGGCCGCGCGGATGACGTTCTTGTCGTCGCCAGCTCCGAGGCCTTCGAGCTCGATGTCGTCGAGGCCCGTGAGCCCCGTCTCCATGGAGCGGAGCGCCTTCTGCAGGCTTTCGCCGAAGGTGCGGCCGATGGCCATCGCTTCGCCCACCGAGCGCATGGCGGTCGTGAGCGTGGTGTCGGCGCCCTGGAATTTCTCGAAGGCGAAACGCGGAATCTTGGTGACGACGTAGTCGATGGTCGGCTCGAAGGACGCGGGTGTCGCGCCGCCGGTGATGTCGTTCTCGAGCTCGTCCAGCGTGTAGCCGACGGCGAGACGGGCCGCGACCTTGGCGATCGGGAAGCCGGTTGCCTTGGACGCGAGCGCGGAGGAGCGCGAGACGCGGGGGTTCATCTCGATGACGACGAGACGGCCGTCCTTCGGGTTCACCGCGAACTGGACGTTCGAGCCGCCGGTCTCGACGCCGATCTCGCGCAGAACGGCGAGCGAGGCGTCGCGCATGATCTGGTATTCTTTGTCAGTGAGTGTGAGGGCCGGCGCGACGGTGATGCTGTCGCCGGTGTGAACGCCCATCGGGTCGAGGTTCTCGATCGAGCAGACGATGATGCAGTTGTCCGCCTTGTCGCGGACGACCTCCATCTCGTACTCCTTCCAGCCGAGCAGGCTCTCGTCGATCAGGATCTGGCCGACGGGCGAGGCATCGATGCCGGAGCGCGCGATCTGCTCGAACTCCTCGCGATTATAAGCGACGCCGCCGCCCGTGCCGCCGAGCGTGAAGGCGGGGCGGATGATTGCGGGCAAGCCGATCTGGTCGAGCGCCTTCATGGCCTCGGCGAAACCAACCGCGGTGTCGTAGCGGACGATGTGGCCCTTCTCGTCGCGAATGGGCGGCGAGGAGGCGATGGACGCGCGCGGGCTTTCGAGGCCGATGCGGTCCATGGCCTCGCGGAACAGCTTGCGGTCCTCGGCCTTGTCGATGGCCTCGGCGCGTGCGCCGATCAGCTCGACCCCATGCTCCTCCAGCACGCCCTGGCGCTCGAGCGCGAGCGCGGTGTTGAGGGCCGTCTGGCCACCCATCGTGGGCAGCAGCACCAGCTTGTCGTTGGGGCGCTGGCGGCGCTCGTCGGCGATGATCCTGGCGACGATCTCGGGGGTGATCGGCTCGATATAGGTTGCATCGGCCAGCTCCGGGTCCGTCATGATCGTAGCCGGATTGGAATTGACCAGGATGATCCGATATCCCTCAGCCTTCAGGGCCTTGCAGGCCTGCGTTCCGGAATAATCGAACTCGCACGCCTGGCCGATGACGATCGGGCCGGCGCCGATGATGAGGATGGAGTCGATATCTGTGCGTTTTGGCATGGCGAGGCCGGTTCTATTCGACGGTTTCAGGTTTGGCTATAGCTGAGACGCCGCGATGCACGCCTCTCTCCTGCGTCGTGTTGAACGCATCCGGAGGAGCCTCGACAGCAAACGAGGGTGCCTCTGGACACCCTCGCTCTTCGCACAGTTCTATGCGCTCCCGCTTTACTATTTCACGACATCCTTAGGAGCTTCGATCACGATGTTGTCCGGGTACGTGTAAACTTCCTTGAAGATCGGCTTATCCAGGAAGCCCGCGCGGGCCAGAATGCTGCGGGCGGGCAGCCCCGTCTTGGGATCGAGATAGATCATACGGACGGCTTCGTTCTTGGGCGGCTTCGCGCCTTCCTTGCTGTCCTTCGCCGCTTCGTCAAGGCCACGATAGGCGCGCAGCTCCCGGCCTTCGACGGTCTCCGTCCCGATGCACTCGAACTTGCCGACCTCCTGGTAGACCTGGGCGATGCTCTTAATCATGAACTGAACGAGCTGCTCGGCCTCCTGCGCCGGGGCCTCCTTCCAGCCGTCCCCACTGTTCGTCCAGGCCTTCTCGCCGACGACGATGCTCTCTACGGGCTTTCCTTCGGTCAGCGGCGTCAGCACCTGGCGCATGCGGTCCGGGGTCTGGTACTCGACCACCATGTTGGCGGGGCCCGCCTCGGTGATCATGCTCGTCTCCTTGCGGAGGAATTTCTGCTTGCCCTGCGAATTGACCGCCAGGGCCACCTCGGTCGAGCAATCCGCGAGCGCAGGCCCGGCCGCGGCTAGGCCGAGGACGCCCGCCAAGGCGATGGCAGCAATGCCGTACTTCGAACGCATCGTGTCGTTTCCTTCCTCAACTTTTTCAGCCCGGCGCCGCGACGCGCTAGGCGGGCCTTCTTGTTCTTCTCTCAGTTGCGCATGGTCCGGCGGCGCAACAATGGCCGTCTAGAGCGGCTTTTCGATCTTGATGTCGGACGGGTAGCTGAAGACCTCCTTCGCCACCGGCTCGCCCGCGAGGTCGGGCGCTGCGACGAGATTCAAGGCGGGCAGCTTGGTATCCGGGTCGACGAGAATCGTGCGGGCCAGCTCCTTGTCCTGAACCTTCTCCGGCGTCGTCTGATAGCCGAGGTAGCTCTTGCCATCATAGGAAACCGTGCCGAGGCATTTGAACTCGGTGGTGATCTTGGGCGGCGCGAATGCGCTCTTCATCTGCGTCACCACCAGATGTCCGATAGCGGCCTTCATCTCCTGCCAGCCCGATCCCTCGTTGCTCCAGGTGAGATTGCCGACGGCAATGGTCTCGATCGACTCATCGCCTGCCGTCACAGTGCGGTGAACACGATCAGGGGGCAGATAGTCGATCGTCTGCTTCTGGACAAGACCGGTGTCGCTCGTGGACTGGGTCTCGGTCCGCCAGGGCTGCTTCTGCTGGCTGGTAAAGATGGCCTCCAGCTCTGCCTTGCCGTCACAGGCGGACACTGAGGGAGCCGCCGCGACAAGGGCGAGCATCGAGTAGGCAATCAGGCTTGGGCGCATTCGGCGTCTCTTTGTTTCTGCTTCTGGTTCCTCGTTCGCCGCGCGCCTCCGTCGTCGGGAGGCGCGACAACCGGCGCGCATCCTATACGCGCAGGCGGGAAAAAGTCGATCATCGGCAGGAAGTTTCGGAGACTATGATGAGTGTCCGTCCGCCCGGTCAGCGCTCCGACTGAGGAGGCATCGAGCGGCGCTCGCGCATCTTGTTCACGAACCGGGTGAACAGGTAGTGGCTGTCCTGAGGGCCGGGCGAGGCTTCGGGGTGATACTGCACCGAGAAGACCGGACGCCCCTCCAGCTCGAGGCCGCAGTTGGTGCCGTCGAACAGCGAGACGTGGGTTTCCACCACGCCTTTGGGAAGCGTGTCGCGGTCCACCGTAAAGCCATGATTCATGGACGTAATTTCCACCTTGTTGGTGGTGAAGTCCTTGACCGGGTGGTTCGCGCCGTGGTGGCCCTGGTGCATCTTGCGGGTCTGAGCACCCAGGGCGAGACCGAGCATCTGGTGACCGAGGCAGATGCCGAAGAGCGGCAGGCCCGAGTCGATGAGCTTCTTGATCTCCGGTACGGCGTACTTACCGGTGGCCGCCGGATCGCCGGGGCCGTTCGAAAGGAACACGCCGTCGGGCTTACGCTCCAGGATGTCCTCGGCCTTCGTCGTGGCCGGGACGACCGTCACCTTGCATCCGGCGGACGCGAGGCAGCGGAGAATGTTGCGCTTCAAACCGTAATCGATGGCCACGACATGGAAGTCGGGCTTCTCGTTGCGTCCGTAGCCCTCGTTCCAGACCCAGCGGGTCTCGTCCCACGAATAGCTCTGCCCGCTCGTCACATCCGGCACGAGGTCGAGACCGAGCAGGCCCGACCAAGCCTTTGCCTCGGCGGCGAGCTTGGGGATGTCGAACTTTCCTGACGGCTCGTGGGCGATGACCGCGTTCGGCATGCCCTTCTCGCGAATGCGGGCCGCGAGCGCGCGCGTGTCGATGCCCGAAATGGCGATGATGCCACGTGCCTTCAGCCACTCGTCGAAGTGGGCGAGCGCGCGGTAGTTCGACGGCTCGGTGATCTCGGCGCGCAGGACGCAGCCGCGCACACCCGAGCGGGAGGCAAGGTTCGACGTCTCGGTGTCCTCGGCGTTGGTGCCGATGTTGCCGATGTGGGGGAACGTGAAGGTGATGATCTGGCCGGCGTAGGAGGGATCGGTGAGGATCTCCTGGTAGCCGGTCATGGCCGTGTTGAAGCACACTTCACCGACGGCGGTGCCGACGGCACCGAGGCCGATGCCGGAGATGACGGTTCCATCATCGAGCACCAGGCGGGCCGTTTCGGGCGTGTCGGACCAAGGCGCGGGCGTGGATTTCATCGGGCGACGAGCTCATTCTGGGCTCGAAGGGGCGCTTTCGGCACGCGCAAGGGAGCAGTTCGCGCGCTAAGGAAGTGGCGTCCGCTCGAGGCAGGGTCCATGGATCGCGGCGGAACCTATGCGAGGGCGCCCACCACGTCAAGGAATGGGGCGTCGTTAAACGCTGGCTTGATAAACAAGACTTCTCCGGACGGGCAAGCCTCGCCCTCGGCGCCCGCATCGCCTATATAGCGCCGAACCGAACTCCGATGCTGAAAGAGGGCTTCCCCATGCGCCAGCGCATCACCCAGGACGTGAAAGACGCCATGAAATCCGGCGACAAGGCGCGCCTTTCCACGCTTCGCCTGCTCACGGCCGCTATCAAGGACCGGGAGGTGGGGGTCGGCGGTGCCGCGCCGGTCGAGGTCGGGGACGCGGAGGTGATCGCCATCCTACAGAAGATGGTGAAGCAGCGCCGCGAAAGCGTCGCCACCTATGAGAAAGCAGGGCGGACCGACCTCGCCGATCAGGAAAAAGCCGAGATCACGGTCCTCGAAGGCTACCTGCCGAAGCAGATGGACGAGGCAGGCACCAAGGCGGCAGTGGCGGCGCTCGTGGCCGAGCTGGGCGCGGCCGGCCCCAAGGACATGGGCCGCGTGATGGGCGCGCTGAAGGATCGTTATGCCGGCCAGATGGACTTCGGCAAGGCGAGCGGTGTTTTGAAAGACTTGCTGAAGTAGGCAGCAGCCAACCGGCAGCGGGCAGCGGTAGGTTCGGATTGGGGCCGCCTGGTCCGTGCCGTCCGTTGCCCCCTGTGGATTGTGCTCACAACGGCGCTGGGAGCGGGAGCCGGTCAGCGAGGGTGAGGCGAATCACGTACAGTCCGGTCACGCAAAGCGGGCAGCTTTAAGCCCTCGCGTTGTATCGGTTTTCTGGCCTTTCCGGACCCAACAATTACCCCATGCGATTTTCGCCGCACCTTCTGGACGAGATCCGCGCCCGGCTCCCGGTGAGCCAGGTCGTGGGCCGCAAGGTTGCGCTCAAGCGCAAGGGACGCGAATACGCCGGCCTCTCACCGTTCAAGATGGAGAAGACGCCGTCGTTTTTCGTGAACGACCAAAAGGGCTTCTATCACTGCTTCGCGTCGGGCGAGCACGGCGACATCTTCAAGTTCGTGATGGCGACCGAGGGGTTGAGCTTTCCGGAGGCGGTCGAGAAGCTGGCCGCCGAAGCCGGGGTGGTGCTGCCCAAGGCCGAGGTCGAGGACAAGGAGCGGGCGGACGAGCGCACGCGGCTGCTCGCGCTCATGGAAGAGGCGGCGAAGTTCTTCGAGGCGGCGCTTTCCGGCGCCAGCGGAAGCGAGGCGCGCCGCTACATCGAGAAGCGGGGACTCAAGCGGGAGACGCTCGCGGCCTTCCGCATCGGCTATGCGCCCAATTCGCGCTCGGCCTTGAAGGAGCATCTGGCTAAGGCCGGCTATACGCTGGAGGAGATGACCCTTTCGGGCATGCTGATCGCAGGCGACGACATTCCCGTTGCCTACGACCGCTTTCGCCATCGCGTGATGTTTCCGATCGCGGATGCCAGGGGCCGGATCGTCGCGTTCGGCGGCCGTGCGCTCGATCCCGACCAGAACGCCAAGTACCTGAACTCGCCGGAGACGCCCCTCTTCCATAAGGGGCACCTGCTGTTCAACGCCCACCGCGCCCGTCCCGCCGCGCACGACAAGGAACGCGTGCTGGCCGTCGAAGGCTACATGGACGTGATCTCGCTTGCGGAAGCTGGTTTCACGGAAACCGTGGCCCCTCTCGGCACCGCGCTCACCGAGGACCAGCTCAAGCTGCTCTGGCGGATGTCGGCCGAGCCGATCCTCTGCTTCGACGGCGATAGCGCTGGCAAGCGCGCGGCATTCCGGGCGGTCGACACCGCCCTTCCCCATCTGAAGCCCGGCGCGAGCCTGATGTTCGCCTTCCTGCCGGACGGGCTCGATCCGGACGATCTGGTACGCCAGCAGGGACCGGCCGCGCTCGACGCCTGCCTCGGGCGGTCGCGTCCGCTGATCGATGTTCTGTTCGAGCGGGAATGGGGCCAGGGTGACTGGTCGACGCCCGAGCGGCGGGCCGGTCTCGAAAAGACCCTCAAGGGCCTGATCGCCCGAATCGAGGATGAAAGCGTGCGCGCCCACTACCGGCACGCCCTGAAGCAGCGCCTCGACGCGGCCTGGGGAACCGGGGAGAGCGGGTGGAAAAACTCGGGCGAAGGGTCGCGGTCCGGCGGAGGCGGCGGGCGCTGGGGCCACGGAGGCGCCACTTGGCCGCGCGGGTCGGGCGGACAGGGCGCCCGTGCGGGCGGAGCCGCTGCAGGCGGGCGCCGGGGCGCACCAGGGCGCAACTTCGCGCCCGGCCTCGGGCAGTCGCCGGAGCACGTTAACCCTAGCTCGAGCCTCAGAAAAAGTGCGCTCGTCTCGGGCGAGAGCAGCCTGCCTCCCCAGCGGGAGGCCCTGCTGATCAAGGTGATGCTGAATCACCCCTGGCTGATCGACGATCAGGCCGAATCCATCGCCGCGCTGCCGTTTACGTCGACTGCGCTTTCCGGGCTACGGGACGCGATCCTTTCTGCCCATGCCCTTGACAATTCACTTGACACGGAGACTCTTCGAACCCACTTGAACAAATCGAGCGTAGGCAAGACCTTGACCCTTGTCGAACGCGCGGTTTCGCACAAGTGCGATCGATTTGCTGAGCCCGACGCCGGGCGCACCGAGGTGGAAGATGGCTGGCGCCACGCCCTCGCGATGCACGAACGGCACGTGGGACTTCAGCGATCGCTCGAGGCGGCTGAGCAGGCTTGGCATGAAGACCGCAGTGAGGTGTCCTTTGCACGCATCTGCGATCTCAAGCGTCAGCTCGAGCTTTTGAGCGGTGCAGATTCATTCGATACAGCGGCCGTGTTCGGCCCAACGCCTTGACGATAGGGGGAGCGCCACGTTCGGAACCGCGACCTGCTCGGCCATTTTGGGTCGGGGGCTTCACCTCAGCGAGGTCGACGCCGCCGGGTTCGGGACGTATGGCGCGGCTTCCTGGTCTTCGATGCTTGGCGCCCGCTGTGCTCTTTCCGACAGAACCGGCACCTTCGACGGCCGGTTCCACCGCAGCCTCTTGGCTGGCGGTGCTTCACTCTAGACAACATGGGCGCCCAGGCTGCGCCCTCCCCTCACTCTTTGGCGACGGTTGAGACACATGGCAAACGCTGCAAAGAACGAAGAGCAGGATACCGCGACGGCGGAGACCACGGAGCGCGACAGTCCGCTCCTGGACCTCTCCGATCAGGCGGTAAAGCGCCTGCTCAAGACGGCGAAGGCACGCGGCTACGTCACGCTCGACGAGCTGAACTCCGTGCTGCCATCCGAGGAGGTCTCTCCGGATCAAATCGAAGACACCATGGCGATGCTCTCCGATATGGGCATCAATGTGGTGGAGACGGAAGAAGGCGAGGAAGGCGCGGATGCAGCCGCGCCCGACGCCGATGAGGAGGACGGCCGCGCCGTCGTCTCCGCGGGCCTGCCCGCGCGCTCCGAGACGCGCGCGGAACCGGCCGAGCGCACGGACGATCCTGTCCGCATGTACCTCCGCGAGATGGGCTCCGTTGAGCTGTTGTCGCGCGAGGGCGAAATCGCCATCGCCAAGCGCATCGAGGCCGGCCGCGAAGCCATGATCGCGGGCCTCTGCGAGAGCCCCCTCACCTTCCAGGCCATCATCATCTGGCGCGACGAGCTCAACGAAGGCAAGATTCTGCTGCGCGACATCATCGATCTCGAAGCCACCTACGAGGGTCCGGAGGCGAAGGCGCCTCCGCAAGTCGCGGGTGACGGCGAGGGCGAAGAGGAAGCCGCCGCCGAGGAAGGCGCGCCGCCTGCCCAGGGCGAAGGCGAGGACGAGGACGAGTTCGAGAACGCGCTCTCGCTCGCCGCGATGGAAGCCGAGCTCAAGCCCAAGGTACTCGAGACGTTCGACAACATCGCCAGCACCTACAAGAAGCTGCGCAAGCAGCAGGACAAGAAGCTGGAGCAGCAGGTGGCGGGCGAATCCGGCTCGCGCCAGCAGCAGAAGGCCTACGAGAAGCTGCGTGACGAGATCATCGCCGACGTGAAGAGCCTCTCGCTCAACAACGCGCGTATCGAAAGCCTCGTCGAGCAGCTCTACTCGATCAACCGCCGTCTCGTCGGCCTCGAGGGCCGCCTGATGCGCCTCGCCGACAGCTACGGCGTGCCGCGCCAGCAGTTCATCGACGAGTACTTCGGCAACGAGTTGGACCAGACCTGGCTCGACCGCATGGCCGAGAACGGCAAGAAGTGGTCGAACCTCATCAAGAACGAGCGGCCCGGCATCGCGCAGATACGCAAGGACATTCACGAGCTCGCGACGGAAACGGGCCTCGAGATCACCGAGTATCGCCGCATCGTGAAGGCGGTGCAGAAGGGCGAGCGCGAGGCACGGCAGGCCAAGAAGGAGATGGTGGAAGCCAACCTCCGCCTCGTGATCTCGATCGCGAAGAAATATACCAACCGCGGCCTGCAGTTCCTGGATCTCATCCAGGAGGGCAACATCGGCCTCATGAAGGCGGTCGACAAGTTCGAGTACCGCCGCGGCTACAAGTTCTCGACCTACGCCACGTGGTGGATCCGGCAGGCGATCACGCGCTCGATCGCCGACCAGGCGCGCACCATCCGCATCCCCGTGCACATGATCGAGACGATCAACAAGATCGTGCGCACGAGCCGCCAGATGCTGCACGAGATCGGCCGCGAGCCGACGCCGGAAGAGCTGGCCGAGAAGCTCGCCATGCCGCTCGAGAAGGTGCGCAAGGTGCTCAAGATCGCCAAGGAGCCGATCTCGCTCGAAACGCCGATCGGCGACGAGGAGGACAGCCACCTCGGCGACTTCATCGAGGATCGCAACGCCGTGCTGCCGGATCAGGCGGCGATTGCGGCCAACCTGCGCGAGACGACGACGCGGGTGCTGGCTTCGCTCACGCCGCGCGAGGAGCGCGTGCTTCGCATGCGCTTCGGCATCGGCATGAACACCGACCACACGCTCGAAGAGGTCGGCCAGCAGTTCTCGGTGACGCGCGAACGTATCCGCCAGATCGAAGCCAAGGCGCTGCGGAAGCTGAAGCACCCGAGCCGGAGCCGGAAGCTCCGCAGCTTCCTGGATAACTGACCGAACAAAAAACCCCCGAGGAAACTCGGGGGTTTTTTGCTTCGCCGAGGGAGGGCGGAGCCCAGCTATTTTCGGAGCCCGCGCAGTCTCCAGATCGCGAAGCCGAAGAAGATCGCCCAGACCGTGCTCGCACCCGCCGCGAGCGCGATCCTGCGGCCGGTGGCGGAGCCTTCCTCCGGATTGAGAGCGACCCAGCTCGCGACCGCCACCAGCATCGCGACGATGCCGAGGCTCAGAAGGATCTGCAAAGCGCGAACGGCGTTGGGTGCCTCGTCAGTGAGGCTTCCGTCCGGGTTGGCTTTTGCGCCGTAGACGATTCCACCGATGGCACTCAGCGCCATGCTGCTCGCCGCGAGCAGGAACGCGGATCCAGCGGCGATCAAAACCCAGCTCGGCGCATCGCCATCGCTTCTTCCAAAGCGGCCGAGGCCCGTCATGACCACGTACAGGCCGATGGCCGCGATGATGGCGACGAACGCGAGCCCGATGATGTTGCCTTTGGTCTCCGGTGTCATGAACCAAAGACTTGCAGATCGGAGTTTCGATTTCGTTGCCGCCCGCTTCAGGCACGGAGAACGAATTCCCTCGCGCGCGCTTTTCGTTCACATACGGCGCTGGTAGAGTCGTGCTCAATCAAAAAAATGCCGTTCTGCTTCCATGTCCTCACAAAGTCTTGGAGGTTTCGATCGTGCACGCGAGCCGTAAGCGCCACGGCAACTTGGGAAGGAATTCGGGGGTTCGCTTCTACGCGCTCGGGCCTTCGTCCATTCGCGTGTGGTTCAAGGATGGCGACGGCTATGACTACGACTATCGTCATCCGGGCCGCGAGCACGTGGAGACGATGAAGCGTCTCGCTGAAGAAGGCCGAGGGCTGTCCACCTAGATCAGCCAGCACGTTCGGAAGAACTACGCCCGCAAACTTTGACGTTGTGCCCGCTCAAGCACCCGACCCGATCAACACAGCCTATCGATAACCAGGCTTCGATCCCCTTCTCCGGCCGTTCCATTCAAAGGCGGCTGGATGCCGGCCTACGCCGGCATGACGTTGGTGATGGCGATTGGCCCTGCGGCGGCGGGTTCCAGGCGGGTCGGTGAACAAACCATGAGATAACCCGTTCTCTCGTCCTTACTGCGATTTGCTTTTGGCCGCCGACTTGAGCTCTACGCGATAGGTTAGAGCTAATTTCTCCCGAAACAATTGGGAGACTTTGTTTATAGCTCCTTTGGAGCTGTCGGAATTCTCCTTAGACAACTCGTGGATCCGCTCGATGAGAGAATTTACCTCAATCATTTTCGGACGTACACGCTGCAATTGTTCTGAAGTCAAAATCGCACCTAGCCGCGAACCAGAAATAAGGTCCGCTGATACGAATGCTGCGATCTGTTCGCCGAGAGCAAGCCGCTGCGCGCTCATCATTCGAAGCGCTTCGATCAGACTGTTGTGTCGAACGTCAAGATCTACAGTGAGATGGAAAGCGTCAAAATCCCCTAGAGACAATAATAGGCTCATTTCTTCGGGCGAGTACGCAACCTGATCAGGAACACTAGCGAGAGGGAGGACCATCTGCCACGGCTCTCCCACAATTCCGTGTTGAGCGCCAGCGGTTAAGCAGTCTTCGATGTGCTCCATTATTTGGATAAAGTTCGAATGAATCCTCATTAGCTTTAACAGGACCGCAGTTGCTAGCGATTGGTTGGCTCGTAAAAGTTCCTGCGCCAACTGCTTCCGCTGCTCACGAAACGCAATCCATTGCGACAAGAATGTAATTGCGCCACCGACGATTGCGCCAACAATTGCAGACCAAAACTCGGTCGATTGAAGCATGCCTGCACTTCCTCTGCATGTCAGAAAGGAATTGAGTACAGCACCTGTAGCTCTCGACAATAGCTCAGAACAGCCGCCCGCCATTCGGCACCGCGTGCTCGGGATGGATGAGGACGACCTCGCCGTCTGCGTCGGGGAAGCCGAGTGTCAGCACTTCCGACAGGAACTTGCCGATCTGGCGCGGAGGGAAATTGACGACGGCGGCGACCTGGCGGCCGAGCAGGGTCTCCGGCGCGTAGTGCCTCGTGATCTGCGCCGAGCTTTTCTTCACGCCGATCTCGGGGCCGAAGTCGATGCGGAGCTTGATCGCAGGCTTGCGCGCCTCGGGAAACGGCTCGGCGTCCACGATGGTGCCGACACGGATGTCGACCTTGAGGAAGTCGTCGTAGGTGATCTCGGGGGCCTTGGCCGCAGTACTCATGGGATCGTCTCGCTCAAAAACTATAGTGGCGAGACATACGTCACACGTCCTTCACCCGTCGAGACGCGGAAAAGCGCACTTCTCCCGTGCTGACCGTTTCGCGCCTTGCCTCCGGGCTGCCAAACAAAAGCCCCCGAGAGAACCCGGGGGCTTTGTCGTCCGGCGCACCGGAGCTTCGAACTAGGCGTTAAGCCTGCTGCGGCGGGCGCGGAGGCTGCGGGCGAAGCGCAGCACGGCGACCGCGGCGGTGCGCCCTTCCCGCGTATCCAGCGCCGCATACCGGCGCGCCTGCGCCTTGGCGTGCTCGATGATGCTCTTGTAAGTCTCGTCGCGAACCTGGGCGGCGTTGGTCTGGAACACGCTTGTGGTCTGCATGGATGTCCTCCGAGCTGTTGAGCTACCGGTGGACATGTAGGAAGCGGACGTGGCGCCGCAACGGCGTTCCTGTGGCGAGAACATTACAAAAAATTCAAATCATTGCAGATGGTTGTAACAGACCTCACGGGGCCGGACACCGCCTCAGCGCAACTTCACGCGAGCAGCCTCCCAGCGGTCCCAGCGCTCCTGCTCGGCAGGCGAGCACCACGGATTGGCGTAGTAGCCGATGCGCCCATTGATGCGGGTGCAGTCCTTGACCGGGGGCGAGACCAGAGGCTGGCGAACGGCCGTGGTTCGTCCGCGCTCGGCCAGCGCGGCGGGCGGGAGGGCGCTCACCGCCAGGATCACGGCGATTGCGGCACGCAGGCTCAGCGGCATGGCGTTCCTTTCAAGCTGCTGTCTCGTCGCTCGCACTTTCGCAGAGATGGCCCTGCTCTGTCGATGCATCCGTTCGGGCGCCCCGAGGCTGGAGGATAGACGCAGCACATCGTAAGTTGGCGCGTTGCGTTCCCCTTTCACTGCTTCGAGGCCGGCCGGAGACGAGATATGCGCGGGTTGACCCAGTTCGAGAGCCGCACCCAAACCGTGATCCCGCGGCACGCCTTCCTGAACCGGATGGCGCGCGCGATCGGCCTCTGGTCGTTGCTGACGCTCGGCGGGCTCGCGCTCGGAATGGCGGGCTATACGATCACCGAGGGCATGGGGCTCGCGGATGCGTTCGTGAACGCGGCGATGATCCTCTCCGGCATGGGACCGGTCTCGGAATTGCACACCACGGCGGGCAAGATCTTCGCGGGAAGCTACGCCATCCTCTCGGGGCTCATCATTGTCATCGGCGCGGGGTTCGTGCTGGCGCCTATCGCGCATCGCGTGCTGCACCGTTTTCACGTCGAGAGCGGCAAGGAGCACTAGCGCGTGGTGACTGTCACGGAGACCGGCAGCGGAGCGCCCAGGGTCTATCTTGCGGGACCCGAGGTTTTCTTTCCGGACGCGCTCGCCCAGGGCGCGGAGAAGAAGCGGCTCTGCGCGAAGTTCGGGTTCACGGGCGTCTTCCCCCTCGACAACGCCATCGCGGAGGCGGCCTCGCTCTCACCGGAAGCGCTCGCACGCGCCATCAGCCACGGCAACGAAAGCTTGATGCGGAGCTGCGACCTGATGATCGCGAACTGCACGCCCTTTCGCGGCGTGAGCATGGACGCGGGAACTGCGTTCGAGATCGGCTTCATGCGCGCGCTCGGGCGGCCCGTGCTCGGCTACAGCAATGTCGCGGCCGACCATGCGGCGCGCGTGCGGGCGACGCCGGAGGCCGCGCGGGCGTGGTGGGATCAGGAGACGAGGCAGGCCGACATCGAGGATTTCGGTCTCGCCGAGAACCTGATGATCGCGATCGCGGTGCTCGATACGTGCGGGCGCTTCGTCCTGCGCGACGTGGCGCCCGATCGCGTGCTCTCGGATCTGGACGGCTTTCGCGATTGCCTCGCGCTGGCCGCAGACATGTTCAGGGAACGAGAACGAGTGCGCCGGTGAGATCGCCGCGGCGGAGACGATCCAGGGCCATGTTGGCTTCTGCCAAAGGCACTGCGGTCGTGTGCGTGCGCACGGGCACGCGCGGCGCGAGGTCGAGGAACTCCTCGGCATCCTTGCGCGTGAGGTTCGCGACCGAGCGGATCACGCGCTCCTCCCACAGGATGCGATAGGGCATTGGCGGGATTTCGCTCATGTGGATGCCGCCGAGCACGACGGTGCCGCCCTTTCGCACCGCTTTCAGGGCCAAGGGCACCAGGGCGCCGACGGGTGCAAAGATGATCGCCGCATCGAGCGGCTGGGGCGGGGCTGCATCCGACGCACCAGCCCAGACGCAACCGAGCTCGCGGGCGAAGGTTTGCGCCTGGCTGTCTCCGGCCCGCGTGAAGGCATAGCTCTCGATGCCTTCGTGCCGGGCCACCTGAGCGACGATGTGGGCTGCGGCGCCGAACCCGTAGATACCGAGCGTGCGGCACTTCCCCGCCATGCGCAGCGAGCGATAGCCGATCAGCCCGGCGCAGAGCAGAGGTGCGGCCTCCACATCGCCGAGGCCCTGGGGAATTGGAAAGCAGTAGTCTGCATCCGCGACGGTGTACTCGGCATAGCCGCCGTCGATCTGATAGCCGGTGAAGCCCGGGTGATCACACAGGTTTTCATGGCCCTCGCGGCAGTAGGGGCAGGTCCCGCAGGTGTGGCCGAGCCAGGGGATGCCGACGCGCTGCCCCAAGGTGAAGCGCGTGACACCGGCGCCCATTGCGTCCACCCGTCCCACGATCTCGTGGCCGGGGATTATGGGAAGCTTCGGCTCCGTCAGGTCTCCATCGGCCACGTGCAGGTCCGTGCGGCACACCCCGCAAGCCGCAACCTTCACCCTCACCTGGGCCGGGCCGGGCTCCGGGCGCGGCACTTCCGCGAACCGCAACGGCTTTCCCGGCGCATCGAGCAGCATGGCTTTCATGGTCGGCATACGGCGCTCCTTCATGGAACCGTGCGGAAAGGAGAGGCATTCGATATCATGTCAGGGGAGCCTGCCTTGATCGAGATCTGATCTCGACCCAGCGACGACGGAGGTGCCATGACGCTAACCCTGATCTCCCCGGCCTTCGCCGACGGCGCGGCCATTCCGAGCACCTACACCTGCGAGGGCAAGGACGTCTCTCCGCCGCTGATGTGGGATGGCGCGCCAGCGGGCACGAAGAGCCTTGTCCTGATCGTGGACGATCCGGATGCGCCCGACCCCGCCGCGCCCCAGCGCACCTGGGTACATTGGGTGCTCTACAATCTGCCGCCGGGATCGAAAGGGCTGGCCGAGGGCGTGAGCGCGGCAAGCCTGCCGGAAGGGACCGCGACCGGCCTCAACGACTGGGGCCGGGCCGATTTCGGAGGCCCCTGCCCTCCCATCGGGCGACACCGGTATTTTCATAAGCTCTATGCCCTCGACGCCCGCCTCGAAGGCCTTTCCAGTCCCACCAAGGCGGATGTGGAAACGGCAATGAAGGGCCACGTTCTGGCCCAGGCGACGTTGATGGGCACCTATCTCAAGAGCCATTGACGCACGGGCGCGGACGTCTTGGTCAACAAAAGCTTTCCGCAAAGGGCGGCATTTTAGGTCCCGTGTTGTACGCCCCTCAAGGACTCCCGGATACCCTTGGCAGTTGATCAGGGCAAAACGGGGGGATCCGCTATGACTCACGGTCACAGCTCGAATGGCGTTGCACTTGCGCGATGGGTTGGTCTGGCTATCGGCCTGCCGGCGCTCGTGGCTGTGATCCTGCTCGGCAAAGACGCCTTGATGGTCGTCAACAAGATCAACGAGAACGCGCTCAAGCGCGAGACGGCGGCCCTCGAGCGCGGCATCAAGCTGCTGGGCGAGCTGCACGCCTCGGAGCTGCTGTCGCAGACCATGTGGGACACCGCGTTCCGCAATGTCGTGCTGTCGAAGCGGCAGGATTGGATCCGCGAGAACTTCGGCAAGGATGCGATCTCTCCAGAAGGCATCCAGCAGCTCTATATCGTGGACTCCCGCAGCAACGTGATCTTCTCGAGCGAGCTCGAAGGTGCGCCCTCGCCGGAGCGCGGCGCGGCGCTCATCGCAGCGGCCTCGCGCCCGATCGAGCGGGCGCGCATGCTCTACAAATCGGCTCGCGCCGCAGGCGACGGGTTCGGAGAGCGCATGCCGGGCGCCATGACCGACGGCATCTACGTCAACGACCTGATCCGGCTCGACGGGCAGTCGGCGATGGTGACCGTATCGCCGTTCACGCCCGATGTGGAGGACCACGAGACACCGAACGAGCCGACCCTGCTGCTCGGCGTGCAGTTCCTGACCGAACCGCTGCTCGACAAGCTCGAGTCGCTCTCGCATATCGATGGCCTCGAGCACGTGCCGGCGAACCACACCGAGGCCACGGGCGAGCATGCGCTCGCGCTCCGCGATGCGAACGGCAACGTTGTGACGCACGTGACGTGGGACTTCTCCTCGCCCGGACATGCAATCCTGCTGGCGGCCCTGCCGGCGATCGCGCTCTCGCTCGGTCTCATCGCGATGATGACGCTGCTCGCCGCATTTACCGTGCGCCGGCTGACGCAGCGCCTCTCCGAAAGCGAGCAGGCCGCCATTCATGCGTCACGCCACGACGCGGCGACGGGGCTCGCGAACCGCGGCTGGTTCATGAGCGTGTTCGCAAACCTCCTCACGCGCGCGGGCAAGCAGGACGGCGTATCGGCGGTGATGCTGATCGACTGCGACTACTTCAAAGCGGTGAACGATACCATGGGACACGCAGCGGGCGACGCCGTGCTCTGCGCAATCGCAGGCCGGCTCAAGGCGCTGAACGAGCGCCTCGTGATCGCAGCCCGCCTCGGCGGAGACGAGTTCGCAGCCGTCACCACGCCGATGGCAAGGCGCGAGGATGCGGCGCTCATTGCTGAGATCGTGGAAAAAGCGCTCACGCAGCCGGTCCTGTTCGACGGGCGTCTGCTCAATGTCAGCGTCAGCATCGGCGTGGCGGCATTCGAAACGCCGTCCACGCTCTCGATCGACGCCTGGCTCGCGAAGGCGGATGTGGCGCTCTACCGCGCCAAGCGTGACGGACGCGGCTGCTCGCGCGTTTACGACGAGGCCCTCGACACGGACATCGCGTCGGAGCTTGCCCGCACGCTGCAGCGCGCGATCGGATCGAGCGCGGTGGCGACTCGTCAGCCCGAGGCGGTCTCGAGCCCGTCCGTCGAGGCCGCTTGAGACCAGCCGCGACCCGAACAACGCTCAGCGATCGATGCGGGAGATCTTCGAGCCCTCGAGCGTAAGATTGTACATCAGACCCTTCTGATCGAGAATGAAGCCGATGACGGGCTTCGTGATCTGATTGGTGTCGACCGACCCGCCGACGCCCACGGTGACGAGCGCCACGGAGCCGTCCACGCCGACCTTCCAGCCGTGCTTGCGGCGGAAGCTGCCGAGCGCCTCCTCGGTCATGAAGAGGATGATGACGGTACGCGCTTGCACGCCGAGCTGGAAGCCGACGGACGCGGAGACCGTGTTGTAGTAGGCTTCTGTGCGCCCGTGGCGGCGCAACGCGCCCTCGCCGTACTCGCCGCCGAAGCCCATGCCCGCCTTCACGACGGAGGGAAACACCAGAACGGCGGCCGCATCGCGCACAAGCTCCCGGGACCCGCCGACGGTGCGATAAAAGCGGTGGAGCGCGGCGTCGACATCGGTATCGATCTCGTAGCCGGAGGCGGCGCTGGCATCCCGTGCCGCCCCGACCAAAAGGGCTAAGGCCAGGACGACGTTGAGGGCGAGCATCTTCGGCATAGGTCGTCTCTTCCTGTTCTGGCAGGCGCAAAGCCCGCGAATCAATCCGGTTCCGCTCACCGGCGCGCAAAAGCTACGGATATCCCGTGGAGCCAATGTGGCACGGATTTGCCGGGAACATGCCATCGGGAAGGCAGAAACGGGCTAACCTCAGCAGAACAGGCACGCGCTGCACATGGTTTTGGCTTCCGAGATGTGCCCGTCGATGATGCGCGCATACTCGGTGAGCTTCGACTTCCAGCTCTCGCAGAGCGCCTTCTTCTTCTCGGGCTCTCCATGGGCCGTTTCCCAGCCTTTGAGATATTCGGATTTCTTGGCGCGGAAGACGGCCGCCACCCTGCGCAGCGAACGAACCTCGACGCAGGGGCTCACCGCCGCCCAGGTGCGTCCCTGAAGGTTGAGCTTCTTGCCGCAGAACTCCTGCAGGGCGTCCACGGTCGCGTATTCGTCGACGCGGCGCCACAGCGTCTCGCGCTCGGTCTTGCTCATGCTGTTGAGGCCGAGCTTCACCTCGACGAGGCGAGCGTCCGCCTGTTCTTGAGCACGTGCCAAGCCGACCGCTGCGGCGAGCGCCGCCGCCATCAGCAACAGCGCCCCGTACCTGATCGTAGACCGTCCCAGAGCCTGCATGCTCACCCCCGGACCGCGTATCTTTCCTTAAGTGCCGACTCTAAATCTTGCGCGGACCCTTCGGCAAGTCTTCCGGCCACCCGGCGGCACGCGCGGGGGAGGCCGTGTGTCCAAAAAATCAGGGCCGGGGCATGCTCGCACGCCTCGGCCCCGATGGGAAAATTCAATGCCCGATCAGAAGTTGGGACGAGCCTTGACCTCGCATTCGGTCTTGCGGCCGCGCTCGATTTCGCACTCGATCTTCTTCTCGGTTGCGGTGCGCCAGCGCGGGGTGTGGCCGGTCTCTTCGCGCACCTCACGCTTCCAGTCGGCGATGGCGGCCGAGATGGCGGCATCGCGTGCCGCAGGGCCGACGCCCATCACCTCTGCCTCGCCGCTCTCCCGGTCCGCGCGGTGGCCTGCGACCGCGGCGGTGGCGGCCGTGACTGCCAAACAAGAAACTGCAAGCGCGGCGATGCCTGCGCGGAGGACGGTGCTCATTCTGAAATCTCCTGGATACTGAGTGATTGCCGGGCCCCGACGGCACCGAGCAAAAGCGTGATAGGCCGCCTCGCTCGTTGATGCTGTTTCCTAAGGAACAGGACCAACTTCGGCTGCCGGCCTTCTTAACCACGCCTTTTCCGGGGTGGCGCTTTTGATGCGGAGCGCGCTAGGCGATGGCGATGATCTCGACCTCGCCCGCTCCAGCGGTGGCCGTGTCGCCCACGGACTTGCCGAGGAGCGCGCGCGCGAGCGGCGACACATAGGAGAGCGTGCCTTTGCCGGGATCCGCCTCGTCCTCTCCGACGATGCGATAGGTCTGGCGCCGGCCGTCGGCGCGCTCGATCGTCACGCGAGCGCCGAAGCGCACCTCGCTGGTGTCGGACTGCGCGGGCACCAACTCGGCGGAGGCGCGGCGCGCGGACCAATACCGCAGATCGCGCGCGGCGGCGTTGAGGGCGGCGCGATCACCCGCGCTCTGCGCTTCCGCATAAGCGCGCGACAGGCGTGCGACCTCGCTCTCGATCTGCGCGAGGCCTTGCTCGGTGACGAGGTTGGGGTTCTCGGACACCAGACGCTCGGGAAGCTCCTCGAACGCATCGAGGCCATCCGGTTCTTTGACGAATGCTCTGCTCATGGGGCTAATATAAGCACGACAAGGGAAAAATCACGAGGAACACGTGCGGATGCGCCAAGCGCAAAAGGAAATCACGGTCGCGACATCCGGTCAGGGTCTGTACGAGATCAGCGCGGCCGCACACGCGTTCACGCGAGAAAGCGGCATCGGCATCGGGCAGCTCACCGCGTTTTGCCGCCACACGTCGGCATCTCTCGTCATCCAGGAAAATGCGGACCCTGACGTTCAGCGTGACCTCGTCGCGTTCTTCCGCAGGCTGGTGCCGGACGGCGATCCGCTGTTCGTGCACACGATGGAGGGACCCGACGACATGCCCGCGCACGTCAAAAGCGCGCTGACGCAGACGTCACTCACGATTCCGATTCACAACGGCAATCTCGTGCTCGGCATCTGGCAGGGACTTTATCTCTTCGAGCATCGCCGACAGCCGCATCAACGAAAGATCGTGTTGCATGTGTTGGGCGCGTAACCCACACTCACAAGTCTGACAATCGCATTCGCATTTCGACAGGAGATCATCACATGGCGAAGAACAAGGAAGCGGGCGACGATCGCCGCGTGGGCGCGGTGAAGAAGCGCTCGCAGATCAAGAACAAGTTGACCGGCACCTGGACGAAGCGGGACGACAAGACCGGCAAGTTCCTCGACGTCAAAGCGGACAAGAAGCCGTTCAAGGGTGTCCGTAAGAAGGTCAAGGCCGCCGCGAAGCCGACTGCTGCCAAGAAGTCTGCCGCCAAGAAAGCGCCGGCCAAGAAGGTCGTGAAGCGCGTCGTCAAGAAGGCGCCCGCCCGCAAGACGGCCGCCAAGAAGCGGTAGCAAGGGGACCGATCAGCGTTAACGAATCGGCCGACAATCCAGGGGCGGCGGACGGTTGCCGCGCGATGCTCTTTGTCGCGCAGCGATTCTCCGCCGCCCCTTTGAGTAGCAGGCCGCAACCTGCTAAGGAGGCCTCCAATCTCAATTCAAGGGAGGCTCCCATGAGCGACGCCGAAAGCAAGACCCGCATCGAGACGGCCAAGCTGATCCGCAGCTATTACGACGCCTTCAACTCGGGTGACAGCGAGGGCATGCTCGCCCACCTCACCGACGACGTGATCCACGACGTGAACCAGGGTGAGCGCCGCGTCGGCAAGGACAAGTTCCGCGCGTTCAACGCGCGCATGACGCATCACTACAAGGAGCTCCTGACCGAGATCGTGGTGCTCGTCTCGAAGGATGGCACGCGGGCTGCCGCCGAGTTCAACGTGAACGGCACCTACATCAACACCGACAGCGAGCTGCCGCCTGCCAAGGGCCAGACCTACGTTCTGCCGGCCGGCACCTTCTTCGCGATCCGCGACGGCAAGATCTCGCGCGTCACCACCTACTACAACCTCACCGACTGGATCGCTCAGGTCGCCTGATAGTCCAGCCTGATTGGTCTGGCCCGCCTCCCCTTCGAGAAGGAGACGAGATGAGCATCGACGTTCGCGCGCTCACCGGGGACGACATCAAGACGGTTCTTCCCGATCTTGCCCGGCTTCGCATCACCGTGTTCCGCGACTGGCCGTACCTCTACGACGGCACGCTGGAGTACGAGCAGGAGTATCTCGCCAAGTTCGCCAAGGCGAAGGGCGCCGTTTGCGTGGTCGCGCGCGACGGCGATCTCGTGGTCGGCGCCTCCACGGGGGCGCCGATGATCGAGCACGCGGACGAGTTCGGCGAGCCGTTCCGGAAGGCGGGCTACGATCTCTCCAAGATCTTCTATTGTGGCGAGAGCGTTCTGCTCACAAGCCATCGCGGGCATGGGCTCGGACACAAGTTCTTCGAGCTTCGCGAGGCGCAGGCCTACGCCCTCGGCGGCTTCACCCACTCGACCTTCTGCCGCGTGGTGCGCCCTGACGACCATCCCCTGAAGCCCAAGGACTACATCCCGCTCGATGTGTTCTGGGGCAAGCGCGGCTATGCTCCGGTTCCCGGCCTCACCGCCACCTACGACTGGAAAGACGTGGATCAGGCCGAAGAAACCACGCACGTGATGCAGTTCTGGATGAAAAAGCTCTGATGGCCGCTCCGCAAACTCTCAAGATCGCCGCTGCCCAGTATCCGATCGGCCAGCCCGGCTCGCTTGGCGAGTGGGAAGACAAGATCGCGACGTGGGTGCACGCGGGCGCGGCAACGGGCGCCGAACTTCTCGTCTTTCCGGAATACGCTGCGATCGAGCAAGCCGCCTGCTTTGGCCCCGAGGTCTACAACGATCTCACCACGACGCTCGAACGGGTGGCGGAGCTGGCGCCGGCGCGCGTCGCGCTTCACGCTGCGCTCGCGAAGAAGCACAACGTTCACATCCTCGTGGGCTCTGGTCCCGCCAAGGACGGGCACCGCTTCGTCAACGCAGCCCAGCTCGTCACTCCCGCGGGGTCCGTGGGCGTGCAGGAAAAGCTGATCATGACGCCGTTCGAGCACGACTGGGGCGTGACGGCGGGCGGACCGCTGCGCGTGTTCGAGACGCGGCTCGGCAAGATCGCGGTGCTGATCTGCTACGACAGCGAGTTTCCCCTGCTTGCCCGCGCGGCCGTGGAGGCCGGCACGGATGCGATCCTGGTTCCCTCCTGCACCGAGCGCATATCGGGCTATCATCGCGTGCGCACCGGCTCCAAGGCGCGCGCGCTCGAGAACACCATCGTCACCGTGCAGAGCCCGACTGTGGGAGATGCCGTGTGGTCTCCGGCCGTGGATCACAACGTGGGTGCTGCCGGCATCTACGTGCCGCCCGAGAACGGTGTGAGCGACGACGGCATCCTGGCCCAGGGGACGCTCAACGAGTCGATGTGGGTCTCGGCTGCGGTCGATCTCGCGGCGCTGAGGCGGCTGCGCACGAGCGGCGAGATGCGCAACTTTGGCGACTGGCCATCGCAGCCCGGCGCTGAGCCGCTGAAGCACACGGTCGAGACGGTGACGCTCGCCTAGAGCGCGCAGCAGACGTGGTGCGCGGCGCCGCCGGAAACCGGCGGCACCGCGTTCTCTTTGTTCTTACTTCAGCTTCCAGGTGACGGTGACACGCGCTTCGAGCGTCTCGCTGCCGCTTTCGATCGGCGCTGCGTCCATCTTGGCGGCGCGTGCCATCCCCATCGGGCGCGGTCCGCCGTAGCCGACCTCCTCGGCGATCGAGACGACCTCGCCAACGTCGGCACCGGCGGCCTTGGCCAGAAGCTCGGCGCGCCTACGGGCGTTCGCCACGGCTTCCTTTCGCGCGTCGTCCTTCAGCGTCTCTTCCTTGCTCACGACGAAGTTGAGGCCGTTGATCTGGTTTGCGCCGAGGCTCACGAGCTTGTCGAGAAGCGCGCCGAGCGACTTCGGATCGCGGATCAGGATCTCGACCTGATTGGAGACCACGTAGCCGTCGATGACGGGCGGTGCGCCGTCGCGCGGCGAGGTGTAGCGCGGATTGACGCTGAAGTTGCTCGTCTGAATGTCCTTGGCGTCGATGCCGCTCTCCTTGAGGCCCGCAACGACCGCCTTCATCTTCTCGGTGTTGGCGGAGAGCGCGGCCTCGGCCGTGTTCGCTTCGGCCGTGACACCCGACGAGAGGCGCACCTGATCGGGCTCAGCCGTCACGTAACCGGTTGCGGATACGGTGATCAGACGGTCCATGATCTTGTCCTCGGCGCGGAGCGGGGTCGCAAACATCAGCATGGCAGACGCAGCGGCGAACACCGCTGCAGGCCCCAGTTTCGTCGTCAGTCGCATAAAATCCTCCTGTTGGGAGCTTTTTCGATAGGGCATGTTCGGGGAGGAATGAAGGCCGGGCGCGGCAAGCCTGACGGCTGGCGGCGCGTGCGAACTCTGTTATAGAGGGTCCCCGCCCTCCTGGAGCCGGCCCTCTTCGCGGCATCGGCTCCTTGCCGGTCTGCACCGGCCGGCCCGGACGCGTTCCGGCAAGGGGGCCCGTAGCTCAATGGTTAGAGCTGGCGGCTCATAACCGCCTGGTTCCAGGTTCGAGTCCTGGCGGGCCCACCACTTTTGCTTGCGCGCAGCCGCCACACCAACCCTGCGCGCGATGGTTCCGGATCGAGGATCCTCCTCTCACCTCCACCACTTTTGCTTGCGCGCAGCCGCCACACCAAATTTGCGCTGCCGGTCCCGGTTTTCGTTCGATGTCTGTGGATCGTGCGCAGAAGGATGGCCCGTTGGGCTGTGAAATCGGGTTAACCTTGTCTCCGTGGTCCTTTCCGGCGGAGGCTCTCATGCTCGACACGCGCCCGACTGACGACACCACGCTGCGCTGCGAAGCCCTGTTCGACCGGGTGGCGGCGACGCCAATCGGAAAAAACCCGCACGCGCTCAGGGTCGTGCTCGCCGAGTGCGACGCGCTCGAACGTTCCATTCGCAATCCCTCGGCGATCTGCCGCCTGCGGGACATGCGCCACTGGCTGCGCCTTGCCTATGGCGATGCGCTTCATGGCTATCCTGCCGATCAGCTCCGCCGCATCGTGCTCGATGCGATCTCGGGGCTGGAACGCGCTCATCATTGAGCCCTGAGCGCGGCTCTACAGGAACAGCGCGGCGCAGGCTGGCGCTTGCCATTCCTCTTCGTCGATGCGGACCGCCTCGTCAGGCGACCAGGGCTTTCGAGGCTTCCATCACCGTGCGTGCGGAGGCGCTTGCGGCCTCGGTGGCGCCTGCGATCCGGGTCATGTTGTCGGTGATCGCCTGCACGCCGTTGGACGCCGTCAGCATGTTCGCGGAGATCTCCTGAGTCACGGCGCCCTGCTCCTCGATCGCGGCGGCGATGCCGTTGGAGATGTCGTTGATGGAATTGATGACGACCGTGATCTCCTGAATGGCCGTCACCGCATCGCTGGTTCCTGCCTGCACAGTGCCGATCTGCGCGGCGATCTCGGCCGTGGCCTTGGCCGTCTGACTCGCGAGCGTCTTCACCTCGGAGGCAACGACGGCGAACCCCTTGCCTGCCTCGCCCGCGCGCGCGGCCTCGATGGTGGCGTTGAGCGCCAGAAGATTGGTTTGCGAGGCAATGGTGTTGATGAGGCTCACAACCTGGCCGATGCGCTCCGTGGACGTCGCGAGGCCGGACATGATCTGGTTGGTGCGCTTGCCGATAGTGACCGCCTGATTGGTGATCTGCGAGGCCTCGTCGACGCGCCGGCCGATCTCGCGCACCGACGTCACAAGCTCCTCGGCCGCCGATGCCACGGCCTGGACGTTGGTGGCCGTCGCGGCCGACGACATGGCCGCGCTCGAGATCTGGCCGGTGCTGTCGGCGATGGCCTGCGTGACCTTGCCGAGATCGATATCGATGGTCTGTTTCAGCGCCGCCTTCATGCGCACCTGCGCGGTAATGTCGGTGCAGAACTTCACCACCTTGAACGGGCGGCCGGCCGCGTCGAAGATCGGGTTGTAGGTCGCCTGGAGCCACAGCTCCTTGCCGCCCTTGCGCACGCGTTTGAATTCTCCCGCCTGGAACTCGCCGCGCTTCAGCTTCTCCCAGAAGGCGGCGTAGGCCGCGCTGGTGCGGTCCGCCTCGGGCACGAACATGCGGTGGTGGCGGCCGGTGATCTCGTCGAGCGTGTACCCCGTCGCATCGAGGAAGTTCGGATTGGCGGTGATGATGGTACCGTCGAGATGAAAATGAATGACGGCGTTGGATTTGCCGATGGCCGCGATCTGGCCCTCGTAGTCGGCGGCCTGAAGTTTCCTGGCCGTGATGTCGCTGCAGAACTTGACCACCTTGTACGGCTTGCCGGATGCATCGAGCAGCGGGTTGTAAGTCGCCTGTATCCAGATCTCCTTGCCGCCCTTTCCAAGCCGCAGGTATTCGCCGGACTGGAACTCGCCGCGGTTCAGGGCGGCCCAGAAATTCGCGTAGGCGGCACTCGAGCGCTCTGCCGGCGAGACGAAGAGGCCGTGATGCCGTCCCTGAACCTCGGGTAGCGAGTAGCCGACGGCTGCGAGGAAATTCTGATTGGCGGTGATGATGGTGCCGTCGAGATTGAACTCGATGACGGCCTGGGATCTGTCGAGCGCATCAAGCTTGGATTGCAGCTCGCTCGTCTTGGCGCTGAACATGGCGGCATTCCTTCTCGGGGAGGCGACCGGTTGGACGCGACGCGACGGCGCTCCGGCTGCGCGCATCGTCTGCCATCACTGCATCTATAAGTTGCGTCAATGCTGGCGTATTAAGGATAATAGGGCCTTAATGACAGGGAATATTTTTGCAGATTTTACTATTTTCGTCCCGGGAAATAGATTTACCCATTCGGCACGCCAGCGCTCGATAACCTTTGTCATTCAAAGGATTTTCCGCGGCTTTCCCGGTGGGGCGATGCGCCCGCTATTTTTTCAAATTCACCAATGAGACAAAAAATTCAAATCGTCGGCCCTGCGCGAAATTCGGGCAGCCGTTAATGAATTTTGCGCGGCCAAATCCGCAGCGTTGGTATGCGCCGGAGGGGTAAAAAACGGTACTCCGATTGGTTTATTCCGTGGGCCGAACTTTATTTTTTCTATTCAGATTTCGTTATCCAAACCGCCGTCACGATCCTCTCCACCGAGACATTTGCCCTCATCCTTGTCTCGGCAAACGAGGAGGAGGTCTCGTTCCGTCCCCGCGTACGGGACCTCCTCTTGCCTTCACTTTTCGTTAATTCTGCCGACTCAGATAAGACGTCGCGGTCTTCGGGATGGTGGCGGAAATTCCTCTCCGAAGATTTTTTTACCTTTCCGTGACATTCGGTCTCAACCGAAATCAATTGCCGCCTTGCGGAACTTAATTATCTGAGAGTACGTTCTGCCCGCTTGAGGGCCGTTACTTTCCCGCCACCATCACATAGCCGAGACATCCATTGAAACCTCAAACCAAGCTCGAAGACGCGCCCTGGGATGAGGGGCAATCCGATGGCGTCGTATCGACGTGCTGGTATTCGGCGTCCGACAATCGCCGTGAGGCGCTGGCGCTCCGGCACCGCGGCTATGTGCGCGCGGGGCTGATCGAGCCCTCACCGTTCGGCATCTACACGGATGCCTACGACGATTTCAAAACCACGGTGGTGGCAGCGCTGTTCCGGCGCGGGGCCTGCATCGCGACGCTGCGCCTGAGCTTCTACGTGCCGGGTGCCACGGCTCCTTCGCTTCCCTGCGAGAAGGTCTATCCGGAAGTGCAGCGGGTCAAGGACGGTGCGCAAGGCCTCGTCGTTGAGTTGTCTCGCCTTTCGATCGATCCCGACATCACCAACACCCGCTATCGCGCCCGCCTCTATGCCGCTGCGATCCGCGCAGGCGTGACGGCGTGCATCGCGATGGATGCCAAGCATCTCCTCGTCGCCACCCAGACGAAGTGGCGGAAGTTCTATGAGCATGTGCTCGATTTCAAGGTTATGGGACCGCCCCAGTTCTATCCGCCGGGAGACGTGCCGGTGGTGCTGCTCGAGCGGGCGCTCGATGACGCCCTGAAACGCCGGGTGGCGAAGAACATGTTCTTCAAGATCGACACGGCGGAGTTGCAGGACCTTCGCACGCGTCTTCCCGCGCTTCTCGGCATCGAGCCGGGCAACGGGGCCTAGCCTCCGGACAATTGGATTTCGCAAGTATGCGCCCCTGGGATGAGTCCCGGGGGCGATTTTTTTCGGCTTTTTTGTTTCTCGTTCCGCCGGGAACAGCGTGCGGGGCGGTTTTGAGCGAAATTTACTCCCATCAACCCCTGGCGATGGAGAGAGCCATGACCCCGATCACCACCATCCTGACGGCCCGCGCAGCCCTCGCAGCCGCTCTCGCACTCGGCAGCCTCGCCGCCTCCGGCCACGCCAATGCCACCAGCCTCGCCGTGAAGATGGCCTGCGCCTCCGACTACTACGCCCACTGCAGCCAGCACGATCCGGACAGCTCCGGCGTCCGCCAGTGCATGCGCGCCGTCGGCAAGAACCTCTCCTCGCGTTGCATCAACGCGCTCGTCGCCGCCGGCGAGGTTTCCAAGTCGGTCGTCGAAAAGAAGGTCGCCTCCAAGTAAGCGTGGCCGCTTTCGCAAAAATCAGCGTCTTTCCCGATCGCACGATCGGATGAGAAAAGGCCGGGGCGTCTCTCCACGCTCCGGCCTTTCCTAATTCGGCTCGATGATGAGGTGCGCGGCCCAATCAGCCGCCGGGGCCGCCTTCGTCGACCGAGGGGCAGAGGGCGGCGTGCATGTGGTGGGGGGCGTGGTGGCCATCGCGATGGGACGTGCCGTTGTGCCAGGCGGCATCGCCAGCTTCGGCCTCGACCACCGAGACCAGCTCGCCGGGATAGACGTTCTTCAACTGGTCGACGTCATCAATGGCGACGGCCCAGACGTTGCATTTGCTGGTAAAGCGGATCTCGCCGCGCTTCGAGATCGGGGTTGCGCCGAATCCGATCGCGATGGCGTCCCCGTCCGGCCAGAACGCGATCTCGCCCTTACTGACGACGACGCGCGCATCCGGCTCGATGTCATGGGAGATGGGCGTGCGGAAGTAGACTTCCTTGCCCCAGGTCTGCACGGCGCCGTTGATAGGCAGTGCGTTCCAGATGCGATCCGCAGTCGGCGTGGCCAGCAGCCGCGCCCGAATCGTCACCTTTCCCGCTCTGATGAGTATGTGCCGCACCACAGCCTCCCGAGACCTTTTTGGACGGCCCGCATGCTTCCAACGCGATCGAGCGACTTCGGTTCGCACGAAAGTGGCAGAAGATGGTTTATGCGGCCGTCAGCGATACTTTCTCACCTGGCGTGACATCCTTCAAGAGGGTCACGTCATCTAGCGCATTTGCCCAAATATTGCAGGGTCTTGGCAAGCGAATTTCGCCTGGCCGGGAAATCGGCGTGGGGCCGAAGGCAATAAGAACACGGTCGTCCTCCACCCAGAAGCAGACGTCGCCGGGCTTGGCGAGCATCCTCGCACCGCGCTCGCGGCCGGTTTCGATCGGTGTCTCGAAGTGGATGGCCTGCCCCCACGTCTCGGCAGTCGAGAAGATCGGGAGGGCGGCCCAGATACGGTCCGCCGTCGGCGTGGCCAGCAGCTCGGCGCGGATGGCGATGCGGCCAGCCTTGATAAGGACACGGCGCGGGGCGCCTTCCGCCCGGCGCCGCTGATCGGGCGCCGGGGCCGGTGTCGGCCGTTTGCGAAGCAGATTCGTCGGCATGGAGCGTCATCAAGACCGAGTTCGGTCTCCCGATCAAGGTCTTGCGCGCTCGGTCGCGGAGAGGCCTATCAGGCCGGCGGCGGGCCGAAGATGAGAACCGCGTTGAGGCCACCGAACGCGAAGGAGTTCGACATCGCGTAGTTAACCTTGAGGTCGCGACCCACGTTCGGCACGTAGTCGAGATCGCACTCGGGGTCGACCTCGTCGAGGCCGATCGTCGGCGGAACCCAGCTCTCCTGCATGGCCTTGATGCAGGCCACGGCCTCAATGCCGCCGCCCGCGCCCAGCGGATGGCCGGTCATGGACTTGGTGGAGGAGATGGCGACCTTCGAGGCGGCGTTCTTGAAGACGTTCTTGATCGCCTTGGTCTCGTTGATGTCGTTGTCCTTGGTCGCAGTGCCGTGCGCGTTCAGGTAATCGATCTCGGAGGCCTCGATCTTGGCGTCGTCGAGCGCCATCTGCATCGCGTAGCTCGGTCCCTCGACCGTCGGCTTAACCATGTCCTGGCTGTCGGAGGCCATGCCGTAGCCGGACAGCTCGGCGAGGATCGTGGCGCCGCGGCGCTTGGCGTGCTCGTACTCCTCGAGCACCAGAATACCTGCGCCTTCGCCCAGAACGGTGCCGTTGCGGCGCTTCGCGAACGGGAAGCAGCCCTGGGGCGAGAGAACGTGAAGCGCCTGCCAGGCCTTCATCGTACCGTAGTTGATGACGCTCTCGGAGGCACCCGCAATGGCGACGTCCACCAGATCGTTCTGGATGTAGTCGCGGGCGATGCCGATGGCGTGCGACGCCGTCGAGCAGGCCGAGCAGGTGGCGAACGTGGGCCCCTTGATGCCGTACTCGATGCCGACGTGGGCGGAGGCGGACGAGCCGATGATCCGCAGCAGCGTCAGCGGGTTCGTGGCGCGCTTGTTGTGGATGAAAAGATCGCGGTAGGCGTTCTCGAAGGTGGTGAGACCACCCGCGCCCGAACCGATGATGCAGGCCGCGCGATAGGGGTTCGCGACCGGGAACTCGATCCCCGACTGGGCGACGGCCTCCTCGGCAGCCGCTGCGGCGAACCACGAGTAGCGATCCGCGTGCACGATGATCTTGTCGCGCTTGTAGTTCTTGAGGCGGACCTTGGGATCGAAGTCCTTGATCTGGGCAGCGATCAGGATCTTGAGGTCATCCAGCGGGAACCCGCCGAGCTCACTCACTCCCGACTTTCCGGCCTTCATGCTGGCCCAGAAATCGGCCACGTTGAGGCCGATCGGCGTAACCACGCCAAGCCCCGTGACGACCACACGACGTGTGCCGTTGCCCTTTATCATTTCTCTACTAATCCTAAGATCCACGGCGCAAGGCAAGCCGAGCCCGTCCCCTGGCCGCGCCATACGGGCGACCAGAGGTCAAAGCTCGAAAAACCTTCAATCAAGCCGTTACGCCTTCGCCGCGGCAGGGCCTGCGGCCACCAATCCCTTAACCTTTTCGACCACCGAACCGACGGTCTTGAAGTCGCCGACATCTTCGTTGGCGTTGTAGGGAATCTCGATACCGAAGGTATCTTCGATGTCGAACACAATCATCGCAAGGTCTAGCGACTCGATCTTGAGATCCGTCAAAGCGGTCGAGAGAGAGATGTCGTCTCTCGGCTCCTTCATATGCTTCTTGAGAATGTCGATGATTTTGGTTGCGACTTCGTCCATCTCGCTCTCCAAACCCTGCCCAACGCGACTTGCAGGGACCCCGTGTTACTCGACTTAAGTAATCAGACACTTAAGTAGATCAGGGCTGCAATTATCACAAGCTTGGGCGTCACATATCCTTAAACCGACCTGAAGTCCAGCCAGCGGGATGTACCCCCGTCCGGCCACGCGGCACAAGTCCACTCACGTCCACACATGTCAGATCCCGGAACGCTACGAAGTTCCATGGGATACATCTTCACCTGTCGCGTTTTTGGGGCGCAGGCCTAGGCGAAAGGTGGAAAAAAGTGTTGAATGTCCGAAGCAGCGTTCGGCGTCACGCTCAAACTACAGATAATGCTTGCCCGGAGGATAGAGAAAGCCTCGAGACCCCTGCGCGACACGCAGACGCGGGTTTCCGGGCCCGCCACCCTAACCGGGCAGCTCGGGAGGACAATTGATGGCATTCACTGGGATGGCTCAGGGTTCCGACCGTGCAGCCCATGCCTGGATCAAAAGCTATCCTGAAGGCGTCGACTGGCACATGCCGCTCGTGGCCGAGCCGCTGTTCAGCCTGATCGACAAGGCCGCCGCCCAAAGTCCCGACCGCCCCTGCACCTCCTTCCTCGGACGGAGCCTCACCTACGGCGAGATCGGCGAGATGGTGGACCGGGCCGCCAGCGGCCTCCAGCAACTCGGAGTGATCAAAGGGACCAAAGTGGGTCTCTTTCTTCCGAACAGCCCCACGTTCGTCATCTATTACTTCGCCGTGCTCAAGGCAGGCGGCGTGGTCGTCAACTATAATCCTCTCTACTCGCTCGAAGAGCTGACCTTCCAAGTGAAGGACAGCGAGACCGAGCTGATGGTGACGCTCGATCTCAAGGTGCTGTTCGACAAGGTCGAGAAGCTCATCGAGCAGAAGGTGCTCAAGGGCGCGGTGGTCTGCTCGTTCCCCGCGCTGCTGCCCGCGGCCAAGGCCGTGCTGTTCAAGCTGCTGAAGGGCAAGGAGCTTGCCCGCCCGCGCAACTCTACGGTGCGCGACCGGCTGCGGCTCGAAAGCGAGGTGCTCGCCGATCCGCAGGCCTTCGCGCCGGTCGAGATCAACCCGCTCGTGGACATTGCTGTGTTGCAGTACACGGGCGGCACGACCGGGACGCCGAAAGGCGCGATGCTGACGCACGCAAACGTCTATCTCAACGTGACCCAGATCGCGGCGTGGGCGCCCGACCTCGTCTACGGACAAGAGAGGGTTCTCGCGGCGCTTCCCTTCTTCCACGTGTTCGCGATGACGGTCGTCATGAACCTCGGCGTGAAGGTTGCGGCCGAGATGATCCTGATGCCCCGCTTCGTTCTCGGCGAGGCGCTGGAGCTGATCGCCAAGCACCGGCCGACCATCATGCCGGGCGTGCCGACCCTGTTCAATGCGCTCCTCAATCATCCGCGCATCGCCTCTTACGATCTCAAGTGCCTCAAGTTCTGTCTCTCGGGCGGGGCGGCGCTGCCGGTCGAGGTCAAGGACAGCTTCGAGGCGGCGACCGGGTGCTCGCTGGTCGAAGGCTACGGACTTTCCGAGGCGTCCCCGGTGGTCACCTGCAATCCGCTCGAGGGCAAACAGAAGAGCGGCTCGATCGGCTTGCCGCTGCCCGGCACCGTAGTCTCGCTGCGCGATCTCACCGACCCGATGCGTGAGGTGCCCCTTGGCGAGCGCGGCGAGGTCTGCATCTCGGGGCCGCAGGTGATGCGCGGATACTGGAACAGGCCGGCCGAGACCGCCGCCCAGTTCGCGGGGCCGTTCCTCAGAACGGGCGACGTGGGCGTGATGGACGAGGACGGCTTCTTCTTCATCGTGGACCGCATCAAGGACCTCATCATCTGCTCCGGCTACAACGTCTATCCGCGCCGGATCGAGGAAGCGCTCTACGAGCACGTGTCCGTCGAGGAGGTGGTCGTCATCGGTGTCGCCGACAAATATCGCGGCGAGGCGCCGAAGGCGTTCGTGAAGCTCAAGTCCGGACAGAGCGCGACACGCGCGGAGCTGATGTCCCATCTCGAAGTGAAGCTCTCCAAGCTCGAGCTTCCAGCCGAGATCGAGTTCCGGGAGACGCTGCCGAAGACGATGATCGGCAAGCTCTCCAAGAAGGAGCTCAAGGCCGAGGAGGCGCAGAAATCGCGCGGAGCCTGATCCGGCACCGCGTCTCGCTCTCCGCCCGCCCCTCTCCTCCTCTCAGTCATTCGAGGTTTCACGTTGGATCTTTCAAGCTGGAAGGGTGTGCCGCGTCCCGGCCGGGTGACGCTCGACGGGCGTTCTGCGCGGCTCGAGCCGCTCGATGCTGCGCGGCACGGCGCTAACCTTTTCTCCTCCGCCCGCGAGCCCGGCGCGGAGGAGCGCTTTCGCTACCTCTTCGACGATCCGCCCGCCGACATGGCCACCTTCACGGGCTGGCTGGACAAGGCGGCCTGCTCCACTGATCCGCTGTTCTTTGCGGTGATCGACAAGAGCACCGGGCGGGCGGAAGGCCGGCAGGCGCTGATGCGCATCGACCCCGTTCACGGCGTCATCGAGATCGGCAGCATCCTGTGGGGGCCTGCGATCGCGCGCACCCGCGTGGCCACCGAGGCGCTCTATCTCTTCGCGAGCTACGTGTTCGACACGCTCGGCTACCGGCGCTTCGAATGGAAGTGCCACGACTTGAACGGCCCCTCGAAGCGCGCGGCCGAGCGGTTTGGCTTCACGTTCGAAGGCGTCTTCCGCCAGCACATGGTGGCCAAGGGTCAGAACCGCGACACGGCCTGGTTCGCGATCATCGATCGCGACTGGCCGCGTCTCAAGGCGGGCTACGAAGCCTGGCTGCGGCCGGAGAACTTCGATCCCTCCGGCCTTCAGCGTGAGAAGCTTTCGTTCTGAGAGTACGCTCTAATTTTTGCCCGGAACGATCGAGCCCGCTCCCCGCGCCCGCGAAGGGCCGCCTTCCATGCCAGGCGGCGGACCGCCTGCTCCCGGGAGAGGACGGCTGCCGGGCGGAGGCGGTCCGCCAGGTCCACCGCCGGGAGGCGGACCCGGAGGCCGGCCAAACTCTGCCTTCTCGGGCCCGGCTGCGCGATCCACGCCGATCACAAGGGTCGCCACGTAGGCGTCGGCCTCCTCGCGGATGCTCACGAAGGTGATGTGGTCGCCGTCCGCGCCCGCGATCCAGTCGGTGCTGTTGAGCGTATCGCGCTTGGCTTTACGATCGTTGTAGGGCGCGATGGCGGTGAAGATGTACTCGGAGAGCGCATCCGGGAAATACATCTGGCCCGTCAGCATCGCCTTCTCATCCAGCAACACTTTGAAATGAATGTGCGTGGTGCGGCCGCGATACCAGCCGGGATAGATGGTTCTGAAGGCGACCTCGCCGGTCGAGCCCGTGGTCTGGGTGCCGCGCAGGAACTTCTCGCCCTTGGTTGAGATACCCCGGTCGTCACCTTGCCCGTCGTAGCCGGAATACTGGCCCGTGGCATCGCAATGCCAGACGTCCACGCGGGCGCCGGAGATGGGCTGGCAGGTGGCGCCGTCCGTCACCTGGAGGAGGAGCTTCAGCGGCACGCCGGGCCGGCCCTCGGCGATGTCCTCCCGGACGAGATCGGGATCGAAATAGAATGGGCCTTCGACCATGCGCGGGGTCATACGGCAGACGTTGGCTACCGCTGACTGGGCCTGGGTTGCCTGCGGGCTCGCCGCGGATGCGCTCCTATCATCGCCCGCCAGGAGGGCGGCGGCACCGCCCGCGAGCCCTGCCAATGCACCCCTGCGTGACACTCCTGCGTCGTCCGTCATGCCGTCCCTCATTCCACAGCCATTGGTGCCGGATCCCGGAGGATCCAGCGCCGTCACGACCTCAACGAACGGGGCGCGCAAAATCCGGCGCCGGGGCCAGCAGGTGGATTGGCGCAGGCTGATCAGGCGGCCACGCGTGCCTCGGCGCGCTTAGCGCTTTCGAGGATGGCGGCAACGCCCATGCCGCCCGCCGTGCAGATCGAGATCAGGCCGCGGCCGCCGTTGTCGGCGAGCAGCTTCGAGAGGTTCGCCAGCACCCGGGCGCCCGTCGCGGCGAAGGGATGGCCGAACGCGAGGGACGAGCCTTTCACGTTGAGCTTCGTCCGGTCGAGGGAGCCAAGCGGATGCTCCTTGCCGAGATGCGTCTGGCAATACTCGGGATCCTCCCAGGCCTTGAGCGTCGCCAGCACCTGCGCGGCGAACGCCTCATGGATCTCGTAGAAATCGAAATCCTGAAGCGTCATGTGCGCGCGGTCGAGAATACGGGAGACGGCGATGGTGGGTGCCATCAAGAGCCCCTCCCCCGCCACGAAGTTGTTGGCGGAGCTTTGCGTGTAGGAGAGGAAGGATTCGATTGCGAGGCCGCGCTTGGCAGCCCACTCCTCGCTGGCCAGCAGAACGCAGGCGGCGCCGTCGGTCATCGGCGTGGAATTGGCAGCCGTCAGCGTGCCCTTGTCGGACTTGTCGAATGCGGTCTTGAGGGTCGCGAGCTTGTCGAGGCTGATGTCCTCGCGCAGGTTGTTGTCGCGGTAGACGCCCGCGGTCGGCACGATGAGGTCGTCCATGTAGCCCGAGCGATAGGCCTCGGCGCCTTTGCGATGGCTCTCGAAGGCGAAGCGGTCCTGATCCTGACGTGGTATCTTCCATTCGCGCGCCATCAACTCGCAGTGCTGCCCCATGCTGAGCCCCGTGCGCGGCTCGGTGACGATGGGCGGCTGCGGCACCAGCTCGCGCGGGCTGAAGCCCTTGAACACGCGCACGCGATCCATGGCGCTTTTCTGCTGCGGAAGCTGGATCAGCCGCTGCGAGAACTTCTTCGAGAAGACGATGGGCGCGTCGGAGGTGGTGTCGGAGCCGGTTGCGATTCCGCACTCGATCTCGCCGGTGGCGATCTTGGCGCCGATCATCGCGGCGGACTGAAGGCTCGTGCCGCAGGCCTGCTGGAGCGTTATGCCCGGCGTCGAGGGGGCGAGCCTGGTGCCGAGCACGGCTTCGCGCGTCAAGTTGAAGTCCTTGGAATGGGTGACGACGGCGCCGCCCACCACCTCGTCGATGTGGGTGCCCTTCAGCCTGTACTTCTCCACGAGGCCGTTCAGCGCGGCCGTCATCAGGTCCAGGTTGGATAGATCGGCGTACAGGGTATTCGAGCGGCAGAAGGGCGTGCGCACGCCGCCTACGATGCCGACCCGTCGCAATGTCTGAGCCATCTTCAATCTCCCTCTGCTGGCGATCCGCACCTTCCGCGGCCTCCCAGCGCCAAATCCCGAGCGTTACTCCGCGGCTTCCTTCGCGGCCTCTTCGCGCAGCTCGCTCGCCCTGAAATGCAGCGGCCCGCCGCGGAACGGCGCGAAGCCGGTGCCGAAAATCACGCCCGCATCCACCAAGTCCGCATTCTCGACCACGCGCTCTTCCAGAGCGCGCTCGGATTCGCGGATCAGCGGATCGATCAACTCGCGGCCAAGGCGGTCGAGCTCGGCCGGCGCATAGGTCTTCTCGGCCTTGTCAGGCTTGCCGTCCTTCCAGACGTAGAAGCCTTCGCCCAATTTCTTGCCGAGCTTCTTGCTCTCGACGAGACGCTGGAGCATCGAGCCCTCAGGCGAAAGCCCGAGGATCCTGCCGACGTGCGCGCACACGTCGAGGCCGACGGTATCGGCGAGCTCGATCGGGCCCATGGGCATACCGAACGTGCGCGCCGCCTCGTCGATCTTCTCCTTCTCCTCGCCCTTCTCGAGGCGCGCCATGGCGCTCATCATGTAGGGGGCGAGCACGCGGTTGACGAGGAAGCCCGGGACGCTCTTGGCCACGAGCGGGAATTTGCCGATGGCGGTGACGAAGGTGGCGCCCTTCTTCACCTCATCGTCGCGGCTCGATGCGCCGCGCACCACCTCCACCAGCGGCATCTGCGCGACGGGGTTGAAGAAGTGGATGCCGATGAGACGGCCAGGGTCCTTCAGCGGCGCGGCGATGGCCTCGATCTCCAGCGACGAGGTGTTGGTCGCCAGCACCGCGCCGGGCTTGATCTTGCCTTCGAGATCCGCGAACAGCTTCTGCTTGATGTCGAGCCGCTCGACGATCGCCTCGATGATCACGTCGGCGCGGCCGACGCCCGCGCCTGCGGGATCGGCGATGAGGCGCGCCTTCGCGGCGGCCCGCTCAGCTCTGGTCTTGAACTTACGGGAGAACAGCTTGCCCTGGGCCTTGATACCCTTCTCGATCACCTCGGGCGAGAGATCCTGCAGCGTCACCTCCATGCCGGAGGCCACGCACCAGCCTGCGATGTCCGCGCCCATGGTGCCCGCGCCGATCACGTGCACGCGCATGGGTTTCCAGGCCTGGTCCTTCGGCGCCTGGGCTTTCAGAAGCTCGGAGAGCTTGAACACGCGGCGCAGATTGCGCGACTGATCGGAGATCAGGAGCGGGGCGAAATAGCGTGTCTCCGCGGCCTTCAGCGCCTCCAGATCGCCGCCGTGCAGCTCGAACAGGTCGATCAGGCGGAAGGGTGCCGGATAGTGGGCCTCGCGCGCCTTCTTCTTGGTCTCGTCGCGCATCTTCTTGGCGAGGAGTGCGCGGGCGGGCCAGCGCGTGAGTAGCGATTTCGTGAAGCCCGCGGGCTTCGACTTGCGTTTCTTCAGCACCGCCTTGCGTGCGGCCCAGCGCAAGGCGCCGCGGCTCGCGACCAACTCGTCGATGAGGCCGATGGCGCGGGCGCGCGAGGCACCGATCATGCTGCCGGTGAGCATCGCCTGCATGGCGGCGATGGGTCCGGCCTGGCGAATGGAGCGCGCGGTGCCGTGCCAGCCGGGGAAGATGCCGAGCTTGACCTCGGGGAAGCCGACGCGTGTCGCGGGATCACGCGTGGCGATACGATAGTGGCAGGCGAGGATAAGCTCGAGCCCACCTCCGACGCAGACGCCGTGAATGCCCGCGACGACCGGAATGGAGAGGCGCTCGATGCGGTCGAACAGGGCCAGCACGAGACGCAGTCGATCGATCACCTGGGCTTCTGTCTCGAAGCCGTCGAACTCGTTGATGTCGGCGCCGACGATGAAGCCCTTCTCCTTGCCGGAGAGGATGACGAGGCCGCACATGGTGCGGCGGCGCGCGCCTTCCTCGGCCCAATCGACGATGGCCGACAGCTCCTCCAACGGCCGGCTGCCCAGCGCGTTTGCGCTTGCGCCTTCCCGGTCGAAGATGGCCCAGCCTATGCCTTCCTGATCGACGGAGAACCGCCAATCGCGGAACGCAAGGGTCCCCGCCGGCGGCGCCAGCGGCTCCTCGCCATCACGAGCCACGTTGTCCTGGACCATGGTCGCCTCTCCCATCACGATTGGTTCGCTCCCGCTGTCAGTCCGCGGGAGTTGTGTCCGACATTCGAAGACGGTGCCTTCACATAGTTAGGCTTCAGCTCTTCCGGTGCGAAATGATCGACGGCGATGACGCGCGCGGTCAATGCCTCGACCTCACGCAGGAGCTGCGCCTCGCTTTCGGTGATCGTGCCGGCCTCGGCGGCGGCCTCGATCCAATCCAGTCCATGGTAGCGGCGCACGATGCCGGCGCGAATGGCGCGCTCGAGCTTCTTCTCCGCGTCCTCTGCCGCGACCACCTTCTTCAAGGTGACCTCCAGGAGTCCCGTCACGTCGTCGGGATCGTTCGAGATGTAGATGTCGCGCGTGAGGCGATCGCGCACCTCGCCGGGCTCGAGCGCGAGGCGGACGATCTTGCTGCCGAGCGCGTCGGGGGCGGGGAAATAGTGGCGACCGAACGGGAAGACGAGCACGCGCAGGAGAACGCGCGCGGCGGGATTGGGGAAGTTCTCCACCGTGCCCCGCAGCGCCTCCTCGAAACGATGGAGACCGTTGGCAGCCGCAAACGCAACGATGGGGCGATCCGCCTCGGGACGGCCGTCGTCCTCGAACCGCTTCAGCGCGCACGAGAGCAAATAGATCTCCGAAAGCGCGTCGGCGAGACGGCCGGTGAGCTTCTGCTTCACCTTGAGCCCGCCGCCGAGCATCGCCACCGTGAGATCGGCGACGAGCGCGAAATTGCGCGAGGCGCGCGAGAGCTGGCGATAAATCGTCTCGAGGCCCTGCGGGCGCTCGGGCACCTCGGCGAAGTATCCGAGCGTGAGGTTGTGGAAGAAGGCGCCCGTGACGTTCGAGATCGAGAACGAGATGTGCCCGAGAAGCGCGTCCTCAAACGCGTCGAGACCCTTCCTGCTGTCGGGGTCCTGCACGGCACGGACTTCTTTGTACAGGTAGGGATGCGAGCGCAGCGCGCCTTGCGCGAATGTGATCAACGTGCGCGTGAGGATATTCGCGCCCTCTACGGTGATGCCGACGGGGACGAGCTGATAGGCGGACTGGAGATAGTTCGTCGGACCGTCGCAGATGGCGCGGCCGCCGTGGACGTCGAACGCGTCGTTGACGGCGCGGCGCAGACGCTCGGTGGTCTGGTACTTCATCAGCGCCGAGATGACGGAGGGGCGCTCGCCGCGCGAGACCATGGCGGCGGTGACGGCGCGGGCGGCCTCATTGACGTAGGCCGTCTCGACCAGGCGCGCCAGTGGCTCCTCGACACCTTCCATACGTGCAACAGGCAAGCCGAACTGGCGACGAATGCGCGCGTAGGCGGTGGTGACGCGCAGCATCGCCTTGGCGCCTGCCGTCGCCGACGACGGCAGCGAGATGGCGCGGCCTGCGGCCAGGCATTCCATCAACATGCGCCAGCCCTGGCCGACCATCTTCTCCCCGCCAATCACCCAATCGACGGGGATGAACACGTCCGTGCCCCAGTTGGGTCCGTTCGGGAAGGCGGCGCCGGATGGGAGATGGCGGCGGCCGATGTTGACGCCGGGGTGCGTTGCGGGAATGAGGGCGACGGTGATGCCGATGTCCTCGGCACCGCCCAGGATCTTATCGGGATCGAAGAGGCGGAACGCGAGGCCGACCAGCGTCGCTTCGGGTCCAAGGGTGATGTAGCGCTTGTCCCAGGAGAGGCGGATGCCGACCACCTCACGGCCATCGTGCTGGCCTTTGGTGACGTAGCCGATATCGCGCATGGTGGCCGCGTCGGAGCCGGACGTTGGACCGGTCAGCGAGAAGCAGGGAACCTCGAGGCCCTTGGCAAGACGCGGCAGATAGTGATGCTTCTGCTCGTCGGTGCCGTACTTTTCGATGAGCTCGCCGGGTCCAAGCGAATTCGGCACCATGACGATGGTGACGACGTCGGGCGAGCGGGAGGCGATCTTGCCGAGGATGAGCGACTGGGCCTGAGCGGAGAATCCGAGGCCACCGTGCTCCTTGGAAATCAGCATGCCGAGGAAGCCGTTGGCCTTCACGAACTCCCAGATCCCGGGAGGCATGCGCCGCTCGGCGTGACGGATCTGCCAGTGATCGATCATCCCGCAGAGTTGCTCCGTCGGACCGTCGAGGAACGCGCGCTCCTCGGGCGTCAGCACGATCGGGGGCACGGCGCGCAGCTTGGTCCAGTCGGGCGTGCCCGAGAAGATCTCGGCGTCGAAGCCGACGGTGCCGGCATCAAGCGCCTGCTGCTCCGTATCGGAGACCTTGGGCAGGATCCCACGTACCAGCTTGAAGGCCGGCTGCACCAGGATCTGGCGGCGGACCTTCGGTATGGAGAACGATGCCAGTGCGGCCAGGCCGAGCCAGACGATAAACCCGAGAAGGCCGAACGAGGGCCAGTGGAGTGCGCCATGGAAGACACCGCTCTGCCAAGCGAGCGTGACCGCGCCGAGACCGACGGCCCACTGCCATGCAGATGCGCGCCACATGCCGAGCGCAAGCGCTACGGCAATCAGAGCAATCAGAAGCAGAATCAAAGCCATCGAGGTCTCCGCACTCAGGTCCTGGGGTGTCGTGGCGGTACGGGCCAAACGCCCGGCGCCTGGAGACCGGCCTCAACAGCCGCCCCCGGAGACCCCATTCAACGCGAGGGCTGCCAGCCTCGTTCGTGTTGCCGAGACCGCTCAGCCTTCGAGGCGACCCTACGCCACTCACTCAAGAGTCCGCCCTCAGCCTCATGGTAAGCGAAGAGTATAAAGTGTTTCTCTCCGCAGGGCGGTTTGAGGGCTATACGCAGCGGAAATTTTCTCTGCTTGGCCCGTCACTTATAGTTGTATCTTCCTGTATGGGCTGATTGAAATCACGCGGCCGCCGCAAAAGGCGCCGTCAGCCCCGCTGGCCGCTCGGCGCGCGCCCGGTGGCGGTTGCCGACTTGGCGAACATGTCGTCGACGAGGGTATCGTACCAGGCGATGCTCTCCTCGTAGGTCTCCTTGCGCAGCGCCGCGCTCTCACCCGTCTGGGAGATGAAGGCGTTCTTTGCGACGAGCGCGTGCTTGCCCTTCACGTCTCCCGGAACGTAGTCGGCACCGATCTTGACGCTGTCATCGGGCGCGAGCATCGACCAGCAGGTGTTGCGATAAGCGGCCTGCGGGCGCTCCGAGCCCGTGAGGTCGGCCAGGATATGGCCGGCCACGCTGCGCGCCTGGTTGGCGGCGGAATAGGCCGACTTCGGCATGTCCGCCGCGATCGTGGCATCGCCGACAACGTAGACGTTCTCCACCTTGGCGGAGCGGAACGTCTCCGGCTCGATCGGGCACCAGCCACCTTCTGCCAGCCCGGCCTCCAGCGCGATGGCGCCTGCCGTCTGGTCGGGGATGATGTTGGCGACGTCCGCCTTGAAAGTCTCGCCTGATTTGGTCACGACCTCGCCGGTCTTGGGATCGACGCGCACGACGCTCATGTCGTCGATGTCGTTGGTCAGACGCAGATCGATGAGACCCTTGTAGTACTTGGCGAAGGCTTCCTCGAACACGGCCTGCTTCGAGAAGGCCATCTTGGGATCGAGGATCACGAGCTTGCTCTTCGGCTTCTCGCGTTTCAGGTAGTTGGCGATGAGGCAGGCCCGCTCGTAAGGACCCGGCGGGCACCGGTAGGGATTGCGGGGCGTCGCGATGACGACGAGACCGCCGTCCTTCATGTCATCGAGACGCTCGCGCAGAAGGCGCGACTGGCGGCCCCCGGACCAGGCGTGCGGCATGAAATAGCTCGCCTCTTCCGTATAGCCCTCGATGGCTCCGTACTTGAAGCCAATGCCGGGCGCGACGACGAGCCTGTCATAGGGGATTGCGGCGGCGACATGCTCTACCCTCACCTCGCGCGCGCCGAGATCGAGCGCCGAGGCCCGCTCGTGGATCACATTGATGCCGAGCGAGGCAAGCCCGAGATAGGTGTGCGTGATGCGCTTGAAGCTCAGAAGGCCGCCGATGAAGTGATTTGAATAGAAGCAGGTCGTGTAGTGGCGTTGCGGCTCGATCAGCGTCACGTCGAGATCCGGCGCGGCGCGCTTCAGCGTCACCGCCACGGTGGCGCCGCCCGGCCCGCCGCCGACGATGACGACGCGCCCTTTGGAGGCCGCGCGCAGCGGCCTCGCCCCAACTGTGGCCGCGAGCGAAAGAGCGCCGAATCCTATCGTGAACTGCCGGCGGTCGATGTCGTACATGGACGCAAGGCCCTCCTTCGATCACGGTCCCGGAAAGAATCCCGCGCCTGCCAAAATCGGGCGCAGCTCCTCGTAGAAGTAGTCCGCGCCCGGATAGCCGGTGATCCTGCCCAATTCCTCGTTGGAACGGACAACCAGGAATGTGGGCGTAAAGACGACAGGCGCGAAGCCTTTGATCTCGGGGGCTCCGCGCATCACGCGCTTCAGCGGAGCGAAACGGCCTTCCTCGGATTTCTTGTAGCCGGAGCCGATCTCGGCATCCCACTTGCGGCAGAAGCGGCAGCCCACCTCTTCCACCATGATCAGGCGAACGCCGCTCGCCGAGCGCACCTCGCCCCCGCCAGTGCCCAAAGCACCGATCAAGACGGCAAGCAGAGCGAACCACATGGCCGCGGACCTCCGGCGCTCAAGCAACATCCCAAGCCGGTTTCGTTGCGGGAGACCCGGCGGCATGATTTGCACCCTCTTTTGGACCTATGGTAGCAGTCCCTTGGTTTGCCGAGAAGCGCTATGGCCAAAGGGGCAGGTCGTTCCTATCTTCTTGGGATGGAGCGACATCCTGGCCTTTGGGCTTCCTCATTGATATGGATGCGAGATCGATCGTGACTTCCCGCAGCCCGGCCGCTGACCGCCTGATCGACAGGCGCACTCTGCTTGCCAGCACCGGCGCGCTGGCGCTTGCCGCAGCCACCTCGCGGCCCGCTTTCGCCGACACGCAGGCGGGACGCGCGGAAGCTGCTGCCGCAGATGCGCCTCCGCTCGTTCCGACGCCGCAATTCGAGCAGGCTTTCGCAAAGGTCGTGGGGAACGGAACGCCGATCGAAGGGCGCGTCGTGCTCGAGCTGCCGGAAGATGCGGAGAACGGCAACATCGTTCCTTACAAGATCAGCATCGAAAGCCCCATGACCGCGGACGATCATATCGCGGAAGTGCATCTGCTCTCGACGCAGAACCCGCAGGCCTCCGTCGCGGTGTTCCAATTCACGCCGCTTTCGGGCAAGGCGGCCGTCTCCGGACGCATGCGGCTCGCCAAGACGCAGGAGGTGGTGGCGGTGGCGCTGACCTCCAGTAACACGCTGCTCATAGGCCGGCACAAGATCACCGTCGGCATCGGCGGCTGCGGAGCGGAGTAGAGCATCATGGCTGCATCCAAACCGCGTCTCAAATTTCCGGAGCAGGCTTCCGCCGGCGAGATCATCGAGATCAAGGCGCTGATCACCCACGTGATGGAGACGGGCAACCGCAAAGACGCGGACGGCAACCGCATTCCCCGCGACATCATCCACACCTTCACGGCGCACTACGACGACCAGTTGATCTTCAAGGCCGAGTTCGGGCCGGGGATCTCGGCCAACCCCTTCATCTCGTTCTTCCTCAAGGTGCCGGGCCCGGGCGAGCTCTGGGTATCTTGGAAGGACGATGCGGGCGGCGAGACGATCGAGCGCTATCCGTTGAACGTGGTCTGAAGACCGCGCGCGGACGCTTTAATTCCGACTTCGCAGCTCGTGTGTCGATTGAGACGACTTGAGACAAGCTGGCTCTTGCCCGCGAGGTGGGAAGCCGGTACGCCGAAGGTCTGGCCCAACCGGGAGAGGGACCATGGCAGAAGACCCGATCATCGCACAAACGAGCCCCTATCAAGTCGATCTCGTCGAGGGGGAGACGTACTGGTATTGCCGCTGCGGCCGCTCCCAGTCTCAACCCTTCTGCGACGGCTCCCACCAGGACACCGGAATCGAACCGCTCGAATTCGTGGCGCCCTCCACTGGCACCTTCAATCTCTGCGGCTGCAAGGCGACCGACGACGAGCCCTGGTGCGACGGCAGCCATAACGTACTCTAGGCAGCGCGCTGAGAGCCGACGGCCGGATGCGGCACGCTGCATCGCAGCGTAAAGATTCGCGGCCCCTCTCGCCGTCGCGCTTTCGCACTTGGCACTTCCCACAAAACGGGTGCCGGACTGCCAAATCCCGCTCAGGAGCTGCCTAAATCCACAGCAGTTGAGCCGGAGTGGCCGCCAGAGCGGCGAATGAAGTGAAAAATCAGTTCCCATCGCGGGCGCGCACGCTCTAAACAGCATGGAGGGTGCGATCGGGTTCGCTCGACTCGCGATCGCGCTCAAGGTCTTGGCGAGACCCATGTTTCGCGCTTCGGAGCAACGGGACCCGAGGCGCGCGTGGTGCAGGGCGAGAGCCGAACTCGGGGGGATGGGGAACCGATGGATTATTTTCTCCAGCAGCTCATCAACGGGCTCACGCTCGGATCGATCTACGGACTGATCGCCATCGGCTACACGATGGTCTACGGCATCATCGGCATGGTCAACTTCGCCCACGGCGACGTGTTCATGCTGGCAGCCTTCATCGCGCTCATCCTGTTCCTCGCACTCACGCAGCTTCTGGGCGTCGGCTCGCTTGGGCTCGCGTTGCTGATCGTGCTGGTGCTCGGCATGGCGCTCACCAGCCTCTGGGGCTGGGTGATCGAGCGGCTGGCGTACCGGCCGCTGCGCGGGTCCTTCCGCCTCGCGCCGCTGATCTCGGCGATCGGCATGTCGATCTTCCTTTCCAATTTCGTCCAGCTCGTGCAGGGCCCGCGCAACAAGTCGCTGGAGCCAATCCTTTCCAACGTGCTGGTCATTCCCGTCGGCTCCGGATCCATCACCCTCGCGGAGAAGCAGCTCCTGATCATGGTGGTGACGGCCGTGCTGCTCGCCGTGCTGTGGTACGTGGTGCGCCACACGCCGCTCGGGCGGGCGCAACGCGCCTGCGAGCAGGACCGCAAGATGGCTTCGCTGCTCGGCGTGGACGTCGACCGCACCGTTTCGCTCACCTTCATCATGGGAGCAGCACTTGCCTCCGTCGCCGGACTGCTGTGGATGACCTACTACGGCGTCGTGAGCTTTTCCGACGGCTTCGTACCGGGCGTCAAAGCCTTCACAGCCGCGGTGCTGGGCGGCATCGGCTCGCTACCGGGCGCGGTGCTCGGGGGCCTACTGATCGGCCTCATCGAGACGTTCTGGTCCGCCTACTTCACGATCGACTACAAGGACGTTGCCGCGTTCTCGATCCTCGCGATCGTGCTCATCTTCCTTCCGTCCGGGCTGCTCGGCCGGCCTGACGTCGAGAAGGTCTGAGCACCATGGGCAAGGCGGGAGACGCGTTCAAGTCGGCGCTTCTCGCGGCCCTCGTTACGTTGGGGCTCGCATTTCCGATCGTCGCGCTGCGCACGGACACCAATCTCTCGAACCAGCTCGTTCTCACGGAGCGTTGGGGCCTCACGTTCATCCTGGCCGCCGTCGTCGGCGCGGGGGTATTTCTGCTCACCCTCGTCCGGCCCGTTCTGGCGGCTCGCGCAACCCCCAAGGTGTCGTCGCGCACGGCCGCCCCCCCTCACCCGTTCAGGCGCTACCAGCCGCGGATCGGCCTCGCGCTGCTCATCGCATTTCCGTTCATTGCCTCGGGCATTGCGGCGGCGGGCGGGCCCGGTGCGCTCAAGCTGCTCGACAACTACGGCATCCAGATCCTGACCTACGTGCTGCTCGGCTGGGGCCTCAACATCGTCGTTGGTCTCGCGGGCCTTCTCGATCTCGGCTACGTGGCGTTTTACGCGGTCGGCGCGTACTCGTCGGCGCTGCTGACCAAGACTTTCGGACTCTCGTTCTGGCTGGCGCTGCCGCTAGCGGGCATCCTCGCCGCGTTCTGGGGCCTGCTGATCGGCTTTCCGGTGCTCCGGCTCAGGGGCGACTATCTCGCCATAGTCACCCTCGCCTTCGCCGAGATTGTGCGCCTCGTGCTGATCAACTGGGTGCCGGTGACGGGCGGGTACGCCGGCCTCTCCAGCATTCCGAAGCCGACGCTGTTCGGATATTCGCTAGGCTCGGAGCCCGGCGGCATTCCTTCACTCATCGGGCTGCCGCCATCTCCCGTCTACCGCCTCGCCTTCATGTACTATCTCCTGCTGGCGCTGGCTCTCTTCACCTACTGGGTGACGCAGAAGCTGCGCTCGCTTCCGGTCGGACGCGCCTGGGAGGCCATGCGCGAGGACGAGATCGCCTGCAGGTCGCTCGGCATCAACACGGTCACGACCAAGCTCTCCGCCTTCGCGACTGGCGCGTTTTTCGGCGGCCTCGCCGGCGCATTCTTCTCCGCACACCAGAGCTTCGTTAGCCCCAAGTCGTTCGAGTTCATGGAGAGCGCGGTGATCGTGGCGATCGTCGTTCTCGGCGGGCTCGGCAGCGCGGTCGGCGTCGCGATCGCTGCGGTGGTGATGATAGGCGGCACGGAGCTTCTGCGCGAGCTCGATGCGTTGAAAGCGGTGTTCGGCAACGATTTCGATCCCGCGCAGTACCGCATGCTGCTGTTCGGCCTCGCCATGGTGCTGCTGATGATCTGGCGGCCGAAGGGGCTCATCTCGACTCGCGAGCCAACAGTCCGGCTCAAGCCACAGCCTGCGCGTGGCGCACCGTCTTTCCCCTCGGCGGCAGAGTGAGGCAGACCTGATGCGCTGGCTTGCCCAACCCTTGCTCACGGTCGACCATCTGTCGATGAGGTTCGGCGGACTGGTGGCCGTGAACGATCTCTCCTTCACGGTGGGGCGCGGCGACATCACGGCCCTGATCGGTCCGAACGGCGCGGGCAAGACCACCGTCTTCAACTGCATCACGGGCTTCTACAAACCGACGAGCGGGCGCCTCGCTCTGGCCCACGGCGGCACCGTCGCGCCCAAAGCCGTGGATGCGCTGACGCGCTCGGACCAGCGGCGGACGCATGGGGCAACGCCCGAGCTGTTCCTGCTGGAGCGGATGCCCGACCACGCGATCGCATCGGAAGCGCGGGTAGCACGCACGTTCCAGAACATCCGCCTGTTCGCGGGCATGACGGTGCTCGAGAACCTCATCGTCGCCCAGCACAAGACGCTGATGAAGGCCTCGGGCTTCAGCCTCGGCGGGTTGCTCGGTCTCTCCAAATATCGCGCGGCGGAGCGCAAGGCGTTCGAGCTTGCCAAAGCGTGGCTCGAGGTGGTCGGCCTCATCGACCGCGCGGACGATCCGGCGGGCGACCTGCCCTATGGCGCGCAACGCCGCCTCGAGATCGCGCGGGCCATGTGCACCAATCCGGTGCTTCTCTGCCTCGACGAGCCGGCTGCGGGCCTCAACAACAAGGAGAGCGCGGAGCTGACACGCCTTCTGCGCGGCATCCGCGAGCAGACCGGCGTCTCGATCCTTCTGATCGAGCACGACATGTCGGTCGTCATGGACATCTCCGATCATGTCGTCGTGATCGAGTACGGCGTGAAGATCGCCGACGACACGGCGGCCAGCGTGAAGAACGACCCCAAGGTGATCGCGGCCTATCTCGGCGTGGACGACGACGAGGTGGCACTCTCGACAGGAGGCGGACACCCATGAGCACGCCTCTCCTTTCTATCGAAGGCGTGTCCGCCTTCTACGGGAACATCCAGGCGCTCAAGGGCGTGTCGCTCGAGGTCAACCGCGGCGAAATCGTGACCTTGATCGGCGCCAACGGCGCAGGCAAATCCACGCTGATGATGACCGTGTTCGGCAACCCGCAGGCGCGCGAGGGGCGCATCCTGTTCGAGGACAAGCCGATCACCGATCTTTCGACGCACGCCATTGCGCGTCTTCGCATCGCTCAATCACCGGAGGGGCGGCGCATCTTCCAGCGCATGACGGTGCTCGAGAACCTGCAGATGGGGGCTGCCGTGGATGGCAGCGTCAATTTCGACGAGGATCTCGACCGCGTCACGCGCCTGTTTCCACGCCTCAAAGAGCGGCTCTCGCAGCGCGGAGGCACGCTGTCGGGCGGCGAGCAGCAGATGCTCGCCATCGCGCGCGCGCTGATGAGCCGGCCGAAACTCCTGATGCTTGACGAACCGTCGCTCGGTCTCGCGCCGCTCATCGTGAAGCAGATCTTCGCGACGCTCGCGGAGCTCAACGCGCAGGGCATGACGATCTTCCTCGTGGAGCAGAATGCCTTCCACGCCCTCAAGCTCGCGCATCGGGCCTACGTGATGGTCAACGGCGTGATCACCATGAGTGGACCGAGCCGCGACCTGCTTGCGCGCCCCGAGATCCGCCAAGCCTACCTCGAAGGCGGGAGGCATTGATGGAGACCGTGCTCACCGACATCGGCTACGCGCTGCCTCCGAGCAACGGCGTGCTCGCGTTCGTCCTTCTGACACTGCTGGTCGGCGGCGGGGCCGCGTGGAGAACCGGACAGGCCGTTGCGCAGGTGTGGGGCGCGATGTGGCCGGTGGCCGCCTACACCGCGCTCCTCGCAGCGGCCGTGCGCTTCCTGCACTACGCGCTTTTCGGGGGCACCCTGCTCTCGCTGCCAAGCTATCTCGTCGACTATTCGATCCTGCTCGTGGTCGCGCTCATCGCCCACCGGATGCGGCGGACGCGGCACATGACCGAGCAGTACCGATGGATGTTCGAACGCTCGGGCCCGTTCACTTGGCGGGATCGTACCTGAGGTATGCCGATCGGACGTGACTTCGCCGCCATTTCGAGTGAAAAACGTGGGCGGACGGTCCCGGGGGGCGGCGTCGTCGCGCGCGTTTCGCGGCTTCGGCCCGCGCGCTGCGTCTCTTTGAACGGGATCACCCTCAGGTCTTCGGAGAGACCGATGATTACGCTTCGGGGCGAAAAGTCCGGAACGATCATGGTCAGGTTGCTCATTCGTGCTCCGGTCGCCGGCGCACCTTTTGGAGGATGTCGCATATGCGCCTCGTGAAGCTCGCGGGAGCCCTTCTCGCCACCCTGGCACTCGCTTCCTGCGGGGGAGAGCAGAAGCTCAAGATCGGCGTCGCGGGGCCGTTCACCGGCAAGGACGCCGTGTTCGGCGCGCAGCTTCGCAACGGGGCCGAGCAGGCCGTCCAGGACATCAATGCGGCCGGCGGCCTCAACGGACAGCAGGTGGAGCTGGTGTTCGGCGACGACGCCGCGGACCCCAAGCAAGGCCGCTCTGTCGCCAACACCTTTGTCGGCGAAGGGGTGAGCTTCGTCGTCGGTCACTTCAATTCGGGCGTCTCGGAGCCCGCCTCCGACGTCTACGCCGAGAATGGCCTCCTGATGATCACGCCCGGCTCGACGAACCCCAAGATCACGGAGCGCGGCCTCGCCACCGTGTTCCGCACCTGCGGGCGCGACGACCAGCAGGGCAAGGTGGCGGGCGAGTACATCGCCCAGCACTTCAAGGACAAGAAGATCGCGATCACCCACGACAAGACCACCTACGGCAAGGGGCTCGCGGACGAGACGAAGAAGGTGATGAATGCGCTTGGCGTGACCGAGGTCCTCTACGAAGGCATCAACGCTGGCGAGCGCGACTTCAGCGCGCTGGTTTCGAAGATCAAGGCGTCGGGCGCCGACGTCGTCTACTGGGGCGGCGTGCACACGGAAGGCGGCAGCATCCTGCGCCAGATGCGCAGCGCGGGCGTCAACGCGGTCATGATGGGCGGCGACGGCATCGCGACCGACGAGTTCGCGGCGCTCGGCGGCCCGGGCACCGAAGGCACGCTGATGACGTTCGGTCCGGATCCGCAGAAGCGCCCGGAAGCGCAGGCCGTTATCGAGAAGTTCGCGGCGCGCAAGTTCAAGCCGGAGGCCTACACGCTCTACAGCTACGCAGCCGTTCAGGTGATCGCGGAAGCCGCGAAGGCCATCAACTCGGTGGATCCCGTGAAGGTCGCCGCAGAACTGCACACCGGCAAGACGTATAAAACCGTGATCGGCGACCTCTCCTTCGATGCGAAGGGCGACGTCACCCGTATCGACTACGTCATGTACACCTGGAAAGCTCAGCCTGACGGAACGATCACCTACGTCCAGAACTGACCGCGCGGGCGCCAGCCTAGGGCGCGCAGGGCTTTTGCTCGGCGCGGCCGTGTGGCTTGCCGCCGTGTTTCCGGTCGCGGCCTCGGCCGAGATCCGCATCGGACTCGCGGTGCCGCTCAGCGGCCGCATGGCCGGGACGGGGCTTGCCATGAAAGCCGCGCTCGAAGCGGCGGTGGCAGAGGCCAACGCGGCGGGCGGCGTGCTCGGCGAGCGCGTGGCGCTGCTGGTCGAGGATGACGGCTGCGCGGGCGCGAGCGCCGCGGGCGCCGCGAGCGTTCTCATTGCGCAAAAGCCTACGCTTGTGATCGGCCATCCGTGCTCGGGCGCGGCAACGGCGGTGGCGGCGCTTTACGGACAGGCGGGCGTTCTCCTGATCACGGTCGGCGCGCGCCACCCCGATGTGACGCGCACGCACGGCCCGGTGCCGGTGCTGCGTCTCGCGGGGCGCGACGACCGGCAGGGCCAGGCTGCCGCAGCGTGGCTTCTGGCACATGCACCGGCGCGGCGCGTCGGGATCATCCACGACCGGACGGGATATGCGCGTGGGATCGCGGACGGGGCCATGGCCGCGCTCAAGGCGTCCGGCGTGGAGCCGGTCGCCAATCTTCCGATCGTCGCGAGCAAGCGGGATTACGAGGAGACGGTCCGGCAGCTTCGCGACAGCGGCGCCGAGTCGGTGCTGTTCGCGGGCTACCCCGACGAGGCGGCCATTGTCGTCGCCGCAATCGGACGGCTGGGTCTCGCGATTCCCCTGATCGGCTCCGATGCGCTGGCCACGGAGGGTTTTGCGCGGATTGCAGAACGGGCGCCGGGCCGAGTCGAGGTTCTGTTGCCGAGAGAGCCTGCCCCGCGTGCGGGGACCAACTCGGCGTCGCGCGGCGCACGTACAAACGGTGGGGATACCGACACGGCGGCGGGGGCACGAGCCCGGGGTGCTTTCGAAGCGTGGACCGTAATTGCCGGCAAGACCGGCTCGACGGAGGGGGCGACGCTGGCCCCGGCGCTCAGGGGCGCACGGATCGATACGCCGTCGCTCGGCGAAATCGTCTTCGATGCGAACGGAGACCTGGATGCGGCCGCCTTTGCAGCCGCATCAGCACGATCCGGTCAGTGGATCGGAGAAAACTGAAGTATTGGCAGCCGCCGATACTGACGGGCGGCTGGCTTTCCGCGTGATCGAGAGGCGATCAGCGCCCCTGCGATTCCAGCCTGCATTCCGCTGCGAGGCGGCGTTCCATCAGCGCAAGCGCTTCGGGAACCTGCTGTCCGTGTGCACGGCAAGAGCGAATTCGCTCAAGAACGAGAGCATAAGATCGGCGCGGATCGTCGATTTCATCGAGTCGAAGATTGAGTTCCGCAATCTCCGCCTGCATTTGTTCAGTCATCACTTACCCCTGGCTTCGTCGCGTCATCGTCGGGATTTCGTGGGTTTTTTAATTGTAGGCGCACGGCGAACGGCGTCTTTGACCTCTCTCAAATCCCTGCATTTCGTCCAACTCGATGACAGCGCTACAAGACTATCGAGAGTTGGAAGACTTTGCTCTGACAATTCGGCAACAGTTTCATCATCACGTCTACTTGCGTCCTCGGCGTCGGAGCCTGATCAACCATCGAATTATGGCTCGATCTGGGCTTGCGGCGCTCACGAATTGTTGCGTTGCAAAAATGTTACTTAGGCAGCGCACCACGGAGCAATTTATTGATGGAATTTATTTTTCCAATCTTTCCGATGCGTAAATGAAAAGAAATTGTCGCATTGCACATATTTCAACCGTGAACGGGCTCGCTGCGAGAATGGCGGATAATCAAGGCTATTCCGGCTCGCCGGGTTGTGGCGGCCACGACATAATGTCGCAATCGAGTATCCACATGCGCGGCCCTGCAGCCCCCAGTGCGCGCCGCGGCGTAATTGAAGCTTTGAGCGCCCTCTGGTACGGCGTGTAGCCATCTCAGGCTCGAAGCCTGCCCTTCCGCCGCCTGGCGCCCGACCAAAGAGATTTCGATGATTCCCCGCTACTCACGCCCCGAGATGGCGTCCATCTGGACGCCCGAGACACGCTTCCGGATCTGGTTCGAGATCGAGGCGCACGCGGCCCAAGCGATGGCGGAGATCGGCGTCATTCCCAAGGAGGCCGCACAGGTCATTTGGGACAAGGGGTCGAAGGCGACCTTCGATACCGCGCGCATCGACGAGATCGAGGCGGTGACCAAGCATGACGTCATCGCGTTTCTCACCCATCTCGCGGAGCACGTGGGGCTGGAAGCGCGCTTCGTGCACCAGGGCATGACGTCGTCGGACGTGCTCGACACCTGCCTCAACGTGCAACTCGTGCGCGCGGCGGACATCCTGATCGCGGATGTCGACCGTCTGCTCGCCGGCCTCAAGGTGCGCGCTTACGAGCACAAGTCGACCGTCACCATCGGCCGCAGCCATGGCATCCACGCGGAGCCGACGACGTTCGGCGTCAAGCTGGCGTTCGCCTATGCGGAGTTCGCGCGCTGTCGCGAGCGGCTGGTTGCCGCGCGCCGTGAGGTCGCCACCTGCGCGATCTCGGGCGCCGTCGGCACCTTCGCCAACATCGATCCGTTCGTGGAAACCTATGTGGCCGGGAAGCTGGGGCTCGTTCCCGAGCCGGTCTCGACGCAGGTGATCCCGCGCGACCGGCACGCCATGTATTTCGCGACGCTCGGCGTCGTCGCGTCGTCGATCGAGCGGCTGGCGACGGAGATCCGTCACCTCCAGCGCACCGAGGTTCTGGAAGCCGAGGAGTTCTTCTCGGCGGGCCAGAAGGGCTCGTCGGCCATGCCGCACAAGCGCAACCCCGTTCTCTCGGAGAACCTGACGGGGCTCGCGCGCATGGTGCGCGCCTACGCTCTCCCCGCCATGGAGAACGTGGCGCTCTGGCACGAGCGCGACATCTCGCATTCCTCGGTCGAGCGCATGATCGGTCCGGACGCGACGGTGACGCTCGATTTCGCGCTCGCTCGCCTCGCGGGCGTCATCGAAAAGCTCGTCGTCTATCCCGAGAACATGCAGAAAAACCTGGACAAGCTCGGCGGTCTTCACAATTCCCAGCGCGTGCTGCTCGCTCTCACGCAGGCGGGCGCCTCGCGCGAGGAAGCCTATGCGCTGGTGCAGCGCAACGCCATGAAGACGTGGGAGAAGGGCCTCGACTTCCTGACCGAGCTCAAGGCGGACAAGGACGTGACGGCGAAGCTCGCCGCCAAGGACCTCGATGCGATGTTCGACCTCGGCTATCACCTGAAGCAGGTCGATACCATCTTCAAACGGGTGTTCGGAGAGCCCTAGATCGTTCTGCGATCCGGCGGTGCCGGACCCGAGCGCTCCAGGTTTTTGATTGGTCGCATTCTCTTACGGCGAGCGGGTTTAGCCTCGTCGGAAAATGCTCTAGCCGGCTGCACCTCCCATGGGATCGTCCGTCAGTCGCGCCTTCGGCTACACGTGCGCCGCACTCGGCGCCGCGTTCTTCTCGACCAAGGCGATCTTCATCAAGCTCGCCTTCCAGGAGCAGGTCGACGCGTCGCTGATGCTCGCCTATCGCATGATCTTCGCTACCCCGGTGTTCGTGGCGATCGGCTTGTGGGCCTATGCGAAGCGCCGCGCGAAAGGTGATCCGCCGCCCGACCGCGCCAGCGTCGCCTGGGCCGTGCTGGTCGGCTTCCTCGGCTACTACATGGCCTCTGCCTTCGATTTCGCCGGGCTCCAGTACATCACCGCCGCGCTCGAGCGGCTGGTGCTGTTCACTTACCCTCTGTTCGTGATGCTCATCGGAGCGGCGTTCTATGGCCAGCCCCTCACACGCTTCGGCATTGCCGCCGCTGTCGTCACCTACATCGGGCTAGCCATCGTGTTCGCGGTAGATCTGCCCGCAGGCGGCCGCAACACGGCGATCGGCACCGCGCTCGTGCTCGGCGCGGCCATCTCGTTCGCCTGGCATCAGATCCTCGCCAAGCGCTGTATCGCGCCGCTTGGCAGCGCGCTGTTCACGAGCATCGCGCTCACGGCAGCGGGCGTCTTCTGCGTGCTTCACCACGTGGTCTTCGGCAGCGGGAGCTTTGCGGCGTCGCCACGCTTCCTGTGGCTTTCGTTCGGCTGCGCCATGGTGGCGACGGTGCTGCCTTCGTTCCTCGTCAACGCCGGGCTCGCGCGCGTCTCGCCCCAGGTCGTCTCCATGATCGCAACCGTGTCGCCGATCGTGACCATCGGGCTCGCCATCCAGATCCTCGGCGAGCCGTTCACACTCGCGGACGCCATCGGCTCGAGCCTCGTGCTCCTGGGCGTGGGGCTGTTCACGTGGGGGGACAGCCGCAGGAAACCTGCCCCGGCGCCGCAGCCTGCGGCCCAACCCGCGCCAGCCGCAGCGCAAGCGTCCGAGCCTTAACGCCGGGTCGTGGCTTACTGGCGCTCAACATGCATGTGCCGCGCGGAACATGCTTCGATGCCGAGCGCGATTAAATCTTGGATCGCTCTCATCAGCTCCGGCGTTCGCCAGCCCCATTCGGGTCTCACCAAAGCAACGATCAATGACGCTCACCATCACGCTTGCAGAAGGCTCCCTGTCGCGCCGCATCGCGGTCACGCTCGCCGCGCTTGCCGCGTATCGTCTGGGTGCCTGCATCCCGCTGCCGGGCCTCAACGTTCCCGCTTCGCTCCTCGAAGCCGGTGGTTCGGCGCCTCCGGTCGAGCGGATCTCTCTGATGGCGCTCGGCGTCATTCCTCTGCTGTCCGCGGTCATGCTGGCCGAAGTTGCGATGATGGCCTGGCCAAAACTCAGAGGATGGTCGCGTGTCCCCGCTAACGGCGCGCGCCTCTGGAGCTGGCTCGTGCTCGGCGCGCTCCTGATCGCCGCGTTCCAGGCGAACGGCATCGCCGTCGCGCTGGAGCAGGTTACGTCAGGACTGGTTGCCGACCCCGGTCTCGCGTTCCGTGCCGGCGTGGTGGGCTCCCTGGTTGCGTCCACAGCCTTCGTGATCTGGCTTGCCTCGCTCATCACGCGCCACGGCATCGGGTATGGGATGTGGATCCTGGTCGCGATGCCTCACGTGCTCAAGTTCACGGACACGGTCCTGGCCGACATCCGCCGCGGGGGCCTGGCAGACTCGATGACGGCGCCGCTCGCGATCGGCTATCTCGCCCTCACGATCGCCGCAGTCCTTACGCTGACCCGATCCCGCCCTCGCCTCGCCGACACCGACGAGGTCGCCTGGGCGCCGCTGCTCGGCCTCACGCTCGCGAACTGGGTTCTCACCGGCATCGTCTTGATCCCGTGGCTCCTCGGGCTCTATGTCGAGCCGTCAGGCCTCCCGTTCGGGGCGACCGGGATCGTCCTCACTGTTCTCGCCTCGATCAGCCTCGTCGTGGCCCTGAGACGGCGCAGCCTCGTGCTGGCCGGGGACACGTTCAGCGCCGCATCGGCGGCGCCGCTGGCCATCACGGCCGGCGGTCTCATTCTGGCCGGCGAGGTGATTTCCGAGGTCACGGCGCGCCCGCTGTTCCCAAGCCCGGCGACCCCGCTTATCCTGGCCGCTGTGGGGTTGATGATCGTCGAGGGACTCGCGAAACGACAAACGGCACCGGCTCTGGAGCGGGACTCGCAATTTCCGCCGTCCGATCCCATCTGAGGGTGCGCATGGAAGCCGCGCTCCATGCAAACCCTCATCACAATCCCCTTAGACCGGCGCTTTCTCTCGGAGCGAAAACCATGCGCACGTCCGAAGTCGACATCCTGATCGTTCCCGGCTGGTCCAGCTCGGGACCCGACCACTGGCAGTCACGATGGGAGCGTACGCTCAAGACCGCGCGGCGCGTGGAGCAGGACAACTGGGTGACGCCCGACCGCGAGGCCTGGGTGGGCCGGATCATCGAGAGCACCGTGCAGAGCACGCGGCCTGTCGTGCTTGTCGCGCACAGCCTCGGCGTGGCTGCCGTCGCGCATCTTGCCGGGCGCATTCCGAAGGGGTTCCTGTCGGGTGCGTTCCTGGTGGCACCGGCCGACGTGGATACCGCGTCTGACTGGCCCGAGAGCGACGGCTTCCGGCTCGACGCAGCCGCGAGCGGGTTTGCGCCGCTGCCGCTCGATCCGCTGCCGTTCCCATCGGTGATGGTGGCGTCGTCGAACGATCCCTACTGCAGGATCGATCGGGCAACCGTGCTCGCGAATGCGTGGGGCTCGACGCTGGTGGAAGCGGGCGACCTCGGCCACATCAACGGCGAGTCCGGACACGGGCCGTGGCCGGAGGGCGTGCTGCGCTTCGGCTCGTTCCTCTCCTCCCTCTCGGAGTGAGGACGCGCGAGGCACACGAAAAAGGGCGGCGCTTCCCAACCGGGAGCGCCGCCCTTCCTCTTCAATCCGGGAGTGAGCTTGCGAGCTACTTGCTGGCAGACTCGATGTCCTTGACGGCCTTGGCGAGGAACTCGCCGAGTTGCTTGCGGATCTCCGCCTCGTCGATGGCGATACCCTTGTCGGCGAAGTCCTGCTTCACCTTGCGCAGCACATCCTCGTCGCCCTTCTCGGCGAGATCGGCCTTGCGCACCGCCTTCACGTACTCCTCGAGTGCGGGACCGGTGATGCCGAGCTTCTCTGCGGCCCACTCGGCCAGCATCTTGTTGCGCCTGCTCTCGGCCTTGAAGCGCAAGTCCTGGTCGTGGGCAAACTTCTTTTCGAACGCCTTCTCACGCTCATCGAACGTCGTCATGACCGTCTCCAACAGGTGCTGTTCCGAACCGGATAGTTCCGGGTTTGTTCTGGGCGAAAAATGTGTTGTATGGGCCGAACGGTTACCCTCTCACCCCGGAGCCGTAACCTGACGTGGCAGACAAATCAACGGCTTGTCCGCCGCATGGCCGCAAGGGCCTTCCGACCCCTCGTTTAGATTGTTTCTGCCCCCTGCTTCAGCTAGTGTCCAGAACATGATTTTTGTGCGTTCGGCCGCCCCCCAACCAAGACGAGAACTCCAAAAATCTCGCTGAAAGATCAAGGGGTCGGCTCCGCGGGACAGGCCGTCCTTCCTCAGAGACAAGATTGAACATGAGCGTGATCGTCAAGGGACCAGGATCGATGAACAAGCGGCGTCGTATCTACGAGGGAAAAGCTAAGGTTCTCTACGAAGGACCGGAGCCCGGCACTCTCATTCAGCACTTCAAGGACGACGCGACGGCTTTCAACGCGAAGAAGCATGCGCTCATCGAAGGCAAGGGCGTGCTCAACAATCGCATCTCCGAGTACATCTTCCAGCGGCTCGGCGAGATCGGCGTGCCGACGCACTTCCTCAAGCGTCTCAACATGCGCGAGCAGCTCATCCGCGAGGTCGAGATCATTCCGCTCGAGGTGGTGGTGCGCAACGTGGCCGCCGGCTCGCTCTCGACGCGTCTCGGGCTCGAGGAAGGCATGCAGCTGCCGCGCTCGATCATCGAGTTCTACTACAAGGCCGACAACCTGAACGACCCGATGGTCTCGGAAGAGCACATCACCGCGTTCGGCTGGGCGACGCCGCAGGAGATCGACGAGATCATGCAGCTCGCGCTGCGGGTGAACGACTTCCTCGTCGGCCTGTTCCTCGGCATCGGCATCCGCCTCGTCGACTTCAAGGTCGAGTTCGGCCGCCTGTGGGACAACGAGCAGATGCGCATCGTGCTGGCGGACGAGATCAGCCCCGATTGCTGCCGCCTGTGGGACATCACCTCCGGCGACAAGCTCGACAAGGATCGCTTCCGCCGCGACCTCGGTGGCGTGCTCGAAGCGTATCAGGAAGTTGCGCGCCGTCTCGGCGTGTTGACCGAGAACCGCCCGCCCAAGGGCGTGGGGCCGGTTCTGGTCGCCTCGAATCCGGCAGGAAAGCCGAACTGATCGATGAGGCAACAGGCAGCATGGCAGCAGGCAGCGATCCGCTTCATATCCTGCTGTCAGTTGCCTGCTGACCGCTGCCTATAGGACCTCAATGAAAGCCCGCATCAAAATCACCCTCAAATCCGGCGTGCTCGATCCGCAGGGCAAGGCCATCCAGCAGGCGCTCGGCGCGCTCGGCTTCGAGGGCGTCAACGACGTCCGTCAGGGCAAGTACATCGAAGTCGATGTCGCCGGCATGAGCGAGGAGAAGGCGCGCGCCGAGGTCGACCGCATGTGCCGCGACCTGCTCGCCAACACCGTCATCGAGAACTACAGCTACGAGCTCGCGCCCTGACATGCTGCGTGTCCGCAAGGCTTTTTGGCTCGGCGGCCTGGTTCTTCTTCATGTGAGCGGCGCGGCCGCGCAGGATACCCGCCCTCCGACGCTCGACTGCACCCTCGGCTTCGAGGGACTGCGCGCCATGGCCTATGCGCTACCCGGCGCCCAGCACAGGCAAGAGGGCGGCCTCGAGGCGGTGACGCTTTCGGCGCCCGATACGTGGAGCGTGCACATCGCCTTCTCCGCACCCGGACATCCCGCACATCCCGCCGCGACCTTGCGCACCTTCCGCAAGCAGGTTACGGGGGTCTGGACTGCGGACAGCAAAGGGTGCGGCTACGGCGACAGCAGCGCGTTCAGCGCTCTCATGGCAGACATGAAAGCTGGCGACACGCAGCTGACCAACGCGTCCCGGGCGGACGCCGAGCGCAGAAAACAGGAGCAATCGCCTCTCGGGCCGGCGCCCTGAGGTCACGCGAACAAGAGGTTTGGAGCCAACTATGCTGCGCGCTTCCGTCATCGTCTTTCCGGGCTCGAACTGCGACCGCGACGTCAAGACCGCGCTCGAGCGCATCACCGGGTTTCCGGTGAAGATGGTCTGGCACGGCGATGCGTCTGTGCCCGCTTCCGACCTGATCGTGCTGCCGGGCGGCTTTTCCTACGGCGACTACCTGCGCTGCGGGGCGATGGCGGCGCATTCTCCGATCATGCGCGACGTGATCGCGAAGGCGAAAGCCGGCACGCCCGTGCTCGGCATCTGCAACGGCTTTCAAATTCTGTGCGAGTCGGGGCTTCTGCCCGGCGTGCTGATGCGCAACGCCTCGCTGCGCTTCATCTGCCGCGACGTCTACCTCAAGGTGGAAACCGACAAGACGTTCTTCACCAACACCTATCGGGCGGGCGAGGTCATTCGCGTGCCGATCGCGCACGCCGAGGGCAACTATTTCGCAGACGCCGAGACGCTGGATCGCCTGGAGGGCGAGGGACAGGTCGTGTTTCGCTATTGCGACAAGGACGGCTCCGTCTCGGCGGAGACCAGCCCGAACGGCGCGCAACGCAACATCGCGGGAATCGCGGACCCCACGGGGCGCATTCTCGGAATGATGCCGCATCCGGAGCGCCTCTACGAAGACCCGCTCGGCGGCACCGACGGACGGCGAATTTTCGAGAGCGCGCTCGTCAGCGCGGTGGCGGCCATGGCGTAGGGCAGCGCTGGAACACACTGAGGTTCGGAAAAGCGAAAGGGGCAGATCTTGCGATCTGCCCCTTCTTTATCCTCCGGCTTTGCCGGAGTGAGTATCGGTACCCGGCATCTCACCGGGCGGGCCGAACTCAGCGCCGCTTGGAACCCCGGCCCGAGACGGTCTCGGCGGACAGGGTCTGAAGAAGCGCGAGCAACACGGCTTTCATTGGAAAGTCTCTCTTGGTTAGTGCTTGCGTTGGTATCCTTATAGCCTGCTTCGCTGCCCAAAAGAACTGCGGCACTTGCTCGCCAGCAATGCATTTGGCGCCGCGGCCGTATGTCGCCTCTTGATATAATTACATAAAAAGCGGGCAGACCCTGGGGGCCTGCCCGCTATTCAAGCACTCAACTTAGAAATACTTCTTACGACTTGTAGGGCGCACGATCGAATACGCGCGCAGTCATACGGGCTGCTCCCGGACCGCAGAAGAATTCTGCAGACTGACCGGCGCTGGCATCCACCTGGACGCCCTTGCCGGGGTTTACGGGAACAACGAAGCGGGTGCCCGGGCTATCCAGCCCCGTCTCACCGCCGGAAACGTCGGCCACGACGACAGTCAGGTGGCAGGCGTTGTCCTTTGTCTCGAAGTAGCCAATGGCGTGTTTGCCGCCGATATCCAGGCTCAAACCGTGCCCTGGGCTCATGATCTCGTGCGAACTGCCCAGGTCGACCTTCGGCGTCGATCCGGCATACACCGCACCAGCCGCCAGAACACCCATCACACCCACTGCAGCGAGACGCTTCATCGTCTTCGACATGGCTGTGCTCCTCTCTTATCTTCAGGTTGCTCATCGATCGCCGCGGCGGGACACTCAACGCAGTCCAGCAATCCGGCTTGGGCATTTTCTAACACTATGACTTGGCAGACAAAATCCACAATGCTGCATAGCAGTATGCAGTTTTGTGCAGCGCGGGAATGCCGCATCACTCCGATGTCGCACCACCTCTCGCCGCCATAAAGGAGTCGCGGAGGAGAGGCTCCCCGCCCGTCCCCTTGGGCTGATGCGGTGTCGCGGGGATGGGAGAAGCGTCCTCACGCGAGCGACAAGTGCCGCACCACTCGCTATAAGCTCGGCTTTAGCGATCAAACTCCGCTTGAATCTCTTTAAAGCAGAGCTGAAACACTCCGCCGAGACCGAAGGCCATATTCTTGATGCAGGACACCGTGACCGACACGCAGACCGCCAAAATCACGCCCGAGATCGTCGCTGCGCATGGGCTAAAGCCGGACGAATACCAACGTCTGCTCAAGATCCTCGGCCGCGAGCCGCGCCTCACGGAGCTCGGCATCTTCTCTGTGATGTGGAGCGAGCACTGCTCCTACAAATCCTCGCGCGTGTGGTTGAAGACACTCCCCACCAGCGGCGCCAAGGTCATCCAGGGGCCCGGCGAGAACGCGGGCGTGGTGGACCTGGGAGACGGGGACGCCGCCATCTTCAAGATGGAGAGCCACAACCACCCCTCCTACATCGAGCCCTACCAGGGCGCCGCCACGGGCGTGGGCGGCATCATGCGCGACGTTTTCACGATGGGCGCGCGGCCGATCGCAAACCTCAACGCGCTACGCTTCGGCGATCCCTCCCACCCCAAGACGCGCCATCTGGTCTCGGGCGTCGTGTCCGGCATCGGCGGTTACGGCAACTGCGTGGGGGTGCCGACGATCGGCGGCGAGGTGAACTTCGACGCCGGCTACAACGGCAACATCCTGGTCAACGCGATGTGCGTGGGCCTCGCCAAGACTGACAAGATCTTCTACTCGGCCGCCAAGGGCGTCGGGCTCCCGGTGGTCTACGTCGGCTCCAAGACCGGCCGCGACGGCATCCACGGCGCGACGATGGCTTCTGCCGAGTTCGACGACAAGAGCGAGGAGAAGCGCCCCACGGTGCAGGTGGGCGATCCCTTCACCGAGAAGCTCCTGATCGAGGCGTGCCTCGAAATGATGGCCTCGGACGCCATCATCGCCATCCAGGACATGGGTGCTGCGGGCCTCACCTCCTCCACCTCGGAGATGGCGGACAAGGGCGGCGTGGGCATCACGCTCGATCTCGACCACGTTCCCCAGCGCGAGGAAGGCATGACGGCCTACGAGATGATGCTCTCGGAGAGCCAGGAGCGCATGCTCATGATCCTGAAGCCCGGGCGCGAGCCCGAGGCGGAGGCGATCTTCAAGAAGTGGGGCCTCGATTTCGCGGTCATCGGCATCACCACCGACACGGGCCGCATGATCGTGATGCACAAGGGCGAGGTAGAGGCCGACCTGCCGGTTCCGGTGCTCGCCAACTCTGCCCCGATGTACGAGCGTCCGTGGTTCGCGCACGTTCCGCCGCAGCCGGTGCTGCCGCAGTGGGTGAAGGCGCCCAACGGCAATCTCGATGCCTTGAAGACGATGTTTGCCTCGCCCGCGCTCTGCTCGCGCCGCTGGGTGTGGGAGCAGTACGATCACATGGTGATGGGCGATACCATCGGCCGGCCAGGCGGCGACGCGGGCGTCGTGCGCATTCACGGCACCAAGAAGGGCCTCGCGGTGACGTGCGATGTCACGCCCCGCTACGTGGCCGCCGACCCGGAGATGGGCACCAAGCAGGCGGTTGTCGAGACGTGGCGCAACCTCACTGCCGTCGGCGCGGATCCGATCGCGATCACCGACAACATGAACTTCGGCAATCCCGAGCGGCCCGAGATCATGGGCCAGTTCGTCGGCTCCGTGCGCGGCATGGCGGAAGCCTGCCGCGTGCTCGACTATCCGGTCGTCTCCGGCAACGTGTCGCTTTACAATGAGACCAACGGCGTCGGCATTCCGCCGACCCCCGCGATCGGCGGGGTGGGCCTCATCCCCGACGTCGCGCACATGGCCGACATCCGCCTCAAGCGCGAGGGCGATCTGCTCGTCGTGCTCGGCCGCGAGCAGGGCTGGCTCGGCCAGTCGCTCTATCAGCAGATCATCTGCGAGAAGCTCGAAGGCGCGCCGCCGCCGGTGGATCTCGCCGACGAGATCAAGGCCGGACGCCTCGTGCGCGCACTGATCCGCGAAGGAAAGGTTTCGGCCGTGCACGACATCTCGGACGGCGGCCTTCTGGTCGCGATCGCGGAGATGGCCCTTGCCTCCGGCGAGAAGGGCAGCGGGCTCGGCGTGGAGCTGTTCGCCTACGAGGGCAAGCTTCCCGTGCATGCCATCTGGTTCGGCGAGGATCAGGGCCGCTACGTTGTATCTGTCGATCCCGCGCGGGCGGAGGAAGTCATCGAGCGGGCGCGCCTGCTCGCGCTGCCCGCGCGCATCGTCGGGCGTACGGGCGGCAACGCCATCGTGCTCAAGGGCGAGCCGGAGCTGCCGCTTCCCGAGCTTGCCGAGATCAACGAGAGCTGGCTGCCGAAGTACATGGCGGGCGAGCTTTAAGGGCGGCTGTCAGGCCGGGCGCCTGCGCGTCCGGTCTCGAACGACAGAGAAGTGATTGAAGGTCGGGCTCTCTAGCGTCGTGGGGCGCAGCCCGACCGCTCTCCGAGGCAAGACTGTGCACACTCGCGAGCACGTGAGCCCGGGCTCGCGCCAGGATGGCGTGTGCAGATCCCTCTCAAGGGACGAAGCGTCCCTTGAGCAGACCGAAGCCCGTCCGACGTTGCGCTATCTATTCGCGCCAGGCGTCCAGGTCTTCTCTACAGGCACAACCAAGCGCCCAAGCAGGTCTTGGGTTCCGACACTTTGCAAGCCATCTGCGAGGCGCGGCACGTCGTTGTCGCCGCTCCGTCTTCGCACTTGAGGTGGACCGGACCCCTGCCCTCGCGGCCCTGCCCATAGATGATGTTCTTAAGGCCGTTCTTAGCAAAGAGCTCCGCGATCGCATGGGTCGGAGCTTCTCCAACCGTTCCGACTTTGACGCAGTCGGCTTGAGCCGCCGCTGAAAGCGCGAAGATGATCCCCGTAGCCGCCAAGCCGAGTTTCAACGAACGCATGATCCCTCCGAAGAATGATCGATCCCTGCTTGAGAACTAGTTGAGCGCACGGCGCCCGACAATAGACTCAGCCTGTTGAGAACTGCGTTTACCCGCGAGCGTCCGAAAAGCGTGCCGCAATTGCCACGCATCCGGCGCTCGGCACGCCGCAGGGAAGACACCTCTCTGGGCTTGAGCATTTCCCCCCGGGGGCAGTCGCGGGCGCTGGCGCTCAGGGCGAGACCTGGAATTGCGTGACTGTGGTAGTCTTTCGAAATGACTCCACCCATTGATTTCATCATTCTGCGCCCGGCAGATGTTCCCCTGATGCGAGAAATGCTCGGGACATTCGCAAGGGCTTTCGGGGACCCCGAGACCTATCTCGGCAATCAAGCAACTGACGCTTACCTCAGCGACCTTCTTGGAAAGGCTCACTTCATCGCCATCTGCGCCAAGACCGGCCCGGCTGTCGCCGGAGGCTTGGTCGCGTATCAACTCGACAAATTCGAGCAAGACCGGCGCGAGATCTACATCTACGACCTCGCTGTCGATGCTGAGTTCCGGCGTCGAGGCATCGCCACTGCAATGATAAATCTCCTGCAGGACGAGGCTCTTCGCAGGGATGCCTATGTGATTTTCGTGCAAGCCGATCTGGTGGATGCTCCCGCCATCGCGCTTTACGAGAAGCTCGGCATCAAGGAGACCGCGCATCATTTCGATATTGCGCCCGCCAGGAAAACGGCACCCGCGTGATGTGCTGTTTGACGGTGTCGTTTTGGGCCACAAGCGGACTCGGGAACAAGGGCGGTTGCTTCTCAGCTGGAGCAGCTTTCCAGCCAAACATCTGTGACGCCAACGGGTTCGCAAGTTCCTGAAGCAAGCCGCTCGATCCTGCGAACGCGCTCATCAAGAGCAGCATCGGACTGGGCGAGATTGTATTTGGCGGGAGCGATCAATACCGCGACCAATCGTACAAACTCCTTTTTGCTCAATTCTCTAGGTTGTCGCCCATAAATCGTCGAGCTCGCTGTGTAGAACCCGTTCATCCACCCATTTGGTCCGCGCCCCATCTCGAGTGTATCCAGCCATAGAGCGAGTATCTGATCCTTAGAGAGGCGGCGCTCCAACCCGAGCGCGTATCCAGTTTGTCGCACCTTGCCGATGCCGGGGCGAAACTTGTCAAACGCCAGCCGCTTCGAAGCTGATTGAGTGATCGTTGTAAGGCCGGCGCCTGGGCTCGATAAATCTACGCCGTTGTGCTTGGTGAAGCTTGGATCCTCGACCAACAAGAGAATAGCGAGATGTTCGGCGCCAAGTGAGGCGCCTCCCCGCTCGTTGGCTATGAGTTTGTCGGCTCGCACGCGGAGTTCGTCGGCATCCGAAAGAGCATCCATGAACCCCTTGGCACCGTATACAAACGTCGCGATCAGAAGGATCGTCGTGAAAAGACCTGCGTAACGTAGTGCGCGCATCCTATGATCGTCTCCGATTTTTGCTGATGCTGGATGTCAACGTTGGCCCATGGCAAATTTGTGGTTCTCGGCTCTCAGCAAAGCAGATCGCTGTCGATGCGGAGATCATACAAACGCCCGGTGGAGCGAGTCCGCTTTGGGTCAAAAGCTGACATTCCACAGAGGGCGTGGAGATATGACCGCGCTTGAGGCGGTCAGTGCCACCGATCCGCGCATCGCGCGCCGGATCGACGTCCGTGCATTCGCTTTTTTGAATTGTCAGGAACGCGCGCGCCCGATATTGGCAGGGTGCGCGGCGGCACTGTTCGTCTCGCGAAACCTGGAGACTGGATGTCTGAGATTGTGTGATCAGGCTCTCTGAACCTCAGAGAGCCTCGTGAAATTCATCGCCGCCGCGTGCACGCGCACGCGGGGTGTTTTTTCGCGCCATCACACGAGACTTCCATGAACATCTCACGACATGAGCAACGTGCACTGCACGTTCTGGCCCTTGGCGGCTGCATCCAGCACGAACGCGGCGACGGTCCCAAGGTCACGGCCGTCACATGCGTCACGCGCGAGGGTATGATCCTCGCGGACTTCGATCTCACTATCTTCAACCGATTGCGGCGAAAGCGGCTGATCGAATCCCGGTCGGGCAGCCCCTATCGGATTTCGAAGCGCGGCCGAACCTTTGTCCGCGCGCAACTCGACAATCAGGGGGCATGACATGCTGATCCGCAACGAAACTCCTCGTGACATCCCTGCGATCAGCCGGCTTGTCACGGAAGCTCTCCTGCTGCTCCCGCAATCTACGGGAACGGAGGCGAGCATCGTCGAGAAGCTGCGCGCGGACGGCGCACTTCTCCTCTCGCTCGTGGCCGAGGATGGGGGCGAGGTGGTCGGTTATCTGGCCGCTTCCGCGGCGCGGATCGGGACGCAGGGCGGCTGGGGCTTGATCGGCCCGCTCGTCGTTTCGCCGTCGAGGCATCGCCAAGGCATCGGCAGCGCGCTGATGGAAGAAGCCCTGCGCCGTTTGCGGGCCACGGGCCGGGGCGCAGCCCTGGTGGGCGATCCCGCCTATTATGGCCGGTTCGGCTTCCGGGCGTTCCCCGGCCTGGGCGTGGCCGGCTGTCCGCCGGAGGTGGTGCAGGCCTTGCCGTTCGACGGCAGCGAGCCGCGCGGGGAGCTCATTCACCACCGCGCGTTCGGTCTCGACCAGCAGGAGTGACAGAAGAAGGCCGGGCTGTGCTTCATCGGCGGCGCAGCCCGGCCGCTCTTGCGCCGGGATGGCGTACAGGGGCGTTCGGCAGATGGGTGCGCGGCTATCGGCTTGGCATGCCTTTGTTTGCGGACGCAGCCGGTCCGCAACATGGCGGCGTGTCGACGGCGGCCGCAAGGTTGACCCGCTTCGAAAGCTCCTCCGCGCTCTCCTTCCGCTCGCTGTAGCGGTCGACGAGGTAGGGAGCGCGGTCACGAAGCAGCAGGGTCATCTTGACCATCTCTTCCATGACGTCGACCACACGATCATAGAAGGCGGACGGCCTCATGCGGCCGGCTTCATCGAATTCGTTGAAGGCCTTGGCGACGGAAGACTGGTTCGGGATCGTGAACATCCGCATCCACCGCCCGAGCACGCGCATCTGGTTCACGGCGTTGAAAGACTGAGAGCCGCCGCACACCTGCATCAGGGCGAGCGTTTTTCCCTGCGTCGGGCGCACGGCGCCCACCGCAAGCGGGATCCAATCGATCTGCGCCTTCAGGATGGCGCTCATGGCCCCGTGACGCTCGGGCGAGCACCACACCATTCCCTCTGACCATGCCGCGAGCTCGCGCAGCTCCTTCACCTTGGGATGGTCTTCCGGCGCGCCGTCAGGAAGAGGAAGTCCGTCCGGATGAAAGAGGCGCGTCTCGGCGCCAAAGGCCTCGAGCAGCCGCTGCGCTTCGCATGCCAGCAGCCGGCTGTACGAGCGCTTCCGGACCGAGCCGTAAAGCAGGAGGATGCGGGGCGGATGCCGTGACGGGGTCTTCACATCGAGCAATTGCGCGCCGGGTATCTCGAAGCAGGCCGGGTCGATGTTGGGAAGCGTCGGATATGCGCTGGCGGGGCCGTCTGCTGTCATGCGCGCGCCGCCTTCCGCGCCGCGATGATCTCGCCGTCCTCTTTTACGAAAGGGCCGATATCCGGATTCGGCAGGATGTCGATAACGGCTTCCGAAGGCCGGCAAAGCCGCGTGCCGAGAGGCGTCACCACGATCGGGCGATTGATGAGGATCGGATGCGCCATCATGAAATCGATCAGCTCGTCGTCGGTCCATTTGGGATCATCGAGCCCGAGCGCGTCGTACGGCGTGCCCTTCCGCCGCAACAGATCCCGCACGGGGATGCCCATGGCTCGGATGAGCGCCGCCAGCTCCTCGCGCGACGGAGGCGTGAGCAGGTACTCGACCACGCGCGGCTCTTCGCCACTTTGGCGGATCATGGCCAGCGTGTTGCGCGAGGTGCCGCACGCAGGGTTGTGGTAGATGGTGATGCTCATGCTCACTCCGCAGGCGACGTTACACCGGGGCGCTCGCTCGGCTGTCCAGCCCCGGTCAGCATAAATACGAACGCGAGAGCCGAAAGCGCTCCAGCGACTTGAACGACGACGAACGCCGGCACATCCATCAACCTTATGCCTGCGAACGTGTCCGAAAAAGCGCGTGCCAGCGTCACCGCAGGGTTGGCGAACGACGTGGACGCGGTGAACCAGTAGGCGGCCGTGATGTAGAGCCCGACGCTCGTGGCAACGGCCTCGGGTCTGCTCCGCAACGTCAAAAGGATCGTCGCGACCAAACCGAAAGCGGCGACCCATTCGGACAGGGCTTGACCCCACCCGCTTCTGACTTTCTGGGAAAGCTGAAGGATCGGCAAATCGAACATGGCATGGGCCAAGAGCACGCCGGCAATCGCGCCCGCCGTCTGCGCCAGGATGTAGGCCGCCGCTGCCGGAAGCTCGATATCGCGCCGGACGGCGAAGACGGTGGTGACCGCCGGGTTGAAATGAGCGCCCGAGACCGGCCCCAGCATGGTGATCAAAACCACCAGGATCGCCCCGGTCGCCAGCGTGTTGGCCAAGAGCGCCACGGCGACGTTGCCGCCGGAAAGCGCCTCACCCATGACACCGGAGCCGATCACGGTAGCAAGCAGCAGAGCGGTGCCCGCGAACTCCGCGAGCAGGCGCTGCGAGAGAGACGGCCCCATCAGGCGTCCTCCGGTGCAGCCACGGCCGCGCGTCCGATCTCGTCCAGACGCTTTTGAAGCGACAGCTTGTCGAGCGAGGCGAGCGGCAGGTTCGTGAAGATGCTGATCCGCTGGTAGAGCATCCGATGCGTATCGGCGAAGGCAAAGCGCCGCTCGCTCTCATTGCCCTCGGCCATGCCCGGATCGGGCAAGCCCCAATGGGCGCTGATGGGCTGGCCCGGCCAAACGGGGCAGACTTCATTGGCTGCGTTGTCGCAGACCGTGAACACGAAATCGAGGTCTGGCGCGTCCGGCCCCGTGAATTCCTCCCAGGACTTCGAGCGCAACGAAGACGTATCGTAGTTGAGCTTCTCCAAGAGCTCGCCGGCATACGGATGCACCCTGCCGCTCGGCTGGCTGCCGGCGCTGTAGGCCCTGAAACGTCCGGCACCTAGACGGTTGAGGATCGCCTCCGCGATGACGGAGCGCGCAGAATTGTGAGTGCAGAGGAACAGCACGTTGAGCGGCTTCTCTGTTGTCATCGTTGGCCTCCCTTACTTACAGACGCTACGGACCTTCTTGACGCTTGCGCCACAGAGCTGCGGTTTGCCCTGGCAGCAATCCTCGGTGAGGTAAGTCAAAAGCTGGCGCATGCCTTCGACGTGAACCGCGTAACGGATGAACCGGCCGTCTCGCGTGCCGCGGATCAGACCGGCCCGATCCAGCTCCTTCAGATGAAAGGAGGCGCCTGTCGGCGTTGCCCCCACAGCTTCGGCAATCTCCGATGCCGGCAGGCCATTGGGGCCTTCGACCACCAGCAAACGGAAGATCGCAAGGCGCTGCTGATGCGCGAGCGCGGCAAGGGCGGTTACTGCCTGGTTCTCATCCATACACCCACACTACAATAATTATTGTAGTGTGCAATAGGAAGAGCAGATGCGATCGCGTTTTCTTTCGAACACGCCTTATCAGGGGAAGGCGTCACAGGCTCGGTCACTTCGCTTCCGATGTGGTATGAACGCGAAGGCCGTCTCCGATTACGCGCTCAGGTGATCGACCTCATGCAGCAGATCGCGCTGATTGCCATTCTTGGCATCGTCATCGTGGAGATCGCCTTTCAAAAGGCGACGGGCGCGGTCCCGCAGTCGAGCGTTGCGGGCACGATACTTCTCACGCTGGCTTTTCTCGCCGCGGCAATCGCTGTCGCAACTCATGAGGCGATGGTCAATGCGCGTGGTGCGGGAGGTTATGTCGTGAGCATAGCGCTGGCGGTGCTCGGCGCTTTCGTCGCCGCCAGTCTCAGCAGTATCGTTTTGGAGCCGATACTCCGTCTTATGTCCCTGGAAGGCTCAATCGATCCGCGCCCCTGGAGCTTCGTGGCGTCCGCCGGAATGATGCTGTTCGTGCTGATCGGAGCACGTTTTGGTCTCTCTAAGGGCAAGCGCTGGCGATGAATCGGCCACGCGTCGGTGACGACACAGTGCGCTTGCTGGGTGGTTATCGCTTGGGGGCAGGAGCGGGCAATTGCATCGCAAAGGCTGATGCGCCGCAGCGTAGACCCAAGAATGATCTTGTTGGGAATGAGGTCGGCGGTCGATTGATAGGAGAGCACGACCGTGATGTCGACCAGCTCGGCCGCCTCGATGACGCGGTCCTCGCCTAACCCGCCGAAGTCGATGACGAGCGGCGTGTTCTGGAAGTGCTTCGCCCAGTCCTTGACGGTCGGCCAAGCTCCAGAGTGACGATGCAACCGTGTGAGAAAGCAGCGTCGTAGATGTCGGCGGTGCCGTTGTCCAGGTCGTTGGTTAGGAGCACGCCACCAACCCTCGCTACCCAGAGATTTCTCCGGTGATGCGCGCCATTGAATGCTCCGTTCAAAGTTGAAGCTTCGGATCGCTGTGTGTAAGGCTTACGGAACACCGTTTCAAGCCCCCCTGTGCCCAATTCCGTCAGCAGTGGTGCACGTCTACCATCTTAGATTTCTTACCCGGCGGCCTGAATGACCACGTTCTCCTGGATTCACATCTCTGACTGGCACGAAGGACAACAGGATTTCGACAGATCTGTGTTGCTGTCGAAACTTTTTGAAGACATTCGAGCAAGGGAAAACCTCCACAGCAGTCTCACTAAGATTGACGCTGTGATCTTTAGCGGAGACATAGCATACTCCGGCGCAAGGCAAGAATATCAACAGATATCCGCGAAGCTCGTTGCGCCGCTGAGAGATCTCCTTGGCGGCGACGTCCAGCTTATCTTCGCCCCGGGAAATCACGATATCGATCGGAGAAAGATCGCAGGAATTCCAGCGGAATGGAACTCCGCTCTATACTCACTCGACAGAGATCGCGGCAAAGCCATAGCGGACCTTGTTTATAGCGACGTCAGCTCTCCCGCAGTGCTATCGCCGTTCAAAGAATTTTATGATTTTTGCGACCGTGAGCGGTTCAAATACGAAAACGGCCAATTAACTAAGGCGTTACGCTTTACCAAGAACGGAAAGCAACTTGGGATCGTAACAATTAATACCGCGCTGTGCTGCGGGCGCTATGAATTAAAGACACGACAGGACCACCCCAGCTCATCAAATTGGGATTATGGCGCGCTCGCCGTAACCGAGAGACAAATTCGTGAAGCGATAGCTCAATTAAGAGACTGCGAGGTCAAGGCGCTTGTGCTTCATCATCCCATCGCCTGGCTGCACCCAAGCGAACAGCCCTTGATTGAGCAGCTTGTTGCAGCAAATTTTGATATTGTGTTTCATGGACACGAGCATCTGCCTCGATTTACCGAAATAGAATCAAACATCGGACAGGCGAAATTTATTCCGGCCGGCGCCGCTTATGATCGGCGGCTTGCCGCAGACCCAAGGTTCACAAACGCCTTCAGCTACGGGTTCGTCAACATGAGCACCCGAGAAGGTCGGGTGTATCACCGAAGATGGCTTGAAGAGAGAGACGTGTGGATTGGTGACGATCGTTTCTGGGACGACGCCTCGACGCCTTTTGTAATCAGATCTAAGGCCGATGCCATCCCAAAAAATAGGAAATACTCAGCGGCAATTCAACAGCAGTACAATGTTTTTTATACCAAGCGACCAGCGCGAAGTGCAGACATAACACTAGTGCATCAGCCAATTGAAATCGATGGAGAGAAATTTGTTGAAGCCACTGTTCGCTATAAATTGGAGTTGCACCCCGGTCCACGAGAGATGTTTCGCTTTAGCTCTCTTGCCAACGAAAGAGTACTGAGGCATCCAAATCCTAATGTCCGGAGTCGAGCCTTCGAAATGCTGGGATTCCAACCGCGGCTATCAAAATCGGAGGTTGACCCTGAGACACCTAACAAATTTCGCGGACATGTTGAGCTGTCCAGTGATGAGGTTGTAGTTGAATACAAATACAGAATACTCGAATTTATTGATGGAATATGGTATTTTGCTTTAATGAGATTTGTGGATCACGTAAAAGTCAACATAAAGCGGGCGCCCGACTTAGAATATGAATATCTAGGAATTGGTGGGTTTCCGAATCTTAGGCCTGGTCCAGATGGGATGCTTGAATTTGAGACAGTAGAGAGTGGGGTCGGGCATTTGCCACATCAAGGATATATTGTGCAGTGGTACCCCGCTTCACGGAAAGGATAATCGGGTTTGATTTGGTCGGAGCGTGGTTGCACCCCTACCTCGACCGAAGCCAGATAGCCGAGACGCGTCGATAGACATCGGATTAAAGCGGATCGATGCTCGAGAGAGCTGAAAGTGAATCAGGCGTGCCGATAGGCACGTGTTGCGGCATCGCGGCGGGACCACATGTTTGGTGAGCTGGATGGTTGAACGCAACGCACAGGAAGCCGTGGCGGCGGAGCACTGCCAGCGAAAGCGTGATGATTGGGTGGACGCTCGCCCGGCGAAGGCTCTCAGCGCCTTCGAGCCGGTGCGATGGATCGCCTAGTTATGAAACATTCGTGCCCACTGAAGCCCGAGGCATTGTCAGTCATCTCGCACTTGCGCAGGTCTACTCAGGGTCAAAAGCAGTCATCTCACATAACGCGTGAAGGTCCCGGCTTTCGCCGGGATTGGTTGTGTGGGCGTTCGGCCTTGGAGGGTGGTTCGGCGTCGCTTCTTAGAGAGCGCTTAGATAGTCCCGGCCCCGTTCACCCGCGCCGGGCGGCTTCGATGGCGGCGATGTCGATCTTGCCCATGGTCATCATCGCTTCGAAGGCACGTTTTGCTTCCGCCCCGCCGGCGGCAAGGGCCTCCGTCAGCACGCGCGGCGTGATCTGCCAGGAGATGCCCCACTTGTCCTTGCACCAGCCGCACGCGCTCTCCTGGCCGCCGTTGCCGACAATGGCGTTCCAGTAGCGGTCTGTCTCCTCCTGATCGTCGGTCGCGATCTGGAACGAGAAGGCTTCGGTGTGCTTGAAGGCCGGGCCGCCGTTGAGGCCGAGGCACGGAACGCCCGCCACCGTGAACTCCACGGTGAGAACATCGCCCGCCTTTCCGGACGGATAGTCGCTCGGCGCGCGGTGAACAGCCGTGACGGTGCTGTCGGGGAAGGTCGCCGCATAGAACCGCGCGGCAGCCTCGGCATCCTTGTCGTACCAGACGCAGATCGTGTTCTTGGCCATGGCGTCTCCTCTCGTCCCGGGAAGGGTTGATGCCTCAAGGACGACGGCGATCCTGCCTATCCGACATCGCGCCGCAACTTTTTCCGCCGTGGCTGCCAGATGAAAGCCGGTCCGGCACTCGACGGCTTAGCCCTCAGCGTTGCCGGACCATGCAGACGCGCCTCTCCTGGCGCTACTCGCCCCAGCCGCCGATGGCCTTGACCTCGAGGTATTCCTCCAGGCCGAAGCGGCCCCATTCGCGGCCGTTGCCCGATTGCTTGAAGCCGCCGAACGGCGCACGGCGGTCGTTCATGACGCCGTTGAGGTTGACGTTGCCGGCCCGGATGCGCCGCGCGACGGCGCGAGCGTGTGCGATGTCGCCGGACGAGACGTATCCCGCGAGGCCGTAGGGCGTGTCGTTGGCGATGCGCACAGCCTCCTCCTCGTCCTTGTAGGCGAGGATCGAGAGCACGGGGCCGAAGATCTCCTCGCGCGCGATCGTCATCTCGGGCGTCACGCCGGCGAACACGGTCGGACGCACGTAGAAGCCTTTGTTCAAGCCCTCGGGGCGGCCGGGGCCACCCGCCGCGAGCGTTGCGCCTTCTGCCACGCCACTTTCGATCAGACGCTGGATTTTCTCCCACTGCGTGCGATTGACGACGGGGCCGAGATCGATGCCCGCCGTGCGCGGGTTGCCGACGCGGAGACTGTTGGCGACGCCCGCCGCGATCTCCGCGGCCTCCTTCATGCGCTCGGCCGGCACCAGCATGCGCGTCGGCGCGTTGCAGGACTGGCCGGAATTGTTGAAGCAGTGGCGCGTGCCGCCCGCCACGGCCTTCTCGAAGTCTGCGTCGGGCAGAATGATGTTCGGCGACTTTCCGCCGAGCTCCTGAGTCACGCGCTTCACGGTGGGGGCGGCGCGGATCGCCACATCGATCCCGGCGCGGGTCGAACCCGTGAACGAGATCATGTCGATGCCGGGATGGGCACTGAGCGCAGCGCCAACCTCTGGGCCCAATCCGTTGATCATGTTGAACACGCCCGGCGGCACACCGGCTTCGTGCAGCACCTCGGCCAGGATGAGCGCCGCGGTCGGCGTGTATTCGGACGGCTTCAGAACCATGGTGCAGCCTGCGGCCAGCGCGGGGGCGACCTTGCAGGCGATCTGGTTCAGCGGCCAGTTCCACGGCGTCACCATGCCGGCGACGCCGACCGGCTCGCGCACCACGAGCGCGTGGCCCAGGCGCTCCTCGAACTCGTAGGTCTTCAAGGCTTCGAGCGTCGTCATGAAATGGCTGAGGCCGGAGCCCGCGTGAGCCCGCTCGGCCAGCGTGAGCGGCGCACCCATCTCATCCGACACCGCGGCGCCGATCTCCCTCATGCGCCGCGAGTAGATCTCCATGATGCGCGTGAGCAGCGCCACGCGCTCCTCGCGCGTGGTTGCGGCGAAGGCGGGCCAGGCCTCGCGTGCAGCGGCGACGGCGCTGTCCACATCGGCGGGGCTGCCGAGTGCGATCTCGTAGAGCGGCTCCTCGGTCGCAGGATTGACGACCGGAAGCGTCCGCAGCTCCTTCGGCTCGACCCACGCTCCACCGATGTAAAATTTCGTCCGCTCCGTCATGTCGATCGTGTTGCCTCCCTGAACAGACCCAGGGGTCTCTCTTCGCACGCAAAACCCTGCGGGGCCAGCCCTAGGGCCGCGACTCCTTGTATCTGCGCCGCCTATTCGGAAATGAAAAAATAACCAGTTTCTTCCTTTTATTTTCTTGGAAATTTCGCGATTTCTATCCGGCAAATTTCTCGAATAGATAAAAGTTTAAGTTTGCGGGCGGATACTGGCTCTCAAGTTTCAAGGGGAGTTTCAGTAATGCGTACCGCGACCTTCACCCTCGCCGGGCTCTTGACTGCGGCCCTCGTTCCTCTTTCGCTGGATCATCATCCTCAAAGCACGCCCGCGCCCCGGATTTCGCAGTCCATCATGGGACCGAGCATCCAGGCTTCGGTGCTCACCGCGCTCGCGACAGCCAAGCGCAACAGCGAAATTGAAAGATCGCTCATCGTTTCGAAATTGGCTCGCGGCAAGGAATTCGCCGTGGCGCGCAATCGTGAAATCGACGCCTCTATAATCGCGAGCGCTGCCGCGAGGCCGGCGCTCTTCGCCGCCGCGCGCATGCAGGAACTCGACGCCTGGCGCGTGCGCGCCGAGAAGTTCCAGATCGCCGTTTTCGTGGCCGCTCGCAACGCCGAGATCCATCAGTCGCTCGCGCGCCATCAGATCGCCCGCCCGGCACTTTTCCAAGAAGCGCGTAATCAGGAGATTGCCCGCTCGATGGAGACGGTGGAAAGCGTCCGCACGGCAGCCTTCGCGGCCGAGCGGAATGCGGAGATCGCCGCATCGACGTCCGCCTACGAGGCCCAGCGCACCCAGATGTTCGCGGAGGCCCGCAATCGTGAGATCGAGACGAGCCACGCGCTCGTCGAGCGCCAGCGCGAGATCGCATTCGTCGCCGCCCGCAACGCCGAGATCGAGCTCTCGATGGCGCGCGTGGCGGGGGATTCGAACTTCGTGGCGCTGGCCCGCATCGCGCCCTACATCGCCCAGACGGGCCACCTCCATACCCGCAATCTCGATGCCGGCCGGATCGAGACCGGCAGCATCAAGACCCTTGAGCCCGCTCGCTGAACGCGAGAGGAGGCACAACCGCCGCGCGTCTTTCCCTTCGTTTTCTCTCCCTGTAGACTTGGCAAGGCCGCCCGCCCAGGCGGCCTTGACCGTTTCAGGAGACCCTACGCCCCATGCCCATGGACCCGACCGAGATCGAGCGGCTGATCAAGACCAAGTTTCCGGATGCCACCGTGGACATCCAAGATCTCGCAGGAGATGGCGATCATTATGCTGCCCGCGTGGTAAGCCGTGAATTCAAAGGCAAATCCAGGGTGCAACAGCATCAGATGGTCTATGACGCCCTCGGCGGGCGCATGGGCGGCGTGCTGCACGCCCTGGCGCTGACCACCGCCGCGCCGCCGGAGTAAGACGAGGCCGCCGTGCGCGCGCCCTGCCCGGGCGTGCCCAAGCGCGCATTGACAACTGCCCAATCGACGCCACATCTACCGGCACGATTTCAGACCGGCGCGCTTGCCGCCGGGCCCAGACCAGGAAGGCTCCGACTATGACCGATGCGGCCGTGAACGATGCGATCAAGAAGACCATCGACAGCAACGACGTGGTTCTTTTCATGAAGGGGACGGCCAAGTTCCCCCAGTGCGGGTTCTCCGCGCAGGTGGCGCAGATCCTCAACCACCTCGGCGTGCCCTACAAGGACGTCAACGTGCTGGAAGATCAGGCGCTTCGTGAAGGCATCAAGGCCTACACCAACTGGCCGACCATTCCCCAGCTTTACGTGAAGGGCGAGTTCATCGGCGGCTGCGACATCGTCCGGGAGATGTTCCAGGCTGGTGAGTTGCATGCGCTCATTCACGAGAAGGGCATTGCCCATACCAACCACGGCTAAGACCGCGGACCGCTTCGTGGCTTCTGCTCCGAGAGGGGCTGGATGCGGCTGTCGCCCCGGTCGAGCACGGCTTCTCCCCTAACGCGACGCATGGCTGCGATGTGTCTGGATCCCGGCCTCCGCCGGGATGACGGGATAGAGGGGGAGCACGTCGCCCTAGCGCGACGTCCACCTGGCGCCGCACTTTTCGGCGGCGGCTCATATCCTCCACGGCAACGGCCGGGGGTGGGCGATTCCGCCTTGAAACGGACGTCGAGGTTTAAGCTATCCGCGGCCAGGCGAGCACTTCGGCCGAGCCAGCGGGCGCAACCCTACATACCCGGTCAAAGTTTTGACGCCGGGGCCGCCTCTAGTTCATTCTGAGCGGCGTGACTGGGTGCAGGGCTTGGATCGGGCGATGAGGCTGGGCGGACGGCGATTTCTGTTGAGCCTCGCCATCATCGGGGCGGCGGTGTGCCTCGCTCTCGGCATCTCGCTGCCGATCATCCGGCTCACCAAGTACGTCTTCTGGACAACCGAGCATTCGCTGCTCTCGACAGTTCAGGTGCTGATCGAGGACGGGCAGACGTTTCTCGGCGGCACCGTTCTCATCTTCTCGATCGTGCTGCCGGTCCTGAAGCTGCTTTATCTCCTGCTCGTCTCCACCCTCCCCGCCGTCGAGATCACGCGCCAGCAGCGCAGGCTCAAGGCGCTCGAGTGGCTCGGCAAATGGTCGATGCACGACGTGCTCGTGCTCTCCCTCACCATCTTCTTCATCAAGGCACAGGGCTTCTACGACGCGGCGAGCCTGTCGGGCGTTTACTTCTTCACGGCCGCGGTCGTGCTGATGATCCTCTCCTATGCCTGGCTGCGCACGGAAGGTCTGGCGGCGATGCGCGAGCCCGTGACGCAGACGGCGATGACGCGCCCGCTCTCGCCGTTCCGCAACTTCGTGCTCTCGTTCCTGATCATCCTGGCGACGGTGTTCTTCGCGCTCGGCATCATCCTGCCGGTGATCCGCTTCACCACCATCTACGTGTGGACCAACGAGCACTCGATCGCGACCATCATCTGGGCGCTGTTCGAGAACGAGGAGTACTTCCTGACGGTGGTGCTGTTCCTGTTCTCGATCTTTTTCCCGTTCCTGAAGCTGTTCTATCTGCTCACGCTCGTCACCTCTCCCGACATCCCGCCCGAGTTCCGCAAGAAATCGATCTCGACCATGGAATGGCTCGGCCGGTACTCGATGACGGATGTGATGGTTCTGGCGCTCATGATCTTCTACGTGAACTCGTCGGGCTACACGGAAGCGACCGTGCTGCCGGGCGTCTATTTCTTCGCCGCCTCCGCCATCATCACGATGCTCGCCTATGGGTGGGCGAACTCGGTCCCAGCCGCCCGTCGCGCGCAAACTGCCCCTGTCGCCGAGCCTCCGCCGCCCTCGCCGCCTGCGCCCAAAGCCACGCAAGAGGACGACACCTCGCATATCGTCTCCTTGCCCACGAACCCGGGGCGGCGTCACCGTCCGGCTTAGGCCGCCCGTATCAGCCGTGGTGCGAGGCGCCGGGGAGCTGCACGGTGCGGCTCGCTTGTCTCTCCCTCTTTTCCTTTGCTGGATTTCTGAACGATAGCAGCCCGCTTCATGGCTTCTGTGGGTGCGTCCACGCGCGCGGATTGACAGCGCAAAGACCTCGGCGCAAAATATGTATCAATAATACATCTTTAAAAAAGGTCGTCTCATGGTCCTGCTCGATTGGGTTGTGCGCCTGTTTCTCGCGCCGGGAGATCTCGTCCGCCGGCGCCTCGGCATCACCGTCGAGGAGGATGGCGGCATCATCCGCTCGTTCGTAAACATGTGCGTGTGGGGCCTCGTCACTGTCATTGCGGTCGTTTATCTGCATTGACCCGAGCGGCGCCGTCATGCGCCGCGCCGCACCCCATTTCCTTGCGCCCACCAACTCCATGGCCGGGCGTGGGCCGGCCGATCCAGGGCCGTTGCAGCAAGCTGCCCTGGATGACCGCCTGTCGATGCGAAGCATCGCTCCGCGACGAGGGCGGTCATGCTGTTTATGGGAAGCGTCGTCGCACCGTGGCGGATGGCGAGGCCGCGTCGAGTTGAAAGCTATCGGTGGATCGCGCGACCAGTCACCGACGGCTGCATTCTGGAGCGTGTCTGGATCCCGGCCTGCGCCGGGATGACGAAGGCGGTGGAGGCGTCATCCGAACACAACGCCGGGACGGTCGGCCTGGATACCATCAGTACGGACGGAGGCTGCTCGCCTCCGCATTCGGCCGGCCTGCGACGGGATGACGGGAGATGCAGCGCGCCACTCAGCGGCTTCATGCGGTCAAGACGCACCGTTTCGGCGGCTCGATCAGGCTCTAAAAGAAAAAGAAGCGCAGGCCTTTGCGGCTCGTGCATACGGCCGAAACGAGGTCGAAGCGCGATCGCTCAAACAAACGGCGCCTGCACGGGGCTGTCCCACACAGGCGCGAATTCGGAGGTTCAGGTGCGCGTGAGATCTCTCTTGGCGTACTGTTTCCGGATGTATTGTTTTTTCGCGTAGCGCTTTTTGACTACGTTCTGCTTGTCGTAGCTCTTGGCTACGTCGTCCTTCTTTGCGTAGGCCTTCCGTTTCGCAGCGGCCTTGTAGGCGTACTGCTTCTTGGTGTCGGCCTTGGCTGCGTAGTGCTTCTTGGTGGCCGGCTTCTGAGCGTAGGTCTTCTTCTTCTGAAGCGAAGCGACCTTTGCCTTCTTGATCTCTCCCGCATCCGCGAGAGCACCAATACACCGTGAGGAAAGCCGGGGTCCGACATCCCTCATGCACTGTCGAAGGCCGGGGCTTCCGACAGCATGCATGCTGCAATGAGCGAAGTAGTCATCGCGGCATGCCAGTTTCACCGCCAGACTGACGGCGTGGACATTACTCACTGAGAACGCGAGCGCTACGACTGCAAGGATCGTGGCTTTCATGGGGTGTCCTCCGTGGCACCCCAGTAATTCACCAGATTCTCGTTATTTTGGCTAAGTCTTTAGCTCCATTTCGCCGCTGACTTTCTGACGAAGATACTGGCGTCACGTAGATTACGCTCGCTGCACATGCTCAGCGGCGCGTGCCCGTCGGCTGCAGGCGCAGCAGCAGATACCAGCACATGAGCACCCAGCTGCCGCCGATAGCCCACCCGGCGAGCACGTCCGTCGGCCAGTGCACTCCAAGATAGATGCGGCTCAGGCCGACCATCAGCGCGATGGCGACACACACCGACAGGATGAAGATCTTCACGCGGCTGCTCGCCTCCACGCGCGCCAGCATCATGCCGAGCATCAAGTAGACGATCGTCGAGTTGGCGGAGTGGCCCGAGGGAAAACTCTCGGTCGTGACATAGGCGCCGTGCGCCACGATGTCCGGGCGGGGGCGCGCAAAGCCGAGCTTCAGCAGACGATTGACCCCGGCCCCCGCGGCGACGGCAAAGATGAGGAAGGCCGCCTTCTCCGGCGACCGGGTCATGAAGAGGTATCCGGCGACGACGATCACGGCGAGCGTCAGCACAACCGTGCTGCCGAGCGCCGTGACATCGCGCACCATCTCCTCGAACCAGAGGGGACCTATGGGATCGGCCGGGTTGCCAGGCTCGCGCAGCGCCAGCAGCACCCATTCGTCGAAGCGGCGCGTATGGCCTTCCATCACTGCATCTGCGAATTGGGCGAAGCCGAACCCAGCCGCGCCCACGGCGGCCACGGCCAGAAGGGGCTTGAGCTCGAACCAGCGGGCCGGCGACGACAGCCCCACTCCTGTCTTCTGCTCGGGCACGGCTTTGTGCGGTTCCTCGGTCATTCTCCCCCCTTCGGGTGCGGCATCCCCGGCAGATCCCATTCTTGATTCACGATTTTTCGCCCCCAAATCTAGCGCGCAACCAAATCCCGCCGCAGTGCATTTTCGGAGCGTACACTCGAAACGGAGCGTTCAACTTGGCTTTCGACGTATTCGTTCCCGCAGGACCGGATGAGCCCCCGCAAAACCGCAACCGCGGGCTCGCGTGCCGGGCTCTCGTCAACCTCCGCGCCGGAACCGCGCTCGGATTATCGCCTGACGTCATGCGCGAAACGATCCGCAACGCGTTTGCGGCGCAGGGCTACGATATCACGGTGGAGTGTCTGCCGCCGGACGCGATCGAGCCCGCCATCGTGCAGGCTGTGAAGGAGAAAATCGACATTCTGATCATCGGCGGCGGGGACGGCACGGTGCGCACCGCCGCGCGCCATCTCGCCGGCAGCGACATCGCCCTCGGCATCCTGCCCCTCGGCACGATGAACCGGCTCGCCAAAGACCTCGAGATCCCGCTCGATCTCACGCAGGCGGCCCAATTTCTCGCTCGCGCGAAGCCGATGAAGATGGACGTCGCCAAGGTCAACGGCAGCCTCTTCCTCTGCAATTCGCTGATGGGAGCAACGCTCCGCTATTCGGTGGGGCGGGCGCGTCTGCGCGGACGGCCGGCCACTGAACGGCTACCGAGGTATTTCGCCCTCATCCGGGAAATTCTCGCAAGCCGCCGCAAGATCTCGATCGCAGTCGACAACGGCAAGGAGCTCATTCGCATCCGCGCGCTGTCCGTAGCCGTGACCAACAACGGCTACGACGAGGATACGGTGTGGCTGCGCCGGTCCAAGCTCGATCGCGGCAAGCTCACGATGTACGTCTCGAAGCATCGGAGCGGCTGGGGCTTGGCGAAAGCGCTGCTGCGCGCGCTGCTCGGCCGATGGGACGATCCCGAGATGACCAAGATAACGGGAACGGGGTTCGTGATTCACTCGCCGCTCAAGCGCAAGCGCCTCGCGAACGACGGGGAGATCAGCAAGTTCGACACGCCGCTGCGGTACGAGATCGTGCCGCGCGCTCTGACGGTGCTGGCGAAGGGTTAGATGGCCATTCGGAACGGCCGCACGTCAGGACTTCGAAAAGCGCGTGGGGAATAGCGCCGCCGCGCCGTCCATCGTTCCGGTGTCGCGATAGGCCAGAGGTATCGCGGTCTTGTCCCGCAGCTCGCCGCCTGTCACCCGCCCGACCACCAGCACGTGATCGCCGGCCCGACGCTCGTCCTCGACTGCGCACTCGAACCAGGCAATGGCATCGTGCAGCAGCGGCATCCCGGTGCTGCCCTTCGTCCAGCTTACCGACGCCAGCTTGTCGACACTGGCCGGCCGGCCGAAGTGAGCGGCGAGCGCCAACTGCTCCTTCGAGAGCACGTTGACACTGAAGGCCCGCCCGCGCTGCAGGAGACCATACGAGGAATGCTGCGGGTTCACGCTCAGCGCCAGCAGCAAGGGGTCGAACGACACCTGCATGACCCAAGCGGCCGTGAACGCATTCTCCTCCGCCGCATCGCCCACGCCGATCACGTAGACGCCCTGCGTGAGGCGTTGAAACAGTGCTGCGATGTCACTCATTGCTCCGTCTTCTCCGTCTCCGGATCTCGCACCCGCGCGCTTTACGAAGCGACCATGCTCGGCCTCGGTTCCAAAGTAAAAAAGGCCGGCGTCTGGGACGCCGGCCTTTTCCGAATTCGATGGCTGGGTATTGCCCAGCGAGTAGAACGCTCGTTTAGCGCGAGTAGAACGCTCGTTTAGCGCGAGTAGAACTCGACCACGAGGTTCGGCTCCATCGTGACCGGATAGGGCACGTCGGAGAGAGCCGGAACGCGGGTGAGCTTCGCCGTCAGCTTGTTCTGGTCGACGTCGATGTAATCCGGGATGTCGCGCTCGGCGCTCTTCAGCGCTTCGAGAACGAGCGGAAGCTGGCGCGACTTCTCCTTCACCTCGACCACGTCGCCGATGCGAACGCGGAAGCTCGGGATGGTGACGCGCCGACCGTTCACGGTGATGTGGCCGTGCGAGACGAACTGGCGGGCCGCGAAGACGGTCGGCACGAACTTGGAGCGGTAGACGACGGCGTCGAGGCGGCGCTCGAGCAGGCCGATCAAGTGCTCGGACGTCGAGCCCTTGAGACGGGTGGCCTCGACGTAGAGACGCGAGAACTGCCGCTCGGAGAGGTTGGCGTAGTAGCCCTTGAGCTTCTGCTTGGCGCGGAGCTGCTGACCGAAGTCGGACAGCTTGGACACGCGGCGCTCGCCATGCTGGCCGGGACGGCTCTGGCGCTTATTGAGCGGGCTCTTCGGACGGCCCCAGATGTTCTCGCTGAGGCGGCGGTCGATCTTGTGCTTGGCGCGAATGCGCTTCGTCATGGTAACGGCACTCCAAGAGTTGCTGTTGGTTTGTAGCCTGGAGCGCCCCCTCCTCTGCCCGTCCTGTCCCTCGCGGGTGTAACGGGCCGACAGGTCAAACCCAAAAAGGGGTCTGCCGCGGGTGCGCGAAATAGAACGCGGGCCAAAGCGGCCCGCGTCGTGAGAGCTTCCTTAGTCGAGAGCAGAGGCGGCGTCAATGGGCGCCGTTAATCATAAGCCCCGCCAGACGCCCGAATTTCTGGGCCGATGCCCCAATCAGCGGCGGTTTGCAGGGGCCTTACTTCTTCTTTTCGGCCGCCGGGGCTGCCGCTGCACCCGTGGTCTCGGGCGAAGCCGCCTTCTCGTTCGATGCGAGTGCCGGGCCGGCCTTTACGTAGGCGGCGACCAGATCCTTCACCTTCTGACGCTGCTCCTCGGTGCAGGTCTGGGGCGGGGTCTGCTTCTCGTCCACCACGACTTCCTTGTCGCCGTCCTTCTCGACCAGCTTGATCTTGCCGGAGAGCAGCATGACGGTCGTGAGGTGGAGCTGGTTGATGTACAGCGTTTGCTGGTCGCTCCACTTTTTCTTGTCGACCTCACGCTTCATCAGAGAGCGATGGTTGAGCGTCTGCTCCTCGGGGAGGTTGCAGACCTGCGCGTGGGCGGAAATACGGCCGACGCGGACGACCTCACGGGCCACATCGAGCGGCACCATGGCCTGCTCGCGCTTCGTCTTGTCGACGACGATAACGGTGCCGTCCTTCTTGCTGAACTGCTGGGGCGTGAGCGACCAGGCGTAATCCATGATCACCTGCACGGACTTATCGCTGAGTTCACCCTCGCCGGCCGAAGCGACCGTCGGAGCCAGCGCCATCGCGCCCGCTGCTGCTACGGCCATACCGAGCCATGCTCTTTTCGCCATGATCATCGTCCGCATCATTTGCCCCTGCTGCGATCTGTTTATTGTCCCGCCACGAGCCCAGGCCCGGTTCGCCTCCGGGTGCTGGTTGAGCCGTGTTTGCGGGCATCGCTCTGCCCAAAAACTGGCAAGATCATGGCGGTCTACGAAGACGGCTTGCGGCTGTGGCCTTTGCCTCTTGAAAGAGTGGCAACAATACCACGAAGAGAGCGCACTTCCTGCTCCGTGAGCGCCATCCGCGTGAACATTGTCCTCAAGTTTTGGACGACAGAAGGGCGTTTCTCGACCGGATTGAAGAATCCGAGCCTATCCAGCTCGGATTCGAGGTGGCCCAGAAGGCCGAAAAGCTCCTCTTTTTCCGCCAAGCGGTCAGATCCGAGGTTCAGGCCTGTGGATATCGGGGCTTCGTAGGTGGTGACGCGGCCGAGGGAGCCCTTTCCGCACTCTCTTATCCAGCAATAGCCCAGGAGAAGAACGGCTTGGGCCAAATTGAGCGACGCAAACCGGGAGTTCACGGGAATCATCACGAGCGCGTCGGCGTTGGCGATCTCGCTGGTCTCGAGGCCGTTTCTCTCGCGTCCGAACAGAATTCCGCAGCGCTCACCCCGGCTGATCCTCTGCTGGAGCGCTTCAATCGCTTCCTCGGGGGTGAGGACCGGCTTCTTCAAGGGCCGCTGGCGGGCGGTGGTGGCCACCACATAGGTCAGGTCGCCCATGGAGGCTTCGAGCGTCGGATAAGACCGCGCGTCGTCGATCACGTAATTCGCGCCGGACGCCGCGATGCGGGCCTTCTCGTTGGGCCAGCCGTCGCGCGGGGCCACGAGGCGCAAATCGTCGAGGCCGAAGTTGGCCATGGCGCGGGCCACCATGCCGATGTTGTCGGCGAGTTGCGGTTCGACCAGAATCACGGCCGGCGTTTCGCCGGGGCCAGCCACGGGCTCGCCGGTGATGTGAGCGCGGCGGATGCCGTGGCGCAGCTTGCGCAGCACGCGGCGCGACCAGAACCAGTAATTCTCGCCGGACCAGGTTTTCTCGAGCGCGGCGATGGCGGGTGTCGTCAGCGTTTCCGTGCCTTTGCCGACGAGGCGCACGGAGCCGTCTCCGACTATGATCTCCTTGTGGGCCGCAATGAAGTCGTCGAGCGTATCGAGACCGCGCGCCTCCGTCCGCCGCTTGCAGCCGGGGCAGGTCGCCCGGTCGCTCTCGCAGCGGAGCTCCGCGCAATACGTCAGGATACGGTCGAGGGCGCCCCGGTCGAAATCAGCCATGCCGAGGGCGGCGAGCCCGTCGTCGATGGTCTTCTCGTGGCAGGCATGGACGAGAGCGGCAACGGGAAGCGCACGGGCGGACACCATCGGCACCCGATCTCCCGATTCGGATGCGATCTCGATGTCGCCGGCGGTGGTGGACAAGACTTGCATGGGCTCGCAATAGCATCACCCGCCCGGAAAAGTCCCGCCTTACGTGGCAGGCGGCCGGGGGAGACCGTTCTATACTTATCGCCTCCTTGTTGCAGCGCACCCCTGAGGCTAAGGTCAGGCAAAATCCACCCACCCCATCCGAAGGCCTTTCCATGCAGAAGATCAAGGTGACCGGCACAGTCGTCGAGCTCGACGGCGATGAGATGACACGCATCATCTGGAAGCTGATCAAGGACAAGCTCATCCATCCCTATCTGGATGTGAACCTCGAATACTACGATCTCGGCATAGAAAGCCGCGACAAGACCTCGGACCAGGTTACGGTCGACGCAGCCAACGCCATCAAGAAGCACGGCGTCGGCGTCAAGTGCGCGACGATCACGCCGGACGAGGCGCGCGTCAAAGAATTCAATCTCAAGGACATGTGGAAGAGCCCCAACGGCACCATCCGCAACATCCTGGGCGGCGTGATCTTCCGCGAGCCCATCATCGCCAAGAACGTGCCCCGGCTCGTGCCGGGCTGGACGCAGCCCATCGTGATCGGCCGCCACGCCTTCGGCGACCAGTACAAAGCCACCGACTTCAAGTTCCCCGGCAAGGGCAAGCTCACCATCAAGTTCGAAGGTGAGGACGGCAAGGTCATCGAGAAGGAAGTGTTCAAGGCGCCGGGCGCGGGCGTGGCTCTCGCCATGTACAATCTCGACGAAAGCATCCGCGAGTTCGCGCGCGCCTCCTTCAACTACGGCCTCAACCGCAACTTCCCGGTCTATCTCTCGACCAAGAACACCATCCTCAAGGCCTACGACGGGCGCTTCAAGGATCTGTTCCAGGAGGTATTCGACGCGGAGTTCAAGGACGAGTTCGCCAAGCGCAAGATCGTCTACGAGCACCGCCTGATCGACGACATGGTGGCCTCCGCGCTCAAGTGGAGCGGCGGGTATGTGTGGGCCTGCAAGAACTACGACGGCGACGTGCAGTCCGATACGGTGGCGCAGGGCTTCGGCTCACTCGGTCTCATGACGTCCGTGCTGATGACGCCCGACGGCGCAACTGTCGAGGCGGAAGCCGCGCACGGCACCGTCACGCGGCACTATCGCGAGCACCAGAAGGGCAAGGAGACCTCGACCAACTCGATCGCCTCCATCTTCGCCTGGACGCGGGGCCTCACGCATCGCGCGAAGCTCGACAACAACGAGGCGCTCGCGAAATTCTCGGCCACGCTGGAAAAGGTCTGCGTCGACACCGTGGAAGCTGGCTTCATGACCAAGGACCTCGCGCTCCTCGTCGGCCCCGATCAGAAGTGGCTGTCGACTTCGGGCTTCCTCGACAAGATCGACGAAAACCTCAAGGCCGCGATGGCGAAGTCCTGAGCCTCTACGCGGTTACCCAAAATAGACCCGCTTCGGCAGACGCCGGGGCGGGTTTTCCTTTGCGCGAGAGAATAGGGTGTGGCCGCAGCCGGCGCGGCGGAAGATATGCGCCTGAAGCTTTCCGCCTCGGCGCCAGCCTCGATCCGGCGCTCGCTGCCGGAAGGCAGCCGCTCTCGCGCGCCTTCAGACGATCAGTTCAGGCGGGCGCCCGGACGCGGCCCTGCAAGAGGAACGCGACGGCGCTGATAACGGGCGCATGCCCAGTTCTTACCGAAGATCAGACGGAGAAACCCTTGCCGCAAAGCGGCAACGAGGCTCTCAAAGCGCGCATAGGCGCGCAGACGTGTGCGCATGTGTCCTGTTCGCTCATGAAATTCCCCCGAGACCGGCGATTTTAGCCGAGTCGACCGATCAGCGGAGCGGGCAGGGAAAAAGTTCCCGGCCCGTGTTGGGGGCGCCAGATATAGATCAGCGCGTAGCCGGTCAATGGACGACTTGCCGCGAGGGGAAGCCCTTATATCGCGTTAAGGGACATAGGCTCCGAAGCTAGACCGGAGGTTGCGGGCATGGCCGAGACCCGCGTTGGTGATCTCGTACATCCCTGTGCTGTTGGCCGGCTGGCGGATCAGCTCGAGCTTCTTCAGCCGGTGGAGCTGGGAGACGACGGCCGAGGGCGTATCCTGGAACCCCCGCTGCGTGAGGGCACCCATGAGTTGCTGCAGCGAGTAGGCTTTAGCTTCGCGAGAGAGCGCCTCAAGCAGCACCAGCTCCCGCACCCGGCTGCGCTGGTTACGCCCAATCTCGTCGAGAGCCGAGCCCTCGGCATCGGCCTCGGCAGCCGTCAGATCGGAGGGCGAAGTCTCAGAAATCGGCGCGTGGCAGCCGGGCATGGGATAGGTTGCAGCGTCCGCCGTCGCGATCACCTGCTCCACGACATCAAGGCGGCGGCGGATCTCGTCCAGCAACCGGCGCCGCTCGGCGGTGGAGACACCACTAAGCGCCACCATGGGGTTGAACACCTCACGGGCGAACGTCGCGAAAATGTGTGTGACCTGATCGTGGCCAGGTCCGCCCGCGGTGCCATCGGCGGCCATCGCCTCTACTCCATACGAATGGAATTGAATGGCTTTGCATTCGCGCGCTGCCGATGCGAATGCGTATGGTTCCTTCTATTGCATTTGATCCGATGCGTCGCAAGCCAGATGGCGTTGCATTCATTTCATTCGTTACATTTCACTCTAATCCGGTTCGTCAACGAACTGATTTTGCTTATTTTTTATCGTCTTCTTGTCATCGCAATTCGAAGGAATGCGCCGGCTTCGAGTTGTGTCCGCACGCATTAAATCAAATTCTTCGCCGTGCTCTTCAAGGTATTCCGTCAACTCACGCTTTTCATGTTCGCACTTGTCCATCTTAAGGATGTTTTCAGCTTCCTCCCGACGGCGATTGAGGGAGGGGTGCGATGGCGGCGTCTTCACAGGTTTCCGAGCTTCTCTACGACCTGGTGCTCGATCCGACGCTTTTGGATCTGGTGCTGGCGATGCCCGATCTCACCTGGCGCGAGATCGCGACGACGGCGGCGACGCTGATGATCTGGGACATTCTCTCGAAGCCGCTGATCGCACTCTGCTGGCGGCATTCGCGGCGCGGCCTCTCGTGGGGGCTGTTCAAGCTGGCGATGGCGTGCAGACCGTGAGTGGGGCAGTGGGCAGTGGGCAGTGGGCAGTGGGCAGTGGGCAGTGGATGGTGCCTGCGTGCTTCTCCGGCGCAAGCGGCCATGCGAGCAAATGTGCGGGAGCGCGCGATCCGATACCGTTGGATCGCACGCTCCCGCATGTTCTTTGTCGCGTTGTCTTGAGCGAACCGGCTTTAAGCGCCGGCGCCGAGACGGGCTTCGATGGCGGCGAGCGCGTCCGGAGCCTTGGCGCCGTCAGGGCCTCCGGCCTGGGCCATGTCCGGCCGGCCACCGCCGCCCTTGCCGCCAAGGGCCTCCGCGCCGACCTTCACGAGATCGACAGCGCTCCAGACCTTGATCAGGTCCTCGGTCACGCCGACCGCAAGGCCGGCCTTGCCATCCTCGGTGACGCCGACAATGGCGACGACGCCCGAACCGACCTGCTTCTTTCCGTCGTCGACGAGGCCGCGCAGGTCCTTCGGGTTGAGCCCCTGCACGGAGCGGGCGAGCAGCTTCACGTCGCCCACCGTGCGCACGGCGCTGGCGGGCGCCGAGGCGCCGTTCTGAGCCGGCCCGGCTCCGCCGAGCGCAATCTGCTTCTTGGCCTCGGCGAGCTGGCGCTCGAGCGTCTTGCGCTCCTCGACGAGGATCTTCAGCCGCTCGACGAGATCCTCGGGCCGCGTCTTCAGCACGGCTGCCGCCTCCTTGAGACGCGCATCGGCTTCGGCGAGGTAGGCGCGTGCGCCATCGCCGGTCAGCGCCTCGATACGGCGCACACCGGCCGAGCTTGCACTTTCGGCTACGACCTTCACGAGACCGATATCGCCCGTGCGCCGCGCGTGCGTGCCGCCGCACAGCTCGACGGACCAAGCCTTGTTCGCGCCGGGGGCAGCGTCGCCCATGGAGACCACGCGCACCTCGTCGCCGTACTTCTCACCGAACAACGCCATGGCCCCCGACGCCTTCGCATCCTCGAGCGCCATCAGGCGCGTCTCGACCGGACTGTTCTGCAGCACGATCTCGTTGGCGAGCTTCTCGACCTCGGCAATCTCATCCGCCGTCATGGGCTTCTGGTGCACGAAGTCGAAGCGCAGGCGCTCCGGCGAGACGAGAGAGCCCTTCTGGGCCACATGGAGGCCGAGCACTTGGCGAAGTGCCTCGTGCAAGAGGTGGGTTGCCGAATGGTTCGCACGTGTCGCCGTGCGCCGCTCGTGATCGACCTCGAGTTCGACGGCCTCGCCGGACTTGAAGCTGCCCTTCTCCACCTTGCCGAAATGCACGAACAGGTCGCCGAGCTTCTTCTGCGTATCCGTCACGCGGAATAGCGCACCCTTGGCGCCCCGGATGACGCCCTCGTCTCCGACCTGGCCGCCGCTCTCGCCGTAGAAGGGCGTCTGGTTGAGAATAAGTGCGCCTTCCTCGCCCGCCTTCAGCGCCTTCACCGGCTTTCCGCCGGCGACGATCGCGCGGATCTCGCCTTCAGCCACCTCGGTGTCGTAGCCGAGGAACTCGGTGGCGCCAGTCTCCTCCTTGATCTCGAACCAGATCTCCTCGGTTGCGGCCTCGCCCGATCCCTTCCAGGCGCGGCGCGCCTCCTCCTTCTGCTTCGCCATGGCGCTGTCGAATCCCTTGGTATCGACGGCGATGTCGCGGGCGCGCAGCGCATCCTCGGTGAGATCGAGGGGGAAGCCGTAGGTATCGTAGAGCTTGAAGGCGACATCGCCCGGGAAGACGTCACCCTTCTTCAGGCTTGCCGAAGCTTCGCCCAGCAGCTTCAAGCCGTTACCGAGCGTCTTCTTGAACTTGGTCTCCTCGAGCTTCAGCGTCTCGGTGATGAGCGCTTCGGCGCGGCCGAGCTCCGGATAAGCCGCGCCCATCTCGCGGACCAGCGAGGGCACGAGGCGGTACATCAGCGGATCGTTGCAGCCCAACTGGTGAGCGTAGCGCATGGCGCGGCGCATAATGCGGCGGAGCACGTAGCCGCGGCCTTCGTTCGAGGGCAGCACGCCGTCGGCGATCAGGAAGCTCGTGGCGCGCAGGTGATCGGCAATGACGCGGCGGGCGGGCTTCACGTCAACGCCTTCGGGGTGATCGGACGCGCCGAGCTTGCGGCACTCGTCGCGGATCGTAGCGATCAGGTTCCTGAAAAGATCGATCTCGTAGTTGTCGTGCGTGCCCTGGAGTACGGCCGCGATGCGCTCAAGCCCCATGCCGGTATCGACGGACGCCTTCGGCAGATTGATGCGCTCGCCCGAGGGGAGCTGCTCGAACTGCATGAACACGAGGTTCCAGATCTCGATAAAGCGATCGCCGTCGGCATCCGGCGAGCCGGGCGGGCCGCCGGGGATCTTGGGCCCGTGATCATAGAAGATCTCGGTGCAGGGGCCGCACGGGCCCGTGTCGCCCATCTGCCAGAAGTTGTCCTTGGTGGCGATGCGGATCAGCTTGTCGTCGCCAAAGCCGGTGAGCTTCTTCCAGATGGCGTGTGCCTCGTCGTCCTCGTGATAGACGGTGACGGAGAGGCGTTTCGCGTCGAGGCCGAACTCCTTCGTGATGAGGTTCCAGGCCAGCTCGATCGCGCGCTCCTTGAAGTAGTCGCCGAACGAGAAGTTGCCGAGCATCTCGAAGAAGGTGTGGTGGCGGGCGGTGTAGCCGACGTTGTCGAGGTCGTTGTGCTTGCCGCCGGCGCGGACGCACTTCTGCGAGGAGGCGGCGCGCACGTAGGGTCGCGTCTCCTGGCCGGTGAAGACGTTCTTGAACTGCACCATGCCGGCGTTGGTGAACATCAGCGAGGGGTCGTTGCGCGGCACGAGCGGCGACGACGGCACCACCTCGTGGCCCGCCGCCTTGAAGTACTCGAGAAACGCCCGTCTGATCTCGTTGACGCCAGTCATCTCATAATCCGTGGTTTGGCCACCGACCGACAGAGACCGACCAACTCAGCTTTCGTCATCCCGGTGCCCTGACGGAGCCGGGCTCCATCTCATGACGGAGCCATGCTTCGCACGGACAACGGCCGGGATCCACGACGCCTCGAAGTCGAGGTACGGAGACTTGCGTGGACGGCCGCCTTCGCAGCCAAGACGGGGTAGAAGCGGTCGGTGCCGGTCGCGCTCGGAAGGCGCTATTGGCTATTGGGCTGCTTTTAGCCGTCTGGCCCTGGCCTTGTCCAGAAACGCAAAAGGCGCAGCGCCGGGCTTCCCCAGGCTGCGCCCAATGATTTTCCTCGTATTTTCCGGATCAGCGCTTGGCGCCGCGTCCTGCCCCCTTCTTGGCGGCGGCGTCGGACGCCTCCGGGAGCACGCCGTCCTCGTCTGGCATCTCGGTGTCGGCCGAGGAGCCTTCGTCGTCCGGATCGGTCAGCATCTTGTCGACGATGAGCCCTGCACTGGCCCGGATCGCCTTCTCGATCTGATTGGCAATCTTGGGATTTTCCTTGAGGAACAGCTTGGCGTTCTCGCGGCCCTGGCCGATGCGCTCGCCCTCGTAGGAGAGCCACGCGCCCGACTTCTCGACGATGCCGGCCTTGACGCCGAGGTCGATCAACTCGCCCGTCTTGGAGATGCCCTCGCCGTACATGATGTCGAACTCGACCTGCTTGAAGGGCGGAGCGACCTTGTTCTTGACGACCTTGACGCGGGTCTGGTTGCCGATCGTCTCCTCGCGCTCCTTGATCTGGCCGATGCGGCGGATGTCGAGGCGGACGGAGGAGTAGAACTTCAAGGCGTTGCCGCCGGTCGTGGTCTCGGGGTTGCCGAACATCACGCCGATCTTCATGCGGATCTGGTTGATGAAGATCACCATGCACTTCGATTTCGAAATCGAGGCGGTGAGCTTGCGGAGCGCCTGGCTCATGAGGCGCGCCTGGAGACCGGGGAGCGAGTCGCCCATCTCGCCGTCGAGCTCGGCCTTGGGCGTCAACGCGGCCACGCTATCCACGACCACAACGTCGATCGCACCCGAGCTTACGAGCGTATTGGTGATTTCGAGCGCCTGCTCGCCAGCGTCTGGCTGGGAGACCAGAAGATCCTCGATCTTCACGCCGAGCTTCTTGGCGTAAGCGGGATCGAGCGCATGCTCGGCGTCCACGAACGCGCAGACGCCGCCCTTCTTCTGGGCTTCCGCGATAACCTGAAGCGTAAGCGTGGTCTTGCCCGAGGATTCCGGGCCGTAGATCTCGATGACGCGGCCCTTGGGCAGACCGCCGATGCCGAGGGCGATGTCGAGGCCCAGCGACCCCGTCGAGACGGCCTCGATGTCCATGGAGCGCTCGTTGGCGCCCAACCGCATGATCGACCCTTTTCCGAAGTTCTTGTCGATCAGCTCCAGCGCCTGCGCGAGTGCCTGCGCCTTGTTCTTGTCCATCATACTTCCCCCTTCGACGACACGCAGGTCCGGCTTGTTCATGTGGCACCTTATGGCATGTTAACGGTTGTGGTTACAGGTTCGGGGCGACTCGACGCGTTGGATAAGTTGTACTTGTTTTGTTCTCATCTGTCTACGTGTGATCGCGTGGCTGCGGAAAGTTCTTAACGGGCTTTTAGGGGCTGGCGGTCAGGGTGGAGGTGTCTGGGCTCCCGGAACCGGCCTCCATGTTCGCTCCCCTCACCATCGCCTCCAACGGCCTCGCGGTCCAAGCGCAGCGGGCTGGGGAGATTGCGTCGAGCATCGCGGCGACGGGTGCGACGGCGCCGTCCCCCTCGTCTCCCGCGAGCGGCACGCCGGGGGTTCGTGTGGGCGCGCTTCCTGTCGGAGACCCGATCGAAAACCTCGTCTCGCTCAAAGAGGTCGAGCTTGCCTACCGCATGAATGCGGCCGTGCTCTCGACAGCAAGTGAAATGCTCGAGACGCTGCTCGACGCCGTCTCGCCCCAGAAGCGCTGATCCTCCGCTGAACCTAAGTCGGCTCTTCTCGTTGGGAGAGAGCTATGATGCCTGCCACGCCTGCGCCGCCCCGCACAGGGCCGCGCTTAACCCGCTGTGTGCCCGGAGTGTGCGCGCCCAAACGAGAACGAGATGGAGACACGTCATGGAAAACGAGCACTTCAATCTGTCGCTACGCCGCTTCCTCAAGGAAGTGGGCATCTCCTCGCAGCAGGAGATCGAGCGGATCGTGCGCGAGCGGGCACTCGCCGGCAAAGGCACGCTGAAAGTGAAGATGGTGCTGACGGCGGAAGGGACCGATCTTCGCCATGAGGTGGACGGGCGCATCGACCTCGGCTGACCGGCCTCAAGTGATCAGCCGCGCGGCGGGCGGCGGCGTTCGTTGAACCAGGCGCGGTACTCCGTCATCTTCCCGCGTTGCGCTTCGGGCGCGCGGCGCTTGCAGGTCTTCGCCTCGTCGCTGCCGTCTGCCGCGCCCCAGCGCAGCTCCACACAGTCGTTGACGTTGTAGGCCATCTCCAGCGCGCCGATCCGGCCGACGACGTCCTTGAGAGTTAGCGTCCACGCCGAGCCATCGCTGCGCGTATAGGTGAACTTTCGGGCCTCCAGGTCGGACGACAGCGAGCGTTCTAGCGCGTCCTTTACATCGGCCGCGCTCTTGCCGGGCGGCATCGCATAGCGCTCGGGACGGCGGGCCACGCGGTCGGGGAAATGGCGCACGACATCGATGGCGATCAGCAGCCGCAGGTCGCGAGAGGGCGTCGCGAAGTCCTCCCACGCGCCGGTGGTCTCGAAAATCGACGCGCCGTCCGGCATCGCCACCTCGGCGCCGCCGCCATCCTGATACTTGCGGCCGTTCTCGACCGACGTCACGCGGGCCTTCACCTGCTCCTCGAGCGCGACAACGGCCTCCCTCATGGCGCGATCGGGGTCCAGCGGATTGGGGGAGATCACGTCGTCCATGCGATCGTAGAAGTCCTCGATCGCGAGCGCTGCCTGATCGCGCGAGAAATCGCCGTAGCCCGGGTTTTTCTCGATCTCGGCATTCGCAAGCCTGCGCAAACCGCCTTTGCCGCGCATGATGGGACGGAAGCGCTTGAAGCCGGGCCCGCCCAGCGCCGGGTCCTGGGCGAACAGGAAGTTGCCGCGCCAGAACCGCTTGCGCGCGATGGTCCCATCGGGCTGCCCATCGACGGCGAGCAACACGCCGGCCGCATCGCTCGTCTGCGACACGCGCTTCACCAGCACCAGAAGGTGCCCGTAAGGGTCCGCGTAGATGGTGCCCGGGCGCAGCGTCTCCTGCTTGAGCGACACAGGGTAATAGTCGCTGTTGTCGTCATCGGCCATCGTGCGCCCGTTGCCGGAATGGACGCTGTTGGCGACCGTCGTGCGGATGTAATACCCGAAGCCGGGCACGAGGCCCGGCGGTCTCTGGGGCACCTTGGTGGCGGGCGGCGTTTGAGCCGCTGCCCCGAACAGTCCGAAGAGCTGACCGCCAGAGGCGGCGGGCGCGGGCTGTTGCGGCGACGGCGGTGGCTCCTCGTTCTCGATGTTCCACCACTGTGCGCAGCGCGGCGGCTTGCCCTTGTCTCCGCGCGTGCACTTCGCATATCCGAACGGCAATCCCATCTTGAAGGCGAAATAGGCGCGCAGCGTATAGGGGAGATCCGCGCAGTCGGGCTTCACGATCTGCCCCTTCTCGTCCTCACCGAGCCCCAGGTGATTGAAGAGCACGTTGCGCGAGCGGTCGCGCAGCACCTCGTGCAGCGCGGGCCAGGACAGCGTCTGATCGGGCGGGGCATCGAAGAGAAGCTCGATCCAGGCGGAATAGAGGTTCTCGTTGGCGCGGCTCCAGGCATCGCGCAAGGGCCAGACATTCTTGGACGACGCGCGCAATCCCGGCGGGCGCTTGCGCTGAACGGCGACCTCCTGGAGGATCGTGCCGCACTCGCCCGCCGCGCCGTCGCGCACGAGCTTCGCTTGCCATTTTCCCGCTCCCGGCGCGGCGACCTCGGCATACCAGAAATAGGGCGGCCCGCCGTGGCGATCGCTCGACTTCGCGGCGACGCTTCCATCAGGCGCCACGAGCGACAGCTCGCCCGTGAGCGGCTGCTCGGCCGTCACGACCACGCGGAGCGGCGCGCCGGACCAGGGCGTCAGCGGGGCGGCGAGAATGGAGATGCCGAGGCTTTCCTCGCACTTGGCAGCGGCCTTGGGAGCGGCGCTCTTGGACTGGGCTCCGGCTACGACAGGGAGAAGCGACACCCCGGCGATCAGCAAAACGGCTGTCGCAACAGCGGCATACCGGTGGGGAGCCCTCACACGCGCCTCCCGAGGCTTCCTCGATCCGTTGGACAGTATTGTGAAGGCTTTGGCTGAAACGTGGCAAAGCCGTGCCGGCGTATGCTTAAGCGCCGATTTCAGGCCAGAGCGAGCGCGGCCCTCGATCCCTCGAAACAGTGCTTTTCTGAAAACACGCGCGGGAACGCTTCTCGTCCGGAGAAGCGCGCCCGCGTCGTGGTTTCGCAATTTGGCGGCTCAGCGCGCGAGCTGCTCTTTCACCTTGGCGGCGAGCTGGGGCAGAGAGAACGGTTTCGGCAGGAAGGCGAACTGCTCGTTCTTGTCGAGGCTGGTCTCGAAGGCCTCGTGCGGATAGCCCGACACGAAGATGATCTTGAGGTGCGGGTTCTTCTTGCGAAGCTCCTTCAGCAGCGTCGGCCCGTCCATCTCGGGCATCACCACGTCGGACACGACGAGATCGATCTGGTCCTCGTGCTGCTCCATAAGCTCCAGAGCCTCGACGCCGGTGGAGGCTTCCAGCACCTCGTAGCCCTGCCGCTTCAGCGCGCGAACCGCGAACGAGCGCACGACGTCCTCGTCCTCGACGAGCAGCACGCGGCCCGAGCCCGTGAGATCCTGGGGACGCTCTTTCTTGGCCGTCTTCTGGGCCACGATCTCGTCCTCGTTGTCGGGCAGGTAGCGCGGCAGGTACACGCGGAACGTGGTTCCGTGTCCGGGCGTGCTCTCGGGATAGATGAAGCCGCCGGTCTGCTTGACGATGCCGTAGACGGTCGAGAGGCCGAGGCCGGTGCCCTTGCCGACGCCCTTGGTGGTGAAGAACGGCTCGAAGATCTTGGCCATGACCTCGGGGGGCATGCCGGAGCCGGTGTCGGAAACCTCGATGAGTACGTATTCGCCGACAGCCATGCCGTGGTGGGCGAGGCGCTGGCTGTCACGCTCGGTGACGTTGCGGGTCGTGATCGAGAGCGTGCCGCCCTCGGGCATCGCATCGCGCGCATTGACCGCGAGGTTGATGACGACCTGCTCGAACTGCGTGCGGTCTGTCTTCACGTACCAGAGATCGCGGCCGGACGGCATCTTGAGGTCGATGGTCTCGCCGATCGAGCGCTTGAGGAGCGGGGCAAGATCGCCCAGCACCTCGCCGAGCTGCAACGGCTCGGTCTGCAGTGTCTGGCGGCGGGAGAAGGCGAGCAGCTTGGCCACCAGACCCGCGGCGCGCGTGGCGCTCGAGCGGATGTTCATGATGTCCTTGTGCGCGGGGTCGGTCGGCCGATGCGTCTGCAACAGCAGGTCGGAGAAGCCGATGATCGCGGTGAGCACGTTGTTGAAGTCGTGCGCGATGCCGCCTGCGAGCTTGCCCACGGCCTCCATCTTCGAGGACTGGGCGAATTTCGCTTCGAGCGCCTTCTGCTCGGTGGCGTCGATCAGGTAGAGGATCGCGGCTTCACGCGCATCCTTGGCCTGGGTGAGCGGGGCGAGGTAGAGGCGGCGCGAGAATTCGTTCTGCGAGCCGACGGTGATCTCAATCGGCGTGGGGCTGACGGTTCCGGCGATCGCCTGCTTGATGGCAGTCTCCACGGACGCCGTCATCTCCGTATCGCCGAACTTGCAGAGCGCGGCCACGGCAGGTGCACCGATGGCGGCCGATCCGTCCGGGATCATGCGGGCGAAGGCGGCGTTGGTGCTCATGAGGCGTCCATCGGCGCCAACGGTGGCGATGCCGAACGGCGCAGACTGGAAGAAGCGCGCGAAGCGGATCTCGGCGGCACCGGGATCGCCGTCAGCAGCGCTCGCCTCACGGCGGAAGGCTGCGATCAGAAGGCCGCCCTGGTTATCGCGGCGGGCGAAGAAGCGGAGCGGAACGGACGCGCCCTTGTCCAGCTTGACGTCGAGGTCGACGCCCTGGCCGTGCGTGTAGAACGCGGCGGCGGCGTTGGCGATCAGCTCGGCGCCTTCGGGCGCGACGATGTCGGTGATCTTCAGGCCGCGGTCCGAAAGGCTCTGCGGCTCGATGCCGAGCCAGCGCAGCAGCGTGGCATTGAGACGGCGGACGACGCCGCGGCTGTCGACCTCCATGAGGCCGGCGGGGACGCTGTCCATGCGCTCGAGGGTCGCTTCCAGCGTCTCGACCGCGCTGGCCTGGCGGGCGCGCTCGGCGGTTACGTCGGAGATGGTCCACAGCACCATCTGGCCGAGTTCCCGGTCGTGCCCCGGCACATAGCAGGGGCGCTGGCTGACGCGGAGCAAGCGGGCCGGACGGCCTGCCGCGGCGGCGATCTCGATCTCCTCGCGCCACGGCTCGCGGCGGGAGGCGGCGCGCTCCAGGCGGAAGTAGGCGGCAGCGGCTTTCGGATCGCCCGCGAACAGGGTCTCCAGCGCGTTCACCTCGCCCGCGGCCGTGACGCCGACGAGATCGGCAAGCGTCTTGTTGGCGTAGAGCGGGCGGCCGTCGCGGCGGGTGACGATCAGGCCGTCGTCGAGGCTGTTGGCGAAGGCGCGGATCAGGTCGTCGTCGCGCACGCGTTCGCCGATGCGGATGTGCCCCGCGACGTAGCCGAACACGGCGAACAGGCCGAGCATGGCGAGCACGGCCATGAGCGTGAGGAGCAGAGGCTCGCCCGCGGGCGAAGCAACGAGCGCGAGCACGAGCGCGCCGGCGGCGAGGGCCGCGGCGACAATGGGGACGATTCCGGGCTCTTGGGCGCCGCCGTTTACGGCTTGGGCTTGGGCGCGGGCCATGCCGGGTTGAGGTGGGCGGATATCGCTATCGCTCATGAAGGCGAAAGCTATCTGATTCTCGGCCGCAGCCGCCTCGGAAGCCTGCATGGAAACTCTGGAACTCATACGCTTACGCTACGCCCGTGTCGTGCCCTTGAGGGCGAGGCGAAGATCCTCACGCCGGCCGTATCGACCGTCCGTGGCACCCATCCCCGCGCCCTTCTGTCCATCCACAGTTCGATCATTAGGGTTAAAATGGCATGAATTCCGCGCTATACGGGCTCCAGACATCGGGCTCGGGGAGGACGCGCGAGGTAACTCGCGGCGGTAAGCACATGTGGGATATCGTTTATTACCTCTCCATCGTGCTGTTCCTCGCGGTCGCGATGATCGGAGGCGCATTTGCCGTGCGTGCCTACATGGGCGGTACCGGGCCGATGCAGGCGGTCGGCGCCCTGTTCGGACCGAAGCCCGAGCGGCGCCTTTCAATCACCGAGCAGTACAACATCGACAACCGCCGGCGGCTCGTGCTGATCCGGCGAGACGACGTCGAGCATCTGATCATGACCGGGGGTCCGGTCGACCTGGTGATCGAGACGGGAATCGGCGCTCCGCATGACCCGCGGGCCGACAGCGCGGCCTCCGGCGCAACAGTCTCCTCCCGTGCGCCGGGTCGTGGCTAAGCTTCGCGGGGACGGGCACGAGGTTGCCCCGCGCAGGGGCGGATGCGAACCTCCCCATGCCCCGAGAGGGGCGCCCTCGTTCCGTCCGGCAGCTTCGGGCCGTCCGGCAGTTTCGGGGATCTCGATGCGTGTCCCCTCACGAGGATCGTTCATGGTTTCGCACCGCTTTTCGGCCCGGCTCGCCGCCAATCTTCTGGCGCTGACGGCTCTGCTCCTGGCGAGTATCGGCGGTGGCGCATTCGCCCAGCAGGCTCAGACGGGAGTACAACAGGCCGCACCCGGCGCGGCTCAGGCTCAGCCTCCCGCAGCTCCTGCCCATAACGGGGCCGCTCCGGCCGCCGCGCCCGACGCGCAGGCAGCCCCCACGGCGGCGGCTCCCCCGGCAGAGCCGGCCCCCGCGCCCGCACCTCCGCCCGCCCCTGTCCTCTCTCCTGCCGACATGCAGGCGATGGAGGAGGTCCGTCTGCCCGCGCTCAATCTCAAGACGGCTATCGAGACTCTCGAAAAGTCGGTCGAGCGCAATGCGGAGAACGACGAGGAGCTGGAGCGGCTGCGCGTGGAGCTTACCGGCCTCATGGCCGGCGCGCAGCAGACGCACGATAGCTTGAAGCCCAAGTCCGACGCGCTGCGTCAGCAGATCGAGAAGCTGGGCCCGCCGCCCGCGAAGGATGCAGCGCCCGAGGCCGAGCAAGTGGCCAACGAGCGCGCGCGCCTCAATGCCATGGCGGCGGAGGTGGACGGCGCCCTCAAGACCAGTGAACTCGTGCAGGTGCGTGCCCGCCAGCTCAACGCGACCGTGCAATCGACCCGCCAGAGCCTGTTCGCAAAGCAGATCCTGAAGCGGACGCCCTCTCCACTCGCGCCGGTCACCTGGCAGCACCTGACCGACGATGTTCCCGGCACGTGGCGGCAAGTCACGGATTCGCTCTCGATCTGGATCGACTCCGCATCGCGCAAGGGGATCGAGCTTGCGGGCCTTCTCGCGGGCGTGCTGGTGCTGTTCATCGCATTGACGGCGCTGGTGCGGCGCTTCCTCTCCTACCGCCTCGACCGGCCGCGCGAGGCGCCGCCCGGGTTCTTCGAGCAAGTGTCCGCCATAGGTTGGGTCGCGCCGCTCCTGGCACTGCCTTCGCTCGCCGGCATCGCACTTGCCGCCGTGGGACTCGACAACCTCAATTTGCTCACGCTGGAAGTGGGGCAGATCGCAAAGGCGGCGTTTCCGGCGCTCGTCATCTTCGTCGCCGTCTCCGCGCTGACGCGCGCCATTCTCTCGCCCCGGCGTCCTCTCTGGCGCGTGGTCAATCTCTCGACGCCTGCGGCCCGCACGCTCGCGCGCATCATCACGCTGATTGCGGCCGTCTTCTCCGCCGACCTCATCCTGCAAGAGGCGATCAAGCGGCTCTATCTGCCGCTCTCCATCTCCATCATGGAGACGGCGCTCACCAGCATCTTGATCGCTGCCTTGCTGCTGCTGCTCGTCCGCACTCCGTTCGAGCCGAAAAAATCCGTGTCCGGCGCGCTGCCGCATGGCGACGGCGTGACCGCCGCGACGCCCGTCTCGCGCTACAGGCCATATCTCATCAAGCTGCCGCTGCTCGCCATCGCAACGGCCATCCTCGCGCTGTCTCTCGTCGGCTATGTCGGCCTCGGCCGTTTCATGACCACCCAGGTGGTGGTGACGGGCAGCGCAATCGCGCTCGTGCTCGTGTTCCACCTTGCAATCCGGGCCATGCTGGAGGAGCCGGGCACGGGCACCAAGCCGCTTTCGACCGTGCTCGAGGAACGGGTCGGTCTCGACTCCGACCAGAGCACGGCGCTCACGCGCACGCTGTCGCTCCTGCTCAACGGCGCGCTCGCACTGTTCGCGCTGCCGCTCATCCTGATGACGTGGGGCTACTCTCCCGCGGAAGCCCTCGCGTGGCTCAAGGCGGCCGTGTTCGGATTTGAGGTCGGCGATTTCCGCATCTCGCTGGCCCGCATCCTGCTCGCGGTTTGCCTGTTCCTCGGGCTCATCTTCCTCACGCGGCTCGTCCAGCGCTGGCTCGACACGGGGATACTCAAGTCACGGCGCATCGACCAGGGCATCGCGAACTCGATCCACACGGCCATCGGGTATGGCGGCTTCATCGTGGCGGCGCTCGCGGCCGTGTCCTACGGCGGGCTCGACATCACGAATTTCGCCATCGTCGCCGGTGCGCTTTCGGTCGGTATCGGTTTTGGCCTGCAGTCGATCGTCAACAATTTCGTCTCGGGGCTCATCCTGCTCGTGGAACGGCCGATCAAGGTCGGCGACCGCGTGGCCGTGAAAGGCCAGGAAGGCTACGTGCGGCGCATCTCGGTCCGCTCGACCGAGATCGAGACGGCGGACAAGGCGAGCCTCATCGTTCCGAACTCTGATCTCATCACCTCGGCGGTGACGAACTGGACACACCGCAATGCGCTTGGGCAGGTGGTCGTGCGGGTGGCGGTGAGCTACCGGTCCGATCCCGACCGCGTGCGCGAGATCCTGCAAAAGGTGGGCGCGGAATGCTCGCTGGTGCTCCAGCATCCTCCGCCGGGGGTGACCCTCGACAACTTCGGACCGAACGGGCTCGAATTTTCGCTCGCCGCGGTCATTCCCGACGTCAACAAGGCGGGCGCGACACAGACGGATCTGCGGCTCGGCATTCTCAAGGCGTTCCGCGCGGCGGGCATCGAGATCGCCTACGCGCAGCACGACATTCACCTGCGCGATCTCGACGGGGTGAAGATGCTGCTGATGCGGTTGGCCGAGGAGCGCGCGCGGCAGGCGAGCATGACCGTCACGGAGCCGAAACCCAAAGGCGGCGGGACGGCATAGGGGCCGGAGCAGCCTTCTCCCCGCAACGGCAGGGAGAAGGCGCGATCTCAGTCTTCGCGGTAGACGCGCTCGCGGCGCTCATGGCGCTCCTGCGCCTCGAGCGACAGCGTGGCGATAGGGCGGGCGTCGAGACGCTTCAAGCCGATCGGCTCGCCGGTCTCCTCGCAATATCCGTAGGTTCCGTCCTCGATGCGTGCGAGGGCGGCGTCGATCTTGGCGATCAGCTTGCGCTGGCGGTCGCGCGCTCTGAGCTCGAGCGCACGATCGGTCTCGGAGGTGGCGCGGTCCGCCAGATCGGCGTGCTGCGTCGAATCCTCGTGCAAGCCGACCAGCGTTTCCTTGGTCTGGCGGATGATCTCTTCCTTCCAGTTGGTGAGCTTCTGGCGGAAGTAGACCCGATGCCGCTCGTTCATGAACGGCTCGTCCTCGGACGGACGGTAGTCCGGCGGAAGAACGATGGTTGAAGTGCCGGCTTTCGCCGTCAGCTTCTTGTCCTGTGCCTTTTCGATGGCGCGCGTCCTCGCTTTGGGCTTGCTCTCTACGACGGCTTTGGGAGGAGCCTTGGCCTTTGCGGCTGCGGCGGGCTTCGCGGCACTGCGCGGGGAGCTCGACTTCGCGGACGCGGCTTTCGCAGATGGCTTCGCTGCTGCCTTACCCTTAACAGCAGCCTTCGGTGCGGCCTTCCCTTTGACCGGCTTCGACGTGGCTCGCTTGCTCATATGGGGCCTCCAATGATGGGCCTGCCTGAGGCACTTGTGCCGCCGCCGTTACGACTCATGACTGAACTTCAGCAGCTGAGAGTTTGGCGTGGCTCTATTGGCGGGCGCGGCCGCTTATGTCAAGAAAATCCGCCGTTTAACTGTTAAAAGCTGGCCGCCTGCCGAATAGACAAGTGGCGGAAATTGTAAGCAATTCCGGCCCCTGTCCGTTCCACATGACCGGATTGTCATCCGCAGCGAACAGGTCCTTCAATTTTTAGTTGCATATGGCCCATGCTTCGCGCCACCGTGTCTCGCATTAACTAGCCCTCCCCGTCCTTTAGTGCGACCTCACACCCGGGCTCTCTCGGTTGCAGGGCCGGGGCGTGGCGCCTATGAGGGGAAATCGACTCTCACGGAGATGATCCGGCGCATGACAGCCCCCGCCACGCCCCGCTTCGAAGGCACCACCAACTATGTAGCCACGCGCGACCTGACCGTTGCCGTGAATGCGGCCATCACGTTGCAGCGGCCTCTCCTGATCAAGGGTGAGCCTGGAACTGGCAAGTCGGTACTGGCGCTCGAGGTGGCCCGCGCGCTTGGCGCGCCGCTGATCGAGTGGCATGTCAAATCGACTACCAAGGCGCAGCAGGGCCTCTACGAGTACGACGCCGTCTCGCGGCTCCGCGACGGCCAGCTCGGCGATGAGCGCGTGAAGGACATCCGCAACTACATCAAGCGCGGAAAGCTGTGGGATGCCTTCGTGGCCGACGCGCGGCCGGTGCTGCTGATCGACGAGATCGACAAGGCGGACATCGAGTTTCCGAACGATCTCCTGCAGGAGCTCGACCGGATGGAGTTCTTCGTCTACGAGACGGGCGAGACGGTGCGCGCATCAGTGCGCCCGATCGTGATCATCACCTCCAACAACGAGAAGGAGCTGCCGGACGCGTTCCTGCGCCGCTGCTTCTTCCACTACATCAAATTTCCCGATCCTGAGACGATGGCGCAGATCGTCGAGGTGCATTTCCCGAACCTCAAGGGCCGTCTCGTCTCCGAAGCCTTGCGCGTGTTCTACGAACTGCGCGACATGCCGGGGCTCAAGAAGAAGCCCTCGACCTCGGAGCTTCTGGACTGGCTGAAGCTGCTGCTCAACGAGGACATCGATCCCGCCGTGCTGCGCGAGACCGACAGCCGCAAGGTCATCCCGCCCCTCGCCGGAGCGCTACTCAAGAACGAGCAGGACGTCCACCTGTTCGAGCGGCTCGCGTTCATGAGCCGGCGGAAGGGCGATTAACCTCCCGGCAACCCTGCTCTCAAGTCAGTGCTGCGATTTCACCTCTACCGCCCCTTTTTAAGGGAAGCGAGAGGGCCGTCATGGCAGTCTGATGCCAACCAAACAAGCGTCAGACAGAAAAGCCCAGGACCAGCCATGACCCGGAACACCGCGCGGAACCTGCTCGTTTTCGCCCTGGCACCGTTAGTGCTGATGGGATCGCTGCGCTCCTCCCCAGCCGACAGCGTGCGCAACTCGGACGACGTGCGGCTCGAGCTTGCCGCCCTCAAGGGCGAGGCACGCAGCCTGGTGGTGCATATCGACGGGCCGTAAGCGCAGGCAGCGGGCAGCGGGAGAATTGAAAAGGCGGGAGCGTGCAAGCGCTCCCGCCTTTCTTGTTTCCAAGACTGCCGCGGAGATCAGGCGGCGGCGACGCCGGAGAGGAAGCTCTCGATACGCGCGCTCAATGCCTTCGTGCGCGCGCTGACCTGGGCGCTGGTTTCGAGCAACTGGCGCGCGGACTTGAAGGTCGAGGTGGCGGCCTCAGTCACGCCCGCGATCGTCTCGCTGACATGGCGCGTGTCGCCGGCTGCGTGATGCACACTGGCGTTGATCTCTGATGTCGCGGCGCCCTGCTCCGTCACGGCGGCGGCGATCTGCGTCGTGATGCCGTTGACGTGCCCCATGCGCTCGGCGATCTCGCCAATGGCGAGAACGGCGTGATCGGTCGCGGCCTGAATCGAGCTCACCTGCTCCGAAATGCTTTCGGTAGCCTGCGCCGTGCGGGTCGCGAGCGTCTTGACTTCGGTGGCAACGACGGCGAAGCCGCGTCCCGCCTCGCCCGCACGCGCGGCCTCGATGGTGGCGTTGAGCGCGAGCAGGTTTGTCTGCCCCGCGATCTCGCGGATGAGCGTGACGACCTCGCCGATCTGCTGGGCGGACGCCAACAACTCCGACATGCGGTCATTGGTGGTCGCGGCCATCGTGCTGGTGCTGCCGACGTTGTTCAACGCTTCCGAGATCTGGTTGCCGATCTCGGCGATCGATGCCGTCAGCTCCTCGGCGGCTGCGGCGACGGTGCCGACGTTGGCGGATGCCTGATCGGACGCGGTGGCCACGAGTTGGGCCTTGTCGTTGGTTCCGGAGGCGATGCCCTGCAGCGACGCGGCGGTGCGCTCCAGATCCTCGGCCATGGCTGCGACGGCAGCGATGCTCTGCTCGGCATCGGATTTGAAACTGTCGATCAGCGCTTCGAGCGCTTTCTGGCGTGCCTCACGCCGCGAGGATTCGCGCGCACGCTCGGCTTCGAGCCTCGTTCGTTCGATGGTGTTGTTTCGGAACACGGCGACGGCGCGGGCCATCTCGCCGATCTCGTTGGTGAACTCGGTGTAGGGGATGGTCTCTTCGGAATTGTTGCGGGCGAGATGCCCCATAACGGCGGCGAGAACCGGGATCGGGCGCGTCAGCAGACGCGACAGCATGAAGCCGACGATGGCCATGACGACGAGCAGCGCGACGGACGCGAACAGGATCTTGCGCTCGAGCGCGGCAGCAAGCTCGAACACGGCAGCTTGCTTGGTGCCTGCAAACAAAATTCCGATCACTTTCGACGAGTGATCGACGATGGGAAAATAGACGGTGAAATAGGGCGTTCCGAGAATGTCGGCTGCTCCGTTGTAGGGCTGTCCTTTTTTCACCGCGCCATAAGCTGCACTACCGTGACCGAGCCAGGTGCCAACGGCGCGGTTTCCATCCGCCGTCGTTACGGTTGTCGAAACACGGACGAAATCATCGGCCGCAGCATCGTAGGAAAATAGCGTGATCGGCGCGCCGGTCATGCGCGTCATGGAATCCACGATCGCGTGGTCCTTGTCCTGAGGAAGCTCGGAGACCGCAATCTTCTCGACCACGCCGGATTGGGACCACGTGATCTTCGTGCCAGGCAGAACTTTGCCGAGCAGCTCAGCGCCGATGCGCAGCGAGAGTTGCTGGCTTTCGATCGCCTTTCCTTCGGCGTCCGCCTTGAGTTGCAGATGAACGATCAACATCAGGCATACCGTCGAAACGACGACCGCGGCGATCGTAAGCAGCGAAATCAGCGTTTCGAGCCGGATTCGCCCAAAAACCGTGTTGAATAGTTTCATCTGCGACCTTTTTCTTGCAAAGGGTCCTGCAATTGTCGTGCGTCAGAATATGTTTTGCCAATGAATGAATGGTTTCACGAGTTTTGCTTATTTCGTTTTTGCTTGTTGTTTATGATACTCCTTTCGAGGCGATAACTTTTTCGCCGGTCGAGACATAATCGTCTTTGCTCATGCGTTTTGACGTAAGCATCGCCGCCCCGGGCTATGCTTTTTCTTTTTTCGACACGCCCACGTCCCTATTTCAAAAACTCGTGATTGCGCTCGGATTGCAGGACGCGCACGAAACCTTCCGCAGTCCGCGCTCGCCCGATGCGTCAGGGCAGTCGCTTACGCGCAGCAACGCTTTTCAGGAAGGTTTCGTCGTTTCGGGGGGGATGCCGGTGCCGCGCGCCTGCACGCTGCGGGATATGACGCCGCTCGGGCGCTGGATCCCGTTGCGCGAACCGCGCCGCAGCTACGGCTGACAACGACGCCATAGTTGCGGACACATTCTTCTGCCTCCCGCTTCTTACCGGAAAACCGCTTCCCACTTTTCACGCGGCGCTCTAGGGCTAGGGCCGCAGGGTGTGGAGCGACAGGCAGGGTACGGATTTCATGTCAGGCATTCACGAGCGGCCGGCGGACGGAACGGATCTGAATGTGGCGGAGGTCGGCGGACGCGGCGGACGGATCGCCTCGCTGCTCTCGGCCTTGGCTCTCGGCTTCTCCGGGCTCTCCTTCTACGAGAGCGTGCTCAAGACGGCGGCGCTCGAGGTGTATGTTCCGCCCGTCATCCACTATGCCCGCGATCAGGGCGGCGATGTTGAGCTGTTCGCCATTCCCATCACGATCGTGAACTCGGGCGCGCGCACGGGGACGGCGCTCACGATGGAGCTTACAGTCGAGAACCTTCGCACCGACGCCGCCGTCCAAACAAAGCGGTACTACAGCGCCTACATCGGCGAGCATTCGCCCAAGGATGACGCGGCCAACCGGGCGTTCGCGCCGCTCAGCCTCGCCGGACGGGAGACCTTCTCGGATACGGTGCGCTTCTATCCGGAGGGCAATCCGCTGCCTGCGCTGGTAGACGATGCGGGCGACTACCGGTTCACACTGAAGCTCACGACCGCCGTTCCCGCCTACCCCGGCATCCTCGACGGCCTGCTGCGCCGGGACATTCAGCCGATCGCCTTCGAGCGCACGCTGCCGTGGTTCTCCGAGCAGCAGCTCGGCATGAGGCGCATTACGATCCCGATGCACGACAAGGACTGGAAGCCGACAACCACGCCCGCCAAAGGCTGAACGCCCGGCATCCCCCCTTTCCTCCCCGGCACATGAACGGTTGCTGACAGGCCGCTTCAGTCGCCGTTCATTGGCGGGGCCGTAATCATTTTCGCGTACCCTGCGGGCGCGTGTCCCGAGCGGGGCTAGTGGAGAAAGTGATGTCCGAGTTTCTCAGAAGCGCGACCATCGTCCTCATGGGGCTGACTGTGATCGGCGCCGGCGTGGTCGTGGTGTTCTACGGCTAAGGCCGCCTCAGGCCGTTCCCGACGAATTTTGAGCCGCTCGCCCGGCCCTCGACGGACTTGCGGCGCTCGCGCGCGCTGCCTACTTAGGGAAACCGGTCATGAGGTTTCCCTTGCGCGCCCCAGATCTCTCTACTTCCCTTACCGATACCTGGGCCAAGGCCGGACATCGGATCTCGGACCTTCTCACGCCATCGCTGCGCCTCGGCGTGACGGGACTCGCGCGCTCCGGCAAGACGGTGTTCATCACCGCGCTGATCCGAAACCTGACGCAGGGCGGGCGCCTTCCCTTTTTCGGCCCCTACGCCGAAGGACGGCTGATTTCCGCCAACCTCGAGCCGCAGCCCGACGACAACGTGCCCCGCTTCGACTACGAGGGACACGTGCGGGCGCTCGAGGCCGATCCGCCCGTCTGGCCGGAGAGCACGCGCCGCGTCTCGGAGCTGCGCGTGGCAATCTCGTTCGCTCCGGAGCACGCCATCAGGCGCGCGCTCGGCATTCGCCGCTTGAACCTCGACATCGTGGACTATCCGGGCGAGTGGCTGCTCGACCTCGCGATGTTGGGCGAGAGCTACGCGTCATGGTCGCGGGATGCGCTTGAGCGGGCCAGGCTCGGGGCACATGCGGCGGCCGGCGCCGAGTGGCTCTCCTTCGTCTCGGCGCTCGATCCCGCCACGGCGGAGGACGAGCAGCTCGCACTCGACGGCGCGCGCCGTTTCACCGCCTACCTCCACGCAGCGCGCGCGCAATCGGCCGTAGCGACGCTCGGCCCCGGCCGCTTCCTGATGCCCGGCGATCTCGAAGGCTCGCCGCTGCTCACCTTCTTCCCGCTTCCGCTCGATCAGGACAGCGTGCCTGAGCGCGGCAGCCTCGCCGCGATGATGGCGCGGCGCTACGACAGCTATGTCGCGCATGTGGTGCGCCCGTTCTTTCGCGAGCATTTCAGCAGGCTCGACCGGCAGATCGTTCTGGTGGACGTGCTCGGCGCGCTGAACGGCGGAGCGGACGCGATTGCCGAACTCGAACGCGCACTCGCCTCCGTGCTCCGCGCGTTTCGCCCCGGTGTCGCAAGCTGGCTCGCGAGCCTCGTCGGCGCGCGGCGCATCGACCGGCTGCTGTTTGCGGCCACGAAGGCGGACCACATTCATCACACGAGCCACGACCGCCTGGAGGCGATCCTGAAGCTTCTGACGGAGAGGGCCGCCGTCCGTGCGGGTGAAGCAGGCGCGGAAGCCCGGGTGATGGCGCTGGCCGCTCTCCGCGCCACGCGCGAAGCGGAGGTGCGCGACGGCAAGACAATGCTGCCCTGTATCGTCGGCGTTCCGCTGCCGGGCGAGACCGTGTCGGGACAACGCTTCGACGGCAAGCGGGAGGTGGCTCTGTTTCCGGGCGATCTGCCGGACGATCCGGCGGGCGTGCTTTCGGGCGCGGCTCCGTTCAGCGCCACGTTTCCACGCTTTCGCCCGCCGCGTCTGTTGCCCGCGCAGAAATCCGGCGAGACGCCTGCGCCGCCGCACATCCGCCTCGACCGCGCCCTCGACTTCCTGATCGGAGATTGGCTCGCATGACCGAGACTGAGACGCCAGGGGGCCGGGGACCGCGCGTGTTCGCGCCCGACGATCCCAACATCGTGAGCGACATCACGCATCCGACCGACGAGGAGCTTTCGGCCATCGGCGAGCCCTCTCCAGCCGCGAAGGCGCGCGGCGCGAGCGTCGGCGGGCTGTTCGTTTCGGCCGTCACGGCGCTCGTCGGTCTTTCGCTCGCGGTGAGTTTCGCGAGCTTCGTTTCGGCAGCGCTCGCGCGCGAGGACTGGATCGGCTGGACAGCGACGAGCCTCGTGATCGTGGCGGCGGGCTCCGGCCTCGTCATCGTGGGCCGCGAGCTGATCGGCCTTCTCAGGCTTCGCCGTCTCGCGCGTCTCAAGCGCGACGCGGACGCCGCGCTCCGCACCAAGGATACCGCGCTCGAGCGCAAGACCGTGGCGGCGCTTTCCGCAACGTTCCGGGGCCGGCGCGATCTCGCGTGGAACCTCGCGCGACTGCGCGACCATGCGGGCGACGTGCGCGATCCGGGCGATCTTTTGCGTCTTGCGGACCGGGAGGTGCTGGCGCCGCTCGATGCGTCCGCGCGCCGGCTGGTGCTCAAATCCGCGAAGCGGGTTTCTGTGGTGACCGCCATGAGCCCGATGGTGTGGGTGGCGATGGGCTACGTGATGGTGGAGAACCTGCGCCTCCTGCGCGGGCTCGCCACGCTCTACGGCGGGCGGCCGGGCGGCCTCGGCGCCTTACGGCTCGCGCGCATGGTTCTGACGCATCTGGTTGCCACGGGGGGCGTCGCCATGACCGACGATCTGCTCGGCCAGTTTCTCGGGCAGGATCTGCTGCGGCGGCTGTCCAGGCGGCTCGGCGAAGGGGTGTTCAACGGCGCGTTGACGGCGCGGATCGGAACGGCCGCCATCGAAGTGACGCGGCCGATCCCGTTTCTCGATACAGAGCCTATCCGGGTGCGCGATCTGCTTCCGGAGCTGCTGCGGCGCGGCGCGGCGAAGGATTGATCGGCAGCCCGGGCCTCAGGCCGCCGTCGCAAGCTCCTTGCGGGGCTCGTCCGCTGCGGAAGCCAGACGATCACGCCAGATCTGGGTGTGGCGGAGCGTGCGCAGCTCGATCGAGGACGGCGAGCGGTCGACGGGAGTGGAGAGAACGACCGTCATGGCGGGGCCGGCCGTCTGCGAGGTCAGCCAGTTGAGCGGACCCGAGAGGACGAGACCGAGCACCACCGGCGCCATCCAGACGAGGAGGCCGGGCGAGGTCTCCCAGCAAACGATGGTGACGACGACGCCCACCAGCATGTGGCGCCAGTGGAAGCGGATGGCCTCACCCAGCTCCATGGTGGCGCCGTCGCGGCGCTGAACCTTCCAGCCTGCGTCGCGTCCGAAGAAGATCTGAAGGACCGAGGCGGTCTGCGTCATCATCATGATAGGCGCGAGCAGCATGGAGAACACGGTCTCGGTCGCGACGCCTGCGATGGCACGCGGCATACCGAACAGCTCGCGGGCGCGTTGGGCACGCTTCAGCTCGAGCACGAGGCCGAGCGCCTTCGGCAGCAGCACCACGGCCATGGTGGCGAGGAACAGCCGCATGGCGGCGCCCGGATCGATCATCGGCCAGATCGGAAACAGCGTCTTGCTGTCGGTGAAATAGCTCGGCAGCAACTGCTGGCCTTGCAGGGCGAGCACGAGACCGACGGCAAGCGAGGCGGCCCAGATGGCCGAGACGATGTAAGCGAGCGCGCCCATGGCCAGGTGCAGGCGGCCCATGACTGGCACCCCGCGGCGGAACAGGAGCGCCAGGTGCTGGATGTTGCCCTGGGACCAGCGGCGGTCACGCACGATGAGATCGGTGAGCGCGGGCGGCATGCTTTCGAACGATCCCTCGATCGAGGGAGCCATGTGCACGCCCCAGCCCGTGCGCTGAAGCAGCATGGCTTCCACGAAGTCGTGGCTCATGATGTGGCCACCGAACGGCGGCGGTCCCGGCAGATGCGGCAGCCCCGCCGAGCCGGCGAAGGCGCGCGTGCGAATGATGGCGTTGTGGCCCCAGTAGTTGCCCTGGTCGCGGCTCCAGAAAGCGAGGCCCGCCGACATGGCGGGGCCATAGATATTGGCCGCGAACTGCATCAGCCGCTGGAGAAGCGTGGTGCCACCGATGAGCTTCGGCACGGTCTGGATGAGGCCCGCTGAGGGATCTGCTTCCATGGCCCGGGCCAGGCGGACGAGCGCCACGCCCGACATGATGCTGTCCCCATCGAAGATAACGAAGCTCTCGTAGGCGCCGCCGAAGCGTTCCACCCAATCCTTGATGTTGCCGGCCTTACGCGCGGTGTTTTCGATGCGGCGGCGGTAATAGACCCGGGTCTCGCCGGAGAGCGCGCGGGCCAGCTCCGCGTATACGGCCTCCTCCCGCATTCCCTCGTCAGCGCCGCGCGTGTCCGAAAGGATGAATATGTCGAAGTGGGCAGCCTTTCCGAGCGACCCCAGTTCCTCCACCACCGCGGAGATGGTGCCCGAGATGCGGGCAGGATCCTCGTGGTAGACGGGGAACAGCAGCGCGTTGCGCTTCGAGATGGGGCCGTCCGCGCCCGGTACGTCAATGGTGTCCGCCTTCTCGCCCGCGAACAGCGGCAGGAAGCCCAGCGCGGCGGAGAGCGTGCCGATCGAGATCCACGCGAAGGTGAGCGTCGACAGGACCAGAAACAGGAACTGGATCGGCGTCATCTGAACGAACGAGAGCACGCCGTAGAGTTCGTGTGCGAAGGCTGCCGTCATCAGCGCCGCGCCGAGGAACACCGCCGTGCGCGGAATGCTGGGACCTCTACGCTTCGGCCACTCACGCGGCGGAGTTGCAGAAAAATCCTGCTCCGGCATGTCGAGCGGCGAGGGCTCGGGAAGGAGAGCCGGATCGCTCGCATCGAGATGCGGGCGGGGCGGGCGCGCCGTTTGAGGCGAGGCGCCCGCGGTAGCAATCGCGAGGTCGTCGGCGATCATGCTCTCGTCCATCGATAGAGCCAGTTCTCAGATATCAACTGGCCAGCCAGCTTGAGGCTTAAACGCAGCTCTATAAGCTCAGTTCCCGCGGTATTGAGCTCGAACTTCACGCGCAGCCCCGAAATTTCGGGATGACGCTGTACACTGAGGTTCGCGGTGGTGCCGGCGCTAACCAAAAGATCGGCGACCGGCAGCTCCCTCGCATCCCTGGCTGCGGGGCCCGCAAAATCGACAACGAACAAGATGGTGTCCGCATTCCGCGTCGCACCAACATGAGTCTGGTGCGTCCATGCGCCGGACCAGACGGCCGGCACGGCGCTGTCCCAGTACATGCGGTAGCCGTACTTGTAGGCCTTACCCGGCTCGAGGGGCTTGGCGGGCTTCCAGTAGGCCACGATGTTGTCGTGGATCTCCTCGGCAATGGGGATCTCGATCAACTCCACATAGCCGTCGCCCCAGCTTCCGTCGGGCTCAACCCAGGCAGAGGGGCGGCGGTCGTAGCGCGCTTCGAGATCCTCGTAGCCCGCGAAAGAGCGGTCGCGCTGCACGAGGCCGAAACCCTTGAGGTCTTTGTCCACGAAGGCGCTCGTCTGCAGCATCTTCGGGTTGGCAAGCGGCCGCCACAGGCGCTCGCCATGCCCGTTGATCACAGCGAGGCCCTCGCTGTTGTGCACGGCGGGGCGGTAGTCGTTGTCAATGCGACGCTGGGCGGGTCCGTGGAAATACATGCTGGTCAGCGGTGCGAGCCCCACATGCGTGAGGGAGCGGCGCGGATAGAGGATGCCTTCCACGTCGATCACGGTGGCAGACCCGGGCCGGATGACGAAGCGGTAGGCGCCAGCGACGCTCTCGCTGTCGAGCAAAGCGTGGATCAGGATCTCGCTCGCGCCCGGCGCCGGCTTCTCGATCCAGAATGCGCGGAAAACCGGGAACTCTTCCCCGCCGGGGCGTGCCGTGTTGATCGCAAGGCCGCGTGCGGACAAGCCGTACTGCTGGCCCCGGCCGACGGCCTTGAAATAGCTTGCGCCTTGAAACGCGACGAACTCGTCGAGCGCATCGGCCCTGTTCAGGGTGCCGGAGACGCGGAAACCGGAGAAACCGAACGGCGCCGCATCGGGCGCCTTCTCGATGGAAGGGCCGATCGCGAAGCTCGCGCTGTCGGCCTTGAGGCTGCGCGCTTTGCCGCCTTCGACGATCCACACCTCGACCGGCGTCTCATAAAGCCAGCCAAGCGCGAGAAGCTGCACCTCGTAGTCGAGGTTCTCGCCGCGCCATACGGAGGCTTCGGAGCGGAAGCGGATATCGCGGTACTGCTCGGCGGTGAGCGCGTTGAACGGCTCGGGCAGCTCGAGGCGCGGCTTCACGAACTCACGCGCGGAAAGCTCCTCGGCGAGCTTTCTCACATGATCCGCGGCGAAAGACTCGTTCGTCTGGTCGGCGGCGGCACCGGCGAAAGCCGGCGACAACCCGAGCACATGCTCGGCCAGCGCGGCCACCACAGCGGTCGCGCCTGCACCGATCAGAACCCGACGACGATTTGGGCCTGAGCCCATGCCAGGATCATCACTCATCTATGATACGTTCCGGAGAAGTCTTGCTCCGACCTGCCGCGTCGCCCAACTCAAGCCGGATCTGCGCCACTTCCGCGCCAACCCGGTCCTTCAATCGGATGCTCCCCACGGGGCAAGCCGGCTTCTGAAAGCGTGGGAAAGACACCCACGCTGCTTGATGCTGATAAACGCCGATTGTGGCAATATTTGCCGGCTGGCCACTTCTCCCCTCCCCTTTAAGGGATGGCGTCCGGCCGGATTTTTGCGCTGCAACAATAATATCCGAGCGTGAGACTCGTCGCAAGATGGCCGCCTTTGTATTTTTTCAATGTACAGCGCACTTAGCAGGGTATCGAAGACCTCCCCAGAGCGAGCGGACATGTCGACGGGCCAAGAGCCGCGCGGACGTCTGAACACGACTTAAAGTCATCCCGACCAAAAGGGACATTCTTCCCAATCCAGTCACTCGGGGGTGGGTGTGGACAGTGGAACGTTTGGCGGTAAGCCTGTGGACACGCATTGCGGGAAAGCCGGAATGGCGCCTGCAATTCATCCATTATATCAACACGTTACCGCCGCCACACGCCTCGTTGCAATCACGCCACATACCCCCCGAATTCCACTGGAAAGCGCATGTTCTCCATTCCCTGGGCGAGAGAGATCTGCGTAGTATCTCGGCCTGAGCGGTGATTCGATCTGTGCCGCTGGTCGAGTTGTTGAGCGCGTGGCGTTAATTAGAAAGTGCGTCAAGCGCCCGTTTCGAAGTTAGTAGACGGGAGAAGGTAAATGAAAAAGCAAAGCCTAAGCGCCCTGGCGGCGGCCGGCCTCCTTGCAGGTGGTCTGTCCGTTACCAGTGCGTCCGCAGCCGATCTCGGGGGGAACTGCTGCGCCGACCTCGAAGAGCGTATCGCCGAACTTGAGGCCACGACTGCTCGCAAGGGCAACCGCAAGGTCTCTCTCACGATCTCCGGCTGGGTTGCCGAGCAGGTCATGTGGTGGGACGATGACTTCGAGTCGAACACCTATGTTACGGGCCTCGGCTCGACGCTCGCAACGAACGTCAAGTTCACTGGTCAGGCCACCATCGTTCCCGGCTGGACCGCTGGTTACGTGCTCCACATCGAAGCCGACGGCAGCGATGCCCTCCTCGGCATCGATCAGGTGACCCCCAACGGCACCAACGTTGCTTACGGCAACGGCAACCAGTCCAACGTCGTTCAGGCGATCCAGTCTTACTGGTTCATCAAGAGCGAGAGCCTCGGCAAGCTCTCCGTCGGTCTGCAGTCGCAGGCTTCGGATAACGTTGCCATCCTCGTCGACGGTTCGGGCTCGCTGGTTCCGGCAAACTTCGTTCCGTTCGATTACGGCGGGTTCCGTCTGCGCGACGCTAACGGCGCTTTTGTTCCCGGCAGCGTGCTGCCCGGCAAGAATTTCGCCACCATCGGCGACGTCATGGGCTTCACCGACTCCAACGGCGTGACGACCAACTCGGTTCGTTACGACACCCCGACCTTCGCCGGTTTCTCGGCTTCGGCTTCTTGGGGTGAGGACGACTTCTGGGATGTCGCCCTCCGTTACGCCGGCGAGTTCAGCGGCTTCAAGCTTGCTGTCGCAGGCGCCTACATCGAAGCAACCGACAGCCCTGGCAAGACGCAGCCGCTGCTCTCCATCATCGGCGACGCTCAGAGCTGGCAGGTCGGCGCTTACCTGCAGCACGTTCCGACCGGCCTCTTCGCTTACGGCGCTTACACTGGCGTCGACTTCGAAGATGCAGCCCTCGACAGCGAGACCTGGTACGTCAAGGCCGGTCTGCGTCAGCGCTGGACCCCGCTCGGCCACACCGTTCTGTACGGTGAGTACGAAGATGCCGTCATCGACTTCAAGGCTGGTGGCAACTTCAGCGACACTCAGCTCTGGGGCGTGGGCCTCGTGCAGGAGATCGACAACGCCGCTATGTCGCTCTGGCTCAGCTACCGCAACGTGGAAGTCGAAGCTCCTGGTCTTGCTGGCGGCGTAGGCGTCGCAGGCACCCCGGGTCTGGACATCCAGTACTTCAAGGCCGGCGCTCTCATCAACTTCTAATCGAAGCTGAGATTGCCAACCGAAACAGGAAGCCGCCCCTCGGGGCGGCTTCTTTGTTTTTGGACGCGGCACCTCGATGAGGCCTGGTCTGCACGCCGTATAAGAGGTGCCTCACAGGCGGCTGGCCGACACGCCACACTGGAACCGCGCCCCGCATATCGAGACGCGGGAGCGTATCCAGGCGCCTATATAAGAATAGAGTGCGCGCCTCTTCGCGAGGACGCCGCTGCCTGCCAATTCGGCCGGTTCGCGGGAAAACTCGTTTGCCATCCAGCTCAGGCCGCAGCCGTGTCGCCCGATGATCCGTGACCGCGAGGGCAATGGTGGGGGCCGATCAAGAACGGGCTATTCGCGATTTCACACAGCTTCCTGCAGAAAATCGCCGCCTGTCATATGCGCAGCTCGAATCGCTTCTAGTCGGGGAACCGGCCGCTGCGAGTCGCTTGAAAAGGATCGCGGACCGCGACACCGGACCAATATCCCCACATGATCCACCGCTTCCCACATCCGCAATTCTTACCGACTCCCTAAGAAACAGCCCATAACTCCGGGCCTTGCGGATCCATTCGTGGCTCATGCGCCACAGTTGCCGAGCAGTCAGGGCCAAAACGACATTGCTCGATTGTTGCGCAGGGGAGAATCGCAGACTCTCCGGGCCAGCGGCGGTTCCGAAGGAATCTTCAGCGCCGTCAACATCGCAGAGTGCGGCCTAGTTTGCGTATTTTTCCGAGTAAGGGCGTCCGCCATCTCGATTACCAACGCAGATTGGGAGAAGGTCTATGAACAAATATAGCCTAAGCGCCCTGGCGGCGGCCGGCCTGCTCGCAGGTGGTCTCGCTACGAGCGCAAATGCAGCTGACCTTGGGGGCAATTGCTGCGCCGACCTCGAAGAGCGGGTCGCTGAGCTCGAAGCCACTACGGCTCGTAAGGGCAATCGCAAGGTCTCGCTGACGGTTTCTGGCTGGGTTGCCGAGCAGGTGACCTACTGGGATGACGGCGCCGAGAGCAACACCTACGTTACCGGCCTCGGTTCGACCCTCGGCTCGAACGTGAAGTTCACCGGTCAGGCAACCATCGTCCCGGGCTGGACGGCTGGTTACGTGCTGCACATCGAAATCGATGGCTCTGACGCTCTGACGACGAACCAGAACACGCCGAACGGCCCTGGTCTCTTCGCTGGAACGGCCAACTACGTTCAGGCGATGCAGTCGTACTGGTTCATCAAGAGCGACCACTACGGTAAGGTCGGCGTCGGCCTTCAGTCGATGGCTTCGGACAACGCAGCAATCCTCGTTGACGGCTCCGGTTCGCTGGTTCCCGCCAACTGGGTGGCCTTCGACGTCCTCAGCTTCGGCATCCGCACCAAGGGTGGCGGCTTTGTTGATGCAGCGACGCGCGCTGGTCAGGCAACTCTCAACCCGGTTGGCGCTCCGTCGCTGACGTGGGGTGGTGCAGGCGCTTGCATCCCCGGCGACTGCTACGGCGTTCCTGTGAACTCGGTTCGTTACGACTCGCCGGTGTTCGCTGGTTTCAGCGCCTCGGCTTCGTGGGGTGATGACGACGCTTGGGATATCGGCCTGCGCTACGCAGGTGAGCTCCACGGCTTCAAGGTTGCCGCTACGGTTGTCTACGCTGAGAGCACCGGCCGCGTCAGCTCGACCTTCGGCGACAGCGAGTACACGCAGGCTGGCCTCTACATCCAGCACATCGGTACCGGTCTGTTCGGCTTGGTCAACTACGGCAATCTGGACAACGAGATTGCCAACACCGACGGTGATACCTGGTACTTCAAGGGTGGTCTCCGCCGCAACTGGAACCACCTCGGCGCCACGGTGCTCTACGGCGAGTACATGGACAGCCAGGCTGATGACGCTGCTGACAGCGAATTCAAGTGGTGGGGTCTGGGCGTTGTCCAGGAAGTCGACGCTGCTGCTATGTCGCTCTGGCTCAAGTATCGCAACTATGAGTTCGACGACAACACCGCGAACGCTTACGAAGACATGAGCGAAGTCACCTTCGGCGCTCTCATCAACTTCTAATCGAAGCTGATAAGCGTAGTCTTACGGGAAGCCGCCCTTTGGGGCGGCTTCTTCGTTTTTGGTTGCCCCTTTGCGGGTCGATCCGTCATGATCCCCGTTCTGGAGGACGGATGTTCGCGACCTTTTTCAAAGAGCTCCGGGACGCAAAGATCCCGGTCACGCTCAAAGAATACCTGACGCTGCTCGAAGCGCTGGATGCCGACGTAGCCCAGCAGCGCGTTGAAGATTTCTATTATCTATCGCGCTCGCTGCTCGTGAAGGACGAGCGTTATCTCGATCGCTTCGATGGCGTGTTCGGCCATGTGTTCAAGGGCCTCGATCTCATGAGCGAGACCGCGACGGCCGAGGTTCCCGACGAGTGGCTGCGCGCCATGTCGGCCCTCTATCTCACCGACGAGGAGAAAGCCAAGATCGAGGAGCTCGGCGGCTGGGAAAAGATCATGGAGACGCTGCGGCAGCGCCTCGCCGAGCAGAAGGAGCGTCACCAGGGCGGTAACAAGTGGATCGGAACGGGCGGTACCTCACCGTTCGGGGCCTACGGTTACAATCCTGCCGGCATCCGCATCGGGCAGAAGGAAAGCCGCCACCGGCGCGCGATCAAGGTCTGGGACAAGCGTGAATTCAAGGATCTCGCGGGCGACGTCGAGCTTGGCGTGAGAAACATCAAGATGGCTCTGCGCCGCTTGCGCCGCTTCGCGCGGGAGGGCGCAGCCGAAGAGCTGGATTTAGACCAGACCGTCCGCGGCACGGCGCGCAAAGGCTATCTCGATCTCGCGCTCCGCCCAACGCGGCGGAATGCGGTGAAGGTGCTGATGTTCTTCGATGTCGGCGGATCTATGGACTGGCACATCCAGACGGCGGAGGAGCTGTTCTCCGCGGCGCGCAGCGAGTTCAAGCATCTCGAGTACTACTACTTCCACAACTGTCTCTATGAGAGCGTCTGGCGCAACAACGCGCGGCGCTGGAGCGACACGACGCCGACGTGGCAGGTGCTCAACACGTATCCGGCCGACTACAAAGTGATCTTCATCGGCGACGCCTCGATGAGCCCCTACGAGATCACGCACGTGGGCGGCGCTGTCGAGCACATGAACGAGGAAGCGGGCGCGACGTGGCTGCAGCGCGTGACGGGCATTTACACGCACGCCGTCTGGCTCAACCCGGTCCCGGAGACTCACTGGGGGTATACGCCCTCCATTGGGCTAGTGAATCGCCTGATGGAGGGGCGCATGTATCCCATGACCCTTTCCGGGCTCGATTCCGCCATCCGCGAGCTGATGCGCTGAGGCCGACTTCTCGAGCGACAGCGCCCGGCTGCGATATTTTTCATCTTCCAAGTGCAAAAGCCTCTGTTTTTGCTCAGAGTTGCAGCGGCGGCACGTTGACCTCACCGCAAAAACGTCGCAAATCTGCGTTGTTTTTGGGCGGCTTGGAGGGATCCCATGCACCGCGCTGCACTTTCCGGTCCGATGGTGGCCATTTCGATGCTGGCCGCAGCCCTTTCGGGCTGCTCGTCGGGTAGTGGCCTATCGACGGCGTCGATCCTCGGAAACGCTCCGACACCGCCAGCGGCAGGTGCCACGCCCGTGGCCGGGCAGCCTGGCGCCGCGCCAGCCGTTGCGCCACTTCCCTCCTCCGATCCCACGTCTCGCGCGTTCCAGGTGGGCAGCGTCTCCGCGCGCGCGGTGAAGTGTGGCTATAATTTCGACGTGGCCAAGCTCAAGGCCAACTACATGGCCTACGAGATGAGCCTTGGCGCGGCGCCCGACGCGGTCGCCCGCATCGAGAAGGTCTACGATGTCGCCTACAACGGCGTGAGCAAGGCCGCTGCCGGTGAGGCCGACTACTGCTCCGAGCGAAAGACGCAAGTCATCAAGACCGACCTCGCCCGCCTTCTCGGCGGCGACTATGAGCCCAAGCGCGAGATTGCGCAGAAGAAGAACGAGGACGGCTTTTTCAGCGGCTGGTTCGACGGCGCCTCGAGCTCGGCGGACGACAATTTCGGCTCGGGCGACTGGTGGGAGAAGCAGGCCTCGAAAGCCGGCAAGTAGGCCCTTCCCGGCCGTGTTTCCCTTGTTGAGGGTTTGAAGCCCAGCGACGTGCGCGGCCAACCTTCCCCTGTGCTTCGTATGGGTCTCCTGTGCACCAGCTTCTCTGGCTCGAAACACTTCTCAAGCTCGCCGGCGGAACAGCGCTGGTGCTGTTTCCCCTCACGTCGATCAAAGTCCTTGGGCTCCCCGCCGCGGCCAGCAGCTTCTGGCCGCGTCTGCTTGGCGCGGTCCTGATCGGACTTGCGGGGGCGACGTTCATCGAGGGCGCTTGGGAAGGATCGCGAGGGCTCGGTCTTGCGGGGCTGATCGTCATCAACGTGGTCAGCGCGGGCGTGATTGCCCTTGCCGCTCTCTTCGGGGGAGGCGCGCAGACGCGGCGGGGCGCCTTTGCGCTTGGAGCGCTGGTCGTTCTGCTGTTCGTTCTCGCCCTCGTCGAGATCGCGCACGCCTAGTTTTACGGTGAAACGATCAGGGACTGTCAGGCGCCCGGCCGCGGCGCTTCTAACCAAAGCATTATTCTTTTTGTGCAATCCTTTCTGCCGATCCAGCGACGTACCCATTTCGGGACGGCGCTTTGTGTTGCGTAAAGGATTTGTTGTCCATGCCAGCCGCTGCGCCCCTCTCCGCGCGCCAAAGCCATGACCTGCCGGGAGAAGCCCCGAGCATTCCCCTTTCGCCCCCTCGCTCCGTCGTCACCGTGCAATCCAGCGCGGACCAGGCAAAGCTCGAGCTCATCACGACCCGCGCAGGCTTCGACGCGCTGGAGCTTCCCTGGAATGCGCTGTTCCACCGCGCAGGGCGCGACACGCATCTCTTTCAGACTTTCAACTGGCTTTGGCACTGGGCCAATCATTTCCTGCCGAAGTCCGGGGAACGCGGGCTCAAGCTCGCGATCGTCACCGCTCATATGGACGGCCACCTCGTGATGGTTTGGCCGCTCGTGTCCGAGAGGATCGGACCGATCACGCGGCTCTCGTGGATGGGCGAGCCAGTCAGCCAGTACGGCGATGTGCTGATCGACGATCTTCCGGACAAGGCCGCGCTGCTCAAGGCTGCTTGGGCTTTCGTTGTGCGCGAAACCCGCGCGAGCGTGTTTCAATTGCGCAAAGTGCGCCAGGATTCGACGATCGCGCCGCTGCTCGAGGAAATCGGCGCCACGGTCGTCACCGAGCTTCGAGCGCCGTTTCTCGATCTCAAGAGCGCACCGTCATTTGCCGAATACGAGAAGCGCTATTCGAGCGGCGCGCGGCGCAACCGCAAGCGCCAGCGGCGGAGGCTCGAAGAGCGCGGCGCGACGGAGCTGCAATGGTACACATCGGGCACGGAAGCTGATGCGCTGACGGCCGAAGCGTTCCGCCTGAAGCAACTCTGGCTCAGCCAGCGCGGGCTCGTTTCACCGGCCCTCGCAGACCCCAGGACCGCCCGCTTCTTCGCAGACGCCGCGCGGGCCGACGTGCGCCCGGCGGGCTGCCATGTGCTCACGCTCAACTCCGGCGGGCATCCGGTCGCGTTCGAGATCGGCGTGCGGTGCAAGGGCCGCTCCGCCATTCACATCATCGCCTACGACCTCGAATTCGAGAAGACGGCTGCGGGCTCGCTGTTGATGGAAGACAGCATCCGGCGGGCTTTGGAGGATGGGCTCGCCGTGTTCGATCTTCTGGCACCGGGCGACGGCTACAAGCTCGAATGGGCCGATGACAGCGTCGTCGTGCGCGACTGGGCAGTTCCGCTCTCGCTGACGGGACGGGCCTATTCGGCTCTCTACCTCGGGCTGTTCCGGACCGCGCTCAAGCGCGCCCTCGATGCGTTGCCTGTCGGCGCGCGGCGTAAGCTGACCGATACCCTCAATGCGATCGTATCGCGCGGCAAGGCCACATCGTAAGGCTTTTCCTTTCAGTCCGTCTCCCTTCAGTCCGTCAGGCGCGAGAGCCGCAAGCTCGCGAGGCCGAAGGTGATCTCCTGGCCTGTGTCGCGTAGCGTCACCGTGCGCTTGCCGATGCTTTCCCCATCGAGCCGCGTTCCGTTCATCGATCCCATGTCGCGCAGCATGAGCGCTTCGCCGGGATTGTACATGAGCTGGGCGTGCAGCGACGAAACGCTGCTGTCGTCGATCACGAAATTGGCACGGCTCGGATCGCGCCCGAAGGTCCAGGTGGCGGGGAGATCGCGGCCGGAGCTGCGGTCCTTAGCGGGCCGCAATTCGAACTGAAGCGCCCGTCCGGACGGTTCGAACCCCGACAGCATCCAGCCTGCTCCTCCGTCTCCGGAAACTTGGGCAGCAGGCTCTGCAATCTTCTCGAGCACCACTGCGTAGTCCTCGGTTCCGAAGCGCACGACCGCCCCCGCGGATGCTTCCGCTTCCCTGATGCGGGCGCCATCGAGAAATGTCCCGTTCGACGAGTTGAGATCGGTGATGCGCACGCGTTGCGCCTTGCGGTCGTAAGCGAGGCGCGCGTGAACCTTCGAGACCGTGTCGCTCGCAACCGTCACATCGACGCCAGGACCACGGCCGATGGTGACGGCACGGCCCGTTTCGTCGAGGCGGATGGTCTGCCCGCCTTGCTTGGGTTGCAGCACGAGCAGTCCCGACGCCTCGCCGCGGCCGGGGAGGAGCCGCACGCCGCGCTTTTTCTGGCCGCCGCCGATGATCGCCGGAAACGGCAGACGCGCGAGCGCTTTTTGAACTCCGCCGAACGCTGCGGGCGTCCCGCGCTTGTAGACGGCAAAGGCGAGCGCGGCGGCTGCGAGCGCAGACGTGAGGCCGACCGCGATCGACAGCAGGTTTCCGCCGATGCCGGTGACGCATGGACGGCTGGTGGAGGCGTAGGAGATTTGCCCTTCGCTCAGGAACCGTCCCACCTCGGCTGCGTGGATCGAGAAGAAGAGGCCTTGCGAGTTCAAGCCCTGGAGCGTGTTCACGCCCACGACGAGGCCGCATGCGTCGAACAGCGGACCGCCGCTGTTGCCGGGGTTGATCGCTGAGTTGTGCTGAACCGTGCGGGCGCTCAGGATCTGCGTGTCGCTGACCTTGAGGTTGGTGAAGGTCATGCGCGAGACAACGCCCGTCGTGACGGTCGAGTCCAGATCCGTCAAAGGCACGCCGCGCGCATCCGGTCCCGGCACCAGCTCCTTGTTGAGGTTGGCAGCGCCCGGAAAGCCGATGGCGATGACCTCGGCCAGTTTCTCCGGCTCGTACTCACCGAGCTTCAACGGTTCGCCGGGCAGATCCTCGCGCGCTTCGAGCAAAGCGAGATCCACATTGGGGCGGCTGTCTGCACGCTTCGCCTCGACGAGCTTGGCTTCGCGCCCATCGCGGAAGGCGATGTAGAAACGGGCGCCGCCCTCCACGACATGGAAATTGGTCACCACGTAGCGCCGGCCGGATATCAGAAAGCCGGAGCCGGAGGAAATGCTGAACTGGTTATTCTTCTCGGGAATGAAGGTGTAAATCTTGTAGACGCTGGGCTCGACGCGGCTCGTATCGAAGGCGCGCGATGCGGGCGGCGCGATGACGGCCGCAACGAGGATGCCGGCCAAAAGAACGATGGGGCGTAGGAAAAGCCCACAGACCGTCCTTCGGTTCTGAAACGGCATGACCTGCTCGGCGGATAATGACCCTCGGGCGTAAGTCCTACCGCAACCGCAGCATGGCATCCAGTCGTTATTGGCCGCACGGCCGGAGGTTGGCGCTACAGCGGAACGCCGAGCAGCCTTCGTTTTGCGCATTAAACTCTTCGGCAAATTCCCACTCCCGGAATAGGCGCTGTTCGGATAATCTTGCGCCAGATCCACGGCCGCGGCGGCCATCCATTTTTTACCCCGACGGACGCCTCGAGCCTTTTGTTTGTCGCATTTTCGACGGCTGGCTGGTGCTAGCTTGGCCGGAATTGCCTGAGAGCGGTGTTTTCGTTTTTCCCTTTTGGAAATTTCCAAACACCGGGGTTTCATTCGACCGTGCTTCGAGACCGGCAAGCGGTGCCATGCTTTCCGAAGCACACCAGGGAGACGAGACATGCTCGCCCGCGTATTTTGTGCCTTTCTTGCGGCCACCATGGTGATTACCAGCCTGCCGCCTCCTGCCTCCGCTCAATTCGGCATTCGCAGGGTGTTCAAGAAAGTCGTGCGCGCACCCGCCCGCATTCTTCCGGTTCCCGGCGTAGTGGTGCCTCTCGTGGTGTTCGGCGGCCCGTTCCGCTCGGCATTCGGCGTGGTGGCGGCCGTCGCAGTCGGCGCCGTGATCTTCAACCACCTCACCAAGCCTGAGCGGCGCGAGGTCGCGAGGCGCGCGAAGGTGGTCGTCGCCAAGGATCCCGAACAGCGCGTTTCCGATACCTATACGTCCAAGGATGGCAAGCGTCAGGTGACGATCGTCGCGGAGCCCATGCAGAAGGCCTCCGACCTCAAGAACGATCCCGCGATCCTGGTGGTAGCCGACAAGGTCGTCACGCCCGACGGCAAGGGCGCACCGGCGCAAGCCGGCCTCGCCTCCGACGGCTCGAAGACGGTTTCTGATGCCGGCCCGCAGACCGCGCCGCCGCCTGCGGACGGCAAGGCAGCGCCGGTTGATGCCAAGGCTCCCGCCGCCAAGCCGGTCGTCGACGAGGAGGTGGTGCGGATCAGCGAGATCCCGCCGGATACCCAGTGCCGCAAAGTCACCACCGAACTCGAGCTGCGCAAGAAGAAGGGCCAGGAAAAGCCGGACGAGAAGAACGCCAACACGGCGATCTTCTGCCAGACGGCGCCCGGCGAGTGGAAGCCCGCTTCCGCTTGACAGGAACCACCCACGCGGCTTCCGATCGCCTCTCCATGGCTCATGTTGCCCCGCAGAATGGCCAGTTGTAGACATAAGGCGATATGATTTTTGCGGGGCTTGCGATGAGTGGACGTTGCATCCGGGGGCTGGCGGGAGCCGTCTGGCTGCTCTCATCGACGGGGCTTCCTGCGTCAGCCGCTCCGGCGCTCGACGCCCGCGCATCCGGCACGTCGACGACACGCGGCTTCATCCGCGTCGCCGATGACGACCGCGACATCATCCGGCTGCTGCCTCCCGGAGCAGGCGGCTCCGCCGTTCAGCAGCCCCCCTCACAGCCTGATCTTCCTGTCCCACCGAGCGGCGGCGGCACTGTTCCCGGTGACAACCTCCGTCTCAACGGACAGTCGCTCCAGTTGCCGATCGCGTTCCAGCCCGCGCCGGGCAATGCGTCCGCATCCTACGTCGGAGTGCGCCTCGACGGCGTCAGCGATCCCGCGACCTCGGCGGCGCTCGGGCTCTCGCAAGAGCGCGGCGTGTTCGTCGTCGACACCACACCCGGGGCGCCAGCCGCAGAGGCGGGCCTTCGCTTCGGCGACTTCGTGACGGCACTCGACGGCACGCCCGTCACCGACACGACCGCGTTCGTGGAAGCGATCAAGACCCGGACACCGGGCTCACAGGGGACGCTCACGGTCTGGCGCGTGGGCGACGACGGCACCGACTACCTGCAAGCGCTGCGGCAGCTCGCGGATCGTGGCAGCACGCCGGCTATGATGTTTCTGGCGCGCCTCTACACCAACGGCACCGGCGTGACGCGCGACGGCGCGGAGGCGGTTTCCTGGTACAAAAAGGCGGCGCTCGCGGGCAGCACGAACGGCATGCTGCTCTATGGCGATGCGCTGGCTTCGGGCCAGGGCACGGCGAAAGATCTGAACGAAGCGCAGCGCTGGATCCGCAAATCGGCCGATGCCGGCAACGTGGCTGCCGTCTTCCGCCTGGGGCGGATGTTCCGGGACGGCGAAGGCGTGACGCGCGATCCCTTGGAAGCGGTGAACCTGTTCAAGAAGGCGGCCGAAAGCAACTACGCACCTGCGATGGTGGCCGTGGGGCTGATGTTCGAAGGCGGCGGCGGGCTCGAGGCGGACAACTTCCAGGCCGTGCAGTGGTACAAGAAAGCCGCCGATGCCGGCGATGCGGAGGGCATGGCGGCGCTCGGCACCATGTACTCGACAGGGCGCGGGGTCGAGAAGAACTATGCGACGGCAGCGGCCTGGTACACCGAGGGCGCGAAGCGCGGGCAGATTCTCGCCGTGCACAACCTGGCGGTGCTCTACGACAAGGGCCTCGGCGTGCCGCGCGATCCGCAGATGGCGGCCTCTTATGTCTACCACGCGCTCGAAATGCGTTACCAGTTCACCTACCAGCAGATGATGCAGAACAGCCGGGCGTGGACCCGGGACTTCCGCAAGGCGCTGCAACAACGGCTGGCGCAAGGCGGCTACTACACCGGCTCTTTCGACGGCGCGTTCGGGCGCACGACCTACGACGCACTCAACGCGATGGTGCAGCCGAAATAGGGGGAAGCGGCCCCCGCCCCTGCCCGCGTCACGCTCGGGCTGGCCTTTCGGCCCCCGCACCCTGTATAGACGCCGCAGCGTCTCACAGCTCCGGACCCACATGGCCGCTCCCCTCATCCAGCTTACCGATATCGCCCTGACCTTCGGCGGCAACAGCCTGCTCAACGGCGTAGATCTCGCCGTGGGCGCGGGTGAGCGCATCTGCCTCGTGGGCCGCAACGGCTCCGGCAAATCGACCCTGCTCAAGATCGCGGCCGGGATCATCGATCCGGACCGCGGAACACGCTTCGTGCAGCCCGGCGCCCTCGTTCGTTACCTCCCGCAGGAACCCGATCTTTCGGCTTATCCGACGACGCTCGCCTATGTGGAAGCGGGCTTGTCCGCGAGCGACGATCCGCACCAGGCCCGCTATCTGCTGGAGCAGCTCGGGCTCACCGGCAACGAAGATCCCGCGCACCTCTCCGGGGGAGAAGCACGGCGCGCCGCGCTTGCGCATGTCCTGGCCCCCGATCCGCAGATCCTGCTGCTCGACGAGCCCACAAACCACCTGGATCTGCCCGCGATCGAATGGCTCGAAACGCGGCTGCAACAATCGCGCGCGGCCCTCGTGATCATCAGCCACGACCGGCGCTTCCTGGAAAAGCTGTCGCGGACGACGGTGTGGCTCGACCGTGGACAGGCGCGTCGCGTGGAGCTGCCGTTCAGCGGCTTCGAGACCTGGCGAGACCAGGAGCTCGCCGACGAGGAGACGCGCCAGCATAAGCTCGACCGCAAGATCGTTGCGGAAGAGCACTGGGTGCACGGGGGCGTTACCGGGCGGCGCAAGCGCAACGTGCGGCGCATGGCGGAGCTGCGGAAGCTGAGACAGGCCCGGCGTGACTATCGCGCCGTGCAAGGCAAGGCGACGCTCTCAGTTGCAGAGGCAGACGCCTCGAGCACGCTCGTGATCGAGGCCAAGGGCATCTCGAAATCGTTCGGCGATCAGGTGATCGTGCGCGATCTCTCGTTGCGGCTGATGCGCGGCGACAGGCTCGGCATCGTCGGCCCCAATGGATCAGGCAAGACGACGCTGGTCTCGCTGCTCACGGGGCTCCTGCCGCCGGACGCGGGCGAGATCCGTCTCGGCGCGAGCCTCGAAATGGCGAGCCTCGACCAGGGACGCGAAAGCCTCGATCCCAACTGGACGCTTTCGGAAGCCCTCACGCGCGGGCGGGGCGATACGGTCTCGATCGGCGGGGAGAAGAAGCACGTCATCGCCTACATGAAGGACTTCCTGTTTGCGCCCGAGCAGCGGCGGACGCCGATCAGCGCGCTTTCGGGCGGCGAGCGCGGGCGGCTGATGCTGGCCCGCGCGCTGGCCACGCCCTCGAACCTGCTCGTGCTGGACGAGCCGACCAACGATCTCGACCTCGAAACGCTCGACGTGCTGGAGGACGTGCTCGCCGACTATAAGGGCACGGTTATCCTCATCAGCCACGACCGCGACTTTCTCGATCGCGTCGTGACGAGCGTGATCGTTCCGGAGGGCGATGGACGCTGGACGGAATACGCGGGCGGCTATCAGGACATGCTGGCCCAGCGCGGTCAGGATCTCAAGAAACGCGAGGCGCGCGCAAAGCCTGCCGTTTCAGCGGCACCAGCAGAGCCGCAGAAAACGACGGACAGCGCACCTCAAGCGGCCAAGAAACGCCTCTCATTCAAGGACAAGCACGCACTCGAAACCTTGCCCGGCGAGATCGCCGCGCTCGAAGCCAAGCAGGTGGATCTCACGCGCAAGCTCGAGGCGCCCGATCTCTACACGCGCGACCGCAAGACTTTCACCGAGCTTTCGGATGCGCTCGCCCAGGTGCAGGAGAAGCTCGCGGCCGCGGAGGAGCGCTGGCTCGAGCTTGAAATCCTGCGCGGGGAGATCGAAGGGGCGTGAGACGAGCCGGGGACGGCGCCTATTCGCGTCAGCCGTCGCGGCTTTCCTGGTGCGCCAAATGCGCGAGCGCGCCTTCGGCGGCGGCGCGGCCAGTTGCAAAGCAGGCCTGCAGAAGATAGCCGCCGGTGGGAGCTTCCCAATCGAGCATCTCGCCGGCGACGAACGTTCCGGGGCGTGCCTTCAGCATGAAGGTGTCATCGACTTCATCGAACGCGATACCGCCCGCCGTGGAGATGGCCCGCTCGATGCCCGCCATTCCCATCACGACGAGCGGCACGGCCTTGACGAGGCGGGCGAGAGCGTCGGGCGGCAGCGTGCCGAGCGGCGTGCCTGCAGCGTGGGCAGTTTCCTGGAGCAAGCCGATGGCGGCGGGATCAAGGCTCAGCGCCTTGCGCAGCCAGGTTGCGAGCGATTGCTTTCCGCGCGGCCTCGCAAGACGCTTCGCAAGCTCCTCCTGCGTCTCGTCCGGTCGTAGATCGAGCGACAGCGTGGCTTTGCCATGGGCGTGGATCGCGTCGCGGATCGGCGCCGAAAGCGCGTAGACGGCGCCACCTTCGAGGCCCTCGGCCGCGATGATGGCTTCGCCGCGCACGCTCTCCGTCCCCAGCGTCAAGCCGATGCGCTTCAAGGGGCTTCCCGCAAAGCGCGCTCGCATGAGCTCCGACCAGGCGATGCGCACGCCGCAATTGGTGGGTTGTAGCGACGTCACAGAGATGCCGGCCGCCGTGACGGGGGCGACCCAGCTTGCATCGGAACCGAGGCGCGGCCAGCTCGCCCCGCCGAGCGCGAGCACCGTGCAAGCAGCGTCGACGGCCTTTGTGCCTTCCGGCGTTTCGAACAGCAAACGCCCTGCCTCATCCCAGCCAGTCCAGCGATGCGAGAGCGCGATCTCCACGCCTTGCTCGGCGAGACGTCTGAGCCAGGCGCGCAACAACGGCGAAGTTTTCATCGAGCGCGGAAAAACGCGGCCGCTCGTGCCGACGAATGTTTCCTGTCCCAGCCCCTCACACCAGGCGCGCAAAGCGGGCGGCGGAAACGCGGCGATGGCGGCGGCGAGGCGCGGGGCGGCCTCACGATAGCGCGCGAGGAAACTCTCGACCGGCTCGCTGTGGGTGAGGTTCAGACCGCCGCGTCCCGCCAGCAGCAGCTTGCGCGCCACGCGCGGCATACGCTCGTAGAGCGTAACCGGCACGCCTGCGTTTGCCAGCGTCTCGGCGGCCATGAGGCCGGCGGGACCAGCCCCGACGACGACGGCGCGATGTCTGATTTGCGTCACGGCTGAACTGTGGGCTGACGAATTTCTGTTGCGGATGCGAAGGCGATTAGCAGCTTATGCGCCGCGTCACAATGAGTGTGCACGATGACAGATGTTGCCACGAATCTCGGGTAAGTGCCGAGGTGGGTTTCGCGGCGGGGAACCAGGGACCCATAACGTTTGGTGCTGACTACTCAATGGAGACGATAAATGAAAAAATCCCTGGCAATTCTCGCCGGTGCTGCCTGCTTCGGGCTGCTCGCCTCGGCTGCTTCCGCCGCCTCTCTCGGCGCCGCGGGTAGCGCGAGCTCCGCCGCCGCTCCCGCTTCCGATGTGATCCAGGTGCACGGCATCCATTCCTCCTGCAAGGTGGACGGACGCGGCTGGCACCGCTCCTACCTGTGGGGCCGTCAGCGCTGCGCGCCGCCGAAGCACCATCATCACGGCCCTAAGCACGGCCCCAAGCATCACCACGGCAAGAAGAAGCATCACTAAGGCTGTCTTCGGCAAGATCATCCCAGGCCCGGGCTCCAGACATGGAGGCCGGGCCTTTTTCGCGCCTGCGCAGATTGCGGTATCGAGCGATAAGAAACCTCATTCCGCAAACTGCGGATTCGCTCCCTCACCGCCCTGGTTCGTCTCCCGCTCATCGGATAAATTTCGGGGACTTCAACCGGAGACGTCCCATGCGCATGCTTGCCCTCCTGCTCTTGCCTCTTCTCTTCCCGCTCTCCTGCGTTGCGGCCGCCTCTGAGGAAAAGATCGACTGCAACGACGCCAGCAGCACCGTGGAGATGAACTTCTGCGCGCAGAAGGATTTCGACGCAGCCGACGCTCAGCTCAACGCGGTCTACCAGAAGGTGCTGGCGCACATCGGCGAGAGCGACCTCGAGAAGCCCTACGACCGGGCGAGTTGGGAAGAAGCGATGCGCGCGAGCCAGCGGGCGTGGGTGGCGTTTCGCGACGCGGACTGCAAAGGGGCCGTGCCGATGGAATGGTCGGGCGGGACGGGCACCACGGTGGCCGTCGTCGGCTGCATGACGACGCTCACGGAAGCGCGGACGAAGGACCTCGCTTCGCGCTACGACGTGGCATTGCCTGCATCCTCCCCGCGGCCGCAGCCGTGAGGAGGACACCGGGAAAGGAGATCAGTACTTGCAGGCGTAGTACTTCTTCAGAAAGAACTTCTTGCCGGTCGCGTGATAGCGCTTCAACCAATGCCTGCAGCCATAGTCCGGCGTACCGATCACGATGACGGGGCCGCCGTAGTAGCGGTGGTGGTGATGGAAGCCCCAGTGCTTTTTGCCGTGAGCGTTCGCCGCCGTCATCGTGGAGGTGAGTGCGGACGCAACAACGAGGGCCGCGACGGCGGCGGTCTTAGTGAACGACATGCAGGAAGTCTCCTTTTGGTGATAAGGCCTCGCCGGTCTTGGGCCGAGCAGAGGCAGGTGGGGCGTGATGGCTCTGAACATCGCTCGAAACAGTGGGTGAAGCTGTTTCGCAGGATACAGGGGGCGCGACATTCGCTAGACTCCCGGCATTCGTCAGATGGGTCTCGCGTTCCGGCGTGTGCAACAAGCGCGCGAGCGTCAATGGTGCTCGCGAACACCTCCGGTCCCTGCCGGAACAGCACTACGACCTGAATTTCTCCACGGTCTTCCCATATCCCGGGAGGCGACCATGAAAGAGCTGAAGCTCATCCTCATCCTTCTCACGGCGCCGATTGCGATCGTCTTCGCGCTGTCGGTGCTGCGCGCTGACTATGCGCTCTACACTCAGGTCCGTGATTTCGGCGAGACTGGCGCCGCCGTCGTCGATCGCATTGCCGACACCTCGTTCGCCGGGATTCCCGGGCGGGGGCAAACGCTCACTTACACGCTAGAGCTTCCCGGCTATGCCGAGATCGTTGGTGCCGCGCACATGTCGCGGACGGTGGCCCAGCGCTACAGCGCGGGACAGGAAATCCAGATCGTGTACGCGGCGAGCGATCCCCGGCTCACGGCTCTCTCCGTCGAGCATGCCTGGCGCGCCTTCGTTTCCGATGTCGCCATCTTCGCGGCCTACGCCGCCGTTCTTGCGCTCACCATCGCGCTCATTCGGACGGGACCGCGCAAGCGCGACTGGCTTGCCCGCGCGGTGGCGCGCTAGCGTCAGAGGAAGCGATGGGCGTGGCGAGCGTCTGGCCGCAGGCACACCTCGCGGGCGCCGAACCAGCCGATGCGATTGCGCTGCACCCAATCATAGATGCGGTTTCCGATCGCGTCCGGCACGATGCGCCCGGCGACGCCGAGCCATTTCCACGGCGCGGGCATGGTGCGAGCAGCGGCGAGCGTGCCGGCCCAGCGCGTGTAGGGCATGCCCTCGGCCAGCACCATGAAGGTGTCGAAGCGCTCGGCGTCGAGGCCGTAGTGCCGATAGAGGGCCTGGGGAATGGGATCCTGGATGGCGGCGAAGCGCGTGGTGCCGCCCGGGTCTCGCCTCAGCATCCATTGGACGCCGGTGGAGCAGAGTACGCAGTGGCCGTCGAAGATGATCAGCGGCGCGCTGTCATGGAAGGGCGGGACGGCGGGATCGCTGCGATAGGTGTAAGCCATTTCAAGACTGCGGCCCGAACGGCCGCCCCTCTCCTCGCCCGCGTGACGAGAAGAGGGACTTTAGCGGTGTCACGGGAAGCGCGACAGAGCCCTTACCATTTGCAGCCGTAGTAACGGTCGAGGAAATAGGGATTGCCGGTGCGCTCGTAGCGATACTTCCACTTCTTGCAATCCTGCTTCGCGGCCGAGACGACGACCGCAGTCGCAGCCGCGCCGATCAGCAGATTGCGCGCATCGCGCTTTTTGATGTGGGCGTTGGCGGCGGAGAAGCTGGAGCCGAGCGCCATCACGGCGACGAGGGTTGCAACGGCAGCGGACTTTGTAAGCGACATACGGACGTCTCCTGTCATTCATTCTCGGCTCTATTGGGGTCAAGCCGCGGGCCGGTTCTGGCCTCTTTCAGCACCATGGCAGACGCGGCTTAAGGCCGGCGTTACGGGGCCGGGACAATTTGAGGCGAATGCGGCCTGTCGCGGGGGCCGCGAAAATTGTCCGGACACGGTGTATTTGGTAGGAATGGCAGAAGGAGCGCGCAACCCGTGCGCGGTATCATCGCCTCGATCTTGCTGATCGCGTCCATGGGGATCAGTATCGTGATGCCGCCGGAGGTCACCGGCTCAAGGCCCCAAAGGCACTGAATAAGAAGAAAGGGGCATCGCTTCCCCAGTCCGAGAAGAATAAAGGGCAAGCGAACCATCATCAAGACTTGTCAGCACGACATGCCAATATGATCGGCCATCCCGACGCATAGTTTGATTAAGCTTGGGTAGAAATGAATCGATCACAGATACCGGTAATGCGAACGCGTCGTTACGGTCCATGCATCCAAGAACGAAATACCCACTCGTTGCTCCACTAAGGAATTCGCTCCATGCAGTATGATAAGCATACCAATATGGCTGGTAGCCACGCTCGTAACGCTTTGAGACGGCAACGCAAGCGCGAGCTTCACCGTCAGCACTTTCAAAGAACACACGACGACGTTGAACGAGAGGCGTCCCAAGCCAATTGCTTACGGCGGACATGATGCGAACCCGCATTCTCTCCAAATCATCTGAGGGTGTCTTGCTCGGAAAATCGGTTGAAGCCGAATGATCTGCATCCTCGGCGACTTCTTCTTCCTTCGCCAGCTCCACGTCGGTTGCAGCATCGAACATGACGTCCACAATGCGATCAACACGCGTATATTCAAATGGTCGCAACAATTCCCTTATTTGACGGATAGTTGAGCGCTCGTTCGACTTAACGGCGATTTGCATCAGCTTAACAAGGCTCTCCACGCCGACTACCCGCGTATCCCAAGCATAGCGAGAGCCTCTAATCTGAGCTTCCAGCGCCCCGGTGTCTTTGCGGCCGACTACGAATAAAGTCGACGCGGCCGAAGTTACCAATCCCGAAATTCTAAGCTTCTCACGATATTCCGCTACGGCATCAAGGCGTACGTTATAAGTATCGGTCGTCTTCACTTCTACAATGAGAGCAATGTCCGGTTCTGCACGCCAAATGCCATCGTACCCGATACCACCCTGTCTTCCCTGATAGCGACCGTTCTCAACTTCGAAGCCGAGGCGTCGCCCTATCTCATTGACGACGTCTTGCAAGACGTAACCGCTATCGTCAAAGCCATCGTTCAAACACTCCGAAGCGTAGACCGAAAGCTTGTCGGGTGACACCTCCCTTAGGTACGTTCGAAGTTCAGCAGCACACGGCGAGTCGTCGCGCAATCGACCATCACCTGAAATGGCGACGATCTGACGGATCATGTATGCTGAAATACTGTCAGGGTTTGATCGCCAAAGATCCATTAGACCCATGATCAGCCTCCCTGGCTGCGACAGAAATTACCGCAAATCCGGCGGGGTCGCTTCCGTTGCGAGAGACGCAATCGCTTCGTCCAAGCTCATCACCGTCTGATCCTGTGAGCCCAGGCGGCGGATGGAGACTTTCTTCTCCTCCGCCTCGCGCTTGCCGACGACGAGGATCACCGGAACCTTGGCGAGCGAGTGCTCGCGGACCTTGTAGTTGATCTTCTCGTTCCTGAGATCGCTCTCGACGCGCAGGCCCGCGGCCTTCAGCTTCTCGACCACCTCCAGCGCATAGTCGTTCGCATCCGAGACGATCGGCGCGACTACGATCTGAAGGGGGGCGAGCCACAGCGGGAAGTGCCCGGCGAAGTTCTCGATCAGGATGCCCGTGAAGCGCTCCAGCGAGCCGAACATCGCGCGGTGGATCATCACCGGCGTCTTCTTCTCCGAATGCTCGTCGATGTAGAACGCGCCGAGGCGGCCCGCGAGGTTGAAGTCCACCTGCGTCGTGCCGCACTGCCAGTCGCGGCCGATGGCGTCCTTCAGCACGTATTCGAGCTTCGGTCCGTAGAACGCGCCCTCGCCCGGCTGCAACGCCGTCTTCACGCGTCCGTTCGAGCGCTTCGTCACCTCGTCGAGCACGTCCTGCAGCGCCTTCTCGGCCTTGTCCCACAGCTCGTCCGCGCCGACGCGCTTTTCAGGCCGCGTCGAGAGCTTGATGAAGATGTCCTCGAAGCCGAAGTCGTTATAGATCGAGAGCATCAGATCGTTGATCTTGAGGCACTCCTCCATGATCTGATCTTCGGTGATGAAGATGTGCGCGTCGTCCTGCGTGAAGTGGCGCACGCGCAGCATGCCGTGCAGCGCGCCCGACGGCTCGTAGCGGTGCACCTTGCCGAACTCGGCGATCTTCAGAGGCAGGTCGCGGTAGCTCTTGAGCCCGTGCTTGTAGATCTGCACGTGGCCCGGGCAGTTCATGGGCTTGCAGCAGAACACGCGCTCGTCCGGCAGCACCGTCGTGAACATGTTCTCGCCGTAGTTCTCCCAGTGGCCGGAAAGCTCCCAGAAGTGCTTCTCCATCATGTCGGGAGAGTTCACTTCCTGATAGCCCTCGCGGTCGAGGCGGCGGCGCATGTATCCGATCAGCGTCTGGAACAGCGTCCAGCCCTTCGGGTGCCAGAAGACGGAGCCCGGCGCCTCTTCCTGGAAATGGAAGAGATCCATCTCGCGGCCGAGCTTCCTGTGATCGCGCTTCTCGGCTTCCTCGAGGCGATGCAGATAGTCCTTGAGCTCGTCCTCCGTCGCGAAAGCCGTGCCGTAGATGCGCTGAAGCTGCGGGTTGTTGCTGTCGCCGCGCCAATAGGCGCCCGCGAACTTCATCAGCTTGAAGGCCTTGCCGATCTGGCCCGTGGACGTCATGTGCGGGCCACGGCAGAGATCGAGCCATTCGCCCTGCTTGTAGATCTTGAGATCCTCGCCGGCCGGAATGGCGTCCACCAGCTCGATCTTGAACACCTCGCCCTTGTCGCGGAAGAACTGCTTGGCCTTCTCGCGGCTCCAGAACTCCTTCGTGAAGGGCGCGTTCTTCGCGACGATCTCCGCCATCTTCTTTTCGATCTTCGGAATGTCTTCTGGCTCGAAAGGCTGCTGCTTGGCGAAATCGTAGAAGAAGCCGTTCTCGATGACGGGGCCGATCGTCACCTGCGTGCCGGGCCACAGCGACTGGACCGCTTCGGCCATCACGTGCGCGGCGTCGTGCCGGATCAGCTCGAGGGCTTCCGGGTCCGTGCGCGAGACGAACTTGATGGCTGCGTCCGATTTGATGGGATCGGCAAGATCCGAGAGCACTCCGTCGAGGCTCATCGCGACCGTGCGCTTTGCGAGGGAGGGCGAGATCGACTTGGCGACCTCGAGCCCCGTGATGCCGGCGGCTACCTTGCGGGAGGCGCCATCGGGAAACGTCAGCGTAATCTCAGGCTTAGAGTCTGGCATCGATCAGCTCCTCTCACTCGCGGCATACCGATCCGCGTAAGATTATGGAGCCGCTTCAATCGTCGGAAACGGGCGGGAAGTCAAGATGGGCAGCAGGCAGCAGGCAGCAGGCAGCAGGCAGCAGGCAGCAGGCAGCAGGCAGCAGGGGTAAGCGGGTTGCGCTGCCTCAGAAATCGAAAAAGCTGAAGATCGCTGCGAAAAACGCGGCGATGGCGGCGAAAATCCCGAGCACAATGTTCGCAATCGTCTCGAAGATGGCTTCGAACGTGTCGGAGACGGAGGCGCCGGCCAGAATGACGAGGCTGCCGCCCGCGCCAACCAGGGCGGCCGTCACCGCGTTGAAGACGGTGTACCAGAGGATGCCCGTCAGCAGCACGCCGATGAGGACGGTTGCGGCGACGCGGCGGAGGAGACCGCTGCTTTTGGCGGGCGGCTCGGCGGATGCCGGTGCGGGATCGGGCGCGGGGCCAGAGTTGGGCGCGATCATTCGAGATCTCCATCATCCGTGCCGACGGACAGACTTTTGACGCTCGCATTCTACGGGCCTTGCGCGGCGCGCGCTGTTCCGGATGGGACAGTGCCCGCGCGAGAGCCGTCAGTTCACGCCTAGCTTGGCGAGGCCAGCCTTGCTTTCGGCGTTACCGGGATCGATGGCGAGGGCGGCGCGGAAGTCGCTAATCGCGGCCTCGCGGTTGCCGAGAGCGGCGTGAATATGGGCGCGCGTGTCCCACACGTAGGCCTGCTTGGAGAGCAGGCGCACGGCGGCATCAGCATCGGAGAGCGCCTTGTCGGAGCGCCCTGTGCGATAGTAGGTCCAGGCGCGGTTGTTGAAGGCTTCGCCGTTCGAAGTGTCGAGGCGAATGGCTTCCGAGTAGTCGGAGATCGCCTTGTCCCAATTGCCTTTGTCGTAGTGGACCGTTCCGCGCAGGCTGTAGGCGGCGGGCGTCGGTTTCAGCGTAATCGCCGCGGACAACGCTTCGAGCGCCTTGTCGAGCTCCCGGCGCTCGCGGAGCGCCTTGCCGTTGAAGACGTGGAGCTCGGCGAGCTCCTCGCCTTTCGCGAGGCCGCTGTCGATCACGGTCTTGCAGGCCACGACGGCGGCCTCGGCGCTTCCCCCGCGGCAGGCTTTCCACGCCTGCGGCAGCATCCGCTTCGCGGTCAACACATCGGCGGGGTCCGGTGCGTGCGCGGGCAGTAGCTCGAGGCTCCCGCCCGAGGGCTTTTGCGGCTTCGCCTCCGGCTGTGTCGCGGCGCCTGCGGGTGGCGCGGGCGTGAGCACCGTGACCTCTTGCGTGCCCTTCGGCTTCGGCGCACCCGTGTTTCCACCCAGGAGCGTCAGCCCCGTCACGACACCCAGCGCGACAAGGAGCGCACCACCCGCGAGCACCATGGGCTTGCGGGCTTTCGCTGCCTTGCCCACCGGCGGGCGGGCGGGCAGCTCCGGCCGCTCGCTGGCGACGCGATAGGTGGACGGCGTCTCCGCCTCGATCGCCTCGCCCTCGACACTGATGTCCTGAAACTTGAGCTTGAGCTTGCTCGCCACCGCCTCGCGCACCGAGCGGGAGATGCAGACGCCGCCCGGAATGGCGAGCGAGACGAGATGGGCTGCACCCGACAGCGTCTCGGGCGAGACTTCCGGCGTGCCGTCCACGCGGCCACTCACCTCGCCGATGGTAATCGCGATGCGATACTCCAGACGTTCGGCGAGCGAGAGGGCTTTGTTACGGGCGCGTAGCGTCTCCTGAGCCTCTACGGCTGCGCGCACGGCTTCAACTGCGCTCTGAAACTCGACGAGGAGCGCTTCGCCGACCGCGGGAAGCACTTGCCCGCCGCCACGCGTCGCGATCTCCTCGATCACGGCGCGGTGGTCTTCGAGGCGCTTCAACGCAACCCCTTCGTCCGCAGCAAGAGCGCGGCTCATGCCGGCCACGTCGGCCATCAGGACGGCTGCGATCTTGCGCTTCACCGCTTATCTGCTCCCTGGCGGGCCATTTGGCGGCCCGCGCGAAATCCATGGCTCCGGTCCTACCACAGGGGGACGCGGCGTCCGAACCCCGGGTTTTCATTACAGCTAAGATTTCGGAGTTAAATTTTGACCGCAGCAGGTGCGGCTCCAGCGTCCGTAGCGCCAGGGGGCAAAGGGGTGGGACACGGCGCGGATATCAGGCGGAGGATCATAGCCGGCGCTGCCCCAGGGGTGGCAGCGCGACAGACGCGAGAGGGTCAGCCAGACGCCGCGCCACGGGCCGTTCGTCTCGATGGCATCAAGCGCGTATTCGGAGCAGGTGGGCAGGTGGCGGCACTCGAGGCCCATCAGCGGCTTCAGCGTCCAGCGGTAGACGTGAACCGGCGCCTTCAGGATGGCCTTACCCCAACTCATCGGACCTCAGCCCCGCCCTGCCGGCGCCTCCGGAGCGGCGGCCTCCAAACTCACGTCACCGCGCCCGGCCTTGGCCTGGTCGAGCGCGCGCTCGACCGCCTCGAACACGAGCAGGGTGGACGCGTGCCGATGGGGGTAGTCTTTTACCGGGGCCAGCAGCCCCAGGTCTGCCCAGCGCCCATCGGGGCGGGGGCCGCCCTCCTTCAGCATCCGGCGCATGGTGGCGGCGACGGCGCGAAACTCGTCGGCCGGCGTGCCTACAATCTCGCGGCCGACAATGGCGGCGGAAGCCTGTCCCAGCAGACACGCCTTCACAGTCTGGCCGAAATCCGTGATCCGGTCTCCGTCGAGCTTCAGCTCGACCTCGATGGTTGAGCCGCACAACTTGGAATGGGCACGCGCCGAGGCATCGGGGCTGGCGATATGCTCGGTGCGCGGGATCTCCGCAGCCAGCTCGAATATCCTCTGGTTGTAGATGTCGTCGAGATCCGCCATGGGTGCGTTCTGCTTCTCCAAGTGGTGGCTGGGCGTGAGCTTGGCGGCAGATGCTCCGCTTCCGCTTTCGACCAGGCGCAATCGCTTCTATATAGGGCCTCTGGCACGGGCATTCGAGTTGCATCGGCGCGACACCCCGTCCCCGAGCTTTGGGCGTTTCATGACCGATACCTCATCTCCCTCCTTTGCCGCACGCGGATCCACGGCGGATATCGAGCAAGGCTCGGTTTTCCAGCCGAAGTTCGACAAGGACGGCCTGATCGCGGCCATCGTGACGGACGCAGCCTCGGGCGCGGTGCTGATGTTCGCGTGGATGAACGCGGAAGCTCTCAAGCGTTCGCTCGAGACCGGGATTGCCCATTTCTGGAGCCGCTCTCGCCAGCGCCTGTGGCGGAAGGGCGAGGAAAGCGGGAATACGCTCGCCATACAGGAAGCCCGGGTCGATTGCGACCAGGATGCCGTCTGGCTCAAGGTCTCGGTCGGCGGAGAGGGCGTGACCTGCCACACGGGGGCCCGCTCCTGCTTCTACCGCACGCTTTCGGCTACCCCCGGGGCGCCGGCCAAGCTCACACGGTCGAACGTCTAGCCCCTTCCCTCTCCGGCCCCAATTCCGCCCGTTCCTGAACGGGTGCGAAACCAATTTGCGCGCTCCCGCGTTGAATTCGAGCTGCACCGCAGCAACGAATTCTCAAATCGGATCACATCGTTGGTAGGGGGGCTTTAATCGGAATCTGCTAGCCTCCAATTAAGGGTTGAGGGGATCCGGCTTCGCTACGCGACGGGTCTCATGGGACGTCGCACCGGCCACAATCTCAAGAACCGAGAGGGCCGGAGGAGTGGAGACCGCCATGGCAACCGCCGGCGCAGGCAAACTCAAGATCGGTCTTGCTCTCGGAGGAGGCGCGGCGAGAGGTTGGGCGCATATCGGGGTTCTCCGGGCGCTGCGCAAAGCCGGTATCGTTCCCGACATCATAGCAGGCACGTCCATCGGAGCCGTCGTCGGCGCGTGTGACGTGACCGGCCATCTCGACGAACTCGAAAATTTCGCGCGCGAACTGACGACGCGCAGGCGCGTTCTCGGCTATCTCGATTTCAATCTTTCCGGCACTGGCCTCATCACGGGCCATCGGCTTGGCGAGCGCCTTCACAAGCATCTCGGCGACATCAAAATCGAGGATCTTCCGCGCCGCTTCACAGCCGTCGCGACAGAGATCGGCACTGGCCACGAGGTCTGGCTTTCCCGCGGCACTCTGGTCGATGCCGTGCGAGCTTCCTACGCGCTTCCCGGCGTGTTCCGCCCGGTGAAGGTGGACGGGCGCTGGCTGTTCGACGGCGCGCTCGTCAATCCCATTCCGGTCTCGGTGTGCCGTGCGCTCGGCGCGCGCTATGTGATCGCGGTGAACCTCAACATCGACATCTCGAACCGGGGCACCATCTCGAACGTCAATCAAATGCCTGGCACGGATCTCGAAATGGAAGAGACGCCACCCGTGACCGGCAGCAACGGCATCGCAGTGCGCCGCCTTCTGCAACGGCAGATCCTCGGCAAGGGCGATGACGTCCCCGGCATCTCGACTGTCATGGTCGATGCCTTCAACATCGTGCAGGATCGCATCGCGCGCTCGCGTCTTGCCGGCGATCCGCCGGACGCCATGATCAGCCCGCGGCTGCACGGCATCGGCCTGTTCGATTTCCATCGCGCGGACGAGCTCATCGCACGCGGCGAAGCGGCTGCCAAGCGCGAGGTCGACGATCTTTCGCGCGAGCTCGACACGCGCCACATCCCGCATGGGCAAGCTCAATTGCCGATGTCGTAGACTTTCCGAGGCGCTCCGAAGGCGCGCAGGAACTCGAGATCAAAAAAAAGAAAACGGCGCGCCATCCAAAGCGCGCCGTTTCTTTTTTGCCGAGCGGCTTCGAAAGCCGCCGACGTCTCGTTCAACCCGTCGCGAGATAGTTGCGCATGGCCGAAACTTCCATTTCGACTTCCGCAACATGGAATTTCACGACATCGCCGATCGAGACGATGCCAACGAGGGCTTCATCCTCGATCACGGGGAGATGGCGGAAACGGCCCTTGGTCATGATCTCCATGAGCTCGTCGAGCTCACTGGTCTCCTGACAGCAGATCACGTTGCGCGTCATGACCTCCGAAACCATCAGGCTCAGGGCCGGCGCGCCGCGCTCGGAAATGGCACGGATGATATCGCGTTCGGAAATGATGCCGGCGACGTGTCCATTCTCGCCGACAACAACAATTGCGCCGATCTTTTTCGGACCGAGCTTCTTCGCGACGTCGAGCAGCGTCGCGTTCGGCCTTACGGTCGAGACCGCTCTTCCTTTCAACTTCAGTATCGATGCGACGTTCATGAACGTATCCTCCCGCTCGCCGTCGAATGATGCCGCGCTCTTACGAAAGCTCCTCCGCCTCCGCACCCGCCCGTAACCAGCTCGATCCTTAGCGAGCGTCTTTTATCCTCGGGTCTATTGGCCGAGTCTGGAAACAAACCCGGCAATCAAGAGTGATCCAAACTCTCTCAGCACGCAAGAGTTTCAATCATCATTTGGTTGCCGTTGATCTTCGGCCCGGGAGACATCGTCGAAAAGACCATAAGTAAAAAGCCCTAGTAGGTAGCCGCCGAGATGGGCTTCCCAAGCAATTCCCGCCGAATTTTGTGCGCCGCCGAAGCCGATTATCGTGAGCACGTTTATGAGCACCAGAATTGCGCTGGTGACCAGGATGCGCCGATCACGCAAAGCTTCGGCGAGCGACATGAGAGGGATTGAGCGCGGTGCCTCACGCAAACGGCGAAAGCCTCCGGAATCAATGGCAGGAAAGAGAAACCTCAAAGTGCCGCCCATGAGGCCGGATATGGCGCCGGACGCGCCGATCATCGGCTGAACGAGCTCGCTGTTGGCGAGATAGAACGCAAACGCGCCCGCGAGACCACACACCGTAAAGAACAGCAGAAAGCGCACCGTACCGGTACGTTCGGCTATTGCACCGCCGAAGGCCAGCAGCCACGCGGAATTGAGCGCGAGGTGAACCCAGTCGCCGTGCATTAACATGTGCGTAAACGGCGAGGTGAATACGGCCAGCTCGCCGCCGGGCAGCTCGGGCGCGAGCGGACCGTAGCGTGCGGGAATGAAAGCGGCCGCGAGCACGACCCACAAATCGTCATCGGCCGACAAGAAGCTGCGCCCCACGTGCACCAGCACGAGTACGGCCAGAACGGCGACCACGACCTTCGGAACATTGAAGACCGGCTCTTGCTGGGACGGCACCGTTGGGATCACGCGAGGCTCCTCGGTTGGGCGGGCGGCGATATTCGAACATCTTTCATTTTAACGATACGCCGATCTCCAATCCTCAGCCGAACCAGAACGCCGCACGTCCTTCCGTGCATATGGCACGAAAGCTGCTCTTGTCGACTGCAAGGCTCGTTTCGACACCCTTCCCTTCACTCCGAGCCCCACCCCCTCTCGAGAGCAACCGCTCTTGAAACCGGCGCAGCAGAGCCCTGCCGCGCCGCAGGAGAATTGCGTGCTGAGCAGTATCGATATGAAACATCCGGCCACCCAAGCCCTCTATGCCTACTGGAACGAGGTGAGACGCGATCGCCGGGCTCCCCGGCGGCTGGAAATCCAGCCGGCGCGGATCGGGGATTTCCTGCTCGATACCTTCATCCTGGAACGGGCCGAGCGGAACGTCTTCCGTTTCCGGCTGGCTGGAACACGGGTGGCGTCCCGCTTCGGCATGGATGTCAGATCCCGCGATTTCCTGTCCTGCTGGACCGAGGGCGATCGCTCGCTGCTCGAGCACCACCTCTCCGAGATTACGGACCTCGGCCGCGTCGGGCTGTTCACCGGTGAGCTCGGCGCTCCGTCCGGCCAGGATTTCCGGGCGGCGGAAGCACCGATGTTCGAGTTGCTCGTGCTTCCGCTGGTCCATACGGGCCAGTCAATCGATCGGCTGCTGTGCATGCTCGTTCCCTTGGAGGAGCCGGCGGCGTCCTTCCGGTCCTCCCCACTCAGCATGCGGCTGCTGGCCGGGGAGAGCATCTGGCCGTCCGCCGAGCACAGGGACGCATTCGCTTACGCCGACCGTCAGCTTCCTCTGCACCCCCACGTCCGCACGGCGCGCATCGTGCGCCAAGGCCGCCGGCAATTCCGGGTCTACGAAGGCGGGCGCGACGAGGCGGCCGACGCAATGGCAAAGCGCCCCTAAAAGGCCGGCGGATCAGGGATCGCCTGGGCCGTCCGGAACGCGCCCTTCGTGCCGCCCAGGCCGTGTGACATCCAAAATTCTCAAATCTGAAACTTTGGCGCGCCCACCCGCGTTCACATCGGGCGTTCCTGTTGTGCCTACCCGTGGCACTCCCCGCCGTGCGGGTTTGGATCATCAGTTAGTCGTTCATTAAGTGTGTTGTTCCAATATGGGACTCCATTGGCCGCAAGCGGTTGTAATGCCCGCTTCGGGGTCGCGGAGGTCGTTTCTCTCGTTTCTGCTTGGAACTCGTCCATGTCGCCCAGTTCAGCCAGCACAGTCAGAGCCTCGATCCGGTTCGATACGCGGATCGTTCCCGATCGCCGCCGCCACAAGCGCTATGCGCTCGCGCTGCTCGGGCGTTTCATGCGGGCGAACAAGCAGGAGTTTCCTTGCAGGCTCAACGATATCTCGGTGGGTGGCGCCGCCATCATGGCGCCCGTCGAGGTTGAGATCGGCGAACGCATCGTCGTCTACTTCGACGAAATCGGCGGTCTGGAAGGCGTTGTCGTGCGCACTTTCGAAGGCGGTTTTGCAATCGCCCTCAAAGCCACGCAGCACAAACGCGAAAAGCTCGCAGCGCAGATCACCTGGCTCGTCAACAAGGACGAGCTCGGCGGAACCTTCGGCCGCCGGCACAAACGCTTCGAAGTGGTCAACAAAACGTCAACGCTCCGACTGTCGGACGGCCAGTCGGTGGACTGCCGCGTGCTCGACGTTTCGCTGTCCGGCGCCTCGATCCAGACGGATGCGCGTCCGCCGATCGGCGACGAAGTCATCTTCGGAAAATTGCGCTGCAGGGTGATGCGCTATCACGACCGCGGGATCGGCGTGCAGTTCCTCGACATCCCAGATCCCGAGGCTTTGCGGCGATATTTCGGCTGAGCGAGGGCCCGAACGGTGTCCCCCGCGGAACTACACTTTAGCTCAAATTTTGCTCGATTTCTGACGGCGTACTTCAGAGGACCACGACCTTTCTCGATTACTGTGGTCGGCGTGAGAGGGATAGTAGGGGTAGTGAGTATGAAGCGTTTGGTTGTTTGCATAGCAGGTGCCCTCACGGGGATCTTGGGATCGGCGAGCGCCATGGCGGAGCACTCGATCTCCCGGACCGTCAGCACGGCCTCTCCCTTCATGAGGGTGTATGGGCCTTCCCAGCCTCCTTACGGATTTGTCCGCTTCTGCGACAGCAATCCTCAAGCTTGCGCTCCGCAGCGCATCGAGGATGTGCGCTTCCAACCGACGCCCGAGCGCTTGAGCGAGCTCGACGAGGTGAACCGCTGGGCGAACCACGTCATCGCGCCGGCGACGGATCAGGAGATCTACGGCGTCAGCGAATTCTGGACCTACCCGACCGATCGCGGCGATTGCGAGGACTATGCGCTGCTCAAGCAGAAGATCCTGCTCGATCGCGGCTGGCCCAAGAGCTCTCTTCTGCTCACCGTCGTGCGCGACGAGAAGGGCGAGGGTCATGCCGTTCTCACCGCGCGCACCGCGCAGGGTGACTTCGTGCTCGACAACAAGGTCGACGACGTCCGCCTGTGGAACGCGTCAGGCTACTACTTCATCATGCGCCAGTCGTATCTCGATCCGCGCGTATGGGTGTCGCTCGATGCGAACGACCGCGCCGCTCCCGAGGCAATCGCCGGTGTGCGTGAAGGCAACTAGCCGAGCGCACACTCGACCACCACGTTTCACTACCCCACTGCCTGTTTGACTTCCGAGCCCGGGTATCCCTGCCCTGCCCCCAACCGGGCTCACCTTGAGCCGGACGCGATCCCCCCTCGTGTCCGGCTCGAATTTTTTTGAAGGGGCTCTCGCTCTCCCGCTCGGCCGGAAAGCGCATCGCTACATCGGGCGGAAACCGGCGGCGTAGCGCTTCCAGTTCTTGACGTAACGCCCCGCCGCCCCGCCGAAGCGGGCGACATCCTCGTCCGTCAACTGGCGCACGATCTTTCCAGGAGAGCCCAGCACCATGGAGCGGGGCGGGATCACCTTGCCCTCGGCAATCAGCGTGTTGGCGCCGATCAGGCACTCCTCGCCGATCTTGGCGCCGTTGAGAATGATCGAGCCGATGCCGATCAGGCTTCCGCGACCGATGGTGCAGCCGTGCAGCATCACCATGTGGCCGATGGTGCAGTCCTCTCCGATCTCCAGCGGATAGCCGGGGTCGGTGTGCAGCACGCATCCGTCCTGCACGTTGGAGCGTGCGCCCACGCGGATCAGCTCGTTGTCGCCGCGCAGGACCGCGCCGAACCAGACGCTTGCGTCCGTCTCGATCGCGACCTTTCCTAGAACGATGGCGTTGGGGGCCACCCAATAGCTGCCGTCGGCGGGCGTCGTGACACGCGCGCCATCGAGCTCATAAAGGGCCATGTCTCAAGCTTCCTCGAGATCCATCTCGAGGATGGCCATCTGGAACTGGTAGGAGACCTCACCGTCCTCCTCCTCGCGGAACAGCACGGCGATGAAGTCGTCGCCGACGTAGACCTCGGCGGAATCGTCCTTCTTGGGACGCGCGCGCACCGTGAGATTCTTGGTGCCGAACGTCTTCTTCAGATAGGCCTCGAGGCGGCCCAGCTCATCCTTCTTCACTTCCTGCTCCTTTGTTCGTCAAAGCATGGCGTAGTCGTCTGGCCCCATCAGCGAATCCACGGGGACGAAAGTCTGATCCATCGTGCGGCCAGGCTCGGCGGTGCCTGCGGGGCCGACGACCCGCGCGGGCACGCCCGCGACGGTGACGTGCGGGGGCACATCCGCCAGCACCACGCTGCCGGCCGCGATGCGCGAGCAGTTGCCCACGTGAATGTTGCCCAGCACCTTGGCACCCGCGCCGATCAGCACGCACGAGCCAATCTTGGGATGGCGATCTCCGGTCTGCTTTCCGCTGCCGCCGAGCGTCACGGCGTGGAGCAGCGAGCAGTCGTCGCCCACGGTCGCCGTTTCGCCGATCACGACGCCGGTCGCATGATCGAACATCAGTCCCTTGCCGAGACGGGCAGCGGGGTGAATGTCGACCGCGAACATGCGGGACGACTGGCTTTGCATGTAGAGCGCGAAATCGCGCCGGCCCTGGCGCCACAGCTCATGAGCGAAGCGGTAGGTCACGAGCGCATGGAAGCCTTTGAAATAGAGGAAGGGCTCAAGATAGCGTGTGCAAGCGGGATCGCGATCGAAGACGGCGGCAAGGTCGGCGCGAAAGGCCTGACCGAGCGCTGGCTGTGAGGCGAGCACGTCGCGGAAGATCTGAACGATGAGGGGCGCGTCCACGTCGGCATGTCCGAGGCGCTGCGCAATCCGATGGCAGATCGCTTCCTCCAGGTTGTCGTGGCTGGCGACGGTCGCATAGATGAAGCCGGTGAGAGCGGGCTCTGCAGCCATGGCCGCCTCGGCCTCGCTGCGCAGTGAGGCCCAGATCGGGTCTTCGGCCGCGCGGTTGGGGGCCGTGCGCCGTTCGGTCTTGCCGGCAAGGGAAGAGTGCTTGGCGCCGCTCATGTCCGTTGTTCCTCAGCCCGCGGGCCTACGATGAGAGTTACGGATCCCGCCTCGGAGAGATCGCCAACCGGCTGATCCGTATCGCAGAGTACGCCTCGCACCTCATTATAGATCGGCGAGGTGGATCCGTAAGATAGATCGTGTCTGCTCGAAATCCTGGCTAGGGCGTATCGGCGCCGGCCCGGCCCGTCAATCTAAACCTCGGGCCAACGCGGCCTCCGGCCGCACCGCCCCCAGAGCGTGCCCGGGCCGCCCAGGTTGCAGGAGCCCGCGATGCCAGAGTTCCAGGCAGGCAGGGCGGCACGCCGCGTTGCGCTGGCCCGCCGCACGATCGCAAGATAGAAAGCGGCGCTCGGCTTTCCGCGGGCACCGAAGAGGACCTAACGCATGACAGAGACGCCCGCCTCCCCGCCCGACCTCACGCTCGAGATCGACGGACCGATCGCCTGGATCGTGGCGAACAACCCGGACCGGATGAACGCCTACACGGCCGACATGTGGGCGAAAATTCCCGTCCACGTGAGGGCGGCCGAGGCATCTCCGGATGTGCGCGTCATCATCCTGCGGGGCAGCGGCACGCGCGCGTTCTGCGCGGGAGCAGACATCTCGGAGTTCGAAAGCGCGCGGACCGGCGATCGTGCGGCCGAGTACGATCGGCTGAACCACGAGGCGTTCTCGGCGCTGCTCTCGGCGCACAAGCCCATCATCGCGATGATCCATGGCTTCTGCCTCGGCGGCGGGCTCGGCATCGCGGCGTGCGCCGATCTGAGGCTTGCCGATCACAAGGCGCAGTTCGCCATCCCCGCCGCCAAGCTTGGGCTCGGCTACAATCCCCGCTGGGTACCGCCCCTGCTCGCGCTGGCGCCCGCGGCGTTCATCAAGGAAATGCTGTTCACGGGACGGCGGTTTTCGGCGGCGGAAGCCGAGCGCATCGGCCTCGTCAACCGGCTGGTCGAGACCGACACGCTCGAAATTTCCGTGCGCTCCCTCGCGAGCGAGATCGCGAGCAACGCGCCGCTCACGGTGCGCGCGGCCAAGCTCACGATCGACGAACTGGTGCGCCATCCCGAGAACCCCGACACCCGCGAGCTCGACGCCGCCGTGCAAGCGTGCTTCGAAAGTGCGGACTATGTGGAGGGCCGGCGCGCATTCCTGGAGAAGCGCAAACCCGCATTCGCCGGCCGCTGATCTCTCGCGCGCCCTATTCCCGCGCTCGTCAAAAACTTTCTTCCGCGCTGCCGCTCGCAACGCAGCACGGCGGAACGCGCCCGTAACAAGGGCAAAATATTCGCGCGGCGCGCAGGCGCCGCTCGTTTCCATGATGCATTGCACGATTGTTTTTACTTGGCAGGGAACGATTTTGCCCAATACTCCATTTGTCTCGACGGGATCCCTGCCCCGGCGGGATGCCCTATCAGGGCTAATGATGCTCCTGTTGTTTGTAATGCGTATGCACGAAAGCACCCCCAGCCGGTCTGGTGCCGGCAGAGCTAGAACGGCCGGCGCGGCCCGCTCTTCGGGAGCAAGCCAAGCCGGGAGGAGGCAACGATGAACATTGCGATGCGACTGAACGTGCTCGCTGCACTGATGTCTTTCGGCTTCATCGCTGCAATCGTGGTCGGAATGGTCTGAGCGCTCTCCGGCCGCCTGATCGCGATTCAGCTCCCCGCCGTCCTTCAAAGGCGGACACCTAAAAAAAGGCGCGAGACCCGAAGCGACAATCGCCCGGGTCTCGCGCCTTCAATCTTTCTAAGGGCTACTTCTTGAGGTGATAGCCCAGGATAGCGGCGGCGAGCACGGCGTATTCCGCCTTCACGCGTCCCCACGGAACCTCAGAGAGCAGCGGAAGCTGCGGACCCCACGTCCACAGCACGGCCGCGATGAGGCCGAGGCCCAGCGCCCAAGACAGCGTGTGGCTCGACGGCGCGCCGACATCCTTCAGGATTTGAGCCGCAATGACGCCGATAAGGAACACGACGATGGCGGCGACGACAGCGAAGATGAAGAGACGGAACTCTCCGAACTTGATGAAGCCCATGAGAGCGGTGCTGCCAAACCAGCCGATCACGATCTGGAGCAGCAGAAGCACGAGACGTCCAAGCATGTGGGTTCTCCCCCAGTTAGCTGCCGGCCGAATTCCCCCTCGGGCCGCACATCCGGCCCACGCGCCACACGCGACACCGATAGAAACCGGGTGATCGCGGCTTTGCCGACACGGCACATGCCCAAGCATTTAGAGCATGATTCCTACGTCGGAATCGCAGCATCCGACGCCGTCTGCTCTACCATGAAGATCCGCATCGGGAAACAAAGCATTGGAAACGCCGGCTCACGCGGCGTGACGGGCAGTCGTGAAGAAATATCCCGCGATCGCCGCGGCAACCGGAGCGAACGTAAAGAGATGACCGGCCAGCTCCGACTGACCGGCTGACGGCGCGACGAACATGATCGCAGCCGCCGCCGCGATAATCGCGAACGATACGGAGGCGATGAGCGAGAGAACGGACGGCGGCGCGATGGTCTTAGTGATGCGCGAGCCGATGAACGCGCCGATCAGCACGATGACCGCGCCGACGGCCGCTACGATGTAATAGTAGGCCGGACCGTATGTGACGAAGAAACCAACCAGGTTAGGCGCGGCAATCCATGCCGCTGCAGCCTGAGCCACGGCCAGATTCACGAACGGCATCGCCTTTTCCCCCTCGCCTCGAAACGCGGCGGGCTAGAGGCCCGCCGTGCCGATCATGCCACGTTTTTCCGCTCCGAGACAGCATCGTAGTTGAGCACCGGCGCGAGCCAGCGCTCGGCCTCCGACACCGCCCAGCCCTTGCGGCGCGCGTAATCCTCGACCTGATCGCGCTCCACCTTGCCCACGCCGAAATAATGGCTTTGGGGATGAGAGAAGTAGATGCCGGAGACGGCGGCACCCGGCCACATGGCGTAGCTCTCGGTGAGCTCGATGCCGGTCTCGGCTTCGACGTTCATGAGGTCCCACAGCGTCCGCTTCTCGGTGTGATCCGGCTGGGCCGGATAGCCGGGCGCGGGACGGATGCCCTTGTATTTCTCCAGGATCAGCTCGTCGTTCGAGAGCTTCTCGTCGCGAGCGTAGCCCCACAGCTCGCGCCGCACCTTGGCGTGCATGGCTTCTGCGAAGGCTTCGGCGAGGCGGTCCGCAAGCGCCTTGGCGATGATGCGGCTGTAATCGTCGGTTGCCTTGATATGGGTCCGGATCGCCTCTTCCTCGCCGATGCCCGCCGTGACTGCGAAACCGCCGACGTAATCGGCAAGCCCCGTCTCTTTGGGGGCAACGAAGTCGGCAAGCGCGGTGTGGGCGCGATCGCGCGAGGGATCACGCGCAATCTGCTGACGCAGCGTGAACAGTTTCGTGCGCTCCGTGCTGCGTGTCTCGTCGGTATAGAGCGCGATGTCGTCACCGACGCTGTTGGCGGGCCAGAAGCCGACAACGGCGTTGGCGGTGAACCACTTCTCCGCCACGATGCGATCGAGCAGAGCGCGCGCGTCCGCGAAGAGCTTCCGCGCCTCGGTCCCGACCTTGTTGTCATCGAGGATCGCAGGGTAGCGGCCCGTCAACTCCCACGCCTGGAAGAAGGGCGTCCAATCGATGTAGGGGGCGAGGCTTCCGAGATCGAAATTCTTGAACGTGCGCGTGCCGAGGAAAGAGGGCTTCGGCGGCGTGTAGCTCGCCCAATCGATGGCGTACTTGTTGGCGCGGGCCGCGGCAATGGTGATGCGCTGCTTCTTGGCCTCGTTGGCGAGATGGGCTTCGCGCACCTTGACGTACTCGGCCTTGATGCCATCGACGTAGGGCTTGCTTTCGGTCTCCGAAAGCAAGTTCGAAACCACGCCCACGGCGCGGCTCGCATCGAGCACATAGATCGCCTGCCCCTTGTTGTAGTTGGGGCTGATCTTTACGGCCGTGTGCACGCGGCTCGTGGTGGCGCCGCCGATGAGCAGAGGCACCGAGAAGCCCTCCCGCTCCATCTCCGCCGCGACGAAGCACATCTCGTCGAGCGACGGCGTGATGAGGCCCGAGAGGCCGATGATGTCCGCCTTCTCCTTCTTGGCGGTCTCCAGGATCTTGGCGGCCGGCACCATCACGCCGAGGTCGATCACCTCGTAGTTGTTGCACTGGAGCACGACGCCGACGATGTTCTTGCCGATGTCGTGGACGTCGCCCTTCACCGTCGCCATCACGACCTTACCGGCAGACGGCAACTGATCCGTACCGGAGAGGCGCTTCTCCTCTTCCAGGTACGGCTGCAGATAGGCTACCGCCTGCTTCATCACGCGCGCACTCTTGACGACTTGCGGCAGGAACATCTTGCCCGCGCCGAACAGGTCGCCCACGACGTTCATGCCGGCCATCAGCGGGCCCTCGATCACGTGGAGCGGCTTGTCGGCCTGCTGGCGGGCCTCCTCCGTGTCGGCCTCAATGAAATCGGTGATGCCGTGCACGAGCGAGTGCGTGAGACGCTCCTGCACAGTGCCGTTGCGCCAGGTGAGATCCTTCTCCTTGCCTTTCGCGCCGCCGCCTTCTCCCTTGAAACGGGGAGCGGCCTCGAGCAGGCGGTCCGTGGCGTCGGGGCGGCGGTTGAGGATCACGTCCTCGGACAGCTCGCGCAGCTCGGCCGGGATGTCGTCATAGAGGGCGAGCTGGCCCGCGTTGACGATGCCCATGTCCATGCCCGCCTTGATGGCGTGGTAGAGGAAGACCGCGTGCATGGCCTCGCGCACGGGCTCGTTGCCGCGGAAGGCGAACGACAGGTTGGAGACACCGCCCGAGATGTGCGTCAGCGGCATCTTCTCTTTGATCTGGCGCGCGGCCTCGATGAAGGCGATGCCGTATCCGTTGTGCTCCTCGATGCCGGTCGCCACCGCGAAGATATTGGGATCGAAGATGATGTCTTCCGGCAAGAAGCCGACCTTCTCCGTGAGCAGCTTGTAAGCCCGCTCGCAGATCGAAACCTTGCGCTCGATGGTGTCCGCCTGCCCCTGCTCGTCGAACGCCATCACGACGACGGCCGCGCCGTAACGCTGCACCTTGCGGGCCTGATCGAGGAACTGCGCTTCGCCCTCCTTGAGGGAGATCGAGTTGACGATCGCCTTGCCCTGCACGCACTTGAGGCCCGCCTCGATGACGCTCCACTTGGAGCTGTCGATCATGATCGGCACGCGGGCGATGTCCGGCTCGGAGGCGATGAGGTTGAGGAACGTGCTCATCGCCTTCTCGGAATCGAGCAGGCCCTCATCCATGTTGACGTCGAGGATCATGGCGCCAGCCTCGACCTGCTGGCGCGCGACCGCGAGCGCGGCCGGGTAGTCGTTCGCCTCGATCAGCTTGCGAAACTTCGCCGAGCCGGTGACGTTTGTTCTCTCGCCGACGTTGATGAAGGACTGCGCTGCGCTTGCGGTGGTCATTCTTTTCTTTCTCGCTTCTCCGCGCTCCCCCGCCAAAGAAGGAAAGCGGCATTTTTTATTCAGTGCGTTTCATCTCGCGCCGGGGAACGCGGGACCTTACCCATGCACGAAGGGCTCGAGGCCGGAGAGGCGCATCTTGGGCGCGATCTCGGGAATCTTACGCGGCGGAAACTTCGCGACGTGCTCGGCGATGTGGCTGATGTGATCGGGCGTCGATCCGCAGCACCCGCCGATGATGTTGATGAGCCCGTCCTCGGCCCACGGCTCAGTTGCACAGGCCATGTCCTCGGGCGTCTCATCGTAACCGCCCATCGCATTCGGCAATCCTGCGTTGGGATAGGCCGAGATGCGCACGTCAGCCACGTGCGAAAGCTCCGCGAGATAGGGGCGCATCAGCTCCGCACCCAGCGCGCAGTTGAGGCCGATCGAGAACGGCTTCAAGTGGCGCATGGAATACCAGAAGGCTTCCGCGGTCTGTCCCGAAAGCGTGCGGCCCGAGCGGTCAGTGATGGTGCCCGAGATCATGATCGGCAGCGTCACGCCCATCTCGTCGAAGGCTTCGAGCGTGGCGAGGCCCGCGGCCTTCGCGTTCAGCGTGTCGAAGATGGTTTCGATCAGGATGATGTCGCATCCGCCTTCGATCAGCGCGCGCACCTGCTCCTTGTAGGCGTCGCGCAGCTCATCGAATGTCACGTTGCGGAACCCGGGATTGTTGACGTCCGGCGAGATCGACGCGGTGCGGTTGGTCGGACCGACAGCGCCCGCGACGAAGCGGGGTTTGTCCGGCGTGAGCTTCGTGTACTTGTCGGCGGCCGCGCGGGCAAGCTTGGCCGCCGCGACGTTGATCTCATAAGAGAGGTGCTCCATGCCGTAGTCCGCCATGGAGATGCGCTGCGCGTTGAACGTATTGGTCTCGATGATGTCGGCGCCGGCCGCGAGATACTGCTCGTGGATGTCCTGGATGATCTTCGGCTGCGTGAGCACCAGAAGGTCGTTGTTGCCTTTGACGTCGCGCTCCCAGTCCTTGAAACGCTCGCCGCGGTAGCCGGCCTCGTCCAGCTTGTGGCGCTGGATCATGGTGCCCATGGCTCCGTCGATGATCAGGATGCGCTCTGAGGCGGCCTTTTCGAGGGCTTTGGCGCTTTCGATTGTCTTCATGGTCTCAACTCGAGTTCGTGTTCGATTGACGAAAGGCGGATCGGATCAGGCTTGCGCCTTGCGCTGCTCCAATGGCGCCACCTTGAGCGGCCTGAGGCCGAGCAAATGGCAGATGGCGTAGACGAGATCGGCACGGTTCAGCGTGTAGAAGTGGAAGGTCTTGATGCCCTGATCCACGAGGTCCATCACCTGCTCGGTTGCGACGGCAGCCGCGACGAGGTGGGTGGTCGCCGGATCCTCGTCCAAGCCTTCGAAGCGGCGCGCGAGCCAGGCCGGCACGCTGGCGCCTGTCCTGATCGCAAAACCCGCGACCTGGCGGAAGTTGTGGATCGGAACGATGCCGGGCGTGATCGGAACCCAGATGCCTGCGGCCCGGGCGCGCTCGAGAAAGCGCAGGTAATGCGTATTGTCGAACCCGAACTGCGTGATGATGCGATCGGCGCCCGCGTCTACCTTGGCCTTCAGGTTGTCGATGTCGGCCTGGAGCGAGGGGCTTTCGGGGTGCTTCTCGGGATAGCCACCCACGGAAATCTCGAAGTTGGCGATCTTCTTGAGACCGGCGACGAGATCGGCCGCATTCACGTAGCCGCCCGGGGTCGGCGTGTAGCGCTGGCCGACGCCGCCAGCCGGATCGCCGCGCAAAGCCACGATATGGCGGACACCCGCATCCCAATAGGCGCGGGCGACGGCATCCACCTCCTCGCGCGTAGCATCGACGCAGGTGAGATGAGCAGCCGGACGCAGCGCCGTCTCCTTGATGATGCGCGCGACGGTGGCGTGTGTGCGCTCGCGCGTCGAGCCGCCCGCGCCGTAGGTGACCGATACGAACTCCGGACACAGCGGCGCCAGACGGTTGATGGCGGCCCACAGGGTCTCCTCCATCTTCTCCGTCTTGGGCGGGAAGAACTCGAACGAGACTTCGATCTCGCCAGCGCCGAGCAGACGGCTTTTTCTTTCGTTGGCTGGGGGCGTCATGAGCCGATCCATTCCAGTTTTTGAGGTTTAGATTCCGCTGCGACCGCTTCGGGCCTGCGCGCGAGCCAAAGCGAGACGGTGAGCTGCTGGCGATCGTCGCCTTGCTCGGGCTCGAGGTTGCGCACCTCGATGCCGGCGAGGCCCTGCTCGGCAAGCCAAGCAGTGACCTGCTCCTGCTCGAAGCCGAGACGCTCGTGGGCGTGCTCCTCGCGCAGGCTTTCGATGCCGTGCGGGGCGAAGTCCACGATCAGAAGGCGCCCGCCGGGCGCCAGAATGCGGGCCGCCTCGCGAATGGCGTGCGCGGGCTCCGACAGGTAGTGCAGCACCTGATGGATGACGACGCCGTCCGCCACGCCGTCGGGCAAAGAGAGGTCGTAGATATCGCCGTGGCGGACTTCCGCACGCGAGAGACCCGACGTGTTGAGCTTGCTGCTCGCGTAGGCGAGCATGGACTTGTTGACGTCGAGGCCGATCCCGCGCTCGTAGCGATCCGCGAACACCTCGAGCATACGGCCCGTTCCGGTTCCGAGATCGACGAAGAGCTTGAACGGCGGGCCAGCGAGCGCCGACGTAATGGCCGCTTCCACGGCTGCATCCGACACATAGAGGGCGCGGATACGGTCCCAGTCGGCCGCGTGCTCCTGGAAGTAGGTTTGGGCAGCAGCCTCACGCTCGCGCTTCAGGGAGTCGGCGCGCTCGCTGTCGCGGCGGAGGACGGGATCGCGCGTATCGACGGTGTCGAGGATGCGCCGGACGAGGCGGCCGCCCTCGGAGCGCTCGGAGACGTGGAAGTAGACCCAGCTTCCCTCGCGGAAGCGTTCGATCAGCCCGGCCTCCGCCAGAAGCTTCAAATGCCGGCTGATCCGAGGCTGGCTCTGCCCCAGGATCTGCGTCAGGTCCTTGACGTTAAGCTCGCCCGCGGCCAGCAGCAGCAGGATGCGCAGACGCGTCGCCTCGGCTGCCGCCTTGAGCGCGGTGACCAACTCTTGCGTATCGAGCGTCCCTGACATCGCTTCCGCCATCTGTTTCGCGGAAACATATAAAGATATGTTTATATGTCAAGGTCGATTTCGGCGCCTGGGAGCTGGATCTTGCTCCAAAACTGCACACAGAGAGGGGCCTATCAAGATTTCAGTAACCATGTCGTAAGGGGTTCGCCCTATGGTTGCGCTCTCGACGACTTTTGGAATCCTGGGGGGCGGGACTTCATGCACGGCGCGGCATCCGACACATCCATTTCTTCTGTTTCCCAATCCTCTCCGCCCGCTCCTCTCCTTCCTCTCACATTCGAGCAGTCCGCCGAGGGGTCTGGACGGTTCGTGCTGATGGCGGTCTTGTGCCCCATTCTGATCGCGCTGCTCACGCCGTTCTGTTTCGTGCTCGCAAAGCTCGCATCCGATCCTGCGGCGCGCGCGGTGCTTGTTGCGCGGCCCATGCTGGCGCTTCACCTCGGCCTCGCCCTCGTCGCGCTCGGCTGGATTTTCGGCTGGCCCCTGCTGTTCCTTGCGAGAGGCTCATTCCGGCGGCGCCTGATCAGCATCGAGAACGGCTTCGTAACGGCCTCCGAGCGCGGGCTTTTTGGCATTCGCTCCTGGATCGAGCCGGTCTCGGCGTATGCCGGCGTCACAAATCGGGTGCGCTCCTCGCTGTCGGGAGTTCGCCACGAGTTGGTCCTCGTGCACGCAAGCCCTTCGAAATCCGTGATTTTGTACGCCTCGCCCCGGATTTCGCAGGAGGCGGTCGATTCCGTGTCCGGGCAGCTCAAACTTGCCGAAATTCCGTCGCGGGAGGCCGCTAGCTTCGCGCCATTGCACGGGTTCTTCCATCTCTCAGAGCCTCGGCCTCAACTTGCAGCGGCCCAAATCTAGGGTTGCCAAGGCTTTGACTAGATCGCGTGCACGTGCTGAATGAGGGGAAAGTGGTCGGTCGAGCCCCACGGGGGTATTTCGGCCATGCCCGATATAGCGGGAGCTAGGTTTCGATGACGACGGTTCGCCAGCGCTTGCCCCTGGGGCAGAGCGCATTCAACCTCCGGGCAGCAGCTCTCTCGGTTGCGTTGCTGATAGCAGGCACGCTCACGGCCGCAGCGGAATCGCCTGCGGCTTACATGCAGCGCGTGGCCAACCAGCTCGTCGCGGCCTCGCGTACCGGTTCCGAAGCCGACTTCGCCACCACCATACGCAGCCACGCTGACGTGCCCACCATCGGCCTCACCGCGCTCGGCTCCTACGCCCAGACGCTGCCCAAGGCCGATCGCCCGGCCTACTACAACGGCATGATCAGCTTCATCGCCCGCTATGCCGCCAAGGAGGCGCCGAAGTATCCGGTGGCCAAGGCGATCATGGTCGGACAGACCAAGGAGACCGCGGCCGGGATCTACGTCGACAGCCGCGTGACGCTGAAGAGCGGAGAGACCTATGACGTACGCTGGCGCCTCGTGCGCCGTGGCGGCGTGTTCAAGGTCCGCGACGCCGAGATCATCGGCTTCGAGATGACGTCGTTCCTGAACACCCTGTTCCAGAACTTCATCTCGGAGAACGGCGGCAACCCCAAGACGCTGGTGATTGCGCTCAACCGGTGAGGAGACGCGCGCGCGTTCGTCTCTCGGCATCGTTCTTCGGCTTGGCATCACTCTTCAACTTGGCATCCCAGGGCAAAGTCGGGCTAAGCTCCAACGCTAGGCGATGATTCCGGCGTTGCGGCCCCTGGTCCGCGTTCCGCCGGCCTTTGCTGTCCCGGAGATGCCATGAAGATCGACACCCCTCGCCCCCGCCGTCTCAAGGACTATCGTCCGCCGGCCTATCTCGTCGATCACGTGGATCTCGACTTCGCGCTCGATCCCGAGCGGACCGAGGTGAAGGCGCGCCTCCAGATCCGGCGCAACCCTGCGGCCGATACACCCGCGGGCAAGCCGCTGGTGCTCGACGGGGAGCAGCTCGAGCTCGGGACGATCGCCATCGACGGCAAGCCGCTTTCACCCGCCGAGTACGCGCTCGACGAGACCTCGCTCACCATTCCCAAGGTGCCGAGCCGTCCGTTCTCTCTCGAGCTGCAAACCTTCATCAACCCGGAGGCAAACAAGGCGCTGCAGGGCCTCTATCGCTCGCGCGGCGTGTTCTGCACCCAGTGCGAGGCCGAGGGCTTCCGGCGCATCACCTTCTTCCCCGACCGGCCGGACGTGCTCTCCACCTACACCTGCCGCATCGAGGCCGATACGGAGCTTGCACCGATCCTTCTCGCTAACGGCAATCCTGTCGAGCGCGGCAAGCTCGCGCGCGGGGCGCGCCATTTCGCGGTGTGGCAGGATCCACACCCCAAGCCCTCTTACCTGTTCGCCCTGGTCGGCGGTGACCTCGGGCACATCGCCTCGACCTTCAAGACGCAGTCGGGCCGTAAGGTCGATCTCAAGATCTACGTCGAGCACGGCAAGGAAGCGCGCGCGGAATGGGCGATGGATTCGCTCAAGCGCTCCATGCGGTGGGACGAGACGCGCTTCGGGCGCGAGTACGATCTCGACGTGTTCAACATCGTCGCCGTGTCGGACTTCAACATGGGCGCGATGGAGAACAAGGGGCTCAACATCTTCAACGACCGGCTGATCCTCGCTTCGCCCGAGACCGCAACGGACGCAAACTTCGAATCCATCGAGAGCGTCGTCGCCCACGAGTACTTCCACAACTGGACCGGCAACCGCATCACCTGCCGCGACTGGTTCCAGCTCTGCCTCAAGGAAGGGCTCACGGTCTACCGCGACCAGGAGTTCTCGGCCGACGAGCGCTCGGCCACGGTGCAGCGCATCCTCGACGTGCGGCTTCTGCGTGCCGCGCAGTTCACCGAGGATGCGGGCCCGCTCGCGCATCCGGTGCGGCCCGAGTCCTACATCGAGATCAACAACTTCTACACGGCCACCGTCTACGAGAAGGGCGCCGAGCTGGTGCGGATGATCGAGACCATCCTGGGGCGCGAGTATTTCCGCCGCGGCATGGATCTCTACTTCGAGCGCCACGACGGCGAAGCCGCCACCATCGAGGATTTTCTCTCCTCGTTCGAGGACGCGTCAGGGCGCGACCTTTCCCACTTCAAGCTCTGGTACTCCCAGGCCGGCACACCGGAGCTCGTGTGCTCGCTCTCTTACGACAAGGCGAAGCGCAAGGCCGATCTCAAGATCGAGCAGGTGCTGCCTCCGACACCGGGCGAGAGCAAGAAAAAGCCGCTGCACATCCCGGTTCGCATCGGGCTCATCGGCGCCAACGGCGACGAGATCCCGCTCAAGCTCGATACGGGCGAGACCATCGACGACGGCGTGCTTCACCTCACGCGGCGCGCGCAGACGTTCCGGTTCGACGAGGTGCCCTCCGCGCCGGTGCCTTCGATCCTGCGTGGCTTCTCGGCGCCGGTGAACGTCACGATGAACCTGTCCGATCGTGATCTCGAATTCCTGATGGCGCACGATCGCGACCTGTTCAACAGGTGGCAGGCTGCAAACACCTACGCGACGCGAACGCTCATCGACATGGTGAAGTCGCTGCGCAAAGGCGAGAAGCCTGCGGCCCGCGCGACCGGATTCGTCAAGGCGCTCGGCATCGCTGTGGGCCTCTCGGATCATGAGCCCGCCTATCGCGCCGAGCTGCTCAAGCTGCCGAGCCAAGCGGACATCGCGCGCGTCATCGGGCGCAACGTGGATCCGGGCCTGATCTTCCGCGCGCATCGCCAGCTCGCCAAGCTCACCGGCTCGACGATCGGCTCGCTGCTCGAAGACATCTACAAGGAGATGAAGCCCGAGAAGACGTTCTCGCCCAGTGCGCAGAGCGCAGGGCGGCGCGCGTTGCGCAATGCGGCGCTCACGTTGCTCACGGCGCGCGGTACGGCCGACGACGAGGGCCGGCTCGCGGATCATTTCTTCAAGGCCGGCAACATGACCGACGAGCAGCACGCGCTCATGCTGCTGGCTTCGGGCTCTCATCCGCTGCGTGAGAAAGCGCTCGCACGCTTCTACGACCGCTGGAAGGGCGACCATCTGGTGATCGACACATGGTTCGCCGCCCAGGCGCAGCACACGCTCCGTCCGGCGATCAGCCACGTGAAGGCGCTGACCCGTCATCCCCTCTTCAGTCTGACGGCGCCCAACAAGGTGCGCGCCCTGATCGGCACCTTCGCGATGCAGAACCAAGTGCAGTTCCATAGGCCCGATGGCGCAGGCTACGACTTCGTGGCGAAACAGGTGCTCGCGATCGACCGTTTCAACCCCTCGATCGCCGCGCGGATGCTGGCCGCTTTCCGAACCTGGCACGCCCTCGAAACCGGCCGCCGGGGCCTTGCGCGCCAAGCTCTTCAAGGGGTTGCGCGTACTCCCAATCTCTCCCGGGACGTGTTCGAGATCGTGTCCAAGATGCTCGATCAGTAACACCTCTGAAAACTCTGATTGCGCTCATTTAATCTCCCTCGACAGGGGACTCGCGAATCGGTGAACTAGGCTGGTGATTCGCCGGCGTACCGGCAGATTCCCCGATTGCGCAAAGCACGAAAATTCGCACTGGAGACTAGGATGGCTGGGACCTTGTCCGCCTGTCCACGAGACGAGTCTGTCCTTCGGGATGCCGCCCTTTCGGAGGGGCACGCAGCCCCCGTAATGGCGGCTTTGATTCGTAGCGTGACCGGACCAGGTCTCGTGCGTCTGCTTCAGGCGATGGCCCTTCTTCAGGCCGGTGCGCTTGCCATGGCTGTTGTGCATCCCATCCCAGTATCCACGCTCACGATCCTGCTTACCGGTCTAGCCGTTACACTCGCCGTTCTTTCACTGCCCCGCCTGGCGGCCGCGCCCACGGCCGATGCCGGCGGTACACAGCACGTCTCCCAATCAGCCGATCTCTCTCCCTCGGTTCTGGGCAGCGGGGCCTCGCCCTCCCCGCTGCCCTTCATGGGGGAGCGCATCGCGCTCGATCCGAATTCCTTCGAACTCTCGGGCCTTGCCCGCGCAGCCGCGCGGCTCAGCCAGATGTCTGCGGCACGCGGTCATCCCTGGGGTGATCTGATCGCCCGCGTCAGCCACGAGTTGCGCACGCCCCTCAACGCCGTCATCGGCTTTTCCGACGTGATGCAGTCCGAGTTGCTTGGACCCGTCGGCCATCCGCGCTACCGCGAATATGCGCGCCACATCCGCGACTGCGGCCGCGACCTCCTGAAATCCGCCGAGGACACCCTCGCCATCACCTGCCTGCTCGATCACGATCCGAGTGCCGGGCTCGACACCGGCGTCGACCTTCGTGCCATGGTGCAGGATGCCTGGGCCTTCCACTCCGATCTCAGCAACGGTCTCGTGCTCGAAGCCGAGATTCCTGATGGCCTGGAAGTTCTGGTGGACAGCCGGCCGATGCGCCAAATCCTGATCAATCTCTTTGCCGAGGCGGTTCGCCGCTCCGATGCACGTGGGGTGGTGGGCCTCGTCGCGACGGTGGACGGCGATCTCGCCCAGATCGAGATTTTCCTGCGTGGCCGCCCGGATGAGGTGAGCGTTCAGCAGGCGTCGCTGCCGATCTGCCTCGCCCGCGCGCTCCTCGAGCTGCATGGCGCTGCTCTCGTCGAGGTCGACGATCCGTTCTCGACGTGGCGTGCGCTCACGGTTCTGCGCTGCGCGGCCCAGAACGATTTCTTCCGTCTGCCAGGCCTTCAGCCCGTAGAGCAGGCCGCCGCACATCTCTGCTGACGGCAGCGAGCGCTGCCGAAAGCGCGCCGGACTTTCAAGCTCTCGTACGGAAAGTTCCTCCGCGAGCGCCGAGCTTGGATTGCGCGGCGCTACTCAGGCGGAGGCGGCGCTTCTTTCTCGTCCTTTTTGGCATCCTTGCCGCGGCGGAAGGGCTCGCTCTTCTTACGCCACCAGTCGGCCAGCATACGGCGTTCCTCGGTGGTCAGTGTGCCGGCATGTCCGAGGAACACCTGCACGGCGGCCTGACGCAGCGCGCGCTCCTTCTCGGCGACCGTAGCGATGGCCGTTTCCAGGGCCGCGCGATCGAACGGCTCGGCGGCGAGCTTATCGGCCGCGTCGCGGCGTGCGACGCCGATGTCGTCCATCAGCGGGCGCAGCGTAACGCGATCTTCCTTGAGCTGCTTGCGGATCTCCTTGCGCCGCTCGGGAGGAAGAACGCGCGTAAGCCCCATCAGGCCGAAGTCCTCTCCGCGTCCCTGTCCATGGCGCGGCGGATGGTTCTTGAACCCATACATGGTGCCGCCCACGATGCCGAGGATCAGCAGGTTGAGCGCCAGCGAGGCGATCAACGCGATCTTCAAGCGCCGCGATCCCGTGCCCGCAGACCCCGCTCCCGACTGAGAGACGTCGCTCACAATGTATCCTCCTCAAACAGGCTGATCGCGTCGCTGTCGAGCGCAATCTGGCCGGGGTCGATCTCGTAAGACGTGCTGGCCACCAGCGGCTCCACCGCGGTGTCGAAGGTGCCGGAAAGCCCGAAGAAACCGCCGAGCACGAGCGAAGCCGCGAGCAATGCGGCTGCCGGCCATTGCGCTTCGTGCGTTGGGGCGGGACGGCGTTCGAACACCGACCACCGCGAGCGGGCAGGCGCGCGCGCGGCCGCCGGCGTCTCGGCCTCGGCTGCGGCGAGAATGCGATCCGCAAGAGCGCGCGTATCGAACGCAGGCTCGGGCGCGAGATCGAGCAGCCGGTCCAGCGCTTCGGCCTGGCGCAGGCGCTCCCGCGCCTCAGGGCTCTCGGCGAGCAGTCCGGCAAAATTCCTGCGCACCGGCGCGGGCCAGCGCGTGCGGTCGCTCCCAAAGCGCTCGAGGACGTCCTCGAAAGCGTCGAGGCTCGCTCCTCCTGTCGTGATCTTCTCGGTCATAGCCGTTGTCCCAGGCTCGAAACTTCAACTCTCGCTTTGCAGCAAACTTTTCCAATCTTTCTCCAGGCTGGCGCGCAGCGCGCGGCGCGCACGCGCCAGGAGCGACTCCACCGCCTCGTCTGAAACGCCGAGCACCTCTCCCACCTCGGACTGGCTCAAGCCTTCGTGGTGGAACAGCGTCAGCGCGCGCCGTTGCCGTTCGGGGAGCGCATTCATGGCCTCGCCGACACGCTTGGCGAGATCCTGCTCCTCAAGGCCCACCTGCTGGCTCGGCTCCTCGGCCACTTCCGGCACCTCGTCTGTCACCACGGTCCGCCTCGACGACCGGATGCGGTCGAGGCACAGGTTCGACGTTACGCGCCTCAGCCAGGGGCGGAGCCCATGGGGACCGAGCTCGAGGGTTTCTCCTGCACGCCAGAGCCTCAATAGGGCTTCCTGGGCGATGTCGTCCGCCTCCGCCTCGTCCTTCAACATGCGCCGGGCGAGCGTCACGATCGAAGCGAGGTGGCGATCCACGAGAATACGGAAAGCCTGACGGTCCTGGCGAGCCACGCGCGTCAGCAGCACGCGGTCCTCGGGCGCATCCGGCCACGGCCCCGTCCGTACATTCGCTCCCGGTGTCGTCCCCATCGGTCCTTGTGGCCCCGACCTCAGTTTCACACCGTCGCGTCTCGTATGTCCGCTGGGTCGTAGCACCGACACCCGCTCCGCAGATGGTTTCATCAGCGAAAACGGGGGGAACCGGCGGATTCCGTCGCGACTTATGCAATCAGCTCGGAAAACTGTACCTCAACCCCGGCCAATGTCTCTCGCAACTGGCGCTCGAGTGCCGTGAGATCGGGCGCGTCACCGGCCCGCGCCAGCAGCGCCTTGAGGCCGACAGGTGCGGTTCCGGGGTCGAAAGCTTCCTCAATACAAAGCCTTAGCACTTGGGTGAGGTTGTGAATGAGGCGCGTGGCTGCAATGAGGCTGTCGGCCTTGGCGGCCGGGATGAGGTTCGCCGCCGCGAGCTTCTGGTAGGCGGCCAGCGTGTTCTGATCCAGCACCTCGGGGTGGTCCGCCCCGTGGATGAGTTGCAGATGCTGAGCGATGAACTCGAGGTCCACAAGCCCGCCCCTCACCTGCTTCAGGTCCCAGATGTTGTCGGTTCCCTTCTCCGCGGCGATGCGCGCGCGCATGTCGATCACGTCCTTCGCGATCACGGCCCGGTCGCGCCGCCGCATGAGGGTGTCGCGGATGGCCGCCTCCACCTTCCGGCGTAGCTCGGGGGGGCCCGTGATGACCCGGGCCCGGGTGAGCGCCAGGTGCTCCCAGGTCCACGCCTCGGTCGCCTGATATTCGCGGAACGTCGAGAACTGGGCGGCGACCGGCCCCTTCTGCCCGGACGGCCGGAGGCGCATGTCCACCTCGTAGAGCGTGCCTTCCGCCGTGGGCGCGGAGAGATGCGAGATGAGGCGCTGCGTGTAGCGGGAATAGTATTGGCTCGGCGCCAAGGGCTTGGCGCCGTCGGACTGGATGACCGAGGGGTCGAAGTCATAGATCACAATGAGATCGAGATCGGAGGAGGCCGTCATCTCGCGTCCGCCGAGCTTGCCCATCGCGACGACCACGGCACCGCCGCCGGGAACGTTTCCGTGCGCCCGCTCCAGCTCCTTCTCCACGTCCTCCGCCAGCGCCGCGATCAGCCGCTCGGCCAGAAGTGCGTAAGCGTTGCCCGCCTCGCTCGCGTTGATGGAGCCCGAGAGCACCTTTACGCCGATGAGAAAAGCCTGCTCGCTGCCCACCACGCGGGCGCGGTCGAGCACATCCTGGGCGTCGCGCGCGGTGGCGAGCTCCGCGGCGATCAGCCGGTCGAGCTCATCCGCATCGGGAAGCTTGGCGAACGTCCTGGGATCGATCACTGCGTCGAGCAGACGGCGGCGGCGGGACAGGATGCGTGAGAGGCGCGGCGCGGTGCCCATGATGTCGGCCACCAGCCGCATCAGCGCAGGATTGGCCTTGAGCAGCGAGAAGAGCTGCACGCCACCCGGCAGCTCGGCCAGGAACCTGTCGAACGCAGCGATCGCGCGATCGGGATCGGCGGTGGCAACAAAGGCTTTGACGAGTACCGGCTGCACCTCCGTCAGAAGCTCGCGCGCACGCGGCGAGCGGACTGCCGGATAGCGCCCGTGATGCCAGCCGCGAATTGCGGCGAGCACGTCTCCCGGCCGCGCATACCCCATCTTCGAGAGGGCCGCGACCGTACCCGGATCGTCGGTCTCGCCGGCGAACACGAGGTTCTCGCCGCCCGAGCTCAGCTCCGGCATCCCCTCGAACAGGCGCGCGTAGTGGCCCTGCACCCGCTCCAACACGGACAGCAGCTCGTTCGAGAACTCCGCAAGGCTCGCATAGCCCGCAAACCGCGCGAAGCTTTCGAGACGCGCGTCGTCCTTCGGCACCTCTTGCGTCTGCTCGTCTGCAACCATCTGCAAGCGGTGCTCGATCCAGCGAAGATAGAGGTAGGCCTCCGTCAGCTCATCGGCGATCGCCTTCTCTATCCACCCGTTGTCGACGAGCACGCGTAACGCTTCGAGCGTGCGGCGCGTGCGCAGATTGCGCTGGCGCCCACCAGCGATGAGCTGCTGGGTCTGCACGAAGAACTCGATCTCGCGAATACCGCCGGGGCCGAGCTTGATGTTATGGCCCGCAACGCCGATGCCGCCGAAGCCGCGAAACGCATGGATCTGCCGCTTCATCGCGTGGATGTCGGCAATGGCCGCGAAGTCCAGATTACGACGCCAGATGAAGGGGGCTAGTTCCGCCAGGAAGCCCTCTCCTGCTTCGATGTCTCCGGCGACGGCTCGCGCCTTGATCAGCGCGGCACGCTCCCAGTTCTGCCCGAAGCTCTCGTAGTAGAGAGCGGCCGCATCGGTCGAGAGCGCGATCTGCGTCGCGCCCGCATCGGGCCTCAGCCTCAGGTCGGTCCGGAACACGTAGCCAGCCGCCGTGCGCTCGTCGATCAGCCGCACGAGGTCGCGCGTCAGACGCACGAAGAACGTCGACGGCTCCACGCCTTCCTTCAAGCGCGCCCGCTGGCGCTCGTAGAAGACGATGAGATCGATGTCGCTCGAATAGTTGAGCTCGTGGGCGCCGTATTTGCCTACTCCGAGCACCATGTAGCCCGACGTCACATCCGGGGTCTGCTTGTCGTCGGAGATCCAGTCGCCCTTGGCGACAGCCTGGCGGAAGAGAAAGCGCACAGCGCCCTGCAATGCAGCGTCGGCGGTTTCGGAGAGAACGCAAGTCACCTCCATCACGCTCCACACGCCTGCGAGATCGCAGAGGGCGGTGAGCAGCGCCACCTCGGACTTGTAGGTCCGCAATGCGGTCATAGCCTCCGGCATCGCATCGAGCGTCAGAAGCCGCTCGGCAAGTCCGGCTGACAAGGAGGCGAAATGCTGCTCCGGATTGGAGCGGAGGATTCTCTCCAAACGCTCGGGACTGCGCGCGATCTCCGTGCGGAGGTAGGACGAGCCCGCGACGATCCCGGCCATCCACGGACGGACCGGCTCGCTTTCGAGCAAGGCGACAAGGTTTGCGAGCGCTTCGTCCCGCCGCCAGTCTTGCAGCAGAGGATCGAGGCTGGCGCCGCCCGCGGGGTCCTGGGGGCGCCGTTTCGACGTACCGAGGCGCTCCAGCAAAGTGCCTTTGGCTGCGCTGTCGCCTGCCATGCCTTCTCCCCCGCTTCTTCCCGCGAACTCGGGGATCAGACCGCCCCCTGCTCGCTTTTTATCAGTTTGTCCCTCTCCTGGGACACCACCGGCAGGGTTACCACGACCCGCAGGCCCGGATCATTATCTTCGAGACGGACAGCACCGTTATGCAGGCGCGCGACGGCCGCCACCAGGCTCAGACCAAGGCCGGTCCCCGGCTGCGTCCGGCTTTTTTCCAGCCGCACGAAGCGCCTGAGCGCCCGGTCGCGGTCCTTGGCCTCGATACCGGGTCCCCGGTCGGCGACGGAGATCTCGGCCAGTCCGCCGCTTTTACCCGCCTTGACCTCGACAATGGCGGGCACCAGACCCTGAGCGGCGCGGGCGGAATACTTGATTGCGTTGTCGGCGAGATTGGCAACAGCCTGACCCACGAGCTGGCGGTTGGCGCGGATCATGATGCCGTCCTCCGCTTGGATCGTGAGGGCGAGGCCCGCCTCCTCGGCCACCGGCTCGTAAAGCTCGGCCACGTCGCGCACGAGGCGCCCCAGGTCGAACACCTCCGCACTCTCCTCGACCACGCCTGCCTCCAGCCGGGCGATGAGCAGCAGAGCGTTGAAGGTCTTGATCAGATCGTCGGCCTTCTCGATCGTGGATTCGAGGCCTTCGCGGTAAGCCTCTCCGCCGCGCCCATCGCGAAGGGCAGCTTCCGCGCTGTTGCGCAGGCGGTTGAGCGGCGTCTTGAGATCGTGCGCAATGTTGTCGGACACCTCACGCAGGCCGTTCATGAGCTGCTCGATGCGGTCGAGCATGCCGTTCAGGCTCTGGGAAAGCTCGTCCAACTCGTCGCTGTTGCCGGCAACGGGAATGCGTCGCGACAGATCGCCGGCCATGATGGAGCGCGTCGTCGCGTTGATCACCTCGATCCTGCGCAGCACGGACCGCCCGACAGCAAGCCCCGCGACGATCGCGGCGAGAGCAAGCGCTCCGAAGCCCCAGAGGAACGTGCGTTTGATGCGCGCCGCAAGCGCGAGCTGATCGCCGATGTCGCGGCCGACGAAGAGGCGCAAGCCGGAACCGGCCGCCACGGGAATGACGACTCCCAAGCGCTCGACGCCTGGCGCATCCCCGTCGCGCGCATAGTTCACGACGCCGCCGCTGGGGCGCTCGGGGATCGGCGGCAGGCTGCGGAGATTTCCCGCGAGCTTGGCGCCGGATGCGTCCGACAGGAAATAGAGGCTGGTGCTTTCGGGGAAGCTGCGAAGCCGTATGCGCTCGGCGAGTGCGTGGGGATCGTTGGCGGCAGCTTCGCGCGCAAGCTCGGCCGCCTCGCTGCGCAGCTCCTCGACGACATGCTCCGTCAGAAGCGTGTTGGTCTGCCAGAACAGTGTGCCGACGATGAGCGCCGAGACGACCATGAAAGCAGCCGCGCTCGCCGCCGCAAGCCGGAACGCCTGCGTCGACATCGTTCTGACGACGATGTCAGAGAGCGCCGTCACGGACCATGTATCCCGCGCCGCGGACGGTGTGCAGCAATGGCCTGTCGAAGCCCTTGTCGATCTTGGATCTCAGCCGGGAGACGTGAACGTCGATGACGTTGGTTTGCGGGTCGAAGTGATAGTCCCAAACGTTCTCGAGCAGCATGGTGCGCGTCACCACCTGGCCGGCATTCTTCATGAGGTATTCGAGCAGGCGATATTCGCGCGGCTGTAGCTGGATCGGCTCACCCGCGCGCGTCACGCGGTGGGACAGGCGATCGAGCACGAGGTCGCCGACGGCGTAGCGCGTCTCCTGCTCCTCGGGTACGGCGCGCCGGCCCAGGGCCTCGATGCGCGCGAGCAGCTCGGTGTAGGCATACGGCTTCGTGAGATAGTCGTCGCCACCGGCGCGGAGGCCCTTCACGCGATCGTCCACATCGCCCAGCGCGGAGAGAATCAGGACCGGCGTACGGCAACCTTCCGTGCGCAGCGTCTTCACCACCGTGAGGCCATCGAGGCGCGGCAGCATTCGGTCGACGATCAGGATGTCGTAGGTTCCGCCCTGCGCCATCTCGAGGCCGGCCTCGCCGTCGCCCGCGACATCGGCCGAATGCCCGCTCTCCTTCAGCGACTTCTGCAGGAAATGCGCCGTTTCGCGGTCATCCTCAATCACCAGCACGCGCATTGGCCGCCTCGCTTCCCTTGGCGCGCGCCGTCCCGCGCCCGCATTCTCTCTTGTCAGATACATCGAGGCGGCCCGGTTCCTCAAGAGCCGGGCCGCCTCACTTTGCGTTAGCCTTGATCGGCGGTTCAGCCTTTCTTGAGCTGGATCGGCACGATGCGCCGCTGATCCGCCGACTTGATGTAGAGCATCACCGCCTTGCGGCCGAGTTCCTTGGCCTTCTTCACGCCGTCGGCCACATCCGACGGACCGGACACGGTCGAGCCGCCGACCTCGAGGATGATGTCACCCGCCTTGATGCCCTTCTCGGCGGCGTCCGACTCAGGATCGACCTCGGTGACGGCCACACCCTCGGTGCCGCTGCGCGGGGGAGCGAGCGTCAGGCCGAGCTGGTCGAGCTCGGTGCCCGACAGATCGTCCGCAGACTTACCCTGCTCGAGCTTGGCGATCTCGTCTGCCGAGCCCGGGAACTTGCCGAGGCGCACCTTGACGGTCTCCTCCTTGTTGGAGCGCCAGACCTTCACGTCGACGGTGGTGTCGGGTGCGTAGTCGGCGATCTTGCGGGCAAGATCACGGCTATCGGAGATCTTGTCGCTGTTGACCTGGAGGATCGCATCCTGGACCTTGAGGCCGGACGAGGAAGCGGGACCGTTGGGCGTCACCTCGCTCACGAGCGCACCCTTGGCTTCCGTGAGGCCAATGGCGGCTGCGGTGTCTTCATCGACGTTCTGGATCTTCACGCCGAGCCAGCCGCGGCTCACCGTGCCACTCTTCTTGAGCTGAGCGATCACGTCCAGAGCCGTGCGAGCAGGCACAGCGAAAGCGATGCCGACGTTGCCGCCCGAGGGGCTGAAGATCGCGGTGTTCACACCGATAACCTCGCCGTTGAGGTTGAAGGTCGGGCCACCAGAGTTGCCCTTGTTCACCGCGGCGTCGATCTGGATGAAGTCATAGGGACCCGAGCCGATGTCGCGGCCGAGTGCCGACACGATGCCGGCCGTCACGGTGCCGCCGAGGCCAAACGGGTTACCGACGGCAAGCGCCCAGTCGCCGACGCGGCCCGGCTTGTCCGTGAACTTGACGAACGGGAACGTCTTCGTCGACTTGAGCTTGAGGAGCGCGATATCGGTGCGCGGATCGGTGCCGACGAGCTCGGCGTCCATCTTCTCCTGATCGTCGAAGCTCACCTGGATCTTGGTGGCGCCGTCGACGACATGGTTATTGGTCACCACGTAGCCATCAGCCGAGATGACGAAGCCCGAGCCCTGCGCCTGCGTCGGGCGCTGCTGCTGGGGCATGTTACGGAACTCCTTCGGCAGGTTCTTGAAGAACTCGTAGAAGGGGCTGTCCTCGGGAATGTCGGGGAAGCCTTCGGGCATACCCTTGCCGCCCTTGGCAACCTTGGTGCCGCCAGCCACGACCGAGATCGAGACCACCGACGGCTTCACCTTCTCGATGATGTCGGCGAAGCTCAGCGGCGCGCGGCCGAAGGGCGTCTCGACGCTGGGTGCGTCGGGCGCGAGCTGCGCCAAGGCGGGCGTCGTCGCCAAGCTGCCCAACAGGATAGCCGTAGACGCCAACGCGCCGACGGTTGCGTGCGCAAACCGGCGTCCGGTGCCATAAGACTTTGGCCCGCTCTTTGCTCCGGACATCATGTCACCGGAAATAACCATTCAAGTCCTCCGCTTGGAAAGCGCTGAAGTTAGTGTCCATGGCAGAGGTAGTCCCTTCGGCCTTACGGCTGCCTTTCGGGTACGTTAAGAGTTGGTAATGAGGCAAATTTCCCCGCTTTTCGCCGTGAGCACTGCCCACCCGACGCGCCCGAGCAGCGCGCTCTCGGGGGTGCGTATGGGGCTCTTCCTCGCGGGGATCGCATACGGCTTCGCAGGTGCGTCAACCGCTTCAGCCGGGCCGCTTTTTCGTTTCGAGACACCGCGGGCGAGCGCCCTCCATCGGGTGGCAGTTTTTGGGACGGACGATCGTGTTGCTCTTCCCGCCGCACGGTCGGGGCTCAGATCATCGATCGGGCTGCTCTACGAAGGCCGCTCCCACTCCGTGTGCACCGCATTCTGTGTGGGCGAGGATGTCGTCGCGACGGCCGGGCACTGCCTGTTCCGCACCGCGGACGAACGTCCGCTTCGTCTCCAGGGCTTCGAGTTCCGCCTGCAGCCGCTCAACGGCCCCGGCGCAAGCTCGCGCATCGCGGGATCGGAGCGCGGCGCCGAAGCCCAGCACGTCGCGGCCGGCTCGCTCAAACTTCGGGTCAATCCGCCGATCGATGCGGCGAGCGACTGGGCGCTGCTGCGCATGCGGGAGCCGATCTGCAAGGGCCACGCCCTCCCCATCAGCCGGCAGCCCGAGAGCGAGCTGGTGAAGCTGTCCGCGGCCCAGCGCGTCTACCAGGTGAGCTATCATCGCGATTTCGGAAACTGGGAGCTGGCCTACGGCGCACCGTGCGCCATTCGCCGCTCGTTCAACGGGGCGGACTGGACCGCAATCTCGAAGGACTTCGTGGATGCGGGTCACGTCATCCTGCATACGTGCGACACCGGCGGCGCGTCGTCGGGCTCGCCGCTCCTCATCGACGGACCAGCAGGTCCCGAGGTGGTCGGCATCAATGTGGGCACCTACCTGCAGGCCAAGGTTCTGACGCAGCGTGGCGAGGTCGTACATCGGTACAAGTCGGAAATGGTGGCTAATACTGCCGTCGCCGCGTCCGCGTTCCGCGGAACACTGGAAGCGCTGGTGCGCGCCGAGATCCTAGCCGAAAAGCGAGACCTCAAGGAGCTGCAGCGGCTGCTCGCCCAGGAAGGCTACGACAGCGGCACACGCGACGGGGTCTACGGGGGGAAGCTCAACGCGGCCATTCGCGCGTTCGAGCGCGCCGAGGGGCGTGGTGAGACGGGGCTTGCGACGGCCGCGCTTCTCAAGCGTCTTGCCGCGCTCGATGCGCAACGGCGCGGGCGCGGACCGGTTGGGCTGCCGCCTTCCGATGTCGAGACGGGCAGCGTGGGATCGCACAACGTGACGGGTGGCACGGCGCGGCTGCCGCGCTAGGACGTCTTCGGCTCGTCGCTCTTCAGCAGCGCATCGAGCGCCGCCTGCTCCTCCGGCGTGAGCTTCGCCACCGGCTCTCTGCCCGACGTGGCCGCCGCCGCTTCCCGCGGGACGCGGAACGAATTGCGCAGGATGACGACTGCGCCCAGAAGCACGAGGAGAGGCATGAGCCAGAGCAGCACCGTCTCGGGCGAGAAGGGCGGCTTCAACAGCACGAACTCGCCGTAGCGCGCGACGACGAAATCGCGGACCTGAGCGTCCGTGTCGCCGGCCTGAAGGCGCTCCCGCACGAGGACGCGAAGATCGTGGGCGAGCGGGGCGTCGGAATCGTCGATCGACTGGTTCTGACAGACGAGGCACCTGAGGCCCGTCGAAATATCGCGGGCGCGCGCTTCGAGCGCCTTGTCCGGCAGCATCTCCTGCGGTGTCACCGCGCGAGCCGGAGCAACCGGCGTTGCGACCGCTCCTGCCAGGAGAAGACATCCGAGCAGAGCCACAAGCGCCGAGCGTTTCGATCTCGCAGTCATGGCCATCCTCACTCGGCGGGCACGCCGACAGGCGCGCGGCTGGAGCGCCGCTGGGGCGCTCCCACGCGCAGGCGCCGGTCCGACAGGGACACCGCGCCACCGAAGAACATAATCAGCGCGCCGATCCAGATGAAGCGCACGAGCGGGTGGAAGTAGAGCCGGACCGCGAACGCGCCATCGGGCTGCTGGTCACCGATCACCGCGTAGAGGTCACCGCGCCACGAAGGATGGATACCCGCTTCGGACGTGGGCTGAGGCGGGGCGTCGTAGAGGCGCTTCGAAGGCTCGAGGCGCGTGACGGGGCTGCCGCCGCGCGTGACGTCGAATACGCCGAGCGTCTCCGTGTAGTTCGGTCCCTTGGACGGTGCGGCGCCGCGGAACGCAAGCTCGTAGCCCGCGATCTCGGTGCGATCGCCCGGACGCATCAGCAGGATGGCTTCGCTCTTGTAGGCGCTGGTTCCGACGATCCCGCATACCATCAGGCCGACGCCGAAGTGCGCGAGCATCGTGCCGACGGCGGCGCGCGGAAGATTGACGAGGCGGCGGAAGGATTCCGAGAGCGGCGCCTTGCCGAGCTTGATGCGGAAGGCCGTCTCCGAAAGTGCGCCAGCCATCACCCATACGCCGATCGCAAACCCGAACGGCGCGAGCCAAGGCCCGCGCTCGGTCGCGGCGAACGAGACTACGATCACGATGAGAGCGAGCACGCCGGCGACGATCAGGCGTTCCATGGCGGCCGCGAGGTCCGCGCGCTTCCAGGCGAGCAGCGGGCCGAGGGGAAGCGCGAGCAGCAGCGGGAACATCAGCGGCACGAACGTCATGTTGAAGTAAGGCGGGCCGACCGAAATCTTGGCACCCGTGAGCGACTCGAGCGCGAGCGGATAGAGCGTGCCGACGAACACCGTCGCGCATGCCGTCGTCAGCAGCACGTTGTTGAGCACAAGGCTGCCTTCGCGCGAGATCGGAGAAAAGATTCCGCCCTGCGAGAGATCACGCGCACGATAAGCAAACAGTGTCAGTCCGCCGCCTGTGAACAGCAGCATGATGGAGAGAACGAACACGCCGCGCCCAGGATCCACCGCGAAGGCGTGCACCGACGAGAGCACGCCCGAGCGGACGAGGAAGGTGCCCATCAGCGAGAGCGAGAAGGTGAGAATGGCGAGCAGGATGGTCCACACCTTGAGCGCTTCGCGCTTCTCCATCACGAGGGCGGAGTGCAGCAGCGCGGTGCCCGCGAGCCAGGGCATGAAAGAAGCGTTCTCGACCGGATCCCAGAACCACCAGCCGCCCCAGCCCAGCTCATAGTAGGCCCACCACGATCCCATCGCGATGCCGATGGTGAGACACATCCAGGCGAGCAGAGTCCACGGACGCACCCAGCGCGCCCACGCGGCATCCGTGCGGCCCTCGATCAGGGCCGCGATCGCAAACGAGAAGGCGAGAGAGAAGCCAACGTAGCCCATGTAGAGGAAGGGCGGATGGAACGCGAGGGCCGGGTCCTGGAGGATCGGGTTCAGGCCGCGCCCATCCAACGGCGCAGGATCAAGCCGTTCGAACGGATTGGAGGTGATGAGGATGAACAAGAGAAACGCCAAAGCGATGGAGCTCTGCACGGAGAGCACATTCGCCCTCAAAGTCGCCGGCAGGTTGTTTCCGAACAGCGCGACCGCAGCGCCGAACACCGCGAGGATCAGAACCCACAGCAGCATGGAGCCTTCGTGGTTCCCCCACACTCCGGAGATGCGATAGATCAGCGGCTTCGACGAGTGGGAGTTCGCCGCCACGTTGGCGACGGAGAAGTCCGACGTCACGTAAGCGTGCGTAAGGGCCAGAAACGCGATCAGGATGAGGCCGACCTGGCTCAATGCGGCGGGCTCGCCGAAAGCCATCAGCCGCGCGTCACGCTTGGCTGCGCCCCAGGCCGGAATGAAAGTCTGGGCTGCCGCCACCAGCAGCGCCAGGATCAACGCGAAGTGTCCAATCTCGATGATCACGTGATCCTCGCTCCCATGTCCTGCGCTCTGGGTCTACTGGGTTCCCGTCTCACCGCCGGGATGTGTTGCACCCTTGCCGAGTTGTACGCCCTTCTCCTGAAGCGCCTTGGCGACCTCCGGAGGCATGTACGTCTCGTCGTGCTTGGCGAGCACGGTGTCGGCCACGAAATGCCCATCGGCGCCCAGCACGCCTTCGGCCACGACGCCCTGCCCTTCGCGGAACAGGTCCGGCAGGATTCCCTCGTAGGTCACCGGAACGCTCTGGAAGGTGTCCGTCACGTCGAAGCCGACGCGCGTACCCGTGCCGCGCTCGACGGAGCCGTCTTTGACCAGGCCGCCGAGACGGAAGCGTACCCCCGGCGCTATCTTATGCTCAGCCACGTCGCTCGGCGTGTGAAAGAACACGATCGACTGGCGGAATGCGAAGAGCATCAAGATGGCGGCGATCGAAAGGATGCCGACGCCAAGCCCGATCAATACTCCTCGCCGTTGTTTGCGTGTCATTGCGGACTTTCCGGCTTTTTGCCCTGGAGCCCGAGGTTCTGCTCGGACTTGTCGATCTCGTCGAGAGAGGCGCGGTCGCCGGCGAAATTCTCGCGGGCGCTCGCGAGCGCGGCAAGCGCGTCACTCTCGCGCCCTAGCACCTTATAGGCCCGCGCGAGCCTGATCCATCCTTCGAGATCCTTACCATTGTCCTTGAGGCGGTCAGCCAGCCGGTTGACCATGCTCAAGACGAATGCATCCCGGTCAGCGGGAGACATGGCCGAGACGTCGGGCATTTCACCGCTGGCCGCGGGGGGCGGCGCCGAGGGCGCAGCCTGCGCTGCAGGTGCTTCTTCGGGGATCTTCTCCCCTTTTAGCTTCCTGTTCACGAGATCGAGCCGTTCGGAAACCGCAGAGCGCCATGTGGCGTCGGCCGGTGCCTTGTCGAGGATGTCGCGATACTCCGCCGCTGCACCAGCGAGATCGCCGTCCTGCTCCTTGGCGAGCGTGAGCCACACGCGGACCTCGATGCGGGCGGGATCGAGCTCGAGCACGCGCAACGCCGCCTTGCGTACCGGCTCGGTGACGATGCCGTTCTCAGCGAGGAGCGTCGCCTCCGCGAACCCGAGAAGACGGCGCACGGTCTCGCCTTCCAGGCGATTGGCTTCCGCGAAGGCATGAGCCGCGTCGGCATAGCGGCCGAGACGCAGATAGATCGGTGCGATCACATCCCAGCCCCTGCCATCCTCGGGATGGTCGCGGAGACGCTGCTCGACTTGGGCGATGAGATTGACGATGGAGCTTGCGCCGTCTCCGCCCGTCCCGGCGGCGGTCTGCCTCTCGGAGAAGGGATGATCGGGAAGATGCGGGGAGCCGCTCAAAAGATAGAGGCCGATCCCCACGACCGGGAGCAAAGCCGTGATCGCGACGTAGATGCGGCGCGCCCGGTTGACGCTCGCGGTATCGTCGGCACTTTCGGCGGTCTCGCTCGCCTCGCCACTTGCGCGCTTGATGAGGCGCCGCGCCACCTCGGCGCGTGCGCTTTCGATCTCGCTGTCGACGACGAGGCCGCGATCACGCTCCGCATCCAGCTCGCGCAATTGATCGCGATAGACGGCAAGGTCCGCTGCCGCCGGCTCGACCACCGCGACTTGCGTCTGACGCAGCGGTCTCAGCAGCAGAGCGACCACTGATGCCGTCAATATCGCGAAGCAAACCCAAAGAAGCATCGAAAACCTTAGAAGCCTTCTAGTCCTAAGTCCCCCGGTTCAATAGGGGTGAGGAGTCAGGCTGACAAGAGGCCGACAGCGTATTGGGGTTATTTAAAGGTCGCAGGTCGTTGTTCAGGAGCAATTCCAGGCGCCGGAAGGCCTTTCTGCTGCGCTGCGGAAGGCGGAAACAAGGGGGCGGGCACTCAGTTCAGCACCCTGCGCCCCAACTCCCTCGGGACTCACGCCTCAGGAACCGCGGACAGGTCACCGGCCTTAGCCCACGTTGCTCCAGGTGCCATCCGGATTGCGGCAAGCCGTTCCGCGCATGGACTGCGGGCGGCCGTCGATGAAGATCTTATGGGTGTAGTCGCGGCAATCCACCGCGCCACGCTTGTAGGGACGGCTGGGGACGACCTCGCCATAACGGCCGTTGTCCGGATTGCGCCACTGGCGCGAAACGCCCGACTGGCCACGCTCGAGCGCTTCATACTCTGCGTCCTGCGCGAGGCGGCGGTCCTGGGCGTCCATCGAGCGGCCGATCTCGCTGCCAACGATGCCGCCGACCACGGCGCCAATGGCCGTAGCTGCGATATTGCCGGTGCCCTTTCCGACCTGATTTCCGAGGATGCCGCCTGCAACGGCGCCAACAACCATGCCGGTATCGGCTTTGCTCGGACCTTCAGGTCCGCAGCCGGCGAGCCCGATCGACACCATCAGAAGCGCGGAAGCGCAAAGTGTGCGCATGAAGATCCCCGTATTGCCCGAGAGCACATCTCGTCCAAGAGCATTTGCTGGCCCACCCACTTGCCCAAGCAATGCCCAGAATGTGACTCGTCTTCAAGCACATCCAACGTACCGTTTCCACCGGGATTCAGGCGAAAATTCGGCGTTAGCCACTGGAAATTGGAGCGCCAGGTCAGGCAGACGGGAGATCCACCTCCACGCGCAGCCCGCCCAGGGGCGAGCGCGCCAAAGTCAGGCTTCCCCGGTAGGATTGCACGAGATCCGTGACAATCGAGAGACCAAGTCCCGATCCCGGCTTCGTTTCATCCAGCCGGACCCCGCGCTTGCCGATGCGGGCGCGCTGCTCGTCCGAAAGGCCCGGGCCGTCGTCGTCGATGCGGATGGCCAAACGGCCGGGGGATTTACGCCCGCCGGTTGCACTCACGGCGACGTTCACCCTGCTCTTTGCCCACTTGCACGCATTGTCACAGACGTTGCCCAGAATCTCCTCCAGATCCTGCCGCTCGCCCGCGAAGCGCGCGTCCGGCGCGCACTCCACGTGGATGGCGATGCTGCGCTCGCGATGGATGCGCTCCAAGGCACGTTGCAGCGGCTCCAGCACATCCTGAACGGGCGTCGCGCGCCCGATCACGCCAACGCGCGCCGCCACCCGTGCGCGGTCCAGATAGTGATTGACCTGATCGCGCATGATCTCCGCCTGCTCGGCGATCTTTGCGCCCAGTGCCCCTTTGTCCTCGCGCGCCTCGTTTGTAATCACGGCGAGCGGTGTCTTAAGCGCATGAGCGAGATTGCCGACCTGCGTGCGGGCACGGTCGATGATCTCCTGATTGGAGGCGATCAGCGCGTTGAGCTCGTCCTGCAGAGGCTCGATCTCGGCCGGCAGCTCTCCCTCGAGCTTTTCGGCACTGCCGGAGCGAACCTCCGCGAGGCCCTGCTCGATACGGCGCAAGGGCAGCAGGCCGAAGCGAACCTGAAACAGCGTCACGGTCACGAGGCCGACGCCCGTCAGGAACAGCGCGATGGTGAGGCGGGTGAGAAAATTCGCGACACGGCTTTCGAGCCAGTCGACGGGGCCGGCCACGATGATGGAATAGCGGGGCGTCTGCTCCCGCGAGTCGGGACTGTCGATCACCTCGACCATGCGAAGCCGCTCGCCCGCCGGACCAGTGGATCCCATCCAGCGGGCGCCGTTCGCGTCCGGCTTGATCTCGCGGAGGATCGGCAGCTCGAGCTTGGCGTCGCCGAGGGACGCAGAGGCGAGGCTCGGCGCGATGCCGTCCTCCACCGGCTTGATCTGCCAGTACCAGCCCGAGTGAAAATCCTCGAACAACGGCTCGTAGCGATTGGCGGGCGCGATCGGCGCCTTTTCGCCACCCATGCTGTCGACGGCGATGGAGTTCACGAGCTTTTCGAGACGGGCATCGAACGAGGCCTGCACGTCGTCGCGATAGAGCCGGTAGATTATGACGCCCGCGATCGGCAGGACGAGAAGGGTCCACGCCGCCGACGTTGCAAACAGGCGGAAGGCGAGCGACTTAAGTTTCATCGGCGGCGCCGCGGCTCATGCGATAGCCGAGGCCGCGTACCGTCTCGATCACGTCGGCCGGGATCTTCTTGCGCAGCCGCCCGATGAACACCTCGATGGTGTTCGAGTCCCTGTCGAAGTCCTGCTCGTAGAGATGCTCGACGAGCTCGGTGCGGGAGACCACACGGCCGCTGTGGTGCATCAGGTACGCAAGGAGGCGGTACTCGTGGGAGGTGAGCTTCACCTGCTGGCCATCGCAGGTGACGCGCGCCGTCTTGGTGTCGAGGCGAACGGGTCCGCACTCGATCTCGCTCTTGGCGTGACCCGAGGCGCGGCGCACCTGCGCGCGAACACGCGCCAGCAACTCCTCCATATGGAAAGGCTTGGCCAGATAATCGTCGGCCCCGGCGTCCATGCCGGAGACCTTGTCGCTCCAGCGATCGCGCGCCGTCAGGATAATGACAGGCATATTGCGGTTCGCGCGGCGCCACTGCTCGAGGATGGAGATGCCGTCCATCTTCGGCAGACCGAGATCGAGGATCACGACATCGTAAGGCTCGGTGTCGCCGAGGAAGTATCCCTCCTCGCCATCGAAGGCGGCATCCACGGCATAGCCCGCGCCGGTAAGCGCGGTGTTGAGCTGCCGGTTGAGATCTTTGTCGTCCTCTACGACGAGTATGCGCACGGGGGCTCTCAGTGTTGGTTAAGGTCGGACAGTGCGGGCGACTATAGTCGCCCGCGCCTGCCGAGCCTAGAGCACCGAGCGGAACGGCAAAAGTGTGATCGCGGCCGCCCTTCTCAGCCCTTGGCCTTGAAAAGCGCCTTGCCAATCGGCTGGGTTGCCCGTACCCGGCCAAAAATAGTCATGATCGTTCCGACCAAGGTGCCGACTGCTTGGATGGCGCCGACCACCTGCTGCCCGGCGTTCTGGACGAGATCTCCCGAGATGTCGATGCCTGTGACCGGAGCCAGCGCAGGCACGACTGTCGAAAGGATGGTCACGATGGTGCCCCAGATGGTGATGGAATGGCCCCACCATTTTCCGTTGGCCTGGGTCGAGGACGTGGCTGTCATGTCTGGATCTCCTTCGCTGTTGGGGGATGGGATGGTGTCGATCTCGGATCCGAGCGTTCGCGCGAGCTTCAGAGTTGCATCGACGCGCCGCAGCCACCCACGGCCGAAGCGCCAGAAGTGCGGCAGTGCGCGGTAGCGGCGCTCGCGGATGGCGGCGTAGGACGCGAGCGCTTCTGCGACGGAGGCCGCGGCAACGGCGGCTCTCGTCTCCGGTCCGATCTCGCCGTCGACGCTCGCGCCCACGGCTTCCTGCAAAACGCGGATGGCCGCGCCCACACCGTGGTTCACGGCAGCGTCGAAATGCATGAGCGCGAGCGGCCCGGGCAGCTCGGCGCAGTGGGCGAGATCCCAATAGCGGCGACGGTAGATTTCGCTCACGGTCTCGCGGTCGATGGCCTTGAGATCGCGGATGAGGGCCGCACGATTGGCCGTCGTGATGGCCACCTTGCGCCACGCCGCGAAGACGCCGAGCGTGATACCGTGGTTCGTAGGACCGCCAGGGTCGTGAGGATCGTCTGTAAATCCGCCCTCCATTGCGAGGACATGGATCAGTGCGCGATCGAAGACGGGCGCCTGCCCTTCGCGCTCTGCGGACCTGACGCTGCTTTCCGCGTCTTTCTGCGGCGCGTGTTTCTGCACTGCGGGCCAGCGTACTGCGAGCAACCGGCTCTTGGGATAGCGGGTGACGGATACGGCGTTGCCCTGATTTCCACCGAGCAATACGACCGCGTCCTCGGTCTCACCGAGCCAGAAGCCGACGTGTCCCTCGGACGCATTCGATCCACGCGAGAAGACTGCAATGGCGCCCGTGCGGGGCTTTTCGAGCGCCGCACCCCACTTCAAATAGGAGCGGGCGAGCAACGACCGCGTCGATCGGATCCCCACGCGTTCGAGGCATGCGCCGCAGAACGCCGCGCACCATGCGATCTCGTCGCGCGCGATATCCGGGTGCCCCGCGTCGCGAAAGAACGCGAGAATGCGCGCGTTCTCCTTCGTGCCCGCGCGCTCGGATTGGCCGAACTCGCGCCAGGCTTCCTCGAGCCAGCGTGCTTCTTCCATCATGTCCTCGATGCTTTGGGGGTCAGACGACCGCGGCTTTCGGCGTCCCGCGTCCGCGCGTCGCGCTCATCTGGTAGACGGCGACGGAGAGCGCACTCTGCGCTGCTCCGAAATCCGCCACCTGCTCGGCTGTGGAATAGACACAGCTCTGCGCTGTCGCCGTGATCGTGCGCTTCACGGTCGACCCGCTCAGCACGTCGATCTCATAGCGCTCGCTCTCCTCGGCGAGCGGAACCTCGGCGGCATCCCAGCTGTCGCCCCCGACGCGGGTGCGACGCTTCCACGAGATCGTGATGTCTCCGCCGCCCGTGCGTGCGCCCCGTACGTGCGCGGGCGAGAGCGGCATCAGGCCCCGTCCCTTGAACGTATGGATCTCGGTGGCGTAGGACCGATCCGCGATGTCGCGATTGGCGGGGCCGAACCTCCAATAGAGCGGCGCACCAATCTCACCGGCCGTCAGATCTACGCGCGCGATCTCGCCGCCCAGCAGCACGAATGTTGCCCCGGCAGGCAGTGCGTTCCGCATCTCGCGCTCGGTGCCGCCCTGCCCTCGCAGCAGGTTCGAAAGCTCGTAGGTCGCCTCTCCCACCAGCGTGGCCGTCTCGAACTGCAAGACCTCCCAGCCTCCGGCTTCGTTGCGGATGGCAGCTGCGTTGCGGCCCGCGAGCATCTGCAGCCGGGTGACGGACGCCAGCTCGCCGCTCGACAGGCGCACGCTGAGGCGCGCCCCGCGATCGACGACAGCGATCGGACCGGAGGGCAGCGGGTGCAGTGTCTCACCCATGATCGCCGGCGCGCTTGCGAGCGCGCGAAGAGCGTATCCGGCGTCCTCGGGAGAAGAAAAGAGCGCTACGCCGCCCGGCCACGGGCTCTGAAAAGCTGCCGCATATCCCGCTTCCGCCGGCTCATCGCCGCGCAAAAGCGGCAGATCCAGAAACTCGACGTGCGGCACACCGTCGAAAACCGTTTCGCCTCCGCCGATATCACGGGGACGCGCGGCGGCGCCCGCATAGATCTCCGGGTCGATGCTGCGCCCCTCGATCTCACGAACGCCCCGCTCGCCGATCTCGGTGACGCGTACCAGCATCGTGGTTCCGTCCTTCACGACGGACACTATGTCTCCGGGTTCGATATCGATGGCGCTCGGCGGGAGCTTGAAGAGCGCTCGCTCGCGCGAGGCCCAGGTCTCGAACAGCCAGGCGTCCGCGATCTGCGACGCGCTTTCGTGCTCGAGCACAATCGGCAGCTCGGCCCGCGCGACTCGACCACTCGCGCCCGTCAGCCGCCGCGCCTCGGAGACCGCCTGGCGATAGTCGCCGGTCGCCGCAATGTGGCTCACCTTCGCGGAAGCGGGAAGGTCGGTCTCCTGCGAGCGCGTGAGCGTCAACAGTGCATCCCCCGCCCGCTCCTCCACCAGCTCGCTCTCCGTCACGGAGAGAACCGGCGGCTCGGCGCCGCGATGGCGGAACAGGATGCGCCCCTCGCTCTCCAGGCTGTCGAAGAAGTACGCGAGCTCCAGCGGCTGCAGCGCATCACGCGGCGACATCAACCGGTCGATGACATAGCCGGGAACCACGCCCGCGAGACGGCTCGCATCATGACCCGTGATGCCGTAATCCGCGAGGATCGCGTCGACCAGCTCCGGCAGCGGCGCCACTGAGAAGCGGCCGTTCAGCCAATGGCCGAAGCGCCAGTTATCGCCGTCTCCCCACACGTCCGTGTTGTAGGGGAATGCCGGAAACGGGCGCGCATCCCAGCAGTACACGTGGATACGCGAGAGATCGACCATGCGCTGGCCGGTCACGGCCGAGACCGGGTTCTGCCCGCTCACATAGCCTTCGCTCGCAGGATCGAACGTATCGATGAGCGCTTTCAGGAAGCGGCGCTGTATAAGGTCATCCCGCGCGCCACGCGAGAAATATGGAAACGCGGATTCCGCGCTCTTCGGATCGACGAACACGTTGGGCTGGTTTGCCCCCTTATCGACGGCGGGACAGCCGATCTCCATGAACCAGAAGGGCTTTGATTGCGGCACCCAGGCCGTCGGGGATCCGCTCGGCACACCTCCCGGGCGATTGAAATGCTGGTTCTGCCACCACGACTTGATATCCTTGTAACGGAATACCCAGGGCGCACCGTGGCCGTCGGTCAAGGGCGAGCGGATCTGAGCCTCGCGATCGGCGTCGCTCGCATAGTACCAGTCGAACCCTTCACCGCCTTGCACATTGGCGCGCAGGTAGTCCTCGTCGTAGATCGAGCGCGTGCCTGCAACGTAGTCGAGGTGGCTCGTTCCATCGCGCCAATCGGACAAGGGCCAATAGAGATCGATGCCGATGGCGTCGATCGCGGAAGAGGCCCACAAGGGATCGAGGTGAAAGTAGACGTCACCCGATCCATCGCCCGGCTGGTGGCCGAAATATTCTGACCAATCGGCGGCGTAGAGCACCTTCGTCCCGGATCCCAGGACGCTCTTCACATCGGCCGCCAAAGCCACGAGGGCAGCGACGAATGGATAGGTGGAGGCCGCGCTCCGCACCTGCGTAAGCCCGCGCAGCTCCGTGCCGATCACAAACGCATCGACCCCGCCCGCGGCCTTGGCGAGGAAGGCGTGGTGCAGAACCATCCGGCGGAAGGACCATTCGGCGGGTCCGGAATAGACGACACTCCCGCCGGAGATGGAGAAGTGGGCTGTCGACGCCGTTCCAACGAATGAGGCGATCTGGCTCGCGGCCGTCGCGGTTTTGTCGGGCGTGCCCGGCCGCCCCGGCGCCGGGCTGCACGTGATGCGTCCGCGCCAGGGATAGGACGGCTGTGACGCGGCGGCGCTGTGGGGATCGGGTAAGGCGTTGCCGTCCGGCACGTCCATGAGAATGAAGGGCGTCAGCACCACGCTCATGCCGCGCGCCTTGAGATCCTGAATGGCGCCGATCACCGACGCGTCGGATGGCGTTCCTCCATAGGCCGGGCGGCCATCCTTGGTGCTCACGAGGTACGCGGCGTTTCGCGCGAGTCCAGCCACGCTCCATGTCATCGGCGTCGTGGCCTTGGCGGCCGTCTCGACGCCCGGCTTGATCTCGCAGTGTCCAGCGCGGAGATCGGTTCCGAACCAGCTCACGACCAGCGAAACGGAGGTCGCGTTCGGCAGCGTCGCCTGGAGCTGGTCGACGGCCACGGACCAATCCGTCCCGCCCTGCCTGGTGTGGACGTTTTCGGCCTCCGACACGCCGCGGCCGAGCTGCTTGCTCACCGTGTTGGGGGCGTACACGAACTCGCCCGAGCCCGGAATGAGGACAATCCCCTTGATCTCCTCTCCGAAGGGCTCGACCGCGCGGTGCACCTCGAAGGAGAGCTGGGGAATGCGGTTGCCGTAGTCCGCCAGCGCCATATCCTCGAACACGATGTAGGCAATACCCCGATAGGCCGGCGCGAGACCCGCGCCCTCGATGGCGACGATGGTCGGGTCGGGGAGCTGTGCTTCCGTTCCCAGGTAAACGCGATGGCGGACCTGCGCGAGGTCTAGCTCAGCGCCATCCACCCAGACGCGCCCGATGCCATTGATGGGCCCCTCGGCGAGCGCGACGGCGAAGCTCGCGGAGTAGCGGTATTCCACCGTCTGCGTGACGGGCGTGCTGGGGGCGGCCCCTTTCGAACTCCCTCCGGAGCGCGAGGTGATGACGCGCTCGCGAATTTCATCCGCCCAGATGATCTGTCCGCCGAGGCGCGCGCGGCCATAGAGGCGCGGAATGGGTGCGCCTTCGGTGGACGCGGTGATGTGCAGGTCGGAAAGGCGGGGTCCCTCGACCGTGCGGCGCTGCCCGGAGCTTCCGAACAGCGCATTGTCGATATAGGAGCCCGCGAACGCGCCGATCTGGCTGCCGATAGCGGCGCCGGACAGCGTGAGTCCGAGCATGGAGATGCCGGTCGGCAAAAGCGCGCTACCTGCAGCGGCTCCTGCGACGGCGAGGGCAAGCGTGGCCATCAGCGAAAGGTCCCTGGAAACGAGAAGACGGCGGCGAGACGGCGGCGCCACCAGCCGCCGAACGGAATCTCGGCAACAAGCCGGTCCTCGGTCGCGTGGATCATGGTTTGAGGCGTCGCCAGCAGGGCTGCATGCTTGGCGACGGCGCCCGGTCTCATTCGAAAAATGAGAATGTCGCCCGGTTTTGGATGCGCTGTGTCACCCAGCACGAGATGGCGGGTCGCCGCGCCGATCAGCGTTTCCTCCCCGCTCACCTCGCCCCAATCGCGCGAGTATCCAGGCGGCTCTTCCGCATCGCGCCCGTAAAGGTCCCGCCACACGCCGCGGACGAGCCCCAGACAATCGGCGCCCACGCCTTTCAAACTTGCCTGATGGTGATAGGGCGTGCCGATCCACGCGCGTGCTGCGGCCACCACCGCCTCCGCGCTGTGACGGGCGGATACCTGTTCCTGCGTCATGCCCGCACCTCAGCGCGATTTGGAGCCGGGGCGGCTTACCGACGTCAGGAAATCGTTCCCCGGCATATGCGGAAAGCCGCGAAAGTTGGCGACGTTGGAAAATTTGCTGCGGCAGGTGGCGACGCGCTTGTCGCATCCTGCGGTGATCGTGAAAGTCTGTCCGGGGATCAAAGGAAGCCGCGCGGCGCTCCACAACTCGATCGTCACAACCTCTCCCGCCTTTACGTGCTGCTTCACTTCCACGGATTGGCCCGAAGCGGCGCCGGACGTGAAGGTGACGAGGCCGTGCGTGAACCAGGACGAGGCGAACGCAGTAAGACCGCTCGCCGTAAAGCGCCTCGGGCTCGCGATGCCCGAGAGCGCGCCGTTGCCGCGAAAGGCGGGATCGGCGAGCGCGATCTTGCAACGCGCATCGCCCAGATCGGCATCGCAGGCGTATTGAAACAGGCGCCCTTTTGTCTCCTGAAGCGCGTGCGCCAAACCCCGCACTTCCGCCGCGAACGCGATCCCGCTGCGCTTCACCTCGCCGAGATTTCCGCTGCGCATCAGCACTCGCTGATCCGGATCCATCCAATTCACGCGAAAGATCTCGACGGCCGCGTTGTCATAGATCCCCGCTGCCAGATCGGCTTCCGAAAGCCGATCCGACGTCATGGCGCTCGTCACCTCGAGATTGTCGACGCTGAGGCCAACGCTGTCGCGGATCTCGCTCGCGGTCATTCCGGCCGCTGCTTCGAACACGGTACCGTCGAACGCGAGGTCGTGGTCGTGATCGGTGAAGCCCAGGCGCGTACCATCGCGGCGTGTCAGTCGCCAGCACCAGCACAGCGTCGTCGCGCCCGAGGCCACATGAGCGGCGAGCGTACTCGAAAGCTGCTTCATAGGCGGATCTCGACGATCGGGATATTGGGGATGGCGCCGCTTCGAAAGCCCGACAGATTGATCTCGAGCTTGTCGGTATCGAAGCGGACCGGGACATCGAACTCGAAGCCCGCGCTGACGACCGCGCCCGGTGCGGGTGGCGTGGCGAGCGTCACGAACCCGGTCGTCGTATCGACGGTGAAGTCCTCGCCGGGTGTTCTCGCCGCGCCATCGACGGCAACCAGAACGCTTCCTGCCACGGGCTTCCTGATCTCGCGCGTCAAGGGCGCGTAGCCGCCGCCATAGGTCTTGCTCAACTGGAAGCTCGTGGCCGTTCCGTCTCCGAGCCCGATGGCCTGATCGACGGCGGCCGGCGCGCTGCCCGGGGCGCCGGATTTCCAGTCCGCGTGATCGCGCCAGCGGAACCCGTGAAAGCGTCCGCGCCGTTCCTCGAAGAACGCGATAACCTCGTAGAGCGCGTCGATGGATTGCACGCCGTAGCCTGCGTTGTAGCTCCGGCGCGAGGCGGCCCATCGGCTGTTGCGCTCCTCGTAGCCGGAGCCCAGCACGACGACATCCGTGCGCCGCTCGGGACCGCCTTGCGCGCCGCGTGAGATGGCGGTCGGGAAGCGGATTTCATGGAAGGACATGGGAACTCCCGTGGACTAGGCAGCGGGCAGCGGGCAGCAGCACTGAGGCTCGAAATCACGGCTGCCTCTTGCCCGCTGCCTGCTGCCTCAGAGATTGCGTTGGCCGAGAGAGACCGCGCGCGCCAGCATGGCCGCGATCTGCGTCTCCGAACGCCGGAAGCTCTCGGCATCCTGCGCGGTGACGTTGAACGTCACGCTGGTTCCCGCCCCGCCGCGCGCCGCGATGCCGAGACGCCCATCCGGTCCGCGCGAGAGCGGCATGATCGCCTCGGCTCCTCTCTCGCCTGCGATGCCCAGGCGGCCGCCAGCGAGCGGAAACGAGATCGGGCTCTGGATCACCCCTCCGGAGGCGAACGGCACAGGCATGCCCTGCCGAACGACCCCGCCTTTCGCGAACCCTATTCCGCCCGACATCAACCCCGACACGAGATTGCCGAAGCCCTGCTCGAGCGGCTTCAACGCGGCCTTGAGCACGATATCCGAAAGACGCAACGCCAAGGTGCGCAGCACGTCACCGACATTCCGCCCTTTGATGGCGATGCTGTCGAAGGCGCCGACGAGCGCATTCGAGAACTGGCGTCCGAGGCTCGCGGCGTTGCGCAACTCCGCCGAAAGCGCCGACGTGTCAGCATTGACAGCGACGGTCCAGGTCTCGACGGGCGACGTGAAATCCACCATGGCGACAGCTCCTTTATTTATCGGGATAGCGTTGGGCCAGCTCCGCGAGATCCCTGCGCGATAACGGACGCTCGGAGTGGGCGGAGCCGAAACGACCACGCACGGCGGCGTCCAGCTCGGCGAGCGTCAGGCTCCAGAACGCGCGGGGCTCGAGGCCGAGCAGGCCAAAGCCGATCGCCATCACCTCGTCCCAGGGAAAGGGCCGGGTGCTCCCGCGTCTCCCTCCCCATCGCTCCCGCCGCCCTTTGCGGCGAACGTTGCGGAGAGAAGCCGCGCCACGATATCGACGTAGCCGGCGGCACCTCCTTCGGCACGCATGGCGGCGACGGCCTGGTCGCTGACGTCGAACCCGGCGCCTCTGAGGCCCGCCCCGATGATGCGCTGGCAATCGCGCGCGGAGATGCGGCCCTTCTCGAAGCGCGTCGCGAGCGCCAACATGTCCTCGTCGCCGAAGGCCGCCTCCAGATTGGCGAGCGCGCCGAGCGTGAGGCAGAGCCGATAGGGCTTTCCGTCGAGGACTGCATCGATCTCGCCTCGGTGTCTGTTGGCCATCTCGTTGCCTCCTCTTTACTCAGCAGTGAACGTCAGAGCGCCTGCGGACTCGAGTGCCAGCTCGAACGACACCTCGCTGTCGTGGCGCCCCGTCAGCTCGAACGACGTGATCTGGAAAGCTCCCTCGACGATGCCGAAATCAGGCACCACCACCTGCCAGTCGCGGATCGTGCCGTCGAAGACATAGCTGCGGATGAGCTCGTCGGACGCTGAATCCTTGAAGATGCCCGAGCCGGAAAGTCGCGCGTGGCGCACCCCCGCGCCCGCCAGCAGCTCCCGCCATTGCCCGGCACTCTCCTGATGCGTGATGTCCACCGTCTCGGCGTTGAACGCGACCGCGCGGGAGCGCAGCCCCGCAACCGTGGTGAAGCTTCCTGCTCCGGTGCTGTCCACCTTGAGGAGAAGGTCCTTGCCTTTCTGTGCAGCCATAGCTTTGCTCTCATTATCTAACCCGCGCGAATGCGGACGTGGAGTTGCTCGGGAAATGCTCTCTACGGAATGGGCTCGACCACGGCGCGAAAGCGCGCCGTTCCGCGATGTGTTTCTCCATCGGCTTCCCGGGCGGTATCCGAGGTCTCGTGCCGCAAATTCACCAGCCGGAAGCCGTCGAGCGACAAAGGGGCGTCATGGAGCGCCGCGCGGATTGCTTCGAGAATGCGATGCACCTCGCGCTCGCCGCCGTGCTTGGACCAGACGCGCAGCGTGAACACGTGCTCGCTCGCGGTTTCGGTCCCCGCGCTCCAGTCCCGGACCGCGCTCGGACCGAAGGTGACGTAGGGGAACGCGGCGCCGCGCGGCGCCTCGTCGTAAACCCACGCACCTCCGAGCAGCGCAGCGAGGCCGGTGTCCGCGACGAGTGCGCCGTAGACTGCTTTCTGAAGCTCCCAGGCTGGGCTTGCCATCTCTTACCTCCGGCGGTTCGTCTTAGACGGCTCCGTCCCGCTTTCCTCTGCCGTCGGCTGCGCATCACGCGTCCCGGCGGCGATGCACACCGCAAGACGCTCGATCGCGCGACGGCGGATCTCGTTCACGAGCGTGTCGGCACGTGCGAACGCGGCCCCGATCAGGCGGACCGAGACCTTCACGGCACATGCTCCTCGACGAGGCACCTCATAAATCTGTGCCGCTCGCCAACGTCGATGACCGCGCGGATCTCGAAGATGCGCGTGCCGAGCGCGAAACGCATTTCCGGCACGACGCCCGCACGATGGCGGATCCAGATCTCGTGGCTCACGCGTGCGCTCATGCGATCTGCCTCGAAGCTCTCTGTGCCCGAAGCCGGCTTCAGTGCGCCCCACACCTCCGCCACCAGAGACCAGACACGCGTCGCGCCTCCGCCGCCGTCGGCCGTTGCCACGGGTGCCTGCAGCGACAGCCTGTGGCGCATTTCGCCGATCGACGCGCTCACAGCCGCACCTCGCGATAGGGCCTCAGCAGCTCGGAGACGGCTGGCGGAATGGCGGCAGCAGCCGATCCGATCTCGAGCGGATCGCGATGCTCGTACCAATGGGCGACGAGCAGAAGGATGGCGTGGCGGATCGGCCGGGGCACATCCTCCGCCACGTCGCCGAGACCTGCGCCGAATACGATCTCGATGCCGTTGACCGGAAGACCCGGTATCGTCCGCCGCCCTTCGCGCACGATGAGACGCGGGCGCAGCGCGTGGCCGTCGAGAAGGTAGTCCTCGGGCGCAATCGTCGTAGGCGTCCCATCGCCCGCCCGCACCGTGATCGACGTGATCGCCGATATGGGGCGAAGGGGAAAGCGGAGCTCGCCGCTTTCCGGCCAGCGATCCAAAGTCATGCGCCAGCTTTGCGCGATCAATGCCAGGCCCAGCGCTGCTTCGACATGCAGACGCGAGGTGACGATCAGGCTCGCCACCAGAAGATCCTCGGCGTTACCGTCGAGACGCAGGTGGGCCTTCGCCTCGGAGACCGAAATCGGCTCCAACGCGGGCCCGCTCATCAGAGCGAGGGTCATTGCTGTGATCTTTCGTTGTTTGTGCCCCAACGAGCGAAGCCGCCGGTGGGGGGACCCGGCGGCTTCGCTCTCGACCGGCGGGCAGGGAGGAGAACCCGCCGGACTCTCATTGCGCTGGCGCGAGGCCGTCGCTCACTCCACATTTGGAGACGTATGTGGGCACCGGCCTTCGCCGGTGCGACGTCGAGTGTAGATAGTCCGCTCCCGCGCAACGAACGTCATCCCGGCGGAGGCCGGGACCCAGACAGGCTTCGGCGCATACGCCAGCGGGCAGCGGCGCGCCTTACTCCTCGAATTTGAGGAGCTTGATGGCATTGAAGTCCTGCACGCCGCCGCCGACACGCTTGGTCGTGTAGAAGAGCACGTAGGGCTTCGACGAGTAGGGATCTCGCAGCACGCGGATGCCGACGCGATCCACGATCAGGTAGCCGCGGCGGAAATCGCCGAACGCCACGGAGAAGCTGTCGGTCGCTATCGCCGGCATGTCCTCGCTCTCGACGACCGGATAGCCCATCAGCAGGGAGGGCTCTCCCGCAGCGGATGCCGGCTGCCAGACGTAGTTGCCGTCCTCGTCCTTCATCTTGCGGATCGCGGCCTGCGTGCCGCGATTGAAGACGAAGGTGCCGCCTGCGCGATAGCCGGACTTCAGCGTGTAGATGAGATCGATCAGCTTGTCGGCCGGGTTGGTCGCGGGGAAGCCACCGTCAACGCCGGTCTTGATGAAACCGATGTTGCCCCAGCTCCACGAGCCGTCGGCGACCTTCGTATAGTCGAGGAAGCCTTTCGGCTTGTTGGTGCCGTCGCCTGAAACGAAAGCCGTGCCTTCCTGCTGGGCGAAGGTGTCGCGCACCTCTTCGGCGATCCACTCGTCGATGTTGACCGCACTGTCGTCGAGCAGCGTCGCCGTCGCCGCCGGCATGGCGTAGAGCTCCATAGTCGGGAAGGCGAGCTCGGCCAGCGCCGGCGTATTGGTCTGGGTGCGCGCTGCAGTCTCGGCCACCCAGCCGGTGGCGAAGCCCGAAGTTGCGAACGGCTTCTTGAAGACCGATCCGGAGACCTGCCGCACGCTCGCGATGGAGCGGATCGGCGAGATGTCCTTCAGCGCGGAGATCACGGCCCGCTCTGTCTCGGGCGGCACCAGATAACCGCCATCGGCGCCGCTGTTGGTCGTGACCGCGAGCGCCTTGGCTTCGAGCCGCGACAGGTTTGCGGTCTCACCCTTGCGTACGTAGTCGTCGAAGGCACGGCGATGCTCGCGCACGGCCGCGGTCTCGATCTCCCCGCCAACCAGATGCGGCCGCTGAGCCTTCACCGCCAGCCGGTCGGCGACGCGCTTGGTCTCGTCCAGCGCGCGGTCGAGGCGGGCGAGCTTGTCGTCGATCAGGGGGTCCGACGACGATCGGCGCTCCAATTCCGAGAGCCGCTCGTCGTTGGTGTCCTTGTAGGCCTCGAATGCCCGCATGAATTCCTCGAATGCCGCGCCGACGCTGCCGCCAGCTTTGGTTTCGAGACGTTGGGTCTCGACGTTGGTGTTGTCTGTCATCTCTGTGGGATCCTTTGCTCTCGAACTCAGTGCTTGAAGAGCGTCGCGGCCGCCCGGCGCATCAGCGCGGCCAGCCTCGTCTCCTCGCTTGCGCCTTCTTTTGTGCCTTGGCCCGCATCCCGCAGGGCCTTGAGGCCAGATAGACCCGAGCGCATCAACGCGCGGGCCTCGCTTCGCGTCAGCCCAGCATCCCGCGTGAGCCAGCGTTCAAATTCGCGCTCCGTCGGCGGGGCCGACGCGAACGGCCTGGTCTTGGTCGACGTGATGCGCGCTTCAGGGAGGAGCGGAAAGGTCACGATCGAAATCTCCCAGAGGTCGATCTTCTCCAGGTGGCGCACGCCGCTCGCGCGGTCACGGCGCGCCTTCACTGTCTTGAATCCGATCGAGAGCCCGTCGAGCGCGCCCTCGCGCATCAGCGCCATGACCTCACGGGCCTTGGCGACATCACGCATCAGGCGGCCTTGCGCATAGAGGCCCCGGCTGTCCTCCTCCAGCGTGGTCCAGACTCCGATCGGCTGATTGGCATCGTGCTGAAACAGGAGCTTGATGCCGCGTGCTCCACGTGCCGCCAGGCTTTCGCGGAAGGCGCCCGGCAGCACGACGTCTCGCCCCAGGTCCTCGCGATTGAACAAGCTCGCGTAACCCTCGAAGCTGCCGTCGGCGTCGGACTGCTTGAAATCGAGGGAGATGAACTTCACCTCGGGAACTGGCAGCATTTGCGTCGGCGGCGGCGCAAAGCCGCTCCGTTCCCATGTGCGAAAGGCCATGAGGCGTACTCTCCAGGTTGTTATGTGGTGTCGGCTGGCGCGGCGGAAATGAAAAAGCCCGAGCGGGGCTCGGGCTGGATTGAGGTCAGTTCATCTGGCCTGCCAACGGCGGCTGTTTCCAGAACCCGACGCGTCACGACCCACAGGTAGCCCCATTCAGGATTACCACCACCAGCTTCAAGCTATTCGGCCACAATCGCGTCGGCAATCTCTTCTCTCGTCATTCCGTATTGGGTTTGCTCAACTCACTCAATCTCACCAATTTCCCGGTGTTGGTTTCTTAGTAAGAAAGTCGGGAAGCTTTTCCGGAATTTTCGGTTTGACTGCAAACAGACGACGCGCCAATTCCTGGAGAAGCTTAGCCCTATTGGCGACCTGAGTTCTCGGTTCGGTCGGCTCTTTTTTTCGTGGCGCACCCACACCGCTCGCGACGCTCGTTCCGAGACGGCTGCCGCTCCCGCCGC